>Ga0208032_1000001_pt1 | contig 2121913 bp, 1793 predicted proteins | sample MalvirAntarct_66_FD_184254 | JGI IMG/M metagenome (GOLD analysis project Ga0208032, IMG submission 184254) | Marine viral communities from the Global Malaspina Expedition - Malaspina viral metaG Antarct_66 (SPAdes) (version 2) | ecosystem: Environmental > Aquatic > Marine > Oceanic | place... | reverse complement strand
CCGTTCCCATCCCGAACACGGACGTTAAGCCTTGCAGCGCCGATGGTACTGCACTCGTGGTAGAGTAGGTCATCGCCTTCTTTTTTTTCCCTAAACCCGATTCATTCAATGAATCGGGTTTTTTTATGTTAAAGAGGCAGTAAAACCCGTTAAATAATCGTATATTTAATAGCTACTATTTTGTAGAAATGATAAAACTGATAGAATGGATTTCAATTTTCAAGAATTTATAAAAGAATACAAACAGAGACTGGCAGATCTTTTTTCAACAGAAGAAGAGAAGCACGAGGATAGTTTAGTTCGGGGTATAAAGCCTGCTACTTTTAATCAAATCATGGAACTAGCTCCACTAGGAGCTTTTATTCCTTCTAAATACGACGGGTTTGGTGGACACACATCAGAAGCTCTTTCTATGCTTGAAGCAAGTTCCTATGAGTCTTTACCTCTTTCATTAATGATGGGAATTAATGGTGCTCTATTCCTTCAGCCGATTGCAAATTATGGTTCAGAGGAAGCGAAAACCAGTATCTATGACCGTGTAATGCATGACAAGAGAATGGGAGGTTTAATGATCACAGAACCAGATTACGGTTCGGATGCATTAAAAATGCAAACTTCGTTTACAAAGGTAGATGGTAAGTATAAGGTTGAAGGATTAAAACATTGGGCCGGTCTTACAGGTATGGCTGATTATTGGCTAATGACTGCTAGAGGTAAAGATCAGAATGGTAACTTAACCAGAGATATTTCTTTCTTTATTCATGATACAAGAAATGGCGGTATCGAAGTACAAGAGTATTATAACAATTTAGGATTGTATATGCTTCCTTACGGGAAGAACAAAATCAACATTCAGGTTGATGAATCTCACAAACTAGAGCCATCAAGTACCGGTATTACGATGATGTTAGATCTTCTTCACAGAAGCAGACTTCAATTTCCGGGAATGGGCATGGGATTCTTGAGAAGAATGCTTGATGAAGCCGTAGATCATTGTAAAGATCGTTTTGTAGGTGGACAAAGCTTGTTTAATTACGATCAGGTGAAAAGCAGATTGTCGGAGTTACAGGCTTATTTTACGGTATGTTCTGCTATGTGTAATTTCACAGGAAGTACAGTTCCTTTAGAAAGAAATACGTCTAAGATGGATCTGGAAGCTAATTCTATAAAGTCAGTTGTGACGGATTTCATGCAAAGAGCTTCGCAATCTCTTCTTCAGTTAACAGGAGCGAAAGGTTACAGGCTCGATCATATCGCAGGTAGATCTGTTGTTGATAGTCGCCCATTTCAAATTTTTGAAGGCTCAAATGATATTTTGTATCAGCAGATATCAGAATCTGTAATGAAAATGATGAGAAGAGTTAAAAGCTCTAATCTTTATGACTTTTTAAGTGATTTCGAGCTTACGATAAAATCCTCAGATTATTTCAAGGATGCTCTAAACTTTGAAATAGATACAAAAATGCCTCAACGTAAATTGGTAGACCTTGGTAAAGCACTAGGAAGAATTATTTCTATGGAGTTCACAATCAATTTAGGTGAGCAGGGCTTCAACAAAGAATTAGTTGATAATGCTGTTAAGACCTTACAGGATGAAGTGAATTCGATCATGTGTTTATTCAAACATGGGGGAGAGGCTTCTGTTGTTGAAGACTATCAAATCGAAAGTTCTTGGTTTAACCTCCAAACGGTACATGCCGAATAAAAAGAAACTAGTTGTTCTATCCGGTTCGGGTATAAGTGCTGAAAGTGGGTTGTCAACTTTCAGAGATTCAGGTGGTTTATGGGAAGGTTACAACATAAATGAAGTAGCTACACCTGAAGGTTGGTACAGAAACCCGGAACAGGTTTTAGACTTTTATAATCTGAGAAGAGAGCAAGCAGGTAAAGCACTGCCCAATAAGGCACACCTAAAACTTGTTGGCTTAGAGTCTTTATTTGATGTAGAAATTATTACACAAAATGTAGATGACTTACATGAGAGAGCAGGATCAAGTAAAATTTTGCATTTGCATGGTGAGTTAACCAAAGCAAGAAGTGTAGACAACGAGAACTTGATTGTTGAGATTGGGACGAACCCAATTCACTTAGGAGATGTTGGATCTGATGGAAAGCAATTAAGACCTCATGTAGTTTGGTTTGGGGAAATGGTGCCTATGCTTGAAAAAGCAGCTCAATTAGTTGAAAAAGCTGATATTTTGGTAGTGATCGGAACATCATTGGTTGTATATCCTGCGGCTAGTTTAGTTGATTACGCTCCCAACTATTGTGAGAAATTTATTATAGATCCATCAAACCCTGAGCTCTTTTCATATGATGGATGGACGCATATTAAAGAACGGGCTACTTCAGGAATAGAAAAATTAATTACAGAATTAGAGAAAGAACATGGCTAAGACCTCAGAAGAAATTAAAGCAATACTCGAACAATTTACTATTCCATTCTTTCATCTTGAAAAGAGATTTCCATTACTTCCCGGAAAAGCAGATAAAAAGGCTGAAGCTTTATTGTTAGGCATTTCAGAAGAAGAATTAAAAAGCTACAGAGAAAATATAACTCAGAATGCAAAGCAAGCGGCACTGGAACTACTGAAAGAAGATGCCATAATCGATTGTCTTGATTCCTTACCTCTTGATGGCTCAGAAACAATAGCAGTTCTAGGAGATTCAATAACTGAAGACGGACAAGGATGGTTCGAAATTTTAAAACAAGTTCTGGAGCTTTCGGTTGAAAAGGCAGACTTTACTTTTATCAATGCTGCAATCGGAGAAGAAACTTCTTCAGAAGCTTTAAAAAGATTGGATAGAGATGTTCTTATCAATGAGCCGGATTGGGTATTTATTGCTTTAGGAACTTATGATGCCCAGAGATTGAATATTGTTCCGGACCGAACTATAACCCCATTATCGGTAACCTGGGAAAATCTAGAGTCCATTCAAAATATTGTTGGTGAATATGTTTCCAATCCGGTTATTTGGATTACGCCAACACCTGTAATTTTAGAATTACTTTCAGAAAACCCTTTATATCAATACACAATTCAAGAGGAAGATTTACAACAGGTTCGGCAGCTGGTTGCCGGTAAAGACGGTGTAATTATAGATTCATTAGGAAGTAGAATGGGTAAAGAAGGTCCTGAAGCCTGGAATTATGTTGCTGATGGTTTACATCATTCATTAACAGGCCATATGAATACGGTTCGTTTGGTGCTTAAGAAACTATCAGATTCTAAAGTCGCGACCGATTAAAAATTCAGTCTGAAATTAACGATTTCTACCGCAGGATTTAGAGTAGAGCTAAAGTCAGTTTTCGTAATTTGAGAAGTTCGAATTAGGGTTGGATTAACAAAACCAAAACTGGTGTTATTTTCGAAATTCATTCCGATTAACCCACTGGCATTTTGATTTACATTTGCTGCTACAACAGGAGCAAAAGTTCTTTCAGCGAGTACAAAAGTATCAAAAATACCAAATCCAAATCCTGCCCAGGCACCTATTCCCGCTCCATACTGGAGACCGGTTGTAATTCTTTCATTTGCTACCAGTGTAACTGCAACTACAACTACTGATCCTAAAGCAGCACCATAAAAAGTATCGAGCAGAACAATGATACTACTATTATTTCCATCATTGAATAGCCCTGAAACCAGTACCTCTTGTCCGCCTCCGGTTGTAATATCATACGCACCCATTCCAACACCGTAAAGTGTACCTAGACCAACTCCTATTCTTAAAGCTGAGAAGTCGTCAGAATTAGAAAGGGCCATTGATGCTCCTCCGAGCAAAGTTCCTTGCACGGCACCGTTTAAAGTATTTCCTGCAAGCAATTCTACTGTTTGGGCGTTTGTAGAGCTGCTCGTTATACTTAAACTCAAAAAGAGGACTGCAATTAGTAAAGAAACTTTATTCATCTGTAGTGATTTTGTTATGCAAATTTAACGATTCTTGAAGTGCTATTCCAAAGCTATTCAGGATTATTTAATGCAACCGGTAAAATTTTTCCATTCATGAATTTATGCCCATTTAAAACAAAGTCTGAAATATAAGTGGCCATTTCTTTTGGTTGTACCGGAGCTTGATAACCTGGAAATGCTTTTTGGAGCATGTTCGTTTGCACTGCTCCTAGACATAAACAATTAACAGATATATCATCAGAAGAAAATTCTATACTTAAACATTCTGATAAGACACCTAAAGCTCCTTTTGCTGATGAGTACGCAGCCAAACCCGGAAATTTATCGCTACCCTGAAATCCACCCATGCTACCAATATTCACTATGTGAGATTCTCTATTAAGATACGGTTTCAGATGTTTGATAAGATTTACAGGGGCAAATAAATTAATATCGAAAATAGACTGCCACTCATCTGCTGCAGTTTCTGAAAAGGATTTGTTTATAAGAGTCCCGGCATTGTTTATCAGACCATCGATTCCATTTGTGTCAGCTACATACTCCAGTATTTTCTGAATATCATCTTTGTTTGTTAAGTCTGCCGGTATAATTTTTAAAAGAGGTGATGAAGCCTTTGATTTTAGTTCTTCGAGTTTTTCTGCAGACCTGGCAACTGCAATGACTTTGCATTCTGATTCGAGAAGCTTTAATGCTGTTTGATATCCAATACCTTTGCTGGCACCGGTAAGTACGATCGTTTTCATGTATGATTTTTTAATTTCTTAAAGTTAATGAATGCTGTTTGTATACAAAACATTTACTTTTTTATGTTAAAAGGGTTTAGAAAAAGCGCTTTTTCTCAATATCTTTGAGACCCTTATAATTCGAATTAAAAAGACTTCATGAGCGAGAATACATCGCATCCGTTGGTACCAAAGAATATTGAACAATTAAATAGGTATGTGGCGGGAAAAACTATCGGTGAAGTAAAAGAAGCCTACAACCCGGCAAAAATAGCTAAGCTTGCTTCCAATGAAAACAGATTGGGATGCAGTCCTAAAGTGGAATCAGCAATTCTAGAAGCGCTCAAAGAAATTCAGGATTATCCGGATCCGATCGCCAGGAAATTACGTGCAGCAATTGCTCAGCGAAATGGGGTTAAAGAGTCAGAAGTTATTCTTACATCGGGTTCAGAAAGTCTGCTTTCTATGTTATGCAGAACATTTTTTCTGAACAAGCAAAATGCGATTACAGCAAATGCTACTTTTGTGGGATTTTTTGTTCAGGCCGGAGTTAGAGGAATTCATTTAAAGAAGATACCGCTAACAGATGACTATCGATTTGATGTAAAAGCAATGGTAAACGCTATTGATGATCAAACAAAAATGATCTATTTAGCGAATCCAAATAATCCAACAGGTACATACATAACTAAGACGGAATATGAATGGTTGCTGGAGCAGGTTCCGAATCATATATTGATCATTGCGGATGAAGCTTATTATGAATTTGCGGAAAATATTGAGGATTATCCTAAAGCTTTAGACTATAATAACGATAATGTGATCGTATTAAGAACTTTTTCTAAAGCATATGGTCTTGCAGGATTCAGGGTTGGTTACGGTATTGCTCGGGAAGAAATCATCAATAACTTGTTGAAGACAAAACTCACATTTGAACCCACAACACTTGGACAGGCAGCAGCACTAGCGGCGTACAATGATGAAGAATTCTTGAATAAGAGTATCAAAGTTGTTAATGAGGGGAAAGAAAGGTTATATAAGTTTTTTGATGAACATAATGTGAGTTATAAAAAATCGATTTCTAATTCCGTAATGATGATTTTGCCAACAGAAGAAGAAGCGATAAATTTTACTCAAAATATGCTTGAATCAGGAGTGATCCTTAGACGAATAAATGCATTCGGTTTACCGGCATGTGTAAGGATCACCATAGGAATTGAAGAAGAAATGGATCACTTTGAAGAGTGTTTCAAGAAAGTAATGATTAATAGTTAAGAATTTATAAAAGTTACATGGCTACCAAAAAGAAAAAAGGTAAAGGTAATTCTAAAGTAGATTGGCGTGATGTTGCAAGCTTGATGCTAACATCAAGGGCAATGGACGAAAAAGAAGAGACGGAATTAGTTCCGAATAAAGATGTATTGTATCAGTTTTCAGCTCGTGGTCATGAACTTGGACAAATTCTTCTAGGTAAGCTACTAACGAATAATAATGATGCGGCAAGCGCGTACTATCGTTCCAGACCATTATTGCTTTCTTTAGGACTAGATCTTGAAGATGCGATGGCTGCACCAATGGGTAAATCCGGCAGCTATAGTGATGGAAGAGATATTGGAGTGGTGTGTAATAAACCTGATGAAAACTCTGTAAAAGTATTGCCGATGGCAGGCGATGTAGGATCTCAGTACACTCCTGCAATTGGTTGGGCTCAAGCAATTGAGTATAGGAGAAAAGTATTAAAAGAGAAGAAATATGAAGGAGCCATTGCAGTTATTCTGGGTGGGGATGGTTCGGTTGCTACTAATGGTTTTTGGTCAGCTCTAACTATTGCTACAACGCAGAATCTTCCGGTGCTATTTTATATTGAGGATAATGGTTATGGAATTTCTGTTACCAGTGAATTTCAAACACCTGGCGGGGTTATTACTGATAACCTCCAATCTTTCAAAAACCTCAGAATTATAGAGGGAGATGGAACAGACCCTGAAGAAGCGGCTAAACTTATGGAAGAAGCAGTAAGTTCAGTTAGGGATCGAAAAGGGCCAACTATGATCCGTTTAAAAGTTCCCAGATTAAATGGCCATTCATACCAAGATAACCAAGCGTACAAGCCGGAAGAACTAGTTGAGAAGGAAAAGCAAAATGATCCTTTAGATACTCTGAAAAAATATCTGGTTCCTGATACTTTGACAGAAAGAGTTTGGAATAATCTAGAGAAAAAAGCTAAAGAAACTATTGAAGAGACGGCAAAAGCTGCACTCGCCCGTCCCGAGCCGGATACATCAACCACAGAGAAACATGCGTTTGCTGAAGAACTGCAAACCATTGGAGGGTTAGCTGTTGAAGGGCATGAATTTCCTGAAGAAAGCGAAACACCGGCTCCCGAAAAACAACGAATAAATATTGTGGAAGCCATCAGAAGGACATTGGCTTACGAGCTTGAAACCAATAAAAAGCTTCTGGTTTTTGGTGAAGATGTTGGATTGAAAGGCGGAGTACATGCTGCCACAATGGATCTTCAGTCAAAATTTGGTGAAGATCGAGTTTTTGATACCAGTTTATCTGAAGAAGGAATTATAGGTCGTTCTGTAGGTATGGCGTATGCAGGATTGATGCCTGTGGCAGAAATCCAGTTCAGGAAATATGCAGATCCGGCTACCGAACAGTTGAACAATTGCGGGACCACAAGATGGAGAACAGCGAATAGATTTGCAGCTCCTATTGTAGTTAGAATGCCGGGAGGCTTTGCTAAATGTGGAGATCCATGGCACAGTATGAGTAATGAAGTATTTTTTACCCATGCAATTGGATGGCAGGTAGCAATGCCAAGTAATGCAGAGGATGCAGTTGGGCTTCTAAGAAGCGCAATGCGCTCAAATAACCCAACTATGTTCTTTGAACATAGAAACCTCTTAGACGCAAAATATGCGCGTAAACCCTATCCCGGTAATGAGTTCGTAGTTCCTTTTGGAAAAGCTAAGCTTTTAAAAGAGGGAAGTGACGTGACCATAATAACCTGGGGCGCCATGTGTGAAAGAAGTGAGCAAGCTGTTGAAGAAACCGGAATTTCTGCAGATGTATTGGATCTCAGAACTTTGATGCCTTGGGATAAAGAAGCTTGTTTAAAATCTCTTACCAAAACTAATAGGTGTTTAATTGTTCATGAAGATAATAAGACAGCCGGTTTTGGAGCAGAAATTTCAGCCGTACTTTCGAAAGAAGGTTTTGATAAGTTAGACGCTCCCGTTGAAAGGATTACAATGCCGGATATTCCTGTTCCTTACAATGTAGGCTTAATGGAATCTGTATTACCCACCGTGGATAAAATTAAACAAAGGTTAGAGTATCTGAGTAATTACTAACCCAAATGTTACATGAGGATTTTATAACCTTCAGAAATGGTTATTGCTCATGTGTTTAGATAAATTCCGAAAAAGGAAAATCGGGTTACTGAATCTTGACTTTAGAACGTAAAATAATATCCAGCTTTTTATTTTTAGCTGTTTTACTTATTGGAATCGGCTTCATATGGGAGTTTTACTACACAGATATCAATAATGAACAATTTTTGGAAAGTAAAAAGGCTACTACAGTAGTAGATTATACCAACCAAATGGAAGTTGGTCTGTATCAGACTTTGATCTATCTGAATCTGATTTATGAAATACGCACATCAAAAGAAAAGATAAGAGATGTTCGGGACGTTCCGCTTTCGAGCCAGACAAAGCTAGGCTATGAAAAAGGCATGGAGTCTTTTTATTCATCAAGTGAAGAATTACAAAAAATAATAGCTGATCGCCCAATGCTTACTGAGGAGGTATATGAGTTGAAGCAAAGAGTGATTCTATATGAAAGCTTATCTAAAGATTGGCTGGAGATGGAAGAAGATCTGATAACGCAATCAAATGTACTTTTCCTATCGTCTATTGCTCCTTATTTTTTGAATAATATCATTCCAAAATTCGAAGAAATCCGTTTGCTGACTATCAACAGACAGGATTTGATGATCAATGATCTTGATGAAAAATTGAGACGAGGGAGAATAATAAACTACTTTGCAACTTTTGTAATTTTAGTGATAAGCATTGTTATTGCATTATTTCTTTACCGATCTATAATTAACCCACTTCAAAAACTTTCGTATTCAGTAAAAAAAGTTGGAGAAGGGGATCTAGATCAGCGGGTTAAAGTAGAAAGCAAAGATGAATTCAGTTATGTGGCTAAAGCGTTCAATACCATGGCCGAAAACCTTCAGAAACAAACTATTTCAAGTACCTACTTAGATAATGTAATGGAATCTATCAATGAAGGGATCTTTGTGATTGATAACGACGGGGTTTTAAGACGGCTAAATGAGGCGGGTGTTGAAATGCTAGAACTTGAGAAAAGTGAGTTGATTGGCAAACCAATCTCTGCTTTTTTTAATCTTATCCAACCTCTCGAGGCATCAAAAGATACAAGAAAGGAAGAATATCAGTTACAAACAATTCGGGATAACAAGGTACCGGTACTTTTTTCTGAATCTGCTTTGCTTGAAGATGGAGAAAAAAAGGGAAGTGTAATTGTGGTTCGCGATATCTCTGAGCTTAAAAATGCTGAAAAAGAGATCAAAAAATCACTGGAAGAGAAAAACGTAATGCTTGCTGAAATCCATCATAGGGTAAAGAACAATCTTGCAGTAGTTTCCGGGTTACTTCAGCTTCAGATCATGCAAACACAGAGTGATGAGGTTAATAAAGTATTAACTGAAAGTCAGTTAAGAGTAAAATCCATCGCATTAATTCACGAAAAACTATATGGAAGTGATTCACTTGCTTATATAGAGTATGACAAATATATACATGATTTAGTTCAGAATATTAATTCTACATATTTCTTTGAAGAAAAAAATATTACTGTTAAAACAGATATAAAGGATGTTTCTCTTAATGTAAATCAAGCTATTCCATGTTCACTGTTGATTAATGAGGTTTTAGTAAATGCGTACAAACATGCATTCACGGAAATTAACGAAGGTGAGATTAAGGTTAGAATAATTGAAAAAGAAGAGAGAGTTGAGGTTAGGATAACAGATAATGGTAAAGGTTTAAAGCCTTCAAAAGAAGGAAAGAAAAAAGAAAACTCCCTTGGTTTCACTCTTATGAAAACTTTAAGCGGACAGCTGGAAGGTTCATATTCTTTTGAAAACAGAGAAGATCAAAGCGGTACTGTTTTTACGCTTTCATTTAAAAAGGAGCATCGCTGAAAATAAGTACTGATCAATTTAGGTGAACTGATTCTTTAAAATGTCATAAGCCTATGGCTCATAAAATGAAAATTGTAAATCCTATTCCGTTCTACAATTATTGCACACTAGCATAGGAGAAGTAATAAAAAAAAGACCTCTTAAAAAAGAGGCCTTTTAAAATTAGGTGGAAAAGCTAATCACTGCTCTCCAAAACAGGTGCACTGCAATCCTGCTGCTTCCAGAGAAATGGCATGCCAGTCGAATTCATCACCATAATCATTTCGCTCCCACCAAAAAGGAAGTCTAGCTTTGGTTTGGTTGCCAACTTCATTCATAGTAGAAGCATCAAATAAACGACCATTTACCATAGTGTAGTGAACCGAGTTTGTATTTCGGATATCATCTAAAGGGTTTTTATCCAAGATGATAAGATCAGCTAATTTGCCAACTTCTAAAGAGCCGATATCATCATCTAGTCCCAGATAATGAGCTCCGTTTAAGGTTGCCACTCTCAGTGCTTCCATATTGGTCATTCCACCTTGCGTCATCATCCACAATTCCCAATGAGCTCCAAGTCCCTGAAGTTGACCATGCGCGCCAAGATTAACTTTAACTCCGGCATCGGTTAATAATTTAGAAGATTCAGCTGTCTTAATATGACCATGCTCATACTCTTCGTCTGGAATCATAGTTCTGTGACGAGAACGCGGATCGATTACGCTTCGGGGAGTAAAAGTTAGTAGTCTTTCATTCTCCCAAACATTGTATTTTTGATAGAAGTAGTATTCACCGCTCATACTTCCGTAGTTTACAATATGAGTTGGTGTATAGCCGGTGGCACTATTGCTCCATAATTCCCGAACATCCTTATAAAGTGGAACAACTGGGATATTATGCTCAATGCCTGTGTGACCATCCAGGATCATGCTCATATTATGAAAGAAGAAAGAACCGCCTTCGGGAACCACCATCATTTCAAGTTCTTTAGCCGCTTTCATAATTTGTTGTCGTTGCTCTCTTCGTGGCTGATTGTAGCTTTTTACTGAAAATGCACCAAAAGCTTTTGTACGCTTTAGTGCAAAAAGTGCGTCGTCATAATTATTTACGGTTGCTTTAAAAGCACCATCGGCACCATAAAGAATTACTCCTGTTGAAAATACTCTTGGACCGATCATATTTCCTGCTTTAATAGCTTCAGAATGTGAAAATACCATTTCAGAATTTGAGGATGGGTCGTGAGCAGTAGTAACTCCGTATGCCAGATTTGCAAAGTATTCCCACTGTTGTTGAGGGCTTAATCCTAATCTGAAATTTCCTAAATGAGCATGAGCATCAACAATTCCGGGCATTATAGTTTTGCCCGAAGCATCAATTACTTTTGCGCTTTTTGGAACAGAGACGTTTACCCCAATAGCTTTGATCTTATTTCCTTCAACAACGATAGTCCCTTTTTCTATAATTTCGTCACCATTCATGGTGACAATCCTAGCGTTTGTGAAAGCAATAGTTCCATCGGGAACATAAGTATCTAGTTCCAAACCGATATTCAATCCTGTTTTGGGAGGCTCCGGCAAACTATCGGGTGCGCCTTCAACAAATTTGAAACTGTCTTTAAGGTCTACACTGAAATACTCTTCGCCCAAAGTCCACATCAGTTTTTTACTGTCTGCTGACCAATGCATATGATAACCACCTTCTGAAGCAACTAATGAAACAGGGATAGATTTTGTATTTGGTGAAAGCTCAATTGTTTTTCCAGGAGAAGTCATTGGGGCGATATAGACTTTATACAAGTTTGAAAAAGCCATCCATTTTCCATCAGGGCTTGGTACAAATTCATGCCCATAACTGGAAGTGAATAATGTTTTTTGATCTTCTCCATGCAAATCTACACTGTTGTAGGATTTGTTTATCGCACCGAAAATATATCCACCTGATTGGTATAGAATTCTGTCACCTGAAGCATTAAATCTTGGAAAAGAGCCATTAACATCAAGCATTTTCAGATCTCCTCCTGAAGTTGGAATAGTATAAATACCGGGATTAAGCGTATGAACGAAACCCTGTTGACCGTTTCCGCCTTCTCTTCTGAATACTATGGTTTTTCCATCCGGGGAGAAAGAAGGCTCTCTGTAAATTCCTTTTTCCTTTGTAAGCACTGTTGGTCTTTTGTAGAGATCTTTTGTGAGCAGGTTAACAATGTTCAAAGCTCCCATATTTTTGTCACTCCAACTCACATATGCGAGTAACTTTCCATCCGGAGAAAAAGCAGGTTCAAATTCGAAATCAGTTTCTCTGGTAAGGCGTTTTGGTGTACCGTTCGGCAAAGCTTTGGTCCATAAATATCCGGCAGCGCTGAACGCCAATGTTTTTCCATCCGGAGAAGTAACCGCATTTCTGATAGCTTTTGCAGTAAACTTATCAGGTGCAACTTCTTGTTTAAATCTGGCCGCATTATAAATAGTATGGCTGGACTTTACTTCAAAAGGAATTAAAGAAGCTTCTCTTGATTCTACATTTATTTTGTTGATCTTACCATTTGCCCAGATTACGATCTCTTTTCCATTCGGCATCCAATTAAAATTGGTATACACTCCGAAAATCGCCCAAGCCTCTTGTTGGTCTTTGCTCAAGTTCTCATAGACAGGCCATTCTCTTCCTGTATCTAAATCTCGTAAAAATAAAACACTTTTAGTTCTTACTCTTCTAACAAACGCCAGGTGTTTGCCATCAGGAGATATTTGAGGTCTTGCAGCACCGCCGTTTCCTCCGGTAACGGTTTCGATATCACCTTCTTTAGTATCATATCGACGGATTACATAAATCTGGCTATTTGGATCTTTGTTGTATTGGAAAAATCCTCCGGGATAATTGTCTTCACTGTAGTAAATATACCTTCCATCCGGAGAAACAGAAGGCTCTCCGATATCCTGTTGCTCATTTTTCTTTTCCACTAATTGAATTCCTGAACCACCCGATTTATGATACATCCATATCTCACCGGCACCCAGAGAACGACTGGAAGAAAAGTGTTTTTTTGCAATGATGTACTCTCCATCCGGCATCCAGCTTGAGTTATTGAGTAAACGGAAATTCTCTTTGGTTACCTGTGTGGCGTTTTCTCCGTTTTTATCCATTACCCAAATATTGTCACCACCACCTGCATCACTTGTAAATGAAATATGCTTTCCATCAGGGCTAAATCGTGGTTGAACTTCAAAAGCATGACCACCTCTCAAGAGCGTTGCATCACCTCCTTTAATCGGCATAATGTAAATGTCACCCAAAAGATCGAAGACAATTTGTTTTCCATCAGGACTTACATCAAGGTTCATCCATGTTCCTTCAGAAGTTGTAAATGAGTGGCTGGTCGATTCACCGAGATCAGGATTGGAGATATCCCATGTTTCCTGAGCAGAAGATGTTGAAACAAATAGCAAAGCTAGAAGAATAGTATAAAGGTTTTTCATAGGACTTCAATAATTTATAGTTACAGCGATAATAGTATATATATACATAAAATTTCAGCGATTGTAGCAATTTCACAAAAGTAGAAGTTTAGCTTAACCATTATTAATTAATAAGGTCAATAATTATGTGCATATTGGACGGATTTTATTAAGAGACGGAGAATAATGAAATACTATTTGTTCATTATAGCTTTTTTGGGATTTACAAGCGCAGGTATAGCGCAGAGATATGATGTAAAAAGATACTCTGTAAATGAGGGAATGCCTTCGGGACAGGTTTATGATATTGAATTTGATGAAGTAGGTTTTGCCTGGTTAGCCACCGCTTATGGTGTTGTCAGAACAGATGGTATTAATTTTTTTACGATTGGAGAAGAGCAAGGGCTAAAAGAGGAAACAATATCTGACCTTTTTATAGATAGTGAAGGTAATTTTTGGGTAGCTTCAATAGGGCAGGGAATAGGGTTAATTAAAGAAGATACTGTTGTATATTTACAGGATTTGTCATTCCTGAATGATAAAGATGTGAATTATATTACAGAGTCACCTCTTGGGAAATTATGGTTTGGAACCAGTGAATCAGGAATTTATTCATGGGAAAGGAAACTCAATAAAGTAGATTCTCTAAATAGTTCAAACTCATCCCTTCCATCAAATACAGTTTGGGATATCTTTTTTGATGATTCGGGATTTATGTGGATTTCAACTCAGTCTGGTCTTGCAGTTTTAGATCGTGAATTGAAGCAAAAGATAAATTTTACAGAAGAAAATGGTCTGAATGGGTTTGCAGCATATCAAACCTATGAAACCAGTAATGGTAATAAATGGATCGCTTCAACAAACGGAGTTACCATTGTAAAACCTGATTTCTCGACGGAAAATATTTCGGAAATAAATGGTGCAAAATTAAACTATGTCTATAATATTATTGAAGACGATCATGATCATGTATGGATCGGTACAGAGAGAGATGGAGTTTTTTGGTATACGGAAGAGGAATCGAGACATATCACCAAAAAGAATGGGTTGAGTAGCAATTTTGTCTATCGTTTTGAAAAAGATGAACACGGAAATGTTTGGGTAGCAACTGACGGAGATGGTGTTACTATTTTTAAAGATATGCAGTTTCAAATATTTGATTCAAATTCCGATTACGGAGCCAATGAGGTTTACGGAGTTCATAAGGCAAAGGATGGAACACTATGGTTTGCTAACGGTAAAGGCTTAACCAGTTTTAAAAATGGTATATTTGAGACTTTCGAATTTCCTGTAAAATATGAAAACGCTGAAGTGTGGGAGATCAAAGAGTTACAAAACGGTACACTTGTTTTACTTTCATATGAAAGGAGTTTGTTTACTTTTGATGGGACTAGTTTCTCAGATTATAAATTCGAAACTAAACAAATACCCGTTTATAACACCGATATTTTAATCGAAGAAGATGGAACGTTGGTTCTTTCAGGAGAAGAGGGTCTTTTATTTATACGAGACAACAAGGTAGACACAGTAGTAACAACCGGAAAGGGATATTGGGATAGATATGTAAATATTATTTATAAAGATAAAGAGGGAATTTACTGGTTAGGTACCGAAAACGGAATTGTTGAATATAAAAATGGTAAACAAACTCGATATAGTAAAAAGGAAGGGGTAGAGGGAGCTAGTGTATATGAAATTAAAGAAGATGAATTGGGTAATATTTGGTTTGGCACCAATAAGGGAATTACAGTTTTTACAAAATTAAAAGAGCCGGAAAACCCATATTTGATCAGAACATTTGAAACAGATAAAAACTACCTCACGGAAACAATATTTATCCAATTTGATTCTTATGGAGGATTATGGCAGGGTACCAATGCCGGATTGAATTACTACAACCTGCATGACTGGGATGAGTCAGGAAAAACAAAAAGCATTCACTATTCGCTACAAGGATATGGAAGGGGAATAGAGTTTAATGGTTCATCCAGTTTAATTGATAATGAGGGAGATTTATGGTTCGGAACTGCAGAAAATGGGGTGGTTAAATATAATTTTACTCAAACTTCAGGGATTTTAAAACAGGATGTAGCTCCAAAACTTTTTTTTAATGATGTTTTTGTGAACGGAGAGGTGCTAGATATAAGTAATTCTGACCAAGAATCTATTGAACTAAATTTTGATGAAAATAATATTGAAATAGATTTTGGGGTACTAAACTTCAAAGATCCTCAGAGGGTAGCTTTTAAGCATAAATTGGAAGGATTTGATACAGAATTTGTATCGGATGGAGATGATAATACAAGATTGTATACAAACTTAGAGCCAGGACAATATACCTTTCAGGTTTATGCGAGATCTCCGGGCTCAGACTGGAATAAGGAACCTTTGAGTATCGATTTTATTATCAAACAACCTTATTGGTTACAATGGTGGTTTATTACTCTATCGTTAATGCTGTTAATTACAGCCCTTTATTTGATCGTGAAATTCAGGGTAGCTTATCTTGAAAAGAAGAAGTTAAAGGAATTAGTTGATGAGCAAACGATTGAACTTCAGGGAGCTTTAGAAGAAAAGGAAGTTCTTATAAAAGAAATTCATCACCGGGTAAAAAATAATCTGGCAGTTATATCAGGTTTATTAGAGATGCAAAGCTGGACCTTAGAAAATGAAGAAGCAAAAAAAGCTCTTAATGAATCCAAACTCAGGGTTTTAGCGATTGCTAAGATTCATGAAAATCTATACCAGAATAAAAATCTTGGAAAAATTGATTTCGAAGTTTTTCTTAAAGAGCTGAAAAATGGAGTTGCAGCTACAATGCAAGTGAGCGGAAAGGTTATTGAAATTGACCTTAAAGTGAAATCAAATATGATCAGGATCGATCAAGCTATTCCGTGTGGTTTAATAATTAATGAGCTTTTGACAAACGCATTCAAACATGCTTTTGAAGACGTTAATGAAGGTAAAATTGAAATATACTTTGAAGAGAAAGAAGAGTTTTTGTGTTTACAAGTTCGTGACAATGGAAAAGGAATTGACAAAGATATTTTGAAGAACAATAACTCATCTTTAGGGATTACTTTAATCGAATCGTTAGTGCTTCAATTAGACGCTGAATTTAATATCAAGAATGACAAGGGAGCCTTTTTTGAAATTGAGATCCCAATTACTGCTTGACCAGCTAATTTTTGGATTTGAATTTTTTGATGAAGTTTTTAGTGTAATCCGATAATACTAATCGCCCGCTCACTTCCGCTCTTTGGTCTAAAAGGTCTTCCCACTTCTCAGTACCTTTCCAAAGTACTTGCTTTAATTCCTGCATTGCTTTTGGGCTGCTTTTGGAGAGTTGTTCAGCTAAATTTGATACAGCCTCATCAAGTTCATTGGTAGTATCAAATTCCTTGTTGAATAATCCTTTTTGGGTTGCCCAAGTTGAATCATACCAAGTCGTGGCATCCACAGCCATGGTTGAAAAAGCTGAAGTTCCAACGGCTCTTTCTACAGCCGGACCTACTACAAATGGTCCAATTCCTAAAGCCAGTTCACTTAGTTTTACTGAGGCACCTTTTTTTGCAAAGGTATAATCTCCTGCAGATGCAATTCCAACTCCGCCACCTACTGTTTTTCCGTGAACCCGAACGATAATTAGTTTAGGTGATTGGCGCATAGCATTTAAGACCAATGCAAATCCCATAAAAAATTGTTTTCCTGTTTCGAAGTCTTCAATAGCGATTAATTCATCAAAAGAAGCTCCGGCACAAAATGCTCCTTCACCTGAACTTTTAATTACGATCACTTTTATTTCGTTATTCTTACCAGCTTCATCGATAGTGGAAGCCAGCTTTCTGAGTATAGCTCCCGGTAATGAATTCCCTTTTGGATGAGAAAATTCGATGGTTCCGATATTGTTTGAGATGGTTAGTTCTACGTTTCCGTCTTTAGACATATTTATTAGTTCTTCAGGAGTTCAGAATTTCAGGAGTTCAGAATTGATCTTCCATAACTTGAAAGCATTTTACTCACTTCCTCAAGGAGGTTATTCAAGTATTGAGTAGATCCATATCCTAAATCTTGAGCGAGTATAAGGTAATATCTACATTCTTCCAATGATCCTTGTGCGATATTCATGAATCTTGCTTTATCTTTTTGGCCTCTTTTCTTGAATCCTTCAGCGATATTTGCGGCAATGGAAACAGAGGCTCTTCGATACTGCGAAGTAAGTCCATAAAGTTCTTCTTTGGGAAACCTTTTGAATAAGCATAGCTTTCAAGAACAAATTTATGCGCTTTCTGCCAAACTAAAAGGTCTTTAAATGTTCGTGCTGGTTTCATAGATAAAAATTATTTCAAGAGTTATCTAGTAAGACCAATTCAAAGCAATTCCTTACAAAAAAAATTTCTGAACTCCTGAAATTCTGAACTCCTGAACTCTTGAGTTCTGACAACTGACCACTGACTAAACTAGGTCGATATCTAATTTATTCTTTCTTTTCACTAAAGTTAGTATGGTATACTCAGCCACCAAAACGTCTTCCTGATTTTTTACTTCTACATCCCAATACACTACTCCAAAAGGGAACAGGTCCATTTCCCGTTGTTGTCGAACTGTTTTTCGCTTTACAATGAGTTTAGTTTGAATGGTATCTCCGGGTGCCACGGGTGCGAGAAAAGCAAGGTTTTCTAATCCATAATTTAAAAGCACAGGTCCTTCATCCGGATGAACAAATTGACCGGCAGCTGCGGAAAGCACGAAATATCCATGAGCTACAATTTTACCAAATAGAGATCTTGAAGCTGCATCAGGATCTGTATGGGCATAGAAGTGATCACCTGAAAGGTTAGCAAAATCCTCTACATCCTGATCTTTAACTTTTCGAACATCAGAAAGTAAAGACTGACCCACTTCCAATTCCTCAAAATACATTTGGAACGGGTGCTTTGGTGCTTCTTTTGTTTCTGCTCCTTTGATGTGTTGCTGAACAATGTTCATTAAAGTAGTTGGTGAGCCCTGGAGTGCAATTCTCTGCATGTTATGAAGTACTGCTCTGGCTCCACCAAGTTCTTCACCGCCACCGGCTCTTCCCGGACCACCATGAACCATATGAGGCATCGGAGATCCATGTCCTGTTGATTCTCCGGCAGAATCTTTGTTGATGACCATAAAACGACCGTGATAAGGAGCGCATCCTAGAGTAATTTCAGCAGCAATGTCATCATCAGCAGTAAATAAGGAAGCCACTAAAGAACCATCAGATTTATTAGCTAATTGAATGGCTTCTTCGGTAGAATCGTAAGGCATAATGGTAGTCATTGGTCCAAAAGCTTCTATTTCGTGGACTTTATCAATTTTCATCGGTTGGTGACAAACCAAAACCTTAGGACTGGTGAAAGCACCTTCGTGAGTTCCGTTAGAAAAAATAGAATCGGTCACATCTTCAAGTACAGCCAGTTGTTCATCAAATCTTTGAGACTGAAGACTGGAAGCCAAAGGTCCCATTCTGGTTTCTTTGTCGGTAGGATCGCCGATGGTAGTTTTCGAAAGGAAATTCTTTAGTGCTTCGGATACATCTTCAAGTCGTTCTCTGGGAACAATAGTTCTACGAATGGCGGTACATTTTTGACCTGTTTTTACAGTCATTTCCATCCCGACTTCCTTTATAAAAAGATTGAATTCTTCCATATCCGGTGTAACATCCGGGCCAAGAATAGAAGCGTTCAATGAATCGGCTTCCATATTAAACTGAATGGAATTCGCTACAATATTGGGATGAGATTTCAACTTTTTACCTGTAGTAGCCGAACCTGTAAAAGAAACAGAATCCTGACTGTTCAGGTGATCAAGAAGATCGCCAGGTTTATCGGCGGCAATAAACTGAACACTACCTTTAGGAAGAATTTCAGACTCAATAATATCTTTAAAGACTTCGTAAGCCAAGTATGATCCAACCGGTGAAGGCTTGATGATACATGGCTGTCCCGCCATAATTGCCGGTGCTAATTTTTCAACCATTCCCCAAACCGGGAAATTGAATGCATTGATATGAACGGCGATTCCATGCTTTGGAACACAAATATGTTGCCCTACAAACGTTCCGCCTCTGGAAAGCCGTTCTGTTCCTCCTTCAACATGAAAGGGGAGATCAGAAAGTTCACGTCTTGCTTTGCTTGAAAGCACAAACATAGATCCATATCCACCTTCAATATCTATCCAGGAATCTTTACGGGTAGCTCCGGTATGAGAAGAAAGTTTGTAATGTTTTTCCTTTCTTTCCATCAAATAAGCAGCCAAAAACTTAATTTTGAATGCACGTTCATGGATGGTGAGTTTACGAAGAGCAGGTCCACCGACAGTCCGACCGTATTCCAGAGCAGATTGATAATCGATATCAGCTTCGACTAATTGAGCAACCGGTTCTTCATTAATAGCACTTATAAGATCGGTTTCTGATCCTTCTTTAAGCCATTTACCTTGTATGTAACTCGTAACTTTCATTCTGTTTCCGTTTTAGATTTGGTCATTCTTTTAGGATTCTCATCCGCTTCTTGTAATTCATCATATGATCTTTGAAAATTTTTCATCAATTCCATATAATTTTCAGTTCCTTTTAGGCGATCCTGAACCATCCTGTTAGCCAAGCTCTCATTTTTTGATTTTTTTATAAATCGATAGAATTCGAATTCGAGCAAATTCTCTTTTTCATCTTTCACAAAAATTTTCCCTTCAGAATTCACTCCAACAAATGTAAAGTGAGCTTTAGCAAAACCACCTCCTTCAGGAGTATATCGGTGAACCTCAGCCCAAGATTGTTTATTATTACCAAGTGCAGACATCACATTCCAGCAATAAATAGTGTCACCTTCTCTCCAATGCAAAATATCCGGATACCAGGTATGCGGAGGCTTTCCTTTTTTCTCGTTTTTAAAAAATCCCATTTATTCTAATAATTTTGGGTTGTCTGATTCCTGAAGTTCGGTATATGCTTTTTGAAACGACTCAATTAATTCCATGTAATTATTAGATTCTTTAATCTCTAATGAAATTATACGATTCTGGAAACTTATATTTTTTGCAGCTTTTATAAACTTTCTAAACTCATACTTACTCAGATTTCCGGATTCTTTTTCTTCAATAATAATATAACCTTCGGAAGTCAGGCTCTTATAAAAACCGTACTTCTTATTTTTTTCCTCATATGAGTCTATATCAGTTTCAAAAGGACCGTTTAGAACAACATTCATGTATACTAACTCATCACCTTCTCTCCAGTGCAAAACATCAGGATGAAGTTTATGAGGTGGTAAGTTTTTCTTACTTCTTATAAAAAATCCCATTTAATCCAAGAGTTTAGGCTTGTCTGATTCTTCTAGTTCAGAATACGCTTTTTGAAATGATTCGATTAATTCCATGTACTCTTTAGAATGATCAAGATCTTGTTCAATCCATCTACTTTTTAAACTTAGGTTATTGCATTGCTCTACAAACCTTTCAAATTCGATTTTATGTAGATGTTGTGTCTCCTTTTCTTCTACTATAATGAAGCCATCGTTGGTTAAGCTCTTATACAAATAAATTGTCATTGGAGTTACGCCGTCAATACGCATAACGACAGTATTAAACTTACTTTTACGCTCCATTTTTTGGAAATCAATATTTTCAATCTCATCATTTTCTTTCCAGTGAAGGACTTCAGGATGAATTTTATGTGGAGGTTTTCCCTTTTTATCGTTCTTAAAAAATCCCATGTGTTCGGTTAATGGTGATTATTATTGGTTTTAAGGATAGAGTAGAAAATAACGTAAAGCAAAGACTCTCCAAATAACTAATCACTATTAACTACTCTTCGATTTGCCCCAAGTTTCATAGTCAGAGCCCTGATCTTTTCTATCCTCAGGAACTTCTCTTAACGGCTCACACTCATTCAAAGTTTCGTGTAATTCCTTTGGTAGTCGTTGATACCAGCCGGTTCCTTCTGTTTTCCATTTCAGCATTTCATCCGAAACATCTTTCACGATTTTAGCAGGATTCCCAACTACAACTTTACGATCCGGAATTTCCATTCCTTCTTTGATAAATGTCAAAGCACCTACAATACAGCCGGAACCAATTTTCACATTATCCATGATTACAGCATTCATTCCGATAAGACAATTTTTACCTAGATGAGAACCATGAATAATAGCTCCATGACCAACATGTGCTCCTTCTTCCAGCGTAACCGTAACTCCCGGAAACATATGAATGGTACAATTCTCTTGAACATTACAGCCATCTTTGATTACGATCTTCCCCCAATCTCCACGAATAGCAGCCCCCGGTCCGATATATACATCCTTGCCGATAATTACATTTCCGGTCACTGCAGCGAGCGGATGAACATAAGCACTTTCGTGAATTACAGGTTTGTAGTTTTTGTATGAGTAGATCGCCATTCGGCTTGGTGTTTAAGAGATTAAGTTATTGAGTGATTAGGTGGATTTCTTTGCTTTTTTAAGATACTGAACATATCCATTTAATATTTTTAGGCATTCAAGAATTTGATCATTCAAATCTTGAAATTGTTTAGCGGTAATATAGCCTTCATCTTTAGCGCACATTAGATGTTCAAGAGTTTCATATAGTGAGCCGCGCGCAATTCTACAGAACTGAATATTTTCTTGATAATGAAATCTTCCATAACCTTCCGCTATGTTAGCAGGAATTGACCTCGAAGATCTGATAATCTGATCCTTCAATCTAAATTTTTCGTCAGCTGGAAATGATTTTACTAAATCCGAAATAGCAATCCGTAATTGCCGTGCCGATTTCCAAGATTCTAATTCAGATAGTTTATACATGTTAGAAACTTAATTACTCAATCTCACAATAACTAAATCACTTAATCACTTCAAGAACAACAGCAAATCCCTGTCCAACTCCTACACACAAGGTACAAAGTGCGTATTTCCTATCTGAGTTTTCATGTAGTTCGATGGTAGCCGTTTGAAGTAATCTTTGTCCGGTCATACCTAATGGATGTCCGATTGCAATTGCTCCACCGTTTGGGTTGAGTCTTGAATCATTGTCTTCCAGTCCAAGTTTTCTGGTAACCCCAAGAGATTGTCCGGCGAAAGCTTCGTTGAGTTCGATTATATCCATATCGTCTAAGGAAAGTCCGGCACGTTTCAGAGCCTTCTGTGAAGCTTCCACCGGCCCTAGTCCCATAATTCTCGGCTCAATTCCTGATACAGCAGAAGCAACAATTCTGGCTTTTGGTTTAAATCCATATTTCTCAACAGCAGATCCAGAAGCAATCAATAAAGCTCCGGCTCCGTCATTCAATCCCGAAGCATTTCCTGCAGTTACTGATCCATCTTTTCTGAATGCAGGTCTAAGTTTTCCGAGAATTTCAGCAGTTGTATCCGGACGCATAAACTCATCATGTTCAAAAACGATCGGATCACCTTTTCTTTGTGGGATTTCAACTTTTACAATTTCTTTAGCTAAACGACCTGAATCTCTCGCTGCTCCTGCCTTTTGTTGACTCCAAGCCGCAAATTTATCCTGATCTTCCCGGGATATCTTATGCATTTCAACTACATTCTCAGCAGTCATTCCCATTCCATCAGTTCCATGCATCTCATGCATTTTTGGATTTACAAATCTCCATCCGAAAGTTGAATCATGCATTTCAGTAGTTCCTGAATAAGGAGAGTTTCCTTTGCCTAGAACGATAGGACCGCGAGTCATATGTTCTACACCTCCGGTGATAAAGACATCGCCTTCTCCGGCTTTAATTGCATGAAAAGCTCGAATTGTGGCACTCATACCTGATGCGCATAAACGATTCACGGTTTCGCCCGGAACTGATACCGGAAGTCCCGCAAGTAAAGCAGCCATCCGAGCAACATTTCTGTTATCCTCCCCGGCTTGATTCGCACATCCCAGTATCACATCTTCTACTGAAGTCGGGTCTAATTCCGGATTTCTCTTCAAAAGTTCTTTAATGGGGATCGCTGCAAGATCATCCGCTCTGATAGAAGAGAGAGAGCCTTTTAATTTTCCAATTGGAGTTCTGATTCCGTCGATTATGTACGCTTCGCTTTTAGACATGAGATGGTAGTATTGAGTATTTAGAAATTAGTTTTCATCACCTAGTTCAAACTGTTAGACAGAGAGTAGATCATTTTTTGAATTTCATTAATTGATTCTGATAAAACAGGCAATGAGTCTGGATTTAAAAATCCTAAATTTTTTGAGATGATAAGTTGAGTTTCGAGTTCAGAACATGACCCATATGCATAGTTTAGAAATAGTTTGAATTCTTTTTTTGATTTTCTTCCAGCTCCTTCTGCAATATTTGAGCCTAGAGAAACAACGCTTCTTCTAATTTGAGAAGTTATTCCAAATTTCTCTTCAGGTGGAAAATTCTTGGTAGAATTATAAACTTCAGTAGCTAATTCCACAGATTTTTGCCAAACTTTTAATTCTTTAAACTGATGCATAAAAATACTCCTACTATCAATACTAAAAATCTAACTACTCAATACTAACATCTAATGCTTCCCAGTCCTATAAACCGTGCCTCTAAAATCCGCAACTAGATCATCATTCTGATTCACAACTCTGATCTTATAAACACCGATGGTTCTTCCGTTTTGAATTTCTTCTGTTTCAGCAATTAGTGTATCACCGACTTCTACTTTTTTAGTGTAGTTGATATTATTTTCCAGGGCAACAGATACAGATCCTCTGGAGTTTGATGCAAATGCTAAAGCGCTGTCAGCTAAAGAGAATGTAATTCCTCCATGACAAATCCCAAACCCGTTGCACATTTCTTGTCGGATCTTCATAGATAATTTCACATATCCCGGTTCTGATTCCAATATCTCAATTCCCATCCACTGGGAAAAGGCATCTTTTTCCATCATGGATTGAATTATGTTTTTGTAGTCTTTGCTCATATATCAATTTAGCTGTCAGTAATCAGGAGTTCAGAATTCAGTAAAACTTCGTGTGAATTCTGAACTCCTGAATTCTGATTACTGATTACTTCTTCCCCTTACCATTCTTTTCAAAAGTGGATTAGGTCTGTAGCGATCTTCCTGATATTCCTCATAAAGAGCATTCATTCGGCCTAAGACTTTTTCTAATCCGATTTCTTCTGCCCATGCAAGTAGTCCTTTTGGATAATTCACTCCGTTTTGCATCGCAAGATCTACATCTTCCGCAGAACCGATATTCATAAATACGGCATCAAAGGCTTCGTTAATAAGCATTACGAGTATTCTATGAAGTATTTCTTCACCTAATTCTTCGTCAGTGTTTGGATCAGGATTTTTTGCATCCTCTCCGTAATTATAAAATCCTTTACCCGATTTTCTACCTAACCAACCGGCCTCTACCAATCTTTTCTGAGTAAATGATGGCTTGAATCTGGGATCGTAGTAAAATTCTTTGAATACACTGGAAGTCACTTCATAGTTTACATCATGACCGATAAGATCCATTAGTTCAAAAGGTCCCATTCTGAATCCACCGATCTCTTTCATTGCCCAATCAATAGTAGGAACATCAGCAACACCTTCTTCCAGAATTCGAAGCGCCTCAGAATAAAAAGGGCGAGCAACTCGATTTACAATAAATCCGGGAGTATCTTTTGCCAACACTGTGATCTTTCCCCAGCCTGAAATAAACTCTTTGGTTGATTGCGCCAGATCAGAATTAGTGGCTACACTTGGGATGATCTCCACCAAATTCATCAGTGGAGCAGGATTGAAAAAATGGACACCCAAGAACCGTTCCGGCTTATTTAATGCTGATGAGATGGAAGCAATGGAAAGGGAAGAGGTATTGGATGCAAGCACACAATCTTTAGAAACAATTCCTTCCAATCGTTGAAATGCGTCTTTTTTGATATCAATATTTTCGACTATGGCCTCAATCACAAAACCACACTTTCCAAATTCTGTGATGTCTTCCACAAAATGGATTCGGGAAAGAATTCCATCCACTTCTTCTTGTGACATTCTCCCTTTTTCAACCTGACGGTTCAGGATCTTTTCCAATCCCACTTTGGCTTTTGGAAGCTGTTCGGCGTAAGCATCGTAAAGATAAACTTCATGACCATTTGTAGATGCTATTTGTGCGATTCCGGCGCCCATCGTTCCTGCGCCTATAATTCCTACTACAGAATCTGTATTTATCATTCCCAATAAGTTCTTTTGCATTAAATTCCGATTCAAGATAACAAATCTTAAGGGGAATTTGAGTATAGCATTGTAAACATCGTTACAATTTGCTATCATAATGATATCATATAACAAACACAGTCATTATGCCTGATGTACTTATTAGAAATATCGATGAGAAAACACTGAATAAACTCAAAAAAAGAGCAGAAAAGAATAAACGTTCGCTTCAATTAGAACTTAAAAAGATGCTTGAAGAATACGCCGGAACGGATATGGACGAAGCAAGAAATATGGTCAGTGAAATCTTAGAAAAATATAGAGCTGAAGGAAGAATCTTTTCTGATAGTACCAAAGACATCAGAGAAGACAGAAATCGATGAAGAACTGCATAATTGATGCTTCAATAGCAGCAAAATGGATTTTCTACGAAAAGGACTCTGATCAAGCAGAAATTTTTTTAAAGAAAATAGATAGGATGCTAGTGCCGTACCTATTTCTTATAGAAATGAGTTCGATAATTAGTAAAAAAGTTAGGAAAAGGGAGTTAAGTATTAGCGAAGCCTTAGAGAAAAGAAAAGAGCTGGAAGATTTGAATTTCCAAGTATTTTCAGAAAAGGCAATTTTAAAATTAGCATTCGATATTTCAGTTTCTCTTCCAATTACAATTTATGATGCCAATTATTTAGCATTAGCGATCAAGAAAGAAGGAAAATTATATACCTCTGATAACAGACTGGTAAACGGATTATCTACTACTGTTTTTAAAGACTACGTAGAAAATCCACTATAATTAAAATTTCACTTCCCCTTAAACTCAGGTTTTCTTTTCTCTAAGAAAGCTGCAACTCCTTCATGATAATCTTCGGTACTTCCAGCTTCTGCTTGCAGATCAGCTTCCAGTTTCAATTGGGTTTCCAAGTCATTATCAAACCCTTCATTAAATCCTTTTTTGGTAAGTCCGTAGCCACGAGTAGGCATTATTGCGAATTTCTTACAAAGAGCCATCGCTTCATTCAGTAAATCATCGCCAGAAACTGACTTGTAGATCATTCCCATTTCAACCGCTTCAGGTGCTTTAACAGGTCGACCGGTAAAAGTGAGTTCAGTCGCTCTTGCAAGTCCAATTAATCTGGGAAGGATGTAAGTTCCACCACTATCAGGAATTAATCCAATATTCGAAAACGATTGGATAAACTTGGCTTCCTCTGCTGCAAACACCATATCACAAGCTAGTGCAATATTAGCTCCTGCCCCGGCAGCGGTTCCATTTACAGCGCAGATAACAGGTTTTTCTAAAGTCCTAATAGCTCTGATGATTGGATTGTAAGTATGATGAACAACTTCACCAAGCTCGCGATCCGGATCTTTAGCGATTTCGGTCACTTCTTTCAGATCCTGGCCGGCGCAAAATCCTTTACCATTTGCGGTGAGTAAAACACAACGGATCTCATCATTAGATTCGGCTTCTTTAAAAGCATCCTGTACTTCTTCAGCCATTCCGTAGTTGAAACTGTTCAATACATCAGGACGATTTAATGTTATGGTTAAAACGCCTTCTTCTAAATTGGTTTCAATAAACTGTAGACTCATTTTATAGGCCCTATAGAATTTTGAAGTAGATAATTTGTTTGAATAGTCTGTGAAAAAGAACTGAAATTCAGCGGTTCATAAGCTCTGAAATCGAATGGAGTAACAGCATTAAACTGATCAATGGGTGAACTGAATTTTAATCCTTGAAGCAAAAAGCCGGTTCCGACCAAAACTTTATTCGATTTTACTTGAGGAGGCTTTATCTGAACCTGATGATTATAGTCAGGAATAAAATTAAATGAGATCTTTGCATCTTCAGTATGATTATTCTCTTTTTCAAGAATCTGAGCACTTGCTGAAAAAGTTATTAAACAAAGAAATAAAGTCAGGGTGAAAAATTTACGTTTCATATACACTTAAAATGTTCAAAGGGTTGATGACAAGAATTACAAAAATACTGTGATTTACAAGCCGTGGAACCAAACTGACTTTGAAGTTTAGTTTCAAAAGAATCACAAAAAGGGCAGGGGACAATCTTAGTTCCTGATAAACTCTTCAAAAAGTCATCATCGGTCACTGACTTTTCAGGAGGGGCGATACCATAGTCTTTAAGCTTCACTTTAGCTTCATCCGTCATCCAGTCAGTAGTCCATGCTTCAGAAAAATCCAGCTTTACTTCAAAGTCTTCTATGTCTTTTTCTTCCAGTTTTTCCTTTACCATTTTTTCGATGGCGTTCATAGCAGGACAACCGGAATAAGTTGGAGTGATCTTTACGGTCACTTTTCCTAAACTATTTATATCAACACTACGCGCGATACCCATTTCGATAATATTGAGAACAGGAATTTCCGGATCCGTTACCTCGCGGATATAATCCCAAATTTGCTCTTCGGTATGTAGGGTTTTGGTTGACATTTTTTAGTATTGAGATATAAGTACTTAGTATTGAGATCAATTTAAGCGACGCTAAAATCTAACATCTCAATACTAAGTACTGTTCCTACTTCCAATCAGCATCAGGATGCGAGCGTCTTAAAAATTGCATCTGAGCAAGCATATGACCTAAATGCTCGGTATGCATTCCTGTTCGACTTCCTGTCATCATAAACTGATCCCAATCGGGAACGCTTAATGTAGCTTCAGTTAAAGTGTCTTCCACTAATTTCTTCCATTCATCTTTGAATGATAACAGATCGGCTCCGTTTCCTTCTGCCAACATCATTTCATCAACGCCGTCTATGTAAAATAATTCTCCGGTGTACATCCAAAGTTCATCGAAAGTCTCTTGCATTCTTTTGTTGCTTTCTTCTGTTCCGTCGCCAAGCTTGAGTACCCAGTCTCTGGAGTGTCTTAAATGATATTTGATCTCTTTAAAATGCTTGTCGATCATTCCGGCAAACTGCTCGTCTTTAGCTTCTTTAAGCTGCTGATATTGAAAATAGCTGAATGAACTGAACAAAAATTGTCGGGCAATGGTGAAAGCAAAATCGCCTTTCGGGAGTTCACAAAGCTGGAGATTCGTAAACTCGTAGTCATCTCGGAAATAGGCAAAATGATCTTCATCACGACCTTCATCTTCAACTTCTGCAGCATAGGCGTATAGTGAAGAAGCATGTCCGATCAGATCTAAAGCCATGTTCGCTAAAGCAAGATCTTCTTCCAAAACCGGACCATGTCCGCACCACTCTGACATTCGCTGTCCAAGAATTAGTCGGTCATCAGCTAAACGAAGTAAATACGTTTTAAAAGCGTCTTTCTTTGTTAAAGTTTCTGTACTCATGATCTTTTCTTTACGGCTCTTGGTACACTGTAAAATTGTGGATGTCTGTACGGCTTATCAGATGCCGGATCAAAAAATGATCCCATATCTTCCGGTGTGGAAGCAGTAATCTGATCAGATGGAACTACCCAGATTCCGATTCCCTCATTCCTTCGCGCATACACATCACGGGCATTTTGTAGTGCATTTTCTGCATCCGAAGCGTGTAAGCTTCCGGCGTGCTCGTACGGTTTGCCATTTTTAGGTTGATAAAAAACCTCCCACAGAGGCCAATCTTTTTCGTTGTTTTCGCTCATTAAATAAAAATTAGTTTTACACACCCCTGAATCCCCTCTCAAGAGGGGACTTTGTTAATGTTTACAAAATCTCCCTTTGAAGGGGGTGATCCGATGACTATTGGATCGGGGGATGTCCGTTTAAGAAGCCTTTTCGCGGCTTAAATTTTTCTTTCTGGCGTACGCTTGTGCAGCTTCACGAACCCAAGCTCCATCTTCATGTGCTTTTCTTCGTGATTTCATACGCTCGCGGTTCATAACACCATTTCCTTTTACTACATCCCAAAATTCATCCCACGGAATCTCGCCAAATTCCCAGTGACCGGTTTCTTCATTAAATTTCAGATCCGGATCAGGCAGTGTTAATCCAACAGCTTCAGCTTCCATAACTACTCTGTCCACAAAATGCTGACGAAGCTCGTCGTTGGTATTTAATTTCACTTGCCATTTAAGTAACTCAGCACTGTTTGGAGAATTAGAATCATTTGGTCCAAACATCATCAAAGTTGGCCACCAAAAACGATCAACAGCACTTTGCACCATTTTGCGTTGAGCCGGAGTTCCTTCAGCAAGCTTGGCTACCATTTCGTAGCCCTGCTTTTTATGGAAGCTTTCTTCCTTGCAAATTCTCAGATTTGCTCTTGCATAAGGACCGTAACTGGAGTGCGCCAATTTAGTTTGGTTTACAATAGCCGCACCATCAACCAACCAACCGATCACGCAAACATCCGCATAGCTTAAGGTCGGATAATTGAAAATACTGGAATATTTTGCGTTTCCGTACAGATATTGATCGATAAGTTCACTGCGTCTCACTCCCAGAGTTTCAATAGCGCTGTATAAATATAATCCGTGCCCGGCTTCATCCTGAACTTTAGCAAGAAGTACTAATTTTCTTTTCAAAGACGGTGCTCTGGAGATCCAATTTCCTTCAGGAAGCATACCCACAATTTCAGAATGTGCGTGCTGGCTACCCATGCGAATGATCTGTTCCCGATAGCGTTCAGGCATCCAGTCTTTGGGTTCTATCTTTTCGCCGGCATCAATTCGGGCTTGAAAGTCGTCTAATTGCTGTTGTGTTTCCATGGTGTAAGCGCTTTTTTAGTTCAGTGGCATAACATCCTTTAAAAGAATTACATTCCTTGAATATAATAAAAGCAGACTATTGATTTTTGTTTATTCATTCCCTTTCATACATTTTATACAGTTATTATTAAAGATCATTCCAAATTTAGATATCCGGAGATAAAATGGATCAAAAATGACGTGCTTAGCAACATTAATAGTTCTACTCAATGAAGTATAATTATCTAGTAAAAGGCAAAGCAGTCATTTATTTTCAAAATCGGATAAAAGTAGTAGTTGGGTAGACCGAAATTTCATTCAAGAGCTACAGCAACTCAATATTTTGCAGTACTGTTGAATGCCAACCTGAACAGTTTGTAAAAATATAACGATGAAAGATCAAGACAACGTATTGGAAAGAGAAATAGAAGAAGAATTTGATGACCATTTGGGATTACAGGATGTGGATTATGTGGAGCACTATGTAAGTAATGCTAAGCAGACCGCTCACTACTACATAACCACTTTCGGATTTCAACTAAAAGCTTACTCAGGTTTGGAAACCGGAGTTCGGGATAGATCTTCTTATTATCTGGAGCAAGGAAATATTCGGTTTGTAATTACAGCTCCGTTAAGCAGTAAGTCACCCATTTCGGAGTTTGTGCATAAGCATGGAGATGGAATCAAAGATATTGCAATGCATGTGGAAGATGTGGATCGTGCATTCAAGGAAAGTGTGAAAAGAGGAGCGGAAGTTGTTGAAGAGCCGCATTCCATAACTGACGGCGACGGAACGATCAGAAAAGCAGCCATCAGAACCTACGGTGATGTAATTCACTCTTTCATAAACAGAACAGAATACGATGGTATTTTCTTTCCGAAATTTGTTGCTAAAGAAAGTCTGATCAAGACCGAACCTGTGGGTGTTCAGTTTGTGGATCACTGTGTTGGAAACGTAGAATTAGGAGAAATGGACACCTGGGTAGCTTTTTACAGAGATGTTCTTGGTTTCACGCAATACATCAGTTTTGATGACAAAGATATTTCTACCGAATACACCGCTTTGATGAGTAAAGTGATGGCAGGCGGTAGGGGAATGATAAAATTTCCGATCAATGAGCCGGCTGATGGTGTGAAGAAATCACAAATCGAAGAATATCTGGATTTCTTTGAAGGACCGGGAGTTCAACATGTAGCTTTACTTACAGCAGATATTATTGATACAGTTACCAAACTTCGTGACAGGGGAGTGGACTTTTTGAAAGTGCCGACAACTTATTACGAAGAACTGGAAGAAAGAGTAGGCAAGATCGATGAGCCTATTGATGTACTCGCTGATCTTGGAATTCTGGTTGACAGAGATGATGAAGGATATTTGCTTCAGATATTTACGAAGCCTGTAGTTGATCGTCCAACATTATTTTATGAGATCATTCAGCGAAAAGGTGCTCGTGGATTCGGAAAAGGAAACTTCAAAGCACTTTTCGAAGCCATCGAACGCGAACAAGAGTTGAGAGGAAACCTCTAAGAAATTCAAAATTCAAAATGAAAAATTAAGAATGATTTGTCATTTCGAAAGAGCTTGTCGACTGAGAAATCTAAAGAGTTACTTAAAAGCTATCTTTAGATATCTCGCTTTGCTCGATATGACAAACAAGAAGAATTCTTAATTTTAAATTTTTCATTCTTAATTCATTAAAATGTACTACCACGCATTAGGAACCATCCCGCATAAACGTCACACGGTATTTCGCCGACCGGACGGAGAATTGTTTACCGAAGAATTATTCGGAGCAGAAGGTTTTCATGGAAACAGCTCATTGTTGTACCATTACCATATGCCGACGCGAGTAACTAAGATCGAGCAAGGAGCAAAGATCGAAGTAAAAGCGGCAGACGATCAAACACTTCGTCACCGACATTTGAAAACCAAAGATATTCCAACAGGCGGAGATGCGATTACCGGCAGGAAGGTTTTGATGTTCAATAACGATCTTCAGATCGGAGTGATGCGACCAACAGACGCCATGAACTATTTCTACAGAAATGGCGAACATGATGAGTTGTTATTTATTCACGAGGGGACAGGGCATCTTCAAACCAATTTTGGACGACTGGACTTCGGGTACGGAGATTACATCTACATCCCTCGTGGAACGACCTACCAAATGAATTTTGATACGGATAAGAATCGTGTACTTACCGTAGATTCTACCGGACCTATTGATTTCCCAAAGCGTTATTTATCAGAAATGGGGCAGTTCATGGAAAATTCACCGTTTTGCGAACGTGATTTCCGTCTACCGCAAGAACAACTGTTCTTTGAAGGCGATGGAGAGTTTGAAGTTCGTATAAAGAAAGGCGGAAGAATGCATCATTACACTTTTGATCATCATCCGTTAGATGTAGTTGGCTGGGATGGATATTTATATCCGTGGATCTTCAATATCAAGGATTTTGAGCCGATCACCGGAAGAGTTCACCAACCGCCACCGGTACATCAAACTTTCCGTGGACATAATTATGTGGTTTGCAGTTTCTGTCCAAGGAAATTCGATTATCATCCGGATGCCATTCCGGCGCCATATAATCACTCCAATGTAGATTCAGATGAAATGCTGTACTACGTGGAAGGCGATTTCATGAGCAGAAAAGGAATGGATTATGCGAGTATCACGCTTCATCCCGGAGGAATTCCGCATGGACCACATCCCGGAAAAGCAGAGGCAAGCATCGGTGCTGAAGAAACCGATGAATACGCAGTTATGATCGACACCTTTAAGCCAATGTATGTTACTGAAGAAGCGATGAGACTAGACGATCCGAGTTATCCGTATTCGTGGTTAGAGGGGAAGTAAATGGATTTTCAACAAATTGAGCTAATAGTAACCATTATAATTGCATTCTCAAGTCTAATTCTGTCAAATTATTTTTCTCAAAAAAGAGAGATCAAAGCAAGAAAGAGTGAAATAAGAATTAAATACTTACTTGAGACTTACAGAGATCTTGAATTCTATGCAAAAAATAAAAGTGGTAAAAATGATCCTAAAGCATTTAAAAAAGCAGTATCTGAAATTCAGCTATATGGAAATTCAGAAGAAATTGAAGCTGTTCAAAAAGTAGTTCTCGATTATGGAAACAAAAAGGAAGCGGATTTAATTGAGTTGCTTGTTTTAATTCGAAAGGATTTAAGGAAAGAATTAGACCTATCTGAAGAAAAGGGGAAATTAATGTTTATATCAGAGTAATTTTAGAATAATCCCTCGTGTTTAAAGCTATTCCTTCAACTAAGCATTTCCACTTCGGGATGACAGCTCTTTTGTCATTCAGAGCGAAAGCGAAGAATCCTGACTGGTACTCGCAGAAATCTTGCGGAGAGAAAAACTGAAAATGGTTACTTTATATAAGGCTTTTAATCAAATTCACTATTTGTGACCGTAGTGGAGTAAGTACCTTTTAAAAATTCCCAATTTTCATTTTTACGATAATTTCTTTTAGAAATTAAGCTGTCATTCTTTTTTATTGTGATTCCGGTTAAATCATTTTTAACGTCAGCGAAAAAAGGACCTCTTGCTCCTTCATTTCCGTGCAAAGTTTCATAAATCTGTAGGGATTGTCCGCTGGGAATCGAGTAAAGTGTGTCTACTGCCGGTTTATTTTTTGTATATAGTTCTACAGTTATCTTAGTGTCGGATTTGTTTTCTACGATATATTCATATTTGTAATAATAATCACAAGATATCAGTCCGATACAAAACACAATAAATATGAAGGGGATTCTTTTTTTCAATTTACAGAAACTTAGTTTTACGCTCACTTTTGTTTTTATAATATTCGATATGTTACGATGAATTTTTTAAATATCGAACAGTGTTGTAGAGTTAATTTAAGAATGCATACTAAGACTGTCACCCTGAGCGAAAGCGAAGAATCTGCAAATTTGGTTAATCTGAACATGTATGAGTTTGTGCAGCTCCTTCGGAAGTATCCTCAGGATGACTTCTTTATGATGACCATCAATAAGCAAAGAGATGTAACATCAGTTGCACCAATCCTTAAAGCTCTTCATCTTCAGATCTTCAATTCAAAAAATTATATCCATGAAGAAGTATTCCCTATTCCTAATTCCTGTATTCCTAATTTCACTATTCAGCGAAGCGACGGCCCAAACCCATAATCAATACGAAATTTCGTTCGAAAATGCGGTTCATCACGAAGCAGAAATTTCAGTCACCTTTCCGAATGTAGAAAAGAAAGTGCTGGAAGTGAGAATGAGCCGAACATCTCCGGGGCGATATGCACTCCATGAATTTGCCAAGAACGTTTATAATGTAACCGCGGTAGACGGAAACGGAAATGAGTTGGAAATCACACGACCAAATCCACATCAATGGAATGTAAGCGGTCATGATGGAACCGTGAAATTCAGCTACACTTTATACGCAAACAGAGGAGGAGGGACGTATACCGGCATTGACGAAACGCATGCACATATGAACATGCCGGCGACTTTTGCGTGGGCAAGAAACTACGAATACCGTCCGATCGAGATCACCTTCAACAAAAGAGACGATCTGAACTGGGAGATCGCTACACAGCTAAAGCATGTGGAAGGAAATACCTATTACGCGGAAGATCTTCAGTACTTTTTAGACAGTCCGACCGAAATTGCAGATATGCACTTCCGTGAAGAAAAAGTAGACGGACAGAATATTCGTCTGGCTTTACACACTCCGGCTTCAGATAAAGAAGTGGACGAATATTTCGGGAAGGTAATGGCGATCGTAAAAGCGCAGAGAGATATTTATGGCGAAATGCCCGAGTTCGATTACGGCGAGTATACCTTTCTGTCTTGCTATGTGCCCAACGCTAGTGGTGACGGAATGGAGCATAGAAATTCTACATACGTAGTGAGTTCAAAACCATTAGACCGACCTTTGGGAGAAACCAGTATCGGAACTATCTCTCATGAATTTTTTCATGCATGGAATGTAGAGCGTATTCGTCCGGCAAGTCTGGAGCCTTTCGATTTTGAAGAAGCAAATATGAGCGGTGAACTTTGGTTCGCAGAAGGATTTACGAGCTATTATACCGGTTTAGCGCTTGCCAGAGCTGACATCAGAACAGATAAGCAATATGTAGAAGGATTAGACGGTGGATTGAATTACGTGATTAATTCTCCGGGAAGAAATTACTTCAATCCGATCGAAATGAGTTACCAGGCTCCGTTTGTAGATGCGGCGCGATCCGTTGATCCGGTGAATCGCTCGAATACGTTTGTATCGTACTATACATACGGAAGTGTACTTGGATTGGGATTAGATCTTTCTCTCAGAACTTTGGATAAAGGCTTGAATCTCGATGATTATTTCAAGCTAGTTTGGATGAAATACGGTAAGACAGAAGTTCCGTACACCGTTAAAGATCTCCAGGTAGCTTTGGCAGAATATGCGGGCAAAGAATTCGCTGACAACTATTTTGAGAACTATATCTATGACAGTAAGCTTCCTGATTACAAATCATTATTCAGCAAAGTGGGAGTGAAGCTAGAATTAGCGGAACCGAACAAAGCGAGTTTAGGCGAAACCATCCGAAAGCGAAATGATGAATGGAGAATGACTTCTAATGCAACGGTTGGAAGTCCGATCTACAAAGCAGGAATTGAATCAGAAGATGTATTCATATCCATTGCAGGAACAGATCTGAATTCCGTAGAAAATGTGGATGAGATCTTAGCAAATCATAAACCCGACGATGTAATTAAAGTAGTGATCGAAAGATGGGGACAAGAAAAAACCTTTGATGTGACACTGGAAGCTTCTAAGCGATTACAAACTACTCTTGATGAAAATGCAGGAAGAAAAGAGGTGGAGAGGAGAAATGCTTGGATCGGGGGTTAAGAAGTGACAGAGTGGGGAAAGTGACTGAGTGACAAAGTGGGTTAGTTATTGGTGGATAAGGGAATAAGTAATAGGTGTGGTCGCGGCTAACTTAGTTTTTTGTTGTAATTTCACAATTGATTTAAACCTTAAACAAGGAGACACTTCAGGGTCGGGGAGCAGGGCTGCGTTCTTGTCATTTCGAACGGATGTGAGAAATCTACAAATAGTGGAGTAGGTTTCATAGCTCATTAGATTTCTCAGTCATTCAGGTTTTGCCTGTGTTCATCTCGAAATGACAAACTCGGTTCTGTCATGTCGAACGGATGTGAGACATCTAAAGATATTCGATGCAAATTAGTAGCTCTTTAGATTTCTCGGTTATTCTGGCTGCGCCTTCATTCATCTCGAAATGACAAACTCGGCTCTGTCATGTCGAACCGAAGAAATAAAGTAAACAAGCCTGCCATCGTAAAGCTTCAGTTTAGGCAAGTGAGGACGACAGTCCGAAACGAAGAAAATCAGCGGAATCAGTGTTTCTAAATCACCGAAATCAGTGATCAAAAAAAGAAGCCCCTTATCCAGAGGCTTCTCTTGTTGTTAGCAATCTATAGCCGTCTCACAAAAAGTGAGCAGCAACTATAATCCAGTAAAAAATCATGATTCTTGAGACACCTTTCCCAAGGCAACTCAAAAAATCAGTAAAACAGAAACAGATCAATCCATGATCTTGCGCAAGAATGCGGGCTGATCAGAATCATCTTTTTGAATACGCTCGGTTCTGCTTTGGAACGGAGCTATATTATCTCTGCTTCTAGTTTCCTGCTTTGGTTCTTCAGCGCGGTAACTTTCTTCTTCCTCATCATTTTCCTGTTCTTTTTGCCGAACGGAAAGATCACGACGCAGGTAAGAAGGAGTATCCAATTTCTTCAGATTCCCTTCTCCCTTGTAATAATCACTAGGAGTACGAGCAATTCTGCTTGGAACTCCCTGAGGTTTGATTTCCTGATTATTCAAAGCATTTTCTGCTGCTTTATTTAAACCTGCAGAAGCATTAGGTGCTACTTTCGCTGTAGTTCTGTCTTCAGCTAAGTCAAAACCGGTAGCAATTACGGTAACTCTGATCTCATCGGTAAATGTTTCGTCAAGAACAGTACCTAAGATGATCTCTGCATTGTCACCGGCTTCCTGCTGAACAATACTTGTAGCAGTAGTGGTTTCACGCATACCAAGTGCCGAACCGGCGCTGATGTTAACAAGAACGCTTCTTGCTCCGCGAATACTAACTCCATCCAACAACGGAGAGTTAATAGCAGAACGAGCAGCGATTTCAGCTCTGTCAGGGCCTTCAGCTGTTGCTGATCCCATGATAGCTGCACCACCATCAGTCATTGTAGTTCTAACATCCGCGAAATCAAGATTGATCAGGCCGGGCATTAGAATCAAGTCGCTGATACCGCGCGTTGCGTTATATAAAACTTCATTTGCCAGTGCGAAAGCATCCATCAATGTGGTGTTTTCGTCTGCGATGTCCAGAAGTCGTTCGTTTGGAATAACGATAACTGTATCACAATTCTTTTTAAGTTCTGTGATTCCTTCCAGTGCATATTTCTTACGGATCTTACCCTCGCAATCGAATGGAGTAGTAATAATTCCTACTGTAAGAATTCCTTTACGTTTAGCCATTCCTGCAACCACAGGTGCGCCTCCCGTTCCGGTACCGCCACCCATTCCTGCAGTCACGAATATCATATCCGCAGTTTCGATGGCTTCTTCAATTTCGTGTCGGTTTTCTTCAACCGCTTCTCTACCAACTTCCGGACGAGCTCCTGCTCCTAAACCGTTAGTAAGTGAGGTTCCAACCTGAATTTTTACATCAGCCTGACTGTTTTTCAATGCTTGGGCATCGGTGTTAAGTGCGATGTATTCCACACTGTCGAGGCCCATATTTATCATATTGTTGATTGCGTTTCCGCCGCCGCCGCCTACGCCGACCACTTTGATCTTTGCGTTTTCCTGGCTTTGTTCGTCGAAAAAGAATCGAGTATTATGGTTAGCCATGATTACTCCTTGTTTTTGTATTTATTTACTGGATTGTATTTTGTAGATGATTGCTGTTTGCTAAAGTTCTTTGAACCAACTTTTCATACGGTCGGCGATCTTGTTCATCACCTGTTCCATATTTTTTCCGCCTTTTTGTGATGATGGCATCATCGTTTGATTGTTGCCCATGCCTGTTTTTAAAGCATGAACTACAAGACCAACACCTGTAGCGTAAATTGGACTGTTTACTTCTTCCACTAAACCGCCTGTGATTCCTAACGGAATCCCGATCTTGGCATCTATTCCTAAGATCTCGTTAGCCAGTGGACAAATATTCTTGATCAAAGATCCACCGCCTGTAAGAACTACTCCTGCACTTAGTGCTTCTGAGTAGCCACTGCGTTTGATCTCGATCCCAACTATTTCCATGATTTCTTCCATTCTCGCCTGTATAATTTTGGAAAGAATGCTCTTTGTAATTTCTTTTGGTGGACGTCCGGCAATTCCCGGAACGGTGATCACTTCGTCTTCTTCGATCATATCAGCATAGCTTTCACCGTGCTTTCTTTTCAGCATTTCGGCCTGATCGTCAAGAACACTTAAACCAAGACGTATATCGTCCGTTACTTTCTGTCCGGCTATGGCAACAACTGCAGTGTGTCGGATGGTATTATCCTGGAAAATGGCTACATCTGTAGTGCCACCGCCGATATCCACCAACACAACTCCGGCTTCTTTTTCTTCTTCATCCAATACTGAATAAGAAGAAGCTAAAGGTTCCAGAATCAGATCTGCCACCTGATAACCGGCGCGTTCCACACAGCGATACATGTTTTTAGCTGCAGAAACCAAACCTGTGATAATGTGAACTTCTGCTTCCATGCGCATTCCGCTCATTCCAACCGGGTCGCTGATGCCATCCTGACCATCAACCACAAACTCCTGAGGAATTACATGAAGGATTTGTTGATCAGTAGGCAACATAATGCGCTGACAGTCTTCCAAAAGTCGTTCCACATCATGAGCGGTGATCTCATTGTCTTTATTGTTGATGGTGATCACACCTTTACTTCTCATGCTTCGGATGTGATCGCCTGCAATACCCACATTAACAGAATTAACCTGAATTCCGGATGCAAGTTCAGCCTGTGCAATGGCGTCCTTGATTGCGTTTACGGTCTTATCAATGTTAACAACCACGCCACGATTTAAGCCATCGCTGGGAGCTTTACCAACTCCAAGGATGTTGATTCTTTCGTGCTCGATGGAAGCAACGATTGCGCAAATTTTTGTAGTCCCAATATCGAGACCGACCATGATATTTTCTTGTTCAGACATTATTGATACCGCTTTGTTTGTTGATTGCTAAAATTGATTGCAGATTTTTTCTGGTAACTGTATTTCCTGACCCTCCTCTTAATCTCCTCCCCGGAGGGGATTGAGGGGTGGGTTCCTGGATCTCTATAAAGAGAAAAAACTTTATGTATATGAAATTGATTGGTTCTCATATTTTATCCTTCCCTTGTTACAACTTGATTGGTAAACCTGAGATCTACCTGTTGCATGGTTTGGATTCCTTTCACCCGAATCACCTCCGTGTAAAAAGCTTCCCAGTTTTCAAGCTTGATCCTGAAATCATTACTTCCGAATAAAAGCTTTACTCCGTTTTCCTGGCTCAGTGCTACAACGCCTTCTTCTTTGTTGTAAGCCACTTCGCTGATGGTCAACCATCCGAATTTGTTTTGCTTTGCTTCCGTTAAAAAAGTGCTTATTTGCTTGAATGCTTCACTTTTAAGAGTGTCAGAATCTGTGGAAGCATCAAACCCATAAACCAAAGGCAGATTGAACGTTTTATTTTCAAAGATCGGAAGTTTTACTCCTTCAGCATCTACATAAGCTCTTTTTTCATCCTTAATAAGTAATGCGACAGGTGCTCGTTCTGTAATTTCAATATTCAGATCGCCGTTTGGTTCTATATAAGGAGTCGCGCTTTTTACATAATCTACTTTTTCAATACGTTCAACGATCACACTCAGATCAAGACTATCTGGATGTACACCAAATTCTACATTTGCAGCTTCAGTCAGCACTTCGATTTCTGTAATTACATTTCCAGAAAATGACAATTCATCAACAGTCACATTTCTGTTCCAATAGACAGCCGCAAGCACAGCAACTCCAACAACCAGCATAATTGCTGTAGCCCAGGGGAGAAGCTTACTCTTTTTCATGTCGCTATGTGTGCTGTTGACCGACACTAACTATTGAGCTCCTGTTTTATAGTTTCCGCTTTCCAATTCGTTTGCAAATTCTTCGCCGTATTTATAGATATCACCGGCGCCCATGGTTATGATGATGTCTCCGGCTTTTGAGATTTCTTTAAGAGTCTCTGTTACATCTGCTTTGTCCTCAACATAGATCACATTTTTGTGACCGTATTGTTCGGCTGTGTCAGAGATCAGTTTTCCTGTTACTCCTTCAATTGGTTTTTCTCTGGATGGATATACATCCGTGATCACCAAAACCTCTGCATCAGAAAATGAAAGACCAAATTCCTTATACAGATCCTGAGTTCTGGAATACAAGTGAGGTTGGAATACAGCTACAATTCTACGATCAGGCCAACCTTTGCGAGCCGCGTTCAATGTAGCAGCAACTTCTGTTGGATGATGAGCATAATCATCAATAACCATCACGCCTTGTTCTTCAACTTTCTTCTGAAATCTTCTGAATACACCCTGATAGCGCTCTAATCCTTGCTTGATCAGTTTAAAATCAATATTTAGCTCAATTCCGGTAGCTACCGCAGCCAGGGCATTTTTTACATTATGATCGCCGGGGGCTTTTAAAGTGATTACTCCAAGTTTCTGATCATCATTCATCACCGTAAATGTGCTGGTGAATTGATTCATTTGAATATCTACTGCACGAACTTGGGCTTGAGGGCTCAATCCGTATGAAATAATTCTTCTTTCCAGATCAGGTAGAATGCTTCGAACATTAGGATCATCCAGACAAACAATTACAGCACCATAAAAAGGAACTTTGTTAGCATAATCGATGAACGCTCCTTTTACATCTTCCAGATCATCGTAGATGTCTAAGTGTTCCGCTTCAATATTGGTAATAATAGCAATAGAAGGGGTGAGGCGAAGGAATGTTCGGTCAAACTCGTCTGCTTCCACAACGATCACATCACCTTTCCCTACAACAGCGTTGGTTTTATCAAAACTGTGCACTTTCCCGCCAACCATAATGGTAGGATCGTAATTTCCATCCTGAGTCACGTGACCGATCATGGTAGTTGTAGTGGTTTTACCATGAGTACCTGCTACTCCGATTCCGAACTTCATCTTCATCAATTCAGCGAGCATTTCCGCTCTTTTGATGGTTGGAATACGATTTTCTAAAGCAGCTTTGGTTTCTTCATTTTCAGTGGCTTTAACTGCACTGGTATAAACCACAACATCGGCGCCTTCAATATTTTCAGGAGCGTGTCCTTGATAAATAGTAGCACCAAGTTCTTTCAGGCGATCTGTAGTTTCATTCGACGCACCATCAGAACCGGTTACTTTATAACCTCTTTGTATTAAGATCTCAGCCATCCCGCTCATACCAATTCCACCGATTCCAACCATATGAATATGTTTGGTTCGTCCAAATACGGGTTGTGTTTGAATTCTGTTTTCCATCAACTGTTCTTCGATTTTGCGAGTTCTAAAATTTCTTTTGCGATCATCTTTGCTGCATCCGGTTTTGCAAGCCTTAGTGCAGCTTTGTTCATTTCCTTCAATTTTTCCTGATCTCTGATCAATGAATGAACCAGTTCAGGTAAAGCATTTATTGCGTCGGTATCTTTCAATAATTCAGAAGCTCCGGCATCAACCATGCTTTGTGCGTTTTGTGTTTGATGATCTCCGGCTACATTGGGAGAAGGAATCAATACACTGGGTTTCCCTGTCATCATAAATTCAGAACATGAACTTGCACCTGCGCGACTGACAATCAGGTCGGCAGCAGCATAAGCTTCCGGCATGTTGTCTATGAAAGCTGTTAAACGAATATTCTTGTTGTTTTCTAAGTCAACCTCTTTCATCAAAGCATCGATATATCGGTTTCCGCACTGCCAGATCACTTGTAGATCTGAAAGTTTGTCAAGGTTTTCTTTTACCGCTTCATTGATCGATCTTGCTCCGCCACTTCCTCCAAGAACCATCAATACAGGTTTGGAGTCATCAAAGTTGAAGGAGTTGAGACCGATTTTCTTCTCGACCTTATCCAAAGTGTTTCTGGTTGGATTTCCTGATTCCACGATCTTATCAGAAGGCAGATATTTCGCTGCTTCCTTGAAAGCTGTGAATATTCTGGATGCGAACTTAGCGAGCATTCGGTTTGTGACTCCGGGGAAACTGTTTTGCTCCTGAATCACCACTTTCACTCCACGCTTTCCTGCAACCCAGCCAACCGGTCCTGCGGCATATCCGCCACAAGAAACCATAACCTGAGGCTTGAAAGAGCTTACTATTCCAAAACTTTGAACTATACTTGTCACAAGTTTTAACGGGAACAGCATGTTCTTTAAAGTAAGTCTTCGGTGAAAACCACTTATCCAAACACTTTTGATCTTATAGCCGGCTTTTGGAACAGCTTTCCATTCCATATGATCTTTGGTTCCCACAAATAAGATCTCGGAGTCAGCATTTTCGTTTTTAATAGCATCAGCAATAGCAATGGCAGGATATACATGTCCACCGGTTCCGCCTGCAGCAATTAAGATTCTCGGATTATCCATAATACATAGTCCTCCGATCTTTATGATGTTTCGAAATATTCAATAAGATTCCAACCATCAATCCTGCAAAAAGCATACTGGTACCACCGTAACTTACAAACGGCATAGGAAGTCCCGTTACCGGAAGTAATCCACTTGCTACAGCTGCATTTACAAATCCATATAAAACAATAGTGAGTGTACAGCCGATTGCCAGAAGAGAACCAAGAGTATCTTCTGCATTTTTGGAAATGAAAACCACTCCACGGAATAAAATAAGAGTGAAAATGAGTATCAAACTCATAGCTCCGAAAATTCCGTATTCTTCTGCTATAATTGCGAAAATGAAATCGTTGTAAGGAGCAGGGAGGAAGTCACGTTGTGAACTTTTACCTATTCCAACTCCAAAAAATTCTCCTTTGGCGATAGCAATATGTGCCTGCTGTGCCTGATAACCCGATCCCTGAAGAATTTTACTGCTTTCAATATCTTTAACCTGTGTGATGTAATTATCAATTCTGCTTTGACGATTCTCAGATTGATTCAGGAGTAACATCCCGCCAAATACACCGATCAATACAAGAGTTCCCAATTGCAAAGTACTGGCTCGACCTATAAACATAATGATCAGACAAATTCCGAATAGAATTCCGGCACTACTGAAATCCTGAACGCCAATCAATGCGCACGTAATGCTTACCCAAACCATAATAGGAATAAAGCTTCTTTTGAAGTCTTTGACGTAAGCCTGTTTTTCTGAGAGAAGTACACAGATATGAAGCAGAAGAGCTACCGTTGCTACTGTGGACGGCTGGAAAGTAAACCCACCAAGGTTTAGCCATCTTTTGGCTCCAAATTGTTCCGTTCCAAACATAAGAACGGCTACAAGAAGCACCCAACTTATTACCATACCAATACGGCTGAATTTAGCCAACGTGTGATAATTGATCTTCGAAACGATCAGCATTACAACAAAAGCAATTCCAAGCTTTATGATATGTCCTGTGATCAAAGTAAATGCAGTTGTAGACTTAGATTCAGCGAAGTAAGCTATTGAAGAATACACAGCCAGTACACCGAACATCATAAGCGCAACAACGGCCATCAGCAAAAAGCGATCGCTGCCTTGCTTACGGTTGTCAATATCTTCAGGGCTGGTGCCTATGATATTAGATAAGTTGCTATGTGGACTCGTGTATATCACTCGTAAATTTCAATGTTCAAATAGCAAATTCCATAACCTACTTCTGTAAGGCTTCTAGAATTTGGTATTTGAAATTTGTTTGTCATTTGAATTTTGGATTTTGTCATTTAGCTCTTCAGAGCTTATAAACTTCTTCTTTAAATACTTTTCCTCTGTGTTCGTAATCGTCGAACATATCAAATGAAGCACATGCAGGACTCAGCAAAACAACTTCACCTCGTTTTGCTACTTTTTGAGCTGCACGGACTGCTTTCATCATACTTTCAGCTTTAACAAAATTAGGAACCACTTCACCCAGTTGATCTTCAACCCGATCCTTTGATTCTCCAATTGCAATGATCGTATGAACCTTTTCTTTGATCTGATCAACGATCTCGCTGTAATCATTTCCTTTGTCTCGCCCGCCTAGAATCAATGTCATTGGAACTTGAAAACTGTCTAAGGCAAACCAAACAGCATTTACGTTAGTAGCTTTGCTGTCGTTCACATATTTAACGCCGTCTACATCTTTTACTTTCTCAAGGCGATGTTCAACGCCCATGAAAGATTGAAGACTTTCGCGAATAGCTTCGTTTTTAATTTCAGCTGCACGAGCAGCTAAAGCCGTTGCTAATCCGTTGTTCAAGTTGTGATTTCCACTAAGGCCTACTTCATAAACCGGCATAAGCGTTTCTTCCTTGTTGTTGAATTTGAAGATGATATGTTCGTCGCGTACAAAAGCACCTTCCGGCACTTCATTGTTGTATGAAAAAGCCCATAGTTTTGGAGCGTCTTCTTTTTTCTGAAGCGATTCCACGTGGCTTTTTATGATCGGATCATCATAATTGAATATGAACCAATCCTCTTCCGTCTGATTTTCTGTAATTCTGAATTTTGAAGCGGCATAAGCCTCAAAGCTGTCTCCGTATCTGTTTAAATGATCCGGAGTAATATTCAGCAACAAACTTATTGTTGGCTTGAATGTGTCAATATGATCCAGTTGGAAGCTGCTGATCTCAAGTATGAAGTCGCCACCTGAGCCATCAACAACATCTGAAAAAGCTACTCCTATATTTCCTGAAACAGAATGATCTCTTTTAGCTGTTTTCCAAACATGATCCAACCAGTTAGTAACGGTAGTTTTTCCATTGCTACCGGTAGTTGCTATAATTCTTTCATCCGTGAACCAACTTGCTGCTTCAATTTCTGAGTAGACTTTTTTCCCTTCATTCAGATAAAATTGAACTAATGGTGATTCTGTTGGAACCCCAGGGCTTAATACTACAAAGTCACCTTGTTTTGCTTTGTTCGAATGTCCGCTTTCTTCAAAATCGATTTGGGCATTTACAAGATTCTGTTTCCAGTCTTCTTTAATGATTCCATAATCAGACACAAAAACATCAGCTCCTTTTGTCTTAAGAAGAATAGCAGCAGCAATACCACTTCTGGCGGCACCAATAACAACGATATGTTTGTTAGCTACATTCATTATCTGATCTTCAATGTTAGAAGGCTCAAAATTCCCAGCATCACTGTAATGATCCAGAATCGAACTACGATCTTTTGTTCCGACCATCCTTTTTTCTCAAAGTGATGATGGATCGGGGTCATTAAAAACACTCGTTTTCCTACGCCATACTTCTTCTTAGTATACTTGAAGTAGGTAGTTTGAATGATCACAGAAAGCGTTTCAAAGAAAAATACACCGCATATGAAGGGGAGAAGCAGTTCTTTGTGAAGCATCAGCCCCAAAGCTCCAAAAGCTCCACCAAGTGCCAAAGAACCGGTGTCGCCCATAAATACTGATGCCGGATTGGTGTTATACCATAAAAATCCCATACAACCACCGATCAATGCAGCGCAAAAAATAGTGAGTTCACCTGCACCCGGTAAGTACATAATGTCTAAATATCCAGATAAGTCAGTTCTTCCGGATACATAAGCAAAAATTGCGAAAACAAATCCGCAGATCGCAGAAACGCCGGAAGCCAATCCGTCCAAACCATCTGTTAGGTTTGTGGCATTGCTTACCGCAGTTATCACAAAAACAGCAACAGGAATAAATATCATCCAGCCGAGGTCTTCTCCAAAGAATGCGTAATCAATATTCACGTTTTTGAGGAAAGGAACTGTTGAAAGCGTATTCACATCAGCAAAATCAGGATGGAAATACAATACAGCTCCTACAACAATTCCAACTCCGACTTGACCAACTATCTTAAATCGTCCGGCCAGACCACTTTTGTCTTTCTTCACAACTTTGATGTAATCATCCACAAAACCAACAAGCCCTAGTGCAATTATTACAAAAACGATAAGCCAAGCATACACGCTGTCCATTTTCATGAACAGGATAGAAGGAATGACCACCGCAAGCAGAATAATAACTCCCCCCATTGATGGGGTGCCTGCTTTAGCTTGGTGATGATCCAGGCCAATGTCCTCACGGATCACTTCTTTAAGCTGCATGTTGCTCAGCCATTTGATAATTCTTCTTCCTATGATCAGGCTTATGATCACAGATGTAACAGCGGCCAAACCCGTTCTTGTGGAAATATATTCAAATGCTCCGGCGCCCGGGAAGTCAAATGCAGTATCAAGCCAGGAGAATAATTCGTATAACATCAGAATCCTCCTTTGGCTTTAAGTTCGAGAGCTTCTTTTGCAACTAATCGGTCGTCAAAAGGATATCGTTTTCCGTCAATTTCCTGATAATCTTCATGTCCTTTTCCGGCAATAAGAATGATATCATTTGAAGAAGCCAGCTCAATAGCTTTAAAAATAGCTTCTTTTCGGGAAGTAATGGTTACAACATTGTCAGTGTTTTCAAATCCCTGCAAAATATCAGCGATGATCAGATCCGGGTTTTCAGTTCTTGGATTATCACTGGTTACAATAATTTCATCAGCAAATTCTGAAGCTGCTTTTGCCATTTCCGGTCTTTTGCCTGAATCTCTGTCTCCGCCGGCACCAAAAACGCAGTAAATAAATTGGTTCGGTATACGAGACTTTGATAATGTTTTCAGAACATTTTCAAGCGCATGAGGCGTGTGTGCGTAATCAACAATAACTTTCGGCAGAGCTGTTTCTGAATCTAAACTTACAGATTCCATCCTTCCGGGAGCTCCCGGCACAGATGAAAGTGCTGAAGCAATTCTCTGTTTGTCATGACAAAGTTCATTACAGATCATAAAAGCCTCAGCCAAATTAAACGCATTGAAATGTCCTACCAATGACGAAGATATCTCGGATCCATCGATCGAAATTTTTAGCCCTTGTGCAGAATTGCTTAAGACTTGGGCATTTTTTCCGAATGAAAGTTCTGAAATTTGAGCGGAGATCCCATCAGCCATAAAAGAGCCATAAGAATCATCCATATTGATTATTGCAGATGATCCTGGTTTCAATCCATCAAAAAGGATTTTTTTTGCAGCGGCATATTCTTCTATAGTCTCATGATAATCGAGGTGATCCTGCGAAAGATTAGTGAAGGCTGCTACTTTAAAATCAAAACCTCCCACTCTTGCTTGATGAAGAGCGTGAGAAGACACTTCCATCACTAAATATTCTGAACCTGCTTCAACCATCTTTTTCATATCGGCAGCAAGCTCTATTGGGTCGGCAGTAGTTAATTTGCTATCTAATGATTCCGTAAGGATCCTTTTTTCCACAGTTCCTAAAAGAGAAACTTTCTCGCCGAGTTTGGTAAGTGCTTGATAGACTAAAGTAGCAGTTGTGGTTTTCCCGTTTGTGCCGGTGATTCCAATGATCTTTAGTTGATCTCCAGGGTTTCCGGCCATTTTTTGAGCTAAAGGTCCTATCAATGATCGTGTATTTTCAACTTCAATCACACAAACTTCAGCATCAGTGTAATAAGATTCTTCACAGATAATAACTTTTGCTCCGCGATGGATGGCATCTTCCAAAAACATATGTCCATCTACTTCAGTGCCTCGTATGGCTATGAAGACAGAGCCTTCTGTAACCTGACGTGAATCCTGAATAAGCGGACCAACTTCGCCTTCCGGTTTAAAACGGGAAGTGTTTAAAGGATTTATAAATTCTATGAGATCACGTGTATTCAATCTCTATCCTCCATGGCTACAAGTTCAAGTGATTTTGCTTTGCCGCGGATGGTAACAGAACTGCCAAGTCTCATCATGTCACCTGCTTTTGGAAACTGTCGTTCAACAGTGCCGGAACGGTAAGTTTTTACATCTAATCCTAGTTCCGCTAAAATGGTGGTTGCCTGACGCATGCTCATTCCCCGAAGTTCGGGAACTTCTGCAAAGCCTTCTTTAACCTTCGAACTGTCAACAGGTAAATAGGTTTCCGATAAAGTGAGAATAATTTCGTTTTTTCCGGGAAGCGGGCTGCCGGGTTCAATATTTTGTGAAACTACATACCCTGATTTCCCTTCAATGGTATAAGGGATACCAAATTTCTTAAGAATTTCTTCGCTTTCTTCTTTTCCGATACCGATGAGAGAAGGAGCCTTTGTGATAAATTCAGGTTCTTCTTGTGGCAACATACTTCGTTGTATATCACTATCTAGACCTGCAATTCTTTTTGCGGTTTCTCTGAAAATAGGACCTGCGGTAAAGCCTCCATATCCACTTGTTTTTGGCTCATTCAACATGATAAGGCAAACATACTTTGGGTCTTCGGTTGGGAAAAACCCTACAAAGGAGGCGAGATATTTATTAGAATAACGCCCTTGATATACTTTTTTAGCTGTACCTGTTTTTCCGGCAATTCTCAATCCATCGATCTGTGCCCATTCTCCGGTTCCGGAATCTGTTACCACGCTTTCAAAAATCGGAAGTATTTTTTGAAGTGTTTTCTTTCTGGCTACACGACGAATTTCAACCGGAGTGTTATCCAAAACAACATTGCCATTTTGATCTTCAATTTTGTCGACCAGATAAGGACGCATTAACATTCCTTCATTAGCAAAAGCAGCATAAGCCTGAGTTACTTGTAATGGTGTAGCTAAAACTTCGTATCCATGACTCATCCATGGAAGGCTTACCAAACTCCAGTCGTATGGTTTGTTCAGAATTCCGGCTACTTCACCGGAAAGGTCAATATTCGTTTCAGCACCAAAACCCAGATTTCTGGCATATTGATAAAAAACTTCAGGCTTTAACCTCATGGCAATTTCAGCGGTAGCCACATTGGAAGATTTCTGAATGACTTCCTGAAAAGTCATATTTCCAAGTGGGTCGTGATCACGGAGAGTTAATCCATGAATTTCTACTTCGCCGGATTCAGGAGTTTCAAAAATTTCATTAAAATCTACCTTGTTTTGCTCCACTGCTGCGATTGCAGTCACCAGCTTAAAGGTTGAACCCGGTTCCACCATATCAGAAATGGCAAAATTTCTTCGGTTTTCATTTTCGTTACTGCCCGGATAATTAGGGTCATAAGTCGGATAGTTAGCCATTGCTTTAATGGCTCCGGTCTTAGGGTCTATAATAATTCCCGTTCCGTATTCAGCAAGATGCTTTTCCACACCTTTCTTTAGCTCATCTTCCAGAATAGCCTGAATGTAGGAGTCAATAGTGGTGTGGATGGAATGACCATTCTCCGGAAGTTTCTTTGGAGCTCCTACATAAGCGGAAATTTGATTTCTTGGGTCACGACGAACTTGCTGAACTCCATTTTCACCTTTCAGTTCTGTGTCATAATAGGCTTCCAGACCTGTTTTGCCATCCATGTTATGATTTACAAAGCCTAAAGAATGTGCGGCCAGAGAACCAAAGGTGTATTTTCTACTGAAACTCTCCTCAATGATGACTCCTTTAATATCTAATTCCCGAACGGCATCTCTTGAAACAGGAGACAGGTTCTTTGCAAGAATGATATACTGAGAATGTGAAGGAGCGTCACTAATTCTTTTCTTGAAGTAAGATGCAGACTGATTGGTTTGCTTAGCTAAAGTAACTGCTAATTGGTTGATCTGCTCCTGTGTAACGGACTTTCCATTCACATCTTTAACTTTAGGATCCAATGCGATCAGATAATTAGCAGCATTAGTAGCAAGCAGTGTTCCGTTAGCATCATAGATATTTCCACGTTGTGCGGGGATAGGAATGGAATCGATCGCTTGTTTACTCCAAAGTAAACGCAACTCTTCGCCTTCCAGATAATTAATGCGAACTAATTGAAAAGCCAATACACAAGGTATAAGTAACAACAGTCCGAACACCAAAAACATCCTGCTTAATATGGAAGTTCTTTCTGTCATCTACTTTTTAACCTCAATCAGTTTATCAGCAGGACCACCGTTTATAAAACCGGCTTTTTCTGCTTTCTCGTAGATTTCAGCCGGACCAACCATGCGGTCATACTGTAATTTTAAAGCATCATGTTGACTGCGCACTTTATTGTAGTCGCTTTCGAGTTTTTGGACTTCTTCTAACAAATTTTGTGTAGCAAAAACATGAGTCAGATACAGAAATCCGAATACACCTATAGCAATAGTTGTAAGAATCACTTTCCAGGGCTTAATATCCCGAATAGTTTTTCTTACCGACTTTCCTGCTTTTTTACCTGAAGATCTTTTTCCTTTTGGGGATGAAGATGGGGATTCTATGTCAGGTAAAGGAACTTTACGGAGGTTAGGTCGGGTTTCGCGCTTTTTAAGTGGGGATTGCACGATCATTGACTACCTCCGCTGTTTTTCTCAGCTATCCGGAGTTTAGCGCTCCGGGCAGCGGGGTTTTTAGCAACCTCTTCGGGTGAAGGGGTTATGATCTGTCGATTGACAGCTTTTAGTGGGGAAATTACATTGCCGTAGAAATCTTTTTCGAGCTTTCCGTCCAGATTTCCGGCTTTAAAGAATTTTTTAACAATACGATCTTCCAGAGAATGATAAGACATCACCACAATACGACCGCCTGGCTTTAAAACTTCTAAAGATTGAGTTAGAACGTCTTTTAAAACGTCTAATTCACGGTTTACTTCAATTCGTATTCCCTGAAATACTCTTGCCAGCGATTTTACAGCGAATTTAGCAGGAACTAATTCCTTTACAATAGCTGCAAGTTCACCGGTAGTTTCAATAGGTCTGTTATTGATAATTTCTTTGGCGATCTGTCGACTAGCACGCTCTTCACCATAATGGAAGATCACGTCGCGAAGTGTTTCATAGTCATAGTTGTTAACCACCTGATAAGCAGAAACACCTGAAAGATTCCCCATTCTCATATCAAGAGGACCATCTTCCTGAAAACTGAATCCACGTTCTGCTTCTTTGATCTGATGTGTTGAAACTCCAAGATCAAGTAGGATTCCGGCTACCTGTCCTTTTACAGGGGGAGGTAGAAGTGTTGACAGATAGCCGAAATTGCCTTTTATCGTTTTAAATCGTTGATCTTCGCCGATACGAGCCGTGGCTGCAGCAATAGCTTCATCATCCTGATCGATGCCATAAAGTGTTGCATTTTCACCAAGACGAGCGAGAATTTCTTTTGAATGTCCACCGCCACCAAGAGTAGCGTCTATATATATAGCGTTTTCATCGGTGATCAATCCTTCCATACATTCGTTCAGCATTACCGGAATATGCTCGTGGTATGTAGTCATCTCAATCACCATCATTTTCGAGATCTCCTCCGAGCACTTGCTCAAAGATTTCTTCTATTGATTCAGCGCTTACATTTTCGTCGGCTTCTTCTAATTTAGCTGGGGACCAGATTTCTATATGTTCGCCCATTCCGATAAAAACCACTTTTGAGTCAATGGCTGAATATTCGATGTGATCGGAGGGGAGGGCGATACGGTTTTGCTTATCGAGGGATAGATCTTCAGCAAAACGGAGTAAATATCTTTTAACTAAACGGCCTTTTTTACTGAAGGAATTTACGGTAGAAAGTTTCTTTTCCACAGCTTGCCATTCATTTTCGGGGTATAGATAGAGGCATTCTTCAGATTGACCGCGTACGATCGTGAACTTTTCTTGTGCGTCCGGACTGAGATTTTTGCGTAGTTTGGCAGGGAAGGCTACACGACCTTTATCGTCTATAGAATGCTCGTATTGTCCTTTAAAACTAGGCACGATTCCCTCAGAGGTATTGAAGATTGCTAAATTATGTGATTCAGGAGTAGTCCCCACTATCTCCCACATCACCCCACAATGTACCCTAAAAATATAATATGTGTCAAGAAATTTGTTTATGAATGTTGAAAAAGTTTTCCACATTCATTTCAAAGGCTGTTTTGATGTTTAAAGAAAAGCAGTGGGAGAGGGTGGGGGAGGTTTTTAATATTGAATACTGAACTAAAGAATTCTGAATGTTGAACTGATGGATCGAGCCTTAATTGCAGATGCTGAATCACACTCACTTCGTTCGTTGTTCAGCATGACGAATAATATTAGTCAATCTTTGCTATTAGTCATCCTGAACTTGATTCAGGATCTGTAGGGTGTAAACTTTATTGCCAGATTGATTTTTAATCAAAATCGATCTTTCGTTAAACAGGAATCTTAGGACTACGTTTGATCTATAATAGAAGCTACCCTTCTGGCAGTGCTTTTATACCTTTTGAGTTGAACGAAATAGATTATGATTTCAAAAACTAGCACGGACAGGAATAGTAATATCACAAAGGACTGTTCCGAGAAGGCATAAAAACCAGATAAAGCAAGAAACAAAATAGGGTACGAATTCAGTATCCCATAAACTGTGACTTGAGAATCTTCTTCATCAATATATAGCATGCCGCGCATTAAAAGAGTGTAGCCACCCCTAGCATTTTTACTATTTGAAAAATAGGATTCACAAAACATAAATACATTGGCCGAATAGTTTCTAAATCCAATTTTAGCAAGGCTCTTATCATCATCAATTTTGTTAAGTCTTGCCTCTGTAATTCCAAATGAGATAGATTTGCACTTAGCACTATATTTAAGAATTGGAATCCCTAGTTGAAAATAAAATCTATTCCAAAAAGTGATTAGCAAGGTTTCAGCAATCGCAACAAAAAGCGTGACAAAAAATAATAAACTGAATATGTCTTCTATATTTATTGAGCTATCCATTTAAGTAGAAACTTCTAAAACTCTTTAACCAACCCTTTCACCAACTCAGCAAATTCTCCTTTTTTCATTTCGGCGGCTTCTTTTACTTCGGCGTGATCCAGTTTTTGATCGGTTACTCCGGCAGCCGCATTAGTAATTAGTGAGACAGCAGCTGATCTAATTCCAAGTCGGGCAGCTTCCATCAATTCGGGAGCGGTACTCATTCCAACTGAATCTCCACCAATCATTCGGTAGGCTTTGATCTCTGCTTTGGTTTCGTAATTAGGTCCTTTCACGTAAAGATAGGTTCCGCGCTTGGTAGCTACCCCGACATCATAAGCTATTTGTTGAACCCGATCTGCAACCGAATAAAGATCAAGCGACCACTTTTTAGAAGAAGGTGCTACTTTCAGATCCATATTCTGTTTGATGATATCTTCGATCACCATGAGGTCGCCAACTCTGAAATCGAGATTAATGCCACCGGCGGCATTGGAGACCAGCAGTTTATCGGCATCAAATGCATAAGCCAGATGAACAGGAATAACCGTTTTATCAAATCCGTATCCTTCGTAGAAATGGAATCGGCCGGAAAATGCTAAGGTTGTTTTTCCTTCCACTTCGCCAAATATCAAGGCTCCGGAATGCCCTTGCACAGTAGATTGCGGAAAGTTTGGAATTTCTGAATATGAAATAACCGTTTGATTCTGAATTTCATCACCAAAATCCCCAAGTCCGGAGCCTAATATTACTACGGCTTCGATCTTATCGGGAAATCCCTTTCCAACAAGAAAGTCTTTAATTTCAAAAATATGATCAGGCAGGGACATAAGAATCTATCGCTTCAGTAGTGTAACCGGTTTTATCGTCGTGACCGGTAAGTTTAATAATTGGAGTGCTGTCGTCATGGTAGCCTAAAATAGTATAACCTTCATCAAAAGCCAGTTTTGCCAATCGTTCGCGTTGCTGTTGACTTGTTTTAGGATCAAAATCGTATTTTGCAGCAAATTTTCGGTTTACCTGACTTCGGGTAGCGATCACATCACCGGCTTGCATAAACTTATTCTCTCCATCATTAAAAAGAAGAACCTGATGAAATTCTGTATGCCCGCCGATCTTTTCCACTTTTAATTCCGGATAAGCTTCATCTTCTGCATCTAAAAAGTGAAGATCAGCTTTAGCATCTATAAAAGAAACGAATTCCGTTTTTTCTTCATCGTAATACACTTCTTTGTTCATCACCTTTTCCCAGCCCTTTTTTGAAACCCAGATCTTAGCTTCAGGAAAAGTGAGCTCCCAATATCCATTCTCTTTGTGTGCCAGTCCACCGATGTGATCATAATGCAAGTGGCTGCAAACGACATCTGTGATATCAAACTCGGTCAGATCATGTGCTTCAAGGTTTTCACGAATAACATGAGGTCCGGTGTCTTCTCCAAATACTCCGATTCCGCAATCAAAAAGAAATTTTTTATCCGGAGTAGAAATCAAAAAGGGATTCAAAGAAATTTTGAGTGCACCTTTAGCAGGTTTATCATCTCTTGAGATCCGATTGAATTTTTTATCTAATCCTACCGAGAAAGTACCTTCATAAAGTGCAGCTGCGTACGTATTGATTTTATTTTTCATATATGATTTAAACTAATCACTCAATCACTAGTAACCAATAACTCCTAAGATTCAAACTTTTCGTAGGCGTTGATAATATCCTTCACCAGCTTATGGCGTACAACATCTTCTTCACTCAGATATACGAAATCAATTCCGTCCACATCTTTTAAAATATCCTGAACTGTGATCAAACCTGACTCTTGTTTTCTGGGAAGATCGGTTTGGGTAACATCTCCGGTAATGATCGCACGACTATTAAATCCAATTCTGGTCAGGAACATCTTCATTTGAGCATTAGTCGCATTTTGAGCTTCATCCAGGATCACAAATGCATTGTTCAAGGTTCTACCTCGCATATACGCCAGTGGGGCAATTTCGATCATATTCTTGGTGAGATAATAATCGAGTTTATCGGGCTCGATCATGTCCTCCAAAGCATCATAAAGTGGGCGAAGATAAGGATCGATCTTTTCCTTAAGGTCGCCGGGTAAAAAACCTAAACTTTCTCCGGCTTCAACAGCAGGTCTTGCAAGGATGATCTTTTTTACTCGTTGTTCCTTCATCGCTTTTACTGCAAGAGCAACAGAAGTGTAAGTTTTTCCGGTTCCGGCAGGACCAATTGAAAAAAGGATATCACTCTGGTTTGATGTGGTAACGATTCTTTTCTGTCCGGGAGTTTTGGCATGAACAGGAATCCCATCATAAGTATAAAGGATCAGGTCGCCTTCCTTGATGTTTTTAGGAAGAGGAGTTCTGGCTTTTCTTTCACCTGATTTAAGAGTGATCAGTGTTTTAACCTCGTTTTCAGAAACAGAGCCCTTGCGATCAGCAACACCTATCATGCCTTCAATGATATTCTTTACCAGGTCAACTTCCTCGCTGGAGCCAATTACTTTAACACGATTACCGCGGGCATTGATCTTTACTTCCGGGAATGATCTATCCAGAATCTGAATATTTTTATCGTGCAATCCGAATAGTGAAACCGGGTCGGAGCCGGAAATATCCACGACTTGTTCTAAGAGGGTACGTTCGTCTTCGATGGAACTTTGAATTGAGTTAGAATTAAGCAGTAAAGATAAGAAAAATAAAGCTCGCTATCAGCTTTCAAGCTTACCCATCAACTCATTAACTCTGGCTGTAATATCGTCAGCTTTAAAAACACTACTGCCCGCCACTAGCACATCAGCTCCGGCTTCAGCTACTTTTTCGATATTCTTTAGAGAGACTCCACCATCTATTTCAATTAAAAAACCATGACCACCTGCATCTCGAAGATCAGCAAGTTCCTGAAGTTTTTCATAGCTGGATTCAATAAAACTTTGTCCACCAAAGCCCGGATTTACACTCATGATCAAAACCAGATCAACATATTCAAGAATGGGTTCGATATTGAATAAAGAGGTAGCTGGATTTACAACCACTCCGGCCATAATTCCATGCTTCTTTATGTTTTGAATGGATCGGTGTAAATGAGGGCAGGCTTCATAATGAACTGAGATAAGATCAGCTCCGGCTTGCACGTAATCATCCACGAATTTATCGGGATCTTCAATCATTAAATGAACATCCATAAAAGCTTCAGGAGCAGATTTTTTTGCGGCTTTCACGATACTGGGTCCGTAACTGATATTTGGTACAAAATGACCATCCATGATATCACAGTGAATCCAAGTTACTCCGCCATCTACACAGTCTTTAATATCACTTCCAAGTTGAGTGAAATCTGCTGCCAGAATTGATGGTGCCAGGATGGGAAGTTGAAAATCCATTAGTCTTTTTTATTTGGTTGTGGAAGTTTTTTTGGGATTGGAGTACCGGTAGAGTCAATATTTACTACTCCACCTTCATCAGGTTCAATAGCTTCAAAACGCTCAGAAATAACCAGATCTATAGTTTCTCCTTCAATAATTTCCGCTACGTTTGGCGTGTATTCCAGAACCGTATTCGGGGTAACATCTTTAATCGGACGAAATCGTATTTCACCTAATCTGAGTCCTGCTTCACGAAGCTTTAATTGAGCTTGTGGAAGTCTTAACCCAATAATTTCAGGTATAGTTACAATCTTATTACCCAAACCATCACTTACAACAAGATCAATAGTTGTCCCTTTAGCAACCGTATCACCTTGGGGGATTGATTGACGCAAGATCACATTTTTGAATCGGGAAGATTCGTAACTGGTAGATCCTACTTCAAGGCCGTAGTTTTGTAATTGAATTTGAGCATTTCGAATGGAAAGACTTACCACATTCGGAACCACAACTACAGGTTTTACTTCTGTATTAACTGTGAGGTAAATTTTTCGGTTTGGCTTAACAATAGTATTGGCAGCAGGTTGTTGGTCAATCACATAGTTTGCCGGGAATGCAGAGTTAGCGCGTCTATCAGCAACTTCATACCTGAGACCAATGCTGGTTAATTCTTGTTCAGCTTCTTCAAGAGTGATTCTTGTTAGATCCGGTACAGTTAACCCTTCATAGTAGTTCGTATAACCAGGCATAATCACTTTATCAAAAAAGAGAAGAAAAAGTGAGCCGAATAGAACGATTCCCAGAATGGAAAAATAGAATTTCTTACTTGTGAATATCCGTTTGAGCATATTCCAAAAGTACGGCATTACAGACGATGTTAAAAGTGTAAGGTTAGTGAAAATGAATCAGCTCGCATCATATCAGCCGAAGCTTGTACTCTGGCATTTTTCAGTTTTACAGAAAAGAGTGCATCAAAGGCTGAAACTACATGGTTTATCACCAGAAGATTCAAAATGTTCCCTGCCCGGCGATAATTATTATTAAAACGGTCGGCTCGTTCAGCACCAAGTAAAAATAACGGAGAAGCAAGGTCGCCTTCATTATCGTAGAGATAATTATAATCGGGATTATTTACAGCTACATTTTCAGTATAAAAATCAGACCATCCACCTTCAAACTGATAGTATTTGCTAATTAATTCGTAGTATTGTTGAGATCCATATGCCGGTAAAACATGAGAAAAATCACCACTTCCACAGTTAGCACAAATTAAAGGTGTATCTCTTTCAATTTGCTGGAGAAGTCTGATGTTAATTTTATCCCAATCATTTCTGGTGTCAGTAAAATCAGGATCGACTGCATCTACCATCGTTCGGAGTTCTTCTAATCTGGAATGATCCAGTCCGTTATTATCATAATATCCAATTAACCATTCTGAATAAGCAACTACACTCCATTCTTTGTGTGTGAAAGCTTCATAAGCTCGTTCCTGATCTTTGGCTACATTGTTTCGGTTTATGTAATAGAAAATACTGAAAGCCTCAGTAGCCAGATAAATTCCAGCTCGTACCCACTTTCCGTTAGCAGCTTGTGCAGAGCCGGGCAATATAGCAGACGATAAGAATGCAATTCCTGATTGCGTCTGCAATGTACCTCTGAATCCTTCAGAAGTTGGTTGAAATGAAAAATCACTGATAGAAATATTTTTTGAAACAGAAGGTTCTTTAACTATTACAATATTGCCGGCAAGGTCGGATTTCAACTGAGCGAGGTTAACACTCGAGAACATGGCTGAAGTAAACAATATTAAAATCAGATTTTTCATAGCAGTTCGAAATCAAAAGTTAATCCAAAATGGAACAGGAGTTCACGGCCATAAGTAACAGTATTATTTCCTGTTCCTGTAACAAATTCATCAGGGAGAGTCAGTTGAAATTCATTGAATCCATATGAAGCACTTACAAAAAGCTTTAAGGGAAATAGATAATATCCATTCATCGCTAATCTGAGTTCTGTACCAATACCCGTTTTTAGCGAATTACTTGTTCCAAAAGGTGAATTCCATGCATTTCCGGCTTCAAAAAATATTCTGGCATACAGCTTATCAAGGGTATAAGGTCCTGCTTGCTTGGTAATATTTTTAAAGATTGGTGCAAAATATGAGAGACTTGTAAACGCAGTTCTGTCTCCACCTAATGCAAAATAGGGATAACTTCTCATGCCAAGAAACCCGCCAATATAATCAGTGTAAAAAGAATCATTCGGGTTATTGAAATAAGCAAAGCCTCTTGCTCTGGCTTGTAGTGCCTGACCGGAAGCTAGCTTGAATCCATATCGTATATGAAACTCTGTAGAATGATTTTTTGAAGTTTTGAATATTGGAACCAACGAGCCGTCTTCAATATCATATTCTTCCAGTAATTTACCGGGCTGGTATTGATAGCGCAGATAGCCCTTTAAACCGATAGGTGCAATGTCAGCATCTGTAGTGAACTCATAATAATCGACTGTATAAGCAGCTGATAAAGTAGTTCCTTTAAAGTACTCTGAAGACGAACCTGTTATAAAGGCCTGCAACTCGTTAGAATAAAAATTATCCGTTTCAACTCTGTATGGACTATAACCAATTCCAAATTCAAGCAAAGAACGCCGACTAAGCTTACTTCTGAAGAACAGGTTTGCTTCCCATATCTGATAAGCAATATCAACGTTTACGGTGTCTTTTTGAGCACAGGAAGTACATGGAAACTCTTCAATTTGTAAACCGTCTTTGACATTTCTCCGTAGATTATAAAGTTCAAGAGAAACAGTAGGAGACCAGCTTCTTTTAATAAAGGGGAGTCCACGGTATTCTGCGATCAGAAAAAGATCCCTGTCCAATTCAAAAAGACGGTTTGGCTTAAAAAAGCCTCCGATGCTTTCTGCCGGAAGAGAACCGACACCAAGCATCGCTCCCCCAAAAATACTTAACTTGTCTAACACATCCCGAGAAGCAAAATAGACACCCGGTTTAACATCACGAAGAAGGTTTTCACCAAGTTTGCCAAACTTTCCGTTTTTAATGAGAGAACCGTTACTACCATTTAATTTTGAATAGTTATCGAACCGGATTATCGGAAAAAATGAAAAGTCCGTAAAAGTGTCATCATATTCACGGTAAGAATAGTCATCTTCTGCTCCAATTGTACTCATTTCGAATTTATAAGAACCCGTATCTGCAACAGCATGTTCTGAAGGAGTGAATTCAGTTAGATCTTTATCATCAAAGTTATTTAACTGAGTAAAAGAATCTGTAACCGGAAAAGATTCAGTTTCAGAATATATGGGATTGTAAGTTCTGAGTTCTCTTTTCATGGAATCGAGCAGATGCTTTTTGATCTTATATCCATCAGCTTCATACTCAGAATAGTACAGGTTTCCGCTATTGTCTTTGAACGGCATAAAAGCACCACCAATTACATTTGTAACCTGTTCCGAAACTCCGGTTTCAATATCCATTTTGTGGATATTGAATATTCCGTTTTCATCACTTGAGTAAAATATATTTTTCCCGTCCTTAGAAATAAAAGGGTCCCGGGAATCAATGAATTCATTAGCTATGACCGGTTCAACAGTTTTTGTTGTTAAACTATACTTAAGGATAGACCGATTGCCCCGGTCGGCATATGCAAAGTAGATAGCGTTTCCGTCCGGACTCCAAACAGGTGTATACAAAGTTTCGCCGTTTTGATAAGAAGTCAGACGAATTGTTTCACTTGATTCAGGATCTAAAAGTATCAGATTCTGTGTTCCCTTGTTATACTGTATAGCTGCAATATCAGCTCCATCAGGGTTCCATGCAGGTGATTCTATTCTAGCTCCGTTAGTAAGCTTGATGTGTTCCTCAGTTTCCAAGTCATAAATAAAAATATCACGATATGATTCCCCATACCTGGTAGCTTTGTTAACGGAGTAAGCTATGTTTTTGCCATCAGCAGAGAAAGAATATGAGGTAGCAAGGAATATGATCAAAGGCTTTTCAGTTGCTGATGTATGTTGCTGATGTTGATCAAAAAGCTGATTTGAAACCTGAGCTATTTCCTTAGTTCCATTTTTATTTTTTAGATAAAGTGAAGCCAGGCTATAATCTCTGCCTTTATTAGACAGGTATGCTACTGAGTTTCCATCAGGTGATACTTTAGGATAAAAATTGAAGAAACCCTCTTTTTCAACATAGTCACTTTTGGTGGTGTTTAAACCTTCAATAGCTTTTGAATAGAATTGCTTTCGATCAGCTATCCAATCCTGAAAGACCAATTTGCCGGGTATTCCTGTTGCAATTTCAATGGCTTCGGCTACATTAAATACTCCTCTTTGTGCAAGTGCAGCTGATATTTCTCTGATTACTTCTTCTCCAAAGCGGTCTACCAGATAGATCACAAAAGCAAACCCCTGATTGTAAACTGTCTCCCTTTCAATACTGGTTTTAGAAGAGAAAGTGCCCATTTCTTCCAGACTGAAGTAGGTATCAGATAAAATTCTTGTGCGCAAAATCATATCACGGTGCGAATCCCATGTTTCATAAAGTAAACCTTGCCGTTGATATTGAGCTGTACCTTCGGCCAACCACGCAGGAACATTGATAGTAGCAAAGGGGAGGGTGGCAATTCCATTCGGAAAACCATATAACACGTCCGGTCTTCGAACATCTTCATAACTTAACCACTGAATATACGAAATGGGATATTTGCGCTTCCCTTTGATGGCTTTCTGTATTTGAACGATATGAGTAAACTCATGTGTAATTACGTTTCGTAGCCAGTTATGAGTTCCACGAAGTGGAGTATCTAAAGCCGGAAGCCATATATCGATCTTATTATCAAAAAAGTAAGCTGCTCCGTTAGAATAATCATCCCTGTCTTTAAGCACGATACTTACTTTCTGATCAGGTTCAAGCTGATATAACTCTGTAATGGGTGTATAGATCTCTTCTGCGATTCGGGCAGTTACTTTTGCAGACCGGCTGTTTCCTTCCTGAAAGTGAATTAGAAAATGATCGCTTTCAATAGTAAACCATTTCAGATGGTTGTGAGAATAATCGTAATAAAGTGGGCTGGTCTGAGAATATACAGAGTGAATTCCGAGAGAAAAGAACAAGATTATTATGGACAGAACCTTTTTCATTAATGAGCCACCGCTATTTTAACGAGTTTAGATTCTGAATTTCCGTTAACAGTGGCTTTCACCATTGCGAAATAAACACCGCTTCCCCACCCGGATGTATTTATTGTTATTTCTTCCGGTGAGCCTCCGTTTACCTGTAAAACATCTTTATAAACAAGCCTTCCGCTTTGAGTAATTATATTAACCTCTACTTGTCCGGCCTGCTCAACCTGAAATCTTAAGTTGGTTTCCTGATCAGCAGGGTTGGGCCAGTTATATGTTTCTTTTTTATTCAGGATCTCAAAAGAAGAATCCTCATTTTGAGGGGTATTCGAATTAATTTCAGCAGAAACTTTATTAAAAGAATTCCTGCCGTAGCGAGAAGGCCATTCTGAAGAAGTGAAATCATTAAATTTCCAGGCTTTTATATCACCTATATGGCTTACGGCATAAAGGGTATTCCCAATAAAGGCTGGATGAATAGGTTGAAAATTCTGGTCAGTTACTTCGCCAACAAACAAGGGAAATCCTTCAAGTGGCGTGCCATCTTTTTGGTATCCATAAATATTTATAGAGAATTCATCCTGACCAACTATAAGAATATCCTGAATATTATCTCCGGTAATGTCAGCCAAAAGTGGGGTTCCGGTAAATTTCACATTTTCAGGTGCATCTACGGGCATATTATTTAGGATGGCTCCGTTTCTGTTATAACCGATCAAAAGATTATTCGTTTTATCGACACGAAGTATTTCAAAATTCTTACTTATTGCAGGCCATTCTGATGCATATTCAGAAAAAATTGTTGTGAAGGGATCTGTTTTTGAGGGATCAGCTAGTATGAAAGCATCATCTTCAAAAATATAATATACATTTTGCTCTTCACCTTTTATAAGACCTGAATATAGTCGGTTGGTTGAAGCAGACAAAAAATCTATAATTGTACTTCTTTGAAAAGAAACCGTTTGACCGTTTATCAATGCATTGCCATTGTTGAAAATCTCAGACCTGAAACCGATAGGAGATTGTTTCGGAAGATTATTACCGGTGACAGGATCCAGAGCTACAGAAGTGAAGTCCAGAAAAAGTGAATCACCTGTTTGTGAGCTAATGAAAGCTTTATTGGCTGTCGTATCAACTTGCCAGATTTCATCGAATGTTTCTGTTCCCTGATTCCATTCAAAAGCGGTTACCAAAAAATTAGAAGCTGTTACAGGATTAAGTGCTGTTACGAATTCATTCCCAAGAAATGGCTGTTGATTACTTGAAGAATTAAATTCATAAATAGTATTTGACTGCTCGCCAATTCTGACCGCATCAATGTTTTCATTTTTCGGAATTACAAGAAAGCTATCTGGTCCGGAAGTATACAACCCCATGGAAAGGGGAAAGAAGTCATGATAAGAATTAGAAACAGTGTAATAATTTTCTTCGTTTTGCTTGATCGAAAGTACTTCAGTGTAATCAAATTCGGAATCAGTAAAGGCTTCAATTTTAAAAGTAGCAGTTGGAAGGTTATCAGAAAAATCATAAAAACGCACAAATGTCTTTCCTCCTGAGTTGCTGTCTGTATCAGGAAAAGTCTTGGGGGTAAATTGATTTTCATAAAGAGAAACCTGACTACCCTGATTGACAACAGTAAAATTGTTGCCACTCCACCAGAAATCGAATGGAATTCCGAAAGCAGCACTGTTATCTAAAGCACCATTCAACGGTTTGCCAATATCCTGCGAACCCTCAGCTTCTTCCAGATCCACACCTCTGCGATCAGGATTGCTGTTGACTCCTGAGTTTTGAGATATTTTTTTGTTTATAACAGATTCGTCAATGTGCCAGATCAAAATTCCGCCATTCAATTCCCGATCATCTGCAGTTCCTTCATTGTCGTCAGGTCCAATATCTAAACCTCCAGGTAAGCTCCAGTCAAAATCGCTCACATCAATAATAACGCCTTGCTCAAATAAATCATCAAAATCTGAACCCTGGAAGACGAATGTATCATTGTCATTTGTGAAGGTTTGTTGAACTTCGCTTCCATCATTCTTTCTGATTGTTAAAGTAACTCCATCATTTCCAATATCTCTGTATCTGTTTTCCAGAAGGAAATATTCAGAGGATGAGAGATTGAACTGAGCAATGTTACTAAGGTCGTTTGAACTTGATGCTGTAAGTGATATCTCGCCTGTTGTTTGGGTCGTGATTTCGAACGGAGTAGTCCAGCCTAAAAAAGTTTTTTCCCATGCTGATGGTTCCGGAGGAAAAAGTCCTTGGTATGCGAAAAAGCTAGCCCCATCCATCAAGCCAAAACGGCCAATGCCGGAATCACCGGTTTCAGTATTAAAAAGATCAGGAAGCCCCAAATGACTACCGATTGAAGCACAAAGCAAACCATTTATTGAAAGGGGAAATACAAATTCATTATCCTGAATATCTAACCCTCGTCTGGATTCTGTTCTAGGGATAATTAAGGAATTAGTAACTCTGAAAGCTCCGTTATTTATTGAAATGCCATCAAAAGAAGGTTGATTTAAAAGTTCAGCCAAATCGTTCTTTTTCAGTGTTATCGAAGGAATGTCCTGTGGGGTAACATCTAAGCTGGTGCCAACTAGTTCTATATCTCTTCCTATTCCTGCATGAAAAATTATAAAAGCTGTATTGTCAGGATCAAGTCCTGTGGCATCAAAGCCACCATTTTCTTCAACTTTTGTCCAGGAATCAACAATAAATTGAGCTAATTTTTCATTGGTAAAAGTTTTTCCGGTAGGGGAATATTCCTTCATTTCTTTGTCTAGACGATAAACATCAGGAAGCACCCTGTAGTTGAGAGTAAGTTGATTATCGGAAGATTGTTCAAAGTAATTTCTTGCGAATTCGAGGTGAGCTTCAAAATATGATCTGTTATGTGGCAAAGGATCAATATTAGTGGGATCGTTTACCAGATAGGGAAGGCCTCCTTCAAAAACACCGGTTCCGGAGGTAAGGTCGTTTTCATCAGGCTGGAACTCGACCATGATAGCAACTATATCAAGCGTGCCGGTTGTTGGTACAGAATAGACCGCATCATCAACCATAGAAATCGAATGGCTCTTTTTCGGAACTATTTTTTGAGCTGAAGTCTGTAATGAAAATAAAAAGAGCATGCTTACAATTAACACGCTCTTTTTAAGAAAAAAATTAGAAACCGGCATGTATTTTAATAGTTCAGGAGAATACTAAAGCGTAAAGTGTTTGCCAGAGGACTTTGGGATTCAAGTGTTTTTATATAACTGAAATCCACACCAAATTGATTATACCTCAGGCCAGCACCAAAGGTAATAAATTCTCTGTCACCATTATCAGGAGATTCATAATAATAGCCTCCCCGAATGGCGAACTTACGATCGTACCAATATTCTAGACCTGCTCCAATCATAAACTGTTCCATCAAACTTACGCTGGTTCTGGTTCCCGTATTGGGATCAAATGGACGATATGTACCCCAAGATTCTATTAAAGCTTTCAGAGGAGCAACTGCACGGAAGGTTGTATCATCTTCTGTTACAATTGCTTCCTGGCGAGCCATGATCTTAGTAATGTCTACAGCAACAGTAAGTTCGTTGATTCTGTCTTCATCCAGCCCGAAATTTATTGCGGGACCAAATCGTAAAACAGTTGGAAGAGGATCTTTTTGAGCATTATCAGAGTACTGAATTCCCGGTCCTAGATTAGAGAGATTTATTCCAAAACTGGCAATAGCGTCAGAAGAACCAAAATCGAAAGGATCTGTTTTATAAAGTGCTGAAATATCTATACCAACACTTGATCCTGGGTTAATTTTTTGACCTCCAACTTGAATTCCGCTTGCTAAACTTGAGTATATAAGTCTTGCTCCTCCACCAAGGGCTAAATTCTTACTTACTTCTGTTCCGTAAGACAAACCGATTGCAAACTCATAACTATTGAATCTGGCTCCTTCTTCACCACCCTCAGTAGTATTAAGCTGTTCACCAAGATTAAGGAAAGTAATATGCCCACCTATGGTTCCAATACCTTCTACGTACTGTTTAACCACCAGATAATCATAGAACAAATCGTTTACTCCAAAATTTGCTAACCAGTTTGAATGCGTGAAACTGGCTTGATTATCTTTTTGATAGGCAAGACCGGCGGGATTCCAAAACAAAGCTGCTGCATTATCCGCAAGTGCTACACCGGTGTTCCCCATGCCGGCACCTCTGGAATCAGCTTCGATCTGTAAAAAGGGTACTCCTGTAATACCAACCTGAGCCTTAATAGTTGTGGTTGAAAAAAGTATAAAGAAACTCGTAATGAGTAATAATAAATTCCTGTTCATATCATACAAAGTGTTTGGATAAATATAACGTATTAAAATGATTTTTAATGCTCACTATCTTAAGATTACGAGCTTTTCGATTTTTTCGATTGATTGTTTTCCTTCCGGGGTTTCTGCTGTAACCCGAAGCACATAAATATAAGTACCGTTGCCCAGGCGATCATTATCCCTGTCACGGCCATTCCATGGAATATTGGCATAAGAATTAGATGTAATAAGTGATTCTTGCTTAATGTATTGTACCGGCTTTCCGCTAAGTGTGTATATTTTTATAGACACGTCTAACGGATTGCCCGGCTGATTATGTTCGAACGTAAACTGAGTTTTTGAATTCATTGGATTCGGATAATTGTAAATATTCCGAATCGAGAGTTCATTTTTGGGAGCAACTTCGAAAAAGATTTCTTTTTCGTTTGGATTATTATGTACATCCCATGCCCGAACTTTCAGCGAGTAACTACCCTCCGGTAATTGATCCAGAGGAAACTCGATACGCCCTCCAGTGAAATCATTTAAATTTCCCTCATAAAATTCATTGAGGATAAATGTTTGTGTAGGCTTTGTATCGATAGTAGCAATTATTTCATGTCCAACTCCTGTTCCTGTAGTGTTAATTCCTGAATTATCCTGAAGTTCAACGATCAGTTTAGGTGAATCGCTGACTAAATTTCCGTTTACAAATTTTTCATCGTTCAAATAAATATTCATGGAAGGTCCGTTTCCATCATTGACAGCATCCGGATTTATGCCATCAAAAGTAATATCAGTAAAAGCTCCGCCGGCGTAAGCAGAAGATCCTTGAGCATATAAAACAATTCTGCCATTTTCAGTTGAAGAGCTGATATCTTTTGGTATTATAAATATCTGTGAAAACTGACCATTCTCAACGGTCACAGTTCCTTTAAAAAGCAGATTGGTTTCTACATCATAAGTACAATCCCCATTGAGTACACAATTCCACTCACGGTCAGGAAGACTTACCGAACGACGTGCATCAAATACAGATAAAACGACCTTTCCATTGTACGAGTTGTCAAGTTGATTACTACTGTTTTCAATTCTGCCTGATATAGTAACTTGATCTAAAGCACGCAGCGAGATAGTGGTATCCTGATCGAGGACATCTGTACCATTGATTGAAGTGATAACTGCTTTTTGAGATGGAAGTTTGAATATTGTAGCTGGGTCACCAATTAAAACGAATTTCTTACTATTAGTTGAAGCACCAACCCGGGAATTGCCATTTCCTATAATGGTGTTTTTGGTTTCCCTCATAATATCTCCTAAGCGCTTGGGAGTACCATCCGATTTCCTTTCGGACATTCTTTGGGAAAGAGCCAGATTCAAACCAAAGTTATTACTGGAGCTAACAGTTGAGTTTGTATACACTACTCGTGTTGTAGTAAAGGAAGCAATTCCTCCTCCATTTACAGCACTTACGAATCGTTCAGCTCCTGATTGATCGCTAGTATCGTCATACCTTCCAAACTGGCAAGTGGCTGTAACGAGTACACATAATTTATCAGTATTTGTTAATCCGGTTATATATTCTGAAAGAAAAAGCTCTTCATCTGAAAGGGTTTGTTCGTTGCCATGACCTGAATAATTGAGAACAAGTGTTCCGTTATTTATAGCTCCAATGAAGTCCTGAGTAGCTTCAGGTATTTGTCGTCCGGCTCCGGTAATTTCAACCGGATATGAGAATTCATATACTTTATTCAGACGAATGCCCGGTTCATTAAGAGACATCATTTCAGCAGAAACGTCGGCATTAACAGTATGTATATCTCTGTTTGTGTTTTGTTCAGGGAAGTCATCATCAGCAGCAAATGTAAATAAGTTTTGCCATTCTCCTGCATTTGAATGAGCTTCGTATCTTTTAATTTTATCTATAAAATTTGATGCATCGGTAGAAGTTTGTGCAGTTATTCTTCCAATCCCAATATCCATTAAAAAACTGTTCTCGGTGTTGCCACCTCCTATATCCCCTTCAGAATCATCTAAATATCCAAAGAAATCGTCGGTACCAAAAGTTCCACCTCCACTTCCGGTAGCTCTTACAGTTGATTGCTGACTTTGATATGTGAGAACATGGTTTGTTAGAGCGTTTTCTATGATATCCTTAGTATCATAACTTGTATCACCAAAAAGTAGCAAGTATTGCGGTTCATTTTCTCCGCTGCTTACCGCACGATCCCACAAAAATTTGACGTAATCTCTTATTGCAGAAGGGTCTTTTACTCCACTTGAGAATTCATTAAATATTTCAGTTTGTGTTACTAAAACAGGAGTAAACCCTTGCTCTTGCCGATATTGAGCCAATTCAAAGGCTTCCTCTTTAAGTTCTTCTGAGGTTACAACGATATAATCAGGGTAAGTAGCAAGGCCCTTTATATTTTGATTCTCAACTTGTTCTCCCATTGCTGGTGTTGGAAAAGTAGATTGAGCGATAATGGTTCTGCCTGTATTCTGAAAATAATCTACAACAAAATTATCATTGGCAGTGCTAGTTGCCGTAAGTAAAAGTGGGTTTGAAGGGTCAGTTACATCTAATACATATGGATTTGTATTAAACCCTTGCAATCTGAAAGTAACTTCCTGTTGGGGTACGGCCTCATTAATTGTATAAAATAATAATCGATCGGATTCCGCAACCAATGAGCGCTCAAAAGTCAATCTAATCCAATCAACAAAAGCTATACTATTTTGTTGCCGGTGAGTAACGGAAGCTGTTAAATCAAGAATACCATCATTAACAGAAACAGTTACATCTTCATTGATATTATATGGAGATGCAGCGTCTCCTTCACTTCCATTGTATCCTTCTGAGGAACTTGAGGAAGATAAACTGGATACGTTATTTTGAGCAACGTTGATGTTATTCAAGTCAACATCAAAGGTTATTAACGCTTCTGAACGAGCATACAGGCGCGCAGTAACATTTACATTTAAGATGTTTGCAGCTCCGAATAATGTGTCCTTCAATATGGAAACAGGAACATTGCTTTGGGTAGCTGAAATTGATTGACCAAGCCAATACCTTCCAGATTTGAATCTATCTTCAGGCTTTGTTAATTCCTCATCCTTCCAAATAAAATCGGTGAATGAATTAACAGTAGAAGTAGGATTTAAATTTGTGTTTGAAGGAGTTAAACGCAATCCGTTTTGGTGAGCTACGGTTAAATACACAAATTTATGATCTGAGTATGGATGTAAGCTGTGAACAAATTTATCCTGATTTCTTAGTACACGATGTGGGCTGTTTCCATAAAACAATAATTGGTCACCGGCATCAAAGGAACCATCACTTTCTCCTTCAACAATAATAGGAATTTGAGAAAAAGATGGTCTGTCAGCACCGCTCAATTCAGGAAGTTGATAGCCGTTGGTTCCCCAAAGCTGGATTTTCCGCGGATCTATATTTTCAACAGTTAAGCCAAGTTCATTTAAATAGTTTGCATCAATTTTGTAAATATGATTTTCAGTGATGGGAATTCTGAACCATATTCCTGATCCCAACGGAGAGTCTGTACTGATAGTTTTCTTGGAAGGAATAGTTCTCTTATTATCAGTTTTATAAACCCGGACCCTAAGCTTTTTGGTTATCAAGACAGAGTTCGATGTGTATCTGGCTCTGTGGAATAAAACCTGAGCTTTTTCAAATCCTCTGTATAATCCGGTGCTAGCAATTTCTACCGGCTCCACATTATCTGATGAAATAAAAGAAGCTGCAATTGTACTTTCTGAGAGAGAGGTGTTGGTTTCGGTAATACTTTGTTCAAGTATTTTGAAAGCCGGTTGTCCATTTATAACAGGAATTAGCAGCTGATAGGGCGGAAGAATTTTATCAGTATCATTTACCAATTCATAATCAGTAAATGAGTTGGTTTCAGCAGTAATCTTTACTTTTTGCGCCAAAAGCGAAACAGAGCAAAAGAAAACGAACACCCCACAAAAAAGCACAAGCCTAATCTTCATTATTAATTACTATAAATAGATCTGAAAAAATTAATTAACGCACGTGGCGAGTAAATAGTAGCTGTTCGAAATAGTAATATCAGAATTTAGACTTTAATGGGAAGCAGGTTGCCCTGTATGTAATAATTATTCGGTATTGGATGAATAAATAGTAGCTGTATTACAGTATATATGAGGGTTTAATTAAAATCTAGGTTGATAATATGCGAGTTCGTTTATAAAGTCAAACAAAAAAGGAGTTTTTACTCCTTTTTTATTTTAAATCATCTCTATAACTAGCGCAGAAGCACCACCACCACCATTACAGATACCGGCACAACCATACTTGCCGCCGGTTCTTTTTAAAGCATGTAATAATGTAACAACTATACGAGCTCCTGAACAACCTATTGGGTGGCCAATACTTACAGCGCCACCATTGATATTCACTTTCTCAGGATTGAGTTCAAGAATTTGGTTATTAGCAATTGAAACCACAGAAAATGCTTCGTTAATTTCAAATAAATCAATTTCTTTTGTTGTTAACCCTGCTTTTTTGAGTGCAATTGGAATTGCATCAGATGGAGCCGTTGTAAACCATTCCGGAGCTTTTGCAGCACTACCATGGCTCAGTATTTTAGCCATGGGTGTTAATCCTAACTCTTTGGCTTTATCAGCACTCATCACCAAAACCGCAGCCGCACCATCATTTATACTTGAAGCGTTTGCAGCAGTTACAGTTCCTTCTTTGTCAAAAACAGGTCGTAGAGACGGTATCTTTTCAAATTTTACCCGAGCAACTTCTTCATCTTTTTCTACTATTGTAACATTTCCTCTTCTGTCTGTTACTTTTACCTTAATCATTTCATTATCAAAATACCCTTTTTCCTGAGCATTTTGAGCTCTTTTATAAGATTCTATAGCAAATTCGTCCTGCTCTTCTCTACTTATATTACATTCTTTGGCACAAACTTCGGCGGCATTACCCATAGCATAGTCATTATAAACGTCCCAAAGTCCATCCTTTAAAATTCCATCTTCTGTCTGAACATGCCCATATTTAGAACCGTATCTATGTTTAGGGAGATAGTAGGGGACATTACTCATGCTTTCCATTCCACCTGCTACAACAACATCGGCATCACCCAACCGAATCTGATCTGCAGCGATCATAATTGCTTTCATTCCTGAAGCACAAACTTTGTTTACAGTAGTACTAGGAGTTTTTTGAGAAAGACCGGCTTTTAATGCTGCTTGCCTTGCAGGAGCTTGACCAATACCAGCAGTAAGAACATTACCCATCACAACTTCCTGAACAACATCAGCTGAAATGCCTGAAGATTTAAGTAATTCTATGATAGCTGTGCTACCTAATTCAGGGGCTGTGAAAGATGCCAAGCTTCCGCCAAAAGCTCCAATTGGTGTTCTTTTGGCTTCAACAATTACTACGTCTCGCATGATAAAATTTCTTTAGTGATTATAATTCTGTAAGCTCTTTTTTAGCTGTCTGAAGTTACAAAAAAAAGAAGGAATGTGTTGTTAAAAAGCTTGCTCTAAATCCTGAATAAGGTCTTCAGCATCCTCAATACCAACAGAAAGTCTGATTAGTGAATCTTTAAGCCCGGCTTTTTCTCTGTGTTCTTTCGGAATGGAGCCATGAGTCATTGAAGCGGGATGGCTTATAAGGGATTCTACTCCTCCCAAGCTTTCCGCAAGTGTAAAGAATCTTGTGCTAGCCATAAACTTTGTAGCAGCTTCTATTGAGTCATCTTTCAATGAAAATGAAACCATGCCACCAAAATCATCCATCTGTTTTTTAGCTAATTCATGTTGAGGATGAGAACTTAATCCGGGGTAATGAACTTCGCTTACTTTTGGGTGTTCGTTTAAGAAATCAGCAACTTTTTTAGCATTCGAAACTGCTCGTTCTACGCGAACTGCTAATGTTTTAATTCCTCTTAGAACCAAATAGCAATCCATTGGACCGGGTACAGCTCCTGAGGATTTTACCTGGAACAAAAGGTTTTCAAGAATTTCTTTGTTTGAAGTAGCTATTGCACCGTGAATAACATCTGAGTGCCCCCCTAAATACTTTGTAGCAGAGTGAAGTACCGCGTCTGCACCTAGTTCAGCTGGTCTTTGCAGGTATGGTGAAGCAAAAGTATTATCAACAACTGAAAGAGCATTATTTTCGTGAGCTATTGTAGACAACTGTTCAATATCAACAACTCTTAACAAAGGGTTTGTTGGAGTTTCAATCCAAAAAAGTTTTGTGTTAGGTTTAACAGTATCCTTTACAAGATCAAGATTAGTCATATCAATGAATGAAAACTCGATGCCATAAGGCTGGAATACTGATGTAAATAATCTGTAAGAACCACCGTATAAATCATCCGAAGCAATAATATGATCGCCGGGACGAAACATCTTCATTAAAGCATCCATAGCAGCGACCCCACTAGCGAAACAAGCACAGGAGTCAGTACCTTCAAGTCCTGCTATCATATTTTCCAGAGCAGTTCGTGTTGGATTTCCAACCCGGGCGTAATCATAACCTTTGTGAACGTTAGGTGCAGACTGAGCATAAGTTGACGTCTGGAAAATTGGGGGCATAACGGCACCTGAAGTTTCTTCATTTTTTTGGCCCGCATGAATTGCTTTAGTGTTGAATCTCATTATTGGTTAATCCAGCTTTCTTTTAAACTTTTAAGATTTTCAATTTTTTCGGAATAGCTATTATTTCCGGTGTTTAACTCTTGTAGTTTCTCATAATAAGTAATGGCAAAGTCAGTAAGTGCAAGTGCTCTTTCTACGATACTACTTTTATCATTTTCAAAGGCAACTTGATGAACAGAGAAATAATTCCCGGACATATTATTGTAAAACACAGCCAGACTTTCTATAAACTCAATGTTTGAATTTTCAATTTGGTAAGCTTTAATTAATTCATTTTCAGCGTTTTCGGAAACACCTTCAATTTCAACACTTAAGTTGGTAACTGAAGACGTGTCTGAATTGGCATATGAAGCTTTTAGGTTTGAAAATAGTTCTGAAACCTGTTCATATAATTGAGTGCCATATACATTGTGCAACTTAGGGTCATTCGGGAATTCTTCAACAAGCTTGTCTAGAAATGAAACAGCTTCCGTATTTCTACCCTGGCTGATGTAGGCGTTAACAAGACCAAATGCCACATTTTTGTTTTTTAATGGGTCTTGATCAGCTTTTTTATAATAATAAATTGACTGTTCAGGGTTTCCGGTTTCTAAATATAAAAACCCCAGATTTTGGAATATATCCAGACTAAGGGTAGCCAAAGATTCCGTCATTTTTAAAGTTTTAATAGCCCCTTCAACATCACTGCTATTATATTGAGCAATAGATAAAGATTTATAACTTTCAATATTTTCAGGTTCAATTGCAATCGCATTTCTGAAATGGCTTATTGCCGTTTGAATATCCTCAACAGATCCCTCTTTATAAGATTGAAGTCCATTCTTATGCTCCATTTCCCAATAATAGTTAGAAAGGCTGTCAGCTTCGGATTGCCAATTCATTTCGGGTGATGCAGTTTGATACACACTTATTGAGTCAAAAGATGAACTCATATTATTATAATTGAACTCTCGGTCTTGTACGGGTGAATCCTTAGCAATTAAGCCGTACACTTTTCCTTTTTGATAAAAGAGAAAAGAGGATGGTTCTTTTTCTATTTCAGCAGAGATTTCAGTAAGTGCTTGTTGGTAATTTCCCTCATTGATAAGATTTTCAGCTGAAAATTTTGAACCAGAACAGGAAATAAAAAACCCGATAACAAGTAAAATACTTGCATATCGGGTAATAGTTGGGTTTTTCATAGAATTGTATCTTTGAAGAAAAAACAGGATTACATTCCCGCTTTTTCCATAGCAGCTTCAGCTTTTTCATTCATACCAAGAGAGGTATACACCTGAAATAGAGATCTCCAATAATCTTTGTTATCGGGCTTTAACTCAGTAGCTTTTTCATAATATTTCATAGCCTCTCTCAAATTATCTTTAGCTTCTGCTTCAATTTGAGCTGCTTTTTCATTATCACTGGTATCATTACGTTTTTCAAACAATGAAGCGGCTTTGTTTTGATAAACGATTCCTAAAGTGCTGTAAGCGTTTGCGTCATCAGGACGAAGCTCAACAACTTTTTCCAATTCAGAAACAGCTCTTGCAATTAATCTATTCGCTTCTGTGCTGTTAGTAGAAATTTCAGCTCTTAAATTCTGAATTTTTTGTTCTGTTTGTCGTTTTTGGTCCCCTTCTTGACTTCTCAATTCTCTTTCCAACTCAAATATTTCGTCATATTTGGCAGAATTTTCATCGCTTATTGCACTACCCATAATATAAACCTGAGTACCTAATACTAAATGGTATTGAGGATTGCTTGGGTCTCTTTCAATTAGAGATTCGATGACTTCAATCGAAGCTTCATTATTCCCAAGATTCATATAAGAATCAGCTAATTTCTGAATTAATGAAATTGAATCAGGAAAAGACTCGATACCTTCAATAAGGATGTTGTTAGCTTTTTCATATTCTTCAGCCTGAAGGTATAACGTACCTAATCGATCGTAATCAAAGGCATCAGGACTATCTTTTTTAGTCAAAATATCTTCATACAAAGATATTCCTTTCTCAAGATTAGAATTGAGTCTGTATACCTCAGCAAGAACCTCATATGAGAGCATGCTATCAGGATTTATCACTATTGCATTTTCTAAATGATCTTCAGCGATATCATAATTTTGAGTCACAGTAGAGTCTCCGGTAGCGAATTTTACTCCGAGATTGTGTTCTGATCCCCACATTCTATCTATCAAAAGCTCAGATTCAACAGATTGAAGGCTTTCAATACCTTGTTGGTTGTACATTTGAATAGCAGTTAACAGATTTTCTCTCATGCTAGTATAGCTATCCTTTCTGTCTGGGATATTAGGATTGTCTTGTGCTATTTCTGAGTAAACTACACCTTTGTAATAGTATGCATTAGCGTTAGATGAATCTTCTAATATTGCATTATCTAAAGATGTTAAAGCAGCATCATAATTTTTGGTCTTGATTCCCTCTTGGGCTTCTTTTATTAAGGGGTTTGTATCTTCGCCACAACTAATAATTATAGTTGCTAAAACCGCAAAAGAAAGAAGTTTATAAAAATTCTTTTTCATATCAGTGTTAAATTGGTAGTGGTTGGTTTCAAATGGATTTAATAAGTTAACAAAATAACTATATAAAGCGCTTTCCGCAAAAAAGAAGGTGCATTTTAATTTCAAATTCTAAATAATACGAACTTATGAAAAAAGTGATTTCAACTGAAGCTGCACCAGCTGCTATAGGCCCTTATAGCCAGGCAATTGAACATAATGGCGTTTTATACTGCTCTGGTCAGATTCCTCTGGACCCTGCAACAATGCAAATAGTTGGAGATAATGCCTCAGATCAGGCGAAGCAGGTAATGAAAAACTTAGGCGCTGTTCTAGAAGCTGCCGGTTCAGATTTTTCTAAAATCCTAAAGTGTTCAATATTTCTTGACGATATGGGAGACTTCGGAGAGGTAAATGAGGTTTATGGAAGTCATTTCAAAAGTGATCCACCGGCAAGAGAAACGGTAGCTGTTCAAACACTCCCAAAAAGTGTACTAGTAGAAATTAGCTGCATAGCTATTGTTTAATTTTAAGCAGGAAACTTTTGTAGGTAAAGTTTCCTGCTCTATCGGAGACTTCCAGATATATATTGTTCTCAGGTTCTAAATTGAATTTGGGCAGATAAAATGTAAAAGAATTGTTTTCGTAATCATACTCAGGAATTCCTTGAGTACCATTGATCCTAAATAATGCGGATTTGAAGTCTATGCCGGAAAGGTCGTCATGGGTTTTGATCATATAGGTTTGCATGCCATTACCTAATGTCACTAACTCGGGCTTCATAATTTCAGGAGGGAGAGAGTCTTCCAAAACAATGAAATTACCTAGTGAAGGGATCTCGGCATTTAATGTAGTTCCTTTCACCCAGGAATCAATAAAGCTTGGTTCTTCATTTTGTTTGAATTGATATAAGTTTAATCGATCCATTCCCTGCATAGTTGTTGGTAATTGTACCTGAATAAAAAGGTTTTTTCGGTTAATCAATTCAGGAACCCCGATTTGTACGAAGAGTGTATCATTTAGAAATTGCACATCCTGAGCTAGGCTTAAAGTCTCAAAGAAAGTATTCGAATCTATCTTAACTTTGATTTTATAATCCGGAGATGTTACCGAATATTGCTTTTCTGCTCGTAATCTGGATATTGTATAATTTGGATCTCTAAGATCGACTATTTTTTGTGATGAGCTTGAATCCCAAGTTATCCATTGGTCAGGTTTTCTAAGATCCAGATTTAAAGTGTCATTCCGGATTATCCAATTATTAGTCCAACGTTCGTTAAATTCTTTGTGGGAATATCTGAGATCGTAACGAATTTCTTTTACTATAGGGATTACAGCAACACTTTGATTTCCGTAATAATCTCTCGCAACTACTTGATAAGTGCCTTGCTCAGGGGCTGAAAATTGAGATTCTTTTATTAAAAAAGGGTGAGCGAATTGCTCTTGCCCAAAAAGTCGTTGAAAACTTCTCCTGCTGCTGTTAACAGAGGTTACTCTATTCACAAACATGTTATCTGCTTTAGAAAAATCAAAACGATTTAATTTTTCATGATAAAGAGTCTGATCTTCAAAATTTAACATCAGATCATATACTGCGTACTTATTGTTTACCGAATTTGCTTGATCATATACGTTTGCTGATAATCCGAAATCTCCATCTACAAAAACAGTGTCAAAATATGTTGTATCGTTTTTTATATTAATTGGATCTATTTCAGCTGGGAAAAAGGAGCCAAATACTGTGCTTTTAATTGATAATGGTTCAATCAGAATTGAAGAGAAAACAGGGGCGACAGTATCTTTAACGGCTAGATTTGATAAGAGGGGATTTATTGGCTGATTTAAACTATTTCTGATCTCAAAGTGAAGATGTGGTGGCCCAATCCCAGTTGAACCTGTATATCCGATAATATCTCCTTTCTTCACTTTAATTTTTTGATCTTCAAATGATTGTTCAAATGTATAAGAGAAATTGAGTTCATTTACACGTATAGAATCAGCGATTTCTTGTAATTGTTTGTTGAACCGTTGAAGATGTGCATAAACAGTATAACTGCCATCATGATGCTTGATATAAATAGCCTTTCCGTACCCTTTATTAGTAATAAGAAGTTTATTTAGAAAACCATCTTTCGACGCGTATACTTCATAGCCTTCTCGTCCCCAGGTTTTTATATCCAGTCCCGCATGGAAATGCGCAGATCGTGTTTCACCAAAAGTAGAGCTTAAAAATTTGCCTGAGTTCGTAGGCCACAGATAAGTGGAATCCTGTGAAAATAGGCTTAATGGACAAGCAAAAAGAAAAAAAAGAAGAAATAAATATTTCAAAACTACTTAACCGAAGCTGAAAGAGTTACTAATTTTTCTCCCAATGTTGCTGAAATTTGATCTCCGGAAATTACACGGGAAACTCCGCTTGGGGTTCCTGTAAAAATGAGGTCTCCGGGATATAACGTAAAAATTGAAGACAGATAAGAAATAAGATAGCTTATGGAAAAGATCATTTGAGAAGAGTTGCCGGATTGTCTGTTTACTCCATTAACTGAAAGATCAACATTTATGTTTCCAAGATCTTCGAATTCTGTAGCGTGTATAAAACGACTTATCGGGGCAAAAGTGTCAAATCCCTTTGCTACACTCCAGGGGTGCCCTGATTCTTTAGCTCTCTGTTGAATATCTCTGGCTGTAAAATCAATGCCAACACCAATGCCTTCTATAAAATTGTGAGCTTCACTTTCAGAGATGTGTTTCCCTTTTTTTGAAATTGCTATAACAATTTCTACTTCGTGATGAACATCGGAGCTTTGATCAGGAATTATAATTTCAGAACCATCAAAACAAAGAGCACTTTGAGGTTTTAAAAAAACCAAAGGTGAAGAGGGTACCGGATTGTTGAGCTCTTTAGCGTGTTCAATATAATTCCTGCCGATACAGTAGATTGACTTTGCTGTTAGATCAGTTCCGGGAATTGTAATCTCATTCATAAATCAAAGATATAAAAAAAGCCTCGCACAAAATATGTGCGAGGCTTAAATTTTTCTCAGCTTGTTCAGCTTAAGGGCTCAACATTGATAAACTTTCTGCCACCTGATTTGATGGAGAAATTTACGTGACCATCAGCTACAGCAAAAAGAGTATCATCTCCACCACGCTTAACATTTAAGCCCGGGTGAAACTTGGTTCCTCTTTGACGCATAATGATATTTCCTGAGCGAACAAATTCGCCACCAAATTTCTTTACGCCTAATCGTTTACTTTCTGAATCTCGTCCGTTTCTAGTAGAACCTTGACCTTTCTTATGTGCCATTGTACTTAGATATTAGGAATTAAAAATTAACTTAACGCTTCGATAAGCTCAGCTTTCTTCATACTGGAATATCCAGTTAGTCCCTTTTCAGAGGCCATTTTCTTAAGCTCAGCAACGGTTAGCGATGATAGATCTGAAGTAGCTTTTTCAGCTTTTACTTCAGTTTTAGTTTCTTCTTTTTTTGGAGCTGCTTTCTTAGCAGTCTTTTTTGTACTTCCAGATGCAGAAATAGACTCAATTTGAATTTGAGACATTACTTGTCGGTGTCCGTTCAATTTCTGATATCCTTTTCTTCTTTTCTTCTTGAAAACAAGAACTTTGTCAGATTTAACGGTGTCAAGAATAGTTGCTGTTACAGAAGCTCCATCAACTACAGGCTTCCCAACTTTAACAGCGCCTTTATCATCTTTTAGTAAAAGAACATTGTCAAAAGTAACAGAATCTGAATCTACATTTTGCTTGTCAACAAAAAGAACATCGTTCTCAGCTACTTTGTATTGATGCCCGCCGATTTCTACTATAGCGTACATGGGTATTTAATTTCTTTTTTGGATTATTTTAGAGCTTACAAAGATAAGCGATTGTTCTCATAAAACAAAGCAAAAAACTAACTGTTCTTTATATTTTGAACTGTTAAATTGATTCAGATTTTAAAACAAAACTTTTATAGCTATGAGTAAGTTACCTTCGTTACACGAGCAGGCTTTCAAATACAAAAATACCAAAAGATTACAACATGATGGTGGGCGAGCTTGGATCAAAGATTCTCAGCTTCATGAGGCGCGAAAAGATGCTAATGGTAAATTTATGACCGTAAAAAAATCTTCTTAATTTATTAATGCCAGTTAAATACAATTAGATAACTGGTCTGTATTATTTTTGATGGGTACAAGAGCATTCGTTAATGCAAAACTTAAACTAGTCTGTTCAGTCTAGGAATAAATATCGCATTAAGGAATTCTGAGAATTACTTTTAAATGGACTGAGGATTTCAATGAGAAATTTATTACTGCTTTTATTTTTAGGGTTCTATTCATCAGTAGCTTTATCACAACAAGCTCCTTGTTCTTCAGAAGAACATCGCCAATTTGATTTTTGGGTCGGTGAATGGGAGGTTAAAAACCCCAGTGATCAAGTAGTTGGAAGTTCTAAGATCGAACTAGTTTCAAATAACTGCGCATTACTTGAAAACTGGACCAATACCCGGGGATTAGGAGGTAAAAGCCTGAATTATTACAGTATTTTGGATCAGAAGTGGCATCAAAAATGGATTGGGTCTAATGGAATTCCCATAGAGTTTTCAGGCACCTATAATAAAGAAAGAAAAGCTTTGGAGTATTCCGGTGAAGGAGTTGGGCAGGGTGGAGTCCCTCTGTTAAATAAACTTACTTTTTTTCATTTGTCTGATGACCATGTAAGACAGCTTTGGGAACAGTCTACAGACGACGGCAAAACCTGGAACACGGTATTTGATGGTCATTACAGAAGAAAGAAGTAGCTTAATTAAATCTTAAGCTACTTTCGAAGTGGCTCTCTGAAAACCTTGACGGTTAATGTGTCCAATATATTTGCCTATGATTCGGACTTCTTCGAATACATCCGGTTCAACAATGATGTCATCATAGCTTTCATTGGCAGCTTCTAGACGCAATCCATTATTATCCCAATAGATCTTTTTTAAGCTGGTTTCACCATTGTAGAGAACCGCTCCGATATCACCATTTTTAACATCGGTATCCATAAGCACTACAAGATCTCCATCATAAATATCAACATCTTTCATGCTAAACCCTGAAACGCGGAGTGCGAATAGTTGATCTAAGTTCGGGAATAGTGAAGACAATGTGATCTTTCCGAGATCAGCTTCAACGGCTTCTTGTAAATAACCGGCGGCAATAAGACCACGAATTGGAATTCCATCCTGATCGTCATAATCTTCCATTAAATTCTTTTTCTTCTCTTTGGGAAGGTCGTACTCTTCATCATTACGCTTAATCAGAAATCCTTTTTTAAGTAAAGCCTGAATGTTCTGTGTAACACTATTTGGAGAGCGGTAATCAAAATGTTCAGCAATTTCTCTGTAGGTCGGCCATACATCATATTCTTTTTTATATTCCACGATGTAATTAAAAAATTCCTGTTGTTTTCTCGTTAAATGTGCATTATCCATAGCATGATATTACTTAATGTGTAAAGTATGTGCAATAAACGAAGTTCTTTAATCAGTGTCAATAAAAAATGTGTGTGATTCATGTATAAAATTATTTCAGTCTTTGTTTTAACCTTTTTACTATTTGCTTGTGACCCTGTTAAGAAAGAAGCCGGTCGACTGCTTACTCAAGAATATCCGGATCTCTATGAAGCGATTTACGCACGAGATGGTCAGGCTTTAATGGAATTCACCTCACATCAAGACGATAGAATTCGGGCACAAGCCTGGCAGGCGTTGATTAACACGCCGGTAAGTGATATTGATGCATTAATAGACTTGGTAAGCGAAGCAGACACAAAAGAGGCGTGGTCATCTCTTTGGTTAAAAGAGCTTTCTGAAGAACAATTAGAGAGAGTGAACGAACTTTTTATAGCAAGCAATGCTTCCAACATAGGTTTGGTTTCAGCTTTAGGAGAGCTTGGAAATAGTCGCTCGCTTGAATTGCTTTTAGAAGAAGATGTACCACCGAATCAGGAGATGGAATTTCAACTAGCTTACGCCATTGGTCGTTTAACAGGAAATGTAGAAGCTACTGAAGAACAGCAAATTCAGATCATAGAAAGAGCACTATCTACAACTAACAGTAAAGCAGGTCAGGCCTATTTGTACGGATTTTACAGAACAAGAAATAATCAGGAAAAACAAGGGTTGACTCAAAATGCAGTTAACAAGATGATCGAGTTATGGAAAAACTATTATCCTGATGAAATAGGTTCCGATCGTTATATCGCTGCACTACTGATGAAAGATCACTCAGGTTTAGTATTCCATCACTTTATTGATAAAGATTTTATCTTGATGGACGTTCAACTAGCTATTGAGATTATTCAGGCAATTGGTAGAAATGAAGAAAATGATACTTACGCTCCTGTAGCTCTGAATGCTTTTGTTCAACATAAAAATCCAAATGTTGTTATTCAGGCTCTTCGGGTAATTGCTTCAAAAGAAGATTTTGCTAAAGAAATCAACAACTCATTATTAAATGCTACAGCGCTGAATGTTGCTGTTGAACCACATGTACGATTAGCCGGTTTCAATGCTTCGGTAAACCCCGGGAAATACATTGACGATTTACTACCTATTGGAACTGAAGACCCTTATCTACAAACACTCAGATATTCTGCACTTCAAAAAGTCTGGGATGAAGTGGAAGTTTTTGATTACTTAGCAGCGGATATAGATACCTCACAAGGATTGCTTTATAGTTTTCTTTTAAGAGAAATGAATACCCTTTGGGCAAATGCTGACGAAGAACTCAAAACCGAAGAGAGGGTTGAGAAAGTACATAACATTTTGTTTACAGCATTGGAAAGAGGAGTGAGAGCCTTTACAATGCAAGCCTTACATTCAGATGAAAACGTATTACCTGAAGAGGATTTTGAGAAATTAATAGCTCTTTTAAATGATAAATCAGTAGTTGATGATATAGATATTTTCCGGTCGGTTACTTCGATACTAAAAAATAGATTTGAAGAAGAATCAGAAGTCATGATTACTCAGTTTTATGAGAATGCAGGTCATGATCTAAAGCAAAGTTTAATAGCACAGGAATGGTCTTTCATAGAAGATTCTTTAGCTCCTGTATCGTTTAGAGTTCCAGATTGGGACAGATTAGCTGACTTGGGACCAAATCCTGTTTGGGTGTTGGCAACAAAAAAAGGAGATATAGAAATTACTTTAGATGTGTTAACAGCACCGGCTACGATTTCAGGAATGGATAGCTTGATTATGAATGGTCATTATAACGGTGTCGCATTTCATAGAGTTGTTCCAAACTTTGTGATTCAGGGAGGGGATGTGGAAACAGGGTCAGGTTTCGGAGGCCCTGATTATACTGTCCCGACCGAAGCAAGTGCAACTCACTATTTCAGAAGCAAAGCAGGAGTTGCAAGTTCAGGTCCTGATACCGAAGGAAGCCAATATTTCTTTATGAATGTGTGGGCTCCTCATTTAAACGGACGCTATACTATTTTTGGAGAAGTTACTGATGGAATGAGCGTGGTTGACAGAATAACTCAAGGAGATATTGTCCAACGATCATATTGGAAATAGAGCGATCTGTTATTTTGCTTTTACCACCATTAGTTCACCCCAGCGAGTAGTGTATCTGTTGCTGAGGTAATTTTGATTCATCAGCCATTTGTTGCGATGCTCTTTCTCTTTATGCAACCCGGTTGAAGCAAAAGCAGCCTTATTTCTTCCAAACTTTGAGTTGATCTCATCCAAACATTCCATGAGCCTGAATTGTTGTTGGGTATATAAATGAGGATCAAAAAGATCCATTTGGACCTCACTGTTTGGCACAATTCCGGTTAACATCACAGCAGCTTTTTTATATTTGGTGTTTTCCATGTATACATGATTCACCAATTCTTTTGCTAATCTGATCAATGTAGGCGTGTTAGCAGTGGGTACTTTCAGAGAAGTGCCGGCAGAGTATTTATACTGGCCTTTCAGATTCGAATATTTATCTCCAATCAGCATAATTCTTAATAAAGAAGCTACCGAATTTTGGGAACGGAGCTTTTCAGCTGCACGGGAGGCATATGTAGAAATAGCTTCCTGCAGGTGGTCTAATTCATAGATCGGAGTTCCAAACATTCTGGATGTCAAAATTCCTTTTCGCTTATCCAAAGCTTCACCCATTTTTATACACGGTATTCCGTTTAATTCCAGAACGGTTCGTAACCCGGTTACATGTAGATTTTTTCGCACCCATTTTCGATTCTGTACGGTATTCTTTAATTGAAATGCATTTTCGATGCCGTGACGGTGCAGACGGACAGTCATTCCGCTGCCAATACCCCAAATTTTCTGGACAGGCAGATCTTTTAGATGCTGATCAGTTTCATCTTGGCTAGAAAGAGCAAGTACGCCATCAAATAAAGGATTCCTTTTTGCAATGCTGTTGGCGACTTTTGCCAATGTTTTGCTCGGCGCAATTCCTACGGATACCGGTAAGCCCGTCCATCGTTGTACGGTTTCTTTTATATAAACTCCGTATTCGTTAAGATCATCAAAAATGTTAGTAGAAACTCTGGCAAAAGCTTCATCTATACTATACACTTCAATATTATGTGAAAGTTGATCTAAAACATCCATTACTCTGTCCGACATATCACCGTAAAGAGCGTAATTTGATGATCGAACAACCACTCCTTTTTCTTTGAATAATTTTCTGGATTTAAACTCCGGAGCTCCCATTTCAACTCCGGCCTCTTTAGCTTCTTCTGAACGAGCAATTACACAACCATCGTTATTTGAGAGAATAGCGATAGGCTTATTAATAAGAGTTGGATCAAACACACGTTCACAAGAAGCATAAAAGTTATTGCAATCTATCATCGCATAAGCAGTAGGTAAATTATAAGGATCGATATTCATATCTATTCTTCCTCTAATCTGAACCGATGGATTACATGTGTAACCACTCCCCAAATCGTCCATGCTGTTTCTTTGTTAACGGCAATGGGTTGTAAGCTGGAATCATCAGAAACTAAAAATATACGTGAGCCTTGTTTAGCAAATCTCCGGATGGAGGGTTCTTCATCAATGGAAGTAACAATGATATTTCCATGACGGGGAGTAATTGATCGATCCACAATCAGAATATCTTTGTCGTGTATTCCCGAGCGTTGCATTGCATTTCCCTGTGCTCTTACATAAAAAGTGGCAGATGGTCTGAACACAACAAGCTCCTCGAGATTCAAGGCTTTTTCCAGATGATCTGAAGCCGGAGAGGGGAATCCTGTTTCCATTTTTCGGGCTAATTCAAGTCGGCCTGTTCTTGAGTGTGTATCTGTATCTTTTTGTGCTTCTATGCTTCTCATTGAGGGATTTATTTACATATTTAATATATGTGCATTATATGTATAAATACATTCGACCCAAAATTATTTCCGATAAATTTTTCAGTTTTTGAATGATATTTTCCAAAAATCTATTTCTTAGAGATAAAAAACTTTAAATGCTTTAGATGATATTGATAGCTTACATTTTATTGGGCTTTATAGGAATGGAAATTGTTTCCTATGGTGTGCATCGCTGGCTTTTCCATGGCATATTTTGGAAGATTCATCAATCTCATCATACTCCTGATCACGGGCTATTTGAGATGAACGATATTTTCTCATTCGTTTTTGCGGGGATTTCTATGTGGTTGATAATGATAGGAGCGGATACCGTGTTTACTTCACCGGCTTTTGGAATAGGTGCGGGGATTGCTTTATATGGACTGCTTTATTTCATAATCCATGACTTATTCACACACAAAAGGTTTATGCCTTTTAAAAGTGATAACTGGTTTATGAAATTGGTGCGCAGAGCTCATCAGCGTCACCATCAGGATGCAGGAAAGAAAGGACATGAACCATACGGACTTTTTCTGTTTCCTTTTGACCGTTATCCGGAGAAAAAAAGAACCCGTCAGGATTGAGCTAAAATTTCTTCAATTTGCTGAAAGTGTCTTCTTTGATGAGCTTCATTTACAGCAAAGCAGGCACTCAAACTCATTTTAATAAGAGGATAAATGGGATTGCCTACTTTGATCTTCCCAAGATGAAGGTTTTCAGTACTCGCTTTATCAAGAAGTTTTAAATATCTGTCCTGAATAGCATCAAATTCTGAAAGCAACTCAGACTTATCCAGGTCTTTTATTTCTTTAGGTTCAAATGGAGGAATGGTAGGCATCGCTTTTTTATATTCAGGACTTACAATTTTTATAAACCAACGCAAGTGAAACGGGTGTTTATATGGACCGCTTCCTTTTTTCAGTCCTGAAGCATCACCAAGAATTTTATTCTCAAGTACAGCCAGATACTCCGTATTTGTTTTGATGAGGTGACTGATAATTTCTCCAATACACCATTTACCTTCAGCAGGTGGAGTATTAAAAGTTTGATCATCAATACTGTCTATTAATTCATGGATAGTTTTCTTGGCAGATGTAAAGCCTTGTATATAGAAGTCGTTTGTATACATTTGTTTTATATATTTAATGAATAAATAACTGATCAGCAGAAATTATTAGGGACCTTCGCAAGGTAATCATCAATGAGAAATAAAACTGACCTCTCTACCAAACTTATTGTTTGGCTTATAGTTCTTTTCAATGTTCAAATTATAAATGCTCAGACTGTTACGATAGATCCGGCTAGTGGATTCTATAACGATTCTTTAAAAATAACGATCCAGACATTCCCTGATACCTTAAAAGCTTATTACACGCTTGATGGCTCAGTCCCTGATACCACAGATCCTGTTTGGCAGGATTCGCTGGTGATTTACGAAACCAAGGTCTTAAGAGTTGCGACTTTTTCACCCGATTTTCTGGATACCAACCTAGTGTATCGGACTTATTTTTTAGACGAAGGAACAGAGCTTCCTGTATTCTCAATCACAACAGATCCTGATAATCTATTTTCTGACGAACGTGGCATTTATGTGGAAGGTACTAACGGTATTCCGGGATATTGCAGAAGTACTCCAAAGAACTGGAATCAGGATTGGGAACGTCCGGCAAGACTGGAGCTTTTCGAGAAAAACAGAGAAAAAGGCTTCGCGGTAAATGCAGGAATTAAGATCGGTGGTGGATGTACCAGGCTGTACGATCAAAAGTCGTTAGATATTTATTTCCGAAGCGAATACGGAACTTCCAAACTTGAATATCAGGTGTTTGAAGACAAGCCGATCACTTCTTTCGATCGACTTGCTCTTAGAAGTGGTGGTCAGGATTGGTATCGGGCTATGATCAGAAATGCAGCAACTCAATCAATGGTAAGAAATCGTATGGATCTAGGTTATCAAGCCTTTAAACCGGTAGCTGTATTCATCAATGGAGATTATTGGGGCATTCACATGCTCAGAGAAAAACAGAATGAAGATTTTATTGAGTCCAATTATGGCTTTGATGAGAACGAGTTAGATATACTTTCCGGTAGTGCAAATGTTAAAGAAGGAAGTTCAGATCATTATGATGCGATGATTGATTTTATTGGTAACAATGATATCACAGTATCAGAAAATTATGATTGGGTGTCTGAGCAAATGGATATCGATCAGTACATTGATTATCAAATTGCACAGATCTATTGGGCAAACGGAGACTGGCCGGCAAACAATATCATTTTCTGGAGACCTCAGACTCCTGATGGAAAATGGAAATGGCTTTTATATGATGTGGATATGTCGATGGGAAGTCATTCAAGAGGTGTTTATGATACTAATATGCTACAGAAATTGACTTCAACATCTAATACAGAATACGAAAACCCTACTTGGGCAACGTTCCTGTTTAGAAATTTGCTGAAAAATCAGGATTTCAGAAACAAATTCATCCAGCGTTACAGTATGCATATTAACACGACTTTTGAAGCCTCAAGGATGATGAACTTTATAGATAGCACAGCCAGTTTGATCGAGTCCGAGATCCCACGTCATATGGACAGATGGACTAAATCATTTCGACTTGGTAGAAACATGGATTGGGAAAAACATCTTGACGTAATCGAAGAGTTTATTAGTGAAAGAAAAGATTATGCAAAAATGCATTTAATGGATCATTTTGATCTGACAAGATTAAACAGTTTAGAGACCATTGTAGCACCTGCAGAAGCCGGGCAAGTTTATATAGAAGGAGTACGGTCTGACGAACTTGAATATGGACTTATATATAACTCTGTTCCTGCTAATGTGAAAGCTGTAGCAAATCCGGGATACACGTTTATCGGATGGAGTGGGGCACTGAGTGGCTCAGAAAAGGCGAAAGCTGTTTCGGTTTCTGAAAATACTTCTCTGACCGCACACTTCAGGAGAAATGAGATCAGCTCTACCGGTGTTGTGATAAATGAGATCAATTACAGATCAGCTGACGATTTTGATACTGAGGATTGGGTGGAGTTTTATAACAACTCAGACCAAAGTATAGATATTTCAGGATGGTATTTTTCTGATTCTGATGATGAGCATAAATTTACTTTTCCGACAGGGACTATTCTTGCTGCTGATAGTTATTTAGTGCTTACAAGAGAAGATTCACTGTTCAGAGAACTCTTTCCTGATGTTCAAAACAAAATTGGTGATATGGATTTTGGTTTATCCGGTGATGGAGAGTTAATTCGATTGTTTGATTCAAACGGAGCGATCGTTGATGAACTCACTTACAACGACAAAGCTCCGTGGCCGGTTGAAGCAGATGGGATGGGGGCAACTCTTTCATTAACCAATTCCGGATTTGATAATTCATTAGGTGAAAATTGGGCGGCTTCAAGCTCACATGGAACACCGGGACAATCAAATACGGATGTTTCAGTAAGCAATGAAGAAGAGTTGTTTGATGAGCTACCCAAAAATGTTTCTCTGAGTCAGAATTACCCAAATCCTTTTAATCCGGTTACAACTATAAATTATGGTTTAGATAGACCTGGAAGAGTTTCGATCAGAGTGTACGATATTACAGGAAGACTGGTATCAGTCCTTGTTGATGAAAATAAATCTTCGGGTAATTTTAGTGTTAGCTGGAATGCGACAGGCTTTTCATCAGGTGTATATTTCTATACTCTGGAAGCACTTGGACAGAAAGTGAGCAAAAGACTTACACTGATTAAATAAATTCAAAGGAGATCTTATTGATTTCCATCCCATTCTTGTAAGAAACGATCTACATATTCTTTCATAAAAATATGTCGCTCTTCAGCTATTTTCTTGGCGGATTCGGTATTCATTCGGTCTTTCAGGAGAAAAAGCTTTTCATAGAAATGGTTGATGGTATGACCTTCATCTTTTCTGTATGCTTCAAAACTGGTATGCGAAACAGGTTCTATATTCGGGTTATACAATTCCCGGGATTTATATCCGCCATAAGCAAAAGCACGAGCTATTCCGATGGCTCCGATGGCATCCAAACGATCGGCATCCTGAACGATCTTGCCTTCCATGGTTTTCATCGGCGTAGCAACTTCAGCTCCTTTAAATGAAAGGTTTTTGATGATATCAGATACGTGATCGATGACTTCTTTATCAACCTTAATGGAGTACAGCCATTCGGAGGCTACTTTTGGCCCAACAGTTAAGTCTCCATCATGGAACTTATGATCTGCTATGTCATGCAACAATGCGGCGAGTTCAATTACAAGAGTTGAAACAGGATCGGTTGCTTCTGAAGCTAACCTTTTTGACATATTCCACACTCTTAAAATATGCCACCAATCATGACCTGAACCTTCTCCTTCAAGTTGGTTTTGAACAAATTGTGCTGTTCTTTCTATGTAGTCAGACATGTACAGAGCTCTGCAATTACATCTTGTTTAAGTTGATCAATCCTTTTCAGAGCAGCTTCTATGGTTTCGTGCTTAATTTTTCCTTCTTTCAGTAATTTTTGAATGATGGCAATAGCTTTCTGTGCTATATCTTCATCGTATTTAAAATTATTTCCAAATACCAAAACATCTACTCCTGCATTAATTGATTGTAGAATCGAGGTTTCCAGATCATAATTCGAGGTGATGATGGGTTTTTGAAGATCATCAGAGAAAACAACTCCTTCAAATCCAAGAGACTCACGTAGTAAACCTGAAACAGTTGAATGAGAGAAAGTGCCGGGCCAGGTAGAATCAATATTTGCATTGGTAGCATGAGAAACCTGGATTGCTCTGATGGTTCGTTGTTCAAAGAGGTTTTTGTACGGAGTCAGAAAATCTTCAGACCAGGATGAGGTTATATTATCTGTTGAATCAGTTGGATTATAGTCAACACTATAGCCCGGAAAGTATTTAGGAACGCTTAACAATTTTTCGGTATCGTATTCATCTAAAATCAGGTTAGAGATTTCAGTGACTTTTTGCGGATCGGAAGAAATCAATGCAGCATCAGATGATTCTTTAGTTTTCAGATCCAATCGTGGATGTAAATTTGTATTTATTCCAACAACCATGAATTCCTGTGCAAATCTTCTGGAATTACTTATTACTTCGAGCGTATCTGAAAAAGAATTTTGCGCAAATATGTTTTCCATAGAAGGATATAAATTGTGCAATGCTGAGTGTTCGCTTCCATCATGTTCTACAGAAATAAAGGGCGGGTTTATAGAATACCCAACCAAAGCACTATTCAGTTGTAAGAGCTGATCAGGGGATTCAATATTTCTACTAGATGAATTAGTTCGGTAGTCGTAACCATATAAAATGACGCCTCCTAAATTTCTCTCCTTTATATCCCGAACAATTGGGCTTTCAGAGTTAATTTCAGTTCCTCGAAAACCTACAACCAGCATTTGTCCGAGCTGTTTATCAGTAAATGAAAGTTTTTTTTCAGCAGGTTTTTCAGAACTACACGAGTTGATAAAAAGTGCTGTTACTAAGATTAATAACTGAAATTTATAAATGGATTTATTCATCAATAAGGTTGTTTAATACTTCTCTTAAATTAAATGTCGCTCTGATATCATTATAACGGGCAATGTTTCCGTCCGGATCAATTAGAATATAAAATGGAATTCCACCACCTTTATACGCTTTAAACGTTTCCTGATCAAAACCATTACCGCCGTAAAGTTGAGGCCAGGGGTTTTTAAATTTAGCAATATCTGCTCTCCAAACTTCTTTATCAATTTCTGTGGAAATACCAATAATTTCGAAATCTTCTCTGCTGAAATCACTATAAATATCTCTCATTACAGGAAACTCATCCAAACAAGGTTGGCACCACCCCGCCCAAAAATCCAGCAGTACATATTTTCCTTCATAATCTTCTAAAGTATGAGTATTTCCCTCTTCATCTTTCAGTGAAAAAGATTTTGCAGATTCGCCGGGAGAAACGGATTTAATTTCGTTATAGAAGTACGTTAAAAAGTTAGTGTATTCTTCAAATTCTGAGTATTCATTAAGGTAAGATCGGTAGCTTGGCTCGGCTTTTGAAAGCTCAATTTCGCCAATTCGCTCGGCTACTAAAAACATCTTTGCGTATGCCTGTGCTTCTCGGTCATCTATCTGGGCTATTACTTCCAGACGCTTTTCGTTTAATTCCTCATAGGCGAGTCTTTTGATATCATATTCAGCAAGCTCTTTACCGTAAGCCCGATTCACGCTATCGTAGATTCCAAAAGTACGTGCATAGTAATGAGTTACATCCCGAATTCCGGCGCGTTGTGCTTCCAGAGATTTAAGAGTAAAAAAATTATCAGCTTTAGCTTGTTGAAGAATTTCTCTTCTTTCTGAGTCAGCATTAAAATTATCCTGCCCAAACCTATACTCAACTGATTTGATTTTGTTTACCAGTAATTCACCTTGTGCTTTCAAAATGAGGTGCTCAAATGCTGTTCCCGAAAGATTTTTTTCCGCAATCTGAATTTTTTTTGTACTTAATTCTAAAGCTGAATTTTCCAATCCGGCTTTAAAGTTATTCATCTCTTTCTCAATTTGTTTATCCAGACCTTCAGTTTCAACTAAATAGTTTTGATAAGATTCATAATCTCCTGCATGAATTGACTCAATTTCTACATCTGTTGGAAATGTGGCACGCGAAATAGTGAGTTTAAGATCATCTACAGGGTCAGCGATTAGCGGTAATGATTGATCACCTATTGTAAGAGTTAAATTTTGGTCTCTTTTAACAGGAATTTCCGCATTGAAAACACCATTTTCTATAGAGTTTACTTTATAAACTTCTTTTGGAGAATACTTGTAATGTAGTGGTTGTTCTGAAATTGAGATTTCAGCATCACCTAAATAATCTATTGTACCATTAACAGACATTGCTCCATTATCTCTTTTACAGGCACTTAATAATATTAGTGTTGAACAGAGAAATAGAACAAATTTTTTTATAATCATGGCAAGATTTGTGTCAGTTTTAAACTTATCTTAGCTAAGGATAAAACAATTATTTGAAAAAGGAATTAAATAGCGTTTTATTTCTTAAGATTTTCTAATGTTTTATTAAGGCAACAGCTGTAACAAACAATAGTTTAGATGCTCTTGTTAGCGAACGGAAAGAATTAAAATAAGTTCTTTCCTAAAATAATGGTACAAAACCATGCTGAAATGATCGGTTTTGGAATATGAACTGTTTGTGAAAGCATTTAAAAGGTAAATAATAATGATTCAAAATAATCTTAATAAAGATCTTGAGAGAAAAATAGATCTTTATCTTAATGGACGGCTATCCGAAGAAGAAACTGACGACTTATGGATAGAATTAATTCAGGATGGATATTATTTGGACTATATGAAGAGTGTAGCCAATCTTAAATCTATAATTGAAGAGAAGAGAGAACAGAAAACTCCGGGCGTTGCTATACAAATTAGAAAATATGCAAGCTATGTAACAGCTGCAGCTGTAGTAATTTTTGTTGGTGTGCTAGGTGTGATGAATTATTCTGCAGATAATACAACGCCTGTATCGCCTATTCCTGAAATTGGTTTAGACATTGTAAGAAGTGATGTTGGTGTTTCTGCAAATATAACTAATGAAATTATAAAGAAAGCAATACAACTTGCTGCGGATGGAAGTACTCAGGAAGCTAAAGATCTTTTGAGTACGGAATTATCCAGCGAAGAAAATCCAACATTAATCGCGGAGTTTTCTATTACTTTAGGTTCTATTCAGTATAATTTGGGAGAGTATAGAGAAGCAGCTTCTAACTTTAAGATTGTAACTGAGCAAGAAGGTATAGCTGAAAATATTCTTGAAAAAGGATACTGGTTGTTGGCAAACTCATATTTCCAACTAGACCAATTGGAAGAGGCGAAAATCGCTTTTCAAAATACTTATGATCTCGATCGGGAATACAGCCGAATTGCTAAAACTTACATAAACGCTTTAGATGCGATGGATGATAAGTAAAACCGTTACGCGATAGATTTTTTCCTGACTTTATACCCAACCAAAAAGCCTACGGTTATTAGTAATGACAATATATACTGTGAGCTTTTTGGTTTTTTTATAACCGGACTGGAATTTCCAATAAGTGTATAAGCTCCCCAATAATGTGGGTCGGCACTTCCGCCCCTAATTTGATCTATCTTTGCCAATCTCATAGCTTCACTTTTGGAAAGACCACTGTTTAAATAAGAGTAAAAATTAGTAGCAAATTCAGATGCTATTTTATCATTTACTTCCCACAGATTTAAAGCGAGGCTTTTCGCACCGGCATATCTGAGGGCTCTGCTAATGCCCATAATTCCGGCCCCCTGCATATAATTTCCTGTTCCCGAACTACATGAATTAAGCATTATCAGATCATTTTTCAATTGGTTATCGAATAACTCATAAGCATAAAGTGCATCACCTTTGGTTCCGTTAGATAGTGCTGATTTTAAATATATAGTAGAGAACAAAGGGTCCTGGGCAGAAACCTCGCTGTGAGTTGCCACATGCAAAATTTTCGAAGAGTTTAGCTGATTTTGAAAAGTCTCTTCAGTAGCGCTATTTCCTATAAATATTTTTTTGGTTTCAAATGAAGTTAACACTTTTTCAATTTCACGGGCTTCCTGAGTTGCAAATGGAAGAGAGGGAAGATTTTCCTGGAAGTTGTCGAAATAAGAAATAGCAAACGCTGAAAAGTCTGTCTCTAAAGGGGATCTGGTATTTCTACTGTTGTCTATATAATCCTGAAGAGAAGTAAAGTATTTAAAACTATAATCCTCAATCATATAACTGGAGCTTCCAAAGCTAAATGATGAATTTGGCTTTTTGGTAGGCAGTACATCCATTGGAATTCTGTATAATTCATTATCTGGAATAACAATGATCTGTTGCACATAATCAGGAATGCTTTTCAGATCTAGTATTTGATAAATTTGATACAGAGAAGATAGTGAGGTTTTCCCTATTGCGAGATTATTTGCTGTTTCAGTTAATAGAAGTCCGATCTCATCAGTGAGTTCCTGAACAAAAAGCGTGGTATTTTCTTTTGAAATTGAACTGACATACAGTTTGTTATTCAATTCAGTATAATGAAGAATAAATTCATCATTTCTCATTTGTTGCTGGACTTTCCAAATAGGTATACTTACATCTTTATTTTTATGGGTTACTTTATTTGTCAGCAATTGTCTTTGAGCTGAAAGCCTGTCTATTTCAGTTTTTAATCTTTGCTTTGAACTTTCCTCAGCGCTTAGATAATTGTTACGTAATTCCTGAATAGTTTCAGCTAATTTTTTCTCTTCAGTAAGCTCTTTTTCAGTTAACTTTGAGGCTTTCAGTAGGGGATTATTGTACAAAGAAGCGTCATTAATAGTTTTAAGCTTATCGAGATAAACTATTGACTGTTCCTTGTAATCCAAATCTGTGAGAATAGAGATCATTAACTCAAAGGAATCAAGGTATTCTTGTTCTACAGTCCAAAACCCGGTTTGAGCTTCAACACTTCCCTGAGCTCGTTCAATGATCTGATCAAGTTTGGGTTTTAAATATGTATATGCTTCTCTGGGTCTATTTTTCTTGAGGAGTAAGGTCGCATGTAAGTTGTGATATCTTATAAGGTTTTCAAACTTTAGATCCTTTAAGGAGTATATGTCTATATCATTTAAAGTTTGTTGAAGTAAATGAATGTCGTTCAGCAAAACTGCAATTTCAGCTTCATAGATTAAAGCTTCAATATAAAAAGGGGTGTCCGAGTTTTCTGAAGCCAAAACCTTAATCTCTTCAATTGCTTCAGTTGCTTGACTTAAAGAATCCATTTTAATTAGAAGAGCAACTTTGTCGACTAGTAGAAATTTTTCACTAAAATAGTTTTGACTACTTATAAACTTTTCTTCTGCAAGTTTAAATTGGAGAATAGCCTTTTCATAATTATTAAAGTTTTCAAGATAATAGTTTCCCAAATAGAGGTGGATCGAACCTAACTCAAAATCATCATTTTTTAGTTTGGCTAAATTTTGAGCTTTTCTTATAAAAGGAAGAGCGCTGGTAGAATCTCCTATGGAATTATAGTGAACAAAAAGATTTTTATACAAACCGAGCTTTACTTTATAAAAGTCCTCACTTTGTTCACGGTTTTTACTTGTTTCAGCCTCTTGAACTGCTTTTAAAAGAAAAGAAGTGTATTCATTTTTTTCACCGAGTTGCTTGTAGCATAAAGATAAATTGTTATACAACTGTGAATTTGGAATTGTAGACTCGGGATCACTATATAGTCCTTCAAGTATTTCTTTTGCTTCTTGATATTTGCCAAGATTGTATAAATTAGCACTTTGTTGTAAAAGCACATAATCCGTTCTGCTTTTCTGATTATAGTATTTTGAAAGTGGAATTAAAATATTTCTCTGGAGATACAGGGATTCTGAATAGTTTCCGGTATAACTTAATGCGTAATCTAACCCGCTAAAAACGGTAACTTTTTTTTCAGAATTGGGATAGTATTCAGACTTAATCAGATCATCAAATATATTGGAAATCAGTTGATACCTGTTTGTTTCATAAGAAGCTTTGAGCAAGTTGAAATTAGTTATTGAATTCTCTAGCCCAGGTAAACTACGCTCTTTATCTTTACTTAGTTCAGTAATTATGATTGTAAATTCTTCGGAGTCGAAATAAGAATTCACAAACTCACTAAAAAGTAATGAGTACAAAATAAAAGGTTTGTTTTTTTTGAATAGAGTAGAGCTTGAAATGGCCTCTCTGTTCATAACTGCATTAAGTAAATTGGACTCCCTTTCCGACAGGTTGTTTTTCCACTTAGTATTAAAATCTGAATAAAATTTATTTAGATCTCTTTTTGGCAATGAAAGTGATAAGATGTGTAGTAATCCAGCATACGACTTGGTTTCAAGAGTATAAAACTTAAGACGTTCTATTTTTAGAGAATCTTCGTCTTCCTTAGAGGTGCATTCATACTGAGAAAAAATTCTTTGTAAAAGGGTGGATCCTGATTGGGAAATAGTTCTGCTAATTACTTTACTGTTTCCACAATTAGAACTGTACAACTCATTCAATGCCCAGAAACTTAGGTCTGATTGTTGAGTAAGTTTTATTTGCTCAATATATGTGTTGGCCTGATTTGTTATCGATGTATGAGGATCGACAGGCTGAGAAGGTAATAAAAATGAAAATAAAAGAATTAAGAGCATGATAGAATATTTAGCTACATAGTAAAGCTCTTAGTCTAAAATTAACAGCAAAAATAAATCACATTTTAGGTTTTGTGATGATAGGCTGCGAAGGATCGTTACCAAATACAGCATCAGCAGGAGCCATAGTATTTTCGATAGCCGGTTCGTTGGTTTCGTCCATAAGTCCTGCATCGGTAACCGAAGCACAAGCAAATGAAAGAGAAGCGATAGCAAGTAGAGCAAAAAGAGATTTAAATGATTTCATGATGTTGATATATATGTATTGTTGTTGTGTAGAGAGTTATAAGAGTGTGTGAGGGATCACATTTTAGGCTTTGTGATGATAGGCTGCGAAGGGTCGTTACCAAATACAGCATCAGCGGGAGCCATAGTATTTTCGATAGCCGGTTCGTTGGTTTCGTCCATAAGTCCTGCATCGGTAACCGAAGCGCAAGCAAATGAAAGAGAAGCGATAGCAAGTAGAGCAAAAAGAGATTTAAATGATTTCATGATGTTGATATATATGTGTTGTTGTTGTGTAGAGAGTTATAAGAGTGTGGAGGGATCACATTTTAGGCTTTGTGATGATAGGCTGCGAAGGATCGTTACCAAATACAGCATCAGCAGGAGCCATAGTATTTTCGATAGCCGGTTCGTTGGTTTCGTCCATAAGTCCTGCATCGGTAACCGAAGCGCAAGCAAATGAAAGAGAAGCGATAGCAAGTAGAGCAAAAAGAGATTTAAATGATTTCATGATGTTGATATATATGTTTTGTTGATAAATTTATAGTTAAGTACAAGAGAACGGCGATGTCCAATTGTTACAAATTCTTATGTGTTATTAAATAGTTTTTAAGCATATTTATAATCCACAACAAGAGTTTGAATTAGGTTCTTTGTTACACCACTAATCTACCGTTAAAATTATTTTACATCCAAATAATCATTAAAAAAAATTAATATTAAGGATATAATCGCCCTGCAAATAGTCAAAAAAAGGTTTTTGAAGTCAGCTACTTAGTTTTATATTCAGGCATAAATAAGCTAATTGAATTAAAGATTAGCAAAACAATAACGATCAAAGTCTTTAATTGACAAAAGCTAGAGTTGATTATTCAGAGCTGGTTGAAGCTCTACAAAGCGGGGATGATTCTAAAGCCAATGAACTTGTTTCAGAAGTAATTGGTAGATTAGAAGACTATCTTATTGTTACTATGAGTGCGGATGCAAATGATGCAGGAGAATGCGTGCAGCAAGCTTTTGTGGATGTATTTGAACAAGTCCGTAAGGATAAGATTAAAGAGCCGAAGTACTTTTTCAGTTATTTAATAAAATCATGCCGGCACGAGTATCTTAGATACATAAAGAAGAAGCATAGATTTAAGTACGAAGAAGAGGCTCTTAATGAGCAATTTGTACCTGAACAGCAATATCAACGACTAATTGATAAAGAGCGACAGGAAATCTTAAAAAGATGCCTCGAAGAACTCCAGGAAAAATCAAGAGAGTTCATTGAGCATTTTATAGATAAACCGGATACAACTACTGAAGAAGCTAGTGAAGAATTTGATATGTCCAGCTCTAACGTCCGTACTAAAAAGCACAGGATATTGAGTAGATTGCACCATTGCTACAAAAGAAAGTCCAACGAATAATCAGAAACTAAGCAGGAAGCCATTTCCTGTAAAAGCTAGTTGATCTGACCATTTAACTAAATTTTTGGTGTGCTTACGATGAATCAAGTACAGGCTGATATCAAACAGTAATAGAAAACTTCCTTGAAGGACTACAGACTTCCCATAACCGGTTAGACGGTCATTATTTTTTTTAATTCCTTTATTCCAAAGCCAGGCGCCACTTCCTATATAAAGCAGATCTAATCCTGAATTTATCAGTAACAGATTCTCGAAATGTTGCATTTTATACAGAGCATCACCATACCCAAGATCCGGGTCTATCTCTGATGCGCCTTTGTAGCCAAATCCGGCAATCCCGAGATTTACCAAATTCCACGCTGTATTCATTTGATGAAAATATTTGGAACTGTTGTCAGAACTATAATACCCAACTGAGCCCGAAAAAATATTTAGTGTCGCCCAGCTTCCGAGTACAATCATACCAGATTTTTGTGTAGAAATGGATTTTTTTAGAGTAGATTTTGTGTAAAATCTTTGATTTTGAGAGTGTAACATACTCTGGCCGGAGCACAAAAAAGTGACCACGAAAAAAATCCGGATGAAGTAATTTTTTTTGTAACAAGTTTTAGATGCTGGCATATTTTAAGTGAAATTTGATGTTTTTTTCCTTCTTTTTATTAGAGAAGTAATTTAAAAAAGCAGATAAAGCGCAAGGTATTTTGAAAACAGCAGTAAGAATCCGAGGTCAATTTTACAATCTTTTGACTTGATTATCCGCGGAAAAAACGTCAACATCAAAGCCTAAATAATAAAACTAAATCACGTATAGAATGTGGCTGAATATTAAATCGTTCGATGAGTACAAAGAAACCTTTCAAGAAAGCGAAAAAGATCGGTTAGCTTTTTGGGAACATGAAGCCGGAACTTTTTACTGGAGAAAGCGATGGGATAAAGTTCAATCGGGTGGGTTTGAAACAGCAGACATAAAATGGTTTGAAGGCGGAAAACTTAATATTACAGAAAATGCACTAGACCGTCATTTGAATACCATTGGGAATAAAACGGCTTTTATTTTTGAGCCCAACCATCCTGATTCATTCCGCAGAACGATTACATTTAAACAGTTGCACGAGGACGTTTGTCGGTTCAGTAATGTGTTGGAAAGCAAAGGTGTTAAAAAAGGAGACAGAGTCTGTATTTATATGGCGATGACACCCGAGCTTGTGATCGCTGCATTGGCTTGTGCCCGAATTGGTGCAGTTCATTCCATTGTATTTGCAGGATTTTCAGCTCAATCTCTTAGTGATCGAATTAATGACTGTGATGCAAAAATGCTAATCACAAATGACGGACTGAGAAGAGGTGATAAGCATGTTCCGCTTAAAGATATTTCTGATGAAGCGCTGAAAACCAGTCCTTCTGTTAAAAGCGTGATCGTATGTCAGCGTACCAACCGTGATATTGATTGGGTAGAAGGACGTGACGAATGGTGGCATAATTTGATTCGAAATGCTTCCAAAAAGCATGAAGCGGTAGAAATGGACGCTGAAGATCCGTTATTCATTTTATATACATCAGGATCTACAGGAAAGCCTAAAGGAGTTGTTCATACTTGTGGTGGATATATGGTATACACCAGTTATTCGTTCCGAAATGTATTTCAGGTTGGGGCTGACGATGTTTATTGGTGTACTGCAGATGCAGGCTGGATTACGGGACACAGTTATATTATTTACGGACCGCTATTTACAGGTACAACCGGAATTATTTTTGAAGGAACGCCTACTTATCCGGATGCGGGACGATTTTGGGAAGTAGTTGAAAAGTATAAAGTGACTCATTTTTATACTGCTCCAACAGCAATTCGTGCACTCATGAGTTACGATCTGGATTTCGTGAAGAAATATGATCTGAGTTCTCTTAAGATACTCGGTTCTGTTGGGGAGCCGATCAATGAAGAAGCATGGCATTGGTATGATGAGCATATCGGAAATGGAAAATGTTCGATTGTAGATACTTGGTGGCAGACGGAAACAGGTGGAATCATGATATCACCGTTAGGCGGAATTACTCCTACCAAACCTGGTTTTGCTACACTTCCGCTACCGGGAGTTTTTCCTGTGTTGATGGATGAAGATGGTAATGAAATTGAAGGAAACGATGTACAGGGAAATCTTTGCATCAAACATCCGTGGCCTTCTATTGCGAGAACAGTATATGGAGATCATGAGCGGTATAAACAAACTTATCTGAGCACCTACAAAGGTTATTATTTTACCGGCGATGGTTGCCGTAGAGATGAAGACGGTTATTACCGAATTACCGGTCGAGTGGATGATGTGTTGAATGTTTCAGGTCACAGATTGGGAACGGCAGAAATTGAAAATGCACTTGACGAACACGAAAAAGTGGTAGAAACGGCAGTAGTTGGATATCCGCATGATATTAAGGGTCAGGGCGTATATGCGTTTATGATCTGTGATGAAGAAATAAAAGACACTGATGCATTCAAGAAAGAGTTATTGGATCTGGTAGTAAAGATTATTGGACCAATTGCCAAACCTGATCAAATTCAGATCGTTTCGGGATTACCAAAAACTCGTTCCGGAAAGATCATGCGACGTATTCTCCGAAAAATTGCGTCCAAGGACATGGACAATTTAGGAGATACTTCAACTTTACTCGATCCAAGTGTGGTGGAGGAGATTAAGGAGGGGAAGGCGATTTAGATTAAATTCCCAACAAATACCCAATAGGTAAAAAAGCCAGACTGATTATCAACAAGATCATTCTGAAGCGGGTGGAAACCAGAACGGGGAAGAAGAATAGTCCGTACGTGAAGGAGTGTTTGTGTAGCCAATCGTAATAATGTTGGCGGTGAGCTGAACCCAGAGCCATGGTTACGTGTCCGTGCAGAATAGTGATCATAAAAGGCAGAGCGAACATAAATGCTCCTATGTATCTAAAGCTTTCATCCATGCCAACGAGCATAGCAGCATAATAATACGGCCAGGCAAAAAGAACCATCATAGGCACACTCAACAACCAGTTGATGATGACGATACGTTTATAATTGGATTCGGAAAGTTCGGACAAATCAGTTAAGAGTTATTAGTGATTAGTTTTGAGTGAGTTTTGTCATATTGAGCGGAGCGAGATATCTATGAATCAACCTAAAGAGAATCCTTAGATTTCTCAGTCGGCGAGCTCCTTCGAAATAACAGATATTTAAATTTTTGAAGCAATCAGCATTTCAATTTCACGGTAATCCATGTCAAACATTTTAGCTAAAGATTTTTTTGTAAGATGCTTTTTGTATGAGTACGTTCCGCTCCTTAAAGCAGTATTATCCCAAAGACATTCTTTCACTCCGCCGGCATCACCGATAGCCAAAATGTAGGGCACTAACACATTATTAAGTGCATAAGTGGCTGTTCGGGCAACATCAGAAGGCATATTGGGAACGCAGTAATGAGTTACATCAAAGGCTTTATAAATTGGGTTTGAATGCGTAGTTGCACGACTTGTTGCTATACATCCGCCTTGATCAATCACCGTGTCCACGATCACACTTCCGGGTTTCATTCCCATCACCATATCTTCTGTAACCCAACACGGAGAGCGATCTCCTTCGGCCATTGCTGCGCCAATAATTACATCAGCGAATTTTAGTGCTGAACTTAAATACTGTTCATTTGCTACAGCAGTGATTATTCTTCTGTCCAGAGCATTTTCGAGTCGACGGAGTGCATTCAGATTGGTATCCATAACAAAAACCTGAGCTCCGTATCCTAAAGCGGTACGTGCAGCATATTCTCCTGTTATTCCTGCACCAAGAATTACAACTGTAGCCGGAGGAACTCCTGAAATACCTCCAAGCATAATTCCCTGACCCAGGCTCTGATTTTCCAAATAATGTGCAGCTTTTTGAACAGCAAGAGATCCTGTGATCTCGTGCATCATTCTGACAATCGGAAATTCTTTGTCGCTGTCACATATAAATTCATAGGCTATCCCAATCACAGATTTTTTGAGTAACTCCTCAAAGTAATTTTCTCTTTGAGTGCCAATATGCAAAGCAGAGATAATCGATTGATCCTGATCCAGATATTCCAGTTCTTCATCGGAAAGAGGTGCGACTTTAAGTATCAATTCAGATTTCTTAAAGACATCCTTAGCAGTATAAGCGATCTCGGCTCCGGCATCGGCATAATCGCGATCAGAGAAATTAGCTTCTTCTCCGGCTCCTTTTTCTATAAAAACTTCATGGCCATTTCCCCTGAGTATGGAAACTCCACCCGGTGTAAGCGAAACTCTGTGTTCATCATTAGACATTTCTTTAGGAAGTCCGATTCGAAGCGAGACCTCACTTTTAGAGCGAATGAGGTGTTTTTCGAGCGTTTTTAAACCAATCTGTTCAGTATCCAGAGGGTTGATTTCCATTAGCAGCAGAGTTTATTTTACATGAAATATACTAAAACGGGGCTGTCATTTCGAACGAATGTGAGAAATCCATAGATATTTTAAATGGATTTGCAGATTTCTCTGTCGGCAAGCTCCTTCGAAATGACAAAGTTATCAGCCTTCATTGATCATTGACAGAAATTGTTCTTCATCCAAAATCTCTACGCCTAAATCTTGTGCTTTTGTAAGCTTGCTTCCTGCAGATTCACCTGCTAAAACATAATCCGTGTTTTTACTTACGGATGAAGCGGTTTTGCCTCCATTTTTTTCGATGAGTTCTTTTGCTTCATTTCGGGAGAGTGTAGGCAATGTACCAGTCAATACAATTTTTTTCCCATCAAGGATATTTGATGCGAGTTCTTTTTCTTCAATTTCAAACTGTAGTCCGGCAGACTGAAGTTTTTCCAGGATCTTTAGGTTTATCTCATTGCTGAAAAACTCAATCACAGATTCTGCTATGCGTGGTCCGATGGAGTCGACAGCAAGGAGCTCTTCTTCGGTTGCGGATTGTAAATTTTCTAATGTTTTGAATGCTTCAGCAAGATCTTTTGCCACAGTTTTGCCAACAAATCGAATTCCGAGTGCGTAAAGTACTTTTTCGAATGGCTGATTTTTGCTGGATGCAATTCCGTTAATCAAATTCTGTGCACTTTTTTCAGCCATCCTTTCCAATGGGATGACCTGATCGATAGTCAGATCATAAAGGTCGCCGTAATTCGAGATCAATTTCTCTGACACCAGTTGATCGACTACAGATTCTCCCAAACCTTCTATGTCAAGGGCATCACGAGCGGCAAAGTGTTCAATTTTTATTCGCACTTGCGGAGGACATTCAGGATTAATGCATCTCCAAGCTACTTCTCCTTCATATTTAATGAGTTTTGCATCACAGGCCGGACAAGTTTCGGGAAACTCAAATTCCTTCGATCGATCTTTTCTATCCGGATTCACTACGCTTATTACCTGAGGAATGATCTCTCCGGCTTTTTCTACAACAACAGTATCTCCAATTCGGATATCTTTACGATGAATTTCGTCTTCATTGTGAAGAGAAGCACGCTTTACAGTAGTTCCGGCCAACAGAACAAGTTCCAGTTCTGCTACGGGAGTGATGGTTCCCAATCGACCAACCTGAAGAGTGATATCATTAATGACGGTGGTCGCTTGTTCCGCTTCAAATTTATAAGCTATTGCCCATCTAGGGAATTTAGAAGTACTCCCAAGTTGATCTCGTAAATGAGTTTGATTGATCTTAATAACCACGCCGTCAGTTTCATACGGAAGTGTGTGACGGAGTTCATCCCATTCTTTAATTACTTCATGGACTTCAGAGATAGACTTACACACTTTTGGAAACTCATTAGCAGGTAACCCAAATTCTTTTATGAGTTCATTTATTTTGTCTTGAGTAAGAGAAGCATCTTCTTCATCAAACAACAGATCAAAAGCGAAAAAACGAATAGGGCGCTGGGAAACAGCTTTGGGATCTTGCATTTTCAGAGATCCGGCAGTAGAATTACGAGGATTGGCAAAAGTGCTTAATCCTTCTTCCTCTCTTTTCTGATTTAAGCGTGCAAAAGCCTCACGTTCCATAAAAGCTTCGCCACGAACTTCAACAACATCAGGGAAATTCCCACTTAGTTGGAGAGGAATATCACGAATGGTGCGTACATTTTTGGTGATATCATCGCCTTTTTGGCCATCACCCCGTGTAGCACCTAAAACGAGTTCGCCGTTTTCGTACCGAAGTCTGAGAGAAGCTCCGTCAAATTTTAATTCAACAAGATATTCATAGTCGGAATGCTCCAGAATTTTCTGAACTCTTTTGTCAAAATCATTCAGCTCTTCTTCATTATAGGTATTGTCCAGACTCAGCAAAGGAACCGGATGTTGAACGGTCTCGAAAGTTGAGGAAGTTTCTCCACCTACTCTTTTTGTCGGGGAATTAGGGTCATGAATAGCAAATTCATTTTCCAGAGCTTCTAACTCTTTAAGCTTTTCATCAAATTCTTTATCGCTCATAAAAGGCTGAGCGTCGTTGTAGTAAGCTTTATTAGCTTCCCGGAGCAGATCTTTCAGCTCCTTAACACGTTTCTGAGCCTGATCTTTATTCATGAAAAACTAAAATTGGATTCTGTAGATGATGCTGTCCGGAGCTGCTACCCCAAGGTTAGGAGGAAAGTTGTCTGTTGAGTTTTGCTGATACTCAGGAGCGCTTAAAATTTCTCTCGTGAGAACAATAGCATCAAAATTCGGATCAAAGTGATTTTGGCGAGGATTATTGATCACATTTCCATTATACATCAGTAAGAAGCGGGAGTATTGACCTCTGACTCTTAGACTGTCCGTAAAATCAAAATAATAAGCTTCACCCTGGTCCATCCAAAAAGGATTAGTTCGATTATTAAAATCACTGGTTACACGAACAGGTTCCAGTTTGTCATAAGCAGCATATAGAACCACAGTTAAGGTTTCAGGAAGGACAAGGTTTTCGGATGTATTCAGGGAGTTGTTTTGAGAATTATCGTCTACAGTAGTTGAATCGTTTGGAACAGTAGTTACATCCTGATTTGATGTAACAGGATCCTGTGCAGTTGTTGGGGGTTCTGAAACTTCTTCTGATGAAAACATTCCAATGAGGTCTCCTCCGTAGAAATATCCTGCTGTGCCAAGACCACCAATTATCAGAATTAGAATTAATAACAAACCGATTTTAGAATTTGCAGGGGAAGCATATACTTTCTTACTCATGTCTGCCCAGTTAATGGTATCAACTGTAGGTCGGGTAGTTTTTGGTTCTTCTTTAATTATTTTTTCATTACTGGAATCAATTTCTTTCTGATAAGTATCGGCTGAGAGCTCTTCCGGATCAATACTTTTTTCATTGTCTACTTCCACTTTGTCTTTCTTAAGACTATATGCTTCTGATAGGGTCTCGGGATTGATAAGCTTGATCAAGTCATGGTCATAAGTGCCATTTTCTGTAGCTTCCAACGCTTTTAAAATATTAGCATCAGTTATTTTCAGAGCTTTAGCATATGACCGAACAAAGCTACGTAAATAAGTTTTACTTTCGCTTGAACTCTTAAAAAGAGTGTCTTTTTCGATAGAATTTAAAGTATGTACCGGAATCTTCGTTACCTCAAAAATATCTTCGAGACTGAGGTTTTTTTCCTTCCGTATTGTTTCAAGATCACTGCCCAAAGACATAGTAAACGGCTTAATTAATTCCTTTTGTAATTGTTGAAGCAAACTAAGTAATTAAAGTAGACTGCAAAAGCAATTTTTGTTAATTAAAATGAAATTTATTGGAACAGGTAATTAACTATATAAGGAGTTCGATTTCGGAACTTATGTTTCCGAAAGTATGTGCTATTTGTGGCTTTTCTCTATCTAAAAGACAGAATTTTATATGTAATGATTGTTCACAAAATAGGTTTGAGCGCGCAGTTAGCGGAAGAGCAGATAAAATAAATTTACCCGAATCTGTAGCAGGACGTTTTGCTTTATGGCAATTTGATAAAGGCGGATACTTACAGGATCTATTGCACAAATTGAAATATCATCGGTTAACGGGTGTAGGAGAGGACTTGGGTGCTATTTTGGGAAACACCATAAAAAATGAGCAAATACTGAATTCATTCAATGCTAATGAGACAAAAATTTTACCGGTGCCGCTTCATCGAAAAAAAAGAAAACTCAGAGGTTTTAATCAGGCTTTTTTTATAGCCAAAGGATTTTCAAGTAAGATGGAGTACGATATACTGAAAAAAGGAGTGGTAGAGCGTGTTAAGAATACAAAAACTCAAACAGGATTTACTCTGAACAAGAGAAGAGAAAATATTGCAAATGCTTTTAGAGTTGCACAGGAAAAAGAAATCTCAGGAAAAAACATAATAATTATTGATGACGTATTTACAACCGGAGCAACGGCCTTTGAATTGGTGACCGAGCTAGAAAGAGCTAAAGCAGGTAAAATTTTTATAGTAACTGTTGCTCAGGCATGAATTCGGTTATTGTTTAGGCTATATTTGAAAAATGAGTAGAAAAGTATCTAAATTTGAATGGAATATGGTGGAACTCCCAGATGGGATCACTACATCAAATGGGAACTGGTACCATACAACCAGCGAAGCTATTCAGCAGTATATTCCCGGGTTGCTGAAAAAACATGAAATCGAGAAAATCATAAAGAATGCAGATCACTGGGTCAGCAGTTCTAACGGACTGTCTCTCATTCTTTACTTGGTACTTGTACTTCTTGGTGCTGATGCTTTTATATCTGCGGGGATCGCTTTGTTATTTTTTTTGTTTTGGTATTATAATACAAGCGCATTTGTAACCCCTGTTTTAAATGCAGTGGCAAGATTATTTCATTTTGATGGTTTCTTATATGTTGCTACAGCTGCTTCATTGATCTATTTATCAATGCAGGGAAATCAAACTCCTATGTGGGTTGGACTTGGATTGTTCTTTCTATTTAAAGTGGGGTTGCTAAAAATGTTTCTTACATGGATCTCATCAAAGAGAAGTGCGCAAAAAGCAGCTCGTCAGGACAGAATTCTTAATATGCTATTGGTGAGATATGGAATCAAAGAAGGGCTTTACTCCGGAAATATTCAAAATATGCAGGATTCGCTTTTCAAGACTATAAATTATCATAAAACAAGAAAGAAGAACAAGTGAAAAAGTTATTTTTTGCAGGACTCTGTTTATTTGTTCTTACCGATTGTTCATCAACAGCATCTGTAGTCTCAAATAATACAAATGCCAGAACTGTATCTGTGAATGCATCTGAAGCTGATCTTGGTGATCCATCAAAGTGGTTTGCTGATGATACACAGGAAAATATTCTGGAATTCAATTTACCAGATGAGATTGGGAAACGAATTTTAGGTCAGGTGATAACCGGATATAAAAACCAAACGGGGGATTTAAAGCAGGCAGAGAGTACAGAATCTCCAGATATTATTTTTGATATTAAAGAGATTACAGTAAAAAGAGGAAAGTTTACTTTTAATTTTTTGAAGCCGGGACCTGTTTATGTTATGAAGTTGAAAGCTGATATTGTTATTGATGGTCAAATTGTATCATCTGAAGCTAAAAAAGCTGTAGTTAATATGGCTTCAGTCATTTTTCCTAAAGATCCGATCAAGTTTATGAAGCCAAGCGAAAAAAGAATTACAGAATATCAGGTAGAAACTTTCAGGACGGGACTCAGAAAACTGTACCAAAGTCTATATTTTGATGCATTTGATATCTCACTCCGTTTATGAAGCAACTGTATATAATTCGTCACGGGGAAACCAAATTCAACAAGTCTCATCTGATGCAGGGAAGAGGGATCAATGCTTCATTAAATGATACAGGTCGTAAACAAGCCGACGCAATCAGCGTTTATTTGAAAGATAAGCCGGTTTCCAAAATTATAACCAGTAGTTTAAAAAGAGCTAAGGAATCCGCGGAACCTTTGTGCAGGTTATTCAACTTGAAACCGGAAGCATACACAGAACTTGATGAGATGGATTTTGGAGATTTGGAAGGTAAATCATTTAATGAAGTTAAGTCAGACTTGATTCATCTACATGAAAGTTGGAGTTCGGGAAAACTTGAGACCGCGCCAAAAAATGGAGAGACTCCGATTCAGGTTTTTAAACGAGCCAATTCAAAAGCAGAAGAGATTCTTAAATTGTCTGATGATGAATGTATTGTATTTATTCTTCACGGAAGGTTGATCAGAATCTTACTATCAGAATGGTTGGGATTGGGTTTAAAGAATATGCATCAAATAGAACATCAGAACGGGGCTATAAATTACATTACGTGGCAAGAAAATGAATATAAAGCTGTGGAATTAAATATGATCTCACATCTGAAATAAAAATTACATATCAGATCAAGCCTAAACCTCATCCAAAGGTTTTCTTTTTGAAGTGACTAGTTTTCTGAATTCGGTAGGAGTGAGACCTGTTTCGCTTTTAAACTGATTGGATAAATATTGCGTGCTGCTGTAACCCAATTCATGAGCGATCTCGCTTACTGTTTTCTCATCATAGATAAGCAACTCTTTCACTCGTTCTATTCGCTGCTGAATAGAGTATTTCTCAATGGTTCGTCCTTCATTTTTTGAGAAGAGTGTACTTAAACTGGAGTAACTTTTACCGATCTCTTTTTCAAGATAATCGGTAAGGTTATGGAAGGATTCTCCGGTTGTGTGATGATGTATATGATTGATCACAGAAATTTTGATTTTGGAGATAAGGCTGGAAGTTTCATCATCAATTAATTCAAATCCTTCTTCTTCCAATATTTTTGCAAGCGCTGTGTTATCGATTTCTACCGGGTTATCGAATTGCACTCTACCTAATTCTATCTGTTGAACTGGCAGATCTTGTTCTTCCAGTTTTTGGCGAACCACTTTTATACAGCGGTCGCACACCATGTTTTTTATTCGAATTTCAGAAATAGCACTCACAGGGGTAATTGTTTTAATTCTGCTAAATGTAACTAAATTCTAAGGAATAGAATTCAACCGATTCTTGCCTGCTCATCATTAATAAAAGTGTTATCTTTTAGAGAACTTAAAACTTGATGAGACTATGAGCGATTTCAGAATTGAAAAAGATTCTATGGGAGAAGTTAAAGTGCCAAAAGACGCACTTTACGGAGCCCAAACCCAACGTGCACACGATAACTTTCCAATAAGCGGTATTCGTTTCAGCCGTGAATTTATTCAGGCATTGGGATATGTAAAGAAATCGGCAGCACATACCAATTCAGGATTGGATCTTTTAGACAAAGATATCGCTGATGCTATTTCTGAAGCTGCTCAGGAAGTAATTGACGGAAAGCACGATAAAGAGTTCGTTATCGATATTTTCCAGACCGGTTCAGGAACGTCATCAAATATGAATGCCAATGAGATGATCTCTCATCGGGCAAACGAGCTGAGCAAAGACCTTGGAATTCATCCGAATGACCATGTGAATTTTGGTCAAAGTTCCAATGATGTAATTCCTACTGCCATCAGAATATCCGCTGTTCTTGCAGTTACAAATAACCTGATTCCGGCACTTGAGCATCTGCGTGATACATTCATCAGCAAAGGAAAAGAATATGCTGATGTAGTAAAAACAGGGCGTACACACTTGATGGATGCTATGCCTGTAACTATTGAGCAGGAATTTGGTGGATATGCACGTCAGGTTGATCTGGGAATAGAGCGAGTTAAATCAGCACTCGTCAGAATGACGGAGTTACCACAAGGTGGTACAGCAGTAGGAACCGGAATTAACACACATGCTGATTTCGGTAATAATTTTGCAGCAAAAGTTTCAGAACTGACAGGATTTGATTTCAAAGAAGCTGAAAACCATTTTGAAGCTCAGGCAACGGTTGACGCTCCGGTAGAACTTTCAGGACAGTTAAAAACAATTGCTGTTGGATTGATGAAGATCGGGAATGATCTGCGCTGGATGAACTCAGGACCAAACGGTGGATTGGGAGAAGTTCAATTAGCAGCTCTTCAGCCGGGATCTTCCATTATGCCGGGTAAAGTAAATCCTGTGATCGAGGAATCTTTGACAATGGTATGTGCTCAGGTTATCGGAAATGACAGTACTATTACAGTTGCCGGACAAGCAGGGAACTTTGAGCTGAATGTTATGCTTCCTGTGGTAGCGCACAATTTACTTCAGTCTGTTGAAATACTTGGAAATGCTGCAAGAAATTTGGCTGACCGTTCTGTTTCAAGACTGGAAGTACGCAAAGATGTTATTGCTGATATGGTTGGAAGGAACCCAATCTTAGTGACGGCTTTGAACCCGATCATCGGTTATGACCTTGCAGCTAAGATCGCTAAAAAAGCGTTTGCCGAAAGCAGACCTTTGAAAGATGTAGCAAAAGAAATGACAGATCTGTCTGATGAGGAACTGGATAACGCTCTGGACCCCATCAAGATGACGAAAGGCGGATTTACCGAGTAAATCCCACCAAACAGTGTTTATTGGGTTAGTGTTAATCAGGCATTAAATAATGTTCTGTTTTTGTAAGAAAAGCGCTTTTCCCGTATTATTGAGACCCCCGATTCGGGCTCTATTCTATTTATTTTGAACGATATAATTTTTGAAGATGGCAGAAACAAAGACGAAGAAAAAGAAGTCAACTTTTAGCGCTGCTAAAAAGAAGGAAATTCTTTCTGATTATAAGCTGGGCTGGTTGAGCCGACATATGTCTTTGATCGGCAGAAAGGAAGTACTTACCGGAAAAGCGAAGTTTGGTATTTTCGGTGACGGTAAAGAAATGCCGCAGATTGCCATGTCAAAAGTGTTCAAGAATGGTGATTTCAGATCCGGTTATTATCGTGATCAAACGTTTATGCTTGCCATAGAAGGAGTTACTCCGGTTCAGTTCTTTGCTCAGCTTTATGCTACTCCGGATACAGAATTGGAGCCAAGTTCAGGTGGTCGCCAAATGAACGCTCATTTTGCTACACGTTTGTTGAACGAGGACGGGACGTGGAAAGATCAGACCAAAATGAAGAATACTTCAGCGGATATGTCACCGACCGCAGGTCAAATGTCCAGATTGCTGGGTTTGGCTCAGGCTTCCAAAGTGTACCGAAACGAAAAAGCACTGAAAGGAAAAGAGTGGAAGAAATTTTCAAATAAAGGAAATGAAATTGCATTCGGCACCATCGGTGATGCAAGTACATCAGAAGGAGTATTCTGGGAAACCATCAATGCAGCCGGAGTTTTACAGGTTCCGATGATCATGTCGGTTTGGGATGATGGCTGGGGAATTTCAGTTTCCAAGAAATATCAGACTACAAAAGAAAGTATTTCTGATGTGCTCAGTGGTTTCCAAAGGACAAAAGATCAGGCGGGCTATGAAATTTTGACTGCAAAAGCATGGGATTATCCCGGATTGATGGAAACCTATGAAAAAGCAGAGAAGATCGCGCGTGAAGAGCACGTTCCTGTTCTGGTTCATGTTCATGAAGTTACACAGCCACAGGGGCACTCTACTTCTGGTTCACACGAGCGCTACAAAGATGAAGAGCGTTTGATGTTTGAGGAAGAATTTTGCTGTCTTCAGAAAACAAAAGACTGGATCTTAGAAAATAAGATTGCGGCTAAAAAGAAATTAGAAGAGCTGGAAGAAGAAGCTTCCAAAGAAGCCGCAGAAGCCAAAAAAGAAGCGTGGGATAATTACATCTCCCCAATCAAGGAAGACAAAAAGCAGATGTTGGAATGGCTGGCTTCTCTGAAAGATGAATCCGGTGCTGAAGGAATTGATGATCTCATTAAGAGATTGAAAATGGTTCAGAATCCATTTAGAAAAGATGTGCTTTCTGCAGGTAGAAAAGCATTATATGCAACAGCCGGAAAAACAAGTTCTACCAGAGATACGATCAAGAACTGGGTAAACGAAAGTACAGAAGCAAATAAAGAGCGATTTAATTCTCATTTGCTCAGCGAGACAGAACTTTCTCCGCTTAAGATCGAGGAGATCAAGCCGAAGTATACAGATGATTCAAAAAGAGTTGATGGTAGGGTTGTTATCAGAGATAATTTCGATAAGATCTTTGAAAAATATCCGAATACATTGGTTTTTGGTGAAGATGCCGGAAAGCTCGGTGATGTAAACAAAGGTTTGGAAGGTATGCAGGATAAATACGGTGAAACTCGTGTTTCTGATACCGGAATTCGGGAAGCTACTATTCTTGGACAGGGAATCGGGATGTCATTACGTGGACTTCGTCCGATTGCAGATATCCAATATTTGGATTATGTGCTGTACTGTTTTCAGGGAATGAGCGATGACCTGGCTTCATTGAGATACCGAACAAAAGGCGGTCAGGCTGCTCCGTTAATTGTAAGAACCCGTGGACATCGTCTGGAAGGAATCTGGCACTCAGGATCGCCGATGGGTGTTTTGATCAATGGGCTAAGAGGTGTGCATATTTGTGTGCCAAGAAACTTAACTTCGGCTGCAGGATTTTACAACACGTTGATTCAAGGCGATGATCCTGCAATGGTTATCGAACCGTTGAATGGATACAGGCTGAAAGAAATACGACCTGAAAATTTAGGAGAATTTACTACTCCGCTCGGAATTCCCGAGATCGTTAAAGAAGGCGATGATATTACTATTGTCTCTTATGGTTCTACTTTTAATATTATTGAAGGAATGACTTCTCAGTTTGATGAAGCAGGGATTTCAGTTGAATTGATAGATGTAAGAACTCTGCTTCCTTTTGACAGAAACCACATGATCGTGGAATCGCTGAAAAAAACAAACCGGTTATTAGTTGTGGATGAAGATGTTCCGGGTGGAGCGGCAGCTTACATTATGGCACACATTGTGGAAGAGCAGGGCGGATATCGTTATCTGGATTCGCGACCTCATTGTTTAACAGCTCAGCCACACCGTCCGGCGTATGCCACGGATGGAGATTACTTCAGCAAACCAAATGCAGAGGATATCTTTGAAGCGGTGTATGGAATTATGCAGGAATGTGAAAAAGACAGGTTTCCTGATATTTACTAAATCAACCACCTTGCCTTCAAGTGTAATTAATTACTGATAGCATTCTAAAAAAAGATTGTAAGCAATAGATGATCTTTTATTACTTTCGAGTTAATCAAAAGTGAAATCTGTAAACAATGAGTAATTATCATTTACTGCTAATAGTTTTTTGTATTCTTTATTTTGGTTCATGTGTCGATTCTGATGTCAATAAAACAGAGAAATCATCGCTTATGGATCTGGGTTCAGAGGTTGAAACTGTTCTATTAAATGAAACCAAATCTGTTCTTCAGAAATACGATGATTGGGAACACCAGGAATATTATGGAATAGATGTTTCACACTATCAAGGCAATGTGGTTGATCTGATGAGTTCCAGAGATAGCTTACACTTCATTATTTGTAAGGCAACCGAAGGTAGCAGTTATGTTGATCCCGATTTCCATTCCAACTGGAAAGTCATAAAAAGTAAAGGGTTTATCAGAGGAGCGTATCACTTTTATAAATTTGACACAGACCCGGTTACGCAAGCAAATCATTTCGCAAAACAGATTAGTGACATTGATTTTTCTGATATTGCACCGGTCGTAGATGTAGAAGAAGGAAGTTTAAGCAATTCGATTGACGCCCAAAAAATGCATACTGATTTACAAACTTTCCTCACTACAATCGAAGCTTCTTTAAAGCGTAAACCTATTATTTATTCAAATACTTCTTTTGCCAATCAATATCTGACAAACTCTACATTTGGTGAGTACAGACTATGGCTTGCAGATTATACAAAAGGAAATCCTGATGTTCCTAATGCATGGAAAGAGAGTGGTTATTTGATTTGGCAAAAAAGCTCAAACTATCATGAGCGTTCGGTAACAACTGATTTCGATCTTTACCATGGAAAACTTAATGAATTGGTTCGCTGATGAAGATATCGATGAAAAATAAAAACCTAGTATTTTCTGTGCTTAGCGGCTTATTGGTTTTGGTCGCAATTACGGGTGTGCTGGAAGAAGCTTCTGTTAAATACGTAAAAGGGATTGCAGAGAAAAATCTTGGTTTTCTAGGATTGCTCACAGAGTTAAAATTACTCGTTTCAGGAATCAGTGATTTCGTCCCTTTTTTAAAAGAACACAATCAAACGTTCAATGAATCATTGGGTAAAGCAGAGCATTATCTGTTAATTGCCAATGTAATTTCGCTTACTCAGCTTATGCTCCTTGAAGTGAGCAAGACATGGTTTGTAAAAGGGTTAGTTATACTCTTGTTTGGATTGACGTTTTTGCCAAAATTGAAATCTTTACCAAAAAAATTATTCATAGTTGTATTGGCTGTATGTCCGGGGCTTCAACTTTTTTCGGTGAGCATGCATCAGCTTTCAAAGCCAACTACTATCGATTACGGCGAAAAATACCTGACGGAATTAAATGCCTCAGTAGATAGCTTGCAGAGTGAAAGAGCTCAGCTTATGCAGGAGCATGAAAATAATATGACAGAAATTGATAATGGTAAAAAGGGGATAAGGCTTTTTAAAAAACTGAAGGAAGATATTTCTTATGATTTGAAAAAGTCAGCTGCAACTATAAAAGGTGATTATTCTCAGATAAGGATTCTCTTACATAGTGGAGGAAAGGAGATTCTGAGAAAATTATCAATTTTTGGTACGATGGTATTCTTTTCATTATTCATAATGCCAATTGGATATTCAATTGTGGTTTACATTATCTATAAATCAGTTATTACTGCTGAAGTAAAAGAAGAACTGGAATCTATAGAAAAGAAGTTGCAAACAAGGTTTGTTGATACGCCGGCTTCGAAAATAAAATCAACTTTTGCAAAGGTTGAGAAAAAAGAGGAAGCAATTAAATCAGATGTAAAAGACGCAGAAAACAGAGTACAGCAAGAGGAAAACTCAATAAAAACGAATGTTGAATCTGTTAAAGAAGATATCAAAGACATCAAGAACTTAAAGAAGAAAGACTGAACTCTAAATCAACCCTCTTGCCTTCAACTCTAAGTATTTATTGATCGCATTCACGGATAACTCTTTGGGGGGAGTTAGGATAGTGTGAATTCCCCTTTGGTTGAGAGCTTTCACGATCTGACGCTTTTCATAACTGAATTTCTCTGCGATGGTTTTGGTGTATATATCTTCGATGGTTTTTGAGTCTTGTTCGATCAAAGATGTCATCTCTGTATTTTCAAAAAATACTACAACCAATAAATGATCCGCAGCTAATCGTTGTAAATAGGGGAGTTGTCGTTCCATCCCTGAATAGGTTTCAAAGTTGGTGTACAGAAGGATCAAACTTCTTTGATTGAGATGCGTTCGCAGGCTTACCAACATTCTCTGAAAATCGGATTCCAGAAAGTTTGTTTTCAGATTATAAAGAGCTTCCTGAATTTTACGGATGTGTGTTCTTTTCTTCTCAGGTTTTACAACTACAGATCTGTTATTGGAAAAGGTGATCAATCCCGCTTTATCTTCTTTGATCAGGGAAATATTGGAAATCACCAGGCTCGTATTAATGGCGTATTCAAGCAAACTCAATCCATCAAAAGGGAGCTTCATTACGCGCCCCATATCGATCACATTCACTACCTGTTGGGATCGCTCATCCTGATATTGATTGATCATCAAAGAGTTGGCTCGGGCAGTTGCTTTCCAGTTTAAGGATCGGATGTCATCGCCTCGTACATATTCTTTTATCTGATCAAACTCCATGGTATGACCAAGTCTGCGGATCTTTTTAATTCCGATGTCAGTCAATCGATTTGAGATAGCATACATCTCAAATTTTCTCATTTGCTTGAAAGATGGGAATACAGGCAGGATGGCTTTCTCAGAAAAAACAAATCGTCTGCTGAACAAACCGATCTTTGTTTCAGCGTACAATTTAAGTGCTCCAAATTCGAATTCGCCTCTTTCAGTCGGTCTTAATAGATAGCTTAATTTTTTGGAGTCATCAGGATCGAGAGTTTTCCGAATCTTGAAATCTCTTACCTGAAATTGAATCGGAATTTCATCAATTATAGTCAGAGAAACCGGAAAATTATATTGGTTGGAGCATGAAATAAAAATTTCATTATCATCACCATTAGACAGCTTTTTAGGAAGAAGGCGTTCAGCTTTAATTCCATTTTTTGAATACAAAAGCAGTAAATCTGCAATTGAAGAAACACCCAGAATGATCAGTAGAATATCACCGATAGCCTGAATTGAACTATAGAAATAGCCTAACACATAGCTGGAACTAACCAAAGCTATGGACAGAAAAAACCTATTATTAAAAAATAAGCTTTTAATGAAATTCACTATCTGGGGACCTCAACTTTATCTGCTAGTTGTTTAATGATCTGATCAGGAATTATGCCCTCCATTTCCTTTTCAGGGGTGAGCGTAATTCTGTGTCGGAGTGTAGGTACTATGACTTGTTTAACATCTTCAGGAGTGATAAAATCGCGACCTCTCATAGCGGCCCAAGCCTGGGAGGCTTTTAGAATAAACACAGATGCTCTTGGGGATGCTCCAATATAGATGGAACCGGAGTTTCTGGTTTGATGAACGATCTTAGCAATATATTCCATCAATTCTTTTTCAACGTGGATCTCTGAAATAACTTTTCTTTGAGCATTTAGTTCTGCAGCATTTACTACAGCATTAAGTTGTTCAATTTCAGAAGCCAGTTTTCGATTATAGCTTCCTTCAAGTATTTGAACTTCTTCTTCAATACTGGGATATCCCACATCGATCTTAAACAGAAAGCGATCCATTTGAGCTTCAGGAAGTCGGTAGGTTCCTTCATGTTCGATCGGATTCTGTGTAGCCACAACCAGAAATGGAGCTTCCATCTTGTAAGTATTTCCATCTACGGTTATTTGCTTTTCCTGCATCACTTCAAACAATGCGGATTGAGTTTTTGCCGGTGACCGGTTTATCTCATCAATTAAGACCAGATTAGAAAAAATCGGACCTTTTTTAAATTCAAAATCCGTGGTCTTTGTATTGAATACGCTTGTTCCGGTAATATCAGCAGGCATCAGATCAGGAGTGAACTGAATTCTTGAGAAACCGGTATCAAGTGTTTTAGCAAATAAACGAGCCGTTAATGTTTTGGCTACTCCGGGGACGCCTTCTACCAGAATATGTCCGTCAGCTAATAAAGCACAGATCATGAGATCGATCATATTATCCTGACCAACGATAATCTTTTTGATCTCTGTGCGGATATTAGAGATCATATTTTGAAGCTCAGTCAGATCTAAACGACTTTCAAATGGAACTTCAGAACTGGAACTGGAAGAAGTTTCTTTGTTTTCAGCTTCCGGGTTTTCATTGTTTGTTATTTCTTCACTCATCGTTGCGAATTTTTATAAAAATTATCGATTTGCTCGGTTATGGAATGGAGCTCTTTATCGGTTACAGCTTCTTTTGTAGAAAATAGTTCAACTCTATGGAAGAGTTCTTTGGTTTGTTGTTCCGGTATCCCGGATCTTTGAGATACTTTTTTAATAGTTTCTTCAGTCAGTTTGTTTGTATCTATATTCAGATTTGTTCGGAGATAGTCTAAAAAGAAGGAATACTTTTTTTCAAACAGATCTTTATGTGAGCCTTTATTTAGATGAAGGTTTCCAATAGTTCTGGCAAATTCAATGCTGGTATTGGAAAGCGGCTTGATCTCCGGTATGGCTCTTTGCATTCGTTTACTCTTGAATAACAAATATAATATCAAGCCTGTCAACGCCAAAAACCAGGCTCGTCTAAGATTGGGTTTTGAAACTATAAACCTGAACGGAGAAGAATAAGCGAGTTTGCCTACTTTGTAATATTCATCCCAGTAAGTATCAGTTTCCGGCAAATATGAAAGTGCCTTAAAAGCATAATCATATTTCTCGGGATTTTTCAGGAAGTAGTTGGTGAACAAAAAGGGACTTGTATGTAAAAAGAAAGCACCCTCGCCATGCTCTATCTTTATAAAATTGATATTGTCACGATTATCGGTACCCAGAATGACGGTTCGTGAAGTATCAAACACAGAGAAATACACTTCATTCAGTGTAATCGGAAAATTCCACCCGTTTGGTTTTTTTAATTCCGGATTCACAAAATTGAGAGGCTTTTTTAGAAGAGAATCAAGCGAATTTGCTGAAGGATTTATAAGAGGAAGTTTTTGGTTAAGTTCAAATCCCAGAGAATCCGCAAAACTGTTTTCCATTTTCCGCGCAGATATAAAAACATGACTTCCATAATTTACTTCATCCATTAATAACTGCGTTTCAAATTGATCCAAACTGAATTCTGTGTTAATGAAGATCCAGTTTTTTTGATCATAGTTGAGAGGTGCTTCAAAAATGGGAAATTGGTTTTCATTGATCTCATTATTTGGGAAGAGAACCGGGAGTTGCTCACTGAGGATATAAGCACCAAAAGGCTTTTTATCGGTTGATGAATAACTTTCGGACCAGTCCACGGGTGTAGGTTGCATCAACTGATACATTATGGCAATTAAAGTTAAACAGCCTAAAGTAAACAGATACTTTTTTTCTTTCTTATTCATGAAGACAGTTCCTCCCTGAGTTTAGAAAAAAGACTGTCTACTTTGGAATATCCTGATCGGTCGATCTCGAAATCACCATATTCAACAAATTCATAAAAAGTAGTGAGCTTACTGAACAATGGATTAACAGGGTGATCTCCTAACTCTCTCTCATAATCGAGATTGGTTTTTTCGATCGTCCAATGGATGAGTTCCTTTTGATTCAACAGCTTTAAAGTCATCAGATATACATAGCGTGTTGCCGCATGAAAATCAGAGTTTTTCAAAGCTTTTTCTTTAAGTTCCTCCAGATTCTTTTCTTCAATGTCCTCTTCGGATATCTGAAAAGAAATGGGTTTATCCGCACTTTTTCCTGTAAACACGGATGTGAGGTTTCCTTCCAGCAACTGATTCAGTAATAGAATAACCACTATTGCTATGGAAATGATCAATACAGCCTTGAAAATAAAATTACCGACAGGGTTCCCAATTATCGCAAAAAGAATACCGTACAATGCTGCTTTAATTCTGTCGAAAAGAGAAGTTGGATTTTCAAGTGCATCACCGTAAATAAAATCAGGATCGTTGTTATAGCTCTCAATGATTTCCGGGTGAGTTAAACGTATATCAACACCGGATGAATCGTAAACCACAGACTGAGGTTCCGATTGTCCGTAGCTTTGCTTAGTGCTCAAAATAACAATGAACAGTAAGCACAGAACAGAAATAAATCTATATTTAGATACCGGTGTTTTAATCAGATAAGCCTTCAATTCTGGAGCGTAAATTTCCGCCTTCTTTTCTTTCATCTATATTATAAAAGTGAAGTGCAAAGGCAATGTGCATGGCTGCATAAAATCCTGTGGTTATTACGGAACTCAATGCTGTGAGTATGGAGATAATTGTTGAGAAAACTCCTGAGCTTGATTCCACTAATCCTCCATCAAAAGCGAAGGCATATATCAAGCCAATTGGAAGTCCAACAGCCAGACTTGCAAAATAGACCATGAAGTAGATCACGATCAACAGTGCAAAAGTGATCCACCAAAATCCTTTTGAAATTTCCCAGGACCGTTTCATTGAATCAAAAATATCTTTTTTCTCAAGAATAAATATTGCAGGAGTAAAGCTCAGCTTAATGGCTATATATATCCCGGGAATTATAAATAGGAAAAATCCAATAGTAATACTCAGATAGATTACGATAAACAATAGTCCCATCCATACTATCAATGGGAAGATTCCTGAAGTTATGTGTTCCAGATCATTCTCTTTTCCTGATGAAGTTAATTTAAAGTGCTTCAGAGTAATTACAGACAATGCTGAAACAGCAACCATGGAAAGTATCAGGTTTAAGAAATACTCCCATCCGAATAAACTGTTGAAAGAGGCGGAGGTAGTTCCGATTTCAGAGATCGAATCGAACAAACCGGATGAATATTCCTGAAGAATAAAAGCCTGCACCACATAAAAAGGAACTACAAAGTATAGAATAGGTTTGCCTAAGGAAATATAGTTCTGCCTTATATAAAGAAAAGTATCTGATAAGATTCCACCCAGATCTCTGGGTTTTTTGAAAATGAAATTACTCATATAGTTTTTTCCCTTTTTATATAAATTCGGATCGGTAAGTAAAAATAATAACCAATAATAAAGGTGAAAGATGTAAGAATAATAAGCAAGCTTAAAGCTAAAGGCATTTCGGTATATCGGGTTACAAAACTTTCCAACAATCCTGCTATTATAAATACTGGCACCAAACTTATAAGCATTTTCAATCCTTCTTTAGCGCCCTTTATAAAAGCAGTACTTCTTTTATATGTTCCCGGGAACACAAAGCTGTTTCCAAGAACAAAGCCGGCCGCTCCTGCAATTGCTATTGCACTAAGCTCTAATGCGCCATGAATAAAAATAACCAGCATGGATTCGGAAAGAAGATCGAAACTGCTAAAAAAAGTGATGAATGTTCCGACCATTACACCGTTTTTCAGTAAATGATAGGCCGTTCCCAAAGCGGTAAATATTCCAAAGGCAAAAACTATAAAAGAAACCCGAATATTATTAAAAGTGATTTGGAAGAACATATTAAGCTGGCTCTGCATCTTATAAATAGCAAGAGGATCCTGATTCTCAATATTTGTCATTGTAAGATTTATGTAACCATCTCCGAGGATCAATCGGGCAAAAGAAGGGTCATTCATTTGTGAAATCACTCCAACAGCGCAGAAAAAAATAAAAACAGCAAAGGCTATGCTTAGCTCTTTCAGTTTATAGGAAAACAACTCAGGTATCTCCCGGGTCCAGAAAGTTATTACTCGTCCGGACTTTTCTTTTTTATTCTTATAGATCCTGTTATGAGCCTGAACAGAGAGGTCATTGAGATAAAGAGTAGTATTACTGTTTGGATAAAGACTTTGTGCAAATGCAAGATCGTTATTCAACTCTATATACAGATCAGCTAGTTCATCAGAAGAGCTCTTGGTATTTTTTTTAAGCAACTCCTCGAAGTTCTTCCATTTTTCAGCATTTTTTCTCAGGAAAGTAACTTCGCGCATGAATTTTTTTTGGGATATTTCTATGGTGTGTTGAAATCGTGTATCTTCGCTAAAATACTATCTTTTTACTAACAATTAATAACGAATTTTTAATGAGCAAAGTTGGAATTGAAACATCTCAACATGTACAGTTAAATTATAAACCTGCGGAAGTTGGTGACAGGATCATAGCTCATTTTATAGATGGCTTCATAATTGTAGCATACTATTTTATCGCATTTATAGCATTTGGGTTTATAAACAACTCTTTTATTGAAGCTCCAGAATCCGATGAAACCCAAGTTTGGATATTAATTGCAGTTTTGGCTATTCCCGTATTCTTTTACCATCTGATTTTTGAGGTTGTATGGAATGGAAAATCGATCGGGAAATGGATGATGGGATTACAAGTAGTGATGCTAGATGGAAGCAGCCCATCTTTCGGAAACTATTTAATAAGATGGATGCTAAGAATACTGGAAGTATCGCTTACAAACGGGATGTTAGCATTTATTACAGTTTTAATTAATGGAAAAGGTCAGAGACTTGGTGATATTGCTGCTAAGACGTGTGTTATAAAGACAATGAAAAAAGTAAAGTTGAGCGATACCATCTACTCTGAGATAGAAGAAGATTATGAAGTTACTTTTGAACAAGTATTAACTTTATCAGATGAAGATATTACGACAATAAGAGAAGTATTGGCTTCAAAAAAGGATTACGAATACAACACATGGTTTGTGATGGTTCAACGAACTGCAAATATTATCCAAACCAAATTGGGAATTCAAAAAGCTGACCTTAAAGCAGATGATTTTCTACGAAAAATTATAGCAGACTACAATCATCTGCACGGTTCTTGATAAATATTTAGACAGGAAATGAAGTATGAGAGCTAATGCACTTAAGGATTTTCAAGTTGCTATAATGATGTCAGTGGGAGAGATGGAATGGGAATTGAAGTATGGTCAAAGGAAAAAATATTGATTGAGATATTCAGAGATGATGAAAATGAAGACTTTAATATCACTCTTTTTGAGGAATCCCTGCCTTTAAAACTAATTGAAGAAAGTATCGAATACTTCAAACGTGAAATTCCAAATGAATTCGATAAATAAATGTTGTCCTAGGTCCATGTGCAAATGAAGAGGAAGATATAATCCATAATAGCGCACTTCAATATTGAATATTCATTATTGGATATTCAATATTGTACTTAAATCAATCTATCAATAAAAACCGCTACCCAAACAAGAGGTAGGTAAGCAATTGAAGCAAACATCAGCTTGCGGGAATTTTCTTTTGTTCTTTCATTAAGGAATTTAATACTGTAGTAAAGAAATCCGGTAGCGAGTAGCAAACTAAGAACCAGAAAGATCATTCCTGAAATTCCCATCACAAACATAGCAATTGAAACAGGATAAAGAAGAATGGTGCAAATTAAAGACCAAAGAGAAGTTTTACGCCCGTTCTCATCATTTTTTGGAAGCATTTTAAATCCGGCGCCAAAATAATCGTCTTTTAAACTCCAGGCGATCGCCATAACGTGTGGCACCTGCCACAGAAAAACGATTCCGAATAAAAGCCACATTCCCGGGCTCTCGATAGTTCCCGAAGCTGCAGCCCAACCGCCAACCGGAGGTAATGCACCTGGAACCGCACCGATCACGATATTGAAAGCAGAAACTTGCTTCATGGGTGTATATGCGATCAAATAAATAAAAGTGGTTGCAAAAGAAATGGCTCCGGCTAATGGATTAACCAATATGAACAGGTAAACGAGTCCCGAAAAAATTAAGATCAAAGAGAAAAACATTCCGGAAGAAGCCGCAATACGATTGTCGGGAAGTGGGCGTTTTGCCGTTCGTTTCATCAAGCCGTCAAGTCGGCGCTCCATAAATTGGTTGTACGCTCCGGTTCCGGCGGCGATCATATATGTTCCAATAATCGCGTGGATCATCAATACAAAATTGAAAGCATTTCCGCTGCCTAACACAAAGCCCACCAACATACTAGCCAAAACCGCAAGAGTAATACCGGGCTTGGTAAGTTGATGATAATCAGAAATTACATCTGTGAACGAACGTTCGATCTGAATTTTTTCTTCAATAGAACTCATAGAAAAACAGAAAATATTGAAATTTTTAGCAAGCAAAGTTAATCATTTTCAAGGAGTATTGTTACCTTTAAGTATGAAATTAAATTCCTTTCAAAAAACAGCCATCACTACCGTTTTTGCAACTCTGTTTCTGATACTTGTTGGAGGAATAGTAAGAAGCACAGGTTCAGGAATGGGATGTCCCGATTGGCCCAAATGCTTTGGAAGCTGGATTCCACCCACCTCAGTGGATGAACTCCCAAGCAACTACAGAGAAATATTCTTAGAACAACGAGTAGAAAAAAACGAAAAAATTGTCAGCTATCTTGAAGCGTTAGGATTTACTGAAGTTGCCCATCAAATCGAAAATGATCCTGATATTAAAAGGGAAGAAGAATTCAATGCTACCAAAACCTGGATCGAATATTTAAACAGATTAGTAGGTGCGGTAATCGGAATTCTTGTCTTCCTCACTTTTTTACGCTCCATTAGTTATTGGCGAACAAACAAATCCATAACTTTTTTATCTGCTTCCGCAGTTTTATTAACAGGTTTTCAGGGATGGTTGGGATCTATTGTTGTAAGTACAAACTTATTACCGGGCATGATCTCTCTTCATATGGTTTTAGCCATGGTGATAGTAACTCTTCTGCTTTACTGTGCTTATAAAACAAGTGAAGATCTTGTCAAAATTAGTATCGACAATTCGCTAAGAAAGAAGCTCTACATTACTTCTTTTGTCATTCTTGTGCTATCAGTTATACAAATGATACTCGGAACTCAGGTAAGGGAAGAAATTGATGTCATAAAAAACAGCCTGACAGATACAGTGCCACCTCGTTCAACCTGGATCGATTCACTCGGGCAGATTTTTGAAATACACCGAACATTTTCATGGCTGCTTGCAATCTCTGGTGGTTATCTCGGATTTATTTTGTGGAAAGAAGAGATTACCGGTCAGCTTAAAAAAGTGGGAATAACTAACGTGGCTTTGATCTTAGCACAGGTCTTGATCGGGATTGGGTTAGCCTATCTGGATGTTCCGAGAGTTCTGCAGGTTCTTCATCTTGTGGGAATTGCACTCATGATCTGTTGTCAATTTTTGATGATTCTGATGACCGGAAAGCAAAATCAAACGAAATCAGTCTAAAGCTTTTCTAAGAGATCATTCAAGAATACTTTTACTTCATTCAGGTCTTTTCTTACGTCGGAAGGTATCTCTGTTGAAGAAACAGATTCCGGTTCTTTTTCCTTTTTGAGCACTTTCTTTACACCGGCAGAAGTATATTTCTTTTCCTCAAGCAACTCTTTGATCTTGAATATGAGCTCGACTTCTTCTTCTTTGTAAGCTCTGTTTCCGGCGCTGTTTTTCTTGGGATTAAGTTCGGAATAATTTTTTTCCCAACTTCTTAAAACATGTGGAGCAAGTCCGGTAAGCTTACTAACTTCGCCCATCGAGTAATACAATTTTTTCATAGCGGGTATAAAGTGTATTTTGTCATCTTTAATTCACCAAAGAAAATCATTTCTGAACTATTTTAAAAGAAAGCATTTTGGAAAATTCAAAAGAAAGTCCTGAATTCGATATCAGTATTGTAGTTCCATTGTTTAATGAAGAAGAATCTTTAGGAGAATTAGTTCAGGCTATTGAAGAATCAATTTCAGGAACATACTCTTATGAGATTATTTTTGTAGATGACGGTTCAACCGATACTTCGTTTCAAGTGATAAAAGAACTTGCTTCAAAACACGGGGAAGTAAGAGGTATCAGTTTTGGTCATAATTACGGGAAAAGTGTAGCCCTACAAGCCGGTTTCGAGAAAGTGAAAGGCAAATATGTAGTTACCATGGATGCCGATCTTCAGGACGATCCTAATGAAGTCCCTGAAATGATCCAAATGCTAAAAGGCGGTTTGGATATGGTGAGTGGATGGAAAAAGGAGCGCTTTGATCCGATTTCAAAAACGGTACCCTCAAAGTTTTTTAATTATGTAACTCGCAAAGCGGCGGGGATCCATCTTCATGATTTCAACTGTGGATTAAAAGCTTATAAACGAGAGGTTGTCGATAATATTTATTTATACGGAGAACTTCATCGATATATTCCGATGCTTGCCAAGAAAGAGGGCTTTACCAGAATCGGTGAAAAGATCGTAAAGCATCATCCAAGAAAGTATGGTACTACTAAATTCGGTTTATCTCGTTTTATAAATGGTTTTTTAGACCTTATTACGATTCTTTTTGTACAACGCTATTTCCAAAAGCCGATGCATTTCTTTGGTACGTTTGGAATAGTATTATTGTTGTTCGGAACCGGGATCAACGCATATTTGGCAGTTCTTCGATTATTTTTCAATAAAGGAATTGGGGATCGACCATTACTATTCCTTGGTATTCTGTTGATGGTACTTGGTATTCAATTACTTTCTACCGGACTGATCGGAGAACTGATCAATATCAATCATGTGAAAAAGCAAAAGCCTAAGATTCGGGAGACGGTATAACCGGAGCTTCAGAGCCAAATTTCGCATACCAGCTAATATATAAGTAGCAAAGTATTGGGACGAAAAATGCTACTTGTAGCGTCCATATATCAGCAAAGAACCCAAACAGAGGCGGAATAAAAGCCCCACCTACTATAGCTGTACATAAGATTCCGGATCCTTGTGCGGTATGTTTTCCAAGTTTTTTAATTGCAAGAGTGAAAATGGTTGGAAACATAATGGAATTGAAAAGTCCGATACAAAGTACAGTCCAAACTGCAAGTAACCCGGATGAATTCATTGTGATAAATAATAATCCGACATTAATTAACCCATACAATGCAAGCAGTTTAGATGGTTTGATAATCAGTTGTAAACCCGAGCCTATAAATCGACCAACCATAGCTCCTCCCCAGTAAAGAGCTACAAAAGAACCTGCGAGTTGAGCCGGTGTAGCCTGATCGATTCCTGTTCCGGAAAGTAGTTCTGCAAGACCGGGCATAAATCCGCTATTCCGTATTAATTCAACGATATCAAGCGTCAGGAAATAGTTCACCATATAGCTGCCAATAGTTACTTCAGCGCCTACATAAACAAATATACCAACAGCGCCGAGCATCAAATGGCGGGTTTTTAAAGCGGTTTTATAACTGCCGTTTTTGTCTTCATCACCTTCAAGAATTTTGGGGAGTTTTATAATTGCGAAAATTATGGCCAGCAAAATGATCACGCCGGCAAGAATCAGAAATGGGCTTTGTACTGCGGAAGCTTCAGACACATAATAAGCTTGTTGCTCGGCCTCTGATAAATTCGAAACCTCTTTTGAACTCAAGACGCTACTACTCAATATAAAAGCGGCACTAACCAATGGGGCCATGAATGTTCCTAGAGAATTGAAAGCCTGGGATAAATTTAACCGGCTTGAAGCAGAACTTTCCGGTCCCAATGCGGCAACGTATGGATTTGCTGCAACCTGTAAAATGGTAATGCCACCTGCCAGCACAAACATTGCTAAAAGAAAAACTCCAAATATTCTGAAATCAGCAGCGGGGTAAAACAAAAAACAACCCAATCCCATTGTAAGTAGTCCGATCACTACTCCTTTTTTATATCCGATTTTGGAAATGATCTTTCCGCCGGGAATCGAAAAAACAGCATAGGCCGTAAAGAAAGCGAACTGTACTAATCCTGCTTCAAAATAGCTAAGCTCAAAAACATCTTTTAATCTGGGAATGAGAGCATCAACTAAAACAGTGATAAATCCCCACATAAAAAAAAGGGTAGTAACAATGATAAATGCGGAGCGATTGGTATTGTTGGTTGTACTCATCAGGGAATAAGTTCTTATTTCAGGATTTTCAAGTTCCAGAAAGTACTCACTAAAGTTATTTCAACAAAGTCATCTTTTTGATCATAATCCGGCCATCAAATTTCAGTCTGTAGAAATAAACACCGCTTGATAGGGAAGAAGCATCAAATTGAATGGAATGTATTCCTGCTGATTGTCTCTTACTGACTAAAGAGCTTAATTTTTGTCCCAATAAAGAATAAACCTCAAGGGTCACATTTCCGGCTTTTGGAAGTGAATAGGAAATGGTTGTTTCAGGATTGAATGGATTTGGATAATTCTGAGATAAACTGAAATCCTGTGGCGTTTCATCAAAATTATCTGTTGAAACAGGAGTATCTCCAGTTGAAGTATTCATGGACTTTGGTTGCACCATCATTGAAAAGCCGTCGGAGAAAGTAACCAATTGTTCTGCTGCAGATGGATTGTAAGCAACATAGGTGAGGAACCCTTCTTCATCCTTAAAGACAGAGTAAGATGGTGTGTCAGCAAATACATTCATTACCGGAGTTCCCATCTTTTTCAGGTTGTATAGCCAGTGCAAAGTATGCGCTCTGGATTCTCCATCAAAGGGTTGATAATTAGGATCAGCTAAATAATAGCTCAATGCGAGATCGGGATCAGCAAGTGCCAGATATTCCCAAAAAACATCTTTCCAAATAGTTGGTTGACCACCTCGTTCAGCGACAACCTCATTATAGTTTTCGATTACATAGTCAGAATTTCTGCCCAAATAGATGGAAGCGCTGGTTATTGGAAGGATATTTATTCCGTGAATAAATTCAGGTTCACCGCCAAACCATGTTCCGTGAACTCCTTTGCTTCCCCAAACAATTCCTAATGCTTTGTGGGGATAATTCTGAGGAAACACTTCATCTTCAACATCAAACCAGTATTGATCGATAGCAGTTGCTTCGGTAGAATAAAGAAAGATTCCAAGGTCGCGAATCTCTGGCTGATTTGTAGCTTGTCCCCAAAGAAAAGTAGCAGCAGCAAAATTCATAGATTCAGAACTGGATTCCTGATTGTTGCCATCTCCAAAGGCTCCATGACCTGAAGCCCAAGAGTGTCCGGCATAGATATCATGAGATCTTAAAAAAGGGAATAGTGAATCGGCTCGATCCCAGTTGTTAGCGTCTTTAATAAGAAGATTAACCATTGCTCCCCAATTTTCCTGAGATGCCCAACTGCTATCATATTGAGCAATAGTTGCAGCGCTCATAACTGCATAACTTGCATGGAAATGATGATCATTAATTTGGTTATCAGCTCCAAAACCGGATGGATATCCTGTTAGCACATCCCATTCGGCGTTGTAAGAATATTCCTGAGACCCCCCGGCTGTAAACCAATCTTCTAATCTGAATTTCAGCTGGTCTATAAAATAATCTCTTTCGGTTGTTGCTCCCAGTTGATCAGCTATATGAACCAAATGAGAAAAGCGTCCCATGGCTTTTCCATTTTCATAAGTTGGGCCTACCGGCAAAGATTCATTTGCCACTTGTTTCACATAAGTAAGTAATTGAGATCGATCATAATCTCCCTGATCAGGAAGCGTGGGTAAAATTCCGGAAAATTTAAGGTCGGTCGAAAATGTATTTCCTTGTTTAAGCTTCATTTCACCTCTTGGAGAAGTGTAAGAATAACCGGTTAGTTCATCGTCAGAATGCTTCCATTGGTGGCGGTATAGGGCGGTAAGAGTTTCGTTCACGTTACCATCAGCGCTGTCCACAAGTTCAGTTTCATAAGTATAAGCGCTGGTTAATTCGGAAGAAATTTCATCATAATTCCATTCTATTTCACTATTCGTAACATGAGCGTATGCATGTTTTTGGAAAAATTCTATTGTTGCTGTTTGGGAGTCAGGTAGTAAGGCGACTGCTAGATAATCTTTGCCACTCAGAGAAGACTGAAAAGTTGATGAGCCTGACCAAGTAGAGCCCGAAGGAGCAAAAATTCCATAGTGTTTGCCATCTATAGTCAAACCTAAAACTTCATTTTGTCTGTACCATATGAAAGGAGTTTGTTGAGAAGCAACAATAGCATCACCTCCGGTTATTTTAAAAAACACAAAAGGTAAACCATGCCCCAGAGTTGCTTCCATAGATTTCGAGTTATTTTCCCAGCGAGCTGTAACGGTCCAGTCGCCATAGTCAGATGTTTTTGTTTCGGAAACGGCCAGTCCGTCAACGCCTACTCTAAGCTGAGGTGAAAATGGATAAATATAATCTCCCCCGGTTAAGAAAGAGTTTGTTGTATATCCTATCTGAAGTCCCGAGCTGATGGCCTTTGCATTTAAAGGATGGGCATATAGAACGCTGGAGTGGGCGTCATCAAAAAATGGAAAGATCAGGCTACTCCAAAAATCGTTGGTCTGAATAGGTTTAGAAAAATCAGAAGTTACTTTTGGCGAAATATTTTGACCATGTACATTTTGCGGCCCTACTGCTGCGGCAGGTAACGCAGTGCTGTAACTTCCTTTGCCGATGTTTACGGATTGAGCATTTACCATTGAGTTAATAATGGAAAAAGAAACTAGAAAAATCACAGTGTTAACTCGTGAGTTTTTAAAAAGCCTAAACCTGGAAGTGGAATGTGAATAGAAAGAAGACTTCATAAATTTTTATCCAATAATTAAGTGACTTTCTACCTCTTAAAACTTCATGATTTTTGTGGTAATACTAAAGAGATAAAATTCTGTCTTTGATAGTTAATGTCTCTAATAATTAAGCCAAATATTTGTGCACTTACCTTTATAAAGTATATACAACCAGTTTAAAATGAAGAATGCTTTAAAATGAACTTGGTTTAATAAATCCACTCTTATTAAGAATAAAACGCACTTTAAACATCAGAAAAGCGCTTTTTTAGTAGCTGTATATACATTGTAAATATTGGAAATCTGTTCTGCTGATTTTACACTCCAATAAATAAATGAAATAGTTGTCATAAAAAAATCAGGAACTGCTAAACTCAAGCGCTAAATCCAAACAGTTATGAATATGAAAAAACCCATCTTGATTTTAACAATTTTGCTAGGTGTTACTACTTCAGTAATTGGTCAGGCTGAACAGGTGGTTGTCCAAAATACGGATGAGGGTTGGGAGCTACATGTAAATGGCGAACCGAAGGTAATAAATGGAATGAATTGGGATTACTTCCCAATAGGTACAAACTTCAACTATAGTTTATGGAATCAAACTCCTGAATTTATCAAGCAAGCACTTGATGATGAGATGGCTTTGCTTCAAAATATGGGGGTTAATTCCATTCGTGTATACACAGGAATTCCTAAAGAGTGGATCACTTACATCTATGAAACTTATGGTATCTATACCATGCTTAACCATTCTTTTGGTAGATACGGATTAACCATTGATGGAGTATGGCAACCCAATACAGATTATTCTGATCCACGTGTGAAAGCGCTTTTAATTGATGAGGTCACAGAACTAGTTCGAGAATATAAAGATACGCCAGGGTTACTGTTATTTCTTTTAGGAAACGAAAATAACTACGGACTTTTCTGGGATGGGGCTGAAACAGAAGACATTCCGATAGAAGATCGCAGATCTACAGTAAGAGCACGAGCTATGTACAAATTGTTCAATGAAGCAATTGTAGAGATGAAGAAAATTGACACAGGTCATCCGATAGCAATTTGTAACGGCGATTTACTGTTTATGGATATTATTGCTGAAGAAGTACCTGATGCCGACATCTTTGGTACAAACGTTTACAGAGGGCTCACTTTTACTGATCTGTTTGACAGAGTAGCTGATGAATATGGAAAACCCGTTTTACTTACTGAGTTTGGATCTGATGCCTTTAATGCAAGAACGGTACAGGAAGATCAAGCGGCTCAGGCTCGATATCAGCTTAACAATTGGAAAGCTATTTATGAAAATGTTGCGGGACTTGGTGGCGCAGACAACTCGCTAGGTGGATATACCTTTCAGTTCAGTGACGGATGGTGGAAATACGGACAAACAGTAAATTTGAGCATTCATGATGTAAATGCTTCCTGGGCAAATGGTGGATATCAGTTTGATTTTCAGGAAGGCGAAAATAATATGAATGAAGAATGGTTTGGAATTACAGCAAAAGGTCCTACCAATTCTCAAGGGTTTTACGAATTGTTTCCAAGAGCAGCTTATTATGTTTTAAAAGAGGTTCATCAGTTTGATCCTTTTCAAGAAGGAGTAACCCAGAACAGGTTAAATCAATATTTCGGTGATATTTCACTCGGAGATGCACAGCTTAAAGCAAGAGCAGATAAAGCAGCTTTGGAGGGAAAGTCAGGCGGAGCAATTAAACTCAGTAGATTTACAGCAGACTTCGAAACATACAATACAGGTGGAACTTTAATAACCACTCCTAAAGATGCAGATGCAACAGAACAAGTGTATCCAAACGAGCAGGGTTTTGACCATATGCAGTCTATTTACTTTGGAATAGAAGCGAATCCTGCGCCTAACGTTAGAGCTAATGTAGATTTCAATGTATTAGGAAATGTTCCTCTGAATCCAATTGATGAGGTTTTTTATGAAAACAGAGGTCGGCCGGTTCAACTTGAAGGCAGAAATGGTCTAATTACAGATGAGTCCATGAACAGGGTAGCTATCTACAGCTCAAGTTTTAACTGGGATCAGGAGTATTTTAATCTTACCGGATTTTACAGAACAGGTCATTATCACTGGGCTTACGAAGGAGATTTCTTTGGCTTATATCCTGAAGCTAATTACGGACCTAATATAGATATATATAACGGGGCAGCTCCGGCCGGAGTAGAAGTAGAAGGAAAGAAACAGTTTGATGGATTGAAGTTAGCGTTCGGACCGGAACTTTGGTGGGGAGCCAATCCTGCTTTCTTACTAAAGTATTCAAAAACTTACGGGAAGACAGATTTCACAGGAATCTTCCATGAAGATCTTGAGCAGCAGGGAACAGATGTGAATAGTTCTTTTGCTATTCCACAGCCTAAGACCAGACGACTTTCACTTTATGCAGACAGAGAGTTTGGAAAAATTGGCGTAGAAGTTGGAGGTTTATGGGCAGGTCAACCATTAAATGGTCGTGAATTCCAACTCATAAGAGAAGAAGGAGACAGCACCCGTGTGTATCAGGATGAGATCAAGCCAATGGATAATTTCGGTGGAAAGATAAAGTTCACATATACCGGCGGTACTTTTAATTGGTATGCTCAATCTGCAATCATGGGTTTAGTTGCTAACGGTGGGGCAGATCCTACAATTACCTACACAGGCTGGAGGTTGAAAGACAGTGGAAGTGGTAACCAATATAATTTCCTGACAGGATTTACTTATTCGATCGGAAACCTTCAGGTAGCTCCTAATTTTTTGTGGCAAAAACCCATCGAAGGACCAATTCCAAGTGATGTTGGTGCTCCCGGACGCCCACGAAATATATTGGCAGATCCTTTTATTGTAAGGTCAAACCGAGAGCAAATAGCTGGAGAGATTCTGTTTACCTATGATCAAACTCCGGGTTCATTCTTCTATGAATGGAATAACGATATGATGGAGGAATCAAAGTTTTCTGCAAGTCTGGGTTTTGTCTATCGTCACCTGCCAACTACACAGGATGCTGCAATAGGTATTCTGCCTGATGGAAGAACATTGTTTCCGTTTGATGGAGCTCCACCAGCAAGAGATCTTATAGAAGTAAATGCCCGAATTGTATCAAAACTAAACAGAGAAACGGGAATAATTGCCCTTTTATACGGTGGGAATGCACAAGCAAATGGAAGTGACCCAAGAATGTTGGAAAGATTTGGCGCAGATGTTCGAATGATAAGAAAAAAGCTGATGCTGAGTAGTTCAGTAAAAGTTAATGATTGGGGTCCATACGACTATCACCGAGATTTCAATCTTACGTACCCACTTCAATTGATGGCAGATCTGTCAATGAGCTTAGGTAAACCGGATTGGTTCAATGTTCCGCAAACTCGATTAGGTGTAAGAGGGACTTTTAGAACGCTTAATGATTTTTCACCTCGTTATGCTCCAACCTACACTACAAATGATGCCGGGGAACGTGTTCCGGAGCCAACTGCACCAGGCTTTGATAATGGAACTGAGTGGCAAATCAGTACTTATATCCAAATCGACATAAGAAATTAATGAGAGGCAAAAAGATGAATACAATCACTACAAAAATTATGACAAAGGTTATTTTTTCAGGCTTATTGCTAATTTTAATTACAACAGGTTGCGAACGATCAGTAGATGGACTAGAAGAAGCCGGCCTGACAAATAATCCTAATGTTTTTGTTGACGGATTTAGTGGAGGGTTAGAATACGCAGTTTTTCAAGGAGCTGTTCTTAATGCTTTTCAAGTAGATACCGAAGTTACATCTGATGGAATAGGTTCTTCTATGAGATTTGCAGTGCCGGATGTCAATGACCCGAGAGGATCATATGCCGGTGGTACATTTTTTACTACAAGCCCAAGAGATCTTTCCGAGTATAATGCATTGACATTCTATGCAAAAGCAACCGAATCAGTACCGCTAGGAGTTGTTGGCTTTGGGAATGATCTGGATCAGAATAAATTTACCGCTGAGGTTACTGATTTCAGAGCTAACACAAACTGGAAAAAATATATTATCCCAATTCCTGATGCTTCTAAGCTAACATCAGAAAAGGGAATGTTCTTCTACTCTTTTGGTCCAATAGAGGATAAAGGATATACAGTTTGGATCGACGAAGTAAAATTTGAATTTCTTGGTACGATTGGTCAACCACGCTTCGAAATGCTTGATGGAGAAGATGAGACAACAAGTACTTTTACAGGGGTTACAACTTCGTTATCGGGCTTAAACTCGATCTATAATCTGGCAGATGGTACAGATCAATCCGTTAATTCAGCAGCGGCTTACTTTGAGTTTGCATCCAGCAATACTTCAACTGCCGAAGTTAATGAGCTGGGAAATGTATTAGTAGGAGCTCAGGGATCGGCTGTAATTACGGCTTCTGTTGGAGGGATAGATGCAGATGGATCATTGACTGTAGAATCCCGTGGGACTTTTGTTTCAGCCCCCACTCCAACAAGAGATGCCGCAAATGTAATTTCTGTTTTTAGTGATGCATACGATAATGTAGATGTAGATTATTACAATGGTTTCTTTAATGGCGATGGACAAACTACACAAGGTGGTACAGGGACAGACGGTGCAGATCTTATTGTAGACGGAAATGGTGTAATAAACTATACACAACTAAATTTTGTAGGCATTGGCATGTTCGATAGCGTTCCAAGTATTGACGCAACCGAAATGACTCATTTTCATGTAGACATAAAAGTTAATGAAGCCGTGCAATCAGGTGATTTTATCAGATTGCTACTACTTAATTCAGTTGGAGATGGTGAGACATCAGGTTCATTTACAATAAGCTCAAGCATATTGCTACAAGATTCATGGTTAGGATTAGATATACCGCTTAGCAGTTTCAACGGACTCAATGACCGTTCTGAGATTGGATTGATTTTCTTCGTTTCCGACAATACAGTTTCAAATATTTTTGTAGACAACATTTACTTCTTCAAAAATTGAAATTGGGGATCAGATAATTATGAAATCAATGCGATTACAAACAAAATTAAAGAGTTTAGCGATTCTGGTTTTACCTCTATTCTTGTTTTTTGGATGTACTTCTACAGATGAAGGAACTGACTGGAAGTTGATTTGGAGTGATGAGTTTGATGGAGCAGCAGGCGCTACATTAGATCAGTCAAAATGGAATTTTGAAATCGGAAGAGGGCAGAATGGTTGGGGAAATAACGAACTTCAATATTACACTGATCGAACAGAGAATGCAGCTTTAGATGGTGAAGGGAATCTTGTAATTACAGCTCGGGAAGAAAGTTTTGAAGGCGCAAATTATACATCATCCAGAATAACTACTCAGGATAAACTCGAGATAACATACGGGCGTATTGAAGCTCGAATTAAAACGCCGTTCGGACAAGGGCTGTGGCCTGCTTTTTGGTTACTCGGAACACCTAATGGTGATGAAATCTGGCCACAGATAGGTGAGATTGATGTTATGGAACTCAGAGGGCAACAGCCAACCAAAATTGCCAGCACTGTTCATGGTCCGGGATACTCAGCAGGAAACGGGATCTCTGGCGATTACAATCTAACAAATAGTCGTTTTGACACTGAGTTTCATGTTTTTGCAGCCGAGTGGTTTACAGATAAAATAGATTTTTATGTAGATGGATTTCTTCATCACACAGTTACTAAAGAACAAATCGAAAACGCAGGAAATGAATGGGTTTATAATGATCCTTTCTTTCTGATACTGAATGTAGCTGTTGGGGGCAATTATGTAGGCTCACCTAATCAGGCAACCAGGTTTCCTCAAAGTATGACTATCGATTATGTCAGGGTTTACTCAGAATAATAGAGCCGTTTCACAAACAAAAATTTAAACTAGCTAACTACTTTAATTTCCGTGTCCATTTCCCTTGAAAAAATAAATGAAAAATCGTGGTTTAAAATATCAAACCATGATGCTATGCGTCCATTTTTTATGAGCATAGTGAGTGATTCTAACCATTGGATCTTTATTTCAAGTAATGGAGGACTTACAGCAGGACGAAAGAACTCCGAATACGCACTGTTTCCATACTATACCGATGATAAGATCACTGATTTAAAAGACATCACAGGGAGCAAAACTATATTCCAAGTTGCTACTGACGGTGATATTAAGATTTGGGAGCCTTTTTCAGTTAGAAATGAGAGCAAGTTTAAAACGACCAGAAATTTATATAAGAATCGATTTGGCAATAAGATCATGTTTGAGGAGATCAACCATGATCTGGATTTGACCTTCCGATATCAATGGAATACCAGTAACCTGTACGGTTTTGTGAAAAAATCTACTTTGATCAATTCCGGTTCAAAAAACAGAAAAGTTACTGTTTTAGATGGCTTGCAAAACATAATGCCATTTGGCGTTAGCGCTGATCTGCAAACCAGAGCAAGTAATCTGGTAGATGCTTACAAAAGAAGTGAGTTAGTTAAAGATTCAGGCTTAGGTATTTTTGCTTTAAGTGCAATTATAGTTGATAAAGCAGAGCCAAGCGAAGCTCTGAAATCAAATACGGTTTGGTCATATGGTTTAGAGAGTGCCAAATATCTTCTTTCCTCAAAACAATTAGATGAATTCAGAACCGGTAAAAGAATTCAGCAAGAGACAGATATAAAAGGAGAAAAAGGCGCTTATTTCATTGAATCTGAGATCGATCTGTCCGGAAATTCCGAGAAGAAATGGTCCTTTGTTGCAAATGTAAATTTGGATCACGCTCATGTAGTAAGGTTGAATCACGAAATCAAAAATGATTCAGGTTTAAACAAAGTGATAGATGAGGATATTGAACGAGGTACTCAAAAATTAAAGCAGTTGGTTGCCGGCGCTGATGGAATTCAACTTACCAGTGATGTACTAAACGATACACGTCATTACTCAAATGTATTGTTCAATATAATGCGAGGTGGAACTTTCGATGAAAATTACAAGATCGAAAAAAATGACTTTGTTGCATATTTAAGAAAAGCCAGTAATCAAGTAGTTGAAAGGAACTCTGAATTCATAAACTCATTAAAAGATTCCTTTGTTAAAAATGAATTAAATCAATTGTTGGAAAATATTTCAGATGTTGATCTGATAAGGCTTTCCAAAGAATATTTGCCACTAAAGTTCAGTAGACGACATGGTGATCCGAGCAGACCGTGGAATCAGTTTTCTATCAATACGCATAGTGAAATTGATGGATCAAAGATCTTAGACTACGAAGGAAACTGGAGAGACATTTTCCAAAATTGGGAAGCACTGGTTTATTCATACCCGGATTTTTTAGAAGGGATGATCTTCAAGTTTTTAAACGCAACCACTTTTGACGGCTACAATCCTTACCGGGTTACTAAAGATGGTTTTGATTGGGAAACCATAGAGCCGGATGATCCTTGGTCTTACATAGGATACTGGGGTGATCATCAGATCATTTATTTGTTGAAGTTCCTTGAGTTCTATGAGAAATATGATCCCAAAGCTTTAAGGACATTAATCGGAGAAGAAAGCTTTGTGTACGCAAATGTTCCTTACCGTATTAAGTCTTACGAAGACATTGTTAAAGACCCAAAAGACACAATTGAGTTTGATGAAGAGTCAGATAAGTCAATTCGTCAAAAAGTAGCAGAAAGAGGAGCAGACGGAGCCTTACTTAGTAGCGAAAAAGAGGAAATTCACCACGTTAATTTTTTAGAGAAGATCCTAGCTACTGTATTGGCGAAAGTTTCCAACTTTATTCCCGAAGCAGGCATCTGGATGAATACTCAGCGTCCTGAGTGGAATGATGCAAACAATGCGTTAGTGGGTAATGGTGTGTCAATGGTTACGCTTTATTATCTGAGAAGATTTTTGAAGTTTTTAGAACCTGTTCTGGAAGACATGGAATCTAATTCATATTCAGTTTCTGAAGAGTTAGCAAAGTTATTTGTCTCCATTAGTGATGTACTTGTAAGTAATCAGAAATTACTAAGTAACTCTATCAGTAATTCAGAAAGAGAAGAGATAACAGAAAAGCTTGGACTTGCCGGTAGCGAATACAGAAATCAAATTTATGATCGCGGTTTTAGTGGTGAGACGGTTAGAATCGAATTAGATCAGATCAAAGGTTTCGTAAGTACAGCGCTCGAATTTTTAGAGCATTCTATAGAAGCGAATCAAAGGGAAGATGATCTTTACCATGCTTATAACCTGATGAGCATGGATGAAGACGGAATTTCTATTTCTCATTTGGATGAAATGCTGGAAGGTCAGGTTGCTGTACTTTGTTCAGGGTTTTTGAGTTCAAAAGAAGAGCTTAAAGTTCTTGATGCACTCCGAGCTAGTGCGTTGTATCGTGATGATCAACAGAGTTATATCCTGTACCCGAACAAAGAATTACCGGGTTTCCTCGATAAAAATACTATTTCCAAAGTAGAAATAAGTAAGTCAGAGCTTCTTAAAAAGCTTGAAGCGGATGGTAATCATCGAATCATTACAAAAGATGTTAATGGCGAATACCATTTTAATGGAAACTTCAGAAATGCCCGCGACCTCAAAAAGGGATTATCTGACTTATCAGATAAATACAAATCATTAGTAGAAAAGGAAGAACAACTAATTCTTGGAGTTTTTGAAAACGTATTTGATCACAAATCATTTACCGGCAGGTCAGGTACCTTCTTCGGATATGAAGGACTTGGGTCTATTTATTGGCACATGGTTTCTAAACTACACCTTGCTGTCTATGAAGTATGTGAGAGAGCTGATGCAGCCAATGTTGATAAAGATGTTTTAAAGAAACTTGCGAAACACTTCGATGAAATAGGAGAAGGCATTGGTGTTCATAAATCACCGGAATTATACGGGGCTTTTCCTACTGATCCTTACTCACATACACCGGCACATCGTGGAGCTCAGCAACCGGGTATGACGGGACAGGTTAAGGAAGATATTTTGGTAAGAATCGGAGAACTGGGCATTGAGATCAAAGATGGAAGACTGAGTTTTGAACCTTCATTTCTGAAAAAAGAAGAGTTCTCAACAGAAAAGAAATCATTCGATCTGGTATCAGTAGATCAGAACGAATATAAGATCGAATTACCTGAAAATGCTTTAGCATTTACTTGCTGTCAGGTTCCTGTGATCTACCGGATTTCAGACAAAAATGGATTAGATGTGGAGCTAAGCGATGGATCTTCGAAAAGCTTCGAAACACCTGAGTTGGATGAAAATTTAGCGAGCGAAGTATTTGAAAGATCAGGAAGAGTAAAAAAGATCACTGTTTCAATACAAGAAAAAGAGCTTCGATAAACCTCACTCAGAAATAATAACCGTAAACAAATGACAAAACTATTAACTGTAATTACACTTTTGGCTTCTACGCTTTTGATGGCTTGCGGTAATAGAACGGGAAAAAAAATGAGTTCAAAAGATATTTCAGCAAAAGAGATTCTGGGAAATCCGGAATACCAGGCAATTTCATACAGTGGCTACAGAGAACTTTCCAGAGATGTAGTTCCAACCATAGAGGAACTAAAAGAAGACATGCTTTTGCTGGGAGCAATGGGCATCAAGATCGTCAGAACTTATAACGTATATCTGGATGCTGTTCCTAGATTGTTGGAAGCAATTTCTGAGCTGAAAAAAGAAGATCCCGAATTTGAAATGTATGTGATGATGGGAGCCTGGATCGATGCAAAAAATGCATGGACTGATAATCCCGATCGAATTCGCGATGAAGACAGCCCAAGAAACTCCAAAGAAATTGAAAGGGCTGTCAATTTAGCTGTTAAATATCCTGACATCGTAAAGATAATTGCAGTTGGGAATGAAGCAATGGTTCACTGGCAGGAAGAGTACTGGGTTGAACCGGGAATTATTTTGCACTGGGTAAGCCATCTTCAAAATTTAAAGAAAGAAGGGAAGCTCCCAAAAGATCTGTGGATCACAAGTTCAGACAATTTCGCTTCGTGGGGCGGTGGCGGTGAAGAATACCATAAAGAAGACCTGAATGAGCTGATCAGATCTGTAGACTACATTTCCATGCACACTTATCCGATGCATGACACTCATTACAATCCGGATTTCTGGGGAGTGAGAAAAAATGAGATGAATCTTTCTGATGAAAAAAAGATCGAAGCAGCAATGCAGCGATCATTGAACTATGCCACATCTCAATATCAAAGCGTGGTTGATTACATGAAAAGTATCGGAGTTGATAAACCGGTACACATTGGCGAAACAGGTTGGGCTACCGTATCAAATGGTTTTTATGGAAATAATGGCTCAAAAGCTACGGACGAATTTAAAATGGGTAGATATCACGATCTGATCAGAGATTGGTCAGATGAGAATAAAGTTTCTGTGTTCTATTTCGAGGCTTTTGATGAGAAGTGGAAAGATGCTCAGAATGAACTTGGGTCAGAAAATCATTTCGGATTAATAAACCTCCAATCGGAAGCAAAATATCCACTTTGGGAAATGGTGGATGCAGGAGTATTTGAAGGTTTAACCAGAGACGGAAAGCCGATCACAAAAACATTCGGTGGGGATGTCGAGGAGCTTATGAAAACTGTAAAAGTGCCACCGACCAATGCGGAAATTCAAGCTAAGAAAAATCAGTAGAGCAGAATTATGAAAAAAATTACACAAAACATATTCCTGCTTTTTTTAATGCTCACTTTAAGTTGCTCAAATACTGAAACTATGGATATTGAAGTATATGAAACATCGAAAGAAGGGAACAGCTTAACCAAGTTAGATAGTTTTCCTGAAGCAGATAAAATTGTGAATATTTCTATCAATCCTGAAGAAACATTTCAGAAGATCACCGGCTTCGGAGGTTCTTTCACAGAAGCTTCTGCTTACTTATTGAATGAGTTAAGTCAGGAAAACAGAGATAAGATCATTGAAGCTTATTTCGGAGAAACGGGAGCAAAGTATTCGCTTACCCGAACACATATGAACTCAAGTGATTTCTCTTTGGGTAATTATTCTTATGCATCTGTAAAGGATGATATGGAACTCGAAAACTTCTCTATCGAAGAGGACCGGGATGATATTATCCCGATGATCAAAGATGCGATGGAAGTGTCAAAAGATGGATTTAAGATCATTTCATCGCCATGGACTGCTCCACCATGGATGAAAGACAACAACGATTGGAAAGGCGGGAAACTACTTCCGAAATACTATGATACATGGGCGTTATTCTTCTCAAAATACTTAGATGCTTACAAACAGGAAGGAATAGACATCTGGGGAATTACCGTAGAAAACGAACCACTCGGCAACGACAGCAACTGGGAGAGCATGCATTTTTCTCCTGAGGAAATGAATGAGTTTGTTATCAACCATTTGGGCCCACAGTTAGAAGAAGATAAGCACGACGTAGTTCTGCTGGGATACGATCAAAACCGTGATTCTGAAATGATCGAGTGGATCGATGCCATGTACGGTGATGAAGAAGCGAAGAAATATTATGATGGAGCTGCGGTGCATTGGTATGGAAGTACATACGACGTTTTTCCCGAAGCTCTCCAATATGCACACAATGCCGCACCGGATAAATATCTGATCCAAACCGAAGCAACTGCAGATGCCGAGGTTCCTGTATGGAAAGATGATAAATGGTACTGGAGCAAAGAAGCTACGGATTGGGGTTGGGACTGGGCTCCGGAAGACAAAAAATATTTACACCCGAAATATGTACCCGTTTACCGATATGCAAGAGATATGATTGGCACTTTGAATAATTGGGTAGATGGTTGGGTTGACTGGAATATGGTTCTGGACAGACAAGGTGGACCAAACTGGGCTAAGAATTGGTGTTTAGCTCCGGTTATCGTTGATCCTGAACAAGATGAAGTGTACTTCACACCATTGTATTACACAATGTCTCACTTCAGCAGATATATAAGACCCGGTGCGATGAGAATAGGCCACTCACATGATGATGAAGAGATTTTATTGACAGCAGTTCAAAATCCTGATAAGTCAATTGTAATGATAATTCTAAACCAGAGTGAAGAAGCAAAAAGTTTCCAGTTGGATTTGAAAGGAAAGAAAGCAGAATTCGCAATAAGTGCTAATGCAGTTCAAACGATAGTGATCAATTAAAAAATGAGCAAAAGTTAATGGCTAATCAACAGGCATCAGTAAGAGGAAAAGTGCCTCTTTTACAAAAATCTGCATTTGGCGCAGGTCATTTGGTTCTCAATTTACTTCCCGGAGCGTTGGGAGTATTTATGTTTTTCTTGCTGACAGCATTTGGAATGAATCCTTTCTTGGCTGGTTTGTTAGGTGGGCTTCCTAGAATTTTTGATGCTCTTACAGACCCGATAATGGGCTTTATTTCTGATAACACTAAATCTAATTGGGGACGTAGAAGACCCTACATTTTTGTTGGTGCAATACTTAGTGGTCTGTTTTTCATCTTGCTCTGGCAGTTGGATGAAACCAATTCTCAAACCTACAATTTTTGGTACTTCCTCATCATGTCTATGGTGTTTTTGGTCGGGAATACAATGTTTGCAACTCCGTTGATTGGCCTTGGTTATGAAATGACATCTGACTATAACGAGAGAACGCGACTAATGGCTTTTTCTCAAACAGTAGGTCAAATAGCCTGGATGATAGTTCCATGGTTTTGGGTATTAATTGCTGATCCAGATTTATTCGAAAGTCAGGCAGTTGGAGTGAGACAACTATCAGTAGTTGTAGGAGTCATTTGCCTTCTTATGGGTTTATTACCGGCAATTTTCTGTAAGGGAATTGATGCTTCGAATATGGAGAACCGAAAGGACATCAACTTTAAGTCGGCGCTTTCTAATCTTAAAGATCTTTTTGCAAGTATTGTTGAAGTATCAAAAAACAAACCTTTTGTAAAGCTTTGCGTTGCAACATTTTTAGTATTCAACGGGTTTCAGTTAGTCGCTTCATTTAGCTATTTCATTATAGTGTTTTACATGTTTAATGGGGATTACGGACTGGCAGGGAACTGGCCTGCTTGGTTCTCTACTATAACCGCAGTTGCTACTGCATTCCTGGTTATTCCTATAGTTTCCTGGATTTCAAATAAATTCGGAAAACGTAAAGCTTTCATAATCTCTACAGCACTTTCTATTGTAGGATATATTTTGAAATGGTGGGGATTCAGCCCCGAAAATCCATGGTTAATTTTTATGCCTATTCCATTTATGGCTTTCGGTCTTGGAGGGCTTTTCACACTCATGATGAGTATGACTGCTGACGTTTGTGATTTAGATGAACTCGAAAATGGAATGCCGAGAAAAGAAGGCACATTCGGAGCTATTTATTGGTGGATGGTAAAGCTTGGACAAGCCCTTGCATTAGTTCTAGGTGGGTTGGTTCTGGAATTGGTTGGTTTTGATCAGAATTCAGCAACACAAACTGTAGAAACATTGACGAACCTGAGAATAGCTGATATTGCAATACCAGCAATTACAGCTGGATTAGCGATTTGGGTGATGATGACCTATGACTTATCAGAAAAAAGGGCAAGAGAAATTCAGAATGAACTGGTAGAAAGACGCGGCGAGCTATAAAAATTAATCTAGAGTAAAAGAAACATGTCATTTAGAAAAGAAAAATATCTCAAGTTTAAAGAATCGGACAGCGTGGCAAAACTGGCTTATATCGATGAGCTTGCCGGTGACGAGACTGTACATCTATTCCATGAAGTTTTAAATGACGGAATAAATGGGTTCTGCTTCAGTATGTATGAAGAGGGACAGAAACCGGGAGATATCATATCAAAAGATCAGATCCAACGAAGAATGCTTAAGCTGGAACCGCATACACAAGCAATTCGGTCTTTTTCATGTACCGAAGGAAATGAGCTTGTTCCTGTTGTGGCTAAAGAATTAGGGATGACTACTTTGGTTGGTGCCTGGCTGGGTAGTGATAAAGAGAAGAATAAAGAAGAGATCGATGGGCTGATCAAACTCGCGAAAGAGGGCTTTGTAGATATAGCAGCGGTAGGAAATGAAGTACTTTACCGCGACGATCTGAGTGAAGAAGAGCTTATTGAATACATTGAGTATGTCAAAAGTGAGCTGAAAGATATCCCAGTTGGCTATGTAGACGCATATTACGAGTTCGTGGAAAGGCCGGCTATTACTGATCTGTGTGATGTGATTTTATGCAACTGCTATCCATACTGGGAAGGGACCAGTTTTCAAGATTCCTTTCAGCATATGAGGCAAATGTATTATCAGGCAAAAGAAGCAGCCGGAGATGATAAGAGAGTCATTATCACTGAAACAGGATGGCCAAGTCAAGGTGAAGGTTTAGGTGGGGCATTACCCGGAAAAGAACAGGCTATGAAGTATTTCATTAACGCCAATCTATGGTGTCATGATGAAGATATTGAAATTTTTTACTTCTCGTCTTTCGATGAATCATGGAAAGTGAGTGACGAAGGTGAAGTTGGAGCTTATTGGGGCGTTTGGGATAAAAACGGAGAGCTGAAATTTTGAACACAAACACATTTCATAGAATAGGTATTAAACCGGGACAAGCTATTTGTTATTCCGGATTCAGAGATGGACAACAACCGGGAAAGGCATTCCCAAGCTATGAGGAGATTAAAGAAGACTTAATTCTACTAGACGGTTATTGGAAATATCTTCGGCTATATGATTGTGATCAACATGCAAAAACGGTTTTAGAAGTAATTAAAAATGAAAGCTTCGATTTTCAGGTAATGCTGGGAGCTTTTATAGAGGCTGAGAAAAACAATTTTAATTGTCCTTGGGATGGTGGTGTTTATCCAAAACCTCGTTTAGCAAAAAATAAGATCAGTAATCAAAAGAAAATTGAAAAGCTGATAGAATTAGGAAATAAATTTCCGGAAATAATATGTGCTCTATCAGTAGGAAATGAAGCCTGTGTAGATTGGACCGATCACTACGTCACTGAGGACAAAGTTCTTAACTATGTAAAGCAAGTTCAGGAAAGTGCATCTCAACCGGTGACCTTTTGTGAAAACTATGCTCCCTGGTTAACAAAATTAGAAGAGCTGGGTAATTCAGTCGATTTCATTTCGATTCATACTTATCCGGTTTGGGAATACAAGAATATTTATGAAGCGCTTGAATTCACTAAAGAGAACTACTACTCAGTAGCTAAAAAATATCCGAATAAACCTGTAGTAATTACCGAAGCAGGTTGGACTACTCATTCTAATGGAAATGGAATTGATCCGGCTAATGTGAATGAAATGTACCAGAAGATCTACTTCGAGAAATTAAATGAGTGGGCTATTCAGGAGAACATACTCACGTTCTATTTCGAAGCTTTTGACGAATCATGGAAGGGTTCGCCTGACCCACTTGAACCTGAAAAACACTGGGGGCTTTTTAGGTCGGATAGGTCTTTGAAGCTCGCTTTACAAAGCAAGAATCTACAAGCAAATATGGTCTTTAAAAACAACAAATAACACAAGACAAAAATAAAAAAAACAAAACGATACAATCCTCAACAACAATTATAAAATTATGAAACATCTAACATTTTTAATCGCTTTCCTGTTTACTGCAGTAAGCAGTTTCGGACAAGCTCCATCTGATAATGCAACAGACCCGCCGGCTCGAGATTCAGAGAATGTGATCTCAATATTCAGCGGTGCATATACTGATGTATCAGGAAGCAACTATAATCCTAACTGGGGGCAATCCGGTTTTTCTACGGCAAACACCAGTTTTGACCCGGGAACCGGAAATATTGTATTGGCTTACCCAAATTTTAATTATCAAGGTAACGTATTAGGAAGCGTTCAGGATATATCATCAATGGAGTTTCTGCATGTTGATATTTGGGTGAACAGCACATTTAATCCAAACGTATTTGCAATAAGCTCTGGTGCTGAAATAGCTCATAGCATTACAAATACAGGGGCACGCACTTGGATAAGTGTAGATATTCCCGTTTCAGGAATTACAGGTGACCCAACTCAAGTTAAAGAATTGAAATTTGACGGAGGAAATGGTAGCACTGATTCTATTTATGTTGATAATATTTATTTCTGGAAAAATGCAACGACTCCTCAAAGTGACGCTACATTAAGCGATCTGAAAGTTGATGGGGAAACTATTGCTAACTTTAGTGCAGGCGTAGAAAGTTATAAATACGGATTAGTGGCAGGTACTACAACTATTCCACAAATCACAGCTGCAACGTCTACAAACGCAAATGCCACAGTAACAATTACACAAGCTTCAGCTATTCCCGGTGATGCTACAGTAAAAGTAGTTTCCGAAGACCAAACTGATTCAACTACATATACTGTTTCATATGCGATCACTTCTCCTGCTATTGCTGCTCCGGCACCACCGGTTAGAGATTCTTCTAATGTAATTTCTATTTACAGTAACGCTTATTCCAGTATTGCTCTTGATGCACTATCGGCTGGTTTTGACGATTCAGATGTAACTGAAGTAATGATTGAAGGAAATTCAACGCTCGAGATAGACTTCACAAACTTCATTGGAATTGATTTTTCAAGTAATAAACAAGATGCATCTGCTATGACGCATTTCCATTTGGATTTCTGGACGTCGAGTGATGATTTAGTAGGAAAAGTATTCAATTCTAAATTTTCTCAATGGGGAGGAACAGGAGGAGAAGTTTCTGCTTTTGAACTACCAATAAATACAGGAACTACACCTGCAATCGAATCAGGTAAATGGGTATCTATTGATGTCCCGATTTCAGATTGGACAAATGCTCCACAAACCAGAGATGATATTGCTCAGTTCTTGATTACTTCAAATATGGACTTAGTATATGTAGACAATATCTATTTATACAAAGAGGGTGGAAGTTCTGTTGGAAACCAGCCGATGGTAGCTGCTCCGGCACCTCCGGTTAGAGATTCAGAAGATGTAATTTCTATTTATAGTGATGTATACTCAAACATTGCTCTGGATGCTTTGTCTGCAGGTTTTGACGACTCAGATGTTGCTGAAGTTATGATTGAAGGAAACTCAACACTTGAGATAGACTTCACAAATTTTGTTGGAATTGATTTTTCAAGTAATAAGCAAGATGCATCTGCTATGACACATTTCCATATGGATTTCTGGACCTCCAGTTCTGATTTAACAGGAAAAGTATTCAATTCTAAATTCTCGCAATGGGGTGGAACATCCGGAGAAGTTTCTGCTTTTGAACTGCCAATAAATACCGGAACATCACCTGCAATCGAATCAGGCAAATGGATTTCTATAGACGTTCCGATTTCGGATTGGACAAATGCACCTCAAACAAGAGATGATATTGCTCAGTTTTTGATTACATCAAATTTAGATACAGTATATGTTGATAACATTTATCTGTATAAAGAAGAAGGTGTAGTTGAGCCTGGTGGTGAACTTTTAACCAATGGCGATTTTGAATCAGGAGATGATGGTTCATGGTTTGGAAATGCATTCAACATTCAAACCGAGGGTGGAAACAGTTTTAACTTTGCTGATGTAGCCACAGCCGGAAATACCTTCGATGTAAATCTTAGCCAGGGAGTTGCAATCGCACAAGGTGAAACATATATCTTGACTTTCGATGCATCTACCTCAACAGGAAATACACGCTCCATACTTGCTGGTATAGGATTGAACGAGGGAGACTTTACTTCAGCTACAGAGACAGTGAATCTTACAGAAACAACCCAAACTTTTATGTTAGAGTTAACAGCTACCGGATTTGGCTCTGCAAATAGCCGTGTGTTATTTGATATGGGAGCTGAAACGGGTATTGTTGTAATTGATAATGTTTCTCTAACAGTAAAGAAAGATGAAGATCCTACCGAAGGGCTCTTAACCAATGGTGATTTCGAATTGGGAGATGATGGATCATGGTTTGGAAATGCTCTTAATATTCAAACGGAAGGCGGAAACAGCTTCAACTTTGCTGATGTAGCCACAGCAGGAAATGCGTTCGACGTAAACCTAAGTCAAGGTGTACCAATCATTCAGGGACAAACATACGTCTTAACTTTCGAAGCATCCACGTCCACAGGAAATACACGCTCGATACTTGCAGGGATTGGATTGAACGAAGGAGACTTTGCTTCAGCTACAGAGACAGTCAATCTTACAGAAACAACTCAAACTTTTATGTTAGAGTTAACAGCTACCGGATTTGGCTCTGCTAATAGCCGTGTGTTATTTGACATGGGAGCTGAGACAGGAATAGTAGTAATCGATAATGTAACACTTGATGTGAAAGTGGATACAGGCGGTGAACTCCTTACCAATGGTGATTTTGAATTGGGAGACGATGGCTCTTGGTTCGGGAATGCATTCAACATCCAAACGGAAGGTGGAAACAGCTTCAACTTTGCTGATGTAGCCACAGCCGGAAATGCATTTGATGTAAACCTCAGCAACGGAGTGGCGATCACTCAAGGTGAAACTTACATTCTGACCTTTGAAGCATCTACTTCGCCTGGAAATACACGCTCTATACTCGCAGGGATTGGATTAAATGAGGGAAACTTTACCGCTGCAGTAGAAACGGTAAACCTTACTGAAACAAATCAAACATTTGTTCTTAAACTGACAGCTACAGAGTTTGGTTCTGCAAATAGTCGTGTGTTGTTTGACATGGGAGCAGAAACAGGTATTGTTGTAATCGACAATGTTTCTCTTATTGTTGATGATGGAAGCACAGCAGACCCTGCACCAATGGTCGCAGCTCCGGCACCACCTCAAAGAAACGCAGAAGATGTTATCTCTTTATATAGTGATGCATATGCTGATATTGAAGTAGATACCTTATCTGCTACTTTTGATGACTCATTCGTTGAGCAGATTATGATAGAAGGAGACAATACACTAAAAATTGATTTTACAAATTTTGTAGGAGTTGATTTTTCAGGTGACAAGCAGGATGCTTCTGGTATGACCCATTTCCATTTGGATTTCTGGACAGCGGAAGAAGACCTGATTGGTAAAGTATTTAACCTGAAGTTCTCTCAATGGGGAGGGACTGATGGGGAAGTATCAGCATTTGAGTTGCCTCTGAACACAGGTACTACACCGGCAGTTGAATCCGGGAAGTGGGTTTCTGTAGACGTGCCAATTTCGGATTGGACAAATGCCCCTCAAACCAGAGACGATATAGCGCAATTCTTAATTACATCCAATCTGGATGTGGTTTATGTTGACAATGTTTATTTGTACAAAGGTATGCCTGTAAGCATTGAAAACCCGTATGAAGTGCCTGCAACATTTGCTTTGGACCAAAACTACCCTAATCCATTCAACCCTTCAACGAATATTTCATATAGTATTCCTGAAAATGGAAAGGTTACTCTAGAAGTGTATAACATACAGGGACAGAAAGTGACTACTCTTGTAAATGAGCAAAAAAGTGCCGGGTCATACACTGTTACTTTTGACGCTTCAAATCTAGCTTCAGGGGTATATATGTACAGGTTGGTATCTAAAAACTCTGTGCAGGTAAGAAAGATGTTACTGATTAAATAATAACATCTGATAGTATTAATAAGCCGGTCTCATTTTTGGGATCGGCTTTTTTTTGTTCAGATGATGCATAAAGTAGTTCAGTATTTATTTCTTTGAAGGGTCTCTAAAAGGAATGTATATGTGGATAAATACATTTAATATTAGTATCTGACTTAACACATGAATATCAGGACTTATAAAACTTATTTCTATTTGAGAAGAGCTCTTACTTATATTTTTTTTCTCTTTGTAAGCGTTTCAATAACTAATGCTCAGGATATCCCAACGAAAGGAGTTCCGGCACTTAGAAATTTTACACCCTCGGAATACAACAATAAAGGAAAGGTTTGGTCTATTGATACGGCCCCAAATGGAATTGTCTACTTTGCCTCTGACAAGGGATTGTTAGAATATGATGGTAGAACTTGGAAAAGCTTTTCAGGGAGTGATGGAATTACCAGATCTGTTTATGTAGAAAGTGATTCGGTTATTTACACCGGTTCAGATCTTGACTTTGGAATTTGGACCAAAGACAAATACCAAAATTTCGAATACACATCTTTATATCCGTTTAAGGAAGATCTGAATACACTCAATGAGGAGTTTTGGGATATTCATTCTATGAATGAAAGCATATTGTTTATTTCATCAAATAATATTTATGTCTATAAAGATGAAAACCTTACTAAAATTCCTGCTCCAAACCATATAAGTAATAGTTTTATAGTTGACGATGAAATTTACTTTGTGGATGAAAAAGAAGGCTTATATAAACTAAATAATCTTTCTCCAGAGCACCTTTTTCATTTAAATGGGAAAATAAGTCTTGAAATTGCTGGACTCTATAATGATAAAAAAGGGTTGATAATTGTAACAAATAAGAACGGATTATATAGGTTTTCTTCAAACACACTTATGCCGGTTCAATCACCAATATCTGAGAATTTAAAAGTAGCTAATGTATTTAGTCTGGAACAAATAGATAGCTCTTATATAGCATTCGGGACTATTCTTGAAGGATTGTTTATCACTGATATGAGCGGGAATATTATACATCATATCAATAAGAATAAGGGAATACAGAATAACACCATATTAAGTCTGAATTATAGCGAATCCGGCAGACTATGGCTAGGCATGGATTATGGGGTTTCTTTTTTGGACCTAAATAGCGCCTTCACTTTTTTTTATGATTTTAGTGGGGAGTTTGGAACGGGTTATACCGCAGTAATTAAGGAAAGCACATTCTATTTAGGTAGCAACCAGGGGCTTTATAAAATAAAATGGGAAGACTTAAATAACAGGTCAGGCTTTAATGAGTTTGAATTAGTTCCCGGAACTGAAGGACAGGTATGGACATTAGAAACTATCTATGACCAAACCTGGATGGGTCACGATAGAGGCTTATTTGTATTAAGTAAAGATGGCATAAAGAGTATCAGCAATAAGCCTGGTTATTGGGATGTACAACCTTATAAGGAATTTTTACTGGCAGGCACTTATAACGGAATTTCAATATTTAATAAAAGTGATGGTGATTGGCAGTTTCTGAAACAAATGGATCTTTTTGTCGGGTCTTGTAATCAAGTAATTGTAGATGGAGAAAACACTCTTTGGGTCAATATTCCGAATTATGGAATAGTTAAAGCTAATTTAAATAAAGAATTATATCCTGAAGATCGGAAAATATTTTTTTCAGATGAATTTAATGGAGATGATCATTTTTTGATTCAAAACGAAAATGGGATCCAAGTTCAAACAGGGACGCAAAGCTATACTTACGATTCTGATGAAGATAAATTTATAGAAGACTCAAGTACGGAGACTAAGCCAAAATTTGAAAGTATACTACTCAGAAATGCACAGTCTGTACAATTAAATGATAACTTTGAATTCTATCCGGTTTACAATGGATTTGCATTAAAAGATTTGCGAATTGGGAATAGGAAAAGTAAATCATCTTATAAGCTGGTATTCAGGAGTATACAGGCGTTTAATAATGAAGATCATATCTCGGTTCATGACGGATCAGAAATTCCATACACGCACAATAACCTGATAATTGAGAGTATTGTTCCAAATCAGGAGTTGGTACTTTATCAGTTTCAATTGGATGGTTCAGATATTTGGAGTGAATGGACTCCTGACAATGAATTTGAGTTAGTAGATCTTAGTCATGGAAGTCACGAATTGAAGGTGAGGGCTAAGTTGGATGGTAAAATTACCTCAACAAAAAAAATCATATTCAGTGTTGCTACGCCCTGGTACCTGACTATATATGCTTTTTTAATGTATCTGGCAGCTCTGCTTATTTTACTCTATTCGTTTTATAAATGGCGCCAAGCATCTTTGAAAAAACTCAAGAAAAACCTTTTGGTACAGCAACAAAACACTCTTCGTGAACAAGCAGAACGTTATAATAGAAAGCTTAAGCGTGTGGAGGATGAAAACCTGAGACTAGAGTTTGATCAGGTTAAAGCACAGCTAAAAAATAAAACCATTGAGCTTGCTACAAAAGCCAAAGAAAACGAAGAAATAAATAAGGTTTTGCAAGAGTTGAAAGTCAAATTCGAGAAATTAGAACAAAATCCCAACTCTTTGAAAAGCAGGATGAAAGAAATTCGAACCATAATTGAGTCTCACCTTAGTCTTGAAGACAATACCTTTGAAATTCAAATGGATGAACTTCATCAGCAATTTTTTGATAATTTGAGAAATGGTTATCCTGAATTAACAAATTATGATCTTCGTTTGTGCGCATATATAAAACTTGGATTCAATTCTAAAGAGATTGCAAATATGTTAAATATAATGCCATCCAGTATATATATAAGCAGATCCAGATTAAGGAAGAAATTGGATCTGAGCTCAAATGCAGATCTGAATAGTTTCTTGAATTCTATATAACATAAAAAAAGCACTAACTCTTTCGAATTAGTGCTTTGTGTACCGCGTACGGGATTTGAACCCGTGCTACCGCCGTGAAAGGGCGGCGTCCTGGACCCCTAGACGAACGCGGCAGATAATGTAAATCAATAAAAAAGACCACAGACTTAATGTTGATTTGAATCAACTCAATCTGTGATCAAAAAGGGAGCCTGATGGGAATTGAACCCACGGCCTCTGGTGCCACAAACCAGCGCTCTAACCAACTGAGCTACAAGCTCCATCTGTGTTTAAATTCCAATGTTCAAAACTCAAATAATAAACTAACTTATGTTACTCGGTAAAGAGTTTTTCGAGTTTGTTATTTGTTAATTGGAATTTATGTTTTGCCAAGCAAAACATTGTACCGCGTACGGGATTTGAACCCGTGCTACCGCCGTGAAAGGGCGGCGTCCTGGACCCCTAGACGAACGCGGCATTTAAAATCAATATGTCAATAGTGCAAACATGTAAAGTGAGGCGACAGGCGGATTCGAACCGCCGTACGAGGTTTTGCAGACCTCTGCCTAGCCACTCGGCCATGTCGCCTTGTTTAAACTAGTATAGTACGCCCGTCAGGACTCGAACCTGAAACCTATTGCTTAGAAGGCAATTGCTCTATCCAGTTGAGCTACGGGCGCTCATTTCAATACGTCAATAATTGTCGGGGAGACAGGATTTGAACCTGCGACCCTTCGCTCCCAAAGCGAATGCGCTACCGGGCTGCGCCACTCCCCGATTTTCCAAAATTGGAAAGGCAACAAAGATAAGGTTTTCTCTGTACCATTACCACCTAAAATTGAACTTTATTTTGTAAATTTTTCAAGATGTTACTTTATCAGCCAGAATAGCCGTTACGTAATTATCCCAACTCATTTTTGAAGCAGATTTATACACGTTTTCTGATGGTAGTGGAAGCTCCAGATACTTCAACATTTGTTCAGCCATGGAGTCAATATCTTCAGGTTCAGCTAAGTATCCGTTGAACCCATCCTGAATAGTTTCGGGAAAATGTCCTACCCGGGTTGCCAAGATCGGTAACCCGAAGTTGTAAGTCAGCGATTCTACTCCTGAAGGTGTGGCTGTTAAATAATAAAGAACACTGCAATCTGCCACTTGAAAGTATTTGTGAACATCTTCATTAGGGATGAATTCACTTTTGACCACGGCGCTATCCTGTAGATCCAGCTCTTCAACAAGAGATAACGGGCGATAATCCTGTTCACTTTCTTTATTCTTAAGGAATAATTTCTGAGCAATCCCAAACAAGCCGCGTTTTATTTTGGTGGATAATTTAGAAGTATCCAAAGTAGCCCAGAATTCTTCCCCACAAATTAAAAAGGAAACGTCATCTCGTTGTTCTGATACTTTTTTAAATGCTCTTATCGCATTGTGCAAGCCTTTGTATTTCCTGATGAATCCGAAATAAAAAAATACATTTTCTTTGAGACCCAGATCCTGTTTAAACTTTTGAACATCAAATTGCGGATCAGGTTGATAAAGATCATATACAGGATGAAATAACTTAATTACTGTAGTTGAATTATCCTGAGATCTTTCACCGGTTTCATTTATTGAAAATTCTTTTTTAGGAAGCAATGCTTTTAACTCATCCACTGTTTTGTAAGCGTGAGCTATATAAGTATCCGCATGTTTGATTCCCATTTTAGTAAAACGCTCATCAATAGTGCTTCCTTCTTTCTGAACTACAAAATGTAGATCAAAAATGATCTCGGCATCAGAGTTTTTTTGCAACCATTTAGCAATCGATCCCATCGGTAAGCCCTGAATGGAAATTGCCCACTGAAAGATCACTTTGTCCGGATTAAGCGACTTGATATACTTCGCAGTTTTCTTCCAGCTTAGCGGGTTGTTGTAATTAGTGAGATATTCAATTTTGATATTCGTGCCTTCCATAAAGTCGGAACGGCTGGATTTATCAATGAACTCTCTGGGAATAATAGAAGGATACTGATTAGTCCAGGAGACAATATGCACCTCGTTATCAGGATCTTTATCGAAAGTCTTGGCTAGCGAAGTATTATAATTGGAAATCCCGCCCTTGAATTTAGGGCCCGGACCAAAGCAAACAATTACAGGCATTTCTTTTAAGTATATTTTTTAACGGCTACATCATACACCCGACGCATACCTTCTTCAAGAGATAATTTAGGCTCCCAGCCCAATCGTTCTTTTACATAATCCATTTTTCCATATCTGGAATGAACACCAACCGGTTTGTCGAGTAGTGTTTTGATTTCAGGAGAATAATCAGCGAATGAAGTAAACACTTCAATTAGTTCTAAGAATGTTGTAAGTCTTCCACTTCCTATGTTGATGGCGCTTCCATCAGTTATATGATCCATAGCGAGCAATGTACAATCCATCACATCATCAATATGAACAAAATCTCGTCCTTGTTTTCCGGTTCCCCACACTTCAAAAGGATTTTCTTTTAGAGCTGCACGACGAGCTATAGCAGGAACAGGGTAGGAGAGGTCTTGGTCTTCTCCATAGCCACTGAAGGGTCTGATGCAGGTTACAGAAACATCATAGTATTCCGCAGCAATACTGGCCAGATATTCACCGGTTAACTTAGACCAACCATAGGTCATATCCGGTTGACCCATTTTTTTGAAATCGATATCGCTTTCAGAAAGAGCGATTGCATCTGATTCCGTTTGAAGATCAACAGGATAAGCAGCACTTGAGCTTGGATACAGAACACGAGTTGGTTTTTGTCGACAGACCCATAAAAAGAATTCTGCATCAATGGAAAGATCGAGAGCAACCATCATAGGATCGCCATCAATCTTTGCTCTGCCACCTACAATTGCTGCAAAATGAAATACATCTTCAAAAGCAGTAACGTCAAGCTTATATGTTTTCTTGATGTATTCCTGATCGTCCAGCATTTCACGGATAAAATATCGGGCGTCCTGTTTAAGAAATATCATTCTCTCATCTTTACCAAAAAACTCGAGTCCGTTCTCTGAGCGAGAAGGAGTTCCTTCAGGAAGCCATGTAGATGGATGGGTTCCAACAGAGAGATCATCAATAAAAAGTATAGTGTCGTTCGTAGTTGAGTGGAGGCGCTTAACAAAGTTTCTGCCTACAAAGCCGCATCCACCGGTAATAAGGTGATATTTCATGAATCAATTATTTTGAAGTTTCCTAAAGATAGACATTTTGCAAAAAAGGACGAGGAAAAGCAGAAATATTCTTTAAAAATCCCGTTCTTTGGTACGAATTAACTTCTGAAATATATATGAAAACTTTTTCACTCTTTTTTTTAGCGGGATTATTATCCACCTCACTCATTAGTCAATCGTTGAGCATATCGGACGGAGTCTCCGGCTCATCATATCTAAGTGGAAATATAAGTTCCAATATGATACAAATTATGGAGCCAAATGGTGCGGTTATTAATTCCGGTGAATATAAACCTATGAGTAATGATCCTTCGTTTAAGATCTATCCATTGCAAAACGGAGCGTATATTGTTCGTGAAAACATTGCTAATTTTGTGTTATTTGATTCTTTTGGAAGTGTAATTAGACCAATCACTAACAATTCGAATAGTGAAGATGGTGAAAAGATTTCTGAACTGGCTACGGATCCAATGGGCAAAACCATTGTGCTATACAATCCACAGATCAGGAATGGAAATAAAAGAGGATCGCGAGCCAAAGTGATAGGCTTGGAAAATTCTGAGCGTGATATTTTCTTTAGAACTGATCAGGAAATCAGAGCAGTGAGAGTTTCTGAATCAGGAGAGTTTATAGCTATTGCTTCCGGTAAAGAAGGGAGTGATGATGAAATCACGGTTATGGATCGTTATGGAAATGAGATCAGAAAAATAGCTTTTGACAGAAAAGTAAAAGGACTGAATTTATATGGAAGCGGCTCTACATTAACCGTTTTTTCAGAAGGAAGAGTAGCAGTTTATAATGTACAGAGCGGTGAGAGAATCGGGAGCAGTAGTTTCAGAAACGGGACACTCCAGTTTGCAAATTACAGTGCATCTGATCAAACTATCGTTGGATTAACCGGAGATTTGAACGGAACCACTTTATCTGATATCGAAGTTAGAATTATCAATGTTGCTGCCAGAAAAATAGCCAGTCAAAAATATTCAGGTACCGTTCAAATTACTGAATTGGATAATATCTCCATGAATAAAAACAGCAGATACAATTACACCATTACCGGTATGATTAAAAACCTGAACCTGAAAGCAAGTTTCTAAAGAGAATAGAAAAAGCCTCATCAAGTGATGAGGCTTTTTAATGATCAAGCTTCTTTTTTGGCTTCTTTAGAAGCGTCCTCTTCCTCAGAGGCTTTGGTTTCTTTTTCCTTAACCGTTTTGGGGTCAGGTTTGGTCCAATCAAATTCTAATCCATCTCTGGATTTGTTCATTTTGATCTTAATGGTAGATCCTATTTCCCTCTTATTTTCCAGAAGCTCTTCGGCTAACGGATCTTCAATGTACTTTTGAATTGCACGCTTAAGAGGTCTTGCACCATATTTGGGATCAAATCCTTTATCAGTGATAAATTCCTTGGCTCCTTTAGTGATATCAACCGTATAGCCGATTTCCTTAATTCTTTTAAATAATTCATCAGAAATAATGTCGATGATCTCAAAAATATCTTGTTTTTCAAGAGGCTTGAATGTGATCACATCATCAATTCTGTTCAGGAACTCGGGATTGAATACCTTCTTTAATGCATCCTGAATGGTAGACTTCATTTTAGCATAATCAAAAGTGCCTTCGTCCGGTCCGCCGAATCCGATTCCTTTTCCAAGATTGCGGATATCACGCGCTCCGATATTAGAAGTCATAATTATGATCGTATTTCTGAAATCAACTCGTCTTCCTAAGCTATCTGTCAGAATACCATCATCCAGAACCTGAAGCAAAATGTTAAATACATCAGGGTGTGCTTTCTCGATCTCATCAAGAAGAACAACACTGTATGGCTTACGACGAACTTTCTCGGTAAGAATTCCGCCTTCTTCATATCCCACATAACCAGGAGGTGCTCCAACCAATCTGGATACGGAGAACTTTTCCATATACTCACTCATGTCAACCCTGATCAAAGAATCTTCCTTATCAAAGAGATATTTGGCGAGTACTTTGGCAAGTTCTGTTTTACCAACACCGGTTGGTCCTAAGAATACGAATGAACCTATCGGTCTTGAAGGATCCTTCAATCCGGCACGGGTTCTTTGAATTGCTTTGGTAAGCTTAACAATAGCTTCACTTTGACCAACCACTTTTCCTGCAAGACTCTCCTTCATTTTCAGAAGTTTCTGACCTTCATTCTGGCTGATCTTGTTTACAGGAACACCGCTCATCATTGCAATTACAGAAGCGACATCGTCTTCTTCCACATCAAATAAAATGCTTTCAGATTCTTTGTCCCATTCCTTTTGTGCAACTTCAAGATCTTCAATCAAGCGTTTTTCAGTGTCTCTTAAACGAGCAGCTTCTTCGAATCTTTGCTTTTTGACCATGCTGTTTTTGTCATGACCGGTGGATTCTATTTGTTCTTCCAGATCAATGATATGTTTTGGAACAGTGATATTCGATAAGTGAACTCTTGCACCTGCTTCATCCAGAGCATCAATAGCTTTATCCGGTAAGAAGTGATCAGTTACATATCGGTCGGTCAATGAAACACAAGCTTCAATGGCGTCATCTTTGTAACGAACACCATGATGCTTCTCATATTTTGGTTTGATCTGCTTTAAGATCTCAATGGTTTCTTCAGGAGTTGTTGGATCAACCATGATCTTCTGGAATCTACGCTCGAGTGCACCATCTTTTTCGATAAACTGACGATACTCGTTTAAAGTAGTTGCTCCGATGGCCTGTATGTCTCCACGAGCTAAAGCCGGCTTTAACATGTTTGAAGCATCCAGTGAGCCACTGGCTCCACCTGCTCCAACAATAGTATGTAGCTCATCAATAAACAGAATTACATTATCTGTTTTCTCAAGTTCTGTCATGATCGCTTTCATGCGTTCTTCAAACTGACCACGGTATTTTGTACCTGCAACCAATGCAGCCAGATCAAGAGCGATCACTCGTTTGTCGTATAACACACGAGATACTTTTCTTTCTATAATTCTATCTGCCAGTCCTTCGGCAATAGCAGTTTTACCAACACCGGGTTCACCTATAAGAACCGGGTTATTTTTCTTACGACGGCTCAACACCTGAGCAACACGTTCAATTTCCTTGTCACGACCAATGATCGGATCTAATTTCCCATCAATAGCCATTTGAGTGAGGTCCCGACCAAAGTTATCGAGGACCGGTGTTTTTGATTTTTCCATTTTCTTTTCTCTAGAGCTTCCGGAACCTTGTGATCCTCCTGTAGGCGAAACGCTTGCAGAGAGGGAAGAAGAATCTAGATCTTCATCTCTGGTTTTTCCTGAGATAATAAGATCTAATTCTTCACGAACAGAATCATAAGAAACGCTGAATTGCTGCAAGATTTGAGCAGCTATGTTTTCATCATCTCTTAAAAGTGACAGTAATAAATGCTCTGTGCCGATGGTGTCACTTTTATACAGTTTTGCTTCTAAATAAGTAATCCGTAATACTTTTTCAGCTTGCTTCGTGAGTGGAATATTTCCCACAGTAACGGAACCACCTGTTCCTCTTACTGTATCTTCAATAGTCTTTTTTAATTTGAAAAGATCGCAATCTAAATTTTTAAGAATCCGAATCGCAACTCCATCGCCTAATCGTACAATACCCAGAATGAGATGTTCAGTGCCAATGTAGTCGTGACCCAAACGCAGTGCTTCTTCTCTGCTGAATTGAATTACGTCCCTAACTTTACTTGAAAAATTGCCCTCCATAATGGTAGGTCCTTCTGTCTTTTATTATGTTTCTCTTATGTGTTACGCCTATGCAAAAAACGAGCCCGACATAACTTTAGTTCATTCTTTTTTGAATGTAGCAGGGCGTGTAGCTAATTGCAAAAAAAATGCAGACAGAATGGGATTAAAAAAGAGGAGTTCCCGACATTTCTTCAGGTTGATCGGTTTTCATGCACTTTAAAAGGGTAGGAGCAACGTCAGCAAGGATTCCCGGGTGCATTTCAGGTGAATCAGGGTGATTTACTAAAACAGCCGGAACAAGTGCAGTTGTATGTGCGGTATGAGGACTTCCGTCAGGTTTGATCATTTGATCTGCATTTCCGTGATCAGCAATGATCAAAGATGTATAACCGTGTGCATTTGCAGTTTCAATTACCTTTTTTAATTCCTTATCGATGGTCTCAACGGCTTTGATAGCAGCTTCCATAACGCCGGTGTGCCCAACCATGTCGGGGTTGGCGAAATTCAGGATTACCAGATCATACTTTTCTAACTTAAGACGCTCACATAGAGCTTGGGTAACCTGATCGGCGTTCATTTCGGGTTGCAGATCGTAAGTAGCAACTTTCGGGCTAGGAATAACCAGTCTGTCTTCACCTTCATTGGGAATCTCAACGCCACCATTAAAGAAATAGGTTACGTGCGGGTATTTTTCAGTTTCAGCAATGCGGAATTGTTTTTTCCCTTGCTTACTTACCCACTCTCCTAATGTATTTTTTAATTCTTGTGGGGGATATGCTACGTGAGCAAACTGAAAAGTCTCATCGTAAGAAGTGAAGGTAGCGTAATGAAGGTTCAGATCTTTGACTTCAAACTCATTGAACCCTTTCTCATTCAGCGCTCTTGAAATTTCCCTGGCTCTATCGCCTCGGATATTGTAGAAAATTATTGAGTCATCTTTTTCAATTCGGGACTCAGAATTTTTATCTAAAAGAATGGGTTTGATGAACTCATCAGTTACTCCATCAGAGTAAGAAGAATCAAAAGCTTCATCAGAACTCTCAAAAATCTCTCCTTTCCCATTTACTAAAAGATCATAAGCCAGTTGAACGCGTTCCCAGCGGTTATCTCTGTCCATCGCATAATAACGACCAATAACAGAAGCTAATTTCCCAACGCCGATCTCCTCGGCTTTCCTATTGAATTCCTGAGCGTACTTTTTGCCTCCATGTGGAGCAGTGTCTCTTCCATCCGTAAAAGCATGTACGTATACATTTTCGATCCCTTCTTTTTTGCAGAGTTCTAGAAGCGCGAACAAATGATCGTTGTGACTGTGCACACCGCCATCAGAAAAAAGTCCGAAAAGATGGATCTTGTTTTTGGGTTTGGCTTTTTGAATTGCTTCTAAGAGAACTTTATTCTCAAAAAAATCTCCATCTTCAATAGCGAGATTTATTCTGGAAAGTTCCTGACGCACAATTCTTCCCGCACCAATATTAAGGTGTCCTACTTCGGAATTGCCAAATTGTCCTTCGGGTAATCCAACATTATCTCCGCTCGCTGAGAGGTGAGTATTCGGATACGTTGCAAAAAGATGATCTAAGAAAGGCTTGTCAGCTTTATCTATAGCGCTGACAGAAGGATCTTCGGCCAACCCGTATCCATCTAAAATTACTAAAAGTGCTTTAGATCGGGAGCTGGCCATCAAATAAAGATCTTATAAACTGTTTACGTGCTTAGTAAGAGCGGCTTTCTTGCGTGCAGCATTGTTTTTGTGAACGATACCTTTCACACTCATTCTGTCAACGTAAGAAACAGCTTCTTTTAACAGCTTTTCTGCTTCTTTCTTATCAGTAGCGGTCATTACGTCTTTGATAAGCATTCTCATTTTTGATTTACGAGCGCGGTTGTGCTTCTTACTTTTTTCAGCTTGGCGAACTCGTTTAATCGCTTGTTTAGTTTGTGGCATGACTTATAGTCGAATTTGATGTAAAGTTTTTCAGTCACCAAAATTACGGGAATGTTAAACATTATTCAACATTTGATTGAATATTTCCGGGAATAAGTTTAATTTAGCCTTTCTATTATGATAGTGGTAATCGATGGGCCTGCAGGGTCGGGAAAAAGTTCAACAGCTAGGGCAATTGCCGAGCAACTTCAGATCCAATTTTTGGATTCCGGAGCGTTGTATCGAGTAGCAACCCTCGTCTATTTAGAATCACTTGATAATGGAACCTCGTTCTTTGATCGCCTGAAAGAAAGTGATATTTCATTTTATTTCAAAAATAAAAATTTCCATTCTTTTTTGAATGGGGAAGAAGTGTCTGATGAAATCAGAGAAATGAAAGTTTCTAATGCTGTAAGCAAAGTCGCTTCCGATCCAATGGTAAGGTCTCACATAAATAAATTGATGAGAGCTGAAGTTGAAACCGGAGTGTACATCGCAGACGGCAGAGATCTGGGAACAGCAGTGTTTCCGGATGCAGAACTTAAATTTTTTATGGTTGCTGATCTCCATGAAAGAGCAAAGCGACGATTAGCTGAAATGGAAGCTCAGGGTTTGGATGCCTCGTTAGAGGAAATCAAATCAAACCTTGAATCTAGAGATAATGCTGATTCAAGCAGAGCATCTGATCCGCTAAAACAAGCAGACGATGCCATCTTGATTAACACTTCGGAACTTAGTTTTGAAGAGCAGGTATCACAGATCGCAGAACGAGTACGGCAGAAAATGCCACTAAACAAACAATAACCTTATCCCACAGTTGAAAGCCAGTTGTGAGGTAAAACATTAACAAAACTTATAATGACCGAAGAATTAAATAAACAAGAAACCGAACAAGAAGAAACTACTACAACTGAAGCTATTGAAGAAACAGAAACAACAGTAGCCGAAGAAGAAACTACAGAAACTGAAGCTACAGCCGAAGAAACTGCTGAAACTTTAACTCACGTATTTACAGGTGAAGTTGAAGGCGATGTATACACTTACGACCAATTAGCTAGTCCATCAGATGAATATACTGATGACGAGTTCAATGAAATGATGGGAATGTATGAGAATACGCTCAATCAGATCGAAGAAAAAGAAATTATTACAGGTCGTGTAGCATCTGTTGATGACAAATATGTAGTTATCGACATCGGATTTAAATCAGAAGGAATCATTGCAGTAAATGAATTCCCTAATTCTGTACTTGAGAGCATGGCTCCCGGTGACGAAGTAGATGTATTCCTTGATCGCGTTGAAGATAAAGACGGTCAGTTAATCCTTTCCAGAAGAAAAGCAGATATCCTGCAAGCGTGGGAGAAAATCGAAGCTTCTCACGAATCAGCCACTATTATTGAAGGTTACATCAAGCGTAGAATTAAAGGTGGTATGGTTGTGGATGTATTTGGTATCGATGCGTTCCTTCCGGGATCACAAATTGATGTACGTCCAGTACGTGACTTTGATGCTTATGTAGGCAGAACCATGGAATTCCAGGTTGTGAAGCTTAACATGGCTGCAGAAAACGTTGTTGTCTCTCACAGAGCTCTTATTGAAAGTGATCTTGAAGAGCAGAGAGAAGAAATTCTTGAAACGATCGAAGCAGGTCAGGTTCTTGAAGGTGCTGTTAAAAACATTACTGATTTCGGTGTATTCATCGATCTTGGTGGCGTTGACGGACTTCTTCACATCACTGACCTTTCATGGGGACGTGTTGACAATCCAAACGAGATCGTTCAATTGGATCAAAGATTAAACGTTGCTGTTATCGACTTTGATGAGAAGAGCAAGCGTGTTTCTCTTGGACTGAAGCAATTACAACCGCATCCGTGGGAAGAAATTCATGCTAAGTATCCTGAAGAAAACAAAGTACAAGGTCGTGTGGTTTCTATCGCAGATTACGGTGCTTTCGTTGAGCTTGAGAAAGGTGTTGAAGGTCTTATTCACATCAGTGAAATGTCATGGACACAGCATATCAAGCATCCATCTCAATTAGTTCAGAAAGATGACGTTGTAGAATGTATCGTGTTGAACATCAACGAAGATGAGAAGAAAATTTCTCTTGGTGTTAAGCAATTGACTAACGATCCATGGGCTGATATCCTTGAAAGATTCCCAGTTGGTTCTAAGCATGACGGTGTGATCAGAAACCTTACTAACTTCGGTGTATTTGTTGAGCTGGAGCCTGGTATTGATGGTTTGATCCACGTTTCTGACTTAAGCTGGACTGAAAAAGTTGAGCATCCGAACGAGATCGTTAAGAAAGATCAGGAAATCGAAGTTGTGATTCTTGGTGTAGATTTCGATAACAGAAGAATTACACTGGGTCATAAGCAAGTTCAGGATAATCCTTGGACACAATATGCTAAAGAATACGCTCCGGGCGCATCTGTTGAAGGTGAAGTAGTGAAAGCAACTGACAAAGGCGCTTTTGTGAAATTACCTCTTGGCGCTGAAGCATTCTTAAGCTACGGAAAAGCTGTTGAGCCTGAATTCAAAGAAGGTGACAAAGTAGAAGCATTTGTACTCGACTTTAACGAAGAGGCAAAAAGCATCAACTTGAGTCAGTTAGACAAAGACCAGAAGAAAGCAAAAGAAGCTAAGAAGAAGATCGAAGCTGCTGATGTTGAAACCGGTGCACCTACTTTAGGTGAGATGTCTGGACTGGCTGCTCTTAAAGACAAAATGGAAGCAGAAGAAAAAGAAGCTGCTGCTAAGAAGTCTACAAGCAAGAGTTCTAAAAAAGACACTGACGAAGACTCTGCTGAATAATATTTAGCTGATTAGTCTCAGATTTTAGAAAGGCATCCAATTAAGTGGATGCCTTTTTTTTGTGGGATAGAGTTAGACTAGATAATTGTCACCCTGAGCAGCACAAATCATTTTTAGAATTGTTGATGTACTACGCCGAAGGGTCTCAAGCTAAATGTTAGCTAGTTCTTTGATTTGAGATCCCTCGTGATTTAAGTTCATAGCTCAATTAATCATTTCCACTTCGGGATGATAGCCATTTACTCAATTATTAATAAAAAAGCTCCGACGCAGAGCGCACGGAGCTAGTATCAATTGTTAAAAAAGTGATGAAAATTCTACAATAAACCTATCACTTATTCACTTCATCACTAAACCCTAAGGAACCTGCACACTTCCCATGATCTTCTCTACGATATCTTCCGGGCTGATGTCTTCAGCTTCCGCTTCAAAGGTTGGGATGATCCTGTGACGAAGCACATCCATTGCTATTGTGCGAACATCTTCCGGAGTGACATACGCTCTGTGTTCCATAAATGCCTGTGCTCTGGAAGCTAAATTCAGATTAATGGTAGCACGTGGCGATCCACCAAAGCTGATCAGATCTTCGAGTTCTTTAAGTCCGTAGTTAGCCGGCTTTCTGGTAGCAAAAACCAGATCCACAATATACTTCTCAACTTTTTCATCCATGTAGATGTCGTTAATCACCGCTCGGGCATCCATGATCTTTTCAGTGGAAACTACTGTATCAAGCGTTGGCTTTGGACCTGTGCGAGCCATACGTCGCATGATCTCCATTTCTTCTACTTCAGTCGGGTAGCCGATCTTTAGTTTCAGCATAAAACGATCTACTTGAGCTTCAGGTAATGGATAGGTTCCTTCCTGCTCAACCGGGTTTTGCGTGGCGAGTACAAGGAAAGGCTCTTCCAGCTTAAAAGTGCTTTCGCCAATGGTCACTTGTTTTTCCTGCATTGCTTCCAAAAGTGCACTTTGAACTTTTGCCGGAGAACGGTTGATCTCATCAGCGAGAATAATATTCGCGAAAATGGGTCCTTTTTTAACCAGGAATTCAGCTTCTTTCTGATTGTAGATCAAGGTACCGATCAAATCTGCAGGTAAAAGATCAGGTGTAAACTGAATTCGTTGAAAATCTGTATTCAGCACCGTTGCAAGAGAAGAGACGGTTAAGGTCTTTGCCAAACCGGGAACACCTTCCAGCAAAACGTGTCCATTGGTGAGCAAACCAACCAGTAAACGGTCGATCATATAGTTCTGACCAATGATTACTTTGTCTAATTCTTTGCGTATATCTTCGATAAAAGCACTGCTCTTTTCAATTTTTTCACCGAGTGCTTTCATGTCTACAGCCATTTCGCTCATATTTCTTAATATTCCGTTATAATTTTCCTGATGATATGGTTAATTTCTCGCCTTCCAAAAAGCCATCAAATATAATACATGGACATTTTACAATCTTTTTTATTAGGACTGCTACAAGGACTCACCGAATTCCTGCCAATAAGTAGCTCAGGTCACCTTGCATTGGGTAAATATTTCCTCGGGGAAAATAACGAAGCTGGACTAACTTTTGAAATCGTAGTTCACTTTGGAACACTTTGCAGCATTTTAATATACTATCGAGCACTGATCGGAGATATTTTGAAATCCGGAGTAAGCTTTTTAGCCGCTCCCAAAGAGAAGAAAGACGACCCGAATGTAAAAATGATCTTGTTTGTGCTGATCAGTATGATTCCGGCATTCATTGTCGGCTTTACACTTAAAGACAGCGTGGAATCCATTTTCGATAGTCCGTTTTTAGTTTCCATCATGCTGGTTGTTACAGGATTTATTTTATTTCTAACCAAGTTCGCAAAAGAAAAAGATGGAGAAGTCACGCTTGGTAGAAGTTTTATCATTGGTCTTGCGCAAGCTTTTGCTATGATTCCGGGTATCAGTCGCTCGGGTTCTACAATTTCAGCGGCGCTTTATTTTGGAGTAAAAAGAGAAGACGCGGCGAATTTTTCTTTTCTGATGGTAATTCCCGTCATCGGTGGAGCAATGTTACTTCAAATTTTGGATCTGGTTGAGGTTGGTATTGATGCGGTTCAAGTTACAAGCTTATTAGTTGGATTTTTTACGGCATTCATCTCAGGATATTACGCTTTGAAGTATCTGATCGTGATTCTGAAGAAGAAAGGATTTCACTATTTTGCCTACTACTGCTGGTTAGTTGGTGGAGCCGGACTAATTTATTTCTGGATTTAACGAATAATCACTGTTTTAGTCTTGAAGACGGAAGCAAATAGTGCTACATTTGCACTCCAATTTTATAGGATATTATGATCGTTTATCTATTTATACTATTAGCTGTTTTAGCTATCGGATCGGCACTTGCCATGGTGATCAACAAGAACGTGGTTAACAGTGCGCTTTTCCTTGTTATCAATATGGTTTCATTGGCAGGGATTTATCTGCTTTTGAACGCACAATTTTTAGCTGTGATCCAGATCCTGGTTTACGCAGGTGCTATTATGGTACTTTTCCTCTTTGTGATCATGTTGCTGAATGTGGAAGATGAAGAGAAGCTTTTCGATAAATTCAGAGTAAAGTACTTTTTAGCATTTATTCTTGGAGCAGCTGTTGTAGGACAGATTTTTTACAGTATTGCGGGAGTTACTGATATGCTTCCTGAGATTTCTTCTAACATGGCAGAAATCGGAACTGTTGAAGCAGCGGGTGACGTGCTTTACACAAAATATTTACTTCCATTTGAAATGACCGCGATCTTATTAACGGCAGCTGTTGTTGGTGCGTTGATGGTTGCTCAATACAAAATTAAGAAAGGGTAGAACAGATGTTAGAGATCGATTGGTTTTTAGGACTTAGTGCTATCATGTTTTCGATTGGCATTATCGGTGTATTGATTCGCCGTAATGCTGTTGTGATCTTTATGTGTGTGGAATTGATGTTGAATGCTGTGAACCTAACGTTGGTTTCATTCAGCAGTTTTCACGGAAACATTGACGGACAGATATTTGTATTCTTTGCATTAGCCATTGCTGCTGCAGAAGCCGTAGTTGGATTGGCTATTATCATTGCCATCTTCAGGAATAACCTTACAGTTGATGTAACTGAGATCAATTTATTACGCTGGTAAGAGTTAACCACAGAGAACACAAAGAGATAGTTATTTAAACTTTGTGCCCTCTTTGCTTTAAAAGACTTTCAAAAGCTTTCATTTCGAAAAGAGATGAAAGCTTTTTTTGTAAATGTGAGATTGATTACATTAGCAGAAATCAAAAAAACTAACTGCCATGATTAAGAGATCCATCCTGTTTCTGTTTTCAATTGTATTGCTGATGGCCTGTGCATCATCAGAAAAGTACTTACAAAAGGGACAGTACGATAAAGCCATTGACAAATCTGTAAAAAAGCTCCGTAAAGATCCCGGGAATGATAAAGAGTTGTACGTCCTCAAAGAGGCTTACGGCAAAGCTCAGGACTTCGATAAGGATCGTATCGACTTTCTGGAAAAGGAGGGAAGAGAGGAGAATTATGTAGAGATCTATGATCTGTATGTTCGGTTAGATCGGAGGCAGGATAAGATCAAAACTTTGCCATCAGCAGTATTGAGAGAGTTTACAATTGTGAATTATGATGATCGATTGATCGCCTCAAAAGAACAAGCCGCGGAAACCTCATACGCCTTGGGAATAGATTATCTGGAAAAAGGAGGAAGAGAAAACGCGAGAAGAGCTTATAGAGAATTTGAGACGGTGAAATCGATTTATTCCAATTATAAAGATGTGGATGCTAAACTCAGTCAGGCACGATATGAGGGAACTAATCAGGTTTTATTTGTGATCGAGAATAATTCCGAATCTGTACTCCCTGTTCGTTTCGATCAGGAATTGCGTAAGATTGGTTTGGGTGATCTGAATGGCACATGGATCCAATACAGTGTGTATGAAGATGAAGAAGTGGATTACGATTATTTCGTTGTGTTGAATATCAAAGATATCATGGTGTCACCGGAGCAGATCACTAAAGAAAAATATACGGACACCAAAGAAATTCAGGACGGAACAAAGTATGTGCTCGACGAAAATGGCAATGTGAAAAAAGATTCACTTGGGAATGACATTCGCGAACCTAATTTTATCACCGTTGAGGCTGAAGTAACGGAAACCCGTCAGTATAAAGAAGGAATTGTTGGCGGAACGATCGAATACATAAACATTGATACCGATCAATTAGAAAAAAGAGAAGATATTTCGGTAACGGCTTTTTTCGAACATTTTTCAGCTAACTACAATGGAGATGAAAGGGCGCTCAGTAAAGAGTCTAAAGAACGTGTTGATGTGAATCAGTTGGCTTTTCCGAGTAATGAATCGCTGTTGATGGATGCCGCTGAATTACTGAAAGACAGAACCAAAGATGTGATGTATAGGAATAGAGGGTTGCTCAGCAGGGCTGAGAATTAGGAATTAAAAATTAAAGATGTAAGATTAAAAATTTCTGTTTTGTCATATCGAGGAGCTTGCCGACTGAGAAATCCAGAGTTTCATTTAAAGGCAATTTTTAGATATCTCGCTTTGCTCGATATGACAAATTCGATAATTCTTAATTTTTAATCTTACATCTTTAATTCCGAATCTTCGATTCGGTGCTAAAACATATATCCCGCAGTAAAGTAAACCCCAACACCTTCTTCGGAAAAGCCCACATCGCATCGGAGAACAAAATCAGGGGTGAAAAAGGAACTTGTTCCTCCTAGTCCGTACGAATATTTCAGATCGTTGAATATATTATCAAAAGACTCACCGTTAGGGTAAGTTCTTCCCATGTCAAAAAACAACGTTCCACCAAATTCACCTCCTACAGCGTCAATATCGAAAAGCCAGGTCCTTAGTTCAGTATTGAACAGAATAACGTTATCGTCTAAAAATCGGGTTGAGGGGTAACCTCTGAGTGATTCTTCATCTCCGGCGTAAGCCATTTTCCAGTAAGGAACGTCACCTGAAGTATTTTTTGTGAAAAAACGGTTCGCCCAGGTTATTTCTTTCAGTAAGAAGAAAGAAGAGTATTTTCGGATATCAGCCTGAAAAACGAATGCATTGTATGAACTTCCGAACCAGGTTTGTCCAACTTCTGCAGAGGTTTCTATGTAACTACCGTGAGTAGGTCTGAATTCACTGTTTCTGCTTTCAAGAATAAAACCTGTTCCAAAGTGGAGTGTTTGTCCTCCGTCAATTCCGAGTGGTTGTTCCTGAGTTATTAGTCGATCGGGACCATTGTCAACCGGGGTTGTATAATCAAAATTCAGAATAGCCAATACATTCAATGAAGATTTTTTCTTTATCCTGAGAGGAATTCTGAGTCTTGCATCAACGCCAAAACCAAAAGACTGAAAGGAGTACAACTCGTTGTTAGAATTAAAGGAGTCTTCGATCTTTTGATAAGATCCGATTCCGTAGTAAGTATCCTGTAGAAACCGGGACGCATAAATCTGACTTATAAATCTGTTATTAGAATTAAAAACATATGGTTTGTCATATTCAATCAGACCGGAAAGTAAACCTTTGGTAGAAATAATAGCTGCAACCTGAGTAAAAGAGTGAAAGGGTTCTACATCTTTTTTGTAGTGAAACCGATGAACCAAGCCACCGAACAAAAACCCAAAATCACTATTAAAGGATAACGCCGGAAGAAATGCAGTTTCAATGGAATCAGTTACAACTACATTCGGGGAATTCTGAGCAGAAATATTCTGAGAACAAAAAAGGAGCAGTAAAACTGCTCCTTTGAATAAATAATTAAACTGTTTGCTCACTTATATGAATAAAAAGGTGACGAGTAAATAGATCGGTACTAATATACCAAACGACCATAACATATATGCTCCGAACGTTGGCATTTTTACTCCGCTTTGCTCGGCAATAGATTTCACCATAAAGTTAGGTGCATTACCAATATATGTAAGCGCTCCAAAGAATACTGCACCACTGGAGATTGCTACAAGCGTTTGTGTCATTTGGTTCATTAGAACTTCAGCACTTCCGCCGGCAGCATTAAAGAATACCAAATAAGTTGGTGCATTATCCAAGAATGCAGATAGTAAACCGGTTATCCAGAAGAACATTTCGTTGATCGGATCTCCGTTTCCATCAAATACCGCATCATTCACAAACTGAAGAGCGCCTTGGCCATTGTTTGCAGCCTTAAGCATAGCAATCGGTGCGATAATGGTAATGAAAATGCCTGCGAATAATTTTCCAACTTCCTGAATCGGGAACCAGTTAAAGCCATTGGCTGCACGACTCTCTTTAGAAGTAAAATGCCAGCTTGCCCATGCAAGAAGAAGAAGTGCAAGATCACGAATCAGGTTTTCATAAGTAACATGAACATGGTAGACCTCAAACTCACCTAAACTTACTAATCCTGAAAATAGAACAGCCACAACAACTCCTAAAAGAAGTAATAAGTTAAATCCACCTTCTATGCCTAATGGTTGATCACCCGGATCCTGAGGTTGTGAATTGGTTTCTTTTTTATAAAGAGCTTTATCCCAGAAATAGTAAAGAACAAGCAGTATGGCAGCTACAAAAGTCATTTCCCAGAATAAATGTGTTGTAGTCCAGAAAAAATCTACACCTTGGAGAAATCCTAAGAATAACGGCGGATCACCCAGTGGAGTTAACGAACCACCTACGTTAGCTACTAAAAAGATAAAGAATACGACCATGTGCACTTTCTTCTCTCTCCAGGCATTTGCACGAAGCATAGGACGGATAAGCAACATAGCTGCCCCTGTTGTTCCCATCCAACTGGCCAATATAGTACCGAGTAATAATAATCCGGTATTTACTTCAGGTGTTCCTTGCAGATAACCTTTTATTCTAACCCCGCCTGATACGGTAAAAAGAGCGAGCAATAAAATAATGAAAGGGAAATATTCCAGCAGATAAGCATGCAGTACTTCATATAATGCAGCATTAAATCCGAATGTGATTACCATTGGAATCAAAAGGGAAAAGGCCCAAACTGCGGATATTTTCCCAAAATGATGGTGCCAGAAGTCTTCAGCGAAGAGAGGGAAGAGCGCGATTGAGAGCAGAATTCCCGCAAAAGGAATTACCCAATAGAGGCTTAAATTGCTTCCATCAATGCCGTGTCCGGAGGTTTCAGCTGCAAAAGTAAAGGTAGAAAGTAGCAATACGAGGACTGGAGCAGCAATAAACCGGACCCCGTTAGTTAGCTTTTTTAAATTCACGTATGGATATTTTTTTTTGAAAATTTCTTTGTGTCAAAATAATAGATGAATAAACACTTCAAAAGGATAACCATTCCTTTATTTAAAAATTCCTGTAAAAAAATTGTAAAGCCCGGAATTACTTATTGAATATTTTACCCGAAAATTGTCTTTACCTTCCTGTACTTTTTTGTATCTTTGCCAACCAATTTAAGCCGTCAGGTTTAGGTTTTTGGGTTTAATTCTAAAACAAGTTAAATGGAATCCGCTACGGCGCTGTTTTCTCTAATTATTGCTCTTCCCCTTTTGGGCTTCCTGATCAATGGATTGACAGGTTTATTTGTAGAGAGCTACAGAAATAAAAGACAATTAATCGGTAGTATTGCCAGCACGGCGGTATTTATACCTTTTGTAATCGCTGTTTATTTCTTCATAAACATGAATGCGGGTTCTGAAGCCCTCGTCTATAAATTGTTTACATGGATGGATGTAGGCACATTCAGTGTGGATGTTGCCTATCGTGTAGATCAATTGTCTGTAATGATGACTATGGTTGTTACAGGAGTTGGTTTCCTGATTCATATCTATTCTATGGGCTATATGTCGCATGACGAAGGGTATTGGAAGTTCTTCGCCTATCTGAATTTGTTCATCTTTGCAATGTTAAACCTTGTTTTAGGTAATAACCTTCTTCTTTTATTCTTAGGATGGGAAGGTGTAGGTGTTTGTTCGTATCTGTTGATCGGTTTCTGGTACACCGACATGGCAAAATCTGACGCAGCCAAAAAAGCTTTTATTTATAACCGTATTGGTGATTTCGCGTTTTTGATCGCGATGTTCATGGTCTTCCAAACTGTTGGAAGTTTAAATTTTGATGTTATTCTTGGTAACCTTGACAGCTTTACTGAAGGATATATGATTGCAATCGGCTTACTGATGTTTGTGGGAGCTACCGGTAAAAGTGCTCAGATCCCATTATTTGTTTGGTTGCCGGATGCGATGGCAGGTCCAACTCCGGTTTCTGCATTAATCCATGCGGCCACGATGGTAACATCAGGTATCTATCTGATTTCCAGAATGTCGCCAATGTACGCGATGATCCCTGAAGTGATGATCATTATCTCTGTAATCGGTGCACTAACAGCCATTGTAGCGGCAACTATTGCGATCACACAAAACGATATTAAGGGTGTGCTGGCTTACTCAACCGTTTCTCAGTTAGGATATATGTTTCTGGCGCTTGGAGCAGGTGGATTTACAGCTGCAATGTTCCACGTTGTTACGCACGCATTCTTCAAAGCATGTTTATTCCTCGGTTCCGGTTCTGTGATTCATGCAATGGAGCATGTGGAACACGGATTGCACAAAGAAGGTAAAGACGTCCATTTCGATCCTCAGGATATGCGTTTTATGGGTGGACTTAAAAAATACATGCCGTCAACTTACAAGACTTTTTTAATTGCTACAGTAGCTATTGCAGGTATTCCACCATTAGCCGGGTTCTTCTCCAAAGATGAAGTGCTTGCAATGACGATGAATGCCGGATTCGTTGATGGAGGAAGCTGGGTATACATGATGCTTTGGGGCGTTGGAATCATTACAGCATTCCTGACCGCATTCTATATGTTCCGATTAACGCTGACCACTTTCCACGGATCATTCAAACTTCCAACTAAGATCAAAGAAGCTGTTGGGGCAGAAAAATTCTTACACGAGAATCCTTGGAATATGACTACTCCACTTTGGATACTGGCAATTCTTGCGATCTTCGGTGGATTTTTAGGAGTACCGAATTTTATAGTTGAGACTTTTACGCACGAACCCGCTCATATCAATTTATTACACGACTGGCTGTATAAAGTAAATGCCGATTACAGTATTGTTATGAGTCACGCACTGGAATGGGGATTGATGGCAGTTTCTATATTGATAGCAATTTCCGGAGTTTGGTTGGCATTCAGAATGTATAACAACGATCAGCAGGAAGAATCCGATGCTAAGATTGCTTCAAGATTCGGTGGATTGTACAGCGTTTGGAAAGACAAGTACAATCTTGATGACGTTTATGAAGGATTAATTGCTAATCCTACAGTGAAATTCTCTGATAAAGTACTTGCCGTATTCGACATGAAAGTTGTAGACGGTATTGTAAATGCTATTGCCGGAACGGTTCGATTGTTCGGTAGCTTATTCAGATACTTGCAAACCGGTGTGGTTTCAAGCTATGCTCTTGCTTTTGTAATCGGGGTGATTGTCATCCTGTATTTAATGATTTCGTAATTTCTTCAAACACTTGATGGAAACACTACTAAATATCACCATTTATCTTCCGCTTTTAGGAATTCCCCTTATTCTACTTTCAAAGAATGAGAACATGAAAAAGTGGAGCGCACTTCTTGTAACCAGTGCTACGTTCTTAATTTCACTTCCATTGATGTTTAATTTTGATGTCGTGAATTCAGGAGCAGCTCAATATCTCACCGAAGGTGGAAGAATAAGCTCAACTCTGGATATCAAATATCTGGTTGGTCTTGACGGACTGAGTTTATTGCTCTTTATGCTTACAACGTTCATGGGGCCGATCGTAATCATTTCTTCATGGAATTCTGTAGCTAAGCATTTGAGCGGTTATCTGGCAATGTTATTGTTACTTCAAACCGCTTCTTTGGGAGTATTTGCTTCTCTTGATCTGTTGGTATTTTATGTATTCTTTGAGCTTTCGCTAATTCCTATGTACTTCCTGATCGGAATCTGGGGTGGAAGCGACAGAATCCGTGCAACCTTAAAGTTCTTTATTTACACATTGGTTGGTTCGCTGATCATGTTGGTAGGATTGATCTATGTTGGATACGATGCCGGTTCTGTAATGAGCGGTGTTAATTTCACTTTGGATTGGAGATTCTTATCAAGTGATATCTACCAAATCGGATTGGTAGAACAAACATATTTATTCCTGGCTTTTGCGCTGGCGTTCTGTATCAAAGTGCCTCTTTTCCCATTTCATACCTGGTTGCCTTACGCGCACACCGAAGCTCCAACAGCGGGTTCTGTTGTTCTTGCAGCTATTATGTTGAAGATGGGAACCTATGGTTTGATCAGAGTTTGTTTGCCACTTTTCCCGAATGCTTTCATGGAATTTGCTCCTTATATGGCAACGCTTGCAGTGATCGGAATTATCTACGGCGCATTGGTAGCGATGGTACAGAAAGATGTTAAGAAATTGGTTGCTTACTCATCAGTAAGTCACTTAGGATTTGTAGTTCTGGGAATTTTCGCATTGAACACAGTAGCTGTTCAGGGAGCGATCATCCAGATGGTAAATCACGGACTTTCAACCGGAGCGTTATTCCTTATTGTTGGAATGATTTATGATCGTCGTCACACAAGAATGATCAAAGATTTTGGCGGAATTGCTAAAAGGATGCCGATCTTCACGGTTATGTTTATGATCGCAACTTTGGCTTCCATCGGACTTCCGGGACTTAACGGTTTTGTAGGTGAATTTTTGATCCTGAACGGTTCTTTCTTCTCTGAACTATACGACAACAAAGTATTTGCAATATTAGCTGCTTCAGGAGTGATCTTAGCTGCAGTATATATGCTGTGGATGTTCCAAAGAGTAATGTTTGGTCCACTTGAAAACGAAGAGAATAAGAAATTGGTAGATCTGAATGCACGTGAGATCGGATTATTAGTACCGCTCGTGATTTTCATGTTCTGGATCGGAATCCATCCGGTTAACTTCACTAAGTATTCAGAGAATCAGGTTACTGAATTGATTATTACATCCAAAGAAAAGAGTCTTGCAGTACTGGAAACTTCTAAGACTGAAGATCTTCCGGAATGGGCAAATTCTTTTTACGGAGTAGACGAAGAAACGGAATCAGAATCTTTAATGGTCTCAACTAACTAAGGTAAGTATGGAACCACTTTCAGAACAAGAAATTCGAAATGCAGTTTCAAATCTCAATGGATGGGAACACGGCAATGACAAGATCAAAAAGAAATTTGAGTTCGGAGATTTTAAAGAAGCGTTGGCTTTTATAGTAAGAATTGGGCTTGAAGCAGAAAAATTAGGTCATCATCCGGGTTTGTTTAATGTGTACAATACGGTTAAAATTGAATTAAGTACACATGACGCAGGCGATAAAGTCACTCAAAAGGATATTGATTTAGCAACCGCTATAGAAGGTATTATTTAAACTACGAGAATGGATTATTTAGGCGATTTACAAGCATTTTTACCGGGTATAATTACAGCAGTGGCCGGTTTGGCAGTAATTACGATAGAAGCACTCAAAAGCGGGCACAAGTCGGCATACTGGGTTACTTCTTTTTCACTGATCGCAGCTCTGTTTTTTGGAATCCAGTCATTGGGAACTCCACTGCAGGAAGCTTTTTCAGGAATGTTGGTTCACGGCGGAATTGCAGCTTTTGGTAATGTGATCATACTTATTGGAACCCTTTTCTGCGTTTTCTTATCCAATGATTATCTGGAAGGCATTGATCATAACTATAATGAAGTGTACGGAATGATCCTTTTTGCAACTTCAGGAATGATCTGTCTTGCCGGAGCGAACGATCTTATTTCTCTTTTCTTAGGATTGGAAACCATGTCCATCTGTTTATATGTGATGGCAGGTTTGATCAAAAATGAGAAGCAAGGAGCGGAAGGAGCTCTTAAGTATTTCTTACTTGGTGCATTCTCTACAGGATTTTTACTCTACGGAGCAGCTCTTCTTTATGGCGCAACAGGAACTACAAGCATTCCGGGAATTGGCGCAGCAGCAAGCAGCGATCTTTTATTCTTAGCAGGAGCGGCTTTATTGTTAATCGGATTTTTATTCAAAGTGTCTGCAGTTCCTTTCCATATGTGGACGCCAGATGTTTATCAAGCTACACCAACCACTCTTACGGCTTATATGGCTACAGCTTCCAAGGCAGCTACTTTTATGGCAATGATTCTGGTTCTTTCCAGAGCGCTTCCTTCTGTTGAAGGATTGGATTGGCAAACGGTGCTTTCTGTTGTAGCGATCATTACTATGATCTTTGGTAACATCATTGCGCTTGTTCAGGATAACATCAAAAGAATGTTGGCTTACTCAAGTATCGCTCACGCAGGGTATGCCTTAGTTGGATTATCAGCTGCAACACCGGAAGGTTACAGTGCAGTGGCATTCTATCTGTTTGCTTACACCATCATGAATGTTGGAGCATTTGGAGTGGTAGCTTATTACGAAAGAAACAAAGGACTTGATTTTTCTGACGTCAACAATCTTGCCGGACTTGGTTTCAAAAAACCAATGATGGGAGTGATGATGTCGCTTTTCTTATTTTCACTTGCAGGAATTCCTCCATTTGTAGGCTTTGTTGGTAAGTACTATGTATTTGCAGCAGCTATTAATGCAAACATGGTTCCACTTGCTATTGTGGGTGTGCTTGCCAGTGCTGCCAGTGTTTACTATTACTTACGAGTGATGGTGTACTTATACTTCCGCGAAGCTCACAAAGAAACAGAGATGATCGATGCTTCTTTCCTTTATAAAGGCGCATTGGTAATTCTTGCACTTCTTACCGTGTATTATGGTATTGAGCCTATCTTGCCTTTCGGTGGGTTGATGGAACTGATTACCGGCTTTTGATCGCTGATTTCGCTGATTGTTTTCTGATTTTCGCTGATTTTTATTTACCCCGCGTTCCTCGTTCCGTAGCTCCGGTGCGGAATGCTTGCTGGAAGCTCCTGCTTCGCCTGTTCTAGATTTATTATGGTATTGAGCCTATCTTGCCTTTCGGTGGGTTGATGGAATTGATTACCGGTTTTTGATCACTGATTTCGCTGATTGTTTTCTGATTGATAATCCGAGTAATAGTTACAACTCGTACCCCTCGTCCCGTACCTCCGCTGCGGAATGCCCTTCGGAAGCTCCTGCTTCGCCTGTTCTAGATTTCAGCTATTTGTAACCCAATCCACTAGAACCTGAAGGATTTGTAGAAAGATCTGAGCTTAAAAATGAACCTATCCCTGTCTCTTCCTTCGATGAGGGAAGGGGACGCCTTAACAAGGTCTGATTTAGTTTCTCGGTTAGGTTAAAGCATGGATAAGCCTGTTTTCAGAATCAAAGCTATAAAGCCGTCATCCTGAACTTGTTTCAGGATCTTATGAATTAGCTTTGATTCACTTGTTTGCCATATTTCCTTTTATAATCACCACAAAGATCCCGAAATGAATTCGGGATGACGTCTTTTCTTTAATTCCTTTGGGTAAAATAAATCGGTCAGACGGCTTTGAATTGTTCGAACGCTGACTCGTATTTGGTTCATGAGTTTCCCTCCCTGATCATAGGGAGGGAACAAGGGTGGGTCAGCAAACCGACCCAAAACTTTCCATAAAGCAGCCATTGTAATCAAATCAAGAATGCTGTATATTTAAGGCTCTCTGTTGTTCGGACAAAGCGTCGGAATGACTGTCTTCACCTACGAGGACATCCAAAGACAAAACATACATACATGAGTACGAATTATTACGAATTCACTTATATCATCAATCCCGTTTTAGACGAGGATAAGTTTGCCGCTGTTGTTGATAAAGTGAACAAATTGATCGAAAAGCACGGCGGCGATGTTGATGAAGTTGAAGAGTGGGGCTTAAGAAAGTTTGCCTACGATATCGACAAAAAAAGCAACGGTTTCTATGTGAATATGTATTTCAACGCACCTGTTGATACAATTGCAAAAGTAGAACGTGCACTAAGAATTGATGACGATGTTCTTCGTTTTCTAACGCTTAAATATGATGCTAAGATGCTTCGCCATCGTGAGCTTCAAAAGAAAAATGCTGTTCCTGATGTTTTTGCTGTTGAAGCAGAAGAGGAAGAAGCGAAGAAAAAAGAAGACTAAACCCTCATCAACTAAAGATATTTTATTATGATTAACAATCCTTCACATCCGAAGAAAAGTATCCGCAAAGTAAAGCAATGCAAGTTTACTCAGGCGGGATTAGAATACATCGACTACAAAGATGTTGATACGTTGCAACGTTTCACTAACGATCAGGGAAAAATTCTTCCTCGTCGTGTTACCGGAACAAGTGCTAAGCACCAACGTCAGCTTAACAGAGCTATCAAAAGAGCTCGTTTCTTAAGCTTGATGCCATACGTAGCAGAAAACCTTAGATAAGAAATTACAGAACCATGAAAGTTATCCTTAGAGAAGACGTAGAAAAATTAGGACAAGCCGGTGAGCTTGTTGATGTAAAAGACGGATACGGTCGTAATTACCTTATCCCGCAAGCAAAAGCAATTCTCGCTACAAAAAGTACTATCGCTGAGATGGAACTTAGAATGAGACAAGCAGCTGCACGTGCTGAGCTTACTGTTCAGGAAGCAAAAGATCTTGCTAAACTGTTAGAAGCTACTTCAGTAACAATTTCTGTTACAACCGGTGAAGACGACAAGATTCACGGTACCGTAACAAATGTTCAGATTGCTGATGCTCTTGCTGAAAGAGAAATCCTTGTTGACAGAAGAAATATTTCTATCGACGAAGATGTTAAAACTCTTGGCGAGTACACCGCTACGGTAAGTTTAGTTGGCGACTTAAACCCACAGATTAAATTCTGGGTTGTAAAAGCTGACTAATAGCTTTTGGGTTATTGAAACGTCTATGAAGACGTTAAACTTTTTTGATAACTAGAGACTTTTAAAAAGCCTACATTCAATATCAAATTAGCGAAACAATAAATACCCGAATGAACTTATCAAAATTGATATTAATGGGGATCATCTTCGCGATGTTATCCCCATTTTTTTTATATGCCCAGATTCCTGATCCGGTTAAGTACGAGGTTTCTGAAATTCCTGACACTGTTAAAGCGGGTGAAGTCTTCGAAATTGTTATAGAAGCCTCTATCGAAGGAAAATGGCATTTATACTCGGTTCTGAACGATCCGGATGCCGGACCTTATCCCACCGAATTTTCTGCAAAATCCCAAAATTTTGTATTAGCCGGAAAGACTTCGGAAACCAAAGCAGATATAGAATTCGACCCCAATTTTGAGGCAGAACTAGGATGGCATACATCTTACGCCAGTTTTACTATTCCTGTGGCAGTAAAATCTGAGTTGCAGGGAAAACAGACCTTGGATATAGAAGTGTATTATCAGGTGTGTGATGATCGGGTTTGTTTACCACCAAAAAGAAAATCCATCATAGCGGGTGTTTTTGTTGATGGAGTCGCTGATGAAATTTATGAAGATGCTGTTGGCGGAGCTACCGTTTCGGAAGGTGGCAGTTCATCAACCAAAAAAGGAAGTTTCTCCGATGATGGGATTTTTTCTTTTTTGTGGATCGCCATTGTAGCCGGATTTGCAGCATTACTTACTCCATGTGTATTCCCAATGATTCCGCTCACGGTTTCTTATTTCTCTAAACAGGAAGATGCCAAAAGAGGAATTAGTTCAGCGCTCATCTTCGGAGTAGCTATCGTAATTACATTTACGGTAATTGGTGCTGTGCTGGCTGCAGTTCTGGGAGCTTCCGGAGCACAGAATTTCGCTTCTAACCCAATTGTGAATTTATTCATTGCTCTGGTGCTGGTTGCGTTTGCACTTAGTTTATTGGGAATGTATGAGCTGCAGTTGCCTCATCAGCTTACAAACTTCCTAAACAGAAAAAGTAACGAGAGTTCTGGTCTTGCAGGAATTTTATTCATGGCCATGACCATAAGTGCAGTTTCATTCTCTTGTACGGCTCCATTCGTTGGCGCTGTATTTACGGCGACAGTTGGTGGAGAATGGTTTTATCCGATCTTAGGAATGATCGGTTTTTCAGCGGCATTTGCAAGTCCTTTTGTGTTGTTTGCTATGTTTCCGAAATGGCTTGAAGCACTCCCAAAAAGTGGTTCATGGATGAACATTGTAAAAGTGCTTTTAGGTTTCATTGAACTAGCTGCTGCATTCAAGTTTTTATCAAATGCTGATCTTGTATGGCAATGGGGAATCGTTTCGCGTCCTTTGACCATTGCATTCTGGATCGTCATCTTTTTGATCGCCGGATTTTATGTACTCGGATTTATCACCCTGAAGCATGAATCAAAATCGGAACAAATTTCAACGGGAAGAATGCTCCTTGCAATGCCATTTTTGATGTTCAGTTTCTATTTGATTCCGGGACTATTGGGTTCATCATTGGGTTTTTGGGATGCTTTTCTTCCTCCAAAGCAACCAACAGATGTAAGTCTTGTCGCTTCAATCGGAGGGAGTGGAGGCGTAAGTTCAACTTCTGCCGATGAAGGCTGGAGCAAAGATTTTGAAGCTTCGATTGCATCAGCGAAAGAATTAGGAAAACCTGTTTTTATAGATTTTACCGGATATACGTGTACAAACTGCCGGGCTATGGAAAGCAATATATTTCCTCTTGAAGAAGTACAGCAAGCGTTTGCTGAGATGGTTTTGGTAAAACTTTATACCGATGGTGGTAAAGACGCCAAAGATAATCAATTGATTCAGTTCGAACTTACCGGAAATATCGCTTTGCCAACTTACGTGATCTACGACCCTGTCTCGGAAACAGTGATCGATCAGGTGCTGGGATATACTAAAGAAGAAAAGTTTACGTCATTTCTAACGGAAGGGCTGAACGAATTCAAATCAAGATAGAAGTTGACCCTGATCGACGAAACCTTTAGCCTTAGATGACTTGAGTTCTATATAACAGAATTAATTATAAGTCATTCCTGCGAAGGAAGGAATCTAAATTGTACTTTAAGAATAAGTTCGTACAATCTAAGTTCTATTTAGATTCCAGACATTAACCGTGGAATGATCCACTTTTTTGATTTGTCCGGTTTTTGAATTCAGGTACGGTAATAGTCACTAAATTTCGGCACACTGACGGCTTTACATTCAAAACAAAGAATCTACATCATATGTGCGATAGCAGGTATGATGTTGTTGTGTCCGGGAGTATCTAAAGCTCAGAATGTACTAGAAAGCCAATCTGTTATTGATTCCGTGAATGTTGATTCCGCCTATTACATCGGAGAATGGGTTTTGGAGGAGTCCATTATAATCTCATCTGATTCCATAACCATTCCAAATCAAAACTGGTTGTACGATCCCATTCGAGGAAACCTGACTTTTAGAGAAACGAATTCATTTTCTTTTCAGGGGATTTCTGTCGTCACTGTTAGTTTTAAATACTATCTATACAGCTTGAGAAGGTTTTATAATGATAAAGCGGTTCAACCTCTGGATTCTTCCATTTTTGATAATGAGTCATCAAATAAGTTTTCGGGATTTAATTCATCTGATCAAACAAACAGAAGCACAGAATCGGATCTTCAGCAAAGAGGAAGCTTGAGTCGTGGAATAATAGTAGGAACCAATCAGGATTTTGCCCTTGAAAGCGGCCTGGATTTCGAGCTTTCAGGAAAACTGACAGATGATGTAACCATCAGTGCAGTTCTCACAGATAAAAGTATACCTATTCAACCGGATGGAACGACTCAGAATCTCAAAGAATTTGATAAAGTTTTTATTCAGGTTCAGGCTCCGAATACTACCATCGAGATGGGTGATGTGGACATAAGTTTAGAGAAAAGCACCTTTGCCAAGCTCAACCGAAGGTTACAGGGAGCTGCAGGTTATAACACTACAAACTTTACAGATCTGTCTGCTGCGGCTTCAGTGGTTCGGGGAGTTTTCAAAAGTGTAAGTTTACAAGGATTGGAAGGAGTTCAGGGACCGTACAGGCTTACAGGAAATGAGAATGAAGAATTTGTGATCATTTTGGCAGGAACTGAACGAGTTTATATCAATGGGCAACTTGTGCAAAGAGGTGAGGATGGTGAATATATCATCGATTATGGTTTGGGTGAGATCTACTTCACAAATAATCTGCTCATCAAAGATGAAACCAGAATTGTTGTTGAATATGAATACATCGATCAGAATTTTAACCGGACATTAGTAGCAGCGGAAGGAGAAGGGAATTTATTGAATAACAGGTTTAAGATCGGAGCTACGGTAATTCGTCAGGCTGATGGAAATAATCTGCTTTCACAGCAAACACTTACAGAAAGTGATATCGATATTTTGCGTCAGGCCGGAGATGACAGAAATGCAGCAATAGTTTCAGGAGCTGAACGCGTTGATCCTGACGAAGAAAATGGGAATGTGCTATATGCTCAGGTTGATACAGTTGTCAATGGCCAGACATTTACGATCTTCAAAAATATTCCCGGGTCTGATGAAACTGTTTTCAGAGTACGATTCTCGAATGTGGGAGAATTTCAGGGAAGTTATAGAAGAACTGGTACATCCGTAAACGGCTTATTGTTTGAATGGGTGGGACCGAATCAGGGAGAATATGAACCATTCAGGACTTTGCCTGCTCCAATAGAGCAGCAAATGGCCGCATTGAACAGCTCTTATCAGATAAATAAAAATGTTCGTTTGTTTGGAGAATGGGCAGTAAGCGATTATGATCGAAACAGATTTTCGGATCTTGATGATGGAGATAATACAGATCATTCGTATCTGGGAGGTGTTCAAATAGATTCGTTAAAGACCGGAACAGGTTTATTCAGCTTGAAAGCAGAGAGAAGATATTCGGGATCCAATTTTGAATTCTTTGAGCGAACAAGAGATGTAGAGTTTGACCGGAAATGGAACCTGACCAGTTTTGAGCAATCACAGGAAACAACAAATGAATTGGTAACACGATATGATTTTAATTCCAGTACTTCACTAAACGGAGAATATGGATTTATAGAAAGGATCGGTTTTTCAGGTCAAAGACAAGCTTCGGCTTTTGCAACACAAAGTGAAAATGGTTTCCGGGTAAACTATGATCAAGAGTGGATACAAAGTGACGATGATCTGCAGATGATAAATGGAAAATGGTTCAGACAGCAGGGAAGGATTTCTAATCGATTCTCAAAAGAAAGTCTGAATAAAAGTTTTACACCATATTTTAGTTTTGAGCACGAAGAAAGGATTCAGCGAGATCAGCAAAGTGATTCGTTAACTAATCAGTCATTAAGGTTTTATGAAGGCGCTCCGGGAGTACGATATGAAGCAAGTAAATGGCTTCTGGATTATTCTTTAGCTTACAGAAATTCATTTGGTGTGCTTGAGAACGATTTGAGAGATGAGGCTACATCAATACAACATTCCGTTCAAATAAATTTATTTCCGAGTAACTATTTTACAACGCAGAATAAAATTGCAGTCAGAAATAAAGAATTTACTTCTGATTTTAAAAGTGAAGGGAATACCGATAAGAGATCTTTGTTGATAAGATCCAATACTGATTATTCATCAATTTCGGAAAACTGGGAAGGGAATTTTTTGTATGAAGTAAATACTCAACGTCAGGCATTGTTGCAGGAAACGTTTATAGAAGTTGGTCCTGAGATCGGTCAATATGTGTGGGATGATCTGAATGATGATGGTGTAGAGCAACTGGACGAGTTTTTTCTGGAACTCACTCCCAATGAAGGAACATATATAAGACAATTTCTTCCTTCTGATGAGCTTTTTCCTGTTATAGATCTTCGGGTCAGATTTAGAAATGAAATAAATCCTTTTGGCTTTCTAAAAAAAGAAGATGGGTTTAGTGCCTTTTTAAATCAAATCATTTTCAGGTCCAGATTTGATATAGCAGAAAACTCCACCACAAATGACCTGTCGGATATTTATTTACTGAATATCAGCAGTTTCCGGGATTCAGCTACTACCATTCAGGGAAGGTTCGCATTTGAAAAAGAACTAGACGCGCTTCCTTCTTACGACAAATTTGATCTGAATATCAGATACAATCAATTGAGGAATTTAAATCGACGCAGTAGTGAACTCCAGACCATCTATCAGGATGCTTTTGCAGTTGATTTCAGATATAATATTACAAGCAGGATCCAAGGCGACTCGAAAATCTCTTTAGGTACGAACAGAACTTCCAGTAGCACAATTTCAAATCGAAATTTTAATATTAAATCTCAAACGATAGAACAAAGTTTTGGAGCAACAATAAACCGATCCTGGCGCACAGGTTTTTCGATTTCATTCAGTGATAAAAAAGATCGGATTAATGAAACCGACAATGTTGAAGCTCAGATTGTAAAACTTCGCAATACTAACAGATTCTTTTTATGGAGAAAAGTGCAGGCAAATTCTTCGGTGGAATACAGGAATGTGCAGTTGAATGGGGATACTAATGCAGTTGGAAATTTTGAGCTTACAGAAGGAGCAGGAAGAGGCGGTAACGTGATATGGTCGCTTAGCAGTAGTTATAGGGTGAGTAATCTCATAAGATTAAATTTAATGTATGATGGAAGAACTGTAGAAGACCGCCCAACTATACATACAGCTAAATTAACTCTAAAAGCTACATTCTAGTAAAATTCTCTTACTCAGAACTCTAATTAAAAGCAACCAAAAAAACTGTTTAAAGTTTGCTTAAAGTTAATTTTTCTATGCTCCAATACTTTGACATTTAGTATAAAATGAACTATTCTTTTGCCTCATTAAACTTAGACATTAACATTAAATATAAGCGGAGTGGACATGACATCGTCGATTGCTCTATTTTTTCTACAAGCCGATGCAGGCTTCTTTAACATCATCGTTGAGAAATTTAATCAAGGTAACGATGGTGGATGGATGTGGCCGGTATTGGTTACACTAATTCTTGGTTTGGCAATTTTTCTTGAAAGAATTATTACCCTGAACCTTGCAGATATTAACACACGAAAATTCATTGTAAATGTTCAGGAAGCTTTACAAGAAGGTGGTATTGAAGCTGCTGAAGAACTTTGTGCTCAAACTCGTGGGCCTGTTGCCTCTGTATTTCAAGCTGGTTTAATGCGTTCAGACGAAGGTATTGACGCCGCTGAGAAAGCAATTGCAGCATACGGTTCTATTGAGATGAGTTTCCTTGAAAGAGGTCTTGTTTGGTTGTCTCTTTTCATCGCTATTGCTCCACTCTTTGGATTCCTTGGAACGGTAATTGGTATGATCCAGGCATTCGATGATATTGAAGCAGCAGCAGATATCTCCCCAAGTATTGTAGCGGGTGGTATTAAAGTAGCCCTTCTTACAACAGCTGGTGGTTTGATTGCAGGTATTATTCTGCAGATCGGATACAACTATTGTGTATCTAAAATCGACCGTTTGATCGCTGAAATGGAAGAAAGTTCAATTACTCTAATCGATTCTATCATTTTACTAAACGAAGGAAAGCCGTTGATTACTCCTTCTGTTGATGACAGCGCAGATTCAGAATAATAATCCCAATCAAAAAAAGTTAAACAGGAGATTATTATGAATATTGTAAGCTTAAGTGTTGGACTTGCCGGTTTAATGATTGTTGGTGGAGTTTTAGCCATGATCGTTTCCGGAATTCGAAGCCTCACACAAGGAAAACAAGATTTTAAAAGAATCGCTTTAATGCTGGTACCCGTAGTTGTTTTTGCAATTACATACTTTGCATTAGGTCAGGATTTTGCAAAAGCCGGTGTAATGACTGCCGGTGTAATGATGGTATTTATGATCGGAACGATCTTTCTTACCGGACTTCGTGGAACTTTTAAGTTTTAATTAGGCAATTATGCTATTAAAGAAACGTGAAAGAGAAAGTGCTGAAATTAATGGTTCGTCTATGGCGGATATTGCCTTTCTCTTACTCATCTTTTTCCTGGTTACAACTACAATTAACGTAGATACCGGAATTGGAATGGTTTTACCTCCGCCATTAGATCCAACTGAAGAACCACCACCCGTAAGGGAAAGGAATCTTATGAAGATTCTGGTGAATGAAACCGGTCTGATAATGATGGACGAAGAACCTACACCTATTACTGAGGTTCAGAATAAACTTATTGAGTTTATTAAGAACCCTGAAGCCAGCGAGGAGCTTGCAATTAGCCCTCAGGCAGCAATTGTTTCGTTAAAAACAGTTCGACAAACACCTTATCGAATTTACATAGATATGTTAGATGAGGTAATTGGTGCATATGCTTTTTTAAGAAATGAAGCTGCTAATCAAAACTTCAGCAGAGATTATTCTCAACTTAATAAGGATCAAAAAGAAGTAGTGGATGATATTTATCCTAAGAAAATTTCAATCGCTGAACCAGATCCGGAGTAAATTCAATGGCACACTTTAAGAAAAAACAAGCAGGAACAAAACAGGAAGTACCTACATCGGCAATGCCTGATGTGGTATTTATGCTTCTTTTCTTCTTTATGGTTACCACTGTATTAAGAGAAGTGACTTTGAAAGTTAAAATTGATCTAACTAAAGCTACTAATATCGAAAAGATAGAAGAAAAGCGATTGGTTTCTTATATCTATATAGGTCCTGAGCGTCTCCCAAATAATAGATTGGGCAATGACAAAGTTCAGATCGACGATTCTATACAAGAAGATATCGGTGCAATCAGACAGATCATGTATGATAAGTTACTCGAAGAACAAAGAATGATCGTTTCACTTCGTGTGGATGAGAGTTCAGAATTTGGTCTTTTAACGGATGTACAGGAAGAATTGAAGAAAGCCCAAACTTTCAGAATTAACTATTCTACAAAAAGTGAGGCTACCAGAAACTAATTCTGGTTTACACAAATTTGAGGCATCCATGAAGTTCATGGTTGCCTTTTTTTATTTATTGGAGACGAGAAAAAATGGATCAGGAATTTAAGAGTATACAAAGTGTTGGCAGAGAAGGGTTGATCAAGCAGATCACAGATTATGATTCTCACACTAATCAGTCTACCATAAAAGGTATTGGCGATGATGCCGCAGTTTTGAAGACAGATGGTAAAACACATTCGTTGATTACATCTGATACTTTTGTTGAAGGAGTCCATTTTGACATAACTTATACTCCTCTTCATCATCTGGGCTATAAAGTTGTCAGCACTGCGATCAGTGATATATATGCAATGAATGGGAAACCAACTTCGGTTTTAATAAATATTGCAGTACCGAATCGCCAATCAACTCAAATGATAGATGATCTTTATAAAGGAATCTATTCCGCTGGTTTTGATTATGAGGTTGAAGTTGTTGGTGGTGATATTACTGCCAATCACTCAAATATGGTAATTACTGTTACGGCTTATGGAGAAGTTGATGGCAAAGTCGTTACCTATCGATCCGGAGCAAAACAGGGCGATGCTATTTGCGTGACCGGAGATCTGGGGGCGGCTATTGCAGGACTTAGAATTTTAATGCGTGAAAAGAAATTTTGGGAAGAACACGGTAATGAAGGCGCTCAACCGGATCTTTCAGAATATGAATTTGTTGTTAAGCGTCAATTGGTTCCGGCGGCAAGAAAAAACCTAATTGATTCACTTAATGAGCATGGCATTGTTCCCACTTCGATGATAGATGTTACACAAGGATTGGTTCATGAAGTAAGTCAGATTGCCAATGCGTCAGATTTAGGAGCTTACCTCTATCAAGCGGCAATCCCTGTTGCAGTAGAAACACGGCATGTTGCAGATGAAATGGAAGAAGATGTAGATCGATATGCGCTATTCGGGGGAGAAGATCTGGAAATAGTATTCACATTACCTGAAAAAGAAGTGGAAAAATTTGTAGAACAATTCAAGGACTTCTCTGTTGTCGGGCGAATGGTCCCCAAAGAAGATGGCATGAAAATGCAAACAGCAGAAGGAGATGTTATTTCTTTTGATGATTTGTCATAAAAAAACCTATGGCACGTTTTTTGACTTAACTTAGTTTAAATAAGCAGACCCCTCAAAGATATATTTAATGTGTATATTTGAGACTCACTAACATCAGTTTATATCATTTAGATGGCAGATAAAAAATCCGCTCCAAAAAAGAAAATTAAAGCACCTGAGAAAGATTCTGATTCAAAGGATAAGTCGAAAACTCCAAAGTTTCCGACATGGGGATTTCTTGTAATATTTTTAGTGCTTCTTGTAGCTCAGTTCATTTATTCAGGAGTTCAGGTCACCAACAATATCAAATACAGTATTTTTCTGGAGCATGTGGAGAATGGGTATGTTGAAGAAATTCTCATCAAGAATGGTTCTTATATAGAAGGAAAGTATACTCCTAAAGCACTTGATGCAGGAATAATAAATGCTCCGGCTCAGGATGAGGACAATAGCTTTAACCTGGGTGGAGAAGATGAGTCTTACCTTAGATTCAGAACTACTATGTTGCGCGGCGATGATATTCGTCCCGTTCTGGATGCTAATGATGTGGAATATGAAGTAACTATTGAAGAAGATTGGTTCAGTGGTGTTTTTGTTTGGCTGATCATGATCGCTTTAGCAATCGGTTTTTGGGTGTTGATCTTGAGAAGAATGAATCCGGGACAACAGGTTCTGAACATCGGTAAAAACAAAGCTTCTCTTTACGACAAACAGACTGATACAAAAACAACATTCAAAGATGTGGCAGGACTTGATGAAGCGAAAGAAGAAGTAAAAGAAATTGTAGATTTTTTAAAGTCGCCATCTAAATACACAAAACTTGGTGGTAAGATCCCAAAAGGTGCACTATTGGTTGGTGCCCCGGGAACCGGTAAAACATTACTTGCAAAAGCTGTAGCAGGCGAAGCCGAAGTTCCGTTTTTCTCACTTTCAGGTTCTGATTTTGTGGAGATGTTTGTGGGTGTAGGAGCTGCACGAGTTCGTGACCTCTTCAAACAAGCAAAAGAAAAAGCACCTTGTATTATTTTTATCGATGAGATTGATGCTATCGGTAGATCTAGAGGTAAAGGTCAAATGCCGGGATCAAATGATGAAAGAGAAAATACTCTGAACTCATTGCTGGTAGAAATGGATGGATTTGCAACAGATTCTGGTGTGATCATTCTTGCGGCTACCAACAGACCTGATGTTTTGGATAACGCATTATTGCGTCCGGGTAGATTTGACAGACAGATCAGTATTGACAAGCCCGATAAAAACGGAAGAGAAGCTATTTTTAAAGTTCACTTGAAGCCGCTTAAGCTTAGTAAAGAAGTTGAGTCAAAGAAGCTTTCTGCACAAACACCGGGTTTTGCAGGTGCTGAGATCGCTAATGTTTGTAATGAAGCTGCTTTAATTGCCGCCAGAAAGGATAAAAAGGCGGTAGACATGGATGACTTCGAGAGTGCCATTGACAGAGTGATAGGCGGGCTTGAGAAAAAGAATAAGATCATTTCTCCGGAAGAGAAAAAGATCGTTGCATATCATGAGGCAGGTCATGCTGTTGCCGGTTGGTATCTGGAACATGCAAATCCTTTGGTAAAAGTATCTATTGTACCGAGAGGATTGGCTGCACTAGGTTATGCTCAGTATTTACCTAAAGAACAGTTCCTACATCAAACCGAACAGTTAATGGACGAAATGTGTATGACTTTAGGTGGTAGAGCTGCAGAAGAGATCGTATTCGGAAAGATATCTACAGGAGCCTTAAGTGACCTGGAAAGAATTACAAAGATGGCTTACAGCATGGTTTCTGTGTATGGGCTGAATGATAAGATCGGAAACGTGTCTTTTTATGATTCCAAGCAAAGCGACTACAACTTCCAGAAGCCTTATTCTGAGTCTACAGCTCAGATTATTGATGAAGAGGTCAAGAAGATCATTGATGAAGCTTATCAACGAACAAAGAAACTTCTTCAGGGAAAAAAGAAAGAATTAGAAATCCTTGCTAAGGAATTGCTTGAAAAAGAAATGCTTTATCAATCTGATCTGGAGAAATTGATAGGAAAAAGACCTTTCGATACAAAAACTACTTATGAAGAGTACACTACTCCTGATGCTGAAGTTGTAGATGATGTAATCGAATCCGAATCCGAATCCGATTCTGATTCTGAAGATAAACCTGATGATTCAAAAACAGGTTCTAATAATGGAACAGAAACTGATTCAAAAAAAGATAATCAAGAGAAAGAAGAGGCATCAGAAAAAAAGGACGAATAAGTACTTAAAAGAGCAGGTTTTTTTGATCTTAGATTCGCTTCTTTACAATCAGGTAATAAAGCGATAATTAAAATGTAAACTGTCCATAACAGTTTAGCAAAGCGTGGAAGATATTTTTGATACACAAAACGTGATCAAAAATTAAATCAGCACGCAAGTGAAAAAACTTATAATAATTCTACTGACGGTTTTCCTTTCGTCAGTAGGAACCTTAGCCCAAGAAGCAGGGCAAATTTTAGGAACGATAGTAGACGCTGAAAATGGCGAGATAATCATTGGAGCAAGTATTGGAATCATTGGTACTACAACCGGTGCAGCTTCCGATATAGATGGTAATTACACCATTCCAAATTTAGCACCCGGAACGTATGATCTTCGGGTTTCATACATTTCTTATCAAACACAAAACATTACCGGAGTTGAAGTTGTAGCAGGAGAAACAACCAAGCTTGATATTGCCATGCGAACGGAAGTGGCAAATCTTGATGAGATCACAGTTACAGCAGAAGCTATTCTGGATAGTGAAGCTGGACTTCTAAGGCAACGCCAAAAATCTATCGCCTTTAGTGATGCAATTAGTGCTGAAGCAATTTCAAGATCAGGAAGCGGTGATGCTGCAGGAGCACTCAAAAAGGTAGTAGGGGCATCAGTAGTAGGTGGGAAATATGTGTACATCCGTGGTTTAGGAGACAGATATACTTCTTCTCATCTAAATGGGACTGAGTTACCAAGCGCTGACCCTAACCGAAAAGCATTTCAATTGGATATTTTTCCAAGTAGCCTTTTAGAGAATATAGTAACCCTGAAAACCTTCACTCCCGATAAACCGGGTAATTTCAGTGGTGGACTTATAGATGTAAACACAAAAGATTTTCCAACGGAAAGACTTTTCCAAGTATCTACTTCAATTGGTTATATAACTAATACTACTTTTGAAGATGTTTTGCTTAGTGAAAGAGGCGATACAGATTGGTTAGGCCATGATGATGGAGGAAGGAGTATTCCAGAGTTTGCAGTTAATTATCTGAATAATCCTAATAATGAAAATTTCCCCAGAGCTAATGCCGGAGAAAAGGATCCAGAGATTGCTCAAACATTAAATTTACTTGCAAAATCTTTTAGCTCTGATTTTGAACCCGATCCAATTAACGCGTATCTGAATCATAGCTATGGAGTTACTCTGGGTAATAAAGCCTCTTTATTTGGCAAGGAACTTGGATACATTGCGAGTTTGACTTATGGAGAGTCTTTTGACTCATATGATAATGGGGTTAATGCCGGTTATGAACTTATTGGTTCTCCTTCTGATGCCACTGGTTTAACAGCTAATTTTGACTATGACGACGAAAGAGGAAGTCGAACAGTTGATATTGGTGGGCTTATTAATTTTGCTTATAAATTAAGTTCAAACCACAAGATAAAAACCACTTTTATTGCAACGCAAAGTGGAAGTCAAAGTGGTCGCTTGCTTAATGGGTTCGATCAAGACTTCGAGGGATCTGATTTATCAAACCGAGTAGTAGAGTACACAGAAAGAAGTCTGAGGTCAGGCCAACTTGGAGGTAAGCATTCATTTCCAAAGTTGGCTAATTCAGTTGTTGAGTGGAAAACTGCTTACACAAAGAATACCCAAGACGAGCCGAACCGTCGATTAGCAGTAACACAGAGTGAAGAACGTGTTTTGGCAGGCAATGATACAACTATTTATTCATTCCCAAATGGTCTTAAATTTCCTCTTCGCTTTTATAGAGAGTTAGAAGAAGAGAGTTATAACGCCAGTGTGGATGTTTCAATACCTTTTGTCTCATTTAATGGGGGTAAAGGTTCTTTCAAGCTTGGTGGATTAATAAATCAGGCTGACAGATTTTTTAGAGAGGATGCTTTTGACTTTGAAGCAGATGCAAATCAATTATTAAGACGACCAGATGTTCGTGGTAATTTAGATGCGTACGTTGGGCTTTCCGGTATTATTGGAATGGATAATGAAGAGCCGATATTTGGAGTGCTTCCAAGAGAGATATCTGATGATCGCAATAATTACGATGGGAAAAGAGATATTGCATCTGCCTACGGAATGATTGAACTGCCAATAGTTGATAAGTTCAAAATCATCACCGGTGCAAGAATTGAGTCGGCTCAAATTGAGCTTGTTTCTCAAGACACTTCAGTTGCAATTGGTAATTTAGATGACAGCGATTTACTTCCATCTGTTAGCGCTATTTATTCCATAAATGACAATATGAACATTAGAGGTTCAGTCACAAAAACGTTAGCAAGACCTACTTTCCGAGAGTTAGCTCCTTATGTTACCGTTAATTTTAGTGGTGGACGTCAAGAGGTTGGTAATCAAAATCTGCAAAGAACACTAATAACAAACTTAGATCTTAGATGGGAGTGGTTTCCGAATCCTGGTGAAGTAATTGCTGTCAGTGCTTTTGGAAAAAGATTAGAAAACCCGATTGAAACAGTAATTGATTTACAGGCGCCTGATGGTGACAGAATTACTTACAAAAACGTTGAAGAAGGTACTGTTTTAGGAATTGAATTCGAGATTAAAAAAAATCTCGGATTTATTTCAGATGCATTTAGAAATTTTGGTCTGTCAACAAATCTAACCTTAGTTAATTCTGAAGTAGATATACCAACTGAGGAGTTGGAAGATATTCGTCAAACCGATCCTAATGCTGATGATACAAGACCACTTTTTGGTCAATCTGATTATATCATAAATATGGATCTGGCATATGAAAATCCTGATATCGGATATACTGCTTCGATAAATATGAACAAGTTTGGAGATAGATTGACCGCCGTAAGTTTTGGAGCAACTCCAAACGTTTATGAAAGATCTTACACTACTTTAGATTTTCTAACATCTAAAACCATTGGGCATAGTATTGAATTATCGTTTTCTCTCAAGAATATCCTGAATCCTGATATCGTCGACTCTCAGGAATTTAAAGATCAAGAATTTATTAATAGTTCTTTTAAGCGAGGTAGATCATTCTCGCTTGGAGTAAAATATAAACTTTAATAAAACCACAATTAATCCAACAAAACAAACAGGAATAACATGCTAAAACAAATACAATTAACTTTGCTCGCATTGTTATTTGTGCCTACTACAGTGTTCGCACAAACTACAGTTACCGGGCAAATTACTACTGATACATTTTGGACTGCTGATACTGAGTACGTTCTTGACGGAGCTGTATTCGTAACAAATGGTGCAAGCCTTTATATTGAAGCTGGAACCGTTATCAAGGCGGAAGATGGTCAAGATGTAAATGCAACCGCACTTGTAATTACCCGAGGTTCTAAAATCTTTGCTGAAGGTACTTCTTCAAACCCAATTACTTTCACATCTATAAATGATGATGGGACATTAGACAAAGACGATACCGGTGAGTGGGGTGGTGTAGTTATCTTAGGAAAAGCGAGCACCAATAATGCCAGCGAAAAATTAATTGAAGGGCTTGATCAAATTGAAACCGATCCTGCACTTGTAGGTTACGGCGGAACTGATGACATGGACAACTCCGGAGTTATGCGTTATGTTTCTATCCGTCATACTGGTATCAACGTAGGTCAGGATAGTGGAAATGAAATTCAAGGTCTTACTTTGGGTGGCGTTGGTGCCGGTACAACTATTGAGTTTATTGAGTCGTTCGCTTCAGCTGATGATGGATATGAATTCTTTGGTGGAACGGTAAATACCAAGTACATGATTTCTGCTTTCGTAGAAGATGATGGTTTTGACTGGGATCAGGGATTCCGTGGTAAAGGTCAATTTTGGATTGTAATTCAGGATACTGATATTGCAGGACGTGCCGCCGAGATGGATGGTGCTGGAGGAAATGAAGACACAACTCCATTTGCTTTCCCTGTAGTTTCCAACGCTACTTATATCGGACCTGGTTCTGCTACTATTCCTGATGGTGACGGTAGTGGTGAGCTAATGCTATTCCGTGATAACACTGGCGGAGAGTATCATAACTCTGTATTCACAGCGCATTCCTCGTTAGCTGTAGAAGTAGAAGATGTAGCAGAAAGTACTGTTGATAGTCGTGCTCGTTTAGAAGCGGATTCATTAAACATCAAAAACAGTGTGTTCTTTAATTTTGGCGCAGGAACTGACTTTGCGTCTATTTCAAGTGCCACTTTTGTATCCGACGAAATAGGTGCTGTTTCTGAAGGTAATGTATTTACTGATCCTGGATTTGGAAATCTTGCTCTAACTTCGGCATTAGAACTTCAAGCGTCTAACGTAACAACTGGTGCTGTACAGCCTGACGATGACTTCTTTTCTAAAGTAGCTTTTAAAGGTGCTGTAGGTGGAAATAATTGGTTAAAAGGATGGACCGCTTTAGATGAGCTTGGTTTCTTGCCAAATATATCTGCACCGAGTACAGTAAATGTAAACGGACAAATTACTACGGATACATATTGGACTGCTGATAATGAGTATGTTCTTGATGGAGCTGTATTCGTAACAAATGGTGCAAGCCTTTATATTGAAGCTGGAACCGTTATCAAGGCGGAAGATGGTCAAGATGTAAATGCAACCGCACTTGTAATTACCCGAGGTTCTAAAATCTTTGCTGAAGGTACTTCTTCAAACCCAATTACTTTCACATCTATAAATGATGATGGGACATTAGACAAAGACGATACCGGTGAGTGGGGTGGTGTAGTTATCTTAGGAAAAGCGAGCACCAATAATGCCAGCGAAAAATTAATTGAAGGGCTTGATCAAATTGAAACCGATCCTGCACTTGTAGGTTACGGCGGAACTGATGACATGGACAACTCCGGAGTTATGCGTTATGTTTCTATCCGTCATACTGGTATCAACGTAGGTCAGGATAGTGGAAATGAAATTCAAGGTCTTACTTTGGGTGGCGTTGGTGCCGGTACAACTATTGAGTTTATTGAGTCGTTCGCTTCAGCTGATGATGGATATGAATTCTTTGGTGGAACGGTAAATACCAAGTACATGATTTCTGCTTTCGTAGAAGATGATGGTTTTGACTGGGATCAGGGATTCCGTGGTAAAGGTCAATTTTGGTTTGTAATTCAAGATACTGATATTGCAGGACGTGCCGCTGAGATGGATGGTGCCGGAGGAAATGAAGACACAACTCCATTTGCTTTCCCTGTAGTTTCCAACGCTACTTATATCGGACCTGGTTCTGCTACTATTCCTGATGGTGACGGTAGTGGTGAGCTAATGCTATTCCGTGACAACACCGGTGGTGAATACCACAACTCAATTTTTGCAGAGCACTCTGCAATAGCTGTAGAAGTTGAAGATGTAGCTGAAAGTACTATTGACAGTCGTGCTCGTTTAGAAGCCGATTCATTGAACATCAAAAATAGTGTGTTCTTTAATTTTGGTGCAGGAACTGACTTCACCTCTATTTCAAGTGCTACTTTTGTTTCTGATGAAATAGGCGCTACTTCTGAAGGTAATGCAATTACTGATCCTCAATTCAGAAGCTTAGACCGAGCTACTCAATTCGGTTTAGATGCTAGATTACAAGCAGGAAGTTCTGCATTAACTGGTGCGGTAATTCCTGATGATGAGTTTTTCACTGAAGTATCTTACAAAGGAGCTTTTGGTGTTAAAAACTGGATGGTTGGTTGGACTGCGTTAGATGAAAAAGGCATCATTAACCCGGGAGTTGTAACTGAAAATGAAGATGAGATTGAAATCCCTCATTCAGTAGTACTCAATCAAAACTATCCTAACCCGTTCAACCCTTCAACAAACATTAGCTTTGAGTTGCCAAGTGCACAAAAAATTACTTTGAAGGTATATGACATGTTGGGTAGAGAAGTAGCTACTCTCATTTCAGGTGAAAACTATAGTGCAGGAAAAGCAAGTGTAACATTTGATGCTACGAATCTGGCAAGTGGCATCTACTTATACCGATTATCAGCTGATAACTTTACTAAAGTTCAGAGAATGACGCTGATTAAATAACTTAATTCTCAACCAAGTTTACGTCTCACAAATCATTGTGAGGTGTGCTGATCACAAGAGAGTTCTGATGAATCGGAACTCTCTTTTTTTAATGTCTAAAAGAGTTATTTATAATTGTTTTTAAAACTACTTTGCGCTCAATATCAGAAAAACAAAAAAGGGCAGAGAACAGTTTTTAAAAAAAATAGTGAATAAAGCATTTTGAGGGCGATTTTATATTACAGTTCATGGTACTTAACATTAAGGTAATAGTGTGGTAATTAAAGCATAAACTGTTGGTAACAGTATAGCAAAGTGCTGTTGATATCTTTTGAACACCAAATAAAAGGTGATCAAAAATAAATATCAGCACACATGAAAACTTTAAACTCTTATCTGACTTTGCTACTCTGGTTATTCTCAGGTGTAGCATTTGCTCAAGGCACAGGCCAAATAACAGGAACCATTATTGACGCCGGAAATGGCGAAACAATAATAGGTGCAAGCGTTGGAATTTCAGGAACCACTAAAGGAGCAGCAAGCGACCTGGATGGTAATTTTACAATTCGCGGCCTGGAACCGGGTATCTACTCCGTAACCGTATCTTACATTTCTTATACAACACAAACAGTTACAGGAATTGTTGTAACCGAAAGTGAATCTGCAGTTCTGAATATTGCTTTGGAATCAAATGTAGCCGATCTGGATGAAGTTGTAGTAACAGCAGAGGCCATCAAAAGCGGTGAGGCTGGTCTACTTTCAATACAAAGAAAAGCTGTCGCAGTTCAGGACGGAATATCTTCTGAAGAGCTTTCACGTTCCACAGATGGAAATGTAGGTTCTGCGATGAAGCGTGTTTCAGGAGTTACTGTTGTTGGCGGAAAAGATGTTTATGTACGTGGGTTAGGAAACCGGTACAGTAATGTTCAGTTAAACGGATCTCCGATCCCCTCAACTAATCCCAATAAAAAAGAAGCCCCTGTAGATATTTTATCCAGCGGTATAGTAGATAATATCGTAGTTCAGAAAACATATACTCCGGATCAATCAGGTGAATTTTCAGGAGGATCTGTTCAGATCGTTACCAAGGAATTTCCGAACAACCCGAATATTACTTTTTCATATACAACTGATGTTAATACAAACTCCACATTCAAAAACTATTTAGGATACAGTGGAGGAGGAATTGATTTTTTAGGGTATGATAATGGGTTCAGAAGCCTGCCTGAAGATGTTGAAGACAGCCAGATAACAAACGCAGAAGAAGCCGGAAGAATAGTTAGCACTCTGAACAATTCGTGGGCATCAAAGAACATTCAGTCTCTCCCCGGTCAAAAATTCGGATTTAGCTATAGCAACCAGTTCAATCAGGACAAGATGCCAATTGGATTAGTTTCTAATTTAAGCTACAAATATGCTACTGACTCCAGAACTAACGAAAGCTTTCGGTACATAAACAATTTCAATGAAAACACAGGAGAGACTCTTCTAGGTTCTGATTATATCCGTAACTCAGGTGAGGAGAAAACCAGCCTGAACGGTATGTTGAATATATTTGCGAAACCTAATGAGCTTACAAAAATCGGGTTGAAGAATTTATATTCCAACTCTTCGAATAATCAATATTCAGCAATTGAAGGTTCATATTACAATTTCGATAATGACAACAGGCAAACGGTTGCAGAGTTTGATCGCAGAGCGATTTATTCATCTTCTTTGATTTTCGAAACTTATTTTCAGGATTTTATGGAGTCAAGTCTGGACGCATCCATAACTTATTCTAAAGCTGTTCGTGATCTTCCGGATCGCAGAACTACACAATATGTAAGAACAGATGCCGGAGATTTAGAAGTAATATTACCATTCAGAGGCAACTCTCACTTCTTCTCTTACCAAAATGATAACAACTATTCAGCAAAACTGGATTATGACTTTAAGCCTGTCGAAAAACTTAGTGTCAAAGTTGGTGGTTTCGCACTTTATAAAGACAGAGATTTTGAATCATACAAATTAATTTATGAAGAAAATCCGTCAGCGAATGCCCCTGATATAGATAAATCTCTTTCGGCTGAAGAAATATTTACGGCAGAGAATATCCTTAATGAAAGCTTAATTCTTACAGAACGTACTAGTTCCAGAGATTCTTATAATGGAGAGCAGGAATTAGCTGCAGGATACTTTTCTTTAAATTGGTCTCCAACCAGTAGATGGAACTTTGTTTCCGGATTAAGAGCTGAAAATTCATCCCAATCTATAAATAGTGATGTTCTGGTAGATGAATTAGATCTTTTACCTGCGTTCAATGCTACATTCAGACCATCGGAAAAAACAAATCTTAGAGGAGCATTTTCTATTACGCTGGCTCGTCCCGAGTTCAGAGAGCTATCTGAATTTAACTTTCAGGACTTTATTGGTGGAAGAACTGTTTTTGGTAACTCAGATCTGCAGAGAACCAAAATATATAACTATGATCTTAGACTCGAAACATTTCCAAATGTAGGAGAACTATTTGCGTTCAGTCTTTTCTATAAGGAGTTTGAGAATCCAATTGAAGTATTCTACCGAATTACCCAAAACAACGAGGTTCGTTACGATAATGTAGAATCTGCAAATTTATATGGAGTAGAAGTTGAAGGTAGAAAAGACATCACTGAAAAACTGAGATTAAGCAGCAACTTCTCGTATATCCTATCAGGTGTTGAATATGCTGATGGAGCCTCCGCAGGCCGTCAGGCAAATGCTGACAGACCTATGTTCGGTCAATCTCCTTATACACTGAATTTGAATGCATTTTACTTAATGCCTTCTATTGATTCTGAACTCACTCTTTCTTTCAACAAGTTCGGAGAGCGTATTTCTGCTGTTGGTAATAACGAACAACCGGATGATGAGTATGAGCAATCATTTAACAAATTAGACCTGAATTTCACTAAGAACTTCAGAAACGCGTCTATCAATGCCAGTATCGAAAATATTCTCGGTGATAATGTAGTGTATAAGCAAGGTGATATAATCACTAATCAATATGAGATCGGTACCAGTTTTTCAATCAGTTTTAGCTATTCATTTAATTAACACACAACAAAAAAACAATACAAAATCATGAAATCTAATCTTAAGCTTCTAACTTTATTTGCTTTAGCGTTATCATTTTCATTCACGTCATGTGATGATAATAACGGGAGTGATGAAGACACTGAGCTACCTGCAATCTACGCAGCTCTTCCGGGAACTGTAATTTCCGAAGACACAAGATGGTCAACAGATCAGGAATTAACCGGACAATACTACGTACTTCCGGGAGTAACTCTAACTATTGATGCAGGAATTGAAGTAAGCTTTACCTATCATAATAATGATGTAGATAAAGTAGGAGCGATCATAACGCTGCCTGCTGACGCTGAAAACTTTGAAACTCCACAGCCTAGTGGAAGATTAGTTGCTGAAGGAACTGCAAACAATCCAATTGTATTTACTTCAGCTCGTGATAATAAATTACCCGGAGACTGGGGTGGCATCGTGCTGGCCGGAGAAGGAATCAATAACATCGACGGTGGAAAAGGAGAAGTTGAAGGTCTTCCGGATGCAATTCAGTATGGTGGCATGAACAATAACGATGACAGCGGAATTCTGAAATATGTTCGAATTGAGTATGTAGGATTTTCGTTTGCTGAAGGTTCAGAGCTAAATGGTTTAAGCCTTTATTCAGTAGGCTCAGGCACTACTTTAGAGTACATTCAGGTATACAAATGTACAGATGATGGTTTTGAGTGGTTCGGAGGCTCAGTAAATGCAAAATATCTGATCTCTTCATTCAACGATGATGATTCATTTGATATGGATGAAGGTTGGAACGGAAATGGTCAATTCTGGTTGGGTGTTCAGGTTGCCGGAGCAGATAACGGTTTTGAATCTGATGGTGTAAAGACATTGGGATCAGGTGGAGAGACTAACCCAACCCTTTATAATGTTACTTTAGTTGGATTGAAGCAAGATGGTGCAACCAAAGATGCAGAAGATAAAAACTATGGAATGCGTTTAAGAGAAGAATTCAACGGAACACTTGAAAACTTCATCATTACTGATTTTGATGGCCTGAATTTCAAGCTTGAAGATGATACAAGAGATCTTTTCCCGAACAGCCTTTCTATAGACAACACTATTGTCTGGAACAATGAAGGTTTTAACAATGCAGCTGATTCAACTGATTTCGGAGCAGTAACAATGGAACAGGCACCGGGATTCACAAATGCAGCAGGTTATGATTATACAGTTGCAAATCCGGTAACAGGAGCAACTCCTCCAAGTAACAGTTTCTTCAACTCAAGTGCTACTTACGTAGGAGCATTTGGTTCCACGAACTGGGCAACAGGAAATTGGGTTCGTTGGAACGACAACTAAATTAGAGTTTGTAGCATACTCTACATATTACGTCTCACAGAAATTGTGAGGTGTGCTGATCACATGAGAGCTCTGATGAAATCGGGGCTCTCTTTTTTTGTCATTACTTTTCTGATCCATCCTGTATTTTTCTTTTATTAGATATATAATTCGGGAACCGAAATTCTTACTATTCGGTTAAGTGAGTAAATCAAAAAAAGGGTAAGTTTTGGTACTTGTAACAAGAAAAACACATTTTAACGCTGCACACCGATTACATAATCCATCCAAAAGTGATGAGTGGAACAAGAAGACTTTTGGAAAGTGCAATCATCCCAACTGGCATGGACATAATTATGTTATGGAAGTAACATTAGCAGGAGAGCCAAGTCCTGAAACAGGTTTTATCATTGATCTTTCAGATTTAAAGCAGATCATTGAAAAAAAAATAGTAGAGCCTTGCGACCATAAAAACCTGAATCTGGATGTGCCTTTTTTAGATGGGATTTTACCCAGCTCGGAAAATCTGGTAAAAGCGTTTTATAAAGAGCTAAAAGAAGAAGTAGAAGAAGCTTCTTCAGAAGGAGGAGTACTCTATAGCGTCAAACTCTACGAAACCGAAAGAAATATTGCAGAGTATTGCCCTTTTAAGAAGATTTAGTTTTTAAACTTTACATCTCGTTCCGTAGCTCCGCTGCGGAATGAAATTGGAAGCTCCTATCCCCTTTAGTCACGGGCTTAAGAGATCTTTGGGTTCGGAATTGTAGATGTTAGATAATTCACTTACAAAAATTAACTTGTTTATAATTCTAACGATTTCAGAAAAAGCTTTCACCTCCACCGACCTTTAGAATTATTGGCGAGCCAAGAACGTAATGAAATCGACGGCTCCGAAGGAGCAATCATTACATTCAGGCTGATTCGTGAATATGTATCATACGAACGAAGACCTTTTGTAATGATTAGTCGATGTAATGGAGTTCGCGCCAATAATTCTTGTCGGGAGCTTTTGGTACTTTTGTCGGCACAAAAGTACATAGAGCAAAGGAACTGAACCCTATAAAAAAGGCTAAATCTAGCATAAGGCTACCTACTTTTGTCTTGATACAAAAGTAGCAAAAGATCAAGCCGAAGTATTTAAGACGGGTTCACTGATCCTGCGCTGAATAATCCTAAAGGTCTTCTCTCGTTCTGAGAAAATTACTACACTCTTCACCAGAAAGGATTATTCCTGCTTCGCAGACGCATCCGGATCACGCTCTCTTCTCCGTCTTAAATACTAAGGGCGAATATTTCTAGAATTGTCACTACAACAATGTCAACGAATTACATGACATCTACAGGAATGACTTGTTTGAAGCTCCGCCTCAATGGAAGCGGAGCTTCCAAATTAGCGTCACGCAGCGGAGCTACGTGACGAGGTAAACTAATAAACCACTCCAAAACTTAAAGATTCCAATCTCTTGTATTGAAATCTTTTGCCTGCTGAATTTAAATCGATTCATGTTTTAGAGCAGTATAACGACCCGGCATTTAAGCGGCGAGTCGAGTTAAAATTAATAAAGTTCCGAACTCCGTCCGAGTCCGCTTGAAACACTTATTATACCACATTTGTATTGATTAAAGTTTTTATTTCGTCTTTGCTTCCACCAACTACTCTAGAAATATTCCAATCAGGTGATTCAAATTCTACATATTTCGTTATGTATTGTTCTTTGATTGGAATATAAGCCATGACTACACCACGTCCATTTGTTTTGCTGTTTCCTGAATACCAAATCACAATAGAATTAGGTACAATCTGCCGCATTCTACGATGGAGGTTATTCTCCGATTCTTGTTCAATATGTAATTGGTATGGAGATTCTTTTTCTAGGTAAGTACCATTGTAATCTGAGCTGAAAAAACGTTGACTAATAATACGATTTGGTACAAAAGGAGGAATTGTAAGTCTAGACTGTCCGACACCAAATGCACCCATAATTTTTCCTGAAAAGCCCAACCATTTTTCTCCAAACCAATTATCAACATTAACGAGATAAATTTCCTTAGGGCAATGCAATGAAAGCAGTCTATTTGTAATACATTCCACTTGCTTCAAAAAAGAAGGATTATCGTTTGATTGTATGTGAACTTTGATCATGGAAAGTTTTTAATGTGGTATAACATACTATTGGTGAACTTTATAGAAATTAATTTAACTTTTTCTTCCCATTCTTTAAAGCAAGACTCGGCTCTGGGACATAATGCCCAAGTCCACCGGCTCTTTTATCGTTAAAAGTAGTTGGGATGTCGTTATTGGCTGTTCTTTCAGCCCAGGTAACGTGCTCGGTACCATCATCACGCTTTACCATGGTAATGCATTCTTCCACCGGACAAACCAAAGAACACAGATTACAACCCACGCAATTATCTTCAATGATAAAAGGTACACGATTGTCAGGATCGTCCGACAAACCAATTGCCTGATGAGCTCCGTCTTCACAGGAAATGTAGCAAAGTTCACAGCCAATACATTTATCGCCGTCAATTTCGGCTACAACTTTATGCTTCAGGTTCAGATCTTTCCATTCTTTCACATTCGGAAGTGCTTTTCCTTTAAAATCATAGATCGTTTCGTAGCCTTTGTCTTCCATAAACTGGACGAGTCCGGCTTCCATTTCTCTCACAATTCCAAAACCATAATGCATCACAGCAGTACAAACCTGAACGGAACCACATCCAAGTAAAATATATTCCACAACGTCGCGCCAGTTTTCAATTCCGCCAATTCCACTGATCGGAGTATCTTTGGTGATGGCATCCTGAGCCAGTTCTTTAACCATATTCAAAGCAATGGGTTTAACGGCAGGACCACAATAACCACCATTGGAACCGGCTCCATCCACAACAGGGTAGGGCGCATACGAATCCAGATCGATGCCAACGATACTCTTGAATGTGTTTACCAGCGAAATAGCATCGGTTCCGCCTTCCACAGAAGCTCGGCCGGGATCAACAATATGACTGATATTCGGTGAAAGTTTAGTAATTACAGGAATATTTGCAGCTTCCATCACCCATTCTACAATGGTTTTCAGAACATCAGGCTCTTGCCCAACAGCTGATCCCATTCCGCGTTCACACATTCCATGCGGACAACCAAAGTTAAGTTCAATTCCATCCGCACCTGCATTCTCACAATCTTTAATGATCTGTTCCCATTCCGCTCTGCTTTCCACCATCAGAGAAGCAATAACAGCATGATCAGGAAAGTACTTTTTTACTTCTTCAATTTCTTTGAGGTTATCGGCAAGCGGGCGATCGGTAATCAACTCAATATTATTAAAACCTGCCATTCTTGTATCACGGTAATCAACAGAACCATATCTACTGGAGACATTTACAACAGGGACGCCAAGCGTTTTCCAAACGGCACCACCCCAACCGGCTTCAAAAGCTTTCATTATCTGATATCCGGAATTTGTGGGAGGAGCAGAAGCCAGCCAAAAAGGATTCGGAGCTTTTATTCCTGCAAAATTGATTGATAAGTCTGCCATAATAAATTGGTTAATGAATATTCGTAATGAAATAAATTATAAGAGAACAAATAGTAATCTGAGCTCCATTCTTTGGAACGCTGATAGTGCTGATAGAGCAGATATTCACTGAATTGGTTTACTTGTTTTTCTGTTGCTAAAAATTTTCCGTTTGAATTCAGGGCGTTTTCCAAAGTTAAATAAAAGCCCAACCTCTATGTCAGTAGCTTTTAAATAATTAATAAGTTGGTACTCGTGTTCCTTTTTTAATTTTTTCGCTGCTTTTAACTCTACTATAATTTTATCTTCGATTAATAAATCAGCAAAGTAATTGCCAACTTCTACTGTTTTATAATAAACGAGAATCCTTTTTTGAGCTTCAGTTTGTAATCCTGTTTTTTGTAACTCTATAAGCATTGCGTTTTCATAGACTTTCTCTAAGAATCCATACCCAAGTTCATTAAAAACGGTATAGTATGATTTTATAATCTGATCAGTTAAATCGCTATGCTTGTACTTCATCTAACTCTACACATTTGGTAACTTTTACTCTGAGATTTAATCTGCTAAATTTGTGTCATCAGCGTCCTAATCTTTAGAACGCTGCTAATAGAGCAGATACTCACTGATTTGGTTTTATGTGTTACTTTGTATAATAATTAAGGTTAAAAAAATGTTATCAGTTAAATCCGCATGATCCGCGTCATCTGCGTTCTAATGTTTCTTATTGAGCCAGTTTTCAATTCCGAGTGCGGCTTGTTTTCCGTCATAAGCGCCATTAACGACTTCAGCTCCACCATTTACCGCATCTCCGCCTGCAAAGTATTTGGGGTTTCCGGTTTGAAAAGATTCTCCGTTTACAACAATTCGGGTACTTCTGTCAATTTCCAGATCATCAATTAATCCAAAGAATTCACCCAGTTTAGCTTGTCCTGTTCCTTTGATAACAAGATCACAATCTAACGTAAATTCACTGCCTTCTATATATTCAAGCTTTCCGTTACTGCTTTGTGTTTTGATAAATTTGACCCCGGTTGCTTTACCATTTCCGGTTATTTCAACGGGTTGTACATTAAACAGGCCTTTGGCCCCTGCATTTCTGGCCAGATCATATTCAAAATTGTAACCACCCATTTCTTCTTTTGACCGGCGATATGCTAAGATCACATTATTAGCGCCCATTCTGGCTGATTCTGATGCGGCATCCATGGCTGTATTCCCACCACCAATTACGATCACGGAATCCGGGACTCTGACTTTGTGCTCAGTCATGCGAAGTTCTTCAACAAACTCTACTGCTCCGATCACATTTTCTTTATCAACTCCCGGGAGATCAAGATCAGCGGTTGGACCAAGACCAACTCCGATAAAAATGGCGTCATAGTTCTCCTCAAGATCGTTTAATTGCTCTTTTGTAGTAATGGCTTTGCCATAATGGATACTGAATCCAAGTTGATCTTGCAGATAATCAACTTCATCCAGAACTTCTTTGTTGGTTATCTTATAAGGAGCCGTTCCGTGGACTGCAAGTCCTGAAGGTTTGTCTTTTGCTTCAAAAATATCTACAGAAAAACCTAAAGTTCGAAGTTCACATGCACAGGAAATTCCTGCAGGTCCGGCTCCAATTACGGCTACTTTATTGCCATTATCTTTACCGGGTTTGAATATTTCTTTTTTTGATTTTATAACCTGATCTGTGGCGTAATTCTGTAATCTTCCAATATCAATGGGTTTAACATCCTGATGGTTATAGACACAAGCCCCTTCGCACAGCACTCCGGTAGGACAGACTTTTCCGCAGGTATTTCCAAACCAGTTTTTATCGAAGATCGTTTTTGCAGCACCTTCAGCATTTCCGGTTTGGATCTGTTTTATAAATAAAGGAATATCAATTCCGGTCGGACAAGCAGTGACACATGGAGCATCGTAACAAAACAAACAGCGCGAACTTTCATAGAACGCCTCTGTCTTGTTCATCAGCGGTTTTTTTTGAGCAAAGTTTTCATGAAAATCTTCGCTGGATTCCGGTCTTTTATATTCTGCCATAAATAAATCCTGTTAAACTAAACTATTAATGCGTTGTGTAGGAACGCTGATATTGCTGATTGAGCAGAAACTCACTGATTTGTTTTAGGTATATTTTAAGTCATTCATAAGTATGAAATAAATACTAGTCAGTTAAATCTTCCAGATCCGCGTCATCCGTGTTCTATTTTCTTAATTTAAAGCTCGGTTAGTTTATCATATGTTTCAGGTCTGCGATCTCTGAAGAACTGCCAGGTTGATCTCACTTCATCGATCATATCCAGATCAAATTCAGCTACTAATAATTCATCTTTGTCTTCTGAAGCTTCAGCGAAAATTTGTCCCCGCGGATCTACAAAGTAGGAGGTTCCGTAAAAACGACCTAGATCCCAGGGCTTTTCTTCTCCCACGCGATTGATACATCCCATGAAATAACCATTGGCAGCTGCATGAGCCGGTTGTTCCAGTTTCCAGAGATACTGAGAAAGTCCTTCTACAGTGGCAGATGGATTGTAAACGATTTCTGCTCCATTCAGACCAAGAATTCTGGCTCCGTCAGGGAAATGGCGATCGTAACAAATATACACGCCAACCTTAGCATACTTAGTTTGGAAAACGGGATAACCAAGATTACCCGGCTTAAAGAAAAATTTCTCCCAAAAACCGGTAGTGTGAGGAATATGATTTTTGCGATACTTACCGAGATAAGTTCCATCGGCATCAATAACAGCTGCGGTGTTATAAAAAACTCCGGCTTGTTCTTTCTCATAGATTGGAACAATGATCACCATTTGGTACTTCTTAGCGTATTCCTGCATCATCTCGGTAGTTGGACCGGGAACTGTTTCTGCGGAAGCATACCATTCTTTATCCTGTCCCGGACAGAAATAAGGTGTGTTAAAAATTTCCTGCAAACAAAGAATCTGAACACCTTTCTTTCCGGCTTCTTCTATATATGGAATATGCTTATCGGTCATGGCTTTCATGATCTCTTTGATGCTTCCTTCTCCTTCGGTCATAGGAAGACTCATTTGAATAAGACCTGATTTAACTTTTCTTGGCATAATGTTTCTTTATTTGTTTTCAGTTTAATTGGCAGATCGGTATAAAACTATCTGCTGAAATTTTTTAGATCACATAGGATGTTTTTCCGCGCTTCACGAATTGTCCACTTCCGGGTTCCAGGTGACATTCTTCATTTTCGATAGCGATTTGTCCACGGAGCAATACCGTCTCTGTTTTTCCGGTTACTTCCCAACCTTCATAGCTGGAATAATCTACATTCATGTGATGGGTGTCTTTTGAAATAACATGCTCTTTTTCAGGATCAAAGATCACGATATCTGCATCAGTTCCAACAGCCAGCGTTCCTTTCTTTGGATACATTCCGAAAATTTTAGCCGGATTGGTAGCAGTTACTTCAACAAATTTGTTGAGGGAGATTTTTCCCTTCTTAACTCCTTCCGAAAAGATCAATTCCATGCGGTGCTCAATTGCAGGGTGTCCGTTCGGAATCTTTGAAAAATCATCTTTTCCCATTTTCTTCTGTTCCCAGGTAAAAGGGCAGTGGTCTGTTCCGATCACATTCACCAAACCCTGCTGCAAACCCGACCAAAGTGCAGCCTGATCTTTTTTCTCGCGGATGGGAGGGCTCATTACCCATTTTGCTCCTTCGAAATCTTCTTCATAAACGGAAGCATCAACCAGTAAATACTGAGGACATGTTTCCACAAATATGCGTTGATTTCTGAGTCCTGCTCGTTGAACAGCATTGAGTGCACCTTCGCAAGTCATGTGTACGATATATCCAGTACAACCTGTGTAATGGAGCATATCTGTAAAACGAGCGCTTGCTTCGGCTTCAGTAACTTCAGGCTGTGAAAGATAATGGTAGAGTGGAGCGGTTTTCCCTTCTGAAAGATGCTTGGCGATCAGAGAATCAATTACGTCGCCGTTGGTGGCGTGTACTGTAACCAATCCACCATGCTTCTTAACAACTTTCATGAGTTGAACCATTTGTCCGTCATCGATCATTAGGGCTCCTTTGTAAGCCATAAATGTTTTGAAAGATGTAATTCCTTCTTCCTCGATGAACTCTACAATTTCTTTGGCTACATCATCATTGAAATCGGTAACTGCCATATGATAGGAGTAATCACCAATGGCCTTACCTTCGGATTTTTTTTGCCAGGTTTTTAAAGCATTTCTGAGGGTGTCACCCTGCGTTTGGAGGATGAAATCAATGACAGTGGTAGTTCCTCCAAAAAGAGCTGCACGAGTTCCGGTTTCATAATCATCGCTGGAGTAGGTGCCCATAAAAGGCATGTCCAGATGAACATGAGGATCGATCCCTCCCGGAAATACTAATTTGTCGGATGCATCAATGATTTTATCAGCTTTAGAGTCCAGATTTTCCCCGATAGCTGAGATCTTTCCATCTTCAACATACAGATCAGCGATGTAATCTTCGGACGCAGTGACAATTCTACCATTTTTAATAAGTACTGATGACATAAAGCAATTATACTAAGTGAGAATTTCTTCAGTTTCTGTCCCGGTTTGATGATCCTTCATTAAATAATAATAAAGAATAAAGGCCACTCCGAAACCTGTAAACCATGATAAACTATATAAATAACTCAGGGATGGAATCCAAAATCCGATAAGGGCTGTGAGTACACCGGCAGCTAAAGCATACATTGCTGCTTTGTTAAAACCTGATCCGCCATACGAGTATTTACCTTCAGGTTTATAAAGTTCATACAGAGCCAGAGTCTTTTTGCGAATCAGATAATAATCACATAGAAGTACTCCTAAAACGGGGCCTAATAATCCGCTGACGAATACAAGGATAGCTCCGATATCATCGGCAAGCCACCAGGGACAGGTGATAATTCCAACTGCTCCGGCAATTACACCACCTGTTCTGAAATTCAATTTTTGTGGAATTACATTTGCGATTGCATTGGCAGGGGCTATTATATTTGCGGCGATATTGGTACTTAATGTGGCAATTATCAAAGCAATTTGAGCAAAAATAACTATTCCGGGATGTTCAAATTGAGCGACTAAAGAAACAGGATCCCATGGCGTATCTTCCACGATAATAACATCTTTGAAGGAAATTATAGCAGCACAGGTTACAAAAATGGCTACGAATGAATAGAAAGTCATGGTGGTAGGTAAGCCTAAAAACTGACCTTTAATTTGGTCGGTCTGGTTTTTTGAAAGTCGTGTAATATCAGCGATACTGATTGCCATGGTAGCCCAAAATCCAACCATAGCTGTAAACCAGATCAGGTAGGTCCAGATCGTTGGTTGTGAATCTGAAGCAGAATCTTCAGCAAAAACAGATACCGTACTTGATAAAACTCCATCTGCATTTTTAAACTGAACCAAAACAGGTTCTTCACCGGAGGCATAGCTTTCAGAAAATGGAATTGAAATCTTTGATGAGATTGCAGTGATGGGCTGCCAGCCAAGGTCATCATATCCAGAAGTTGTTGGAATTTTGACAGAAACTTCAGAAGCTTTTGCATTTCCATCCAGGTCAGCAACTACATTTAAATTTAAAAGATATTCTGAAGAGTTGGATTCTGAGACTAGTAAAGAAGCAGTAGTTTTTTGAAGCTGAGCTCCTTGATCCAGAACGGCAGAAAAACTTCCGGCATTATTATATCCCCAGCCAATCAGGATCAGACCAATCAGAATGAGAATCGGTGCTGAGTAATTTTCCAGCCATTTTATAGATTCCGTTCCTTTCCAGATAAAATAGATGTTAATACACCAAAACAGCCCGAAGCATATGAATTTCCCAAGATCCAGTTCCAGAGATCCTGACTGTCCCGAAATAATATTCCAGATAGAATAAAAAGCTAAACCACCGATCCAGGTTTGAATCCCAAACCAACCACAGGCAATAATTCCACGAACCAGAGAAGCGATATGAACTCCGTAGATTCCAAACCCGGCTCTGCCAAAAACAGGAAAAGGAATTCCATATTTCACACCGGCATGTCCACTGAGAACCATGGGAATGGTAATCACTAAATTTGCAATCGCGATAATAATGAGAGAAGCCTGCCAACTCAATCCGGATAAAATCATGTTAGAAGCCAGCAAGTAGGTAGGAATACATACCGCCATCCCAACCCAGATCGCTGTCATATTCCACATCGACCAGGTTCGGTCTTCATGCGGAAGTGGAATCATATCTTCACCGCTTAAGGGAGAAGATTCTAATTCTGCAGGTAGTTTAAGGTTTTCATTCATCCGATAAAGTTTAGTTACGATTAATCACAGTATTCATCCGCAATGGAAATTGCTTGTGAGATGATGTCGAGCCCTTCATCAATTTGTTCTTTAGTTATACAAAGCGGGGGAGCGGTGAAGATCCAGTTCCAGCGCACAAAAGTGAACATACCTGCTTCCCGGATCTTGGCTGCCATTCGATTAGTGGCTTCCATTTCAGATGGCTTTGCATTCCAGGGAGTAACGGGTTCTTTAGTATCGCGGTTTTTAACCAATTCAATGCAACCCAACAGTCCGGTGTTTCGATAATCGCCAATGGAAGGGTGTTTTTCTTTGAGCTTTTCCACACCGGCTTCAATATGAGAGCCCATTTTTGCTGCATTATCAACCAATCCATCTTCTTCTATAATCCGGATATTTTCAACAGCAGCGGCACATGAAACGGCATGTGCAGAATAGGTAAGTCCGATAACCATCGGGTGATCATCAAAATGTTTGGCAATAGCATCTGAGATCATAACGCCACCAAGAGGCAAATATCCTGATGTAAGACCTTTTGCCGTGCACATGATATCAGGTTCAACACCGTGATGATCAACGCCAAACATCTTTCCGGTTCTGCCAAATCCACTCATTACTTCGTCATCAATGATAAGGATTCCGTATTTATCACAGATTTTGCGAACCAGCTTCCAATAATTTGGCGGATACTTGATGCATCCTGAAGAACCTGATTCACCTTCAAGTAAAATGGCAGCGATACTATCAGGATTTTCATACTTAATGACTTGTTCTAAATTACGTGCAGCTAATTCCCCACATTCTTCAAAAGTCTCAGAATTCCAGGGACAGCGGTAGAAATACGGGTTTTCAACATGAATAAACCCGGGCGCTCTTTGTGTATCAATTGGAAATTTTCGGGGATCGCCTCCGGCAGAAATAGCACCATACGTTGCTCCGTGGTAAGATCGGTATTGGGTTATGATCTTATGTCGACCGGTGTACATTCGAGCAAGCTTTATTCCGTTTTCAATAGCTTCTGCTCCACCTAACGTGAAGAAGGTTTTATTGAGAGAGGAGGGAGCTAGTTCCGAAAGCTTCTTTCCCAATTTACCACGTGCATCGGTGATCATTCCCGGATACACAAAGCTGACTTCTTCCATCTGTCGCTTAACTGCTTCGGTAATACGTTGATCTCCATGACCGATGTTTACATTCATCAGCTGTGAGGAGAAATCCAGAATTTTATTACCATCTCGATCATTCAAATAAACCCCTTTAGCATCTTTAATACTGATAGGATTCAACCCACCTTGCTTTGCCCAGGAAAAAAGTGTGTGATTCAGGTTGTTGTCACGAATTTGGCTGTTGGAAGTCATATAAAAAGAGTTTCGGGTTTCGGATTACGAGTTCTGGCTTGTAGGCATATTTTAGCTCAAAAGATTGATGATTGAATATTTACTATTGATGATTCGGTATTCATTATTTCTTTTTTAGATTCTGCTGGGCTGTTTTTCTGGATTTAATAAATATAGATGTTAGTTCAGAAGCTTCATTTTGTAGAGGTAGCGCCACTTCAGGAGTAAGTAAATTTTCTTTAATAATAAACTCCAACCAAAATAAAGATTCATCAGATTCTTCAATTACTATACTTATTTTTGAAATAAATGCTCTTTTGGATTGTGCAACACAGGTCGCTCTGTAATTTGCTGCTACTGAGGTACTGCACCTAATTAATTGCCCTTTAATATGATTTCCTAAGTAATTGTTAGGAAGTGTGACCGCAACTTTTACACAAGCATGTGCAAATTCTTTAGTACGTTTTAAAAGTTGCTCCTTCATAATCAGGATTATTTTGTTATCTGAATCAAATAATCAATAGTAAATATTCAATCATCAGTTAATTTAACTCATCCAATTCGTACGGGCTTCGGCATTCCATTTAACCGATGTCTTTTTATTCTGAGTCCAGAACTCGATAGAACTCTTACCTGTAATATCACACACTCCAAATTTTGAATCATTCCATCCACCAAAAGGAAAGGGTTCTCGTGGTACAGGAACTCCAATATTAACTCCGATCATACCTGCACTGGCTCGTTCCATTACTTCTTTAGCTGCGCCTCCACTTTGAGTAAATACTGCAGCAGCGTTTCCATATCCGGAGCTGTTTTCAATTGCAATAGCTTCATCCAGATCTTTAGCTCTGATGATAGAAATAACCGGACCGAAAACTTCTTCTTTGGCAATGGCCATATCCGGAGTTACGTAGTCAACAACAGTTGCCCCAACATAAAAGCCACCTTCGCTACCTTTTACAGTTGCGTTTCTGCCGTCAACGAGCACTTTTGCACCGGCGGCTTCAGCTTCTTCAATATATTTTTCTATTCGTTCTTTGGCTTCTTTGCTGATCACGGATCCAAGGTTATCGCCCGGAACTATTTTCTTAGCTTCATCCACCATTCGGGAAGCGATGTGATCTATTTTATCAACTCCAACCATTACAGCAGCTGCCATACAGCGTTGCCCCGCACAACCAGACATTGAAGCGATTACATTCGAAGCTGTCATTTCTTCATTAGCATCCGGCAATACAATTAAATGGTTTTTAGCTCCTCCGAGGGCTACGCACCTTTTAAGAGAGGAAGTTGCTCTTTTATACACAATTTTGGCCACTTTAGTAGAGCCCACAAACGAAACCGCTTTAATTTCAGGATGATCACAAATGGCTTCTACAATTTCTTTTCCACCATTTACAATATTGAAGACTCCATCAGGTAACCCGGCTTCTTTTAGTAATTCAGCAATTTTGACTGCACTTACCGGAACAACTTCGGACGGTTTCAGAATCATACAATTTCCAAGGACGATCGCATTTGGTACTGTCCAGTGAGGAACCATATTCGGAAAATTAAAAGGAGCGATGGAAGCAACAACGCCCAAAGGTTTTCTGTCGATACGAACTTCTACTCCACGGCTCACTTCCTGAACTTCGTTAGTTATGATCTGCGGCATGGAGCAGGCAAATTCCGTTAGCTCAATACTTTTTTCAACTTCTGCTTTTGATTCTCCCCATGTTTTCCCGTTTTCAGTATGGCATATCTCAGTTAGCTCATCCATGTGTTTTTCGAGCAATTCCCGATATTTATAGAAAACCTGGACTCGTTCTTTTAGCGTTCGGCCTGACCATTCGGGAAATGCATTTCTTGCAGCTTGCACGGCGTCATCCAGCTCTTTTGATGAAGAAAGAGGCACACTTGAAATTCGGGACCCATTAAGAGGACTTATTACATCGAGTCGGGGAGAGCCGTTTGAGACAAACTTTCCATTAATAAAATTATGAGTAGTTTCATCGATCTTAGTAGCCATAGCACTATGCAATTATGATATTTACATTAGGGAAAGGCATTAATTAACCAATAAATGAAAAGAAATAAAAAAACTATTTCTGAAATCAGAAACGTACAGGGCGTAGTTTTGTCGTAATCAACTGCTGTATAGCGATGCTTTTCAAGAAATACCTGATAATAAAAAAGGGACGATCCACTCGGACGTCCCTTTTAATTTCAAATAATAAAGTGTGAGTTAATTAACCATCTACTTTAGTAGGGTTTTTGTTAACACCCGGAGTTCTGTTTAGAAACTCATCATACAATTCAGTATGTCTGCTTGTCATCGGGATTTTATATCCGTCGATGAAAACATCCAGAATTTTTGTAGAAGTCTGGAAAGGATCTCCGGTAGAAACAAAGATATTAGCTTTCTTACCTACTTCGATGGATCCAAGCTGATCGCCCACGCCCATGATCTCAGCAGCATTGATTGTAATGGCTTTTAATGCTTCTTCTTTTCCCATGCCATATGTAGCTGCAAAACCTGCGTTGTAAGGAAGATTACGTGAATTCTCAGTATCCATTGTTCGCAGAGCAACTTTAATTCCTGCTTTCTGCATCAAGCCCGGATTTTTGTATGCCATATCGTAAGCATCAGAACCGCGGGTTGGTGTTGAAAGAACAGGTCCTGTAATAACAGGAAATCCGGCTTCAGCTATTTCATCTGCTACACGCCAGCCTTCAGCTACACCTGTAAGAACTACATTTTCGTAGCCGCGCTCTTCGATCCATTCCAACGCACTCAGAATATCTTTAGCGGAGTTTACTTCTATGTAAAGCAGCACTTCGCCGTTTACAACTTTGGCGAGAGCTTCCATCTCCGGATAATACCGGGCGGCATCAGATTCTTTGATCTTTGCATATAGTTCTGCTTTATCAAAAGCGTCGTTGATTGTTTCCTGGGCTTTTTCCCGAGCTTTCTCGATCTGTTCAGGAGTTCTTCGTCTCCAGCCGCGTTGTGCGGAAGAAGGGAAGTTCATAACCACGCCTTTAGAACCTGCAAACATCTGATCCGGAGTGTAACCGAAAAGACTGATAGTTGCAGCTGTTCCCGGAAGCGGGCCACCTGCCGGCATAGTTAAGGCTGAAGTTACACCACTAACTCTCGTAACCGGAATAGCTACCGAATTTGGGTTAACAGCTGTTAAAGCCTGCATATTCGGTGTTATTTCACCAAATTCTCTGAAGTCATTTGCTTCAGAAATACTGCCGATCTCGGATAAACCAAGTCTTGTTCCGGAATCAATCATTCCCGGATAAATTTCCTGACCGGTGTAATCAATTACCTGAGCATCGCCCGGTATGTTAATATTTGCTCCAACGGCTTCAATAATACCATTGTTAATTATGATAGTACCATTTTCTATAACTCCGTTTGTTACGGTATAGATTTTAGCATTTGTTAAAGCAAATTTTGAATTATCAGCGCGTACTATCCCACCATCATTTTGCGCAACAGCAAATAACGGAAGTAGTAGCAATACACTTAATATGGATATAAATTTCTTCATGTGGTTCCTCACTTGTTATTAAAGAGGTCGTTAAAATTCACAACATTTGCATCTTCCATGCATCTGTCATGATCATTAGCGTAAAGGATTTGAACATCCTCAACTGTAGATTCAGGATCTATATAGATTCTCTGGTCAGCAACATCATTCTCGATATCAAAATATTTTACACCGTCTACAAAAGTCATTTGAGGTACAGCATAAATCGACAACGGATGGTTATCAAAAATAGCAATATCGGCATCCTTTCCTTTTTCCAGGGATCCAACACGATTATCAATACCGAGTTGTTTCGCCGGGTTAAGAGTAATCAAAGCTAAAGCTTGGTTATCGGAAAGGTCTCCGTATTTCTGGGTTTTAGCTGCCTCATGGAATAAATGTCTGATTAATTCTCCTGAATCAGAGTTGATTGAAGTAGTTACTCCGTTTTCAGTTAGAATTGCTGCGTTATAAGCTGTGGAATAGTAAACTTCCAATTTATAAGCCCACCAATCAGCGAATACAGAAGCAGAAGCTCCAAATTCAGCCAATTCAGGAGCTACCTTATAAGCTTCGTTAGCATGTTGAAAAGTAAGTCGCTTGATTCCGAAGTCAGAGAAAACTTTCATCAGCATATAGATCTCATCGGCACGGTAAGAATGGCAATGAACCAGAACTTCACCTTCCAGAATATCAACCATGGTTTCCATACGTAAACTGTATTCAGGAGCTACTTTTCTTGAACTTTTGTTCGAACGATATGCATTCCATGCATCACGATATTTGATGGCGTCATTGAATGTATTTCTAAGCATTGCTTCCACACCCATTCTGCTCTGAGGTTGAATACCTCTTGAACGTCCGCCGCGGGTTGGGTTTTCACCCAATGCAAACTTTATAGTTCTGGGAGCTCCTTCAAAGCGAAGATCTTCAGGATTTGTACTTCCCCAGCGTAGTTTTAAAGTTTCATTTTGTCCGCCGATCACATTTGCAGAACCATGCATTAAATGAATAGATGTAACTCCACCGGCAAGTGCTCTGTAAATAGAAACATCAAGTGGATCAACAACATCTTCCATACTTACTTCAGCAGTAACCTGACTGGTTCCTTCATTAATAGAAGTTCCTGCAATATGAGAATGAGCGTCAATAATTCCAGGCATTACAAACTTCCCGGTTGCGTCAACTTCTTCAACGCCATTAGGAGTTTTTAGGTTTTTACCGATTCGGTCAATTTTACCATTGCGAACAAGAACATCAGTGTTCTCAAGCGTTCCGTCTGTAATAGTTATTACAGTTCCGTTCTTAATTAGTACATCTCCTTTTTTTGTTTGAGCCTGTAATGCAGAAACACACAGAAACAGAATAAAGAAGGAGGAAATTTTTATCATTTTGAATAATCTCATTTTAAGCCTCATCTTTTGTTGCTTGAATTGGGAAAGTAAAGTTAAAAGCTGCAACACTCGCTTCAGCATCGTAGTTTTTTCCATCTATAACACCTTCAACAACAATATCCACGGATTGACCACCTGCATCAATCGAGAAGTCAAATGTAAGTTCACTATTCAGAAAACTAATGTTTTGAAGATCTACATCAGGGGTTCCGTCATTGCTTGACATAACGCCGGTTAAAATTCCGGATTCATTCTTGAAGACCATTTTCCCTGTTTGAGTTCCTTGAGGTGTAGTAAACTCGTAACTCCATGAACCAATTACAGCTTCCATATTAGCAGGAGAGGCAGCACCATCTTCTGTTTTCCGGGTGCCTGTTTTCAGGTCATACTCGTATTTGTCACCATCAACAAAAACATACTTGATTTGTGATTCCTTATCAAAATAAGCGCCTTTGGAAACAATCAGATTTCCAATTTTTCCTTCATCAAGTGTTCCTGTTATGTCGCTAATTCCCAAAAGATCAGCTGCATTAGTAGTTAAAGCAGCAAGGGCTTCATCTTCACTCAATCCATTTTCAATTATGGTAAGCAGATTATCTTTCAATTGGTTTGAGCGTGAGTCAATAGAAGAAAAACCAAATTTGATTCCGGCTTTTTGAAGATCCGCATATTGAGAAACGTACTTTTTATAAAATTCCATTCGTCGTTCTTCGAGCTGTTTCACTTCATCAGATTTATCTTCCTCTTTACTGTTCTTAGGTTCTTTCGGAAGTTCCAGAGACATAAATACTTTTGTGCCTGAACTTTTAATTTCATCAGCTAAATCCCAGCCTTCCTGAAGATTTCCAAGCACCAGATTAAATCGGAGTTCTTTCTGTAATCTCATTGCTCTTCTTGCTTCCAAAGAATTAGAAGCGTTATAAAAGATCGGTTGTTGTTTATCGATTACCGGATAGAAAGCTTCTGAAACTCTGTCTCTTGTAGGACGGGAAATTCCGGATGGGTTAGAAGCGTACAATTCAGAATGATTCTTAGAAAGCTCTGCATTCTTGTACAGATCTCTGAATTTCGCCATAATTCCCAAAGTATTACCCGGGTATGCTCCGGGAGCGCCAGAGAATTGTGAATAAAGAGAAGATCCTTCGGATAAGATCAACTTATCAGGATGGTCAGCATCCCGAAGAAGTATTAAAGCTCCTGAACCGGGAAGCATTCTTCCATAGGGAACTGTATGAGAAACCGTAAAACCTACTTTACGCATAGCTTCAATACTGTTTTCATCTACCTTGATCTGTTCAATTACTTGATGCTCAGGTGTAATTCCTGCATAGCTGTTTGGTGGATCCGGAGTAAATAAATTATCAGGACGTTCCGGACTTTGAGGTCTGTCAGCACCCGTATTTGACATCCCGTCAATAAATCCGGGATAAATAAACATATCAGTGCCGTCAAGCACTTCTGCGTTACTTGGTATATTCACATTTTTGCCAATGGCGGTAATCAACCCGTCTGTAATTACAATGGTACCCTCTTCCATTACTTTTCCGGGAGACTGAACAATCGTAGCATTAGTTATCGCGTAAGTACGAGTTGCAGGAGATTCCCCGGTAGGATCGCTTTGAGCATGTGTATTGCTCATAAATCCGATCAACGGAAGAACGAATAACAGACGAAAAAAAGTTTTTCGTATTAGTTTCATTCTTGAATGTTAAGTTAGTTTAAGTTGGTTGGCGCTAATATATCTTATTGAAGCCGTACAAGCTAAATAATCACGAACCAATTAAGTAAAAATGTGTTTAACTGATAAGTGGAATTTTATTTACCACTAACAACTACTGCAAGTTTACCATCATGGTATGCGAGACGAGTGATGTCATCCAGTTGGTATTCGGACAGATCAGAAATTAACTGCCATTTCTTTTCAGTTTCTTTTGTAAGGTCGTAATAATAAAGTTCACTCCCTTTGCCCATCACAATTGTGGTAGAATTTAACCAAACCATATCTTCAACTTCAGGAAGTGTATTGGCTAAGGTTTCAAAACTCTTTGATTCGGGGTAATATGCTTTGATCAACCAATCTTCATTATTTTTGTCGATGAAACTTACAGCATCTTTCCCGGGGATTTTATGCAAGGATCTTCCCGGATTATCACCCAGCACTTTTTTTTCTCCGGTGCTTATGGTGTGTTGCTGAAATGTGGAGGGTGTATCTGCATCGGCAAGTACAAAGCAGAAATAAATATCATTTGTATACCAGGCGTAATAACCTATAATAACTTCACTTTCAAGGATTACAGGTTCGGGTTGAGAATGAGTTGTTTTCCAGAATTGTTGTGTGCCTTCTTCTGATAAAATTATAAAGGAAACGCTAAATCTATCGGGAGTTTGTACTGGAGAATATTCACTCAATTCAGGGGTATTATTTAGATATGCCAACTCACCGCTTTCCAAACTATAGAGTGCTATATCTGTCTGTCCGTTGCGGGCTGAGGACAAGAAGATTCCTGAACCATCAACTAAAAAAGAAGGTTGATTGTCGTACCCTTCATTATCGGAAATATTTTTCGGATTACTTAATTGATATCCTTCTTGTAGTTCAGTCAGATCAAATAAATAAACTTCGGTTGCTGGCTGTGCAAGAGCCTGGGAGGAAAGAATAAAATAAGCAAGAATCAGTAGTGAGTATATTTTCATGTTGTTATAGATATTATTATCGAAATGATTCACATAATAATAAAGCTGAGAGTTAAAAGGGTAATTATGGCTTGTAACGTAATTTATACATTGAACAAGTGGTGCTATAAAAAAGATAAGTATTATTAGTAACTTGTATACATGAAAATATATTTCCTCATATTTTTGTTAACTGCCTTGGCTCTGCTGACGAATACCGCCTGCGATACAACCGGAACCAATGACGAGCCGGAATACCTCGAATTCCCTCTTCCTGTTAATGAGAAGATCTCAAAGCTATACGATTGTTGCGATAAACCCGACAGGGTCGGCTACCGGAATTACCACTTTGCTGAATGGTACCCCGGAGAGGTCTACACAACTACTCAGATGCGCAGGTTGACTTTAGAACCGAGTATTTCTATTCCGTTTGTCGTTAACGAAGAACTTATTGAAGGAGACGTGATGTATATGACCAAAAGTGAAACCGAAGATAAGTTATATACTGTTCAAGTACCGGAATATAGAGAGTCTATAGGTCGTTTAAATGAATATGATATATCCGGGGACACATTTACCACCATTCGCGACAGCAGCTACAATATTTCCTCCATTCGCATACGAGAGCTTTCGGGTGGTTCTCTGCTGAAAGTCTATTACAGCTACGGCAACGAATACACCGGATTAGAAGCCGGTTATTACCGCCTGAGCGAGACCGGTCCGCCTGATGAATTACTTCTCGCCCATGAAAACCCCAATGGTTCCCGGGAGACCATTAATGGTTTTGACCTGTCCCCGGACGGCTCCACGCTGTTGTATCCCGTCCATCACGCTTTCGTACGCGGAGATGTGTATGGTGGACCGCCTCCAACACTGGTTCGGTTGAACCTGAACACCGAAGTCCGCGATACCCTTCGGGTAACCTTTAACCAACAACAGTTTTTGTGGGCACGCTACCACCCGAGTGGAGAGAAGTTGGTGGTGAGTAATTATCCGCGAAATATTGTGAGTACCGCCTCCACATCGGTGGATCTGGATTCGATGTATGTTGTGGATCTGAACACCTTCCACCGCCGTCCTCTCGACACCCGCACCTGGGATCAGCACTATACTACTGATATTTTTCCAAGCTGGAGCCCGGATGGTAACTATCTCATATACAGCAGTGGGAAGGTGAATCCCAATAGTCCTACTATCGGTAAATATTCCATTTACACCATGGATATGACGGAAGATTAACCAAAGTAACATTTAAAGAATGTGTTATTTATGTCTATTTTAATTAAGTGATTACAACCCTTATAGCATGAAAATTCCTACCTGTATACTATTTTGTGCAAGCTTTTTTTTACTGGCTACCGCATGCGATACAACCGGAACCAAAGATGAGCCGGAATACCTCGAATTCCCTCTTCCTGTTAATGAGAAGATCTCAAACTATACGATTGTTGCGATAAACCCGACAGGGTCGGCTACCGGAATTACCACTTTGCTGAATGGTATCCCGGAGAGGTGTACACAACTACTCAGATGCGAAAGTTGACCTTGGAACCCAGTATTTCTCTTCCATTTGTCGTTGACGAAGAACTCATTGAAGGGGATGTAATGTATATGACCAAAAGCGAAACAGAAAACAGGTTATATACTGTTCGAACAAAATTTTATAAAGAATCTATAGGTCGTTTAAATGAATATGATATATCCGGGGACACATTTACCACCATTCGCGACAGCAGCTACAATATTTCCTCCATTCGTATACGAGAGCTTACGGACGGTTCTCTGCTGAAAGTCTATTACAGCTACGGCAACGAAGACACCGGACTGGAAGCCGGCTATTACCGCCTGAGCGAGACCGGTCCGCCTGATGAATTACTTCTCGTCCATGAAAACCCTAATGGTTCCCGGGAGACCATTAACGGTTTTGACCTGTCTCCGGACGGCTCCACGCTGTTGTATCCTGTCCATCACGCTTTCCTACGCGGAGATGTTTATGGCGGACCGCCCCCAACGCTGGTGCGGTTGAACCTGAACACGGGACTCCGAGATACCCTTCCGGTAGCTTTTAATCAGCAACAGTTTTTGTTGGCACGCTACCATCCGGGTGGAGAAAAATTGGTGGTGAGTAATTACCCGCGCAATATAGTTGGAATAGGTTATAGATCAGTGGATTTAGATTCGATGTATGTTGTGGATTTGAACACCTTCCACCGTCGTCCTCTCGACACGCGCACCTGAGATCAGCACTACGCTACTGATATTTTTCCAAGCTGGAGCCCGGATGGTAACTGTCTCATATACAGCAGTGGGAAGGTGAATCCCAATAGTCCTACTATCGGTAAATATTCCATTTACACCATGGATATGACGGAAGATTAACCAAAGTAAAAAAGTGACAAAATCGCCAGAGAATTATTATAGTTTAGTGGGCTTCATTCGGGAAAAGGGGTAGCCATTACATCCGGTTTTGGGATTTGATCGATCTACCACATTAACTGCTTCAGCTGAATCTGCAGTTGCGGCGTTGTAAGCACTCAGGCAAAATCCCCATTCATAAGTAGCCATGTTTTCAAACTCTACCCAATCAATTCTGGAATACAGGTTTGGATCATATGAGTTTAAAGAATCATTTTGAGCTATAAAATACTGATCATCTAAATTCCATTTCAGGATATGGAAACGGGTACCCGGCTTCTGATAAAATACTTTTTCAGTTAATTCGTATTCAATATTGTAATCATCCTGAAAAGAACCGATCAGGTACTCAGGTACTTTTTGGGAGGTGGAGGTGCAACTGACGCATAGAGTTGCAGAAATAAACAAGAGAATTATAATCTGAGAATAGTTCATAAACGAAGGTAAAGAAACTATACTTCATATTTTAATTCATTAATTTTTACGCAGAGTTAATAAGAGAATGGTATCTTTAAGTCTGTTTTCAATACACATTAAATATTTATATGAAATTATTACGCTATTCATTTTCACTTCTGTTTCTAACTTTATTATTCACTTCATTAAGTCACGCTCAGTTCTTTGAGAATTTTGATGATGGAGAAAAAACCGGTTATTCAGGCGCTTCTGTTACTCTATCCACAGGGAACTGGTTTTTAGATGACGCACTTTTAGGAAGTTTAAGTAACGATAAATTCAATGGATCACAATCTGTTAGAATGGATAGAAGGAATGGTAAGATGGGAAACATCTATATGCAGTTTGATAAGCCTAACGGTGCTGATGAAGTTTCTTTCCAACTGGCTCATTATGGAAATAACGCAGAAGATGCTGCACTTCAGGTTCAGTATTCAACAGATGGTGGCTCTAGCTGGACGAATGTCGGTGACGAAATAATAGCTCCTTCTGCGCTTACCGAGTATACTATTGCTGTAGAGGTTGAAGGAAATATCAGATTTAAGTTTGTCCAATCATCAGGAACAGACAGAATGAATATTGACGACATTCGCATAACTGATTATGTGGAAGCGGCAGCCGAAGCAACTATCAGTGTTTTAGTGGATAACGCTACAGCCAATAACTCAGATGTGATTTCTTTCGGGGCTACATTAGAAGGAAATCAGTTGACAAAAACAATGGAGATCAAGAATACAGGAAATCCAGACCTTGTTATTTCTGATGTAACAGTGACGGGTGAAGGATTTTCATCATCAGTTCTTTCTGACAGTACTTTGGCGTTTAATGAAACTACAGAACTTACTCTGACTTTTGAACCAACTAGTGACGGCACATTTCAGGGAAATATTACAGTAAACAGTAATGCAGATAATGCTTCAAGTTTTTCGCTTACATTGAATGGAGAAGGTTTTGTAGATGGAGATGTTATTTCTATAGTTAATGCAAGACAACTTCAACTAGGAACCAGAGTTACAGTTGCAGGCCGGGTTACTGTTGCAAATCAGTTTGGCGGACCATTATATATGCAGGATGGCACAGCCGGAATCGCTGTTTTTTGGGAACCACTACATTTAGCAGCTGAAATTGGAGATTCTATTCAGGTTTCCGGACCGCTTACAGTATTTAAAGGAGGCGTGCCCGGCGCTGACGAAGATTTTTTATTGCAGATCTCAGATACAGAGGAAGATGATAACATTGTATTTGAAGTATTTGATGTAGAGAAAAAAGAGGCAACCCCACGAATTGTAAATCTTGAGCAGCTTAATATGGAAGCTAACGAAGGTCAGTTGGTGGTTGTTCAAAATGTAACTATTGATCATTCAGGTGCTTTTCAGGGAAATCAAAACTATGCTATTGCTGATGGAATAGGCACCGCAGAAATGAGAATAGATAACAATACAAATCTCGTTGATGCCATTGCTCCAACCGAGCCAGCAAATATAATTGGTGTAATTGGCCAGTTTGGCGGGACTTATCAACTGCTTCCAAGATTCACTGAAGATATGGGAGTTGAGGAAGTAAGTTATCCCGGAGATAATATCACTAAAGACCAGACATTAGACGTTGTAACATGGAATGTTGAGTGGTTTGGTGATGCCGGAAACGGACCTGAGGATGATGATCTTCAACTTAGAAATGTAATAACAGTGGTAGAAACCATTGATGCAGATATTTATGCACTGCAGGAAATTTCAAGTCCTAACAGATTTAATGCACTTGTGGACAGCCTTGAAGGATATGGTGGTTTTCTCGCAGAATTTTCCCAAACTCAGGAAACAGCATTTCTGTTTAAAAGAAGCAGTATTGATTCTCTTTCAGGAGTTACATTATCATCAAGTGATGGATTTACACAGTCTAATTGGGCTAATGGTCGGTATCCGTTAATGTTTAGATTTACGGCTGATATTAATGATGAACAACAGGAAGTTTATGCTTTTAACATTCATGCAAAAGCTTTTGGCGACCAAAGTTCATACAATCAACGTGTAGCTGCTTCAGCAGAACTAAAAGAGTATTTGGATAGAAACAGAGCCAGTGATAATGTAATAATGATAGGGGATTACAACGATGAAATTGTAAATTCTACGTTCAATGACAATGTTTCTCCGTATAAGAATTTTGATGATGATCCTGAGTACACAATCGTAACTAAAAAGCTTGAAGAGAACGGGTTTGGATCTCAATCGAGTGGTTCTTTTATAGATCATATAACGTTTACTTCAGAACTTAGCGACGACTATTTTGAAGGCACAGAAAGAGTTGAAAATCCATTTTATGTCGGCAGTTACTTAAGTACTACTTCGGATCACTTTCCTATTTGGATGAGATTCAAATTTGGAGTGCTTACAAGTAATGAAGATGAGATTATTGAGACCCCGACAAGTGTTTCGCTTAATCAAAACTATCCAAACCCTTTCAACCCGAGCACAACAATTAGTTATACACTGGATTCTTCAACAAATGTAAGTTTGAGTGTGTATGATATCACAGGAAGAAAAGTAGCAACCTTAGTAAACGGCAGACAAACTGCGGGCGCTCAGGAAGTTAGATTTGATGCAAGCTCACTGGCATCCGGTGTGTACATTTACAGACTGGAAACAGCAACAGGAGCGAGTCTTACTAAGAAAATGGTTCTTATCAAATAGAACTGCATCCAATAAGAATATCCAACATCCAATCACCAATTAATTATTTAACTTGGTGATTGGATAATTGGTGTTGGTTGTTAATTACTTTAATTATACTTAGCTCGTTCAATAAGCTTTGTCTTATCATAATATCTAAGAGTTCTAATTGAAAACCCTCGGACGGCTTAGCCAGTTCTCCAATTGAATATATTCTCATCATTCTCTGATCTTTTCCAAAGACAGTACATGACGTTAGGGGAGAGTCAAGAAGAGAATAAAAAAAGCCCGATAAAATTAATTACCGGGCTTGAATATTTAACATGATCTGAGTTGCTATCTCTTCAGTGCGTCTTCAACTAAAGCATTTTGCTCAGCTTCATGTATTTTCTTTTGTCCGGCTGCAGGAGAAGCAGAAGCCTGACGTCCTGCATAAGTCAGAGTTTGTCCTTTTTCAAGAAGCTCAACAAAACGAGGTGCCACAAATGACCATGCTCCCATATTTTTAGGCTCTTCCTGACACCAAACAATTTCTTTCACATTTTTGAAAGTTTTCAACTGCTCCGAAATATCATCATCAGGGAAAGGGTAGAATTGCTCAAGTCGAGCAATAGCCACATCTTTTATATCATTTTCCTGACGATATTTAAGCAGATCGTAATACACTTTTCCGGAGCAGATAACCAAACGTTCAGCATCAGTAACTTCAGTATCAGAAATAAATGGCTGGAATTTTCCTTCTGCCAGTTCCTGTGTATTTGAAGTCGCCATTGGGTGACGAAGCAAGCTTTTTGGTGTCATAAGGACAACCGGTTTTTTAGCTTCCTGGAAAGTTTGCTTTCTCAACATATGGAAATACTGAGCCGGAGTGGTCAGATTCATGACCTGCATGTTATCCTCGGCACAAAGCTGGAGAAAACGCTCCAATCTTGCTGATGAATGCTCCGGTCCCTGACCTTCATATCCATGAGGAAGATTTAAAACCAATGAAGTTGTTTGTCCCCATTTGGCTTCGCTGGATGAAAGGAACTGATCAATAATAATCTGAGCACCGTTCACAAAATCACCAAACTGAGCTTCCCATATAACAAGTGCATCTTTTTCTTGTGCACTGTAACCGAATTCAAAACCCATTGCAGCATATTCACTCAATAAGCTGTTGTGAACATGGAAATATCCCTGATCATCCGACAGATTATTTAATGGAGTGAATGTCTGATTTGTTTCAGTTCCGTGTAATACTGAATGGCGGTGTGAAAAAGTTCCTCTTTCCACATCCTGCCCGGTAATACGAATGGTTCTTCCTGATTTAAGAATGGAGCCGAATGAAAGTGCTTCGGCAAAACCCCAATCAATTTTCTTTTCATTCTTCTCAACGATATCTGCTCGTTTCGCTAATTGTTTCAGAAGCTTCGGGTTTGCATCAAAGTCTTTGGGAACAGTATTAATTTTAACTGCAATGTCTTTTAGCTCATCCACGGAGTAAGTGGTGTCAGGAAACTTGGTACGGTTTTTCTGATCTGTTTCGGTACGATCGAAAATATCTTCTGTGATATCTACATTTGGTGATTTTTTTGCATCTTCAAAAGCTTCCAGAAGAAGTTTATCAAATTCATCAAAGATCTCCTGTGTCTCATCTTCTGTGAGCTCACCGTTTTTCACTAAGAACTGAGTGTAAAGATCTCTTACCGGAGGCTGGTCGTTGATCTCTTTATACATGCCCGGTTGTGTAAATGCAGGTTCATCACCTTCATTATGGCCATGCTTTCTGTATCCAATCAAATCAATGATCACATCTTTTCCGAACTTCTGTCGGTAATCAACGGCCATTTGAATAGCATGAACTGCAGCTTCCGGTTTATCTCCATTTACATGGAAGATCGGAGCTAAGATCATTTTTGCCAGATCAGAAGCATACTCAGTAGATCGTCCGTCTTTCGGAAGAGTAGTAAATCCAATTTGGTTGTTGATGATAATATGAACCGTTCCGCCCGTTTTATATCCTTCCAGTTGAGACATATTCAATGTTTCCGGAACAACACCTTGTCCTGCAAATGCTGCGTCGCCATGCATTAGAACCGGTAAGATTTTTTTCTCAGCGTTTTCACCATCATAGTGATCTTGCATTGCTCTTACAGCACCTTCAACAACAGGATCAACGGCTTCCAGATGACTTGGGTTTGGCATTAGTTCCAGCCGAACCTCTTTACCCTCTGCAGCTTTGTGAACGCCTTTTGTTCCAAGGTGATATTTAACATCGCCTGAACCCTGAATAGAATCCGGGTCCACACTGCCTTCAAATTCAGCGAATACTCTGTGGTATGGTTTATTCAAGATGTTCACCAACATATTCAATCTGCCACGGTGAGCCATTCCGAAAAATGCTTTTTCAATACCACTTTCGGCTGAGCGGTTAAGCATGAAGTGAATCATTGGGATCAAAGTGTCGGCGCCTTCTAATGAAAAACGCTTGTGACCGATGTATTTTTTATGAAGAAACTCTTCAAAAGCCATGGCTTGATTCAGCTTGTGCAGGATCTGCTTTTTATCATCTTTACTAAGATCAGCTTTATTGGCACTGGACTCCATCGTATTTCTTAACCAACGGCGCTCTTCCAGATCGAGCAAGTGCATATAATCCGCACCGATGTTTCCGCAATAAGTATCACGCAGAAGTTTTACGATCTCGCGGAGAGGAGCTTTTTCTTTGCCACCGAATCCACCACAATAAAATTCACGATCCAGATCCCATAACGAAAGTCCATAATATTCCAGATCCAGTTCCGGAACATATTTAGGGTCTTTACCGAGCGGATCAAGATCAGAAAGAACATGACCACGCATGCGGTACATATTGATCAATCTCCAAACACCAATGGCACGTCTGTCATATTCCAGAGAGTCAGATTTTCCGCCAAACGGACCTGAATAAGTATCCGTTGAATAAGGAATTGGCTCGTAAGGAATTTCAAGATCGCTGAAAATTTCTTCATAAAAATTTTCCTGTCCTGTAAGCAGATCATTGATCTTTTTCAGGAAAGAACCGGATTCTGCTCCCTGAATCACGCGGTGATCGTACGTACAAGTCACCGTCATCACTTTGCTGATTCCAAGTTGGTTCAGTATTTCTTTCGACATGGATTGATATTCAGCAGGATAGTCGATAGCACCGGTTGCAATAATCGCACCTTGTCCCTGCATCAATCTTGGAACAGAAGAAACCGTGCCTATAGTCCCCGGATTTGTGATACTTATTGTTGTTCCCTGATAATCGTCAATTTGCAGTTTACCGTTTCTGGCTTTATTGATCAATTCAGCGTAGGCGTGCAGGAACTCCTTAAAGTCCATTTTGTTTACGCCTTTAAGATTAGGAACTACAAGATTTCTGGTACCGTCTTTATTAGGAAGATCGATCGCAATTCCAAGATTTACCTGATCAGGAACAACTTTAAAATGATTGTTACCATCAAAATGGTAAGCATTGTTTACAGAAGGAAATTCATCCAGAGCTTTGATAATAGCCCATGCAATAAAATGAGTAAACGATGCTTTTGGTTCATTGCGCTGAAGTAAATGAGTGTTGATGATAGTTCTGTCTTCGATCATCATTTTTACAGGAAGCACTCTCAAAGAAGTAGCCGTTGGAACCTCTAAACTGAGATCCATATTCTCTACGATCTTAGTAGCTACTCCTTTTATCTTTTCCAGCTCAGCATTTTTGGGAGCGCCTGAACTTGCCTCCGGTTTTTTGGGAGCTGATTTTTCTTTTGGCTGAGAAGGAGCTTCAACCGCAGTAGCACTACTTTCAGATGAAGAGCCATTGGTTGACTTGCCATCATGCTCATCGAAAAAATTTCGCCAATGCGCAGGTACTGAATTAGGGTTTTCTTTATACTGATCGTAAAGTTCTTCTACCAGAGCAGAGTTAGGACCGAAGACGGCTTCAAGAGATTTCAATGGGTGTTAACCTCGTGCGGATTTTGTATGCAACTAAATGAATCTGTTTGTTTATGCTGATAAATATTTTGTTCGATATCGAAGAAAATTTAAAAAGCGCTTAAAATTAAGGATTACAATCTTAAAAAACGATATTTCTTCTGTTGATTATCATCATAGGTAAACACAAAGATTTTTAAGGAATAGTTTCTCAACTAACCCTTTAATTCCCATCCTACAACTGCTATATTCAAAGCTTACATTTAATCTTTGAGAAAAACCTGTATGAAGGCTGAAAACGGCGCAGAAAAAATTAACTGGGACTTGAGTGATCTTTACAAATCTTCAGACGATCCTCAATTACAAAAAGATAAAAAAGAGGTGTTGGCAGCTGCTGATAAGTTTGCTGATAAATACAAAGGTAAAATAGATTCACTTTCAGCTGTTGAGTTTAAAGAATTGCTTCAGGAATATGAAGCTATTCAGGATAAAGGAGGGAAGATAGGCTCTTTCGCTTATCTGCAATGGAGTACCAATACTTCTAATTCTGATTACGGAAAGTTAGTACAAGAATCGAATGAGTTATCTTCCGAGCTTAGTCAAAAACTGGTTTTCTTTGACGTAGAATGGCTGAAAGTGGATAAGAAGAAAGCACAGGCTTTGATCAATGATCCTGAACTTTCGTTCTATTCTCATTATCTGGATTCTTCAAGACGCTACAAAAAGCATGTTCTGGAAGAGCAACAGGAACAGATCATGTCTGCAAAGTCGGTGACCGGCAGAAGTGCTTGGGTTCGTTTCTTTGACGAAACCCTCGGCGCAGCTGAATTTCATATTGACGGTGAATCGCTGACCGAGCAGGAAGCACTGAGTAAACTGCATGAAGGCGATCAAAAGATCAGAAAAAAAGCTCATGCAGCGCTTACAGAAACATTTAACGATCTGAGCAGAACACTGACTTTTATTTTTAACACTGTTCTGGCGGATAAATCTACCAATGATCGTTTCAGAAATTATAAAAGCTGGGTTTCATCCAGAAATCTTGCCAACGAAACCGATGATGAGACAGTAGAAGCTTTAGTTGAAGCAGTTACATCAAATTACGATCTGGTTCAAAGATACTATAAGTTAAAAACTGACTTGCTTGGCTTGGATGAAATGAAGGATTACGATCGCTATGCACCTATCATCCAGAACGAAGAAACGATTACTTGGGATGAAGCCAAAGAAATGGTGTTGGACGCTTACACCAAATTTCATCCGGAAATGGGTGAGATCACCGCAAAATTCTTTGAGAAAAACTGGATCGATGCTGCTATAAAGCCGGGTAAAAGAGGAGGCGCGTATTCAGCAAGCACAGTTCCTTCTGTTCACCCATATGTATTCATGAATTTTGACGGGAAGATCAGAGATGTTCAAACATTGGCTCATGAATTGGGTCATGGAGTTCATCAGTACCTTTCCAGACAACAAGGTCCGTTGCAGGCCGGAACGCCACTTACTACTGCGGAAACGGCGTCTGTTTTTGGCGAGATGTTGGTTTTCCAGAAATTGCTGAAGGAGATCAAAGATCCCAAAGAAAAGCTGGCACTGATCACAGGTAAAATTGACGATACCATTGCAACGGTATTCCGACAGATCTCTATGAACAGATTTGAAGATGCTATCCATACTGCCCGAAGAGAAGAAGGCGAATTAACTACCGAGCGTTTTTCAGAATTATGGATGGAGCAACAAGAGAAATTATACGGTGATTCGGTTACATTAACAGATGAATACGGAATCTGGTGGAGCTACATTCCTCACTTTTTGCATACTCCGGGTTATGTGTATGCGTATGCATTCGGTGAGTTGTTGGTGATGGCTTTGTATCAGGAATTTACAGAACGCCCTGACGGTTTCGCTGATAAATATATGGAACTGTTAAGCGCAGGTGGATCAGAATGGCCACATGAACTAGTAGCAAAAATGGGATTAGATATCACTGATCCGAATTTTTGGAACAAAGGGTTGAAGTCGCTTGAGATGATGATCGAAGAAGCAGAAGCTTTAGAAAAGCAAATTTCAAATAACAATTAATTCAAATTTCAAACATCTAAAACGAATTGTTACATTGCAGTTTGTTATTTGGAATTTATTCTACGGAATTTAGATGGCATTAGACAGGCAGGATAAAGCACTACGGGAATTTAAACAGATCATGGAAGATCTGGTTCACTTGTTGAGAACTTCAACCAGAGTGCAACTTACGTACATGTGCTGGGTAAATCATTCCAGACAACAATTTGTGTGGGAAACAAACAGCACAGTTTTGCCAAATGTGATGTTTCAGGATCGTGTGAATTTTGATCATCATTTTCTAAACGACTATAAAGAGATCGAAGAAATTACGGTCCTTAAAGTAGGTGAAGATATTGCCAAAGGTAAGTTGATGCATTATTTCGACTTTGTGCAGGCGAAAACCATGGTGTTGGTACCATTCAGGAATAAAGGAGAAACAGTAGCAATTACAGTTCTTGAAAGCGATCTGGATATTGAAGTAGAACGGATCAAAGATCAGATTCTTTCATATAATAATGCTCTTGTAAATGTTTTGGATACCTATCTGGAAGTGGTAGATCTGCATGAGCAACAGAAAGAATGGGAAGTGTATGAAAAATCTCTTTCGAAGTTCAATCCTCGTCAGCATAAAGTAGAAATTTTGAAAACCATGCTGAATGAAATGCAAAGTTGTATTCCCAAGGGAAATGTTTCACTGCTTTGTCATGGAATGGATACCTGGAATGTAGTTTTGAATTCAGAAAAGTCAGCTAAACCGGGTAAAATCGGACTCAAAGTTGAGGACAAAAGTGTTGCTTACGACGCATTGGAAAAAGGAGAGCCGGTATTTTCAATGCACTTCAACAATAACCCCAAGCGAATTTCCAGCGGAGAAGGAATTACAGAAGGGGCTAGTTATGCCATTCCGATCGTAATACATGACCGCAGACAAGCCGTGGTAGTTGTAAGTGATGAAGATCCGCTGTCATTTAAAGATTCCACCAAACATAAACTTTCAAATTTAGTTCGTGTTGCAAGCTTAACCATTCAGGCTACGTTGAATAAAGCGTCAATGACCACTGATCTTCTGACTCATAGTTTTGATGCATATATGCCGGAATTATGGGAAGCAACGGTAGATACAGAATTAAAGAGAACAGACAGTGATTCCAGAACCAAAACATGGTTTGGATTGATTTCTCCGGATGATATTTCAGCTTTACGAACTAAATTCCGTCTTGAAGAGCTTCAGAAAATTCAGGAAGACTTTGTTCGGTTTCTGAATCCGAGTGTATATGGTTTTCCGGGGTTCATTGGCTTTAACTCGGATTACGTGTACAGCTTCATCATTCAAAGTGATAAAGAAGATGCTGTTGAGGCATGGATTGAAAAATTTAAAACCCGACTTGCACACGGCCTCAGATTATCGAACGGACACACTATAAATATCAGGTTTAAAATAGGATTAACTCAGCTGAGTGAGGATTGCACAAACTCTTATCAGGTTCTTACAAAAGCAAAAAAAGCACATGCAGAAGCTGTAAATGATTCTGAAGTGGTGGCAGTTGTAGCTTAATGGGAAATTTTTATCTCATAATAGTTGATGGATTAGGTGTTGGTGCTCAGGAAGATGCTCATCTTTACGGCGACGAAGGGATGAACACACTTGGTAATGTGAGTGAAGAAACTCAATGTAAACTTCCGAATCTGGGCAAGATGGGAATTGGAAATATTATTCCATTGTCCTCAGTTCCTGAAGAAGATAATCCCACCGCAGCTTTTGGAAAAATGAGGGAAGTATCCGCCGGCAAAGATTCTACAACCGGACATTGGGAAATAGCAGGTATTCATCTCGAAAAACCATTTCCAACGTACCCAAATGGATTTCCTGAAGATGTGATCGAGAAATTTTGTAAAGGAATTGGAATCGAAAAAGCACTGTGTAATCTACCTTATTCAGGTACAGATGTAATTCGGGATTATGGCGAAGAACATATTAAAACCGGTTATCCAATTGTATACACTTCAGCAGATAGTGTATTTCAGGTTGCTTGTCATGAAGATGTGGCTTCAGTTGAAATGCTTTACGAATGGTGTGAATTTGCCAGAAAGGAAATCTGTGTTGGGGAACATGAAGTTGGCAGAGTTATAGCAAGACCCTTTACAGGAACGTATCCATACGATCGAATTTCAGATCAAAGAAAGGACTACTCTGCAATACCTCCTGAGAATAATATTAACGAAGTGCTACAGGCTAATGGAATCAAAACTTACTCCATTGGTAAAGTAATAGATCTTTTTGCCGGAAAAGGGTTTTCACAATACCGTAAAACCAAAAATAATTCAGAGGGAATTTCTCAGCTTCTATCCGCAATGAGTGCTGTAGAGAACAGTTTCGTTTTTGTAAACCTGATAGATACCGATCAATTGTATGGTCACAGACTGGATCCTGAGGGTTTTGCTCAGAGTCTGGAAGAATTCGATAGAGCACTTCCGGCAATTCTTTCAAAGCTAAAGGAAGATGATGTCCTGGTAATTACAGGAGATCATGGAAACGATCCCTGTTCGAACTCCACGGATCATTCACGAGAGTTTGTACCATTGTTAGTATATCCGGGAAGTATCCGTCAGAAGGATAACCTGTCAGACAGATCTATGAATCTTGGAACTCGAGAAACTTTTGCGGACGTTGCTGTCTCTGCAGCTGATTTCTTTGAAGTAGAATCTATTTTTAAAGGCGATTCCTTTTTGAGAATAGTATGAAAACCTCCAAATTTTAAGTACTAAAGAACTTAAAAATTCGTATATTGGGTATTGCTTTCATCAGGAGCGTTGACTTTCGAAGCTTTGAAAAAAGGTTGCAACCATTCAGCTTATTTAATTTACGTCTCGCCCTTTGTAGCTTTAGTACTAATTTTCACCAAATATATTTACCGTGGCAAAAAGTTCCGGAATCTCAACTCGTGAGTCAGAATCCTTAGATCGTTATCTGCACGAGATTGGAAAAGAGAAACTTATTACGCCAGATGATGAAGTACGTCTGGCCAAAGAAATACAGAAAGGTAGCCAACGAGCGCTGGAAGATTTAACAAAAGCCAACCTTCGTTTTGTTGTTTCTGTAGCAAAGCAATATCAAAATCAGGGTTTATCTTTAGGTGATTTGATAAACGAAGGGAATCTTGGTTTGATCAAAGCTGCAAAGCGATTCGATGAAACCCGTGGATTTAAGTTTATTTCTTATGCAGTATGGTGGATTCGTCAGTCTATTCTTCAGGCACTCGCAGAACAATCAAGAATTGTTCGTTTACCACTAAACCGTGTAGGTGCATTAAACAAAATTGGTAAAGAGCTTTCAAAGCTTGAGCAAGAATACGAACGTATTCCTTCTGCTCATGAACTTGCTGAAAGTCTTGAAATGACGGTGGGTGAAGTTGCTGATACACTGAAAATATCAGGTCGTCACCTTTCAATGGATGCACCTTTTGCTCAAGGAGAGGATAACAGACTACTTGATGTTCTTGAAAATGAGGAAATTCCTAATCCCGATTTCGAATTGATGGGCGAATCTCTGAAAGTGGAGATCGAAAGAGCGTTATCTAAACTTACAAAAAGAGAAGCAGAAGTTATCAGATTGTATTTTGGAATTGGTCGTGAGCATTCGCTAACCCTTGAAGAGATTGGAGAACGTTTCGATCTAACTCGTGAGCGTGTTCGTCAGATCAAAGAAAAAGCATTAAGAAAACTTCGTCACCATAACAGAAGTGCTGCTCTTAGAGCTTATTTAGGATAACCAATCCTGACCGAATTAGAATTTCAAGCCTCACCAATTAATTTTGAGTGAGGCTTTTTTTTGCCTTATCAAGAATAAAATTAGCAATCACAAAATTCATTTTTCAGATAGTCTTTTGTTTGCTGATTATCCGGATTTTGAAATAGTTTATGTACAGGGCCTTGTTCTATGATTTTTCCATCACATAGAAATACAAGTTGGTCAGCGATTCTTTCAGCTTGTTGAATGTTATGAGTTACAAACACAATGGTATAGTGCTCTTTTAATTTCAGGATGGTTTCTTCAATAAATCGAGTTGAAACCGGATCTAACGACGAAGTAGGCTCATCCAGTAAAATTACTTCAGGTTTAATGGCTAGTGCTCTGGCTATACATAAACGTTGCTGTTGCCCGATAGATAGTGAACTTGCTTCATCGTTCAGGCGGTGCGAGACCTCTTTCCATAAAGAAACCGCTTTGAGTTGGTCTTCTACAATTTTCAGCTTTTCAATACTGTTTAGTTTCCTCTGATGCTGAACTCCAAACAGAACATTTTCTGAAATTGATCGGGGAAAAACACAGGGCTTTTGAAATACCATTCCGATCTTGCTTCTCAATAATGCTGTATCTTTATCATTAGAATAGATCTCTATGTCATTATATTGTAAAGATCCCTGAATGTTAATCCCATTAACATCGTCGTTAATACGATTAAAACTTCTAATTAAGGTTGACTTCCCACTTCCGGATGGACCAACTATACAAGTGATTTCATTTTCAGGTATTGAAAGGTCAATGTCACTGAGAATGTGAGATTGATCTATCCATACATTTAGCCCTGAAGCTTTAAGTACTGATTTTGGTTCAGCGTCTTTTCTTGAACGAACTACTTGCAGAGAGTTATTGCTTTTCATGATAAGGAAAATTTGTTTTTACGAACTCTTATAAAAAGTGCGGATATACTAAATAACATGACCAGAATTATAAGAATGAAACTTGAACCCCAGGCATTCTGAAGAGCCACAGGATCTGTTGCTTGTTGAGCTAATGCTAAAATATGAGTTGGTAGTGTTGAAACCGGCTCCCGAAGTCCGGTTGGCAACTCAACTCCTGAAAAAGCAGTTGCAATAAACATAATAGGTGCGGTTTCTCCTATTGCTCTGGCTAATCCGATCAAAAGCCCGGTTACAGCTCCCGAAAATCCCTGAGGAAGTAAAACCTTAGTAATCGTCTGCCATTTATCAAGCCCCAAAGCCAACGCACTTTCACGGTAAATTGTAGGAATATTATTGATGGATTGAAAAGTTGATAAGATGATGGTTGGCAACATCATTATTGCAAGAATCACAGAACCAACGAACCAGGAAATTCCAAATCCAAAAATATTTACAAATAGTATTAGCCCGAAAATGCCAAATACAACAGAAGGAATACCATTAAGACCAAATATCAAAATATCACTGAAGTTCTGACCTCTCGAGCTTTTCAAATATTCGCTTTTATAAATGGCGGCACCAATTGAGACCGGTAAACTCAGGCAAGCAGCTACAAAAACGATTAGTACACTTCCCAAAAGTTGATATAAAACTCCTCCTTCAGATCCAAAATTAGAAGCTTTCGTAGTTATAAATTCAAAACTAATAGCAGGAACTCCATTCCAAAATATTACTCCAAAGAGAAATATAAGTACTATAAAACACAGAGTTACAGAGAGCTGAGTAATCCGTGTAAACAATATATTTTTTGAAGCTCTATTCATATAGTCGTTGTCCCTTTTTGGAATAATATTGAGCAGTGACTGTAAATAGTAATACAATGGAAAGAAGAATAAAGCTCATAAAGATCATGGCACTAAAATGTACAGAACCAAAAGCTGTCTCAGCTATTTCACGACCAAGCTTAGAAGTAATAGTTTGACCGGGTGTAAGAAAGTTAAAGAATGGAGAAGCTATTTTGTCTATACTTCCTATGACTAACATTACAGCCATAGTTTCTCCTAACGCTCTGCCCAATGCTAACAAAACAGCACCAATAATATTCGATTTCGCAATTGGCAAAAGAGTGCTGATAATGACCTCATATCGATACAATCCAAGTCCTTTTGATGCTTCTCTGTATTTGGATGGGATGCTCCTGAATGCATCATCTGAAAGGGTTATTACAGTTGGTAAGATCATGATCGAAAGCAAAATACCCGCAGTCAGTAAAGTTCGACCGGTTTGTAACTGAAAAAGATCTTGAATCCAGATACTAAAAAAAGCAATTCCTATGAGTCCGTAGACAATAGAGGGGATGCCTACTAAAAGTTCTAGAAGAGATTTTACAGCATATTGATATTTTTGTGGCAGTATCTCAGCCGTAAAAACAGAAGCTGCAATCCCAAGTGGAGTTGCAAGAATGAGTGCTATGAAAGTGACAACGAATGTTCCATACACCATAGAAAGAATACCAAATTTTCCATGATATGGAGCCCATTCTAAACTCAGCAATGAAAACTTGCTAAACGTAATTGCTTCCCAACTGTAAAAAAATAAAAGTACTAAAACTATAAATACTATAGCGGCGCTTAACAGAGCCGAGAATAAAACATAATTCTTCCCAAACCTACTGGTTAATGCGGACATAACCAGCCTCTTCTATTAATGTTTGACCTTGGTCACTCAATACATAATCAATAAATTGTTTTGTGATTCCTTTAGCTGGTCCGGCTGTAACAATCAGTAAATCACGAGTAATTGGAAAAGTCCCATTAACAATATTCTCTAATGTGGGTTCGATTTTATCACCGTTAGGCATTAAAATGGTTAAGCCTCGCACATCATCATTAAGCCACGCATTTGATAACATCCCTATGGCTGAATTACTTTGGGTAAGAGCGGTTTGTTCTTCATTATTAGATCCGAGTACCAAATCAGCTCCCTGAGCTTCCGCTTCTTTATCACCAAATACTGCTTTCATGAAGACGTGTCTGGTTCCTCTGGAAGTTTCTTTGTCAATACAGAGGATGTCCATATCAGGGCCGCCAAAATCACTCCAGTTAATTATTTTCCCTGAATAAATATCTCTGATTTGTTGTAACGATAATGTGGTTATTCCTGCTTCATAAATTTCAGAAGAAACTACCGGAACAACTGCATCTTTACCGATCGATATTACATTGAAGTCAATTTCAGGATATTTAGTTTTTTCCTGTTCAGTAATATCTCTGGAAGTCATCCCGATTTCTAATTTACCTTCTCCAACCTGATTAATTCCAACGCCCGAACCGCCTGCATTTACAATTATTCTTATATCGGGATTGTTTTCACGGTAAGTTTCCGCTGCTTTTGAGATAACAGGAAGCACTGTTGTTGAGCCTCCAATATTTACGGTTTCTCTTTCGGTACAATTCAAGAGAAAAACGGAAAGAACAGTAATGGCTAGAATTCTCATAGAAAATTTAGGTTTTATGTTTCTGGTACAAGTACGAAAGTATAATAAACTTAGATTGGGGTATATCAATAGACAAAGGTAGAGTTGGACCTTTTCTAAAATGAGTGAAAGGGATATAAAAGTCCTAACAATTAGATAACATTTCTTAGATCATATCAAACGCAGAGACAAAAGCTGGTTTGTCTTTTAATTCAGAGAAATCTTCTGAGTTCATATCAATATCACGGACCATCAGATTGGCTTTTACGACTCCGTTGATAGTATAAAGTAAACCAAGTTTATTTTTTGTAACCAAAGGTTTTGCTGTATTGGATTTTTCATCTTGCCATATCATTCCCATAAAATAACCCAGATCCGAACATGCATGCTCCATAAGGTTTTGGGTCTTATTAGCATGTCCGGGTTTATACCATAGAGAGTCAAAGGCTAAAAATTTGAGTCTGTCCGGTTTAAAAAATCTTTTAAAAAAAGGAATTTTAGGCAAAACTTTTAGCATCATAAATCCTTTCCAGCCGGGCATTTCAACAATTTCCCAATGGACAGGGATTGCCCTGATTCCCGCAATTTCTTCACCATTCTGTTTATACACATAACAAGTCCCATAATCTTCTAAAGAGTCAGTAAATACAAAATTATGGTCGTTATAGAAATGTCGCAAAGAGTCACTAAAAGACTCATGCTTATCCTTATCTAATGCTACAACTTCATCGCGGTTTTTTGGGAAAAAACGACTGAAAAGAAAAGTATTGATTACTCTGATTTCTTTAAAACCAAAAGACTCACACAATTCTTTTGAAAGTGAATTATCAGCTTCTACATACGCATAATAAAGTCCTTTTTGATCAGCTTTTAAAAAAGGCTTTTGAAGCTCTTTCTGGAATAATTTTTCAATATTACTTCTTAGTACGTTAGGCTTCTTTTGAGTTGATACGTTTGATCTTGTGCGTTTTTGCTTTTTTAGAGGGTTATAAACAGATAGGTACCTTACATAAAGTGCCTTCAGAGAAGTGGAATTAAATGTGATATTCCTTTCGATAAATCCCGCTGTACCTAAAACTCTTTCTCTTTTTTTAATCTGGATAAAAGTTATATCCGAAATCTTTTCATCGTGTAGATTATTTTGAACATGCCTGTACCTAAGCTTGCCGGGAGTTCCAAGAACGGTTTTGTTTAATAGATCCAGAATACTTTTCGAATGACCCTTTTTAGTGGTCACGGTCAAATCAGAATCAACTTTTCTGTGTTGGGAATTCATTAAAAAAAGAAAGAATTATAATTACCGGTTACTATTCTGCCTTGTTTTGCGTTACATTTCACATATGAAAAATACACTTTCCCTTTTATTTATCTTAATATTTTGCAGCATTACTGTAATGGGACAATTGTATCCATTCAGAACGTACTCAATTGAAGATGGATTAAGCGAGTCAGTAGTAAATGAAATAATCCAGGATAGTGAGGGTTTTCTATGGTTGGCTACAGGGTATGGATTAAATCGGTTTGATGGAATTACCATTCAAAATTACTTTGAAGATCAGGGTTTGAACAGCAGTAAAATTCATTCTCTTTTTGAAGATTCGGAAGGGAAGATCTGGATTGGTACAGAATTTGGTGTTAATTATTTGTTCGATGATAGCATTTATGTTGCTGAAGAGTTGGAACCACTTAAGAACCAAAGAGTAATAAGCATTTACGAAGATTCAGGCGGAGATATGTGGTTTGGAACAGACGGTGACGGAGCATGGGTTCTGGAAAAAAGCGGAGAACTTTATCAATACTCAATTTCTCAGGGTTTCAGGAATAACAGAATCCGCAGAATTAAAGAAGATGCTAATGGTGTACTTTGGTTTGCAACAAGGGGAGGGTTAACAAAATTAGAGAATGGAAATATACGAACTTTTACTATGGCTGATGGCTTGCCTGAAAACCGTATCAGAGATATAACATTCGATGAAAATGGTCAGCTTTGGATAGCTTCAAGAGAAGGTTTGGTTCATTATAATAATGGCAGATTTATTACTTATGATGACAATGAAGGATTGAATAATGTGCGTGTCCAAACTATGGTATTCGATAAAAACCAAAGGCTTTGGGTGGGAACTGAAGGTGGAGTTAGTGTTTTTGATGAAGGCTCATTCAAGAATTTTACTTCAGAAAATGGATTGTCTAATAACATTATCTACTCTTCTGCTTTAGACAGAGAGGGGAATTTATGGTTTGGAACATTTGGTGGTGGGGCAAACTTATTTCTGGGCGACTATTTTGAAAATCATACAATGTTGGATGGTTTAGCGAATGATGTTGTTACATCAATTACTGAAGGTGAAAATGGAGAAATCTGGCTGGCAACTTATGGTGGGGGTTTAAGCCTTTTGAAAAATGGGAAGTTCACAACCATGAGTCTAAAAGAAGGTTTATTAGACGATAAAGTATTTTCTGTGGACAAAGATTCAAGCGGTCGTATTTGGGTTGGAATGAGAAACGGGCTTGCCTATCTGGAAAATGAGGTGTTAACTATTCTGAGTGAGGATGAATTTCCTTATCGAAAAGTCCGTCAGGTATACGAAGATTCAAAAGGTATAATCTGGATCAGTACCTATGATGATGGAATGGTAAGATACGATGGCAAAGAATTCAGGTTGATCTCAACAGACGATGGACTATTGGATAATACCGTTCTTGGAACTGTTGAAGGGGATGACGGCAGTATGTGGATTGCTACTTATGGCGGTGTAAGCCGTTATTTTGAAGGGGAAGTTGAGAATTTTACAATTCAGGAAGGACTTCCGAATAACGCAGTTATGATGGTAATTAAAGATGATGTGGGTCGAATTTGGGCTTCAACTTTTGGTGGAATAGCGTGGTTTGATGGTCTGAAGTTTCAAAGCATAACTACAGAAGACGGCCTCCCGAATCGCGTATGCTATTTTATTCACCAGAGTAGAGACGGATCAATTTGGGTGGGAACAAATAATGGAGTAGTGAAATTCGATGCGGATCGTTATTTCAGCGACAATCCGAATGAACGAGAACAATCATTTCAGTTGATTACAAAGGAACAAGGATTGGTTTCTGATGAAATGAATCTTGGTGCTGTTTACGAAGATAGTAACGGACATCTTTGGTTCGGAACCGTGGAAGGGGTAAGTCACTTTTTCCCTGAAAATTATAAGGGAAACCCACTTTCCCCTAAAGTAAAAATCGATGAGGTGGTAACATCAGGAAGAGCACATAAAGGCAAGAACCATTTTAATTTAAACTACGACCAGAACTATGTGGAAATAGCTTATTCAGGGATCAATTTTACTGCTCCGAATCAAGTTGTCTATGAGTATAAAATGGAGGGTGTTGATCCTGCCTGGCAAAGAACTACTGACAGAGTTGTGAAATATCCTTCTTTACCCAATGGTGAGTATTCATTTACAGTTCATGCCAGAAACACAAATGGCTCATGGAGTGATGAAAAAACAGAGATCACTTTCTTAGTATACGCACCTTTTTGGATGCAATGGTGGTTTATTACACTGGTTATTGTGACATTGGTAGGTATTATTTGGTTGTTCTATAATTACTATAAAGCCAGAAAACTAATTGATATCGAAAGGATAAGAGTCAGAATTGCCAGTGATCTTCATGATGATGTTGGAGCAAGTTTAACAGAGGTAGCATTGCAATCCGATTTTCTTCAGGCTAGTAAAATTGATCCTGAATTCAAACAGTCTTTAGAGCAAATTGGAAGACAGTGCAGGAAAATTGTAACAAGTCTGGATGATATAGTATGGTCTATTGACGCCAGAAATGATACCCTTGGAGACCTCACAGATCGAATGCAGGATTATATATTAAACGTATTAGAACCGAAAAATTTTCAGGTAAGCTATAATTTTGAAGATCTTAAAATGGAGAATAAATTAGAAGTTCCTGTTAAAGAAAATCTGTACCTGATCTTTAAAGAAGCTGTTAATAATATATCGAAATACTCTAATGGTGATGAAGTTGATATTTCTATGAGAACAGAAAATGGAGGTTTTAAATTTCAAATCCACGATAACGGCACTTCAGGAGCAGGGACTAAGAAAACAGGACACGGACTACGTAACATGGTTATGCGGGCAAAAAGAATTGGATCAGATATTGATGTTTCAACGAAAAATGGCTTTACTGTTTTAGTATCCGGAAAATTAAATAGCAATTAAAAGGGCACCAAACATGGCTATCATTGGAATAGTAGAAGACAATATAAAAATCAGAGATTTAATACAGCGTTATCTTGATATGCAGGAGGATATGGATTGCCCGGTTGCGAAAGACAGTGTAGAAGAGATGCTTGAATATTTGGAGAAGCATCAGGCTCCTGACGTTTTATTGATGGATATTCAACTACCCGGAATGACCGGTATTAAAGGAATGGAGATCATTAAATCAAAATATCCGGATATAGATATCATCATGTTGACTATTTACCATGACTCTCATAAAATATTTGATTCATTAAAAGCAGGAGCTTCAGGATATTTATTAAAACATACTTCTTTACCGGAAATCAAAGAATCAATAGATAATTTATTGAAAGGCGGAGCTCCAATGTCACCGCAAATAGCAAGAAAAGTAATTACACATTTCAATGATCAGGCTCCCCAGAAAAACCCTGACAGTATGCTAACAGATAGGGAGCAGGACATTGTAAATGGATTGGTTGATGGTTTAAGTTACAAGTTAATCGCAGACAGATTTGATATTTCTATCGATACAGTGAGGGCACATATCAGAAATATATATAAAAAACTACATGTAAACTCTAAAGCGGAAGTTATCGCAAAATCCCTACGCGGAGAAATTTAGTCAGAGTAACATTATCATGTGATTTAATATGTGGGTTGATAGCTGCATTTTTGTATTGAAATTTGAATATTCCAATGAGGATGTCTTATGAAACGCTCAAATATATTATCCCTTTCCATTATAATTACCACTTCTTTGTTTTTGTCAGGTTGCTATACTCAGTTCAGCAGCATCGACCGATACTCTTCTGATTCAAACAGGAATTCTAAATATTATTCATGGAATGATGATGAACTTTCCGAAGCTGGTTATTATTGGGATGATGAAGAACAAACAGCGAAGCCATATAGCTATTCTTCACAAACTCAGGATGATGACTATGTTTCAGCCGAAGAAGCCGGACTATACTACAAAGATTATGATGCAGAACAATGGTATAAGGATAACAACTTCGAAGGTGTTTATTGGGATGGCTATGACGAAGGATTTGAAGACGGTTATCAGGAAGGCTATTATGATGGATACGATGATGGTAGTTGGGATAGTGAATATTATTACACTCACTTAAGATATGGATGGGTTCGGATTTATGGACATCACTGGTACTACGATTGGAATTTAAGACATAATTCTTACTATACTTTTGGAGCTGGATTCGGATTAGGCTGGGATGTTTATAGTAATCATTACGGATTTGGATACCATAGGCCGTATTACTACACAGCCTGGGGTTATGGACATCCATATTATCTTAATTACGGTTTCTACAGTAATCATTATTATTATGGCTATACAAATAACTATTATTACAACAATAGCAGAAGAAACAGTAGAAATTACTCGTATGGTCCAAGAAGTAGTGGGTTAACCCAAAAGAACGACAATCGTACACGTGGGTCTTCTTTAAGAAGCAGATCTTCATCGGAAGTTACAAAAAGAGGCAGAAGTATTGACTCAAGAACAAGAACTTCTTCAAGAGTAAGGTCTTCAAATGTAACAAAAAGAGGTAGTTCATCTTCCGGAAATACAAGAAGTAGAGTGGGTTCTGATTCGAAACGTAGCCGTTCTTCAGGTTCTGTTAAAAGAAGTTCAAGTTCTAAACGGAGCAGGGGTTCTTCCAACGTCAGAAGTTCTAGTTCTTCATCTAAAAGAAGTAGTGGAGTTTCAAAATCCAGGTCATCTTCAAGAGTTAAATCTTCGGGGAGCAAATCAAGAAGTTCCTCTGGCGTGAAGAGATCTTCAGGAAGCTCTTCTTCTAAGAAATCAAAGAGTTCCAGTAAAAGGTCAAAAAGTTCTTCGAGTAAGAAGAGAGGCAATTAAATTAACTATTTTAAATTCATCAGGATGAAAAGAATATTACTCTTCTTTATTGGAATCAGTGTGTCTGTGCATCTTCACGCTCAGGATGGTGAATCGCCCATATCGTATCAAAGTTTGGCAATCCAAATGAGCACTATCAATACAAACGGTGATGCTCAGTCTGCAGTAATCCCTTCCGTTTCAAGCTTTAATGGATTCGGAAGCTTTCTAGATAACCCAGCTGCAATGGCATTATCTGATAAAAGCTTTTATAGTATTGGTTGGTTAAACCAAAGTAATAATAAAGAAGATATTTATTTGGGCAACTCTACAAATAATGAATATTCAAATACTGAATTTGCAAATCTTGGACTTGTATACAAAGTTCCAACAGAAAAGGGAAGTTTTATAATTGGAGGTGGGTATAATATTATTTCAGTAGTGAATGATGAGTCTTTTATTGATGGCTTCAATAATTCAAGTTCTATAACAGATGCTTTTGCCGATCAAGGAAGTGGGTACGAAGATATAGCATTTAATGCATTTGCGACTGATTTCAGGAATGAGATGAGTAATGAGATAGTGTCTATTTTAAGAGTAGACGACAGACCATCAGGTTTTAATGGGATTAGCCAATTCGCTGACATCTCTAATACAAAAAATACAAGTGATATATCAGTATTTACAGCTACTGAATTTCGTAAGAATTTATTAGTAGGTGTTTCTTTAGGGTTTCTTACAGGTTCAATAAACTATGATCGTAGTTTCCAGGAATTAGATGAAACAAACTTATACTCTGATGGAGCTATTCCTGCCAGTGGATCTAATCCTTCTACAGATATACATTCTATTGAGCTTACTGAAAGGTTAGATACAGAATATTATGGTTTTATCGCTCGTGCAGGATTTATATATGAGGTAAATCCATCTCTTAACATTGGAGCAAGTTTAGCTCTTCCCTCAAAGTTGTTTGTAACAGAAAATTACTTTTCAGCTATTGAGACAGAATTCGATGATGGTACTTTTACAGAAGATTCCGATGACTTCCCAACGTCGTTGAGCAGTGAATTCAAGTATGCAGTTACTAAACCTGCAGAATTTAAGATAGGAGCAACCTTACAAGATATAGGAAACTTAAGCATTTCGGCATCGGCGGAATATATCAGTTACAGCTCTACTAAAATTGATTTTACTATTGATACAGGAGGTATGGAGCCAAGTGAAGTTGCAATTCTAAAGGATGATGAAGAAGCCATAAATTCTATAATTTCTGATACATATAATGATGTTGTAAATCTGAAAATTGGTGCTTCTTATTTATTTTCGAATCAAGCTAAACTATTTGGTGGATATGAATTTCATCCTGAGAAAGAGAATGTCTTTACCTTTGAAGAAGTTGTGTACTCTGCAGGGCTTTCATTTCCTTTGTCGAACAATATTGATTTAAATTTAAGTGGGCAATATTCAAATCGTGACGACCGTTCTATCTTATATGAGTTTTTTAATGATTCAGGTCAAGTAACTAAAAGCGAAATATTAAAAAGCATTGAAAGAATAAACTTTCATGCTGGACTCAAGTTTAGTTTTTAATTGGTTGACAAGAATTTACCCAAATACCTCCGTAGTTAGTTGAGACCGTTAGTTTTGAACGACTTACGGTCTCTTTTTTGAGAAATGTTTAGGAGTCAATTTCCTTTACATCCAGTCTTTTCTCTTGAAGTATATAACCATTCCAATGGTAACCAAGATCATTACACCCCATGCGATAGGATAGCTATACTGCCAACCCAGTTCCGGCATGTACTCGAAATTCATTCCATAAATTCCGGCAATAAAAGTAAGAGGTATAAAAATAGTGGCAATGATGGTAAGCACTTTCATCACCTCATTCATTCTGTTGCTGATGTTTGTTTGATACATATCATGCAAACTGGAAACCATTTCACGGTTATTATCAAGACTGTCTACAATCTGTAAAGTGTGATCAGAAACGTCTCTGAGAAACAGCTTGGTTTCGTCTTTTACAAGCGGAGATTCATCTCTGGTGAGTGAGTTTATACTGTCTCTTAAGGGCCAGATACTTTTCCTGAATTGAAGAAGCTGTCTTCTTATTTTGTGAATGGAAGATAAAGCATTGCTGTCATCACCCGACCAGAGTTCCTCTTCAATTATTTCGATATTCTCATTTAATTCTTCGAGAACAGCGAAGTAGTAATCAATAATGATATCCATCAAAGCGTAAGACATATAATCAGGCCCGCCTTTACGCATACGTGTATTTTCTACTGCAAGGCGTTCTTTGATGGGCAGAAATATTTTACGCTCGGATTCCTGAAATGAAAAGATGAATTTTTCAGTAAATACAATACTAACCTGTTCCTGATGAAGAATTCCATCTTCCATGTAGAGCATTTTTAATACGATGAAAATTTGCTCTCCGTAATCCTCAATTTTCGAACGTTGAGTAGTATTAAGGATATCTTCTTGAATAAGAGGATGGAAATTAAATTCGTCCCAGAGCTGCTTCAGATATTCAATATCATGTAAGCCTTTAACTTGAACCCAGGTCGGGTTTGAAGTATTAACATAAGGCTTACATTCTTCTATAGAGGAAATTTTTTTTATATCCAGGTGAGTATTACTGTAATCATGTATTTCAATGATTATATCTTCCAGTTTTTTCTCCCCAATGTGAGTTAGGGTCCCCGGAGCACTACCGATCTCTTTTCTGAAGAACTTATTTTTGATCCTGACAGGAGATAATTTTTTTCTAATACTCATAGATATCTGTTTAATTCTTCAGAAAGTAAGCAAAAAAAATCCCCACACATAAAAATGTGCGGGGATGAATAAAGAAAAATTAAATCTGTTATTCTATTTCTCCTTTCTCAGCAGCTTCTTTGAGCTTCTCATTTGCCCAAATACCTATTTCAACTCTTCGGTTTTGTTGGCGACCGGTTGCTGTACTATTATCAGCTACAGGATCTGATTCTCCATAGCCTATAATAGTCATTCTTTCAGCATCCACACCTGTAAAGGCAGCGTATTCTGCTACTGACTTTGCTCTGTCTTCAGACAACTTCTGGTTATATTCTTCACTACCTGTGTTATCTGTATATCCGGAAAACATGATATTAGTGTCTTCATATTTTTGTAGAATTTCAGATAGCTCGGCGATATTTTCTCTTGAAGCATCTTTAAGCTGATAGGAATTAACATCAAAAAGGATTCCTGAATCAAAAGTAATTTTTATTCCTTCCCCGACTCTTTCAACTTTTGCTCCTTCAAGATCTTCTTCAAGTTCTCTGGATTGTCTGTCCATGTAATTACCTATAGCTGCACCTGATGCGCCACCTACTGCAGCACCGATGATTGCTCCGTTCGTAGTATTACCTGCAGCTTTACCTATTACCGCTCCTGCAAGAGCTCCTGCCGCAGCACCAATTGCAGTTCCTTTAGCGGTTTTGCTGATACTGTCACAGCCTAAAAAAGGCAAAGTTAATATGAGTGCAAAAATACTTAATCTGGATAATGTCTTCATTTCAAATGTTTTGTTAGTATTATTTACATAGTGGAACTCATTCTAAACCCATGAGTTCCATTTATTAACATCTTCTCAAGATATCATCAAATGCTAAGCTGCCTGATCCCGTAATATTTCCAAAGGCGGGCGAGTGTGAATTCCTCTGGTATTCAGTAACCCGATGGTGAGAACCAAACCAATAAGTATCAGAGTCTCAATTCCCAGAATGGCAAAGTTCGGTACAAAGTCTATATCAAAATAGAAGTACCCTAACAGGGCGCTGGCTCCAACAGAAAGAGTGAGACCGGTTAGAGCCGCCATAATTCCCAGAAATACATATTCAATGACCTGTATTTTGATAACCTGCTTTTGTTTGGCACCTAATGTCCTTAATAAAACAGCTTCTCGTATTCTTTGATATCTGCTCGTTGCAGCCGAACCGGCCAGCACGATCAAACCCGTAATAATGCTAAACAAACCAATGAACTGTATTACAAATGTAATTTTACTGATGAAATCACGAACGGTTTCAAGCACTTGTCCTATATCAATAGCGGATACATTCGGGTAAGCCTGAACGATTTTTTGCTGCAATTCTAAAGAAGCCTCTCTGCTTGGAGTATTTAATGTTGTTGCAAAAAATTGTGGTGCAGGCTCAAGTACTCCTGTTGGGAAAACCACGAAGAAATTAGGTTGCGGTGTTTGCCAATCAACAGTTCTTGTTCCGGCGATAAAGCTGGAAATTGGAATTCCCTGAACATCCCAGATTAAGGTGTCGCCGACCTGAGCATTTAAATCGTTCATTAAATCAGTGGAGACAGAAATAGGAACAAGGTCTTCCGGATCTGTAACGGTTCCTACAAATATTCCGGAATCAATTGTCTCAGTAGAAATCAGAGAATCTCTGTAAGTAGATCGGTATTCGCGATTCAATGCCCAGCTTCTTGGTTTACGACTGGAATCAGCCATAAATTCGGCAACGGTAGTATCATTAATGGACTGTAGGCGCATAGTTACAATGGGCACATTTTGAAGCAATTCCATGTCATTATCCAGAATGATCTTGTTTATGCCTTCATTCTGATCATACTGAATATCGTAAAGTGCAAGGTTTGGAAGATCTTGACCATCATCGAAATTAATGGTTCCCAAAAGCATGTCCTGCGTCAGATAAAGAGAACTTATTAATGTTACTCCCAGCCCAAAAGTGAGAAGCAAAGTAGAGGTTTGGTTATTCGGGCGATACAGGTTTGCCAATCCCTGTCTGAATTCATAACCAAAAGATTTAGGGTTAAACTTCTGTGCTCCTTTCATAATTAAAAAAGCAATTCCTGATAATAACAAAAGACAGAAAACGAGCCCGAGAGTAAAGAAAATAGCTGCCAGAATATCATTAAGCATTAACCATGCGTAACCAACAACAGAGATACCAATCAAACCAAATAAAGAGAATCTTGTTATCCAGCTAAGGAGTTTGGAAAGGTTTATGTCAACTGAGCGCAGAGTAAAAAGCGGAGATATTTTACGAACAGCAAGCAGCGGAAAAAGGGCAAAAATAAGAGAAATGGAGACCCCAGTAATTATTCCAATAAAAATTGAACTCCATGATAGTGCTAGTTCTATATCAACGGGAACAAAATCTTGTACCAAAACAGGTAGATACAGTTGAATCAATGAGCCAATAAGAGCACCGATTGAAGACCCTATAAATCCCATAAATACAGCCTGGATCAAATAAATGCTCATAGCCTGATTAGAAGAAGCTCCGACACAACGCAGAACGGCTACTGTACTTATCTTTTGCCGGATATAGACAAATATAGAGCTGGCAACACCAATCCCGCCGAGTAGCAATGCTATAAACCCAATCAAGTTCAGGAAGTTCGACAAATACAGAATAGCTTCGCCAACTTCTTCTTTTCGTTCGGCTACGTCATCATAACCAAAACGTACAGAATCATTCATGGCATCCAGAGTTGCCTCTACAAGAATTGGATCTGTCCCTTCCGGATATTTTATATAGGAAATATATTCAAGCTGACTTCCGCGTTGAAGAAGTCCTGTTGCTTCGATGTTCTCTTTGGGAATATAAATTCTTGGACCAAAAAAAGAAGCAGCAACCGGTTGACCGGGAATTTCCTGCAAAGCGCCTGCAATTTCATATGTTAATAATCCGATCTTAACAGAATCACCGGGTTGTAATCCGAATTGAAGTAAAATTGGTTCATCAACCAAAGCTCCTGCTGTTTTTTGAAAGGTATCAGAAGCTGATCGTGGATTGGTTTTAAGCTCGCCGTAATAAGGAAAATCGCCTTCCAAGGCAGTTATTTGAGAAAGTCTTGTAGTCCCCGATTTAGGGAAGTAAGCCATTGAAGTGAAACTTAAAGCATCTGACCGTTCTCCACCCAAGGAATCGAGATAAATCTCCAATTCGTCGTGGAACGGGGAGTTTTTTTCAACTTCCAGGTCGGCGCCAAGCAGTTCTTTTGATTGTTCATTTATACTATCATTGAGATTCTCTCTGAAGGAGCTGATCGCCACTTGAGCAGCTACACCAACGATTATAGCTGCCAGATAAAGAAATAATTTCTTTCTGTTGGAACGGGAATCCCGCCACGCCATTTTAAAGATCCAGAATAATTTGTTCACGCTACAGCTTCTCCTGATGATTTAAAGACATCAGAATCGACCTCTCCGTTTTTCAATTTTATTACCCGATCACATTTATCCGCAAGGTCAAGATCATGTGTAACCAGTACTAGTGTTGTGCCCTGTTTTCTGTTCAAGTCAAATATCAGATTTTCGATATGTTCACCTGTTTCAGAATCCAGATTCCCGGTTGGTTCATCAGCGAAAAGTATTTTCGGATTATTAATAAAAGCTCTTGCTACTGCAACCCGTTGTTGTTCACCACCTGAGAGTTGAGTAGGGTAGTGATGGGAGCGTTCCCCTAGTCCTACTTCTTTGAGAAGTTCAATCGCTCGTTCACGAACAGTATTGGTTGCTTCGCCACGCAGTTCAAGAGGAACCATAACATTTTCAACGGCTGTAAGGGTGGGAACTAACTGAAAGGTTTGAAAAACGAATCCGACATGTCGATTGCGAACTTCAGCTCTTTGGTCTTCATTAAGAGGTTTTAAATTGATTCCGTTTAGTGTGACATCTCCGGATGTAGGTTGATCTAATCCTGCAGATAATCCCAATAAAGTTGTTTTCCCACTTCCTGACGGTCCAACAATTGCGCAAGAGATACCTTCTTCAATTTCGAAAGTTACATTGTCTACAACGGTAAGTGTTTTGTCTCCGCTTTTAAATTGACGGGTTAATTTGTTGAGTTTAAGAATATGATTCACAGGCTATAATTTTTTTTAAGCAACAATTATTTAAATGTTATTCATTCCACCTATTAATTAATATTAATCACTCAGAACATCCGAAACAGGAACAAATTCGTATTTAATGGTATAAAGGTAGTAGGTTAACTACATTTTTAAAACATGATTACGTAATGTTGGCTAAGAAGTTAGAAATAAAAAAACCAAATAAGGGCTTGCCGGGCAAGTTCAACATTGTTCTTATAGATCAGAACGAGATGCTTTTGAATTTGTTGGATTTTGAGCTAGCAGAACGTAAGGGATTTTCTGTAACCCATAGTACAAACGGGGTTGAATTATTAAAATCAGATAATCCCAAACCTGACCTTATTATCATGGATATGATAATGGAAGGAATTAGCGGAATTGAGTTTATAAAAAAACTTAGAAGTACAATGAGCTTTAAAGATACAAGAGTGATAGTTCTGTCAGAAAAGTTAAATGATGTGGATATCAGACAGCTGGAATCACTTAAAGTTGATGACATTATTCAAAAACCGGTAAATATAAGTGAACTGCTTTTCAGGGTAGAAAAAGTAAGAGAATGATATAAAAAAAGGGGTAGGTATTAATTATTCTGAATCAGAAGTATTTATGTTACTGGCACTTGTCTTGGTAGTTATAGCTGCCACAGGCCTGTACCTTGGATTGCTTATTCTGATATCACGGCATTTAACTTTAAGGGACAAAAAAGCTTTTAAGGAACTTAAAGCAGCATATTCAGAACTGATTTTTGAAGCAATGCATGATGAAGAGAAAAGCAATGTTTTGTTCGAGAAGCTTAATAAAACCCCAAAACACGTTTCTATAGTGAATGCAATATGCAAAGACCTTCTTGAAGAAGTTGAGGGAGAAGTAGAGAAGAAGGTAGAAGGAATATTAAATCACCCACAAATCAGAAAGCATTATTTATCCTATCTGAATAGTTTTAATAACAGAAAAAAGGTTAAAGGGCTTTTGTATCTAAAAGATATTCACACTTTGCCTGATGATGAGGAAGCAGAAGTATTAAAGTTGCTTGAGCACAGACTTCATTATCTGTCACATGCAGGTGCGCTGGTAATACTTGCATCTAAAAAAAGTCATCTTCACGAGAAAACTTTGATATTCAGTTGTAAAAGAGCAGAAGATTGTAGGTATACAGTTGTTGAATTACTTTGGGAATACTGGAATAATGACTTTGTATCGAGAGAGTCCAAAGAAAAATGCTTTCAAAGTTTATTAGGCTCAGAAAGTATTTCTCTAGAAATGAAAGCACTTTTGGTTCGAATTATTTCAACATTCAATGAGCATCACTTTTCTATTTATTTTCATGAAATTTTAAAATTCATATTAGGCACTGAGCAGGATTCCCGAAATTTATCTTTCGTTGCCTCACTAATTAATGCACTAGGCAAATCAGGCTATATAAAAGCAGAAAAAGAAGTTATACAAGCGTTTTCAATTACAAGTAAAGAAATCAGAATTGCTGTTGTAAATGCTTTAGTGCAATTCAAGACTTCTAATGCAATTCATGAGCTGGTGAAAATATACAAGACTTCCACAGAGTACCTGAAAAAAGAGATAAGCTTTATTATTGAGCATGATGCTGAGCTTACTAAACAAATAATTACTTCTGAATCCACAGTAAATCTCCTTAAGAATTAAATGTAGCTGTAATTATGTTTTTAGATAGTAACTTCTTTTCAAACTTTGTAGAATCGTTTAGTGATTTCGTTTTAATTTATTTTGCTATCATCAATGGAGTTTATCTAACTCTTGTAATAATTTCTTTTTTCTACCTGAAATTATTTAACCGCCAAAGAATAGCTTATGAGAGTAAGGGACTACTAAAATCAGAGCTTTACAAATCAGTAAGTATTATAGTACCTGCTTATAACGAGGAGCAAAATATTATTGAAAATGTAAGATCGTTGATGCAGGTAGACTTCAATGATTTTGAAGTCATTGTTTCAAATGATGGCAGTACTGACAATACGCTTCAGATGTTGATTGAAGAGTACAAGTTAGAAGAATCAGATCTTTATATACCGGATCGAGTACCGTCAAAAAAAATAAAAAAGGTTTACAGATCAAAAATACATGATAATCTGATTGTTTTAGATAAAGAAAACGGAAAAAGAGCGGACGCTGTAAATGCAGGTATAAATGCGGCTCATAAAGATTTGATCTGTACTATTGACGCTGATTCATGGCTGGAACAAAATGTGCTCAGAAAAATGCTAAGAGCATTTATTGAGGATGATAAAACAATAGGTGTAGGGGGTATTATTCGTGTTTCCAATGGTTGCACATTTGAAAATAATACAATGAAAGAAATACAACTACCGGATAAGCTGGTCTCAAAATTCCAAGTATTAGAATATATACGATCATTTTTATTCGGAAGAATAGGTTGGGATAAACTTAACAGCTTATTGATAATTTCAGGGGCCTTTGGTGTTTTTGACCGGGAAGCAGTTTTGAAAGTTGGTGGCTATGATGTGGAATCAATAGGTGAGGATTTTGAGCTCACGTTGAAATTGCATCGCTATCACAAAGAAAAAAACATAGACTATAACATCCGTTTTTTCCCGGAACCAGTTTGTTGGACTGAGGTCCCATCTACTTGGAACGACCTTTCGAGTCAAAGAAACAGATGGCAAAGAGGACTTTTTGAAACTATTGTTAAACATAAAAAAATGCTCTTTAATCCTAAATATGGTTCAGTAGGATTAATTGGTCTTCCGTTCTATTTTTTATTCGAACTGTTATCTCCTGTAGTAGAATTTTTGGGCTATGCGTTAATAGTGTTTCTAATGATCACGGGAACACTGAATTCAACATTTGCATTATTATTTTTTATCGCAGCGGTATTATTAGGAGTTGTACTTTCATTAAGCGCAGTTTTTACAGACGAATTTACTTATAAACAATATCCCAGAGTAAAAGATGCGTTGCTTCTGATTTTTTTGGCAATATTTGAAAACTTGGGATACCGTCAGTTACATACTTGGTGGAGGTTAAAAGGATTGGTTTTCTATCTGCGCGGAGATCAAAGTTGGGACATGAAAGAAAGTGGTTTATGGCGTAAGGTTACAGAGGTATCTCATTGGGTTTGGTTAGTTATCATAAATATTATTGTAGCATTTTTATTCTGGTTAGGTATAAATGGAGTAGGCTTATGAAAAAAACAATTCTTCAGGTATTTATTTTAGTTTTAGCTACTATCTCATTAATGGCACAATCGGAAGATGAGCTGAATAATTCAGTAATTCTATCAGATGAATATATTTTTGTAGAGGGAATCGATAATTGGAATATTTTGCAGTTGGGATATGAAAGGAGGATGAATTCTTTAACTCTGATTTCAAGACTTCAATATGCTGATAGGTTAGGACAGAATGGGACGTTTTTATCTTTTATCGGTTATCCAGAATTTTCTGAGAATTCGTATGGATATGTGAATCTTGGTTTTTCACCTGATAATTCCAACCTTTTTCCTGAGTTGAGATTTTCTTCCGCTTTTTATCACTCAGTTACTGACCAACTAGTTGGTGGAGCCGGGTTCCAATACACAAAAGTACCTGGAGAGGATGCTTTTGTTGCAAATTTATATGCTAATTATTACTTCGGTAGTTATCTGCTTTTGATCAGACCTTCTTATTTAATTGACGACTCGAATAGTTCATTTTCAGGAGCAGTATCACTACGGAGATACTATAATTCAGCAAAAAGTTTTGGAGAACTACTTATAGGAGCAGGCAGAAGTATAGAAAATTCTACGGTTGAAGATGCTTTTCAGCAAACTTACCTGAACAGAATAGCCGCTTTGAAACTAGATCACTCACTTTCGGATGAATGGTCTCTTCAAAGTTCATTAACTTTAAGCCGAAATGATTTTTCAAGTGGAACGGAAAGAAATCAGTTTGGAGTTCGTTTAGGAGTTACAAGAAATTTTTAATAGTTGAAAGCGTGAGAATGAAATCAGTAGTACTTACAATAGTTTTGTCTGTTTTGATGTGTATTAGTTCAGAGGCTCAGCAGAAAAAGTCGATCTTGTTTTTTGGAGACAGCATCTCAGCGGGATATGGCATTCAGCCTCAACAAGCATTCCCGGCTGTCATTCAGGATAAGATAGATTCTTTGGGTTTGAATTACGAAGTGATCAACGGTGGATTGAGCGGCGAGACTTCGGCAGGTGGTTTAAGACGGATCAATTGGGTTTTACAAAGAGATATCGACATCATGATCCTTGAATTAGGTGGAAACGATGGACTACGGGGCATAGATCTTTCATCAACAAAAGACAATCTTCAGCAGATTATAGATCGAGCTAAGGCAAAAAATCCGGAGATCGAGATCATAATTGCCGGAATGCAGGTTCCTCCTAATCTGGGAACAGACTATACTAAGGAATTTCAGGATCTGTATCCGGAACTGGCTGAGAAGAATAATCTCACCTTGATTCCTTTGATTCTGGATAAAGTAGGAGGGAGAGATGAATTCATGCAGCCTGATCAAATTCACCCAAATGTGAAAGGACATAAAGTTGTTGCCGAAACTGTGTGGGAAACGCTAGCACCAATATTGAATAACTAAAATTATGAATGTTGGGTTATGAATTTTGAATTAAGATTATACTTATTCAAAATTCATAATCATTAATATAGAATATACATGAAGAAGCTTTGTTTATTGATTTTTGTACTTAGTGTTATTAAAGTTTCAGCCCAAGACTCAACGCTAAATTATCAGCCAAAAATTTTATTAATTACGGCTCATCCCGATGACGACGCACTCTTTTCAGCAACAATCTGGAAAACCACTAAATTATTGAATGGAACGGTTGACCTGGCGTTAATGACAAATGGAGAAGGTGGATACAAATACTCTACTCTGGGTAATTATGTTTACGGTAAAGATCTGGATGAAGAAGCAGTTGGAAGAGATTACTTACCGGGAATCAGAAAAAAAGAGTTGATGGCAGGTGGTGATGTTGTTGGGATCAGAAATTATTTCTTTTTCGATCAACAAGACTTTTACTACACACAGGATATAGAAGAAACTTTAGAAAAATGGGATACTGCCCCTGTTGAAAACCGATTAGCCGATATTATGAAAGAGGAAGACTATGATTTTGTATTCATGATGTTGCCTTTTGATGGTAATCACGGACATCATAAAGCAGCTACTTTACTTGGATTAAGAGCGATTAAATCTCTTCCTGAAACTGAGCGGCCGATAGCTTTGCCATCTTTTGTAAGAAGAAATGCAGAAGATGAAAGCATAGATTTTGAGATGATGGAAGGATATCCGATCACCAAAGTAAAGCCTGATATCCTGTTCGAATTTGACAGAAATCAAAAATTCGGGTTTGATGACCGGCTTGATTACAACATCATTGCAAACTGGGTTATTGCTGAACATAAAAGTCAGGGAACAATGCAATTATTGATGAGAAATGGAGTGATTGAACAATATTGGTTTGCTGAATTAAATAATGATAATGACCTCGACAAAACCCGTAAGTTCTTTGAGGTCATAAATGCCGTTCAACCTGAATAACAGTTATAGTTACAACCAGACCGTAAAAGCGTATGGATATACGCTTTTATCGGGAAATTGAAAACACTATTGAAATGTTAGAAGTAACAGAAACAGTCTGTGCAAAATCCATCATTGAAGGAGCTTCAGATTTAAATCGTCCCATATCTGCTTCCATAGCCATAGGCGGATAATTTACCTGATGTTCTGAATAGTTGATGGTAGTAATTTCGCCTAACTTCACACCTGATTGTTCAGCGATAAATGCAGCTCTTTCTTTAGCTTTTTGAATTGCTGAAACCAATGCCTTTTCTTTTCCTTCGCCTATCTTTGTAGAAGAAAAACTTCCACTAAATGAGTCAAAGCCATTTTTAATTAGAGAAACCTGAATTTTTTCATAGATCTCAAAGTCGGAGAAACTGACTGAAACCTGCTGACTAGTATTAACTGTAACCTCTTCCTGGCGATTATTATAGTTAGTTCGCTTATTTATTCTGATAGGTTCGAAGTTGATGTTCTCTTCTTTGATGTCAAATTCTTTTAATAGAGTAGCCAAGACTGCTTCTCGCTTTTTATGCGTTTCAAAAGCAGTTTCAGGTGTTTTTTCTTCGGCGTTAATATTAATGTTGAAGATGATCATATCTGCGGGAATCAATTCAGTTGCCGACATATTAATCGAAATAGTCCTTTGAGAATTTTCAATAACAGATTGGGCAGTTGTATTACAATTCGCGAAAAAAATTAGGCAAAAACAAGAGAAAATAAATTTGAAAGATCTACCAGCTAATTCCATACTCTTGTTTAATTTTTTGAATTTCTTCATAGTTTTTTCCTTGATTTATCTTGAACGTTTTTTGCCCAAGACTATTTGATTCATTGATATTGAGACCTTGTCTGTACCAACTATCCAAATACTCGAGATATTGTTTTTCTTGAGACTTGTTTTTAATAACAAAACCAAAATTTGAGAATTCACCGTTCTTATCTTTCAACACACATTGAATAATGTGATAGGCTGAAACCAAACGCAACGAATACACATAGTGAAACTGAATCTCGGTCATTTCTGTGAGATTGACAGGAGAATCAGGTAACTCATCGACAGTTTTTTTAGGTTCTAAACGGAATCCATCTCGCTCGAAAATTACAGCCCCAAAATTCTTTGTCATTGAATAGGGAACAATGGTAATTAGTAATGAAGCAATTGCAATTATTAATCCCGGACCTTCAAACCATCCAAAGCCAAGGTCGTCGGAGAAGGTTGCTAAAAGATAAAATAGACCATAACAAACCCATCCGATCTTATATTCTCTTGATGCAGTAAAAGTAAGCCGGCTTGAAAAGGAGTTATTATCCCAGGGCTTAATTTCTGTTAGTTGTAAAGTCATAAGCACCTCATCTAGTATTTAACATCAATTTAACTTTCGGAAGAATCAAATCAACCCATTCACTGTATTGCTTTCCCGATGGATGTAGTTGATCAGAAGCTATGTATGATGAATCTTTTTTAGCTTTTTCCGAAATTGGTGTAATATTAATAAATGGAATGTTATATGCAGATGAAATGGAATCTGCAATAGAATCATAAAGCAATAATTCCTGTCTTATTTTCTCTTCTCCTTTTTCTATACCGAAAGGAGTTACGCCATAATTAGGTATTGAAACTACAAATACTTTAGTGGTATCTCCATCAGCGAATGCGACAGCCTGAAGCAATAATTCTTTAAATTCTTTTTTGTATTGATCAATCGGATAGCCTCGGTATTGATTGTTTACACCGATAAGCAGTGAAACAAGGTCATAATCAGTTTTCGGGTTTTTTTCTACAATTGCTTTTTGCAACTCATCGGTTGTCCAGCCGGTCTTAGCAATAATTAAAGGATCGTCAACATGAATTCCTGCTTCATTAAGTTTTTCAGTTAATTGAACGGGCCATCGTTGTTCTTCAGAAACAGCTTCTCCAATCGTATAAGAGTCTCCTAATGCCAGATATGAAATGTTGTTTTTCTGAGCACATGAAATAGTCAGACAACAAAAAAGAAATAAGAAAGAGAGACGAGTTTTTTTAAACATGAGATTATTTTAATTATTCAGACAGATAATAATGATTTAAAATGAATTAAATCATGTATAAGCGTAAGACAGTTTTTTGATTTTTTATTTATGAAAGCGCTTGCATTATCCGACAAACCGACGTTTCTTTGCTAAAGTGTGTCATTTAATAAATTCATCGGTGACACTAAAAAGTTTAAAAGACTACAACATTAATAAATCAGGATTAGAACTATGAATAAATTGATACGATATATGCTTGGGTTAAGCATGGTTCTCGTATTTTCGTTTGTTTCTGTGGCTAATAATACTCTATCGCCAAAAGAAGCAATTACAGAAGTATCAGGCCAGGTACTGGATGTAGACGGAGAGCCACTTGCGGGTGTAAATATCCGCGTAAAGGATAAATTGATAGGAACGACTACAGACGGAAACGGAATGTTCTCACTTTCCATTAAACAAGACCCACCACTAATTCTGGTTTTTTCTATAGTTGGTTTCCAAACTGAAGAAGTTGACATTACTAATGCCAATACTAGTGGTTTAGAGGTCAGGATGCAGGAGCAGACGTTTTTAGGAGAAGAGGTTGTAGTCTCTGCTTCAAGAGTTGAACAAAGTATTTTAAAATCTCCTGTCTCAATTGAGAAAATGGATGTTATTGAAATTCAAACTTCTGCCTCCCCAAGTTTTTACGATGGAATAGCAAACTTAAAAGGGGTTGACTTCAGTACTCAAAGTTTAACATTCAAATCTATAAACACTCGTGGATTTGGATCAAATGGTAATACCCGTTTTGTGCAATTAATTGATGGGATCGACAACCAGGCTCCCGGACTAAATTTTGCAGTTGGTAACATTGTTGGTATTTCCGAGCTGGATCTTGAAAGTGCGGAAATGATACCGGGTGCTGCTTCAGCACTTTACGGGCCAAATGCGTTAAACGGTATTTTACTTATGAATAGTAAGAGCCCTTTTGAATATAAAGGACTTTCGTTCAATACTAAATTAGGCTTAAATCATTTTGACAGTAATGTTGAAGACGGACCCCAGGTCTATCAATCATATGACATAAGATATGCCGACGCTTTCAATGATAAGTTTGCATTTAAGTTTACAGCCTCCTATTTAAAAGCTCAGGATTTTGTTGCTCAGGATAGAAGAGATCAGAGTTTTGTAACAGGTGGAGTTGTAGAGCGCGGGGCTACAGAAAGAAACGGAGCACGTGTATTCAACGGTGTAAATATTTATGGCGATGATGTGTTTACTCTTGGAGCCATAGCTGATGGTTTGATAAGAGCAGGAAAAGATCCAAATGCTACTCCGGAAGAAATGGCAACAGGTGCTCAGGTTGAGGCGTTAAGATCATTAGTACCTGATGGAAGAGACGGAGCTTTTTCTGCACCAGGTTTTGCTGAAAATTCTTTTGTAGACAATACAACTGAAAGTTTAAAACTTGGAGCAGCTTTACACTATCGCCTCAATGATAACTACGAAATTCTGGGACAATATAACACAGGGTTTGGTAGTACGGTATACACAGCAAACGATCGTTTTGTATTAGATGATTTCAATATTTGGACTGCAAAGCTAGAACTTAGAAATCCCAATTTCTTTTTAAGAGCATATACAACTCAGGAAGACGCAGGAGATTCTTATGCAGCAAATACGGTGGCTACTCGTATAAATCAAACAGCGTATTTAACTCCATACTTTCAAACATTTTTAGGAGCAAGAAGTCAGGGAGCTTCTGTTGATCAGGCTCATGCAGAAGCACAAGCTACTGCAACAGCAAATCAACAAGATTTCCTACCGGGAACACAAAATTTTGCTGATCTGGAAGCGAGTCTCAGATCTACTCCAATTTCAGCTGGTGGAGCAAAATTCCTTGATAAGTCAGATATGTATCATGTAGAGGGACTTTATAATTTCTCTAATGTAATTGATCCTGCAACACTTGAACTTATTGGTGGTTTAAATTATCGCATTTATGCTCTGGAATCAGAAGGCACCTTATTTGCATTGGATAACAGCGGAGATGAATATGGGATCAATGAATTCGGAGGTTATCTTCAAGGGTCAAAGAACTTTATGGAAGATGATTTAAATCTCTCCGCTTCAGTTCGTTACGACAAGAATGAATATTTTGACGGACAGTTCTCACCAAGAGTTTCTGCAATTTATACTGCAGCAGATCGTCATAACTTCAGAGCTTCTTTCCAAAATGGTTTCAGAATGCCAACTACTCAGGATCAGTTTATTAAACTTGATGTTGTTACCAGACTGTTAATTGGTAGTAATCAGGATCTTGTAGACAGATATCGTTTTGAAACAAATACAGTATACACTGCTCAAAGTGTTGCTGCTGCACAAGCTGCTTTTAATAATGGAGAATCTGATGCAGATGCACGTGCTGAACTCGAAGCGGTTACATTTGATGATTTTAAAACAGAAAAAATCAGTACATATGAAGTTGGATATAAAGGCTTTGTTACAGATCGTTTATTAGTAGATGCGTATTACTATTACAGTCAGTACACAGATTTTATAGCAGAAATTCAATTTGTACAGGGAATACCAAATGGCTTAACAAATGCACCTGATGAAACCGGTCCTGAAGCATATGATCCTGACAGTGATTCAGGTAAGGATGCTCTTATTCAGGGAGGCGTAGATACTCAGGAATTCGGTTTTGATATTAATGCCGATGGTACTGTTGAATCTCAAGGATGGGGAGTAAGTTTAGACTATTCATTCGATGGAGGCTATAAGTTAGGTGGTAACGTAGCTTATAATGAACTAATAAGTGAGCAAGATCTTAGAGATCAAGGTTTCCGTTCCAGTTACAACACTCCTAAGTGGAGATATAATGTTCGTCTTGAGAATAGAAACGTAATAGAAAATATTGGTTTCAATATGGTATACAGATGGCAGGATGCTTATTACTGGGATTCTTCCTTCGGAGATGGTGTAGTGCCGGCTTATGGTACTTTCGATGCTCAGGTGAGCTATAAAATTCCATCAGCAAACACCATACTTAAACTTGGTGGTAGTAACATTCTCAATGAAAGATATGAGACCTCTTTTGGGAATCCTACTTTAGGAGCTATCTACTACTTCTCTCTAACATTTGATCAATTCTTGAATTAAGAAAAGGATATAACAATGAACAAATTCTATAAAATATTTTTATTACTGATCGTCACAGGATTGATTTCATACTCTTGTGATGGAATAGAAGATTCTCTGGTTGATGACCAACTCGAGGAAAATCCTCTACCATCAACTCCTGAATATTCTTCAGGAAGTACAGACTTCTCTAATTATGTAGCTATTGGTAACTCGCTAACAGCCGGTTTGATGGATGGTGCGTTGTATAATATTGGCCAACGTAATTCCGTAGCCGCAATTTTAGCAACTAGTTTTGCAGCTACTGTTGACGGAGATTATACATTTAATCAACCTGCAATTGATTCCGAGAATGGATTTAATATAGGAATAAGCCCTAATCCTAGTAATGGAATTACTTTTGGTAGATTTAAATTAGATACCGATGCAAGGATTCCATCCCCGGTCATTAATGGTGAAGCTCCAACGGCTTATACTGGTCCCGCTTTGAACAATTTCGGAGTTCCGGGTGTAACTGTGGGACAACTAAGATCTCCTGCAACTGCTAATAATCCTTTTTACGGAAGGTTTGCAAGTAATCCGGGAGCATCTACTGTTCTTGGAGATGCTATTAATGCAGATCCAACGTTCTTTTCACTGTGGATTGGAAGCAATGATGTGCTAGATTATGCAAGAGGAGGAGCTTCTAATTCAGCAGCATTAACTTCAAATGCAGATTTTCAGACTAGATTTACAAACGTAGTTACTGATCTAATGACTGAAACAACGGCTGATGGGGTAGTAATTAATATACCTTCATTCTTAGGTCTTGCTTTCTTTAGAGCAGTACCCTACAATCCAATTCCCTTAGATGCGGCCACTGCTAATGCGGTTACTCAAGGATATTCAGATTATAATAATGGTGTTCAGCAAGCAGCTACTGCAGGTGCTATTACTCAGGCAGAAGCGGATAGAAGAATGATTTCTTTTGCAGCAGGAGCTAATGCTTTTGTAATGGAAGATGAAACATTAACAGATTTAAGTGCTTTTGGTCTTCCTCCATTAAGACAATCTGAACCAACTGACCTGACTATTCTTTCTCTAGGTTCTTTGCTAGGAGTTGATGCCTTTGGCGAAGGTGCTTATGGTTTACAAGATGCTGTTTCAGATCAATTTGTATTGATACCCTCAGAACAAGTTGAAATCGAAACAAGTCGCCAAACCTTCAATGGAATTATGGCTCAGATCGTCGCTGCAAACTCAAGTAGGTTAACTTTGTATGATACAAACTCTTCAACAGGAGTTTTCGCTGACTTATTTGGTTTAAGTGATGGTGTCCCAGGAATTACTGTTGACGGTGTAGATCTAACACCAGACTTTGCTCCGACTGGAGTTCTGTCAACGGATGGAATACATCCTAATCCAAGAGGTAATGCGTTAATTGTGAACGAGATTATTGCAACTATTGAAGCTCAGTTTGGCGCTTCTTTACCAGACATAAATGTGCTGAATAGATCAAGTGTATCTGTTTGTGCAGGTAATTGTTTGAGCCAGCAGTAAGTTTATCTTTATGATTCTAAACCCATCAGTCTAACGCTGATGGGTTTTTTTGTGGGATTTATTCCCGAAACATTGTCATTAAAGAAAATGTGATCGGTACTGGCATTATATTTGCTAAATATCTTTTATAAAACAAAACCCCATTTTAAAGACATCAATGAGTAATAAAGAGCAGGAAGAAATTTTAGAAAATTCTGAGAAGGAAGTACTGGAAGAAGATCAGGCAGAAATAAAGGAATCGGAGTCTTCGGAAATTTCTGAAGAAGAACTTAAAGATGAGAAAGAACTCCGAATTGAGGAGTTAGAAAGCGAATTAGCGGTTGCCAAAGATTCCATCCTTCGCAAAGCTGCTGAACTTGAAAATGTGAGAAAAAGAGTTCAGAAAGAGCGTTATCAGCTTAGAGAACAGGTAAAAGCAGAAGCACTACGAGATTTTTTACCCCTGAATGACGATCTGCTCAGAACTCTGGACGCAAGTAAAGACTCAGCAGTTGACGAGAATTTTCTTGCCGGTGTTGAGATGGTTTCTAGCAAATTTGAAGATATTCTTGCGAAGCATGGGATCGAAAAAATTGATGAGATCAACGTTCCTTTTGATGTGAATCTTCATGATGCTTTATTACGTCAACCTGCAACAGATGAAAAAACTCCAAGTGATACAGTTCTCCAAGTTTTAGAGCGGGGCTACAGAATGGGAGAAAAAGTAATTAAGCATGCTAAAGTGATAGTGAGCCAGTAAAAATGACAAACAGAGATTATTACGAAATACTTGAAGTAGATAAAGGAGCTTCTGAAGCTGAGCTTAAAAAAGCCTATCGCAAAAAGGCGATGAAATATCACCCGGACAGAAATAAAGGAGATGCGGAAGCTGAAAAAAAATTCAAAGAAGCTTCAGAAGCATATGATGTACTCAGAGACCCGCAAAAGAGAGCTCGCTACGACCAATACGGTCATGCAGGAGTAAACGGCAACCAGGGTGGTTTCGGCGGTGGTGGAGTCGATTTTGACGGAATGGGCTTCGAAGATATTTTCAGTCGCTTTGGTGATATTTTCGGAAGCGGATTTTTCGGAGAACAAAATTTTGGTGGCCAATCCAGAGGAAGAGGTGGAAGGAGACAACCGGGAACACCGGGCTCTGACATGAAAATCAGAATGCCACTTGAGTTAAATGAAATCGCTTTTGGTACAGAAAAGAAATTAAAGATCAAGAAGCAACTGGTGTGCGATAAATGTACCGGTACCGGTGCTGAAACAGATTCAGATTTTGAAACTTGTGGAACCTGTAATGGCATGGGAGAAGTTCGTCAGGTAACAAGAACAATGCTAGGACAAATGGTCAACGTTCAACCATGCCCTACCTGTAGCGGTGATGGAAGGATCATTAAAACCAAGTGTTCTAAATGTGCAGGAGAAGGAAGGATCAAGGGTGAAGAAACTGTTAAGATCAATATTCCTTCAGGCGTTTCTAACGGAAACTACATTACTCTTCGCAGTCAAGGAAATGCAGGAAGAAGAGGTGGACCTGCCGGAGATCTTATTGTTCTTATCGAAGAAAAAGAGCATGAGCATTTTGAAAGAGAAGGGAACAATATCTATTACAACTTAAATTTAAGTATACCTGATGCAGTATTAGGAACAGAAGTTCAGGTGCCGACACTTAAAGGAAAAGCTAAACTCAAGATCGAAGAAGGAACTCAACCCGGTAAACTTCTTCGCATGCGAGGCAAAGGAATAGTTGGTTTGAATAATTCAGGAACAGGAGATCAATTATTAAGAGTAAATGTCTACATGCCAAGTGAGCTTACTGCCGAGCAACGTAAAGCAATGGAAAGCTTCAGGGAATCAGAGAATTTTGATGCAGTGAATATGAAGCAGCAGGAAAAGGGTTTTTTCTCGAAAATGAAAGATGTTTTTGGGTGAGTAGTTTTGAGTTATTTGTTAATGGTTATTTGTGGATGTACCGTTAACAAATAACCATTAACAATATTCATGGTAGAGTGATATGATCTTATCAGGAAGGCTCAGCTAAAACGGCTGTTCCGCTTACGGATACCATCAACATACTTCCGTTAGCACCTATAGTTTCGTAATCGATATCGATACCGATAACTGCGGTCGCGCCAACTCTGGAGGCTTTATCTTCCATTTCTCCGAATGCTAATCTTCTTGCTTCCTGTAGTTCACGTTCATATGCTGCGGAGCGTCCACCTACGATGTCTCTGATACCTGCAAAAAAGTCTTTGAATATGTTAGCTCCCAGAATTGCTTCACCTGTTACAACTCCCAGATATTTTTTGACTTCTCTTCCGTCCAGATTATTGGTTGTTGACATAATCATGATTCTGCTCCATTGATTTAAGTTTATATTTCGGTTGAGTGATACTGTATAAGAGAAAAAATGTTACCAAAAATTCAGGCACAAAAAAACCCGACCTGAAAACAGACCGGGTTAAATTCAAAAAAGAAAAAAGTTAATTACTTTTTGTCTTCTCTGGGGCGTGCTTCGTTTACACGAACTGCACGTCCGTCGATTTCCGCTCCGTCTAATTGATCAATAGCTGCTTGTGCTTCTGAATCATTATCCATCTCAACAAACCCAAAGCCCTTTGAACGGCCGGAATATTTGTCAGTGATTACTTTGCAAGAGCTTACTTCTCCATAAGCTTCAAATACTTCCCTTAAATTGTCTTCAGAAACTCCGTAACTAAGGTTTCCTACATAAATGTTCATGTGTATATATATCTTGTTAAAACTAAATTTCGGAATGATCAGATCAACCCTAAACCCAAGTAGTTCAATACCGTAGTCGAGATATCAGAACCAATCCGTGCATAAAGTACGCTTAAATTATCGTATCGCCAATTATTTTTGTGAGTGGGTAATAAGTTTTAGAATTTTGAGTTTCTTAAAAATTTTTCAACCACGTTGAAAATTATTTTCTGTTGTTCTTCTCTTGTTATAGTGGGTGAACCCGCTCCAAGTTGGAAACCGTAGTAGCCAAATTGTGAATGGTTGCCACCTTGGATCATGAAAAAGTCAGTTGAGTCAGGTAAATTATGTGCAAATTGATCGATCTCAGGTGGACTTGCCAACCCATCTTCACTAGCTGAAATTTTCAGCACAGGAAATTCCAGTCAACTCAAGTCTTTATCTTTCGGATGTGTGGTACCCATCAGAACTAAACCAGAAATAGATTCGGGATATAGGCTTGCATAATTAACAGCCATTCTTCCACCACGGGAATGTCCTGCAACAACCCATTTTTCTTCATTTGAGGTGGAGATGAATTTAGAGGTATTTATTAAGGCATTTTGTTCCATATTATCAGTAACAGCAATACGGAATGGAATCTTTTATATATAAAAAGAATAGCCTTTTTGAGCTAATTTTTTTGCCAGTGGGGCATAGGCTTCAGGTTGCACCAAAGCCCCCGGAAAGAATAATACGGAAGTATTCACTGAATCTGTTTGCGGAATAAAAGACAGGTATTCATCGGTTTCTGCAAATAGAATATCTTGATCTGATGCGAGTACATTGGCTTTATCAAATCCTCGTGCATTCATTTGAAAAAATTGCCAACCAAAAACTAATGCCCAAAAGATGAGCAAAAAGTAGCGGATAAATTTTCTTTTTTTTGATGATGCCATGTAGTTAAGCAGATTAGTTAAAACCTGATTAAAATACGTGGGAAAAAGGAATAAGTTTAGCTAAGGTTTTTTGTTTTCTCTCGACTCTCATCAGCTAGATTTGCATGGTAATCAGCCAGTTTACCAGCAATACCGGAGTCGTTCATACTTAACATCCTTAAAGCTAGTAAACCTGCATTTTGTGCTTTTCCAATAGCTACCGTGGCAACCGGTATTCCGTTCGGCATTTGAACGATGGAATACAGACTATCCAACCCACCTAAAGCAGAAGTTTGAATAGGAACTCCTATTACAGGAAGAGTAGTATGACTTGCCAGCATTCCCGGAAGGTGAGCAGCTCCACCGGCTCCTGCTATAATTATTTGCAATCCACGGTCACGAGCTGTTTCACCATAATCAGCCATATCGTTTGGCGTACGATGAGCGGAAACTACTTTCTTTTCGTAGCTAACACCAAATTGATCCAGAATGTCTGTTGCTTGTTTCATGGTTGGCCAGTCGCTGTCGCTGCCCATTACTACGCCGATGATCGGATTGCTCATTTTTGGTATGCTTATTTTCGTTTTATTGAAAGATAGTGTTCAGAATTCAGAATTCAGAATTCATGAGTTGGAATTTATATTTCTATATTTGAAGTGACTTCTTTAGCTTTTTTGTAAACAGTTTTCAAATCATCCCCAAGCAAAGTATAGTGAGCCATCTTTCTTCCGACTTTACTCTGCACTTTTCCGTAGACATGGAGATGTCCGTTTTCAGCTTCTAATCCTCTTCGGATGTTATCAGCTTCTGCCGGACGATTATGCGTTCCCAGTAAATTGATCATCGCAACAGTTGGAGCATTCATTTTTGTTGATCCCAGTGGAAGTCCAAGTACAGCACGAACATGATTTTCAAACTGGGAAGAAATGCATCCTTCAATAGTATAATGCCCGGAGTTGTGTGGTCTTGGAGCTGATTCATTCAAAAGAATATTTCCATCTTCTGTCAGAAAAAACTCAAAAGCATAAATTCCTTTTCCGTCAATTGCTTCAACTGCTTTTACAGCAAGTTCCTGAGCTTTTTTCTGATACTTTTCTTCAATTGGTGCGGGAGAAAGAACGGCAACGCAAATATGATTCTCCTGAACAGTTTCACAACAAGGATAAACTACAGTTCCTGTTTTGTTGCGTGCAACCTGAACTGCAATTTCTTTAGTAAACGGTACAAATGCTTCCGCTAAGATATCTCGGTTTTGATTACCACCAAGTTTCTCAAATGCTTCTTTTGCAGATTCGAGATCCCGAACCGTTTCATTTCCATAGCCATCGTAACCACCTTTAGAAGATTTTAGTAAATAAGGCCAGCCGTGTATATCTCCGAATTCTTTCAGATCTGATTCTGACCTAACCAATTTATAAGGAGTTACTGGTATTCCTGCATTTTCAAAGGTTTGCTTTTCGATCAGCTTATTCTCGATCAGTGAAAAACTTTTTGGGGATGGAAAGATCGGAGTACCGCTTTTATCCTGAACTTCTTGAAGGATTTCTGAACTGATGAACTCATTTTCTAAAGTGATAACATCACAACCTTTAGCAAATTCGACCATATCATCAACAGAATCAAAAGAGCCTGAAGTAGAGAATGGAGTCATAAATTGAACAGGTTCGTTCTCAGATCGATCAGAAAAAACAACTACCTGAATTCCTAATTTGAAGGCTTCGAGTGCACTCATTCTGGCAAGTTGTCCGGCGCCTAAAAAACCGAGTTTCAAATTTGCTGGGATTGAAGTTCGAGACATAGATTTTTCTTTTAAAAATACGAATTAAGAATTAAGAATTAGGAATAGTTTTAAATCAATATCGGAATTCTTAATTCTTAATTCTTAATTCTATATTCTTACCTTATAAATAAAAGTAGTCGATAGATAGTACATGGATATAGAAGAAAAACTAAAGCAGATAAAATCAAGATTTGAAGAAGTGAACGCAGCAATGAGCGATCCTTCAGTTTTTGATGATCCTGATAAATACACTGAGCTGACAAAAGAGAGAAGTGACCTCGAAGAATTAGTACAAGATTACGATAGTTGGAAAGATCTGCATGATCGACAAGAAGGCAACAAAGAACTCATTGAGATGGATGAGGATGCCGAGATCACCGAAATGGCTAAAGATGAAAATAAAGAGATCAAGGAGCAATTAGCTAAACTTGAAGATGACATCAAGATGAAGCTGGTTCCTAAAGATCCTGAAGATTCCAAAAATGCCATAATTGAAGTCAGAGCCGGAACAGGTGGAGACGAAGCTGCTATTTTTGCGGGAGATCTGTTTGATATGTACAGACGTTATGCTGATTCTCAAAATTGGAAAATGAGTTTGTTGAGTATTACTGAATCAGATAAAGGCGGTTACAAAGAAATTGTGTTTTCGTTAGAAGGAAATGAAGTTTTCGGGAAGATGAAATACGAATCCGGAGTTCACCGGGTACAAAGAGTTCCTGCAACTGAAAGTCAGGGAAGAGTACACACATCAGCTGCAACAGTAGCGGTACTTCCTGAAGTAGAAGAAGTAGATGTTGCAATCAACACAGCTGATCTGAGAATCGATACTTTTCGAGCAAGTGGAGCTGGTGGACAGCATGTAAACAAAACAGATTCGGCAATCAGAATTACACATGAGCCGACAGGAATTGTGGTTGAATGTCAGGAAGAGCGATCTCAGCATCAGAATAAAGAGAAAGCAATGACGATGTTGCGCTCAAAGATGTATGATATTGAACTGGAAAAGAAGGAGAAAGCAAGAGCTGCTGAAAGAAAAAGCCAGGTTTCTACAGGTGACCGTTCAGCTAAGATCAGAACCTATAATTTCCCACAAGGTCGGTTTACCGATCATCGAATTAATCTAACGCTGTACAATTTAGATAACATCATGAAAGGCGATCTGCATGAAGCTATAGATGCACTCCGTGTTCAGGATAATCTGGATAAATTAAATGAATTGGTAGAGGATTAAATAATAGTTTTTATATAAATTATAAGAAAAATATTTTATGAAAAGTATATATATAATAATAGGATGCGCTTTAGCTTTTCTTTCATGTGCAACTTCGAAAAACTCCATTGAAACGAATAAATCAACAGAGTATAATCGTCAAATAGAAAAAGTATTTATTGTTTCATATAAAGTTGATGAAACTGAAAAGACAATGAAAGCAGTGTCTGAGGTTATTGTCAATTCTTTGAAAATGAAAAACATTGATTCAGAACTTTATTACAAGGAGTTTGATGATCTTGAACTAAGTCCCGAATTACCAAAAGAAAAAATAGATTCTTTTCAGCCTGATGTTATAATGTTTATCGCTTTAAAAAGTGGAATGTATAACAGTTATGGTCTAACAGAATTAAACTTAGATTTGGCAATTGTTGACTTAGAAATGCAAAAAGTAGTTTGGAAGGCTGATGTATCTTCAAAATTAAAAGCTAGATTTGGTTTCCAAGGGCTTGAAAATAAAGAAACGATGAAGAAATTAGGTGATTCGATTGTACAGAAGATGATTGAAGATGAACTGTTGAACATCAAATAATCAAAATGATGTCTGATCTACGTGAAACCATTGATGTACTCTGTGTTCAGAATAGTCTTGATAAGCTGAATGAATTGATAGAGGAATAAAACTAAATTATACTAAAAACTAAATCTTAGTACGTGTGAAAACTACATTCTTAATTATAACATCTTGCTTACTATTCTCTTGTTCTTCTTCTGTGAATACAATAGAGTCTAATAAGGATGAGTCTTATCAAAAGAGATCTTCTAAACTTTTTATGGTTGTATATACAACGGCTGAAAGTGAGAGTTTAATGGAAAAAGTAGCGGAGTCGGTAAGCAGTTCGCTTGACTCTATTAAAATTGAATCTACATACTACCTTCAAGAGTCTAGCAGCCTTGCTCTTTCTCCTGAACTACCAAGAAAGGAAATTGTATTTTTTGGTCCGGATGCTTTAATGATTATAGGGATAGAGGGTGGGAGATATTATAATAATGATCTTACAGACCTTCAGCTAGGTATTGCAATTTATGATCCAGTATCTCAAAAAATAGTCTGGAAGGCACAAGTTGAATCAAAAAAAGGACTTGGTTTAGGTGGAATTGAAAACAAGATTGCAATGGAGAGATTAGGGAATTCAATCGTAAATAAAATGATTGAAGATGACCTATTAAAAATTGACTAAAATAAAAAAGCCCATTCTGTTAAGAATGGGCTTTGATAGACTTCAGGCTGAAATTAAATAAACTCAGTCTCCTTTTGGAGCAGCTGCCAATAATGCATCACTAGCTTCAGATTCAAACTTCTTAAAGTTATCTACGAACATTTTAGCAAGCTTTTTTGCTTTAATATCATATTCGTCAGCATTTTTCCATGTATTTCTTGGTATAAGCACTTCAGAAGGAACACCGTCTACAGCGGTTGGAACTTCAACTCCGAAAATTGGATCCTTTGTGTATACTGCATTTTCAAGATTACCTGCTATTGCTTCACTTAACATTCGGCGGGTATGAGAAAGCTTCATTCTTGAACCTTCGCCATAAGCACCACCGGTCCAGCCTGTGTTTACCAACCAAACCTGAGAGCCATGCTTTCTGATCTTTTCAGCGAGCAACTCAGCATATTCAGTAGGATGTAAAGGCATAAACGGAGAACCAAAGCAAGCTGAAAAAGTAGCTTGGGGTTCAGTAACACCACGTTCTGTTCCTGCAACTTTTGCAGTGTATCCACTGATAAAATGATACATAGCTTGTTCCGGTGTCAGTTTAGAAATAGGAGGAAGTACTCCGAAAGCATCAGCTGTTAAAAAGATGATATTTTCAGGATGTCCGCCTGTACCGGTTTCACTTGCATTAGGAATGAAATCGATCGGGTAAGAGCATCTAGTGTTTTGAGTAAGGCTTACATCATCGAAATCCGGTTCGCGATTATCATCCAGAATAACATTCTCTAAAATAGTACCCGGCATTTTGGTGGTAGCGTAGATCATTGGCTCGCCTTCTTCAGACAGATTGATCGTTTTGGCGTAGCAACCTCCTTCGAAATTGAAAACACCGTCATCGCTCCAGCCATGCTCATCATCACCAATAAGGGTTTTTTCCGGATCTGCTGATAGTGTTGTTTTTCCCGTTCCTGATAAACCGAAGAAAACAGCCGTCTTACCATTTTCATCATGATTAGCAGAACAGTGCATTGCCATAATCCCTTTTTTAGGAAGCAGGTAATTCATCACTCCAAAGATTCCTTTTTTAACTTCTCCGGAGTATAATGTCCCTCCGATAAGGATGATCTTTTTTTCGAAATTACAGATAATAAAAGTGCTGGATTTTGTGCCATCTTCAGCAGGGTCGGCTTCCAGAAATGGTGCTGCCATTACAGTAAACTCAGGCTCATGATCTGCAAGTTCGCCGTTAGTTGGGCGACGAAACATGTTATGAGCAAATAATCCGTGGTAAGCTACTTCACTAACTACACGCACCTGAAGCTGGGTAGCTTTATCAGCTCCGCAATACAGATCTTTTACAAAAAGTTCTTTATCAGAAAGATAAGTCTGAGCCTTCTTGAATAATTTATCAAATACGTCTTCTGAGATTGGTTGATTTATATCGCCCCAATCTATATCGTCATGAACAGAAGGTTGATCTACAATAAATTTATCCTTTGGTGAACGTCCGGTAAATTTCCCGGTGTGTACAACTAATGCATGATCTTTTGTAAGAAAGGCTTCTCCTCTTGCTATTGCTCTTTCATACAATTCGGCCGGTGTTAAATTCCAGTGAACATTTTTGTTACTCTCCAGTCCTAAATAATCTAAACCGATCTTACTTTTTGGATGCTTGTCGTAGTTAGGTGTCATATTTTATATGAAATTTTGAATGAAGCCTTAAAGTTAAGGATTTACGCATCTAATTTTAAGTAAAAAACCATTTAAACCTTAATTTCTTAGGCATTAAAGAAAGTTTATGGAAGCGCTTTTTTAATTAAGGGAAGGTTGATTAATTGCCTTAATATTCATTGCAGTTTTAAAGATTGATTGAAAAATAAAATCCCAAAAAACCTGATAATTTGTAACTTTAGGTATGGAAAATAAAGAACGAGTTATAAAGCTGGGTTTGATACAAACTTTTTGTGAATCAACCCCATCAAGAAATGTAGAAAGAACTAAAGATCTGATAAGATCAGCAGCTGAAGAAGGAGCTAATATCATATGTCTTCAGGAGCTATTTAATACCATTTATTTCTGCAACCAACATGACGAAAAAAACTTTGATTGGGCTGAGCCTGTTGATGGAAAGTTGATTCAGGATTTAAGTGCTTTATCTGCGGAATTGAATATTGTACTTATTGCGCCTTTTTTTGAGAAGAGAACTCAGGGAGTTTATCACAACTCGCTTGTAGTCATTGATTCGGACGGAAGCGTTCTGGGAAATTACCGGAAGATGCATATTCCGGATGATCCCGGATTCCATGAAAAATATTATTTCACTCCGGGAGACAAAGAAACAGGATTTCAGGTTTTCGATACAGCTTATGGCAAGGTCGGTGCTCTTATTTGCTGGGATCAATGGTATCCTGAAGCAGCACGAATTACAGCTTTAAAAGGAGCTGAGATTATTTTTTATCCAACAGCTATCGGGATTTTAAAGAAGGAAACCCGAAAGCAGAAAAAAATATTTATGGACGCTTGGATAACCGTTCAGAGAAGTCATGCTATCGCAAACGGATGTTTTGTAGCAGTTACAAACAGAGTAGGGAAGGAGAGTGGAAACAAATTCTGGGGTAATTCCTTTGTTGCAGGGCCGTTTGGAGAGATTCTTAAACAAGGTGGAGAAAAAGAAGAAATCTTAATTACAGAGATCGATCTTAATTCCATCGAAAGTCAGAGAAGAGAATGGCCGTTTTTCCGAGACCGAAGAATTGATGTTTATGATGGGATCATGAAAAGATTGATTGACTGATTTTCAATATCGAATATTGAACTAGGAATAATGAATATCGTACAGACTTCGAATAATTTTTCAATGCCGGCTGAATGGAAAACACATTCTGCAACTCAGCTTCATTGGCCATCAAATAGAGAAACCTGGCCTGACGAGAGACTTCAAAGAGTTGAAAAAGTATATCTGAATATCATAAAAAGCCTTTCTGAATTCGAACAAATTTTACTTTTAGTTGAAACTAGCGATGTACTAAGCAGAGTTTTAAAGCTTTTTAAAGCTGAAGGGATTGATGATAAACAGATTCTCATCAAAGTTTATCCTGTAAATGATGTGTGGGCAAGGGATTGCGGACCGATCTTTGTGAAAGATGGAAACAGCTTTGTAATTACGGACTGGGAATACAATGCTTGGGGAGAAAAATATCCGCCCTGGGATTCTGACAATAATATTCCAGAGTTCATTTCTGAGCTTTTCGGAATAAAAAAAGTATCTGCAAAGATGGTTTTGGAGGGTGGCTCCATTGATGTGAACGGAGTGGGAGATTTGCTGACTACAGAATCGGTACTTTTGAATCCGAATCGAAACCCAGGAATGAGTAAAGATGAAATTGAGCAGAACCTTAAAAAATGCTTAGGAGCAGAAAATATTATCTGGCTAAGATCCGGATTGGCAGGGGATGATACCGATGGACATATTGATGATCTGACTCGGTTTCTGAACGAGGAAACTGTTCTAACAATGGTTTGTGAAGATGAGAATGATATAAATTATAAAGCTCTTCAGGAAAACCTGAAAATCCTTAAATCTGCCACGCTACAAAACGGAAAGACATTAAATATCGAAACTCTACCTCTTCCCAAAACCAAAATCGAAGGAACAACAGTAGATGGCTCAGAATTTGTACCTGCAAGCTACGCTAATTTTTATGTGGCTAATGGATGTGTTTTAGTCCCGCTGTACGATGAGCAATACGATCAGCAAGCGCTGGATCTATTTAAAAAGTATTTTCCGGATAGAGAAATTATCGGAATTGATTGCGCAGATCTGGTTTGGGGGCAAGGGAGTATTCATTGTATTACTCAGCAACTTTACGGAACAGGTAAACATTGACTATCAAACAATGAATATTCAATGTTGAATTACTTGATCAAAGTTAATCGCTTTGTTTGCACAATGCCGTTTGCTTCCAATCTGTACAAATACACTCCGCTGGCTAAGTTAGTCGCATCAAATTGAATAGCATTGATTCCTGCGGGACGAATTTCATTTACCAATTCCCGGACTTTTCTGCCAAGAACGTCATACACGGTTATTTTGGTGAAAGTGGATCTATCCAGTTCAAATTCAATGGTCGTGGTTGGGTTAAAGGGATTGGGATAATTTTGTTTTAGAGAAACCGCATTCGGTATTTCCGGAGTTTCTTCATTACTGACCGGAACTTGTTTGATAGAAGTTGGTTGTCCGTTTTCTACTTTAAAAAGTGCTTTTTCGGTCAATACGTAAATGATAGCTGAATCAGGTTTCGCATATAAACCGGTAATTCTATGATCAAAAGTAAGAATAGATTCAAAGTTACTTCCTGCATCAACGGATCGTAATAATTTAGTTCCAACCGATGCAAAAAGTACTGAATCTGAAGAAACAGAATAATAATGAGTATTCAACGAAGCATTTTCAATATCTGAAAAAACAGGAGAAACCTCCCAGTTATCGATGTCACCTTTAGCAGAGTTTTTCAGTAAGTATGTTTGAACCGAATCATTTTGAGAGTCTTTAAGATCAACAAACCAATAAATGAGGTCAGAATTATTAGTGTGATAGATATTTAAGTGAGACCATCCTGTGATTACCAATGAGTCATTAGCAGGATTTATAAAGCTTGTCACATTTTCAAGACTAATTTCTGAACTTTGATTTAGATCGTTTGTTCTGTAAAGGGTGTCACTTTTGATCAAAAAAGAAAGACTATCCTTTCTTAAGGAGGAATTTTCTAAATGTCTGAAAGATAAATCTCTTGATTCTACAAATGTATCGTAAGATTCGCCTTCCGGATATTGGTTACTTTCAAAATATAGCTCTTTGGTAGATAATCCATGAAATGTAGAATATTCGATCAAATAAGCTTCATTAGTGAACGGATGAGGAATTAATCTTAGAAGATTGAAATCATAATTAACTCCAAAAGTTTTGCTGTTTATAAACCATACCTGTTCTACTCTTGACCTATACGCTGTAATTCTTCTCAATGTAGAATTGTAAGAACTGGTTAAGAAATCACGAAGAGTTTCTGAATCCACAAGTTCACAGTTATTAGGATGAAGATGATGTTTTGATGCTGTTATCCTTAAGCTATCTTGAAGGGTTGTAGAATTTAAACTATAAATATGAGATGAAAAGCCGTTAAATTTGCTATTTGTAGTAGGGCACTCATAATTTTGCGTTTCTAACCTTTCATAATAAAGCTGGGTTACACTGTTTTGATCTTCAAAACCTCTTAACCTTTGCAGCGTTATTTCTTGTGAATTCCCTGGAACTGAACACAAAAGTGAAATAAAAAAAATAAGGGCAGTGAAAGTCTTCATGTTACTTTATAAGTGTTAATCGCTTTGTTTGGACAACGCCGTTTGCTTCCAATCTGTACAGATATACACCGCTGGCTAAATTAGTGGCGTTGAATTCAATGGTGTTGGTTCCTGCGGGACGAATTTCATTCACCAATTCCCGGACTTTTCTGCCAAGAACGTCATACACGGTTATTTTGGTGAAAGTGGATCTATCCAGTTCGAATTCAATGGTCGTGGTTGGATTAAAGGGATTGGGATAGTTTTGTTTTAGAGAAACCGCATTCGGGATTTCAGGATTCTGTTCATTACTGACCGGAACTTGTTTAATGGAAGTAGATTGACCGTTTTCTACTTTGTACAAATCGGTTTTAGTAAGCACATACAAAATATCCGAATCTGGCTTTTTGTAGAGTCCGGTTACTTCTTTCTCAAACTCCAGAATTTCCTGCATGTTTTCGCCGTAATATTCGGAAAAGAAAACTTTTGTAGTGTCTGATAAATATAGATGATCAGGGTTCGAGTAGTCTATAGATATTCTTTTGTTTTTAGAATTTTTCAACAATTCATGATCTTCCCAACGAGAACCTGCAAAATCATGAAATTCACGAACTCTGATAATGTCTGAACTAACACCATTTCCAATATAATTCGCCTTATTTCTAAGGTAAAAAACCGGTGAAGGAGGTATAAGTAGTGGCTCAAATGAAGCATCAAGCATAGAATGCTTTTCAAAAAAGTTATCAATAATTACCTGTGAAGTATCTCCTGAATCATACGACAATACCAGACTGGAATCTTTAAACCCAATAAAGATATCATCATTATAATCAACAACCCCGAGAACAGAGAAGTCAATTAAGAGTGAATCCGGATAATCATCATAGTAACTTTTTTCATTCCATAAACTGTCTTGGTTTAAAGGAAATCGGTAGGTTTTTTTTAGAGTAGCGTCATATCCAGAAACAGCCTTTATTACTATTTCGTGAATAGGAGATGTAACAATCAGATTGTTTGTACTTTTTTGATAGCTTAAACCAAGCGGGTTGGCAATTCCGATTTGGAAAATGTTTTCGTCATAAGTTTCTAAAGCAGCACTGCCACTCAAACCATAAATAGATTCATAGATAGCTACGGGTTTTGTGACCTTGTTATTGATGAAAGTATAAGACTCGACTTTATATGGGATTTCCTGACAAAAGCCAGACAGTTGAACGTAATCTCTTAGAATAACCGAATCTGAATTAAGCTCAGTGTCTAAATGATAAATGTGATTTTTGTATGGGTTTATGTTAGTAGTATAAGTTTGGCCGTCTTTCTGATAAGAACATGTTCTGTTTTTAGGCTCATACAGTCGATAAAACAATTGTGTTGTTCCAGTAGAATCTTCAAAACCACTTAGATCATGAAAGAAGTTGGGGTTAGACTCTTGTGCAATCAATGGAAAGCTGAAAAATACAAATGATATGGTGAAAAGAAGGGTTCTCATTTAATCAGCGTGAGTCTTTTAGTTTGCACAATGCCGTTTGCTTCCAATCTGTACAAATACACTCCGCTGGCTAAGTTAGTCGCATCAAATTGAATAGCATTGATTCCTGCGGGACGAATTTCATTCACCAATTCCCGGACTTTTCTGCCAAGAACGTCATACACGGTTATTTTGGTGAAAGTGGATCTATCCAGTTCAAATTCAATGGTAGTGGTTGGGTTAAAGGGATTGGGATAATTTTGTTTTAGAGAAACCGCATTCGGGATTTCAGGATTCTGTTCATTACTGACCGGAACTTGTTTAATGGAAGTAGGTTGACCGTTTTCTACCTTGTAAAGGTCTGTTCGTGTCAGTACATATAAAATGTCTGAATCTGGCTTTTTATAGAGTCCGGTAATTTGAGAATCGAATTCCAGAAGCTTTTCGAAGCTGGTACCATAATCAGAAGAATGGTAGACAGAAGAGGAATCGGAAATGAACAAACTACCAGAGATTGAAGTATCTGTAGAGACAAAAAGTAATTTGTTTAGGTTTTCAGGTAAACTAACTTCTGACCAGGAACCTTCTACTCCGTTGTTATCAGATAATTTTAACGAATTACCATTATTACCATATATATAACTTTGATCGGCATCAAAAAACAATTCCGAGTAATAAGTCGAAGAATCAGCTAGTATAAAATCAGAAGAATGTCCATCACTTCTATAAAGGTGTCCATTTTTATCGGTACCGAAATAAAGAGAATCATTATCAGGATGTATTGCCAAAAGCCTATAATTAAAATGAGTACTGTCGAAGTAGCTGATCATCTCATCATAACCTTCATGATCGTCATCAAAATAAGGCCACTTAGAACTGTCGGACGAGAATGGTACTGTAAAGTCATCTGTGATATAGAAAAGCGAATCATTTGCGTTACTCAGTAAAAATTTATCAGCAGCGTAATAAAATTCATTACTTTTTTGAGCTTTAACAATAATGGGAAAGGGAAATCCGAAACCGGCATTTCTATGGTCTTGAAACCAAGGTGCAGAACCTTCTCCATTTGAAGTCATTCTTATCCACTTAGAAGGATCATTATCAAAAAAATGGTAGTCGGTAGTATAACTTGTCGTATACATTCCCGGAATTGTCCATTCATAAAAAAAACTTCTTAACAATATAGAATCTGATTCAGTTGAAGTATTGAAGTGAAGTATATTATTGTATCGGAAATTGGATGAATCATTGTCTTCGTCCGGACTTTCACTCAGTCTATAAAACAACTGAGTCACATCTGTCGAATCCTCCAACCCTTTTAATTCATGAAAATAGCGTTCCTGAGCAGAAACAGACAAGCTGTAAAGTAATATCAATAAAAAAGTAAGCAGATAATTCATAGCAACTCATTAATCTAAAAGAACATACTAAAACCGCAGAAGTAATGCATATTAAGTTTACTATCTAAGTGTTTACTTTAATATCTTTACCCTTTATAAATCACGATTCTGAAACAGGACTAAATGAGCACAATTGCCCATGAACGGTTTGAGGCAGTAATTGGCCTTGAGGTACACGCACAATTATTAACCAAAAGTAAAGCTTTTGCACCGGTTGCAGCACAGTACGGAGAAGCACCGAATACACAGGTTTCACCACTTTGTCTGGGGCACCCCGGAACGTTGCCGGTTATTAATGAGAACTTAGTTCGCTACATCATTAAAATGGGATTGGCAACAGATTGCAGTGTTGCTCCGAAATCCATTTTTGCACGGAAAAATTATTTCTACCCGGATCTTCCAAAGGGATATCAGATATCTCAGTTCGACACTCCGATTTGTTTCGACGGGTTCATTGATATTGAGCTGGATGAATATGATAAAAGAATCGGAATTACCCGCATTCATATGGAAGAAGATGCAGGGAAGTCAATACATGATCAGGATCCTTATAACACATTAGTGGATCTGAATCGTGCAGGTACTCCACTGATTGAGATTGTTTCAGAACCGGATTTAAGAACTCCGCAGGAAGCATATGCTTATTTGACCAAGATAAAGCAAATTGTGCAATATCTGGAGATCTGTGACGGGAATATGGAGGAAGGAAGCTTGCGCTGTGATGCCAACGTTTCTGTTCGTCCAAGAGGAAGAGAAAAATTTGGTACCCGAACTGAGTTAAAGAACATGAACTCTTTCCGGAATGTTGAAAAAGCCATTGAGTTTGAAATTTACAGACAGATAGAGCTGATCGAAGAAGGTGGTGAAGTAGTTCAGCAAACCAGATTATGGGATACTACAAAAAATCAGACCAGAGTTATGCGCTCAAAAGAAGAAGCTCATGATTATCGGTATTTCCCTGAACCCGATCTGCCACCCGTAATTGTTACTGAAGAATTACTTGCAGATATAAAAGAAGAACTTCCGGAACTTGCTGATGTACGTCAAAAGCGATTTATGGAAGAATATGCTATGAGCGAAAATGATGCGGTTACTTTGACTGAAAGTCGGTATCTGGCAGATTATTTCGAGGAAGTTGTTTCGTTTACAAATTCTCCAAAATCAGCTTCAAACATGGTGTTGAGTGAAGTTTTAAGAGTTTTAAATGAGCAAAGTATTGATATCAGAGAATTTTCCGTTACACCGGAACGTTTATCAGTGCTGATAAAACTTAAAGAAGAGGATAAGATCAATTCTTCAGCCATGCAGGAAGTTTTCAATGCTATGCTGGGTTCGGAAAAATCTGCTGAAGAATTGGCAAAAGAGATGAATTTAATACAAGTTTCAGATTCCGGATTTTTAGAACCAATTGTTGATGAAATAATTGCTGAAAACCCGGACGAAGTAAAAAGATACAAGGAAGGAAAAAAACAATTGATGGGCTTTTTTGTGGGGCAGGCTATGAAAGCATCTAAAGGTAAAGCCAATCCAAAATTGGTCACAGAAATGGTTTCAAAAAAATTACAAAATTGATTCAGATCGAATCAAACTATTATGGACATTAGAAAAATATTTTATCCGGTACTTTTGGTTGCTTTCATTACAAATTGTAGTAATGAACCGGAACTGAAAAAAGCATTTATAGACGGGAAAATTACCGTTGCTGATTCCGTAGATAACTCTAAGGATTATTCAGGTATTCAGATGATAATAACATATCAGGAAAGTGTGGACAATCCAATCGACACTATTTTCAATAAAAGTTCTGATATAAAAGGTGTTTTAAAAGGGAAGGTAGAGTTTCCTCAAAAAGGGGTGTATCCTGTTTTTATTAAAAGAAACGGAAATGAGCTGGCAACTACTCAATTTATTTTAGCAGATAATGACACACTACGGTTTACCGGTGAACTTCCTGGATTAGATCAAAATTTTGAGCTCGATTCCCGTGAACAGAGGGCAATGAATACTTTTAACAGAATTGATCAAGGGTTTAAAAGAGTAGCCGCCTATATAGGTGCAGGATCAATAGAAGATTCACTTATTTACGATGAAGTTCTGAAGTGGAGTGATCTGTTTTGGGAGGTAACTCAAAAAAACCGAAATACAATCGCCGCAAGTTTATCAGCTTCAGAATCTATTAGATTGCTAAACATCATTGATAAAGAGATCATGTTGAGTAAAATAGATGAAGCATTACGAAATGATGAAATGATCTTTGCGGCAGTTAACTATGGATTCCCTTTTATATCTGACCGGGATGGACTGGAAAGTGGACTCAGATATCTGGATTCACTCAGTAATCTCACAGAAAACGAAGAGTTTATTTTAGGGCTTGACCAAAAGAAAATCGAAGTACTGTATGACAGTTCCAGAATTGAAGAGGCGAAATCAGCACTCGAAAATTTTGAGAAAACGTATAAAAACAAAGTAAATGCAATGCAATGGGCTAAGAATATCGGTTACGATCTTGCCTACTTAGCTCCCGGTTTCAGAGTCCCTGATTTTTCTTTTGTAACACAGGAAGGGGATTCGGTTAATTCAACCAGAATGATTGGAAAACCATATATCATAGAGATCACCCCGGTTGCAAGCAGATTGTATCAGGATCAATACGACAGAACAGTTGTTCTACATCAGATCTATCAGAATTATGATTTGGAAATTTTTACTATTCCGTTGGACAGAAGTGAAGTAACAGTAAATGCATTTTTCGAAGAACGCGTTAGACATTGGGACGTTGCTTCTTTCGGATCATTTGATATTCAAAAACTTATAGAGACGTTTAATGTAACTGATGTACCCACAAGAATTTTAGTAGATCAAAATGGAAATATTGTCCGTAAATATGTTACTACTGAATTTACAGATGTTATTCAGGGAATGAACTCAGTTATAAATCAAAATAAAAAAGAGAACTAAATGAGTAAGAGACAGTTTTTAATTGCCGGAAACTGGAAGATGAATGGCGGACCATTTGAAGCTGCTGAACTACTTGAAGGTATTAACGCTACAAAAGATAAGATCTCAGAAGATGTGGATGTACTTGTTTGCCCGCCTTTTGTATCACTGGGAATGGCTATAAAATATCTTCACGACTCAGAAATTCAGGTAGGAGCTCAGAATTTTCATTTTGAAGATAATGGAGCTTACACCGGAGAAATAAGCGCTGCTATGCTTGCCGAAAGCGGTTGTAACTTTGTACTCATCGGACATTCTGAACGTCGTCAATATTTTGATGAGAACGATGAAACTGTCAACAAGAAAGCCCTTAAGGCATTATCTCATAAAATAACTCCGGTTATTTGTGTGGGAGAATCTCTGGATCAACGAAAAAAAGACACGCACTTTGATGTAGTTTCCGGCCAAGTTAAAAAGGCACTTCAAGATATTTCAGACAGTGAGATCTTAGATGTTGTAATTGCTTACGAACCGATCTGGGCAATTGGAACAGGAGAAACTGCTTCACCTGAACAAGCTCAGGAAATGCATGCTTTTATTCGTTCTGTGATCGCCGGATTATATAATGAAGATACAGCTTCAGCTATCAGAATCCTGTATGGTGGAAGTATGAAACCCGGGAACGCAGAAGAACTGTTATCGCAGGCGGATGTTGATGGAGGCTTGATCGGAGGAGCCAGTCTAAAAGCCGACAGCTTTACTGAAATTATTTCTATTGCCGAAAAACTTTCCTGAATTATGAAATACAATGTACTCTTGTTGGGAAGCGGAGGAAGAGAACATGCACTGGCTTGGGGAATAGCAAAGTCTCCTAAACTTGAACAGCTTTTTATTGCGCCCGGTAATCCGGGAACAGAATCGCTGGGAAAAAATGTACAACTTAATGCCTCAGATTTTGAAGAGGTTTGGGAATTTATACAAACCAATGCTATTCATTTAACAGTTGTAGGACCTGAGCAGCCTCTTGTAGAAGGAATTGCTAACTTTTTGGAAGAAAAATGTCACGCCGTGTTTGGTCCTAAACAGCAAGCTGCAATGCTGGAAGGAAGTAAAGAATTTGCCAAGGATTTCATGAAAAGGCACGACATCCCAACTGCAGGATATGAAGTATTCAGCCAGGATGAATTTGACCGCGCTGCTGAATATATCATAGAGAAGGGCAGTTATCCGGTAGTTTTAAAAGCAGATGGCTTAGCCGGAGGAAAAGGAGTTTTGATCCCTGAAAATGAATCAGATGCCATTTCAGCACTGGAAGAACTTCAGGAAGGATCGTTAAGTGATGCAGCTTCCCGATTGGTGATCGAAGAGTTTATGGAAGGCGAAGAAGCATCGGTTTTTGCTATTTGCGATGGAGACAGTTATAAAGTGATCGGCAATGCTCAGGATCATAAACGTATTGGAGAAGGAGATACAGGATTAAACACCGGTGGAATGGGAGCTTATTCTCCCGCTCCGATCGTAACAAAAGAGCTTCTTCAAAGAGTTGAGTCAGAGATTATTCAGCCTACTGTGGCCGGAATGAAATCCGAAGGAAATCCATATCAGGGAATTCTTTATGTAGGCTTGATGATCACAAAAGAAGGACCTAAAGTTGTTGAATATAATTGCCGGTTCGGAGACCCTGAATGCCAGGTGATAGTGCCCGCAATGAGATCAGATCTGCTCGACGTGATCATTTCATGTACGGAAGGAAGATTATCAGAAACAGATATTGAGTTGGACGATAAATACAGATGTACAGTGGTTATGGTTTCCGGTGGATATCCTCAAAGTTATGAGAAGGGCAAAGAGATTACAGGAGTTGATAAAGTTGACGACGGAATATTATTCCATGCCGGAACAAAGAATGAAAATGGGAAGCTTCTTACTAATGGCGGTCGGGTTTTAAATATCGTTGGGGAAGGGGAATCCCTGCAGGAAGCCATCGACAATTCTTATGCTCAGTTAAAAAAGATCAGCTTCGAAAAAGCATTTTTCAGAAATGATATTGGAGCTAAGGGTTTAAAACGCCTTGCATGAGCCGCTTGTGCCTCATAGCGACGCTTAGTGTTTTAATCGCAAATTCAGCGTTCGCCCAACAAACTTCTGTTGATACTTTATATACCGGTTTAAAAAAAGCTACTTCTTTTACTGTTGGGAATGATGCTATTTACATTGTTGAAGCCGGAGCACATCGAGTGCTTAAGTTGGGTATTGACGGAAACTTGATCGAGAAATATGGGAACAGAGGAAGTGGAAACTACCAGTTCGATTCCCCGATGGATATTGCAACTACAAACGGGTTGAAGTTATTTGTATCCGATAGTGGAAATAACAGGATTCAGGTTTTTGATAAACGGTGGCAATATCTGAGTTCGATCAAGGCTAATGAGCAATTTGAAACCACTTCAGAAATTACTCCAACTTATGTAGGAGTGAACAAATTTGGGGAAGTGATTTTTTATAATGATGGCACCAGATCGCTTGGAAAATATAATGAAGACGGCGCTATTCTGGATCAAATTCCACTTCCAGATGAAGTAAAAGAAGTTTCCGGATTACAAGTTATTAACGGCAGTATTTTTGTTCTGGATACAAAATCGGAACTAGTGCACAAAATTTCTGAAAATGGGTTTTACGAAAGTTTTTTTAAGGCTGAAAAAGGAACCGCTTTTTATTATTTAGATGAGAACTTATTTCTTTCGGTCAATGATGGACTGTATCAGTATGGTCGTGAAGGGGTAGAAAAAATTAAGCTTGATGATGGAATAAAAATCAAAGATTTACTGGTAATAGAAGATGAAATTTATATTTTGACAGAGAAATCTCTACTAAAATTGAGACGATAAAGATGAAGAAAATTTCGAAGGTATTAGTTTTTCTTTTTTTTATTCTTCAGATAGGATGTGAAAACCCTTTTACTATAACTCCCGGAATTCAATCCGAAAATATTGTGCAGGGAATATTTGTCACTGCAGAAACCGGTGAAACTATCAGCACTTGGGGGAATCCTTATAAAGCTCCAATTCCAAGTAAAGGAAGTTCAATTCCTAATAATTTTGGATTAATTACTCCGTATCCAAACCCATCAATTTCGTCTTTTACAGTTGATTTCACACTGCCTATAGCTGCGAAAGTACTTATGTGGATAGAAACGGCACATTTGCCGGATAATGGAATCATATTACCTTTTGAAAGAAGGATAGAAAGACCCTTCCGTCAAGTAATATTGGTAAACCAAAGAATGAGTGCAGGTTCATATAGTTTCTCAACCCATGGAACTTCAATTCATTCACAATGCATTGGAGGAGAATTGGAACCGGGATTTTACAGGCTTTTTCTTGCTGCGGGTTCTTTCAGTTCCTATTCTGATATTTATATTGCCGGAGAGAAAGGTTTTGCGCCTCCGGGATTAGAAAAATTTATTCAATACAACTGTGATGATTAAATTATTCGAAAATAGCTTTGTTCTGTATTTGGGCTTAATAGCTGTGTTTCTGAGTGCCTGTGATAATCAATTTGCATCTACACCTGGAACACAAGGAAAGAATATTGTAACAGGTATTTATATTACTTCTGAAGCTTCAGAACTGCTGGGTGTTTGGGGTAACCCAAGCTCTTATCATAACGGAGCTAAAAGAAGTAAAGATCCTGATATTTCTGATGAAGAAGAGCATGTCCCCCTTTATTTTTCTTTCGAGGTTCCGTATCCAAACCCTTTTTTGCCTACTGCTATGGTTCAGTTTCAAATTCCTGAAAGTGCAAAGGTTAGTATTTGGTATGAAAGTGCTTATTTACCTGATTCTGAATATCCGCTTCCAAATCAGAATAGAACAGCTCGTCCTTTTAAAAAAGTCTATATTTTGGAAGAAGTACTAAAAAATGCAGGAGCTCATGTTGTTACACTTACCACCAGATCCGGGGAAAATGGGGAAGAGATATTAGCACCTACAGGGTTTTACAGAGTCTTTATGAAAGCAGGAGATTTCGTTGCTTATCATGATATTTATGTAAGAGGAGACAGGAGTGAAGCTCCGATTGGACTAAGAGATTATTTTCCTTATTAAAATTTAAAACACAAAACCTGATTATGAAGAATTTTATAACGCTTTCAATGTTATTATTGTGCACAACTATAGTAAAAGCACAAGAAGAAAAAAGTTGGGGAGTTACTGCTAATATTCAATCATCTCAATTTGAATTTTTATTACCAATATGGGTAAGTGAAACGGCAACACTTTCACCTTCGGTTTCTTTTATTGCTGCACAAGACGGTGGAAGTGATCTGTCTTTGGGACTAAGCCCTAAATTCTATTTATCAGATCCTGTTGATGCTGTTCCATTTGTGAGTTTTAGAGGAGGAGCTATCATTGGAATTCCTAATTCAGGCGACGCAATAGTGGATTTTTTGGCAGGGTTTGGAGGTGGAGCTGAATACTTTTTTAATTCAAGTTTAAGTGTTGGAATTGAGCTTCAGGGTAATTTTACTATTTCTGATGAAGGTTCACTTAGATTCGGGAATCCCGGAAATGTCAATTTTAATACAGCAACAAGTTTAACGGCTAGTATCTTTTTCTAAAGTCTTGGAATTCGATCCCGATCAAATATTTGATGAGTCTGTTTCTTTTGAAGAAAAAGCACTCAACGTCTTTAAATATCAGGTAGAAAATAATCCTGTTTACGGACGATTCTGCAAAGCTTTAGGAATTACCAGTTCTGTAAATGTTGAAGAAATTCCGCTTTTGCCTATTCAGGCATTCAAAGAAAAAGAAATAGTGACCTCTAAGAAAAAGCTTTCAGCTGACAGCTATCAGGTTTTTCAAAGTAGTGGCACTTCCGGAATGCAAAGAAGTAAACATATTGTTGTTGATCCTGATCTGTATAAACAGTCGATTTTTGATGGAATGTGGGAATTCTATGATCTGCATGAATATGTAATTTGGGCGTACACTCCGGGTTATAATTCCAATCCGAATTCTTCTTTGGTATGGATGCTGAACGCATTGATAGAAAGAGAAGATTCAGGTCTCAGTAAGTTTCTGGAACTGGATAAACCGTTACTCAAAAACGAGATAGATGAGATCAGAGCATCAGGAAAAAAACTGATGTTGTTTGGCGCTGCATTTGGACTTCTAGACTTGGCCGAACGCAGTAGTGTTGATCTTGCAAAGGATGCCATTGTGATGGAAACAGGAGGTATGAAAACATTCAGAAGAGAAATGACAAAACAAGATCTCCATGAACAGTTAGCGAACGATTTCGGATTGAATTTGGAACAGATTCACTCGGAATACGGCATGACAGAATTATTGAGCCAGGCATATAGTCGAGGTTCCGAATGGTTTGACTGTCCTTCCTGGATGCAGGTAAGTATTCGAAATCCTGAAAACCCGATGCAGGAAGTTGAACAAGGAGAAGAAGGCTTGATAGGAGTAATAGATCTGGCAAATTTTTATTCCTGTTCGTTTATTTTAACAGGGGATAAAGGCATTATGAATGCTAAAAATCAATTTCAGGTTTTAGGCAGATGGAACCCAAAGAATTTACGAGGCTGTAATTTTCTCATCGACCATGATTAAAGAAATGCCACAAAATCACAAATACACAAAATTTTATAATAAAGTCATCCTGAGGATACTTCCGAAGGATCTGCACAGCCTAATGTTAGCTAAGTTTGATTTAAGAAAACCTTTGACTACCGCCCTGATTAACTTAAAATGAATTTCCAAAATCACATCCAAAAAGTCTCTCATGTAACCAATTATTGGCTCCAACCAGATAATTTGTCACTAAAAAAAGCCATTGATAAAACGGTGGAAGAAGGCTTCTTCAGTTTTGAAGACATTAAATTTCAGATCAGAACATTAAAGCAGAAAGTGGATTCCGGTCAGGTTGAAGAATGGGCCAATCGGGCTGAACTATCAGAAACAAAAAATTCAGTCGGAAAAAAAGTTCTTTGTTTACATGCCGGGAATCTTCCCTTGGTTGGATTTCAGGACGCGCTAGGTACAATTTTATCCGGTGCTGACTATTATGGAAAGCTGTCCAAAAAAGATCCGTATTTGTTATCAGGTTTTTTGAAGATGATGGATGAAGCTGATCTCGATAATAAAATTCAATACTCGACAGAGTTATCAGATTTCAAAGATCTGCAGGCTGATAAAGTTCTGTTTGCAGGATCGGAAGAATCCGTCGATCCGGTTAAAGAAATGCTTTTCAAGCTAAATGCTGTGAATGGGAACACAGAGTTTTTAATTCGGACAGCGAAATTTTCCATTGCCTATCTGGATAATGAAAATCCCGGAACATTGCGAGATATGATTGAAGCTGTATTCAGATACGGAGGGAAGGGTTGTCGTTCTGTTGCTGTAATCGTTAGCCCTTTTTCATTATCAAAAGTAAAATGCCACTTCACCGATTATGTGGAAGAGTTCTGGCTGAACAATCCTCAGCATAAAAAGCCCAAAGAAAATCTGGCATATCAGTTTGCATTTAATAAAGCCATTGAACGAGATCAGGCTTGGCTGGATGATTTTCTGGTTCAGGAAACCGATGATTTCCCCGATCAGGAATTTGTGCTAAACTGGGTTGTGGGAGATCACAAACAGGTTAAAGAACTGAAGAACCGTTTTGGTAACTCAGTGCAAACGGTTTACCGCACCGGGGAAAGTATTGAAGGAATTAAAACAGAATTTCTGAGCAATGCTCAAACACCTGATCTGTGGTGGGAACCGGATGGGATTCCCATTTTGTAGTTAAAGAACTCTCATTATTTGATTTCAAAATCCCTATTTTCATCTTAAATAAAATTCTTATAAGAAATTAGTTGATGCATTCATACAACCCATCTGCCATAGAAACCAAATGGCAAAAGTACTGGCTAAAAAACAAGACCTTTAAAACACCGACTGACACTTCTAAGCCCAAGTTTTATGTGCTGGATATGTTTCCGTATCCCAGTGGGTCGGGACTTCACGTAGGTCACCCGGAAGGATACACGGCAACCGATATCGTTGCAAGATATAAAAGAATGAATGGCTTTAACGTGCTTCATCCTATGGGTTGGGATGCATTTGGTTTACCTGCAGAACAGTACGCAGTAAAGACAGGAACTCATCCAAAGATAACTACAGAGAAAAACGTAAATAAATTTCGGGAGCAGTTGCAGGCTATTGGTTTCAGTTATGACTGGGACCGTGAAATCAATACGACCGATCCTGATTATTTTAAATGGACTCAGTGGATCTTCCTGAAGTTATTTGAACGAGGTTTAGCGTACGAAGATGAAGTAGCAGTGAACTGGTGTCCTGAGTTGGGAACCGTTTTAGCCAACGAAGAAGTCATTGACGGAAAGAGCGAGGTTGGCGGTTATCCGGTTGTAAGAAAACCAATGAGACAGTGGGTTCTTAAGATCACAGAATATGCAGAACGACTTTTAAATGATCTTGAAGATCTGGACTGGCCGGAATCGCTGAAAGACATGCAGCGAAACTGGATCGGAAAATCGATCGGGGCAGAAGTAGATTTTCAGATCAAAGATCATGATGATAAACTAAGAGTATTTACAACGCGCCCGGATACAATTTTCGGTGCAACCTATATGGTTATTGCTCCTGAACACCGACTTGTAAATGAGATCTCAACAGATGATCAGAAAGATGCAGTTGCAAAATACAGAGCTGAAGTTGAGTTAAAGTCTGATCTTGAACGACAGGAATTAACCAAAGAAAAGACCGGAGTTTTTACAGGTGCGTATGCGATAAATCCGGCAAATGGTAAAGAAGTTCCCATCTGGATAGCCGATTATGTATTGGTGAGTTACGGAACCGGAGCCATAATGGCGGTGCCCGGACAGGACGAAAGAGACTGGGAGTTCGCTGAAAAATATGATCTTGAAATAGTGAGAACGGTTCAGCCGGAAGAAGGTTTTGAAGGAAAGGCGTACACAGGTAACGGTCCTGCTATAAACAGTGACTTTTTGAATGGCTTAAAGATCAAAGAAGCCAAACAAAAGATCATCAGATTTCTTGAAGAAAAAGGAGCTGGTAAAAAAGCGGTTAATTATAAGCTTCGTGATTGGTTGTTTTCAAGACAGCGTTACTGGGGCGAGCCTTTTCCAATTATTCATGTGGACGGGGAAGCAAAAGCAATTTCAAAAGATGAATTACCGCTGGAACTTCCGGAAGTTGAAAAATATGAGCCAACCGGTAATGGCGAGCCTCCTTTGGCAAATGCTACTGAGTGGGTGAAAACTACCGATCCTGAAACGGGTAAGGAAGCTATCAGGGAAACCAATACCATGCCACAGTGGGCAGGTTCTTGCTGGTATTATTTAAGATACATTTCTCCAGATTTTGATGGAGGTCCCGTGGATCCGGATTACGAGAAATACTGGATGCCTGTGGATCTTTATATCGGCGGAGCAGAACATGCGGTACTTCATTTATTGTATGCCCGTTTCTGGCATAAAGTGCTTTATGATTGTGGGATTTTGTCTACAAAAGAGCCATTTCAAAAACTTGTGAACCAGGGAATGATTCTTGGGGAAATGGAATACACATCCAAAGAAGGAAAGAAACTTTCTGATGATGAAGTTGAGAAAAAAGGGGATGGTTTCGTTGAGAAATCTACGGGCGCAAAAGTAGAAGCCCGAGCTCATAAGATGAGTAAAAGTCGTGGGAATGTAATAAATCCGGACAATATCATTGCTCAATACGGCGCAGATTCTTTACGATTGTACGAGATGTTTATGGGCCCTCTTGAGCAAGTTAAACCGTGGAGTACAAAAGGCGTAGAAGGGGTAAACCGGTTTTTAAACCGAGCATGGAGATTGCTGATTAATGAAGACTCAGGAGAACTGAACTCCAAAATAAATGAAGTTGAGCCAACTAAAGATCAGCTGAAAGTATTACATGAGGCTATCAAAAAAGTAACGGACGATATTGAATCACTCAGGTTTAATACGGCAATTTCTTCATTAATGATCTTCACGAACGAAGCAAACCAATGGAAAACCATTCCTAAGTCAGTTGCTGAGGATTTTGTAATCTTGTTATCACCATTTGCACCACATGTTTGTGAGGAATTATGGAAAATACTGGGAAATAAAAATTCCATCGCTTATGCTGAATGGCCTGAGTTTGTAGAGGAATACCTGAAAGAAGATTCCATTCTGTATCCAATCCAGATCAACGGAAAAGTCAGAAGCGAAATAAATATTCCCTCACACAAAGCCGTTGATAAAGAGTTTGTATTAGCTCAGGCAAAACAAGATGAGAAGATCATTGAATATTTGAATGATGCTGAAATTATCAAAGAGATTTTTGTTCCTAAGCGTATTATCAACATCGTTGTAAAACCAAAGTAGAATTTGCTGTTAAGTACTTTTAACTGAAACTATCCGTTTAAAATCATTATTCTTTAGCCGATAATGTAAACTAACACAGAGACCAGTGGTGTTCAGCTAGATGAAGATGATCAGGGTACTTTTTATAGAGGATAGTCAACATGATGCCGAGCTTTTGATTCGCCATATCACGAAAGGTGGTTTTGAGCTTAAGTATGATGTGACAGACTCCCTTGAAGAAATGGTATTATTGATCGCCAAAAATCAATATGACATTTGTATATGTGATTTTAAACTCCCCGGATTTTCAGGAATTGATGCTGTTAAAAGAATAAGAGGGCTTGAGCTAGATATTCCTGTTATACTGGCTTCCGGTACTATCCCTGATGAACAAGCTATTGATGCTGTTTTGGCCGGAGCCAAAGATTACGTTTTAAAAGATAACTTGAGAAGACTTATTCCGGCTATGCAGAGAGAGCTGGAGGCACTTGAACAAAGGCGTGACAAGAGGAAAAGTGATCGCTTATTGGCAGCAGTATTTAATAGCTCAACCGGAGTCCGTATATCGAATGGAGAACGTACTATCATCAAGGTAAACAATGCCTACTGCGAGATGATGGGATATAGCGCTGAAGAACTTATTGGAACAAGTATAGATAATATCATCCCAAAAGACAGGCGTGAGCAAGACAGAAGAGAATACGAAGAGTTTATACGAAATTTTTTAGAGAATGGGGTTGATACACCGAATACTAAAAAGGATGTAAGGAAAGACGGTACTTATATTGATGTGCTGGTCAGGTCAAATGTTTTTGCAGAGAATGATGAAATCTTTGTTGTAAGCACATTGCAAGATGTAAGTGAAGTTTTTAAGTACAAAACTCTTTTTGAAGAAAGTGGACGGATTGCAAAACTGGGTGGCTGGGAAAGAGATGTAGCTACGGGAAAAGAAGTTTGGACAAAGCAAATTTATGACATTTATGAGGTATCGGAAGATACTTTTGATCCTGCGGAAGAAAGTGATGAAAGGTTTCATACAAAAGAGTCTTTGGAGTTAATGAAGAGGTCTATGAAAGCGGCCGAAGAAGAGGGTATTCCCTTTGATATAGAAGTTGAGATAATAGATGTGAAAGGGAATAAAAAATGGTGTAGAGGTACCGGTAATCCCATCTTTGAAAAAGATAAAGTGGTGAAGTTAATAGGTTCCTTTCAGGATATTACAGAGCGTAAATCTAGGGAGTTAGAGCTTAAAAGAAATGAAGAAAAGTATAAATTTCTTTTCGATCAAAGTCCTAATTCAATGATTATTTTTGAAGTGGAATCAGATAAAATAATTGATGCAAATGCTGCTGCAATACAAATGTACGGGTATACAAAAAAAGAATTTAAGGAACTTGCAGCAGTTGATTTAAGACCTGAAAGAGAGATTGAAAAATATTTAAGGATTTCAGAGCTGGGAGAACATGATTCAGAAGAAATAAGATCTTTCAGAGGAGGGTTTCATAAAAGGAAGAATGGAGAAGAATTTATTGTTGATGTTTATACCAGAACAACAATCATAAATGATAAAAAGGTCAATATCGTAGTTATAAATGATATAACTGAAAAATATAACTATGAACAGGATCTTATAAATACCAATAATATTCTGAATGCTCTTATAAATAATGCACCAATAGGTTTGGTAGCCACTGATGATCAGGGAAATGTAGAGGAACTTTGGAACCCGATGGCCGAAGAAATATTTGGATGGAAAAGAGAAGAAGTTCTGGGAAAACCTCTTCCTTATGTTCCGGATAATAAAATGGATGAATTCGAAGAGAATCTAAGAAGAGGTTTAGTAACAAAAAGGTCTTTTATTACTGAAATTGAAAGAGTTAGAAAGAATGGAGAAAAAATATATTTAAGAGAGTTTGTAACCCCTCTCAAAGATCCTAAAGGCAATGTAGAAAAGTTGCTGATGCTTACGGAAGATGTCACTGAAAAGAAGAAAGTGGAACTGGCTTTAGTTGGCAGTGAGCAAAAATACAGAAACCTGGTTGAGGCCTCTCACGATCTTGTATGGAGAATTGATGTTGAAGGAAATTTCAATTTTATCAATAATGCCAGCTCATCCATTCTGGGCTACAGTCCTTCCGAAATGATCGGAAATTCATTTGTTCCTTATATAAACCCATCTAAAGCAGAGGAAACTGTAAGCGTACATGAAAGCGTAATCAAAGGCGATGTCTTCGAAAGTTTTCCACTTGAAATGGTTACTGCAGAAGGAGAATTGAGACATCTTTCCGCCACTGCTTACCCAATAGTTGATGATAATGGAACAATAGTTGGTTGCTCAGGCACGGCAACTGATATTACCTATTTAAAAAATTACCAATCTCAGTTAGAGGAATCCTTAGCTGAAAAAGAAATTCTTATTAAAGAGATTCATCATAGGGTAAAAAATAATTTAGCGGTTATATCAGGATTATTTGCATTACAGGCAATGCATGTAGATGAAGGGGACGATGAAACACTAACAATTTTGCAGGAAAGTCAATCCAGAATTAAATCTATAGCAGCAATTCATGAAAAACTTTATCAGAACCATGTTTTTAGTAGTATAGAAATCAAAAGTTATTTAACCGATGTTGTTTCAGAAATAGCAGAAACTTACGAGAGAAGTGATAAAGAAATAGAAATTGAGGTTTTGGGAGATGAGGTTTCTTTAAATGTAAACCAAGCTGTACCATTTGGTATTTTGGCAAACGAATTAATTGTAAATGCTTATAAGTATGCATTTGTTGGAAAAGATCATGGAAAAATCAATGTTAGTTTAAACGTAGTTGGGGAAGAATTGATTTTTTGCGTTGCTGACAACGGGATTGGTTTGGCAGAAGGTTTTGATATCAATGAATTGAACTCACTAGGAATGACATTGATAAGAACTTTGGCAGAACAGTTAAATGCTAAGTTTGACTGGGATACAAAAAAAGGGGAGGGAGTTAATTTCAAAATCAGTTTTATCCCTGATAAACTTATAAAATCAACGTGGATAAAAAACAAGCCTGAAAACAGATTTGTATCCAGGCTTGATAAAAGGAAATGATAAATATCTTATCTGTTTTCTATAGGAGTCCACTCCAGATTTTTTTCCCCAACATAAAGTGCACGAGGTCGAATTAATCTGTTGTTTGCAGCTTGTTCCATAACATGACCGGTCCAGCCAGAAACTCTACTCATCGTGAAAATACAAGTATAAAGATCCGGTTCAATTCCGATAGAGTAGTAGACAGTAGCTGAGAAGAAATCTACGTTAGGATCAATGCTTTTTTCTTCTTTCATGGTATTAAGCATATCCATACTCCAACGGTACAATTCTTCATGACCTGTTTCTTCCGAAAGTGCTTTAGCCATTTTTTGAAGGTGGTATCCGCGTGGATCAAAAACTTTATAAACACGATGACCGAAGCCCATAATTTTTTCTTTGCTGTCCAGCTTTTTCTTAGTGAAAGCAACTGCATCAGCATCTTTTCCTTGCTTTGAAAGTTCAAGAAGGGTATTCATTACGGCAGTATTTGCACCACCGTGTAAAGGACCTTTTAATGCTCCTATTGCTCCTGTAACAGAAGAATACATATCCGCCATAGTAGCAGTGATAGTTCTGGCTGTAAAAGTAGAAGCGTTCATTCCGTGTTCAGCATGAAGGATCAAACACAGGTCCATTGTTTTTTCTGCTTGTTTACCCGGCTTTTCCCCATTCAACATATAAAGGAAATTAAAAGCGGTACTTCCTTCTTTTAGCGGAGAAATTATTTCTTTTCCTTTTCTGGATCTGTCAAAAGCGGCAATGATAGAAGGGATGCGGGCAGTAATAGAAATAGCCTGATCCATGAAAAGACTTTCATCGAACTTACCAAAAGTGGAATCGCTATCTGCCAACATAGAAACGGAAGTTCTTAAAACTGCCATCGGCTCAGCATCTTTACTGGTAGATTTAATATAATTTAGAACTGCGTCCGGCAATTCGCGAAGTTCAACAAGTTCTTTTTCCAGGTTTTCTAACTCAGAACTATTAGGTAGTCGATCATTCCAAAGCAAAAAACAAACTTCTTCAAAAGTAGCATTTTCAGCTAGTGTGTCAATATGATAACCAGAGTATATAAGATCTCCCACTTTACCATCAATAAAACTCTTAGTCGTAGAAAATGCTACGATACCATCAAGCCCTTTATTGATGTGAGGGTATTCTTGTTCGTCAAAACCAGTGTGTAAATCAGAAGACATTCGATCTCCAAATTTTAGTGTTAAATAATTTCTTTGTGTCCTAATCAGGAATCCAAACTTAAAACTGTTTTTTTATCTCAATCGTTTAGTTTGGACTAAAAAGTCTATCCTTTTTTGGGAAGAATAATAAAATAAGATTATCTGAAGAAAATTGTAGAATTAATTTACTCTTTTAACATCTGTAAGCGCTTTTTTATGTTTACGCATAGTGGCTGTTTGTGCGTAGTTTTGGAGCAAAAAGATAATCAGATCAGAACTCTGAAATAAGTGAACCAGGTAATGGTGTAGTCTTATTTGTTATCAGCAGAGATCGTGATATAAAAACTAATTTACTGATTTAGCTTTTTCCCACAACAAATCCATTTCATCGAGTGTGGCTTCTTTTACACTTTTATCAGATTTTTTTAATTCTGATTCAATGTATTTAAATCGCTTTTCAAATTTTTTGTTTGTCTGTCTCAAACTATCCTCAGCTACCAAATTAAAGTAGCGGGCAACATTTACAATAGAGAATAAGACATCTCCGAATTCTTCAGATGAAGCATTGATATCATTATTCTGCAGGGTTTCTTTAAACTCAACAAGTTCTTCATCCAATTTTTCCCAGGCAAGCTTCCATTCCGGCCAATCAAAACCAACGTTTGCTGCTTTTTCCTGCATTCTTTGTGCTCTTATTAATGATGGCAGGTGCGCAGGCAATCCGTCCAATGTAGATTTTTTTCCTTCTTTTAGTTTGATATTTTCCCAGTTCTCAGCTACTTCTCCTTCATTAGTAACTGTTTGTTCTCCAAATACATGAGGATGTCTTCTGATTAGTTTTTCCATCAATGTGTAGATCACGTCGCCAACATCAAAAGTATTGGTCTCACTTGCAATATTACTGTGAAAAACAACATGTAATAACAGATCTCCTAATTCCTTTTTAAACTCGTCAAAATCATCATTGTCCAGAGCTTCAATGGCTTCATAAGCCTCTTCTATAAGGTTATCTTTAATAGAATGATGCGTTTGTTTTTTATCCCAAGGACATTCTTTTCTGAGAATAGATACTAACTCAATGAGATCTTCAAATTTTTTGCTTGGCTGCATAAAAAATTAAGAATTAAGAATTAAAGATTAAGAATAATGTACCAATCTTTAATTCTTAATTTTGAATTTTTAATTCAACTATGTTTTTTTCTTTTTCTTCTTAGCCGCAGGGAAGAGTATGTTATTCAGGATCAATCGGTAACCCGGACTATTAGGATGTAGATCTAAATCGGTAGGAGGGTCGTTCACTCGATGAGTATAATCTTCAGGATCATGACCGGCGTAGAATGTCCATGTTCCCTGACCATAGTTACTGTGAATATATTTAACCTGATTTCTGCCAGGAGATTCTGCAAGTATTACTACAGATGATTTAACTTTTTCCTTTCTGAAAGCAGTTGTTTGTCCATAAAAGCCTTTTACAGAGCTTACATGGTTTTGAGTAAGCATAGTAGGAACGGGATCCCATTTTGCTGAAAACTCAAAAAGAGTAAAAAAATCAAGAGACTGATCAATCTCCCTTATTTGAACAGGAACATCGATATCAGCATGTTCATATTGATAAGGATCAATGATGATATTAAAATCTTCAAAAGCAAAGGTTTTGGAAAAATCTAGATTTTCCTGAGCATTAGGATCTACAGCATCTCCGTCAAATTGAGTAGGTGCAATATCTATTCCTTCTGCTGCTAATGCAATATCAAAAGTATCTGTACCTGAACACATCGCAAACAAAAACCCGCCATTTCCTACATATTCTTTGATAGTTCTTGCAACTTCTTTCTTCTGTTCGCTTACTTTTGAATATCCCAATTCTTTAGCCATAGCTTCCATTTGACGAACTTGGGCAATATACCAAGGTACACTGTTATAACTGGCCCAGAACTTACCAAACTGACCTGTAAAATCTTCATGATGCAGGTGAAGCCAATCATATTCTTTCAACTTTCCCTCCAATACTTCCACATCCCATATTTTATCGTATTCTACTTCTGCATAAGTTAATGCAAGAGTTACTGCATCATCCCAAGGGAGTGCCTGATCAGGGGTATATACCGCAATTTTAGGAGCTTTTTCTAAATTTACTACAGATGTATTTGAACCGGGACGTTCTACTTCTGCAACAATTGAAGCTGCTTTTGATGAACTGATATTCTCCAGACTTACATTTCGTAATCTGCTTTTTCTAATAATATCATTATCGACAGTTACCATAAAACTACCACCACGATAGTTTAATAACCATTTTACGGGATAGCCGTCTGTAACATGATTGAAGATTACACCATAAGCTTTAAGATGGTTTGTTTGGGTGTCATCCATTGGAATAAGGATCTGTTGCTGGCTGAATAAATCAGAAGCAGACAACAGTAGCAGTGATGAAATAAAAAGAATGCGTTTGATCATCTAAATATTCTTTTTTGATAGTTCAGTAAGTCTTTTTCGGGCATAAGGTGCATAGAAACCTTGAGGGTAATCAAGTATCAGCTCTTCATAATATGAAATCACCTGAGAAACTGAAATTTCTATAGACGGATCGTATCCGGAGTCGTTCTCGGCTTTGGTAAATGCTTGATCAGCATATCTAGCCCTTTCCCATATTATTCGTTCTCTATTCGATAGAACCTTGTTTTTTAACAAAATTTCATTCGTTAAATTATAGGAAGAGCTAACACTTTGCGAAGGATTTTCTGAGAGCAAAAGTACTGCGTCGTCGTATAGTGGACTTTGAGGTTCATTCTCCAAGTAACTGATAAGCTGTGTTTTTGCAAGCTCATTATTGCCAATTAGAGTTTCAAAATAAGCATCTGCAAAAGGTTTTAAAGCTGTACCGGAGGAATCAGCAGTAAGCCCTTCCTGAATCCAAAGTCGAAGTTCCAAGGCGTCATTCGCATAGTAGGAAGTATTTTGTCTGCCCAGCGTTTTAAGCTGGATGGTAGCAAATTCATAATCAGAAGAGAAAAAGTCAGTCAGAGCCAGAAAGTATCTGGTTTTTTCTGCCATCTCGCCTATCTCTGCTAACTTATTACTTTTGGTTAACGAAATTCTGGCTTGTGAGTATTGTCTGTTAGCAAGTTCAATTCTACCTTGGATATAATATTCTTCTGAGGATTCATTTTCCTTATTAAAATTTCTCAAACGGGTAAGGATATTAACAGCCGCTTCCAAATCATGTAGGTGGTCCAACACAACTTCTGATTTCATCAATAGCACTCGTGATATATATCTGTAATTAGGAGCGTTGTCTATTATTGAATTTATTTGATCTAATGCTTTTGTGAAAAAAGTATCTCTTTGGTTTGAAAAATCGAGGTTAAAATCCTTTATCTGCTTTGCCCACTCGGTATAAACTTTTGCGAGTTCTTCCTGACTTTGCCATTTAAGATTTCCTTCGGTTCTTTGTATGTAATATTCAAAAGCATCCACTGCTAGTTCAAACTCTTTATTTCTACGTAAACTTCGTCCCAGCTGAAACAATGAATAATTATAATTAGTAGTTGAGTTTTCGAAAGCAGTGGCAGAGGCCAAAGCTCTTCTGTACAATTTGTTTTCCTGAAGAAGCCATATCTGTAATCGAAATAAGGTACTGTATACCGGATTAGTAATGGATATTTCATTCAACTTATCTTCGATCTCCAGAATGGTAATATCATTTAAAAGCACATCATTAAAACGTAACAGTGTACGCTGAATATTAGAGACTTGATCAGGTTGAGCAGCGAGCCAAGCAATCCATTCCTGAACAGCTTCCTCATAATTTCCTGATTGCAACAGTGTTGTTGATATATCATTATAAAAAAGCTGGGGGTTATTAAATACCTCCCGGGCTTTTCTCAGAACTTCAACGGAGCGTTCAAATTCTTTTAGGTCTGCCATAACATTTGATGTGGAAATATAAAGCTGAAGACTTCTGGTATTTTCAGCAAGGTTTTTATCCCAGATCATATAGGCTTTTCCAGTATCACCTTTAAAATGATATAGTTCCCCTTCTAAAACTTTGACTTGTGAATCTAAGTTTGGTAAAGGTTGTAATTCCGAAAGTTTGTTTAGGGCATCGTCGTATCTCTTGAGTTGAATAAAGCATTCTAAATAACGCTCAAGGAAATAAAACTCAGTAGGATTCTCTGAAACTAATTTTCCAAAAACCGGAAGAGCAGCTTCATAATTTTGCTGCTGCATAAGCCTGTTAGCAATTTGGAATTCGTTTCCCGGTTGAGCTTTTACTACTGTAGATGAAAGAACCAGTAGGATACCTAATACAAATATGTGGAATGATTTATTCAACTGTTAATTGATATACTATTAATAATAACATTTGGAAAATGTGTCTTTAGCTCGGAATATAGTCTGTTGATAGGTAAACCTACTACATTATAAAAATCTCCTTCAATTCTTTTAACAAAAACAGCTCCCCAATCATCTTGTATTCCATAACTTCCCGCTTTGTCAAATGGACTTCCGGACTCAATATAAGCGTCAATTTCGGATTGCGTAAGTTTAGAAAAATAAACCTTCGTAGCTTCTGAAAAATTTAAAGAGTTTACAATAGATGATTGATGATCTGTTTCAATAAGTGCAACACCTGTATATACAAAATGTTGTTTTCCACTCAATTCATTTAGCATTTTTGAAGCTTGATCCCTGTTTTCAGGTTTTCCTAGGATCCTGTCTTTATATACAACCACAGTATCCGAACCAATCGTGAGACTATCAGGATTAGTCTTTGATACATCACAAGCTTTTTGAAATGCTAAATTTTCAACCAATTTTACAGGGTCGGTTTCTTTAACATTCTCATTTACAGAGCTGGGGATCACTTTAAATTGTAACCTTAGTTGTTCTAATAGCTTTTTTCTTCGGGGACTTTGTGAAGCCAGGATAATTTTCATTCAGTCAGATATCGCCTTTGCAGTTAGTAGATAATTAAATAACTTCTTGTTCCGTTTCAAACTCTGAAAACGTTAAGGTTTATAAAAGATAAATGGCAAAAAAGAATACAAAGAATAACGATAACCACCCTATGTTTTTCTCATCGTTTAACTATAAACTGATTGGGATAGCGATATTTCTTATAATAGCCGGCTTCACAGCTATGTACATGGAAAATGAAATTGAAGGTTTTATTTCGTTATTCATTTCTCCAATTATGATAATGTCTGGTTATGTGATAGTGATATTTGCGATCTTGAAGCACAACAGGGGCAAACAGGAAGAATCAGGCCAATCTTCTTAAAGTGACGCACCGTCACGTAAATATCTTTTTTCTTTTTTCACTGATATTTGTCTTTTTCATATTTGGAGAAGTAAACGATCATATCAGGATAATGATCGCAATTTTACTCGCAACTATTTTTGGGATTATTGCTTTTCTATTAAACTGGCTTACTTATGATGGAGCATTAGCGGCTGCTATTTTTGGAGTGATTTCATATGGAATTGGAAGCTGGGAAGTCGCAATTATTGTATTGTTCTTCTTTGTTTCAGCATCTTTATTGTCAAAAGATATTGCCGCTACTGAAGATTCATTTTCTGTTAAGTTCAGGAGGGATGGCAGACAGGTTTGGGCGAACGGTTTTTGGTTGTGTTTATGGATATTAATTTGGTTTATTTCAGAGAATTCTCTCTTTTTAGCGGCTTCTGTTGCAAGTATAGCTGCAGCAACAGCTGATACCTGGGCTACAGAATTAGGAAGTAATCCCAAAAATAAAACGTATCTGATTACAAATTTAAATGAAGTTACCTCGGGTACAGACGGAGGTATAAGTTACAAAGGAAGTCTTGGCGCTTTATTTGGAGCGGCCACCATAAGTGCTATTTGTTGGTTATTGATTGGTGAAATCTCCCTTGTGATTTGTATAGTAATAGGTTTTACAGGTTTCTTGGGGTGTTTTGTCGATTCTTTTCTGGGGGTTAAACTTCAGGGCAGTTCGTATAAAATTCCCTTTTTATCAAATAATGAAAACGGAAAAATTACTGTAAGTAATAATATTGTAAACTGGCTTTCAACAGGGGCGGCATCCGTTTTAGTACTTTTAATAACATTAATAATATAATATGAAGTGGTATAGAAAATTACATTGGCAGATAATTTTAGGTTTGATATTAGGTCTGCTTTGGGGACTTGTCTCAGCTATAGCAGGTTTTAATGAATTCACCTTGGATTTTATTAAACCTTTCGGAACCATATTTATAACGCTTCTTAAACTTATTGCGGTTCCGCTGGTTTTGGCTTCCCTTGTGGCAGGTGTAACCAGTTTAAATGATACAGCATCCTTGTCACGAATGGGTGGTAAAACAGTACTTATTTATTTGTGTACAACAATTTTTGCCATTACGATAGGATTGGTTTCTGTAAATGTATGGGAGCCGGGAAAGGCACTTCCTGAAGAAACTAAAATAGAACTTCAGGAAACATATAAGGACAATGTAGGAGAGAAAGAAGAAGGAGCAATGCTTGTAAAAGAGCGTCGTCCGCTGGATTTTATTGTAGGAATTGTGCCGGATAACTTTTTTAAATCTGCGAGTGAAAATTCGAATATGCTTCAGGTTGTATTCGTTGCAATATTGCTTGGAATTGGAATCATTAAAGTTGGAGGGGAAAAAGGAAAACTTCTGGTAAATGTTTTTGATTCTTTTAATGATGTAATCATTAAGATTGTTGACTTAATCATGAAAACAGCACCATACGGTGTTTTTGCTCTAATGGCTGCATTAATTGTTGATCTGGCTGGAGACGATCTGGGAAAGGCGGGAGACCTGCTTTATGCTCTTGGAGCTTATTGTTTGGTAGTTGTTTCGGCACTTATTTTACATGTATTGCTGGTTTATACTGCGATGTTTAAGATTTTTACTAAAGTTAAACTAGGTACATTTTTTAAGGCGATAAGACCAGCAATGTTGCTTGGTTTTAGTACAAGTTCCAGTTCGGCGACTCTTCCGGTAACTATGGAAAGAGTGGAAAAAAACCTTGGAGTTGAAGAGGAGGTCTCAAGTTTCGTATTGCCAATTGGTGCAACAATTAATATGGACGGAACCAGCCTTTATCAGGCTGTAGCTGCAGTTTTTATTGCACAGGCATTAGGAATGGATTTGACAATAATCCAGCAGTTAACAATTGTACTTACCGCAACATTAGCCTCGGTTGGAGCGGCTGGAGTACCAGGAGCCGGAATTGTGATGTTGGTTGTAGTTTTACAAGCAATTGAAGTGCCTGTTGAAGGAATAGCACTCATTTTAGGTGTTGACAGAATTCTGGATATGTGCAGAACAACAGTTAACATAACAGGAGATGCAGCTGTTGCGCTTACTGTAGCATCTTCTGAAGGGAAATTAGGTACACCAAACTTGGATGATTAAAAATTGGAAATTTTTTAATTTTAATATGCCTTTTAGCGTAGAAATAGTTTAATTATAGTATAGTTTTCAGCATTGTGAAAAATGGGAATGCTTATGGCAGAACCGCTACAAAACAAAGCACTTTTTAAAACATTACATATCACCCTCTGCTTCTTTGTAATTTTTATTGCAAAAGATATCTATGCTCAATCACTTCTACTTCCGGGAGATATTGTGTTTGTTTCAGTTAACGCAACTTCTAATGAATTTGAGATTGTACCTTTAATAGATTTAGAAGCGGGAACGGAGTTTAGCGTTAACAACGGCATATGGGACAATGCCGAGTTGTCTTTTAGCGAGGCAGATGAGATTGATTTTGTAATTCAAAAAAGAATAGAAGCAGGGACGCCGTTAAAATTCGGGTCTCATTCATCTGAATATTTTACAAGATCGGGAGCTCTTAATTTATCGGACCTAAAAGAGCAGTTATTTATCTATCAGAAAGATAAGGATCAATATCGGTTTTTATACGCGTTGGGGTGGGGAGAAAGAGGAGGCAAAAGGGATCGGTCATTTTTTGGTTCTGAAATCCCTGAAGTGCTTAATGAAAAAAACGGAACTGTTCTCAGATTAGGTACAAATAACAACTATCAATATTACATTAGAAACGGAGCAAGTGGAACTCAGAAAATGTTGCTTTCTTTTATTTCTAATGCTGGGTTCTGGAGAGGAAATGAAGAAACTGGATTTCCTGATTTTGGAACTTCTTTTAACCTTTTATCGCCGCCGGTAATTCTCTTTGACGAAAGCCTTTCATCAGTACAAGAGAATAGAAATAAAGCCTCATTGAATGTAGCTATTTATGAGCACGACGGTTCTAAATTAACTGTTGAAGTAGCTTTTGATTCTGTATACAGTTCGTTATCACATAATGAAATTAATGATTTTAAAGCGCAAAGGATCAATTTTACAGGATTAATTGGCGATGCTGTATATGAAATAGAAGTTCCAATTAAGGATGATAAAAACTACGAAGGAACTGAGTCTGCGATATTTAATCTTCAGAATTTAAGTAATGGAAGATTTGGTGATTTTATATCACATACTGTTTTGGTTAGTGATGATGAATTGCCGGATACAAAACTGGAGATTGATGAAGGTGTAGACAGAAGTGTGCTTTTGATCCATAACCTTGAAAGCAAAGAGCTTGATATGGGAAGTTGGGAGCTTGTAAGAGGAGATATTAGATTTATTTTCCCTAGAAATACGTATCTGGGTGTAGGAGAATCACTGGTTATTGTAGGCGACGAGAGTGGAGATTCAGGACCTGTTTCAAGTGCATATTTTATGCTTGATGAAGAAGAGTCTGAGATATTTAAATCATCCGGTTCCATTAGGCTTCACAATCATGAAGGCATAAAAGTATCAGAAATTTCAATACCCGGTAAAAAAGAAGAGCAGAACAATCAGAACCTGATTAACAATTCCAAAGCTGTTTCAACTTCCGAAAATCTTAATACGATATCACAATCATCTAAATTAAGTAGCGCTGTTAGCGAAACGCTGACTCCGGGATGGAAATCATTGTCAATTTCGGAAGTAAATACCCGAAACTTTACCACAACTGATTTATTCTATTGGAATACTAAAGAAGGGGTGTTCAAAAAATTTGAAGGTAATTCAACAGAAATAAAAGAGCATATTATTTTGGTGGGTTATTTTGATGAAACTTTGTTGCCAAAATTGACCAAAATAGAAAACCAGGCTTCTGAGTCTGAAGGCTCTGAGTTTTTAGAGATTACTGTTGAGTCAATCGATATAAACAAAAATGGCATACTGGAATCAACTGAAGGATTGAATTTAGTTAAAAATAATTCTACAGATGCATTTGTGGTTGCTCAATTGGTTAAAGGATTGAAGGATGAGCTGGATATTGAAGAGGCTATTGAAGTTTATAAAAGCTCTGCTGATTTTGACAATATCACAAAAGTTGAAAAAGAAGGGGTTATTTTATCCAATGAAGTTTTTTGGTTAAAATTCAATTCTGAATTTAATCGCAAAAATCTAGCCATAGACCTGAATAATTATACTATTTCGCCTGTGGTTGAAGATCAGGTTGAAAAAGGAATATTGGAATTTGAGTTAACAGGTAATTCTAAAGCTTCCAGTTTTTTGGTTTCTTTTTCATCAGATGAAAATGTTCCGGATAACAGGTTGAATCTTAAACTGAATAAAGAGTTGTATTTTTCAGATTTTAATGAGCTTGTATTGACCACAAATGTGGCAGAAAACAGATATGATGTGTTTGGGATCAGTACCGATGCAAACAATATAAGTACATTACCATTAGATGTGGTATCACCCAAAAGTGGTGAACTTGAATTAAAGGTAAAAAAATGGACTGATATCCCTGAAGGATGGGTTATTAAATTAGAGGATCACAAAGAAGATAAATCATACGAAATTCATCAAAATTGGTCTTTAAAATTTACATATTCAGATGTTAGCCAAATTGAAACCGATAAAGCAAGATTTCCGAGTATCGATGATCGTTTTACTTTAAAAGTTATTCCTAAAGATTTGGTAGTAAAAGAAGAAAAAGATCTTCCGTTGAATGTTGAGCTACATCAAAATTATCCAAATCCATTTAACCCAACTACAGTTATATCTTTTTATATGCCTGAAGAAAATATGGTTAAACTTTCAGTATTTAACATAGTAGGCCAGCCGGTCGCTGTATTAATACAGGAAAATAGAGCTCAGGGTGAGCATTCTTTTGAATGGGACGCTTCAGATTTACCTAGCGGAATATATATTTATCAGTTAGAAGTAGGCACAAAAATCATGACAAGAAAAATGACTCTTGTCAAATAACAAAAATCAAAATCTTAAAACGAACACTTCCATCATAAAATGGTAACAAAGAATATTCAAGGTATCGATGTTCCCGAAATCGGACTTGGCACTTATAAATTAATCGGGAAAGAGTGTGAACAAACAGTAAAACTAGCCCTTAATCTTGGCTATCGACATATTGACACTGCTCAGGAATATAAAAATGAAAGAGAGATCGGAGAAGCTATAAAACATGCTCATATACCAAGAGAAGAGCTTTTTCTGACAACCAAAATTTCTTTGTTAAACATGGAAGCCGATGATGTAATTAAATCTACAGAAAGATCCCTTCAGGATCTGGATGTACCTTATTTAGATTTACTGCTGATTCATTGGCCAAATCCGGATGTGGATATTGAACAAACTATCGAGGCAATGCTTTCCATTAGAGATCAGGGTAAAGCGTTAAATATCGGTGTTAGTAACTTTCCAATGAAACACCTGAAGGAAGTGAACGATGAATTGGCGGCTCCTATTTTTTGTAATCAAGTAGAATACCATGCCAATTTAGGACAGTTCGATCTTCTGGATTACGCGGCTGAAAATGACCTGATGGTTACGGCGTATAGCCCTTTAGGCCAGGGAAAAATACTAGAAGAACCATTAATAAAAGAATTAGCTCAGAAGTACCAAAAATCTCCGGCTCAAATTGCATTGAGATGGTTGATTGAACAAGAGCAGGTAGTTGTTATTCCAAAAGCATCAAGCAGAGCTCACCTGGAAGAGAACATGGATATCTATGATTTTGTTCTTGATGACGATGACTTCTACGCTATTGATGAACTTCCAAAAGATCAACGAATTGTAACTCCTGATTTTGCTCCGGACTGGGAAGCTGTTTAAAATTTGCTCATGAATGAGAGAATCTGGCTTGGGCTATAACCTCATCATTCTGGTTTTTCAGTTGATGTAAAGTTGACTCATGTTCGGATGATGTCACTTGAGAATTAATAACGTCGCCATACAGAGCTTCTCGAAGAAACAGAATATCAATAGTATTTACTCTGGAAATCTGACCTGTATTCAAAGGCTCACTCATCCATTCTAAATAACGGGCGTTATTTACATGCTGATTCATATCCAGATCAGAACGACGAACAGGGATTTCTTTTTGAGAATCGGGCTCTTCAATTCTCGGAATTTTGTCTGAACGAACCGGCAGAACATGATCTCTGTCAGATAATCTGGTATTTAGGATATCTTCGGTCATCCGAACCGGGCGTCTTGTTTTCAAGCTGATCATCATCCAGTAGCTTAAACAAACAACCAGCTCGTTATTTTCCTCATCCAGAATTCTATAGTTTCTGTAAGCTCTCAATGCATCACCTGCTGCGGGCCAGGTTTCAATTTTTACGGATTCCCTCCATTTTGGAAAGCGATTTACCTTGATATCCATTCGGTGAAGTACCCAGGTTAAATCCTGCTTATGAAGATCAGTGATATCAAAATTTAGTAGCAGAGCATGATTTCCTGCTACTTCCTGAAAAAGACTGCAAACAGATGAAAGAGTGATTTTACCGTTAGTATCAACTTCGCTTGCCCTTACTTCAAATCGTTCGGAGTAAATAGAGGTGCTGTCCATATATATTATTTAATTTCTTCTGATAACTTAAAAAATGTGAATACAAGTTCCCTCATAAAAAAAGAAGCGTTAACTTACAGTATGTTAACAAAAAGGATTATCCCTTGTCTGGATATAAAAGAAGGCAGAACAGTTAAAGGAGTAAACTTTGAAGGGTTGAGAGACGCAGGTGATCCTGTTGAACTTGCCAGGAGATATTCTGATGAAGGAGCTGATGAATTGGTTTTTTTAGATATCACTGCGACTCTGGAGAAAAGAAGAACACTGATAGAGCTTGTAAAGAGAATTTCGACAGAAATCAATATTCCATTTACTGTTGGTGGTGGTATAAAATCAGTAGAAGAAATTGAAGAACTGCTGAAAGCAGGGGCAGATAAAGTATCACTGAATAGTAGCATAGTAAAAGATCCGGAATTGATAAACAGAGCTTCAGAAGCTTTTGGAGCTCAAGCAATAGTTGCTGCAGTTGATGCGAAGCAGGTAAGTGATCATTGGGATGTATTTGTCAAAGGCGGAACGGAGAATACCGGAAAAGATGCTCTCAAATGGATGATGGAAGTTGAAGAAAGAGGTGCTGGCGAAATTCTACTTACAAGCATGGATCGAGATGGAACTAAAAAAGGCTTCGATCTGGAGCTGCTGTGCAAGGTAAACGAGTGCGTTAGCATACCGGTAATAGCAAGTGGAGGAGCAGGAACCATACAGCATTGTATTGATGCAATATTGATTTCCAATGTGGATGCTGTTCTCGCAGCAAGCATATTTCACTTTAAAGAGATAGAAATTTCAGAACTTAAGAGAGCTTTAACTGCTGAAGGAATACCAATCAGACCCAGTTAGAAAAAATAATGAAAATTTATTTATTTATGCGTAATTATTAATTTCCCTAAATTAATTAATGCTTGTTAAATTAACGGAAGCGCTTTTCTAAAATACAGAGCAAAATTGATAGCTGTCAATTCGTTACAAAAAAGCTTTTTTATGCTCTTTTAGCCTAATTTTTTAAGTAAGGACAATGCCTCTTCAATTTCGAGATATTTGAAATAGTGCAAAAAAATCGTCTTTTTTGTTGTTGTCCTTTCTTAAAAACAATTAGTGCTATCTGTAAAATGTCTAATAAATTTAATTACTGTTCTGAAGAGCATTCGGCTTGTGGCGTAGGTTTTATTACAAGCAGGAAGAAAGAGTATTCACATCGTCATTTAATAGAAGGTTTGCATGCATTAAGATGTGTGGAGCATCGCGGAGCTTGTTCAGCAGATGGAATTACCGGTGATGGAGCCGGAATAATGACCGATATTCCTTTTGATATGCTTGGCTATGAAAAAGATACTGTAGCCGTTGCAACATTATTTTTGGCAAACGATCAGGATAAACAGAGAATAGCACTACATATTTTTGAAAATACATTCAGCTTTTTTGAGTTGGATATTTTGAATTACAGAGATGTTCCTGTAAATCATTCTGTATTGGGTAAGGATGCTTCAGCTAATGTGCCGGTAATTAAGCAGGCAATTATTAAGCGACCTGAAAGAAGTAAAACCAATTTATCGTTTGACAAAAGATTATATAATGCCAAACAGTTGACCAGGTCAAAGCTTTCGGAAGCTTCATTGATTCAAAGTCTGCATTTTGCTTCATTATCAGCTCAAACGATCGTTTATAAAGCATTAACAAAAGCGGAAGCTTTAGATGAGTTCTATCCGGATCTGAAAAACGAAAAATTTACAACGCGGTTTTGTCTTTTCCACAGGCGGTTTAGTACAAATACGAAAACATCATGGGACAAAATTCAGCCACTAAGACTTATAGGGCATAATGGAGAGATCAATACAATAGCCGGGAACCGATCATGGGCTAAATCAAGAGAAAAGATGATTGGTGCAGAGCGAAATGAAATACTTACAAGATCCAATATTAGTGATTCAGGTAGCTTAAATGAAATGGTTGAGGCTTTGCGCTATCGCAGTAGTATTCCAAATGTGGAAGATATTTTGGCGATAATGATGCCACCTGCAACAGAAGCAAATCAGTTTTATACATTTTGGAGCAGAGCTATGGAGCCTTGGGATGGGCCTGCTTTTGTTAGTTACGCTAATGGATATACAATTGGGGCACGACTTGACAGAAATGGTTTTCGTCCATGCAGATGGGTACGTACTAAAGATCACTTTTATCTTTCATCAGAAGCGGGGACCTTTCATATCAGGGAGGATGAGATAGAAGGCAAGGGAACTCTTTATGCAGGAAGGGGAGTTACTGTGGATCTTACCTCGGGTGACGTATTATTCAGAGATCCAAGCCATTCGAAAGAGAACCATGATGCTAACTTTGATTCAAGATTAAAATCTATTCCCAAAATCATTAGGGATATTGGAACACGATACGAAGAAAAATTAGCCACTTTTAGCTATACCGATGAAGAGCTTTCTAAAGTAATATATCCAATGGCGATGACAGGTAAAGAACCTGTTGGGTCTATGGGAGATACAGCTCGTCTTGCTGTACTTTCAACTGAACCCCGATCCTTTTTTGATTTCTTTTACCAAAATTTTTCACAGGTAACTAATCCTCCCCTGGATTATATAAGAGAAAAGATTGTAACCGATCTGACTGTTCACTTAGGAAAAAAGCCTAACATTTTTGAGCCCAAAGAACTTATTCCTGCAGCTCCTGCATATGAATTAAAGAGTCCTTTTTTGAGTTTAGCGCAGATGGAATTTTTAAGAGATTTGATCATTAAATATGATCCATCAGACCGTGTTGTTCCATTCGAAATCGAAACAACTTTCAAAAGAAGTCATGGATCGGTTGGTTTTAAATCCAGACTCAACTCAATTGGAGAAGAAGCAATAAAAGCGGTAAGAAGTGGCTATTCTATTATAATTTTGAGTGACAGAAACTCAGATTATGATAACCCTGGTATACCTTCACTATTAACTTTACGGAGAGTTGTTAATGCCCTTAATGATGAAGGTCTTAAGTTAAATGCATCGGTGGTTATGGACACAGGAGAAGTAAAAAGTACACATCATGCATCTGCTTTAATTGGTTTTGGAGCTCAGGCAGTATGTCCTTATTTGGCTTTGGATGTTGCAAGGAATGCTGATCATCGCTCTCTCAAAGATTTGGATTCAGATACTAAGGAAAGAAATCTGCTTAAAGCGTTTGATACCGGTTTACTGAAAATAATGGCAAAATCCGGGATATCGGTTGTTAGAAGTTATCAAAGTGCGAAACTGTATTCGATATTAGGATTAGGCCCTAAAGTTGTAAATGAGTATTTCCCACAAGTTCAAAGTCCGATCGGAGGACTGGAAATCAATCAGATCGCTGAAAGAGTATTGGCCAGAACAGGAGCTAAGTCACAGGAAGAGCAGGAAAAATATAAACCCATAAAGAGCTATCAATATAAAGAGCATGCGCGTGGTAAAATGGGTGAGAAGCACTCAATGACCAATTCACGATCTAAAGTTATTCACGACTTAGTTCGGGATAAAAAGCTCGATCTAACAGATATGTCGTTATTTGATGAATATCTTAAACTGGGACTAAATGATGAACCTGTTGCATTAAGACATCTTTTTAAACCTATATATTCTCCACAAAAGTTACCGCTGGATAAAGTTCGTCCGGTATCTCATATCCTGAATAAATTCGGGTCGGGTGCGATGTCTTTTGGAGCAATAAGCGCTGAATCTCAGAGAGACATATTTCTCGCTATGAAAGAAATAGGTGGGCGTTGTAACAGTGGTGAAGGAGGAGAAAACCCATATTACTTCACTGAGGGGATTTCTGCTTCAGTAAAACAAATTGCTTCAGGGAGATTTGGTGTTACAGCAGAGTATCTAGTTTCAGGAGAAGAGATCCAGATAAAAGTATGTCAGGGTGCTAAACCCGGTGAGGGAGGTCAACTTATGGGTTTAAAAGTAAATGAAGATATAGCCAGAGCCCGATACGCAAATCCCGGTTTTGATTTGATATCTCCTCCACCATTGCATGATATCTATAGCATAGAAGACCTGAAACAATTAATTCATGATCTAAAGCAATTGCATCCTGAGGGAAAAGTGAGTGTTAAATTAGTTTCAGGAGTTAATATCGGAACTATAGCAGTTGGAGTAGCAAAAGCGGGCGCTGACATTATACAGGTTTCAGGAGGGGAAGGGGGAACTGGAGCTGCTTCTTTAAGTTCGATGAAACATGCAGGTCTGCCTTGGGAAATAGGCTTGCTGGAAGTGCATCAATCATTGATAGAGAATGACTTGAGAGATCATGTGATTTTAAGAACTGATGGCGGGCTCTCAAGCGGAAAGGATATTATTTTAGCTTCTATTCTTGGAGCAGAAGAATTCGATTTCGGTAAATTGCTTTTGATTGCTCAAGGTTGTGTAATGGCGAGAATCTGCGAAAAAAACACATGTCCGACAGGTATTGCAACTCATGATCCCAAATTTAAAGCCAAGTACAAAGGCAATAAAGACCATATAGTTGATACGCTAACGTATTTAGCAGAGGATGTACGAAGAGAGCTGGCAAGCATCGGAATAGAATCTCTTCAGCAGATCATGGGAGATACCAGCTTACTGTCAATTGATGATAAGCATCAACCACTCATTAATGAGCTGGGATTAGATCTGAGTTTCTTTACCTCCGCTCCGAAATATAGAAAAACAGAAAGTCTGAGATCATTATCAGATGCAGTAAGTCCATTTAATACTAAGATCATTCATCAACTGGAGGAAAAAATAAAAAAGAATGAACCTATTGATGAAGAATACAAGATTTTTAATACAGATCGTTCTGCTTTAGCTACACTCTTCGGACTTATAGCAGATAAAGAAAGTAAAAGCAGATTAGCATCCATAAAAGAAGCCGACACTACAGTTCAACCATATAATAATGAGATCAATTTAATTTTCAGAGGTAGTGCCGGACAGAGTTTTGGTGTATTTCAAACCGAAGGAGTCAACATTCGATTAATTGGTGAAGCTAACGATTCGGTTTGTAAGTCAATGAGTGGTGGAAAAACAGTAATTGTGCCTCCTGAAAATGCAAAGTATAAACCGGAAGAGAACGCAATAATCGGGAATTGTGCACTGTATGGAGCTACTAGTGGGAAATTCTATGTATACGGGCAAGCTGGTGATCGGTTCGCTGTACGAAATAGTGGTGCTACGGCTGTTGTAGAGGGAACAGGGTTGCATGCCTGTGAGTATATGACAAATGGTACTGTTGTTATCCTTGGAGACACTTCAGATAATGTAGGAGCGGGGATGACCGGAGGTGAGTTGTTTCTTTATGAAGATCCTAAAACTCGGGTCAATACCGAGTATATAGTAAAAGCTGAAATGTCAAATGCAGACAGTGAGAAGCTCAGGAAAATAATAGAAGATTATTTCAAAGAAACTAATTCTTCCAAAGCAGGTTATATATTATCAGATTGGGAAAAGGTATCTAATAACTTTAATAAATTTATACCTCATTCAATGGTTGATAAGAACATTGTATCAAAAGCAGAACCCGCTAATTAGATTACTAGTTTAAAGGGTCTTCAGCTAGTTTCTTTTTTAGAGTAGCAAGTTCATTTTTTCTACGAACGTAGCATTTATGTTCCCATCGGGATAAAAAGCTTACTCCTATAAAAAGAAGTCCAAATATTATAGAGTACCATATAGGTTTATCACTCATAATCAGGCTGAGAAGTGATATAAAAAAAACAGCCGGCCAAAATCCGTATAACATACCTTTAGACAAACTAACCTGATATTCAGAAATAGATAATGCATGTTCTAAATCACCAAGAATTGACCGTTCAAAGTTTTCTGTTTTATTCTTTCTAAGGAATCTGTTGATTATTCCATATACAGTAATTAACGAGAAGAGAACTACAGAAATAAATAAAAATGTATTGCCTTCATCTTTTATAAAGTCGAAATAAACAAGTATTCCGGCGGCTGTTAGTCCGGTTAAAATTAATATCCATTCTGTAAGGTTAGCAGTTCGACCTGCTTTTCGTCCTTTTGCGAGAATTTTTTGATGTAGAGCTTCTTCTCGTATCACATACATAGGTTCATTGTTTTGAGAGTCCCATATTTTTTGAAGGTCATTAAATTGCATGGTGCTCCTTTGTTTCTGATTGTTTAGTCAGCTGTTTTTTAATTCTATGAATCTTCACTCCTATATTGCTTTCTGATATCCCTAGGATCTCTGACATTTCTTTATAACTAAACCCGTCTAGCATAAGAAGAGTAATTGAGCGATCAATTTTATCCAGTTTTTCTATTTCTCTGTATAGCCAGTCCAATCGCTCATCAATAGGTTCGCTTGCTTGTTCCAGAATATGCGTCACACTTTCAATATTCTGCTTTCCAACAGTATGCTTTCTATTCTTTCTGGTCCAGTTCAAAGCCACATTAAGTGCAATACGATAAAGCCAGGTACTTACTTTAGATCTTTCTTTAAAGTTGGGAATAGATCGCCATATTTGAATTGAAACCTCTTGGAAAAGATCGTTTTGATCTTCATGGTTGAACGCATAAGCACGTACCACTTTAAAAAGGAGTGGTTTGTATTCTGCAATCCAACGATCAAATATGTCTAACTGTTTTTTATTTTCCATAAGAGGGTATCTCAGACAGTTAGTAACTAAGACTAACTGATTTCTTACAATAATTTTGAACTATTTCTGAGGAATTGAAATTTATATGTATGGTAATATTAAATTTTTTCGAAACTTTGATTGGTGTTTGTAAAATGCAGACCTTTGCTTCAGAAAATTAAAATGTATAAGACTATTAAATGGGCGTTTCTAAAAAGTTAACAAAGAAAGATTATAAGTTTTTGATTGAGTTAGAAGAACTTTTATATGAAAGGAAGGAAGATATGCCGAAAGGTTCATATACCACTTCCATGTATAAAAAAGGGTTAGATAAGATCGCTCAAAAGGTAGGAGAAGAAGCAGTGGAAACTGTGATAGCTTCAAAAAATGAAGGCGATGGAGAAACTATAGCCGAAGCTGCAGATCTGATGTTTCACTTAATGTTACTACTGGCAGAAAAAGAAATTCCTATGCATAAAGTGATTAAGTTGCTTCGTAAACGCCACAGCAAAGGAGATCATAAACATATTGGGGAGTAAATAAAAGCCCGATTCAATTAAGAATCGGGCTTTCTCTCTCTATCACACGTTATAGCTTATCAGCTATTCGCTTCTAGTGTAATATCTTCTTCAATTTCTACATCTTCACCATCTTCTACTTTGATATCTGTGATGGTTGAATCTCTGTAAGCTTCATTGGTTGACTTTATTTCGATTTTATAGGTTCCATTATCCAGACCAATAATTCTGAAATCACCATTTTCATCAGCTTGAGTTCCTGAAGTATCACTTCCGGCAATAGCATAAACATATGGGTTCGCATCAATTGGAAGAATGGTTCCTGAAATACTACCTGATGCAGTAAGGTTTGCTGTTTTTAGGACAGGCTTAAGAATATAACTTCCGTTTCCAGTCATAACTATTGAGCGTGAAGCGTCAAAGTCAATCACAAGGTCGTAAACCTGATCTTCTTCAATATCAGCTTGTACAAGTAATTTATAACCTGATGTCTGTCCGCTTGGAGTATTTAATCGGAATGTATTTCCGTTATTCAGCACAACATTATTTTCATCACCAAGAACAAGACGAACTTGATTATATCTACCCGTTTCAAGCTCAACTTCACCAAGGTCTAATATAGCTCCGTTTTGGTAGTCCAAAAGATTAACAGTGATGGTGTCATTAAATACTACTTTCCAACCTTCGTCTTCCAGTTCTTCGGCATCCATGTCTTCTGTTTCATCAAGGTCATCATCATCGTCATCATTTTCTTTTACTAAGACTTGATGGATTTCGATATTAACTTCTGCATAGTCAGCAGGAGCATCTGTAAGAGAAATTCTCATAGTTCCCGTACCGTCGCCATTACTGCAGGCGGTAAGACCAAAACCTAATAATAATGCGATTAACCCAAATATTTTACTTCTGAAATTTATTTCTGATCGTGGCATGTTTGTTATTCAGCTTTTATTCATTTGTAACTTGAACATGGTATGACCAGATATGTTCCGAGTATTAATTGCTAACTTTTGGAAATAAATGAGTTGCTAGAATTATGGTGATTTATCTTTTAAGCAAATCCCGTATTTCAGTTAAGAGCACTTCTTCTTTAGATGGTTCTACCGGCTTCATATCGGGCTTTTTCTCTTCTTTTTTCATGAAGTTATTATAGACTTTTACCAAACTGAAAATTGAAATAGCCACGATGAAAAATGTAATAATGGTATTAATGAAAGCTCCATAGTTAATAGTAACAGATTCTACTGTGCCATCGGCAAGAATCTTTTCGGATACGGTAACTGTGAGCTCACTAAAATCAACTCCTGCAATTAAATAACCCACAGGTGGCATTATTATATCATTTACAAAAGATTTTACGATTGCCCCAAAATAAGTGGCTAGTATCAAACCTACTGCTAATTCTATTACATTTCCTTTGGATACAAATTTTTTAAATTCCTGAATTAAATTTTTCATAAACACAGTGTCCCTTAAAGTCTTTTTTGATTGTTATAACTAAACAACTGATATACCACTATGAAACATTCATTATTTCTACTGATCCTTTTTATAACACTGAATTCATTTCAGTTATTCGAAACCAGCAAAAACGAACAACTACAGCATCCATTTGATATAAATGATTATTCCTGGCTTGTTGGTTCATGGAAAGGCGATGGGTTTGGAGGTGTTTCCGAAGAAATTTGGTCAAAGCCGGAAAACGGAGTAATGATGGGAATGTACAGGCACATTAAAGACGACAAACTTGTGTTTTATGAATTTTTGATTTTGGATAAAACTGGCCTCAGACTGAAACATTTTCATCCTGATTTAAAAGGATGGGAAGAAAAAGATGAAACTACATTCTTTGAGATGATAGATTATTCACCCACCAAAATTGAAATGAAAGGATTGATCTTTGAAAAGAAGAGCAATGATCTGATGGAAATCAGATTAAGATTAAAAAGAGATGATAAAATAGAAACTGAAGTTTTTACAATGCACAGAATTACATTGTGAATTGTTGGTTTGGAATTGCTAGTTTGAGTTAGATAAAAATTTAACTAAAGTAGATTTCCTCAAATGAATATTACAGTAAACTGGCTAAAGAAAGACTTCCATATGGAAGCGGGAAATGAAGAAGGTGGAAAAATCCGTATTGATGGCAATACTCAAATCGGAGGTTTGGAAGGTGGGATGAGCCCGATGCAATTACTGCTTGCCGGAGTGGGTGGATGCAGTGCAATCGATGTGATCTCAATACTTGAAAAGCAAAAACAAAACCTGACTAATCTGACCGTTGAAGTAGATTCAGAGAAAATAAAACTGAAAGAAGGATATTCAGAGTTCAAAGAAATCCATCTTCATTTTAAGCTTTCAGGAGATCTGGATGTAAAAAAAGTAGAGCGCGCTTTAGAACTTTCGATCACAAAATATTGCTCTGTTTCTAAGGCTTTAGAAAAAGGCTCTGAGATTAGTTATGACTATTCTATAGAAAATTAAATCTCTTATCTAGAAAACCTGTTTTTTGCCTCTAGGTGACATATTTAGTACATTGAAGTTTATAAAGTTCAATAAAACAGATACTTATATATGGCTAAATGCGAGTTATACCAAGACGTTAAAGAAGAATGGAGATGGAGACGAGTTGCAAAGAACGGGGATATAGAGGCGCATTCTACGCAGGGTTTTGAAACTGAAGAAGAAGCAAGAAAAGACGGTAAGGATTGTAAAGAGTGTACAAGTTACCTGAGGAAATTCTACTAAAGTTATAAAAACAGAATCTGGTTATTTGAGTTACAGGAAGGTATTTACTTAACTCCTGTACTACCGAATCCACCTTCACCACGATCGGTTGAGCTAAGATCACCAACTTCTTTTATCGGAAATTGTGTTACCGGTGCAACAACCATTTGTGCGATACGATCTCCATGTTCAATAATGAAATCTTCACTGCCATGGTTAATTGCGATTACTTTTACCTCGCCTCTGTAGTCAGAATCAATAGTTCCCGGAGAATTCAACATGGTAATTCCGTTACGGATGGCTAAACCACTTCTTGGACGGATCTGAGCTTCAAAACCATCCGGGATCGACATTTGCAGCCCGGTGGGAATTAAAGTTCTTTCACCGGATTTAAGTGTAACGGGTTTTTCTAATGCAGCTCGGATATCCATTCCTGCTGCTGACTTGCTTTCGTACTCAGGAAGAGGAAGGTCTTTAGCATGAGGGAGTTTTTTAAACAGGATCGAGTTCATAAATCTTTACGTGAATATTCAATTAATCGTACAATGGTATTTCCAAAAAGAACTTTTACTCTTGCTTCAAGAGGAACCCTGAGATCATCGGCTAAAAACCAAGCCCTGAACTCGCCGGAAAATCCAAAAGGACCGTCAATATTTTCGGTAGTTCCTTCACTTAAATACGTTCTAACCTCATCATCAAAAGGAGCGTAATTTCTCATTTCAATCTCAGATGAATTGGTCATATTAATATAACCGAGTTTTTTTGTTACATAAACAGGCAATCTGGAATTTTTGTCACTTCCTGCAAATAATCTGGAAAAATAGAAAATTTCTTGTCCTGAAGTAGCGGGTTCAACCAATTCAAGAGTATCGCGAGTGTCATCTTCTTCTTTGTAACGCACTACATCTTCAACACGGTCGAATTCATAAACTATTTCTTTGAACTTGTCTTCATCAGCATTGTCTTTCCAGTAGTAAGAGGAAACCGGTATTCCGTTTTCATTAACAAAAAATAAGGAATGAAATAGATCCAGTTCTGTGCCAACCAAGGGGATTCTGGAGTTTGACCTTATTGTGGTCACCAAATGCTTATTCAAAGTTCCATTATATAGGGTATCTGAAAGCAACTCTACTTCTACCCATCCAAGTTTAAAGAATCCGTATTTTACTTCATATTTGAATGTTTCTTTAACTGAGAAGAGGTCTCCCATTCCAGGTTGATCAGCAGAATTATCAGGGTAAGAATGCTGACCAAATATATTTGGAGAAAGAAAAAAGTAACCTAAAATGAGAAGTGAGATATATTTCATTTGAAATTAAACGATCTAGCTTTCAGTTGAGTCTTCCAGACCAATAAAATTTTTAAATGCTTCTTCATCATATCCAACTAGAACAGCTTCATCGAAAACTAAAACAGGTCGTTTAATCATAGATTGATTTTCCTGCAGAGTTTGGATCATTTCCTCATCAGTAAGGTTGCGGTCTTTTAAACCCAGATTTCGGTAAGTAGTGCCTCTCTTATTCACAAGAACATCCAGCCCTACCTTAAATTCCAGTTCCTTTATCTCATCAATGGTAAGAGGCTCTTTTTTAAGATCAATGAATTCAAACTCTACCTCATTTTCAGTTAACCATTTTCTGGTTTTTTTTATGGTATCACAATTTTTTATACCAATTACATGCAACATAGCATTTCAACAATTAAGTTTTGTATTTTCAGTTAAAGATAAGGTTTGCATCATCAATAATGAACCCTAATCCTGTTTCCACACAAGCTTGTAATGAAAATCATTCCAAAATTTATTCTTATATCTGTTTTTCTTTTTCTGAGTTGCACAAGTAATGATGCTCAGCGTGAATTTGAGTCAGAAGCCTACACAGATCCGTCAGGTATAACCAGAACTTCTGCTCAGGGAGAAGTTATAAGTATCGACCCGGATGATTGGAGAATATCACCATTTTTTCAAGGTTTGATGGAGGTTACTCCACCTTTTCAAAATCCTGCACAGTTGGGAACTGCACTAAATTTTGAATATCAGGTTACAGGAGTACAAGGAGTTTCGGGTTTAGATGTCAGAGTCCGTTACCCAAATGGATCATTGCATAATATTTACTCAAGCAGTAACAATCCTTTGGAACCCGGAATAAAAACATTTCAAATCGATCCCATAGCGTTGAGTCAGGATGGTTCTGATAATCTTGCCAGAGGTTTACATCGTATTTTCTTCTTTGACTTCAATCAGCGCCTCATATCTTACGGTGATATTGAGGTTGAATAGTTAATATAGTTTTAAGATTTATTCAGCAATAGATAGTGATCGTTGGATGTTCAATTCTCAAAGTTCTATCTTCTTAGCCTATGAGAAAACTTACAAAGTCCGAAAAAACGGTAATCGAGCGTCTGATCTTTCCCGAGTCATTTGATGTGATCATGGAAGAAACAAATATGCAGTTTGGTGAATTGCGTGATGATCTGATGAATTTGGTGAATCATCGTTTTGTGGAGGTTGTTAATTTTGAAAGTGATAAAGACAGTAAAATGGCTTTTTATGACAGTGATAATATCAAAGATTTCTCATTCCGAGCTACAAAAACAGGACTTAAAAGTTTAAATAAAGCAACTATATGAAATTTGAAGCGCGCGTTTCCGAAGAACCCATTGAAGTAGATATTTCTGAAAAAGAAAATTCTTTTAAGTCCGGCGATCTGGAAGGGGAATATGAATTTATTTCCCAAAATGGGAGATATCTTTTGAGAATCGGAACAAAACTCTACAAAATTGATAATGTAAGTTATGATGGTTCTGATATAGAGTTTTCTGTAAACGGAGACTGGTTCAAAGTTTCAGTCAAAGACGAACAGGAATTGTTGCTTGACCGACTTGGATTTAAAACCGGAAATGCGGTTGCTGAAGGTTCTCTGAAATCTCCGATGCCTGGTAAGATCCTAGATATCCTGGTTTCTGAAGGAGATGAAGTTAAGAAAGGACAACCAGTTGTAATACTGGAAGCCATGAAAATGGAAAACGAATTGAAAGCTGCTATCGACGGAACCATTGCATCAATTTCAGTAGAAGTTGGTCAGTCATTGGAAAAAAATTCACCCATTTTGGAGATCGAAAACATTGGATAAATTTATTATAGAAGGCGGAACCCCCTTAAAAGGAACAATCAACATAAGTGGTTCAAAAAATGCAGCACTTCCTATTATTGCAGCTTCGCTTTTAGGAGATTCAGAAACAACTATTACGAATATTCCTCGCTTACAGGACATTTATACCTTCAACAATGTGCTGCGAGTTGTTGGTGCAAAAGTCGATTTTCAGGATAAAAAGAATACCCTGATCATTGATCCTACGAATGTTTCTCATTTGGAAGCTCCATATGATCTTGTTAGAAAAATGCGTGCTTCTTTTTATATGCTTGGAGCTTTAGTTGGTAAACATGGCTACGCAAAAGTTTCTCTTCCGGGAGGATGTGCGTGGGGACCAAGACCGGTTGATCTTCACCTTAAAGGGATGGAAGCCATGGGAATTGATATCGATCTGGACAAAGGATATGTAATTGCGAAGGCTGATAAGAATTTAAAGAAATCCAGTTTTAAGCTGGAACCAAGTAGTGTTGGGGCAACAGTAAACTTGCTTCTTGCAGCTGTTCTAAGAACGGCCGAATTTGCTATTGAAAACGCTGCGATGGAGCCGGATGTAGTACAATTGTGCAATGTTTTGGTGAAAATGGGCGCTGATATTTCCGGAATCGGAACAGATAGAATTACGGTTCGCGGAGTTGAGTCTTTAAATGGTGTTGAAATCTCAAATGATCCGGACAGAATTGAAGTAGGAACGTTTATGATAGCGGGAGTACTTCATCCAGATTCTGAGCTTACGCTTGAAGGATGTAATGTGGATCATTTAGGAAATCTCCCTGAATTGCTTTCTAAAACCGGTGCTAAAGTTGAGGTAGATGGATCTACTATTCAAGTAAAAGCTCCAAAAGAACTGGAAGCTGTTTCTGTAGCTACTGAAGTTTATCCAGGTTTCCCAACCGATATGCAGGCGCAATGGGCTACGATGATGACTCAGGCTAACGGAGTTTCAACGGTAACTGATACAGTTTACTACGATAGATTCAGTTATGTACCCGAGCTTACACGATTAGGCGCTGACATGAGATTGGAAAAGAACACAGTCACGATCTTCGGCAAAACAGACTTTGAAGGAGCTTCTGTAATGAGTACAGATCTGCGAGCCAGCGTTAGCTTAGTGCTTGCAGCGATGGTTGCAGAAAATGAAACAGAGGTATTGCGAGTGTACCACTTAGACAGAGGCTATGAAAACCTGGAACATAAACTGAATGCAGTAGGGGCGAAGATCAAAAGAGTGGATGAGTAATTTTGGGATTGAAAAGTTAAAAAAGAAAGGTGAGAAGTGAGAAGAAGGAGTATTTAGATCACACTTGAGTAGCTAAAATTAAATCCCGAAACATTTTCATTGATCGGTGGTTCAAGGTGTTGAATCACAAACAATTAAAAGATCAATGAAAAAATTAATACTACTAACAGCATTTATATTTACTGCATTTTTAACTACTGATTCTGTGAAAGCACAGGATGGGTTTTTTTCAAATGCAAAAACACTTGAAAAAGGAGTTGGATCTGTAGCCTTACAGCCGGTTTTCCTAACTAATCAGGATGATTTCATGTTCATTATCCGAGGTGGATATGGACTTACCAATTCTGTTACAGGTCATTTAAAACTGGGGCTTTTTGAAGATGAAACCTTTTTTGGTGGTCATTTTGAAACAGCACTGAACAGCAGCGCAGAAAGCAATATCGACGTAGCTGCACTGGTTGGTGTACATTCATACGGAGACTTGGGACTGAAACTTGGTCTTAATCTAAGTACAGATCTAGATGCAGTTAGCATTTATTCAGGAATTAACTATCAACCTTTGTTTATTGATAGCAACACTAATCATGCTATTTTAGTACCAGTTGGATTTGATGTTCACTTAAACGAAGGTTTTGACATCATGTTGGAAGGTAATATTCCTGCTAATGACGATGCCAGGTATCTTGAAGCGATCACCTTTGGAACCAGATTTTACTTCTGAAACAAAGAAAGAGTCTGAATTTAAAGCCTGTACATTTAGTTGTGCAGGCTTTTCATTTGCTCTAAAGTTATATGATGCTCATAAAAAGCTTTCCCAACTACCACAGCATCAATATCAGCTTCGTCAAGCTGAATCAGGTCTTCCTGATCAGAAACTCCACCGGAGGCAATTAACTTTATTTCGGGGAAAGCTTTCTTTAAAGATATATACAATTCTGTATTTGGTCCCGATAAGGTTCCATCCTTAGAAATATCTGTACAGAGTACTTCCTGAAGACCTTCCTTTATCATTCTTTCCAAAAAGTGAAAAGTATCTTCTTCAGCCGTTTCCAGCCAACCGGAATAAGCAATTTTTCCATCTTTAAGATCCATACCCAGAATCATTTGCTCTGGATATTTTTTAAGTGCTGCAATCCAATCTGCCTCATTCTTGATGGCCATAGAACTGCAAATTACTTTTGATAGTCCCGCATCCAGAAGAAATTCAACATCGGCTAACTTTCGTATTCCTCCACCTGTTTGAACGGAAATGCCAAGATCAGAAATAATATTTTTTATGTGAGGAAGGTTTACAAATTTACCTTCTTTGGCTCCGTTAAGATCCACAATGTGTATATGATCAAACCCGGATTCTTTAAATTGAGTAGCAATATTTAAAGGGTCTTTGTCATATATAGTAGCTTCTTCGTATTTGCCTTTGTGAAGACGGACAACTTGTCCATTCAGCAAGTCGATTGCCGGAATTACTTTCATTCAATTCTTTTGTGTAGTTACTTTTTTTTTGAATAAACCAGATCTAAAAAATTCTGTAGAACTTTAGATCCAACGGAGCCTGATTTCTCGGGGTGAAATTGTACTCCCATAAAATTGTCTTTTGCCACAACTGCTGAAAACGGAGTTATGTAATTACCTTCTGCGATAGTGTATTCAGAAACAGGGGCATAAAAACTGTGTACGAAATATAAATGCTTTTTCTCTTCCAGACCATGTGTAAGATGGTGTTGCTTTAATGCTTTGATAGTATTCCATCCCATGTGAGGAACTTTATCAATTTCTGAATCGAACTTTTTAAGATAACCGGGAATAATTCCAAGCCCTTTTGTATCACCTTCAGTAGAGCCTTCATACATTAATTGCATCCCCACACAGATTCCTAAAACGGGTTTGCTTGTGGTTTTAAGCCATTCATCAATTTCAAGTTCTTTCAGAGAATCCATCGCAGTTTTAGCATGACCTACACCCGGGAAAATGACGGCTTTTGCACTTTCAAGTTCTTGGGCTGACTGAGCAAAATAATAATGTGCACCCAGCCTGTCTAAGGCATTAGAAACGGAAGCGATGTTACCTGCTTTGTACTTGATGATAGCGATCATAAATTAAAGAGAACCTTTAGAGCTCGGTATTTGGTTTTTAATTCGCCCGTTTTGTTCAACAGCCGCCTTTAAAGTGCGGGCAAAACCTTTAAAACAAGCCTCAATTTTGTGGTGATCATTGTCACCGGTACAACTAACATGAAGAGTTGCTTTCAAGTTCATTGCCAGGCTATAAAAAAAGTGCTCTAACATTTCGGTTGGGAAATCTCCAACATATTCGCGCTTCACCGGCACATCAAAAACCAAATAAGGCCTGCCTGAAAGATCGATCGCTACCGTAGCTTGAGCTTCATCCATAGCCAATACAAAACCGTAACGTTCTATTCCCTTTTTATCTCCTAAAGCCTGAGTAATTGCATCACCAAGAGCAATGGCGACATCTTCTATAGTGTGATGTTCATCAATTTCCAGATCACCTTTGCAATAAATATCAAGATCTACCAGTCCATGACGTGCTATCTGTTCCAGCATGTGATCGAAAAACTTTAGTCCGGTATCAATGTTTGATTTTCCGGTGCCATCCAGATTCAGATCTACCTTTATTTGGGTTTCTTTTGTTTCTCTTTTGATGGATGCCGTTCTATTTGGAGACAAAAGTGCAGATACAATTTGTTGCCAATCTGATGAGCTTATTACTTCTGTGTTTGCCGCATCTCTTAAAACTAATTCGGAGTCTTTAATCCCAATGGAATAATCAGTTTTTTCGATTTCAGAAAAAACAATTCCTTCCTGCTCTAACAAACTTTTTTGATCTTCAGTGATCGTTGATCCTGAAACTGAGATCGAGACCCCTGCATCAACTAAGTTCTTTAATGAAGAAATAGCCTGCTCCCGGAACAGGAATTGTTTATCAACAGGCAAAAGCGTATTACTTTCTATGGATACATTCATATTAAATGTTACTTAAATGTGAAGTTTAAAAGTGGGTGTTTTGCTAAAATCATATAAATACTAACTAAATTGTGGAACCATGAATTCAAAATTTAACATTCTGTTTTGGGTACTCAGAATCGTAGCAGCAGGAATTTTACTGCAAACGTTGTTTTTTAAATTTACCGGCGCTCCCGAAAGCATATACATTTTTGAAACCGTTGGTTTAGAGCCATTTGGCAGGTACGCTTCAGGAATCACTGAATTATTCGCTGCAATTTTTCTTCTGATACCAAGATTCAACTGGTTAGGCGCTCTGCTTTCACTTGGAGTTATGAGCGGAGCCATCTTAAGCCATTTAACAGTTTTGGGAATCGAAGTTAAAGGCGACGGAGGATTGCTTTTTGCTCTGGCAATTGTAGTTTTTATCTGCTCAGCAATTCTATTGTACTTTAATAAAGAAAACATACCTGTCATAGGAGAAAAGTTTATTAAAGAATAAAAGTCCCTTCTTGAGAGGGGATTTAGGGGTGTGTCAAACATTTAACCAAGTATTTTAATAAGAGAATTCAAAAACTGATCATTTTCCTGAGTAGTGCCAATAGTAACTCTGAGGCAGTTTTCACAATGAGGCTCATTGCCTCTGTAACGCACTATTACTCCTGAGTCAGCTAATTTTTTGTATACATTCAATGCATCATCGACTTTGAACAACAGAAAATTAGCATCAGATGGAAATACTTGTTCTACTTGAGCCAGATTTTCCAATTCTGCAACAATCCGTTTCTTTTCTGAGTTAATGGATTTGATATTTTTTTGAACTGATTCCAATTTTCCAAACCCGTTCAAAGCAGCTTGAGATGTAAGTTTATTTACATTGTATGGAGCTTTAACCTTCATCATGTATTTGATGACCTCCGGGTTAGCGATTGCAATGCCCAAACGAATTCCTGCCAAACCAAATGCTTTTGAAAGTGTTTGAAGAACCACAAGGTTTGGATAGTTTTTTACTTCTTCAGCAAAGCCGGCTTGCTCAGAAAAATCGATATATGCCTCATCTACTACCACAAGTCCATCAAAATTTTCCAGAAGATGGATTATATCCTTTCGGTCCATATCATTGGCTGTAGGATTATTAGGCGAGCAGACAAAGATCAGCTTGGTGAAATCCGTAACTCTGTTCAGAATTCGTTCAGTCTGAAGTTGAAAATTCGGAGTCAACAGCACCTCATCAACTTTAATATTGTTGATATTCGCGGATACTTTATACATCCCGTACGTCGGAGGATTGGTAATAACTTTATCTTTACCAGGACTGCAAAAGATTCTGAATAACAGATCTATGGCTTCATCACTTCCGACTCCAACAAACACATTTTCAGTATCTACTTTTCTGTAGTCAGCAATAACAGATCGTAATTTCTCCTGATAGGGCATAGGATACCGATTCAATTCCAAATCACTTTCAACAGGAGATCCAAAGCTGTTTTCATTGGCATCAAGAAGTATTCCTGAGTCAAAATCATCCCTTGCAGAACGATAAGGTTTTAAGTCTCGGATATTTTCCCGGACTATTTTTTCTAAGTTGAATTTTTTATTCATTTATCTGATTCCGAATAAGTTATCATCATCCCGTCCGCCAGCTGGCGGATCGGGATCTTTGTGGAGTTTGAAAAGAAAATATGGGCACAATTGACGTCAAAGCCATTTCGTAAGATCCTGAAATAAATTCAGGATGACCTATAATTTGAGAATAATATGAGTTTTTCAGATGTCTCACATTCATTCCACATGACAAAGAAAAAGCGTTATTCATCACTATTCCCCAAAGCTTTTAAACGAATACTCACAGCATTTTTATGAGCTTGTAGTTCTTCAACTTCAGCTAGAGTTTCAACGGTCTTACCGATGTTTCTTAAACCTTCTTCCGTTAAAGTTTGCATGGTTATGGATTTTTGATAAGAACTCAGATTTACTCCACTATACATTTTTGCATATCCGTAAGTTGGTAAAGTGTGGTTGGTTCCTGATGCATAATCTCCAACACTTTCGGGAGTCAGATTTCCTAAGAAAACCGATCCTGCATTGACGATCTCATCTTTATAGTCTTCAGAATTTTCAATATTCAGGATCAAGTGTTCCGGTGCGTATTCATTGGAAAAAGAAATTGCCTGTTCAATGTTATCAACTTCTATTACAAAACTTTGATTCAGAGCTTGCTTAGCAATTTCTTTTCTTGGAAGTTCATTCAGCTGAGACTCTAACTCTGAATTGAATGAGTTCATATCGAAGTCAGGAGTAGAAACCAACACTACTTGACTATCTTTTCCGTGTTCGGCTTGAGAAAGAAGATCTGCAGCTACAAATGCAGGGTTAGCTTGTTTGTCTGCTATCACCAACACTTCCGAAGGTCCGGCAGGCATATCAATACTAATTTGGGCATCGCTGTTTTGCAGGATCATTTTAGCGGCAGTCACGTATTGATTTCCGGGACCAAGAATCTTATCCACTTTTGGTACAGATTCCGTTCCTAATGCCAAAGCTGCAACTGCCTGAGCTCCACCTGCTTTAAGGATACAATTGACCTTAGCTTTTTGAGCGATATAGATGATCTCAGGTGCAATATTCCCATCTTTTTGAGGAGGAGTAGCTAATACAACCTGTTCACAGCCGGCGATCATGGCTGGAACTGCCAGCATCATTGCAGAAGAAGGCAAAACTGCGGTTCCACCCGGAACATACAATCCAACTCTTTGGATAGCTTTGGTAACTCTCGAACATTTTACTCCCGGCATGGTTTCCACATCCAGTTTCATTGTTCGTTGAGCACGGTGAAATCTGAAAATGTTATCAAATGCAGTATCGATAGCTTTTTTTACTTCTTCATCGAGTTCAACTTCGATTTTATTCGGATCAAATATCGGGTTATCGATATCAACTCCGTCAAACTCTTTCGTGTAAGTTTTTAAAGCAGAATCGCCATCAGATTCGATACGATCAATAATCGGCTGTACTATACCAAATATAGATTTGAAATCGATCTTCGGTCGCTCGATCAATCTCCTGATTTCATCAGGTGTCAGGTTTTTATAAATGTAATTCTTCATTCAATATTCGTTGTTCAATATTCTACAAGATCATACTTTCAATTGGCAACATCACAATATCAGTAGCACCAACTTCTTTTAATTCTTCCATTACTGTCCAGAATTTTGTAATTGGAATCACTGTGTGTATGGCAACCATATCACTTTCAGCTAAAGGCACAATGGTCGGACTTTTCATGGATGGAATAATTGCTTTCACTTTTTCGATGGAATCGGTAGGAGCGTTCATCATAATATAACGACTCTTTTTTGCCTGCTGATAACCATCGATTCTGACTAAAAACTTCTCGATCAGTTCTTTTTTTCCTTCCGAAAGTTCCTGATTTGTTTGAATCAATTCTGTTTCAGATTCCATAATGGTAATCAATTCTTCCAGGCCGTTTGCCCGGAGAGTTCCACCTGTTGATACCAAGTCAGCAATAGCATCGGCAACGCCTAACTGAGGAGTAATTTCCACAGCACCTGATATCTCAACCAGTTTTACGTTGATGTTCTGGTCTTCAAAATATTTCTGAGTGATAAAAGGATAGCTTGTAGCTATGGTTTTTCCTTCAAAATCGGAGGCAGATTTAAGTGGTCCATTTTTTGGAGCAGCAATAGATAATCTGCAACGTCCGTAATTTAATCCTCTCAAAACGGAAACATCCGAATTTTTCTCGGCACGCTCATTGGCGCCCACAAAACCAAGATCACAAATCCCATCCTGTACATATTCGGGAATGTCATCATCACGAAGGAGCAGGAGCTCGACATCGAAATTGCGGGTTTTAACCATCAGGTTTCGTTTATAGTTGTCAAACTCCACGCCGATGCCTTGTAACAAGCTCACGGTTTTATCAGTTAGCCGGCCACTTTTTTGAATAGCAATGCGTAGAGAAGTCGAAGAATCTTTCGATCGGGTCATAAGTCAGTAAAATTGTAATTGTAGTAGTAAGAATTAAGAAAAATATGTGAAAAACAGACGCTATTTACGCGTGATGATATCCTTGATGAAGATGATGGACACCATGATGGAGGTGGGTAGTATGTAGGTTTTTTCTGTTCACGGCTCAAAGATAGTGATTAGTTGGTTATGGACAAATAGCGATTCTTAAAAAATCGATAAAACAGATAACCAGTTTTCAAATATTAGAGTTTCCTTAAATTGGAAATGATTTTGAAGCCCTTTAACGATATCTTTAACTTCTGTTAAAAATAATATAATAGATTACATGAAAACGATTGCTCAACTAACATACATTCCACTGGAAACACATAACCCAAGAGAGAAAGTACAGGATCTTCTAGAGCATCTTGCTCAATTTGATGTTCAGATCGAAGTGGGGTATTTGGCAACAACTATAATAGGGCATCCGGATGTCGTTTTTGAAGCCATTCAGGAACTATACAAAATCATGGCTGTAGAGTCCTCTAAGTTCAGATTTCACGTTGAATTGCTGAGCCCGGAAGCAGGTTAAAAAAAAGTTTAGAAAATTTTGTAAGGAATCAGTTTGAAACTGTCTTACTTACAAAACGGATAAATTGTATGAGACCAAAATATTATATTTACATAGTTAGTAATCGTTCAAAAATGATCTATATCGGGTTAACCAACGACCTGAAAAATATTCTTAAAAAGCACCGCTCTCTCAGAATGAACTGTACCAAAGGAAATTTTGGACTGAATAAACTGGTTCATGTAGAAGAATATTACGATATCGATCAGGCTATTCAAAGAGAAAAAGAGCTGAAAGATTCTCCACGATCATTTAAATCCAACTTGCTTTCATACTCCAATCCTTCTTGGGAGTGCATTCAAAGCTACTGGATGGAGAACATAGAAAGGGCGATCGCTAAATAGTACAGTTTTACTTAGTTTACTGTATAATTTTAGCTTCTTTATATTTTTCATGAGGTATTTCTCTCTTTTTCTATGTTTAGTTTTCGTTGCTTGCAATACTAATAATTCAGGGAATGGTGAATTAACTACCAGGGAATTACTGGAAGAATTTGTTTCTTCAAATTATCCGGAATATAAATTAGTTGACTCATCTTTTTCAGTTGTTACATACAGCCCTTATACCAGAATAACAGATAGATTTATAGAGCCAAATCCTACCGAATTAAGTCACTTGTTTTCTTATGACCTCAACAGTGATGGGGATAATGAGTACATATTCCAAATTTTCAAAACATATCCTTTAGATAACCCTGAGAGTAGCTACGATTCTGTATTTGAATCCAAAACGATCTTAGCTTCTCATGAAGGAAATAATTTAAGAATCATAAAAGATGACTTTGGATATAGAGGTTCTGTTTTTAATGATCAGTTTCCAAAATCAATTCGATCAAAACTTTTAGTGGCCCCATCCGGAGAATATATAAGAGGCTATCCTTTTCGTGATACTGTATATGTAGAGAATGTTGCTTTGGGCGGTTATAGTAGTTATTCGGTTGGATTAACTTTTCTTACAAAAGAGGATAGTGTGTATTCAATTCCAATGTATCTGGATTAAGTAAATCACAGATTTCTAAACAATCGCTTTAGTACCTCATTCCTTCTTTGTATCTTTACAGGCTTATAAAGAGACGGACTAAAAGCTTATATGAACAACATTCGTAATTTTTGCATAATTGCTCACATCGATCACGGGAAATCTACACTCGCTGATCGCCTTTTGCAATCTACAGGTACCATCAGTGAAAGAGAAATGCAGGAGCAGGTTCTGGACGATATGGATCTGGAACGAGAGCGTGGTATTACGATCAAAAGTCATGCCATTAAAATTGATTATAAGCGCCCAAACGGTGAACAATACAGTTTTAACCTCATTGACACTCCCGGACACGTTGACTTTGCATACGAAGTTTCCCGCGCGCTAAAAGCTTGTGAAGGAGCTATTTTAGTTGTGGATGCCGCTCAGGGAATTGAAGCTCAAACCATATCAAATTTATATCAGGCGATAGATCAGAATCTGGAAATCATTCCCGTTCTCAATAAAATTGATCTTCCGGGCGCTGATCCGGAGGGCATCGGACAGCAGGTTATCGATCTCATCGGTTGTGACCGAGAAGAAATTTTGCACGTATCCGGAAAAACAGGCGAAGGCGTTCCTGCTTTACTTGAAGCCATTGTAGAAAGAGTTCCTGGGCCAAAAAGAGATGACGACAAACCGTTAAGAGCGCTGATCTTCGATTCTGTTTTTAATACATACAGAGGCTCTGTAGCTTATGTTCGTGTAATGGAAGGAACTTTGAAAAAAGGTCAGGCTTTCAAATTCATGGCGAACAAGGAAGAATACAATGCAGAGGACATTGGTTATCTGAGAATGAAATATGAGCCGGCTAAAGAACTTAAAGCAGGTGAAGTTGGCTATGTGATAGGAAGTGTGAAATCTTTGCAGGATGTAAGAGTTGGTGATACGATAACTACAGTTAATAATCCTGCTACAGAAGCAATTCCGGGATATCAGGAATCAAAACCAATGGTTTTCTCCGGAATTTATCCTACACAGGCAGAAGATTTTGAAGATCTGCGTTCAGCACTTGAAAAACTTCAGTTGAACGATGCGTCTCTATCTTACGAACCGGAAACATCTAAGGCATTAGGTTTTGGTTTCAGAGCGGGATTCCTTGGGTTACTTCACATGGAAATTGTTCAGGAGCGACTGGATCGTGAGTTCAATATTGATATCATCACAACGGTTCCTAACGTTCAGTATGAAGTTAAGCTGGAAGAGGGCAAATCTATTCAGGTAGACAATCCGAGTCAAATGCCGGAAGTCGGAGATATCGATGCAATTTTTGAACCTTATATAAAAGCCAGCATCATAACTCCTGCGGATTACATCGGTCCGATCATGAAATTATGCCAGGAAAGAAGAGGTATTTACGTAAATCAGATATTCATGCAAAATAATCGGGTCGAAATTACGTATGAAATCCCGATGGCTGAAGTTGTTTTTGATTTCTATGATAAATTGAAATCAGGAACCAGAGGTTACGCCTCATTGGATTACGAATTCATCGAATACAGAAAAGGAGATCTTGTTCGATTAGATATTCTGTTGAATGGGGAACAGGTGGATGCACTTTCGAGTATTACCCACCGCGACAAAGCATATTATCAAGGACGACGTGTTTGCGCAAAGTTGAAGGAATTAATTCCGAGGCAGCAATATGAAGTAGCGGTTCAGGCAGCAATTGGTAGTAGAATTATTGCAAGAGATTCTGTGAGAGCATTGCGTAAAGATGTGACGGCAAAATGTTATGGTGGAGATATTTCACGTAAAAGAAAACTTCTTGAAAAACAGAAGGAAGGTAAAAAGAGAATGAAACAGGTAGGATCAGTAGAAATTCCTCAAGAGGCATTTTTAGCAGTTCTATCAATGGATGAGGACGACAGATAAATGAGAGATTTTAAGAAAGTAATACTTTCAATTTTTGTAATCGGAATTTTTGTAAGTAGTTCAGCAATGGCTCAATTCGAAGAACCGGAAATAATGAAAGTGGAGAATGAAGATGTAGCTGATTATGAGGCAAAGATCAGAAGCTTCAATTTAACAGGGCAGGGTTTGTACGGACAAACCACTATTGATGGAATGTCTTCTCTTGAAATACGAGCTTTACTCCAGGGTGCATTTGGTGATCCGACTAAGACACTGGAAAGTCTTACTAAAGAAAAGAATTTCCGATTGGCTAAAGCCATTCAATTTGAGTACTGGTTTTTTGTGGATGATCCCATCGCTGATGAGCCGGTTCCCTTAATTATTCTGGATTTTACAGGCCCATTTGGAAACGGTGTAACTTTTGGTGCTGCCAGCAAGTATGTGGATCTGATGCCACAAATTATGAGAACTTTTGAGAAAGCACTATTAGAAGCAGAACCTGCTGAATTTTCGGATTATTACTTCGAAGAACAACGAATGAAATGGTATCTGATAGAAAGCGACGGGAAAAACCATGAGGTTAAACCAATTGAACAACCTTCTCATATCAAACTTAATTAAACGAATACATTGGAAGACAAAAAAACTGATGAGCAGGAAAAAAGCTCATTTTGGCAAAGAAGGAAGGAAAGATTAGAAGAAGATAAAAAGGCAAAGTCCTGGCTAAGGGAATGGGTTGATGCATTGGTGTTCGCCTTTTTTGCAGCGGCTATTCTAAGGGCTTTGATATTCGGGTCTTATAAAATTCCAACTCCATCGATGGAGCAAAACCTGATGGTAGGCGACTTTCTGATCGTTTCAAACCTTACTTATGGACCAAGAACTCCGATGGGGATTTGTGTTCCTTTTACTCAATGGTGCTTACCCGGAGTTAAGCTTCCGTCAACACGTATTCCCGGGTTTCGTGATGTGGAAAGAAATGATATCATAGTTTTTAATGTGCCACATGAGATCAAACCGATTTCCCAGAAGACAAATTATATAAAGCGAGCTGTTGCAGTTGCAGGTGATACGTTAGAGATTCGTGACAAGGTGGTCTACATAAATGGCCAAAAAGAAGAAGATCATGAAGGCTTACAGCGACATTATTTTTTGAAAATGAATGACAGAGTTCGTTTAAGTGAAGCAAAAATGAAATCAGTGGGCGCGGGTGCACTTCAAAATGTACCGGGGGGCAAAGATATATTCATAGATTATCTTGGAGACGATACCTATCGGGTTAACCTGACCGTTGAGGCTGTTTCAGAAATACAGTCTTGGCCGGAACTGGATTCATTATGGCTTAGCATGACTCCTGAAGACGAAACAGATCGTGGCTACGCTTCCACGAGGTCGGCTTACGATTTTGCCAAAGCTTTCAGAAGTCAGGATAATTTTCCGCCCGTAGTAATTCCGTTCGAAGGTCAACAAATTGAGTTAAACAACCAGAACTGGTTTATCTATAAAGATCTTATCGAACGATATGAAAGTAATCGTCTTGAGCGCAGAGATGGAAAGATCTTCATAAACGGGGAAGAGACTAATACTTATACCGTACAGCAAAACTATTACTTTGCTATGGGAGATAATCGTGATAACAGTGAAGACAGTCGTTTTTGGGGCTTTATTCCCAAAGATCACATCATTGGTAAAGGCTTCATCGTTTGGTACTCACATGATAAAGGTGTTCCAAGATTCAATCGTATTCTGAAGTTGATAGAGTAGAGAAATCTTGTCATTCTTAGCATAATTGCGAAGAATCTTCACGACTGGTTAACTACTGGTAATAAATTACTTAGTTCTTTTTTCGGTGAAAAGAGTCTGTGATTTGTAATGCTTCTTACTTTTGCCTTGATGCAAAAGTAACAAAAGATCAATAAGATTCTAAACTCCTCCCATCATGAATCAATCATCAGCGTTGATAGACATCTATCCTGATGGTTCGTCAAACAAAGAATCTTAGAGTTTTGACTTATTCCTTTAAAACAATCTGTTGTAACCCTCCACCTGTTTCAAAATTTTTGTGAGCTCATTTCTCTAAAAAGTTACTTTTTTACCTAGATTCGATGGTCTTCGTCGGATCTAAACAGATTCGAATTCAAGGTAGTTTTTGTTCCGATGCAGAGCGTTGGAACAAGGGTATTATTTTTTCTCTTCTATTTGCCTCCCACACCAAACCTTATCATATTCTTCGATCAACTAACTATATCTAAACGATGAAAAAACTCGGATTTCTATTTCTTATTCTACTATTCCTAATGCCTGATTTATCTGCTCAAAATGGCTATCCGGAAATTCTTTCCATGAAAGAGCGTGCGGAAGTAATTGATGATCTACTGGAGGATAAGATCAAAACAGTACTGCCAGATCTGATGAGAAGAACAGGAATCGATATGTGGGTTGTAGTTTCCAGAGAATATAATGAAGATCCTGTGATCGAAACATTACTCCCGGCTACCTGGTTGGCTGCAAGACGCAGAACCATTTTGGTGATGTACGATCAGGGAGAGGGCAAAGGAGTAGAAACTCTTGCTGTTGCCAGATATGATGTAGGAAAAACCTTCAAGAAAGCCTGGGATAAAGAAAAAGAACCGGACCAGTGGAAAAGACTGAAGGAGATCATTGAAGAAAGAAACCCAAAAAAGATCGGAGTCAATCAAAGCGATGATTGGGGTTTAGCGGATGGAATAGTTGCAACTGATCTTCAGGAAATGAAATCTGCAATCGGGAAGAAATACTCAGACCGAATTGTTTCTGCAGAAAAGCTGGCAGTTGGTTGGTTGGAAACTCGATCAGCAAAAGAAATGACGATCTATCCACAAATTGTACGAATTGCTCATAAAATTATAGAACAAGGGTTTTCAGATGAAGTCATTCAGCCCGGAGTTACAACAACTGAAGATGTAGTTTGGTGGTTCAGAGAAAAAATAAGAGAACTGAAATTGATTACTTGGTTTCATCCAAGTGTTTCTATCCAAAGAGCAGATCCGGAATCGTTTGATCATCTAAGATCGTTTTCCAGCCGACCGGATAATAATGTAATTATGCCCGGAGACTTGCTCCATGTGGATTTTGGAATCACGTACCTGCGTTTAAATACAGATACTCAACAACATGCTTATATCCTTCGACCCAGAGAAACGGAAGTGCCTGAATATTTGAATAAAGCTTTTGATAACGGAAACCGGCTTCAGGATATCTTTACAAACAATTTTAAAGAAGGCAGAACGGGAAATGAAGTTCTAAAAATGTCTCGAGATAAAGCCATTGCAGAAGGGCTTAAACCTTCCATTTATACTCATCCGATCGGATATCATGGTCATGCTGCAGGAACAACGTTAGGAATGTGGGATTCTCAGGGTGGAGTTCCGGGAAGTGGAGATTATCCATTACATTTGAATACTGCCTATTCCATCGAGTTAAATGCTGCTACTTTTATTGAAGAATGGGGAAAGGAAATCCGGATCATGCTGGAAGAAGATGCGTTTTTTGATGAATCCGGTGTCTGGTATATTGATGGAAGACAGAAAGAAATCATGATGATTCCGAGAATTCCGGCAAAGCAGTAAAATTTTAGAAGAATGAATTTCGAAAATATTGAAGCTAAAATTCAACATGCACGATCACTTTCCGAACCTGTGCCTGATCTTGGGATTGATATTGTACAGCTTCTAAAGAAAGGAATCGGAAATACGGATATCTTTTTGATCTACCGGGATAAAGAAGGGAATAAAACTCAACTTAACTACAGAGAGTTTTATGATTCTGTGTTAGATACTGCCAGATTTTTTCAATCCAAAGATTTACAAGTTGGGGATAAGATCGCCACTATTTCTCACAATCACTGGCATACTGTTGTACAGTATTTTGCAGCTTGGTTCTGTGGATTGGTTGTTGTGCCTGTAAATCTCAGTGAAGATGATCAACGGATAGAATACATATTTAAGAATGCCGGAGTAAAGATGGCTTTGGTTCGGGATGAATATGTTTCCAGAATAAAAGAAATTGTAGAATCCTCTTCTGAATTGTTAGGAATAAAATTGGTTGAATGCGGTGAAAACATGGAATCATTTTCATCCAAAACCGGTGATCTCAAAGAACCGGAATTCAATTCTGAAACGGATGCTTTGATCGTATTTACATCCGGAACTACGGGTAATCCCAAAGGAGTGGTTTTAAGTCAACGTAATTTACTGGAAGACGCCCGGGCAATCAGCGACTGGCACAATATAACTTCTGATACAAGAATGATGTGTGTACTTCCGATTCATCATGTAAACGGAACCGTAGTCACGTTAATGACTCCGTTTCTGGTTGGAGGTTCGGTAGTTTTAAATGAAAAGTTTCAGATCGATAAATTTTTCCCTGTCATCGAAGAAGAGGATGTAAAGATCGTAAGCGTTGTTCCAACTTTGCTTCAGTACCTGACCAGCTTTTATGTAGATAAAGAAACACCGGAGCTTAAGAATTTCAGTCATATTATTTGTGGAGCGGGACCACTTACCGTAAATGTTGCTAAGAACTTTGAAGCCAAATTCGGCAAGAGAATTATTCACGGATACGGACTTTCAGAAACCACCTGTTACTCGTGTTATTTACCCCTTGATATCAGCGAAGAGGAACATCAAAAATGGATGCAGGATTTTGGCTACCCCAGTATTGGCGTTGCTGTTCCGGTAAATGAAATGGCGATCCATAATAAAAACGGAAATGCTTTAGATGAAGGAGAGAGAGGGGAGATTGTAATTCGAGGTGTAAATGTGATGAAAGGTTATTTCAACAATCCGGAAGCCAATGATAAAGCTTTTACCAATGGCTGGTTCAGAAGTGGGGATGAAGGTTTCTATCAAAATGATGAAGAAGGAAATGCCTACTACTTCATAACCGGGAGAATCAAAGAGTTGATCATCAGAGGGGGAATTAATTTTGCTCCGTTAGAAATAGATGAGGTGATAAATAAAGCTCCTGGAGTAAAGGCAGGAATTGCCGTGGGTTTCGAAAATGATTGGTACGGAGAAGAAGTTGGAGCTTATATCGAATTGCAGGAAGGAGCTGAAGAAAACGAAGAAGCAATTTTAGCTTATTGTAAAAACCATCTTCCACATGCAAAAACTCCAAAAGTTATTGTCTTTGGAAATGAGATTCCGGTCACTTCGACTGGGAAATATCAACGCAGGAAAGTGGCTCATCTTTTTTCTGAATGGAAAGAAGTTCAATTCAGGAAGGGAGTTTAAATTAGGAATATGAGAATTAGGAATAGGTTAAGCTCATGTTCCTAATTCTCATATTTACTTATTCCTAATTTTCCCAAACTAGGAGGGACTTTAGCCCCGGTGGACTAAAAAAATCTACTTTCGATTCACAACAGCCAGCGTACACCGGCTCACACAAACCAGTTTTCCGTTTTCATCCTCGATTTGAGTTTCCCAAATGTGGATGCGGGATCCTTTTTTCACGGGAGTGGAAGTACCCCGAACCATTCCCCCTTCTTTAACTGATCGTATATGATTTGCATTTATTTCCACGCCAACAGCTGTTTTTTCATTTCCATCCAAAGAAAACCAGGCACCAAGTGAAGCAAGCGTTTCAGCAAGTACTACAGATGCACCTCCATGTAATAGCCGGAATGGTTGAACGGTATTTTCATTTACAGGCATGGTTGCTATAATCTTATCTTTACTGATGTATTCGAACTCAATTCCAACCGCATGCCCCATGTGAGGAGTGCTCGAACTGAAGTAAAAATCTGCCTTTTCTTTTAAAGAATCTTCAATAAACATAAATTAATGGTTGATTAACAGTGTTAAGTTAGTGAAATTGAGCAAAGAAAGCGCTTTTAAATGTAAGTGGAAAGTGTTACTTACCAAAGAGTTATTAACCAGCTTTTTATTTTATGAAATACGATCCGGAAATAGTCCCGAATATTATTGAAACGGGCATTAGTAAAAACACTACTGGAATTTTTTCAGCAGTAAAGCGTAATGGTGAATGGTTAGAAACTTCCATTGAAGAGTTTAAGACTAAGACCAGAAATTTAGCGCTTGGGTTATATGAACTCGGTGTTCGAAAAGGAGACCGGGTTTCCATTCATTCAGAAAACAGTACAGAATGGTTGATATGTGACCAGGCTGTAATTAGCATCGGCGCAATTAACGTTGCTGTTTATACCACTCAGCCCTCTGATCAGATCAAATATATACTTGAGAACTCAGAAGCAAAGGTGCATATAGTTTCAAACGACGAGCTGTTTACTGAGACAAAGCCTCTGATGAAGGAGATTACTACGGTTGAGGCTATTATTTCGATACAGCCTTCAAAGCATAAAAAGCTAAAAGGCTTTGAAGAAGTAATGGAAATGGGCGCAGCATTACATGAGAAGGAGCCGGAGCTTTTAGAGAAACTCAAATCTGAAATTGAACCGGATGATCTTGCAAATATAAATTATACTTCAGGGACCACAGGTGTTCCAAAGGGCGTAATGTTATCTCATAACAATCTGGCTTCCAATGTGTTGGCTTCTAATGAGCGTATGGCTTACAGCGCAAATGATGCAAAAGATCCAAAGATACTTTCCTATTTACCGCTGGCACATATGTTGGAGCGGATAGCATCTTATATTTATATCTACACCGGTGTTCCCATTTATTACATTGAAGATGTAAATGAGATCAAAACCGATTTCGTCACAATTAAGCCGATCTATTTTTCAACGGTGCCCAGGTTGTTAGAAAAGATCATGGCGGGATTAAAAGTCAGAGGACAAGAGTTGTCCGGACTTAAAAAGAGATTGTACTACTGGGCAATAGATCTTGCAGAAAATTATGACCCGGAAGACCCACCTTCTGGTCTGGAAAAAATTAAATTCAAAGTGGCTGATAAAGCCGTTTATTCCAAGATCAGAGACGGCCTTGGTGGAAATCTGGTTGGAATGATGGTTGGTGGCGCCGCACTGGCTCCTCCGGTTATGAGATTCTTTAACGGAATAGGATATAAATGCGGTCAGGGATACGGTTTAACCGAAACATCTCCTGTTGCTACCGGAAGCATGCCGGATTGGATCAGAATTGGATCAGCAGGAAAACCGATTACAGATGTTGATATCAAGATCGCAGAAGACGGTGAGATTTTAATTAAGGGTCCGAATATCATGCAGGGCTATTACAAGATGCCCGAACAAACCAAAGAGGTTTTTACTGATGACGGGTGGTTCTGCACGGGAGATATTGGTCATTTGGATGAAGACAATTGGTTGTTTATTACCGACCGAAAGAAATCCATGTTCAAACTTTCTACCGGTAAATATGTAGCACCTCAACCTATAGAAAATGCATTGGTTAACAATGGTTTCATTGATCAGGCAATGGTTGTTGGTGCAGAAGAGAAGTTTTGCTCTGCTATTATTATTCCGGACTGGAAAAATATGGAGAAGCGATTCGAGCGTTTCGGATATATACTTCCGGGTGAGAATAAAATTGAAAGCGAACATGTTCGAAATAGAATTCAAAAGGAAATTGATAAAGTGAATAAGAAACTTCCGCATTGGGAAAAAATAAAGAAATTCGTGCTGTTGGAAGAGCCGTTTACTATCGAAAAAGGTGAGCTCACTGCCAAAATGAGTATCAAGAGAGCAGGGGTAATGAAAAATCACAAAGAATTAATAGAAAGCATTTATCAAGACTAAATTATGAGTAAAGGACAACGAAGAATCAGAAAAGTAGCAGTATTGGGCTCCGGAGTTATGGGAAGTCAAATCGCTGCTCATTGTATCAATGCCGGACTTGAAGTTGTTTTATTGGATTTAAAAAGTGACGATCCCAAACGTCCCAATAAAACTGCTGAGGAAAGCATCAAAAATATTCTGAAGATGAAACCGGCTCCTTTTGGGTTACCGGAGTTTGCTGATCAGATCAAAATTGGAAATTTCGAAGATGACTTTGACCTGCTTAAAGATGCGGATTGGATCTGTGAGGTGATCATCGAGAGAATGGATATCAAAAAAGATATGATGTCCAGGATCGAAAAAGTCCGGAAGCCTGATACCATTGTTAGTTCCAACACTTCAGGTTTACCAATTACAGAAATCGGAGAAGATTGTGGGAAGGATTTCAAAGAACATTTTTTAGGAACTCACTTCTTTAATCCTCCAAGATATATGAAGTTGCTGGAGATCATTCCAACAAAGCATACTTCTAAAGAAATTGCATGTTTTATGCATGGATTTTGTGAACGTGTTCTGGGTAAAGGCGTGGTGCTTTGTAAAGATACCCCGAACTTTATCGCAAACAGAGTTGGGATCTTTTCGATAGGGAGTATGATGCCCTATTTCTTTAACGGCGATTTCAGAGCTGAGGAAATTGATCTGCTTACCGGAACACTTACAGGATATTCTAAAGCAGCAACATTCCGAACCGGAGACATGGCGGGTTTGGATGTTACTTTGCACGTGGCAAACAATATCATTCCATCAATTCCGGACGATGAGAAAAAAGAAGTATTCGATCTGCCGGAGCAATTCAAAAAAATGGTGGAATCCGGAAAGATCGGAAATAAAGCAGGAAAAGGATTTTATTCTAAAGTCCGGGAAAATGGAAAAACTGAATACAAAGTGATCAATCCGGAAACACTGGAATATGAGTCACAGCAAGAGCTTGAAGACCCTGTGCTTACCGAGGCTAAGAAGATCAAAGACACCAAAGAACGATTAAAATTTCTAGCTTTTCATGATAGTAAGATCGGAAAATTTATTTGGGAAACTCAGCGAGAAGTGTTGTTGTACGCTGCTAATCGAGTACCCGAAATATCAGACAATCCTCAGGATGTAGATCGTGCAATGAAATGGGGATTTAATTGGGAATTAGGTCCGTTCGAACGTTGGGATGCTCTGGGGATGGACAAAGTGATTGATAAAATTAAAGAGGAAGGAATCCCTGTTCCTGCAATTATCACAGAGATGAAAGAAGCCGGATTTACATCTTTCTATAAAGACGGAAAAGTATATGATCCGACTTCAAAGTCCATGAAGGAAGAAAATCCATCAGCATCGGGTGAAATCAAAGTTGCTGATCTTAAGAAAAGGGATTCAGCAGTGATGGATAATGATTCAGCTGCTCTCTATGATTTAGGTGATGGTGTCGCATTATTTGAGTTCAAGACCAGAAATGCTACGCTCGGATTTGAGTTGGTTCAATCTCTTGAAAAGTCGTTGGATATAGTAGCCAAAGATTTCGAAGCTATGGTTATCGGACATGATGGAGATAATTTTGCATTCGGTGCAAATCTTATGGAAGCAATGCAGGCTAATGAATCCGGAGATTGGGATAAAGTAGTTGAAGCGGTAACAAATTTTCAAAGAACAGCGGTTGCTTTACGATACGCGCCATTTCCGGTTGTAGCGGCGCCATTTGGAAGAACATTAGGTGGAGGAACAGAGTTTTGTCTGTATTCAGATAAGATCGTAGCTCATCACGAATTGTATATGGGATTGGTGGAAGTAGGTGTTGGACTGATCCCCGCAGGAGGAGGAACTACCGAACTTCTGAAAAGAGGAATGAACAAATTGGAAGAAGATGCAGATCCGCTGCCATTTATACGTGAAGCTTTTAAAACCATGGGAATGGCTAAAGTATCCGATAGTGCACACAAAGCCCGTGAGCTTGGATTTTTGAAGGCATCTGACACAATTGTAATGAATAGAGACCTGCAAATAACTGTCGCGAAGGAAGAAGCGCTGTCAATGGTAAAAGCAGGATATCAACCTCCGGCTAAAACGGATATCAAAGTTCTTGGCGAAACGGCGCTATCTGCCATGAAGTTGATGCTTTATGTAATGCATGAATCTAAATTCATCACTGATTATGATAAAGTAGTAGTTGAACGATTGGCATTCGTGCTTGCCGGTGGAGATTTGAGTGAAGCTCAGAAAGTCCCTGAAGATTATTTATTAAAACTGGAAAGAGAAGCAATTCTGGATTGTCTTAAAGATGACCGAACACTTGCCAGAATGGAGCATATGTTAAAAACGGGGAAACCATTAAGAAATTGATGAATTATGAGTGTTGAATTTTAAATGAAGACACTCATAATTACTAATTCAAAATTAAGAATTTTATGAAAGAAGCATACATAGTTGCAGCAACACGAACAGCATGTGGTAAAGCGAACAAGGGATCGCTTCGATTTACGAGACCGGATTCTATGGGTGGAGCTGTTATAAAAGAACTTTTAAAGCGAACTCCGGAAGTCAGTCCTGAAATGGTAGAAGATGTGATCATGGGATGTGCATTTCCAGAGGCATCACAAGGCCTGAATGTAGCGAAACAAATCGCAGCACTAGGTGGACTTCCTGATGAAGTTCCCGGTGTGACTGTAAACAGATTTTGTTCATCAGGATTACAAACTATTGCGATGGCAGCAGAAAGAATTATGGTTGGCGCTGCTGATGTAATTGTAGCGGGTGGTGTTGAGTCCATGTCTCTGGTTCCAATGGGTGGAATGTCTGTTCAGCCAAATCCTGAATTGGTAGATAATAAACCTGAACTATATATCAGTATGGGATTAACTGCAGAAAATGTAGCTGATAAATACGGTGTAAGTCGTGAAGATCAGGACGCTTTTGCTTATCAAAGTCATCAAAGAGCAATTGCTGCCTGGGAAAATGGAAAGTTTGATTCTCAGATTACTCCGATCGAAGTTGTAGAGAAGAAAATCAGTGCTGATGGTGAGATCATCGAAGAGAAATTTACTTTCCGGAAAGATGAAGGTCCCAGAGCAGATACAAGTAAAGAAGTTCTTGCAAAGCTACGAGCTGTATTTAAAGCAGGTGGTTCTGTTACCGCCGGAAATTCATCTCAAATGAACGATGCAGCAGCAGGAGTGATCGTAATGAGTGGTGAAAAAGTAAAAGAACTGGGACTTACTCCAATAGCACGATATGTTGGATTCTCTGTAGCCGGAGTTGCACCGGAATTGATGGGTATCGGTCCGGTAGAAGCTATTCCGAAAGTGTTAAAACAAACAGGACTTAAATTAAGTGATATAGATCTCATAGAATTGAACGAGGCCTTTGCAGCACAATCATTGGCAGTGATACGTGAACTCGGCATTGATCAGGAGATCACCAATGTGAATGGAGGAGCAATTGCTATGGGACATCCATTAGGTTGTACAGGTGCTAAATTAACTGCTCAGATCCTTCACGAAATGCAATCCAGAAAATCAAAATACGGAATGGTAACTATGTGTATTGGTGGTGGAATGGGTGCCGCAGGAATATTCGAAAATCTTAGCTAATCTAAAAAATTAAAGGAACAAACATGTTTACTAAAGACACTCTTTCAGGAAAAACAATTTTAATTACCGGAGGTGGTAGCGGTTTGGGATTGGCAATGGCAAAAGGTTTTGCTGAAAGTGGAGCAAATATAGCAATCTGCGGAAGAACAGAAGAAAAGCTTCAAAAAGCTACTAAAGAAATTGAAGAAGCCGGAGAGTCTACAAAAGCAGGATACTATATTTGTGATGTGAGAGATCACGACGCAGTTACTGAAATGATCTCAAAAATTGTCGAAGACTTTGGATCAATGGAAGGGTTGGTTAATAATGCAGCCGGTAATTTCCTGAGTGCTTCTGAAGATCTTACTCCCGGTGGATTTAAAGCCATAGTAGATATCGTACTTCACGGAAGTTTTAATTGTACTCATGCTTTTGGAAACTACCTGATCGACAACGAGAAAGAAGGATCGATTCTGAATATCGTTACTACTTATGCGGAGAGTACCGGATGTGCTTTTGTATTGCCGTCAGCTTGTAGTAAAGCGGGTGTTTTGGCTATGACCCGATCATTAGCATTTGAATGGGCAGAATATGGAATCAGAGTAAATGCGATTGCTCCTGGACCATTTCCTACTAAAGGAGCTTGGTCACGTTTAGTTCCTGACAAACTGATCGAGAAAAAGTTTATTAACAAGATACCAATGAAGCGGTATGGTGAACATAAAGAATTAGCAAATCTAGCAACTTTCTTGATGTCAGATATGGCTTTGTATATGACAGGAGAGAGCGTGGTAATTGACGGCGGAGAAAGATTGCAAGCCGGTCAGTTCAACTTTATAAATGATCTGATGTCCAGAAAGAAGCTCAAAAAAGCTTTTAAAGCAATGAAGCCAAAATAACTTCGTATCAGGAAAACAAACTTAGCCGTTGTTCTACTTTTTCAATCTGTTTGGCCAGTTGAATAGCATCATAACCCGAATATGCCGTTTCGGAGTTTAATTGAATAGATTTCAGAAACAGAAGAGCTGCTTTTTCAGCTGACTGTGCAGGATCAAAAGTTTGTTTTCCAAAAAAGAGGTGACCACTGTCATTTAACCGTCCAATTCTGATAGATTGTGTAGGAACATTGCAATCCAAAACTTCAGTTTTACTGGATGCGACTCTTTGGTGTTGATTCTCATGCGAGGAAACATAAATGATGATAGAAGCGGTGCTTCCGTTATCAAACCGAATGAACATATGGATAGAAATCGGGTTAGATGAGTCTAACCAACTTGATTGAGCTTCAATATGATGAATTCCGCTGTCGATCCATTTTACGCACAATCCAAGTTCGTCAATCCAGATATTTCTGAATTCATTAACCGGATCCACTAATACATTTCTGTTCATAAATCTGTTAATATGAATAAAATGAGGTCTGTGTATCGAATCCATCATCCATTGTGTTGCAGGGGCTAATGTTGGCCAATGCGAAAATTGAATTTTTACTCCGGATTCTTTCGCTGCCCGGTGTATTTTTTCAAGTTTCTGAATATCAGTAGGTTGTTTTGCGATGAGAAAACAATTATGACCGTTCTGAACAGCTTCCAAAAGGACGTCTAAATTAGTTGTTGAATCATCAAGAATAAGGCAGGCATCAACATCACTAAGATCAGAAATAGAGGGAACGAGATTGACTTCACTCACAATTCCGTGAGGTCTCAGATGCTTTTCCCATGCTACGGTTCGTGTAGCGTCGCCAACAATTCCAACTTTCATGTCGAGTAATTTAAGTTGACAGAAGATGCTAATGCAAAACTAATTAAACAAGAAAAGGCTCTTATTACTTGAATAAGAACCTTTTAAATTTTTCTATTTGAAATAAGAGTTAGTCCGGCATTACGATGGCAAGAATGAAATAAGCGAAAATGGCGAATCCGTAACTGAAAGCTAATACTACAAATAAGATTCGTACAATAGTTGGATCCCATCCAAGATATTCTGCAAGACCGGAACAAACGCCGGCCAGCATTTTATCACTTCTGGATTTCCTTAATTTTGCTGGCATAACATACAAATTTGGTTATAATCAAAGTATAGTTACGCAAGCAAAATAAAGAAGTTTCAAAAAGTTGAAATTATTTTAGTTCTTTAAGTCAGAGGGTTTAGGTGGAGGTGGTGGAGGTAGTTTATCAGAACTCTGTATGTATTCTGAATTCGACAAGCGGAATAAAATTGGCATACTCATTTGAACTTCAACATTTCTTCCCCGTTGCACTCCGGGAGTGAACTTGGCTTTGCTCACTACTCTTAAAGCCTCTTCATCACAACCACCACCGATTCCACGAATGACCTTTGGGTTTTTTACATCTCCATTCTTATCAACTATGAATTGTACGGTTACACGTCCCTCTATACCGGCTCTTTTAGCTGCAGCTGGATATTCGACTTTACTTTGTAAGCCTACCTGACCGCCAACGAGTTCCGGCATGTTCTCAACAACTATAAATACTTCTTGGTCAACAGGATTGACTTTTTTTGAAGGTGGTGGTGGAGCGTTAGGGGTTTGAATAGCCATTGCTACTGCAGAAGTTTGATAATTTGGGTAATGTTTGACCCAAATCTCTGCTTTGTTATGATTTGATAATATATTGGCAGTTGACAAAATAGAAACGTTCAATTCGTTAATATTAAAAGTGATTTTATTTCCATCAACGGAACCAGCTAACTGAGCATCCTGAAATGAATGAATACCAACAATAAAAAAACCATAGTCTTTTGGACTAAGACCTAATGCGCCAACGCCATCGGTTTTCACCGTCATTTTCTTTTCTGTAAAATTTATTACTTCTTTACCATTAATTTCCATTTTGAAATCTTCAATCGATAATTCTTCATTAAGGATTTCCTCCTCAGAAAGTGTTTCAGGCCCTCTTAGGTCTGAGCAGGCAATAGGAGCGATTACCATCAGGGTTATAGACAACAGAAGAAAGAGACTTCGTTTATAAGATGTTTTATGCATTTTATGATGTTTCATGGTTTCGATTCTTTGTTTTAAAGTTGATTGTTTAACAGCCATGTTTACAGCAAAGCTTCCGTATCCTTTATTAAGAGGAATAAGCTCTAATAACATGTTGGCATATTTTTTTGGATGGATATCAGAAGTGTTCAGAACTTCCTGATCGCAGGAGATCTCCCGGTATATTTCAATTTCTTTCGTGCCAATTTTCACCAAAGGATGAAACCAGAACAAAGATTGAATTACAGACAAAGCCAGTTGTAATAGAAAGTCACCTCTTCGGATATGAACCAGTTCGTGCTGAATAGCCATATCAAGTTTATAGGAGTCTTTTTTTATCTTATCGGGAAGAACAATAATGGGTTTTGACCAACCAAAAGTGAATGGAACTAAAGGATGATTATGAAAAGCTACATAAACAGAGCCATCCTTTATTCCATTGCTGAATTCTGTATTTGTTAAAGGTTCACTTACTAAATCAGCGTGTAATTTTTTAAGCTGCAGGTAACTGTAAACCAGTTTTACGATCAATAAAAAAGCTATAACCAGTAAAAATGCGGAAACTATTCCAACCAAAAAGTTAGCATCCAACCATGGAATTGTATATTCAGCTGAAATAGAATTTCCCGGAGTAGAATAAATTACAGGTAATGGATTTTCTACAATAAATATTGAAGTGCTGAAATTCGGAGAAGCGTATAAAGCAGCAATAGCTTGTAGTAAAACTGCTGAAAGCAAACCTATTGGCAAAGCAAATAAGGTAGCAACTCGAATATGATACTGATACAGAGGGTTTATGGATTTACTGAATCTAAGCAGAAGAAATATCAGAGTGGCAACACCTGTCCAAATTAGCAGAGGAAACCATATAATATCGGCAGATGAGGCTCCGAGCTGTTGTATGAAATCAAAGAAATTCTTCATTGTTCATCCTCCATATTATCAATCATGTTCTTAATGGCTTTAAGCTCTTCTTCGCTTAGATTTTCGCCTTTCACTAATGTTTGAACAAGCGCAGAAGGGGAGCCTTTAAAAACTTTGTTTATCAAGTTTGAAATGAGGCTGGACTGGACATTTTCAGGCTCAATTGCAGCACTGTATACATATGTAACGCCTTGCTTTCTGTATTTAAGAAAACCTTTATCGTTAAGGTTTTTCATAATGGTCATAACAGTAGTGTAGGCGACCTTACGAGATTTAAGAATTCTTTCCTGCACCTCTGATACGGTTGCTTCACCCAGCTCCCATACATGGTGAAGAATTTCCATTTCGCTTTCGCCAAGTGGCGTTAAAGACTTTTTCATAATTCTATTGTTAGTTAAATACTCCTACTAATATAATAGTATTTAATACTAAGTCAATAGTATTTCCAAAAAAAAATCAAAGGAATGAAAAAGGCAGATGGTTAAATCTGCCTTTGAATATTAGGAAAAGGTGGTTTTAAACAGCGGGGGCCCATTCAAATTTAGGGTCACCAAATTTTTTAAGAGTTCGATAATGAGAGGCAACTGCTTCACTAAAAGTGTCGTGACAGTTATAAGGAATACCAAATTCATTAGCAATTTCTTCAACGATAGGGCTGATCTTCGGATAGTGAATACTGCATACTTTTGGGAAAAGATGGTGTTCTATCTGATAATTTAGTCCTCCTATATACCAAGATAAAACCTTATTCTTTCGTGCAAAGTTATTGGTAGTGAACATTTCATGAATAGCCCAGTGGTTATCGATCATATTCTGTTCATCAGGAATGGGATGTGTAGTTTCTTCAACTACATGTGCAAGTTGAAAGATAATTCCGAGAATTAATCCGGCTGTTAAATGGAGAGATAAAAATCCGATAAGCAATTGCCACCAGGTGATATCAAGGATCAATAATGGAAGCACAATAGCATAACCATAATACACCAGTTTGGTTAAAATTAAAGTAAACCATTCTTTTGCCGGATGATTTTTGTTTTCATAGGGCCCCAGTTCCGGTTTAAAGAAATACCAGTAATCCTTAACAAAAACCCAAAAAATAGTAGCGAAACTGTAAGCCGGAAATGCTAAATACTGTTGAAAACGATGCACGGGTTTATGTTCAGAATGTGGTGATAACCGTATAAATTCTGCTACTTCAAGATCTTCATCATGTCCATGTATATTGGTATAGGTGTGATGAATTATATTATGTGTGATCTTCCAGATGTAGCCGTTTGCTCCAACAAAATCAAATGTTAACCCAATCAAATAATTGATCGTATTATTAGAGGAGTAAGCTCCATGGAGAGCATCATGAGATACAGAGAATCCAATGCCGGCCATTCCGATACCCATTGTTATGCAGAAAAACCACATCAGAGGAAGCGAAAACCCACCGGAAATTATAAGAGCGTAAGAACCGAAATAAATACCTAAAATTATTATGGTTTTTATAACCATTGAGGTATTAGCATTCTTAGAGAGATTATTCTCTTCAAAGTATTGATTTACCCTTGCCTTTACAGTTTTACTGAATTCCCGATCAATTTTATTGTTAAAAGTTACCTTATCAGCCATTACGTAGATTTTATTTACGATGTAATTTTGAAAACATTTTAATCCCCATCAAATCACACATAATTTAATTCATTTTTAGGAATAAATATGAAAAGAAAAGAAGAAAGAAATTTTCACTTCAAAATGTGTTAAAAATTATGTATTTACGAGGAACTTAACTTTGAAATATGAAAAGAGAATACAATATATTGATTGGCGGAGTTATTATTATCGGGCTCCTTTATGTGATTCCATCTTACATGGGTTATATTTGGGCTGGTCTATTTCTCTCACTTTTTGGATCAGTTATATATCTGGTGGTTCTGTACAAATATGGTAAGAAGAATTATAAAAACACTGATTCAGCAAAGATAACAATAGGTTTTTTCTCTCTATTAATTGTTAATTCTTTAGCCATCTTCAGCTTTGATTATTACAGAGCAAATACTCAAAAAGAATTGCTTAGAGAAATTCGAATTACCATTGACAGTTCAATTATTGAAACTGAGATAAGGGCTGAGCTCCTTGAAGTATATCGAGGATATCTGTTATCAAATCAGGAGGAAGATGTATCAGTTATTGAAACCGCTAATAATTTTTTTGGTGAGCGACTTAAAGATGTTCATAAGTTTCAGGTAAAAACAGCTGAACTAGAAGATGAATTAAACTTTGTTTATTACAAAGATCCCGGGTCTGATAGCTTTACAATATATTCAACAGCGCCTCATTCTCAAAGCTGGGATGATGATTTTGAAAATTGGGATGGTTCGGTTGGGCTTCTTCAAACAAAAACAACATTAACAGAGGAGGGAGTTACCCATGAAAGACAAAACTAAGAAATGGTTACCCTGGTTATCATCTGTGTTAATCGGCATTATAATTTCCTATGCATTAGTAGCTATTTCAGAATCGTATACATTATCATCATATCCGGGAGTGTTTTTGCCAAGTCCGGTTCCGTCCACTCAAGTGAATGGAATTTCTGTGATAGAATCTATTAACGAATTTTCGGGAGACGAAACCACTTCCGCCTTCTACAAAGGAGCAAGAGAAGGAATAGCGCTTAGCTTGATACTTATTTTAGTTGTTATCCCTTTCTTATTTGTAAAAGGAACTTTGCAATCTGAGAAAAGAGAAAACCCTACAGCACTTTGGTATACCGGAAGCGCTTTAATGCTTATAATTGTAATTATGCCCATAATTGCAGGAGTGTCTAAGATTTATTGGTTCCAAAATGGAAAAGAAAATTCACAGATGAGCAGAACTCGAGACTTAATGCGAATGGAACTTACTGATGTTTCTTTTATTACAGCTGAACAAATTCTGGAGTTGAACGAAATCTCTTCGATGTCTGAACTAAATATTGAAAATATCCCTGAGATCAAAAATTCGGAATATCCATACAAGTTGGTATCAAATCCGAAGGATACTTCTGTAACCATTACCATTTCTTCTGATAAGGTTAATAACTTTACAGCGACTACAATTATCCGCCCATACTCTGATCAAATTTTTAAGTACAAAAGAACATATTAAGAAAATGGAATTTCGAACATAAGCATTTGGTTTAACCAAAAGATCAAATGCCTATGAAAAATATCAACAGTTACCGAAAGTTTTCCCGCAACAACAATGAGCCAAACGAGAATGGCGATTATGTCCTTTATTGGATGCAGATCAATCGAAGATTTCAGTATAACTACGCTCTGGAATACGCTGTAGGCTGGGCAAATAAATTAGGTAAACCACTGCTTATCTACGAGGGACTTTCAATTGAATATCCCTGGGCATGCGATCGATTTCATGCATTCATCATGCAAGGCATGAAAGAAAATTTAGAATTCACTCAGTCCAACGATTTGAACTATTTCAGTTTTGTGGAACCGGAGATTGGAGCGGGGAAAGGACTGTTCTATCGATTAGCTGAAAATGCTTGTACTGTTATTTCGGATGAATATCCTGTCTTTATCATCAAAAAGCACAATGAACGGGTCGCTGATAAAATTGATGTTCCATATACCACTATAGACTCAAACGGCATCATTCCACTTGGGGTAACTGATAAAGATCCATATTCGGCATATCTGTTCAGAAAGATCATGCAAAAACATTTCAAGGAAGGATTTACAAACCCACCTAAAAAAGATCCAATCGATGAGTTAGAGAACAAAGATCAGATCGAATTGCCTAAAGATTTTCTGAATGATTATCCAAAAGTAGATAAGATGCTCGAGAACATCGAAGAAACTATATCCGGGTTAGATATTGATCATGAAGTCGGAGTTATCGACATGACAGGAACCAGGCAAGCAGCATTGGGAAAGCTGGGTCAATTTATAGGGCACAGTTTGTTGGAATATGATGAGAAAAGGAATCATCCGGATAAAAAGAAAACAAGCGGTTTAAGTCCGTGGCTGCACTTCGGTAAGATCAGTGAGTTTGAAATCGTTAAGGCAACATTGGAACATCAGCCGGAGGGATGGACTCTGGAAGATCTTACACCGAACGGAGGTAAGAACAGTGGATTTTTTAACGGAGATGAAAACATAGAAAGCTTTCTCGACGAGGTGATCACTTGGAGGGAAGTTGGATTTCATTTTGCACATCATGTTGATAATTATGATGAATTTGAGTCGCTGCCAAACTGGGCCAGAACAACTATGGAAGAACACAAAGATGATGTTCGTGAGTATGTGTACACTCTGGAAGAATTTGAACTGTCCAAAACACACGACGAAATTTGGAATGCAGCTCAAACTCAGTTGAGAGAAGAAGGAATCATTCATAATTACTTACGAATGCTGTGGGGAAAAAAGATCATAGAATGGACTCCGAATCATCGAACTGCGCTGGAATACATGATAGAACTGAATAACAAATATGCGATCGATGGGAGAGACCCAAATAGCTATTCCGGGATATTCTGGTGTTTTGGTCGCTTTGACCGGGCCTGGCAGGAAAGAGAGATATTTGGTAAGCTCCGTTACATGACCAGCGAAAGCACCAGAAAAAAAGTAAAGCTGGATCAGTATCTTGCGAAGTACGGAAACCAAAAACAATTGTTATAAATGTACTTCAGTACCTTTTTCTATCATAAAAAATATTATTGGTTTAAAGATTGGAAAGTCTACACTATGTTAGCATATAGCTTTATTACAATAATTTTAATGATGGGCTTATTCAAAGAAGTCGAAAATGCTTACGAGATGAGCATATTTATAATGATTGTGATTATAGGTTCCACATCATTCATTTCATATCGTAGCAAAGAAGCATTAATGGGCACGATAATAGGTAAATTAGAGTTTGACGAATTTGGTATTAAAGCAGGAAATGAAGAATACCTTTACAGCGAAATAGAGGTTCTTAGGTTCAGTGCAGAAAATGTTGATGGAGAAGAAGATTCTCCAATATTCAGATTGAAATTAACATATAAGCCAAATATTAAGAATGGATCAGGTAATCATATTGTATTTAAATATGAAGATAAAATCGTTAAGTATAGATTTTTATTAAACTCATTAAAGAAGAAAAAAGAATTTTATTCAGCCATTGGTTTGTTAGTAAAAAAAGGCCATTTAAGTAGTGAAGTAGCTTTGAAAAATCTAAAATTCTATTCATATGAAAAAGCTCAGAAATTCAAAGCCAAATATTATCAAGAGTGATTTTTGCCCCGCAATAACATATATTGCACATGTTCAACCAATCCAACAAAATGGATCTATTTCAAGATAAAAATGCATCTTCATTTCAGGTAAACGATTCAGGTCAAAGCTATTCAGATGAGCCTTTGGCTACCAGAATGCGCCCACAATCTTTGGAAGAATTTGCAGGTCAAGAGCATTTGGTAGGTGAAGGAAAGATGCTTCAAAGAATGATCGAAAGTGGGATCATAGGATCGTTGATCTTTTACGGTCCGCCAAGCTCCGGAAAAACAACTTTAGCTCATGTCATTTCGAAAGAAATAAAAGCCAGTTTTAAAGTCATCAACGCGGTTCTGGATGGTATAAAAGAGCTTCGAACTGTAGTAGAGCAAGCAGAAAAACTTAAAAAATTGAATGGACGAAAAACCATTCTTTTTGTAGATGAGATCCATCGTTGGAACAAAGCTCAACAAGATGCACTACTTCCTCATTTGGAATCAGGGATCATTACATTGGTGGGTGCTACGACTGAAAATCCTTTTTACTCTCTGGTAAATCCATTGCTTTCACGTTGCCAGTTGTTCGAGTTGTTTCCTTTAACAGTTCCTGATGTAAGAAGAATGCTTGATCGAGCGTTAGGAGACGCGGAGAAGGGCTTGGGTGGAAAGTCAATTAAAGTTGAGGAAGAAGCATTAGATCATTTTGCGGATTATGCAGGAGGGGATGTTCGAAATGCATTGAATGCATTGGAAGTAGCAGTTCTTTCCAGCAAGAAAAATGAGCAGGGTGAAATCCATATTACCCAAGAGATCGCCGAAGAAAGTATACAGAGAAGAAATGTTCGTTATGACCGTACCGGAGATGAACACTATCATTTTGCTTCAGCTTTTATCAAATCTTTAAGAGGTTCGGATACTGACGCTGCGTTGTATTGGATGAGTGCAATGCTGGAAGGCGGTGATGACCCGAATTTCATCTTCAGAAGATTACTCATTTTTGCCAGTGAAGATGTGGGAATGGCGGAACCGAACGCAATTACAATTGTCAATTCCTGTCAGGAAGCTTTTATGAAAACAGGAATGCCGGAAGGGATGTACTTTTTATCTCACGCTTGTACGTATTTGAGTATTTGTCCTAAGAGTAACAGCACCAAAGGAATTTTCGAAGCGGGTAAAGAGGTCAAGGAAAAGGGTATTGGTGCAGTTCCTCCATATTTAAAAGACAGAACAGCAAATCGGCTTTCATCTACATATCTGGATACAGAAAATGCTTCAAAAGATTATAAATATCCTCACAGCTTTGATGGTAATTGGGTTGATCAGGAATACCTGCCTCAGGTTTTAAAAGGGAAAAGGTTTTATGAGCCCGGAAAAGAAGGCAGAGAAGGTTTGTTAATAAAGAGATTGAATGAGATCAAAAACAGGTCTTAATCTTTTTGAATAGAATTTAGGAGAGGCAAAGAAAAGTGAAAAGTACTTCCTTGACCGGGTTCGCTTTCAGCCCATATTCTTCCATTATGTCGAACGATCATTTCTTTACAGAGGCTTAAACCAATTCCGGTTCCATGTTCATCATCAGTTCCCTCTGTGCTGATGTAAGTATCCATTTTAAATATTTTTGGGATCAGATGTTTCTTAATACCAACTCCTGAATCAGATATGGATACAACAGCTTCATCTCTGTTCTTTTCAGCCGAAATTTTAATTATTCCATCATGAGGAGTAAATTTAAGAGCATTCGAAATCAGGTTTCTCAGAACAGTTTTAAGTCCGTTTGGATCTGCAGTAATTTTAATATCAGTATTTTTCCTTTGGATCGTAATATTTTTCCTTTGTTGATGGTCCTGAAGTAAAGCTATAGTTTCATCCAAACATTCATCTAAATTATTGATAGTATGTTTCATCTCCAGTTCACCTGTTTGGCTTGCTGCCCAGTCCAACAGGTTGGTAAAAAGTGTACTGGTTCTTTTAGTTGTATCCGCGATCATCTTGCTATATTCAATAACTTGATCCGTATTCCCCTTCTCGGCATTGTTCCTAATCATTTCACTAAGTCCTGAAATCCCCATAAAAGGAGATTGTAAATCATGAGCCAGAACAGAGAATAGTTTGTCTTTGGTTTTAACCAGTGAGCTTAATTCCTCTCTCTTATTAATTAGTTCAGAGTTATTCTCACGTAGTTCGTTAATCAGTTTTTCTGTTTTTTGAGCAGCTTCTTCAAGCATTCGAAGTAAAAACAAAATTATGTACAGATATCCGATGAGAACCAAAAAGATTGTAGTAGAGGAGTTCATTAAAAAGGGGTTCTTGCTAACCAATAATATGACCCCAAACTGTACAAGGTAAAGCACAGCACTTATAATGAACATGTTCTTATGGATAGTTAATCCTAAGAGTGGCATTATTACCCAAAAGAAAAGAGTGTTCCTGATGTAGAATGATGAAAAATCAGCTTCAGATATTTGGAAAAAGGGAGCGACCAAAAGATTTACTAATAGTATCAGTGCAAAAAGAGAAAGGCTGAATTCAATTTTTGGCTTTTTTATTAAATGAAAAATTAAAGCCAAAGAAGTAAAAAAACTACAAGCTATATTCATCAACGCAAGCTCATACGAAACGGGAAACAGTAACGCGTCAGTTATATAACCTATTAAACCAATGAGCCCAATAACAGATACTATCCTAGGATCTTTTATTGAAAGTTTTGCCATTATCAGATTGCCTTTAGAAAGGCTTTAAGCACTTCTATGTTTATTAGAAACCTATTTATAATATATAAGATTATCGTAATTTCTATACTAAATTAAAAACTAGTCCGGTAAAATATCCAACACTTCAAATAAATGAATGATTTGATGAGAATAGTGTTACTTAGTGAAAACACAATAGCTGAATGAATTTAAAAATAATTAGTAGTACCGATCGCCCGAACTCTTGGGCATTAAAAGTATCACATTATGTCTCAGGGCTTTATAAAACAAAAGATATAGAAGCTCAAGTAATAAGCTTAGAGGATTTTCCATTAGTTGATGTGATTGGAGGCAAGTATGGAAAAGAAATCCCTGCCATAAATAAGTTCAGAGATCCCATCTTGAATGCTGATGCACTTATATTTGTAATTCCGGAATACAACGGTGGGTTTCCCGGAATCCTGAAAATGTTTATAGATTATCTGCCATTTCCAGGAGCATTCGAGAAAATGCCGATGGCATTTATCGGTGAAGCTTCCGGCGCATTCGGAGCGCTGAGATCTGTTGAGCAATTTCAGATGATTGCGAATTACAGAAATGCACTTCAGTTTCCCGAAAGAGTTTTTATACCTAGAGTATCCAAAGAATTTGATCCCGAGACAGGATTAAAAGATGACTTCAAGCAAAAACTTTTAAATTCTCAGACTGAGAACTTTATCAAGTTTGTTCGGGATAACTCTTAGTTAGATTTTAGCATGTAACCCACTCCGTGCAACGTAATTAAGTAGCGCGGGTCGTCAGGGTGGATTTCAATTTTTGCTCTTAACTTTGAAATATGAACATCTACAGTTCTTGTATTTGTGCTGTATTCATATCTCCATACTTTTTCGAGTAACTCATCTCTGGAAACAGGATTGTTGGCATGAGATAACAAATATCTGATCAGCTCTACTTCACGGGCAGTTAGTTCAACGGTTTTATTGGCAGGGTGTATAGCTTCGCTTTCGGCAAGATCCAGTTTAACTTCACCTAATTGAAGAATATCAACTTCTCCGGCATTGGAGTAGGTGCCGGCTCTTCTTAAACGTGCTTTAATTCTTGCGAGAAGTTCTTTAACCCCAAAAGGCTTTGTAAGATAGTCATCAGCTCCAAGCTCAAGTCCTTTAACTTTATCAGTTTCCTGATCTTTAGCAGTAAGCATAATGATCGGAAAGGTGTACTTGAGCTCCCGTACATCTTTGCAAATATCATAGCCACTTTTTCCGGGCAACATAATATCCAGAATCATTAAGTCCGGATCATGCTCTTTAACCATTTCAACAGCACTTTCCCCATCTTCACTTACAAATACGGTAAATCCTTCACCTTCAAGCGTGTCTTGAAGTGTAAAAATTAGACTTGGTTCATCCTCTACAATTAGGATTTTAGAGCTCTTCTCTGCCATATCTTATTATTTGAAATTGTAAGTTTGGATTATACTACTTTTTTCTGAGTAGTTTTAGTGTCTTCTGTATTTAGTTTGGGAAAAGATAATGTAAATGTTGTTCCGGAGCCATAGTCACTGTCCACAGTAATATCCCCACCGTTTAGCAACATTAAATTTCGAACAATGCTCAACCCTAAACCATGTCCTTTGGTTTTAGCTACTAATGTCTCTTCAACCCTGTAGAATTTTTTAAAGATGTTTTTGAGTTCATTCTCTTTTATCCCCACTCCATAATCTCTTACTGAAAGTTTAATAAGGTTATCATCTTCAAAAAGCTTGATCTCAATTTTTTTAGTATCAGAACTATATTTTATTGCATTTTCGATAAGGTTTCCCAGAATAGTTTCAATATTATCACCATCTACCCAAACCTTAAAATCATCTTTATTTTCAACGCTGTATTCTAAATCAAACTTTTTTTCAGCTATAAACTCTGAATTCTCTTCTAAGTAAGCGTCAACTAAATTTTTTAAATCTTGTTGTTTGGCATTTATTAGAGTTTCGCCGGCATCATATTTAGCAACATCCAGCAGCTTTTCAATCATTTTTCTCAAACGAATGGATTCATCATAAATATGAGCTCCATATTTTTTAAGGCGTTCGGGTTCAGTTACTCTTCCATCCGAAATATTTTCTCCGGCAGCCTGCATTACAGCTAATGGAGTTTTAAGCTCATGTGTAACATTAGCAAGAAATCCTGCTTGTCTCATAGAGAGTTCTCGTTCTTTTTGGGCTGTATAAAACATAAAGAGTAAAGAACCAACTAAGAAGAGAACAGCAAATCCGAGAACAATAATATTTTTTCGAAAAGTATCTTGATAAGCTGATGTTATAGGAGGATTAAGGAAAGCAACTTTTAAAATCCAGTCACTGAAAAACCTTGGAAAGCGAACTCTGTTATCAACTAGGTCGACACTAAAATCAACAGAAGAGTTATTGGAAGCTAAGACAAGATCTTTGCGATGATCATGCAACCAAACTATAGTACCATCATTTTCTACACCGCCAAAATACTGATAAATAAGAGGAGCAATAAGCTTTTCGACAATAGCCTCCTGATCTAAAATAAAAGTAAAGTAGCCTATTACTCTGTTTTCTGTCAAGTTGATCAAGCCGATATTCATACTTCTGTGAGCATCAAATTCGATCATGGATCGCCATCTCAGATCAAAGTTGTTGATCTGTATACGAGTTGCAGAACGTATAAGTCCTACTCCGTCGCAAACTAAGCTACTGTAATTCTGAGTGGTTTCCATTTTTCTGTCACTTTGATTGAAATAGTAAATGGAAGTTTCAGCTTCACAAGGATCTTTAGAAGCAGGAGTATAATAAATAGATGAAGTATAGGGGTTGTCTGCAAGATCAATAAAGATCTTTTCTAATGTTTTGGAGAATTTGCCTTCATCCTGTAGAGATTCTTCAGCTTTGTTATCTATATTTAAGAGCTTAGTGAAAGGTTGGTAAATTTCACTTTGTACTAAAGATGTTATTTCTTCGGCTTTTTTTAGCTGCCGTTCGCTTTCACTTTCTGTTACTCTTTCTCTTATATCATACAGACTAAATACATTCATGCCGGTTAGTGCTATAATTGCGACTAATCCTAGCATGAGCAATATCCAACGCAAAAGCCGGTTTCGGCCAATTTTTTTGGCTGTTATAAAATTCATGTGCCTAAAATAGCAGAATCTTTATTCCCGTCCATTTAATGGAAGTAAAAAAATGAATAAGAATAAAGAGAAGTAGAGTTAGAGCTTTTCGAAATTTTTCTCGAGAGATTCCTTTAATACATCAAATTCTATTGGTTTAACTAGGTAATCCAGATAGTTTGTTTCTTTGGCTCTTTCAACGTGGTAGGGATCTGAATTTCCGGTGATATAAATTACAGGCACGTCAGAAAATTTCCTGATTTCGAGCATAGCATCTATACCGTCCATTTCACCTTCCAGAGAAATATCCATTAAGATTAGATCAGGCTTTATTCGTTTCGCTATTTCAATGGCAGTTTTACCATATACTAATTCCCCTTCAGCACCATAGCCAAGTTTTTCTAAATAGCTTTCGTAAAGCAGATTAAGGATGAGATCGTCTTCAACGATCATAACCGTTTTCTGTTTTTTGTCCATATAATTAGCTCTTCTTAAATCAGCTTATATAATAAGAGGATTAATGGATAAAGAAAATTCTTATTACTAAAGATTTTTAGTTTAAAAAAAATACAAAAACACTCTTTGTAAAATCAATTTAAGGTTAAAACTAAATAAGTTGCCTCATTTAAGTTATTATAGTATTCTGTTTTGATTTTTAGTGATGTTTCAAAATGGCAGGGTATAGTGATTAGAAAAAAGAATGAAGGACATCGGACGTCTTTATAAAAAAACATCTGTCAGCAAACTCAATGTTGATAAGAAAGTGGTAAGTATTTTACTGGTATTTATTGTGCTAGTGATATCGCTTCTTATTTCTATTGTTGTATCTACTAATTCACTATCTGCATTACGCGGTTTCGCTTCTTTCCAAACCAATTGGACAACAGTACGTAAAGATGTGACCTTTAATCTGGTTAACTATCTTCGCACTCAGGATCAGGATTATAAAACTCATGTGGATAGTTCTGTACTTCTTATCCAGGATATGGAGCAGATAAGAATTGAGTTGATGAATGATAATACTGATAGAGAATTAGTAGTAGCATTGTTAGAAAAAACGCATTCTGTACCAGCTGATATAGGAAAAATGATAACCACATTCGAAAATTTCCATGAATTCAGTGAGTTCAAAGAAACAGTGGCATTATGGATCGAATCTGATTCATTGATCTATGAACTTGAAGATATTTCAAATAGAGCTGAGAACCTGATCATTGCAAATAGTTTTACAGAATCAGAACAGGCAAATTTGATTTCCAGAGTTATTGTATTAGACGATAAGCTGACGCAAATGCAGTTCAAATTATCCAGGTCATTGGCGAGAGGTACTGAGCTTTTAAATCTTGTTATCGTTTGTGTAATTATTTCTTTGGTTGTAATAAGTATAGTAGTTGGTAGTATACTTTCATTAAGGTTCCTGAAAAGTATTAAAAAGTGGAGTGAAGAAATTGAGCTTAGTGAGCAAAAATATCGATCTCTGTTTGATCAAAATCCGAATGCGGTTTTTTCGGTGTCACCTGTTGGAAAACTAATAAACGCAAACAGAGTACTTGAGCAACTGATCGGCTACTCTGCAGAAGAAATGAAAAATTCTACATTTCAGAGATTTGTAGATAAAACCCAGGTTGAAAAAGTGCGAAATCATTTTCTTTTGGCTTTAAGAGGGAGATCACAGACTTATGAAACACAGATATTAAGGGAGGATGGAAGTTATATATCCGCTGAGGTTACAAACCTTCCTATTATTGTGGATGGTGAAATTACCGGTATTTATGGTGTGATAAACGACATCACACAAAGAAAAGAAGCGGAACAGAAAATTAAAGATCAGCTTGTAGAAAAAACCTATCTCTTATCAGAAGTACATGATCGTGTAAAGAATAACTTGGCTTTGGTTTCTACTTTGGTGCAGTTACAACAGAATGAGATTGAAAAACAGGACCGGAGTGAAAGTTTTGTAAATACCGTTTCCAGAATAAGGTCGATGGCATTGGTGCATGAGCGTTTATACCAAAATGAAACGTTTTCCAGCATCAGAATGGATGAATATATAAATGATCTTATCGAGAACATTCAACTTAAAGGCTATCAAAAAATAAAGAAACCGAGGTTAGAGCTGGAAACAACTCCGGTTAGTCTCAGTATTGAACAAGCCATCCCAACCGGATTACTTTTGAATGAGGTATTGGTAAATGCTTTTAAGTACGGCTCTGATCCTTTGGATCCGGTGATCAAGGTAAATATGTCATCACTTGATGGTGAAGTGATGATCAAAGTAGCTGATAACGGTCCGGGGCTTCCAAATAACTTTGAGTTGGAAAAACCGGAAACATTGGGCTTCCGATTGGTTTCGGTGCTGTTAAAGCAGCTAAAAGCCAGCTTTGTTATTAACAATGATAATGGAGCGTCTTTTACGTTCAGATATAAGATCGAAAAGCCGGTGACTTCCAAAAGAGCAATGAAGCGTCGGCTTGTGAATTAGGTTTTAGGTTTAGAATGGAGGCTAAGGCTTTCCCCAAAGCTCTCTTAAGTCTCTGACTTAAAGAGAAGAAGTTAAGCAAGTTTGCAACTTGCATTACGGTCAATGCTTTATAAATTATGGGATACCATTCAGGTCAAATTTTTGAAGCAGAGCTTCTGGTGGTCATTCCGCAGCGGAGCTACGGAACGAGGAAAAAAGGATGGAGTGAAAGTAAACTCAATAGAAGATTGGGTAATACTGAGCAAAGAATTGCAAGCTTAAACTCGACTATTAGTACCTTTGGGGCTTTAGAAAGAAGTGAACAAGTTTATAGTTTGAATAACATTGGTGATAGCGGTGGAGCGGGTTATACAACTTATAACACAGATAGTGGCATTATTGAAATTAACTATACTGGTGATACAGGTAATTTTGTTCATGAGGTTACTCATGCAGGGCAGTTTGAGAGTGGACATCTTGCATTCTATTCAGATGGTTCACCTGCCGGTTCAGATTTGTACGATGAAGCAGCTGCTTATAGAGCACAATACGCATATAGTGATGGTGGATTCCAAGGAATTGGCGTTTCGGGTTTTTCTGACCTCACAACATATTGGGTAAAAGGAGTAAGAAATCCAAAAACAGGAGTACCAGTTTATACGAAATACGGACTACTACCTATTAATATTAATACTTCAATAGGCTTAATGGGAATAGCCTATCCTCATCATAATATTCCATATTACAGTTATAGTCCTGAATTAAAATTGAGAGACTGGCCAGGTTTGATATACAAAAAATAAATTTAACATTATGAGAAAAAACATCATCTTTTTACTTAGTATTCTTTTCATAGGTTGTAGCTCAACCAGCCTAACTTTGGATAAAGTTTATAAGGGAACATATAAAGGCTATTACGTGAGTTTGGACATAAAATCTGATAGTACTTTTACGCTAACCAAATCTTATGTTGAATATCCTCAGAAATGTTCTGGAAGGTTGTCAGAGATTGATGAAAATAAATACTTGTTAAAATGTGATTTTGAGGACCCGAACACTACACCTACGCCAAGATTAAATTATTTAGAACCTAGAGAACATATAATTACAGTTTTAAATAGAAGAAAGGTGAGATTGCAAGGGGAAGATATGATCTTAAAAAAGGTTAAATAGTCGGATGGGGAGCAAATGCCACCCCAACCTAGAGTAAGTATGTAAGGCAAAAAAATGGTTTAAGTGTCCACTTAACCTCGTTCCGTAGCTCCGCTGCGGAATGCTAATGGGGAGCTCGGCTCCCATTACTTTATCTATTAAATTCACGAATAGGTATAAGCCCATCTAATCCTTCATAATTACGTGCAGAAGAATATCTCCATTCAATCTCTATGTTCACAAAACCGGCCTTAACAGGGTTGTAATGGATATAAGATATTTTTTGAATCATCATTTCAGTAGTTCTAATTTGTTTAGGGTGAAAGCCTTCCTGCCAAACTTTATACTCTGAGTTTTCTTTACTAACTCCATTTTTAAGTCTTTTCAAATAGTATGTTCTATTCGTGTCTTTCAAGTAATCAATAATAGCTCTTGCTGTATATGATTTAAATGTTCTGAGTTTATCAGAAAGATTATTTCCTTCCATTATACAATGAAGGTGATCGTGCATAAGCACATATGCATATATAGTTACGAATCTTTCTTCCTGCAAAAATTGCAAGGAATTAAGAACTATTTTAGCTACTTCTTGATCTGCAAATAATGAAAGCTGATCATTAAATGTGCTTGTTATGAAGTATGGATAATGCTCTTCGTAGATTTTGTATCTGCTTCTTCCCATGTATAGTTAGACTATTTGGGAAGTAATTCCTTACAAAATATTTTTGAAGCAGAGCTTCTAGTGGTCATTCCGCAGCAGAGCTACGGAACGAGGAAAAATTATAGGATGCTATTCAAGATCTGCCAAAACAAAAAACGCCTTGCAAATTAGTTTTACAAGGCGTTTTGTACCCGAGGCCGTAATACTGGAGTCTAAAATAGACGAAATTACATTTCAAATAGCAAAAAGATGTGCCTATTGTAATTAATATTTCGAAATCAATATTATTTTTTACTATTTAAGATATCAACATCGACCAATATGGAGACCAGATTATCGCTCTTTTTGGCTTAAAAATATTTGGCAGATAATGGAATTTTAGCTATTGATTAAAATCAATAATTTCTGTTGTTTAATTCCGTAGTTATTAACTGGTATAAATTGTTTTACAAAAAATATTTTTTAATAGTTTAGATATATCTTAACTTGATAGAACTGGAAAAACAAGGTAAAAAACACTTAGTCGTAAGTGTAAACAAAAATTTAGGTAACAAGATGAGTTACTCGGATTTTTGTGCAGATGAAAATTATGTTAAGTCTAGTGATATAATTATAAGTAAAATTGACTCCTTAGCTGATAATGGGTACGAAGTTGTTAGAAGACAGAAATGTTATTCAGTGGCTCAGGGTCATACAAACTTGTTGTACATAAAAGAAGGTTCAAAAGTTATAAGAATACCATTCACAATTGAGGAAATTTGTGATCATTCAGTTATAATTTTAACTCATGTTTTTGTTAAAGATAAAAAGAATAAAGAAAACCTTGAGTTCAAATCAGCTGATAAAATTATTACGAACACTTTAAAATGGATCAGTGAAAATGAAAAAAAGTTTCAGAAACTTATTAAGTAGTTATCCAGAAAGTAAAAGAGATAGATTCTCTAAACGATTAACTAAATTTGATTTTAGAGCTAGCCTGTTTCTGGAAGAATTTTCTGCATCAATATTAAAACAACTCAAAGACAATAATGGAAAAAAGAAAGATATTGCAGAAAAATTAGACATTTCTAAATCAGCCGTTACGCAACTATTAGACCCAAAAACTAATATTTCAATATTGAAAATATTTGAACTAGCAAATGCGGTTGGAATGACACCTGATTTTTTGGAATTGATTGACGTGTCTGATTGTTTAGAAGAGGGTGTTGAGGTTGAGAATGAATCGCGTATTGACACTTCAAATAATTATTTTATGACTCTACATAAAAATACGAATTCAAGCACTACTGAAATTAGTAGTAAGGACTCAGATGAATTTGTTCTAGCATTGGTTCAATGAAAAAGAATATTCAATACCGTTATACAAATATTTTTTTAGTGAGTTCAAATATTATCGAGCCCCGAGTTAGTGACATTAATGAGGCTATTGGAGGACAACCTATTAAAATACAGACTGAAACATCTTATGATAAAGATACAAATGAATGTTTTTTGGATATAAGAGTAATGTTGCAATCTAAATTAACGAATGAAGAGCTTATCGATGTAAGGTTGAGAAGTTCTTTTATAATAAAAGGAATTGAAGCGGAAGACATCGATAAGGAAGAAAATATAGGGATATTGGAAACACTAGTTTCTTTATCATATTCAAGTACAAGAGGTTATTTAGCATCACTACTTACAAACTATCGATATAAAGATAAAGTTTTCCTTCCCGTAGTTCCTCCTAAAAAGTTAATCGAAAAAAAAGCTAAAGAGAATAAAGACGTTGAAAAGAAATCTTGATTTAGTATAGACAGACAATTGTGTCATTTCTTTATTAAGTATGTCTATAATTACTACAGCATTTTAAAAAGCTGGAATAAATTATCTTTTGTGCTCAAAAAAAGAGGAATTCATTTTATTGAGTAGTAATCTTCAAGCTAAATAAATTTAAAAGAGGCTACAAAGTGTAGACTCGAACATCGACCAATACCGAGACCAAAACAAAAATAGCCTCTTGTAAGTTGTTATAAAAAATATACTTACAAAAGGCTAAAAGTACCCGAGGCCGGACTCGAACCGGCACTCCAATTTAATTAGAATTGGATTTTAAGTCCAACGTGTCTACCAATTCCACCACTCGGGCATGGTTTTTAAGAGCCTCAAATATACGGGTATAGTTTCTTCTTATACAAAGAGTATTTCAGATTTTTTTTGATTCTCCGTCATTTGATAAAGTCTGTTAACCCGGATTGATTTTCTACAGATATAAATTAAGTTCCTAAATAACTTTTTAGCAAGAGTTTATACTATTAACTAACTACAATAATTCGTCAGCTATGAAGAAATTCAATTTAATTACGCTAGTAATTTTCTTGATCGCGAGTACATTTACGGTGTTTGCACAGGAAAAATCAAAGGTAGCATCAACAAATTATAACGCACTCAAGCTCAGAAATGTGAGTACCGGTTTTGCTTCGGGACGTATAGCAGATATCGCTATTCATCCTGAGAACGAAAATGTATGGTACGTTGCGGTAGGTTCCGGTGGTGTATGGAAAACAGAAAATGCATCAATCACATGGAAACCAATTTTCGATAATCAATCTTCCTATTCAATAGGTAGTATTGCCATAGATCCGAGTACGCCTTCAACCGTTTGGGTAGGAACAGGAGAGAATGTAGGCGGACGTCATGTCGGTTTTGGAGATGGAATCTATAAAAGCACCGATGACGGAAATTCATGGAAGAACATGGGACTAAAAGAGTCCGAGCATATTTCTACAATAATTGTGCATCCTACGAATTCTGACATTGTTTGGGTAGCTGTTCAAGGTCCACTTTGGAAAAAAGGTGGGGAAAGAGGTTTATATATGACCGAAGACGGCGGAGATACCTGGTCTAAAACGCTTGGAGACGATGAGTGGACAGGAGTAACGGATATTGTGATCGACCCGAGAGATCCTGAGGTATTGTATGCAGCAACCTGGCAAAGACACAGAACGGTCGCAGCTTATTTAGGAGGCGGACCGGGAAGTGGTTTACATAAATCTACCGATGGTGGTAAAACCTGGATGGAATTAAAAAACGGTATTCCGGGATCAAATCTTGGAAAAATTGGCTTAGCAATTTCTCCGCAAAATCCTGACATAGTATATGCTGCAATTGAATTGGATCATACGAAAGGTGGTTTATTTATGACCGAAAACAACGGCGCCAGCTGGAGAAAGATGTCTGATATGGTTTCTGGTGGAACGGGTCCACATTATTATCAGGAATTATATGCTTCCCCACATCATTTTGGAAGATTGTATTTGATGAATGTGAGAACAATTGTATCAAATGACCATGGCAAAACGTACCAAAATATTTCAGAAAGAGATAAGCATTCTGATAACCATGCACTGGCTTTTCGTTCAGACGACCCTGACTATCTGTTGATGGGATCAGATGGTGGAATTTACGAAACTTATGATCATGGAGATAACTGGAGATATATTCCGAATCTGCCGCTAACTCAGTATTACAAAGTTGCCGTAGATAATGAAAAGCCATTCTACAATATGTATGGAGGAACTCAGGATAACGGAACTCATGAAGGGCCGTCCAGAACAGATTTGAATGAAGGAATCAGAAATGCAGACTGGAAGCATATTCTTTTTGCGGATGGACACGATACGGCCACAGAGCCAGGTAACCCGGATATTGTTTATGGAGAAACCCAGCAAGGTGGATTACACAGAATAGACAGAAAATCTGGAGAAGTTGTATTTATTCAACCTCAGGCTCGTGAGGGTGAGGATTTTGAGAGATTCAATTGGGATGCTCCGATCTTAATTAGTCCTCATAGTCCAACAAGATTGTATTTTGCTTCTCAAAGAGTGTGGAGATCTGACGACCGAGGTGACAGTTGGACTCCGATCTCTGAAGATCTTACCAAAAATCAGGAACGAATTATGTTACCTATAATGGGTAAACAACAAAGTTGGGATAACGCCTGGGATGTTGGAGCAATGTCAAATTATAACACGATCACATCGTTAGGCGAGTCGCCATTAGCAGAAGGTTTGCTTTATGCAGGAACCGATGATGGTATTATACAGATATCAGAAAACGGGGGTGAAAGCTGGACGAGAATTAATGTAGGTGATATAAAAGGGATACCCGAAACTGCTTTTGTAAACGATATCAGAGCAGATCTGTATGATGCCAATACCGTTTACGCAGCCCTGGATAATCACAAATATGGTGATTTCAGTCCGTATCTGATAAAAAGTACCAATCGAGGAAAGTCGTGGACTTCTATCTCAGGAAATCTTCCTGAAAAACATTTGGTATGGAGAATGGTGCAGGATCATGTGGATAAAGATCTGCTTTTTGCCGCTACTGAATTTGGTGTATTCTTTACTGTGAACGGAGGAAACGAATGGGTTGAGCTAAAAGGTGGTGCTCCAACTATTTCATTCAGAGATATCACTATTCAAAGAGAGCATAACGATTTGGTAGCTGCTTCTTTTGGCCGGGGATTCTTTGTTCTTGATGATATTACTCCACTCAGAAGTATAGATGAAGAGACACTTAACGATGATGCTGTACTTTTTGAAAGCAGAGATGCTTTTTGGTATCGGCCAAGAAGTGTTGAGATAGATCCGGGTGCTTCTTTTTATACAGCTGACAATCCTCCTCATGGAGCAGTATTTACATATTATTTAAAAGAAGGGTATTCAACTCTGGAAGCAGATCGTAAAAAAGAAGAGCGCGAACTTGCTAAGGATGCTGATGTTCCTTTTCCAGGTTGGGATGGACTAGAAGATGAAATGAGGCAGGAAAAACCTAGCATTAAAATTACAATCAGAGATGAAAACGGAAACATTGTCAATCATGTTGACGGATCTGCTTCAAAAGGAATACACAGAGTAAATTGGGAAATGACTTATATGTCAAAAAGTGTAGTTCCGTTAGATAGACCAAGAGGCGGTGGCGGTTTTTTCGGAGGTGGATTTCCGGTTTTACCGGGTACATACACAGCCACGCTTGCCGTTGTTGAAAATGGTGAATACAAAGAGTTGTCAGGTCCGATGGAGTTTGATATTGTTCCATTAAGAGAACCTACCATCGAAAGAATTTCTGATGATGTTAGAATGAAATTTCAGGATGACTTGATTGCTTTTCAAAATGATATGACCCAATTTTCTAATACTTTAGAAAAGCATATGAACAAAGTAGATGCAATGAGAAGGGCGGTGACCAAATCAACGAATGCACATCCTGATCTTATGAAAGAGCTTCATGATGCGCACATGAAACTATTAGATTTCAGAGAGCAGATGCAGGGTAGTGAGGCCAAAGGAGTAATTGGAGAAAGAACAGCGCCAACACCGGGTAGTAGAATGTTTACCGGTATAAGAGCAATGTTTTCATCTTATGGTCCTACACCATTGCATATAAGCACTGTAGAAGCAGGCAAAGCTGAATTTGAGGTTGTAAATAACAATTTTGAACAGTTTGTAAACTCTACACTAACTGAATTGGAGCAAAGAGTTAAAGCAACAGATGCTCCTCCGATTGAGCAATAAATGAAATTTTAAATTTCTAAAAGCCTTGTTGATGTTTCAGCAAGGCTTTTTTTATGTAATTAAAGATGGCTTTAATTTTTCTGTTTTGTACATTTAAGAGAAATTTAATTGAAAATAATACTAATGATGAGAAAGATTTTTCCGGTTATTCTTTGTTTGATCTTGGCATCATCTGCTTTTGCTCAGATTGAAGTAGGTGCTTCTTTTGAACTAAGAGATGAGGAACCTCAGAGTGGATTCGGAGTTCGCGTCCAGTCAGGTTTTTTAAATTCCATACCAGTAGTTAATTTCGGGTTAAGAGCTCATTTCAGCTACTTTAGTGAAACCAATAATATTGAAGAAACTACATTTTCGTATGATAAGAATATTGAGAACTATGATTTTGGTTTAGCTGCTTATGCCGGAATAACTTTGGGATTATTAGAACCCTATGTTGGTGCAGGACTGGGCTCAGAAACTGTAGATCTTAGCGCTGAGGATTTTTCAAATCCACCACCTCCAAATCAACAACCAAGCGAGGAAGAAGAATCTAACATTTATTGGAATACATTCGCTGGAGCAAAAGTAACTGTTATTCCATTGGTTAAACCATTTGTTGAATATAGATTCTCTAGCAGAAATCTTGAGCTTCCTGATATCAATGACAAGACGGGAAGAATAATATTTGGGGTTGTACTTAGTTTTTAAATTTAGTTAACTACTATAAGCGGTTTTGTATTTGCATTACCGCTTTTTTTATACGTTTTATTTTCAACTTAACTGAAAATGAAATCATAAAGATTATGTGAATGTTTGTTAGTAAGAATGAGTGAATTAAAAGAAATAGCACGTAAAGATTTAGATGATCTTAAACTCAAAAAGGCTCAGAAGCAAGATCTGAAGCAGCTTCTTGAAGAATGCCGTGAGTATATTGGTGAGGTAAACGAAAAGCAGATAGAGAAAGCTTTCAAATTATGCTATTTATCTCATGACGGAATGGTCAGAGCTTCAGGTGAACCTTATTACTATCACCCCGTTGAAGTTGCAAAGATCGTTGCCAGAGAGATCAATATTGATGAGGTTTCTGTAATAGCAGCTCTTTTGCATGATACTGTTGAGGATACTCTTGTTACTCTGGATGATATTGAATATTGGTTTGGCAAGCAGGTAGCGGTCATTATAAATGGGGTTACAAAAATAGAAGGCGTTTTTAAAAGTCGCGATAGTAAGCAGGCAGAAACATTTATGAAGCTGCTGCTTTCTATGGCGGAGGATATCCGGGTAGTGCTTATAAAGTTTGCAGACCGCTTACATAATATGCGAACGATCCATCATCTTAAACGGGAAAAGCAGTTAAAGATCGCAAATGAAACAATGGATCTTTACGCGCCTCTGGCGCATCGTTTTGGGTTATTCAGAATTAAAAATGAGCTCGAAGATCTTTGTTTTAAGACACTCGATCCTACTTCATTCAAGTTTGTAGCAAGGAAGTTAAAAGAAAAGAAAGAGTCGAGAGAAAAGTTTATAAAGCAGTTTATGACTCCAATCCAGAAGCAGCTAAAGGAGTTAAAGCTGGAATTTGAAATTAAGGGAAGGCCGAAGCATATATATTCCATTTATAAAAAAATGCAACGTCAGCAAAAGCCTTTTGAAGAGATATACGATCTTTTTGCAATTCGAGTAATTTTGGAAATGCCTCATACCAAAGAAGATTGCTGGAGAGTATATTCCATTTTTACCGACTGGTATACTCCTATCCCGGAACGGTTTCGTGATTTTATTTCAGTACCTAAAGCCAATGGTTATCAATCTCTGCATACCACGGTAATTACCAACCAGGGAAAGAAAGTTGAGGTTCAGATAAGAACCAGAAAAATGGATGACATTGCTGAGAAAGGTCTTGCTGCGCATTGGAAATATAAAGAAGGAGAGCAGGAAGGATCAGAAAGCCTGGATAAGTTTGTAAATTGGGTTCGGGATGTTCTGGATAATCCCCGTCCTGATGCAGCTACAGATTTTGTAAAAGATTTTCAGCTTAATTTATATCAGGAAGAGCTTTACGTTTTTACTCCAAAAGGGGAGCTTACTACTCTTCCAAGTGGAGCAACTGCTATTGATTTCGCTTTTGATATTCATAGTGAAGTCGGTGAACGCGCTATGGCTGCTAAAGTTAATGGTAAGATGGTACCTCTCCGACAAAAACTTTCAAATGGAGATCAAGTTGAGATATTGACAGGAAATAAAATCAATCTGAATGTAGATTGGATTGACGATGTGGTTACTCATAAAGCAAAGTCGAGAATCAGGCAGTACATCAAGCAAAAAGAAAGAACCGTTTCTGATGAAGGTAAAGCGATTTGGGATAAAAGGTCCGAAAGAGGAAAAATTGAAATTAGCGATCAGGAACTTACCAAATTTGCCAAAATGTACGACTTTACAACTACTCAGGATCTTTTTTATGCGATAGGAGCAGGCTCATTTGATGTAAATAAATTATTCAGTGAAGTCAAGAAATACAAAAGCACTGGACGTATTGAAGAAGAACAAACTGAGACAACTAAAGTAACCGAAGAGGAGATACAGAAAAAATACATAGATGAAGCTCGTTCAGTAGGAGATGGAAAATCTCTTATTATAAATGGTGAACTCAGTAATGTTAAATATTCATATGCTAATTGCTGTAATCCGATTCCGGGAGATGATGTAATAGGATTTATAAGCAGAACTGGAGATATAAAAATTCATCGTTCAATGTGTAATAATGCACTTCATTTAATTAAAACTGAAGGTGAACGTATTGTGGATGTAGACTGGTCTAAGAATATTGAAACTAAGTTTCTTGGTGCAGTAAAGGTAATTGGAGAAGACAGAGTAGGGATGATTAACGATATCACAGATGTATTGTCTAAATCACTTTCAACCAATATGAAAAGTATAAATGTAAACAGTGATAGTGGTATGTTCGAAGGAATTATATCAATTTACGTTGATGGCTTACAACACCTTAAAAAAATAATGAAAAGACTGGAGAGAGTGGAAGGTGTAAAGAATGTTCTGAGATATGAATAACTTTAACAATATTAATTTTTGAGAATGTATAGTTGTAAGTATATTGGTGGCAATGATTAAAATCGCTTTAGGTTTCAAATTAAGCAAAAGTCAATAGCGACTCGATCAGGAAGGACAATGCGGGTATGTATACTCGCGCAAATTAAACAACTATAACTATGATGACATATACAAAACGTGATGTGGTACGTCGTGTAGCTGAGGCACAGGACGAAGCAATGATAAATGCAGAACCGTGGGTAGATGCAGTGATCGTTGCCTTAAGAGAAATAATGATGTCTGCGGATACAGAATGCAGAATCGAAATCAGAGATTTTGGAGTACTTGAGGTTAAAGAAACGAAAGCTAAGCCTAAGGCCAGAAATCCAAAAACAAACGAAGTTATATACGTGCCGGCTCACCGTAAAACTCATTTTAAGCCAAGTAAGCTTATGAAATCTTTCTTACGCCAACCTCTGGAAGACGTAAAAAAGAAGTAACTGTGCAAAACTATGCACGCTTGATCGGAATTGATGTCGGCAGAAAACGCTGTGGACTCGCTCAAACCGATCTTTTACAAACTATCGCCTCGCCATTGGGGACTTTTTCACCAGATGAGATCATAAATAAAATATCTCATATAGTGGAAGGGTCTCCGGTTGAGGGCATTGTAGTAGGTTGGCCACTAACTCCGAATGGAAAAGAAGGTGAAGCAACCCAAATGGTTCAGGAATTTATAAACAGACTGAAGAATTTACACCCGGATATTCCGGTTTTTAAAGTCGATGAGAGATATACTTCTAATCAAGCTCTTGATGTGATGATAGAAATAGGAGTACCCCAAAAAAAGAGAAGAAAAAAAGAACGTGTGGATAGAATCGCCGCAGCCCTTATCTTACAGACCTACTTAGAGTCTAAACATTAATTTTTTATGTCAATTTTACCCATTGTAACCTACAATGATTCGGTTTTAAGAGATAAAACCGAATCAATAAGTGAACTAACTGAAGAGATTTCTGAGCTTATTGAAGATATGATAGAAACCATGTATAACTCTGATGGGGTTGGACTCGCCGCTCCACAGATAGGTAAGTCACTAAAACTTTTTGTAGTAGATGGAGATCCAGTTCTGGAAGAAGGTGATGAAAAACATGGCGTATTGGTTTTTATAAATCCTGAAATTATCGAAAAAAAAGGGAAGAATACTCCAATGGATGAAGGATGTCTTAGCATACCGGAAATTCGAGAAAAAGTATTTCGTCCGGAAACCATTGTTATTCGTTATAAAGATGAAAATTTTGAAGAAAGGGTGCAGGAGTTTTCAGGTTGGATGGCTCGGATCATTCAGCATGAAAATGATCACCTGAATGGAATACTATTTATTGATTATTTAAGCTCGTTTAGAAAAAGAATGGTAAAGTCTGATCTTGAACAAATAGATTCAGGAAATATTGAAGTAGAGTATCCAATTGTTTTAAGGGGTTGAGATGAATATCGTTTTTATGGGTTCTCCTGATTTTGCAATTCCAAGTCTTGAGAAGATATTTAATTCCAGCCATACGATTAAAGCAGTAGTAAGCAATGTAGATAAAAGAAGAGGGAGGGGTTCTGAAGTAGCTCCTACAGTAGTGAAAGCAAAAGCATTGGAGCTGGGTTTACCTGTAATTGAAGTAGAGGATCTGAAATCTAAAGAGTTTGAAAACACTTTAAAAGAGTTAAAGCCAGATCTTTTTGTGGTTGTTGCCTTTAGAATATTACCAAAAAGCATATTGGAAATACCCAGAGTAGGAAGTATTAATCTTCATGCATCTCTTTTGCCGAAATATAGGGGAGCGGCACCAATTCATTGGGCTGTAATAAATGGTGAAGAAGAAACCGGTTGTACTATTTTCTTTCTCGATGAAAAAGTGGATACAGGAAATATTCTTCTTCAAAAGAAAATTACAGTTGGTGAAAACGATACAACGGGTGAGATCTATGCAAAGCTTATGGAAGAAGGAAGTAACCATCTGTTAGAAGCAATCAATCTCATAGAATCAGAAAATTATGATCTGAAAAAACAAGATGACTCAGAAGCTACTCCGGCTCCTAAGTTGTTCAATGAGAATACAAGAGTAGATTTTAATAAAACTGCCAGAGAAGTTCATAACTTAATCAGAGGATTAAATCCTTTTCCTGTTGCCTGGACTACCTGGAAAGGCAAAAAAGTGAAAATCTATAAGTCAAAGCCCGGTCCTGAAATAAATATAGATCCATTTGAATTATTAGTAAAAGAGGGTAAGCTACTTGCTGGATGTAAAAAAGGAACCATTGAGATTATAGAACTGCAATTGCCGGGTAAAAAAAGAATGAGTTCGGCAGAGTTTATTAATGGTTATACAGTAGAAGGGTCGTTCGAATAGTTCAAATTTTATTATTTATTAATTTGAGAATACGAGCACGTTTTTTATCATCGGGAAAATATCACGTTAACAGAACCACCATATGGATCAACCTCAATTAATCATCGCTGCTAAATCCGGTGATGAAGCCGAAGTAGCTAAGCTTATTAAAGCAAAAACAGATATAAATGAATCCACATCAAGCGGAGCTAATGCTCTTATTACTGCGGCTGAAAAGAACCATCTGAATATTGTTAAGCTTCTTATTAATGCCGGAGCTGACTTGAATGCAGAAACTAAAATGGGTGGTACTGCTCTCAACAAAGCGGCTGAAAACGGTAATATAGAGATGATGAAATTGTTGTTTGATAAAGGGGTGCAAATTGGTGATATGGCTGTAATTGTAGCATCAAGAGCGGGAAACCTGGAAGCTGTTGAACTATTGGTTGAGAAAGGAGGAGATGTAAACGCTCAGCAAAGATGGGGACATACTGCATTGATGCTTGCTGCAAAAAACGGTCATCATGAGGTTGTAAAGTTTCTGATTTCATCAGGAGCTGATGTAAAGCTGCGTGATAAGAATGGTGATACAGCTATGATGATTGCTACTGAAAATGAACAAGAAGATATAGCTATTCTTTTAAGAAGAGCAGGTGCTGTTACTGAAAAGAAACCCGAAAAAAAGAAACCTGCTCCGATTGATATAGAAGATGTTGAGGACGATGAAGATGATGACCTGATAGACGATTCCGATGTCGACGATCTAATATCTGATGATGATTCACCCGATGATGTTGAGCTAGATTAAATCGAAAAGCTGATCAAGTTCTTCCGTTGTATTAAATAAGTTTGGTGAAATTCGTATCGTAGAATGTTGATCAAAAGGACGAAATACAAACCCTTTATCTTGGAACAGTTTTTTTGACACGATCGAGGGTTTTTCATTTTTTAATTCAACTATGAATAACGAACCTGAAAGCTCCCAATCAGACGGTGATCTCCAAACGGTATTACTGTTTTGTTCGCATAGATTTTGAGCATGTTTCCACAAGCTTTTAAGCTTATCAGCTTTTAAAGATCTATCAATATTCGTTTGAAAGTCTATTGAATGCCCCAAAGTTAATACTTCAGGTAAGTTCCTGGTTCCGTAATCTTCAAATTTTCTTGCAGAATCTTTCCAGTCTTTTTGGCCCCAGGTTACCCACATCGGATCTAATTTTTGATGAATTCTTTTATTGAAATAAGCTACACTAACTCCTTTTGGAGCTTGAATCCATTTATGTGCACTTGTTCCAATGACGTCAATGTCCAGATCTTTTACATCAATAGGAATCATTCCCATTGTTTGAGCTGTATCTAAAGAAACAAATTCCACTCCTTTAGATCTGGCAAGAGCAGTTATTTCTTTTACAGGTTGTCTTAGCCCAAATGTATTATCGATATGAGGGATGACTACAAGTTTCGTTCTGGTTGTTATATTAGCCTCGTAGAGATCCAGAATATCATCTTTAGTTATGTTAGTGAGGTTATCAACAGGAATATCAAATACCTTTACAGAATAACCTCTCTTTTCTGAATGAATATGAAAAGGGATGCTTGCTCCTGCATGATTCAAGTTTGAAAACAATACTTCATCACCTGATCCAAGAGGTAAGCCTAGAGCCAGAAGATTATACACTTCTGTTGTATTATGAGGAAAACTAATTTCATCACTATCAGCATTTAGAAACTTCGCTGTTTTTTGTCTAACGGATTCGATGGGCTCTTCCCACTCGCCACTCCACATATAGAACCAGGGATTGGATTCACATAGTGATAAATATTCGCGATGAGCTTCCTGTACAATCTTCGGAATAGTTCCGATAGAACCGTGGTTTAGGTATTTAATTAGTTTATCCAGAGAATAATCACCTTTAGTTGGTAGCTTACCAGCTGAAAATTTGTTGATTAGCTTTTCCCGGAAGACTAACTCAACAGGAGTTAACATTGAAAGTACTGAAACCGTAGATCCGGTAGCTAATGTTTTAAGGAAGTCTCTACGTGATGTATTCATCTTTTGTTAGTTTGAGGTTAGTACTTGAACTAATTTATTCAGATCATCCGAATCGTTATACACATTTGGAGAAACTCTTATGGCGTCTCCCCTGTAGGAAACGAGAATGTTTGATTCCAAAAGCTTTGTTTTCAGCTTATTCATTTGGTGATGATCAGCTGGACGAATTCCAAATAAGTTAGAAGCTCTGTATTTTGTTTCTTCAATAATAAACCCTGATTTCCGTAATTCTGAAATTGGTTTTTCAACCAGATCGATCAGATACTGTTGAATATTTTCGGGTTTCCATTCATTGAGTTTTTTGAGTGCTTCGAGCATCATCGGAACCAAGATGAAATTACTATGTTCGCCAACTTCATACCGCAAAGCACCAGGTTGGTATTCATTGTTATAGTTTACAAGATTGGCAAAATTTTCACTTTCGAACCGGTTGATCCAATTCTGTTCAATAGGAGAGCCATTACTTAATGCTGAACCATAATAAGCCATTCCGATACTGTAAGGGCCCATCAAGGATTTATATCCTGCTGCTACCAAAGCATCGGGCTTTAGTTGCTGAACATCGAATGGTAAAGCCCCTAGCGATTGAGTGGCGTCTACTGCTAACCACGCACCTACTTCATAAGTTTTCTGCCTAATTGAGCGTAAATCGAAAATCGTACCATCTGCCCAATGAATATGTCCGCAAGCTACAAGCTTAGTCCGCTCATTTATTGATTCCAGAATCTGCTTATTCCATAGCTCGCCTCTTCCTGCTTTTGTATCAGGAGGAGAAATGGTTTTAATTTCAGCGTCTGCTTTTTGGGCAGCTTCCATCCAAGGATATACGTTGCTTGGAAATTGTTCGCCTACTACAATTATATTATCTCCTTTCTCTAATTTTAGATTTTTGGCAACGTTTGCCATACCGTAAGAGACTGATGGAATAACGACACACTGATTGCTTTGTTCCGAATTGATGAGCTTTGAGAATTCACGCCTTAGTTCGTCTGATTCAGAGAAAAAATCTTCACCGGCAATTATATTGGGTTGTCTTTTCTTTTTGATTCCCAGTATACCTGCTTCTTCAACAGAGTGCATGAGCGGAGACATATATGCGCAATTTAAATATGTAATATTGGAATCAAGGTTAAACTCTGTTTTCTTACAATCCATGAAGCTGGTTTTTGAATAAATATAAATTTTATGTTCTGTTCTTAGAGTAGAATTTATTTTAGAAAGGAATAGTTAAAATATTGAAAACGATTAAATAACTTATGGTTTTAAGTGCCCTTTTAACGAAAACTATTGTACTATTAAGAGTATCTTAGTCAAGATTTATTAGAGAAGATGATAATTAGAGAAGCGAATACAAAAGATATTTCTGAAATCCTGAAATTAAATGAGGCAGAAGTACCTCATGTTGGGAGTATCAGAAGAAAAGAATTCCTGAAGTTTCTGGAAATAGCTTCCAATTTTATAGTAATAGATATCGAAGGAGAAATTGCCGGTTTCATGATCTCTCTAAGAGAAGGAGCCGATTACGGAAGTGTAAACTACAAGTTCTTTATAAATCATTACAAAAAATTCGAGTATGTCGATCGTATAGTGATCAAAGAAGAATTTAAAGGAAAGGGGATGGGGAGAAAGCTATATGAATTTCTGTTTGAAAAAAATGAAACGGGTTTAGTTTGTTGCGAAGTCAACGTGAAACCTCAAAACCCCGACTCAATGGCTTTTCATCAGAAGTTAGGATTTAAGGAAAAGAGTAAGTTAATAACTGAAGGTGGAAAAAAAATAGTGAGTATGTTGGTTAGAAATTCATAATTAAATATTGTATTTACGTTTAACTTATAAATCATATATAATCTTCGGATGAAAAATCTTTCTCTTTTTTTATTTCTCATAGTATTCAGCTCTTCTTTAAATGCACAGAATTTCTCAAAAAAATCAATAGTAGATTCATCAGGAGTAATTTCTGACACTTTAGTTGCATATTATCCATTTAGTGGAGGTGCTATTGATTCGAGCGGTTTTGGTAATGATGGGGAAGTATTTGGCGCAAGTCTTACTTCGGATCGGTTTGGCAATGCAAACAGTGCTTATGAGTTTGATGGGGTTGATGATTATATGGAAATTGAACATGATTCAGTTTTTATTTCAAACGTAAAGACTGTTGAATTTTGGTTTAGAAAAAAATCAAGAACAATAAGTTCAAGTGATAATAACTTGTATGTTGAGGGACTTATCTGGAAGTCGTTCGATACAAGTTTAAACAGAGATTTCAGTTTTTCTATTACAAATCAAAATGAACCTTTTGATTTTTATAATACAATAGGGAATAATACTTCGAACTTACTCCAATCTAGAATTCAAGAATCAGTAGGTTCGTTTAAATGGCACCATATTGTAGGTGTTATCGATTCCTCAAAAATTTTAACTTATTTGGATGGAATACTTGTTTCATCTATAGAAAATCCGGGTGATTTAGTTAACTCAAATGCTCCTGTCATAGTAGGAAAGGCTTCAGAATCTTCTTTTCAGAATAGATATTTCGAAGGAGTTATTGATGATGTTAAAATATTCAATTATGAAGTAGATAGCACTTATGTTTGGAAGTCATACACAAAAGGTGGATGGCCAATTGTTTCTGAAGATACACTTGTAGCGCATTACCCTTTTAGTGGAAACGCTATTGATTCCAGCGATTTTGGTAATGATGGTGAAGTATTTGGAGCTATGTTAACTACGGATAGATTTGGCAATCCAAATAGCGCTTATGAGTTTGATGGTATTAATGATTTTATAAGGGTTTCAGATGCTGATCAACTCACTCCATCAAATTCAAGACTAAGCATAAGTGTTTGGTTTAAAACCAAATTTCCCGGAGATAGGTTTATTTTATACAAAGGAAGTAGTTCAACAAACAGAGAGTACGCATCTGGTGTTCGAGCTGATTCGCTTGGGTCTTTTCAAATCAATGAAAACGGAAGTGCAACAAACAGAGACTGGGTTGTAACTAAGAATGTTATTGAAGAGAATGTTTGGCAACATTTGGTTGGAGTATGGGATAGTTCAACCGTTAAGATTTATCTAAACAACAGACTTGAAAGTGTAGACTCTACTGACTTAACAATTAGTAATTTTACCTCAGATCTTTTTATAGGAACCTATGGGGGTGCAATTAGTCAATACGCTTTCGATGGTAAAATTGACGATCTAAAGATTTTTAATGTGGGGCTAGATAGTTTAGCTGTGAGTAGATTATTTCATGATAGGGGTTGGCCTGCTACTTTTGCAGATACCTTGGAAATAATTCCTGATACCCTTATTGCCCATTATCCTTTTAATGGTAGTGCTAATGATCTCAGTGGTTTTGGGAATGATGGAGATGTATTTGGAGCAAGTCTTACCGCAGATCGGTTTGGTAATGCAAATAGTGCTTATGAGTTCGATGGGATTGATGATTATCTGGAAATTGCTCACAAGTCTGCTTTTAATTCCGATACAAGATCGGTTGAGTTTTGGTTTAAGAAAACCAATAATACAATAAGTGATAGTTATGTTGAGTCCTTTTTGGAAGGTATAGTATGGAAATCTTTCGATACGGATTTGAATAGGGATTATAGTTTTTCAATAGGAAATCAGAATCAACCATTCGATTTATATAACAAAATAGGGAATAATACTCCTGACTTTCTCGAAGTAAGTGTAGAAAAAGCAATCAATAATAGCAGATGGTACCATGTTGTTGGTATTATGGATTCATCAAAAACATCTATTTTTCTAAATGGTGAACTTAAATCAACTAAAGAAAATCCGGGAGATATTGTCTTTTCTGGAGCTCCGATTGTTATTGGGAAAGCATCAATTTCTTCAATAGAAGATAGATATTTTAAAGGGGTTATTGATGATGTTAAGTTTTTTAACTATGAAGTTGATAATTCCTATGTTTGGGAATCGTATACTAAGGGAGGTTGGCCTTTTGCTTCATCATTAGACTCAACGGGTGTAGCTGCAGATACTTTAGTAGCACATTATAAGTTCAATGGAAACGCTGCAGACTCTAGTGGTTTTGGAAATGATGGTGAAGTTGTTGGAGCAACTTTAGCAGCAGATCGTTTTGGTAATCTTAATGAAGCATATGTTTTTGATGGAGATGATTACATAAACTTCAGTAGTAGTGATTCTATCGAATTTGGAAAAAAAGACTTTTCTTTTTCACTTTGGTTCAGAGCGGTAAATGATGATCGTGCTCAATATCAGATACTTAGAAAGGGAAATGACCATGCTACTTTAAATGAAGCAAGATGGGCTATTGAGTTAATTGAAGATGGAAAACTAAGGGTGATTTTTGAAGATGCAGAAAATGAATTTAACACATTAGTTGCGAACGGTCAGAATCAATTCTTGGATGAACAATGGCATCATTTAGTAGCTGTTTTCGACAGAGATAGTAGTCTAAGAGTATATGTAGATAATGAGCTTGATATTCAGGATATGGGAATAAAGAGCTTCTCTGGTCATCTTACTAATGATATATCTTATAACCTATATGCAGGAAGGGACAATACCGGTAATCCAGCTAAAGGATATATGGGAAGTTTAGATGATATCAGGATCTATTCATATGCTCTGGGTGAAGGTGCTATACTTCAATTATATGAAGGGAATGATAATGTAAGGGTTTCAAATGAAGAGGAAATTATTGTTACCCCAAAAGTTTTTAAACTAGATCAAAATTATCCGAATCCTTTTAATCCCTCTACAAGGATAAATTTTTCATTAGAAAAACCGGGATTTGTAGAATTAAAAGTATATGATATTACTGGCAGACTGATTTATACCTTAGTTAATGATAGCAAGACTTCAGGAAATCACTCAGTGGTTTTTAATGGAGCAAATTTAGCTTCCGGAATATACATCTATGAATTAAAAGCGAATGGGAGAAGAGCAATTAAGAGATTCACCTTGATAAAGTAAGCTCAATTCATTCTTACTTTATACTCGAAGTACCAAAAGCTATCAATGATATCTAGATAGACACTGTCAAAATCGACGCCTAAAGTCATTTGCTTTCAGGTTACAAACTTGAAAAGGGCTATTGGAAAAGAAAGCTTTTAAATTCCTTAAATTCATTGCTCATAGTGATACTTTTTTTGGGCTTATTCATTAGCTCAGTGACAAAATCAGGTTGAGATAGAGGTTTGTCTAATGCTTTTTCAACGGTAGATATAAACTTGCAATAATGAGCTGTCTCTAAAAATATTCCATTCTCATCAGCAGTCATTATATCTTTTAAGGCTTGATAGCCAATGGCACCATGTGGATCAGTAATATATGAGTTTTGATCAAAGCAGCTTTTGATGGTTTTGAGAGTTTGAGCATCATCCATTGAAAAGCCTTTAACTATACTTTGTAGATCTGCATGATTTCCATTTACAAGTTCCATTAGTCTGGGATAATTGCTTGGGTCACTGACGTCCATAGCATTCGACAAGGTGGGAATAGTTTTTAATGGTTCATATTGTTCTGAAGTTAAAAATCTGGGAATCACATCATTTTGATTTGATGCTGCTATAAAATGTTTTACCGGCAATCCCATTTTGTGAGCTAATAATCCTGCAGATAAATTCCCATAGTTTCCTGAAGGCACAGAGAATACCAGATTTTCCCGGTTTTGTAACTGCTTAAAGGCTTCAAAATAATAGATAGATTGAGGTAGCCAGCGAGCTATATTTATTGAGTTTGCAGAACTGAGATTTAGAGTCTCATTTAGCTCAGTATCTAAAAAAGCTTGTTTTACCATATTTTGGCAATCATCAAAAGTACCATCTATTTCAACTGCAGTAATATTTTTACCAAGAGTGGTCAACTGCTTTTCCTGTAATTCACTAACCTTACCACTGGGATATAAAATCACAACATTGACACCATCAACATCATAAAAACCCGAAGCAACAGCTCCACCAGTATCGCCAGACGTTGCAACAAGAATGGTAATTTCCTGACTATGTGATTCATTGAAATAAGCCAAACAGCGAGCTAAAAAACGAGCTCCAATATCTTTAAAGGCATAAGTAGGTCCATGAAATAATTCCAGACTATAAATTCCGTGTTCAACTTTCTTTAAAGGAACATCAAAGTTAAAAGCCTCTTCTGTTATATTCTTAAGTATAGTTTTTGGAATATTTTCAAGTGTAAAAGGAGCAAGTATCTTGTAACCAATTTCAGAAAGGGTATATGAATTCAGCTCCTTAAAAAAATCATGTTCCAAAGTTGGGATTTTTTCAGGAAAATAAAGCCCACGATCAGAGGGGAGACTATGAATAACCGCTTCTTTAAAAGATAGGGGAGCTACTTTTTTATTCGTTGAATAGAATTTCATAAGATCTTACAACCCTCTGAGTTAATACCTGAAATGTGGATCTTTACAGAAAGATCAATTGAAGAGTAAAATTTTTCAATTTTTTCAGAACATGATGTTAAGCTACTTTCATCTGTGAATAAAGCAAACATCGATGGTCCCGATCCCGAAATATTAAAACCGACCGAACCGGATTCGGATGCTATCTCTTTTGCTTTTTCGTAACCGGGGATAAGATTTTTTCGAACAGGTTCAGCAATTCTGTCAGTGATTGCTCTGTTCAGTAATTCATAATCTTTGGTATGCAAAGCGTGAATAACTGCAGCAACATTTCCCCATTGCTCTCGGGCATCTTTTATGGAAAGGGTTACAGGAAGAAGCTTTTTTGCTTCCACAGTTTTGATCTGGACGTCAGGAAATATGATCAACACGCGTATTGCTTCTAAATTGTTAATGCTGAAAATATCGAGAGGTTCATAACTTCTTACTGCTTGAAACCCTCCAAGAAGTGAGGGAGCTACATTATCTGCATGATAGCATTTTGAAGCTAAGGCTTCACCTTCTAAAGCATAAGGGAGAAGTTCTTTTGTTGTGCATGGATACCCTAACAATGCATTAACAGCAAAAACAGAACCGGCCGCACTTGAAGCACTACTACCGAGCCCACTTCCGGGACGAAACATTTTTTCAATAGTAATGTCGAAACCTTGAGTAGAGCCCAGCTTAGTCAAAAACGATTGAATAGCCACTCCGGCTACATTTTCTGAAGGTTCAACAGGTAATTCAGCACCTATAGAAGGTAGAAAATTTAATTTCTGATCGTTTCTTTTTGAAACAGTAATAATATCACCTAGTTCTTCAATAGCGAAGCCAAAAGTATCATACCCTGGACCAACATTAGCTACTGAAGCAGGTGCAAAAACTTTTATTTCATTCATTATAAATCAGATTGGGAAATCCGGAGTACATCAGCAAAAATTCCTGAAGCTGTTACATCTGCTCCTGCTCCTGCACCCTTAATTACCATAGGTTGTTCTTTATATCTGTTGGTGTAAAATAAAACGATGTTATCTTTACCATCTAAATTATAAAAAGGATGACTGGATTCAATATCTTTTAGTTTTACCGAACCCTTTCCATCTTTGTATGTTGCAACAACCTTGAGTCGGGTATTATTTGATTGGGCATTTTTATACAGACTTAAAAAATGATCTTCTTCTTTTTCAACCTGTGCGTAAAAATCATCAAGCGATGAAGTTTTGAGGCAACTTTCAGGTAGAAATGATTCGAGGACAATGTCTTCATACTCAAATTGATAGCCACTTTCCCTGATCAAGATCAGAATTTTTCGTTTTACATCTGAACCAAACAGGTCGAGCCTGGGATCCGGTTCTGTGTAGCCCAATTTTTTTGCCTTTTTAATAACATCCACAAACTTTTCAGAGCCGTCGTATTCATTGAACAGATAAACTAAAGTTCCTGAAAGCACAGCTTCAATTTGATTTACCTGATCACCACTCCTAACGAGGTCATTCAGCGTTGATAAGACAGGCAATCCTGCACAGACATTAGTTTCAAAATAGAATTTACTCCCAAATTTTTTACTGGATGCTTTTAGAGCAAGATAATCAGAGTAAGATCCGGTAGCGGCAATCTTATTTGGGGTTACAACCGAAATGCTTTTCTGCAGGATCTGCTTATACAATGAAGCTATACTTTCAGATGCTGTTATATCAATAAAAATGCTATTTCGAAGATTCATAGAATACATATTATCGAGAAACTCATTTTCCGAATATGTATCACCGGTATTCAGTGCAGATTCCCACTTAGATAATGTTATTCCATTTTTATTGAACTTCATTTTTCTGGAATTGGCAACACCAATAATTTTAATATCGAGTTGATGATTCACTTTTAAAAATGAGAACTGCTGTGTCAGCTGATCAATAAAGGCTTTACCAACATTACCTGTGCCAATGATGAACAGGTTTACACGTCGAGTTACAAATTGGAAAAAGCTTTCATGAAGTACATTAAGGGCTTTATCCAGATCGTTTTGATGAATTACTGCTGAGATATTTCGTTCAGAAGAACCCTGAGCAATTGCTTTAATGCTTACACCATTTTTACCAAGTACATTAAACATTTGGCCACTTACGCCAACTTGATTTCTCATGTTCGATCCAACGAGCGCAAGAATAGATAAATCACTTTCAACTTCTATGGGATCGATCTTTTTGGTTCGAATTGACTCACTGAATTCATCAGTTAGTACCAGTGCAGCTTTTTTAGCGTCTTTGACATCAATTGAAACACTTATTGAGTGTTCTGAACTGGATTGAGTAATAAGGATCACATTAATCTTTGCAAGAGAGAGAGCTTTAAATAATCGGGAAGAAAACCGGGGAATACCTACCATACTGCTACCACTTAGTGTAACCAGTGACATAGATTTTATACTGGAAATGCCTCGTATAAGTTCTTTGTTTTCATCCCATTCTTTAGTTATTAGAGTTCCATGATGATCAGGGTTAAAAGTATTCTTTACCCTGATAGGAATGCCTTTACTAAGAGCAGGATGGATACTAGGTGGATATATAACTTTTGCCCCAAAATGAGAGAGCTCCATGGCTTCTTCATAAGAAACATGTTCAATAACTTTTGAATTTTTTACGATTCTCGGATCTGCTGTCATTAATCCGTCTACATCAGTCCATATCTCAAATTCATTAACGTCTAACGCAGCGGCAAGAATTGCAGCGGTGTAATCTGATCCGCCTCTTCCCAAAGTTGTTGTTACTGAATCCTTATTTGAAGCTATAAAACCGGGAAAGAGATTTATTCCTTTAAATGATTTCTTAGCTTCCTTGATTCGCTTGTTTGTTTCAGTGAATTCTACATTGGCATTTCCAAAATCATCATCAGTCTTTATAATAAAACGGCTATCAAATAATTGAATGTCCTGCCCCTGAGATTTAAAAAACTCGTTTATGATCAGTGAAGAAAGGCGTTCTCCTATACTTAAAATATAGTCAAAACTTCGAGGTGTGAGTTCTTTAATAAGTTCAACACCTTTACAAATTTCCTGTAGCTCAATAATAATTTGATGGAAATTTTCATCCGGTTTCTTTCCGGTCAAATTTAGGTGCAATTCTTTATGCTGGGTTACCAATTTCGATAACAAACTATCATAACGATCATCTGCCTTGGAGGCAAGCTCGCCAATTTTTACTAATTGATCAGTTACACCTCCTACAGCTGAAGTTACGATAACAACCTGCTGTTCTTGCTTGCTAATAATTTCAGCAACTTTTCTGATTGCATTTTCGGAGCCAACAGATGTGCCTCCAAACTTTAATATTTTCATTGATTAATTATTTGATGTAGCCATGACTTTAAGTCAGATCATATAGCTGAACAGATCCGGTTTTTTATTAAGGTATTCGCCAAAGAAATTTTTCAATTTCATTTTCTCTATCAAGGGTTCAAGGTCTTCTTTTGACTGTAGTTCAATACCAACCAAAGCAGGCCCCCTTTCTCTGGATGTTTTTTTTGTGTATTCGAAGTGAACTATATCATCATTATGGCCTAATACTTCTTCCACAAATTCTTTCAGAGCACCTGCTCTTTGCGGAAAACGAACTATGAAATAGTGCATTAGACCTTCATAAAGCAGTGATCTCTCACGTATTTCTTCAGTTCTGGTAATATCGTTGTTACCACCTGAAAGGATACACACTACATTTTTATCCTTTATTTCATCTTTAAATTTATCCAGAACAGCAACAGAAAGTGCTCCGGCAGGTTCCAGTACTATCCCATTTTCGTTGTACATTTGAATAATCGTTGAGCATAATTTTCCTTCATCTACTAAGGAAATTTCGTCCATATTATCTTTGCAAACAGGAAAGTTCAGTTCGCCTACTTTTTTTACAGAAGCTCCATCAACAAATTTATCGATTTCACTTAGTTCTTGTATTTGTCCATGCTTAAAAGCGTTAAACATGGCTGGCGCTCCTGTTGGTTCAACACCGATAATTTTTGTTTCAGGACTCAGAGCTTTAAACACACTTGAAACTCCTGATGAAAGTCCGCCACCTCCAACAGGAATAAATAGATAATCAATTTTAAAGTCTGTTTGGTTGCAAATTTCCAAGCCAACGGTTGCTTGTCCTTCAATTACTAACTCATCATTAAAAGGATGTACGAAGATCCCATTATTTTTTTTACAGAATGTTTTTGCCAATAATGAGGAATCATCAAAAGTATCTCCCTCAATAATCACTTCAACCATTTCTTTTCCAAACATTTTCACTTGCCGGATCTTTTGCTTAGGAGTAGTTGCAGGCATAAATATTATACCTTTGATTCCGAGTTTATAGCAAGATAGTGCAACACCCTGAGCATGATTACCGGCGCTTGCACAAACAACACTTCGATCAGTGTCTTTTATTGAGTTTATCTTATTGAATGCACCCCGAATTTTATAGGAACGCACTATTTGGGTATCTTCCCGCTTTAAATTAATATTCGAGTTATATCTTTCTGAAAGAGAGAAGCTTTGTTGTACAGGAGTTTTATATACAACAGAATCTAATGTCTCAGCTGCTTCTTCGATATTTTTTAAAGCGGGGTAGTAGGTTGTTTTAACTTTCACAAATACGAGATTTGGTTTATTCTACTGTGATCAATTATTCTCGGGACGCAGTGTTCGAACTGTTGATCCTGCTTGCCACATTTCAGACTCTCTGAGTTCTTTGAGTTCTTCTTCGAGTTTTTCTCTGTAGTCGTCCTGACTATTGGAATCAATTGATCTTTGGGCTTCATTACCGGCAGCTACTTCAGAGTAAAGCTCTTCAAAAACAGGTTTTGATGCATCCCGGAATTTCTTCCACCAGTCCAGAGCTCCTCTTTGTGCTGTAGTTGAACAATTAGCGTACATCCAATCCATTCCATTTTCTGCAACTAAAGGCATTAATGATTGTGTTAACTCTTCAACGGTTTCGTTAAAAGCTTCAGAAGGGGAGTGTCCATTAGATCGGAGTACTTCATATTGAGCAGCAAAAATACCTTGAATAGCTCCCATCAAAGTACCACGTTCACCGGTCAGATCACTAAATACTTCTTTTCTGAAATCGGTTTGAAACAGATATCCTGATCCAACGCCAATTCCTAGTGCAGATACTTTTTCCTTTGCTTTACCGGTGGCATCCTGAAAGATGGCATAGCTGGAATTGAGGCCTCTGCCTTCAAGAAACATTCTTCTTAGCGAAGTACCAGACCCTTTTGGAGCCACCAGAATTACATCTACGTCATCAGGAGGGATGATGCCTGTCCGTTCTTTGTAAGTAATTCCGAAACCATGTGAAAAGTATAACGCTTTCCCTTTGGTCAAATGCTTTTTAACTGTGGGCCAAAGAGAGATCTGTCCGGCATCGGATAATAAGTATTGTAGAATAGTACCTTTTTCACATGCTTCTTCGATCTCAAAAAGTGTTTCGCCCGGAATCCAACCGTCGTTTTTAGCTTTATCCCATGTTTTAGAATTTTTTCTTTGCCCAACAATTACATTGAATCCATTATCCCTGAGATTCAAAGCTTGTCCGGGGCCCTGAACTCCGTATCCGATTACAGCTATAGTTTCATTTTTTAAAACCTCTTGTGCTTTTTTCAGAGGAAATTCTTCTCTGGTTATAACGTGTTCTTCAACTCCACCAAAATTTAAAAGTGCCATTTATTTGTTGTTTGATTTGTTATTTGATATAATTTTTTGGTTCAATTCTTCGATAAAATTTGTTGAACATATTCTCCTATTCCATGCTCTTCTCTAGATACAGCAATACGTCCGGATCGCACAAATTCATTAATGCCAAATGGTATCAAATCGTCAAACAATGCTTTGGTTTCTCTACGGAAACCGGCTTTTTCGATAACCAAGAAGTCCTTTTCAATGGTTAAAAAGCGTGCATTATGTTGTCTGACAATCCGCTCTACTTCGATACCATTTGTCAATGATTTGCTTGGGATCTTATAAAGAGCTACTTCCTGCTGAACCACTTCTTTATTTTTGTAGTAATCTGCTTTTAATACTTCAATTTGTTTTTCAATCTGCTTAACTATTTTTTCAACAGCTTCTTCAGTTTCTGTTACTGCAATAGTAAATCTGTGAATCCCTTCTTTTTCGCTTTCGGAAGCAGTAATACTTTCAATATTCACTTTCCGCTTGGTAAAAATGATGGTAATACGATGGAGTAATCCAACATGATTTTCTGTATACGCTGTGATCGTAAATTCTTCTTTTTCCATTCTTGTCACTCCAATCTTATTTCAGAAACTCCGGCACCACTTGGTACCATAGGGAATACATTGTTTTCTTTGCCTACCATTACTTCCAGAAAATAGGCTCCGTCAAAATTCAAAAACTCTTCGATAGCTTTTTCCAGTTTATCTCTTTCCGTTACTTTTTTGGTTGGGATATAATAGCCCTTTACAATAGTTTGAAAATCAGGATTTATCATTTCAGTAGACGAGTATCTTTTCTCAAAAAAGAGCTGTTGCCACTGCCTAACCATCCCTAGGAACTCATTATTAAGTAGCAGTATTTTTACTTTTGCTTTGGTTTGATAGATAGTAGCAAGCTCCTGAATGGTCATTTGAAAACCTCCATCACCAATTACTGCAATAACAGTTCTATCAGGGGCACCAAGTTTAGCTCCTAAAGCGGCCGGCAATCCAAAACCCATTGTCCCCAAACCTCCTGAAGTGATATTGCTTTTAGATTTTGAGAATTTAGAATATCTGCAAGTCACCATCTGATGTTGACCTACATCGGACACAACTATCGCATTTCCTTGGGTGTGTTTATTAATAATATTTATGACTTCACCCATAGAAAGAGTTTCAGAATCAGGGTTTAGTTCTTTATCTATTACTTTCTCACGTTCTATTTTTGTACAATCGATAAATCTTTGAAGCCAGCTTTCGTGGCTGTTTGGCTTCACTAGTTTAAGTAAGTGCGTAATCGTTTCTTTGGCATCACCCAATACAGGGATATCGGCTTTAACATTTTTGTTTATTTCAGCAGGATCGATTTCCAGATGTATGACTTTAGCTTGTTTAGCATATTTACTCAGATTTCCGGTTACTCTGTCATCAAATCTCATTCCGATAGCAATAAGTACATCGCATTCATTTGTAAGTAGATTAGGCCCGTAATTACCATGCATGCCTAACATCCCGACATTTAGAGGATGGTCAGTTTCCAGTGCTGATAATCCGAGAATAGTCCAGGCAGCAGGAATTCCTGTTTTTTCTATAAGCTTTTTAAACTCTTTCTCAGCGTTTGCAAGGATAACACCCTGTCCAAATAAAATAAGGGGACGTTTTGCATTATTGATCGCTGAAGCAGCTTTCTCAATGCTGGAAGGATCTATTTCAGGTTTGGGTACATAACTGCGGATTTTCTTGAAACAAGTGTAGCTATAGTCAAATTTCTGAAATTGGGCGTCTTTAGTTATATCAATTAAAACGGGACCTGGTCTTCCGGAACTGGCAATATAAAATGCTTTAGCAAGCACCTCAGGAATTTCATTTGCATCTGTAATTTGATAATTCCATTTAGTAACCGGCATTGAAATTCCAATTACATCGGTTTCCTGAAAAGCATCACTTCCTAATAGGGAAGAAGGAACCTGACCTGTTATACAAACGAGGGGAGTGGAATCAATTTGCGCATCAGCAAGGCCTGTAATCAAGTTTGTAGCACCGGGCCCTGATGTAGCTAAACAAACTCCGGGTTTACTAGTTACTCTTGCAAAGCCCTGAGCTGCATGAATAGCTCCTTGTTCATGTCGTGCTAAAACGTGTTGTATACGATCCTGCTCATCATAAAGAGCATCATAAATAGGCATTATTGCGCCACCCGGATAACCAAATGCGACTTCGACCTGTTCTTCAATTAAAATTTTTACTACAGCTTCGGCACCATTGATAAACTCAGTATTAATTTTTTTGTTCTGTTCAGTAACTATTTGTGATTCCATAATTTTCATCAATGTTTGAGAAATTAAAATTCATCAGTAACACAGCCTTGTGATGCAGAAGCAACAGTGCGTGCATATTTATAAAGCTGCCCACTTTTTTCTTTCATGGGAGGCGCTGTCCACTCAGCCTTTCGTGCTTTAAGCTCTTCATCAGTCAATTGAACATTAATTGTATTTTTGACAGCGTCAATACTGATTACATCTCCATCTTTAACCAAAGCTATGATTCCACCTGTTTGGGCTTCCGGAGTAATATGACCAACTACAAATCCATGAGAGCCACCTGAGAATCTTCCATCTGTTATCAAAGCAACTTCTTTACCTAGTCCTGCTCCCATTATAGCGGAAGTTGGCTTCAGCATTTCGGGCATTCCCGGACCACCCTTGGGGCCTACATATCTTATCACAACAACGTCTCCCTTTTGAACCAGTCCATCCCGAATTCCTTCATTTGCTTCTTCTTCACTGTTAAAAACTCTTGCTGCCCCATCAAATATTAGACCTTCTTTTCCTGTGATCTTTGCTACAGAACCTTCACTGGCAAGGTTTCCAAATAAGATCTGAATGTGTCCGTTTTCCTTTATCGGATCCTCAATTGGTTTGATGACTTTTTGATCGTTTGAAAGAGGAGCTACTTCAGCAAGATTTTCGAATAAAGTTTTTCCGGTTACTGTCAAGCAATCACCATGAAGCATATTTTTTTCCAGCATATACTTCATTACCGCAGGCACGCCACCTATTTCGTGAAGATCTTCCATCACATAAGAGCCGCTTGGTTTTAAATCAGCCAGAAAAGGTGTTTCATCACTGATTTTTTGAAAGTCAGAAATCGTAAAATCTAATTGAGCTGATTTAGCAATAGCCAGTAAGTGCAAAACGGCATTTGTAGAACCTCCTAATACAGTTACAACTCGGAAAGCATTCTCTAGTGACTTTTTTGAAAGTATATCCAGAGGTTTTATATCATTTTCAATGAGGTTTTTTAAATAGTATCCAGCTTCTTCACACTCAATAACCTTGCCACTATTTGTAGCAGGAATCGAAGAGTTGTAGGGAAGAGCCAAGCCAAGTGCTTCAATAGCAGATGACATGGTGTTGGCAGTATACATCCCGCCACAAGCTCCGGCTCCGGGACAAGCATTTTTGATTATTTTTTTAAACTCATTGTCATCAATTTTGCCAGCTACTTTTTGTCCCCAAGATTCAAATGCAGAAACAACATCTAATTTTTTTCCATTATGATGTCCCGCCGCAATAGTGCCTCCATACAACATTATTGAAGGTCTGTTAACTCTAAGCATTGCCATAACAGCACCCGGCATATTTTTGTCACAACCTACAATAGCGATAAATCCATCGTAGCTCATGCCTTTGACTACAGATTCCATGGAGTCAGCAATCAGGTCACGAGAAGGTAAAGAATACCGCATTCCGGGAGTTCCCATAGAGATACCATCACTGATACCAATAGTATTAAAGATCAAAGGCGTGAGATCCGATTTTTGAGCTCCTCTTTTTACATGTACTGCCAGATCATTTAGGTGCATATTGCAAGGATTTCCCTCATAACCCGTACTGGCGATTCCGATCATTGGCTTATTCAGGTCTTCGTCATTTAAACCAATAGCATGTAACATTGCTTGAGCAGCTGGTTGTGAACCATCTTGGGTAATCAGTTTACTAAACTTATTTAATTCAGCCATTCTTTAGATTAAGTGTAAAAAAAAAGCCCTCCGGATTAGGGAAGGCTATTTTGTAGAGTATTAAGATCACACATTACTTCCCCGGTCGGTATTTGGTACCAATGACATTAATAATAACCGTGATAATGGTGCGTGTAATCATTCTTGAATTAGTTTTGTTGGAGCAAAGAAATGTCTAATTCATTCAAATATCAAACAATAGGCACTCAAATATTATGCTTAAGTGGGATATCCAAACTTTGTGGATGTAAGCTATCTGGATCTGAATTTACCTTTAATGATCTCCTGAACTGGTTTTTCATAAATTTTAGATTCCAACCATGATACGATGTCCAAATATAAAAATGGCCTTTTTTGATATGGCATTTTATTGATCTCAAGAAGTCTGTTGCGCAAATTAAGAAAAGCTTCTTTAGTCTGATCCTGTTTAAGGATTCCTAAATTCTGTATAAAGTTCAATATTTCTTGTTGAACAAGATTCAGATCATTCATTTTTCGTAGAAACCGATAAACAGAACGAATCTGATAATCTACCAAAGTTTGATTCCCCATTTCAAAATGAGCAATCAGATTCAATATTCGGGCAAAGCAATGAATGTCTTCCCTTAATCTTGAATCCGGATAATTGATGATCTTATTGAGGAAGTGAATAGATTGTTTATTATTTCCGGCTCCAAAATAAAGGCAAGCGATTTTGTAGTAAAAGATGAGAATCCTGTGTGGGTCTACCTGGTCTGCAAACTTGTCCAGTTTTTTAAGTAACTCCGGGACTAGCTGTACACCTTCTGTAAAACTACCATCAATAAAATGAACATTTATTTTAGATGTATAGGAATATATAAAGCCTACAGTTTCTAAATTCTCGTCTATACGGCTTGGTGGATTGGCGAGGAATTCATCCAGTTTTTCAATTTCCCGGGAGTGCTTTTCTGCGTGTCCAAGCACAAAAAGAGCTTCTAGCAGCACATGCATTCCTTTTAAATACCAGATAGGCTCTAATGCCAGCATTTCAGGATTTTTTCTAAATAACTCAACCCACTTAGTAGCATGTCTGTACTGAAGTAGAAAATCCTGTACAATCAAACTATACCATGCATGAGAGACATTTAAGTAATGCTTTCCAAAGAAATCCAGTTCTGAAACGTCGACGCTATTAATTGATTCAGAGAAAAAAGAGGAGATATTTTCAAAGTCTTCCTTATTGCGAACATGTCCGGCTTTAATATAAATACCATACAATCTCAGAGCGAGGTTACTCAAAGCCGTATATTCTGTCATTGAGCTGAGCGTTACTTGTGTTTCTTCAATAAGTTCATCAGCTCTGTTCTTTAGGCTTCTTGTAATGTATTGTGATTCGATAATTTTTTCGAAGACCAAAACTTCGTAGCATAAAGTAGCTCTATAGTGTTGAGTTGCTACTTCTTTTGTTTTTTCAAGGATCTTCAAGCTTTGTTGATAAAGCCCTTTATTATATAAAATTCGTGCATAATCAAGCTGCTCGCGAAGTTGAATATCAATATTATGATTTATGTTGATCAACCTTAAGCTGGTAAGTATTTGCTTATAAAGATGTGCTTTAAGATTCGAAAGTTGTCTCTTATGAATTCCATTAACTTTTTTGATAATGGCAGTTTCATCATAAGATGAGGCTTTATCCAGAGCGTCAAACAGTTTAATAAATTTGGCGCTTTCATTACCTGAGCGAGTGGCATAGATCTTAAATCCTCTTTTCTCTGCTTTAGTAAGTGACTTTATTAGTTGATAAAGATGATCATTTGGTTGGTTAGCCATTGTAAAAAAGCAAATCTAAAATAACAGTTAAGAGCTTGTTAAAATTAATTTTAATTATATTAAATATTTTCTTGGGTGTCGTAATTAATCATAAATCTTGTTTTTTAAGATTATAAGGAGAAGGTAATTTCTGCGAATAAATAAACCATCAACGACAACGCTTTAGAATATTTAGTTAAGTTAGAAATCCCAAGTATAATGCCAAACAAGCGAATACAAATTTTTGATACCACACTTAGAGACGGTGAGCAAGTACCGGGATGTCAGCTAAATACAAATGAAAAAATTGAAATAGCTTTAGCTCTGGAAGCCCTTGGTGTTGATGTAATGGAAGTTGGTTTTCCTATATCCAGCCCCGGAGATTTCAAATCAGTACAGGAAATATCGCGTGTTATCAAGAGTACAACGGTATGTGCATTATCAAGAGCTGTTAAAAACGATATCAAAGTTGCAGCTGAAGCAATTGAAGATGCAAAAAATAGCAGGATCCATACCGGTATCGGAACTTCAGACAGTCATGTGTTTGATAAACTAAGAACTACAAGAGAAAAGGTAGTAGAGAGGGGAGTGGCTGCTGTAAAATATGCCAAGACCTTTGTAGAAGATGTTGAATTCTATGCGGAAGATGCCGGCAGAACTGAAAACGAATTTCTGGCTACTATTTTGGAAGAAGTGATTAAAGCCGGAGCAACAGTTCTGAATATTCCTGATACAACCGGATATTGTATGCCATGGGTGTATGGAGAAAAAATTAAATATCTATATGAGAATGTAAAAGGCATTCAGAATGTGACTATTTCTACTCATTGTCATAATGATCTTGGCTTGGCAACAGCAAACTCTATATCGGGAGTAGTGAATGGTGCAACTCAGGTAGAATGTACAATGAATGGTATTGGGGAGCGAGCCGGTAATGCTTCATTAGAAGAAGTTGTCATGATACTAAGACAACAGAAAGGGTTAGAATATGACACAGGTATTAATACAAGATGTTTGAAATCTGTAAGCGAGTTGGTATCTGAAAAGATGAAAATGCCGGTTCAGGCTAATAAAGCAATTGTTGGGTCTAATGCTTTTGCACATTCATCAGGAATACATCAGGATGGAGTTATAAAAAACAGAGAAACCTATGAAATTATTGATCCTTTAGAAGTGGGTGTTAGCGAATCTTCTATTGTACTTACAGCACGAAGTGGTAGGGCAGCTCTTAAATTCAGGGGAAAGAGACTGGGCTTTGAAGTAAGTAAAAATGAATTGGAAGAACATTATAAACGATTTTTATCTATCGCAGACACCAAAAAAGTAGTAACTGATAAAGATCTGATACAGTTATTCTCTCAAACCTCTGATTCTCTAACAGCTTAAAAATATATAATGGGCAAAACGCTTTTCGAGAAAGTTTGGGATAGTCATATAGTTGATTCTGTAGAAAGCGAGCAGGAAATATTATACATAGATCGACATTTTATCCATGAAGTAACAAGTCCTCAGGCGTTTGAAGGATTAAGACGAAGAGGAATAGGACTATTCAGAAAAAATAAAATTGTAGCAACCGCAGACCACAACGTACCTACCAAAAATCAACATCTTCCTATTAAAGATATTCTCTCTAAACTTCAGGTTGATACACTTATCCAAAATTGTAAAGATTTTGGTATTGACCTTTATGGACTTGGGCATCCTTATCAGGGAATAGTTCATGTAATTGGGCCCGAATTGGGAATTACAAAGCCGGGCATGACTATAGTTTGTGGTGACAGCCATACCTCTACTCATGGAGCTTTTGGGGCAATTGCTTTTGGAATTGGCACCTCTCAGGTAGAACAAGTTATGGCAACTCAATGTTTATTGTTAGAGCGACCCAAAACAATGCGCATAACCATTAATGGAGAACTTCAAAAAGGTGTTTCTTCAAAAGACATTATTCTGTATATCATTTCAAAATTGAGCACAGCCGGTGGCACTGGGTATTTTGTGGAGTATGCTGGATCTGCGATTACTTCATTATCTATGGAAGCGAGAATGACCATTTGTAACATGAGTATTGAAATGGGAGCTCGGGGAGGTATGATTGCACCTGATGAAACTACTTTCGAATATATCAAAGGGAGAGAGTTTGCTCCTGATGGTCCTGCCTTTGAAAAAGCTGTCAATTACTGGAAAACTTTGTATTCAGATGAAGACGCATGTTTTGATAAAGAGTACACGTTTGAAGCTGAAAGTATTCCTCCTATGATCACATATGGAACCAATCCCGGAATGGGAATTGGGATTGATGAGACTATTCCGAAGAATGATTCTGATTCTTTTAAAAAGTCACTGAAATATATGAACCTGGAAGCCGGTACATATTTGTTAAACAAAAAGATTGACCATGTATTTATCGGTAGTTGCACCAACAGCAGAATTGAAGATCTGCGAATTGTTGCTGAGTATGTAAAAGGAAAACAAAAAGCAGATCATGTAAAAGCCATGATCGTTCCTGGATCCAAACAGGTTGAGAAACAAGCTCGTGAAGAAGGAATTCATCAAGTGCTGGCAGATGCCGGTTTTGAACTTCGTGAGCCGGGATGTTCGGCTTGCTTAGGCATGAATGAAGATAAAATACCTGATGGTGAATATTGTGTTTCTACATCAAACAGAAATTTTGAAGGAAGACAAGGCCCCGGAGCAAGAACAATGTTGGTAAGCCCTTTAACAGCGGCAATAATAGCTATTGAAGGTAAAATCGTAGACACCAGAAATTTTGTAAATAAGATCGCAACGGCATAATGGAAAAGTTTAAAACTCTTACCAGTACAATTATACCTCTTGCAAACGAAGATATTGACACAGATCAGATCATACCGGCAAGATTCCTGAAATCTACTACTAGAGAAGGATTCGGAAAAAACTTATTCAGGGACTGGAGGTATGATTCGGAAGGTGATCTGAAAGAAGATTTTATACTAAACGATCCATCTTATTCCGGAAGCATTTTAGTGGCAGGTAAGAATTTTGGGTGCGGATCAAGTAGGGAGCATGCGGCGTGGGCGCTTTACGATTTTGGTTTCAGAGCTATAGTATCGAGTTATTTCGCCGATATTTTTAAAGGGAACGCTCTAAACAATGGTCTTTTACCTGTACAGGTAAGCGATGCTTTTTTAAAAACTATTTTTGAATTGGTTAAAAAAGACAAGAATACAACGCTAAAGATTGAATTGATCGATCAGCAGATTTCAATTTCAGGAACAAAGAATACAGAGAAATTCAATATCAACGCATATAAAAAAACCTGCTTATTAAATGGATATGATGATATAGACTATTTGATAAGTAAGAAAAGTCAGATCGAACAATTTGAACAAACACACAAAGAATTTTGAGAATGAAGAAAAAGATAGCTGTTCTACCCGGTGATGGGATTGGCCCCGAAGTAATTAAACAAGCTAAAAAAGTGCTTGAGGGAGTTGCTTTGAAATTTGATCATGAATTTGAATACGAGTACGCTTTGGTTGGTGCTGATGCGATCAACAAAACCGGCAGCCCTTTGCCTGAAAAAACGATTGAAATTTGCAGACAAGCAGATGCCGTCCTTTTTGGTGCAATAGGAGATCCTTCTTACGATAACAATCCAAAAGCAAAGGTGAGACCTGAACAGGGTCTGTTACAGCTAAGAAAGAGTTTAGGACTTTATGCAAATATTCGTCCGGTTAAACTATTTGATTCATTAGCCGATCGGTCTCCTTTAAAAGAAGAGCGCATAACAGGAACAGATCTAATTGTATACCGTGAATTGACCGGCGGAATATATTTTGGAGAAAAGGGAAGAAGTAAAGATGGAACATCTGCATATGACGTTTGCGAATACAGTGTAAATGAAATTGAAAGAGTTGCAGTGATGGCTTTTGATGCTGCAATGAGACGACGCAAGAAATTAACATTGGTTGATAAAGCAAATGTACTGGAAACATCCAGATTGTGGAGAGAAACAGTTCAGGACTTATCAAAAAACTACCCTGAGGTAGAGGTAGAATATTTATATGTAGATAATGCTGCTATGCAGATAATCCAAAGACCTAATCAATTCGATGTAATTTTAACTGAGAATATGTTCGGGGATATTATTTCCGATGAAGCAAGTGTGATAACAGGTTCAATAGGTTTGTTGTCTTCCGCTTCGGTAGGTGATCAAACATCGTTATTTGAACCTATACATGGTAGCTATCCTGAAGCTGCGGGCAAGGATATTGCAAACCCCATTGCAACTATATTGTCAGTTGCTTTAATGTTGGAAAGCTTCGAAATGTACCGCGAAGCAAATTCAATCAGAAATGCAGTAGATAGATCTATTGCTCAAGGCTTGGTAACTCCTGACCTGGACCCTATCAGTCATGTTACTTGTTCTAAAGCCGGGGATGTAATTAGCTTATTGATTGAAGCAGAAGAACCTAAAGAAGTGAATTTTGAAAACATGTTTGAAGGTAGTTTGCCGGTGATTTAACCTCAAAAAATTTAAATAAATTAATCGGATTTAAGATTTTCGAAATACCAAAAGCCATCAATGATATCCAGATATACGCCATCAAAACCGGCATTTAAAATCATTTGTGTATACGAATCACTTTCACCATAGATAATTTTTTTCCAGTCTTCATTCCAGTATTTCACTTTAAAGTTTCCGGGCCAGTCAGGATTCTCCGAGTCGATCCATTTTAATTCCTTTTTATCCCAGCTTTCATCCCAATAAAATCTATAATCTTCAGCTTCCCCAATACTCATATAACTGATAAGGAGTCGCTTTCCGCCATCGCTTTTTGTTCTTATCTGATCCAGATCTTCACGTGTAAATATCTTACCCCAAAAAAAAGCGTCCATAATAAAAACATCAAAATTTGTATCAGATAGTGCTGAAAGCAGCGCTTCTTTAGAATCGTAGTTTTCATAGTTCAATAAGTAGAGAAAATTCCTGGCGTCAGAAAGGGTTTTTATATCTCTGCTATTTTCATTTTTTACAAATTCAGATGGTTCGGGGACATAAGTTAGTTCACGCTCAGGCGCAGAAAACGAGATGAACCCATTCAAAGAATTTCTTTCATAAGACCGCTTAATCTTTTGGTCTTCATCGGTATAGTCTGTAACAAGAACAGTTTTTCCTTGCCGTTTTCCTGTTCTCAAAAATTGAAGCAGATATTCTCTGCTGTCGGTTGGGGTAACCGTATTGTCACCGTAATAACCAAAGATCAGGCTTTCCTGGCCTAATCCGTCTACCGCAGAAAGATAATCTTCGGCAATGCTGCTATCTTTTTTAATAATTAAATCGTGACCGTTCTGAGGGATAACTATAAAATCGGAGTCTTGCTCCCGGGCATACTCTGCTATTTCAATAACGAAATTTCTCATCTCTTCACGATAGTCTAATTTCTCTTTAGGAGAGGATGATGCGCAGCTCAGGAATACAACTAGAAAAAATAAATAGAAAAATAACTTCATGTTTTTATTTGATGAACAGAATGATATCAATACTTTTGGGAAAAGACATTGAGGTTTAAAATTGCAGTACCAATTTAATCAGGCATTAGAACATTTAAAAGGTTTTTGGGGGTACGAATCGTTCCGGGAAGGACAGGATATTGCTGTTAAATCTGTTTTCTCCGGAAAAGATACTCTTGTTCTTTTTCCAACTGGTGGAGGTAAATCACTTTGCTATCAGGTTCCGGCAACTGTATTTGAAGGAATGACCTTGGTTATTTCACCACTTGTAGCTTTGATGCAGGATCAGGTTCAACAATTAAATGATCAGGGGATTTCTGCAACATTTATAAACAATACAATTCCGTTCTATGAAGTTGAACAACGATTGGTCAACGCCAGAAATGGCATGTACAAATTGTTGTATTGCGCACCTGAAAGACTAGGAACAGAACTCTTTCAAAACGAACTGAATAACCTCAATATCAATCTTGTTGCTGTTGATGAAGCTCATTGTATTTCCGAGTGGGGGCATGATTTCCGGCCTGCATACAGAGATATAAAAAAAAATCTGGAATCCATTTCGGATTCTGCATCCTGGATCGCATTAACTGCAACGGCTACTCCTGAAGTTCGGAAAGATATCCTAGAGAATCTGAGCTTCAAGCAACCCGAAGTTATATCGTTAGGATTTAAACGACCGAATTTAAAATGGTGGGTGGTTGAAACTGAAAAGAAGAGAGAGAAACTGATAAACGGCGTTATCAGGGCCTCGAAAAAGGGAGATGGTTTAATCTATGGCGGTACCAGAAAAAACTGTGAATATTGGTCAGAATTCTTTTCAAAGAAAGGTATAAAATCAGAAGCCTATCATGCAGGAGTGGAAAGTGAGTTGAGAAAAAAAATTCAAACTCGTTGGATAAAGGGAGAAACCCCACTGGTTGTGGCTACTAATGCTTTTGGAATGGGAATAGATAAACCCGATTGCAGATATGTAATTCACGAGTCTATGCCATATTCCATTGAGGCTTATTATCAGGAAGCGGGGAGGGCAGGAAGAGATGGTGAAGAGGCATATCCGATTTTATATTACAAAACATCTGATTATACAGCTTCTAAAAAAAGAATTGAACAAAGCTATCCTACCAGAGAACAGCTGGAAAAGGTGTATCAAACACTTTGCGATAGCTTTGAGTTAGCAGAAGGAGCTGTAATGTTAGAGTCTGGAGCACTGGAATTAAACGCGCTTCAAAAAAGATGCAAAGAACCTTTAGGTATAATAAGAACTTCTCTAAGGATTTTGGAGCAGTTTGGTGTATTGGCTTGGATGCCGGATGTTAAACCAGCTTTCTGTATTCAGTTTACGTTGAATCGTGATATGCTTCAGAAATTTAAAGAGCGATGTAATAATCCCGAAAAGGCTGAATTCGTGGACAAACTTGAGAGAGTACTTAATCCTCAAGCTTTCAATGATATGATCGAAACAGATGAAGAAAGCTTACTTTCAGCACTGGATATAAACAGGAACGGATTGATAAAAGCATTGAATGTATTAATGCAAAACGATCACATTCTAGTTTTTACAGTCATTGAGGAAAGAGATTTGATAAGAATTTTAGAACCAAGATCAGCCAGACTGCCAATCAAAAAAGAAGAAGTTGAAAAACATAGGAGAGTTTTACTTTCCAAACTGGATAAAATGAATTCATTCATAAATTCAGAAACTTGCAGAGAAGTTTTTCTGAGAAACTATTTTGGGGATGTTGAAAGCGAGTCATGCGGGCATTGTGACAATTGCTTAAAGAAAGAATCAACCCATAATAAATCCGTTATAAAAAGTGAACTGATTGACTCGACTCTTAATTTGCTTTCAACAAAAGATGCATCACTCAAAGAAATTGCTTCAGAATTAACAGTAGACCAAAGTACAGCGAAAAGAGTAATATCTTATCTGATCAAAGAAGGTGCTATCTCACTAAGTAAAGAAGATTCTGATCAGTATAGTTTGGCGTTCTCTTCCTGAGTTTTGAGTGAGTCCAATTTAACTAGAGGTAGAAGCTCTTTCTCAATTCTGGCAATGACTGTATCTACCCTTAGTTGCTGTTTATCTATCTGGCTTTGATAGAATTGATGGCTTTCAAGAAAAAGTTCTTTATCCGCTTTATATTTTTTAAAAATTTCTTCATGCAAAGAATCTATAACTGCGCTACCTGTGCCTCTGTTTTGGTAAACTCTAAGCAATTCCAGTTCATAAAAAAGATCCAAATAAAGACTTTCATCCATTAGCGGATCAGGTTTTTGAACGGGATGCTCATTGCTACATGAGATCAAAAAAGAAATACCTAAAATTAGAACAACTGCTCTTTTCACTGGTTAACCGGGGTTCTTTGGGTTAAGTGGACGCATGATAATCTCGTTTATCAGAAAATTATCAGGTGTTTCTAAAACATGGATCAATGTATTAGAAACGTCAGATGCTTGCATCATATTCGGGTGCTGATCAACTTCATCAATAGCATCAAAGAAATTTGTAGCTATAGAACCGGGGAAAAAACAGGAAACTTTGATTCCATCATATCTAAGTTCTTTGAAAAGGGCATCGCTGAATCCTCTTAAACCATATTTTGTGGCGTTATAAGCTGATATCTGTGGATTCCCCATCAATCCGGCAATAGAGGAAATATTTACAATGTGACAAATCTCATCATTTTTTTTCATTAAAGGAACGATCAAGCGGGTTAGGTAGAAAATTCCGGAAAGATTTACGTTCAGCATCTTATCCCATTCGGAAATTTTTAAATCATCAACATTTGCAAAATACCCAAGGCCGGCATTGTTAATTAAAATGTCTGGTGAATGATCATCAGAAAATGTTTCCTCAACCCAGGTTTCCAGGCTTTCACTGTTTGTAATATCCTGCTGAACAGGAACGAAATTATTCCCTAGCTTTTCTCTGATGCTGTTGAGCTTATCGATACTTCTGGCTAATCCATATACTTTAGCTCCTTTTTTAACAAGGTCTTTTGAAAATTCTGCACCAATTCCACTACTGGCTCCGGTAACTATCGCAATCTTTGATTTTAAATTCATACTATCCGTTAGATTGATTATTCTCTTATGTCTTTAATGTAATACAAATTCATGAGCAAAAACGATTCAGAAAATTCAAAAAAAACGCTTTTTCTTGATATTGGAAACTCCTCGATAAAAGTGGCGTTCAGGAATAATAATGCTTGGGAAAAGTCTACTAATAATTTTAAATCAGTAACATATTTGATTTCATGGTTGAACCAACATAAAGACTCAATTCAGGACCTTGTGGTTGCCAGTGTTAGAAAAGATCACTTTGAATTACTGAAGAATCAGGTAACGGAGTTCGAAATAAAAAACATCGAAATCAGTGAAGTCCCTGAGCATAATTTGAATTATGAAACACCAAAAACATTGGGAATTGATCGTTTTTTGGGATGTTTAGGAGCATATGCACAGGAGAAGCAATCTGTTGTAGTAGTAGATGCGGGAAGTGCGTGTACTATAGATATAATGAATGAAAATGGAGTTTACCAGGGAGGCGTTATTATGCCGGGTTTACAGAGTATTCTGAATATTTTCAAAACTTCAGCACCGGAACTCCCTACAATTGAAACAGAAATTCCAACGAAATTCCCCGGAAAAAGTACTGCTGAGTCTTTGCAATGGGGTCAGGTTGCTTTTTTTGTGGATGGAATCAATGCTTCTTTAAAACGTTACCAGGAATCGTTTGGAGATTTTAGCCTTTATTTAACCGGAGGAGATGCTAGTGCTATATCCAAGTTAATTTCGATGAATTCTAAAAGAGATGAATTCCTGATATTTAAAGGAATGGAAGCTTTTATTCGCGGTTAGAAAGCTTTTCATTGATCAACGCCAAAACCATATCCAGTGCGACTTTATTTTTTCCGCCTCTGGGTATAATCACATCTGCATAGCGCTTGCTGGGTTGAACAAATTCCAGATGCATTGGACGTACAAATTTCTGGTATTGCTCCATTACATTCTCAACAGAGCGACCACGTTCGCTGATGTCTCTTTTAAGTCTCCGTAGCAACCTTATATCGTCATCAGTATCAACAAAGATCTTCACATCCATTAATTCGAGAAGTTCAGGCTCACTGAAAATAAGAATTCCATCTACCAGAATAACTTCTTTAGGAGTTACAGATGTGGTTTGTTCTTTTCGAATATGTTTTGCAAAGTCGTATTGCGGTACTTCAATCGGGTAGCCTTCAGAAAGAGCATTAATGTGTCGAATAAGTAACTCTGTTTCTAATGAAGCCGGATGATCAAAGTTCTGCTTTATTCGTTCTTCAAAAGGCAGATGTTTTAAGTCGCGGTAATAAGAGTCGTGTTGTAAAAGCAGGTGCTTGTTAGCACCAAGAGTTTTTGAAATAGTATTTACAACTGTAGTTTTTCCGGAGCCGCTACCACCTGCAACTCCGATGATCAAAGGATTAGTCATTCGCTGAAGTCACTTTTAAAGAATAGCTTTCGTCTTGTTCTTTCTTGTATTGTTTTATAGCTCTGTAAATTGCCGATGCAATTAAGCTTTGTCCCCAATCACTTGTCAGATATCTTTTTTCAGCGGGGTTTGTCAGAAATCCTGTTTCAACCAGAATAGCAGGCATGGTTGATTGATATAATACAACAAGCCCCTTCTGTTTAACTCCTCTCGATTTTCTTTGTGCACGATTCTTAAGTTGATCTTCCACCATATAAGCAATTCGTTCACTGTTTGCGATATTTCCACTATGAGCAAGTTCATATACAATCAAATCTTCTTCAGATAAGTCCTCTATAACTTCATGCTCAGAGTAAATTTGATTTTCTTCTTTCATTACCTCAAAAGAACGATCAGTGCTACCCAATCCTAAAAAGAAAACAGAAGAGCCTCGTACAGAAGATTGAGTCCATGCATCAGCATGGATAGATACAAAAAGATCGGCTTCAGCTCTGTTCGCAATACTTCCCCGTTCCCAAAGATCAACAAACTCATCTGTCTCCCTTGTATAAATTACTTCCACATCCGGGAGATTTTCTTCTATATATCCACCTAATTTCTTTGCGATAGCTAAAACAACATCTTTTTCTTTAGCACTTCTTTTGTAGCCTAAATTCCCAGGGTCATGTCCGCCATGCCCGGCATCGATCACAATCTTATCAAACTTTAATTTATTACGAACAGGATTATAGCTATCTGTTACTGAACCTGTATCAATAATAGTTGTCGGGGCAGCGTCTTCAGTTATTTCAAAATTATCATACCATGTCTTTGCCAGAAATTGCTGAGAATAGGCATCCAGCTCTTCATAATTGGTTTCGGTAAGACCCACTAACAGATGTTTTCCATTTTGGTCAGGGTAAGCATCAGCTATATAAGCATATTCTTGTCCTAAATAGATATCTACTCCAAATCCGTAATCCTGTTTATACAGGATTACCTGATTGACTTTATCCCCATAATCCGGCAGTTGAATTCCCGTAGTATCAATATCACCGTATAATACCATTTGCACTAGATCAGGAGCCGGTTGAATGACTTCAAAAGAGTCAACAGCTTCAGAAAAATGATATCTGATTACAGCTCCCTTACCATCACTTCGGTCAACCGTTGATATCCGTGAAAGATCGTTCTGAGCCGATAGTGAATCACTTGATGCTACTATAAGAAAGCAAAGAAAAACAAAAAAGAAGGTACGCCTAGAATGAATTTTAAACATTCTTTTCAGGGTAATTTTGTTAAACATAGTTTTGTAGATGATTTACTCAATTTAATACATTCTGAGATGCATAAAAAGCCTCATTTTGAAACTGTTAACGAAGTGGATAAATATAAATTTTTGTAACATCTATGTATGATGTTACAAAAGTAGTACATTTGTGAAGTTTTCATCTAAACCAGATTACAATTAGTACAAGATCAAAAATTTATAAGCTACGGCTAAAGCGTTGGGCAGGAAGGGTTAAAAACCTGACTATAGCATATTGGGCTAAAACAGTTGATGCCACAGCAGTTTTTTTAAGGTTTGCCAGCAGAAAGCTGCGTCAGATAATCATTCCAATACAAACTATTTTTGGCTTCAAGATCATTGATGATAAATCTGTTCAAAAAAGTGTTGGTTTAAGTACTTTCCTTACAGAAACTGATCAGAAAATACAGGAGCTTCCAAAATCATACAGAGAGTTATTTGATCTGAACAGTCAAATAGATATGGAGCTTTATGTAAATGCATCTGACAACATTAGAGCGGTTGGAAAGGCTTTTGATGCATGGAAGGATGGGTTCCCAAGCAGTGTGGCGTTAATTGGTGAAAAGGGAAGTGGTAAATCAACCCTTTCAAATTTGTTAACTGATGAGATCTTTAAAGAGCAAAAGATCGTCAATATCGAAATAAAGCAATCAACCTGGAAAATAGAGCAGATATTAAGCTTATTTGGCAGCGCTTTTGAAATCAAAGATGTGAATCGTCCTGAGCATATCGTAAATGCGCTAAATGCAATGGAAGAGCGTATTGTAGTTAATCTTGAAGGTCTACAGAAACTATATCTCAGAAACATAAACGGCTTTGATGCACTTGATGCTTTATGGTTGATCATTTCTGAAACCAAAGGAAAAGTGTTTTGGATAACTACATGTTCCAGGTATGCATGGGAATTTTTGAACAAAGTTGAAGGAGTAGAAACTCATTTCACACATATCTTCTTTACTGATGCACTGAGTGATGCTCATATACAGTCGGTTATTATGAATCGCCACGATAAAAGTGTGTATAAATTGAATTTTGAAGCCGATGAGTCAACCAGAAAATCTCGAAATTATAAAAAGAGGCTAAACGATCCCAAAGCTGTTCAGGAGTATTTGAAAGAGATCTATTTCGAGAGATTGGCAGATATTACAGAGGGAAACACTTCAGTTGCTACAATTTTGTGGCTTCGATCCATCAAAAAAGTGGAACGAAGAACTATAACTATTTCTCCGTTTCAACCTGTTAATATTGAGACACTGGAGATTTTAAAGCCTGAAACACTATTTACTCTTGCGGCTATTGTATTACACGATACTTTAAAAGTAGCTGAGCTTTGCAGAGTTCTGAATTTAACTCTTGCTCAAAGCAGAGTGCTGCTTACAAGATTAAAATCGCGCGGAATACTGATCGAAGAAGAGAGTGGATATTACCTGAACCAACTTGTATATCGTCAGGTTTTGAGGCTATTGAAACGAAGAAACATTATTCATTGATCATGAAAAAACTATTTACATATTTCATGTTTCTGATCTTCAGCTTGAGTTCTTTTACTTTGAGTGCTCAGGATTCGCTAAGTACCGTTCAGGCAGATTCAGCAGTAACTGATTCTTCAAATGTCATTAACCTTAAGCCAAAGATCGTTCCTTTTGAAGAGCTCTTTTCTACTGGCAAGATCATTTCTTCGTTCATTGTACTGATATTTGCATTTTTGTTGAACAGATTTATCACTTTTCTGCTTGGTAAACTAGCAGAGAATCAGGCTTCTTATCGGTTGCTTATAAAAAGACTGATTCCATTTTTAAATGTAATTCTATGGTCAGTTGCTCTGTTTATTGTGATTGGAGGAATTATAAATCCACCTGTTGAAACTATTCTTACAGTTGGAGCTTCTATCGGAATTGCAGTTGGTTTTGCGGCACAGGATATCCTGAAGAATATTTTCGGTGGATTTATCATCATATTAGACAGTCCGTTTCAGGTTGGTGATAAGATTGAAATTGATGGATATTATGGAGAAGTAACAGGAATAGGTTTAAGATCTACCAGAATTGTAACTCCTGATGATTCACTGGTAACTATACCAAACGCAGATATTGTTAACAATTCGGTTTCAAATTCAAATACAGGAGCTCTGGATTGCCAAGTAGTGGCATCTATTTATTTACCTGCTGATACAAATATTGATACCGTTAAAGAAATAGCATACAAAGCAGCCATTACATCTCGCTATGTGTATTTGAATAAACCCGTTGTTGTGATCACTGAAAATCAGGTCATCGACAAAAACTACCTGATACACTTAAAAGTGAAAGCATATGTACTCGATATCAGATACGAGTTTCTGTTGAAAGGAGAGATCACAGAGCTTATACTTACAGAACTTAACAGAAGACAACTATTGCCAAGTAGTGTCCCCATCAAACAAATCGAAGAATAATTATTATGAAGACTTTAAAGATAATCGCAGTTTTAATGCTAACTGTGACAATTTCTTGTGCTCCAAAGCAAAACAATGATGAAATGGATGAGTTGCTTTCAAAATATACCGAGTTTACGCTAACGACTGATCTTGGTCAGCTTTCTGAAAATGAAAAGAAAATGATTCCACTTTTGATCGAAGCCGGAAAAGAAATGAATAAAGTTTTCTGGTTACAAGCATATGGAGAAAAAGGTGATGTGTATGCATCGCTATCAGAAAAAGAGAAAGAATTCTTTAATATAAACTATGGTCCTTGGGATCGTCTGGATGGAAATGAACCATTTATTGAAGGAACAGACGCTAAACCAGCGGGAGCAAATTTTTATCCTTCTGATATGACCAAAGAAGAATTTGAAGCCTGGGAGTCAGAAGACAAAGCAAGCCTGTATACGCTGGTCAGAAGAGGTGAAAGTGGAGAGTTGATGACGATTCCCTATAACGAAGCGTTTGAAGAATATCACCAGAAAGCAGCAATGAAGTTGAGAGAAGCGGCTGAATTTGCAGATGATAAAGGGTTGAAAAACTATCTGATGTTACGTGCCGATGCTTTGGAATCAAATGAATATCAGGAAAGTGATCTGGCTTGGATGGATATGAGAGATAACGGAATTGATATCGTTATTGGTCCAATTGAAAATTACGAAGATCAGTTATACGGTTATAAAGCAGCCAACGAAGCATTTGTGTTAGTAAAAGATAAAAGCTGGAGCGAGCGACTTTCTAAATACACTGCTGTTCTTCCTGAACTTCAGAAAGGTTTGCCGGTTGATGCACAGTATAAGAAAGAAACTCCGGGCAATGATTCTCAATTGAATGCTTATGATGTAATTTATTATGCCGGAGACTCAAATGCCGGCTCTAAGACGATAGCTATTAATCTTCCGAACGATGAAGAAGTTCAGCTTAAAAAAGGAACACGAAGGTTACAGCTAAAAAATGCAATGCAGGCAAAGTATGATAAAATTCTTGTACCGATATCAGAAGTGTTGATCGATGAGAGTCAGAGACAGTACGTTTCATTCGAATCTTTCTTTGGAAATACAATGTTTCATGAGGTGGCACACGGGCTTGGAATCAAGAATACAATTACCGGAAACGGAACGGTTCGGGAAGCACTTCAAAACCATGCTTCAGCACTGGAAGAAGGAAAAGCTGATGTTCTTGGGTTGTATATGGTTAAGTCATTGAGAGCTCAGGAAGGAATGATCACAACCGGAAGCATTGAAAACGATTACGTGACTTTCTTGGCAAGCATTTTCCGTTCTATTCGATTTGGCTCTTCAAGCGCTCATGGTAGAGCGAATCTAATTCGATTCAACTTCTTTCAGGAAATGGGAGCTTTCACTTACAATGAAGAAACTGAAACCTATGCCATCAATTTTGACAAAGTAGAAGCTGCAGTGGATGCTCTTTCTGAGAAAATTCTAACCCTTCAGGGCAATGGGGACTACGAAGCCGTTGATGCTTTTGTGACCAAATATGCGGTCAGAACTCCTCAGTTGGAAGCTTCGTTGGAAAAACTATCCGAACAAAATATTCCGGTTGATATTATCTTCAATCAAGGAGTAGAGGTGTTGGGTTTATAGGAAAACACGTTAGAAATATTTCCTTAATCATCGTTTCCATATTTGTTGGAGCTACTATTTCTTCTCTAAGAATTCCAGATGGAAGTGGACTTGGAGGGCTGATGTATATTTACGTTCCAGTTTTTGTTGGAATTATTACGATATGCATCTATGGTTTTTGGGTTTCATTTACAAAAAAGTATTTCAATCCGTTATTAGCTGTTCTATTTATTGTGAATGTATTAACCGGGTTCTTAATTAATGCATGACAAAACAGATTTTGCTCTCGTTCCGAACGTCTTGTTCGGAATGTGAATTTGAGGCTCTGCCTCAATGAAAGCAGAGCTTTCAAGTTTAGTTCCGCAGCGGAGCTACGAAACTAGTTGAATGGAATTCATATTCGGGGTTCGTCTCCATAGGGAGCAGGAGCTCCCCGTCGTCATCCCAATCAGGAGCTTGGGAGAAAGATAAATTCTCTGTGCTCTCTATGGTTAACCTATATCATTTCGCGTAAATGGAAAAAATAGTAGGTCTTTTATGAAGATCAGGCTTCTCAGCTGATTTCCATTCTGAAACCGTTTTTGTAGCAATTTCTTCAGTTTCCAGAGTAATATCAGTGGCAACGCTTAACCAGGTTTGCGGAGTACAGGTTTCCAGAATAGCTTTGAATAGTTCATTATTTCTGTGTGGAGCCTCCATGAACAATTGAGTTCTGTCATGTCTGCGTGATTCCCCTTCCAACTGTATCAACAACTGCTTTCGTTTGTTGGCATCAATAGGAAGATAACCATGAAAAGAGAACGCTTGTCCGTTAAAACCGGTAGCCATCAGCGCTAATAATATAGAAGAAGGCCCAACCAAAGGAACTACTTTAATTCCGTTCTGATGAGCCATTTTCACTAGCTTGGAACCCGGATCAGCCACTGCAGGAGCTCCTGCTTCGGATAACAACCCAACATCCTTTCCTGCTTTCAACGGCTTCATAAAAGAAAATATCTCTGTATCAGGAGTATTCTTGTTCAGTTGATAGAAATCGATTTTGTATTCCGGAATGGTATCACCGACCCATTGCAGAAATTTTACAGAAGTCTGAATATTCTCTACCACTAAAGATTCCAATCCCCGAAGAATTGAAAGTGTGTATTCAGGAATAGAGTTGTTTTCGGAAGTTTTGCCCAGTGTTGTGGGTATTAAAAATAGTGTTCCTTTCATGAATCAACTCGTTCTATATTAAAATCATCGCCGGTTTCATCAGCGCTTTTTCTGTTGATATATTTTTGAACCCTAACACCTGCAATTAAAGTCACGATCAATCCCAAAAATGCTACGGCTCCATTGAATAGAGATGTTTTAACCTGAAGTTCATAGGTTGGAAGAAGCACGATTTCAGGATAACCACCTTTTCGGTAACTCAATTCTACTTTAGAACTTTGAAGAAGCTGTTGAGCCATTTGAATGGAGAGTGTCATTTTACGCTCGATCTTTGTCCCTGAATTCGTTTCAAAAGCGATCACGATGTATCCATTACTTTGAGCAGCGATCTGCTTTACTTCCATATCCAGAACGTCAGCTTCGTAGTGAATTCCTTCTTCAATGGTGTCTTTAGCCCCAACATATACCATAGCTTGTTGAGACACCAGAAAGAACAGGTACATAGGTATCAACCAATAAAAAGTGAGTAATCTGTATTTCGACATCAGTTATTTTTTTCGATTTCTCTTACAGTTGTTTCATACAAAGCGGGATCCCAGATCAGGCGTTGTTGATAGTCTTCCTGCATGTGGTTCGCCGATAAGTGAATAAAAAATGCTACAGGCAATTGGTCAAAAAATACCGCTTGAGCTGAAGTATGTCCGTCATAGATAGAAGTACCGAAATCAATTCCGCTCAGCATTCCCATTCGGTTGTCGTAAATAGCTCCGTAATTACTGAAACTGCGTTGTATGGCTTCTCCGCCAAATACCCATTTCATTTTTTCTTTTACAGCTTGTGAGACTTCAACAGATATCAGGTCATCTTTTTGAAGTTGAGCCATCAACGTAGCCATTTCCATTGCTGTAGTTTGAGGGAATTCAGCCAATGCATTTTTTTCCTGTATGAAACTCAGATTCAATCTCTCTTCTCTGAAAAGCTCTTTGGTTTCTGAATTAAAAGTATCATCAGAATTAAAACGTGACGCCAGTTCAATGATCTTGTCATATGATTTTGTTGTGTTGGTATCTGAGATAGTTGGTTGTATGGCCAGATAAAGTCCTGAAAAGGGAAGAGGTGCTTCGGTTACTTCCAACTGTAGTTCATCAATCAAATTAAAGATATTTTCTCTTCCTAACTTGAACCAAACATAGTCTGCGATAGCTAATCCGTTTGATGCTATCATCGTTGCAACTGCTTCATCCAAAGTGAGAACACCATCTTCTGACTTGGCTTCAAGAAGTTCAACGCTGGAATTATATGCGTTTTCACTAATCTGAGGAAGGAAAAAACGTTCAATATCTGAAATCTTTACAGGCTCATCAGGATCAATTTTACCCTCCAGTACTTGTTGTTCAAATTCTATAAGAAGAAAAAGATTCGAAATAGCTCCCTGTGCACGTGGGATATCTGCACCGTAATAAATGCCTGAATCAGGTTCGTCTACATTAAAACTTACTACAGACATATACTCCGGGTGCTCGCCAATGAATTCAGTCAATCCTCGTAGTGAAAAGGTCTTTTCTACATATTCATAACCTTCTCTCATGCCATCGGTATTTGAGAAAAGTGTTTTAAAAGCTGAGTAATTTGGAATTCCGGCAGCGAGTACAATTACAATAGTAGCTGCTATAAAAACGAGGAGGAACTTGAGGGCTCTCTTCACAACAAAAAAATGGTTAATTATTTAAATTCTGATCTCTGTAAAGATACGAATTACCTGTAACCATATTTGAAAAAGGATCGTTGATTTTGAAGGAGGTTTTTTGCCACTAAATCACGGAAGTACGAAAGTATAATAGAGAATTAGCTCTCGTTCCGAACGTCTCGTTCGGAATGCGGTTTTGAGGCTCCACCTCAATGAAAGCAGAGCTTTCAAGCGTAGTTCCGCAGCGGAGCTACGGAACTAGTTACACGTGTGGAACCAGATTAAACGCAGAGCGTGTGGAACGAGATTAAGGCTTCATGGCTTGTAAATTAATGAGATCAAAATACCTGTTAAGATTAGCCCTATACCAAAACTTAAAAAGTATTTGTTGTCTTTATAGTACTGTTTCTCATTTTCTTTTCTCTCATTAATGCTAAGTTTTTTTGCGTACTTAAATGCAGAATATAACTTCTTCACTGTATAAAATATAATGAGTAGAAACCCAGCTGAAATAAACGACAGAGCCATTTTAACTTTTCTCCTCAGTTATTTATTAAACGATTTAAGAAACCACTCTCATGATCTGAGCACATAGCCACGCACCGAATGTTCCCACTCCGTAACCAAGCACGGCGAGCAATACACCAACAGGAGCAAGAGAAGGAGAAAATGCGGATGCTACGATCGGAGCTGAAGCAGCGCCTCCAACATTGGCCTGACTTCCAACCGCTGTAAAGAAGAAAGGTGCTTTAATCAGCTTTCCAACTCCAAGCAGAACGATCACATGAATGATGATCCAAACAAAACCGATGGCAAAAAATCCGGGTACTTCCGTGAATGCACCTAAATCCATTTTCATACCAATGGTCATTACAAGAATGTATAGAAATAAACTTCCGATTTTAGAAGCTCCAGCACCCTCAAGTTCACGGGCGTTAGTAAATGAAAGCGTAAAACCGCCAAGTGTTGCCACTACGATGATCCAGAAGAAAGAAGAGTTAAAACTCAATCGGCTTAACATTGGAGCATTTTCGGAAACCCAAGGTCCGACAGAATCACCAACTAGATGTCCGATTGCAGTTATTACAAAAGCGATGGCAGCAATTTTCGTGAGATCGACCAAGGTTGCAACCTTAGCAATGCTTGCCTGATAGTCAGCTACGCTTTTCTTTAAGGCTTCAATTGCTGAAGAATCAGCTTTAAACCATTTGTCGACCTTGTCACTCATTCCGGCACCGTACAGTAAGAATGCCATCCAGATGTTTGCCACAATGATATCTACAGTGATCATTGCACTGAAGAGAGTGTCGCTGGGTTCAAAGATCTCATACATAGCGGTCTGATTTGCACCACCACCGATCCAGCTCCCTGCCACAGTAGAAAGTCCACGCCAAACTTCCTCAGGACCGGCTCCACCAACTATGTCAGGATTAATTGCTCCGATAATAATTAAAGCGAGTGGACCACCAATGATAATTCCGATAGTTCCTGCAAAGAACATAACCACTGCTTTCCATCCCAGATTGGCAATTGCTTTGAGATCAATACTTAGCGTTAGTAAGATCAAACTGGCAGGTAAAAGAAATCTGGAAGCAACATAATAAAGACTGGATCCATCCGGCGAAATTACTCCAAGCGTGGTAAAAACTGAAGGCACGAAATAGCATAGCAGTAGTGAGGGAACAAATTTGTAGAATTTTTGCCAGCCGGGTTTTTCGCTGTGAGAAGTAGTGAAAATTACAGCCAGTATTGCCATCAGCAATCCAAAAACTACAGCATCATTAGTAATCAGAGGTGTTTCCATAAATAGATCAGTTCTGTTTTATTATTTCTTAAAAAATTGAATGAGAATATCGTCCATTTGAGCACTCCAGGCTCCCCAGGAGTGACCTTCGTTTACTTCCAAATAATTCATGTCCAGATCAAGTCGCTCAAACTCTTGTTTCATCAGTCTGGCGTCAGGTATATTATCATTAATGGTGCCTACGCTCATAAAAATATCAAAATCTACTTTCTCAGTTTCTCTGACCAATCCGAATATCTCTTTTTCTTTATACCAATATGCAGGTGCTTGAATAGCTAATTTTCCAAATTTCTCAGGGTTTAAAAATCCAAGATAAGTAGTGTTTAATCCTCCCAATGAAGTGCCTAAAAGTGCAGTGTCATTTTTCTTTACAGAGATCTTATAATCAGATTCGATCTTTGGCATTAATTCTTTGGTAAAGAAATCGTTGTAATCTTCATTGGTGCCGAATTCCTCTCCTCTGCGATTGCTTTCCGGATCTGTCGGGTCTCTTGGATCAATGAATACAGCTACAACAGGTTTAATTTTTTTCAAGTGGATGAGGTTATCCAGCATAACTACTGTTCCACCAAGCTTCTCGTCAGAATATTCTTGTCCGTCCAGAATATAAATTACGGGTAGGTTTTCCAGATTCTCATAGCCAACCGGTGTATAGACCTGATACTGAACATCATAACCCAGATGAGTGCTTTTGATCAAAACATTTTCGGTTAGCGATCCTTTTTGAGCTTCAGGAATTCTTTCAAGTAAAGGTTCAGGTGTCCATTCCGGCATTCTGAGTTCGGAATTTGGTCCAAAACCACTCCATTGATAATGAGGATTTACCGGATCCAAGATCCAGCTTTCATCAATAGTAACTTTGTAGTCAATGCGGGCATCCGGAGGAAAGACAGCTTTCAACATCCAGATATTAGTTCCATCAATTCTGCTGCCTTCGTTATCAAAACTCTTATTTCCACTCCAAGAGTTGAAATCACCATTCCAGCTTACTTGGTCTGCTTCACCTTTAAAGAGAAATACCGCAATAGAATCTTGTTTGAACGGAATCTGATCTTCAAGAGTGAGTTTTTTCCAAAGGGAATCTGCTTCTGCTTTTCTTTGAGAATCATCCTGTATAGCTGAAATTTCTTCCAGACGTTCCTCTAATTCAGTAATGGTGATTCCGTCTTTGGTTGACTCAGAAGAACAGGAGATCCCAAAGATAAGTACTAATATTAAAAAGGTGATTCTGTTTTGTTGCACAAGATTTTCTTAAATAGTTAACTCAGAGAGAATAACACATTTTAGGGACGATTTGAAAGAGAGATCACTAAAAAATCAAAGCTGGTAAAAAAAGACGATTTTTTGATTTACTAATCTCAGAGCTTCTTATTTTCAAGCTTAATCATTAAGAGAAATTATGATCGTTTCAAAATTTGGTGGGACCAGCGTCGGCACTTTTCAGGCAATGAAAAACTGTGCAGAAATAGTTGGCTCCGAAACAAACAGAAAGTTAATTGTAATAAGTGCAACTTCCGGTACAACCAATGATCTGGTTGCATTGGGGATTTCAGAACTGGATGCTACATCTCAGGAAGAGATATTGATACGCATCAAAGAAAGGCATCTTTCAATAACCAATCAGTTGGAAAATAAGGAAGAAGCTGAACGAGACTTTAAAGAGGAGCTTACTCAGCTCCGACAACATTTGGAGCAGGTTGCAAGAGATAAGAGATGGAAAGATCGTTTAGTTTCCTTTGGTGAATTGATGTCTACAAAGATCTTTATCCATGTTCTCAAAGAGAATGGTGTGGATGCAAAGTGGTTAGATGCTCGTGAATTTTTGAAAACAGATTCTAATTTTGGAAATGCAGTTGTTGATCTTCCAAAACTGAAGAAAAATATCAATGAGAAGATCAATTCAGGTTCAGTGTATTTAACACAAGGATTTATCGGTTCGGATATATTTGGAAATACAACCACATTAGGAAGAGGAGGAAGTGACTTTTCAGCAGCCTTATTTGCAGAAGCTCTTGAAGCGGAGATGTTGGAAATATGGACAGATGTTGCAGGAATATATTCTACTGATCCAAGAATTGTAAAAGAAGCGAGACCTATCAAAGAGATCACTTTTGATGAAGCGGCTGAGCTTTCGGTTTTTGGAGGTAAAGTCCTTCATCCGGCTACTTTAAAACCGGCAATAAGAGGTAAAGTTAATGTAAGAGTAGCTTCAACCAGTGAGCCTGAAAAAGAAGGGACATTGATCGTTCATGAATCATTGGAAAAACCGGTAATAAGAGCATTATCACTTAGAAAAAATCAGACCCTTTTGACAGTTAAAAGTTTGGCGATGCTTCACCAGTATGGGTTTCTCGCAAAGTTATTTCAGGTATTAGCGAATTATAAAATTTCTGTGGATCTGGTAAGTACCAGTGAGGTAAGCGTATCTTTAACGCTTGATACAGCCGTTAATGCATCGAACAAAGTAGAGTTAACTTCGGATGTAATTAACGAATTGAAAAAGTTTTGCGAAGTTAAAATCGAAAAGGAATATTCTTTGGTAGCACTGATCGGGAATAATCTGAATAAAACCGCAGGAATAAGCGGAGCTATATTTGATAAACTAAAAGACTTCAATATCAGGATGGTATGTCATGGTGCCAGCGAAAACAATATCTGTTTTTTAGCTGATGAACCGGAAGGAGAAGCTATTGTGAAATTGTTGCATAAAGAGTTTATTGAGCGGTAATCAATTGTTTATTTGAGGTTTATTTAAACAATTCTTAATGTCGTTATTAATTTTAAAATTTAGTTTCTATCCATGAAAAAAATAATTCTTCTTCTCTTTGTATTTGTAGATAGCACTACATTTCTAGCGGCTCAAAGTTTTAAACCGATTGGAGGAGAATGGGGGGCTGAAGTAAACTTTACTCCATTTTCTTCGTCGCCAGTAAATATAGAATATATCAGACTTAGAAAATTTATTAATGACAATACTGCTTTTAGACTAGGCCTTTTTTTGGGTGGTGAAATTAGAAACCCCGATAATGATCCAGCAAATGATGAAAAAACTACAAACCAGACACTTGAGATTAATTTATTGCCCGGTTTTGAACAACATATTGCTGGTACAGATCGATTGTCTCCATATTTGGGGGCAGAGTTAGATCTTGCATTTAAGTTTTCTAAGACTAATATAGAGGATGATGGTAGAAAGGAAAGCATAGAAGGAGCATGGACTCAGTTAGGATCTGAAAGAGGTTTTTTTAGAATCGGAGTAAAAGCTTTATCTGGGTTTGATTTTTATTTTTCTAAAAGCATTTATCTAGGTACAGAATTTGGTTTTGGTATCGAATACATTCAGCAGACTGATATTGAATATAAAATAGGAGATCTGGTAATTAATGAAACTCCCGGTGGATCATTCGTTCAAGTTGGTCCAACAATAAATGGATCTATTAGGTTGGGGTATAACTTTTAATATGAAAACCTATACTTATTTATTGTTTCTTTTATTATTAGGATCGTGCAAGCACGGTGTTATAACTGAAGATATTGGTCAGTCTGAAAAATTTTTAGACTTAAGAGATTCAATAAATGAAAATATCATATCAAAGATAGATTTTGTTGATGGTTTCTCTGATAATTCATCTCAATTAAGCGTTAGGGTTGAAAAAATTATTTCAATTGAGAAACCTGCGTTTGATCGTGCAAGTATTAAGATAGAGGAATCAAATCAGAATTATTTTTACGGGAAAACGGAAATTGTAACCATGTTAATTGTTATAAGAGATATTTATGGAAATTTATATGATTCATATACCATAAAATCAATTTTTTGCACTAACGAAGAATATTATAGCGAATCTGAATTTCCACTAAATGATTTTTTATCCTTTACAGAAAGAAGAAGTGAAACAGAAGATTCTTTTGTTAGTACTGTTTTAACTATTGGTGAATCTTCTTTTAGATATTCTGAAAGATTCGCTGAATTCGAAACTGAAGGAAGTACGTTAAGTTATAGTTTTGATAATAAACCATTTGTTTTTTTTCAAACTCCTTTTTTTCCTTCGTTTCAAATATTTCAACTATCGGGATTAGTATATTCCAGCAGATATTCAACTAATTGATAATTGGAATGAAAATCTCAGTAATTGGTACCGGTAAAACAGGAAGTATAGTAGTTGAAATGCTGGGCGATAATCTCGCTTATGCGTTCGATGAATCCAATCCGCCTACAGTTGAAAGATTAAAGAAAAGTGATGCTGTCATCATTTTTGTTCCCGGAGATGCTGTAAAAGATATTTTACCGAAGGTATTAGAATCAGGCATTCCTGCTGCCTGGGGAAGTACCGGATTTTTCTGGCCGGAAGATCTGGAAGATGATGTGCAAAAAAAGAAAACCAAATGGGTGTTGGCTACCAATTTCAGTTTAGGGATGAACATTATTAGAAATGCGATACAAACAATTTCATCTGGTTCTGAAATTTTGAATAATCCTGAATTTAAGATTCATGAAATTCACCATATCCACAAAAAAGATGCTCCAAGTGGTACGGCTCTTTCCTGGAAGGAATGGTTAAATAAAGAAGCTGAAATTACATCAGCAAGAGAAGGAGATGTGAACGGTATTCATGAGCTGACTGTTTCGACAGCAAACGAGAAAATAACACTAAAACATGATGCTTTAGATCGCGCCCTGTTTGCAGAAGGTGCAATTTGGGCTGCGGAACAATTGCTCAAAAATAAGAATTTAACTAGTGGTATTTATACCTTTGGACAACTGTTTGATTTCATCACAAAAAAATAATGAGTAGATTAGAATTCCCTGTTTTTACAGCAATGATAACACCCTTCAATGAAGATGGAAGTGTGGACTTTGAAAGCTTTGAGTACCTATTGTTAAAGCAACAGGAAGCTAAGGTTGGTACCTTAGTTCTTGGAAGTACGGGTGAAGGTCTGAATCTTAATGCTCAGGAAAAGAGAGCGATCGTTAAGTTTGCTAAGGAACTGAATTTGGATGTTCCATTGATGGTGGGAATTGGTGGACATAGTATTCAAACTCAAAAAGAATTTATTACTTACTGTGATGAAGTTGGTGTTGATTCGCATCTTTTAGTAACTCCCTTATATGCAAAGCCGGGCAAAGAAGGTCAATTTGAATGGTTTTCGGAATTACTATCAACTACTGAAACTCCATGTGTTTTGTATAATGTACCTTCCAGAACTGGAGTTAAGTTGCATCCCGAAGTTCCAGCCAGACTTTCTGAAAAGTTCTCACAAGTAGTTGGTGTAAAGGAAGCGAGTGGAAGTGTGGAAGAGTTCAAAGAATTCAGAAAACACAGTCCTGATCTCGATTTCTATTCCGGAGATGATGCTTTAACCGAAGCGTTTGTGAAAGAAGGAGGAGTGGGGCTTGTTTCGGTGGCTTCCAATGTATGGCCGACTCAAACCAGAAAAATGGTGGATTTAATGCTGGATGGAAATTTTGATGGGCTTTTTGAGGACTGGGAAGAATCAGCGAAAGCACTTTTTTCAGCATCAAATCCTGTTCCTACAAAAGTTTTACTTCAGCATAAAGGCTGGATCACACAAACGAATGTGCGATTACCACTTTCATTAAAAGATTTAACTCACGAAGGTGAAGAAGCGCTACTGGAAGCGGACAGAAAAATTAACTTATGGATTAAAGAAGTGACTAAGTAACATAGTTACAAAGTCACTCTGCAACTTAAAATAGAATGAACTACGAAGAAATTTTAGACAAATTAGAAACAGGCGAACTCAGATCTGCTGATAAAACTGAAAACGGCTGGAAAGCCAATGTGGAAGTTAAAAAAGCGATCTTAGAATCTTTCAAAAACGGTGAAAACGCTTCCTACGAAGGGATTTACGAAGGTTTTGTAGACAAGCATAATCTTCCGCCAAGATACTTTGAACCTGAAGATGGCGTGCGACTTGTTCCGGGTGGTTCCTCAGTTCGACGTGGAGCTTACGTTGCTCCGGGAGTGATCATTATGCCACCGGCTTACGTGAATGTAGGTGCTTATGTAGATGAAGGCTCCATGGTAGACAGTCATGCGCTGGTGGGTTCATGTGCTCAGATCGGGAAGAATGTGCACTTGTCGGCAGGAGTTCAAATCGGTGGGGTTTTGGAACCGGTTGGAATGAACCCTGTGATCATTGAAGATGATTGTTTTATCGGTGCAGGAGTGGTGATTGTAGAAGGGATTCTGGTCCGTTCGAAAGCAGTAATTGCTCCCGGTGTTGTTCTGTCAAAATCTATTCCGGTTTATGATGCGGTTAATGAAGAAATTCGTGAAAGAGGTTCTGAAATTCCTGAAGGAGCGGTTGTAATTCCGGGTTCACGTCCGGTAAATTCAGACTGGGCCAAAAAACAAGGTCTCAGCATGGACTGCCCGATTATAGTGAAATACCGCGATGAAGGAAGTAATGCATCGTTAGAGTTGGAGGAGGCTTTGAGGTAACGGTTCTGTATATGTGGAGTGTCGGGCTTTTGCTCGGAATGATTACATTAGCAGTTCGTTTATTTTTTCATTTAATAATATGTTCAAAATCTTCTTTTCGGGTCAAATATTCCAATGACAGAACCCACGCTATCTTCATTACGAATATTATTTTCTGCATTACTGGCATGAATTCCAATTGAAATCTTGAAAAATACATGTAAGCTCCAAAATAGAAAGTCAACAGAAAAACTATTGACATAATTTTCATCATTGTTAATTTTGATTTAATCACTATTACCGTGATATAGAAAAATATCAGGAGAGTTAATATGCTTGACAAAGTCACCATGATGTCGTGCATTGAAGGGATAACAGTAACAAAACCAAATGTTGTAGCTAAAAGACCTAAATATTTAATTACGAGTGAAGCACTTCTAATTTTAATTTTCCGTGCAAAATTCACGAAAAAGAACCCAAAACTGGCAGTAAGCAATAGGATCCCAAAAATAGCAATAGGTCTTGCTGTATTTTCTTCTCCGTTAACTGCCAATGGTCTGAGCAAATTACTTATATAATTATTTACCCAATCATATCCTTCTGAATTAACATTTTCAGAGTTTCCTCCTGGATAATAAATGGTTGATATTATCAGTAGGAGAGTTCCGACCATTACCCCGACAAGGATTGAGTATTTTTTTATCATTCAAGTCTATCTTTAAGCACCAAAATAGTTTTGATGTATTCATTTTTCTTAATGACCGCTAAAACGGAGTAAAATGAATAAAAGCAATTTGATATCAAAGTAAGAGTAGCATTTTATTGAACGTCTTCCCACCACTTCTCAAAAACTCTGGTTGAGTCATCTAAGTTTACTTTTTCTCCAATGATTGGGGTAAAGAGAGGGACGGGCTCGGAACTTTCACTGTTTAATCGAGAAACCTCATTCAAAGGTTCATCCCAGGGATGCATAGCCAGAACATATTTTGAAGAGTGAACAGGGAAGAGGCGTTTTGCTTTTAGATCGTGTGCAGCTAGTAAAACCTGATCAGGATGCATATGTATTTCTTTCCAGGCGTCGTTGTATTGACCGTTATCCAGAATAGCCAGGTCAATAGAGTCGAACCGTTTCCCGATCTCTACAAAGAAATCTCCATAGCCACTATCACCGCCAACATAAATGGTATGGGATTCAGATTCTAACACATAAGAAGCCCATAATGTGTTTTTCCGTTTAAATCCACGGCCGGAAAAATGACGAGTAGGCATGGTATGAATAGAGAAGCCCGAATCGACTTTTAGCTCACTAAACCAATCCTGCTCAGTGATCTGTTGATCAGAAAATCCCCATTTTTTAAAATGTGATCCAACACCAAGTCCGCATACGACATTCTTAATTTTATCTTTTAGACCCGTGATGGTTTTGTAATCCAAATGATCATAGTGGTCGTGGCTGATGAGTAAATAGTCAATTTCAGGAATATCATCGATCGTATAGATATCCGTTCCCGGAAATGACTTTACAGTTCCGGGAATAGGAGAAGCATTGCCGCTAAAAACCGGGTCAACCAGAATCTTTTTTCCATCCATTTGAATGAAATAAGAGGAGTGACCAAACCAAACCAATACATTTTCATTTTCCGGTATAGAGAACAGATCAGTCTTTACAGATGTAATTACATCTTTTGGTTTAGTTCCGGGATGCTTAACAAAGAGCTGATCGTATAAAATGCTGAAATAAGAATGTCCCTCGGAAAGATCAGGAGTAAGTTGAAGGTTCTGAAACATGCCATCACTGAAATTCTCAGATCTTGAAATTTCTTCGAGATGTTGTCCGTTAGGGGCTTGTCCGAATTTGGCCTGACGCATATAGAAAAAAGTAGCAATTACCAGAACAACTGCTAAAACAAGAAATGTTGTCATTATATATTTAAGAATTTTTATCAATTGTACCGCTAGGATAAGATGAAGGAGTGAAAGTTCAGGGAGTATATATAAAAAAGGTGTTAAGGTGTGATAGTGTTAAGGTTGAAGCTTTACACTATCACACCTTAACACTTTAACACCAATATTTATACCGCCAATGCTTTATTTGCAATCGCCAACCCATTTACAAAAGCCTGTATTAATGCCTCCAAAGTATCCGGAGAAGCAGCTTTTGCTGTAAATTCATGCCCTTCTTTTTCGAGTGTTAAGGTAACAATAACCAAAGAATCGGTATCAGGACTTAAAATTTCGACTTCGTGATTAAGAATTTGCAATGCAAGGAATGAATCGGTTTCAGCTTTCATAGCAGCTAGAACAGCATCCATAGGACCTACTCCTTGTTCAAGAGAAACGACTTCTTCCCCACCGTTGATCTTCATTTTTACCGCAGCTGCAACCAATCCATGCTTCCGCATAGTAATTTTATAATCAACAACCTCAACCGGAAATTCCAGATCAGCATCTGTTGTAGAAACCATAGATTTAAGAGCTTTGATCTCAGCTTCTTTAAGGGTTTTTCCTTTTTTATTGATACCGTTTACATATTCGGAATAGAGCTTCTCATGATTTTCATCCAGAGTGACGTTGCCGGAGAAAAGATCTCTGGATTGTCCCCAACTGTTTTTCTGCATATCGGGGAATCCGGATTCTATATACTGCTGAATGCGTTCCAGCTTTGGTGAAAGGATGGGAGAGGAAAGGGAATATTTAGCAACAATATGAGCTGCTTTCAATCCCGTACCGGTAAGAACAAACAGGCATTTCTTACCTTTAAAGATGTCCAAATTATTTTTAAAACAAGCTAAAGGAATTGCACATGCCGGTTCTGTGAAAATTCCTTCCTCCACAGTCATTTCTTTCATGGAAGTCAGTAACTCATTTTCGGTAGCCGTAAAAGCATGTCCGTTGGTTTCGTTAATGCCTTCCAGTACTTTATAGAAGTCAAAAGGATCGGCAACAGCTACCGCATCAGCCATTGTATTTACTTGGTCCTTAATAATTTTTTCTTTCTTGAAAATACCCTCAACTACAGGAGAGCTTTGCTCGGGCTGAACGGCAACAAAACTTGGAATTTTATCTATTCTTCCGGCTGCTTTTAATTCCACTAATCCTTTATAAATAGCTGCAAAGTTCGTTCCTGCTCCAATCGGCACGAAGATATAATCATAATCCATTGCACCTTGCTCGATCAGTTCATATGAAAAAGATTTTTGGCCTTCCTGCCTAAACACATAATCACCGGCTAAGTAATAATTTCCTGATTTGGCGAATTCCCTACAAAGCAGTTCACAAGTTCTGAAATCTCCTTTTATTCTGATGATAGTGGCATCGTATATAGTGGACTGAGCCAGTTTAGCATCCGGAGTTTGTTCCGGAACAAAAACAAAGCAAGGAATTTTAAAATAACAGGCATACGCCGCAACAGATGCTGCCATATTTCCGGTAGAAGCTAAACAAATGGCATCTGCACCTAATTCTATAGCTTTTAAAACTTCTATATAGCTTCCCCGGTCCTTGAAACAACCCGTAGGATTTTCTAATTCAAGTTTAGCATATATTTCAGCTTCGTATGTTTCTGAAAGTCGTTCCAGTTTCTTTAAAGAAGTGTAATCTGTTTTCAGCGGATCCGGAATAATATCCTTTAGTGGATATTGAATTTCTTCCCGGGATTCTTTGTAGTCAACGGTTAGTACACCGCCACAGTTAGTACAGTAGGTACTGGTGACGCGCTCGTCATTTACTGTATCACAAATAATACATCGAACAGTATAGCCGGAATTAGAACTCTTCATGAAAAATAATTTTGAAATTTATCCAAAATACAAAGCTTTTTATTTAGTGGATAGGGTTATATGTAAATAAGTGAAGCCAAAATAAAATTTACTATACATTATTTTTTTGTCGTATTTGGTAGTTGATAAATCCACTTGTTAATCTTTTGGCCTCTTCAATCATGTCCAAACCCTCTTGATAAAGTTTTTTATCTGTAAATTTTAAGTCATAACAACTCATCAGGTGATCTTTTAACTCATATAAGGATCCTCGAGAAATTCGGTAAAACTGAATACCTTCTTGGAAATGAAATCTACCATACCCTTCCGCTATATTTGCGGTAATACTTATCGCTGCTCTTTTAATTTGAGCAGATAGTCCAAATTTTTCATCAATAGGAAGTTCCGGTATAATTTTTTTATAAAAGAATAACTTCACATCTCTTGATCTTTGCCATGCATTAAGAGATTGAAAATCTTTGTTTGGGTTATACTTTTCTCCACCTTCTTCAACCCAATTATGTACTTCATAATCATCCATGACTTACTATTTTACTTATCTACTTATCTACTTATCTACTTATCTACTTATCTACTTATCTACTTAATCACTAAATACTAAAGCGGTAACAAAACAATCTCTTCAAAATCCAGATCAAGAATTTCAAAAATAGGAGTGGCTATCTCTTCAATTTCTTCCTCGGGATATTCATCCAGACCTTCCAGTTTTACATACAGAGTATCATTGTGATCATCCACAAAATATTGAACATCCGTGGACTCGAAGCTGTCTTTTAATGTTTTAATTAGAAATTGAAGATCTTCTTCAAAGGATTGATGTTCTGTTTCTTCTATATTATTCATGTAGATGGATTTGATTTGAAGCAAAAATACCCCGAGTTTGAGTCATGAACAAGCAACTTCTTCGACTAACTGAGATTGCCCAAAAACCTCAGAGAACTATTATTGGGTTAATGTCCGGAACTTCACTGGATGGACTGGATATTGCTATGTGTAAGTTCAAGTGGAAGAAGCCTCAGCTACTGAATTTCAAAACCGTAGAATATCCCCAAGATTTAAGAAACAGAATCAGGGCTGTTCAATCACAGATGCAGGTGAATCTTCAGGAAGTTTGTGTTTTGCATACAGAGTTAGCTCATTTATACGCTGATCTGGTTTTGGAATCTCTGGAAGAATGGGTAGTTGAGGCGCATCAGGTGGACTTGATTGCCAGTCACGGACAAACGATCTATCACCATCCGAATGAAAAGATGAACAGCACACTTCAAATTGTTGATGGAGATCATATTGCCGAAAAAACCGGAATTGTTACCATCTCAGATTTTCGCCAAAAACACGTTGCCAAAGGAGGTGAAGGTGCTCCAATAGCAGGAATTATGGACGAGGCATTATTCATGTCAGAAACAAAGCATCGATTACTGTTAAATCTGGGTGGTATTTCAAACTTTACATGGCTACCAAGTAAGGAAAGTGGTGATGAGATATTGACCTCAGATATTGGTCCGGCCAATACGCTCATCAACGAAGCAATGAAGAAGCATTTTAACAAGCCTTTTGATGAGAATGGAAAAGTGGCTTCAAACGGAAAGGTACACTCCGGATTGTTGAAATATTTATTACTGGAACCATTTTTCAGAAAACCATTTCCAAAAACAACCGGGCAGGAAGATTTTAATCTGGATCTGGTGGAAGAATTGATGACAGGTTTTAAGATCGAACTGGAACCCGAAGATCTTGTAGCAACACTTACTCATTTAACAATTCAAAGTATTACACGAGCTTTTGAAGAAGTTATTGGAAATAAGCCTTTTGAAATGTTTGTATCTGGTGGGGGAGTGCATAACTCAACCGTTATGGATGGACTGAAAGAGAGGCTTGGAAATGCTGAATTCAAGGATTTTGAAGAATCAGGAATAACTGCAGATTCCAAAGAAGCAGTGTTGATGGCATTTCTTGCAAACGAATGTGTTGTTGGCGGAGAGTGGGAATTGGGTAAAGTAAGTTTTTAGAAAAAAGGATTCCTGAATTGCTGTTCTTGCCTTTGAATATCTACAACATATAAACAATTCTTTTCTAATCTGTAAAAAATTCTGCAGGGTATAACCATAATTTCTCTATAAATAGAAGTTTCTAACTCAGGAATTTGTTTACCTAATTCAGGTTGATTTTTAAGCAACTCAACTCTATCAAAAACCTTTTCTACTAATGCTTGTGCTGCTTTAAGATTATCAAGAGAAATATAATCAGCTATCTCATCAAGTGATTGTAAGGCTGGTTCTGTCCAAACTATTTCAACCATCTGTTCATGCGTTTCTTCGCATCTTCGTTTGAAATAATTCTTCCTTCCTGAATAGCCTTTTCACCTCTGGCCAAACCTTCTAACAAAGCTAGTTTTTTATTCAGTTTTTCAAAATGTTCAACATCAACCAAATACGCAGAAGGTTTTCCGTGTTCAGTAATAAGAACAGGTTCTTTTTTATCCTTTAGTTCTTTAAGTACTTGGGTTGCTTGTCTTTTTAAGGTTGTTACCAATTCTGTTTTCATAGTGATACTAAAGTATCACATATTGGAATTTATTCAAATAGAAAAGTTGCTGACTAAATTTCCATAATCAGTAATTAATTTATCTCGTACAGGTTTCCCTTTCTCAAAAATAGCTTCCTGAAGGGCTTTGTATTCTTTTCTTCCTTCTTCTGTTTCGATTTTGATCGGTTCTAAGCCATGATCTTGTAAATCATACGGACTTGCCTTCATGTCAATGGTTCGGGCTTCTAATGCCAGTTCAAATGCTTCCAGAATAAGATCGCTGCTTACCCATGGATATAATTTGAACGCCCATTTATACAGATCCATATTAGAATGAATACAACCTGGCTGTTCGGTATCTGAAAACTTCTCTCTGGAAAGCTCAAATCGATTCATGGGCTGTGCATGTTTAGTGAAAAAGCGAAAAGCATCGAAATGAGTGCAAAGCAGAGGACGTGATTCCACAAATTCAGCCAGTTCATCCGGCTCCATTCGTAAGGGAACCTGATCATGTCTTGGTTTTTCGGCTTTGTAGACCATAGCCCATTCATGCATGCCAAAACAACCAAAAGACGGACGACTGTTTTGAGTGCTTTTCAGCATTTCCAAAATCCAGGTAGCAGACCGGATTCTTCTTTCCGGAAAAAGATCCATATCGATACACGCTTTATTATCTGAGATCTTCAATTCCTCAAAATCGGGGAGTGTTTCCGCATCAGAAAACTCAAGAGCGATTCCAAATCCGGGTGACCATCTCTTCAGCATTGAGGGACGAAAAGCGTAATATTGAAACAAGAAATCCATTACCGGATTCTTTTTGTGTTGAGAACGCTCGATCAAATATTGACCGACCAAATTATCTACTCTTGATTCGTGGTCTGTTTGTCTGGATCTCCATTCTTCTTCAGGAAGAACCACGTCTATGTTTCTGTCAGGTATAACTGCTTGCATATCCAAAGATAAGGAATTGGATTTAACCCTTTCAGGGTTTTTAGGGAAATATCTTACATATAGCTATTGATATTCAATCCCTTCGGGATTAATCAGAAACTATAAACTTGATAAATTTTAATTCAATTTGTCTAATTAAAACTCTTTGTTAATATTAAATAAGTCCGAAGGACTTGAATATGAATAGATTAATGAAATTGTGATATTGAAACCCAAAGGGGTTAAACAGAATGAGCACGTATACACAAATTATTTATCAGATTGTTTTTAGTACAAAAAACAGAGTTCCTGTTCTGCATAAGAAAGGAAGACCTGATCTTTTTAAATACATCTGGGGTATATTAAAAAATAAAAAATGTCATTTATACCAAATAAATGGAGTTGAAGATCATATTCATATTCTAACACACATCCATCCCAGCGTTGCACTTTCACAACTTGTTAAAGATATCAAGCTTGCCAGTTCGTTTTATATCAAAGAAAACAAATTATTCTTTGGCTTTGATGGATGGCAAGAGGGGTATGGTGCATTTACCTATTCTTTGAAAGAAAAAGAGCGACTAATAAATTATGTCAAGAATCAAGAGGGGCATCATAAAAAAACTTCCTTTCGTGATGAGTATATGTCTCTTCTTAATGAGTTTGAGATTGAGTTTGAAGAAAAATACTTGTTTTAAGTTTGTCTCAATAAAATAGACTATCAATCTTATCACATATATCAATCAATTGTGATAGAAATAGTTTATAAGTTTGGTAAAACTATAAATGAGACTACAAATGACAAAGTCATCAACCATCACCAACGAAGTTCTGACCAAAGCTCTTAACTATAACAGTTATACGAAGCTGATAGCAGATCTTTTTTCCGAGAACAGAACAACCAATGACGATAATTCTGAAAGTCAGCTGAACTATACCAAGCTGAATATTCAGCGGGCTTCAAGATGGGAAAAGAGAGCTAAGTTGAATGATGATCTGAAAGAAGTAGTCAAAAAGATTAATAATGATCAGATTTGGCTGGTTATCACAGAGGGGTGGTGCGGAGATGCTGCACAGATTCTTCCTTTTATAAATAAAATATCAGAGCTTAATGAGAAAGTTGAACTGAAGCTCATACTCAGAGATCAGCATCCGGAAGTGATGAATGAGTTTTTAACTGATGGAAGTCGGTCAATTCCGAAAGTTGTTGTTCTGAACAAAGAAACTCTTGATGTGTTGGGGAGCTGGGGACCACGTCCAAAAGCTGTTCATGACGATTATGTTCAGAAAAGGAGAGATGCTGATTATGATAATAAGAAAGCAGCTGAAGAACTCCATTTGTGGTATGCCAGAGATAAAGGCAAAACCACTCAGGAAGAATTCAAAGAATTATTAGAAACACTGAACTGAGTCAGTATTCAAAGAAATTCCAGGGTTGAAGATTTGGTACACTTGCCTCAAAAGTCATTTTCTTTTTAAGAGTAGGATGCTCAATAGTCAACCGTACGGCTCTTAAACCCATATCTTTTCCGTCTTTGTTTCCTTCTTCTCCGTATCGGTAATCGCCCCATAATGGATGTCCTTCTTTAGCCATTTGCACCCTTATCTGATGAGGTCGACCCGTAAACAAGTCTATTTCAACTAAACTGTAATTGGCATTTTGTTTGATGGTCTCAAAGCTGAGTTTAGATTCTTTAGCTTTGCCTCTGGGTTTTTTATAAGCTGAAACGTTATTCGAACGATTGTCTTTCTCCAGGTAATGAACCAAAGTAGCACTTGGGGGAGCCAAGCCTTCTACCATTGCCCAATAAGTTTTGTCCATTTTATTATTTCTAATCTGTTCAGATAATCGAGACGCAGCTTTTGAAGTTCTGGCCAAAACCATGACTCCGCTTACAGGCCTGTCTAATCTGTGAACCAATCCCATCCAAACATCGCCTGGTTTGTTGTATTTTTTCTTGATGTACTTCTTACAAAGTGTTAACACATCCGGATCACCGGTATGATCTTCCTGCGAAAGTACACCGGCGGGTTTATCAATCACTAATAAATGATTGTCTTCATAAATAATAGGAATATCCGGATTGGTACGTGTAGTCTGTTTTTTCATATTCATTCTCAGGGTTCTTATGGAGAATACGTCTTTTTAAATATTGGTTTCTATTTGCTTTTGATTAATCTATTGAGTTTCAATGAATTAAAATGCTCTAAATATTTTCTTATAAACCCTTAATATTAAAAGAGTGAAAAGTTTATTAATGAAAGTATTCTTATTTTATAAGGGTGAGCAAATAAAAGTTAAGGTAGCCCGTTCAGTTCTGTAATTGTAACATCGGGCATTATGCTCACTCTTAGTATAGTAGTGATTATAAAACCACAAAAGAGAAAAAAGTTCATCTAAAGACGAATTATGTTTAATTGGTTCAAGAAAAAGGAAGTATTTAGAGAAATCTGTATCCCAAAAGTATTCTTAGATAATGATATTGACTTCCGCTACCAGCATTCAATTGAGATTGCAACCATTCGAAGTAAAAGCAAATCAATATTTAAAGATATTGCTAAACTTGTTCAAGAAAATGATAGTCAATCTTTGAAAGACCTTTCAAGTACAATATTGAACGAGGACTCCATTAAGGTATACAGTTTAATAGGGTCACAAGAAAATCAAAGAATGTTAATTGCAATTCTAAATCCTGTTAAGAAAAGCGAAGAACCCAGATTGGTAGCTTATAATCTGATGAGCACTTCCAGTCAAATGAGTATTAAAAAAGTTAGTAATTTTTAGAGCATTAAAGGTTCTTCCTTTTAATCCAAGAAGTTAATTCATACTAACATTTTATTGCTTTTGATTTAGTTGCTGAGATTATTTTTGATTTCAGATGTAAAAAAACAATACAGGTCTAGAGAATTTCTAAGCACCCAAAAGTGGTAAATGCTTCACTTTATGATAAGTGAGAGCCAGTTTTACACAATGCTTTAGCTCGTTATCGGGGATTCTTTCATCCAGCTTAAATATAATGGCTCGGTCGCCTTCAAAAGTGAATACATCAGGATAGAGTTCTTTGAAAGTAGGGACCAATTTTGAAGTGCATTTGAAATACATAGCATATTGATCGGGGCTTTTCTTTTTCCAGTCCATGCGAACGGTGCTTCCATGTTTAGTGAGATAACTAGGCTCGCCCCATTTCAGCGTTTCTTCAAGTTTGTCCAATCCTTCAATTTCACGAGCAGTACTTAACACCAACTCTCTAAGCTGATACATTTGAGTTTGTACTGATTTTGGATAGTTCTTAAAAACTTCTTTGGTTCTCGGATCGGTGGTTAATTTCATTTACTATTGGTTGTTTCCATTTGTAGGATAATATGAAGATAAATAGCATTGTGAATATTTCTATTGTCGCAAAAAACATATAAGAAACTGGAGGATTGTCAAGACCTCCGAAAATTACATAAACTATTGATATCGGTACTGCAATATAATTCGCAATTTTGTTTAAATTAATTGACAATATTCGTGACAATAAAATCATTAGAATTGGTATTTCCATCAATACTGAAAATATTAATACAGTACTAGAAGACAATTTTTGGCTCATTTGATTGAGAAGTTCAATGTATCCGGGTCTAAGCATCCCTATAATATCTGCATAAATCATGTTGATTAATACGAATATCCATAGGGTAGATAGCAAAACTTTAGTATCTAAATTCAATTTGTCCATTCTTTATTTTTTTATTTGGTTTAATCCAAATTCAGTTTTTTTCTATAAAAAGTCTTGATTCAGGAGGTCAGTTATTTGTCTGAATAGTTCAATCTGTATTCTGAGGGTGTTAATCCAAATCGGTTTTTAAAAGCTCTTGATAAATGTGATGGGCTTTTAAATCCACATTCATATCCAATCGAAGTAATTGACTTATCCGATATTCTTAAGAGTTTGGCTACTTTCTCTGTGTTTTTTTTAACTTTGTATTTTGAAGGAGTAGTTTGATATACTTTTTTAAATTTTCTTTTAAATGTAGAAAGAGAATTATGGGTTAATATGGCAAGGTTTTCAATTGAATCAGTTGTATCTATATGTGCATCTACTAACTCTTTAAATGAAAATTCTTTTTCTGAAAAAAGACTATTTATTATTTTTCTAATATGCTTAGAATTATCAGATTTAAGTAGTAGAATTATAATTTCCTGAAGTTTTATGGCGAGAAATTGTTTATCCAATGCTGAAGTATTGGAGAATAGAGAGTCAATACTTTTAAAGTAAGATTCAATTAGATTATTAGCCTCGCTCTGTACTACATATTGGCTTACTGGCGACTCAAGTTCATGCCAAAATTCTGGCTTGTTATTACCGAAAACACTATTAAGAAGATCAAGGTTAAAGTGAACAATAATAGTTTCTAGATATCCTTTAGAAAGAGAAGCAAGCATATTTCCTACAGTAAGCCCGCAAAGGGAAAGTATTACATGTCCGTTTGATGCTTTAATATTTTGGTCGAATGAGAAAACTTGATCATCACCTTTTACAATAAACACAAAACAAGCTTCAGAAGGTAAATCTAATGACTTGTCTGAAGGAGTTGCTAAACTGATTTTGGTAAAGAGCGGGCTATTATATAATGTAATTTGGCTTTTATTCATTAGATATCAGTATACCTCTCAATCCGTTCTCTGTCCTCGGGAATAGTAGCTAAGCTAATTCCTATCAATAAAGACAGATTCACTACCAAACCATAAAATCCCTCATGCATTGGGAGTGGTTTGAATTCGGGATTGTACAGGAAGAATAGTGTGACTACTATACCACCGATCAATCCTGCCAGCGCGCCTTTTCCATTCGCACGTGGCCAATAGAACATGGCAAATACCAACGGGAATATCTGGGCAATTCCGCCATACGCTCCCAGTAATAGTGAAACAATATCCGTTTCTGAAAACACCGCGAAATAATAGGCGATTAAACTTATGACGATTACTAAGATTCGTATCAAAGTTCGCTCATTGCCTTCTGCTTTCATCCAGTTTGCCAGAGAAGGGGATTTCGAAAGTCCGTCCCGAACGGCAACCGAAGCCGCTGCATGAACAATAGCATCACCCGAAGACATTGAAGCCGCCAAAGTTCCGGCACAAACCAAACCGATCAGAATTACCGGCAGATCCATTTGAAGCAATACATGTGGAAGAATAGAATCAGCCGGGGTTACATTCGGAAAAGCCAGAACGGCAGCAAAACCGATGATCAGGATCGGAACCAAAAAGATCTGAAAAGTAGGGTAGAGGACAACCGTAAGTTTAATAGTCCGATCACTTTTTGCAGCAAATGCTTTCATAAAGAAATGTGGCCACATAGAAAATCCGATTGCAGAGATCAACACTGCAGAACTGAATCCCCACCAATCCCAGGTGGCTCCGCTACTGGTTAAGCCCGGAGCAGAAAGTGCGTTACCAAAATCGGAAGCGATTAATTCTTCAAACATCGGCCCGATTCCTCCATACATCTTTTCAGGAAGATAGATTCCCAAAAACCATGCAATGATCAACATGAAAATTCCTTGGAAAGTGTTCGTCCATCCCACGCCCATCACTCCACTGAAGAACACATACACAAGCACAACTCCGTATGCAATTCCGGCGCCCAACCATTCAGGAATAGTTCCTTCACTGATCGTATTCAATACCAATCCCGCGCCTTTCATTTGAAGGGTTAAATAGGGAATTAATACCACCACTGTAAGTATAGCTAAAAGAGCTGAAAGTACTTTACTATTGTAGCGATCCTGAAGTAATTCGGCTTGGGTAACAAATCCGTGTTTTGCTCCAAGTTTTCTAGCTTTGGGGCCAAAAAAGTAAAAGGGAACCATTCCCAAAGCACCGTAAGCGATGATGTAGAAAGCAGCTGCTCCACGGGAATACGCCCAACCGGGTCCGCCCAAAAATGCGAAGGAAGAAAAGATAGATGCTCCCAATACAAAATACAGGATCAGTACATTCATGGAACGGTCACCAGCTACATATCCGGCGGCACTGTTGCTCACTTTTCTTCCCGGGATGATTCCCATCACCAAAGTGATCGCCAAATAGATTCCGCAAATTCCGAGAATAATGATCCAGTCAGCCAATTAGTTTTCCTCCTCAGTATCTTTTCTGAAAAAGAGAAAGAGTGCTGTAAAGGAGCAGCATACCATCAGGATAACCCAGAAAAAGGAGAGGGGCAGCCCAAGAATTAATGGCTTTGCTGAACTCATCAGAGGATATATCGGCCAGATCAGGCAAATTTGAATTAGTACCAGAATCGGAACTAAAATAAATGCACGCTTTCTCCGCTTGGGAGATCGAGTAGAAAAAACTAAGCCGTTTGGGATCTTGTTGTTCATATTCAAAAAAATATTTCGCTATAAATACGAAAAGAAGTTTAATAAAACCATCAGCTGAAATCAGCGCTCCAAAATCAGCGGAATCAGTGTTCCAAAACCACTACCTTTAAACCGTGAGCAATCCCAAGATCAACATAGAAGTTTCTGAAAAAGTAGCGAATCTGCCGCTTTCACCCGGAGTGTATATCTACAGAGATAAAAGCGGAAGTGTGTTGTATGTAGGAAAAGCCAAGAAGCTACGAAACAGAGTACGTTCTTATTTTCAGGAATCCCGGAATGTAGATGGGCGAATCAAAACCATGGTTTCCAAGATCGATGATCTGGAAGTTGTAGTTACTGATTCGGAAGCGGAAGCTCTGATCTTGGAGAATAACTTTATTAAGCAGTATCAGCCTCGCTACAACATTATGTATCGGGACGACAAGTCGTACCCTTATATCTGCATCACAAAAGAAGATAAACCCAGAGTGTTTCCAACCCGGACCATCGTAAAAGATGGAAGTAAATATTACGGTCCGTACGACAGCGTCATAAACATGAAGCGAATGCTGGAAACCATTCGTAAAGCTTTTGATCTTTGTACCTGCGCGGTTTCAATCAAGAATATTGATCGAACTCGTGGGATTCCTAAGTGGCATTCCTGTTTCGATGATTATTTAGAGAACTGCTCCGGCGATTGGGATAATGAACGCTATAATGTTGTTGTATCTAAAGTAGAGCGATTGTTGAATGGACAAACGGAAGTGTTGATCCGTGAACTGAAAGAAGAAATGGAAATAGCATCTTCCGCTTTAGCATTTGAAGAAGCGGCTAAACTTCGGGATAGCCTTATTGCCGTTGAGCGCTACAGCAAGAAAATGAAAATGGTCGCGGATAAGAAAGTAGATCGCGATGTATTTGCATTGATCATCGATTCAGAACTTGTAGAAGCCTGCGGGGTTTTATTTAAAGTTCGTGAAGGGAAGTTGATCGGTAAATTTCACCGCTTTTTGAAAAATATTGATGGACTGGCTGAAGGTGTTCTGCTTCAGTCTTTTGTGGAAGATTATTACACCGGACAATATACAGCTGCTATTCCGGATGAGGTGTATATCAGCAAAGAAATGGAAGATGACGAAGCATTGGTACAGTATTTATATCAGGAAAAAGGAAAAAAAGTACCGGTTCATGTGCCGCAGATCGGAGAAAAGGCTCAGTTGATCAAAATGGCAAAAGCCAATGCGAAACTACATTTAAATGAAAGAAGATTAGAAAAAGAAAAAGCAGAAAGAGATCGGATTCCTCATGCAGTAAAAGAGTTAAAAGAGCATTTAGGGTTACAAAGACTTCCTCGTAGAATTGAGTGCTTTGATAATTCAAATTTACAGGGATCAGATCCTGTAGCTTCCATGGTTTGTTTTGTAGATGCTAAACCCAGAAAAAGTGAATACAAGCGATTCAATATAAAAACGGTGGTCGGACCAGATGACTTCGCATCGATGAAAGAGATATTGACACGGCGCTACTCCAAAGTGATGAAAGATGGATTACAAATTCCTGATCTTATTATTGTGGATGGAGGAAAGGGGCAACTAAGCTCATCAGTTGAGGCGCTCAAAGAAATCGGATTCTATGGTGAATGTGAAATTATTGGTTTGGCAAAGAGATTAGAAGAAGTGTTTTTGCCTGAGAAATCTGAATCTATAATGATCCCCAAAAAGTCAACTGCGCTTAAACTTATTCAGCAAGCCAGAGATGAAGCACATCGTTTTGCGATCACATTTCATCGTCAAAAAAGGTCCAAGAGAACATTGATCACGGAACTCACTGATATAGAAGGAGTGGGTGAAAAAACATCACAAACACTATTGAAAGAATTCGGTTCAGTCAAAAAAGTAAAACAAGCCGAAATAGAAGAGATTCAAAAAGTGATCGGGAAAAAATCCGGAGAAAAAGTTTACAACCATTTCAATAGTTAGATCGTCTTAGCTTTTGATGTGATTAAACGGCTAACATCATCATGTGATATGAAGGTTGAGCATCATCAATTAAAATAGAACCAAGCCAATTGTCTTGGCTCTTCGTACAATAGTGTAAGACAAGAGGTAAAAATGCTCTTTGTGTTAATATATGTTATTGATTGAATGTAATTGAGGTATTCAGAGTTTAATCAATACGTTGGCAAAGAGTTAACCCCAAAATACACGGGTGAACACAATGGAACTATTAAAGAGAACTACAAAGGCATCTTATAAAGATCTTCGGGACAGAGATCTGGTTCGTTATTTCAGAAAAAAAGCTGACGAAGCTGCATTCAATGAATTAATGAACCGACATCAGGCAAAAATTTATTCATACATCTACAGTATGATCAACAACCCTGAAACAGCTAATGATATTTTTCAGGAAGTGTTTACCAAGGTGGTCACAAAAATGGACGACACCTATAATGAACAGGGTAAATGGATTGCCTGGGTAATGAGAATTGCGCACAATGCAACAATTGATCATATAAGAAAACAAAAGCGATATATCGACGTTAACTCTTGGTACGACGATGATGATTCTCGCTCAGATTACTTCGATAGAATGACGGACGAGAGTTGGGTAGACGCAGATGAGCAATTAGTTGAAGGCGAAACAAAGTCCAGTTTAATGGCTCATATAGCTAAATTACCTGAGGAACAACGCACCGTTGTACTTTTGAGGCATTATTACGAAATGCCCTTTAAAGAAATCGCAGAATTGACTAATGTATCAATAAATACGGCACTAGGTCGTATGCGTTATGCGTTGATCAATTTGCGCAAGCACTTTGAGGAAGAAAGACAACATGAGTTTAAACATGCAAATAAACGATGAAGACTGTATTCGGTACCTCATGAGGGAGATGGATCCCTCTGAGGAGATCGAATTTGAAAGAGAAATGATGAGTAACGAAAATTTACTCATAGAAGTTGAAAGTTTAAGGAGCACATACAATAAGGTTAAAAAGTTACCATTAAAGCAGACACCTGCTGAAATACTCGAGAAAGTTAAAAAACAAGCTGTATCCGATCAGCAAAAGCAGTTACGCAGTTCATTTAAGTTAATCGGTTGGTTTGGAAAAACAGTAGCGGTAGCCGCAACCATTCTGTTACTTATTTCTGTATCTGTATATTTCATTGATTTTGGAACGCTGACCAGCTCACCTGCTCAAAGCACTGTAATTTCTGCCGGTACCGTTCAGCCATGGGTTGACAGGAATGAAATTATTAAGATATCAGATCGTACGGATGCGATTCAGGCACAAAGAATTGGAGCTGATTATGAGCAGAGCTATGAAAAACTTATTCCTGTAAACAAAGTTGTTATACCTTCAAATCAAAGACAAGGTGTACTATTGACCAGTTCTCCGGTTAATAACTAAATCTAATTGTGGATAACTTACCATCAGGATGTGAATAAGTATTTTTGTATCGCATGATACCTCGCTTTATATTAATTTTAATGTCAAAGAACCAAAAAAAGCGAGTATTTAATGGGTAAAGTGATTTCTATAGCAAATCAGAAGGGAGGAGTAGGTAAAACAACTACTGCTATCAACTTAGCAGCTAGTTTAGCCGCTATAGAACACCCTACACTTGTAATCGATATTGATCCTCAAAGCAATACTACAAGTGGTTTAGGAATTGATGTTAAAACAGTGACTAATTCTGTTTATGAAGTGATGATAGGTAGTACTGACACTACTGAAACGATACGCTCAACAGAATTGGATTTTCTGGATTTGGTACCGGCTCATATAAATTTAGTGGGCGCAGAAATTGAAATGATTGACAGAGAGGATCGCGAAAGAATTCTTGATAAGGCGATCGGTGATCTAAGAGATAAATACGATTTTATAATAATTGATTGTCCACCTTCACTGGGACTTTTAACGATCAATGCGCTTACAGCATCTGATTCTATCGTAATACCTGTTCAGTGTGAATATTTTGCTTTAGAAGGACTTGGTCAATTATTAAATACCATAAAGATTGTAAGACAACATTTGAATCCGGATCTGGATATAGAAGGGGTTTTGTTAACGATGTATGATACAAGAACAAGACTATCCAATCAGGTTGCTGAAGAAGTAAAGCGTTATTTTGATGACAGAGTTTTTAAATCAGTTATTGCAAGAAATATTAGGTTAGCTGAAGCTCCAAGTTTTGGTAAACCGGCGCTTTTATATGATTCTACAAGTACCGGAAGCAAAAATTATCTTTCATTGGCTCGCGAGATCATTAAGAAAAACAGAAAGCTATTTAAGGATAGCCCTGTACTTTCTAATTAAGGAATAATAGTATGGCTAAGAAGGTTTTAGGAAGAGGTTTAGGAGTATATTTCCCGGAGTATCAATCCGATGAGGAGAAGTCTGAAGAAAATAAAAGAGAACCAATTGCAAAACAAAAAGGCTCCGAATCGGAAAAACCTGTTGAAGTTGATCCAGCGGAGTTAGTAAATGTAGTTCTTCATATTCCGGTAGATGATATTAGGGCAAACCCTCATCAACCGCGTAAGGAATTCGACGAAGAGAAGCTGGATGAACTGGCTGACTCTATTAAAGAGCATGGAATTATTCAGCCACTTACGGTAAGGTATATTGGCGAGAGAAAGTTTGAGCTTATAAGTGGTGAACGCAGATTAAAAGCATCGAAACTTGCAGGGCTAAAAGAGATAGCAGCATACGTTCGTAAAGCTGATGATGAGCAAAGTATGGCATTTGCTTTGATAGAGAATATTCAGAGGGAGGATTTAAATGCCCTTGAAGTTGCTCTGGCGTATAAAAGGCTTTTAGAAGAATTTGATTATACTCAAGCTCAGGTTGCAGAAAGGGTTGGTAAGAACAGAACAACCGTTACGAATATGTTGCGGTTATTAACCTTACCGGATTTCATTCAAACAGCTTTAAAAAAGAATGAAATAGCTATGGGACATGCTCGTTCTTTAATAACTATTGAAGATATTTCTGAACAACAAAATCTTTTAAAGAAAGCAGTTGCAAATGAATGGTCGGTTCGGCAAATGGAAGATGCCGTAAGAGCGTTATCTTCAAGTGGAAAGAAAAAGAAAAAAGCGCCTAAGAAAGATCTGAATAACCCGTTTTATGAAGAAATATCTTCAAGACTGCGACAAACATTTAGTACTAAAGTGCTGGTCAACCCAAAATCCAAAGGTGGAGAAATTAAAATCGAATATTATTCAGAAGACGACCTGGAGCGCATTCTTGGGATTCTTGATTCGATTTAATATCGTTTTTGTAAGCTTATTAATATTAAGCTCAGTAAGTACAAAAGCCCAGTATTTACAAAAAGCAGATTTAGAAAGGTATTCTTTTAACTATTCTCTTAGTGCTGACACTGCAGAAACTCAGTATCCGGATCCGAAATTAGTAGTACGAAGGTCATTAATAGTTCCGGGTTGGGGACAGGTAACAAACAGGCAAACGTGGAAAGTCCCTATCGTTTATGGATTGCTTGGTGGACTTGGATATTACAGTGTATACCTTACGAAACAATATCATGATTACAGGGCCGCTTATTATAATTCCTTTGATTCAAATACTGATATGAGGTTTGGCGCTACGCCCGGATATTTAGTAGGACAAAATGCGAGCAGTTTAAAAAGTAACAGAGATTTTCTTAGAAACAGAAGAGATTTCATTTATGTAACGATATTTCTGTCATATGTGTTAAATGCAGTAGATGCTTACGTGTTTGCACATTTACGCCCTTTTGATGTATCAGATGATCTTTCAATGAATAGGACATTTAAGCCCGATAATATTACATCTCCATTGCTGGGAGACGTACCTTCAATTTCACTTTCAATAAGTTTTTAACATGAATAAATCCAAAAAATCAGAAGCACAAATACAAAGGCAATACGAGGAAGGGAGTAATAAAGATATTTGGAGTGTCTTTAAAATTATGGGGGAATTTGTTGAGGGCTTCGATACTTTATACAAAGTGGGGCCTTGTATTTCAATTTTTGGATCCGCACGAACAAAACCGGGCGATAAATATTACGAACTTGCTGTTGAAACCGGAAAACTGATTACTGAAAAAGGATTTGGTGTAATCACAGGAGGTGGACCGGGTATTATGGAAGCCGGCAATAAAGGAGCTTCGGCCGGAGAAGGGCGCTCAGTTGGGTTGGGAATCGAGCTTCCGTTTGAACAGGGGATGAATGAGTTTGTTAATAAAGACTATTCAGTAGACTTTAATTATTTCTTTGTTAGAAAAGTGATGTTCGTGAAATATGCTCAGGGATTTATCGTTTTTCCTGGAGGGTTCGGAACTTTAGATGAGCTTTTTGAAAGTTTAACGCTTATTCAGACTCATAAAATAACAAAAATCCCAATTATTCTGTTTGGATCAGATTATTGGAATGGCTTGGTAGATTGGATAAATAATACAATGATGGAAGCCGGAACAATTTCTGAGAAAGATTCTGATTTATTTCATGTTACGGATAGCAAAGAGGAAGCGGTAAAAATAATTTGTGACTTTTATGAGAAAAAGGAACCAAAACCGAATTTTTCATTTTAAACAAGGAAGGAAGAGTATTTCAACTAACATGAATATGTGAGAAATATCCAAAGGAATAAATGGGTTATTAATTTTAGATATGAAGCTTTTTTTTATTTAAATTAAAAGCTTTGAAATAATTAACACTAGACATTAGAAAAATGAAATTTATCAATAAAAGTTTATTGGTTTTATTTGTGGGGCTGTTATCAAGTGCTGTTTACGCTCAAAGCACTTATGAAGATGCAGTAAAATTATATAATAGTGCTGCTGAACAAGCATCAGCTAAAGAATATGACAAAGCTATTTCTACTTATATGGAAGCTGCTCAAATTGGCGAAGAGTTGGGTACTCCACAAGGTACAGATATTAAATCTCGCTCAGAGCAACAAATCCCTAAGGTTCAATTGAATAAAGCTGGAAATTTATTTAATACTTTCAGATCGTCAAAGCAGATTGCTGATTTAGATGTTGCAATAGCAGCTTTTGAAGAAACAGTTGAAGTTGGAAAGAAATACGAAGATACTCGTGTTACTCAGGCTGCTCAAGGGTATGTTCCTCAATTATATTATCAGAAAGCTACAATGCTGTTTAAAAGAGAAATGTATGAGGACGCAGACAAAGCTTTGAATAGTGCCATTCAAGCAAATGCTAATTATGCTCAGCCTTATTACACCAAAGGTTTAGTTGCAAAGAAACTATCTGACGATATCAATGATGCTTTAAGATGGTTTGATCAGGCAATTGCAGTAGCTGACAAAACAAACAAAGGTCAGATTTCAAGACAGGCCAAAAACGCTGCTCATGACGAACTTCTTTTCAGAGGAGCAAAACTAATTGAAGCAAAAAATTATAGTGATGCAATCGACCTTCTGAAGCTAGCAACAGAGTATGATGCTGAATCTGCTGATGTATATTACAGAATTGCTGAAGCTTACAACAAACAAAGCAAATATGATTTAGCAATTTCAAATGCTAAAATTGCTTTAACTCATGAAAATGGTGGTAAAACTGATAAGGCAAAGATCTATTTTGAAATGGGTTTTGCGCATCAAATGAAAGGTAACAAGGCTGATGCATGTAGTGCCTATACCAATGCTTCATTTGGGTCTTTTAAAGCTCCTGCTGAACATTCTATGGAGTTTGAACTAAAGTGTGGGTCAACCAATTAATCCACTCTTCTGAATTTAAGCTCAGTGTAAAGTTTACACTGAGCTTTTTTTATGCCAAAAATCTTTGGGAAGGGATTTATCTCTTCAATCTCAAACAAGCTTTTCCTATCTTTACATTTTAAATTTCTACAATAACACTAACTACTCTCTTTTATGGCTTCAATAGACCAGCTGTGTGTAAATACAATTAGAACTCTCTCAATGGATGCTGTTCAAAAAGCCAATTCAGGCCACCCCGGTATGCCAATGGGTATGGCCGATGTATCTTATATTTTATGGACAAGATTTCTTAAACATAATCCAAAAAATCCGGAATGGTTTGACAGAGACAGATTTATACTCTCTGCAGGTCATGGCTCCATGTTGATCTATAGTTTATTGCATTTAACAGGATATGATCTGAGTTTGGATGAAATCAAGAATTTTAGACAAATGGGAAGTAAAACGGCTGGTCACCCTGAGAAGCACTTAACTCCAGGTGTTGAAATGACAACCGGACCGCTAGGACAAGGATTCGCTACAGGAGTAGGAATGGCAATGGCAGAAAAATTTCTGGGAGGAAAATTTAATAATAGTTCTCATACTGTTATTGACCATTATACCTATGCAATAGTTAGTGATGGAGATTTAATGGAGGGAATTTCACATGAAGCAGCTTCTTTAGCAGGTCATTTACAGTTAGGAAAAATGATCTATTTATATGATGCGAATTCTATTTCAATTGATGGGTCAACAGATCTTGCATTTACTGAAGACCCGGTAAAAAGGTTTGAAGCGTACGGTTGGCATGTTCAGGAAATAGATGGTCATAATCATGATGAAATTGAAACAGCCATTAAAAATGCACAATCAGAAACTTCAAAGCCATCTATTGTAATTTGTCGAACTCATATTGGTTTTGGTAGTCCAAACAAGCAAGATTCAGCATCTTCGCATGGTTCACCTTTAGGAGATCAAGAAATTGTACTTACAAAAAAGGCATACGGATGGGATCCTGAAAAGAAGTTCTTTATTCCAGAGGAAGCTTTAGCTGTATTCAGAGAGGAGATCACAAAAGGTGATGCAAGTGAAAAATCCTGGAATGGTATTTTAAATGAATATCGAAGAGAAAACAAAGAACTTGCATCCGAATTAGAAGCTTGGATGAATGGAAAATTACCAGATAATTTAGAATCATTACTTCCGGTATTTGATACAGATGAAAAAGGTATAGCCACAAGATCTTCTTCAGGAACTGTATTAAATGAATTGAAAGATAATATAAGAAACCTCTTTGGCGGGTCTGCTGATCTGGAAGGAAGTGTTAAGACAAACCTTAAAGACGAAGGAGTTTTTAATGCTTCAAATTCATCAGGAAGAAATGTTCATTATGGAGTAAGAGAACATGGTATGGTTGCGGCATTGAATGGGATGGTGCTCCATGGAGGAGTAATACCATTCGGAGGTACATTCTTTGTATTTACAGATTATTGCAGGCCGTCAATCAGGTTAGCAGGGTTGATGAAAACGCCTTCTATTTTTGTAATGACACATGACAGTATTGGGTTAGGTGAGGACGGGCCAACACATCAGCCCGTAGAACATTTGGCAAGTTTAAGAGCTATGCCAAACGTACAAGTAATTCGTCCCGGTGATGCTAATGAGGTTTCATATGCCTGGAAAGTAGCAATTCAAAGTAAAGAAACTCCAACAATCATTGTTTTAACAAGACAAAACATACCTACCTTTTCCAGATCTGATGAAAATGCAGCAAGTTTAACAGAAAAAGGAGCATACATATTATCTGATTCTGTTGATGAAATTCCGGATTCAATAATAATCGGGACCGGCTCTGAAGTACATTTAGCTATGGAAGCAAAAGCATTACTGAGTGAAAAAGGAATGGATGTTCGAGTTGTAAGTATGCCTTGTTGGGAATTATTTCAGCAACAATCAGCGGAATACAGAGAGAAAGTATTACCAACATCTGTAACTAACAGAGTATCAGTTGAGGCTGGATCTACATTTGGTTGGTCTAAATGGGTAGGTGATCAAGGAATATCAATTGGAATTGATACTTTTGGAGAATCAGCTCCATATGAAGAATTATACTACCATTTTGGAATTACGACCGAAAAAGTTGTTGAAACTGTACAACGCCAAAAGTAGCATACAGGCAAATTTTCTTCTTTATAAAAAAAGCCTGATTTCTTTATTGAAATCAGGCTTTTCTATAGGTTCTAACTCTATTTAATTAACGTCATCCTTTTTATTTGAGAAAAGGAGCGATTTTGAGAAATTGATTTAGCATCAATTCTGTAGAGATAAACTCCACTAGCCAGATTCTCAGCATTGAAGCTTAATGAATGTGATCCAGCGGTTTGTGATGCTCCTTTAATGAGATCAGCAACCTTTCTTCCGTTTATATCATATACAGAAATGGAAACTGTACTGCTTGATGGCAGCGAGTATGAAATATTAGTGGATGGGTTGAATGGATTTGGATAATTTTGATCCAGACTGAATTTTTTTGGAAGGATAACAATTTCAGCATCTTCATTAGAAACGGATGTTGATACGTTTCCAATAAAAATTCCTCTACCATGAGTTGCAATTGCCAGTGTTTTGTCAGAAGGTCTGTAATCCAGATATTCTACTACTGTATTACCAATCGTAGAGGCTCCCTGAAGCTTCCATTCTGTGTTGGCTCCATCAATAGTATTTGTTGCATATAACCCTGTACTGGTTCCAACGTAGTACGTTTTTTCACCTGAACTCGTTTTAGTAATAGCAGCAGTCCTAACTGAAGGGCCGTTACCATTTAAAGGTTCAAGATTACCTCCGATTCCAGTCCAATTATTTCCTCCATTTGTAGAATAGTAAATACTTTCTGTACTGTAATTAGACACTACTGCTATAATTTCATTTCCATTATCTTCGCTAACTGCGATATCATGGATGTAAGCACCCGTAGGTGGAATAGAATCTGAAGTAGCTTCTGTAAAGCTTTTGACGCTCAGATCAGCAGAGGTAGTTGCCGTACTGGAATTTTTAAGTCTGTATATTTGAGGTACTGAAGTATTAGAGAACGACGCATAGTACAGCACATCCTCAGGATTAGTAGTACTTAATGCCAGAGTAGAAATTATCGTAGATCCAGAAGTTGAAAGTTGAGTTAACTCAGTCCAGCCTTCATTGGTGCCGTCTGCGTTGTTAGTATTTCTTTCTAATGAAGTTGCTGAATTATTGCGAAAGAGATCATTACCGGCGGGATAAAATATAAAATCTTCATCAACATGATTTACTAAATACGGATGAATGAATAATTGTTGTGAAGCTCCAAGCGGGGATATGTAAGAAAAGTCTGTAGGCTCTCCAAAAGCATTATAGTCATATTTTATCAGACGTCCTCTTTGAGATGATGTAGTTAAGTAATTTGTTCCGAGGTAGGCATATGAACCATCACCGGAAGAAATATCTGAGGAACCGGAAGCACCCGTTAAGTTCGAATACTCAAAATAAGGAGATCCATTATCTTGTGTTCCTCCAAGAATCCTTTCGTCACCTGCATCAGGATGTAAAGTAACAGTATAAAATTGAGTTACGTTATACCCATTATTCAAATTATCCCAAGTTATAGAAAAGCTAGTAATATCTGAAGTGACACTTATCCCTCCATCGTGACTGCTAAACAATCTATTTGGATCATTTGGATCAAATATTGCTGCGTGCTGATCAGGATGGTGATTAAAATATTGAGAAATATTATTTGCTTTAGCATATCCTCCAATCCAATACTCGGTACGTTCATTGCTATCAGTAATACCGTCTTCATCATCATCGTCCGGAGCAGTAGCAAAACCATTTAAAGATCTGTACAAATTAGTACCGCCGATTACTAAGATATCGGGGTCAATAGGATGTACTTCACAGACCATATTATATCCTCCTTGTAGATTTAAATCACCTACAGGGGTTCCAAAATCAGGGATGTTATCTGTCAGTTCAGAGTCTACTATATTGTTTATATCTGAAACATCTATTTTAAAAAGTGTCGGGGCATTAGAATTACTTGCAGCAAATATATAAAATAGATTAGGACTGGATTGTGATGTTCCAATAACTGCTCTTCCAGGTGAAGTAGGGTAATCGTTGGGTGTGACATCTGTCCAAGATAAGCCATCGTCTGAGGATACATAAATACCCGGTGGATTTGTTGAACTGAATCCACTAAATGGTCTTGAAATTGCAGCTATAACAAGACCATTAGACGCAACCTGTACATCACTATAGATGTGTTCATTACTTCCACCCAGCACTCTGGTATTAGAAGAAAAGTTATTTACAGATCGATAGATTCCAAGCGCATTACTTGCAAAAAATTTAGTTCCTGTAGTCGGACTGATTTCTACACGGGAAATAAAATCAAATTCAGAATTGAAAGAAACATCCTCATCTGATGTTGCGGAAATTTGTACCCAGTTATCTCCATTATCATTAGAGACATATATTCCAGAACCATATAACTGTCCGCCGCCACCTCTTGCTCTGGATGAAGCTCCTGAAAATTCACCAGTAGAATAGTACCATGTATCTAAATTAGCAGGATCTTGTACAAGAGATGTTACACCCAGGTTTTGTCCGAGATCACTGGTTTGCACCCAGTTTTCACCTCCATCAATAGATTTCCACATTCCTCCGGATGCTCCACCCGCAAGTATAATATCAGAGTCTCTGGAATCGATACCTAAACCTCGAGTTCTCCCTCCAACATCATTCGGACCGGCTTCAACTATATCAATTTCTTCGGGAAGATTTGCTGATTTATATAAATATGTATTTTCAAGAGCTTCAGCATGTTTGAGCTCTCTGGTTCTAATGTTAGAAGGGATAGAGTTAGTTCGAGGGTTTCTCATCAAACGAAAGAAATGTTCTCTTCTGTCTTCAGAATTTTCAGCTCTGTCAGTTACAGATTCTTCTTGAGAATGGAGGTGCTGAGAAAGTGGTTTTTCTACATTCTTATTGGGTATTAAAAATAATAAAAAAAAGAACGATGCTGCCAAAAAAAATACGCTTAAAATATTATGTATTTGTTTTTTCATAGTTAGTTTTTGATAGTTATTAATTTCCACAGGGTAGTCTTTGTTTTATCCCCCATCATCATGTTGCTTTCATTGTTCGAAAGTATTGCAACAAGAGTATTATTTTGTTTGATTAAATTTAAAGATTTGTTGTAAAGTTCATTATTTACTGCAAAACTTATTTTTGATCCTGAAGGCACAGGATCAGTAGCACTTCCATAGCTTATAATTTCAATTACTTCAGAAGAAACCATTTTGTGAGAATCGTTATCTTCTATCATTAAAATTTTTAGATGGGCTTGTATTTGTCCGGGAGCTAAACTTACTTCAGCTTCAGGAGTTGGTTCAGAATTCTGAGTTGTATTCTTTTTATTTGCACAGTTAATTAAAAGAACAGAACAAACTACCAGTAGGAAACTTTTTTTCATATAGAATAGATGAATTATTAGTTATAACAATATTGTAATTTACTTTAACTATATCAGCATTAATTTATAATATTTTAGTCAAGAACTGTAGCTTTGAATAAACTTTTATTTCAAAAAATAATTGCCCAAACAAGTGATTCCCCAATAGCATTAGAGATATCTGATACAGAAGGTTGCTATATAAATACCACTGACGGGAAGAATTATCTGGATTTCATATCCGGAATTGCAGTTAGTAGTTTGGGGCATAATCATCCAAAAATTATTCAGGCATTACATGATCAAATTGATAAACATCTACATGTAATGGTGTATGGAGAGTTTATACAAAAGCCTCAAATTGAGTTTGCAGAATTATTGATACAGCAGCTTCCAGATTCACTAGAACAAATATATCTGGTAAATAGTGGAACCGAAGCAGTGGAAGGAGCTCTGAAACTAGCTAAGAAATCTACAGGAAGAACAAAGTTAGTTGCTTTCAAAAACAGCTACCATGGAGATACTCATGGTTCGTTAAGCGTAACAGGGAGAGATGTATACAGAGATCCTTATTTACCATTGTTACCTAATGTGCATTTTGGTGAATTTAATGAAGATTCAGCTCTACAATTAATAGACACAAATACGGCTGCGGTTATTTTAGAACCTATTCAGGGAGAAGGGGGGATAATACCTGCTCATAAGAAATGGCTTGAATCGTTAAAAGTAAAGTGTGATGAAAATGGGGCACTTTTAATTTTTGATGAAATCCAAAGTGGGTTTGGGAGAACCGGTAAACTGTTTGCTTTTGAACATTACGAGGTTACACCGGATATTTTGTGTATTGCAAAGGCAATGGGAGGCGGAATGCCAATTGGTGGGTTTGTATCTTCAACAAAAGTGTTTCAAAGTTTTATGTATGATCCTCCTTTGAACCATGTAACAACTTTTGGAGGTCATCCTGTAAGTTGTGCAGCTGCATATGCGAATCTGAAAGAGCTTTTGGATGGAGGATACTTACAAAGAGCACAAAAAATTGAAGAAATAATTAAATCAACTTTAAAGGGAGAGGGGATAAAAGAAGTGCGGGGAGTTGGTGCTATGCTTGGTCTGGAACTGGAAACAAGAGAGCTAACCGAGAATGTAGTAAACCATTGTTTTGAAAAAGGAATACTATTGGGTTGGACACTGCATTCCAATACGTTGGTTCGGTTGGCTCCTCCATTAATTATTACGGATGATCAACTAAAATTTGTAACGAGCACCATTATGGAAGGTATTTCAATCTATTATTGAATTAGTTTTGCTGATCAAGTGAATAATTCACCATCCATTTAATGCCAAATTTATCTTCTAGCATTCCAAATTTTGCATTCCAAAATGTAACTTCAAGAGGCATGGTAATATTACCTCCATCCGATAGCTTTTTAAAAACTTGTTCCAGTTTCTGCTCATCATCAAAATGAAGATTGATCTGAATGTTATTACCATTGATGATTTTTTTGTGTGGGGCTCCATCTGAGAACATAATTTTGTTATCCCCAAATACCAGTTCAGCATGCATTATTTTATTCTTATAATCGTCTTCAACAGGCATCTCAGTATCGCCAAAACGCCGAATGGCCAGTTCCCCTCCTAAACATTGATGATAAAAGGTGATAGCCTCTTCACAATTTCCGGGAAAGAAAAAATAAGGTGATATTAGATTCATAGTTTTAAGACTTAAAGAGTAGTTAGTGCGTAAACCAAAATATTGACACCCATTCTCAGCGCTTGTTGCCGTACTGATGCAGGATTATTATGAATTTCAGAATCTGCCCAACCGTCGGCTAAATTAGATTCATAAGTATAAAAAACGACCATTCTTCCATTTTTAAACAATCCAAAACCTCTGGGTGACTGATTATCATGCTCATGAATTTTGGGCAAACCGTTGCTAAAATTAAACACATTATTATAAATAGGATGTGTATATGGAATTTCAATAAATTCTTCTTCAGGATATACCTGTTGCATCATTTTTCTGGCATGCTCATCAATACCATAATCATCGTCTATATATAAAAAGCCTCCGTTATCCAGATAGGTTCTTAAGTTGTTTGCTTCTGAAGTGTTTATACTAATATTTCCATGACCTGTTAAGAAAATAAAAGGATAGCTATGGAGATCACTGCTGCCAATAGAAACATCTTTATATTCTGATTTTATGCTGATCGAGAACTGATCTTTAGTAAAATTTATCAGGTTTGAAAGAGAAGATGGGTCGTTATACCAATCACCTCCACCTCTGTATTTAGCTCTGGCTATTTCAAACTCCGACGATGTTTGTGAAAAAACAGGTGTCTGAAGAAGTCCAAAAAAAATAATTATAACAAGAAATCTCATAAGTCCGGAGTTATTCTGGTCTTTTAATATAAGTTTGGATTGTATCAGCAGCAATAGAGCCAAATACTCCTATTCCTCCTTCAATATTGTAAAGAATATTTGGTATTTCACCAGGAGAAAGAGTTGATCCTCCCAGCTGTACGCTTTGTGAACGAACAAAATCATAAATATTATCATCAATAATATTAGCCACAATTTGGTTTTCTTCAAAAAATGCAACAGCTAGCCAAGGATATTGTAAAATCACTGAACTATCAGGAGATATTTCAAAATTAGATTCATTTACTATTCCTGAACTCGTTTTTTCAAAATCTTCCAACTCATCTTCGTCTTCGTCAAAAAAACTAGCATAGAAAGGTGTGAAATTTTCAAAGATTGGTTTTTGAGCAATAGTTGTAAAGATGAAGTAATTCTGCCTGAAACCATTATCACTGGGGCTCAAAGTAACCTCTAGTCTTTCGGGTGATTGATAAGTTATGGAATCAGGTACTGGTGATATGGTACTAAAAGCTTCCGGTACATTAGTATAGGCTGTAATAACGGCCTCAGGTTCTCCGGGTATATTATCAATTATTAACCGATAAGTTCTACCTGGTACAACATCGCGAGGAATAAGAGGAGCATAAATCCCCGGCTTTTCCATCAAATAAGTATATGAACTTTCTACTGTAGTGTCCTCATCAATCGTCAGAAGCTGAATAATAACTCTTGCTTCAGATATGGTATATGTACCAAAGGTATACCTTTCAGTTGCAGGGCCTGTAGTGGATAAATATACTTTTGGGAGAGGGCTTTGAGCTACTAAATAGCTTTCTACTACAAAATATTCTTCATACTCATCTTGAGGATACAGTTCACATGCAGATACAAAAAGAAGAAGAATCAGAAATGAATAAAGGGTTTTGTTTTTCATATTAAAATTTTACGGTATATGAAATTGACGGTAATAGAGGTAAGAGTGGAACCTCTGATCTTTTTACTGGGTTTTCATCAAAATCGTAGCTGTAAAACCATACATTTCTTCGGGAGAGTACATTTATAATCTGGAATTGCCACTCTGCTTCTCCCAAATTAAAGAATGTTCCTAAACGAGAGAATGAAATATCCATTCTATGATATGCAGGCAAGCGAGAAGCATTTATTTTACCAACTGTAAAGCTGTTTATTTCCTGATTATCCCAAGGTCTGTTTCCTGAAATATAGCGACCTAAGACTTCAGTGTAAGCCTGACCCGTTGCATAATTAAATGTAAGTGTGGTGTTCCATCTACTGCTTAGTTTATAATCTAAAACAATGTTAATATCATTTCTACGATCATATTTGGGAGGGTATCTTCGACCTGAACCTTCAGGATTTCCAATATCATTGTTATAGTTATCGAATTTTTTCCATGTGTACGCAAAAGTATAACCGATAAATCCGGTAAGTTGACCTGCTCTTTTTTCAAAAAAGAATTCGGCACCATAGGCATCTCCGTCACCAATTCTGAAAAGATCGGGATAGTCTAATCCGGAGGCATCAGGAAGAAAAGGGTCAAGTTCGAAAACATCATTCATGGTTCTATAGTACACTTCAATATCAAAACCGTAGCCTTTAAATGGGATCGTTTTAGCCCCAATAATAAACTGATCTCCAAATGAAGGTTTTACTCCATCATCTGCAGTTAGCCATACATCAAATCCTGAAAAAGCTTCGTTTGTAATCAATGTCAAATATTGATTATATCTTCCATACGCAGTTTGTAATCGTATTCTGTCATTTGCTTTGTATTCAAGAGATAAGCGTGGTTCCAGACGAAAATACTCTCCATCTGATAAATAACTGGTTCTCAATCCGCTTACTATTTTCCATTTCTGATTAGGACGCCAGGTATCAGAAACATAAACTGAGCTATATCTTGAATGACTTCTGGAACTAAAACTTGGTTCGTTATCAAAACGGTCATTTAAGCGAATGGTCAGGGTTCCGGCCCAAATTCCTATTGCAAGATCATGTTTTTCGTTTGGAAGATATTCGAGGTCAGCTTTAATGGAATAATCATAAATGTTATTTCTTCTTTCGATAGGTGTACCACCCAGTTCAAGTTCGGGGTAATTAAAATATTGAGATCCTGTGAGTACAAAATTTGAAAACAATTTTTCATTAAAGATGTGTGTCCAATTCCCACTCAGAGTTCTGTTTCCGTAATTCAGTTTGAACTCAGCATCATCACTAAAAGGAAAGTTAACTTTATCCTGGCCTGAGTAAAAAGCTAAAGAGAGTTTATCATTTTTAGAAGCATCAAAATTAACTTTACCGTTAAAATCCAGAAAGTAAAAACTGGATGGAATGTTATCGCTGGTACTTCTTAAAGCAGCAAGAACAGGTTCTAATGTGCTTCTTCTGGCTGAAAACATCCATGATCCTTTTTTATATGGCCCTTCAATTGAAATACGAGAAGCCAGCATTCCCACAGTTGCAGTACCTTCTGTTCGGTTCCTGTTTCCGTCTTTATTGTAAATAGTCAGGACTGAACTTAAACGTCCGCCGTATTCAGCAGGATACCCACCTTTGTAAAGGCGTACATCTTTGATAGCATCAGGATTGAAGGTTGAGAAAAACCCAAAGAAATGACTTGGATTGTACACGGTATTTCTATCAAGTAAAATCAAAGTTTGGTCAGGACTTCCACCTCTGATATACAATCCGCTGGAGAAATCGGATGCCGCCTTTACTCCGGGCAAAAGCTGAATAGATCGAAAGACATCAGCTTCGAAAACCATAGGAAGTGATTTTATCAGCTCTGTGTTTATCTCAGCAGTACCAATATTTTTTAATTCATCTTTCACACGTTCACTGGTTACAATAATTTCATCTGTAGAAATAACATTAGGTTCCAGTTCAATATCCAACCGAAGGGTTTCATCAGCTGAAAGAGTGATGGTTTTTCTGAAAAGCTTAAAACCTATGTAGGACCCTGCAATGGTATAGGTGCCCGGTTCAATATTTGTAAGTGAAAAATAACCCAGAGTATTTGTGGACGTACCTCTGTTATTTTCCAGTAGTGCAACGTTTGCACTTATCAGAGTCTCTCCTGAACTTTTATCAGTTATGTAACCATTTACCGAAGCATTTTGGGCAATCAGCATTGTTGGCGCAAAAAGCATCAAAAATGCAGCAAGTTGTTTTATCATAAATTAGAATCGGTAATAATTTTTTTGGTCTTTAACGATAAAGCGTTCAAAAAGTTAGCGAAATAAAGAGCTTTTTATTGTTAAGAATATATGATTTATAGATCCAGTTTTGGGGGTTCAGGATCTTTATTAGGTAAATCCAGATCGGTGCCAAAAGCTTTATTCAATTTCTCAATGAAATAGGCAGAGAGTAATGGAGATTCTTTCTCCACATTTTGATGAACAAAGAAGTACAGATTTCTCAAACCATGATCCTTCCAGATCTTAAGTCTGTCTACCCATTCATCCATTCTGGAATAATCTGTTTCATGATTTGCACCTACGTATCTGATAAAAGCATCCGGAGTTGTAAGTCGCATATGAAGAAGATCCCGACGCCCGGCGGTATCAGTAATGATATTTGAGACGTTATGCTCTTCGAACAATTTATAAGTTCGGGCGGCTACGGTTTCATCATTGTACCAATCTGTATGACGGAGTTCAATTGCCAATGGAAGATCCTTCGGCCAGATTTCCAGAAACCTTTCAACCCTGTCAAAGTCTTTGGGTTTAAAATCATCTCTAAGTTGCAGGAAGATCATTCCTAATTTTTCCTCAAAAGCTCTGATCGGGAGTGTGTATTCTTCTACTAATGCTTCCACGCCCTTTAGTCTTTTGAAGTGACTAATACTGTTTACCACTTTTGGGAAGAACTTAAAATTATCTCCGGATTTTTCTCTCCACCCGGAAATTACATCCTCACCATATATTTTATAATGTGTAGCATTTAATTCAATAGAGTTGAACTGTTGCGCATAGTATGTAAGCTCATCTTTTGTGCCACGCGGATAAAAACCTTTCAGATCTTTCTTATTCCACTTAGCGCAACCCACATATATTCCTTCTAGCTTTCCCTGTTTATTTGATTCCAGCACTTTATATGTATCAGGATGGTCTTGGGGAAGTGAAAGGTCTGAATTTCCCGGGTCGTCTACGCTTCCGAATTTCATAGTATTGAATTATGGATTTTAAATTATGGATTTTGAATTCGTCTAGTATGTCATAAAGATCTAGGTATTAGAAGTGTAACCCAAATTCAAAATTTAGAATTCACACATTCAAAATTCTTATTTCAAAGAGGAAAATATTGTCTCAAATTATTCGTATTTTAAGTGCGCAACAAAGATGGGGGTGTTCTGGCTTCGACGGGACGCGTAATATCGCAGGTTGCATGTCGAGATTGTCCAATGGATCTCGTAATAAGAACCATTATGGAAATTAATGTAATTGACAATAATTACTCATACCGACTAGCAGCGTAAGCTGACTGGTCTGTTCCCCCGGTGGCGTGCCTATCAGTGCCGGGCTGAACATCATACAAGATAGGATAGCGTATTGGTGTTTTCTGTCTACAATGCGTGAAACTTAAACAGAATAGTGAGTAGTCGCTTTGTTACTGGGCTCGGCTTCTCGCGAAATTTAATCAGTAACTAAACATGTAGATGTTTGTAGGTTTACTGTTTCGGACCGGGGTTCGACTCCCCGCACCTCCACATAAAATAAATAACCTCTGTAATCGTATTAAAATAAACGAATTACAGAGGTTTTTTTATTTTAGTGAAATAAAACGTGACAAAAACGTGACGCTTTTTTGGTTTTGTCCTTATATTTAGGCGGTATGTTTTGGTAAGTGTTATTGATAAATCTTAACACGAAAATTAAATTTAATGAGTAAATCAAAATCAAAAAAAAATCAATCTACAAGTAAAATACCTACTGTAAACCTGACTAAGATTGAACGAAAGAAAGGGATATCGTATCAATTAGATTATACCCTGAACAAAAAAAGAGTCAGAATATCTTTAGGTTTTATAGATAAGAATACTGCGAATCAACTTCGAGATAAGAAAATTAAAGAGTTGTTACAAGGCAAGGGTGTTTCAACAATTGCTGAATCTAAAAGTCTTTTAGAAGCAATAGAGCTTCATATTGATATTAAGAAAAACAAAGTTCGAAAATCAACATTAAAGAGCTATACGAACTATAGTAATAGAATTGAGGAAGCAATTTCTCAACTAGGTAGAAACAATTACAATAACTTAAAATCTATCACTGAAGGCACATTCAATTTATTAGCTGAGAAAATTAGAGATAATTTTAATAATCCTCATTCATCAAATAATACGTTAACTTTCTTAAAAGCAGTAGAAAATACAGCAATAAGAAAAGGGTATTTAGATAAAAAGTTTTCTCAAGACGTTACAATTTCTAAGCCAGATCCTAATCTTACAGTACAGTTCTATACAAAGGAAGAGTTAGAGAAAATTTGGGAGAGTTGCGACCCATTTTATTTGCCAATCTTTAAGTTAATTGTCTCAACAGGTCTTCGGTCAGGTGAGATTATAAACCTAACCTGGGATAAAATTGGAGCAGAGATGAAGGATCTAAAAATTGATAAGAGACTTGAAGATGGTCAAATTATTTGGAGACCCAAGAGTAAATCGTCAATTCGGTCAGTTCCATTATCAGAAAAAGCTAAAAAGATAATACAAGGACAAAAGGGTACAGGTTCTCACTTCATCTTTGTCACTAAGAACGGAGAGCAATTACACGCAAATACAATCTACAGTGCTTTTGTTTCAGCTCGGGAGAAAGCTAATGTAGCTGATAAAGGAGCAATACATGCTTTAAGGCATACATTTGCTTCTATTTGTGCTCAAAAAGGTCTATCACTGTATAAGATTGGAACCTATTTAGGCCATAGTAGAGATGAGACGACAAGGATATACGCTCATTTAAGTCCTACAGATGATGCTAGAGTATTCAATGAAATTGGTTTATGAAATATTTAATAAATCAATAAATGTTAATCTAAAGAGAACAAACTTTTACCCAAAAGCGCCGTTTTTAATCTGAATTCGGTATAAGAACCATGAGCGATATTGCTCATTAAATCATAATTCTTATACCTATGAATACTCAACTTCTAACACAATGCGGTTCAAAGCGTTGTTCTTTGGAGCAACTTCTTACCATCCCTGAACCAAAGAAAACCAAATCCTACACTCCTCTGAATCATTACGATTTCGCGGTTAACATTCTCACTATTGCCTCAGACCTTCTCAAAGGCTTCCGCTTTGATGGTGACTCTTACGCACTAAGTTCTGATGGGCAGAAAATGTTCGGAGTAGTCACTTACCGGAAGATTAACCCTCAACCTGACGAAGAACTCAAGGTCGCCATAGGGCTGAGAAATTCATACGATAAAAGTATGAGTGCTGGGTTGGTCTTAGGCTCTACTGTTCTAGTTTGTGACAATCTTGTATTTTCTGGAGACATCAAGGTTATGCGAAAGCATCAGGGAGCAGGTATGCATGAAGATCTACACGATCAGATCGTAACAGCGATCTATAAAAGTCAGCATAACTTCCATCAGATCTCCTTGGATGTGCAGGCCATGAAAGAACGACCAATGAGCCAGAAAGAGAAGTACGAGTTTATCGGACTTCTCACGGGGGAAGGTATACTTTCGGCTACACAGTCTACGGCTGCCTTCAAAGAGCTCTGGAAACCCTCTCATGAGGAGTTTACTCAAAATAATCTATGGAGTGGATATAACTGCGCTACGGAAGCATTAAAGAGCTCCCCAGTGCATCAGATTATCCAACGCCACAGCAAGCTACACAAACTGACCAAAGGACTATATCTGAACTAGTTATGAAGCTACCTAAACTCGTTATTAAGGTAATTATCATCATAATTACTGGAGGAAAATCCAAACCAAAATAAAGGCCGCTACTCAGCGGCTTTTTTTTATTTAACCTTTAGAACCAAACATCATAACTATGAATAAACTATTAGATAACATCCCCTCAGAAGAGTGGGTGCAAGATCGAAAGGAGTATTTAGGAGGAAGTGAACTTGCAGCCGCTTTTGGAAAGTCTAAATACCAGACTCCACTTCAGCTCTGGATGATTAAAACAGGAAGAATGGAGCCTCAAGGATCTAGCCCAATCACCGAACTAGGACATATCCTAGAGTCTGTGGTTGCCGAAAAGTTTACTGAAACTACTGGCTTAAAGGCTCGCAATCGTTCGCAGGCTTACCAGCATCCGAGACATTGCTTTCTTAGAGGAAATATCGATCGCCAGATCACCTCTTCTAATCTCCATGATAGTCCTGGAGTATTGGAAATTAAAACGACCAGTTCACAACGGCTTAAGCATGAAGAAAACCTGTATCCTTTAAGTTGGGAATACCAGATTCAGTGGTACTTATTCCTTAGCGGTTATAGCTATAGCTATCTCGCCATTATGGAAAGAGACACAGGGGTCTTTCATGAGCCTATACTGATTCAACGCAATCAAGAGCTCATCGATGAGCTTTTTGAAAAAGCTGTGACATGGTGGAACACGCATATCCTTGCCGATATCCCACCAGATCCAATGAACAATGAAGACATGCTTATTCTGTTCCCTAATAGCGAGGAAGGCAAAATACTTGTAGCTACTCCTGGCTCGTATGGGCTTTATAATGAGCTCTGTAAGGTACGAGATCGAAAGTCTGACTTAGAGAAGATGGAAGAGTATCTGCAAGTTCAACTTAAGCAGAAGCTGGGTGATCATGAGCTACTTCAATGTGGTAGTAAAAAACTAATCAGCTGGAAAAGCTCCACACAAAACAGGCTCGATACTCCAGCTTTTAAACAAGCTCACCCAGAGCTGTACAAACAATTCTTAAAACAAACATCAACCAGACGGTTTACCGTCCATTAAACAGGAGACAATTATGTCACTAGTTATAAAAGAAGACCCCAATGAATACCCCCTTTGTCCCGACGGATTACATTCTGCTGTTCTAGTAGATGCCGTTGACCTAGGAAAGCAAGAAAGCCCATGGGGAGCTAAACACAAGCTTTCCCTGGTATTTGAAACGCAGCTTCAAGACGAAGAAGCAAACCATTATATCCTTGCAAAAAGATATACATGGAGCCTCCATGAAAAGAGTAATCTTCGAAAAGATCTAGAGCGTTTCCGAGGGGAGAAGTTCAGCCTTGACGAGCTATCTCAGGGAATCGATCTGGAAGCATTCCTTGGTATGTCTTGCAACTTGCTCGTAGTTCACAATGCAGTGGAGGATGGTAAAGTGTATGCTAATATTGAATCGGTTCTTCCTTATAAGAATTCAACGGGTACTGTAGAGTACTTTGGGCTAACTCCATCTGGTACGTATCAGAGGGTGAAAGAAAGAGAAGGATACAAAACTCCTAAGGAGTTTGAACTAAATGGAGTGTAAACTCCGAAAGAGAAGGCTTAGGTTTTCTCTTTAGGTTGAATCAGATAACTATTGCTATATAAATTTCTTTTCAATTTCAGAGACAATATCTGATGCTTTTACATCTAACCCGGATGCAATTTTGATTAGTGTTTCAATTGAAGGTAAACGCTCTCTTCGTTCAATTTTGTCGATCATACTTCGAGAGACATTAGATTTTTCAGCCAATTTTTCTTGAGATAATCCAGCGTCTTCTCTATATCTTTTTAAAACAAAAGAAGTTGTCTTCAATATTTGATCGCCATGTACCATGAACGTAAAATGGCGTGAATTTCATCTTACTATTGCGTACATTAGTGTGCAAAAATAATTGAAACAATGAAGAACCTTTTTTGGACAGCATTAGGGGTCGGTTTAATCAATTTAATTTTTAAGCCATTCAAGCCTCGTACTTTACCTGCGAAGTTTCAAACTCAAAAATGTTTGAAGTGTGAATCAGGAAATGGTCAGATTAAGCAATATGATGGGGACTCTGGAAGGAGCTCATATGAATGTATTGAATGTGGAGATATTTGGGTAACTAGCAAAGTACCTAGAGGTTATACACTTTAATTGTTTAAGTACCATTTTGGTTCTCTAATCTATCTATTTCTAATGTGCGCCGTATCATAAAAGCTGAATATTCCTTTCCAGGTACTTTACCAAGCTTAATTGATTCATTCACAATTTCTATTATACTTTTCTTTAATACATCTGTGTAGTTAACGATTTGAGCGTGATGTAACTCAAACCAGTGTAGCGCCAGAAGACAATTAGCCTCAGTAATCATTTTTTTATTGATTAGCTCAATGAGTGGTTCATTTTGATCCAGTATTGGGGAACCATTTGAATAATTTTCTAACAACCAATTAAGAGAGTGATATAAATAAAATGAGTTTGAATCGTATTCGTTCATATAGCTAAATGAATAAATTTTATCGAAATAATTTTTTTTAATTGTAAAGTCCAGTGATTCAAAATCAATATCTACATTTATAGATGAATTAGAATACTCATAATTTAAATCATGATATGCATTAGTTCCGTTATTCAATTTATTTAAAAGATCCACACTCCCGGATAATGCAGCTAAAGTAATATCTTTTTTATTATAGAATGGTTCTTTGTGAACGACTTCGAAAGCTATTTCAGTAGCATTATATGTTGTTAGTTCAGTTTGTGTAGGTTCGAGAAAAAGTAGACTCGTTGCTATTAGTAATGTTTTCATAAATCTTGTATTAAGTTTTATTTTAATTACTGCGAAAAATCTTTTTCTTTAAAAATGAATACGATTATCCGCCTAAGATTGAATAATCATCCAACTAGACTTCTTTCCTTTACTATCAAACCATTAAATAACAGTAGCTAAAATATTAATAGATTTATTTTCAATGAGTGAAGAAGAGTTATAAATCATATTACAAAAAGAGGGCTCAAGTTTTATTTTTCATATAATAAGAATTGAAGTTCCTCACTTTGTGAGAAGACAAGATTTCTAAGTAAATGGGAATACATGAATATTTTTTGATTCCAGTAAAAGTTGAAAAGAGCAGATAATATTTTGTAAATACCGTTTTAAAAACTTCAATTTTTGAACAATACCATTTTTAGTTATACTCGTCATCTAACTATAAATAAGTGTTTTTAGTCTTGTTCGATGAGTCAATACCTTAAAAACACGGACATCAAAGAATTATTAAAAAGGAATAGAAATTTAAGTAAAGATAAATTTTGATTCCTGTTCACTTTAAATGAGTATTCTAATGGAGATAGACGAAAAGAAAATTATAATAGCTGAAACTTTTATACCAGAATCACACGAATCTACAGACGCAAAAATCAGAGTTCGTCCAATAAAAGGGCAAGGGATTTCTACTGATTTGAGAATTGAATGTCCAAGAAAAGTAAGAGAAGAGTTTCCTTTAGGAACTAAGTTTGAAATGAATGTGAAAATGTGTCAGCGTGAAGATGGATCTTATTTTCTTTACAATCATCAAAACTGGCCAATGGATCCTATATCATCGAATTAGTGTTGAAAGAAGATTTAATACAAATAGAAGCAGTTTTAAGCAGAATAATTAATGAAGTTGAATTATCTGTTAGAGACTACGAAGTAACTATAAAAGAGGCGAGATTACTTGGTCTTTATTTTTCAGTGTTAGAAATTTCAGAGGACCTTCTTTTTCTATTTAAAAATGAAAAATATCACTTGGTACCGTTTGGGGGGAGAAGTTTGTTAGAGCTAACTTTAGATATTGAGAATGCCTGCAAAATAGATGATTATCTGGATCGCTTGTTTCTAACAACTCTTAAAAAGGCTGATGGATTTTCTAAGTTTGTAATGGATAACCAAAAAGAACTTGACCCAAAACTTGTTGAACAAAAAAAGGAAGCTTTACAGTATTCTTCAAAGGAACAGGAAAAGTTAAAGAAGCAGGGTGTCACCAAACAAATTTTCGGGATAAAAGAAAAGTACAAACTATCGACAGTATCAGAGTATCCACTTATGTATTGGCAATTGGACAGGTTGAGTATGGAAGTTCATACTGATTTCAGATTAATATTGGAAAGATATGACACTGGAAAAGTGAAGTCTATTTTCGAAAACAAAGGCTTTGTCAAAACCAGAAGAACTGCAATATCAAATGAAGATAAAATACTTCATCTTCAAACTATATTGATAGCATTAATGCATTCAACCGACTCTATAATTAATAAATTTAAATTTAAATATCACAACTCTTTGAATTCAAAATTAGAACTTATTCACGATCAAATTAAAAAATTCTCAAATAAGTGATATTAGACAACAGAGATAATGGACGGGTACTGGATGCTTTAAAAGAAGCTCTATCAAATGGGGAAAAACTGAACATTATTACTCGTAAATTTTCCCTTTTCGGATATCAAGCATTGAAAGATGAACTTGAAATAATGGATGAAACTGAGCTCCTATTTTCATTAAAGGCAATGTTTCCAGAGGATAGGTATGAACTTCCTCCAATTCTAGGAGATGCTGAAGATCGAAAGCTTAGAAACCAGTTAACCACCCAAGCTATTGCTAAAAACCTAGATGACTGGCTTAGTAAAAAAGTTACTCTTAAAGGTTCATTCGAATCATTAAATGCCAACCACTATGAAGTGAAGCAGAAAGGTGGTAAGCAAACTATAATTAATGGCTCATCTACACTTACAACATCAGGATTGGGAGTCATTGCTACACCAGGTCATGAAATGAACACATTGTTTGACGATGAAGACAATGTAAGCAGGTTACACAAATGGTATGATCAGATTTGGTGTAACACTGGTAATGAACAAGAGGCAAAAGAGCTTTTAGCAAATCAATTAAAAAAGATATATAAACCAAGATCACCACAGAATTTATACTTTCAAACGCTATATCATTTATTTAAAGATTCTCTGGATCTAATTGATGAAGAGCAGGTAATGAAAACTCGTACTGGAATTAAAAGTACTTTAGTTTGGAATAAGCTCTACAAGTTCCAGAAGGATGGTGTGATAAGTGCAATCAGTAAGATTGAACAACATAATGGTTGTATTATTGCTGATAGTGTTGGGTTAGGTAAAACCTTTGAGGCTTTGGCAGTAATTAAATATTACGAATTGCGTAATGATCGTGTATTAGTATTAGCACCTAAGAAACTAAGAGATAACTGGACGCTATATACACTAAATGATAAGCGTAATCTATTTGCTGATGACAGGTTCAATTATGATGTGCTGAATCATACAGATCTAACCAGAGATGGTGGAATGTCCGGAGATATTAACCTTGATACTGTCAATTGGGGAACCTATGATCTAATTGTTATTGACGAATCTCACAATTTTAGGAATAATCCTCCTAAAAAAGATGGAACAACTCGCTATGGTCAGTTAATGAATCAGATTATTAAAAGTGGGGTAAAGACAAAGGTGTTAATGCTTTCTGCAACTCCTGTTAATAATCGAATGAATGACTTAAAAAATCAGGTAGCATTTATAACGGAAGGAAAAGATGATGCTTTGTATAGTACTGGCATCTACAGTATCGAGAATACACTTAGAAAGGCTCAAGCAAAATTTAATCAATGGCAACGTTTAGAAAATGAAGAACGAACTACCGATAGATTATTAGATACGCTAAACTTTGATTATTTCAAGTTGCTGGATCTCATAACAATTGCTAGATCCAGAAAGCATATTACTAAGTATTTTAATAGCGAAGACATTGGAACATTTCCGGAGCGATTAAAACCACTTAACTTAAAACCTGATATAGATTTAGAAGATGGTTTCCCTCCATTAAGAGAAATTAACAGAGAAATACGCAAGCTTAATCTAGCTGCCTACGCTCCTTTGAAATACATACTTCCAGAAAAAAGAGACGAGTATGCTGAAAAGTATGATACTCAAGTAAAGGAAGGTTCTTCTGTATTTAAACAAGTTGATCGAGAGCAAAGTTTAATTCACTTGATGAGAGTTAACTTATTAAAGAGGCTTGAAAGTTCTGTTGTATCATTTGCTTTAACATTAGGCAAATTGCATGATAAAGTTGATGATCTAATAAATAAGATTGACAATTTAGAAGAGATAGAAGAGCTTTCTATTGAAGATGTGGATCTTGAAGATGAGTCTATGGAGCCGTTCTTGATTGGGAATAAAACAAAAGTTCTCATTCAAGATATGGACAGAATCAGGTGGAAAGAAGAATTAGAAGAAGATCGAGAGAAACTGGTAAAATTATTTAGGGTAGCAAATTCTGTTCAAGCATCTAATGATGCTAAATTGAAAGAGTTAAAAGATTTATTAAGAAATAAAGCACAAAACCCAATAAACTCAGACAATAAAAAAGCCCTCATTTTCACTGCTTTTGCTGATACCGCCAAATACTTATATGATGATATTTCTAAATGGGCAAAGAAAGAGCTTTCATTAGAAGTCGCTTTAGTTACCGGAGGAAATTCTGGTAACAAATGTACTATGCCTAATGTAAGAACAGATCTGGCATCAATTATTACTACATTTTCGCCTATATCAAAAGAAAGAGATAAGATTGATGAAGATGCTGAAACAGAAATAGATATTCTAATTGCAACTGATTGTATTTCTGAAGGGCAAAATCTTCAGGATTGCGATCTTGTAGTGAACTATGATATTCACTGGAATCCAGTTCGAATAATTCAACGCTTTGGTAGAATAGATAGGCTTGGTTCAAAGAACAAATGTATTCAATTGGTGAATTTCTGGGCAAATATGGAATTGGATGAATACATCAATCTGGAAGCAAGGGTTTCAGGGAGGATGGTACTGTTGGATATTTCAGCTACCGGAGAAGAAAATGTAATCGAGTATGCTGATTCAGCTACAATGAACGATTTAGAATATAGAAGAAGACAATTAGAGCAACTCCATGAAGAAGTAGTTGATCTGGAAGATTTGGGTAGTGGAATTTCAATAACAGATCTAACTCTTAATGACTTTAGAATGGATCTGGCAGAATACATGAAAGATCACGAAAATGTATTAGAGCAAATGCCTATTGGTGGCAGAGCTTGTACCACTCCTGATGAATTTGTATCAGAAGAACTGGAAGCAGGAGTTATTTTCTGCCTGAAGTCAGATAACCCAAACATCAGTATTGACCCTAACTACTCCATTGCTCCTTATTATTTAGCCTTTGTAGGAGCTGATGGTGAGGTGAAAATTCCATTTACTAAGACAAAAGGCTTGTTAGATGTCTTGAAACAGTTGAGTTTAGGGAATACTAAATCAGAGAACGCCGCTTACAACGCATTTATGAAAGCAACTTCACAGGGATGGAAGATGAAAGACTATCAATTTCTTCTTGAAAAGGCTGTAGAATCTATTTCAGGTAAAGCAGAAGAAAAAGGAGTGGAAAGTTTGTTTACAAGAGGAGGCACAACCATCAGTAAGCACTCATTTAAAGGAGTGAATGATTTTGAAGTTGTAAGTTATCTTGTTGTCCTTCCACAACAGAGTTAATGAGTCAATTCCCGTATACATATCTTGAATTACCTGAAAAATGTAGATTGGATAAATCAGTTTTTAAAAAGCTGTTTTATGAAAATGCTAAGCTTAGTACCACAGATAAAAAGTGGTTCACAAAAGATATAAATCTCATAAAATGGAAGTATACATTAAAACCGGAATCTACTCTGATCTTTGCTGTTAAAGAAAAAGATTATCACTACAATGAAATAGCAGTAATTGAAGTAGAATTGGAAGATGACGAGCATATTAAACGCTTGTCAGATATAATTCATCGAGCAATTCCATATCCACTGCTTATTGTATATACAGGTAATAATTGGGTAAGATTTTCGGTTGCTGAAAAGCGGTTTAATAAAGCTGATGATCAGGCTGCAACTATTATAGAATATTGGATTACAGATCGAATTGATGAAGAATTACAAAACAAAGTTGATCAAGCTTTTATTGAACAACTGTCATACACTAGACAACCACGTTTAAACCTGAAGGTTTTCTACAAAGGTTGGATAGAAGCCTTCATAGCTTACAAAGTTTCTAGGTTGACAGATCACTTTGAAATGTTGGATGAACAGAGTAAAAAGCAGAAAAGAATTAAGGCTTTAAATGAATATCGTGTGATGGAAGAAAAGATTGAATACCTTAGAACTACATTAAAGAAAGAAGAAGCATTCAGTGAAAAAGTGAAGTTGAATGTGGATATTAAGCAACTGGAAAAACAACTGAAGCATACTGCAAAACAATTATGAGTGAGACTATACAACCATTGACAGAAAAAGACGGGGAAAGTAAAGATTTATTAGCACAGAATGTTGAAAAGCTAAAGCAGCTGTTCCCGGAGATTGTAACAGACGGAAAGGTTGATTTTGAAACACTACAGGAAGTTCTAGGAGACTTTAAGGAAGAAAGTAAAGAAAGATATTCGTTCACTTGGAATGGAAAGAGCAAAGCCCGAAAGTTAGCCATGACACCAAGCCGAGGTACACTTAGACCGGCACCTGAAGAAAGTGTTATATGGGATAGCACTGAGAATCTTTTTATTGAGGGGGATAATCTGGAAGTATTGAAGCTTCTTCAGCGAAGTTATCACGGAAAGGTGAAGATGATCTATATAGACCCTCCATATAATACAGGTAATGATTTTGTTTATAATGATGATTTTAAAGACAACTTATCCAATTATCTGAAACTAACTGGACAAAAAGATGGGGAAGGTAATAAGTATAGCAGTAACCCAGAAACCAATGGACGCTTTCATACAGATTGGTTAAATATGATGTATCCTAGATTGTTATTAGGAAGAGAACTACTCAAAGATGATGGAGCAATTTTTATAACAATTGATGATAATGAAGTATCGAACCTTATAAGACTTTGCAATGAAGTATTTGGCGAAGAAAACTTTTTAGCTGACGTTATTTGGCAACATAGTATTCAGCCAAAAGGATATAAAGGTAAATTCTCTGTACACCACAATCATATTCTCGTTTATCAAAAGAGTGATCAATTTGAACTTGGTTCACTTGAGAGGACTAAGGAAGATAATAAAAGTTATTCTAATCCTGATAATGATCCAAAAGGTAGATGGAGAAGTGGTGATGTTAGAAATGCCTTATACAGACCTAATTTGATTTATGATTTAAAGACACCTTCAGGAAAAGTTATTTCACCACCAGAAAACGGTTGGAGATGGAGTAAACAAACCATGAATGAGAAAATAAAGAGTGGAGAAATTGTTTTTTCTGATGATGAGAGTAGAATAACTCGTAAAATCTATCTTGCTGACCAAGAAGGAAGAACTCCTGAGACGATTTGGTTTGCAAAGAAAGTTGGCTCTACTAGAGAAGGAGCTAATGAGCTTAAAAAACTATTTGATGGTTTAACACCATTTGATACTGCTAAACCAACAAAGCTTCTAAAGAACATATTTGAAGTTTCTAATGTTGAAAAAGGAGATATTTGTTTGGACTTCTTTGGAGGTTCTTGTTCAACAGCGGATGCAGTTTTAAGATATACTGACTCAAGATTTATAATAATTCAACTCCCAGAAAATGTTGATGACACGAAGCCCCATGGTAAGGATGCGATAAAATTTGGGCTGAATACCATTTCTAAAATTGGTATTGAACGAATAAAGAGAGTTACCGAACTAATTAAAAGTGAAAGTGTAGAGGCTAATTCAGATCTTGGATTTAAAGTTTTTAAACTTAACTCTTCAAACTTAAAACCCTGGGATCCTACATTTGATGAAGTTCAGCTTTCTATTGAAGATTCTATTGAAAACATTAAACCTGATCGTTCTGAACTCGATATTCTTTATGAAATTCTCTTGAAGTATGGGTTAGACTTGTCATTACCCATTGAAGAAAAAGAGATAGCAAGTTCAAAAGTTTTTGTAGCCGGCGCCGGCGCGTTATTCATTTGTCTTACACCAAATATAGACTTGGATGTAGTAGAAGGAATCGCCAAGCTTAAAGAAGAATTGGAACCGGAGCTAACACGTTTAGTTTTCCGGGATAGTGGCTTCAAAGACGATGTAGTGAAAACCAATGCAGTTCAGATTCTTAAGCAACACGGAATTGAAGATGTAAGGAGTATTTAAGATGGCAATGAAGATCAAGTTTAATCCAAATCTGGATTTTCAGAGAGATGCTATTGGTTCTGTTACGCGTGTGTTTGAAGGGCAGGAAGAAGGAACCAGTAGGTTTACCGTATCTGCATTACCGGAAGAAGGAATGTTCACTAATACCGAAGGAGTAGGAAATCGCCTCAAGTTATTAGATGAAGATATTTTGAAGAATATTCAGTCTATTCAGATTGAAAATGGTCTCAAGCCGGATGAGAAGCTAAATGATGGCTTGGATTTTACGGTAGAAATGGAAACAGGTACTGGTAAAACCTATGTATATCTGCGTTCCATGTTTGAGCTCCATGAGAAATACGGATTTTCGAAGTTTATTATTGTAGTTCCATCTGTTGCAATCCGGGAAGGGGTGTACAAATCACTCGAAATGACAGAAGAACACTTCAATCAGTTATACGATAATACACCATATGATTATTTCATTTATGATTCTGACAAGTTAGGGCAGGTTCGAAACTTTGCTACTTCTCAACATTTGCAGATCATGGTGATCAATATTGATGCATTCAGGAGATCTTTTACGAATCCTGAACTGGAAAAGAAAGCTAACATCATTCATAGAAGTCATGATAGGATGAATGGGCAGAAACCAATAGAATACATTCAGTCAACTAATCCCGTAGTAATTATTGATGAACCTCAATCAGTTGATACAACTAATAAAAGTTCTAAAGCACTAAAATCATTAAATCCTTTATGTACTTTTAGGTATTCAGCTACTCATATTGATAATTACCATATGCTCTACAAATTAGATTCTGTGGATGCTTATGAGCGAAAATTGGTAAAACAGATTGAAGTTGCCGGAGTACAAGTAGATGATGCTCATAATACAGCTTTTATTGAAGTTCATGATGTGACCAATAAGCAAGGAAAACCAGAAGCGACCATTTCATTCGATCAGTTAAAAGATGGGAAGGTTAAAAGGGTAAAACGAAAAGTAAGTCATGGTGCAGACTTATTTGAATATTCAGGCGGAAGGGATATATATAATAACTATATCGTAAGTGAGATATATGCTGAGAAAGGAAATGAATTTGTCAAATTTGGTACAGATACATTTATCAAAAAAGGAGAAGTGAAAGGAGGTGTAGATGAAGATACTTTAAAACGCCTTCAGATTAGGAAAACTATTGATGAGCATTTGGATAAAGAGCTAAGATTACGTCCAAAAGGGATAAAAGTATTAAGCCTATTTTTTATAGATCGTGTAGCAAACTATAGGCAGTATGATGAAGAAGGAAATCAGCTAAACGGTAAATATGCTGATATGTTTGAAGAGGAGTACCGGAAAGCAATTAATAGCCCTAAATACAGCCAATTATTTGAAGGCGTAGATAAAGACACTATAGCTGAGAAGGTTCATGACGGTTATTTTTCTATAGATTCCAAAGGAAAGGGAAGTAGTAAAGTTGAATTCTATAAAGATACTTCAGGTACAACTCAAGCTGATGGAGATGCATACAGCCTGATAATGAAGGACAAAGAAAAGCTTTTAGATCTTGATACAAAACTTAAGTTTATTTTTTCTCACTCAACACTTAGAGAAGGTTGGGATAACCCTAATGTGTTTCAGATTTGCACATTAAATGAAACAAATTCTACTATTAAGAAGAGACAAGAAATTGGACGTGGTTTACGAATTGCAGTAGATCAGGATGGTGAGCGAGTTTATGGTTTTGATGTTAACACACTAACAGTAATGGCTAATGAATCATATGAGAATTTTGCCAAAGAGCTTCAAAAAGAAATTGAAAAAGAAGAAGGAATTAAGTTTGGTGTAGTAGAAGAACATTCTTTTGCCAATATACCTGTAATTGGAGAAGATGGGGAGAGTAAAAATCTTGGTTTAGAACTATCAGCCAAAGTGTATGAACATTTTAAAGAACAGGAATACATTGATTCCCGGGGTAAAATCCAAGACAAATTAAGATTAGATATAAAAGGCGATGTGGTTAATGTACCGGAAGAGGTGCAAGACCAAAAAGCTTATATCACCTCATTACTTAGAAAACTTGCAGGCAATCTCAATATCAAAAATGCTGATGATAAACGGAAAGTGAAGCTGAATAAGCAAGTTCTTTTAGATGAAGACTTTAAACAGCTATGGGATAAAATAAAATATAAAACCACTTATAGAGTAGATTTTGATTCTCAGAAACTGATTGAGAACTGTGCTAAAGCTCTTAGAGATAAGCTAAGAGTGAGTAAAGCTCGTTTCAGATATGAAACTTCGAAGCTAGCTATTGATAGAGGTGGAGTGCAAACAGGAGATGCAAAGCAGCAAGTTCAAACTTATGACGCTACAGATTTTCCATTGCCGGATATATTAACCATTCTCCAGGATGAAACTCAGCTAACCCGGAGATCTATTGCAAAGATGTTGGTGGATAGTGGTAGACTTTCGTCATTCACTAATAATCCACAGAAGTTTATTGAGCAAGCAATTGATATCATCAAAAGTGAAATGAGGATGGTAATTGTAGATGGTATAAAATATCAAAAGATTGGCGGAGATCATTTCTATGCACAAGAGTTGTTTGAAAGTGAAGAGCTCTTTGGTTACCTCGATAAGAATATGATGGAAGCTAAGAAGTCAGTATTTGACCATGTGGTTTATGATTCAGATATAGAGCGTAATTTCGCAAAAGCTTTTGAAGAAAATGAAGGGGTCGAATTATATGCAAAACTACCAGCTTGGTTTAAAGTTGATACTCCACTTGGATCTTATAATCCTGATTGGGCTGTTGTTTATGAAAACAATGGAGACAAGAAGCTCTACTTCGTAGTAGAAACTAAAGGTGGTTTATTTAGTGATGCATTAAGAGCTACCGAGAAAGCCAAAATTGACTGTGGTAGAGAGCACTTTAAAGCATTGGACTCTGGTGTAGCTTATGAAGTAGCCGATGATTTTGATCGATTTTTGGATGTGGTGGAGGAGTAATGAATAATTATGAGGATCAGAAAGGTAAGAATTCAAGTACTCGATATAACATCAAGGAGTTTATCGGAATAGTAGGGGCAATTGCCTCTTGTTCTGGAATAGTTATTCTTTTAATAGGTGAAGATACTTTTTCAAGTATAATCATGGCCATATTTATAGTATTTCCGTTAACTAGCTTTTCTTTTTTACTATTAGGGTTTATGTATTCTTTGGCAAAAGATCATTATCAGACAAATTATCTAGAAAAAAGTACGCTAAAGAAAAGTCTCTTTATTTCTCTAATGATTATACTTATTCCGATTTTCTTTCTATCAATTGCTGGAGCAATAATCCAAGGGTTAATTTTTATATTGTAATACTATATTTTAAAGCTATTAGATGTTATTGAGTAGTTTTTTCTTTAGAAATATATTTTAATAAATATTAAATAAATAAGCATGGCTATAATTCCAGAATCAGAGTTGCGAGAGCCTTCAGGTTTGAATGAAAATGAAAGAGAATTAATAGATGCGTTTATGCAAGGCACTATTTATAGTTGGGTAAAAAATCGCCCCAATGAACCATTTGCTGTACGGGATCTTATAGGTGGGATAAATACAAATTGGTCACAAACCCCTCTACAAATCTTGTATGATCGTCATATCAAATCTGAAAAAAATGATAATGAAGCATTTGACGCAGCAGCAAAAGATATAGGTTGGATTGTCAAGACACTGCTTTCAAAAGACAGAAGATTATTTGAAGTTGATAATAGTGGTTATGTCAACACATATAAAATGATTGCAGATAGTGTATAAAAGGGATTTATAATTAATTAATACCATGTGCGGACGATATCATCTTTCTTATAAAAAACGGTTAGAAATAGATGAATTTTTAGCCATTGTGGATAGAGGGGATTACCGAGCTCCCGGAAAGCAAGGTGAGCTTGAATTTGCTAACTACAATGTAGCGCCCACATCTGTAATGCCTGTTTGTAGAGTAAATGATGAAGGCAAACGAGTATTGGATTCTATGTACTGGTGGTACATGAAATGGTTGCCTAAGGATGGTAAGCCGAACTACAAGTATTCTACCTTCAATACAAGAGACGATCGTATTTTAGACAGTAAAATGTGGGGGAAGGATTTTAAAGAGAAGCAGATCCGATGCATTGTGCCCATGAATGGATTCTATGAGTTTACCGGAGCAAAGGGAAGCAAATCTGCCCATTACTTTTATCCTAAGAGTACCAATTTTTGGGGAGCAGCAGGAATCTATTCTAAGGTTAGCCCAAATGAAGGAATGAGTTCCTTTTCAATTATCACTACTGATCCTAATTCAATGGTGGAAAAAGCACATGATCGAATGCCTGCTTTTTTACATCCGAGTGAATTTGAAGATTGGCTCAACCCTGAGCATTCTGCTGAATATTTGTTAGATATGTTGAAGCCCTATCCGGTAGATGACATGGAAACCTATATCGCATCTGATAAAGTCAGTAATTCAAGGAATAATGGTCCTGAACTATTAGAGCCTTCTACTCTATTTGGTTCAAGTTCAATGAATAAGAATGTTGGTTAAAGATCGTCTAAGCTGAAGTCTTCATCAACAAACACTACAATCGAATGGGTGTTTTCCTCAATCGTATGTTTTACCATTTTTACCTGAAAATACCCTCCATTCCCATACTCATTACGAATAAAGGGTACACTGATGTGATCACCTTCGGAAGGAATATGCTTTATATCATCCGTGGCAACTTGGAAAAAGTCTCCGTTTCTTTGTTTTCCGGCAATATGCACTTCCGTCTTTTTTATAGGATACCAATGTGATATTTCTGTTCTGAATTCATCATATAGGTCTTGCATCAAACCCATGAGTTTTGTCCTATTCAAATCCATTAACTCAAGTAATTCCTTTTGTGAAGGGAGCGGACTCCTTTCATGAATATTGTATTGAGATAGCCTGTGTATTAGGGCTTTATATTTTTCCTGTTGATAGAAAAGCCTTTTTATCGTTTCAATTTCTGAGACCAATACTAAAAGCAAGTCTCGAAAGGTAAGATTTTGCTCTTTACTCATTATTCTGTTTGTTAGTTCATCGTACAAATAAAAATTCTCTGTCTACTTCTTGCATGAATCTCCAATCTAATTGATCTAAGGTATATACTAAATGATAAAATCGTTGCTCGGTATCTTCCACTAAATAATTAAGATGCTTGGTGATCATGGTATTCTCCATATGAACAGTCTCAATCTGACTTACCTGAATAGAACCATGCTTACTTCTTTTAAAGCGATAAGGCCGCAATCTGTCAATGAGGGCAAACTCTATGGGGGTAGTTCGTTCTATCAGTTCTTTTGGAAACACCTCAAAACGGATAGGGGTCATTCTATGAGCATCCGAAGGTTGATGCTTATGTCTTTTCATATGCACTAATATCCGGTCAATGACTACGTTCTTTTGGGAATCATTTTGTACCAAAGACCACAAGAGTTCTTCTTGATCAAATTCTAAGTCAAAGATCTTACCGCCCTTTGTTTCAATGCTGTAGTATGACTTTTTAATACCACCGATAACTTTACTATGGCAAGATCTCACTCTCTTTAACTGGTGCGTATACTCTTTTCTCCAGGACGGTTTAAGGAGCCTGCTATGCCTGCAAAAAAAGACGAGTATTTCTATGAGTGGATATTTATTCATGACCAATTCTATTTGGTCGTTTTAAATTATACACATATTTTTTACATATCAAATCTTAAGTAAAATTTATGTCCACCAAAAAAACCTTTTCTTACCAGCCAGAGAATGATGTACACAGAATCACACTGTACAACACGGTATATCCTGAGCATCAACACCGGGGAAAGAAAGAACGGTTATACCTTCACTTTGACTTCGCTTGTTTCTACGCTCAGGTAGAACAACTTAGAAACAGGATGTATGGCTTACCTCTAATTATTGGTGGATGGAGAAAGGACAATGGGCAAGTAAAAGGAATCGTTGCTACTTCTTCTTATGAAGCTCGTTCCTTTGGAATCAAAACAGGCATGAGCGCTTTTGAAGCGTATAATTTGTGCCCTTATGTTTGTATGCTTCAGGTAGATTACGATACCTATAAAGCGATATCTACTCAGGTTCATTATGTATTCCAACAGTTCTCAGATACCGTAGAGCGTTATTCTATGGATGAGTACTTCATGGATATCTCTTTCTTGGTTGGCAAGCCGGAGTCCAAGATCAGAGCGTTTGCACAAAGCATACAGGACAAGATCTTTGAAGCCACTAATTTGTATGGCTCAATAGGAGTTGCTCGTTCTAAAACCTACGCTAAACTATCCAGCAGCTTAGATAAACCAAAAGGAATTACTTCCATCATTACCGGAGAAGATGAACGAGCCTTTATCTATCCTTTAGATGTGGATGAAGTATGGGGAGTAGGAGGAAGAAGATACGAACACATTTTAGCTGAAGGGTTCCGAACTATTGGAGATGTAGTTGATAGAGGAACCGATAAAACTTTTATGAGACTCTTTGGAGCTAATTTTGGGAAGATGTTATATCAAACGATTACGGGGCAAGACCAAGCAAGGGTATTGGATGAAAATGACAACTATGTACCTAAATGGGGAGTAAGTTATGGTCATACGTTTAGTGAAGGTTCTTGTGATGTAGAACGAATAAAAGGAGAGTTTGCGATTGCAGTAGAACATGTGTGCTACAGGCTTCGGGCTTATGGAATTAAAGCGAATTCTTTTACTGGGATGTTTGGCTTCAATAGTACTGATCAGCCCGGAGTGGGGTTCAAGTTTGGAATAGATGGATACACCAATATTGATAAAGTTGTGTTTGAATCTTGTATGAGTAGAATACTACCGGCAATAGAAGGAGCATGCAGAGCAAACATGGAGATCCGGAATATTATCATCGGCACTAAAGAGATTGACAAAACAGATCAGCTCAATCTATTCTTTTCAGAAGAAGCTCGTGAACTGGAGAGATTCAAAGCCATTGATCAGATCAACAACAGGTATGGGAAAGGCACACTTACAAAAGCTCATACTCTGCTCAGGGTACAGGGTAATACACATTTCTTGGAAAGGAGTGGAAAATTATTAAATTAAAGAATGAGTAAAGATTTCTCACATATCATCAAAGAAGATTTTAGTTTTGGTTTAATCCGTCTAAAAAAACCACGTTGTATTAAATGGTATGGTCCTGACTTACCCGGTACTTCTCATAAATTTGAATGGCTAGATGGGGCTAGTATCAAACAAAAAGAACTGATACTAGAAGAAATTGAAAATACCGAACAAACGATAGCAGAGTTTAGTGGTAAAGAGCTCCCGCTCTTAAATTTCGAAACATATATGAAGACTGGTATTTGATGTAGCATTTGAGTAGCTTAATTAAGCCCGAGTCGCCACAGCTTTCAAAAGGAATAATATTTAGTGCCAGTTTAGAGATCGGCTCTTAGAATCAAAATTTCATTTAAAATTAAGCATTAGACCATTGGTAGAAAGTTTAGCTTTTGTGCTAAAAAATGGTTGGTGTCAAAATATTATAGAGTGATGCTACATTATATGTAGCATCACTAAGAGTATATAGTATACCTATATATTATATATTATTATACTTTATTATATTATATTATTATATATATTATTATTTATTATATACTTATACATTTTTTATAGTTTTTATATATCTATTTATAAAAAACTATTTGATTTTAAAAGGTTTAGATACTTAAAAATTGCTTAATTCAGCTAAATCTATAAAACCTTATTAAACAATTCTTTAAAAGAAACAATTCTTTATAACTATAATCTAAATAGATAATTACATTTAAGTACCAATAAAATATAGCGTGATGGTCGTTTTGTGTAAACGAGTGATGTTTCACTAGGTGTAATTAAATTTTAATTAATGACTTATGATGGTGACGAGATTTTCTGAAATTTTTTACCGTTATGTCATTTTGCATCAATTTTAAATCAAAATCTAAAAAATACCAATGAAACCTGTTTTTTTGTCCTGTAGATTTACTTCGGTTCAGTAGTTGTAAATTTATGAGCTAAAAAAATTATGGTTTTTAAAATAAAAGAAGTATTGAGTGTTAGAGATTATTCAGATAAGGTAAGTCTGATGCATATCTTAAAGCCAAAGGAAGAAGAAGTAAACATAGTACTAGGTGAGCTTAATGAGCTTTGGGGAAGTCAAAGTTCAGCTATACTAAAAGATGAATTGATAGACTCATTCTTTGACCAAAATGGATACTTTAACCTTGAACATAGTGCGGAAAGCAATTGTGCAGTTTACTTAGAGTTGGAGTCAGGGTATATAATAGAAGATTTAGACTTACTCGATAAAGGTATTCGAACAAATATTTTTATTTCCGGCTTTTCAAATTCCAAAAGTAATAGAATTATCTATGCTTTCTTTTTGCAAAAAAATCAATATTTAAATGTTCAGGGGAAAAAAGTAAAAGACCAAATTGTGAGTAGCTGTATTATCGCGAATCCAAATGACCTTCGTTTAAGAGGTATGCTGCTTAATAGATCTCAATCTGGTTATGATATTAGTTTTGATCAAGAAGAGTTGCTTACTGCAAATCAGTTTGCTTTTTATTTAAAGATGAACCTAAGAACTTTTCAAAACAAGCTATCTAAAGGAGAGGTTATAGCGGGTAAATTAATTGGTGGAAGTAAAAGATGGAGATTTAAAGATATTCAAAAATGGATTGATTCTCTGCCAAAGGTGTGAGTCTAACTTGCATAACTTTGAAGTTTATTCGGAATAATTTGGGGTTCTGAAGTATCTCAAGAGTATCAATGAAAGTTTGTAGGCAATAAAATTAATCCGTTACTTCAATTAAAGCTGATAATCTTTCATCACTTAACGCAAGTACGTTAAGTACATTTAACCAAAATTATGTCAAGTTCTAATCTTAAATATGATGTCGCATTCTCTTTTTGTGCTCAAGATGAAGAACTCGCTTCCCATTTGTATAATGAAATTTCCAATAAATATTCAGCCTTTATTTATTCAAAAAAACAAGAAGAACTTGTAGGTACTGATGGAGAGAAAACATTTAACCGAGTTTTTAGTGAAGAAGCAAGAACTGTAATTGTTCTTTATCAAAATAAATGGGGTGAAACATCCTGGACAAGAATTGAAGAAACAGCTATAAGAAATCGAGCATTTGAAAAGGGCTATGAGTTCGTATTGTTTATTCCAGTTTCTAAAAATTTTACAATGCCATCATGGCTTCCTAGAACCTCAATCTATTTTGATTATTTCAGATTCGGCATTGAGGGGCTTCTCTCTGTCTTAGATTCACATATTCAAAGAAACGGTGGTGCACCAAAAGTTGAATCAAATTTAGATAAAGCATTAAAGTTTCAAGAGAATTTAAATTATCAATCGAAGCTAAAGAAATATTTGAATTCTGAGGTTGCAGTAAGTGAAGCCTTTAAATTTTTTAGAGATTTAAAAATTGAAATAGAGTATCAGCTCTCAGAGATCGATGAAGGTTTAGATGATTTCTTTTTTAGAGTAGAGGGTTTAGAACAAAAGCGACATAATAATTTTTTTAGCATAACAAGCTATTCATCTAGGCTTAGGTTTAATTGGGAGTCATATTATGGAAATGTTTTGAGTGAATCCTCTCTTCAAGTAGATTTAGTAATTATAGAGAAAGACATGAAATCTTATGATGGGAATAGTTTAAAAGTGGTAAAGAAAGAGGTTTATGAATACATATTTGATAGATTTGATAATTTTGTTTGGAAAGATCGTTCAACAGAAAAATTATATACCAATAAAGAACTTTCAGAAATGTGGATTCGAGAATTACTAGATTTAGCATTCAAAAACAAAGGTCAAATGCTATAAATAACACGTTTATTCTTTATAGCTTGCAACATTAAATAGCGGAGTTACAATGTATGGAATAATTCTAGGGGCAATAGGTTCTATGGCTTCAATTTTAGCTCTAGTTCTTCAGTTATATAAAGAAAAAAAACAACATAAATTGACTTTCCTATTAGTCTTAATTTTAATTCTAACATGTTCTTCATCATACTTGTCTTATAAATATTATGAAACAACTCAGCCTGAACGTATAAGAATGAAAAAACAAGAAAGTTTGAGTGAATCTGCTAAGTCTTTTATAGATACTTATCCTAGTTTTCGAAGTTACTGGGATGCTGGAGAGAATGAAGGCATCGCTAAAAGTGGATTACTTATTTTAGAAATGCATCAGGACTTATTTCCAGAAACTTATATTCAGATTAAAAATGATTTAGAAGAGGATTTAAAGTTTGGGAGAGAGTTTCGAAACCAAGAGGAACAACGATTTACGTCACAAACTTCTGCTAAACAAATCTATAATATTTTAAAATTGTTCTCTGAAAAATAGAATTAATTATTAACATAATAGTGTTTATATACTTGCGAACTTGAACTCGGTTTGGGAGCCTTAAATTAAACTCCAGACTCGTCATTTAACTAATGGGTCATTAGCTTACTTAAAAAAATACCTATGAATAGAAGTGATAATTATAAGAATCCGAAAGAAGGAAAAACTTATATAAGCCCAAGACTTGATTCATTTGGGAAGTCCGACCTGAAAGTTCGAATTGCTTCTAAAGTGATTGAATCTGAAGATTCATACGCTTTTGCTAAGATTAAGGATGAGTTGGTATTGAGGCACAAAGAAGGAGCAAGGACGAATATTAAAGCCAAATTTATTGAAGATCATCGAGGGGTATTCGTTTTAAACATTCAAGGTTATACAGTTGCAACTGAGAAGCCTCATAATGCTAGTTTTTCTTTTATTGGTGATGAAATAGGAAAGCTTTTAGAATTTGTACAAAATATTCAACTTTTTCGGTTTGAAAGCAGTGGGCCAGTTAATATTTCAGATGAAAAACTCCAAAAGAGTAATATATCTGAAATTCAAGCCAGAAAATTACTCCAGGATAATCACGAAGTCTTCTCAGAAGTACTAAAATCAGAAATAACTAAGGAAGATATTATTTCAGTTGGTTATAGGAAAAAGCAGGTAGATGTGTACGGAAAATTTCTTGAAAATGATGACTATTTTAATTACATCCGGGAAAAAATGGAAACAACAAATGAAGGCTTATGGCAAAAATATTTTGAGAAAAACCCTTGGATATTCGGTTATGGTCTAGGATATATACTCTTATCATCATTGGATGAAAAAAAGTTAGAACAAACTGTAAAAGGATATGATTTTAATTCCCCAGGAAAAAGAGTAGATGCGCTATTAAAAACTCGTGGGATTGTTTCTTCATTGTGCTTTGCTGAAATTAAGACACATAAAACAAAGCTTTTAGAAAATAAACCCTATAGATCTGGTTGTTGGTCACCGTCTAAAGAGTTGTCAGGAGCCGTTGCTCAGGTTCAGGGTACTGTAGCGAACGCTATTGAAAACTTGTCAGAAAAAATTAACATTGAGGATGATCAAGGAAATCCTACTGGTGAAGAATTTTTTAAATACCAACCGAAATCTTATTTAATCATAGGAAACTTAGGTGAGTTCAAAACAGAAAAAGGGGTTAATAAGGATAAGTTTCGATCTTTTGAGTTATATCGAAAAAACACTACTAATCCCGAGATTATTACTTTCGATGAACTTTTTGAAAGAGCAAAATTCATCGTACATAAAAATGATAATTAGTAAGTATTCTAAACTAGCTTATTAGTTGTTTGAATATTTTAACTATGCTTAATTATGATTCCCAAAAATTTAACATACAATGACTTCTTAAAAGCGGCATTGGATATTGATAAAATTGGCATCCCGTTACATAGGAAATCCTTTAAGTACTTTCTAATCATTAATGGTAGAGAATATCCTCCTAAATTTATTATTACACATGCTTATGAATTAAAGAATGGAAAAGTGCTTACAGCAAATAGTTTTAATGCTGTAGAAGCAAAAAATTATTTTATCAATTCTGGATATAAAATTCGTATTAAAGAATCCAAAGCTATCGATATTGCCAAAGAAGATGAAAAGGAGGTTTTCTTTGAAGGGAAAGAAAACTTCAGGACCCATCGTAGTTATGAGAGAGACACTAGGGTTGCAAGAATTGCTAAACAAAAAGCACTTTCAAATACTGGTGAATTGAGGTGTGAAGTTTGTAACTTTTCCTTTATTGAATTGTATGGTGAATTAGGAACTGGTTATATTGAAGCGCACCATAAGATTCCAGTTTCTCAACTTGGAGATAATGGAAAAACGAAAATAGAAGATATTTCTCTTTTATGTTCAAATTGCCATAAAATGATTCACAGGAGCAACCCAATGAAAACTGTGGGGGATTTAAAAGAAATGGTGAAAAAAGTTAAGTCACCTTGCTAATAATTATTTTAAAAATAGGTAATAAGTTTATTAAGAATATGGATAGATTTTTATCGTAGAATTTGCGTTATAGTTATAACAAAAACGTGACAAAAACGTGACAAATATCATGAAAACATGTGAAAATATGTGAAGATTAATGAGTCAAAAACGAATTTAAACATAATTAAGTGCAAGTATTGAGTATTTGTGACATTTCCCCGCACCTCCACAAAATTAAAGCCAATTCGAGAAATCGGGTTGGCTTTTTTTGATCACTGTTTAAATTAATTTACGCAGCTTCTCCATCAGCGTAAATCAGTAATAATCACAAAAGCAGTAATCTTTACTCCGGCCTGTGTACGCACGTAAAGGTTACATCATCAAGTGGAGCTTCCTGACCGATGAAGGCTTCTAAAGAGCTTTGTAGTTTTTTAACTATGGTTTTAGCATGAAGGGAGCCATAGATTTCCATCAGAGACTGAATACGTTCTTCACCGTATTCTTCGCCACGATGGTTTCTGGATTCATTTAATCCATCAGTATAGAACAGAACAGAATCTCCGGGTTTGAAGTGGAATTTCTTTACTTCAAGATGTTTTGCAAGCAAGGCACTGTTGGTCATGCCTAAAGCAAACCCATCGGCTTTTAAATTAAACGTAGTATCTCTTTCTCTGCTGTAATAGATCGGAATATTATGACCGGCCCGAACATATTCGAATTCTTCTTTGTCATTCGGGAAAAAGCCCACACAACCGGTAACAAAAGTTTTATCACGGCTGTTACTTTTTACGTAATCGTTTAATTGAATGAACAGATCCTTTGGTGAAGGATGTTCTTTGGTGACTAACATATTTACCAATGCCTGCATCCTTACCATATACAGAGCTGCCGAAAGTCCTTTTCCGGAAACATCAGCAATAATCACATACGTGCCTTTTTCAGTATCGATCACATCCAGATAATCGCCACCTACTTCTTTAGCAGTATGAGCAAAGGAATAAACTTCTAAGTTCTTTTTGTTTAGGGAAGTACTTGGTAATAGACTTAACTGAATATCTCTGGCAAGATCGATCTCTTTCTGTACATCGGATTTTTCCAGCAACTCAACTAATAGTAGCAGAAACATGGATACGAAGCCGAAGGGGAGAAGGAGGTTAGAGAAAAAGACAATTCCTTCAAGACCAAAAATATTTACCAGATAATGCGCTACAAAGCCTACAGATCCTAACCCAAAAGCTAAACGTCTGGTTGGATTAAGACGTTGAGTTAGATCTGAAAACACACGAAGAAACTTGACATGCCCGGGAAGATTTTGTCCTTGCTGTCGCTCAATATCTTCAACAGCTTCTTTGTACAACAGTTTTAAACGATCGGTATCTGCAGTGAGCTCTTTGGAAAAACGATCTTTAGACATTCCGGAAACATATTCCTGATAGAATTTCTTGGTTCCGTAACCTGACTGTGCTTCGTTTTTTAAACTCAAAGTATGTGCTTCTGATTATTTATTTGTGCCTTGTTCGTAATAATAACTAAAAAGTTTTGAATTGGCTCGATTAATCTTTCGTTTTGCTGATAGCTGATAGCTGATAGCTGATAGCTGATAGCTGATAGCTGATAGCTGATAGCTGATAGCTGATAGCTGATAGCTGATAGCTGATAGCTGATAGCTGATAGCTGATAGCTGATAGGAATGTTTATGTGAGTAGATTATTTATTCAGAGGTTATTTGGTAGTCTCTTTTTTAATTTTTCCTTCATTTCCTCATCCACAAAAGCGGCTTCGATGGCAAAGAGGTTGGTTGCTAAATAGTCTTTAAGCTTCCAGTCAAAATGGGTATTCAGGTTTTTGTATTCATCAAACAAACTAACATTGGAAAGTGATCTGCCGTCGGTGTTCACGCTCAGAGAAACTCCGGATCTGTAAATCTTGTCGATATTATGGTTGGCCAGTTTTGGATAGATTCCCGTTTTAATATTACTGGTCGGGCATACTTCCAGATGAATATCTTTTTCTTTGAGATATTCCATCAGTGTAGAGTCTTCATAACTTCTTACTCCGTGACCGATTCTCTGCACATGAAGCTCATCAATGGCTTCCCATACATTTTTAGGTCCACAGGCTTCTCCTGCATGACAAGTACATGGTATGCTGTTCTTCCGGGTAAATTCAAAAGCTGATTTATGCTCATCTATCGGATAACCGGCTTCATCCGCAGCAAGATCAAAACCAACTACATTAGTGCCTTTGAAATTATGAACCAATTGAACAGTTTCTAAACTCTGTGCTTCCGAAAAATGGCGAAGAGAGCATAAGATGATTCGAACTTCCATTTCAAGTTCAGCTGTGGCTTTTGAAATAGTTTCGTTGACGGTTTCGACAACTTCTTTTGCGGTTAGTCCTTGATTCAAGTGTTGCAGAGGCGCAAATCGAACTTCACAATAAATCACATTATCCGCTTTTAATTGCTCTATAAAATCCTGCGTAACTAATTCCAGCTGTTCTCTGGTTTGCATAATGTCTATGCTGGCAGATGCACATTTTATATACTCAACTAAACTTCCACAGTTTTCGGGAGCTACAAAACGCTCAGTGTATTCTTCCTCCGTTGTTCCGGGAAGTAATTTCTGAACTACCTGAAAGCTAAGGGAGCAATCCAGATGTACATGCAGTTCTACTTTTGGGAGTTGTTGAAGTTGTTGAGTAAAATTATTCAAATGATTTAGAATCTGAATTCGGAATTAATGTCAAAACCTTTAGTTTCAAAGACTACAATTTCGACAAATAAAAGACTACATGTCAAAGAAACTTCTTTTTTTACTTGATGGGATGGCACTGGCTTATCGTGCTCATTTCGCATTTGTTAATTCTAGACTTAAAAATTCTGAGGGAATAGCGACGGGTCCTGTGCTTGGATTCGCGAACACATTGGTTCGTATGTTGGACGAAGAAAAACCCACTCACATTGCCGTTGCCTGGGATACCAAAGCTGCAACATTCCGTCATGATGCCGACGAAACCTACAAAGCTCAACGGCCACCACAGCCTGATGAACTAAAAGTGGGAATTCCTCTGATCAAAGAAATGGTAGAAAATTGGGGAATCAAAAATATTGAGCAGGATGGTTATGAGGCTGATGACATCATCGGAACCATTGCTTCAGGTGCAAATGCGGATGATGTAGATGTGTATCTGGTTACACCGGATAAGGACTTTATGCAATTGGTGCACGATCATGTTAAAATGATGAAGCCCGATAACAAAGACGGTGGATTTAATATCATCGACAGAGAAGGAGTGCACGATTATTTCGGAGTGTATCCGGATCAGGTTATCGATGTGTTGGCTATAATTGGTGATACTTCAGATAATATTCCGGGAGTTCCGGGAATCGGAAAGAAAGGAGCTCCAAAACTGATCAATGAATTTGGTTCTTTGGAAGAAGCCATCGCCAAAGCGGATACCATTTCCGCAAAAAGACAGCGTGAAGGATTACAGGAATTTGCAGATCAGGCAATGCATGCCAAATTTATGGTGACCATCAAAACAGATGTTCCTGATACTGCTGAATGGGAAGAGTTAGAATGGAATGGTCCGAATAAGAATGATCTGGGTGCTTTTTTCAAAAGAATGGAATTCAGAACTCTTACAAAGAGATATTTAGGCGAAGAACCCATCGAAAATAAAGCAGGAGATCAGGGAGATCTTTTCGGGACTTTTGTTGAAGAAGAACCGATTGAAAAGCTGGACGAAGAAAAGAATGCATATGAGCTGATCAAAGATATTGATGGCGTTAAAAAGCTTGTTGAGGATCTAAAGAAAGAGTCCGTGATCTGTTTTGATACAGAGACAAATTCTCCGAATCCGGTTTCGGCTTCTCTAGTTGGATTTTCATTTTCAGCCAAGCCCGGAATGGGGTTTTATATTCCTGTAAATGTTGAAGGAGCTTTGGATGAAAAGGAAGTGGTGGAAATTATTCGTCCGTTGTTTGAAGATGAAGATAAAACCCTTGTGGCACATAACTATAAGTTCGATTGGCTGATTCTCCACCGAGCCGGAATTCAGATCAAAGGAAAACCTTTTGATACGATGATCGCCGCTTATTTAGTTGATGCGACTCAGAAGATCAAAATGGATGAGTTATCAAAAAAATATCTGAATTATGAGCCTGTTCCGATTGAAGCATTGATTGGAAAGGGGAAGAAACAAATATCATTAGCCGATTTAACTCCCGAAGAAGTGTATTTGTACGCCTGTGAAGATGCCGATATAACTTTACGATTGTATGAGATATTTAGCGAGCAGCTCACCAAAGATGAATTGGATGAAGTTGCAAAAACAGTAGAATTTCCGTTGATGGAAGTATTGGCTGAGATCGAATATCAGGGAGTAAAGCTTGATATTGGTATGCTGGAAGGGTTTTCCGAAGATCTGGCAACGGATCTTAAAGAATTGGAGAAGCAGATCTATGAGAAGGCTGGAGAAGAGTTTAATATCAATTCTCCGCAACAGTTGGGAACGATTTTGTTTGATAAACTGGGATTGCCTGCGGGAAAGAAAACTAAAACAGGTCAGTATTCTACCAATGAATCGGTGTTGACTAAGCTCGCCGTGAAGTACGAAATGCCGGATCTGATTTTGGAATACCGTCAGTTGGCGAAACTAAAATCTACTTATGTTGATGCTTTGCCTTCCATTGTTGACGAAGCAACCGGTAGAATTCATACAGATTTCAATCAAAGTGTGGCGGCAACGGGTCGACTTTCATCTTCCAATCCGAATCTTCAGAACATCCCAATCCGAACAAAGCGAGGCAGGGAGATCCGAAAAGCATTTATAGCTGATGAAGGATTTAAAATGATGTCTGCGGATTATTCGCAAGTGGAACTTCGTGTGATTGCTCATATTGCCAAAGATAAAGCGATGATAGAGGCTTTTAAAAATGGTGAAGATATTCACTCCAGAACAGCCAAAGAGATCTTTCATTTGGATTCATTGGATGATGTTACCGCTGACCATCGTCGTAAGGCAAAAGAAGTAAATTTCGGAATTCCTTACGGATTAAGTGCGTATGGATTGGCTCAAAATCTCGGCATCGAAAATTCTGAAGGGAAGGAAATGATCGATGAGTATTTCGAGCGATTTCCGAATATTCTGAATTACATCAACGACACCAAACAGTTTGCCAAAGAACACGGGTTTGTGAAAACATTGATCGGAAGAAGGAGATATGTGCCGGATATCAATTCAGGAAACTGGAATGTTCGTGGATTTGCTGAACGTGTAGCGATCAACATGCCTATTCAGGGAACAGCTGCAGATGTGATAAAACTGGCAATGATCAATATCCATAACTGGTTGAAGGACAACAACAAGAAAAGCAGAATGTTACTTCAGGTTCATGATGAATTGATCTTTGAGATCCATGAAAGCGAGCTGGACGAAGTTCCGAAGAAGATCGAAGAATTGATGGAATCGGCGTTTGAGATGGATGTTCCGTTAAAAGTTGAAGCGGGGATTGGAGAAAATTGGCTGGAAGCGCATTAGGGAATTAGGAATAGGGGAATAAGTGAATTAGGAATATTTCAATTAGGAATAGTTCTGATTTACAATTTCATTCTCAAAAAAAGGACGTCATCCTGTCCGCCAGCTGGCGGATCGGATTTTTGTAGGGGGTGGGGCTTTGATTTTGTTTGAGTTCTGAAATCAACGATGTAGTGCGGACTAAAGTCCTTACTGGTTTACAATTTCATTCTCAAAAAAAGGACGTCATCCTGAACTTGTTTCAGGATCTTTGTAAGGGGTGGTAGTCGAATCTGTCTTACTAAACATGAGCAAAGGATACGTCTATTTTCTAACCAACTTTCAAAGGACCACACTATATATTGGGTTTACTTCTAATCTCACTAGAAGAATTTGGGAACATAAACAAGAAAAAGGTTCAGAGTTTACTTCAAAGTATAAGCTAACTATTTTGGTTTACGCAGAGGAATTCGATTCAGTAGTGGATGCCATTGATCGCGAAAAGCAATTAAAGAATTGGCATAAGGAATGGAAGTGGAATTTAATAAAGAAACATAATCCAAAGCTGGAAGATTGGTATGAGACTTTGAGAGGTTAATTACTGATTCATAGATATGAGGTAGCTCATAAGATCCTGAAACAAGTTCAGGATGACGTCAATAAAATGGAACATTTCTTATTGGTAAAGATGTTCTACTTCCATGACGATCAACAAAGACTACGACGTAATTATAATTGGCTCGGGAATGGGTGGGATGAGTGCAGGAGCGATGCTTGCCAACGATGGCTATAAAGTGTTGATCCTGGAAGCCGCGGCAGTTCCGGGTGGATGCAGTTCATCGTATTATCGAAAAGGATTCACGTTTGAGTCGGGAGCGACTACACTTATCGGATTTGATGAAAATCAGCCGTTGTGGAAATTGGAGAGAGAAACCGAAATTCAGATTCCCAGAGAAGAAATTACTCCAAGCATGACGGTTCGATTAGATGGAGAGGAGATAATCCGGTATAAAGATCGGGAAGAATGGATCGAAGAAGCCGGGCGAGTTTTTGGAAATCCTCAGGCACAACGAGCATTCTGGGAAGAAGCACTAAAAGTCTCTGATATCGTTTGGGATGTATCACTCAAAAATCCTTTTTTTCCACCACAAAATGTAACCGATTGGGGAAGACTGGCTATCTCAAATTCTCCCTTAGATGTTTGGGCGTTACCTTATGCGATTCAGTCGGTTGAGGATGTGATGAGAAAGTATGGAGTGGACACACCTAAGTTTCGTCGATTTGTAGATGAACAGTTGATGATAACGGCGCAATCCAAAGCAGAAGACACACCGTTTTTATTTGGTGCAGCCGGTTTGACTTATACCAACTATTCAAACTATTACGTTCCCGGTGGATTGCTCGAAATGATCAACTCCATCAGAAATTTTATTCAGAAAAAGGATGGCACACTTCATACTAGAGAAGCAGTTACTCATCTGAGTAAAAAGGAAGAAGAGTTCATCATTCAAACCAAAAAAGGAAATGTTTACCAAGCTCCGATCGTGGTTTCCAATATCCCGATATGGAATATGAAAGATATCACATCAGGAGAAATGACGGAGTATTTTGTAAAAGAATCTGAAGATTTTGACGAAGCTTGGGGAGCGATCACATTAGGTATAGCAACCACGGATACTTATCCCGATGAAATGAGTTTACACCATCAAATTCATTTGGAAGAAGGAGATACTGTTCCGTTTACAAATTCAGATTCGATATTTGTATCTATGTCAAAAAGAGGAGATACTGAACGAGCTCCGGAAGGAAAAAGGACATTGAATATATCTTGTCACGCTTCACCTGAATATTGGTTTTCGTTAAATGGAGAGTATGAATCTGCGAAGAAACAAACAGAAGAGTTTATAGTTGAAACACTAAAACAGAAACTTCCGGGTTTTGAACAAAGTGATATCGAAACAATTCATACGGCTACTCCCATTACATGGCAAAATTGGGTATACCGCAAAAAAGGCAGGGTTGGTGGGATCCCGCAAAGCATGGCACGCAGCTTGCTTAAATGGACACCAAACCAAACGCCATTCTCAGGATTATACCTTGTGGGCGATACAACTTATCCCGGACAAGGAATTCCGGGCGTAACTTTAAGTGGTATCAACGTATATTGGCGTATCAAAAAAAATCAGAACAGAATTAAAAATCAGCGATAAGGTTTTCAATTGAATCAATTTTCTCCGAATACTCAGTTTTCATTTTTTCCTCCTGCAATTAAGTACTTGTTGATCTGGAACGGGATCTTCTTTTTGGCAACCATTAATATTTTTGGTTCAGGATGGACTCCAATGGGTTCTGCTTTGGCTCCGTTGCTTGTTTTACAGCCTTTCGGGGATGGGTTTATGCCATGGCAGTTAGTAACTTATATGTTCTTGCATGCTGATTTCTATCACATCTTTTTCAACTTGTTTGCGCTTTGGATATTTGGTCAAGCTCTGGAACAATTATGGGGAACTAAGCGCTTTTTGATGTATTACTTTTTAACAGGAATCGGCGCAGGCATTATTCAGTTATTTGTGAGTGATGGTTCCACTATTGGTGCTTCAGGTGCAGTGTATGGGATTTTACTTGGTTTTGGGATGATGTACCCAAATCGTAGAATTATGCTTCTATTTCCGCCAATCCCAATCAAAGCAAAGTATTTTGTAGGATTTTACGGTGCACTGGAATTATTTAATGGATTAACAAGAGCTGATAGCGGAGTAGCTCACTTTGCTCATTTAGGTGGATTATTAGTAGGTTTTATATTGATTAAGCTGTGGGGATTAAAAAAACCGTCAGAATACGCTTAAGCTCAGATAATTAGAAAGAGATGAAAAATCAATCATACGATTCATTTGGTAATACGTTTAAGCGAGGCTTCATGAGAATGCCAATCGCTATCCGTACGATCATAGCTATAAATGTAGTAGTATTTTTAGTTCAGATTTTAGGTGGACCTGGTCTCAATAGTTGGATAAAGTTCAATTTTGGGTTCGTTACAAGTTTTCCAACTATTTTTTTAGAGCCATGGAGGATGATTACCTATGGCTTTTTGCATGATAGCGTTTTGCACATTCTATTTAACATGCTATGGCTATGGTGGATGGGCAGAACTGTTGAAGAAACGATCGGTCCTCGATCTTTTATCATAGTATATTTAGGTGCAGTGATCTTAGGGGTTCTAGTTAACGCTGGTTTAGCTCAAATTTTTGGCGATACTTTGGTAATTGGAGCCTCCGGAGGAGTAACAGGGGTTTTAGTTGCATTTGCATTATTGTACCCAAAAACTCCAATCATGCTTTTTTTATTACCTCCCATTGAAGCAAGATTTTTTGTGGTTGGCTGGATCGCTATTGATATTATCTTTCTTGGTACTAACGACGGAGTAGCAAGACTTGTACATTTAGGTGGGGCATTAGGTGCATATTTACTAATAAAAGCTCATAAAAACGGAACAGATCTGAGTAAAGTAATCCGATATTTTGAGTATCTTTTCGGTCGTTTGAAACCAAGTCCTTCTACAAAGCCGAAAAATAAGAATATGAGCATTGTGAAGGATGTCGAGATCGTTGAAGAAGTTGATCAAACCGAACTGGATGAAATTTTAGAAAAGATATCTAAAAGCGGTTACGATGCTTTGACGAAGGAAGAAAAACAGAAACTATTCGAATTAAGTAAGAAAAATTAGGGCATACATGGCTTCTATAAAAAGAAGAAAGTCAATTCAAGTAATGGTTGGTGATGTACCAGTTGGTGGCGGAGCTCCGATCGTTGTACAATCCATGACGAATACAGATACCGCTGATATAGATGAAACGGTAGATCAGATAGATCATCTTCACAAAGCAGGTTCGGAGATAGTAAGGATCACGGTTAATAATGATGCTGCAGCCAAAGCAGTTCCTCATATCAAAGAGAAGTTGATGAATCGTGGAGTTCCGGTTCCTATTGTAGGCGATTTCCATTATAACGGTCATGTGCTTTTGACGAAATATCCTGACATGGCGGAATCGTTGGGAAAGTTTCGTATCAATCCCGGGAATACAGGAACGAAAACCCGTGACGAGAATTTTACCACCATTGTAGAACAAGCCATTAAATATAATAAACCCGTTCGAATTGGTGTAAACTGGGGATCACTGGATCAACAGTTGCTTGCCCAAAAAATGGATACGAATAACGATTTGGCAGAACCTAAGTCAGCCAAAGAAGTGATGCTGGATACTATGGTTGAAAGTGCAAAGCGTTCTTCCAAATTAGCCGAAGATGTTGGATTGGCATCGGATAAGATCATCATCAGTTGCAAAATGAGTGGTGTTCAGGATGTGGTAAATGTATACACAAGAATTGCTGAAGTTATTGATTATCCGCTTCATGTTGGGTTGACAGAAGCCGGAATGGGCATGAAGGGTATGGTTGCCAGTGCATCAGCGCTTTCTGTGATCTTACAAAGAGGAATTGGTGATACGATAAGAGTTTCATTAACACCTCAGCCCGGCGCTGACAGAGCATTGGAAGTTCAAGTTGCTCAGCAAGTGCTACAATCATTGGGAATCAGGAGTTTTATTCCACAAGTGACTTCCTGCCCGGGATGCGGACGTACAAAAAGTACATATTTCCAGGAATTAGCGGAAGAAATTCAAGATTATATAGTAGAATCCATGCCTGTATGGAGAGAGGTGTATCCCGGTGTTGAAGAAATGGACGTTGCAGTAATGGGTTGTGTGGTAAACGGACCCGGAGAATCAAGAGCAGCGAATATAGGAATTTCTCTTCCCGGAACGTTTGAAGAGCCCAAAGCTCCTGTTTATGTGGATGGAGAGCATTTCAAGACTCTTAAAGGGGATGGTATAGGAAAAGAGTTTAAATCTATACTGAATGATTACATTGTAAAAAATTACAAGAACTAGTTTTTGTAACGAAAGATCGGTTACAGAAAAACAGTTAGTTAATTATCCGTTCTAATACATTTCCTTGTTTAATTAAGGAAGCATTAAAGATTATTTAAGAAATCTTTAAAAAGATGTTGAAAAATGTAAGCGCTTTCATTATCATTCTTTCACCTTGGTAAAAAACTGTTAGCAATCAATGCGTGATCATTTAATTTTATTATCCGGTTTGCTGTTTCTTTTTATGGGAGCGCTTTCCTGTACGGAAAAAGTTGATGATAATGTATTAGCGCAAATTAACGATTACTCGATTACCAAGATTCATTTCGAGAATGCCTTCAAGGAATATTACTATCGTACCGGAAGAGCAATAAGTGCAAACCCCTCTACAAAACTCTCCGTTTTAAACGCAAAATTCGATAATTACGTGCTAGCTACCTACGCGGAAGACAAAGGGTTGGATAGAACAGAGGAAGCCATTCAAAAAAGAGGAGAGATAGAAAGAAGAGTTTTAAATGAAGAATATCTGAATCAGATCATTCTCAAGGATGTACTGGTAAGTGATACTGAGCTCAACCAATACTTTGTTCGGTTCAACACAACATTAAGAGCTTCGCATTTATTTGCCCATGATCTTGAATCAGCTAATGAAATATATAAGAGGTTACAAAACGGCGAAGACTTTGAGGAATTAGCAAAAGAAGTATTTCAGACTCCTTATCTGGCAAACAATGGTGGAGATATAGGTCGTTTTACTACTGATGAAATGGATATCGCTTTTGAAGAAGCTGCTTTTGGATTAAAGATCGATGAAATTTCAAAACCGATTCCAACGGCTCAGGGGTATAGTATTATCAAACTTACCGATCGTTTTACAAAACCTATTCTCACCAAAAATGAATTCGCTAACAAAAAAGCTGAAATTGCTTCTTATGTTTATAAAAAGAAGAAAGAGCTTGCTACTAGAGAACATCTGTATAACTTCCGCGACGATCTAGAATTTAATCCTGAGATTTTTGACGCTCTTTGGGCTAAGATGAATGAGAATTACTCTTCAGCAATTTCTAAGGATGCGGAATTCTTATCCAATCTGGCATCAGATAAAATTTTGGCAGTATATAACGATTTCGAATTTACTCTTGATGATTTTGCTGTCGAATACAGGTTTACTCCGTTGTCTCAAATCAATGCAATAGAAGGGAAGAAGGGTTTTGAAAATTTTGTAATCGGGACTGCTTTAAGAGCTTACTTATTTAAGAATGCAAAAGATGCAGATATTGATGATCAGAAAATTGTAAAAGAGTCGATAGAAGAAACTTTTTATACTTACCTGGCTCAAAGCGCGATTAAGGACCTTAAGAGTTCTCTTTCAAACACAGAGCAGGAATTGAGAACGGCATATCAAAACAACGGCGAACGCTTTTATAAGCCAATAGAGGTTAATCTTTCCAGAATAGTTGTTGATACTGAAGAAAAAGCCAATTTTTTAATTTCAGAATTAAAGAAAGGGGCTGATTTCAAAGCATTGGTGGAAAAATACACCATAATTAATGAAGATCTTCTTACAAGTGGAGAATTGGGTTTTGAAAACGTTAAAAATTATGGCTCTTATGCCCCTAAAATTTCTGAATTACAAGTGGGCGAGATATCAGAAGTGATTAATTATCAAACAGGGCAATACACTATTTATAAGATGAATGGAAAAATCGAAGGTCGCCCTTTAACATTTAATGAAGCCAAAGAATCAGTGGATGCATTTTTGTTGAATAAGAAATTAGAAGCCATAAAGGACAAGACGATTAAGGATGTTAAAGAAAAGCATAATGCTCTTATTGATATCGAAAAATTAAATGAAATTACTATTCAAATCTGAAGCAGTGTATGAACATTAAAAAGCTACTACCGGTATTATTTCTATTTGTTAGTGTTGGGGTACAGGCGCAGTCAGGGAAAATTACGGGTAAAATTCTGGATGCCGAAACCGGTGAGGCTCTGATAGGAGCAACAGTTGGGATAAAAGGATCTACAAAAGGTGCTGTAGCAGATATTGATGGTAATTATCTGATGTTAAATGTAGCTCCGGGTACTTATACTTTGGAAGCAAGATACATTGGTTATGCTACTTTGGCTGTTCAGGAAGTAATCGTAAGAACTGATTTGACCACAGAGCAGGATTTTAGACTGGAACTGGAAGCCTTTGAAGGCGAAGAAATTGTTGTAGTGGCAACTCGTCAGCCTGTTTTAAAAGATGTGACCAGTTCTGAATCCAGAGTAAGCAGCGAAGAAATTAAAAAGCTGCCTGTTCAGGAAGTTTCCGATGTAATTGGACTTCAGGCTGGAGTAAACGTAGATAATGGAGGGGGAATTCATATCAGAGGTGGCCGAACTTCAGAGGTTTCCTATGTAGTGGATGGTATCCGTGTTACTGATGATTATGACAGATCTAACGGGGTAAGAATCGAAAATGAATCTGTACAGGAGCTACAGGTAATCTCCGGTTCTTTTAATGCAGAACATGGACAAGCGCTTTCAGGAATCGTAAATGTAGTTACCAAGTCGGGAGGTAATCAGTTTGAAGCTTCTGTAAATGCATGGACGGGTAGTTACATGGCAACCTCGCAAAGTGGTATATACGATGGTATTGGAACGGGTTTTAATAATTTAAATCCAAACAGAATGTATAATCTGTCTGCTTCTGTATCAGGTCCAATTATAAAAGACAGACTTACATTTTTTGTAACGGCCAGAAGGTTTGAGAATGAAGGACATTTAACCGGAAGAAATGCTTTTTCACCTCACGGGCAATTCAGGGATACATTGGCATTGGGAACTGATTTTGATTCGTACAGGACTATTTATAATGAAAGGGTAGACTTTAATAAACCATGGTACTCTGTTGATACTGTTAATTTCCAGGGGACCGATAGATTGGTTTTAACAGATGACGGCACCAGAGACAGTTCATTAGTAAATATGAATAACTTTCAAAGCACGAGTTTTCAGGGAAATCTCGAGTATAGGTTTTCAAAGTTTTTGAAATTCAATTTAATAGGTTCATATGGTCTTGAAGAAGGTCAGGGGTATGATCATCAGAATAAGTTAGTGCCTTTGGGAAGAGGTACTGGTTTTAGAAATAATTATGCACTTAATTTTAAAACAACTATAACACCTTCCTCCAAAACATTTCTTGTTGTAAATCTGGCCAACAGGTATAATGAACAAAAAAATCATTTGTATGATGATCCATGGGATCCACGCTATTTTAATTTTGACAGAGTAGTCGAGTTTTACTCACCCGCTGAGCAAAGTATACCCGGCGCGGCTCAGTTCAGTTTTTATGGGACAGACAATAACCGTTTTTTCAGATCGACAGATACATTTATCGGGAAGGCTGAAATTTCCAGTCAGGTTAATGAAAATCATTATGTAAAAGCGGGTATTAATCTTCAACTTGATGAAGTAAGTTTTGAAAGTGTTTCCTTAGTTCCTTTTACTGATCCATCCATAAGTTTTCCTCCCGGAACTCCTCAAGAGCTCAAACCATTCGTAAAGTTGGGTTTCCCTGAATTAAATACACCGGGTTATCAGAAATATTCTGAATCTCCGCGAAATCTCGGTGCTTATATTCAGGATAAGATCGAATTTGATAATCTGATCATTAATGTTGGATTGAGATTCGATTATTTTGATCCTAACTCCAGAGTTGTTGCCGATTTAGAAGATCCTGATATCACTTCCCCTACAAAACAAGAAAATCAGTACAGAGATCTTAATAATAATGGCCAGCAAGATGACAATGAGCCCGATGTAACTTTAGAAGAACGTCAGCAATATTGGTATAAAGATACCAGTATCAAAACACAGCTTAGTCCCAGAGTAGGTGTGTCATATCCTATAAATGATCGAGGTGTGCTGTATTTTTCATATGGTTATTTCTTTCAGGTTCCTTCTTATAACTTCATGTACACAAACAGCAGAGTTTTTGTAGGTGAGCGAAGCGGGAATTTGGGTTTATTCGGAAATCCTGATCTGAAACCGGAAAGATCTACACAGTATGAGTTGGGTTTAAAACAGGAAATTTTTGATGGAACTGCAATTGAGCTCACAGGATATTATAAAGATACCAGAGACTATGTGTCCTCCAGACCACAAGTAACCGGGGCAGCATCTACAAATTATGGTATTTATTTCAACAGGGATTTCTCGAAGTCAATTGGATTTACTTTCGCATTCAACCAGTATGTAAGTCAGCGCTTTAATTTTGGGTTAGACTATACTTTTAGCTCTGTGGAAGGAAGTAATTCAGATCCAAATTCGGAATATTTTGACATCGTAAATGCAGGAACTCAGATTGATTCAACCAATCAGACTACATCTACAACAAAATTAATACAGCCATTAAATTGGGACAGAACACATATTGTAAATGGTTCTATGTTTTATTCAGGCAATAGTTGGGGTGCTAATTTGGTAACCAAATTCAGTACAGGAACTCCGTATACACCTCAAACGGATATTCCCGGTGTGGAAATCGGGGTAGGAGCAAGTACCAGAGATCTAAGAAACACATCACGACTTCCAACAAGATTAACCGTGGATCTTAATACATACAAAAATATCAATTTACCAAACGGTTCCAGCATGGAGCTTTTTCTGAATATTTATAACCTGCTTGATAGTAAGGTTATAAACAATGTATATGGAGACTCAGGTGAAGCAACTGCACCGTTACCGATCAATACTGTAGATACTGCAGACCCGGGATTTTATTCAAATCCTTCTTTTTATGCAGAACCAAGACGAATTCAATTAGGACTTTCAATCTCTTTTTAAACAATGAATAAAAATACATTCAATATTAAAGGCTTATTCATTCTTCTTTTCGTTGCGCTTTTTCCGGTGTTTTCGGGAGCTCAGGACTATGTGCCAAGTGAGGAAAGGTCTTCTTTTGAAGACAGAAAGAAATCCACAATGGATGCAAACAGATTAAGGGCATCTTACTTTAATACAGGGCACGCAGGGCGTAGAAATAACACCAGTCTGGACGAACTGATTTTTGAATTTCCAAGAAATACGAATCGTGAGTACATGTACTTTATGAGCGTTCACTTTGGAACTGAAGTACAGGCACAAAATAGTTCTGATGTTGTACAAATAGTCAATGTTGCATCTTATAAGACAAACAGAGACGGAAGTCAGAACTGGTCACTAAACCCGATTGAAGGATATTCGAGGGATGATTCCAAAGAAATTGCAAGAAGTGACCGTGGACCGGCTTCACCTCTCGGAAATACATGGCCGGATTCCTGGCCGGATAAATTTGAAGATGGTGGGGACGGTTGGGCTGGCTCCTGGAATGGATTCTTCGGAAGAGACCAATTCAATGCGGATTTAGAGTTCTACTATAAAGCAGGAGATGACAGATACACCCGATATAGTACAGGAACTTTCAGACCGGATAATACAGATCCAACCAGAGGTGGGTTGGCAATAGTAATGGATACAAGAATTCTTGCCTGGTCTCAAATCCTTATCAATTCTGTTCATTTTAACCTATTTGAAATTACTAATGATGGAAGCTACGATTATCCGAGAATGTCATTCGGTTTATGGATCGCGGATTTTGTTGCAGGAGGTGGACCTACGGATCAACCGGTATTTGATAACCTTAGAGCGATTGCTTATTTGACTGATACCGACCGAAATAATGCACCATCATCTTTTGATGGATTACCGATTGGTGAAATGGGACTAAGCTTTTTGGAAACTCCCGGAAATGCAGGGGATGGAATTGATAATGATGGAGACAGCGACACTTACGATCCTGAAAATGCAGATTTTTATGATCCGGAGAACGTTGATTTATTCCGCTTGCTTTTGGAGGAAAATGGAGGTTTTTATGCAAGTGCTACCTTAAAAGATACAGTTGTTAGAGAATTTGAAGCTGCTGACTTTGATTCAAGAACCATTAATGTTGGAGACAAAATTGTATTGATCGACGAAGATGGGACAAGGGTCATTCGTGAATACGATGGAAATAGTTTTCAATCACAAGGAATTACGTACAATTTAGGAGCTTCTTTTACTGTACAGGAAGAACTATTACCACTTTCAGACCCGAATTTTGGAGTACATATTGATGGCTTAGACAATGATTTTGATGGCTTGATTGATGAGAATACTCCGAACCATTTAGAGAAGACTACATTCGTAAACGGAAACTCAATTACAAAACCGGTTCGGTTTATTAATTACTTGTATTTCAATGATGGAGATAGTCTTCAGCAAGGATTGGTTGTTTCGAATCAGGAGATAAGAGCAAGAATATCATCTGATCAGGATTTCGCAGATCTGGTTAACGATACTTACGACGGGAGATTTCAAAATCATTTCACAAGTGCTCCGATGATTGATGAAGGTCGTGGTGATTCATTTGATAACGACAATGATTGGAACGAAAGCTTTGATGATGTGGGGATACAGGGAGATCCGGATACACCAAGTGAAGGACAGGGAGATGGAAAAGCCACATCCGGAGCAGGTACCACTTTTCCTGGAGAACCTAATATTGATAAAACTGATGTTAGTGAAACAGATCTTATAGGTGTTTCAAGAGCTATAATCTTTTCAGCTGGAGCATTACAGGTAAGTCTGGATTCTGATATTTGGTTTAATTACCTGATTCCGGGAGAGTTTGACGTAGTTGGTAATCCCGGTACGGATCAGGATATATATGTGTCTTCAGGACTATTCCCGCTCAGAGTGGGGGAATCACAAAGTTTTGCGGTTGCTATTTCAGCAGCAGCTTCCTCTTCACCAACAGGAACTGCGGCACAGGACCGAACTCAATTAAATAATAATCTGGATCAGGCAAGAGTTGCATACGAAGCAGATTATCAGTTTGCAGTTGCACCTGATCCTCCCATTGTATCGGCAGTTCCGGGAGACGGTAAAGTTACCTTGTATTGGGAAACCAATTCGGAATTTTCATTTGATCGTTATCTGAATAACATTTCCGGTAATGGTTTTGATTTTGAAGGTTATAAAATTTATCGGTCAACTGATCCGTCTTTTGAAGATATCTTTAACGTAACGGATGCATACGGAAATGCTACCTATTATAGTGATATCGCAATTTTTGATAAGAATAACGGTATTCAGGGATTACATCCTATTGATGTAAATGGTGTGAAATTTGATATGGGTAATGACTCGGGGCTTCAACGTAGCTTTGTTGATACTGATGTTGTGAATGGTAAAACCTATTATTATGCCGTCACAGGTTTTGATTACGGGTATGTTCCTGCAGGAATTTCTCCTTCTGAATCTCCTATTCAAATTAGTCAGGGACCGGATGGTTCTATCAGCTTTGGCGTAAATGTAGTGCAAGTGCGTCCGTCAAGATCTCAGGCGGGGTACATTGATCCGGATAAGCCACAAGCTACTATTGTACAAGGTTCACCGGGTGGAACAGTGAGTGTGGATATAATTGATCCTTTTGAATTAAAAGCAGATAATTTATACGAAATTACTTTTGAAGATACTTTAATTGATGGGGGTACCAAGCCTGATACACTCAAAACTCAGAATTTTACACTCAGAAATATAACCGATGGTGCAAATGATACACTAATTGCACGTTCTCCGAATGTGAACGGAGGAAATAATCCGATCACAGAAGGTTTTACTATTTCGATGACAAATGTAGAGACTTTTGGTGTAAATGAGTCTAGGTCTGGATGGAATGAGACAGGAAACCCAGAACCTCATCAGTATTTTTTTGCTACACAAAGTGTTTCGAAAGTTTCCGATTACCGAATTGTAATAGGTGAAAATATAGGTTTTGGGAGATCAACTGAGAGGGAAGTTGAAGTTGGTTCAGGAACTTTTCTTACAGCTCCATCAATAGAAACTAATTTTAAAGTCTTCAATATTTACACAAATGAAGAAGTTGATTTTGCATACTTTGATTTAAACAGAGATGGAGCTACTATTAGAGCTTCGTCATGTGATCCTTCCGGTAATAATGCTCCAAGGGATCCACAGCAACCTGATTCAGTATATCAAGCCCCTCAACAAGGTATATTTTCTTCAGTTTCTAGTATTACTGGGCAATGTTCAGATTTAGTTTATGTAATTGAAGATGTTCGAGAGTTTCAAGATACTCTAACTTATCGTTTTGAATTAAGGACATTGATTTCTAATAATATATTAACGACTAGAAATCCTGAATTTGGTGATACTTTAGAAGTATTTACTACCAAGCCTTTTTCCAGAAATGACCGTTTTCAATTCAGAATGGATCCGGAGAATTTACCAAGTGTAGACTCTGATTCGGCAAAAAGTGCACTGGATGATATTTTAGTTATTCCGAACCCATATAAGGTTTCCAGTATTTATGAACAGGAAGCCGCAGGAGGAAGCAGACAGCAAAACAGAGAAATTCATTTCAATGGTTTGCCGGTGCCTTCTACTCTGAGAATATTTACATCATCAGGGGTGCTTGTAAGAGAAATTGAGGTGACCTCTTCCAATGTTCAAGGTGAAAACGGAGGAACTTATATATGGGATATGCTCACCAAAGATAATTTAGAGATAGCTTATGGAATCTACATTTATCATGTAGAAGCAAAAGGTGTAGGAAACAAGACAGGTAAATTTGCGGTGATTAAATAATGAGTTCAATGAAAAAGATATTCTGCATTTGTTTGTTTCTTGTTTTATCAGGAACAGGAAGTTCTGTTTTTGCACAACTTTCAAAAGTAGGAACTACAGCCGGTGATTTTTTAAGATTTCCTGTAGGTGCAAGAGCCTCATCTATGTCCGCCTTTGCGGCAACTGTGAATGATCCTTCAGCAATGGTTTTGAATCCTGCAGGTTTGGCCGAGTTGAATGACGAAGAAGTACTGATAGAGTTTACAGATTATTATCTGGATTTTACACACAGCTATGTTGGTATTGGCATACCTACAAAAAAAGGTGTGGCCGGAATTCATGTACTAGCCATGAATTATGGAGAATTTGAAGAAACCACTGAACAAGCTCAGGGTAAAACGGGGCGTACATTTGGTGCCTATTCTGTCACGGTTGGTGGTAGTTATTCACAATATCTGACAGAAAAATTATCTGTTGGGGGAACCCTGAAATTTGTTCATGAGCAAATTGAAGATGTTTCCGCGTCCGGGCTGGCCTTTGATGTTGGTACGGTATTTACTACTCCATTCGATGATATCAGGTTTGGAGTAAGTGTAACCAATATAGGTTCAAAAATGCAGTTGACAGGAAACGGTCTTATTACAGAATGTGATCTGGATGATAGTAGTACCGGAAATAATGAAACTGACTGTTATCTGGCTACACAAGAATATGATTTACCATTAATGCTCAGAGTTGGTTTTGCTTGGGATGCTTATACAAGCGACGATATCAGAGCAACATTAACTTTAGATGGTAACAATCCATCAAATAATGTTCAGAGCATTAGTGTGGGAGGAGAAATTTCGCTGTTAAATGATACGGTATTTCTTAGAGGAGGAGTTCCTTATATCGGTCAAAATAACAGCAGGGAGACATTCAATGCCGGAGTGGGAATTAAGTATCAGGTAGACAGTTCTTTAAAACTTGGATTTAATTACGCTTATCACGGATATGAATACTTAGGTGATGTTAACAAACTAAGCCTTCAGGTTTATTTTTAATACTACTAAACAATAACAACAAAACAAGGTACATGATGAATAAAGCTACTAAACTTGTGCTAACATGTTTGCTGATGATCTTCGGGATTTCTGCAACATCTATGGCTCAGGTAACAAAAATACGTGACGCACGTGGCATGGATGGCCAGGAAGTTACGATCGTAGGTATCATGAATACGCCAGACTACGGTTTTAATGACGGACAATTTTTTGTTCAGGATACAACCGGAGGTATAAACGTATTTTATGATGACGTTGGAGGAGCGAACAATCAGGATAGTTCAGCATTTTTAGGCTGGACAAAAGGCGACACTCTTCAAATTACAGGAACAATAGGTTCTTTTGGACAGCAAGTACAAATTGCCCCAAGTTCCGTAACCATTTTAGGTACAGGAGATGCTTCAAGTGTTCCTGTAACCTCAATAACACAAGCAGATCTTAGTGTGGATTCCAAACATCAAGGTATGTTAGTGAAAATAGAATCAGTTGGTTTGGCTGATGGTGAAACATGGCCGGCTGATGCTCAAACATCTTCAGGAGTAAGTTTAGATGTTGCTACAGCTGACAGTGCATTTATATTAAGGATCGATAGAGATGAATCCTATTATGACGGCGCACCAGCTCCTACTGAAGCATTTAATTTGACTGGTGTACTTGCCAGATTTAATTCTGATGTACAGGTTATGCCATTTGACTCTACCGATGTACAGAATATCGTTAAAGTTACTTTCATGGTTAATACTGCTACAGCCCCTGATACCGTAATGGGAGACCATTATGTAGGTGTGTTTGGTGCAATTTCAGGACCAAACGGCGCAGGAAACCCATACTTAGGTCAAACTGTTGATTGGAATAACTCTACTGATATTGTTGCTGACAATAAAGGTGGTGACTATTGGTCAGTTACTTTTGATATGGCTGCTGGTGATACTTATACCTACAAGTATTGGTTGGGGTCAGATAAAGATACAGAACTTGCCGGAGGAGGTTGGGAAAGCGGAGATAACAGAGAATTCACTTTAGATTTTGATCAAGCTTCCGACTCAGTTGCTCCATTGAATTGGTATGAAACAAGAATGGCTCCATTTACTTCAGAAGAAGATAGTGTTTCTCTTTACTTCAGAGTTAATGTTGGAGCACAAGCTCAGGACGGATCATTCGATCCCGAAACATTTAAAGTTGGTGTTCGTGGTAACGGCGCTTTCTTTACCAATGACTGGGGAACCGGAGACTTCCTTGAAAAAGGTGGCCAAACGGGAGATAATTTATTCTATGAAGGTGTTGTAAGAGCACAGAAAGATTCTGCAGCAGCAATTGATGGTTCAATTGAATATAAGTTTGTTCTTGAAGCAGCTGATGGAACAGTAACTTGGGAATCCACAGATAACAGGCCGATAAACATTCCTGCTCAGGATTCTACTGTTCAATGGGTCTTTTTTAATAATATACCTCCAACAGATGCAGTTATTGTAAACACAACACTTAGCTTTGAAGTTAATGTTGGAATCCTGGAAGGTTTAGATCTTTTCAATTCAAGTATTGATACAGTATCAGTAAGAGGTACATTCAATAGTTGGGGTGAAGCCAGAATGAACTTTAATCAAGTACTCGGTACATACGAAGCAAACAACTTACCGTACACAAAAGCTGAAGGAACTGAAGAAAAATACAAGTATTACATTAAGTGGGATGCTCGAAGAGATTCTGCTGAAAGCGAATTTTTCTTAGAAGGAATTCAATCAGCAAATACCGGATGGGAAGAGCCGGGAGTAACAGGTGGTGCTGACAGATCATTCACAATTGAGAATAAAGCCAATCAGGATAAACTTTCTGAATTCTATAACGGTGTAGAACCGGAAGCTTTATTAACCGCGAATAATGTTGAAACAGGTGCTACAAGTGTAACATTCAGTATTGATATGTCACCGGCACTTCAACATACTACTCCATTTTTACCTGCATCAGATTCTGTATTCCTTTTTGTGGATACTCCTTTCTTTGCACTTACAAATGGAATAACAGTTCCTGGTGATAACGGTGAGAACTTTATTACAACTTCAGACTCTGAAAGAGAAAGACTTCGGTTTACTGATGATGATGGAGATATGGTTTATGAACTAACTTTAGATCTTATGCTGCCAACTCTAAACCACATTGGTTTCAGAATAGCATACGGTGAGCCAACTTCAGCGGATGGTTCTCTTGTGGCAAATGGTGGTGGATTTGATGCAGGTCGTAGACACTACCAATACATTGCGCCTCAAGTAGATTCAGAACTTAATGTTACATGGGCTTCATCATATTCCTTCCCACAATTAACCTGGAAAGCTTCAGATCTTCCATTTGAGCAACCACCAAGTTATACAACTGTAGGAAATGAAGATAATTTAGCAAATGTGGAAACCTTCAGATTAAATCAAAACTATCCGAATCCATTCAACCCAAGTACTACCATTAGTTTCAATCTGCCAAATGCTGCAGATGTAACATTATCGGTATACAATGTTCTTGGACAAAGAGTAGCTACGTTGTTAAACAGCAGAAAATATACTTCTGGTAGCCATACTTTGAGTTTTGATGCAAGCAACCTTGCTTCCGGTATTTATATTTACCGAATTCAAGCAGGTTCGTACACAAGTCAGAAGAGAATGACTTTAATTAAATAATTTTCTCTAATAAGTCTTCGCAGATGCTTTGACCGGCATCTGCGTATTTAATCAGATAGAAAAATTGGCATCTACTATATACGATATTGCAGAAGAAGCAGGAGTAAGTATTGCTACTGTTTCACGAGTGTTCAATCAAAGAGACAATGTCTCCGAAAGAACACGTGAAAAGGTTTTGGCAATAGCTGAAAGGGTTGGTTATCACCCACAGGCAAATGCACAAGGTCTTGCGAGCAGAAAAACCAATACCATTACTGTTCTTGTTCCTGTAATCTCCAATTATTTCTTTATGGAGGTTTTGGGTGGTATTCAGGATAAACTGAATAGTTATGATTACGAATTAACTATTTTCAATATCAGTCCAAGCAAAAATACCTTTACACAGGTTGAGCATGTACTTAAAAGAAGAGCTTCTGAAGGATGTTTATTTATTTCAACACATTTGGAACAGGAAGAATGGCGTCAACTAAAGAGATATAATGTTCCAATTACTTTAATTGATGAATATTATGACGGTTTTGATTCGGTAAGTGTTGATAACCTGGAAGGAGCTTACAGAGCCACAAAATATCTTTTAGACAGAGGCTTGGATAAAGTTGCCATGCTTTCTGCTTTAATAACCTCAAAACCTATTCAAAGCCGGATAAAGGGGTTTAAAAAAGCCTATGATGTGACAGGTAAAGAATTTTCAAACTCTTTTATAGTAGCAGGAGATTCCACTTATCGCGATGGTTTTACAGAACGAGGAGGGTATGAGGCAATGATAAAAATTCTCGCCATGAATCCCGAGATCCAGGCTTGTTTCTGTGCTTCTGATATTCAGGCTGTTGGCGCTTTAAAAGCTATGCAGGATATGAATAAAAGTATCCCACTAATAGGTTATGATGATATTGAACTTGCAGAATATATGGGGCTTTCTACTATTCGTCAGCCAATGAGAGATATGGGATTTTTCGCTACTCAAAATCTGATCGAAAGATTGGAAAACCCTAAAAAAGCTGTTTCACAAACAGTATATACACCCGAATTAATTTTAAGAGACTCCACTGAGTAACTATATTTATGAAGAATCTTTTAGTACAAGGATCAGTATTTCTAACTTTTCTGTTTTTACCTGTAATTGCATTATCCCAGGTTGTAACTTTTGAACCTTCTTTTGCAACTCAGAACGATACATTAACTCTTACTTTTGATGCAACTCAGGGAAATGGAGAGCTGGTTGGATTTTCAGGAGATGTGTATTTGCATACGGGATTAATTACAGATAGAAGCTCAAGCCCATCCGACTGGAAATATGTACAATCCGGATGGGAATCCTATCCCGAAAAATTGAAAGCTACATCTCTTGGAAATGATAAATGGGAATTCAAATATCCATCTTCAGTAAGGGAGTTTTATAATGTTTCGGCTGCGGATAAAGCTGAAGAAATAACGTTGCTGTTCAGAGGTACGCTTGACGGAGCCGGAGCACCTGACAAGGTTGGAAGGGCTTCGGGAGGCGAAGATATTTTCCTTGAGCTATTTGAGAATGAAGTATCTGTACAATTTTTGAATCCGGGAGAAAAGTCTAAGATTGTCAAAACAAATGAAATAATTGAGATCGAAGGGATTGGAAATTCTCCGGCCGGAAACCTTAATTTGAGTTTGAAACAGAATGGTACTGAAGTTGCTCAAACTTCTGTCTCTGATACAGTGAGTTACTCATTTTCGTCAGCAACAGAAGGGAATTATAAATTTGATCTTATAGGTGATGACGGGGCAGGTGAAGAGGATTCAACTTCTGTTACTATAATTGTTACTGACGGAGCAGTTACGGAAACCAGACCATCCGGACTTGAAGATGGAATCACTTATGGTGAAAACGGAAGCTCAGTTACCTTATCACTTTTTGCTCCCGGTAAAAAGGAAGTGTTTGTAGTTGGAGATTTTTCGGATTGGGAATTGGATTTCAACTACCAAATGAAGAAAGACTCACTGAAAGCAGACAGCGTATGGTTCTGGACTGAGATTACCGGGTTAACTCCGGGAGAAGAGTATGGCTTCCAATATGAAATTGATGGAAGTTTAAGAATCGCTGATCCTTATTCAGAGTTAGTACTCCACCCTAATGATGATAATTTCATTTCTGAATCCATATTTCCAAATTTAAAAGAGTATCCCAATGGCAAAACTACAAACTATGTAGGTGTTCTGTTTCCGGGAAAAACTCCATACCAATGGGAAGCAACTTCTTACGAAAGACCCGAAAAAGAAGACCTGGTAATCTATGAGCTTTTGGTAAGAGATTTCCTGGCTGACCATAGCTATGCATCTTTAATTGATACACTGGATTATCTGGATCGACTGGGAATAAATGCCATTGAGCTTATGCCGGTTAATGAATTTGACGGAAATGAGAGCTGGGGATATAACCCAAGTTTCCATCTTGCATTAGATAAATATTACGGTACTCCTGATAAGTTCAGAGAGTTTATTGATGAAGCTCATAAAAGAGGAATAGCAGTTATTTTGGATGTGGTAATGAATCACGCTACCGGACAAAATTCATTATACAGAATGTATGAAGTTGGAAGTAATCCATATTTCAATGTGGAAGCGAAACATGAGTTCAATGTGTTTAATGACTTCAATCATCAGTATTCCGGGACTCAGTATTACAATAAAAAAATGATCGAACATTGGATCAATGAATATAATATTGATGGTTTCCGATGGGACCTTACCAAAGGTTTTACACAGAATTGTAGTCCGGCAGGAAACGGATGTACAAGCTCTTATCAGCAAGATAGAGTCGATCTTCTGAAAAAGTACGCTGATTATCAGTGGGCTGCCGATCCTGATTTTTATGTTATCTTCGAGCATTTAGGGACTTCAAATGAAGAAAAGCAGTGGGCGGATTACCGCACCGACGAAGGAAAGGGAATTATGCTTTGGGGAAAGATGAATCACCCATATAATGAAGCAACGATGGGTTACACGACTAACTCAAATCTATATGGAGTACTTTCTGAATCAAGAGGATTTCAGGAAGAAAGATTGATCGGTTATATGGAAAGTCATGATGAGCAATGGTTGATGTTCAAAAATATCAGTTTTGGAAACTCATCAGGAGACTACAACATCAGAGAATTAAACACAGCTTTAGGCAGGCAAAAACTTGCCGGCGCTTTTTTCTTTACTCTGCCGGGACCTAAGATGATCTGGCAGTTTGGTGAAGTTGGATATGGATATGGTAATAACGGCGAACAATGCTTGAATGATTCTGAAGATTGTCCGGCTAGTGCTCCCGGTAGAGTTGCAAATAAGCCAATTCGTTGGGACTATTGGAATATCAAAGGAACGGAAAGAGTTAAGCTGTACAAAACATGGGCTGCTCTGATCAATCTTCGTAATAGTAGTCCGGCTTTCACTGAGCCTGAAAATACCACCTACGCTTTATCAAATCGTATAAAAAGAATTATTCTTGAGCATTCAGACACTGATGTGGTTGTAGTTGGAAATTTTGATGTTACTGCAATCACAACAACGGGGGATTTCCCTCAACTTGGAACCTGGTACGATTATTTTGACGGATCAGAGTACGAAGTAACAGATGCAGAGCAAGCAATTCGATTAGAGCCGGGTGAATTCAAAGTATATACGACCAAACAATTTGAAACTCCGGAAACGGGAATAGCAACTTCAAATGAAGAATTACCGAGCGAAGGTCCTGAATCATTTAAGCTTTACAACAACTACCCAAATCCGTTCAATCCTTCTACAAACATCAAGTTTGATGTTGCGAAGACGGGAGTAGTTAAACTGGAAGTCTTTGACATACTTGGAAGAAAAGTCGCCACGCTTTTTGATGGCAGAAAATCTGTTGGGACACATACATTAACATTTGATGCATCATCACTTTCAAGTGGGGTTTATTTCACCCGATTTACAGCCGGAAATACGGTGCAAGTTCAGAAAATGACATTACTAAAATAATTTAGAAAGCATAGCATGAGGAAATTAACCGGGTTAGTAGTACTGTTTTTGATTTGGGGATGCTCCTCAGAAAGTAATATCAATTATGGAGATCAGATCGTTGGGTTGGGATCTCCAATTACTTTAGGATATGATTCCACAGTTGTGATTATGGAAGACTATTTCATGGATCCTTCTGCCATTGAAAACATTTCTACTCCGTCAACAATCACTCATTATTTGACTGATGGAAATTCAGAATTAGTTTTAAAGGGAGATATTTCCGGAAAGCTTGATGTCATTTCTTTTCATGATGGCGACGTATCATATGATATACTGCTGAAGAAGACTTCAAAACAGGAAGTAACTTTCAGCATAGAGGACAAAGACTATGATCTGGTTCAGGTAAAAGGAGAGATGAATGCCTGGAATCCTAATGCTTCGGATTTCAAAAAAGAAAATGGGACCTGGACTTTCAGCATGTTGGTGAACGAAGGTTTATATCAATATCTGTATGTAATTGATGGAGAGGAAATGAAAGATCCATCTAATTCAGAAACCGTTTCTAATGGGATGGGTGGATTTAATAATCTGCTTACAGTTGGTAATACTGATGCTGATAAGCCGAAATTAGATACTTATGACTTTTCAGACGAAAGAGTTTATCTGCAATCCGATGAAGCAGAGAATGTAATAGCACTTTGGGAAAATCATCAGCTGAAAACAGAATTTAAGGATGATATCATCAGAGTGTATTTACCCGAGAATTCCGATTTAGAAGGGAGAACACATATTCGAGCGTGGACTTTCAATGAAAACGGAATCTCAAACGATGTGCTTATTCCTTTGGAGAATGGCAAAGTGATGGAAGATTCTGAAAGTCTTACCCGTAAGGACGTAAGAGCTTGGAATATGTATTTTGTTCTTATTGATCGATTCAAAGATGGAAATCCATCAAACACCAGAAAAGTTGATGATCCAGATATACATCCAAAAGCCAATTATTATGGTGGAGATCTTGCCGGAATTACGCAAAAGATCAAAGATGGATATTTTGAAAAGATCAATGTAAATGCACTTTGGCTTTCACCCATTTCCCAAAACCCGGAAGATGCATGGGGATTATGGGACAAAGGTGGTGTAAAAACTAAATTTTCGGGTTATCACGGATACTGGCCAATCTCATCTTCTAAAATTGATGATCGATTCGGAACATCAGAAGAGTTTAAAGAATTACTTAGCGTAGCCCATGAAAATGGAATGGCTGTGATTCTCGATTATGTAGCCAATCACGTTCATAAAAATCATCCGGTTTATCAAAGAAATCCTGAATGGGCAACTGATCTGTATCTGCCGGATGGAAGAATGAATACAGAATTATGGGATGAGCAGCGACTTACAACTTGGTTTGATACTTTCATGCCTTCGCTGGACTTTTCAAATCCTGAAGTAATAGAAACCATGACAGATTCAGCACTATTCTGGGTTGAAGAATATGAATTGGATGGTTTTCGTCATGACGCCACAAAGCACATTCAGTTAGAGTTCTGGAGAACATTGACCAGAAAAGTAAAAGAAGAAATTGTAGTTCCGGAAAACAGACAAGTATTTCAGGTAGGAGAGACTTATGGAAGTCGTGAGTTGGTGGCCAGTTATATCAACTCCGGAATGCTTGAAAGTCAGTTCGATTTCAGCATGTACGATGCAGGATTGAATGCATTTGGTCAGGATCTTTCTTTTGAAGGATTACAGAGCCAACTTCAGGAAAGCTTCAATTACTTCGGTTATCACAATATGATGGGTGTCATTTCAGGAAATCATGACAAACCTCGATTCATAACGCTAACCAGTGGCGAAGTAAAATGGAATGAAGATTCTAAGCTAGCAGGATGGACCAGAGAGATCGGTTCACCTCAAGCTTTTGCTTATGACCGACTAAGTTTACTTCTGGCTTTTAATCTGACTATTCCCGGAATTCCGGTTACGTATATGGGCGATGAATTTGGAATGCCCGGTGCCAACGATCCTGATAACAGAAGATGGATGCGATTTGAGGATTCTGAATTAAGTCAGCTTGAGCTGAGGAACAGAAGTATCTATTCAAAATTGTCGGAGCTGAGAACTTCAGAAATATCCATTCTTTTTGGTGACTTTCAATTCCACAAAGTTGAAGATGATGTTATGGCATATTCCAGAGCTTATTTTGCTCAGCAAACCATTGTAGTTTTCAACAAAAGCAAAACACAACAACAAGTTTCAGTTGACCTGAGACCGGGTTTTGATTATTCAAGTTTGGCAAATCATTTTGGTAATTCTTTTTCAGTTGAAGGAAATACTTTGACTGTGACTTTACCTTCAAATTCATTTGAAATTTTAACGCTTTAAAAAATAAATATGCTTAAGCGAACTTTACTTTTATCCATTTTTGCTGCCTCGGTATTTGCGGCCTGTTCTCCTACAGAAAAACCGGTTGAGAAAAAACAAAGTCAGGTAGTTCATCCTGAATGGAGTAAAAATGCGAATATTTATGAAGTGAATATCCGTCAGTATTCTGAAGAAGGAACATTCAAAGCTTTTCAGGAAGATCTTCCGCGATTAAAAGAAATGGGTGTTAAGATCTTGTGGCTGATGCCTATTCATCCGATTGGTAAGATTAACAGGAAAGAAACAGAAGAAAGCAGAGGGAGTTATTATTCTGTAGCTGACTACAAAAAAGTAAATCCTAACTTCGGTACAGAAGAAGATTTTAAAAATTTGGTTGAAGCAGCCCATGAGCAAGGCTTTAAGCTGATCATTGACTGGGTTGCTAATCATTCAGCTTGGGATAATCCATGGACTGAAAACAAAGATTGGTATGAGTTGACAGAAGACGGAAACTTTATGCCTCCAAGAGGAACGGATTGGTCGGATGTTATTCAGTTGAATTATGAAAGCGAAGAGATGCGTGCGGCAATGTTAGATGCTCTCGAATTCTGGGTTAGAGAATTTGATATAGACGGGTATCGTTGTGACGTAGCAGGAATGGTTCCAACAGATTTCTGGGAAAATGCCAAAGTAGAACTAGATAAGATAAAGCCGGTATTTATGCTAGCTGAAGATGGAGAACCTGAATTACTTCACAAAGCTTTTGATATGAATTATGCATGGGAATATGCTCATGTAATTCGTGAGATCGCTAAAGGAGAGCAAACTTTCGAAGACCTGGACTCACTTTTTGAAAGAGACAGTAAACGCTTTCCTGACAATGCATACAGAATGTATTTCACTTCCAATCATGATGAGAATTCATGGAATGGAACAGATCCTGAAATGTATGGTGATAATTTTGAGAATTTTGCTGTGTTGTCCGCTACCGTGAAAGGAATGCCATTGATCTATAACGGACAGGAAAGTGATTTGGATAAACGATTGGAGTTCTTCGAAAAAGATGAAATTGAGTGGAAAGAGTATAAATACGCTGATTTTTATAATATGCTCCTGAATCTGAATACAGAAAATGAAGCACTTTGGAACGGGGATTTTGGTGGAGAAACAATCCGTGTCAATTCACCTGAGGGCACTTATGCTTTTAAAAGAAAGAAAGGAGATCATGAGATTTGGGTAGCAATCAATAATAATACGGAAGCTACAATGATCAGCTTTCCTGATTGGAGTCACGAAACATATTCCGTATACGGAGTTGTTGAAGGAGTAACTGATTTTTCAACTATCGAATTACCGGCAAACGAGTGGTTCATTATTTCAACGCTTAAACAACAATAGGAAGATATATGTCTGAGCAGCAACAAGATACTAAGCCTCGCCTGAGTTTTTGGCAAATATGGAATATGAGTTTTGGGTTCCTGGGAATCCAATTCGGATTTGCACTTCAGGGCGGCTTCATGTCCCGGATTTTCCAAACATTGGGTGCTGCTAAAGATGATATTCCATTGCTTTGGATAGCGGCTCCGTTAACCGGATTATTAGTTCAACCAATTATCGGGTACTTAAGTGACCGCACCTGGAGCGTAAAATTTGGTCGCCGCAGACCTTATTTCCTGATTGGGGCAATTCTTAGTTCAATCACTTTATTATTTGTTCCTCATTCACCTATTCTTTGGGTTGCTGCAGGTTGTTTATGGATTCTTGATGCATCCATAAACATTAGTATGGAACCGTTCAGAGCTCTTGTAGCAGATAAGCTTCCGGAATCACAACGTTCTTATGGATTCGTGGTACAAACGCTGATCATTGGTATCGGTACTTGGATTGCCAGTAACTTGCCTTGGATGGTGAGTCAGCTTGGTGTTGCAAATGACGCTGCTCCCGGAGTAGTTCCCATGTCCGTAAAAGTTGCATTCGGAATAGGAGCTTTTGTTTTTATCGCAAGTATACTTTGGACTGTATTTACCACAGATGAATACCCACCTGAGGACATGGAAGCATTTGAAAAAGAGAAAAAAGAAAGCGCAGGATTTTTTACCGGCGTTAAAGAGATCTTTTCAAACATCGGTAGTATGCCGGTTGTAATGAGAAAATTAGGGGTAGTTCAGTTCTTTAGCTGGTTCGCTTTTTTTACGATGTGGAGCTTTGCTGTTCCTGCACTAACAGAACACGCTTTTTTGGCTCCTGTTCCAATGCCCGATGCAGTAGATTTTGATACAGCCAATGTTGCCTATAACAACGCTGCAAATCTTGTTGGTTCTTATATGGGTACCTATGGATTGTCTTCTATGTTTTTTGCGCTGCTTTTAACCTTTGTTACCAGTAAGATCAGAATCAACAGAAAGTTGGTTCATTTTGGATCGCTTTTAGTTGGTGGACTAGGATTTATAAGTATGTACTTTGTTTCTCCGGAAAATACCGGAATGCTGAATTTGAGTTTTGTTTGTGTGGGAATCGCTTGGGGAAGTATTCTCTCCATGCCGTATGCCATGCTTTCGAGTAGTATAGATCCAAAGAAAATGGGATTGTATATGGGACTCTTTAACATGTTTATAGTAATTCCACAGATCATTGCAGCTTTGGGAGGGATCAATTTCCTCTATAAAACGATCTTTGGAGAAGCTACCATAGGTACTATGCTTCTTGCCGGAGTTTGTTTAGCAATCGCAGCCTTTAGTAACTTCCTTATTACAGAAGAGGAAGCGATTAAGTAGTTTCAACCCTGATTTGAAAAGTTGCAACTTTTACTTAAATTAGTTGCAACTGTTATTTTTAGGTAATCATTATGGCAAAGAAAGACAAAGATATTGTTTGGTTTGGGATGAAATTAACTCCCGAAGAAAAGCAGAAGATCGAGTTACTTGCTGAAAGAAAAGGCATTTCTAAAAAAGAAGCCGTAATGAATGCTGTAAATGAACAGGTTACAGAATACGAGATCGTAGCCAAGCCGGGATCAACATTAGAAAAATTGCAACATATTGTTGGTATAGCTGATGGTCCTGGAGATCTTTCAACGAATCCTAAATACATGGAAGATTTTGGCAAAGACAGCCTTTCTTGATACCGGTCCGTTAGTCTCTTTCATCGACAAGAGAGAATATCATCATACTTGGATTAAGTCTGTTTTTTCTGAAATTAGTGCTTCATTAAAAACTAATACGGCAGTAATTACAGAAGCCTTCTTTCTTTTGAAGCGATCTAATCGAGGGGAGGAGGGGCTTATGAAAATGATAAATAGTGGCTTTTTAGAAATTCAAGATCCATTTTCTTTAAATCAGAGATTCGTTTTGGATGTAATGAATAAATACAATGATGTGCCATGCGCATTTGCCGATGCAAACCTACTGGCAATGTTTGAAAATGATAAAAATTCTGTAATTATTTCTACTGATTCCGATTTTCTGATCTATCGAGATTCTCAAGGAAAAAAACTCAATCTGATTTCACCATATTTAAAATGAAAGTACTCTATTCTGTTCTTATAGCTTTAGTTTTTTCAGGCACCATATATAGCCAAGAAAATGAAGATTTAATTTCTGCTTTTATAACAAGCGAGAAAATCATAGAAGTAAAACTTGATGACTACTTCGATGTAAATAAGATTGTGATAGTATCAACAGAAGAGTCTGTTCCCGTTTCCGATATTCAGGAAATAAAATCTAATGAATATCGTCTTACTATGAATCAGGCTTTGGACTTCACTAAAAAATATGTAGTTAAAGTCGGAGATTCAGAAAAGAAGGCACAACCTCACTGGAAAGCTATCGACAAGCTTTATACGTACGATGGAGAATTAGGCTCATTCTATAATTGGAATAAAACTGACTTTAAATTATGGGCTCCACTCGCTTCAAAAGCTATTCTGAATTTGTATGAAAAGGGATTGGAGGAAGAACCCTACGAAACAATTGAATTAAGCAGAAAAGAAAAGGGAGTCTGGCATACTTCTGTTCCCGGAAACCTAAAGGGAAAGTATTACACCTATTCTGTAACTAATTACGGAGTAACTAAAGAAGTAATGGATCCCTATGCCAAATCAATGGCAGAAACTGTGCGAGAGACATTCTTTACTCCCAGGGGAGCAATTGTAGATCAGTCTTCCACCGGACCAAGTTTAGATTTTGCACAAATTGAAGGATATGAAAAACGAGAAGACGCCATTATTTGGGAAGCGCATGTTTGGGATTTTACCGTAGATCCGGATATTCAAACAAAAGCTCCTTACGGAACATATGCTGCTTTTTCTGAGCGACTCGATTATATAAAGGATCTTGGAATAACTCATATTCAATTGCTTCCAGTGCTCAGTTACACATATTCAGATGAAATAGATCGGGAGCGGAATTTAAACTATGAATTAGGAGCCAACTATAACTGGGGTTATGGCCCAGACAATTATTTTTCTCCGGAAGGAATGTATTCCGTCGATCCAACCGATCCGGAATTGCGAATTAAAGAATTGAAAGAGCTCATTAAAAGCATCCATGCAAAAGGAATGGGTGTAACTTTGGATGTGGTTTATAATCATACCGCCAGACTGGAATTTTTGGAAGATATCGTTCCCGGCTATTATCACTTCATGGATGCAAAAGGTATTGCGAAACAAAGTTATGGGGGAGGGAGACCGGGTTCTACTCACGCAATGGCGAGAAAACTGATTGTTGATTCAATTCTCTACTGGACAAAAGAATACAAAGTAGATGGATTTCGATACGATCTTATGGGAGATCTTGATGCTGAAACCATTCAGATTGCCTACGATGACGCCAAAAAGATCAATCCGGATATTCTTATGGTTGGAGAGTGCTGGAGAACTTTTGCCGGTGATGATGGAGAATCAGTTACTCCAGCCGACCAGGATTGGATGGATCAAACCAACAGCGTCGTGTGTTTTTCTGATGAGATCAGAAATGAATTGAAATCCGGCCATGGTATTGAAGGCGAACCTAGGTTTGTTACAGGCGGTGCAAGACCAATTCAAAACATCTTCAATAATGTAATTGCCAAACCTGATAATATGACTGAAGATGATCCGGGAGATGTTCTGCAGTATGTGTCTGTGCACGATGGACTTACCCTTCATGATATGATCGCTTATTCGATCAAAAAAGATCCGAAAGATCATCAGGAAGAAATTCATAAAAGGATCAGGTTAGCGAATGCGATTGTATTAACCAGTCAAGGAGCAGCCTTTTTACATGCCGGTCAGGAATACGGGAGAACCAAACAGTGGTTTTCTTCAACTCCACCAGAAAGAGAATTTATGAAAGTAGATGAGTTTGAATATCCTTACTTGATTCGAAACTCCTACGATGCTTCATCTGCTGTAAATATGTTTGACTGGGATAAGGTGACTGAGGAAGGAATTCACAAACGTACCATGGAATATACAAGCGGTCTTGTGGCTTTGAGAAGATCCACAGATGCATTTCGATTAGGAAATGAAAAGCTAGTCTCAGAAAATGTAACATTGATAGAAAGTAAAGACATCAAAGAAGAAGATCTGTTATTGATATTCAAAGCTGAATCTACTACAAAAGAGATCTATTATGTTATTGTAAATGCAGATTCAGAACAAAGAACGATCTCTTTAAATATCGATCTTTCTTCAGGAACTGTGCTTGTAGATTCTGATGAAGCGGGAACTGAATCTGTATCTGAAGTATCAGGGATAAAGATCAATTCGGATTCAATTATAGTCGATCCACTTACATCCGTAGTAATAAAAGCTAAGTGATTTCAAAAATATTCTTTTTGAATTAGCTAATCATTGAAGACAGATTTCCTTAATTTCAGGCCATGAGATTAGATACCAAATATTTCCCGGCTTTTATGGCGGTAGTAGCTGTGTTCACAGCCTTAGCTATCGTTTTTTCTTCACTGAGATACAAAGAAACTCAAAAAGAGCGATTTATTGAAGCCATTCAGGAAAGTGATTCATTACTTAGTAAACCGTTGCTGCTTATTAATGAAAGTGATTCGGTTTCTATCGATCAGTACAAAGGAAATGATATTGTTGTGGTTTTCTGGTCAAGTTGGTCCGAAAAATCTGATCTGCTACTTCAGGAAATTTATACACTTCAGGATCAAACGGATTCGCTGGTAGTGATCTCAGCTTTGGTTCTGGATGCAACCGATGATATCTCAAACACTAAATTTCTAGATGGTTTTGTACACGTAGACGGAGCTTCCTTATATAATGAACTCAAGGTTCCCGGAATACCGTCTTATGTTTTATTAGATAAAAAGGGGGCTTTGAAATATGCTCACGTGGGATATCAGGAGAACGCGGGATATAGTTTGTTGAGAAGTAAACTTACTGAATGAGTCGTTTTGTAAACATAAATGGGACCTTAATTCCTGAAAAAGAAGCTTCACTTCCTGCAACTTCAAGAGCAGTTTCTTATGGTGATGGTTGTTTTGAAACCCTAGTAAGCTACGAAGGTAAATTCCTGCATTTTGAAGATCATTTTGCCCGACTCCAATCCGGTTTGGAGTATCTGGAAATGAATCTTGATCTGACAAAAGATCAACTAAAGTCAGAGGTCCAAAAGTTGTTGGAAGAGAATGTAATTGAAGACGAAGATTCTGTAGTTCGGATACAATGCTACAGAGAAGGAAGTTCGGGCTATTTTGATATTTCTGATCGTTCAGGGTTCATTATTTCAAATCATCCAATTCCGAAACGACCGGAATCGCTCAATCTAAAAACAGTTTCGATTCCGACTATTCCTTCCATCGCTTTAGAAAGAAAAGTGAAACTCAGCAATTCCATCAATTATATCAAAGCTGCTCAGGAAGCCAAGAAGAAGGGTGGGGATGATGCTTTAATGTTGACTATTGATAAAAGGATCAGCGAGACAACTATTTCAAATATTTTCTGGATAAAAGGAAATGAGGTTTTTACACCATCTGTTAATTGTGATCTTTTACCGGGTGTAACCAGATCTATTTTAATTAAATTAATAAATCAGGATTCTGAATTAGAGTTAGTTGAAGGGGAATTCAAATTGGAAGAGGTTTATAGTGCTGAATCAGTTTTTTGTACGAATTCAGTAATGGAGATTAAACCAGTATCGAAAATTGATGACTTTTCCTATAAAACTGATCATTCCATAGTTGAAAAGCTAAAAGATGATTTTAAAGTATATAAAGAGAAACTACTTAGTTGAATTTTCTAGAATATGGTCATCCTTGTAGATGTTAGACCATTCGCTGACAAAAACTGCCCTGTTTATAACCCAGACGATTTCAGAAAAAGGCTTTCAACTAGACCGAACTTAGAATTATTGGCGAGCTAAGAACGTAATGGAATCGACGGCTCCGCAGGAGCAATCATTACACTCAGGCTGATTCTTGAATATGCATCATATGAAAGAAGACCTTTTGTAATGATTAGTCGGTGTAATGGAGTTCGCGCCAATAATTCTTGTCGGGAGTTTTTGGTACTTTTGTCGGCACAAAAGTACATAGAACAAAGGGTAGTCACTTCTCCGTCTTAATTACTAAGAGCGGTTTTTTTGAACTATCAATACTAAAATTGTCAACGAAATAATTAACTTATAGAGTACTCATCTTACCTTAGAATCTTATAAAATAGCTCTAAACTTCCTTAAATGAACACATTCAACAATATTAAAGAGGTATGGGAATACCTGGATAAGATCCCGAAATTTCAGGATAAGGGAGCGTCGGCATCTAACTTTGAATTAGAGCATATCACCAAATTCTGTAAATCGATTGGTGATCCTCAAAATTCATTTCCATCCATCCACGTTGCCGGAACGAACGGAAAAGGAACTACATGTCATTTGTTGGAAGCTGTTTATCGAAAAGCAGATTATAAAACAGGATTATTTACATCCCCACATCTGTTCAGATATCACGAACGATTTCGGATCAGTGGAGAAGAAGTTCAGGATGAACTGATTCTTAAGTTTTTTCAATCCTATTCAAAGGAACTTGAAGAAACTCCGTTGACTTACTTTGAAATAAGCACAGCGTTGGCTTTTTGGTTATTTGCGAAAGAAGAAGTTGATATTGCAATTATTGAAACAGGATTAGGAGGGAGGTTAGACTCTACCAATATCATTGATTCAGAAGCTTCAATAATTACAAGTATAGGTTTAGATCATCAGGATATTCTTGGAGCGACAGAAGCTGAAATCGCAAAAGAAAAGGCCGGGATAATCAAATCAGGTAAACCTGTTGTGCTGGGAAATATTTCAGATGAAAATTCCAGAGTGATTTCAGAGATTGCGAACGTGAACAATGCAGAAATAATCAAGACTTCAGAATTAAATCCTGAGTTCAATAAAGGCTTATTCTCATTAAGAAATGAATCACTTTCTGTTCAAACCCGGCTACTGGAAGAAGTTAATAAATGGAATCTTGCTGCAGTTTATCAATCGGTAAAAGTTTTAGAGGATAAACTCCCGGTTTCTAAAAATGCTCTGGTGGAAGCTTTTGAAGAGTTCAAAGGCGTTCCGGCTCGGTTTGAGAAGCTGGATGAAAACAAGAATTGGTATTTTAGCGGAGCTCATAACGTTCAGGCACTTACATCCACACTCAAGACAATGGATGGCTTTGGGGGAGAGCAAGGAGTAATAATCTTTTCTCTGATGAAAGATAAATTAGTACCTGAAGTTATTGAAATTATTAAAGAACGAGAGCATAAATTTTACTACGAATTAAATACAGAACGTGCAGCATCGTTTAAAGATATTAAACAGAGAATGTCAGCAGATAAGATAGATGAAAACTCCTATAAAAGTATTTTAAAGGAATTTGAGACTTCATTAGTTATTTTTACAGGAAGTTTTTACTTTTACAGTACAGTTAAGCGATGGGTTAGTAATTGTTAGTCCCATCAATCTTTCCTTACCTGATAGAGCTTCGCAGGAATTATCCAAAATTGATAATGTGAAGTTCATCCCAAACTCAGTAAGAATCATTATTTATACAATAATAATATCCACAATTTTTTATGTCAGATAATCAGACCGTAAATCTAACGGCTGGGGAATTGGAATCCTTAGAGAAGAAGAAATTACCCGAGTTAAAGATCCTCGCCAAAATGATTGGTGTTAAAAGGGTAACCGGCGTTAAAAAGCAGGAATTGATTGATAATATCCGTAAAGTTTCCAGCTCTAAACCTAAAGGTATAACGGTTAAACTCAGACCTAAAAGTGAGCGACCTCCGATTCCAAAGGATGTGATTCCCACAAAGGCAAAGGAAGAGAAAAAAGCTAAAGAGGCAAAAAAGACTAAGAAAGAAGAAGAGCCTGAAAGAGAAGCAAAAAAGGAAAAGCAGGAAGAAAATGGTAGCAACTCTTCTCAAAAGAATGATGAACTAGCTACCTATGGCGGCGATTCTCATATCGTTTCTTACAAAAAGAAAGAAGAGCCTAAAGAAAATAAAAAGCCCCGCCACAACAACAATAACCGAAATAAGAAGAAGCAGGAACACGATCTTCTTCCTGAATCGGAAGCGGAAACACTGGAAGAACGTATTAAAGAGCTGGAGCCGGAATTAGGCCAGTACCTGTTCAATGAAGGAACTTTAGAAATTTTACCGGATGGTTACGGTTTCCTGAGATCGGTAAATTATAACTACAAAGCCAGTCCGGACGATATTTACGTATCGCCGTCTCAGATCAAAAGATTCAGACTTAAAAGTGGTGATTGTGTAATCGGTATTATTCGTCCACCAAAAGTTGGCGAACGTTATTTTGCTTTATTGAGGGTAGAAGGAGTGAACGGGCGAATTCCTCGTGATATGGATAATCGCCAGGAGTTTGACGATATGCTCCCGATCCATCCTGATGAACGTTATGTGATGGAGTTTGATCCAAGTAATTATTCTACACGTTTTATTGATCTTTTCGCACCAATTGGAAAGGGTCAGCGTGGATTGATCGTTGCACAACCTAAAACAGGTAAAACTACTTTGCTTCGTGGTATTGCAAATGCAGTGGCAACTAATCATCCGGACGCAAAGATCTTAATTCTTTTGATCGATGAGCGACCTGAAGAAGTAACCGAAATGGAACGCACGGTTAAAGGTGCAGAAGTAGTTGCTTCTACTTTTGATGAAAAACCTGAAAACCATATCGATCTTGCTGAAATCACCTTCCAGAAAGCCAAAAGATTGGTGGAGAGTGGTCACGATGTTATTTTGCTACTCGACTCCATTACCCGCCTTGCACGCGCTTATAACGTAAAAGCGAGCAACAGAGGAAGAACCATGAGTGGTGGTGTGGATTCAGAAGCGTTGAAGATCCCGAGACAACTATTCAGTTCTGCCCGTAATATCGAAAATGGTGGTTCTTTAACTATTCTTGCAACAGCTTTGGTAGATACCGGTTCCAGAATGGACGATGTGATCTTTGAAGAGTTTAAAGGAACAGGTAACATGGAAATTGTACTCGACCGTCGTATTTCTGATCGCAGAATGTACCCGGCTATAGATGTATTCCGAAGTGGAACTCGTCGTGAGGAATTACTTGTTGCCGATGAGGAAAGAGAGAAGGTGGTGCTGCTTCGTCGCTACATGACACAAATGAATGCATTTGAAGCGATGGAATTTTTACTGAAGCAGATCAAAGGCACGAAAACGAATGAAGAGTTTCTGATCTCGATGAATAAATAAGGCTAAAGCCAAAATTCAATATCCAATTTCCAAAATTCAAGTTCCAATTCTTGGAATTCGGTAATCTTTGATTGGTGGCTATTAAATTTTTTTCGAGTTACTTATCATACTGGTTTAGAGAGTCATCCTGATCCCAAAGTTTCGGGAAGAAGGATCTGCATTCAATTTAGAAGGAGAATTTCCAGAAGATGAGCTCAAAGCTGAACAGAATCTATTTTCTTCCAAAAGAGCATTATATTTAAACCATGCAAACAAAACTCCTTTTAGTTACGCCACCATTTACTCAGTTGAATACGGCATATCCCGCAACTGCTTATCTGAAAGGGTTTTTGGAAGAACACGATGTTTCAGTTTCGCATTGTGATTTGAGTATCGAGCTTTTTACTTCTGTTTTTACAGGTGAGTTCTTGGCCGACATTTTCCAAGAAGCTGATGATCTGGGAAATGATCTCTACCCTGAAATGCTGGAAATGAAAGAACAATACATTTCCGGAGTTGATAAAGTCATTGGGTTTCTTCAAAAGAACGACATCGAAACCGCTCATGAGATCCTAGAATCTGATTTTCTAGCTGTTGGTCATAGACTGAAGGACGTGAACACAGAGATCAAATGGGAAGCCGGAGATGAAGGCATTATCGATAAAGCAAAGCATTATTCAACGCTTTTTATTGAAGAAATTGGAGATTTTATTCAGGCGAATGTGGATGAATTCTTTGCATTCACAAAGTACGCCGAACAGATTGCCACATCAGCCAGTAGTTTTGATCAGTTAGACGAATTTTTGAGATATCAGCCTACGCTTATTGAAGACGAGATGTTGAATATTCTGGAAGAAAAGATCGAGACCCATGCTCCAAATCTGATTGGCTTTACTATTCCTTTCCCCGGAAATTTATTTGCAGCACTAAGATGCGCTCAATTCATTAAACAGTTCTATCCGGATATTCAGGTAGCTTTTGGCGGGGGATATTGCAATACCGAATTACGCAGTTTAGAAGATTCAAGAATTTTCGAGATCGTTGATTTCATTTCGCTGGACGATGGGGAAGGGCCTTTGCTGAAAATGCTCGAATATCTGGACGGAAAGGTTGAAATAGATGAGCTGGAAAGAACCTATGTTTTAGAAGATGAGAAAGTTGTTTATAAGAACAAGCTACCAAATACTATTCACCATCATCAGGATCTGCCTGCACCGAATTATTTAGGATTACCTTACGACAAATATGTCTCTTTTCTGGATGTGGTAAATCCTATGCACCGTATGTGGACGGATAAAAGATGGAATAAATTGACGATCTCTCACGGATGTTATTGGAGACAATGTTCCTTTTGTGATGTGAGTCTGGATTACATTGGGAATTACCAAAATACAACGGCTGAAATCTTAGTCGATAAGATCGAAAAAATTATTGCTGATACAGGAATTTCAGGATTCCATTTCGTTGATGAAGCTGCTCCGCCAAAAATGTTGAAGGCGATGTCAAAGGAGTTGATAAAAAGAGACCTGTCAGTCACTTGGGGGACCAACATACGATTTGAGAAGACATTCAATTTTGAGTTGTGCGAATTAATGGCAAAAGCAGGTTGTATTGCTGTTACAGGTGGGTTGGAAGTGGCTTCAGACAGATTACTTGGGAAAATGAAAAAGGGAGTCGATATCGCTCAAGTTACCAGAGTAACCAACAACTTCTCTGAAAACGGGATCATGGTTCATGCTTATTTGATGTATGGATTTCCAACCGAAACCCAGCAGGAAACCATTGACTCGTTGGAAGTAGTAAGACAATTGTTTGAGAAAAATTGTATTCAGTCCGGATTTTGGCATCTGTTCACAACAACGGTTCACAGCCCGATAGGTAAAAATCCGGACGCTTTTGGAATAAAAATTACCGGGCCGGAATTCCATGGATTTGCTCAGAATGATCTATGGCATGAAGATCCCGAGGGGACAGAGCATACCACATACACGCAGGGGCTAAACCGAGCTTTAAATTCTTATTTGAATAATGAAGGGCTCGAAAAAGACATTGAAGAATGGTTTGATTTTCCCGTTACTCCAACCAGTCATCCTGAAGATCTAATTGAGAGTTTTTTGGATTAGATGAGTTTCTATTCTGTTTTTAAGGTAACAGTCGGACGGCTTGGAGTCGTCTGACCGCTAAGCAAATTAGAGCTTTTCATTAACATTTTGCCTTCCAATTACGGCTATTATTTCCACTATATCTCCATTTATTTTAAAGAAAATACTATCGACTCCGCAAACACATCTCCGATAACCTTCTTTTATATAATCAACAGATTCAAAAGAAAAAGGTTGGTTAGCGATTGTATTAAAACACTCAAAAAAAGCTTCGAAATATTTATCAGCTTGAACTAATCCGAATTTAATAACCCAGTAATGATGTATCCGAATCAAATCATTTTTAGCTTCGTTTGTGAGCTTATATTTTGCCATTTAGCAAAGACTTTGATTCAGCTAAAGTCTCTTCTTTGGTATCATTTGTAAATCCACTGTTTTCTGCTTTATCAAGTTTAGCACGAATCCAATCAACTTGAACTTGCTGTTTTCGGGCTTGCCGGATCAAATCATTTACTAATTCACTTTTGCTGGAATATTCATTACTGGCAACCTGATTCTTGAGCCATTCATCGTTTGGTTTCGTGAAAGAGATACTTTGTCTAGCCATAATCTTATAAATTTGATGTAAATTTACACCAAAATGGCACCGGATTCAATTCGATTTTTAAAAACGCGATAACTTCTAATTATCATCGCTCTTTTTTTCGTTCTCCCAAAATTGCTTATACAATTCAGCCCTAAACTTATCATTCATTTCATATCCCGGTGGGTGTACTTCGTTATTCTGAGACATGATAATTCCTACAAAATTGCGTTTTGGATCAGTCCAAAAGTATGTGCTTTCATAACCTCCTCCAATCCATAATCCGGCTTCTCCCTGATTCATTGTTCTCATGGTATCACCGCTAACCCAAAGGTTATAGCCATTATATCCATACGGACTATCAAGTTGGGTATGTGGCGAATAAATATCTTCGACGGTTTCTCTGTTTAAAAACCGATAGCCATTCAATTCGCCTCTTTGCAAAAGCATTCTAGCAAAATCAGCATAACCATCTGCTGTTGCTACCATTCCTTCACCTCCTAAATACAAAGAATGATCAGGGTCATAATCCGGTACATCAGGTCCGAATATATCTAACTCTCCTCTGGTTGCCGTTCTTAAAATAGAATCTCTTCCTGTAAACTTAGGAAGAAGATTTTCATTGTCAGGGAGTCCGTATTGCAATCCCTGAATACTCATTGGCTCTGTTACACGCTCGGTAACTAATAGACTTAGATCCTTACCGGTAGCTCTTTCAGCGACCAAGCCCAATACTGTTGTATTAGTTCCATAAAAATATTCAGAACCGGAATGCTGGATCAATGGTAGTTTAGCCATTCGATCTATAAGTTCATCGGAATTTTTAGCGGTGGGAAGATTTTGTTCTGCTACTAATGAATCGAGGCATGGAATACCGGTTACGGCATAATAAAAACCAGCTTCATGATTGATCAAATGGAGTACCGTCATTACAGAATCATTCGGTACCAGCTGAATTGGGCAGCCTTGCTCTCTTGCTCCCCAATCATATTCTGTTAAGCTTTTGCCTTCACTTGAAACGGCCACCTGCAGATCTTCAAATTCCGGAATGTATTTTGATACAGGATCATCCAAAGTCAGAATGCCATCTTCCACCAGATCTAATACAACCGATATGGTAACTATTTTGCTCATTGACCAAATTCGAATCCAGGTGTTTCCATCTACCTCTGTATCAGGCAATAAGTTTTCATTCACGGAGCTATGTTCATAAATAACATTTCCATCCAAATCTTCTAATCGGGCATAGATAAAAGGATAAAATCCTTCTTCAACGTAATAATTAACAACATTATCCAACTTTTCAGGAGAAGGGATCTCTATTGTACTTTCGGCAGTTTCATTAGAACAAGAAAGACTTGCAACGGCTATAAAAAAGGGAAAAGCAATAGTAAATAGATTTCTTGGCATGCTAAGGTTTTTTGGATTTTTTGAATTTATTGATTTCTTTTTGTTTTCCAAGCCTCAAATTTTGCTTTGGTTACTAATTAGCATTGGTCGGACGACTCCAAGCCGTCCGATCGATAAGCTTTAAATTAATACTCATAAAAATCTTTTACTATAAAGCCCAGCTCTTCCTGTTTTGGCTTGATCAATGAGTTCAGATAGTAGCGATGGAAAAATCCGTTTAGCACCACTATTCTTTTGCCTTCATATTCATCAACGAAGTTTAGGATGTTTTTGGCCATTGTTTGATTTCTTAAGTACCAGAACTCAGATGCCTGCTTATAACCTTCTGCATAGCTGATACTATCACCGTCTGGCTTAAAATGAAAAGTATTAGAAAACACAGGATATTGATTCATGACATTTAACAGCTCTTTATACTGATAGTGTTGTCTATTTTGAGCAAGTTCATCCGTTTGGCAATTGTTAAAAGCTTTTGCTCCTGCGTATACTAAAGAGTTTAATGAATCATTGACGGAAAGATATTCTTCATAGACGGCTTTGTGTTCTGATTCTAGCAGATCATTCACATACAAACTGTCCAATAGTGAGGTTGCTTTGCTGTCGGTAGGGCGGGCACCGATAGCTATCCGATATTCATTTCTGCCGGTGAACTCGTAAGGACGTACATCAACCTCAAAATTCTCCATGTATTTTAAAGTGGCAATATTTTCATTGCTTTCCCAAGTTCTGTTGAATTTAAAATCTTCAGTAAAAAAGGAAGAATCAACTTCAGCGAGAATTAAGTCCGGATCGATCTTAACTAAAATGTTATAAAGACTATCAGGAGTAAAATTTTCGATTGGTTGATGTACGGTACCCAAAAGTACGAGTTCAGTTTTTTTGTTTGTACAACTATAAAAAAGTAAGACAGAAAATAGAAGTTGTAGTGTTTTTTTCATTTGGGATTTTTTCTAACGATTTGAATAGATATGCTTATGTTTTTTTAAGCTGGTTTTAGATACTGTTTTATTAGTCGCTTTCAGCATTAAGAAAGATAAAAGTCCCACTAGTCTAATTTTTTTCCATCACTTAACATCTTCCAGTACATATTTTCGGTCAATATCTTTGAGCAATCTGCCGGCTTTAGTGTGAATGGAGTGATAGAACAATAATACCGCATTTTCTTCATAAGCTTGTCGGAGTAAAAGCGTTTTAGCTTTTTTGGATTGCAACGGTTCTACATCCATCTGTTTCATTGCATAGTGATTCAGGTGATCTTCACTCGGAACAAGATCTCCTAAAATATATGCGGTATCACCCTCGCTCTGAATTTTAACGATTTGGTGTCCGGGCGTGTGACCTCCTGTTCGGATAAGCTCAATACCGGGAACCAACTCAAAGTGAGCATCAACAATAAAAACCAGTTTTTCATCTGCAGCTAGTTTGTAGAATTCATCCAGATCGTAATGACCGCCTTTTTGTAATTGTTCCTGTCCGACCTGTTGAAGCGCATATGCCCATTCTTTCTTTTGTAAAAAGTAATTAGCATAGGTAATTGTAGGTTGGGTGCTGGTGGTTTCGTCCACATAAGTAGAACCACCGGCATGATCAAAATGCAAATGAGTGAGTACTACATGTGTAATATCTTCCGGATTCAATCCAAAAATATCCAGATTAGTTTTAAGGTTTGAGGTATTTATATAAGAGCTTTTAGCATCCAGCCCCCAACCCAATCCGGTATCAACTAAAATATTTTGTTTTCCGGTTTTTATCAGAATAGGATCAATTCCGATCTTTGCAGTCAGATTTTTACCATAACCATCTTCATGTGAACCGGTTATAGTTTCTGAGTCTACTTTCCGAAACGTACCATCTTCAAAGGCTTCAAAGATTCCCTCACTTAAATGCTCAATTTCGAATGTTCCGATCTTCATTGTAGTTGATTTGTAAATCAGAGTGATACCAAAGAAACTTAATTTCTAAGAATCTATGCAGATCCTTCTCGGTCAGCCGACGGATCAGGATGACATTATTATAAAAAAGATTATTAAACAACTTAATAAATCTTTGGTTTCAATCAATTCATTTTATCTTTGACGCATGAATAAATACGACGCAATAATTATTGGTTCAGGTCACAACGGATTAACGACCGGTTGCTATCTGGCTAAGGCGGGAAAGAAGGTTTTGGTGCTGGAAAAATGCGATACAATCGGTGGTGCAGTGCGTACTGAAACTATGTTTGAATCACCTGAGAACCCGAATGGATTCAGAATGGATGTAGGTTCATCTGTTCATATAATGATCCATCAAACGGGAATTATTGAAGAATTGGAACTGGAAAAATATGGATTAGAATATATAGAGATGGATCCGATCATGTCGTATCCTGTTCCAACGGGAAAGGGTGTTATTCATTTTTTTAAAGATCTGGACAGAACGTTAGAATCCATTTCAAAAGTAGCTCCTGAGGACGTAAAGAATTACAAAGATTTTGTAGAATTCTGGGGAAAGATCAACAAAGGCGTTCTTAAGATATTTACTACACCGCCTTCTACAAAGAATATTTTTGCAGAAATGGCACTCAATCAGATAAAAGATGGCGCCATGTTCAAAAAAGGAGAACAGGTTTCCGGTTTGCAAAAGATCTTATCTAGTTATGGAAAGGTAGTGGAGGACTCCTTTGAAAATCCATACATGAAAGCCGCTTTACTTTGGTTTGCAGCTCAATCAGGACCGTTGCCGGATCACTCTGCTACCGGAGATTTTGTGGGATGGCAATCCATGCTGCATGAAAGTGGCGCCAAACATCCGAGAGGAGGGAGTGGAATGCTCACTCAGGCGATGAAGAATTTTATTGAAGCTCATGGCGGAGAAGTAAAAGCCGATCATCCCGTTGAAAAGATACTGATTGAAAATGGCAAGGCATTTGGTGCCAGAACAGAAAGTGGAGAGGAATTCAGAGCAGAGATCATCGTCTCCAACGCTCATGTGCAAACAACCATGATGAAAATGGTCGGGCGGGATCATCTCGATGATTCATTATTCCAAAAAGTGGAAAATATTCATGTTGGTAATGGTTTTGGGATGGTGATTCGTTGTGCTGTAAAAGAACTGCCGCAATACACTGCTGCTCCGGACGATCCTTATATTCACAACGGGATTCAGTTGCTGGCTCCATCAGTACAATACATGAAAAATGCCATCGGTGATTATACTAAAGGGTTTCCACCTGAAAAGCCGGCTGCATTAGCCATGACGTTCTCAGCCATTGATCCCGACGTAGCATTAGATGGAAATCATACTATGTTTGTGTGGGCACAATGGCATCCGTATGAACTGGCAAACGGAATGAATTGGGATGATATCAGAGAAAAGGAAGCACAAAAAATTTATGATGTAGTAGTAGATTATGCCCCGAACATGAAAGATAAGCTCATAGATTGGTATATTCAGTCTCCGTTAGATATAGAGCGCAAACACGGTTTACTTCGTGGAAATGTGATGCACGTTGAAATGAGTTTTGATCAGATGTTTATGTTCCGTCCGATACCGGAAATGAGTCAGTATGAAACACCGATCGAGAATTTATATCTGTCCAGTGCTTCTTGTCATCCCGGTGGAGGAGTATTTGGAGCGGCAGGACTAAATGCAGCTACTGTGATATTAAAGAAACACAAAAAGAAATGGTTTTAAAGGAGTGAATAGTTGAGATCAGAAATTTACGTTGATCTGTCAAAATTAGACGGAAATCTTAAAGCCATTAAATCCCGGTTAAGAACGGGCGTAAAAGTGATGGCTGTAATTAAAGATAATGCATATGGCCATGGTGCTGTTCCTGTAGCAAAGCATTTAAGCTCCCAGGTTGACTGGTTTTGTGTGGCGACATTATCAGAGGCTATTGAACTTCGGGAAGGTGGAATAGAAATCCCAATACTTGTATTTGAAGTTCCGGAAAAACAAGATGCTGACAAATATCTGGACTATAGTATTACTGCTACTGTTGCAGATATTTCGACATTTGAAATTTTGAAAGCGGGAACAGAGTATCAACTCAATTTTGATACGGGAATGAGACGACTGGGAATTCCGGGCGAAGACATAGAATCAGCTTTGAGTTTATTTAAAGAGCATAAAGAACTTAAATGTACCGGGATTTATACTCATTTTTCATCTGCAGATGAGCCTGAAAATGAAAGTGTACCCATGCAATTGGCAAAATTCAAATCAGTTGTCGACCGTTTTCCTGATAACTTGCTAAAACACACAGCCAACACAGGAGCTATTTTTTATTATCAGGATATGGATCTTCAGTTTGATGCGGTAAGACCCGGAGTTTGTTTGTATGGGTATCTGGCAGGAGAATCAGAGACATCTGATCTAACTCCAATCATTGAATGGAAATCTTATGTAATGCAAACCAGAGCAGTAAAAAAGGGAGAACCTGTAGGGTACGGTGAAAGCTGGAAAGCACCTGTTGATGGAGTTGTTGGTACTGTTCCGATCGGGTATTCCGATGGGGTTCAAAGATTGATTGGTGGAAAATTTATGGTTGAAATAAATGGTGTGTTTATTCAACAAGTTGGCCGGATAAGTATGGATTATTTCGGTGTATTTTCACCCGATGCACTGTTCAAGAAAGGGGATGAAGTCAAGGTCTTTAATGGAAAGGAGTTGAGTCCAAAGGAATGGGCTAAGCTTTTAGATACCATTCCTTATGAAATAACTACAAGTTTACACGATAGAATAAAAAGACGTTATTCTAAAATAGTATAGTTTCAAGCTCTATATCAAAAACGAGTGTGTCATTGCGGACAGCAGCTATATCAGGATTGCTTGTGCTGATATTTAGATATCCTAGTTCCGGTGGAATTACCAAAACTCTTTTTTGACCTACTTTCATTCCTAGTAAACCTTCTGTAAAACCTTCTACAAATCCTCTTACATTATTTTGCAGAGGAGTTGTTTGTCCGTTTTTATACGAACTATCAAAAATTTCATTATCAGTGGTTCTGCCTGTGTAAAAAACTTCGATAACGTCTCTTATTCCGGCTTCAAAATCACCTGAGCCCGCTTCAATTTCGTAAATAATTAAACCAGATTCAGTTGTATCAGGGGTAATGCCTGCGATTGAAAATGGCTCGGGAACAGTCGAAAAGTCGGTTTCAAAGTCAAACGGATCATCTCCTCCACAGGAGTTAATAATTATCAGTACAAAAAAAGCAAAAAAAGTATTTCTAAGATTCAAGAGTATAAAATGTGTTTGGTTTTAAATTCCGTTCTGTATAACTACAGTAAAGTAAATTTTAGTACGTAAAAGATAAAGGGATTACAGTTAAGAAACTTGAAAAAGCTTAAGCTTCATCATCCGAAAATATTTTATCTAGTTTCTTTTTTCGTTGCTTCACCGCTACTCTGCTTATTAAAATGGAAAACTCATAAAGTACAAGTAAAGGGATACCAATCAGTATCTGAGAAACAGGGTCCGGTGGAGTTAAAAAAGCAGCCAAAACCAAACTAGCTACAACCGCATGACGTCTGAATTTTTTTAGCAGTTCGGGAGTAAGTAATCCTATTTTACTCAATGAATAACTTATAATCGGAATTTGGAATATCATTCCACAGGAAATCACCCAAGTTGTAAGAGAGCTGAAGTAAGCATTTATATCAAAATCGTTTCTGATCACATCTGAGATCTGGAATTGTGTAAAGAACTGGAGCGCAAAAGGAACCAGAATCAGGTACCCGAATGAAATTCCGATCACAAAAAAGAAGGTGATAAAGAAAGCCGTTAAAAAGGTCTTTCTCTTAGTGGTAACTTCAAAAGCAGGTTCAATGAAAGACCAGATCTGATAAAAAAACACCGGAGAACCAATCACAAAACCAACCAAAAATAGGACTCCCCAAAAGGTAAAGAATTGTCCCGGTAGTCTTCGGCTTTGCAGAGTTAGATCTATAGCATCGATCCGGATCAGATCATACATAAAAAAAGTTGATTTAGTAGGACCTAGCAGAACATCATTCACAAAAAAGTCTGAGAAGAAGAACGCAATAATTACTCCAAATAAAACTCCAGCCATACCTTTTATGATTCGCCAGCGGAGCTCTTCCAAATGTTCCAGAAACGACATGTCTTTAGTGCGATCTTCCACTTTCGGAGCTTTAGGGAGATTTTTTTCCATTATTTGTCGTTCTGCCAAATCTACCCCTTAAACCGTTGCAAAATCATACAATGGAAAATTTTCACAAAGTGCTTCTACTTCCTTGGCAACAGAGTTGTGAACTGATTCATCACCCGGGTTTTGTATTACTTTGTCAACCAACATTGCGACTTGTTTGAACTCAGCTTCACCAAACCCTCTGGTTGTCATCGCAGGGGATCCTATTCTGATTCCGGAAGTCACAAATGGGCTTTCAGTATCAAAGGGGACCATATTTTTATTAACAGTGATAGCTGCTTTTCCAAGCGCTTCTTCTGCAATTTTTCCGGTCACTCCTTTATTTCTCAGATCGATCAATATGAGATGATTATCCGTACCGCCACTCACGATCTCATAGCCCATTTCCATAAACTGAGCTGACATGGCCTTAGCATTTTTCTGAACCTGAGTTTGATATTCCTTGAAATCCTCCTGTAAAGCTTCCCCATAGGATACTGCCTTTGCTGCAATAATATGCATCAGCGGACCGCCCTGAGTTCCAGGGAAAACTGCTGAATCCAACACTTCACTCCAGTTTTTAACTCTCCCTGATTTAGGAGCTACTACACCTAATTGATTTTCACCATCTTTACCAACCAGTATCATTCCGCCACGTGGTCCGCGTAGAGTTTTATGGGTGGTAGTAGTTACAACGTGAGCATGGGGAAGAGGATCTTTTAAATTACCGACTGCAATCAAACCGGCAGTATGAGCCATGTCCATCCATAGAAAAGCACCCACTTCATCCGCAATACTTCTGAATGCTTCATAATCATAATCTCTGGAATAAGCAGAAGCGCCAATTGATATCATTTTTGGGTTCACAGCCTTAGCTTTTTCACGGATCTTGTTGTAATCAAGTCTTCCTGTTTCTTTCTCTACTCCATAAAATTCAGGCTTAAAATATATTCCGGAAAAGTTTACCTGAGAACCATGCGTTAAGTGACCACCGTGAGAAAGATCAAAACCAAGTAATGTATCACCAGGCTTCATGAAAGCAAGATAAACGGCTGCATTTGCAGTTGCTCCGGAGTGTGGCTGAACATTTACCCAATCAGCATTGAACAATTTTTTAGCACGATCTCTGGCAATATCTTCTACAACATCAGCATATTCACAGCCACCGTAATATCTTTTTCCGGGATATCCCTCAGCGTATTTATTGGTAAGAACACTACCAGCCGCTTCCATTACCGCTTTTGAAGCAAAGTTTTCAGAAGCAATTAATTCCAGATTTAAGTTTTGCCGATTTGTTTCCTTTTCCAGTTGTTCAAAGATTGCCGGATCCTGCTGCTTTAATGATTTCATTCCAAGAATTACTTTTGCGTAAGGGTTTCAATTTTATTTACACGACGCTCATGTCGTCCACCTTCAAATTCAGTATCTAACCAAATCTTTAAAATTTCTTTTATCTGATTTTCGTCCAGTTCGCGACCGGGAAGACACATTATATTTGCATTGTTGTGTAAACGAGTCATCTCAGCTGATTGGGAAGAATACACTAAACCAGCTCGTACTTTTGGATATTTGTTTGCTGTCATACAAACACCTTGACCACTTCCACAGACCAGAATTCCCTGATCGTATTCACCATCATTTACTCTTTTTGCTACTTGAACTGCAAAATCAGGGTAATCCACTGAGTCTTCAGAATGAGTACCAAAATCAACAGGAGTATGCCCCATCTCTTCAAGTATTTTTCTAACGGTTTCTTTGCCGGAATATCCTGCGTGATCGCTTGCTATGGGTATGATCATGGGATCAGATTAATGTGAAATGATTAGTTCAAATATCTCTAAAATTTCACTTAGTTTAAAGAACTCAATTCGGAAATAGTTAAACAGTAAGGCTAGTGTCAAAAAAATATCAGAAAGAACTCGAAACAGCGAAAGAAGCAGCAAAGAAAGCTTCTGAAATAATTCACCATTATTCTTCTTCAAGATCATTTACTGTAGAGTTGAAAGGAAAGAATGATCTGGTTACAGAAGCTGACGTGGCTTCAGAAAAAGAAATCATTCGTATTATAAAAGAAAAATTTCCTGATGATGATTTCCTGGCTGAAGAGTCGAGTACAAAAACAAAACTACCGGATGGGAGAGTGTGGATCATAGATCCTATTGATGGCACCACAAACTTTGCACACGGTTTTCCGATCTACTGTATTTCAATTGCGCTGTGGATAGACGGTGTTCCTAAAATTGGTTTAGTCAAAGAAGTAGCAAATGGTGAGTTGTTTTGGGCAATAGAAGGGGAAGGGGCTTTTCTGGATGACAAAGAATTAAAAGTATCAGACGAAGTTGATTCGTCAAAGTCCTTGATTGGAACCGGCTTTCCTTATACTGCTTTTGAGCATGTAGATGATTATTTAAATCTGCTAAAAAGTCTAATGAAAAACACACACGGATTAAGAAGACCGGGAGCCGCTTCATATGATCTCTGTTGTGTTGCTGCCGGACGATTTGAAGGTTTTTTTGAATATGGACTAAGTCCGTGGGACGTAGCAGCCGGAGCATTGATCATACAAGAAGCCGGTGGTTTAGTAACAGATTGGAATAATGGAGAAGAATGGTTGTTTGGGAGAAGTATAATTTCCGGGAATGCCGATATAGTTCAGTTTTTACAAACTCAGATAACTCAGTATTTCAAATAAGGGTAGTGTTTTTACCTTGCAATAAATTGATTGTTACCGTTGCATAATCAGTATCCGGGAATTTTCGACAAAGTTTATTGTTGGCAACCAAGCCTGCTTCATTGATAATTTTGTTGAACACATCAACTTCAACTATATACTGATCAGAAAAGCCATGAGTGGCATCGTACGCCGTTGCAGCTGTTTTCCCAAGGTTATCAGCAGTAATATTTGGGGGAACGGTATGAAGCTCGATAACCAATAAGCCAAATTTTTTAATGTATGGCTCCCATTTTTTAAAATGTTCGAGCAGGGAGTCTTCTATTGTATTATTGCTGATCCTTTCTCCACGAAATGCAAAAGCACCCGTTGACTCACTTACTCTGTTTTCAGTTGTAAATCCGGGTTTTTCATAGATCCTGTTATGGTCCAGAAAAGTTCTGACATTCAAAAGATCTTTAAGATCAACATCATAGTTTTCAATTAATTCTTTGGCAAGCAGATCAGGTTTTCCAATATCTCCCCAGATAACTTTTGCCCAGATATCAGCTTGAATAAGATTAGCCTTTGTGATCTTTAAAGCTGCTTCGTTATAATCTGAGCCCACAAGTATAAGTGGATGTTCGTCTAACATTTTCCCACGAAGAGTATGCTTTTCAATTACATCAAATAAATGCTGAATAAAAGCTCCATTACCACAACCCATGTCCAGCACACCCTTGGGTTGGTCATTAATAGGTTGGTTAAAAATCTCAATTATAATTTCATCTACAACTTTAAAATAAGAGGAATGTGCTCCTCCGCTTCCCCAAACATTCATTTCACGATCTACATGTTTCTCGGGTTCGCCGGGCTTTGTATCTCTTATTTTTTCAGGATCTCCGAATATGAGTTCTTCAATATTTCTGAACATAGGCAAGTAAGAAACGGTAACTCCGTATGCACTTGCTCTTTTTGCGAAAAACAATCCAATATCTGTAAACTGATAGGTGCCATTTTTTTCCTTGAACCATCCCAGATATCGTAACATATCAAGGATCTTCTTGAATCTTTCAGGCTCTTCATGGAATTCTTCGGGACGGAAGTTCGCTTCCATAAAATATTTATGAAACATTCCGCTCATCCCCAGAAAAACGATAACCGGCCCTAAAAGAACTCCCTCAATATGTTTTAAAATTTGTTGCTGTACTTCTTTTTCAATTCCTTTTACGCTTAGATCTATACCATAACTTTCCTGATAACCGGAGAAAGCTTTTCCAATTTTTGATAAAGGAACATCACCAAAATTTTTGGGATGAAGGCCTTCGTAATAATTGATGAGCTCTACAGCATCTTCATAAAGGAGGATATATTTACAAGCGAGTTCGGTCTTTTCGTTAACAGCAAAAGTAATTTTATCAGTCTTATTATCAATATTTTGGACTAACCACCCTTGTGAAGCGAGTATTCTGAGTGCAACATTTATGTACCCTTCATTGGCATCGAATTTTCCAGAGATATCTGAAAGTGACACTTCTTCATTCTTGATCAGGTAATCAAGAATGCCTTTTTTAAAAAGGATCAATGCCGAAGGAGCTGTTCCGATTCCATCTAAGTGATGGAAAATGGTACTCCGATGTAATTTTTGTTCTTCTTTGCTTAGCATCAGCGGTTAGCTTTATTATTAAGGAATTCATCGAAAGATGATAAAGGAGCAGGTCCGTTATAATATTTCAGAGGCTCACCAAATTCGAAACCTGCCAAATGACCAAAATAACGAGCTCGTGCTTCAAGCTGTTTGAAATAGGACGGAGTAGAAATATAAGTCTCAGGTTCTTGTCCTGCATTTTTAACATTGAATTGTGTATCAAATGCTAATACAGCTTTCTTTTTAGATTCCCAGGTCTCAGAAATATCAAAAATAAAATCCGGATCAAATGGTCTGTCCTGCATATAATGTAGTATATGCTTGGGGCGCCATTCTTTTAGTCCATCGGATTCAATTTTTCTGAGTCCTGAATAGAATAAAGAGTCTAGTACAAGTTGTGTAGATTTTCCATGATCAGGATGTCGGTCATGAGGTGCTCCTGTAATACAAACAATTGGCTGCGTTTTTCTGATCTCGGCTATAATTTTTATTTGATTCGCTCTGGTATTTTCAAGCATTGAATCCCCAAGGTTCAGATTCTGTCTGTAGGACAGTCCAAGAATTTCAGAGGCATGTTCAGCTTCTTTTTTTCTGGTTTCAATAGTGCCTCTGGTTCCCATTTCACCTTGTGTGAGATCGATTACACCAACTTTTTTGCCGCGACCTGTTAACGAGCAAATGGTACCACCAATATTTAATTCAGCGTCATCGGGATGAGCTGCAAATACCAAAACATCTAATTTCATAAATAGAAAATTTCACCTAAAATTAATTCTTAAGTTAGTGCAACGTAATCAAATTATCCTCGTACCAACCACCGAATTATACCAAATTATCATATGAGATTTATAAATAGCTTGATTGAAGGGATAAAGATTGCTTTTCTTGCTCTCAGTATCAATAAAACACGTTCATTCCTTACGGCACTTTGTATAATCATTGGAATTACAATGGTTACAGTTGTGGATGCGGTAACTACCGGAATGGATGAAACATTCGACAGCAGCATGGCGATGTTGGGTACTAATGTAGTTTATATTGAGAAATGGCCATGGGATGATGATGTGGAATGGTGGGAAATCGCTGGTCGTAAAGAAATGGAAGTAGATTATGTAGATTTCCTTGCAGAGAGGAGCCGTTATGCAAGTGATGTTTCAGCAGCTGCAAACATTAATGTTAATGTCCGTTATAAGGAAAATAATGCTGAGCGGGTACAGATGAGTGGCACAACGGCGAACCATCTTGAGATACAGGGTCTGGATATTTCGGAAGGGAGAATGTATACCCAAGAAGAGGTAAGAACAGCAGTAAATGTTGTTGTAATAGGTGCATCACTGAGGGAGGCTCTTTTTGAAGAGCAAGATGCACTTGGTAAACAAATTCGAATCGGGGGACAAAGATTCATAGTTATTGGTGTACTGGAAAAGCAAGGTAGTTTTTTAGGCTTGGGAGACGCCGATAATGTAGCTTTGATACCTATCTATGCTTACAGTGAGATATACGGACTCAGAAGAGGAATTCAAATCGGAGTAAAATTTGCTGATGAAGCCACATTTGAAGAAGGGCAATATGAAATAGAAGGTTTGATGCGGCAAGCCCGGCAATTGGATGCTGCAGAAGAAAATGATTTTGCAATTAATAAACCGGAAGCATTTAAAGAGATTTTAGAGGGATTTAAAAATGGTTTGTATGCTGTAGGATTTGGTTTGGTAGCTTTGTCATTGCTGATAGGCGGCATTGGAGTAATGAATATAATGTTTGTTTCTGTAAGGGAGCGAACGAAGGAAATTGGGATACGAAAAGCGGTTGGGGCAAAATCGTGGGAAATCCTTACCCAGTTTTTAATTGAGGCGATTGCAATATGTGTAGCAGGTGGAGTTTTCGGTGTTGCTCTTGCATCAATAGCTACATTTTTTATTGACCAGGCATTTACAGCAACGATGAATTTTGGAGTTATAGCGATTGCGTTTTTAATCTGTACCATGGTAGGTTTGGTGTTTGGGTTTATTCCCGCATACAGAGCTGCAAAATCTGACCCCATTGAATCACTGAGATTTGAATAATGAATTTTAAAGAAACTTTTTCACAGGCATCCGGCTCTCTTAAAGCAAATAAGATCCGTTCTTTTTTAACCCTTCTGGCATTGGTAATTGGGGTGTTTTCTGTAATCGTATCAACAACAGCGGTAGCGGTACTTGATAACTTTTTTACCAATACAATGTCAATTTTGGGTAGCGATGTAATTACCGTTCAGAGAAATCCTGCTGTTCAAATGGGTCCCAGAGACGCTAGTTTAAGAAACAGAAAAGAGATTAAATTTGATGATGCCGAAGCTTTGGATGAACGAATGAAAATCGGAGAAGGAATGACGCCGGTTACAAGTTTCAGTTTAACGAAGGTTGTTTACAAAAATAATGAGACAGATCCTGATGTACGGATTAGAGGTGGAAACAGTGAGTACTTTGCAAATAATGCTTACGAAATAGAGGATGGAAGAAACTTCAATGAGGAAGACATTCAATATGCTAGACAAGTAGCCATTATTGGTAAAGATGTTCAGAATGAAATTTTTAAAACAGAATATCCACTTCAGAAAACAATTAGAATAGATGGTCGCCCTTACACTGTTATTGGAGTACTTGAGAAGAAAGGACAAATATTCGGTCAATCATTCGATAATATGGTAGTAATTCCTTACACCGCAGGAATTAATGCTTATGGAGGAAACAGAGGTATTGGAATTCAATTAAGAGCTCCTGAAATCACTAAAATTCAGTCAACTATTGATGAAGTTACCGGGATAATGCGAGTGATTCGAAATGTAGGACCTGCAGACGACAATGACTTTGAGATTATAACTAATGATTCACTTACCGGAACATTCGATCAGTTTACATTTATACTATATTTTGCTGGATTTGCTGTTGGATTTATAACTTTACTGGGTGCCGGAATTGGTGTTATGAATATTATGTTGGTTTCAGTTACTGAGAGAACAAGAGAGATAGGTGTAAGAAAAGCAGTAGGGGCAACCCGAAAAGCGATTGTAAATCAGTTTCTGATGGAGGCTGTTTTTATCTGTCAGATTGGTGGTTTAATTGGTTTGCTTGCTGGAGTAGCCGGAGGAAATATTATGGCAATTTTAATTGATACCGAACCTGTGATTCCTGCAATGTCACTGTTTATCAGCTTCTTTGGTATGTTGGTAATTGGTTTGATATTCGGTGTTTATCCTGCTTTTAAAGCTTCAAAGCTGGATCCGATTGAAAGTTTGCGCTACGAATAACTTTTTGCAAAGGAACGATTTAAGCTTCCGTTCGTATTTGTTATCTTAAAAGAAAAAGGGCAATCATTATGAATGATGAAATCGTAAAAAATATGACTGATAAGCTTGACCTTGCTCTTGAAAGGGGTAAACAACTTATTGAGGATGAAGAGGTTCAGGAAAGAATTCAGGATCTGAAAAATGTTGCTGAAGAAACTGTCAGGAAACATCCGATCAAAAGTGTATTGTTAGGCCTTACTGTTGGGTTTTTGGTGGGTAAAGCTCTTTCAGGAGATGATGATTAATTATGGACCAACTAGCTCAACGTATTAAGCAGGTATCAAATGAATTAAAAGGGTATGTGGAAACACGTATTGAACTTTTAATTTTAAATCTGAGTGATAAAGGAACTCTTTGGTTAGGCGACCTGATACAGCATATCTTTAATTTAGTTATTCTCGGAACGGGATTGTTATTTGGTTTGATCGCACTTGGATTTTACTTGGGAGAACTTTTTAATAGTATGCCGGCCGGGTTTGGATTGATAGGTGGTATTTTATTTTTAATTGGATTGATCCTTATACTCTCCAAACCAAAAAATATATCCAGAAAAATTCAATCACAGATTATGCACGATGTAATCGAAGCACTAGATGGAAAAAAGGATACCGAAGAAATTAAATTTCTTGAAGAAAATAAAAACAGGGAATCGTAAAATGGGCAGCTCAAGAGTATCAGAAATAGAGAAAAAGAAAATCGAGCTTGAAAACGAATTAACACGTATTCAGGAGGGGATAGACAAATCCATTGCCGGAGTTAAGGAAGAAGTAGTAGAAAACCTTGATCCTAAAACCATCATTAGAAAATATCCACTTCATGTTTTGGGTGCATCTGTGTTGGTTGGCTTCCTGATCGGTAAGCCTAAATCATCAGGATCTTCATCTGATTCATTAATTGCATCTGAGCTTAAAAAAGCACTGGCTAAAAAAGGGTTGTCAATGCTTAGTGATTTGATTGAAGGAAAAATGAACTCCCGAGAGAAATAGAGATAAATCTCGCCTAAGTAATCAGAGTATTTTTAAAATTGTTTAAAAATATCCTCAAACACTGAAACTATATATTTAGCAATTCGTGAAAGCGAATCATAAACACAAAAAGAATATTTCAATGAAAAAACTTTTTCTTTTAGCGGCATTTTCTGTGCTTTTTATCAGCACATCCATTACGGCACAACAAAAAAGAATCATTACACTTAACGAAGCAATTCAGCTTGCTTTAGAAAACAATTACCAGCTTAAACAAGCTGAGAATAATCTGGATTTAGCTGAATACAGAATTTTAAGTGAGAAAGCTGATTTCCTGCCAAGTATAAGTTCCAATGCAGGTTATTCAACTCAAACAGGACAGCAGTTTGTACAGGAAACATTATCGTTCACTGATGTTACTTCATCCGGGGCTAACGGTAGAATTAGTGCAAATTTGCCCATTTTTACGGGTTTTTCAAATATATTGACACTTAGGTCAAGTGAAAGAACAAAACTTTCTAACGAGGAAACACTAAAGAGAGCTAAAGAGAATATTATCTTTGAAACGGCTACTCGTTTTCTTACAGTTTTATTAAATAAACAACAGTTAGAGGATGCCAAAGAAAGTCTTGAAACTTCCAAAAAATTATTAGAACAGACTAAAGCTCAAGTAGATGTAGGATCAAGACCAAGTGTGGACTTGTATAATCAAGAGGCCACAGTCGCAAATGATGAGTTTACAGTTACTCAACGTGAGAACGCATTAAAATTATCAAAACTTCAGTTAATAAGATCTTTACAAATAGATCCTTTATTGGACTATGAATTTGCTGTTCCTGATTTCAATCCTGAAACGGCAAAAAATTCTACATCAGTATCCCAGGATGTAAATACATTAGTAGAACAGGCTTTATTAAATCGTTCTGATATTAGAAGTTCTGAATTCAATATTGAGTCTCTTGAATATCAGCTTCAGATTTCAAAAGGGAGTTTATTGCCTACTTTAAGTGGTAGTGCGTCAATATCTTCAAGCTATAGTGATCAGGACCCAAGAGGAGATTTCGGAGATCAGTTCTTTGATCAAAGAGTAAACAAATCCCTTAGTTTTTCTTTAAACCTCCCGATTTTTAATAACTGGAATAGAATGACTCAGATCCAATCTGCTCAAGTGAATTTAAAAAATGCGGAACTAGGATTGGAAAACACAAAATTACAGGTTATTCAGGAAATAACTCAGGCTTTGAACGATTACTCATCATATTCATCACAACTTAAAGCTGCAGAAAAGTCTTTGATTGCGTCCGAAAAAGCATTTGAAACACAACAGGAGAGATATAATGTAGGAGCAAGCACACTTATTGAATTAAGTCAGGCTCAAACACAATATTTCAATGCTCAATCAGCAAGAACAAGTGCTCTTTATAATCTGATCTTTCAGGAAAAATTACTGGACTACTACGTCGGTAAACTTTCCGGTGACGACATCGATTTTTAATAAATAAATTAATTAATACAAATTAAGTAAGAGGGTAGGGAAATAATGGCAAAAAAAGGATCATCAACGGGTAAAATACTTTTGTATTTCGGAGTTTTTCTAATTGTTATAGTTGGTGCAGGCTTTGGATTAAGAGCAGCCGGTGTAATTGGTGGAGCTGAGGAAGGAACCGCAGTGGAAACAGAAAAGGCTAAACTTAAGACAATAACTCAACTTGTATCAGCTTCCGGAAAAATACAACCTGAAGTGGAAGTTATCATAAGACCTGATGTTTCCGGGGAGATCATAGAACTTGCAGTGAATGAAGGTGACTTTGTTCGTAAGGGAGATCTTCTTGTTAGACTTAAGCCGGATATTTTTAAAGCCCGAATTGATGAATTAAATGCTGCACTGTTAACTCAGAAGGCTCGTTTAGAACAAACAAGAGCTAGCCTTATTCAAGCCGAAGCAGCTCATTTAAAGAACAAGGAGCTTTACAAGAAAGACATTATTTCTGAGTTGGATTTTATTCAAACTAAATCGAATTTCGACTCACAGAAAGCAAGTCTTAAAGCATCTGAGTATCAGGTTCAAAGTGCAGAAGCTCAACTGAGAAAAGCGGAAGAAGAGCTTGAACAGACCGTTATTCGAGCTCCTCAGGATGGAACGGTTACCGGACTTGCTGTAGAATTTGGAGAAAGAGTTTTGGGTAATTCTCAAATGGCCGGAACTGAAATGATGCGTGTTTCTTTACTCGATAAAATGGAAGTGTTAGTTGAAGTGAATGAAAATGATATCGTAAATATTTCTTCACTTGATACCACAAGAATTGAAGTGGATGCCTATCCGGAAAGAAGGTTTAACGGAATTGTTACTGAAATTGCAAATTCTGCCCGAATAACCGGCGCGGGTTCTAACGAACAGGTAACAAATTATCAGGTTAAAGTTAGAATTATCACTCCTCATAACCTTTCAATGTCAGGTGCAGAGCTGGTACAATCTGAAACTGCTGAAAACCCGGAAGAGAATTTTTCGCCCAATTTCAAACCTGGGATGTCAGCTACGGTTGATATAGAAACTAAAACAGCTAAGAATGTAGTATCTGTTCCAATTCAGGCGGTTACTGTAAGGGATTTTGCAAAGGATAAAAAAGACAGAAAAGATGATTCAACTAATTCAGAAGAAGAATCGTCTGAAGAAATGGATAATAACCTGATCATTAAAAAAGAAGATATCAGAAAGGTAGTATTTATCGTGGAAAATGGAATAGCGGTCAGATATGAAGTCGAAACCGGAATCAGCGACAATACTCATACTCAAATTCTATCAGGTGTAAATGCAGGCGATGAAATCGTAATAGGAAGTTATCGTACTTTATCCAAAAATTTAGAAAATGGCGATAACGTTAAAGTAGATAATAGTTCAGATTCATTTGCATCAATAAATTAATAAGGTACAATGTCAAAAAGACCAATAATTCAGATTAAAGATCTTACCAGGTTCTATCAAATGGGAGAGACCGAAGTAAGAGCTCTCAACGGTGTGACTTTTGATGTACTCGAAAATGAATACATTGCAATTATGGGGCCTTCAGGTTCCGGTAAATCCACCTTGATGAACATGATCGGTTGTTTGGATACTCCTACTGGTGGAGAATACATCCTGAACAATAACCGTGTAAGCCAAATGGATGATGCTGAACTTGCTGAAGTAAGAAACAGGGAGATCGGGTTTGTATTCCAGACTTTCAATTTACTTCCCAGAACAACTTGTCTGGCTAATGTTGAACTACCGCTTATCTATGCAGGTGTAAAAGCTTCAGAGCGAAAGGAAAGAGCTTCTGAAGTGCTTTCTAAAGTAGGGTTGGGAGACAGACTGGATCACAAACCAAATGAATTGTCTGGTGGACAAAGACAACGTGTTGCAATTGCAAGAGCGTTAGTTAATAGTCCTTCTATTTTATTGGCAGATGAGCCTACAGGAAACCTGGATACAAAAACAGGGGATGAAATCATGCTTTTGTTTGAGGAACTTTATAAAGCAGGTAATACCATCATCCTGGTAACTCATGAAAACGAAATTGCAGAATACTCGCGAAGAATTGTAAGACTTAGAGATGGGGTAATTGAATCGGATGAAAAAGTGGCAAGCCCGGTTTTAGCTGCACATTGATCTAAAAGAATGAGAAATAAAAAAGCCGCTTATCATTTGATAAGCGGCTTTTTTTATAATCTAAATCGGCATTCAATTATCTGAAACTGATACCAACTCCGGCATTTGCGGTAAAGTAGTTGGCTAAAGTAGCTTCGCCGTAGAATGCTAAAATACCTAGTCGAAGTCTGAAGCCACCTAATAAATGAAGGTTGCTTTCACTTTCTATCTTAAGAGCGAATGGATCAGTAATTACGTTATAATCTTCTTGTGGGGTAGTAGGGTTGAAAGAAGCAACCGGATAATCTCCCACCATGCTTAACTCAAAATCAGCTTTTTGATAACCAACACCGCCATATACAGAAATAAATGGTAACGATTTTCCAACTAGAGCATTAACCACAAATGTATTTGTCGTTGTAGTAACTTCCTGAGTAGAAAAATCTGGGTTAGGGTTAGATGATAAATTAGGATCATTGGGATCACGAGTAGCATTTTGATCTGGTTGGAGATCGAGGCCGGCATCCACTGAAATTTGGTTAAAACCGACCATTAGCGAAACATCCACCGGGAGTAACTTCCCTCCAGGAACATACTGGGTTAGTTCATGTTTAACAGCACCACCTAATATACTCATGCTTCCGAAATCGCTTATATCAGTTTCAGGAAGATATCTTACAGTAACATCAGTTTTCTTAATAAGACCAATGCTTGCCTGAACTATTGGTGCAGGAACAAATGCAAATCCTGTACCTCCGGGCATTTCAAATTCACCTATTTTTGTATTCTGGTCGTTAGGGTCCGCAAATATCTCTAAAAGTGGTCCTCCATCTTTACTTCCGGAAATTGTTTGAGTAACAGGATCTTCTCCTGAAGCTACTCTAATTTTTTCTAAATTAAGTGCGGAAATATCAAAACTTTGGTCTCCTGAAGGAACTACTGCTACAGAAGGTCTTATTTGAAGACTAAACCCAAAAAGTTTTTTTGGAGCTGCGCTTTCAGTAAAACCTGCATTTAAACCAGTACCGAAACCAGTTGGAAAAGGTTTTATATATTCTCTGGTAAGAATGGAAGCATCGTTTGCACCGGCTTCTAAGAAAGCACCAATATCTCCGAACTGTGCTTTTGCCGGGGTAATAGCCATAAATCCTAGTATAAAGCCACTAAGAATGAGTTTTGTAATAGTCTTGTAGCGTTTTGTCATGTATTCTCCTGTATTAATGTTTATAGGCTAATATCTGTATTATTTTGGATAGTTTGAATACCCTTTTTGAGGTATTTGAAAATCTTAATCTTCCAGCGATTCCAGCATATTGATATAAGAATGATATCTGTTTGGATCTATTTCTCCATTTTCAAAAGCTTCGATTACACCACAGCCCGGTTCATGAATATGAGTACATGTATTGAATTTGCAGGTTTCTCTGGGTTCTAACATTTCAGGGAAATAGAGCGATAATTCCCAGTCTTCAATATTTACCAGACCGAATTCCCGTATTCCGGGAGTATCAGCTACAAACCCACCTATATCCAGTGGAATTAAGCGAGCAAAAGTTGTAGTGTGTTTTCCTTTATTGGACGAGCTGGAAATCTCTCCGACTTTTAAGTTATAGTCCGGATCAATGGCATTTAAGATACTTGTTTTTCCTACTCCGGAAGGACCAATGAACGCAGATATTTTATCCTTAAACAAAGACTTAAGCTGTTCTACTGAATCATTATCTTCGATAGAACATGTATACACAGGATATCCAATGGAAGAATAAACTCCGATCATATCTTCCACAAAATCTTGATCTCCTTTCTTAGCAAGATCCATTTTGTTTATGATAATTCCTGCTGATACATCATAAGCTTCACAAGTAACCAGAAACCTGTTTATAAATCCTTCATTCAGCTTTGGTTTTCTGATGGACTGAACCACAAAAGCCTGATCCAGATTGGAGACCAGAATATGTTCGCCTCGCTTACCATGGGTTGCCTGTCTGGTGATATAATTTTCGCGATCATGAATCTTTAAAATGTTACCTGAACCATCATTATTCACTTCCAGGTCAACCATATCACCTACAGTGATAGGATTGGTCACTTCTTTTTTATCCAAGCGGAATTTACCAGGGAGTCTGCTGTTTATGATCTCTTCTCCGGTATCAACTTTGTACCAACTTCCTGTAGATTCCAATACTCTTCCTTTTTGCATTCCTGAAAATACGGAAGAGTATGGTATAGGCAAGAAGAAAACTTATAATATTGGATAATTCCCGATTTTTGGGTTCTTTAAGAATCAATTTTAATCATTCAAATAAATAATATGATCAAGATTTCATTTCTGCCTTTAATGATATTATTTCTTTTCAACGGGGTACAAGATCCAACGTCTGAGTTAGACCAATTCTGGAAAGAAGCTTCAAGAACTGTACAAGAAGGGGATTTCAAAGGTTACGCTGATACTTTTCATCCCGATGCGGTTTTGGTGAATGGTATTTCCGGAAATAGTTATCCGATTTCTGATGCTTTGGATGGATGGAAACAGGGGTTTGAAGACACTAAAGCAGGAAAGATGAAAGCCAGTGTTGAATTTAGATTTTCTGAGCGGTTTCATAGTGAGACCACAGCCTATGAAACAGGAATATTTAAATATTCTTCTCAGAATAATGGCGAAGAACAAAGCACAGTATATATTCACCTTGAGGCGTTGTTAACGAAAGCGAGTGGAGAATGGCAGCTGTTGATGGAGCACCAGGTTTCGGTAGCAACTGAAGATGAGTGGAATAGTATTAAATAAAAAAGACCCCGTTAAGGGTCTTTTTATTTTAAATTATTTCGAAACGGTTACATTTTCCAATTTACCGTTTTTACCTGAAACGGAGTTTTTATGAGCATCGCTCACTTTGAAAAACTCTTTGGGATCGTTTTCTGGATCTTTCTCAAGCATTTGATCCAGTAATTCTTCCATTCTTTCCAGATAATTTACTTTAAGATCGCCGATCACATCTTTTTCGATCTCGGCTACGTCTTTTTCGTTTTTCTTAGGAAGTAGTACTTGTTTGATACCTGCTCTTTTTGCAGCCAATACTTTTTCTTTAATACCACCAACCGGAAGTACCAATCCACGAAGTGTAATTTCTCCGGTTAGAGCTATAGTTCCTTTTACTTTTCTTTGAGTAAAAATAGAAGCTATGGCTGACATCAGTGAAACACCGGCAGAAGGTCCGTCTTTTGGAACAGCTCCTGCAGGAACGTGAATATGAAGATCCCAGTATTTGAAAGCTTCTTCAGGAATACCTACTTCATCAGCATGAGCTTTTAAATAGGAAATAGCCAACATCGCTGATTCTTTCATCACATCACCAAGTTGACCGGTAATGTTAAGCTTTCCTGAACCTTTGGATACACTTGCCTCAATAAAGAGGATATCTCCACCGAAAGGAGTCCATGCCAATCCTGTGGCTACGCCGGGAACAGTTGTTCTTTCAGCAGCATCACTGAAGTACTTCTGTTTTCCAAGAAACTCTTCAATATCACCTTCGGTTACGGAAAATTCTTCTATTTCGCCTTTTGCAATTTTTGCTGCTACTCCACGGCATACACCTGCAACCTGACGTTCAAGATTCCTTACACCAGACTCACGAGTATACTGATCGATCACTTTGTGGATCGACTTTTCGTCTATTGAAATTTGCTCAGATTTGAGTCCGTTTTCTTTGATCTGTTTAGGGATCAGATACTTTTTAGCGATTTCAGTTTTCTCTTCAAGAGTATAACCGCTTATGTTTATGATCTCCATTCTGTCTTTTAATGGAGCAGGGATGGTATCGAGACTATTCGCAGTTGCAATGAACATCACTTTTGAAAGATCATATTCCAACTCTAAATAGTTATCACTAAACGTGTCATTCTGCTCAGGGTCGAGAACTTCAAGCAGGGCAGATGTTGGGTCTCCGCGATAGTCAGAGCCTACTTTATCGATCTCATCTAGCATGATAACAGGATTACCTTTTCCTGCTTTTTTCATAGAGCGGATAATTCTTCCCGGAAGGGCGCCAATATAAGTTCGTCTGTGACCTCGGATTTCTGCTTCGTCGCGAATGCCACCAAGACTGAATCGTTCAAATTCTCTGTTTAGGGATCTTGCAATAGATTTTCCTAAAGATGTTTTACCAACACCGGGAGGGCCGTAGAAACACAGAATAGGAGCCTTCATGTCTTCTTTCAGCTTCAGGACAGCCAGATATTCAATAATACGTTTCTTTACTTTATCCAGTCCGTAGTGATCTTCATCCAAAACTTCTTTGGCAAATTTAAGATCCAGTTTGTCTTCAGAATATTCATCCCACGGAAGATCCAGAATCCATTCAACGTAACTGTGAATGATTCCATAATTAGGAGAAGCATTAGGAGTCATTTCTAGTCTTCGTAGCTCTTTCTCAGCTTCTTCTCTTACGTTTTCAGGAAGTTTTTTTGCTGCTAATTTCTCTTTGAGTTTTTCTACTTCCTGATGTTCAGCGTCTTCACCCAGTTCTTCCTGAATGGCTTTCATTTGCTGACGGAGATAAAACTCACGCTGTTGATCATCAATATCAGATTTCACTTTAGTTCTGATCTTTTCACTCATATCCAGCACCTGAACTTCCTGCTCAAGGAATTCCATTACCTTATTCAGGTTGTCAGAGAATTTCTGAATTTCAAGCAGCTGTTGCTTTTTCTCAATACCTACGTTCAGGTTTGAAGAAATAAAGTTCAACAGAAAAGTAGGGCTGTTGATATTATTTACAGCAATTGTTGCTTCAGAAGGAATATTAGGGGACAGGTTAATTATCCTTGTTGCTGTTTCTTTGATGTTTCTGATAGAAGCATCCAGCTCTACTCCCTGAATATCCATTTCTTTGGGAAATGCTTTCACTTTGGCTTTAAAGAAAGGACTGCTTTGAGTGAATTCTTCAACTTCAAAACCGGACTTTCCCTGGATCACAATACTTTTACTGCCATCAGGCATTTTTATAAGTTTGATGATACGCGCCATGGTTCCAACACGATGAAGATCCTTATCTTCCGGTTCTTCAATATCTTCATCCTTCTGTGTAACCACCCCAATGATCTTATCTCCCGCATATGCTTCTTTAACTAAAGCAAGGGAACGGTCTCTGCCAACGGTAATAGGTACTACAACTCCGGGAAACAGGACTGTATTTTTTAACGGAAGTATAGGAAGTTCATCAGGAATCACAGATTCAGTGAGCTCCTTTTCTTCTTCCTCAGACATTAGAGGAATGGCTTGTTCAAAGTCATCAAAACTAGCGTCTGATTCATCAAAACTATCAAACGTATTAAATCGGTCTTTCATAAATATTATTTCAAAATTTCTTTATTAGTCAAATTAACGCAAATACGAAGCCAAACTCAGGAGTAATGCAAAGCGTCATACTTTTTTAGTTGCTGGCAGTAAGCCAAGGCAAAGTGTCAGTTACAGATGGAACTGAAGTACCGCTACACCTGCTCCCGCCAAATTTGTAGCAGTAGTAAAAGATCTTGCAGATACAGTTAATCCTAAGGAAAGATCCCAAAATCTGGTTTCAATAGCGGTTCCTACATTAAAAGATCCCGGTAAGCCCGGACCAAATTGCAAACCTCCTCGTAAAGGAAGAAAGTTTAAAGGCCTGAGTTCAGCACCTAAAGAAGTAACTAAGCGGGTTGAATTAAATGCATTATTCGATATTCCGATACTCATGTCTCCCATAACTTTAATACGGTTTAATTCAATTAAAATTCCTCCATTAAATGATGTAGGCAAGAGTGTAGAAAAAGAATTAGTCTCAAAATTTGCTGAATTATCTGCAAAAGGATCGCCATCTCCTTGCTGTTCAACAAAGTTAATATATTGTCCGGGAGCACCTGCAAAATATTCACTTGCTTCAGCTGGGAAGGTATCGGAAGTAGAATTACTTCTTGTTTCCTCCAAGTGTAATGTTTTGTCAGAATAATTTACAAAGCCAATATCATTTATTGAAAAGGAAAGTCGAATTGACCGTTTGATAGGCTGTTCATTTGAACTGAGAGTGGAAAGGTCACTTCCAAAAGTTAACAGATAAGTAAAACCGACATCTACACCTGCTCCGTAACCATGAATATTAGTAAGCTCATCCTTGAAAGGTTCAAGAGCTTGATCAACTGATTGGTTTGCTGAAACTCCATTTATATAGGATTGAGTTGCTTCAGTTAAGTTACCGGCTGACTGATGATTGAAGACTTGAGATCTGTTAATTACAGTCGATCCATTTTCGCGGGAATACCCATTTCTCCATTCTGTATTTTGATACGGACCGGCCAGGATAAATTTCGGAGCAAATCCTATTAAGAAATTATCCAAACGAGAACTTAACCCGTTGATAAGACTGGCAGACTCTGAATAACCGAAAGAAAATTCATGTAGTACCTGGTAGCGATGGACGAGATTCTGATTAGACATAGCAACATTGTTTTCTACCACTAATTGATCTGTGTACCAATTACGCCCCGCTTCAAAGGAAGATCCGACTCTGGTTCTGGCTGCAATAGAATATGCCCGGTTATTGTTTATCCAGTTTACTCCAAAAGTTGTGACCTCAAAACGGGATTGATGGACAGAATTCAATCGTTCTCTTTTATAATGCGTGTCAATGATCAGTTCGCTGTTTGCCGGAGTAAGATTGTAGTCACCGGAAGTAAATTTATCAAAATACTTGAGGAAGTTATCTTTTTGATCATCCGGATTTTCAAAGTTCAAAACACCGTTAAAGGTAGAAGCTCCTGAGAGAAACCCTATATCCACCGTTTTCTTTCTGTCATTAATTAACAGGTTAGCAGGGTTATAGAAATTGGCATTGAAATCAGTGATATAAGTAGTTCCCCCGCCACCAAGAGCTAAATTCTTTGGTGTTATAACAGGTTGTGCAAAAATACTAGTTGCACAGATAAAGCCCATAAAAATGGTTGTTAAAACCTTCCACATAGTATTTAAAGCCGTCCTTTTTCTAACCTATAACCTTAAGTGGTGCTGCTTTCAGCATCAACTTCTTTTGTCCTCTTGACTTGAAAAATACAACAACTTTTGTATCCATTCCTAATCCGGTTCTGCTAATGATCTTTCCGGGGCCAAATTTTGCATGTTCAACAACAGCTCCAACTTGAAAAGGATCGTCTCCATCCTGCAGATCATATTCAATAGTATTGCCACTGGCAGATTTATAAGTCTTGCCACTAACGGGAGTTTCCCAATCATATTCTATGGAAGTTGCACTTGTTGATTTATTGGACGAAGAAGATTCATCCAAAGAGAAACGATCTGCTTTCTGTGTAATTGTTGCTCCGGTTTCGGTACGCACTACCCCCGAATCAACTTCATCTATAAAGCGCGAGCGTATTTGTCGTTGTTCTTCGCCGAATTTATACCTGTTTCTGGCATGACTGAAATATAATCGTTCTTCTGCTCTTGTGATGGCTACATAAAATAAACGACGTTCTTCTTCGATATCGACTTCAAAGCCAACTCTTGCACCAACAGGAAACAGGTTTTCTTCCAAACCTACTACAAATACAGTTGGGAATTCCAACCCTTTGGAACCATGAACGGTCATAAGTGTTATGGCCGGTTTATTTTCATCAAATTTATCGGCATCAGTGATCAGGCTGATTTCCTGCAAAAATGCACTCAGAGAAGGATTAGAGTTCCCCTTTTCGTAATAAGCGATAGCATTCTGGAATTCCAGTATGTTATCTCTTCTCATCATAGATTGCTGAGAATTTTCTTCAACCAACGCTTTTACATAACCCGATTGCTCCAGAATTGCACGGGTCGATTCAGTTAAATTTAAACCGTTTTCCATTTCCGAACGCAAACGGTTGATCATATCCACAAATTCGCGAATTCGCACTTTAGCCGGTTTGTAAACATCTGTGTTTTCAACATCCTGAAGAATGTTCCAGACAGAACGTCCTTCAGATCGGGCTTTTTTTCTAAGGTCCTGAATTGACTTGTTACCAATTCCCCTTGATGGCTCATTGATGATTCGAATCAGATTGGTTTCATCGTTTGGGTTCACAAGTAAAGTCAGATAAGCAAGTACGTCCTTGATCTCTTTACGCTGATAGAAGGAGAGACCACCCACCAATTGATAAGCCAGATCACGTCTTCTTAATGCTTCCTCAAAAACGCGGGATTGATAATTTGTACGATAAAGAATGGCAAAATCATTGTTATTATATCCGTGCCTCAGTTTCAGCTCATGAATATAACTGGCAACTCTGTTTGCTTCATCTCTTTCATCATAATTATCCAAAAGGATAACCGGATCGCCGTAATCCTGTTCGGTCCAGAGAGTTTTATCCAGTTGCTTTGAGTTCTTTTTGATGATAGAATCGGCACACTGAAGAATAGATTTTGTAGAACGATAATTTTGTTCCAATGGAACTCTTTCAGCGTCTTCATAATCTTCCTGAAAGTTCAGGATGTTTGAGATATCAGCGCCACGGAATGAGTAAATACTTTGTGCATCATCGCCAACCACACAAATATTTCCGTACTTCTTAGCCAGCATTTTAGTGACTTTATACTGAGCATGATTGGTATCCTGATACTCATCGATCATGATATACTTAAAGCGATTCTGATACACTTCCAGCACTTCAGGAAATTCTTCAAACAATTGAATAGGCTTTATCAACAGATCATCAAAATCCATGGCATTGCTTTCTTTCAAACGAGTAATGTAGATCTTGTAGACTCGGGCGGTGATATCATCCAGTGTACTGCCCACAAACTTATTTTGATATGTATCCGGATCGATAAGTTGATTCTTTGCATCACTGATCTTATTACGGATAGTTTTCGGCTTGATCTCCTTGGGATTAAAATTCAGTTCCTGAAGGATCTGTTTTATCACGGTTTCAGAATCACTGGTGTCATAAATGGTGAAGTCTTTACCATAGCCTAATCTGTCTGCTTCAAATCGTAATATCTTTGAAAAAATAGAATGAAAGGTTCCCATCCATAGTTTGGAAGCTTTGTCACCGATCAATCCTTTGATACGGTCTTTCATTTCACGGGCAGCCTTGTTCGTGAAAGTAAGAGCCAGAATTTCATTAGGAGCAGCTTTAACCTGCTGAAGGAGGTAAGCAATCCGAAAAGTTAATACCCGGGTTTTACCACTACCGGCACCGGCAATAATTAAAAGCGGTCCATTAGTATGAGTTACTGCTTTGCGCTGTTGCTCATTTAATCCTTTCAGGAAATCAGGTTTTCCTTGTGGCTCTTCAGGTTGTAGGGAAAATTTTTTCATTAATTTAATCGCAAGGGAGAAATTCCATTGCTTGCTTATTTATGAATCTGGGAGTTAAGTAATTGTGTTCATAAGAGCCTTTAAGACTATTTCTCATACCAATGATCTACGTTGGTGTGTAATCAGAGCCAGGTTCGTTTGATTAGTTCCGACGGAGACCATCGGAACCAGTAGCTAAAATTCTTTGTGCTCTCTATGGTTTCTAAATTATTGAAAATCTTTAAGCTGTTCTTTAAGCTTTTCGAGATTTGCTTCTCCGTCCCGTTTTTTATTTCGTTCATTTTCAACAACGGCATCAGGAGCGTTATCAACAAAATTAGAGTTATTCAGCTTTCCATTTACACTTTTAAGGAAACCTTCTACTCGTTCCATTTCTTTTTTGATTCGCTCTATCTCTTTGTCAACATCTACCAAGCCAAACATTTGAACATAGATCTCATCATTACCAACTAATGCTGAAGCACAAGCCTTTGGCTTTTTAAGATCTTTGGCGATAAACAATGATTTGATGACTTGAAGTTTGCGAATGATCCATTCATTAGCTTCAATCTGTTCAGCATTATCAGATTTGATCAGAACTTCAATATCTTTTTTAGGAGAAACACCCATTTCTGAACGAATATTTCTAAGAGCAGAGATCATTTCCTGCATACTTTCAAAAAGTACTACATCTTCTGCCGATACTTTATCAGCAGTATATTCTGGCCATTCTGAAATACAAAGAGCTTCTTCTGGTGTGCGATCTTGAATGTGCTGCCAAATTTCTTCACTGATAAAAGGCATGAAAGGGTGTAGGAGCTTCATGAGTTGCTCAAACATTCCCAGTGCCACATTTAGGCGTTCATTGTCAAATTTATCACCATAATTTGCAGGTTTGGCTAATTCGATATACCAATCACAGAAATCATCCCAAATAAGCGAATACACTTTCTTAAGCGCATCATTGAGTTTATACTTTTGGAAATCTTCTTCCACTTCTTTGATGGTTTGATGAATCTTCGACATCATCCATCGGTCCACCAAATTCTCAGTATCAATTTCTGTAGTAGGCGTGTATTCAACACCTTCTTCCATATTCATGGTTAAGAAGCGGAAGGCATTCCATATCTTATTACTGAACTTACTTCCTTGTTCACAGATCTTTGAGTCGAAAGGAAGATCATTTCCTGCAGGTGTAGAAAACAACATTCCCATACGAACACCGTCTGCTCCGTATTGGTTGATAAGTGCCAAAGGGTCAGGAGAATTCCCTAAACTCTTACTCATCTTACGACCTTGCTTGTCGCGTACAATTCCCGTGTAATACACATTTTTGAATGGCAGTTCGCCACGATATTCATATCCGGCAATAATCATTCGTGCTACCCAGAAAAACATAATTTCAGGAGCTGTAACCAGATCATTGGTAGGGTAGTAGTAGTCTACTTCCTCTTTTTCGTAGAATCCGTCAAATACAGAGATTGGCCACAACCATGATGAAAACCAAGTATCCAGTACATCTTCTTCCTGTTTCAGATCGTCAGCGGAAAGCTTTTTGTTTCCGGATTTTTCTTTAGCAGCTTTTACTGCTTCTTTCAATGTCTTAGCAACAACAAAGTCATCATCACCTTCGCCATAATAATAAGCAGGAATTCTGTGTCCCCACCAAAGTTGACGGGAAATACACCAGTCACGAACGTTTTCCATCCAATGACGATAAGTGTTCTTGAATTTCTCCGGATGAAACTGAATGTTATCATTCATTACGTTTTCAAGAGCAGGTTCGCTAAGCTCTTTCATTGCAACCCACCATTGAAGAGAAAGTCTTGGCTCGATAACAGCGTCCGTTCTTTCCGAATAACCAACTTTGTTCTTGTAATCTTCTACTTCAACAAGGTTCCCTGCTTCATCAAGGTCTTTAGATATCTGCTTACGAACATCAAACCGGTCCATTCCAATATACAGTTCGCCTTCTTCGCTGACAGACCCATCGGCATTCATCATATTGATGGTTTCCAGATTATGTCGTTGTCCAAGATCATAATCATTCAGATCGTGAGCAGGAGTTACTTTCAGGCAACCTGTTCCGAATTCCATATCCACGTAGTCATCCAGAATAATAGGAACTTCGCGATTTACCAACGGTACGATCGCTTTTTTACCATGGAGATGAGTATATCGTTCATCATCAGGGTTAATACAGATCGCTGTGTCGCCCAGAATCGTTTCCGGTCGAGTAGTGGCAATAGTTACATATTCATCTGAGTCAACGATCTTATAGCGAACGTGATACAGTTTGGAATTAATTTCCTTATGAATTACTTCTTCATCACTGAGCGCTGTTTTTGCAGCCGGATCCCAGTTGATCATTCGGGCTCCGCGATAGATCTTTCCTTTATTGAAGAGATCAATGAATGTATCAATTACACTTTCAGAATATTTCTCGTCCATAGTGAAAGTGGTGCGATCCCAATCACAGCTAGCTCCTAATTTCTTAAGTTGCTCAAGGATGATGCCGCCATGCTCGTGCGTCCATTCCCAGGCGTGTTCCATGAATTCGTCACGGGTAAGATCTTTTTTAGTAACACCTTTTTCACGGAGCTTTCGTACTACTTTTGCTTCAGTAGCAATAGAAGCGTGGTCTGTTCCGGGAACCCAGCAGGCATTGTAACCCTGCATTCTGGCTTTACGAACCAAAACATCCTGAATGGTATTGTTCAACATGTGCCCCATGTGTAGAACACCGGTTACATTAGGAGGAGGAATTACGACTGTAAATGGTTCTCTTTCATCAGGTTTGGAGTGGAAATAATCATTATCCATCCAATATTTATACCATTTGTCTTCAACTTGAGAAGGGTCGTACTGAGCAGGAATTTCTTTTTTCAAATCTTGAATTTTTTTAACACTAAAGCACGGAGTCAGATATGATGTGAATTAGCAATTGCATTTGGATTCTAAGAAGTTGCAAATATAAGAAATGCTATGGTTAAAATTGTGTGCGAAAAAGGGATAGTAAAAGTATTTGTGGTTAAGCTCTTTTTTTTAATTATTTGCAAGTGCCTTTTAATATTAACAATATGGAGAAATATGAAAAAGTTAAAGTACATAATTACAACGTTAAGTGTTTTTGCGTTAGTTGGTATAAATGTCTCTGTTCTATCTAATGATAGTGAAGAGATATCAGTGTTGAATAATGCAGAAGCTGCTACATCTTACTGCTATTATTTTGATTGGGACTGGATTGATGCTGGTACTGGTTTTGGATGTAGTGCTTCCTCAGGATTGTGCTCAATCATTTCAAACTGGGGTGATTGTACGCACTACAGTTTTAGTGGAGACCCTTCAATAATTGTAACACCTGATTTAGAATAACTAATTAAACAAAGTAGCTTTTACAGCTACTTTGTAATTTAAGCCTAAAGCTATGAAATTTTTATTTGTACTATTTATAAAGTTTTTCTTGATGTTGAGCCTAATCGCTCAAGAGAATAAAGAAGTTTACTCTAGTTTAATTTTAGAAAATGATCCTGAGGTAATAAAACTAGAGAAAGATTTGTCCTATTATTATATGACAGCTTCAAATTCTTATTTGGCATGGTACGAAGGCTATACAAATAAAGTGTACTATAAGAATTTGTTAAATGAAGAGATTATCAATCTGAAATTTGAAAAGGGGAGAGGACCTAACGAAATTTTATCTTTAAGAGGATTGGCTATTGTAAATAATCATCTGTTCATATTAGATACACAAAATAAAAAAGTTTTAAAATTTAATCTTAAAGAAGGTAATTTTGATTCTGAAATGCAGTATGGTAGAAACCGTATAAACTATATAACCAGTTCTAATAATAATCTTTTTGGTAAAGGAGCAAGTAGAAATGGAATTTATTTTGAAATAGATTTTGATAAAGAGGCTATAATTCCGCTAAAAAATTTTTTGACAGAAGAAGAGATAATTGAGCTAACTAAAAATGTTTTTCGTTTTGAAGGACCTTTTTTAGCTAATTCTGAATTTCTAGTATCGGTAAGAAAATACGAACCAACAATATTCATACAGAAACAAGATGAAAGTTTTGTTGATTTTCAATATGATAAAGCCAATTTTGAACCTGAATATGAAGTTAATGAATATGGAATGGCTACTAGGCCTCCTGAAAAAGTAAGCATGAGACTTTATTCTGCTGCTTTAAAGCCTAATTCAACTATTGTTTATTTAGTAAGAGAGGGGTATACCGAAAAATTTCCAGAAAATGATCGCAGTACTTTATATTTATATGATTTTGCCTTGAAAGAATATGTTGGGACATTGGACACAAAAGTTGAGAGCATAAGAGAAATAACAACCAATGATAAATATTTATTTATATATGACGACAAAAATTTTTCGATTACAAGAATTGAGTTATGATTTCAAAAGTGATTATTATTGTTTTAGTGGTTCTAAATGGATTTCTTTTATTCAAATTTAGTTCAAGTGAACTGGACCATAAGCCCATCAAAAGAAGTTTATATGAATTAGAAAATTATGGGCTTGAACATTTTCAAGATTCTGCGAGAATCAAAATTTTGAATAACTATAAAGGGGAAGGTGTTTTTGGACTTACATTCATAAATGAAATGGGATGTTTTAGCTGTATTCAAAATGAAATAATATTATTGAATAATAACACCGATTTACAAGAGAAGATTTTAGTTATCGGGGTAAGTAATAAAGAAGATTATTTTAGAAAGTTGGGTTTAAATTACAAATATATTCACTTTTCAGATCTGGGAGATATTTATAAAAAAAGAATTCCAATCGGTAATCCTTTTACCATAGTTCTCGATAAAAACTTTGTATATGACTTCAATCTTACAAATACAAGCAAACCGCACAGCAAAGAAATGCGGAAAGCTTATTATGGATTTCTACAAGCTTATTTCAATAAATAGCAACTTGGGAAGGATCGTACTGTGCAGGAATTTCTTTTGGGGTCTTTGTCTCGCTCACTTCAGCTACTTATTAAGGAATTTCTCTTTTATAAAATTAGGTAACATAGTTTGAAGTTGTAGAGTGACATAGTTACAAAGTACTGTACACTTTGTAACTATGTCACCTACTCACTCAGTCACTTCTTCTTACTTTACTCTTTTCAATAATACACCAAAATGTCCGTCACATCCATGTTTGTGAGGATAGGTTTGGTAAGCTTTACCATCTTCAATAAGAATTTCTTCAGGCACAAAATCCTCAAGCGGTTGTAGCTCAAAGTTATCGTCCATTTTTTCAAGAAGCTTATGGATCTGTTCCATGTTCTCTTCTGGTTCCAGCGAACAGGTGCTGTATACTAAACGTCCGCCAAGTTTTACCATATTTGCTGCTTCTTCTAGTAATTTCTCCTGAAGTTCCACTGCATTTTTAAGGCCTTGCTCGTCTCTTCTCCAACGAAGGTCAGCGCGTTTGCTCAATACACCGGTTCCTGTACAAGGAGCATCTAAAAGAACGGCATCCGCAAGAGGAAGTGATAATTCCAGAATATCACCGCGACGAATTTTAATGTTTTCAGCACCAAAGTTCAGCGCATTCTCTGCAAGCAGTTCCAGTCGTTCAGCGGAAATATCCACAGAAAGGATATCACTTTTAGCTTCAGTCAGATCAGCGATCATAATTGATTTTGTACCCGGAGCAGCACAGAGATCATAAATTTTCTCATCAGGCTGAGGGTCTAAGATAAACGGAGCAAATCCGGCAGCCAGATCCTGCACATGGCACAATCCTTTAGCGAATAATCCTTTTTCAATGAAAGGTTGAACAGAGTCTACTTTATAGAAATTTGGTAACCAGTCACTTGCTTCAAAGTCGATCCCCATTTTTTCCATACGCAGCTCAAAATTTTCAGGCTTGGTACGGATGGTGTTAACGCGAACATAATAATTTGGTCGGCTATTGTTTGCCTGGTACAACTGAAACGCTTCTCTTTCTCCAAAACGCTTATTCCATCTTGCTACCAGCCACTCCGGATGAGAGAAAGTGGTAGCTACTAATTTGGTTCTGTCTTTGAAAGCCGGTTTTGGCAGAGCGCCTTCTTCGCGTTGCATATTACGGAGAATAGCATTTACGAGGTCGCCGGTTTTAGAACCGAGCATAAACTTAGCTATTTCAACGGCCTCATTGATTGCAGCGTAATCAGGAGTGCTGTCCATAAACAGCATATCATAAATAGAAAGACGAAGAATGTTCTTCAGCTCCGGTTTCATTTCCTCAATTCCGATTGAAGAAAAATGATCGATGATAAAATCCAGGTAACTTCTTTTACGGAGTATATTCTGTACGTATTCTCTTACCTGAGCTTTTTCACGAGTGTCCAGCTCGTTTGCAAGTGAATAGTCCAGGTTTTTTTCACGGTCGAATTCAATTAAGATTTCTACGCTGACTGATCGTGCTGATAATTCGGGTTCCAAGATGCTCAGGATTTAAATATTCAAGTTAGGTGCTTATAAAAAAAGGTGATCCAATCACCTTAGTTGCATAAATGCGTCAAATAAAACAAGCTGGTTTTTTGCCAGCTTGTAGAATCCCTAAAGATAAAATATTAAGAGGGGAGTTGCTAATTAGAACTCACAATTTCATTTCATTATTTATTTCGTACCAATCAATTTTTCTTGAGAAATACATGACAAGAGCAAGTATGATAAACAGACCAATGCTTCCCATCAGTAATGCATAATCTTCAAGCTGTATGATCACATAAATAAAGAGATACAAAATGGTAAGAATACCTGACATTAAACCTGTCAAGGAATTGCTTTTTAAAACTGTTTTGGTATAAGCGGAAATAAGACCAATTGTTAACACTGAAGAGATTAAATAAGCAAAATTGAATGTGCTGTGTTCAGATATGGATAAAAGTAAAGTGTAGAATAAACAAAGTGCTAAGCCAACAAGAATGTATTGAATAGGATGTACTCTCTTTTTATTGATTATTTCTATAAAAAAGAAGACCAGAAATGTTAATCCTATAAATAAAATAGCATACTTAATGCTTCGTTCAGACTTTTTGTAATTGTCTACCGGAAGTAACAGGTCTACGCCAAAAGCTGATTCTTGTACTCGGTGTTCTGAATTCAACCAAGCCTGAGGGTAATTTCTGTTTAAATGAAGAATATTCCAGTTTGCTACAAAACCGGAGTCAGAAACAGTTCTGTGATCAGGTAAAAAAGCACCGTCAAAGCTAGGGGTATTCCAATCTGATTTAAGTTCTACATCCGTTATTTTTCCTACCGGGACAAATCTAAGGTATTCGCTTCCTTTGAGTTTCAAGTTAAATGCAAAAGGTTCAGAGAGAATATCACCATTACTGTTTACAGAAATATTGAGAGGTGCATTTATTCCTGAACTAATGATGTTTGTAGTAATAGTTCCCGGATTAAAGACTTTAGTATTTTCTCCCCATTTCAGATCTATTTGTTCTTCAATACCTCTAAGGTCAGAAATACCAATACTAAGAAAGGCATTGTGGAGATGGAGGTCTTTTGATTCGATATCAAAATCTTTGATATTCAAAGTGGAAAAATCGCCATCAAGAGAGATGTCAGAATTATAAACAATTACTTCAAAGATACCCCGGTATCGTTTTTCGGGAGCGATTGAACCAGATACATTTAAATTTTCCGGTAACATATTCAGATAATCCGTTCTTTCGATCCATACATCGGTAGAATCTTTTGGAGAGTATCTTTTAATGTGTTTTGTAAAAGGAATAGTCAGAAATGGTCCTGTTAAGGTCTGTTCTTTACCCCATTTTTCTCCAATCTCATTTATGGCTTCATTCTTAGTGTTTTGTCTTTCATACACTAAATTGCTAATCATGGCGGCAGGAATAAGCAGTAAGAGTGTTATAATTGCTATAAATACTGCTTTAATCATTACAGTATTTCGCTCCGAAAAGCTTCGTTTATTTTGACCGGAAATTTCAGACATAATGTTGATTCAGTTAGTTATTTATTCTTTTTCCCTTTGGATATTCAAGCTGATAGTTCAATATAAGTTTTTTTGTTTCATTTGGTTTTAGATTCAATCTCCAAGTAATAATACGGAAGTCTTTGAGTTAAGCTTAGAGCCTATTGCTAGTTTTAATATCATCAAGTAAACCCGAGAGGACTTCAGTCCGATTGGTGGGATGCTGGATTTAGATAAGAATAGTTTCTTAAATCTACGGGATGAATCTCTTGCTAGTGAACCTGATAGAATTTGTTGCTAGTTTTAATATCATCAAGTAAACCAGAGAAGACTTTAGTCCGACCGGAGTAATGCCAGAGTTTAGATAAGAATAGTTTCTTAAAGCTGCGGGATGAATCTCTTGCTAGTGAACCTGATGGAATCTGTTGTTTGTTTCAAGATCATCAAGTAAACCAGAGAGGACTTCAGTCCGACCGGAGTAATGCCAGAGTTTAGACAAGAATTGTTACTTAAGGTTGCGGGATGAATCCCTCGCTAGTGAACAAGATAGAATCTGTTGTTTGTTTCAAGATCATCAATTTAACCAGTGAGGTCTTCAGTCCGATTGGTAGGATGCTGGAATTTCTCCCTGCGTTTTGTGAGAGTAAAATCATTAATGAATAACAACAGAAATTCCATCCACTATTTGTATCTTTGGATATGTTCAAAGTTCAAGACACCATTCTTACAGAAGAGATTGCAACCACGAAATTCGCATGCGATCTGCCGCGATGCAAAGGAGCTTGTTGTGTAGTGGGAGATGCCGGAGCTCCGGTTGTAAAAGATGAAATTCCCGTATTACATAAAGCCTATCGGTTATTAAAAGATGAACTGAGACCGGAAGCGGTAGAAGTCGCCGAACGAGATGGTGTAGTCATCGGAAGCGAAAAAGCCGGATATGAGATCGCTTGTGTAAATGAAGCTGAATGTATATTTGTGAAGTATGGAGATAACGATGTTTCATATTGCTCCATCCAACAAGCTTATTTTGATGGACGCATTGACTGGGAAAAACCATTGAGTTGTCACTTGTTTCCGGTACGGTTAAAGAAGATAGCTGGCTTTGATTACGCCAATTTTGAATATGTGGACAGTTTGTGTTCCGCTGCTTGTGACAAGGGAAGCAAAGAAGGAATTTATTTATCCGATTTTCTGGAAAAACCACTCACCAGACGTTATGGTGAAGATTGGTACGACGAATTTAAAGCTGCTTGTAACTATATACGAGAACAGGAAGTAGACTAGGCATGCTTCGGAATCAACAAAATATTAGCCAAAAACAGCAACTAGGCCAGCAGCAAAAACTGTCGCCACAGCAATTGCAGTTCATCAAGTTGCTTCAGTTACCGACCATTGCTCTGGAACAGCGGATCAAAGAAGAGCTGGAACTGAATCCCATTTTGGAAGAAGCAGAACCGGGCGAAGTTCGTCAGGAGAGAGTTGAAATTGAAGATGAAAAACCAATTTCCCAGGAAAAAGAAGACGGACTGGAAACGCTTGAAGAACACGAAGTAGACTGGGATGAATTTGATTCCAATACTGAATTTGAGGGAGAATCATATTCCACTCCTACACATCCGGATATGCAGGAGTGGCAGGATCTTCCCGATCCTTATCATGCATCCTTTTTGGAAGAACTGGAAGAGCAGGTGAGTTTGCTGGATCTGACTGAAGAGGAAGAATTGATAGCAGATCAGATCCTGGGTTCGTTGGACGAAGACGGTTATTTCAGGCGAGAACTGGAAGCTGTGGCTGACAACATCGCTTTCAATCACAGTGTGTATGTGGAAGTGGAAGACGTAGACCGAATCCGAAAACAAATTCAGTTGCTTGATCCCATCGGCATAGCATCTATGAGTTTACAGGATTGTTTGTTGGTACAGATCGAGCAATCCTCAAATGAACTGGATGGCAGAGAGCTGGCTATCGACATTGTTAAAGATGCATGGCAAGCTTTTGAGAAGAAGCATTTCAATAAGCTGCTTCAGAAATTCAATGTATCAGAAGAAGAACTAAAAGACGCTTTTGATGTGATAAAAGGAATGGATCCACGTCCCGGAGCAGTATCAACCGGAATGGAAGAATCCCAGAATTACATTGAACCCGATTTTGAAGTGTACTGGAGAAATACTGATGAATCAAATCTTGATAAAGGAGAGTTCCTCATAAATCTGAATCAAAGAAATTCACCCTCACTTCGGATTTCCCCCGACTACAAGGAGATGTGGCAAGATATCAAGGAAAAGAGGGAGAAGCCGGATCAGCAAACACAGAATTTTATAAAAGGAAAGATCGATTCGGCTAACTGGTTTATCGAATCCATCAAACAGCGACAGAATACGTTGATGAATGTGATGAAGACCATGGTTGCCCTTCAGGAAGATTTCTTCAAGTATGGCGACAGTCTGAAGCCTATGATCCTTAAAGACATTGCAGAGCGGATCGGGATGGATATCTCCACGATCTCAAGAGTAGTGAATGGGAAATATGTGCAAACCAATTTCGGAGTACATGAACTAAAGTATTTCTTTAATGAAGGAATGGAAACAGACAGTGGGGAAGAGGTATCTAACAGAGAGGTTAAAAATATTCTTCAAACCATTATTGATGAAGAAGACAAACGAAACCCGATGAGCGATCAGGATCTTGCAAATCAGCTGAATGAAAAGGGATATAAAGTTGCCCGCAGAACGGTAAGCAAATACAGAGAGCAATTAAACGAACCTGTGGCAAGACTTCGGAAACAGATTTAGATCACACTGACAAGTGTTTTTCTTACTGACATCTCGCGGCGAATGCCCGAGATCTGGAACTCCCTAAAGATCAATACTCTATTAACGATTAGGATTCCCGTTTTTTTCCTAGTTCCGCAGCTCCGCTGCGGAACTTACTATTGGAGCTCCTGAAATGTAGCAAAAGCGGTAAAAAGATGAGGCAGAGCCTCAAAACCGCATTCCGAACGGGAAGTTCGGAACGAGGAAAATCGTTTGATTGGGATTGCTCAACTTCTATAAAAAGAAGGGTCATCCTGAACTTGTTTCAGGATCTTTGTGAAGCCTAGATTCCATTAATTAGATCAAAAAACTCCTTAACAAGCTTGAACGATCCAACTGTAACTGAGGAATTTAAACTAGTAGAGCCTTCAGGCTCGGCGGTATACATCTGAAATAGCAAATACTAATGGAATCGGAGCTTCCGGGGGGCGTTCCGCACCGGAGGTACGGAACGAGGAAAAAAGTACATTGAACAAAGAGGTAGGTACTTATTTTCAAACTAAGAACAAGGTTACCTACTTTTGTCTTGATACAAAAGTAGCAAAAGATCAAGCCGAAGTATTTAAGACGGGTTCACTGATCCTGCGCTGAATAATCCTAAAGGTCTTCGTTCATTCTGAGAAAGTTAGTACACTCTTCACCTGAAAGGATTATTCCTGCTTCGCAGACGCATCCGGATCACGCTCTCTTATCCGTCTTAAATACTAAGGGCAAATTTTAGCTCCGCTGCGGAACTTACTATTGGAGCGCAGCTCCTAGAGTTTAGTAAAAGCGGTGTATATTTCTTTCCGATAAAAATGTATTACATAGGGATTTAAACTAGTAGAGCCTTCAGGCTCGGCGGTATACATCTGAAATAGCAAATACTAATGGAATCGGAGCTTCCGGGGGGCGTTCCGCACCGGAGGTACGGAACGGGGAAAATGCGATTAAGCTAACTAAAAATTCAATTGCATATTTTTTTCATTTGTTATTAGTTTTAGTAAACACAATAGGAAAGGTGTACAAAATTTAGGTTTCAAAATAAGTACTAACACTAACGTTTAAACTTATTTTGTATGGAAAATTTAGAAAATGCGCATTCTTTACTAGAAGAAAATATTACTTCACTGACCACCGTAACAGAATGGGGTAAAGTTTGTGGGTTTGATTGCCGTAAGAAATTTTCCAGAGCATATCGTGAATATTTTGGTTTAAGACCCAAAGAAACATTGTATGAAATTCGTATACAAAAGATAAAAGAGTATATGAAGACCTTTCCAAATGAAATAAATTATTGCGTTGCCGTTGAGTTTGGGTTTACAAATGAGCAAGGATTGTACAAATTTATTAAAAGACATACTGGTCTTTCACCTACCCAATTGCGAAAAGGATAGTCGAAAAGGATAGTCGAAAAGGATAGTTAAAATAATGATTTCAATAACTTAATCATATAACATGGTCAATGTTAATTTTAACTAAATCTATAGAAATGAAAAATTCTAGTATATATATATCAGTATTACCATTGATATTAATATTAATTGTTAGTTTTAGTCTTCCAATATCTGAGAAGAGTGAGGCTCCAATTAAGAATGAACTTAACGTTAGTCAACAAACTATTGATAATTTAATTCTAGAGTCAGGAGTAGAAATACCTTCTTGCACTCAAGAAAATACTGCACAATTTGATTGCCCTTGTGGTGGGCACTGTGAGTCTGATCCAGGAAACGTTTGCACCTTCTGTTCGGAATTGGAAACCCAGATGAAGTTTGTTAAATGTGATTCACAGATAGATCCAGGTAATTCATAATCAACTCAATTAGTGGGTAGATTTAGGAGTCTACCCACCTTTAATTAATATAATATAGAGGTCAACAAATCAAATGAAGTCTTTTATAGCTTTACTTTTTCTAATTTTTTATTGCAATACAATCGTAAACGCACAGAGTAAGGTTTTTGGATTAGATGGGGTAGATATTCAAACAATCGAATCTGAAACTGTAGATATTGATAAAGAATTCTATCAAGCTAACGATATGTTGTTTTTAGATGAAAAGGTTGTTATTACAGATAAATCTAACGAACCAGCAGTTCTAGTTTTTTCAAAAAATAGTGCCAAAAAATTTAGATATGTGACTTCCTATGGAAAACCGGGTAGAGGGCCTGGAGATTTTGAAGATCCATGGGAAGTTTTTAAAAACCCTAATAATGATAGTAGGTATTATGTATATGATGCAATAAATAGACGGATTGCAGTATATACTAAAGACTCCGAATTGCTTGAAAATAGTTTTTTTAGTGTAAAAGGAGTGAATTTCTTCACAAGTATTTTTAAAAAAGACGACGCCTTTTATGCTGCAGGAATTACTCCAGAATGTCAAGTTTTGGTTTTTGATAGTGATGGAGAGAAATTAGACTGTTTAGGTGATCAACCGAGTTTAAATCTTACGACAAAAGTTTCTATAGCGAGTGAAGCTCAAAGATGGCATTCTTATGCCGCGATGAATCAAGTTGAAAACAAAGTAGCTTTATTTTATCGGCATGCTATTCGAGCAAGATTAATTGAAACCGACGGAACTAAATTAAATGAAATTGTTGACGAGAAATTCGGAGTACCCTTCACTGAAGTTATAAATGGTAATGCAGCACCAACAAATGCAGATATGCGAGCATTTATTTCTGTTACATCTAATAATGAATATATATACGCACTTTACTCTGGTCGAATATCAAATGGACCATCTTCTTCCCTTGGGATTTATGTTATGAAATATGATTGGGATTTAAATCTACTCGATGTATATAAGCTGGATCATTCGTCAATTAATATCCACGTTGATGAAGATGGGAACCTTTATTCAATTGAATATGAGCCTGAAAGTAAAATTAGGTTACTATTATTAGAGTAGTAATAATATCTCATTCCAAGCTATGATTGGGAATACTATTCATAAGTAACAGTCTTACTGGAGAATGTAACTGTGGGCTTTTTACTTGTAGAGTCTTATGCTCCGAATAATATCCTCGAACAAGCTTCAAAATCTGAGTCATTTAAACAGATCATTATCTGGAAAATATAGCTTTGTATTTATATAGAGATGATCCATCTCGTACTTGTTCATAACTTATGTTGAGCGCCTAAGTTTAATTAATACTTGCATATAAATTTAAAATAACCGTAATTATATCTAATAAAAAAAGTAGGACATACAAAATATAGGTTTCAAAATAAGCGTCAATATTAACCTTGAACTTATTTTGTATGGAAGAGATAGAAAATGCAATAACGGTTCTTAAACCGAAAATTAGAGAAGTACGCACAGTTCATGAGTGGTCAATGGAGATGGGTTGTAGCGACCCGAAATATTTTGCCCGGTTATTTAGAAGACACTTTGGAATTACTTGCAAGGAAGCTCTTATAAGAGTAAGGATCGAGAAACTATTCGATTGTATCCGGAAAAACCCGTACCAGAAAAATTATTGCGATGCACAAGAGGTAGGACTTCCTGATGAAGTAGCTTTGAACAAATATCTACGTACCCATATTGGTAAAAATCCCACAGAATTTAAGAGGGGAATATGTACAGGAGAGATCACAAAACGAACTATTTGGAAAAATCGGGTAGCAAAAAAAGATAGGAATTTGCACTAGGATTTTGTGCTACACAAAAAGACTAGTCAAACTTTTTGCTACTCAGTCCATGATTTAGAATACTTGAATAAGTGAAAATTCAAGTAATGCAATCATGGAAAACTCTCTTAAAAAATACTTCACATGGATATTATCATTTATCTTTGTTGCGGCTGGGGTATTAAAGATGTTTAACCCTGATAATACAGGGGATATATTGATCTTTCTTTTCGAAATCAAGCACTCTACAGCTATTTTTATAGTTTATTCAATTGCCATAACTGAGGTTTTGCTTGGAGTGAGTCTTGTATTAAAATTCAAAGAGGCATTAACTAAAAAACTAGTAATGTTTTTTTGCAGTCTATTTCTAATTATTACTTTAGTAGGCTATCTGGATAATTGGCAGTTTACATGTGGTTGTTTTGGAAGGTTTTCATTTGGAAAGTTTGATAGCGCTATGCTGTTTCGTAACTCACTTCTTTTATCAATGGCTATGTGGATAACAATAGACTTGACTAAGTATAAAAATTTGATCCAAACCGGATCATTAACTAACAATAACAAATAGGAGACAGCGATGAAGATTAAAAACTACATCAATAAAATTGTAGCAATTGCCATGTTAGTTGCTCTTGTAAGTGGCTTTCAGTTTAATAATTCTGAAGGAACAATGACTTCTCTCGAATCTATGATCGGTATTGAAGAAGCTTATGCAGGACCTTGTGCTAGAGCCGGGTGCATAGGTGGACCTGATTTGTGTATGACAGTTGAAGTTGCTTGGGGTTTCTGGAAAAGAACGTGTTACACCACCGTACCTCAACAATTGCTTACTGAATAACCTATTGAGGCTCTCTTTCTTAATAAGATAGAGAGCCCACTAATTCTAAAAAGATGAAAACTCTATCATTAATATTAATACTAGTATCATTTCAAAAAAATTCAATTGCTCAGAATAGTCAACAAGTTGCAGAAAGAGTATTTAAAGAAAATATTTTTGAAGTAAAAAACCTATTCCTTCCAGATGATCATGACTTATTTAGGCCAGTAATTTCTGTATTTGATTCAGAATCACATAAGCAATATGTCTATGATTATTCACAGAAAAATCTATTCATGATAAACTTAAAAAACTTTGATGCAGATAATTTGGTAAAAATTGGTTTGGGTGAGGGGTCCGGACCTGGTGAAATTCGAAACCCAACTGACATCTGTATGAGTAAAACAACAAATAATAAGAAATTGATAGTTATTGATACAGACCTATCAAGAGTAAACATTTGGGACATAGAGACTAATAAGTTTGAAAAGAGTTTTAAACCAAAAAAATTCAATCCTTTTAGAGTTGCTTGTACTAGTTCGGATATAGTTATTTATAATACGCTAGGTTCAAAAAGGGGAGACTACTTAGTTTACGATTATAAAGGAAATGAGTTAAACTCTTTTAATGACCCTCAGAAAAATAGAAACGCTTTTTTGGATTCAGGCTATATAGAAGCTGATTCTGAGTATATATATTATGCATCCCAAGGACGACCAACTCTAAAAAATATCGATAGGTCTAGTAAAAAGTTTGTAGAGAGATTTTCGATAGAACCTTCTGCCAATAAGAATAAAATATCTAGGTCTACCGAAGGTGAATATATCATGGAAAAAAAATCTGAAAATTTCATATACCAATCACGAGGTATTGGACTCTATGATAATTATGTGCTCGTATTATTTTCAGGGAGAAAGGATGCTTTTGGTAATATCATTGATTTCTACGATAAAAAATCACTCGACTATAAATTTTCTTCAAGAATAGATTTGTATTCACAACAAATGACGATTTCTGACAATATTTTATTAGTCAGAGGGTACGATCGAGAGTTAAATAGCACTGTATTCAAATACTATACTATAGGAATAGACTAGTTGCAGAAATGTACTTAAATATATTAGCTATGAAATACATAGTTTTAACACTATCAATTATTTTATATCAATATTCTAACATTTTTGGCCAAAATCTCAATGATTTTAGCAATAATTGGGAAGCTTTAAGTCAGGTTGAGACCACTAGAAACGGACTGGATACTCTGGAATTTATAGAAACTTTACTTTCTCTTGAAGAAAGTGATCTTTTTGAATTTACATATCTAACGGCTGATAATTTAGGTAATTTGGCTGGATATGATTTTAAATTAGAAAGGATAATTTTTTTTAAAAAAGATAATTATAAAGATATAAATTTTTTAACGGACGGATTGGGAAGAGGACCTAGAGAAATGAAGCTAGTCAGGGATCTCAAGTTCGATAAAAATGGTGATATATGGGCAATAGATCTAGACGGTGGGAAAATAACATTATGGTCAGTTAAAGATGAATTGATAAAGTCATTCAAACCAAATCGTAAACATGCAAGACCTTATCGAATTGCATTATGTTCTAACTTTTTAACAATTCTCTCAGAACAATATTTAGCAGAAGGTTTATACCATAGTTTTGACTTAAATGGAGCACCTATAAACTCATTCATGACTTTAAATAATACCGATAGAGACGATATAAGAATACTGTCGAATGCAACTTACTTTAGAGGAGATTTAAAATGCCATAATAATACAATCTACCATGTTGGTAAGTTTAAAAATTATATTAGAAAGTATGATAAAAATGGGAATTTAATTTTCTCCAAGAGAGTAATTGAATTTTCAGGAAATCCACAACCATTATTAGAAATTGAAAAGAGATCCTCAAGAAGGAAAGCAGATGTTAAAACAATTAGTGGTAATATTGAAGTAGTTGAAGGCAATTTATTAGTTTCATTTTCTGGGAAAAGAAACCCTTATTTCTATCTGTTAGATATATATGACCTAGATGGGAATTATAAATTTTCATACCAGTTTAAACATCCTACAAATGAGTTCACTACTGATGGTAATTACATCTATACACTTGAAACTCATAGAGAAGATAGAAAGAAGTACATAGGAAAATATAAACTGCCTTTTTTGGAATAGATGACCTATGAAATGGATTTCAGCAATAGCACTATGTTTCATTTTACTGTTAGCAACAAACTTTAAGCTATATCAAATAAAAACCCAGTCAATGGAAGAAGTCATCCGACCTGGAGATATAGTTTTGACCATTAAATCCAGTTCTTGGAGTAATTTTAAAAAAACAAATATAACTGCATTCCAACAAGGTCGATATCAGGCAACATTTATTAAGAGAATAGTTGCATCCGAGGGAGATACATTAAAGATTCATAGGAATGAAATTAAAATAAAGGATACAAAAATCCCACATGATTCTATTTTTGAAATGATGGTCGAAGAGTCTGATAATCCGGATTCTTTAGGGTTATTTTCATCTAAAAAATACCAAAAATATTTAGTGAGAAATTTGTCAAAAAAGGATCAGTTAATAGCATTATCAGGATCAGAAAATAGGCTTGTTATTCCAGAAGGATATTTCTTTATGGTGGGCGATAACTATTATGAAAGTATGGACTCTAGGTTCTGGGGGTTTATTTCAAAAGAGAATATCAAGGGGAAAGTTATCTGGATTTTTTAAACATAATTTTTATCAGGAATTAATATATACTTTGAGTAATTATTAATTAATCACCTTCGTTTTAACCTCGTTCCGTACCTCCGCTGTGAAACTAATACTTGGAGCACAGCTCCTGAAATGTAGTAAAAGTACAAAATGAAGGAGCAGAAGAGGCAGAGCTTCAAAACTGCTTTCCGAACCGGACGGGTTCTCAGAGTGAGAAGTGGTTTATGTATATTTGTTAGAGCTAAGTATAGCTATTACTTGAATATAAGTTTAAAAAATATTTAATTAGCTTAAGACAAGACGAGGATATTCAAAATTAGGTTTCAAAATAAGTACTAACAATAACGTTTAAACTTATTTTGTATGGAACAAATAGAAAAAGCGCATTCTTTGCTCAAAGAGAATATCTCAACTATTGGGAATGTCTCTGAGTGGGCTTATAAAATGGGATTTAAGAAACCATCTAAGTTCTCATGGGAATACAGAAAGAAGTATGGGGTTAGACCCAGTGATGTGCTTATTGATATTAAAACTGAGAAGGTTATTGAATATATAAATAAGCATCCTGAGGAGAAAAACTACTGCATTTGTTTGGAGTTTGGGTTTGCACATGAAAAAGCATTGTACAAATTTCTTAAAAGGCATACAGGAAAATCACCTACTGAGCTCAGAAAAAGGATAACGAAAAAGGATAACGAAAAAGGATAACGAAAAAGGATAACGAAAAAGGATACTGTTTTCATTGGTTTTAGTAACTCCTTAAAACTATACTCATTCAGGTTGCTAATTACTCAAACCCTGTAGAATGGAACAAGTTATAGTTGATTACCTCAAACACCTCGATATTCCCATTTCCGAGACCTATTGCAAAAAAGTAATTTTATCTCATCCTGACTACCCATCACTACTTAGTGTTTCAGATTCGCTTGATCAATTAGGGGTACCTTGCCAGATTGGTAAAATTGAAGAAAATCATCTTTGTAAAGTTGAGTTTCCTTTTTTGCTACATCTGGATACTGCGAAAGATGGTTTGGTATTAATTAAAGACCAAAAAGATCTGTCTAAAGATCATATCGATTTAAAAGAATGGAAAGGCATTGTATTAAAAGCTGAGTCGGTTGAGGAATTAAAAGACAGCAAACATAACCAAAAATATAACAAAGAGCGGATTACAAAAAATGCAGCATTAGTACTTGCAATATCTATATTTGCTGCTTTTACGATACTAACCTTAGTTTCATTCTCCTGGATAAACCTGATGCTACTAACCACAAGTATTTTGGGAGCAAGCGTTGGCTATATTTTGATAGCTAAAGATTTGGGTATTACTTATAAACCGGTGGAGTCTTTTTGTAATACCAGTACCAGAGTTAATTGCGATAAGGTGTTACGATCAGAAGGTGCACAGATTGTCAGTTTTTTTAGTCTCTCGGAAGCCGTTATCAGTTATTTTGTTTTTCAATTAATTATTACCGGATTATTGCTTCCTATACTAAATAGTCCTGCCTCGTATTTGTGGGTACTTGCCACAATTAGCGTGTTTTCTATTCCCATTATTTTCTACTCTGTGCATTATCAGGCAGCAAAGGCAAAAACCTGGTGCCGGTTGTGTATGTTGGTGAATGCTGTACTTGCTTTACAAGCTGGAGTGTTAGGCTTTTTATATGTAGATGGAGTTTTTTCCATATCGGAAATTGAAGTTATGCCCTTCTTTTTGTCACTGTTTCTGTACTCTGCGATTGTTGCTTTAGTGGTACTTATAAAAGATAAATTTGAAAGCATGAGTGAAGCCGTAAATGCAGAAATTGCAGCACTGCGCGTAAAACATGATCCTGAGGTTTTTTCTCATCTGCTTGTTCAGGGAAACAAGGTTGATTATTCAAGAAATGAATATAGTATGGTAATTGGGAATCCTAATGCCCCCATAAACCTATTGATGGTAGCAAATTTAAATTGCCATCCTTGTAAAACTGGGTTGAAACAAGTACTTAAATTGGTAGATCAATATCCTGAACAAGTTAATGTGTCTTTTAAGTTTTTGATGAGTGGAAATACGGTCCATGATATTCCTGTTAGCTCATTCTTGATTAACTACTGGAGTCAGTTTATATCGGGAACTCAGGATGAATCCAACAAAACAAGAAAGTTAATCAAGGATTGGTATGAGTATATGTCCACAGAAGAATTTGAAAGCATATATACTGAATCGCTTGATGAAAATGAGAGTGCAATAGTATCGCACTATCAATGGATTGCAAAACATAAGATTGTTAGAACACCTACTTTTTTTGTGAATGGTTATGAGTTACCGGCTCAATATCGAATTAGTGATTTGAGTTCATTACTGACTGGAATGATTCCAATATTCGATGAAGAAACTAAAGCACTGAACAAGCCAAAAGAACTTGTTTAACACGCAAGATTAACAATAATTAAACAAAAGAGGATTCTTATATGAAATTCTTAAATAAATTAACTAGAGATGAGATGAAAAAAATTAAAGGTGGAGATCCCCAGGGATTGCCTTGCCCACCAAGCAAGCCTTATAGAGGTAAATGTGGTCCAGCTGATAGTGGAGTTTGTGTGAGTGATTGTTCTTACGAAACAGCACATATGTATTGTCCCGAGGATTTCTATTCATGTGAAATAGATAGTTAATTGCCAGAAAGTTTAATAATAATTTAATTTGATAGGTTGGATCAGCTTGTATCCAACCTATTTAGTAAAAAATTCAGCATCATTCTTTAGCAATAATAATAGTTTACTTGTTTCTCTCAAAAACAAGATTAACAATAATAAAACAAAAGAGGATTCTATTATGAAATTTTTAAATGTACTAACTAGAAGTGAGATGAAAAAACTAAGTGGAGGAAGTATGGGATGTGGAGGTGGAGAGTGTTTGGTCTGCATGGTTCCACACGGAAGAGAAGAACATTGTGAAAACCCTCCTGATCCACAGGCATCATGCGAAGTTAATCATCCACAGTACCATCCGTCTGAAATTCAGGGCTTTATAGGTCAGTGTGATTGATTATAATTGCCCTTCAATTAGAAGTTTCTTAACCGAAAGTAAGGGTACTTATTTCGCATCTATAAATAGTTGGAAAAAGTACAAATCATAAAGATAAAGAGGTCGAACTAATACATGACTTCTTTATCATTTTTTAATTTTTTATTTGAGGGTAGTTTGGTGGCTTTTAGAGCCGATGGAGGAGGGATACGGGTATCTAAAATGAAGATGAAATAATTAATATTGATGTATTCTTGATCCTTATAGTGAATTGATTATCAAGTTCAATTGCCCAGTAAAATGTTTACAACCATAAAGCAATTATAGAATAAGTCTAAAAGTTACAATGGCTACGTCTATCTATTAAAATAAAATTGATTAATAAACAGATGGTCTTCATAAATAAAAATTACACTATTAAAAAATAATAGCTTAGTGCAAAGTTTTTCGCATTATAAACAACACGACCAAATGGACTGCGGCCCCACTTGTCTCAGGATGGTCGCAAAGCATCATGGTAGAAAGTATACATTAGAATCTCTTAGAAAAAAGAGTGGCATTAATAGAGAAGGCGTTTCTTTGTTAGGAATTAGTGAGGCTGCAGAAAATATCGGGTTTCGGACAGTAGGAGTAAAGCTTACACCTGAACAACTATTTAAAGAAGCTCCCTTGCCATGTATTGTATATTGGAATCAACAGCACTTTGTGGTTGTATATAAAGTAAAAGGTGATAAAGTATATATAGCAGATCCGGCTGTCGGTAAAGTGGTGTATTCGAAGAAAGAATTTTTAAAAAACTGGTTAAACAGCAAAATCGATAGCCAGGATAACGGTATTGTTCTTTTATTGTATACAACGCCTAAATTTTTCGAGCAAAGACATGAGAAAAAAGACCGGTTAGATTTTACCCATTTAATTGAGTACTTAAAGCCCTATAAAAATCTACTCGGTCAGCTGGCGTTAGGGCTTGGCGTTGGAAGTATCTTACAACTTATCTTTCCATTCCTAACCCAATCTATAGTAGATATCGGAATCAATACCAGGGATCTGAATTTTATTTATATCATTCTGATTGCTCAAATCATGTTGTTTGTGGGGCGTACCGGAGTTGAATTTATACGATCCTGGATCTTACTCCACATGAGTACGCGTATTAATATTTCCATTCTTTCCGATTTTCTGATCAAACTCATGAAACTCCCGATGCCTTATTTCGACGCAAAGATGACGGGAGACATTATGCAACGGATGGAAGACCATGTGCGAATACAGAATTTCTTAACCGGTCAAACACTAAGTACGTTATTCTCTTTTGTAAACCTGTTGGTATTTGCGGTTGTATTGGCTTATTACAACATGCTCATTTTCACCGTGTTTTTAGTGAGTAGTATCTTATATATAGGTTGGGTATTACTTTTTCTTAAAAAGCGAGCAGAATTAGATCATAAACGTTTTGGAATCTCCTCCGGAGATCAGAGCAATGTGATTCAGCTAATTCAGGGAATGCAGGAAATCAAGCTCACCAATTCAGAAAAACAAAAGCGATGGGAATGGGAACGGTTTCAGGCAAAACTGTTTCATTACAGAGTCAAGAACTTGTCTTTAAATCAATATCAGCAGGCCGGGGCTTTTTTCATCAATGAAGGGAAGAATATTGGGATTACCTTTTTAGCTGCGGTTGCTGTAGTAAACGGGCAACTTACTTTGGGGGCAATGATGGCTATTCAATATATTATTGGGCAGTTAAATAGTCCCATACAACAAATCATTGGATTTGTACAATCTACTCAGGATGCACATTTGAGTCTCGAAAGATTGAACGAAATTCATAAACAAGAAGATGAAGAACCGGATAACAAGTCCTTTGTTTATGAGCTTCCTGCTAAGAAAAGTATAGAGGTTTCCAACCTGAGCTTTACTTATCAGGGAGCAGGAAATGAGCCGGTTTTGAACGATATCCATTTATCTATTCCGGAGGGGAAAACTACAGCTATAGTTGGAATGAGCGGAAGTGGGAAAACGACTCTTCTGAAACTTTTGCTGAAATTCTATCCATTAGATAATGGAGATATTCGTATTGGAAGTACTAATCTTGATTTAATAAGTCATAGAATCTGGAGGAAAAATTGCGGAGTGGTAATGCAGGATGGGTTTATCTTTTCTGATAATATCGCTCGGAATATCGCAGTTGGTGAGGAGCAGCCTGATATGGTAAAACTTAAACATGCGGTAAAAGTAGCAAATATTCATGAGTTTATTGATTCTTTACCTCTAGGGTTTAATACTAAAATTGGTCCAGAAGGTAATGGAATCAGTCAGGGGCAACGCCAAAGAATGTTAATAGCCAGAGCAGTGTATAAAAATCCCAAATACATTTTCTTCGATGAAGCTACCAACGCATTAGATGCTAATAACGAGAAGGTCATCATGGAAAACCTACATAAATTCTTTGAAAACCGTACAGTTGTTGTTGTTGCTCATCGGTTGAGTACCGTCAAAAAGGCGAATAATATTGTAGTTCTGGATGAAGGAAAGATTATTGAAGAAGGCACACATCAAGAGCTCACTTATGCAAAAGGAGCTTATTTTGAATTGGTTCGTAATCAATTAGAACTTGGGAATTAATAATTATGAACGACTTCAAACCTAAAATTCCTGATATGTTGAAGCCTCAAAACGGAAAAGAAAAGAAGGTTTCAAATTTAGATCTTAATATAAGAAGTGAGGAAGTACAGGAAATTATAGGCAGACCGCCTCATTGGTTGGTACGGGGAGGAATTGGTACTCTATTTGGAGTACTAGCGTTAATTTTTATTGCAGCTTCTTTCGTTAAATATCCCGAAGTGATAAAGTCTCAACTGACTCTAACGGCTATAAATGCACCGAAAACGGTAGAAAGTAAAATCAGTGGGAAAGTCGTTCAGCTTTTTAAGGAGAATAAGAGCGAAGTAACTGAAGGAGAAGTTTTAGGATGGATGGAAAGCACAGGTAGTCATCCATCTGTTGAATTACTAAGCGATCAAATTGATAGCTTGCAAAAATGGATTATGAACGAAGAGTTTTCGAAAATAGAAAGCATCCAGATATCTGATATTCAACAGTTGGGTGAGTTACAGTCAACCGTGCAAGCGTTTAATAAGGTATTCAGAGATTATAATCTTTATCTGCCGGGGAATTATTTTGATCAAAGGAAAGAAATATTAAAACAAGAACAGGAATACACAAAAGACTTGTTAAAAAAGTTAGAATTGCAGCAAGAGATTCAAAAGTCTAACTATAAATTGGCAGAGCAAGAATTTGAAGCAAAGAAAAAGTTAGCGGAAAAGGGATTAATTGCTCGTTTGGAGTTCTTAGATGCAGAAAGTGATTTTTCGAATAAGAAGATGCCTTTACAACAAACTGAATCCGCAATTATCAACAACAGAGTATCCCAAATTTCCAAGCAGAAAGAACTGTTGGAACTTTTTCGGCAAGAAGATGAGATAAGTTCAGGATTCAAACAATCATTACAGTCTCTTAAAAGTTCGATCAATGACTGGGAACATCAGTACTTGTTGAAAGCACCGGTTTCAGGTTCATTGGTTTACTCAGGGGTAATTCAGGAACAACAAACATTACAATCTGGACAGATCGTTTTCTTCATTGTTCCTTCTAACACTGATTTTTTTGGAGAGATGAAAATTTCTCAGGCTTCTTTTGGCAAGATAGAAAAAGGACAAAGGGTGTTGGTTCGGTTTTCCGGGTACCCGTACCATGAATTTGGTTCCGTGATGGGTGAAATTGAATATATATCAGAATTTCCTGTAGGAGAAGGTGAACTTTTCGCAAAAGTCAGGTTTCCGGAGGGATTAAAAACGAATTATGGAAACAAATTAACCCCTGCAAATGGGATGGAGGGTGAAGCAGAGATTATAACACAGGATATGCGTTTACTAAAAAGAGTGTATAACAATTTAACGAAAGAGCTTAGGTAGCAATACCTAGTTTAGTAAAAACAAAAATAAATCAAAGAGGATTCTATTATGGAATTTTTAAATGTGTTAAGTAGAGATGAAATGAAGAATGTGAAAGGGGGGGCGAGAGGTTGTTCGGCTTCTGTAACCTGTCCCAATGGAAGGGAATTAACCTGTTCGACCGAATCATCTATTTATTGTCATCAAGAAGGAGATGGAACATATGAGGGCTATATAAACTGCGGAGTTGGAAGAATTCAATTGGGCTGTTGGAATTATGATATGGGATGGCTCGAATAATCAGATACCAAAAATGAAAAATAGCCCTAAATCTAAGTTTTATACTTTAGATTTAGGGTATTAAAAAAATAAAAATGCATTTACGATATATACCTATCAAAATAATTTTGTTCTTGTTCTTAGTTAGCAGCTGTAAAGAAGTGAATATAGAGTTAAAGTCCTACAATCTTCCTGAAGTTCCAACTATTGAGGCTACTGAGCTCTTTCGTATTGAAAACCCAACTAAAGACTCTTATTTTCGATGGGTACGTAAAATTCATATTCTTAATAGTGGAAATTTGGTGGTTCAAAACTATCCGGATCACCAACTCTATGAATACAGTCCCGATGGCGAGCTTATCAACGTAATAGGGAGAAAAGGGCGTGGACCAGGTGAGTTTATTGAAACATATATGAGCTTTCTAAGCTATAATGATTCCCTTCATGTATATGATTTTAATAATAGTCGACATCAGGTAATGACAAAAAATAACGATGGAAAATGGCAAGCTTATAGAGAAAGAGTTTTCCGAAAAATTCGTCCTGATGGAATGGTTGAACAGGTACCAGAAAAAGTGATTTATAAATCAAATTCGGGTTATTATGGCATCTTTAGAATTTTTCCTCGCTCACAAGATACACTAAGCGCTCATTATGCTTATGTTACTAACCTTAATAATAACTTTGAACATTCTGGTGAGGTAAGTCGATTACGATTTGAGGAAGATTTAGCAATCCATAGAGGACATAACTCAAGCCAAACAGTTCATAATAACCAAAGGTTTTATAAAGCATTCTACAATTTTGAACCTGAATCGAATCAAGTAATCTTAGTTCGTAATAATTCGAACGAAATTATTTCGATTGATTCTTCAAATAATGAGTCTGTAATAGGAGATTTACCTTACGAGCAATTTCAGATTCAGGAAGATGAATTAAATAAGTCCTTAGTTGATGTAAATTATTTTTACTCAGGAATGAAGGAAATTATACAGGAAAAAATTTTGAAGCATGAACCCTATTACTGGAATGTAATATTGAATAACGACTTGCTTTGGATAAACTTAGCTCGCTCAGACACCTCAAAACCTAATTGGATTATCACAACACTAGATGGAAAAGTAATTAATAGCTTTATTGGTCCTGAAGATATAATAAGTGTTAAGATCCAAGGAAATAAGCTATATGGTTCTATTATTGATGCAGACGGTAGAGCTTTTTTAGTTGGGTATTCACTTGACAGTATTAAAACACAAATTATTGAATGTTAATTAGTATACGTTCCACTTGAGAGAATCCTTTCTTTTGTGATAATAAGTTTTAGAGTTCCTCTGAAGGAAGGATCTAATACAGTACTCAAAGCCATAGTTTTCCGGGTGTCTGCCTGCAAAGAAATTTTGTTACCACCTAATCTATAAACTTTAATACTTTTTGTTTTGCTTGGTTGAAGATCTTCAATCAGATATGTCTCATGCCCTACAAAAATTTGTAAACTGTCTATTGTTTCAGAATCTTTGCTATGAACATAAAAATTATGTTTGGGCTTTGAGCAAGCCGTGATAAAAAAGAGAATTGAAAAGACAGAGAATATTCGTTTAAAAAACATTTATGGATATTGTCATTGTAAAACAAATAACGATGATAATTAGAAACTTAAAAGAATAAATATTTCCAAAACCAAATATTTTCCACTATAATCCTAAGTGCTTATTAATTAACCATCTCATTTGCTATTAAGAAAGCCTATAGCTTCCATTATTTTGGTACTCGCCGTACTCATTTTTGGTGGGATCACTCTTTCACGGTTTTCTATTGAGTTACTTCCGAATGTAAACCCGCCCACACTGTTAATCAGTACCGAATATAAAGGCGCACCCGCAGCAGATGTAGAGTATCTAATTAACGAGCGACTGGAAGGGACACTTGGCTCGGTTCGGGGAGTGCAGGAAACCCGAAGTCTTTCCAGACAAGGACAAAGTCTCATTTTCCTCACCTTCAAATGGGGAACCGACATGGATCTGGCTTTTCTGAATGTCCGTGAAAAGTTGGATCAGGCCAGACCATTGCTCCCTGAAAATGCGGAACGACCTCAATTGGTCTATTCTTCAGCTTCTGATGAGCCTATAGCTACGATCGCAGTCACATTAAAAGACGCAGAGAACCAAAGTTTCGGAAATCGCTTGGCAAGCAAACGCTGGGCAGAGCAAGTTTTTACGCGTCGGTTGGAGCAACAGGATGGGATTGCACAGGCACTGTTGGTGGGTGAAGTAGAGCCGGAAGTGCAGATCAATTACGATCCCAAATTATTGGATCGCTATGGACTAACACTTACTCAGGTTCAGCAGATTATCAGCAATGCAAACGTGTTTTCTTCCACAGGAGAACTTAGGGATGGCTGGTATCGCTATGCGATAAAGATCCAAAGCAGAATTGAGACGATTGAAGATATTGAGTCGATTCCGGTTATTTCATTGGCAAACGGTCGTGTACTTACACTATCAGAAATTGCAGATGTAGAGATCAGAGAAGCCGATCCTTCTTCTTTTGCTTTGTTGGATAATCAGGAAGTGTTGAATGTTCTGGTTAAAAAAGAATACGGAGCCAATACGGTTACAGTATTTGAGACTTTGCAGAATGCAGTAAACGAGATCAAAACACAAAACCCTGAATTCGATATTCAGATCATTCGTGAAGATGCTACCTATATCGAAAACTCCATTTCTAATCTTCTTCAAACACTGATCATTGGTGGGATACTGGCTTTTATTGTTCTGTTTTTATTTCTGGATGATATACGAAGTCCTTTTACTATCGGGATCTCTATTCCCGTCAGTATTTTCCTCACTTTTGTGATCATGTATTTATTTGATATTCAATTGAATATCATTTCTCTGAGTGGTTTAACTCTGGGTATTGGCCTCTTACTGGATAACTCCATTGTGGTTTTAGAAAATATCAATCGCTATAAAAAACAAGGACTGGATAAATACGAAGCGGCAGCCAAAGGGACGAAGGAAATAGCATTGGCAGTAACAGCTTCTACATTTACTACCATTTCTGTATTTCTTCCGCTCATTTTCCTAGGTGGATTTGAGGGGGCTTTTTTCAGGGACCTTGCAGCAACTCTTTCCATAAGTTTACTTTCATCGCTGCTGATTGCCTTAGTGATCTTGCCGGTTTTTGTTGTTCAGTTCAGTGGAAAAGGAATTTCGGGTTTTCTTTCGAAGATCTCTTCAGGATTAGACACGGTGATCCAAAAGTACGAGATGAGTTTAGCTAAGGCTATAAATAAACCACTTCTACCTATTCTTTTTACTTTAGTAGTAAGCGTAATTGCAGTATTCGCTTTTTTAAATGTTCAGAAAGATGCCTTACCTGAAGGTGAACCGGAACGTGTTGAATACCTGGTAACTTTACCCGGAAATACTTCTTTACGATCTTCAAAAGAGGCTTCTAAAACCATTACAGATTTTATAAAAAGAGAGACAGATTCTATTCAAATTCTGTCGGTTGGTGGATACACTGACAACACCAGTTTAAGTTCTATACAGGATGAAGGTCTCAATAAATTCAAGATCACAGTGCCGGTACAAAGCTGGCAGAAAGCTTACCGGGTTGAAGATCTTTTTTCATCTTTGCAGAAAACTTATCAGATGTGGTCGTTCAGTAAACAAGGAGATTCACGTATTGGAGGAAGCAGTTCTTCGGTTGAAGCTCCGGTACAATTCAGCGTAGTTGGAATAGACCGTAATTTCAGTAAAAGGATCGGCATCGCTTTGGAAGATTACATGAGTAAGGGTTTCAAAGAAGTGTCACTTTCAGAAAAATTTCCTCAGACAGTAGAAGCCTATCAATTACAGCTTAAAAATGATCGATTGCTGTTTTACGAGATCAGTGAAAGGGATGTAATAGCTTATCTGGAATCACTAACGCGGGGAATGTATGTAACGGACTGGAACAGACAGGATGAGCAAATTGCTATCCGGTTATTGGGAGAGGGTGAAAATCTTACAGATCCGCAAGAAATAAAGCTGAACATAAAAAACAAAGTAATTCCACTTTCCGAGATCGCTTTGATCAATGTGGTAGATGAAGCAGAACAGATAGAGCGGCTGGAACAATCGGCTATCTTAACATACAATTCTGATTTTACTTTTGTGGATTGGTGGTGGAATTCGGATGAGATCCAAGAGCAGGTAAATGATTTTATGCAACGAACAGGGCATGAAATCAAAATAGGAGGAACCGCGCTTCAGTTAATAAACCTATTGAAAGAACTAGGTCTTTTGTTGTCCATAAGTGTACTGTTGATCTATTTGATCCTTGCCATTCAGTATGAAAACCTGAAATATCCTTTTATCATTATTCTGGCAATACCATTTGCGTGGATCGGTTCTGTATTTGCACTTTATCTTGGCGGTGTAAGTTTAAACGCACTGTCTTTTATGGGAATTCTGATCCTGACCGGAATTGCTGTTAATGACTCCATCCTGAAAGTGGATTTTATGCGACGCTATTATGAAGAAACCGGAGACTTGGAAGAAGCGGTAAGAGAAGCAGGAAAAAACAGATTTCGTCCGGTTGTGATGACCAGTTTAACAACTATTTTAGGATTGATCCCCATGTTGATTCCGTTTGGCGATGGCTATGTTTTAAGACAGTCATTGGCAATTGCTTTGATGGGAGGGATGGTAACAAGCACGCTTTTAACTCTGTATTTGATTCCTATGGTTTTTAAATGGATTGAAGGGAGGAGGAGAATTAAGAATGGTTCAATTAAGAATTAAGAATGATTCAATTAAGATTGGTTCAATCAGGAATGTGTTAGTTATGAATGAATTTAAACTTGGAGATCTTTCAGGATCGATGGAATTAAATCAAATTTTGCAGTAAACCAGCAAGGGTTTTAAACCGCATTGTTAAAGGATACGAAATGGAAAAAATATTCAGAACATCATTTTTAATAATATTCCTTGGAGGGCTTTTGATCTCCTGTAAAGGTAAAAAAGAAAAAATGGAAACTCCGGATCCGGACAGCATCGAAATTCTGCCGGAAGTGGTGTTTACCGTTGTGGACGATGAGCCACTTCGCTACTATATCGAAAGTAGAGGAGTTGTAGAGCCCGACAAAAAAATATTGATCACTCCGCGTATTGGCGGTTTTGTGGAAACTCATAATGTTACAGACGGGAAGTGGCTGGAAAAAGGTGATATCATTCTTCAATTTGATAAAGAAGAATGGGAATTCAGAAAGAACGATGCCTACAATAAATATCTGAAAGCAAAAAATGAGTACGAAACAGAACTCAGATTAAGAGGAGAGCTCAATCAGGATACCACTCAGAACTCTTTGATGAAGATAAACACGGGATTATCTGAGGCGGAATTGAATTACGACAGAGCTAAACTCGATCTTAGTTACACAACTATTAAAGCCCCGTTTTCAGGATACATTTCAACCAAAGAAGTTGTAACAGATGGCGCGTATGTAGGAGCAGGAAAGGAACTGGGGAGCTTTGTTAACACCAATACCGTAAAGATCCGCTTCGATGTACTTGAAAAAGAAATCGTTGATCTGGAACCCGGGATGGAAGTAGAACTGGAAGGACCTGCTCAGGAAAAATACACAGGAAAGATCACAGCTATTTCTCCTGAGATCGATCAGGAATCAAAAACAGGTCAGGCAATCGTTGAAGTTGATAATCCTGATGGCTCTCTTAAAACAGGTATGACAATTGAAGGAAGAATTTTTGTACGAAGTGCTACATCCAAAGTGAGAATGCCCCGAGAGAGTTTGCTGGCCAGAGATGGCAGAACGCTTGTGTTTAAGCTTAACAAAGGCGAAGTGGAATGGATCTATGTAACTCCGGAAGAAATGAATACGGAATGGGTGCTTATCGATCATGAAGAAATAAATCCGGGCGACACACTAGCTGTCGACAAACACTTTAGTATCAGCCACCAACAAAAGGTAATTCCATTAATGGATAATTAATCTGATGAGAGAACTGCTGCGACGTAAATATCTGATCTCATTCTTTTATTTGATCGTTTGTATCGTCGGGTTTTCTACGTGGATGATCATTCCTGTTGAAAATGCACCGGAACTTAATCTCCCAAGAATTACGGTGTTTTACAGCTGGGGAAATACAGCCCCTGAAATTGTGGAACAGGAGATCACGCGTAAAGTTGAAAGTGTATCTAATAATTTACGTGATGTTAAAGAGATCCGGTCTTTAACCCAGTCAGGCAGATCCAGAGTTACAATCACATTTAATAAGAATGCTCCGGTTGAATTCCGGTCGCTGGAATTGCGCGAACAATTATTTTCTATTGAACAATCATTACCTCCGAGCGTTTCTCCTGCTCAAATTACCAGAAGTGTACCGGAAGAATTGGAAGATCAACAAACGTTTATTGTATATACACTCAGTGGTGATATGGATGGGAAAGCATTACTGGAATATGCCCGACAGTCCATAAAAACAAAACTACTGGGCATTGAAGGTATTTCAGGAGTTGTTCTTGAAGGAGTAGACGATCCGGCTTTGATCATTGAATATGAACGGCAGGCACTTGAAAAGTACAACCTGAACGCGTCAATGATTTCAAATGAAATAAGGGAGAAACTTAGTTGGAGAACTTCAGGATATATTGATTCCGAAAATTCACGCTTTGGCTTAGTGTTGCCTCCTGATTTCCGAAATACAACAGATATATCAAACTTAAAGATATCTCTTCCTGGGAGCGTTCGTCAGTTAAGAATTAGCGACATAGCTACTGTTTATGTAAGTGACTATCCCTCGAAAAGCATCAGAAGAGTAAATGGAAGTACAGCTCTCACCATTCGCTTGAATAAAGAACCGGGAGCTGATGCGATGGGCTTAGCAGAATTAGTGCTGGCAGAGATGGAAGAAATAGAACGTGTGCTTCCGGATGGGATGGAAATGAGGTTACAAGTTGATTCTACCGAAGAATTACGTGAACAATTCGATCAGTTGTCAAATCAGGCAATTTTCAGTGCGTTATTGGTATTTCTGGTGGTGCTTCTGTTTATAAGAAAGATCCGTGCTCCGATTGTAATAGTCGGAAGCGTGTTCTTTTCCATTCTTATGAGCATAATTGTTTTGTACCTATTTGATTATACACTCAATGTGATCACTTTAGCGGGGTTAACTATTGCATTGGGTATGCTAATTGACAACGCTGTAGTCGTTTTTGAACAGGTAAACCCTGGATTGCCAAAAAATCGCTTGGAAAGAGTGGAACATGTGAAGAAAGAACTACCCGGATCATTTGTTCCGGTATTGGGCAGTACGTTAACCACAGTCGGAATTTTTGTTCCTCTTCTATTTGCTATGGAGGAATTGAGACTGTTTCTGGTACCATTAGCGGTCGCACTTACCATTACTTTATTGTGCTCTGTGATCATTGCATTTACCTGGATTCCTTATGCACTGATATGGTTAACACCTGTTTCAAAAAAAGAGAAAGCGAAGGTCAAAAAGAAATCAATCAGCAGTCTGTTAAAGCATAAAGCACTTCGTACTTTGATCTTCAGAAACAGACTGAGGTGGATTTTACCGGTTTTGCTTGTAGCTGTAATAGGAATTCCACTTTTTGTAATAGATACTCCGGATGATTGGGAGGAGACATCATGGCCGGAATTCACACAGATCTATTTTGATAATCGTGATGATATTGATCCACTGATTGGAGGATTAACATATAAATTTGCTAAAGAAACCTACTTTGGTAGTCCATGGAGGCGGGATACTGAGGAAAAGATATCGGTGTATATCCGCAGTCCACAGGGAACTCCTTTGAGTGAAATTGATAAAGTCGTAAAGAACTACGAAACGATTGCTAAAACTTACACCAGTGCATTTTCCTATTATGAAGCGCAGCTTTCTGAAGATTTTGGAGCCTATCTTACGTTTTCGGTAAAAAATGAGTATTTGAATGAATTAGCCCCTTACTATTTTTTATTTGAAGCGATTTACCTCTCGGCTCAAACCGGGAATTTTGCCACATCCGTATCCGGATTCGATCAGAATCACAGTACAGGCTTCGGAGGAGGTTCATCATCCCAAAGAATTACGCTTACAGGATATGCTTATAACGAGCTATATGATTTGGCGCGCGAAATTCAACGCAGACTTGAAAAAAACCGAAGGGTCAGAGAAGTAGATATAAACAATAGTTCTTACTACAGCAGAGATGATTACTATCAGTATAATCTGGAACTCAATGATAAAAAATTGCTCGCAAGCGGACTCGACAGACGAACAATGTTGAGCGCTTTAGCTATGGATATTAATAGAGAGAACTCCTTAGGAAAGGTAGAATTTGAAGATCAGGAAATGTATTTGATTAGCCGAACTGAGAACAATCGTTTATATGAAGAGGATCTGATGGAAAGAATGCGTAAGAGTAAGGATCTGAGCTTTGACCTGGAAGCTTTTGGAACCATCACCAAAGAAAGAGCGCTCACTGAAATTCGTAGAGCAAATCAATCCTATGAGCGGGTGATCACTTTTAACTTCTTGGGGAATTATCGTATGGCTCAGAGCTTTACGGAATCAATGTTAGAAGAAGTTCCGGTTCCTGTTGGAGCTAAAATAAAATACGGTTTTTCGGGATTCAGTTTTAACGATGAAGAACAAACAAAGAATCTTTGGCTGATTGCTATGCTAAGTATTCTAAGTGTATGGATGATCATATCTGCATTATTGGAAAGCTGGTCCGGATCATTGTTTGTTATACTAACTATTCCGTTCAGCGCAGTTGGAATTATGTTGGGTACACTTGCCAATGACTTAAGTTTTGATCGCGGAGCAATAGCAGGAGCTTTGTTGTGTGTGGGTGTAGTTGTTAACAATGCGATATTGTTAATTCATCAACGGAAAAAAGAAAGCGAAAGAGGAATAGGAGGGGTTAGAGCCTGGTATAAAGTGTTCCGGCAAAAGCTAAGACCTGTTCTAATTACAACCACAACCACGATAATGGGATTACTGCCCATGGTTATTTCCGGGACTGATGAATTCTGGCAAAATTTAGCTATTGTAGTTATCTGGGGGCTATTATTCAGTACAGCGTTATTATTTTTATTCTCGGGATTATGGGATAGAAAATTGATTCGTGATAAGTAAATTTTACTTAGTCTAATTCCTAAACTATGACTAGGAATGCCAGTCATAAGTAAAAACCTAATGTAACTAAGGAGTTTAAACTAGTAGAGCCTTCAGGCTCGGCGGTATGCACCGGAAATAGTAAATACCATTAGAAGCAGAGCTTCCGGGGGCATTCCGCACCGGAGGTACGGAACGAGATACCATCAAAAACCTAAACCGAGACAGCTAGTTTCAAAATATCCCACCATTCATTAAATACGACCAGCAATACAACAAGGGCGCCACTTACCAGAGTATGCAGTCCGATGGTTTTAAAAAGGTAAGAATTGCGATGCATTCCCAGTCTTTTGGAGGCATCATAAGCAGTGATATTAAAGCTTGAGAACCAGATCAATACGTAAGTGATTGCTAGTATACTAGCTAAGAATGAGGTACTCTGTCCGGAGAAATAGACAGTTACTATCAAAGTGATCAGAATAAAATCGAGATGAAATATCCAGGTAAATAAATTAAGGGCCTGATTGAAATGCGACATTTCTTTATTCGGAAAATAGAGCCAAAAAAGAGCGATCATTTCTACAAATAAAACCAACAGTGTAGATAAAAAAAATAAGGAAAAATAGTTTTTTCCCATTATAGCTATATAAGGAATGTGGTAATACAGAGCCTCTAATCCTATATCACTTATAAATATTTTGGTAAGTATGTAGACAACCAATCCACCAAAAATAGCATGCTGAAATAAAAGAAATACCGCACTTGCAGATGACCGTTCTCTGTAACTCAAAATATCATCAACAAAGAAGCGATGTGCTGTAAAATAACGAGGAATAGTTTCCAGATACGTAGGATTTGAAGCAACATTTACTGCAAGACTGATCCAAAGCAAAACCAAAACCAACACAGACCAATGAATGAGAGGAGTTTGGTCGGGGATGTCAGGCACTGCGATAGTAGTCGGGTCCATTCCTGAAGTGCCTTCAAAAGTACTTTTTAGATCAGCATTTTGAGTTAATACAGACCTATACCACTCACCATCTACGAACAGATTCAGTTCTGAATTTATAAGCTGTTTCTTTAAACGGGAAAGGTTTTCTGCATATGAATCGGAGGTTTCAAAAACACTGAAGAGTGGTTGTGAGTGAATATTTACCGAATAAACTGTATTCCCTTTGATTTCCAAAATTTCCGCACTTGGTAAAACATTCGGAGCAATAACGCTTTGTGAAAAAGCTATGATCCCATTAAAAGCGGAAGAAGAATCGTAATAAGCTTTAGCATCATTTACAGATTTCAGATACTGGTCAGAATTGTTAATAAATTCATTTTCAGTTACAAATTTGTGATCCAATTTCACAAAGAATGAGATTCCTATGCTGTCTAATGAAGCTATTTCATCTTCAGTTAACGGATGGCTGACAAACAGATATGAGACATTGTGATTGCTGAAGAAATCCAGCTCCCTGTTAAAAGCTTCTGAATCAGCAGGCTTTTCCCAATCTACGGCTACTTTCTTCTGAGCATAGCTTAAGGAATGACCGAATATCAAAAAGAATACAAAAAGCACCCACCGCAAAAGATATGTTCTGCGGGTTTTCACTTATGCTTCTACAGCTACTCCGAAAAATTCAGAAATACTGCTTTTTTTGATCGGTTTAGCAAGAAGGGTAGCAGATGTACAATCTGTAATTTCAACTTCTACATAATCGCCGGGCTCAAAATCTCTTCGGTCAAATACACAGATCTTATTTGTATCGGTACGACCGCTCATTTGCTCTTCAGATTTCTTACTGGTTCCTTCTACAAGCACTAGATGGCGTTCTCCGATCTCACTCTTGTTTCTTTCACCCTGAATATTCATTTGCTGTGTAATGATCTCAGATAGACGTCTCTTTTTAACTTCTTCAGGTACGTCATCTTCGAATTTACGATGAGCTAATGTTCGTTCTCTCTCGGAATACGCGAACATGTAAGCCAGGTCATAGCCAACTTCTTTCATCAAGCTCAGTGTTTGTTGATGTTCTTCTTCAGTTTCGTGGCAGAAACCTGCTATGATATCAGTTGAGAAAGAAACTCCGGGAATTATGGCTCTCATCTGATCGATAAGTTCCAAGTATTGCTCACGGGTGTAAGGTCGGCGCATTCTTTCCAGCATAGAATCACTGCCTGCTTGTGCCGGAATGTGAATGTAATTGCACAAATTTGGCTGCTCAGCTATGATATGAAGTAATTCGATCGGGAAGTCCTTTGGATGCGGAGAAGAGAATCTGAAGCGAATTTCAGGATTAACTTGACTACAAGCCAGCATCAGTTTAGCAAAAGAGTTCTCACCATCCTTGTAGGAATTTACATTCTGTCCAAGCAGGGTGATTTCTTTAATTCCTTCTTCACTTAACTGACGAACTTCTCTTAAAATACTTTCCATCGGTCGGCTTCTTTCGCGACCACGTGTAAACGGAACCACACAAAAAGAACACATATTGTCGCAACCACGCATAATGGAAACAAATGCAGAAACGCCGTTACCAACGGTTCTTACCGGAGTGATATCAGCATAGGTCTCTTCAAGAGAAAGCAATACGTTTACTGCTTTTCTGCCGTCGTCTACTTCTTCCAGCAGGCGGGGGATGTCGCGATAAGCATCAGGACCAACTACGATATCAACCAAATGCTCCTGTTCCAGAATTCTGTCTTTGATGCGCTCAGCCATACAGCCAAGTACACCTACTGTAAGTTCTTTATTTGACTTTTTGATCTTCCTAAGCTCTTTTAACCGATTCCACACCTTGGTTTCAGCATTCTCACGGATAGAGCAGGTGTTAACCAATACAACATCGGCAGTTTCCGGATTTTCGGCCAGCTGCATTCCGTCTTCGATCAGAATTGAATTTACCACCTCCGAATCTGCGAAATTCATCTGGCAGCCGTAGGTCTCAATAAAAAATTTCTTGTTACTCACTGTACTTCTCTTTTCAAACTAAAAATTCTAATTAGGCCAGATATCCGGGTTGTCTCTCCAACTGGAAAGCAGATCCAGATCATCGCCTGTAACGATTCCTTTTTCAATAGCTACATTGATCAGTGTTTTATAATCGGTGAGGCTGTACACAGGAACGTTTACTTTTTGGAAACGTTCATCTGCTTTTGCAAATCCATAAGTGAATATGGACAGGACTGCTTCAACATTAGCTCCAACAAACTGAAGTGCTTCAAGCACAGAGATTGCCGAGCCACCGGTTGAGATTAGGTCTTCAAGAACAATAGTGCTTTGTCCTTTATCCACACCACCTTCAATTTGATTTCCCATTCCATGAGCTTTCGCTTTAGCGCGAACGTAAGCCATTGGTTTATCCAGGGCTTCAGAAACCCATGCAGCATGAGGTATACCGGCAGTTGCTGTTCCGGTTATGACATCCACATTCGGAAATTTTTCACTGATAAAAGCAGTAAACTGCTGAGCGATTTTCTTTCTTACTTCCGGATGTCTTAAAGTTAATCTGTTATCGCAATAAATTGGCGAATTCCACCCTGATGACCAGGTAAAAGGATTATTCGGTCTTAGTATAACTGCGTCAATATCTAATAAGTCTGCCGCTAGTTCGCGTGCAAATGAATCGTTAATAATCATAAATGTCTGTAATCTTGTGTTCTCTTCTGAAATCCCGAGAATAGGTCTTGTTTTACGACCAGATGAAAATAAGAGTTTTTAGGCAGATAAGCGCATATAATCCTGCAAGTAAATCATCGAGCAAAATACCGGCTCCACCTTCGTATTTTTGAAGCTTATTGATACCTAAAGGCTTTAAAATGTCAAAAATCCGGAATAATATGAAACCAAAGCCCATAATCATTAAATCTGAATCGAGTACACCGGTAGATGATATTGATATAAATGTGAGCGCCTGACCTGCCCATTCGTCCATAACAAGTTTTCCGGGATCTTCACCCCATTGGTCTACACAAGCTGAAGTTACCCATAGTGAAAGCAGAGAGGCAATCAGTACAAACAGTGGAATCAAAAAAATGTTACCGGACATCATCAGAAAATAAATGGGTACTAATGAAAGCAAACTTCCCCAAGTGCCGGGTGCAAATGGAATTAATCCCGAGCCGAATCCTGACCCAATGAAAAGTTTAAGGGATCTCATGAAGATGTGGAGTTGCGAAATAACTTTTTATTAGTAAACACATATTCAATTCCGGAATATACAGTGATAAAAGTCACAAACATCATTAACCAGAACATAACACCGGTTGAAAGAATAAGTTCAGACCAGTCTGCCAGAATATTTCCTGTTCCTTCAAACACGCCAAGAAATAAAGCTATATACAGGAATGTGAGTTGGATGGTTGTTTTTGTTTTTGCAAAAGAACGGGTTTTCATCTGCATATTCTTTTTGTTTGCATACACCCGTAATCCGGTCATAAATACATCACGGATGATGATCAAAATTACTGCCCACCATGGAAACTGAGAAGGATCGATGAATGGAAGTACAATAAAGGCGCTGAATGTGAGCACTTTATCTGCTAGTGGATCAAGAAATACACCGAGTGTAGATTCAACCTGATATTTCCGGGCATAGTGACCGTCAAAATAATCGGTGATTGCAGCAATTGTAAAGATTAGAATACTTAACCCTCCCCAGATCAGTCCTCCCTGCAAATACAGATACAAAAATATCGGCGCAAGGATGATGCGAAGTGAGCTGAGAATGTTCGGAAGACTTTTCATTGAACGAAGATAGGAAATAGATTGGATATAATAATATGAAAACTAGCTTTTGGACAAAGGAATTGTGAATTTTACAGGTATGAAAGTTCAGATCATCTCAATCGGCAACGAATTACTTATTGGAGACACTGTAAACACCAATGCTTCATGGATGGGAGAGTTCATGACCGGTTTAGGTTTTGAAGTTACAGAAGTGCATACTATCTCGGATGAACTGAATCTCATCAAATCGACGATCTCTTATTCAATGAAGCATGCTGATGTAGTGCTTTGTACCGGAGGATTGGGTCCCACACATGATGATATTACGAAGGCAGCGATCGCTGAATTGTTCGGGGTGAAAATGAAGTCGGATAAAAAGGTTCTGGATTATATTAAAAAATTATTTGAGAGCAGGAATATCCCTTTTTCGGAGTCGAATAAGATACAGGCTGAAGTTCCCGAAAATTGCGAGGTATTGTTTAACAAGATGGGAACAGCGCCCGGAATGTGGTTTTATGAGAACGGTTGCTATCTGGTTTCCATGCCTGGAGTGCCTTATGAAATGAAGTATTTGATGGAAAATGCAGTTTCTCAGAAATTAAGAAAGGTATTCGGTGACGTTGGTTTCTTACATTCCAGATACCTTAAAACAGTTGGAATCGGAGAAAGTACTTTAAGTGATACTATTATTGGTGATCTGAATTCTTTTTTTAACAATGGTGTAAGTCTTGCTTATTTACCGATGCCGGGAGGAGTGACTCTCAGATTGAATGGTAAAGGAGCAACAAGATCAGAGGCAGAGGAATCAGTAAATAAACTCGCCGACCATATTTATGGAAAAGCTTCTAAGTATATTATCGGAGAAGGCAAACATCTGACCATATCAGAAGCTATTGGTAAAATTTTAACCGAACAAAATAAAACAATTGCTACTGCAGAAAGTTGTACAGGCGGGATGATTGCAAATGAACTTACAAATATAGCCGGAAGTAGTGCATATACGTTGGGTGGAATCGTTTCTTATGCCAATTCAGTAAAAATAAATCAATTAGATGTCCCAGAAAACGACTTGAATGATTACGGTGCAGTTAGCAGAGAAGTAGCATTGCAGATGGCAAAAGGAGTTGCGGAAAAACTGGGTTCTGATATCGGTATTTCAACTACAGGAGTTGCCGGTCCGGGCGGAGGATCGGAAGAAAAACCGGTGGGAACCGTGTGGATGGGGTACTGGAGCAAGGATGATCATTTCGCTATAAAAGCTTTGTTTACAAAAGATCGTTTGCTGAATAAGGAACGAAGTATGAGAACGACTTTAGAAATGGCCCGCAGAGTATTAAAGGGAATAGATGAAATGCCTTATAATCTGGAGAAACAATATCCTTGAGAGTTTTTATAACCTTATATATCGCATTGATTGTGAGTACAACAGGATTATTTGCTCAGGTTGCAGATTCTGTCAAAACAGATTCAGTTAAGGTCACTTCTCCGAACACTGAGGCAAAGAACGATAGTGTACTGGCGTCTCAGACAAAGGAAGTAAAAGTTAAAACTGTAAACCTTTGGAAGAATCGTATCCCGTCTTTTTCAGAGAAAATAACTACAGACAGTCTTTTGCGATGGAGTATTTATCCGAACTGGGGAGATTTTTACGCTTATCAAAGTAACGTGATTTCATACAGACAAGGTACAATCGGAAGGACTGATGCTTTTAATATCAATGGTTACGATCAATACGAACAGAATTTATGGCTGGACGATATTCTTCTGAATGATCCGGTAACGGGGCTTATCAATTACAACTATGTGCCGCATCACAAGATCGGAACAGTATATCAGACTTATAATGGAGATCTAAATTCGTATGTGAATATTCGGGACTATTATATCAATGAACCTATCAGTTATTTGAACTTTGATGAAGCTTCTAATGATTACAGAAATCTGGAGTTTTTTGTAGCACAGAATACGGCGCCCGGAACTAATATTGAGTTGTCGTACTGGGATAGGAGAGACGGAGGTTTTTATCCAAATAATTCCGTTCAAGGAAGCCAGATCATGGGGCGGATTTACCATCATTTAGGAGAGAAATATCAGATTCAGGGATTGATTCTACGAAATGATTTTAATAATGATGAATCCGGTGGTTATGTAGTTAATGACCCTGCAAGTTTTGGTTTTGGTGAGTTTACTTCAAATCCTGTTAGCAGTTCGGGAAACTCAGAAATACTCAGAAATGATATAAAGCTGGGTCTCTACCAAAGATCGGATACAGCTTCGGCTGAATCAGGTGGTTTGATATTGAACAGAACTAAGAACGACAGAGTAGTTCGAATTAGCGCAGATACACTCAGCAGAGAGTTGCTAACTCATGGTGCTCAGATCTTCAAGAAAGTGGAATTGGGTTTACTTTCAATACAAGGTGATGCAGCAGTTACTTTCTCAGATATGAGATCTGGTAATTCCATTACCCGGAACAGTTGGTTTACATCAGAAGCAAAAATGATTTCTGAATTGAAGTTGTTTGATGGATTAAAATTGATCGGTTCCGGAAATGTAATATCACGAAATACAGGTCATTCCGGTTCGGAATTTTCTACTGGTATAAACATTGGAGATCCTGATAACCTGAGTCTGAAGTTAACTGCGGGTATGGAAAGCAAGATTCCGACCATTCAGACTTTGTACTGGTCATCGAAGGACTACTCTGGGAATTCAAATCTCAAAAATGAAAAAATAGCATCGCTTTACGGTGAAGTAAATTCTTCCCTTGGAAGCTATTGGAAAACAGGAGTTTCGGGCAGACTCAAGTTTACAGAGAACAGGATAGTATTAGATACAGACAGTACATTCAGCAATACAAATTCTCAGGACTTCGCATTTATTTCAGGTTTTGTCAGATTTCAAAATCCCAATTTTGAAATCGAAAGTTCCGCAGCTTATGAATCAACAGTGAGTTTTGGAGTAGATCAAAGTCATAAAACATTTGGTTCTGTTGATACGAAGTTATGGATCAGAAATGCGCTATTTTATAAGAACTATGCATTCAACAGAGCAGCTTTTGTTAAGATCGGTGTGCGCACGCTACTCTCGCCATTCGCTTATGAAAGTCAGTTTTATAATACAGAGTTAAACTATTGGCAATCAAACTCACTTACCAATGATGGAAGCATGCAATCATTTGTACCTGCATTTTTCAGAATGGATGCGGAACTTTCTGCCAGAGTTCGTGCAATAATGGTAGTGATAAGATGGGAAAATGCACTTGACGGTTTAGGTCAGGCAGGCTACTTTGAGGCGTCATCATTTCCGATGCCACCTCGAAGATTAATTGTTGGAATAAGAGCACAATTCAGAAACTAATATGAGTCTAAAATATGTAATAAAAGAAGGAACAGCCGGCTTTAAGAGAGCTAAATTGGCTGTTACCACATCTATATTCTCCTTGTTTATAGCAGTGCTGTTACTGGGCATTCTCGGGCGTGTATCGTACAACGTGTATACACAAGCTATGAGTTTGAAGGAGATCCAGATTGAAGTTTTCCTTTTTGATATGGATGAGCGCTCTGTCGAAGAAGTGCGTAATCAAATCGAGGGCGAAGAGTTGGTTACGAATGTGGTTTATATTTCCAAAGACAGCGCGTCCGTGATTGCAGTTAAAGAATTAGGAGCGGGCGTTACCGAACTGATTGAGCTTAATTTTTTACCGGCTTCTTTTAAAGTAGATGTGAATACTGATTCGGGATCTGAATTGGTAGAAAGTTTAGCTTCCCGAATTCAAAACATCAGAGGAGTAGACGAAGTAGAGTATAACAGAGCACTATTGAAAGCTCTGGAATCAAACCTGAGTATTTTCAGCTTGATTGGCAGCGGTTTGGGAATTTTAATTTTACTGGCTGCGGTAGTCTTGGTTTACAATACTATTCGCTTGACCATCTACGCAAAAAAAGATCTTATCAGAGCGATGAAGCTTGTTGGAGCTACGAATGGTTTTATAAGAAGTCCATTTATTGTGGAAGGAATTATTCAGGGATTAATTGCCGGTACTTTAGCAGTTCTGAGTGTGTTTGCGATCTTCGAGTTTTTGGTTCCGCTTTATGTTCCCGACGTGGGAATTGTGGCATGGCCATTCGGGCGTTGGTACTTCTTAGTTGGAGCCATGATCGGTTTATCAGTATTGATGGGCTGGTGGGGCAGCAGACTCGCATCCAGAAAGTATATTGCTGAAACTTATATCTCTGGATAATTAAGAATAAGGGAATTAGGAATAGGTGAATAATCGAATTAGAAATAAGATCTATCGGTCGCTAGGGGGCTTTTTTTCACTATTAATTCTAATTAGTCCAAGTTTATTTAGTCAGGAAGTTGATAGGAATTGCGAGTCAAACTCTGAATTGATCGATATTCTCAGGAACTCTTTTGAGGATCAAATGAAACAAGTATATGATGTTTCGAACGATGAAGAAATCTATTCAAGTTTTTTGAATTTTTTGAGTTTTGAACCATTGGTTAATTCATGGTTTGTGAATATTAGTAAAACTGATGTTCCGGATAGTTTGAAAAGGCATAATGATTTTCAAAAAATTTGGACTAAGGATCAAAAAGAATCGGATATAGTTTTAGAAGAGGTTATATCAAATGACGGTTATGAAGAAGAAAATGAGAAATCAGAAATTTGGGATGTAGACACTGAAAGCAATTATTTCATCTGTCTGAAAGAAAATGATTCTAAGAAGCTTCAAGAGCTACTTGATGGTGTAGAAGATGTTGGCGGGTTTATAAGTCCAAGTTTTCTTGCTGGTACATTACTAAGAATTCTCGATAAGGAAGATTATACCAAAGAAGAAATACGAAATTTCATAGCTATCAACTTATACTTTACAACATTATTGAATTTGAGCCAGAATTGGGAATAAACTATTCCTAATTCACCTATTCCCTTATTCCTAATTAATACCTACGCTTCAGCACTTTCTTTCTTAGCGTTTTCTTCCTGTCGAGCTTCGCAGGCTTTTTCGTCTTTACAGGTCCCGTAGAAATGCAGAGAGTGAGAGTCGATATTCATACCATGGATCTTGCCTAGTAATTCTTGTATTTCTCCAATTCGCGGATCACAAAATTCTAACACATGTCCGCAATCGTTGCAGATAATATGATCGTGCTGTTGGTAAGCATACGCGCGCTCATAGTAATACTGACTCTTACCAAATTGTTGACGCTGAACTAATCCGCACTCAACCAAAAGATCAAGTGTGTTGTACACCGTAGCGCGTGATACACGAGTGCCAACTTCTTCCATTCTGTAGAATATATCATCAGCATCAAAATGACCGTCGGCACGGTAAATTTCTTCCAAAACCATAAACCTTTCGGGTGTTTGGCGTTGTTTATGCTCTTTTAGATAAGATCTGAAAATCTCTTTTACTAACTGAATTGTTTCTTCGTGTGCCGGGTGTGCCATCTGTGAAATTTTTCTTTTAATATAAGACTTGTATTGGTGCATTTGAAACACAAGAATTTCTTTCTATATATAGTATATTCCAATCGGAAAAATATTGATCAAAATTTACAAGCATGCCTACAATCGTACCGTTCGAGACATTAGCAGAACTTCCTGTAAACCTGGCGAATAAATTTGCCGGAAATAATAAAGCCGTATTCCATCGTAAAACAGATCCTAAATCTGAATACACGCCCATTTATTGGGATCAGGTGATCGAGGATGTCCACTCTTTAGCATCATATATGCTTTCTGAAGGAATTGAACACGGGGACAGAGTTGGGATCCTAAGTGAAAACAGATATGAATGGGCGGTTGTTGATCTTGCGATCCAAATGATCGGCGGAATCAATGTATCTTTGTACACTACACTTCCAGCAGGACAGTGCGAATATATCTTACAGGATTCGGAAGCCAAGATGTTCTTCGTTTCTACAGGAATCCAGTTAAAGAAAGCTGTGGAGGTTTACGATAATTGTGAGTACTTAAAAACGATTATCGCATTTGATAAACCAAAGAATAAAAAACATGCCGAAAAGGAATTTGTTCTTCTATTTGAAGATGTACTGAATGAAGGTGCAAAACAGGTTGAGAAGTTTAAAGATGAGATCAGAAAAAGAGTTCAGGCTGTTTCAGTAGAAGATATTTCGACGTTGATCTACACTTCAGGTACAACAGGAAGACCAAAAGGAGCGATGCTTACCCATCAAAATATTGTGAGCAATGTTAAAGCGGCTACACAACATATTTATTGGGATGATAAAGATCGTCTACTGTCATTTCTTCCATTATGTCACTCTTTTGAGAGAACAGCCGGTTATTATGCAATAATTTCCTGTGGAGCTGAGATCTATTATGCCGAAAGCGTGGATACTGTTTCTAAAAATATGCCTGAAGTAAGACCAACGGTAATGATCAGTGTGCCAAGACTTTTCGAAAAGATCTATAATCTGATCGTTAAAAGTGTGGAAGAGGGCAGTGACACAAAGAAAAAGATTTTTAACTGGGCTGTTGACACTGGAAGAAAGTACTCATCCGGGAAAAGAGGATTAGTTTCGATTCAAAAGAAAATTGCAGATAAACTGGTTTTTGATAAGCTGAAAGAACGAACAGGTGGGCAGGTAAGGATATTCGTTTCCGGGGGAGCGGCTTTACCACCTGAGATCGATGATTTCTTTAAAGCTGCCGGTTTGACCATTTTGCAGGGATATGGATTGACAGAAACATCACCGGTAATGGCGGCTAACAGAGTAGGTGAAGAAGTAACCGGAGTTGTTGGAGCTGTGATACCCGGCGTTACTGTAGGAATTAAAGATCTGGATTCCGGAAAGATCATAGCTCAAATAAGTGGAGAAGATTATCCTACAGAACTTTCTTCTGAGCCCGGAGAGATACTTTGTAAAGGGCCGAATGTAATGAAAGGGTACTGGCGTAACGAAGAAGCTACAAAAGAAATGATCAATGAAGATGGTTGGTTACATACCGGAGATGTAGGACGTTTTGTAAAAGGAAATTTGAAAATTACAGATCGTATTAAGCATATGATCGTTAATGCAGGCGGTAAAAATATTTATCCGGGTCCAATTGAGGATATGTTTAAGACCAGTAAGTGGATCGATCAGATGGTAGTGGTAGGAGAAGCTCAAAATTTTATGGCCGGATTGATAGTACCTGATTTTGAAATTCTGGCAAAGTATGCCAAAGACAACGGACTTGAATATAAAGAAAATGAAGTGTTGATCTCACATCCTGAAGTGAATGAACTATTCAAAAAAGAGATACGGGCTTTTTCAAAGGACCTGGCATCTCATGAAAAGATCCGTGATTTCAGATTGCTACCCAATGAATTTACAGTGGAAACAGGGGAGATCACTCCAACAATGAAAGTAAAGCGCAGGGTTATAGCCGAGAAATATGCAGATCAGATCACTGATATCTATAAAAATGATAAGGACTGATTAAAACCAACCGGCTCCAGGAATTCTGAAAGGCCATGGAATAGAGGATAGCATGATCAGTAGACCTATGAGATAGAATACTGCTACTCTTTTGAATTTGGTGATACTTTCCGGCGCTCTTTTCGACAATGAAAAACCGAGGGTGATCAATACAATTGCAATGATCATCATTGAGAAGTGCTCTATTGTATAAAATCTAAATACTTCACTTTTGATAGCTCCCTCTTCAAAAGAAACCAAAGGACTTATGAAGTAGAGACCAAGTCCAAGTATCAACTGAATATGAGTAAATATGAGTGCAAATAAAGCACTTTTTTTGTCTGAAGCTGTGAATTCTTTTTTCCCGAACCAACCTGAAAAAGCCTTAACCAAGGCCAGAATGATCAAAATTAAAACGATCCATCTGTTAACTGAATGTAAGTGTAATAGTATATTATACATGGCTTTTACGGTTTATTAATCTCTTTTCGAGCGTGTTTTATAATTTTGTTTACTCTTCTTTTGTTAACTCCCAGATCGTAGTAACCTTCTCTGCTGGAGCTTTTAATGTGAACGAATGTAATGTCAGCATTTGATGTATCTGAATCAATATGGATAACAACATCGTCTAACCATCCAAATAACGGAATTTTAAAAACAGCATTAAGCTCTTTTATATCAGAAATATTTACTTCTTCTATTTTTTCAGCATTATTTGAGCTAAGTGATTTCTTTAATGCTTCCTGAACAGTTTCAGGATCAGCTTTTAGGGTCTGAGTTGTCCTGAAGCAATTAGGGCTTTCCGGACAGGGAGCTAAAGTGTTTTCAGGAATTTTCAATTCTGAGTTTATAGGTTTAATAGAGTTATTACAGCAAATAATCACAGTAAAAGACATTAAAACCAAAACCGTGAAGAATATTTTCATGGTTATAGCTTTTGCTCAAGTACTGAAATCGTTTCCTCAAGATTTGAAGTAATTGAAAATAATTCACGGTTATCTCCTCTAACAAAATCGTGATCTATAGCTGTATCCACAAAAGAAGATAATCCATCAAAATATCCGAAAGCGTTTACAAGGATGATCGGTTTATCATGAATTCCCAGCTGTCTCCATGTAAGAATTTCGAAAAACTCATCAAGAGTTCCGAAACCTCCGGGAAGCACAACAAAAGCTGATGATCTTTTCTCCATTAAAGCTTTTCTGGTATGCATATCGGGAGTTTCTATGATCTCTGAAACACCTGTATGAACGACTTCAGCTCTCTTTAAAGCAGTAGGAATGATACCAATCACTTCACCTTTCTGTTCAAGTGCTGCGTTAGCTATTACACCCATCATGCCAACCTTGCCACCACCGTACACCAGTCCCCAGCTTTTTGAAGCTATTGTGGAACCTATTTGTTTTGCAAGGCTTTCAAATTTTTTGTCTTCCGGTATTCTTGATCCGCAGTACACACAAATATTTATACTCATGCTGTAGCGAACATTCGGGTTAATACACTATTTAATTTCTCAACAAAGTAAATCACATCCTCTTTGGTGTTTGTCTTCCCAAAGCTAACTCGAATGCTGGATTTAGCCAGATTATCATTCAATCCAATTCCTGCTAAAACATGTGATGGTTCAACAGCACCGGACGTACAAGCAGATCCATTAGAAACACAAATACCATCAATATCCAGATTGAGTAGAAGCATCTCTCCGTCGATGAAGTGTCCATCTTTATTAGAGAATGAAAGATTTAGAATATGAGCAACGCCGGTTTCAGGGTTTCCATTGATCTTATAATCCACATCTAATTCAGCGTCCATCTTCGAAAGTAGCAGAGATCTTAATTCTTTAAAGTGATTTGTGTTTTCTTCTCTCTCTTTGGTCATAAGCTCAAGTGCTTTTGCAAAACCAACTATTCCGGGAACATTTAAAGTTCCACCACGGCGTCTGCGTTCCTGAGAGCCTCCGGTCATCCACGGCATCCATCGGGCTCCATTTCTAACATACATGATGCCCACGCCTTTAGGACCATAGATCTTATGTCCGCTACCACTCAGAAGATCAATTCCCAGATCTTTCACATCCACAGGGATTTTTCCTAAACTCTGAACAGCATCAGTATGAAAAGGTATGTTTTTGCCTCGACATAGTTCTGCGATCTCTTTGATATGATTTATGCAACCGATCTCATTATTAACATGCATTATACTAACAAGAGCAGTTTTATCTGAGATCTTTTCTTCTACTGCCGAGGCTGTAATTGTTCCACACTGAATAGGTTCAGCAAAAAGATTTTTAAAGCCCTTCATTTTGGACATTTCTATCGGATGTAGAACAGCATGATGCTCAAGTTCTGAAGTAATGATCTCATCTTTATCTCCTGCAACAGCCAAAACTCCTTTTATCGCTGCATTATCACTTTCAGTACCACCACTTGTAAAAATCACCTCTGACGGTTCCGCACCAATTACAGAAGCCACATACTCCCTGGCATCTTCTACTGCAACTTTTGCTTTTTGACCCAAATGATGAGCAGAATTCGCATTTCCAAAATCTTCACGCATAAACGGAAGCATTGTTTCCAGTACTCGTTCATCGATTGGAGTGGTTGCTGCATTGTCGAAGTAAACTGTTTTCATAGATCGGAATGTAGAATTAAAATCACCAGTGAAAATATTCAAAATAGCGTTGAATATCACCCATAAAAAAAGCCTTCCGAAGAAGGCTTTTAGAAGCTCTGATCAAATTTGATTATTTAATGAGCATTAACTTTTTGGTTTTTACCACATTTCCGGCTTTCAGGCGGTATATATACATTCCACTGGCCAAAGAGGAAGCATCCCATGTAGCAAAATGATTTCCTGCAGCGAATTTCTCATTAACGAGTGAAGTGACTTTTTGGCCTAACATATTGTAGATAGTGATTTCTACATTCGCGGCTTCCTTTAAACTGAAAGGAATAGTCGTGGAAGGATTGAATGGGTTTGGATAATTTTGTCCAAGTGATGTTTCATCAGGAATATCTGATATTAGATCATCCTCTTCATTGGAAGTAATAACCATTGAATCAATCACAGTACCTGTTTCTGCGTTGATAAGGTATTCAGCGCTTTCAAGTTCGTATTCCTCAGTAGTTTTGTGTCTTGAAGTTCTTAAGAAGCGAACAGTCCACGTAACCAATGAGCTATCAACGCCTTCAGGATGTAGCCAGAATCGATTACCCGCCTGAACTTGTATATCGAGTCGAACCAGATCGAAATCAGCGCCCAGATTATCTCTGAAAGCAGCGGCTCCGGCAGCATTTGCAATGGCTACTGCAGAGTCACTATCGATAATAGTTTCAGAAATACTTTCCAGGTCCGTATAAGTAACTCCTTCAGGAATTATATCAAATGAATTTCCTGAGAAGTATGCTTCACCGCTTGCATCTACGAATATTGGTGTCTCAGTATCATTTATTTCGGAGTAAAATCTATACTCAATAAAGAAGAATTTTCCTTCCAACAGGTCAGAATCCTCTTCATTATTCTTCAGAGCTTTTTTCTGTTGATCAAGCTCAGGATCTGAAAATATATTCCCAACGGCATCAATGAAGTAAAGCTTGTTATCATCATAGATATTTGTAGCTAAGGTGTCAGCCGCTGCTCTGCCATCTAGTGCAGTGATGGGCTCATCCTGATCGATATTTGACCCCAGGAATGTTCCATCTTCAAAATCCATGAATACTTCAAAACCGATGTATTCGTAATTGAAGGTTTGCTGGTTAAAGCTTTCTTTGGAATATATTACCCCCCAAACTCCCCCATCAGCGGTAATACCTTCAGGCAAAAGGGTAGGAGCATTTATAGCCACATATTCAACATAGAGAAATTCTGCATCTCCTTGTCTGAAGTCGCTTCCTCCATTTTCTTCCGCCACGATTGCCGCAGAATCGGAATCAAAGAAAGAAGAAGGGAGAGGAGAAAGATCATCAAATGTTGCTCCTTCTAACTCGAAATCTTCCAGAAATTCTGCAGTATCCAATGTATCAACGAAACCAACTCCGAAAGGATTTACTCCAAAGGCTAAAGCTGTCTCAGTTGTAGAATTATAATAAAGTAAACCCCATTCTTCACCTGTACCGGTTGGAGTTTCTATCTCATCATCAACTTTAAAATGGCTGAAAGAATATTTTTGGAGTCCTTTTTTCTGATGGAGATTATCATTAAAGTCATCATATTCAATCAGATCTTCTTCGGTAAACATAAAGTATAATTCCAATCCGGAATCTAATTCTGCAGCTACTGAATTTGCTAATGAAACAGCAGTACTTGCAGTAATTGGCTCAAATGCTTTGAATTGAATATCGATATCTGTCAGATTTCCGCCCGAAACGGTGATGGAGTTCAGAGAGCCATCACTATCAGGATCATAAATACCAATTGCAGAAGGGGTTTCATCGAAACCATCCTCAATAAGATTAATTGAAAGAGGAAAATAAACTCCATCTCGGACACCATTTAATGTATACGTCCCAGTTGTGGTATCAGCAAGAGTGGCTTTAGCAATTGTAAAGCCCGGCCCATCGGACTCACTGTCATTTTCATTATCTACAAATGGGTTGGAAGTAAAAAGCGCAACCATTACTCCGTCATATTCATTTTCAACAGACTTAGTTGGAGAATCAGTATTTGTATTAATTGAACCGGAAACTGATTGGCTTACAGAGCTTGCTGAAGTTGTATAGTTAAATATGTATGGTCTTTCGAGAACACCACCAGCAGTATTTTCGGCTTTACTTACTAACCATGTATAATCAGTTTCAGGTGAATGAATTACTTTAAAGTTGAGAGTTCTGCCTACATCAGATAAAGAGAAATCAATTATATAAATGGAATCGAGAGGGAAAGGAATTATTTCTAGACCATCCTCAAAAAAACCATATTCATTCAGTTTTACGGGTGCGTCGAAGGTAATACTTATTGTTGAGGTATCGCTACTTACAGCAACATCTCCGTCAGCAGGTGAGCTACTTACAACATTAAAAGAAGGTCCATTTTCTACTTTATTTCCGGCTTTATATAAAATATCTCCGGTCAATACATCAATATAGAAAACAAGAGAATCTTCACCGAATCCTTCGTGATCGTTCGTTTGTTTGAAATCAAAATCAAAATTTTGAGCTTCATACTCAACTCTCCAATGCGTAGGAGCAGAAGTAGTATTATCCAAAGGATACTCCCAGTAAGCCTGAGCTGCAACAAACTCTACACTGGCAAATGTGGAATTGCTTGCTTCCTGACGGAATTCAGCACCACCATTCATTTCAGCTATAGCTGCAGCTGAATCACTATCGATCATATTTTCAGGTAATGAACTTACAGTACTGATTGAAACCGGAATATCCAGATCTCCGGCTCCTACTGTTTCAATTATTTGTGCTCCGAAAGGAGAAATACCCACCAAATGAACAGAATCTTTTACAGTATCATAAAAGAACATACTCCAGATTATACTTTTTCCATTTTCAGGATCGAAAAATGGATTCTGATGATCATCTAAAGAAGCTGTTACAGGAATCCCTTTAAAAAGTTGTTTTGGTTGAGAGTCATCAAAAGAATCAAAAACTAGTGGTATTTCTGCAATTCCTGCTTTTGCTTCTACATCGCCACTAAAATTCAGGCTGGAAGTTCGTTCGTAAGCCTCTCCAAAAGTGAATGGTTCAAAGAGTAATTTTCTAAGATCAATATTATTCAAAGTATCTGTAGGTACATCTGTACTATTCACTTTAATGGTATCTAATGAAAAATCCTCGTTGGGGTCGTGAATATAGAGATCCGGAAACCCTTCGTTATCTTGTTCAATGGAAAAAATGTTTAGACCAAATGCGAAAAAGTCACCTTCTCTGATACCGTCAATAGAATATTCTCCTGTTTCTGGATTTACGAATGCGATGTGAGAGGCATCTAATGGATCATTTTCATCTTCTTCATTTGGCTCATCTTCAGTTCCCTCAAAATCCAAACCGATATCAAGAGTTTCTTCGCTCAGGATAACTGTTAATCCGCCCAAGTGATCTGCTGAAGAATTGGCTTTCAATTTTGACATTTCTTCTTCTGTTATTTTGCCATTTACAACAAACTGGCCTGCAGTAGGATTAGTTGTAAACCTGAACAGATAGGGCGCGCCAAGCTTATCTCCATCTTGAGCATGGGCGTCGAGTATAATAAAAGTGAAATCGGTATTATCTGCTAAATTTCCATTTATGATCATAGATAAAGAATCTTCACTGAGTCTCAGTTGGGTTATCTGAATTGAATCAAAAGGGAGGATGAGGAAAGGAATAGGCAGACCTTCCGTAAATGAGCTGTCATCGAAAGCAATTTTTTTGTTGAATGTGATTTTAATCGAATCTTGATCAACATTTTCAGCTCCGTGAGTAGGACTTGTACTTGTTACAAATAAGTTTTGGGCCGACAGACTTGCTCCCAATCCTATAAAAAAGAAAAATAGTATCAATTTTTTCATTTGATCTCCATATGTTTGATTGTTTTAACTAAAATAAAACACAAAGAACATTTCAACTGTGTATTTTACCCCGTGGTTGTAGCTGGTGAGTAAAGCCCGCAATTGAGTTATTGAATCTTATTTAATTAAATAAGACAGTTAAAAACAACATTCCTTACAAAAAAAATGAAAAAACTTACTCTTACCGATATCCAAGTAAAAGATAAAAAAATACTTATGCGTGTTGATTTTAATGTGCCTTTAAAGGATGGGGTTATAACAGATGACAATAGAATAACGCAGGCGTTACCATCAATAAAATACGTAGTTGAACACGGAGGCTTGTTAATATTAACGAGCCATTTAGGACGCCCTGACGGAAAACCGGAGCCGGAATTCTCTTTAAAACCCGTGGCAGATCATCTGGCTACTTTGATAGATACTAAAGTTCATTTTGCAAGCGATTGCATAGGTGATGAAGCTAAAAAGGTAATAGAACAAGCAGATTTCGGTGAGATCGTTTTATTGGAAAATGTACGGTTTCATAAAGAAGAAACAGAAAACGATGAGATCTTTAGTGGACAACTGGCAAGTCATGCTGATATTTTTGTAAATGATGCTTTTGGAAGTTCTCACCGTGCTCATGCTTCTGTAGCAGGAGTAACTCAGTTCATGGAGCAGGCTGCTTCCGGATTTTTACTGGAAAAAGAGATAAAATATTTAAGTGAAAGTGTAAATAACCCCGAAAGACCTTTTGTAGCCATTTTAGGTGGAGCTAAAGTATCCGATAAAATTGGTGTGATCGAAAATCTGTTGAATAAAGTAGATACCATTATAATTGGTGGAGGAATGACATACACATTCTATAAAGCACTCGGACTTCCAATTGGTAATTCTTTATTGGAGGCAGATAAAGTCGATCTTGCAAAAGAATTGATTCAAAAAGCAAAATCAGCAGGGGTTAAGTTAATGTTACCAATGGATTCGGTAGTGGCCAAAGAATTTGATAATGATGCAGAGCATAAAGTAGTGAATGATAACGGAATAGAAGATGGCTGGATGGCGTTGGATATCGGCCCACAGTCTGCTATTTCTTTTGGTAATGTAATTAAAATGGCGAAAACCGTACTTTGGAATGGTCCAATGGGTGTTTTTGAAATGAGTAATTTTGCCGATGGTACTTTTGCTGTTGCTGAAGCACTTGCCGAGGCTACAAAATTCGGAGCAACTACGATTATTGGTGGTGGAGATTCAGCCGCGGCAATTAAGAAATCCGGATTGAGCGATCAGGTTTCTCATGTTTCAACCGGAGGAGGAGCAAGTTTGGAGTATCTTGAAGGAAAAGATTTACCAGGCGTTAGTTTTTTAACTGAAAAATAGATTTGATGGCACGATTTAAAATAAGCATAACAATTCTGATTTCTCTTTGCTTTACAAGCTTTCTTTCAGCTCAAAAAGCAGATTTTGGAGATGTAAGTCTTAAGGACTTCTCTTCCTATCCGACAAAATTTGATTCATCAGAATCAGCTGTGGTTCTTTTCGAAGTAGCTAAGAGTTACTTTAGTCCTCAGCTTAGTGTCGAGTTTGAAAAACATGTACGAATTAAGATCCTGACTGATGAAGGTACGGAATGGGGAGAAGTTGCTATTCCTTTTAACAAAAACCGGGATCAGGATGTTTTTAATATAGAAGCTTCCTCTTATGAAGTGATTGGGGATGATATTAAAGTTACTAAACTCGATAAAGAACAAGTTTTCGAAGAAAATATAAGTGGTGAAATATATTTAAAAAAGTTTGTGATACCATCACTTTCAAAAGGCTCGATAATAGAATACAAGTATAGAAAGAGGGTTGGTAGTGCTTTTTATCTGCCTGATTGGGAATTCCACAAATCTATTCCTGTTCAATTCAGCGAGTATGAAATGAAGGTTCCTCATAATTACAAATACAATACAATTTTATCCGGGGTCGACTCAACATTCTTTTCCAAAAGCGAAGAATATATAAGTCCGAGTGGTGGAGGAGTAATAACTTATGTAAGTAAAGAAAATATACCGGCTGTTAAAAGCATTCCATTCATAACCACTGTAGACGACTTCAAAACAAAGATATTTAATCAGCTTATTTATATAAACCATTCCGGCACCATTAGACGTCCGTTTATAAATACTTGGGAAAAAATTGCGGATGAATTTCGTAAAAGTGATACAATTGGCAAGCAAAGGCTAAATGGTAAGATGAAAGAAAAAGTGGATGAGATCACTGCAGAAGCTGAAAATAGTTTTGATAAAACTAAGCTTATTTACAAATATGTAGCCGAAAATATTAAGTGGAATGGTTACAATAGGGTTGCAAGTGTAAAGGGTATTAGAGATGCATTTGACGAAGGAACCGGAAGCTCTGCTGATATCAATATAATGCTCCTGAAAATGCTTGAATATGCAGGGGTAGAAGTTAATCCCGCTTTTTTAAGTACCAGAGAGAATGGATTTTTGATAACAAATTACCCGATTATTTATCAGTTCAATAATATTGTAGTAGTTGTTAAGATAGAGAATAATTCATATTTGTTAGATGCCTCAGAAGGGTATAGAAGTTTGGGACAACCACCACTTAAAGACCTCTATAGAATTGGCTTAATGGTAAGGGAGAATGATCATATGTGGATTGAAACAGCTCCATCGGTTACCACCTCAAAAAACCTGTTTCTGGAACATGATTTCTCTTCAAATGATACTATAAAAACTAAAATAACAGGTACAGTTGACGGGTACTTTGCTGAGAGTATCAGAAAATCTGAAGAGAAGGACAGAGGTTCAAAATTAATAGGTGGATCGTTATCGAATATAAAAATTGATAGCCTTGACATAAAGAACATTGATAATCCGGAAGAAGCCATAGCAGTCAATATTGAACTATCAGTTCCAATAGAAGAAATTGGCGGTTTAAGCGATGTTATTTATTTAAACCCTTCTTTTATTTCGGATACAGAAACGCCTATTAAAGAACAAGAAAGAGACTTCCCTGTTTATTTTCCATATACATTTAAAGAAAGGATCATAACAAAAATCATATTGCCGGAAGGTTATGAGCTTAAAGAGTTTTCAGAACCAAAAACGATCACAATAGATAATAATCTTGCCAGATTCAGATATTTAACTCAATATTCGGGAAATACACTGACAATTTTGGAAGACTTTTCGATTAACAGGACAGTGTTTTCCGCGGAGGATTATCCGATAATTAAGAACCTGTTCGATGAATATTTTGAGTACAAAAACCGTCCGATTACTTTAAGCAAAATTGAGAATAAAAAAGACGAGAATCAAAATTGACATTACAATCGTCTGTTTAGAATATGCTTGTAATAACCTGAAGTTAAATAAGATATGTGTTTAAAAAAGTACCGGTTAAAACACTTAATTGGTTTCATTACCTGCTTTTTAATTGCAGGAATGCACAGTGATATTATAGCTCAGCCTGGAGTAACAGGTGTTCCGTTTATAAAAAATACTTTGGATGTAAGGTTACAATCACTTGGAAACTCTTTTGTTTCATTTGAAGGATTGTCCGGAATGCATCTGATAAATCCGGCGGGAGTTGGCAGGAAAGATGATTTGGGTTTGTATTTTACGTCAAGAGAATCAGTTTCTGATATTAGGTTTTATGATTTCGGAGCTTCATTTAAAAAAGAGAAACTAGGATGGTTAATTTCTTCACGAATAGTACCTTATCCAAGGCAAAACAATACAACTGAGGGTGGAGAACAATCAGGGAGTCATAAACCACTGGAATTTTATCAGAATGCGTCTGTCTCGTATGAGCTAAGCAAAAAATGGAGTGTAGGATTTGGCTTAAACTACATTCACAGTGATTTAGCAAGCGGAGCTGAAGTTTCCGGAGAAGAAATTAAAATAGGGAGAGCCTTAAGTGCTGATATCGGGACTATTTATAATACTTCATTTTCAGTGGCTGATTCCTGGTTGATACAAACAGGTTTTGGAATTTCCATTACTGATTTCGGTAATTTAGTTAAATACACCGACAATGCAGAAGGTGATCCATTGCCTATGAAGTTCAGAACCGGACTGGGATTAGCAGCTGAATACTCAGGAGATTGGAATGGCTTTAAATGGATAGGATTGTCTTCAGCCGTCTCGCTTTCTAAGCTTTTGGTAGCGTTGGAATATGAAGAGAATGGTTCAGTGAAGAGATTTGGGCCATTTCAAACAATCATTAAAGGTTGGGGTGTTTATAAAGAGCAAAACCCGAATAATGGTGAATTCATTGAATATTCTTTGGCTGAGCAGTTTATTTATCATGCGGGTATGGAACTTACTTTTTTAGAATCTTTTTCATTCAGGATGGGATATCAAAACGGGCAGGAATTAAATGACTTTGAATCACTAAGCTCCTGGGGAATAGGAATTGACTTATATTATCTGGCTTTAGATTATGTGAACAGTTCACACACTAGTGAGGACTATAAAGGTCAGGAGACTCTTATAGGGGCAGAATACCTGCAATTAAAGGGAAGAATTCCTTTGGATGGAAAGAGCCCGAAGTCGTTGCTCAGGCTCTTAATCGATTAGTTTTTCTACTTACTTGCCAAAGATCTCGTTCAGAAATTCAGCCATTCTGTAGCCGGAGAGAGCCATTCTTTTTTGGGCAATTTTGTAAGCCATTTCTTTGTATTCCTGAGAAGGCTGCTCATTTTGTTTCAGCTCTTGCGGATACAAATTCTTCATTGTGATCTCTTTTCCTTCTTTATTCCAAACTTGGGAATTCTGAAGATCTATCAAATCCTTAAATTCGGACTTAGGATGCTTTTCTTCAATCATTGCTGCATTTTTTAAATAATAATCGAAATCTTCAACGTCATCATCTTTAGGATTAGCTACATCAATAATGCCATCCCAATAAGCATGCAAGTTCCATGGCCAGCTGTCGCTTAATTCAAAGCTGTTTCCACCACGATCTCCGTCTGGAGTTTCTTCTGTAACACGTGAAGTATTGTGTAACGGCATATGGATATCGCCAACCAAGTGAAGTACCCATGCTATCTGAATAGCTTTTTCTTCAGCAGAGGTTTCGTCGCTGTTCAAAGTTTCTCTGAATAAAGAAATCCTTTCCACAATATGTTCATCGTCTACAAAGCCTTCTGCATCCACAGGACCGTTTTCTGTTTGCTTCCAGTAACTGCCTACGTAATGCCACGGACCTTTATGGTATTTATCGTAACGTGCTTTCTCATCTCTGTCACGAACTACATCAGGCCAGTAAGCGGCATTCATGAAATAATATTTATCAGCATGTTCGCTTTCTTTGTCATAGAAGTCCATAAGATCGGAATCTTCCGGTGCTTGTTTAAGAATGGTCATGATATTTTCTTTAGCTGTGGGAGTAAGATTATCCCAGGCTATGGCTGCAATTACACGATGTCCCGTTGCATTCCATGAAATCCCGGAAGCCGGATTCAAAGTTAGCGTTAGAATAAAAGAGAGTACAAGGGTAGAGGCTAGAATTTTTTTCATGGACCTGATTTAATTTTAATTTTACTAAGGATACGAAACAACCATTATCAAAACATTAAAAGAAGGCAAAAATTATATAAAAAAAGCCCATTGTTTTCACAATGAGCTTAAAGGCATTGATCAAGAATCAATTACATCGCATTCATTTCAGCAAGTACTTCCTGCATTTGGAATGTATGTCGCTGGCTGTGAGCCGCTATAATAAGAATGATCTGATATACATCTACTTCTCCAACAGGGATCGTTGTAATATGACCTCTAAGGTCGGCACCTGTTGAGCTTAAAAATTCAACAATTTTAGTTCTGGATTTTTCAAGTTCAGCTAACATTTTAGCTTTGCTGTCCCATTTGCCGGATGGTTCGAATGGTGCTGCCGTTTTAACCTTGGTGCCTCTGTTAGCTAACATTCCAATTAATATACCGTCTTTACCGGAAAGGTCATTTTCAGACATTGATTCGTCATTGGCTAGTGTACCTTGCGCCATTCCAAAGAATGCAGTTTCGGTAAGTAGTATATGTTCCAGAGCATTTGAAACTGACCACCCACCTTCTTTTGGTTTATAGTTAAAAGCATCATCAGGAAGACTTTTAACCGTTTCAACAATATTGCTGTGTGTAGCTTTTAAATAGCTGATCGCAAAATCCCGTTCCGTTTGTGTGAGTTGAGCTATTGCAGGAAGTGCAAATACACTCATCACCAGAATAAGTAGTAGTTTTTTCATGGTTCCGTATTTGGTTGATAGTTACTCAGGTAACAAATCAGAATACAAAAAGGGGACAAACAAAGAAAGGAATGTTCAACTCTTTTCTATTGGCGGATAATGAGTTATTAGATTGGTGTTGACTGAAAATTTTGGTCAACAAAAGCATCATGAAATACAGCTTTAAGTTTATGATAAAAAACGGATAAACAAGTTTATAAATTATTATTTACATTCGACCAAAGATTAATAAAAAATACATTTTTATGACTGGGAAATTTTTCTCTTTGCTTCTATTCACCTCATTATATCTTCAAATATTTGCTGTAGGTCAGCAACAGGATTTTGGTGATATTTCACGAGCCATGCTTGAGATGGAGGTATACGAAAAGGATTCCACAGCGGATGCCGTAGTTTTGTTTGATGTTGGCGAAGTATATGTCACAGAAAAATTAGAAGTCAATTATGAAAGGCATATTCGTATTAAAATATTAACTGATAGGGGGCTTGATGCAGGTGATATTTCAATCAGTTTCCGGGATGATTTTCCTGAACAAGAGATAAAGGGTATTAAAGCTGAATCACAATATATTGATGAAAACGGTAAGGTTATTAAAACAAAGGTTGGCAGAAGAGACAGGTTCGAAAATAAGATTTCAGATACCTGGAAAGAAGTAAAGTTTACTATTCCCGGTTTAAGGAAAGGTTCAGTACTTGAATATAGGTATGAAATGAAATCAGAATCTGCCATAGATATTCCGGATTGGTATTTTCAAAAACAGTATCCGGTAATCTGGAGCGAATATACACTTAGTATTCCTGAATGGTTCGATTACTTAACGTATACCAGAGGTTATCATCCTTTTTATGTAAACGAGGAAGAACCCTATAATGAAATTGCAAATAACAGCTGGGGAGGAGGCTTCGGATACTCAGGTACTAAGTATCATTATATAATGAAGGATGTTCCAGCTATTGAGGCAGAACCTTTTATGAAGGCTAAAGTCGATTATCTTGCTCAAATCAGGTTTCAATTAGCTTCTTATAAATTTCCAACAAGTGCCAGAGAATCGGTTTTGAATTCATGGGCTACAGTATTAGAAGCTATAAACGATTCTGATAACTATGGGAAACGTTTAAAATCAAGCTCTTTACTTAAAGAGAAAACAAACGACGCGATTGAAGGGACAGAGACGGAGCTGGATAAAATGATTGCGATCTATGATCACGTAAGTTCTGTTATGGATTGGAATGAAGATCATAGGTTTTACATAGAGGAAGATCTGGATAAAATATATAAGAAAGGAACAGGTAATGGCAGCGAAATAAACCTGATACTAACTCAAATGCTGAAAGAAGCAGGCATAAATGCAAAACCGGTAGCGATTAGTACTACCAACAATGGTGAAATCATTGGGATATATCCTCTGGATAATCAATTTAATCACACGATTACTAAAGTAGTTATTGATGATAAAGTGTATCTGTTGGATGCCAAAAATGAAAAAAGACCCTACACCTTATTGCCGTCTTCGGCTATAAACGGAAAAGGATTTGTTATCAATGAAAATAATAAGATCGAATGGATAGATCTGAAAAATAATAGCGATAACAGACTAGTTAATTTTGTAAATGTTTCTATTAATGAAGACGGTGAAATTACTGGTAATCTGCAATCTAAAAACTATGGTTACTTGGGTTATTTGTACAAAGAAATTTTATCTCAGGAAGATTCGGTAATGAGCAAAGAAGTTGAAGAAGTTGTTTTTACGAATGCAGATAATCTTAAAATTGATTCAGTACACGTTGATGAAGAAACTGTAAATGAATTTAGTTATTCCGTTGATTTCAGACTTGAAACTGATAATTCGGAAAATGTCATTTACCTGAACCCAATGTTAATTGAAGCGATAACCGAAAACCCTTTTAAAAAGAAAACAAGAACATACCCCATTGACTATGATTACACTTTTAATAAAAGAGTTATCATAAATTTTGAAATACCGGAAGGTTGGGAAATTGCGGAGTATCCTGAATCAAGAGGATATAAATTAACAAAGAATGCAGGCGGGTATGTTAGACTGGTTCAGGTATCCGGGAATAAATTAACCGTGAGATATGACTATATAATTTCACGAAAAAGATTACTTCCAACAGAGTACGACGAACTTCGGTTTATGTATGATGGGATCGTGAAGGATAATACGGAACGCGTTGTAATTAAGAAGGTAGCAGAATGAAAAAAGTATTTTTTTTAACCATACTTGTTGTATCGATTTCCTGTTCAAGTAATAAAGAAATATTTACAGATCAGGATTTTTCGGAAGAACCCATTTCAACTATACTTAGCATGAATGCGCATTCTGTGATAAGAAATAGTGAAACGGTGGTTGAAATTGTAGATGAAGGTACTGCCTACTATACAGTTAAAGAAGCGAAAACTATTTATGATAAAAGTAATAAAGAACTGGCCGAGCTTGTAATTTTTTATGATCAACTAAGAAAAATTGAATATATAAAAGCTAATATTCTCGATAAAGAAGGAAAGATAATAAAATCATTTACAGAGGATGATGCGTTTGATTACAGTGCAGGTGATGGATTTAGTTTTTTCTCTGATAACAGAGTTAAAGTTTTAGGTCTTTATCATAATTCTTTCCCATATACAGTAGAGTTCGAATATAAAATGAAATATGATGGCACAATGTTTCTACCGACATGGTATCCTCAGATGCCCGGACAATCTGTAACAAAAGCCTCTTTGAAAGTGATTGATAAAACTGGTAATGGAGTAAGGTTTTTTTCAAAGAATTTAAAAGATACCGTAAAGGTTAATTATGTAGACGGGAATAAAGAATTGTCATGGGATGTCAATTTTTTAACAGCTAAAGAACGAGAAGTTTTAGGACCACCTGCTCAGGAAATTCTTCCGGTAGTTATGATTGCTCCGACTAAATTTGAAATAGAAAATTCATACGGAGATGCATCAAATTGGAAAGATTTTGGAAAATGGTACTATGAGTTAGGAGAGGGTAGTCGTGTGCTTTCAAATGAAGCCAAAAGAGAAGTTCTGAGTAAAATTGAGGGGCTTACAGATGAAAAACAAATTGTATATGCTTTGTATAATTATCTTCAGACTAAGACAAGATATGTAAGTATTCAGCTTGGTTTAGGAGGCTGGAAGCCGTTTCCTGCAGAATATGTATATGAAAACGAATACGGCGATTGTAAAGCATTAACAAACTATATGCTGGCCATTCTGGAGGAAGCCGGTATTAAATCAAATGCTGTTTTGATCCGAAATGGGATTTCCTCACCACCAATGATTTCAGAATTTTCAAGCAACCAGTTTAATCATGTAATTCTCAGAGTAGAACTCTCAAATGGTGAAGTTATATGGTTAGAATGTACAAGTAAGTATTATCCTCCGGGACATATTGGTGGTGGAAATGAAGGAAAAGAAGCGCTTATGATCAGCGAAAATGGTGGAGAGATTATTAAAACTCCGGAAAGTTCTGAAGCAGAAAATGTATCAGCAACACTTTCTAAAATAAAAATAGATGCTGATGGTACCGCAGAACTTGAAGCTACACGAAAGACAAAAGGAATTATACAAGGAGATATATTAAATACATTAAAACCTATTTCTGAGAAAGCAAGAGAAGAGTGGTTAACCCGGCAGTTAAACTTTAATGATTTCAACATCGTTGAAGCCAGTTTTGATAATATTGTGAACTCAAAGGACGAATCATCATATTTCTTTAAACTAAACCTGAAAGACTATGTGTCCCAAACATCTTCACGTTTATTTGTACCATTAAATAAACTAAATGCATGGTACTTTAAACCGGAAGTTCAAGAAAAAAGGAATCAGGAAATATGGCTTCCTTATTTGTTTACCGAAGAAGATATTTCAGTATTTGAGCTGCCTAGTGGCTATGAGATAGAGTCTATTCCAAAAAATTTCAGGGTAGATAAAAACTTTGGAAATTACTCTGTGGATTACTCGATGTCAGAAGAAGGAGAAGTAGTGTTAACAAGAAAATTGATGATTACCAGTAAAAGACTACCTGCTGATTCTTATGATGATTTTCGTGACTTTTTTACTGCTATAACTCAATCTGATAACAATAATCTAGTGTTGGTAAGAACAGAGTAAAGATTTTCATTTATTTTATAAATGATGATTTTTTTAAAAGTTTTTTTGTAAGGAATTCTTCTGAGCTTGTCTTACTTTACAAACAAAATAACTTAATCCAATACGTAATGAGTTCACTAAATAAAGCACAATTAATCGGAAGACTGGGACAAGATCCCGAAGTAAGATACACGCAAGCAAACACAGCTGTTGCAACATTAAGTATAGCTACAAGCGAGCGTTATAAAGATAGTAATGGCGAGCAACAGGAAAAAACTGAATGGCATCGCGTGGTTGCGTGGGGTAGATTAGCTGAAATCTGTCAGCAATACCTAACTAAAGGATCGTTGGTTTATATTGAAGGTCCTATTCAAACAAGATCATGGGAAGATAATCAGGGTCAAAAAAGATATACTACTGAAATTAAAGCACTCCAAATGACAATGCTGGACAGCAAAGGCAGTGGAAGTGGTGGCGGTAACCAAGGTGGTAATCAAAATTCCGGAAATCAGAATCAACCAATGTCCAGTAATGTGGAACTTGGCAAAGATTTTGATAATATGGATGATGACCTTCCATTCTGATTTTTTATCGAAATAATATGAGCGGTGCAAGGTCAAACTTTCACCGCTTTTTTTATTTTGTTAGGAAGTGTTCTCCTCGTTAAATTCCCATCAATTAAAATATTACATAATTGAGCACACTCATCGAGTTACATAGTTTTATTCTGGCATCCTTAATAGACTTTACAGTCCCTACTATTTCTTCAGAGATAGATTATGTTGTGATCTCGATTCAGTTTGTTGTAATGATCATCGGTTTAGCAGTTTCAGCTATATTTTCAGGATCTGAAGTTGCATTCTTTTCTCTTTCATCAAGACTTGAAAGCCTTACAAACGCAGCGCTTCCTCACGCAGCCGACTCCCGTATTTTAACAATGCTGGATAAACCACGTCGTTTGTTGGCTACAATTTTGATCGGAAATACTTTTGCGAATATTATTGCATCAGTAATGGCGGCCGTGATCACAGGCTCTTTTGTTGCTCATTTTGGTTTGTCGGAAGTAGTTGTGTTTACTGCCGAAGTAGTAGTACTGACGTTTATGATCCTGATCATCAGTGAGATCACACCGAAAATAATCGCTATCAATGATCCTTTAACAGTTTCAAGAAGATGGAGTACATTTATCTACGTTCTGTTTTTGATGCTAAAACCATTCTCAAAATTAATTGCTGACAGCACTATTTTTATGGAAAAGTATCTGCCAAAGCCTTCTAATAAAATGACTACAGATGATATAAGAACGATGGCTGAGGTGAGCGAACAGGATGGATCTATAAAAGAAGATGAAAGGGAAATCATTGAAAATGTGATCGAATTCGGGAATATTACAGTACGTGAGATCATGACCTCCCGCGTTAATATCATTGCTGTTTCAACTCAGGATTCGCTTTCAGATATTTTGGGGATAATTCAGGATAAAGCATTGTCCAGGATGCCATTGTATGAAAATGATCTTGATAATATTCTTGGAGTAATTTATGCAAAAGACATTTTGCCATACCTGAATGATCAGAGAGAGGAGCCCTCATTTAATTGGAAGACTATATCCAGAAATGCCTTGTTTATTCCAGCAACCAAAAAGCTGGATGATCTATTGAGAGACTTTCAGCAGGAGAAAACTCATATAGCAGTCGTTGTAGATGAATATGGAGGAACGGAAGGAATAGTTACTATGGATGATATTCTCGAAGAGTTGGTTGGGGATATCACTGATGAATCGTCTGACGATCAACAATTATATACTCAATTTAAGAACGGGATCTATATTTTTGATGCTCAAATCGATCTTGATGATATGGAGGATGTTGTAAACCTGGAATTAAGTACAGAAAATGATGATTTTGAAACGTTGGGTGGTTTGATCTATCATCTCACCGAAAGCCTGCCCACAGTCGGGGAAAGAGTTACTTATAAAGGATTAGAATGCACGGTTCATTCCGTTCAAAATAATAGGATCAAAAAAGTCCGGGTGAAGTTAACAGAGGATCAAAAAGAAACCTCTGACAAAAAAGACTAACTCTGATGCCTACTGAACTAAGTATTCACAAAGATTTTGATCTTAGTACATTCAATACAATGGGTGTTTCTTCCAAAACGTCTCATTTTGTAGAAATCTCTTCACTTAGTGAATTAGAAAAAGCTGTACAATTTGCTCAAGAAAAAAACCTGGAGATATTAATACTAGGTGGAGGGAGTAATATACTCTTCAAAAAAGATTTTGATGGATTGGTCATCTATAATGGTCTCAATGGAATAGACTTTTTATCCGATACAGAATTAAAAGTAGCTGCCGGACAAAATTGGCACGAACTGGTTTTATTTTGTGTAGAGCATGGACTAGGAGGAATTGAAAATTTATCACTGATTCCGGGATCAGTTGGAGCAGCACCCATTCAAAATATCGGAGCTTATGGTGTTGAACTGGAGGATGTTTTTGTAAGTCTGGAAGCTTTCATGATTGAAACACATGAAATCCGGACATTTAACAAAACCGAATGTAATTTTGGGTACAGAGAAAGTGTCTTTAAAAAAGAACTAAAAGGGAAAGCAGTTATTATTTCTGTAACTCTGAGTTTGACAAAGAACCCGGCAGTAAATACTTCTTATAAAGCCCTTGCTGATTTAATCAAAGATAAAGGAATTCAGAATCCCGGTATCAAGGATATCAGTAATTGTGTAATTGAAATCCGACAAAGCAAGCTTCCCGACCCCAAAAAAATAGGTAATACCGGTAGCTTTTTTAAAAATCCGGTTATTTCTGTACAACTTTTTGACCAGTTGAAAGCAGATTATCCCGATTTGCCCGGCTATCCTGTTACTGAAAGACAGGTTAAAATTCCTGCAGGTTGGTTAATCGATAAAGCGGGTTGGAAGGGCAAAAGGATGGGAGAGGCAGGTGTACATACAAAACAAGCGTTAGTGCTTGTGAACCATGGGAATGCCACCGGAGAAGAAATATGGAACTTAGCGACAGAAATTCGCCTTTCAATAAAAGAGAAATTTAATATCTCGCTTGTACCGGAAGTAAATATAATAGGCTAAAATTAATAAAAGACTCATGGACTCATTTATTAAAACGACAATATTAATAGTAGTTGCAGCACTTGTTTTACCGAGCTGTGTTTCTATTCAAACCAGTCCTGTATCAGGTAATAAAAGAGCTTATGGATATTCTTGGGAGCAGGAACTGAAATTAGGAAAAGAAGCTGATTCGGAAATAATTGCACAATATGGGTTGTACGATGACGAAGAGCTTTCGAACTATGTAAGTAAGCTTGGAAATGAATTGCTCGAGGTTAGCCATTTTAACAGAGAAGACACACCGGAAGAATACAGAAACACTGATTTTACTTTCAGAGTACTTGGTAGTCCGGTAGTAAATGCTTTTGCGCTTCCCGGAGGATATGTTTACGTAACCAGAGGGTTATTGGCTCATCTTGAAAATGAAGCTCAATTAATGGTAGTACTTGGACACGAAATCGGTCATGTAGCTGCAAGACATGCTTCTCAACGAGCCGCTGAACAACAATTTGGCCAATTGGCAATTATAGGAGGAGCAGTTCTTGGAGAATCCGTTGGTTTAGATGGGGGTAATATTTTACAGTTGAGTAGCCAAACTGCACAATTATTATTTCTGAGTTACAGCAGAGATGACGAAAGGGAATCTGATCAACTTGGGGTTGAGTATTCTGCAATGAAAGGATATAAAGCAGCAGAAGGGGGAGAGTTTTTCAGGTCACTGGAAAGAATTTCGGAAAAATCAGGATATAACATTCCATCACATTTATCTTCTCATCCTGATCCCGGTGAAAGAGAAGAAAATATTCCTAAACTAGCTGATGAATGGGCTAAAAAAGGGTATGAACAAACAATAGTTGATAGTGATGAGTACTTAAACCTGATCGATAATATCATGTTTGGTCCTAATCCTCGTGAAGGATTTGAACGAAATGGAATATTTTATCACCCGGATCTGAAATTTCAATTTCCGGTCCCCTCAGGATTCAACGTAATTAACCAGGCATCAGCTGTAATACTGGTAAATGAAGATCAGGATGCCATTGTTCAGTTTTCAATAGACAGTAAGAATTCAACTCCGGAAGCTTCTGTAAAAGAATTTTTAAATCAGGAAGGAGTAAACACGACTGAGCAAAATTCAATCAACCCGAATGGTTTGAACGGATATGAAGCCGAAGCTAACCTCCAACAGGAAGACGGAACTTCATTGACGTTAGATATTACGGCTCTGAGTTATAATGGAAATATTTACCGGTTTCTGAGTTATACTACATCTCAGCAGTTTGGTGAATATGAACAACAATTTGCAACAGTTCCTGCCGGTTTTGACCGACTTACTGACTCATCAATTCTGAATATAAAACCTGTAAGACTGGAACTGGTTAAAACAACAAGATCCGGTTCTTTTTCAAGCTTTTTACCCTCAAACCTGCCAATGAATATTGAACCGTTAGACATAGCAATTATTAATCAAGTTCAATTGGACCAGAATATCTCAGCTGGCAGTTGGATAAAAATACCAAAGCAATAAATGAGAAAACAATATCATATTCGAGAAGTCAATGGCGATACTCTGGCATGGGACGTAGATAAACTCGTTAAAATTTCAGAACATTATCTACCAAAAGAAGTGATGATCGAATCGATTGACGATATCGACAAAAATTTTTGGTTTCAGGGTAAAGATGATGTCCCGTCAGTTCGGGAAATAGCAAAGCACATAGAGTATGCAGAAAAAACAAGTTTCAAATACCCGGTTATTCTTTCAGCAGATGGAAGGGTAATGGATGGTATGCATCGTATTCTGAAGGCTATAATGAAAGGGAAAGAAACAATCAAAGTAGTTCAATTTCTGGAAGACCCTGAGCCGGATCACAAAAACAAATCTTTGAAAGAGCTTAAGTATTAGTTAGAGATTTAACGCCCAGCTTTTTAAGCACATTAAATTCATTCAGCAAAGTTTTATCCAGACTGATGTACGGATATTCGTATCTGTAAGGACGATCTGTTCTAAGCTTCTGAAAGAGGATAGATTTATCCGGGCGTAAATTCAGATTTCTGAGATCGGCATCATATTCTCTCAGAGGATGTAATCTGAGAAGTAACTCATAAGCTGTGTAATTTAACTCAGCCAGATCTATTTTCTTTGACAGGTAAAGCACAGAGGAATCGGGAACTTCTACATCAAAAAAATCAGAAAACTGTTCAACAAGCATTTTTGATGCATTTAATTTTGCTTGTTCTGAATAGCCGGCTATATGAGGAGTAGCAATAAATGCTGCTTCAGCGACTGCTGTATTAAAGTCCGGTTCAGCTTCCCAAACATCTATAATTATATCTGAAACTGTATTTTTACTGATGGCATTAAGAAGAGCTAGTTCATCAATTACTCCACCTCGCGATGCATTAATGATCAGTTTAAAAGAATTAGCAGAGAGTTTAGAGTCATCTAACCAGTGAAATGTGGGATGAGTCCCTTCTTTCTCCAGTGGAACATGAAAAGTAAGGATGTCGCACTCAAGAATATCGTTAAGAGAAGCTGAGCTAAAGTTTTTGTCTCTTTGTTCTCTAGGAGGGTCATAACTCAGGAAAGGAATCTCAAACCGAGAAATTTGATCAGCAACTGCACTTCCTGTTGCTCCGGCTCCGATAATTCCAACTGTCATTTCTGATAGTTCAATTTCTCTTTTTATAGACCAAAGTAAAAGTGATGTGATCACATATTCACTAACCGCATCTGCATTTGATCCTTTAGCATCAATAACCTGTACGCCTTTTGACCTGAAATACTCTTTCTCAATATGATCGCTTCCGGATGAGCCTGTTCCAAGTAGCTTTAATGATCCGGGTATTGTTTCTATGTTTTTGGAATTGAGCTTTGTCACAGTTCTGACAAAGAGAGCATCGTATGTTTCCAAGCCCGGTAACGAATCATTTGGATCGAATGTGGTTAGTTCCACAGTTCCGTTCAAAAATTGATCTAACTTGTAAATGTTTTGGTCGGCGAGAATTTTCAGCAAATTAACACTGTTGAGTGAAAAGATTATTTTATGATTACAGATCCCGGGCAGGCATCAGAAGATAGATTTTCAAAATCACACTCTTCATAATAATATTGAATGTTGGTAAGATGCCAATAGCCTAAAAATACGATTATAAATTCAGATTTAAATTCATCGGAAAGTTCAGTATTAGAAAATAACGTAAAAGACTGTCCATAATTTGCTTCCGTTCCCAATCTTTTTTTAACAGGACTTCCCTGAACCACAAGATATTGTTCATTCAAGTCATCAAAGTACTCCCAACTTCCCCCAAAAGGATAGTGATGCCATTCATTTCCATTCTCAGTTTTTACTTTCTTCACAGAAGGAGGCCAGAGATCCTTAGCAACAATTTGAAAAACAGCAGAATCGGATCTTGCTATAGTTGCGTTTTGAGAAGTACCTGTAACTATATATTTGTACTCTGTGCTTTCTTTTTTTCGAAGCGTTACTTTGAACACATCTTCTCTCAATTTGTCATCAAAATATGCTTCGGAAGTCACAATGAAACCGAAGTTCATAAAAGGGTCTGAAAATTGATCTTCTTTTTTTAAACGGTAAAATCGCCCTGCATCAACATATAAAGTTCCTTCTTTATAATTCAGATCTTCAAAAACTTCAGCTTCATCTCTGTTTGGTAAATATTTAATTTTGCCATCTTTATGGAGTGTTATATCGTCTTTATAGCTGCTTAAGCTTTCTTCTAATTTCTGAGGATAGGGATGAACTATTGTTTTAAAGCTACATCCTGTTAAAAATGAGATTCCAAAAAACAAGAGCAGATAAGCTTTTCCGGAATTGAAGTATGAAAAATCTCTCTTCATGTAGAAGAAATATTAGTTTTTTGGCTATACTTGGGCTATGAATTCAAAGTACAATATTGTTTCCCTAATTCGCAAAAAACGAGACGGAAAAGTTCTTTCCAAGGATGAGATCCGTTTTTTAATTGACTCATACACTGCTGATGAAATTCCTGATTATCAGATCAGTTCATTTCTGATGGCTGCTTTCCTCAACGGGTTGAATGATGAAGAATCCGCTGCATTAACGGAATCTATGCTTCATTCAGGTATAGTTGTGGATCTTTCGCATGTATCAGGAAAGAAAGTAGATAAACATTCTACCGGTGGAGTGGGCGATAAACTATCTCTTATACTTGCGCCCATTGTAGCAAGCGCAGGAGTTCCGGTTCCTATGATATCAGGTCGAGGACTTGGGCATACCGGTGGCACCTTAGATAAATTAGAATCTATTCCCGGTTTTTATGTGGATGTTGATCTGGCTCGTTATAAGGAGATCCTTGAAAAACAGAATCTGGTGCTTGTTGGACAAACAGAGGAAATTGCTCCTGCAGATAAAAGACTTTATGCATTACGAGATGTGACAGCAACTGTAGAATCCATTCCGTTAATTGCCGGCAGCATTATGAGTAAGAAACTTGCCGAAGGAATTGATGCCTTGGTACTGGATGTGAAATACGGTTCCGGTGCTTTTATGAAAACAGAAGAGGATGCCACAAAACTCGCTCAGGCTTTGGTTGGTATTGGAGAGCAATTCGAAAAAGAGACCATCGCTTATCTTACCAATATGAAACAGCCTTTGGGATATAAGATCGGAAACTGGTTCGAGGTAGAAGAATCCATTGACGCTCTGAAAGGTGAAGGACCCGAAGATATTATGGAGATCTCGCACCTGCTTTCCGGAACTATGATCTATTTAGGCGGAAAAGCAGATTCTGTTGAAAAAGGAATAGAAATCAGTAAACAACAAGTTGAAAACGGCGAAGCTTTTCAAAAGTGGCTAGATATTGTGGAAGAACAGGGCGGAGATATTTCATACATCGACAATCCCGGTAAATATCCGAATGCTGATTACGAGTTTGAATTGAAATCATCTGAAGATGGATATATCTCTGAGATGGATGCTTTTGAGATCGGAACCGCTTCTGTTGAGCTTGGAGCAGGAAGAAAAGTCAAAGAAGATGATGTCGATCCACAGGCCGGAATCGTGCTGAAAAAGAAAGTGGGAGATAAAATCACAAAAGGTGAAACAATTTTAGTGGCATATACGAACAAGCCAACCACGATCGAGCCTGTGACCGCTCAGTTGTATGGAGCAGTAACGATCTCAGATACAAAACCTGAAAAGGAGTTTCTGGTTACCAAAGTAGTTGACAAAAATGGGGTTCGGGATTTCCGGCTTTAAAATGTTGAATTACACTAATAATCAGTTAATTTGTATCTAATGAACATAGGGCATTAAAAAAAGGAAAAAAATCATGTTTAAAAGATTCATACGTGCATTAAAATCAATGTTTGGTGGGGTAATAAGCTCCATGGAAGATCCAAAATTAATTTTAGAGCAAAACATTCGTGATCTGAACGATCAAATCCCGCAAATGAATGAAAACATTGCGACGGTTAAAGCAAATTTGATCATGCTTCAGAAGGAGTCTAACCGAAATGAAAAGTTGATCGGTGAACTTACTTCTAAGATAAAATCTGCAATTCAGGCAAATCGTGATGACATTGCTGAGGGATATGCACTTCAACTAGAAAAGGCTAAAGAAAACTTTGCACACACAAAAGATCAGTTAGTTTTTGCTGAAAAGGCTTATGACAAAGCTTTAAAAGTGAAGAAAGTTTTCATGCGTGAAAAGGATCGCAAAATTCAGGAAGCTAAAGAAGCTTTACGTGCTAGTGAAAGAGCTGAATGGCAATCTAAAATTGCTGATACATTAGAGCAGTTTGAAGTTGGCGGTATGGATCAGACTCATGATGAGATGATCAATCGACTAAACGAAAAAACGGCTAAGAATGAAGCTCGAATGGAAATTGCTTTAGACGGTATTGATACTGAGACCATGGAAATTGAAGCGAATGCTGAAAAGATCCGCGCTCAATCATTGGTAGAGCAATTCAAGTTAGAAATGGGTGAATCTTCCGGTTCAATCAATATAGATGAAGAACCAGTTGCTGAAGAATCTCCAAAAAAATCTGTTGGGAATAAAGAGAAAAACTAACGGAGACTCTTATGAGTAACAAAAGTGAAGAAGAACGCGAACGCCTTAAGCAGGAATACAAGGAACATTACCGTCGCATCAAAGAAATAAAAGAGCGCGGTAAAAGGGCTGAGCAAAAAGGAAAGATCGCTCAGGCTGTCAACAACATGAATCCGGATAATTTACTGGAATCAGTTGATGAGTTTCTGGGAAAAGTTCGTGATAAAGTTACTCATGTGGAAGCGCGCCTCGATGTTGCTATGGATAGCATGGATGAGGATTCTGAACTTGAAACAGAAATAAAGAATGAACAGCACGAAGCTGAGTTAAAAAAGCAAAGGGCCAAACAAACCTTACAACAGGTTAAGGCTGAAATGGGGATGCTTTATTCCGAGATCGAAAAAACCGCAGACGAAATAAAAACGGAAAAAACGATCGGGACAAAAAAGGATCAGGAAAAGAATAAAGAAACCGATTCATCACCAGGCAACGATACAGAGAAAGAGTAATGTCAGCAGACGAACTAAACATCAATTATACTCGCGAAGCATTTATGAATCCCATTAACCTGGGAGGATTATTGATCGCAACACTTACCGCTTTTTTCATCAGCGATTTTGGAGATGCTTCAAGTGTGATGCTAACCACAGTGTTTGGTTTAGAGCTGATGTACTTGGGTATAGTTCCTAAGCTGCCTCGTTTCAGAAAAAAGACAGAACTTAAAAAGATCAAAGAGCGCCACGCTTCCAGTAATGAAAAAGATCTGTTTCAATCGCTGGATTCTGCCAGCCAGAAACGCTTTTTAGTGCTCAAACATCTTGCTAAAATGGTGCAAGAAAATTTTGAAAAACTCCCGTACAGTTCACAGGGTTTGCTGGACAACATCGGTAAGAAAATTGAAGAACTGTTAGGAAATTACCTCACACTTCTGGATCTGATAAAGCGCTATGAAGTGTACCTGAATACTTCTCTTGAAACAAATCTCAAAGAAGAAGTAATCCGACAAATAGAAGAAATTAAGACGATCGACTCAGAAAAACTGAAGCGTACAAAAGCACGTCGTGTGGCGATTATGCAAAAAAGGCTTCAGAAATTTAAGATCGCAAAAGAGAAATATTTAGTGTGTGAAACTCATTTGGAAACCATAGAAGACGCTGTCAGATATATCTACGAGCAATCTATGACCATGAGTAATCCGGAAGAAATTGGCTTCCAATTAGATAACTTGTTAACCGAAGTGGATGAAACTTCGCAATTGATTGACGACCTAGATCAGGATATCTTACCTGAGTACACTACAGAATGGGAAACTGAATTGGACTTTGATTCTATTTTAGATGAACTTTCTGATGATGTATCAAACGTGTCAAGTACAAAGAAACAAGTTAAAGAATAATTCATGAGCTTATCATTTGAAACACTACTTCTGGATGTAGATGAATCAGGAGTATGTGTACTTACTGTAAACCGTCCCGACAAAATGAACGCGTTAAATAATCAGGTTTTTGAAGAGCTTGATTCAGCGCTAGATCATATAAGAGAGAGCAAAGAAATTAAGGCGCTTATAGTAACCGGTGCAGGCGATAAAGCTTTTGTAGCCGGAGCCGATATCAAAGAATTAAATACTCTGGGAGATTCAGAAGCAAAAAAGAAATCACTTCGTGGGCAAAGAGTTTTTCAGAAACTGGAAGACCTGACTATACCTGCAATTGCAGCCGTTAATGGTTATGCTTTGGGTGGAGGATGTGAATTTGCAATGGCTTGTCATATTCGTATTGCTTCTGAAAATGCATTGTTGGGTTTACCTGAAGTCAGCCTGGGTTTAATCCCGGGATATGGAGGAACTCAACGTTTACCGAAATTAGTTGGAGAAGCTAAAGCTCTTGAATTGACACTTTCAGGCAGATTTGCAAAGGCCGACGAAGCTAAAGAAATTGGATTAGTCAATCAGGTAGCTGAAGAATCAGCATTAGAGTCAGCTAAAGAAATGGCCAAAAGTATGCTTAAACAGGGACCACTTGCTTTAAAAAATGCTATCTTGGCAATTAAAGAATCTGGCAATGAGTCAGGGTATAATTCCGAAGCAAATTTATTTGGAGAATTGTACAACACTGATGATTTTAAAGAAGGTACAAGTGCGTTTCTGGAAAAAAGGAAACCAACTTTTACCGGTAAATAAGAACTAACATTTCGTTAATGAAAGACGAACCTCCATCGAGTTTCAAATATTGTAAAGAAGTAGAAAAGGGAGCCAAATAAATTATGGAATGGCTTCTCATTACCGGAACTATTTTATTGAGCGGATTTTTTTCGGGATCCGAAATTGCATTTGTAACTGCAAATAAACTTAAACTTGAAGTAGCTTCCAGAAAAAACAATCTCATCTCAAGTTCGATAGGATTTTTTACTAAAAATCCGGACACTTTTCTCACGACTACTTTAGTTGGAAATAACATCGTAAATGTAGTCTATGCTACTTTAATGGCTCTGTTTCTTGTAGAACCCATTATGCATTACACCGAATTGTGGTTTGGTGTTGAGCCATCATCATTTCAGATATTGGCAATACAAACGTTTATAGCTTCACTCATTATTATGCTTTTTGGCGAGATACTCCCTAAAGCAATTTTTAGAGCGCAGGCAGATATCATGGTTAATGTGATAGCACTTCCATTGAGATTATTTTACTGGATATTAAGACCGTTGATTGCAATAGCAAACGGATCTTCCAATGTGTTAATTAAATGGTTAGTTCCTGATGCAGAAAAAACCGAACAGTTTTACCGAAGACAGGATGTGGAGCTGATCGTAAAGGAACTGCGTGAAAGTGGCGGAAGTGAAGATATTGATGAAGATGACTCTGAGATTCTGCACAATGTTCTCGAGCTTTCGAATATGCGAGTTAAGGAATCTATGATTCCACGTATCGATATTGAAGCTGTGGATAAATCTACACCAATTGAAGAAGTACTGAATACCATGATCGAATCGGGACATTCTAAACTTCCTGTATACCGGGACAGTATTGATGATGTGATAGGCGTTGTATTTGCTCATGATTTTTTCAAAAACCCGAAGACACTTCATGAGATCATTCGTCCGATAAAACTGGTTCCTTCCAGTAAAAAATCCAAAGATCTGATGCAGGAATTTCGTCAGTCTAATTTATCAGTGGCAATTGTTCTGGATGAGTATGGTGGAACAGCAGGTATGATCACCATTGAAGATCTGCTTGAAGAAGTGGTAGGAGATATTCAGGATGAATACGATACAGATAGCGAATTAATGAAGCGAATAGCTCCCAATAATTTTGTAGTAAGCGGAAATGTAGAGATCGACGAGTTAATGAATGCATACGAAGAAATTGAAATTCCTTTGGAACCTTCTCAGTATGATACCGTAGCGGGGTATGTTATCAATCATTTGGGGCGCATTCCAAAAGTGAATGAAGAAGTGCTGATTGAAGGCAATAAATTCATTATTAGTAAGGCGACTCAAAGCCGAATTGAGACAATAAGACTAACTATTATTGAGTAGGGCATATGTTTGATCATTATCCGAAGTGGTCGCAGGAATTTGCGAGAAAATACCTTAGCAGAACCATAAACACTTTTTTAATTCACGGTAACGTGCACGATCTGGTTGCACTCAAAACCGATGAAGGCACTGAATTCAATCGATTGAAATCATTTCTCTCAGACGAATTTTTTGGAGCCCGCGATTTCGTTGTGTTCTATGACAGAGCCTCCGGAATTTATTTCAGAGATAAAGAATCTCAACAGGATTTCAATCAGGCTATAGCAGGACGAGACAGTATTGTTGGAACTGATTACGCCAAAAAGATGCCTAAAGATCCTGTCCGGGTGATGTCTTTGCTGGAGCAGTACTTCAGACTTCGTTTAGATCAGAAGAAAAGTATAGCACTCATTATTGATTATGCTGAAACGATCGTGCCAATGAGTGATGCAGGTTCAACCGGAAATGAGGACAGAACTTCTCAGGTTTATTTATCACGTTGGGCACATGACCCTATGTTTTTGGCTTCGGATTTTACTTGTGTGATGATCACCGAAAATCTTGCAGATCTGAATAAAACCATTGTTCAGAATCCTTATACCACAGAGATCAAGATCAATATTCCGGGAGAAGAAGATCGTTTGGCGTTTGTAAAATATGAGACACAAAACGACGATTTCAAAAAATTATCAGAAGTTTCTCCATCGATCATAGCTCAGCAAACGGCCGGATTGAATTATGTGAATATCCGAAGTGTGCTTTCGAATGCTCGTGAAAATCAGGAAAAGATCACTTTCGATGGATTATCGGAAAACAAAAAAGATCTGATCGAAGCGGAAGCTTATGGATTATTGGAATTTGTGGAAACGCCGTATTCGCTCGATAACGTTGCCGGCCACACTCATGTGAAGCAACACCTTCGTCAGGCGGTTAAAGCGCTTAAAGCAGGCCGACAGGATGTAATGCCGATGGGTTACCTGGTTTGTGGTCCTGTAGGAACGGGAAAAACTTTTTTGGTGACTTGTTTTGCAAGTGAAGTTGGAATCCCGATGGTAAAACTGAAGAATTTCAGAAGCCAATGGCAGGGTGTAACGGAAGGAAATCTCGAAAAGATCTTGTCTCTGCTAAAAGCGATGTCGCCGGTAGCGGTGATGATCGATGAAGCGGATGCTTATCTGGGTGATAGAAATGCAGGAGGAGACAGCGGAGTTTCCAGCCGTGTATTCTCGCAGATCGCTACTTTTATGAGTGATACCACGAATCGTGGTAAAATTGTTTGGTTTTTGATGACGGCTCGTCCTGATCTAATGCCAATCGATTTAAAGCGACAGGGTAGGGCGGAAGAGCATTTAGCATTGTTTCCACCACACTCCAAAGAAGAGCGTATCGAGTTGTATGAAGCCATGGCTAAGAAAACCAGTCTGAAGCTTACCGAAGATTATATTCCTGCAGTAGTTCAGCAAGGTTTAAAAACATTCTCGGGAGCTGATATGGAAGCAGCTTTAACGAGGGCCAAATTCCGTGCAGCGGCAGAAGGAAGAAAGAAAGTCACGCCGGAAATTCTGGATGCAGCGTTAGCAGATTTCATTCCACCAACCTATCCGGAAGAGGTGGAGTTACAGACTCTGAATGCAGTGATCGAATGTACATCTAAAGAATTGCTTCCTGAGCGTTACCGCGAAATGGATCGAAATGAGATTCTTTCTACGATCGAGGAATTGAAGTTTAGAGTAGGTTAGGTTTTAAGAAACAAAAGACAAACCACAAATTTCAAATTACAAAAGTGTAATTGTCAGATTCTCCATCCTAAGCTCTTGCTTGGGATGGTTTTAAGGGAGCTCCTGCTCCCCATATTTTTATTCAAGATCATTATAGTCATATTCCAACTTTTGACTTAACACATCTAACTGAAAAAGCATAAGTCGGATGCTGAGATGCTACCCTGATGGAGTCATTACCAAGTTCAAAAATATAAGTCCAAATAAAATGCTCTTCTTCTTTTGAGTTTGACCAAAATAGTGTTTTTGACTTAAAATGATTCTCATATTCGCCGTTATTTCCAAATCCCGCTGGCCTTACTGTAAAGCTGCTGCTATTGGAATTTACTTCGCCTTCCCAATATTGACTATCCTTATAAATACCGGCAACATTATCTCCGTTTGATTCAAGTAGCCTTTTCCAATCTTCATTTGTTGGGAGTTCCCATCCATTAGGACAAATCTGGCTCGCTGTTTCAAAATCATATAATAATCCAAACGTTTCTATATAAGTTGAGTCATCATTTGGGAAATAGTATTCTACAGGGTTTCCAGATTTATCTTGTTTAGCCTTCAGATTCTCTGTCATCCAAAAAGTGTCTCCATACTTTTTTACTAAATATTTTTTGCCATCTGAATCAACCAAAACTGATTCTTGAATTGGATTGCAGTAGGTAATTATGACCAAGAGTATGATTAATAATTGCTTTAATTTCATGAATGAGAATTTATGATCATTATTCAAACATCGCTTTTAAAGATTGATTGTAAATGTTCAGCCTTGGGAGATTTTCATAGCTACCGCTGTTCACAAGCAGAATAAATGTCGCATCATGTTCCGGAAAGTACTGGGCAATTGAAAGAAATCCGTCAATACCACCTGTGTGACCAACTGAAAATCCGTAGTCCGTATTATTATGTTCTATGCCCAATCCGTTTTGAAAATGACCAAATTCTTCATCTATCCATCCTTCGGGTAAATCGAACCAAGCTGTCATTTCGGTCAGTGAATTGTTCGAAATTAATTGACCTTTCATCAAGGCTTCAAAGAAAATACCTAAGTCGTAAGCATTTATGACAATTCCACCATCAGCTGTATTCAATTCGTCTTTATAAAGAAACTCACTTTCTACGTATTGACCATTCCCATAAATATCTACATATCCTTTTACTACATCACCGGGAATAGGAATTTCCTTTCCGAAATATGCACTTGCCAAATTCAATGGCGTAAATACTTCATTTTGATATACAGTCTCAAGTGATAGTCCTGATACATTTTCTAAAATAATCCCTAAGAGCAGAAAATTAGTGTTCGAATAGAAATAAGTTGCTCCTAAGCTATGAGTTGCTGATTTACCATATGCATATTTAAGGACATCTTCTTGTCTCCAGTTATTGTACTCCTTATTGATACGGTCTAATTCATATTTTAAGGTGTAATAATCAGCGATCCCACTGGTGTGATTTAGCAGATGCTTAATTTTAGCATCTTCAGCGTTTTCAATTTGACTAACAACATCATTGCTTAGCCATTTAGAAATATTATCATCCAAAGAAATCATGCCCTCGTCAATATATCTGAACACGGCAGCTGCCGTAAATACTTTACTAATGCTAGCAATTAGAAACCTATTACAAGCTTGTAAATCAATATTAGATGAAATATCAGCCTTGCCACTTGAACCAGCCCAGGCTCCATGTTGATCTTTTATCATTATTGAAGCCCCTACAAGACCAAGCTTACGATTTTCGTCTAAAATTGATTGGTAAATAGCCGCCTTTGGATGATTATCAAATGAAAGTTGATTTACAAATTCACAGCTATAAGTATCTTTTGGTACAATCTCATTCATTTCACACGAGAAAAAGCCAAGAGATAGAATGATTGAAATAAAGTATGCTAATTTTCTTGACATCTTATTTTGAGTTTAATTGATAGGAGATTCCGATTTTTACAAATGAATGGATCATTACCGGAATACCATTGGCGAAAGGAGATTCAATAGCGAGTTCCTGTCTTATAAAAGGATGAATATTTTCACTTTTGATATAGGTTATTCCAATACCAACTCCTGCAAGAACATGAGGTCTTCCGTATTGAGTAATCTTTTCAAAATCACCTGTATGTTTGTTTAGCTCATAGACTTCACCGGGATAAAATGTATGCATGTATCCCAAATTTCCAATTATATCAATGGTTAGAGTTGACTTAATAATTGGTCTGTAATGGTATTCGCCTTTTAAGTAAAAAGCGTTTGCAATTTTTTTATGATGAAATCCACCTATTCCTAGATTCCAACTTGTTATCGATTTTTCTCTTTTTTTCTCATTAAAGGTTAATACAATTTCTCCTCCGGGGTGGATAGGTAGAGATCTGGTAAATGGTAAGGCTGTACTTTCTTTCGAACCAGCTAACGATACCCGCTCAATTAATTGTGCTTTTGAAGATTTCCAAAAAGTAACAAAAAAAAGAAAAACTAAGATTTTTTTCATTTAGAACATTTATTTGTTTCTGCTAGTAAATAAAAGGTCTTTAGATTTTCTTTTCATTGAACTAGATCAAGAAATGATTTTCTTCTCAACCGGGAAAGCATTTCTGGGGTCATATTGAGATAAGAGGCTATTATGTAGTGGGGTATTCGATTGAAAAGCTCTCTATGTGTATTGCAGAAGTTTGCAAATCTCTCTTCAGCCGAATCTGAGATAAGCGCGATTTCCTTTTGGTGTTTTTCTAGAATGAACTCTGTTAGCTTTTGATATCTAAACCTTTCAAACTCTCTATCTTTTTCCATTAGCGTGTCCAGACTTTTCTTATTCCATTTGATCAGATGAACCTTAGTTAAAGCCTCGCAGGATATATAAGATGGTTCATTTCTAAAGAAACTTACGACCGATGAATAGAAAAAATCGTTTTCCACAGATATTCGAATGGTTTTCTCATTTCCGCTTTGATCAATTATGTAATGTCTTACTACCCCTTGTAACAAAAAATACATATGATTCGAAATCTCACCATGATCCAGAATTAATGATCTCTTTTTGAGATTTAATTCGTCTCCGCATTTAATTAGTCTTTCTAAGACTCTGGTTTGCATGAAAAATATATTTCTATATATGGCTGTTTACTTCTCTTTAAAAGAAACTTCCCTTCCAAATTGCTCAATTACAACTGAATCGTTTTTCAAAGTAAGGGTAGCTGAGTTCTCGCCATATGGAAAACCATCAATAAATAACTGATTTTTACCAATAGGATAGGCTTTCATTTTTCGTGGAACTTTTGGAGAGTAAAAATCACGATCGTAAACTCCCATAACTTTTCCCTCTTCATTGAAGTATACGATCAGATGTAAACTGCCATTAGCTCCTTTCATTCGTAGCATTGCAGAGCTTTCATAAACCAGAAAGGGGATGAGCTCTAAATTATCACCAACTCTTTTTTTCATGGGACCAAAACCCAACCTGAACAATCCGGAATAAGCAACAAATTTCATTTCTCCATTACAGTATGAAGCGAATCTCCAGTATTGACCTTTCTCTAAATGGTTAGCGATGTTCAGTACTTTTTTGTTTAGCTCAGAATCAGGAGCTACCGGTGTATTTGGTATAATTTCAGAAAGGTTTGAACCACTATAGAATACATAATTTCCTCTTTCTGATTGCTGAATGAGTAATTGTTCTCCGGAATCTAATAGGATACTGTCAGAAGCTATTTTATGTTCAGAGCGCTGTGGATGTATTTCAATTTCTCTTCCACTTTTAAGATCCCATATATTATTTGAAAGAGAACGAATCTTAGACCCGCTTTTTCCAAAATCATTGATGCTTTCGAACGATCGATTGGTAAGCAATACATGATGATCTTTAGTGTTTGGATCGAAACTGAGAAAACTGATAAAGCCGTATGTTCCTCCGTCGTGTTCAACAATGCCTTCTCTTGTGATCTGCCATCCATAGCCGTAACCAACATTTCCCAGGTCTTTGGTATGATTGGTAATAAACGTTTCTCTCAATTCCGGGGTAAGGAAATTATCGCCGGTTATTACTTCAACCCATGTGGAAAGATCGTGAGTAGTTGAATAAACTCCGCCGGCACCAATCGACCAGGAATAATGATATAAAGGAGCTCTTTCAATATTAGCAGGCAAATATCCAAAGTAGGGTAGAGCGGAATTTGAATCTGGCAAAAAGGAGGTGTTTTCTAACCCATAAGCATCAAAAAGCTTTGTTTGGAGGTAATCTTCAAAACTTATTCCGGATACATTTTCAATAATTGCAGCTAGTAATACATATCCGGAATTGCTGTAATTGAATTCTTTACCGGGTGAACTTATCAGTTTTCCTGCCGAAAATTTTGCTATCAGATCTTTAAGATCAATACGTTGTTCTTGAGGAAAGAAAATATCAAGTCCTTGCTCTGTTTGGTAAATGCTAGGGATCTCACTTGTATGAGTAAGCAACTGATGAATGGTCACCTTTGTCCATTTATTATTCGCAAAGCTTCCTAAATGGTCATTAATTGGATCATCTGTATTGATCTTTCCAACATGAACTAAATGCAAAATAGCGGCAGCAGTAAATTGCTTGGTCAATGACCCGATATCAAATCTTGTATATTTTTGAAAAGAAATTTCTTGTTCAAGATCAGCATAACCGAATGAAGCTTCATAGTTTATTGAATTCGATGTTTGCACCAGAACATTACCATTAAAGTGATGATAGTCGGATTCTCTTTCAAAGAGATCTTGCACCTGTGCATTTGTTACAGAAGTAATTAGGAGAAAAAATAATAAAGTGTATATCTTCATGATAGAATTTAATGTAGGGTTGAAATTTAACCTCTTTTACTATCCTGAATACCGCAGGTTTAAGGTATGTGACGGATTACCATATTTTGTATACCAATGACGGACTTAATTTTTAAACAGATACCAACGTATATAAAAGCGATGCCAAGGAAGGTGAAGGTTGTTCATCTTTTGGTGTGGTTGAGTGGTATCCTGATTTTAAATTGGCCGGGCTCTGACTTTACGATCGGTGTATTTCACAGTTCTGACAACTCTCTGTTAATGACCAGCATTTACGGAGCTTTGATGAACGCAGTACTTTTTTATGGAGTGATTCTTTTAGTTTTGGATTGGTTCAGATCAGATCTAAAAAAGTTTATTGTCAAACTTGGTCAGTTATTTTTCCTGCTTACAATTTCTGAGATACTGCTGGACTTCATTTATTTTTATGCTTTCTACAAAGCCCTGCCGGAATGGGTCATATTTGATATGCTGACAGGTCCGTTATTAATGAACGGCATCTTCTTTTTGATCCCCGGATTGGTTTACGGAATTATCAAAGATGGGAGGGAGGGTAATTCTGGAGAACCCGTTCAAAAGATCGTGATCAAAGATGGAAGTAAAGAGATTTTTATAGATCCTTCTGAGTTATACTTTATTAAGAGCGATGGTAATTATGCTGTTTATCATACTGAAAAAGGGAAGGTTATGGTTCGAGATAGCCTTTCGTCTCTTGAAAAAGAATTGCCGGATATATTTAAAAGAAGTCACCGTTCATTCATTGTAAATACAACTCACATCCGCTCCAAAACTTATGATACGCTAGTGATCAAAGAGGAAAAGATTCCGATAGGTAGAACATACGCGAAAGAGTTTAGGTGAAAAAGGAGAGAGAGCGTAATTTTTATAACAAAAGCGAGGAACAGCCAAAGTTTACTATTTCAAGACCTGATCCATCACCCAGGCAGTATGAGTAGCTGAATTTCCGGAAGAAGGGTGCAAAAAGTTCCTGTCAATCAATTCTCTTTTCATATTCTCAACATGATAAAACTGAATGTGTTTGGGATGTTCTATAAAGACTTTCTCTTGTTTGGTTTCGCTATCTAGTTCAACATCCTCGTTCTTAAAAACAGAAAATCGGATCGTTCCTTTACTGCCGATGATCTCAACTTCATCTTCATAACGATAACTTCCAAAATTCCAGCTTCCCGAGCCGGTGATTCCATTTTCGTAAATCCATGAACCCGTAACCGCATCCTTAGCAGTGTATAAGCCGAGTTGATTGGTGCTTATTCCTTTAGCTGTTTGAACAGATCCGAAATAGAAACTGAATAGATCTAGTCCATGGCAAGCCAGATCGTCGAAATAGCCGGCCTTGGCTATTTTGGCATCAGTACGCCAATTATAAGTACCAAGAAGATCGATCTCTTTTGGAGGACAGGAGTAGTTCCAGTTTATATGCCTGACCTCTCCGATGTACTTTTGATCAAGCCATTCTTTGATTTTAAGAAAACGAGGTAATGACCTGCGGTAATAAGCTACAAACAAGGGGATTTTTTCAATTTCGAAAGCCAGTGTAATCTCTTTGCATTCCTCATAGCTTGGTGCCATTGGTTTTTCAATACAGCACGGTTTTCCGGCTTTTGCAACTTTGAGAGCATATTCTAAATGAGAGTCGGGAGGAGTGGCGATATAAACAGCGTCAACGTCATCATCATTGATCAAGAGATCAGCATCGGTGTAATGCTTTTTAACTTTATGACGCTCAGCGTAATCTTTCACTTTTTCTTCATCGCGCCTCATTACAGCAACTAGCTCAAAGCCATCAACTTTTTGGTATGCAGGACCGCTTTTAACTTCCGTTACATTTCCACAGCCAATAATTCCCCAACCTATAGTTTTCGAATTCATTTCTTATGCATGTCTAATGGTTCGCGTCTTTACCGTTCTTGTAGGACATGGTCTAAACACCTTTCTTAGTTGCGTTTTTACCAATCTAATGGAAAGTCTGCTTCGCTATAACCAATAACCCAAGGCCAGTATAGTGGTGTTTCAACGCCGTGATACCAAAGCCTCATTTTCCCATTTTCAATAATTCCATCTGGTGCGGTTACTTCTCCTGCCCAAGAATTATTAGGATTTATTATGGCCTCCGGATAAACATCATAAGGCCCTGCAAAGTTACTTGATCTGGCTATACCAATTGACATATCTGTTGAGAATGGTATGTACCATTCATTTTTTTCTGCTGAATAAATTAGTGATGTCTCATTAATATCCGGACTGTAGATAACTTCAGATGATTCTATTATAGGAGTAGTTAGCTTTGTCCAATTGACACCATTGGATGAAGTAGCACCTATGATCTTAAATCCAGCGTTAGGTCCAGTCCAGTCTTGTGCAACATTCCATGCAGTATATAACATAAAGAATTGTCCGTCCACATATTGAACGGCAGGACTGGTCATGGCATGTCTGTCATTTGAATTAATATTACTGAGGTCTCTTCCTAAGATTGGACCGTTTTCACTGGAAGGATGTCGGATGAAATCAATTCCATTGGTGGAAATAGCCAAGCCAATTTCATAGTTTTCTACGTGATCATTATCACTTTCGTTTTCTCTGTAACCGGTGTAATACATATAATACAGGTCGTTTACCTTTACTACGTCAACCGTTTCCAACGTTTGATCCCAGTTATCAGGTTGACCGCTAATGGCTCCATAATCTTCATTGGTATTTCCATCCGGAACAATCCAATTATTACCATTATCCAAAGAGAATACTACACCAATTTCATAATCAGCGGCTGAAAAATACATGAAAAGAGTATCGGAAACTCTTACTACCGATGGGTCAGCTGCAAGATCCAAGGGACTCGTATATACCGGATCAGCATTTGTTTCGAAAAAAGTATCTTCCGGGGTAACAGGATTGTCTTTACTGCATGAAGCAAGGAGGATAATTAATACTAATAACGTTAGTATATTTTTCATGATTATATTTATTAACGTCTTGGTATATAATGTGTTGCGCAGGCTATTACAAGTGATCCACTAGTAATGTAGTTGTGACTTCGTTATTTTATTTACAGTTTTTGAGTTCAATACAATCAATTCTATCCAGAATATCAGTATAAATCGTCTTAAGATTATTAATTCCTTCATAGAATACCATATTACCTTGTGACCAATATTTTAAAAGTTCTATTATGTTAGAGTCGTTCTCTATTTCATTAAAATCCATAAAAGTCTTGTAATATGTACTATCAGATTCTTTAATGAGAACACTATTTCTATATGGAATAAAAGTAGCTTCGTGGGAAACGGTCTCGGCTATGCGTAGTGCGGGTTTTCAAAGCACTTCACTTTCCGTTTGGCTGTTAGTTTATTTATTGTAATTACTTTCATATCATCACTTTAGCCCGCATTGCGTATAGCCAATGTTGTAGCCAGTGCTTTATTCATTTTCCGAGTTTTAATATTCTTATCGCTCCTTGAATTACCAAACCGAAAACGATTGTTCCGATTATTAAGTCAGGTTTATTTGAGTCCAACCATTTGACTAAAAGTCCTGCTGTTATCACTCCCAAATTTATTATCACGTCATTTGAAGTAAAAATCATACTTGCTTTCATATGAGCTTCTTCTTTACTCTTTGATTTTTGAAGCAAATACAAACAAATTCCGTTTGCAATAAGTGCAAAAATCGAAACGATTATCATAGTCGAAAAGTCGGGCAATTTTTCTGCTCCGAAAAATCTCCTTAAAACTTCTACAAATCCGATTATTGCAAGTGTTATTTGAAAGTATCCTGCAAGTTTAGCAATCCGTTTTTTCCTTGTTAAAGTTCCGCCAACTGCAAACAAACTAATTCCATAAACAAAACTGTCTGCAAGCATATCCAAACTGTCTGCAACCAATCCCATAGATTTTGAGATTAGTCCGGTTGTCATTTCGATAACAAAAAAGGCGAAATTGATTCCGAGTACAGTCCAAAGTAGTTTTTTCTGGTTCGTATTTTCCTTAAAGTTTGTTTGGTCGGTTTGTTCGGTCGAGATTTTCTTTCCACCTAAATTCAGTTCGATTACAGACTTTTCGATTTGTTCAATGTGTCCGTTATGGAAAACAGTCAATATTCGGTTTGGTATGTCAAAGTCCAAATGTGCAATGCTTGAAATTCCGTCCAATTTCATTCGGATTAAGTTCTCTTCCGAAGGACAGTCCATTTTGGTTATTTCAAATATTGTTTTTTCCATTCACAGTTTCGTTTTCCGCATTGGCTACAACATAAGAATATGACGCATTTAGTTCATCATATCCCAGTTTCATGTTTAAGTTTTATTCAACATATTCTACTAAATTTAAAGAATATAATGAATACAAAAGATTTATTATCAAAGTACAAACATCAGCTTATTCTTAAAAATTATAGTTCAAATACAGTAAATGCTTATTTGAACGGATTAAAATTATTTCTTGGTTTTATAAAGGCCAAAAAGCTTAAAGAGGTTGGTGAAAAGGAATTGGAAAATTACTTTTACCATTGTAAGCAAAATTTAGGCTACAGTTATTCTACTATGAAGCAACATCTTGCTTCTATTAAGTTTTTATATGAAAACGTGCTTCTGGAAAAAAGTGATTTCGATTTCAATATAAAAATGAAAAAACCTTCTACCATACCAGAAGTGCTGTCAGTGGAAGAAGTACAAAGATTTCTAAATACATTTACTAATTTGAAGCATAAAGCAATTTTTACTCTTTGTTATTCGGCAGGGTTACGTTTAGGAGAGATCCTCAATATCAAAATTAGTGATATTGATTCAGACCGTATGCAAATTCGTATTAACCAAGCCAAAGGGAATAAGGACAGATATTCTATTTTATCACCAAAAGTTTTAGAGCTACTAAGAAAGTATGTGAAAGAGTACAAACCGTCAGAATATTTATTTGAAGGACAGAATGGAGGGAAATATTCGAGCGCTTCTGTTCAACAACTAATGAGGAGACATAGAAAAAAAGCCAATATCAAAAAGAAAGCCACTCCGCATACATTGCGTCATTCTTTCGCTACTCATCTTCTGGATAACGGAACCGACATTCGTTTTATTCAGGAATTATTAGGGCATCAACATATTTCTACAACTCAGATTTATACACATGTAAGCTCACGAAGCATGAAAGATGTTAAAAGTCCGATAGAGAACTTAGATATTTAAGTTCTTAATAATTCACCCAACACCGTATCAAAATCCTTCTCCAACTTAGGCTCAAATTCTTCTCCGGTGAGTAAACCGAATAATTCAGCATAGCGCTCGTACACTTCCATTCGGAAGGAGTCGGGGAGATCAGGTAGTGTTTGTCCATCTAAACCTTGGAAGTTGTGTTCCATTAACCATTCCCGAAGAAATTCCTTAGAGAGTTGTTTTTGTGGCTCGCCTTTAGCTTGACGTTCTTCATAACCATCTGAATAAAAGTAACGGGAAGAATCGGTGGTATGAACTTCATCGATCAATGTGAGTTCACCGTTGTACAATCCAAATTCGTATTTAGTATCTACCAGGATCAATCCTTGTTTGGCAGCGACTTCAGTACCCCGCTCAAAAAGTTTGAAAGCTGTTTCTCTGATCTGATTCCAAAGTTTTTCATCAACGATTCCACGCTTAAGAATATCGACTTCTGAGATGTCTTCATCATGTCCTTCCGTTGCTTTGGTAGCAGGGGTGAGGAGAGGTTCCGGAAACTTATCATGTTCTTTCAATCCTTCGGGAAGCGGAGCTCCGCATAATTCTCTTAATCCCGACTTGTAAGTTCTCCATGCATGTCCGGTTAAATAACCACGGATCACAACTTCAATAGGAACCGGATCACATTTTTTGGCGATCGTTACATTCGGATGTGGAACATCAATAATGTGAGTAGCAGCGATATCTTTAACTTTCTCAAAAGAAAAAGCAGCCATTTGATTCAGTATCTGACCTTTAAAAGGAATGGCTTGTTTCATGATATAGTCGAAAGCAGAAATGCGATCAGTTACAACAATGCCTAGCTTATCTGATCCAAGATCATATACCTCGCGGACTTTTCCTTTGTAGGATTGTAATCCTTCAACAGCTGTTTCTGTAATACAATGATCGAGTGCTTCCTGAGTAGTAAAGTTTGCGTTCACTTTATTTTTTAGAATTTTTAGTTGATCCCCGTTCTATAAGTTCGGGATCTATAGTTGTCTGAATGAGATTCTGGTCCGGATTTTGAATAATTTCTGCTAATCTGGAAGTAGCCTGAACTCCCGTGGAATACATTTTCTGATTCACAGTAGTCAGGTCCATATACTTTGAAAATTTGATGTTATCATAGCCCATCAAAGCGATGTCTTCAGGAACACTCATCCCAAGTTTGTTGATAGCATGAATAGCTCCAAGTGCCTGTGTATCATTAGCACAGAAAATAGCATCCGGAAATTTGCCCATTTCAGCATATTTATTGATGGCTTCAAATCCTGCTTCTTCTGTAAAACCACCATGTTTTTCAGAATCACCGGTAATGAAAAGGCTATCATCAATATTCATTTTATAATTCTTTAGGGCGTCAATAAAACCTCGCTCACGTTCGGAAGAAGATTTGTTTTTGGTCACAGTACTGATCATTCCAATGTTTTGGAATCCATTTTTCACCAAATGTTCACCAGACATATATCCGCCTTTGTAATCATTCAGCATAAAATAATTATAACTTTCATGTGCAGAGTTTACCAAAACAACGGGTGTTTGAGTAGACTGTAAAACTTCATGAATTTTATCAGTTACATCTATGGAAAGCAGGATAAGGGCATCAGCTGTTCCTCTGTCAAAGAAATTATGAACAGCTTCTTCAGGATTCTTTGATCCGGTGTTATACAAGATAATATCCAGATCCATTTTACTGATCTCATCCTTAACACCTTTCAATACTTCATTGAAGAACGGAGTGGTAAAAGAAGGTACAGCGATGGCAAGCATTTGCGGTTCTTTGCTGGCCAGTTTCCGTGCATTTACCTGTGGACGGAAATTCAGTTCCTTAATTACATCATTAACTTTCACTTTGGTGTCCTCGGATACATTTTGAGAACCATTCAATACTCTTGATACCGTAGAGATAGCAACCCCGGCTCTTTTAGCTACCTCATAAATTGTCACTTTTTTATTCATACACACTCCTGATGTAAGATGTACTCAACCATTTATCATTATTTTCAAAGCGGTAAATAACACTTTTGAACGAGAATGAAGATAGTGAACTTTTTGAAAGATATTTATTACGGAAATTTTAAATCTGAACAGGAACTTTTTTCGTAGAATTTAGCATTATAACCATTGTACAATGACAAGCCTTCTACAAATACCATATTCTCTTTTCAGACCGATCTATGAAATGACTTCGTTTCACAGATCAGTGATTGAAGATGTAAGCGATGAAGAGCTGAAGCAAGCCTATAGTCATTGCAGAGCTATAACCCGTTATCACGCAAAGACTTTTTATTTAGCTACACGATTTCTGCCTAATGACAAGCAAAGAGGTATTTTTGCAATCTACGGAATGTGCAGGTATTTGGATAATTTGGTTGATGAAGCTGAAGACCTTATCAGAGATGAAAAACTCACGCTCTCAGAGATTGATGAAAAGCTGGATATGTTCAAAAAAGATCTGGACAAAGTCTACAACGGATATACTGTTCATGATCCAATTCTTAGTGCATATGCCGATTCTTTAAAGAGATATAAAGTATCTAAAGAATTACCGTTGTTGCTGATAGAAGGAGTTCGACAGGATCTTGAAATAACAAGATTTAAAAATTTTCAGGAGATATACGATTACTCTTTTAAGGTTGCTTCAGTAGTGGGATTGATGACTATCGAAGTTTTTGGATATACTTCTGATGAGGCTATTGAAAGAGCTACTGATCTTGGAATAGCTATGCAGCTAACAAATATTCTCAGAGATGTGGGAGAAGATCTTGAACGTGGACGAATTTATCTTCCAAAAGAAGACCTTATAAAGTTCAATATTACAGAAGAGGAGCTTTTCGCTAAAAAGAAAAGCGGAAAATTTATTGAGCTTATGAAATTTCAGATTGCACGAGCCCGGGAATATTATGATCGAGCTTTTTCAGGAATAGAGATGCTTGATAGAGACAGCCGACTACCGGTTTATCTTGCTCATAGAAATTATAGCCGTATTCTCGAAAAGATAGAAGAAAACGAGTATGATGTATTTAATAAACGTGCCTACCTGAATCAGTCGGAGAAACTATACATTCTTCCCAAAGTGTTGCTCGACTTAAAAAAAGCAGTGTAAATCCGCTTGGAGAATCTCTTAGTAAAGCGGTATTATTCCTTAAATAAAAAACCGCTTTTAAATGCCAGATATAAAGAAAGTACTTATTGCAAACCGTGGTGAAATTGCACTACGAGTAATTCATTCTTGTAAAGAACTAGGAATTAAAACAGTTGCTGTTTATTCGAGACCTGATGCAGCTTCGCCACACGTCCTGCACGCAGATGAATCTGTATTTATAGGTGAAGCAGCTTCATCAGAGAGTTATCTGGTTATGGATAAGATCATTGATGCCGTTAAAAAAACAGGTGCAGATGCTGTTCATCCGGGGTATGGCTTTCTAAGCGAAAACGCTGCTTTTTCTGAGCGTTGTGAAAAAGAAGGAATTATCTTTATTGGCCCGAAACCACATGCCATTACTGTTATGGGAGATAAAACGGCCGCCCGTGAATTGGTTACAAAATTAGGCATTCCAACACCTCCGGGATTGAAGTCTGAATTAAAAGATCTGGAAGAAGCATCTACAGTCGCAGATGAGATCGGGTATCCGATACTAGTGAAAGCTGCTGCAGGTGGAGGTGGTAAGGGAATGAGAATTGTTCATAAAAAGGATGAATTCGAAAGCAGTATTAAAGCTGCTAAATCCGAAGCAAAGAACGCTTTTGGTGACGACAGGATCTACATCGAAAAATATCTGGAAGAACCGCGTCATGTGGAATTTCAGGTAGTGGCCGATACGCACGGAAATGTGGTTCATGTTTTTGACAGAGAATGTTCTGTACAAAGAAGACATCAAAAAGTTATTGAAGAAGCTCCGTGTGCATTACTTACTCCGGAGTTAAGAGAAAAAATGGCAGAAGCGGCTATTAAAGCTACTAAAGGCTGCGATTATATTGGGGCAGGAACCATTGAGTTCTTAGTAGATAAACATCTGGATTTTTATTTTCTGGAAATGAATACCCGGCTTCAGGTAGAGCATCCGGTAACGGAAATGATATCAGGGGTTGATCTGGTTGCAACACAGATCTTAGTAGCTGAAGGAAAAGAACTTCCGTTTACTCAGGAAGACCTGAAGATCAATGGACATTCTATAGAGTGCAGAATATATGCAGAAGATCCAAGCGATAATTTTTTACCGAGTACTGGAATGTTGCATAAACATCGTGTACCAACGGGAGATGGAATCCGTGTAGATGCAGGTGTGGAAGAAGGGCAGGAGGTAACGATCAATTACGATCCGATGATCTCAAAGCTTACTGTGCATGGCAAAGATAGGAAATCTGCCATTAGTAAAATGCTCAGAGCTCTGGATGAATATGAGATTGTAGGTTGCAAAACAACGATCCCTTTTTGTGAATTTACATTGAATCATAAGGATTTTGTACAAGCCGAATACGATACTCACTTTGTGAAAGATCACTTCAATCCCGAAGAACTAGAAAGCAAGGTGGACGAAGATATTCTTGCATTGGCTGCTACATTATTAAAACAAGTTGAAACAGAAGACCCAAAGGAAATGCTATCAGCCGGAAACAGTACTTCCGATTGGTGGCTGAACAGGAGATAACAAATTTATATGACTGAAGAACAAGCACTATTCGATAAAATATCCAAGCTGGCAACTGAACAAAGAAATGAGGCTAGCATGAAGATAGATGTTGCTTCACCTGAAGAAATTGTTCGTATAATCAATGAAGAAGATCAAAAAGTAGCCAAACTTGTCTCCCTGCGCTCTGATGTTATCGCGGAAGCAATTGAAGCAATAAGTGAAAGCTTTAATCTGGGCGGTAGATTACTATATTTTGGAGCCGGAACCAGCGGCAGATTGGGTGTAGTAGATGCTTCAGAATGTCCACCGACTTTCGGATCCGACCCTGAACTTGTACAAGGTTTTATAGCGGGAGGAAAAGATGCTATGTACGTGGCCAAAGAAGGAGCTGAAGATTTCGAAGAGAACGGAGCTACTGATGTCAGAGATAATGAGATCTTTCCGCCGGATGTTGTGTGCGGTTTAGCTGCCAGCGGCAGAACACCTTATGTTGTTGGAGCTTTGAATGAAGCAAAGAAGAGGGGATGTAAAACAATTATGGTTTCTACAGTTCCCAAAGAACAAATTGATGTGGATGCGGATTATATAATAGATGTTCCGGTTGGTCCGGAAGTAGTGATGGGAAGTACAAGAATGAAAAGTGGAACTGCCCAAAAAATGGTTCTGAACATGCTTACAACCGGAGCCATGATCAGACAAGGTAAAGTGTACGAAAATGTGATGGTGGATCTTCAGCTTACCAACAAAAAGTTGGTGGAAAGAGCAAAAAAGATCATTATGATATTCACAGACCTGAACTACGAAGAAGCAGCTGGGTATTTGAAAAAAGCTGATAATCATGTTAAAACAGCAATAGTAATGGCACTTGGGAAGACTGAAAAGGAACACGCAGAAACCCTTCTGAAAAAACATAATGGTTTTATCCGCAAAGCAATAAAAGATATCTAGATTAATGAAAGCATTATTCAGTGTTTTTCTCTGGCTTTATTTTTCATTTCTTTTCGCTGTTTTTTTTGTACTGATCTCGATCGTATTTTTATTCACTTTTCTGTTTGATCCCTACAGAAAGGCTCCAAATAAAGTGCTTTCTATAATGGCAAAACTTATGATGAAAGCCAGTCCTAAATGGAAGATCAATATTGAGGGAACGGAGAAGTTTGATCCCGAAGTACCTACTGTATTCGTTGCAAATCACCAGAGTTTCTTAGATATGGCGCTGGCGTATCATTTACCCTGGCAAATGAAATGGGTTTCTAAAAGAAGTCTGGCCCTGATACCTGTAATGGGTTGGTTGGTTTGGTTGACAGGTCATTTGACTATTAACAGAAATAGTAAGTCAGCATTAAAACGACTTGATAATCTTGTACAACCACTAAAGGATAACATTCCGGTAATGATTTTCCCCGAGGGTACCAGAACACTTGATGGAGATCTAAAACGGTTTAAGAACGGTGCCTTTTTGCTTGCTCATGAATATGGTTTTAATTTACAACCAATGGTTTTGGAAGGTGGGCACATAGCGATGAAATCAGGATCAAAAATAGTGGAGCCAAATGTTAGTTTTTCGATCTCAATCCTTGATCCAATTAAAACTTCAGAATTTAAAGATATTAACACATTAAAAGACCATACTTATCGGTTAATAGATGAAGAATTGAAACGAATCAGAACTCATTGAAATTTTTTGATCCTGATAAGATGTATAAGCAATTGCAGTACCGTCACCGGTTTATGCTTTGCTTGATCAGTTCGCTGCTTATCATGATTGTGATATTTAAATTATGGCCGGGCTATGCACAAGAAAACAATGACAAAGTTTTTATAGAGCCAAATCAGGAAATATTTATAGAACAATCTATAGCTACAAAACAGGAAACAGCACCTGCAAGTCCTCCTAAGCCACAAATACCTGTACCGGTACCAACCGAGGAGATTATTGAAATAGATATCGAGTTGCTCGATTTTGAAGATATGCTTTCATTGGAAAAAATTGGTGAAGGTGAAGCCGGGCAAACAGGAGATTCTGATGAACCTGTAGCAAGCCCGCAGCGACCGCCTACTCCCCTGAAAATTATTGAACCTGCAATACCTGAAGAAGCCAGAAATGCTGATATTATTGCTGAAGTTCACGTTACTTTTTTAGTAGATAAAAAAGGGATCGTAGAAGAGATATTTATTTCCAGTATTAGAAAATACGAGAAGAATGCTCGGGATTTCGAAATTGTGACTGAAATTGGATACGGAATAATGGAAGCTTCACTCACTGCAGCAAAAAAATGGAGGTTTAACCCTGCAAAGGATAGTGGAGAAGCTGTTAAGGCTTATACCACACAAATTTTCTCATTTGGATTTTAGTTATTGATATAGGTTCAGAATAGCTCTATCATTGACGCCCATTCTTATTGTAAACGGAGAGGTGCCGGAGCGGTCGAACGGGCTCGCCTGGAAAGCGTGTGTGCCTCACAAGGGTACCGAGGGTTCGAATCCCTCCCTCTCCGCTCTGTTTTGCTACTGTATCTCTATTTTTTTGCTTTTATTCGGCTGTGACATACTGGAGTAACCCAGGTAATAAACCTTCTGTTTAATTACTCATCTGCAATCAAAAAAAATTGAAAGCATTCCATCAATAAAGATAAGATTGTGAGATTCAGAAGATTATATAGGTAGTAGTGCCTATAAAAATGAGAAGTTCTTCCCATAGAAAATTCAGATTTAAATATGAATATTAGAATCACTCTAAATCTTTTAAAAAGCCAAAGAATTTAAAGTGTTGGTTCTCCACAAAACAAATAATTTAATTTGAAAACGTAAACTTTTTAAAAAGTTTGCATATACTACCGAAATAGGTAGCACTTTTTTTATTACATATTCTTAATATATCTACTGAAAAAACTACGTATAATTTTCTGATGTGGTTTCAAGCACAAAGGGGATTTAAAATTTAAAAAAATAAAACCAAATATAGATGGCTAAAATCAAAATGTTGGGGTTGGCATGTATCATAATAAGCATGATAGCTTCTTGTGATCTCAGCGTTCCCGATAAACCTGACTTTACAACGGCTCATACTGTCGAAATTCCAATAATCAATAATAAAACATATGTTTTTTTGGGAGACAGTACAGGAGCATTAATAGATTCGACAAGTGAAGATCTAGATTCTTTATTTGTTGTTGATCCAACTAGCGGACTGATCTCAATAACAACAGAAGAAGATTTTGACTTTGGAAGTTTGGATGATGCTATCCCACAAATAGATGGAACAAGCGCTTCTTTCGAATCCGAGGTTGGAGAAATTGAAATAGGTAGTTTTTCATCAGGTGGTGGAGACTTAGGTTCTACTAATTTCGCAGAGATCACAGGAGGAGCAACTCCTCCGGCCGGTACACCTGTTCCTGCTGGTGATAACTCAGCAATGCCCGTGAACATTGATATCGGTGCTACGTCAGACTTTTTTACAAGTGCTACTATCAGAGACGGTTCGCTGGATATAGGAGTAACAAATGAACTTGGATTTGATATACAATCTTTAGAAATAACATTATTATCAAATGGAGTTCAAGTAGGATCAGCAGCCACTTTTAATAATTTGGTAAATGGAGCCTCTGAAATTGCAAGTGTAGTTTTTACAGATGGAGATGAGCTTACAAATATTTCTGTTGATGTAGTAATAACATGGGATGCATTTAATTATCCTGTAAATGATGGCGATCTGATCATTAATTCTGCAGAAGGAAATAACCTTTTTGCTTCATCTGTAACGGCAAATCTTGAGCCTCAGGATTTCAGTACAACCAGTACATCAACATTTAGTGATACAGAATTCAGATTTACTGATCCTTCGCATTATGTTGAATTAAGTGCCGGGCAAATTGCTGTGACCGATCTTGTAAATAATATGGGGATTGGAATAGAGACATTACAAATTTCTTTTCCAGGGATAAGAAATGACGATTTTGGAGTTGAAGACAGTTTAGTGTTGAACTTCCCGGCGATACCTGCCAATACTTCTGCGAATGATGTAATAGTTGACTTATCGGGCTATAGAATCTTCGCAGATAATAACGAAGTAAGTTATAACATTGTTTCTGCTACGGAAAATACACAAACAGGACCTAATGCCGGACCTGTAACTATTTCTGAGACAGATGAAATAACTGCAAATGTAGATATATCAGGTCTTACTATTGAATCAGCTTTCGGAATTGTATTAGCACAAACGGTACTGCTAGGTGATAATGATGTAACAAACGATACCGGATCTGAAATACTCGATGTCTTTAATGATAATGAAGCTGAAGTTACTACCATTGATGGTCTTGATGAGTTTTCTGATCAGATCGACGGTTTTAAGTTTACCGAGCCGATCATCAACATAAACTACAATACTAATATTCGTATTGAGACAACTATATACGCAGCTTTAGTAGGTGTAGATGCTGACGGTAATACTGTTTACTTATCAGGAAAGTCAGGGGGACCTAATGAGGTTACTGCATCAGATCCAATTACAGGTTTGGTTGCCAATGGACAGCAATTAAACCCTGACCAGTTGGTAAAATTTTCAATTGATAATGTTAGTGATTGTCAAAACAGCATTTGCCAGATTGCATTCAATATTAACACCACAAATGTAGATGACTTCTTAAACAACCTGCCTAGCGATATCAGATTTGTTGGAAGAGCCGTAGTTAACGAAAGTGAAAATGAAGCTTCAATAACTACTCCTTTGGAATTTACTCCTGGTTTAAATGTTGATCTTCCTCTTGCCTTTAGCACAGAGGTTGGGAATCCTGCTAATTTTACTGATACTACGGATGTTAACCTTGATCTTGGAGACGATACAAACTTAACTGAAGGTCAGTTATTTATCCTTTATACCAACAATCTTCCAATTGGTTTGAACATCTTTTTATCATTTCAGGATACCACCAATAATACTGAGCTCTTTACATTGCCAAATCCGGGAAATGAGCTTAGGTTAGTTGCTTCTCCGGTTGATGATGTTACGGGGTTTGCTACCGGGGGACAGGAGAATAATACTTTTATGGCTACCCTTACTGAGGAACAACTTAGCTTATTAAAACAAACTGATATTGTTGAGTTTTCTATTAATCTGAGGTCCTCAGAAAACAAAGCTGTGAGATTAAGAGCAAGTGATTCATTCAGACTGAGTTTAGGAGCTCGGATAAAAATTGAAAACAAAATTGGTGGCAAATAAGGGATAGCAAAATGAAAAAAATTCTAACAATTAGTTTATTAGTTATTGTGGCTACCTCTTTTGAGGGGTTTAGCCAATCACGACACTACGATTCCAGAAGTTTAGGAATGGGTGGTGGAGGAACAGCTTACTTAGATGGTTATCACTCCAACTTTGTAAATCCGGCAAACCTGATGATCAACTCGACAAACAACAGACCAAAGAGAAGTTTAGGTTTGGTAGGTGGTGTGGGGTTCAGAGCAGGTGGTACTTTGATCAATCTGGATGTTTACGATCAGTATTTAACTAAAGGGTTAACACTGGAAGGAGATATAGCTGATAATTTTCTCACTGATCTTTTTGGAGGATCAAGCTCTAATTTAACCAGAAACCAATCCACAACTTTCAGTTTGGTGCCGTTTGGGTTTTCTAACAGAGGTAATAAGTCTTCTGTTAGCTTAGCAACAAGAGTCAGAGTTACAGAAAGTTTTACTATTAACCGTGGCTTTGCTGAGTTGGGAGTATATGGGTTGGATCCTCAGGAGTTGAACGATGTAACACCTGTAGATTTCAGCTTTGGAGCTGTGGCATTTTCTGAGATTTCATTGGGCTATGCTCGTGAAATTCTTAGCCTGCCAAATCTTTTATTTGCAAAAAATGTGAAGCTATATGCAGGTATTGCACCTAAATATATAATAGGAGTTCAAAACTCGACATTAGATTTTAATTCTACTATCGAGATTCAACGAGCTAACAACAGTCAATATGCCAACAGAATAATCCATAATTTCGATTACAGATTAAACACAGTAGGTAATGTATCAGCTGATCTTAGAGAGTTTGAATCTGATTTTGAACAGGCTGATACTGTCTCCGTAGGAGATTACTTGGGAGGCAATTATGCCAACGTTAATGCAACAGGCTTTGGATTAGATATGGGTGCAACTCTTGAAATGGATATTTCCGGAGTCCCTATCATTGATGGCTTCTTCGGAAAAAAGAAGACTCTCCGTGTTTCTATGTCAATAACTGATATAGGAAAAATTACATATGATGAAAACCCAACATCTTTCACAGCTAATGGTACTTTTGACTTTACCGGATCAGGAAACGATCAGGAACCGGGAGATTTCTATGATGATCTTGCGGATAGCCTAAAGAATAAGGTTTATGGTGACTTTGACGCCGAAGATATAGATGGAATTGAGTATGAATTGCCAACCATGTTTAACTTTGGAGCTTCTTTAACAATGGGAAAACTCACAACTTCTGTTGATTATGGAGTAGGGTTCAACGATAGTGGCACGAACAGTAAAAGAAGTACATTAAACCTTGGACTGGAATACAGACTGCTTGGTTTAGTTCCTCTGAGATTTGGAACCAGAGTTGGGGGTTATTCTTCAACAGTTTATTCTGCAGGAGCTGGGATCGATCTTAACTTCTTGGAGTTTTCTGCGGGGCTCTCTTTAGTTGGGAACGACACTGAGAATGGCGGTTCTGTTGCCGCAGCTTTTAGTGGTCTGGTTCTGAGATTCTAAAAGAACTGGTTACGTTTTTAAAGGCTCATCTTTTTCAAAGTTGAGCCTTTTTTTATTTCGACTATTTTGAGTTAAACCTTTCCAGTGATATTTCGGAAGAGAGAGGTGAGTCATATATCAGAAATCGGGTTATTTCTTTAGCCAGTAAACTACTGTAGAGTAAACCTTTCGATCCCAATCCTGTAAATACAGAACAATTCTCTATAGAAGGATGATGACCAATTATAGGCATTCTGTCAGGGGTAGAAGCCCTTACTCCAGACCATTGATCAATTAATCTATACTTTCCTTTAAGTTGAGGCATCACTCTAAGCATTCTCTTCTCTATATACTCTTTTCCCTGTTGATCGATTTCTTCATGAGTAAAGTTATGTTCGTAAGTACTGCCTGCCACAAAAGTCCTTGAATTTAATGAAGCAAAATATCCTAAAGCAGAAATAGCAGCTTTATAAGGAAAGTTATCATGGCACTCAAATATGGCAACCTGACCTTTTACAGGATGGAGAGGTAGTTCTTTCCAGAAATCGAATTCCTTGGTTTTGATTCCAGCTGTAGTTATTAAATGTTCAGCTTTAAATTGGGTGCCATCACTAAGTTTGAGATTCCAGCTACCGAACGAGCGATCAAGTTCAAATTTCTTATTTTCAAATACTTGTACTCCATTTTCTTTCAAATAACCGGATAAAGCATGAAGGTATTTTGGAATAGCAATTGTGATCCCTGTTGAAACCCAAACTCCACCATACTCAGAATGTAAATCAGGAAAACGGGTTTTAATTTCATCTGCTGAAAGCCATTCACACCAATCTTCAGGCCAATTGTTGGATTCAATATTTTCCTGCATACGCCGGGCAATTTTGGAATCCATGGCCGGTCTAATTACACCGGTTCGAGAAAATATTTTCTCTGAACTGAATGGAGAAACATCTGCCAGGTTTGATCTTATAGCCTCAATTGATTCTTCTGCTCTCCACGATTTTGTTGCAAATCGTCCGGTTGCAGGGTTAGCCAGCCCGATCGGAGACCCAGAGGCTCCACCTCCAATTCCATGAGGATCAATAACAATCACATTTACATCAGGAATAGAACTTAGTTCTTTAGCAACGGATAGTCCTGCTAAACCTGCTCCTAAGACGCAGAAGTCATACTTCATATCAGTTGTCCAAAAGAGGAATTAAATAATCAGATAAGATAAATTCTACGCCGTTGTCATACATTTCTTTCATTGCCAATTGTACTGAGTTATCAATATCTATTCCTTTGATGGCATCACATATCAAATAGGTGTTATATCCTGACTTTACCGAATCCAAAGCCGTCCACTTAACACAGAAATCAGTAGCAAGACCACATATAAAAACGGTGCTTATTTTCAGTGAATCCAGATATCCTTTGAGTCCGGTACTAGTGGCTTTGTCATTTTCAAAAAAGGCAGAATAAGAATCTACTTCCGGCCTGAATCCCTTTCTAACTATGATATTTGTATGATGAGTTTCCAGATCAGGATGAAATTCCGCTCCACGACTTTCCTGTACACAATGATTAGGCCATAAGACCTGTTCTCCGTAATCGAGATCTATAGTGTCGTAGGGATTTTTGTTTTTATGATTGGAAGCAAAACTTGTATGATTATTGGGATGCCAGTCCTGTGTTTGAATAACATATTCAAAAAAGGGAGACAGTTTGTTGATTGGTACAATCACATCATCTCCATTAGGGACAGCAAGTTTACCGCCGGGACAGAAATCGTTTTGAACATCTATGATTAAGAGTGCGTACATATCAGTTCGAATTTGTTTGGATTAGTTGATCCCTGAGTGCTTTTAAATTGCGACTAATTCCCACTTTATAAACATGAGGATTATCAAATCGTTTGTACTCAGGATTTAGTTTTATTAATTGGTCTTTACAATACTCAGCACTTTCATAGGCAGATGGAATATCAATTTTTAATTTCCCTTTTAACATCACCGGCTCCAGTAGGGGAGACGAGTTCATGTTATCAACCTTGGTTTGTTTAATCGGAAAATGAGGATGTTCTATTACTGAAAATTTATCTTCATCATTAAGAGAAATACCATCTGCGTAAAAAGAACCATCGGGATTGGAATATCTGGTCACTTTCTTTGTTCCGGGAAGGGTTATTTTTTCAACATTCTCTGATATTTTTAAAGTAGGTTGGCTGTTAACGGATGCTAGTTTATAAACTCCATCCAAAGCAGGATCATCGTAAGCGGTTACCAATTTTGTGCCTACACCAAATATATCAATAGGGGCTTTCTGATCCAGCAAGCTTTTGATCAAATACTCATCTAACTGGTTAGAAACCGCGATCTTCACATTTTCAAATCCCTCATGGTCTAATAGTTCTCGGGCTTTCTTGGAAAGATATGCAAGATCACCGCTATCTAGTCGGATTGCTTTTAACGAATGACCAGACTCTTTGAGTTCTTTTGCTACTGTAACAGCATTCGGTATACCTTGATTCAGCGTATCATAAGTATCAACAAGAAGTATTGTATTTTCAGGGAAGTGTTGCGCATATGCCCGGAATGCGGTGAGTTCATCCGGAAAAGACTGAATCCAGGAATGAGCCATAGTTCCACTTACGTTCAAACCATGTACCAATCCCGCATAAACGTTAGAGCTTCCATTTAGTCCGCCAATTACAGAAGCTTTGCTGGCTTGTACTCCTCCAAATCCCTGAGAACGTCTGAGCCCGAAATCAAGTACAGTTCTGTCACCGGCTACTTCTCTTAGCCTTGAAGCTTTTGTAGCTATCAAAGATTCAAAATTCAGAATGTTAAGTAAGAGCGTTTCAATAATTTGAGCTTCAATTATATTTCCTTCTACTCTGACTAGAGGTGTATTATTAAATACAATTTCTCCTTCTTTGGCTGCATGAATATCACAGTTTAACTCGAAGTTTTTCAGATAATCTAAAAACTCATTTTTAAAACCCTGAGTCCGTAAATAATTTATTTCTGTATCACTAAACTTATAATCTTTTAGGATTTCTAACAGATCACCTAATCCTGCAAACACAGCATATCCACCTTTAAAAGGGAGTTTTCTGAAAAAATAATCAAAGCAGGCAGTATCTGATTTACGACCGGATAAAAAATATCCTTGAGCCATAGTAAGCTCATAATAGTCGGTATAAATGGCGGGGTAGTTTTTTAGCATATCTGTAATATTATGCCAAAATAAACAAAGACTTCCAGAAACTGAAAGTCTTTGAATTAATTCTTTATAAAAAGATCTTGAAAAATTAAGGAGTTCCTCTGTAATTTCTACGCTCTATGAATTTCTTGATCTTCTTATTACCGATCCAAACTTTTTGATTGGTTTGAATATTAACAAATTCAAGATTTACAGTGTAGAATACTGCGAGGGTTCTGCTGTCAACGGCTTCATCAACAATGGAGTTTATGTTTCCGATCAACATGAAGTCTGCACCAAGTTCCTGACCTAATTTCTTAGTTGTTTCATAAGACGCATTGGCTTGCTGATCTAACCTCTCATCCCGAATATCTCCACGCTCTTCTGAACTAGCTACCACAGAGATTTCTCCTGAGTTCACGAATGATCGCTCAAGTTCTTTAGTGAATACTTCTGTTTCGATATGTTCCATGCTTTCGTTGCGAACACGACCGACAATTACCACAGGTGGTTTCTGATTGTTTCTGTTGAATTGATTCAGCCAAGGCTTTGATAAAGCATCAGCAATCATTTCTTCTGCTACCAAACGTGCGTCGGTATCATTCCATTTGCCTGAAAGGTCTGTTGTAGTATCAGGATTTATACGAGTTATTTTTTGAGATGGCCGGCATCCAACCAGTACAAAAGCTAGCAGCAATCCGGTTAATAGTGAATATTTCATAATAGTAGGTTTTGTTTTAAAGTTAAGTTCTTAGTTAGCGTAGATGGATTCTACCAGTTCAAGTTCTGTTTGTGGGGTAATGTTTACATCAAATTCATCGAAATACCGTACTCTTCCATTTCTCCCAACATATTCGATACGGATAGTATTTATGCCTTCCGGGAGTTTAATGGTTTTCAACCAAGCTTGTCCGGGCATTGTTTGCCAGCTTCTCAGATCCGCTTTTTCCGTGGCTTCCTGAGCTATAAACCCTAATAGCTGTAACAAATCTCCCAAAAATTCATTCTTTTCTCTGACTGCTCCCGAAATTAATTTAGTGCCAACTGCTTTCGTACTTGCACGAACTAAAGCTCGGGAATAAATAATCGGTTGTTTTGCTTTATATACTTCAGCTGATACTTTATCCATTTGTTCAATAAGGTCAAGTGGAGTGGTTATAGAATCATTGATTACTGCACGCACATAATTTATATCAGAATGATATGTTCTGAGGACAGGGAATGAGAATTTTAGATAGAATTCATTGTCTTTTTCATCATCATAATCATCCATAAAGACCCGGGCATCTTCCTGAACTTTATAAGGTGCTCTCCCGGTAAATCCGGCAAGTAAGACATTATAAGTATTTGAGTTCTGCAATTTTGATAGATTACTTTTTACGATGTTTCTACCGGTACTTAAAGTTGCTTGTTCCTTTAAAGCAATTTCTAGTTTCTCTCTTTCAATGCGTGCATCATCGATATCTCCTGCTTTAGCATAAAGAACCGTTGAGAGATAATGACCCAAAGCACTATTCTGAATATTGATATCACCTGTTTTCCAATCTGTTTTACCGGTGGAATCAGATTTTGCAAAAGCACTTGCCAGACCTTTAATCTTTATATCAAGTTGCTCCATTTTGTATGTCATCCTTCGGGTTTCTACTAAAGCTGCTTCCCAATCCTGAAGGTGAATATAGTTTAGTGCTTTAAATGCATTCAAATAGACATCTTCGTAAGGTTCGCCGTCATACACCAGTTTATTGTCATTGGTTAAGAAAGCACCGACACCTCTGCTCACACTTTTTGTGTAATTCTGATCAATTTCATTTTCTGCATTAGACAAATAAAAACTGCTGGAGTCATATTTACTTGAAAAGTGATAGATCATTCCGCTTTCAAGATTGTACAAAACCTGATCTTTTGAGCGGTAGATATTTTTTTTCTTTAATTTTTTGAGCAGTTCTTCAGAGGATTGATAATCTGCTGCAGTAAAACTATCTCTTAGATCAAATTGAGCATCATCAAGTACATACGAATGGCATCCTGATAACACAACTCCGATCATAAAAAAGCAGGCCAAACCCAATTTTTTAAACTCTCTGATGTTCAATATGTAATTCCGAAGTTGTTGCAATCTAAATTAAATAAGTTGTTGACCGCTTGTTATATTAGCAAGATAAATCCCAAAACAATAGTACGATAATTCATTGAGATTGATACATCACATAAACGTGTTACTTGTTGTAACATTATTTTTTTCCTGTGCTACGCCTATTGCCCCAACAGGTGGACCGGCAGATAAAACTGGGCCAAAGATCGAAGAAACTTCTCCTGAAACAGGTATTGTAAATTTTGAAGGAAGAAAGATCAGTTTTGAGTTTTCTGAGTTTGTTAATAGATCTTCTTTCGAAAAAGAGCTGACAATAGAACCCGATTTAGGTATTGAATTCGAAGTGAAATGGAGAAGAAAAACAGCTACGGTTGAGTTTAAAAGTGAGCTCCCTGATTCAACAACCGTGATAATAACTGTTGGAGGAAGTACTACTGATACTCGAAGTAATAAAATTGGAGCTCCAATTCAATTAGCTGTTTCAACTGGGGATGAGATCGACAAGGGCGAGATACTTGGAAGGTTACGAAATGCGGATACCGGAAAAGCTCAGGCAGATATTAGGGTGATGCTGTACAGAGAGCCTTTTGATTTAACAAAGCCGGCTAATTATTCTTCGGAACCGGATACAGGCGGGGTTTTCAGATTTGGATATTTACGGGAGGGAAGATACAGAGCGTTTGCTCTTGACGACCGAAACAGAAACAAGATCTGGGACAGGTCAAATGAAACAGCAAGACCACTGAATACAGAGTTTATCAATTTATCTGACAATGGAAAAGATACTTTGGACGTAGCTTACTGGTTTGAAGTAGATACGTTAAAGCCGAAATTACAGGCAATAGGCTTGCTTTCAACTCAGCGAATGAGATTTCGTTTTGGAGAAGAAGTAAGGTTTACGCCACAAACAAATATTTCGATTACCGATTCATCAGGTAATGAGTATACAACAGCTTTCCCTCTATATATTCCTGAGCAAGAACCTTTTATTGCTTTTGCATATGCAAGGCAGCCGTTAGTTGCCAATTCAAGTTACAGACTGAATTTTTCAGGAATAACTGATCCTTCGGGAAATGAAGCAATAGGCTTGGGAGAAAGTTTTTTAGGAAGTGATCAGGAAGACACGGTAAGTCAGGATATTTTAACTTTTAATGGAGAGAACGGACTTTATCCGGATGAAAGCTTGATCGTTGAATTTATTCGTCCGATTTCACAACAGGAAGTTGTTGATTCCACCGTGGTAATTGAAGGAGATGTAGACTTTAAGAATTGGCCGAATATCAGTATTCAAGACAATAAACTAACCATTCCACCTCAAGAGAACTGGTTACAAGGAGTAGATTACAAGTTTTTGGTCTGGAATCCACTCAAAAGAAAAAGACAACTTGTAGATCCTGATATCTGGGACCCGGTTAATTTTGGTGGGATCGAAATTGATGTATCATCAAAAGATTCTACCAAAGCGTTCAGAATGCAACTTTATGATGATAAGAATACTTTTTCCGTGGATTCTACTTTCTCGAATTTCATATCAATTGAAAATATTCCTCCAATAAAGTATACGTTAGTCATATTCCAGGATAATAACGAAAATGGTGTTTGGGATTATGGTTCAGTTGATCCGTATATAAAACCGGAACCTTACTATATTCAGCAAAACATAAATATCCAGAGAGGATTTACTTCAGAAGTAAAAATAGATTTTAGATAATGGAAGCGATTAAAAACCTTATACCCGAACAATACTTGATGCTTGTGTCCATCGGGATAATTCTTTTTTTAACGATAGTGGCTGCAGCTGTATCAGCCAGACTTTTCAGAAGGGCAATTAAGATCTCGGAAAAAGAAGAAGGACTTTCAGACCTGACCAACTTAAAATTCCTGAAAAGAGGGGTAACCGTTCTGATCTATTTGGTTGGGATCGGTTTTTCGATCTATATAGTTCCGGAATTCAGAGTAATTGCAAAAGGGATGTTTGCCAGTGCCGGTTTATTGGCTATTGCCATTGGTTTTGCGGCTCAACAAGCGCTTGCGAATATTGTAAGTGGTATTTTTATCGTCATATTTAAACCGTATAAGATCGGTGACAGACTATCACTACAAACTACTTTAAATGGAGTTGTAGAGGATATCAACCTCAGACATACCGTTATTCGAAATTTTGAAAACAAGCGCATTATTATCCCTAACTCGGTTATAAGTAACGAAGTGCTCATTAATTCGAATTACGGAGATGATAAGATCATAAAATGGATCGATATCGGCATCAGCTATGATTCTGATATTGATCTGGCTCGCAAGATCATGCAGGAAGAGGTAGAAGCCCATCCTAATTTTATTGATGGCAGAAATGAGGAACAAAAAGAGGCGGGAGAACCTTTGGTACCGGTCAGAGTAATTTCTTTTGGAGATTCATCTGTGAACCTCAGAGCCTGGGCATGGGCAGAAGATCCTCCCAAAGCATTTGTATTGGGAACTGACCTGAACGAAAGCATCAAAAAACGTTTCGACAAAGAAGGAATTGAAATTCCTTTCCCATACCGGACGTTGGTTTATAAAGAGAACAAGAATAACAAGGAGATATAATGAGGGTGGGTGTACAATTTTTCAAATCAGGAATATGTATAGCATTTTTATTGGTCCTGACTACGAACATTAATGCACAGCATGAAATTAGATCACTTAGTACCGCTGAAGTTGAGAGCTGGATGAAAACCAGAATCGAAACTCATAAACTAGAGAGAGAATATCGGGCTAATGCAGAGAAGTATGACAGTGTGGTAGAAGCCTACTTTAAAGCCAGAGATGAATATCTGGTGAAGAATGGTTGGGATGTTCAGGAGTTTAAAGATATTGAAAGCGCGATCTATGATACCATAACCGGTATAGACGAACAGGAATCCATCGACGAAGAAAAAAAAGAGTTGCAATCTGAGGTAGACGCTGTAAATAAGAATGAATATCTAACCGCTGAGCAGAAAAAAGAGATCGTGGACGGAATGTATAAGGTCTTTGAAATACGCCAGGAAATGGTGGACACTACAAAACACAACTGGCCGGCAGTAAAACCATATCGTGAGAAAATAAGAGTACTAAACGATTGGATGGCCGGCAATATCTCTGATCCGCCAACAATAGAATGATTTTTATCTCTTTTCTAAAATAAGACCAACTAAGTAAGACTTAACATTTTACAGTCGCTCTTAGTGCTTGTTTTATTTGATGCTTTTGCTATCTTGAGATTCAATGTTATACGACATTTTTTGGCGGAAAATAATCCAAAATCATCAATAAAAGTTGTTTAATGAATGTTTTTCAGACATTATGCGACGTCTTATAAGATAATCCATGTCGTATATTAATATGTTAGGTTGTTCTAGATATTACTTATGACTGAAGATGCTCACAAATATCTTGCTATACTGTCTGATTTATCAGGAAAATATTCAACCATTTTGATTTCCTACTTAGCTACAAAGCAAAAAATAAAGGAAATGGAGAAAATTGAATGGTATGATGAAAGTCTAGATAGATGGGAAAACAAGCAAAGAATGAAAGAAACAGGTGGATCAATTTTCCAAATCAGAGAATATCTTAATGAATCCACAATCTTGGTCACTGCAAAAGCAATTGAAGGCTTCACAATTAATTTGAAAGTACATTTCAATATCAAATGGCATGTTTTTAAAAACACCAGCCAAACTGCACGATTCGAGAAAGAAGTTAAATTGATCCGGGCTCTAAATAACATAATAAAACATAATCAGAGTATTCTGGATAGGTCATCTTCTTCATCTGCAAAATTTTTAGTCGATGAGTGTGGATTAAAAAATGATACGCCATTGAAATACTTATTTGATAATGATGAGTTGGGTGGGCACAGAATTCTAGAACTAGTATGCAAGTCAAAGGTATATTGTATAGAATTGCTAGCTGAATTGTTAAATACTAAGAATTTATACAACGACATTAAAAATGATGAGATTGAAAAAGTAATTATTAATCAAGCAGTTCCAGAAGTCCTTGATATAAGAAAATACTCCACAACCTAACAAGCGTTTCAAACGGACTCGGTTAGGGTTCGGAACTTTAATAACTAAAACCAGACTCGCCGCTTAAACGCAGGGTCGTTATGCACCAATAATCACAAATGAAGCATGTGCTAAAAAATTTGGCTTTGTTCATTCTCGCCATCTTGATATTAAATATCTTGACTTGGTTTTTCATAGGTAGAGATAGCATACTTCTAAAAGGTGCTGATATCGAACAAACCATATCTTACATACAGAAGCCTGATACTTTGTTTTTGTTTATTGGCAAAGTCGAAGACGAATACAACTATCGGTTTTCTGATTTTAGTAGAAATACCATTGATAAACTTGAAACAGAGCTTGAATCTCAGAACATAACTGTCATAGTCGATTCTCGAACATTACCTCTTGATGATCCTGATTCTGATGCACGTTCTCTTTTAGAAAACACCGGGGCAAATGTTTTAGCCTATGATATTGCAGTTCGTCCTAAGTTCCCATTAGTTACTGAAATTTTCAGAACACTTTGGGTACCAGGTTTTGGAACCGATGATGGTGCTGTTTATTTATGGATATTTGGATGGCGAGAACTTTACCATACAGGAACTGGTGTATCTTAGTCAAGCATATTTGGTGCATAACAAGCGTTTCAAGCGGACTCGAACGCGCTTCGGGTCTTTAATTTTAAACTCCAGACTCGCCGTTTAAACGCCGGGTCGTTATGCATTTTAACACATGACTGAGCTTGAGTATATAAATGAATTTCAAAAAAGAAAGTCTTCTGAACTAACAGAAGAAACCATTTCGCTTATTGACCAAGCCGTCAAAGATTATCCGAATTCTGAAAAACTTTGGATTATGCGTGGAGACTTATTTCAACTTATTAATTTTAAAATAGACTCACCTTTAGAAGAATCTTTGAATTGCTATAAAAAAGCTTTGGAAATAAATCCTGAATCTATGGAAGCGAATTTCGAAATGGCCTCTTTTTTGAATAATGTTTTGGATCAACCAAACAAAGCTCATGCGTTTTATCAAAAGGCAAAAAATGCATAACAAGCGTTTCAATGGGACGCAGACGGAGTGCGATCAAGTACTTGTGTGCAATAGAATAAATCAGTTACTTCAACAAAAACTAAATCTCTGCGCCCATTAAACGCGGGGCCGTTATGCAACCAATGACAGAGTATCTCCTTTTAAATAACAATAATAAGCTTCCTGAGATAAGTCATCTTAAACCTTTTCGGGCAATTGTTGTTATTGAAAATGAAGTATCTTCGGAATGGCAATATAAAGTTAGCAAGTGGTTAGTTAACTCAGGTTGTTTTTACATGATGGCATGGGGCAAAGAATGCAGCTCATGGGATGATTCAGTTGACTTTGCAAATGTTGAGTTGTCAGAGAATTTCGAAGTAACAGACGAAAATCTAGTAATGACCACTTGGCACGAAAATGATCCCATTGAAAAGGTATTTGAGTTTGCAAAAATTCCGGCTTTATTCATGAATCCAGAATTAAAAAATCTGTTAATTTTACATATTGCCAATGAATCAAAAGAACAACAATTTAAAACCATGTATCAGGTTGCATAACAAGCGTTTCAAGCGGACTCGTTTAGTGTTCGAAACTTTAATAAATTAAACCAGACTCGCCGCTTAAACGCGGGGTCGTTATACTACTTAGAATAAATTGTAGAATTCGATATGGACATCATTCTTCTAATACTAATCGTAGGTTCTTTTATCGGAGTTGGAAAAGCAATTCAGGAAATGAGAAAAAAGAAGCAAGAGAAATCTGATTTGAAAGAAAAATTAGGAGACGATTATGATGAATTTATTCAAATGCGAAAAGATAAACGTAAACTATAAAATCAGTAGTATAACAAGCGTTTCAAGCGGACTCGGTTAGAGTTCGGAACTTTAATAAATTAAACCAGACTCGCCGCTTAAACGCAGGGTCGTTATGTTGCTTATGAACAGATTTCGATTTTTTATTGTAATTCTATTTTTACATTCGGCTTGTTCATCAAAGTCTCAACACCTTTCAACTCCAAATATGGGTGTTTCAGCTTCAATAATACAAATTGAAGACGCTTATTTTGCTCTATTTCCTGAATCAGAAAACGATGGGTTCAATTGTGGGAAATTACAATCAGCAGATATAAAAAAATTTAGTCCAAGCAAAAAGTTGGTTATAAAAAATGAAAAAGATTTTCAGGAGAACTATTATAAATGGTTAGTTAGTAGTGCAGAAAATTTACACCCTGACTCATCTGCATTGATTGTTGAATATCCTGGAGATTATATGCTAGTTAAAGATGTTTCTCATCGGAAATTGGTTCGAATCAGAAAAAAAGAATACAGAGAATCAATACAATGGGATAGACAATACTTAGGTTTCATAAATAGCAAACTTGATAGCGTACTAGTAATAAATTTGATAAAACCTGATAAGTATTCTCGAAAGAAATTAGGAGAGGGATGGAGGTTTTTTGCGGATGCTGCCCTAGAAGATATCTATACATTCTCCTATAACTTGGGAGATAGTTCAATAACGTCTGATTTCTGCTCGACCTTAAAATAGAAAACAGCAACATAACAAGCGTTTTAAGCGGACTCGGTTAGGGTTTGGGTCTTTAATTTTAATCATCAGACTCGCCGCTTAAACGCGGTGTCGTTATGTTCTTCATTTACTTCCCCATTCTTTCGCTATAAAATTTATTTGATAATGTTCGCATATATGCTAACTTTAAGAAATACGCGTTATCAAGTTTTACCGAACAAAAACCGGGAATTGTCCTGTCGAAGATTTCTTACAAAGTCTTCCTGACAAGCAATCCAAGAAAGTGGCATGGACACTTCGTGTTGTTCGTGATTTAGAACAGGTTCCCACTCAGTATTTGAAGAAGCTCAAAAGCACTGATGATATTTGGGAAGTTCGGGCAACGCTTGGAAACAACACTTTTCGGTTGTTGGGATTCTTTGACGGGCCAAAACTAATTGTATTAACAAGTGGTTTTGCTAAGAAGACAAATAAAGTCCCAAAACAGGAAATTGAGATCGCCGAAGAACGTAAACGTGATTATTACCAGAGGAAAGAACAATGAGTAAAGATGATTTAGAAATTTTTATCGATCAAAAGAAAGCCGAAAGCCCGGAGTTTGCCGAAAACTTTGAAGAAGGATACCTCAATTTCAAGATTGGAGTAATTCTTCGTCAGGCCCGTGAAAATATGGGAGCAACTCAGGCTGATGTTGCCGAGAAGTTGAACACCACGAAATCAGTGATTTCCAGAATGGAAAATCATGCCGATGATATTAAACTTTCTACGCTTACCAAATATGCAAAGGCATTAGGAAAAACGGTAAAGCTCGAAATCCAGTAAATTCAAAACATAACAAAGCGTTTTAAATCAGATGAGGACGGGGTGCGAATCTTTAATTTTAATCCCAAGACTCGTCGCTTAAATACAGGTCGTTAGTGAGCCTCATTAAACAATTATCCCGCGATTGCTTTCGAGGTTCTTTTTGTTCAAATTATTGTATCTAATTTAATTCAGTCATTATGGAAGACACCCTTATCAAAGAACTATCACGACTTAACAAAAACGAGAAAATCATTTTAGTAGAGGCTTTGTGGGATTCTATAGCTTCTGATCCTGAGCAAGTTGATGTACCTGAGCATCATAAAAGTATTTTGGAAGAGCGTTTACAAAGCCTTGATAAAGATACAGCGAATGGAAAGTCATGGGATGAAATCCGGGAAAAATATTTGTAACTAGTGCTTAAAACGTTAATTCTTACCCCACAAGCTGAAAAAGATCTTAACCTCGTTTCGTAACTCCGCTACAGAACGAAATGCTGGAGCTCAGATCCATATTCTTTTATCTATAGATTTTTCGATAATCATTTTACCGTCTATGCTTGTTCCCAATTATGGAACTTTTTATATTCATTTATGCGAGTATTTGCCCGAAAAACCTTACGTGAGTTTTGGATCAATCATTCGGACAGTGAAGATGCTTTAAAAGCATGGTTTTCTGAAGCAGAAAATTCCCAATGGGAATCACCTTCTGACATTAAGAATAAATATCCACATGCCAGCATACTTCCTGACAATCGAGTGGTTTTCAATATCAAGGGCAATAATTATCGGTTAGTAGTCAAAATTAATTATGACTACGGACAGGTATTCATCCGTTTTGTAGGTACTCATGCTGAATACGACAAAATTGATGTAACGACAATTTAAAGCGGTTATTAATTATGCAGATTCAACCCATACATACCGAAGACGATTATCAAAAAGCCTTAAAACGTATCGAACAGATTTTCGATGCGAAGCCTGGAAGTGAGGAAGGAGATGAATTGGAAATATTGGGAATCTTAGTGGATGAATACGAAAAAAAGCACTTCCCTGTTGAAGCTCCAAAACCGGTTGAAGCTATTAAATTCCGTATGGATCAATTGGGGATGCAACAAAAAGATTTAGCTAAAGTGTTGGGATCAAAATCACGAGCAAGTGAAATACTCTCGGGCAAACGCTCTCTTTCTCTCCGTCATATTAAATTACTGTACAAAAAACTTGGGATTCCGGCAGAAGTATTAATCCAAGAAGCAGAGCCTATTACATAACAAGGCCTTTTAAGTCGAATGCGGTTCGGAACCTTAATTTTAATCCCAAGACTCACCGTTTAAACGATGGGGTCGTTAGGAAAACGAAATGTAATTTGATAATACCCATCAGTTTTCAACCAAAACTCTGCATCAATTTGTTTTAACAAAGACTCTATCAAGGTAGTGCCAAGACCGGATTTTTTCTCATTGCCGGTTTCGATAATACCGCTTCCATTATCATGATATCCTATGCGGTAGTGTCCATCTTCTTCATGGGCGGAAATTTCAATTTCATATCTATCTTGGGGTCTATTGAAACCATGCTTCAGGCTGTTTGTAACCAACTCGTTTAAAATAATACCAACAGGCACTCCGTGATTAATATTTAAATAAGGAACATTGATATCTAACTTTAAATCTATATCAAAGTTGTTTTTATTAAAGCTACCGATGATAATATCAGTCAATTCTTGAATGTACTTATTAAGATTAATGCGGCTTACATCTTCGGACTGATACAAAAGCTCGTGTACTTTTGAAATTGATATTATGCGATTGGTACTTAATTTCAGGGCAGAACGGGTAAAGGTATCGGGAGTTAAGTTTGATTGTAGATCCAGTAAACCAGAAACCACCGCCAAATTGTTTTTGACTCTGTGGTGAATTTCCTGAAGCAGAACATTTTTTTCCTCAACGCTTATCTTTAATTCCTGTTCCTGTTGTTCGAGTACATTATAACTTTTATCCTGCTGTTCGATGATCTGTAATAAAGATTGATTGAAATTATGCATAAACATAGCAACAATAATACCCACTAAAGAAAGGAGAATACCATTAACTATCCATTTAGAAGGGAGGTTTAGCGCAGGATCTAGAGATTCCGGAAACAGCTGACCAGATAAATAACCATAAGCTATTAGTGCATACGTTATCATGGTAATGATAAAAATCAGAACTGCCCACTTAACTTCATAAACAAGTACTCCCAGGAAAGGAATAAATATAATTATTGATTTTACTGTAGAATATAAACCGTGTTGATAGAAGTCGGCAATAAAGAATAAATACACGGCGAAGAGAATAAAACTTCCTTTAAAAGAGAGTGAAACCTTATCTCTTTGATAGAAAATTATGTATAAAGAAATTATAGTTAGAAGATCTATATAGTTGTAGAAATTTAGATTTTCGTAATTAAATGGTATTTGAGGTATCAAAAAAACAACAGTGGCAAAGATGGCACCATACAGAATAAAGTTATCAACTAACTTATTTTTGATGGTTTTTATTGAAATTCTATGCTGCTGATTTGTTGTCATGAACAAGCTTATGCTTTTTACCAAATATAGTTATTTGACATAACAAGAATATTGATCAAACAATGAGTACTGAATGTAAAAACCGTTTCTGCTAATTATAATCCAGTTTGATTATTCTTTATCGGGAAATGCAAATTAACCTTTAATAATCAGTCTCACTAATTTCCGAATCATTTTACAGCTTCTTATTTAATAAGGGGCTTTTTTTTGGTATTTTGGAATCGCTTCCATGAAATCATAATTAAAGCATACGTATGTCGATCAAGACAGAAAAAAAATCTACAGAACTTAAAGAAGATAAGTATCCATTTAGCTTAACGGAGCCTCATAAGCCTACACATAAGGTTCGTTTTGTTACTGCTGCCAGTTTATTTGATGGTCATGATGCCAGTATCAATATCATGCGTAGAATTTTGCAAAGCAGTGGAGTAGAGGTTATTCACCTTGGCCACAATCGCTCAGTTCATGAAATTGTTAATTGCGCCATTCAGGAAGATGTTCAGGGAATTGCCATTAGTTCGTATCAAGGTGGACATGTTGAGTATTTCAAATACATGATCGAATTGCTGGAAGAGCAGGGAGCGGGGCATATCAAAGTATTCGGCGGCGGTGGCGGAGTGATCGTTCAGGACGAAATCGACGATCTTCATAATGCAGGAGTTTCCCGAATCTTTTCTGTGGACGATGGTAGCGAAATGGGATTACAGGGAATGATCAATTATATGATCCATGAGTGTGATTATGATCCCGTTACAAAAACAGAGATAGAAATTGAAAAAGTGCTCGATAAAGAGCCAAAAGCGATTGCAAGAGCGATAACTGCACTGGAAAACGGAAATGGAGAGTTATTAAGTTTCTCTGATAAACAACTGCTAAAGAAAGACGGAAAACCACTTAAAGCAAAATCCGAGAAAACGATTCCTGTACTTGGAATCACAGGAACAGGTGGTGCAGGAAAGAGTTCGTTAACTGACGAGATCGTATTGCGCTTTCTAACTGAGTTTGAAGAAATCACCATCGGAATTATTTCCGTAGATCCTTCCAAAATTAAGACAGGAGGAGCGTTACTTGGTGATCGCATACGAATGAACAGTATCGACACTGAACGCGTGTATATGCGAAGTCTGGCGACCAGAGCGTCGAACAGAAGTACAAGCGCAGCACTTACCGGAGCAATTGAATTGTACAAACAAGCCGGGTTTGATCTTATCATCGTGGAAACCAGTGGAATTGGTCAAAGCGGTACTGAGATCGTAGATATATCAGATATACCAATCTATGTGATGACCAGCGAATATGGTGCAGCTACGCAGTTAGAGAAGATCAATATGTTAGATCTTGCTGAAATTGTGGTATTAAACAAATTTGAAAAGAAAGGTTCGTTAGATGCTTACAGAGACATTCGTAAGCAAATGATTCGTAATCGTGGTGAATGGCATGCCAAACCCGAAGATATGCCGGTTTATCCAACGATAGCTGCTCAGTTCAATGACAAAGGAGTGAACAACCTTTTTGCTGCTATTGTTGAAAAGATCAACGAAAGATACAGTTTTGAATGGGAGCCCAAGCTGTATACTGATGCTTCGCCAGCAGAAGATATTCAGGCTCAGGCGATCATTCCCGGAAAGAGAGTTCGTTATTTAAGTGAGATTTCAGAGACCATCAGAAATTACCATGATTGGGCAGAACAACAATCTGAAATAGCTTCCAGATTATCTGAGGTTAATGGAACGCTGAATCAACTAAGTAATTGGAAGCCAGATAATAAAGAAGTGTTAGAAAACGATCTTTCCAAGATGAAAGAACACTGGATTTCTAAGCTGGATGTGGCTCCAAAAAAGATCTTAGATGGCTGGGATGATCTGTATGAACGCTACAAACAAGAGACTTTTGATGTAAAGATTCGTGATCGGGTTATCAAAAATGAATTGTACAGGGAATCTTTAAGTGGATTGAAAATTCCACGCGTGGCAATGCCGGATACCAAACACGAAGGAGAGAGGCTTAAGTTTGCTTTAAAAGAAAATCTCCCTGGATATTTCCCATATACCGCGGGTGTATTTCCATTCAAAAGAGAAGGAGAAGATCCGACCAGAATGTTTGCCGGTGAAGGAACTCCGGAGCGAACCAACAAACGATTCCATTTTGTAAGCGAAGGATTGGAGGCAGCACGACTTTCCACCGCATTTGATTCAGTAACATTGTACGGAGAAGATCCCGGTTATCGTCCTGATATTTACGGAAAGATCGGTAATTCAGGAGTAAGCATTTGTACGCTGGATGATATGAAGAAACTTTACTCCGGTTTTGAGCTAACCAAGCCAACTACTTCTGTATCAATGACTATCAATGGTCCCGCACCTATGATCTTGGCTATGTTTATGAATACAGCTATCGATCAGGAAGTAGAAAGATATCTGAAGTCAGAAGGGAAATGGGAGCAGGCGATCAAGGATGTTAAAGCAAAGTATGAGAAGCTTGGATTACCGGTTCCGAAGTACTCAAATGAAATCCCTGCAGGAAACGATGAATTTGGTTTAGGTTTACTTGGAATGACCGGCGACGAAGTTATTGATGCCGAAACCTATAATCAGATCAAAGAAAAAACACTTTCGTCGGTTCGAGGAACTGTTCAGGCTGATATCCTGAAAGAAGATCAGGCTCAAAACACTTGTATTTTCTCTACCGAATTTGCTCTTAAAATGATGGGAGACATACAGGAATACTTTACAGAGCATAAAGTTCGTAATTACTACTCGGTTTCTATTTCCGGATATCATATCGCGGAAGCGGGAGCCAATCCGGTTACACAGGCTGCGCTTACATTGGCAAACGGATTTACTTATGTAGAGTATTATTTAGCTCGCGGATTAAATATTGATGATTTTGCACATAATCTTTCGTTCTTCTTCAGTAATGGATTAGACCCTGAATATGCAGTGATCGGGCGTGTAGCACGCCGTATTTGGGCGGTAGCTATGAGAAAGAAATACGAAGCCAATGATCGTTCTCAGAAGTTGAAATATCATATTCAAACAAGTGGTCGTTCGTTGCATGCGCAGGAGATCCAGTTCAATGATATTCGTACAACATTGCAGGCATTGTTAGCAATTTATGATAATTGTAATTCGTTGCACACCAATGCTTACGACGAAGCAATTACTACTCCGACTGAGGAGTCTGTGCGTCGTGCATTAGCTATTCAGATGATCATTAACAAAGAGATGGGAACGGCGAAAAATGAGAATATCAATCAGGGTTCTTATTTCATTTCTGAATTGACCGATATGGTGGAAGAAGCCATTCTTACCGAGTTCGATCGAATAACTGAACGCGGTGGAGTTCTGGGCGCAATGGAAAGCATGTACCAACGCGGAAAGATCCAGGATGAAAGCCTGTACTACGAAACCAAGAAGCATACGGGAGAACTTCCGATCATCGGCGTAAATACCTTCCTGAAAGAAGGAGTCGGTGAGGAAGAGCAAAAGCCAATTGAGCTCATCCGTTCTACAGAAGAAGAGAAGAAGCAACAGATCGATAACTTAGAAGCCTTCTGGAAACGAAATGAAGACAGAAATGCTGAAGCTATTGAGCGTTTGAAGGAAGTAGCCCGAAACAACGGCAACTTATTCGAAGAGCTGATGGAAACGGTTAAAGTGGCTTCGCTGGGACAGATATCTCATGCCTTGTATGAGGTTGGCGGGCAATATAGACGAAACATGTGATGATCACTGATTGCACTGATTAGTTTTTGATTTCGCTGATGGTGGTGGGGGGAAGTCATCCTGAGGATACCTCCGAAGGATCTGCACAAATAGTTACAAACAGTAGGTGTTATTTTAACTCAGTAACTAGTTTAAACAACATGCTTGGACAAACTACATAACCGAACCAACGAGACGCTGGTGATGGGTTAGGCAGCATAGACGTAACATGTAGTGATCGCTGATTTCTTTTACATAGAGGTTAATCTATTGTTTTTCTGCTTTTCTTTGTCGACAAGGTAATTAAAAAAGTTAACGCCGAACTTAAAACTATGTTTACGAGGTAATTATAGGTCGGGTCTCCGAATAAGACTGGTATTAAAGAAAATAATTTTGCAAAAATCCATGCCATTCCATACAAAATTGGTTCCAGTATAATTAAAATACTAATTAGATTACCTATTGAAGTATTTTCACTAAACAAACCTACAAAAGGCATTAGTATCATTACAATTATGAAGGCCCAACCTGAAGTAATAAAGTGCCAAAAATAACTTCTTTCGAAAACGGGTTCGGAATCAATTTTTATAGTCGAATCTGATGGTTCACTTTTGAATTCGATCTGTGAAATGAAATTAAATGTTTTATCCTTCCAAGTTGATCTAAAAATAATATCCTTTCTAATGATCTGAATTTCTTTTCTCTCATTACTCGTAAGAGTAGTGTCATTTAAAATCTTGTTTAATCCCTGAATCTGTTCAATTTTATTTTGAGTATTAAAGAAATAAGAAAAACTGAGTGTATTATCTATAACAACTAAGGCAGTTATAGTTAATATTACAAAAATAGCTTTATGAGATAGGCCTTTAGTTTTATCTGTAAAAAATTTGAATATTGAATCTAGAAGTTCCAATTAAAAAATGCTTTTATTCAAAAAATATTTCAGATAATAAAAGAAATCCTCAGAACAATTCCTTACAAAAAAAGTTTAAAAATAATTGGTTAGCTATAATCCAGCGCAGGAACACATTCTAATCTCCCTTCGAAGGGAGACGATCATCCAAACGGTTCTTTGGATGATCCGAGGGATGTCGTGAAGTTTATGAATTAGTAAACCGCACGACATCCTCCGTCCACCAGTCGGCGTACACCTCCTTCAAAGGAGGATTTTGTTTCCGGCTTTATGTAGAATAACAAAACAAAGTCATCCTGAGGATACTGCCGAAGGAACCTATAGTCGCGGAGGCTATGGTTTTTGTTGTGAGTGTGAGAGAGCTATATAAGGTATGCTAGCGAAGGAATTAGCAAAAGCAGCCTCGGTAAGATTCTTCGGAGGTATCCTCAGAATGACAAAGACAGAAGAGTTTTATTATCCTCCGTCCTCTAATCTGAAAAACCTCTTTCATGAAGGAATTTGGCTTCTTACTTTATGTAGAATAACAAAACAAAGTCATCCTGAGGATACTTCCGAAGGAACCTACAGTCGCGGAGGCTATTGTTTTTGTTGTGAGTGAGAAATGTATATATGAGGTTAGCTAGTGAAGGAATTAGAAAAAACAGCCCCGGTAAGATTCTTCGGAGGTATCCTCAGAATGACAAAGACAGAAGAGTTTAATTATCCTCCGTCCTCTAATCGGTTTTTACCGCACCAGCGAGTCGCTGGCGCTAGGTTGGGGAAAACATATACCCATTGGCAGAGGTATAGAGCATGGTTTTACCTTTGCGTTCAAAACGGGAGCATTTGGATAACAGTTCATCGTAAAGCTTAAGTCGTTCTTCCCAATTAGTCATTTCTTTCAACGAACTCTTTAAATTGTTGCATCCATTTGTCACCATGTTTACGATACATACCGGGAAACAGAATAGCCATTAGTTTTGGCATCACCCAGTCAATGCGGGTGTATTCAAATTCGTAATCGTATCTGGTGCTGTTATCATCCAATGCTGTAAAGTTACATTTCATGGTATTATCCATGTGTTTGTGATGATAGAAAGCTTCAAATGAGTGAGGAAGATTATTGGAAGTGATGGTTTCAGTAAGTTCCATCTTTCTCTTTCCATCATCGTAAAACATTTTGGACACGGCTCCATTTTTACCCGATTCTCCGCTGATGAGTTCTTTTCTTTGAAAACCATCCTGATATTCTTTCAGGTTAGCAGGATCAGCAAAAAGTCTGGCTACTAATTCTATAGGTTTGTTGATTACTATAGATCCTGAATGTTTCATACAGACTCCTTTTTGATCTGATTGAAGTATACTATTTCAAGATAGAATCATTTACTGAATTTCATAATCAACTTTTTTTAGAACAAGAGATCTTCCAGGTTGGATAAGAAAACGTTTCACCAAGATTTACCCATTCACCGAACCATTTAAAGCTTTCATCGGTTATTTCATAGAAAGTCAGGCGGTAATAACCATCGGTTCCATTTGGGGCGGCTTGCCGTCTGTAAAGAACGATCTTGCTTTCATCTGTCTTAGTGCCTTCCCATGCACTTAACGTCGGTGAGGCCGGCACTGAGGAGTAGTAGTGTACATACCATTTACTGCTGTCAGCATTAAACTGGCGAATACTGCCTGAATGTAGACCATCCGCTTTAAGCGTTTCATCCTGAACAGCCATCCCATTCATTATGTATTTCCATTTCCAAAGCATTTGTACTTCATCATTCCATGAACCATCAGGAGCTCTGCTTTCAGAAATACATTCACTAACACCAATTAATGGGGCAAAGTCTCCGGTTTGTGGAAATGCAGCAGGATTTAACTGACCGTAAGGGTGCTCTTTACTTGGCTCGTATTCATATTGAGCAAATGTTGGAGCTGCAATGATGATGAATAAGGCAGTGGCTAGAATTGTTTTCATGACTTTTTATTTTAAATAAACCATCAAATTTTATCTGAATCTACAAAATGCAGTAAATCCACCAGTGTTTGCAGTTAATTAAATAGAACTTGCTTTCAATGCTTTACGAAGTACCTGAGCTCCTGATTTTGAAAGAGGTAGTTCCGAGGAATCTTGTAGTTTTATAAGTGAAGATTCGAAATCAACATGATCCAGATATCCAAGATTTAGCAAAGCCCCTCTGTGAACCCGAATAAAGCGATACGATGTTAGCTGTTCTTCCAGAGATTTCATGCTTTTTCGCATTGAGTAAGCTTTTCGCTCTGTATGTATTTTTACACAGTAATCATCTGCCTCAATCCAGGTCACATCATTCAGAGGGATCAGTTTTAGTCTGTTTCCTATTTTTATACTTATTTGAGGATCAGGAGAGATTTCACTAATAATTCCGGTATTTGATTTTAGATCTTTGATCTCTACCCATTGAGTGTCTATAACTAAATCTTTGGAACTGTTGTATAAAGTTAAAACAAGCACACAATACGCGAACAAAAAGGTTATTCCTTTCTGAAAAACAAAGAACTCAGCCGTTGATAATAGTTCAGAAATGGCTAAACTTTCATCATAAGATAGTATAGCGATCAGGCTTATTAGTAAGATCGAAACGATCCACCCAATAACCCCAACTGTTAATATGATTATCCAAGGTGTTGAAGAAATTTGCTGACTCGACTTCGAAAACTGTTTCCAGGAGACAATAAGCAAAGGAATACCACAAACGCCCCAGGCTATCCATCGAATAAAATGATTAATAAAAAGGGTAGAGAAAGCAATATTTGATCCATCTTCTACAATATCATAAGTGGACAGGTAATACTGCTGTTGAAGGGCGTCGAACAGAATGATTCCTAAAATGAATATTGAAAAATAAAGTGTAGTCTTTCTAAAATTCATAACTGATAATCGTACCTTTTAGCGATTTTCAAAAATATAAGTGTGTAAATGTTCGCAAATCAAAGAGTGCTTATTATCGGGACAGTATGGCCGGAGCCTGAATCTTCTGCAGCTGGCTCCCGGATGATGCAATTGATAGAGTTCTTTCAGGAAGAAGAGTTTGAAATTACATTCGCCTGTTCCGCATCTAATCTGGAATTTTCTGAAGACCTGAGCAAGCTTGGGATCAAAGCCGAAAGCATCAAAATAAATGATTCCGGTTTTGATCACTTAATACAGGATTTGAACCCTGATTTTGTACTTTTTGATCGGTTTATGACTGAAGAGCAATTTGGTTGGCGGGTTTCTGAATATTGTCCCGATACGTTGAAGATACTTGATACCGAAGATTTGCATTGCTTGAGGTACGCCCGTCACAAAGCTCTAAAAAACGGCAATGAATTCAACCGTGAGGACTTGTATTCGGATGAAGCTCGCAGAGAAATTGCAGCTATTTATCGTTGTGATATCTCATTGATCATTTCAAAATTTGAATACGAATTACTCACAGAATTTTTCAACATTGACGCAGAAATTTTGCACTACATTCCGTTTATGTTTGAAGAACTAGACTCGGATCATCTTTCTGGTATTCCGAAATTTGAAGAGAGGCAGCATTTTATATCGATCGGTAATTTTTTGCATGAACCGAATTGGGACGCCGTGCGATTTCTGAAAGAAGATATCTGGAAACTCATCAGAAAGGAATTACCTGATGCAGAACTGCATGTCTACGGAGCGTATACTTCTTCGAAAGTAGAGCAACTTCATAATGAGAGTGAAGGATTCCTGATAAAGGGGAGAGCAATCAGTGCAGAAGAAGTGTTCAAAAAATCCCGGATTTTATTAGCACCGTTACGCTTTGGAGCGGGATTAAAAGGTAAGTTTGCAGATGCTATGAAATTTGGAACTCCATCAGTTACTACAAAAATCGGAGCTGAAGGAATGAGAATAAATCAAGGTTGGTGTGGAGAGCTGGGTGAAACTCCAGATGATATCGCCCAAAAAGCCGTGCAGCTATATTCGGATAAGTCAGTATGGATTGAAGCGCAAAAAACAGGACTTCAGATATTCAATCAACTGTTTAATAAAGCTGAGCACGGACAAAACCTTAAAGCAAAGATCGAATCAGTTAACAAAAACATTCAGAATCATCGAAAGAGAAATTTTATCGGATCGATGTTGCTTCAGAATACCCTTCAAAGTTATAAGTACATGAGCAAGTGGATAGAAGAAAAGAATAAAAACTTATAAATTGATTTATTACTTTCCTGAAACAGCTTTTGATTAAGAGACATGAGCAGACAAAGAAATAAAAACAGACTTACCAACGATCTTGATTCAGGGGAAGAAGAAAAAGATTTTTCTGATTTTTATAGTGATGAAGTTCCCAAAGAAAAGAGAAAACCTTCAGATCCGGAAGATATCCTTTCCAGAAGAAACACATGGGTTATCGGAATCTTTATTGTAGTTGCGGTTTTATGGCGTTTTGATTGGAGTCCAATGAAAGCGGCTTACGGAATTGGTAGTTCTATTAGTAACCTTTTCCAGTCCTCAGATCAAGTAACTACATCGCAATCTACAGCAATCAATTTTACTCAGCTCGAATACTTTGATGCCATTAAAGATCTGAATTTTGACGGAACTCCTACCTTAAATAACACTTCAATATTATATCAGAACAGAGTTCCAGTAGAATATTTACAAGCATTAGATGACCTGGATTATTTAAGTGATCTCACTCCTAATCAGGCATTAGCATTACATAGTAGCGGGGTAGATATAGAATTTATTGAAGTTATGGAAGAACTTGATTACTTGGACGAAGTAAGCTATTCTGGGATTATTGGTATGTCTTCCAGCGGTGTTTCAATGGATTATTTAAGAACGCTGGATGATGTGGATTATCTTGATGAAGTAAATTATTCAGGAATTATTGGTATGTATTCGACCGGAGTTTCAGAATCTTATTTAAGAACTCTTGAAGATATTGATTATCTGGATGAGATTAGCTATTCCGGTATAATAGGGATGTACTCGAATGGAGTTACGGAAGAGTTTCTTAGAGAGTTAGAAGACCGAGACATGCTTGAAGATTTGAGCTATTCCCAGATCATACAACTTTATAATCAAAACTGAATATTAGTTATTTCTTGACTGCTCAATTCGATTTAAAGAATTCCTGATATCTTTCAAAACTTCAAGTACATCTTCAGAATTATCAGAACTTGGTGCAGATGAAGAAGATGTATTTTCAGTAACAACATCTCTCTGGTCAAGCACTTTATCTCTGAATTGTGATGCGTTAACTATTCCGATCAAAGACAGGTCTGCTGATGCGGAAGCTGAACTGCCGGCAGTTTCAATTTGAAGAATGCTCAAACCGAAAGCTTTCAAAAGGGGACCTTCTTTAAATGTAAGATCCTGAATCTTGTCCAATGGAATGGTTTTCTCAGTCCTGAAAATATAACCCTTATTAAATTTGAGTGAGCGGGTTGTAAGTTCGCAATGAAGTCTTTCAAAGTATTTATTCACAAAATAGGAGGCGAAAATCAACCAAAGCGGGATAAAGGGAATTGTAAATATCATAACAACACACATCAACACACCATACCATAAGAGGTACGATTTAATTTTTGGGTTGAAGCTGGCTTCTAATAAAGTTTTTGCCGGTTCTGTCATGTATTAAAAATTAAATTATATGAAAAAGGCGAGCCTAAAAATAAGCTCGCCCTGAGTATAATTAAAAATGTGATTCAGAACTATTGTTCTTTACTGGCTAATTCATTTTTTGGGATAAAGTCCATTGCAGCAGAATTCATGCAGTATCTCAACCCTGTAGGTTCGGGGCCGTCATCAAAAACGTGACCTAAATGTCCACCACAGTTTGAGCAAACGATCTCAGTTCTGGTCATAAAGTAGCTTTTATCCACTTCTTCAGCTACCAAAGAATCTGCCAATGGTTTCCAAAAACTTGGCCATCCGGAACGACTATTATACTTATGCTCAGAACTATATAGCTTTTGTCCGCATCCGGCACATACATAAAGGCCTTCTTCTTTGTTGTCGTTGTATTCATTAAACCAGGGTGCTTCCGTACCTTTACCGCGAAGGATTTTAAATTCTTTGGCAGTTAAAATCTCTTTCCACTCGGCTTCGGATTTTTGATAGGGATATTTTTTATCCGGATCGGGTTGTGTTTGAGTAGTCATAGTATTGTCAGTATGATCGTGCTCTTTGATAGGTTTGTCAGAGTGTGTTGCCACTAAAAAAAGACCTATAAGAGCTATTGAAACAAATATTGCTAACGTTTTCATAATTACTGTCTGTTTTAAGTTCTTTCTAACATAACAATAATACGAAATGAATTGTTTCACAGATTTATAACATCTGATCAATCCCAGCCATACTCAAAATCATAATCATCCAGAAGAGGGAGATTCTTTTGTTTGAAGAACCTGACTCCAACAGTAAATCCAACCCACATGCGGTACTTTCTGCCATTCCATTCCGGACTCCACAAACTATACCATGTGTAATCGTTTGCTGAATTTACTCTGGTAACCTGAATGTTATAAGTTGGACCTCCGTAAAGTGATAAACCGGAATTAAATCGATTACCAATTAAATATTTATACGAAAAGATCAGATTCGTTTTTTTGCTCCAATCTTCTTCAAAATGATGCATTACCGTAAATTCCTGATTCACAAAAAGGTCTTCACTCTCTATTTTTCTGAAAGAGTCATTGATGTTCTTTTCCAGACCGACACCTAAACCAAACCGATATACATTTCTATCAAAAGAAGTGTTATATCCAAGAATTGCCATGTTATACACCCTGTGAGTACCAGTGGTTATTCCGATATCTGTAAATCCGGCATCAGAGTAGCGTACGTCAAAGTTTTTACGACCATTACCATATAAACTTAGAAGTCCAACAGAAGCTCCTTCAAATTCACTTGCAATATTTATAATACCAACCTGAAGACCGGTAGCAGTGGTTGCATAGTTAAGAAACCCTCCGAATTGAGCACCTTCCATTTCCTGAGTTATGTTTGCTCCTGCAGAGATCATTAATCCTTCCTGATATCTGGAGTAGTTTAATCCTCCCGTAATCATCAACCCACTTGAGTATTCTGATGAAACATTAAATAAAGTAGAGATCATTAAGCCTTCCATATTATCAGATGCTATATTACCACCACCCGTTATAAACAAACCGCTGGCATCTCCTTTGGCTGCATTAAATACTCCTGAAATCATCAATCCTTCCATGTTATCTAAACCGACGTTTGCTCCACCTGTTATTTGAAGACCACTCATTGTTTGTTGAGAAATATTCAGCAGACCTGAAATTTGAGCTCCTTCTACATCGCCACGTGCAATATTTGCCCCAAATGAACCCTGTAAACCAGAAAGATCACCACTTGCATAATTAAGAGCTCCTGCGGCTTGTAAACCTTCGATATTGCTTTTACTAATATTTCCAAAACCTGCGATTTGGATACCGGAAAGGTCGCTGCCTGCATAATTGATCAGCCCTGCAATACCAACGCCTTCGGCATAGCCACTTGTCGCATTTACTAAACCAGCAATCTGGAATCCGGAAGCGTACTCTTTGTTATAATTGTAGAGGGTACCGATCTCTAATCCATTTAAACCCCCGTGATAACCACCTAAAAGATTTATAGAATACTTTGCAGTATAACGAGGAGCAGCGATCCCATTTGTACCAATAGGATTAATTAGGGTAAGTCTCCATTTTCGATATTCGAGATCCCCATACCGGTTTTCATATCTCTGGGCTAATAATGAGCTTGCAGAAAAACTAAACAGTAGTATGGCTATAATTGAAAGAGCAAAGTTGTTTTTCATAATCAGGTTCGATTTTAAGTTCGAACCCGATTACGATATACATTCAAAAATGTTACTTGATGGAAGAAAAAAGATATAGTTGAGGTAAACTAAACTGGAAAATTTTCATCTAACACTTCATTCCACATAGAAACTTCATCTACATTTGAAAGTAATGTCTCAGTATCACCTTCAATTGATATTTCTTCAATTCTATCGCCTTGTGAAATATTATTAACAACAGCTTGATCGGATTCAGACACTACTTTTCCGAATACGGAGTGTTTGCCATCGAGCCATGCTGTTTCAATATGTGTAATAAAAAACTGGCTTCCGTTTGTTCCGGGACCTGCATTAGCCATCGACAGAACTCCCGGAGTATCGTGTTTTAGTTCGGGATCAAATTCATCTTCAAATGAATAGCCCGGTCCACCTCTGCCATCTCCATTAGGGCAACCACCCTGAACCATAAAATTATCTATAACCCTGTGAAAGGATAAGTTATTGTAATACCCACGTTGTGCCAGGTTTACGAAGTTAGCTACCGTTTTAGGAGTTTTTTCAGGAAAGAGATTGAGATTAATATCTCCTTTGTTGGTTTTTATAGTTGCTACCATAGTCTTTATTTAATTATGAGGCTTAGAAATAGAAAGTTTGAATCAACTCCCGGATTTTCACTTCCGGTTTGAGCGTTTGAAATATGATGGAATTTATATCCTGTTGCAAGGCTTATAGATTTAGAAAAATGAGTCTGTATAGTAAATGAAGGATCAAAGGTATAATTTAGTTTTCTTCCTTTATCAGTAGGAAAGGTTGCATCCATTAAAATAAATGATCCGGAAATACCAATTTGATACGAGAATAAAGAACTGATCTTTTTTTGGAACAGAAAACCTACGGGCGAAAATCCGAATCCGGTTCCTTTAACAAATTCATTATTCTGATCTCTTTTAGGGTAATCAAAATGGATAATGGGAATTATGTCTGCTGTGTAATATAGCAGGGCGTTATCAGGATAAGCCCGAATAGCTTTGCGAAACCCTATTCCTACAATTGATGAAGTGGCATTTCTTGTTTTACCAAGCAGATAAACAGAGGAGAAAGAATATCCTGACCACAGCCGAAATTGTGCAGGTTGATTTTTTAGCTTTTCCTGAGCAACTGATAAGCCATTGATAGAAAACACAATAAAAATTAATATCAGTAAGGACTTAATTGTTCGACTCAAGACTTCTTTTGTTTTGTGAGAAGAAAAATTGAAAGCATCCAGATTAAAGCCCATGCACCTGCTAAATACCACTTTTGGATATACAGTAAAGCTCCTAATGAGATAGCATAAATTAAATGATACACCCAGTTTGGTGTACTCGTTTTTGAAGCTCTTTTTTGAAGTGACGACATAAAAACAGCAAGTACTTTACTTACCAGCAACAGTCCGGTATAAATCCATATTATTATGAAAGATGCATCATAAGGCAGAAATATTGTAGAAACTATCACTCCCAGAAATACAAAATCTAAGATCGAATCTTTAAGCCAACTCATACAGTTTTTTTTGATAAGGTAGCTGTTAATTGAAAAAAGTGACAGTAGTACTTTCTATTTTTTTGAAAGAGATGTTATCCAGAGTATGTCATGACGATTGGCAGACTTACTTATCTGAGAAGGAGAAGAAGCTGAATTCCAATTCAATCCTTCTTTAGTTGTAACATCAACGATGTAACCGGAGACTTCGATAATGTGTCCTTCTCTCAAGCTAAAAAGACTGCTCTTGATTTCATCTGTTGAAGGCACAATATGCCAAAGTAAGGTGCTATTGTTTATTATATCTGGTTTAAGCGGAAGGCGTATTTTATTATAAGTGAACGATCGATTCTTCAAATTAAAATTAATGTAATCCAGATTTTTTTGATCAGAAACTTGTCCCCACCCAATTAAAATATCGTAGGTTGAGAATTCAGACATGTTATCAAAAAAATATCTTGATTTTTCGAGCACCCGAACTGTGGCATCAATTTTTTTATATGGAGAAAAGGTATTTCCGTCAAACGTAATATTTTTGTCGTCAATTATTTTGGTAGCTTTTGGTGCTTCATCAGCTGTTATGCCGGGGCCTCTTTTAATTGGAATCTCTGACCAAGCCATTATTGATAATCCAATTACTACACAGAGTAATAAATACTTAACCATCTTGTCTCCTTGATTTGTCCTTTTTCCTAAAAGAGGATTAAGAGGTACTGTGCGTTACAAAAAAGAGGGGTTAAGAAACAATTTTTTTGTAGTTCAGATAGAATTTTTCGAGGTCTTCTACATAAAAATTTTGGAGAGCAGGGTTGCCATCTGTTCCTAGAATGTCTGAAAAAACAAATGATTGGCGATTTTTGTAGATAAATAAAAGTTCTCCGTTTTCGAAAGAGACACTTTCAATATCGCTAAATGAATACTCCAATTTCTCTGAGCTTAAAAGTACAGCATCACCTAAAAGAAAATGACCTTGGGAGTCAATAAACTGACTGGCTTCTATGCTATGTCGTTGAGCAATCTCCTGATTCATAAAATCTTTAACTGAACCAGTCATAACCATATAAACTGAAGTTTTAGTGAGGCAAAGTTTAACTTCGTTGTACTTATCTTCTATCTCGAATAAAGCAGGTTTTTCATTTACAGGATCTGTTCCATCAGCAATTAGAGTACTACTGAAAGTAAGAATGCAAGCGAATATAAATGAGTGCTTTAAAAATTGCATTTTAAGACGTTAATCTATGTACATTGTTGTATTCAATTTTATATATGACGTACTAAACATTGAATAGTTTCAACTTATTTTACGTTTTTTAAAATAAAACAAATTCTGAAGAAAAAAATTAGAATTCATGGCTCAAAATGAAGTGAATCCATTAGATTTCTCAATTCTTGTTGTAGATGATTCAAAGCCCAATGTAATATTGTTATCTCATGTCTTGGAGAAAGAAGGTTTTCATGTAGAGAAGAGTTACGATGGTGAAGAAGCTTTAAAAAGAATTAAAGAAGTTAACCCGGATATCATACTCCTGGATATTATGATGCCTAAAATGTCAGGATTAGAGGTTGGCAAAGCTTTAAGGATGTCTGAGTTTGAAGATATTCCGATTATTTTTTTAAGTAGTTCGAATGAATCAGTTGATAAGGTAAAAGCTTTTGAAGCGGGGGGAGTGGATTTTATAAATAAACCTTTTGATAGAGATGAACTCATCATTAGAGTTCGAAGCCACTTAATGCTTAAGGTTTTGAAAGAAGAAAATGAAGAGCGGCTCCGAATCTTAAAAGAAAGAGAAATTGAACTAAGTGAGGCCAACCAAAAGAAACATAGGTTGATGAGAATGCTTAGCCACGATTTTAAAAACCCCATTTCAGGCATAATGGGGCTGGTAACAATTCTCTTGGAAGATAATGAGCTTGATGAAGACGAGAAAAATGAGATGCTCGAGCTAATAAAGCAGAGTAGCGAGAAATTATTAGAGCTTGTAAAAGACCTTCTGGATAAAGAAGTAATCGGAGGTGAGTTTGGAGCTTTGGAGCTAAATGATGAAGATATTATTGATCTTGCAAATCAGGTAATAAAGGCTAATAAACCTAAAGCTGCTCTAAAAAAAATAAATCTCAGCTTGAGCACTTTTCAGGATGAACTAATTGTGAAGTTAGATAAAGAAAAGATGCGGTATGTACTAAATACGTTGGTGTCTAATGCAGTAAAGTTTACGCTTATAGACGGAGAAGTAAAGGTTGAATTTCTTAATTCCGACGATAAGTCATTTTTAATTAAAATCAGTGATACTGGTATAGGAATTCCTAATACAATGCTACCAAATTTTTTAATATCATCTAATAAAGAACAAGTGTCTAATCCCGGGGGTATTTTGGGAGGTGGACTTGGACTTGAAGATGTGCAATCTTATGTCGATGCTCATGAAGGGAAGATCTGGGTAGAGTCAGAGGAAAATAGCGGAACAACCTTTTTTATAGAACTACCACTGGGAAATTTACAATAAATATGTCGCATACAATTTTAGTAATAGATGATGATGAACCAATTCACATCATGGCAAAGAGTTTACTTGGAAAAGAATTTCAACTGGTGAATGCAAGAGACTCTCAGGAGGCTATAAATATACTATCTGAAACACCTGTTAATTTAATTCTATCGGATATTCATATGCCGGGGCTGTCCGGTTTGGAATTGTTGGAGTCGATCAGAGATGATAAAGAAAAGAGTAAGATCCCTGTACTTATCATGACAAACCTTCCTACTGTTGAGAAGGAGCAAAAAGCCTTAGACCTTGGAGCTGTTGATTTTATCAAAAAAGAGCGTTTCAACACAGATCGTGAAGGGGTTATTGAGTTGGTAAGAATGAAAATTCTAACTGATGTTAATGTAAAAGGATTGGATGAGGATCTGGAGAAAAGTAAGAATAAGCTTGTAATGAAATTGATGGAGTCAGCAATTAAAGGATCATTTACTGATACTGCTGAAACTTTTTGTACTTACTTAGCAGATATTCTTAATAGTGACCTTTTAACCTTCTTTGTATTAGAAGAAGGAAATCCTAAGCCACTTATTGTTCATGGAGATATTAAACCATCAGATGCTGATTTCTCTACCTTTCAAAACTCTAACTCTTTTGATCACCTAAACACTAAAAAAGAATCCTATCTGAGCAATCATATTTATAATGAGGAATTCGGGTGTTTTCTGGATTTCTCTACCAAAAATGAAATGCCGGCAGAAATAGGGGTTCCATTGTTTTCAGCAAATGAGAAGGCAATGTTGATGAATAACCTGAGTGCGCCCACAGAATCAGAGCTTTTTGGAATGTTAATAGTTAAGCGATCAAAGCTATTTTCAAGTAAAGAATTTGAATTAATTTCCAGATTAGTAACTCAAACCGGAGCAATACTTTGGAGGCTTTACCAAAAAAATAAATGAGTCTGAATAATACTTCCATTTTACTGATCATTGAAGGAACCTATCCCTGGTACAGAGGGGGAGTTAGTGAATGGGTCTATCAATATTTGAAAGAACTGGATAGTTATGATTTTCATATTCTTCAAGTAGCTACAGATGAATTTAAACAGCTTGATCCATATAACGCTCTTTATCCTATTACAGAAAATGTTAAGTCATTTACCCGCGTACCTCCGCCAACTTTGAAATCTGATTGGGAAACGGCTAAAGAGACCTGGTTTCAATCTATTGTTGAATCGGTTCCTGTTTATAAATACGATACCATCCATGTAACCAATACGGGTTTTGCAGGTTGGTTGGGTATCCGAATATCTGATCTTTTTAATGCTCCACTTGTGTTAACTGAACACGCTTTATATTGGAAAGAGGTAGAGAAAGGAGCAGTGGCTTTGGAATGTGGCTACCAAATACCTGATAATTTTGAAGCAAAATCAGAAATCGTAGATATTTTTAAGCAAATTGCATCTGAAGTTTATTCGTCGTCAGAAGAAGTTGTTTCTGTTTCGAGGGTAAACATACCTTATCAGAAGCAATTTGGAGCAGACTCACCGAAGTACATCCCCAATGGGGTTCCAACTGATTTGTTAACACCGGATAAAAAAAGGACGAATATACCGGTTATAGGATGGATTGGAAGATGTGCAGAAATGAAAAATCCTAAACTGTTCTTTGAGATTGTAGAAGTTTTCCAAAGCAGGTCTCTGGATGTGAGTTTTGTTATGATGCTTAGTGATGCAAATGAAAAAGAACTTGAGCAGGAAGTAAGAGCATTGGCAAAAAAGCATCCGGAAGTAACCATGATATGGAATGAACCTGCTCATCAGTACCTGCATCAGTTTGATATGTTGTGCATTACCAGTCATAACGAATCTCAGCCTTTAGTCATGTTTGAAGCACTTTCAAACAAAGCTTTACCTATTGGTTGGGAGGTAGGAGATCTTACATCAGAATTTGGTTTCGTGGTTCCATCAGGTACTAGCACGAACACTCTGGTTGATCAGGTAAGTGCTCTTTGGGAAGATTCATCGAAATTCAATGAGTTGACAGAAAGTAAATATGATCTGGTAGCTTATAATCATACATGGACTTCTATATTTAAGAAGTACGACGAGCTTTTCCGGGAACTTTTAGTTGAAGATGCTTAGTGATGGAAGAAGTAAAACCGGTTGTATTATTTGAAACAGAGGGCTCTTATCCATTTAGTGGAGGAGGAGTAAGCACCTGGGCTCATATTTTATGCACAGAGTTGCAGGAAGAAGTGGATTTTCATTTGATGGCAATTACCGGTAATCCATTCGTGGAACCCCGTTATAAGCTTCCGAAGAATATAACAGATATTATCCATATTCCGCTTTGGGGAGTTGAAGAACCTGTCCATTATTTTGATAAAACAATTCCATTCTCGGGTCAAATTGAAAAAAAAGCCAGAACTACAAAAGAGGTAGTTAAACAACATTTTCTGCCATTATTCAGAGATTTTATTTCATGCCTGAATGATCCATTTCAGGATGTAGACAAGATCAGTGATGTCATATATGGATTCTGGAAATTTTTTCAATATTACGATTATAAAATAACCATGAAAGAGCCCATGCTTTGGGTAGTTTTCAAAGATTCACTTTACGAAAAGTATGTTGAGAATTATGATCCTGAGTTAGGAGATACACCAAAAGTTATCGACATGACTTTTGGGATGAGATGGTTGTACCATTTTTTAATGCCCGTCGCTTCTCCGATTCCCAAAGAAGTAAATATCTCTCATTCTACCTTAGCTGGCTTTCCGGCTTTAGCTTCTATTGCAGCTAAGTATGAATATGGAATCCCAAGTATGGTAACGGATCATGGGGTGTATATGCGCGAACGTCTTATCAATGTTGGCCGGTCTGATATGACTTTCTTTTCCAAAAAAATGCTTGTAGATCTTTCTACAATGATAACAAGAGCTGTTTATCATACTGCTGATCAGATTTCTCCTGTTACTACTGCAAATCAGAAATGGGAAGAACGCTTTGAAGCTAAACCCGAGAATATTTTACCGATTTATAATGGTGTGGATACAGATCTTTTTAAACCCACACCAAAACCTACTAAGACTGAAGGGACGCCAACAGTAATAGCAGTGGCTCAGGTTTTTCCGTTAAAAGATATCGAGACAATGATCCGAACGTGTGCTGTAGTTCGGAAAACTATTCCAAACGTACAGTTTACAGTATACGGTAGTTTGGATGTGGATGCAGAGTATGTTGAAACATGCAGGGAACTTATCAAAGAACTTGATCTGGAGGGAAATTTCACGTTTGGAGGGTTTCATAATAATCCAAGTATGATCTTTAATGAGGGAGATATCTCAATATTAACTTCAATATCTGAAGGATTTCCGTATACCGTAATTGAATCTATGAGCTGTGGACGTCCTGTAGTTGCAACTGATGTAGGAGGAATAAAAGACGCGTTAGAAGGCTGCGGAATTCTTTGCAAGCCACGTTCTCCGGAAGAGATTGCTGAGGGAGTAGTTCAGTTATTGGAAGATACAGATTTGAGAATTGAACTTGGAAATAAGTCTCGTGAGAAAGTACTTCTTAATTTTACTACAGACAGATCAGTTAAAAATTATCTTGAATCCTACAAACTACTGGCAGCTAAGCCAAGAGATCCTTTAAAAAATAAAGTAAAGACAGAATCAGTATTAAACCTTCTTGAATATCTAAAAGTTAAGAGGTTGGCTCATGCAAACTGAAGAAAGAGATATTATTCTTGAAAAAGAGGATCTGTCAGTTATTGAAGAATTGACTCAGCAGGTTTATGACCTGATCGGAAATCCTTTAAGCGTATGGGCAGTAGCTGCTACAATTGAGTCGCTTGGAATAAGAGATGTGGATGCAAATACCGATTTTGGATATAAGAGTGTTTTTGATTTAGCAGAGGAAGTATTTAAAAGGCTTAAAAAGCATATAAAGGGCAAGTATGAGGAAGAAAGTGAATCAGAGTTTAAGCTTGGTGATGTAGGAGAAAGTTTTAAACTTTTCTTCAAACATTTTGGTATGGGAGTGCTTTTTACCATGCCAATGATTTCTCAGATTGCAGCAATTATTATTTTTGAATATGCACTATGGGCTTGGTTTCGTTTTAATGTAGCTCAGGCTACCATGATAGCGATGGGGACGATAGGGGCCTTCATTATTACCGGTGGATTTATTCAGGTGCTAGGAAGGCTTGTTTCAAAATATATGGGGGAAACTAATTACTATTTAAGCTGGAAAGCTATTAAAGCAGTTATGTATTTTGCCATTCCTCTTGTTCTTGGAATTGCCGCGCTAGTTTTTGTAGTAAATGTAATTCTTCCATTTTATCCTCAAAGAATGGTAACAATAGGGCTCACCTATTTTATACTGATCTCAAGTATGATGCTTTCAGCTGCCGTTTTGTACGCTTCCCAACAAAAGCTGATTATTTTAGGAAGTATTTTAGCAGGAACACTTTCCGTTGCTTTTGGAATGGAAGTACTTGATTGGGGGATTTATCTCTCGCAATGGTTAGGAATAGGAATAACCACGGGATCACAGATAATTTATATTATAATTTATTACCAATTTAAGATCAGATCTAGCCGTCAGCGCTTGTTTAAACAATCTCTGCCAAATCTTGAGGTGAGCTACTATAACACTTACCGATATTTCTTGTACGGCTTTGGGTATTTTACCTTTCTGTTTGTAGACAGAATTTTGGCATGGTCTGCCGGACCACCGCCACCGCCCTATATCATCTGGTTTAATACTCCTTATGAATTGGGAATGGACTGGGCGTTACTGAGCTTTATATTTACAATAGCGTTACTGGAGTTTATAATTCATTTATTTTCGCACAGGATTATACCTGCTCAAAAGAAAACGCAGATAGATAAGCTTAAAAAATTCAATTTATACTTTAGCAATTTTTATTCACTACAGTTGGTACTACTCTTTTTTGTTGGAATAATATCCATTGTACTGACTTATTACGGAGTGGAAGCTTTAAGAGTTTTTGAAGATGATTATCCGGAAATAAGAGATTTCTTTGCAAATCCATTAACCTTTAAGGTGTTTTGGATGGGTAGTATTGGCTACTTGTTTTTGGTTTTCGGACTATTGAATTCACTATTCTTTTTTACAATGAATAGGCCGGAATTTGTACTTTATTCTATGCTCGCTGCATTAGCAGTTAATGCACTAACAGGTTATATATGTAGCAGAGTAATAGGATTTGAATATGCTGTAGTAGGTTTGATTGCAGGCTCTATTACATTTGCAGCAGTTACCGGATTAATCGGTAAAAGATTTTTTAAACATTTGGACTATTTTTATTACTCTGCATACTAAGGACATCCTATGAGTAAAGACGTAAAAGACTACATAAACATAATAGGAAGCAGGCTTGGAAAAGCCTTTGCGATAGATTCGTTTGGAACTGAAGAAGAGCTTGAGTTTTGGGCTCTTTCGGCAGAGCATATGTCTCGTAAGCAAAACCCAACATTTCAGAATATAATTACCTGGATTGATTTGTTGTATCAGGCTCCTGTACATTTTGTGTATAAACTGGAAAAAGAGCACTTAATACTCATAAAAAGACAATTAATATCAGAAAATCTGCTTCCAGATAAATCCGGAGGGGGGAAGCCCGGTAAAGTAGATGCGCAAAGAACTCAGTTTATTCAGGATTTCGAAAATCAAATGCAGAATCTTGAGAAAAAGAGGCAATGGGACGAAGACTTTAAAGAGCACGGGGTTTCTGCTCACACAATCGGAAATTGTGAACATATTCCGCTCTACAAAAAGACTGGAGAATTTTGGGGCATATATGTAATAGGGCCTAATATTAAAAGCCCTGAAAACATGGTTCCAAAGTTTTCAATTGTAAGTAGGTTGCTTTCTTCGTGGCTGATTAAATTAGATGAACAGGAAAAAGAATCCCAGAAAGAATATCAGGATAAAGTTCATGGTTTAGTCGGGGAACTGGGTATTGGTGCGTTAAATACAACGGGAATTTCTGAACTTTTACTTTTATACATAATCAATTCTTTACAGGCTAAATCCGGCGCAGTTGTCGAATATAAGAATGGCGCTCCTGTACTTATTGCTTCAAATAGCCTTGATGAGCAATACTTGAAAGCACTTTTAGGGCTCTCGGGTGAAAAAATGTATGATCTGGTTGAAAACGACTTCAGCTTATCAGAAGCAGGTAAAGAAATTGTAAATAAGCTGGAAGTTGAACCACTGTTTTTACCATATATATCAGAAGAAGTAAAAGGTTTTATATGGATAAACAGAACTGAAAGAAACGAAGCTAAAGATTCAAGCCCTGTACTTAATGATATTTCTGAGATCGTAGCAAAACTTTTCGAATTCAGAGATGTTAATAAAAGTTTCTCAGATGATCTGCTTGATGCGTTCTATAAAATGCTTCGGGCAATCGAGGCAAAAAGAGAGAAAACAAAATATCATTCACCTAGAATGATAGCTTTTGTTGAAATGTTCGGAATGCTTTTTGGATTGGATAATAATGAAATGGAGATCATTAAGACTACTGCAAAACTTCATGATATCGGATATGTAGGTGCAGCAGGAATAAGTTCTTTGGCGAGTATAGGTTCTGAACTTGCTCATCCTATTGCTGGAGCAACCATGATCAGTAATTTGCCTGTTCATAATGATATTATTGAAGGTATTAGAACTCATCATGAATGGGTAAATGGAAAAGGTACTCCCAATGAGATCAGAGGGGAAGATATTCCGTGGACAGGTAAAATTATTTCCGTGTATGAATTTGTGGTAGACTTTTTTGAATCAAATCCGGAAGTAGCTCCCGAAAAAGAAGAAGAAATGTTGGAAAAGCTGAAATCCAGCTTAATAGAGCGCGCGGATGTTCAATTTGATATGGTTTTAATTCCTACAGTTATACAACAACTCACTATGCTCGGTTGGTCAGGTTGTGCGCAATTAGGAGTTGAATAAATTTCATTAATGTATAAGAAGTTATACCTGATTATTATCTATTTGCTCACTGTAAATTGCATATCATCCAGTAATAAGCTGTCAGAAGATTCCGTCTATGACTCCTTTGGGGTTGTGTATTCTGATATTAATCCTTCTGTTGTTTCAGGGTATAAACTGTTGATTGTAGAGCCGTATTTTTACAGCAAGCAGGATATCATCGAGTTCCATTCAAGAGGAATAAAAGTTGTAGCATATCTTTCTTTGGGAGAAGTAAATGAATCACGCAGATATTTCAATGAGTTCAAAGAGATTGGATTAATTGGAAAGAATGAAAATCATGGTTCATACTACATAAATCTTTCCGAGAATAGAATAAAAGAAAAATTTATCGATGAAATTGTTCCGAAGTTACTTTCCTATGGATATGATGGTCTTTTTCTGGACACCATAGACGCTGTGGCTCCATATACACTCAGAAGAAGTATGGAACAGGACATGGTCGATTTGATATCAGGAATAAGATCCCGAAATCCTGATATGTTGTTAATCCAAAATGCAGGTTTATTTCTGTTGGATAAAACAGTGACTTATATTGATGCTGTGACGATTGAAGCTGTAGCTTCGGGTTATGATTTCGATAAAAGTGAATATCAAATCAAACCGGAAACGGAGTATGAAGAAAGACTTGAATTCATAGATTCTTTACATAAGAACTACAAAGTTCCGTTTCTGATTATAGATTTCGCTGAAAATTACGAAACCTCCTTACAGGTTAAATCCAGATTAGAAGATTCAGGATTCCCTTTTTTTATAAGCAATATTGAATTCCGGGGATTGCCAAACTCTTTAGGTAGAACATCAAAATTAAAGAAGGGAGCATAGTATGCCATATTGGTTGATCGTGTTTCTTTCTATAGCCCGGCTGGTTCTCTTTTTTGTGATCCTGTTTTCATGGATAGGTCCCAAATTCCTTCCACATACCAAAAAGTTGCATGGAATTGATAAGATGCTTTACAGTTGGATCGGTATTGGGGGTACCATTATACTCACAATTTTTATTCTTACGATACTGAATCTGTATGATTTGATTAGCATATTTAGTGTTTTGATTTTGATCCCTATTCTTATTTCGCTCTTTAAGGAGTGGAGAAGTGGAACATCTATTGGATCTATTTTTAAAGTAATAGAGAATAAAATAGTAGCTAATCAAGTAAGGGTTATTGAATCTATAAAAGTATTTACCTACCAGGGATTAAAAGATAGATTTTCTGGTAAAAGAGAATTTTCAATTTATGAGAACAGATATAATATTGCTGCTGTAACTATTGGGATCATATCTTGTATTGTCCGTGTTATTCCTGTTTTAAAGAATGCAGCACCGTACAGCAGGGCATGGTATTTCGAGCTCGATGAAATCAAGAATATCAGACTTCAGCAATATTTCGGCGAATTGCCGATTCCAAAAGGAATGCACTCTCTAGTTGGTATGTTCAGCAACTTGACACAGGTAGGGCCGGAGCTTGCTCTTAGTTTATTGGGCAGTTTAACTAGCTTTTTATTGACGATTATAATTTTTTGGCTGATCCGTGAAATTACAAAAGGTAAACGATTAAATGCCGCATTATTCGGGGCAAGTATCTTTGCTCTTATTCCTACATTATTAACTCCAATAAGTCTTGAAGCTGAAACCGGAATTAATACAATTCTGTTAGCCCTTTGTTTTGCTCTTCCAACAGCTTTTATTTTTGTTCGAAACCTCAGGTCAGTTGACAAGGCACCTTGGTTTTATGTGACTATGGGAATTATCGCAACTGCCCTTACTGATATATTTGTTCTATTAATAGTGTTATTACCTTTTTTGATATATGGATTACTAGCTATTCCCAGAAAGAGGTTTGGTATTAACTTGATTAAAATTGTTACCTATTTAGTTGTTGTCTTTTCAATTTCGTTAAGTCCATATATTATCCATTTGATGTTAATGGGGCAGGATATTAATTCATTTTTTGAATTACAGCTTTTAGACACCCTTATATTTAGTTATTTCCCTTTCTTAATTACTGATATAGAAGCTCTGAGTTCAATATATCTTTATATAACCGGAGGCTTGTTTATTGTCTTTTTGATCCTTCATTTCGTTCAAAAAAAGAAACGCTTTGCAGATGAATTAGTCTATTTTGCAATGTTCGGATCAGTGGCTTTTCTGTATTCTTCTCATAACAATCTGGATATATCATTTATAGATTTAGATCAGGTTAATGCTTTTTATGCAATTCTTATTTCAGTTTTATGTGGACTGGTTTTCTATGCCTTATATACTATAATAGAAGTAGTAATGAATATAAAACATCGTTTCGTTAGCTATAGCCAGCCAATCTTAATGGTGTTATTAGTGGCAGGAGGAGTCTTTCTTGCCGGTGGAGTAAATACGGGCAAAACATTGCCACAAACACTACCAAATGGTTTTTTTGAATCTTATTACAGAATAATCAATGAAAGGCTTCCTTTTACTTATGCAACGGTAAGTCCTCCTATTGATAATACATTGTCCAAGAACAGGCATTATTTTATGAATTATGATTTCTTTCTGGAAAGTTACGCGAATATAGATTCACTGTATCAGGAGTATCTTGAACTTCCTAAAGAGCTCAGGCCTGATACGGCGAATATTCCACCTGCAAGTATATTCGTTTTTATACAAAAACCACCTTACGAATCAATACAGCAAGGAATCTTGTTTGAGCCGGGAGAGCAGATGCTGGCATTGAGTGAATGGGTTTCTAAATATAACTCATTGCCGGGCAGAGAGGTCCTCGTATATAGAGAAACAGAGGATGCCATAATCTACGAGATAATAAATCAGAAAGACGGATCTAACATAGGTGATATTTTGATGAATATTTACCCAAAAGAGGAAGGGCGTGCGGCTAAGCTATTTAAATAAATACTTACTTAGTTCATTACTATTTCTTGTTTTAATGGTTCTAAATAAACCGTTAAATGCACAAAATGAGATAGCACCAATTATAATTCTGCAGAGTTCGTCTGATGAATTTTCTATTGAAGTTACAAGCGAGTTGATTGAGGCATTTAAATATCCGGAATTCAAGTATGAAATTCTGGATCTGGATAAATCAAAAAATATTCCAATAGATAAAAAAACCAATCTTCTTATCAATACCAGTTCGAATATAACTTCAATAGACGATAAAGAGCTAAACAAGATCATTGACTATTTAGGTAAAGGTGGTAAAATGATCTTTTTTGGTACTGTAACAGATGAAAGATTTGCATATATCCAAGGAATAAAGGCCGGAGCTGATTATAGTATTGATCAGACAGTTCGTGGAATAAAAGGCGTTGAAAATATATTTCCTGGCTATAAAGGAATGGAGTTTTATTCGAACTTCAGCGTTCCTCATAATCGATTAAAGAAGAGCAGTTTTACTGATCAAATAAGAGTACTTGCAACTGCTGTAACCGACGAGGATTATCCAATACTTTTTGAAAATAGTATTGGGCTTGGAACTGTAATGGTATTTAATAGTTATGTGCTTTACGAAAAAGACTACCGAGGATTAATGTTTTCCTCCGTAATCAAAATGTTGCCACATTTACCTTACAGAAATGCAAATGTGGGTACTATATTTCTGGATGATTTTCCTGCCCCGCTTTATAATACTAAATTAGAACCAATTGCTACAGAATACAATGTAGAACAAGCTGAATTCGTCGCAAATATTTGGTGGCCGGATATGCAAAAACTTGCTGATTCTTTGTTGATCACATACTCAGCCATGACTGCATTTAATTATAATGCAAATATTGTACCTCCATTCGATTACATAGAGTGGACATCAGCAACCATAAGAAGAAAGAATCGGCTAGTTAAAGCGAGTGTTTATCTGGCCCAGGAAATTGCTGAGTCAAGGCATGAACTAGCGTTTCATGGCTATAACCATTTTTCATTATTGAATGAAGAATGGGATTCTAATTCATCATTTATGGAATCAGCTTTAAACTCGGTTAAAAAGAGATGGAGAGTTGATGATCTTGGGCCGCTTCCAATAACCTATGTTCCTCCAACTAATTTTATTGATTCAACCGGAATACAGGCTTTAACAAGAGCCATGCCGTCAATAAAAGTTCTTAGTTCTTTATATCTGGGAGAAAAGGAATATGGAGGGGAAAGAGCTTTTGGCCCCGACCCGTATTCGGATAAATTATTTAATTATCCAAGGATATCAAGTGGGTTTAATATAGAAGGGAATTCAGTTTTTAATCAGCACAGTATGCAGCTACTCACCGGGGTTTGGAATCATTTTGTTCACCCCGATGATGTATTTCAACTTGTACAGCGAGATGCTGATGCGTTTGAAAGCAGAAACCCTGATAATCTCGGTTGGAGATCTACTCCGGATACAACTACTTCTTTATATCAGGAATTTCTTAAAAGATTAAGTCATACAAAAAAGCAGTATCCTTTTTTGCGTTTGGTATCTGCTGACTATGGAGCAAACATAACTCAGGATTGGTTGAACGCAGACTCTGAATATCTGGAAACATTTGATCAGTATCTTGTGAATGTAATACCACCTGATACTTATAAATCATCCAGTGAAGACAAAGAAGAGAAGTATTGGTTTATGTATGTACCAAGGGAAGACCGGGCTGATATCGAAAAACATTTAAGCGAAATAGTGGATGGGTATACTTTTTCAAGATTTTGGGATGGCTATCTTTTCCATTTTTATTCAAAAAAAAATCTGATAAATATTCCTAAACCAAAATCGAATGAAAGAACTTCGAGGGAATTAGAAACAGGTTTAGCATTGGCAAAAAATCGATTTAATACTTATCTGACAAATCCTTTTTATTTAGCTACTTCATCTGTAACTGTTGAGCCTGAAATTACTTTTGAGCAACAACTTTCAGATGCCATAAACAGGTATATGCGTAATCCAAAAAGCTTTCAGGCACAGGAGCAGTTGATTGAACTTAGTATTGAAAGTGATGAAGCAATGCGTGCAATTCAAATTCTTGAGTTCAGGTTAAAGTCTACTCCTGACTGGCGAAAAAGTGACATCGATCGATTGGTTACTTACTATGGATTTGAAAGTGCTTATACAAGAGCTGAGAACTTTCTGGAAGAGCTCTGGAGAAAATACGGTGACGAGAAGGTTATTCTTTTAAAAAACAGAGTAGCTGAACAGCTTGGTTTATACTCACCTGAATTTGTAAAGAGGTGGAGACTAAGAGAAATTGAGGTTTATGGTGAAAACAATAAAACAGTTCTTGCTTATGTAAAAGCTGTGGAAAGTGCTGAAACCTGGCCCGACATAAAACAAAGGTTAAGAAGTCTGATAAATAACGATCCGCGAAATGATAGCTTGTACGCATATACAATTCAAAGATCATTTTATTATGAATCCGCAGATAGTACCATTGAACTGTTGGAAGAGTTTCCTGAGTGGTCTCATAATCAGTTAAATGAATTTGCGGGGCAATTTGCAAGCATATACGGTTATCAGCTTTTTGATTACGACAAAGCTTTGTATTGGGCAGAACGATCGGATAGTGTCTCAAACCGAACTAAATTAGAATGGATAGCTCAAAAAAATGAACTCGATAAATTTTATACTATTAGTAAGGATTATTTACGGAATAACCCCGGTAACGATTCCTTAAGAGTGTTTGCCGGAACAACTCTTTATTATCTTGGCTTTAAAGAAAGAGGATATGAAATCATGTATCCTTTATTCGGTAAAGGAAAGAGTACCGAAACAGAAGCTCATCAGTTGATAGAAGAAGAATTTAAATTTATCACTTATAAAGACAAGAAAGATCTTTTCAGAAGATATCCGAACTTTTTCTCAGAGAAAGAAGAAGAAATATTTAAAACTGATCTGCGATGGAATGAGGGAGTAAGGGCATCTTTGTTTGGTGAATACTTTTCTGACAATTTTGATAATCAATCTGCCAGAGGAGGCTTGTCGGTACAATTTGGAAACAGATTGGATAAATCTCACTTATTTAAATTGGAAGATATTTATGTAAATGACAGGGTGGGGAACCAAAATTTCTTTTCAAATTTTACAGGTATTGGATATGAATTCGAGGACAGAAAAGAAGACTATAGCCGTGTCTTTAGATTTGGTCCATCTCTATTTTATGGCGAGGAAGGAATTTTAGCAGAAGCTTTTGTTTCATATTCAATAAGCTATGATTCTACATTTACGGCACTTAACTTATCGATTGAACCTGAGTTTACCCGTCAGGCTATTGTACAAGATATCTATAAATTGAAGGGTGAATTCTATAGAGAAGATCCCTGGTTAAAAAATAAATTCTTGACAACGGTGTCCGGATCGGGTCAGGTTTACACAAATAAAGTGTTCGATTATTCTGTAACGGGAAGAGGTTACATCCAACCTTGGGGAACTCCATTCAGAGGAAGATTGATTGGAGAGTTAGGTTGGCAAGATGCTTCAAAAAGTTTCCCGAATGCTGAACCATTTTTTACTCAGGATAATTATTTGCTGAAGGGTTTAGGTTTTGATTTAAGATACCGAAGCCCTAATGATTTTAGCTACGATTCTTTATTTGAATTAGAATTAATGGGAAAACATGCCTCAACGGATGGGTACTTCTTGACAGGACGTGCAAATGTGGAACATAAATTTAAAAAATTTTGGCAGATAAAAGTGGGTACTGAGTTTTCAACAAGTTCTGTATATCAGTCAAACAGAATATTCTTTACCATTTCTCATTTTTTTAAATACAAGCTAAAACGTCCTGAACAAAAATAATTCAGAAGCGTATATTTCTTCATGAAAAAAATCAGACCACATATTGAGTGGGTTGCATTCACTACAGGATTGGTTCTTATAGCTATGATGGACCCTTTGAGTTCCGGGAGTTCATTATGCTTTTTTGAATTTGTGGGAATCGAATTTTGCCCGGGAGAGGGGCTGGGTCATTCCATTGCCTGGATATTCAGAGGAGAGTTTGAAAATGCTGTAAGTGCGAATCTTTTTGGCATACCCGCCGTACTCATTTTGAGTTTGAGAATTCTACAGATCTGGAAAGATCTTTATATAAATAAAACTACTACACAAAAAGGACATACAGATGGCAGAAGTTTATGATTTTATACCTGAAGCAGAAGGAGATGAAGCTCTTTATTTAGCCAAACTTCTGACTTCATTAGATGATGAGAATAAAAAAAGATTCTCTAATGTATACAGATCCAGAAGAAAAGATCCACAGACTGTTCTAATACTTTGTCTGTTAGGATTTTTAGGCCTTGCCGGAGTACACAGATTTATATTAAATCAGATAGGAATGGGAATTTTATACTTCTTTACAGCAGGCCTTTGTTTTATTGGAGTGATCGTTGATTTGGTTAATTATAAGGACCTCACTTTTCAGTATAACAGGAAAGTTGCTCAGGAAGTCAGATCCCTTTTATAAAAGCCCGAAAATACGATTTACATTAAATCCGAATCTGAAATTAGGTTCAAAAAAATTAGTCTCGGTTCGGGTTAATAGGTGCTGTTCGGTAAACCATCTGCCTGACATAAAGAACATTTGAAAGACATGACCACCGGTCTCTAATTCGTAGACCAAAGCAGCGTGGTTTTTCGTATCTGAAATTTTATCTCCGATTACAGGGAGAAACTCAAATGAAATAGACTTTCTTTCATTGATTTTAAATCTTCCGGCAAACCCCAGACCATAAACGGTATTATACAGTTCAGAATTTGCTTCTCTTTGAACCACGGTATTAAAGTGAGAGACCATAGGGGAAACCTGAAAGCTAAAATTGTCGTTGAATTTACGAGCTATCATAATCGAACCCAGATAATTCAGTCTTTCCTGAACTGTTAATCCGAAAGATTCTTTTTGAGTTCTGATTCCCATATTTCCTTTTAGTACAACCGAAACAGGCATTCTATCCAGTTTTGTTTGATGAAGGATCCTGTAATCGATAGAAAAATCAATGTTGTCTTCACGGCTTGTTCGTCCAATTCCGATATTAAGATTATCAGTAAGTCCGTATCCAAAAGCTATCCGAACATTAGCACCTTCATCAACTCCGAAAAAAGTATCTATTCCACCCCGAACATCACCGAAATTATGCTGTATCATACTATTCAGATCACCTTTACCTAAAAGTTGTACAGTACCTAATCCGGCTATGTTTTTTGTGAGAAATGTTTCTTCAACCGGCCCATCAGGATTTGCTCTCACTCGTTCCATTTGAGCTTGTAATAAAGAAACAGTGCAAATTGAAATTAGTACTGAAATAAAGATTGTTCTCATTGTTTATCCATCTACGGGTTTTAGCAAAGCATCAATTTTAATTTCCTGATTTTCATCCACTTTAATGAATAAGATCTTGGGTGGTTCTATTTTATAGTCCAACAAACTTAAAATCCAACCGGCAGTTACATGTAAACCAGTATCTGTCATCTGTAATGTGCCTTCCACTTCAATTTCTTTTTCTTCGCCATGAATTTTAAAAGTACCTTTTACTAAGACATCCTGAACAGAAGAAGATTCCGGATCGAAATCTGTTACCAGCTTGCCAAAGAATTCTGCAAAAGGATACTTTTTAGTTTCTAAAGTAAGCTTCATATCCTTATCACGTTTCCCATTTCCGGTGTCTAAAGTTTCCAGATCTATATAGAAGTCGATAGTTTTTTCATCCAGATTAATAAGACCAACAAGACTTTCTGAATTTCCTTCGAAATTATGTAAAGGAACTTTAGAATAGAATGTGGCTTTACCTTCTTCAGTTTTAAAGCTTTGACCAAAGCTTAAGCCGGCCGTAAATAAAACCAAAAAAGCAGAAAGAAATAATTTTTTCATAATTCAATACCTAATTTAATTGTCTTGTGCACCTTGATTTATCCAGGCTATGATTTTGCCTATATCCGAACTGCTGATACTTCCGCTAAGAGGCATCGGTGAGCCAAACTCGGGGTTAGATCCAAGTTTATCTATGATCGGGCTTATATCAGCACTGTCGGGCACAATAATAAGCCTGCCATATCCGGAACCTATGCTGTTAATTGCGTTTTGGTAACTGTCCAGATTAACACCATTTACATTGTCACCGTTTGTATGGCAAAATCCTCCTCCACAAGTAGAATTAAAAATCGGCTGTACTTGAGTAGCATAACTTATAGGTTCGTCCGGAATTTCGGGAACCTGATCTTCAACATTGTTTATACAACTAGATAGAAATAGGCTGCTGAGTGTAAAAAAAAGTATTTTTTTCATATTCTGACTAATTAAAGATTATCTGTGCTTAATGCTAATTTTTAGAATTAAATTTTAATAATCTAACTAGAAAATATATGCGGGAATTGTATCACAAATCTATAAAAGAAAAAGATGGAGGGAAAAAGAAACCCGAGTCGTTCAAAACCCGGGTTTATCTTTAGGGCATTTGGTGCTTGTGCAGCATCCAAAAGCTCGATTGCTCTTCGTGTGTCGACTACGAAAAAATATCCTGATAGTTACATTCTTATAATTATGCATATTAAATACTGTAAAGAGGTGGGTTTAAACTTAATGGTTCTTATCTTTAAACATGAATGACAAAATAATCTTTGATTTCACTCTAAAAGAAGCAGTAGCTGGATTAGCTATAGTACTTATTATTTTTCTCTGTACTTTTATTTCCAGAACGTACAGGATTTCTAAGTCTGAGGCGTTAATTGGTACCCAAAACACTCAGATATATTTACAACAAGATGTTACTCTAAGTGAATTAGTAAACATATTGGAGTTGTCCAATATTCAATTTGACGAAGATGAATTACTTTGGGTTAGTCCGTTACTTGGTTGGAGAACTTTCAGAAAAGGGTACTATCAGTTTGATGGAGAGTATTCGTACAATGATTTTTTAACCAAGCTTGCTTTCGGAAGTCAGGATCCCGTTTCAATTACAATTTTGCCTGGCATAACAATTGACAGATTTGCCAGAAATTTAGGAAATACAATGAGTTTTGACAGCTCTGATGTTCGGAGTGTTTTTGATGACTCACTATTTGTTGCTTCCAAAAAAATATCCAAAGAACAATTGTTCGGAAGAATGTTGCCTAATACTTACGATGTATATTGGACTTATAGCCCAAAGCAAACAATAGAAAAAATACTCAGCGAATTTAAGAATCAGGTTGTTAAGCAATATAAAAGCAGAATAGACTCTTCGGATTATTCGATCGATGAAATAGTTGCTATGGCTTCAATTGTGGAGTGGGAGGCGAACATTGAAGAAGAAAAACCAATAGTAGCAGGTTTATATTGGAACAGGTTAAAAAGAAGAATGCATCTGCAAGCCGATCCAACAATCAGTTTTGCTGTAGGAGAGAGGCGTAGATTATTACTGGAAGATTACAAAGTTGATCATCCATATAACACTTACACTAAATATGGATTGCCCCCCGGACCGGTTACAAATCCCAGCTTACAAACTATCAAGGCGACTTTGTATCCTGCAAATCACCAGTATTTATATATGGTGGCTAATCCTGAAGGGGGACATCTTTTCAACCGAACCTATGAAGAGCATTTAGTGGACGCTGAAAAATGGCGAAAATGGTTGAGACAACAATACAGAATTAAACGACAAAGAGAATTACAGGAATCAGGAGAATAAAATTTTAGTGTTTTATTCTTCCCGGAAAATAGATTTAATAAGAACCTTTTGGTTTATATGCTCACTATCAAAACCAAACTGACCACTAAGACCACGGTAATTTTTTAATTCATGCAGACCTTGCTTTAGTAAGTCCGGATTACCGACTCTGTTTAATGTACTCAATACGAATTTAGTGACATCGTAGCCTATAAAAGCAAACCGATTGGGTTCTGTTTGAAAGCGTAATCTGAAACTCGATGCAAACTCTTCCACATCAGTTTCACCATAACGTATTTCAAAACTCTGAGTATAATGAATAGATGTTTCAGGCAAGCGGGTATTTTCCAGGTCTGTGTCTGCCCATTCTTCAGAACCCAGGAGTATGTAATCACTTCTTGAAGCTTCTAGATCAGTGAGTAAGTTCCTGATCAAAGTCGGAGCTGCCGCGCCTGTGAATGGTGCATAAATTCCTTTTAAGCCCGGGGATGGTACCAACGTATCAGTTTTAGACAGATAAGCAGTGTATTCCGAAATATCATAACCTTCGGATTCCAGATCTTTCAGGAAAAAGTGCTGAACAAATGCTCCTAAGCGTTCTGCTTCATGTCTGAATGCCAGTGCTGAAGCTTCACCTAAAGCACCCATTTCAGCTAATACAGCTACTGTGTCAAGGCCTAAAGAGTTTACAGCATATTGAGCCATTTTCTTGCCTTGTACTGCAAAAGTTGGATTTGTCTGGAACATATAGTTGTTGGCTATATTCAGTGAGTCAGAATTAGCCAAGGGAGTAATTACCGGTATTTCATACACCTCTGCAAGTTCAGAAAACGATTTTGCTACATCAGAAAATAAAGGACCTATTACTACATCTACATCTTTATTCCAGACTAAGTGATTTAGAATATCTTCTGATTGAATAGAATCTACATTAGTTCTGGAAAAGTTAATAAATGCTTTTTTATCATTCTGGTTTGCATTGAACTCTTCAACGGCTATCTGTATCCCAAAATAGAGATGTTGAGGGATTTCATAGTTGTCAGAATTCATATCAAAAGAGGGGAGTGCAACACCAATTTGATAAGACATTCCAGATGGAGCGTAAGAATATTTTCGGAATGGATACCTGGAAGCATATATAAGCGAATCCCTCAAAGCAGATTCTATCTGGAATAAATCTACAGCATTACTGTCAATCAGGGATGACTTTAATGAGCTGACCATAGTTTTCGCTTTAGAAAAATCTACTCTGCCTAATGCTCCGGAAACAACATCTGCTAAAATTTCAACATTAGAACTCTGTCTGAATACAGTTTTGATCTGATCTATACTTAAATAGCTCAAAACCTGATCGTAAAAAGAAATGGCTCTGGTGTAGTATGGATTATTTCTGCTATTGGATTTAAGTTCATGTAAAAGCTCAAGAGAAGCTGTAAAATCATCAAGTTGGAACAGAACCAAGGCCTTTGTGTATTTAGCTTCCTGTATTAAGATCGTAGCGCTCTCATCAGAATCAATAACTTTATTCAGATAAGATCTGGATTTAGAAAAATCCCCCAACGAAAAATAACTTTTACCGGAAAATAAATTCGCTTCCGGACTATCTATCTGAGTGAATATTCTAAGGGCTCTTTCATAGTCTCCGTTTTGATAGAGATTTTTGCCTGATTCAACAGATTGAGTAAAAGCTGAGGCGGAAAAAAGCAGAATTAATAAAAAAGAGAAAATTGAAAAAGTAGATTTCATAGAATTGCTAATTAATACACATGCTTACACTAAGAATAAACGAATTTGTTCTCATTTATTCCCATTCAATTGTTGCAGGAGGTTTCGAACTAATATCGTAAACCACTCTGTTAATTCCCTTTACTTCATTAATAATTCGATTGGAGACCGTTCCTAGGAAATCGTAGGGGAGATGTGCCCAATCGGCAGTCATACCGTCTACACTTGTAACAGCTCTGATGGCTGCAGTAAATTCATATGTTCGTTCATCACCCATTACACCAACACTCTGAACAGGTAATAAAACAGCAAGTGCTTGCCAAACATCATCATAAAGCCCCTGACTTTTAAGCTCATCGATAAAGATCTTATCAGCTTCGCGAAGCAGATCTAATCTTTCTTTACTGAGTTCTCCTATTACTCTGATCCCTAGTCCAGGGCCGGGAAATGGATGTCGGCCAATAAAATGAGCAGGAATACCTAAAGCTTTTCCAACTTCACGTACTTCATCTTTAAAGAGTTCCCGTACAGGCTCGATCAGATCAAGTTTCATTTTTTCAGGTAAACCACCCACATTGTGGTGCGATTTTATAGTCGCTGATGGACCTTTGAAGGAAACACTTTCAATTACATCAGGATATAGAGTTCCTTGTGCTAAATATTTAAATTCTGATTGTCCGCCAATTTCTTTCTCGAAAACATCGATAAAAGTAACGCCAATGATCTTTCTTTTCTTTTCCGGATCAGAAACACCTGTTAGTCTGGTTAGGAATAGTTCACTTGCATCTACACCTCTTACAGGAAGTTCAAGATCTTTGATATAAAGATCGAGTACCTCATTGAATTCATCCTTTCGCAGCAAGCCGTTATCAACAAAAACGCATTCCAGTTGATCACCAATTGCTTTGTGAATCAGAGTAGCAACAACTGTGGAGTCCACGCCACCTGATAGTGCACAAAGAACCTTGTCATTCCCGACTTTCTTTCTGATCGCTTCAATTTGTTCTTCCACAAAAGAATTAGCTGTCCAGTCTCCGGATAAATCACAGATATCGAAAGCAAAGTTATGAAGAATTTGTTTCCCGCAATCAGTATGTGCTACTTCCGGATGGAATTGAACACCGTAGATCTCTTTTTCTTTATGATGAACAGCTGCAACTCCGGCATTATTTGTATGACCAACAATTTCATAAGAGGATGGAAGCTCATGAATGTGATCTCCATGACTCATCCAAACAACAGAATTGTCTTCTACATCTTTTAATATTCCGTTGCTGTTATCAACGATTAGATGAGCTCTTCCGAATTCGCGTTTATCTGCTTTTTCAACACTTCCGGGAATCTGAGTATGAGCGAGAAGCTGTAATCCATAACAAACACCAAGAATTGGTACATCCCAATCTAATATATCTGTTTGAAGGGATGGAGCATCATCGTCATTTACACTTTTGGGGCTTCCTGATAGAATGATCCCTTTAGGAACCGGTTCAGAAACCGTACTCAGGTCGACATTAAAAGGATGGATTTCACAGTAGATATTGAATTCACGCAATCTTCTTGCGATAAGCTGAGTGAACTGAGATCCGTAATCAAGAATTAAAATCCATTCGTTATGTCGGTTCATTAAATTTGATAATATTTAAGCGATGATTTCTTTGTATTGGTCTGCTGACAGAAGAGAATCGAGTTGGGAGGTATCTGAGAGTTTTATTTTTACCATCCAGCCTTTCCCGTACGGATCTTCGTTAACGATCTCAGGATTATCTTCAAGTTCTTCATTAATTTCTGAAATTTCACCATCTACAGGTGCATAAAGCTCAGAAACTGTTTTTACGGCTTCAACAGTACCGAAAGTGTCATCGGCAGAAAACTCAAATCCTTCTTCTTCCAACTCTACAAAAACGATATCTCCAAGTTCACCCTGAGCAAATTCTGTGATCCCAATAGTGGCTGTGCCGTCACCATTGTCTTTGATCCATTCATGCTCTCTGGTGTATTTTAAATCACTTGGTACGCTCATCTAACAGCCTCCGGGTTAAATTTGAAATTATTTTCTAAATACTTAGTGGTGAATTTACCAGCTAAGAAGTTGGGATCATCCATTAGTTGAATATGGTAAGGTATAGTCGTTTTAATCCCTTCTATGATAAATTCCTGCAACGCACGTTTCATCTTATTGATAGCTAATTCTCTGGTTGGTGCATAAACAATTAGTTTAGCTATCATTGAATCGTAGTGCGGCGGGATGCGATATCCTGAATAAGCATGAGTATCCAATCTCACACCATGACCACCCGGTGGGTGAAATACCGTAATCTCACCTGCAGAAGGACGGAAGTTAAATTCAGGATCTTCAGCGTTAATTCTACACTCTATAGAATGGCCTCGCATTTCGATTTCACGCTCTTCGATCTTCATACCGGCAGCAACACGTATTTGCTGTTCAATAAGATCATATCCTGTTACTTCCTCAGTTACAGGATGTTCAACCTGAATACGAGTGTTCATTTCCATGAAATAGAAATTCTCATCGTCATCTACTAAATATTCAACAGTACCAGCACCTTCATAATCAACTGCTTTCGCAGCGTTTATAGAAGCTTCACCCATTCTTTTTCTTAAATCAGGGGTCATAAGTGGGGAAGGAGATTCTTCCAATACTTTTTGATGTCGACGCTGAAGAGAACAATCTCTTTCACCTAAGTGAATAACATTACCATGCTGATCAGCCATGATCTGGATCTCAACATGATGTGGGTTTTGAACAAAACGTTCAATATATACTTCTGGGTTACTGAAGATAGTACCGGCTTCATTTCGGCACATTTCGAAATTCTTCTTTAACTCACTTTCTTTTTCAACAACACGCATTCCACGACCACCGCCACCAGCAGAAGCTTTGATAATAACTGGGAATCCAATGTCCTTGCAAACTTTTACAGCTTCTTCATAAGTGTCAACTACACCATCACTACCAGGTACAACAGGTACCTTATTCTTGATCATAGTTGCTTTAGCTACAGCTTTATCTCCCATTGAGTTAATAGCGTGAGGAGATGGGCCTATAAACTTTAGATCATGCTCAGAGCAAATCTTGGAGAACTCAGCATTTTCAGCTAAAAAACCATAACCGGGATGAATAGCCTCAGCATTGGTGATTTCTGCGGCAGCCAAAATACTCTGTATTTTTAAGTAGCTGTCTTTTCCTGCAGGAGGCCCAATACATACAGCTTCATCTGCAAATTTAACATGAAGGCTATCGGCATCAGCTGTTGAATAAACAGCTACTGTCTTAATACCCATTTCTTGACACGTTCGAATAACTCGAAGTGCGATTTCGCCACGATTGGCTATTAATATCTTTTTAAACATGCTGACTAATTAGTCTTTGCTGATTACGAAAAGAGGTTGATCAAACTCTACAGCCTGACCATCGTCGATCAGAATGTCCTGAACAGTTCCACTAAATTCGGCTTCAATTTCATTCATGATCTTCATTGCTTCTACTATACAAAGAGTATCACCTTTGGATATCTTAGATCCTACTTTTACAAAAGGATCGGAATCAGGTGAAGCTGCTTTATAAAAAGTACCAACGATTGGAGATTTAACAGTTTCTCCTTTTGCTGATGAACCGCCAGAGGAATCTGAAGAAGCACCACCATCTGCTGAAGCCGGTGCCTGTGGTTGAGCAGGAGCTGCAGGCTGTGCCGGAGCAGCTTGCATTGGTTGAGAGTATGTAATCTGCTCAACAGTCCCTGTTTTCTTTACTTTAATTTTAAAATCGCCTTCTTCGATAGCTACTTCGTCTACATCGCTATCAGAAATTAGATTTAGAATATTTTTTATCAGTTTTAAGTCCATAGTAAGTTATTTAGCTCGTTCCAGATAAGTTCCTGTTCTTGTATCTACTTTAATTTCTTCACCTTCATTAATAAAAAGAGGTACGTTTACAACAGCTCCGGATTCTAAAGTTGCCGGTTTGCTACCTCCTTGTGCAGTATCACCTTTTACTCCGGGATCGGTTTGGCTTACAGTAAGCACTAGATGATCCGGTGGTTCTGCGTATAAAACTTGTTCGTCGTCTGCGTTGAATAATACATTGCAGACCTGGCCTTCAATTAAAAAATCTTTTCTTTCAACCTGATTGGCATTAACGGGAATCTGTTCATATGTATCACTATTCATAAAGTAGAAAAGGGGACCATCCTGATATAAAAATTGGTAGTCTCTGTTTTCTACACGAACAGCCTCAGTATTTTCTCCTGAGCGCCATGTTTTATCAATGTTTTTACCGTTTACAATACCTCTGAGCTTTGTTCTAACAAAAGCAGGGCCTTTTCCGGGCTTTACATGTTGAAATTCAGTAATCGAATACAATTCACCATCCATATTCAGAACTAACCCATTTCTGAAGTCGGAAGTAGAAATTTTAGCCATTAAAAATATCTCCGTTATTTAGTTGCCCAAAAATACAGCTAGGGAATTCCGATAACAAGTTAATTAAAGAAAATTGGTAACAATGTTATAAAGAATTGCCAGAGGGCAAATTACATAGATGAATATTGGCCATACTTTTGAGAACAATGTTTGTCTGATGCCGGCAAAACCAAATTCCATTTCTGTGATCGCTGAGTCTGTCTTCCAAACAAAAGCAACAAATATACAGGTTAACAATCCGCCGATTGGTAATCCAAGGTTATTGAATATGTTATCAAAATGACCAATAAGAGCCGGATAAAAGGAAACCACTATAGAAATAGCAAGCACTCCAAGACCTACACCCCAAGCTGCTTTTTTCCTTTTAACTTCGAATTCATCAATAACAAAAGACACAGGGACTTCAAGTAGTGATATAGTAGACGTTAATGCTGCTATACTTAACAACAGGAAGAATACAACACCAAGAATTAGCCCAACTGCTCCACCAATAGTATGAAAGAGTGCTGGTAGAATTTGGAAAACCAAATCAGTACTGGATGCCAGTTGATCACCAACAAAAATTTCAATTCCTGCATTTTTAGCAACATACATTGCCGGGATGATCAAAAGTCCGGCTAAAAAGGCGATTCCTACATCAGCCAAGGTTACAAATGCAGCAGCTTGAGGAATATTCTCTTTTTTATTCAGATATGAACCATAAGTAATCAATGCTCCCATACCAAGAGAAAGTGAGAAGAAAGCCTGACCCATTGCCGAAAATATCAGATCCGCATTAATTTTTGAAAAATCAGGAAGTAAGTACTCGCGAACACCTTCTGATGCACCTGGTTGAGTAAGCACATAACCGATCATTATTACAATGATTCCGATCAACAAAGGCATCATAAATTTAGTAGCACGTTCAATACCGTCACTGATACCGCCCGTAATAATTTTAATAGTACCAAACATGAAAGCAGAGGCTATAATAGCATTTTTCCAGCCATTGCCTGTGTCAGTAAGTAGATCAGCGGCTGCTTGCCAACCGAAATAATAGAAAATTTCTTCAAATGCGAATCCAAACGCCCAACCTGCAATTACAGTGTAGAATGATAGGATCATGACTCCACATATAACTCCCCATAAACCAACCAATGGAAAAAACTTATTGGAAGAAAGAGCCTTAAATGCGCCTACCGGATTTTTTCCTGATTTTCTACCGATAGCCAGTTCTGCTACCATAACAGGAAAACCTATTAAAAATGTACAAATCAAATAAACTATGAGATAAGCTGCGCCACCTTCAGTAGCTACTTTTGTTGGGAAACCCCAAATGTTACCTAAACCTACAGCAGAACCGGCTGCTGCTAAAATAAATCCAAGTTTTGAATTCCATGAACCACGTTCGGTTGTTGATGTACCTGCCAAAAGATGTCCTCCTTTAAGAGTTGATTAAAGCACTAAAATATTTCTTGCTTACATTATACGCAACCTTCTTAATATAACACCGGAAGAAGGTGCTAGAGTATAAGAATTTTCAATAGTTATTTTAGCTTTATTTAGTTTGATAGAATTTTTGTCAGCCAGAAGCTCCCAACCTCCGGGAGGCAGATCAATTGAATGTTCTTTTTTGGGATTTCCATTCAACGAAATGAAATACTCATACGGGTCCAGATCTTCATTTGATTGAATAGAAAAAGTGATATGTAGGGGATCTTTATAAACTTTAAAACTGATATCTGAAGGTAAAGCTTTTCTGAGAGCAGGGGAGCTTAAACGAAGTTCAATGATCCCCTTATAATACTCAAACAAACTTTTATTGATTTCTATTTCATTGAAATTCAGCCAGTTAGTCTCGTTGTCTTTGTTATAACTGTCATGATCGAGCAAACCGTTTCTTTTGTCCCGATTTCTCGGATCGAAAATCAGTTTTGAGCGAGCCCATTCCTGTCCGGCATGTATCATAGTTACTCCCTGACTAACAAAAAGAGTTAGCGCTGCAAGTTTGGCTGTGTCTAATTCTTCCTGAGATAGATGAGTAAGTGCTCTTTTGTTTTCAAATTTCTGTTCATTTTTAGAATGATCCAAGGATATCCGGATGAAATCTCCAAGAGTGTAACCATCATGACTTTCAATATAATTGAGCGAATGAGCAGAGATATTAAAAAGTCCTTGTTCTCCCTCTTTTAATGTTCCTCGGATAAAATTTTCGATGGCAAATCGTGAAGTTTCATGATTCCATCCACCAAAAATAAACCCTTTATCAGAAATAGGGTGAGAGCCTTTGATCCCGTTTCTGATCTTGTCATTCCAGGAGATCCAACCGTGATCTGAGAATCCCGAAGGTTTATATTCTCCACCCCAGGGTTCAGCGATCAAAATTACATTAGGATTGATCTTTTGAGCTTCTTGCTTGATCAGATCAATAGTTTCCCAATCTATTATTCCTGCCAGATCAAATCTGAACCCATCAATGTGATATTCTTTGATCCAGTGCAGTACTGAATCAACGATCAACTTCCTGGAATGCTCAGATGTAGTATCAATATCATTTCCGGTCCAGCTGTTGTTGATGAAGTTACCTTTTTCATCAAGTTTGAAATAATGCTCTTTAGCCAGAATTTTGAGCGGATTTTGATCATAATGAGAAGCATGATTGTAAACCACATCCATTATAACTGCAATATCATTTTGATGAAGTTCACGTACTAAGCTTTTTAGCTCCGTAATCGCATTCTCTGATTTTCCGATCACTTCATCTTTATTAAGATTAGCATCAGAAGCGTATAAGGTTTCCGGAGCGTGAAAGAAAGAGGTCATGTAGCCCCAATAATTTCTGGCGTAAGGATTCCAGGTATTCTTTATTCCTTCTTTGGTTTGCTTGTTAAACGGAGGCTCGAAATAAGCAAACTTCTGTAGGGGCAAAAACTCAACTGCATTTACGTTAAGCCTTTTCAGGTGTGAAATGCCACCAACTTCAGCTTCTCTGAAATCATTATAGATTCCCTGAACAAATGTTCTTGCTGAAGAGTGAGCAACCATGTCTTTGATGTGAGTCTCATAAATAATGAGATCTCTTGGGTCCTCAACTTTAATAAAGTGGTCATCCTGCCAATCAAATTCTTCCGGTTTAATGATCTTTGTTTTTGGAAATTGAAGATGATGATTTGTAGTAGTTACAAATGTACTCCATGGATCAGCTGCATGTTGGGACTCACCATTTCTGGACACCCGGTAACAGTACCATTTATTAGTCAGATTTTCGGAAACAAAGGAGTTCCAGATTCCATTTTCATCTTTAGTGCAGGGATAGACAGAGCCTTCTTCATCCGGATAGTTATCGTAAACTATTACTTCAACAGATTCAGATAAAGGGGAGAAGACTCTGAAGACTACACTGTGATCAAGAATGGTAAAGCCCATTTTAAAGATGTCGAAATCTTTCGGTGCAACAGTTTGGGTATTCAAACTCAAGTTATTGTGCTTCCTGATTCAGCTTCAGTGTCTACAAACTTAAGATTGCCTTCGGTATCTTCAGCCATCAGAATCATTCCGGCACTTTCAACACCCATAAGCTTTTTTGGGGCGAGATTTGCAACCACACTAACTTTCTGGCCAACGATATTATCCATATCAACATGTTTGGCGATGCCTGAAACTATAGTTCGGATCTCAATGCCGATATCGACTTTGAGTTTTAAAAGTTTATCTGATTTTTCAATTTTTTCTGCTTCTAAGATCTCACCGGCTCGTATGTCCAGTTTCATGAAATCTTCAAAGCCAATATTATCTTTCAATGGTGTAAATTTTGAGGTTGGGTCATTTGCAGCAGCTCTTTCTTCTAGTCTGGCTACCTGAGCTTCAATTTCTTCATCTTCTACTTTAGTAAAAAGCACTTCTCCCGGATCTATCGAGTTTCCTACTTCCAACATTGAATCAGAAATGCTTTCCCAAGATACATCTCCGGAATAAGAGAGCTGATCTCGTAGTTTTTTCATGGAATCAGGCAGGATAGGCTCCATCAATACAGAAAGAGCAGCACATATTTGCAAACTTACATGTAAAGAGTTGGCGCAAGCCTGAGGGTCACTGTTTCTGGTTTTCCAGGGCTCAGTTTCGGTAAAATATTTATTTCCGGTTCTGGCCAGATTCATCATTTCAGAAATGGCTTCCTTAAACTTAAATGCTTCGAAAGCTCGGGTTACTTTTTCTTTTTGAGTTTCTATTGCTTTCAGAGCATCGAGATCGATTTGTTGTGGGTCAACAAGTTCAGGAACCTCTCCATCAGCAAATTTCTGTGTAAAAGAGAGTGCTCTGAATACAAAGTTGCCCAAAACAGCCGCCAGTTCATTATTGACTCTGGCTTGAAAATCTTTCCATGAAAAATCAGAGTCCTTACTTTCAGGAAGGGTAGTTCCCAATGCATAACGAAGCAGATCCGGTGAAAAATCTTCTAAATATTCATGAAGCCAAACCGCCCATCCACGAGAAGTAGAAAGCTTTTTACCCTCCAGATTCAAAAACTCGTTAGCCGGTACGTTCTCCGGCATAACGTATCCACCGTGTTCCATTAGGATGGTCGGAAACATGATGCAGTGAAAAACAATGTTGTCCTTACCTATAAAATGATAAAGTTCGGAATTCTCATCCTGCCAATAATCCTTCCAGGCTTCAGGAGTCCCTTTTTCTTCGGCCCACTCTTTAGTTGCAGAGATGTAACCGATAGGAGCATCAAACCAAACGTAGAGAACTTTTCCTTTTGCGTTTTCTAGCGGAACAGGAACTCCCCAACTTAAGTCTCTGGTAGCTGCTCTGTCTGCAAGTCCATCATTTAGCCAACTCTTAACCTGACCCATTACATTAGGTTTCCAGTTTTTTCTGGTATCCAGCCATTTTTCCAGCTTTTCCTGAGTATCTCCAAGTGGCATATACCAGTGCTCGGTTTCTTTTAATTCAGGTTTTTCTCCTGAAAGTGCCGAAACCGGATCGATCAATTCAGTAGGCGAAAGCGATGTTCCGCAGTTCTCACATTGATCTCCATAAGCTTCTGTGTAACTACAATTTGGACAAGTTCCCTTAACATAGCGGTCAGGTAAAAACATATCAGATTTGGAATCATATAGCTGCTTTTCCGTCTTCTTTTTGAAGTACCCTTTGTCATTAAGGTTTGTGAAGAATTCCTGAGCTGTTTCACGATGAGTTTCAGAACTGGTTCTTCCGTAATAATCGAAAGAAATTCCGAATTCTTCGAACACATTCTTGTTCATTTCATGAAACCGATCAACAATATCCTGAGGTTTCACACCTTCTTTTTCAGCCGCAATTGTGATGGGGACTCCGTGCTCATCCGACCCACAAATAAAAACAATATCATCGCCTCTGAGTCTTTTATAGCGCGTATAGAAATCGGGAGTTAAATAAGCTCCTGCTAAATGACCTAAGTGAAGCGGCCCGTTTGCATAAGGCAGGGCGGCAGTAACAAGAATTCGTTTATTGTCTGACATTAAAGTAATAACTGGAATTTAATTTGATGCGAAGATAAGCAAACAAAAGCGCTGAATCATTGATTTATTTGTAGTGATGTTCAGCTTTAGAAAATTAAATCATTGAATGCTTTCTCTGCTTCTTTAAAATTGAATTCGAATCCACTATTGATTAGTATTTCTGGATAGACATTTCGGCTTTTCAGTAATAATTCAGTTTCTGTTCTTAATAAGAAAGCTCCAATTTCCAGTAGAAATTTTGGTTGATTAATTCCTATCGGGACGTTTAATGAAGATCTTAAGTGACTCATAAATTGATTATTAGATATTGGGTTAGGCGCAGTTATATTGACGGGGCCTGATAATTGGTTTGTATTTATTAGAAACTCAATCGCTCTGCAAAAGTCGTTAATGTGAATCCAACTCATTTTTTGATTTCCATTTCCTTGTTTTCCTCCCAAACCTAACTTTGTAATAGCTTTCATTTTTGTGAAAGCTCCGCCTTCATTTCCTAGAACTATCGATGTACGTGTAGCTACTTTTCTAACATCTTCTATTTCTTTAGAAAAAAATTCTTCCTCCCATTTCTTACAGACATTCATTGAAAAATCATCTCCAATGACTTCTTCTTTTTCAGTCATTAATGTAGTTTCTGAATGAATATAAGTAGTAGCGCTGCTTGAATTGATCCAAAGAAATGGCTTTTTAGATGCTTTTGATACAGCTTGATTGAGGATTGAGGTGGAATCAATTCGGGAATCTAATATTTCGCTTCTATTTCTATCAGTATATCTGCAGTCAACAGATTTTCCGGCCATATTAATTAAAACATCAGCTCTTTCAATTTCTTCGGTCCATGGTCCTTCGTTTTTCCCATCCCATTTTATATCGTTTTTGCTGTTGGGGTTTCTGGTTAAGATTTTTACAGCATGTTCACCATCTGTAAAAAAATTGGCAAGTTCACTTCCTAAAAAACCACTTCCGCCTGCTATTAAAATATTCATTAAAGTATTATTGAAATTAAAATTATGGAGAGAACAAATACTCTATAAAGAACCCAAGATGCAGTAATTAAGAGTGGTAGCTCTAATATGTTGCATCTTCTTATGTGCTCGTAAAACATTAATGCGGTTATAAAGCCAAATGATACAAGATTAACGTACAAACTCAATTCTGTTATCATATTGATGATAAGTATTGGTAAAAGAGCTAAAGATCCAACCAAAGAAATTGTGCACATATTACCTAAGTAATCCATCAGCTTAGTTTTGTTTACAAAGAGAATTACCGGGATCTGCCAAAAAATTTGTCCAAACCCAACTGCAAACTCCCAACTCCAATTATTGTTGATAAGAATATTTTCAGAAATGAATCCTGTAAAAACAGAGAGAAGGAGTCCAACAAATAAAGTGGAGGCAATTATATAGTACAATCTATAATTAATGTTAAAAGCAGGGGAGCAAGATCTTACGTTTGATTTAATTTTGGTAGGGAAAATGACTTTTCTGTTGTAAGAAATAAACCTATACAGCTTTTTAAGTGATTGATAAATGATTTCTGACTTTAAAAATCTATTTAAAAAATTGTTATTGTGACTTACAATTTTAATCAATGCATCAACACCATAGAGTGTTTCTTCCGACACATTATCGAACAAAGCAATTTCACTTTTTGCCCGCTCCATATCTATTTTATCAGCCTTCTTAGTATCAATTATTTGGTATGGTTTAACAGTTTGTTCTGATATGAGACCCGTTTTAGTAAAAGTGTCACCATAAAACACACACATGGGGCAATCTTGGTCAACAAGTAGGTTTTTATTTTTCAACATAACAAAAGTTTTAGAAAAAATTGAAAGTTAGGGTTAAAATTTTTTATGCAAGCATTTTGATCATTTTTTTAAAGAATTTATTGTCATTCATTTTGACTAATAGCTCTGTTAATTGATCCATTTGTAATACAAATTCTTCTAGTTCTTTGATCATTGTAGTAAAATGTTCAACTTCATTTTTTGCTCCTTCAAGATTTTCATCTTTTAGTGATGTCAATAATTCTTTTATGGGTAGGAGCTCTCTTTTCTTCCTTTCTGTAACTATGTTCTTGGCAATACCCCAAATATCATGATGAGCAACAAAAAATTCTTTACGCTCGCCTAGTACATTTTTTTTGCTCACTAACTTCCAGTTAACAAGTTCTCTAACATTAATATTTACGTTCCCACGGGAAAGTTGAATTCTATCCATGATCTCCTCAGTGCTGAGGCCAGACGGGGAAGTGATCAATAAAGCATGTATTTGAGCCATAGATTTAGGTATTCCCCAAGAGCTGCCAAGTGCTCCCCATGTTTGAATGAATTCGTTCTGTGCTTTATTTAATTCCATAATGGATGATAGTTATATATTATAAAACTTTCAATAATTATTGAAAATAAAATATTCTTGAGATTAATTAAGGTTTTGAGGCTAGAATTCTGACTCTTTAAACTCCGGTGCTTTCCGCACTTTTGTTAATTGCTCAAAAGAATAAGCCATTTCGATCATTTCAGGCTCCATCCATGCACCGCCAAAGAAAGTAATACCAACAGGTAAACCATCAATAAAGCCCATTGGAACAGTTATCGCAGCATATCCGGCTCTGGCAGCAGGGGAACTTGATGATGTGCCGAAATTATCTCCGTTAGTATGATCCGTTTTCCAGGCAGGTCCGCCGGTAATACCGATAAAACCGTGCAGATCATGTTCTTCCATTACTTTATCAATTCCTTCTTCACGGGATGCTTTCAACATGTTTGCACGTGCTTTGATGTATTCTTCGGAATTTAGGTCGCCTTTTTTTTGCGCTTGAAGTAAAATATCGTGATCAAATTTCATTTCAACAGGATCAGCTAATGTTTTTTCGATGATCTTTTCCAGATCTGCAACCGTGGCATTTTCTCCTAATGATTCCAGGTATTTGTTGATACCATCCTTGAATTCATAAAGCAAAACATTGTAACCATCTCGGCCCGATACATTTCCTATTCTGTCGATTTCTACAATGGTAACACCTTGCTCTTGCAGAAATCGAATAGTTTCGTACATCAAAGTATCTGTTTTGTGATCGCTGCCGATGGATGGTTTATAAAGACCGAGCTTTTTTCCTTCCAGCGCTCCTGTTTTCAGAAACTGAGTGTAGTCAGTGTGTAATTTCTCTTCGCTTTCATTGGTGTATGAATCTCGCTCATCTATTCCAATCATAACGCCCAACATAATAGCCGCATCAGTAACCGTTCGTGCCATTGGTCCGGGCGTATCCTGCGTTTCTGAAATTGGAATAATTCCTGATCGGCTCAACAACCCAACCGTTGGTTTTATCCCTACAACTCCATTTGCAGATGAGGGACAGGTGATGGATCCATTTGTTTCTGTGCCAATAGCTAACATTGTAAAGTTGGCGGATACAGAAGCTCCTGATCCCGCGCTTGAACCGCAAGGATTTCTTGTTATATCAAACGGATTTTTTGTTTGTCCGCCCAAACCACTCCAACCACTTGATGAATTATTGCTATGGAAATTTGCCCACTCGCTAAGGTTCGCTTTTCCCAGAATAATGGCTCCGCTTTCTCTGAGTTTTTGCACAATGTAAGCGTCTTGTACGGGCATGGAACCTTCCATAACTCTGGAACCGGCTGTGTTAGCCATTTTATCTTTTGTATCGATATTGTCCTTTAGTAAAACCGGTATTCCGTGTAAAGCTCCAACCGTATTTCCCTCAGCCATTTTTTGATCTAATTCCTCAGCGATAGCAATGGCATCCGGGTTAATGGTGATCACGGAATTGATCTCAGGACCATTTTGATCATATTGTTCGATTCGGTCCAGATAAGCTTCAACTACATCTTTAGCTGTGTAAGTTCCTTTTTTATAGTTCTCATGAAGTTCTTCAATAGTGGCTTCTTCCAATCCCAGCTGATCAAATTTGGATTGAGAAGGTTGACAAGCTATAAATGCAGCAAGGATAAATAAAAAGGCAACTCTGACGATGTTCATGTTCCTGTAGTTAGTTAAGTAGAATTGTACGGGAATATAAAACAGAGATGAAGAAAAGGAAGTAAAATGTTATAGGTGAGGAGTGACTACGTCATCCTGAACTTGTTTCAGGATCTTGAGTGTTGGCTAATTACTATTCTTTACATCGTCCAAGCGAGACGCTTGAACTAGTTTAGGGTTTTAATTAGATGCCTTACTTATAGTTCGCAAGTCTCTTCAAGATATTTTTGTTCATAATCTAGTTCAATCATATTAGATAAATCCCATGGAGTTCCTTTATTGACAACCTTATTTTTCCTAAACCAGTAAAATTCGTCTCGGTCGACAACAAAACCATCTATTCTAATTTCCTTAATGAACATTTGTTCTGTCCATCCACCACCTGTTGTAAAACTAAATACTAAATTATTGGTTAAAGTATCAAGATTCCAAGTTTGGTTAGAAGATGAAACTTCCCGACAACCAGACATTTTTACATAAGCTAATTTCTTGTTTTGGGCTACGAGTGAATCAGATAAGTAAAACTCAATTTTAGTATTCTCAAATTCATATTCCCAAAAAGAGTTTTCTAAATATTGAACAATTTCACTTTTTGATAACTCAGTTTTGGGCGGTTTTTTGTTTCTTACCATTACGAATGAGTGATAAAATCTAATTGTATCAGGAGAAGCTTCTGTAGGGAAATTCCACGGGGTTTCAATCCAATCAATCCCCATTGTATCCTTCCTATCATATGAAATTAAAACTCTAATGGTATCTGAATCGGATTCTGATTCGAAAATTAATTTTTTTATTAAATACCTTCCCGTTTGATGATTATTTCCATCATAAAAAAGTACGTTGTTATTCTTATCAATTTTCCAATGTTCTTTTCCTTCCTCAAAATTTAGTACATACCACTCACCAACAAAATTACCATTATCGATAGGGCGTGTACATGTAATCAGAGATAAGCCAGCAAGAAATAAAATTAATAATCTATTCATATCACCATATAAGCTGAAATATGGAATTAGTCAATCATAATAGAAAGGAGGTCTTATCGCCGAGCCTGAAGGCTCTTCTGGTTTAAACTAGGTATCTGCCGATAGAGGTAGGTTTCGGCCCTCAAAAACAGGATTACACTATTTGGTTCAGTAAAAGAATTTTCACTATATCTTTTCTGCTAATTTTTTCAAAAACGCTGTAGCACCAAATACATCCGGAATATCCTGAATAGCCAGTCTTACGGCTTCATTTTTTTGAATAAGCTGAAATTTATCAGGTTTCAATTGCTCTAAACTTTTGAGTATAGTTTGAAATTTTCCGCTTTCGTAAAATGGTTCCGCAAGTTTTGAATCTGATTTTGGACAAACTGCCCACATGCGTTTTGAGCGAATAGTTACTTTTGTAAACAAGCACTGCGAAGCAAAGAGTTTGATTTTACTGGCTTCGATCAGGTATTTGGCAGCTTTAGGTGCCGGACCAAATCTATCTTCTATCTCTTCTTTCCAACCTAATATCTCATCTTCTGTTTTAGCTTGTGACAGTTTTCTATATAGATTCAATCGTTCGACATTGTCACTTACATAGTTATTAGGGAGCAAGGCAGATTCATCGAACTCAACAACGGTTTCCGGGAGTTCTATTTCTGCTTCAACACCTTCAAACATATCACTAAATTCTGATTCTTTAAGTTCCCGAACGGCATCATTCAGGATCTTAGAATAGAGTTCAAAGCCAATATCATTAATAAATCCGCTTTGTTCTCCTCCAAGGATATTTCCGGCTCCCCGGATATCCAAATCCCGCATTGCGATGTTGAAACCGGAACCTAGATCTGAAAACTCCTCAAGAGCTAAAAGACGTTTTCTGGCTTCAGGGGTAAGAGTTTGAATAGGTCGGGTAATCAGATAACAAAATGCCTTTCTGTTTGATCGCCCAACCCGACCTCTGAGCTGATGCAGCTCTGCCAAACCAAAATTATCTGCCTGATTTATGATAATAGTGTTAGCATTTGCTATATCAATTCCGTTTTCAACAATGTTAGTAGACACCAATACATCAAACTTATGATTATAAAAGTCAGTAATGATCTTTTCGAGTTGAGAGCCCGTCATTTGACCATGTCCGAATCGAACACGAACATCCGGAACCAGACGCCGGATCATTTCAGCAACTTCTTCAATGTTTTTTACTCTGTTATTAATAAAGAAAACCTGACCACCACGACTCATTTCCTGAAGTATCGCATCTTTGATCAATTCTTCGTCAAAGCTGTGAATTTCGGTGTAAACAGGCTGCCGATTAGGAGGTGGTGTATTTATTATACTTAAGTCTCTGGCGCCCATCAGAGAAAATTGGAGAGTTCTGGGGATAGGAGTAGCTGTTAGTGTTAGTACATCTACAGCGGCTCTGAATTCTTTAAGTTTTTCTTTAGCACTTACTCCAAATCGTTGTTCTTCATCCACAACTATCAATCCAAGATCATTGAACTTTATATCTTTGGAGAGAATTCTGTGGGTACCTATCAGAATATCAACTTCTCCGGCGTCCAGCTTCTTTAATACTTTAGTTTGTTCCGCTTTTGTCCTGAATCTTGAAAGCACTTCTACAGAAACAGGAAATTTCCCAACCCTTTTTTGAAATGTTTTAGCATGTTGTTCAGCAAGTATAGTAGTAGGAACAAGTACTCCAACTTGTTTATGATCCATAACGGCTTTAAATGCAGCTCTTACAGCAACTTCAGTTTTACCAAAACCAACATCTCCACAAACCAGACGGTCCATAGGCTGTTCACTTTGCATATCCTGTTTTACAGCCTGTATAGCCAGATCTTGATCAGGGGTTTCTTCGAACTGAAAATTAGCTTCCATTTCTGTTTGCCAACTTGTATCCTCGCTAAAGGAATAAGCTTTTTGTGCCTTTCTTTTAGCGTATAATAAGATAAGTTCTCTGGCAATGTCCTTTACTTTCTTCTTGGTCTGAGCTTTTTTTCTTGCCCATTCACCAGAACCGAGTTTAGTTATTCTTGGAGCAGTTCCTTCTTTACCTGAATATTTTTGAAGTTTATGCAGGCTGCTCACATTTACATAAAGAACAGAGTCATCTTTATAGCGAAGTACAACGACTTCTTGCTGGTTTTCTTTTACCTGAATATTTTTGAAGCCTGCAAATTTCCCGATTCCATAATCTACATGAACTACAAAATCACCGATGTTAAGGTCTTTGAGTTCCTTGAAGGATATACCGCCCTGATGTTTTCTTTTCTTTATTTTAGGGCGGTAATAACGGTTAAAAATTTGATGGTCGGTATAAACACAAAGACCCGATGAAGGATATATAAAACCTTCATGTAAGGATTTAACCATCAGGGAATAATCAAATTCTCGAGATCTTTCTCCAAGCAATTCTTCAAACCTTCTTTTTTGCCCATCATTGTCACAGCAAATCAGAACATGATTTCCAGCCTTACTTTGTTGGGTGATGTCCTTGCGTAATAATTCAAAATTTCCGTGGAAGTCAGGTTGTGGTTTAGACCCAAAACTGAAATGATTTTTAAAGGCGTTTGAAGTGCCGAATATAATCTGATTGTTAAATTTGTTGATACCTTCAAGGTATTCAGCTTCAGATAGATATAGCTCTTCTGTTTTTGAAACTTCAGGATCATCTAAATCAATATATGCTTGTTCAGACTGATGAAAAAAATCTTCAATATTTGAAAGGATCAGTTCGGGGTTTATCAGAACTATCGCCGTGTCTTCATGAAAATAAGAAAGAAAACCTGACTTCTCTGAGTCGGGTAAATTTGTAAGATCAGGGATAAATTTAGCTTGATTTAAAAAAGAAACTGATCGTTGAGAATCGGCATCAAATTCCCGAATAGATTCCAGTTCATCCCCAAAAAACTCAAGTCGAATCGGGTATTCTCCCGCAAATGGATACACATCAAAGATTCCGCCACGTATTGCGAAGTCACCGGGTTCATCTACGAATCTGGTAGGATTATATCCCTGATCTACGAGTTGTTCTTTTAATTTTTCCGGATCCAGTGTATTTCCTTTTGTAACAGATACACTCACTTTATCGAGTACATGAGGAGGCGCTACTTTTTCTGAAATTGCGGAAGCTGAAGCAGTAACTATTTTTTTTGCACGGCTTTTTAATTGTTCAAGAGCTTCTGATCTGAGTACAAGTGAGCCTGAATCTACGATTTGACCTGTATCGTAAGGTTTGTGGTTGGTGGCAGGAAAACTGATCAGTTTTGATTCTGATATTACGTTCAAATCAGCTTTTAAAAAACGCTCATTTTCCTCTGTATCTGTGATAACCAAAACGGTCTTATATGACTTATTCAGTTCATTTATAGCAAATGAAGTTAAAGAGCCTACGCTTTCTTTTATTAAAACATTACTATTGTTGTTTATAAATGACAGGTATTCTGAAAATAATGGAGTGTCAGAGACTCTTTTTACTAAAGTACTTTTCTTCATGAATAGGTTAAGAGATACGGGAAACTAATTAGAATCTTAAGGTACGAAAGAAGATGGAAGAAAGAATGGGGAACATAAGAACAGTTGAATATTCAACATCCAACAAAGGAATATTCAACTTTTTAATAAAGAATTTGAATGTCGCAAACTGATTTTTGTATTTCGCTTATGCTTCTACTACGCTTCTTAATACAAAACGATCTGTTGCAAAAGCTATTGAAAACAGAAGCAAAGAAATTCCTAGATAGATCGGGTATTCATCCTTGTAGTCGGTGTAGATAAGTTCTTCTACTTCCGATTTTTCCAACTCATCAATTTCGTTGTATACATTAATTAATTCTTCAGTATCTGTAGCCCGGTAATATCTTCCACCTGTTAATTGAGCAACTGAAGTAAGCATTTCTTCATCAATATTAACTTCTATATTCTGGTAACGACGACCAAATATCGGGTCTTGAATTGGGTAAGGAGCCGTGCCTCTTGTTCCTGCTCCAATGGTATAAATTTTAATTCCGTATGTAACAGCCAGATCTGCTGCAGTTACAGGATCAATTTCACCGGCATTATTTTGTCCATCAGTTAAAAGTATTATGACCTTACTTTTGGTTTCGCTGTCCTTCAATCGGTTAATAGCAGTTGCAATTCCCATTCCGATTGCGGTTCCATCCTCAATAATGCCCATTTCAAGGTCTTCAAGTAATTGCGTGAGCAGTTTATAATCGAGAGTGGGAGGGACTACCGTAAAACTTTTCATCGCAAAAGTAACCAACCCTATCCGGTCGGATACTCTTTTATCTACAAATTCTTTAGCTACTTCTCTGGCTGCTTCAAAGCGGTTTGGTTGAAGATCCTCAGCTCGCATAGAAGAAGAGATATCAATAACCATTACAATATCTATCCCTTCGGCATTTCTTTCAATAGTTGTGAGTTTTTCCTGGGGACGTGCTAACGCTATAATCAAAAGAGCAAAACCCGACCAACTAAAAAGTGCAGTAAGCCAATGTAAGTTAGCTTTCCAATTTCCGGGCAGATTCTTTGCATCATCAAGAGAAGAGAAAGAAAGTGCAGCTCTTTTTTTTCCAAGTATTCGATACAGATACATTCCAATAATAAAAGGAAGCAGTAAAAGTGCCCAAAACCATTCCGGATTAGCCCACTGCATATTTTTCCTCCTCTTTTTGAATAAACTGACTTTCAAAATCTACTTTCATACGATGAATTCTTGAGCTGTCAACAATTTTTGCTCGTTCCAGAAAAGCCAATCCTTCCTTATAAGCGGTCCAGGATTCATCAAGTGTTGGTTTGAATTTGGCAAACTTGGTCATATCAGCCTCGTTTAAAACAGTACGGGTATGTTTTACTAATTGTACGTCAACTCCAAACGCGTCCATATAACGAAGCACTTCACGGGTAGTAGATTCCAGAGCAGGGATCTTGTACAACTCTTCAATATACCATCTCAATGCATCTCCAAGCTCACTGTAAAACCATTTATAATCCTTTTCTGAGTTTGCAGTGTGTTCTTCTTTAATACTAAATAAAACTGATTCCAGTTCTTGAATTGGGTTCTTAAATTCAGGAACCGGTTTAGGTTCAACAGATTCTGTCTGTTGATTTCTGAAGTATTTCCACCAAATAAAAAATGCTATTGCTAAAAGTATCAGCAACCCGAGCAAGTAAGGCCATAGAACAACAGGGAACGCATAATTTGGTTTTAAAGGTTTGAATTCGTCCTCTTCAGATGCAATGGTTTGTTTATAGAATAAAGGATAGGGTTTACTAAAAACCAGATTCGTATCTGCGTTAGAAACAATTTTAACAGGTAAGGGAGGAATCGCATCGTCTTCAATCCCAAAAAACTGTAACTCATATTGTGCACTGTCGTTTGCAGCACTGACTTTAAAATGCTTTACAGAGATAAATTCAATATCGCCGCCAAATGAATTTGAATCAGGGAAAATTACTTTTTCAGCAGGCGAGGAATTTTTTACAGCAATAGAAAAGTTAAAAATTTCACCTACAGTCAAAGAATCACTTGGACCGGTAGTCGATAAATTCTGAGCAGTGGAGGTTCCTGAAATCAAACAAAAACAACCAATAAAAGTAATTAAATTTCTGTAAAATGAATGCCGATCAATGTTGATCATTAAAGATTTTTATCTGCTTAATTTTTTTTGATGAATATAAAATATTGAGCTTAATATAATGGCTTTTCAGAGCATTGTTTAATCAAATTTACATCTCAAAGATTTTATGAAATAAGAATAAATAATAGTAGTTTTTCAGAATCATCTGCAAAGTAAAATTAATACATGATTTGGGTTAAAAATTTTCTTCTAAGTGTAGCAGTAGTATGTCTGTTTCAGGCATGTTTTGTATTTCAGGAAAAAGCACCGTTAACAGAAAATTCAGTTAATATTCAGGAGTTCAAAGAGATTGAAGAACTACCTGGTTTGGATGCTTACGGGTACATTAAAGATGAAGCTGTGGTAAAGGAAGCTAAGGTAAAGAGAAATGAAAGTTTATATATCATTCTGAGATCATTAGATGTAGCTCCTGAAGATATCTATACGATCCAGCAAAAATCGAAAGGGAAATTTAACCCCAGAAGGATAAATCAAAATCAAAAATACTACACTTATCACGATGCAGAGACGGGAGCTCCAACCCGAATGATTTTTCATCAGACGGCTACTGATTATGTAATATTTGACTGGAGTAATGGAATTGAAGTTGAGACAGGTTCCAAAGAAATCGAAACCGAGATTGCTACTGCTTATGGAACCATTGAATCTTCGTTATATGAAACTCTGGTAGGGCAGGGTGTAAATATGTTAGTGGCAAATGGCTTAAGCGAGATATTTGGTTGGGAAGTAGACTTTTTCAGGTTATATAAAGGGGATAAATTTAAAGTGATTTATGAAAAGCGCTTTGTAGATGGAAAACCTTATGGTATTGGACAGATAATTGCAGCAGAGTTTGAGCATCGCGGACAAATATATGATGCTTATTTTTATGAAAGCGATGATGCATACGGCTACTATGATAATCTGGGAAATAGTGTCCAAAAAGCTTTGTTAAAAGCTCCTTTCAAGTATTCTCAGCGAATAAGTTCGAATTTTTCATATAACCGTTTTCATCCTGTACTGAAAAGAAGGATGCCGCATTATGGAGTAGACTACGCTGCGCCTATGGGAACACCTGTAATTTCGGTAGGAGATGGAGAGATTATTACATCCAGATATAACGGAGCTGCCGGAAATATGGTTAAGATCAGGCATAATTCAACATATTCTACAGCTTATCTTCATTTAAGTGGATATGGATCCGGAATAAAAGAAGGAAGGAGGGTTAAACAAGGCCAGGTTATTGGGTATGTAGGAAAAACCGGAAGGGTTACAGGGGTTCACTTGCATTACAACGTTTATAAAAATGATAGTCCCGTAAATCCGGTTAAATTAGTTTTGCCACCTTCCAAAGGAATCTCTGAAGCAGAGCTTGAAACATATAAAGCATTTATTGAAGACAAAAAATCAGAGCTGGAAAAAATAGGTCAGGAAGAAAGTTTAGCTGAGGTGCTGAATTAGTTAATAACGGTTTACTCTTCTTAAAAAGAAGTTCATAAGAGGTTGTACATAAGATTGATTTGTACTCACTTCCACTGCGTCTATCTTCATTTTTAACAGTTTATCATGCAGTACCTGTTTTTGAGATAGTCTTTTTTTGCGGTATGCTTCTCGTACTTTTTTACTTGATGTATCAATCAATATTTCTCTGTTTGACTCCGAATCTCTCAGAGGTATAATGCCAAGATTAGGCAGTGTTTCTTCATGTTCATCATTTACTATTATGCTTACAAGATCATGTTTCTGATTGGTAATTCTAAGCTGTTTATCGAAGTTGCTATCCTGAAAGTCAGAAGCCAGAACAACAATTGCTTTTCTGTCTAATAAACGATTGATATATGATAAAGCATTGGCAATGCTTGTTCCTTTTCCGGTTGGTTTCGTCGTGTATAACTCCCGGATCAATCTTAATACATGTGTTTTACCTTTTTTAGGAGGAACTACTTTTTCGATGTGATCGCTAAACAGAACAAGTCCCACCTTATCGCTGTTTTTTATTGCGCTGAATGCCAACACAGCGCAGATCTCAATAGCCAGATCCATCTTTGTTTGATTGAGTGTCCCAAAAGTTCCGCTGGGTGAAATATCGACACAAAGCATTAACGTTTGTTCACGCTCCTCTTCGAAAATTTTGATATATGGATCACCTGTTCTTGCTGTAACATTCCAGTCAATTTGCCGGATATCATCGCCATAATTATAAGCTCTGACTTCAGAGAACTCCATTCCCCGTCCTTTAAATGCAGATTGATATTCACCTCCAAACAGCGTGTTAACGATGCCTTTCGTCTGAACTTCCAGCTTTCTGATTTTCTTAAGAACCTCTTTTGATACCATAAACAGTGATCCGAGTTAAAAATTCGTTAGCTAATCTAAGCATATTAAATACATTAAAAGATATATTTTAACGAACAATAAAACGATAATTAATTAAAGTTAATATTGGGATACCTCATTGTTCGGTTTAATTCCAAAATCAATCCCTAAAGTAATGCAAGCATAATTTTAAACATTAAGATACTCTAATACTAAAATAGATAATTAGACACTTTTCATTAAAGCTATCTAACGGGGTTTATTTGAGGGTATGGGTATCTTTTCACAGCGCAAAAAGCGCGAAATAACTAAAAATAAACACACTTATGAAATATAAGTATCTATTTTTATTCGTTTTATTTCTGGGTTTATCTGTGAATACAAATGCACAAAGTGGCGAGTTGTCTTCAGTTCTGAAGGCGTACAAAATCTCATTTGGTGCAGACAGTAACGAGGTTGCAACTGAAGTGACCGAAGTTAAGCCGGGAGATATCATCGAATATCGACTAACTTATCAGAATGGAACAGGTGGAGACATCACTCAACTTATGCCTGTTTTGCCAATACCACCAGAGATGTTCTATCTCGAAAGCACTGCATCGCCAGCGCTAAGTGGGGCAAGCGTTAGTACTATTGCTAATGACTTCAGACAACCACCATTGACACGTCAGGTTACTTTGCCGGACGGATCACAGGTAAACCGCGTCATTCCTGCTCAGGAATACCGACGCTTACAATGGCTAGTTCCTGCTCTTGCGGCTGGAGAAAGCATAACTCTTACCGCAAGAGTTGAGGTCCGATCATGATCAGGACTAAAACGGAATTTCAAAATTCAAATCTAAACAGTGTTCAAAAAAACAAACAATTGAACCATAATAATAGGATTCAAACAATGAAAACAACACATAAACTACGACAAAGGGTACAAGCTTTGTTTGGTATGTTGATGGTTTTTGCTGTTGTACTTGGCACATCTTCGGATGTTTTTGCTCAGGTACCACCTGCATCTTCATCCATCGGTAACCAGGCAACAGCAACGTACATTGATAATGGTAGTAACAATCAGTCTGTTACTTCTAATACTGTTGTTACAACTGTACAACAGGTAGCAGGTGTTACAATTACAGCCGGAGCAACCAAGCAGGTTAGTATCGGTGGTCAGGTAACATTCAGTCACATTATTACCAACACAGGTAACGGAACTGATCAGTTCACGATTACTGCAGTTGATGCGAATAATGGAGCATATAACTTCAATAACATCAGGATTTATCCGGATGCCAACAAAGATGGAGTTGCGGATAACTTTACTGAAATATCTATAACACCAAACGTTGACCGTGCAGGGCTTGCAAATAATACTTACGGAGTTGTAATTGTAGCTGATGTACCGGCTGGTGCACAGGACGGTCAGTTTGAAGATATCACAGTAACTGCAACAAGTAAGTTCAGTACAGATAACGGCGGAAATGAAAATGCGGTTGCTACTGACAAAGCAGTTGTTGATGAAGATGCTGTAATTTCAGTTAGTAAGGGCGTTAGTCAGACTACAGCTGATGTAGGAAACACGCTTACTTACACTATTCAGTATTCTGAAAATGGTACAGCAGCGGCAACTAACCTTGTTTTGAAGGATCCGATTCCTGCAGGTTTAACTTACGTACCGGGAACAGCAGTATGGAGTGGTAAAACAGGATTCCTTACTGATGCTGATGATGGTAACGAAAGTGGAATTACCTTTGAACATATAACAGGCGGTACTCAGGATACCTTGAGTGCAGTTGTTGCAAATGTAGCTAACGGTTCTTCAGGTACTCTTTCTTTTCAGGTAACTATTGATACCGGTCAGGAAGGGGAAACCATCACGAATACAGTAATTACTACTCATGATGATATTGTGGGTGACAACACTGTTAATGGTACTCCAGTAACTGTAAATGAAAACTATGACATTGCATTAGTTGATGCTCAGGTTGTTTTGGTTGATTCCAGCGAGCAGGGTGCTACTGTTAATTTCGTAAACCGTTATGTAAATACAGGTAGTACTGCTGATACGTATAACATTACCCTTGGTACTGATAACTATCCTAGTGGTAGACAGTTCTTTCTTTACAAGGCAGATGCAAATAACCAACCTACCAGTACTTACCAAGATACCGGTACAGATGGAATCGAAGATACAGGTCAGATCCAACCTGGAGACACTGTAGTTGTAATTTTACAAGTTCAGTTGCCATCAGGAATAAGTGGTGTTGGTCCGTTCTCTGTTGATAAGACGCTTACATCTATAGGTGATCCTAACGAAAGCGCTACTCATACTGATAGGTTAAATACCATTGTAGCTCCTACAGTTGATTTGACAAACAATGCTGCTGCCGGATTAGCAGGAGCCTTAGGTGAAGGGCAAGGACCTGAACCAACTGTAGTTGTTAGTCAAACAACTAATCCGGGAACTACAGTATCTTTTACACTTTTTGTAAAAAATACAAGTGCCGGACAAGATGCTTATGATTTGGACTTTGCAGCTGATACAAATGCTTCCGGAGCTCTTTTAAATCCGGGAACAATGCCTACAGGTTGGACGGTTACTTTCCGCGATCCTAATGCCGGAAACAGTATTATAAGCGAAACCGATGATTTAGCAGCCGGAGCAAGCAAACAAATAACTGCAGAAGTATTTATTCCAGCTGGCTACCAACCGGGAATACAAGCGGTTTATTTCCAGGCTTTTTCAGCTACTACAAACGCGATTGATATTATTCATGACCAGGTAGTTGTGAATACGTTGCAAAATATGCAGTTAACTGCGAACGGATCAGGTCAAATTGCACCTGGTGGATCTCGTAACTACCTCCATACGCTTACTATTTTGAGTAACGTAACTGAGAATGATAGTTCAAATTCTAATCTTGAAATTGAATTAACAAACTCTAAGCCGGTAGGTTGGACTTCCAACGTTTATTGGGATATAAACAATAACGGTGTAATTGATGCTACTGACTCTCTGTTAACCTCAGGAGCAACTGCAGGTACGTACAACCTACCTGAAGAAGTAGGTAACCTTGGCTTTAACGACCAGGTTAAATTCATTGTTAAAGTTACCGGTTTGGCCGGACTTGATGATGGAGAGACCAATACAACTACGATCACTATTAGTGATAACCTGAGTAACCTTGCTTCAAGAAGTAATACTGATATTACTGAAGTACAAGCAGGTCTTGTTGTTGTAGAAAAATTCCAGGCACCTGATGCCGGTGGTAGTGCAGGAGCATTTACTAAGAATCCGTTCAATGTGTTACCTGGTGATACAGTGTATTATAAAATCACTGTTCGTAATGATGGTTCGCAGCCAGTTACAACCATTTCTATAACTGATGACACACCGTCGTTCACAAAAATGTTGGTAGCAGCAGCTACAAATGTTAATTCCGGAACGATCGGAAGTATAGTTATCACATCTCAACCTGCAGTTGGTGCTACCGGTACCATCCAGGTTGATATAGATCAACTTGATCCTACAGAAGAAGTGCAGCTTACATTTGCTGTAAAAGTAGACAGTTGAGCTAAATAAATATTCATAACCCAGAATTATGAGAATGAGGCTGATCCCTCATTCTCCTTTTAAAAGTTTTAAAAAATAAAAAGTGTACAAAATTAACTCTCTCATATCATTTCTGGTTCTGCTGCTTATAGCAGGGATGGGAGAGGTTCGTGCACAAAACGCCCCAACAAGTGGAACTTCTATTAAGAATCAGGTATCGACTACTTATTCTGAAACAGGTGAAACAATACCGATTGAAATACTTTCAAATGAAGTAAACGTTGTTGTTGATGCTACTATTGATTTTGCCCTGGAACTCAATAATTCATTCAAAAGGTTCAGAGGTGAAAAAGTAGAGTTTGATCATTTCCTGATTAACCGAGGAAATGTAGCTTCTACATTTGATATCAAGATTTATAACTGGGAGCAGGGAGAATATGATCTTGAAGATCTAGAATGGTTGAATGGAAGCAAGTCTAAAATTCAGAATACTGACACTTTATTTCAGACAATAACATTAAATCCCGGAGAGCGATTCGACTTCAGATATTCAGGTGCAATTAATGAAGCTGAAGATGACTCGATCACATCTATTGTTAATGTAGAAGCAATTTCAAGAGAGTTTGATGTCAGGTTGTTGAAACGTGATTCGGTTTATGTTTTATCAGGAGCAAGAATTGACTTGACTAAAACTCAATCAGGTGACCAGGAAAAACTACCGAATGAAAACTACACCTATACTATTGCAGGAATAAACAATGGTGATGTTTCGGCATTACCAAGAAGCGGAATTACGATTGATGGAATAGCGTCGAATAAAATTATACTGCTTGACTCTATTCCTTCAAATGTGAGTTTTGTTCAATTCACAGAAACAACGAACGGACAAGAGCTTTATGGGTATGAAGGAAATGGTAAATATGAGTTTAGCTCATCATTGCCTTCAGATCCGGAATTAGTTTCTTTCATTGGTCTTGCTTTTGATGAACTTGGTTCGGGAGAAGAGTTTAGCACAACTTTCGAAGTACAAATCAATCCCGGAGCTAGTGAGAAAGTCGAAAACAGAGCTGAGATTAGTTATAGCGATCCGGAAGACAATCTTATTATTGATGATGTATCTGATAATGTAATAGCTTTTCTGCCATCAAACGGTGCTACCATCGACTACTTTACTGATGATACCTTTGGAAAGAAGACGGGAACATCAAGTATAGGTCGTAAACTTCATCTTCAGGCAACTGCTGCAGCATGTAATGAATTCAGATCAAGAATTGATACAACAGAAATAACATTACAATCTTTTGAAACCAGTGATGCTGAAAAATTCATTGGAATTGAAACAGGCATAAACACCAGTTTATTCAGAATTGCCGGCGGAGTAGCAACGAGAAATGCCGCTGATTTTGATGTAGTAATTGGTAACGATATTCTTGAAACAGTTGAAGATGACGTAATACAGGCAAGACTGAATTGTAGCGGGATCAATAATACCGGAGGTGGTGGTGAAGGAGCAAGAATTGAAACTACGGTTATTGTAGATCCTTATGGGATTGTGTTTGACAGTGAAACCAATCAGCCAATCAAAAATGCAAAAGTAACAGTGATAGATGTTACCGGTGCTAATAACGGTGGCGACGCAGGTGGAAGAGCAAAGGTTTACGAAACAGACGGAACTACTCCTGCTCCAAGTGAATACATTACAGGTCCTGATGGAAGATTTGCTTTCAGGTATCTTGAAACAGGAACTTATAAAGTTGAGGTAGAAACTCCGGAGGGTTATACTTTTTCATCTGAAGTACCATTGGGTCTGTTACCAACCGGACGTAAAGTTGATACATTAGCATCTTATGGTAAGGATTGGGTTTTCAGTAATGTTCCACAGGGTACAAATTTTGATATTCCTTTAGATCCACAAGCAAGAGGAGTTTTATTCACAAACAAAACAGTAGACCGACCAACTGCAGAAATTGGTGATTACATCAATTATACAATTACTATTAAAAGTGAAGCGATTAATACGGTTAGAAATCTATTTATTGATGACTTGCTTCCATTTGGTTTCGAATATCAGTTGGGATCCACAAAACTGGATGGTGTAAAGCTTCAGGATCCTGAAGGTGGTAAAGGTCCGAGTTTGAAATTTGATGTGGGCGATATCGAATCAGGAACAACTAAAGAATTAACATACAGAGTATTTGTAGGACCTGGATCAGAAAAAGGGAAAGGAATAAACGTTGCAGTAGCTAAGAGTGATGAAGTAGTAGTAAAAAGCAGTAATGAAGCTAAAGTAAAAGTAGAAGTTCGTGGCGGTCTGTTCAATGACAATGCATATATAATTGGTAAAGTCTTTCAGGACTGTAACGAAAATGATATGCAGGATCCGGGTGAAGTTGGAGTGCCGGGTGTTCGATTATATATGGAGAATGGTACTTTTGTAGTTACCGATAGCGAAGGGAAATATACTTTCTATGCAGTAAGTCCAAATAAGCATGTTCTTAAAGTTGACAACTATTCACTTCCGGAAGGAAGTAAGTTATCAGTTCTGGATAACCGTCATGCCAACGATCCTTCAAGTAGATTTGTGGATGTTAAGAAAGGGCAACTTCACAGAGCTGACTTTGCAATTTGTGAATGTACTCCGGGAGTTAATGAGGAAATCAATTCAAGAAGAGAGTTGCTTTCTCAAACATCTAAAGACGCACTGTCAGGTTCTTTAAAAAGAAGCTTCACATTAAATGAAAGTAACGCTCAATCTGGCAGAGGTCAGTTTGAAAATGCAAGTGGTACTGTAGACGGTAAGGCTTCGGTATCGAGAAAAGCTGCTACAAGTCCTGATGGAAAATTAACTAACAATACTAAAGAAGAAGAGCAAGCTCCATCACAAGGTAGACTACTTGAAGAAGCCCTAATGGAAGCAGAGGATGGTTTAGGATTTTTGAATCTTTCAAACAATGATACTCTTTCCGTTAACAACTATACGATTTGGGCTAAAGGTAAATCAGGTGCCAAGTTCTTACTTACACTAAATGGAAATCTGATTACTGATGAGAAAGTTGGTCAATCTTCCGTTTCACCAACAAATAATTTACAAGGTTGGGAATATGTAAGTATCGATTTTAAAGCAGGTAAGAATGTATTGGTATTAGAAGAGATTGATCCATTTGGCAATATCAGAGGCAGAGAAGAAATTCAAGTGTATGCTCCGGGTAAAACCAGCCGACTTAAAGTAACTGCTCCAAGGAATTTCGTTTCTGCTGATGGAGTTTCTTCTGCCTTGATAAGAGTAGAAATACTTGATGAAAATGATATCAAAGTAGGTGATCAGGTATTAGTAACGCTAGATACTGAATTCGGAAATTGGAAAGTTAAAGACAACAATACTAATGAGCCCGGAACTCAGACTTTTATTGAAGGTGGTGTCGCGGAATTTGAACTTACTTCTACTACTCAACCAAAAACTACTTTGGTTCGTGCTAATCTGGGTATTATAAAAGGAGAAGTAAAAGTAGAATTTCTACCGGATCTAAGACCTTTAATCGCTGCAGGTATCATTGAAGGTACCCTTAGATTTAATCAGCAAGTGAACATAAGCTCTGAAAAAGAGGCCGATGGTTTCGAAAGAGAGTTAAAGCAGCTTTCCTATGATTTCCAGAACTTTACAGGTGATGCAAGGCTTGCTTTCTTTATCAAAGGTAAAATAAGCGGAAGGTCACTTCTGACTGCTGGCTTTGATTCTGAAAAGTCAAAAGAAGATCGATTATTCAGAGATATCAGACCGGACGAATTTTATCCTGTATATGGAGAATCATCTATTAAAGGTTTTGATGCCCAATCTTCCAGCAGGCTTTATGTACGTGTAGATAGAGGCAAAACTTATGCACTATATGGTGACTTTATTACTCAGGAAAGAGATCAAAATGTACAATTAGGTACATACAGTAGAGCCCAAACCGGTTTAAAAGCGAATTTTGAAGAAGGAAAGATAAAAGCTCAGGCATTTGGTGTAAATGCATTCTCGAGCAGAAAAGTAAGAGAATTCCAGGGACAGGGGATTTCACGGTACGATCTTCCTGACACTGACATTGTAGATAATAGTGAGATCATTGAGATAGTAACATATGACAGAGAACAACCCGAAGTAATTTTAAGTGTTGAACCACTGACTCGTTTCCGTGACTATGTAATAGATCCGTTTTCAGGTGTGATCACTTTTAAAAATCCTGTCACAAGTGTGGATATTGATTTCAACCCGGTATTTATAAGAGCTACTTACGAAGTAACCAATAACCAGGACAGATACTTGATAGGTGGTATCAAAGCCGAAACGGAACTTAGAGAGGGTATCAAGGTAGGTGCTAATGCAGTTCAGGATAACAATCCGGAAAATAATTTCAGATTACTTTCAGCTAACATTTCTGCAGAATTGAGTAAGGGAACAAAATTAGTTGGTGAATTTGCTAACACCAATACCGATAATAACGGTAATGGTAGTGCAGCTAGAGTTCAGATAAATCACAAAGGTTCAAAATTGGATGTATTTGCTCAATTAGGTAAATCAAATGAGGACTTCAGTAATGAAGGTTCCAGTTTGGGTCAGGGGAGAACGGAAGCCAGAGCCAGAACACGTTATAAGTTAAACAGCTCAACTTCATTAAAGAATGAGCTTTTATTTACAAGAAACGATACAACAAGCGATCGTACTTTTGGCGGCTTGATTTCAGCTGAAAAAACTTTTGGAAATAATATCAACGCCGAACTTGGACTTAGATATTCAGAAAATTATAAGTCAGCACTTGATTCAACTACTTATAACACAAATATAAGAGGAAAAGTTAAAGCTGATCTTCCATTCATTTCAGGAGCTTCTGCATTTGGTGAAGTAGAACAAGACCTGGATGAAGCGGATAAGCGATTAATTGCAATTGGTGCCGATTACCGACTAAGAAAGCTTGCGAAGTTATATGCTCGTCATGAGTTCATATCCAGTGCTGCAGGCATAAATACTCTAAACAGCTCTCAACAGAGAAATAATACTGTAGTTGGTATTGATGCTAATTACATGAAAAACGGTAAAGTGTACAGTGAATATAGAGTTAATGATTCTTTCGATGGCAGAAGTGGCCAAGCTGCTATAGGATTGAGAAATCAATTTCAGTTAACACAAGGTCTGGGACTTAACTTTGGTTTTGAAAGAGTATTTACATTGGAAGGACAGGCTGTGAATGATGGAACAGCAATTACATCTGCAATGGATTACACAGGCAGTACAAACTGGAAAGCTACAGCAAGAGCTGAAGCGAGATTTACATCTACTGATAATTTATATCTGAATAGCCTTGGTTACGGATTAAAGTTAAACACCGACTGGACGCTCCTAACAAAGAATATCATTTCGTTGAATACCAAAGATGGTGTATCAGGTTTAAGTAAATTACAAGAACGTTTACAAGTAGGTGCAGCATACAGAAGTACATCAACAAACAAATTTGATGCACTTTTCCGTTATGAGTTTAAGCATGAGATAGACAAGAATATTGATGAAGATTTTTTCAGAACAGCTCATGTACTCTCATCTCATGGAAATTATCATCCAACTACGGATCTGACTTTATCAGGTAGAGTTGCTGCTAAATATTCTTTAGAGTCAGATAGCCAGTTAAGAACTTCAAGCTTCCTTGAATTGATTTCCGGTAGAGTTATCTATGATATAGACGAAAAATGGGATGCAGGTATAAATGCCAGTTTACTTGCTAACAGTGATTTCACAACAAAAGATTATGGCCTGGGTGTTGAAGCAGGATTTTTAATTGCTACAAATTTAAGACTTGCAGCCGGATTCAATTTCTTTGGTTACGATGATCAGGATCTTGTTGCAAATAACTACACTCAAAGAGGTGCTTATTTAGGATTCAGTTATAAGTTTGATGAGCGCTTATTTGATAACCTGATTCCTGAGAGAGCAAAAAAGACTCCGATTATTGATCCGAATAACTATTTAACATGTGAAGAAGAGTGTTTCGTTGTTGATACAACTCCTGTTGAGATCATTCCATTTACTCCTGAAGTAATTCCTCATTCTCTGACAGTAAATCCAATTGCAGCCAGAAGTCTTGCTTTCGGAGAATTGGAGACACTGACTGTACTTCCAAAGCATATTCACTTCAACAACAACAGTACTTACATAAATCAGCCTGCTGCTCAAATGCTTGATAAAGTTGCTAAATTCTTAATTGAACGTGATGATGATTACTTCATTAAAGTAACGGGGCACACGGATAGCAAGAGTTCTCAGTCTTACAACTTAGCATTGTCGGAAAGAAGAGCTAAGGCGGTAAGAGCTTACATGGTAGCTGCTGGTGTGGATGCAGATAAATTACAGTTCGAAGGGTTGAGCTTCAGTAAAAATGCTGCTCCGGAGAAGGATCGTGTAGATATGGCCAGAAACAGACGTGTAGAACTGGAACTAAGTGTGGAAAACAGAAACATCAGATTTATTTCTCAGGTAGAAGATCTTCAGGTTAATCCAAGAATCAGAGGTATCAGAAGCTGGGATTATGTATTCATTGCGGAGCATAATGCGGTTCCGAGTGGTCTAAATCTAGGTGCAAATTCATCTCTTAACAGAGTTCATGAGTACCTTGTACAACGTGTATCATTACCGATGAAGGAATACCAGAATTTAACAGTACAGATAAACGCTCCATCACTTGAAATTGGTAACAGAGTTAAGGCTATTCTTTATGGAGAAGGCGTAGCTCAGGATCGTATAATTGTATCTCAAATTTCCGGAAATGAAGTTGAATTTGATTACTCTGATGATTCATTCTTAAGAATTTATGACCAAAAAGACGACATCAACCTTGTAAGCAACAGTCTGGCTCTAAGAATGATGGACAACATGATGAATATATTACGACAAAGAGAAGACTTATTATTAATAAGAGACTTCTCACAAAGCTATACAGTGCCGAATATGGTAACTTTTGCAGGAAACAGTGCTCAATTAAGTAATGAAGTTCAGGCTATTCTTTCAAGAATTGGTTCTTACCTGAAAAATTCAGTTTCAGTAAGAATTGCCTTGACGGGAGACGGAAGTCAGACTTCTTCTTCAAGATTGAAAGCTTTGAAAGACTACTTAGTTGAATGGGGTATTGATGCAAACAGAATTGAAATCAGTAATGGATCATCAGCTACAGATAATCAGGTGAATATCAAATATCTGAATGCAGATTCAATCAACCTTTTAGAATTAGACCTTATCAATGATGGTAAAGGCGGGGGTAAATAATTGAGTATTAAGAAAATTACATATCAATTAAGAATAGCCGGTCTAATTCTGGCTGGGTTTTTCTTTTTTCTTCAAACTGAGAGTGCTTCAGCTCAGGTAGTAGTTAACGAGACCACACTGGTGTCTGATTCCTATACAGTAATAGCAGATGGACAAGTTACTATCACAATTAAAGGTGGTGATGGAGGAAATGGTATTAACACTATTGGTGGTGAAGGAGCCACTGCCGTTGCTACTTTCGCAGTAAATGCAGGAGATGTAATTCGTTATGTAGTTGGGGAAGCAGGAGTCACTCATGCTGGCTCCAGTGCCGGTGGTGGTGGTAGTACTGGTGTTTATATTAATGATGTAATGGTAATGGTTGCCGGTGCCGGTGGTGGTGGTGATAATTCCAACGGTGCTATTGGTTTAGGCGGTAATAATATTACAGCAGGTGATGCGGGAACAGGAGATGGACCTGGTGCAGCGGGTACCAACGGAAATGGTGGAGGCACAACTACAAATACAGCAGCTGCAGGTGGTGGAGGTGGTGCATTTTCTGCGGGAGGTTCGTCTGACGCAGGAGGTGGTGCCCGTGCGGATGCAACTACAACAGATACATCACAGCTTCTGGATATTGCAAATGGAGGAACCGGTAACGGTACAGGTTCAGCCGGTGGTCGTGGATTTACAGGTGGCGGTGGAGCAGATTCTAATTATAGTGGTGGTGGAGCCGGTTATTCCGGTGGTGGTGGTGCAGGAGCTAATGGTGGAGCAGGAGGTGGAGGCTCATTTATAGCTGCTTCGGCTATATCAAGTAGTTTTACAGCAGGTGGCGACGGAACTGGAAATGAGAATAACGGTTCTATAGTTGTCAATTTTGCCGATAATCCTCCTCAGTTAGAAACCAGTACCATCAATGGTACAACGTTAACGTTAGATTACGATCAAATTCTTAATGCGTCATCTACACCTGCAGTAGGTGATTTTGATGTTAAAGTTAATGGGGCATCTATTACAGTAACAAATGTTTCTATTAACAATGATATTGTTACAATTACTGTGTCTCCGGGTGTAGTCTTAAGTGATAATGTTGCTTTGGATTATACAGCTGGTACAAATCCTATTTTAGATCAGCAAGGTACACAAGCAGCAAATCTTTCTAATCAAACGGTAACCAATAACACTCCGGATATTACGCCACCGGGAATTCCACAGAATGTATCTGCAAGTGCGATATCAGGTGGTGCTATTAGAATTAACTTTGATGATGTAGATGAATCAAACGGAAGTGGCGTGACCACATATTCCGTAAAAAGAGCTACAAGTTCGGGTGGTCCTTATTCTCAGGTTGGCACTGTAAATGATAATGAAAGCATAAGCTATGCATTTACAGATAATACTCCGGTTAGTGGAACCACCTACTATTACGTAGTTAGTGCAATTGATGGATCCTCTAATGAAAGTGGAAATTCTGCCGAAGTATTTGCAACTGCTGATGGTGTTTCGCCTCAACTGGATTCTGTTATTGTAAATGGAGAAACACTGACTCTTTATTATGATGAACCAATTGATATTTCTTCTGCACCTGCTAATTCTGATTATTCGGTTACAGTAAATGTCACAAATAATAATCCTGTAAGTAGTTTAACGATTTCCGGAAATCAGGTAATACTTACTTTAACCAATGTGATTCAACCTACTGACAATGTTGAAATGGATTACGCTCCGGGTATTAATAAAATTCGGGATAATGTAGGGAATTTAGCATCCTCGTTAAATGATCAGTCAGTTACGAATCAAACTACTGGCTATACTCCAACACCACCATTGGGTGTAAGTGCTACTGCTGTTGCCAATGGGGCTATTGAAGTTTCTTTCCTGGATGTAGGAACAGGAGGGCAAATAGGCAGTTATTCAATCAGAAGATCCACTACACCTGGCGGTCCATATACGCAAGTTGGAGTTGTTGTGGATAATGAAAGTTCTGGTTACACCTTCACAGACAACACTTCTCTTAATGGCAATACATACTACTATGTGGTAGCATCACAGGATGGGAGTTTAAACGCAAGTGATAACTCTGCTGAAGCTTCCGCTATTTCAGATAATGTTGCTCCTGTTTATGAAACAAGTCTTGTAGGTGGAAGTTCTCTTTTACTCGATTACGATGAAATTCTGGATGCCAGTTCAGTACCCGCAACAACTGATTTTGAAGTTAGAGTGAATGGTTCACAAGTAAGTATCTCAAGTATTTCTATAACAAATGTTAGAGTTAGTATTGAATTAACCAATGCTATTCAACAAGGTGATAATGTAACCTTTGATTACACTCCCGGAACAAATAGAATTCGAGATATAGCCACTAATGAAGCGGCTGCATTTACAGGCACGAATGCTATTAATTACACTTCAACCAATATTCCTTTTGGACCCGATCCATGTCCGATCATTAACGGAAATGATGCTAGTTGGGCATGTTTTGATGGAACCAACAATTCAACTTCAATTTCAGCGAAAGTAGGAAATGTTGAAATTGCTACAGTTGATGCTCAAGGTGGTACTCAAACCACTTTTTCGCCAAACGCACTTCAGGAATGGTCTACTGGTGCATTTTCAGGAGATCAATTCAATGGCCCTCAGGTTAATGCAAGTGGTAACACTGGTAATGCGACCTCTTTTGATATAAACATAGCTGATGGAATTCCTTCTGACGCATTTATAGTGAGCTTAAATAAATTAAAACCAAACTCAGGAAATACTTCTTATACATTAGAAGCTTTTGACGGAACCAATACTAAAATCGCTGTTAATGGTTGGGTAACCGGTCAGGGTGTGGATGGCGGTGTTTGTACAAACTCCGTTAATCTGAATTATACCAATGCCAACACTACCATTGAATTTCAGCCTGTAGTTTCGGGTAATCCTTCCTGTACGTCTTCTTCAAATGCAATTTGGTTCAGAGTAAATACTCCTGGTGTGGAAAGAATTGAGATCAGAAAAATCGTTTCTCAAACTGATAATATTCACGTAGGATTAGCTTTGGTTGCTGATTACGGGGATGCACCAAATTCATACAGAACTTCTTACAATTCAAGAGGTAACGATCCGGCTTTTCATGTACTGAGCAATACAGGAACAAACCCTGTTTACTTTGGTGGTACAGTTGATGCAGATGGAAACGGAGCTGCAGGTTCTCAAGCAAACGGAGATGATTCTGAATCTTCAGGAATTGGTTCGGGAGATGATGAGGATGCAATTACAATACTGCCTGTTCTTAGAACAAATTACACAGAGTACGATGTAGATCTGGTTTGTACTTCCGGAGCGAAAGTGGGTGCTTGGCTCGATATAAATCAAAATGGTACTTTTGATAATTCCGAATACGCTTTTGCAGAATGTTTAAGCGGGGTGGCAACACTAAGCTGGGGTGGTCTTTCAGGTTTAATTACAGGGGATACCTTTGCAAGATTCAGAATTGCTGCCTCAACAAGTAATGTAGCTTCTCCATATGGAATTGCCATTGGTGGAGAAGTTGAAGATTACGGAGTTAGTATACAGGAACCGGCTACACCTGATCTGGAAATTGATAAAGTTGTAGATAATTCCACTCCGGTTCAGGGAGAGACAATCACTTATACTGTATCCGTTACTAATCCTGGAGAGTTTGAAGCAACAAATATTCAGGTTACAGATGATTTGCCAAATGGAATTACATATCAGTCGCATACAACAAGTCAGGGAACGTATAATACTTCTACAAATATTTGGAACATTGGCAGTTTAGCTGAAGGTGATACTACTATAGTTACATTAACTATTGTTGCTACTGTTAATAGCGGAACAGAAGGAAATACGATCACCAATAATGCTGAAATTACTCAGTTAAATGAGAACGATCCCGAGTTAAATAATAACTCTGCTTCAGCTGGGATTACAGTAGTTGCTGAAGCTGCAGATATTCAGGTACTCAAAATTGTAGATAATTCGGTTCCTATTGAAGGTGATTTTATTAACTATACAATTTCTGTTACCAATCAGGGGCCAAGAGATGCTTCAAATCTGAAGATCATTGATCAGCTTCCATCCGGAGTAGTTTTTCAAAGTGCTAATCCGAGTGTGGGAACATATAATAATTCGACAGGAATTTGGGATATAGGTACTTTTGTAAATGGAGCCAGTGCGTCTTTAGTTATTAATGTTAGAGTAGATCAAAATACAGAAGGAAACACTATAGCTAACACTGCTGCCGTTCAGACGCTTGATCAGAATGACCCAAATAATTCAAATAACTCATCCACGGTTAATATTACAGTAGACGAAGCAAGTGCTCCTACATCTTGTAATGATCGTCCGTTACTTCGATTTACAAATTATACTCTGGAAAGCGGTACGGCTTTACAACTTGGAGCGGTTTATAAGTTTGATTCGGTACTTCCTGGAGTATATGCACGTATCGAAATTATAACTGATAATAACGCGACTATAACTGATATTGATCAAACCAGTGGTACAACGGCTTTTAACGAAGCATTTTCTCCGCGAATTCAAAGTGCTGATGGCAATGATGCTTTCATGGATTTTGAGATTTCATTTTATGATTCAGTTACAAATGTTGAGAAGTACTTGTCTTTTGCGGCAACCTCCAGTGATGTGGATGGTACAGGCGGAAGTCTGAAAGAATACGTCGGTTTTCAAAATCTAAGTTCCTACACCATCGAAAGTACAACTGATCTTGTTATTGGTTCAGCAGGAATTTACGCTACCTACACGCCTGATAATTTCAATGGAGTATCTTCCACAGACCCTGATTTTTCAGACCATACGGTATACAGTGCGTACACTAATGAACCGAAATTCAGATTCAGAGCAGGTATACAGGGTGGGGGATCAACTTCAAATCGTTTATACAGATTAAGTTTTGATCCTTGTGAGATTAACAATTTTAATGATCCGGTTTCAGAAAACATAATTGATGTTTCTGTTACAAAAGCTGTGGATAATGTTTCTCCTTCAGTTGGTGATACTGTATCGTATACCATAACTGCAAAAAATGAAAAAGGAAATGCAGTAGGTAATGTTGAGGTTACAGACCAACTTCCGGCAGGATTAACCTTCGTTTCGGGTACTACAACATTAGGTAGTTATACAAACGGAACAGGAATTTGGGATATAGGTTCGCTTTCAGGATTACAATCTGCAACACTTACCTTAAAAGCCACAGTTAATACAGGGCAGGAAGGAAATACGATCAAAAATACTGCCAGCTTCTCAAATTTTACGGGTGGTGATGGTAATCAAAGTAACAATAGTGCAGAAGTTGATATTATAGTATTTGATCCCTCCTCAGGATTAAGCTGTAGTGAGCCACCTTTATTTAATTTCAGTAATAATACATTAGAGCAAGGTATTGGCGGGCAGGTAAACGCGGTTTACAGATTTAATAATATTGCGTCGGGACTTGATGCCTTGGTGAAAATAAAAGCAATCAGTAATGCTACTCTGAGTAATATTGATAATAATACTTCAGGTAATAGTGCAGCAAATTTCAGTCCGCTATTCCAGGCTACTCAAAGTGGAGGTTATATTGACTGGGAAGTTAAATTTGTAGCTACAGGAACCACGAATCCTGTAAAAAAGAATTTTGCAATGACTGCATTGGACATTGATGGTTTTGTAAATCAGAATGATAACACTCAAACTATTCGTGATTTCTTAGGATTTACTCAGAATCAGTCTAATTCTGTTCAGGGTGGGAATAATCTAACTGAAACTACTTCAGGTGCTTTCCAGTTCTTTACTTCTACTCCGGCAACAGATGGAAACGGGTCATTAGATTTCGATCATATGGCGTACATAAAGTATAATTATACTTCTGTATTTGAATTCAGAACCGGATCCAATTTAACAAATGGTTATACTATTGACCGTTTAGTGGATATTGATTTCGTACAATGTAGAAATCAGGATTTTGACCCTGAAGTTGTAACTACTCGTGATGCTGATATTTCCGTAACTAAGACAGTGGATAATGCAAATCCGCTGGAAAACGAATCCATAAATTTCACTATTACAGTTACAAACAATGGACCTGAAAGAGCTACCGAAGTAGATGTTAATGAAACATTACCTTCCGGATTGGCTTTAGTGCAAGCAAGTCCAAGTCAGGGAACTTACAACCAGATCAATAAGATCTGGTCGATCGGTACTCTTAACAACGGCAGTTCGGTAACAATGACTGTGGAAGCAAGCGTAAACTCAGGTGTAACAGCTGATTCTCTGGTAAATAAAGCATACCTGTTGGGACTGAATCAGTTTGACCCAAATCAGGCGAACGATACTTCTAAAGTAGCTATATATATCAGCAATACTGTACAAGGGATTGTTTTCAGAGACAAAACAGGAAATGGAATTACTGACGGAGATACAAATTTTGGTGATGCTTCCGGTGATCAACAAGCAGTAAAAGATGTGATCGTTCATTTATTCAAAGATGGTGGTGATGGCCTGGCTGACGGTAGTGATGATTTATTCTTAAGATCGGATACAACTACTATTTCTGGTGCATTTACATTTCAGATCGGAGAAGATGCTGACTATTGGGTAGTTGTAAATTCTAAAACAGGAAATCTGACAAACGGTGCAAGCTGGGCCGAACAAGTTTATGCCCCGACAGGAGCACTTTGTTCAGATGGAGCAGGTGGAATTGGAACAAAAGGTTCCGCAGGGAATTGCTTTGGAGGTAGAAGAGGAAATCAATCTGATAACCTGCCCGTTGGAACGGATCCATCAAATGCTGATCTTGCAAACGCTGAACATGTGGCAAAGTTCACTATGGCAAGTAATAATGTTTCCGGGCTTAACTTTGGATTCAGTTTTAATGTGGTTACTGATACCAGAGATGGCGATGATGATCTTTCTTCAAACAGAAGCATTCAGGGTTCATTGAGACAGTTCATTACTAATGCTAACGAGATCTCAGGCGCTAATACGATGAGATTTGTTCCGTCTGTAGCAACTAATGAAACAGGTAGTGGAGGCAACTGGTGGAAAATTACACTAAGCTCTGAACTTCCTGCAATAACAGATCCTCTTACAACACTTGACGGTCGTTCTTTTGACCTGAACTCTCCGCTTTCAATCCTGAATCCTAACTCCGGTACGGTTGGAACCGGCGGCTCAGTTGGTATTGACGGAATTTCATTAAACACTTTTGAGAGAAAAGAACTGGAAGTAGATCTTAATGATGTTGGAAATAACGCACTTTCTATAAATAGTACAGGCGCAGTTGTACTAAGACATTTCGCTCTGTTTAATAATAGTCGTTCCGTTTCACTGGCTAATGTTGCAGGTGGAACTATTGAAAATAATATGATTGGTACCAGAGCAGACGGAACTGATCCAACAGGACTTAATCAATCTGATCTTGGTATTTTGATTACCGGATCAGGTTCGCAAACACCGTTGATTCAAAGAAACTATATCGCTTACACAAAAGATAGTGGGGTGAGATCAGAAAATGGAAATGCCACTATTCAATTCACTAAAAATGAGGTTTACAGAGCCGGTTTATCTGTAAATAATGCAGATGGATTAGAAGGAGTCGGAACATGGTCAATTACCCAGAACTTATTCCACGAAAATGGAAAAACCAATGGAAGTGATGTTTACGGTGGAGCAGGTATAGAATTGGGTAATATTGCCGGAACGCTGACTACCGGTAACACGATCAGAAATAATACCATCAGAGATCAAAGAACAACGGGTATTAATATTCTGAACAGAGTATCGAGTACACTAATTGAGAAAAATATTATTACAGGAAATGGAACAGATTACTCTTCAAGTCCATATAAAGGAGCCGGGGTTCGTTTAAGTTTCCCGGATGCTCAACCACAACAAGGTGTATTTATTACTAAAAACAGCTTCTCAAATAATAAAGGACTTGCAATCGATATCGTTACTTCCGGTAACGGGCAAGCAGATGGTGTATCTCCTAACGATGGTGTAATAGAAAACGCCACTACAGAACCTAACAGAGGCCTCGATTATCCTGTATTTACTTTAGCTACTGTAGATGGAAACCAGCTTACAGTTGAGGGTTATATCGGTAAAAACTCAACGCGGTTAACCGGTGTTTATACTATTGAAATTTATAAAGCTGCTGACGACGGAAATCAAGAGGGATTAATAGAAGAAGGTGGTTCGTTAATTCGTCCTCATGGAGAGGGACAAACTCTGATCGGTACTATCAATACGAATGCAAACGGTACATTCAGTGAAACATTTACTGTTTCTTCAACAAGTATTGTTGTTAATGACAGAATAACCGCACTTACCTTTGATTCAGGAAACAACACTTCTGAATTTTCAACCAACCAACGTGTAGTTGCTACAGGAGTTACCGTAAACGGATATGTATATAAAGATGACAACCACAACGCGCTAAGAGAAGGTGGCGAAAGTGGTATTGAAAATGTTACTATTGTTCTTTTTAACAAAAATCTGAATAACTGTAAGAGTGTTCTTACTGATGCGAATGGATTCTATCAATTCAGCAACGTTCTTAATGGCGAGTACGACTTGATTGAATCCTTTGGACAAAGTGTTCCTACTCCGGATGTTTGTACGCCTGCAGAAACAGATCCGACCGATCATATTTCAACTACGCCGAATTTAAGAACAGTTATAGTTAACAACCTACCTGCACAACAAAACTTTGGTGATTACGAAGGTTCAAAAGTTACAGGTACTGTTTTTACTGATAACGGAATCGGTGGCGGAACAGCTAATGATGCTGTGAAAAATGGAGGAGAGATTGGGATTAACGGTACAGTCGTTAAAGCATTAACGGGTTCTGATGTATTGATTGAACAAACAACAGCGAATGCCAATGGTACTTATGAACTGTACATCCCGAAATCAACGGTACCAAGCGGTGGAACTGTTAAAATTCAAGAAGAAAATAAAGCTGCATATCTGACTATAGGCGGGGCATCAGGTACTACATCCGGTTCTTATGACAAAAATACTGATATCACAACTTTTACAAACACAGTTGGGTCTTCGTATATAGGTGTAGACTTTGCTGATGTACAAGTGAGTACATTTAATACAAATGGTAGTCAGAATGTACTTCCGGGAGCAACTGCTTTCTTCCAGCACACATTTGAAGCAAATACAGCCGGAAGTATAATATTTACAACGAACTCTGTAAACAACCCAAGTAATGTAACCTGGCCCGTTGTACTGTACAATGATTTGAATTGTAATGGTTCTGTAGATAGTGGTGAAACAATTCTGGACGGGAGTACTCCTGTAGTTGTTACAGCTCAACAAACATTGTGTTTGTTGCTGAAAGTTAGTGTCCCTCAGGGGCTTAATAACGGGTCAACAAGTAATACTACAATCTCTGCAGTGATGAGTTATTCCAATACTTCACCGGTGATCGAACAAAATCTATCCAGAAGTGATCTTGTTACGGTAAATAATAGCGAAGCAGGTTTGGTTCTGATAAAAACTGTAGATCAAAATCAGGCATTGCCGGGAGCAACTTTAACTTATACGGTTAGTTATCAAAATAATGGAGATGAACCAATAAGTTCTCTTGAAATCATTGATAACACACCAAATTACACAACTTTCAATACGGCAGCTTGTGGGAGTTTGCCAAACAATCTAACCGATTGTACGATTACAAGCCCATCTGTAGGTACTGCAGGCGGCATAAAATGGACATTTACAGGAACATTGCAACCCGGGGGTACCGGAGTAGTAACATTTACTGTTAAAATTGATAATTGAGACTAAAAAAATGCGTAGAGAAATAACAAAACCAATAGTATTTATTGTTGAAGACAATGATGCTTACCGAGTACTTACAGGGAGAATGTTGGAACAGAGAGGATTTTTAGTTCTTTTGTTTTCTGACGGATATAAAGCATTGGAAATGTTGGAGTATATTATTCCGAATATAATTCTTTCAGATATACAAATGCCCGGCATGGACGGGTTTACTCTTCATAAAAAAATTGAAGATCTGTATCCAAATATTAAGGTGCCATTCCAATACATTTCATCCACAACGGAGAAAAGTGTAATTGACAGAGCAAATTCTTTGAGTATAGAGCAACTGGTACAAAAACCTGCTAAACCCGAAGAGCTTTCCAGAACCTTAAAAAGAGCTATAAATAAATTTGCTGCTGCGTAAAAATTCCTGAAAAAGGGTTTCATTTTATAGCTTGTTGGGATAGATTCTACGCATGATCACAACCTCAAAAGCTATTGTACTTCGTTCTATTGATTATCAGGGTTCCAGTAAGATAATTACGGTACTAAGCCAAACGCACGGCAAGATCGCTTTAATAGCAAAAGGTGCTAAAAAGCCCAAAAACAAGCTGGCAGGAACTATTGAAGTTGGAAATATACTCGAGGTTACTTATTACTATAAAGCCTCTAGAAATATTCAAACACTTGCCGAGGCTTCCATTGAATATCAGTCTTTAAATTTCAGAAAAGACTTTGAAAAAGCTTCCATACTATATTCAACTCTAGAGCTTATTTCTCAACTTATACATGAGAATGAAGAAAATGATCAGCTGTTTTTATTTGCAAGCACTTTTATTCAATGGCTTGGTGATGCAGAACCGGTAACACCATCTGTTTTTGCTTATGTACAATTAAGACTTGCTCAGATTGCAGGTGTGGGTTTAGTGGTTCAGAAGATCAATGAAAATGAAACAGTTTATCTGAATATCAGTAGTGGAACATTAACCGAAAATCCTGATTCAGAATTATCATACAAGCTAACCAAAAACCAGGCGCTGTTTTTAAAAGTTGGAGTTAATTCCAGGAATACTGAAATTTTTAATATCGATTTTGCAAATGTGGAATTAAAGCAACTTATTCATCATTTAGATGTTTACTTTAAATACCATATTGAAGGTTTTAAGGATAGAAGATCAGATACAATTTTTGAACAGATGCTAAAGGAGACTTGATCATGAGAAAGAGAGACAGATTTTTAACCGGGATACTTTTGATCCTCATTGGGGTATCGATAGGGACATTGTTTGCTTTATACACTATTAATGATGATCTGGCTCCGCTTTCAGAAGTACGATATACTGAAATTAAGAAAAGCGAATCACCCTTTTTTGAAGATGAAGAATTAGCAGACATTGATCCCCGGTTCGTTTTCAAAACCATAGCAACTAATGTAACTCCGTCTGTTGTGTATATTGAAACCATTATCCCTGTTTCAGAAAACGGAGAGAGCAGTTCAGATAATTTTTGGAACCGTGTTATTCCTCGCAGAGCACGAACGGTGGGTTCCGGAGTCTTAATAACAAGCGATGGTTATATCCTTACCAATAATCATGTAATTGAAGATGCGGTAGATAAAGGCATTAAAGTAGTATTGAACGATAAAAGAGAATATCCGGCAAAAGTTGTCGGATTAGATCCCAGTACAGATCTGGCAGTTATTAAAATAGAAGGGGAGAATCATTCAGCAATTACTGTTGGTAACTCAGAATCTGTGGATGTTGGAGAATGGGTTTTGGCGATCGGGAATCCATTCAGGCTTCGATCTACAGTAACTGCAGGTATTGTGAGTGCACTTAGCAGGGACGTTCAGATCATTGACGACAATTTCAGAATAGAGAGTTTTATTCAAACCGATGCTGCAATCAACAAGGGGAATAGTGGCGGAGCCTTAGTTAACACCAGCGGACAATTAGTAGGAATAAATACCGCGATTGCTTCTCAAAGTGGAAGTTATCAGGGATATGGTTTTGCTGTACCGGTAAACTTAGCTATGAAAGTGGCTACAGACCTTATTGAATTTGGTGAAGTCCGCAGAGCTTTGCTTGGAGTCAGTATCGCTTCCGTGGATTATAACAGAGCAGTGGATATTGGATTGGAAGAAGTAAAAGGAGTTGAGATCATAGTAATTACAGAAGATGGTGCTGCTTATGAAGCAGGTTTAGAACTCGGAGATGTAATTCTGAAAGTGAATGGAGTGGAAGTAAATGAATCGAATCAGCTTCAGGAAAAAATAGCCATCGTAAGACCCGGTGAAAAAGTTGAACTTACGATCTGGCGGGATGGGCAAGAATTCAGTCAATCCGTGGAACTAAAGATGCTTGAACAACAACAGATCAATGATCTGGTTGGGATTCCGGAATCTCCGCAAGAAGAAGAAAGTGAACCTGAAGTCTTTGAGTTGGATGTGGATTTCCATGAATTCGATCTTGGCTTCAGAGTCATCGAAGTGCCTGTTCAAAACGGACAGCTAAATCAGTTGATCGTCTCAAAAGTTTATAAGTATTCAGAAGCTTGGAACAGAGGCTTAAAAAAGAATCAAAAAATAATTTCTGTAGATGAAATTGAGGTTGAAGATCTCGAAAGTTTAAAAGAACTTATCACTGAAAATTTAAATAAGAATAAGGCTGTAACTATTGAGGTGCTTGATGAAGATAGTGCCCGTGGTTATATAGAACTAAAAGATAATTGATGAAAAACTTTTCCAAAACGGCACTAATGAGCGTAGTACTTTTAACGATTGCATGTTCCGGTGCTAATGAACTCTCCAATAATAATCCACCAGAGACCAATGCTTTTTACCCGTCCTGGTATGGTGCTTATGAGTTTTCATCTGATTCAACAGATTTTTATGCCCGTGCTACAGCTGTGGCATCTGATGCAGATATGGCAAAAACAAGAGCAGAGAAAGAAGCCCGTGCTTTACTGGAAAGCTACATCGCTAAAGAATTAGAAGATGTAAGATCTGAACTGGAAAGGGATGGGTCAACCATAGTTAAAGAACCGAATTTTCTCCTGATGTTGCGCAATGCGCATAGTAAGATTGAAGAACAAGCCAGAGTTAGTCGTACAGAAGCTGTGATGAAAGATGGAGTTTACAGAGGGTTTGCAAGGGTTGAGATTGTAAAAAAGGATGTAAATGACTTAATTGAAAGCGGTTTGAACTCAAATAGTCAGTATAAAAGAGAATTTGTTGGTTCAACAGGTTATAAAGAGTTATTTGATAACTAAACTGCATAATTATGTAGTTTTTGAAGTCGGTTTAATAGCTATTATAATTTTAACTACTAATTAATTATACATTATGTCAAAGCCTATTTTTAATAACGATCTTAATAAAAATATTAAAGTTTTCGCTGAGATTGATGGTGGACCTAGATCAGGAATTGGTCCCAAAGGTGAATCTGAAATTGGAAAAGAAGGAAGTACCAGCTTACCTGATGAACTAGAATTCGCCAATTATGATATTAATAAGGAAGTAAAAATAATTATTGAGTTAGACAAGATTCCTAATAATTCCAAGGGCGAAGGTTTTGTATATGCTTTTGGTGAAAAAATGGGAAGAGCTCCACATCATATTGAAGTTAAAAGAAGAGGAAATGATTTTACTTTAATAATTCATTATAAAAATGCCGGAAGCGTTACACATATAGATCCCCTAGTAAAACATCCAGGTTGATATTATATTTAAATATATAACATTATTTTTTTTTGTATTACTATGCCAAAATTCGACATATAATGCTTTGGCTCAGAAAGCTTATGTCTCAAAAAACTATACTGTAGAAGATTTTGAAAATTCCAGACAACATTGGGATGCTATTCAATTAGATGATGGCAGAATGATTCTGGGGAATTCCAATGCCATCAACTTATTTGACGGAGTGAATTGGAGTTTTATCCATGTTCCAAAAGGTCAAACGGTTTATTCACTTGATATTTCCAAAACAGGTAGAGTTTATACCGGAGGTGAGGGAGATATTGGGTATTTGTACCCAGACTCATTAAACCGAATGAAATTCAGATCTTTACTACCTAAAATGGATTCGTTATTTCAAGGGTTTTTATATGTAAGGCAAACTCATTATTTAGATAATAAGGTATACTTTCGTTCCAAATCTCAATTAATGATGTATGATGAAGTAAGGGATACTGTTTATGTTCATCAAAAGAAAACTGAGATAGGGAATTCCTTTTTAATTGATGATGAGATTATTGTTCAATTGAACAAGGGAATATATAAGATCAATAACTTAAATGAGGTATTGATCGATTCATCTGAGGCATTCAGAGAGGATGAAATCTATGGTATGTTACCGATAGATGGACAACTTTTGATTTACTTTAGAAATAAGGGATTACAAGTATTTAATGGATATCAACTTGAAAGTTTTTCAACATCTTCTGAACGGTATTTGGAAACCCATTTAGGATATCGAATGTTGAAGCTTAACAACGATCAAATAGCAGTAGCTACTCTTACCGGTGGAATTGTAATTTTAAATTTAGAAGGAAAAATTGATCAAATACTTACCAAAGAAAGAGGTCTCAATGATTCTCATGTTTATGGATTATTTGTAGATAAACAAGACTTGTTATGGGCTATGCTCGATGATGGTATTTCTGTTCTTCATTCAGAAAAAGGCTTGCAGGTTTATGACAATAACTATGGAATTGAAGGTTTAGTAACAGGAATCTATCATTCAAATAAATTCACTCATGTCATCACAAATAAAGGGTTTTATATAAAGGACGAGGGTGAAGAATTCAGGAGAATTAATATAAATCCGGTACAGGTTTATAACTCTGTGAAACTTTCGGATAAAATATATTCTGCTACTTTTGAGGGATTATTTCAAATTAATAACGACGATTTAAATCAAATTTCTTCTACAGTTTTTGAAAAAATTATAACAGTTAATGATTCAAGTTTATTGGGATGGTCAAAAGAAAAACTGTACTTAATAGATATAAATAATGAAGACTTTGAGGAAAATCTATTCATTGAAGATTTCAAATATCCGATTAACTGGGTCATAAATGACAATGACCTTTTTGCATATGAAGGGAATAATAAAATAGCAAAATTGAGTTTTTCAGATAAAGAGAAAACTATAATTCCAATTTCTGATGATGTAGAAGACATATTTACGATGAATAGCATAAAGGATGCAATTCTTTTAGGTACTTCAGGTAGCATATATAAATTAGAGGGAAATCACGCAAAAAAAATTGATCAAAAGGCCTTGCAGAATATTAAGGAGGTTACACTAATGGAATATTGTAACAAAGCATTTTGGTTGAGATCGGGAGCTGAGTTATATAAGATTGATTATGAAAATAACAATCATATAGTTCAAAAGGATATATTCAATAATATTGGGAATACTGAAGGTGTTTATTCTATTTCTTGTTCAGAAAATCAAACTTGGTTTGGTTTAGAAAACAAGGTTATTTCTATTTCAAATGAATATGATGTAACACATAAACCCTTTTATACAAATATAACGCGATTGGTAGTAAATAATGACTCGTTAATTTATGCCGGGTTTGGGGAGCTTGAAAATATGACGCTGCTGAATTACAGTAAACAAGAAATAAGGTTTAACTATGCGGCAGCTAATTTTTTAAATCCAGAGCAAAATGTGTATTCATATAAGCTCGAAGGATTTGATAATAAATGGAGTTCATGGTCTTCAAATACTCAGAAGGCTTATACAAATATTCCGGAAGGGGATTATATTTTTAAGGTAAGGAGTAAAAATATTTTTAATAAGGAAGGAATTCCTGATGAATTTAAGTTTAAGATCCTTCCACCTTGGTACAGAACGTGGTGGGCATATAGCCTATATGTGATATTATTTTGTGGATTTCTATACATGATCTACAAAATCAGGCTCAACCAAATTCTTAAAGTCCAACGGGTCCGAAACAGAATAGCAGATGATCTGCACGACGACCTTTCCGGAACTTTGATCGGTATCAGTAATTTTGCAAAAGCAATTACTAAAAATCCGGATATGGAAAACCAGAAACGGTTTATCGGATTAATAGAAAAAAGTGCAGACGAAGCTAAAGAAAAGATAAGTGATATTGTATGGACCATTAATCCAACTCATGATGAATGGACTAATTTCTTAACTAAGTGTCGCCGGCATGCGTCAGATATTTTTGAGGCACAGGGCATCGAATATGCTTTAGAAATGGATGAAAATATTCCCGGGAATCTGGAAATGGAACTCAGAAAAAATCTGTGGCTCATTTTTAAAGAGATCATCACGAATATTATTAAACACGCAGATGCAGAATATGTTCTTATTCGTTTTACAACAGAATCAGGGAAGTTGAATATTACAATAAGAGACAAAGGAAAGGGGTTTGATGTAAATACTCAGAAAACAGGAAATGGTATTAACAACGTCAAAAAAAGAGTAGAAACCATAAATGGAAAGCTTAACCTGGATTCAACACCTTCTGAAGGTACAAAATGGAATATTGTAGTTCCTGTTTAGGTACCACATAATGATGTAGCTCAATACTCATCACGTTTAGATATATTGAAAATAAAATCTAATCAAATATGGAAAAAATAATTAAGGTAGGGATAGTAGAGGATAACCCATACATGAGAGAGGGTTGGGAAACCTTCATCGATTTAGAGAAAGACATGTGTGTTATTGGAAGTTATGAATCGGTTGAAGACGCATGGGATTCAGAGGATTTGAAGAAATGCGACCTAATCATAATGGATATAGAATTACCCGGTATCTCAGGAATTGAAGGAGTAAAAAAAATAAAAAAGAAAGGCCTGAGCGCAGAAATAATAATGGCTACGGTTTTTGATGACGATGATAATATTTTTAATGCGGTAAAAGCAGGAGCTGTTGGTTATTTATTAAAAAAAACTTCTCCCGAAGATATGGTTAAAGCAATAAGGCAGGCATTTAAAGGAGGCTCTCCAATGACGCCAAATATTGCCAGGAAAGTAATACAAACCTTTCATGTAAAATCTCTTCCACCTGAAAATCAATTATCAGAACGAGAACTGGAAATTCTCAGAGAACTGGCTACAGGACGATCCTATGCAGAAATTGGGAAAAGAATTTTTCTTTCAGTAGATGGCGTCCGACATCATATCCGGGGTATTTACAAAAAGCTGGAAGTAAACTCCAGAACTGAAGCTGTGACCAAAGGCATAAACAGGAATCTTATTGCTGTTTGATATTTTCAGTTTTATAACTTAGTGCTGAATATGTCAATTCGTTTTATTATCCTATTTCTAGTAAAAAATCTAGGACAATTTTTAGGATAATTGATATGATAAGATTGATTGTGGGTATCATTCTTAGTTCAATGGCTATTGGACTGCATGCACAACAGCGAACGACAAGGCCTTCGTCGCCCCAAGAATTATATTTACAATTAGAGGAAAGTTTAAACTCTACAGATAATCCTGATTCGATACTTGAATTATATACAAAGTATGCAATGCATCATTTAAGACGGAATCCGGATAGCTCAGAAGCTGCTTTAAAAAGAATGAATGCATTAAGCGGTTTACCGGAGCTTAAGTTAGGTGCTTATTCAGATTTCCTTAAAGCTAATCTACTTGTACTGCCTTATCCAGACTCTGCAATGAAAGCTATTAATTCGTCCATTCAAAAGTTTCAACAATTGGATAATAAAACGAAGCTTGTAGGAGCTTTTAATCTAAAATCTCGAATTCACACCCAAAAAAATAATTACCTGGAGTCTGAAGAAACTTTGATTCAAGCGATTGAAATAGCCCAAAGTGAAGAGGTTAATTTAAGTAACGAAGACATTAATAATCTTTTAAACATGCTGGCAGACCTTTATATGCGGGTTGGAGCTACTGAGATCGCAGTTCAAAGATATCAGCAGATGTTGGAAATAGAGACGTCGAAAGAAAGAGAGTGTAGAGTTAGGATAAGTGTCAGTAATGCATTTAAAGTTGATCGTAAATTGGAAGATGCCAAATTATACCTTGAACCTTGTTTAGATGAAACAAATATTGCTCTTCCTGTTCAAATTGCTGTTTTAAAAAGTTATTCTGATCTGGAAAAGAACCTGGGTAATTACGATGAAAGACTTTTCTACATCAAAAAAGCAATCTCTCTTCAAGAACAGACGCAGTACAGAGATATAACCGCTTATTTTTTTCTAGCGGAAGCTTATTACGATAAACAAGAATATTTCAAATCAGATTCTGTATTACAAGAAGTGGGCACCAGAGAGTTACAAAGGGTTCAACCTTTTACTCAATTTCATATCCTTTTTTTGAGAGCCAAATTGCTTGAACAAGAAAATAAATATAGCGAAGCACTTTTACAGTTAGATGAAGCCCTGAAGATACTCGAACGACTTCCTGAAACTCCTCTTAAAATCGATGCTTACACTCTTCAGGCTGATATATATACCGAGCTTGGTGATTATAAAAAGGCTTATGATCTTACTAAAACCAGTGAAACAGTTAGTGATTTATTGAGAGAAAGAGTGGATGCCAGAGAAGAAGCTAATTCTAAAGTACGTTTTCAAATGAGGGCAAAAAACCAAGAGTTAGCTGATGTGACCACTGAACTGGGTACCGTAAAGACCCGAAATGCTATTATTATAATTTTATTGGTATTGTTGTCTTCTTATATACTATATCGCTACAGAGTACATTTTTTATTAAAAGAAGAGCGAACGAGAAACAAAATTGCAAGAGACTTGCATGATGATCTGAGTGCCACATTAAGTAGTATTAGTTTTTTTAGTGAGGCAGCGAAAAGGGATGAGCCTAAAGGAACGAACAGATTTCTACAGAGAATTGATGAAAGTGCTGTTGAAGCGAAAGAGAAGATCAATGACATAATTTGGGCTATTGATCCAGGTAATGATGATTGGGAATCTTTTCTTACAAAATGTAAACGCTTTGCCGCAGAAATGTTCGAAAGCAAAGATATAACTTACAATATTGATATAGATACTAAAGCCATAATACCCATAAATATTAAAGGCAGAAAAGATCTGTGGTTAGTATTTAAGGAAATTATAACCAACTTGGTTCGTCATTCTGAGTCTTCCACAGCAAAAGTAATCTTTAAATCAGATAAAGATAGATTTATAATTGAAATTGAAGACAATGGTATTGGGTTTGATACGGAAAAGAATTATAAAGGAAACGGGTTGACCAATATTAAAAAAAGAGTATCATCCATAAGCAAAAACTGTAATCTGATTCTGGAATCTGAACCGGGAAAAGGTACGAAATGGGAGCTGGTTTTAAACACAAAATGAACGTAGTTCATAGATAAATTTATTACTGAAGTTTTTAATTTAGTTCAACTATTAATTGGCCTTATATGCGGCTGTTTATATTGAGCATTTTAGTATTATTTTTAATTGATATTAAAGCTCAGAATGTATCCTTTAAGTTCAAAAACTATTCCATCGAAGATGGGTTGTCTCAATCAACTGTGTATTCGTTCCTAGAGGATGATCTTGGGTATATTTGGATAGGCACCAGGGATGGATTGAATCGGTTCGATAATAATAATTTTGTGAGTTATTATCCGGTTTATGGCGATTCTAATTCTCTAAGCAACAGGTCAGTAAGATCTCTGGTAAAAGATAGAGAAGGCTTTATTTGGGTTGGTACCGATGGTGGGGGAGTTGATCGTTTAAACCCGGTAACCAACACTTTTATAAGTTTATGTGATCTTGTTGTTTCAAGTGATTGTGAACTTATAAGTAATATCACAAGTCTCGAAATTTCAGAGAGCTCACTTTTGATCGGAACCCGTTCTGATGGACTGTTCAAATATGATAAGGAGACTAAAAATCTTACAAGAGAACAACAGTTGGGTTCTACAATCTGGGATGTACAATCTTATTCGAGTGAGGTGGTTTTAGCAACTTCAAATGGTGTACGAAGGCTGAATTCAACGAACCAAAAAGTCTATTTAAAAGATCAGGAAATCAGGGCTTTAGAGTTCAATAATGAAAGCAAACTTCTTATTGGCTCCAGAAATGACGGTGTCTATGTCTTGGATATTAATACTGATGAAATTTCATTCTTAAATGAAAAATTCAGAGGACTTGAGGTTTCTGATATTTCAATAGATAAATCGTCAAATATTTGGGTCGCTACTGATTCAGAGGGAATCTTTTTAACAAGCTCATCAGGAGAAATTTTATTTCACTTTACTCCCTCTATTCAACGTGAATTTCAATTGCAGAGCTCAAGTATCAGGAGCCTCTATGAGGATTCAAACGGAATAATTTGGATAGGAACCAACAACGCCGGTTTTAGCAATTTTCATGAGGACAGATTTCAATTTCAGGGCTACTCCAGCCAAAATACAGATCAGGAGCTTATTTCTGATGTAATACTTTCGTTCAATGAATCAGACAACGGGGAAATATTAATAGGAACGGAGCAAAACGGGCTGCTAACATTTGACCTATCGGATGAGTCCTTTAATACTGTAAAAGCATTTGGGAAGGAAAGCATTATTGCCATCGAGAAAAGTGGGAATGGATCATTGTGGGTAGCAACAGATGGTTCAGGGTTAAAGAAAATTGAAGATCAGTCTGAGCTAAACCGGGTAACAGAGATCAATAACCTGGAAGACAAAAGTATTCTTAGTCTTGAAACCGATTCTGATAATGATGTTATGGCCGGTGCTTATCAAGGATTCTATTTGATCAAAAATAATAAAGTGCAGGATATAAAAACTATTCCGGAATATTTAAAAGCGGACAGAGTACTTGCTATTGAGTTGCTAAAAGACTCTGGTGTGCTATTAGGTACTTTTGCAAATGGTTTGGTGATGTTTAACAGAGCAGATTCAAGTTTCAAGAAAATAGAGCCGGATGAAGCGAAAAGAGTTCCTGAACGGATACAGGTGATTTATACAGACACAGAAGACAGAATATGGTTGGGTTCGTATTCCGGTTTATATCAATTCGTTCCTGAGAATTTTTCATTTGAAGCATATACAACCAATGATGGATTGCCAAGTGATGTAGTGTATGGAATACTGGAAGACCAGAAACAAAATCTATGGCTGAGTACCAATTCTGGTATTTCAAAATTCAATCCTGAAAGTAAGTATTTCGTAAATTATTCAAAGTCGGATGGACTGCTGAGTAACGAATTTAACGGAGGCGCTTTCTTTAAAGATTCAAAAGGGAGGATGTATTTTGGTGGGGTAAAGGGCTTCACTGTTTTTGAACCGTCAAAAATAGAAGATGAATATGTACCCGGGAAAATTGTTGTTCATCAAATGAATGTAGATGGTGAAATTTATAATACAATCACTGAAAAATACTTCAGGTTCAAAGAAGGTCAGGATTTTATCCAGTTCGATTTTTCCTATCTGAATTTCTTAAACTCAGAAAAGAATAAATTAGAATACCGGCTCAAAGGTTTGAGTGAAAACTGGGTTTCTGTTAACAAAAGGAGAAGTGTTAATTTTTCGGGTTTACCGTCCGGTGATTATAATTTTCAACTCAGAACTCTGGGTGTGGAAGGCGAAGTGAACGCTCATTCAAATACAATTTCATTCTATATATCCCCGCCACTTTGGAAAACATGGTACTTTATTTTGGGTGTAATAATTGCCTTATTTCTAATGACTTACACTTTATTCAGATATAGAATGTTCTACTTGCTTAAAGAAGAAGAAACGAGAATACGAATTTCTAAAGATCTGCATGATGATTTAAGCGGAACCTTGAGCAGCATAAGTTTTTTCAGTGAAGCTGCAAAAAGAAATGACCCGGAGAAGACAAAAAAATTTCTTCAGAAAATTGATAAGAGTGCGATAGAAGCAAAGGAAAAAATTAACGATATCATTTGGGCGATAGATCCTGTCAATGACGATTGGTCATCCTTTTTAGCAAAGTGTAAACGTTATGCTTCAGAAATGTATGAAAGTAAAGGAATTAACTATGAAATTGAACTCGATGATTCTGTATCTGCTCTTAAAAATTACAGGATCAGGCAAGACATATGGCTTATATTTAAGGAAATTGTAACGAATGTGGTTAGGCATTCGCAGGCTACGCATTCTAAAATAACGCTCTTAAAAAAAGATAAAATACTTATTTTAGAAATTGAAGATAATGGAATCGGATTGTCTCAAAATGATCTGACCAAAGGGAGTGGAATTTCAAATTTAGAATACCGGGCTAAGAAAATGGGAGCTTTTTTAACCTGTGAGCAGGTAAAGCCAATGGGAATTAAATGGAAATTGGAAATCATTTTATAACTGCCCATTTCGGTAGTTACTTTCATATAGTAATGTATTTAATTCAATTATGATTAAGATTTCGATAGTTGAGGATAACAAATATATGCGTGAAGGATGGGAAACCATTCTGGATTTTGAGGCAGATCTATGTGTAGTAGGTACTTATGGAAGTTGTGAGGAGGCATTAGAAGAAAATCAGCTTGGTAAAAGTGATGTGCTTCTGCTTGATATTGAGCTTCCGGGTATTCACGGGACAGAAGGAGTGAAAATTTTTAAAGAAAAATATCCGCACCTGATCACACTTATGGTTACTATGCATGATGAGAATGAAAAGATCTTTACAGCTTTAAGAAATGGAGCTGTTGGCTATCTTTTAAAGAAAACATCCCCTTCAGAGCTTATTGATGCCATAAAGGTTGCAGTAGATGGTGGCTCGCCTATGAGTCCTAATATTGCGAGAAAGGTAATTTCTTCATTCCAAAAAAAGCAGGATCTGGATGTAGATTTGTCTGAAATGGAGCTGGAAATACTTACAGAACTTGCTTCAGGCCTTTCTTATAAAGCAATTTCAGATAAGATATTTCTGTCTGTAGATGGTGTACGATATCATATTCGTAATATCTATCGAAAACTAGAAGCAAAGAACAGAGCAGAAGCTGTTGCTAAAGGAATTAGCTACAACTTAATTAAATCCTGAAATACTACATGATACGGTAGTGAGATTTCAATATCTCATTGTTAGAATGGGTTGAAGCCTGTAACAGGCATTTAAAACATAATTCAATTCATTCGCGATGAAACTCTTAAAAGCTACCATTCTTATAATTTTTTTTGGAACTGTTGGAGCCAATATTAGTGCGCAAACAAGTATTTCCGGAAACATTACCACTAACACAACCTGGACTACAGCCGGGAGTCCTTATGTTATAGTAGGAAGCACAACTATCACTAATGGAGATACATTATCTATTGAAGATGGTGTAGAAGTAAAGTTCGATAATGGAACCCAGCTTACCGTTTCAGGAGCCTTGGTTGGAAACGGAGTTACATTTACGGCAAACACGGGAACTTCCAGAGGTGCTTGGAATCGCATAATCACCAACTTTACAACGAGTTGGATTCATTTAAGAAATTCAACTCTACAGTTTGCAACAGATGCCATTTATGTAGGAGCAGGTAAGGTTAGGCTTGATACTGTTACGATCAGTGATTCCAATCGCGGAGTAACTATTACACAATCTACAAATACAACAATAAACGGTTCTTCAATTACCAATACTGAATATCCAATAAATATAGCTTCTGAGGGGTACATCGCTTATGAAGGAACCAATGATTTTACCGGCAACGACAATGACGTAGTATATCTGAGCCACGCCTCTAACATTGATGCAAATTTTACACTAGAAAATCCGGGTATTCCATATTTACCAAGTGGTACAAAGTATGTAACTACCGGAGATACTTTGACGATAAAGAAAGGGAATATTTTAAAATTTAATCAAAATCATCAGCTATATACCCAGAATGGTGGAGTAATTATAGCTGAAGGTACTGAGGCAGAACCTATCTACTTTACCTCAAATCGTAATGATAACATTGGCGGAGATACTAATAATGATGGTACCGCTTCTGTTCCCGGCAACAGAGACTGGAATGGTATCACAATTAACGGAAAATCAACAAGTAGTTCTTTTAAACATGTGAATGTGAGTTTTGCAGGATATGTACCTCATTCAAGTAGTTCAGCTTATCAAGGAGGTATTACATTGGTAGAAAATAATTCTCAGGTCGACAACAGTACATTTAATAATAACTATTACGGAATTGTACTAAGAGATAGTTCAGATGCTGCAATTACAAATAATACGATAGGAAGCAGTGGAGTGGTTCCGGTGGCTTTAACTTTTGACAGTGAACCCGTATTTACAAATAATTCTTTTTCATCTTCAAACAATGAATATGATGCTATTGGATTAATCGGAACTACCATTACAGGAAGTAATTATCTTCCAAAAAGGAATTTTACCTCTATACCAAACGTAACTTATTTGCTACTTAGAGAACTCTATGTAGATACCGGTGCCATTCTGGAAATAGAACCGGGAGTTGTCATTAAATCAACAGGATCCGGAATCAGAGTAAAAGGAACATTAACCAGCGATGGTACTTCTGCTGATCATATCGTTTTTACCTCTGTAAAAGATGATAATGTTGGAAACCCGAATGACACTAATAAAGACGGAAATAACACAGTTCCGGGAAACAGGGATTGGAGAGGAATTGCTTTGGGAGAGGACTCAGATGCCTCAGTGATTGATTACAACGAAATCAGATATGCTTATTATAATACTAATTTTCAATATGGCTCATCCGGTTCTGTCATCTATCCTAGGGGTGCTTTAAACTTATATAATGCAGATATTTCAATTACTAACTCTGACATTGGCAACACATATGAGTTTGCAATTGATTCCAGAGGAACTTCTGCTCCAACGATCTCAAATAATTCATTTACGAATACAGGTTCTGTTCCGATAGCTCTTGACCTTTCTTCAGATCCGATTTTTAGCGGAAATACTTTAGCAAATGCCGGATTGGTAGCTATAGGTTATCATGGAGGGACTTTCAATAATGACGGGATAATCAGATCCAGAACATTCGCAGGCTATGATAATATTACTGCAGTTCTTTTGTCAGACATTACAATTGCTAGCGGTACAAAATTAACTATCGAGCCCGGTACAGTAATCAAATCTCAGTCAGGCTCTTATGGTGGATTAACTCTTCGAGTAGAAGGCGCTTTAGATGCAGCGGGAACACCTGATAGTTTAATCTACTTTACATCTATTTTTGATGATCAAGTCGGAAACCCGTTAGATACGAATAACGATGGCGGAGGATCTTCACCGGGTGCAAATAATTGGGGAGCTATTCGTTTTATGGGTACAACCGATGATGCAAATTCAGAAATCTCTAATGCGGAACTAAGATATGGCAGGCATGGAGTGATCTTCACAGATGCAGCCCCAACAATTGATAATGTAACAGTACTTTCATGTGGTCTGTACGGTTTCGGAATAGAAAGTGCTTCAACTGTTTCCATAAATAATTCTACCATCCAAAATTGTGGTTGGGAGCCTATAGCAATCAGTTCAAATGCACTTCCAACGTTTTCAGGTAATAATTTTAACGGAAATGGCTCTAATGCGGTGGGTATTTTAGAAGCAAACTCTTTTCATACAACGAATGGGGTCAATCAAGGGAATAAATTTTTTGATACACGGGAAACTATTTCATCTGATGTAACCATATCGCCATATACAGTTGCCGGATTTACGAATATTCCATTTATAACCAGGCAAAGATGGATAGTAGGAGCAAATGCGACAGTTACTATTGATCCATTATCAGTATTTAAAGGAGATGATGTTTTATATGTTGATGGTGCACTAAGAATACTTGGTACTGAAACAGAACCGGTTATTTTTACTTCTTACAATGATGACAGCGCAGGTGGAGATTCTAACAACGATGGTAACAATACAGTACCAAATCGAGGTCAATCTGCACAAATCCAATTCAGAGCATCTTCTTTAGATTCAGCAAACTTAGTTAAGAATACTGAATTCAGATATCCCTCAAATCCGATCAGGTTTATAAATTCAGGAGGAACAATAGATAGTTCCTTGGTTCAACTAAGTTCTGGAGATGCAATAGACATCTCAGGAAACGCAGACCCGGTAATAACTAATAACAGATTTGAAAACATTGGATCACCAAGTGGCTTTTCAAGAAGACATTCCATCCTAATGGATATGTTTTCAAATCCAACTTTCTCAGGAAACGTTGAATCCAATGTATCTTTAAGAGGTTTGGCAATAAAAGGTGGAACCTGGGGTAGCGATGCAACTCTTCCTTTTCGTTCATTCGCCGGTATTGACAGCATTACTTACCATATGACTGCAGGAATTACGATTCCTTCGGGCTCTAAAATTACTATACCGGATGGGATGGTAATTAAAAGATTTACTCGGTTTGGTGCATCCAGAGTAAATTTCAATATGTTTACGGTAAATGGTGCGCTTAAAGTGGCAGGAACTTCTTTAAACCCTGTTATTTTTACATCGGATACGGATGATAGCTACGGACAACCGGCAGATATATATGGAAACGGCAGTGTAGATGAAAATGATAATTTAAGGTTCGGAAATTGGATCATTTACAATGCTACCAGTAACGACACTAGTAATATTCTGAATCACGCAATATTCAAATTTGGAACCGAAGCGATTGTTGCTAACAGTGCTAATCCTACAATAACTAATTCAAGATTTGAGAACAATAGATATGGAATTTTACTTACGGGGGTTTCAGAGCCATTTGTTGAAAACAACACTTTCCACAATCTTGATTTTACACCTTTATTAATTTCCTTGGTTTCATACCCACAAACGGTATCCGGGAATGAAATGAGTGGAAGTACTTACAAGGCTATTGGGGTGCGTACGGAAACATTAGTACAGGATATTACTCTTGAGAAAAGAGATTTCGGAGGCAAAGTTGGTATTCCATACTTCTTTACAGGAACCTATACAGTCGGAACCGGAGCGGTACTTACAATTGCACCGGGTGTGGTCAATAAATTCAATAATAGTCGACAATTAAATGTTCAAAAAGGATTGATTGCAGAAGGGGGAAGCACCCCGGACAGCATGATCGTATTTACATCTATATATGATGATTTTTATGGAGGAGATACCAATGCTGACAGCAACGCTACAAACCCACAACCAGGTAACTGGCTTGGTATAAAATACGAAGGAACCTCTCTTCCAGGTGTATCAAGTCTGGATCATACTATTATTAAACACGCTCGTGGTGGAAGTAGCTATGCAGGAGTTCTGGCAGATAATTCAAGTCCGACAATTACTAATTCCATTATAGCAGAAAACGACAGAGGAATTATGGTGTATGGATCTGGAAATCCATCTGTTACAAATAGTGATATTTCCGGTAATACAGAATATGGAATATTCAACCGCGATAAAACCTTTACTATCGATGCTACAAATAACTGGTGGGGCAATAACTCCGGCCCAACTCATACTACCAATCCAACAGGAACAGGTGATGAAGTAAGTGACGGAGTTGATTTCGGGGCATTCACAGGAAGTGGAGCTTCTAACCCGATCCTTGGTGACGTTTCTCTGAATGGAAAAGTACAATCTTTTGATGCTTCTAAAATTCTGAGAGTCGCAGCTTCTTTGGACACTTTAAACAGCAAACAACAGAAAGTGGGTGATGTTTCAGGAAATGGAACTGTGAGCGCAATGGATGCTTCATTTATTCTTCAATATGTTGTAGGATTAATCGAAGCTTTCCCGGCAGAACTGAACTCAAAATCCAGATCAGATATGAATTCTGTAGAGGGAACGGAAGATATGATTCTGAGCTTGGGTGAATCTATACCGTTAAGCGAATCGGAGTTTAGGATTCCGGTATATATTGATAATGTAAGCTCTCTGTTTTCATCAGAGATTGAAATAGACTTTGACAACAATAGTCTGGAGCTGATAGATTCTGATCTTACTTCAATAGTTAAAGACGCATCAGTATCAGAAAATCACAATGCAAATGGTCGGTATTCTCTGGCCATTGCATCAACAAAAGCTATTTCTGAAAGTGGTGAAGTTGTTTCTTTAACATTCAGACTAAAAGATGAGAATTCTTCACCATCTCTTTCAATTTTACGTTTTCAGGCAAACGAAGTTGATCTGACCGCTACTGCAGTAAGTAATGAAGATGTAGCACTTAATGTGCCGGAAGAGTTTAAATTATATCAAAACTATCCGAACCCTTTTAATCCATCTACAACAATTGGCTTTGATGTTCCAAACGGAAAGACACAGGTCAGGCTGGAGATCTATAATATTCTGGGCCAAAGAGTTAAAACACTCGTAAATGATGTGTATACAGCAGGCCGATACAAAGTAAGCTGGGACGGAACCAATAATGTCGGCGGGAGAGTAAGTACCGGAGTCTATATTTACAGAATTCAAGCCGGTGATATAATACAGTCAAAAAAGCTAACCTTCATAAAATAATTGATGATATAGGGGAAGCAATTCCCCTTAGAATCATCGAGGTATAAGTTATGAGACTAAGTAAACTAAAGAATTTAACAGTCATTGCGATATCGGTAATAGTTTCGGTATCAGCAAATGCTCAGGTTGGGTTAACGTTCGAAAGAATAACTTCCGATGCAGGATATGTGGAAGGAGATACAGTAAATATTTCAGTGTTCGCTGATTCGAGCTTAACAGGTAAAGGAGCTCTGGCTCTTACAATGAGGTTGACATATGCTGATTATTATTTGTTGCCTCTTGCTGTTAAAACAGACAGCAGCATTTTAAAAGATGCAGGTTGGTCAGTTACTCCAAATTTATCCGATTCTGAAATAATTTCTATCGCTGCAGCCGGAACAAGTGAATTAACAGGATCGGGGCGTTTATTTTCTATAGATTTTGAACTTGTCAGGAGAGGAGCAGGCAATATCTTTTTTGACAAACCGAATACATTCTTCAATGAAAGTGTGGATGATATTCCGATCATTTATAATAATGATTATGGGCAGATTCGTATAGCTGCGAAACCTACGATAAATGTAAGTCTGCCAAGTTCAGGCGAAATTGTACTAGGAGATTCAATACAGGCTTATGTTTCGGGACAAGAGGATCCCACAACCTGGTCTGTAACCGATACTTCTTTAGCGTTCGTAAAACCAAATGGTATCGTTCAATCCAAAGCGTTTGGTACAGTTGGTGTTATTGCAGAAGACAACAGGGGAATAAGAGATACTTCTGATCTTAAAATTCTGGGCTTCAGATTAACAGGAGAGGATACCACAAATTTTCAGGGACAGGAAGTTACTGTACATATAAACGCTTCTGATCTGACGACTTTGAATGCTCAATCCGGTTCATTTTTTCTGAACACAAACGTAAGCGACAATTTTGAAGTGCTGGGAATAGATGCCGGGGAATTACTAGACGGATCACCCAATCTATCATACAGTGTTGAATCAAACGGAATATCTGTAGCATTTGCTCAGACAACGGATATAACCGGTTCCGGAAGACTATTAAGTATACGTTTGAAGTATTCTGATACAAAGACTTTCAGTAATTACTCATCTTTTAGTGATGTGTTGATAAACGAGGATCTGAAAGGAGGAATGGAACCATTTACAATCCGATCTATTTCGTTGCCGTCGTTATCGATAACAAACACAGGATACGAAGGTGATTTAGTCGGAGACACTCTTCAGTTTTCGGTGTCCAACAACACGGGGCCAGTAAGCTGGAGTGTTTCGAATAATAGTCTGGCAGAGATAGACAGTAGCGGAAAAGTGATCACTAAAAAGGGAGGTACATTTTTTATCTCGGCAGAAGATTCAATAGGCGCTACTGCAAGTACAAATAACTTCACTTTTTACGATGTGTTGGTTGAACTTCCGGATACATCAATGCTTGTTACAGATACTTTATACTATCCGGTTAGAATTTCTAATGTTGAAAGATCGGGTTCATCCATTCTTTCAACCGATATAACCTTTAGCTATACAAATACACAGTTAAACTACCTTGGTTTTTCACAGGATGCTTCACTTACAGATGGATGGAGCTTTGCTGAAAACCAGCTTACTTCTTCGCGGGTTAAATTAGTTGGAGGAGGAGTTAATCCAATAGAAACAAGCGGTGATATTGGCTACCTGATGTTTAAGGCAGATACCACTGTTGATTCGGATTTAAATTCATACCCAAGCTTGAATGAAGTATTCCTGAATGAAGGATCTCCAAATCTGAAAAAAGAAAATGGAAGAATTTTTATCTCCACCAAGCCTCTAACCCCGGAATTAGTGTCCCCGGTAAATGGTGAACAAAATGTTTCATTAAATCCGACTTTAGATTGGAAGAATGCAGTAGGAGCAGATTCCTATGATGTTCAGATATCTGACAATGGCAGTTTCTCTTCACCGGTCTTAGACACTACAGGAATTTTGAGTGATGATTTGAATGTATCAGGTCTGTCAGGGAGTACCACGCATTACTGGAGAGTTCGGTCTGTAAATTCAAGCGGAACCAGTAACTGGACTTCGGCATGGTCATACAGAACTCAAGATCCGGTTCCTGAATCGCCGGTGCTTAGCAGTCCGGCTGATAATGCTACAGATCAGCCACTGACAACACTTGTACGATGGAATAGCTCAACTTTTGCTACAAATTATCGTGTTGAACTTTCTACTGATTCACTTTTTTCAACAACATTGTTGGACAGTACTTTAAGCAATTCTCAAACATTCATGCTGTTGCCGGATCTGGACTATGATATCAAATACTTTTGGCGCGTTTATGCATCTAATGCAACAGGGGAGAGTGGGGCTAGTTCTTCCAGGAGCTTTACTACTGAAGATGGATTACCGGATGTACCTCAGTTAACATCTCCACTAAACAATGCAACAGATCTTGATACGCTGGTTAGTTTCCAATGGAACGCGTCTAATGATGCGGAAGCTTATGAAATTCAGGTGGCAACAGATTCGGAATTCAACATCCTCTTTTTTGAAGATAGCCTGAGTTCTACAATGGTTAAGAACATAAAATTTGAATTTGCAAGCACGTACTACTGGAGAATCAGAGCTGTAAATACAGTTGGAGAAAGTGCCTGGAGTTCGGCAAGAACCTTCACTATAAGAGAACAGGAACCAGAGATCCCACAACTTCTTTTACCTGTTGATAATCAGGTTGATGTAGATACATTAACTACTTTTGTTTGGAAGAGCGCTGACAGAGCGAACTCATATACATTTCAAATATCTACGGACAGCTTATTTGGGAGTTTATTCTTAGAAGAAATTACATCAGATACTTCAAAAAATGTAGGAGGAATGGATTTTCAACAAGAATATTTCTGGAGAGTAAAATCTTCAAATTCTGCAGGTGAAAGTGAATACTCAACAGTAAGCTCTTTTACTGTAAAAGCTGAGGATGCTTCTATTCCTGAGTTACTGAGTCCGGCCAATAATGGAAAAGACATTGTTATTTCTTCTGACTTTGTATGGACTGGAGCTCAGGGAGCAACGAAATATGAATTTGAACTTTCATCGGCACTGGATTTCTCATCACTTAGTGAGAATCAGACTCTAACCGATACTACACTCTCTCTTAATTTCGATCTTAGTTATGAAACGCAATATTACTGGAGAGTTCGTGGAATTGGTGTTAGTGATACCTCTGACTGGTCACCGGTATTTAATTTTAAAACTATTTTTGACAAACCCGAAGCTCCGGTTTTGTTATCACCTGAAGATGAGGCCATGGATTTAGAGATCACTTCTTTATTCGAATGGTCATCAGTCAAAAACGCTGAATCATATACACTTCAGATATCAGAAGTAAGTGATTTTACAACAATGTTTTTCGAGTCAACAGTTTCGGATACCATGGAAACTGCAGGGAATTTTGATTATCAATCCGCTTATTACTGGAGAGTAAAGGCATTCAATGAAGCGGGAGAAAGTGAGTATTCAACTACCTTTTCATTTACAGTTAAAGCTCAGGATGCTTCTGCTCCGGAACCATTATCGCCTGAAAATAACAGCGAATACGTGAGTGTTTCTCCGCAATTTATCTGGAATAATGCTCAGGGAGCAGTTAAATATGAATTTCAGCTTTCGGATGAAGCTGAGTTTAACACTACTTTGGTGTCTGATGTATTTACAGATACTACAACCGGAATCAGCGTTGATCTGAACTTTGAGTCTTCCTACTTCTGGAGAGTTCGAGGAATTGGTGCTGCTTCAGGTTCTTCTGACTGGTCTCCAACAATGACCTTCACAACTACTCCAGATGTTCCAAAGGTCCCGGCTCTTATCAGTCCGGCTAATGGTGCCAGTGACCAGGAATTACAAACGGAATTTAGGTGGAGTAGCATGCAATCAGCTGAAAATTATACCATTCAAATTTCGAAAAGCGATGTGTTCAGTATAATAGTGGTTGATACAACACTATCCGACACATCATTAGTTGTAGAAAATTTCGAATACGAAAACACTTACTACTGGAGAGTTAAGGCGGGTAATACAGCAGGGGAAAGCGAGTTTTCAACGGTTAATTCGTTTACAGTGAAAGAAGCACCTGAAAACGCTCCGGTTGTTTTAAGTGCGTTGGGACAAATCTCATTAGAAGAAGATTTTGAGAAACATTTTGTCAAAAGTCTGGATTCTGTTTTTACGGATAATGAGTCTTCTGAATTGTCTTATGAGATCGTATTTAACTCCGGGAATATAAATGCCAGTTTAAATACAGATTCACTATTTGTTTCTTCAGTTCAGGATTCTAACGGGGTTAATCAGGTAATAGTTAAAGCTACTGATACAGGCGGTTTGTTTGTATACGACACACTTACTGTGGATGTAATCTCTGTAAATGATATTCCTTATTATGAAAATCTTGTAGATACCGTTTCATTTACAGATAAATCTCCGGGAGAATTTAACTTCGCAGGCAAAGTAAAAGACGTTGAAACTCCTTTTGATGAACTTACCTTTTCAGCATCTGTTGTACCTGATCAAATCACTCTTACTTTAGATGCAGAAAACGGGCTAATTGAACTTTCTTCAGATACCTTTACGGGAGAAGGATTATTAACTTTTACCACAACAGATTCTGATGGAGATTCTGCCTCAGTAGATATTATTCTTGTGGTGACTATGTCAACTTCAAATGAAGATGACGGTCTAATGCCTGATCAATTTTCATTATTTCAGAATTATCCTAATCCATTTAATCCATCCTCAACGATAAGGTTCGGCATTCCTGAAGCCGCAGTTGTAAAGCTGGAGGTTTTTAATTTGCTTGGGCAAAGAGTTAAATCTCTTGTTAACGCGCGAAAGTCGGCAGGATATCATACAGTAACTTTTAATGCCTCTGATCTTTCATCAGGAATGTACATTTATAGAATACAGGCAGGGGATTTTGTTCAGATTAAAAGGATGACGTTGATCAAATAAATAATACAAATCAGAAGTAAAAACTAATCCTTATATAGAAAATTTAAAGTATTAAAAACTACCCGTTCGGGCAGTTGCTAAGAACGTACTATTTCATACTGTATTGGAACCCAACCTCAAAGGACAATATGAAAACTCTACGAGTACTATCTCTTATAATATTAGGCTGCCTTAGTCCAATTTTTATTTTTGCACAATTCCCGAATCCATACGAAAGCTATCCACCGGAAATAATGGAAGTGAGGTATCTGGAAAGAATAAATGATGAAGGATTGATACTTGTAACCTCAGAAAAGCACCGACGAGATGAAAATCTAGTATCTTACTATGATAATCGTCTGTTTTTATTACGAGAAGAAGCTACAATAGATAATAAGCTAAAGTATACGGTCGTCGATTCTGTTTTTTTAAACACTAATACTTACCATGTAGAACTTAAGTTTAGTTACTTACCTCCGTATGTATTTTTTGGTGATACAGCGATAGTCGTAAATGAGGATGGTTTTTCAGCGACCCAACCTAATAGAGCAGGAGAGTATCCTTGTTTTATTTACTGTGCCGGATATGATTATAGATTCAATGATGACAGTTATATTGACATGCAGAAAACATCAGATTCTACACTTATTGCGTTAAATATATTCAGTTTTGATTTTGATAAATATCTACGAGTTCAGGAATTTACTTTAAGGGGTGATAGTTTAATAAAAAGTGATTCAACATTGGCAATTCAAGAAACAGGTCCATATTCAGGGAACTCTCTTGGTTCTGCTGTAGATAACGGAAATTGGTATGTAACTATCCCAAATAGTCAAAATGGGACATCATTTCTTTTAAGAATAGATACTGAAACACTTCAAACTAAGGTGTTTGATTCTTTGCCGTTCATGTCAGCGAGTTCTGGATATAGAACATTTAATATATATAATGACACACTTTACATTGCCACTAATTCCAAGAAAGACCTTACACTTTTTGATTTAGCCGGAGATTTTGCTAAAAATACGGGAAATATTTTTCAATATGATATAAGGGGTACTCATCCAACGTATGGGACTATTTTAAACAGGGATAATGATAATTTTTATCCCAATTTTTTCTCAGATTCATTAAGAGTTATCGGTGGTCTTGAAATTATTAAAGATCCATTAACTAAAAAATGGATATGGACGGGAGCAGAGTATCATACCGTTTATTTTATTGGCTTAAAAGATAATTATATATATAGCGGTACAGGGTTTTCTGATAGAAATGACTATCGCCATAAATCATTTTCTGTACAACCTATTACATCATTTGTAAATGCGCCTTCATATGTAAATGGACTTTTCTATATAAGAGATATTTTAGGAAACTCAATTCACGTTCGTGAAAATGAAATCTCATTCAGAGCAAAAGACGATGGGCAATTGATATCTGAAAACGAATCATTTTTTACGTTTGAAACAGTTAAAAATGTTCCATCTGATTTAAAGATGGTAATGATGATCGATAATAGCTTTAGTGTTGGAGCTGAACTACCAAAGTTAAAAGAAGCCGCGGTTTTACTGCTTGAAGAATTGCCCAGAGAAATAGCGGTTTCATTGTATTCTTTTTCTGATCAGACACAAATGCTTTCAAATTATACTTTTGATCGTAGTAGTCTGATATCTGCAGTAAATAATATTTCTTTAGGAAATATAACTACTGATTTACATGGTTCTATAATTACGGGACTTCAGACTTGGACAGATTCTTACAATGATGAGAAGTTGTCGATAGGAACAATGCTACTTATAACTGATGGAGAAGATACGAAAGGCTCATATACCATAGAGCAAGTATTGCAGGAACGTGGAAATAAGCAAATATTTTCAATCAAGGTTGGAGAAAGTTCTTCAAGTGTAAGCGAATTTGGAAACAGTGCTTCGTACACTTTTGGTAGCTTTGACTCATTTTTAAATGGTGTTGAAGTAATAATTGACAGGCTAAGTGAAGATGCAAAGAATATGATTTGGTTTAGTTATGCTTCTCCAAAAAGGGGTAACCAAATTCGTACGTTTGAACTTGAGTTTATAGGTCAATGGCAGAATAGCCCAAATACAAGAGATTATGGGTTCTATGAAAATATTCTTCAACTGGATTATAATAGCTCTGACTTTTCTGATGTTATTCCGGGTCTGTACATTAACAGGTCTGTTTATAATACAGAAGGGGTAAATGTTATAAATGCAATTCAAAAGGATACAGTAAGGGTTAAAGCAAACACGATTTTTCCTATTTACGAACCGAAGTATACATTCGAATTAAAGTTATCAGCTCAACAGGAAGTTAATCTGTTTGTTCTTGATGGAGATAGTAGTGTAGCATATATCTATTTGCCGGAAGGGGTTAGTGTAAGTTCTTCGGATACACTAATCATAAAGGATATTGGGAATAATTATGAAAGAAGACTTTCTTTTCAGGGAAATATCCCAAATTCAATTGACGATGATTTGATTGATAAATTGAATGAATTCCAGCTTTTTCAAAACTATCCAAACCCTTTTAATCCTAGTACAAATATCAGTTTTGGTATTCCCGAAGCAGCTATAGTAAAGATTGAAGTTTACAATCTGCTTGGACAGAAAGTGAAAACGCTTATTAATTCTCGTAAAACGGCAGGATATCATACAGTAACTTTTAATGCCGCTGATCTGTCTTCAGGAATGTACTTTTACAGAATACAGGCAGGAGATTTTGTTCAGGTTAAAAGAATGACGTTGATCAAATAATATCCAAAACCACCTGAATATGCGTTTTTATGCCTTCTGATTTGTGTTAGGTTAGATCGTCCTTACTAACCTGAACATCATAAGTTCATCAAGAAACCCTGTTTTGAAAGACAGGGTTTTTTTATTTCACAACCACTCTATTTTTCACGATATTCAGTCCAATTAAAAGACTTAATCAAGACGTAGCTTTTCGTGAAAGAATTTATTCGTATAGCATCAGGACAAGGTTTTTGGGGAGATCTCCCAATAGCTCCGGTAAACCAGGCTAAAAAAGGTCCCATAGATTATTTAGTAATGGATTATCTGGCAGAAGTGACCATGTCCATTATGCAAAAACAAAGAATGAGAAATCCTGATTGGGGATACGCTCGTGATTTTGTGGGAGTAGTAGAGCAGGTGCTGCCCGAGATAGAAAAAGACGGAATTAAAGTGATCAGCAATGCCGGGGGCGTAAATCCTCAGGCGTGTAAAGATGAAATTCTAAAGATCGCTAAAGAAAAAGGCTATAAAAACCTCAAAGTTGCTGTTGTTGATGGCGATGATATTCTTCCGAACATTGACGAATTGATTGCCGACGGACATGCTTTAAAAAACATGGAAACTGGCCAGCCGATCACGACGGTTAAAGACCAATTGCTTAGTGCAAATATCTACTTTGGATGCCAACCTATAGTAGAAGCTTTGAAGTTGGGAGCCGATGTTATCATTACAGGACGTGTAACTGATACCGGACTTACTTTAGCTCCAATGATTCACGAGTTTGGCTGGGAGTACGATGATTTTGATAAAATGTCGGTTGGAACTATAGCCGGACACATTTTAGAATGTGGAGCTCAAGCATCAGGTGGTAACTTTACGGATTGGGAAAAAGTTGAAGACTTTACGGATATAGGATTTCCGATCGTGGAAGCTTATCCAAGCGGAGAATTTTTTGTTACTAAACATGAAGGGACAGGTGGACTGGTTAGTTCACAAACAGTAAAAGAGCAATTGCTTTACGAAATCGGAGACCCGAAAGATTATATAACTCCGGATGTAGTAGCTGATTTTACTTCCATCCATGTGGAAGATGTTGGTAAGAACAGAGTTAAAGTGTACGGAATTAAAGGCGAGCCATTTACGGATTCCTATAAAGTTTCCGCGAGCTACAACGATGGGTATAAACTTTCAGCAACATTAGTATACTCGTGGCCGGATGCACTTAAAAAAGCTCAAAAAGGGGCTGAAATACTGGAAGGTAGAGCACAAGCTCTTGGCTTGAATTTAACAGAATTCAATAAAGAATATATTGGTTACAACGGTGTGGATGAACGTCCCACCAATGATGACCCCGCAAATGATGATCTTGATGAGATTCAAATGCGGATTTCAGTTACAGGTCCAAAAAAAGAAGATTTGAACCGCTTTGGAATGGAAATAGCACCGTTAATATTAACCGGACCAAGTGGTGTTACCGGTTTTGCAGGAGGAAGACCAAAGGCAAGCGACGTAGTGGCTTACTGGCCGGCGTTGTTGGCAAAGGAAGCAGTTCAACCTAGAGTAACTATTTACGAAATTAACTAACTAAATCAATCAGAATAGATAATGAAGATTGCAGTAATTGGAGCAGGGGTAGCAGGATTAACAGCCGGAAGAATTTTAGCCGGATCAGGACATGAAGTTGTGGTTTTTGAAAAGAGCCGTGGCTACGGTGGTAGATTAGCTACCCGATATGCAGGAGCAGATAATTCCACTAAAGTTGATCATGGGTTACCATATATAGAAGTTTCTTCTCGTGATATTGAACCTTTAATTGATGAAATGGTTGAAGCCGGAATATTAACTCCTTGGCAAGGACCTTTCGTGCATATGAATGAGAAAGGTGAACTCTCTGATGTTAAACCATCCAAAAAAAGATACATTGCTCCTAAGGGAATGAATCAGGTTGGTAAAAAATTAGCCAGAATGGTGGATGTCAGAACCGAAACTAAGGTCAGTGGTGTTACACATATTGGTGAGGACAGAACAAAGAAACGTTCCTGGATGCTGAACTTCCCGACCGGTTTAACAGAAAATTTTGATGCCGTTATTATTGCTACGCCATCAAAACAAGCGTATGCAATTTTGAATACAACGATTGATGAAGTTCAAACGCTTAAACTTCTTCGGGAAGTGGATGATGTGGAATATGCTTCATCTTTTTCACTCATGGTTGGCTATGGGTCAACAGATAACCCTGATTGGGCAATGATGACTTACGATAATGACGTTATCGAATCCATAACGAATGAAACTTCGAAAAGATCAGAAGACTCAGAATGTGCATTTGTAGTTCATACTACTTCAGAATTTGCAAATAAATTCAAAGATTCTGACCATGATGAAGTGCAGGAAATTATTCTGGACGAACTTGCGGAGATCTTAGGCGGTTGGAGTGCTCTTCCGGAGTGGAAACAATTGCATTTCTGGAGATACACAAAAGCTGTTAATCCTTTACCATCTCCGTTTATGGAAGTAGTAGGGAACGATGCACCTATAGCTTTGGTAGGAAGTTACATGAATGGAGATTCTGTAGAATCTGCATATTTATCCGGCCTTGCGATTGGAAAATTCTGGTCAGATAAATTTTCAGTCTAAATATATAAACTTTTAAAACCCGACCTTTTGGGTGCTTTAAAGCGATTAAATAGCTATCTCAGTAAATACAAGTGGGCAGTTGTACTGGGTACCCTGTTCCTTACAGGGGCTAACTTCTTTCTGGTGTGGATTCCCGGGCTTATCCGTAAAACAATGGATGAAGTAGAAGCTCTGAAAAATGCTGATTATGATGGAGCAGACACTCTTTTCTCTACACTTTTTTCGACAGAGGCAGGAATAGTACTCGCTGAAAATGCAGGCTATCTGATCGGAGCAGTAGCTTTATATGGAATTCTCTTATTTGCTACTCGTCAAACTTTGATCGTTTCCTCCAGAAAAGTTGAATTTGATATGAGAAACGAGATTCTGGAAAAACTCATGAAGCTTCCTCAACGTTTCTATGCTAAGTATTCTTCCGGAGAAATTTATGTTAGGGCGACAGAAGATGTAAACAAAGTCCGTGAATACTACGGACCGGTTATCATGTATAGTATTAACACGATTACAAGAGCCGGCTTTGTGATAACCATGATGTATGTAGTCAGTAAAGACCTTATGATCTGGGCATTAATTCCACTTCCATTCATTTCTGTATTTGCTTACTGGATAACAGGTTACATACACAAGCATTCGATTATAATTCAGGAGCAATACTCGGAATTAGCCGGACAAGCGAAAGAAACCTTTTCCAGTATCCGTTTAATAAAAGCGTACAACAGACTGGATAACGAGCAAAAGAAATTCGAGAAAATGAGCGAACAGTATCGAAAGAAAAAGCTTCGTTTAGATATGATCGAATCTTTGTTTCATCCTGCATTGAATTTTCTGATCGGCATATCTCTGTTAATTGTGATCTGGAAAGGAGGGGAGATGATAATTCAAGGTTCGCTAACCGTTGGTAATATTGCTGAGTTTCTGATCTACGTAGCATACTTAACCTGGCCGGTTGCAGCTTTAGGATATACCACAAACAGATTCCAAAAATCTCTGGCTTCATGGAACAGAATTGAAGAAGTCTTAGATCAGCCCATCGAAATTGAAAGCTTAACGACTGTTCAGGAGCAGGAAGATCTGAAATCTACTTTTGGTTCAATCGAGTTTAAAAATGTAAGCTTCAAATATCCTGATACCACCGAAAATGTGATCAAAAATGTAAGTTTCAAGATCGAGAAAGGACAAAATATAGCTATTGTTGGAAGAACCGGATCAGGAAAAACAAGTCTTGTACAACTCATTCCACGTTTGTTCGATCCCAATGAAGGGGAAGTGCTGATAGACGGTCAGAATATCAAATCCCTGGATTTGGAACAGCTCAGATCAGCTATTGGCTTTGTTCCTCAGGATACTTTTCTTTTTTCTGATACCATCGGTGATAACATTTCATTCGGTATTGAGGGGGCTACTACTGAGATGATAGAAGAGGCTGCAGAAAAAGCTCAGGTAAAAGAGAATATTTTGGATTTTGAGAAAAAATTTGAGACTATGTTGGGAGAAAGGGGAATAACTCTTTCGGGTGGGCAAAAACAACGTACGGCTATTGCAAGGGCATTAATTAAAGACCCGAATATTCTTATTTTTGATGATTCACTAAGCGCAGTTGACACAAAAACAGAAGAAGCCATACTAAAACATTTGAGACAAGAATTAAGTGGCAGGACAACAATAATGATAAGTCACCGTATTTCAACTATAAAAGATGCGGATGTGATTTATTATTTAAAGGATGGTGAAATTGTAGAATCTGGGAACCACCAAGAACTTTTAGCACTTGAAGGACATTATACTAACATGTATAACAAGCAAATACTAGAACAAGAACTGGCTGAAATATAAAACTGGACATATGAGGATAGCCTGAACGCAATTCCTCATTTAAAATAACATTACGGGAGACACACAATGATAGTAGTTCCACTAGGCGTAGCCTCAGCAACCCCAACAGCAGTACGACATTTACCCGCAGTAGCACTTTGGCGCGAAGGAAGCGTTTTTCTTTTTGATTGTGGCGAGAATGCACAAATGAGAATGCTTCAGGCCGGAATTAAACGCTCTAAAATAGAATGCATTTTTATTTCTCATTTTGACGTGGATCATTACTCAGGATTAATTGGATTGTTATCTACACTGCAACTTCAACGTCGCGATAAACCATTGAGAATTGTTGCACCGGAAGGAATTCAGGAATATGTAGAATGGAATCTTAAGTTTTCAGGAGTTGAACTCGGCTTTGAGATCATCTTCATAGAAGTAGAAGAAGGCACGGATGAAGCTCGTGTAATTGATGCTGAAGATTATTATGTAGAAGCGAGAGCGCTCAAACACAGAAGATATTGCCTTGGCTATCGGTTTCAGGAAAAAGATAAACCCGGAAAAGTAAATGCTGAGAAAGCTACTGAAATGGGGATCACTGAAGATCAGCAATTCAAAGACCTGAAAGACGGACAAGATGTGACCTTAAGTGACGGAACGGTTGTAGAATCATCAGATATTGTAGGTCATCCACGACCCGGAGACAGTTTCGCATATGTGACCGATACAGAATACTGCCCGAATGCTGTCAAACTGGGGATGAATACAAACATCCTGTATCACGAAGCAACATTCAGTGATTCACTATCTGATAAAGCATCAGAAACAGGACATTCTTCAGCAAAAGACGCTGCAAGAGTTGCTACTGAAGCTCAAACAAAATTGTTGGTTATTGGTCATTTTTCCGCAAGATATACAAATGCACATCTGCTTTTGAAAGAAGCCAGAGAAGGTTTTTATCCTGCATGGTTAGCTAATGAGTTACGACCGATTTTTACGGATCCTACTCATGAGCGTGGAATTGTTAAAGCAAAAGTTGAGTTAAAGGATCTGACTAAGGATTCCGGAAGCGGTAGTAATTACAGCAAAGGAAGCAGCGATCGCAGAGGTGGCGGCAGAAAGAACTTCCGTCCAAGACGAAAAAGTGGCGGAAGCAACTACAAAAGCAATAGCAGAGATCGTAACAGTGGATATAAAAGCAGAAGGTCTTCAGACAGTGACAGACCCAAAAGCAACGATGAAAACCGTTGGAACAAAGATTCAAGTAATCGTTCCAGATCTTCATACAGAGATCAGGACAGATTTTAAACTGAAAAGCATTGGGTAAGAAAGAAACCAAAAAAGCCGTCGATAGAAAACTAATTCGGCGGCTTTATTTTTATATACGTCCATACAGATGGTTTGTAGTACTTGCCATAGTTCTAACATTGACAGCGGCATTTCTGGGAACTGTACGCCCAAAACTTACTCAGATAGCCGTTGATGATTACATTGCATTCAATGATTTGGATGGACTTCTCAAGATCATTGGATTGTTATTCCTTGCTCAGATAGGTGAGTTCATACTTCAGGTTATCAACACTTATATCACACGCTGGTTTGGTCAGGGATCACTTTTTTCATTGCGAAATGCAGTATTTAAGAAAATTCAGAATTTAAATATTCAGTTCTTTGATAAGAATCCGATCGGTAAACTTATCACCAGAACCACCAGTGATATTGAAGCACTTAGTGAGCTTCTTTCGGACGGAGTAGTAGCTATCATCGGAGATTGTTTTCGGATCATATTCATACTCTACTTTATGTTCAGTATGAGCTGGGAACTTACTCTGGTTACTATAGCGATACTTCCGGCTCTGTTTTACGCAACATTCTGGTTCAAAGGTAAAGTGCGTATATCTTTTCTCGAGGTGAGAGATCAGATCGCTCGTTTGAATTCTTTTGTGCAGGAGCATATCAACGGAATGGACATAGTTCAGCTTTTCAACAGAGAGAAAAAACAGCAAGATAAATTCAAAAATATAAATGCGGCTCATCGCAAAGCGCATATTGAAACCATTTTCTACTTCTCTATTTTCTGGCCTTTAGTAGAAGTTATGGCAAGTTTCGCCATGGCGTTGGTCGTTTGGTACGGCGGTGGTCGAGCACTGATGGGAGGAGTGACCTTTGGTGTACTTCTGGCTTTTATACAGTACGCACGACAGTTTTTTATGCCTATCCGTGGACTTTCTGAAAAATTCAATACGCTCCAATCTGCACTGGCTTCATCAGAACGAATTTTCAATGTGATGGATATTGAAACCGAAGTTCAGGAGCCGGATGAACCCAAAACTATTGCTGAGCCTAAAGGGGAGATCACTTTCGAAGATGTTTGGTTTAAATACAACGAAGACGGCGAACAAATTCTGAAAGATGTTTCTTTTAATGCCAAAGCCGGAGAAACCATCGCTATTGTTGGAGCAACAGGGGCAGGGAAGACTACCATCATTAATTTATTACTGCGATTCTACGATATCCAGAAAGGAAGTATAAAGCTGGATGGAATTGATATTCGTGATCTTAGTTTAAGTGAGCTTCGATCTAATTTTGGATTGGTGTTGCAAGATAATGCTTTGTTCTCAGGGTCGATTTTAGAAAACATCACTTTAGGAAATCCTGATATCAGCAGGGAAGAAGTGATCGAAGCTGCACATAAAGTGGAAGCTCATCGCTTTATAGAAAAACTGAAAGGAACATACGATTACAAACTTCGTGAACGTGGAGCTTCACTTTCTATGGGACAAAAACAGCTCATCTGTTTCGTTCGCGCTTTGGTCTACAATCCTCAGATATTGATATTGGATGAAGCTACTTCCAGTGTGGATTCTGAAACCGAAGCCTTGGTCACCGCAGCCAGTGATAAAATGATGAAGGGGAGAACATCCATTGTAGTCGCTCACCGGTTGTCAACCATTCAGGGAGCAGACAAAATTCTTGTGATGCATAAAGGTGTGATCAGAGAATCCGGTTCTCATCAGGAATTGATCCTTCAGGAAAACGGCCTGTATAAAAAACTCTACGAATTACAGTATAAAGATCAGCTTGTAGAAGGCTAAGGGTTTGAATATTGAATATTGAATATTGAACAAGGAATATTCAATATTGAAGTGGAGATTATTGATACTGTTTTGTCATTCTGAGGCTGCAGACGGAGAATCTGCACAGTTTATTTTTTACTTAAGAGAAATTCTTTCTTCACTCGGAGTGATCAGAATAATTTCACCGGATCTAAGAATACTTTCGGATAGTGTAAATTCTCTTTCTTCCTCAAAATAGGCTTCACATTGTTGAGAGGTTTTTTTAAACAGCCAGATTTCAGTTACAGAATTATCGGTGTTACTTTTAAGTTCAAATTCGTGATCCGGATTACAACCGCTGTACCCAACTCTGCTATTCAGAACCCCATTGTTGACCGTCGGCATATCTGATGTTGTTATAATACTGTAAGGAGCTCCAAACTCAATATCTTCAGATGTACTGGATGTTTGATTGTCAGAACAACTGATGAGGAATCCAAAAAGAAGAAGTAAGCTAAATACTCTCATGAGGTTTGTTTTTTATGTTTTATATCGGTTTTCCAAGATAAATAAAACCAGTTAAGAATCATGTATGAGAAAATACATGAAGATGAATCGAAGAATTTCAGAAAAGCCTCCAACTACACCGACCTTTAGAATTATTGGCGAACCAAGAACGTAATGAAATCGACGGCTCCTCAGGAGCAATCATTACACTCAGGCTGATTCTTGAATGTGTATCATACGAACGAAGACCTTTAGTAATGATTAGTCGATGTAATGAAGTTCGCGCCAATAATTCTTGTCGGGAGTTTTTGGTACTGGCGCCTTTGCTGAGGAAGCTCAGTAGCGGTACAAAAGTACACAGCAAAGTAATTCATCTATTTCTTTAAGCTTGATGTAATCCAAGTGTATTTACTTTTGCCTTGATGCAAAAGTAACAAAAAATCAAGCCGAAGTATTTAAGACGGGTTCACTGATCCTGCGCTGAATAATCCTAAAGGTCTTCGTTCGCTTAAATATATTTCTACACTCTTCACCTGAAAGGATTATTCCTGCTTCGCAGACGCTTCCGGATCATGTTCTCTTCTCCGTCTTAAATACTAAGGGCAAATATTTCTTAGAACTATCAATTATTGGACAACCCAAGTCGATTTAGAAAATCATCATTGAATATTCCTTGTTCAATATTCAATATTCTTAATCATTTTCTTTTCGCTTTTTCACGTCGCTCAAGTTCTTCGCTTAACATCAGATATTCACGGGAAGCGTCGTTGGTGATAGATGTGTTTTCATGAGCTCTGCGAACCAAATAAGGAAAGGTGTTTTCAACAGAACCGTACGGCAGGTATTTCATGCTTCTGACGCCCTGTGTCGCCAGATTGAAGGTAAGATTGTCACTCATTCCGTAAAGCTGGCAGAAGGAAATATTGGGATGATTCTCTACTTTATTTTCTTTAATCAGTTCCAGCAAAATGATACAGCTTTCCCTGTTGTGTGAGGCACAGCAAAAAGCCATGTTATCCCGCTCTTGAAAACTGTAGAGAATAGCTTCGTTGTAAGCGTCGTCCGTATCACCTTTTGTGGGATAAATGGGATCTTCTAATCCAAGTTCTTCCGCTCGCTTTGATTCTTTATCCATATATGCGCCACGAACGATCTTTGCACCCAGAACCAAACCGGCTTTCTTTAACTCAGCATGATGGGAAATCAATCGATCTCTTGAGCTCTTCAAGTACATCTGATAAGTGTTGTAAAGCACAGGAGCGTCTGTGTTGTACAACTTCATCATATCCATGACTATGGTATCCAAAGCAGGTTGGATCCAGCTTTCTTCGGCATCCACAAAAATACTGGTGCCGTTTTCATAAGCTGTTTTACAGATCAGATCAAATCTGGCCATAGCCCGTTCCCAGTCAATTACTTCCTGAGGAGATTTCGTTGAGGACGGGTTACTGTACTTTTCCAACAACTCAAAATCCGCAATTGCGGTGATCTTCATGCTTATAAGAGGGATGGAAGCGTGTTTACCGGCAAAGCGAATAGCTTTAAGAAATTCCTGTGTTACAGCTTCATATTCTTCTTCGGAATCTTTGGCTTCAGCTCCGTAATCCAGAACAGTTTCAACGCCAAATTCTGCAAGATTCTCAACAACAGAAATACAATCTTTAAGGTCTTTTCCTCCACAAAATACTTTGTAGAATGTGTTATAAACTACTTGATCCGCAAACGGAATTTTCCATTCAACGGCAAACATTCCAAGTTGACTCATACTCAAAACCAGATCAGGATATTGATGCATTATGCCATAGATCCATTTAGCGAGTTTTAAATCCTTCGTGGACTTGTACTTAAAAGCAGTTTTAGTATTTGTGAGTAGTTCTTGCATGTATTAAAAATGAAAGCGCTTTTTTGGGCGAGTCAATGATACTGAAAATTTTATAGAATCCATTATCGTCGGCCTACAAAATATGAGTAACTCCATAATCCTGAATAAGCACTTTTAGTTTCCAAATGTTTTACTTGAAAAGTGTTTTTTAACTTGGTGAATAAACTTCCTGAAATTTCAACATGATTGAGATTCATCCAGTGTTCAAAAAATTTTAGAGGAGTGTGATCAAAATCCACTATAGCAACCAAGCCATTTTGTGTTAATGAATTGTGTATCAATTCTAAATAATTGTGATCATCCCCAAACATGGACAGAGAGTAAGAGCACACGATAAGATCAAAAGGATCGCAGTTGCTTAAATAAGTATTGATGGGAGTGTGAGCTAATTGTATACGATCAAAGGACTTTATTTTAGCTGAAGCTTTGTTCAACATTTCTTTAGAGGCATCAACTCCAATGATATTAGCATCAGGAAACCGCTCAGCTAGTTTGACGAGATGTTTTCCGGTTCCACAGCCCAGATCTAATATTCTTTCGGGTCGGAAATCTTCAGGAATTAGTTCAAGCAAACGATTTCGTCCAAAGAGGATTCCCCAGCGTGTAAGATCATAGATCCCGGAGTGTACTTTGTAATATGAGTTTATGGAATCAAACATCTAATTCAAGAAGAAAAGTGGAAGGGTAGGTTCCAACTCTGTCGTTCTGCAACAAATAATCTTGAGAAACCGGTACAAGCTTAACTTTGCTTTGAACAAACCGTGGTAAGAATTCCGTGTTTTTATGAACAGATCGCATCAGAATCTTAGCTTTTGGCTTAGACGATTTAAGAATAGCGATCCATTCTTTTTCCAGTTGATCGGTACCATTTCCAGCAAGCCAGTCCTGATGATCCAACAGAACAAAATGAGAATATTTTTTTGTGGAATTATTTAAAAAATCAGTTACAGTTCCTGTGGAATGAGACAATTTGTAGAGTTGTGATCGTATCAGATCAAAGTGTTCTTCTTTGAGATAATTAGGTCGGCAAGTTTTGGTGTAGCTTCCTTCCAGATACAGCTTCCAGAAGTAGTTGTTGTTTACACCTTGATCCACGAATAAATTCCATAGTGTGGTTTTCATATACTCGTTGAGATCGGTAATACTGCTGCGCTGAGTATCAGGCACTCCGGCAAGACTTAATATGAGTTTAGACTTCCAGAAATGCTGACTGAATCCCTGCCAAAAAGCAGGAGCTATTTCTGTTTCAAATATTAAAGCTCTTTTATCAGGTGAAGTTTCCGTGATAATAGAATTTATAGCAGAACGTAAGCCCTTTATATCGATCAAAAAATTTAAAATTCCTGCAAAATATCCTGTTAGTCCGGAATTATAGAATCCTTTATCCGTGGAAAACCAATGAATATTGTTACTCCAAAACTTAAGGGAATGCGGGTTTAGTAAGTGGTTTATATCATTGAATATTGATTGGTAGTGCTTTGTTTTCCCTGTCAGAAACATAGAACTTAGTTTCTCAAAATTCCCGAATTCTAAAAGTGCACATTTCAGATCCAAAAGCGCATTTTGATATGGGTTGATATCGATGCAATCAATGGAATGCGGATTATCCAGAAGATAGTCGAACGCATTATCTCCTGCGCTCGTTATCATTAGCAGATCGCTGGTCGGACGAAGATTAATTAGATTTCGATCAATTTCGGGATCTTCCCAGCTGGCATTGTATATAAGAAAATGAGACGTAAGGTATTTAAACCAAAGATTCGAAAGCGAATTTTTCATTAAATAAACTTAGCATATTTTTCAGGAAGGTTCAGCCGAAACATCCTAACAATTTGCCGTCAAATTTGTATTTTTAAAATCAATTAAGGAAACACATGGATACTACAGAAAGAAAGAAAAAACTTGAACAAGGGCTGGAAAAAGCCGGAGACATTCTGGAGCAAAAAGCTATTGAAAGTTACGATAAAGCTCTGGACAGACTTCAATACGAAAAAGACCGCTTGGAAAGAGAATTGCGGCACGAATACAGAAATGCTCGTCGGTATGTTAGAGCAAATCCAGAGCAGGGTTTAGGTGTGGCATTTGTAGCCGGACTATTTCTGGGTGTGTTGCTTACCAGAGGCGGAAAAGACTAATTAACTGAACGAATGGGAATTAATAAAGATCACCTAAATGAACTCTATGAGCGCGTGGATTCGCTCAGGAGGTATCTTTGACTACGACAAAAGAAAAGTCCGCATAATAGAACTTACCGAGAAAACCCAGGATCCTGAGTTTTGGAATGATCCAACTTCTGCGCAAGCAGTTATGAAGCAGATGGATAATGAAAAAGGTCTGGTAGAATCCTGGGATGATCTTAATGATCTGCGTGACAGCATCAATGTGTTTCTTGAATTTGAAGAAATGGGTGAAGATGTTGAAAGCGAGATCGAAGCAGAATATGCCAAACTCGAGAAAAAACTGGAAGCATTGGAGCTCAGGAATATGCTCAATGGTCCGGATGATCAGAGAGATGCGGTGGTAACTTTCAATCCGGGAGCAGGTGGAACGGAAAGTCAGGATTGGGCTCAGATGTTATACAGAATGTATGTTCGCTGGGCTGAAAAGAATGATTTTAAAGTTTCCAATATCGACTATCAAGATGGAGATGTAGCCGGATTAAAATCTGCAACTATAGAAGTACAGGGAACTAATGCGTACGGTTTTCTTAAAGCAGAAAGCGGTGTTCATCGTTTGGTAAGAGTTTCTCCATTCGACAGTAATGCCAGAAGACACACTTCTTTTTGCTCAGTATTTGTTTCGCCATTGATCGATGATTCCATTGAAGTGAACATCAATGAAAGTGAAGTTGAGCTTCAGCGTTTCCATTCCAGTGGTGCCGGTGGACAGAATGTGAACAAAGTTGAAACCGGAGTCCGTTTGATCTGGGAAGGAGAGCTTTCTGATGGTAGAATAGAGAAGGTAGTTGCTGAGTGTCAGCAGGAGCGTTCTCAACTTCAGAACAGAGAGAAAGCAATGGTATTGCTGAAGTCCAGAATCTATGAGCTGGAAAAGGAAATTCAGGAAGAAGAAAAAGCCAAGCTCGAAGGCTCCAAAGGAAAGAATGAGTGGGGATCTCAGATCAGAAGTTATGTATTTGATGATCAACGGGTAAAAGATCACAGAACCAACCACGAAACATCCAATGTAAACGGAGTTATGGATGGAGATCTGGATGAATTCATTAAAGCTTATTTGTTAACCATCTCAACGCAGCCTCAGTAATCATGATCAGGGTAGGAGTAACCGGAGGAATAGGTTCAGGTAAAACTACTCTATGCAAAGAATTGGAAAGATTAGGTGCATTTGTGGTTTATGCAGATGATCTGGCTAAAAAGCTCATGGTTGAAGATGAGGAACTCGTAAAGAATATAAAATCTGTTTTTGGCGATGAGGCTTATCATTCTGACGAAGCTTTAAATCGCGAATATTTAGCTCAGGAAGCTTTTGAAAAAGGCAGAGTTTTAGAACTGAATCGTCTGGTGCATCCGGTACTTTGGAAAAAGGTTGAGGAAATATCAGCCCAAAAAGAGCGAGAAGGAGTGGATGTATTTGTTAAAGAAGCGGCTATTCTTTTACAAAACGGCAGACCTGAAGATCTCGATTATGTTGTGCTCGTTGAAGCGGATGAACAACAAAGAACGGAGCGTGTTGTAGAGAGAGATAATTCTGACAGAAAAAAAGTAGAAGGTCGGATTTCAGCACAACAAGATTTCTCTACTCTCAGAGATTTAGCAGATTTTGTAGTCACAAACGATGAAGGCGTTACCGAATTAAATGAAAAAGCAGGATCGCTTCTGAAAGAGATTAGGAAATTTTAAAAGGAAATTGACTAAAAAACATTCATATATTACAGAAAAGCGCTTCCAAATAATTTATTAGGGATAATGACTACACAAAAAGAAGAAAGGCTTGTAACGCTTGAAGAATTCATAATTCAGGCACAGAATAGATTTCCGGGGGCTACAGGGGAGCTTTCACAGTTGTTAAGAGATATCAGTCTTGCTGCTAAAATTATTTCCCGTGAGGTTAATAAAGCAGGTATTACCAATATTTTAGGTTATGATGGTTCAACAAATATACATGGTGAATCTGTAAAGAAACTGGATCTTTTTGCTGATTCTCAGCTTATTTCTGCTCTTGAACGTTCCGGCATAACTTGTATGGTTATTTCTGAAGAAAATGATGGAATCGTTAAGCTGAGTAGCTCCGGAGGTAAGTACATCGTTTATATGGATCCTTTGGATGGTTCTTCGAATATTGATGTGAATGTATCGATTGGAAGTATCTTTTCGATTTATATGAGAGAGCCGCGCTTTGATCAAACCTTAAGAGAAGAAGATGCTCTTCAACCGGGAACTAAGCAAGTAGCTGCCGGATATGTATTATATGGATCATCAACAACTTTGGCTTATACCACCGGGTTGAATGTTAGTCTATTTACTCTTGATCCAAGTTTAGGAGAGTTTATTCTGAGTGATCGCAAAGTTCAGATCCCTGATCACGGAAAGATCTACAGCATCAATGAAGGAAGCTATAATTCATGGGAACTTGGTCTTAAAAAGTACATAAAGTATTGCCAGGAAGATGACCCGGAATCGGGCAGACCTTATTCAGCAAGATATATTGGTTCAATGGTTGCTGATCTTCACAGAACATTAATAAAAGGCGGGATCTTCATCTATCCTCATAGCAAGAGATACCCGAGTGGTAAGTTGAGATTGATGTACGAGTGCAATCCGCTAAGTTTTATTATTGAGCAGGCAGGAGGGATGGCAACGGACGGACATCAAAGAATAATGGATATTGAACCAACAGCCATTCATCAGCAAACTCCGATTTATATTGGCTCAAAAGAAAATGTATCTCACGTAATGGATTTTTTACACGAGTTTGCCGGAAAAGAAGAAACTGAAGTCGAATATTAAGCCCTTAGGGTGAAAAAGGAGTTTTTTTGTCAGAATTAAATTACTTGACAGCTTTAAAATTCACCTGTCAAAAACGAACCTTCATTCCCTCTTTGATATCATTTGAAATACTGTAACCGGCATTTGTCTCGATTACATATTTAGCCGGTTTTCCCGATGGTAAAGTCTTTGAAGAAAACGGAGTTGTGCTTTTGTATATATTTACGATCACACTGTCAGCATTCACGTACATAATATCAAGTGAGAGCGGAGTGTTCATCATATAGAAACTTTGAGGTTCTTCAGTATCAAAGTAAAAAACCATTCCTGCATCTGAAGGCATTGAATTTACATCCATCAGGCCTTGATTTCTTTCGGAAGGATCATCCGCTTTCACAAATCTGAGTGTTGAAACAGTTCCTCCATCATCATTTAGGAAAGACAGGGTATTTGTATATTCAAGTACACGCCCTTTATCTTCAGGATCTTTTTTCTTCTCAGGCTCTCCACATGCAGTGAAAAACAATGTGGAGAGGATTATCAGGCAAAGTCTATTTAACATTGAAGCTTGTAGTATGTGTTGATTTTCCAACTTTGAATTCGATGATGTATTCACCTTTCTGAATGTAAGTTTTTTTGCCATCACTGTCTGTATCAATTACAAGATCCCATTCAAATATGTTAAAACCATATTCAGAACTTTGCTTGGTTGAGAATATTTTGTCTCCTTCTTTATCTTTAACAGTAATTTCAACTGAATCTCCTTTTTTGTTTGAAATAAAGTACATCAGATCCACACTTGGATTAAATGGATCTCTGTAAGGAGAAAATTGCGATCCCCATCTGCCGGAATGACGAATATCGTCCGGAGAGAAACCGGTAACTCTTTCATTCATTCTTTCCGATAACTTATGAAGGGGCTTAACATCCATTACCCAAATACTTCTTCCATGAGTTCCGATAACAAGTTCATACTCACGGGGATGAACCACCATATCATAACTAGCCACATTGGGAACTTGATTCAAATAATGCCATTCATTGCCATCATTAAAACTGATATATGTTCCATGATCTAAACCGGCATAAAGAATTGAAGGTACTACAGGGTCCTGAACAATCACATTAGCAACTTCATTTGGAAGGTTGCCTTTCACAGATTTCCATGTTTTACCAAAATCAGTTGTTTTATATAGATAAGTATCAAAATCATCAAATCGATACCCATTTAGAGAAACGTATGCTGTTCCTTTTTCATGCACTGAAGCGTGAACTTCACTTACCCAAAGATCTTTTTGAATACTACCGGTAACATTTGTCCAGCTGCTGCCACCATCCCGTGTGAGTTGAATATTGCCGTCATCAGTACCTACCCAGATTTGATTAAAATCTAAAGGTGACTCCGCAATGGTAGAAATAGTAGAGTAGGGCACATCACCATTAGGATGATCATTTGTTAAATCAGGACTAATTGCTGTCCATGTTTCACCACGATCTAACGAACGACTTAACCGTTGTGAACCAAAATAGACAACATCAGGGTTATGATGACTTAGGTTGACTGGGGTATTCCAATTATAGCGATAACGAGGTTCACCAACATCGTGACGAGGAGTAATTCCTGTTGTAGTACCTTTTTCTCTGTCTAAGCGGAAATAATTTCCGTACTGAAATCCAACATATACAATATCAGAATTGGTTGGATTTGCATAAACATGCATACCATCGCCACCAAATAATCGCTCCCAAGGACGGTTTCTGTTTGGAGTAGAAGTAGAAGGTCCTACAAAAGTTCCGTTATCCTGCAGACCGCCATAGATGTTATAGGGCTTTTCCATATCAACACTAACGGTATAAAATTGACCTACAGCTTCAGTATTGTGATGAATGAAGTTTTCACCACCGTCATGACTTTCATACAAGCCACCGTCATTACCTAACAAAATATGTTCAGAATCATTAGGGTCTATCCAAAGCGCTTGTTGATCTGCGTGAACCGGGTCATTATTTGCTTTGATCTCCCAATTTTTCCCTCCGTCGGTTGATTTGATGAACGGTACACCTAAAGCGTAGATCGTATTTTCATCGTTGGGGTCAACTCTGAGTTCTCCGAAATAATATCCATAAGTATTATAAACGCCCGGAATTTCGTAATCGTGAGTAATTTTCCAACTTTCACCACCATCATCAGAGCGGTACACCTCTAAGCCTTTTATACTTGTATCAAATAGTGCTGCATTGGCATCGCCGAGAAATTCACCAAGAGCGGCAGGCTTATACTTTCCATTTTCGACATCTGCTTTAACGCTTTTTGCAGTATACTTTTCAGGAAATCTGTTTCTTCGTAGAAAGGTTTCTAGTTTTTTGTTGTCGAGCTTTACAAAATCTTTAACAGACATTTCTACAAATGAAGTTTGAGTTAATGCATCGCTGTCATTTTCTCTTTCTTCTTTCACCTCAAACTGATTATCAACAATAGCATAAATAACATCCGGGTTACTGATGCTTATATCTAATCCAATTCTCCCAACAAAACTACCTTGTGGAAGTCCCTTTACAGATTTGCTCCAATTCTCACCACCATCTGTAGACTTATAAACTGCTGATCCGTTTCCACCTTCTTTGAAATTCCATGCTTTACGATCTTTCTCCCAAGTTGCAGCCCAAAGTATATCAGGGTTAGTTGGGTGAATTACCAGATCAATTACACCGGTACTGTCATTAACGAAAAGCGTTTTGTTCCAATTCTTGCCACCATCAGTGGTTTTATAAACACCACGTTCGCTATTAGTTGAATACAATGCACCTACTGAACCAACCCATGCAATATTTGCATTTGTAGGATGAGTTATAATTCTTCCGATGTGTTGAGTATTCCTCAGACCTGTGTATTCCCAGGTTTCTCCTGCATCCATACTTTTAAAAACACCTGCACCAGCATAACTGGAACGACTGCTGTTATTCTCTCCGGTTCCAACCCATACTATATCATGATTCGCCTTCGAAATAGCAATATCTCCAATTCCCAATGCATCCTGATGATCAAAAATTGGAGTCATAGTATTACCGCTGTTTGTAGTTTTAAATACACCACCGGAAGCATATCCAACATAAAAGATTCGGCTGTTATCGGGATGAACGGCAATATCAGATACACGACCACTCATAACCACAGGTCCTACATTGCGAACAGGATAATTTTTTAAGGCAGAGTTATTTCTGAGCTTTGCACGTTGCTCGATAGAAGTTTCCAGTTCAGATTTCGTAGAAGCTTCTACAAATTGAGCTTTCGAATTGTTTGTAAGAAACAAAGCAAAAAGTAATACAAGGAAGGAAGAAAGAATTTTATTCATAATCATAGTTAGTTTAAAATGTAGAGGATGATATAAAATGATCAGTAAAGATTTAGAAAAAAGTTATTAACTAAAGTAATTTAATCGAGAATTAAAGAATTGTTTTTAAAATTTTGCAGACGTAAATGAAATTCCTGTTAAAAGATAAAATAACAGATTTTAAACTCGTAGAGCCTTCAGGCTCGGCGGCTTGGAAGTGAAATAATTATAACGAATGGAAGCAGAGCTTCCAGGGCGTTCCGCACCGGAGGTACGGAACGAGAAAAAATAAAAGTAGTACACTTTACACTAGAGCTTTCTGGCTTGGCAGTACATTCCTGAATTTGTATCAATGGTGCAGAATAAGAAAGGCGTATAAATTGATAATAAAGGTAGATATGTATTTCTAAAACAAACCCCATATCAATCTTTGAAAGATTCCATAATTAAGGCTATATTTAAAATCTAGGTGAGCGTCGTGAAGGCACTCGCTTTTTTTTGTCCTTATTTCCCGGATCATGCAGCTTGATACCATACAAAAAATTAAAGACTTAGCGGCTCCTTTAGTAGAGTCTAAGGATCTCTTTGTCGTTGATATAGAACATAAAACCGGTAGCGGTTTGAATGAAGTATGGCTATATCTGGACGCACAAGATCGCGGAGTTAATCTGGATGAATGTGCAGATATCAGTAGAGAATTAGGTTTTTTGATAGAAGCACACGAGTTATTTGAAAAGAAATACCGATTGAACGTTTCTTCACCGGGACTTAGCAGACCTCTTTCTGATGTGCGTCAGTACAAAAAGAATCAAGGTCGAAAAGCTAAGGTCAAATTCAAGAAAGAAGATGAATATGACAAAACTGAAGGAACAATAGTTGGTGTGGATGAAAACGGAATTATGCTAGAAGACCAAGACGGGAAATCTGTTAAGGTTTTATTCGACGATATAAAAGAAGCAAAGATCGTCCCAAATATTTAATACATACTTAAGCAACGCTGATGCAGAACGACTTATCAAAACAAATTATCTCCTCATTTGCAGAAATCGCAAAAGAAAAAGGAATTGATCGCGATCTATTGCTATCAATATTAGAGGATGTGTTCCGCACAATGATTCGTAAAACTTACGAAACCGATGATGCCTTCTCAGTGATTTTGAATGCAGACAGAGGAGAACTGCAGATATTACACATTCAGGAAGTAGTTCCTAAAGAAGAACTTACCGATGAAGTAGCAGAAATTTCTTTGGAAGATGCTAAAAAAATCGATCCGGATATTGAGCTGTATGATGAATTAGCACAGGAAGTTCAGATCGTTGATTTTGGTCGTCGTGCTGTAATGATGGCTCGCCAACAACTGGCACAACGAATTCGTGAGATCGAAAAAGACAATATTTACGATGATTACACAGATCGTGTTGGCGAAATTATTTTAGGTGATGTTTATCAGGTTCGCCAAAACAAAGATATTTTAGTAAATCACAACGGTGTGGAATTAATGCTACCTAAAAATGAGCAGATCTACAAAGACCGTTACAGAAAAGGAGATACCATCCGTGCTGTAGTTACCGGCGTTCATATGCGCAACGGTAATCCTACAGTTATTATCTCAAGAACTTCTGAGTTATTCCTGGAAAGACTATTCGAAAATGAAATCCCGGAAGTATTTGACGGAATCATCGATTTGGTGAAAATAGCCCGTTCTCCCGGAGATCGTTCTAAGGTAGCGGTTATTTCACACGATGAAAGAGTTGATCCAGTTGGAGCATGTGTTGGTATGAAGGGAATTAGAATTCATGCTATCGTACGTGAGCTTCAGAACGAAAATATTGATGTAATTAATTACACTGCTGATAAACATGAGTTTATCAAAAGAGCACTACAGCCTGCTGAAGTTCTTAAAGTAGAACTAGATGAAGAAGGCAAGAACGCAAGTGTATTGGTTCCGGCTGACGAAGTATCAAAAGCGATTGGTAAAGGTGGAGTTAATATCCGTCTTGCATCAAAATTAGCTGAATGCGAAATTGATGTATACCGCGAAGTTGAGGAAGAAGATGATATAGACTTAGCAGAATTTGAGGAAGATTTTGGCAAAGAAGCGATTGAAGCTTTGCACGAAATAGGCTGTGATACCGCCCGTGCAGTATTAGAATTAAATGCTGATGAGTTGGTAAACAGAACAAAAGAAGTTATTGACGCAGAACTCGCTAAAAAGATCATGGATATGATCAGATACGAGTTCGAAGAAGAAGGTTAATTTGCAGGGAATAACATCCGGTTTGTAATTTAACTTTCAATAGACACAAAAAATCATATATGTCCATAAATAGACCAAAACCATTATTTAAAGTTGCTTCAGAGTTTAATGTAACAACACAAACTATTGTTGATGCACTAAGCGATGACTTTGAAGTAGCTAATAGACCGAATTTCAAAATAACACCGGAAATGTATTCGGTTTTGGAAGGAATCTATGGCGAAGATAAAGCTAAAAGCCAGGATCATGAAAGATCCCGCGAAGAGTATGAAAGTCGCCGTAGTTCTATCATGGACCAACGAAATGAAAGCGTAACTCTGGATTCACTTGAGCCAATTGATGAATCTCTTGGCTTAGAGCCTGAAGATGAGCCTGCGGCTGATGAGAAGGAAGAAGAATTACCACTTGAGCCTGTTGAAGAAGCTGAAGAGCCTGAGGTGGAGGAAGAAGACGAACCAGAATTAGCTGCAGAAGAAGAAGTAGCTGATGAGGAAGAAGAAGCAGCCGAAGAAGAAGAGGAAACTAAAACTGAGCCTGAGCCTGCTCCAGAGAAAGAAGAAAAAGTAGAAGATCAGGAAGAAGCTGAGGAAGAGGAAGAATCCGAAGATGAAGATTCTGACACTGAAGAAGATGCTGCTGATGATGACGAAGAAGGTGAAAGCGAAGAAGATTCTGATGATGATGACGATGAAGAAGATCAGAAAGAAGAAGAGCCTGAAGAAAAAGAAACTATAAAAGGTAAAGCAGGTAAGTTAAAAGGGACAAAAGTTTTAGGTAAAACTTCCTTTACCAATGACTTAACAGGCGCTACCAAGAAGCGTAAGAAAAGAAAACGTCGTAAGGATCGTGATGATTCTAAACCCGCTACAACAGCTAAGAAGGACGACGATAAGAAATCAGCAAAAAATAAAACCCGTAAGAAGCCAAAAGGTAAAACAAGCGGCAAATCTGAGGTAGATGAGATTGATGTGGATCGCATGATGCGCGAGACCATGCAGAAGATCCAGGGTAATTCCAATGTTGGTAGTAAGCGTGGAAAAAGAAGACGTCAACGTAAAGAAGAAAGAGAGGAAGAACTGCAACAAATGCAGGAAATGGAAGAAATGGAAGCAGGTGTCATTGAAGTCACCGAATTCATTACTGCCAATGACCTCGCTGAAGAACTGGAAGTAGGCGTTAACGATATTATTTCTGCATGTATGAGTATTGGTTTGATGATCACCATCAACCAAAGACTGGATGCGGGAACCATAGAATTAGTGTCAGAAGAATTTGGCAAAGAAGTCAAGTTCATTGATGCTGAAGAAATGGATGAAGAACTTGAGATCGAAGAGGACAACCCGGAAGACCTTAAAGACCGTGCTCCGATTATAACTGTAATGGGTCACGTTGATCACGGTAAAACTTCTTTATTGGATTACATTCGTGAAGAAAGAGTGGCAGAAGGTGAGGCCGGTGGTATCACACAGCACGTTGGTGCTTACTCTGTTATGCATAACGAGAAACAAATTACATTCCTTGATACTCCGGGTCACGAAGCTTTTACAGCAATGCGTTCCCGTGGTGCTCAGGCAACCGATATCGTAATTCTGGTAGTTGCTGCCGATGATTCTGTGATGCCCCAAACTATTGAGGCGATCAATCACGCAAAAGCTGCCGGTGTTCCAATGGTAGTAGCGATCAACAAGATCGATAAGCCGGGTTCAACTCCAGATAAGATCAAGCAACAGCTTTCTGATCATGGAGTGATCGTTGAAGATTGGGGTGGAGAAACTCAGTTTGCTCTTGTTTCTGCAAAAACCGGTGAAGGAATTGATGAATTACTGGAAAAAGTACTTATAGAAGCCGAACTAAGAGAATTGAAAGCTAATCCCGGCCGTAGAGCAAACGGTGTTGTTCTTGAAGCCAGACTTGATAAAGGAAAAGGAATTATTGCGAATGTTCTTGTTCAGGGTGGTACACTTAAAGTTGGTGATCCATTTGTAGCCGGACCATGTTTTGGTAGAGTTCGTGCAATGGAAAATGATCGCGGTGAAAGAATTAAAGAAGCTGGACCAGCGACTCCGGTTCAGCTTATGGGTTTCGATGAAATGCCTCAGGCCGGTGATTCTTTAGTAGTAGCTGAAGATGAAAAAACAGCCAAAGATGTTGCAAGTCAACGTAATCAAATACGTCGTGAGCAGGCAATGAGAAAAACCAAGCACATGACTCTTGATGATCTTTCAAGAAGATTAGCTCTTGGTGAAGTTTCTGAATTGAATATCATTATAAAAGCAGATGTGGACGGTTCCATTGAAGCACTTTCCGGTTCATTACAGAAGATCAGTAATGATGAGGTTGCTGTAAATATCATCCATACAGGTGCAGGTGCAATTTCTGAATCTGATGTATTGTTAGCTTCTGCTTCCGATGCAATTATTATCGGTTTCCAAGTTCGACCTACACAACAGGCTCGTAAGCTTGCTGAAACGGAAGAAATTGATATCCGATTATTCTCTGTTATTTATGATGCTGTGGATGAAGTTAGAGATGCACTTGAAGGTCTTCTGTCGCCTGAATTGAAAGAACAAATTCTTGGTAACGTTGAAGTTCGTGAGATCTTTAAAGTATCTAAAGTGGGTACAATTGCAGGTTGTTATGTACTTGATGGCAAAATCGATAGAAATAACCCGGTTCGTATAATTCGTGATGGTGTTGTTATTTATGACGGAGCTGTCGGAGCATTGAAACGATTTAAAGATGATGTGAAAGAAGTAGCTGCCGGTTATGAGTGTGGTATCAGCATTCAAAACTATAATGATATTAAAGTTGGTGACAACTTTGAAAGCTACAAGATCACAGAAGAGAAACGTACCCTGGAAGACGCAAATTAAGTAAAGAAGAGGTTTAAATGAGTATTAGAACAGAACGCTTAGGCGGTGTTCTAAAACGTGATTTAGGTGAAATTCTTCAACGAGAATATCAGCCTGTGGGTACGTTTATCACCGTTACAAAAGTATTGATGACTGACGACCTTTCTATTGCCAGAGTGTATCTGAGTGTTTTTGCACCGGGAAGAGACGAAAAAGCAATTTATTCGCATCTCGATGATCATATCGATGAGATCCGACATACTTTAGCCGGCAAGATCAGACATCAGGTTCGTAAAATTCCTGAACTTCATTTCTATGTGGATGATACTGCTGAATACGTAAACAAGATCGAGAAACTCTTCGATAAAGTAGATCAGCAACCCAAAGCTCCCACCGAAGACGAAGAGGATTAAACATGGCGAAAGCCCTGCCTCTGGAACAAATTCAGGTTTTTGATACTGAAAATTTACCTTCCCCGGATTTTGATTTCGGGACAGCTTCCATTCTCCTTGTAAACAAACCGCAAACGTGGACTAGTTTTGATGTGGTCAGATATGTCCGCGGAAGATTGCGAACAAAGAAGGTCGGTCATGCAGGTACGCTGGATCCAATGGCAACCGGTTTATTGATTTTATGTTCAGGAAGAGCAACGAAATCTATTTCTCAGCTTCAGGAAATGCCTAAAACCTATATAGGTGAAATTACCTTTGGTGGATCAACTCCTACTTATGATGCTGATTCAGAAGTCGATGAAACAGCACCTACTGATCATATTACCACTGACAAGATCGAGAAAGTGCTTGAAGAACATTTCAACGGCGAAATTTCTCAAGTTCCTCCCGTGTATTCAGCATTAAAAGTTGGTGGGAAGAGATCTTATGAACTAGCCAGAAGAGGAAAAGCAGTAGAATTAGCCGCTAGACCGGTTACTATTCATTCCCATCAAATTATCAGTTTCGAAAATAATAAGCTGTTGATCAGCATAACTTGCAGTAAGGGAACATATATCCGATCTATTGCACATGATCTTGGAAAATTGTTAAACTCATTGGGACATTTATCGGGTTTGGAACGAACTGCGATCGGAGAGTATTCTTCTCAAAAAGCATTATCTCCTCACAAAATTGATGAATTGTTAAATGCCAAAAACTGAGCTCATATTTCTAAAAGATATAAACCGGGTTTCAAATTCGGTTGTAACAGTAGGGACGTTTGACGGTGTTCATTTAGGACACAAAGCACTTATAGAAACGGTAGTTCGGAAAGCAAAAGAAAGAAATGCTCGTAGTGTTGTAATTTCATTTGATCCTCATCCGCGTGATATCATCAATCCCGGTAGTGCCGGAATAAAACAACTCACTACCATTCAGGAACGCAGAGAGATACTGGAAGAAATCGGGATCGATGTTTTGTTGATCATTCCGTTTACAAGAGATTTTTCTTTATTGAGTTCTGAAGAGTTTGTGAAAAAGATCGTTTTTGAAAGGGTGGGAGTGAGTGAATTTGTAATTGGTTATGATCATCACTTTGGAAAGGATAGAACGGGTACTATTGAAACTGTCGAGAATTTGGGCAAAGAATTGGGTTTCGATGCATTTGTAGTTTCAAAAAGAGAAATGGGTACAGTTACGGTTAGTAGTACTACTATTAGAAGAGAACTTTCAGAAGAAGGAAATGTAGAGCAAGCAGCTAAGCTTTTAGGACGTAAATACTTGCTCAATGGAATTGTAATTCACGGTGACAAAAGAGGGAGAAAGATCGGTTTTCCTACCGCTAATTTGAAAGCTGAACATCCTAATAAAGTAATCCCTAAAAACGGTGTTTACGCTGTGAAGGTAAGAGTTGGCGGGAATTGGTATGGTGGGATGATGAACATTGGTCACAGACCTACTTTTGATAAAATTGAGTTGAGATTGGAAGTCAATATCTTTGAATTTGATGAAGATATTTATGGTCAAACCATTCAGGTTCGTTTTTTGAAAAGACTAAGAGACGAAATTAAATTCTCAGGTATTGATGAGTTAGTAGCTCAGTTAGCTAGAGATAAAGAAATTGCATTAAGGGAATTATAAAAGAGTAGGCATAATCAACCATTATTTCTTTTTCTTACAAGAGTTACAATACCACTAAATACAAGCAACTCGTCAACTTCGTTATTTACCTCATACGAATCTCCTTTATATAACTTTGATCTAATTAAAGGATTATTCGCGGTACTGTATAAACTCCATTTTCTGTAAAAAAAATTATCGCTTTTCCACATAAATTCTTTATCAAAAAGAGCAATAGAGGCTTTAGTTCGCCAAAAGTTAAAAACGATTTTACCGATTTGCTTCCTGCTATTCATATCAATTACATTAATAGTCTTACGATTTAAGCCTTCTAATTCAAAGAAGTACTTTTTCCCATTAACTTTTACATAAGAATTATTTGAGAGTCGTTCATTTCTTATTTCCCCAACTATATTTCCATCAATGAAAAGGTCATATCCTATCGCAATAACGTCTTTCTTCCAACTAAGTAGGGGCATCTTATATGAATTAATTTATTATCAAATTAAGCTTTGAGGATCTATTCTGAAACTATGTTTTGACAATAGTAGAAAGCTATATTTTATTTGAATACTCGTTGTTGGTTAGTATTAAAAAGCTTATCTTTGGTACCTATATTAAAACGAGTTTAAGAATAACTGAATTGTAATGAGCATTACTGCAGAAGAAAAAAAAGATATTTTCAAAAAACATGGCGGAGAAGAAGCCAATACAGGTACAACTGAAGGACAAATTGCCCTTTTTACGCACCGTATCAATCATCTTACTGAGCATTTAAAAACGAATCAGAAAGATCACGCTTCTCGTCGCGGATTATTGAAGTTAGTAGGTAAGCGTCGTCGTTTGCTTAACTACCTGATGAAGAACGACATTCAAAAATACAGAGAGCTTATCAAAGAGCTTGGTATTAGAAAATAATTTAAAGGCTCCACCTATCTGGAGCCTTTTTCAATTCTCCCACTTAATTATCTATTTGTGTAAAAGCCAATCTTTAAGGTTAGTGTGGGATAAAGCAATAAACAAAAGACAAAAAGAAATAAATGAAAGAAGATTTTAGAAGTATAGAATTTGCACCGGGAAAGGTGCTATCTGTAGAAACAGGACGAATAGCTAAACAAGCAGACGGTTCTGTTGTAGTTAAAATGGGCGATACTATGGTACTTTGTACTGCAGTTAGCGCAAAAGAACCAAAGCCGGGACAGGATTTTTTCCCGCTAACGGTTGACCATAAAGAAAGTTTTTCTGCTGCAGGACGTTTTCCTGGTGGATTTATGAAAAGAGAAGGGCGCTCTAACGAAAAAGAGATCCTATCCAGTAGATTAATTGACAGAGTTTTAAGACCATTATTCCCAAAAGGATATGTTTGTGATACTCAGGTTATCTCAAGTGTGATCTCATCAGATGATGAGCACGATGGAGATGTTTTAGGTGGAGTTGGTGCCTCACTAGCTGTTCACTTATCAGACATTCCGTTTGACGGACCAATGGCAGAAGTAAGAGTGGGTAGAGTTGATAGTGAATTCATCATAAACCCAACAGTTACTGAATTAAAAGACAGCGACATCGATATGATTGTTGGTGGTACTGAAGACAGTATCCTTATGATCGAAGGTGAAATGGAAGAGATCTCAGAAGCAGAAATGCTGAATGCGATCAAAGCTGCTCATGGAGCAATCAAAAAGCTTTGTGATTTCCAAAATGAGCTTCGTAAGGAATTAGGAAAAGAGAAAAGAGAATTTGTTTCTCCAACTCTTCCTGAAGATGTGGAATCAAAAGTTTCTGAATTAGCTTCTGACAAGATCAAAGAAATAGTAAATATCGGTCTTGGTAAAGAAGAGTACAACGCGAAGATTCGTGAAGTTAAAGACGAAGTACTGGAGGCTCTTGAGTCAGAAGAATATGACGATGATCAGCTTTCAGTTGCTAAGAAAGTACTTGGTAACATCGAAAAAGAAGAACTTCGTAATATGATCCTTGAAAAAGGTCGTAGAATTGATGGTCGTGCAACTGATGAGATCAGAGATATCTGGACTCAGGTTGGTTACATGCCAAGAACTCACGGTTCTGCAATTTTCACAAGAGGTGAAACTCAGGCGTTAGTTTCTGCTACTTTAGGAACACGTCGCGATGAGCAAAGCGTTGACACTCTATTTGATCAGGAAGCTAAGCAGTTTTATCTGCACTATAGTTTCCCTCCATATTCTGTTGGAGAAGCAGGATTTTTAAGAGGACCGGGACGAAGAGAAATCGGTCACGGTCATTTAGCTGAGCGTTCTTTAAGAATGATGATGCCGACTTTCGAAGAATTTGGATATGTTATCCGTATTATTTCTGACATCACTGAATCAAACGGTTCGTCTTCAATGGCTTCTGTTTGTGGTGGTTCAATGGCACTTATGGATGCTGGTGTACCGATCAAAAAGCCGGTTGCAGGAATTGCAATGGGAATGATTGTTGGAAAAGACAATACTGCAATTCTATCTGACATTCGTGGGGAAGAAGATTTCATGGGAGACATGGATTTCAAAACTGCAGGAACGTCAGACGGTATCACTGCTTGCCAAATGGATATGAAAGTTCAGGGCATCAGCTTTGAAACTATTGAAGAAGCTCTTGAACAAGCTCATAAAGGCAGATTGCATATTCTTGGCGAAATGGCTAAAACTATTTCTTCACCAAAAGAAAGCATTTCACAATATGCTCCTCAGTTCCTGAGAATGGAAATCGATGGTAGCGATATTGGTGCTGTAATCGGACCTGGTGGTAAAGTGATTCAAACACTTCAGAAAGAAACCGGAACTGAAATTATGATCGAAGAAGATGACAAAGGTAAAGGTCAGATCACAATTTCAGCTAACGATCTTGATAAAGCTGAAGAAGCTAAGAAAAGAATCAAAATGATTGTTGGTCATCTTGAAGAAGGTGCCACTTACAAAGGTGTGGTTAAGTCGATCAAAGACTTTGGTGCTTTTGTTGAAGTTGCTCCGGGTAAAGACGGACTACTTCATATTTCAGAGATCGATCACACTCGTGTAGAGAAAGTTACTGACTATCTATCGTTAGGTGATGAGATCGAAGTTAAGCTTCTGAAAGTTGAACACGGCGGAAAACTTCGTCTGTCCAGAAAAGCATTGATCGAAAAAGAAGATTAAAACAGCAGGTTACGATGCTCTGCGTCGTAACAAATGCTGTTATCTTTTTAAGAAAGAATTAAAGGCGCTGTTCAGTAATGAATAGCGCCTTTTTTATGTAAGTCATTCAGAGCAAGTCAATGCAGCAAAGCGAAGATGACGTAGTGAAAAGTCTGTACACCTAATGATCTTACCCATAATTGCTTTATGCAGATCCTTCGCTCCGCTCTGGATTGTGGTTGTTATCTAATTCACTTACAAACATTGTCCTGCTTAAAATCCTTACGATCTCAGAAAAAGCTTCCATTTACACCGAACTTAGAATTATTGGCGAGCCAAGAACATAATGAAATCGACGGCTCCGAAGGAGTAATCATTACACTCAGGATGATTCGTTAATGTGTATCATACGAACGAAGACCTTTTGTAATGATTAGTCGATGTAATGGAGTTCGCGCCAATAATTCTTGTCGAGAGCTTTTGGTACTTTTGTCGGTACAAAAGTACATAGACCCCAAGAAACTGCTTCGTAGCCGGGAAGGTTCGGTTCCGACGCAGAGCATCGGAACCAGATTAAATGTACTCACAATCCTTAAGAAAGACCTCCTCTGCCTCCTCCTGCAACAGGAGGAGGACTCGTTGATAAAAATTAGTATCAACTCGGGAATTCCCCTCCTTATCCAAGGAGGGGCGAACTACTCAGAACCATAGAATCTGTTTCGTAGTCGGGGAGGTCCGTTTCTAACGCATAGCATCGAGACCAGATAAAATGGCTTAATTAGGCACAAGGGTACCTACTTTTGTCTTGATACAAAAGTAGCAAAAGATCAAGCCGAAGTATTTAAGACGGGCTCACTGATCCTGAGATGAATTATCCTAAAGGTCTTCGTTCATTCCGAGAAAGTTAATACATTCTTCACCGGAAAGGATTATTCCTGCTTCGCAGACACATACGGATTATGTTCTCTGTTCCGTCTTAAATCCTAAGGGCGAATTTTTCTAAAACTATCACTATTTAACTGTCAACGAATTAAATGACATCTATATGGATGACTATCATATATAAAATAGAAGGGATTTATTGCAATCAATTACTGATTCTCGATATCAATAATAGTATCTTTGAACACATTAAAAAATAATAGAAGAACTCGTTTAATTCCTCATGGAAAACCTTAAAGAAATTGATTTTGTAACCAAGACCTCACTTCCGAATGGTCTTAGAATTGTAACAGAAAAAATAGAAAGTGTTAAGAGCATTTCTGTCGGAATTTGGGTTAAAACCGGATCCAGAAATGAAACTCCTAAACAAGCGGGAATTACACATTTCCTGGAGCATATGCTGTTCAAGGGAACAGATAAACGTTCCGCTTACGACATAGCTCTGAGTATGGAATCGGTTGGTGGTTACCTGAACGCCTTCACATCATCCGAATACACCTGCTATTTTGCACGTTGTGTAAATACTCAGATCGAAAGAGCTTTGGATGTACTTTCTGATATGGTTTTGAATCCAAGTTTCCCGGAAGAGGAAGTCGAGAAAGAGAAGAAAGTCGTTATCGAAGAGATGAAAATGTACAGAGATTCTCCGGATGATTATCTTTTTGAAGAGTATAATACCAGAATGTTCCAGGGACATGAATTAGGTCGTCCGGTACTTGGACTTGAGGAAACTGTTTCGTCATTTACCAGAGAAGATCTGTATGAGTACATGGAAGAAAGATACCGTGCCGGAAATTTATTGATCTCTGTTGCGGGAAATGTAGAACATGAGGAGGTTGTTAAATTAGTTTCGGAATATTTAGGTGATCTTCCTGCTCTGGATGTTGATAACGAAGAACAGCCATTGAATGAGTTTGATACAAGTAAACTTGAACTCACGAAACCGATCGAACAAACCCATTATATTTTAGGAAGAAGAGGGTTGAATTTTGACCATGATGATAAGTATCTGCTTTTGCTGGCAAATACTATTCTTGGTGGTGGAATGAGTTCAAGACTCCATCAGAATGTGAGAGAAAAATACGGTTATTGTTATTCTATTCAGACTTTTAACCAATCCTATACTGATTCAGGAATGTGGGGCGTGTACGTAGGAACGGATAAAGATTATGTTGAGCATGTTCACGAATTGGTGGTGGGAGAATTGAAATCTATCAGCGAAGAATTAGTACCGGAAAAAGAACTGGAAGAAGCTAAATCTCAATTAAAAGGAAAACTGTTACTTTCTCAGGAAAATACCAGCAACCGCATGATGAGATTAGCAAAAAGTGAACTATATTTTGACCGTTTTGTAACTCTGGATGAGCTGGTCGAAAATATCGATACAGTTACCTCAGAACAGATCTTAGAATTTTCAAAAGATTTCTTTGATCAGAAATACTTTATGGAAGCAGTTTTAACCCCGGAAGGGTAAACAATTAACAATGATTCAATGATCAATTAAGAATTACAAGCTTTGTAATTCTTAATTGAATAATTCTTAATTCATAATTGAAAATGATCTACATCAACAAATTAAGCGAACACGTTGATAAGCAAGTAACTTTAAAAGGCTGGGTATACAATTACAGAAGCAGTGGAAGCCTTGTATTTATTGAAATGAGAGATGGAACCGGAATCACTCAATGTGTGGTTGCAAAAGATGATGTTTCAGAATCAGCTTGGGAAGCAGCAACTTCACTCCGTCAGGAAAGTTCACTCGAGATTACAGGAACGGTAAAAGCTGATGAAAGAAGTATCGGTGGACATGAAATTCATGTTTCTGAAGTAAAAGTTGTACAGATCGCTGAAGATTACCCGATCACTCCCAAAGAACACGGTGTTGAGTTTTTGATGAATAATCGTCATTTGTGGTTGCGAAGCCAACGTCAGTGGGCAGCTATGAGAGTTCGGAACGAGATCATTTTCGCGATTCATACATTTTTCCAGGAGCGCAATTTCGTGCAAATGGATTCTCCAATCTTTACCAGTAATGCGGCTGAGGGAAGTACTACTTTATTCGAAACAGACTATTTTGATGAAAAAGCATATTTAGCCCAAACCGGTCAGCTTTACGGCGAAGCGATGGCAATGGCACATGGATTGATCTATACATTTGGACCAACTTTCCGGGCTGAGAAATCCAAAACTCGTCGCCACCTGACTGAATTCTGGATGATAGAACCCGAAATGGCGTACTATGATCTGGATATGAATATGGATCTTGCCGAGGATATGATTCGATTCATCACCGCTAAAGTGGTTGAAAAGAGAAAGAATGAGTTAGAAATCCTTGAAAGAGATATTTCAAAACTCGAGAAAGTAGCTGAAAATCCTTTCCAGAGAATTACCTATTCAGAAGCTGTTGAACAATTGAAGAGTAAAGAGACTGCTGATATGCTTGATCAAATGATTGAAGATCGAAAGCAGGAAGAAAAGGACATCAAGCAGGAGAGAGAAGAGATCAGAAAAGAGCACGGTTCTGCTAAGAAATGGAGAAAGAAGCAGATCGATCAACGTGTGATAGAAATTGGTCAGCGTTTAGATCAAATCGAAGAAGATTACAGAAATATTCCTCAATGGAAAGAATCGGCTCAGAATTTTGAGTGGGGAAATGACTTTGGCGGAAGTGACGAAACGGTATTGATGCTTCAACAAGAAGTTCCTTTGATGGTTCACAGATGGCCTGCGGAGATCAAGGCGTTCTATATGAAACGTGATCCTGAAGATGAACGTTTGGTTCTTGGTGTGGATGTTCTTGCACCGGAAGGATACGGTGAGATCATAGGAGGGAGTCAGCGTGAAGACGATCTGGAATTCTTAGAAAACCATATCGAAAAGCACGACTTACCAATGGATGTATTCGGTTGGTATTTAGATCTGCGTAGATTCGGCTCTGTACCGCACTCTGGCTTCGGCTTAGGTCTGGAACGAACGGTTGCATGGTTATGTGGATTATCTCACGTTAGAGAGACTATTCCTTTTCCAAGGATGATGGGACGCTTAAAACCGTAGGTTTTAAGAAATATCAAATTTCAAGCAACAAATTTCCAAAAAGGTCATCCCGAACTTGTTTCGGGATCTTATGTAAAGACTTTTAGTCTGATCTTGTTTACCATCCTATTAAGGTGTCATACCAATCTCTAACTTTAGATTATTTTGCTTTAGCAGATTCCACTACCTCTGTTAATGTCAGTTCTTTGGAATTTATGGCCTAAGAGAATTTTTTTTGAAGGTGGTTAAGTTCCTGATAGCAAAGACTCATGAATGGCGAGAAACCAATAATAAAAATTGTTGACTTGCATATTTAGTACTTTTTTTTAGCGATTCTGTTACCGGTTATAGGATTTTGGTCAGGCGAAACGAATCGTTTTACCTTATCGCTTCGAAGTTTGCGATGTTTGGTATCTCTTCCTGAAACTCTTTTTCTCCATCGCTCCCAGCTTTTTCGCTTGAGTTCCTTCCTCATTAGTTTTATAACTTCTTCTTCAGATAGGCCAAACTGGTGTTCTATAGCATCAAAAGGAGTACGATCTTCCCAAGCCATTCCAATGATCCTGTCTATCTCGTATTGCTGAAATTCTTTAGACATAGTTAGACATAGTTTTTTTTGAGATAACAAACTAAAGTAGCAAAATCATTCAGGATTAACCTGTTTTACCATCTCCATCAATATCTTTGCCAACATGGGTTTCCAAAACCTGAAGTGTCTTGATCAGAAGTGCTCTTGTTTTCTGAAGGTCCTGCTCGAGAATTTCAACCCGATCTTCCAATGTATCAGCTTGTGCTTGCTGCTTTACAAGTTCATCCTGTTGCATTAGATCAAAGAATATTCCCATGTTGTTCCTTAGTTATTTTTTATTGAATTCATTAAATCATTCAGAGCATTTTCAGAATACCACTTTCCACCAGCAACTACATTGTAAACAGAGGAAGTATTGGTAATGTCTTCTAGTGGATTTTGCTCAAGTATAAGCAGATCAGCCATTTTACCAGCTTCAATGCTTCCATATTCGTTTTCCAATCCAAAAAATTTAGGACCGTTTATTACAGAAGTAATTAATGCTTCCTGCGGAGTGAGTCCGGCATTTACCAAAAGTTCTAACTCTTTGTGTAACGATTGACCGGGATAAGTAAATGAGTTGAACGGCCCTGAATCAGAACCCGCAAGAATATTTATTCCTGAATCATACATTGGTTTTACCATGTTACTGAAACTTGTTACCCAAAGTGATCTGGTTTGAGTATAGCTGTCACCACCTCGTTTCGCTGAGGTAAGCCGTCTTTGATAAGTTTCTGTGATTTCAGGTGAAATATAATTCAATAATGAATCCTTGGAATGATCTATGATCAATAATTCAGCCAGAGTCTTGCCAACATGAAGGGTAGGAGTGACATAAAAATCCCTATCACCTAATATTTGGTATGATTCTAATGCCAATTCATGATCATAAGATTTCATAAGAGGAGTTATCATTCCATAACCTGCACCGGCCTCAGTAAGACTATCAGCAATTGGAGAAGCTTCTTTCAACGGATAATACAAATGCTCGGTGCCATCTAATCCTAATTCCACGGCTTCCATCAAATCAGCAGAAAGGGGCATATGTCCGGTAGTTTTTAAACCTCTGGATTCCGCCTCCTCTATAATTTGATAAAATGCTTCTTTAGTAAGGTTCCCATCATAGATCTTAACAAAGTCTGCATCTATGCTTTCAAGTGAATCTAGTGCTTCTACCGCTTCTTCTTTATTTGTTACTGAGATAGAACCTTCCCAGGCAGGACGTGAGCCATCCAACTTCGGACCGGGGGTAAATATCCTTGGACCAACAAGTTCATCTTTTTGGATTCGGTTATTCCATTCGTAAATAGCAGGAGTGATATCTCCGCCGCCGTCTCTTACCGATGTTATTCCAAAACGCAGAAGTAAGGGTAATAAATTTTGGTTTGCCTCTATCAGTTCTTCGCCACCACGAAAGTGAATATGATTATCCCAAAGTCCGGGCATAACAAATTTGCCATTCAGGCTTATGATCTGCTCTGAATGATAATTTCCAAGATCAGAAGCATCATCAGTAGCCAGAATTTTATCTCCTGAAATAGCTACTAATTGGTTTTTAATGATTTCTCCATTTTCTACATCAACAATAGAAACATTAGTAAGTATAAGGTCTGCATGTTTTTGAGAAGAACAAGAGATAAAAATCAGCTGAAAGAATAGCAGAGGAATGAGTTTTGGCACTATCAGAAATTTTTGATTAAAAAGGTATTTACTTAATGACTTGAAATGTACAATAAATTTTGTGCTTTCGTGAATTTGTAGCAAAACACTATTTCATTAGCCATCACATTCCTTATCTTCATCACCCGATGGCAGCGAAAAAACGAAATAGCAATGATATCTATCAGAGCTTGATCAAAGAGATCAATACTCCTGATATGAAACCGATCTATTATTTGTTCGGTGATGAAGAGTTCTATTTAGATCAGTTATTGGATAAATTTTCAAATGTCATCCAGCCCCATGAAAAGGATTTTAACTTTGATCTGCTGTATGGACAAGATGTAAGTCCTGCAAAGGCGTTAGGTGCTGCTCGCAGTTTTCCGATGATGGCAGAGAAAAGAGTGCTCATCATTAAGAACTTCCTACAGATCGGAAAGGGAGCAGGGAGTGAAGGATCCATTCAGGATTTTATTTCTTATATAGAAAACCCAAACCCGACGTGTTTACTCGTTCTGTTTGATACCGGAAAGCCGGCCGGGAACACTAACCTTGGAAAAGCACTATCAAAGAATAAGAATGTAGGCTATTATCAATTTGAAGCCCTGCCTGATTACTTGATTCCGGATTGGGTGATCAGTTGGACAAAATCTCATCACAAAAAAACAATTGAGCCGGCTGCAGCTCAATTACTGGCCCAGTTTGTGGGGAATAATTTACAACTTTTGTCTACTGAAATAGACAAAGTGTGCACTTTTCTGGACACTTCTGAAAACGTCTCAGAAGCCGCTGTAAAAAAAATAATCGGCTCATATCGTGAGTATACGGCGATTGAGCTCAAAGAAGCGCTCATGAAGCGTAATTTGGAACAGGCCTTATACATATCGGAACAGATGTTGCAACACACTAAGACAGACACGGGAGAAATTATTCGACTCGTGGGGTTCTTTAACAGTGTGTTTACAAACATCTGGCAAATTCTAAGGCTTGCCGAAAAGGGCAAAGCCAAGAATCAGATCCAAAGCGAACTCGGTATTGCTAGTGCCTGGTACTTTAATAAGCTTTGGGATGATGCTTCGAATTTTCGCTACAGCGATATGCCGCGTGTTTTTGAAGCTCTTTTGGATGCAGATCGCTCCATTAAAGGGTTTACCACTTTAGACTCCACTTCGATTTTATTTCTTCTTGTTAAGCGAATCATCGGTTAATCCGACTTCGCGTTTCATAACAATTTGAACTAAAACTTAGTGGATTAGAAATGGACGCATTTAAAGCAGTATCAGTAAAAGATTACAGTGATGAAGATCTGATGGAATATTTCCAGAACGATCACGAACCTGCATTTACAGAGCTAGTGAGACGTTATCAGGACCGCCTTCATAATTTTCTATACCGATATACGCATGACCATCAGGATTGCGAAGATTTAGTTCAGGAAACCTTTTTGAGAGTACATAAAAGCAAATCGTCTTATGAGAGAATTGCGAAGTTTTCTACCTGGATGTACACCATCGCTTTAAATCTCGCTAAAAGTTTGTATAAGAAAAAGCAGAGAATGTATAAGGTTTCTATTCATAAGGATCCGAATGATTCTGAAGATTTTGAGATGCATATAGAAGATCCAAACATTTTGCCGGATCAACAATTGCATGAAAAATTAAGCCTTGAGCAGCTTGAAAAGGCATTAATGTCGTTACCGGAAGATTTCAGAGAGGTAGTTATGTTGAGAGATCTTCAGGATATGACTTACGAAGAAATTTCAGATGCAACAGGTATCCCAATGGGTACAGTGAAGTCCAGAATTAACCGTGGTAGAGCTCAGGTTCAGCATATGATAGAAAGTTATGTTGATTTGGGAACTTCTTTCTAAGAACTGACTACAAGGTAATGAAACAAGACACTAGCATTACCTTTTATGAAATTTTTAGACAAAGAATACCATCCGGTCATTGAAAACTATATAGCTGAATACGCTGAAGATAATTTAGAGCTGGTCGAGAGAGACACTTTCGAAGAGGTGCTTGTTCATGATGATGATCTTCGTGAACTTGCATTCTCGGCGAAAGAAGGAAAAAGACTTTTGAGCATGCTTCAGGACGTAAAAGCTAAAGAAGGATTTTTAGAACGATTGAATGAGCGGATTGCTCAATCAGAGAACTGATTATATAAAGCGAAGTAGAATAGCTTCGTCTTTTTTATTGCTAAAATTTACAGTCCTCGATTTTGAATAGACACTGAGAATCAATTTCTTTCAGGCTTAGATCAATTAACTAACTAAGCACTGATGAAATTTCGCATTTCTGCCTCACTCTGTATTTTACTTACCCTTTTTTTTACTGATATAATTTCCGCCCAGGGAAAGCTGACCTTCGAAGATGTTATGAAGTTCGAGGATATCAATTCGCCTGTTATTTCAAGCCAGGGGAATTTGATCGCTTATGGTGTTTGGCCTGACAGGGGCGATGGAAAAGTTGTAGTTCAACACACATCAAAAAAAGACCTGTTCGAAATTGACCAAGGTTCTAATCCAAAAATTACTCATAACGAAAATTGGGTAATTGCTTACCGGAATGTTCCATTAGTCGAAGAATTGAAAGCCAAGAAAGATAAACCTAAACGCGGACTTTCAATCCTTAACATTGAAACCGGTGAAATCATACAGTTAGACAGTATATCATCTTATTTGTTATCTAACGATGGTAACTGGCTGGCCACCAAAAGATATCAATCAAAAGAAATTGCAGATCTGAAGCACAAGAATAAGAAACTTGGGACATCTGTAACCTTATGGGATCTGAAGAATGATGAAAAAGCCGAGTTGGATTTCGTTACAGAAATGAGCTTCGATAGCTTATCAAATTACTTTGCTTATTCGGTGATCGACACATCCGGCCAAATGAATGGGCTTTACATACAAGATCTTGAAACTGATAATAAAGCTACTATCCATTCATCAAAAGATGGATACTATTCGAACCTGACCTGGGATAGTAAAAATCCTCAGATTGCTTTTACCAAAGCGAGTTTTGATTCCAGTTATACAGATAGCGACGCAAGCTTAAATATTTGGAATGCTTCTGATAGAGAACTTAAAACATTGATCACACCCGAAGATGTTAAAGATGGATGGGCTTTAAGAAGTAATAACGATCTTCAATTTGAACAAAGCTATGAGTTCGGTCGCCCAAGATTATTTTTTGGATTGATGCCTAGAGATATGGTAGATCTCATCACCAAAAAAGAAGACAAAGACGATGAAGAAATTGATATTTATGCGGTGGATGAGATTATTGAAGATCGTGGAATGGACTTATGGCATGGAGATGATCCGAGGATCAAAACGCATGAAATAGCAACATTTAATGGTCGCAAGAACAGAACTTATACTGCTGTGTATCACTTAAATGATGATAAATGGATTCAGTTAGCTGATCAGGAAATGCCATCCATTCAGGTTTCAGACGGTGACAATTATGTAATGGGGAGTTCTGACGAACCATATTTAAGAGATATCACACACGAAGGTTTTTTTCAGGATTGGTATTTGGTAGATCTGGAAACAGGAGAAAGAACGAAATTAGCAGAAAGAATCTCAAATGGTGGGGCGATGCTGACTCCTAAAGGTCACAGGGTGTTGTATTATAACGACAAGAACTGGCATGTTTATAATGTGGATACAAAACAGACTCGAAATATCACGGAGAGCTTGAACGTCCCTTTTTATAATGAAGATCATGACTATCCTTCTGATGATGTTCCCGGTTATGGAATTGGAGGCTGGGTTAACGGTGGTGACGCTGCATTGATCTATGATAAATACGACGTTTGGCAGATTCCTTTAATTAGAGGAAATATCCGAAATATCACAGACGGCAAGGGCAGGGAAGAGAATAGGATCTTCAGAGTTCGTTCTCTTGGCGATGATAACATATTCAAAAATGATGATGATCTGCTGCTTACTTCATATCACGATCTGAAAAAGAATTTTGGGTTCTATTCTGCGAAAGTGAATCAGGAAGGCATCAAAAAGCTTCTGGAAGAAGACAAGAAGTTCACATTTGTATCTAAAGCAGACGATTCTGACAAGATCTTATTCAAAAGAGAAGCTTACGATGAGTTCCCTAATCTATGGGTCTCTAATGACTGGAAGTTTAAAAAGACAAAGAAGATCTCTAAACTCCATATGGATCTTAAAAAGAAATGGAATTGGGGAAGTGCTGAGTTAGTGGAATGGCTGAGTTTAGACGGGACTTATATTCAGGGTGTTGTCATTAAGCCCGATAATTATGATCCGAATAAGAGATATCCCATCATGACTTATTATTATCGTTTTTTCACAAACAGACTTCATGATTTTAATGAACCTAAGACCAACCACAGACCTGTTTTTGCCCAATACGTCAGCGACGATTATGTGGTATTTCTACCGGATATTCGCTTTGAGATTGGAAGACCGGGATTCGCAGCCACCAAAAGTTTAGTGCCCGGAATTCAAAAGTTGATCGAATTGGGAATTGCTGATGAAGACAAATTGGGACTTCACGGTCATTCTTGGAGTGGTTATCAAACAGCTTTTATTGTTACTCAAACGGATATTTTTGATGCAGCGGTTTCAGGAGCTCCGGTTAGTAATATGACCAGTGCTTATTCCGGTATTCGTTGGGGATCCGGATTAGCTCGTCAATTTCAGTACGAGAAAACACAAAGTCGGATAGGCCAGAGTTTGATAGAAGCTCCGGAAAAATACATTGAGAATTCTCCTGTATTTTTTGCGGATAAGATTACCACACCAATGCTGATCCAACACGGAGATGCAGATGGCGCTGTGCCTTGGTATCAAAGCATTGAGATGTATCTGGCTATGAGACGATACAACAAAGATGTGATTTTTCTGCAATATCATGATGAGCCGCATCATTTACAGAAATTTCCTAATAAGCTTGATTACGCAATCCGAATGAAGGAATACTTTGATTATTACTTGAAAGGTGTAGGGGAACCGGAATGGATAATAAGCGGAGAGACTTTTCAGGGGAGGTAAAAGAAGATTGTAAAGGACTTTGAGCTATTAATTAACGTCATCCTCCGGCGAATGCGGAGGATCTAAATAGTTAATAAAGCTTGTGCCTTTACTTTCGATCCAGATCTCGGGTATACACAGCGAGATGACTTTGTTAATTATCGCCGGCCTGTTCCGAAGGAATGCCTTTGGCAAAGGCTCTTCTAGCTAAAACTTTGAAGCCGGAGAATTTAAGCTAGTAGGACGTTTACGTCCGGCGAAATAGGATGATGAGATTGTTTTCTACCGAATGCAGAGAATCTAATACTTATTGAGGTTTAGCCTTTTAAAAAATCCAGATTTCGGGCATTCGCCGCGAGATGATTATGGGGCTTATCGCCGAGCCTGTTCCGAAGGAATGCCTTTGGCAAAGGCTCTTCTAGCTTAAATTTTGAAGTTGGGGAATTTAAGCTAGCAGGACGTTTAGGTCTGGTGAAATAAGATTAATAATGTTTTAAAAACCAACCAGTTCATCTGCGAATTGTGCAATGATAATGGAAACAGAATCTGCTATTTCTTGAATGTAATAGAAAAAGTAGTTCCTGTATCAACGGTACTATTCACAGAAATTCTACCTCCCATGTTTGTTACATGATTATGTACAAGGTAAAGCCCGACTCCTTTGCTGTCTTCATGGTCGTGAAATTTTTGGTTCAGCTCAAAAATCCTGTCTGCGTTTGCTTCGCTGTCGAAGCCGATACCATTATCACTGAATGTAAAGATGACTTTATTGCTTTCTTCGACCGCTTTTATTGTTATAACTGCACTTCTTTCAGGATGCGCATACTTAATTGAGTTAGTTAGCAGATTCAGTATTACACTCTTTAAATTACCCCGGTTAAATGGAATAGATATATCGGGAGAAATGTCCGTTTTTATAATAGTCTTTGTTTCTCTGATCAATGCTTCAACTGAGTTTATAACTACTTCAACTGTTTCATTTAGCTTATTAGTTGATACTGCAGAATAGGCTGAATTCTTTTTATTCAGAATATCCACATAATCGTTCAAAGTGCTTTGAAGTTGGTCCGTTGCAGACTTCAGAATGTTTATAAACTCTAGAGTTTCTCCATCCTGAATCTTACTTAAATCCAGTAAGCTAAACACAGACATGAGGTTACTTACCGGCGTTCTAAGATCATGAGACGTAGTATAAGTGATGTTTTTCAGTTCTTTATTGATGTGAGTCAGATTTGTAATTAACTCATTTCGTTCTTCTTCTCTCTGTTTTGCCTGAGTAATGTCTTTTGCTACTGCATAAACAACACCATATTGATCTACCGGTATTGAAGTCCATGAAAGCCAAACAGTTTCTCCGCTTTTGGTAAGATATCGGTTCTCGTATTTCTTAACCCCAAGCCCTTTTATGAGATTTGTTCTGTATTTCCAAGTGTGCTCCTGATCCAATGGGTGAATAAACGACTTAATAGACCGGGAATAGAGTTCTTCTTCTGAAAAACCCAGCACTCTGGTGACGGCAGGATTAACTTTTCTAAAAAAACCATCATAACCTGCTATACAAAACAGGTCATTAGTGTCATTAAAAAAAGGTTCTAAAGGATAATCTGTTAGCGATTCTTCAGCTTTTGCTGTATCTGCTTTACTCATTAATCAATAGGAGTTATATATTTTATGTTGTGTCTTTATCCCCATCCAAAATAACTGAAGCAGATATACACGTATATTACAACTGCTAACAGTGATATAAAATTACCAACTAGAAAATAATCGTTAGAGATCTTGGAGTTTTTGTCCTCGTGTAATCGTGTACCTATTTTCAATGCTCCAAAGGCAATGATCACGTGCGGGTAGCCTGCTAAAATTCCTACAGACAAAAATAATCTTTCCAACACGCCTTTACCAAACGATGCCCAGCTTGTATTTGAATGTCCCAGAATAACGTTGATCGAAATATTAGCGAACAATTCCATCACTAACCAACCAACGAGCATATCTCCAATCATAGTTATTTGATGTATGTTTTGATGAAATCCTTTAGCAGATTATACTCATTGATCATCAAAGTTTTTCGTCTTTTCCAGATCTGATCGCGGTTTTTATCATGAAGTTCGCCCACTTCACTATTGTTGTCGTTGTTGATCATATCCAGGATCAAAGGATAATCTTCCTTTTTCCAATTCAGGATGATCGTATCCAATACTTCAAATATCCTTGAAAGCTGCTCTGTTTGTTCTTTATTCTTAAGTTTAAACCGGAAACGCTTACGATTTCTTTTTTTGGATGAAAGCATTTTTCGAGCTTCAGTTAAACCTTTACCCATCATTTCATAAGCTATATCTGGATTTATTTCCGTCTCGATCTCACCCAGTAGAAGCACGTAATGAAGTTTAAAATCAGGTTCTGTGCTCAGTAATTCTTCTTCAAGATGAAAAAGCAGATCTATTCCTGTTGATACTGACTTCAGTATACCTTGAAATTCATCCCCCAAGGTAATGGTAAGAGGAGAGAGGATGGCTTTATCGAACTTCTTGTTTGTACTTTCAACAAGCTCTTTCAGTCCTTTGCTGAGCACCTCTCCGGCATAATCAGAGCTGTTAACTACGTCTCCCATAAATATGGGATAGCTATGTTGTTTTTTAGGCATGCTGTATTGTATCAAAAAAAATGAAACAATGCAATATGTTTCAATAAAAATGAAACAAGTGGGTTTGTATCAGTTGTAGAAGCTTATACCACACAAGCGTTAGAGAGGGGAAACAATAGAGTTTGTTTCATTAAACCATTCACGAGCGGAGCGAAGTGATCTCCCGGTTCAAGTCTAGATTTAGTTGGAGCAGGAGCTCCTTCTGGTTCTCCCAAGCAGGAACTTGGGAGAGAGATTGTTATTGTATTCTATGGATTTTTAATTTAGGCTTATTAAAAGCCATAAATAATTCTTCAAATTCTTGTCTCAATAAAAAGAGAGAATCGGATAACTCATCAATTGAATAATTCAGATTTTGAAGATGAAGCCGAATTATTTCTTTAATAAGAAATGGTTCTTCTTCTGGTAACAGTATAGGCTCATTAATGTTTATCTTTTTTCGAGAAAAGTTTATTTGGAAATTTCTATACTGCTTTTCTGTAATGGTTTTAAGTATTTTTGCTCTATAAACAAGAGATTTCATTGAAACTTTCCAATATCGTTTAAGATCGCCAAGCTTGGAAAAGTTTAGATAACGAAGTGAGGGCTTAATATCCTCTTCTGGCATAAGAAACTCAGAAGCAAAACGATTGGCTTCATCTTCTACATCAACAGTAGGTGAGGGTAAGTCAAAGTGCATAACTATATGTCCTAATTCATGGGCTAGAGAAAATCTCTGACGATCATTTGACATACTAGAATTCAAAAATATAATATGATTTCCCTTTTCACTTACAGTTGAAAGCCCATCCATTTTATCATGCAGGAAATCAACTTTAAAAACTAATATTCCCAGATTTTCAACAAGCTTAGTTAAGTTTTGAATTGGTCCCCTTGGTAAATTAAGTATGTAACGGACTTTTCTAGAAATTTCTTCTGGTGTTTCTAGTGATGAATCAAAAGTTGGTAATGGGAATTCTGGTAACTCAATTGATTCAGTAAGAATGTCAATATTACGCCTGCATACTTTTATTGATGACTCAATTTGCATTATCGTTTTCTGGGGAATAGTAATTTTCTTACGATAATAATAGTGACTAACAGGGGAAGTAGGAGTAGTTTGAAAAAAGAAATTGATTGGATAGGCTAATTTTTTAGCGATATCTTCTAGCATATCTTCAGGTAAAGTTTGAAGGCCTTTCTCTACTTTAGATAATTTACCTTGAGATAATCCAATTAGTTCAGAAAGCTTAGACTGAGTCAATCCTCTAGACTCTCTAGCAAGGATTAGCATACTAGGATTAAAAACTGAGGTCATTTTATTTTTCAGATGTCTTTTTTGTTTTTAGTTTCACAGATGGAGTAGGTAATGAATCTTTTACAACTTCCATAGGTGAGGCAATAGTTAGATAATTAGAAAGATTAAGTGAGTAAATAATTTTTTTTCCATGAAAGTAAATAATTTCAAGTTTTTCAATTTTACTCCAAAATTCATCAACAGTGTAAGAAGCAAAAATTGCATGCTTACTTAACTTTTGCGTTTTAATCAAATCATTTTGTTTCGTTTTAATGTTTGAAACAGGAGATTTTTTGAAAAGAACTACATACTTAGAATTCAAGATTCCCAAACATCTTTTAGTATTTGATAATGATTGAACAAAATTAAAACCATGAAAAGTACAGTTCTTTTCAATCTCTTTTGTTATATCATTATTCAACATTGCTGCTTTAGTTGAAGAATCATAGTTAATGATATTTTGCTGGCTAAAATTATTAAAACCTTTAGCAACTGATAAACCTAATTGTTTGAAAAAAATCTGATTGGATTCAGATTCTAAATCATTTGAGTTAAAATCTTCTTTGCTTCGAAAAAGCCCTAATTGTTCTATTCTCATTTGACCAATAGTTAAATTTAAATTTACGTAACAAATGTAGTAAAATTATTCCAAACTTATTCCATATTTATTCTTTCATACAGTATTTTTTTAATTAATTTTCATAAGTCATTAAAAAACAAAAATTAATAGAAATAAAATTAATAGCTCAGCAACTTCTCCAGTTGGGTGTTCAACAATTGGATGTTCAAAAACTCATCTTCCAGTGCTTTGTTAAAGGGGATGGGCATATCCAAAGAGCCGCATCGGATTACAGGAGCATCCAGTTCTTCAAAACAATGTTCGGAGATCAGCGCTGAGATTTCGGCCATGGGTCCCATCGTTAGAGAAGGTTCTTGTAAGAGCAACACTTTGTGAGTTTTGGCAACCGAAGCTTTGATCGTTTCCAGATCGAGGGGAAGGAGGGTTCGCAGATCGATCACTTCCAAAGAGACTTCTTCATTGGCTAATTCCTCTGCCGTTTCTAACGCCCACCAAACGCCCATACCGTAAGTAACGATTGTGGCATCAGTTCCTTCTCTGCGAACTTTGGCTTTTCCTAGTGGTTCGTACACCGCTTTCTCAGAAACATCTTCCCGAATACTGCGATATAGTTTTTTGTGCTCAAAGAATAACACTGGGTTGGGATCGAACATAGAACTGTACAGCAAATTCTGAGCATCTTCGACGGTAGCCGGAACCACAACTTTTAAACCGGGAATTTGCATAAACCAACCTTCCGGAGATTGGGAATGAAAAGGTCCGGCACCAACGCCACCACCATGAGGAGCGCGAATGGTCATATTTACAGCAGGACTCCATCGGTAATGAGATTTTGCAATATTATTCACGATCTGATTGAATCCACAGGAAATGAAATCAGAGAACTGCATCTCCACTACGGGATTCATTCCGGCGTAAGAAAGTCCTAAAGCGGCCCCTAAGGCTCCCGACTCAATAATTGGAGTATTACGTACTCTGTCGGCTCCAAACTGTTCTAAGAAGCCTTCAGTGATCTTAAACACTCCGCCATATTCTGCAATATCCTGTCCCAGAATAATAGTAGAATCATCTTCTTCAAACGCTTGCTTCAATCCGGCCTGAATAGCGTCTACAAATCTGCGCTCTACTTTTTTACCGTTGCTGGGAGCTGGTTTTGAAGTCGGAGCTTCGGCATAAACCGCTCCCAATTCCTTTTCTTTGTTCCAAACCGGTTCATCAGCTTTTAAAGCTTTATCCAGATCTTCTTTGAAGGAAGCTTTTACTTCTTCTTTGATCTTCACAAACTCTTTTTGATCTGCAAATCCTTCTTTTTCTAAAAATTGCTCAAACCTTAGAATAGGATCTTTTTCCGCCCAATCTTTAAATAAAATATCAGGAACGTAATGAGTTCCGGATGCTTCTTCGTGTCCACGCATACGAAAGGTTTTGGCTTCTATCAAAACGGGCTCACCTTTTAAAGCCAATTTTCGGGCTTTTTCAATGGTTTCCATCACTTCAAGGATGTTATTCCCATCGATATGAAAGCCTTTCATTCCATATCCTTTGGCGCGATCAGAAAGCTTTTCGCAGGCAAATTGTTCATTGGTCGGTGTTGAAAGTCCGTATCCGTTGTTCTCAATAACGAACACAACGGGGAGTTTCCAGACGGCGGCTAAATTCAATGCTTCATGAAAATCACCTTCGCTGGTAGCGCCATCACCGCAAAAAGAAAAAGCGACAGAATCCTCTTTCCGAATCTTTGAAGCTAACGCGAGCCCATCGGCAACCGGCATCATTGCGGCTAAATGAGAGATCATGCCAACGATGTTGTGCTCCAGAGTTCCGAAATGGAAAGAGCGTTCGCGTCCACCACTAAATCCATCCGCTTTACCAAAAAGTTGACAGAACAGTGGATAAAATGGAACTTTGCGAGTAGTGAATACACCAAGGTTCCGGTGCATGGGCAGAATAAAGTCTTCTTTTCTGGAAGAAAGTGCGACACCAACAGCGACCGCCTCCTGACCAATTCCTGAAAACCATTTACTGATCTTGTTTTGTCTGAGAAGGTTCAGCATGCGTTCCTCTATCTGTCGAGGAAGAAGGAGTGAAGTGTAAATTTCAATCGCTTTAGCTTTCGAAATTTTTTTAGAAGTCTTAATCATTGAATTTTTAGAAATATCCGTATCTTGGGGACTTTGAAAAAAGATTGATGAATTTTTTGAACTTTTTTTAAGTATAACTGTTCATCAATAATAACCAAAGCGGTTAATCCATACTATTAATTTTTTAACTATCCTGATTATTGGAAGCACTTGGAAGACAGATCTTAGTTGAATTTTATGATTGCGACAGCTCCTCAATAAATGATGTTGAATTCATTGAAGAAGCGATGCTTAACGCTACAAAAGAAGCTAATGCGACAATTATTTCGCATAATTTTCACAAATTTAGTCCTTATGGCGTTAGTGGAGTAGTTGTGATCGCTGAATCGCATGTAGCCATTCACACCTGGCCGGAATATAATTACGCTGCAGTAGATATTTTTACCTGTGGTGATACAATCGATCCCTGGTTGATACAGGAGTTTCTAAAGGAAGCGTTTTCTTCCAAAAATATATCCAGTATGGAAATGAAGAGGGGTTTGTTCAAAGTGCCACAGGGACAAAGATTGCTTTTTAAACCTTCAACAGAAACAGTAAAAGAGAATTAAGATAGAATGAAGTCTAAGATGACAATGGTAGAAACCCCGAATGTATATTGTTTGGTGTCGGGTGCGGCGGAAGGAAACACAAGATTGAACGCTTTTGATAATGCACTGCTTGAGGCAGGGGTTGGAGATACCAATCTTATGAGAATGAGTAGTATTTGTCCTCCGGGAGCAAAGGAAGTTTCTAGAGATGAAATAGAATTACCGGGCGGTGGATTGATCCCCCTGGCTTATGCTCATATTGATTCACAAACTCCACAAATGTGGATCGCTTCTGCAATTGCAGTTGGTATTCCTGAAGATGAAACGCAACCCGGAGTGATCATGGAGTTCGAAGATCATACCCGTTTGGAATATGTGGAAACTATTGTGAAGCAAATGGTTGTGGACGCCTTCGAATACAGAAAGAGAGCTCTTAAAGAGATTAAGTTTGTTGGTGTTGAACATCAGGTTACTAAGTGTGGTGCTACTTTTGCTGCTGCCGTTCTTTGGTATCAAGATTAATTTTGGATTATAAATGTTGAATTCTGAATTGGTTCAAGTTCTTAATCAACTTTAGATCTACTCTTTAACTATCATAAAGTCATTATAAAATGAGCGACATTCAAAATCCAAAATCCAAAATCCAAAATTACACAGAATATTATCACAAAAGAACGGGGCTTACCGTAGGAGTAAACAAAGTTCTCTTTTCTGAGCAAACTCCCTATCAAAAAGTAGAAGTTTTTGAAACGGATACATGGGGAAATCTCATGACCATCGATGGAATGGTGATGCTTTCGGAGAAGGATGAGTTCGTTTATCATGAAATGCTGGCTCATGTGGGTATGTTTTCGCATCCAAATCCGGAAAAAGTGTTGATCATTGGTGGTGGAGATGGAGGAACCGCCAGAGAAGTTCTCAGACATTTTTCAGTCAAACAAGTTGATATGGTGGAAATTGACGAAGCAGTAGTCAGAGCTTCTAAAGAATTTTTACCCGATGTGGGAGCCTGGGAAGATCCTCGTTTAAATGTGCTTTTTGAAGATGGTATCGCTTTCGTGAAAAATTCGATTGCAGAATATGATGTAATAATTATTGATGGCTCCGATCCTGTCGGTCCGGCAGAAGGACTGTTTGAAAAGGAGTTCTTTGAATTATGTTTTACAGCTTTAAAGAAAGACGGCGTGCTTACCGGTCAGACAGAATCGCCATGGGTTGAAGAGTATCATTCAAGCATTAAACAAGTTTTTGACGCTTTAGATAAAGTATTTGATAAATCCTCTATGTATCTGGGCTTCATACCATTATATCCCGCAGGAATGTGGAGTTTTGCCTTTGCTTCTAAAGGAAACCAACCTGAGGAAACGGAAATTCTTGAAAGAATAAAGAAGGGATTATCTGAGTTTGGTAGTGATCTGAAATACTATAACAAGGACGTTCATCAGGGATCGTTTGCATTACCGAATTTTGTAGCCGAAATTATCCGCTAGACTCATCGTTTAGCATATATGACTAAATTCCTTTTCTCTTTAGTAGTATTGATCAGTATACCCGGGATAGGTTTTGCTCAGGAAAGATCAATACAGGTACTAGAGAACGGGGAAATCTCCAGAAATATAATCCTGCCGGAAGTAAATCAGAAAAGTACAATTCAACAGCTATCAGCTTTCTATACTGATAAGGGATATTTCGATGTTCAAATTTCATCAGCAGATGAAGAACCAATCCAAGTTAAAACCGGGCAAAGATATCGAATAAGGAGTTTAGCTTTTGAACTTGAAGTGGATAGCGTATTTGTTTCTTATGAGATTACTGGGGAGTTTTACTCAACAGAGTTGATTGAAAAACGTATTAACGAAGAATATCTTAAAACAGTAGAAGAGGGCTATTTAAATGCTAGGGTCAGTATAGAGGATATAAACTTAGATTCTCTGTCGAAAACCGTTTCTATTACCGCTAAAAAAATACGCGGTGAACAGATCCGAGTCAGTAAGATCATTTTTAAAGGAAACAGGATAAACTCTCAAAGATATTTATCCAGATTGGCCCAGATGGAAGATTCTGTCGTGGCATCAAAAGAAAATCTGAACCAGATCAGAAGAAACCTTAGCACAAGTGAGTTAGTTGAACAAGTCTCAGATCCGGTTATTTATTTAGAAAATGACAACTATGTAGTTCTGTTTGAAGTTAAAGAGCAAAATCTGAATCAACTGGATGGCTTGATCGGTTTTGTACCTGATGAAACCGGTAAGGGGCAAATTGTTGGAGATCTGGATATATCGCTTTGGAATGTGTTAAGAGAGGGCAATGCCTTCGAATTGCAATATCAGCGCTTAAAACCGGAAACAAGTCGTTTAAATCTCGGGATATCTCAGGATTGGATAGCAAATATTCCATTAAGCATTGGAATAGATTTCTCTTTTTATCAAAATGATACAACTTATCAAACGAGGAACATTGGGTTGACGGGCAGTTATTTACTTAATTCTGACCTTAGCATTAAAAGCAGGATATATTCTCAAAATTCCAGTTCAGGAAGTGAATCTGACTTTTCAAAAGAACCGGATGGAAGTAAGCAAGGCGGAGATCTTGGATTTAATTATTCAAAACTAGACAGTAGAGAGGTTCCTACATCAGGGGTTTCTTTAGATGTCATCTATGGAGTAGCTAATAAAGATATTCAGGAGGATTCAGCACTAGCTTTTCGTCAACAGAGATTAGAGACGAAAGTAAAAGGCTATATTCCACTGTTTGAGAAATCAGTTTTGGCGACGAGTATTAATGGGTTTTATGTGATCGGAGATCAGTTTACAGAAAGTGATTTAATACGTTTCGGAGGAGCTAATTCTTTAAGAGGCTATTCAGAAGAGCAATTTACAGCATCTGAATTACTTTGGGGAGATATAGAGTATCGTTTTCTTACGGATCAGTATTCATATCTGTTTTTGTTTACAGCTGCCGGTGTGTACAAAAGACCACAATTATATTCAGAAATAAATGATAGCTTTACCCAAAAGGATTTTCTTTATTCAGGAGGATTCGGATTGAGCTTCAGAACTGCAATTGGAAGATTGAAATTTACCTATGCACTTTCATCTACCGAAACATTTGGAAACGGAAAGGTGCATTTTGGAATAAGAACAAGTCTCTAAATAATCTAAGAGAGGAGTGGTTTATTTTTTTAATATTATTTCTTGAAAGGTATCAAATCTTCCAATTATATCGTTAGAGTCTTCACCAAAGTAAGGCTGGTCTTTAACATAGATTGTCCTTTTTATCAGTCCGGAATTTGTGAAATAAGAATTAAATTCAATGTCTGTACTGAATATTCCTTCAAAAGTAGAAGTTACTTTTAATGCTTCTTTATTATGAACTGTTGTTATATCAGTTGTTCTACTTTTGCGCAAAAATACATTTGAAAATTCAGTCCATTCTTTTGTTTCTAAATGAAGAGGAAAAGGAACTGTTAACCTGATTTCATCTCGTATTATGAGAGAATCAACAACAGTTTTATAATTCCGATCATGCGAGTTATTGAACTCAAAATAAGGGAGTAAGAAGCTTGGTTTAATTCTATTCTTTCTATTTTTTTCTTTAGGCTGAATTCCAGGATCAACTCCTGCATTTTTATAAGCTATATCAAAAAAGCCATCTTCGGTTTGTTGATACCATGAGTGGGTATAGAATTCAGGGGATTCAATATCATATACCTTGAATTCTATCAAATTTCTGAAATTTCCAGCCGAAGCATTTGTAGAGACTACCTCTAGCTTATAAGTACTTTTCTGAGTATCGAATACCGAGTCGTTTTGACTCAAACTAAAAGTATATTCATAACTAAAGGTTTGACCTTCTGTATAATTAAATTGCTCAATATAGATATAGCTTTCATCACAGGAGACTAGTAAGAATAGCAGGAATATGGTGGAAAAAAATTTCATATCGTTTATTCTGAGTCAGGATTAAAGTATTAATTATCTTGACAGTTCTCTGCGATCAAATCGTCAACATCTTCCGAATCCAGTGCTTTCGCTTTTTTAAAATCAGTACACGCTTTTTCTGTTTGACCCAGTTTAAGATAACTTTCACCACGTTCTTTAAATACTACAGGGTCAGCGTTATAAATTTCAATTGATTTTGTATAGTCATCTATGGCTTCTTCATAGTTTTCTAATTTGAAATGAGTTCTTGCCCTGTAATCATATATCTCAGGGTTCGTTTTTTCGATATTCAAAGTTTCTGAAAAATCAACTAAGGCATTTTTATAATCTTGATTGTCGTATTCTGCAATGGCCTTCTGGTACAAAATATCGAGATTATCCGGACTTATACTTAATAATTCATCATAAACTTCTATAGCACTCTCATAATCTTCTATATACGAGTGTATATATGCTACATTAGCAAGATATGTTAACTCTGTTGAATCTAATTCAAAAGCTTTTTTAAAGTCTTTAATCGCAGCTTCGTGATTTTCTAGTTCATGATGCACTAATCCTCTTCTGTTATAGATATTAGGATTAGTATCTAAATATTTGACTGACTTGGTATAATATTCAAGTGCTTTTTCGTAAAACTGAAGATTTTCATAGGAGAAGCCAAGATTAAAATTGGCATTTATATAAGTGGAATCAATAGATAATGCCTTTCTGAAGTCAACAATTGAATTTTCATAAAGCTCCTGAGTCATAAAATTATATCCACGATTATTCCAGGCATCCAGAGAAGTAGAATCTTGTTCAATTGAAATATCAAGCGCTTTTTGAGCCAGATCATACTGTTCCGTATATATATAAGCCAGCCCCAGATTGTTATAAGCTTTTGAATTCAGGGAATCAATATCCAAAGCGTTTGTGAGATCAGCTATCGCATTATTAAAGTCACCGATTTGAAGCTTAGCAAATCCCATATTTGCCAAAGCAAGACTAAAAGTAGGATCAATTTCCAGTGCTCTGTCAAAGTCGCTTAAAGCAGCGTAATAATCTCCCTTTTTAACTTTAGCCACTCCTCTGAAATTATATAGCTCTTTTGACTTTTCAATAATCAGTGCTTTATCAAACTCACGAATTGCAGCATCGTAACTACCTGCTTCACTTAACTGAATCCCAAGCTCGTAACTATTTCTTAATGAATCTGCCTGTTGGTTTGCTTCTTCCTGAGCAGCCTGCATAAAATAAGTTATTACTTCAGGACAGGTACTTGTTACCTTGGTTAGCATTTCAGGCAAGATTTCAGATTGGAAATAGTCCTCATTTTCTTGTTCAGTTTTTGATGAATCAGCAAACATCTGATCCATTTCATCCATCTTTTTTCCCATTACGTCTTCAAAACATGTTTCAACTTCTTCAGAATCAGGACCTTGTTCTGCAGCTACATCTGAAGTTATGCAAACACACATAGCATCAACCAGTAAGTCGATTTCGTTTTTTTGTTCTTGTGCAAAAGATGTTTGTTGAAATAATACCGCAATTGGGATAAAAAGGAAGCATTTAAAGATCTTGTACATATTGAAAGTCAGTTGGAATTAATACTAAGAAGAATATAGTGGATTTGAATAAATTATATTTTGAACAACAACAATAAATTAATAAAAACAATTGATTAGAAATACAGTTAACCACCAATCCATACAGTGCCACGCCTGAAGGAATAATATTCTGTTATATCACTGTCTGGATCAGAGTACTCACTTCTACGATGTGGTTTTTGTAAGCGGTCTTTAAACCATCTTCTCGTTTCATAAAAGTCTTTTTCCGTAGCATATTCATCAATTTCACCAATAGAAGTATTATCGAAGTGTTCTTCATCCCAAGCATATTGCCAATCGAGTGATTGAATTCTACTACTCAGTTTTCCATAATTCCAAGGATCGATCTTTTTCTGTTCTTTAGGTTTATAAAAGGTGTCTTCATAAAAGTCCAAGAAGCTCTTTATTCCGCATACGACCTGCGATTGTGAGAAACGCTGATCAAAGAGCCAGATTTTCAGGTAGTATGGTTCGTCTAATGTATCCAGTGTTTCTTTCCAGCTGTCATAAGTATCTAATAAGACTTTCAGAATTGCTTTTCGTGCTTGCCCTTTTGGCTCAGGGTAGGCAGAATTCCCAAGTGAAAGATTACTATACGGAGAGACCCAAATTTTAGCGTAATCTCTTTGATTTGCACGAACAACATCAATATCCAAATCAATTATCTGAGATCTCCATTCATCAATTTGATTGAGAATCTGTTTGTAGTTACGAATTTTTTTGGTTTTCATTTATTCAGATCCACTTCTGATCTTTTTCATCAACAGAACGTTCAAAATCAGTTTCTCCGGTATGCCTGGTTCCTTTGGGTTCTATTAACATTACCCAGCATTCCTCTTCAGCAACAGGGAAGTGATCAACTCCTTTAGGAACTACATATAATTCACCTTCATTTAATTCAATTTCTTTATCTCTGAATTTAAGCAATAACTTTCCTTTTATGATAAAGAACACTTCATCTTCATGAGGGTGATTGTGCCACACAAATTCACCTTCGATTTTAGCTAGTTTTATAAGCTGGCCGTTAGACTCAGCAATGATCTTAGGTGACCATTGATCATTAAAAAGTGAAAATTTCTGTTGTATACTGACGGGTTTATTTTGATTCATTTTGATAAAATAAAAAAGGCCATGCAAAAGCACAGCCTCAAATTGAATTGTTTATTTAATATTTAGAAATAAACAGAAGCAGAAACTCTGGCAGAAGTAAAGAATGAGTCTGTAGAATCTCCGGTTCTCACATTTAAGTTTGCATCGGTACTAAAGCTGAAATTAGAACTGAGAAAGTATTCAGCACCGTATCCTATCGCAAGAGTAATATCAGTAGCACTACCACCCGCATCAAAGGATTGATTTCTAAAACCAAGACTTCCTGTCACATAGGTATTCAATGATTCGATGGTAGAAGTATAATATCTTGGTATAACTGCTAACCCAATAGAATTTGTACCGCCATCAACTGTAAGAATTGTTAAAGCTGGGGCAATTGAAAGATTTTCATTAAGCTGATAGGGAACTTCAATCGCAGCTTGTGAACCAATTGTTGATCTGATTCCTAACGAACCTTCTTCAGGTATTCCCTGAGCAAATACAGATGTAGTTATTGTTGCAAGTGCCAGGGCGATGAATACAATTTTTGTTATTGACTTCATTTATTCTCCATTGATTTAATAATTAGTAACAACAGTTTATGATAAATAGAATTTTTATCCAAATTACTAAATCAAGCACCATAAAAAAGGGCTATATGAGATTTATAGCCCTTTTAGATCATTATTGATCTAATCCATAAAATTCAGCAACCTGATTGTAGTTTCTGTAATCAAAGCCTTTGCTTTTAAACAGCAATGAAGGGGGAATGGCCACTACTCTCAATACATCTCCATCAAAAAGATCTTCATTTACTTCATTATTATCAGCAACTTCACCTTCTAATAAAAGATCGAAACTGTTAATATCAAAGACGTATCTTAGATTTACCAGATCATTTTCAAAAGGAGTACTGAAAGGCAAAGCGTGCCATGAAGTAGTTCCTTCGAATTGCAGATAACCCAGTACTAGGCCTTCATCCACAGTAGATTCATCGAGTAGATCCCATTCAAACTCATTTATAGATACAAATTCATCTATAGTGTCAAAATCATCAGCAAAAATGGTGCTTGTGCTGGAATAAATTTGAACTCCATCTACTCCGTCATTTCCTTGTGGACCTCGAGGACCTTCATTGGTAATAGTACAAGCTTGAATTAGTAGAATTAATGAAAGTAGTGGTAATAAAGATTTTGAATTTTTCATGACTTGCTCCGTTTAAGATTTAAAGCTTTTCTTATAAGCTTGAATGAATCTACATAACACAAAAGATGTAGTATATCACATGTTCGGGCTAGGCAATTGATGCGATATTTAGAAGTGAAAGGTGAAAAGTGAGAAAGAATCAGTGATCAAAAAAAAGCCCCGAATCAATATTGAGACAGGGCTACGAAGAGCGAAACTTGATCTGATATCAGTTTGTGAAGTACATAATTGTTGCAATCACCATAAAGTTAATGATGCTGAGAGGAAGCAATCTTGCCCAACCCAGTTTCATAACCTGATTGTATTTGAAGCGTGGAATTGTCCAGCGAACCCAAATAAATACAAAACACCAGAAACAAACTTTCAAGGTAAATACTGATACATCTAAAATGCCTTTTAACCATATGTTCATGTCTGCAGGTATATAAAGATCAGCAAAAGGAAGGTGATAACTTCCAAAGAAGAATGTGGTAATTAGGATACTTCCAATAAATACGTGCATGTATTCGGCCAGAAAGAACATTCCGAATTTCATTGAGCTGTACTCTGTATGGAACCCACCTACTAGTTCTTGCTCTGCTTCTACAAGATCAAAAGGGGTACGGTTTGATTCCGCAAATGCACAAATTATAAAAATAATTGCACCAAGGGGGTTTACAAAGAAATTCCACCACATAGATTGAGATTCTGCAATATCAACCAAACTCAAAGAACCGGTCATCAAAATTACAGAAGCTACAGCCATACCCATAGGAAGTTCGTAGCTGATCATTTGTGCCGCTGCTCTCAATCCTCCAAGAAGAGAATATTTACTGTTTGATGCCCAACCTGCCAGCGTTACTCCATAAACACCAAGAGAAGCTACAGCAAGTAAATACAGAACAGCTGCATTAATATCAGTTACATATAATCCTGCACCAAAAGGAATTACTGCAACAGAAAGCAATGCCGTAATAACAGGAATCATCGGAGCAATTGCGTGCAATTTCTTATAACCATGAGTAGGGGTCACGTCTTCTTTTAAAAGAAGCTTAAGTACATCTGCCAAAGGCTGTAACAGACCAAAAGGTCCAACACGATTCGGGCCAACGCGATTTTGTATAAAAGCAGCAACTCTTCGCTCGGCATATACAAGAATAGCAGCTGAGTTCAAATAACTTATCATCCCAACACCAAGAACGATTGCCCAAACAGGTATTGCCAAAGGTCCGATTTCAAGAATAGCTGGATTCATTATGCAGATACCTCTTCTTTATTCATTCCGGTTAATTGGATTCCGTTTTCATCGTCCATTTTCTCATAACTAACCCCTTCAAAACTTGGATTTGAAGAAGCGATCTCATCCATTATTTCTCTGGATGTGCCAAACTGCACAGACAATCCTAATCTTTTTCCAAGATTATTCATGAGCTCCCAGGTTGGAGTACAATCAATCTTGTTATCTTCGTTAACCCAGTTGTCGAAATTGGTTCCGTAGCGATCCAGTCGACCTTCCGACATCTCAAGATCCAGTTTACGATGAGTGTATTTGGTTTCTTTCGCAGGAAGGGAGCGTTGAATTCTACCTTCTACGTTTACATAACTTGCAGCGTGTTCAGCAATACAAGTAATTGGAATAACAAGATCTGTTGATTTTGATGTTTCTGTCTCGTTAGTAGCAAGTGAAATTACATATGGCTTTTTGAGATCTTCAGAACCAAGTACCCCACGATCTACTAATTCATCGTTTAGCAGTACTACAACTCTTGCTGATTTAATTGCTGCTTTGAGATCTTCAGCTGAAGTTTCAGAAAAACCTAGTGCCTTAACACCTGTGGTATTTGGAGCTTGATCGTCAGTGAGCAAAAAGTCATCACCAAAACCTTCTTTAACATCAGGAGAGAAGTGGAAATCATTTACGCCCCAAGTGCTGAATGTTTTCATCAGAGCATAATTTTCCTCAACAGATGCATGAGCCGATCCTAATACCAAAACATCTGTGGGTTTTACAGCTTCAAGCTTTTCTGCAAACGTCTCAATTGCATTGTTCCATGATGTTTTGATCTGATTATCACCATCCGCTTTGATAGAAGGTCTTGAAATACGATTCTCATTGAATTTCGTGTAAGACATTCGCGCTTCATCCGGCATCCAGTGAGTATTCACATCTTCATTGTAACGAGGAGTGAGGCGTAATACCAAGTTATCACGAGTCCAAAGATCAACATTGGTGCCTTTACCTCCTGTAATATCGATGCTTGGAGTTTGATTCATTTCCCAAACTCGAGCCTTAAATCTGAAGTCGGTAGAAGTAAGCGCTCCAACCGGACAAATATCCACAGTATTCAAAGAATATGGATCATCAAATTCCATTCCGGGAGCAGTAATCGGATAGTTTTTATCGCCTCTTGAGGCAATTGTAAGCTGATGTGTTCCGGAAATTTCCTCAGTAAATCTAACGCAGCGTGTACAGTTGATACAACGCTCAGCATCTAAAGTTACTCTTGGTCCGAGTTCAACTCTTTTTGGTTTATGAACTTTCTTTACTTCAAAACGGGAGCCTTCAGGTCCGTACTTATATGTTTGAATTTGAAGTGGACATTCACCTGCCTGATCACAAATCGGGCAATCAAGAGGGTGGTTGATCAGGATCAACTCCATGGTATCTTTTTGTGCACGAGCTACTTCTTCACTGGTTTCTTGAGTATGAACAACCATTCCATCGGTCATTTCCATACTGCAGGATGTCTGCATTTTAGGGAACCAACGAATTACACGTTCACCATTTTCATCCAGTTCGTATTCGCCTGTTTCCCGATTCTGTACAGGAGTTCCAACTTTTACATAACACTGGCGACAATTTGCAGGCGCGCTCATTTCAGGGTGGTAGCAGAAGAATGGTACTTCTTTACCATTATCCAAAATGAACTGGAGCAATTTAGGCTTGCCCTCAAATTCGTATCGTTTACCGTCTATAAATATTTCTGGCATAATTTCTTATTTAAACCACAGAGGGCACTAAGCTTTTTTTCTCTGTGTTCTTTGTGGTTGATAATTAAGCAAGTGCATATGTACTTTTTTTGCACCGAGCTTCAAATTCGTCTCTAAATCTGTCAATAGTATAACGCACCGGCCATGCAGCAGCATCAGCAAGTGCACAAATAGTCCGTCCTTCCATCTGTGAACAAAGATCGATTAATAGTTCAAGATCTCTGATCTCACCATCACCGTTTCTGATCTTTAATAAGATCTTTTCTAACCAACCGGTTCCTTCACGACATGGAGTACATTGTCCACAGGACTCATGATGATAGAAATGAGATATTCTCCATAGCATTTCAACCATGTCCGTATCTTCATCCATTACGATCATTCCTGCAGTTCCCATCATAGAACCGGCTTCGCGCAATGAATCTGCATCCATATTAACGCCTTCAAGAGCATCACCTCTAAGAATAGGAGTGGAAGAACCGCCGGGAATTAATCCTTTAAGTTTCTTTCCGTTTCTCATTCCACCTGCAACTTCTTCGATTAAAGTGAGAACAGGCATTCCTGTTGGTAATTCATAAACTCCGGGTCGGTTAACATGACCTGAAATTCCATAAAGAACCGGTCCGGGATGAGTTTCAGCTCCGATTCCGGAAAACCAATCAGCGCCATTTTTGATTACCAATGGCACACAAGCAAGTGTTTCAATATTGTTGATAGTAGTTGGACGTCCCCATAATCCTTTTTGAGCAGGGAAGGGAGGTTTAACTCTTGGATATCCACGTTTTCCTTCCAAAGATTCAAGCATGGAAGTTTCTTCACCACAGATGTAAGCTCCTGCTCCGCCTGTAACATGAAATTCTACATCAAATCCGGAATCAAGTATATTCTTTCCGATAAAGCCTTTATCGTAAGCATCTTTAAGAGCTTTCTCCATCATCTTTATCCAGGAGTAATACTCTCCACGGATATAAACATAAATGGCGGAACACTGCATTGCATAAGCTGCAATCAAAGCACCTTCTATAAAAAGATGTGGGTTGTATTCAAAGATCTTTCGGTCTTTAAAAGTACCCGGCTCTGATTCGTCACCATTACAAGCTAAATATCTAGGTCCGCCGTCAGGTTTCGGCATAAATGACCATTTTAAACCTGCATTAAATCCTGCACCACCACGTCCGCGAATGTTGGCGGCTTTAACTTCATTAACAACTTTTTCAGGATCCCAATCGTTAGATAAAACCTTTTTCAGAGAATCATAACCACCATTAGCGGTGTAAACATCGATCTCATGAAGGTTAGGGATATCAGGAATAATTACCGGAGTATATGATTTCCAATCGAATGACATTTCTTAACTCCTTTCCGTGTGTTGTGGCATACCAACCGATTCAAATTCAGGCATTTTATCTGCTTTCAAGCTTTCAATAACTTGATCAAGCTTTTCTTCTGTAAGATTGTTTACATACACATCGTTTGTGATCTGCATCATTGGTGCATATCCGCATGCTCCTAAACATTCCACAGACTGGATACTAAACATTCCATCTTTGGTAGTTTCACCAGCTTTAATACCAAGTTTTTTCTCCAAATGATGAAGCATATCATATCCGCCACAAAGTTGGCAACTTGTTGTAGTGCATACATCGAGTACATACTTTCCCATTTTCTCTTTGTAATACTGAGTGTAGAAAGTTGCAACGCCGTGTACGTGGGAAACGGGGAGGTCTAAAGTTTCAGCAACCAAATGCTGTACTTCAGGCTCCACATGTCCAAATCTTCGTTGAGCAACCCAAAGAGTAGGTAAAGTAGCCGGCATTACTTCCGGGAACTTAGCTTTGATAGTCTCAATCTCTTTTAAATCTTCCGGGGTGAATTCGTAGTTATTCGCCATTATTTATCTGCTTCTCCCATTACAGGGTCAACTCCACCAATCACAACTACGGTATCAGCAACCATCTCACCATCGAGGATGTTTTCCAGTACCTGCAGGTTTCGGAATGAAGGAGTATTAATTTTAATTCTCCAGGGATGTCCGGTTCCGTCACTTTGAATGTAATATCCAAGCTCGCCTTTAGGAGACTCTACAGCATGGTAGCATTCTGCACCGGCCGGCGGACATATTCCTGTATCGGTCATCATAAAATCGTGAATCATACCTTCCATTGAATAATAAACTTCATCTTTTGAAGGGTAGGCATGCTTAGCATTGTTAGATCTGATAGGACCTTTTGGCATCTTATCTAAACACTGCTGAATAATTCTGATACTTTCTTTCATTTCTTCCATACGCACGAAATATCTGGCAAGGTTATCACCTTCTAGACGAGTAGGAACTTCAAACTCTACTTCGTCATATTTCGAATACGGAGTAATAATTCGTTGATCAACAGCAAAACCGGAAGCTCTCAAAACAGGTCCTGTTGCTCCAATGTCCAGAGCTTTATCAGTTTCAAGAACACCAACATTCTCATTTCTGTCGATGAAAATTCTGTTTCGGTCTAGAAGTCCATGCCAGTCTTTAAGTTCTTGCGGGAACTTGGTGATGAACTCTTTTATAATTGCGGTAGCCTCACTGGTCAAATCATTAGCAACACCACCAATTCGTGAGTGAGAAACGGTAAATCTGTGTCCTGCAATCTGATCCATAATGTCATAGATCTTTTCACGCTCACGGAATGTCCAAATAAAGAAAGAAATTGCTCCGGCATCCATAACCATTGTTCCCAACCAAAGAAGGTGAGAAGAGATTCTAGCCAATTCACAACCGATCATTCTTATATATTGAGCACGGTCAGGAACTTCAACACTCGCAATTTTTTCGACAGCCAAACAAAGCGCAACATTATTGCTGTAAGGAGAAAGATAATCCATACGATCTGTGTATGGCATAAACTCCTGATACGTTTTGTTCTCAGCAATTTTTTCAACGCCTCTGTGCAGATACCCAATATCGAGTTTTGTTTTCTCGATGGTTTCTCCACGTAATTGAAGAACTAAACGAAGAACTCCGTGAGTTGCCGGATGCTGAGGACCCATATTCAGGATCATCTTGGCATTTAATGGATCATCGATATCAACATCTTCGATAGTAGTATGTTTGTCTTCAAGACTTTTATAGATACTACGCTGATGTTTTACCTGAAACTGAGGGTTTACTCTACTGTTAATGTCTGTTACTTTCATATGCCTTACTCCGTATCTGGTGTTGTGTTCGGCAATTCAATGGATCCCGGAATACCTAAAAGAGGAAATTCTTTTCTCATCGGGAAGTATTCAAAATCTTCAGGCATAAATATTCTTCTGAGGTCAGGATGGTTTTCAAAACGTACTCCGAACATATCGTAAACTTCGCGTTCGTTCCAACCTGCAGCCTTCCAAACCGAAGAAACTGATTCTAATGTTGGATTTTCTTCTTCTACACGAACTTTAATAAAGACTCTGGTTTGTGTACGAAGGTTCATAAGGTTATAAACAACTTCAAAACGCTCGTCAGAAGTGTAGCGATCGTTGCCAAAAACATCGCAAAGAAAAACAAAATGCTGCTTCTCTTTAAGATATTTTGAGATTTCAAGAATTGAATCAGCTTCAACTCGTACAAAAGTGTCTCCGCTACTTTGATAGACTTCAATCAGCTTATCAGAAAAGTTTTCTGTAAGTCCATCTACCAGAGTTTGTAAAGTGTCATTTAATTCTAAGCTCATAGACTAGGTATCCAAAAGAACAGAATGTTCTGTTTTAATTTTGTCTTGAATTTTCATTAGTGCGTGTATTACTGCATCAGGCCTAGGTGGACAACCGGATACATATGCATCAACAGGAAGGAAATTATCTACTCCCTGAACAACACCGTAGCATCTGTGCATCCCACCTGTAGAAGCACAAGCTCCCATAGCGATACACCATTTCGGATCGGGCATTTGATCCCATATTCTTCTGATTGCGTGCGACATTTTATATGTAGTCCAACCTGCAACGATCATTACATCACTTTGACGAGGGGAGAAGCGAAATACTTCTGACCCAAATCGAGATACATCATACTTAGGTCCTGCAAATGCCATCATCTCAATAGCGCAACAAGCTAAACCCATTGGCATTGGCCATGCTGCATTTGCGCGTCCCCAATTTATTAATTTGTCTAAGCGGGTGGTTAAATAACCTTCACCAAGTGCGGATTCAATTCCCATTATAAACTCTAAATTTTATTTGTTTTAAGATCCCAGTCTAAAGTTCCTTTTTTCAAAGTATATAAAAGACCGATCAGAAGTATAGTTATAAATACCATCATCGAAATGAACGTTCCAAGCCCTAAATCCAGATATTTTACTGCCCACGGGTAAATAAATACAACTTCCAGATCGAACACGATAAACTCCATTGCAACCAGATAAAAACTGATCGAATATCTTTCACGTGCTTCACCGACCGGATCCATTCCACTTTCATATGGATTCAATTTGTGCTTGTTTGGGCGGTATGGGCCAAGTATTCTTGACAGAGTCATTAATAGAAGAGCCAAAACAATGGCGATACCTGCAAGAATTAAAATAGGAAAATAACTGTCGAGCATAGAATTATTAAGTCACAATTTATGAGCTAAAAGTTAGCCTCAATGTTTGGCAATGTCAATGAAATCGGGCGTGAATATAGGCTTAAATTTACTTTTTATGAGAAGGAATTTTTATTAAGAATAATTCTAAATAAAATGAACGCGAAAGGTATTCAATTCAGTTTAACACTTACATAAAAAACCGTACATTTATAGAAAAGTTTCACAAAGGTTATCGTTTGAAGAAAATAAAGATGGAAATTTTAGGATTATCAACAAGCCCGAGTAGTGGAGGGGCGTATGCATTGATCCTATCTGAAGTAAAAGGTAATCGTAGGCTTCCTATCATTATAGGTTCATTTGAGGCTCAGGCTATTGCTTTGGAGCTAGAGAATATAAAACCACCCAGGCCAATGACTCATGATCTTTTAAAGAATTTGATTCTCAGTTTCAATTCTGAGATCAAATATATTTATGTAAATGAGTTGTCGGAAGGAACATTTTATGCGCAGGTTGTTATGGACAGGGATGGTGAAACTGTAGAATTAGATGCGCGACCAAGTGATGCAATAGCGCTTGCAGTAAGATTTGGTTGTGAGATATTTGTTGCTGACAGTGTTTTGAAAGAGGCTGGAATTTCAACTGAGCCTGAATCAACCACACTGGAAGAAGCTTTAAATGTAGAAATTGAAGAGCCTGTAAAGAAAAGTCTATCCAGACTTGAAGAGCTGAACAAAGCACTGAAAGAAGCAATTGAAGCTGAGAATTACGAGAAAGCTGCAAAAATCAGAGATACTATTCAAAAACTTAAGGCCAATTAGTGACTAAAGAAACTTACTCTTTCGATAAGCTTCCATTTTCGAAATTATTTAAAACCTACGTATCGAATTTTGCAGATCTCGACGATTTCTATTCTGTAAATCCTTTTTCGGATTCTGAGATCGCTGTAAAAGCCAAAAGAATAAAAAAGAAGGAATCTCACAAAAAGTTCTTAAAAGCACTCAAAGGTTTTCATTCTGAATTAGGTGTTGAACAAAAAGCGCAAGTAGAAAAACTGGCTGATTCTGATTCTTTGGCTATTGTAACAGGACAACAGTTAGGAATTTACGGTGGTCCGGTATTTACCATTTATAAAACCATTTCTACTATTTTGTTGGCAAAAGAATGGGAAAAGAAATTAGCACGACCTGTGGTTCCGGTTTTCTGGCTGGCAGATGAAGATCACGACTTTGATGAAATAGCCTGGTTTGGCATTCCCGGAAATGAAGAGTTTAAAAAGGTTGAGTATAAAGACCAATCGAATGGTAAGCTAGTATCTGATATTACAATAAATGATAGTATTGAAGAATTAAAGAATTCGATCAAGTCTGAAATGTTTGATACTGATTTTTCTGAGAAACTTTGGAATCTGTTTGACAAATGTTTCAAAAGTGGAGTGACATTCAGAAAAGCTTTTGCTTTGATGATGGATGAATTATTTGGCAAGCATGGCTTATTAATAGTGGGAAGCAATTTTGAACCAATAAAGAGAATAGTCGCTGATACCTTTAAAAAATCTGTTACTAATACTGATGATATCAATAAGTCGCTTGAAGAACAATCGGACAAGCTGGAAGCTAATTTTCATCGTCAGGTAGTACTTGGAGATTCTAATCTATTCTATATAGATGAAGATGAGCAAAGATTAAAACTAGATCGTGAAGAAGGTAAATGGAATGCCGGAGATAATAGTTGGTCGGAGCAGGAATTATTGGAACTAATAGAACGGGAACCTGAGAACTTTTCTCCTAATGTATTTCTGAGACCTGTGATCCAAGATCAGCTTTTGCCAACTTTAGGATATGTGGCAGGGCCCGGAGAAGTAGCTTATTATGGTCAAATGAAAGAACTTTATCCTCATTTTGATCTTGAGATACCCGTAATTTTCCCACGTTTCAGTGCTACATTAATAGAATCCGGAATAGATCGCGTTTTAGATAAAATTCCTTTTGAGTTTCACAGATACGGTGAAAGAATTGAAGACCTGGAAAAGGAATATGTGAAAATTTCTGAATCAACCGATGTTGAAGCTTTATTCAAATCTTGGAAAGACAGTATTCAGTCTGCTTCAAAAGATCCAAAAGATGTAATTAAGGACATTGATGGTTCTTTAGATGGGTTGGTAGGGAAGACCGTTTCAGGTTTTGAAACAGAACTGGATAAATTAAAAGGAAGGGTTTACAGATCTATTAAACAGCAGGAAGAAACACAGCTTCAACGCATAAGAAAAATTAAAGCTCAGCTCTATCCGGATAATGGATTGCAGGAGCGGATGGTTTCATTTATGTATTTCATGAACAAATATGGGGTGGATGTTTGGGATAACCTGTTGGCAGATCTTGAAAATGAGCCACTTCAATTAGACTCTCATCATTTGATAAGATTATAATGTCTGTCTCTGATCAAAAATCAGAATTAAGAGCTCGAATGTTAAAGCTCAGGAAGTCTATTGATGAAGAAGATTGGGAAACCCGATCTGAGACTATAATTAATGAGCTAAAAAAAATCCCGGAGTTTATTGCCTCAGATGTAATTCACTGTTTTGTTTCAATGAATGACCGTAAAGAGGTTAACACTCATTCCTTATTGAATGATCTGATTTCATCCGGAAAGAAAGTCATTGTACCCGTTACAGATTTTGAAACCGGAGAATTGAAACACTCTGAATTGAAATCTTTTCAAGATCTGAAGGAGAATAAATGGGGAGTGCTGGAACCGGATGAGATTCATCCTCCAACAAAAGAAATGGATATGATCCTGGTTCCTTTATTAGTTGTTGATAAAGATTTTAACAGGCTTGGCTATGGGAAAGGATTTTACGATCGCTTCTTAAAGAAAGAAAATGCAGTTAAAGTAGGGCTGCTATTTGATGACTTTCTTATTGATCAAATTCCCGTTGAGAACTTTGATGAGAAGCTTGATATTTTAATTACCGAAAAAATGATTTTAAGACGCAACAATAGAGATTTGGGTTCGTAGTAGCGCACAGGAGAAAAAATTATGGCAGAACAGACACGACAAAAAACAGGATCTAAAACAGGCTCAGCTACACTAGAGTTTGAAGACTTTGAATTGCAATCCGCAATGCAGGATTTTTTAAAAGAAGAACCTAAAGAAGAAGGCAAAGGCGTTTGGAACTTTTCAACCTTTGCCGGACTTGGTATGCTTTTTATCGCATTCACTTTTTTGCTTCAATTAATAGGTTTTCCTATGGGGCAAGGACTCGCAGGTTTTTCTCAGGATGCAATTAGCGCTTTGCCTATTATTGGTGGAATTCTTGTGACTTTAGTTGGTTTTGGTTTCTTAGTTGGTGACAGAAAAAAAGAAAAAAGAGCTAAAAAAGAATCTCGCAGGAAACGAAAAGCTCAAAGTAAAAAGAATATATATTCAAACGATATTCATGGTGCTGAAGAATTTACAAGTACACTGAATAATGATCTGGATTCTTCCAAAAAATCTTCAAGATCCGGCGACTACAGCTATGATAATTTTGGTTATCGTCATGCCAAAAGGTTGATGAAATCCAGAACAAATAAAAAGATAGCAGGAGTTTGTGGAGGTTTAGCTAAGTATTTTGGATTAAGCTCTACGGTAGTTAGGTTTATTTTTGGAGCAGTTTTTATCATGGGATGGGGAACCAGTTTACTAATTTACATCGGTCTTGCTTTAGCCATGCCAAAAGAGCCCATCGAAATGATGGATGACTTTGATTTTTGATCACTGAATTTGCTGATCTAGATTTATTTCAATTTCAAGTATAGGCTTTCATACAAATAAATATTTTTTTCAATCCTGTCTGCAATTCTTCTTAGATTCACTATATGCTAATTACATTTGAAGGAATTGACGGAAGCGGGAAATCGACTCAGATTTCTCTTTTAAAAGATCACCTCTCTGAATCCGGGAAAGAAGTAAAGGTACTTCGTGAACCGGGAGGGACTGATATTTCTGAACTGATCAGAGGGATGTTGTTGAACCCTGAAATTGATATCGATCCGGTTACAGAATTGTTACTTTTTTCTTCGGCTAGATCTCAGTTAATTGCGGAAAAAGTAAAACCACTTTTGGCCGATGGCGTTGTTGTGATTCTGGATCGGTTTTATGATTCTACAACAGCTTATCAAGGTTACGGTAGAAAGAGTATTCCTATTGATCAGGTACATCAAATCAATAAGATCGCTTCACATGAAATAGCTCCTGACGTAACGTTTTATCTTCGACTGAGTTTGGAAGAATCAGCCAAAAGAACTGCACATATGCAGAAAGACAGAATGGAGCAATCAGGTATTGAATTCTTTGAGAATGTGATTAAAGGATTCGACGAACTCTCTAAATCAGAAGAAAGATTTGTGACTATTGATGCTTCAAAAAATGTTGATGAGGTTCATGATCTGATCCTGTCTAATCTTTCTTTATAGCAATACCTTTCAAATTTGGTTTAAGCCAATAGAAGAGAGAAGGAAGTACAACCAGATCAGCTATCACAGCAAAAAATATTGTTGAAGAGATCAATATCCCCATTAAGGTTGTGGAAGTAAACTCACTGGTTATTAAAGTTCCGAATCCCAGTAAAAGAATCATGCTGGTAATAATAATGGCGCGACCTGTTTTTTGAGTAGTAATTTCCAAAGCATCCTGAAAGCTTAAACCTCGTTTTAACTCGATCCTGAACCGTGCTAAATAGTGAATGGTATCATCCACGGCTATTCCAAAAGCGATAGTAAATATTACAGCTGTAGAAGGTTTTATATCCACCCCCAAATAACCCATTATTCCTGCAATTAAAACCAGAGGCATAATATTGGGGATCAAAGAGATGATCACCATTTTCAGATCTTTGAACAGAAAAGCCATCAATATTGAAATACAAATAAAAGCCAAACCGATACTGGAAGCGAGGGAATAAACCATTTTACCAACCAGATTTGCACTTAAAACGGTTGAGCCGGTAACTGTTATTTCTTCATTATTAAAGTTCTGAGTCAGATATACGTCAATAGAATCTCTGATCTCGTTGATACGTTTCGAACCAGCATCTTCAGTTTGAGCACCAATTCTTAGTTTTTGGTAATCGAAATCTGTTACGTTTTGTAAGATGTCATTATCAGTTATTTCCAATAAAAGTAAATACTGTGCAATTAGATTTTGATCAAGAGGTAGGGGAAATTGAGATGCTTGTTCGGGAGACATCACCTGATGTAATTCTTTTAAAAGAGTACTGAAAGAAGTAGCACGTTTTATTTCTGGATAAGAAAGGAGGTGTGTTTGCAGATTTTCTATTTTTTTTATCAACTCAGGATTGGTGATTCCTTCAGGCTCTTTCGTATCAATAACGAATTCTAACGGGAATGCCGGGGCCAGATTTTCAGAGAAAAAGTTACTGTCTTTAATCAGCTCAGAATCTCTGCTCACATCATCAAAAACGCGACCGTTTACCTCAAGTTGATAGATGCCGATCCCAACAACAAAACAGATCAGCAAAGAACTCAAAGAAATTGCCTTATAATGCCTTCTGTTAAATGCGGAAACCTTTAACAGTTTATCTCCAATCCATGGATACAGTTTTCCACCTGTTTCACGAAAGACTTTTTTAATATTCGTGATCCTCAGAATTGCCGGAAGGAATAGAATGGTAATGGTATATGCAATCAGTACACCTACGGCTGTGTAGATCCCGAAGCGTTTCATTGGAACTACAGAACTGGTTAATAGAGTGCCAAATCCTATGGCTGTGGTTATACTGGTAAGAAAAGTAGCGCTACCAAGTGTAAGTAGCATTTCGATAATTGCTTTTCTTTTTTTGAGTCCGTTCTGGACAGCATCATCAAACTTGGAGATCATATGTATAGAATCTGCAACCCCAACGCAGAGGAGAATAGGAGCGATGGTACTGCTCATGATTTCCAGATACCCACCGCTGAGAGTTATAACTGCAACCGTAAAGAGTACTGTAAACCATACAATAAACATAGGAATCAGAACTCCGGATATGCTTCGGTATAAATACCACAACAGTAAAATGATCAGAACAGAAGAAAAGGAGATATAGAATATGACTTCCTCGTTTAGAATATTCACATATTGATTTCTGAAAAAAGGAATACCTGTGATCTTGAAATCTTTGGAAGGATAGTTACTTAAAGTTGACTGCAATCGGTCAATGATATCATTTCGCGTTTCATAAGTATTATTTTCCTCATCTATCTCAAGAAAAAAAGCAGTCGTATTACCTGACTTATCAATTAAGAATCCTTCTGTAAAAGAATCAGAAGTAATTCTGTCTTTGATGGTATTCAAGTCGGATTGTAAAGAATCAACGTTAAGGAAGGGATCAAATTTAAGCGTACCATTCAGATTGACCATTTCTTCAGCCGACCAAATGCTTTGAACATCAGTTACATTAGGTATGGTTTTCAGAGTATCTGTAATTGCTTTCAGTTCCAGAAGGGTTGAAATTGTAAAAAGAGAATCTGACTTAAAACCCACCATGATAACATTGTCATCCCGGCCAAACTCGCCTTCCAACAAACGATATGACTGAACAGTGGGATCAGTTTTCGGATAAAAGTTTTCCAGGTCGAAATCAGTTCTGATCTTTGAAGCCGGGAAGATCGCAGCTAGAACCAGTAGAAATATAAAGAAAGTAACCAAGCGGGGATTCTTGATCACAAAGTCAGCGAATTTATGCATTTAATCGGTGCAAAAGTAAGATGATAAGTTTGTTCATGAGACAAACTGAAATTATCTGAAAGAAATTCCAATCAAAGCAATCCATGTGCAAATGCTATACGTACTGTAAAGTGAAATTAATCATAAACCATAACAAACAATCACAATGAATTTCAAAAAAATAACATACTCGCTTTTGAGCTTAGTTTTAATCGGCTCAATAATTGTATTTGCAGCGGATCATATTGATGCCCCTGCGGTAACTGATACCAAAGCTGATATAACTGACTTTTACGCCTTTCAGGGATCATCAACCAGCAACCTTGTATTTGTTGCAAATGTACAGGGGTTACTTTCTCCTTCAGCAACAGCAAATGCGGAGTTTAGTGAAAACACAATGATCCAATTCAATATTGACAATACAGGAGATAATATAGAGGATCTGGTAATACAGGTAATTTTTGCGGATGGTAAAGCTTACGCATACGGACCTGTTGCTCCATCTGAAAAAGGTTTAACCAGTGGAGTTGAGTTTAACGCTAATTTAAGTGCAGAAGTTGAAATCACACCTTATGGTCAATCTGCAATTGTAGGAACAAATAATGGAATTAAATTATTTGCTGGTCCAAGAGATGATCCTTTCTTCATGGATTTTGCACAGTACGGTGAGATTATAGCAGGAAATGCAACAAGCTTTAATGATCCCGGTTCAGATACTTTTGCCGGAACAAATGTCTTGAGTGTAGTAGTTGAAGTTCCTAAAACAACTTTGGGAAATGCTGAGACTATTAATACTTGGGTACAATCAAAAAACCGCGTTAACTAAGACGAACTAATTATATCAAGAATTTTAAAATTATATTCAAAATGAAACTTTCAAAATTATTTACACTTTTATTGGTTGCAGGCTTAGTTTTTACAGGCTGTAGCAACGACGATGACGGTCCATCAACTCCTATTGATGAGGATGCTCGTTTTACAACAGCAGATCAAATGGGACGCCCGGCAGTAAACACAGTATTTATCTCTTCATCAAGTAAGAATAGCTTTAATACTACACTTCCATCAAATCAAAGCGCAGCTTTCAGAACAGAGATGGAAACAAACCTATCTGGTTTAAGTCCGGCATATGCTAATGAGTCTGATGCCAACGCATTAGGTCAAAACAGAGATGCTTTTATAGATCTATTAGCAACGGATGTACTTAACGTGAGTCTTACAGGTAAAACAACCTTCTTTGACGGAATGAATGTATTAACAGGTAGAGCACTTGCAGATGATGTGATCAGTACGGAATTACTACTAATTTTTGGTGGTGAGGATGGTACTGAAAATCCGGGACTATCTGATGATAATGTAGATGCTAACGATAAAATGTTCTTAGCAACATTTCCATACTTAGCCGCACCGTTCTAAACAGAACAAAATCTTATTAAGAACCCCTATTCAGGGGTTCTTTTTTTATCTAAATTTTAAAAAGCGTTGATTATGTTTAAGCGAATTTTATTCGGGATTCTATTAGTATGGACAGCAATTAGTTGTAATAAGAATCAGGAAGTAATTGTAAATAAAGAAGATGTAAGATCATTTATAAGTGAAAAGCATTTTATTCAGAAAAGTGGCATTGAAAAAGTAAATGAGGACATAGCGTTTTGGACTTCAAAACTGGAAGAAAATGACACACCGGTTTATAAAGTTAAACTTGCTTCAGTGTATCAGGCAAAATTTGGAATCACAAAAGATGTAAGCTATCTGGCAAAAGCTGAGGAGCTTCTTACAGAATCAAATAAATTCTATAAAGAGCAAAATGCCGGTGTTCTACAAGCATTAGCTCAATTATCAATCACCAAACATGATTTCAGAAGTGCTATAGATTATGCTGAAAAAGCACTTTTGATTGGTGAAGATAAATTACTCAGTCATATGATCATTTATGATGCGAGCATGGAAACCGGAGATTTTGAACATGCCAGCTATATTCTGAAAAATGAGATTACTAATAAATCTTCCTTTAATTATCTGATCAGGAAATCACAATTTGAAGACTATTCAGGAAACGCATCAGAATCTATAAGTGCTCTTGAAAAGGGTGCAGAACGTATCGATTACAGCGAGTCACTTTCATCATGGGCTCACAGTAATTTAGGCGATCGTCTGGGACATGAAGGAAATGTTCCTAAGTCTTACAAAATGTTTCTTAATGTATTGAAAAAGAATAGATCAGGTGCTTCATATCTGCATTCTTTAAAAGGTATTGCTTATATCGCTTATGCACATGATGGTGATACAAAGTTCGCCAAAGAAATTCTGGATTTTATACATAGTAATCAGGAATCACCTGATGCATTACTGATGTATGCTGAAATTGCCGAATATGAAGGTAATAATACTCTTAAAAAGGAATATTTGAACGAATTTTATACCAAAGCTTCTGATTCGAAGTATTATGGAATGTATGATGCTGAATTGATTCAATTAGCTGCCACGGAATTCGGTGATTTTGAAGTAGCTGAAGCTCTGATCCAAAAAGAATTAGAAAACAGACCCAGTCCAATAACCTATGACCTTAAAGCCTGGGTAATGTTTCATAAAGGCGAGATTGAAGAAGCCAGATCTATCTTAGAAGATAAAGTACTTGGTAAAACCTACGAGCCCGTACCTGCTTATCATGCCGGAATCATTTTGAAAGAAGCAGGTGAAACAGATAAAGCAAACAAGCTTCTTGAATACGCAAAAGAAGCAAGTTTTGAGCTAGGACCGGTTAATTTAAAGGATATTAATTCAAAACTTTAATATGAATTATAACTGATATTTTTTTGGGATCATAAAGTGTTATAATGACGAATTCTTTAATTAAAATTGTCGAGCTTTATGATAAACCCAAAAAGATATTTATTACTTATAATCGTTTCCTTTTTTATCGGATGTTTAAAAAATGAACAAAAAGAGATATTTCAGGAAACCAATAGAGTAGAATGGTCTAAAATCGAAAATATTGATTTAGAGGATCTCAATAATGATTTGGAACCGGGGAAGCTTACTGTCGATCTTGGGGTATATTATCCTTCAAATCTTGATGAAAACTTCGGTAAAGTACCTCTCAACAATATATTAGAGAGCATCAAAGCTGCCAAAGAAATTTATGCTCCTACAGGTGTTCAAATCAATTTGCTTTGGGTTAAAACAGGCAAAATCAATCCGACATATTTATCCCTTCAGTCAAATACTTTACCAGGTATTCCAAATACTGAATACACTAATATGTACGAACACTCACAAAGGCACCCATCTAAATTAACTGAAAAAGCAAAAGATGCTTTCGAATCAATAATAGAAGCAGATCCTGATAATGACAGAACTATATATTTGACGGTTATTCAGGATGTATTTTATCCTTTTATGGAAGTCTCTGAAGGGAGGAATTGGGTGATAAAATCTGTAAGAACGGGCGGGCTCTCATTTCCACCTTATACCTATCATTCCAACATACCAAAAAGAATAAGAGGAATTATTACTATTTCAAATTTGGAAAGAGAAGACAGGTTGAGAGGAACCGTTGCTCATGAGCTGGGTCATAAGTTAATTAATGTAAGTCATGAATATAAAGATACAGATCCCGGCCATGAAGTTTATCAGGATGGTGGACTGATGTTGTATGGTGATGGAGAAGATATACCTTCAGGAGAAGAAGGGAGGTGGCATTTGGAAAGACTTAAGCTCTCTCCATTTCTTTATATGTTAAACAGTGATGGTTCAAAAAAATGGAATCCTGATTTTATTGAAGGCGGTCATTATTATGATCCGATATATGGAAATAAAGTTGTAAACTTTGATAGCGAACCACCCATAGATCCTGATTGGTAGATTTCAAAAATTAAATATTCTGTAAATTCAGAAAAATGCAGTCAGTTTGATATACTCAAAAGAACTGGCTGCATAATTTTTAAAATTGAAATGTCCGTAGAAGTTTTCGCTTTGTTTGCCTCCAAATAAGTGAAAGCCCAGCGCTGTTTTAAGTCCATCTTTTATATCGTACTGTGCTTCGGGATTTATCCAAAAATCACTTCCTACATAATTGAATCGCCCAAATCCTGACAGTAAAAGATTATTTCTTAGAAATGATTTCCGAAGGCTTAGAGTGGAATAAAAGAAACTCTCTTCCTGAAGTATCAACTCATCATAGTTGAATATATATTCATAGATGAATTGAGATTCGATATCCAGACCTGATATGCTCGTTTTAACTCCGATCATATTAATGAGCCAAGGCTTTTCGAACAAAAAACCATCATCATTTTGACTAAAAATTAAAATTAATTGCTGTGCCTGAACCTCGTTCAAGCTGTTGAGGTCTGTAGAAGTAGCGAGCTCGGGCAGATAATCGAAATACTTTTTAAAATGAAAAGCAGATTCAGATTTAAGGATCAGATTATCATTTACTATATAATTCCCGGAATATCCTACAATCGGAGATTTTAAATAGGTCTTTGTCAATTCTATTGCTGGCTCTGCGGCTAATAATGGACCGGTAAAAACCAAATCCTTTTCATAAGATGGGTTTCCTTCTGTCCACCACATTGCAGTTAGATCTAAATCCCATTTTAAACTGCTCCGAATTCCCCATTTTATCATTCCCTGAAAAGAGCTGAATGAGTTTTCAGTTAATGAATCCGCATAGGTTACGTTTGTACTTTTTTCCAGCTCTGTAAAAGGAAACCATCTGGAACCCGGTTTAGCCAGCGTATTGGATTGAAAAACAGGTGTGGCCACGAATTCTAAAAAATTATTCCCATAGTATCTGGTATATTTTACGGCCGGTATTCCTCCTTTAAGATCTTCTACTGAAAGTGTTAAAAACTCACTCACATCTACAGGGGAAATTATATCGGTTATAAATGTTCCGTTTGTCCTTCCTTGACTGATCACCTGTTTTCCAATCCGGAGATCACTATTCTTAAAAAACATATCTATGTATCCTTCAGAAAAGTCATACGCATAATCATTCGCAGATTGGGAATAGGTATTCAATATTTCATTCGAAATAAACACAGTTCCGTAATTAGTATAGAACGAAATATCCAATCCAAGTCTGTTTCTTCCAACCAGATATTCGTTCGGAGGGCTTGTTATTACAGCATTATAGTTTCTAAGAAATCCGCTAACATCTTGAGAATAGATAAGCTTAGGGGCGAAATTAATACAGAAAACCAGAATCAAGAAAAATAGTGGACGCCCGATTTGACTTATAGTCATAAAAAGAAGTAATTAAAAGTTTATTTATATCGTGATTGTTATTGAGGCTTAACCAATTTATCCGTATTTTTAGTTCATTATGGTTAAATCCTATCTGTATCCGTGAAAGTCGGTTCATCATCAAGATTTTAATCTCAAAACGAACACAATACTAAGAAATCTATTATGGCGCACGAAAGAATCGAAATTGATTTACCTCTTGCCAAAGCGTATGAGTTATTAAGTAATCCAGTTGAATTTCCTAAGTTTTTGGAGCGTATCGACGTTGTTAATCGAATAAATTCACAAACATTCGAATATAACACTAAGATCGGTAACGAAGAATTTAAGTGGACAACTAACTTAATTGACAATCTTCGCAACACAAGATTTGCTTGGATCACCATCAACGGTAACCTAAACCAAACTGGCACAATCCGCTTTACTCCATTAGATAATGGCGAGCGCACACGTGTTGAGTTTTCTTTAGACTATCGTACATTTTTTGGCGAGCCTAGTGAAGAAGTTGCTAAATTTATTGAAGAGTCAGCCGCTCAATTGGCAAAAGATTTAGAAACGTTTAAGAAACTTGCTGAATCTGGTACATTCAAAGAGACTGAATTAAAACCAGCTGAAGAAACTGAAGAAGTAACAGCATAGTTACTCTAAAATTATTTAGTATTTTAATGCGCACCCTATCAGGTGCGCATTTTTTTTGTCCATAATCCAAGCCAGATAATTTTGAAATTTTCAGAGTTTATAGAATCCGAAAAAAGTCAGCTTTCCCATTATTTGCTTATAGGAAATCCTGTAATGCACAGTTTATCTCCCGCGATGCATAACTTTGCTTTAAAGCATAACAAAATAGGTGGGGAGTACATATCGGTTTCAGTTTCTTCCAGAGATGTGAACATGGTTCTGGCACATTGCACCAACGACTCGTTCCTGGGAGCAAATATCACTATTCCGCATAAAGAATTATTTCTAGATATGGTGGATGAATTAACCGATGAAGCAAAGGAGATCGGAGCCATCAATACTTTGGTAAAGCAGGAAGGAAAACTGATCGGACATAATACCGATGCATATGGCTTCATAAAGCCAATAGAGAATTATATAGATGATCTGCACGGGGAAAGAGTGATCATTTTTGGATCAGGTGGCGCGACAAAAGCGATTGTTTTTGCTCTTCAGGATCTTGGAGTTGAGCAGATCGTATTGGTATCGAGAAGACCGGAAATGTATGAGAGCAATGGCTCTGAAAATATTATTCGTTGTAGCTATGACAACTGGATCGCTTATGCAGATGATGCTGCCATGATAGTGAATGCCACTCCACTGGGAATGACACCGAACACAGAAAGTTCACCGGTACCGGATCAGGACATTGAAATTCTGAATGAAAAGATCTGTTATGACATTGTATATAATCCCAGACAAACGAAATTCCTGAAACAGACCATACAAGCAGGTGGAACACCCATTGGTGGTTTGGATATGCTGATATATCAGGGAGCTAAATCGTTTAATTTGTGGACGGGATTTGAATTCCCAATTGAGAAAATTAAATCAAAGTTAGATGAAGTCTTACCAGCCTGATTTTATAAAACCATCCGTATTTGATTCTGAAGCTATTTCTTCCTGGTTCACAAAGCGGGGAGAGTCTGTTCAGGACAATTTTAAGATCAGAGGCTTAAATCTTGGATTTAATACAGAAGAATATGAAGAAATAGTAAAAGGAAACAGAAATTTTTTAGCCAATTCTATTTCTGCTCCGATTTCTGATATCGCTTTTGCAGATCAGGTTCATGGAAATGAGATCATTGAAGTACAAAAAGGCGGTATCTATGAAAACATTGATGGTTTTATAACTACAGAAAAAGGGTTGGCTCTGGCCATTCAGGTTGCAGATTGTGCTGCGGTATTATTTGGCGATTCAAAAGCAGGAGTTATCAGTGCCGTTCACGCAGGATGGAGAGGAGCCGAAGCTGATATTGTATCCAAAGCTATACAAAAAATGGTGAGCCTGAATGCCGATCCAAAAAATATAAAAGTGTTTATCAGTCCGTGTATCTCTCAAAAGCAATTTGAAGTAGGTGAAGAAGTAGCTGGAAAATTCCCGGATGAATTTGTAGACCGAAAAAGCTATTCAAAGCCACATATTGATATCAAAAAATTCATAGAGTTTCAGCTTTTGAGTGCAGGCATACTTGAAGAGAATATTGAAATCCATGGAAGTTGTACATTTTCGGAGTCTGATTATTATTCTTACAGAAGAGACGGAAACAGATCCGGACGAATGATGGGTATCATAAAACTCAATGAAACGGTTTGAGAGTAAGTTATAGTCCCGGGTATTACGCTACTATTCCGAACGAGCACATTTTCCCGATGGGGAAATTCCATGGATTGCATCGCTATTTGCTGGAAAAAGAAATCCTTTCTGATTTTGAGATCATTGAACCCAAAATGATCGATTTCATAAATCTGATGACCGCTCATACATCACGATATGCTTATGGTGTCTGGAACGGAACACTCGATAAAAAAGAAGTGAGAAGAATGGGTTTGCCATGGACAAAAAGTCTGGCCATTCGATCCAGATTAGCTGTTCAGGGAACTTTGAATGCCGGAATTATGGCGCTTCAGGATGGGATTGCAGGAAATCTTGCAGGAGGAACCCATCACGCTATGGCTGATTGGGGAGAAGGATTTTGCGTATTTAACGATGTGGCAGTTGCGATAAAAGTACTGCAGCAATCCATGTGGATAAACAAAGCCTTGGTGATCGATTGTGATGTTCATCAGGGCAATGGAACGGCTGAAATATTCAAAGATGACGACAGTGTTTTTACGTATTCCATTCATGGCGAAAAGAATTATCCGTTCAAAAAGCCTCCATCAAATTTAGACATTGGATTACCGGATAAAACCGGAGACAAAGAATATCACAGAAATCTGATTGAGTCACTGGATTCAGTACTTAGTTCATTTGAACCGGACATCGTTTTTTATTTGGGTGGGATTGACCCGCTGGAAACCGATCATTTTGGGAGATTGTCCTTAACTTTAAAAGGACTTAGAGAACGGGATCGTATTGTGATCGAGATGATCACTCAAAAAGAAATTCCTTTGGTTTTATTACTTTCCGGTGGTTATGCACCCACACTTGAAGAAACGGTAATTGCTCATGCTCAGATGTATGAAGTGGCTAAAGAACTTAAATATTGATTAGTTTAAGGCTCTTTAGAATCTAAATTCTATATTTACTTTTTAATAAAATGACTTTTTTCTTACTTCTTTTAAATCAGGTTATACTCCCTTTAACATTTACAATTTTATTCTTCCACTCAGAAGTAAAAAGCCGTTCCAACTTTATTCTACAATTTCTATTTACAGGCTCTTTTGTTTTATTCGCTTTGGTTGTGGGATCTCAATCATGGACTAGTATTTTTTTGGGATACATCATTGGGATAACATTTCTAGTTGTTTCTATAAAAAAGATTCAAGAGCTCCCGAAAACTTGGGCATTTAAGCTTGGTGATAACTGGAAGCAAATTACATTTGTGATCGTGCAAATTCTATTAACTGTACTATTCCTGCCTTTGAGTATTTATGGAATCTCTGGCTATTTTATTGAAGATGATAAATCAGCAGTAAATCTATCTTACCCCTTAGAAGATGGTCTATACATTGTTGGTCATGGCGGCAGTAATCCTATCATTAATTATCATAATGTAAGTGAAAGCCAGACGTACGCTTTAGATATTTTGAAATTAAACGCCATTGGAATACGGGCATGGGGAATGTATCCGAAACAGTTAGAGCGTTATGCAATTTTTGAGGATAAACTTTACAGTCCTTGTGATGGAAAAGTTCTAAAAGTAGATAGAGGTTATCAGGATATGAATCCACCGGAAAGAGGAGAGGGTCATCCGGCCGGAAACCATGTAGTTATTGAATGCGAAAATGTTAAAGTAACACTGGCTCATATGAAGGAAAACAGTATCGTTGTAGATAGTTTGGATATTGTAGAAGCTGGTGACTTACTGGGCAAGGTTGGTAATTCAGGGAACACATCAGAACCCCACTTACACATTCATGCAGAAAACGATGGTAAAGGAATTCCCATAAAATTTAACGGACGTTTTTTGGTAAGAAATAGCTTGTTTTGGTAATAAAAAGAATCTGTAGTTTTTTTATTTAAGTTTCTAATTAAGCTCATTGTGCTCTATATTTCAGCTCTGAAAATCAAAGACACATCAAGTATTGAATAAACAAAAACTGGCTATTTTAGGGTCTACGGGATCTATCGGGACACAAGTGTTGGAAGTAGTCCGGCAACATCCGGACAAGTTTGAGATTGTGGCGCTCACAGCTAACGGTAACTGGAAGTTGCTGGCTGAACAGATCAATGAATTTGCTCCCGAAGTTGGCTTGATATGTAATGAAGATCACTATTCAGATCTGAAAAAAGCAGTTAATGCCGATTCAAATCTTCTTTCGGGTATTCAGAACCTTGTTGAGATCGCAACTCATGAAAATTGTGATACCGTATTAAACAGTTTGGTCGGTTTCGCGGGATTTGTCCCAACGATCGAAGCCTTGAAAGCCGGAAAGAAAGTAGCACTGGCAAATAAAGAGTCTTTGGTGGTTGGCGGACAGATCATCAGAAATATTCTGGATGAGTATTCCGGCGCATTAGTTCCTGTGGATTCAGAACATAGCGCAATGCTTCAATCTATAGTAGGAGAGAAGCACGAAAACATCGAGAAAATAATTATCACAGCCAGTGGTGGTCCGTTCAGAGATCTGAACAAAGAGCAGATGCAAAATGTAACGTTAGTTCAGGCCTTAGATCATCCAAATTGGGATATGGGCGCTAAAATCACTGTAGATTCTGCGACCATGATGAACAAAGGACTCGAAATCATAGAAGCAAAATGGCTGTTTGATATTCCGGTTTCTAAGATCGAGCCGGTTATTCATCCGCAAAGCATTATTCATTCCATAGTTACTTTTACAGATGGTTCCAGCAAAGCACAACTTGGTCCACCGGATATGAAAGTGCCTATCATTTATGCATTAACTTATCCTGACAGGCTAAAGTTAGAAACGCCGAGAATGGACTGGACTCAGGCACAAGAACTCACCTTTTCGCCCGTTGATTACGGGAAGTTTCCTTGTCTGAAACTCGCAATCGAATCTATAGAAACAGGAGGGGTTGCTCCGGCGGTTTTAAATGCAGCGAACGAAGTAGCAGTTAAACGCTTTTTGGATAAAGAAATTAAGTATATTGACATCCCGAAAATTGTAGAGGAATGTCTTGAAAAAATCGGGTCGGGTTATGAAGTAGACATTGACTCGTTAATTGAAATCAATAAAGAGACGCGCGAGATAGCAGCGCAGATTAAGTAATATGACGTTTATAGAAATTTTATCGACAATAGGCATCTTTATGGGTGCTTTAATGATCCTAGTTTTTATACATGAATTGGGACATTTTTTGGCCGCAAAATTATTTGGAATGCGTGTAGAACGCTTCTCGGTTGGTTTTCCTCCTCGTGTATGGGGATTTAAGAAAGGTGATACCGATTATTGTATCGGAGCCACTCCATTAGGTGGTTATGTGAAAATCTCCGGAATGGTGGATGAAAGCATGGACAACGAATTCCTTGAACAGGAACCTCAGCCATGGGAATACAGAAGTAAACCCGTTTGGCAAAGAATTGTTGTGATTACCGCCGGAGTTATTTTCAATATGATCCTGGCTTTTGTGATCTTTTCAGGGATGATCATGACCAATGGTAAACTGGTTGTACCGGTAGAAAATATTGATGGACTATATGTTCCCGAGGAATCTATTTTGCATGAAATAGGATTTCGAAATAATGATAAAATTATCGGAGTAAATGGGGAAGAAGTTCCTTATTTCAATGATCTGGTTTCTGCTTCTGCCTTAACATCTGAAAATTTAAATTATCAGATTATTCGAAATGGAGAGGAAATCACTATTCCGGTAGCTTCTTCATTTTTAGACAGCATTCAAACGCGGGGCTTTATTGATGGAAACAGTATTGCACCAAGTATCTTTTCTCAAATAGAAAGAGGTTCCCCGGCAGCAGAAGCCGGTCTGGAGGTTGGTGATAAGGTTACTGCAATGAACGGAGAGAAAGTAACAACATGGTTGTCTTTCTTTCATATAGTTGGAAATAATGAAGAAGGAGTTCCGATTGATCTTACTATTGATCGTGGTGGAGAGACGTTATCATTCAGTATAATTCCAAATGAGGATAATAAGATTGGAGTTGGTGGACCTCAGACTTATCAATTTGGAACAAGAATTGAGTATGGAATCTTTGAATCGATTGCAGCTGGTTGGGAAGAAACAGCAGACCAAACGACAGGAATTATACAGGGATTTGCCAGAATGATCAAAGGTGATATTTCCGTACGTCAGAATTTAGGAGGTCCGATTGCCATTGCTGAAATGACCAAACAGGCTACAGATTCCAATGGTTGGATCGGCTTTTGGACGATCACTGCATTACTGAGTATTACACTGGCAATTATGAATATTTTGCCTATTCCTGCTTTAGATGGCGGGCATTTAGTTTTTCTGATCTACGAAGGTATTACCCGAAAAGAACCAACTGAGAAAGTCAGGATCATCGCACAGAATATTGGTTTCTTTGTATTGGTCACACTGATGATCTTCGTAGTATTTAATGATGTTATAAAGCTCTTTTAATTTATGTTTGCAAGGGAAGGCTACTTCACAATGACAGTTGCTGTTTTATTTACAGCAATTGTTTTCACACTTACAGCACTTTATGTTTCACACTGGATCGCTTATCCGATCTACATTGTAGTAGGTGTATGTTGTGGTATTATCATTTATTTTTTTCGAGATCCGGAAAGAGAAACACCTTCTGATGAAAACCTAGTCATTTCTCCTGCAGATGGAGTCGTAGTGCTTGTAAAAGAGTATCAGGAAGATGTGTACATAAAAGATAAAACTACTCAGATCAGTATTTTCCTTTCACCATTGGATGTTCATGTAAATAGAAATCCTATTTCAGGAAAACTGGAATATTTAAAATATCATCCGGGAAAATATTTAATGGCCTGGAACGAACATGCATCTGATCTAAATGAAAGGGCAGATTTCGGTGTTCTTCATCCCTCAGGCACTAAATTCTTTTTTAAGCAAATAACCGGTTTTCTGGCCAGAAGAATTGTATACCATATTAAAGAAGGGGATGAGTTAACAGCTGGCGAACGCTTTGGTATGATGAAATTCGGATCCAGAATGGATGTTATCGTTCCTTCTAATGTAGAGATCAAAGTGAAAGAAGGAGACCGTACGGTAGCCGGAGAATCCATAATCGGAGAAATCAAATCGTGAAGTATCCGATCCAGAAGAAATATGGTTCGTTCCGCGAAAAGAGAAAGCGTATAAAGCAGGAGAAACCACCTGTAAACCGACGCATTGCTGTGCCTAGCTTCTTTACCCTTATGAATCTATTCAGCGGTTTTCTGGCGATCATAAGCATCGCAGACGGAAATCTGTTCTGGGGAGCCTGGTTAATTGCAATTGCCGGAATGTTTGATGTAATGGACGGTTTAATGGCAAGATTGGCAAACGCAACCAGCGATTTCGGAATAGAATTGGATTCGCTCAGTGATATGGTTTCTTTTGGAGTAGCTCCCGGATTTTTGATCTATACGTTCAGCTTAAATGAACTTGGTGTTTTGGGTATGATTATAAGTGCAATTCCCCCTCTATGCGGTGCAGTTCGTTTAGCCAGGTTTAATGTAAATGCGAGACTGTCCCCAACCAATGAGCACTTTATTGGACTCCCGATTCCGGCTCAGGCAATTATGATCGGTTCATTTTTCCTCACTTTCAGAAATGAATTGGATCTATTTACAGGATTTGAACAAGGAATAAATTCTGTTCTGATACCTGTAGTAATTGTGATTTCATTCCTAATGGTAAGTACTATCAAATTTGATAAGATCCCAAGATTTGATCGCCGTTCAATAAGAGAAAACAGAGGAAAACTGGGATTACTTTTATTGTATTTGATTTTGATCGTGACCTTAAAAGAATACGGACTAATGGCTGTGTTCACCATTTTTATCTTTAAAGGACTTATTATCGGAGCAATACATTACTTTGGAGATTACGATGAAGAAGGCGAAGAAGTATTTCAGGATTTTAGCTGACAGATCTGTATTAAGTTAAGATCTCTTTAAAGACTGGATTGGATAATTTCTGTTATCTTTCTGGACGCATCACCACTTCCATAGGGATTATAAGCTAGATCAGAATCCATATCTTTTATTTTTTTGTCCGCTTCTTCTGAAATGAGTGCACAGTCTGAACCCACTAAATTAGTATACCCGCTTTCAATGAGTTCCTGTCGTTCGGTGGTTTTGCGAAGAACCAGAAGTTTTTTGCCTAATGCAGCGGCTTCTTCCTGAATACCGCCTGAATCTGTTAGAACAAGATCAGATCTGTCGAGCATGTGCTGAAAAGTTAAATAATCCATAGGCTCTATAATTTTGAGCCTTTCGTGTCGGAATTCATCTGACCGTAAAATTTCCTGAACTTTTGGATTCGGATGTCCGGGCAAAAGGATAATTCTTGACTGATCTGCTTCAAGAATTTCAACTAATCCTTTCATTATCGAAGTCAAAGGTTTCCCAAGGTTTTCACGGCGATGAGTGGTAACCAAAATAAGCTTCTGAGAAGAATCAATCTCATTCAGGAGATCTGGTTTGGAGGTAGTAAATAAATCAGTTTTTCTGATCTGATGAAGCGCATCAATTACGGTGTTTCCGGTATTATAAACTGAAGATTTTTGAATTCCTTCAGCAATCAAATTGTGAACGGCTATATCTGTGGGTGCAAAATGAATTGAAGCAATCGTACTTATTTGCTTTCTGTTCATTTCTTCAGGAAATGGATTGTAATTATCAAAAGATCTTAAACCAGCCTCCACATGATAAACGGGGATCTGTAAATAAAAAGCAGCCAATGCACTTAAATAAGATGATGTGGTATCACCCTGAACGATAACTGCATCCGGTTCTTCCTCGATAAACAATTGGTTTAATTTCGGTAATAGAAATTGTGTTAGCTCAAAAAGATCAGAAGTAGAAGCCATACTTTTTAAATTGTGATCTGGAGTAATCCCAAACACATTCAGCATATCAACTGCCAGTTCATCGTGCTGACCTGTATGAACTTTTACTACATTAAATTTTCCAACAGATTCTAATTCATGTATGAGCGGTGCCAGTTTTATTATCTCAGGCCTTGTACCAAATGCTACAACAATCTTCTTCATGCCAGTAATTCCTGATAGTTTTTCATAGTTAGCTCACCAACTTTTGACCAGGAATAGTTTTCAGAAATATGCTTAACAAGTTCTGTAGATTTTGGTTTAGCCAGAGCTTCTATGATACCGTGTTGAATGGATTCTATTGAACTATGAGTAATGTAGTGAGCAAATTCCTTGAAGTAATCTTTAGTTCCTCCGGCTTCAGTTATTACGATATTAGCTCCGGCTAAAGCGGCTTCCATGGCAGCTATACCCGGGGTTTCAAACTGAGATGCCAATACAAATACTTTAGAAGCAGCATAAGCGGAACGAAGTAAATCCGAATTATGATCCATAGTTTCCAACAAATGAATCCTTGGATTCTCGTGAGCAAACTTTAAGCATACTTTACTGTACTCAGAATCATTAAAACTACCGATGATCACCAGATCAGCATCAATTTTATGCATAGCTTTAATGAGTGACAGTATATTTTTGCGTGGTGCGGATGCTTGTCCTGTAAAAAGAACAAAATCCTTAAGCTTTTTTTGAGCTACAAAGAGTTCAGGATCGGAATCTTTAAATCTGAGTTCAACCCCATTGGGAACAATTTTGATCTTAGATTTTTCCAGTTCAAATGCTTTGGTGATGAGTTTAGCTTCTGATGAAGTATTTGGAAGAATAAGGTCAGATTTTTTACAAACATCTTTTTTAATTCCGAACTCAGATCTTATACCGGCACTTACGGATGTCAGCTTTTCCTCAACATTAATTGCCCGACGAATAGTTTTGTAGCTTCTGTTTGAAAAGAGAACAGGAGAAAGAACTACCTTACTTTTTTGTTCATGAAGTCTGGATACTATCCCAATAGTTTCATAACCGGCAGTGAAAACATGAAACAGGTCTATTTCCATTTCTGAAATATCATCCCAAGGAGATAAAAATTTAACTTCTGCACCCAATTCAGTTAGCGCTCTGGCAGTCATAAGCGCTTGTGTTCTAACGCCTCCATTTACGAGGGAAATACTTTGAGGTGCTATAAAACCAACTTTCATAATCGTTGTCTGTTTTTCCAGTCCAGAAAATTTGTTTTTACCAGCTTCAGTGGGTTGCTATGAAGTTTCTCTAACTCCACGAAAGAAGGTAGAGAAGGAGATGCGTATTTAAAAGATGAATATGATGTTTTATCAATGCATTGACCTTTTGAAGGAATCAGGTCAAATTCTTTTGCTGAAGTTGTTATGTAGAGATACTGATTTGGGTTATTTGACTCGATTTGGAGTTTGCCTTCATTAAAACCGGCTGAAAACTCTAAATTATTCCGATCTTTCCAGAAATTGGCATATTCATGGAAAGTAATATTTGTGAGCCCATCAGAATTCACTCTTTCAAAAACATCCTGAAAAAGACCTAATCCTTTCTGCATTGGATGATGATAGAAGAAAATGGGCTTGAATAAGTTTTTTCGCTGTTCATAGATCTCTAAAAAGTATGTTTTCATCTTATCTTCAGAATAGCGCTTTCTGCTTAAACTTCCGGTACAAACGGGATGTACAGGTATTTGCAGATGTTCTGAATCCGGTATGAAGAATGGAGTACAATCATAACCAGCTGTAAATTCGGAAGTGTAATTAAAATCATAGTCTGACAAAACTTTCTCTAAACCGGAATTCCAGATTCCATAAGGAGCACAAAATCCAGTTGGATGAATATCTGCCTGTTTCAGCTTTGTTAAACCAATTTGAATATTTTTTTCAATTTTGGACACAGAGGAGCTATATCCATGCTTATAACCATGTAAAGCAAGCTCCTGATTTTTAAAGGATTTGAAATAGTCCAGATACAGCTCATGCTCCTGAACATGTAAAAACCAGGTAGCTTGAATATTATTGGAATTCAGAAGTTGGTTAATTTCTGTAAGAGCTTCTTTGCTTCCAAAGTCGCTGTCAATTCTGAAACCAAATACAGGATAAGGTTGAGGAGAAGTCCATTTTTTTATAAAAGGGAGCTTTTGTTCGTGATTGAGTCTCTGTAAGCTAAGCTCTATAATATCGTTCAAAGAATCTCTGGATATCTTATTTACTATCTCGTCAGGAAAATCCTTTGTTATACTTAAAAATCGCTTTCTCGTAAAATTTGAAGCAGCAGGAAATGAGCTTAGATCAAGTCCTATAAAACCGATATTCAAAGAATCTGATTTATGGCTCTGAAAATCTATTAAACCTGAAAAAAGATCTGAGCTATCTGAAGACGCCCATTCGGAATAGATATCTAAATGGGATATTCGATCAAATTCTGATTGAGAAGCAGAATTAAATACGGTCTTTGAAAATGATTTTGAAATTCCAGTAGTACAGAAATCAGGACTTAAGGAAATTTCCAGTAAGCCACCACCTGAGTTTAAGAAATCAAATATTTTCTTCTTTTTGTCTGATTTTAAAATACTGCCTTCATAGATCAGAGTTGAATAGTTTAGAAAAATATCTTTATTAAAATCTATTTCTTCATACCAGATACCTATGCTATCCAATACTGAAATTAGATAAGAAGAGGGAGAAATCAATCCTGTACAAAGTCTTCTGTTCATTTTAAAAGTTTCTCCTTGAGCCAATTTAGCTCTCCGATCCTGATAACCTTAGCATTCCAGCTAATCAGGGGAATCAGGATTATGGAGATCAACGAAGCAATTAAATAATGAACATCAAACTTTTGGAAAGCTATGAACATTAATCCTGCAACTATAGTAACAATAAGAAGTGGGCGTAAAATCTTTGAAGGAACAATTGTTCTGAACCAGAAATAAGAGGAGAAAGTAAGAATGAATTCAGCAATAACTACGGAAACGGCAACTAAGTGAGGGTTTTCAAAATTAGAAAAGAATACGATAATAATTGCCGACACGGATCCGCCAATACTTGTAGCCATAAAGTATTTCCGATCGTTATTAGTAGCTATAAGACCAAACGAAAAAAGGCTGTTAATAAAAGTAAGTAGAATGAATACCGATAGTATTTGAAGTATTTCTATGCTGTCTATAAATTCTGAACCATATAAAAGAGTAATTATTTGTTCGGCATTTAGGGCTGTAAGAATTGAAACTAAGGAGCCGCCTACCAGAACCAGTCTTAATACCATAGATATTTTATGAATTGCAGCTTCTTTATTTGTACTCCATAGAGAAGTTAAATTCGGCAACAGTAAATTAACAAAGATTCGATCCAGCATCATCGCTACAAGGATAATTCGAAAAGCAGCACCATATATACCTGCGTCTTTTAAACTTAAGAATATACCGATTAGAATTGGGGGTAGTAGCTGCACAATTTTTGCAAAAAACTCTCCTAGACCAATTAATGAACCGCTGGTTAAAAGTTCAATATAGTTTGTGAGCTTTCTGGCAGGTAAAGTAAAAGGTTTATCTGATATTGAAAAAGTTGCCAGCACAGCAACTGCGGAGGTTACACCAACAGTATAGAGAGCAGGAACCAGTGTAATATCATCAGGATCGACGACAAGCCAGTATACTAGTGCGAAATAAACAATGCCATTAACAATTCTGGAAACGGCCAGTTTTCCGAACTTCTGTTTACCGCTATAAAACCACTCCAGAAGAAGAGCGTAAGGAATTAATGCATACAGATAACCAAGTATAACCTGCTTTTGTAAAGAACCAATGGAGACAAAAGAAAGAACCAGAGTAGATCCAAGAAGTACTAAAACAGCCAATGCTATTTTCAGATTAAATATCTCTTTTGCTCTGAATTTTCTTAACTCCGGCTCTTTAGCCATTTCCCTAACGCCAATATTCAGCATTCCCATGTCAGCTCCCCAGGTTGCATATCCAAGAATAGAAATTGCAACTGTAATGAGTCCGTAGAATTCAACTCCAAGCGTTCTTGCCAGATAGATTGTTGTTATAAAAGCGAGTCCCCGACCTCCGAAATCACCGAACGCAATCCAAAAAGCTTTTTCTTTGAATTTACTCATTGTAGAAGGTAAAGATTGAAGACCTGATTAATGTGACCAATTCCTTTTCATCTGAAAACAGAAAAGCTTCATCAAGTTCTGTAAGTGCACCAAAGCGTGGAGCAATAATATCTTTTTGATAACTGAGAGCCATTTCTACTGAGCCTGATGTAAGAATTTGATCAAAATTAAATAAGCAAAAATCAGTACAGCAAAAAAAATAGGGGATATGCTTTTCTTGTATAAACTGTGGTTTAAAATAAAAATCAGGATTACGATCAGCAATGATAGTTAGTTTCTCAGCCAATAATAGCTGTCCCTTTTTTATTGGGCCTGAAATAATCACTTGCACATCTAACCTATGCTTTTCAATTATCTCTAAAAGCTCATCAATCTTTTTGTATTCAGCAATATTACCCCAGATTAATGCAATTGGTCGGGAAGGATTCAGCGACCACCGGAATTCATCATTTAAATAACGTATTGACTCTTCTCTTTCAATAACCTGAGACGGAAACTCAGGATGTGGAAGTAAGCATAATTTCTCCTTAGCCATACTAAATTTTTCCTGAACAAGGTTTGCGGCTGTTTCAGAATGTATATGAACTTTGTCGGCAAGTTTAGCCATACGGGTATGAAGCCTGAGATGTAATTTCAACAGTTTTCGACTATGAGGCTCCAGATTATGAATAGTCCATATGATTTTACCGCCAAATAACTTAAAAAAGTAAATACAAAGTAACTTCCAGGGCATACCAATCAACGACTTCGTATCCTGAAATTCCAACCAATGATAATGAAGAATAACTTTTTTTGAGAACACCGCTTTGAAAACAAATTTATAGTGTCCGAAAACAGATACACTTTCAATGTTGTATTTGGCTTCGGCTAACAGCGGCTTATAAAGAAGGTAGAGATAATCTGAGACAGGGTAATCGTACCTTATTTTTGGCACAACGAATACATAGAAGTACTGTGAGCCCAAAGACGAATATATATCACTTAGTGACTGCTTCTCCATAAAGAAGTATTCTAAAATTTATATTGTAACCCGATAGAATGAAGTGTTCCAAAACCAGTTTTATATGGAACAAGCGCGTAATCAACTTTTATAAGATCTGTGATAAATCCAACCCCAAATGAGATCGGTTTAACAGTATTTTCCCCTGTTTTATAGCCACCTGAAATTTCGAGTACTTCAGCAATATTCAGTATTAAACCCAGATTTAAATAGCTGCTGTTTTCTTTTTCCTCTGATCCTAACGATTCTCTTGCATTCAATGGTTTAACAAAATCTGTAGCAATGCTTACAAGTATTGGAAGATCAGGGTTTTTCGGATGTGTGAACTCTATCACGTCCAAAGCAACACCCGCTCTAAATAATTCAGGAAGTTCTGTAGGCTGATTATTGAGGTTATCCAGCTTTCCAATGTTCAGAACTGAAACCCCGGTGTTTAATCTTGAATCCAGAAAACTACCGGCTGCTCCAAAATTAAACGCATATCCCGATGATTGATACTGAGCATTTTCTTCATTTAAAAATTGTCCTGTAACACCTAACGACAAATAATCAAATTTATAGGCTAACCCAGCGCTTAAAGAAAGATAAGAAAGAGAGAATTCACCATTCGGGTTTCCGGGGCGATCCCGTTGTTCGATCCCACCTACACTTGAGCTATAAATCCCGATCGAAATGGCTCTGTTGTCATTTAAAAAATTAACTCCACCAAAAAGGTAATTACTTTCATCGATCCAGCTTGAATAACCAAGATCAATAGTTGATGAAGCATTAAATACAAGCAATGCAGGGTTTATGTAAGCAGAAGCTGAGCCCATTGGAACCGCAGTTCCAGATTCACTAATGGCTAAACCGGAAGGTGTTGGAGCATTTTCAAGCATTGGAAAACCTGTACTTGTCTCCTGAGCATAAACTCCTGTACCTATCATGAAAAATATAAAAGTGAAAAAAAGTCTCATAGTTTTAAGCTTAAAGAGAAAACGTGCATATTTGAAACTCTGTTAGGTTCAATTACAAATGCATAACCGATAGAAGGTGAAAGTTTATCAAAAGGAAGATAAAGCGAAAACCCACTACTTGCTCCCCAACTATCCATGTTTGTAAGGTCCGGTAAATTGTAACCTCCTCGCAATGTAAATCTTTCATGAGCTTTCCATGAACCTCCAAGCCTTAACTGCTGAACATTTGTATTTAGTTCTGTAATAGACGAGATCAAAATGGGTCGACCATCAGTGATGAAGATTTCTTCTTCTGTGATTTCAGAAGATAAAGCTTGTACTTCATAATCTGCAGAAACAGTATAGTTCTCTCTCTGATAGGCAATTCCCCATTTAAAGCGTGTTGGGAATTTGTTGATCACATTACGGGATTCATTTTGATTGTAAAGTTCAGCTGAATTCCATCTGTATTCTGCAAACATATCTTGTATGGCAAAACCAAAGTTGAGGTGACTATTAATTTTGTAAAGAAATCCCAGATCGATACCAACACTTGTTTCAGCATCCAGTTCATCATGGTAATCTGCGTAATTCAGCTTAAAACCAAAACCTGCATTAAGCTTCTCACTTAAACGAATTCCAAAAGATGTGAATAGTTGATATTCTGAAACATCAAAACTTCCGTTAGGATAACCACTTACAGTCCTGCTGTCAAAATCAGTGATCCCTGTTCGCAATAAACTAACTGTTATTCCTGCTGAAGGAGGCAACTGGAAAGCTGCTCCAAAAGTTTGGTGAATTCGATCGTACGAAAGTGAAGACACCGATAGATCTAATGGAATATAATTTGAAAACAGTGCTGAATGAGCAGGGTTGTATTGTGCAATAGCTCCGTTTGAAGTAACGGCTGTCATTGCATTTCCCATTCCTAATGATACCGAACCATATCCAATTCTTTGAGGAGCTCCGGCAAATCCACCTGATTGTGAAAATACAGATCCTGTACTGATAAAAATTATAAATATTATATAAGCTGATTTCATGTTATTCAATTACCAGAATTTTACCTTCTATGGTTCTGTCCGGCATTTCTATTATATAAATATAAGGCGCATTAGCTACCTTTCTTCCCGAATTATCAACTCCATCCCAAACAGCTTCATAAGTACCTGCAGAAAAAGTATCGTTTTCGATTTCACGTACCAAATTCATTCCAAAATCAAACACTCTGATATTAACAGTTCCATTTTCTTTAAGCTCATATTTGATACGAACAAGCTCATGCAGAGTAGGAGAAAAGGGATTAGGGTAGGCGTATGTTTTAACGGTTTTTGCATCAGGCTCAAAAGCATTACCGCCACTAAGTGGAAAGTTGACTCTCGATATTTCCCAGGTTTTACCAAGATCGTCTGATGAAGCCAGACCATCGTTTGTTCCTATCCAAACTCTGTTTGTTGTTGAACTGACAGAAAGAAATTCAGTGTTCTCTTTAAGAAATGTATTGGCACTTCGGATCTGAGGGAACTTACTCCAACTGTTTCCATTATTTATAGATACAAAAAGTCCATTTTCTCCTGCCGCAAATACTGCTCCATTATTGAACCCGATACTGTTGATCTTTTCTCCGATTAGATGCTGTGTAAATGTTTCAGCATTATCAGTCGTAGACACAATCCCAAATTGTTCACCGGAGGAAGCATCAATTACCCAGTTTGTCATCCAAATGGAGCCGTTTACAGGATCTTCTTCAATTTCTATTACCCAGTTTCCCAGCAAGCCATCGCTGCTGTTATCAAAGTTTACATGTTTCCAGGAGATACTGTCCGTTGATGCTGTATAAGCATCGGTGGAAAAATTAACCCCATTAGCAGAACCGAACCAAACATTATTAGCAGAATCAAGATGTAAACCAAAGCCAAGTAGATTTAAATCTGACCGGGCATCATATCGGTTTATTGTTGTGTTTTGGTAATTGGAAGACCATGAATAAGAATTTTCAGGAGTTAATGAACTTACACCGGATGGAGGTAGGATCACTTTTTCCCAAGTTGATCCTCTGTTTGTACTTTTTAATAAACCAGAACCCCAGACAGCAGTAAAAATGGTATCTGATTTAATTTGAATATCAAAAGGAGGGGATTGTTGTCGTACTGTGTTTCTGATTCTGAAATATTGAGTTCCTCCATAGGTAAACACGATATCACAATCTCCGTTATATGGAACTGAGTCGTCGTCACAATTGTCAGCAGGTTGGCTGTCTAGCGGGAAATCCCTGAATAGCCAATTCTCTCCATTATCGGAAGAAATATAGAATCCGAATCCGGAAGTTATGGGCTGACCATCCAGATCAATATTAAATCCTAAACCAGCAGCAAAATTTGATCCGGAAATATCCATAGAAAATATCCTGCCTTCTCCATTTGTAATACTGTCTATTCCGGTTGGTTGAAACCAGTCAATACTGTTAGCTACATTAAAATTCAAAGATGGGCTGATCCATAAAGTGTCGCCTGATCCAAGAATATTAGAGACACCATTTTGGCGTATACTGTTAAACGGGGAGGTTACAGGATAAACTGATTGAGCAATAAGACCTGAAGAGAAAAACAGGACCCAAATTATTAGAGCTGAAAATCTATTCATTATCTACTAAATTAAAAGGAGTTTCTAATGTATCAGAACTCAACCCAGATTTATCAATAGCCCAGTAAAATGCTGTTCTGTTATTTGGAGTATTACTACTGTTAATGGTAAAGGTAGTTGTATAAACTGAATCAGAAGAAGTGATATCTCCACTGGAATTACTTCCATCATCAAGCAACTCAAACGGAGTTTCTCGCAACAGTGAACCATCTTCATTTCTGAAATTAAGAAGTACTTTATCAATATTAGATTGACCGTCAATATCCTGAACTTTTGCGGTAAATAATACAGCAACAGTATTGTTTCCGGAAGGAATTTCAACTTCTTCGGGATTATTTACTTCAAGAATTTCCGGTGGATTAGTAGGGACTCCGGTCTGACGAATAATTGCCTGTGCAAAGTTATTAGTATTTCCATTCAGAGAAGGCGTGATCAATAATGTGTAAGTCTCAAACTCAGTAGTATTGGTTGAAATAGGAATACTTGTTTGAAAGGTAGTTATGGGACTAAAATTTACAGGAAACTTAGCCTGCAGAAACGGTACCTCATCATCTCCCAAAAACAAGGAATAATATGGAACTGAATCTACTCCAAAATTAAATCCATCTACGGTAATGTTTAAACTAAGAGTAGTGTCTTTTTGTCCATCTGTTTGAGGATTGAAAGAAATAGAGGGGGGACTAACTACCAAATTTTGAACATAAGGTAGTTCTTCATCGAAATCTTTTGGAGTAAGCGAATCATCGCAAGAGATGAAAGTAGCCCAAATTAGAGTAACAAGAACCAGAGAATAGAATTTAAAAGGCAAAAAAATCGCGTTTAATTGATTGAATAGTAATTGTAACGATGCTAAATAGGCGATGTTTTTTAGGTTCGCTTAAATATTAGGAATTCATTGATTAGATAGCAACTTAAATATTGAAAGTTTATTTCTTTGAAATACCGTTGCTATTAAATTTATACCCTGCTATATTTTCAACCATGTTAATCAAGCAACATAATAACACATGGTGGTGGCCCAACGCTTATACAGGCAGTGGGATTGTTGCGTAAACAGATTAACTAAGAAATTACATACACCCACTGTTCCTATGGAAGAGTGGGTTTTTTTTTGACCTTTAGTTTTGGTTAATCCCATAATTAATTTAAAAGTCATCCTGAAGCTACTGCTGAAGGATCTTCACAATTGATAAAATGTGAAGATTCTTCGCTATCGCTCTGAATGACAATTAACATATGAACAAGCAACAATTTTTAGAACTTAGTAAAGACTATTCAGCTATACCCGTTTATAAAAGGTTATTAGCAGATGTACTTACTCCTGTTTCTCTGTTTATGAATATCAGGGAAGGAGCTCGGAATCCGTTTTTGCTTGAATCGGTTGAAGGGGGAGAGCAACTTGCCCGGTATTCTTTTATTGGAAGAAATCCCTATCAGACCCTTCATTTTGATGGATCGCGTACTTCTTTAAAAAATATAGATGGAAGTGTTGAAATAGACCGTCCGTACTTTGAAGAGCTGAAGCATCAAACAACGAAATATACCGAGCCAAAGATTCCCGAACTGCCCCGATTAACAGGTGGAGCGGTAGGTTTTTCAGCGTATGATACCTTCAGATTAGTTGAAGATCTGCCTGATGTACCGGATGATGATCTTCATTTACCCGAAGCAGTGTGGTGTTTTTACGATGAGATCTATGCTTTTGATCACGTGAAGCACCAAGTTATTCTTATTAAAACCGTTTTTATAGACGAATTGTCTGATCCTGAAGAGCAATACAAATCAGCTTTAAAATCTCTTGAAGGGATGGAAAGTGCTGCCATGTCAGGAAATTATAAACGACGTGAATTTTCCATAGATCCTGAATCTCTGGTAAGTAACATCGAAAGAGATCAATTTAAAAATATGGTCAGCACGGCGAAAGACTATATTTATGAAGGGGATATTTTTCAGGTAGTATTATCCCAACGATTTGAAGCAAATATGAGCGGCGATTCATTCATGCTTTATCGTGCATTGAGAATGGTAAACCCATCACCGTATCTTTTCTTTCTTGATTTCGATGATTTTCAAATTGTAGGTTCATCACCGGAAGTTTTAGTGAGGGTGCAGGATGAACAAGTGAGAGTACTGCCAATCGCGGGGACACGCCCGCGGGGTAAAACGCATGAAGAAGATCTTGAGCTGGAAGAAGACTTGAAAAATGATCCCAAAGAAGTAGCTGAACATATTATGCTGGTTGATCTGGGAAGAAATGATCTGTCCAGAGTTTCAAAACCCGGAACAGTTATAATGGAACGAAATCAGGTTATTGAGCGATATTCTCATGTAATGCATATTGTCAGTGATGTTGTGGGTGAAATTTCAGAGGACAGAACTTCTGTAGATGCATTGATGCAGTGCTTTCCTGCAGGAACCGTAAGCGGAGCTCCCAAAATCAGAGCCATGCAGATCATTGATGAGTTGGAGCCTACCAAAAGAGGTATTTATGCAGGGGCAGTTGGTTATTTTGACTTCTCCGGAAATATGGACACTTGTATTGCCATAAGAACAATGGTTGTTACCAAGAACAAAGTTTATATTCAGGCCGGAGCTGGAATTGTTGCAGACAGCGATCCCACTAAAGAATTTGAAGAAACACAAAACAAAGCCGGAGCATTAGTTCAGGCTCTTAGCGTAGCATTAGATATCGAATGAGTAAAAAAACAATTTTATCAGGAATACAACCTTCGGGAAAACTTCATATTGGAAATTATTTCGGAGCAATGAGGCAACATATAGCCATGCAGGAAGAAGGAGAAGCTTTCTACTTTATTGCCAATTATCACTCCCTGACATCGCTTAATGACGGTAAGCAATTATACCAAAATACAATTGATGTAACTTTAGATTATCTGGCTTTGGGTTTAGATCCTGAGAAAGCAACATTTTTTGCACAGTCCGATGTTCCTCAGGTTACAGAACTTGCATGGATCTTAGGTACACTTTGTCCGGTTAGTTTGATGGAAAAAGGAGTTTCTTATAAGGATAAGATCGCTGCGGGATTAAACCCCAATATTGGCTTGTTTACTTATCCGATCCTCCAAGCTGCAGATATTCTTATTTATCATTCTGATGTTGTGCCTGTTGGAGAAGATCAAAAGCAAAATATTGAAATAGCGAGAGATCTGGCAGGAAAATTGAATAGAGCATATGATTCTGAATTTTTAAAAGTACCGGAAGATCACATCCTCAAATCAGTAGCCGTTGTTCCCGGAACTGATGGACGAAAAATGAGCAAAAGCTATAACAACACCATTCCATTATTTGCTGAAGGAAAACCGCTCAAAAAAGTAGTTATGTCTATTGAAACGGACTCAAAAGGCTTAGAGGACCCGAAAGATCCGGACACAGATAATGTTTTTGCACTGATCAAGCTGTTTGGTGATAAAGCAAAGCAAGAAGAAATAGCGGATAAGTATAGAGCCGGAGGATTTGGCTATGGTCATGCTAAATTGGAGCTTCTTGAAATCATAGAAAACTATTTCGGTGCTGCCCGAGAAAAGCGTAAAGAATTGGAAAAGGATCTGGATTATGTTAAAGATGTTCTTCGTGTAGGTGGTAATAAAGCCAGAGAAAGAGCAGAATCTGTTATGGAACCCATTCGTGAAGCAACAGGAATCATCAGGAGCTTTTAGATGGTATTGATAATCGATAACTACGATTCATTTACATACAACCTTGTTCATCTAGTAGCAGCCGTAACTGATGATTATAAAGTAATTCGCAATGATGAACTTACTCTTGATCAGATCAAAGAACTGAATCCTTCAAAGGTTTTGATCTCTCCGGGACCGGGAAGACCGGAGAACGCCGGAGTCAGTAAACAACTTATTCAGGAGCTTGGTAAGACCACTCCGATATTAGGAGTTTGCTTAGGACACCAGGCTATTGGCGAGGTATTCGGAGCGAAGGTAGATTACGCTCCTAAACTTATGCACGGCAAGGTTTCACAGGTTGAGCATAATGGTAAAAATATATTCAAAGATATAACTCAGAACTGTACTGCAACTCGTTATCACTCGCTGGTTTTAGCCCCCGATTCAATTCCGGAAGTTCTGGAAATAACTGCAAGATCTGAAGATGTAATTATGGGTGTTCGGCATAAAGAATATCCCATCGAAGGAATTCAATTTCATCCGGAAAGTATTCTAACCACCGAAGGACCTAAAATGATAACCAACTGGTTAACCCAATCATGACATTCAAAAGTATTTTAAATAAACTATCATTTTCAGAAGATCTGACGCTGATCGAAGCAGGTTGGGCACTGACTCAGATTATGGAAGGTGAAGTTCCCGAAGAACAAATTGCTTCATTTCTAACCGCAATGAGAATGAAAGGCGAAACTGTTGACGAGCTAACCGCTTTCGTTAAAGTAATGCGTGACAAGTCGGTCAAAGTAGATGTGGATGTCACAAATGCGATCGATCTAGTCGGAACCGGTGGAGATAAATCAGGAACATTCAATATTTCAACAGCAGCCAGTTTTGTGGTTGCAGGAGCTGGAGTTCCTGTAATAAAACACGGAAACCGAAGTGCATCGAGTAAATGCGGCAGTGCGGATGTTTTAGAGCATCTTGGAGCTGCAATTGAACTTGGTAAAGAGGGTGTTGAACAAGTTTATTCAGAAGTTGGCATGGCTTTTATGTTTGCTCCGATGTTTCATCCGGCTATGAAATACGTAATGCCTACACGACGACAGCTGGGATTCCGAACATTCTTCAATATTCTGGGACCGATGGCGAATCCTGCCGGTGTACAGAAGTATGTAATCGGTGCATTCAGCGAAGAAGTAGCCGGTAAAATGATTTCAATACTTTCAAATCTGAATACTGAGTTTGCATATACTTTCAATGCAGATGACGGCTTGGATGAAGTTAGCATCACGGGTAATTCTACAGTTTTTGAACTTGAGGATAAAAAAGTATCCGAATCATACAGATTTGACCCAACATCACTGGGTTTTAAGACCTATGAAATGGAACAACTGATGGGCGGGGATGCTGAAAAGAATTCATCTATTCTTAAAAAGATACTGGCTAATAAATGCACAGATGCCCAGAAAGATATCGTGTTGATAAATGCTACTTTTGCAATCAAAGCATCCGGATTGGTGAACTCACTCGAAGAAGCTAAAGAGAAAGCAGTGGAAAGCTTAGAATCAGGAAATGCACGAAAAGTGTTCAATAACTTTATTGATGCAACAAACGATGCAATGGGAGTATTTAAGTACTGATGTCAACTATTCTGGATAAAATAGTAGCTCAAACTTCTGAAGATCTTATCAAAAGGAAAAAAGAGATCAGTTTTAATGATCTGCATTCCCTGGAAGGATTCGAAAAGAAACGCAACGATTTTAAATCTGCATTACAGAAGAAAGATGAAGTTTCTATCATAGCAGAAGTAAAGAAAGGCTCACCATCAAAAGGAGTGATTCGGAAAGATTTTGACCCGCTCGATATTGCCCTCAGATACGAAGAGGGTGGAGCTTCAGCGATTTCTGTATTAACGGATAAACCGTTTTTTATGGGAGATCTGGAGTATTTGAATGCGATTTCAAAAAGAGTTCAACTTCCATTGTTGAGAAAAGATTTCATTATTGATCCTTTTCAGATCAAAGAAGCCCGAGCTTATGGAGCTGATGCCGTTTTGATTATTGTCGCGATTACTAATGGTAGTCAATTGAATGAATTACTTGCAGCTACTAAAGAATTCGAATTATCAGCTTTGGTTGAATGTTATGATCAGGCAGACTTTGATCGGCTGAATTTCGATGAAGTAGAGATCCTAGGCGTCAACAATCGTGACTTAAAGAATTTTGAAGTAGATGTACATCGTGGGATCAGCATACTTCAGAAAGCACCGGAAGAAACAGTTTTAGTGTCAGAAAGCGGTTTGTCATCCGGGTATGATATGGCTCTTCTGAGAAAAGAAGGAATTCATTCCGCTTTGATAGGTGAATATTTTATGAGACAGAATGATCCCGGAGATGCTGTAAGAGAATTAATTGAGTCAGGAAATGAAGTTTTTGAAAAGAATTTGATCAATGAGTAAATCAACAAAAATTAAAATATGTGGAATCACCAACCTTGAAGACGGCAGATTTGCTTCGGGCTTGTTTGTGGACTATTTGGGATTCATATTTTACGATAAAAGTCCACGGTTCATCGAGCCCGCAAAAGCAGGAGCTATCATCAACTGGCTGGAAGGTCCTGAGAAAGTGGGAGTGTTTGTCAACCAACCGCTTGATGAAGTAAATGCCACAGCCAAAGAAACAGGGTTGGATCTGGTTCAGCTTCACGGAAATGAAACACCGGAATATTGTGAATTGATCGAAAAGCCGATTATCAAAGCCATTCATATTACTCTGGACTCCACAAAGAAATCTTTGCAGGAAAAGATCGATCAGTATAACGATGTAGTCGATTTCTTTTTGTTTGATACCAAAGTTGGAGATCAATGGGGAGGAACAGGCAAGACTTTTGATTGGGTTATCGTTAAAGACCTGACTTCAAAACCATTTTTCTTATCCGGTGGATTGAATTCTGATAATGTAACAGAAGCTATAGACACTTTGGATCCATATGCTGTTGACATTTCAAGCAGCATTGAAGAAGAACCGGGTTTAAAAGATCTCGAAAAAATGGAAATCTTTGTGAATACGGTTAAACCTGTTGAGCTGATTTGAAATGAAAGCCACGGAATCACAAATGCACAAATGGTTAAACATGTTGATTAACTTAAAATGTCATTCCTGCGAAGGCAGGAATCTAGATCAATATTTACAGTTGTGAACTTCAAATAAATCCAGATCTCGGGCATGCGCCGCGAGATGACTGAAATTTTTTATAATTAATTTATGATGTCGCAAAAAACACTTACAAAATACCAACAACCTGACATAAGAGGCTATTTCGGGCAATACGGCGGTAAGTTTGTACCCGAAATACTTATTCCCGCTGTAAGAGCTTTAGAAGAAGAATATGAACGTGCGAGCAAAGACCCTTCGTTTAATTCACAATTAAATAAGCTGCTTGATGAATATGTAGGCAGACCTACGAAGCTAACTTTTGCAAACAGGTTAACGGAGCACTACGGAAAAGCCCGGATCTATATGAAAAGAGAAGATCTTTGTCATACCGGAGCTCATAAGATTAACAATGCGATCGGACAGGTACTTTTAGCTCAGAGAATGGGTAAAAAGAGAATTATTGCTGAAACAGGTGCCGGTCAACATGGAGTAGCTACTGCCACAGCATGCGCTAAGTTTGGTCTGGAATGCGTGGTTTATATGGGTGCTGAAGACATGGTTCGACAAAAATTGAATGTAGACAGAATGCATTTACTTGGGGCGGAAGTAAGAAGTGTGGAAAGTGGTTCAAAAACGCTTAAAGATGCAACAAATGAAGCCATTCGGGATTGGGTGACCAATGTAGAAGATACGTTTTATATTATTGGATCTGTGGTTGGGCCACATCCTTATCCGATGATGGTTAGAAACTTTCACCGTGTTATTGGCGATGAAACAAAACGACAGATCATGGAAGCAGAAGGAAAGCTTCCGGATTACTTGATTGCTTGTGTGGGCGGAGGATCGAATGCTATGGGATTCTTTTATCCGTTTATTGAAGATGAATCAGTGAATATTATCGGGATAGAAGCTGCAGGATTTGGTGTGGATTCAGGAAAAACAGCAGCAACACTTACAAAAGGAACGCCGGGAATTCTACACGGATCTATGAGTTATTTGCTCCATGATATAAACGGTCAGATCGAACTAGCTCATTCCATAAGTGCAGGATTGGATTATCCGGGAATTGGACCTGAGCATTCTCATTTACATGATACGAAGAGAGTTGATTATCATGCAGTAACTGATGATGAAGCAATGGAAGCTGTGAAGTTGCTCTCCAAGAAAGAAGGGATTATCCCGGCACTGGAAACCGCCCATGCTTTTGCCTGGTTAGAAAACCTGATGTCAACTACAAAAGAAGATCAGGTAGTAATCGTAAACTGTTCGGGCAGAGGCGATAAAGATATGGGAACAATATCAGAGAATTTGTAGAAACTAATGATTCTCAACCAATATTAAATTCTAAAACTTGATAGATGCAAAATGAAAAATTTTAATTTCAGCTCCTTCTCTAAAATGTATGAAGAGCTTAATCGGTCAATTAATGAGCCTGATATTTACATTCCAAAAGTAGGATTAATGGGTTTAGAATCATTTAAAGAGAAAATTGAGTTATTTAAAAAAGACTTGAAAGAAGAAGGAATTATTTGGGATGATAGTGGTTATGATCTTAACCTAAGAAAAATTGAATATCCATTAAAAGAATTACAAACGTATTTAACAAACCCAAAACAGCATAGAATGGATAAAGAAGATGCTTTAATATTTTCAGAATATATTTGGCTTACTTTTCTTGGGGTTTACGATGATTATAAAACTGATAAATCATCCTGAGGATACTTCCGAAGGATCTGCACAAATAGCTAAATATGCAGATTCATCGCTATCGCTCTGAATGACCAATCAACCGGAAAAAATTTAAACAAGCGAAATCCTTCAGGTTTTCGCTGGCATCAAAAGCAGTACATGAACAGAATTACACAAAAGTTTAAAGAAAAAACAGCTGATGAAAAGCTTATGAGCTTATTCATCACGGCCGGTTATCCTGATCTGGAATCTACCGTTGAGATCGTTTTGGGAATGGAAGAGAACGGAGCGGATATGATTGAGCTGGGAATGCCTTTCAGTGATCCCTTAGCTGATGGTCCAACCATTCAGTATTCAAGCGATATCGCCATCAAAAATGGGATTACCATCGATAAGATATTTGAAATGGTTGTAGAGATCAGAAAGAAATCCGAAATACCAATCATCCTGATGGGATATATGAATCCCGTTCTGCGATACGGAGTTCAGGAATTCTGTGAGAAAGCATCAAGATCTGGCGTGGATGGATTGATCTTACCGGATATTCCTGTTGATGAAGATGAAATAATCCGTGAACATGCAGAAACAAACAATTTGCCGCTGATCCATTTAGTTGCTCCAAACAGTTCAGATATCCGTATGAAACTCGCCGATTCCAAATCATCGGGCTTTGTATACTGTGTATCAGTCACAGGCGTTACAGGAGCCAGAGATGGAAAAGAAGTATCTGATTCAGTGGATAGGTTTATAGAACGGGTACGCGAAAATATTATCGGAAATCCCGTGATGGTAGGCTTCGGTATAAAATCTCATGAAGATGCCAAACGTATCGCATCAAATGCCGATGGATTCATAGTTGGAAGTGCGTTAATTAATACCATCAAAAATTCGTATCCTAAACCTGAATGGAAACAAGATCTTTATTCTTTGGTTTACTCATTAAAATTCGGAAACTAAAAAATTGACTATGTCTTTAAGAAAAACAGTTTTTCTATTTACATGTATAGCCGCAACAATACTTTCTGCTTGTGATGGAGATTTCAGGTCCAGAGCACAGGGATCTATTAATGAAGTAATTGTGGTAATGGATTCAGCCCATTTCGACAGCAAAACAGCTGAAGCTATTCGTGCTACTTACGGGAAATATCAGTTTCATATGCTGAATCCTGAGGAAAATTATAATCTTTCATTCACAGATATCCGCTCAAATTCACAATTAGATCGCTTAAAGGGAATGAGGAATGTGATCTTTGCAGGTGTTTTGGATGATACAACAGATGTTTCCAGAGCGATCCGCGGTTTTTTAGATGCCGGAGTTGAAGAAAGAGTGAGAAGTGGTGAAAGTTTTGCTTTCCCAATCAAGGATCAGTGGTATAAAGATCAATATGCATTGATATTAAGCTCGACTTCCGATTCAGCTCTTGCAGAAAAGATCGTCAACTCTGAGCGTTCATTAATGTCAGATATCCTGGAAAGAGAATTAAGCAGATGGACATATGATGTGTACGAGAAGAAAGAACAAACTCAATATTCGGATTCTATGTGGGTGAATCACGGATTTAAAGTGAGAGTTCAGCACGATTATATAGCCAGAATAGACACTTCAGACTTTATTTCTTTCCGTAGAAATCTGGAAATCAACGATCGTTGGTTCTGGGTTTGGTGGAAAGATGATGTAACTGATATCAACTTCCTTGATTCGGACTGGATCAATGCAACCAGAGATTCACTCAATCAGCTATACATTAAGGGAAGTACAGAGAATAAGTTTGTAACCACAGAATATAACGATCGAATTCAGATGAGAATGAACAGTTTTCAGAAAGGTCGATATCTGGCTTATGAAACACAGGGTTGGTGGACAATGGAAAATGCTGCTATGGGCGGTCCCTTTGTTAATTTCACTTATTACGATCCTGCTACAAGCAGATTATTTATGATCGAATATTCTCAGTTTGCTCCTTCGGTACGAAAAAAACTTCCTTTTATTCGTCAGTTCAGAGCTATGGGAAGAACCTTTGAAAGCGATTCAACCTGGAATCAACGATCCAGTTAATTTGTGAAAAAAGACAACAAGTCAGATTTTATTACGGATGCTCTGAATCAAAGAAAGTCAGAGCATCGTTTTCGATCTTTATCTGATATTGATGCCGGTTTGTCTTCAGTAAACATTCGGTTTGAAGGGGATGAATACATCAATTTTTCTTCTAATGACTATTTGGGACTAAGTGCTCATCCGGAGTTAATTAAAAGATCGAACGATTTTGCTGTCAAGTTCGGGGTTGGATCGGGGGCTTCTAGATTAGTCACGGGTAATTCTAACCTTCACACAGAGCTTGAAGAAAAACTGGCCAGGACATTCCAAAGTGAAGCCGCAATTCTATTTAACTCAGGGTTTCAGGCTAATACGAGCATTCTTCCCGCAGTAGCAGATAGAAATTCTTTGATACTCGCTGATAAAAAGATCCACAACAGTTTGATACAGGGCGCATTACTCAGCAGAGCCACTTTTAAACGCTTTGAGCACAATAACTACGATCATCTTGAGGAATTACTCAAGAGTGCAGGCAGCGATCGTTACAATCGAACATGGATCGTTTCGGAAACGGTTTTCAGTATGGATGGAGATCGAAATGATATCGATCGACTGATTGAGCTTTCTGAAAAGTATAATGCTCTTTTGTATTCTGATGATGCTCATGCGGTTGGGGTTCTTGGAGAAAGAGGGCTGGGCTTTAATTATGGAAAGGAGGGAATAGATATTTCTCTGGGTACATTTGGAAAAGCTTTTGGTTCATTCGGTGCTTTTGCTCTTTGTTCAAAAGAAATGAAAGACTATCTGATCAATTTTGCAGGTGGATTTATCTACTCAACTTCACTTCCTCCAAATGTGATTGGAGCTATCGATGCTGCTCTGGATCTGATTCCCGAAATGGATCGGGAAAGAACTCAGTTGATGAATAATGTAGAGTATGTAAGGACTGAAATTCGAAAACTTGGCTACGATACTGCTGCTTCAGACAGCCAAATTATTCCTGTCATTATTGGCGATGAACAGGAAACAATCGAATTGTCTAATCGACTGAAGGAAAATGGATTATGGGTTTCATCTATTCGTCCGCCTACGGTGGAAAAAGATGCTTCAAGACTTCGAATCACTCTTTCAGTAAAGCACACAAAAGAGCATCTGGACAAACTTTTAAAGGAACTGGCTGATTGGAAAAGAAAATAGAAATACTGGCGTATCATGGCTGGGGAATTAATGCTGATTTCTGGAACAACTTAGCTTCCGTAATTCCGGATAGTATCCCTTTAAAACCTGCCAACCGGGGGTATTTCGGAAAGCCGTTTTATCCAAGGTTTGATGCAGATACAAAATTCCGAGTGGTTTTCACGCATTCATACGGACTGCATTGGAGTAATTCAGCGGTGCTCAGTAAGGCAGATCTGCTCGTCATCTTTAACGGATTCGGAGATTTTCATCCGGAGAGTAAAAGTTTGAATGCTATCAGCACAAAAGGTCTTGAATCCATGATCAAAGTCTTTGAAGCTGATCCTGAACAAGTTCTGAAGAGTTTTTATGAAAATTGTTTTCACCCTTCCGAATTCAAAGCGGAGATACCATCTGACCTAAATAAAGAACTGTTGCTTGAAGAACTGAAGAAACTCAGAAATACCCGCTTCCCGCTCATCGATCTGGATTTTGGTTCCACCATGGTTGCCATCGACAGTGCAGAGGATAAAATCTTGTTAGAGCCCAGAGGAGAAAACATGCTTGAGGGCCATTATAATAAGAAATTCGTAAAGATCTTTGAGAATGAAGGTCATGCGTTACCATTCATAAATCCGAAAGATTGTTGGTCGTATCTGTGCTCAATCATTCCTATTTTTGAGCGCTATGAAAATAACCGCTGAACAAACTATTTCATCAAAAAGCATTGCCGAAACGTTCTCTGAAGCTGCTGAACAGTATCATCAGAAAGCCGAGATCCAGCAAAAAGTTGCTAATGGGCTCATTTCGTCGCTCTTGCCCTGGAAAGACACACTTCCCGCCGGAGATATTCTGGAAGTGGGTTGTGGTACAGGATTTTTATCGGAGCAGATCATCAAAGAATTTCCTGATCGTAATAAGCTCATTACTGATCTGGCACCGGGAATGCTTTCTTTCTGTGAAGATCAACTCGCAGAAAAAGGATTGGTAAACGAATCGGTCTCTTTTCAAGCATTGAATGTAGATGAGTTTTCTGATTCAGAACCGAAGTACAGTCTCATCGTAAGTAATTTTGCCGCTCAGTGGTTTAAAGACCCTTCCATAGGATTAGAAAAACTAAGCGAATTGCTTGTTCCGGGCGGACTTCTGCTCTGCACATTTCCAGGTAATCATACTTTTGAAGAATGGTATTCCAACTGTTTGGAACTCGGACTGCCTTATACAGCCAATGCATTTCCTGATGTGGAAGAGGTGGTGATAAAGCTATCAATGAATCCTGTCCAGGTGGACTATTACGAGAACGATCTGTATCAGGAATTTGCTAACTCTATGGATTTTTTCAGGCACTTGAAAGAGATCGGAGTTCGTAAATCTAAAACAGGTAAACAATTAACTGCTAAACAATTAAAGCTGTTAACTAAGTTTTGGGATGATAAGGTTTCCAATGAAGTCAAGGTTAAATGGCACGTGGTTTATTTGGCTGCTAAAAAAGATATGTGATGGAATTTCCGAAAGAATTTTTTATAACCGGAACAGACACCGGAATTGGTAAAACATTAGTTTCAGGCATGTTGATGTCTGCTTTGGATGCCACTTACTGGAAACCCATTCAAGCCGGACTGGATGAAGAAACCGATACCGAATTTGTGCAAAGAGTTTCTGGAGCGAATGATTCAAGGATAATCCCGGAGAGATACCGATTGGAAACGCCCATGAGTCCTCATGCCGCTGCAGATATCGACGGAGTTAAGATCTCCCTGGATGATTTTGAATTGCCTGAATATGACACAGAACATCTGATCGTGGAAGGAGCGGGTGGATTAATTGTGCCTATTAACTGGAAACACACTGTTTTAGATATGATCGAGCGATTGAAACTTCCCGTTTTGCTGGTCGCAAGAAGCAGTCTGGGAACGTTGAATCATACATTATTATCCCTTAAAGCACTCAGAGATCGTGGAATTGAAGTTTTTGCAGTAGTCCTCAACGGTGAAAAACATCCATCTAACAAAGAAACGATTGAAAAGTTTGCAAAGATTGATGTATTCGAAGTCGAGCTTTTGAAAGAGATTAACTTGGAATCATTATCCAAAGCCTTCAATAAAACTTTTAATTAAAAATTAAAGATGAAAAATTCAAAATATCTCTTTTGTCATATCGAGCGGAGCGAGATATCTAAAAATTGCCATCAAAGATATCTTTAGATTTCTCATTATCATTCGAAATGACAGAAAAGTAATTCTTAATTCTTAATTGAATAATTCTTAATTCTATGCAAAACGTTTGGCATCCATTTACGATCATCAAAGATGCACCTGAGCCTCTTAAGGTTAAAAGCGGAAAAGGAGCTTATCTCACATTAGAAGATGGAAGAGAGGTTCTGGATTGTATTTCGAGCTGGTGGGTGAATATGCACGGACATTCCCAACCGGATATCGCTAAAGCTATTTATGAGCAAGCTAAAACGCTCGAGCATGTGATCTTTGCCGGATTTACGCACGATCCTGCAGAGCAGTTGGCAGAGTTGATCACTCAGGAATTGCCAAAAAACCTGAATAAAGTATTCTTTTCCGATAATGGATCTACCGCTGTAGAAGTTGGGATGAAGATCGCCTATCAGTACTGGAAGAATATTGGTCAGGAGCGGAAGACTTTCATTTGTTTTGAAGGAGCTTATCACGGAGATACGTTAGGTGCAATGTCGGCCGGAGAACGTTCTATTTTTACCGATGTATTCAAAGACTGGATGTTTGATGTGGAAGTGATTCCGTATCCGGAAACATGGATCGGAGATGAGAACAGGGCAAATAAAGAAGATGCCGTTATTGAAGAATTAGAAGGACTTCTTACCAAATACCCGGAGAAGTACGCAGGTATTCTGATGGAACCGTTGGTTCAGGGTGCAGGAGGGATGCGTATGTGTTCGGAAGAGTTCTTGCAGAAAGTACATTGGAGCAATCGTCAGTTTGATACTTTGCTGTTGTTTGATGAAGTAATGACGGGATTTGGTCGCACGGGCGACTATTTTGCCTGTAAACGAGCGCAAGTGCAGCCGGACATCATTTGCCTGAGTAAAGGAATTACGGGCGGATTCATGCCACTTTCGGTTACGGTGAGTAGTGACGAGATCTACGAAAGCTTCAATTCTTCAGATCCTATAAAAACCTTTTGGCACGGACACAGTTATACTGGAAATCCATTGGGATGTGCGGCGGGAATTGCCTCCTGGAAATTATTGAGAGAAAATGCTCCGGTATTCAAAAGAATGGAAGCCATTCACACCAAACATCTGGAAAAGCTGGCCGATCATCCTCGACTCGAAAAATTCAGAGTTAAAGGAACCATCGCTGCAATGGATATCATTAACGAGGAAGAGGGCGGATATCTGAATTCCGTAGCTTCACGCATCAAAAAAGAATGCGTGGATCATGGATTATTACTTCGTCCACTAGGAAACGTGTTGTACCTGATGCCTCCGTATTGTGTTACAGAAGAAGAGCTGGATATGATCTATGGGAAGATCGGGGAGCTGGTTTAAGGGATTAGGTGTTTCTTATCTGGTTTTGTTTATTTTAGTGGGGGTGAAATGTTCATCAATAATATTGTATATGTTTTTAAATCGCTAACTAACAAGATAGAGATCGTTATGAAAAAGATAATATTAATCTTTACATCTATATTTTTAAGCTTTTCAAATGTTTTTGCACAGCAATATGAAATTATAAGAGAAGCAGATAGCCCTTTCTCATTTTCAATAAGAGGTATTGACCTCAATGAAGGATCTTCGCTAGATCGTGAAAGTATTATATTGAATGATCCAAGTTCACCAGTCCAAATTAATTCTCATTCAATGGAAATTACTTATGTAGATAGAAGCTTCAGATTTGGAGCTTCAACTAGCATATTAGTGGATCAACCAATAACAGGAGTTCAATTACGAACAATTCAGTATGATGCTTTCGGTCAGCATATGCAAAATTTGGGAAACATTGAGATAAAGGATTTTAATTCTGGTAGTGCTACGGTTAGTGCTGAGTGGAGAGCTAGAGAGGAATATATTAGTCGATTCCTTACCTCAGTTACTTATGTTGCACGTGTAAGATTTGAAGATGGCACTCAGTGGGTTTATGATGAAAATGAATTAATTGCTGCTCTCAGGAGTTTAAACCTTGAGCAAAAAATTGGAGAAGATTCAGACCTTGAATAACCCAAGATCTTTTAAGTCTTTAGCGCTAGAGGTGACTTAAAAGAAACAGCCAAGAAGTCTCCTGACTTCCATCACATCATCTAAGTTTTTTCTCATCCCATAGCTCTGCTTCGGAATGCCCAGTTGGAGCCTGCCTTTGTCGGCAGAAAGGCTCCTGCTCCTAATAGTCAGGGTATAATTCTATCTCAATCCGCTTTTGACCAAGATTGCAAAGGATTTACAAGATGAGCAGGATTAAAAATTAGCTGAGAAATAACCCTGCTGATCATATAATCCTACAAAAATATTGGTTCAATGAATTGAATGAATTGAAAGAATTACATACCTACTCCGAAACTCAATCCACTTCCTTTCGTAGTCAGCTCCAAATCTAAATAAGTCAATATTTACCTAGTGAGCGAATCTCCTCTAAGTCGACCTAAACAAATCTCCCTGTTCATATTCACTGTCATTTTTGGCTTTGCCCTGTTTGTAATTCCGGATGTTTTCTTTGGAGTGACCAAGATCAATGGCGGCAAGATTGGGATCAACCTTCTGTTCATGGCATTGTTCCAAGTGATCACTGTTTCGTTGTTCATCAAATTCTCGTTAAAGAAAACAGGGAAGAGCTTTAAAGATATCGGCTGGGACTTCTCAACATGGAAAAAGGATTCCATACTTGGTTTAGTGGTTGGATTAGGCTGGTTAGCGTTGCAATTCTTATGGATCATTCCGTCTACCGGAGGAGCAGAACGAGCTGACGTAACTCACATGGTTTCCATGATGGACGGAACGATTATTGGTTTGATCTCATACATTGCACTGGGTGTGATCGGAGGAGGAATTACGGAAGAGATCTATAACAGAGGATATTTCATCACCGAAATGAAAAGCATGTTCCAAAATCCAAAAACAGGACTTTGGACGGCTTCCATCGTTTCTATTCTGTTTTTCTGCCTTGGGCATCTACCTGGTGATGCACTCGGTTGGTTGGATATCTTAGTTCCAACGATTGCATACACTATTCTTTTTGTAGCTACAGGTAGACTGACTGCTTCTATTGTCGCTCATGGGGTGTATAATATGACAGCAATTTTAGCAGTTTATTTTATGTATTTCTGAGAATCTCGTTCTGTAGCTCCGTTGTGGAATACCTAACAGGAGCCTGCACATAAACCGAGCCGTTTAGAATGTTGTGCAGATTCCTCGATTCCTCGGAATGACTATAACCTCGTTCCGTACCTCCGGTCCGGAATGCCTGTTAGGAGCTCATGCTCCGATTACCCATCCGCCAATAATTCTAAGGTCGGATTTTAAATGATATCACACTTTAGCCATTCAATTAATTCTGTTACATTCATCTAAATTCAAACCGAATGTAATTATTGATGACTATTAATTGGAACGGAGTTTATCCTGCAGTAACAACTCCTTTTTTTGAAAACGAAGAGCTTGATCTCAATACCTTTCAACACAATATCGAAGCCCAGATCAATGCGGGAGTAGATGGAATTATCATTGGTGGTTCGTTGGGAGAATCCAGTACGCTAACTCACGATGAACGAATAGAACTTCTTAAAGCCAGTATTGAGCAATCAAAAGGGAGAGTTCCGACATTAGTTAACATCGCAGAAGGTTCAACAAAAACGGCGATAGAATTGGCTCAACGATCCGAGAAAGAAGGAGCTGATGGATTGATGGTTCTTCCACCCATGATGTACAAACCTACCGATGAAGAAACCGTTTCGCATTTTATATCATTCGCCGAAAGTACTTCGCTTCCTATTCTTCTGTATAACAATCCGGTGGATTATAAGATCGAAATCACTCTGGATATGTTTGAGAAGTTCTTACCCTATAAGAACATTCAGGCTGTTAAAGAAAGTACCCGGGATATTTCGAATGTGACCCGATTAAAAAACCGATTTGGTGATCGCTTCAAAATTCTTTGCGGTGTGGATACGCTGGCAATGGAAGAATTATTGATGGGTGCAGATGGCTGGGTTGCAGGACTCGTGGATGCGTTCCCTGCAGAAACCGTTGCTATTTACAGATTAGTAAAGGTGGGCAGAATAGATGAAGCTTTAGATATCTACCGATGGTTTTTGCCGATACTGGAATTGGATATCAGTCCACAACTGGTGCAGAATATCAAATTAGCTCAGGTTTATACCAAGTTGGGAACTGAACATGTAAGAGCTCCAAGAAAGAAGCTCATCGGTGACGAGCGCAAACGAGTTATTGGAATTATAGAGGAAGGGATTAAAGATCGCCCTGATCTTCCTGACTATTTAAGCATAGAGGTATAAATGATTACCGGAAAGAATATTATTGGAAATTCACTTTCAGCAAAAGGAAGTAAGAGTTACAAAACTTTTAACCCAATAAAGAACGAGGAAAATCCTCAGGAGTTTTGGGAAGCCAGTTCTGAAGAAATTGATCGAGCGGTTGAATTGGCAAGCTCGGCTTTTGAAGAGTACAGAAATGCCTCCGGGAAAGATAAAGCGGAATTTCTCAGAACGATCACAAAAGAGATATCAGCCTTAGGAGATGATCTTGTTCAAATGTATTGCATGGAATCCGGTTTGCCACAAGGTCGGGCAGAAGGGGAACGAGGTCGAACCATAAATCAACTCCTGGCTTTTGCGGATCTGGTTGAAGAAGGATCGTGGGTGGAAGCTAGTATTGATACCGCAATTCTTGACCGAATTCCGCTACCTAAATCAGATATTCGAAAAATGAATATTCCGCTCGGACCTGTAGTCGTTTTCGGATCGAGTAATTTTCCATTCGCATTTTCTACAGCAGGTGGAGATACCGCTTCAGCTTTGGCAGTCGGCTGTCCGGTGATAGTGAAAGCTCATCCTATGCATTCAGGAACTAGTGAAATGGTAGCATCGGCAATTATAAAAGCTGCGAACAAAGCAGGAATGCCGGAAGGAGTATTCTCAAACTTGAACAGCAGCGGAATTGAAGTTGGTCAACTATTAGTATCTCATCCTAAAATAAAAGCCGTGGGGTTTACCGGAAGTATAAAAGGTGGTCGAGCACTGTTTGATCTGGCAGCAAAACGAGAAGAACCGATTCCAGTTTTTGCAGAAATGGGAAGTATTAATCCGGTAGTTATCCTGCCATCTGCTTTAAAAGAGAAATCAGATGAATGGGCGACTCAGTATGCGGGCTCTATCAATTTGGGAGTAGGACAGTTTTGTACGAATCCCGGGCTAATTCTGGGAATAGAAAGCAATGAGTTAAGCGACTTTACCCAAAAACTTGGTTCACAATTAACTTCTCTTGATCAGGGAAGCATGCTTCATCCGAATATTCATTCTTCGTATCAAAAAGGAAGTGAGCAGATCTCAGATCAGGATGAAGTTCTGGTTGTTGCTGAAAATGATGGAGACTCAAAACCTAATTTTGCTAATCAGAAGCTGGTTTCGGTAAAGGGAAGTTCTTTTCTGAAAAACAAAAATCTACACAGAGAAGTATTCGGGCCTTTTTCTATGATCGTGCAATGCAAAGATGAATCTGAATTATTGGATATCATCAAGAACCTGGAGGGACAATTAACCGGAACCGTATTAGGAAGCGATAAAGAGATCAAAGATCATACAAGCATTATTGATGCGTTTCAAAACAGAGTAGGGCGAATCATTTTTAATGGGGTTCCTACAGGTGTGGAAGTTTGTCCTTCGATGATGCACGGCGGACCATATCCGGCTTCCAGCGATAGCAGATATACGGCAGTTGGTACACATGCGATTGCTCGATGGGTGCGACCTTTTGCTTTTCAGGACTGGCCGAATGAGTCATTACCACCCGAACTTCAGGATGGGAATCCATTGGGGATCGAACGATTGGTAAACGGAAAATCGTCAAGAAAATGAGAGCTGAGTTCAAGTGCATTGATGCACACACATGTGGAAATCCCGTGAGATTGGTTGCTGAAGGCGGTCCTAAGCTTATTGGAAATTCGATGAGTGAAAAAAGAGCTCATTTTCTCAGAGAGTTTGACTGGATCAGGAAAGGATTAATGTTTGAGCCCCGTGGTCATGATATGATGAGCGGGAGCATTTTGTACCCACCTTCAGATCCTGAAAATGATATTGGCGTGCTTTTCATCGAAACAAGTGGATGTTTGCCCATGTGCGGTCACGGTACCATTGGAACAGTTACCATCATGATCCAGGAAGGATTGGTAAAACCCAAAATACCCGGTCAACTTCGCTTAGAAACTCCAGCCGGATTGGTGAACATCCGATACACAGAAGCATCCGGGAAAGTACAATCCGTACGACTCACGAATATAAAATCCTATTTAGCCAAAGAAGCAATAGAAGTAGAATGCTCTGATCTGGGAATTTTAACCGTGGATGTTAGTTACGGTGGAAATTTTTATGCAATCGTTGACGAACAGGAAAATTTCAACGGACTTCAGGATTATTCTGCGAATCAATTAATTGGTTGGAGTAGAGAAATCAGAAGTAAGATAAATGAAGAGCATTCTTTTATTCATCCCGAAGATCCAACCATCAATGGATTGAGCCATATATTATGGTCCGGCAAAACAATCAGCGAAAATTCCACCGCAAGAAATGCTGTATTCTATGGCGATAAAGCAATAGATCGATCTCCGTGTGGAACGGGGACATCAGCAAGAATGGCTCAGTGGTATGCTAAAGGAAAACTTAATAAAGGGGATGAGTTCATTCACGAAAGCATTATCGGAAGTAAGTTTGTTGGAAGAATAGAAGAAGAAACTGAACTGGATGGAAAAAAAGCTATTGTGCCAAGTATTGAAGGATGGGCGAAAATAACAGGATATAATACCATTATCATTGATGATGAAGACGATCCTTATGCTCAAGGATTTCAGGTTTTATAACATGGTTATATGAAAAAAGTACACATCATAGGCGGTGGAATTATCGGATTAAGCTCTGCTTGGTTCCTGCAAAAAGAGGGCTTTGAAGTCACTGTTATTGATAGAACAGATCTTTCTGACGGTGCGTCTCATGGAAATGCAGGCATGATCGTTCCCAGTCATTTCGTGCCTTTAGCTTCGCCGGGTGTAGTATCTAAAGGAATAAAATGGATGTTCAATTCTAAAAGTCCTTTTTTTGTCAAACCAAGATTGAATAGTGAGTTAACTCAATGGCTCTGGAAATTTTACAGGTCTTGCACAGTAAATAATGTTGAGAATTCTGTGGCTCTGCTAAAGGATTACAATGAGCAGAGTAAAGCTTTATATAAAAACTTTGCTGAAAAGGAAGGTTTCGAATTCTGTTTTGAAGAGAATGGATTACTCATGCTTTTTAAAGATTCTCATGCCGGCGAAGAAGAGATACAGATTGCAGAACAAGCGAAAGAGCTTGGACTTGAAGTTGAAATATTGAACAAAGAAGAAGTTCAGCTAAAAGAGAAGAAATTAAAAACGGATGTTGCAGGAGGAGTCTTTTACAAAGGAGATACTCACTTGTATCCCAATAAATTCATAGCGGAGATGGTTAATCATCTCAAAAAAGCGGGTGTAAGATTTATAACGCAAAATGAAGTTGTTGACTTCAGTACATCAAATGGCAAAATAGAGTCTCTATTACTTCAAAATGGTGATATCGAAAAGATCGATCAATTAGTGATAGCAGCCGGAAGTTGGTCAGCCAAACTCTTGAAGAAAATTGGTATTAAAATATTGTTGCAAGACGGAAAAGGCTATTCTCTGACACTTGCTGATTCTAAGATGAAACCCACTTACCCAACGATTCTTTCAGAAGGAAAAGTTGCTATGACCCCAATGGGAAATGATCTCAGGGTAGGAGGAACTCTTGAGATTAGTAATTTTGATCCGCGAATAAATCAAAACCGGCTACAAGGAATAGTCGAAAGCGTTCCGAGATATTTCCCCGATTTTGAAATACAGAAATCTGAGCTTGATAAAGTTTGGCATGGATTCAGACCTTGTACACCCGACGGTTTACCTTATTTGGGTAAATCGCATAAATTTGACAACCTAACGATAGCTACAGGGCATGCCATGATGGGAATGAGTCTCGGTCCTGCAACCGGAAGAATAGTTTCTCAAATTATTTTAAATAGGAAAACCGATCTTGATCTAAGATTGATGAATCCGGATCGGTTTTAAAATACTATTAGAAGTAAAACCTTAAGCCTACGGCACCATTTCCAGCTAATCTTGTATCCGGAGCTATATCGACAATTGGAACTGCTTCAACAAATGCATCAAATGGGATATTTTCGAAAACGTAATTAAGACCAAAGGGTATCCGAACTCCAAGTTTAGCATTACTATCCAAAATAGTTCTTACTCCGATACCGTAGTAAAAAGCCAAATTAGGATTGTCTTCAAACCAATTATGAAAAAGAAAATCAGAATGAAGATGAAGCGCTTCTGTTTTATCAGATAAAGACCAAGCTGCTCCGATATCAAATGCGGAATTATCAGATAACCATTTCTTAATTGTAAGTCCACTTGGTTCCCCAAGCATGACTCCAATTCCGAAATTATCTCCCTTTTGCTGGGCATTTAATGATTGAGTGCTGCTCAAAATCCCCACAATAAAAAGGAAAAGGAAGAAATATTTGAGATGCTCTTTCAAAAGATCAATCATCTTTACCTGAAAACAAGGCCCAGGCTGTTGCACCTGCAATAAGAGCAAGTCCACTTAAAGCTAATCCAATATTTACATCTCTTTGTACACGTTCTGCTTTAGAAAGGTAACTTGAACCAACGCCGTTTTTAGCTATAGCTCTTTCAATTTTTTCGATTCTGTTTTCCACTTCACTGATAGTTTTTTCTTTCAAACTCATGTTTTGTAATTAGATTAATTTTTCCTTGTTCTATTTGTCTAACAAGGAAATAGGGGAATCAGTTTCAGATTTTAATACTTTTTGTTAATGAATAGCTTGTACCAAATAATTAAGTAACTCACATACTATCAATTTTGAACCGCGGATTTAATGGATTAAAGGATAACACGGATAATTAGGACAATAATCAGTGCTAATCCGGCTATCTGATTAATCCGCGGTTCAAAAACTTAAAAATGTGAAAAAGAGTTAGGTTAAGTTTCTTGAGATGACTTTGTCTATAACCCTGACAGGGTTGTAATTTACTTATTTCGTGATTTACACCATCTACAAACCCTGTCAGGGTTATAATACAATCAGCTCAATTTCTCCAATAAAGCATACAACATCACTGCAGCAGCTACCGAAACGTTAAGCGAGTGCTTTTGGCCAAACTGTGGGATGGCTACAAATTCGTCCATCAATTCGAGAATCTCAGAATCTATACCGGTGACTTCATTTCCCATCACCAGACAGATCTTATTGTAATTATTAACATCAAGTTTGTTGAGGGAAATACTTCCTGTAGTTTGCTCCATTCCTAAAATGGAATACCCATCTTTTTTAAGTGATTGAATGATCTCAGTAGCCGTTTCAAAATGCCTCCATCGAACAAACTTTTCTGCACCAATGGCTGTTTTGTTGATCTCAGGTCGGGGAGGAGTAGGAGTGTAACCGGTAAGAATCAATTCAGAAATTCCAAATGCATCTGAAGAACGAAAAACAGAACCTACATTATGCAGGCTTCTAATATTATGAAGGATCACTTTTACCTCAGCTAATTTAGCCGGTGGCTTTTGAGACAGATTCTCTTCAAGTATTTCTTTGGTAGTTAGTTTTTTAGGCATCTTCACTGTTATTTGTCCTAAAATAGAAACTAATACTTACTTTTGTACGGATTCTTTGAAGGTTTTTAGGGTAGAGTGAGTTAGGTCAGATCGCGGCGTATGCCCGAGATCTTGATTTCTATATTGGGATACAACCGAGATGGAAATCCAGATTCCTGCCTTTCTAGTTCAAGCGTCACGCTTGGACGAATGTTTTGCAAGAAATGCACAAGCGAGACGCTTGCGTTAGTTAGTTGAAGGAGGTGTCCGCCAGCTGGCGGACGGAGGATGTTGTGCAGTTTATAAGCTCAGAAACTGCACAACATCCCTCTGATCTCACACAAGTGTTCGATCGGTCTCCCTTCTAAGGGAGATTTTTGTTCTTTGCCTTAAACTCGTACATAAACAAGCAAGGTCTTGAGTCATGCGGTTGATATTAATAGGCAAAAAAGGAGCTTTGCCGTCTTAAATACTAAAGACGATTTATCTAGCATCTACATCTATAGCAGAACAATCAGTTCACATAAACCGGTGCTTTTACATTAGATTCCTGCTTCCAATTAGGAAGTCAAAAGCCTATCATTGGTCACAAATCTATACCATGTCCAAAGAACCACGCAAAGCCGCACTGGCTTTTATTTTTATTACCGTTTTAATTGATGTGATCGGACTTGGAATTATAATCCCGATCATTCCCGCACTTATTGTAGAGCTTACAGGTGAAGGGCTATCAAAAGCTGCTCTGTACGGCGGTTGGCTGATGTTTGTGTATGCATTCACTCAGTTTATATGTGCTCCTTTGATCGGAGCTCTAAGTGACCGATTTGGTCGACGCCCCGTTCTTTTGTTATCGCTGTTCGGATTTGGAATCGATTACATACTGATCGGTTTTGCTCCCAATATTTTCTGGCTGTTTATAGCCCGGTTTATTTCAGGATTAACAGGAGCGAGCATTACTACGGCAAGTGCCTACATTGCTGATATCAGTTCTCCGGAAAAACGTTCACAAAATTTTGGGTTGATCGGAGCTGCATTTGGCTTAGGATTTATAATCGGTCCTGTGATCGGTGGACTGTTGGGTCAATACGGAACCAGAGTCCCGTTTTTTGCAGCCGCCGGACTTACGTTACTGAATGTAGCTTATGGATATTTTATTCTTCCTGAATCACTTCCCAAAGAAAACCGACGTAAGTTTGAACTTAAAAGAGCTAATCCGATGGGCTCACTAAAGCAATTGAAATCATTTCCGGGGATTTCAGGATTAGTGATCGTTTTTGGATTGATATATCTCGCAAGTCATGCTACCCAAAGCACATGGACCTATTACACTATGGAGAAATTTGCCTGGGATGAGAAGATGGTAGGTATTTCACTGGGTGTTGTTGGACTTTGTGTCGCTATCGTGCAAGGAGGATTAACACGAATTGTAATACCAAAGATTGGGGAAGTAAAATCCGTTTATTTCGGACTGACTATTTCCTGTTTGGGATTCATTGGTTTTGCTTTTTCGCCCACAGGAGCAATTATGATGGCAATGATAGTTCCATATTGTTTGGGAGGATTTGCAGGACCATCGCTACAGGGAATTGTGTCTAATCAAGTTCCGCAAAACCAGCAAGGCGAACTTCAGGGAGCATTAACCAGTCTGGTTAGTTTTACATCAATATTTGGTCCGCCCATGATGACCGGTTTGTTCGGATATTTTACTTCAGATGCGGCACCTTTTCAGTTTTCAGGAGCACCATTTTTTATGGGTGCAATTCTGGTTTTAGGAGCGCTAATATTTGCCATTCGTATTCTCAGCACGAAAAGCGTAGTTGACGCATAAGCAGAAATTCTATTAATTATTAGAAAAACACTCTAATAACTCTTATTTTCAGAGAGTTGAAGGGCAGCCGAAAGGTGAGCTCTTCTTTTTATTTCAGAAACCGAATACAAGAAAGATCATGAGTAAGATCCAATATTTATCGCAGGAAGGGTACGATAAACTAGATGCAGAATTAAAAGACCTTAAAACAAGAGGTCGTAAAGAAGTTGCTGAAGATATAGCTGAAGCACGTGCAAAAGGTGATCTAAGTGAGAATGCCGAATACGATGCCGCTAAAGAGGCTCAGGGACACATGGAAGATCGTATTACAAAACTCGAAGACATTCTTGCAAACGCTCGTGTACTAGATGCGACAGAACTTGATCTGTCACAGGTACGTGTTTTAACCAAAGTCACTATTCTGAATAAAAAGATGAACAAGGAGATGCAATATACCTTGGTTTCTCCGAATGAAGCTGATTTTAAAGCCGGTAAAATTTCTATTGAGTCTCCGATCGGTCAGGCACTAGTAGGGAAAGCAGTTGGTGATGTTGTAACAGTAACCGTTCCTGCAGGCGAGCTTGAATTAGAGATCAAGAAAATCGAAATCTAAATAGGCCAGGCTTTGGATAAAAAGCTCATTGACGTATATCCTTACAGAATAAACGGCAAGAACGTTGAGTTTTTGATCTTAAAGCGTTCTTCTAAAAAAATATATGCCAATCAATGGCGAATGGTAGGTGGCAAGGTTGAAGAAGGGGAAACCTTTTGGCAAGCTGCTTTACGAGAATTGAATGAAGAAATTTCAGAAAATCCTTCAAGTTTCTGGACGGTTCCATCGGTAAACTCTTTTTATGAACACAAAACAGATACCATTCATCAAATTCCGGTGTTTGCAGCAAAAATAGAATGGACTGATGAACGTATTGAACTGGACGACGAACATACCGGATATTTATGGGTTAATGCTGACCAAATCAATGAGTATATTCATTGGCCGGAACAAAAAAGATTGATACGACTGATAAACGATATCCTAATCAACCAACAAATCCTACCAGAGTGGATCATAGATCTGAAATAACTAAATTATTTTCTTTCATTTTTGTTTGGTTGATAACCTGCAGTTCACTGCTTTCTCAGGATAATTATGGAAAATATACGTTCACACCGGCTCCTGATGTGTGGTATAATTCTGTTGACGGAGTTCGTTTAGGAATCAGAGTTTTAGGTGAACACGAAGGTTCATTCAAAGATGGTCCGCATCGATTGGATGCAGGTTTGTGGTTGGGGACAAACTTTCCCGACAACCCGATTTCTTATTATCTAAGTTTTACAGAGCCTGTAAAGTCAATATCAGATTTTGGTGAAGAGGGAAGTGTTCAGGCTGTTTCCAGTATAAGAACGGGATTTTCAAGCCATTCTCTTTCACTGAACAAGCGCTGGCAAGACGGTTTTAATGAACTAAGATACAAGGAAGTTTCTGCTTCATTTTCTCAACAAAAAATGTACGATGTTGCGTACCGACCGTATCCAATACAATGGTCTTCCGGTTGGAAATCACTCGCAGGTATTGAGTTTATGTTGCACAACGAATCTGATGAGAAGACTTTTGAATTAAATCTGGATTTTCAGCAGAATCTCAATCCTGAAAGCCCTTCATTTTCGGTTCTAAATGCTGAAATATGGAATGTGATGTCTTTAAATGAGCATTTTGGATTAGCATTACGTGCATTTGGAGGATTTACTTCTGAAAATACAGCTCCTGAATTTTTGTACAAGGCTAGTTATGCTCAACCGATCAACTGGCTTGGAAACGGTATCAGCAGAGCCAAAGGAACGCTACCAACAAGCTGGCTTGATAATGGTCTAGCCCAAATTTCAGGTGGTGGGAACCTCAGAGGTTATACAGATACTCAATATTCTGATCTGAGTGTCGCTGGTTTTAACTCCATTGTAGCGCTGAATACAGAATTTGAATTTCCGAATCCGATCAATAGTTCGTTGAAGAATGGAATGATAGGTGAATTCGTGTTTTTGAAAAGCTATGTTTTTGCCGATGCAGGAACTGTTTTTGAAGATAATCCTGTATTACTTGACGCAGGAGTTGGACTTCAATTTTCAATAAATATTCCTGATTTTCTGGGAAAGCCCAGAGGATTTGCCCTCAGATATGAAATTCCTTTTTGGATATCGGAACCTGATGCCGGAAAATCAAACTTGGAGTTTAGAAATTTGATCGGTTTTGGAGCTGTAATCTCACTTTGATATGAAAGTACTGGTTATAAATTGTGGAAGTTCTTCTATAAAGTATCAGTTGATCCATACTGAAGACAGGGAAACGCTTTGTAAAGGCTTGGTGGAACGAATCGGAGCAGTTACTTCTATTATAAGACAGGAATGGAAAGGAGAGAAGCCGGTAAAGAAATCTCTTGCTTTGGATAATCATACGATTGCGCTCAAAACCGTTATGGAGTTACTTGTTGGTGCGGATAATGATTTTCTGTCATCATTGGATGAAATTGAGGCTGTAGGACATCGCGTTGTTCATGGTGGGGAGACATTCAAAGATTCAGTTCTTATTGATGAAGATGTAGAAGAAGCTATACAGGAAGCTTTTGACATTGCGCCTTTGCATAACCCTCCTAATTTGCAGGGAATAAAAGCAGCCAAAGAGCATCTGCCTGACGTTCCGCATGTAGCCGTTTTTGATACAGCTTTCCATCAGACGTTGCCTTCAAAAGCGTATTTATATGGAATTCCAAACCGACTTTATCGCAGATATAAGATTCGTAGATACGGATTTCACGGAACATCTCATTACTACGTTAGCCGGAAGTATTACAAATTAGCTGATGTAAAAAAGAAAGGCTCCAAAATTATTACCTGTCATTTAGGAAATGGAGCTTCCATTACAGCCATTAAAGATGGAGAATCTGTAGATACAAGCATGGGTTTTACTCCATTAGAAGGCTTAGTGATGGGAACACGATCCGGTGATATTGATCCTTCTATCTTATTCTACCTCATAGAGAAAGAGGAATTATCTTTGGCTAACGTTCATGCGCTTTTAAACAAACACAGTGGTTTGCTTGGACTCAGTGGTTATGCCGCAGATATGAGAGACTTGATTGAAGAAGCGGAAGATGGTGACAAGCGATCTCAGGAAGCAATTGACGTTTTTTGTTACCGGGCTAAGAAATACATAGGGTCGTACATTGCAAGTATGAATGGTGTAGATGCAATTATCTTTACCGGAGGAATAGGTGAAAATTCTTCTTTAATAAGATCTAAAATACTTTCGGATATGGATTCGTTTGGTATAGAAATTGACGAGAGTAAAAATAATTTATCCGGAGAGAAACCATTGATCAGTTCTGAAGATTCTAAAGTGGGAGTGTATGTTATCCCAACCAATGAAGAACTTGTAATCGCTATTGATGCTGCAAAGATTGCAATTACTTCAAAGCAAACTCCGTGGGCCTGATGAAAAACAATATCAGAATTTTACTTTTTTTCCCGATGTTTTTTTTGATGGCATGTTCCACAACAACATGGATCGTAGAAAGTCAGGAAGAAGTTGACAGGGGAGATTATAAACTACTGAATTCAAAATTATTTCTTCAAAAAGTAGGTAAAGTTACTCCTGAACTACCTGTAGCTCAATTCCGACTTAAAGCAGCAAATACTTTTGAATATGCTCAACGAATTAAAACGGACCGATATATTCAAAAATATCGTCCAAGATGGGGATTCTTGGCATTGGGAATGGCTTCCGCTTCTTTAGGCACCTATTCAGCACTTGAATTCTCAGAATCCAATAAACAAGGTCAGCAAATTGCGCTTTTTGGTGCGAGTGCAGCTTTACTTGGGGCTTCTTTTTTAAATATGAAACCAATAGGCGAGCCTCAGCCTACAGGGGAAACCAGATTGTTAAGAAGAACCGGTGTATTTGTAGATACCGATACCCTTGATGCTACCATTAACACTGAACAGCTTGCTTCCTATTCCATTAGGTACAGGGATCAGGTTTTATTAGAAAACACGGATACAAAAATCACTGGAAATAATTTATCGATCAATTTTCTGGAGGAGTTAAATCCGGATATATTTCCCGGTGAAGAGGATATTTCAATTGATCTTGATATAACGTTCAATGACAGTTTATACAGCTATGAAATTCCTATAAGATCAATTTTTGACCCATTTGTTGTTGTAAGCACTACGGTTACTGCCTTAAGGAATGAAGCTCGCTCAAATTCTCAAAACATTTTAACAGATCTGGCTCAAGGTAGTCAATTAAGACTGGTTGAGACACAAGGAGATTGGGTAAAAGTACTCTATGGTATTTCTGAAAATTGGGTTTCAGCCAGCGATGTTGATATTATTTGGAGACCCTCTCAATTTTCCCGTGAACTTTCTGTTGTGGCAATCCCTAATGTCCCTTTTGGTAGCGTAGATATTGAAAGGGATATCCCAAGATTAGCTGAGGATGACAGACGGCGTTGGGGATTTATAATTACCAATCAAGGTTACGGCGGAGATTTACCCGAGAAAGCATACGCATATAGAGATGGCCAACTAATTGAAAAATATTTCAATAATGCGCTAGGAATAGTTCCAACTCAAACAATAAAATTCCAGGATATTTCGGGGAATCAAACAGCTGTTAATGGATTTAATCGTTTGGTATCCCGAATAAATAATCGAGAAGTTGATCTAACTGTTTATCTGAATGGATATGCAGAAATAGACCCTCAAACGGATAAAGTCTATTTTCTGGGCACAGCATCTGATAGTGCGGCTTCTCGAATCGATTTGAATTCTTTGCTCGATGGATTTGCTAACCTTCCTGTACAGAAGTTGTCAATTATCGCTGATATTGATTTTATACAAGGTTCATCTAAGCGAAATTCATTAGATCTTCTGGCTGCAACAATTACAACACAAGTTCCAAACTCAACAGTTGTATTTTCGTCGAATACAGACCAAAGGTCTTATATTTATGCCGAACCAAACGGAGTTCAAAAAAGACACTCCATTTTTACATACTTTTTGGCTGATGCTATCAAAAAAAGAAATACAAATTGGACTGAAATAAGAAAGTATTTGGAAAGGAATGTATCATTTACTTCCCGCAGTATTTTTAATGCAGCTCAGGATATTCGCTTTTTCGGAAGTGATACCTTAAGCCTTACCGACTGATGGGTTTTCTTTTTCTTACACTGAGTGCTGTTTTTTCCCTTTCTGTTGCTCAGGTTTTAAAATTAGTTGAAGTGCGCTCCCTGCGTGTATTAAATGTGCTGGTTATCAATTATCTGGTTGCTGTTATAATCAGTGTTTTCTCAACAGACTGGAACGGATTTGAAGAGCAGACAGGCCTAATTCCAATTCTTATCCATTCAGCCATTCTAGGATTTTTGTTCATTGCCAATTTTATGATCTACAGCAAGAGTATCGATAAAAATGGGATGGGAATCAGCATCGCCGCGATGAGGATGTCATTAGTGTTTCCAATTCTTTTGAGCTTGATGCTCTATAATGAAGATGTAACAACAGGGCTGATCCTTGGGATAATACTCTCTTTCATATCTTTATTATTATTGGTTCCATCACTTAAAAAAGATCGTAGAGTACAACTAAAGTTCGCAGTATTACCTGTTCTGCTTTTCTTTATTTCAGGGATAACTGATTCCGGTTTAAAGGTTTTTGAACGAGAATTTTCAATGCTTTTTGATGAATCTCAGTTTTTATCAGCTTTATTCTTTTTCGCTTTTTTAACCGGATCTGTAGTTCTTTTATTCCGGGGTCAATTTAATTTCAAAATGAAAGAGTTGATCTATGGAGTTTTACTGGGAGTGGTGAACCTGTATTCTTCCTATTTTATTTTATTAGCTTTGAAGGAAATTCCGGGGTCGATCGTATTTCCTTTGGTGAACTTAAGCATAGTTTTTGCAGGAACTTTTATAGGTGTTATCTTCTGGAAAGACCGACCTGATAAAAGGCAATGGATCGGGTTGGCATTAGCTTCAATATCAATTTTTTTACTGGTTGCCTGATATGAGTATCATTGAGTCTATTAGAGAAAAAGCCACATCAAAGAAAAAGAAGATTGTACTCCCTCGGTCATCCGATGATCGTGTAGTTAAAGCAGCTCAGTTTCTTCACGAAGAAGGATTAGCTGATGTAATTCTTCTCAGCAATAAAGATTCCAAGGTTGAAACTCAGAATATTGACGTTCTTGATCCTGAAACTGATGATAAACTCCAAGAATTTGCAGAAGCTTTTTATCAGAAAAGAAAGCACAAAGGAATCTCCGAAGAACAAGCTTTAGAGATAGTAAAAGATCCTTTGTTTTTTGGAGCTTCTTTGGTTTCAGCGGGATATGCCGACGGTTGTGTTGCCGGTTCAGTTTCAACTACGGGTGATGTTCTAAAAGCAGCCATTCAAACCATTGGACTGAAAAAAGGCTCGAATGTAGTTTCCAGTATTTTCCTGATGAGTTTTCCGGATGGTAAAGTGTTTTCCTATGGTGATTGTGCGGTTGTTCCTTATCCGACTTCAGATCAATTAGCTACCATAGCTTTTGATTCTGCTGTCTCACACAAATTGATAACCGGAGAAGAACCTAAAGTTGCCATGCTTTCATTCAGTACAAAAGGAAGCGCACAACACGAAAGGGTGGAGCTAGTTCAGCAAGCTTTCGAGAAATTAAAAGAATACAATATTGACTTTGCAGTTGACGGAGAACTCCAATTTGATGCGGCTTTTGTTGATTCTGTAGGAAAACGTAAAGCTCCAAACTCAGAAGTAGCCGGTCATGCAAATGTTTATATTTTTCCGAATCTGGATGCAGGAAATATCGCCTACAAGATCACTGAACGACTAGCCGGAGCTACAGCAACAGGACCAATCATACAAGGACTCGCAAAACCGATGATGGATCTTTCCCGTGGTTGCGAATGGGATGATATTGTGAATACGGCATGTGTTTGTTCGTTGATGAGTTAATTGTAGTTATCGTATAAGTCATCCTTGTAGATGTTAGATAATTCGTTGACAAAATTTCTTTATATCAACCTCAATAATGCAACCCGGTCATCCCGAATTTATTTCGGGATCTTACGTAAAGACTTTTAGTCTGTTCTTGTTTACCATCCTCTTAAGGTATCATACCAATCCTTTAACTTTGGATTGTTTTGCTTTACCAGATTCCATTTCCACTGTTTATGCCAATTTTTTAGTTGCTTCTCCCTTGCTATAGCATCACTTATATTATCGTATTCTTCCGCATATATAAGAATGCTTAGTTTATACTTTGAAGTAAATAAAGAGCCTTCTCCCAGTTTATGTTTCCACACTCTTGAATGAATGTTATTGGTAACTCCGATGTAAATAGTAGTTCTTCGATAGTTAGTAAGAAAGTACACATAGCCTTTGTTCATAGTAAGTAAGACTGTTTCAAGAGCAATTCCTTACAAAGATCCCGAAACAAGTTCGGGATGACCCTATATATTTTTTACCGTTCAAAAACTGCCAACGAATTACCTGACATCTACAAACCTGAGGATACCTCCAAAGGATCTGCAAATCTGCGATAAATGCTCAGACTCTCAGAAATAGAATAGCTTTTGAATATGAAATATCAACCATCTACAAGGATGGCATCATTCTCTATTCAATATTCTTCTATCTCATCAATAAACTTTCTCAATCACATCTAATTTAGTTCTGAATCGGATATTTTGTATCTTTGGACAGAATCTAAATAAGCATATAAAACGTTGAATGAACGACTGTTAAAGATGGTTAAATCAACGTTAATCAAGATAAAATTATAGACGCACATGAGTGAAGAATTAAGTGACGGTGTAAAAGAGCTTGAGTCGATGATCGGCGAAGAGTATAAGTATGGATTTACTACCGATGTTGAATATGAAGATTTTCCAAAAGGAATCAGCGAAGAAATCGTTCGTGAGCTTTCAAGAGTAAAGGAAGAGCCGGAATGGATGACTGAATTCCGTGTTAAGGCTTATCACGCCTGGAAAGAAATGGAAGAGCCAACATGGTTTAATGCTACATACAAAAAACCAGATTTTGAAAACATGCTGTATTATTCAGCACCAAAGAAAAAGCCTCAATTGGATAGCATGGATGATGTAGATCCAAATATCCGCGAGACTTATGAAAAGCTTGGTATTCCATTGGAAGAGCAAAAGATGCTTTCCGGAGTTGCTGTAGATGCGGTATTTGACAGTGTTTCTATCTTTACTTCATTCAAGGAAAAGTTAGCAGAAGCAGGCGTTATTTTTTGCTCGATGTCAGAAGCAATTAAAGAACATCCGGAGTTGGTTAAGAAATACATGGCTTCTGTAGTTCCTGTAAGAGATAACTTTTACTCAGCATTGAACTCAGCTGTATTTTCTGATGGATCGTTTTGCTACATCCCGAAGAATACAAAATGCCCGATGGAGCTTTCAACCTACTTCCGTATCAACAATATGGAATCTGGTCAGTTTGAAAGAACATTGATCGTAGCAGAAGAAGGGGCTAGCGTAAGCTATCTAGAAGGCTGTACTGCTCCGATGTACGACGAAAACCAATTACATGCTGCGGTTGTGGAACTTGTGGCTTTGGATGACGCTGATATTAAATATTCAACCATTCAGAACTGGTATTCCGGTGATGAAAACGGTAAAGGCGGTATTTATAACTTTGTGACTAAGCGTGGTATCTGCAAAGGAAAGAATTCTCATATCTCATGGACACAGCTGGAAACAGGTTCAGCAGTAACACTGAAATATCCATCTGTGATATTGAAAGGTGATAATTCAGTTGGAGAATTTTACTCTGTAGCTGTTACCACTAAAAAGCAGCAAGCTGATACCGGTACAAAAATGATCCATCTTGGTAAGAACACCAAGAGTACGATCATCTCTAAAGGTATTTCGGCGGGACAGTCTAACAATAGTTATCGTGGAGAAGTTAAAATCTCCAAGAATGCTACCGGATCGAAGAATTACTCGGTTTGTGATTCGATGTTGATCGGACAAGAATGTGGAGCTCATACCTTCCCGTATATCTCATCAGAAAATCCTTCCAGTAGTGTTGAGCATGAAGCTACAACATCCAGAGTGGGTGAAGAGCAGATCTTTTATCTGATGCAGCGCGGAATCAGTGAGCAGGATGCCATTTCTATGATCATTAATGGATTTGTTAAAGATGTATTGAAAGAACTACCTCTTGAATTCGCAGTTGAAGCAAACAAGTTGCTTGATGTGAAACTGGAAGGTAGTGTAGGGTAGAGATATTAGGCCATTCCGGGCTTGACCCGGAATCTGTGTAGGTTCAAAATTTAGTTACCCCACAGATCCTGAAACAAGTTCAGGATGACGAACTTGAAAAGAAATTAAATAAACAAACAAAAGTAAAAAGCAGAAATAGTGTTAGAAATTAAAAACTTACACGCCTCAGTTGAAGGCGAAGACATTGAAATTTTAAAGGGTGTTAACCTGAAAGTTAATGCCGGCGAAATCCATGCAATCATGGGACCTAACGGAAGCGGTAAAAGTACGCTGGCTAAAGTTGTTTCAGGTCATCCGGAGTATGAAGTAACCGAAGGAGAAATCCTTTTTAACGGTGAAGACATTACTGAATTGGATGCAGATGAAAGAGCTCACATGGGTTTGTTTCTGGCTTTTCAATATCCTGTTGAAGTTCCGGGTATTACTAACAAGACGTTGCTCAGAGAAGCTTACAACACTATTGCTCGCGCAAACGACCGCGAAGAATTAGATCCGTTGGAATTTGAAGATTACATCACTGAAAAATTGGATGTAATCGAAATGAAGGATCAGTTTTTAAGCCGCTCTATCAACACTGGTTTTTCCGGTGGTGAGAAAAAGAAGAATGAGATCTTCCAGATGGCGGTATTGAACCCTGTGCTTTCTTTCTTAGACGAAACCGATTCAGGATTAGATATCGATGCTCTTAAAGTAGTTTCAGAAGGAGTGAATAAGATCGCTAATGATAAAAATGCAATCGTAATGATAACTCACTACCAAAGACTGTTGAATTACATCAAGCCGGATCATGTACATGTGATGATGGCAGGTAAGTTGATCAAGTCAGGTGGATTTGAATTAGCTGAAGAGCTTGAAGCAAATGGATATGATGCACTGGAAAAAGAATTAGTATTAAACGGCGAGGCTCAATAATGAGTGAAGTAATCCAAAGAGACACGATGTTATCGTACATAACAGGCTCTGTGGAAAGCAGTGCTGAAAGTGTGGCGATTCGTGCAATTAACGAAAGAGGACGTGAAGATCTCGAAAAAACTCCGTTCCCAACTCGTAAAGACGAAGACTGGAGATTTGTAGACCTGAAATCCATCACTAAAAGTCAGTTTTGTAAGCTGGAAGAAGCGAATGCAGCTGATGTTGGAGATATTTCTGAGCATTATCTACCGGAGGCAATGAATTGCCGATTGGTTTTTGTGAATGGTGTTTATAACGAAGAATTATCTTCTGTTGAAGATCTTCCAAACAATGTTATTGTAGGTAATCTTGCTGCTAACGCTGATAACAATTCGGTTAAAGAGCACTTGGGAACCATCACAAATTACGATGATGATGTATTTGCTCCATTTAACGATGCTGCTTTTACAGACGGAGCTTTCATTTTTGTTCCTGAAGAGACTGTAGTAAGAACTCCGATTCATATTCTGAATGTGTTTACAGATGCGGAAAAGGCTTTTTATGCAACTCCTCGTTTGTTATACGTTGGAGAAATGTTTTCTAAGTCTACGATCATTGAAGAACATATTGGCTTAGCTGATAATCAGTATTTGAATGTTCCTGTTACTGAATTCAAGATGTTTACAGGTTCAAATGTGCATCATGCAAGAATTCAAAGAGACAGCAAGAAAGCTTCTCACGTTTCTCGTCCGATTGCAATACTGGACAAAAACGCTGAATATCATTCTTATACGATCTGTTTGGGAGCGAAATTATTCCGAAACGATCCAAGAGTGATCCAAAACGCTGAAGAAGTGAATTTCACTGTTGATGGATTGGTATTGATCGATGGAGATCAAATAGCAGATACGCATTCAATTATGGATCATAGATTTGCACATGCAGGAAGTCATCAGCTACATAAAGTAGTGGTAAATGACAGTGCGCATTCAGTGTTTAACGGAAAGATCTTTGTAGCTAAAGATGCTCAGAAGATCGATTCTTTCCAGGAAAACAGAAATTTATTGCTTTCTGAGAATGGTAAAGTAAATACTAAACCACAGCTTGAAATTTTTGCTGATGATGTATTGTGTTCGCACGGTGCAACCATCGGTCAGCTTCAGGACGAAGAGGTATTTTATCTCCAAAGTCGTGGGTTGACAGAGCAGAAATCACGTGAGCTATTAGTTTATGCATTTGCTCTTGAAAGCGTTGAAAGTATGGAAGTGGAATCAGTAGAGAAGCTTTTACTGAACGAAGTTATTGAATACACGAATAGAGACGAAAAGTGAATTAGTTAATGGTTATTGGTTAACAAGACTAATAACCATTAACAAATAACCAATCACAATGCCAGAAACAACAACCGACATACCAACTAAAATAAACTGGGCAGAAATAAGAGCTCAGTTCCCCGTACTTCAGCAGGAAGTAAACGGTAAGAAATTGGTATATCTGGATAATGGCGCTTCCAGCCAAATGCCGAAGTCGGTGAGTGATCGTATCGATGCTTATCACAAAAACGAGCATGCTAATGTGCACAGAGGAATTCATTCTCTGAGCCAGAAAGCTACGGATGCTTTTGAAGCAACAAGAAGTAAAGTTCGTGATTTTATCAATGCCGGAAGTTTGGAAGAGGTTATCTACACGACCGGAACTACAGATTCTATCAATCTTGTAGCCCAAAGCTACGGACGTAAGAATTTTAAAGCCGGAGACGAGATTCTTGTTTCAGAAATGGAACACCACGCGAATATCGTGCCTTGGCAGATGATCGCAGAAGAAACAGGAGCGAAGCTGAAAGTCATTCCAATGAACGACAAAGGCGAGCTCATCATGGACAAGTTCTATGAATTGCTTTCTGATAGATCCAAAATGGTTACGGTTGTCCATGTTTCTAATGCACTGGGGACTATCAATCCAGTTGAAGAAATTATAGCAGCAGCTCATAAGCGGAATGTCCCTGTATTGATCGACGGAGCACAAGCGGTTCCTCATTCAAAAGTGGATGTGCAGGCTTTAGATGCTGATTTTTATGCATTTTCGGCTCATAAAATGTGTGGTCCAACAGGTTTCGGAATTTTATACGGCAAGAAAGACCTGCTAAACGCAATGCCTCCGTACAGAGGTGGTGGCGATATGATCGACAAGGTTACGTTTGAAAAAACAACCTGGAACGATCTTCCGCATAAATTTGAAGCAGGAACTCCGCCGATCTCAGCCGGAATTGGATTGGGTGCAGGAATTGATTTTCTGAATCATATCGGCATGGAAGCTATTGCTGAAAGAGAACACGAATTGCTTGAATACGCTACTGAGAAATTAAATCAGATCGAAGGCTTGAAAATTGTCGGTACCGCTGATAAAAAAGCTTCTGTGATCTCATTCTTGTTAGATGGAATTCACCCGACCGATGCAGGAACTATTCTGGATCAACAAGGAATTGCCGTAAGAACAGGACATCATTGCGCTCAGCCGATCATGCAACATTATGACATTCCGGGCACGTTAAGAGCTTCTATTTCGTTTTATAATAACGAAGAGGACATCGACAGATTGGTAAAAGGAATTGAATTAGTAAAAGAATTTTTTGGATAAATAAGTAAACATTATGGCTAAAATTAAAGAAATAGAACGTACTCCTAATCCTGATGCAATGCGTTTTGTATTGGATGAACCGCTTACAAACGGAACCACCCGTTCGTTCGAAAGCAGCGTGGAAGCAGAAGGTGATGATCTTGCCTCCGCTTTGTTTGCTATCGACAGCGTTATCAATGTGTATTATGTTGATAAATACGTGACGGTTACGCAGGACGGAAAAGCTGTTTGGTCTGAATTACTCAGAAAACTGGCTCCTCCGATCCGCGAAGCTGAACCGCAAATGGGTGTGGAAGACGATTCTGAAGTTCATGTAAGTAAAGAAGCTCAGGAATCTGATGATCCACGTTTGATCGAGATTAATAAGATGTTGGATGAGCAAGTTCGTCCGTATCTGTTAGCTGATGGTGGTGGACTGAAAGTTCTCGGACTGGAAGAAAACCGTTTGAAGGTTCACTATCAGGGAGCTTGTGGAACTTGTCCTACCGCAACCACAGGAACGTTATACGCCATCGAAAGTATGGTAAGACGTGTTGATCCCGAAATTCAGGTAATTTCAGTTTAGAAGGCAACATCATGGATATTTCCATAAGCGAAAGAGCTATTCAAAGAATCGATGAGATTCGCACCGAACAAAACGTGCCGAAAGATGCGTTTCTGAAAGTAGGTGTGGTTAGCGGCGGTTGCTCCGGCTTAACGTATGATCTTGATTTTGACAGCGAAGCTGAACCTCAGGAAACTGACAAAGTATTTGAGCTGAACGGAATGAAAGTTCTGGTAGATATGAGAAGTTTTCTGTATCTGGCCGGAACCGAGCTTGATTACACTGACGGTTTAGAAGGAGAGGGATTCCATTTTCACAATCCCAACGCCTCCAGAACCTGCTCTTGTGGAGAGAGTTTTTCGATTTAGATTTTAGTGAATAGTTATTGGTTATTAGTGAGATTGATAACCAATAACTAATAACTCATCACCAAACTATGCAAGAACCAATCATCAACAAAGTAAAAGCGAATACAAAGCTGGTCACGGTAGACTTGGCTAAGTTATTCCATGATTCCACTCCGATTGCAGAGCTGGACATCAAACAATTCCTGCATATGGAAATGTTGTTGAAGGAAAAAGACTTCCGTCAACATTTGAAGGATTTTGATTGGTCACAGTTTGAAGGAAAATACTTATCTGTGTACTGCTCAACAGATGCCATTATTGCTCCATGGGCATGGATGTTGATTACCAGTCATGCAAAACAATTTGCTGAAGAAGTTTTTCATCTTACCGCAAAAGAAGTCACTCACGAACTCTACCGAAGAAGGGTAGAAGCTTTTGATTGGAGCGCCTACCAAGACAAATTCGTACTCCTGAAAGGTTGCGGAGATATTCACGTTCCCGATTCTATCTATTTGCTGGCTACCAATAAGTTAATGGGAACAGCCAAGAAGATTATGTATGGAGAAGCCTGTTCTTTTGTACCTGTTTGGAAAGGTTGATTTTTAGTTATTGGATTTAGTTAATAGTTCAAGCATCTCGCTTGAACTATTTTTGTATTAAGGCTAGTATATTAATCCCGCACAAACGCGACGCCTGCGCTAGGTTGGGTAGCCACGGAAACACTAACTCACAAAAAAAAGTGGTCATCCCGAACTTGTTTCGGGATCTTTGTGAAGCCTTATTCTTTTTTCTAAACTGTTTAGTAAATCAAAGTCGTTGACTTAGGATACTGAAACGAGTTCAGCATGACGTTGGGGAGAAGCTTGTTCTTTTGTACCTGTTTGGAAAGGGTGATTTTAGTTAGCCACGGAAACACAAAGACACAAAAATTATAACTGGTCATCCCGAACTTGTTTCGGGATCTTTGTGAAGGCTTTTAGTATCAATCTATTCAGTAAATTAGTCAGAGTCCCCGTCCTTTCGAGTTGAATCAGCCAATAGGCTGGTGGCCGAGAAATCTAAGATAGCTGTTAAGGAGAACTTTAGATTTCTCCCTCCGGTCGATATGACAAAGTAGCGATTGGAAGCAGGAGCTTCCCATGGGCGTTCCCAAGCAGAGCTTAGGAACGAGGTCAATTATGATACCTCTATGCTTTAACTTTTCCATTATACTCACATTCTGGGCAACTATAAGAGTTATCAATAATCTCATCCGCTTCTAGAGATAATTTACTGTTGCAATTTATACACCTTAAGGCTTCACCACCAATCACAACTGTACTTGCAAACATATCTCCCAATCGTTGATGATTTTGGGAAAATTTTACCGCTAGAAATGCAACTATACCGTAAGTAAACAGATCAATTGGATCAATAATTCTTCTCTTTAATGCTTGTAGAAATGTGATTTGTTTGCCATTCTCAGAAAAAACTTTTAGACCAAATGGTAGTTTTCCAAGCGTTGAACTAAATCTATATTCACAAACCGGAAAATATAGAAACCAGTATACAGGAATTATAAGAGCTTCAATCCCTTTTATAGATTTAGATCCGTCATCGGATATAACACCGAATTGATTAATCAAGAAAAATATAAGGGCATAGAATATCCCATAATCGACAATGGTGGCAAACGCTCTTTTTAAAATTTTAGGTTGTATATTTTCAATCATAAACTAATGATAGTAAAATTCTTAAAATGAAAACACTCCTTACAGGCTCATCACGAGGAATAGGTAAATCGATCGCTGAATTGTTATTGGATAATGGTTATGAGGTTATTGGAACTTCTAGATCAACCATTAATCAATCAAGTAATAACTACACTCATATTGCATGTGATCTGTCAGAAGAGCAAGAAGTTCAAAAGCTAAAGCCGCTTTTCACCCAAGACGAAATCCCCGAAGTATTAATTAACAATGCAGGAATCTTTATGGAAGCTCAGTTTGAGGATTCTGATCAAGACTGGATGGATAAATGGGATAAAACCCAGCAAGTAAATCTTCGATCTATGGCTTTGATCTCAAAATGGTCGATCAATGCTTGGAAAGAACGAGCAATAGAAGGGAGGATCATAAATATTGCCAGCAGAGCCGGAGTTCGAGGCGACACCGGAGAATACGCCGCTTATGCAGCTAGTAAAGCCGGAATAATCGCTTTCACCAAGAGTATCGCACGAAGTTTTGGTAAAGATGGAATTACCGCTTATTCCATCGCTCCCGGTTTTGTGAACACAGACATGGCTCAAGGTTCAATCAAAGTATATGGTGAAGAATATCTGACTAAAGATCTGGCATTAGATTCCATCGCTCCACCTGAGCAAATCGCCGAAATGGTATTATTGCTTGCTGCCGGAAAACTTACCCACGCTACCGGTCAGACTTTTCATATTAACTCGGGAAGTTATTTGGTCTAGTTTTTTTGTTTAGCCACGGAAGCACAAAAGCACGGAAAGATTATAGAGCTTGAGAACTGAGAAATCTAAAATTGATCGTAAGATTTCTCACATTTGTTCGAAATGACAGATAAAGGTCATCCCGAACTTGTTTCGGGATCTTTGTGGAGACTGTTAGTCCCATTTCACCCGAATATTTAAATCAAAGCCTTTAAAGCAGAACTCTAAATTTCTCCCTTCGCCCGAAATGACAAAGAAAAAATAAACTTAACTTTTAAAAATCAGCTAAAATAGTGTTTAAGGTTTCACTAGGTCTCATAGCAGTTGATGCCAATTCATTATTAGGATTGAAATATCCCTGAATATCAACCGGATTTCCTTGTACATCAATTAATTCTTCGTTGATCTTTTCTTCATTGTCTGACAATGAGTTATAAAGATCAGAGAACTTCGAAGACAGATCGCTATCCTCTGTTTGATTTGTTAAAGCTTCTGCCCAATACATCGCTAAATAAAAGTGACTTCCGCGATTATCTATTTGTCCAAGTCGACGTGCAGGAGATTTATCATTCTGTAGAAATTTAGAAGTAGCATTATCTAAAGCTGCACCTAAGATCTTTGCTCTTTGGTTATCAAAGGTTTTGCCTAAGTGTTCCAGAGAAACAGCCAGTGCTAAAAACTCTCCCAGTGAATCCCAACGTAAATAATTTTCTTCTACAAATTGCTGAACATGTTTTGGAGCAGAACCACCTGCTCCGGTTTCAAACAGTCCGCCGCCATTCATCAAAGGAACAATAGAAAGCATTTTTGCACTGGTTCCAACTTCCAGAATAGGGAAGAGATCAGTTAGATAATCACGTAATACGTTTCCTGTTACTGAAATGGTGTCCTTTCCTTGTCTGATTCTTTCCAGTGAAAACCAGGTTGCTTTAACAGGACTCATAATATGAAGTTCAAGTCCGTCCGTATCGTGGTCTTTAAGGTAAGTATTTACTTTTTCGATGAGTTGGGCATCATGCGCACGGTCTTCATCTAACCAAAAAACAGCGGGAGAACCTGTGTCTCTCGCTCTGGAAACAGCAAGTTTTACCCAATCCTGAACAGGAGCGTCTTTTGTTTGACACATTCTCCAGATATCGCCTTTTTCAACAACGTGTTCAATAAGAGTGTTTCCATTGGAGTCTAAAACTCTGACTTTACCATTACTTTCGATCTCAAAAGTCTTGTCGTGAGAACCATATTCTTCAGCTTTTTTGGCCATTAAACCAACATTAGGAACACTTCCCATAGTTGTAGGATCATAAGCTCCGTGCTTTTTACAATCCTCGATCACAGCTTGATACACATCTGCATAACTGCTGTCAGGAATTACTGCTTTAGTATCTTGTGTTTTCCCATCTTTGTTCCACATACAGCCTGAAGTTCTGATCATTGCAGGCATGGAAGCATCAATGATAACATCACTTGGCACATGAAGGTTGGTAATTCCTTTGTCAGAATTTACCATCGCAAGATCTGCTTGGTTTTCGTAACAAGCTTCGATATCCGTTTCAATTTCTTGTCTTTTGTCTTCAGGAAGCTCATCCAGTTTTGAGATCAGATCACCGAATCCGTTGTTGGTATCAACTCCAAGATTTTGAATGGTCTCAGCGTGCTTTTCGAATACATCTTTGAAGAAGATCTTAACTGAATGACCAAAAATTATAGGGTCAGAAACCTTCATCATCGTAGCTTTCATATGAAGCGAGAATAAAACTCCCGTTTCTTTAGCTTCTTTTATCTGGAGATCCAGAAAACGCAGCAACGCTTTTTTGTTCATTACAGCGGCATCAATGATCTCGCCTTCCAGTAATGAGATTCCATCCTTTAAAACTGTTTTGTTACCTGAAATGTCTTCATGTTCGATGGTAACGTTTGTTGCATTATTAAGAGTAACCGATTGTTCCGTGGACCTGAAGTCGCCATGATCCATAGTTGAAACATGAGATTTAGACTCAGCTCTCCATTCTCCCATGGAATGAGGATTATTTCGAGCGTATTCTTTAACGGCTTTTGGAGCTCTACGATCAGAATTCCCTTCACGCAGAACGGGATTTACCGCGCTACCTTTTACTTTATCGTACTGAGCCTTGATCTTCTTTTCTTCATCGGTTTTAGGCTCTTCAGGATAATCGGGCAGAGCATAGCCTTGCGACTGTAATTCTTTGATAGCAGCATTTAACTGAGGAACAGAAGCACTTATATTCGGAAGCTTGATGATATTTGCTTCGGGCTTCTTTGCAAGTTCACCAAGTTCTGCTAAAGCATCTCCGATACGTTGATCTTCCTTCAGATAGTCAGGGAAATTTGCGATAATTCGACCTGCTAATGAGATATCTCTGGTTTCAACAGCAACACCGGCTACTTTTGCGAATGATTCAATAATTGGTAGAAATGAGTAGGTTGCTAAAGCCGGAGCTTCGTCAGTTTTTGTGTAGATGATCTTTGCTTTGTTATCGCTCATTATTCTCTGAAGTCTTTAAATTTAGTTTAGATCGTTTCCCGCCGGAAAGTCACCCGAAGTTAAAAATTAATAGGCTCGGAGTTTACGAAAAAAGGAAGAGAATTAGGAATGTTTCAATTAAGAATTAGGAATAGATTGAATTGTATTTGCAGTGCTGACTTATCTTTTTGATATAGGATCATCACCACCAAGACCATTACCGTCAATCCAATCAATTTGCACCCATTTGTAGAAGAACCAGATAAGTTTTTCTTCTCTTTCCCAATAAACATGAGAGTCATTTAGCCAAAAACTTAAAAGTTGATGTGAGTAGAATGGCTTGATGTTTATAATTTCTTCAACAAGCCCAAAAATATAATTTCCGATTACAACACAATTAAATTGATTTAAGCATTTATTATAATTGCACCTCCCATCGAACCGGGGGCTTTTATTTGAAAATGGTATAGAGTCCATTGAAGCTTTTACCAACTCCCGAAATATAAAATCATATATAGAAGGATTTTTGGGTAGAGAATCAGATGTATAAATGGAATCCAGATTTAAACTTATTATTGATTCTGCTAATGCCATATCTATGGTAAATTCTTCCCATAAATCCAGCGAACCTGTATATTTTCTTTTTTCAATTTCGTCTTCAGTATTTATAAGAAAAGTTGGATATGATTCTCCATTAAAGATGAAGCTGGAAGTATCTTTCAATTCACTCATTAAATAGTATTCAACATCAACATTATATTCATTGGAAAATTCAGTTTTCATCATCTCTGAAATATTCCGTTCTCTTAAACTTTTCTTTCCGATCAAGAAGTAGGTGATCAGGTTTAACAGAACTAAAGAGAGTATAATTAAAAGAGTGTATCGAATCACTTTCATATCTCATTATAATAGATTTAGGATTAAAAACTCATATGAAATCTCATTGATTCATTCCTAATTCTTTCATTCCTAATTATTATATTGGCAATGATTAGCGGAGGTACTCCGTTGGTTTCAAAAAGGTTAATTTAACTTCCAGAGCCATGATCAGACCCATGTTCGGTTTCCGTCCGAAGCCAAAAAAATTCGATTTACCATTCAGATACCACGATCCTGAAAAGGAACAGCGTGAAGATGAAAGAAGAAAACGTCGTATCAAATTTCAAACACACAACAGAGTTAAGCCAAAGCAAAATGTTAAAGTACTGGCCTTGGCTTTACTGCTGTCATTAGTGGTTTATATCATTACACTTTTATAGGATTTATTTAGTTGAACGAAACGAAGGAAAGCACTTCAGTTATACATCAGTTACCACCGGAAATCAGCAACAAGATTGCTGCAGGTGAAGTTATACAAAGACCGGCTTCCGTAGTTAAGGAGTTATTGGATAATGCCGTTGATGCCGGATCGGATGAAATTAAAATAATTATTGAACAAGCCGGCAGAACGCTCATTCAAGTGATTGATAATGGTTGTGGAATGAGCGAAGAAGATCTTCCGCTTTGTTTTGAACGTCATGCAACTTCAAAGATAAATACGGTTGATGACCTTTTTAAGATCAGAACACTGGGATTTCGGGGCGAGGCAATGGCTTCCATCGCTTCCGTTTCTCATGTTACTGTCAGGTCAAAAAGAGCAGAAGATGATAACGGCTTGGAGTTTGAAGTTGACGGTGGTGATGAAAAGGAGATCAAACCGGTAGCTACTCCCGATGGAACTTCTTTTTCAGTCAGAAATCTGTTTTTTAATGTCCCTGCCAGACGTCAGTTTTTGAAAACTGATGTTACTGAACTCAGACATATTCTCAGAACGGTTCAATATGCGGCTCTTGCAAATACGAATGTAGCATTTCAGGTAGTAGCAGATGGTGAAGAGATCTACAATCTTCCGGTTCAATCACTCAAAGAAAGAGTAGCAGCAATATTCGGAGCTCCATACAAAGCAAGTTTGATAGAGTTTGGGGAAGAAACCAGCTATGTAAAGATCTTTGGTTTTGCTTCTGATCCGAAACTGGCTAAAAAAAGCAGGGGAGAGCAATTTCTTTTTGTAAACGGTAGACCTTTTCAGCACCGCTACCTTACTCATGTACTACTCAGTTTATATGATGCCTGGACTAAGAATAATGAGTATCCGTTTTATGCTTTATTCTTTGAAATTGATCCTTCTAAAGTGGATGTGAATGTTCATCCGTCCAAAATGGAAGTTAAGTTTGAAGATGAAAGAAGTGTAATTCAGCTTGCACGTTCAGTAGTAAACCGTTCTTTGAATGAACATTTCATGGTTCCTAATATCCAGAGAGAAGAAAATACTTTTCTAGGTGATAATGAAAGCAAAGGATTTGATTCCGGCTTTAGTTTTAACCAAAAGAAAGATGTTCGTCAAAGTGAGTCCGGATTTCACATTCCATCCAGAATTAACCGAAACCCTGCAAAGGGTAGAGGCGACGAATTTGGTGAGATGTTGTATGGACAAACTTCTTCTTCATCAGAACAAACTTTCAGTTCCGGAGACTTCAGATCAGAGGACAGCAAGCCAAGTGATAATCATGGATTTTTCCAACTGCATAATGCATATATCATTACTCAGACACGTACAGGAGTTTGCGTTATTGATCAGCATTTGGCTCATAAACGCATCATCTTTGAAAAAGCGATAACTGCTACGGAATCTGCTCTTCCAAGTACTCAACAGCTTTTATTTGCTCAAACGATGGAGCTATCAGCCAGTGACTACACATTGCTGAAAGAATTGCATCCGATACTACAAAGAATGGGTTTTTCTGTCCAAATGTTGAGTGGCAATACGGCTATGATCAATGGTGTTCCGGCCGACATTGAAATCGGAAACGAACAGGAAGTATTGATCTCTATGCTTCATCAGTATCAGGATCTTGGAAAGAAAATGAATCTGGAAGCCAGAGATAAATTAGCTATTTCATTTGCATCCAAAGCAGCAATTCCAAGAGGTAAAAAATTGGATATCAAAGAAATGGAAGCATTGGTAGATCAATTGTTTGCCTGTGATCAACCTTATCTGGATCCTTTGAAAAAGCCTACAATCGTTTATCTTTCGCTGGATGAAATACAGTCGCGGTTTAGGTAGTTATTGGTTATTAGTTATTAGTCTGGTAATTCTTACCATTAACTAATAACTAATAACTTTTCGTAATTATATAAAGCAAGTAAACTAAGATTCAATGCCTGTCATATCGCAAGCCCTGAAGGACTTGCTGGCTTAAATGTTTATCCAAATTTTATGCTAGCAGGACGTTTACGTCCGGTTTCCAGCACATTAGTTTGGATGAGGGAATAATTCAAAGTTTATTAATCCTTTGAAGTTCTTTGTGAACCTGTATCTTTGGAGATTATAAAATCAGAGAAAACTTGAATAATGAATATCCTTGCAATTGAACCTTTTTACAGCGGATCTCATAAAGCCTTTTTAAAAGGACTTATTGAGCATTCAAGCCATACGATCATTCCCATTAAGCTGAATTATAAAGGGTGGAAATGGCGAATGCATGGAGATTCAGTTACACTTGCAGAGCTAACCAGACAGGTTGAAGAAGATATAGATCTGTTGATGGTGAGTAGCATGACGAACCTGCCGGCTTTTATTGCGCTTACCAATCCCAGATTTTCTCACACTCCAAAGATCATGTATATGCATGATAATCAGTTTACAAGGCCCATTCCGGAAGGAGAAAGTCGCGATCTTACTTTCTGTTATATCAATTATCTGAGTATGCTGGTAGCTGATAAATTGGTCTTTACTTCTCAGTTCCATATTGATGATCTGATGGAGGCATTGCCAAAGTTTCTGGATAATTATCCGGATGACAAGCATTACAATACCGTAGAGCAGATCAGAGAAAAAAGCATAGTTATGCAACCCGGTTTAGATCTGAAGAGTTTTAACGAACAAGCTGATACTCGGTTGAAGAATGAAAATCCAGTAATAGTTTGGAATCAGCGTTGGCAATTTGATAGAAACCCGGCCATGTTCTTCAGAGTGCTGAACAGGTTGAATGATATAGATCTTAAATTCGATCTGATATTAGCAGGAGATACTAAACACGAGAAGCCTGAAGAATTTGAAAAAGCCTGGCAACGATATGGAACTCACATTACTCATTTTGGTTACGTAGACGACAAAGAAAATTATAGTAAATTACTCCATTCGGGAGATATAGTAGTTTCTACCGCCAGTTATGAGTTCTTTTGTACACCTATTTTAGAAGCTATTTACTGTGGATGTCACCCGTTTGTACCTAATGCTCTTCATTATCCCGAATTGATACCGGAATCGCTTCACAGTCCGCTCTTACATGCCCCTGTTCTTTATAATGATGAAGATGCTTTATTCAAACACATGAAGGATCTTTTGACCGGAAAGACCAAACCGCTCCCTAAGTCTTCCCTGCAGAATATTAATAAACATTTGGACTGGAGCAGAAAGATCAGAGACTACGATCTTTTATTTGAGGCTATGCATTCCGCTAATTAATGTGGAAAACTTGTTCACAGCTTGGGTTATTTTTTCATTATTTTACAGGAGATTAAATTCATTGAATAAAAAACTTAATCCCTCATCCTATGAAAATTCAAAAACTACCTTTGGTTTTTTTGATCTGTTTTATTCCTCTTTTCAACACATCACTAAAAGCACAGGTTACCACATCAACTATTCAAGGTATTGTAAAAGATGCTACAGGCGAACCGTTAGCCGGAGCTACGATAGTGGCTATTCATACACCATCAGGTACTAAATACGGAACTTCTGCTCGCTCTGACGGACGTTATAATTTACCAAACCTTCGTATTGGCGGACCTTATGAAGTAACAGCTTCATTTATAGGCTTTGAGGCAAAAAAAATTCAAGAGATATTTTTAACTCTGGGTAAAACACAGACAATAGAAATCACTCTCGACGAAAATGTACAAGGCCTTGAAGAAGTAGTTGTCACTGTAAATCAGGATATAAATGCAGGACGAACTGGTGCAGCTACCACTATTGATAATGCCCAGCTCACAAAAGTACCTACCATTTCAAGATCAGCAGGAGATATTTATAAGCTATCGCCATCCTCAGACGGAAATTCCTTTGGTGGTAGAAATGATCAGTATAACAACTTTTCGTTGGATGGATCTATTTTTAACAATCCATTCGGACTAGATGCTGCAACTCCCGGCGGTCAATCTAATGCTCAACCCGTTTCATTGGATGCCATCGACCAAATACAGGTTTCTATAGCACCATATGATGTAACCCAATCCGGTTTTACAGGTGCATCAGTTAATGCGGTAACGAAATCCGGAACGAACTCTTATCATGGAACGGCGTTTACTTTTTACAGAAATCAGGATTTAACGGGAGGCAAAGTTTCCGGAAATGATATATTTGTACCTGATCTTACTCAATTACAGTCAGGATTTAGTGTAGGCGGACCCATAATTGAAAATAAACTATTCTTCTTTGCTAATTTTGAAGTAGAAAGACGAGAAGATCTGGGTAGTAATTTCGTAGCAAATGCCCCCGGGGTTTCCGGCGATAACGTTTCCAGAGTTTTGGCATCAGATCTGGATGCTGTAAGTAATATTCTGCAAAGCAGATTTGGTTATAGCACGGGAGATTATCAGAAATACAATCGCGATACAGACAGCAATAAAGGATTATTTAAATTAGACTGGAATATCAATGATTTTAATACACTAACAGCTACATTTAATTTTCTTGATGCATACAGAGATCTGAATGCAAATCCCGACGCAATCGGTAGAAGAGGTCCTGATGCAATTACATTACAATTCGAGAATTCAGGTTACAGAATTAATAATGATATCACTTCTTACATTGTAGAATTGAAATCCAGAATTGGTAATAAGTATTCTAATAAATTTCAGGCGGGTTATACTTTCTTTAATGATAAAAGAGACCCATTCAGTGATCCGTTTCCCGTTGTAAATATCAATAAAGACGGGGTACGTTACATTGTAGCAGGGCACGAACCTTTTTCTATCAATAACAGCTTAGATCAACATGTGTATCAAATTACAAATAACTTTGATATGTATTTGGGAGCTCATACCATAACTTTAGGTACGTCATTTGAACGTTTTTCTTTTGACAACTCCTTTAATTTGGGAGTTTATGAACCATTTGGTGTGACTTATCCGGGAAGTACTTTCGGACCTGGTTTTGACAGTGTTCAGGACTTCCTTGATTTCGTAAATGATGGAGATATGGATCCTGTAGTTCAGCACGCCAGAGATACTTTTAATGCAGGCAACTGGGCACTGGCCGAAACTAATGTTGGTCAATTTGCACTTTATGCGCAGGACAAATGGAATGTCACTGATGATTTCAATCTGACGCTTGGAATCAGAATGGATATGCCTCTTTATTTTGATACTGCTGATAAAATTCGTGAGAATATAGAGCGTAAAGGCGGTTTGTTTTCAGATGGAGGAACTTATGATCCTACTATTACTTATTACGACGAGGATAACAATGCTGTTCAATTCGACCACACAGAATTACCTGAACAAAAACCACTATTTTCTCCCCGGTTGGGTTTTAACTGGGATGTAAACGGTGATCAAAGCTTACAGCTAAGAGGTGGTTCAGGGTTATTTACCGGTCGTTTTCCATTTGTATGGGTAGGAAATCAGGTCGCTAATCCGGATTTCTTTTTCTACAATGTGACATCACCTGATTTCGAATATCCGCAGGTATGGAGATCCAATTTAGGAATCGATAAAGCATTTGATAATGGTCTGGTTCTGTCTACGGATATATCTTACACCAAAGATGTAAATTCAATGTTAGTAAGAAACTATGGTTTGAGATTGCCATCGGCTAATTTAACAGGTGCTGACGATCGACCATATTATTTAGATGATGAATCCGATAAAGCCTTAGACCCATTTGGTGGTCCAGGACAAAACGCATATGTATATACCAATACTGATCAGGGTTACTCTTTTAACTGGAGTGTGGAAGCTAAGAAGATCTGGACAGAAGGATTATATACTTCTCTGGCTTACAATTATTTGGATGCTCAAACGGTTAGTTCAAACACTCGCGAGATATCAAGCGATATTTTTGAAGGAAACCCAATACTGAATAATGCCAACAGACCAGAACTTTCACCTGCGGTATACGGAAACAAACATCGTTTTGTAGGTACTGCCAATAAAACGTGGATTTACGGCTTGGAGGAAAAATGGACGACCACGGTTTCTGTATTTGTCGAAGCATCGCAGGGTGGACGATATAGCTACACCTATTCAGGAGATATTAATAACGACGGATCAGGATTAAATGATTTGATCTATATCCCAACGTCTCTTGAATTAAGTACTTATTTATTTTCAGGAAATATTGCCGAGCGAATTTCTCAAAGAGAGGCCCTTGAGGAATTCATTCAGCAGGATGAGTATTTAAATGACAGAAGAGGTCAGTATGCTGAAAGATATGCTATTCTAAGTCCATGGAGTTCAAGAATGGATATACGGATACTTCAGAGTTTAAATCTCAAAGGCACTCAATCTGTGCAATTTAGTATGGATATCCTGAATATTGGAAATCTTATTAATTCAGATTGGGGAGTTCGTGAAATTCCTATCAACACACAACCAATTGGAGTTACTGTTGATCCTACAACCAGAATCCCTACTTATTCTTTTGATGATTCACAATCTTCTTCTTTTGTGGATGATTTCAACTTAGGATCAAGATGGCAGATCCAATTTGGATTGAGATATAATTTCTGATACGACCTTTATATAACCTGAAGCCCCTTTTCTATAAGAGTAGGGGCTTTTTTATTGCTGTGAAATAAACTCCACAATCAACTTAAAATAATCTTCGAATTCAGTTAGTGGTAGTGTTTCAGGCCTGTCATAAACATCGTGATACGCTTGAATACCACCCAATGTATAAATGTAGAATCCGGGAACATCTTGCTGGTCAAACATACAATGATCGCTGTTACAAGCCGCTCCTCTTATTTTGATGTTGGAAAGTAAATCTCTCTCTTCATTGATCTGAACCAGTTCATCAAATTGTTTTCTGTATACAGATCCATTTACAACCTGAATTCCTTCATCTCCGGTTCCGGCAAGATCAAAATTCATGAGAAACTTTATTTCTGAAAGAGGGAACAGAGGATTCTCAGTGAAATATTTAGAACCGATCAATCCCAGCTCTTCAGCTCCGAAAGCTATAAAAACCGTGTTGTAGTTCGGTTTGTTTTCTGAATAATACTTGGCAAGACTCAAAAGCATAGCTGTACCGCTTGCATTGTCGTTTGCACCGTTAAAAGTTGCTTCAGGTCCCAACATTCCCAAATGATCGTAATGGGCTATAAATACAATAGTGGAGGCAGTGTGTTCACCTTCTATATATCCGATCACATTCTGAGTGGTATATTCTTCAATAAATGAACTCTTTAAATCAAGCTTTAGAGACTTTAAAGAACCATCTAGCGAATCGGAATGAATAATGATCGTAGGTTTAGAATTTTGTCTGACCGAGCCTGCCCATGTCAACTTATCTCTGGTGAGTTTGATCGTTCCTTTGGATGGATTCTGCGGATGATACTTCAGAAAGTTGATCACTCCATTTAACTGCTCGTTTTGTTCTTTAGTGAAATTCGACTTATCGAAAGGTTGAACAGCGATCAATTGACCGGAAGAAACTCTGAGTTTGTTTACAAATTTCGCATTATCCAGAATTTCATCTGCAGTCACAGAAATAACATCAAATGAACCCTTGAGAGAAGGTGAACCGGGATCCAGTAAATAATCTTTTCCGGCTTTAAGCTTTTTTCCATTCACAATTACAGATTGTGGATCTGGAAAAGTGTTTACAGAAGTTTCGAATTCCTGATAATAGCTGTTGTTGAAACTTTTAAGACCAAACTTTGCGAATTCACTTCTGATAAAATCTGCAGCCAGTTTATCTCCGTTTTCAACATAACCTCGACCTTTAAGACTATCTGAAGCCAGAATATTTACTGCTTCCCGGGCATAATCTAAAGATTGAGCTAAAATCTTTCCGGTAGATAAAAACAAAAGGAATGAAAGGAGAAGATATCTCATAGTATTTAAAAAGGTGCGTCCTCATCAGGAGCAGGATTGTGTGGCATTGGTGGTGGACCGGAACTTCCCTGATCAAAACTATCCGGTAATTGAGCTTGTCCTTGTGGTTCACCAAAGAATCCTCCGGAATCTGCTGTAGTAAGGTTTTCGAAGCGGGCATAATCCTTTACGAAGTAATGCATCTTACTTCCAACGGGTCCGTTTCTTTGCTTTCCAATGATCACTTCAGCAAGTCCTGCTGTAGATTGACCATCTTCGGTAGTTGTAATTTTATAATACTCAGGTCGATATAAAAACATCACAACATCGGCATCCTGCTCGATCGAACCTGATTCACGTAAGTCACTAAGCTGTGGACGTTTATCACCACCACGTTGTTCCACTGCACGACTCAACTGCGAGAGTGCAATAACCGGAACATCAAGTTCTTTGGCCAGTGCTTTAAGTCCACGGGAAATAGAAGCAATTTCCTGCTCACGATTTCCGGTGTCTTTAGTATTTCCCTGCATCAACTGCAGATAATCAATGATGATCAATCCAACATCGTGCTCACTTTTCAGGCGTCGACATTTGGTTCTTAGCTCCATCAAAGTGATAGCGGGAGTGTCATCAATAAAAATATCCGCTTCGTGTAAATTACTGGCAGCCTCTATCAATTGTTTAAAACTGTCGTCGTTAAGCGTACCTTTCCGGGCTTCCGATGCATTTACACGAGCTTCCATAGTTAGTAATCTCTGAACCAACGATTGATTCGACATCTCCAAACTGAAGAGAGCCACAGAAGTTCTTAGTTTTTCATCATGATGCATTGCTGCATTTCTGGCTGCCGTTAGTACAAAAGCTGTTTTACCCATGGAAGGTCGCGCAGCAATAATAATCAGATCGCCTTTTTGCCAACCGGCCGTCATGGTATCGATAGATAATCCTGTAGGAACTCCGGTGATTCCGCCTTCTTTACCACGCATATCTTCCAGATACTCAAGGGTATCTTTCAGAATTTCTGATACAGGCTTTGAAGCATTCTTGGTCTTATTATTTGCGAGATCAAAAATACGTTGCTCGGCATCATCTAAAACATCATAAGCATCTGAAGCAGTGTCGTAAGAGTCTTTAATTACATCCGTACAGTTCAGGATCAGATTTCGCTTAACCGCTTTCTCAATAATGATCTGAGAATGATATTCGATATTCGCTGCTGAACTTACGGAGCGAGTCAGATCAGATAAATAGGAGGGACCACCACATGCATCCAGTAAATTATTATCCCGAAGCTCGTTTTCTACCGTCAAAAGATCTAACGGATTATCTCTTTCGGAGAGATTCTTAATGGTTTCGAAAATATGGCGGTGAGCAGGCTTATAAAAATCATCTGCTGTTAGCATTCCAAATGCAATGATCGCTGCTCCGTTTTCGATCAGCATAGCACCCAGAATTGCTTCCTCGACTTCAACTGCCTGAGGTGGTACTCGTCCTTGCTGCTCCAAAACCTTATTGGATTCTACGTAATTATTTTTTTTGTATGCTGAACCGTTTGTTGCCATTTACTGCTTAGTACCCTACTAGAACTTTTAAATAAAATTTATGTCATTCAGAGCGAAAACGAAGAATCTGCACGAAGGAAATATTAGCACAAAAAAAGTCGTGAAGATCCTTCGCAGGTATGCTCAGGATGACTACTAATTTATACAATTATCTGCTACATAATTTGAGAACTTTACCACATTCTCTTAACATAATTATCCACAATCACGGCTTACCGCCCAGCTCGTCATAACGCTCGCGGAGCTTCTGAACATCTTCCCAGGTTGGACGTTTCCATTGTTTATTTCTGAGTAACGCCGCAGGGTGATAGGTTACCATCAACTCTCTGCCATTAAACTCATGAAATTTGGAACGCATATTTTTCAGAGAATCGTCTTTGTCTAATAAAGTAGTTCCTGAAACTCTGCCCACACACAAGATCAATTTTGGATCAACTAATTCGATCTGTCTTAACAAATAGGGCAGACTGTTTGCGCGTTCTTCTACTTTGGGATCTCGATTCTCCGGCGGACGATGCTTCAAAATATTGGCGATATAAATATCATCCCGCTTAAAATTGATGGCTGCCATAATCTTATCCAACAACTGACCGGCTTCCCCAACAAAAGGCTCGCCTTGTTTGTCCTCATTAAATCCGGGAGCTTCGCCGATGATCATCAAGTCTGCATTCGGATTTCCAACTCCAAACACCAGATTAGTTCCTTCCAGGTCGGTTTTTAAAGCTTCAGTTTTTTCACACAAAGCTTTCAACTCTTCTAAAGTTGAACACTGAGCGATAAGTTCTGACTCGCTTAATTCAGGCTTTACTTCTTCAGCTTGATATTCTGTTTTCACTTCTTCAACAGAAACAGAAGTATCAGCTTCTACTTTTTCTTCAATATTTTCATGATCGTGTGCATTCGTGGCAACCTCAGTTTCTTCACTAACAGCTTCGTGATTTTGTGATTCCGTGGCTGAAACCTCTTCTTGCTCAGAAACTACTTTAACCTCGTTATTATCACTTTCGTGATTCTGTGTTTTTGTGGCTAAAGACTCTTCATGCTTCACAGAAAAATCACCGTACATTTCTTTTTGTTGATTCAGAAACCGAATCGTTCTGCTGATAAGATCATTTTCCGATTCAGCCATCGATTAGCTCCGCAATGGCCTGTTCTTCTTGTTGAACGGATTCAGAAAGCGTACCGAGATAATGTTCATCATTGGTTTGTGTGGTAAGTTCCACATCCTGAATAGTATTTACCAATCGCTCATTAAACGGGATAGCCACACGAACGTAATTGTTAGTCCAGCCAAACATCAATCCTTCTTTATCAGATTCTTCAAACAGGGCAGGGCGCACTTCGCCTTCAAATCTGGAATCGAATTCAAAACGCTTCTTCTTCGAAAGTCTTCTGAGTTTGTGAGTTCGCTTTTTACGCTCTTGTTTAGGAATCACAGGCTTTAGTGAAAGCGCATGGGTGTTTGGTCGCTCGGAATAAGTAAACACATGCAGATACGAAACATCCAGAGAATTAATGAAATCAAACGATTCCTGAAACAATTCTTCTGTTTCGCCCGGGTGACCTGTAATTACATCCACGCCAATACAAGCATCGGGAATCAGCTCTCTGATGAGTTCTACTCTACTTCGATACAGATCAGATTTATAACGTCTTCTCATGATCTTCAACATTTCATCAGAACCACTTTGAAGTGGAATATGGAAATGAGGTTGTAATTTCTTTGAAGTCGCTGCAAACCGGATGATCTCTTCGGTCAATAAATTCGGCTCGATGGAAGAAACACGTAATCGCTCCAATCCTTTAACTTCGTCCAGCGCTTGCAAAAGCATGTAGAAGTTTTCATCTGTTCCGTAACCAAAATCTCCGGAATTAACACCAGTTACAATAATTTCTTTGAATCCTTCGGCTACCAATTGCTCAGCGTTACGAACTACCGTCGCGATCTTAGGACTTCTACTCGCTCCACGAGCCAGCGGAATGGTACAAAACGAACATTTATAATTACAGCCGTCCTGAACCTTCAGAAAAGCGCGGGTTCTGTCATCAGAAGAAAACGCATTGTGGAAATCCACTGCTTCATTAACATCGGTGTTGTGGATGATAGTCTTTTCCTGCTTCACAAAATCATCGAAAAGATCCAGCAGGTGGAATTTATCTTTGGCACCAAGTACTACATCCACGCCTTCGATCTGAGCAATCTCTTCCGGCTCCAATTGAGCATAACAACCCACTACAGCCACAAAAGCATCGGGGTTTCTTCGGAGAGCTTGTCGGACGGTCTTTCTGCAAGCAGAATTGGCATCCAGAGTCACGGAACAGGTATTTATAACATACACATCGGCTTTGTCATCAAACTCTTTGAGCTCAAATCCTTCGTCCTCAAAATCTCTCCTCATGGAAGAGGTTTCCGAGAAATTTAACTTACAACCTAATGTTTCAAATGCGGCACTTTTCATGCGTCAAAGATAAGCAGAAAGAGGAGGGAATGCAGGGGGAATTTTTGTTGGTGATTTAAATAAAATATGTGAGTAATTAACCGTCCAAGCGGGATGCTTGAAGTAGGTGGGGGAATAGTATTTTTTGAAAAATTAATTCTGTAATGGAAGTCGCAGACTTCCTGAGCTTATACTTTCAAGTTACAAACTTGAAAGATCTTAGGCTGATTCCAGAAATCAGAACAAGCAATTAATTAAAATCATTCTTACCAAAGTATTTTAGCTTTGGATTCTAAACCAATCCTTTATTAATAATTTAAGTCTGAATATATCATCTTCTTCTAATTCGCAAGAATGAGCAATGACATTTCTAATTTTTCCAAATTGACTAATTACGGATTGCATTGCTTTTCTACTTCTTATTGTATCCGAAAAGTCTTCCCAATTTGCATTAATTATATCAATTAATTCACCAAAATTAGTATAGTATAAGGGATCTTCTGAACGAATCGCCATTGCAGTATCGAGCTCGCTTGCTTGATGTTTTTTAACGTTGGCTTTGACACCAACAGGTGCTTTTAATTCCCACCAATTTATTCCATGCCTTTCTTCTAATCGTCCAGAAATTAGACTTCTTATGGAGTTTTCAAAGGCATAATAGTAAACATAAAATCTGGCCATCTTTCGGGCTGATGCTAAAATATCGTGTTCAAATAAATCCGTATCTACTATTTCTTTCCTAGATATTGTATCAATATGTTGAATGTCTACTCCGTTCTCTTCTAATTCAATCAAGTCTGTTTCGAGCATCAGGTTTTTAAAAGCGAGATGTTCAAGTTTTTTAGCAAAATTATTCATCTAATAAATTTTCTTTTAAAGCCTTAAATATTGAATTATAGACTTCGATTTCTGTTGTTGCAGGTAAATTTAAATTGATTGTATAAGAAATACCGAACTTCTTTTTAATCGCATTATGTTCTTTTCTAGTATCTTGCTCGCGAACATTTTCTTTTAATGACTCTTTGTTTTCTTCCGATTTTTTTTGATTGGAATTAGCTCTAGCTGTTTTCTTAACGTCAAAATTTGAAAGTTTTACTAACTCTTGAAAGCTTCCGACTACATATCTTATATTTTTATCATCATCGCCAACACCTAATAATGTTTTAAGTTTTGAAGTCAGTTCATCTGAATCTAATTTATGAGCATATTCCGAGGCTCTATAAAGCTCAGAATATGCTTCTTTTACACTGTTTCCGAGAACGTACTTTGAAATAGAATCATCTCTGTAATTCTTATAATTTTCGGTTGGGACACTATTTTGGTCAAGAAAGTCCAGTCGTTTTAACAATGGAATCATCGCTCTATAGCTTGACGATTTTAATCCAAGAACTGAAGTTAAAAAATCATATGTAAATTTTGGCGGAACGGAGGCGCTTTTAATTGAGGAAAATACATCTGGAATTTTCCCGTATGCGTTAACGTAAGGAGGATATTTTGACATGAATTATAATGGTTGTTTATAACAGATATACAAATTATATAGGGATTAGACCTTATAAATAATTAGGATAGTTATTAATAAACGGAATTCTAGGAATAATACAAACAAGAGTTTATTCAATTAAGAAAGCGGGAGGGAGTTGGTCGTGAATTTTCACCCAAACAGTTTCTAAAACATTTTTTCAAATGAATCTTCGGTAAATGCATAAACTTCACCATCAGCCATTCCAAAAAGTAAATTATTACTATTGTCGTTGTAGATAGACCAGATCATTGTTTGAGGTGTTTTAGAATCGATGGTATAGTTTGTCATAGTCTTACCATCATATCTCCAAACACCTGTATCTCTATCTCCAAACCAAATATTTCCCTCTGAATCTTCTTCAATTACAAAAACGTGTTCCATTGTACCGGGAGGAGATAGGTTTCCATTTTTAGGACTATTATCGTGAATTAACCCATGTGCATCAGAGAAATTTATAATTTTACCATTCTCCATTAGTAAAACTCCAATTCCATTGTTCCCAATCCAAGTTCGTCCTTTCGAATCTGTCAATACACTTCTTATATGTAATAAATCATCGTCTTTAAGTTCTAATTTTTCATTATCAAAAATGTTTGTCGTTATGCCATTATAGTTAAATAAGGCAGAGTACGTAGCGATCCAAACTGTACCGTCTTTATCTTTTGATATACCGGTTACACCGTATGAATTCTTAGAGCTATAATTTTTCGGTTTTGGGAAAAGTAAATAGTTCATACTAGTTCCGTTAAAACGATTAATTCCGTCTTCTTCGCCTGCATAGAACCATAGATCGCCTCTGGTTTCATTCCAATCAAGTATGGGATCGTTAGATCCGGTTCTATAATTTCTAAACTGACTTCCGTCATATACACTTACTCCGTTGGATGTTCCAAACCAGATATTCCCGCTTTTGTCCTCCTGTATAGTACGGATCTGATTATGAGCTAAACCATCATCAGTTGTGAAGTATTCAAATACTTTACCATTATAATAGCTTACACCTTCATTATGGCTACCTAGCCAGTAATTGCCTTTGCTATCTTGAAAGATAGAACGCACTCCGGAAGTAAAGTTTAAGGTGTCTGTGGTTGAAGTTTGTTTTGATTCAACTCTGTTTATTTCTGTTTCTGCTGATTTTTTTTCAATACAAGAAAAGCCAAGAATCAGAAATAGTAGTACAACCGGATATTTCATTCTAAATAATTCGTTCATTTGGTTTTTAAAAGGACAACAGCAGATAAAATAAACTTTAATCACCACATTCAAATCCTTTTTTGAAGGAGGTGTCCGCCGAATGGCGGACGGAGGATGTTGTTCAGTTTACAAGCTCAGAAACTGCACAACATCCCTCTGATCTCACACAAGTGTTCGATCGGTCTCCCTTCGAAGGGAGATTTTTGTTCTCTGTCATTTCGAACGGATGTGAAAAATCTAAAGATCTACTTTAAAGCAATCTTTAGATTTCTCAGTCGACAAGCTCCTTCGAAATGACAAAATTGTTAGTGTTATTTCTTAGAAAAATTCGCCCTTAGGATTTAAGACGGGAAAGAGAGCATGATCCGGATGCGTCTGCGAAGCAGGAATAATCCTTTCAGGTGAAGAATGTAGAAGTGTATCTGAGCGAACGAAGACCTTTAGGATTATTCAGCGCAGGATCAGTGAACCCGTCTTAAATACTTCGGCTTGATCTTTTGCTACTTTTGTATCAAGACAAAAGTAGGTACCCTTGTGCTAAGTCAAGCCATTTTAAAAGATTCAGTCACTTGACTCTATGTACTTTTGTACCGCTACTGAGCTTCCTCAGCACAGGCGCCAGTACCAAAAGCTCCCTATAAGAATTATTGACGCGAACTCCATTGCATCAACTAATCATTACATAAGGTCTACGTTCGTATGATGCATATTCACAAACGAGCCTGAATGTAATGATTGTTCCTTCGGAGCCGTCGATTTCATTGCGTTCTTGGCTCGCCAATAATTCTAAGTTCGGTGTAGCTGGACGCTTTTTTGAAATTCTCAGGACTGTAAAAGGACAAAAAAGCTCCTTCGAAATGACAAAGTACTAGTGATTTGGAGCTTTGGTGGCAAGAGTATAGCCATTACATAAGATCCTGAAACTATACTGAAACGAGTTCAGTACGAGGTTCAGGATGACTAAACTTTAGTGCCTTCGTGCTTCCGTGGCTCAAAACCATCTATCTATAGTTCAACATATTAGAATAAGCATGACACATCATTTCCTGGGAAGCTCCGGCGAAGTACATCATAAAAACGGTAAGGTTTGCGATCTGAACTCTGAAGTAGCCGTTATCTTCATATTTTCGGGATGAAACGATCGCATCTTTTTGAATGATTCGGAAGTTGGCAGCATTCTGAATTTTCTCGATCAGATCGTAATCTTCCATAATTCTGTAGTCTTCTCGGAACCCACCTAGATGATCAAACAAACTTCGGGTGATAAATAAGGTTTGGTCACCACCACGAACCATAATTCGATCAAAGCGAGTGCAATAGGCGTTTATACGAAGTAATGGAGTGTAATAGTGATCGAATTTGTAGCGATAACATCCTGATTGAAATCCCATTTCCAAAGATTCTGAAATATCATCAGCAAAAGAAGAAGGAGGGATGGAATCAGCATGAACAAAATACAGAATATCATTTTTTGAAGCTTCAGCACCTACATTCATCTGTGCAGCACGGCCTTTTCGTTCGGAACTGATGCATTTGAATCCCAATTCGGAAACAAGTTCAACAGTGTAATCGGTACTTCCGCCATCGATCACCAAAATTTCGGCATCTTTCAAGTGGTTAATTCCGGCAGAAAGATGAGCCAATAAATCCGGGATTGTTTTTTCTTCGTTATATGTTGGGATAATGATACTTATCGCCATTAACTTATTTATAATTTTGTGATGATATTAAATGCACATTGGATGATATTAAATTACGAAGTTATTAGCGCAACAGATTTCAATTAATGAACAACCTAAATATGAAACCGATTTACATCCTGTTTTTAACCATTTTTGTGCTTCTTTCTGTACAAAACCTTCAAGCTCAGGAAATGGATAGCCTGAATGTGGACACCTCTTTTGCTGAGCTTTCTATGATTCTGTTGCAAAACGTTCGGGACGGCAAACCAACTAAACAGATTGAAAGTAAGCTCGCTGAGGTTTCTCAAAAGAAATTAAATGCTGATCTGGATACAGAATCTGAGAAAAAGGCTTTTTGGTTGAATATCTACAATGCATACGTTCAGATCTTGTTGCTGGATAAGCCGGAACTCTTTGAAGACCGAAACTCATTTTTCGGATACAATTTCTTTTCATCGCCACAAGTTACCATAGCCGGAAAAGAATTGAGTTTTGATACTATTGAGCATGGAATTATTCGTCATTCAAAGATCAAACTTTCTATGGGGTATTGGGATAAATGGTTCCCAAGCGATTATGAAGTGATGTTCCGTTGGGAAGAAGTTGATCCGAGGGTTCACTTTGCGTTGAATTGCGGAGCTAAAGCGTGTCCGTATATCGCTATTTATGATCCTGAAAGGGTAGAAGAGCAACTCGATATCTCCTCCAAGCAATACCTGGAAAAGACTACTGAATACGATGCTGATAAAGAAGAAGTGAAAGTAAATGCACTCATGAGTTGGTTTCGTGCCGACTTCGGAGGCAAATCAGGAGCGGTAGAAATGTTAAAGAAGTATGATATCATTCCTCAGGATGCAGATCCTTCAGTAAGTTTTCTGGAATACGACTGGACTCTGGAATTAGATAATTACAAAGACATCTAATTCTTTTGATCGAAGATCTTTACCGGAAGGTGAACCAGAATCTCGGTTCCTTTATCGATCTCTGATTTAATTTCAATAGTTCCTTTCAATGTATTTACCAAGTGCTTTGAAAGTTGAAATCCGAAACCAAAACCGCGCTCATCATTTGTTCCGGGAGTAGATTGTGCTTGATGATTGAGCATTTGTTCAATTTGCTGATCAGTCATTCCAACGCCGTCATCTTTAACACTGAAGTTTAACAGAGCTCTGGAGTCTTTGATTTCTCCAAAAGCCAAATTAACAACAACGTTGCCATTCGGGTTTGTGAACTTTATTGCATTCGAGATCATATTTCCGAAGATCTGTAGCATTTTGTTTTTAGGAAACAACAGCTCTTTGTTTACAATTTCGATCTGAACTCTGAAGTCAATGTCTTTAAGCTGTGCCTGTGGCTTATACAGATCGACCAGCTTTTCTTTCAATGTGGAAAGGTCAAATGATTCTCTTTTAAAATCCGGTTTCTCATCATTTTTTCTGTGTGTTGAGAGGATCTCATCAGCCAGTTCAAGAACGGTTTTTCCACCTTTGTTGATCATTTCGATCAATTCAATAATATTGGAAATATCCTGCTCTTCTGCATTATCTCTTATGATCTGGGAAAGTCCAATTATGCCACCAATAGGTCCGCGAATATCATGACTAACTTTTCGGGAAACATCATCTGCTTCTTCCAGTTTTTCCCGTAGATCTTTGACTAATTTATAATGCTCCAGTCGTCTCATAACTTCATCAGCTATAATCTTGAACATTTCGATCTTTTCAGGAGGGAAGGAGTGATTGGTTTGATCCATCACACAAATAGCTCCTATGTTAATGCCATCTTTAGTGCGAAGAGGAATCCCGAAATAATACTTCAACTTGGGTTCACCCACTATATAAGGCTTATCCTTGAATTCTTCGCTTTTATCCAGATCAGAAAGCTCTAAATATTCCTCTTCATAAATGGTATGATCACAAATCGAATCTTTTCGGGGCATCTGTTCCTGTTCAATTCCGTAATCTGAGATTGACCATTGAGTGTTGGCTCCGATCAGGTTGATCAATGAAATTGGTGTTCCCGAAATATGAGCAGCAAGCTTTGACAGATCATCCAGATCTTCAAAATCTTTGGAATAATCTATGTCGAATTCAGCTAGTCTGGTAAGGCGATCAAGTTCTTTTTGTTCGTCTTCGATGTGTATCATTAATTAGATCAACAGGTTAATATATCTATTGTTAATTGCTGTGAACAGATTTAGTTCCGGGAGTATCCCCAGAAATCGACACGATTGAGTGCAATATAAGGAACAGCAATGATCTTATTGGTTCTGTCGATACCAATATCTGCAGGTCTGCCAATGGTATGGATCAGAATCTTGTTAGAACTACCGTCATGGACTCTAATACTTTGGTCAACCTGACTTGCTGCCAATAACATGCCTTCGTCAAATTCCAAGCCATCAAAGTTCCCACCTTGAAAAGTGTAGTGAGTATTAACTTCTCCGGCTGAGTCGAAAGAATAGAACGTAGTGTCTTGTCTCCAAGGTGCAAGAACGAACAGTTCATTCTCTGAATCATAGGTAACTCCATTTGGATAAATAGCCAACGAATCGAGAAATACAGAAGGCGTATCATTTTCTATTTTATAAACGATCGGTTTTCCGGTGTCAGTTACATAAATGCTTCCGGAGCCATCTCCCGAAACATCATTAAGGAATCCCGGCTGAAATGATGAGAAATCAATGAACTTTTGTTGAGCTCCTGTTTTGGTGTCAAAGACATGAACACCGGCGACATCTGCCACCCAAAGCGAACCATTTTCGATATACATACCTCGTGGAGCATGAAGTGGGTATTCATCTGTTCCGGTCATGAAATTCATTTCAACTACATTTCCTTCAGCATCTACTTTGGTAATAAATCCGTTGGAATCGAGATCATTTCCACCACCATTAAAATTCGAAATGAAATACACATTTTGTGATTCATCATACCGAACTGCTTCAGGTTGGCTGAGTCCTTCTACAGAAAAGAGGATGGAGGTAGAATCCTGTACGGTTTCAAAATCGGTAGTTTTTTGCTGCTTTTTTTCTGTTGTACAGGATACAGCTGTGAAAAAAGCGAGTAAAATAAAAGAAAGTGATTTCATCGAGTCATTTTTGAGTTAATTGAAAGTCACCTTCTTATCTATGATTTACAAGTACTGCTAAGAAAGAGTTTGTAAATGTTTGATGCTGGTTTTTCCTGAACAGGTGTATGTTTAGGCTATTCCTTGTTCCGATGCTCTGCGTCGGAACAAATCAGCTAAGCTTTAATCTTTATAAAAGAGATCTTATTTAAAAAGATCTATATAACCTGAAAATAATCTGAAATGTCAAAAAATGCTCCGACGCAGAGCATCGGAGCTAGGTAAAATCAAATTTATGGTCAACTAATCAAACATTAACCGGCACATGCTCCGGCTTTGCTTTTTTGTAAGAAGGTCTTGGCTTCAATCCAAACAACTCAAACATATGCATATCTTCGTCTAGTTCGTTGTTGTCGGTGGTAAGTAATTTCTCACCGGTAAAGATGGAATTAGCGCCTGCCATAAAACAAAGTGCTTGTTCTTCGAAATTCATTCTAACACGTCCTGCAGAAAGGCGAACCATAGATTGTGGCATCAAAATTCTGGCAGTAGCAATCATTCGAGCCATATCCCAACTTGGTACTTTAGGCTGATTTTCCATCGGCGTTCCTTTTACAGCGATCAAAGCATTTACAGGAACAGATTCCGGGTGTTGATCTAAATTAGATAACGTGTAAAGTAAACCAATTCTGTCTTCGTGTGTTTCGCCCATTCCAATAATTCCACCGGAGCAGACTGAAATATTGTTATCCTGAACTTTTTTGATGGTGTCTAAGCGATCATCATAAGATCGGGTAGTGATGATCTTTTTATAAAAATCTTCGCTGGAATCCAGATTGTGATTGTAAGCATATAATCCGGCTTCTTTAAGTTGAGCAGCTTGTTCATCATTCAGCATTCCCAAAGTGGCGCACACTTCAAGTCCCATATCAGCTACAGAAGAAACCACATCCAGAACTTCATCAAAATCTTTGTTTCTTCGAGCACTTCTCCAGGCAGCTCCCATACAAAAACGAGTACTTCCTGCTTCCTTAGCTCGCTCAGCCGAAGCCAGGATCATTTCCTTAGGCATCAGCTTCTCTGAATCAACCCCGGTGTCGTAACGCGCAGATTGAGGACAGTACGCACAGTCTTCAGAACAACCTCCCGTTTTTATAGATAGAAGGGTACAAACCTGAACTTCGCCTGTTTCATGATATTCGCGATGGACTGTAGCAGCTCTGTATATTAACTCCATCAGCGGAGTGTTGTAGATCTCTGATATTTCTTCTTCGGTCCAATCGTTGCGAATCACTGACATAATATATTTTTTCTGATGATGATTTACTCATCCAAAAGTAAGAGGTATCGCCTCAAATGCCAATCCATAATTTCATTTATTAAAAGGAATAAAAGTGCTATCGTAAGACTAAAAATTATATGAAAGAAGTTTTGATTTCCGGTAAGGCATCCTTCAAAATAGAAGTTCCGTATAAATTGTATGAGACGGGGGAGAAAGGCAAAAAACCTTTAATTGTGTATTTACACGGCTATAATCAAAATATTGATCGCTTTGAGAAAATAGTGAATCCATTAACAGAAATAGAAGGTTATCATTTATTTATTCAGGCGCCTTATCCCATCTATGATGAGACTCGCACTAAAAAAGTGGAAGACTGGGGAAGGAGTTGGTATTTATATGACGGAGAGCAGCAACAATTTGTTAAGTCTATGGAATTATCATCTGAATTCGTTCAGGAGATCATCGATGGATTATTGCCAAACATAGAAGTGAATCGAATATGTTTATTTGGGTATTCTATGGGCGGATATCTAGCGGGCTATTTTATGCTTTCAAGATGGAAGCATGTGAATGAAGCAATTATAATTGGGGCCAGAATAAAAAGCGAGGTTTTTAAAGACAGGCTGCATGAAGCGAAACATATTAACGTTTTGGCCTTGCATGGAACCGAGGATAAGAGCGTTTTCCCCGAGCCTCAACAGAAAGAAATCGAAAAATTAAAAAAGCAAGGATTTAACGCTCAGTTTAAATCAATAAAAGCGCAACATAAGCTCTCGCAACCATTTATAGAGGAAAGTAAGCTCTGGCTAAAGGAAAACGGATACTAATTTCTAATAATTTTTGAACAGTGGTTAGGTTTTCTTTCTAATGTTTGTTAATTTTTTCTAACTAACATTAAAGAGTAACCTGATCAGTCAACTAATATAAATAGCATATGAAAATTCTTGTTGTTGAAGACGATCCTTCAGTTAGAACGCTTGTAAAAGCAGTTTTGGAACATAACGACAATACAGTAATTACAGCGGAAACAGCTAAGGATGGTCAGGCTTTAGCAACCGGTGAAAAATTTGAAATGATTGTTCTCGATCTTGGATTACCTGATGGTGACGGTTACGAAGTATGTAAGCAGATCAGAGACGAAGGGGTAGTTACTCCGGTACTAATTCTTTCGGGTGAGCAGGAAACAGATGTTAAAGTAAAGTGTCTTAAAGTTGGAGCAGATGATTATCTGACGAAACCTTTTAATACTGAAGAGCTACTGGCAAGGATGGAAGCCATTCAGCGTAGAACAGAATCTTCAGGAGATCAAACTCTTACCTGCGGTGAAATTAATGTTCATTTATTGAAAAGAGAATGCACTGTAAACGATAACAAGCTTCAGCTCACCAATAATGAGTTTAATCTGCTTGTATATTTTATAAAGAATAAAAATAGAATAATCACACAGGAAGAGCTTGCTGAAAAAGTGTGGGATATTCACTTCGATACGCAAACCAATTATATAAACGTTTACATCAGCTATCTGAGAAAGAAAATTCGTGAATATACCGAAACTGACTATATAGAAACGATCCGAAAGAAAGGTTTTACTTTTCGTTGTAACTGATAAAATAGATTTTACTAAAGCCGTTTCTGAATAAGGGACGGCTTTTTTTATTTAAATTATACACATGAACAAACAATTAATTGAGTATCTGAAGGAGTTCATTTCCGAAACCAGATGGAAACGTATCAATGATGTTTTAGATAACAGAACTGAACACATCACTGTCGTTTTGGAAGATATTTATCAACCGCATAATGCAAGTGCTGTATTAAGAAGTTGTGACGGTTTTGGAGTTCAGGATATTCACGTAATTGAAAATAATAATGTTTTTGATGCATCATCGGAAGTTACTATCGGAGCTGATCAATGGCTTTCATTACATCGTTATAAAAATCCTGATTCAGATAATGTTCATGATTGTTTCGAAGTTCTAAGAGAAAAGGGATACCAAATTGTAGCAACCACTCCACATGAAAACGATCATAATTTAGACGAGTTGGATATTTCAAAACCTACCGCTCTGGTTTTTGGTACAGAGCTGGATGGAGTTACAGATCAGGTTATGGAGCAAGCAGATGCATTTGTAAAAATACCGATGTCCGGTTTTAGCGAGAGTTTTAATATATCTGTGAGTGCAGCAATTTGTTTGTATGATGCTTCAACCAGATTACGCAGATCGTTTCCAAAATCTGAATGGGCATTGTCTGAAAACAGGAGGGAAGAGCTCCTGCTTGAGTGGGTAAAAAAATCCATCAAAGCAGGAGATCAACTGGCAGAAAAGTGGTTAGCTGAAAATATTTCTTAACGGGGTAATCTTACATCCAGATCTGCAACAGCATATGCAAATACAGCCATAGTTGCCACACACTCATTGAAATCATCAATATTTAGCTTGTCTATCGTATCAACCGCTGTATGGTGAAACCAAAAATATTTGCTACCATCAACATTCAAGCCCATTCCGGGAACTCCATTTCTCATTAATGGACCAATATCAGCTCCACCACCACCTTTTCTTACTTCTCCTGAATCAGCAGATTTGAGCATTTTACCAATCTCGACCAGTATTTTATAAGCATCGTCACTTCCGCTAAATCCAAAACCAATTGGATCAAAAACACCGGCATCCGATTCCATAGCCAGAATATGATTATCTAATGATTTCTCATCTTCTTTTACCCATCTTAAATATTCATTTGCGCCTCTTAAACCGTTTTCTTCATTTGTCCAAAGAACAACACGAATAGTTCTTTTTGGGCGGACTCCTGTTTCTTTTATCAATCTTAGAGCTTCCCAGGCCGCAACACAGCCTCCGCCATCATCCATAGCTCCGTGTCCATTATCCCAGGCGTCAATATGTCCACCCATAACGATGATCTCTTCAGGAAACTCACTTCCCTTTATTTCAGCAATCACATTTCTGGATTGTGCATCCGGTAAATTTTCAGCTTCCATCTTTAAAGTAATAGTAACGGTCTCACCTCGTTTGATAAATCGCTCAATCAGATTGGCATCTTCAACAGTAATAGCTGCATGAGGAATTTTTTTAACACCATCTTCATAGCTCATAGTCCCTGTATGTGGAGTTTGCATAGAATAAGAGGCCACAGATGCCAGTGCACTTGCAACGGCTCCGTGCTTAGCAGCCGCAGAAGCACCGTTAACTCTATATTGAACAGTTTGTCCATATGTGGTAAAGGGAACATTGAAGAGTACGATCTTTCCTTTTGCTTCAGATCCTCTTTCTTCAAGATCCTCAAAACTCTTAACCAACAAAATTTCGGCAGTGATTCCTTCTTCCGGAGTTCCAACACTTCCACCCAGACTTGCCATCGGTAGTTCTTTTTGAATTGGTGCGTCAAGTGTTGCAGATTCCTTTCCACGCACCCAATGAGGGACAGTCACAGGCAGAGTCCAAACTCTGTCAAAACCGTCTTTTTCCATTTCCTGAACTACCCAATCAATTCCTTGTTCAAGAACTACAGAGCCACTTAATCTGGGACCATAAAAGTCTGTTAAATGAGCTAATCTTTCAAAACCCAGGTTATTAGCCAGTGCTGATTTAATGAGTTTATCGGATGTTTCTTTGATGTTTTGCTTAACCAGAGGTTGACTTACTCCTGGAATAGCTAAAAATAGAGCAAATAGGATAAAGTAGAATTTGTTCAGTTTCATGAATACAAATTGAGATTTGAAATTTGATTCAAGAAAAAGAAAAGGGAGGACTTATGCTTATTGGAATTGCAAAATAATGTGCAATCAGTCCATAGATTTAGTGTTCTTTCTGGCTATTTCCTGAAAGAGGAGATATTCTTCAGGTGAGATATCGGCAAAAAGATAATTGATAGGATTCACTTTCTGTTTGTTTAAATGAATCTCGTAGTGAAGATGAGGACCTTCCGTTAATCCTGAGTTACCGGAATAACCGATTAGTTGACCTCTTTTTACTTCAGTTCCACGCTTAATATCTTTTGGAACACTGGAAAGGTGAGCATAAAGTGTTTCATATCCATATCCATGATCAATAACTATTATACGTCCAAGAGTTCCTCTAAGTCCGACATACTTAATCTTTCCGTTAGCGGTAGAATAAACAGAACTTCCGATGTCAGCGCGAAAGTCAGCACCGCCGTGTGTTCTTGTATAACCTAAAACAGGATGCTCTCTCATTCCAAAACTACTCAGCAAAATACCGGCTGTTGGCTTTATAGCAGGTAAGTGTTGTAATTTATCCTTATTGGTGTTGTAAGATTGCTTGAGTTCTTCAAAACTGAGTTTTTGAATACTGATGCGTCGCTCAAGATTATCAATTTTCGAAGATGTCCATCTCAAAAGATCTGCTGTGGATTGATTATAAACATCGAATTCCGGGTTAGGTGCACCTCCACCTGAGCCTGCTTCACGCTCATCAGTTGAAATTTCCTCCAAACCTAATACAGATCGATAAACTTCATTGTCAGCTTCTGCAATTTCTTTAAGCTGGCTGTCAATATCTAAAATTGATTTTTTGGTGGTTTCAAGCTGCTTATAGAGAATTTCATTTTCAGCTTTCAGCGCTAGCTCAGCAGGGGTACCGACATAGCTGGAAAGAAAAATAATACCCAGTCCCGATAAAAACACACCTGTTAATATCCAGATAGATAAGTTATAGATGATTTGCTCTGCTTTATTATACTCCATTGGTATAAATTCGCAGCTTTCCTCGTCGTAGTAATAATGATTATGTAGTGACATATCCTATTTTAAAAACCCGTCAAATTTACGCACTAGTAGTTTCCTAGTCAAAGAGTAACCAAACATTCTAATGTTACTCAACATCTCCTTCAAAGTATTCGATCGCTCTTCTTGGAGTCGGATCAAAATCCCCGGTTTTACTTGCTATTTTTGACTGGATCCTGTCCTGGAATGCTTTTGCGGGATCGTAGCCATAATGTTTCAATAAATAATTCATGGCAATCACTTCGGCGATAACGGTTATATTTTTACCTGGAGTGATCGGAAGGTGGATTAAAGGAATATCCAGACCTAATATAGAGACAGAGTCATGATTGAGTCCTGTTCGTTCAACATCTCGTGTTTCGTCCCAAAGAGTGAGTTCTAATACAACCTCCAGTCTTTTTTGATAACGGATTGAGCGGATGCCAAACATCGACATCACATCCACAATACCAAGTCCACGGATTTCCATAAAGTGTTTACTCATTTCAGTTGCAGAAGACATGAGCACGTTACTTTTCTTGGTAAGCATAACCACATCATCAGCCACCAAACGATGCCCGCGTTCAATAAGATCAAGTGCTACTTCACTTTTACCTATTCCGGATTTTCCTGCTATCAAAATTCCAATCCCGTACACATCAACCATTGCGCCATGTACCATAGTTTGAGTAGCAAACTGATCTTCCAGAAAATCCCGAAGTAAAAACATAAATCGGGTGGTCTCTACGGGAGTATTGTAGATAGGAATGGAAGCTTTCTCAGCAATTTTGATTAAATCATCTGAAAGCTTGTTACCATCGGTTAAAAAGATGACAGGCAAATCGAAACCGGTAATGTTTGTGAATGCTTTTATCTGTTCAGAATTTGGCAGATGATCCAGAAATTGAGTTTCAGTGTTACCTATTATCTGAATTCTCTTATAAGTAAAAAGATCAGTGTAGCCGGCAAGAGCCATCCCCGGTCTGTGAAGATCAACTTCATAAACATATTTATATTCAGAGCAATCACCGGAAGTGCATGCGGTTAGATTAAGCTGAACTCGTTCTCTTAGTTTTTGAACCAAATAAGAAACGCTGATCTTTTCTTTACGAGGAATAGGCTCGCTGGCGGTAAATGGCATTAATAGACTTCTTGTAGTTTTTGTTTATATCGTTTTAGTTGACGCGTTGCAACATCTACAGCAACGGCCACTGCTTTCTCGTAAGACTCAGCTTTTTCATTCACGGCAATAACTTTTCTGGGTACTTTAATTATAAGTTCTGCTTTTTGAGGATATTTGGGATCAGATGTAGGCTCCAGAACAATATCGCAAGATACTATACGATCGTAAAAGTGTTCTAATTTCTCAACACTTCCTTTACTAAATTCTTTAAGATTTTCGCTTGCATCAAAATGTCTTGAGGTGAATGAAATATTCATTTGTTCTCCTATTAGTTTTACGTTTTAGCTCTTGGATGTGCATTCTCATACACATTTTTGAGTCTCTCTACACTGGTATGAGTGTAGATCTGGGTTGCTGCTAAATTGGCGTGACCCAAAAACTCTTTAATTATTCTGATATCCGCCCCGTTATCAAGCATGTGTGTTGCAAAACTATGCCTTAATACGTGAGGGCTCTTTTGTGTTACCTCGCTAGTTTTAGTTAAATATTTCTCGACAATACGTTGAGCGTTTCTTGCATACATTCGTTGTCCGTGTGCAGAATGAAATAGACCTTTTACAGCATCTCCGTCTGTTTGGCTTCCAAATAATTTCTCTTTTGTTTCAAGATGTTCTTTTAATGCCGTAATAGCTTTATTACCTAATGGAATAATGCGCTGTTTATTTCCTTTTCCAGTAACATTAATTTGATTATTTCTAAGATCAACTTGTTCACGGTTTAAATTTATTAACTCGCTTAAACGAATTCCGGTTCCGTAAAATAATTCAAGCAGCGCTTTATCTTGTCTTCCTGAAGGAGTATCGGTATTTATTGAATCCATCATTCGTTCAATATCGGCCGAGTTCACCGTTTTAGGCAGCGTTCTGTCTTTTTTCGGTACCACTAACAACTGCGCTGGGTTCTTATCAATGTGACCTCTCTTAAAACAATACTTAAAAAAAGATCTGAGCGTGGCTACTTTGCGGGCAATTGAACTCTTTGCCATTCCTTTTTCGGAAAGTTCACCAAGCCAAAGCCGGATTGTTAACCGTGTTATAGAGTTAACCGAAATTTGTTCTGGGTCTGAATCTTCGTGTTGTGCACAAAATTCTAAAAAAGATGTCAGATCATTCCCATATGAAGTGATGGTGTGAGGTGAAGCATTCTTCTCAACAGCCAGGTATTTGAGGTATTTCTCGATGATCACTTTCATTGATGGAATATGTATATCCGACATCAAAAAAGAAAACTTTTATGAAAATAATGTGAAGAAAATTCTAGTCTAAATTTCTTCCTTTCCAGCTAACTGATTTTCCGGTAAAATGATCTATCAGGCACTGTATTCCAAGAACCTGAAACCAAAGCACTCCAATAGAATGTGTGAAAGAAGAATAGATATCCCACTTGAATATAAAATTAAGTATCGCGCGTTGTGTAAATATCAGCATCAATGAGATTGAAGACCAAATAAGTAATTCAACAGAATTGACTTTAAAACCATATATAAAAGTAAAAAAAGGAGCTACAAATACAATAAGATGCAAAACGGACATCAATAAAAAGAGAACAGTGTTTTTACCAAAGCCCACAAAAAAATTTTTTCTTAGTCCATTCCATAATTCACTGTCATTCGAATACATCCTGCAAAAAACTGAATCTACACCATGAAGCATTTTCAATGTTAATCTTCTACTCTTGATGGTTTTAGCTAATTCAACATCTTCAATGATTTGATCTTTTACAGATTCATGACCATTTATTTTTGAGTAGACACTTTTATTAAAAGCTATAAACTGTCCACATGCTGCAGCAAATTTTGGAGCTAATTGTTTTCTTAAAAAGGAGGGAAGCCATTTTGGAGCTTGTTCCACATATCGAGACGGAAGAAGTGTATATAATGCAAAGTAGACCAAAGGAATGACCTGTTTTTCCCAGAAAGATTCGACAATCTGTTCCGGCCATACTGTTATTGCATCTACATCAGAAAGCTCTGCAACTGCTTTAGGAATTGCATCCTCGTCTAACCAAACATCTGCATCGATGAAAATTAAAATCTCGCCGGAAGCTGCTTCACTAAGCTGATGGCAAGCCCATGGTTTCCCGAGCCATTCATTTGGTTTTTCTTTTCCTTTGATGTGTATCAGGTTATTAATGATTCCCGAAAGCTTATCTAAAATTTCTCCTGTGCCATCCGTAGATTGATCATCCAGAACAAGAACTTCAAAATTGGGATAGTTTTGTTTAAGAGCCGAAGTCACACAGCGTTCTATCACCGTAGCTTCATTTCTTGCCGGTATACAAATACTGACTTTTGGTTTTTCAGAAGAGTCGGGAACGATTGTGTTCTTTAAACCTTTAAAATCAATCAAATTCATACCAAGTATAAAACTCGTATAAATTAAAAAGCCTACTGATATGTATAAAAAGATCATCATTTAGTGATGGAAGTTAATGAAGCTGAGGTTGTAGTTCACTTAAAAGATTCTGATCATTCCGTATGAATATTTCTACAGATCATTTAGACGAAAACCCTTTTCCAAATAAGCCATCCGGAGGATACGAGTGGTGGTATTTTGATGCATTGAGCAAAGATGGTAATTGGTCTATTGTTGTCATTTTCTATCAGGGAAATCCTTTTTCTCCGGAATACATTCGAAATATCGAAAAAAATTCTACCGATCCGGATGAATTTCCCGCGGTCAGTATCTCAATCTACAACAGAAATAAAACAGAGTTCTATAGCTTTGTGGAATATTCAGCTGATGATTTTAATTGGAATAAGGATTCAGGCTTGTGTTCGGTAGGTCCTCACAGCTTTTCAAAATCTGAAAACGATTCAAAGTTGGTTTATTCGCTCGTGTTGAATGATGTTTTAGCATCCGGTCATTCAATTAAAGCAGAGCTCGAATTCAACAGTTCTATAATTACTGAACCATCAATCGATTCAAAAAATCCGAACGAGCATCATTTCTGGAATTTGATTCAACCAAAAGCAGAAGTATCAGGTTCAATTGAGATAAAAGGGAAGTCTGGTTTTCAAAAGATCGCTTTTAATGGTTCCGGTTATCACGATCATAATGTTGGTTTAGAACCTATGAAAGCAGATTTTAAAGATTGGTACTGGGGAAGATATCATTTTGAGAATTCTACTCTGATCTATTACGTGATGAACAGAACAAATGAAAAGCAGTATAAAGCTTGGTTGATCTCAAATGAAAATGGGGAAGTAATAGATGAATTTTCTTCTGTTGAGACGGAAGGATTTCTCAGAAATATGTTTGGATTACGATCAGCCAGAAAATTAACCTTGAAGTCGAAGGACAACGAAGTTACTGTACAGGCGGCATTACCGCTGGATGACGGACCTTTTTACCAACGGTTTTTAGGTCAGGCTATAATGCATAAAGATGGAAAGGTGTCTGTTTCAGAAGGCATTTCAGAATATATTTATCCTGAAAATATTTATTCAAAAAAGTTTTGGCCGGCAGTAAGAATGCGTCTTAGATTTGCGAATAGAAAGCCTCATTGGGTTCAAAGGTTTAAGATGTTCTATGAATGGACTTGGTGATTATAAGCTAGATCTTTTTAAAACCTTCGTCTGAAAATCCGGCTACATCTCTGGTTTCTATGAGCAGTTGATGAACATCTTCTTCAAACCGGGAAGTCAATTCATCTTTAGCCAAAGACCGGTCTATCTCTGATCGCTTTCCAATATTAATATATAATTCAGGCTTACTGTCGCGAAATGTATGAGAATAAAAAGCAATTGGGACGAAATCGATTTCTATATCCGTATTTTGATATAACCAAGCCATTCCTTTCTTAAACTCAGGCTTTGAAGCTGAAACAGGAGTGATTTCTCCTTCTGGATAAATGTATAAACTTGAATTTAGCTTCTTCAAACTATCAATAGCGAATCTGAGTGATCTTAAAGTGGATCGGGGATCAGAAAGGTTTATTGAAAATGCTCCAATTTTGGAAAAAAACCGGTGCTTACGCATCTGCTTATCCTCCATAAAAGCCCGTGCTGTTTGATGAAATACATTTCTACTTAAGTAAAGTGGAAGTAAACCATCCCACCATAAATTATGGTTTATGTAATACACAGTCTTTGCGTCAGTATCCGCCTTATAATCTTGCTTAATAAAGATATTCTTAAAACGACGTCTAAGTAACCAACGGGTATACAGGTCAAAAAACCAGATCAGAAAACGAGATTCTTTAGCAGGGATAAAATTCAATTCAATTCTTTTTGGTGATGATAGGGTGTTCTGCCTTATCTTTCAATTATGAAGAAGCACAGAGACAAACCAATCGTTCAAATTACGAATCCTGAAATTGATAAATATTCGGAAGTTCATACGAGTCCCGAAAGTAAGGATATTCAAAATCTGATCAACTCCAGCGATGAAGAACTCCAATACATAGACATGCTGAGTGGGAGAGTGGTTGGACAACTTCTTAAAATGCTGGTAAAGATATCAGGCGCAAAGCGAATACTTGAGATAGGAACTTTTACAGGTTATTCAGCAGTAATGATGGCGGAAGCTTTACCGGAAGATGGAGAAGTGATCACCCTCGAGATGAACCTGAAGTACCAGAAAATAGCTCAGAATCATTTTAATAAAAGTGATGCAGGGCATAAGGTTACAATGATCCGTGGAAACGCTCAGAGCACAATTAAAGAGCTCACCGGTACATTCGATCTGGTTTATCTGGATGGAGATAAATTGAGATACTCGTTTTATTTTGAGCAGGTAATGCCATTATTAAATTCGGGTGGACTCATTATTGCGGATAATGTTCTATGGGATGGAACCGTACTCGATCCGGAAGACAAAAAAGCTGAGGCCATTGCTGCATTCAACAAAATTGTTGCTGAGGATAAAAGGGTAGAGCAAGTGTTACTTCCGGTTAGAGATGGAGTGAATGTGATCAGGAAGATTTAGCTGCAAAAATAGTCTTTCCGGATTATAAAACAAGGACATTGATACGCTATTCGTAAAGATCATCAATATCAGCCTTGCTAAGATCTATAAAAAGCTGAGCCATTTTTTGGCATATATCTTTAAAGAATCGCTCTCCTTTTTCAGCGGTAGAAGCTTTTGGGTCTCCGATTCCGGTATCTTTTGTAACCTTAGACCAAGGGCGTTCACTCCAAGCCCAATCTTCATTAAAAGCAGCTATCTTGTTTTTTCTTTCAGCTCCATCGCCCCATACTTTTTCCGGTAATACTAAGTCTGGTTCCAGATGAAGGACTAAACTGGTTTCCATTTCATCAGCATGATCACCTGGATCAGTAAAATATTTTTGCCGGTCTAACATTTTTGGCCAGAAAGTTACGCAGATAAACATACCCGGATACAAAAGTCCAAGTTCCCGAACCATTGACTTAAAGTCGTTACCACCATGACTGTTAAGGATCATAAATTTATGAATACCCTGTCTGTTCAGCACTTCAATGATGTCTTTTAGTATTTGAAACTGAGTACTTGGGTTAAGATTTATGTCCAGATAGATATCAGACTGGCCGGTATTAACACCAAATGGAATATTTGGCAGTACAATTACATTCGCATCATTTTCCCAGGCAATTCTAGCTGATTCTTCAGCAATTGCTTCGCCTTCAATGTTATCAGTAGCGTAGGGTAGATGGTAATTATGAGCTTCCGTAGCTCCCCAAGGCAATACAGCAAGTTCAATATCCGCATCTTTTAAATGCTTCCAGTTAGTTTCAGCTAAGATGTAAGGTCTGATCATTATTCCTCAATTATCTATTTCAAGCATTCATAAATTTCAAACTTTTCGTTCTCTGCAGTAATGGAGCAGGTTTTAAACAATTTATCTAAATGAGTTTTATAGTTCAGATGTTTATTTGCTACCAAAACAAATCTTCCGGATTCATTTAAACATCTTTGAACCTGAGTAAACAGGCTAATTGTAACTTCAATGTTGGTTTCGTATTCAAAATGGAAGGGAGGATTAGAAACTACCAGATCAAGTGATTCATCATCAAAATCTTCCAGAGAATCATTCCAATGGAAATGCGCGCTTTCATTTACATTCATTTTTGAGGATTCAACTGCAAGGAAAGAATCGTCTACTAAATGAACTTCAGAGTTCGGTTTTTGATGTAAGATATGGTCCGCAATCACGCCATTACCGGAAGCCAGATCAAGAATATTGTTTTCTGATTCTTTGATTGAAAGATGTTCTAAAAGGAATTGAGTAGCATAGTCAATATGATCGGAGGAAAATACGCCCGGGTGCTGTTTGTACACCTTGTCGCCAAATTTGATGTCAATCGTAACTGTTTGGTGCTCAATTTCTTTCTTATTTTTTAGAATAAGTAATCGGGCTTTTTTCTTCGCTTTAGATTGCTCGACATCTTCAAAATATTTACTGCTAATTTCGAGCAATTGTGGCGTGAAGTATTTGGTCATAAATCCACATACAATGACACCTTTTTCTTTTAATGAGCAGTGTAATAACTGCAGATAAAATTCAAAAGCCTCTAAAGATTTCGGAATCTTTATCACTCCTACATCAGTATCAGGAAGAGATTCCAAAGAAGTTTTAATTGAGCGTGATTTCAACACTAAAGAGTTGCTAACATAATTCCTTTCAATAGCTTTTTGGTGACTCTTATGGTTTACCACTGAAAGTGGCTGCAACTTAAAAAGGGTAGTGGCAAGAAAACCAAAGCGATCGTTTATCAATGCTGTAGACTCAGGCTCATCATTCAAGTCGCCTATGAACTCCAAGATCAATTCATCAGCTGTATTCCAGGGCTGCAGAGATCTGTTCGTTGTTGATGGATACCGTTTAATGTCGAAATCACGGTCGTTGTAATTATATTTCATTCCATAATAGATTTACAGACGAAATCAGGAATAATACCCGTAGATCGAATCTGCGATTCGTAATTATCTTCACGAGTATTTCCCGAAAGAACCAGCATTGTTTTAACTCCAAACTTATTGCCACCAAGGATATCAGTCCGCAATGTATCTCCAACCATAAGGATATCATTTTTGTTGATATACTCATCCTGGATCAACTGTTCATAAGCATGCATAAACATTTGAGAATCCGGCTTTCCGAAATGGATGAATTTTTTTCCTAACATGTTTTCAACCAGTTTTGCTACACCACCGGTAGCAATGGCAATATCGTTATGTGAAACAGGGTAGTAATAGTCAGAATTAGCCAAAATAACCGGCATATTTTTCTTTCTAAGGAGGTTTACTACTTTGTTGATATCCACATTCCAGTCGAAGCCTTCATCATCTAAGAACACACAAGCTGATATATCATCAATAATGTTCAGATCAACATCCGCTACCGCAATATGCTCCAAACCTGCTTGTAAGATATAATCCGCAGAATTTTCAGTCCCCAAATAAGCGATTTTACCACTGGTGATCTTTTGCTCCAGAAAATGCTTTGCCATCATTCCGGATGTGATCATTTCATGAAGCTGAATACCCGGCAGACCTAATTCCACATATTTATCAACTTGCTGCTGCGGACTTCGGGATGCATCATTTGTAAGAATTCTGAATAGTTTCTTCTGGTCACGAATAAATGCCAGAGTTTTATCAGCCCCTTTAATTAAACCATTGTGATTTTTAACTACGCCGTACGAGTCAAGCATAATTACTTTAAATTGTTTTGCAATATCGAAAAAGGAAGGGTAGCTCATTAATTATAGATCTAAAGCGTTAAGTAGTGGTTCCGAATCAAATTTTTCATCCAGAGTTGGCAGATGAATTTCTAAGGCTTCTTTTTGAAGTTTAGTAGCGAATATATCATGAAAAAAGAATCGGCCATATTTGATTACATAATTAAGAATAAAAAACCGATATGACTCCTTCAGAAATCGAATCTCAAGTTCTGAAAGTGGAAATATTTTATGATATGCTTTAAGAAAGATGATAAAGCGTTCTTCCATCATAACATCCACATTGTAGCTAAACACTGTTTTATCCCCAACATCAGAAGCTACGCGACTAAAGAAATAAAAATCAAGCATTCTGGTGCTCATCCTGAACCAGTCGTAATCCCATCTTGAAAAAAGCTTAAAGTTTGGAGTAACTGAGAAGTTGCCAATATTCCAGTCTACAAACACAGGAATGGTTTCCAGTTCATCACCTCCTAAAGATGTATAGTTGTCTAAAAAAAGATGACAGTGATCTCTGATCAAAGATCTGTGAACAGGGTATTCATATTTGGTGGATTTATCATCCAGAATCTCGAGCAGATCATGTACATCATCCTGCATTGTTTTAGATGATCTTGGCAAAGTAGCTTTCACAGTATCACAAGCTTTATGAAAGTGAGCTGTTTGTTGAGCTAATTTTACTATCTCATTCTTGTTCAGTCGTTTAGGAAGTTTATTTTTGATATGAATGGGTCTGTAAAATACAACCCAGGCATCAATAACTTCACTTTTATAGCGATGAACAAACAGCTTGTTACCTTTCATCAATGATCTGGCGAGAAAGTTCTCAAAAGGAGAGGGCAGGTTATTGGAAAGGGTATTTATAATGCTGTGATCTTCAACAAAGTGTTCAAACTTGCCGAAATAGGAAAGCTTAGCTACTATAAAATTTTTGTCTTTTAGTGATATCCTGTACACATGATTAGTAGAAACTTTCGCGCTTATATCCACGATGTGAGCTATTTCTCTGGAACTATCGTAGCTGTTCCATGCCTCGCGAATAATTGTATCAAAGTCTATGAATGCCATTATACGATCTCGAAATATCTTTTTAATTCCCAATTAGCTTGCTGAGGATCATATTGCTTCCATTCCCATTCCCGAGTTTTTATAAAGTGATCTGTGAATTCCTCTCCAAAAAGTTCATTAGCTATATCTGATTCTTTCATTGCTTTAGTTGCTTTATGAAGATTTGTTGCTAATGGTTCAGTAGTTGTGTTGTCGTATTCATTTCCTTTTGTAACAGGAATTTCAAGTTTTAAGTTATTCTTGATACCGTACAAACCCGAAGCGAGACTTGCTGACATACTCAAATAAGGGTTGGCATCCGATCCGGGCACCCGATTTTCAACTCTTATTGCTTCCTCAGAACTTCTTATCACTCTCAAAGCTGTTGTTCTGTTGTCAATCCCAAAGCTTACAGTTGTAGGTGCCCAGGAGCCTTCTACAAATCGTTTATAACTATTTACTGTTGGGGCAAACATCGGCAAGATAAAAGGCAAGCAATGAAGCTGACCTGCTATGTAAGATTCCATTAATGGGCTCATCTTACTATCTGATGATTGTTCGAAGAATAAGTTCTTTTTGCTTTCAAGGTCCCAAAGACTTTGATGAATATGCCCACTGCATCCTGGTAATTCTTTGTTCCATTTCGCCATAAAACTAGCCATTACGCCTTCCTGATAAGCAATTTCTTTTACCGATGATTTAAAAAGTACCGCTTTGTCGGCTGCAGATAGAATATTATCGTACTTAATACAAGCTTCATAAACACCAGGGCCAGTTTCAGTATGCAATCCTTCAACTGGAATGTCAAAATCATGTAAGGAATCGAAGATGAAGTTCACAAAATGGCTGTGTTGAGATGATCTTAAAATCGAGTACCCAAACATTCCGGGTGTGAGGGGTACCGGATCCATATAATTTTTGTGTTCAAAGGTATGCGGTGATTCTACAAAAGTGAACCATTCAAACTCATTACTGAATTTTGGTAAATAACCTAAATCATTGCACTGCTTTTGAATACGCTTTAATAAACTTCGGGGACAAACTTCATTCAGATCTTCGGAATTCTCAAAATCACCCAGAAAAAAAAGCTTGTTTTCATCCCATGGAATTTTTCTCAACGTACTTGTATCAATAGTGGCAAGACTATCGGGAAAGCCTGTTTGCCAACCACTTACTCTTGGGTTCGTATAGGTTGAATCATTTATATCCCACCCAAAAACAACATTACAGAACCCTAAACCATCATCTAATGATTTTAAAAATTTCTCCTTACTTATCAGTTTTCCTCTGAGAACTCCATCAATGTCAGTAACAGCAAACTTAATACTGTTACTTTCTTGTTGATTAATAAGTGTTTTAATTTCTTCTTTGTTCAAATCCTTACATTTTATCTTTTACAATATAGGAAAGCTATGCGTACTATAAATTTCAAAAATTTTCACAGTTCCCAAAATACATATGAGTGAAATAGGAGACCGTAAAAAAGATCACATAAAATTTACTGTTGATGAACAGGCTCAATATAGTCAATCAACAGGGTTTGAAAGATATCAATTTGTACATAATGCTCTTCCTGAAATAGATTTCGAGGATGTTTCAACTGAGAAAGTACTACTTGGGCGCACATTTTCTTTTCCTTTATTTATTTCTTCAATGACTGGCGGTTACTCCGAAGCCGGGCAGGTAAATGCTATAATCGCAGAGTTTTGCCAGGAGAAAAATATTCCTTTTGGAGTTGGGAGCCAAAGAGCTATGCTCGAAGATGACTCCTTAACTGATACTTTTTCAATCGTCCGTAAGAAAGCTCCAAATGCTTTTATTTGTTCAAATATTGGAGGCGTTCAGTTAATAGGAGGATTACAAAAAGACTCAATAAAGAGAATGATTGATAGTATTGAAGCTGATGCTATCATTGTTCACTTGAACCCGTTACAGGAGCTTATGCAGCCTGAAGGAGATAGAAACTTCAAAGGAGTACTGGGTGGGATTGAGCATTTGATAAAAAAAACCACGATCCCAGTGATTGTAAAAGAAACAGGAGCAGGAATTTCGCAATCAGTTGCGAAAAAACTGTTGAATGTAGGCGTTTCTGTTATTGATGTAGCCGGAGCAGGAGGAACCAGCTGGGCTAAAGTGGAAAATCTTCGTGAATCAAACTTTGAGCCTAATTTTGATTTCGATGAATGGGGAATCAGCACTACTGATTGTTTAATTGATATAAGCAAAATTAAGCAACCACAAGATTTCGAACTAATTTCTTCGGGCGGAATAAGATCAGCTTTCGATATAGTTAAATCTTTATGTCTCAGAGCTGATTTTGCAGCAAGCGCACAACCATTTATCAAAGCAATTTCAGTTAATGGTTTAGAGGGAGCGGAAGAACTATTTTTAAAGTGGGAAAAAGATCTGAAAACCATTCTTACCCTACTCGGGTGTCAATCTGTTGATGATCTCAAAAGCTCACATTTAAAACTCAAATCCTGACTTTTTAGGTGCATAAGAATCCTTATATTCTTTCGAATCATTTTCAGAGACGACTTGGCAAATACTGACTTACAAAAAAAACTTTACAGCTATATTGAAAAAGCTATTGTGGAATTAGAGATTCCCACAATTCCTGAATCTTTATATGCTCCTTATTCTTATACAATGAATATTGGAGGGAAGAGAATTCGTCCTTATTTAGTTCTTCTAAGTTCAGGAATTTGCGATGGCAAAATTAGTGATGCTTTGCCTTCTGCTTTAGCAGTAGAAGTTTTGCACAACTTCACACTTGTTCATGATGACATAATGGACAGCGCTGATACAAGACGCGGGAAGCCGAGTGTTTTTAAAAAGTGGGATCAAAACACTGCCATACTATCCGGAGATGTAATGTTTGCTGATGCTTTTAAGCAATTAGAGTTCTACGGCAAAGATGAAACTTTTTCCAAAGAAGAGTATTTCCAGATTCACAAAACATTCACAGAAGCTACTATAACAGTTTGCGAGGGGCAGGCGCTGGATATGGATTTCGTATCCAGAACTGATGTGGATCATTTTGAATATACAGAAATGATAAAAGGAAAAACCTCAGCATTACTTGCCTGCTCTCTGAAAATGGGAGCTATTGCTGCTCATGCTACTAATGAACAAGTAAATTCACTTTTCAACTTAGGAATCGAAATGGGAATTGCTTTCCAAATTCAGGATGATTTACTGGATGTTACAGCAGATCCTGAAAAGTTTGGAAAGAGGGTATGCGGAGATATTTATGAAGGAAAGAAAACATATCTTACTATACTTGCGTTAGAACGTTCGAATCAGCAACAAAGACACACTATTGAAACAGTCTTAGCTGATTCCAATCCCGCAAAGAAATCGGTAGATGAAGTGCTGAACATAATGAAAGATCTGAATGTGATTTCAGATATAGAGAATGAAGTTGCTCAACATTATGAAAACGCTATCAGCTCACTGAATTTTTTTAAGGAGTCAGAATACAAACAACAGCTGAAAAATCTTCTTATCTTTCTAAAAAACAGAGATCATTAATTATAATTTTCGAATGAACAAAATTTCATATTTCTTATTAATCAGTATTTTTTTAATTACAGCCTGTAAAAGCACCAGACTTGTAAATCCCGGAGATTCAGTAGAAGAAGCTTATCAAAAAGGGATTACAAATTTTGAAGAGGGAAACTACTCTGATGCTGCGGAAATTTTCGAGACTGTAACCAGAATTGGCAGAGGGAGTGAATACGCTCAACAAGCTCAATATTATCTTGCTGAAAGTTATTTTAATCAAGAAAGATATATACTCGCCGAGTCGGAATATCTTAGATTTATCACTTTTTACCCCAGAGACCCGAAAAGAGAAGAAGTGGATTTCAAAAAGGCCATAAGCATTTATGAGCAAAGTCCAAGATACAGACTGGACCAAACTGCTACCAGAAGAGCAATCGATGAATTTCAACTGTTTAACAGCCGTTATCCTAATTCGGAATATGTAACTCAGTCAGCAGATAAAATTAATGAGTTAAGAGAAAAACTTGCCAGAAAGTATTTTGAATCTGCACAATTTTATTCAAGAACAGACCAGTATAAAGCCGCTACTATTTATTACGATCTGGTTATTGATCGTTATCCCGAATCGAAATGGGCAGAAGCTGCTCTTATCAAGCAAATTGAAACCTACAATGATTATGCTTTCAATAGTGTTTTAAGTAAACAGATTGAAAGATACGAGCTTGCGATCTCTAACTATGAAAAATACATACAGCTATTCCCTCAGGGTAATGGGCGTGGGGAAGCAGAGTCTTTACGAGATCAAGCAGAGCAAGGCATTAAAGATGCCAAAGATGAAATTTCAGAAAGGCAGGCTGAAAATCAGAGTAACTAAATTATTTTGAAAAAAATTGGTCTCTTTGGAGGTACATTTGATCCGGTTCATATCGGGCATATTGAGATAGCTGATTCCTTTATTAATTCGGGATGCATAGACGAACTCTGGATTTTGCTTACTCCGTTTCCACCGCACAAGCTGGAGAAAAAACATGTCTCATATGATACCCGCTTTCAAATGCTAAAGTTGGCATTCAAGGAATTTGACTGCAAAATACTATCTGTTGAAAAAGATCTTCCAAAGCCTTCCTATACCTATAGAACGATTCAGGCTTTGAAAAAAGACCATCCTGATAATATTTTTTATTTTTGTCTGGGTGAGGATAGCCTTTCAAAGTTCCATACCTGGAAACACTATGAAAAAATTCTGGAAGAAGCTGAACTATTAGTAGCCAAAAGACCTAATTCTGATCACAAATCAGTGGATGGAATTATACTATCTAAAACTATTTTTGTTGACCATCATCCAATAGACATTTCTTCTTCAACCATTAAAGAAAATATTAACGACAAAGAATTCTTGAAATCCAATCTTCCGAATTCAGTTTATTCAGTTATTGAAAAAGAGAATTTATATCGCTAATTACCGCGAACTAAAAAATCTCGTATGTCATTATCCCGTAAACAATTTCTAAAAAGCACAAGCCTTGTTTCTCTTGGTTTGGCTGGACTATCCAAAAACTCATTTAAAACCGAAAAAACCAGAGTTACCGGGTTGATTCATCCAAAAGCTATAAACTGGAATTCTACCCTTGGTTTGGTGGCACCAGCCAGCCCTATATATGATCCCTCTCAATTTGATGAGATGATTTCTGATTTAAAAGAACTTGGATTTAATCTCAAACTTGGGAAACATGTTCAGGACCAATATGGATATCTTGCGGGAACAGACAAAGACAGAGCGGAAGACTTAATGAGTATGTTTAAGGATTCTGAAGTGGATGCTATCCTATGTATAAGAGGAGGGTGGGGCTGTAACAGAATTATCGATCTTCTAGATTATAAAGTAATAAAAGAGAATCCTAAACCACTAATTGGGTTCAGTGACATTACTTCTTTACACAATGCAATTCTTTCTAAAACAGGGTTGGTAAGCTTTCACGGACCGGTTGGAAAATCCGAGTGGAATACCTTTACCAAAAAAAGCTTTGAACAAGTTTTAATAAACAAAAAAAGAGAAGTCTACGAACTTGATGAACTACAAGTCGATGCTTTTACAATAAACTCGGGTACTGCTGAAGGCCCTTTGTTAGGCGGTAATCTTTCAGTTTTAGTTGCTATGTTAGGTTCTGATTATTTACCAAATTTTGAAAATGCTATTCTCTTTTTGGAAGACGTTGGAGAAGATGTCTATAGATTGGACAGAATGTTAACACAATTGAAACTAAACGGATTTCTGGATCAAATTTCAGGCTTTATCTTTGGGAAATGCACTAACTGTGACGCCGGATCTAACAGCTTAACTCTTCCACAACTTTTAAACGACTTAATTAAGCCGTTAGATATACCAGCTTTTTATGGAGCAATGATAAGTCATGAAGAACTTAATGTAACAATTCCGGTTGGTATCCGTGCTAGGATGGTCGCTGAAGAAATGAAGTTCGAGACTTTATCTTCTGCTGTTAAGTAGACAAAATTTTACTCAGACTTTACACGGAAATTTACTTATTTCCACTGCTAACCATATTAAAACTTAGAATACATGATCAAGCTAAAGAGCTATCGCAAAATAACGGGATTTATATTTTTGATCACGGGAACTTTTACAACTCTGACATTAGCACAAAATGTTGGTACTTCAAACTTTGTGAGTTTCTATTCTGATACTTCAGACACAAATAAAATTGAAAAAAAATCTTCAAATTTACCATTAGATCCGGGTAGATTAATTTCCATCGAATCTGATGAAGCAACATGGATGTCTTTGGATGTGAGTCCGGACGGTTCAAAGATTGCCTTCGACTTCATGGGAGATATCTATCAGATACCTGCAACTGGTGGGGAAGCAGTTCAACTTACAGATGGGATGGCTTTCGATTCTCATCCCAGATATAGTCCGGATGGAAAGTTCTTATTGTATGTTTCCGATGCACACGGAGCAGACAATTTATATTACATCAACATAGAAGATACATCAGATGTTACTCAGGTTACCAAAGGTAAAGGCGACGGATATGCATCAGCTGAATGGACACCGGATGGAAACTATATAATTGGTGCTAAAGGCAAAGGAACACCTAAACTTTGGATATATCACAAAGATGGAGGAAGCGGAACAGCTCTTATTTCATCACCAAATGGTTTAAAAACAACAGATCCTGCTGTTGGTCATGAGGGGCGTTATATCTATTTCTCTCAAAGAAATGGTTCCTGGAACTACAATGCTCAATTTCCTCAATATCAAATTGGAAGATATGATCGAGAAACAGGTGAGCGAACCTCTGTAACTTCAAGATATGGGTCAGCTTTTACGCCTGTACTTTCAAGTGATGGTAAATGGATGGTTTACGGAAGCAGATTTGAAGACAAAACAGGTCTTATACTCAGGGATATGAATACAGGCTCTGAAAATTGGTTGGCTTATCCGGTTCAAAGAGACGATATGGAATCACAGGCAACTCTTGGGGTACTTCCGGCTATGTCATTTACTCCTGATAATCAAAGTTTAATAGCTTTCTACGGAGGTAAAATTAATAACATTCCTCTTAATGGGGAAGCCTCAAAAGAAATCCCTTTTAGTGTTTCTACTGAATTGGAAATGGGACCTGAAGTGCTATTTAAATATCCGATTAGTGATGAAACTGAAATGATTGCAACTCAAATCAGAGATGCAGTCCCTTCACCGGATGGAAAATGGTTAGCATTCACTGTATTAAATGATCTGTATATACAGGAGTTGCCTGAAGGAGAGCCTAAACAACTTACAAATTCTGGTACAACAGAAGCACAACCTTCTTGGTCTCCGGATGGTAAGAAGCTGGCTTATGTATCGTGGAACGCTGAAGAAGGAGGCGCAGTAGTTTCGGTTGATCCTTTTGCAAGAAGATTCCGTCCAACAAAATTAACTGATAAAACTGGTATTTATACAAATCCTGTTTTCTCGACTGATGGAAGTAAGATCGTTGCATATAGAACTGATAAACAGGTTTACGACGATTCTTACGGCCCAGGGTTTTCAGGCTCATTAACAGATATAATTTGGTTGCCTTCAAGTGGTGGAGAAGTTTCTGTCATTGACAGAGCGAAAGGACGCTCAAACCCACATTTCGTAAAATCAGACGACCGAATCTATTTAAACAGAGCCGGAACTTTAGTTTCAATCAGGTGGGATGGTACAGATGAAAAAGAACATGTAACTGTTACCGGCATTACAACTTATTCACCTTTTAATCTTGAAACTGCTTTAAAAGAAGCAGAAGCCTGGAAAACACCTGCAGAAATTCTTCATCCTGATGGAAATCATGATCATGCCAAAGAAAGTAACCCTCCATCAAGAGCTGCTTTAATTCAAATGGCTCCTGAAGGCGATCAGGCCATGGCTCAGGTTAACAATGATATTTATGTAGTTACCGTACCTGTAACAGGCGGAACTACTCCGTCTATCTCTGTTGCAAACGCAGCTTCGGCTCCTTTTCCTTCAAAAAAATTAACGACTATAGGAGGCCAGTTTCCAACCTGGAGTGCTGATGCCAAAAAGGTTCACTGGTCAATAGGTAATGGACATTTTATCTATAACCTGGATGATGCAGAAGCTTTTGAAGATAGTGTGAAAACAGCAAAAAAGTTGGAAGCTGAAAAGAAGAAAGAAGAAGCTGAGAAAAAAGATGAAGATTCTGACGAGGATAAGGATGAAGGTGATAAAGAATCCGAGGAGGAAAAAGAAAAATCAACTGACAAGAAAGATGACACTTTTAAACCCATTGAGCTTTCCATTGATGTAACCATAGAAAAAGATATTCCTGAGTCTTCTATACTTCTGAAGAACGCCACAATTATTACAGCAAATGATAATGAAGTAATTGAAGGAGGGGATATCCTGATCAAAAATAACAGAATAGTTCAAGTGGGGAAAAACCTCTCAGCAAATGGTGCTCAGGAAATGGACATGACTGGAAAAACCATAACTCCGGGATTTGTCGATACTCATGCGCATATGTGGCCGAACTGGGACATCCATAAGGAAGAGATCTTTAATTATGCTGCAAATCTTGCCTATGGTGTTACAACAACCAGAGATCCACAAACAGCAACTACGGATGTTCTTACATACTCTGATATGGTAGAAACCGGAAGGATGCTTGGACCTCGAGTATATTCAACCGGACCTGGTTTTGGTTTTTGGTCGTATAATGTAAAAAGCTTAGAAGAAGCTCAAAATGTTATGAAGCAGTATAGCAAATACTATGATACAAAGACTATCAAAATGTATTTAGCAGGTAACCGCGAGCAACGTCAATGGATCATTCAAGCGGCTCGTGAGCAGAGTATAATGCCAACTACTGAAGGGGCTCTGGATTGGAAATTAAATATGACACAACTCATTGACGGTTATCCTGGACATGAGCATTCATTGCCAATTTATCCGATCTACAGTGATGTTGTGGATGTAATCGCTGAATCAAAAATGGCTGTTACACCAACTTTATTAGTTTCTTACGGCGGTCCATGGGCAGAAAATTTTTACTACTCACGTGAAAACCCTTATGATGATCCCAAATTGAATAAATATACTCCTTATTCAGTATTGGCGAGCAAGTCAAGACGTAGACCCGGTTGGTTCAGAGATGATGAACATGTATTCCAGAAACATGCAGAAACAATGACTAAAATTGTTGAAGCAGGTGGTTTAGCAGGTGTAGGAAGCCATGGTCAGCTTGAAGGACTTGGTTACCACTGGGAACTGTGGTCGGTAGCTGCAGGAGGGATGAGTAATATTGATGCTATCAGAGTTGCTACCATTCTTGGTGCTGAAGCTATTGGTCTTGATGGAGATCTGGGTTCTATTGAAGAAGGCAAGCTTGCTGATTTAGTTATTCTTTCAAGTAATCCTCTTGATGATCTCAGAAACACCAATACAGTAACTCATGTAATGAAAAATGGTCGTCTATACGATGCTAATAATCTAAACGAGGTTTACCCAAGAAAAGTAAAAGCAAAACCTTTCAGTTGGAATGAGCCAAAACCTCAAAGTTTAGGCTTACCGGGAACTAATAAATAATTTATTAAAAGGCTCCTTCCGGAGCCTTTTTTATATCTTTTTTTCGGATAAGTGAGTTATTCTTTCGCCTTCCGAAGTAAAATAATTCCCCATCAAATCAGCAGTTAAACAAGAATGAATAGGAAAGATTGTAACTATGTCACCGGGTTCAGTCTTATTAAAAAACTCATCAGAACATTTTATTACTCCGTGTTCCTGAGAAATGGATTTTAAATAACAACCTTCAACTGGATTACCCCAGTTACGATCATTAGTTTCCACAACTTGACCAAAATAAGAATCTCCATTTTTGAGTACATCAAAATCCTTAGAAAAATGGACAGCTCCTCCATGAATTAACAATTCATTTCTGGAAGGATATTTAGCTAGCACAGGACATTTCATAGCAACAGCTATATCTTCATGATTACAAGAACCGATCTGTGTCTGAATCCAGTCATAAAACACAAAGTTGCCGGGGCTGAGCTCATCAATTTCTCCAAAATCTTTCAAAACTGAACAGGAGGGAGTATCTCCGAAACAAACTGGCAAATCATATTTGATACGTAATTGACTTAAGCGGTCAACAATTGGTTGTATGAACTTTGCTATCTCGTTTGATGATCTGCACTTGTATGAATGACCGGCATGCGAGTAGAAACCATGAAGAGTTAATTTCTCAGAAGCATTAACAGCGGAGATCACTTTTTCAATTTGTTCAGTATCTTCATAAAGAATCCCACTTCTACCATACTCCGGGTCGATTTCTATATAAACGGATATCTCAGAAGTTAACCTTTGGTCTAAATTAACTACCGAGTTTGGGTCCACGACTAAGACTCGTAAATCTATTTCTGAACCCAAATTATTGATATCTTCTATTTCAAGTACATTGAAAGGAATCGCAACAGTAATACTTTTCCAACCATCCGAAGCAAAGTATTTAGCCATCTTAAGGGATGAAACAGTGATCCCGTTGATAGGAAATTCTCTGAACCAGTTCCCAATTTCTAAAGACTGATGTGTTTTAAAATGGGGGCGAAATTGTATTCCCGATTGTGAAGCCCTTAAAGCCATTCTTTTTAAATTGTTGTATACCTTTGATTTATCTAAAATCAGGGTTGGAGATGTAATCACTTGAAAAGAAATTTTAATTAAGAATGAATCAAATATACATCAAACCTTTAAAAATATATCCAGCACCTTCAAATTATACATGTAATGGTTTTATAAAAAGCATCATTGAAGTGTAGATAACCTAAATAAGCGTTACCTTTAGAGTGATGAAAAAGATGAAGAAAGAAATTATTGGCAGATTAGAAACTGTAGACCTGCCTACATGGAATATCAAAGAGATAGAAGCTAAGATCGATACCGGAGCATACTCTTCGAGTTTACACTGCCACAATATTGAAGAGTTTGAAAAAAATGACAAAAACTGGGTTCGGTTTAACCTTTTAGATCCTGATCACCCATCTTATAATGACCGTTTATTTTCTTTGCCGGTATTGGATTCAAGGGAGGTTAAAAGTTCAAATGGTCAAACTGAATTGCGGGTTTTTATTGAAACAAAGATCAGTTTCTTTGGAGTTGAATATCCAATAGAGCTTTCTCTTACTAATCGTTCAGAAATGAAATACCCACTATTGATTGGACGTAAGTTTTTAAGGAAAAAATTTCTTGTAGACGTATCCAAAAAAAATCTATCTAAAACTATATAAATCTAAGCATTATGAAAATTGGAATACTATCAAGAAACGCTAACCTTTATTCAACAAGACGATTGGTTGAAGCCATAGAAGCTAAAGGACATACAGCGCAGGTAATCGATCATTTAAAGTGTGATATAGTTATTGAACAAGATAAACCAACTATATTTTACAAGGGAGAAAACTTGTCGGGCTTGGACGCTGTTATACCAAGAATTGGTGCTTCAGTAACTTTCTATGGAACAGCTGTTGTAAGACAATTTGAGATGATGAATATTTTCAGTGCTGTTGAATCTCAAGCACTTGTTCGTTCAAGAGATAAATTGAGAAGTCTGCAAATTTTAGCAAAAGCAGGAGTGGGGCTTCCAAAAACAGTTTTTACTAATTATTCCAAAGAAGTTAATAAACTGATTGATTCAGTTGGTGGAGCTCCCCTTATTGTAAAGTTACTTGAGGGAACACAAGGCTATGGCGTTGTTTTGGCACCTACAAAAAAAGCAGCTCAATCTATGATTGAAGCATTTCATAGTATGAAAGCTCGCGTAATTGTACAGGAATTCATTCAGGAAAGTAAAGGTGCTGATATCAGGGCTTTTGTAGTAAATGGAAAAGTTGCCGGTGCAATGAAACGACAGGGCAAAGAAGGTGAATTCCGTTCCAACCTTCATCAGGGAGGTTCAGGGTCGCTTATTAAGCTTTCAAAGAAGGAGAGAGAGGCAGCTCTAACTGCAGCTCAAGCAATGGGTTTGCCGATAGCTGGAGTAGATATGCTTCAATCGGAGCGAGGTCCCTTAATCTTGGAAGTTAATTCATCTCCTGGCTTGGAGGGAATTGAGAAATCAACAGGTAAAGATATTGCGGCAAGTGTTATCAGATATGTAACTTCTGCAGTTGAATCTCAAAGAAGTAAGCCCGCCAAAAGACGTAAAATAAAGAGCAATGCCTGATAATTTTCTTACAATCAATAAGGAAAAGATTGGTCTTGGCGAACATAAAGTTATCAATTTTGATATTGCAAGTTTGCCAACAAGAACTTCAATCAGTCTGCCTGTTCATGTTTATAGATCCCAGCACAAAGGACCTGTTTTATTGCTTACCGGTGGATTACACGGTGATGAACTGAACGGTGTAGAAATAATTAGAAGAATGATAGAATCCGGAGACTTAATTCCGGATTTTGGTACCGTTATCGCTATTCCGATTGTAAATATTTATGGATTTATACAAAATTCACGTGGATTACCAGACGGAAAAGATATTAACAGAAGTTTTCCGGGCATAAAAAAGGGTGGATCTCTTGCCAAGTTACTTGCATACACACTAATGAAGAATATCATACCCCACATTGATTATGGAATAGATTTTCACACCGGTGGGGCAAGCAGATCCAATTTTCCACAAATAAGAGTAGATCTTACAAATGAAAAGGCGCTTGAAATAGCAAAAGCTTTTCAGCCTCCGATTATTGTAAACTCAAAACCTATTCCTAAATCGTTTAGGAGTGCTTCATTCAAAAAAGGAAAAAATATTTTAGTCTATGAAACAGGTGAATCATCCAGATTTGATGAGTATGGGATACAAGAGGCTATAAAGGGAACCTTAAGATTGATGAAATTCTTAGGGATGAAAGAATCTAAATTAGAAGCTCAGGAGACTACAATTTATAGTAGGTCTACCTGGATAAGGTCTGGTTATGCCGGACTTTTTTCTCCATCTGTTAAGTTGGGAGACAGGATCAAAAAGAAACAATTGCTCGGCCATATTAATGGTGCTTATGGTGAACTTCATTCAAGAGTATTAGCTCCTAAAGAAGGTCGGGTTATTGGCTTAAATTATTGCCCTGTAGTTAATAAGGGTGATGCAATTATACATTATTCATATAACTGATTTATGGAATACGATTTACTGTTCACTTTAATAAATGATCAAAAGTGGAAAGATATTGCTGCACAGGGAACATTTCACCCTGCAAGCCTGGACGAACTAGGCTATATAAAATGTATAGATGAAAAAGATCTTCAAAAGTATATTAACCTGGATATACATAAAGATAAAGACCTGATACTAGTGGTAATTGATCCGCTCAGAGTTAAAGATTCTATAAAAACTGAAAAACAGGACGGTTTTACCATTATAAAACTATTTGGAGAACTTACTCTAGATGCAATTATAGATAAAATAGACTTGAAACCTTCTAAAAAGGGTGATTATACTTTTTCAGTTAAGCATTACGACTAATTCAATCGATTTTTAAAATAGATTTTTTCAAATCGTCGATACTGATTGGCTTAACTAAATAATCGATGTGATCTGTTAAACTAGCGCGTTCGCGGTTGTAAGAGTCAGAATTGCCTGTAATATAGATGACTTTTGAAGTTTTGTTTGTTTTTTGAAACTCTTTAGTTGCCTCAATACCGTCAATATCATCCTCAAGCATTATATCCATTAAAACCAGATCGGGGATAAGCTCACGCGTTTTTTTTATAGCGTCTGATCCTTTGGTGTAAGTTCCAATCACTTGATACTCTAATCTCTCGACCATTTTTTTAAGCAGTAGCGCCAAAACTTTATCGTCTTCTATGATCAGTACGTTCATTTAACCTTATTAATTTTAATATCAGCAAGATACTATGAATTCATTTTAATTGTTGTTAAGCCTTATTTATATAGATTAGATTAAATTATATATAATAAATGTCGTATAATATATATTATGTAAAGTTAAATTAGTTCAAACCCAACAACACTTCTTCTAACCTGGAAAAATTTGGTAATTCATCCGCATTCTCTAGTATTTCTGAATGCAACACTATTCCCTCTTTACTAATTACAAAGACTGATCTTTTTGACACACCTTTCATTCCATAAAAATCTTCGTATAAAACATCGTATGCTTTTGATGCTTCTTTATTGAAGTCACTTAAAAGTTGAAAATTTATATTCTGAGCTGACTTAAATTCACGAAGAGTAAAAAAAGTATCCACACTAATTCCAAGTATTTCAGCATCTAAAGAATTATACATTTTTAAGTTATCTCTTGTTTGGCAAAGCTCTTCAGTACAAGTACTCGTGAACGCTAACGGGAAAAAAAGTAGCACTACATTCTTCTCCCCTTCATAAGCTGATAATTCAACTTTTTCTCCTTTAGTATTTTGAAGTAAAAAGGCCGGTGCCTTTTTGTTAATTAAATCAGACATATTTAAATTTTGTTTTTAGATTTCTTAGTGCCAATAATCACAAATAGAATTCCTGTTAAAAGTAGTACCTCTGTTATTATTAGTTCTTGTACTAAAGTGAGAGAACTAAACCAATAGACAACAAAGGAAATAATTAAAAGTATACAACCTGAAATTTGCCATCTAGATTCTTTTTTATTCATCTTATTTAATATGAATATCATCGTTGCCACAAATATACTCCCCCCTTGAAAAGTTCCTAATAACAAGTTATAAATTACTGTATTTTCTAAAACTAGAGGAATAAAGAGTAAAGTAATGAATGGTAAATAGCTTAAAATAGGCGGAAACCTGGCAAATATAGGCTTAGACTCTCTAATCAAGCTAAACAAAGCACTTAGAATACAGACTAAAGCAGTTAGGTTAAGGAAGCGAATGGTTGAGCTTAAAGTATTATCTCCTAAAAAAACAATATTAGAAATGAGATAAGATACTAAGGCCATGCATATAAGAATTATATAGGCAGATCTTCTTTCTGATAAAATTGTACTGACCTGGTAGAGTGAAAACAATAGTACAAGTATATTCAGAATGCTTAACCAGCTGAGTATATCCATATTATAGGTTTATTTTTTCCCGGAAATCTCTCTTTGAAACTGCCTGTCTTTTTGATATGTAAGCACAAGATTCGCTATTTCCTTTAATGAAGAGCGCTCTTTAATTACCATTTCCGATAAAATTTCGAACACTGTTGCAGAAGAATTCAGATCTTTGAGTTCCAGAGTAAAATATGCACGTGGTTTATCTGAAATTATTGATACCAGGCGGGATCTTGTATTTTCAATTTCTTTGATAAGGTTTTTAACATCCTGATTACTTGTTTCCTGTTCTGTTAATTCAATCCTATCGAATATAGAATAGTTATAGATGTCAATTTCCGTACCCTTTTCAGCCAGATTTTCGATTATTTCAAAAATAATTGTCTGTGCAGAATGTACAGACAATAAGTTTTCTATAATGGATTCTCCGCCTAAGGGCTTTTCGGAATAAGGAACAGATTCAATAACACTGCTTAAAAACTGTGCTTCATGCTGCAGATACTCAATATCATTGATCAGATTATTGAGTTGTTGCTGTTCTATCAAACTTAAAAGGATTTTTAATTAGTTATTTCCAGACTTTAGATGCCGGTGCTGCATCATTTTTATCCTGTGTTTGTATCATATCTACTAAAGAAAGCCCTGTATTCCAATCTGTATCTCTGTCTCTTACAGAATGAATATTATTCTCTTCCTGAAAGTCCCAAAAATTACCAAACTGAGTATTCTTGTAGGTTTTAAGGTACTCAAGCCTGTCTTCAAGATCTTCTTTTGGTACCAGAAGCCTTTCCTTATCATAAATTGCATCTTCTCTGGACTCAAAAACTATATCATAATCTTTACTCATAACAATAGCTTCCTCCGGACAAACTTCTTCACAATATCCGCAATAAATGCATCTTAGCATATTTATTTCAAAAAAGTCAGGATATCTTTCTTTCTCATCTTCGGTTTCTGAAGCTTGCATACTAATAGCTAAAGGCGGGCAAGCTCGTGCGCATAATCCACACGCTACACAACGCTCTTTACCGTGATCTTCAACTAATACAGGTCGGCCTCGAAAAATAGCCGGTGGAGTCCATTTTTCTTCAGGATAATTCATAGTAAATTTTGGTTGAAACATTTGCTTAAATGTGTACCAAAGTCCTTTGAATATCTCCGGAAGGTAAATTCTTTCTAGAAAATTAAGCTTACGCTCATTTTTTTGATTGCTACTTAAAGCATTTAAAACAGGTTTCTCGAGATTCTTAGCCATCTATATTGGTCAGAAGTATAGTTCGAATTAGTATTCAAAAATAAACCTTTGTAGCATCAGCTTCAAAGTTTATTCCTGCTTTTTTATAATTATTTTTGTCTAAACACCATTGTAATCGGTACACCTTTAAATCCATAGCGTTCCCGCAGTTGATTTTCAATAAATCTTCGATAATTCGGAGGAAGATCTTGAGGACTATTCATGAAAAATTTAAACACCGGGGGATTTGATTTAACCTGAGTACCATACTGTATTTTTAATTGCCGTCCCCTCTTCATTGGCAATGGTTTCATTGATAATATATCTTCGATAAAGTTATTGAAGTCTGAAGTGCTTATTTGCTTCTTTCTTTCCTGAATAACTTCTTCAGCCAAGTCCATCACTTTGTGCACTCTTTTCTTATTTAGAGCAGAGATGGTTAGAATTGGAACGTAATTTAATTGTGGAGTGGACTCATATATATAGTCTTCGAATTCTTTAACTGTATGTGTGTCTTTTTCAGTAACAAGATCCCACTTATTCAATAAAATAATGAGAGCCTTATTAAACTTTTCAGCTTCTCTGAGAACCCGTTTGTCCTGATCTTCAAAACCACGCATTGCATCCAAAATCAAAACCGCTACATCACATTCCTGTATTGCTCTGGCAGTTCTAACAGTGCTGTAAAACTCTATATTCTCTTTAACCTTAGTTCGTTTCCGTAACCCGGCTGTATCTACAAGAACATATTCTTTGCCGTTGAAGTTTAGCTTACTGTTGATGGTGTCTCTTGTAGTACCTGCAATGTCAGTAACTATACAGCGTTCATCATCCAATAAAGCATTGACTAAACTACTTTTTCCTACATTAGGTCTACCGATGAAAGCAATTTTAGGAGATGAATCTTCTTCTTCTTGTATGGCTTCAGGGAGTAATTCTGTTACTTTATCTAAAAGGTCACCGGTTCCAATTCCACTAATTGCAGAAATTGGAAAAACCTCTTCGAAACCGAGTTCATAGAATTCAGAAGCGTTCATTCTTCTGGCTTCATTATCAGCTTTGTTAGCCACTAAAAGTACCGGTTTTTTCTGTTGTCGCAGCAACTGCGAAACCGATTTGTCGAGGGTGTTAATTCCGTGTTCAGCATCAACAACCAATAGAATAACATCTGATTCTTCTAAAGCAATATGTACCTGTTCACGGATTCCTACCACCATTACATTCATGTCATCGGGCAAGTAACCTCCGGTATCTATTACATTGAAATCAATACCATTCCAAAAAGACTGACCATAATGCCTGTCTCTGGTTACACCGTACTCATCGTGAACAATTGCTTTTCTTTTACCGATTAATCTGTTAAATATAGTTGATTTTCCTACATTAGGTCTACCAACAATGGAAACTACTGGGAGCATTTATGAATTTGTCTTTATAAATTAGAACAGTAAATATACAACTATTATAGCCCAACTTATATGTTAAAAACATTCTATACTGAAATCGGATTTCTGGGAGCTTTGTTACTGGCTTTGGGTTTATTTGTATTGTTTATTTTGTGGGTTGCCGGAATTGCCGGCATTACTCTCCCTGTTGATGGAGGCAAACCCAGAGGCTCTAAAGTGGAAATCTTTTTTGCTGTTTTTGTACCTGTCTACCCAGTTTTTTGGCTTTTTTATGAAATGTATCATCAACGAAAGTTCATTAAAAAAGACAATAATGATTTAACTGTTTAATAAGTTTTCATTTGTTGCTGAGCTCCCGATTGATTCTACACGCTCTTCCTCTAATTGCCATTTTTCTGCTGTATTTTCATCAAGCTGCTTTAAAAACCTTGACGGATTAGTAAAATAGTCTCCATAAACAGATTGTGCGAGCATAGGATATGTGTAATAAAGCATGTCTTTTGCTCTTGTAGTGGCCACATAAAGCAATCTTAATTCTTCATCAAGCTGTTCCGGATCATCGACTGAATAAGCCGATGGTATTATCCCATCTAGGCATTGTATTATAAAAACGTGTTTCCATTCCAAGCCTTTAGAAGAGTGTATTGTACTTAATATTAATGGAGCCTCCTCTTTCTCTTTTTCCTCAGTTTCAACAGCTGTGGCAGTTATTGGATCTAAGGCGAGCTCTTCCAACATTTTAGTTAAAGAACTAAACCCTGTTGATATGTTAATGAAAGCCTCTAAGTCTTTCAATCGTTTCGGATAATCATCGTATCTTTTCTCACAGAAAACTCTGTAGTAACCTACCAACTCATCTATAATTTCAGATACTGACAAATCATTTTTCTTTAAAGACTTAAGAAGTTTACTCAGGCTTGTCATTTGTTGTATATAAGACTTACTAACAACATCAGCCATGCCAAGATCATATGGGTTTTTAGCTAATCTGATCCATTCAAACAGATCCTGAGCAGTTTTTGGTCCAATTCCATCAATTAACATTAAAACTCTATTCCAGGCTATTGTATCCATTGGATTCACCAGAACGCGGACATGAGCAAGAACATCCTTTATATGTGCTGCTTCAGTGAATTTTTGACCTCCGTATTTAACAAACGGAATATTTTTTCTGTTTAATTCAACTTCAAGATCATAGGAATCTCTTCCGTTCCTGAATAATACAGCTGTTTCATTTAGTTGTATATTTTGTTCACGGAGCTGAAGCAAGACCTGTGTTATAAATCTGCTTTGATCGTGTTCACTCGGAGCCTGAACCAAAGCCGGTAACTCCCCTTCTTCTTTGGAAGAAAATAACTCCTTATCAAATTTGTAAGAAGCTTGCTTGAGTAAATTATTTGCCGCCATTAAAACCTGAGGAGTAGAACGATAATTTTCTTCCAGCTTAATGATATTGGTTTGTTCAAACAAACCGGGAAATGCCATTATATTTTGATGATCTGCACCCCGAAATGAATATATACTTTGTGCGTCATCACCTACAGCCATTATATTATTATGAACACTCGAGAACAGGCGCGTTAGATCTGCCTGAAGTTGATTGGTATCCTGGTACTCATCAACCATTACGAACTTGTGAGATGAAGCTACTTTGATTCTTATATTATTATGTTGCTCAAGCAGTTGCTTAGTTTTTATAAGTAAATCATCAAAGTCCATTACAAAGTTTTTCTCTTTGTATTCTGCATAACCCTTTGCTACTTCTTCAATCTTTTCAATTTGTTCATAGAACTGAGGATACTCTTCCATCACAACTACACGTAGATCCAAATGCTTATTAACAGATGTGCTGATCATGTTAAGTAATGTGCTTTTGTTTGGAAAACGTTTGTTCTTTTTATGCAGATTTAGTGAAGTTCTTACAAACTGGACTACTTCCAAAGAATCAGAAGTATCTATAATAGTAAAGTTATCAGGAAATCCGATTTTATCAGCAAAACGATGAAGAATGTGACTACAATAAAAATGAAAGGTCCCTCCTTTTACTTTTTGGCATCTGTCATCAAGAACGGAACTAGCGCGATTAAGCATTTCTGTGGCCGCTCTTCTGGTGAATGTAAGTAATAAGATCTCAGTTGGATCTACCCCACTTTCAACTAACCTGGCCACACGATAAATTAAGGTCCTTGTTTTGCCCGTACCTGCTCCGGCAATAACCAGAGCTGCACCTTTATCAAAAAAAACAGCTTTTAGTTGCTCGTTGTTAAGCAATTCGGAATAAGGAATAGAATAGTCTTCCGGACGTATTTTAGGCTCTTCTTTCTTTAAAATAAACTTCTTCATACTTCAAAATAGCAAACTTAAACTATATGTAAAAATTATGTAATGAAGTAAATAAAAAAAGCTGACTATGGCAGGCAGCTTTAAAGAGGTTTAGTGTTGAGATCAGAAAGTTGGATTTAATCTAACCCATAGCGAAGTAAAACCTTCAGAGCCCGCTAAAGGGGTCGCTACTTCGAGGCGCACAAACCCGGTACCAATTCCGGCTCCAACATTATGAGTTAATTGTTTAAACCCAAAAGAATCAAAGCCTGATAGAGCTGATTCTGAACTGTTATTAACAAAATCTGTCCAACCTGAATCCAGAAAAACCGTTAAGTAGAGACCGTCTATTTCCAGTTCTCCGTCATCAAAATTCCAAAGATCGCCAAATACAATTTCAGCATTACTCATTAACATTCTATTCCCTCTGTAGAATTTGTACCCGGTAGCCCTGAGAGAACCTATTCCACCTAAAGCGAAGTTTTTGAAGTCCGGTGATTCTCCGGTAATCGAACCAGCCATTAATCTCAACTTAAATAAAGTATGATCATCTAGTTTCAAATAATTGAGTGAGGAGATTTCAAACTTATTGTAGTTGAATTCATTTGAAAAACCTATATCCGAAAGTTCTGCATCAATTATAAGCTTACTTGTAATAACACCCTGAGTATAGCCTTGCTTATTTAATGAAAACTGAATGCCTATACTTTCCTGCAAAATCCTGTCGACAGATCCGTCAATAGAAGGATTTATTCTTCCAATATTGCCATCTCCAAAAAAGGAATATTCTGTATTTGTTTGTAATGAACTATAATTAGTATAGTTGTAACTGGCTCCCAAACTTATAAGTCGACCAAGTTTAAGTTCAGAAAATAATCCATATCCTTCTGCTCTGTAGTAATCATGATAGTCATAACCTGCTACAAGTGAGGTAACAGAGTTTTCTGATAAACCTGTTCTCCAGTGGTCGTCGGTTGCCGTACTGTTGGATAGCTCTCCTCCGAATAAAAGCCATTCTCCAAAAGTTTTGGAAGCAGAAGCTCTGTATTGCCAATCTTTTTGCCCGGTTGAATACCCTATGAAGCCATCAAAATCTACTCCACCAATATTTAATAACTCAGAATGTGGGTCTGCAAAATCAGAACCGACTCCCACAAATAAAGCATCTACTCTATTATATCGAATAGATTGAGAAGTTGGTAAAAAGCGGTACGCTCCAAATTTATTATCAAACTCATAATCATCAAAAAGGTCATAGGCTAAGCTATTGGATTGATAAAAAGTTTTATAATGATTGCCATTATAATCATTATAGTGCCTATTGTATTTATCCTGGGCTGAAACCGAAGTGCTGATTATTAATATTGCAAGACAAGTGGGTAGGAATATCTGTTTCATAACTAATTCTACTTAAGTTATAGGATGATATAATTAAAATAAAATCAATGATATTTCAAACTCACAATCGAAATTCTAATAATAAACAGGGCTTAAAAGAGCATTTTACTTAATTGAATACAGATATTAGAAATGAGATATGATCGTTTAGTTCTTTATTAATCAAACTAGCTCCTTCTTTTATATCTTCTCTGGGAACACTCTCAGCAAACTTAAGTGTTTTGAGTTTTTTAGTAACCGATTTAACTTTCATTCCATCAAACCCAGTTGGTCGCATCAATGAAATGGCGTGCATAAATCCGGAAAGCTCATCACAAGCAAAAAGATATCTTTCGATTTCAGATTCAGGTTTTTTGCCGGTTCTTTCAGGTGCATGAGCTTTAATAGCATTCAGAACTCCCTCTGAATAACCAAACTCAGGTAAAATTTCATTTATAGCTTTATTGGGGTGTTCATCAGGAAATTTTTCCCAATCAAGATCATGAAGCAAACCTGCCGTCCACCACTCCTCCACAACTGTTTCTTCTTTTCCCAGTTCATGAGCATAGGCTTCCATTGCTTTTGCAACCATTTTTGAATGAAGTCGCAGGCTCTCTCCTTCTATATATTCATTTAAGAGATCTATTGATTGGTTTCTGTCGGGCATAACGATTGGTAATTTGATTTTTTTTGGAGTAAAGAAAGAATGAAATAAAATCTAAAATCTAAATAACAGATTTCCTTTCCTTTTGTTACTCGCCCTAATATATTACAATGATAAGTAATCTCTTTAAAGAAGATAATATTGATGATTAATGAACCCTCGTTTGCTCCCAGAGAATTTGGATGGATTGAAGTTGTTTGCGGAGGAATGTTTAGTGGAAAAACTGAAGAACTTATTAGAAGAGCCAAACGAGCTCACATTGCCGGACAGGAAGTCGTTGTCGTAAAGCCTGCTATCGATAAAAGATACAGTGATACCGAAGTTGTTTCTCATAATGAAACTGCATTGCCTAGCATTTTGGTAGATACTGCTGATCAAATTGTTCTTTTAACATCTAATGCTAAAGTAGTTTGTATCGATGAAGCTCAGTTCTTTGATGAAAGAATTGTAGACATTGTTAACGTTTTGGCTAATGATGGAAAGCGGGTAATAGTTGCAGGGTTAGATATGGATTTTGAAGGAAAACCATTTGGTCCTATGCCCTACTTACTGGCTGTTGCCGAATATGTTACTAAATTACATGCTGTTTGCGCTGAAAGTGGCACAATGGCAAATTTCTCACAGCGGGTAATAGAAGACACAAATAAAGTATTAGTTGGCGAATATGATGCTTACGAACCACGCGCCAGACATTGTTTCCGTCCTTCAGTGGACAGAAGACGCGGAAGACCTATCAGACCATTTTTACAACCGAAAGTCGTACCTCAGGAAGAAGATAATTTAAACTTAGAAAACTCTTAATGGAAAATATATTACGCGGGATACTTGGAATGGTAGCAATTATTGGAATTGCTTTTCTATTCTCAAATAATAAAAAAAGAATTAATTGGAGATTAGTAGGTACAGGTTTAGGGATTCAGTTTATTCTGGCAGTTTTTATTTTAAAATCTGAACAGCTGGAGGCCTTCTTCTCCCCATTAGGATGGCCAAAACTATTATTTAGACAAATAGCCAGCTTCTTTGTAATCGTATTAGAATATACAACTGAAGGAGCTTCTTTCTTGTTTAGTTTTTTAGGAAAAGGCCCCGAATATCAGGAAAGTTTAGGTGTTATTTTTGCTTTTCAAGTTTTACCAACAATCATCTTTTTTGCGTCCTTAACTGCTTTACTTTATCACTATGGAGTTCTTCAATTTATAGTCAGAGTTCTTTCTAAGGGAATGCAGAAATTATTAGGAACTTCAGGAGCAGAAACATTATCCGTTATTTCTAATATTTTTGTTGGACAAACGGAAGCCCCTCTTGTCATCAAGCCTTTTATAAGCAAAATGACAAAGTCTGAACTCCTCGCTGTGATGACTGGTGGAATGGCTACTATTGCCGGAGGAGTGATGGCTGCCTACGTAGCAATGTTGGGAACTTCGTTTGCTGCAGCTAATGGTTTGGAAATTCAGGTAGCTCAACAACTTTTTGCAGAACGTTTATTAGGGGCAAGTTTAATGGCAGCTCCTGCAGCTCTGGTTATTGCTAAAATTCTCTACCCTGAAACTGAAGAAGCGGCTACTGCCGGTGATGTATCAATTAGCGTTGAAAAAACAGATGCTAATGGAATTGACGCTGCTGCAACAGGCGCTAGCGTAGGCTTAAAATTAGCTTTAAATGTTGGTGCTATGCTATTGGCCTTCATAGCATTACTAGCTATGTTCAATGGTTTTTTTGGATGGGTATCTGACCTGACTGGTCTTACTGGCTTAATTGGAGCTCCATTGAGTATAGAAATGGTTTTAGGTTGGCTTCTGGCACCTATCGCCTGGGTAATAGGTGTTGAATGGGCAGATGCAACCACTATGGGGAGTTTAATAGGTACTAAAATCGTATTGAATGAGTTTGTAGCGTATCTCAAATTAGCTGATGAAGTTTCTGCTGCAAATATTTCACCTAAAACTATTGCAATGGCAACATTTGCTTTATGTGGCTTTGCTAATTTTTCTTCAATTGCGATCCAGATTGGCGGTATTGGAGGAATAGCACCAGAGAGAAAATCTGATTTGGCTAAATTTGGAATCAAAGCTGTTTTTGCCGGAACTATGGCAACAATGATGACAGCTACTATTGCAGGAATGCTTTTTTAAAAACAACAAAGACTAACATCAAAAATATACTTTTTTAAATGAACGGACTAGATAAAAAGCTAGGCTTATGCCTTTTAGTTATTTCAATTTGTTCTACTATTACTCTTTCCCAATCCAAAAATGATAAAACAGTTGTTGGAACTGTTGGAAAAGAAAAGATTACTTACGGTGAGCTTAAAGCTAATGTTAGCACATTACCAGATAGCTCCCCCACTCTTAAAGAATTGGAGGAGTTCCTACCCATTTACCTTGAATATAAAGCGAAAATTCAATTCGCCGAAAAAGATGGCATTCTCAATGATGATGAACTCTTACAAGAATTAGATCTATACTCAAAACAAGCTTCTTACTCTCACTGGTTAGAAAACAGAATTAAAGAGACAGAATTTGAACGATACTATGACCGCGCCACAACAGAACTGAAGAGTGAACATATTTTAATTGCGGTTGGGGCTGATGCCTCTCCTTCTGATACTTTAGCAGCTTATCAGAAGCTTATTGAGGCACGTAACAAGTTTTTGAATGGTACGAGCTTTTCAGAGCTCGATCGCCAATACTCAAGTACACAGTCCGGACGATCAATGGGTGGCGACCTTCCCTGGTTTAGCATTGGAACTACCGTAAAAGAGTTTGAAGATGTAATATTTAGTTTGGATGTTGGAGAAGTTTCAATGCCATTCCGTACTCAATTCGGTTATCATATCATCCACCTTCAGGATAAAAGATCCAGAACTTTATCGCGTGAAGTATCTCATATATTTACACGAGCAGGTGTTCAAACATCTAAAGAAAAAATTGATAACGCATATTCGAAACTCGAAGAAGGATACCCATGGAATGAAGTAGCAGTAGAATTCAGCGATGATAATCTATCTGCTTCAAACAGAGGAAGAATAGGATGGATAAATTACGGACGTTACCGTACAGATTTTGTGGATTCTATTATGACATTGAATCCCGAAATTGATTATTCAAAACCTATAAGAACAACTTATGGTTATCATATTTTCCGAATTGATTCAGTTCAATCGTTTGTAAGCGAAGAAGAAAAGAAAAGTACATATATGAAAGAATTCCTGGACTCACCAAATTTCAGGAAAAGCAATTCTTTTGTGATTAACTGGTTGAAGAAAAACTTTAGTAACAGCATTGATCAACAAACGTTACAAACCTTTAAAACTAAAATTGAGCAGTCTGATACACTTAAGATCAAGAACATCCAATTTCCTGAAAACAATGTCCCTATTTTCAATTTTGAAAAATACACATTTACTGTTTCTGATTATCATAGCTATATAGATCAAACCCATCCTGATGCATCAGCAAAATCATATTCAGATCAGTGGTTCGATGACTTTAAGACTTATGCTATTGACAGCATAATAGTTCAGCTAACAATTAGTGAGTTTCCGGAATTTGAGAATACATTAGGTAACTATAAAAAAGGATTGGCAGTATATCAGGTGAATGACACTTATTTATGGAGTGCGGCTACTGTAGATACTACCAAACTTGTAGAATTATTTGAAAAAAACAGTTCTGTTTACACATATCCTCAAAGACATTATTACCACTTAATAAGTGCACTAACTGATACCACATTAGATAAAGGGATTAATTTCGTTGAATCAGGAAATCATCCGGATAGTATAAGAACCTATCATCCAAAAATATCGGTTATTAAAGATTCAACCGGCGTTTTTACAGATGAGCCCTTTGATAAACTTGAAAGCATGGAGCCGGGTAATTTTTCTGAAAGATTTGAATATAAACGCAGATCAGCAGTTTTTTATTTAAACAAGATCTTGCCTGCACGTAAAATGACATTTGATGAAGCATTTAACCGCCTACTTGCAGATTATCAGCCAAAAAGAGAAGAAAAATGGCTCAATCAGTTAAAAAAAGAATTCAGAATTAAAATGGATTTGAAAAAATTAAGATCAGCCTTCAAAAAAGATGAAGCTTTATAAATGAAAATACTTTCTCATTTAGTTTTACTTGTACTCCTTTTTTCAGCCTGTAAAAGTTCCGGCAGATCTGACGGCAGAGTATTAGCAGAAGTAAATGGAATTATTTTAACTACTAAAGATGCCAAGGAAAATATTCCTGATTCTGAATTTTTAACTGACAGTATTTCAGCTTATAACACATACAAAGATAGTTGGATTCAAAAGCAACTTATCCTTCAGGAGACTCAAAGACTTAAGCTTTTAGATTCTCCTGATGTATATAAAAAGGTAGAAAGAGCTAAGCAGGAAATGCTCTTAATTTCTTTTCAGGAAGCTGTACTAAATACTTTGGAAAACGAGATTCAGGTTTCAGATGAAGAAGCACGTACTTATTACCAGAAAAATAAGGATAAATTCCTTCTGGATGAACGTTATATAAGATTTCGACATCTTATAGCATCAAGTTCAGCAGATGCTCAAAATGCTAAAAGAGACTTGATGAGAGGTTACACTTGGGAGAGAGTTGCTTCGGAATACTCACTACAATCAGATATGGTAATAAAAAATGCTTCACGTTTTTGGCCAGAGAGTTCCGCTTTAAAAGAATTCGACACGTTGAACAGATATTTGAGACTTATTGGTATTTCTGAGATCTCAATCATTGAAAATATTGATGACGAATATCATTTTGTACAACTTCTCGAAGAAAAAGCTATTGGAGAACACCCTGATCTGGAATGGTTGTTAGAGCAAATAAAGGAATGGTTAATACTCGAAAAAAAACGTATTGCTTACAATACCTATGTAAAGAATCTTTATCTTGCAGCTGAAGCGAATAATGAAATACGTACTTACAACGTTCTCCCAAACAACACTAATAAGGAAACAACTTCCGATACATTGAACTCAAATAAATAATGAGATATTTAAATTTAGTATTACTTTTTTCGATTGTACAAACTCTTACCGTATTTGCACAGCAATCCCCCCCTACTTCTGCGGATAGAATTGTTGTTGTAGTTAATGATCAAATAATTCTTAAATCAGATATTGATCAAGGTGTTGCAGATTATATACGTCAAGCTAGCTTTAACCAACAAAACATAGAATTTTCGAAAGAGTTATGGTATTCTTTTTTAGAATCGGAAATTGATAATAAAGTATTACTTGAAAAAGCGAAGATCGACTCCGTTACCATATCAGACGACCAGGTAAACCAGCAAATGGATGCCCGTGTAAACCAATTGATTCAACAAGCCGGAAGTGAACAAGCCCTTGAACAGGCTTTTGGAAAATCAATTATACAATTAAAAGCTGATTTCAGAGATACATTCAGAGAACAAATGACTGCTAATCAGGTGCGTCAATTGAAATTTAGTGAAATAAATATAACAAGACCTGAAGTGAAGGAGTTTTTTGAGTCTATTCCTAAAGATTCACTTCCTACAATACCAGAACAAGTCGCAGTATCTCATATTGTTAAACTTCCTAAACCAAAAACTGATGCAAAGCAAGCTTCTTATCAATTTGCTCAATCTCTTAGAGACTCCATAATAAAAGAAGGAGTGCCGTTAGAAGACCTGGCTAAAAGGCATGGAATGGATGGATCTGCTGCCAGAGGAGGTCAGTTACCAATGATGGGACTTAATGAACTGGTATCAGAATATTCCGCTGCAGCTGCGGCATTACAACCGGGACAGATTTCAGAAGTTGTAGAAACTGAATTTGGATATCATGTTATACGTCTTGATGAAAGAGTTGGGGATAAAATTAAAACAAGCCATATTCTTATAAGAATTGATGCTGCGCAACTTGATGATGATGCAGCTATTGCAAAATTAAATACCATAAGAGACAGCTTGATGAATAGTTCAAATCTGACTTTTTCTGGAATGGCAATTAGAAACAGTGAAGACCCCTCTACTTCAAAATCTGGTGGAAAAATCGTTGACTCACAAACCGGAGAACGATTAATTCCGTTAAATAGGTTAGATCCTGCATTATACCGTGTTGTTCTATTGATGGATGAGATAGGACAAATATCTGAGCCTAAACCATTTAATCCTAATAATGCTAATTCAGGAAAGGCATACAGAATTGTTCGCTTAGATAAACAAATTCCGGAACATATTGCTGATTTTGATATTGACTATCAGCGTTTAAAAAATATAGCCTTGCAGCAAAAACAATCCCGGGTTTTTCAGGAATGGTTGCAAGAACTCAGAGAAGAAATCTATATAGAATACAGAATTCCTAAGATGGAAAGTGGAGTTGCTCAATAATGGCGGAAAATAAAGATTCAGTTAAGGCTGCAAATGCGTTTACAGAAACATTTGAAGACATAAAAAAAGAGATTCATAAAGTTATAATTGGACAGGATGAAATTATTAATCTTCTTCTTATATCTTTATTCTCGCGAGGACATTGTGTTCTGATTGGAGTTCCGGGACTCGCAAAAACACTATTAATCAGAACGCTGGCTGATACACTTGGTTTAATTTTTAACAGAATTCAATTTACCCCAGATTTAATGCCCGGAGACATCACGGGAACTGAGATCATTGAAGAAGAAAAAGAATCGGGCAAGAAAGCTTTCAAATTTGTTAAAGGTCCGATTTTTGCAAATATAGTTCTGGCTGATGAGATAAACAGAACGCCACCTAAAACTCAGGCAGCTCTTCTTGAAGGGATGCAGGAATATAACGTAACTACAGCCGGACAAACATACCATCTGGACACTCCATTTTTTGTATTAGCTACTCAAAACCCAATTGAACAAGAAGGTACCTATCCACTTCCCGAAGCTCAATTAGATCGTTTTATGTTTAACATTTGGGTTGATTACCCTTCTTTTGATGAAGAGAAAAGGATTGTCAGTCAAACGACTTCATCAAAAGACATAAAACTCTCTCCAATTCTTGACAAACAAAAGATTGAAGAGCTTCAGGATCTGGTAAGAAAGGTACCTGTTCCGGAAACGGTACTGGATTATGCCGTTAGATTAGTTGGATGTACCAGACCTGATTCACCGCAATCTCCTGATTTTATTAAAAAATATCTGAGTTGGGGAGCCGGACCAAGAGCATCTCAGTATTTGATTCTTGGTGGAAAAGCAAGAGCACTTTCAGAAGGAAGGTTTAATGTTACTATTGAAGATATTGATACCTTGGCAGTTCCTGTTTTAAGGCACAGAATTGTAAATAATTATGCGGCTGAAGCGGAAGGTTTCACAACTGTTAAGCTAATTGAAATGATTATAGATAACCTAAAGTAAAGTGGAATTTCAGGGATTACAGACTGGTTTACCGCATATTTTTACAGTAATTCTTGTTTTATTAGTTGTCTTCCTTTCATGGTATTCCTATAAGAGATATTCATCAATTTCGTTCTCCTGGAAACTTATACTAAGTAGTTTAAGAGCTTTTGCTCTACTAATTCTTCTGTTTCTTTTTCTCAATCCTTTTTTTAAAACGTCAAGAGAAGTAACTGTTAAGCCAAAAATTGCTGTCGTTTTAGATGCCTCAGAAAGTGTCTCTATAAATAAAGGCGATTACAATGGTAGTTCTACATATCCGGAAGTAATAGCTAACTTAAGAAACGCACCTTCTTCATATGATCTCGAGTTTTTTAGTTTTGGCGATCAAATTCAACGCACAAATCCTGATGACTTTTCTTCAGTCTATTCCAAAACGAATATTTTCAATGCCATCGAAAATTTATCAACTTCGGATGTTGAGTTTGCTAGTGTAATTTTGGTTAGTGACGGGATCATAACATCAGGAAAAAACCCTGTTATATTATCTCAAAATACTCCTTTTCCCATTCATGTTATCGGAATTGGAGATACAACTAAAGTAAAGGATGTCTCTGTTCAGAATGTTTCAACAAACGGTACCGGATTTACAAATACTGTCCATCAGATTACTGCTACCGTTTCGCAATTTGGATTTGATAATCGTACGGTTTCAGTTCATTTAAAATCAAATGGCCAAATAATTGATACCAAAAGCCTGGAACTAAATGAAGATATTGAAATTTATAATGTTCAATTTGAAACAGAACTTGAAACTCCGGGGCTAAAGCAATTTCAAATTGAATTGAGCGAAACTCCAACCGAGTGGTCTACAGACAACAACAATTCTACATTTTCAATTGAAGTTTTAAATAGCAAGAAGAGTATTTTACACATTGCATCTTCAATTCACCCCGATGTAAAAACACTTAGATCGATACTAGAAACTGACGAGAATATTGAACTAAGTACTTATACTTATTTGGGATCAAGACCTGCTATAGAGGATCTGTACGATACTGATGCATATGACTTGATAATTATTCATGGAAAGCCAAGTTCGAATACAGAATTAGAATTTGATCTGTCTAATGTGGATACCCCTACCCTTTTTGTTTTGTTACCAAATCGTGAATCTATTCTTTCATCTGAAAACTATGATTTAATCAGTTCCGACTCACCAGCTTTCTATGATGTTCAAATGCAACAGTCCACTAAAGAATCAGATCATCCTATCCTGGAATTAGATGAAGTGAATATTCTTAACTTTGCACCTGTTCAATCCTCCATCAATGCTTTTAATAATTATCCCGATGCACTTTCTTTATTCGTAAGCCGCTACCAAAATATTTCTACTAATTCACCAGTGATATCAGTTTTCGAACAAGGGAATCTCAGAAGGAGCGAATTTAATGCTGCCGGATGGTTTAAGATGTACTTAAGCCCTAATAAGTCAGAAAGGTTATTTATAGAACAATTAGTTTTAAATCTTGTAGACTGGACTTCTTCAAATCCGGATAATCGATTACTTAAAATTAAAACTTCCAAAAATGCCTACAATACAAGTGAGTTACCTTTGATTAACGCAAGTCTTTTAAATGAAAACGGAGGAATAGAAAGTAAAGGAGTTATTGAAGTAACAATAACCGGTGATGATTATACAGCAAATTATACTATGGATAACCTGGGTAATGGAAACTACCAACTACAGGTTCAAAATCTCCCAAATGGTAAATACGAGTTTTCCGCAGTAGCAAGGAAAGGAAACAGAGAAATTGATTCTCAAAACGGGGAATTTTTAGTTTCTGAATCCAGTATAGAATTAGCAAATACGATAAGAAATGATGACTTGTTAGCCAATATAGCTTCTAATTCCGGCGGAGTTTTTCTTGATCACTCTTCTTCTGATGAAATTTGGAATTCAGATGATATAAATAGCTCATTGATTGAAAGAAATGAAATCATTGAAGATTATATTTTCCCTGTAAAATCAATCTATTGGTTCATTCTAGTGTTATTTCTTTTGGGTGCTGAATGGCTAAGCAGAAAACGGTTTGCACTTCCGTAACTATTTTTTTGCAGCTGATGATTTTAGATCAACTTTTCCTTTACCAACTTCTTTTGATTCCACAATAAATACATCATCGTAAGCTGATTCATCTAATTGTGCAAACTTGTCGTCACCTAGTACCATATTAACCAGAAAAGGAGTTGTATTGGAATGTCCCACAATAAGAACTACTTCTCCCTGATGATCCTTAATTAGTTTTTTAACAAATACTTTTGGAGCCCTTGGATCGTAACTTTGAATTTCTAGGTTAAACTCCTTTGACGTTGGAAGAGCTGTGGATTCTGTTCTTTTGTATTCCGTTGAATATACTGCATCTACTTTTGAATAAGCTTTCTTCAGCATTACCTTTATGCGCTCTGCTCTGGCTTCACCTTCCTTTGTTAAAGGAGGATTACTTGTTCCATCATCTGCTTTTTCAGCATGTCTGACGAAAATAAGCGTAGCTGAATCTGAAGTGCCTAGTATATTTTGAGCATTCAAACCAGAAAGAGATAGTACAGTAAAGAGGAAAAAGAACAGTAATTTTTTCATAATAGAGAGCTTTTTCAATCAGTATAAAAAAAGGCTAGTCTATTGACTAACCTTTTTTGATTTTTATGATAACTTTTTACTTCATTATCAATGCTACAATTAGTCCAATTATGGCTAAAATACCTATCCCAAATATTACCAATAAGCTTGTTGGAAATGGTTCTGAGCTGTCTCCCCAGTTGTCAACCTTACCATCTATTGTAGCTATTTGTGATGCAGTTAACACATCTGATTCTACTAAATAGTTGTTCCACTCATCCATAACTTTGGTAGTCCAGAACTCACTGAATGTCTTAAAATCTTCATATGTACTACTGCTGATTATCTCATCATCACTTTTTTTGGAAGCTTTAGAGACAAAACTATCAAGAGCCATAAAGAAGCTGGAGTTATTATCAAAAGCTCCTAATTCCACATTCTTTTGCTCCAGATATCCATCCAGAGAATTCCACATTGATAAAGAAGCGCTGGATTTCCAATCTTTTAGATCACTTTCTATAGTTTTCTTCCATTTCGCTTTATCATTCCCTCCGTAAATCTCTACAAGGTTATCACCTATACTTTGCCATACATCATTTACTTTTGTCTGTAGTGCATAGATTCTCAAATAATCTTCCGTTGAAAAAGAATTTGAACCTGCTTTCAGTGTTTCGATATTCTCTCCAAGAATAGAATCAATAATTACTAATGGGTTATCGCCTGATTTAATAGTTCCTGATCCATCTTTCTTTGAAAGCTCTTCTATAGTACCGGGCGCTAATTGATTGTAGGTAACAAACAACGAATCAACCATATCAAAGATAAATTCATCTCTCTCTTCTACACTTTTACGGTATCTGGTAACAAGCTGAGAAAGTTTTTTCTCGCTTTCCTGAGACTCTGTAATAGCATTTCGCAATGAATCGCTTCTGGAATTTAAGCTCGATAACTCCGACTTAAATCTGGTTACTTCTTCTGTAAGTTCTGATAGTCTCTCAGCTTGGTTTTCTATGATAAGTAATTTATGCTCTGATGATCTTGCTTCGCTCTTAAGATTTGCGATCTTAGAATCAAAAGATTCAGGATAAAGTGCATAATCAAGCATTTCGCTATGGTCTGAAAAATTTGATCTGAAATCATCTATAACCATAATAAGGCTATCAATTTCATTGACTTTCTGTGCCATTTCAATGTTAGTCAATAACTCTGCATGTCGATTTTCAAAATCCTTCTTGATTTGATAATCTGATTGTTGTGCAAATAATGATGTACCATTTATTGCAAAAACCATTAACAAGACTAATAAATTAAATGAACGTTTCATGATTTGCTCTCCTCTTTTTTAACTCCTTTTTCGTTTAGTGTATATACTTCTGAGGTTTCTGTATCAATAAGCTGAACAAATGGAGACCTCAGGTTAAATGCCGGAGATATTAGACCTTGTTCCGTAACATTAATTTTCTCTTTAAGCTTTAATCCGCTGTTGATAGGCTCCATCACATACACATTGTTAAAACCATCGGCAGTGATAAAGTAAAAACCATTTTGATTACGAATCAGTCTGACTTCATCAACTAAAACCGATGAACTGTCTTTCATTTCTTCGTATTGGAAAGGCAAAATGTTAAAAGCGATGCCGTATCTGGAATCCGACACATTTCCATTTTCTGTGGGAATTAGTACACTTTCAACTTGCTGAGCGTAGTTTACATTTTTTACTTCAAACGTTTTACAGGCAGATGTAAACAATAAAACTGCCATAAAAACAAAAAGGATAACTTTTGGATACTTCATTGCCAACTCCTTGTATTATAATTGATGGTTATTCAATCATTTGTATAAGAGTTGTATAAATAAGTTCCCGATTACATAATTAAAACACTCTCTATGGTCTCGTGATCTAGCTTTTCTCTTCCCTTCAAAAAGCTTAACTCAATAATAAAAGAATATCCGATTATTATTCCTCCAAGTCTCTTGACCAGATTCGAAGCTGCTAAAGCTGTTCCACCTGTTGCTATCAGATCATCATGAATAATCACTCTGTCTCCTTCTTTAACAGCGTCCTTATGAATTTCTAATGAATCTGTACCATACTCTAATTCATAAGTTTCACTTATAGTTTCAGAAGGTAATTTACCGGGCTTTCGTACAGGAACAAAAGAAGCATTAATTACTTCGGCCATATTCGTTCCGAACAGAAACCCCCTTGACTCCAACCCTACTACTATATCACAGTTCGAATCATGAAAGGGTTGGCATAAAGCCTGTGTTGTAAGCTGCAAAGCCTTTTTATCGCTTAAGAGTGTAGTTATGTCTTTAAACTGAATTCCCGGTTTAGGAAAATCAGGTATAGTCCTGATAACAGATTCTAGATACTTTTTGATGTTTTCTTCTTCTGAGAGCATTATTTTATCTTGATTTGAAATAGAAACTAATACTTTTTCCGCTTTTGACGAAAGAAAATAATCCCCCGCTCTGGAATACTCATCAACAACACATGGCGAAAGCTTTACTACTCGCAGAACAAGCTTTTGAAGAGGGAGAAATACCTGTGGGTGCTATTGTTGTTAAAGATAATATGATTATTGGCAAAGGATATAATCAGGTTGAAAAGCTGAGCGATCCTACCGCCCATGCTGAAATGATAGCTATATCAGCAGCTTGTGAGACTTTGGGAAATAAATATCTTAAAGGTTGTACTTTATATGTTACACTAGAGCCGTGTCCAATGTGTGCCGGCGCTTTGGTTTGGTCTAAAATAGATACCATTGTATATGGTGCTTCGGATTCAGGTTCAGGTGGTTCCGGGTCGCTATTTAATATCACAGCAAATAAAAATCTTAATCATCAGATCGAAGTTATTCAGGGTATTCTGGAAATGGATTCTGAATATTTGTTAAAGTCTTTTTTTGGAGCTAAACGCTGATCACGAAGTAAATATCAGTGAAAGCATATATTTCAATGAAGGAAGCTGAACTCCCTTTTTGTGATTTCTGGCTCCAATTTCAAAGGCAATTCTCCACTGCCTCATTAGGGTCTTTACAGCGAATATAAAACTATGTTCAGGATCATAAATATTTGTGGACTCGGAAGTTACACCATTCAGTTCAATTATCTTTATACCCTTCCCTTTAGTTAATTCTTCTTCGGAATCTGTGATCAAGTCGTATCTCCCAAAATAAAAACCTCCTTTAAAGCTTTTACTGATTTCATCGATCTTTTGAATCAAATCTTCTGAGATCAACTCAGAACCATCAAGAAAAAGAGAGCCGCGGGAATGGGTACCCAACTCTGTAAGAAGTATTTTCTCCCCCTGATCAGGAATAGAGTAAAGATCATTAATATGTTTATCAAAATGCGTCTCAGCCATGTAAACCGCTCTGGAGTCTTTTAATATGAGTTGCTCCAAAGTATGTTTACCATCTCCTGATACTGATAATTTGTGCTTTGTGGTTATAGAAAAAATATCACCGTTTTTATCTTCCGGATAGCGATAGTAAAAAACACCGAACTCTTGCCCTTCTATAAATTCCTGAAGAATATGAGCTTCAGAAAGGTTGCTAAGGTTGAATTTAAGCTCATCCAAATCTTTAATTATTTGTACTCCTTTTCCTCTCTCTCCTTTGTCAGGTTTTAAAACTATTGGAAAACCCAACGAGTAAGTTTTCATAAATTGTAAAGCATCATCGATTAGATTTAATGAACTACTTCTAGAATTCAAAAAAAGAAACTTCGCTACTGATTCCTTTGATTCAATTTTTTCCAGAATCTCTTTTTTAGATTCGCCTTTAAATCCACCCTCTTCTATTCCCGGATTAGCTGCAGTTACAACAGTGATCTTTTTAAACCTCACCCAAAGAAATAATGAGTACAATACGATCGGTGTATATAAAACATATATCGACCAAAACTCCCAACGAATCAACCTGTTTAATTTCCCATAAAGTAATCTCCTTCCTTTAAAAGTGAATAGAGGAATTATGATCTTCAATACAAACAGAACAAACAGAATTGTTCCTATCAAAACCCATAAAGCATAATCCTGATAAACAGAGAAATAATATATGAGTTCATTACCTAAAACCATTGCAAGACTGACGATTGCAGGTGTCCATAACAGCGATGCTATTCCGAAATAAAAGATAAACATCCAAAAACTAGCTCCTATAATTCCTGCAGAAAAATAGGTTGGGAATCGAGTACCCGGAATGAATCTGCTTATTAAAATTATAATAGGTCCTTTTGCCTGAAACCATTGATTCGATCTTTGAATATCTTTTTCAGTTACGAACCACTTGAATGGAAACTTATGAATAGCATTTTTACCCAACCACCTACCCGAAATATAGATCAGAATATCTCCAACAAAAATCCCGATATAGCAGGCTGATACTGCTGGAAAGAATCCCATCAAACCTCTTGATACCATCAAACCCGCTCCTATACAAGCCAGATCTTCAGAAATAAAAGTACTGAAAATAATCAGGAGCATTAAACCGGTAAGTATCCAACCTTCTGCACTGATAATTTTTGAATAAGAAAAAGGGATTAGCGCTTTGATCTTTCTGGAAACTGAAATTTCCTTAGAACCGATTTTAGGATTGTTTATAAATTTTTGAATTAATTCAGAGGATGAAGCTACTTCTGAAGTGTTTTTTAATCTATTACTTGTAGTGATTAATCTGTTGAGTTCTGAAGAGATCCTGTTTACTGATTTACTACTTTCAGCTGAATTAATTATCCTAGTAGGTATCAGAATTTGATTAAACGAAGATCGCGTATTACGAAGGTCTGTATTAAGACGAGTCCCAGAATAGTGACTGCCTAATCGTGTTTTTTCAAAATATCCGAAATCAGGAAGCAGGTTTTGTATAGCCCACGAAAAAGCAGCATTAATTTGATAAACTCCCTGATTCAAATGATGTCCTCCTAAAAGCTCAAATTCTAAGACTCCTTCAGGATCATATAATGTAAGTGATCGAGCCTTAGAATCAGAAGAATTTATAAAATAAGAAGCCACAATGGTTCCAAAACCATTTGCAAGAATATGAAGAGAGTCTACATCATAATCTCTAATTATTATTTGTGCCTGCTTTGCAAATGAATTAGCAGAAGGCTGGTATAATTGTTCAGCAAGAGGTAAGTAATTTAATGTGAAAACTGAATTAGTTTTAGCCAGTTCTGAAACCAATGAATCAAAACCTTCATTATTCTGCTCCAAATCAGGAAAAACAAGAATAGCTTCTGAACCTTGAACTATGCTCTTTTCAACTTCTGAGTTTAAATCATGATTTTTAGAAAATCGCTCAAATAAGAGTGAAGAAACAAGCAGAGAAAGGTAAAGCAGAAACCATAACCTCCACCCTCTCAGAAACAAATTTTGGAGGCTTCTCATAAAGTTTATGAAGCTTGTACTGTCTCTTTTTCAGATTCATGCTTTAATGTAGAGGGAGCTACACCAAATCCTTCAGGAACTACAACATCCATGGTTTTAAGAATTAGAGCTATCAGAGCGTAATGATGTACGGTATGACTAATTAAAAATTGCAGCTCTCTTCGGACGGTAGAAACACTCCAGGGTGTATCTAATTTTCCTGAACCCTCATTACTTTTAACTTCAATTTTTTTATCGATAAGCTCAAAATTAGATTCAAAAAACTCAACAGAGTCAATTATGTTTCTGAGTTTACTAATTGCCAATTTCCTATTTGTCTCCAGCTTAAGGTCTCTATCCCTGAGATCATAGTTGATCTTTTCGGTATATCCGTTGATTAAGCTAGTATAATGTTCAATAATATGACGAAAATGTCTGCCGATACCGCTTCTGAAATATTTTCCATTATTGAAAGAATACTGATCATCTGTTATAGAAGATAAAAGTGAAATTCCTTGTTCAAGGAAGTAAATATTTGATTTAACAACAGCTACTTTATTTTGCATACTCAAAATTCTCAATTAGCGGAATAAATTGTTCTTTTGATTTATCGTAAAGATCATTGGCTAATTCCTTACGATCGTTATTGCTAATAGGTTCATCACCAAAGGTAATTGTACCGTAAATTTTGCTAAGCTTCAATAATTCTAAGAAATGTGATGCAAAAGTTATATCTCTCCACCAACAAACAGATTCAGAGGCATGTCTTTCATCCTGAGAAGTAGTGTAACTTATTGTAGCATAATGAACCGGCAAGCCCAATTCAGCAGGATAAGCTAACAATGAGGCTTTAAAAGGAAGAACTTCTGCTCCTGAAGTTGTTGTCCCTTCCGGAAAAAGTAAAATGCCCTGGGATTCATTTATTCTTTCAGATATAAGTTCATTTACTCTTTTTACATCGGTTCTCTTGCTTCTGTCTACAAACAACATCCCCACTGTTTTTGACATAAATCCAAACATAGGCCAACTTAGAACCTCACTTTTTGCTATAAAAACGCTTTTAGTTTTTGAAATAAACATAAAAATATCAATATAGCTTAGATGATTAGAAACCATAAAGTAAGGGGGTTCAGGAGGGTTACCTGATACTTCTACCTCTAATCCTATGATGCGACACACAGCTGCTCCCCATTTACTTAAAAAATAGGCTCTCCAGCTCTTAGAATTTATTCCAAATATAGATAATGGAATTCCCACGATAATAAGTACATAGAAAAAAACTGTCGCAATAAGTATCATGCACAGTTTTAACAAAGCGATAATTAATCTCATACAGAAATGTAAGAAACTATTTTAAAAATAATGCTCTGGTTTGTTCTGATATTGTTTCCAGATCTAGAATAATTAAGAAGTCGATTGTTTTAAATTGTTTATCCAGAGCCGGAGGGCTACAAACCTTACAACCAACATCAAGGTATAATCGAAAAAGTTGAGGGATTTTTACCTCTCCGGAAAAACTACTTTCAGGAGATTCTTCACAAAGATACTCTTCCTCCACCTCAATTAGATATTTCTGATGAAAATAACCTTCCTTTCTCAGATAATCATAATACTCAAGACCTTCAGCAGGATTTTGACTTGTGATAGAACAACATCCAAAAAGGTATCTCTTATTTAAAAGTATCATATATTTAGCAAGTCCTCTCCATAGCAAAAATAAGACCCGCCCATTTCTGTGTTCTTTGTCTATACAAGCTCTGCCTAATTCAAAAGCATCTGAAAGTATGCTATCAGGAAGTACATCTATTTTAAATTCATTTGCTGTATAAAAACCTTCTCCCTCTTCTGCGCTTTCATTATCCTGTACTCTGTAAGTGCCAATTACCTGATTTGATTTGTTTTCAATGACTATCAGATGATCACAATACTGGTCGTATTTATCTTCATCCATTTTAGTATCATATGATTCCTGAAGCCCCTCTCCCAATTCAACATTAAAAACATAAAACCTTAAACGAAGAGCTGATTCTATTTCATCTCTATTTTGAGCTAAACGTACTGAGTATTTACCACTAGAAATTTCCCATTCGCTTTTTTTATGTATTCTCTTGTCAGTGAATTTCATAACGAGGTTTTTTCTTAAATATATCTTAAATCTAACTACACAGTATCAAGAAAGCTTCACATTTATGTTAACAAATTATAGCTGTTTAAATCAAAATGGTTTGATAACTTAGATAACAATGCTCTACTATAAAGAATATATAAAATCTAAAGAAGCCGATTGGGTTGTTTTTGTGCATGGTGCCGGTGGCAGCTCAAGTATATGGTTCAGCCAAATCAAATCCTTCAGAAAGGAATTTAATGTACTCCTTCTAGATCTGCGAGGTCATGGTAAATCAAAAGACCTCCTTCAGAAGTATTATGAAGAAAATTATTCTTTTGAAAATATAAGCCGGGATATTCTAGAAGTGATCGATCATCTGGAAATTAAAAAAGCTCATTTCGTTGGGGTATCATTAGGCTCAATTATTATTCGGTCATTAAGTGAAATTGCTCCGGAGCGTGTAAACTCGGCTATTCTTTGCGGTGCAATCACAAGAATGAATATTCGATCACGGATTTTAGTTTTTATAGGTCACCTCTTTAAAAGAATAGTTCCTTACATGTGGCTTTATAAATTCTTTGCATGGATAATCATGCCCAGAAAGCGACATGAAAAATCCAGAAACCTGTTTATTGGAGAGGCAAAAAAACTGGCTCAAAAGGAATTTATAAAATGGTTCAAACTGACCAATGAGGTGAACCCCCTTCTCAGATACTTTAAAGAAAAAGAAACCAGTTCACCCATGCTTTATGTTATGGGTGAAGAAGATTATATGTTCTTACCCCCTGTTAAAAACATAGTAAAAAACCATAAACTCGCCTACCTTGAAATAATAGAAGACTGTGGGCATGTTTGTAATGTCGAAAAACCGGAAATTTTTAATGAAGTTTCTATAAACTTTCTTAAAAAGTACTCCGGGACTTAGTTTTCTTCTTTAATTTCAATTTCAGGCTGAAGAGTGAAAAGCCAGGTTCCGGGATCACCTTCTTTTCTCATTCGCTTTGTTGTTTCTACGGCTTCATCATAATCTGAAAAAGCATAATATGCTACATAATTAAAACGGGTACCCGGATGAAAAAGAATTCTTGATTCAAACCCTTGCGAATCTAAAGTATTAGAAAAATTAGTTGCATTCTTTGGCACGATAAATGAGCCCCCGACAACAAAGTATTTTAAATCAGAGTTATCTTCCTGAACTTCTCCATTTTCTCTTTTTGCTAAATACTCATTTAAATCAAAAGCTTTAGGAACAACTACCATTAACTCAGGATCTTTAATAGGCATAGAAAGATTTTTAAGTTCTTCCTTCTGATTCTCTGTCAACTCTTCTTCTTGTAAAGGTTTTTTGTCTTCAACTTCTTCCTCTGGAAGCTCAATGCCTTTTATTTCTTCACTAGTAACAGTTGAAGTATCTGGTTCATCATCTCTGACAGGAGGAACCACCGGATCAGCCTTATCCATTACATAATCCATTTCATTCCGGAAACGGTTTCTGGCGTTGGCAAGAATGGTTCCCTTCGATTGAAGTTTATCATTCATTCTTTCGGATAAAGTCTTTTCTAGTTCTGCTTGAATGATAATGACCAATTCATTTTCAATTTTATCAGTTGAATTATAACCAAACAGATATTTTAACCCAAAAAACCATCCCGGCAGATCTTTCAGAATTGGAACTCCTCTTCTGATCTGTGTTTCAGAAGTTGTATATAAACCGGCTACAGCAGTTGCTTCGCCATCTAATAATAAAGTTTTAGTGGTTACTTCCTGCTTTCTGATAACAGTACTAACAGCATCTGGTTGGGCGTTCGATCGCTCAGCAGCAATATCAAGATGTATGAAAGTGCTGTCATTATAGTCAATGATGGTTGGAGTAACTGTAAGTATTGTACCTGTACTGAAAAATTCATCAGTAACATTACCAGCAAAATCTCTTTGCTTAACAGAAAAATCCTGACCGTCTTGAATTTTCCCTTCTTCACCGTCTACTACTTTAATTGAAGGAGTAGCTATGATACTTCCCAAGTTATTAGATTCAAATGTACTGAAAAGTGCTTGAACACTAATGCCCGGGCCGATTTCTCCCAGATTAACCAAAGCATTAAAAACACTTTGTGACACCTGATTTGCATTTGATGAACTCACGGATACAAATTGATCTGCAAATGCAGTTTGAGGTATAGAAGCATCCGAATCAGCCCCTATAAAATCCTGAACATTAGCCGGAACATTATTTGTAAGCGTTGACCAATCTATACCAATTTCAGCAAGTGCTCTTTTATTTCCTTCAAAAAAAGTTGCGTTTATTCTGACTTCTCTTGTATCTATATTCGCTAAAATCTCACCTGATTCCCCTCCTGCTGATGCTCCTCCCTGTGCATTCCCGGAAGACCTTTCAGTTGTTTCTACAGGAACTACTATTTCGTAATAATCAGGCTTTGTGACCAGTTGTAGATTTTGAATTTTCAAAATATAATTTAAAGCTTCTTTCCAGTACATAGGAGGTAAACTAACCCCTATCGATCCGGTATAGCCTGATAGATCAACTATAAATTTGTTCTCATATTCCTGAGCAAACTGATTAAATATTTCAATTGCTTCGGTGTAGCTTGTACTTCTGTCAAAAGTTACAATCTCATCAGGGTTAGTATACTCCCGGAAAGGATTGGTTGTTTGAGCATATAAGTTGTGACTGAAAATCTGTGTAAAAAAGATTAACAGTAAGGAAACGCCAAATAATTTTTTTGTAATCTGCATTGTAAATAATTTCATCTTTCCACCTTTAAAGTGAATATTTCTTGAATCCCGCCTTTGTCCAAATTGAATATAGCTTCTTTGTTTTCTGAATCAATTTCTCTTAGATAACCTAAATACACTTTATCCCCTGGTTTCAAAATTTTAGTTTCACCAGTTTGATCAATAATAAATATTCTTGTGCTTGTTAAACCAATTAATCTGGATTGCTCAATATTTGTTAAGTTATCAACATTTGCAGGTACTGAATTGAGCACAAGAGGCTTCAAGGGATTAAATACAGAGATGGTCGGGTTAATTCTGAATTTTTGTTGAATATCGGAAGCTGTTTCAAAAATAATTTTTTGATAGTAACTATTTAATGTCAATGTAAAGTCTACATAATCTTGAGTTGCTTCTCCCGAAGCAGGTGTCACATTCACATTTTCAATCTTATTTAAATAAAGACTATTCTCAATTTTATTGACAAATGTTACGAAATCAGAATAAATCCCTGTACCTACTATTCTTGACTGTAGAATTCCATATTGGTTATTTACAACAGAGTCTTGATATGTAAAATCATAGAATAGTTCTAAATTTTCGTCATTGATTTCACTTAAATAGTCATATACATCGTCAGGATTATTGTATGTATATAGTTTTTTATCATAATTTTGGACAATGTCTTTAGCTTTATTGAAGCGCTCTAACAGAGGCGGATATTTATCTCTGATAATTGTCTTATTATTATAATCGGTGTTTAGCGATTCCAACTCAGTGGCTAAATCGTTTATTTCTGCTTGTTGTACAAATTTAATATAAGTAAAAGCAGTTCCTGCTATTAATAATAGAGTAACTAATAAAATTAAAGAATTTCTTAAGGCGTAGGACATATTATTACTGATTCCCCCCCAATACTTCTTTTAAACCCTGAGCACTTTCCGGAGTATATCTTTCAGGATCAGCCACAACTTCAGAAACATTATAAGTAAAAGAAAAAACCTCTTTGTCTCTTATTAAGATTCGCTGTACATCTTTTAAAACAGCTTTGTTAAACATATCTGCTACCATAGGAATCCTGTTTCTGTAAATAGCAATACCATTAAGGTCTATTCCGGATTCACTAGATTCAGAAAAACTTGTCAACCAAATAGAATCGATATTATCAATACCTTTATTTATTAAATCCAGAGTGACCGTCCATTTTAAAGTTTCTTCACTTAATTGATCTAATAATTCAAGCTTAGTTTGTATACCTGCCAACTCAGAGTTGATCCTGTTATACTCCTGAACTGTATTTTCTAATACCCTTATTTCTGCTTTTCGACTTGAAACAGTTTCTCTTAGGCTATTGATTTCTGAAGAATTTGCAAGATAAAAGTAATTTGCGATAGGGAATACAGAAATAATCAAAGCTACAAGTAAAAAGCCATGCCATTGCAGCTTAAAAATTTTCTGACGGTCTTTAACATATGAAGGTAAGAAACTTATATCAGGATAAAACTGCTTTTGAAAACCTGCATCAGCCCAAGCTAATGAAATCGCCGATGTGAAAGATGATACTACTCCGGGTTCAAAACCATTTGTATCAAAAATCTCATCGTCATATATAAAATCAGAAACTTCTATATCAGGAAATCTGTCTTCAAAAAACTCAATTGCATGGTTGTCCAGACTGTTGTTACAAAGTATTATTCGATCCAGGTTGGGTACCTCACCAGTATCTAACTGAAAAAGAATTTTACTGAATACAGTGTTTAGGAATTTTTTTGAAGATGAACCTTCAGTTATAATAGGAGAAATGCTAAGCAGGTCTTTACCTTTCAGAAAAATAACTCTACAACTTTCTTCACTATACTGAATTAAAGCGGTAATACTTTCAAGCTCTACATTGTAATTAGCCCGAAATAAACCAACAATTAACGCTTCATCCGGTAATACCTCATTTATAGTAACTTTACCACTATAAATACTTTCCGACTGGTGTATTAATTGTAGAACATGTGGATCTTCATCAATAGAAACTAACAGTAGAGAACCATCATCTCTGATTGTAGTTGAGTAAAAATCTTTTCCTTTTGGAGAACCATAGAGAGATTCTAAGCGATCATCTACAATTATTTGAAGATCTTTTTTCTTTATAGAAGAAAAATCTATATCTCTCAAAATCTGAAAAATCGTAGCTCCTGAAGGGATATTTACGCTTAATTTAACTTTTGACGAGTCTAAATCATTAAGAATATTATATATAAGAACCTCATTGCTACCTGCCAGCTCAGAATCGGCCTCAACAGCCATATCATCTACATTCAGGATAGAATCGTCATCTTCAAAATCATCCAAATCCAGATCTAAGTCTAATTCATCCGATTGATCTTCAACTTCAGATTCTTTCTCTTCATCAAGCAGATCGAAATTACTATCATCTTCGATACCAAATATGCTTTCATCTTCAATATCATCAAAAGCGTCAAATATTTCCTCTTCCGGATCTTGAGAAATCCCCCCTTTTTGAAGAGCATTTACAAGCTTGATCTTGTCTATTTTTTCAAGTGTTGCAATTTTTCCGGATACACTAATTCTTGCGATCTTAATAAAGTCGTCTTCTAAAGAAAATCCTGTATATAGTTTAGTTCCAGCCATCTAATTAATAACTTGTCTCACTTAATAGTTGTACTATTTTCGACTTATTGTTGGAATAATTAATTGCATTCTCCTTAGAAATTTTTCCTTCAGTATATAATCGTTTCAGATCCTGCTCCAAAGTATTCATTCCTTTTTCACTTCCTTCCATTAACATTTGATAAATTTCACTAATGTTATTGTTTCTAATAGCAGCTTTTACTGAAGAATTGGCAATAAGAACTTCTTTAGCCAACACTCGCTTCCCATCTAGGCTTGGAACCAACTTTTGACTAATAACACATGTTAGAACATCAGCTAAACGAGCACGAACACGATTCTGTTCTTCTGTTGGCACTTCTCCTAATATTCTTTCGATGCTATCCATTGCAGAGGAAGTATGCAATGTACTAAATGTTTTATGACCAGAATCAGTAATTTCTAAAGCTGTCATTATGGTTTCAGGATCTCGAAGCTCACCAATTACAATAATGTCAGGATCCTGACGCAATGCTTGTATTGCTCCGGCCTTAAAAGATTCTACATCTCTGCCAACTTCTCTGTGCCTTACCACAGACTTAATTGGTTTATGGATCAGTTCAACAGGAGAGGATATTACAACAATGTGAGAATCCACAGTTCTGTTATTAGCATCAATTATAGTATCTAGAGTAGAAGATTTCCCCGATCCTGTAATCCCTGTAATTAAGCTTAATCCATATTTATAATATTTTAAACTCAGCGCTTTAGCTACTTCTGCATTAACTCCTAAACTCTTAAAAGGACGGATTGTATTGTCAATTCGTCTCATATTCATTGCTAAATGCTCTAAATCAAAGTAAATATCTACTCTAAATCGTTGGTTCTTACCGTTTCCGATTTCAATTCCATATGAAAAATCCAAGTTTCGGTCTCTTAATAGCAATTTTCTTTGGCTGTTTACCAATATGTTCAAGAGTAAAAAATCGGTAGCTTCTACCGAAAAATTCTGAGGACTGTTATCTGGTGATTTATCCCCAAAAATTCTATACCAAATTTTACCTCTACATCCTGCCCCACCTAAATCTATATCCGAAGCCTCATTCTTCAACATTTTAAGTAAAAAACTATCTAGAACAGCTTTTAGATCAATACGAAGCTTTTCCGGTTGGTCATCCAGAATCTGGCTCATTTTTATAAAGAGCTCGTCTCCTCTGGCAGTGAAAGGAATTTGCTCAATTAAAGGCGCTGTGAGCGTATTTAGAATATGTTCTTTGCTAGCCGTTTGCATATAAAATCATATAAAGAAATCATTGTTATAGATGATTTCCTATCAAGATTGTTACATAAATATACTTAACCTGGTTAGTTTATCTTACCAGGTATTGTCATTAAGTAATCTTTTTTTGAGGTTTAGTAACTGTACATTCATGTTACTAATTTTTCTTTGCTGTATTTCGATGATATTCTTCGTAAAGATATTGAACAATTTTTCTGGTTTTTTCCGGAAAAAATTTAGTGCATCATACCGTTCATACCTTAATAATATTGTATCTGTTTCAGAAGTTACCTTTGCCATTCTACTGTTTTTACTGAATAAAAAGGCTTCTCCCAGAAAATTACTTTCAGATAATGTTGCTAATTGAATTCCGTCTTTCCAAATCGCTACTTTACCCGACGCAACTAAATACGCAGAGTTAACATTTTCAGATTCATTAATAATGTTATCACCAGCCATATAGCGTTCTTCAACACCCGTTTGTAAGAATTCCAAAACGTCTTCATAGTGAAAATTACGCAACAATAAAGGAGGTTCCTTAAGAAACTTCTTTAAGTAGTCAGGCATTTTATCATGGTTTTTTTCTTGCATATCCATTTGTTTTCTTCCCCGTACACTAAATATCGCTAAAATGATTAACTAATATTTAATAAGTTATCTAATATTTCAAATTAATCTTCTAAAGTTCCTGCAATTATTTCTTCAATTGTAGTTATACCTTCTTTAATACGTTCACGCCCCGAACCTCTAAGAGTTAACATACCTTGAGACATAGCTAAATCTTTTATAGCCTGTTCATCTATATCTCCACCTGATTCCAGAACAAGTTCTTTTATCTCTTTTGAGAAAAACAAAGCTTCGTGAATTGCTGAACGACCTTTAAAGCCAGATTGACCACAAATTTCGCAACCTACTGCTTTATAAAATGTTGTTTGCTCGTACTCCTCATCAGTAAAACCTATACCTTTTGCAACTTCTATATGTGGTTTAAACTCTTCTTTACAATCCTTACACAAACGTCTTACCAACCGCTGTGCCATAACCAGATTAACTGCATTTGCGATCAAGAATGGCTCAACCCCCATTTTAAATAAACGAGAAACTGCACTAGGGGCGTCATTTGTGTGTAAAGTAGAAAAAGTAAGGTGACCGGTATTAGCTAATTTAATTGCAATTTCAGCTGTTTTCAGATCTCTCATCTCACCTACCAAAACAATATCAGGATCATGACGGAGAATTCCACGTATTGACTGATCAAAAGTCATATGATTACTGATCTTCAGCTGCCTTGCTCCTTCAATTATATACTCTACAGGTTCCTCAATTGTAAGAACATTCTTAGTAGGGTCAATAACAGAATATAGAGCTGCAACAAGAGTGGTTGATTTACCACTACCTGTAGGTCCTGTAATTATAACAATTCCGGAAGGTTGGCTTATTGCTTTTACAAAATTGGCTTTTGCCATTTTTTGTAGACCTAATAAATCGAGATCACGAATTACTTTTCTGTCATCAAGAACACGAATTACAATCGACTCAAACTTTCTATCATATTGATTACCGACTATGGGCATAATAGAAACCCTGTACCGAATACCTACCCCATCAATTTGCCGTTGAATAAATCCATCCTGAGAGGCATCTCTTTCAAATCTGTCTACATTACGTGTTTTATCCTTAACTACAGCTGAGATAGCTTCTGGTTTAACATTTTTCTGCTGATACCATAGCTGTAGTTTTCCATCAGTTCTAAAACGAATATCAGTAGTAGTTGGACCACTGGGGACAATGTGTAAATCACTAACTCCTTGCCTAACTGACTCCACTAACATACCTTCTACCAAAGAGTTAAGCATACTTTGATTGATCTCTGCATCAATCTCTTCTTCATTAATAGACTCTTCTTCCTCAGCCTCTAACTGAGTTTCCTCATAGTCTATTTCTTCTAAAAGATCCAGGAATTCATTCTTCTGCTCATATACGTTTGAGAGAATTTCCTCTATAAATTCGTATTTACAGTAAACAAGTTCTGTTTTTTTGAAATTAAGCTTTTGAATTACACCTTGGATATTGGGATCAGATGGATCCGCAGCAGCTACCGTAATAGAATTCGGTGTTCTGTGAAAAGGAACAGCTTTCAGAACAACTAATTCGTCAATTACATCATTATTAAGCTCTTCAACATTTTTTTTAATATGCTCAATTATTTCTTCTGAAACTGATTCAGCATCTTCTAAAACTTCTTTAAAGGCATAAATTTCGGCAATTTCTTTCATTACAATATGCCGGTTTAAGTCCAAATCCTGAAAAAGAATCTGCCCTAAACGTCTGGTACTATTTTCCGGCTCTTGCTCTAAAATATCTAGAGCTTGTTGTAATTGTTCTAAAGCTATTACGTTCTTCTTTACAAGAATATCGCCGATATGTCTTCGGATGTTTATCTTACCCATTAAGCATTTGGCTTAATTACAGCTGATTCTGAAGAAACTACAGTTATTCCGATTAATGCAATCATTATAAATAAATTCACAAATAAACTTATAGTATCTATTACGGATTGCATACGGTAAGTGGTTTGGACTTCATAATATTCAGCGAGTTGTTTAGCATTCTCACGCAATGAACCTGATTCAGCACCCAATCGGAATCTACTAATAGCAGTTCTGGTAAACACACCGGTCTCTTCAATAGATTCAATTAATCCTGCTCCATCTTTAAGCATCTTTTTAATAGCAACTTCCTTTATACGTTTTTCCATATAAGTGTTTCTACATGCTTCGCTTGCAACCTTGATCACTTCGATGTTTTGCCCGGAGCCACTATAAAGGGTATAAAATACTCTTGAAAAAATCTCAATACTTGTTTTATGAAGTAAATCTCCGATTACAGGGATTTTAATTATATACTTATCTAAAAAAAGCTTTCCTTTTGGAGTTTTAAAATAATAAATAAGTCCTGCAATTGGTCCTAATATACTCAATATCAGCATAATCCAGTTTGCTTCTAACCAATAACTTAACTGAAGTGTTGCAGCTGTCATTGGAGGTAACGTAATTCCCATATCCACAAATAGTTCAGCAGTAGCTGGGAAGATATAGCCAACGTAAAAAAGTACCACACCAATTACAGCAATTACTGTAACAGCTGGCATCATTAACGATCTTTTCAGATTCTTTTTAAATTCAGCGTCACGCTCAAGAAACTTGGCAGTACTTTCAAATACTAAGGCCATGTTACCTGATGTAGAGGCTACGCTAAGCATATAAGCAGCAAATTTTCCAAAAATATCTTCGTGCTTGCCATAAACTTCAGATCCTTCTTTACCGTCCTTAAGATCTTTTTGAATGGTTTTAATAACTTCTTTCATCCTCTTGTTAGCAGTGTCTTCATACAAGAGATTTAAAATTTCATCAAAAGTAAGTTGTTGTTTTAAAAGATCAGCGGAAAGACTAATAAATGTAACAACTTCAGTATGAGGTACCCCACCCTTAAAATCGAAGAGCTTTTTGTTAATGCTAACAATTTCATACCCTAACTTTACAAGAGCTTTTTCAACTTCCTCTTTACTATAAGCTTCCTGCTCACCTGTCAACTTGGGTTTGCCCGGACGCTTTACCTTATAAGAGAAAGTAGATTTTTGTTCTAAAGACTTTACATTTAAACCATTAGTCTTAGTTAACCGATCCACTTTAATTTGTGCATCCTTTTTGTTCTCAGCTTCAAACTCTTTAAGGATTACTTTCCCACCATTTGAAACCGCTTTTAAACGAAATTGCGCCATTTCTTTAGAGTTTTAATTCCAGATTATACCAAATTGATTAATAACAGCTGTGAGTGTATCAGATCTATCTAATGTTGCAGCAGAAACTTGAAACTGTTCACTTTGAGCGATAATGTTAAAATAATAGCCATTATAACTGGCAGTATCTAATCCTAATTCATTGAAAGTTATATTTAAAAAACTTCCGCCTCCCCCACCTAATTCTCTGGGTTTTTTGTAATAGGCTATTGCCATACTTGAACAATCTAAGAGATCTTGCCTTATTGCACTTTTTTCAGACTCCTTTTGAGCCTCTTGAAACATAGTTATTGCTACAACGGTCATTATCCCAACTACAACAGTTACAAGAATCATCACTATAAGTTGTTGCTGTCCCATAAGTCACATTTTGTTAGGCAAAAAAAAGGACTCCATAAGCATGGAGCCCTTAAATATACGATTTCTTAACTGTATCAGTTAGAATCAGTCCAAGTCAAATCATCTCTAGTAGCTGTAGCTGACATTGTATTATCAGCAGTAGAACCCATAGCAGATGCTAAAGTTGAAGCATCATAAGCTGGATCACTTGCAGGATGTGCAGTAATAGTAAAGCTTGTAGCACCGGCTGCACTAATTACATACTTACCATTTGCATTAACAGCGCTTAAGAAGCCTGTTTGAGCAATAGTATCAGATGCGAATGAAATGTTATTAAAAGTCACACTTGCAAAAGTTTGACCACCACCACCTAACTGAGTAGGTTTCATGTAATAACCTTGAGCAGAAGCTGCAATGTTTGCAACATCCTGACGAACTGCATCTAAATTAGCAGAATCAGCAGCACTTGAGAAAGTGTTGATAGCTACTACAGTTGCAATACCTACGATTATTGTTACTAGTATAACTAGAAGTAATTGTTGTTGTCCCATTGGGTATACCTATTTATTGTTGATTGTTTGTTGTTAATATAATTTATAAAACAATTTCTTAAAACAATTTCTAAAAGTAAATTAGAAATTGTTTATCCGTGTTAAGCTTATCTAATCACAAGAGTATGTAGTTTATGAATAATTACAAAATATATTCAGTTCATTTTTTTGATACGGTTTTGTAATAATTGGTTAACCCGGATGTATATGTAGTATCGACATTTTTTTGATGGACTTTAAGTCCTTATGTTAATAATTCAAATAATGTATATGAAATACAGTTCAGCTAAGCCCTATTTTATTTTGTTTTCATTGTGGTTACTGGTTTTTTCGGCCAGTAGTCAAATAATGATCATAGCCCCTATCCTTCCTGAAATAGGTAACGCCCTTAATACTCCCGTAGAGTTACTCGGAAACTTGATTACTGTTTATGCAGTAATGGTAGGGATCTTTGCGATAATAATGGGCCCTTTCTCAGATAAAATTGGCCGACGAAAGATACTATTGATAGGTACAGGCGGAATGGCTTTATTTTTATTCTGCCATACACTTGTCGTGGATTTTAAAAGTTTTTTAATTGTCAGAGCTATGGCTGGAATGGCTGGCGGGGTTTTAAGTGGTGCAGCGGTTGCATACGTTGGAGATTATTTTCCATATGAAAAAAGAGGTTGGGCAAATGGATGGGTAATGAGTGGAATAGCAGTTGGGCAGATACTCGGAATCCCATTGGGAACTTTTTTAGCTGAACAATTCGGATTTAAATCTCCCTTTTTAGTTTTTGGGATAGTGATGTCACTTACATTTATTCTAATCTATTTAAAGGTCCCTCAGCCAAATGTTGAACTTCATACTGATAAACTTACCATTCTTTCTACTTTTACTAAATACCTGAATCTACTCAAGCGGAAAGATGTGAGTTTTGTTGCTCTCTGCTATTTGCTAATGTTTTTAAGTTTATCTGTTTTTATAATTTACTTTCCTACATGGCTGGAAGAATCCTTTGACTCTTCATTAACTACTATTGGATATATATTTGCTGTAGGTGGTATTGCAAATGTTATTGCAGGACCTAGTTCCGGATGGATATCTGATAAGATTGGAAGAAAAAACATGATTATTACTTCATGTCTCGGGCTTTCTGTTTTAATGGCCGGTACAACTTTTTTTATTAATGAGCTCTCCCTTGCTTTCATTTTATTTCCGGTTGCCATGATATTAATAGCAATGCGAATCAGTCCTTTTCAAGCGCTATCCTCAGAGTTAGTTAAATCTAATAACAGAGGTACTATGATGAGTTTATTAGTAGCGATAGGACAAGTTGGTTATGGCCTGGGAGGTACAGTTGCAGGTCCACTCTATTCATTGCATGGATATGCAAGTAATACTTATTTCGGTGCATTTTCCATATTTATAACGGCTTTGGTGGTTTGGAAATTTGTACCGGAACCAAAACTAAAATCTACGCCCATACCTGAACCATCGATTGTAGAATAAGTTAAAGATACTAGATTAAGGTATATGTTTACCTTTTTAAGAAATTAACTTTCCAAGACGATAAAATTATATGTAACTTTACTCTCTTTTAATTATCTCTTTAGGAAAAAGTCATGAAAAAATATCATCTCCTAAGTCTGTTTGTTCTCTTTCTATTTGTAACCATCAATTCATGCAGTACAACTGATGAAGACGTTATTATAACAGGTCAGGTTTCTGATGCTGATTCTGGTGACCCTATCGAAGGTGCCACCGTAGAGATAGTGTCTCCTGAAGAATTGGTTGATTTTGTAAAAACTAACTCTTCAGGTAATTTCGAATTTACAGATATAAGTATAAATGAAGTAACTGATATCTCTCTTACTGCTTCCTCTGCTAATTATGGAGATGTTTCTCGAACATTAAAAGCCGCTCCTTCTGATGTATTAAATAATATTGACTTCGAATTAACCTCAAATGATTCCCAAGGTCCCGATGATTCCGGTGGTGATGAAGTAAGTGGTGATCCTGAAGGAGCTGCTGCAATTATTTTAGAATCCCTTTCTTCTGAATCAATAAATATCAGACAAACTGGAGGTAACATTAGTTCCAGATTTACCTTTTCTGTAGTTGACTCTGCCGGCAGAGCAATTAATACTGAAGGAGCTGTTGATGTTCAGTTTTCAATTATAAAAGGCCCAAATGGCGGAGAATCTGTTATTCCTGATCGTGTAACAACGAATGCTAATGGGCAAGCAGTAACAAGTTTATTTAGTGGTGATTCAGCAGGTGTAGTAAGAGTAAGAGCGTTAATAGAGCGACCGGATATTGGTTTAACCATTATTTCTGATCCAATTCTAGTAGCTATAAATGGAGGTTTTCCTGCTCCGGATAGATTTTTTGTTGCTTCTGCCAATACAAATTTAGAAGGTTTTGGACTAATTTCCGGGAATAATTCATCACTTGAATATGACATTGTTGCAAGTGTAGGAGATATGTTTGGGAATCCTGTCAAACAAGGTACAGCTGTTGACTTCAGAACAATTGGAGCTGGAATTATCGAAGGTTCAGCATTAACAGATGCTTTTGGAACAGCAAGAGTAAGGCTCAGACCTGATGGTAGTCGTCCTTCATCAGATCCTCTGGGAACTGGTTTTTTTACTGTTAGAGCAAAAACAGTAGACGAAAATAATGATTATGTTGAAAGCGAACTAAAGCTCTTGTTCACAACTCCACAGGCTTTAATTTCAATAAATCCGAATTCTGTTAATATTCCTGCCAACGGTTCTCAAGCTTTTACCTATACAGTTACCGATGAAAATGGAAACCCAATGTCAGCAGGTTCAGAAATAAGTGTAAGTGTAGCTACTGGCTTGGAGGCTTCAGGTGATGTAGGATTTTCATTAGGAGACTTTACAACTCCTGGCGCTGGTAGTACTGAATTTGGTTTCACTGTTTCGGATACCGATGATGAAAATTCAGATGTAATTGGTACTTCAATTACAATCACAGTCACTTCAGCAGGAACGGGTTCAACTACATCTTTAACCATTCAAGGTACTCGCGCAAAATCAGGTGGATGGAAGTTCGATCCAAAAGATTCAGAACAGTTTTTTATAGAAGGCAAGAAATAAATTTTAGAAATATTACAGACATAATGTTCGATTACAACAGTACTTTATACAAAGAATTCCTTAAAAATTTCAGAAATAACCCCGATCAAAAAAAGATCATTGTATTTGCTGGAAACTTTTCAGGTAACAGAACCTTTGCTTTATCACAGTTTGAAACTGAAGTTTTGGGAGAGACAAAGAAAATTTCTTTAAATGACTATATATCAGCTTCAGAACAGGACACTTTTAAAAACCTTGACGCTCTTTTTAACGAGCTCAAATCAATTAACTCATTGGTCATTTTTAAAGATGCAGAACAATTATGTGGCGTTTATGTAGGGCACACTTATTCGGTAGTGAAATATGCTACTCCTCAGGAAAAATATTTTATTAAAAAATTAAAAGAGCTTAATTGCTCTTGTATTATCGAATTTGAGAACGAAAATCATTTAGATAAAGCTATAGAAAGAGTTGCTAATGCAATTGTAAGATTTAGAGTTCCTTCTTCAGTAATTGAAAAGGTTTTTTTCTGGCTAAGTCAGGTACGAGTAAATGGTTCTAACCTCCCCTCCCGTCGCCCGATCTAACTAAATGGAATCAAGTGAGGAGAACCAATTAGAAGAAGCTTCAATTTGGAGTGAAATAAAGGCCTCACTTTCAGGAACAGACAAAGACTTCACTAAAGGAAGCATCGGAAAAGCAATTCTGGTTCTTTCTATTCCTATGGTCCTCGAGATGCTGATGGAGTCGGTATTTGCTGTTGTTGATATCTTCTTTGTTTCTAAATTAGGAGCTGAAGCTATTGCAACAGTTGGGATTACAGAGTCTCTGATGACACTGATTTACGCAATTGCTATAGGCTTTGCAATGGCTACTACAGCTGTTGTATCCCGAAGGTTCGGAGAAAAAAACTACGATAAAGCATCAATAACAGCCGTTCAAGCTATAATCGCTGGTATCTTAGTATCAACACCTATTGCTGTTTTTGGTGGACTCTTTGCCCCTGAATTACTTGTTTTGATGGGGGCTACCGGACAAATTGTTTCTGAGTTCTCTGTCTACACTACTATAATGTTCAGCACCAACTTTGTGATCATGCTAATCTTTGTGATTAATTCGGTTTACAGAGGAGCCGGAGATGCTAATATAGCTATGCGTACCTTAATCATAGCTAACGGAATTAACATTTTATTAGATCCTTTGTTGATTTTTGGGATATGGATTTTTCCGGAAATGGGTATTGCAGGAGCAGCTGTTGCAACATCTATAGGACGTGGAATTGGAGTTGGATACCAGTGCTACAAACTTTTTGATGGAAAGACACGAATTAATGTCCTTAAAAAACATCTTGTTCTGAGATGGGATATCATGTCTAACTTGATAAGAGTTTCACTTGGTGGAATTGGTCAATTTATTATAGCAACTAGCAGCTGGATCGGTTTAGTTAGGATTATTGCTGAGTTTGGCAGTGTTTCTTTGGCTGGATATACCATTGCTGTTCGAATTTTAATTTTCTCGATTTTACCATCTTGGGGTATGAGTAATGCTGCGGCAACTTTAGTAGGACAGAATCTTGGAGCAAATCAGCCTGAAAGAGCTGAAAGATCAACCTGGATCTCTGCTTTTGCAAACATGGTCTTTCTTGGTATAGTTGGATTAATTTTCTTTACTAATGCTGAATTATTGATGGGCATTTTTACATCTGACGAAGCCATTATAGATGTAGGAGCCAGATGTTTACGAATAATGAGCTACGGATATTTAGCCTATGCTTTTGGGATGGTAATTATTCAGGCCTTTAATGGAGCCGGAGATACCTTCACTCCTACTCTCATCAATTTAGTTTGTTTTTGGATCGTTGAAATTCCTCTGGCGTATTTTTTAGCACTGAATTTAGGACTGGCAGAAGAAGGCGTATTTTATTCAATAGTAGTTTCTGAAACTTTATTGGGAATAATTGGCTTTATATTGTTCAAACGTGGTAAATGGAAAACAACACAAGTTTAAATGAAAGTTACAATCACATTAGACCGGTCAGGTCGCAGAGGCAAAGAAGTAACCCTCATCAAAAATATTCAACATAATCCTCAACACATCGAAAAAATTGCCAAAAAATTAAAGGGGCAATTAGGAACAGGTGGAACCGTAAAAGGTAAAACGATTGAGATACAGGGAAACCACGTTGAGCGTGTAAAACCCCTCCTTGAGAAAGAAGGGTTTACTTTCTAAAGCGAAACCTTGCTTTCTTGTCTTGGATCCAGATCGTATAATGAAGAAGCAGTAGCTTGAACCGTTTTATACCATTCATTTCCATACTTATCGTTGATAGTATAGAAATCTGCAAAATCAGGCTTTCGAAGATTCATCTTCCATTCCTGAGTCTTGGATTTAAATGAAGGATCAATATGCATGAGCTCATGGTAAAGCACCATTTCTTTGGTTTTAGTATCAAGCATATCCCATAATTCACCTGAAAGTTCAATAAGGTAATCGTTACCGGAATAGTACTTCACTTCTCTGGTTGCCTTCATACACTTTGCAGCTCTCTGTTTTGAGATGTTGGGGTACACCAAAAAGTAACCAATCTCTGCGGGACCAAACTCCATATTATTTTTTTCAATTACATCTTTAGCGATCTTCTCCACTTCGGGAGATTCCATTAATTGTTTATCACTTGATGTTACTTCTACCGGCTTCAATAAATCGTTATCGTTCATTCCTGATTTTTTCTTTCTTTTTGAATAATTACTGTTGATGCTACTATTGAGTATTCGATTTGCTCTCCTTGTATATTCTCACTGCTTTTTCCTGCATCTTCCGCATAATGCTTTGCTTTATCTTCAGATAAAACTTTCTTGCTTAGCTCTCCAATTATTGTGACTTCTTTACTTTCTGAATCAGTAGGCACAAAAAATCCATAATCCTTAAATGTGATACGCGCAGAATAATCTCCTTCTTGAGCTATAAAAAAACAGCCTTTTTTTTCACATACTTCGGCTATTGATGTAGTAACTACTACTGAAGAAGAGCCTTTGTCATCACTCGTTAAAACTTCTGTAAGTGATTTAGAGTTCTCAAAGTCTTCAACATTTGCTCCATAAATCTCAAAATAGCTCGTAACCCGGACAGGTTCAGAGAGTTTAATTACTTTTTTTGTGTCTTGAGCGAAGGCACTCGATCCTAAAAGAATCGTTAATACAAGTATGGATAATGTTTTCATAAAATTCTTTATTAATTGTTGGAATGAAAATACTAATTAAGCTATCAATTGTTAACCTTGATTATTAATTATTCTATATTAAGTGATATGTCAATTTTTAAATACTAAGTATTGAAAGCTTTTTTTTCTGCAGTTTTTGGTTTCGGATTTGGTTTATTTGTTGAAGGCTTTTCCCGGATTATCATATCATTCTTTCATAAACAAGAATTCTATTTTTTTGGAGTAGAGTCTTTACCGGGTTTTTCATGGATACTTATTATTTATATCGTATCATTTATGGCAACATGGCTTGGAGTTATGTTAGCACTTAGTATGGCGGATCCGAACTCAAAAAAAGCATTTTATGTCATTAGCTCTTTGATCGTACTTTGGATAATTTTTGAAACTTTGGCATCAATCAAAGTAGTACCTACATGGTATTTAATGACTTTTCCGATTACCTCTTTACTTGGTTTATTTACAGCAAAATACACTTACAATCTTAATAAAACTCACAATGCGACTTCTGGTTCTTAGCATCTTTCTAATTACAGCATTAAACTGTTCTTCTAACATAGAATATTCGGTTAAGGAACTCCCTTCTCCAAGTGGAGAAAATGCTTCATTACCACGACTTTTTACTGATAATACCGGCACAGTTTATCTTAGCTGGATAGAATCTAAGGGAGATACTTCTTCCCTTTTTTATTCTTCTCTTGCTGATGATGAGTGGACTAATCCAACACTGATCAGTGAGTCTGATAGCTGGTTTGTAAACTGGGCGGATTTTCCTTCAATTATTGGTAAAGATGGAAAAGCTATCGCCGCGCATTGGTTGCAAAAAGTTCCCGGAGGCACCTATGCCTATAATGTTAACATTGCCGGTGCTACAAACGAATGGCAAAGTGTCTTAACTCCTCATACAGATAATACACCGACAGAACATGGCTTTGTAAGTTTGACTCCGGCTTCTGATTCTACCTTTTTAAGTATCTGGCTGGATGGCAGAAACACTGCCGGTTCCGGTGGACATGATAGTCATGATCCAGGTCTTTCTTCTGCGATGACTCTAAGATCAGCATTCATTACTAATGATTTAAAGATTGAAGAGAGTTTTTTAATTGATGAAAGTGTATGCGATTGTTGTGGTACTGCAGTTGTACAAACACAAAATGGATTTATCACAGCATACAGAAACCGCACCGAAAATGAAATTCGAGACATTTACATTTCCCGCTATATGGATGGAAAATGGAAAAAACCATCATCAGTTCATGATGATAACTGGAATATAGCAGCATGCCCGGTTAACGGTCCCTCCATAGCTGCTAAAGGACAAACAGTGGCTGTTGCATGGTATACCGGTGCTAATGATATATCACGGGTAAAACTGGCTTTTTCCTCAAATGAGGGAAAATCGTTTGAAGTACCTGTAATTTTGGATAACGGTAATCCGCTAGGAAGAGTCGATGTTGAATTTATTTCGAACAACGAAGTATTGGTTAGTTGGGTAGAAAGAAATATGGAAGACAGGTCAAAGGCATATTTTAAAGCAAAAAGAATATCATCAGATGGAAAAATTCAAAAAGAATTTGAACTCTCATTGATGGAGTCAAGCAGAAAAAGTGGGTTCCCACAAATAAGCAGCTATAAAAATACAATTATAGCTGCCTGGGCTGATGTTAGCGATCAGAATTCTTCTAAAGTTAAAGTCGCTATTCTAGAATAAGAGGAAACTCACCAAAGTTCATTAATTCAGCAATTTTAATACCAATATCAGTATTATCATTCCAGCCGGTGAATTGAATTGCATTGGGACCATAAGCCATCAAAGCTACTGGTACACCGGTGTGATAATCGGTAACCCATTCAACTCTTAACTTATGCGGATCATCCGAGGCTGTCATCATTGTCATGCCACCTGTCTCATGATCTGCAGTAAGTACTACTAAAGTTTCACCATCTTTCTCTGCAAAATCTAAAGCGGCTTTAACAGCGTCGTCAAAGTCTTTCATTTCACGAATTACATACTCTGCATCGTTTCCATGACCACCCCAATCAATTTGACTACCTTCAACCATCAGGAAAAATCCATTTTCATTTGATTCTAATTTTGAAAGAGCTGTATTCGTCATTTCTTGCAATGTAGGAGTCCTGTTCTCACTTTCGATTCCCGAGTTAGCAAACAGTCCTAAAACCTTTCCTGATTCAGAGTTTTGCATCTCTTCTGCAGTTGAAACATATTCATATCCGTTGGATTCAAACTCCTCGATTATATTTCTGTCATCTTTACGTGAGCTTCCTTCCTGATCCTGAGGGATAAAGAACTCCCTTCCTCCACCTAGGAATACATCATTACCGGACGTAACATACTGTTCAGCTATTTCATTTTGGCTTCCTCTGGAGCGTACATGAGAAGCAAAGCTAGCAGGTGTGGCATGCGTAATTGTAGAAGTAGCAACTAAACCGGTACTCATTCCCTTGTCTTTTGCTAACTCTAAAAGTGTTTTACAATGAGATCCATCAGGAAGAAATGCGATCATACCATTATCTGTTTTCATACCACAAGAATATGCAGTTGCACCTGCAGCAGAATCAGTAATTAATGAACTGGAGGATTGGGTTTTAACTATACCTGTAACAGGCATTCGCTGTAAATTTAAATAGCCGTCAGCTCCAACTAAATTTAATTGACCTGATGAAATTTGTGCTAACCCGGTTCCGTCTCCAATAAGCAAGATGACATTCTTGATCTTAGTATCTTCAACAAGTGGAAGGCGTTCTGTGTTTGATGTACTTGTTTTAATTACTTCAACTTCCTGACTCTTTGTACAAGCTAAGCCAAAAAGAAAAATTAAGGTTATGCTTTTCAATCTCATTATTCTGGTGTTTTTATGTAAATTTAATGTGTTTAGATTAACAGAAAATAAACTACTTAGGAAGTTTAGGAATAAAAGATTTAATAAGCCCCCAAATTCCTTTTGATGGCTTTCTAACCTTTTGCTTTCTATCAGTAGCTTTTTCAATTCGGTCAGGCCGGTCTTGTTTACTCCACAATTTGGGCTTTTTATTCTCCTTCTTGTCTTCCTTTTTCTTGGGCTTTGTTTTCTTCTTTAACTTAACCTCAACTTTTTTCTTCTCAACTTTTTTAGTTTCAGTAGGCTTTTTCTCAATTTTTTCTGTCTTCTGAGCCTTGTTCTTAAGCTCTATTATTACTTTCCCTTCTTTATCCGTGGAAATAATAACCGTTTCTTTTTCAATATTTATTGGCTTTGAACTATCAGATTTCTTGTTCTTTGCCTTAGTCTGAGGTTTTTTCTCAATCGGAGTTTTAGATTTTTCCTTAGATGAGTCTTTTTCTGAGGAATTTTTTTCTTCCGGCAGATCCAGAACCTTAAGATCTTCTCCTACTTTTTTCTTTATAGGATCAAAGTATTTTTCATCTGCTTTACTTACTAATGTAATTGCAATTCCTTCCTTATCATATCGGCCGGTTCTTCCACATCTGTGGATGTAGTCCTCCACAGCTCTGGGCACATCATAATTAATAATTACAGAAACGTTATCGATATCAATTCCTCTGGCTAAAACATCAGTAGCAACTATAACAGGAACAGTTCCATTTTTAAATGCTCTTAAAGAGGCTGTTCTTTCTTCCTGAGATCTGTCTCCATGGATACTTCCGGCATTAATGCCCTTTTTTTTCAGGGCTCTTTCTAATTCGTTTGTTCCTTTTTTAGTTGCTGAGAAGACTATACAAGAAGACCAATCAAGTTCATCAAGAAGGTCTTCAACTGCGCCTAGCTTCTTTCTTGGAGGTGCAAAATATGCTCTTTGATCAACTTGTTTTGAAGTTGTAGAAACTTCAATCTCTATTTTAACAGGGTCTTTCATCACACTTTTCATAAGCTTTTGAAGCTCTTTGGGCATCGTAGCTGAAAAAAGCATAGTGTGTCGTTGTTTCGGAAGTTTATCAATAATATGATTTACATCCGGCAGAAATCCCATATCCAACATTCTATCAGCTTCATCCAGTACCAGAAAATCAATATTACTGAAATCAACATCTAAAACTTTCATTTGATCTATAAGTCTTCCGGGAGTTGCAACGATGATATCAACACCAGCCCTTAGTGCATTGGCTTGCCTTGAAAAATCTTCCCCTCCTATTATGGTAGATGAACTAATTCCGGAATGATAACCCAGTGCAAAAATTTGCTCATCAATTTGTTGAGCTAATTCTCTTGTAGGCGATAAAATTAATGCTCTAGTACCACTAGATGGATTACGTAAAATTAATTCTATTATCGGGATTACAAAAGCCCCTGTTTTTCCTGTTCCTGTCTGCGCTGCTCCTAAAATATCTTTGCCGTTTAAGGCCTCTGGAATACTTTGTTCTTGAATAGGAGTTGGTTCTGAATAACCAATATCAGATAATCCCATTTGCAGAGACTCATGGAGCTCAAAATCTTTAAATGTCAAAGTGCTAAATTTCTTAAAAGTTCTAAATCATGTAAATATACACAGAAAGTACGGAATATATATTCCACTTTGGTGCTAATTTCCTGTACTTTTAGAATTGAGTTAAATTATCAATCAAAAAAATACTATGACTTTTAAAAATTCATCAAGATTAGCAGTTTTTCTGCTTCTATTGACAGGTTTTGCTTGTGACAATTCAAACGATTCAACTATAAGTAAAGAAGCTTCTCTTTCTACTTCTCAAGATAGTATAAGTTTTGCATTAGGATATCAGAACGGAGATTTCTTTGCCCGTGAAGGCGCAACAGATTTTAGTTATGATGCATACATTGCAGGATTTATAAATGGGTTGGAACAAAATGATTTACTTGATCAAGCAACCAGAAATTCACTTATCAATGATTTCAGAATGGAGTTAACTACTGCCCTTAAAGAAAAAAACAAAGCTGAAGGTGAGGCATTTTTAGCTGAGAATAAAACTAAAGAAGGTGTAGTTGAAACTGAGTCTGGCTTACAATATAAAGTTATTGATGAAGGAACCGGAAAATCACCAACTGCGCAAAGCACTGTTGAGGTACATTATGAGGGAACATTAATTGACGGTACTAAGTTTGACAGTTCTTATGATAGAGGTGAAACTATTGAATTCCCGCTTAATGGTGTAATCCGAGGCTGGACTGAAGGGCTTCAACTAATGAAAGAAGGAGCAACTTACATGTTTTATATTCCTTCAGATTTAGCTTATGGAGAGAATCCAAGACCAGGTGGTCCGATTAAGCCAAACAGCACGCTTATTTTTAAAGTGGACTTGATTACAGTTAAGTAATACAATACTTCTTAGTAAAAGAAAAAGCCCGTGATTTGAAATCACGGGCTTTTTTATTGTCTTTATTTAGCTTGTTACGAAGCTAGATTCGTTAGTATGATAATACTAGTTACTGCTTCCAGATTTGCTTCACTCATGGAAGTAGAACCTGCGTTATCATCCGAAGTGGATTCAACATCACTGAAGAAAGTTGCAAAGATATTCAGTGCTAGATCAGCTGAAGTTGTACTTGAAATAGCGTTCTCAAATATTGTTTTTGCACCAGTTTGAGAGTTGATTTCAGTATTTACACTGATCACAAAGTTAGCTTCTACAGAAGAATCACTTTCCATAGCTGTTTGAACATCTTCCTGATACTCTTCAAAAGCAGTTTCAACGTCAGCTTTTACACCTACAGCTGTTCTAAGAGCAGCTTTAAGAGTTACACCTGCATCTACAATAGCTTGTTTAGAGTCATCAGACATTTCAGAAGCTTCAGCTTCAGCTCTTACAGCAGCATCAATTGCGATACCGGCCATAATTGAAGTTTGATTCCTTACTGAGTTTTCAACTTCTTCTGAAGCAGAACTTATGTTATTTATCATAACTCTTCCCCAAACTTCGATTGCCTGAGCAGCTTTATTCGCTTCAACACCAGCACTTACAAAAGCACTTGCTGTTGTTTCTATGAATAAATCATATGCTTCAGTTTCAGCTTGAGTAGAACTGGCAGCTGTTAAATCCGCTTCCAGTTGAGCTTGAGCATCAGCTAATATACTAAGTGTTGCTTCAAGCTTTTCTTCACCATTCTCTTCTACTTCATTCGCAAAGAAGTCTGCTCTTGCTTCGGCAGAACTAGCTAAAGAAGCTGCAAATTGAGAAACTAATGATGCATTGCTTCTTACTTCACTTTCATTTGCTGCAGTAACTATTGTCTCAATATCAGACTTAGTTACAATATCAGCATCACCTTGAGCTACTAATCTTGCAAAAACATTACTTTCTGCAGTAGACTCTGTATCAATAGGTTTCAGAAGAATTGTTTGTCCGTTTTCGACATTAGCAGATAAGAAACCCATTGCTTCTGATCCATTATTTTCTGCAACTACAACAAAATTTTGTGCCGTATTTGCATTAAATGTAAGAGAAAAATCTCCGTTAGCATCAGTAGTAGTTTCTGCTCCATCAATAGTATTGATAGAACCGTTTGAGGTTACTGTCGCCATTGTGACAACTGTGCCCTCAGGTAGTGCTTTGGCATTAGATTGGGACTGTTCAACATTACCATTCACGGTAGCTGAATCAGAATTATTATTACTATCTGAGCATGCAAAGCCAATTACTGCAAGCATCAGAATCATTATTGGATATTTATAAAATTTGTCAGTCAACATATTTAGTTGGTTTGTTTTGATTAACTACTACCTTGAACAGACTTCAACTATCATTGTTCCGACAATCACATTAAGTTTTTTTAAACAACCAGTAATACTTCATTTAGGCAATTAATTAATACCTAATTTTTTACATGTTATCTCTAATTAGAACTTTTTAAGGGAAAAAATGGTAATATTATCGCATATTAAAATAGGAAATCGGATGTCATCCAATTTCCTATGAATACGTTGGCTTTTTCGGGGTACAATTGTAAAGCTGCAACACATATGTGTTGTGGCTTTTTTTTAAGCTAGTTTTGAATTTTTTCAGGAATTGCGCTGGATCTTTTAATTTCTTTTAAAATCATCTGCTTTATTATTTCCCTTCTTCCTATTACAAGAGCACTTTCCTTGGCTCTTGTTACACCTGTATACAATAATTCTTTAGAAAGTACCGGATTAAGCTTGTCTGAAATAAATATACACACGTTTTCAAATTCAGAACCCTGACTTTTATGAATCGTAATGGCATACGCCAAATCAAAATCAGTTAACTCTGCTGTATGTATATCCCTGCTATTCCCAAACCTAACAACCAAAGCTCCATCTGTTTGTTTTATACAAGTTCCTATCTCTCCATTACTGATGCCTAATCTTGCATTATTTTTTGTAGTAAGAATTCTTCTTCCTTCATACCATTCCTGACTAAATGGTATACCCAAAATACTTTTAATATTACTTTCTACAAGTTTATTTAAATTTTCGGTGCCAAATCGGCCTTTTCTGTTTGAGCACAGAAACTGTGTCCGGGATGCCAGGTTTATTATTTCTTCAGAATAAGACCGAACAAGTTCTTCAATGTCTCTGGAAATGGGTTCTTGTATTTTAATATGATCCGATTCTTCAGCAATATCCATAAAAGCTTCAAAATCCTGTTCATTAATCGATACTGCCAGTTGAGGGATTCCAGTACTACTGCTGGAGCGATAACTTTTTGTTAATAGTACAATGCTATCATTAATTTTGTTTGAAGACGTTGATTCCTCAACTGTTAATTCAAATTGTTTTAAAATTGATGCAGTGTTTTCATTAAAAGAATTATTAGCTGTCCAACAAATATCGCCCAGCACTGAGCCTGCCTCTACAGAAGCGAGTTGGTCTTTATCACCAAGAATAATTAGACGTGCAGTGTTCTTAAGTGCTCTTGTCAGGCTTACCCACATTCTGATATCCAACATAGATGCTTCATCTACTATAACAATATCGTAAACCAGTTTTTGCTTTTCATTGAACCTGAATTCTCCATTACGTCTTGATCCCAGTAATTTGTGCAAAGTTGAAACCTCAAATTCTTCGTTGAGATCTGTGATAGATTCATTTAATCGCTCTGCGGCTTTACCGGTTGGAGCAGCTAATGCTATTTTCACTTCCGGATTCTGACTTTTCAGTACACTCAATATCTTTTTAACAGTATAAGTCTTTCCGGTGCCGGGCCCACCTGAGATAATTAAAAAAGGTTTAAAAAGAGCCAAACAAGACGCTACTTTTTGAAGATCATCTCTATCAGTACTGTTTAGAAAAATCTTATTTAGCTCCTCAGCTAGAACTAAATTCTTAGCTGATATACTTTGCTGAGTTTTTGCTTTAAGCCAGGTAACCAACTCTGCTTCAAAGCTCCATAATTTATGAATATATAAACGATCACCCTCCATAATGAGCGGTTTATATTCCCCTACTGATCCAACCAAACCGGACGATCCTAAAGCTGATTTCAAATCTAAAGTTGATTTCTCTGTTAAGCCTATTTTTTTTGCAAGCAGTGACTCAGTAAGTTTCTCTAAATCTGTACAAATGTTTCCATTAAGCTGATCATGAACTGCAACCAGCGCACAAAGAAGAGCGGTCTCTGATTCATCCGGCTTAATCCTATTTAAGAATCTGATAAATTCTAATTCAAAAAACCCAATTTCATCATCCTTTTTTAGAGATTGAAGATATGTCATCAAACTTTTCTTCAATGCGGACCCACTATTAGATCGTTAAAAACCATTACAACCTCTTCATCAGGTTTATCAAAATACACACCCGATCCAGAAATTTTTGGATCAATACCTCTCATAAATAAGTAAAAAACTCCTCCAAAATCTGATTCGTAACTGAAATCAGGTATTCTCATATTAAGAAATTTGACGAATGCCAAAGTGTAGATATGATATTGAAGATCGTAGTTCGATAATATAATTGCCTCTCTGAGTTGGTTTTTGTGATAATCCTCTAGTTCATCTCCCAGAAAATTGCTCTTATAATCAAGTATGTAATATTTACCATCGTGCTTAAAAATCAGATCAATAAACCCTTTCATATAACCGGAAACGGATTCAGTTTCTTTATTAAAACTTACTGTATTTCTTATTGATGCCAACAAATCGTGATTTGATACATTATTCACCGGAAAATGAAACTCCATTTCCTTTAATACAGAAGACTCATCTAAATCTTTAAGTTTGATTTCGTCTTTCAAAGAGTGATTTAAAGTTTCGTAAACCCAATGCAGCAATACATCTTTCCATTCGGCATTAATGCCAATTTCATTCATATTTTGTAAAACTATCTGTTCAGTTTCTAAATCATCAGAAAAAGATATGTCCTCAAATATGTAGTGTAATAAGTTCCCTGTTTCAACGCCTCTTGGAAACGTTAATCTGGATTTAACTGATTCTGAATTATCCTCCATTTTTACATCTCTAACTGATAATTCAAACTCATCGTAGTCTTTATCTGCGAAAGAACCATGTGAAGAGGAAAGCGAAGAAAAACTTAGTATACGTTTAAACTGAAACAGATCTTGTCGGTTAGTTTTTTGAACACTCAGATCAGTACTAGTATGGCTCCCTGCGACCTTATGAGTTAAAGAATCAACTGAAGATTTATTCAGTTTTTCTGAAGCAGTTATATATTCAGAGTTTTCATACGTATTGAATTTTTTAAGTGCTTCCTTTAATAATTCTTCTTTTTCCTTAACCTTTAGATTTTGATCAAATAAAGTTTCCGAATCTGTTAAGGTTGCAAAAAGTGCCGATTTTGTAAGTCCACTGTAATCTGTAAAAGGTACAATACATGCATATTTAGCTCTAGTAAATGCTACGTAATTCAGGCGAAGACTGTCTGCAAGAAGTTCATTCTGGCTTTTTTCTGAAACCTCTGGCTTTGGATTTGTAGAAAGATCAATACAAAGTCTGTTGTTCTCGTCATGATATTCTGTATAGTTCAAACCCTTTGAACTGGCACTGTCAAACTTATCCCATAAAAAAGGAACGAATACAATAGGATACTCAAGCCCTTTACTTGAGTGTAGAGTAGAAATATTTACTAAATCTGAATCGCTTTCCAGTCTTATCAATTCTTCATCAGATGGTACTGATTCAGCCCCTGATTTCTTTATAAGGTATCTCAGTAATGCTTTTAAAGGTTTTTTTCCTTTTTGCTCTCTTTTTGATAACAGCTCCAAAAGGTGATCAAGATTTGTTAAGCGTCTTTCCGGATCATCCTGCTTTGCAAGATTTTCTCTTATTCCAAAAAAGGAGTCGAGAATTTTAAATGAAGCTAATAAACCTTTTGTAGAGTACACTTCATCAGAATTTATAAAAGCAGATACAATTTGAGTCCATTTTTCCTCTTCATCTTTAAGCTTCAACAGATCATGCGCTGTAAAGCCAATAAATGAAGTTGCTAAAGCTGCCCGTACTAAACTGATATTAGAATTGTCTGTAGCCGCCTTTAATAAGATATAAAGATCCTCACTTTCTTTTGTTTTAAAGACAGGTTGTCTTGTTTTAAGTGTGCTCTTTATCCCTTTACTGCTTAGTGCATTCTGAATAGCTTCTCCCTCCTTCTTTCTTCTCACAAGCACAGCTATATCTTTTGGTTGTACAAAACGATCGTCTATTTTAAAATCCTTATTCAAAAATTCTGAGACCTGTTCGGATACATAATTACAAACAGCCTCAGTACATTCATCCTTATTTGCTTTGATTTCACAATCCACGAATGAAAATGGAGTAACCGGATTACCGGAATATTGAAATTGTGAAGCTTCTTTAGTATCCGGAAATACTGCAGGCCTGAATGTCGGTTCTTCATAAACAAACGGTTTTTTACTTGAACCAAAAACTTTGTTAACTGCAGAGATCATCCCTTGGGTAGATCGGTAATTATAATTCAGTGAATATTTTCGATCTTCTCTGACATCTTCAGTTGCCCGGAAGTAGGTAAACAGATCTGCACCTCTGAAGCTGTAAATTGCTTGCTTAGGATCGCCGATCATAAATAACGATGCTTTAGATTTCTCAAAAATCTTTTTGAATATAGAGTATTGCACCGGATCTGTATCCTGAAATTCATCAATCAATGCTACTGGATACTTTTCTGCAATTTTAGTCTGAAGTTGTTTAGTTAGATTTTGATTAACAGTTTGGAGCAAATCATCAAAGCTGAGAACATTTTCTCTGTCCTTCTGTTTCTGCATTTTGGTTTCTACATCTTTGATAGCTTTTATTAGAAAATCAGCTCTTACAAAATCTAATGTTTCTACTTTTAGCAGATAATCATCTATGTATTCGCAAATTAAAGGGAGATCAGGTTCATAGCCTTTGTTAGCTCCTTTTCTAATTTTAGCGGTACCAAAAGAACTCAATTTTTCGAATCCAGTGAAAGGAATTACTGATTGCTTGATCCAATCTTCGAAATCGTTAAAGTAATTCAGAAAGGCACTTTGTTTGTACCATGAGCCGTGCATTTTCCCGGAAAAGATGATCTCATTTAAGTGATCTTTATCTTCCTCCCACCTTTCTTGAATTTTTGTGAAAGCTGATTTTATACTCTCAAAAGCAATTTGGATTTCTTTTTCACTAAGTTGGTCAGGCTTGAGAACAGCGTATGATTTATTTAGAATTTTGTCTGCAAGTTGGGATAAACTATCCGGATTTATGCCTTCCGAAATTAGAAAGTTTATAAAACTTCTCCCGTCCTCTGAAATTGAAGCTTCTGAAATAAATGCTTTCCAAAAAGAGTCTACACTTTCTTGTAACAGATCTCCGGTGTCAGTAACAATTTCAAAATCAGACTGCACATTTAAATCAATACTATATTCCCGAAGCAATTTCTGGCAAAATCCATGTATAGTAGAAATAACAGCTTCATCAAAAGAGAACAAAGCCTTTTTTAAACACTCTGTTTTATGCTCAGAATTTCCTGTCTTTATTTCCTCCAGAAAAGAATCATTCTTTGTATCACTACCTTCTAATACTTGAATGCATTCCTGTATTCTTGAACGAATACGTTGCTTGAGTTCGGAAGTAGCATCTTCAGTAAAAGTAAGTACAAGAATTTCCGAAGGTGAAATATTTTGCTCAATTAATGCCCTGATGTACAGTGAGGTAATGTTATAAGTTTTGCCGGTTCCTGCACTTGCCTCAACAAGATTAAAACCTTTGAAATCGACATTAAAAATATCCAGAGGTTTCATTTGATTTCACCTGTAGCTTTCAGGATCGGAAGCCAAAGAGTCTCTGAAGACTTTATGAAACTTTGTTCTTCAATAAAATCTCCATTTTGGTATACAAGGCTGTTGTAGTAATCATCACTTTCTGAAAAACCGCCCCATGATTCCCACTTTGAATAAGCAGCTTTTTTAGCTTTTTCTTCTGAACCTGATTCCAAGAGAGTTCTTGCATACTCATAAGAAGTTTCAAGCGGAAAAATATTTCCCTTTGGGTTTTCTACTGAATTTAGATACCAGTTTATAATACGTTTCAACTCAATATCTTCTTTAATTATTTCCGGTGATAGGGTCAGGTTTTTTAAATCATCATTAGCATCGAAGTAGAATAAATGGCTTGTATAATCTGATTCGATATTCAGTATTAAATGATTTAACCAAAGATTAATAATATTTCTGGCCTTTAACCTCCCAAGTCTGATTTCCAACTTGTGGTCAGTTACAACATTGTCAATGGTACCCTGAATTTGAAATGGATCAAGAGAAAATTCTATTTCAAGTCTCCTCTTGTTTGACAAATCAAATGCTTCCTTAACTTTACTCAGCTGTCTGATTAAGCTCAAGTTTGAATTAAAATCCAATTCTCCCGGATAACCTTCAGGTACTAAACCCGACGCTTTACAGGCTGTCCTCATCAGTTTTTCATCTAAGTTTTGAAAAAAAGCATCCTGAAGAAATTCTTTTAAGAAGTATTTGTTAAGCTCTCTGGTTTGGAATAACTCCCTATCATCTGGTTCCTGAAATTCATCGTAATTAGAAATTTCGAGAATTTCTCTGCAAAAGTATTTAACCGGGTGACTAAAAAATGAAATCAACTCATTAACTGAAATTAAATTTGAACCCTGATCTGCAGCTACTTTTACGTCCCGGCTTATAAAACCTGAATTAACAGGACTATTCTTTGATATCAGTTCAGCTATTTTTTTTCTGTGCTCTGAAAATCCTAGTTTTTTAACTGAATCTGTACTGAAGTATTCCTTTTCAAATCCGTGTAGTCTATGCTTTTGAGTATTTATTGAAATACCAACTTGCTTACATGTTTCAACCATTTCCTGCAGAAGCACACTGGGAAGTGTTTCAATAGTTGATTGACTGTTTTGTCCCAGATAGCTTATATATAATGTTTCTTTCGCGGAATTGATCATTTCAAAAAACAGAAATCTTTGCTCATCTTTCTCGATGCGATCTCCGGCACTAGGGAATTGGTTTATTAAGTCAAATTCAGGCCTTAAAGCTGAACCTGTAAGTACTTTCTCATTTAAACCAAGTATCGCAACAAACTTATAAGGAATATTACGATTGGGTACATACTCGCTTATATTAATTCCATGTCCAAAGCTTACTGAACCGGAATCAGGTTTAGAAATTTGCTTATTGAACCAAAGTAGAAAAAGATCACAAGAAATAAGTTCAGAGGTATTAACATGTTCCAGTTGTTGCGTTAATTGCTGAAGCTGATTAGTTAATTTTCTTACCCCGAAATCTTTTGTGTACTTACTATCCAGAAACAATTCCGTGATATTAATCACAAGATCTAACCACTTCGAAACAGTTAAGTCATTTTGTAAAAGCTTTGACTGATCTTCTAATAAGTTTACAAAATTAGAAAGGCGTGCCATTAAGTCGGTTGACTCTGAGCTTATTGGTTTTGAATAAACAGATTTATTATCAAAAAGTTCAAACCTGTCCCCTTCCATAGCATAGCCAAGAAAAAGACTATCGATTGCTGACTTCCAAGAAAAAACTGAATCTCCTATCCCCCTGTGAATATGAAGTTCTACAGCCCATTCTCTCAAACGAGTCAAATCTGATTCCGAAAATTTCCATTTTTTTGAAATAATAGGATTATCAATAAGATCTAATACGGAATTAACTTTGAAATCAGAGTTTAAAAGTGCCAATAGCTCTTTCAGAGTGCTTTTAATTAATTTAGAATTGTCATCAAAACCCCTTCCCAATGGTAGATTTGGATCATTTATGGATTCAGATAATTCATCTTTCAGTACATCCTTATACTCCTCCAAACCAGGCACAAGGATCATGCATTCTTCAGGCTTTAAAGAAGGGTTCTTCTCTAATTCATGAAGCAGATGATCTTTTAAAGTTTCAACTTCTCTTCTGATGTTGTGACAAGAATGTATTTGAATGGTATCATCATCCGGAGTAGTGACAGAACTACTGAAACTTCCCTGAATCATTTTTTGAACACCGGAAAGTTTTGTATTTGGTTTAGCTTCAGGTAACAAATCAATTCGTTGAATAGTGGCTTCAAAGCTTTCGGAACTCTTTTCAAGTACATAGTTGGTATCAAAATGACTTTTAAGAAGTTTCCGTGAATAAGATGAGTCAGTTACTTCATTTTCCTTGCCAAAAGAATAACCGAAGTTGTGAATAGTTCTGTGCTTTGATAGTAAACTCAGAATATCAGAAAATGGTTTAGATAGATGTGGAAGACTGAAAACCCAAATATTTTCGGGTACCTCATCAACCAAAAAAGAATCATTTCTCAACCACTCTGTTAATTGTTCATAAGCGTCTACTCTTGTTACTCTTTCACCTGAACTCGACCATTTTTTTGATAACTCCCTCCACAGATCAGCCTGCCAATTCTCATTTTTTACATTATACTGAAGATCCTTGTTCTCCCATTTTTTTATTAATCCCGGCCTAAACACCTGATAAAGATCGAAAACATCTGAAATTGATTCGGAAAGTTGTACTAGCTGTTTCGGATCAAAAGATTCTTTGCCGGTTATCTTTTTTAAAAGATCTTTTTTTTGGGATAAGACTTCAAAAACAGTCCATTGTAATGGAATTCGGTCTGATGGCAAGTATTTGTCGAGTTCCGGATTTTTGAATCTATAAAGCTTCCAAATAAACTCGGAAGGAAAAATAAATTCATTATTTGCTGAGATAGAATTTACTTCAGCTTCTCTCAAAGTAATCCACTGCTGCATTTCTTTGTTTTGAATAATTATCCAATTCTTTTTGAAAGGATTTTTTGAAGATTCAGATGCGAGCAGCTCTAAAAATTTATCGGAAAGCTTTGTAAGTGAGTTTGATTTGTAATCTAAAATCATATGCCATTTTATCTGGCAAAAGTATACAAAATTGGACGGGTCAAATCAGAATTAATCTGACTCATTTCGTTTTTCAGCTCCCTCCTTCAGGAATTCATTTACTAAACAACTGTATGACTTTTCTTCCCTCTCAGCTATCTGTTTGACATCTTTAATAACAGACTCCTCCAAATAGTAGCTTGCCACCTTCTTTTGGATAACCCGCTCTTCTTTATCATTTACCGGTTTACCATCAGTGCTTTTAATAAAATCGAATGAGGCATGATTATTTAAGCTGTATGCTAACGGATTGTGCCCCAGACTTGTTTTCTTAGACATTTTCTAATGGCCATTCTTTATTTCTTTTGCAAGCGCAAAGTAATCTTTAGCCCCGTTGCTGTTTCCGTCATATTCAAATATAGTTTTGTGATGGCTGGGAGCTTCTGCCAATGCAACGTTATCCCTTATTATAGTACTAAACACTTTTTCGCCAAAATAATCCTGAATATGTCCTACGACCTCTTTATTTAGATTCTTTCGGCTATCGTATAAAGTACAGATGATACCACCAACTGCCAGTCTGTTATTTAATCTTTGCTGGACAATTTTAATCAGATCAAGCAATTTTGATAATCCATGTAAAGCCAGATACTCTGATTGCAGAACTATAAATATATCTTCAACAGCTGTAAAAGCATTCAGCGTAAGAAGACCTAAGTTTGGCGGGCAATCGATCAGAACAAAATCATATTCATCATCTTTAATTTGTTCCAATACGTTCTTTAACAGACCTTCTCTGGCAGGTTCGTTTGCAAGTTCCAATTCTGCACCTGACAGTTCCAAAGAAGATGGAATAAAATCAAATCCATTGTGCTTGATTATTGCTTCATGAGCTGTAGCTTTGCCTTTGAGCGTATGATAAATATTCTTTTCTACACGATTAGAATGCATTTTTAAAGAATATGTGAGATTAGCCTGAGGATCCAAGTCTATTAATAATACCTTTTTTCCCAATTTAGCCAACCCTGCGCCAATATTAATTGTTGAAGTTGTTTTACCAACTCCACCCTTTTGATTTGTCAATGCAATAGTTTTCATTCTGTATAGAAAATTTTGTCCTTCTTCTGAGTATTTCTTCTATACATATAGAGATTATGATGCACTCATTGTTACATTTCAGTTTTAAAGTTTAGATTAAAAATACCTTAAGTATTAGAATCTACATATTGATCAAACCTATTTGGTTCAGTGTGAATAAACATCGTACATTTAGTAAAAAATATTTTCATGCGATTTTTTAGTAGAAAGCTCATTAAACCACAGGATCTTAACGCTCACGGAACGTTATTTGGTGGAACTGTATTGAGTTGGATTGACGAAGAAGCAGCTATATTTGTATTGTGCCAATTGGGCAAGGGAAATATTGTTACTAAATATATGTCTGAAATCAATTTCGTTAATTCAGCACCTTTAGGTGAAGTTATTGAAATAGGTATGGAAACGGTTAGGTTTGGAACAACTTCCATTACAGTTAAATGTGAAGTGAGAACAAAATTTGAAAAGAAAACCATTATCACCATTGATGAAATAATATTTGTTCATTTGGATGAGTTTGGAAAACCTTCCCCTCACTTTATTAAAGAAGCAGTAAACGAATAAATATGGCAAAATTAATTGACTTTACTGCCCTGAATGAGATGTTATATGGCGATGAAAGGTATATAAAAGAGTTTGCAGATGCAGCTGTGATTTCCTTTTCCGAGTTTAAAACCAATTACTCTAAATATCTAAAGCTCAGAAATGAGGATGCATTTCGTAAAGCGGGACATAAAATTAAGCCTGTAGCTCAGATGCTGGGGCTTAATGGCATTATTGAAGAATATGAGCATGCTAAAAAATTAATTTGGGATGAGAAAGAAGACTCAGAGATTCAGGCTTCCATTTCCAAGATGGAGAAGATCTGTAATGATGTCCTTAATGAGCTCGAAAACTTATCTGATGACAAATAATGTTATTTCTGTGTGATACTTTTATTTTATTGATGGCTTAGTTTATCTTTAAAAGTACTTTTATGAGTTCACCATCCTATCCCATTCTTATCGTTGAAGATGATTCCGATCTTTCAGAATTAATTAAAATTCAACTTACAGATAATGACTACGAAGTAGAGCAAGCACTAAATGGAAGAATTGCTCTTAATAAAGCTCTCGAAAATAAGTATTCATTGATCATACTTGATATCATGTTGCCTGAAGTAGACGGGTTTGAAATATGTAAATCAATAAGAAAAGAAAATCATCAGGTTCCCATTTTAATGCTTACTGCTAAAGCTGAGGAAGTGGACAAAATAATGGGTTTGGAATTTGGAGCAGATGATTATCTAACCAAACCTTTCTCAATCAAAGAACTCATAGCAAGAGTTAAAGCTCTTTTAAGAAGAGCCTCTGCCTCTGAAACCGAAGACAGTTCAAAACTTGATCAAATGGATTTTGGTGAACTGGTTATTTATCCGAATAAAAGATCAGTTCAGCTTCAAGATGAACTCATAGAGTTGACTTCCAAAGAGTTTGAGCTTCTTCTTCTGTTCGCTAAGAATCCGGGTAGAGCGTATAGCAGACAAGAATTACTTGATGTGGTTTGGGGTTATCAATACAGCGGATATAGTCATACTGTAAACTCTCATATCAACCGATTGAGAAGTAAAATTGAAAAGAATCCTTCTGAGCCTAAATATATTACTACTGTCTGGGGAATGGGTTACAAATTTGCCGAACTGGAAGAATTAGGAATCCAATGAAAATTAAACAGAGCTTTTATACAAAGATCTCTACTACTTTTTTGGTGCTTGTTTTAGCGTTAGGCATCTCCTTTGCTTATTTGGGAGTATCATCCTCGTTAATGTTTGTGGACGAAACAGGACAAAAAGTAAACAAAATGCTAGCCGCTGATATGGCTTCTCATTTCCAGCCTTACTTAATGGATTCCATCGAAGGTGATAGCATTATATCAGTTATAAAGTATCTGAATGGAATAAATCCGGAGATCGATATCTACTTGTTAGAAAGCAGTGGAATGATAAAATGGTTTTACCCAAGTCAGGACCCTGATGCTGAAGTTCAAATTGCCAGAGTTAATACGAAACCACTTGACGAATTCTTATCCGGCAAAACACTTCCCATCTATGGTGATGATCCTTTAAATGAAGGAGTAAAAAAACCTTTCTCCGTTGCTCCTATTTCAATTATGGGCAGTCAGGGGTGCTATCTTTATGTGATTCTATCCGGTCAACAGTTTGATGAAGCTGCAGGAATGGTTCAGAATAGTTATATCCTGAGAAACACTTTTATAGGATTGGGACTGATCCTGTTAGTTACTTTAATTCTGGGATTAATCGTATTCAGATTGTTAACCAGTCGTTTAAGACATGTGAGTGAAACTGTTAAGTCATTTGAACAAGGTCAGTTAGAGAAAAGAGTTAGTGTTAATTCTGAGGATGAAGTAGGCTTATTGGGATCATCCTTCAATCAAATGGCTGACACACTTGTTTCGAACATGGAAGAGATTAAACAAATCGACAAACTACGAAGAGAACTTGTAGCAAATGTTTCTCATGATCTTAGAAGCCCTCTTGCATCGATTCAGGGGTATTTAGAAACCATTCTTCAGAAAGAGCCTTCGATCAAACCTGAGGAAAGATCAAAGTATTACGAAATAGTTCTCCGAAACACTAAAAAATTAGGCACATTAATAGAAGAGCTTTTTGAACTCTCTAAATTTGACGCTCAGGATGTACAGCCTGACATGGAGCAGGTTTCCATGGCTGAGCTTGCCCAGGATCTTGTGCAGCAATTTAAACCTCTTGCAGAACAAAAGGGTATCACACTCAAAGCTGTTCTTCCTGATGAGCCTTCTAATCTTGTTTATGCAGATATCGCCCTTATGGAAAGAGCAATTTCAAATCTGATTGACAACGCTCTTAAACATACTCCGGAAGGTGGAACAGTCTCTATCGTATCTGAGAATGACGATAACAATGTAAGCTTTACCATTTCGGATACGGGAAAAGGAATTGCGGAGGAAAACATTCAGAGAATATTTGATCGTTTTTATCAGGAAGACCCGAGTAGAACAGTTGGTTCTGGTGCCGGTTTAGGTTTATCAATAGCTCAAAAGATCCTTGAGCTCCATGGTTCCAAACTTTCTGTTGAAAGCGGCTCCGGAAAAGGAACTTCTTTCTCCTTTGTACTCTCTCCACAAATGAGCTATTAAATTACTATTCGGTTTTGTTTTAAAAGTTCAAAATCATAAACTGAATTAAATTTAAATCAAAGCAAAACATGGCAATATTAGTTACCGGAGGTGCAGGTTATATTGGAAGTCATACCGTACTTGAGCTCCTTGAATTAGGAAATGAAGTAATTGTAGTTGACAACCTTTCGAACAGCAGTAAAGAATCGTTGATCAGAGTTGAATCTATAACAGGAAAAGCTCCGATCTTCTATGAGCAGGATCTTTTAGACAAAACTGCTCTGGAGAATGTTTTTTCAAATCATAACATTGATTCTGTTATTCATTTTGCAGGATATAAGGCCGTTGGTGAATCTGTTCAAAAGCCAATGATGTATTATCAGAATAATCTGGATAGTACGTTGATTCTTTGTGAAGTCATGAAAAAATTCGAAGTAAAAAATCTGGTTTTCAGTTCTTCGGCTACTGTTTATGGTGATCCTGAGTCCGTACCAATTACGGAAGAATCAGCTTTGTCTGCTACAAATCCTTACGGACGAACAAAACTCTTTATAGAATATATTTTAAAGGATTTATACACTTCTGATAAAAGCTGGAATATAGCTCTGCTTAGATATTTCAATCCCGTTGGCGCTCATAAAAGTGGTTTGATAGGTGAAGACCCCAACGACATTCCTAACAATCTAATGCCATATGTTTCTCAGGTAGCAGTTGGAAAGTTAAAACAATTGTCTGTTTTTGGTGATGACTATCCTACCCCAGACGGAACCGGAGTTCGTGATTACATTCATGTGGTGGATCTTGCACTCGGACATCTGAAAGCTATTGATAAACTCAGATCTGCTCCGGGACTGGTAATTTATAACCTGGGAACAGGAAAAGGAACCAGTGTACTTGATATGATTAAGGCTTTTGAAAATGCTTCCGGTAAGGTAGTTGATTATAAAATAGGTCCGAGACGTTCAGGTGATATCGCTACATGTTATGCTGATCCTGCTAAAGCGGAAAATGAATTGGGTTGGAAAGCAGAACGAGGCATAAAAGAAATGTGTGAAGATGCCTGGAAATGGCAATCTGAAAATCCTAATGGATATAATTAAGAAAACGGTTGTTAAGAATTAGAAACACACTTATCTTTGGAATCTGTTAAGCCAAAGTGGCGGAACTGGTAGACGCGCACGACTCAAACTCGTGTTCCTCACGGAGTAGGGGTTCGATTCCCCTCTTTGGTACAAAAAGCCTAGTAAAATACTGATTTTGCTAGGCTTTTTTTTATTTCAGTAAAGTCATCTTGATGGTTTGCAACAAACCGTTTGAGCGTAGTTGAGCGTAATAAACACCGCTTGCCATACGTGAAGCATTCCATTCAACAGATTTAGCTCCTTTACTTTGATAGGTCTGTACAAGTGTAGCTACTTCCTGACCTGTTGATGAATAGATCTTTAAAGAAACATTGGAAGATTCATTTAAAGAGTATCGTATAATTGTTGAAGGATTAAACGGATTAGGGTAGTTTTGTTCCAACTCAAATTCTGTTATTTCAATGCGTTCATCTTCATTGCTCACAGTAGTAGTGGGATTAATGATCAAAACAAATCGTTCAGAATTTCCCTCTTTCATTTTAACAGGAATTGCACCGGGAGAAGGCATCTCTAATTTTGAACTTTTTGTTATAATCGAAGGATACTCAAATGAATATTTCCCTGACGATGAAAGTATTGTTTCGGTATTGTTTTCAACATCTCTGAGAACGACCGTTGCTTTGTTCAGAAGTTCTTCGCTTATTTCCCATTCCAATTCCAAATCATCTTCCACATTGTAAGAGTTGATTTGTATAGGAACCTGAACTACAACTTGTTCAAGTTCAGGTAAAGAACGCACAGATTTTCCTGTTTGATCTTCTACACAGGATAATATTGCATATTCAGAAACTGTAGGTGTTAGTTTAGAAGCATCAAATCTATCCCTACCGTATACCGCATTTGGGTGAAATGTTATTCTACAGCCTCTATCATACGTTTTGCCAGATCTGAGTTTTAATTGAATCTCACTGCTCTCTGCCAATTGTTTGGAATAGGCGCTCTGTGTTGCATCAGAACTGGTCTTTCCGCTGGTCGGAAATGTAATTGAAGATGAAACATTTGAATTAGGAGATTCTACCCAGAAACCTTGCCATGGTAATACTATTGAAGAAGTTCTATCTACCGGATAATATAATCCACTTTCCAGCAAATGAATATTTGTCTGAATAGAAGCATCAGCAGTAACAGCATTCACATCAAAATTACTTTGAAACGGATTCCCAACAAGTGTGAAGTATGAGTTACTCACTTCTGTGGAAGTGTTCAATGATACACTCACATCTGATGTCGGGTCATTTTGATCAGTATCCAGATCCAGAACAATAGGTAATTCTGCACTTCCTGATACATTATTATCAAAGAAATAAACCGCAAGAGCTTCTCCTTTGTTAAGAGCTGTATTCAAAGTGGATGGAGTAGAATAAGAACCTGAATTGTTATACGTAAAAATGTTCGGATCTTCTCCATTATCAACTCCATTGATACGCACATCATCAGAAATCTGAGCAAGAGTCGGGGTAGTAGATGGAATTGAGATCAACCTCCATCCTGCTGTTCCTGAAATAATACCTTCTGTGATTTTAGAAGATTCGATTCCCTTACTATATCCCGGAGTTGCTACTAATTTTGCATTTCCATTGTTCGAAGAGATATTATAAACCTTCCAATCGCCTGAAGCTACTGTTGCACCGTTTCCTGAAATTGATGTTTGACCAAAATTTCCGTCGTTAGGTAGTTCAGAATAGATCCTGTACGCAACCTGGTTTTGCGAAAAATCTGAACTGTTCCCAATATTATCTCCTGCAAAAGCATCAATTTGTTCAGGAGTACCTGAAGCATCTTTTACTAATGTATATTTATCATTTCCGTTATGATTAATACCACTTTCATTTTGGTCAATTACTCCTTCTCCAAAAACGGTTTGCACACCCGTTGAAGCATTATCATCTCCAATTACATAGAAATCTTTAGCTTTGATAGTTCCGGTTAATGAAATTGTATTTCCACTACCTGTTCCATTAGCATTACTATAACGTATCAACGCCCAATCATCTGTAGTAAAATTGATATCGGAATCTGTTGTGTTAAAAAGCTCAACATACTTTACTAAATCACCGTTAGCTTCGTACACTTCTGAAATGTATACATCCGGTATTGTGGAAGCCGTAGGTTCTTCGTAGAAATAAGCTCTTCGTATTAAAGTGGTATCATGAATAAAAGGGTTTTTGTTGCCCTGAATGCTTTCTATTCCTTCACTCCTTTGCAATTCAGCAGCATCAACAGGATCATCCTGATGCCATTGGTACAGTGTTTCTTTCATTCCATTGAAATATGCTTCATTGTCAAAAGCATCATTTACGATGTCTGTATTATTCTGATATAAAGTCCAGAAATAAAACATGGCTCTGGCTGCGTTACCTTTATGATCTTCGCGAGGCTCAAAAGTATCATTAAAATACTCGCTGTAAAGATCAATATTACTTGATGGAATACTTTCCAGTTTAGCTCCATTTTTCCAGTACCACCAAGAAGTAGTGGAATTATCATTAACCTCAGCAAAAGGGTGATTCCCTCTTGATGAGTTTACTGAACTCCATACCGGATACAGATGATGAATATCTCCCCTCATGGGCTCCGCATTATCATAGAAACTTTGGGGCCAGGAATGTTCGGTATTAAAACTTAAGCTACCATTAGAAGGTGTTCTCGTTCCATCAGCTTTTGCCCTGAGCCCGGAATACACACAGGTTAAGCTGTCAGTTAGATTTACATCCAGTTGCTGATACATAGAATCTCTAGCTTCATCATAGTCTTTTGGACTGGATGGAGTATAGTTAGTTCGTAAAAATTGAATCAGAGCCGTTTCGTTTAAGCCCGATCCGATAGTATCATTTTGTGCTGCAGAGTTTGAAACGAAAATTAAAACAGCACAAAACGTCAATAGAAACCTGTTCATTTATTTCCGCCTGTAAGTAATATAGTCCTTCCGTATTCTCTATTAATTTAAGTGCTGTAAATGAACTTTATCTATTAAATTTGAGTATTAATTTCATTTTTAGAATAGAATTTTTTCATATTTAATACTCAATTCAGCCATATATTAATTAATTAATAATAAGATATAACTATACTCTATTACAGAATAGGATTGCGACTTACTCTATACTGTAATTAGTTTACCTCTGTGCATAAAGACTGTTAAATAATATTGCATATTTTTATTTGTGCTTTGAATACCGTTTTTTGAACAAATTTCAAAATGATAAATAGCTTTATGAGCCTACTTCGTATTTTACTCGCTGTATTTCTTCCACCCGTAGGAGTATTCCTTACTGTTGGAATCGGATCCGCTTTCTGGATTAATATCTTGTTAACGATATTGGGATATATACCGGGAATTATCCATGCGGTTTGGATTATTGCCAAAGCAGACAATTGACCATAAAAAAAGCCGTCATATTGATATGACGGCTCTAGAATTCTTAAGGAAAAGTTATTTTATTTTTCTACTTTTTTAAGCATTTCCCATTGATCTGTTGTGAGCATGAACACATAAATGTCACTACTATCGGTTTTAAAGTTATCATCGATATAACCCGCAGCTTGTAAACTGGCCATATTTGCCTCAACATCTGCCGGAGTTAATGAATACGCTGCACCGGTTGCAACATCTACTATTATTCCTACCAGTCCCCATGAAAAAATGTTACCTACAAGTGCCGTCCCGATATCGAATTTTTTAAATATTTCAAAGTTGAGATCTTCATATCCTTCCTTTTTGAAAGTCAGTACATAATCACTGTTTCTTTTTAAAGAAAGTGTTTGAGGAGTAACCCCTCTGTCAATTCCATTAATAAAAATATTTGCCCCTGAAGGATTAGAATTCACCCTGACATCTGCACTAGATCCCTTAAATATAGAAGCACAGGAAATAGTAAGTGTACACAATAAAACTAGTGCTGGAATAACCCGAAGTTTTTTAGAATTTATCATAAAAATATAATTTTAAGTTTTTTAAAAATTGTTCATGAGATTAGTATTATTTGTTTAAAAACACAAACATAAACCTTAATTCATAAACCAAAATAATGGACAAGATCGGCTTTGGCTGTATGTCGCTTGAAGGTAGACAAATAGACAGTATTAAAATCTTAAGACAGGCGTATCATAATGATATTAAATTTTTTGATACTGCAGACTTGTATGATTACGGCGAAAATGAAAAAATTGTAGGTGAGGCACTTGCTCCTTTTCGGGATAAAGTTCAGGTCACTACAAAAGTTGGTAATGAATGGAATGAAACACGCACTCACTGGCGATGGAATCCAACAAAAGATTACATACTCAAAGCAGCAGAAAAGAGCCTAAAGAGACTTAAAACCGACTATATAGACTTATATATGTTGCATGGCGGAACGCTTGATGATCCAATTGACGAAACCATTGAAGCTTTTGAGTTCCTTAAAGAACAAGGAAAAATTCTTGAATACGGTATATCCTCTATCCGGCCCAATGTAATCAGAGAATGGATCAAAAGATCACACATGGGCACAGTGATGATGCAGTACAGCTTGCTGGACCGCAGACCTGAGGAAGAATGCGTGGATCTGTTAAATAAATCTGATATCTCAGTTATTACCCGGGGTACACTAGCAAAAGGAATGCTGATAGGTAAGCCTGCTAAAGAATACTTGGGGTATTCTGAACAGGAAGTAAAGCTGATGCAAGAAGCTGTTTCAAAAACTGAAAATCCCATTTCAACTTCTATTCAGTATGTAAACAAACATCCGGCTGTGGAGACCGCAGTTATTGGAATCAGAACATTGGAGCAGTTGAATGAATTAATTTCCTCAGCCTATATTAGTACCTCTGAAGATACGCTGAAAAACCTTTCAAAAGTTTTAGCTCCTAACATTTATAAGAAACACAGGTAGAAACCCACTTTGACTTTTAAACCATGAAGACATTTCCTCGACTAAGAATCATGTTAGTTTTCTCAGGAAAAATTAAAGGATTCAATAAGCTTAATCGCTGAAATTCTTTGGCTCGGGCTTTTCTATATAAACGATTTCCGTTTCAAATTTGAAATATTTATCCAGATTTTCTTTAAGAACAAAAAACAGTTCATCTGCTTGTTCAAGCTCATCATCCGGTGCCTTAACAATTCTGGAATAATTACTTTTCAGAATTATATCAATAGTGTACCATTCCTTCATCCTCAAAGTCTCTTGAAGAACATTTCCTGATTCCTCATTAGAAAACCTGAGACTCTGAACTTCACTAAAGGAAAACTCTCTCCTTTTAATCTTCAAATAGCTGAACCATCGAATATTTTGAGTAACTGTGTACTTATCCGTGTCGAAAATAAATTCATAGCTTGCAAAAAGTTTGATGAAAATTGCTATAAAGAACATCCAAAAGAATACTGCAAAGATAAATCCAAGAATAAAGCATAGAATCAACGCCGTAAAATCAATAAGCGTAAACGTAGCTTCTACATTCAGCTGAATAACTGAGCTATTTGAGTCGATTTTGTACTTCATCTTTGAAGATATTAAAACAATGCCAACAAAAAAGCCTTGCTTACTATTGTAAACAAGGCTCATAAATTTTGGAAACTGATTATGGGGTTAGTCTTCGTCGTCCTCACCGTCTTCATCATCATCTTCAAAAGCTTCTATTGAATTTTCAATATTGCTTTCTATAAGAAGAGTATTGTTAGAATCAGTTGGGTAAAGTGCGTTACCATCCTGATCTAAAAACCATAACGAAGTATCAAAATTCAGAGTTATTCTAACCTGTTCTTCGTCATTAACTTCAAAAGCAGGTTCAAATTCCAACTCTACTTCAAAATCTTTTACTGATTTGAACGTAAACGGCTCTCCGTTTATAGTACCTGAGATAACCATAGAATAATTTTGACCATATTCTCCTTCAAAATCCGGATCGTTTACCATTACATTATCATCTTCATCTCTTGCTTCGATCTCAAATTCCAGCTCTTCATAAAATCCAGCAGGAACATCGGCTATACCAACTTCGGTTAAACCTCCGTTTAAATTCAAACTAAGAACAAGAGGTCCTTGCTCTATATCAGTGCTATCATTATCTGTGGCACTTTCAAATTCAATTTCGCTGAATCTGAATTTTGCTTCAGAGATAATTACTGTATCAGCTTCACTGTTTAATTTTTGATAGGTCTGGCTGTTAGAAGCTTTAGCATTAAGTTTTACACTTGATTGTGTAGTATCTGAACATGCACTCAACAGAAGAGAGCTTGTTAATAACAGTACTACTAATGATGCCTTATTAAAATAGTTTTTCATGGTCTTGATGAGTTGTTTATTTGATTACAAACCATTTAAACCAAGATCACACCACAATGTTCCCTATAATTTTATAGAAGATCGTAATAAAGTTAAGTTTGAATCACTCCTGTTTTAAACTCTTTTATATCAGGGTTAAGGTTTGCACATTCCAAAGCATTAGATATTCTATCTCTGGTTTCTGCCGGGTGAATGATCGCATCAACCCATAATCTCGATGCAGCATAACGAACATCCGTTTGTTTGTTATAACGGTCCGTAATTTCTTTCATAAGCTCGTTCTGTTTTTCTTCGCTTACCTCTTCCCCTTTTTTCTTCATAGTGGCTATTTTAATCTGAGTAAGAGTCTTAGCGGCTGAAGCTCCACTCATAACAGCGATATTCGCTGTTGGCCAGGCAAACATAAACCTCGGATCATATGCTCGTCCACACATGGCATAATTACCTGCTCCGTAGCTATTTCCCACTACAACCGTGATCTTAGGTACAGTGGAATTACTCATAGCATTCACCATTTTTGCTCCGTCCTTAATAATTCCACCATGCTCACTTCGCTTTCCAATCATGAACCCGGTTACATCCTGAAAAAAGATCAACGGAATTTTCTTTTGGTTACAGTTCATGATAAAACGAGCAGCTTTATCTGCAGAATCAGAATAAATAACTCCACCAATCTGCATCTCTCCTTTTTTGGTTTTGGAAATTGATCTTTGATTTGCCACAATCCCAACACTCCATCCGTCTATTCTTGCGTATCCTGTAATCAGAGACTGACCATATCCTTTTTTGAACTCTGTAAAACTATCTTCATCGATAATACACTCCAGTAACTCATTCATGTCATACGGAGATGTTCGGGATTCCGGTAAAATATCAAATATTTCGGCTGAGGATTTTGAAGGGAGTTTTGCTTCTTTTCTGTTAAATCCTGCAGTTTTATGCGGTCCTAATTTTCCAACGAGATCACGAATCGTTTCTAAACATTCTTCATCATCTTTCATTTTATAATCTGTAACGCCACTAATTTCAGTGTGAGTAGTAGCGCCACCTAAGGTTTCATTATCTACTGACTCGCCGATAGCTGCTTTAACCAGATAACTTCCTGCTAAGAATACACTTCCTGTTCCATCAACGATCAGGGCTTCATCACTCATAATAGGCAAATAAGCTCCTCCTGCTACACAGCTTCCCATTATTGCAGCTATCTGCGGAATGCCCTTTGCTGAAATAACTGCATTATTCCTGAACATCCTCCCAAAATGGTCTTTATCAGGAAAGATCTGATCCTGCATCGGAAGAAAAACTCCTGCTGAATCTACCAGATATATTAAAGGGATATGGTTTTCAATAGCAATTTCCTGTGCTCTTAAATTCTTCTTAGCTGTGATAGGAAACCAGGCTCCCGCTTTTACGGTGGCATCATTCGCAACTATCATACAGTCTCTTCCTTCTACTTTTCCTACTCCGGTGACTACACCACCTCCCGGACAACCACCTTCGTCTTCGTACATTTCATAACCTGCCCATAATCCTAATTCATAAAACTCCGAATCTTCATCCAACAGCAAATCTATACGTTCTCTTGCAGTTAATTTTCCCTTTGCATGTTCCTTGTCTATTCTTTTTTGACCTCCTCCTAACATTATCTCTTGTTCTTGAGCTCTTAAATTATCGAGTAACTCGTTTAACCAGTTTTCTTGCTTTGATGAGTTTGTATTCGCCATGTTTGTCAGAAATCTTTTATTATAATACTAATGATTATTATTGCGTTGATTATAGGAATTTTAGTGATTCATAACGTGATTTATGATGTAATTGAATTTAAAAACCTTTGCGATGAAAAAATTTACTCTTTCTCTGTTTACTTTTTTGCTTATTTCTTCTTCTGTTTTACTTAGCCAACGTCGGGGAGATATAAGTTATGCAACTTTAGCAAACAGAGCATCTACTCCTAATTTCTTTATCGACGCAATTGTAATTCCAACTGAAAATACTGAACAAGCCAAGTTAATTTTCATATTTAGAATGGAAAACAGTTTTTTACCCTTCAAGAAATTATCTGTTGACGATGAAATTGATGCACCTGAAACTGCTGAATTCTATAGCATGGCAAGGCTAAACACAGAAATTTTCAAGGGTAAAGCATCTAAAAAGGAATTAAAAAACATAGCTCCGGTTTCCCGGGATTTGTGGCAAGACACTCTTTTCGCAAATAATTATGAAGATACTAAATCGAAAATGAAGTATGCCTCCGGAAGATTAGTTACAGAACTCGATCCAGGAATGTATAATTATGTGCTTCAATTAAGTTTGATGGATGAAACTGATGATCGCAATTCACAAAGAAGAAGCATCAGCATAAAGAACTTTGCAACTAAAAATAAAGGCGAAATATATCTGATTAAATCGAGTGGAACTCCTTCTGATATGGAACTGATAAATATGGGAAACAATGTCATTTATGGAGAAGACTATAAAGCATTGATTAGAATTCCGGATTATTCACCATCAGAAAACTATAAATTGGTTATTAGTAAATCCAGAATTGAAAAAAATGATACTACCAACGTATCAACTTTAAAATCAATTCCTATATCAGCTGATCGGATATTTACTAATTCAACACTTTCATTATTGGATAAAAAAGAAACAGCTCTTTCACTTGATCAAAACAACGGATCATTTTCCTATGCACTGGTAGATGTCCCTAATTCTGAGTTTGAAAACGCTCTCTATTCACTTGAACTGAAAAGAAGTGCAGACGAAAATGTACAAGCAACTAAAGTTGTTCGTTCATACTGGCCAGATATACCTCCTTCGCTTCTGAATCTTGACATCGCTCTGGACATGATGAAATACATCGTTTCTGAAGAACAACTCAAAAACTTAAAGACCGGTAATTCGGTTCAAAAAGAAGAAAATTTCAGATCGTTCTGGTCAAAAAGAGACCCTACTCCCGAAACCGAATTCAATGAACTTATGACAGAGTATTACCGGAGAGTTCATTACGCGTTTGTAGAGTATCGTTCTCCGGAAACCCCTAACGGACAAGACACCGATCGCGGAGAAGTTTATATCAAATATGGCCCACCGAATTCACGTGACAGAGCTTTTCCAAAAAAAGGTAAGGTCATTGAAACATGGACTTACAATAACCGAACATTTATATTCGAGAAAGGATCCGGATTCTCAGAATTTATGTTGGTAGGCAAATAATCCTCAGCGTTTCAATAGCTTAAGTGTTAACTTTGGCTTATGATACCTAAAATTGGAATAACGATTGGAGATATAAACGGAATCGGACCTGAAATTGCTTTAAAGGCGATCTCAGAAATTGATCTTTCCGCTTCTATCCCTATTCTTATATCACCGGCTTCTGTAATAGATTTCTATAACTCTGAATTGGGGCTTAACAAATCATTACACAAGATTACTTCTGTATCTGAAGCAAAAGTTGGATTTTTTAATCTTCTTGTAACTGAAAACTTACCTGCAAATATACAAACAGGAGCAATAACCAAAGAATCCGGATTCATTTCTATGAAATCCATTGCGTTGGCGATCGATCTTTGCAAAAATAAAGAGCTCAATGCTATGGTTACTCTTCCTATTTCAAAAGAAGCTGTTCAACTTGCCGGATATGATATTCCCGGTCATACTGAATTTTTAGCCAAGCAAACAAAATCCGATCAGTTTTTGATGATGCTTGTCAGCGGAGATCTTAGAATAGCTCTTATAACAGGACATATTCCGATCAGTAATGTTGCGGCTTCCATAAAACAGGATCTGATTATAAGTAAAGCCACAATTTTGAGTGAAAGCCTAAAGCAGGATTTCGGAATTTCCTACCCCAGAATTGCTGTCTTTGGATTGAATCCTCATGCCGGAGATGGCGGTGTTTTAGGTTCAGAAGAAAAGGAGATCATTGCACCGGCTATCGGCAAACTAAAAGAATCCGAGATTAACGTTGAAGGCCCATTCCCTGCCGATGGATTCTTTGGACAGAAAAAACATCTTAAGTATGATGCCATCTTAGCTATGTATCACGATCAGGGACTTGCACCTTTCAAACTCTTATCTTTTGGAAAAGGAGTTAATTTTACTGCAGGGCTTCCGATCATCAGAACTTCACCCGACCATGGCACAGCATTCGATATAGCAGGAAAAGGGATTTCAGATCCTTCTTCTTTTATTCAGGCTTATGAACTTGCTGTTGAACTTGCACAAAAGAATTGATTGAATGAAAGAAACAGATAATTATTCCAATCTGGCTCCTCTGTATGATAAGTTGATGGAAAATGTTGACTACGAATCCTGGGCTGATTATATCGATGAAATTATTCAGGAGCATCATCCGGAGTGTGAAAAAGTACTGGAGTTAGCTTGTGGAACGGGATCAGTTGCTATTTCTCTAGATGAATTAGGTTATTATGATATACTTGCCAGTGACCTCTCCCCTCAAATGATTGAAGTGGCTAAACAAAAAGCCTTGGAACAAAATGCTGATGTTCGGTTTCAGACACTCAATTTTTTGAACATTAACATTGAAGAAGAATTTGATGTGATCTTCTCTGTTTTTGATAGTGTAAACTATTTACAAACAGATTCAGAAATAATTGCAATGCTCGAAGAATGCGAAAAGGTTTTAAAACCGGACGGGTTATTCATATATGATTTCTCAACTCCATTAAATTCTTTGGAAGCAGTAGATTATTTAAATAATGAAGAAGCTGAAGTAAAAGATCTCAGATTTTTCAGAACAAGTGAGTATGATGCCATCAACAAAATACACACCAATACTTTTGAAATTGAACAATTATCAGAAGACAAAAAAGAAATATTATCTACGTTCAAAGAAGTTCACAAGCAACGTATTTATACTTTAGAAGAAATGTTATCAATTTTGAAACAAACGCCCTATCATTTAGTTGCAAAATATGGCGATTTTGATCTTATTGATGCCGACGAAAACAGCGCACGTATAACCTTAGTACTTAAATGTCAGAAACATCTGTAATTGAATTAAGAAATGTAAGTTTAAGCTTCGAAAACCGAAGAGTTCTCAACAACATCGATTTCAAGCTTCACAATGGTGAATTCACCTATCTTATCGGAGCTACAGGAATTGGTAAAAGCTCTTTCTTAAAACTTCTGTACAGAGATATTGTACCTGACACCGGCACTGTGCGTGTTACCGATTATCCCGTAAATAAGATCAGCATGAAAGAAGTTCCTATGCTTCGACGCCGATTAGGAATCGTATTTCAGGATTTTCAACTTCTTCAGGACCGGAATGTATTTGATAATGTTGCTTTCGCACTTCAGGTTACCGGTGAAAAACCCAAATTTGTTAAACAAAGAGTTTTAGAAGTTTTGACCATGGTTGGTTTAAGTCACAGAAGAAAGCATATGCCAAAAGATCTTTCGGGTGGAGAACAACAAAGAGTGGTTATTGCCCGTGCTTTAGCAAACGAACCCAGAATACTGCTTGCTGATGAGCCTACCGGAAATCTTGATCCGGGCGCAAGCAAAAGCATCATGGACCTTCTAAAGCAAATCAACAACCGTGGAATGGCCGTACTAATGGTAACTCACGATTATGCACTGGTAAAAAAATATCCCTTCCGCACTGTTCGTATGATCGAAGGTTCATTACAAGAACTGCAATGGAAAGGCGACAAATTGGTTCCTGTAAAATAAACTTATTATGGATTCTAAGAATCTGACTGAAGCTGTTAAAAATTACGCCTTACAGTTAGGATTCGATGCCTGTGGGTTTGCAAAAGCTGAATTCCTTGAAACAGAAGCACGTCGTTTGGAAGAATGGTTAGTTCAACAGCGTAATGGAACAATGAGCTGGATGGAGAACAACTTTGACAAAAGAGTTGATCCTACAAAACTTGTTCCGGGTGCAAAATCTGTAGTTTCAGTTATTGGAAGTTATTACTCCCCGGATCATGATCATCAATCATCAGGGAATCCTAAAATTGCCAAATATGCATTGGGAAGAGATTACCATAAAGTTTTTAAGAAAAAACTGAAAGAACTATTCAGCTATACCGGGTCTCTGGTTGGTAATATTGAAGGCAGATTTTTTGTTGATTCGGCTCCCGTTTTGGATAAAGCCTGGGCTGTACGTTCCGGCTTAGGTTGGATGGGTAAAAACTCCAATATTTTGAACAAGGATATCGGATCTTTTTTCTTTATTGGAGAAATGATTCTGGATGTGGAATTCAACTATACCTTGGCAACTACCGATCATTGCGGCACTTGTACCAGATGCATCGATGCATGCCCCACAGATGCCATTTATGAGCCTTACCGTGTTGATTCGAACAAATGCATCTCCTACCTGACCATCGAGCTTAAAGAGCAAATTCCGCAAGAACTTCAATCTTCTTTGGGAGAATGGATGTATGGTTGTGATATATGTCAGGATGTTTGTCCATGGAATAAAGATCCTTCGATAACTCAAATGGCAGATCTGAAACCCAGATCTAAATTACTGAGTCACGATATTGATTTCTGGAATGAAATAGATAATCCGCAATACGATGAACTATTTGAAGGAAGTGCGATCCGCAGAGCGAAATTCGAGAAATTTAAAATGAACACTCAGATTGTGACAAATAATCTTTCAACAAACTGAGTTACGCTCTAAAAACTACCGCGCTTATCGATCAATGCTTTATACAAAAGCTCCCTGGCTCGAAAGATATGTGCTTTTACAGTACCCAAAGGAAGATCAAGTTCATCTGCTATTTCATCATATGAAAGTTCTTCCATGTGACGGAGCTGTATAACTGCTCTGTACTTTTCGGGAAGGTTTTCGATCGCATCTTGAACAATTTTCTTCCTCTCCTTCTTGATCACTGCTTTGTCAGTAGCGTAGGTTTCATCAGGAAGTTGAATCTCCAGTTCACCATCTTTAGTTTTGTACGGATCATTAATAGACAGCGTCTGAAGTTTTTTCTTTCTCAGATAATCTATGGTGTGATTGGTAGCAATACGATACAACCAAGTTGAAAAAGCATACTCATTGCTATATGTGGAAAGGTTCTTAAAAGCCTTCATAAACACTTCCTGAACCAGATCTTCAACAAGTTCTTTCTCTTTGATCATTTTCCGAATATGAAAATATATCGGACGATCATATTTGCTCATCAGATCCTTATAGGCGCTTTCATCCCCTTTTAGAGCTCTTACAACAAAGCCGTCATCCTCAATACTACTAGCTGAGGCATTTTCTCTGGGTGATGAATTTTTTTCTGTACTGGTATCTGACATTATCTGATTTTGTGCTAAGCTAAAATACAAAGCTTAGCGTAAATGAAAATCGGTTTTTTTTTAAATTCTATACTAATTCTTTTTAAGCTCATTGAGTATTGCTCCATGACGAATTCCACCGGTAGAAACTCTGATCTCTTCCAAATCAAAATAATTCATAAAACCTTCCAGAATAAGCAAACCTGCAAGAAATATATCTTCCCTTCCCTTCAAAACTTTCGGACTTAGTTCAAGTAATTGCTGATGAGTATGTAAGCTGAATATTTCAATTCCTTTTTTAAGTTTTTCACGAACTATCAAATGTCCATTCATATGCTCCGGATCATACTCATCAATCTGTAGATCTATAGCCGCTAATGAAGTAAGGGTCCCCGCAACGCCCACTGCTTGTACATTCTTTTTGGGTCTGAATTTCTTAGTCTCGAGCATGCTTTTTACAGCTTGTCGGCACTCTCTTATTTGCTCTTGAAAAGGTGGATCTTGTACCAAAAATCTTTCGGTAAAACGTACGCAGCCCATATCAAAAGAATGAGAGTCAATAAGTTCCCCACCTCTGCCCAGTGCTATTTCTGTACTTCCTCCTCCAATATCCAATACAAAAACATCGCCACTAACCTGTTCATCAAATACAGTTAAAGCTCCTTTATAAGTATACTCAGCTTCTTTATCTCCGGAAAGTAATTGAACATCAAAACCCGTTTCTTTGTTTATCAGATTTTTAAACTCATCTCTGTTAGAAGCATCCCGAACAGCGCTTGTTGCTGTAACAGTTACCTCAGTTACAGCAGAAAATTTAGAGCTCAGAATATTTTTATATTCTTTTATAGCTTTAATAACTCTTTCCATGCTTTCGTCTGAAAGAGTTTTATTAACATCCACTCCTTTTCCAAGCCGAGGCATTCTTTGCTCTTCATGAAAAACCTTTAAGCCCTCTCCATTTTCATCGGCAATAAGCATTAAAACTGTGTTGGTTCCTATATCTATAGCTGCTTTCATTTTCTTAGTAGAATTGCGATCCACTCTCCGTTTTGTCTGGTTTCCAGGTGTGTTAATGTCTTAACTGATTCTAAATTCATAATGGTTTGTTCATCACCTTCCAGTAAGCCCGAAAGTAATAAAGTGCCTTCTTTCCTTAAAAAAAGAAGTAATTCAGGAATTAATTCTATCAATGCATTCCTGTTTATATTTGCAAGAATTACATCGAAAGTACTGTCTGTAGGAATAACTTCTGTTGATCCGAGTTTGACCTCAAATCCTTCAACTTCATTCAAGATAATATTCTCTTTTGAATTATCTTCGCTCCATTCATCTATATCAAAACCAAAAGCAGATTCAGCGCCAAGCTTTAAAGCTGCAATGCCCAGAATTCCGGTTCCGGTTCCTGCGTCAAGAACTTTATCTTCTTTGCTGATGATTTCTGATAACCAACCCAGGATTAATCTTGTTGTTGCATGATATCCTGTACCAAACGCCATTTTAGGATCAATAAGTAGTTCGATCAAGTCCGAATCTGAAGGCGCCTCTTTTGCCCATGTTGGCCTCACATAAAAGTTACCAATAGTCTGAGGTTCGATAGAGTTTTCCCACTTTTCATTCCAGTTCTGAGGAGAAATTAACTCTTCTTTTGTTAACTCTGCATCTTCAAAGGAATACAAAATTTTAGTAATCTCTTCTCTTTTAACATCATCAAATCTGGATGAAGGAACCGAAGCAATTAAGAGATTACTTTCTTGTTCAAATCCTTCAAAATCCAGTTCAAATAGTTCAGCTATCAATAATTCATGCAGATCATCAGATAACGTGATGTGTAGTCGGATATAATCCATCAAATTCTATTATAAATTAATTCAAGAAGAACATTCCCAACTGCCTGAAGAGTATTCTTATCAATAATCGGCAGGTCGTCCTGATGCGTATGCCAGTGTGGAGCAAATTCGATATTTCCATCCGGGGCTACGGAATGATTTATAATATCTATAACCGGGATATTTGTATTTTCATATATGATGTAATGATCATCCAACACTCCCGCTCCTCTCTGATCAAGGAAAATATCTGAATAACCTTTATTTTCAGCTATTCCCCAAATTTCATCCACAAGATTGGGAGCATAGCTTAAAGAGTAGGTTTCTTTTGGGAAAACAGCTCGTTCAGCACCTACCATATCCAATAATATTCCAAATCTGGGATTGTATCCCGGAACAGGAGGATTGTTTGACCAGTAACGTGAACCTAAAAAGTACTTTACAAGATCTCCTGATGTTCCATAATCTTCCCCATCAAATAAAACAATGTCTACACCAATTGGTGGTGGGTTTTCAGAAAAGATCCTTGCCAGTTCTATCAGCACTCCAACTCCACTACCTCCATCATCGGCTCCGGCTATAAACTCTCCGGTTCTGCTTGTATCCTGATCTGCCCTTGGTCGAGTATCCCAATGAGCACATAACATTATTCTGTCACTGGAAGATGTATTAAATGCCGCAATTATATTCGCCATTTCAAGAGTTTCACCATATCCTTCTTCAGTAAACTCCTGAGAGAATACTGCATTCTCTCCCGCGTAATCTTTAAGTTTCCCTTCCAAAAACTCTCTGGTCTTAACATGTCCGTATGTGTTTGGAACTCTAGGACCAAAATTAACCTGTGTCTCAATAAATTTATATGCCGAATCCGAAGAGAATTGAGGAACGTTTCTTCCTTTTTCAGAAAATTGAAGTCCTGTTCCTTTATTACAGGCTAAGATCATTATAAAAGCGGAAAGTACTAGTAGAATTTTATTCATCTCTGTAAACCATTGTTGAGGAAGATTGTGAAACCGGATAGATAATAGTATCCATAATATTTACATGTTCCGGTCTGTTTGCAATAAAAACTATGATCTCAGCAATATCTTCTGCTGTTAAAGCTCTGAATCCTTTGTAAACTGATTCGGCTTTTTCTTCATCTCCTTTAAACCTAACATTGCTGAACTCCGTTTCCACCATACCGGGTGAGACCATACTTACACGTACTCCCGTTCCGTGCAGATCTTTCTTGGTAGATTCGGTGATTGCTTTAACTGCATGCTTTGTAGCACAATAAACCACTCCACCTGCATACGATTCATGTCCTGCTACAGAGCCTATATTTATGATATGACCTGCTTTTTTAGCTTTCATTTGTGGAGAAATAAGCCTTGTTAATGACAACAGACCCTGAACATTTACAGCAAACATCTGATCAACATCTTCCTGATCCAGCTCATAAACAGCATCTTTACCTAAAGCCAAACCAGCATTATTTATCAATACATCTATATCACGATCAATTGAGTTAACAAAATCCTGACATGCCACACGATCTGTTACATCAAAAGGGAAAGTATAGATTTCCGAATCAGGATATTTGTTCTCTAACTCATTTTTAATTTCTACTAACCTTTCTACCCTTCTGCCGGTAAGAAACAAGTTGGCACCAAATTCACCTAACTGATAAGCAGCAGCTTTACCGATCCCTGAGGTAGCCCCTGTTATGATGATATTTTTTCCGCTTAGTCGGTTCATTTATCCGGATTTTCAGAAATTATATATTCTATTTATCCAGAAGTTCAACTAATCTTCCGGCATTAAGAATTTTAGATTCCTGAAATGAATCCGCCAAAAATTGAATTCCGATCGGCAAACCGTTTGAATGAGAACCCGATGGTACGCTAATTCCACAAATGCCAGCCAAATTCGCTGATGTAGTGTAAATATCGTTAAGATACATCTGTACCGGATCATCCAGCTTCGCTCCCTGTTCAAAAGCTGTAGTTGGAGTGGTAGGTCCGGCTATTACATCAACTTTTTCGAAGGCTTTTTTGAAATCTTCCTGAATAAGACGTCGAACTTTTTGTGCCTTGGCATAATATGCATCGTAATAACCTGAACTGAGCACATATGTACCTAACATGATTCTTCGCTTTACTTCAGTGCCAAAACCTTCTGTTCTGGATTTTTTGTACAGCTTTATCAATGCACTGTCCATTTTAGATAATGCCAGATCTAGCTGAACCTCATCATCTTTAAATTCTTCCCTTAAACGACTTTCTTCTTTTTTTAACTCTTCAACAACGTTTGATTTGTCAGCTCTGTGTCCGTATCGTATTCCATCAAATCGAGCCAAATTACTGGAAGCTTCGGCTGTAGCAAGTACATAATAGGTAGCGATCCCATATTTAGTATGCGGTAAACTGATCGGTACTAACTCAGCACCTTCTGATTCAAGTTTCTTAAGAGTTTCATTAATATTAGAAGAAATTTCTGCATCCAATCCTTCACCAAAAAACTCTTCAGGAACACCTATTCTGATTTTTTTATTTGGTTGCTTAAGCTCTTCTGCAAAATTCTGAACCGGAATATTTGCTGATGTATTATCTTTTTCATCAAAACCGGAAATTGCTTGAAGCACTCTTGCAGCATCTTCAACATTATTAGCAAAAGGTCCAATACAGTCAAATGAAGAAGCAAAAGCAATCAATCCCCATCGAGAAACACGACCGTAAGTAGGCTTTACTCCAACAACACCACAAAATGCAGCAGGTTGCCTAATAGAACCACCCGTATCAGATCCCAGAGATGCGCTCACCATTTTTGAAGCTACCGCAGCTGCACTCCCACCTGATGAACCTCCGGATACTTTAGATGTATTAACCGGATTTTTAACAGCACCATATCTACTGAACTGGTTTGCGGAACCCATTGCAAACTCATCCATATTGGTTCTTCCGATCAAGATTGCATCCTCTGCTTTCAAGCGCTCAATAACAGTAGCATCATAGACGCTCTCAAAGTCTCCAAGAATCTCAGAAGCACAGGTAGCTTGGCGTCCTCGCTCACAAATCAGATCTTTGATACCCAGAACAGCACCGGCGAGAGAGCCTGCGGTTCCATTTTTTATCTTATTTTCAATTATTTCTGCTTCAGAAAGAGCCTCTTCAAAATAAGTTGATACGAACGCATTGATTTCCGGATTTTGTTCTTCAATCGTTGCAATATAATTAGTAACTATATCTTTCAGGGAGAGGTTTTCGTTGAGAATTTGCTCTTGTATCTCAGCGATGCTATTTGTAGACAATCTTCTATTTTTTTGAATTAGACTTTGTTTCTTCTGAATTTACAGCATCATCAATATCACGAGAACTGTCTTCAATTTCTTTTTTGATGTCGCTTGATGCTTTTCTGAATTCTTTAATTCCTTGACCTAATCCTTTTGCTAACTCGGGAATTCTTTTAGCGCCAAAAAGCACTAAAACAAGAATAGCTATGATAATAATTTCGGTTGTTCCAAAACTTCCCATAAAAAATAATCCTCTTTGGATTTAGTTGATGTAATTGTGCTAAGATAACAATATTTTCGGCACGATTTAAGATCAAAAATTTTTTGGAACGATACTTGGAAAATTCAGGTAGAATTGTATCATTCACTCACTTAATTAAAAAAAAGATTTATTTATGATTTGGACAGTAGAATTAGCCGCCGCTTTAGATGAAGCACCATTCCCAGCGAACAGAGAAGAGCTTATAGAATGGGCTGAAAGAAATGGGCTTCCAACTCAGGTGATTACTAATCTTGAGGAATTGGAGGAATTAGACGAAGGTGAGAATACGATCTATGAAAACATAGAAGATATTTGGCCGGATTACATTCAGAAAGAAGATTTCTTCCATAACGAAGAAGACGAAGGATTCGATTATGATGATGTTTAGCCCCAAATAAGCCTGGTTATGTAATCAAACATAACCTCCACCATTGAGAAATACCCTATCTACAATATCATTTATCACTATATCCTTCCTATTCACGGTGCTTTTAACGAGTACCGCACAGGTTAATGTATCAGCACAAAATTCTTCTGTTGTTTCGGACAGCACTTCTGATAAAGTAGTGCGAAGAATCAGGTTTTCGGGAAATAGAAATGTAAAGGATCGAACTCTGGAAACATTAATTCGAACCAAAACAAACCGGGAATTCCTGGGAATACCCAGATTTACACCCTGGTATTACTTTTGGGAATTGAGTAATGGTCGTTTTGGAGAGGATCCAATCTACTTGGATCGTTCCGTAGTCTCTAATGACATGGAAAGAATCAGACTGTACTATGAATCCTTAGGATACCTTCGCGTTCGGGTTGATACAACCATCGTTGAATACAAAACTGATAAAGTTGAAGTTTCTTTTATTCTGACAGAAGGTACTCCTTCAGAAATAGAAACAATTTCTTACAGAGGACTACCCTTCTTTTCTACATTTGAGAAAAGAATTGATTTTATGAGAGCCAGCCCGCTAACAAATGATCGTATTAATGATTCAACATATACAGTAAACCGGCAATATAACACACAGGAATTAGGTGCAGAGCAACAGCGAATAATCAATTTTTTAAAAAATAATGGCTATGCATCGATTCAAAAGGATTCGGTAATCGCTCTGGTTCAGACTCAACAACCGGATTCAACCAATCTTGACATTCAATTCAGAATAAATCCCGGAAAGGTCTATCGCTTTGGTGATGTTTATGTAAATCTTGCGGATGCTTCAGCTCCTGATAACTATACTCAGATCGACACTGTTACTTCCCAACAAGAAGTAGTTGATACCACAAAGATATTCCTGAAAAAAGAACCCGCTACACAAACCAAGTTTTCGTTACTGACTGACCAAATACTATTTAAACCTGGAGATATTTATAATCATGAATTATATCTGAATACTATCCGGGAATACCAAAATCTTGGAATGTTATTTATCAGAAGATTCGGGCAAAATGAAACCGGAAGTCAGCCCGACTTTTCACAGACCTATATCCCAACCTATCTGGATCTGCAATCCCTTACAAAGCATAGCATTGGAGCTGAGATATTCGGAATGAAGAGATATGGTTTTGGTACCGGTCTTGGAGTTGATTACACGAATAATAATGCATTTGGTAAAGCTGAGAATTTCTCGCTTTCAGCTAATGTCAGTTTTGAATTTGTGAGCAAAAGTGTGCTTGAAGAAATTGCTGATACCTCCACTCAATCTTCTATTTTCAGAAGCTATGAGTTAAGAGGAGATTACACTGTACCAAGACTGAATTTTCCATTCGCATTTCTGGATAACACCCGATTCTTCACGAGCGGTTTAACTAGATATTCACTGTCTTACAGCAGATCTGATCAACTATTTTTTGATATCAATAGTGACGTTCAGTTTAACCTTCGCTATGAAGTACAACACAATCCTCGATTTTCAAGTTTTTTAGATCTTATTGAACTCGACATTGTTGATCCGTCACCAACAGATGAGTTTATTAATAATCTCAGAAACGATTTCGATTCAGACACGTTGCTTGACGGTACTATAGTTGACCCTATAGAATTAACAAGGATCTTAGAAGATTTCAGGCCTCAAATTTCATCCGTAATACGGTACACGTTCAGAAGCCAAAACACAGACTTAATAAAAAGAAATCGTGGATATTTCAGTGAATACTCCTTATCAACAGGTGGAAATATTCCATATGTACTTGACAAATTTGTAATTACTCCGGATACCCTGGAGCAAAGCCTCCCGTCTCTGTTCAAAGTAAGTGAGAATGAATTGAGTTACAGCAGATATATAAAAGCAACTGCAGATTACAGGAAATACATTCCTGTTTCTAATTCTGCAGTATTTGCCTGGAGAGTGTACGCAGGAATAGCTCAACCTTATGGCAGTAGTACAACTATTCCTTTAAACAGGCGGTTTTTTGCAGGCGGCAGTAATGATATTCGAGGTTGGGGCCCATTTCAGTTAGGTCCGGGTTCTATTAAATCTGAAAACGTTCGTATTAACGGTGGGGAAATAAAATTAGCGGCATTTACTGAAGCTCGTCAGATCTTTATTCGAGATCTTTTGGGTGCTAACTGGCATGCGGCTATGTACGCAGATGCCGGTAATGTTTGGTATGGACCTAAAAATGATGCCGCTCAAGATCAAGAACTGGAAAAAGGCAGATTTTATATTGATGATTTTTACAACCAGATTGCAGTTGGAACAGGTTTAGGATTGCGTTTAGATTGGGAATATCTGGTCGCTCGATTCGATTTTACCTTCAGGGCGCATGATTTAGAAGTCGGATGGTTCAACAATAAAAAGTTGTACTTTAGTTTTGGTATCGGTCATTCTTTTTAACGTTATTTAGATATGGGAAAACTCACAAATATTAAACAACAACTGAGCATAGTATTTGGCTCAAAATTTCTTAAAAATTTATCCGCAGCAGAAAGGTATGAGTTCCTGCAACTCTGCCACAAAAGAAATTACAAAGAAGGCGAATATGTTTTTTACAGGAATGACCCCGGAACGGGAATGTACTTTATTCAGGATGGAAAAATTGAACTGATGCTGAATGCCAAAAATGAGGAAAATGAAAATGTTGATGGCTCAAGTAAGTTTATTTTAGATCCTCCGGACAGTTTTGGAGCACTCTCAATAGGATACAATCTGAGAAGAAAAGCAACTGCACAATGTGTTACTGATTGTCAACTTCTGGGGTTTTTCCAACCCGACTTTGAGGTTTTAAGAGACCGCCATCCACAAATAGCAGTTAAGTTTTTGCAATCACTTACCAACATTGCGCTCAGGCAGTTAGAGCAAGCAACTTATATCATTGAAGAGGTGGCTGGACAGGAAAAAGCTCTTCAAATACAATTTGATACTTACTACGAAAATTCTGAAGATTAATAATGGCATTAAAGAAAGGCGAAGAAGTCACATTAGAAATTGAAAGTGCGGCTTTTAGAGGAAAAGGTGTTGCCAAAGTTGACGGATTAGCCGTTTTCGTTTATGGAACAGCTCCCGGCGATGTTGTTAAAGCACGCATCATAAAAAAGAAGAAAAATTACAGAGAGGCTAAGCTTTTAGAAGTTTTAGAACCCAGTAAAGACCGTATCACTCCAAAATGTCAGCATGCCAATGTTTGTGGGGGATGCAGCTGGCAACATGTGCCTTATGCCAAACAACTTGAGTATAAAGGGCAACAAGTAGCTGATCACATTACAAGACTCGGCGGATTAAACGATACTACTATCCACCCTGCTATGGGAAGTGAATCTGAATTCTATTACCGGAACAAAATGGAATACAGTTTCAGTAATCGCAGATGGCTTACACGTGAGGAGATCAACAGAGATGAATTTGTTGACGATTCAGGGTTTGCAGCCGGAATGCATGCACCCGGAAGATTTGATAAAATCCTGAATTTAAATGAATGTCACTTACAGCGTAAAGAATCGTTTGAGATTTTGGATTTTGTAAGAAACTACTGTATTCAGCATGACATCCCTCCTTTCGATGCAATGAAACATGAAGGTTTTATGCGGCATTTGATGATCCGTAACTCATTCCATACGGATGATTTCATGATAAACCTGGTTACTTATCAGGATGATCAGGAGTTGATTAAAAAACTATCTGATGAGTTACTTGAGAAATTTCCGATAATCACAACCATTGTAAATAACATCAACGACACAAAAAGCCCTACTTCCATAGGCAGAATTGAAAAAGTGATTTATGGTCCGGGTTATATTGTTGACAAAATTGGTGAACATACCTTCAAAATTCACCCGAACGCCTTTTTCCAAACTAATACAGCCCAAGCTGAACGGTTATATGAAACTGCACGACAATTCGCTGATTTAAAAGATGGAGAGATCGTTTATGATCTGTATTGCGGAGTAGGAACTTTAAGCTTGTTTATGAGTCAAAAGGCCGAAAAAGTGTTGGGAATCGAACTTGTAGATGTAGCTGTTGAAAATGCCAGATTCAATGCAAAAGAAAACAATGTCGGAAATGTTTCCTTTATCAAAGGAGATATGAAAGATGTGTTCACCCAGGAAATGGTTGATGAATTCGGAGCTCCTGATGTTTTGATAACTGACCCTCCCCGTGCCGGAATGCACCCTGATGTAGTTAAGAGATTGAAGGAACTGAAAGTACCTAAATTGGTTTATGTAAGTTGCGACAGCTCTACTATGGCAAGAGATCTTAAAGAACTTGCCGAGGTATATGATATATTGGAAGTACAACCTGTTGATATGTTCCCTCAAACTTATCATGTAGAAGCGGTTGCAAAGCTTAGATTAAAATAAATCCAGAACCTAAATAACTCTCAAAATGAAGATCTTAGTTATAGGTGGAAACGGAACCATTGGAAAACCGGTAGTTAAACATTTCTCGGAAACTGATGAAGTGATTGTTGCCGGAAGAAACAGCGGAGATGTGAGTCTGGATATCGCAGACCCTGATTCCATTAAAAAAGCCTTAGAACAAATCGGTAAACTTGATGCAATCGTTTGCATTGCCGGTGAAGCTAAATGGGATGATTTCGATAACTTATCAGAACAGGATTACTATATCGGCATTAAAAGTAAGTTAATGGGTCAGGTAAATCTTGTTCGTATCGGAAGAAATTATCTGAATGAAGATGGATCTATAACACTTTCTACTGGTATTCTGGCGGATGATCCTGTAGTCAAAACCACAAGTGCCGCAATGGTAAATGGCGGAATTCACAGCTTTGTACAAGCCGTTGCTTTGGAACTTAATGGTTCCCCAAGAGTAAATGCAGTATCTTTAGGAATGGTTGAAGACGCCTATGAGAAGTATAAGAACTATTTTCCGGGGCATAATCCCGTTCCCACAACAAAGGTTATAAAGGCATACGAACGAAGCGTAAAAGGCAAGGGAAATGGTGAGATCATCCGATTTTATGAGTAGTAAACATTCTCAATCCTGATTATTTATGGTTCAAAGAAAAAGTAAAAATGAAACTTTGATGAGTAGTAGAACTCTTTTAAAATGTACTTTAATTCTTGTTTCCTTTATCACTTTCAGTTGTAATACCAATAATGATAAAGGTGATGCTATTCCGGCCGACCTTATTCCTGTTTTCAATCTAAATACTTTCGGAAATCCAATACCCGGTAATCCAAAAATTGATGCTCAGCTATCAATTTCTATCGATAGTGAAACTAGCTTTGAAGGCAAAATTGCTATAGAATCCAGAGGATCAAGTTCACAAAGCTTTCCCAAAAAGTCTTACAGCTTTGAAACCAGAGACGCCAATAATCAGGATGTGGATGTTGCATTGCTTGGATTACCCGAAGAAGAAGATTGGGTTTTGATCGGACCTTACAGTGATAAAACTCTGATAAGAAATATTTTTATCTACGATCTGTTCAGGGAAATGGGAAATTATTCGAGTAGAAGTGTACTTGTTGAACTTAATCTCAATGATGAACATCAAGGAGTTTATCTACTTTCAGAAAAACTAAAAAGAGATAACAATCGCATTGACATCAGTAAGCTAAATCCGGATGAAAATTCAGGAGAAGATCTGACCGGCGGATACATCCTTCAAATTGACAGAGATGATGAAGAAAAACTAAATGATTCGTTTACTTCAAACTACCAGCCTCCTTTTGCACAAAGAGGACAACAAGTTACTTTTGTATATGAAGAACCGGGTGCTGATGAGATCACAGATCAACAAAAAAACTATATCCAGAACTATATTTTCGGTTTTGAAGACGCCTTAGCATCTCAGGATTTTACTGATCCGGTAACCGGTTATCTGTCCTATATCAATGTATCCAGTTTTATCAATTTCTTTCTCATCAATGAGCTTGCTAATAATGTAGATGCGTATCGGTTAAGCACTTATTTAACCAAGGATAAAAACGGAAAGTTAAATATGGGACCGGTTTGGGATTTCAACTATTCGCTTGGAAATGTTGATTATTGCAGTGCCGGAGAAACTACCGTCTGGGCATATACATTTAATGAAAGATGCGGAGATCATGATCAACAAGTTCCATTCTGGTGGAGCAGATTACTTGAAGACCCAGCTTTTGTAGTACAACTTAAAGATCGCTGGAGTAAGCTTCGCAACGATGAATTTTCGTTAAATAGCTTGAATCTGATGATAGATAATTACTCAACTCTGCTTAAGGAAACAGGCGCTGCTGAAAGAAACTTTATGACATGGGATATACTTGGAACTGACGTTCATCCTAATAAATTTGTAGGTGATACTTACGACGATGAGATCAATTACCTTAAAGATTGGATCTCTGACCGATTGAATTGGATGGATGGCGCCATCGATGCGTTATAATATTTTAAATTAACCTTTCTAGTTCCTGGTTCAAGGGTCTTGCTTGGACGAACTAAACCCTCTCACATAAAATTGCTCTTAAACCAACTCCTTCGAGCTCACAAAAGATCAGGAATTCTTCTCCCCCGTCTTTTAAACCGAATTTCTTTTTGATCTCGTTGGCTCCCATGGGATAATTCCTGACGATCACATTTACTGTGTCGTTCTTTACTCTTTTTTTTATTTCCTTTTTAGATGGCTTGAATACTTCTTTTATCAATAATTTCTTTCCGGGAAAGTTTTCTATAAGTTCATCAGAAGTATATAAATGTGTATTCGGATGTAGTTTCAGAACACCAAATTCTGAACTGAGTAATTTATAAGCACCGGCTTTCATTAATGCAGCATTTGGCTCATAAATGTATCTGATAGGTTCTCCGATATTAAAATCAGATGCTTCTTCTTCAGAATACTTGAATGAAAACTGTTCCTCATCCCTTTTATCTGAAATATTCCAAGCTTCAATGTCAGCTTCTCCCTCATTGTCTTTGCGAAGATACAGTAATAACTCCTTCACTTCATTGTCTACAGCTACAACCTGCACCTTATAGCAAGAACTAAACTGTTGTAATGTCTTCTTGATGTCCAGCATTGGAGATGCTTTGATCAACACATTCTTAGCAGAATTCAACAACTGCTCTTCCAGCTCAATCACGTTTGGCTCACAATCTTCCAGAGCATACACTCTGTTTTGCGAATCATCTCGCCTGGAAGGATCTATAAATATCCAATCAGACTGAACAGTATTCTGATTGAGCATATCTTCCGCTGTAGAGTTTTGAACTTCTATATTTACTCCAAGAACTTCGAAATTGTGTTTTGATGCTCCACAAAGCTCTTCATTCGGTTCCACGTAGACCGTAGATCTCATTTTCCGCGACAGATAAAAAGTATCAACTCCGGTTCCACCCGTCAGATCAACAAGCGAATCCCCTTCCACAAAACGAGCTTTAAACTTTGCGGAAATTTCTGAAGAAGCCTGCTCCAGATTTTGTTTAGGAGGTAATATCAGATCATAATTACCAAACCATTCGGGTAGTTTATCTTTCGCTTTTTGGCGAGATGCGATCTGAACTACAATATCTCTCATCGGCAGCTCCGGAAACTTCCGGGACTGAAGCATAATCTCAGCAGGATCATCATTGATATGATCTTTTATGAAATCAATACTTTCTTCAGAGAATTTACTTTTCATCGCTATCTTATTAAATATGTAAACAGCTTATATGTTTGGGCGGATAGCCATCCGCCGCTACTGCTGTTTGTAGATCGAAAATATCAACATTATCATTTGCATGGGTTGATCTCAATCCATCACCATTAAATTTTTAATCGCATGAATATAATCATTATCGGAGCAGGAATTGGAGGATTATCCGCAGGTTGTTTGCTTGCTAAGCAAGGTCATGATGTGAATATTCTGGAAAAGAATGAAAGTGTGGGCGGAAAAATGAATGAGATTACGGCAAATGGATTTCGATTTGATACCGGTCCTTCCCTGTTTACCATGCCTTATATTCTGGATGGATTGCTTCAGGATTGTGGCACTTCTCTTTCCAAAGAGCTTGAAATGGTTCCTTTGGATATTAACTGCCGGTATTTCTTTCAGGATGGAATGCAGTTCGATAATTACAGCGATCGTGCGCAGATGTTGAGAGAGATCCGCAGAATTGCTCCTGATGATGAGAAATCCTACATCAAATTTTTGAAATATGCTGAGTCTCTGGATAAAAAGACCAGGAATGCATTTGTCCGGAATCCACTATACAATTTTTCAGATCTGAAGAATCTCAATCCGTTTTCTTTTTTAGGGATCGACGCCTTTACTACGGTCAGTAAACGGGTCGACTCCTATTTTGAATCTCCGTACTTGCAACAGTTCTTTAAGCGGTTTACTACCTACAACGGCTCTTCACCTTTTCAGGCTCCGGCTACGCTGAATGTGATTCCCCATATCGAACTGAATGAAGGTGGATACTACATCAAGGACGGTTTATACCGAGTTGCTGAATGTTTGCGTGATCTGGCGACTTCTTTGGGAGTTAAAATTGAATACAATGCAAAAGTAGACCGCATTCATATTTTGGAAGGCAAAATTAAAGGAGTGGAAACCGAATCCGGAGACTTGGTGGAGTGCGATCTTGTTGTTGCAAACAGTGACGCTTCTGAAACTATCTTAAATTTGATTGACGAGTTCAGTATTTCAGCCAAACGAAAAGAGAAACAAAAAGAGCTAGAACCCTCCTGTTCCGGTTTTGTGATGTTATTGGGCATTGATAAACAATTCGAGCAGCTCATTCATCACAATATTTTCTTTTCTGCTGATTATGAACTGGAATTCAAACAGATCTTTGATGATAAGATCATGCCCGCCGATCCGACAATCTACATCGCCAATACTTCCTACACAGATAAAGAACATGCTCCCGAAGATGGCTCCAATTTATTTGTATTGGTGAATGCTCCGTATTTGAGTGAATCCTTTAGTTGGGATAAAAGTAATTATGGAGATAAGGTGATAAGGGAATTAGAAAATCGTGGATTGACAGAGCTTTCGGAACATGTAAAGTATCGTTCTGAGATCACACCAAAAGATTTCTATGAAAAATACCTCTCCAATAAAGGCAGTATTTACGGCACTTCTTCCAATGATAAATTCTCGGCTTTCCTTCGACCCAGAAACAAATCCCGCGAAATTGAAGGCTTATACTTTGTAGGCGGTTCCACCCATCCCGGCGGCGGGATTCCGTTGGTTGTTCAAAGTGCCATTAATGCGGTGGAGTTGATAGAAAGGTTCGAGTGAGTTTGGGATTTATTCAGGAATTTTAGAAACCATTTTTATCATGATAAAATCCTAACTTCTTTGTTTACTAGTATTTTAGAGTCAATTTTTAGATTTTATCGGGACAAGCAAGGAAAATCCTTGTTTGGATAATATCATGTTATGTGGCATTAAATCGTAAATCTTATTAATTCATATCATTTTATTGATAAGCTAGTGTGAAGTTCAAATAAATTAAAATGACATTTACCTCAATAGAACAAATACGAGAAGTATTTCAACTAGAGAATACACAGGAAGATGAGATAAAAGCACATCTTAGGAGAAAACTTGCAGAGACTCATCCTGATAAAGTGGGCAATGAAAGCTTTGATATTGAAGAGTTTGAAAAAATTAAAAGTGCTCTTGATTTCATAAATAAACCTGTTACTGACATTGTAACTACGGAACAGGTAACAGATTTAATTAAAATAGTAAAAGACCTCACTACAACTAGCAATAGTAATTCCATTGAAAGACAGTTGAATGAAAAACTAGATAGCTTCTATAAAGAAAGGAAGGACGCTCTTTTATTCCCCAAAATTTCTCTTTCTGCCGTCACAGCAATCTTATCATTTTTGTGGTTATTTCCCCAAACCATTGCAGATCACCCAATATTAAGTCAGTACATAAATTTTGATAACATAACTTCGACTATTATATGGTTAAGTTTATTGTTTTACACTGTGTTCTTCTGGATATTAATTTCACGAAAAGAGCATAAAGAGAAAAATCTATCAAAAAGCTTAAAAACAGATAGAACTCAAAACAATATCCTTACTGATTTTCAAGAGAGTAGTGAAGAAAGAAAGTTTACTAAATCGGACTTAACAGATTTTATTTTAGAAAGATTTGGGTATAGAAGACAATCTTCAATTTTGGCTCTATTTATGGGTCGGCCTGGCGTAGATCAAGAAACTGGGGAAAGTGTAGCTGATTATATTATATCAAAGGCTGTATCTAAAAATCTAATTGAGCATTTGAGTAATAGTCATTCACTTGAAGATTACTATATATGGAAAAATTAATAACCGTTTAATAATTAAAGATGTCTCGTGTTTTAGAACTCGACTTCACAAAAGCTATTATCATGGAATTTTTAAGGATTGCCACATAACAAGCGTTTCAAGTCGGACTCGGGTACTGGCTCCGCAATTTTAATTTTCAGGTAACTGATTAATTCTGTTACTTTCACAAAAACCGAAAACCCTCGCCGCTTAAACGCCGGGTCGTTATACTGCAAATGAACAAACTAGCTTACTTTTTCTTATTGTTTTGTTTTTGCGTCTCCTGTTCAACAAACCGAAACAATATTGATGGGTGTAGTAGTTATTCTTCATCTGAGGAATTTAAATTTTATTCCAAATCTTTATCCAATAATTGGTTACTTCGAGAAATTCATCCCGACTCAGTTGAGATTTTTTTCTTTGAAACAGTTTTCGACTACCATACAGATTTTTCAAAAACTGACACTAGTTCAACTGAATTAACTGACGACGAGAGAAAAGTTTTAAAATGGGAGAAACAAAGAAGTAAACAATCTGCTGAAAGCTTTCTAAATCATTATGAATCCGGAGATAAAATTTGGAGTTTTAATAACGCTCCATCAAAACCCGGTAATCTTGGTTGGGAATATGGTGTTTTAATTTTAAATGGCTGTAAAATTAAATATGTTCAGCCTATAATTGTAAGCTAACTTGCAGTATAACAAGCGTTTCAAACGGACTCGGTTAGGGTTCGAAACTTTAACAAAAACTCGACTCGCCGCTTAAACGCAGGGTCGTTATATGCCTATATGAAAGTCTTCCTTTATTGTTTTTGTTCAGTCATCATATTTTCTTGTTCAGAGAATGAAAAGTTAAACCTGTCCTTCACGCAAACATCAGAAGAAGCTATACCAAATGGGAATCTTCTTACTTTATCCTACAAAGCAGGAAACGATGCTAATTACTTGTCAACTGCTATTATCGAGTCAGATAGGAGCTTGGAGTGCGGTACAATTAAAAAGGATAGCTACTTGCCTAGACCTCTTTTTACCATTCATATATCTTGTAAGGGAAGTACAGATACACTTCGTTATTTGTATAATGGATATAATCAAAAAGTGGAGTATTTAGATACAACTTATGACGTTTCTGAATTAAAATTACTTATCGCTGTAATGAAAGAGCAAGGGTCATTTTTGTTACAATTTAAAAATGAAAATGAAGACTTTGATTTACCAATCGAAACTCAATCTGTTTTATTACAAAAATTTCCAAATCTCATCAAAAGTAAATCCGGCATATAACAAGCGTTTCAAGTCGGTCTCGGGAAGTGGCTCCGCAATTTTAACTTTCAGGTAAGTAATTAATTCTGTTATCTTCAGAAAACCGAAAACCCTCGCCGCTTAAACGCCGAGTCGTTATACACCTCTACAAGATGAAGATTTATATTCCACTTATTATTTCAATCATGCACTTAGTAGGTAATCCTGATGTGCAAAAAACAACCAATTCAGATATATACAGTTGTGACTCAATATCTGTTTTGGAAGGTGCAACAAGTGCTACTAGTGGATTAACTCACAGTTATGCCTTGGAAGCTGAGTGGCTGAAAAACTCTTTGTCAACTGAAGAAGCGGATAAATTCCTATGGGATTTTTGGATGGAAAGTTGGAATGAAAAAAATAAAGAAATACTAAGAAAAGATACTGCCTTCCAAAGGTTCGCGCTTCAAGGTTGGGAAAATCTCAAAAATAAAAAGAAGCCATCGGATGAGTTTTGGTACTATGCGACACCTATTGAATATTGGAATGCATTGGCTGGTCAAGAGGGTATTGTGCTACTTAGAAAATGCAAAGTAGTTGGTTCTATAATAACATGGCAAAGTTAAAACGTAATCTTAGGTGTATAACAAGCGTTTCAAGCGGACTCGATTAGGGTTCGAATTTAATCTCCTTCCCAAGTTCCGCTTGGGAAGGCATAACAGGAGCTCCTGCTCCTTATAGATTACCTAACTAACTTCAGGTACTGCAGACTGAAGTCTTTGCTTGGTTTACTTTAAGATTGATTCAAAACTCTACTACAGTTAAAATATTCGCGGCTTTGTTAACGCTCTTCAGATTTCTCCCTCCGGTCGAAATGACAAAGGGTTAAAAAAAAGATCAAAGAAAAAGTCTTTAACTCAACTACAAATCCAACAACCTCTTAACCTCTTCCCTATACGTTTGTCCGATGGGCAAGGCATGATCTGAAATATGGATCTGATTCCCTTCAATACTGTTAATTTTGAATTTGGAAACAATAAAAGAACGATGAATTCTAAGGAAGTTTTCTTTCGTTAACCTCTCCTCAATGTCTGACAGCTTTTGCAGCGTTACGATCTCTTTATCTGCCAACACTATTTTGGAATAATTTCCGGATGCTTCCACAAAAAGAATATCATCTTCCAATATCTGGTATTGCCTGTTCTCCCCTTTCTCTTTCACAAAAAGTCTGGCTTCAATAGTCTTGTCAGGTTTTGAATCTGCACGTACCGGCTTTTTATCATCCTGCGCTTCCGATACTTTATTTACCGCTTTCATAAACCGCTCGAACGAAAACGGCTTCAACAAATAATCACTTACATTCAGATCAAATCCCTCAATGGCATATTCTTGGTGAGCGGATGTCACGATTATTTGTGGAGGATCAGACAATGAACGCAAAAATTCAAAACCGGAGATCTCCGGCATATTGATATCCAGAAAGATGAGATCTACTTTTTCCTTATAAAGCAAACTAAACGCCTCTTTAGCATTGTAACAACTTCCTCTTTTGGTCAGATGAGGGAGGTTCTCGCAATACTTATCAATAATTCCGTGAGCAATAGGTTCATCATCTATGATCAGATAAGAAATCATTTCAAGTCTATCATAAGATTAGCGGTAAACAGTTGGTCGTCTTTTTGAAGTCTCAGTTGATGCTTTTCAGGGTAAATAAGTTTCAATCTTTTCTTCAAGTTAGTTAACCCGATCCCCTTTTTAGTAGATTCTGTATTCTTTTTGAAATCATTCTGTACTACAAAATGCAGAATTCCATTCTCAACGGTAAGCTTGATCTCGATAAAAGCATGTTCGATCAGCTTTTCGGCTCCATGTTTGAATGCATTTTCAACTAAAATATTGAGTATTAAAGGAGCTACTAAGTCATTCTCATTATCGATGTTCTTTGAAAATGAAATATCCACCTTCTTATGAAAACGTATTTTAAACAGTTCAATATATTTTTCCAGATACTCTACTTCTTTTTTTAAAGAAACGCGGTCATCGCTTCCATCGTAGATCACATAGCGCATAATCTCTGAGAGTTTCAAAATTACGTCCGGGGCTTTTTCTGATTTTTCTACGGTCAAACCATACAAGTTATTCAGTGTATTAAAGAAAAAATGCGGGTCGACTTTACTTTTCAATAATGCCAATTCAGCTTTAGCATGTTCATTTTTTAGCTGCTGATAAGATTCCCATCGATCATATGTTTGCGTAATAATTACGCCGGCAATTGTTCCCCAGAAAAGAATCGCAAAAGCCCAAAAGTAGAATTCATACTGTATCAATTTTTCCTGTTCCAGCTGCTGCTTGTACTCAGCCATCCCAATAATTGAAATGAGAAGGAATAGGATCGTAAGAATTGTTCGGCGGTATTTAGACCAAAATTTCATCTCACTAAGTTACTTCTGAAATCCTATCGGGGCAAACATTATGGACGAATCCACTCTGCAGGTTGACGAACCACTCATCCTACATGCTAAACCTATTTAAAATGTAGTGGATGCTTTCCGCCCTGCTGTAAAGCATGTCTGTCCATAATAATTTTTGCTTTGATTCGAGGCATTTATCATTTGGCGAAAACATGAATCAAACCGATCAAAATGAAATTATTAAGTCCTGCAATTATGCTGATTCTATTTGCTTTACAGGCAATATTTATTAATCCAAATAGCATAAACGCACAATCTGTGCAACATAGAATTAATGAAATTATCCCTGACCTAATGAAGGAACACCGCGTTCCCGGAATGGCTGTTGCTATTATTGATAATAAACGAGTCGTTTTAAAAAGAGGCTACGGATATGCTGATGTGAGCAATGAAGTTTCTACTACTTCGGAAACCGGCTTTAATATTGGGTCTGTTTCCAAACTATTTACGGCTTGGGGAATAATGAAACTGGTTGAATCCGGTAAATTAAATCTGGATAAACCGGTAGAACAATATCTAAGTCGATGGAAAATTCCGGAATCAGAATTTAATGAGTCTAAAGTGACGGTTCGAAATCTCTTGTCTCATACTGCAGGATTTTCGGTTCATGGTTATCCGGGCTTCTCTCCTGACGCCGAATTGCCTTCTCTTGAAGCTTCTTTGAACGGAGATAACGGTCCTGTAAGAGCCGATGAACCTGTTGAGTTGATCTATGAACCCAATACCGATTTTAAGTATTCAGGTGGTGGGTATACCATTCTTCAACTGCTTATAGAGGAAGTGACCGGTTTGTCATTTGAAGAGTATATGAAGAAATCAGTTTTTCAACCTCTCTCGATGGAGAACACCAGTTTTACTATTTCTAAGGACATACTGAGATCTTCGGCTAAACCTTATGATGAAAATGAAAAAGAGATCTATCTGGAACGATTTACTGCAAAAGCAGCTGCGGGTTTACATACTACCGTCGATGATCTTGTACTGTTTACAGAAGCTATACTAAAAAAAGAACAGGTCATAACAAATGAAAGCATGTCTTTTATTATGACACCTACCGAACTTTCAAAAGGTCAATTCGGATCGGGGTTTCGAATTATGAAAATGGGAGCTTTTACTGTAAGCGGACATACAGGTTCAAATGATGGCTGGGAATCTGCTTTACTGATCCATCAGCCTACAAATAGTGCCCTGATCATGTTGACAAACAGTTCCAATGGAAAAGATCTTATGGTAACTATTCTGGGGGAATGGGCTTCTTTGATAATGAACCGTGAAAAGGAGAAATAATCATGAGAATCTTTTTTATGCTGATTTATTTTGCAATGACATTGATCTCTTGCCAATTTAATGAAGCCAATCAAAGACTTATCTCTACTGATCTTTCAGATGAAAAGGAGGAGTATCAACGTCAAATTGTTAGTCATTTATCAGGAGCGTCTGAGCTTAGTAACAATGTAATCATGAGAAGCAGATGGTCTGAAAAAGAGCGGGAATTAGCTTCAAAATATTTAAAAGAGTTACTGCTACAATTAAATATTGAACCTCAGGAACAAAACTACATCTCTGCCAACCTGAATCCGGCCATTGATCTACTCTTTGGTCCATATCGAGGTTCAAATGTATTCGGTATTCTTCTTTCCAGCCAACCAACTGATGAATATATTATTCTTGGAGCGCATTATGATACAGGCAAAAGAAATGCCCCGGGCGCTATTGATAATGCTACGGGAATAGCTCTCATTTACAGTGTCGTAAAAGAAGTCGCTGAAATGAAATCCAGAGGCAAGAATATTGTAATAGTATTTTTTGATCAGGAAGAAGAAGAATTGATCGGGAGTCAGGCTTTCGTAAATCTAATCAAAGACAAAGGCTGGAATGTCCATTCGGTACATTGTTTCGATATGGTCGGCTGGGATGAAGACAAGGACAAAGCAATTGAAATATTCTCCCCCACTGAGTCACTAAGATCGATCTATAAAGAAACAGCCATAGCTCATGATATCCCAATTAATGAAATTGTCATTGACCCAATTAGTTACGATAGAAGTTCAACAGATTTTGACGCTTTTGTACCGAGCGGCTACAACGTGATCGGAGCAGGAGAACTTTTCTACCATCGCGATTCAACACCTTATAAAGACTCACCCGATGACACCTTCGAGACGGTAGATTTCAACTACTTGTTATCGACTTCTAATCTGATTTCAGATATAATTAAAAAACTGGTGATAAAATGAAAAGCCTAACGATTCCACTTTTCAAAGCAATCATTCAGAGCCGGGTTTTTAGCATTTGCTTAAGCATAACGCTGATATTCTTCATTTGTAAAGGGATACTCTATGCATTGATCGGGAGTTTTGTACCACTGCTATTTATAATTACGATTCTATGCTTATTCTTATTTAGCATAACTAAGTCACCTGGCGCTTTTAAAAGGACTCTTACAATGTGGTCGGTTTTACTAATTCTTTGGTCTGCCACACGACTTTTCCTTAGCATCATTAACAAATTTGTAACACATATTCCCGAAGGACATATTGATGGTCAACTGGGTTTGATGAGCGTTTTGATTAGCATGAGTTTTTTAGTTTTCAGTTTCTATATGTTGAAGAATAGAACAAGAATTTTGCAGGAAATAGCACAGGAATAAATAAAATTTAGAATTTTTTAGATCTGAGGTAAAACCATGGAAAAAAATAAAGCTATAAATAACTCAAGGGTTATTCTATCTACGCTATGGATATTTTATGTGCTAAATATTCTGTATGCAGATGTACTAAATTTAATGAGTGAAGCTGCCTCTACAACATCTGAAACTGAAGAATTAATCAATACACTGCTCTCCCCTGAAATGTTACTGAGTACCGCCATTTTTTTAGAACTTGCGATGGTAATGGTTATCCTTTCACGTTTATTAAAATACGGTATGAATCGCTGGGCTAATATAATCGTCGCCTCGTTACATACTTTAGGTTTGATAGCATCTGTTTTCGTAGGCACTCCTACGATATTCTATATTTTCTTTGTGGTTGTTGAAGTGAGCACCTTGTTGTTTATCATTTGGTACGCTTGGAGCTGGAAGGAGCATCAGAACTCATAGTTTTTGTTTACTCAAACTCAGAAGGTCAACTAATTTGCTGGTATCGAATGGCAATAATCTTGGAATGACTTTTAATATTTAAGATCGAGAATGGGTTTTAAATCCTAATTATAAATCGATTCCTAAATTTAACCCTTCTTTGTTTCTACAATCTAAACTCAAAAAATATTATGCTAGTAATAGGTGCTTTTTTTGTTTTTATTGTTAATAGAAAACTAACTCAATTTAATAACAGATTTAAAAATATAGTGAGAGGAAAATTTGGAATATCTAATAATCGCGTTAAAAGCAATCGTAGGGCTTAGTATATTGAATGTCTGGTTGTTAAGATCCGGCAAAGAAACCCCGTGGCGAGGAGCAGAAGCCGGAAGTCTTGAAGAGGAGTTTAAAGCCTATGGCTTACCCGTTTGGTTCATGTGGACTATTGGGGGACTTAAGATAGTTTTTGCTTTGGGTCTTATCACTTCTATTTTTTTTACAGAATATCCTGCTCTGGAAACTTATTCAGCTTTTGGTATCGGAGTTTTAATGTTGGGAGCTGTAGGAATGCATATAAAGGTTAAAGATCCGTTAAAAAAATCATTTCCAGCCTTTACATTTCTGGTTTTATCGCTTGCAATTGCCATCCTATAGATCATTTAGAAACAACAATAAATATTTATAAGTGAGATAACCGTTTAGCATCATAAAGAAAAATGAAGGTAGAGTTTGATTCAAGGAATCTCTAACCTTCAGCCGTGTACCAAAAGCGACGATCATCATCAGGCACAAACCAGAAACTGATATTAAACCCAGTAGGCTGATGTATAATCCCGTAAGTAGACCTGTAGCAGCCACAAGTTGAGATACCCCTGTTAGTTTCCTTAAGCCATCATCCATTCCATATCGCTCAAACTCTTGTTTCATAAAGGGAGAACGGAGACATTGAACACCGTATATCAGAAAAAAACCTGAATTGATAATGGTGAGAAAAAAAATTGAGTTGGACAATGATATCCCGTTTAAATTATCATGGTTATGATGAATTGAGCCATTTAAACATTATTAAGATTAGTATTCGTTCGCTTCTGAACACCAAACTTCCTTTGGGAGAACTGCTCTTTACTTCATCCTGTGATTTAGAGATTTTGTGCTTTCTTGGCTAAATGATAATCCAACGTTTGAATTACTCAAGCTAAAGCTATTCAGATATTGAGTCAGTAGAATCTAATCTGAAATGCTCAAACAAATCGGGAATCACTTGAAGTGGATAGCTTGAATTGGCGTTGATCAAAACACATATCCCGATTCCATTAGCAGGGTCAAATGCTATTTCACTTCTGTATCCGTTCACATATCCGCCATGATAAACGATCTTTTGCCCTTCGTTATCTAGCACCCTCCATCCCATTCCGTAATGTGACTTATTTACTCCATCCCAATACCGACTAAATCTCTTATTATTAATAGTAGCGACTGGTTCGAATATCACATTAAGAGTCTCTTCAGAAATAATTTCGGGGTAATAACCGGTCAACAAACGCAACCATTGTCCCATATCAGAAGCAGAAGCGTTGATTCCACCGGAAGAAATTGCATTGTAATACTTTTTGGAAATTTTAACAGGAACTCGACCTTTTGAACGCGAATACCAAACATGAGGTAATGCTTTGTTTTCTGAATGCCTGATACTGTCGTAGCTTGCAGAAGAATTAACCATCTCCAACGGTTCAAATAATTTCTGTTGGAGCAATGAGTCGAAATCCAGCTCTGCTTGTGCTTCCAGAACTTTCTCGATCACAGAATACGCCGCATTTTGATAAGCCAATTGTTCTCCTTCTTTAGCGATCAAAGGAACTCGTTCTAATCTCGGAATTATTCGGTCTAAAGAAAGTCCGTCTTCAACTAAATTTGTATAGGCGTGTCGGGGTAGTCCTGAAGTATGGGATAAAATATGCTTGATCTGTACACGGTCGGTTTGCTCAGGATCATGTAGTTTAAAATCCTCCAGATAACCGGAAACAGGTTTATCCCAACTTACCAGTCCTTCATCTACCATTACTCCAGTCAAAACCGAAGCAAAGCCTTTGGAAACACTTCCTAGTCGGAATACAGTATGTTCATCTACTTGTTCTGTTTTCCCACTTTCTTTCACCCCAAAACCTTGTTGAAAAATTACCCGACCTTCTTTTACAATTACAACTGCCCCACCGGGAATTCGTTGATTCTTGAGACCTTCTTCGAATTCAGATTTGAATTCATCCAGATAGAAAGCGGTGGAATCATCTAGCGCCCATTCTTCAGGTTCGGACAAAACAGTTTTAGGTTCCGATTTGATCTCCGTACAAGACTGAAAGGTTGTAACTGTGACCACACACAAAAGAATTAGCGAAAAGAATCGGATCACTGGCTGGTTGGTTTTGGCATAAATACAGTTTCAGTTTTGTTTAAAAATCCTTGGCAAGGATACAAAAAACTGGCTACGATTTAAAAAAGTATTCGTTACATAAAAAGTTAAGGTCTGATAATTTCCACATGCTTAATTTTTAAAACGAAGTTCTTATCTGTATCAAAACTTTTTTACCTTTTGGTTCACTCACTCAAATACAGATATACATGACCACATCAGGAGATCAACTTTCCTATCCAAAAGACAATATTAAAGTATTATTACTTGAAGGTATTCACGAAACCGCAGTAGAGAACTTTAAAAAGCATCATTTTCTAAATATTGAAACGTATGATGTTGCCTTTACAGAAGAAGAATTACTCGAAAAGATCGAAGACGTACAGATCATTGGTATTCGCTCTAAAACCCAATTAACCAAGAAAGTCATAGAAAAAGCTTCGAAATTAAAAGCTATAGGTTGTTTTTGTATAGGCACCAATCAGGTAGATCTTGAAGCTGCTATGAGATCCGGAGTCACCGTATTTAATTCTCCGTATTCAAACACGAGATCCGTGGCTGAGTTGGTTATTGCTGAAGCGATCATGCTTAAACGTATGATCCCACTAAGAGACAGAAAAGCACATGAAGGAATGTGGCTCAAAGACGCAACTGAAAGTTATGAAGTACGAGGAAAGAATATGGGCATTGTAGGTTATGGTCATATTGGTTCTCAAGTATCTGTATTGGCTGAAAACATGGGTTTTAATGTTCTATACTATGATACAGAGCCAAAGTTACCCATGGGAAATGCTACTCGCATTAATTCACTTGAGGAGCTTTTAAATCGATCAGATATAGTGACTTTACATGTCCCCGGTAACCCTACTACTAAAATGATGATGGATGCAGAACGCATTTCCCAAATGAAAAAAGGGAGTGTTCTTCTTAATCTATCAAGAGGTTCTGTAGTTGTAGTTAACGCATTAAAGGAAGCTCTTGAATCCGGGCATCTATCCGGAGCCGGTATTGATGTATTTCCTGAAGAACCTGAATCAAAAGGTGACTCCTTCAAAACAACATTACAGAATATACCGAATGTGATTCTGACTCCACATATTGGCGGTTCTACTATTGAAGCTCAGTATAACATTGGTGTAGATGTATCATCAAAACTCATTGCGTTGATCGATAACGGTACTACTGTTGGTTCACATACGGTTCCTCCATTGAATTTACCGGTTCAGAAAAATGCTCATCGTATTTTGCATATCCATGAAAATAAACCCGGTGTTTTATCCGAGATCAATCAATGCCTATCCGATTCTGATATCAACATACTGGGGCAGTATTTGAAAACGAATGAACATATTGGTTATGTAGTACTTGATGTGGATAAAGAATATGATGATGAACTCATTGAAAGAATGCAGAATGTAAAGCATACCATAAAAACCAGAATACTGTATTGACTATCAAGCAGTTAAATCAGTTAGGCTTGGTAGCATTTCTCTTACAAAACTCACCGTTTATATTTTGCTAGGACAATAAGTGAATGAATTTTATTCGGATGATGGGTGCATTATCCAGGTCAAGTTTATAAGAGATCAGGAATAAACTTAGATTTATACAACTTTAAGAATCGAGTCTAGTTCACTCCGCTCTGGATCCTAAGTTGATAACTTCTACATTTTCGATCTTACCTGCATGAATTTTGAAACGCATGATGGTTCGTTCCGTTTGAAATCCGTGCCTTCCGGCAGCTCCCGGATTCATATACAACATTTTATCCATTTGCTGATCCCGCGCAACTTTAAGAATATGAGAATGTCCACAGATAAAGAGTTCAGGAGTGTTGCTCTCCATCTCCTGTCGAATAGGAATACAATATCTACCGGGAATACCGCCAATATGCGTCATCCAAACATCCACACCTTCGCAATCAAACCGCTGGTGTAGCGGATATTCAGCGCGTATATCCTGTCCGTCAATATTACCGTATACACCGACAAGCGGAGCTACTTCTTTAAGCTGATCAGCTATTTTAATAGTCCCGAAATCACCAGCGTGCCAGATCTCATCACAATCCGCGAAATAATCCAGTGTTTGTGGATCCAGATAATTATGTGTATCCGAAATAAGCCCGATTTTCATCATTCTTTTTTGCTATCATCTTTATTCAAAAACAATGGAATCAAAGAAACCACTTTTTCTTAAATTCTCCTATATAAACTCAACACTTTCTAAACAAACTTCATTCTTTGAAAGGATTCAGCATCATTATCGTCACCTGGAACGGACTTCATCACCTGAAAACCTTCCTCCCTTCGGTTTGTGCTACGGATTATCCTGATTTCGAGATCATACTTGCTGATAACGCCTCGGAGGACGGAACCGTTGAATGGGTCAGGGATAAATTCCCTGAAGTTATTATCTCCACTTTCGATGATAATTACGGGTATTGTGGCGGAAATAACAGAGCGGTTGCAACTGCATCCAAAGAAATTCTTCTATTCCTGAATAATGATGTTAAAGTAGATTCTAAATGGCTTCATGGTATTAATGAATGCTTTGAGTCGGATGAAACTATTGGAGCTGTACAACCAAAATTATTGTCTTATAAAGAGCCAAAATACTTTGAGTATGCGGGAGCTGCGGGAGGATTCATTGACAAATATGGTTATCCTTTTTGCAGAGGAAGAATTTTTGAATCGGTTGAAAAAGATGAAGGTCAATATGATGAGATTTCAGAGATCTTCTGGGCAAGTGGTGCGGCATTAGCTATCAAAAAGGATCTGTTTGAAGAACTAGGCGGCTTCGATGAGGATTTCGAGTTCCATATGGAAGAAATCGATCTGTGCTGGAGAGTTAAACGATCCGGACAAAAAGTAATCTATACTCCTGAAAGTACAGTTTACCACTTAGGTGGAGGATCTTTAGCAATGGGTTCTCCCCGAAAAGTGTACTATAATTTCCGTAATAACCTGTTTATGATCTGGAAGAATTGTTCAGTTTCTGAATTGATCTTAAGATTTCCAGTAAGACTACTTTTGGATGTAATAGCAGCTTACAAATCATTATTAAGTGGCAAGCCTAAAGAGTTTGTAGCCATAGCGAAAGCGCACCTTCACTTCTTTCTGAATTGGACTAAAGTTCAAAGAAAAAGAAAAGCCATTTCTGGTCCAAAAGTAAAATCGTTATCGGGTAAGTTCCCCATTTCCATAATCTGGAATTACTTTCTGAAGGGAAAAAAGAAATTCGATCAACTTCTTTGAAATGGATATCAATACATTAAAAGAAAAATCTCTCCCCTTTCTTAAAACGTATTGGTTTTCCATTATTTTGATTTTCTGTAGCTGGTTTATAGTTAAACAGTTTTACATGACTATAGATTATAATATCCTGCTTGCTGTAAGCTATAAGCACGTTTTCGGCTTTTCGATGATCTACTTTGTTATGGATAATCTGACCTTGATAATTCATGAAGCCGGGCATACCATTTTTGGGATTTTCGGGTGGCGATTTCTGACAGTCTTAGGGGGAACACTTTTACAGATTCTGATCCCTTTTTTGCTATTCATTACTAGCTGGAGAAATCGAAAAGTAATTGTATCTCAGGCTTCGTTATACTGGCTGGGTTTCGCTTGGCTTGATAGTGCAGCTTACAGCGCAGATGCTTATACACAGGATCTCCCATTGATCGGTAATTTACCAAAATCCTCTCATGACTTTCTTAATATTTTTTCTGATATGAATATATTAAACCATTATATGACAGTAGCTTGGATAATGTTCACTATTGGCTTTCTAATTTTGGTTACCGCAATTCTATTACCGCTTTTTAAAACCCAACAAACAAGATATGTTAATCTTGACCTGAAAATTTAGTCTTCAGGATATACGAAAACGGGAGCCTGATCATACCAATTTGTTCGGGTCAGTCTTTTTAAACCCGTTATATCAGATCTCATAATGTAGATATCGTAATTACCGGTAATATTGGTCGCGTTAAATGCGATATATTTTTTGTCTCGCGACCAGGAATGCCATCCTTCATTTGAAAGATAACCATTTGAAGTAGAGTCCGGTGTCAATTGTTTTAAATTGGTACCTCTGGGCGAAATGGAAAAAATACTATAGTTATAATTCTGTTTGGAAATGTAGCTGATTCTCGAAGAATCTACCCATTGTGGGGGTCCTGAATGGTATTCCCAATCAAGTGCAGAACTATCCATAACGGGGTAATCTGTTAGTTGTCTTAATCCTGTACCGTCTTCTTCGATTATATACAGTTCATCGTGTTCTGAACGGTTAGATCGAAACACAATTTGTGATCCATCCGGTGAGAAGTGTGCATCTGTATTTTGAAAGTCATCATCAGTTAATTGTGTAATTATCTCCCCTTCTAAATTTACGATATACAAATCACGGGTATCATAATCATCATCTCTATTTATAGATATCACAAACTCCGTTCCATCTTTACGAGAACTCATCCATGAGTCATGAACTAAAAAATCGGTAATTCTTCGAACTTCAGTTCCATCCCATTTCATCTCGTAGAGAAAATACTTTCTGGATGTGGAATCTCTGTCTGACACGAAATAAAGGCGATCTTTATAAGCATAATACACCCAGTCTACTCCCGGTCTGTTTGAAATATTTCTTTGTCCTGAACCATCTGCATTCATTACAAAAATCTCGTAATTATCGGCATCAAGATCGTAAGCCACATTATAGGCTATCTTGAACTCTGCGGAATCTTTAGGCTCTGTTTTGACTTCTTTTTTTTCGGTCTTCTTTTCAACATAAGAAGAGCAAGCCAAAAGACTTGCTCCCATAGTTAAAACCAGTAAATATGTTTTAATTTTTTACCTCCAGGCTCCGATGATCAATCCCATCAGCGTAAAAACCACTGTCCAGAATCCACCATTGATGAGCATATATTTAAATGATTTTTGTTCATACAATCCTGAAACTCCCATTGCCAATGCTACCCAAGCAAACCCGGTCAAAAAACCGTACATAGCTCCAGAAGCAGCGTCAACATCGTTTCCAAAGAACATAGCTAAACAATAAGCCATTATAAACTGAAATACAGCAGTTAATCCAAAGATCTTAGCCATATTACCATTTTCAACATCTTCTTCAGATAATCCGGCTTCTTTCATCCATGCCTTACCGAAAAGAGGTCCATACCAAACAAATCCGATTGCAAACCCTACGAGTGTAGCTGCACCCACAGCTAACCAGTTAATCATTACATCTTCCATAATTGTATCCTATTTTATTTAATAACTCTACACTAATCAGTGTAACGCAACGAATTAACGGAATAATCTTATACGCAGCAATTTTAATTTAATTTTCGTTGAAACAGTCCGATAAGTGCATATTAGCTTTCCGGTTTCAAAAAAATAGATTATTTATAAAAGGGTACATTTGAAAATTCTTATAGTAGAAGACAATCTTCATGATTTAGAGCTCATTCTGACTAGACTTAAAAAATACTCTTTTGCTTGGGATTATGAACATTGTGATAACGAAAAAGACTTCAATGAGCTGTTAAAAAAAAAGTCGTTTGATTTTATTATTTGCGACTATAATCTTCCTTCATTCGATTGCATTCAAGCACTCAAAATGGCACGCACTACTATTAAAGATATTCCCTTTTTTATAGTTTCCGGGTTTATTGGAGAAGATCAAGCGGTTGATCTTATAGTAGAAAATGGAGCGACTGATTACATTTCAAAAAATAATCTTAACAGATTATCACATTCCATAACCAGAGAACTGGAAAATTTGAAAGCTCGGAGAGAGCTTAAAAAGAACAGATTGAAACATGAGCGTTCATTAATGCTTCTCAAAGCTATTAATGATATAACAACCTCTCTCTTAAATACTGATTCTCTTTCAGAAATTGCGAATACGATTACTGAAAAAATAATGACGCATTTTGATTTCGAAGATTGCGTGATTTATAGTTTTGATGATCAAACCAATCTTTTAAAACAGATTGCTGCGATTGGACCTAAAAAAAATCCTGACTGTAGCATTAACAATGCAATTACTTTAAAACTTGGAGAAGGTATTGTTGGTAGCGTTGCAAAAAAACTTAAATCGGAGATAGTAAATGATCTGAGTAATGACTCCCGGTATGTTGTGGATATCGAATCAAATAACTCAGAGATAACCGTTCCGATTTTACTAAATGATGAATTAATAGGGATTATTGATTCTGAACATGAAGAAAAAGGATTTTATACCCAACAACATCTTCAGGATTTGCAGACAGTAGCAGGAGTAATAGCTACCAAATTCAAAGCAGGATTGGAACTGGAAAAGTCACAAAAAACTGCACTTAAGCTCAAACAGAGCGAAATGCAACTAAGGCAAATCAGTGAAAACATAGAAACAGCTGTATTTAGGTACACCTTAAGTCCTTCTGGCGAAGGAAATTTTCTATTTGTGAGCTCCAAAACTGAAGAAATTTTTGAAGTATCTGCAAATGATGCTTTAGAGGATGATAGTTTAATATGGGATCTTATCCATGAGAAAGATAGAGATTGGGTAAGCAGAGTATATTGTGAAGCGATAGAAGCTGAAGCCAATTATAATTTAGAATTTAGAATCATTACCCCTTCAGGTAAACTAAAATGGGTTGAAACAGCCGGAACTATCACGAAATTAGAAAATGGTAGTATTATATCAGACACTTTAAATAAAGACATAACAGAAAGAGTTTTAGCCTCTAAAAAAATTGAAGAAAATGAATCGTTATTACGCTCACTTACCAATAACATTCCCGGTGTTATTATCAGGCATTCTATTACTGAAGGAGTAGAAAACCCATCCATTGAGTACATAAGTGAAGGATGCTTGGAAATTTATGAATTATCCCGGGATGAAATTTTACAAGATAATTCTAAGCTGAAAGAAATCATCTATTCGGAAGATCTGGAAGCCATGGTACCTACGATTGAAAAATCCGCGAATGAAATGTCTGACTGGAACTTCACATACCGAATAAAAACAAAAAGCGGCAAAATCAAATATCTTCAGGGAAATGGAACCCCGCAGAGAATTCATTCAGAAAGCAAGGTCATTTGGGATACGGTTATATTGGATATTACCAACCAAAAAGAGACCGAAATTCAATTAACTGAAACCAATAATAGTTTAAAAAAAGCCCATAAAGTTGGAGAACTTGGTAATTGGTCTTTAGATATTAAAACAAATACAATTGAATGGTCTGAGCAGCTTTATGATATTTATGACAGAGATAGAGAGCTAGGACCTCCCGATTTTGAAGGATTTTTATCCTATCATGAGGTCTCTGACATCAATATGAAGAACCTATTGGAAGCTATTCAGTCAGGCCGTCCCTATGATGTAGATCTAAAATTAATTACAAAAAAAGGAAAGAATAAATACATAAGAGCAATTGGGTCTCCGGAAAAAAACGGTTCTGGAGAAGTTATAAGATTTACGGGACTTGCTCAGGATATAACTAGCAGATTGGAACTTCAGAAGAAGCTTGAGAATAGTGAATTTACTTTAGACACTGCCATAAAAGGAGCAAACTTAGGTGTTTGGGATGCAAACATCAGAGACCAAACAGGCATTATGAATGACCGCTGGTATGAAATGCTTGGATATGCCCCTCAGGAAATCGAAGATCCATACAGTTTCTTCTTTTCAAGGGTTCATCCTGATGATTCTGAACTTATACTTAATGAAATAGAACTGATCGAAGCCGGCAGACAAGATAGCTTTGAAGTGACAGTCAGAGCTAAAAGTAAATGTGACGAGTATAGAACTATTTTAGACAAAGGTACTGCCTTAGAATATGATGAGAATGGTAGGGTAATACGAATGATAGGTACGCACTTAGATATTACAGAACAAGAAGAATTAAGAATTAAAATTGAAAACTCTCTAAAGGAAAAAACATTACTTTTATCTGAAATTCATCACAGAGTGAAAAATAATTTAGCGATAGTTACAGGACTAATATCACTCCAAAGCATTGGCTCGGATGATAAAGAACTTAAATCCGTTTTGGATGAAACAGCTCGCCGAATCCAGTCTATAGCGCAGGTGCATGAATTACTCTATAACACCGACAGTTTTACTAATATTCCATTCGATAAATATGTTCAAACTTTAACAAATTCAATAAGTGAAACTTTAGACAGTAAAAATGGAGCTATAAATTTAGAAATTGATAAAAATCTTGAAATCAATATCAATCAAGCTATCCCTTTAGGCCTTTTACTGAATGAACTAATTACCAACTCTTTTAAATATGCTTTTGATTCAACTTGTAAAGCTAACCTAATACACTTTTCATTATTTTTTAAGGATGATACTTATTATGCAAAGTATTATGATTCCGGAGCCGGTTTCGATAAAGCTAAACTAAAAAACTCATCATCTTTAGGCTCTCTTCTTATAGATACTTTATTACAACAGCTTGAGGCAGATTATATGATTAAAACAGCATCAGGATTTCAAATCGAGTTTTCGTTTAAAGAGATACTTTCAGGGGCACACAGCAACTTTTAATGAATACCTAGTTTAGGTTAATTATTTGGAAAATCTTCTTTACCTTACTTAGATACAATAAATAGATTTATGATCCAGAATAACAAATTTGAAGTAGTTCCAATAGATCGTGTAGCGGTTGAAGAACGTGTTGGAAGACTTAATAAACGAAGTATTAAAAAGGAATCGAAAGTACAGGCTTTGAAGCTCGCACTTAGTATGGTTGACTTAACAACTCTTGAGGGAAAAGATTCTGAAGGCAAAGTCCGCCAAATGTGTCAAAAGGCTAAAAGCCCACACCCAAGTTTACCTGATATCCCAAGTGTTGCTGCAGTTTGTGTATATCCGAATATGGTTCGAATCGCTAAAGAAAGCTTGCGTGGTACTAAAATCAATGTAGCTAGTGTTGCAAGTGCATTCCCAAGTGGAATGGCTCCTCTTCCCATTCGAATCGAAGACACAAAGTATGCCGTTGAAGAAGGTGCTGATGAAGTAGATATGGTTATAACACGTGGAGCTTTTCTGGAGGGTGAGTATAATTTTGTGTTTGATGAAATTGCAGCTATTAAAGAAGCTTGCGGTGATGCTCATTTAAAAGTAATTCTGGAAACCGGGGAACTTCATACGTATGAAAATGTAAGACTAGCTAGTGATATTGCTATGGAGGCCGGTGCTGATTTTATTAAAACATCGACCGGTAAAATATCTCCGGCTGCAACTCAACCTGTTACATTGGTTATGCTAGAAGCCATCAGAGATTTTTATTACAAGACCGATAAAATGGTAGGAATGAAACCTGCCGGTGGAATCAGAACGGCTAAACAAGCTATTCAATATTTAGTGCTTGTAAAAGAAACTCTGGGAGCTGCCTGGCTTAACAACGAATATTTCAGATTTGGAGCAAGTTCTCTTGCAAATGATCTGCTGATGCAAATTGTAAAACAACAAACGGGTCACTATCAGGGTCCTGATTATTTTTCCATTGATTAACTTTGAAGTCTATTATGTCTGAAACAAAAACAAAAGAGACCACTTACAAACCAACTTCTCCTAATTCAAAGTTAGACTTTGCTTCATTGTGGGAGTATTCTGCTGCCCCTGAAAGTTCTGCTAATCTGGAGATCAAAGAAAAATATGATCTTTTCATTGGAGGAAAGTTTGTAAAACCATCTAAGGATCGATATTTCAAAAGTGTTAATCCATCCAGTAACGAAGAAGTAACTCAGTTCGCGGAAGCAACTCAAAAAGATGTAGACAAAGCTGTTAAAGCTGCCCGAAAGGCTTTCAAAGGCGAATGGTCAGACTTGAACCCAAGTTCTCGTGGAAAATACATCTACAGAATCGCCCGAATGCTACAGGAAAGAGCCAGGGAATTTGCGATAGCTGAATCTATTGATGGCGGGAAACCAATTCGTGAATCCAGAGATGTGGATATTCCATTAGCCGCTGCTTATTTCTTCTATTATGCAGGTTGGGCTGATAAACTTGAATATGCTTTCCCCGGAAAAAAACCTGAGGCACTTGGAGTTTGCGGACAGATCATTCCATGGAATTTCCCTTTGTTGATGTTAGCATGGAAAATAGCCCCTGCCCTTGCTTGCGGAAATACAGTGGTTCTTAAACCTGCTGAAACCACATCACTAACTGCCATGATGTTTGCCGAGCTTGTTAAAGATGCGGGCTTACCTGACGGAGTTGTAAATATCGTAACCGGAGCAGGTCAAACCGGTGCTGAGATCGTAAACCACAAAGATATTGATAAAATAGCGTTTACAGGATCAACTAATGTTGGAAAGATCATTCAAAAATCACTTGCAGGAACCGACAAGAAATACACGTTGGAACTTGGTGGTAAAGGTGCTTTAATTTTATTTGAAGATGCTCCGATAGACCAGGCTGTGGAAGGAATTATTAATGCCATCTATTTCAATCAGGGACACGTTTGTTGTGCCGGATCACGATTATTAGTTCAGGAAAACATAGCTGATAAAGTGATCATGAAGTTGAAAGACAGATTGGAAACTTTAATAGTTGGTGATCCTCTGGATAAAAACACAGATATTGGTGCTATCAATTCCAAAGAACAATTTGACCGCGTAAACAGTTATCTGGAATTAGGCGTGGAAGAAGGTGCTGAAGTTTATCAAAGTAAATGTTCTGTTCCTGAAAACGGTTATTTTATCCGTCCTACTCTATTTACCAATGTGTCTCAATCAAACCGAGTGGTTCAGGAAGAGATATTTGGTCCTGTTCTTACCGTTCAATCGTTCCGTACTGCTGATGAAGCCATTGAAAAAGCTAATAACACTCCATTTGGTTTAGCCGGTGGAGTATGGACTGACAAAGGTTCAAAAATCTTTAAAGTGGGTAGTGCATTAAGATCCGGAGTTGTATGGGCAAATACATACAACAAATTTGATCCTACCTCTCCTTTTGGCGGTTATAAAGAAAGTGGTGTTGGTCGCGAAGGTGGATTACATGGTTTATCTGCTTACCTGAATTTGAAATAAGGAATTATTATGAGTGATAGAATAGAAGTTCAAAAAACATACAAAACCTATGTGGGTGGATCTTTTCCCCGTAGCGAATCAGGGCATTATTATAAAGTATTTGACAGCGAAGGTGATTTTTTAGCTAATGCATGCCGTTGTACCCGAAAGGATTTCAGAGATGCCGTTTTAGCTGCTCGTGCTGCTTTTAAGGGATGGAGTTCAAGAACATCATACAACAAAGGACAAATTCTCTACAGAATTGGTGAAATGATGGAGAACCGGAGAGATCAGTTTGTTAAGGAATTGGGACAAATAGGTTTTACTAAGGAAGAAGCTAATGCTGATATTAACGCATCGATCGATAGACTGATCTATTATGCCGGCTGGACTGATAAATACCAACAGGTTTTCGGTTCTGTAAACCCGGTAGCAAGTGCTCATTTCAATTTTAGCATTCTGGAACCAACAGGAGTTGTCTCTGTATTAGCTCCGGAAAACAGTCCTTTGTTAGGCTTGGTATCAGTTATTGCTCCAATTATAGCCGGAGGGAATACCTGTATAGTTCACGCTTCTGAACAATACCCTCTTCCTTCCATAAGTTTTGCTGAAGTTTTAAATTCTTCTGATGTTCCGGGCGGTGTTGTAAATATTCTTACCGGAGTACGATCTGAGCTGGTTGAGCATTTCAGTTCGCACATGGATGTAAACTCCATTCTTTATACCGATAAAATGGATAAAGAAACCAAAGTGAAAATTGATGAATTAGCTTCTAATAATATCAAAAGAGTGGTAAAGAAGAATATCACTGACTGGTACGAAGAAGATTCTGCAAGTCCGTATTTCGTGGTTGATTTTCAGGAGACCAAAACAACCTGGCATCCCGTTGGATTTTGATGAAGTCAATTTCAAAAATATTATTAAATCTTCTGTTTATCGGAACGCTGTTGGTTTCATGTACATCATCACATACAACAACTTCTGATGCAGATTATGGTGAGTCAGAAAATAGTGAATCTGCTTCCGAAGACTCTGAGACATCAGATAGTGAATCTGTTTTAATAAGCAGTTTATCTGATACTTATTCTTCAAATAATAATGAAATACCTGATATCTATTCTCGGATTAAAAAAGAAAGAGAAGTAGAAGTAGATTTAACTAAGGGATACCGTATTCAGGTTTATTCAGGTCAGGATGTATTTGAAGCTGACACTATAGCTTCTCGATTCAGAGCCTGGTCAGACACTACCATAACTGGCTATCAAGCCGAAACGTATACTTTTTTTAAAACGCCATATTACAGGGTTCATGTTGGGGATTTCCATTCAAGAGACCGAGCATTATCATTTTCAAAGCTTGTAAAACGTTTTTTCAGAGATGCCTGGGTAGTTTATGATACTGTCAATCCTTACCTAGTCCCTGATGATACTACCAAAATCAGCTTACAAGAACTTTAGAAAAGCTGTCCTGTTTTACTATATTCCTACCAATCCTGTACTCAATAGTTTACGTATTCAGATATAAAAAATGGGAAAATATATTCTAGCTTTTTCGGTGGTTTTGTGTGTAGCGGCTTTTTCGTCAATAAATACTAATGAGATTCCACCAAGTCTTTCTTTAAAGTATTCCATTGATAATATTGACGGGAGTATTAGTGGAACAGTAACCGTTCCTGATCAATCTACAGCAAGAAGACAATTCCGCGGTTCCAGTTACAGAAGCAGAGGAACTTCAAATTCAGGTTCGGCATCGTCTTCTGATTCAACTCCTGAAGAAGGTTCTAAGTTTATGAACACCATAGTAAGTGCCCACCCACTTTCATACACAATTTCAGATGATATAAGTGGTGAACCGGTCATAATAGGACAAAAAGATGCTACATTTCTTCCTAATGTTACACCTGTAACAGTGGGAACCGTTGTTCAATTTATTAATGATGATCCCTTTTTCCATAATGTATTCTCACTTACACCCGGATCTAAATTTAATATCGGAAGACGTCAACCGGGCGACGTTTTTTCAAAACAAATTGAAGCTCCGAAATGGAAAGTTACCGGAATAGGACCCATCACTTTATTTTGTGATGTTCATTCCCAAATGAAAGCAACTATACTGAGTTTAGATACTCCTTACTTCACAAGATTAAATGAAGATGGAACTTATCGGCTTTCTAATTTACCTGATGGTGATTATGAAATCAGAGTCTATAATCCTTCTTTTGACATTATTTCTAAAACAATCTCAATACAGTCTGATAATATCACAGAAACAAATTTTAATTTAGCAAACTGATTTTGAGTTTAAGAATAAGCACCAAATTAATCATCCTTCTGATTGGATTAACACTGATTGTACTTGTGACAGTCTTAACTGCTGTAAACAATACTTTTTCCAAGACTTTAAATGAAGATATAGTACTCGATTTCAGTCAATTACAAGGATTCTTTAAACAACAGCAAACCCTTCAATACGATAGATTAGTTGAATCTTCCTACCTGATCAGTGAAAACTCTACATATAAAGCTAATGTAGAATTAAATGATCCTGCTTCTGTTAATTTTACCGTTAATGAGTTTGCCCTTTTCATTAAAACGGATCTTTTTGTAGTTACAAATAATGACGGCAAAGTTCTTGCATGGCTGAATCATCAAGAGCGGGCTGGGTTGGATATTTCATCCAGAAAAAGTATTCAGAATGCCTTAAACGGAATTGAACCCCCGATTAATATAAAATGGCCCCGGTTATGGGCCGTTGAAGGCGAACTTTTTCAGATCGTAACTATTCCGATCTATGCAGGAAATACTATAATTGGTACTACTACTTTAGGGACTAAATTTCAGGATTCCGAAGCACGCTTACTTAAGCAAAATACTCCTCTTGATGTGACCATGTTTTTAGAAGAAACTCCGATCGCATATTCCAATATTGATGAGAACATGTCTGTTTACAGCAACTTTGTGAAATCAAAGGTGGGATTAATTGACTCACTTACTTCAAATTTAGAAATAAGCACCCCGTTTAGAGCCAATTTAAATGATAAGGAAGTACTTGCATTTATAAGTCCCCTGGGGACTGAAGAAAGAGCATACTATATCGCTTATGTGCCTGTAGATGTACAATTTGAGATTCTGGGTACAATTCAAAAAAATATTTTATTAATAGCTGCTTCCAGTTTTCTGGTCATTGTCCCTATAGCCTTTATCATTGCAGGAGCTTTTTCCGGGCCACTACAAAGACTTACAAAGGCAATGCTTAGGGTAAGAGAAGGTGACTTGAATGTTGAAGTACAATCTAATTCTCAGGATGAAGTTGGTATTCTTACAAAGACGTTTAATGAGATGATTCAAGGTTTGCGGGAGCGTTTCGCTCTTACCAAATATGTTGGCGATCATACTTTAAAAATGATACAGGAAAAACAAACTGTTGATTTGGATGAAAAGGCCTCCTTTCAGGAACTTGCAATATTGTTCACAGATATCAGAGGCTCTACTTCTAAAATTTCAACTTCGACTCCGGAAGAATTCCTTGAAAAGCTTAATAAAACCTTAGGAAAACAAGCAGATACAGTACTTTTACATAACGGATCCATTGATAAATATGTTGGAGATTCTCTAATCGCATTGTTTGCAGGATCTGATTCTCTTAAAGAAGCCATTAATGCAGCCATTGAAATCCAAAAAGACTTTAAAAAAGATAAAGAGTTAAATGAATTCTTTGATGGAATTGGTATTGGAATCAATTTTGGGAAAGTAATTCTTGGAAATATGGGCGCTAAAGAACGTATGGATTATACTGTAATTGGTTCTGAAGTTAATCTTTGTGCACGATTATGCTCTTCGGCAAAAGACGCTCAAATATTAATACCCAAAGACTTAATAAGTCAATACAGCCATGAGGTTGAAGACCTAAGTTTCAGAGAGGTTGGAGCCCAGGAGTTAAAAGGTTTTAAAGGAAGCGTTATTGTTTCTGAAGTACTTTATGATATAGAACACAACCATTCATAATTTATCAAATTTTCCCGACATGATCTCAATAAAAAATTTTATTGGCACATTTATTTTAGTTTTTGCTTTATCGGTTCAAAACCATGCACAAGTTCAACTAAATGGTTCTTTGGATCTGGAGTTATCGTCTGGCGGTGAAGAATCAAGATTTATTACAAACGGTATTTCCCGGGAATTTGAAGCCCCTAACCTTGCAGTAACTCAGCTGAATGCATTTCTTTTTGCACCCATTAGTAATGAAATTTTCTTTGAAAGCAGAATTCAGTTAGACACATGGGGAAGCGGGAAGCTTAATCCCCCAAGAATTTCACTTGCAAGTATAACATGGGACAACCCCGATAATGCTTATATCATTAAAGTAGGAAGGTTTATCTCCCCTTTTGGTTTTTACACAAAACGTCAGTTATCTACTGACCGGGTTTTTGTTCAACATCCTTTAGGATACAGCTACTTCACAAACATTTCTGATATAAGAGGATATTGGCCTGAAGCAGGAAATAATACGAATGCTGAATATGAAGAAGGTGACGTTGGGCTACCTACGATCTATTTTGCAGGTTATGTAACAGGTGTCGGCACCCAAATTGAACTCAGGAAAGATAAATTATTTCTTGATGCAGCACTAACTAATGGTACACCGATCACAATAAGAGACCGCTCTACCCTTCCAAATTTAGCGCTGACATCCAGGCTATTCTACAGACCTTACGTTTTCTGGGAGCAAGGACTTTCACTTAGTTTTGGAAATTTTATGCATGGGGATCCTCTGAATAATTCTGTCCGAGAAGAAGAAAGTTTTCAAAAATACTATCAACTACTACTTGGAACAGATGCAAAAATAGCTTTTACCTATTTCGAAATAATTGGGGAAGTCATTTATTCAAAATGGAAAACAACCGGTTTTATCTCCAATCAATTTGATGAAAGTTGTGGCGGTAATTTATGTGATTACAACCTTAGCAATATTTCAGGAAATATAGATTTCAAATATGAACCTCCATCGTTAACCGGAAGCTACATTGCCTTAAGAGCTGAGCATCTTTTATTCTTCGATGCTGATGATCCCGATCCTGCAACTAACAATTCTTTTAACTGGGATGAAGACGTCTCCAGATTGACAGCTGTATTTGGCTATAAGTTGGCTCCAAGTATATTACTGAAAGCTTCTTTTTCGGATCAGGGGGATTTTGACCTTTCGGAATATGCTTTCAGAATTCAGCTTTCCTCTTTCTTTTAGATACAAAAAGGGACGCTTTTCAGCATCCCTGTTACTTCAATTATATTTGTCTGCTCTTTATCTTTTAGTTAGAGAAATATACAGCTGCAGCTCCTGCAAAGTTTTGTGAATAAGTGGGTGAAGCATTGCCGTTTGAAGATGGTAAATCAAATTCAAGAAGTTTACCTCCTGCCACCGCTCTTTCGGCTACATAGATCTTCTGAGATTCAGCATTGTAAGCTAGTCCAACAGGATTCCCTAATTCAGTATTACTACCTTCGATAACAATCTGATCAGCGGATGAAATTGTTCCGTTATTTCCGGCAGCAGCTATTTTACTACTGAAATTAGTAATAACATGAATCGCTCCGTCACTATCACTGCCTGCATCGCCTATATCGCTAAGGAACATAATATCTTCTGAAGCTGAATAATGAAGAGCATGAGTACGAACAATGCCTTCAATTTGAACCTTCACATTCGGTGATACTAACCCATCCGAGTTACTGAGAAAATTATTATACACAGCTAAAGTATCTGAGTTATCCTGAATGGCATATAATGTACTACCTGAAAATTGAATGTCCCACAGATGTATATCTGCTGTATACGTATTTGCAAGAGTTGCCGAGTTATCTCCAATTTCATAAACGTAAAAAGCATTCGTTTGATTATTGTCACCAGATGCATCCTGAGAAACCACTATTTTACTTCCTGAAGCTGCTAATTTCCGTGCATTTGCAAAATCAGTACTACTGCTAAAAGCCAGCTCTATATTAAGCGACGCTTCTGTTTGCTTAAGATCAGTATAAACTTCTACTCTGTTATTGGTTCTGGAAGCAATGTATAATTCATCGGACTCTGATTTGTAAATGATCCCGTCAGAATCTGTAGAACTCAATCCAAACTGAATTGAACTTACCGTTGAAGATGAGAAATCATAGATACCAACTACCGGAGTTGTATTACTTGAAACAAAAACTGCTCCGAATTCTGTGGTAATATCGTCGTCGTCATTACTGCTCCCACATGAGATAAATACTATCCCAAATAAAAGAATCAAAAAAGATGAGATTTTTGTTTTTTTCATAACTGCCATGTCTGTTTGCTTTATTATTAGTTTTTCTTAATCATAATTTAGTACGAAAAACTGATAAAAACGGATTTAATTCTCAATTTTATTGATCTATATACAGGTTTGAAATTCCATTATAATTAATGGAAAATAAAGGAGATGAATTAAATTCATTAGTATCATCCGTTTGAACCGGATACTCAAATGAAAGAAACATACCGTTATTAGTTGAACGCTCGGCAACAATTATACGATTTGCTGCATTATGGTATATAACATCAACAGGGTTTTGTAGTAGTGTATTTGTTCCCTTGATGAAAATCATTTCTCCATTTGGAATAGCTTTTTCGACTTGTTGAAGTGCTACAGAAGTTTTTAAATTAAAATCTTCAATTACGATTAACTGTCCATCTTCAATACCTGATGCAACATCACCAACATCAGTAATGATCATTAAATCATTTTCAAGGTTATAGAATAAACCATGAGCCCTTACAACACCATCCAATTTAATTTTAAAATCAGGGGTAATTGCGCCTTCAGTATTCCCGAAAAAATTATTAAAAATAGCTAAACTGTCAGACTCATCTTCCACCGCATATAAAGTATTTCCAACCAGTTGAATATCCCATAATGGAAAATTTACAGTAAATTGATTTCTCAGAGTAATCTCAGCAGCGCTGATATCATACATAAACAAACCATTTTGTTGGCCGTTCTCCTCTGATGCATCCTGAGCAACGATAGCAATGTTATTGTCCGAAGTTAAACCTCTGGGATTACTGAAATCTGATGTACTTATGGCACTGGGTAAGATCCCGGAACCTGCTTCATTTGTAGATAATCTGGAATATGCGTTTATCCTGTTGTGCTCCCGATCTGCTTGATAAACAATATCCCTGTTCTTGTCGTAATAGATTCCTTCAGCAGCATCACTGGTTGTTACATACTCTACAATAGTTTTATTGCTTAAGTCAGAAAAGTTAAAAATACCGATCTTTGACTGTGTATCACTGGATACAAATACCCGTCCAAAGTCAGTTATTGTTGTATCATCTTTCGTTGTTTCACAATTTGTGAATAACACTAAAATGAATAAGTAATAAACCCTTTTTTTCATCGAATCAATATCTGTTTAAAAATGAAAATAAAGCTATTTACCGTTTTTAAACATTAAATCTAAATAACATTACATCACCGTCACTTACTATATATTCTTTTCCTTCCTGCCTCATTCTTCCTGCTTCTTTAGCTGCTTTCTCAGTTTCATACTTTTCATAATCGTTATATGAGATGGTCTCTGCCCTGATAAAACCTCTTTCAAAATCTGTATGAATAACACCGGCAGCCTGAGGAGCTTTTGTGCCTTTTTTAATAGTCCAGGCTCTGGCTTCTTTTGGCCCTACAGTGAAATAAGTAATTAATCCCAGTTCTTTATAAGCTGAGTTTATTAATCGATCCAGTCCTGCGCTCTGTAACCCAAGTTCCTCAAGAAACATTTCTTTTTCTTCAGGATCTAGTTCTGCGATCTCTGCTTCAATTTTAGCACAGAACATTACGATCTCGTCGTCATGCTTTGCTGCAATAGATTTTACAGTTTCTACATATTCGTTTCCACTATCCAGATCAGTTTCTGAAACATTGCAAGCATATAACACTTGTTTACTGGAAAGAAGCATTAGATCATTATAAGCTACTTTTTCTTCAGGAGTTACTTCAAACAGACGTGCTGATTTACCATTTTCCAAGTGTTCCCTGAGACGTTCTGCAACTTCAAGCTGAGCTTTCATTGCTTTGTCCCCACTTTTGGATTGCTTCTTTAAATTCTCTACTCTTTTTTCAATGCTTTCAAGATCTTTAAGAATTAATTCCTCTTCAATAATAGTAATATCTCTATCCGGATCAATTCCACCTTCAACATGAATGATATCATCGTCATCAAAGCAGCGTACTACATGAATTATCAGATCTACTTCCCGAATATGAGATAAAAAGGCATTTCCTTTTCCTTTTCCTTCGGAAGCTCCTTTTACCAAACCGGCAATATCCACGAACTCAATAGTTGTAGGAATTACATTTGCAGAACTTGCAAGATTAGCTAATTTAGTTAACCTTTCATCCGGCACAGGTACTAGACCCACATTTGGATCGATTGTACAAAAAGGAAAATTAGCCGACTCTGCTCCTGCATTACTTAGTGCATTAAAAAGCGTTGATTTTCCAACATTTGGCAAACCAACTATGCCACATTTTAAACTCATATTATTTACTTGTGTAAGTTAGATCTTGATCGAAGTGTTATTTGACTGTATGATCGATTAAGCCCCTGCCCTTCTTATTAATTCTGTCAGTTTTTGACAGATCTTCTAATGAAGCATCCAGAATTCCATTTACAAAACGTCCGGACTTTCCTGTTGAGAATTTTTTAGCGATCTCAATTGCTTCATTAATAGTTACCTTAGTAGGAATTTCCTCGAAATAAAGAAATTCACATAAGGCCATTTTAAGGATCAGGCGATCTATTAAAGCCAATCGTTGAATTTCCCAGTTTTTGATATGCTTAATGATCACCTCATCTAGTTCGGGTTCGTTTTCTAAAGTTCTGAAAAATAACTTTTCTGCGAAACGTCTAGCTTCTTTTTCGGTTCCAAGTGCATCTTTTATAACAGAATCAGTTATATATTGAACTGAATCGCCACTCTGCTTGAGTGCGTAAAGTGCTTGAAGTACAGTTTCCCGAACGTGTCTGCGGTTGATCATGCCAAATAACAATTTTAATGAGCTGTAAAGATACGAAAACTAACTTTTACCTAAAGCATAAATCTCATTATATTTGTTGGCTTTCAAAAGCGTCCTTAGCTCAGTTGGTTAGAGCGTTGCATTGACATTGCAGAGGTCGATGGTTCGAATCCGTCAGGACGCACACTTTTCACTTTTCACTTTTCACTTTTCACTTAAAGAAACCTACATCACATACTCATAAGCAGCTTGTACGCCTAACGGGATCTTCAGATACCAGTAAATAAGCAAGAAGATCGTCCATGAGATCAGAAATACAATTGAATAAGGCAGCATTACCGAGACCAATGTCCCTATTCCAGTTTTCTTTACATAGCGCTGACAAAACACCACAACCAATGGGAAGTAAGGCATTAAAGGTGTAATGATGTTTGAAACGGAATCACCCACTCTGTAAGCTGCTTGAGTCAGATCGGGAGAAATACCAAGCCCCATCAACATTGGAACAAAGATCGGACTTATCAACGCCCATTTCGCAGAAGCAGAACCTACCATTAGATTTACAAACGCCGTCAGAAATATGATTCCAACAATAGTAACCTGTCCGGGAAGATCTAAAGCCTGTAGATAGTTAGCACCTTTCAAAGCAATAAGAATTCCGATATTTGATTTTGCAAACGCATCGATAAACAATGCACAAAAGAATGCCATCACAATATAATAAGCCATATCCCCCATCGACTTACTCATTCCGTCAATTATATCTTTTGTCTTAGTATACCCACCTGAAAGATAGCCGTATAAAATTCCCGGAACCCAAAAAAGAAGGAAGATCAACGGTACAATAGATTGCATTAGGGGAGCTTGAAAATCTGTTATTTCTCCATCAGGAGCTCTCATAGATGAGTTCTCAGGATATACCCAGAAAAACAATCCTATTAAGCCAATTATCATTACACTTGTAGCAATCCAAAATGATTTTTTTTCGTTATCTGAAATATTGCCCAGATCATCCGCTCCTTCCAAATCAATATCGTCATCTAGTTCTACATTTTTCAGTCTGGGTTCCACTATTTTATCAGTGATGTACCACCCAATTAGAACAATAAGTACACTGGACGCACTGGTAAAAAACCAATTGTTTAATGGGTTCACCAGCATATCCGGATCAATAATTTTAGCAGCAGACTGGGTAAAACTTTGCAGCAGAGGATCTATAGCTGATGGAATAAAATTGGCACTAAATCCTCCGGAAACTCCGGCAAAAGCGGCTGCAATTCCGGCCACAGGATGCCTGCCTGCGGCATAAAAAATAACTCCTCCAAGTGGGATAACAAGTACATATCCTGCATCTGTGGCTGTATGACTTACAATAGCAACTAAGATCAAAACAGGAGTTAACAGCATTTTTGGTGTAAAACTAAGTACATACTTAATAGCTGTATTTATATATCCTGAATGTTCGGCAACTCCAACTCCTAACATTGCAACCAGTACAATCCCCAATGGAGCAAATGTAACAAAGGTGTTAACCATACTTGCCAGAAAAGCAGCGAGCTGAGAACCCGTTAATAGATTAATTACCTCTATATTTTGCCCTGTTCTTGGGTCAATTTCAGCAAAATCGAATGGTGATAGAATCAGAGAAAGAAGCCAAACAATACAAAGTAGCAATAGAAACAATATTGCAGGATCGGGAAGTTTGTTACCTGCGTATTCTATGCCGTCCAAAAAGCGATTAAAAATGGACTTTTTTTGTTTTGCTGTCTCTGTATTCACTTTGCGATAATTAGGTTAATTTTACCACCGAAAGAAAACTAAAACCGGAATAAAGTAAAAACAGTTTTATTGCACTTATTTCTTACTGAATCTGAACTCGAAATTGGCCCCGTTATCAGAATAGATCTTTGTTCTGGCATTCAATTGTCTTCCCAAAGTTTTAACTAGAGTCATACCCAGTGATTGTTTGTCTTCCTCATTTTCTTCCGGTAAACCAACCCCATTATCTCTGACCATATAAACTATTTCATCGTCACTATTCTTAAATGAAATAAATATTTTACCTTCATCTCTTTCTGCAAAAGCGTGTTTATAGCTATTAGTTAGTATTTCATTTAAAATTAACCCACATGGAATAGCTTGTGTAATTTCTAGCTGAATCTGATCCAGATCAAATTCGATATAAACCGGGATCGCTCTTCTTTCCAATGAATTTGAAATCACTCTGGTAAGGTCTTTCAGATAATTAGGAATATCTACTTGGGAAAAATCGTCACTTTGATAAAGTAGTTCATGCACCAAAGCAATAGAATTAACCCTCATTTGACTATCTTTGAGTACTTTATGAGCGTCTTCGTTTTCTGAATTCAAAGCCTGTAACTCCAGTAATCCGGTAATTACAGCAAGATTATTCTTAACCCTATGGTGTATCTCAGCGAGTAGTACTTCTTTTTCTCTTAAATTAGACTTCAGCTTTTCTTCCGCCCTTTTCCTGTCCGTGATGTCAACATATATTCCATACATTGAAATTATTTTTCCATCTACAATTACGGGAACAGCGCAAACAATTACATCGATGATATTGCCTGATTTTGTTCTTCTTTTCCCGCTATACACTTTGGCTATTTCACTTGTGGAAAGTTCAAGAGCATCTTGATATTCATCATCAGGAACAATCAGTTTATCGAGCTCCAAACCTTTTACTTCCTTTTGAGTGTACCCAAATATCTCTTCAAAGCTTTTGTTCACATTTTCAATTTCCTGATGGTGATCCAGTTGGGCAATACCAATTGGGCTGGAATGAAATAAATTACTGAACATGCTTTCCCGATGTTTTAACTCCTGATGAGAAAGCAATCTTTCTGATACATCTCTTTCCACTACAATTATAACATCCTCATCTAAATATGAACCGGAATTCATCAATACTTCTGTAGGAAAAACTTCGCCATTCTTCTTTTCCCCCCATCCTTCATAGCTTATTGATTCCCCTTCTCTGGCTCTTTTTAAATAATCGTTTATTAATTCTTCATCGTATTTACCTGATGCAGATAGAAATTTAATTTGTTGACCGATGACCTCCTCTTTTTCATATCCAAAGGTTTTTGTTAACCCGGCATTAACATCTATTATCAAACCCAATGGATTTAATAAATAGATCGCATCTGTAATTGAATTATACAGATCCATAAAACTGGTCATCAGTTGCCTTGACTTTTCTCTGGCAAGTTTTTCTTCTGTAATATCTTTGATCACAGAATAGATAGAAGTTATATTTCCTTTGCTATCAAATAAGTAGGAATTATACCATTCGCACTCTATGTATTCACCACTTTTAGTTTCGGATTTAAGAGTAACTATTTTTGTAGGACTCAGATCCTGAAGTGCATCTTTATTGGCTTCGGTGATCTTACTGAAATCAGACTCTTGAATCAGATCTTCGAGTAAAAAAGGATTTTTGTTTACATCGGAATGGGAATACCCGAAAAGTAACTCCGCTCTTTTTGACCACCTCAATATTTTGTGATTAAGATCCCATTCAACTTCTGCCAATGGAAAATCCTGAAAACCAATAGGCAAAGAAACTGCTTTTTTGGAGGATGCATTCTTCTTAAATACATCTGTTACATCATGAGCAACTACAATTTTGGATGGAACACCCTTATAGTTTATAAGATGTGATGAAAACTGTACGAAAAATTCATCTTTCGCTTTCGAAAAGATCTTCCAGGTTTCGATGAAGGGTAATCCCAGATTTACAAATTCTTCCTGACTGAGATCTATATTTTTCCCTAAAGTAGACAGAGATTTGCCTATTAGTTCCTTTTTAGAGTATTGAAGTTTGGATATAACAGCCTCATTAGCATCCAATATCTTCAAATTAAGTTGATCGCACACAAACATTAGTTGCGAATCGAAAAATGTCATACTTATCCCAGAATGTCCTTCTATTTTGCAGCGAGAATATGCAGTTTAAACTTTAATTTATCCAACAAAACTTTAATAATCTTAAATTAAGTATGTACCAAAAATTATTATTCCTATCTTTGGGCATCATAAAAAAGCTTTTTTCAATTAACTAATTAATGTCAGAACAAAATATTACTATCACCTTACCCGATGGTTCCAAACGAGAATATAAAAAGGGAACTACTGGGCTTGAGGTTGCGGAATCAATTTCATCAGGATTAGCAAGAGTTGCACTAAGTATCACTGTTAACGGGGACATCATTGATCTGGATCGGCCAATAAATGAAGACGCCACAATAGCGATCAATACCTGGGATAGTGAAGATGGCAAATATACATTCTGGCACTCATCTGCACATATTTTAGCAGAAGCTGTTCAGGAACTTTATCCGGAAGCAAAATTTGGTATTGGGCCCCCAATCGAAAATGGTTTTTACTATGATATCGATTTCGGTGAGAAAAATATTTCTCAGGAAGATCTCGGAAAAATCGAACAGAAATTTCTTGAAGTAGCCCGAAATAAAAACAGCTTTGAGCGAAAAGATATTTCCAAAGCAGATGCTCTTTCTTTTTACAAAGAGAATGGAAATGAATACAAAGTTGATCTGATCGAAGGTTTAGAAGACGGGTCGATCACGCTCTATACTCAAGGCAATTTTACGGATCTTTGCCGCGGACCTCATGTTCCAAACACAGGAATTGTTAAGGCGATCAAGCTTACAAGTTTAGCAGGTGCTTACTGGCGTGGTGATAATAACAGCAAACAGCTTACACGTATTTACGGCATCTCTTTTCCTAAGCAGAAAATGCTTACAGAACACCTTGATATGGTGGAAGAAGCCAAAAAAAGAGATCACAGAAAGCTTGGTAAAGAGTTAGGTATCTATATGATCGACAAAATGGTGGGCAGTGGCCTTCCCATTTGGTTACCTAAAGGAACAAGACTAAGAAGAACTTTAGAGTCTTTCCTGAGAGACGAACAATTCGAACGCGGCTATCAAGAAGTGATCACTCCTCATATTGGAAATATTGAGTTGTACAAGACTTCGGGACATTATCCCTACTATTCTGACTCTCAATACGATCCAATTCAGGTTGATGATGAAGAATATATGTTGAAGCCAATGAATTGCCCTCATCATCACAGGATCTATTCTAATGAGATGAGAAGTTATCGTGATCTTCCTTTGCGTTTGGCTGAATTCGGAACCGTATATCGTTATGAACAATCCGGTGAATTAAGTGGACTTTCAAGAGTTCGTGGTTTTACACAGGATGATGCTCATATTTATTGCATGCAGGAACAGTTGAAACAGGAGATCAAGCACACAATTGACCTGACGAACTTTGTATTTGATACATTTGGTATGCCTGTTGATATTCGTCTCTCCTTCCGTGATGATAATGAGGAAAAATACGGTGGAGACATTGAATTATGGGAACGCGCTCAAAAAGAGATCAAAGAAGTAGCTGACGAAATGAATCTGGACTATACCATTGCCCCGGGTGAAGCTAGTTTTTATGGTCCTAAGATAGATTTTATAATTCGTGATGCCATTGGTAGAAAATGGCAGTTGGGAACTGTTCAGGTCGATTATGTAATGCCGGAACGTTTTGATCTTACTTATGTAGGATCAGATAATGAAAAACACCGTCCGGTAATTATTCACAGAGCACCTTTCGGCTCCATGGAAAGATTTACAAGTATTTTGATCGAACATTTTGCCGGAAACTTCCCACTTTGGCTTTCTCCGGAACAAGTTCGTGTACTTCCGATATCAGATGATCAGAATGATTATGCAAAAAAATGCGTTGATGCATTTAAGAAGATTGGAGTTCGGGTAACTCTTGACGAGCGAAGCGAACAAATTGGTGGCAAGATCAGAGACGCGGAAACTGACAAAGTGCCGTATATGCTGATCGTTGGAGCCAAAGAACAAGAAGCTGGCACGGTTTCTGTTCGTAGACATCGCAAAGGAGATATTGGAACTTTCAAATTTTCTGATTTTCTTTCAACTGTTGAAAATGAGATTGAAAAAAAATCATTACCTGAAGATTAACAAAACATAAGAGGATAAATATCGCAAGAAGATCATTTGGCAGACCAGAACCTGCTGACAAAACCAGAATCAATGAAGACGTAAGAGCCGCACAAGTACGGGTAATTAAACCTGATGGCGGACATGAAATTACTACATCTGAACGAGCGTTACAGATTGCCGAACAATACAACCTGGATTTGGTTGAGATTGCACCTGATGCAACCCCTCCGGTTTGTAAGATCATTGACTACGGCAAGTACATGTATGAGAAAAAGAAGAAAGAAAAAGAAGCTAAGAAAAAGCAGCATACTGTAAATGTTAAAGAGCTTCGTTTCCGCCCGAATACTGATGACCATGATCTTGAATTTAAAACTCGTCATGCCAGAGAATTTTTAGAAAGCGGCGACAAAGTAAAAGCTACCGTTCAGTTTCGTGGGCGTGATATGCTTTATACAGAAAAGGGTGAATTGCTTCTTTTACAGCTCGCAAAAAGCCTTGAAGACATAGCAAAGATTGAAACAAAACCGAATATGGAAGGTCGTCGAATGATCATGATGATCACTCCAAAATAAACTGTTATAATCGTTGATTACACGATGATTTCTACCTATCTTTGAAGTCTTTATAATTTTCACAAAGCAGGTATACACACAATGCCAAAAATGAAAAGTAATAGTGGAGCTAAAAAGCGATTTAAGGTTACCGGTTCCGGTAAAATTAAACGTAAGAAAGCTTTTAAGCGCCACATTCTTACTAAGAAAAGCAGTAAAACCAAGAGAAAGCTCGGCGAATCTACTATCGTTACAGATGCAGATGCTCCAAAAGTAAAAGAGCTTATCCCTTATAAATTTTAATCCTAAAATCTAGACAAAATGCCACGTTCATCAAACTTAGTGGCTTCCCGTCGCCGTCGCAGAAAGATTATATCTCAAGCGAAAGGTTACTGGGGCAAACGAAAGAATGTATATACGATTGCGAAAAATGCGGTTGAAAAAGGTCTTCAGTACCAATACCGTGATCGCAAAAACCGTAAACGTACATTCCGTAGATTATGGATCGTTCGAATCAATGCTGCTGCAAGAATCAACGGAATCTCTTATTCTAAACTCATCCACGCGATGAAAGAAAAGGATATGCAGATCAACCGTAAGGTACTTGCAGATTTAGCGGTTCACGACGCCGATACGTTTGCTGCCATTGTGAAGGAAGCTACAGCTTAATTGCTATCTTGCTATTTAAAGCCGGTAAATCTGTTCAATTAGGTTTACCGGTTTTTTTATTTTAACCACAGATTACTTAGTTAAATCAAAAAACATGCTCGATAAAGTAGAAGCATTAAAAAAAGAAATAGAATCTTTCCCGGTTTCAAACTCTGATGAGCTTGAAAAATTTCGCCTCGAGTTCCTTTCCAAGAATGGTAAGATACAATCTATGTTTAAAATGATTGGACAGGTTGCTAAAGAAGATAAAGCTGCCTTTGGAAAGTCCATGAATAATCTCAAGAATTTGGCTCAGGATCGTTTTGATGAGCTGCAATCTTCCTTTTCTTCTTCAGCAACTACTGAAAGATCAGCTACAGACGATATTACTTTAACAGCTCCTCTCTCTCCTGTTGGTTCTTTGCATCCTCTTACACAGACTTTAGAAGAGATGAAGAGTATCTTTTACCGATTAGGTTTTACGATCTCTCACGGACCTGAGATCGAAGATGATTTCCATAACTTCACCGCTCTTAACTTCCCTCCTAATCATCCCGCAAGAGATGAACAGGATACTTTTTTTGTAAGAAAGAACGATGATCCAAAAGTAGATGATCTTGTTTTGAGAACTCATACTTCTCCTGTTCAGATCAGATTGATGGAAAAACAAAAGCCACCTATTCGTGCTATTATGCCCGGAAGAGTGTACCGAAACGAAGCTGTAAGCCCTAAGTCTTATTTCTTGTTCCACCAGGTTGAAGCTCTTTATGTTGATGAGAATGTAAGCGTAGCAGATCTGAAGGATACACTGATCACTTTTGCTAAATTAATGTATGGGAATGATGTGAAGTACAGATTACGTCCGGGCTTCTTCCCTTTCACAGAACCAAGTTTAGAAATGGATATCTGGTGGGGATCAAAAGAAAAAGGAAAATGGCTGGAAATATTAGGTTCCGGAATGGTTGACCCCAATGTATTTAAAGCGGCAGGAGTCGATCCTGAAAAATATACCGGGTTTGCCTGGGGAATGGGTGTTGAACGAATTGCTATTTTAAAGCATGGAATTGACGACATTCGCTCATTCTACGAGAATGATATTCGCTTTTTAGAACAGTTTAATTAAAAGATCTCAATACGTTATAAATGAAAATTTCATATAACTGGCTACAAGAATTTATTGACCTGGATCTGAGTCCTGAAGAACTCGCTGATAAACTAACTTTGATCGGTTTAGAGGTCGAAGAAATTGAAGAATTTGGTAGTACACTGGAAGGAGTGATCGTTGGTGAAGTTCTTGAAACTAAACCTCATCCTAATGCTGACAGATTAAAGGTTTGTACCGTTGATCTCGGAGAAGAGAAAGTTCAGATCGTTTGCGGAGCAGATAATGTAGCTGAAGGACAAAAAGTACCCGTAGCAACTGTTGGCTCTACCCTGCCCATCAAACTGGATGATGGAAGTTATTTAACTCTTAGAAAAGCAAAACTCCGTGGCGAAGAATCTCACGGAATGATTTGCGCTGAAGACGAGCTTGGACTCGGTACGGATCACGATGGAATTATGGTTTTAGATCCATCACTGGAAACAGGAACTCCGGTAAGCGATATCTTCGATCTGTATCGGGATACGATCATTGAAATTGCCATTACTCCGAACAGACCGGATGCAACTTGTCATCTTGGAGTAGCCCGTGATATTGCTGCGGCTTTAGATCTTGAGTTGGTTAAACCTGCTGTTAAAGTACCTGAATCTTCAAATACTTCTGATTATTCCATTGAAGTTGAAAGTGATAAATGCCACAGATATGTCGGCAAGCTTGTCAAAAATGTAACGATTGAAGATTCACCAAAATGGTTGCAGGATAAATTAACAGCGATCGGACTTCGTCCTGTTAATAACGTAGTAGACATCACTAATTATGTGATGTACGAACTTGGACAACCTTTACACGCTTTTGATTTCGATAATCTGAATGACGGAAAGATCATCGTTAAAGAATTCGATAAAGAAATTGAGTTTGAAACTCTTGATCACATCAAAAGAAAGTGTGAGCCGGGAACATTGTTTATTTGTGATGGAAACGGTCCTGTTGCAATTGCCGGAGTTATGGGCGGGTTGCATTCCGAAGTAAGTGATTCTACCACAAACATTTTGATCGAAAGTGCTTATTTCGATCCGGGTAGTATCCGAAAGACATCTAAGCAACAAACTCTGCAAACCGATGCTTCTTATAGATTTGAGCGAGGTATTGATCCAAATTTACAAGCCATTGCTGCTCAAAGAACTGCAGATCTGATCATTGAAGTTTGTGGCGGTGAAGCAGAAGCTGGAATCACGGATATTCACCCTGTAAAAACGGAAACGCATCAACTTACTTTGAGAAAGAGTTATGTGAACAGATTGTTAGGTACTGATCTGTCTGTTGAAGAGATCATCCAAATCGTAAATGGCCTTGAACTTGATGTAGTTTCAAAAGATGAAGACACCATTACTTTTGATATCCCTACTTTCCGTCCAGACCTAGAACGAGAAGTTGACCTGATAGAAGAAGTTGGAAGATTATTTGATTACAATAAGATCGGGTCAAAGAATCAGGGGATCTTTGTATCAACTGAACCTTTAACTGATTGGGAGATTTTACTTTCCAAAACCAGAGATATTGCCGTTCAGTTAGGATTTAAAGAAATTTACAGTAACTCCCTCATCTCCCAAAAAGAAGCTCTCAATTTTGTTTCTGAAGAGCAAATGATCGAGACATTAAATCCATTGAATAAGGATATGAGTACGATGCGTCCTTCTTTAATGCATGGATTCCTGAAGTCTGCTTCATATAACTTTAACAGGAAAGCGGAAACTATTCGGTTCTTTGAAGTTGGAAATGTGTTTGTACAAAGCGAAGATGCTACATATCATGATGGCATCAATGAGCAAACCCATTTACTGTTTGGTCTTTCGGGATTGAAAAACTCAGAACACTGGACAGGAAAAGCTACGCCATTTTCTATATTTGATCTTAAGTCCGAAATAAATGCATTCTTCACCAAATTAGGTTTGGCAGGAAGTTTTAAGATCAAAGCAAACGATGAGAACTCGCTTACCTACAGCTTCAAAAAAATAGAACTGGGAAAGGTATCCACTGTTTCTGAGTCTATGTTGGATGTCTATGATATAGAGCACAAAACTTATATTGCTGAATTCAGTCTGGACAAAATTTCAGAAGCTCTTGCCAAGCACAAAGCTAAATCGTTCACACCAATTCCCAAATTCCCTGCCTTCGAATTCGACTTTGCAGTGATCGTGGAACAGGAAGTTTCTGCAGGAGATCTTATGAACTCCATAAAGTCTAATGCTGGTAACACATTAAAAAACATTGATATATTTGATGTATTCGAAGGCGAATCAATTGGAGAAGGAAATAAAAGTATTGCCTTCAGACTAAATTTCATTGATCCCAACAAAACCTTGAATATCAAAGAAGTAGAACCTATTATTCAGCGCGTGGTTAAATCACTGGAGAAGCAATTCTCTGCTAAACTTAGATCTTAGGTTATAAGCAATGAATAAGGTTGCAAAACAGACTGAACGATTTCGTGAACTTCTGGGTGAAATCAATGAAGAGATTTCAGAATTAAAGAATGAAATTAAAGAACTGAAGCGAGACAATTCCAAGCTTCAAACAAAATTGACTGAAGCAAGAGACAAACAAACAGATATTTTCTCTGCTATAAATGAGTCTGAAAGATTGGCAATGCGTCAGCATATTCAGGGACTTGTTCAAAAAATTGATAATCATTTGGGTTCTGAATCATGAAATCAATAAAAGTCACCATTCTCGGAAAGCAATATCCGCTGAAAGTTGAAGACAGCGAAGAAGAAAACATGATCCGCATCTGTAATTATGTAGATGAACGATTCAAAACCTATCGTGAACAGCTTGTAAAACAACCGGAATCTACGGTGATGTCGCTTGCAGCTCTTAGTATTGCTGAAGAACTTTTTGAAGCCAGAAACAACTCTTCCGAATTAGAAAAGAACGAACACCATACTATGGAGAGAGTTAACAAAAGCTTAGAAAAGCTTCTCCTTCAGATCAAAGAAGAATAAAAAAGGAAAAATACATTGGCTGAAACTGTCAGCATTTTGTTTGTCGGAGACATCGTTGGCTCTCCAGGATTACAATTAACAGAAGCGGTACTTCCAAGTCTTATAAAGAAATTTGAGGCTGACTTTGTGATCGCTAACGGCGAAAATTCACATGAAGGTCATGGAATCAACGAATCTATCATCAAGTCTCTCCATAATCTTGGAGTACATGTAATTACCGGTGGCGATCATTCTTTCGACAAATGGAAAGTGTTTCCGTACATGCGGGAAAACAACACCATCCTCCGCCCTCTTAACTATCCCAAAGGAAATGCCGGATACGGTTTTGGAGTGTATGAAATCCCGGGCACTGCTTTTAAGATCGGTGTATTGAATTTACAGGGACGTACGTTTATGAAAGCTATTGACGATCCTTTTTCTGCTGCTGATTGGGCTCTTTCCAAAATGAAAGAAGAAACGAATATCATTTTTGTGGATATGCATGCTGAAGCAACTGCAGAAAAAATCTCCATGGGCTGGCATATTGATGGCAGAGCTTCTGTAATGGTTGGAACGCATACTCATATCCCAACCGGTGATGCCAGAATATTTCCACAGGGATTAGGTTATCAAACCGATGCAGGCATGACAGGTTCTTTTAATTCATCCATCGGAATGGACAAAAAAGTAGCTATAAAAAGATTCACGACCGGAGTTCACCAAAAATATCGCGCAGCGGAAGGCGATAATCATTTATGTGGAGTATTTGCTAAAGTGGATACCGAAACAGGCAAATGCGTTCATATCGAACAGGTTACTTATCCTGAATTTTATTCTAGCAAGGAAAGCTGATGACAGAATTATTATTAAAAGCTGAAGGGATTTATAAAAGCTACGATGATGATAATGGTGGCCCGCCTTTAGAAGTACTTGAAAATGTGAATTTGGAAGTTCAAAAAGGAACCATTACTTCTATTGTTGGCTCAAGCGGTAGCGGTAAAAGTACCTTACTTCATATTTTGGGCGGACTTGATAAACCGAACAAAGGCTCGGTGCTTTGGGGTAATAAAGATATCAGCCTGATGAATTCTGATAAGTTAGCTGAGTTCAGAAATAAAAATATTGGCTTTGTATTCCAGTTCCATCATTTATTGCCTGAATTTACTGCTATTGAGAATATCGCAATGCCTGCTCTGATATCCGGAGTTCCGATGAAAGAAGCTTCAGACAGAGCACTGGACCTTATGAAACGGTTCAGTATTGCAGACCGAAGATTCCATCGTCCTACTCAACTTTCGGGCGGTGAACAACAACGTGTTTCCATGGCAAGAGCTTTGATGAACAGTCCGGAGCTTATTTTAGCTGATGAACCCACCGGAAATTTAGACGATGCAAATACACAGATCATTCTGGATCTTTTATTTGAATTAAGAGACAGAGACGGTGTTTCTGTGCTTTTAATTACCCATGAAAAAAATATTGCGGAACGTTCTGATACCATCCTCGAAATAAAAAATGGAACAATTGATTAAATCAATTTCGGTTGACCGCTAAAAGCCTTATTTTTGCCCCCTATCAAAATCATACTTAATAAAAAAAACATGACGAAGAAATTTACTAAAGAAGAGCTAGAACACGATCCGTTGTTAGACAAATATGTACAAACGGTATCCTTCTTTAATGCAAACAGAACTATGATTCTGTCACTAACGGTAACTGTTATAGTTGTTATCGGAGTATTGATTGGATATAGGTTTTATGCTGAAGGTCAGGAGCAGGAAGCACAAAACTACTTAGCAGCTGCAGAGCAAAGCTATTCTGCAAGTGATTACCAAACTGCTTTGAACGGAGATGAGTACACGCTTTCTTATGGCTTCATTGCAATTGCGAACGAATATTCAGGAACAAATGCCGGAAACCTTGCAGCATATTATGCTTCAGTTTCTTATTTCAAAATGGATAATTACGAAGAAGCTTTAGGCTACATTCAGGAATACAAGCATCCGAAAGGAATTATGGGTGTTGGGTCTGTATCTTTCCATGCAACGCTTCTGAAGCTAAACGGAAGCCTTGAAAAAGCAGCTAAGAAGTACGAAGAAGCTGCAAACTGGGATAAAAACGATTCCACTACCCCATTCAATCTTTTGAAAGCTGCTAATGTTTACAAGGAACTCGGAAATACGGAAAAAGTAAGCAGTATTACTTCTACCATCATTGAAGAATACCCGGATAGCCCTGAAGCTACCAACAGCAGAAAGCTTCAAGGAACACTGGCTGTTAACTAATTCAGTTTTAGATCTTATTTATTTTATCAAAGGCTTCCGATTGGAGGCCTTTTTTTTGTTTGTGTGACAACAAGAAGATACTGTACTTGACGAAAATGTCGTACCCAATCCGTCTTATTTATATATTATATGACACTAATGAAAATTTTATGAGATTGAGAACCATTTTAACAATAGCTTTAGCTTTCCTTATTGGAACTAGTAGCTATTCACAAGGGAGCTGGAACATTGGTTATGTTGAGATAGATTCACTTAACTCGGATTATCTTAATGCTAAGATAAAACTAGATTTTAAATCTAATCGAGTAACAAACAGAAGATCAGAAAAAATAAGTATTAGACATTTTGTAGTGCCTGAAGACACTGCTTATTTACTTATTAATACGGATAAGGTCAGCTTAATAGAAAGAAGAGCAATCTATCCAGACCACGGTTCTTTTGATGATCAATTTCTTGAAATAGAAAATTATGATAAGAACATTAGCAAAAGGATTTATGATACTGAAATACTTCAGTTAGAAGAAAAAAGAATTAAAGTTAGTGTTACAATTAAAAGTTTTAGCATCCAAAGAGAAAAGATCGGTAAAGAGCTTAAATCTGAATATCTTGAATTCTGGATTGATAGAAATAAGTTAGATGGAGTCATGATAGAAAAATAAGCTCCTTTCAAACCACTATGACAAAAACCAATAAATACTGCCCTAGATGTAAGAAAGGCTTTGAATGTAAAGCGAATTCAATTTCTGAATGTCAGTGCTCAACGGTAACACTCACTGAAAAAGACAGAGAATTTATCAGCGGTACATTTGAAGATTGCCTGTGTGTTGATTGTCTGAAGGAAATAAAAGCCGGCAAAGATAATTTCAAACTTCCCAGGTAAGCGGACTTTTTCTGCCTACAAAGCTAACAATCATTTTGTCATTTCGACCGGAGGGAGAAATCTGCAGATTTGCTTCAAAAACGATTTTAGATTTCAAGGAGATTTTGGAGCAGAAGCTCCTCGGTTTCATCCCCCCATAACTAGCGCAAGCGTCTCCATAACTAGCGCAAGCGTCTCGCTTGTGCGGTTAGTATATAAGTTCTATATCCAACAATCCTTTTTGTCCATAATAGTCTTTAGCGCTACTAAATAACCATTGTTCCGGACTTTCAACATATCCAGCAACAACTGGATTGAAATGTAAATATTCTAACTTTTGATCTATAATTAAATTAGAGGATAACTCTATCGGATGATTATTTTGTTGCTAGAATTGCCAATCTTTATTGTTTCCATTATTTATTCCCGCATTAGTCATCATAGATAACATCCATTTCCTTCTGCTTTCTTTCGGATGTTTTATTATCTCTTTTCGAATGGTTCTGGATGTAAAGCTTTTAAAATCTCTAAGAATGTTCTGCATTGGATCTTTTCTTGTACCAATGATTAAATGAACATGACTTGGCATTATACACCAAGCATAAAGAATTAATCCCTTTTGTCGCTGACAGTAACTTAAGCTATCAACCAATATATCGTTGTAAGTCTTTCTCGTAAATACATCAATCCAATTAATAACTGCAAAACTAACAAAGTAAGCTTGTTGTTGATCTAAGAACTTATACTTTCTACTCATTATGATCTGACTTTTAACGAGTTAGACAGATTCAACTCCTAATCCTTACAAAAAAATCTACTTTGCTTTATATAGCTCAGTTATCGTTTACACGCACAAGCGGGACGCTTGCGCTAAGTTAGGTAATACATAGAAATGAGATTTTTTCTAGAGAACTAAGACACTGACTTACGATGCGCCTGATAATTAACCAAAGCATAAGATAACAGAGTACTTATCAAGACTATACCCCAAACAATGCTAACCTTGATGGGTAATACAATAAAGTCAAAAAATGTGATGAGAAAAAAGATCAAGATTGAAACACCGGTTAAAATAAAAGACCTATTTTTAAAGAAAAATAGCATCCCTCCCAGAATTAAAGTCGACACAAAATAGATGTTCAAGTAAAATTTTGAACTTATACCCCATTGAATGGTTGGTTGGTATAATTCGAATTGATAAATGATTATCCAGGTAATCTCATATAGTAAAACATATAGAATGAGCTGTAAGACAGGCTGAAATAACCATACAGGTACTTTGGATATTCTTGAGGAAAAAAACTTTAATTCCATAACTAATAATTTTTATCGATAGAGCTTAGCCAAATCCAATTTCACGATAACATCGAGCAAATAACTAGCGCAAGCATCACGCTATCCAGCTAGTATACAAGTTTATCAAACTAAGAAATAGCTAACAATCCTTTTGTCATTTCGACCGGAGGGAGAAATCTACAGATCTGCTACAACAGCGATTTTAGATTTCTCGGTCATCAGCTATTGGCTGATTCAACTCGAAATGACAAACTCCGCGATAATTAGCAAGCAAGGACTTTAGTCCCTGGAAACCACATCGTAAAAGATATTTGGAGCAGGAGCTTGGGATGGAGAAACAAGCAAATCAGGATTCTCAAAATTATAGATTAACAGGATTTTTTTCGATAGAAATCCTGTTAATCATGAAAATCATTTCTAATCCTGGTCAGCCTTTGAATTATTTCTGACCAATTTCTTATTAAAGAACTTAACCAGTCCAAACGCAATTGCCCACTGAACAAGTACAGTAGCAACAGAAAATGCGCTTAGCGGATTGTACCAGCTGTCAGGTGCGTACTCGGTTGCACTTAAGAACATCCACCATCCAAGCAGCGTGATAACCTCAACAGGAACGATGTACTTCAAAATGATCTCCCACCATCTTCCGAGTTGTACTCCTTCGGGATCAGTATTAACCAATTCAGTTCTGAATTTATGTACACCATATTTGATAACAGCATAACTAATAAAAGCACCGGAAACCATCAGCCCTACTCCCCATACAAAATCCTGATTGGCAAAGAAGCTCAGATTCATTGCGGAAGGTATACCAAATGCAAACCCTGCAACACAGATCACCATGGTAGCTTTCTTTCTTTTTATTCCTGTGTTCACAAACACTTTAGTTGCCAATTCGATCATAGATATCAAAGAACTGAATGCAGCGAATGTCAATCCTAAGAAAAACAGAATAGAGAAAATGCCTCCTCCACTCATGGTCGCAAATAATCTTGGCATCCAGATGAAAGTTAAACCGGTTGAAGCCGGCCCTGAAGTTTTCATTACATCAAGAATTTCTGCATTAGACATCGTTGCACCAAGCGTACCAAACACGGTAGAGAAAATGATTATAGCAGAAACAATGGAAACCATATTGTTTCCAATTCCTGTCTGAAAAGCACTGACCGTTACATTATCCTGCTTTCTCATGTAAGTAGCATATGTCAGTATCAATCCCCAGGCAGCTCCTGTATCCCAGGCATTTTGAGTCAATGCTTCCAGCCATAAATTAGGATTTTTCAAGTCACTCCAATCCGGAGTAAATAAATATGAAATACCTGCTCCGCTTCCCTCAATAGTTAGAGCTTTTACTAAAGAGATCACTAATACAACTAAAAGAGATGGGATCAGGAATTTATTGACCTTTTCTATAGATTTTATCCCTTTCAGAACAATATAGCCACCCAACAGCATCACTGTTGCATGAGTCAGGATCGGCCAGTTAGAAGCCTGAAAGTTATTCCAGATTCCCAGAGCTTGATCTGCAGTTTCGGGAAGAGGTGCAAATAAAGCTTGTGATAAATAATACAAACACCATCCTGCTACCACACTGTAATAGAACATAATGGCCGTGGCAACGAAACCAATAAAGCCACCCATCCATCCTTTTTTCTCGCCGATCAGATCCGCAAAAGACTGAACCACACTTTTCCGACTGTGTCTACCTATTCCATATTCTGCTATAATTAAAGGAATGGACCACATAAATAAGAAAATAGCCCAGGCTATCAGGAAAGCACCTGCGCCATCTTCCCCTCCATTTTGTGCTGCTATTCTAGGGAATCGCCAGATATTACCTGTACCAACAGCAATTCCAAGAACACTTAGAATCATGCCTAATTTGGAGGAAAAAACTTGTTTCGGTTCGCTCATTTTAAAAAATAATGTTAATTAAAAAAATACATGTTTAAAGTAGCCGTTTCTTCACCTGAAGATTATTATCTTGGTGGTTTCTATATTTTGAATAGAACATGGCTATGCCTATAATTGCAAGCCAAGCATAACGGTAATAAACGACTATCCAAAAAACAATTTCTTAAGAAAATTTTCGATGTTTTCAGATCATAAAACAACCAATAAGTACCTCGCTTTATTCACTTTCTTTACTTCGTTAATCATTTACTGCCTTACTCTTGCACCCACTGCCAGTTTTTGGGATGCCGGCGAATTTATTGCTGTTGCGCACGGATTACAAGTAAACCATCCTCCCGGAGCTCCTTTTTACTCTATTCTTGGTAGAATTTTCTCCATGTTTATGCCTACAGAATATGTTGCTGTGAGCATTAATTTCATCAGTGCCCTTGCATCTGCACTAACTATCATGCTCTTATATTTGATCATTGTTCGCCTGATAAGAGAATGGAAAGGTGATGTTTCAGAATTCAGCCTGATGGACAAAATCGGAATGTACGGTGGAGCTTTAGTTGGTGCACTTACATTTGCAGTTTCAGATACATTCTGGTTTAACGCTGTAGAAGCGGAAGTGTATGCACTATCTATGTTCTTTACAGCAATTGTAGTCTGGCTTGCCTTAAAATGGTCGGAACGACATCAAGACCCTTATAACGAAAAATGGCTGGTTTTGATCGCATATATGTTTGGATTAGCTATCGGGGTTCACCTCTTGAATTTACTCGCACTCTTTTTTGTAGCTCTCATTATTTATTTCAAGAAGAAAGATTTTACGTATATGTCGTTTGGCATAATGGGAATATTAGCAGTTACCTCCTTTTTTGTGATTTATCCTGCTACTATAAAATGGATACCTGATTGGTCTTCCAAAGTCGGAGGTGCCACTTATGGCCTGATCAACCCTCTCGTATTCATCTTTTTGATTATGCTTGCGGTAGCCTGGGGTGTTTGGTACACACATAAAAAGAAATATCGCTTGGCAAATATTGCGATCATCAGTTACGCTATGATATTGATGGGTTTCTCTTCCTACTCAGTAATTATGATCCGTTCAATTGCTGACCCTCCCATTGATGAGAATGATCCTGAAACTGTGGAAGCTTTTGTTAAGTACCTGAACAGAGATCAATATGGTGATACTCCGATTCTGAAAGGAAATAATTATGATGACGCCACCGGACAAGTAACCCGTGGCACTGAAAATGAAGAACTTTTTCCGCGTCGTCATTCTCCGGATCCGCGTCATATGGAATACTACAGCAGATATGATAGTGATTGGGACTTCTTCTGGGATTACCAGGTCATCCACATGTATGTTAGATATTTTAACTGGAACTTTATAGGCAGAGCTTCAGATATACAGGATACCGGTTGGCAATCCGGTTTTTCAGCACCGAAATATCCGAGTAATAAGGCAAGTAATTCCTATTTCTATATTCCTTTCCTGCTTGGACTTTTTGGTCTCATTTATCACTTTTCTTCGGATAAGAAACGGGCATTTGCCGTCCTTTCTCTATTTGCTGTAACTGGAATCGCTGTAATTTTCTATCTCAATCAACCACCCTATCAACCCAGGGAGAGAGATTATGCCTACGTCGGTTCCTTTTTTGCATTTTCAATCTGGATCGGAATTGGGGTAACCGGATTGGTTGACCTGATCAAATCCTACATCAAAGAGAATTCTATGGCAGCTTATGCAATAATTGGATTGTGTTTAGTTGCTTCTCCTGTTTGGATGGGATATCAAAATTGGGATGATCATGACAGAAGTGATCGATATATAGCTCCTGATTATGCTAAGAATCTTTTGAATTCCTTAGCTCCAAACGCTTTAGTATTTACTAATGGTGATAACGATACCTTCCCTCTTTGGTATGCTCAGGAAGTGGAAGGCGTCAGAACAGACGTTCGTATTGTTTGCTTGAGTTTATTGAATACAGATTGGTACATCAAACAGCTACGTGATCAATGGTCGCATGAGTCTGCTCCCCTGCCCATCAATTTGACTGATAAAGAAGTTGAACAAATTACTTCAGGGATTTCACAATGGAGACCGCAGAATATTACAATACCAGTGAATAAAGACATGCTGAGAAGAGCTTTTTCAGAAGACTCTCAGTATAAAGAAGCAATCGGAGTTTCCAGCAGTGAAATTCCTATTCTTCAAACAGGAACTGATTACGAGATCCCTGTTGACTCGTTGGATGATGTAGTTAGCTGGAGACTTGCAGGAAGATATTACGGCAAAGATCAGGCAGGAAATGATATCAGATATCTTCAAATTCAGGATAGATTAATTCTTGAAATACTTGAAAGCAATAACTGGTTACGACCTGTTTATTTTGCAAATACAGTATCCAGCCAGAGCCAACTTAATCTTCAGGATTATTTCCGAACAGAAGGTAAAGCATACCGTGTGATCCCTAAGAAAATGGAAGCACAGGTTGGAAATGCATATATAGATGCTGAGATTCATGCCAGAAGATTTCGTGATTTCAGTCACCGTGAATGGGGAAATCCTAATGTTTATTTTGATGAAAATATTCGTCGCATGATGGGTAATTACCGTTATAATTATCTGCAACTGGCAGAAAAATACATAATTCAGAATCAGCCGGATAGTGCTCTGTATTGGTTAAAACATGGTGAAGAAGTTATACCGCTTCGCGAAGATGAAGAAGTAAGCACCATCTTAGCTCTTTACGCAAACAGATATGCTCAACTGGGGAATAATGACGATGCCTTACGCTTATTAAATTCTTCTCTGGATGGATTTATTAAAAATCTGGATACTGAATTTGACAGATTTCAAAGTATTCAGAATAAACTTGCTGAAATATCTGCTCAATATGAGCAAGCAAGAAGAAATGCTGATATAAAGGCTCAACGATCACTCACTCAACGAAATAACTCGTTGGTTCAACAGGCGCAAAGTGTCTCTGAAAATATTATGAGGGAACGTCAGGCATTAATAATTGTACAATTTGTTTATTTCAAAGCAGGTAACGACGAACTAGGCCTAAAGATAGCCGAAGAAACAAATGCCAAATTTGAAGGCACTCAAATACCTTTAATTCCAAAAAACCGGGAAGAAAGTATTCAAAGAGGAACTCAATTCGGTTTAAATTAACCATCTATTTATAGTTAGCTCTCAGTATCGTATATTCTGAGAGCTAAAATTTTATATCATGATTCATCAATTTACAGCAGAAAACATTACAACCATTGGTAAAGTACTTGGTGCTACTCCAAAACCACTTGGTAAAGACGTATTCAGAATCGAAGTAAAGAACGAGGAAGAAAATCGAAAACTTGCTCTAGAAATTCACCTCGGATTGGATGTCAATGGTGAAGAAATGAATATGGTATCTGTTTATGCATACAATACTTTTCTTCAGTTACATAATTGTACTGCTTTTGTAGCAAGCGAAATACTTCAACAGGTTACTTTTTTCGGTAAATCAGGTGAAAAAACATCAGGTTTAATAGTAGAAAAAGCAGCCGGTTGTAGTCTCTATGCTAATGTTGATGAAAGTTTACTTACTGGAGACTTCACTCAACTCCCTGAAGATATGATGATGTGTGGTATAGCATTATCGCTTACAGAGTCAATGGATGATGACTTCAGCTTTTAACTGCTGATCGTGGCTGAGACCTACCCTCTTCAAATATTCAACACCACTGATATTGATTTGCCTTGCAAAGAGATCGATTGCAGAAAAGTTTTTGAATTTGTTGCACAACATGAAAAAGTGATCTTTGAACTGGTTGAGCTTGCTTATGTGGATGAGCAAGAAATCATAAGAATAAACAAAGAATTCCTGAAACGGGATTATATTACTGACATTATTTCATTCCGTTACGATGAGGATAATTCGAATACCAAGATCGAAGGTACGTTATATTGTTGCTTATCAAGGATAATAGATCAGGCTAAGGAGTTTAATCAAACTTCAGAAAAAGAGTGTCTCAGAATATTAATTCATGGTTTACTTCACCTGATTGGATATGAAGATCAGTCTGAAGCAGAAAAAGAGGAAATGACGAATTTAGAAAATCTGTATTTATCTATGTTTTACGAGTAACCTACGCCTCTTTCACTCGTAGCAATGCCAAAACTAATAGTATGGCTGAACACAAAGAAGAAAATATCATTACAGAACGAACTAAAGAATACGGAAAGCAATTCTGGGGTATTCTTCAGAAACAGATCGAAAAGCAAACTGATACTGAACAAAGTACAGTTACCAGATTAAGTCCTCCTAAAAAGGAAGGGAAATATAAGATCCTACTAAAGCTTTTATTCCTGTTCCCCCTACTACTGATCGGTACATTTGTAACTTCCTTTTATTGGGACTTTAACGGTGTTCAAACAACAGTAATGGGTTTCAGTGTCGAGTTTGAAGGCTTGATGCGCATACTTTCCATAAGTGGGTTGATCGGTTTCCTTACCAACTGGCTTGCCATTACAATGCTTTTTCGCCCGGCTAAACGAAGACCCATATTCGGACAAGGATTAGTTCCTGCACAAAAAGACAGGATTGCATTTCGTTTAGCAGCTGCTGTATCTGAAGACCTTATTAATCCTGATATCATAAAACAAAAAATTCAGCAGTCAAATGCCATTTCTAAATACAGAGCACAGGCAACAGAATATATCAGGGAAGTAATTGACGATCCTGAATTCAGAACCGACCTAAAAGCTCTGGCAGTTAATTATGTAGATGAAATGGTAGCTCAACCTGAAGTAAGAGCCAATATTGCGGAATCGATTATTCATCAAATTGAGAATAATATAGAAGAGAATTCCTTCGAAAAAGTAGCGCTTAAGGCTTACAGCTTTATCAAAGGACAAGAAATGCAAACTTTAGTAGAAGACGCCCTTACAAAGCTCCCGGGCGGTGTAGAAAAGGGTTTAGATAAATTAGACAGCTTTCTGGATACACTCCCCGATAAAATAGAAGCAAATAGCTCTACCATTGAAAACATTGTCACCTCTCTCCTATACAAGCTTATCAATCAATTGGATGTGCACGCATTAGTTGAAGACAACCTCCGGGAATACGATGAACAACGATTGGAAAAATTGATTAAAAATGCCAGTAATGATCAGCTTCAGTATATCCAGTATTTGGGTGCCGTACTTGGAACACTGGGAGGATTCATTATCTGGAAACCAATTGGCAGTCTGGTCTTGTTGCTGCTTATAATTTCAATTACCTTAGGATTAGATATTTTACTCCATTGGCTTAAAAACAGAAAACCCAGTGGATAACTGACTAACAATCTTTAGGAAATATGAAAAAAGCTCATTTAGTGCTCTTTGCGGTATTTTTTTTGATTACTGCCTGCTCTTCAACAAGTAATACAATTGATAACTCGTCAACTGAAACTGAAGACACAGCTTCAGAAGTAAATGAATCTCCTAAAACGGCCCCCACTGACTGGCATCATCTTTCTTCAGATTCAGAATTTATCGGAGCCGGAACTGAAAAAACTTACTCCGAGATCTTAAGCAACAGAACTCCTTCCAAAAAAGTCATTGTAGCCATTATTGATTCAGGAACAGATATTGAACACGAAGATCTGGCCGGTAATATCTGGGTAAATGAAGATGAAATTCCCGAAAATGGCATTGACGACGACAAAAATGGTTATGTCGACGATATTCACGGATGGAACTTTATAGGTGGTAAAGATGGACGAAATGTAGACAAAGACACCTATGAGCTCACCAGAGTTTATTTAAAGTTGAGAGAAAAATTCATAGGAAAAACTCCTTCTGACCTTTCTACACAGGAACAAAAAGACTATGACTATTATCAGACTATAAAAGCTGAATTTGAGGAAAAAAGAGCTGAAGCAAAAGCCAATTTCGAAAACCTTCAAAATATAAAAGAGGCGATAGAAGGTGCTAAAAATATTTTTAAAGTAAGTTCCATTGATTCTGTCTCCAATAAAGAACTCGAACTAAATTACAATGATGGGCCTTATCGCAAGCAGGCAAAACAGGTTATTAAATATTTTCGGGATCTGGATGTAAATGAAGAAGATATCAATGACGCCTACAAACAATTCGATAAAATGTATAACTATGCATACAATCCTGAATTTAATCCCAGAGATATTGTAGGCGATGATTTTGAAGATCTGGAAAACAGATTCTACGGGAATAACGATGTGGAAGGTCCTCGAAGTGACCACGGTTCTCATGTAGCCGGTATTGTAGGCGCTATCCGAAATAATGACCTAGGAATGAATGGAATAGCAGACTATGTTTCATTAATGATCGTCAGAACGGTTCCTGATGGAGATGAGCGTGATAAAGACGTTGCCAATGCTATTCGTTACGCCGTAGAAAACGGAGCGGATATTATTAATATGAGTTTCGGTAAAGCCTACTCCCCACGAAAGTTTTATGTGGATGAAGCTTTTAAATATGCAGATGAAAACGATGTGCTCTTAGTTACAGGAGCCGGAAACTCAGCCGAAAATATTGACAGTACTTTCAGTTATCCCAACAAGTTTTATGAGGATGGCGGGATGATGCAAAATTTTCTTTCAGTAGGCGCTTCATCCTGGATGGGAGATTCTCTGTTAGCTGCTGACTTCAGTAATTATGGTACACGTGTAGACTTATTTGCTCCCGGTGTAGATATTTATTCTTCAACTCCGGATGATACATACGAATCATTTGACGGAACTAGTATGGCCAGTCCTGCAGTTGCCGGTGCAGCCGCCTTGCTAATGTCTTACTATCCGGATTTAACTGCTCAACAGATCAAAACAATTTTGCTAGAAACGGTTACTAAACCTTCAAATATAGTTTACAAACCCGGTTCTGATCAGGGAATCCCTTTTTCAAATCTTTCTTCTACTGGAGGAATATTAAATATATTTGAAGCATTTAAATTGGCAGAAACCAAATCAGAAGGTACAAGATAATTGAGCTCATCACTTTCAAATTATGATGCATTTGTAATCGGTTCCGGTCCCAATGGATTAGCAGCTGCTATTGCATTGGCTCAACAAGGTTTGAAAGTTAAAATATTCGAGTCAAAAGATTCTGTAGGTGGTGGAACCAGAACCCTTGAATTACGGGAGCCTGGTTTTAAACATGATATTTGCTCTGCTGTTCATCCTACAGCAGTTTCATCACCCTTTTTTAGTACTTTACCATTGTCAGATTACGGACTTGAATGGATACACCCTGATTTTCCCGTAGCACATCCTCTTGAAGATGGGGAAGCTGTTATTGCCGAAAAATCTTTCGAAAATACTTTAGAACGCTTAGGAGCTGATTCCAAAAACTACAGGAAGCTTTTCAAAGAATTTGTTGATTCGTGGCAATACCTTTCAAAAGATCTTTTTGGGACGCTCAGAATTCCTAATCATCCATTGGCAATGATGAGATTTGGATGGTATGGAATGTTTTCTTCAAATTTACTATCCAGTAGCTTTTTTAAGTTGGACAGAACAAAAGCTTACTTCGCCGGCCTGGCAGCCCATAGTATTTTACCATTAGAAAATGCTTTTACAGCTTCATTTGGATTGGTTTTAGGAACCACTGTTCATTCTGTGGGATGGCCTATTGCTAAAAATGGTTCGCACTCCATTACGAAAGCACTTGCAGGCTTTTTCGAGTTCTTAGGGGGAGAAATCGAATTGAATACCCATATCGAATCTTTGGAAGAATTTCCTGCAAATAAACCTATTCTCTTTGACCTTACTCCCCAACAAATAATTACAATTGCGGATAGCAAGATCCCGGATTCTTTAAAAGACAGATTGCTTAGATATAATTATGGCCCCGGAGCTTTTAAAGTTGATTTCGCGCTTTCAGAACCTGTTCCATGGCTAAATGAGGAGTGTAAAAAAGCCGGTACGCTCCATTTGGGAGGCTCGATGGAAGAACTCTCTTATTCTGAAAAAGAAGTGTGGAAAGGGATCCATTCCGAAAAACCATATGTTCTTGTCTCTCAACCATCTGTATTTGATGAAACAAGAGCACCCAAAGGCAAACATGTGCTTTGGAGTTATTGTCATGTTCCAAATGGAAGCACTGAAGATATGGAAGAGCGGATTATCAATCAGATCGAAAGATATGCACCCGGGTTCAGAGATATAATCATTTCAACATCCACAATGACCGCTATGGATTTTGAAAAATATAACCCAAATTACATAGGTGGAGATATTAATGGTGGAGCTCAGAATTTAAAACAATTATTTGGCCGACCTTTAATAAAATGGGATCCGTATAAACTTCCCGTTGATCATTTATATATCTGCTCTTCATCTACCCCTCCTGGTGGTGGAGTTCATGGGATGTCCGGTTTTAACGCCGCTAGATCTGTTCTTAAAAATGAATTTGGAATAAAACTCACCTTGTAGCTTAACATTCCTTATTTTTGACCTATGTTTAAAGCACTTCGGTTTTTGGCCGGTACATTTACATCCTCTGATTCTAATAAATATCCAGCTACGCTTTCAAAAAAATGGGCACTAGTTTCCGGGATAATTGCTGTTTTAGTATCTATTCCAATTCTTTCTGTACTCTCATCGTTTTTTGTCTCTTCAGGTGAGATATGGAGTCACTTAGCTTCTACCGTTCTTGGAGACTACATAACCAATTCTTTGTTTTTAATTATTGGAGTTTCTACTGGTGTAGTTCTCCTTGGCGTGACTTTAGCTTGGGTCATCACCATGTGTAGCTTTCCCGGACAAAAGTACTTTGAATGGGCTGCAGTTCTTCCTTTTTCAATTCCGGCTTATTTGCTTGCCTATATTTATACAGATTTCTTCGGTATAACCGGGACCTTACAAACAGCTATTCGCTCAACATTTGATTTAAGCATTGGTGAGTTTGTTTTACCTGAAATCCGGTCTTTATGGGGTGCAATTTTCATTATGATATTGGCATTCTACCCATACGTTTATATGCTCGCCCGTTCTGCATTTCTGAATCAATCCGTATCTCTATTTGAGGCAAGCAGAATTATGGGCTACACCACCACTCAAAGCTTTTTTAAGATTGCTTTACCTTTAGCCAGACCCGGAATCGCTGCAGGATTGGCTTTAGCTTTAATGGAAACACTGAATGATTTTGGAACTGTACAATACTTTGGTGTGCAAACGTTTACAACAGGCATATACAGAACATGGTTTGGTCTTGGAGAGCGCCCTGCAGCGGCTCAACTTGCAGGTTTCTTATTACTTTTTATTGTAGTTCTGATTTTGCTGGAACGTTGGTCTAGATCCAGAATTAAGGACCAGACCACAGCTACCAATCGTTTCAAAAGAATTCAAAGATTCGATCTTACCGGTTTCAAAAAATGGGGAGCTTTTTCCGTGTGTGCTATTCCGGTGTTTTTAGGATTTATACTCCCTGTTATTCTTCTGTTGTCTATGTTCTTTAATAATATCGATTCAGTTAATACACGTTTTATACTATACTCACTGAATACCCTCAGCGTAGCAGCCATTGCCGGACTTATCACTGTTTCTGTTGCATTATTGATGGCATACTCGTCGCGACTTAATCCATCAAAATTGGTAAAAGGCCTAAATCAATTTGGTGCTTTGGGTTACGCTATTCCGGGATCAGTGATAGCAGTCGGGGTTCTTATCCCCTTTGGTTGGCTGGATAATACCATTGATTCATTTGCACGTTCTAACTTTCAGGTTTCAACCGGATTGCTGTTGAGTGGAACCCTGTTTGCGATGATCTTTGCTTATGTTGTTCGCTTTCTTTCAGTTTCTTACAATGGAATCAATTCAAGTTTACAGAAAATCTCTCCAAGTGTTGATGAAGCTTCACGAGGAATGGGATATTCATTCTCTCAGATCCTGAGGAAGATTCATATTCCTATGCTTTCAGGAGGGTTATTGTCGGCTTTCCTGCTGGTTTTTGTAGATGTAATGAAAGAACTGCCTGCCACCATCATAATTCGCCCTTTTAACTTCGATACTCTCGCTGTACAGGTATATCGCCTTGCTTCCGATGAAAGACTTGGTGAATCAGCAGGAGCAGCTCTAGCGATTGTTTTAGTGGGTATTATCCCGGTGATACTTCTTAGTAAGACCATCACACGTTCAAGAAAAACTGAAGAACATTAATTTTCCTGATTCATCTCAGCGGACGTAAACTCCTGCTTTTTTAAATAAAACCTTATACAAGCAGAGCTTTTAGTCTCGGAGAATAAACCTAAGTTTTTTTCAGCTTCATAAAAAAGCACCCATACATGGTACAGGTGCTTTTTAATACAATATAAGCTTCAGCGAAAATCAGCCAATCATAAATCTGTGATCCTTACTTCCACCCTGCTCTGTCCATAATTCTGATCGCTTCCGGATTGTTTTTTCCAAGAGCTGAAACATTCATTTCATCCGCTTTAAATTCTCCAAATCCTTGAAGAATCGGATTCCAACCAGCATCATCATTCACCGGATATTCGTTGTTATCAACCGTCAGATAGCTTTGAGAAGTCTCGTTAGTAAGATATTCCATGAACTTAATAGCATTTTCTCTGTTTGGAGCGTCTTTCAGTACACCTGCAACACTTATGTTCACATGAGCTCCACGACCAGCCTCGCTCTGATTTGGAAATACAAGCTGTACACTTTTAGCTATTTCCTGATTCTCTTCATCACCCGTAAGCATCATAGCCAAGTAATAGTGATTTACAATTGCAGCATCACAAACTCCGGCTGCAACTGCACGAATTTGATCCCTGTCCCCACCTTGTGGTTCACGAGCCATATTATTCACAATACCGGTCGCCCAAGCTTCTGCAGCTTCAACACCGTTTGACTCGATGATAGAAGCCATTAAAGATTGGTTGTAGATGTTATTTGAAGACCGAATACAAACTCTTCCTAACCATTCTTCAGTAGCAAGATCTTCATAAGTTAGAGATTCAGGATTAGCTACGTTTGCAGGATTTACTACTATAGCTCTCACTCTTTTAGAAATTCCGTACCATAATCCATCTGGATGTCTTAATGAACTCGGAATTCTTTCGTTGAGGATATCCGAATCAATTGAACCCAGTATTTCTGCTTCTTCTGCTCTCCAAATTCTTCCTGCATCAACAGTTACCAGAATATCTGCGGGAGAATTAACGCCTTCGCTTTTAATTCGTTCAATCAGTTCGTCTGAACCACCTTCAATCAGATTAACTTTAATTCCGGTCTCTTCAGTAAAATCAGAATACAAAGCCTGATCGGTTTCATAATGGCGAGCTGAATAAATGTTTACTTCCTTAGGTTGACTACAAGCTGATAGTATTAAAACAACACCAACAGCAATTAGCGATAAATATTTCATTAGTTAGTTTTTGATTTAGCTTTTAAGTTCTGTCAAAAATAACATTATTTAGAGAGAATCTAAATAGAGAATTGGATTAATCTGTTTTAAAATGTGAAAAGCTGTTACGCACGTAAATTTAAATAAATCTATTCGAAATCAAGAGCACTATTGGGTCATCCCGAACTTATTTCGGGATCTTTGTGAGGAATAAGTATTGAACCTGTCTTTATAGTCATAAACAAAGGCTCCATGTATTTTCTTATCAACTTAAGAACTGTTACTTATACAGAAGTAGCCAATGTTATCACTTCAAGTGAGTGGAAATTGAATCTGGCAAAGCAAAACAATTCAACGTTAGAGGATTAGTATGATACCTTAAGAGGATGGTAAACAAGATCAGACTAAAAGCCTTTTCGTAAGATCCCGAAATAAATTCGGGATGACCTGCTTGCAATATTGAAGTTGGTATAAAGAAATTTTGTTAACGAATTATTTAACATCTAAAGGGATGTCCCTCTAAATATAAAAACTACTTATGGTTTTCCGGGTCCAAAAACCTCAAGGTTTCCCAACGGTACATACCTGAATTGTGTCCATCAGCCCAGGTTATCTGGATGGCATGATTCCCAACCTGCTGAATATCTTTAATATCAATTTTCGAAGGATTTTCAACAAAGAACATCTTGGGTTCAAATTCATTCATATGCGCATGTCCTCCTCTGCACATAACACAGGGGCAGTTTTTTCTAAGCCCAAAAAGAGGATAAACTGATTTTACTCCATCCGACCATTCTATTTCCAGAACTTGATCATTGTTACTAACTTCTATACCCGTAGGTTGAACTGAATTTTCCATACTCAAAATTAAGAAATGATTTGGACTATTATTTCAGGAGTTTTAGTTTTATTCGCAAGCATCTGGCTAGGTAATAGACGATTTATCAAGCTCGAACAAATAACAGTACGTCGCTTTCTTTTTGCCGGTATTTTAGGAATGGTATTATTTCTGGTGCTGAGATATCTAAATAGCTTAGGATATTTTCCTCAGCCTGTCGGTGCAGCCTTCATGACCAATTGTTATTCTTCGTTCTCGGGATTCTTTCTTGGCGCTGCTTATGCTCAGTATAAAATGAAAAAGGATCTTGGAGATATAGAATATGTGAACACTGCTTTTATTTCTGACCTTCTTCCAAATCTTTTAGCTTTAACCATTATAATCCTTGGAATTGCACGGACTTCTATCTTCAGCGAACTGCCCGTTTCGCCAATTCGAATGTCATCCGGTGTTTCATTGATAGCTGTTGGGATTTATGCGATTACTCTGAAAGTAACACCGGAACTTCGAAAAAAAGGGTTTGTAATACTGGACAGAGAAATTCCCTGGAAAGATCTTATTTCGTACAATTGGTATCAGGAACAGGTAATTGAGCTCGAGTTTAAATACAAAGATCAAATTCGTATTCATCGAAGCGTAGTTGCTCCGGAAGATGAAAAAGAAGTAGAAAAATTACTCTCTAAAAAAATGATCGAAAAGATGGAGAAAGAAGCTGATAGCTGATAGCTGATAGCTGATAGCTGATAGCTGATAGCTGATAGCTGATAGCTGATAGCTGATAGCTGATAGCTGATAGCTGATAGCTGATAGCTGATAGCTGATAAAAAATAACTAAATTACATTAAAACAAACTAAACGTAAGAACATGGCCTCATTCGATATTGTAAATGAAGTAAACACTCAAGAAGTAGATAACGCGATCAATAATACGCTGAAAGAAATCTCAACACGCTACGATTTCAGAGGACTACATACCGAAGTAACCTTCCACAGTAAAGAAAATAGGATCCATCTCGTAGCGGCAGAGAGTATGAAAATGAAAGCGGTTCAGGAAATGTTGATCAAGAACTTCATTAAAAGAGGTGTAGATTCTAAAGTACTGGATTTCGGAACTGAAGAAGGAACATCACAAGGTCATTTAAAAATGGATGTAACTCTGAAAGAAGGAATTGACAGAGAAACAGCAAAAAAGATCGTTAAAGAGATCAAAGATCTAAAGATGAAAGTGCAGCCTCAGATTCAGGACGATCAGGTTCGAGTAAACGGCAAAAAAATCGACGATCTGCAAGCTGTGATCCAGCATCTGAAAAGCAAAGACATGGGCGTTCCACTTCAGTTTACGAATATGAAGTAGAGAAATTCAAAATGTAAGATGAAAGATTAAAAATTAGTCCAATTCTTAATCTTTCATTTTGAATCTTTAATCTTTAATTCATTCTCTCCAACTCCACCATAATACACTTATTCTTGACGTACGGAATTTGCGATTCTTCAGCTTTCTGCTCAGCTTCATCTGAAGAAACATCTAATTGAGTCCACACTACGGGATTTTGTCCGGTTTTCTCGTTCCATTCCAGAACTTCTTCAACCACTCCTGCCGTATGTTCATTAGCTCTGAAGATGTCAACAATGTCTATAGTAGTCTCAGTAGGGATATCATTCAACGCATCGTAACACTTTTCCCCTAGTATTTCATTTTCTGCAGGATTGACAGGAATTATCGTATAACCTCTCTCCTTCAGAAACTTGGCAATGTAATTGCTTGTTCTATGTTCACTGGCTGAACATCCAACGATGGCAATAGTTTTGGATTCGTTTAAAACTTCATTGATATCGGGCGTGTTCAGTGACATAAGCTAAGATTTTGGATTTCAAATACTATGTGTTCGATTCCTTATCTTTAAGCTCTTAATAATTATTATAATTCCAAAAGAAAGAAAATATTTTGTCAACTATTAAAGACGGTAGCACCGTAAAAGTTCATTATACAGGTCAACTAAAAGACGGATCTGTATTTGATTCATCCATCCAGAAAGATCCACTAGAATTCACAATGGGACAAGGACAATTGATCCCGGGTTTTGAGAAAGCAATTGAAGGTTTAGGCGTTGGTGATAAAACAACTGCTGAAATTCCTGCTGCTGAAGCTTATGGAGAGCCAAATCCACAAATGGTTGTGGAAGTAGAAAAAGCTCAGCTTCCTGAAGACCTTGAGCCTGAAGTTGGAGTTCAACTTCAATTGAACCAACCGGACGGACAAGCAATTCCGGTTCAGATCACAGCTGTAAACGAAGAAAAAGTTACACTTGATGCTAACCACCCGCTTGCAGGACAAGATCTTACCTTCGAAATCGAAGTAGTTGAGATCGCATAATTTCACTCTCAAAAAGGCTGTGAAATAAACTCACAGCCTTTTTTATATCTTATAATTACTATGGCTGACTTTTCTGAAAAATCTACGATTTCTATAACCTGTCCAAAATTAATGACGCCCTATCTTCGGAAGGAAGTTGAAGATCTTGGATTCAAAGTTGATCATGAACGTCTTGCAGGACTAGAAATCACTGGCTCTTTAAATGATTGTATGAAATTGAATCTGTGTTTAAGTACAGCTCACAGAGTTCATTTTTTACTGAAGAAATTTGAAGCACATAATGCAGATCAACTTCATGAGAAATTAGTAAGCATTCCATGGGAAGAGTACATCGATCGAAGTGGATATGTGAGTGTCACCTCATTCATTAAAAACAAAACCATCGACAATACCCAGTTTGCTCAATTGAAAGTTAAAGATGCTATTGTTGATAGAATCCGACAAGAAACAGGTGCAAGACCTGATTCCGGTTCTGATTTGAATCATACAGTAGTTTTTCTGTTCTGGAAAAATGAAGAAGCTATGGTTTATCTGGATACATCAGGAGAATCTATTTCACGTCGCGGTTACAGAGTTCAGAATCATACGGCTCCCATGCAAGAAACCCTGGCAGCGACTATTGTTCAGGCTAGCAAGTGGGAACCGGGACAACATTTTGTAAATCCGATGTGTGGTAGTGGAACCATTGCTATTGAAGCCGCGCTCAAAGCTCTTAATAAGCCCGCAGGACTCCTTCGTCCTAATTACGGCATCAAACATATACTTGGCTTTGATGTAGGCGAATGGAACAGTTTACGTACTGATCTGAAATATCAGGGAAATAAAGATTTTGAAGGTAGAATTTTAGCTACCGATCATGATCGCCGAGCCATTCAGGCTGCTCAGAAAAATGCCAAGACTGCCGGAGTTGATCACTTAATAGAATTTAAAGTGTGTGATTTCAGAGAGACCGAAATTCCATACGGAGATGGTGTTGTAGTCATGAACCCACCGTACGGAGAACGTATCGGTCACGATCAACAACTGGAAAGTTTATACACCACCATTGGTGATTTCTTCAAACAAGATTGCAGCGGTAAATGGGGATACGTATTCACCGGAAACTTCGACCTAGCCAAAAAGGTAGGGTTAAGAACCAATCAACGTATTGAACTCTATAATTCTACAATTGAGTGTAGATTATTGGAGTATGAGTTGTATTGATGAATTAGAGCATCTGTTGTAATCTTAGGTAATACTTTGATTATCTATGCATGAGAACAGGACTCTTAATTAATTTCAAAATCATTGTCCTTATTATGCAGTTCATCATGATAAAATTTTTGTAAATTTATCTTAGAAATACTCCAGATCTTTAAATGCATATAGCTTCTAAATACATTCAAGCCATTAAGAACGGCGAAGTAGTTGCCTTCCCAACTGAAACGGTTTACGGACTCGGTGCAGACGCATGGAATCCTGAAGCGATCGCAAAAGTATTTGAAACCAAAGGACGTCCTTCAGATAATCCATTGATCGTTCATATTTCAGATTTTGATCAGATCAACAAATTTGCTGCTGAAGTACCCGAATTTGCTCAACTACTTATAGAAGAGTTCTGGCCAGGCCCTTTAACACTTGTTTTTAAAAAGAAACCTGAGGTCTTAGATATAGTAACTTCAGGATTAACTACAGTCGCTATACGTATGCCTGCCAATGATATAGCAATATCACTTATTTCAGATACTAATCCTCTTGTTGCTCCAAGTGCTAACAGATCCGGAGCTCCCAGTCCAACAAAAGCGAGTCATGTGATGGCAGATTTTGGTTCTTCTGTTTTGGTTATTGATGGCGGTTCTACTCAGGTTGGACTGGAATCTACTGTACTGGATATTTCCGGAGATCAACCAATGATCTTGCGACCTGGTGTGATCGGAAAAGATCAACTTGAAAAAGTCTTGAACCAAACAGTTCTTATTGATGATAAGAGTTCTGAAAAGCCTAAAAGTCCGGGACAAAAATATTCACATTACAAGCCCAAAGCTGAAGTAAAATGGCTGGGCTCCAAAGATGAATTTGAAGATACCTCTTCCCTTTTCTTGCTTTTGAATACAGAGATCGAGCAGCAAAACATCATAAATTATAATCAGGACTTTGAAAAATTAGCTCGTGAATTATACGATAGATTTCGTCAGGCTGATATTGATGGCTATAAGAAAGTGATCATAGAGCCCTTTGATGAGCGTTACGATTCTTCTGTTATCCCCGCATTACTGAACAGAATTGAAAAGGCTACTTCCATTTAATGAATAGCATTTACCGATTTAATTAACCGTATATTACTCGGACTAAAGTAGTGTATGGGAATAGGGTTGCTAAGGCACATGTATGCTATCTACAATTTAAATTGAGAATTTTTTCTGAGCTCTATCTTCAACTTTCTCCCCTTCTTTCTTACATATACATATGAAATTCCGCGATCTTCAAATTATTGAACCTATACAAAAGGCTCTTAAAGAACAGGGCTATGATCAGCCTACACCAATTCAGGAACAATCTATACCAATTTTACTTGACGGAAAAGACCTTCTGGGTTGCGCACAAACCGGAACAGGAAAAACAGCTGCTTTCGCAATTCCGATCCTTCAACATTTATCTGATTCTCATGAACCGGATAATCAAAGACGTACAATAAAATCTCTGGTGATCACACCAACAAGAGAATTAGCAATTCAAATTGCTGACAGTTTTACTACATACGGACAATATACTGACATCAAGAATACCGTTATTTATGGAGGAGTTAAGCAGCAAAAGCAAGTTAAACGGCTTAAAGCAGGTGTTGATATACTTGTAGCCACTCCCGGAAGATTGTTGGACCTGATGAATCAGGGATTCGTGTCGCTAAAAGATGTAGAGTATTTTGTATTGGATGAAGCCGATCAAATGCTGGATATGGGGTTTATTCACGATATCAAGAAAGTAATTGCACGATTACCAAAAAAGCGACAATCGCTGTTCTTTTCGGCAACCATGCCTCCTGCTATTGTAAGCCTTTCTAAATCCATTCTTGGAAACCCGGAAAGAGTGACTATAACTCCTGAAAAAGCAACCGCAGAAAAAGTAGAACAACACCTTTTTTATGTCAGCAATGGAAATAAGATCAAATTACTGATCCATCTACTTCAAACAGATCTGATAACTTCTTCTATAGTCTTTTCCAGGACTAAGCATGGAGCGAATAAGATCGTGAAACAGCTATTAAATGCCGAAATTAGTGCAGAGGCTATTCATGGGAATAAGTCTCAACCGGCTCGACAAAGAGCATTGGGAAACTTTAAAGACGGTACTACAAGAATCTTAGTAGCTACTGATATTGCTGCACGTGGAATTGATGTAGATGATATCTCTCATGTTATAAATTATCATCTTCCAAATATCCCTGAAACCTATGTACATCGTATAGGAAGAACAGGAAGAGCCAATGCAAGTGGAATAGCTCTCTCCTTCTGTGCTGTTGATGAAAGACCGTTTTTACGTGATATTGAGAAATTAATTAATCAACAAATTGAAGTAATTTCTGAACATCCTTATCCTGATGACTCAGAAGAACCGGCTAAACCTGCATCAAAAGGATCTAATAGAAGTAGATCAAAGAGCAACGGTAGTAGAAATTCTAGAAGGAAAAACACTAATAGCCGAAATAACCGTAACTCGAGATCACGAAATAGAAGCTGATAGCTGATAGCTGATAGCTGATAGCTGATAGCTGATAGCTGATAGCTGATAGCTGATAGCTGATAGCTGATAGCTGATAGCTGATAGCTGATAGCTGATAGCTGATAGCTGATAGCTGAATTAAAAAAAATATGGACGGAACTCAAAGAAAAGACATTCAAGTAGGTAGCTCAGTCGAAGTAGTTCAGAAACACCACCAACGAAGTGGAGAACTAACTTCAGGAGTGGTAAAACGATTGCTTACCAAATCCCCATCTCATCCATATGGCATTAAAGTGATGCTGGAATCCGGAATTGTAGGTAGAGTTAAAAAGGTGAATTAGAGTTCTGCATTTTTAGTTCTATAACCAAAATAAAACGAAACCTTTATGTCGATTTAGCCGTGTAAGTGTGACACCAAAAAGGAGAAAAAATGGGTATTTGGGCTGAATCTGCAAAAACACTTATGTTCAATAATTCAATGCTTAGAGGGAGAACCCTCTTCAAAACATTGAGTGAGAATACCAGATATAATATCCTTCAATCCGAAATTGATCCCAAAAAAATGAACTTCGGATTAGATTTTGTTCAAAAAAGAAAGAACACAAGAAATCTAATATTCTTTCTTCTTATTTATCCAATTGCTATTACTGCATTTGTAATCTGGATACTTTCCATTATTTGATCAATCTTCAAAAACTCCAAACGTCTGATCAGGTCGCATTGCTAATACAGCTTCAACCATTAAATTGATCAGGTCTTCTATATCATTCACATTGCAAGTTTCTACAGGTGAATGCATATATCTGAGTGGAAGCGAGATCAATGCACTTGGTATTCCCGTCTGCTGATAAAAAATACTATCGGTATCTGTCCCTGTTCTTACACTTGTAGCTTCATGCTGGATATCGATCTTAGCTTCTGAACAAACTTCTTCCAGAAAATCGACGACCTTTGGGTGGTTAGCCCCTCCGTGTTGAATAGCAGGACCTTTACCCATTTCTACTGTTCCGTGCTGTTTCTGATCAATTCCGGGAGTATCAGTTGCATGTGTAACATCAGTTACCAATGCAACATCCGGCATAAACCGATAACTCATCATTCGGGCACCAAATCCGCCCACTTCTTCCTGCACTGAGTTCAATGCGATTACATTTACTTTGAGATCTTTCTTTCTCTCACTGATCTTTCGGAGCGCTTCAGCAATAATATATCCGCCGATTCTATTATCAAGTGCGCGTCCTGTTAAAATATCATCGTTCAGATATTCCAAATCCGAGGAATAGGTAATCGGATCACCAACTTGTATCAACTCAAGAGCTTCTTCTTTTGAACTTACCCCGATATCAACGTAGATGTCTTTCCAGGCGGGCTGTTTGCCTCCACCATTCTTAGTATCCTGCAAGTGAATAGCTGTATTTCCGGTAACTCCAACAACTCTTCCTCTTTTGTTGTGGATGAATACCTTTTTAGCACGTGCAATGGTAGAATCGCTGCCCCCTAGCTTGTTTATATACACAAATCCCTGATCAGAGATATGCTGAACCACCATTCCGATCTCATCACAATGAGCTTCCAATAAAACAGTAGCTACATCTCCACTGGTGTTGATCTTACCGGCGGCTGAACCATAAGCATCGGTTACCACTTCATCCGAAAACTGATCTACGTAATCTTTCCATACTTTCACTCCTGCTTTTTCAAATCCGGTTGGACTTGGAGTGATGAGTAGATCTTCTAAAAATTGTTTACTGGAACTGTTAGCCATGCCTGTATCGTTGTAATTATCTTAAATTATTAGGCATTGAATATAACGAAAGAAGTATACAATATTGAATATGGATAATAGAATAAAAGACAGGAATTATATTCCTTTATTCCTAATTCCCTTATTCCTAATTTAAAAGTATGATCAAACCTGACTACGATTCCGATTTCTTTTACCATTGGCATGAACTAACTGTACGATTCAGCGATGTAGATTCACTTCAGCATGTCAATAATGCAACATTCAGTACTTATTACGAAGAGTCCCGATTACGTTTTCTGGGTGAATATTTCGAGATGAGTAAGGAATATTACGAAGGGCGTTCTTTTGTGATGGTTCGTTCTGAAATTGAATATCTCGGTCAGATCAAATTTCCGGATACTATTTTGATCGGAACCGGCATTCTAAAAGTCGGAAATTCCAGTTTGGATACCTATCAGGCTATATACAACAAAGAATCTAAAAAGCTAATGAGTGTTGCCCAAACTACCGGAGTTTGGTTCGATATAAACAAACAAAAACCGGTGAAACTACCTGAAATTCAAAATCTGGAAGCCATGCTCATAAAAACTGATCAAGATGGATAAAAGCACCCGGTACAAAATATTCAATGATCCGGTCCATGGATTCATCACCGTACCAAAAGGGATCATTCTAAGGCTGATCGATCATCCCTATATCCAGAGATTGCGAAGAGTTCGTCAGCTTGGATTAGGGTATCTTGTTTTTCCTGCCGCGGAGCATTCCAGATTTTCGCATGCTTTAGGAGCTCTGGAATTAGCTAAACGAGTACTGAATAATCTTCTGGAGAAAGATACTACCATTACCAAAAAGGAATATGAAGGCACTTTAATTGCAATATTGCTTCATGATGTTGGTCACGGGCCTTTATCCCACACTTTAGAACACACTTTGATCAAAGATTTCAATCATGAGCAAATGAGTTTGGCTATCATGAAAGAACTCAATAAAGAATTCGACGGAGAACTGGATACTGCAATAGCCATTTTCACCAATCAGTATAAGAAAAAGTTTCTGCATCAACTCATTTCATCCCAGCTTGATCTGGACAGGTTGGATTATCTGAGCAGAGACAGTTTCTTTACAGGTGTTTCTGAAGGACGTATTGGTATAAACAGAATTCTGAAAACGATGCGTGTCCACAAAGGAAACATTGTAATAGAGAAAAAGGGAATTTATGCGATTGAGAACTACATCATAGCACGAAGGTTGATGTATATGCAGGTCTATTTGCATAAAACAGTGCTAAGTGCTGATGCCTTAATCAGAGCTGTATTTAAAAGGGTCCGGGATTTGTTAGATTCCGGCTACGAACTGAATTTTGCCTCTGATAGTCTGCGATATTTTATGCAAGATCAGCCTTCTGCTAAAAAACAGATCACAGGAAAGATGATCAAAGCATATACCTCTCTCGATGATTACGACATCTACCTGAATATAAAGTTCTGGACTCAAAGCAATGATAAGATCCTCGCTGAACTCTGCAATCGCTTTTTGAACCGGAGCTTATTCAGAACCACTTTCTTTGATAACACGCCCTCTGAAAAAGATCATGAGGAAATAAAAAAACAAACAAAGCTTAGTTTAAAAAAACTGGGTTTACCACATGATGATGAGTCCGCTTCTTATTTTTACAGTTTTGATCAAAGCTATTCTGAAGCTTACAAATACCAAAACGAAAGCATCTGGATTTTGGAAAATGAAAACGCAGTGGAATTTTCCAAAGCAGCGGATACTAAGAACATAATTGCATTAACGGAACCTGTCGTCAAAAACTATTGTGTTCACTTAAAACAAGTTAAGATCTAGACCAACCTGTCTTCGTTGAATTCAGGAAGTATGAAAATCCACCAATCTGTCAAGGGGTTTGCGTACCACAATAGAAAGATCCATACCTCGCTCTGATAACACCTCTTCAAGTATTTCCTGATAAACCGAAGCTATTGAGCCAACAAAGCCTATTTCCTTTTCTTTTGATTCTTTGAAATAGCCAAGTTGTTTATCCGCAAAAGCTTCAAATCCTTTTCTTACCATATTCTTTATGAATGGATGATCTCTGTAATCACCCAATATCTTTGAGAAGGACGCCACAAATCTGTTGGCCTGTGGTTCTTCGTAGATCTTATGAAGAACACTTTCCAAAGACATATCGCTTGTTTCTTCCAAAGCGTTTCTCAGATCTTCCGGCATAGTTTTATAGTAATATGCATTCAGAATTCGCTTTCCGAAATAGCCACCACTTCCTTCGTCTCCAAAAACAAATCCAAGTGAAGGAATTGACTTCACGATCTTTTCGCCATCATATACACATGAGTTAGAACCCGTTCCCATAATACAGGCAACTCCCTCCTTTTTACCAAAACAAGCAATAGCTGCGCCTAACATATCGCTTTCAATATGAATTTCAGATTCAGGAAAATTCTCTCTTATTGCATTCTGAAGTATCGCCTTCCTGGATTCATTCCCACTGCCCGAACCATAGAAAAAGATCTCGTCTATCTGAGCATTTTTTAAACTGTTTTTAACTCCGTTTTTAATAGCTTCAGAAAGTTGGCCGTGTGTCCTGAAATAAGGATTTAAGCCATCACTTTTAAAGAATTCTTTACTCTCTTTATTTACTAAAACCCATTCTGTTTTTGTGGAACCGCTATCAGCTATTAAAATGCTCATTTATATTTTTTGTTAAATTTTATTGAAGATAGTTAACACATTATTTCATTACCACATTAAGAATAATTTTTAAGTACATTCCGAAAATAATTTAGTTTATATGACCTCAATTAGTGGTATTTCTTCGGGTAAACGTCTGGTTTCTTTGGATTTTTTCAGAGGGGCTACTGTAGCTGCCATGATACTTGTAAACAATCCCGGATCATGGTCTCATATCTATGGACCTTTAAAGCATGTACCATGGCATGGCTGGACTCCAACAGATCTGATTTTTCCTTTTTTCTTATTCATAGTAGGTGTTTCCATTGTGCTGGCATTTACCAAAGCCAAAAATAAAGGAGCTCAGAATTCTGATCTTTTAAAAAAGACTTTAATAAGGGCTGCTAAAATATTCGGATTAGGTCTGGCTTTAACGGCATTCCCATATTTGACATTTTTTCCGGATTTCGGACTTCATTCAAACCTGATTGATATCAGAATTCCAGGTGTATTGCAAAGAATCGCTGTTTGTTATGCTATTGGAAGCATCTTGTTTCTTTATACCAAACCGAAAACCCAAATGTACACCCTTGCAGGATTATTGATAGGCTATTGGATCTTAATGATCGGTATACCAGTTCCCGGATTCGGAGCCGGAGCCATTGACAATCCGGAAGGCAATCTTGCAGCTTACATTGATCAACTTACTTTATCGGGACATACCTGGAAAGAAAACTGGGATCCTGAGGGATTACTAAGCACTTTACCTGCTATAGGAACTACTTTGATCGGGATATGGACGGGTAGAATATTGATGAACGATCATGAATCCGAAAGTTCAAGAACACTTCAGTTCTTTATTTGGGGATTTGTTCTAATTATAATCGGATACATTTGGAGCTGGGTCTTCCCTATCAATAAAAATATCTGGACCAGTTCTTATGCTCTTTTCACCGGAGGGCAAGCCATGTGTATTTTTGGATTATGCTACTGGTATTTGGATGTGAAGGAAAAGCAGAAATTCACTGATTGGGGAGTCGCCTTTGGGTTGAATGCTATTACTGTTTTCTTTCTGAGTGGTATAATAGCAAGAGTTTTAAGCATGATTACCTTTACCTATAATGAAGCCACTTATTCTGTAAAAGGATGGATCTATGAAGTGGTGCTCAAGTCAATTGCTTCACCAATAAATGCATCTATTTTATATGCTATTATGTGGATACTTCTTTTTTGGGGATTAGCTCACTGGATGAAAAAAAAGAATATCATTATTAAAGTATAGATATTGAAAGGAATCTGATAGAAACCTTTCCATTTATTATTACTTAATCAAAGTCATTCTTCTTGTGATAGTTTTCCCTTTAGCACTCAGCTGATAAATATAAATTCCTGATGCCAAGTTAGATCCGTTAAAAGGAACATTATGTGTTCCTGAGCTCATATTCTCATTCAGAAGGGTGGAAACCTCTCTGCCTAACATATCATATACTTTTAAAGTAGTAACTCCGCTTTGAGCCAGACGGAAACTAATGACAGTTGTTGGGTTGAATGGATTCGGGTAATTTTGTTGTAATCTGGTTTCTGAAGGTACATCCGGATTTTCTTCAATCGAAACGCTTATTTTTTTTGGGTAACTTAACCTCATATTATCAAAAAAAAGCGATCCGGAATACGTCTCTCCCGTTTGCTGCTCAGATTTTAATTTAATCCCAATACCTGTAATTCTTATGGGGTAATAAAAGCTACTGAAGGGATCTGACGCCTGAATATTTTCCATGGACAAATAATACTCTTCAAAATCTGTATTATCTGCATACCTTTTAAGTCTGATCGTAAATTCTTCTCCATTGTTGTCTGTCACAATAGCATCGATCAAATGTTCTTTTCCATCAGTTAGACCATCAATTAAAATAGTATCTGGAACTCCAAAAACTGGAATATCTGTTCTAACATAAGCCCATGTACTGGGAGTACCTGTATACGTAAACTGATAATCGATTTTTAAAGCCTTTTCTCCCTCGGTAAACATATTCTCTGAAGCACTGATCGATGAATTAGCAAGGTCAATATTTTCACCATCTAATGAAAAACCCTCCACACTTTCAAAATTCTCGATTTTCGTTATTCCACTCCCAATTTGAACCTCAACTTGAGAAGTGTCTGAGACCCCATCAAAAGTTCCTATAATAGTAGTAACACCCTCCGCCAGCCCTTTAAAAACTCCGTTTTCTATAGTTCCTACGGCCTCGTTTTCAACTTCCCAACTTACATTCGCATTTGAAACGGATTGAGATATCCCATCACTGTCATACGATTCATTAAAAAAAACTATATCCTGATTATTATCCGTCACTGCTTGTTCCGGAAATAAATTAAAATTCGTTATTCCTTTGATCTCAACTAATGATGAATCTCTATAGCCGTTATATTCAACAAAAACATATCCTGTATCCGGGTTTGTACCAGCTTCAAATAAGCCTGTATTAGAAATTTCAGCATCAAAACCCTCGCTAAGGGAGAATATAATGTCTTGGCTGTTTAAATTTACGGGGAAGTAGTTCTCGTCAGTTCCTTCAACTTTGTATGTGAAACTCTTATTCCTGTATATTTTTTTAATGGAGGGATTAATATTTAAACGATGAAGGGTTCCTGTTTTTTGTTTATTGGAAACTAACATCAAAGCATTCGCTACTGATCTCTCGCCTGCTCCATCAGATGGTGAATTGGCAACTTCATTATGTACAACTAAAGTGGTTGATCCTCCTCCATCAAGATTCAATGCGTTGTGGGCACCTATCCCGAGCATAAAGTCACCTAATTCGATGAGTGTCATACCTACACTAGATGATTGTCTTCCATCAACAGTAACAAAATAAAACTTAGTTGTATCAGCATTAAAACCTAGTGCAGATCGGGGATGTCTTTCCGGCCAATTTCCTTGATTTACTCCGTCGTTCAGGAACTTAGCACTTCCACCAACGGCTTCTTTTAAAGCATCAGTGGCGGGAGCAACTTTGTGATTGATTACCAATGTATCACCTGAAGACACTGAATTTAAAATAGTAGCCCCGGCTCCATGTCCTGAAAGTACAAAAGTAGAATCTGTAAGACTCGAATTTCCTTCATTTTCAGACTTAGAAACTACAACAGTTCTTACCTCCCCGTTAACAACCCAGGGATCAATGGCTTTTAAAGTTAACTCGGTTCCAAAATTATTTGTAGAAGTACCGGATCCAAAAAAATGATTGTAGAAAATTATTTGATTGCTATTTCTAACTCTATTTACATTGCTGATAGAATTAGTAGTTTCACCAATTTTCAAAACTCCATCATAACTGGTAGTATTTATAAACATTTCCGAATTGCTGGAATATCCAAATACTTCTCTGTTGATAGGCTTAGTCAGTATTTCACCATTAAGAACCTGTAAGTTTGTAGGAGTTCCTCCACTATAGAAATCTCCATTTATAGCAGCTATTACTTCATGACCGGACATAGATTTACGGGCAGACATAGAGCTTGTTTTCTCATATGCGGCCAATTTGTCTTGTGCCTTTACAGTTTCTAAACTATAAATACCGTTAGTCAGATCGATCTCAATTACTTCAAGAGTCCACGGAACTGATGAAGCAGTTACAGAGTAATGAAACGCTCCTTCTCCAATTTGTTTAACATTTACTGTATCGAATTTAACCTGCGAAAAAACTGATGCAGGAATCAATAGAAAAATTGATAAACAGAGAAACTTATTCATATTTAAGAAATAGGAATTTAAGAGGTTTCATTACTATTAGAATTTACCGTAAAACTATTTTATCAAAGTCATTCTACGGGTAATTGTACTACCTTTTGAATTCAATTGATAAATATAGATACCAGATGAAAGATTAGAACCATTAAAAGAGACATTATGCGTTCCGGAAGTCATATTTTCATTCAGCAAAGTTGAAACTTCTCTACCCAGCATATCATATACTTTTAGTGTTGTAAATCCACTTTCTCCTAATCTGAAACTAATCACGGTAGTTGGGTTAAAAGGATTCGGATAGTTTTGTGACAAATGAAACTGTTTAATCAATTCTGGTTCTTCTTCATTTGATACAACTATTCCTCCCTCTTCTGCAGGTGTAGGATCACTTTCTATATTATTTCTACTTGCAGCTGTTACAAAATACCAGTACCCGCTTTCTGAAGGTGGAGTAATATCTGTAAAACTGGTATCTCCGGTAACTTCTATAAGGTTATAATATTTGGTCATCTCTTCAGATTCGTTTGGAGCTGTTCCTGAATCTACTCTGTAAACAGCATATTTAACCAATGTGTCTGTATGACTACTTGCATTGGATTTAGCAATCTGATCTATGGACGAAGGACTCCAGGAAATGTTAAAAATATACTCTGTCTCCGGATCTCTGTTCACTACGAGGTTTTCTGGAGTTTCCGGCTTAGCCATACTTTTCCAATCCATAATAGGCTGAAGGGCGTCATACTTATAAAAATTATTTCTTAATGAATCTGCAAATCCTTTAGATGAAAACCCGGTTAGGTTTTTTTCTCTGAAGAATACACTTCCTTGAATTTTAGGATTACCCCGGTTAATTCGAACCTGTTTTGGAACTTCATTTGCTGCAAATAAATTGTTCGAGTAAGTGTTTGAATCTGAGCGATATAAACCGTGTCCCGGATACATATGTCTCTCATTAGCCGCTGCACTATCAGCCCACCAATTTGCAAGAGCTTTATAATCCTGACCGAATGGACCAAATCTGTTTATCTCCCAATAGAGTTGAGGGGTTATATAATCAACGGTTCGATCGTGTAGCCACGCAATTCCATCTCCGTAAATAACTTCGTATGCATTCATTCCACTTATTCCGTCCGGGGTACCACTTTTCCAAATTCCAAACGGACTGATTCCAAACTTGACCCATGGTTTAACAACCTGCATGCTGTCATAAAGCCCTTCTACAAAAATATCGATATTATTTCGTCGCCAGTCATCTTTATCAGTAAAACCTCTGGGATATTTTATAAAAGTGCTATCATCTAAGGACTCATTATTATTGGATGCCATATGATTTGGCGGATAAGGATAGAAATAATCATCGAAATGAATCCCATCAACGTCATATCTGTTTACTACATCCATTACAACCTGAATATTGTAGTCAATTACTTCCGGTAAACCCGGGTTCATAATGGCAATTTTATTATTCATCACAAATAGCCATTCAGGGTGTGTATTTGCAACATGTTTTTCATCTCTTTGACTAGTGTCAAACTGTTTTCTTTTGCCTTTTTGGTATTCTTTTTGAAGAAATGGTTTTAAGCTTTCATCTATATCTTCTTCTGTCGCTTTACCGGGTAAAGCCTTTTGTGTGAAGTCACTTGGTATAGTTCTCATTGCTCTGTATGGATTTAGCCATGCGTGTAATTCCATTCCTCGCTTATGAGCTTCTTCAATTGCAAATTCTAAAGGATCCCAATAAGGGTCCGGAGCTCTTCCTTCTTCTCCTGTAAGATATTTTGACCATGGTTCGATAGGAGAATCGTAAAGTGCATCTCCCTCTGTTCTGATCTGGAAAAAAACTATATTGATTCCCATTTTATCCAGCTTATTCAATTTACTGATAAGATCATCTTGTTGAAATCTGACCGGTATTCCACCAGCCTGTGGCCAATCTAAATTTATAACTGTAGCCATCCACGTACCTCTGAACTCATATTTAGGTACATTTTCTTGTGAGAATATCATAGCCGGAGCTAAAATAAAAAAAAGGAAAAATAGTTTTTTCATAAAACGTTTTGTGCTCTCTATTAGGGATAAAAAAAAGGCAGCACAAGGCTGCCTTTTCTATTAAACAATTGCTTATTTAATTAAAGTCATGCGATTGGTTAAACGTAAACCATTCGCTTGTAGTGTATAGATATATACACCAGAAGCTAAATTTGTAGCATCGAAAGTTACAGAATGATCACCTGCATTTTCTCTGTTATTTACTAATGTAGCAACTTCTCTACCTGTAATATCATACACTTTCAATGTCACAAGACCAGCCTGATCAATTGAGTAGTTGATATTAGTAGTTGGGTTAAACGGATTAGGATAATTCTGACCCAATTTAAATCCTTCAGGTATTGTATTCAGGTTGTCTTCATTTGAAGTGTACACCTGAGATGTAGTGAATTTCTGAAGATCAAACTCCGTATCTCCACCACTGAAAACACCTACATACGCTACTGTTCCTTCAGCATCAAAATCGAGTGCTCTTGGACGGCCTGCGTCGAATTCGTTTGTGAACTCAGGATTTCCACCACCGGCAACCCATCTTAAACTATCCAATGGTTCTTCACTGGCAGTACCCAAAGTAGCATAATCAAAAGCATACCAAGTTTGTGGAGTATATGGCGCATCAGGAACATCGTTTAATGAACCGGCACCTACCCATAGATGTTTTGTTCTTGGGTGAATATCAAAACTTTCTGCTCTGATTCCTCTTAACACAGTATCCGGAGTACCGAAACCACTGAACTCATCAGGCTTTTGGTATCTCAATACGTAACCATTGGTATATCCTGCCCACCAAATAGTCTGGCCATCAGCAGAAACTTGTAAATCTCTCGAGAAACTTTGACTTGTAGTAATAACTACTTCTTCATTTTCAAGATTGCTGTCGTACTTGTAAATAGGAGCGTCAGTTCCCACTACACATCCAACATAAATATTTCCTTCAGCATCGGTACTTGCTTCACCTAATGAACAACCTGCTGTAGGATCTACCATACCAAGTCCCTGACCTGTTTGATAATCGACCTTATAAAGTCGGTTAAACTGAGAAATAACAATATGTCCATCCATAATGCTGGTTTCAATTCCTCTACCGGAATAACCTTCATATGCTTCACCTGTCCAAACTCTACCTAAAGTATCATTAGGAGTAGTTCCATCAGCATATTCGATTACTTTTAGAGGTGAGAAACTCGCTGGAGTTCCATCCGCGTTATATACATAGATCGCTCTTGTAGTCAGAGTATCAGGATCTCCGTTATCTCCATCTCTATTGGTAATTATAGTTTCAGTCGCTGAAAACGGCTGAACCCATACCTTTCCATCCGGATCTACAGCCACACCATGTACTTCAAAAAACAAATCACTGGTATTTGCAGTATCAGGTATAAATGTGTCATCGAATGTCCAATTTTGTGCATTTACCAGCATAGGCGCCAGCAAAAAACACAATAGAATAAGTAGTTTGTTGTTTTTCATAGTTCTCCTTTTTGTATCCGTGTTTCTATAAGTTTTATTTATTTGTTAAGTGTTTAACAGTCTGTACTGTATAATTTTTTCTAATTAAATCCAAAAATACCGGCTCTTGTACGATCAAACATATCCATAAAATTGAGACTTGCTTCATCTCCTTCTGTAGTAACAACAGCAAATTCATCATCCCTCCAGGTAATACTGAATGTACCTTGTTTGATCATTCCGGGGTAAAATGCCTGATGTCTGAGCGAAGGAAAGACTCTTACAATACTTGTTTCTCCATCGTTACCAATCAAAAGTTCGCCGTTTGAAGCAAATATCAGAGAGGTTATTAAACCATCATAATTAGCTCCGAAATCGAAATAAAGTTCTCCCGCGCCTAAATTACCTCCGCCATTGATAGGAAATTTCCAAACCTGCTGACTTCCATTGATATCACCACCAACATACAATTCATTATTATTTTTGAAATAAGCTACCGCGCTAAATTGGCCTGTAAATGGGAATGTTGTTTCCGCTCTCGATGAAGCATCAAATCTGTGAATCTGATCACTGTCAAAACCTACAGCCCATAAAAAACCATTATCATCAAAAATCATATCGTTGATTTTGAGATTTGCAGATGATGATGCAGACCAAACACTTTCCCTTTTATCATCTCCGAAAGTCTTAGTGAAAATAGCTCTGATACTCTGTTGTGATAAAAACAAATCATTATTTTGGCCTATCTCTAGATCACTATATTCCGTAAATCTCATTGTACTATCTGTAGGATATGGTCTGGAATCATTTGGATCAGGTCTGGGTTCACCAGGATATTTTACAAGATCTCTTGTTATAGTTCCATCCGGTGCAATTTTAGTATACCTGATAACTCCGTTCCGATCTATAATCGTATATACATTATTATCACCATCAACCCCTACAGGTGTTGTTGGTGCAAAACTTACATCAGTGCCAGGGTAAAAGCCCTGAGGTTGTCTTAATGTGTAAGCATAACTTTCGCTTAAAAACTCTGCGTCTCTAACCCCAACTTGAACAGATAAATCCGTTCCATGTATAGTGCCGGGACGTACAATAAGCTCAGTTGGCGTTGCACTTAAAATAACACCCGATGAACCACCAAAATTGATTACCACTTCTTCGGGATCATCAGAAAAATTTTGACCTGTTACTATTACTGAATCAACTCCTGCAAGATAACTTGGGTCGGGGGATATATTTGTAACTACAGGTCTTTCTGCGGACAATTCAAACTCCGGGTCAAAAATACTGTTTCCATCTCCACAATTTGAAAAAATCAGAGCTATACCTGAAAGAATAATAATTCTTGTGTTCAATTCTTTTAAAGTTTTAAAGTACGTTTTCATTTAAAATCCAATTTGTGCACTAAATCTGTTAACCTCTCCGAATACTCCGAATTGAGTATAAGAATAGTCGATGCTTAGATTTACTTTTTTCAAAGGCTGTATTACACCAAACCCAAATGACAATTTCTCTTCATCTTTAGGAAAGCCATAGCCCCCTCTGAGTATGAACCTGTTCATAAAAGTATATTCAGTACCTATAAAAATTTGTTCATCATAATCTCGTGGTCTGTTGGTATCGATTGCAACCAAAAGAGAATGTGTTTCAGGATCTATATCGGCTAAATCCAGAACATTCATTGAAATTCCTATCTTGAATGTAAGCGGTAATTCCTGTTCTTCTTCTGCAAAAGATACTTCCTGTGAAAAATTTCTAAGGGCAAAAGCAAAATTAAGGCTCTTGAATCCGGTCTTATAAAAAGCTCCAAAATCAAGAACTCCAACTCCTGCAGAATATGATTCCGTTATATAACCTCCGTTACCATCTGTATTTACAGGCGCAGAAGTCAAATCTTCATATGCATATTTGAAATTCGCACCTACAGAAAACTTATCCGTAATTGCGTTAGCATAAGAGAGACCTATAGTAATGGCTGTAGGATTTACAAATCCGTTATCGAGATAACCAAGTGGATTGTTAGGATCATTATCACGTACAGTAGCTATAATATCTCCGTAATCTACAGATGTTGCATTTAATCCGAACACTCCAATATTTGAATTTCCCGGTTTGTAAATAATAGATGCAGAGTTATGGCTAATGTCTGCAATCCACTGTACGACACCGGCGGTAACACTAACTTTATCTTCAACTAAAGCTAAAGTAGCCGGATTGTAAAAAGGACTGTAAGCTCCCATATTTACCGAAGTTACAGCATCTGACATTGCCGAAGCTCTTGCTGACGGTGAAACTGATAAAAATTTCATACTCGTCTGAGCCCTTTTGTCCTGAGCATTGAGCAAAGGAGAAGCGAAAAGTATTAAAAAAAGTATTGTAGCTATTTTCTTCATATTTATAGGAGCCCTTAAAGTATAATTACAATTTTACGAATGGCTACTTGTCCAAATTCATCGTCATTGGGATCAGTGTTAATGATCCGGGCGATGTAAATACCACTGGCAACTCTTTGTCTAGAGTCGGTTCTCAGATCCCATGATTCATCTCCACTTCCTCCGGTATGGTCAATGGAACGAACTCTTTCTCCCAGCTCGGTATATATTTCTATGGTACATTCACCCGGAATTTCATAAAACTGAATACGATCACTTCCATCAGAGTCTGTAGTGAATAATAAACTGTTATCAGCACTTGCTGAATAAGGATTAGGAACCACACGGATATCACTCATTGATTCCCCTGCAGCTCTTAGTAAAGTGGCAGGATCATACGATTGTGTATAGTATCTGCTACTTCTTAATTTGGTACCTGTTGGAGTATTACCTGTATTATCATTATTTGCTGATCCTACACTAACTATATAATAATAGTAGTTAAGCCCTCTTATTGGCACATCAAGTTGGAAGGCTCCGGGATTTTCGCTTCTGCCTGATTCGCCATCCAGAATTGATGTCTCTGCCGGGCTTGCTTCATACAGTAAACGATATGTGCTGTCCACTCTTCCCTGGGCACGGTAAATTTCAAATCCTTCAATGTTTCCTACATCACCTTGATATTCCCAGTCCAGCTGTATTCCTCCTCCTTTTGATTCCACAAAAAACAGAGCCGGTGGTTCCGGAGCTTGTGGGATGGAATAATCTGAATCGAAATTTCCTAAAGCTCTTTCGAAAGTTTGAAATAGTGAATCTCTTCCTGTAAAAACCCACTCATTCTTGGTCATACTTAAAGACTGACCATTAGCTTCATATGTAATATCAGAATATTGATCTCCACCCGACTCAACTATTTCTTTAAATTGACGTCCTACTCCCTCAGCTATTTCTCTTGTAATACCGGCAGAAGCTTCAGCAATTACTATTCTTACACTTTCACCTGGTGCCAGAGTGTAAGGCCCATAGCCGTAGGTATATGCAAATCCACCTAAATTATTACCTTGTTTTGGGTCACCCGTTGGCTGTATAAATCCATCATACCCACTGGGTTCAACCTTATAAGCATGGCGTTCACTATCTCTTCCTCTTGTCATCATTGCATACTCAGCAACCATTTTAGTTTCATTGAACGCATCATTTTGACTGTAAAGCGGATCATCATTATGCTCTTCTCTCATAGTGAATGGCTGTGCGGGGTCATCAGAATTATCATTTGCAGATGCATCAGCATGGAGCGTAACGGTTCCAACAAAGTGGTAAGCCTCTAATCGTCCGGTCGTATCTGCTTCTGTTAAATATCCACCTGATGTATTTGGTACATAGATCGGAGCGCCAATATTATCATAATTTGCATCCATAAAACCAGGGAAGCGTCCGTGCCATGCAAACTGAGCTCTGAAATCTTCCGGCTCTGCAGGTCTTAGACCGTCTCCACGACGATCATTCATAGTATTTTGCCCCCACCCGGTTGCGTTCCCAATGGTGTGGCGAGAAGCTTTAACAGGGGCCATTCTGTTTAAGAAATAAGGAACGAAACCCTCAACTGTTTGATTGGGCAATTCAATATCATCGTCAGCATCTGTATTACCTGTGTTTGTAAAGATATATTCTATCACATGGTAATTATCATGATACTCTTGGCTGAATTGCATAGCAGTTCTTTGCACTGTTATTCCCAACAAACTATTTACAGTAGTCACAATTTTACGATCCGCTACCATAGCAGGATCCACTTCATCATTGCTGACATCTTTGGCAAAAGACTGCAATCCGTCTACTACCACTTCAGGCGGTGTAAACTTACTTATAGTTTTCATTTCAATTGGAGTAAACTCACCGAGCCCTTGCACTCTGGGGCCCACGTGTACCACTCTTTTAGAAAAGGTTGTTCCGTTTTCATCAGTAAAGTTTTCCGCTCCTAACCATAATGCTTTCATAGCTTGAGCATCCTGACCTAAATATATAGCCGGCCACTGCCAACCACCTTGCTGTTCTTTTATAAATCCTTCTTCAATTTCTGAACCTACACTGGCATAGAAATTATGAAATGAACCTACCGACAACCATCTGTTCTCAACCTGAGCAAATAAGAACCCGGTACAGGATATTAATACCACTAGAAAAGAAGTCGTTTTTTTCAATGTTTTCCTAACTGTCATTTAAGCTTAATTCTAAATTAAAATGAAAACCTTACACCAAAGCGAATGGTACGAGGATCCAAAAAGTTAAAAAATCGTTGGTTTGGCATATTAATGTAAGCCTTTTCGTCTAATACCTGATCTACATAATTGCCATCTGCATCTACAAATGCATTTCCATCCCACTGGTAGTACTTATTCTCAAGAGAATTGTAATATAATGCTCTGGAATTACCTGAATTCGGAAGCGTTGTATACACTTCGATCGGCACATACTCAATATCACTAGGGCGATAATCTCCGGGTTGATCACTTCCCGAAACGCGTTGATTTTCCAAACCTATTTCCTCCCAGGTATCAGAAGAAAGATGCAGAGAATTCATATAATCAAAGTAGTCATTACCGTCAATTAATCCTGAGTTGAAAATACTGAAATTTCTTCGGTTTATGACATTACTGATATCAGCAAAGAAGCCAATTCGTCCACCACTTTCAAGGTTTACTTCTTTAGCGAATCTTAGACTAGTTCCCCAGAAATCCCTGTTTTGAACATTATAAAGCACACCTGGAATTGACCCACCACCTGTATAAGTAAAGTAACTTCCTGATTGCCATGTAACTAAAGGAACTATTTGCCAATCACCAAAAGGATGAGCACCCATTAATTCAGGCCCAAAATCGTTTGGAGTAGTAAACTGAAGTCTTAATCTTGCAAAAGGTTGAGGAACCGGCTTAAAGACGTCATTATCATCCGTTAAACGATCGTAATTACGTTGGTCAAAAGGATTTTCATAATTTTCTAAAGTTCCAAACAAACCTGCTGAATAAATACTATAGGTGTAATTAATTTCTCCTTGAAAGTATTGTCCCCTTTCCTTTCTAAAAGTAAGTTCCAAACCTCGAACGTCGCCATAAGATAATGGCTGACTTACAGAGTAACTGTTATTATCTCTACTAATATAATCTACCTGGATTGGTTGATCTGATAGATCTTTATAATAACCACTTACTCTTACTAGGTAATCCTCAAATATATTATGCTCATATCCGACTTCGTAAGCTACTGTTTTGGGTAACTTATTTCTTGGGGAAGCTACTCTTGTAACAGTATTGGTAAATGGTTCTGTTCTTACTAGATATAAGTTTTCAGGATTCGGTAACTGTACATAATGATCGTAGTTAAAGAATAATTTACTTACTTCCGTTATTGGAAAAGAAACTCCCAATCTAGGCTGAAGTACGATCTGAGGATCAACATCAGTTACTTTAGCAGTATCTAAAGCAGATGCATTACCACTGTCAAATAAATCAGTAAAATTATCGTATTCATACCAATCAATATTTGGATCAGAGTAAGTTAGTCTCAACCCTGCCCTCGCAATCATTCCTTCAAATTCGAGTTTATTTTCTGCAAACAAACCAATTCTGAGTGGCGTAGTATTCCAGGTTGAAAAAGTTCTTCCTGACGGTAGCACTTTATCAAATGAACCATAATTAGCCTGACTGTTCTGTCTGATAACTTCAAAACCCGTTTTTAACTGGTTAATTCTGTTAAGCTGGCTTGTCATTTTAAATTTCAAACTCATGTAACCAAACCTACTGGTATCCCGGGCTGTACTCATCCCAACTCCCATCCTCATTCCGGAAGCCAGACCACTGGAAGTTTCATCAAAGAAGCCAAAAGGACCTTCATCAAAACCTACACCACCAATCGAGTATACATTTGTAGTGTCCCTGAAATCACCCGGGCTGGTATTGTTTTCTTGATTAGCGGCATAAAATTGAACTTCATAAAAAGTTTTAGAAGTAAGCTGGTGAGAAAATTCTACTCCTAAACGTCTGTTAATTTGTTCAGAAGGAGCCCAATAATCTGATGCGTAAATTCTTGATTCGATGAAGCTTACTCTTTCCATATCAGTAGTAATGTCCTGATTTGAATCAAAGAAGTCATTATTCCCGGTTTGACTCTCTGTGGTACCAGTTAATCGGTTATAATAACCATCAATAGATAATTTCATACCAGAAGCAATATTACTGGTCACTTTAGCTTGTAAGGTTGTTTGAATTTGTCTGTCTTCTGATAAAGGAACCAGATATATATCCTGAGTTCGGCGAAATGAAGTAGAGAACCTTAAATCACCAAAACGCTCACTTATAATTGGAACAGGTCCACCAAATGTAAAATCCAGATCATAATCAGGATCGGTAATGCCCATATCTTTTCTGTGTTGATATAGGAAAACCTGCTGAGCTGCACTAGGAGAAAGGTCATTAGTGGGGTCGCCATCATTCATTAACTGCTGAGAAAAAGCGTTCCAACCTTGAAAACTTGGGTATTCCCTTTGTGTGTATGAATCCCACGCTCCGTTGGACGTTCCAGTCCAAGCAACTTCATCATCCACATAAGGTCTCAGCCAGTACGAGTTAGGATCGTTAATTGCCTGTCCAACGTTTTTTTGTTGCGGATGAGTAACCCTGATCAATCCATCAAGAGTATAGCGGTCTCTTTCACCTTCTTTAGTTGTAATTGAAATAAGTCCGGATCTCAAATCACCGTACTCAGCGGAAACTCCACCCAGCTGTACATTAATTCTCTCTATGGAAGTTAAACTTACACCGGTTACAGGACCATTGTTACGGGCAGAACCTAAAGATCCACCACCAAGGTTAAAACCTACCTCGTCAGTTCCACTACCTCTTACACTTAATCCTTGTACACCTGCCTGTAACCCAACAGCTTCGGTAACACTTGTAATTGGAAGCGCCTCAAGAGTTCCTTTATTGATATTAGCCTGACTACCGGCGACATCTCTTTGAACTACTGGTCGCTCTGCTATCACAACAATCTCTTCTCCTTCAAAAGTCTCTTCCCTCATTGTGATGTTGATCTCTGTAGTCTGATCCAGATTTACTTCCACATTTTCGATGATTAAAGGAGAGAAACCAATAAAGCTAGCTTTAAGAGTGTATGTACCGGGCTCTACGTTCAAAAGCTGGTAGAAACCATCGGCTTCGGCAGCAGTCCCCTTTTGGGTAGCCTCAATGACTACAGTAGCTCCTGGCAAAGGCTCTCCTGAAGAATCTTTTACGAAGCCATTGATCTTTCCCGACTGAGCAAAAATGCTTGAAGAAAATGTTAGTAAGATGAAAAGAAATAGTAGCTGTTTTAAACCCATATATTTTCAGATTGAATAAAAAAAATCTATCCCATGGAAGGGCTTTTTTTTGTTGTGATAACATTTTAATAAAAAATATTTATTGTTAAAAAAATTTAGTGGTTCAGTAACATCTTTTGATACTTGCCACCTAATCCTTCATTTAACAAAATTGAGACGCATTTTTTACTCTGCAACCTGTTTTAGCCCTCTTTCAAGTTATTAAAAAGTATATGTACATAATAAACACAATGCATTTTCTCTGAGAGTAAGACCTAGTCTTGTTCGATCAAAATTTCTCTTAAAGTTTGTATAGATCAGAATCCAAGTCAAAAAAAAAGCCCTTAAACAAGGGCTTTGAATTTGAAACTTTCTATCGTCTGTTTCCAAAAATTCTCAACAGAAAAATAAACATATTTATAAAGTCCAGATACAGAGCTAAAGCTCCCATTACCGCACCCTTTTTACCTTGTTCGGAATTTGCATCTAATTCCAGACTCATGTTCTTTATCTTTTGAGTGTCGTAAGCTGTTAATCCGATAAATATGGCAACACCTGCGTAACTAATGATCCAGTATAGCGTGGAGCTTGCCAAGAAAATGTTTACGATAGTGGCAATAATGATCCCAATGAGAGCCATAAACAAAAACCCACCTATCGAAGTCAGATCTTTCTTTGTGAAATAGCCGTAAGCACTACAAATACCAAAAGTACCGGCCGTAATAAAAAATATGGAGGCAATAGAAGCACTTGTGTATACATAAAACAGAACTGAGAGCGTGACTCCGTTCAAAGCAGAATAGAGAATAAATAGAGCCGTGGCAAAGCCTGAACTCATAGAATCTATTCTGGACACCATCCACCAAACAAGCCCTAACTCAACGGCAATGAGTATATAAAATGGTGCTGCACTTGATGCGCCGGTAAACATTCCCATAAATGCACCCGAATCTGCAACTCTCAGTGCTACAATTCCGGTAATCGTTAGTGCTAATCCCATCCAAACGTACACTTTATTTATAAAAGTGGTTTGGATGCTTTTAATTTCTTCTGCAGTAAGTTGATGTGCTTGGTTCATGGTATTAAAAAAGGATTTAGTTCTTGATGATATGCCATCAAAATACTAAATCCTTCGTCAATTTGATATATGTTTAACCGCCGAACCAATAACTAAATTTAACTAAGAATACATTAGTTGGTTCCGGATCAAATAAACCTCTGAAATCATTAAAAAAGTTGAACTCTCCATTTGGGTTAAATCCGTTTCTTTGTTGTTGCCATACTAGAAAGAAAGTAGAACCGGGACTATATTCCCATCTGAATACAGCGTTACCTTGTAAAGCTCTCCTGTTAAAATCTAATCTCCAGTTTTCAATAGTGAATGGATCCTGACCTTGTGCTGGTTCATTTAGATCGCTGTCGGGATCTACGGTTACTGATCCATCAGAATTCCTAACAAAAGATCCTTTATCAGTACCATATTCATCAAAACCAAAGCCACCCGGGTTATTGAATTCTTTGAAATTTGAAAACTTTCCTGTTCCTATAAATGGACGAACGTAAGTCTGAAGACTCATTTTCGTATTAAATGTCCAGTTCAATCTGATCTCAGTAGAAAAGCTTGTTTGCTTGATGTCTGAGAATACATATCTCCTTCCAAATGTGTTATTGCCATCTATCGCTGATTCAGCATGATTCTGATTAGTAATAAATTGATCCACATCATTTTGGAATCCAAACTCGGGTTCAACGGATATCTGAATATAAGTTGTAGGTCTGTATGATAAGTAGCCCCAGAAGAAATGATCGTATTCCCCTACCCTGTCTTCTCTGTGAAATTGCCCTGTTCCACCTGATAATCTTTTAGAACTGTTTGAATTAATATTGAAATTAAAGTTCCAACTTCCCGGCATTAGAAAAGTAGGTCCACCTCTGGTTATTCTGTCTGAAATAGTATCAAAATTTGCGTTAGCGTTGATATTAAAAGACCACAGGTTTTTGAATTGAAAATAACCACCGGCATTATAGCCTCTCGATATCAGATCATCATCGAAATTCCATGCATGAGTTGTATAACTCCATAAATTAATGAACTGGAAAAAGTCCGGATCATTCTCCTGATATTGAACGCCTGTTGTTACTGCTTTATAATCCGCTCTGTTTTGAAAACCAATATCATTGGTTTCATATCCTGGCGTTACCATAGATCCGGTTACAGACCATGTCCAATGCTCTCCACTGGCTTTCTGAAGGCTTAACTCAGAGGCAAGACCACTCAAACTGGTTTTACTGTTATCCACTGATAGCCCATCTGAATCTACTCGCTGATAGTATCTCTGAGGCGCATTTTGTGTTCTGGTTATTGCCTCTGATGTACCAAAAACTGAACTCACAGAAGCTGTTCCACTAACTATCCACGTTCGGTTATTCCAACCGTGTTCGAAATCGGCTCCGGTAATAAAAGCTGAATTGTGGAGTCTGTTCTCAAAATAAGTTCCCCCTATGTCTCGGTTCATTCCACTAAAAAAACCACCAACTACTGTATTTCCTTCATTAAAATCTTGTTTAAGTCGAGAAACCAAAAAGTTATTGGACGGCTGAACAACAAAATTTCCTGTTGTATCATAAGATGTATTATTTAAGGTATCTATTACAGTCAAACTAAAAGGAGAACTTTCTTCTAATGTCCTGCTATACAGCATTCCAATAGAAGTTCCTTGTTGAGTTTTTCCACTCAACTTTGCAGCTCCTAAAATTCTAGACTGCCTGGGAGCATCTGTATATGTTATTGGCACTAAGTTATCGTTATTTGAGTCGTAATACCTACCACCACTAACAGAAGAATTAAAATCTCCAAAACCACCTTGCGGAGCCCTTCCTATTCTTCTTGAATAAAAAGTATTTGGGTTTCCGAAGTTGTTAAATGTCTTTGTACCCCCAAATCTGAATATTTCGTTTCCTTCTAAGAAAAATGGTCTTCTTTCTGAGAAGAACTGCTCGAATTGAGAAAGATTTATGGTTGCCGGATCAGCCTCAACTTGTCCAAAATCAGGGTTTATAGTAGCTGTCAATGTCAGATCAGAAGTAACACCGTATTTAATATCTCCACCGATATTGGCATCCAACTCGTTTTCATTATAGTATGGGTTGTTTGGATTACCGGGTGCTCTTTCTAAAACGGATGATACATAAGGAGTGATTTCCAATCTCCTAGGCTCTTCCAGATCTCTGATACCATTTAATCGTCCGAATAAAGAAACACTTCCGGATGCTGACTGAGAAGTCGGAGCCCAAAAATTATACTCCTGATGCCTCGCTATTCTTCGCTGAAAGTTAACTCCCCATGATTTTATATCATCTTTGGAGCTAAAACGTAATTGCGACATTGGAATTCTCATCTCTACTGACCAACCGCCTTCTACCATTGTTGCTTCAGCTTCCCAAACTGCATCCCATAACACATCTTCACCTCTGTCATCAAAATACAGGATATCTTTTTGAACACCTCTCGGGTTCACTGCAAAAGTAAACGCAGTACGCTTATCATTATAACTGTCTAAACTCACATACACCCAATCACTTGTTTCGCTGCCATCTCTTCTGAACAAAGAAGCTATTACAGAATCAGGAGCATTGTCATAGGCCATTATGCCTACATATACTTCGTTGTCAGTATATAAGATCCTTGCTTCTGTTTTTTGAGACGGATTACCTCCGTCACGCGGAGATCGCTGTGTAAAACCTGTAGCTACCGGAGCCGTGGACCAAATTGCCTCATTAAGCACCCCATCTAATTGTATATTTTGTCCTGATATTCTCACCGCTTCCATTGTAGGATTTTGGGCGTATCCAAAACGATAATCGATATTATCTTTTTTTAAACTAAAACCTCTTAGTTCTTCTCTTTCTTCAGGCACAGTTTCCTGTGCTTGTACACCAAAATTCAGGCATAGCAATAGTATGGTAATGGTAAATTTCCGCATGACAGTAGTGTTTTAAGGCTTTGGTAAGAAACTGCAAATCATTCTCTCCAAACGATTTGCAGTATTATTATTTAACTCTGATAGTTAGACGAGTGTAATTTTAATTCGTTACTCTGGTTTACTAATTTTTACGAATTGAAATATCTCCGTGGAGCGTTTTGAACAGATATTCCGGACCTCCTCCGTTTACAGTACCGTAGACCCATTTATTAATAGATACTTTGTATTGGCCTTTCTTAGACGAGACTTGAGTATCCGTAGGGTTCCGTTCGATGTCCATATCAAAATTGGTGTAAACATCTCCCCAGTCTGTTTTCATTTTTGCTGAAAACTTAGCATTCTCCGGTAATGATATCTCTATATCACCATTCACACCTGTAAACGACATTGGAGCATTGGGATCGATCTTTACAAAACTTACTTCGATATCTCCGTTTACACTGTTTACTAATGCCGATCCGGATATATCCATTACTTCTACGTCACCATTTACAGATTCGATCTCCACTTGCCCTTCTAAGCCTCTTACTTCCACGTCGCCGTGTACAGCATTCAGCTTTAAGGAAAAGTTTTTGGGCACATACACCGTCAATTCAAGATCATTATGTTGTGGCTGACTGTTTATTTTGACCACGTTATTGTCTTCTGTGATCTCCAGGCTTAAACCTCCTGATGATATTCTCCTCAAACCATTTTTACGATTATTCCAGTTATCGTCGTCATCTTCACCGTTATACTTTACGATCACGTCCTGACGGTTATGCGTTTCTACAATTATATCGTCAGCATAAACCAGATCAATTCGTAACATCCCCTTTTGTCCGGGTTTGGATAGAGGGACAGTTATATCATCCTGAGCCGCTAAAGGATTTGATACAACCAACACAAGCAATGCACTAAATAGGGTAATTATTATTTTTTTCATGATTCTCTTATTTCTTGATTTTAGTTTCTTTTTCGGATGTAGGCACTTCCGTTAACCGTTTCGAATTCCATTTTTGCACCACCGTCTCCAATTTGGATAGGCGTGGATTTGCCAATTCGATATCTGTAACCTTTTCCGTCTTTTTCCTTGTTCAATTGAGCTTTAAGTCGAGTTACTTGTTCAAAATCTGTATAGAGATCACCATGTAAACTTTCAAAAGTTACTACAGCGCCTAAATCTTTTGGTGAATAAATTTCCATGCTTCCGTTCACAGTATTAAATCGTGAATCATCTGTCGGACTCTTTGCAAAATATACTTCAATATCTCCATTTACAGTATGAGCATTAGTTTTTCCTGCTACTTCTTTTAAAACTACATCTCCGTTTACATTACCGGCGTCCACACCATTCATCATATTCTCAACGATGAGTTTCCCTCCGTTTACAGTGGATGCTTTTACCATCATGCTTTCCGGCATCTTTACTTCGATATTGAATTCAAAATGAACCTCGTCGTAATCATCCCATTGGTTTCGATTCCAGTTCATAGAATGTCTCATTTTTCCATCTCTAAATTTTACTTCAACTCCCGGAGCCTGAACATATACATAAATTTTTCCTTCATGCTCTTCCTGGCGAAGGTAGATCTCGTCAATGGTTTTTTGGTCCAGCTCTCCTCTTTTCTTTCGGATGGTTTTGGAGCCTGTTATAAGGATCTCATCTCCGTCATAACCTGATACTTTCAGATCACCATTTATGTTTTTTATGATAAACCCATCAATAGATGATAAAGCACTTTTCTTTATCTGAATGTCGATGCCTTCAGTTACTCTTTTATTTTGAGCAGTTACCTGAACTGTTAATAGTCCAACCAATAGTATTCCTATGATCTTTTTCATAATTCTTCCTTCCTTAAAGCGACGCAATGGTGCTTTCCAGTTTCTCTTTTACATTGATGTTTAAGTTTCTTTCCTGTATCAGATTTTCAAACTCTGATTTTGAGTTTTGTAATCCCATTTCAACCATGGCATCTGCCAGCGCTATAATTACCACATCAGAGTTTTGAGCTCCGATGGCGCTAACCAATCCTTCGCGAACAGTTTCGTCTTCACCCCATTTCTTTAATGTTTCAATGGTTTGAACTCTCACATTCACGCTTTCATCATTGTTGAGTGTGAATAACAAAGCTCGTACAGCTTTTTCATCAGCTATCGGTAATTCTGCACTTATATTCACCGCTCTTAACCGGTCTGTAGTGGATGCACCTTCAAGCATACTAACAATCATCATCTCTCTCATATCCTGCATTTGGTCTGTTAATTCATTGATCTGGGAATCGTTACTGCCCACTTGTGCACCAATAAATCCACCGACTATCAACAGCACAAAAGCATATGCCAATCGAGGCATGGTTAAGGCTGCAAACAGTTCATTCAACTTTTCTGAAATATTAAACTTTGGTTTAGCGGAAGCTTTTTCTTCTTCCAACATTGCATAAAACCTGTTACTCATTTCCGCAGATGGCTCTGGTGTTGAAACCATCTCAAGCTCATTGTGTAATTGTTCCATTGCCTTGAAATCGATCATATCGATCTCTCCACCGGCGATCAGAGCTTCTACCTTTGCTTTCTCTTTATCATTTAATTCACCGTTTAAATAATCGGCGATCAGTTCTTCATATTTTTCATTCATCACTGTATTCCTCACTTAATGTGTGTACAATGTTTTTTAAATCTTTCATTGCCCTAAAGAATCTTACTTTTACTGCACTTTCGGTCACTCCCTGAATCTTTGCGATCTCTGCATATTTTAAACCTTCGTAGCGGCTTAAGATCACTACTTCTTTCTTATCTTCATCAAGTTGATCGAGTGCTTGTTCAAGTATCTTCTTTCGTTTTGTTCGCTCGTCCATTTCACCAAATTCAGGAGGGACATCACCCATTCGATCTTCATCAAGCTCTTCTTTTTCATTATGCTTTTTGTTTTGGCGATAATGATCAATATGCGCATTACGAGCTATGCTGAACATCCATGTTGTAAATGCCCCTGATCCTGAATAGGTGCCTCGATATTTGAGCATGCGCTCGAACACCGATTGAACAAGATCTTCACTCACATCGGTTTGAAACGTTTTCTTGTAAAAAAAACTGTAAAGCGGTCGATTGTAGCGTTCGAATAAAAGTCCCAGTTTATCTAGGTCTCCATCCTTCACTTTCATCATTAAAGCTTTATCTGTAGTTGAGTTCACTTATTTACCGTCTCAATGCCCGAAGTTTCGTGTTCTGTTAGTTACACTTAGTATTTGGGGAAAGGTTACATGTTTTTAGTATCGAGCTTTTAGTACTTAGTATTTAGTAACTCGATACTAAATACTAAGTACTAAAAGTTATCATACAGGCAACCCTTCCATTCTCATTATTTCCAGAGCGTTTGTACTTGGGCAAGGACCTGACTTTAGCTTGTATTCAAAACTCATTTTGCCATCCGCAATAGATTCTACAAAATGCCAGTTGCTCAATGCCTCAATTTCAGATTCCAGATCTGCCAGCTCCAGATCATGTGTGGAAACCATACCGATTCCATTCTTCCCTGCTACTTCTCTCAGAAAAGCCGCACTACCGGCGTAACGCTCTTTGTTATTGGTTCCTTTATAGATCTCATCCACGAAGAAGAATAAAGGTTGGTTTTCTTCCTTGTTTAGCTCATCTAATAATTCCCGAAGACGTTTTACTTCAGCATAGAAATGAGAAAGACCATCACCCAGCGAATCATTCACATTGATACTGGTAAAGATTCTGTATAAACCTGTGTTTAATGATTTAGCGTTTGCAGGTGCTCCCGAATAAGCCAAAACTAAATTTATTCCCACTGTTCTGAGAAATGTACTTTTACCCGCCATATTTGAACCTGTTATCAGAAAAAGATCTTTGCCCGAATCAATTTCGAAATCGTTGGCCACTTTTTGATCTTCGGGAATCAGCGGGTGACCAAGTTCTTCTGCCTTAAACAAAGCATTTGTATCTTTATTGAATGTTGGAAAAGAATAATCTCCATTCAGAAAGGCAAAATTAGCCATCGAATTTAAGGCTTCCAGTTCATAGAACTTATCGAGCCATTTAGAAATTTTTGGTTCAAGTTCCTCTTTCAGATTCTCCAGCTTCATTGCGAAGAATACATTCCATGGAATAAATAAATTCACAATGGGTCCCAATAACTGGTCTTTTTGTATAGAAGCAGCAACAGAAAACCTTCTTACCTTTTTCAGTATTTCAGATGGCTTGATTTCCTCTTCCTGATATACCTTCAAAAAGTTTGATATTGACTTGTTATCACTAGCTTTAAATTGTTCAACATGACTCAGAATATTGCTGAAGCTTCCTAATAACTTTTCCATTTGAAAAGCGGCATTGAACAATCCTTTAACTTTATCACCTGTAAGTTTTAGCATAAATAAATAGCTCACAAATGAAACCACAAAATATACACTACTGAGTGTACCGATCAGTGCCAGAATTCCCAATGTCATATTAGATATCGATAAAACGATCATGAGCAAAAGTGGCAGCAAAAATCCTGTTTTCTTTGGAAGACGTAGCCAGTCTAACATTTGCTCCATATTCCAGTCATATCTGCCCGCCTTACTTTTAGTATATAATGCCTCTACTCTCAGTTTATCTCTGAATAATTGTAGCGGAGCTAATTCCTGTATCAGCTGCTGCCGCTTTTTTATTGATTCTACTTCTTTGGAATGGCTCAACAACCAACCGGAAAGCACATTTGAGCTTCCTTCGTAGATGGATGTATCCATCAACTGAAACAATGAACTTTTTCCGATGATGTTCAGATCCTGAGCATAAGGATGGTTCAAATATTTATCTCTGTTTATATCTCTGAAGGGTATTCCATTCCAATTCAGTTCCAGACGTGCAATTTGCTCTTCCTTAACCTGCTTCAGAAATCCGAGTTTTTCAATGAATTGCTCAACTTTTTTATGTCTGCCCATCAGATTCAGAAATACGATAACTGCTGCGATCAAAATCGCTGAATAAACTAAATCATGTATATACCCACTTGCCAGAAAAGCGAAAAGCAAAGTCAAAATAAAAATAGTTAACCGTGCTCCTGATATTTTACTACTCAACTTAGTATACAACTCGATCTTTCTGTCAATACGAGCTATATGTTCTTCAAATAATTTCTTCAATTTTGGATAGATTTAAATAGATATCATTTTTCAAATTTAAGGATACAGCTTTTTTTAAAGATTACAGATTAAATCAAATTTAATAGTTAATGGTTATTTGTGAATAGTGTTGCACAAAAAACTAATAACCATTAACTATTCTTCAGCTCCACCAATGTAGCTCCCCAACTACTTCTGTCATCTGCCATACGATAGGAAACAACAAACCCATTTTTATCCAACAAACTATGAACCGTTCTTCGAAGCACCCCTTTCCCTTTTCCGTGAATGATTCGAATGGAATAGATTTCTTTCTCTAAACAAGCTTCAATATAATCCGGAATCAGACCTCCCAATTCTTTAGGACTGAATAGATGCAGGTCTAAAATTCCGTCAATAGGTAACTCTACTGGTTCCATTCTAGTTATTAGTTATAAGTTTTGAGTGTTGAGTTCTCGCTTCACTTATTCACTTATTCACTTATTCACTTATTCACTTATTCACTTATTCACTTATTCACTTATTCACTTATTCACTTATTCACTTATTCACTTATTCACTTATTCACTTAAAAAATAATCCACAACTCTTCGCTCTTGCACCACTTTCTTAATAAACTGGACTACTTTTTGATGGTCAGGATGTTCAGCATAAACTTTTAAAGCTTCCGCGTCTTTACAAATTGTTGTCAAAACTACATCACAAATAGCCTCATCATCACTGGTCAAAATATTGATCCCAACTTCTGCCGAATCCAATTCTTCGATTTTTGCAGGTAATCCTTCCAGCAATTCTTTCATAATCTCAGCATTCTCTTGCTTGGTTTTCCCTTCAGCAACGGGTTTCAGTTTCCACATTACAATGTGTTTTATCATATTTTATAGTAGTTAGATTTTAGATATTAAGATGTTAGACTTGAGAATATCCAACTTCCATCAGGGAATAGCCAATATCCATTTACACAAATTCCTAATTCCCTTATTTACTTATTCCCAATTACTCAATTATTCCTAATTCAACTATTCGTAATTAACCACAGGAACCCTTAACTTTAAAATTCGGTTTTAAGCAACCTAAACGGCTTAATAATCAATAAAGAAAATCCCTTTACACTTGGATAACTTAGACTTAGACAAAATTACCGCTGAAGACTTGGGCGAAGCGCACATTGGTACTTCAGAACTTACTCCGCTCCGTGATGATGCTTTTGATCTTTCGGATTCAGAAAAAATCGACATCATTCAGGATCATTTCAAAGAGATCATGGAAACTCTTGGTTTAGATCTCAACGACGACAGCCTTAAAGGAACTCCATACAGGGTTGCTAAAATGTTTGTGAAAGAAATTTTTAACGGACTTGATCCGAAAAACAAACCTGAAGCCCGCACCTTTAGTAATAATTACGATTACAACGATATGGTGATGGAGAAGAACATTCAGGTGACTTCTTTCTGTGAACACCATTTTCTTCCTTTTATCGGAAAAGCTCATGTAGCTTATATTGCATCAGGTAAAGTGATTGGGTTGTCCAAGATCAATCGTCTGGTAGATTATTTTTCACGCAGACCACAAGTTCAGGAACGCTTGACTCTGCAAATTGCCGATGCTCTTTCTGAAGCAATGGAAACCGATGATGTAGCTGTTTTTATCGATAGCAAGCATTTATGTGTATCAACTCGTGGAATTCGTGATGTAAGCAGCAGTACCATTACTACAGAATTCAGAGGTGCTTTCAAAGAGGAAGCAACTCAACGTAAATTTATTGACTTCATCAAAACTGACACCGAACTCTAATCGTTTTGTCTGAACAAAAACTTCAAGTTTACAATACACTTACCAGAAAAAAAGAAGACTTTGAGCCACTGAACCCTCCGTTTGTGGGGATGTATGTATGTGGTCCAACGGTTTATGGTGATGCCCATCTCGGTCATGCCAAAAGCTATGTTTCTTTTGATCTGGTTTTGCGTTACCTCCGATATCTCGGTTATAAAGTTCGCTACGTTCAGAATATTACAGATGTAGGACATTTAGTAGGCGACGGTGAAGAAGGCGAAGACAAACTTGGTAAGCAAGCTCGTTTAGAGCAAGTCGATCCAATGGAAATCGCTGAAAAGTACACATACACTTATTTCCGTGATATGGATGCTTTGAATGTCCTCCGCCCTGATATTGCTCCACGTGCTACCGGACATATTCCTGAGCAAATTGCTATGGTTCAGAAACTCATTGAAAAAGGACACGCTTACAATGTAGATGGCAACGTCTATTTTGATGTGCATTCTGATGAGGATTATGGAAAACTCAGTGGCAGAAAAACTGAAGAAGCTGAATCCGGTACTCGTGTAGAAACGGCTTCAGACAAAAAGAATCCTGAAGATTTCGCTCTTTGGAAAAAAGCTGAAGATGATCATTTAATGAAATGGGATTCTCCCTGGGGAGTTGGTTATCCGGGATGGCATATTGAGTGTTCAGCAATGAGTACCAAATATTTAGGTGAAAGCTTTGATATCCACGGTGGCGGATTAGAGAACCAATTTCCGCACCATGAATGTGAGATCGCACAATCAGAATGTGCCCATGATGCTCAGTTTGTAAAGTATTGGATGCATAATAATATGGTTACCCTTGAAGGACAAAAAATGGGGAAGTCATTGGGGAATGCGATCAACCTCCATCAATTTTTTACAGGAGAACATAAACTACTCACAAGAGCTTGGGATTCTCAAGTAATTCGATTCTTCTTGCTTCAAAGTCATTACAGAAGTACAACTGATTTTTCTGAAGATGCATTGGAAGCTGCTGAAACAGGGCTGAAAAACCTTCATTCCATGATCTCAACTATTGAGAAAGCAGAAAATGGTTCCGGAGAATCGTTCGATATCGAAGGCTTTAAATCCTCTTTTGAGAAAGTAATGAATGATGATTTCAATTCAGCAAAAGCAATTGCGGTTGTTTTCGAAAAACTGAAAGAACTCAGAAAATCGATCAACGATCAGAAGACCCCTTCAAATATCGAAGAAGTTAAGTCTGTGATCAAAACGGTTGTTGATGATGTGCTTGGAATCTGGCCACAGGAAAACGCCGGAGGCAGTGAGGAGTTGACCAAAGGACTGGTAGAGCTTCTTATCGAGATCAGAAAAGAAGCCAGAGAAAACAAGAATTTTGCACTCTCGGATAAAGTCCGGGATGACCTGAAAGAGCTTGGCGTACAGCTCATGGATGGAAAAGAAGGTACTTCCTTCGAAATTGACTGATGAACCTGCTGAAAATCATATTCAGCAAGTTACTCATCGGACTTGTACGTTTTTATCAGCTTGCTATTTCTCCATGGCTGGGAAGCAGCTGCCGATATTCCCCCACTTGTTCTCAGTATATGATTGATGCTGTGAAGGAATGGGGACCATTAAAAGGATTTTGGCTGGGAATTAAGAGAATTGGCCGGTGTCACCCCTGGGGTGGCGATGGACATGATCCTGTTCCGAAGAATCCGGAAGAACAATACACTGAACTTAAAGAAGACAAATAACTAATAACCATTAACTAAAACAGGTTATTAGTTAATGGTTATTAGAATTCTAAACTATGAGTAAAATTACTTTTAAAGAAAGACTATCCGTAGAACAAGTAGAAGAAGCCGTCGATCTGGCTCCGAAATTTCAGAAAGATGGATTAATTCCTGTAGTCACCACTGATTATACTTCCGGTGAATTGCTGATGCATGGTTATATGAATGAAGAAGCATTCAAGAAGACCATAGAGCTGAGCGAAGCCGTGTATTACAGCCGAAGCAGAGAAACTTTATGGCATAAAGGCGCGACTTCCGGTTTGACACAGATCGTTAAAGAAATGAGAATCGACGACGATCAGGATTGTGTTTGGCTACGTGTTGAAGTTCAGGGAAATGGTGCCAGCTGTCATGTTGGATATCGTTCTTGTTTTTACAGAAGCGTACCAACCGGTGATGCATTCTTTGAAAAAGATGGCGAGTTAGCCTTTGAAGAATCCGAAAAAGTATTCGATCCAAAAGAAGTATACGGTGATGCACCAAATCCTACTAAATTATAACAACACCAAATCATCCTGAAGATACTTCCGAAGGATCTGCAAATCTATAAACTTAGCGTACCCTACTAATTCTGAATCAATACTGAATCATGTTCAGTACAAGGTTCAGAGGGATGTTGTGAGGCTTTTGAGTTTCTAAACTTTACAACATCCTCCGTCCGCCAGTCGTCGGACACCTCCTTCGAAGGAGGATTTTTATTCTTGCCTTATAATTTATACTTCCGTGACAACTACATCACTCAATGTTTATACATTAATGTCATAACATTAAATAAATTATACATCAATGAAATCACTATTATTAACTCTGATTGCTGTTTTTGGGTTATCAACGTTAGGTATTGCTCAGGATATGATGAGTACCAAACACCTGAATATTGATGATGATGGCATAGCTATAAAGGGATATGATCCGGTGAGCTATTTCGTTTCTGAAGAACCTCAGGAAGGAAAAGAAGATCTTACTTATGAATATGAAGGCGCTACATATCAGTTCGCTAATCAGAAGAACTTAAACACATTTAAAGCCGATCCAGCGAAATACGCTCCTGCTTACGGCGGTTGGTGTGCTTATGCTGTTGGAAATGGATATACAGCGGATGCAAATCCCAATACTTATAAAATCTTAGACGGCAAACTGCTGCTGTTCTACAATAAGTTCTTCACCAATACTTTAGACAAGTGGAATAAAGACGAAGAGAATCTCAGCAAGAATGCTGAGCAAAACTGGCCTGAGATCAAGTCGAAAAAGATGAAAGAGAATTAGGAATATAAAATAGATGAATTAGGAATAGCTTCGAGAAGCAATTCATTCCTAATTCACATATTCCTAATTTTATATTCTTAAGCATTAAAAACTCCTTTCAAACTCTCATCTTTGTTTCTAAGATCGATTCCTCCCTCCAGAATTGATTTCAAATTGGTCATGTAGAATAACCACCCTTCCCCACAACCTACATACAGATTTTTCTTCGGATCTTCTTCTATTGGGATATTATGCTGAGACAGCTCCACCATCACATGCTCATCATTGATCTGAGATAGTTTAACTTCCACATCACACTGATCCGTAAACATAAAACGGAAGTAATCTTTGCCATTTAATTCTAACACTTCTCGTTCTTCATACACAGAATCCGGATAGCCGTACCACATCCAGTAAAACATATCTCCGGGTTCGTAATATTCATTAGCAGGACGTTTATTTCCATCCTTTTTTGTTGCTCCGGCACTTCTCAGAAACCAACTTTCAAGTCCTTCCTGAGTAGTCCATGCATCATAGATCTTCTGCATTGGTGCCTTAACAGCTATTTTCTTTGTAAAACTTTTCCATTGATCATTCATAACGACAATTGTTTGGTGAATATGAAATTAAATCTAAACTCATCGTAATTACAAAATCAATTTGTAAATAAGTGGATAAGTAGATAAGATATCCCCCACATTATTTATTTACCATGATGAAAAAAGACATCAGAGCATATCACGACAAGCAGGCTGAGTCAGATAAAAAGATCTGCGACTTACTTTATAAGGAGATCAACAAAACCCTTTCTGAAGCAGAAAACAAAATGTGGCATGCACATCCTGTTTGGTTTTTGGATGGAAACCCGATTGTGGGATATAGTAAACTGAAAGACTGCATTAGATTGATGTTCTGGAGCGGCACGAGCTTCGAAGAAGATCGACTCAAACCCGGAACCGGAAAATTCAAAGATGCTTCAATCAGATATACTGATGTTGATCAGATCAATACAAAAGATCTGGAACGCTGGCTTGAGAAGTCACGAGAAACTCAATGGGATTACAAAAACATTGTTAAGCGAAAGGGAAAGCTGGAACGACTAAAATAAGACCCTTAATGGCTACAAAAAAAGAATTGAGTTGCGAATTAAAGGAAGAATTGATCAATACATTGAGAACCCGTTTTGAGGAAAATATGCATCGTCATAAAGGTTATGAATGGGATAAAATTCAATCCAAACTGGAAGCTGATTCTGATAAACTTTGGACTCTGAATGAAATGGAGATCACCGGCGGAGAACCGGATATTGTAAAACTTGGTGATACTGGTTCAGATTATCTTTTTGTGGACTGTTCACCTGAAAGCCCTAAAGGCAGACGAAGTCTATGCTACGACCGCGAAGCACTGGAATCCCGTAAAAAATATCCCCCTAAAAGTTCTGTGATCGATGTCGCTAATGAAATGGGAATTGAACTTATGACTGAAGAACAATATTACAAATTACAGTCTTATGGGGAATTTGATACCAAAACTTCCAGTTGGATATCGACCCTTTCCGAGGTAAGAGAACTAGGCGGCGCACTATTTTGTGATCGGCGATATAATCAAGTCTTTACGTACCACAATGGTGCTGATTCTTATTATGCAGCGAGAGGGTTTCGTGGATGTTTGAAGGTTTAAATGTTAAGTGAAAAAGTTATAAACCTTGAGAAGCTATTCAGCAAATAAATGAATATGATTTTATAAATCAGATAATTTGTAGGTAGGTGGATAAGGTGATAAGTAGATTATTCACTTATCGCTCATTTACTTATTTCCTTATCAACTCTTCCACCTCTCCCGCCAAAACATCCGCAGCTTCCGGACATTCTCTGAACCAAAGTTCCGGCTCAACTAATTCAACTTCAGACACTGCTAGTTGATCTTCATTATCCCACATAACATCTACTCGTGCATAAGCCGGTATTGGATTACAAGCATGTACTACTTCTTCTGCAAATGTGATCTCTTCTTTTGAAGCTTCATAATTATGAACGGTTCCACCAAAATCATCCTGCACTCTGAAATCCCCTGATTTTGCTTTTTTTAGAATAGCATGAGTGAACTTCCCTCCCATCACCATAAACGAAACCTCACCTTTTGTGGCAATGTTATACTGAAATGGCTGAAGCATCATATCTTCTTTTGCAATTAGTTCTGCAAAAATTGATTCATGATCAACGATATTACCTGAATTGAGCTTATAAGTATGGCGAGCGGCTCCGGCAACGGTTGGCTTTAAGATCACATCTTCCAAACCTGCTTGGCTATAAATATCTGAGAGAGATCTGTTTTCTCCCCTCTTGATATACAACGTTTCTACAATTCTGATATCCTTTTTCTCCAGATCCCGGAGATAATGCTTGTCCATATTCCAGCGGATGGTAGAAACAGGATTGATCAGTTTTGTTTTAGTTTCAACATGATCCAGCCATTGTTGGAATTCCTCAAAACGATCAAAATAATCCCAGGTTGTTCTGAAAATGGCGCATTTAGTAGAAGTCCAGTCGAAATCAGGATCTGCCCAATCTTTACGAATCACTTTTAGATCGTGTTTCTCTAAAGCTTTTTTGAGCAGTTCCTCTTCCGTTAAAATGTTTTGAATGTAGTCATTCACTTTCTCCGGATTCAAATATCTGGATTCTGTTAAAATGACTACATCAAATTCACTCATTTTCTGCTTCTTTTTCGATTACCGCTTTTACGCTTTCCTTTTGGGAAACCGCCATCGTTACTTTTTCTTCTTCCGCCGCCGCTTCTTCCTCCACCACCGGAATTGCTCTTTTTATCATCCTGAGCACGCTCTACGGCAACATCTCTGCCTTCAAACTTAGCACCGGTTACACCGTTTGTCAACGCACTTTCATAGCCGGTTTCAACCTCAAAGAATGAGAAATTATTCTGAAGATCGATCTTGCCGAAATCAGGCTTAGAACCATTTAATTGCTCATTTACCAATCCCATCAAGCGAACAGGATTAAGCCCGTCTCGTCGGCCAACATTGATAAAGAAACGCTCATAACCTGCTTCGGTAATTCCACGATCTCTACCGCCACTTCTGCCGCCACGATCATTTCTTCCGCCGCGATCGTTATTTCTGCTTCCTTTTCTATCATTACCACCTTGAGCATTCAGATCATTGGAATTAGAATAATAATCCAGAAATTGATTGAACTCTACAGACAGGAATTTCTTGATCAACGCTTCACGATCCATATCAGCGAGCTTTTCCATCGCCTGTGGTAAAAACTTCTGTAGTTGATCTTCATTAACTTTTGTGTCTTTGATGGTATCGATAAGATCCAGCATACGAATTCCGCAGATCTCTTCACCACTTGGTACTTCTTTTTTGATGAAATCTTTACCGGACATCTTTTCCAGATCGCGAATTCTGCGAGTTTCTCTGGTGTGGATAATAGAAATCGCAATACCTGAGTTACCGGCACGACCTGTTCTTCCACTTCTGTGAATATATACTTCCAGATCATCAGGTAGATTGTAGTTAATAACGTGCGTTAATTCGTTAACATCTAGTCCACGAGCAGCAACATCAGTTGCCACTAATAATTCAAGTTCTTTTGTCCTGAAACGATTCATCACATCATCACGCTGAGCCTGTGAAAGATCTCCGTTGAGCAGATCAACGTCATAACCGTCTTTGTTCAGTTTAGCAGCGATTTCGGAAGTCTCACGACGTGTTCTGCAGAAAATGATTCCATACACATCAGGGTTCATATCTACAATTCTCTTAAGCGCTTCGAATCTGTTTTTTGCATGAACCATGTAATAGTGATGCTCAACATTCTTTGCACCAGCATTACGTTCGCCAACCTCGATCTCTTCAGGATTGTTCATGTACTTCGCTGACATCTTAGCAATTGCTTTCGGCATCGTTGCTGAGAATAGAAGTGTTTGTTTTTCACGTGGAGTATCTGCAAGAATTGCATCCAGGTCATCCTGAAAACCCATATTCAGCATTTCATCAGCTTCATCCAATACAAGTGTTCTTACATTACGAACATCAAGTTTTTTTCTATTGATGAGATCCAGCATACGACCGGGAGTTCCAATCACTACCTGACAACCATTATTCAGTGCTTTGATCTGAGTAGAGATATTAGCTCCACCGTAAACTGCTACCGTTTTAACTCCTTTCTGATACTTTGCGAAATCCTTAAGATCACGAGCGATCTGAATGGCTAATTCACGAGTTGGTGAAAGCACCAAAACCTGAACATTATCAGAATTTGTATCAATTTGATTTAAAGCAGGAAGTCCGAATGCACCGGTTTTACCTGTTCCTGTTTGCGCTAGTGCAATAAGGTCACGCTGAGAAGCGAGAATAGTAGGTATTGCTAATTCCTGTACTTTTGTGGGTTCTGTAAACCCTAATTTTTCAACTGCATCGAGCAGTTCTTGTTTTAAACCTAGTTCTTTGAACGTTGGCATATATTTTTAACCGTTTTTATCCCGTCCAAAAACTGTGCTGTGAGTATTCCTGCCCGGGTCATTTTATTATTAGAGGTGAGCTAATGACAAGAGGCAAGCGAGACTGCTTGATTCATAAAAGCCAGCAATGATCTATAAACCTGAAGGTTGTTACAGAAGTAAAATTTCCAGTCTTATCGAGAACTCACAATTCAGTAAGTTCCCAATATACGGATTAATTACACCAATAATGAGATTCCTCCTATAATTCTTTTTAATGAAAGATTTACTGATATAAGCTCGAACATTCCTAAAGATTTTTTTTATTTTGGCTCTGGAAATTTAAACCGGATATCAAAAATTACATGTCTGTTAAAGCACACTATCCCAAAGCACTGCAAATAAGAGAACTGGAACAGAAGATCACAAGTGAGTTAAATCTTCAGGGGTTTATCTTATCCAGAACTATTTGGGGAACTTCTATCTGCTCTGATGAAGTAAATAACTCATTTAATATTTTCAGCAGATTGTTTGTTGGACCGGGACCTTTCAGATTTGGTGGAATTTCGGGATTACCGTTTACAGGAAAAACGGGCGTTATGGCTTTTGCCAGTCATATTCCGGATAAAGGAGGTGCTTTTATTTTATATGGTCCGCATATCGGAGTATCCAAAGAAGGTACAGCCGGAGAAATATTGCGCCAAAGACAAGATTCTAACTCCACTTGTTGCGGTTCTCTAATTGCCGGATTATCTGCAATTCAAAATCCTTCAACTATTGGTAAAGAAACCGCATCTGATTATCAACAAGCTCAGGTTGTTAAGATGCTGAATGCCGAAAGAGATCAAATTCTAAGCGCTGACGATCAGATCAAAGAAGTGACTGAAAAAGCTTATGAAAAAATTCACAACGATCTGAAAGAACTTATTCATGATTGCAAAGATGCACTTGTAGGCAAAAAATTATACTTAATGGGCGGAATCGTGATCAACACCAATTGGGACGAAGAAGATTATTTTGATATCAGAAATTCAGAAGTGATCGAACTTACCTGAGAAATCTTTCCCAGGGCGATTTTTTTGTGAAAGCCCCAATGATCGCAATTATCCAAATTATCCAAATTATCCAATGAAATACTAGAAAATATACTCTATTTATACTATCCGGAAAAAATTGAAATACTTGAATTAAAAAAGATATAGTTAGAAAAAAAATAATATAGCCAACAACTAAATTACCAACGAAATTTAACACTAATAGCACAGCAGGGTGATATTCTTCATCGAGCTTTTTCTGTTTTTCTTTATCAAGCTCTTGGTTGCGGAGATCTAACTCTATCTCGTTTTCAAACTCCTTCTGCCCTAATTCTCTTTCTATTTTGTTTTTCATATTCAGGGCTGCCACAGAACAACAAAAACTTTAGTGATTTTGTGGTTTAGTGGCTGATTTATCTTTTTTTAATGCTCATATCCCAAAATAGCAAAGTGGACTAATAATAAAAATCCAGTTCATGCTTGTAGATGTATAACAATCTGTTGACAAAAAATCATTTGTTATTACTCTTTTAAAAAGCCAGGTCATCCCGAACTTGTTTCGGGATCTTACGAAAAGGCTTTAATATTTTTCTTGATTCCTGATCTTTTAATGTTTCATACCAATCCTTTAACACTAGATCATAATTCTTCGATTATTAGTATGAAAGTATACCTTAGCCTTTGTTTAGGATAATTCAGACAGCTTCAAGAACTATTCCTTACAAAGATCCCGAAACAAGTTCGGGATGACCCTGAGTGGCTACAGTTCAAAAAGTGTTGCTAAATTACCTCCCTACACCTACTGCTTTAGTCTTGAAGGTTTCAGAAAAAGCTTCCAACTACACCGACCTTTAGAAATATTGGCAAGTACAAAACTCGATGATATTAGAAACCCGGAGATAAATCCCATTCTGAACTAGAGCAATCAGTACTGCCACAAAATCACTAAAGCACAAAAAATTTAGTGGTTTCGTGTTTTAGTGGCCTTTTATTTTTCCTCGTACATAAACTCGATCATATTCCCATCAGGATCAGCTATAAATAAGAATCTCCCCTTTTTTCTGTTTGCCGGACCGCTCATGATCGTTACTTCTTTTTCTCTGAAATATTTAGCCAGCTCATCTATTTTTTTAGGCGAATCAACATAAAACCCAAAATGGTCTACACGAAAGTCTCTGGAAGTTGGGTCGTAACTGGTTTCCGCTTCCACGATCACCATAGTGTCCCCTCCACCAATATCGTAGACAGCCATACTTTGTCCCATTGTTCTGATAACTTCAAAGCCAAGAATGTCTCCGTAAAATTCTTTGGATGCATCAATTCTGTTTACCCGAATAGTAATGTGATTTAAACCTGAAGGCGTAAAATTCATTTTGTTCAATTAAAAATTAAGTATTGTTCAATAATCAATATCTTAAGTTAATTCTTAATTGTATAATTTCATTCCGAAATTCTTTCAAATCATTTTTATTCGTGTCAACATTTTACATTGTAGCTACTCCGATTGGTAATCTTGGTGATCTTTCGCCCCGGGCGGTAGAAGTTTTAAAATCTGTAGATCATATTGCTTGTGAAGACACCCGTACTTCCGGCAAACTATTGACCGCCTTTGGGATAAACACTCCGAAATTTTCGTTTCATCTCCATAATGAGCATCATAAAGTTGAACACGTATTGAATATTTTGAGGGGTGGTCAATCGGTTGCATTGATCTCTGATGCAGGTATGCCGGGGATTTCTGATCCGGGATTTTTGGCCGTTCGGGCTATTAAACAAGAAGGAATTACGGTTACCGTTATCCCCGGACCTGATGCTGTTACTACAGCTTTAGTGGCAAGCGGACTTCCCTGCGATAAATATTGCTTTGAAGGATTTCTTCCACCCAAAAAAGGACGACAAAAACGACTGAAAGAACTTTCTGAAGAAGAACGAACGATCGTGTTCTATGAAAGTCCGCATCGGATCGTGAAATTACTCAATGAACTGGAAGAACATTTTGAACCGGAACGATTAGCAGCGGTTGCCCGAGAACTCACCAAGAAATTTGAAGAAGTGGTACGAGCTCCTATTTCAGAATTAAAAGAAGACTTTGAAAACAGAGCTTCAATCAAAGGTGAAATTGCTGTGGTTGTTGCAGGAAAAGGATATTCTGAATGATAAGTGGATTTTTAAATTTGAGTTTATCTAAAATTAAAGAGTCATTCAGAGCGATAGCGAAGAATCTCTAATAGCTTCCAAATAATCCGACCTTTAGAATTATTGGCGAGAAAGAACGCAATGAAATCGACGGCTCCGAAGGAGCAATCATTACACTCAGGCTGATTCTTGAATATGCATCATACTAATGAAGACCTTTTGTAATGATTAGTCGATGAAATGAAGTTCGCGCCAATAATTCTTGTCGGGAGCTTTTGGTACTTTTGTCGGCACAAAAGTACATAGAGCCAAGTGACTGAATCTTTTAAAATGGCTTGACTTAGCACAAGGGTACCTACTTTTGTCTTGATACAAAAGTAGCAAAAGATCAAGCCGAAGTATTTAAGACGGGTTCACTGATCCTGCGCTGAATAATCCTAAAGGTCTTCGTTCATTCAGAGAAAATTAATACACTCTTCACCGGAAAGGATTATTCCTGCTTCGCAGACGCATCCGGATCACGCTCTCTTTTCCGTCTTAAATACTAAGGGCGAATTATATTTGAGCAATTAGATTTAAGATCTTCAATGAATTATCTGCCATCTACATGGATGACTTTTACTATATTATTTTCCAAAAATCGAATAAGAAATAATTGATGAATAAATTTCTCGAAAACAAATGGGCGTTATCTATAACAGCCGGAGTTCTACTCGGATTGAGCTTCCCTCCTGTTGATCTGTCATTTCTGAGCTTTCCTGCTTTTATACTTTTATTTTTGCTGGCTGATAAATGTGATTCCAACAAACAACTAGCTTATTACAGTTATGCGGGGTTTGTAGTCTGGAATCTGATCACGACGTACTGGTTAATGATGGCAAGTCTGGTTGCAGGAATTGCAGCTGTATTAGCAAACGCTGCTATAATGACCATTCCACTGGTTCTATTTCGGGTTTGTTCAAAGCGTTTTGATAAAGCATGGCTGATCGCTCTTTTACAAGCTTCCATTTGGGTGAGCTATGAGTTTCTGCACCACAACTGGGATCTTTCCTGGCCCTGGTTAACACTTGGAAATGCATGGGCAAATCAGGTTTCTCTGATCCAGTATATCTCTGCTACGGGACATCTCGGAATTTCTTTTTGGGTGATCTTTACCAGCTCGTTAGCTTTTCTGGCATTTAAAAATAAAAAGCAATCTGTTGCCCTTGCAGCTACTTTTGCTCTGTTGTTACCATCCGGAATTTCACTCATGCTGTTTTTGGGCTCTACTGAAGCACCGGCAGCCAAAACAACCAGTGTAGCGGTCATTCAGCCCAATCATGATTCTTATGAAAGTCATGGTGGATTGGGCAGTCATTCTGTGTTGATGGATAGTCTTTTCAGCATCACGAACAAAGTGATAACCGATGACACTGAACTTATTGTATGGCCTGAAAATGCGGTTGATGCAGGAATTTACATGAATTCAAGAACGGCTGTCAGTATTTCAGATTCAACCCTAGCTTGGAATGCTTCGTTGATTACCGGAACCGGTTTATTTGAACTCTATGAAGAGCCTCCAACTTTGTACAGAGATATGGTTAATGGAAAGGCAAGGAATTACTTTAATGCTACTCTTTTCGTTAACGAGGATGGAACACGCACCCGGTATGACAAACATAACTTGGTACCCGTTGTAGAACGCTTCCCATTCGTGGAATTCTTTAATGCGGTAGATGTTTTCGGTTGGCTGGATTGGGGAAATATCGCTGGATTTGGTAAAGGTCTGGAAGCTACTTCCCTTAAAACAAACAGTTTTACCACTCAGGGATTGATCTGTTATGATTCTGTGTATCCATCGTGGATCAGAGAATTTGTAAAAGACGAAGCTGATTTTATAACCATTATTACCAACGACGGATGGTGGGGAAATACCAGCGGACATTACCAGCATTTCGCATACGCCCGATTAAGAGCCATTGAATTTGATCGCTGGATCGTGAGAAGTGCAAACAACGGTTTTTCAGGGGTCATAGATCCTGAAGGCAATGTACTCCAAAAAACCAACTACTGGGAACGAACCGGATTCACCTTTGACGTTCCATCAAAATCCACCAAAACTATTTATACCAAATTCGGAGACTGGCTTGGTTTTTTGTGTCTGATTTTAAGTGTTGGTGGATTGGGTTTTGTTTGGTTTGGAAAGCTTCGTTTTAGAATAGAAAATTAGTTATTTGTACTTAACAATTATAGATAACCTGCTTAATACTAAAATCTGAACGCTATGAATTTATCTTCAGAAACTCAGAACATTTATTCTCAGATAGATACTGAATCACCCAAACTTGGGGATCTAAAGAAACTTGCGAAAGATATCAAAACAGATCATTCTATGGCAATGGAACTCTGGAATACCGGTGAGTATTTCCCCAGACTTTTAGCCGTTTTGATCATGGATAAAAAACTACTCACTCAAGAGTTGATCAATACATTGGATAAAGAAATGCAGAAGCATTCATCCGAGGAAAAGAATCGATTGATGGAATGGTTAATGGCAAATCAGCTTATGAAAGCTAGAAGTACTATTGGTTTAATGAATTCATGGGAAAATAGTCCTTCGGTTCTTCAGAGGCGCACTTATTGGTATTATCAGGCAAGATTGAGATGGACCGGACAAACTCCACCGGAAAATACGCCGGAGCTTCTTTCAAAAATTGAAGCCGATATTGCAGAAGAAGACCCCGACGTTCAATGGGCTATGAATTATACCGCAGCGTGGATTGGTGTCTATGACAAAAGATATCGAAATCGTTGTAAAGCTATTGGCGAGAAAACAGGATTGTATAAGGATGAAATTGTACCAAGAAACTGTACTCTCAGCTATTTACCATTATTTATAGAAATTGAAGTCGATAAAAGGAAATAACTCAGTATCATACTCAACATCAGGGGCTTGGAATTTTTGATTGATCTGTTCTTAAGCAATCGCTTTACTGAAATTAATTAGGTATATATATAAACGAAAGATGGTTGTACTAACTATAAATACCTAAAGTGATAAATTTAATGAGAAAACCATTATATCTGCTATTTCTTGTCACTTTTCTATCCTGTAACCAAAAAAATAAAAAGCAGGTTGAGAAATATTCACCTTATCAGGAAATAGCCTTTGTGTCAGACCGGGACGGCAACTCCGAAATTTATATGATGGACGCAAACGGAGACAGCCTGACAAGACTAACCAATAATGAATCTTTGGATTTTAGTCCTGCCTGGGGAAAAGACGGTGCCTCTGTCTATTTCTACTCAAAAAGAGATGGAAATGAAGAGATCTATAATATAAACACCAAATCTACAGAAGTTACTCGTATTACAGATCATCCCGCAAAAGACGTTCTTCCCACACCCTCACCCGAAGGTAAATTAATTGTATTTATGAGTGACCGAGATTCACTGAGCCGAAATGTATATGTGATGGATAAGGATGGCTCAAATATCAGATCTCTCACAAAAAATGCAATGTATGAAGAGAGTCCATCCTGGTCGTCTAACGGTAAAAATATCCTCTTTACACGACAACTAAGGGATTCTTCTGATAACACTCATGCGGCAAACGGTGAAATTCACATTATGAATGCTGACGGAAGTAATGTTCGCAGACTGACCAACAAAAAAGGCTACGATTCAGGGGCTAAATTTTCTCCTGATGGTAAAAAAATTGCTTTCTACGGACTCAACGGTCGTCAATGGGACCTATACATTATGGATGCTGATGGAAGCAATTTAGTAAACCTGACAAATGACTCAATCGAATGTTATTCTCCGGATTGGTCGCCAAATGGTGAATGGTTGGTTTACACAGCTGGATCTAAAGGCAATTACAATATCTGGAAAATTAATATCCTAACTAAAGAGAGAATACAATTAACAGATACTGAAGGAAGAAACGAAGGTCCTGTTTGGAGAAAATAGAAGAAGTTTGAGATACTATTATGAATACTTATACATCTCAACATTCAGTATTAAATGTTCAATATCCGTTATTCTCTGACACTTATCTGGACTGAATAGCAATTCTGATATTGAATCTGATTTCCTGGTTTGTACGTGGAGGAATGGATGACCCTTTTGGAATAATTCGATTGTAAGTGTATTCAAAATTAGAATTTATGGTACTCGAAATACGATAACCAATAACCAATGATCCATTATATCGCTTCTGCCCTGTCTCGTTCTGAGGGGTGAATTCGTAAGCATCTACATCTGTACCATTTTCATTAAAATTTTGGAATGCTGTAATAATATCATTCACCAGAATAAAATTCTGGTCCGAATCTTCACTGAAGTTCCCGCTTATTGCCACATCTATGTTGTTTTTAATATTCGGAAAGATCGGTATGGACACTTTTCGGAATGTGTAATTCAGATTTACTTTAAATCCTTTGGATTTACGTTCAGAAACTGTTTTACTCGATAAGGCAAAGCTGGTTAGTTTACTCGTTTCATATCCAAAATCGGTTTTAAGTGCATTCTTCCAGGTAATATTTAGTTGAATCAGCGGACTGAATCTCTGATCGATATTAATGGAAGCAGGCTCAAACTTATCTCTGTTATCATTGATCGTAATTCCACCAACATTCTGAGAAGTGGGTTCTCCAAACTGATTTATAAACTGCCATCCGAGTCGATAAGTCCCTTTATAACTATGTGTGAGTGATGCACGATTCATATTATCTCCCAAAAAAGGAATAAACTTCTCAAAACCCTGCCAGGTTACGCGCCAGTTAGGTTTAGGAATAGGAGTGAATTCCTTTTGCCCAACCCCCGAAGTATTTCCTGATAAATAAGAATTTCTGAAATCATCCTGTAACGTAACTCTGTTCAATACGGTTCTACCGTCATTGTTTCCATTTTCATCATCTATAACTCCACCGTCTAAATCCTGAAACGCAGTCCGAAGTTGTGAACGAAAGAAATCTTCATAACCAGACCCGAAAGCCCATACTGAAGAATTTATATCTCCTGATGAAATACTTACGGAATTGAAATTGTCTGATTCTGAATAAGTGATTGTTTCTGTAGTCCGTTCATCCCAACGGGTAGTCCAATCCAGATCAATTGAAATGTTTTCGAATAATTTAAGAGTTGTTCCCAGTGTCAGATTATCAGAATACGTTTTATTTATAGCTAATGGGCTGTTGTTATTCCTTACTAATTGATCTCTGGAAATACTCTCATCTAAACCTGTACGATAACCAAACGGCGGAGAGAAAGAACCTGAATTTTGATCACCAAAAGCATAGAAGAACTGTGATTGACCTCCATAGCCCTGCTGACTTGAGCTTTTTCCTTTTCGATAGTTCAAATCAATGGTTTTCATACTGAAAAGAGCCAAAACTAATTTTCTTCCAACAAACTGAGTGTCTTTCAGAATATTTATCCCTCCGGTCGATGTTGTATCGTCGGCTGCCGGTTTGCTGTTTTTTCTTCTGGTGGATTCTTGTTTATCACTATCCCTCATTGCGTCAACAAACCCAATCCCGTCAATAATCTTACCTACATTGAATTTGAATGTATTTGTAAGATCAAAAGTATTTGAAATTCTTGCTCCAAGATCTGATCCACGAGGACTGTTATTCCATTGAAATCCACCTGAATAAGAAGCGTTATAAGTAATCCAATCTAATGCCTTAATAGTATTTAGTTTTGGCCTCCAACTGGCTGTATAAGACTCTGAGTAACTTGATCTCCTTGCGGACACAGAGTCCGTTCTAAGAATTTCATTGAATACATCAAAAGTAGGTTTCACCTGGAAACGAAGACTATCAACTCCTGTTTGATTTGAATTTTCAATTCCGATATTCGACAGATCAAAATTTGTGTTCGACCGAAAAGAAGTTGTTATGGAAGGCGTAAAGTTATAATTGAATCCAAAATTCGTCTTTTGTGTAAATGAATGAGTTTGCTGAATAGGCTGAATGGTATTGTCTCCCAAAATCTTTCTGCGTCTTTCATCATAGCTTCTGGAAACGCTCGTTGAGGCATTTATGCTCGATGGCATATAACCTATTCTCAATCCTGAAAGAATACTCAATCCCGGTAACTGTTCTGTAAACTTAAAAGGCCTGAAAAGTTTTACCCTAGGGAAAGAAAGCCCGTAATTTAAAGTCGAAGAGTAATTCCAATTATTCTGAAGAGCCAACTGTGGATTTCTGGAAGTTCCTTCATTGTACACATAGCTCAACTTCATTCTGTCGATGGTGTATTGTGCAAGTTTACTTTCAGAATTAGATTTTGAAATATTCGATACATTCAATGAATATCCTTCAGTAACTGTTTGAACTTCCTCAATCTTTTTGTTTACATTTTGTTCTATTTCAGAATCCGGAATATCTGTTCTTGCTCGTTCAGCATCAATAAAATCATCTAGTCGAATGTCACCGCGATCGGGTAAAAATTTCGGCGTAGAAGAGTTCCTCCTTGCAGAAACCGTTACAGGAAAAGACCAACCGAAACGATCAGGAATTAACTTATGCAGATTTACAGTCGAGCTTAATGAATATCCTAAATTATCAGAAACACTACGTTGCCCCAACCGGGAATCCAGACCACCAAAGCCGGTAGTTTGCCTGGTTACATTTGCATTCATTGTTGCAAAATCGGCTAGTTTCAGACTTGCTTTTCCATTTGCAGCCCACCCATTTTCATTATCAAAGCCGGATATTCTTAGCTCATTTACCCAAAACTCAGCATCCAATACAGGTGTTCCCGGAGCGTCCGGATCTGAATTGTTCATATCATGAGGGTTTCTTATACCTATTGCAAATTCCGAAACACGATCTAATGATGGATTTCCTTTTATAGATATAACTGCTCCCGGTGCCATCCCATCAGGCAAAGCCGATTCCCCTTTGTAAATTTCAGAGGGATCTCCGTTATTATTTCTTCTTTCCTCTTTTAAAACGTTGAAAGCAGAAATAACGATATTCATACTGTTTTTATCGTATTTCCATACTTCTTCTGCTTCTGAATTAAGCCGGCCTCCTTCTGATGGATCATATGAACCAAAATTAAAGTTAGGATCACTTGGAGTTACAGGTTGTCTGTATTCATAAAAATCGTTGTCGAGATCTGTTCCCATTCTTATTACAAGTTCTGCATCTGCTCGGTTCTCATAACCCTCTCCATGTACAAACATTCTGATGTTTGAATAATTAAGGAAATTCAAACCACCGGGATATACTCTTTTCACAAAGTTAATTTCCTGAGACCCTAATCCTTCCGTTTGAAGTACAAGAGACTGCTCATTCGCCAGTGTTTGAGACTGAGCGCCTCTGTTTACTGCTCTGATAGCTCCCTCAGGTTGCCGATATGGAATCGGAGATCTGCTTGCATTTTCCTCTATGTTTACGGTAGCGACTTTAAAATCAGAGACACTTCCTCTGGACTCAGTGATATTTTCAGCCTCCCTCCATTGACTTCCTACAAATTCAAAAGTAGCGAAACGCATTGTGAAAGGTTCTTTATATCCTGACATCCACAATCGGATATATGAGATATTCTGAAAACCGTTAATATTACCCACTTTACGAGTGAATTCATTAAGTGGGATCCGAATTAATCTCCATGTACTTTCCTGAGTTCCTCCTCCCACTTTATCAACGATAAAGGTGCTGTCTGAACCGATTTCCAGATTATCAAAATCAGCAGGATTGTAATTTATCTCATATTGAAAATAAGCGTTTTGTATCTCAACATTTGACTGGGTAATCAATCCTTCTTTCTCTGGTTTATTTGTAACGGCTCGTTTATCTCCCCCTGCAACAGGTGTGTTTCCGTCATAATAGCCTCTTACTCTGTGAAAGCGTTCGTGAAGTTTTAGTCCGTCTACTTTAGATTCCCCGTAATACACATAGTCATCGTTAGACGGGTCTGACTCTATTTCCTGATACTCAGGACTGTTAATCCCATAAGCTTCTTCCATATCTGCGAGGAAGCTTGCGAAAAGAACTTTTTCAGTCGTTTCAGTATTAAAACCATCTTCATTCGGAACTCCATCAAGCCCCACATCTTCAAGATCTCTGTTTTCGTTTGAAAACTGTCCCTGAGGAGGAGTAGGAATAGTGGGTATATAAGATCTTCCTGCAGCATCTTTTTCTAAACTTGAAATGTTTTGAGCCAAGCCATCCTCTGAATTAGAAACACTATTGGGAACTACATCCTCAGAAATTATTCCCAGATCAATATAAATTTTACCAGCATAATCTTCGTTGATGTCCTGTGCATCCGGTTCACGACCATCTGGTAAAACAGTTTGAACCCAGAATTCCAGGAATTCAATATTGTTTTGAGTAAGATCTTCCTGTCCGGTAGGTAAAATTGCCGTCATTCCACCCCACATATCCTCGGGCTCATTTTCAAGCTTATTTTTTAAATCCGGATTATAATTATACGGTCCCCTTTTAGTTGGATTGTAATAGATATCTAATGGAGTTATGATCTCTTCCTGTGGGTTATTTGTTTCCCTTCCTCTGAAAACATCTCTGACAAATACCGGTCTGGATTCCGGAGTAACCTGAACATTGCCTAAAATATTTGAAACGTTTCTTGGAATTTCATACCACGAAAACTGTGCCCTAAGATCAGAACGTGCTATCTTAGACATCAGATCGGGAGCAGGGTTTTGATTATCCTCAAAATCAGTATCATGCCCCGGTACAGCTGCAGGCGCACTGGAGAGGTTCCATCGGGAAGCAATCTTAAACGGAATACTAAACTCTGCACCTTCAAAGTCATCTATAAAAGAAAGACCGTTTTCCTCATCTTCAAATAAAATTCCATCGTCAATAGCGTCCCTAACAGCGTTTGTTTGAGCTACACCCGGTCTGAGTTGGGCAAATTCTCCGCTTACGCTGAAATTAGATTCTGCCCTTGTCTGCAAAAGTGGGATTCTGTCAATAAAACGGGTAAGCCAGGGTGTATCGAATTCTGCATTAGCGTCTAATCCAATTACTGTGTTATTAATAGGTTCATTTCCGATTCTGATTTTCTCAGAAAGAGTTTGCTCGTTTAATCGGAAAAAAGTACTTCCTAAACTGATATTATCGGAAACAAAATACTCTGCTCTTACCCCTGTAAAATTCTTTTGGCCGATAGAGAAAAACTGATTGTTTTCATATTCAACTCGTAGATTTTGTCCGGGAGCTAAAAACTTATCATTTAGAATGCTGACACTTCCGAAGGAATAATCAACTTCGTAGTCAACACCGTCAATAAGTTCTGCTCCGTTTGCAAAAACCTTTACTGATCCTTCCACAAGGTCGCCCAGAAAAAACGAGCTTGAAACCCCTCCTTTAGAATTACCACTGATCTCATAAAACCTGTTTTGGGTACTTTCAAAAGCAATGTCTTTCTTTGCTGAATAAAGGGAATCAAACACCAATTCAGATTCATCTGTGGGTAAACCTGATATCAAAGTATCAATTCTGGCTCCAAAAGGTTCCAAATACGGAAACATAATTTTCCCTGTAAAAGGATCGAACCTAAGCCCGTCAAAATCTATTTTGCCATCTTTACCCAATGCTTGTTGGGAATCCTGAAGATCCAAACCAAGATCTTCCAAAAGAGTTGGAGTACGTCCCGGTATTCTGTTAATCGACTGATTGTCTTTAGTGATCTCAAAATCAAACGTTAAACCTTCCTGTGTCACGTTAGTCACTCCCAAGGAATATATATTTCGCATAGTTAAGTCCCATGCAAATTTATCAGGTGTCAGGTTTCTTGGCCTAAGTAACTTTAAATATGTTACGCTTCCATCTTTTGGTTCAAGGTCTCCCACCTGAACAAGATCTCCGGAACCATCTGATGAAGTATAGGAAAATGAAACAGCAAGAGTGGAATTACTACCCACCCTTCTTTTTAAGCTTATTATCCCCAGAGCTCTGTTAAATTCATAATCTTCACCCTCTTTCAACTTAACGTAATAGCTACCCGGCTGAACACTTCCTTTTAAATTCAGATCATCAGTTTGAACAGAATTATTATCCCTTCTGTCTTCCAGTTTCTGATCATCAATTCGATCATTGTCAGGATTTGGCGGCTCAAAAGATCCGTCCGGATTTTCTACTACGCCAAGATCGACAAATGCATACGCTCGAACAGACGCGCCTGGCGCTGCTCCTGTTGCGTCCTCTATCCAAACATTCATTTGGGGATACTGGAATTCCTGAATCGTTCTTGGAAGTGCGTCTAGCATATTACTTTCAAACTGTTGACGGTTATAAAAATCAACAAAGAAGTGCTGATCATCGTCATAATCAGTCGGACGCAATTCAAATTGAACTTCCTGAGAACCGCCTGTAATTGACTGACTTTTACTTTCTCCCTTTTGTTGAGATAACACTGATGTCACTCTCAGAGGTCCTAATTCAGCAACAGACTTTATCCCAAACAAAGCACCACCACCCTTTACCAGAGAATTTCCTGTTTCCATAGAAACGTTACCCAATTGGATGCTTTTTATAATTTCATCTTCATACCCGGTATAGGCGATTTTAAGTCGGTTTTGATAATCAAATGTTCTCTCTGTATCCCAATCCGTTGCTATGGTCAGTTTATCTCCAATACTACCTTGAATGTTTAACTGCAGATTCTGATTAAAAGTAGGGTCCACTCTTTTCTGCTGGTCTTCAGGGATATTGGGATCTTCTACCTTTTGAATTGAAGCTCCTACGTTCATATTAGCAGAACCATTAACTCTTAAGTTAACCTCTGGTTTTCCAAAAATTGAAGTAAATGCTGAGTTTTCTCCTCCGGGAATCCTTAGGCTGAAATCCAAAAGGCCTCTTCCCTGTTGTTCTTCTTTTTTTCCTTCTTGTATCAGCAAGCGAGAGAGCTCTCTTTTCTGAGTTTCTTTCTTTTGAGCTGCATAATTCTCAAAACTATAAAATCCCGGAACTAAGACAGAAGTCCCACTGATCTGTTGTTGAATTTTATAGGTAGAAAGCGTGTCCCAGGAAACTCGGGTATTGAAATCATTTTCAGACAACCGATAAATTTTAGGGATTTTTCTGCCCGAGAAATTACTGACCGGATATGACTTAAAAGGAAAATAAAACTTAATTCCAATCAGAGATGTATCAGCGACAACTTTGGACGTATCAATTACCGTTCTTTGTTGGGCGTAGCTATTCCATGAGGTAAAAAACACCGAGCCACAGAGAAGGATCGCTGAAGTAAATAAAAGCCTAGTTGATTGATTCAAAAGACAGCTAAAACTGTAGATTTAAAACTTAGTTTAGTAGCAATTTATTTATAGGCTGTACAACTTCTTTAGAATTCGAATTGGCAACGATAATAACATATATTCGCTTATCTTAAAAGTTTAAATCTACAAACCTTTATATATTTTCATCCAATAAATTCCTTTTCTTTACGTGTAGAAAACGAGATTAGTACTTTAAAAATATTCAATGCTGAGAAAATTTATCAACAAACTTCAAATAGACCTTTTAAAAAAGCATATTGGTCCCTTTTTGTTCTGTTTTTTTACGTTGATGTTTTTGTTGTTGATGCAGTTTTTGATCCTTAACATCGACCAACTTATTGGAAAAGATATTCCATTAAGAATAATTTTTGAGCTTATTTTTACAAATTTAGCTTACATGGTTGTTCTGGCAGCGCCCATGGCAGTGCTTGTTGCAACTCTGATGGCTTTTGGGAAATTTTCAGAACTTCAGGAACTCACAGCTATCCGGGCTTCCGGTGTTCATCCGCTGAAAGTAATTCTGCCAGTGTTAACAGCAAGTATATTGCTTTGTTTGGCTTTAGCTTGGTTTTCGAATGAATTGCTCCCGGAAGCAAACCACAAATCTCGATCTCTTTTTATTGACATCAGATTAAAAAAACCCGGATTCGATTTAAAGCCTAACGAGTTTTACGATGGTATAGACGGTTATATTATTTTAGTAGATGTAATTGATAACAAAACTGATAGCTTGTATGGAATAACTTTATTTCAGGAGGCTACAAGAAATACTGACCAAGCATTTATAAAAGCGAAAAAGGGATACTTAATTTCCGAGAACAGCAGCATGCTTTCACTTTTTCTATTTGATGGAAATATGCAAAAATTTCCTTCTACCTCTAACCGAAGTAAAACTACTTTAGAGATTTCAAAATTTAAAGAGCATAGAATAACTTTTGATCTGGCAGATCTCGCGTTTGAGAAATCCGACCCTAATAGAAGAAACAGAAGTGATCGCACAATGAATATACAATCTATGAAAGTAATTGTAGATTCTTTGCATAAAGATATAGATAAACATTACACACAGTTATCTAACCTTGATAAAACTTTACCAATTTCCAATCCGGAAGGATCAAAAAATTATCGGCGCAGAATAGAAACTAACCCTAATACAGATACCACTTTAGTTACTTCATCAGTTACTGCAAACTATCAGGATAACTACCTGAGCCAAATGAAGTTATTACAATCTTCTATATCTGATCTCAATGACTATAAAGCCAGCCTGCAGAACCTTCATGCCAATATATCCTTTAGGAAAAAAAGTATGAATAGGTACCTGGTTGAAATACATAAAAAGGTTTCTATCCCTTTCGCTTGTATTGTCTTTATACTTTTAGGAGCTCCTCTTGGAATAATGACGAAACGAGGAAACTTTGGAGTTGCTGCAATAATTAGCACGGTGATTCTTACTTTTTACTGGATTTCTCTTATACAAGGAGAAAAGCTAGCTGATCGACTCTTTATATCACCATTTGTAGGAATGTGGTCATTTAATATAGTATTCTCATTTATCGGAATAGTTTTGCTAATCCGTTTATCAACAGAATTTAGAATAACCGATATTTTTTCAAGAAATGATCAATAAGCTGGATCGATATATCATTTTCAGACTATTTACCATTACACTTTTTGTAATTATGGTATTGGTATTCATTTTTATAATGATTGACTTTTCGGAAAACAGCGATGATTATACCGACAAAGGAGCTCAAATGAATGAAATTTGGGGCGATTATTATTTGAATTATATTCCTGAAATGACTCGCCTTATCCTTCCCGTTGCAGTATTCACAGCTTGTTTATTTTTAACAGGACAATTATCAGAAAGATTAGAGATTACCGCTTTAAAAGCGGCAGGAATAAGCCTTTACAGATTGATTGTTCCTTATCTTGTTTTTGCAGTTTTCTGTGCAGGAACTATTAGCTTTTTAGATTCAAATGTTATCCCAAATTCAAATGAAGCAAAGAATTCTTTCGAAAAGAAATACTTAAAAAAGAGAACAGAGTCTATCGACCGAAATCATATCTACAGACAACTTTCAAAAAACTCAATTTTAAGTGTCAATTATTATGATTCGAATCAGGATATTGCTTATAGAATAGAATTAACTAACAGTGATAGCGTTGGTATTAAAAAAACGATTTCAGCAAATCAAATGGTTTGGAATGATGAAGGTAAAGACTGGAAGTTAAAAACTGTCACAGTAAGGGAATTTACACAAGCCGGTTATTCGGAATCTAGTATTTCCGAAATTGACACTACACTGAATATTTTCCCAAGGGATTTATCCAGATCTACCTCCGATATTTACCAACTGACATACGCTGAAGCAATAAATTATATTAACTCCATAGAACGCAGCGGTGCAGGAAACGTAAATATGCCTAAGGTTCAGTTTTACGGAAGACTGGTATACCCACTCTCTATAATTATTGTAATTATTGTAGGATTCGCTGTGGCCTCGGTCAGGCGCAGAGGTGGCAAAGGCATTTATCTGGCTGCAGGACTAGCTATTAGTTTTCTATATCTTGCATTTATGAAGATTGCAGAACCATTCGGATATTATGGAGCTATCAGCCCTGCTTTAGCAGCCTCGATAGCTCACTTAAGTTTCTTTCTGGTGGGGTTATTTCTGCTTATTTCTGCAAAAAAATAATCAAGCCTCAGGTACAGGTCCTCTGTACATTGGTATATCTACCTTTTCTTTACTTGAATTAATAGCTCCATGCTCATCTTCAAATTTCTTCACATTATCGTTCAATGCATTTGCTAGTCTTTTTGCATGATCAGGTGTCAAGATCATTCTTTTTACTACTTTTGCTTTTGGAACACCCGGCATAACTGCGATAAAATCTAAAATAAACTCTGATGGAGAATGAGTGATCATCACGAGATTTGAATACGTCCCGGTAGCCTCATCTTCTTTGAGTTCGATCTCCATTTGTCCCGGGTTCATTGTTTGGTTTTGTTCAGCCATAATATTTTAATCTAAAAATCCTTGTTTTTCCATCCATTCATCATTGTAAATCTTACCTATGTAACGGGTTCCACTATCAGGAAGTATTATTACCATAACATCGTTCGATCCTAGCGGATATTCTTTTGCAAAATCTAGTGCTCCTTTTACTGCTGACCCACACGACCATCCAACAAATAAACCCTCTTCTTTTGACAACCTTCGGGTCATTAATGCAGAATCTTTATCGTTTACTTGAATTACTTCGTCAACATACTCGAAATTTATTGCTTCAGGAATAATATCCTCACCGATCCCTTCCGTCATGTAAGGCTTAATCTCGTTTTCATCAAATTTACCAGTTTCAAAATATTTCTTATAAACAGATCCTACACTATCAATACCAATGATCTTAATGTCCGGGTTTTTCTCTTTTAAGAATTTTGCAGTTCCTGAAATAGTGCCCCCGGTTCCCATACCGGCTACAAAATGAGTGATCTTTCCTTCAGTCTGTTCCCAAAGTTCCGGTCCTGTACTCTCATAATGCGCCTGTGTATTACTCAGGTTATCGTATTGGTTAGGGTAATATGAATTAGGTGTTTCTTCACTTAAACGCTTAGAAGTTGAATAATAACTGTCAGGATGATCCGCTTCCACATTGGTCGGACAAACGATTACTTCTGCACCTAACGCTTTTAAAATATCTACCTTCGACTGGCTTTGCTTATCCGTAGTAGTGAAGATACACTTATACCCTCTTTGAATGGCAACAAGAGCCAAACCCATTCCTGTATTTCCGGATGTTCCTTCAATAATAGTTCCTCCGGGTTTGATCAATCCTTTAGCTTCAGCATCGTCAATCATTTTAATGGCAATACGATCCTTAATACTCTGTCCCGGATTGAAATATTCTACTTTAGCCAATACGGTTCCGGGTACATTCTTAGCTATTTTTTGAAGTTTTACCAGAGGAGTATTTCCTACTGCTTCAATTACTGAGTTGTAATACATTCTAATTATTCAGATTATTTATTTCCTCAAAGCTAAGGAATATTACGGAGTGAAATGAACTGCTAAACAGATTTTCTTACAATCCCTTTCCAAAAGACAAACCTCCTGTGATGAAAAACTCTTTATATCTTGTGGAGTAACCAGGAGAAATGAAAAACCTGACCATTCCATCTCCTCTTTGAAGATTTTGCTCACGAAAACCAAAGCTTGGACCAAGCCATACATCAAACTTTTGATCAATTGTGCTTAATGTCATAAATGCACCAAGTTCTGCAAATGAATCTTTATCCATAGCAAGCAAGTCTGTAACAGACATCGGAAAAGTAAAAAACGTTGAAACCCAAATATCCATCGGAATTCAGATATGAGATTCCCATTCTTAAAACAGCTGGTCTGGGTGTTATTCGTTCAAAATTTAATGAATAAAGCCCACCATAGCATAAACCTCAAACTGAAGTACGTGCAGAGGTTTTCCGGTATCTTCTGAACTATTCTGAGAATGTGCGTTACAGAAAAAAATTATACTTAGAAATAAAACAGATAACCAAATTTTCATAGATCATATAAACTGAGATTATGATTTAAAATAGTTCAATAATTTCATACTTTTAATAAAACTTAAAATTCCTTCCAAGATGTTCATCGACCAAAAAAAACCAAAAGACTTTGATTGTGGCTATAATCTCGATCTGATGATTGCAGCACTTCCCCGTATTAAAGACGAACAGGAACGTATCAAATATGCTAAACGAGCTGTTGGCTTAATAAAGCAAAGCCATCCTACCTGGGTTGATGAAAATGGAAAAAGTGAAGCTGCTTGGGAATATTTTTTCGAACTTGCCGAATATGATCTCAATGAAATAGGTATTAAAAGCCCTTTCGCTTCCGGTGAGGATGATGACGCTCAATAGTTTATACATCTGTATTTAACTCTCTTGTTGATTTACTTCAGTAGTTTTTCTTGGGATTTGGCTTATCTATTCTTATTTTCAATTTAAATTGAAAGTTAATTACGGATAAGGCTTTTATGCCTCAAAATCGTTTGCAAAATCATTCTCTGACCTCCTTATTTGATTATCAAATAAGTAAGCAGGAACTTTCAATGCAGATCAGTACTGCTATTAAATTATTCAGGAATGGATCAAAAAAGTACTTTTCTCTTTCTTTTCCGATTCAAAGAGTTGATGTACTGGCTGTACTGGAGCAAAGCCATGATAAATCATCATTTGAATATTACTGGGAAAAACCTTCTGAAGAATTTTCTATTGCAGCTGCTGGAGAAGTGTCCAGAATCCAAACAACCGGTACTGATCGTTTTAAAGATGCTTCTCAGTCAGGTAAAAAATTGATCAATGAGATTTTTCATTATTCCAAGCTTTCTCATTCCAAAACAGCTCCCCATTTATTCGGAGGATTTTCCTTCCACGATCATAACGTAAGCAAAGATTGGTCTGAATTTGGCGCAGCTTCCTTTACTCTACCTGAATGGTCTGTTATTGTGAATGGTTCACTTTGTCTGCTTACAGTTACATTCAAACTGAGTTCTGACGATACAGTCCAATGTGTAGCAAACAATATTTACAAGAAACTGGATTATTTGAATGAATTATGTTCTACAGATACCTACGAAACGGAATCTGAATATGTAAATAATCAAACGGTTACATTGCCCGATACTGATTCTAAAGAATTCTTTGGCTGGAAGTTTGCTATTGAAAATGCAACCAGTCACATTGATCAAAATTTATATAAGAAAATAGTACTTGCAAGAAAACTAAATATCAAAACATCTAATTCGGTTTCTGATACTCACATTTTGAACCGTCTCAGACATCAGTACCCAGACTGTTACTCCTTTTTAATTCGACAAAGCGATAAAGCGAGTTTTATAGGTTGTACTCCCGAAAGACTCGCATCCTTTAATAAGGATTATATTCTCACCGAAGGACTTGCCGGTAGCACTCCAAGAGGAAAAACCGCGTCTGAAGATGCACAGCTCGAAAATGAATTACTGAAAAGCAAGAAAGACCGTAACGAACATGAATTTGTTATAAATGCAATTTTCAAAAATCTGAAATCTTATTCTGATTCCTTACATATTCCGAAGCTACCCTCCATCAAGAAACTCACTAATGTTCAGCACCTGTACACTCCGATAAGAGCTCATATAAAAGAAGGAGTATCCAAAACAGAAGTCTTAAAAAACCTGCATCCAACTCCTGCAGTTGGTGGTTATCCCAGAGAACAAGCTGTTCCGTACATTTCCCGATTTGAAGAATTTGATCGTGGCTGGTACGCTGCACCTGTTGGCTGGATAAACGCAAATGGAGACGGGGAATTTATTGTAGCAATTAGAAGTGGGTTAATTAAAAAAGATGAAGTGAATTTTTATGCGGGATGTGGTATTGTTAAAGGATCTGATCCATTGAAAGAATGGGAAGAGACCAATCTTAAATTTATCCCAATGCTCTCAGCACTTGAATATGCAAGAAAATGAGCCTCAAAATTTAGCTTTTTATTGGAGTACTCTTTTTGTCCGATCCCTGTTTGTGGAAGGTGTAAGAAATGTTGTTATTTCACCCGGATCAAGATCTACTCCCCTTACTTTAGCTTTTTCTGCACACCCCGGAATTAACAAGACAATAGCTGTAGATGAAAGATCTGCTTCATTTTTAGCATTAGGACAAGCTAAAGCTTCGGGTATTCCCAGTGTTTTGGTTTGCACTTCAGGAACAGCATTGGCTAACTATAGTCCTGCAGTTCATGAAGCTACCAACTCGGGTATACCAATGATCATAGCCAGTGCTGACCGTCCTCCGCACTTAAGAGGCTTAGGGTCTTCACAAACAATTGATCAAATTAAGATTTTTGGTACCCAACCTGTTTTCTTTCATGAGATCGGTGAGCCAAGAATAGAACCAAATAGCCAAAAAAGAGTCGAAGTTGCAGCAAGACAAGCTGTTCAATATGCAACTGAATTTACAGGTGTTTCACATATCAATTTCTCGTTTGATAAACCCTTTGAGCCTGAAGCTGATTTTTTAAAACTTATTGAAAAGGAAAACCTTAATCATTCTAAACGAGCTCAAACAGATTATTCTCAAACTCTCGAAGAAACTGCTTTAGGAGAAAAGTTCTGGTCTCAACTTATATCAGCTGAAAAACCTTTAATAATTGTTGGTCCCAAGACCAGCAGAACAGAACTTGGATTTATCACTCCTCTTGCTCGTGCTTTATCCGCTCCTGTAATTGCCGAACCTGGTTCAAATATTCCTAACTCAAAGCATAGTATACCGGGATACTCAGGTTTTTTAAAAGATCCGGATTACAGGGATCAACTTAAACCTGATCTTATAATTCGGGCAGGTTCATTTCCAATTTCGAAAGGCGTGCAAGAATTACTTTCAGAATGTAATGATATTCATCAAATCAGCTTTGCAAGCATTAAAGTGCCCAATGATGGAGATTCTCCACCTGACCGAACCATCCATTTAAAAAGTCCTCTTTCCATTCCTGATATTAATGGAAATACGTCCCCTAAATGGCTTAAAGAATGGAAAAAAGTCTCAAAAAAATATTCTTCTTTTTTGGTAGACAACATACTTCCCTCAACTCCGCTAACAGATGGATATATTTTTAAGGAAGCCGGCGATCTGATACCCAAAAAGAGTTTTGTTATGCTTTCGAACTCATTTCCTGTTCGGGATCTGGCTCTGTTTACTGACTTTTCAGGACAGGAAATTTATGTAAACCGGGGCGCTGCCGGAATTGACGGTATCATTTCTACAACAGTAGGATTAAGTAGTGTTTTGAAAAAAACAGGAGTTCTATTTATCGGAGATATCGCTTTTCTGCACGATGTTAATGCTCTGTTACTTGCAAGAAATATTGATGAGCCACTTATCATAGTTGTACTGAATAATGGAGGTGGTACTATTTTTCGAATGTTGCCTGTGTATAAATTCAAGAAGAAACATAATCAGCTTTTTGAGACTCCTCAGGATGTCCGGATCGTTTCTTTGTGCAGGGGATTTAATGTGGATCATACTCTTATATCAAAACCCGAACAATTTGCCAATGCTTTTGAAAGCTACGTTGATAAACCCGGAGTTCATGTAATTGAATGTATAACTGATGCTGATGATTCCATGATCGAACGCCACAAGCTTTGGAATTTCTCTTTATCTTCTCAGAATGAAGATTAAGATCAGAGGAATTCAATATCACTACGAAATTCATCAAAACAAAGAACAGCTACCATATTTAGTTCTTTTGCACGGCTTTATGGGTAGCCACACATCTTTTCGGGAACTGATTCCATCTCTTTCTGAATTTTGCAATCCAATTACTGTTGATCTCTTAGGGCATGGAGAAACTGAAGGCTCTGAAATGCATTATCGGTTTGCATCAAAAGAACAATCAGCTGATCTCATCAAACTAATTTCCGAACAATTTCAATATCCGCTCTTCTTATATGGATACAGCATGGGCGGAAGGCTTGCTTTACAAGTTGCTTTACAGCGCACCGATCTGATACAAGGTTTGATTCTTGAAAGCACCACCTTCGGAATTGAAAATGAACAAGAGCGTCAGGCTAGACAAGCTTTAGATGGACAACGTGCTGATTCAATAATGGGAAATTTCAATCAATTCCTTGAGGAATGGAAAAAGCTCCCGATTTTTGAATCGGAGCTTTTAACTGAGCGAATGAGAAATGAAATAGAAGAGATACAAAAAAGACAGAATCCTGTATCAATGAGCAATTCCTTGCTGGGTTTCGGAACCGGAAGTATGCCATGCGTTAAAGATTATCTCAATATCTTATCAATGCCTGTAAAATTGCTTGCCGGAGCAAAGGATCAAAAATTTGTTAACGTTATGAGTACTATGCAAACTCGGATCAAACCGGCTTCTCTGGAAATTTTCGAAAAAGCGAATCATAGAGTACATTTAGAACAACCCGAAGCTGTTGTTCAGATAATTAAAAAATTTATACAAACCAATACGCTGAAATGAACTGGAATACAGTAAAAGAATACGAAGATATTACTTATAGAAAGCTTAATGGCGTTGCCCGAATTGCTTTCAACAGACCTGATGTTAGAAATGCTTTTCGTCCAAAAACTCTATTTGAGATGTATGAAGCATTTTCTGATGCAAAAGAAGACAATGACATCGGTGTGGTTTTATTAAGTGCTGAAGGTCCTTCTTCCAAAGACGGAAAGTATTCATTTTGTTCCGGTGGAGATCAAAGAGTACGTTCAAAAACCGGATATCAGGCAGGTGATGGTATTAATCGTTTAAATGTTCTGGAACTACAAAGATTAATTCGGTTTATGCCAAAAGTTGTGATCGCTGTTGTTCCAGGCTGGGCAGTTGGTGGTGGACATAGTTTACATGTTACCTGCGATATGACCTTAGCAAGTAAGGAACACGCTATTTTTAAACAAACAGATGCAGATGTAGCCAGCTTTGATGGTGGATTCGGCTCTGCCCTTCTAGCCAGACAAGTTGGACAAAAACGAGCTCGAGAGATCTTCTTTCTGGGAAGAAATTACAATGCTCAGGAAGCTTTTGAAATGGGAATGGTAAACGCAGTAGTTCCCCATGATAAGCTGGAAGCAACTGCATATGAATGGGCACAAGAAATTTTAGGTAAAAGCCCTACTGCTATTAAAATGATCAAATACGCTTTCAATCTTATTGATGACGGATTAGTTGGGCAACAGATATTTGCAGGAGAAGCTACCAGATTGGCTTATATGACTGATGAAGCCGAAGAAGGGAAAAATGCCTTCCTTGAAAAACGTAAGCCGAACTGGGATAAATTTGACAGAAATCCATCATGAACCATCATAAGCAAGACACAACTATAGGTGGCTATTTTAAAGCCGCTAAGATTCTTTTCGGAGCTTTTATCCTTGGAGTTATCAATTTCGGAATTGTTATTGTAGTACTCTTTATTATGGAAATTCTTCCACTCGTTGAGTTCGCTCCAGAACTTATGATTTACTTTATTGCCGGGAGTATCATTTTTTTTCTTCTTATGACTTACCTGGGTTCTTTATTTTTCAATAAGAAAATTACCAAAGTTAAAAACAGTCAGGATTTCGCTAAAAAACTTTCCGCTTATAGAGAAGGTAAATTAATACAGGCTGTTACTTTAGAAGCTGCTGCGTTACTGGCTATGGTCTTTACCATGCTTAATACGCATATTATTTTTGTGGTAATAGCCGGTCTGAGCCTTATACAAATGATCAGAGTTTTTCCTAAAAAAGCAGAAATGATCGAAGTTTTAGAGCTCTCGTATTCTGAACAACAAAATTTAAATAACCCGGAGTACGATCTCAGATAGTTTATAGCTTTAACCTGTAAATTTCTCCACTCTCCTCAACGATCATCACTGTTTCAGAATCTAAAAAAGTAACACTCTCCACCTGATCAGCCTCAAATTCATAATGTGAAATTTCTCCATCAAACATATCTTCAGTTTCATCATCATTGAAGATCCATAGCGACTTATAAGTGAGTACAGCGAGTTTACCGAATGCATACTCAGCGGCTGTAACTTCATCGTCAAAATCTATTTTTTGCACCAACTGAAATTCATTATTAGCCTCAGAATTCAGCTTTGTAAGTTTAAATAATTTTGTCTCACGTCCTCTGAACCTTTTCGTAAGCGCAAATAATTCACCTTCTTTCCAGAAAACAGCTTCCACATCCATTGAGTAGTTTATGAACTTATACAGAAAACCTTCCGGTTTTTGATATGAAATTTTGAACACTTCATAATTCTCAGTTGATTGATCAGTTGTGGAAGATTCTTTTACCTTGATAATAGATTGATCTGACCTGCAACTACAATTATTACCTACATCTGCAATTATTATATTACCCTTTTCATCGATTGTGATGTCTTCCCAGTCTCTGTTTTTTACCCCTTTGATTTCCAGCCCTTTTGATTCTTCGTCCGGCAGTACTTCACCTTTACTGTTTATCGCATAGATTCGGTTTTTGGTTCCTGAATCTCCATGAACCCAAAATACATCCTCAAATCTCGGATCTTTGACAATGCCAGACACTTCATCCCGTGCCGGGTCATCGATTCGTTTAAACTTTTCAAGCTCGATTTTTTTTGATGATTGTGAATAAGAATCACAACTTAGACCAAAGCTCAACGCTATTAATAAAAATAAGAAAGTTCTGAAATTCATTTAGTAGATTCGATTTACCGTTAATATGAATTTTATTAAGATCGATGATGAAAATACAACACGATGAAACTGAAACAAAAGGCTCATTTTATATTTTGGTTGGTGATGAAAAAGCTGCAGAATTAACCTATTCCAAAGCCGGAAGCGATAAAATTATCCTGGATCATACTGAGGTTTCTGATAAGTATCGCGGTGAAAGCCTGGGAAAGAAACTTGTGTATCATTCTGTTGACTTCGCCCGAAAACATAATCTAAAAATTTTACCCCTTTGTCCATTTGCAAGAGCCGTCTTTTCCAAGAATAAAGACTTACGGGATGTAACATAAAAAAAGAGCTGCTATAAATAACAACTCTTTTCAAATTACTTATCTTCCTCTTCTGTTGCGGTTCCGGTATTCCTTAAAAGAGTAATTTATATCCTCTTTCAAAATATCAGCAAAATCTTCCATTAGATTCTGATGTCTTCTGGCTTGCGTGAAGAAATTTCTTCCATCATTCAGATACATATTTTCCAGTTTTACTACAATTCTGCTTTGTCTGTTCAATTGTCTATGCAGATCTTCTAGTGTCTTATAACTGACATGAACTGTATTTCCATTTCTCTTACTGTACTCGTTCTTTTGAGTCCTTTTCTTTCTTAGACCCTTTCCATGAGAATATTCGAGTTCATTTTTTACATACCTTATTTTCTTTTTGGTATCGTTGACCTCATTCCTCATTCTTCGGATGATGTCTTTTTTGATTCTTTTCGCTTTTCGAACCCTGTCCCTAAGAGCGGCTTCATAAAAATTATCCAGATCCTTTTGAAAGGCATGAAACTCCCGGATATCTTTATTGGAATATCTTTCAGGTTTAGTATCTGTATAATAGGAAACTTTAAAAGAAATCCCTTTTTGTGCAGTTACGTTTTCTAATCCAAAAACAAATATTATGAGTGCGATTAATGATACTAGCCGTTTCATGGTTCCTCCCTGTTTGTGATAAAGCTTTATCGCTTCAATCAATTAACGAGGAAAAATCCACTTCATTAACCACATATTCGTGTTAGCATACTTATGCTATGCACCTTCTGTATATATCTGTAACAAGCTTTTGTCAATTAAATCGTCTAACAGATGACAACCCTTAATTTAATTGAGTCAAAATTATGAAAATGAAAACCTTATCTGTCGCTTTATTGATACTGTTTATTTCGAGCTCAGTATATTCTCAAAACAGACAAAGACAAAACACAGCTACCCCACCACCCGTTGAAGAAAGAGTAAAAACTACTTTAGAAAAAATAACTTCTGAGATTACTTTATCAAAAGAGCAGCAGGAATCTTCAAAAGAGATATTTACAAATTTCTTTACTTCTATTGATAGGCTCAGAACATCCGGAGGGAGACCCGATAGAAATAAATTGGATTCCATCTCTAGGAAAAGAGATAAAGAGTTCGAAGCTTTGCTAACCCCTGAACAAAAAAAGAAATACGTCAAAATAAAAGATGAACTCTTCTCAAGACCAAGAAGAGTAAATCAATAAATTCTAAGGGGCAAACGCCCCTTTTTTTATTCATTAACTTTATTTCACTTTTATGTAACATTTCGGAATCTTTTTGCATCTAAGCTGTAAATACTCCTATTGACCAAATCCAGAAGTGAAATAGAACTTATTGAAGAAGCATTGAATGGAAATCAACATGCTTTTAAGGCGTTATATGAACAGCATGTGGATGGACTGTATAGCTTTTTATCTCAGTTTTCTGATCAAGATTCTCATAGAGAAGAATGGACTCAAAGAGCCTTTATTAAGGCTTTTAAGAACTTATCCCAATTTGATCAAAGATCCGGCTTTAAGACCTGGTTATTTACAATAGGATTAAATGAAATGAGGACTGATATGAGAAAGAAGATCCATTTCGTAAATATTGAAGATAAACACATTGAATTTGAAGAGCAGCAACCAATTGAAGATTCAACTATTTGGAAAAAAGCTAAATCAGCTATTCAACAGCTTGCTCCTGATAAAAGAATGATATGCTTATTACATATAGCAGAAAATTACAGCCATGCTGAGATAGCTGAAATGATCGGAATTACCGAAGGAACGTCACGCGTTATTTTACACAGAGCTAAACAGGAACTTAGAACATTGGTCTCAAAATGAAAGAAGAAAATTTTTATTCCAAGAAAGACTTGCCCTCACATCTGCAAAAGGAAAAAATGTGGGATAATATTGAATCAGAGATTCTGATAAAGAGGCAGCCAAACATACTTTTTCACTGGAAAAGCTTTTTAATCGGTAATGCTGCTGCTGTTCTTTTGATATTTTCAAGTATTGGAATCGTATCTACATATAACAACCTTTTCGATGATTCTTCCACTGAAGAACAAGTTTACGAAACTTTGAATACCGCTACCAAGCAATTGCAGAGTCTTACTCCTTTGCTGATTCAACAAGCAAGTGAGCAAAATAAAAATTCTATCGAATCAACAGCAGATGCTATTTCTGAAATCGACAAACTCATTGATGAGATCAAATCAGATATGCTTTTTAACGGAACATCACCGTCAAAGGAAGAAAGCTTAAAGCGTCTTTATGCTACCAAATTGGATTTTTACAAAGAAATTCTATTAAATCAAGAGGATCAATCATGAAATACTTATCAATTATTCTATTCATCTTACTACCAACATCCCTTTTGGCACAAAGTGGTGATAAAAAGGGCTCTTATAATGCCCCCAATCTCGATCAGCTAATGATCAGAATTGACGCTGGTATGACCATCAATGTTACAGGTTCTGATACTGATGAAATTACTTATACATATGAATTTGAAGGAAATGATCAGGCATATAATCACTTATTTGTAAACTTTGATCCAGAATTCTCTGCCAACAGTGGGAATGGTTATTTGAATATTGAATTTCCTGAACACAAAAAGAAGAACGTTAATTACAGGATAAAGAAGAACATCCTTACCCTTAATATTCCCTCAGATTTAGAATTGGAATTAATAACCAGATACTCCAAAATTGATATTTCAAATATTGAAAGAACGGCAAGAATTGAAAACAGAAGTGGCTCTGTAAAACTAAATGACATTGGCCAGTCTGTTACTGTTTATAATGAATATGGTAATATTGATATAAGCTCAGTTAATGGAGATGTAGAGATTACAAGTCGTTCAGCAACCGTAGATGTTAAAAATATTACCGGAAACCTGAAAGTAAGCAGTAATTATTCAAAAATGAATCTTTCAAAGATCACAGGTATTCTGGAAGTTGAAAATAAAAGCGGTACCGTAAATGCCTTTGATCTTGATTCAGATTTTACGGCTAACGGTGATTATACCAATTATGAACTTACTAATATCAGGGGCGATATTAAGATCAATAACAAGAATGGAACAATAGATATCGATAATGCAGAAAATGTTTTCATCACCGGAGATTATTCCAACGTTAAAGCTTCAAATCTAAAGGGACAATCGGTTGAAATTCAAAGCAAGTCTGCAAAACTCGAATTAAGCGATGTTCTTGGTAAAGTAAACGTTAATGGCGGATACCTTAATATAGATCTTGAGAATATCGCTGATGACATTTTAATCTCGAACAGATCCGGAAAAGTAACCGCACGAAATCTTAGTGGATCCTGTGCTATTAACGGAGATTACAATAAGATCAAACTGGATGATTTTAAAGGCTCCGAAATTCAAATGGAAAACCGATCAGGTGATATAGAAGTAAATGCTGTAAATGAACTTGAATTTGTAAACATAGAGTCTTCATACACAAACATAAAGTTAAACCTTTCTTCTCCGTTTACAGGGAGTGTAAAATTTAGTGTTACTTATGGCAAGCTTGATCAACCGTATACACTTAATAATGCAACTCTTGTTGATGAGCGAAATTCTACTGAAGTAGAAGGATCTGTTGGAACAGGTAACGGACGGATGTTTATCGTATCCCGTAATGGACACGTGACCATCAAACAAAATATACCTTAACTATTCATGCCGAATTGCATCTACAGGAGTTAATTGAGCTGCTCGCCATGCAGGATAGGTGCCAAAAATAATTCCAACAAACAGTGCTATAACTAAGATAGATAGCACTGTACCTGTTCCGATTGCTGCTCTGAATTCTCCTATCTCCGTAAATGAATTTACAATAGGTACAAAAATAAATATCCCCACAATTCCCACTATCCAACCTATTATACATCCTACAAATGAAATAGTAACTGATTCAGCCATAAACTGAAGAACGATGTCTTTCTTCTTAGCTCCTGTAGCTTTGCGAATTCCGATTTCTTTTGTTCTTTCTGTCACCGATATCAAAAGAACGTTCATAACCCCTATTCCTCCTACCAATACAGAAATACCTGTAATGGCTCCCATTATGAGCTTAAATAATAAAATACCCTGACTAAACTGTTCAACCCTTGCCCTGTTGGTGGAAATAATAAAAGCATCGCTTGTCTCCTCAAAATTACGATCTAACCAATTTTCTATTTCTTGCTCAATTAAGGGAATTTCCTCTGCTTTATTAGCTTTGAGTACAATATTGGGGTATTCCTCAGATAACTTTGTATAAACTGAAGTAGGAATATAAACTCTCTGAGTACTTTCAGGGCTTCCCTTCAGAATTCCCACTACCTGAAATCTAACCCCTTCTATTTCTACTGTTTCTCCTATTAAGCCAACTCTTGAGGCTGAGAGCTTATCCGCAATCTCTGGTGATAGAACAATTGTTTTTGAACTATTGATCACATCTTCTTTGGATATATATCTTCCAAAAGACAAACTATCAGTCAAAAACTGTAATCCGAATTCCAAACTTCCCTGCAAATATATTCCTGAAACAGAATCTTTGTAATTGATTTCAGTAGATCTGGTTCCAGTATATTCTAAAAGTGCTTTATTTTGAACCAAAGATCTCAATTCTTGAACTTTTTCAATAGTAAACTCTGGTCGGTTTTTTATTTGAATACGAATATCATCTACAGTCTTGGTACGTTTTGAATTAACAGTGATTATATTCAGTGAAGTAGTATTTGCAAGCTGCTCTCTGCCCGTTTGCTCCAAACCGTCTCCTAAAGCAAGAATTCCAACCAAAGCGGCCACGCCTATGATGATCCCCAAAGTAGATAAAAATGTATGGAGTGGATTGGCTCTGATATTTTGCAGAGCAATTGAAATAGATTTAAAGAATTGACCCATTACCTCAGAAATTTTGAAAACAGGTACGTGTGAAACCTGAAGAGGTTACGGAATAAAAAAAGCTCTGCTTTAAAACAGAGCTTCAAATTGATGATATTTGCTTTTATAACCCTTCAAAACCTCCAGCAGCCATCATCGTTCCAAAGATTAATACAAATATTATGAAGTAAAGTACTGTGGAAACGGCTAACATTATTAAAGCCGCTCTTGCCCAGTTTTTTTTGTTTGGATTTGCTGAATCACTAAAACCCCACACAAACAACATTACAAAGCCTACCATTGGAATGAATGTAATAAGCATTGTTACCACCCAGTCTTTCAAAGACATAACCGGGGCTGTTTCATGATTTTCCATATAAATACCTCGAATTTTGTTAGTTAGCTAGTTATCAGATAATGAATAATCTGAATCAAAATTCAAAATTTTTAGATATGCTATTTAATATTTATGGAAGTAGTAAAGTAGTTGTCTTCTATTATAAACTTTGAATCTTCCCAGGAGGCCGGACCAAATCGTCCCCTTGCATTGTTCGAAAAGCCATATTCCTCTTTCGGAATGCCCAAAAAATTTGTATCAATTTTGCCATTTTCGTTTTTATCATGATAAACAGCTATGGCATATTCCCCGTACGGAAGCATTTCCTGTGTCCATATTATTGTGGTGCTGTCAACAGGTAAAACTATGGCGTGTATAGGGTCTTTAGTATATTTCTCCTTGGAATCAAACATTGCAATTCGAATTTCTCCCTTCAGCTCTTCTATCCCTTCAATATATAGCCTGAACTCCGTGACGTCCCCTTTTTCCGGATAGGAAATTTCCTGAGCTTTCAAACTCATTCCTGAAATTATAGTCGCCAAAAATAATGCCGCTACTATCTGTAATCGTCTCATGATGTTTTTGTTTTTTCAAAACTAAGCAGATTATTGCTACTTAAAAAGTGGATTATTGTTTCCTAATCTTCAGAATAGTCGCTCACCATTTTTCACTTTCTGGTCGGGGCTAACCAGAATAACTTTTCCATTGCTATCGGGTAAGCCTGTCACTAAACACTCCGACATAAAAGGTCCGATCTGTTTAGTCGGAAAATTAACCACTGCAAGAACTTGCTTACCCAACAGAGCTTCTTTTGTATAATGATCAGTAATTTGAGCTGAAGATTTTTTGATCCCGATTTCCTTCCCAAAATCTACAGTCAGTTTATAAGCCGGTTTTCTGGCTTCTGGAAAATCTTTGACTTCTGTAATTGTACCAACTCTTAATTCGACTTTTTCAAAGTCATTCCACGAAATTTCATTCATAACATTTTATTGATTACCAGTCTAATGACAAAGCTAAAAATATCTGTGCTAAATAATATACAGGGAGACCTATCAGCTTGTTTCTAAATTCCGATTTGATAAATTTTTCTCTTGCTACAAACAAATCTGAAACTGCAAAAAGAAAAGCACCCACCAGAACTCCGTTTCTATAGTTGCCCTCCCATGCATAACCTGAAAGTGCGCACATAGCGCCAATAATTATAATATACATGGCTACTAAAGCCTTAAAATCAGTACTTATATTTGGTTTTAGCCATCTATAAGAACGAACCATCAAAACTAAAGCTGCGATCGTTGTTATTAAAAATAATAATCCAAAAGAACCTACTGATATAAACGCAGCGATAAATGCAATATGGGCAAGTGCAAAACTTACAATTCCAATCTTAAAAAATGTACCTTCGTCACTTTTTATTAAAAATACATCACCCAGAAAACTAAACCCAAAACCGATCAACATCCAATATGAGTACGGACTGGAAACATCTGCCAAAGTGAGTGCTATTAAAACAAATGCTGAGGAAGCAGTTATTTTGAAAACCCATTTACCCCAACCAAAATTATGCTTTTCGAAATACAGAAGAATAAAACAAGAGATAAAGCAGATTGCTATTAGAAAAAGTGTAGTCATATAATTTATATAAGACACAATAAAAAACTCTGCTAACTTTCGCTAACAGAGTTTTATGGAAAACTTCAATAAGTAAGTAAAGCTCTTAAGAAGCTGATTTTACAGTTTTGATTATTCTTGCAGCAGCAGTATAAGGATCAGCGTTTGAAGCTGGTCTACGGTCTTCTAACCATCCTTTCCATCCATTCTCAACAGTGGCTATAGGAATTCTTATTGAAGCACCCCTATCAGATACGCCATAACTGAATTCATCATGAGCAGCTGTTTCATGCTTACCGGTAAGTCTTTCTTCGTTATAAGCACCATAAACAGCCATGTGCTCTTTTATAACAGGAGCAAATGCATCACAGATCTTATCATAAATATCTTTTGATCCTGCTTCTCTCAATAATGCATTCGAGAAATTTGCATGCATTCCGGATCCATTCCAGTCAGTATTACCAAGTGGCTTCGGATGCCAGTTAATAGTTAAACCATATTGCTCGGCTGTTCTTTCCAACAAATAACGGGCAACCCAAATCTGATCACCTGCTGAATCAGCCCCTTTTGCGAAGATCTGGAATTCCCATTGCCCCGCTGCAACTTCTGCATTAATTCCTTCTACATTTAAACCTGCTTCAAGACAAATATCCAGATGTTCTTCTACTAAATCTCTTCCAAAAGCATTATCTGCACCAACACCGCAATAGTATGGTCCCTGAGGAGCAGGATATCCACCTACCGGAAATCCATACGGCATATTTGTTTCAGGATCCCACAAAAAGTATTCCTGCTCAAAACCAAACCAAAAATCGTTGTCATGGTCATCAATGGTCGCTCTTCCGTTTGTCTCATGCGGAGTTCCGTCTGCATTCAAAACTTCTGTCATAACCAAATAAGCATTTACACGAGCTGGATCTCTGTAAATAGCCACAGGTTTTAGCAAACAATCAGATGAATTACCTACCGCTTGTTGAGTTGAACTTCCATCGAAAGACCAAATTGGTGCGTCTTCAAGTTTACCGGAAAAATCGTGAAGAACTTTTGTTTTGCTACGAAGTCCTTGAGTAGGAGCCGTTCCATCTAACCAAATATATTCGAGTTTTGATGCGGACATTTTTTAAAAGAATTTTGAAATTTAAATTAACGGCTTAAGATAAGTTCTTTATCAAATAAGACTCAATTATTTTGGTATTTTTTTATCAACAATTAATTTAAAAAGGTTTGTAATTTTATAAACCATATTTAATTACGTTTTAAAAAAACAAAAGCGCTTCCAGGCTTAAGAATTTAATGGCTTTGGATTTTCACTTCACTTTTTAAGGCTTCAACTAAAGTGGTATCTTATATTCAAAATGTTTCCACATAAATTTTCATGTAATTTTTAATTTTTGAACACATCTATTTTAAAAATTTGGGTAGAAGCTGCGCGTCCGAAAACTCTTGCAGCCGCTTTTGTTCCCGTTCTTATTGGTGCAACCATTGCTTATCAGGGTGAACTTATTAATTGGATGGCGACCACCGTTGCTCTTCTTTGTGCTTTTTTAATTCAGATCGGGACCAACTTTGCCAATGATTATTTCGACTTTGTTAAAGGAGCGGATACTGACGAAAGAATTGGTTTTGAGCGAGCTACTGCAAAAGGTTTGATCTCTCCCAAAAATATGTTGAACGCCACAATCATTTGTATGGCTTTGGCATTTATTTTCGGGCTTTATCTGGTCTGGATCGGCGGGACAGTTGTCTTGATCATAGGACTATTTTCATTGTTATTTGGGGTACTTTATACAGGAGGTCCTTTTCCACTTGGTTATAACGGTCTTGGTGATCTGTTTGTCTTTATCTTTTTCGGTATAGTAGCAGTAATGACAACTTACTATGTTAATACTTTAGCATGGTCGATGGATACTTTTTGGGCTTCTTTGGCAGTGGGAGCTTTGTGCACTAATATTTTAGTGGTCAATAACCTGAGGGATATTGAACAAGATAAAATAGCAGGAAAGAAAACCCTTGGGGTACTCTTTGGCGAAACAATGCTTAAAGTTGAATACACATTTATGCTTATGCTTGCGTTCGCAATTCCTCCTCATTTTTATTTTCAGCTAGATTACGAAATCTGGATCTTTCTTCCATTTCTGATTCTTCCTGTTGCTTTGTTACATACCAAAACTATCTGGACGGAAACTGAAAAAAGAAACCTGAATCAACAGCTTGAAAAAACTGCCAAATTCATGACCATTTTTGGATTACTTTTTTCTATCGGAATCATCCTATAATGCTCAAATTCTATTCTTACAAAATTCCTTTTCAAACCTCTTTTTCTATATCAGGAGCTGTTTATGAATTCAGAGAAGGTGTAATTATAGAATTTGATCATGACGGAATTCAGGCATTTGGTGAAATAGCCCCTTTACCCGGATTTTCTGCATTTACCCTTGATCAGATTATATCTGTACTTCAAGTCAATAAAGAACCCTTAGAAAATGCACTTATCAAAGGTGAATTCCCTCAGTTTTTTTATGTGTTATCACAAATACATAATATTCCTTCGCTCAAATTCGGATTGGATACTTTATATCATGACTATTCATCAAAACAAAAAGGTGTTTCATTAGCTGAGTATCTATTTCCGGAGTTATCTGCTTTAGAAATTCCTTCAAATGCAGTCTTAGGTATAACAGATGTAAAATCATCGTTGAATCATGCAACAAAGATGGTTCATGATGGTTTTAAAACCCTCAAGGTCAAGGTTGGGAATGATTTTGAAAAAGAATACCAACTTTTGGATGCCTTAAGATCTGAATTTCCCGCCGTTCAGATCAGAATTGATGCAAACAGATCATGGGGTTTAAAAGAGGCAATTTCAAATCTTCGACAACTTGAAGATCTAAATATAGAATACTGTGAAGAGCCTTTGATTTCTGAAGAAGTAGATCAGCTGAGTGTTCTTAAGGAGGAAACTACAATTAAATTGGCTGCGGATGAATCTATCCGGAACAAAAAAGACGCGGGGATACTATCAGTGCAAAATGGGTTTGATGTTTTCGTTTTAAAACCGATGATGATCGGTAGTTTTTCGGAAATTTACGTAACAAAGCAACAGGCAAGCTCTCATTATATTGATATGGTGTTCACAACATCGTTAGAAAGTAAAATAGGAAGGATAATTACGGCAATATTAGCATTCGGTTGGGGCGCAAAAAAATATGCGCACGGATTAGCAACGGGTTCTCTTTTATCAGGCGATCTGAATGATGAAACTGAGATAAATTCGGGTTCTTATGTTATTCCCCAAAAACCAGGTATTGGAATTGATTTGAATTATAATTGCCTCAAAGAGATTATATAAATAAGTGTTTAAGTCTAGATTACATATGTTTGAATTTGGAAAATCAGAACCTCAAAAGGTTTTTCTGACTTCCGAACATGGTATGTATACCTATAGCGATCTGGAAAGGTTTACCGGGTTTTTCCTTGATACCATCAAACAAAAATCAGATTCGTTAAAATGGCCAATCGCTTTTTTATCTGAATCTTCTGACTTATTGATATTTTCTATTGCTGCAGCATGGAAGCTGGGAATACCTATCATTCCATTAAGTCCTAAACTTCCCCAAAAAGAGCTCGAGGATGTTGTTCAGGAATTAAGCCCTTCTCTTATCTTTTGTGATACGGCAAATCGAAACAGACTTTCCGGTGAAGATGTTGTTCACATGGATGAGAACTTCTTTCTGAATGCATTCACTTTCGATATCAGAGAACTGGAATTACCAAATCCATCCAAGATCAAAGACAACTCTATATTCGGATATTTTCTGACTTCCGGTACAACCGGAAAATCCAAGATTGTTCCGTTGAAGAGAAGACAAATGATCTCCGCTGCAAAAGCTTCAGCAAAAAACTTTCAGCCTGAACCCAATCATTTTTGGCTGTTATGTCTTCCATTAAATCATGTAGGTGGAATTTCCATAATATTCAGATCGTTACTATACGGCTCAGCTATTTACAGAATGGGGCGTTTCAATGAAGAAATGGTAACTGAATTTCTTTCCGAAAATCCCAGATTTCAGGCTGCATCGCTGGTACCAACAATGCTGTCCAGACTTTTAAAGAATCCGTTATTTAAAACCCACAGAGATTTTAAAGCTATTTTATTGGGAGGAGGACCAACTACTCAACAACTGTTGAAAAGATCAGTTGAAAGAGGAATTCCTATCGTTTCCAGTTATGGAATGACCGAGACATGCGCACAAATTGTTGCCAATGCAATGACTACACCTTCAGGGATGTATACTCCACTTAAAAGTGTAGGTAAACCGTTTCCTCCAAATCAATTACAGATAAGAGATAACAATGGTAAAGTATTAGGAAAAAATCAGTCGGGTATGATCTGGCTTAAAGGACCTCAGGTATTTGACGGCTATTATGAAACCGATGAAAATGTGAATATTTTTGATAAAAATGATTGGTTCAGAACCGGGGATTATGGTCATATAAACGGATTCGATCAACTTTTTATAGAATCCAGAAGAGAAGATCTGATCATTACAGGTGGAGAAAATGTAAATCCACTTGAGGTTGAAGAAGCAATTCAGCGTTTACCTTTGATAAAAGAAGCTGTTGTAATAGGAGTTCCTGATGAAGAATGGGGTCAAAAAGTTACTGCTGTAATTACTTTATTAAATGGTCAAACTCCTGATATTGATGAAATGAAGAAAATGCTTTCTTCCGAGCTTTCTGATTTCAAAATCCCTAAAGAATTGGTAGTGGTCGACAAATTGCCCAAAACTGTTATGGGTAAAGTAAAAAGATGGGAACTTGCCCAACAGATCATAAAAAAGTGAACTTATGATTAAGACTTAGGAAGCGATAACGTAAACGTTGTCCCCTTCCCTTCCTCACTTTCAAAATTGATCTCACCTTTGTGCAAATCGGTAAACACCTTTACGATCCAAAGCCCTAAACCTGAACCAATTTCATTTTTAGTTCCTTGTGATGAATCAGAAAAAGCACTGAAAATAGTTTCCTTTTGAGCTTCCGCTATCCCGACTCCATTATCTTTAACAGTAAATATATGTTTACCTCCTCTCTCCTTAATGTTCAATTCAATCTTTCCATCCTGCTTGGTAAACTTGATGGCGTTTTGAACTAAATTATTTAAAACAGATATCATTTTCTCTACATCAATATTTAGCTTTGATCCATTCGTAAGTTCAGAATTGGTAACAAATTCTATCCCTTTCATCTCAAAATAGATCTTATGGTTCTTTGCCAGTTTGTTGAAGATATCTTCCGGAGCTACTTCCTTTTTATTCAGATGAATTTCACCGTCATCAAATCTGGCCAGAGTAAGCATATTATCCAAAAACCTTGCGTGGCTATCCGTACTGATCTCGATCAATTCTATATATTTGAAAATATCTTTCAAATCAGGATTATCTCCTTGTAGTTCGTCCTTGATCAACTCATTTGCAATTTTTATGGATCCAATGGGTGTTTTAGAATCATGAGAAACCATTGCAATTAAACGGTTTTTCAACTTCAGCAGATCATCAAGTTCTTCTATACATTTTTGTGTATTCGCCATCAAAACTCCGGCTTCATCCTTAAAATGCTTTGGTAAGGACGGGATCTTTTTATCAGAATTATACTTGATGACTGCTTTATTTGTCATTAAAATGGGCGCAAGTAAACGGAAAATAAAATACAGCGTTACGGAAGCTCCAACCACTGTTGCAACTAATACTACAAGCAGAATAGATACTCTTTCCTCAACCGGAAAATAAATAGTAAGATAAATGAACAGACCAATTAACGGGATGTGTGTTCCAATGAAAGCGATCAGGAATATTTTCCCGGTATATCCTTTTGGCCATTTTAATTTACTTATAAGACTGTAGAATGATAATTTGCTATCCATGGAGAACTTTACTTGATGAATTTACTAACCTTATCGACAGCATTACATGAATTTTAATCCTGTAATATTTGCAATTCCTATCTTTTTCGGACTTATGAGTTTAGAACTTATGTACGAAGCTATAACTAAGAAAAAAACCTATCGTTTAAATGACGCAGTTACGAACATCAATCTAGGTGTTTTGAATCAGGTGAGCAATATTTTTACTAAAATTGTTACTATCGGTATCTATTCCTTTATCTACCAATACTTTGCAGTGTATAAAATCCCTGAACACTGGATCTCTTTCATTATTCTTTTCTTTCTTTATGACCTTTGCTTTTACTGGAGTCACCGAATGTCTCATGAAATAAGTCTTTTTTGGGGAGGACATGTAGTTCATCATCAAAGTGAAGATTTTAATTTATCGGTGGCTCTAAGGCAAAGTTCTACTGCTTTTATCTGGAGTACTCCTTTTTATTTACCATTGGCTGTACTTGGTTTTGATCCTATTCAGTTTGTGCTTATCGGAGGATTCAATCTGCTTTATCAATTCTGGATTCATACCGAACATATAAACAAGATAGGCTGGCTTGAAAAGATTATGAACACTCCGTCGCATCACAGAGTGCATCACGGTCGGGACCCGAAATATATCGACAAAAATTACGCCGGTGTTTTTATTATTTGGGATAAGATGTTCGGAACCTTCAAAGAAGAGGAAGAACGACCAAATTACGGGATAACCAAACCGGTAGGAAGCTGGAATCCGGTATATGCTAATTTCGCACATTATATTGATCTTTATCAATATGCAAAGCAATCCAGATCCTGGAGTGATACCAAAAAAATGTTATTCAAACAACCAGGGTGGTTACCTGATTATCTTGGAGGAGTCCAAAGACCGGAAGATGTAAGCGGTGACTTTAAGAAGTACAATGCTGATGTATCCTTTATATGGATGAAGACCTATATCTTTGCTCAGTTTGTAATAGCTATTTCTATTACTGCTTATTTCCTATTCAATTTTTCTGATTTTTCAGTCCCGGGAAAAGCACTTTATTCCTTCTGGATAATTTTCTCATCTGCTATGTTGGGAATACTGTTTGAATCCAAAAGTAAATGGGTTTTCTGGGTAGAAATCTTGAGACTCAGCTTGATCCCTGCCTTAGCTTACGTGCTTTTTGTTTGATTATTACAACCCCACCCTTTCGAAAATGACATCTACATTTCTGGTATGATGTTTCAGGTCGAATGCATCTTCGATCTCATCTTTGCTGAGTTGTGATGAAATGAATTCGTCTTTATCGATCAATGGACGGAATAACTTTTGATTTTCCCACGACTCCATCGCCAGTGGTTGAACAGCATCGTACGCTTCTTCTCTGTTGATACCTTTATCTATCAGTTTATTAAGAATACGCTGAGAGAAAACCAATCCCTGTGTTTTCCAGATGTTAGCTTCCATATTTTCTTCAAATACCACCAAATTCTCGATCACATTCGCAAAACGTGAAAGCATATAATCCAACAATGTAGTCGCATCCGGAAGAATGATACGCTCTGCAGAGGAATGCGAGATATCTCGTTCGTGCCAAAGCGGAATATTTTCAAAAGCAGTAACCATATAACCACGAAGTACACGAGCACATCCCGTAATATTTTCAGAACTGATCGGGTTTCTTTTGTGTGGCATAGATGAAGAACCCTTCTGCCCTTTTCTGAAAGCTTCTTCTGCTTCACGAACTTCACTGCGTTGCAAATGACGAACTTCCACCGCCATTTTTTCCATAGTTGAACCGATCAAAGCCAAAGTAGATATATAATAAGCGTGTCTGTCTCGCTGTAAGGTCTGGGTTGAAATCGGAGCAGGAGTCAATCCTAATTTCTCGCAGGTGTACTGTTCTACTTCAGGAGGAATGTTTGCAAAAGTTCCTACCGAACCGGACAGTTTTCCGAATTCAACATCAGCAGCTGCTTTTTCGAAGCGCTCTAAATTTCTTTTCATTTCCGCATACCACAATGCACACTTCAACCCAAAAGTAGTTGGCTCCGCATGAATACCATGCGTTCTGCCCATCATCACGGTATACTTATGAGCCTTTGCTTTTTCACCTAAAACTGAAATAATCCGTTCCAGATCTTCTCTGATCAACTTATTCGCTTGCTTTAAACGAACACCCCAGGCTGTGTCTACCACGTCTGTGGATGTCAATCCGTAATGGATCCATTTTTTTTCTTCGCCCAACGTTTCTGATACCGCTCGGGTAAAAGCCACCACATCATGACGAGTTTTGGCTTCAATTTCTTTAATTCTCTCTAACTTGAAAGATGCTTTTTCATACAATTTGTCCACATCTTCCATTGGGATGGTTCCCAACTTTGCCCATGCCCAACATGCTGCAAGTTCAACCTCCAACCAGGCCTGAAATTGATTTTCTTCCGTCCAAATGTCTTCCATTTCTTTGCGGGAATATCGGGATATCATAAAAGTAGTTAGTTTAGTTTTTCAAATGATTGAGTCATGAGTTCGATCTTAGTATTGCTCAAAATGTCACTATTTCGTCATTCCTGCACAGGCAGGAATCCGGATTAAATTTAAAAACAATTAGTGGCAAATATGAGATCTAGATTCCAGGCATTCGCCGTGGAATGACTTTGAAATTAATTTCAATCTACTGTTTAAAATCAAACTCTGTTTTAAGATAAGGTTTCTAAATACAGATTGCCTCGATTCGATTATTTTTTTTGAATCAGAAATTATTTGTTGGAATAAAATTTTATTAATCGTAATATTGCAATGAACAAATACAAAAGTAATGGGACTTACCAAAACCGAAATTTTTACAGAGCAACAAAACAAGATCGCAGTGTTTGCAAAAGCCTTTGCTCATCCTGCTCGCGTTGCTATCCTTCAACAATTATTTTCGACTGATTCCTGCATTTGCGGAGACTTAGTTGAAGAAATTGGTCTTGCCCAACCTACGATCTCTCAGCATTTAAAAGAGCTGAAAAATCTTGGGCTTATTCAGGGAAGTATTGAAGGAACCAGTGTGTGCTATTGCATAAACAAAGAAAACTGGTCAGAGATGAAATCAATCATTGCTCAATTTCTGGATCAGGATATAAACGGAACAAATTTAAACTGCTGTTAGCATTAAAATCATCAATACAGAATCATGAAATTATCTCAAATTAAACGTGCCCTTGTCGATTTAGAATCTATCGCCTTCCAATTACCTAATGGTGAATTGGTTCCCCGACATTTTCACGTGACTGAAGTCGGAATGATCACTAAGAACTTCATCGATTGCGGCGGAACACTCAGAAATGAAGAAGTGATCAACTTTCAGTTGTGGAGTGCAAACGATTACGATCACCGAATCCATCCGGAAAAACTGTTACACATCATTGAGCTATCTGAAAAGACCTTAGGACTTCCTGATCTGGATATTGAAGTAGAATATCAGGGCGAAACTATTGGCAAATATGGTCTCGATTTTGACGGAACTAATTTCCTACTGACTACCAAAGCTACCGATTGTCTGGCTAAGGATAGTTGTGGAATTCCTGTTTCCAAACCAAAAGTAAAACTATCTGAACTACAAACCGCCGGTTCTTGTGCTCCGGGAAGTGGTTGCTGTTAATCTATTAAAGATCTGAAAATGACCACAACTACATCTCCTCTTTTTGATAAGCTATTAAGCTACACCAAAGAACTGGAACAAAACTTTGATTCCATTCCCGAAGAACGAAAAGACAAATTACGTTCTTTGAGTGAATATCTTTCGGGAAAATGGAATTCAAATCAAACTCCGAAAGCGATTATCATTTGTACGCATAATTCCAGAAGAAGTCATTTGGGGCAGTTGTGGTTAGCTGCCGGAGCTGATCAATACGGACTTCCTGAGATCGAAACTTTCTCCGGTGGAACCGAAGCTACTGCTTTTCATCCCAATGCGGTAAATGCTGTCCTCAGAGCCGGATTTAAGGTTGAAGCCAAAGATCCCGATGCCTCCAATCCTGAGTACCAAATTTCCTGGAAAGCGGATATGGATGCATATAAAGCTTTCTCAACACGGTTTGATGAAGCTCCGAATCCGACTAAAGAATTCGCTGCCATTATGGTGTGTTCAGAAGCTGATCAAGGATGCCCTTTTGTGCCCGGAACAGATTTCAGACTGGCTCTTCCTTTCGATGATCCGAAAGCCTTTGACGGAACTGATCTTCAGGATACAAAATACGATGAACGCTGTAAACAGATCGGTACAGAAATGTTATTTGTAATGAGTAATGTAGAATTGAAATGAGAAAATATTTTGCTGAATTCATCGGAACTTTCGCTTTAGTTTTTTGTGGTACCGGAGCTATTGTTATCAATGATGTAACCGGAGGAACCGTAACCCATGTTGGAGTAGCCATTACTTTTGGATTGATCGTTACGGCGATGATCTACGCATTTGGTAAAATTTCCGGAGCGCATATCAATCCTGCGGTTTCCATTGCTTTTGCAGTTACCGATCGGTTTAATGAAAAGCAGGTCGCTCCCTATATCATTGCTCAGGTTGGCGGAGCAATTTTTGCTTCCTTAATTTTAGCCTTTCTGTTTCAGGAACACGATGGATTGGGCGCTACCCTTCCGGCCGGAGACTGGCACCAAATTTTTATTTTGGAAATCATTCTTACCTACTTTTTGATGGTTGTGATCTTGTTTGTAAGCCAAAACAAAGCCGTCACTGAATTCACCGGATTGGCTGTGGGATTTGTAGTTTTACTTGAAGCCATGTTTGCCGGACCGATCACGGGTGCTTCTATGAATCCTGCCCGCTCCATCGCACCTGCCATCGTCTCCGGGAATCTAACTCACCTTTGGATGTATATCGTTGCACCGATCATTGGAGCTCTTCTTGCCAGCGGGACTTGGTTTTTGTTGAGAGAAGAAGACTAAAACCTTTCATCTTTATTTAGTCCCGTTTTTATTACTGTATAGTAGAATAACATGATAGTTATGTTTTGATAATAATAGAGTTTTATTCATCTTACTCCTTCTTATTTAAGAGTAAGATGAATAAAACTTAAACATGAAATAGGGATATGATGAACTAAATGCGTCATATTCTTATGTTGCCCACAATATGAAAAAAACATTGAGAATACTAACAACACTTCTGTTTTGCTTGCTTGCAGGCGAATCTTATTCTCAAGAATTTAATAAAATATATTACGGAATTGTTTCAGATAGCATCCATCGAAATCATTATTTAGAATTTAAAAATGACTCAATCGTAGAATTGACTTCTATTCGTCGACATATGTCACCGCAATTAAGAATAGAACTTCCTTATTCAAAAGAAAACGGAACAATCTCAATAAAATCTGATGAAATAACTGAACAGAATTTGAAGGAATTAAATGAATATGGATTTATCCATTTTACGACTGGAATTAGAATTGAAAATGACGGAAAAGCGCTTCTCGACAAAACCAATGAAGTTATTTATGTATTCTTGGAGGATTTTAAAAAAACGCATTACACGACTTACTTAATAGATGGAGAAGAATTCAAGCAAGAGAATTTAATAGCTAACTCATACGGACTTGTTGAGAGAGAAATGAAAATGAATCGTAAGCTAAAAAAGAAACTCAAACGAATTAAGTCTGAATTGGAAAATGAAGAATATAATATTGTTGTTTACAAAGGAATTGACGCCTATTTAAAATTTGGATACGACAAAGTAATGGGAGTTATTGAATTAAAGCGAAAATAAATACTGTGGGCAACAACGTATATAAAAAATAGCGGCTTATGGTAAAGAAGATGAAATTCCTACATTTTAACTACCTTCATAATCTGAAAAACCCAATACCAAAAACCGCTACTTTTCATATACAATACCGTTGTAGACCATTTAAGAAAACGAAGAATTGAATCAAGTAATCAAAATATCCTCCTGATACCGGCAGTAACATAGCCATTCTGGCTCCTTCTTCCTTAGCTATATCAACTGCTGCTTTTACAGCTTCCACATAACCTGAAATTACTAACTGTCCGGGACAATTATAGTTTGCTGCTACCACTTCTTTGCCGGTTTGTTCCGTAGCTTTTTTACAAACTAATTCTACTTTGTCATCCCCAATCTAGCGCAAGCGTCACGCTTGTGCGGGAATATCGGTCAAATTACCGAAAACTAAGCTCCACAAAGATCCTGAAACAAGTTCAGGATGACCCTGATTTTTTAATCTCATCAAAAAAACAGCTGTGCAGATTCTTCGTAGATTTGCTCAGAATGACCGGTTTCTGTACTTTTCCTCACCTTTGGATGTATATCGTCTCACCAATTATTGGCGCTCTTCTTGCCAGCGGGACTTGGTTTTTATTGAGGGAAGAAAATTAGCATTGCTAATCGGTGAAATTTTAATCACTTTATATTCTATAAAAACAATATTGATAAAAGCTATGGCGAAAAGAAAGCGACTTATATTATCGAAACTGGATAAAGTGAAAATTACTATTTTTGTGGTAGCATTTTTTGTTACACGGGCTCTGCTTTCAAACTGGGATGATTTTGAAGCGGGGTTTCTTAGCTTTTAAATGAAATTCAAATTCTCCAATCCAGCTTAGACATAACTCCCAATCTAGCGCAAGCGTCACGCTTGTTCGGGAATATTGGTCAAATTACCGAAAACTAAGCTCCACAAAGATCCTGAAACAAGTTCAGGATGACCCTGATTTTTTAATCTCATCAAAAAAACAGCTGTGCAGATTCTTTGTAGGTTTGCTCAGAATGACCGGTAGTTTTCGGATGTATAAGAAAAGGCTCTAGCCTTCACATTGGCGTAAGCTCAATCCTCGACTCAATCATTACAAAAGATCTTCGTTCGTATGATCTAAACTTCCGACCATACCGAGTTACTTTTTTTAATATTATCCTGAATAAGTTCGTGGTATAATATATCTGTAACTATTTACTTAACTCTACTCATGAATATAACAGGAAAGTCAATCAGGCCTTTTATTGGGGCAAAAAACTACACTGTTTCACGAAAATTTTATCGGGATCTTGGTTTTGAAGAAATAATCATCTCTGATAAAATGTCTTATTTCCATATTGACGATTTCGGGTTTTATTTACAAGACGCTTACGTTAAAGACTGGATCGATAATTCAATGATTTTTTTTGAAGTAAGTGACTTAGATGCCACATTAAAACATGTACAAGGTTTAGCATTGACAGATAAGCATGAAAATGTACGATTGTCTGAAATTGTATATAATGACTGGGGAAATGAATTTTTCCTTCACGATCCCAGCGGGATATTATGGCATTTTGGAAAGTTTAAAGCGTAATGCTTCCGATACCGCTCATTCACCCTTCTTAGTGCATGCGTCGCGCTTGTGCGGAAATATTTGGTCAAATTACCGAAAACTAAGCTCCACAAAGATCCTGAAACAAGTTCAGGATGACCTTGATTTTTAAATCTCATCAAAAACCAGTTGTGCAGATTCTTCGCAAGTATGCTCAGAATGACCGGTAGTTTTCGGATGTATAAGAAAAGACTCTAGCCTGCATATTGACGTAAACTTAATCCATCGACTCAATCCCAATCTTAGCGCAAGCGTCGCGCTTGTGCGGAAATATTTGGTCTGGTAAATAGAATCTATACACCACAAAGATCCTTAAACAATACTGAATCAAGTTCAGCACATGGTTCAGGATGACCTATTCCCCCAAGCTCTCTGAAGTCTTTAGCGGAGCGGTGACTTCAGAGCAATCGTTTTGAAAGTCTGTGACTTCAATTTCCAGCACTTCCAACAAACAAGATTATAATTCTGCTTTCTCATACGATTATTCCTTATTGTAGGCGCAAATTAAAAATGAGGAATGAAAAAACTAATTTTAGTACTACTGATTGTCCAGCTGGTTGGTTGTAGCGAAACCCGGAAAAATAATCCCGAAAACATTATTGAGGATTTCGTTACACAAGTAGAATCTGATCTCCAAAGTGATAACATAAACGGGAGTATTTCGGTAGCCGTTATAAAATCTGATAAAATTCTTTCCTCAGATGCTTTTGGTTATCTGAACCATAATAAAGCTGAAGTTTCTGATTCTGAGACACTTTATCGAATAGGATCTGTGACAAAATCATTTACGGGATTCCTATTGGTAAAATTACATCAGGATAGTGTCTTAAACATGAACGATCCTGTTGAAAACTATTTACCTGAGATCAAATCTTTGATCGATTATAATAAATATTCTCCAATCACTTTTAAGCAATTAGCTTCTCATGCATCGGGTTTGGACCGTGAAACAAGAAACAGGGAGTCAAATTTTGGTTCCGTTTCGGAATGGGAAGAAAAACTGATCAATGCACTTCCTCAAACTTCTTTCAGATCAAAACCGGGCGAGAGATTTAGATACTCAAATATTGGATATGCCATTTTAGGATTAGCTATGTCCAGAGCTACAAACAAAACGTATATAGAGCTGATTGAAGAACAAATTCTTTCTCCTTTAAATATGACGAATACCTTTTTTGTTGTACCTGAAGAGAAAACCAAAAAACTTACTGAAGGCATGGCGGGCGGACCAACTGCTGAGTTAAACTTTCAGCTGCCTTTAGATGAACATAACGGACGAGGTTACCGAATTCCTAATGGCGGACTATATTCTACTGTTTTAGATTTAGCTGAATTTATGAAAGCTTGTATGGGAGAAACCAAGCTGTTGAATACAGAGAGTTTAAAAATGCTACAATCAACGCAAACTCCGACAACAAGATTAAGAGCCAACTACAGCTTCGGATTTAATTTATACTCAGATCAGGGAATTAATACAGTTGGTCACGGAGGTTCAACTCCCGGATATTCAGCTCATTTTGAGTTTGAAAAGGACAGTAAATACGGTGTGATTCTTCTGAGAAACTATAATTTCGGAAACACTAATTTAGATCTCAGATCGAATGCATTGTTAAGGACTTTAAGTGCCTTAGAGTGATAAAACTATAGCGAGACAACGTGAAGCATGATTCAGCATCTTCAGCGATTGAAAATCCGTTTCAGAAAAATCCGCCCTTAGTATTTAAGACGGAGAAGAGAACGTGATCCGAATGTGTCTGCGAAGCAGGAATAATCCTTTCAGGTGAGAAGAGAAGAAATGTATCTGAGCGAACGAAGACCTTTAGGATTATTCAGCGCAGGATCAGTGAACCCGTCTTAAATACTTCGGCTTGATCTTTTGCTACTTTTGTATCAAGACAAAAGTAGGTGCCCATATTCTAAGCTAAATGTATTTATAAGGCTCAGTTACTTTGTTCTATGTACTTTTGTACCGATACTGAGCTTCTTCAGCACAGGCTCCAGTACCAAAAGCTCCCGACAAGAATTATTGGCGCGAACTCCATTACATCGACTAATCATTACAAAAGGTCTTCGTTCGTTTGATACATATTCCCTAGTCAGCCTGAGTGTAATGATTGCTCCTTCGGAGCCGTCGATTTCATTACGTTCTTTGCTCGCCAATAATTCTAAGTTCGGTGTAGTTGGAGACTTTTTCTGAAATCTAAAAAATCCTATAAAGCCAGGTCTCTATAATTCCTCGGCCATCATCTAAAACAATTGATAGTAGCTGTTTCTTCTCTTTCACCTTAAAATTGAACGGTGGCTCCAATATTTGCAATCCACTTTTCTTTTTTAGTCTCGTTCCCTGTCCTGAGATGATATCTGTGTTTGGATCAAAGTCTCCTTCAGGAATATGCTCTGTGAGAATAATGTATTTATAGTCATTCAATTTTTGAACTACACTCTTTACCTCGGCATTCGATAAGTGCTGAAGAACTTGTCTCAGTATTGCACAATCAGCTTCAGGCAGTTCAACATTGGCTATATTCAAACACCGGAATTCCAAATGATCGGCTCTGAACATCTGCTTATTCCTCTTGATCAATTCAGGTACAATATCTACAGCAATGTATTTCTTAGAATGTTGTACCAGCTCTTTCCCCACATTGAAATCTCCGCATCCCAAGTCACAAACCGTTAGTGAATCATCAAAAGAAGACAAAAAAGATCTTACAATATTGATGTACGGATCTACTAACTCAGAAAGATGTGAACCATCTCCTGAATAAAATTCGTCACTCTCTCCTCCCCAAAGATTCATTTCATAAACCTGAGCCATTGCTGCTTTGGTAGGCCATGGTTTTTTTGAATTTTTACTCATCTCTGAATTCTTCGGAAATAATTTACTTTACTCTTAAAGCCTGTCCGTTGGACTTTTATATAAACCTAAAGTACAAAATTTCAGCTCAGGCTCTCTCGAAAACCAAGAAGGTCAGGTCATCGGTTTCACGGCGATCGGTTTCGATCCAGATTTTGCCGATATCATCGCGATATTCCGGAAAGTAAGTATCTCCATCGTATTCTTTGTTTACCTGTGTTACGATCATTTTATCGGCCATAGGTAGCGCATCTCTATACAAGACTCCACCACCTATTATGAATATTTCTTCTTCATCCAATTCATCCAAGGCAATTTGTAAGGAAGTATACGTATCAACATTATCGTAGGTCTTGGTTCTGGTGAGAACGATGTTTTTTCTACCGGGAAGTGGAATCTCATTCAATTCTTCAAACACACCTCTTCCCATGATCATAGTTCCGCCCAAGGTGGTTTGTTTGAAGTGCTTCAGGTCTTCAGGATAGCGCCACGGCAGTCCGCCCTCCTTTCCAATTACAAGATTCGGGTCATGAGCAACGACTATCGTCAATGTCATACTGCAACCTCAAATTTGATCACTGGATCAGGATCGTAGTTATGAAGTTTAAAATCATCAAAAGTCAGCTCGTCAACCGGCTTTTTGGCAATTTCCAAAGTTGGTAATTCACGAGGTTCTCTTTTAAGCTGTTCTTTCAGTCCGTCCACATGATTTACATAGATATGAGCGTCCACAATAGTATGTGCAAATGTACCTGGCTCTAAACCAACTTCCTGAGCTATTGCCATTGTCAATGCAGAATAACACGCCAAATTGAATGGAATTCCCAATGCAATGTCACCTGAACGTTGAGTTAGGTGACAGTTCAGTTTTCCGTTACTCACATTAAAAATATACATGATATGACATGGTGGAAGCGCCATTTCTCCCAACAAACCCGGATGCCAGGTACTTACCACAATTCTTCGGCTGTTCGGATTGGTTTTGAGCATATCGATAGCACGTTGAACCTGATCGAATTCTTTACGAACCCAGGTTTCACTTTCTACAGCTCCTCCGGTTCCTTCAAGATTTACATTTTCTTTTTCCAGATAAGGGAATCGTCTCCAAAGCACCGGATAGATCGGGCCAACATGCCCGTCTTCATCAGCCCAGGCATCCCAGATATGGCAATCGTTTTCATCGCGTAGCCAACGAATGTGATCTTCTCCGCGTAAATACCATAACAATTCCAGGATAACAGAACGGAAAAATACTTTCTTAGTAGTCAACAAAGGAAATCCTTCTGACAGATCTACTTTATAGAATTCCGCAAAATTTGATATGGTATCGGTACCTGTTCTGTTTTCTTTTCGTACGCCGTTTTCAAGAACGTTTTTTACAAGATCCAGATATGCTTTCATTGATTGATATAACGATTAGAGTAAAATTCCACTGAGTAAAAATACAGCAATGCTAAAATAAATAATGATTCCGCTTACATCCACTATTGTTGCAACAAAAGGTGCTGATGAAACAGCAGGATCGAGTCCGACTTTAGATAATATAAAAGGAAGCATTGCTCCTATCACATTTCCAAATACAACTATCAGTAATAAACTGGATGCAACAACACTGGCCTTTAGCACCAGTTCCATATTCATCGGGTCGCCATCGATCAAACCCCAGACTATTAGTGTGGCAAAGCCCAGAACACCTAAAATGGAACCCAGCATCAGGCCGGAACTTCCTTCTTTTTTGAGAACCATTTTCCATCCGTCTGATTTAATATCGTCCGTTGCCAGTGCACGAATAATCAAAGTTGCGGCTTGTGAACCGGAATTCCCTCCACTTGCTATTAATAGTGGTACAAAATAGGAGAGCAACACAATTTTTTGGAGTACTTCTTCATAGCCACTCATGGTTAGTGCTGTCAAAATCTGTCCAACAAAAAGTACGATCAACCATGTAATCCTTTTCTTCACGAGTTTGCCTACTGTAGTCTGAGAATAGTAATCATCCAGCGCGTCCATACCCGCCATTTTCTGCATATCCTCTGTTGCTTCTTCCTCAGCAACGTCGATCACATCATCTACGGTAACTATTCCAACTAAAATTCCATCCGTATCCACAACAGGAAGAGCCGCTCTGTCATACTTTGCAAACATTTTAACCGCTTCTTCCTGATCTTCATAAGCCATCAGCGTTTCGAAAGATCTGTCCATCAACGTTTCGATAGTCTCTTCAGGATCGGCAAGTATCAATTCTGTTAACCGCAGATCATCTATCAGATATTCTTTGTCATCAACTACATAAATACGGTTTAAAGTCTCAGCTACTTCCGCATATTTACGGATATGTTTCATGCTCCGCTCGATGGTCCAGTCGGTTTTTACACGAACATATCTTGGCGTCATCAAACGTCCAACACTCTCTTCCGGATAACCGAGCAACTTCTTAACTTGCTTCTGGTCTTCCAGATTCATCGAGTTCATCACACGTTGAGTAAGGTGACCCGGTAATTCTTCCATCAGAGACACTTGCTCATCAGGTTCCAGATTTACCATTACATCGCTCAACTGTTGCCTATTGAAGAGCTCAAGTAGTTCTACTCCTTTTCCGGATGGGAGTGCAGAAAAAACATCTGCTGCCAGAGGCTTTTTGAGCAGTCTGAAAATAACTACCGCTACATCTCCTTCAAGTTCTACCAAAAGGTCGGCTATATCAGCAGCCGGAACATCAGCCAGAACGTCTTTGAGAGCAACCCAGTCTTTTGCCTGGATAAGTTCTTCGAATTCCGGTTTTATGAGCTGCACAAGCATAGTCAGAGGACTTAAAAAATGATTCTTTCAGCAGGCTAAGAATCGTATTAAATCGACCAAAAAACAAGTTTAGATATTGATGATTTGCTGGTGATATTTATTCAAGCTTACTTTTATTGTAGGGTGTTTGTTCGTATTAAAAAAATGAGCGTCTCTGTAGATGTCAGATAATTCACAAACAAAAAATTATCGCACTTATAATCCTGACAATTTTAATCTGGTTCCGATGCTCTGCGTCGGAACCGAACCTTCCCGGCTAAGAAGTAGTTCATTTGCACTCTGTACTTTTGTACCGACAAAAGTACCAAAAGCTCCCGACAAGAATTATTGGCGCGAACTCCATTGCATCGACTAATCATTACAAAAGGTCTACGAACGTATGATACATATTCAAGAATCAGCCAGAAGTGTAATGATTGCTCCTTTGGAGCCGTCGATTTCATTGCGTTCTTGGCTCGCCAATAATTCTAAAGGTCGGTGTGGTGGAGGCTTTTTCTGAAATCGTTGTAAATTATCTAGCTTCCATAAGAACGACGAAGTATTTAACTTACGTTTAGAACCTACCGAACGCCCAGAGTTTTAAGAGCTACTTTTGCCGCTTCCTGTTCCGCACTTTTTTTGCTTCTTCCCTTCCCTGCACCCAATTCCTTGTTATCAACTATAACCATGATCTCAAATATTTTATCATGACCGGGACCTGATTCTGAAACAACTTTATAGCTGGGTAAACTCATTTTTTCGGCTTGAGTATATTCCAGAAGCGCACTTTTAAAATTATCGACCTGATTTACCAGTTTTTTGAAATCTACCTGTTTCTCAAATACTTCGGATACAAACATAAAAGCGTTTGCATATCCTTTTGTTATGTAAACTGCGGCTATTATAGATTCAAAAACATCAGCTAAAATACTTTTTGAAATACTTACCTGATCTGATCTCTCTCCCAGCTCAAGTAAATCTTCTATTCCCAGTTTAATGGAGAATTTGGCTAAAGTCTCTCCTTTTACAAGTTTGGCTCTGCTTTTGGTTAAAAATCCTTCATTTGCTGTAGGAAATTTTTCAAAGAGAACTTCAGCTGCTATCAAATCAAGGACTGCATCCCCTAGGAATTCCAATCGTTCGTAGGACTCATGGCTTGAGTATTGGTCATTGGCAAGTGTAGATCTGTGCCTGAGCGCTCTTAAAAATAAAGAAGGATCATCGATTTCAAAACCAATGATCCTTTCCAATTGTAATAACCGTTCGTTTTTAACCTGATCTTTTGATAGATCTTTTTTCTTAAATAAAGACCTTAACCAGGTTGGCATAAACTATTATTCTTCAAATTTTTTGAATACTAACGAAGTGTTATGTCCACCAAACCCGAAAGCATTGTTAACTGCATACTTTACATCTCTGGCAACGGCTTCATTTGCGGTATAATTAAGATCACATTTAGGATCCTGATCAAACAAATTAATTGTTGGCGGAACCAAACTGTGATAGATAGCAAGCAAGGAAGCAACTGATTCGATAGCTCCTGCTGCACCTAAAGTATGTCCCGTCATAGACTTAGTGGAATTCAAATTGATCTTTTTAGCATGATCACCGAAAACTTTCTTAATAGAATTTGTTTCAGCAATATCACCAAGAGGAGTTGAAGTTCCGTGCATGTTAATATGATCGACATCTTCCGGCTTAATTCCAGCAGCTTCCAGCGCGTTATTCATAGCTAACTGAACTCCACCACCATCAGGATCAGGAGCAGTAATATGGTAGGCATCTGCAGAATATCCATAACCTACGATCTCACCATAAATTCTGGCTCCACGTTTTTTGGCCATTTCATACTCTTCGAGAAAGAAGATTCCGGCACCTTCTCCGAGAACGAAACCATCTCGATTAACATCAAATGGTCTGGAAGCAGTGGCAGGGTCATCATTTCTGGTAGACATAGCTTTCATGGAGTTAAATCCTGAAATACCAATCTGTGTAACAGGAGCTTCTGAACCTCCTGTCACAGCCATATCTGACTGTCCATACCGAATTGCATCATATGCTGCACCAATATTGTTAGATCCGGTAGCACACGCAGAGACAACACTGTAGTTTGGTCCCCTGAACCCGTACTTAATAGAGATCTGTCCCGGAACTAGATCCGGAATAAGCATTGGAATAAAAAAGGGAGATACACCACGCGCACCTCTATTGTGGAACTCAATAGATTGGTCGTAGAATGTCTTCATACCACCAATTCCGGTTCCTACAATAACAGCAACCCGATCTTTATCAATTGATTCAAGATCAATACTACTGTCTTTAATAGCCTCTTCCGAAGCTACCAATGCATATTGGGCAACATTATCCAGTCTGCGCGCTTCTTTTCTATCGAAATAGTCAGAAGATTCGTACTCTGGTATTGTTGCAGCAAATTTTGTTGGAAATCCTTCAGTATCGAAATGCTCAATAGTTCTGGCACCACTTTTACCTGAAATCAACCCATTCCAGAAATCAGGAGCACTCTTACCAACCGGGGTAAGAGCGCCAATTCCTGTTACAACGACTCTACGTGTTGTCATAAATTAAATAAAGTTTTTTAAGATAGTTTACCCGAAAGGTAGCTTACTGCATCACCAACTGTTGCAATGTTTTCAGCATCTTCATCAGGAATACTGAGATCGAATTCTTTTTCGAATTCCATAATTAACTCAACTGTATCTAGTGAGTCAGCTCCAAGATCATTTGTGAAGTTTGCATCTGAAACAACTTCTGATTCATCAACACCAAGTTTATCGATGATAATGTCTTTTACTTTTGATTCTACATCTTGTGACATATTGTGTCCTTTAAGGTTATTTAGTAGTTAAGTTTTACTATAATAAATTAAACATAAAAATTCATTCAAGCACTAGCAATAAGCTACATTGCCATTCCGCCATCCACACGGATAGTTTCACCGGTAATATACGCACTCATATCTGATGCTAAAAATACAACTGCATCAGCAACTTCAGTGGCTTCTCCTGCTCTTCCGAGAGGGGTTTCAGCCTTGATTCCTTCTAAAACTTTTTCATCCAATTGATCTGTCATGTCCGTTAGAATGTATCCCGGAGCAATTACGTTCGCTCTTATATTTCGAGATGCTAGTTCTTTAGCATAAGATTTGGTGAAACCAATTATACCTGCTTTTGAAGCAGAATAGTTGGTTTGGCCGCCGTTTCCTGAAATTCCAACCACAGAACTAATATTAATGATTGAACCACCTCGATTCTTCATCATTGGTCTGGCAGAAGCTTTAGAGTAGTTAAAAACACTCTTCAAATTTGTAGTGATAACATCATCCCATTGTTCTTCACTCATTCGAAGGATTAAATTATCTTTTGTTATTCCCGCATTGTTAACCAGCACATCAATTTTACCGAATTCTTCGGTTATTGTCTTAATAACTCCTTCAGCTTGTGTGTAATCGACAGCATCAGCCTGAAAAGCTATTCCTTTTTGCCCTAAAGCTTCGATTTCTTTAACTACTTCATTAGCCGCATCCGCTGAACGTGCATAAGTGATGGCTACGTCAGCACCAAATTCAGCAAGTCTGATTGCGATCGATCTTCCGATTCCACGACTTCCTCCGGTTACTAAACAGCTTTTTCCTTCTAAAGATAAACCCATGATTATTCTATTATTGATATCCTGAAATTTCTGCTTTTCTGTCGGTTCTTTTTACCAAACCTTGTAAAACTTTGCCCGGACCCACTTCAACAAAAGATGAAGCTCCGTTTGCAATCATATTCTGCAATGTCTGTGTCCAGCGAACCGGATTCATCAATTGATCCAGTAAATTTGATCTTATTTCGTCAACATCAGACGTTGGTTTTGCAGTAAAGTTGCTGTAAATAGGACATGAAGGTGTGTTTATTTCCAAACTCTCGAGCGATTCCTTCAACCCAACAAAAGCCGGCTCCATCAATGAAGAGTGGAAAGCTCCTGATACCGGCAGTAACATAGCCATTCTGGCTCCTTCTTCCTTAGCTATATCAACTGCTGCTTTTACAGCTTCCACATAACCTGAAATTACTAACTGTCCGGGACAATTATAGTTTGCTGCTACCGCTTCTTTGCCGGTTTGTTCCGTAGCTTTTTTACAAACTAATTCTACTTTGTCATCATCCATACCAATAATCGCGGCCATTGTTCCCGGATTGGACGCTCCTGCTGCCTGCATTAATTCTCCACGACGCCGAACGATCTTCAATGCATCTTCGAAACTTACTGCTCCGCATGCAACCAAAGCTGAAAACTCTCCAAGGCTATGGCCGGCAACCATATCAGGTGCTGCATCTAATGTTTTGTATAAGGCTATTGAATGAAGAAATATTGCGGGTTGTGTAAATTCAGTTTGCTTTAATTTTTCTTCAGGACCTTCAAACATTATTGACTTCAGGTCTATACCAAGTACTGTATTTGACTGTTCAACTAATTTTGCAAACTCAGGATTAGAATCGTAGTGATCCTTGCCCATTCCAACAAATTGCGAACCTTGTCCGGGAAACAGATATGCTGTGCTCATTATTTTATCCCCCACTTAAGATAAATAGCACCCCATGTAAATCCTCCACCAAAAGCAGCCAGGATCAAATTATCTCCGTGGTTCAATTTGTCTTTCCAATCATATAAACAAAGTGGGATTGTAGCTGCAGTAGTATTACCGTACTTATTTATGTTTATCATCACTTTTTCTGAGGATAAACCCATACGATTGGCCGTAGCATCGATAATTCTCATATTAGCCTGATGGGGAACTAACCAGGCTACATCTTCCGGCTCTAGATTATTTTTCTTCATAATCTCTAAAGAAACATCTGCCATTCCCATCGTTGCTTTTTTAAATACAGCTCGACCATCCTGCGTTACGTGGTGTTGTCTGTTTTGCACAGTTTCAATAGTTGCAGGATTTCTACTTCCACCTGCGTGCTGATACAGACTACAATTTGTATCTCCTTCAGAATAATGTATATGATCAATTATACCTGTTCCATCTGTAGATTCTTCGAGAATTACAGCTCCGGCTCCATCTCCGAATAAAATACTTGTTGTTCTGTCTGTGTAATCCAGAATGGAGCTCATTTTATCAGTACCAATAACCAATACTTTCTTGGCTCTGCCTGATTCTATATACATAGAGCCTGTAGTTAAGGCATACAAAAATCCCGAACAAGCAGCAGACAAGTCAAAAGCGAAAGCATTTTTAGCGCCAATTAGATTCTGAACCAAACAAGCGGTAGCCGGAAAAAGGTAATCCGGAGTTACTGTAGCAAGAATTATCAAATCGATTTCTTCAGCTGATGTACCAGAACTTTCAAGAGCTTCTTTAGCCGCTTCAGCACCCATAAATGCAGTAGCCTTATCGGGATCTTTTAAAATTCTTCTTTCAGAGATACCTGTTCTGGTTCGTATCCACTCATCGTTGGTATCCATTAATTTCTCGAGTTCAAAATTGGTCATTCTGAACTCCGGCAAATAATGCCCAACTGCAGTGATTTTTGCTTGTTTTACTTCCATGTAGAATAAATCAGTTTAGTGATGTTACGATTTTGCCGTTCACATCATTTTCGATGCAAGACACTGCACTTTTGATCATATTTTTAATTGCAAGAGGTGAGCTTCCTCCGTGACCTACTATACTAACACCGTTAACACCCAGGAACGGAACTCCGCCAACTCTTTCATAATTAAATGGAGCTAACGCTGTTTTCAGAATCTTTTGGGCCGCAACTACTTCTTCAACTTCAAGATCCAGCTTTGAGACTGCTCTTTCCACTAATTTCATAATGGTTGCAGGAATGGATTCTCCGAATTTCAATAAAATATTACCAACTAAACCATCAGTTAAATATACATCTGCTTTTCCTGAAAGAATATCTTTTCCTTCTACATTACCAATAAAACCCGGTAAGTCTTTGATGTGCTTATGAATGGCTTTGAGCTCTTCAGTACCTTTCTCATCTTCTTCACCAACATTCAGAAGGCCAACAGTAGGTGATTCAATTCCTATGATATTACGGCAATATACCTGACCCATTTTTGCGAATTGAAGAGCGACTTCCGGTTTAACATCTAAATTTGCACCGGCATCTAATAAAAGGCGGAAACCTTTTACTGTTGGGTAATAAGCACCGATCGTAGGGCGAAGAATGCCTTTCAGTTTACCCAGAATAAAGGTAGATGCTGCAAGTAAAGCTCCGGTGTTTCCCGCGCTTACAAATGCATCGCATTTACCTGCTTTGTGTAATCCCATTCCGATTACAATAGATGATTGTTGCTTACCTTTTACTGCCGCAGCCGGAGATTCTTCCATTCCTATGATCTGAGGAGCGTCCTGAATAAGAATACGCTTTTTATCGTATTCTTTTCCTTCCAGCTCCTTTTTTATCAAATCCTCAGGTCCTAAAAGAAGAACAGTTAAACTTTCGTCTTCCTGTACTGCTAATAAAGCTCCTTCAACAGGAGCTTTGGGATAATGATCTCCACCGGCTGCATCTACTGCAACAATCATAATGTATTATTTAGTTAGCGGCTGCTTTTGTAACCTGACGACCTCTGTAGTGCCCACACTCAGTGCAAGCATGATGGTATCTGTGGAGTTCGCCGCAGTTTGAACATTTCGCTAAAGTAACATCAGAAATTGCGTGGTGTGCACGTCTTTTGTTCTTTCGTGCATTCGAGGTTTTTCGCTTTGGATGTGCCATTTATTTACTTAATTATTTCTTTAATTCTTTTAATGCTTCCCATCTTGGGTCGATGTTTTCTTCCTCTTCATCAGAGTCGTTACCAAATTGTTGGTGTACAAACTCTTTAGGATTGCCTTCATCATCCAAAAAACGGGGATGTAATTTTTTTACCGGGAGATTGAGCAATATGCTATCCAACACATCCTGCTCTAAGTCTATTTGTTTAGAATGAATATCAATGTTCCTGATGGAGCCTTTTTCATCCGCCGATTCTTCTACTTCTTCAGCTTTAAATAAAACTTCGTAACTGGTTTCAATCTGATGATCAAATTCATCTAAAGACCGGTCACAAATAAGTTTTATATCAGCTTTTAATCCAAATTTAACCTGGATAAACTGAAGTGTACGATAGAAGTTGATATCGAGTACAGCTCCTTCAAACGGAACTTCCTCAATCTCAAGATCATCGCTTTCTAATTCGATGGTTCTTTGGCTTTGCCCTTCAGGTATTTCAAAGATCTTAAACTTCAACATAGAACGTCTCCTTTACAGCTTGTAAATATAAGGATTATCCTACACGCTTACAATCAATTAAAAAGACCAAATAGTCGCTTATCAACCTGCTCAATTATGGAACCTAAATCTTCATTATTATTTACAAAATCGAGGTCATCGGTTTCAATAATAAGCTTTTCATGAGGATAACGATCAATCCAATCCTCATATAACCGATTCAGCCTTTCAAGATAATCGATTCTGATAGTGTTCTCATAATCTCTTCCCCGCTGCTGAATTTGATTTACAAGGGTAGGAACTTGAGCACGCAGATAAATAAGTAAGTCGGGCGGACGCAAGTAATGGCTCATTTCATGAAACAAAGCTTCGTAATTCGTGAAATCGCGATCGCTCATCAAACTCATTTCATGAAGGTTTTTTGCAAAGATTTCCACATCTTCATAAATGGTTCTGTCTTGAATCAGACTTATATCATTTTCCAACATCTCTTTCTGATGTCGAAATCTGCTAGACAAGAAATAGATCTGAAGATTAAAACTCCATCTGCGCATGTCTTCGTAAAAATCTGCTAGATAGGGATTGTCGTCTACTGACTCATAAAAAGCCTCCCATCCAAAATGCTTTGACAACAAACTGGTTAGGGATGATTTTCCCGCGCCAATATTACCGGCTACTGCTATATATTTAGAGTTTTTATTTTTCGAATCGCTCATAAGTTCCTTTTAATCTTTTCCAAGCAAACGGTACATCGCTTTTTTGTAATCTTCAACCCCGGGTTGGTTAAAAGGGTTGACTCCCAAACTATATACAAATATCCCCGTCAGCAATTCAAAAAAGTAAATTAGCTCCCCCATTACTTCTGCATTCAATGAGCTCAACGACAAATTTATAATCGGAACATCTCCATCTTTGTGCGCTTCAGTAGTACCGATCCTTGCCTTGGTATTAATTTCATGGAAAGACTTTCCTGACAGATAATTTAATTTATCATGATCTCCTTCAAGAGAATTCACTTTTAAATTTGAGATAGGTTTTTCAACAGCAATAAATGTTTCCATCAAACTTCTGGTACCTTCCTGAATAAACTGCCCTAGACTATGCAGATCAGTAGAAAAAGTAGCTACGGTTGGGAAAATTCCTTTACCCTCTTTGCCTTCACTTTCTCCCATTAGCTGCTGTATCCAACCACCAAAAGATTGTAACTCAGGCTCAAAGCACGAAAACACATCAATGGTAATTCCTTTTTCATGAAGAGCTCGGCGAACAGCTGCATAATTCACGATATCTGTTGCATCCTCTTCATATTTATTAAAAGCGGATACTGCTCCATAAAAAAGCGTCTTTATATCAATTCCAGCTACAGCAATGGGAATCAAACCAACAGGTGTTAACACTGAAAATCTACCGCCCACATCCTCAGGTATTATGAATTTTCTATATGCTTTTTCTTCAATCAGACCATTCAAAACCCCGCCTTCACTACTAGTTGTGCAGATAATCCTCTCAGCGGCTTTATCTTGATACAGTTCATCCATGACTTCACGAATCATCCTGAATGAAAGTGCTGTTTCTAATGTAGAGCCCGATTTTGAGATCACATTGACGTAAACACTTTTCGGGCTTCCATCCTGCTTCGGAGTTTTTATATATGCCAGAAGCTCCTGAAGGTATTTTCCTCCCATGTGATGACCTGCAAAAAGTATCTCGGGTCCTTTTTTGTTAAAATGAGAAGATAGTGCATCTATAACTGCCTTCGCCCCCAAATAGGAACCTCCTATTCCACAGACAATAAAAATATCTCCATTATTTCTGATGTCTCTCCCCAAAGAACTTACTTTCTCCAGTAAAGCATCGTTAGGAGATTTCAGCAGATCTCTCCAACCTAACCACTCGGATCCTTCACCGGATTTGTCTTTAAGCTGAACAAGTGCTTTTTCGCACTTTTCAAGTGATTCATTGTATACTTCATAAGAAACAAAGTTTCTGGCAATAGCAGTGTCGATTGAAATCATTATCTAAGTAGTTTTGCTAGTTCTATAAGTGAGTGATCAAGATCTTTCTTCCTGTCCACAGCTATTTTGATCGGTGTTATTTTTATATCGCCATTGACAATGCCAACCATTACACCGCTGTGACCTTCCATCAGTGTTTTAATTGCAGCAGCACCTAATCTGCTTGCTAAAACACGATCACGAGCGGTTGGGGAACCTCCTCTTTGAATATGCCCTAAAATGCAGACACGCATATCGTATTTTTTGAAATCGTCGCGAATCTGATCTGCTAATTGAATAGCTCCTCCAGATTCATCTCCTTCTGCTACTACAACCAGACTGCTTCTAACCTGATTCTTAAGCATATTTTTAAGCTGGGACTTTACATCTTCGATATCCATCAACTCTTCCGGAAGTAGTGCGAGTTCTGCACCTCCGGCTATACTGGTTTCAAGTGCAATAAACCCGGCATCTCTTCCCATAACCTCTACCAAGAACATTCGTTCATGAGCATCAGCGGTGTCGCGAATTTTATCTACAGCATCAAGTGCCGTATTCAATGCTGTATCATAACCAATGGTTTCATCGGTTCCGATTATATCATTGTCGATAGTTGCCGGAATACCAATTACTTTTATTCCATGTTCCTGACTAAAAATATTTGCACCAGTAAAGGTTCCATCTCCTCCGATAGCTACTAGCGCATCTATATTATATTTCTTAATAGTTTCTGCAGCCTTCTTTCTTCCTTCTTCTGTTCTGAATTCCTGAGAGCGCGCAGATTTAAGAATTGTACCTCCTCTCTGGATGATATTTGAAACAGAATTATTTTTCATGGGCTTCACTTCATTGTGAATTAACCCATGATATCCATGTCTGATTCCAAAAACTTTTAAGTCATATTTCGCTGCAACCCTTACTACGGCACGTACAGCCGCATTCATTCCGGGTGAATCTCCACCGCTTGTTAAAACCCCAATGGTTTCAAGCCCGGCTAACTTCGTAATCATAATTTTCTTTTAAGTGAGTGAGTGTGATTAGTCCTAAATATTTGTCGTATATATTAACTAAATTTCAAGCTGTTCAAGTTTAAGAAAATTTAAACATATTTGATGGCTGATAACGTTTCCCTTGCCAGAATTGAAAAAGATTCTGTGGTTCGTAAATCTTTAAACGAAATTACCGCCCCTGTTTCAGAACATTTATCTGAATTTAGATCTTTTTTTAAAGATACTGTTAAAACAGATGTGTTTCTACTGGATCAAATACTGAGGTATCTGCATAAACAAAAAGGGAAAGAACTTCGTCCTACTCTTGTTTTTATGACCGCTAACTTATTTGATGGTATTTCCAAGAGAAGTCATATTGCGGCTACAATGATCGAATTGTTACACACAGCTACTCTGATCCATGATGATGTTGTTGATGAAGCTAATTCCAGACGTGGATTTGTGAGCATCAATAAGATCTGGAAAAATAAAGCTGGAGTTCTGCTTGGAGATTTCTTGCTTTCAAGAGGTTTACTGGTTTCGCTTGAGAACAAAGAATACAAGTTGCTGGAAGTACAATCAAAAGCAGTCCAGAAAATGAGCGAAGGTGAACTCCGACAGCTTAAAACGGCCGGGTTATTTAACATGACTGAAGAACGTTACTTTCAGATCATCTCCGAAAAAACGGCCAGCCTTATATCTACTTGTTGTGAGTGCGGAGCAGTTTCTGCTACCAATGATAAAGAGCAACATGAGTTAATGGCAAGTATTGGAATGAGTATCGGAATTGCTTTTCAGATCAGAGATGACCTTTTTGATTATGGTATGTATGATATCGGCAAGCCCAAACGTAACGATATACAGGAACGCAAAGTAACACTCCCTTTAATAAAGGCATTAGAGCACAGCTCCAAAAAAGAAGCTTCTCATATCAGAGCTTTAATGAAAAAAAGAAAAAAGACTTCGAAGAATATTGATGAGATCGTAGATTTTGTTCATGATAAAGGTGGAATGGATTATGCAAAACAGAATATGTACGAATATGCAAACCAAGCCATTGAAGGATTAGAAAAAATTCCTGAATCACAAGCCAGACAGGATTTTGTTGATCTTATCCATTATGTAATTACCCGTAAGAAATAAAATTAATGACTGAACAACCCAGTTTGTTTATTTCTGATGTTCATCTCGGAGCTTTTGATAAGGCGACGGAGATACAAATTGAGAATGAACTCATCGCACTAATCAATCACTGTTGTGAACAAAAGATCAAGATCTATATTCTTGGCGACCTCTTTGATTACTGGATGGAGTATCCGAAAAAAAAATTCATTCCAACTGTTGGGCAAAAGGTATTGCAAGCCTTCAAAAAGCATAACTCCCAATGTGAACCCACTACTTATATTACCGGAAATCATGATAACTGGACGTACGGCCATTTTAAAGATCTGGGATTTGATGTGGAATGTAATTACCGAATCATCAAACAAAATGGATTTAATACTTTATTAATGCATGGAGATGGAAGGTTTGGAAAAAGCGACGATCTGCTTCGTCCTTTTTTTCATGGTGTTTTAAGGAGTAAATATTTTGTAAAAATGTTTCAGGCATTTCTACCGCCGGAGTTGGGAATTCCGGTCATGAAAAAATTCTCCGGGTTTTCTAAAATGAAAGATAACAGAACTCCGGTTCCTTTGGATAAACATGCTAAGCGCGTACTCAAAGAAAAAGATATAGACTTTATTATAATGGGTCATGATCATATTCCAAGAATGGAAACATTTGAAGCCGGAACGTATATAAACCTTGGAACCTTTTTCTATCATAAAACGGTAGCTCTTTACAACAATGGAGCGTATCAACTCGTTAGATGGAGTGCTTCTGATAAAGAATTTGTACCTTTCACTGAATCAAGTGTTATAGAATGAGCGATAAAAAAGAACCTATTGATCACCAACGGTATTTTAACGATCCTGAATACCGCAAAGAAGTACTGGCGGAGCGAAAAGCCAGAGAAGAAAATACACCTGAAACTTCTTCTAAATATGGCTTTAGGTCTGACAGTCTCAGAAAAAAGATCATTACCTGGACCGGAGCGATCGCCTCAATATTTTTAGTTGCTGTAATCGGATATGTCATCTTTCTTTTTCAGGGACTTCCACCACTCGAAAAACTGGAAAACCCTGACACAGCCATTGCTACCGAAGTTCGCAGCCGGGATGGTGCTGTTCTGGATAAATATTTCACAGAAAACAGGACATGGGTTCCCTATGATGAAATTTCACCACATGTTATTAACGCACTTGTAGCTACAGAAGATCACCGCTTTTATAATCACTGGGGAATAGATATGGTGAGAACACTTGCCATCCCATTCAATTTGATGCGTGGTCGTGTAGAGGGTGGTTCTACTCTCAGCCAACAGCTTGCTCGTAATCTTTATAAAGAAATTGGATTAAAATTTTCTATTTCCAGAAAATTCAGAGAAATGATCACCGCTGTTCAGATCGAGCAAAACTATACAAAACGTGAGATCATAGAAATGTATCTCAATACAGTTGAGTACAGTAATAGCGCCTTTGGAATTGAGGCTGCCTCAAGAACTCATTACAACAAACCTGCAAAAGAATTAACCCTAACAGAATCTGCTGTATTGGTTGGCTCAGTTAATGCTGTATATGCATATAATCCCCGAATCTATCCGGAAAGATCTCAAAGAAGAAGAAACATTGTACTGTTGCTGATGAACAACCGGGGTTTTATCGACTCTACCTCATACAATCAGCTTAAGCAAGAACCGATCACACTTGACTATCAACCACCTTCAAAAGCAGGTAGAGTGAGTAGATATTTCGGTGAATACGTTCGTCAGAATGTTTCCGGTTGGGCTGAAGAAAACGGTTATGACATCTACAAAGACGGGCTCGTTATATACACTACTATTGATTCCAGACTTCAGAAACATGCAGAAAAAGCATTAAGTACTAAACTCGATTCACTTCAAAAGATATTTGAATACGAATGGACCACTCCCGGAAGCGATGAATATATGGATCAACTTTGGGATGAATTTCCACGATTCAAAGACGAGTTTCTTGAAGAAACTGATCGATATAAAAACGGTTATCAAACATATAATACCAAGATCCGAAAAGTTGTTCTGGACAGCTTAAAGGCCGATGAAGCTTTTGTGGATTCTGTACTTAAAGCACGAACAAGATTACAAGCCAGCTTCGTAGCAATAGAACCTTCCAATGGAAATATCCTGGCCTGGGTAGGTGGTTCGAATTACGGGAGTGTTCAATTCGATCACGTGTACCAATCACGCAGGCAAGTAGGTTCTACATTCAAGCCTTTTGTGTATTCAGTAGCTATTGATAACGGATTTAAACCTTATCACAAATTTTCAAAGTTTCCGATTTCATTCCGGGACAGAAATGGAAAAGTATGGAATCCTAAAGACTCCGAAATTGCCAGTGGTCCGAATGAAGTTCCTTTGCGTGAAGCATTGGCAAGAAGTATGAACAATGTAACAGTTCGTCTACTGCCGGAACTAGCCGGATATCCGGGAACCAATAAATTATGGGAGCTGGATGCTGCTGCCAGAAAGATCAAAGCAATGGCTTCTAATTTAGGTGTGGATATGAGTAACACTCCCGCCTATCCTTCTATTGCCTTGGGAACCGCAGAAGCTTCTTTACTAGAAATGACTTCCGCATACACTACTTTTGCCAATAATGGAGTTCATATTGAGCCCATTGCGATCACAAGAATTGAAGATAAAGAGGGAAATGTACTTCAGGAATATTTCCCTGAATATCGAAAAGAAGTTATCAGTCCTGAAACAGCGTATATGATGGTTGATATGTTACGTGGCGTGATCAGAGGCGGCGAAGGATACTTCGGAACCGGTGTGCGATTAAGAAATGTGTACGGCGTTCGACAAGATATAGCCGGAAAAACAGGAACTACAAATGATGCTTCTGATAACTGGTTTATCGGAATGACCCCACATATTGTAATGGGCGCCTGGGTTGGTGGTGAGGATCGTCGAATTCGTTTCCCTCAGGACGGAAGCTACAGTATTGGTCAGGGTGCAAGGACAGCACTTCCTATTGTTGGTACTTTCATTAATTATGTAACTGATGATCCGGAAGCTTATTGGGGTTACGACGCATTTTCTCCCCCTCCCGGCTTTGTAATGCCCGAAGACCCTAAAGAAGTTCGTGATGAATTAGGGACTGATAAAAATCGTGGCAGGATTGGGTGGTAATTTACTCCACCAAGTACCTCATCATCTTCACTGCAAATTGCTGATTATTTGGAGCTAACCTGGAATTAAAACCTACTTTAAATGTACCGTTTTCGTTGGTTACATTCCTAGCTGTAAACATTGCTGCCTCACCAAATACAGCTAGTTTTCCCTTACCATAATTCATCACAGCTCCCTGTGCATAATTTTCCAGATCTATGGTTTTTGTGGTATCGTCAAACTGCCACGCAATTTCGGGTTCAAGGCTGATATCTCCTTTTTTAAAAGACAGAATAAGTTCAGCTTCCTCAGGATATTTAAAAGCACTTCCGGTAAAAGTTGTAACATATTGAATTTCTCCAGCCAGCATTGGATGCTCTTCTAGTCTTTCGTTTTGCAGAGAGAAATAATCCGGTTGATTTCCTTCTTTTTTCAATCGGGCAAAGCCATTGCTGAATTCAAATCCAAAAGAATGAGCCAAATCATAAGAAGCTCCCCCAAACGGCATATGATCCGCCACCAAAAATAATCTACCTCCCTCATTTACCCACTGATTGATCTCCTTGATTTCCTGCATAGCAAAAGCAGAAGGATTAGGCAATCTCCAGTTCCCAAGATTACTTTCATGTAGTGGATTTATAATTGCATAAATATCACAATTCGATAATACTTGTGTGCTTAATATGGAAGAACTCATTTCCCTCATCCGAAAACCGTTTGCTTTCATCAATCGCGCAAAAGGTGAGAAACCTCCACCCAGAGTGTGCAAATTATTGTGCGCAGAATCGATGCATAAAACCGGTGCAAAAGACTCATCAAACAAAGGCTCAACAATGTGAGGAGTAAAAGTTGTATCGAATCGTTGCTGTGCTTGTACGGATACGCAATACAAACCAAGTATTAAAATTAGAAAACTATATTTTTTCATAGAAACGCATTTAATCTACTTCGTACATGTTCCAATTTCCGGTGACACTACCAATGGTATCTCCTCTTGTATAAAATGGATAACAAGTCCATTGTCCTCTCCACTTTTGATCATCAATTAACTCTCCATCAAAGAAAAGCAATTCACCCCAAAAATCAGGCGGGTCATTAGGCACATGAAAAGTGTCAGTTAAAATTATCTCGTCTTTATTTGAAAAATCTACTTTGAAAGAGCCTGCAGCTATGGCCTCGAAAGCAATTCCACTCCCGTCGTTTTGTAAAGCACTTCTGCCCGCAAATCCACTGAAGTCTAAGTAGGTATTTCCTTTCTCTTCTTTTATTTCAACAGACGAGAAATCAAAAAAACAGTTTATGCTCACACCGTCTACTTCACCTCTTGCAACTCCATCTATTTTAACCTGATTTGGAAGTTGATTTACAAAAGCATTTTCATCATCAGAACATGCAAAAAATATCGCCACAATCAGTAAAATTAATCTCATATTCTGATCTTAAATTTATTGTTTTTAAAAATATAAACTTAATAATGGCGCTAAGAGCTAATTATTGCATATATATAAGGAGAGTCTGTAGAAATGAAATTGAACTAAGAAATAAAAAAGCCGATTCTCTTTCGAAAACCGGCTTTATAAATTTATTGTCATTTGCGAACAAAGTGAAGTAATCTTTTTTTAAAATAAGACTGCTTCGTTCCTCGCAGATGAATTATTCTTTAATAACAGATTCAGCTAATAAAGTGAGTTTGTTTTCAGCTACTTCCACAAATCCACCGGAGATCTTATAATTAGTTTCTCCTTCAGATTTACGTACTAACACATCTCCTTCTTCTAAAGTAGAAACGATAGGAGCGTGATTTGCTTTAACTTCAAAACTTCCCTGTGTTCCAGGCATTTTTACGCCGGTAACATCGCCTTCAAATAAAGAGCCTTCAGGAGTTAAGATCTGTGCTATAAAAGTACTCATGCTTTATAATTAAGCTTCTTCAGATTCTGCGAGCATTTTCTCGCCTTTTTCAATTGCTTCGTTGATATCACCAACCATGTAGAAAGCTCCTTCAGGTAAGTGATCCAATTCGCCTTCAATGATCATCTTAACACCTTTAACGGTATCTTCGATCTTCACATACTTACCTGCAGAACCGGTAAACTGCTCTGCTACGAAGAATGGCTGAGAGAAGAAACGCTGAACACGACGTGCACGGCTTACCGTTTGCTTGTCTTCATCAGAAAGTTCATCCATACCAAGAATAGCAATGATATCCTGAAGATCTTTGTAGTTTTGAAGAAGTACAGTCGCTTTACGAGCTGTTTCGTAATGCTCTTCTCCAACTACTTTCGGATCAACGATTCTTGATGTTGAATCCAATGGATCTACCGCAGGGTAAATACCGATCTGCGTTAGCGCACGGTTTAGTACTGTAGTTGCATCCAAGTGAGTAAATGTTGTTGCAGGAGCCGGATCTGTCAAGTCATCCGCAGGTACATAAACAGCCTGTACAGATGTAATAGAACCTTTCTTTGTAGAAGTAATACGCTCCTGCATAGCACCCATCTCAGTTGCCAATGTTGGCTGATAACCTACCGCCGATGGCATACGACCAAGAAGTGCTGATACCTCAGAACCTGCCTGAGTAAATCTGAAAATATTATCGATGAACAACAGAATATCTCTGGAAACTTCATCACGGAAATACTCAGCAACAGTCAATCCTGAAAGAGCTACACGAGCACGTGCTCCCGGAGGCTCATTCATCTGACCAAACACTAGAGTTGCCTGAGATTCTTTTAATTTAGATTCGTCAACTTTAGAAAGATCCCACTCTCCAGCTTCCATTGACTCTTTGAATTCATCACCGTAGTTAATTACTCCGGATTCGATAAATTCACGAAGAAGGTCATTTCCTTCACGTGTTCTTTCACCAACACCGGCAAACACTGATAAACCACCATGCTGTTTTGCGATGTTGTTAATTAGTTCCTGGATCAATACGGTTTTACCTACACCGGCACCTCCGAAAAGACCAATTTTTCCACCTTTTGCATAAGGACAAAGAAGATCAACTACTTTAATTCCTGTTTCCAGCATCTCAGTAGATGTAGCAAGTTGATCAAAAGCAGGAGCTTCACGGTGAATCGGGTAATTTCTTTTTCCTTCCGGAGCTTTGATTCCATCAATCGCTTCGCCTACCACATTGAATAAACGTCCACGGATGTCTTCCCCAACAGGCATTGAAATGTTTTTACCTGTATCGATAACTTCCATTCCTCTTACCAATCCATCGGTAGAATCCATGGCGATAGTACGCACACGATCTTCACCTAAGTGTTGAGCTACCTCCAAATAAAGAGTTGAGCCGTCGGTTGGATTTTCAATAGTTAGGGCATTTAGGATGGCAGGGGTTTCGCCATCGGTAAAGTCAACGTCGACAACAGGTCCGATTACCTGTGCAATTGTTCCTTTATTCATGTGCTAAATCGCGATTTTATTAAAATTTTTTGGTAGTCTGAGTAGTTGAAAATTTGCACTCCTGCAAAGGCTGGTAAAGATAGGGAGATATGCTGTGAGAGGCAATCCTTTTTCATGTTAAATTAAAAAGAATAACCACGCCAAATGATATTCCTAAAACAACGAGTCATTCTGAGGCTACTGTTGATGGATCTGCACAAGGTGAATTTTGCTCGGATCTTCAGATGTGCAGACTCTTCGCTACCGCTCTGAGTGACTATGTTAGGAATCACCAAACCAAAACAACGAGTCATTCAGAGGCTACTGCCGATAAATCTGCACAGTGTGAATTTTGCTCGGATCTTCAGATGAGTAGACTCTTAGCTATCGCTCTGAGTGACTATGTTAGGAATCACCAAACCAAAACAAGGAGTCATTCAGAGGCTACCGCCGATGAATCTGCACAGTGTGAATCTTGCTCGGTTCTTTAGATGGGCAGACTCTTCGCTATCGCTCTGAGTGACTTAATTATCTTTTTTCAAGTACTGCTGAAAATAGGGATCCTCCAGAACCTTTTTTGGTGGCCATTCACCAACTATTTCTTTATTCAGAAATTTCCAATCAGGATTAAAAGTTGATATCAGTTCTTCCTTCCACTTTCTTGACTTCCCTTTAATTCGCTTTTCGGCTTCAATTGCTTCTCTCATTGTAGGGAATAAATCATAATACACTAAATTATAGCAGTAGGTTTTGCCCGTAAAAGTATTGTTTTTTCCTTTTTCTAAGTAATGCTCTATAACCCGCCTTGATAGCGTATTGGTAGTACCAGTATATAAAACACTTCGGTTAGGATTAGTCGTTATGTATACTGCAAAATCCATGATTTAGAATAACAAACGAAGCTTCTAAATCAAAGTGTCATCCAGTGCGGAGCGATGGATCTGCACAACATAAACCTTGCCCAGTTCTTTAGATGTGTAGACTCTTCGCTATCGCTCTGAGTGACTATGTTAGTCATAAGCAAACCAAAACAAAGAGACATTCAGAGGCTACTGCCGATAAATCTGCACAGTGTGAATCTTGCTCGGTTCTTTAGATGGGCAGACTCTTCGCTACCGCTCTGAGTGACTTTGTTAGGAATCACCAAATCAAAACAAAGAGTCATTCAGAGGCTACTGCCGATGAATCTGCACAGTGTGAATTTTGCTCGTTTCTTTAGACGTGCAGACTCTTCGCTATCGCTCTGAGTGACTAGATAATCCGAGAGGTTCCACACAAGTCATCCAGAAGAGTTGCTTTGCAACGACTGAAGGATCTATAAAGCGTGAATTTTGCTCGGTTCTGTTTTTTCTGAAAACGATATGGTCTATTATTTATACCCATATTATACACGCCCTTGAAGGGGCTTCTAGCTAAAAATTCTATCATAGATTGGGTGTGTTATTCTAATTCTTAGTTTAAACAAGCAAGTTCTTCAGGGCTTGCGGTTTTATGAATTTGATTCATCTCTGTTTTACGCTACTGAATAACACATCAGCCTAAAAATTAACCCATGTAAAATCTCAGAAATTACTTTAACATTTTCTGACTTTATCTCGTCCTATATTCGATATAATCATCAATCTCTTATCACCACAATGAAAGCACAATTCAGATTCCTTTTTGCACTCCTGTTTACAGGGTTCCTTTTGAGCTCATGCTCCAACAACAAACAAGAATTCTCAGTAAACTATGAGAAATTTACTCTCGATAACGGATTAGAAGTCATATTCCATAAAGACGACTCTGATCCTGTTACTGCCGTGGCCTTAACTTTTCATGTTGGTTCTGCACGGGAAATAGAAGGTAAAACCGGTTTTGCACACCTTTTTGAGCACTTACTTTTTTTAGAATCTGAAAATCTGGGTAAAGGCGGATTGGATAAAATGAGTAGTCGCATTGGAGGTTCCGGTGCCAACGGTTCTACTAGTCGCGACCGAACCAATTATTTCCAAACAGTACCAAAAGATGCGCTGGAAAAAATGATCTGGGCAGAAGCTGACAAATTAGGCTACTTCATCAACACCGTAACTGAAGCAGTTGTTGCTAAAGAGAAACAAGTTGTGAAAAATGAAAAACGCCAAGGTGTAGATAACGCACCTTACGGTCATGCAAGCTATGTGATTGGTAAAAACCTGTATCCACAGGGACATCCATATAATCATCAGGTAATTGGTTCTCTGGAAGATCTTCAAAATGCAACTCTTGCTGATGTAAAGGAATTTTATCGTAAATGGTACACTCCGAATAACGCAACTCTTGTTATAGCCGGAGATTTTGATACTGATCAAGCCAAAGAATGGATTGAAAAATACTTTGCTGAAATTCCTCGTGGAGAAGAAATAACTCCACTTCCTGATGCTCCTGTTGAAGTTGATGAAACAAAGAAATTATTCTACGAAGATAACTTTGCCCGTCTTCCGGAATTAAGAATGGTTTGGCCTACAGTAAAGCAATATCATCCTGATATGTATGCTCTCGATATTTTAACTCAACTACTGACCGATGGTAAAAAAGCACCGTTCAATAAAGTATTGGTTGAGGAAGAACAAGTTTCTTCAAACGTATTCATGTTCAGTCAAAATGCTGAAATAGCAGGCGAAACTACTTTATTGGTTCGTGCATATCCCGGAACGGATCTTGACAAAGTATCAGAGGCTGTAAACAAAGCATTTACCAAATTTGAAACCGAAGGGTTTACAGAAGCAGATCTGGATAGAATAAAAGCAGGTATTGAAACTCAGTTCTATAATGGACTTTCCAGTGTATTAGGAAAAGCTTTCCAACTTGCTCAATACAATATTTTTGCAAACGACCCTGGATATATCAATGAAGATATTCAAAAGACACTCTCAGTTACTAAAGATGATATCATGAGGGTGTATGAAGAATACATCAAAGGCGAGAATTTCATCGCAACCAGCTTTGTTCCTCAGGGACAAGCCGAACTCGCTCTTGAAAATTCAGTACCCGCTGAAGTGGTAGAAGAGCAAATCGTACAAGGAAAAGCAAACGAAGAATTTGAGCTTCCTGAAGAAACCGAATACGAAAGAACAGCTTCGAGTTTTGACCGAACGGTTGAGCCTCCGTATGGTGAAAGCCCGGATTTAAAAGTGCCTGATGTTTGGGAAGCTTCATTAGAAAACGGAATGCAGGTATTTGGTATCGAGAACAATGAGTTGCCATTGGTTCAGTTTACTATCGAAATAGAAGGTGGATTGCTGTTAGAAAACACCTCAAAAACCGGAGTTTCTAATTTAATGGCAGACCTTATGACCAGAGGAACAGCTAACAAAACTCCGGAGCAATTAGAAGAAGCTATTGATGAGTTAGGAGCTTCTATTAATGTAAATGCCGGCAGACAAACCATTACTATTACAGGAAACGCTTTAGCCCGTAATTATGGCAAAACGCTGGATCTGGTTGAAGAAATTATTTTAGAACCACGCTGGGATGACACAGAATTTGAACTTGCTAAGCAAAGTACGTTAAGTCAGATCGCTCAGCAAAGTGCAAACCCAAACAGTATTGCTTCAAATGCCTATAACAAATTGTTGTATGGTGAAGATCATATTCTTTCTTACAACTCGGTCGGAACAACTTCGAGCGTGGAATCCATTACCATTCAGGATCTGAAAGATTATTACACTGCAAACTTCTCCCCTTCAGTTGCTGATTTCATGATCGTTGGTTCTATATCGAAAACAGAAGTAATGAGTTCATTGACTGATCTTGAAGCTAAGTGGGAAGCAAAATCAGTAGATATTCCTGAATTTGAAACTCCGGAAAGACCTGAAAAATCTACCGTGTATTTTTATGATGTTCCAAATGCTAAACAATCTGTTGTAAGATTCGGATATCTTGCCATGCCTGAAACTCACGAAGATTATTATCCCGCTACTGTTATGAATTACATTCTTGGTGGTGGTGGATTTGCATCCAGATTTACACAAGAACTTCGCGAAGGTAAAGGTTATACATATGGAATCAGATCCGGTTTTTCAGGTTCAAACATCGCCGGACCATTTACCATTAGTAGTGGCGTACGTACCAACGTGACTTATGAATCTGCAGCTTTAGTTAAAGAGATTATGGAAGAATACCCATCTACTTTCATCGATACTGATCTTGAAACCACTAAAAGCTTTTTACTGAAAAGTAATGCCAGAAGCTTTGAAACTCTTGGCGCTAAACTGAATATGCTGGATAACATCAGTGATTATGGTTGGAGTCCTGATTATGTAAAAGAGCGTGAGCAGATCGTAAAAGATATGACCAAGGAACAGATATCAGAATTAGCACAAAAATATGCGAATCCTGATCAAATGATCTGGTTAGTAGTTGGTGATGCCAAAACTCAAATGGACCGATTGGAGCAATTAGGTTTCGGGGAACCAATACTAATCAATAACAAGTTTAAGGAAGGGAATTAAAACAAGCTTATTTTCTTTTTCAATATACAATAGGGATGTATTGCAATACATCTCTACTGTATATGATGGAAATTCTATATGAAAAGAATCGAACAACTAATTGACTTACTAAACCTTCAAAAGCATCCGGAAGGTGGTTATTTCAAAGAGTCTTACCGAAGTGAAGGAGTTATTCCTTCTGAGGTTTTAAGTAACGATATCGATGGAGACCGAAACTATTGTACAGGAATTTATTTTCTACTCACTTCAGACAATTTTTCTGCTTTTCATCGAATTAAACAAGATGAGATGTGGCATTTCTATGAAGGCTCTCCCCTTGTGGTTCATATGATTGACAAAGAAGGAAATTACTCTTTTCAAAAGATTGGATTAGATTTCCAAGGCGGACAAGTTCCTCAATTTGTAGTTCCTAAAGGAGTGTGGTTTGCCTCTGAAGTTCAAGAGCCTGATTCATATTCCCTTGTAGGGTGTACTGTTTCCCCGGGATTTGATTTCAAAGATTTCGAGCTTGCAAAAAAAGACTCTCTGTTAGCCGAATTCCCAAGCCATTCAGAGATCATTGACCGTCTTACAAGATAGAATTTTTATATTTTCATCACATCTGTCATTAAAGATTCAAAGCTAGAATCTTTATATTCAAAATCTAAATTTAGAAACTAACTACCCGTATGAAAAATCTTGATTCTTCAGTTCAATACAAAATAGATCAATGGCTGGAAGGCAGCTATGACGAGAATTCCAAACAAGATATCCGTTCGTTAATAGATCAAGAAAAGTTCGAAGAATTGACAGATGCATTCTACAAAGATCTGGAATTTGGCACCGGTGGTTTACGTGGGATTATGGGAGTTGGGTCAAATCGGGTGAATAAATACACTTTTGGAGTAGCAACTCAGGGATTCAGTAACTTCATGAAGAAAATCTATCCTGATCAGCAGATAAAAGTGGCTATTGCACACGATTGCAGAAATAATTCAGACACGCTGGCTAAAGTGGTCGCTGATGTATTTTCAGCAAATGGAATTAAGGTATATTTCTTTGAAGGACTACGCCCGACTCCGGAATTATCGTATGCAGTAAGAGAGCTCGATTGCCAGGGAGGCGTAGTTCTTACTGCTTCCCACAATCCTAAGGAATACAACGGCTTTAAAGCTTATGGAGCAGATGGAGGTCAATTGGTATCTCCACACGACAAAGCAGTGATGGATGAAGTACAAAAAGTCGCTTCTATTGATGACGTTAAATTTGAAGGGAATAATGATCTTATTGAGTTGATCGGAGAAGATATCGATCAGAAATATTTGGCCGAGCTGAAAAAGCTATCGGTATCTCAAAAAGAGATTCAAAATCAGAAAGATCTGAAGATCGTATTTTCCCCCATTCATGGAACAGCCGGAGTGTTAGTACCGCCTGCGCTCAAAATGTATGGTTTTGAAAATGTGACATTGGTTGAGGAACAAATGGTTGTGGATGGAAATTTCCCAACGGTAGTATACCCAAATCCTGAAGAACAGGATGCTCTGGCAATGGCTCTGGATAAAGCCAAAGAAATTGATGCCGAATTAGTAATGGCAACCGATCCGGATGCAGACAGAATAGGAATTGCAGTAAAAGACACATCAGGTGAATGGACGCTCTTAAATGGAAATCAGACTGCATGCCTGATCATCAATTACATGCTTACTGCCTGGAAGAATACCGGCAAACTGAACGGGAATCAGTATATCGTTAAAACGGTGGTTACTTCATATTTGATAGATGAGATCGCTGAATCTTATTCTGTGGATTGTTTCAACACCCTTACAGGTTTCAAATATATTGGTGAACTCATGACCAATTTTGAAGGTGAAAAAGAGTTCATTGCCGGTGGTGAAGAAAGCTACGGCTACCTGATTGGTGAACACGTTCGTGATAAAGACGCTGTAGTTTCAGCTGTAATAATTGCAGAAATGGCTGCGTATTACAAAGATAATGGATCTAGTCTGTATGAAGCTCTTCTGGAAATGTATGTAGACTTTGGTATCTATCAGGAAAAACTGATCTCCATAACTAAGAAAGGAAAATCAGGTGCTGAAGAAATTCTGGAAATGATGAAGAACTTCAGAGAAAACCCTCCGGTTTCACTTGGCGGCTCTGATGTGATTACTTTTAAGGATTATAAATCAGCTGAAGAAAAAAATGTGAAGACCGGTGAGGTTTCTGGGATAGATCTCCCCTCATCAAATGTGCTACAGTTTATAACTGAAGATGGTGCAATTATCTCTGCTCGTCCTTCCGGAACAGAGCCTAAGATCAAATTCTATTGCAGCGTTAACGATACTATCGCAACCGTTCATGAATACCCATTTGTTCAGAAAAAATTGATGGATAAGATCGATCAGATCATGGAAGAGCTCAGCTAAAAAAATTACTATTTAGAATTAATCTTAATAGTGATATCTTTGGTGAAACTTAAATTCAATTTCATCAATGAGACTGCTCCTTTTATTTCTGATCACTTTTTTATCCAGTAATTTGCTTCCTGCTCAGGAACTGATCATCGGAAGTGAGCTTGTTAAACCCGGAATCCGTGTAATATTTGAAGGCGCAATTAAGGACGATGTCATACCTTCTGATCTTCATTTGGAAGAATCAAAAACGGATGTTCATCTCGAGGCAAGAGTTAATTGGGCATCAGATAAAGCTGTGACAGTTCCTGAAGGAGCGCCCAGAGGTGGTTTTGTAGCTTATCTCACTATTACTGCTGAAGTGATCAATGAGCGCACCGGAGAACGATTAGAGGAGATTCAGATCGTTCCACATATCAACCTGATCGATAATCTGCACTATGCAAGAAACATCAGCTTGCCCGGTAAAAGAGATGATTTCTATACCGTAAAATTTACTATCTATCCACCGGAAGGAAATCAATTAGCCCTTCATAAAGATTGGAGAGAGAATCACAGCGATCAGCTGTTCAAGCAAACTCAATTTGAATACAAAAACATTGATTTTGAAGAAATTGCGAACGCAAGTAGAAAGTAAAACACTACCTTAACTCAAAGATCTTACCGGCTTTTTGAGTGATAATATCCTGCATTTCCAGTTGTAGTAGCGCAACCAATAATTCGCTGGTATGGACGTTCAATTCATCAGCCAGATCGTCAATTTGAAAAGATTGCTGTTCCAGTTGCTCGCAAATGGAAGTGCTTAGTTTATCTAGCTTATATTCTTTCCAGCTTGGTGCCTTTTTAGGCAGTTCTTTTGCACTGTTTTCATCAGATTCGAAATCGATAGGCAATTCAACCAAAATATCATCAACTACCTGAACCAGTTTTGCTGCTCCTTTTTTGATGAGATAATTACACCCCGTTCCTGAAGGATTTTCTAAATGATGGGGAATTGCGAAAACTTCCCGGTTTTGATCCAAAGCCAGTTCTGCTGTTATCATGCTCCCTCCTTTTATTCCGGATTCAATTACAACTACACCAAGGCTCAGTCCACTTACAACTCTGTTTCGCAAAGGAAAGTTGTTTTTTTCGGGAATCATCCCCAAAGGAAACTCTGAAATAACAGCTCCACCGCTTTTCACAATTTCATTAGCGACTTCAGTATTACTTTTTGGGTAGAGATTATCAATTCCTGAACCCAAAACAGCCACCGTTTTAGCTCCAACATTCAAAGCGGATTGATGTCCGATAGTATCAATTCCATATGCTAATCCACTAAAAATGCACAACCCTTTTTCTGCAAGCTTAGTGGAAAATTTCTGGGCTTGTTTCTTTCCGTAAGTAGACGCATTTCTGGTTCCTACTACTGCTACTCCGGGTTTTTTAAGAGCTTCGGGATCGCCTTTCAACCAATACAATATTGGGGGATCGTAAATTTCTTTCAATAAGTTCGGGTATTCCGGATCTCTCATTGTAATGATCTGAGCACCGATCTTTTCCGTATCTTCTATTTGCTGATCAACACCTTCCCAGTCATCGAATGATAAAATGGCTAATGCTGTAGCCTCTCCAACTCCTTCATAACTTCTGAGTTGAGTTTTACTGAGATTGAATAGATTTTCGAGCTGATCACATTCCTGTACCAAATGCCTGACTCTCTTGCTTCCCAGTCCGGGAATTAGAGTTAGTGCGATTAAGTTTCTAAGAATCTTCTTGTTTTGCATGTTGAAGTTTTTCCCAAAGTGCTTCTCTAAGTTCATCCACACCATGTCCGGTAGCAGATGAAATTGGAATTACGGGAATTTCATCATCAAAATGAAGTTTTTTATCTAACTTAAAACCTTGTTTTAAATCCATCTTAGTGATAGCTAATATTCTGGGCTTGTCAAGAAGGTCTTTTCGATAGGCTTTTAACTCGTTCACCAAAGCATTGTACTCATACTCAATATCCGTTTGAGAACTTACCATGAATAACAATATGCTGTTTCGTTCAATATGGCGAAGAAACTGTATTCCCAATCCTTTTCCCTGATGTGCTTCTTCAATAATTCCGGGAATATCAGCCATTACAAAACTTCTGTAATCTGAGAATTTAACTACTCCAAGATTTGGTTCAAGTGTAGTAAACGGATAATCAGCGATCTTAGGTTTTGCATGAGAAAGCGCTGAAAGCAAAGTGCTTTTTCCTGCATTCGGGAATCCAACCAGACCCACATCTGCGATTAATTTAAGCTCAAGCTCTACTACTCTCTCTTCTCCTATTTCTCCTTCCTGAGCATATTGTGGAGTTTGATTTACCGAACTTTTGAAGTGCCAGTTTCCGAGTCCGCCTCTTCCGCCTTTGGCGATAACGATCTCTTCTTCATCTTCGGTGATCTCACCCATTCTTTCTCTGGTTTCAGCATCAAAAGCTACCGTACCCAGCGGAACCTGAAGTATGATCGATTCTCCGTCTTTACCGCTAGAACGACTGCTACCACCATTTGCTCCGCCTTTGGCTTTGATGTATTTCTTATAGCGAAGATCCAGAATGGTATTTAACTGCGCATTTCCTTTCAGAATGATACTTCCGCCTCTTCCGCCATCTCCTCCATCAGGACCGCCTTTAGGAACATATTTTTCCCGTCTCATATGAGCAGAACCATCTCCACCCTTTCCAGCGGTAACATAAATTTTAGCGTAATCTGCGAATCTCATTGTTCGTGCTTATTGGTTATTAATTATTGGTTTCATTTTTACAAATAACCAATAACTAATAACTTTTTTAAAAATTGACGGGAATTAAGCCAGTTACTTCTTATGAAGAACCAACTTCAAAAGTTTTGTAAGCTTGGATTTCATCGTATTTCTTGGAACTATAAAATCCAGAAATCCATGCTCCAGTAAATATTCAGCGGTCTGAAATCCTTCCGGAAGATCACGACCAATCGTCTGACGAACTACTCTCGGTCCTGCAAAAGCAATAAGTGCGCCGGGCTCAGCAACGTTAAAATCACCAAGCATAGCATAACTTGCAGTTACGCCACCGGTTGTTGGATGAGTCATGTAAGAAATGTACGGAACTCCTTCTTCTTCCAGCTGAGCCAGTTTAGCTGAAGTCTTAGCCATTTGCATCAAACTCAACACACTTTCCATCATTCTGGCGCCGCCTGTTTGGGAAATGATGATCAAAGGAATTTTATTTTCTCTGGCATGATCAATAGCAATTCCAAGTCGCTCACCTACTACGGAACCCATACTTCCACCGATAAAACTAAAGTCCATACAACCAACTACAAGATCGATTCCATTCATTTTACCAACCCCAACACGAGCTGCATCAGATAATCCTGATTTCTTTTGAGTAGCTTCAAGTCGATCTTTGTATTTCTTGGTATCAGAAAATTTCAGAGGATCGGTCGGCATAATATTCTGACCCAACTCTTCAAATTTGTTGTCATCAAAAATGATCGAAAAGTATTGCTTACTTCCAATTCTGAAATGATAACCGCTTAAAGGATCGACCCATAAATTGTCTTCCAATTCGCGCCGATGAATAGTTTCACCGGTAGTTGGAACCTTAACCCAAACGCCTTCCGGCATTTCTTTTTTAGTCTCGGTCTGAATATTTTCGTCTTTTCTTTTAAACCAACTCATAGTTTGTAATTGAATTTTTTTAGAGGCACAAAATAACCAATCTTAACCTTAAATAAGAATTTGATTATGTGTTCGTGTTATTAACCTGACTGCTACTGATATAATTCGAATTCAGTTCTTCAGGATGTGTTTTAACACAGAAATCAGCATTATTTTTCAGTTGAAAAAGTCTGATCAAAGAATTCGCTGAAATAAAACTGTCGTCAAAAACCTGTACGTTTTCCAAAGCTTTTTTACTGATTCGATCTATTCCTGTTCCAATCAAAATGTTACCGGAATCAATTTGATCTTCCAGATCAGAAAGTTCTATCACTTTTGCTTCTGAAAGGATTTCAAGCTTATCATTGAGTTTAAATGCCTGATGATACACATGATTCCTTCTTGCATCGATGATCGAGTGAATAGCTTCTGAGCTATTTTCTGTAGCCATTGCAAAAGATGCCAGTGTATTACACGCAAACAGGTCCACATCCCTACCAAACATGATCCCTTTGATCGCACTTGCCGCGATTCGCAATCCGGTGTAGGAACCCGGACCATTACTTACTAATACAGCATTCAGATCTTCTATTTTGAACTCATGCTCTTTCATTAACTGCTGAGTGAACAAGAATAGATTATCGGAATGAACACTTCTGCCTTGAATACGTTTTTCGAACACCTTTCCGTCTGTATTCTGAAAAGCTACCGAGCAAATATTTGTAGAAGTTTCGTAAGCTAGAATTTTTTTAACCATTCCTCACCATCTTCTGTCATTTCGAGTTGAATCCGCTGCACAGCGGATGACCGAGAAATCTTCATAACTATAATTTATTTCGAAAATCATTAGATGTCTCACATTCGTTCGACATGACAAATATTCGTTCTTATTTACCTCAACTCATTAATCACCAACTCACCACGGTTAAAGATTCCGACCGCTCTACCGGTCAACTTCTTATTCAGATACGGAGAGTTTTTAGATTTCGAACGAACGTTTTTCGGATCAAAAGTCCACTCTTCATCGGTATTGAAGAATGTCAGGTTTGCTTGTGCTCCTTCTTCGAGTGCAGGAATTTCAAGATTTAAGATCTTCCGTGGACTATAACACAGCTTTTCGACCAATTGCTGAAGGTCCAGTTTCTTGGTTTTGAATAATCTCATGTTGGAGATACTCCAGGCTGTTTCCAGCCCAATTATTCCGTTCGGAGCGTAAATAAATTCCACTTCTTTTTCTTCAATAGCATGAGGCGCATGATCAGTACAGATCACATCAATAGTTCCGTCAACCAATCCTTCTATCATCGCGTCCACATCTTCTTGTGTTCTTAGTGGCGGATGCATTTTGAAGTTGGTATTGAACTTTTGCTTCTCAATTTCTTCGTCCGTCAGATCAAAATGATGAGCACACACTTCTGTGGTTACATTAATACCTTTTTTCTTCCCTTCTCTAACAAGATCAACCGCTCCTTTTGTACTGATGTGAGCAACGTGAATATGTCCACCGGTGTATTCAGCTAATAAAATATCGCGAGCGATCATGGTTTCTTCTGCGATTGCCGGAGTTCCGTCTAAACCAAGTCTGGTAGAAACTCTTCCCTCATTCATGTGTCCCGGTCTTGAAAGCGCAAGGTCTTCCTCATGATTAATGATCGGCATTCCAAGCATGGAGGAATATTCCAGAGCAACACGCATCACCTGAGAATCGTAAACCGGATCACCGTCGTCACTGAATGCAACTGCTCCTCCGTCTTTCATATCACCCATTTCAGCGATCGACTTTCCCGCTCGGTCTTTGGTCACACAACCGATCGGATGTACATCTACCGGAGTTTCATTTCCTTTTTTGATGATATATTCCACCACATCTCTGGTGTGCGTTGCCGGTTGAGTATTCGGCATACAAGCAACTGCTGTGAATCCACCAAAAGCCGCTGCTGCACAACCTGTTTTGATCGTTTCTTTGTGCTCATAACCGGGCTCTCGTAAATGAATGTGCATATCCATCCAACCCGGACTTACATAAGCTCCTTCAAAGTCATGAGAATCTTCTCCTTTCTCAGCTTTTATAGATTTTCCTATTTCTGAGATCTTACCATCTTGTATTCTGATGTCGATTGTGTCTTTTCCGTTGTGTTCTTTACTAACCGGACGAAGATTTTTCAGGAGCATTTTAAGCTATTTAGATTTTTGAATTGGACAAATATAAGGTTTTATGATTTGAATATTGAAAGGCATTCTTCGAATCTTAGTTAATATCTTTATGTCTTCAGCTTAATGAAATAGGTTTATTACTGTTTGCCGGCGAAGTCCTTCAGTTCTTCGCTGGGAGGTCGTGTCTTCTGCCAATTATCATTACATTAAGATTTTAGCCATATCAAACCGTCACAGATTTTTCAAGTTTGTAACTTGAAAATACAAGACAAGGAAGTCTGTGACTTCCATTTTAACTGGTCATATCAAAATTTCATCTTTAGCTAGTAATCCTTTTTTCTCTTACACTACATTCATTGCTGTACTATTCGCGAATACCTGAAGGAATTCGCTGGCTAATGTTTCAGTGCTAGTTATTTGACCAGTTTATTCAATTCTTTTGAGTAGGATATGGATTTATGATATTCTTCTTGATTGTAAATATAGTTTCTGACTTTCGGTATATCTTTTTCGCTTACTGAGAAAACGCCATAACCATTCTGCCATTTGAAAGTTTCTTCCAGGTTCGCGTTCAGATTTATCCATCTTGATGAGGCTCCCTTCAATAAATTTATTACCTCTGAAATTTTTTGTGTGGTTTTTAGACGAATCAATAAATGAACATGGTCTTCAATTCCATTTATTACATCAACTGTGATTTCATTTTTCTCACCATATGATTTTAAATAATTAAATAGATCATATCTGAAAGACCTGAAAAAATTAGGTTTCCGTAGTTTAGTGCTCCAAACAATATGAAGCCAAACTGATGAATACGTTTTCGGCATATTGAAATATGTTTATTACTGTTTGCCAGCGAAGTCCTTCAGGTCTTCGCGGATAAACAGTAAGACAACCTAACATACCATTCCTTACAAAACCATGTCCCTAATTCGGATTCTCAGTTGTCATTCAATAAATTGATCGAATGGAAGAACAGAGATTATTATTTGAGCAGATCCGCGCTAAGCTGATCGAAAAAGAAAAGCTGGTTACTTCGGGAAAAATGATGAGTACCGAAGCCATCAAATACGATGGGAATGTATTTGCGTTTATTTCTAAGAACGGAAATATGGTTTTCAAATTCGGAAAATCCTTTGATCCGGAAGCTCAGGATTTTAAATCCATACCTTTTAATCCATTCAAAAATAAAGGTCCGTTGTCGGGCTGGTTTGAAGTTTCCTTTTCCCAACATGAACTATGGGAATCTCTGACTCAGGAAGCATTAACTGTAATCAAAAAAAGGAACTAATCATGCCTTTAAATCAGGAATATGTCGATTACATTGTCGATCAACTATCAGAATTTGAAGGCGCATCATCCAAAAAAATGTTTGGCGGTGTTGGGATCTTCAAAGACAAGATCATGTTTGCGATGGTGACTAGTGAAAATACATGCTATTTCAGAGTGAATAATGATTTGATCCCAAAGTTTGAAGCCGAAGGAATGAAACCGTTTGATCATGCCAAAAAAGGGAAAGGAATGCCGTATTGGTCAGCGCCGGCTCATGTAATTGAAGACAAGCAACTAATGAAACAATGGGCTGAAGATTCCTATGAAGCTGCATTTTTAGCTAAAAAGAAGTAATTATGATCGACCAAAACTACATCTCATTTTTTGAAGAACTTGAAAAGAATAACCATAAAGAATGGTTTGATGAACATCGAAAAGATTATGAGAATCACGTTCGGAAACCTTTTATTGAATTGATAAAAGCCTTAATTCCTGCCCTCCTTGAAATCGAGCCAAATCTCCATACCGATGCCAAGAAAACCTTATTTCGGATCAACAGAGATATCCGATTTTCAAAAAACAAGACTCCTTACAACACACTAATGAAAGCCAGTTTATCTTCTGAAGGCAAAAAATCGGAAGTTCCGGGCTTTTATGTGGGCATCGGAGCTGAAAATGTTCATGTTGGAGGCGGATTATATCAGCTTTCTAAAGACCGACTTATAAAAGTCAGGGATTTAATAGCTTCTCACAAAGAAGAGTTCATCAGCATAATTAATGATCCTGAATTCAAGAATTGTTTTGGAGAACTACAGGGCGAACGTAATAAAAGGCTCGATAAAAAATATTCTGATCTGGAAGACGAACTCCATTACTTAGCTAACAAACAGTTTTATGCTATGGCAAAATTCAACACTTCGAAGTTTGTTAAAGAGAAGAATCAGGTAGCAGCACTTATGAAATATTTCCGGGCTATTCAGCCATTACATTCATTCTTAAATAGAGCTTTTTAGTCACTCTTGTAGAAGTTAGATAATTCACTTACAACAATTGTCCCGTTTCTAATAAACCTCAGTAATTTAATAAAGCTTCCAATTACACCGACCTTTAGAATTATTGGCGAGCCAAGAACGTAATGGAATCGACGGCTCCAAAGGAGCAATCATTACACTCAGGCTCGTTTGTGAATATGCATCATACGAACGTAGACCTTTTGTAATGATTAGTCGATGCAATGGAGTTCGCGCCAATAATTCTTGTCGGGAGCTTTTGGTACTTTTGTCGGCACAAAAGTACATTACCAAGTAAATGTACTCACAATCCTTAAGTAAAGACCTCCTCTGTCTCCTCCTGCAACAGGAGGAGGACTCGTTGATAAAAATTAGAACCAACTCTGGAATGCCCCTCCTTATCCAAGGAGGGGCGAACTACTCAGAACCAAAGAATTTGTTTCGTATCCGGGATTCTTCGTCCCGAAACTTCGGGATCAGGATTGTAGATGTCATGTAATTCGCTGACAGTTTTTGAACAGTAAAATATATAGGGTCATCCCGAACTTGTTTCGGGATCTTTGTAAGGAATTGCTCTTGAAACGGTCTTACTTACTATGAACAAAGGCTATGTGTACTTTCTTACTAACTATCGAAGAACTACGATAATATAAGTGATGCTATAGCAAGGGAGAAGCAACTAAAAAATGAGCATAAACAGTGGAAATGGAATCTGGTAAAGCAAAACAATCCAACGTTAGAGGATGGTAAACAAGAACAGACTAAAAGCCTTTTCGTAAGATCCCGAAACAAGTTCGGGATGACCTGCTTGGAATATTGAGGTTGGTATAAAGAAATTTTGTCACCGAATTTCCTGACACCTACAACTCTGTCTTAGAAAACAGAGTATTCACGTTTAATACTTTGCTCCCGTTAAACAACAAATACAGAGATCCTGCAAGCATCATTATAGCAGGAAAAGCACCGGGATAAGTATCTCCTGTATGCACCATTAATAGTGCGATAATAAAATTACCGATCAATATTATGGCTGCAATACGAACTTGGTATCCTATTATAAAAAGTATCCCGCAAATGAATTGGGCGTAAACGGATACAACTGCCGAAACCAACGGGATTGGAAAACCGAAGTTTGCTAAAAACTCCGAAAATTCAAGCATCCTTTCCCAAGAGAACACATTATCCTGAGTTCCATAGATCAAATGAAAACCTATGATCATCCGAATAAAAACTTCTGCGTAGTCTTTGTGTTTATCAAAGAATGTATTTGCTCTTTCAATCATACACTTAAAGTTTATTTACGTGAACCGGTATTACAGAGTACCTGATCATAAAATAGCATTATTCTTAGTTAATCCGTTTATTCTGAAATTCAATATTAGAATTCAGAATTAATTGGGGTGAATGATGAATAAATATATGTTGATTTTTCGGGGTCAGGATGGAGTTGATACTTCCGATACCGCCCTCAAAGAAAGAATAAGTTTACATGTGAACTGGATCAAGAAGCTTGGTGATCAGCATATAGATTCACAACGTCTGGAAGACTCCGGAACCCACCTGATAAGTCATGATAGAGTAATTACAGACGGACCTTTTATTGAAGCGAAAGAGATCATACTTGGATATACAATTATTGCAGCTAAAAATATGGAAGAAGCTGTTTTTTTAACTAAAACCTGCCCCTTATTAAATTATTTTGAAATTATGGTCAGGCCGGTAGTTAGTTAATTGATGAAAAAATCTTTTTCAAAAGTAGCAGCCAGATCGTAATTAAAGAACTCTATCATTTTAGTCTGTGTACCTTTTTTCATTCCGATCTTTTTTGGCAACCAAACCCCATCTACTTCTGTGTATTCGTCGATCGTATAATTTATAACCGACTGATATTTACCATCCAGAAAATAAACCTGTTTCATAAAAGGACGATATGTGTCTTTTGAGATGTAGTACATTTCTTCTCCGTATCTCAAACCTGAAAGCCGGATTATATACGCTTCTGTTTCTCCAATTTTGATCTCTCCTTCATAGTAGATATCCAGTCTCTTATCTTCATAATCAAAAAGGTTATTCTCATACAGATTAAATTGTTCTTCCTCATTCAGCTTCCGACCTTTTAGATTCTGAACTTCTCCTCCGTCCTTTTTACTAATTCTTTTGATCCAACCTTTTCTGCCGTGTCGCCCGAATAAAATATATTCGTCTTCGGTTTTTTGATCTATTCGAAACCAATCATTCTTCATATAAAAAAGATCGAAAGTAGCTTTTTCACCGGTCTGATAAGTGATTTCACCCGTTGTTTGAAAGGATTCTACTCGTAAGTTATTTTCCCGTCCTCCCAGAGCTTCAATTACTCGCTCTACCAATTCATTCAATTCTTTATCGTACTCATAAATATCCAGCAGATATCGGTTTCTGTCCTGAGTATACACAGATGGGCTTATAAAAAAGAGAAGCAATATAAAGATGAAAATCTTCTTCATAACGATAGAATTTCTCTCATTATACTAAATCAGAATCAATAAATCCCGTATGTTTCCTTCAAACCAATTTATTTATGTCCGAACAAACACCTTTTCTATTTGATATTCCTTCCGTTTCCGAACTAACCGGAAAGATCAAAACTGTACTCGAGCAGAATTTTATGGATATTCTGGTTGAGGGCGAAGCCAGTAATGTGAAACAAAGTGCAAACGGACACTATTACTTTACTTTGAAAGATTCAGGGGCTCAGCTTCCTTGTGTGATTTGGAGAAGTACCGTACAACGCTTGGGAATAGAACTCACCGACGGACAGCAAATAGTGGTTGGCGGAGATATTCAGGTTTACGAACCTCATGGTCGTTATCAAATGATAGTAAACCTAGTTCAGCAAGCGGGAATTGGAAAACTTCAGCAGGCATTTGAGAAACTTAAAGCAAAACTAAAAGCTGAAGGTTTATTTGATGATATACATAAACTGGCACTTCCTAAGTTTCCTCAAAGGATCGGGGTTGTAACTTCTAAAACTACTGCCGCTTTTCAGGATATCAGAGCTACTCTTCAGAAAAGATGGCCCCTTGTGGAAGTAAAACTGTTTCATGCCAGCGTGCAAGGAGTAAATGCAGCTCCCGAAATTGTAAATGGTATTAATTACTTCTCTAATCATAAGAATGTGGATGTAGTAATTATTGGTCGTGGCGGTGGTTCGCTCGAAGATCTGTGGCCATTTAATGAAGAAGCCGTAGCAAGAGCTGTATTTCATTGTGAGATCCCAATCATAAGTGCTGTTGGACACGAAATTGATTTCTCTATTTCAGATTTTGTTGCAGATTCCAGGGCTGCTACTCCAACTCATGCCGCTGTAATGGCTGTTCCGGATATCAACGAAGTAAATATGAAAGTTGAAGATCTGTACAGAAGACTTCAGCTCAATACATCGGGCGCTGTTCAGTTTTATAAAGATCGTGTTAAAAATCTTGCCGGTTCTTATGCTCTTCTTGCCGTTCAGCAAAAGATGAAAAATGCCGGAACTAAAATTACCAATCTTAGAGAACAGCTTGGACATCGCACTACCTCCTCGATCAGAAATCAAAAAGATGTTTTACTTGATTTCCAACATCGCCTTGACAAACAAAATCCAAATGGACCTCTGGAAAAAGGATTCGCACGCGTTTGGCAAGATGAAAAGTGGATCAGAAGTTCGAAAGATCTTCAGCAAAAGGATCCGTTTGATATAGAATGGAAAGATGGAAAGGTAAAAATTGGTTGATCAAGGCTATTATTTTAACTCTGAAAGATTAGGTTTCAGGTCATTCAAAGAAACTGATCTGGATCTTTTCCACAAAATGAATTCAGATCCTGAGGTAATGGAATTCTTCCCTTCTGTTTTGGAAAAGGAACAAACTATGTCATTAATGAACAGGATAAACGATCATATTGGTAAACATGGTTTTGGATTTTACGCAGTGGACTTACTTTCAGAAAAGAAATTTGTGGGCTTTATCGGTTTAAAGAGAACCGATTTTGAAGCTGATTTTACTCCATGTGTTGAAATTGGGTGGCGTCTGGATAAAAAATACTGGAACCGTGGTCTTGCAACGGAAGGTGATTCTCGTTGTTTGGACTTCGCCCTTTCTGATCTTAATTTAGATGAAGTTTACTCATTCACTTCACTGCTCAATAAAACTTCAGAGAGAGTGATGCAGAAGATCGGTATGAAAAAGATAGGAGAATTTGATCACCCATTGGTAGAAGATGAGCATCCTTTGAAGATTCATTGTTTGTATAAAACCACTTAGTCCCTCAAAAAAATATTTTTTGTTTCTATCGGAATGAATTTAACAGTTCCGTAATTTTTGTTAATCAAAAAAACTCCCTCAATTCAATTATGAAGAAATTTAATAATTCTGTTTTTCTGCTCCTTACAATTTTCTTGTTTTCAAGTTCAGCTTTGGCTCAGGAGTCAAACCTACAAATTTATGGTGATGTAAGAATAGCACACATTGGATTTGATACGGATGCGGATGGAATTGGCGGACCAAATTCGCTTTTAAGATTGCGGCCGGGCGTTAAATACCTGTTCAATGAAAATCACTCTTTTTCGGGCAGATTGGTATATCTGGTGTCGAAAGAACTGGAACCTTTAAAGGTTACTATTAAAGCGGATGGAAATCGAGCTTTGGCTTATGGTTCGGTTTCTTTTGATGAATTCTATTACCAGTATAAAAATTCTGACTTCCAGGTAAAGTTCGGAAGATTTCAACATAGCGTAAATGTACTCAGCAATGCAAAACGGTCGCATTTGAAATTTCAAAGCAATGCCAATTTTGTACACTGGACGGATGGTTTGTATATCAAAAAATCAGTTACTGGTGATTGGTACGGTGAGATGGTTCTGGAATATCAAAATCGTGGCAACCTTACTCATCCTTATTCCATTCCTTTGAACTTTCAGAATAATGAGCATAATGTAATCGGTTATTTTGGAGTGGAAAACAGAACCAGAGATGAAAAAAATATTATTCAAAAGGGTTTTGGACTTTTTATTGCACCTGATGCATATTTTAAACCTGATGGATACACGACTTATATTGTTCTTGATTCCAGGATCGCTATTGATATCCCCAAAAAGGAATTATTGAGAGGTGGTTCATTTAGGATTGTAGGAGAGTTAGGTCAGAATTTAAATACATCTTTTTCAGATGGAACCAGTGCTGTTGCTTCTTTCGGTATCAATAATTTTGCAGAGAAGCATGAGTTTATGGTGGAACTTGCAATGAATGATAGTCAATGGCTTACAGGAACTGCTTACGCCCGAAATACTGATGACATCGAGTTCAGGTACAAGTACATCTTTTCTGATAAATTAAACTTTGACATGAGATACAGAATCCGTGATTCCAGAAATGATTTTAATCCGATTTTTTACAGTACTTTTTTCAGATTGACTTACTCTTTCTGAAGTCAGTTTTCCTGTTTCGCATAACAACCAAGAATAGTTAATTCTGCTGCTTTTTCTTTCAGTTTCTTTAGCGCTTTCTTGGTTTCAGCATCTGCAGTATTTGCCATTATATCCAAATGGAAAGAATATCTCCATGGCTCGTTCATTCTTGGCCGCGATTCCAGTTTGCTCATATTGATACCGAACTCATGTAGCACATTCAGGCATTCTATCAAAGAACCTTCCTCATTGGAAGTAACCATCAACAGTGATGTTTTTGCCGGAATCTGAAGATCAACTTTAACCGGTTTCGGAGCCACAATTACAAATCTGGTATAGTTCTCTTTTTGATTTGCGATGTCGTGAGCAATCACTTTTAAACCGTAATGATCAGCGGCGTGCGCTCCGGCTATCGCTGCCTGGGACAGATCTCCGTCTTCCAAAACTTTTCGGGCCGAAATTGCTGTATCCAAATAAGATTCTACTTTACTTCTCGGAAGTCTCGAGAGAAAGTGAGTACACTGCGCGATCGCTTGTGGATGTGATAGAATTCTTCGGATCTGAGAAACATCTACTTCTTCAACGGCTAATAAACAGTGAACTATTTTCAGGATCTCCTCACCCACAATATGCAGATGTGCTTCTCCCAGAATGTCATAAGTGTCATTGATGGAGCCGGCTGTTGTATTTTCTATCGGCAAGCAAGCCAGATCAACTTCACCATCCTTTACTGCTTTTGCGGCTCCTAAAAAAGTGTCATAACCATAGCTTTCTACTTTACCATAACGCTCACCAAAATGTCGCTGAATTGCCAGATGTGAATAGGCTCCGTCTGTGCCCTGATAACTTACCTTGATAGTCTCGCCATTACTTTCATTCTGATGATCAACCAGCGAATGAGTTTGAAACCGAACGGAATTGGTGATGATTTCGCGAAACAAATGTTCGGCATAATACCTGTCCAAACCTATTTCCTGAGCAAAAAGGCGAACTCGATTCAGAAGTTGCTCTTCCCTTTCCATGTCACGGATACCGGCTTCTTTGTCGATCTTAAGCGCAGCAACTTCTTTTACAATATCCTGTCTTTCAGCAACCGCTTTAAGTATGGTTTTATCAATTTGGTCCAGTCGTTCCCGAATAGATTCGAGTTCTTTTTTCATATCACAGTTATTTCGATGAACCGAGAAGTTAGTAAGTTTGTACTCAAGTTGAGGGAATTTTTTAGATGGAATTGACATTATCACCACAAAAAGAACAAATGTCTATTTCAAACAAGTATAAACTTCCTATTTCAGTTGCATTATGTTTGTTTATTGGATTTCTCTCCGGAATCTCCACTTCAGATAACATTTCAGGATGGTACTCAACGATACAAAAGCCTTCCTTTAATCCACCGAATTGGATATTTGGTCCTGTATGGACTTTTCTTTACATCTTGATGGGGATTGCTTTAGGTAAAATTTGGAGCTCTGATATTTCAGGTAAAGAAAAGAATAAAGCTATAATCGTCTTCGGTTCTCAATTAGTTGTAAATGGAATATGGAGTATTTTTTTCTTTGGGATGCAGAATCCATTATTAGCATTTATTGACATCATAATTTTGATCATTCTGATCGTCTGCACTATCAAATTGTTCAAGCCCATCAACAGAATGGCAGCATGGCTTTTATATCCCTATCTGGCTTGGGTGAGCTTCGCAACTGTTCTGAACTTATCAATCATAATATTGAATAACTAGACATTCAGTACTTGCAAATGCATGTCTATTGATTCATCTTCTCAGGAAATAAATACCCTGATATGAATCGAAAAACTTTTCTCAAAAATTCCTCTCTTGCATTGGGAGCTTTATCGGCAATGCCACTTGGAAGCTTCATCACCAAAAAAGAATTTATCAGCAAGCGTCCGCCTGTTTCTGAACGAACTTTTACCAGTTCAGCTGTAGAAGAGGTGATCAAAGAAATGAAATCTGTTATTAAAGATGAGGAAGTTGCATGGCTTTTTGAGAACTGTTATCCAAATACGCTCGATACTACGGTCGACTTCGAATACATTGATGGTAAGCCCGATACTTTTATCATAACCGGAGATATCGATGCCATGTGGTTGAGAGATTCCACGGCTCAGGTTTGGCCTTACTTACCACTAATTAACAAAGACGAAAGACTTAAAGAGTTGGTGAAAGGTCTGATCAACCGCCAAACGAAATGTATCAACCTTGATCCTTATGCGAATGCTTTTTACAAAGATGTAACCAAAGAATCGTACTGGAAAGAGGATTCCGCTCAAATGCTTCCCGGAATTCACGAACGTAAATGGGAAATTGATTCTTTGTGCTACGCTGTTCGACTTTCGAATGCTTATTACCAAATTACCGGCGACACTTCCGCTTTTGATAAAGATTGGGATAAAGCGATGAAACTTGCAGTTCAAACACTCAGAACTGAACAACGCATGGACGGAACTACTCCCTACCGATTTGCCAGACGCACATCAGTGATGATCGACAGTCCTCCTTTTAACGGAACCGGAAGACAACTTAAACCCACCGGATTAATCTGTTCTGCTTTCCGTCCTTCCGACGATTCTACCATTTATCAGTATCTGATCCCGTCCAATTTATTTGCTGTTACTTCATTGAATCAGCTTCATGATATTTATATGAACGAACTTGATGATCATGATTTTGCTCATGAGTGCAAGATGTTTGCAAAACAAGTTGAACAGGCCATTGAAGATCAAGCTGTTTTTGAACATCTGAATTTTGGTAAAATCTACGCTTACGAAGTTGATGGTTTTGGAAACAAGATCTTCATGGATGATGCAAACGTTCCTTCTCTGATGTCTTTACCTTATATAGAAGCTGTAAAACCGGATAGTCAGCTTTACAAAAACACCCGAAAGTTTTTATTGAGTGAGAACAATCCATATTTCAATTCGGGTACCGCCGCAACCGGACAAGGAAGTCCACATTCCGGAAAAGACAGTATTTGGCCAATGGGAATCATTTTAAGAGCGATAACCAGTAATGATACTGAAGAGATCTCATTATGTATCAAAATGCTGAAAGAAACGCATGCTGATACTGGTTTTATGCATGAAAGCTTCTACAAAAATGATGCAACTCAATACACCAGAGACTGGTTTGCGTGGGCAAATACACTGTTTGGAGAAATGCTCATCAAAGTAAATGAAGAGCATCCCGAAATATTAGAAAAACAGTTTTAATTTCTAAGCGGGTTTTAACAGCTTTTTCTTAGGAAGTGTAAATTCGATTGTTGTTCCGTTTCCATCAGAATGAGCATCTACACGACCAAAGTGTTTAACGATGATTCGATTCACAATTGCTAAACCAACTCCGGAACCTTTTACGGTTTTTTCATCATGTAGTCGTTGAAAAACATCGAACATCTTATGCTTATATTTTTCATCAAAACCAATTCCGTAATCCTTAACGAAGAAGGTAATTTCATTTTCTAAAACTTCAGCTGATACGTCTATTTTTATTTTTTCCTGATTGATCGAATACTTAACTGCATTTGAAAGCAAGTTGTCCACTACCTGTTTCATCATTGCTTCATCGCCATACACGGAAGGCAATGTTTCCATATTCAATTCGATCACTTTTTTAGTAGTTTCGCCCGCCTTGATCTCATTTACGGATTCATTAAAAAGCAGGTTCATATCTATCATTGAATCCGTTTTGTCTTTTCTTCCAAGTCGTGAGAACTCAAGAATACCCTGAATCAGCTCGTTCATTTTCAGAGCACTGTTCGAAATATTCTGAAGTTTTCTTGTACCTTCTTCACCAAGCTGATCAATATGATCTTCTTCAAGCATTGCTGAAAATCCTAAAATAGCTCTTACCGGTATTTGAAGATCATGTGATATGGAATAACTGAAACTCTCCAGTTCGCTGTTCATTTCTTCCAAAGCTTTGGTTCTGTGCTTTACCTTGTCTTCTAAGCTTTCATTCAAAGACTTAATCTCATCATTTGCTTCCTGCAATGCCGCAGGACTTGGAATTTTGAGCAATTCCGGCATACTTTTCCAAAGCATGAATACCGTTCCTACAGAAACCAATGCCATAATTATTTTGATCATCCCTGAAATATCATAATAGGGATACCATACATTTACGATCATCATCACATGAACGGTTCCACAAGCGACTATAAATACAGCGAAAGCTACTAAAAGTGCATTTACCTCAACATCCTTTCGCTTGTTGACGAAATAGATCAATAAGCCGGGAATCATGTAATAAGAAAAGGCTGTTACTCCATCTCCCAAAACGTTACTCCACAATGTAGCTGGCTCCCAAAAATAGCAAGCTCCATGTGGCATGTAATTGTTATTAAAGATTTCAAAGATCGAGTTAAGTAATAAAATTCCGTCCATAGAAGCATGATGAGGTTACGTATATATCTAAATTAACTCTAATTCATATTCAAAAGCCATTTACTTAATTTAATCTAATCCTTTAGAGACAAATCTCAGTCAATATTGAACCTCATTATATTCAAATACATTTTTGCTCTCACTTTCCTTTTCTTTGGGTTAGAATCAGGTATTCATGCGCAGGATCTGGTTCAAAAAGTGACCATCAAATCTAATGATGGGATGAGATTTGATCTGAAAGAAATAAAAGTAAAATCCGGTAGTACGATTGAACTTACTTTAGTTCATACAGGTAAACGATCAAAAGAAGAAATGGGGCACAATTTTGTTCTCTTACAAAAAGAAGTCGAAATCAGGCCTTTTGCTATGAACGTACTCAATGAGAAGGAAAATGGATATGTTCCTGAATCAAAAGAAGATATTATAGCTTTTACCGAAGTTATAGGTGGCGGTGAATCAACTACCATTACGTTTGAAGCTCCACCAAGAGGAATCTATAATTTCCTGTGTTCGGTACCCGGACATTTCGGGTTAATGAAAGGCAAGTTTATCGTTGAGTAACAAACCTGCCCTACATTTTTTACGATCTGTTAGAATTTTTTTCTGAGAGCACCGCAATCTGAAATTCCATTCTTTTCATTTCACGTAAAATGGAATTCTTATCCATTTGCATCCAATGCCATAATTTCAACATAGAAGTCGCAAAGAATATAATGAAGAATATTCCTCCTAGTTTGAATAGCTCAATGGTTTCTGTAGCAGTAAAGAACTGATAGCCGAAATAAAAGGTAGCTACCGTGAAGATCAGCTGAATAACGGTAGTTAATATTGCCCAGCCTTTTAATTTTCCGGTGTACAATCCTCCCCACTGCTTGAACAATCCTTCTTCCTCAAGTTCGTGGTAGAACTTTGCATCTTCCTTGTTTAACGACTCTTCTATCAGTTTGTCGATGTCTTCTTTTTTCATAATAGTTCCAAATAGTTTATTTGATGGTTTTCTTTAAATATTCTCTGGCGTTGAACAATCTCGATTTTACCGTTCCTGAAGATATCCCCAGCACACTTGAGATTTCCTTTATGCTCAAATTATCCACGTAAAATAATTCCAGAACGATTCTCTGAGCATCCGACAGCAAATTCATATTTTTTCTCAATTCGTTGATCCTGGGATTGCTTTCCTCGATTTGTATACTTGAAGAATTTTCCTGCTCTGAATCTGACTTTCGGTTTCTTTCTTTTTGTTGATGACGGATCCAGTCTATAGCTTTATTGCGGGCTATGTTCAGTGCCCACGCTTCAAATCCAATCTGAAATTTTACTTCTTCCAGTTTCGTGATGATCGCATACCAACAATCCTGACTGATATCATGTACAGAATCTCTACTTCTGGTGTGATAATAGATCTTAGATCTCAACTGAGGATTAAATCTCCTGATCAACTCCTTTAAAGCCTCCTTATCTCCGGATTGATACTTCCGGGCAAGTGATTCATTCAAAATATGATTTGATCTGTTATTCATCTCACAAGCATAGTCGTTCAAAAAAGGGAAAGGTTCATATTTATTTTGAAGACACTGAAAAACTAACTTATGTCATTTCTGTTGATGTCTGGTAATTCGTTGACAGATATTATTAAACAAATTAATGAGTCATCCTGTTCAGCTACCAAATTCCATCTGACGGATTACCCGTCTGATGGATTGGAGTAGGAATCCCCTTTTTTAAAACTCAATTTTCCAGCTGAGTAAAGGCAATACTAATCCTTCTTTAATAAGATCTACTTTTTCCGTTTTGAAGTTATAATCGAATCTTGGATCCTTGGCTCCCAATAAGTTTTTGATCTGAAGTGCCCACAAAGTCGAGTAGTTTTCTTTATTTGCACGGTACGTAATTGAAAGATCAACGATGTAATGTGTATCGAACTGTTGCGAAAATGATCTGGTTTCATCGAATACCACTTCTTCGGCGTTTCTGGATGTAGCTTGAAGAACCGGACTGTATCGCTCCCCTCCTGTTATACTTCCACGAACATTCAATCCCAGTAAATTTCGTCCTTCTCTTAAATTGAACTCTTTCCCGAAGAGAACATTCGCTGCTATTTTCTGATCAAAGCGACCATTTCTCCAGATTCCATCTCCACCTTTGTATCTGTTTGAATAAAAAGTACCGGTCAGCAAATAATAATATCCTTTGATCATAAATCGCTCTACCGTTAATTCTATTCCGTAGTTCTCTCCTTTTCCTTCATTCACCAGAGCGTCCGTAAAAGTGAAATCATGCACATAATTCAGCATCGAAAAACTACTGTCTGCGATTACCGGAACATCAAACATATTTTGCCAAAATCCCTCGATCTTAATTCGATGCACTTCTCCGATTCCATGATCTACAGAAGCTACCAAATGATGCGCTTTACTTGTTTTAAGGTTTTTATTTGGAAAATTCGCCTGCGGTTGCACATAATAAACATCCAATTCTTCGATCTGACTGTGTAATCCGTAGCCAATATTTAATGCTGTTTCAGATAACACCTGCCAACTGATCGCAGCTCTGGGTTCCAGTACAAATTCATCATTTACTGAAAACCATTGTCCGTGTAAACCACCCAAAACTGATAACCGCGGTGACACATTGAATTCTGATTGATGATATACCTGATACAACTGTGCCTGATCTTTTTGCCGGATCAGACTTTGATAAGGAGATGAGTTATCGGGTTTTCCAGCTAGATCAAAATTGAAATAAAGCTGTTGTAATTCCACTCCTGTACGAGTGGTTATTCTTTTGCCAAGTCCTTGATTCAAAAAAGTTTTAAAAGCCAATCGACTTGTATTGTCATCAATATTTAGATATGGATTCAGATTTAAATTATCGTCAAAACGTTCTTCTGAATATTCAGTGGAATTCCCTGATAAAGCCAGAGTGCTTTTCAGATATCCTTTGTTGTTTACGGTGATACTATGTGAAACTCCCACGGCTCCTACTCCCAGATCAATTCGGTTTTCTGTGAAATCGCTGAATGCATATTCCCACTTGCTTGAGTCTGTTTTAGCTTCCATAGTTTGAAGGTCCAAACCTCCTATTCCCCAAAACTCAAAGCGTCCACTATTTTGAGTTGGTACATCAATTTTGAACGACAGATCCTGATATTGAATTCGTCCCTCAACTGGCAGCAATGGTTGTAACAGCGTCAAAGCAGAAAACCGATAATTAAACAAATAGGTTGCAGAGCCATTCTTTTTAAGCGGTCCTCCGGAGCTTGCCTCCAGTCCGTTAATACCGATTTGAACAGCGTGCTCTCTTTTGTTTCTGTTTCCTGATCTGAAGTTTATATCAAACACACCGGAAAGCGCATTTCCATATTCTGCAGGAAAAGCACCGGTAAAAAAGTCCGAATTCGAAAGTAGTTGAGCACTGAATAATGTCAATCCCCCACCGCCCGCTACTGAAAGACCTGCAAAATGATTTGGATTCGGGATCTCAATTCCTTCCAATCGCCATTGTACACTTTTGGGTGCATTTCCCCTGATCGAAATAGCATTGTTCTGAACGCCTCCGGTGGAATTTACTCCCGGAAAAACGGTCACTAATCTGCCCGGATCGTCTAATCCACCTGCATAACGTTGTGTTTCTTCTACCGTGAATTGTTTCACACTTACTTTGGCAAAATCGTTGATGGGTTTGTCTTTCTGAATAGTGGCAACCACCTCAATAGCTTCTCCTTCAAATACAGATTCTTCCATTTCGACATTAAGAATTGTTTGTTTACCTGAGCTGACCAGAATATTTCGCACTATCACCGTCTCAAATCCCAGATAGCTGAACTTAATATCATGCCTCCCCAACGGGACATTCTTTAAAACAAAATTCCCATGTTCATCTGTGGATGTTCCGAGAAGAGGCTCATGATCCAGAACTAAAACATTAACTCCGATAAGTGTTTCCTGAGTCAACCTGTCTATAACCACTCCCGTGATTTCCTGAGTTTGAGGTGGTGTCGATTGTCGGGCAAATACTGAAAATGAAAGTCCGGTCAGGATTAAAAACAGTGAAATTTTTTTCATGAATATATTTTATGCAGTTAATTGATTCGCACAAAAATACCTTCTTATATCACCTTAAACGTCCACACCGTTGGGACTGGACTTCTTTTTTGCAGATTACTTTTTCTTTATGGGGCTTTTGAATTTGTAGATGCTTTTTAGTTCAGTCATCTCGCGGCGTATGCCCGAAATCTGGATAGTTTTAGGGAATTATGCTTGTGATAACGATCCGGATTCCTACCTTCGCAGGAATGACCCTAAATTGAAAATGCTTAGAAATAAGCTCGTGCATAAGCTAGCAAGGGCTTCAGCCCTGCGGTTTTGTGGACGAGGAATTTAATTACGAAGAGAAGCCGGTCGGACTGAAGTCCTCTCTGGTGAACTTAACACTGAATGTTGGTAATGATTTAGATTTACTCAGATACACCAGCCAGGGATTTATCCCGCAGCGATTAAAGGCAGGTAATTACATAAACCGCAGAACCTGAAGGATCTGCTTGTTTAATATCCTTTAAACGATCTTTGTCCCCAGCAAGCAAAATCCCCAGCTTGCGGACAGGATGCTTCTACTTTAATCCTCAAGAGACTTTTTATACTGAGACGGTGTTAATCCTGTATGTTTTTTGAAAACCGAATTAAACGATGACTTAGAATTAAAACCCGATTCTAATCCAATTCCCAGTAACGTGTAATTATGGAATTCAGGATCTTTGATCACCTGTTTTACGTTTTCTACCCGGTAGCTATTTACGAAATCGTAGAAACTGGTATCGGCAAATGTATTGATCACTTCCGTTAAATTGTGGGTGGAAATATTCATCAGTCCGGCAAGTTCGGCTAAGCTGAGATCGCTACGCAAATACGGCCTCTCCTTTTCCATCAATGTGCAAAGCTTCTGATGTAATTCCTTCCCTTGTTCTTCATTTAATCCGGAGCGGGTGTAACTTTCCTGTCGTGGTTTCTCCTCTTTAGAAATTTGCTTCTCTTCCCTTCCGATCGGAGTAAAAAACTCAGCCTGTTTTAATCCCATATAACCGATGCTGTACACAAAAATAGTAGAAGCGAGAAGTGTAAAATCGGTGTACTCGTTAAGCATATCACTGAATGAGCTTACCGTGTATAAAACTCCGGCTGTAATTCCGAGCAGCGTACCTGCCAGCACAAAACCCTGCAGCCAATCCAGATTGCGTTTTTCCAATGTGGAATAATTCGCTCTGATCTTTTTTCTGTACTGATACAAATCCCTGATTATAAAAGGTAAATAAGTAAGACTGTACACTACTTTGAAATGAGTAATCCATTCACTCCCGTACTGCAATTCTCCGGTTTCGCTAAGCAGATTTAGTTTGGTTTCTCCTGAATTAAAATAAAACGGAAGGAAATACAGAGTTAAAAGGATAAATGGAATGAAATGCTTTTTCTGAGCAAGAGTGAGTCGCTCATTTCCTTTTATTAATGTTTCGGAATAAAGATAGAGTAACGGACCGTACAGTAAAGTAATTGAGAAATCCAGACCGATCACATGAGGAAAGTTGTGATGCAAACCTACACTCAGCAAAGCCGCCATAGCCAGATCAATAGTAAAAACCAGCATTAATGCAGCCAGAATCCGGTTCGAAAGTTGATTCACTTTCTTCGAAACCAGCAAAAAGGTAAGCATCAATCCGTGAACAGCTCCCAGAAAAAATATCACACTCATGTAAATTGCACCAAATAATTCGATCTCATAAATGAAAGATAACACTTATGAGCTAATGAGGAAGCGGGTATTAAATTTTCGAAGGTAGATGTCCATTCGCAGACTGCTTTTATATTTCCAAAACCCCAGATAGGTCATCTCGCGGCGTATGTCCGAGATCTGGATAGTTTTAGAGAATTATGACTGTGATAACGATCCGGATTCCTGACCGCAAAGTAGAAAAGACCTCCTCTGTCTCCTCCTGCAACAGGAGGAGAACGCGTTGATAAAATTTAGAATCAACCCGGGAATTCCCCTCCTTAACCAAGGAGGGGCGAACTACTCAGAACCTACGAATGTGTTTCGGAATTGGGGAGGTCCGTTTCTTGCTCAACAACCAAAATAAAAAAGGACGTCATCTCGCGGCGTATGCCCGAGATCTGGATAGTTTTGAGGATTATGACAGTGATAACGATCCAGATTCCTGCCTTCGCAGGAATGACCTTGTTTGAGATTCGAAAAGACCCCGTTGTTAAAAACACTTCTGTTTCGAAAAAACAACGATTATTTTTACTATACATCAGGTTCTCAGACCCGCGGAACGTAAAATCCCAACGCTAAATCAGTAAATGCACACAATGAATCCCAAGGTTGATTTCTTTTTTAATAAAAACAGTAAATGGCAGGACGAATATGAATTATTGAGAACCATTATTCTGGATTGCGGACTGACTGAAGAATTAAAATGGGGCAAACCATGCTACACCGTAAACGGGAACAATGTGGTGTTGATACACGGATTCAAAGACTATTGCGCGCTGTTGTTTCATAAGGGAGTGTTGCTGAATGATGCAGAAGATATTTTAGTACAGCAGACCAAAAATGTACAGTCGGCACGACAACTTCGATTCACTGATGTGGAACAAATAAACGATATGATGGCAGTCATACGATCTTATATCTTTGAAGCGGTTGAAGTTGAAAAAGCAGGACTGGAAGTACCGATGAAGAAGACTTCTGACTTTGAAATGGCAGAAGAATTCCGGGAAAAGCTGGAAGCCATGCCGGAACTTAAAGAAGCTTTTAAATCACTGACTCCCGGCCGACAAAGAGGCTATCTCCTCCACTTCTCCGGAGCCAAACAATCTAAAACCCGGACTTCTCGAGTTGAAAAATGTATTCCGGACATCATGGAAGGCAAAGGACTGAACGACCGCTGAACCGGAGCAAGTTTGCCCAAATTAGCAAACCGAATTTTGTACTCGGAATGTCTAATGGTAATTAGAAAGGCGAATTAAAAACCCAAATTCCGTACGGGCGGATCGTAATCCGCCCCCGAAGGTTTGTAGTGAATAAACCCATTCCGAAATTACAAATCCCCTGAACAACCAACCGGAAATACCCAAATAATAAGTTTTTGCTTTACTTGCTGGAATTGTTCACTTTATCCAAATTATTTTAAGAATAGAATAGATAAAAATTTAATCACCAAACTGGCATAACATGACTAGTATACATGTTATGCAATTGTTCTAGTCATAAAAATTACTAAATGAAAAAAACAATTTATTTCACCGGAACAAACAATCAAATGCAACAACTTGAAACAGCAATTAAAACTGCAACAGATAAAAGAGATGCATGGTTGTCAAGTAATAAACATGTTATCGGAAAAATTGATTCTGAAGACATTAAGATTACCCCCTGGAGTTCGAATACTCAACATGTTATTGTAACAATCCGGTTAACTTATTATCTAAAATGATATGATATTAAAATCCGTTGAAATACATGACTTTAAGTCAATTCGTCATGAAGTTATTCCAATCAATTCAAATCAACTTTGTCTTGTTGGTAAAAATGAAAGTGGTAAATCTAGCCTAATACTTGCAACAAGTTTTTTAAATATTTTAGATACTGAACTAAATTCAAAGCTTTTGAACAAAAGCTCAAGTAATTACCCTAATGGCCTACCCTTAGTCATAGGTTCTTTTGAATTATCCAAATCGGATTATTTACAACTGGTAAACATTGCTAAACCATTTCTAAAACCTGAACAATTACCGTTTCCTAAACAATCTGACAAATGTATTCTGCAATTAAAAAGATGGGGCAATGGCTTTTCAAATATATCAATTAGCGTTCTAGAAAGAAATAAATTCGGATTCGAATTATCTAAAAACATAAATGAACTTGCAAAATTTTATAGTGAATTCTTTACTCAATTATACCCTGAGATCCAATACTATGAAAAAGAAGATTTACTCATTGAACCTTCAACAGTTGATGAATTATTAGGAAATGATAAAAAATTTGAGACATTCAGGAAATTGCTAATTATTGGCGGTTGTACAGACTTCAATGATTTAAACAATTCAGATATCAATTTTGTAACCACATATTTATCTGATATAGAAATCAAACTGAACAGGATATTTAAAAAACACTACAAGCAAGATCAAAGTATTAATATTAAAATAGCTCCAACATTTGGAGACCGCTTAAATCTAATAATTCGAGATAATTCAGGAAAGAGCTTTTCAATTAATGAACGAAGTCCAGGTTTTCAATACTATTTTTCATTTTTGGTTAACAAACTTCATTCAAAAGAGATTAATCAAGGTAGAAATACAGTAATTCTATTAGATGAGCCAGGTAATAGTCTTCACCCAAAAGGAGCTAAAGATTTACTTAATTCATTTGATGACATTTCAGAATCTTCGCAGATCTTATACACAACGCACAATCCATTTTTAGCGGTTAGAAACTGTATAGATTCATTACTATTCATAAATAAATCTGCTACTGAAGGAACAAGAATCAACAAAAAACCATTTTTAAATAAATACCAAATACTAAGAAAAGAGTTGGGTATAATGCTGAATGATAGTTTTTTAATTGGTGATATAAATTTGATTGTTGAGGGGAATACTGAGAAACTAGGGTTTCATAGAATATTCCAATTTGAAAAATATCAAGATCTTGAATGGATGAACATTTATAATGCTGATGGTGTCTCAAATATCCCACAAGCAATAAATTATCTCGGAAAAAATAATTTAAAGCTATCAGGAATAGTAATACTAGATAGTGATAAAGAAGCTGAGAGAATAAAGAAAAACAAAGCTTTTAAAAATAATATAAAAGAAACGAATTGGGAAGAGATTGAGATTAATGCTGTATTTAATGATAAAAAAGAAAGAACATTCGAAGATTTATTCCCACAACAAAACTATGTTTCTGCATTTAATGAATATTGTGAATCACTAAGTTCACTTGAAGTTTTTAACAAAAAATATGAACCTTACGAATATAAAACTGAATTAGAAACACCTATAATCAATACTTTATCAGATTACTTTAAATCTTTTTTACCCGCAAATAGTACTGCCAGTATTACTAAACAGGATGTAATTAGATATCTCTTAGATTATGTGGACAAATGTCCCGAAAAGGAACAGAACGAAATTTTATCGAACATTTTTAAACTAAGCGACAAAATTAAATCATCATTTAGCAAAATTGAAAAACATGTCGATTACTAAACATAAGATATTTAAATTAAAACTTAGCAATGATGCAAAGTTCACGATAACTAAAACGGTTGAGAAAGCAATTAATGAGTTTTTATTGGAGCCAAATACCGTTTATGTAAATCATTCCATAACGACCTTAACAGAGGATATTGAAGAGTATGACAATTTGAGAACAATCTGTCGTTATGTACTGATTAGCATTATTTATAAAGATTTAAACACAACTCCACTGGATCTAAAGTCAACATCTAAGAAAGTAAAAAATGTTGTTCACAAACAGGTTGAAACCGGAGAGGAAATTACCGAACCTGAAATAAAAACTGATATTGATAAAGAAATACACCTTCTAACAATGACTAAAAAGTCATAGATGTCTGATTAATCCACAAATCTCTAAACTCTTCAGCTAAAAGGTCGTTCCCGCGTTTTAGTTATATAAGTAACTGACATTCATTCTTTATATCCCATCAGTATAATCTCATCCTTTCTTCATCCATTCAACAGGTGCTCACTTTGATATAAACTTGTGAGTATTGATATTAAACACTATTTCACCCACAGCCATCCACCAACTTCATCTCAATGGAATACGATCACTTCAATGTTCAAATAGTAGATAAAATAGCGCGGGTTGCTTTCAACAGACCGGAAAAGTCGAACGCACTTAACATGGACGCCTGGCTTGAAATGCGATCCATTTTTGAGATGCTTTCAGAAACCGCAGAAGTCAGAGTCATCGTTCTATCGGGTGAAGGAAAGCATTTCTGTGCCGGAATAGATCTGGAGTTGTTAATGTCGATCGATCAATTGCGAACGATTTCCGATCAAGACCAACGAAGTGAGAAAGCTAAAGAATTCATTCTAACTCTTCAGCAAGCAGTTACCTCCATAGAAAAATGTTCCAAACCGGTGATCGCTGCCATCCACAACGGATGTATTGGCGGTGGAGTAGATATTGTTGCTGCTTGTGATCTGAGATATTGCAATAAAGACGCTTACTTCTGTATCAAAGAAATTGATCTGGCTATGGTTGCCGATCTGGGCACGCTTCAACGCTTACCAAAGATCGTCTCCCCTTCCATCGTAGCAGAAATGGCCTACACCGGAAAGAATGTATTCGGTCCCGAAGCAAAAGAAATCCATTTAGTTAATGAATGTTTTGACACAGATGAATTATTGCATGAAGGTGTTATGAAAATTGCCGCAACTATTGTTGAAAAATCACCCATTTCCATTCGGGGCACTAAAAACGTATTACGACATTCAAGAGATCATACCGTTGAAGAAGGCCTCGAATATATTGCAGGCTGGAATTCCACCATGTTATTCTCTGATGATATGGCTGAAGTATTTGAAGCCATGAAGGAAAAGCGGAAACCTGATTTTAAGGATTGAAGCCTACATCGGCTTTACTTCTCCGCCTTGTGGCATAATATCGATTTCTTCCACCACGCTTCTGGGGCTGAGTTCAGAAAGGGAAACGATCATTCTTCCCACGTCTTCCGGATCGATCAGCTTTTCAGTTTCAATATCCACACCTTCCCAGGAAGTAGAGTAGGTTTGTCCCAGATTTATCGCCGTAACCGCAATGTTGGTTTTGGCTAATTCTTTTCGCAGAGAGCGCGTGTAACCCAAAAGCGCATGTTTACTCATCGTGTATGCGCCGCTGTCTCCATAGCCTTTTTTGGAAGCCTGTGAGCAAATATTCACGATCAAGCCTCGCTCCTGTTCTTTCAACACCGGAAGCACTTGTTTTGTGATATTGAAGGTCGAAAATGTATTGAGTCGGTATTGACGGTCAAATTCTTCAGCGGATGTGTCTGCTAACTGCTTGAATAAAAACGCTCCGGCATTGTTAATCAAAATTCCCGGTTTCAAAGATCTGAAATCAATAGCGGCAATTTCTTCTTCTGAGGTCAGGTCTGCAGAAATGATTTCTACTTTTGGCGCGCCCCAATCCAGACATTGTTGTTTAGCTTTTTCCAGATCGGAAGTGTTGCGTGCAATCAGCACTAAAGGATGATCAGTCTTTTCAGCGAACATCTTTGCTATGGAAAGACCGATTCCTTTGCTCCCTCCTGTTATCAAAACAGATGATTCTTTGAAACTCATTACGGAACCTTCAAAAACTTGTGCGTCTGCAGGCTGATTCCCCACTCAGGATGTTCTTTCACATATTCCACAATAAGCGGAATGGATTTTGGAGTGTCCCATTCCGGTTGTAGTAATAAAGTCGTTCCTTCAGGACATTTAGCCGCATTTTCTTCTGCCCAAGCCAGATCTTTGTTGGTAAGAACTACCACTTTCAATTCATCCACAAATTCAAAGATCTCTTCGGTCGGTTTTTTAAATCTCTTGGGCGAAAGTGTGATCCAGTCTAATTCTCCCGATAAAGGAGAAGAGCCACTCGTTTCAATATGGATCTGAACGCCAAGCGAGTGCAATGCTTTTGTAAGCGGAAACAGATCGTGCATCAATGGTTCCCCACCGGTGATCACTACAAACGGGGCCCCGCTTTCTTTTACGACTTCCACCAACTCAGATACCTTCATCACCGGGTGACCTTCTTCTTCCCAGCTTTCCTTTACGTCGCACCACCAGCAGTTTACGTCACAACCCGCCGTTCTGATGAAATAGGAAGCTCTTCCCGAATGCGCACCTTCTCCCTGTATCGTATAGAAATGCTCCACGATCGGATATTCGACGTCAAGTATCTCTTTTTCATCGTTCATTAAAGCAACCGGTTGCTTGTTCATAGTATTGGAGGAACTGTTTATAAAAACGGGATTTTATTGATCTCACAAAATACGGCTAATACTAACCAGAAGAAACCAGAGGATGGGACTAGTTCAAATCATCTCGCGGCGTATGCCCGAGATCCGGATCTTTTTTGAAGATCAGTCCCTTTGATTACGATCCGGATTCCTGACTTCGCAGGAATGACTTTGATTGAGATTTCTAAAGTTAAAGACCTCCTCTGTCTCCTCCTGCAACAGGAGGAGGACTCGTTGATAAAATTTAGAATCAACTCGGGAATTCCCCTCCTTATCCAAGAAGGGGCGAACTATCAGAACCCACGAATGTATTTCGGAGCCGGGGAGGTCCGTTCCGACGCAGAGCATCGGAACCAGATTAAAATCGAGGTGATGGATGTTGTGTCAACGTTGATTGTTGTGTTGGAAATAACAACTAGCAATAAACCCCGCAAAGATCCTGAAACAAGTTCAGGATGACCCTAGATTGAGAATTCTTAGAAATTAAGCTCGTACATAAGCTAGCAAGGGCTTCAGCCCTGCGTTTGTATGGATGAGAAAGTTCCATTTGCGAGGAACGGATGTGACGACGCAGAGCATCGGAATCAGATTAAAATCGAGATGGTAGAGGTTATGACAACGTTGATTCTTGTGTTGGTTATAACAATCAGAAATAAACCCCACAAAGATCCTGAAACAAGTTCAGGATGACGACTTTTTCTATAGTAAAATCAAAAATACTATTCATCCTTATCCGTGTATTCAACCCAGCAGGTGTCTGTTTCCCACACGATCACTTTGAGATCAATTCCTGCCGGAATTCTTTTCGTGGTTTCTGTATGGATAAACTCTGCAATACGTTCTGCTGTGGTATTCGCCTCGATCAGATCATTAAGGAAACCGTGATCAAGTCCGCCTTTATCCGCATCTTTTGCTGCCCATTTAAGTTCTTTAAAATCGCAGACCATATCATCTGTGTTCAAATAAGCAGATGGATTCAGTTTATTGGATTTCGCAGAGATCTTAACTTTATAGGAATGCCCGTGCATTCTTCCGCATTTCCCATCATATCCTTCAATGAAGTGTGCGGCATCAAATTTAAATTCGGTATGTAGTGTCCACGTTGGCATGTAATTCCGGCAACTGTTTTAAAATATTAGCATAAAAAAAGCTCATCATCGGATGAGCCCTTTAAAAATAAGAGATTTTTATAAGAATTACTCGTTTCGCTTTATCGGACAACCTTTTGGAGCACTTCTTTTAACTTCTATTTCTGTACCTGAAGCTAAAGCCTGAATAGCGTCTTCCAGGTATTGATTTTTAACAGCTGAAGCATTGTTTGCATTATCATCTATGCTGCCTTTATAAACCAACTTCATAGATCCATCAAACAAAAATACCTCGGGAGTTCTGGTAGCGCCGAATGCATCCGCAATTTCATGATCTTTATCCGATGCATACAAAAAATTATAGGTTTGTTTGGTTGCTCTTCGCTTCATATCACTCAGTGATTCACCACGCTCTCGGATCCTCTCATTGGGATTGAGTACAAGCATTCCGATATTATTGAGTCTGGCAGAGTTTGCGACGGCCTTCATTCTGTCTTCCCATCTTGAAACCATCGGACAGGTATTGCATGAGAACACAACTAATAAACCGTTCTGTTGTGCTGTTTGTGAAAGAGTAATTGAACGACCGTTTATGTCCTCAACACTGTGATCAAGCATGGGTGCTTCACTTCCAATACTTAATGATCTTTGTGCATTTACCTCCAATGAGGCAGCAGCTAAAAAAATAAACAGCGGTATGAATTTCAACGATTTCATTTTTCTAATAATTTCTTGATCAGATGACAACAAGTTATAACTCATCAAATGGATTCCAAAAATGTTTATTGAAGTTAACGGTATATTCTGAAGTGAATTCCACCCCTTCTTGTTCCAATCTCTCACGCATTGAATCATCTTCAAAAAAAGCTCTGCCGGTAAGTTGTCCAAGACGATTTAAAACTCTGTGAGCCGGGATATGATAACCAAGTTGTTCAGGATCGTAGTTATTAAGTGCATATCCAACCATTCTGGCTCCGGATTCAACTCCGAGATACCCCGCAATTGCACCGTAGGAAGTAACACGACCTTCCGGAATTTGTGCTACCAATTCATAAACCCGCTGATAAAAATCTTTGGTAGATGGTTTCAAATCTTACATTACTTTTAAGAAACAGATTGTACTTAATCTACTCTTTTTATAGTACAACCCAGAGATTTTGTTTTTGATTGTGTGATCTTCTCTCCTGCAACCATTTGTTCGATCGCATCTTTCAGATAAAAGCTTTCAACTGCATTTGCATCACGGGCATTGTCATCAATCGCTCCAACATAAACCAATTTCATATCGGCATCGAATAAATAAATATGAGGAGTTCGGGTGGCTCCGAATGCATCTGCGATTTTATGATCTTTGTCGAGAGCATATGGAAACTCATATTTCATTTTTTTAGCCCTTAAAACCATGTCCTGCATTCCATCTCCTCTTTCACGGTAATCTTCATTAGGATTCAATGCGATCATACCAATTTTATTCTTTTCCGTGATATCAAAAACCATCGGGTATCGGTCTTCCCAACGTTCTACCCAGGGACAAGTATTACATGAAAAAATAACCACTAATCCGTTTTCATCTGCAGCTTGTTTAAGAGTGACTTCTTCACCGGAAACCGTTTGCATACTTAGATCTGTCATAGGTGCGTCTGAGCCAATCGGAAGTTCTTCCATTTGTTGCGACAATCCCGTGCTGACAATTAACAGACCAACCAAAAAACCAGACAACAGCATATTTATCTTTTTCATAATCTCAACCTTTCTTTATTACTTTTAATAACTCTTGTTCAAATTGTTCATACTCTGCTTTACCTTCCCATTCTGCTGAAATGCTGCCATCTCTTGAATAAATTACAGTATATGGCAACGCTCCCGACCAGGTTTCAGATACGGTTTGAATAAACTCATTGTCTTTACCTGTTTTATAATAAGTAGTAAAGTTTACATTCTGTTCCTTCAAAAATTCTTTAGCCTCTTCTTTAGCTTCTTCAAAATCTCCCGATACAAAGATCAGTTCAAATTCGTCGTTATAATTCTCTTTCAATTTCATTATATACGGAAACTCTTCAATACAAGGCACGCACCATGTAGCCCAAAAATTTACCAAAACAGGCTTATCACCCTTGTAAGACTCGATCTGATCTACCAATTGAGTGGCGTTTGTATCAACAAGTAATTTCTTTTCTGTTTGATCTGTGCAGCCAATACACACACAAATAAGGACTAAATAAAGGTGTCTTATTTTCATTTTTATGATAAAATTTATTCGAGCAATTTTTTAAGCTTTTCTTTAGATTGTGCGTCAAGTCGGGTCAGTTCAACGGTTAAATAACCCAATTTTTTATATATGCTCAAAAGGTCCGGGTGCTTTTTCAAAATTTTAACATGCGCCTTGATGGTTTCTTCATCTCCTCTGGCGATCGGTCCTGTTAATGCGTCCTGAAAACCCTTCTTTTTAATATTGGAAACCGATGATTCCGTTAAGGGTAATAAAGCTTTTAACGCAACTTCAGGATCTATATCTCCTGCTTTTGCCAGATCAGTTGCCAACTTCATAAGCGTAACAACATAATTAGCTGAAACTACAGCAGCGGCATGTAAAAGTGGTTTTGCTTCCGGTTTCACTTTAAAGCTATTTGCCTTAAAATCCTTCGCTAGTTTTTCCAGAATCTTTAATGCATCGTCATCTCCGTCCATATCAAACCAGACATTCTCCAGAGAATCATCATTTAGAGTAATAGCCTTCAACGGATGGAAAGAAGCTATTTTAGCGCCTTTACTTCTGAAAGGCTCCAATACAGATGCATCTAGTGTTCCCGAACAATGAATAATGAATTTGCCTGAATAATCCGGAAAGGAAGTCGTCAATTTATTTACCAAACTTTCAATTTCCGAGTCCTGAACGGTAAGAAAAATCAAGCCGCCCAATTCATCTGCTGAATCCGGAAATGTATCTCTTATGAATACTGACTTGATCTGATAATCCGAATCAGATAGAGATTTTTGCAGAACACCCCCAACTCTTCCAAGACCAAATATTGATATTGAGGGTTTTTTGATCATATAGCGTGCTGAGCTATTGGTGCATGTGCAAAGCCACCTGTATATGTTGTTTTTTCATTTACCGGTGTGAACCAAATGTCAAGATCCCAGTATTTAGAAACTAAAATACCGGTCATAAACGCGCGTGCTCCTTCTACTTCTTTCTCTTTACTGTTCAGGTAATGGTGCAAACCGGATTCGTTATTACTTTCTATCAAACCTTTTAGCTTTTCCAGTTCTGAGGTATTGGAACTTGGCAGATCGCAGCAAAAAACCAATAATGCGTTTCGGTTTCGGAATAGCTCATCCAGAGCAAAAGCCAACTCCTTTACAATAGCCGGATCATAGTCTCCTATTTGAATACTTACCACATCAAAATCATCCTGGCATACCTGTAACATCATTAATTGAGTATATAAACTCATTTTGTCACTCATTCCGCCATCATTAATATAAAAGTCGTCTTCTTCATCACATAGCTCATTTCTGAGTTTATCATTGACAGAAACTTCACCAAATGGAGTAGTAAAAGAATGATTTGAAGGAATACTTAATTTCTTCTCAAGCTCACCTTTGTAAGACTCAATAACTACAAGAGTTTCAAACTCTGAAGAACAAACATTCTTATATATGGATGTTAATTCTTCGGGATTATTTGGATCAATATGGGTCGGAACAAAAAGCATCTTTATGTTCTTCAGTCCGTTGGCAACCGGAACCGTTTTGTTCAATGATGATTTTAGTTCCTCTCTGGAAATATTTGCAAAAGCCATGTGCTGATATTTTATTTAAATCTTAGGCATAAAAAAACCTGAAGACACTAATCCCATTAGATGAGATTACGTCTCTTCAGGTCTACATACTACAGAACCGTTTTTTAAAGCTTTAATAAGCAATAGAAATTTGGTGATTCAGTTCTTGGAAACTACAAATTTGAAATGTTTTTTCATCATTAATTCTTACTAAGAATTTAATATCGTTTTTTTTCTGTATTTCCAGTTCTTTTAAATTGGTTCTTAATCCTGTTCCCAAGCACTTTACTGCAGCTTCCTTGATCGTCCAAAGTAGTATGGGGTCTTCATCTGAAAAAACCTCCCACTCCGATTCCCCAAGTATCCTCTTCACAATTCTTTGGTCTACTTTTCTGTCCAGCCACTCAGTATCTAAACCAATGTCAACGGTTTCTGAGATCACGCAAAAAACATGATTTTTGGAATGACTAAAACTCAGAAAAAGCTCTTTATTTCCGGTTTGTGCGTATGGTTTACCCAGTGGATGTTTCAATATTTCAAAATCTGAACTTAATCCTGATACAGATAATATTTCTTTGAAGAGATGACGCGCTGAAAGGTATTCATCTTTTCTTTGCTGATTTGTGAAGCCATCCCATTCTAATCGTTCTCTCTCCGAAAGCAGATCAATTGACAGATCAGTTTTTATTTCACTAAAGCCCAGTTTAACCTTCCCGGGAAAGTCAGTAATTAAAGAAGTATCCAGCAGTTCCAAAAGAATGAATAAAGATTAATGTTAATGTCACAATTATCCGCTTAATTCGGTATTTTCAGTGCTTCTGATTCGCAATACAACTTATTAATTAAACGATTACATGTCGAACCAAGAACTTACACATTCTGAACAAGAAGAAATACGCCGCGAAAAACTTACTGAACTTAATAAACTGGGAGTAAATCCTTATCCATATTCCTTCGACGTAACCCATTCTAGTAAACAGATTTTAGCGGAAGAGAGTCTGATCAGAGACGAAGAATCAAATCCTGAGTCAGAAGTAGTCTCCGTTGCCGGACGAGTAATGACTCGCCGTATTATGGGTAAAGCTGCCTTCTTTAATCTTCAGGATTCAGAAGGAACTATTCAGATCTATATTCGCCGTGATGATGTTGGTGTTGAAAACTACAATACGGTTTTCAAAAAGATGGTAGACATTGGAGATATTGTTGGTATCAAAGGTTTTGTTTTCAAAACGCGTACAGGTGAAACTACCGTACATGCTGAAGAATTTGAGTTTCTGACCAAAACGCTCCGCCCTATTCCAATTCCAAAAGAAGTGGAAAATGAAGATGGTGAAAAAGTAGTATATGATGCTTTTGCTGATAAAGAATTGCGTTACCGTCAGCGTTATGTTGACTTGATCGTAAATACTGAAGTACGTGATACTTTTAGAAAACGTACACAGCTCGTTCAAACCATGAGAAACTTCATGAATGACCGTGGTTATATGGAAGTTGAAACACCGATACTTCAACCTGTTTATGGAGGTGCTTCCGCTAAGCCATTTGTTACTCATCATAACTCTCTGGATATGGATTTGTATCTGAGAATTGCTAACGAATTGTATTTGAAGCGACTTATTGTAGGTGGTTTTGATGGCGTTTATGAATTCTCTAAAGATTTCAGAAATGAAGGTCTTTCCAGATTTCACAACCCTGAGTTCACACAAGTTGAGCTGTATGTTGCTTACAAAGATTACAACTGGATGATGGACTTCACTGAAAAAATGATCGAGCAAGTAGCTCTTGATCTTCATGGTTCCACAACGGTTACAGTTGGAGAGCATGACATTGATTTCAAGGCGCCGTGGCCGCGCATTCCACTACTGGAAGCCATTGAGAAAGAAACCGGCAAAGATCTTTCAGGCATGGAACTGGATGAAATGAAGAAAGTAGCAAAAGAACTTCATATCGAAATTGATGAAAGCTTTGGTAAAGGTAAAATTATTGATGAGATCTTCGGTGAGTACGTAGAATCAAAATTGATCCAACCTACTTTTATTACTGATTACCCGATCGAGATGAGTCCGCTTACTAAAAAGCATCGATCCAAAGAAGGATTGGTTGAACGATTTGAGTGTATCTGTAATGGGAAAGAGATCGCAAATGCATATACTGAGCTTAATGATCCTATCGATCAGAGAGAACGTCTTGAAGAACAAGCTTCGCTGCGTGCGGGTGGTGACGATGAAGCAATGACCATCGACGAAGATTTTATTCGTGCATTGGAATACGGAATGCCTCCAACTGCCGGAATCGGGATTGGTATTGATCGTTTAGCGATGATCATGACGAATTCTGCTTCTATCAGAGACGTTCTTTTCTTCCCACAAATGAAATCGGAAAAAAGTGAATAATTATTAAGTTACTAGTTATGAGTATCCTTAACTAATAACCAATAACCAATAACCAATAACTCAACATTATGAATTTTGAGTGGTATTTAGCGCTGCGTTATTTTAAAGGCAACCGAAAAGGTGCACGCTTTCTATCGTTCATTAAGATCATGTCCATTACCGGAGTAGCTATTGGTTCTGCCGGATTATTGATCGCACTTTCAGTGGTTCATGGATTTAAATCCACTATCAATAACAAAGTTCTTGGGTTTGCACCTCACTATACGATTGCAACACAGTCGTTCATTATGCCAACTATTGAACGTGCAGACACATTAATTACATTTCTCGATAAAAAGCTTCCGGAGATCTCTGAAAAACAGCCTGTAATTCAGGGACAGGTTATGATTCAAACAAAGGATGAGATCAGCGGAACCATACTAAAAGGTGTAAACCGATCTGGTGGGGTTTCTAAGCTTTCTCAATATATAGCCGTTGGGGATTTCGACTTATCTGAACAGGAAAATGGTATGTTTGGAATAGTTATAGGCTCAAAGTTGGCCACACAACTAAGTGCCGAGACCGGAGATATTGTTACAACCTATACTGTAAGTGGTGTGCCATCCCTTATAAATTCTCCGGAAATCAAACAATTTCTTGTAACCGGAATCTACAGAACCGGAATTGATCAGTTTGATGATGTATTTGTGATCGTAGACCGGGATCAAGCCAGAGAGCTTTTTAAACTCAAACCGAACGAAGCTCATGCAATCGAAATAAAGTTAGAGAATGAAAACTCCATTGAGGCTTTTGAAGAAAAATTAATAAATACTCTCTCATTTCCATTTTTTACTGAATCCATTCTTGAAAAATTTTATAGTATTTTCGCCTGGGTTGAACTTCAGGAACAAATGATTCCGTTGGTTATTGGTGTCATGATCATTGTTGCAGCTTTTAATCTTATAGGTGCTGTACTTATGATGATCCTTGAACGCACCAGAGATATAGGAATTTTAAAAACTATTGGCACCAAATCTTCCATCGTTCGTCGGATATTTCTTTTTGAGGGATTGCTGGTATCATTTGTTGGGCTAGTTATTGGTATCGGAATATCTCTTCTTTTTGCTTATCTGCAACTTGAATTCCAGATTATTCCTCTTTCAGAAGAAAACTATTATATGAACTACGTGCCTGTTGAACCTCATCTCCTGGATTTTCTGATCGTTACTTTGGTTACAACCATATTATGTGCCTTGGCTTCATGGATTCCGGCTCGTGTAGCAGCCAAAACTGATCCGCTGAAAGTAATTTCTTACGGCAGATAATACTCCCGTCAGTTTTTCACTCATTTATCCTATTGATTTAGAGTGTGTTAAAGGCTGTTTACTAATTTATATTTCCTTTTTTGGTCGGTAAATATTTAATTACTCTAGTCATTAATACAAAAAACGGGGAGATATGAATACTAGAAAAGTTTTCAAAAGGGGATTTTTGGTATCACTTATAGCCGGAGCTTTGGTTATTGTGAACAACGACAAACTATTTGCTCAACAAGCAGGTAGTGCAAATACCATCCAAAACATTCAGGAGCAGCCGAATCAGCAAAGGTTTTACAAAGGTGTATTCAACGCTGATGAAACCACATTTAACACAACAGTTTACACTTTTAATGATATCACCATTTTTTCTTATTTCAATGATACTGATATCACAATTACAAGCTCTGTGGGAGATACTGTTTTTTCAGATACCTTAGCTGCAAACGGGTTCACAACCTATAATGCTAACAACGGTATTTTTAGTATCAGCAGCGGCAAGTCATATACTGCATTGGTAGGTGATGCAATTTCTAACCTTGTACAAGGCTATTTTGCTATCGACCAAAGTGGACGTGGTACATCCACTCTTTTAAATACCTATATGGTTGGAAATTTTCAGAATGAAGAACGATTTATAGTTTTCGGATACCAGAATAATACAAGTTTCAGTATTAAAAACTTAGTAACCGGAGACGTACTGTTTGCTGGTGTTTTAAATAAAGGAGAACATTACACACTCCCTTCCACTCCACACAGAACATACTTACAAGTTTCAGCTAGTAAACCGGTCTCAGCTTTATCTTACGGAGATCAGGATTATTATGTACCGGCAGCAAACGGTAGGTTTTCAGGAAATACTTTTTACGGTTTTTCCTCTCACATTGGAAACTGGACCAACAGCATTACCATATCCTCATATCATGACAATAACATTGTGTATGCTTTTGATTCCATCACTGGAGACACCCTAATTGCCGATACACTGGGACAAGGTCAAGTTGTAACTCACCCTATTGTTGAGGAAACTTATTGGGAGGTTGAAGCTCAAAAAACGGTAACTGTTGCCAACATACCATATGCAGGTTGGTCAGGTAATTATGCTTACATGACCAGAGCTATGGATGAAACCGGAATAGGTGCCGGTAAACTTTTTTATATACCGACTATTTCCTCCAGATTGGATGTTTTTTCCTTCGAAGATGATAATGATGTCAGAATAACATATTTGGGTCACAATACCTCCTATCCTTACGAAACAGCAACAATTGACACAGTTTTTGAAGGAGTGCTTAATGCAGGAGAAGGCTATAATTTCACTACTCTTTCAGGCAATAATGTCTACAAAGTGGAATCAACCGGAAATTCTTCAGTCTTGCAAAGCAATTCCGGAGCAGGAGCTGATTTTATGCCACTGAGTTTCGCTCAGGAACTCCCGGATCTTGCCATTAGTGAAGATGGATTGTCTTTTACACCTCCTGATAGTGTTTTTGGTGAAGGAGATGAAGTAACGGTTTCTCTGGTAGTTAGAAATTTCGGACCTGTTGATGCCGAAAATGTTGTGGTTGCTCTTTATGACGGAGATATTTCAAGTGAAGGAACGGCTCCTGTGATAGGATTTCAAGAGATTCCACTTGTCGCAGCTCAAGACTCTGCCATCATAAGTGTTGATTTTGTAGTTCCACAGGATCCTGAATTCAGAACTCTTTCCCTGCAAGTAGATCCGGAAGACAATATTCAGGAATCAAATAGTTCAAATAACACCATTATAAGACCTCTTGTACCAAACAGAGATTTACTCCCTCCTCTTCCGATTTCAGTTACAGCTCCAAGCGGTTTGGAAATTGAAGGTGACAGTCTTGCCGGAAATCCATTCAAGGTGCAGGCAAATATTTTCAATCAGGGAACCGTAGACGCTGAAAATGTTGTAGTCAGGTTAATATTGTTTGATGGTTTAACTTTGGTTGGAGAAGATTCTGTTGTCAATGAAGCTTCATTACCCGGTCAGGAATCACTTACCGTTGAATGGATGGTTACTGCAGATAAAAATGTCTCCGGTCCTAATAAATACAAAGTAGCAGTAGATGCAGATAATGCTGAAGCCAAAGAAGCAAACCGTTCTATAAGTATCCCTGATCTTGTTGCTCCGGCCGCTCCTTCCAGTTTAAGTTCAATGATCTCTGCTGAAAATGAGAGTAACATTACATTGAATTGGTCATTGAACTCTGAACCAGACATAGCAGGGTATTTGGTATATTATGGTTCTGAAAGTGGCGTTTATGATGGAGTTTCAGCTAACGAAGGAGAGTCTCCTATTACTATTTCCACCTTCAATGAATTCGAACTTTCAGGATTACCGGATGGTGGCTCTCAATACTTCTTTGTGATCAGAGCATTCGATCTGTCAGGAAATATCAGCGATCCGTCTAATGAATCTACAACAACTATTTTAACGGATATTTTTAACGAGTCGGAAGTGCCGGACAAATATTTAATGGAGCAAAATTATCCTAATCCATTTAACCCTTCAACCAGTATTTCATATAAAGTACCTGAAGCTACAAATGTCCAAATCACACTTTATGATATGCTGGGCAGGAAATTATCCACTTTGATTAATGAACGAAAATCGGCAGGAACGTATCAGCTAACACTTGATATGAGCTCTTACTCAAGTGGAATTTACTTGTACAGAATGCAGGCGGGTAATTTTGTACAAACAAGACGACTGACTCTCATCAAATAACATATTCTTTATTTTTAAAGCCGGATCTTTGTCAAAGATCCGGCTTTTTTTGTTTTAAGATATATGAGTTATAATTTCAGACATGATAAACTTTCAACCTCTGCGGATCACATCAGGATGGACTATAGAATGGAATACGTTTATGAAAACGGATCCTCTTCCGGATGATATGACTGATTTTTCAGGAAGCAGCTTACTCCATGCTTATAACAGAAATAAAAAAAGGGCTATAAACTTAGAATGGAGACCTGAAGAAGATTACGATGGTGAATTTATCCTCCGAGTAATCAATCTGGAGGAGCATTATAACTCAAAAACTCAGGATTTTGATCTGGTTGGTGATTGGGAGAATCCTCATTATGAGTTTTGTTCCCGATATCGATTGAAAATCGTATCCGAAATTGAGGAACTGATGCTTCAACTTCTGCCTTACGAAGACCCCAGAATCCTTAAATCACGAGGTGTGGTGGATGATGAAGCCGAACGCATCAGAATAAAGTTACTCGAAACAAAGGTCTCTGATGTTGTCAAGTCTTATATTCTAAACTCTGACCACAAAAAACTCCAGGACCTGTTATTAGATCACACAGATGTAAAAAGAGAAGATCTGCTTTTTTTATCCGAGCATGGTGCTGTAAAAGGAATAAGAAATAAAGCGAGTCAAAAACTGAACAGTAAGCCATTTCAAAATAAAAAGTGATACAATATGAGAATTAAATTATCTGAAGAATTAGAGCTTTCCCGAATCATTCATGGCCAAATGAGATTATTGGAATGGAATTTATCTGATAAGGAACTTCTAAGTTTTATAGAACAATGCTTAGACTTAGGAGTAACATCCTTCGACCATGCTGATATATATGGAGACTATGGCTGTGAAGAGAAATTTGGAAATGCTCTGAAATTGGATTCTTCTCTAAGAGATAAAATCGAAATAATTACCAAGTGCGGTATTATGAAGTTATCTGATAAATTTCCTGAGCGTTCAATTGGTTATTATGATTATAGCTATGAACACATAATTCAGTCTGCTGAACTTTCTCTCAAAAATCTATCAACCGATCATATCGATGTTTTTCTGCTTCACCGCCCTGCTCCTTTCTTTGATCCCACTGAAGTCGCAAAAGCATTCGATAATCTTCACAGATCGGGAAAAGTGAAACACTTTGGCGTTTCAAATTTTACAACAATGCAATTCGAATCATTGCAATCACATTTGGATCAAAAATTGGTTACCAATCAGGTTGAGATCTCACCTTACAATCTCGAACATTTTGAAAATGGTAATATTGATTTCTTTTTAAAGGAAGAGATTAAGCCAATGGCATGGTCCCCTTTAGCAGGTGGAGCTATATTTGATCCAAAAGAAGATAAAGGACATCGCTTAGCAAAAACTTTAAGAGAAATAGCTGAAGAACTTGATCAGCAGCATATCGATTCTGTGATCTATGCCTGGCTATTAAATCATCCTGCTCAAATTCTACCAATTGTAGGTTCCGGTAAGATAGAACGTATTAAATCAGCTATAGAAGCAGACAAGATAGAAATGAATTTAGAGCAATGGTATAAGATATGGGTGGCTTCCAAAGGACATAGAGTTCCATAAAAAAAGCTCTGCCGAATAAACAACAGAGCTTTTAGATTTTCTAAGGTAGGATAATTAATTCAATACAGAATCAACAGGTTCCCATTCCATTCCAAATGCTTCAGCTACATCGTCATAAACGATAGTACCGTTTGCGATATTCAAACCTTGAAGTAATTCTTTATCATCTTTAAGAGCTTGTTTCCAACCTTTGTTTGCCAAAGCAACTGCATACGGAAGCGTTACATTTGTTAAACCTAGCGTTGAAGTGTAAGGAACCGCTCCAGGCATATTAGCAACACAGTAATGAACTACATCTTCAACCATATAAACAGGATCTGTATGTGTAGTTGGCTTTGAAGTCTCAAAACAACCACCCTGGTCGATAGCTACGTCAACAAGAACAGTTCCGGGACGCATTTCTTTTAACATTGCTCTGGTAATCAAATGCGGTGCTTTTGCACCCGGCTTTAACACAGCACCGATGATTACATCAACACTTGGCAACATTGCACGAATGTTTGCTTCGGAAGAAAAGAATGTGTGAATGTTTTTCGGCATTACATCATCCAGATACCTAAGTCTTGGCATATTGATATCCATGATCGTAGTGTCAGCTCCCATACCTGCCGCGATCTTAGCAGCATTAACACCTACTATTCCACCACCTAAAACCAGTACTTTAGCAGGCTGTACTCCGGGAATTCCTCCCATCAACATACCACGACCGCCTTTTGGCTTCTCAAGATAAACAGCTCCTTCCTGAGCAGCCATTCTTCCTGCTACTTCACTCATCGGAATTAACAAAGGAAGTGATCCGTCTGCTTTTTCCACTGTTTCGTATGCAATAGCAATACATTTTGAATCAACAACCGCTTTGGTCAAGGCTTCATCAGCAGCGAAATGGAAATAAGTAAAAATAACCTGTCCTTCTCTCATTCGCGGATATTCTTCAGCGATAGGCTCTTTTACTTTCATGATCATATCAGCACGCTTCCAAACTTCTTCTACATCATCAACTATGGTTGCACCTGCTTCAATATAATCTTCATCAAAGAAACCACTTCCAATACCTGCCCCTTTTTGTATTAAAACCTCATGTCCATTGCGTTTCATTTGCAATGCGCCACCCGGTTGAAGAGCGATTCGGTTTTCGTGTGTTTTAATTTCTTTCGGTACACCAATAATCATAACGTTGGGAATTTAGTTGCTTAAAATTTTGAAAGACTTAAAGGTAGGTATTTTTCATAAAAAAACGCTTCCATTTTTTTGTTAAATGTTTAATTTGGTAATCTTCAAACTTAACAATCCTCTTATCTCCGGTTTGTATAACCTTTACGGCTTCAAAAACCCTTTATAATTAGTTTATGTATAGAAAATCCTTCTTATTCCTGTGTTCTGTTTTATTGGCTCTGAATTGTCAATCTTTGAAAAACACACAGAAAAGTACTCCTCCTACGCACCCGGAAATACAAAGAGAATTCAGAGCTGCTTGGGTAGCTACTGTTGATAACATTAACTGGCCGAGTTCTCCGGGCTTGCCCGTTACTGTTCAGCAAGAAGAAGCTTTAGAAATACTTGACCTGCTGGCTGATAATAATTTTAACGCTGTAATATTTCAGGTAAGACCTCAGGCTGATGCATTATACGAAAGTGAACTGGAACCATGGTCTTATTATCTTACAGGTGAACAAGGAGAATCTACTTTTCCCTATTACGATCCTCTTGAATTCTGGATTGATGAAGCTCATAAGCGGGGATTGGAACTGCATGTGTGGCTGAACCCGTACCGAGCGCACCATCCAAAAGGAGGAATAGTTTCAGATAACTCCCTTGTGAATACGAAAAGCCATCTTGTTGTAGAATTGAAAAATGGCTACTGGTGGTTCGATCCCTCATTAAAAGAAACTCAGGATCATGGCATCGATGTAGTTATGGATATTGTTAAGCGCTACGATATAGACGGTGTTCATTTCGATGATTACTTTTACCCTTATCCTTCATATAACAATGATGAAGATTTTCCGGACGATAAAAGCTGGAATGAATATGTAGAAAATGGCGGAGATATAAGTAGAGGGGATTGGCGCAGAAACTCAGTAAATCAATTTATCGAAAAAATTTACACCTCAATTAAAAAAGAAAAGCCTTTTGTAAAGTTTGGCCTAAGTCCGTTTGGGATATGGCGTCCCGGACATCCTTCGTCTATTCAGGGATTTGATCAATATGACATTTTATATGCCGATGCTAAATTATGGCTAAACGAAGGCTGGATAGATTATTTCTCCCCTCAGTTATACTGGCCTGTTAATCAGGTTGAGCAAAGTTTTCCTGTACTTTTGGGTTGGTGGAATGAACAAAACTACAAAAACAGACATGTTTGGCCAGGAGTCAGTATTGGACGATTCCAAGGTGAAAAACAAGCTGATGAAGTGCTTAACAATATCATGATTACCCGGGGAATGAATCCTGAAGCACCCGGTTTAGTTCACTGGAGTGTAGCTCCGCTAATAGGGAACGACTCACTTCAAACTGAGTTAAAAACCAAGCCTTACAGAGAAAAAGCGGTTGTTCCGTCACTATCCTGGCTTAAGCAAAAAACACCTGAATTACCTGATGTAGAGTATGATTTTTCTGAAGAAAGCGTTGCCGTTTCAATAAATAAGGCTGAAGCAGAAATATCCAATTGGATAGTATATTATAAATATGACGATACGTGGTCTGAAAGAATTCTGAACAAGAAAAGAAAACAGCTTATCCTTCCATATACTATTGAAGTTCAATCAGAAAGTGTTGATTCCCTGAATGCACCTCAAATTTCACTTCTTCAGGAAATACAAGTTACTTATATAGACAGATTCGGATTTGAAAGTAAAGCTTCGATCCGAAATCTGGATAAATAAAACCATTTTACGAATGCAGTTTCTTTTTTTACATACTTTCGTGCAATCAAATTACCTAACTATCTATAAATGAAATATCGTAACATCTTTTTGAGCCTGATCCTTGCTTCGGCACTTAGTTTCGCCGGTTGTACCGGAGCCAAGAAATCTACATCTAATAAAACAACTACTCCAAGTTCTTCTCGATCTACCGCTAAAGGAGGCATTAAATCTTTTGATAAAGTTATTAACAAAAATGCTACAAAAGATGAAGGTGTATTCACTGTTTATGAGCAGGAAGGAAAATACTTCTTTGAGATCAGCAACGATCTTTTAAACAGAGAAATGTTAATGGTTAGCAGAATTGCTGGCGTTCCTCCCGGTTTCTCGGGTTTTAGTTCTGCGGGATCAAAATCAGCTGAACAGGTAGTTAGTTTTTCAAGAAATAAAGACAAGATCTTATTGAGAAAAAAATCTTATGAAGCTATTGCAGATGAAGAACTTCCGGTTTATGAATCTGTTCGGGCAAATAACTATGAGCCTGTAATTGCTGCTTTTGATATCGAAGCTTTAAGTAAGGACTCTTCAGGAGTAGTTATAGATGTAACCGATCTTTTTACTAAAGATGTAGAAGCAATTAGTGGGATTCCGTCTTATTTGAGAAGAACCTATCAGGTACGCAGGTTAGATACCGACCGTAGTTTTGTGGAGTCTGTAAAAAGCTTCCCTGAGAATATAGAAGTTCGTCAGGTTATGACATACGTTGCCGCCAATCCCCCAAGCGCCGGATACACTCAAACTCTTTCAGTTGAAGTAAGTCAATCTATTGTGCTCTTGCCTGAAGAACCCATGCGAAAAAGATACGCAGATTACCGAGTAGGATATTTCAGCATCAGACAAATAGATTATGGTTCTGATGAACAAAAAGCAGCTCAGAAAGAATATATCAGAAGATGGAGATTAGAGCCTAAAGATCCTGAAGCTTATGCTCGAGGTGAATTGGTTGAGCCTGTAAAACCTATCGTTTACTACCTGGATCCGGCTACTCCTGAAAAATATCGATCTTATATCATTGAAGGGATCTTAGACTGGAATGAAGCTTTTGAAGCAGCGGGATTTAAAAATGCTGTTCAGGCAAAAATCCCTCCTACTAAAGAAGAAGATCCCGACTGGAGTGCAGAAGATATTCGCTATTCAACCGTGAGATGGGTTGCCAGCACTGTCCGTAATGCTGTTGGACCAAGTGTTTCTGACCCAAGATCAGGTGAGATCATTGAAAGCGATATAGTTTGGTTTCACAACCACATGAGGTCCTACAGAAACCGGTTAATGATCGAAACAGGTGCAGCAAATCCGGACGCAAGAAAGCTTAAATTGGATGATGACCTGATCGGTGAAACTATGCGCCGTGTAATTTCTCATGAAGTAGGTCATGCAATCGGTTTGCCTCATAATATGCAATCAAGTTCTGCCTACCCTACTGATTCTTTAAGATCAGGTTCATTTACACAAAAGTGGGGAATCGCGACAACCATCATGGAATATGCCCGTCAGAATTATATAGCACAACCGGGTGATGAGAACATTCGTTTTATCAGGCAGATCGGTCCTTACGACAAATATTCTGTTAACTGGGGTTACAGAGTAATTCCTGATGCAGAAACTCCCGAAGATGAATTGGAAACACTTGACAGCTGGATCGAGGCCAAAGCTGATGATCCTGTATATAGATTCGCTTCTTCAACCGGATATGATCCATCATCACAAACTGAAGATCTGGGAGACGATCCTGTTAAATCCAGTACTTATGGTTTAATGAACTTAAAAAGAGTTGTTCCAAACTTAATTGAATGGACTTCTACCGATGGCGAAGGTTACGATGATCTTGAAGAGATCTATGGTGAATTGATCGGACAATGGTCACGCTATGCTCGCCACGTTGCTACCAATATCGGAGGAGTTTATCAGTCCAGAAAAGCTTCTGATCAGGAAGGATGGGTTTACACCCCTGTTTCCAAAGAATACCAGAAAAAGGCGATGACGTTTCTGAATGAGCATGCATTTACTACACCGCATTGGTTATTGGATGAAGATATTCTTTACAGAATCCAGGCTCAGGGTGTAACAAACACTATCAAAAATCTTCAGTCAGGAATTTTGCGCTCCACTATGAATGCCGGAGCAATGATTCGTTTATCTGAACAAGCTGAATTTGACGAAGATTCTTATCCGCTTCATGAAGCACTTGAAGATATCAGAAAAGGAATCTGGAGCGAAGTTTACAGTTCTGGTACTAATAATATTGATGCATTCAGAAGAAACCTCCAAAGAGAATATCTGAGTTCGATAGCTGCTATGTTTGAAGAAGATACACAAGGTGGCGGATTCAGAGGTCCTACTCTTGATATTAAAGATTCAGATATCAGACCGGCACTTCGTTATGAATTAACAGAGTTGAGAAAGGAAGTGGTGAGTAATATTTCCTCTCGAACAAATGCTGAAACCCGAGCTCATCTAAACGATGTACTTACAAGAATTGACGATATCTTGGAAGCAGAAAAATAAAGTCAATATTTAGAATATTTATAAAAGGCTCCGAATCGGGGCCTTTTTTATTTCTGAGATCGCGCCAATCCTTTTTTCGTAAGAGAAACATGTCCGTATAAATATTCCCCTCCTAACGTCTCGATCTTTATACATCTCTTAGACTCCAGATATTCGAATAAATTCCTGGCTTCCGTTTTATCAATACCAAGTTCTTCAGAAATAGCTTTAACAGAAACACGCACTCCCTCCTCTCCATCAGAGTCGATATACATCCTTTTAAGGATGCTTTTTGCCTTCGAATTAAAATCACTTCCCAGAATCAATGATTAACTTTTCGTTCAGTGAAAAAATCTATTTTTCAGCTTAAACTTTTGTTAACTAAATGTTATCCTTTCATTAACTCATTAATTTGGTGTAAAGCTCAGTACTTTGAATTTTGATAACTTTGAATTATGATATCTTTCTAATCGTATTTTTAAGTTTAAAAGCAGACCTTAGGTCAGTTAATTAAATCGTACATGTTTCAAAAACTAACTCTCAGGGATCGAATTTTTCTGATATCATCGCTTCTGATTATGGCAGCGATTACTTTGATATGGGTTTTTATAAAACCTGAATATCAGGATAAGATCGTTAAAGAGAGGACCACCATTGTATCTCAGCTTCAGGAATATACTCTGCGACAAACAGATGGCACGATAAGAAACTGGCTGAATTCCACTATCAGACTTGCACAGGATCTTTCTCAGGATCCGGGTAATGCTCCTGAATTAGCTAACAAAGCTATAAATTATACTCCCGGCTTAATGAGAGTTATAATTGCTGACACTGAAAGTGACGAAGAAATAGATCTGATTCGTGGTATTTATAATTCAATTGATTTTACTATTGAACAGATTGATTGGTATCCATCCCGAATTGATGAAACAACCAATACAGCGTTAATAAATCATCCTGAACAAACTGTAGATTTCTTTATTACGGAAAGAGCTTTTCAGATAGGTTCTAATGTTTTCAAACTTCGGTTATACTTTAACGCTCAGAATTTGAATAACAGTCTTACCAACATTCCGCTTGGCGGCACCTATTTTACCAGCATCTCGAATTCACTGGGAGAAAGTGTCACTCCATCTTCAACCTTTCAATTTCCGAATGACTTAATTGGTGAGACTAGTTTTTCAGATGAAAAGATGATAACTATAGATTCAAAAAACTGGTATGTGCTTTCTTCGCGGTTTGAAACAATTCCTTTTTGGCATCTGGTAGCTGTAGATGATGCATTCATACTTGAACCGGTTAACCAACTTCTGCGTTTTTCTTACTACACTGCGGCTTTTGTTCTGCTATTTATGTTCGGGTTTAGCTGGTATGTAAGCTTACGTGTAAACAAGCCTATAAAGCTACTTTTAGAAGATGTAGAGTATTTAGGAAATCTGGATTTCGACCACCGTATTAAGCAGGTTTCGCTTCCTGAATTTCAGCCTATGCATGATACTCTGGAAAATATCAGAGCTACCTTAAGCCGCTATCAAAAACTGAATGTTGAAAAGATCATATTAGAAGAGTGGAAAAATAAATATATGGTTACCTATTCTGAAGATCTGATAGGTATAATTGGTGAAGAAGGAACCTTCACTTTTATCAACAATCAATTTATTTCATTTTTAGAAGATCTGGAACTGAATCCGAAAAACGCATCGCTGGAGAAGATCCTCAATCACTCCAACATCAAAGTTTCAGAATCAAATCAAGCTTTACATTACCCGGATCCATTTACTATAAAAGTAAACCAGTCTTCATTAACTCATTCAACCAGTGAAGGCACAGAATACTTTTATGACTTTCAGTATCTGTCCATTCTGGATGAAAGTAATGAAGAGATCGGAGCCTACGTGATTATTCATGACAAGACCGAAGATCGCTTGTTAGACATCAAACGTAATGATATGATCAATGTGATTGTTCATGAGCTGAAAAATCCGATTACAGGTGTTGTAGGTTTATCCAGGCTAATTATTGAAACTGATGATATGGAACCTGCAGAATCAAAAACCCTGATGCAGGAAGTACTTAACTCAGGGGAACGGATGAACGAGCTAGTAAATCGCTTTCTGGAAGTACAAAAACTTGAGGCAGGAAATACTTCACTAAATGTGTCAGAAATTGATGTTAAAGAAGTAATCGAAGACGTTATGATGTTGTCTAAACCATTGCTTTCTTCCAAGAGTCTATCTCTTTCAGTTACAGAGACAGGAAAAAAGTTTAATATAGAGGCAGACAAAGATCTGGTGTTTGATGCCATTCAAAACATTCTCAGTAACGCTGTAAAATACGGTGACCCTGAAAGAGTCATTGATATCGACCTTAAATCAACCCGTGAATCCGTTATCGTTTCAATTACCGATTATGGCTACGGAATAAGTATTGAAGATCAGAGCAAAGTATTTGAGAAATTTTTCAGGGTAAAATCCAATATCAAGTCTGCCCGTGAAAAAGGAACAGGTCTAGGTTTGGCTTATGTAAAACAAATTATGCAACGTCATCATGGCGATATTGCTTTGGAATCTTCAGCTAATATCGGAAGTAGATTTATACTAACTTTCCCAAAAAAATATAAAGCAGGATAATGAAAATACTGGTATTAGCTTTTCTAATAAGTTTTATTTCTTTGGGTGTTCAGGCTCAGTCTCCTGTGTCTTTTTCAAGCGATAAGCTTCAGCAAATATCACAAAGATATGCCGGTAGTTCTCTGAACTGGCCTGTTGTTGTTGGTCTTGCTGACCATAATATTACTAATAATACTTTTACTCTTTCGAGTGGTGATCTGCTTAAACTGAGAAGCCTTACCAATTCCACGCTCATTTTTGAAGATCAACAAAAAAGAACGAATAAGCTGATTAGCGAGGGTGCTACTATCTTTGCTACTAATCAACTAAATGATACCAACAAGTTGTTCAGTGATTATCTGAATGAGATCAGAAATGGAAACTTAGAAAATGCCTTGTCAATTAGTGAACAACTAAAACCTTCCGTTGACGCCTTGGAGAGAACCCTAAACAGTAACCGATTGGTGTCGATACAAGCTCAATTAATTACCAAAAACGGACTTGTTGACAAAAGGTTAGGATTGCTTGCCGGTTGGAATGAAGCTTTTGTCGGTGATCTGTTTGAAGAATCGCACGGCGTCAGAACCCAAGAGGAAAGTTATGCAACTTTAGCTTTTACTGATGGAAGTAATATCATAGTTAATCCAAGCACCACTGCAATTATCAGAAAGTCCAGAATAGATAAACTTGACAAAAGTGCCGATGCTGAAATCACTTTGGTAGAAGGTGGTTTGCTTTCTAAACTTTCCGCAGTTGGTAAAGAGAGAAGTAATTATGTTCTGAATGCAGGAAATTCCACTACAGAGTTGAATACCCAAAATTTTCTGGCAGAAAATACAGGTGGAACTGATGTAAGGCTCTCCAACTACGATGGTGATGCTCAGGTTTCAGCAAATAACGTTGTTGTAACGATCCGAAAAGATGAAGGAACAATTATTCGTGGAAATGCAGCTCCCCTGCCTCCCGTAAAGCTTTTGCCCTCACCAAAATACTTAACTTCAAAATTGGACACCATAATTTATCAAAGTGACTTTCTTCTGAATTTTTCCGGAGTTGATGATGCTGTAAAGTATAGAGCGGAATATAGTACTGCTTATAATTTTGATGAAAATGTGATAGTTAAAGAAGTAAGCAATCCCAGAATCCTGATGGAGGACCTTTCTCTTGGCACAACCTATGTAAGAGTTCAATCCGTAGATGATCTCGGACTTAAGGGACCTTTTACTGATAAATTTTTGGTGATAAGAAATCAGGACACCAAATCTCCTCCAATTTTTGGTGATCAGTTTAGCCAGAAGGTTCATTTTGTGTTATCAAATTCTGTTACAGTAACAGGTGTAACTGAACCTGACGCCATTGTAGTTGTAAATGGTAAAAATACTAAGGTATCAAGTTCCGGGGTTTTCAACAGTGTAGTTTCATTAGAATCTAATGATCAAATCATTAATGTTACTTCAACAGATGGCTCTCAGAATACCACTCGCAAAGAACTTCGTGTTGTACATTTAACGGAAGCAGATCTTTTCAAAGTTAAACTTGATGGGTTGGATTTAAAAGAAGATATTTCTGCCACAAATTCTGCAAAAACAATAACTGGACGTGCTTTTCCTGAAATGGAAGTAGAGCTTAAAAATGGTGAAACTATAAAAACTGTAAAAACAGATTCGCAAGGTAGATGGGGTGTAACAATGAACGTGCAACAAGGCAAACTTTCCATTACATTTAAGGCGAATCAAACAGGCATAGAAACATTGTCCAAATCCTATACGGTTAAGTAAATTCGATCGGGTTATTATGATAAAACGACTAACACTCGTTCTTACTTTATTATTTGTCTCGCAGTCTATTTTTGCACAGGAAGTCTACCTTTCTATATCCGGCAAAAGCACTTCTATCATTAGTGGTGATAGCCGAAATCAGTATGATATTTGGATCAAACCTTCCAGTACTCCGCAATCAGGTAAAATTGAGATCTTTGATGCTGGATTAGGTGGCTCGGTAGATATTGTTACTCAAAATGGCGCTAATACTTCTACCTCATTTTCATTATTCCCTTTTGATGAATTATATAATATTGAAAATGGAACATTACGGTCCAAAGCTAATCCATCAAATAGAGTAGCACAGCTTACAACCCAAAGCGAAGAACGTTTTAAAAACAGATGGGTTGCTTTGTCTGATATCGATAATACTTCAGCCAACGGTTATATAATCCGTATCTCAACTGATAATGGAGATGATGTAAATAGTTTTAACTTCCGTGTTAGTTCGCCAACCGGACAGATTTTATCCGGTCAAAACTGGCAAATTATTGGGGTCGATCTGTCAATCGGGCTTTTTAATTCACAAAGAAGTTCTGTTTTTCAACTTAAACCTTACTTGTTACAGGAAGCTTCTGATTCACCCCGCTTAGTTGCCAGCGGACAAGAAGATTCAAGAGTTCGTAAAATTGATTCTTTTGGAGAAATCTTTGACCTGTCCCGTTCCGGTATCCCCGCCTCAAAATTCGGTTTAAAAAATAATTGGGGTTTAAATATTACAGGATCATCAGATCGAATTAATACATTGACAGTATATGGATTTGACGCACCCGTTCTTTGGTTATTGGAGCCATTTGTAAGCGAGAATAACAGGAAACCCAATCTGGGCATTAATGAAGTTCCTACTCAACAATGTACTGAGAAAACATTTGAATTAGCTGGAAACGACTTTAATAACGCAGAAATCAGCAACTCCAGATGGATACTCGATGATCAACAAGTTGCTTCCGGTAAAACACCAACCATTTCGTCTGATACTCCCGGTGAGCTGGTGTATACAGTGTTAATTCCGAATCAAAGATCACTTTTTCCTGAATATTGGACATATACAAAGTCTGTATTTATAAATTCTCCTCCCGTTGCAAGAGTATCTGTTCCAAAACGTGTGATATCTCCTACTGAAACTGTATTACTGTCTGGCTCAAATTCATATGATATTGAAGGCAAGCCTTTGACCTACCAATGGTATGTGAATGGTTCACCAAGAGGTAATTCAGAATCTTTCCGGTTTTCAAGTACAATTTCCGGTATTTATAACGTAACTCTAAGAGTTTCGGATGGGGGTTCCAATCCTACTTGCGCTACAGATGAAAGACAAATTCAGATGCGCGTTAACACACAGCCTTATGCTGAGTTAAATATTGCTACACTAATTGGAACAGATGAAAATGTAACTGCTACCGTAAGTAATCAAACCGATGCAGACAATGATTCTTTAATCTATTCTTGGAGAGGTCTCGGTATAACGGGTTCATCAAATGGTGAAACAGTAACTGTAAATCACTCAGAGCCAGGTTCATACACGCTGAATCTTACTTTAGATGATGGATCCGGATCCACTAACGGCTTATACTCAATTAATAAAAGATACGAAGTTAATGCACCCCCGGTGCCTCAGTTCACATTAAGAGAAAAAGCCGCTCCGGGAGATAATATCACTTTTGATGCGGGTAGTTCCACTGATGGGAATAATAATCCATTAACCTATAAATGGTTTGTGAATGACAATCTGATAGCTTCTGAAGCAGTATCAGATTTTCAATTTTCTGATCCCGGTACTTATCGTGTAAAACTTATAGTTGATGATGGCAGAGGTGTTTCGAATTCGATTCAGGAACTTACTAAAACCGTTCGGATAAATACACCTCCTCAACCGATAATTACTGCTGCAAAAGTAACTTCAAGTTCCAGAGTAACTTTTTCAGCAGAACAAAGCAGTGATTCAGAATCCACACTAAGTACATACAGATGGGATTTTGGAGATGGAAATACAGGATCAGGACCTAGGGTTCAGCATACATATTCCAAAACAGGAGAATACAGAGTTACTCTTCAGGTAAACGATGGTGAAGGACTTTCAAACAGTACCAGAACCACCGAGCACATTTTGTTGATCAACCAATATCCGATAGCAGATTTTATTTCTCCTGTAGTCGTTGCTCCCGGACAGGAATTTACATTAGACGGCTCCATAAGCACAGACAGCGACGGATTGATTACAAGCTATGAGTGGTATAACGAAGGGGAATTAATTGGAACAGGGAGTACAATTACCACCAGTTTAAGTAAAACAGGAAACGCAAATATCTCACTAAGGGTAAAAGACGATTCCGGTTATGAACTTGCTGAAGGAATTAAAACCAAAAAAGTACGTGTAAACACACCGCCTACTCCTGTTTGGGTTACTGATGCGGGTTTCGTAGCTCCAAACAAAGAAATTAGATTCTCTGCCGCAGAATCATACGATCTGGATGGAAGCATCGCACGATACAAGTGGGAATTTAATGACGGAGTAACACTCCGAGGCCGGGTAATTCAACGAACTTTCAGAGAAAGTGGAACCAAATCTTTTACACTAACTGTAACAGATAATGACGATTTATCTAACTCCAGCTCTTCTGTATCGGGAGAACTGAAAGTAAATCACCAGCCTCTGATCGTGACAGAAACCGTTTTAAGATCCAATGCTCTTTCAGTAAAACTTGATGCTACCTCAAGTTATGACCTTGATGAAAATCCATTGACTTTTGAATGGACTTTGCCGGATGGCACAAAACGAAACGAATCTTCTTTTACATGGCAGGCAAGTGAACCTGGAGTACATTTCATTGGGCTTACTGTTGATGATGGTTTGGGGCTTGAAAATAGTATTGCAGAGGAATCCATCAGAGTTTTAATAAACAGACCGGTTAAAGCTGTAGTTGCATCTGAAATTGCTTCCTGTACCGGACAAACGGTTTTATTTAACAGCTCACAGAGCTTTGATCCTGACGGAGATCCTTTCAGTGTAAACTGGAGTTTTGGAAATGGAGCGTCTTCTGATCAGGCTAATCCATCTTATGTATATGAAACACCCGGAATTTATGAAGCCAAACTTACTTTGAATGATGGTTTTACTGAAGAACAAACTGTAGCCACTATCCCTGTTATCATTGAAGGTTCTCCGGTAGCTAAGCTAAATTTATCCGATACTACAATTTGCGTAAACAACAGCATCAGGTTTGACGGATCCTCGAGTACAGATCCTTCCGGCTCCCTCCCATCCTTTAGTTGGGATACAGGTGATGGAAAATCAAAAACCGGAGCTGTGATCGATCATATTTTTACTACACCCGGAGTCTACACAGTTTCACTAACCGTAGAAGGCTCGGGTTCAGGTCGTTGTAGTAACATCAGCCAAACAACTGCAACAGTAACTGTAGTTGAAGGTCCTGAAGCAAGTTTTGAGCTTCCTGAATATACTGTTCCCGGAAAAGCAGTAACACTGGATGGATCCGCATCATCAGCTGATGGTGGTTTTAAATCTGCCAAATGGGTTATTGATTCTGAAAAAGGACAAGAAGTTGTTGAAGGACTTAATACAACCTATACCTTCGATGAACCAGGTGAATATCTTGTCAGCCTTGAACTGGAAACCAATTCAGAAACAAATTGTAATACCGTAAGCATCACCAAAAGTATAAAGGTTAATGCACCTCCGGTTATAACCTGGAATTTACCTTCAAATATACCGGCCGGAACAGATCTTAAATTGGATGCTTTGAGTTCCAGAGATCCTGATGGCTTTGTTAAGTCTTATAAATGGTATATGGATGGGCAACTGATCAGTGAAAATGCCGCCGAAATCATAAAAGCGATTCAACCGGGAGATCATACCGTTAAACTTGAGATCACCGATAATACAACAGCAACAAATAATACTGTTTCTGCCGAAAAAACATTCTTTGCCAATAGTAAGCCTTCTCCTTCCATTATTGCTCCTGAAGCAGTGTACCTGAACGAGACCGTCAGTTTCAGAAATGCATCAACTCTGGATAGGGATGAAGATGTACTGACTTCTACATGGAAACTTGACGGAAATATAATACCAAACCCAACTTTTGAAGTAACCAATCAACAAGGTCATAAGCTTGTTTTGATACAGAATGACAACAGAGGACTCTCCAACTCAGTAGACAGTGCTGTAATTCGGGTAACTCCAAAGCTTTTACCTGTGGCTGATCCTGACCTTCCAAACTTGATAGCTGTGGGCGGAGCTTTATCATTACCTGATATCAAAATGGAAAACCCGTGGAGATTTAAAAATCAAGGACAATTTTCCCTAACATGGACATCAACAACACCGGGTAATAAAACTCTTACTCTCGCATATGTTCAAAATGGTTCCGAGTTAGTATCACAGGAATTCTCTCTTCAGGTTGTTCCTCGACTTAGTTTCACTGAAAGTCCTGAAACACAAACTATTGAATGGAATCCTGCAAACCCATCAATGATTCTCAGAGCTCCTTCTGTAAACAGAGAAGACTCTGATGTAATCTATACCTGGAAACAAAGAGGAAGCACACTTGGAACGGGTAAACAAATTGGCGTTCAACTGGTTAAAGGTGAAAATAGATTTACAGTTCAGGTAACTGATCAACGGGTAGCAAGATCGAGCCCGGTAACTATTGATGTGGTTATTATAACCGAATAACTATTCAGTTATACTGCTTCAAAATCTTTCATTTCACTCAAAAACACAGTAGTTTAATTCGTTAACAAATTACGAAAAAAGGCTCTTTTTGAAGATCATAATAATTGGTGCCGGAGAAATTGGGTACGACCTTGCTAGTGTACTCTCCAAGGAAAAGCACGATGTAATAATTTTAGATCGCGACAAAGAATCGTTATCAAAAGCATCAGAAACTTTGGATGTACTCTGTAAAGAAGGAAATGCTACATCAGCTAACGACCTCAACAAAGCCGGTGTATCTGAAGCAGATATTGTGATCTCTGTTACCAGTGTGGATGAAGTAAATATGATCGCGTCCATGATCAGTAAAAAACTGGGTGCCAAAATGGTGATAGCCCGGGTCAGAAATGACGAATTTTCTCATCGCGACTCTCCTTTAAAAGCTACCGATCTGGGAATTGATGTAATGATCAACCCTGAACTCAGTGCAGCACAGGAAATAGCTCAGCTTTTAAAACGGTCTGCAGCCAGTGATGTGATCAATCTGGCTGATGACCTGATGCAACTTGTAGGAATCCGATTAGACAGAAATGCTCCTTTGATAGGAAAAACGCTGATCGAATATGCTTCAGAAAACGATGATATAACATTTCGTGTAGTCGCTATTGCTCGTCGTGGCAGAACATTAATGCCTCGTGGCCCAATGAAACTTCAAACTTTTGATCAGGTCTTTATCCTGGCAAAAACGGAAGACATTCCTGCTATCATTGCCACTACAGGTAAATCAGAAACAGATCTGAACAGAATAATGATTGCCGGAGGCTCCGGAATCGGTACAACTATTGCCCGTATTTTATGTGGAGATGAGAAAAAGGACTGGTCAGTAAAACTCATCGAGCCTAATTACGAAAGAGCAGAAGAACTCGCTATTGAATTAAAAAATGCAATGATCCTGAATGGAAACCCAACGGACCCTGATCTGTTAGCTTCTGAGGGAATTACTGATATGGATGCTTTTATTGCGGTTACCGACGACGAAGAATCAAATATTATTTCCTGCTTGATGGCAAAGCATTTGGATGTTAAAAAGACAGTTGCACTAGTTTCTAAGCCTGATTTCATTCCTCTTTCTCAGACAATAGGACTTGATGCAGTCGTAAATAAAAAAGTAGCTGCTTCGAATGAAATTCACCGTTATGTAAGAAGTGGAAATGTGATTTCTGTAACGGAACTCCGTGGAATTAAAGCAGAAGTAATTGAGCTGTTGGTTTCTGAGAAATCTAAAGTAGTAGATAAACAAATTCAAAAGATCAAACTCCCTGATGGTTGTATAGTTGGTGGAGTTCTTTGTGACGGATCGGTTGAAATTGCAACCGGTAAAACGGTAATTCAGGCCGGAGACCGGGTGATGGTGTTCTGTTTGCCGGAAGCCATAGATAAAGTAACCAAGCTTTTCAGTAATGCCTAATAGTAAAAGTGTAATAAGCGCTTTTAACCGCCCTACCATTGATTTTCTGGTTGTATTGGGTATCCTGGGTGCGTTCATCTTTTTTATGGGGTTCGCACTTCTTTTACCTGCCGGAATTGATCTGATCTACGGACAAGATACCTGGTATACTTTTGTTGTTTCTGCCGGAATCGCATTCGTATTAGGAGGTTTACTTTGGTTTTTCTTTAAACCCAAAGAAGAACTAAGGATCCGTGAAGGTTTTTTGGTAGTAAGTTTAACCTGGCTCGCGCTTTCTTTGGTAGGCGCATTACCCTTCACTATTTCTGGAATTCTACCCAATTACACCGATGCCGTTTTTGAAACAATGAGCGGTTTATCAACTACAGGTTCTACCATTTTGGGAGGAACAACCAGTACCGGAATTGTAAATCCTGCCATCGAAGATCTCCCCAAAAGTTTCTTATTCTGGCGATCGCTTGCTCATTGGTTGGGAGGAATGGGAATCATCGTGCTTTCTTTGGCAATCCTCCCACTTCTGGGAATTGGTGGTATGCAGCTTTTTCAGGCCGAATCTCCGGGGCCAACTGCTGATAAATTAACGCCAAGAGTTCAGGAAACAGCAAAATTGCTATGGGTGGTATATGTAGCTTTTACTGGGGCTGAGTTTTTACTTCTGTGGCTCCATCCTTCCATGGATTGGTTTGAAGCCATTAATCACGCTTTTGCTACACTTGCAACAGGAGGGTTCTCCACTAAGAACACAAGTATTGCTGCGTTCGATTCAGCTTATATCGATACCATTATCACCATATTTATGTTTTTGGCAGGAATTAACTTCGCTATGCACTTTCGTTTACTGCGTGGTGAATTCCAACCATTTTTTGCGAACCGGGAAACCAGATTCTATACCCTCATTACCATGATAGGAATCCTCGGGATATCTTTCTCTCTTTGGTTTTTTGATGGATACACTATTTTGGAAGCAATTCGCTCAGGAGCTTTTCAGGCAGTAGCTATTATTACAACTACAGGATTTGGAACCGATGATTACGAATTATGGTACTCTTTCGGAGCCTTTCTCCTTCTTCTCTTTTTCTTTACAGGCGGAAGTGCGGGTTCTACGGGTGGTGGAATTAAAATGATCCGCTGGATGATCCTGATCCGAAATACAGGTCGTGAAATTAAGCAGATCATTCACCCGAAAGCCATTCTTCCGGTAAGGATCGGAGATCAGGCCATCAATCAAAATATTCAACGTACAGTATTGAGTTTTTTCATCCTGTATATGTTCATATTCGGATTGGGGGCATTTGTAATTTCACTATTCGGATATGATATCATGTCTTCAGCCGGAGCAAGTATAGCCGCACTTGGTAACATTGGTCCCGGTTGGGGAGAATTCGGTCCCACCGACAGTTTTGCCAAAATGCCTTATCTCGGAAAATGGGTTATGATCATGCTGATGATGATCGGCAGGCTCGAGATCTTTACCGTTCTGATCATCTTTTCCCCTGCTTTTTGGAAACAGTAGGTTTCTAATCTCTGTAATATATTGAGAAGAATATAACATACTCTTCCACTATTGAATTCAATTTGATATTTTATATCTCAGAGTAGAATTAAATATCTAAAACTCTTGTAATGAAAGTATTAAAATACTTTTTCTTATTAGTTTTATTACTAACTCTAAAAAGCTGTGATAAACAAGTTAGTGATGAGGTATTTGATTTGGATGTCGAAACTTATGTTGAGTTACTAAAGTCCAATCAATACGAATATTTGGATCTTCCTGATTTTGATTTTGAAGACATTTCTGAATTGCTTCAATACCGAAATGAAGATCAAACAATAACAAACTTCCCATACAATCCATTATCCTCTTTTTATGATCCGGAGTCAAAATTAGGAATGTATATTTTGTGGACAATTGAATCGATCCGAGTAGCTTCAGCAACAAGCCAGCAAATGAATAAGAGATTTCCTTCTCAGAACCCGGTTTTGGAACTTAGAGATTCTGAAAAATTCACTTTAGTATCTGATAGCTTTTCTCATAATGTTGCTGCAAGTGCTTATTATGATTGGTGGATCAATAATAATCAAAAAGATTTTGATGAATTTAAATCAATTGATCCTTTGGGAAAGACTAAATATAAGTGGCACTGAAAAGCCGGTCTTTAACTAACAGCATTATCCCTCTGCCATTTCAATAATTTTATTCCATTCAGCTTCTCTAACCGGAGTAATGGACAATCGGGAAAGCCTGAACAATTCCATATCATCTAAAGCCGATTCTTTTTTCATAGCTTCTCTGTCCACAGGTTTATCGAATTTCCGTATAAACTTCACATCCACTAAGATCCATGTTGGGTCTTCTTCACTGCTTTTCGCATCAAAATATTTTGAATCAGGATCGAATTGGGTCGGATCAGGATATGGTTCGCTGGCTACTTCCATCGTTCCTACAATTTCAGGTGGGGAAATTCGGGAATGATAAAACAATACTTTATCCCCTACCTTCATTTCATCCCGCATGTAGTTTCGGGCAGCATAGTTTCTTATTCCATCCCAAGGCTCAACCTGATCTCGTTCCAGGTCATCTATGCTATAGGCATCAGGTTCAGATTTCATTAACCAATACTTACGTTCGCTCATTACTTTCGAATTAAAGATTCAAAATTAAAGATGAAAAATAGGTTCAGTAACCCAATTTTTCATCTTTAATCTTTCATTTTGAATTATACTTCTGTACATACCACAAAACCGTGTCTCTTAACATTCCATCAAAATCAGTGGACGGCTCCCAGCCCAATTCGTTCTTAATCTTTGAGGCATCAATTGCATATCGGAAATCATGCCCAAGTCGATCAGTTACGAAACTGATGAGGTTTTTATAATCACCGTCAGGCCCATTTCCTACTTCCTCATTCAGTAAATCACAAAGCTTGTGAACCAGCTCAATATTCTTCCATTCGTTGTTTCCTCCGATGTTGTATACTTCTCCGGCTTTTCCTTTCAAGAAAGCTGTTTCCAGCGCCGAACAGTGGTCGATCACATTCAACCAATCACGAACATTTTCACCTTTACCATACACCGGTATCGGATTGTGATTGATCGCGTTTCGGATTACAGTAGGAATCAGCTTTTCATCATGCTGATGTGGTCCGTAGTTGTTAGAACAATTGGTTGTAACCACATTCATTCCATAAGTATGAAAATACGCTCTTACGATCATATCACTACTGGCTTTGGAAGCGCTATATGGAGAATTTGGAGCATACGGGGTTTGTTCGGTAAAAAACCCATCGTTTTCAAGTTCACCATAAACTTCATCCGTGGAAACATGCACAAAACGATTATTTTTCCAACTTTCTTCATTATCTTGCCATAGTTGACGACACTCTTCCAAAATATTAAACGTTCCAACAACATTCGAAAGAATAAATGGTTCTGGTCCCGAAATGGAATTATCTACATGAGATTCAGCTGCCAAATGGAAAACCCCGTCCGGCTTAAAATTCTTTACTATATCTTGCACTTCTTCACGATTGACCAAGTCGATCTTTTTAAAGTAGTATCTTTCCGAGTCCTTTAATGGTTTTAAATAAGAAGTATCTGAAGCATAGGTCAGCTTATCAATATTCATTATAGTCCAGTCAGGATGATCCTTGAATAGTTTTAGTATCAAATTTGAACCAATAAAACCGGCACCTCCGGTAACAATGATCTTCTTCAAAATGTATCCTCTTCTTTAAGTGATGAAAATAGTGGGAGTTTTCTGTCTTTACCGGAAAGAATTGGTTTACTTACATCCCAATTGATTCTTATCAACGGGTCGTCCCAACGTATTCCTCTCTCTCCTTCTTTGTTATAATAATCTGAACATTTATATGAAATAATCGCCTCTTCACTCAATACTGAAAAACCGTGTGCAAAACCTTTCGGAACCAGCAAGGAACGGTGATTCTTCTCTGATAACTTGTATGCAACATAGTTTCCAAAGGTTGGAGAGTCTTTTCTTACATCTACAGCCACATCCAGCACTTCTCCTTTTAAACAACTAATAAGTTTGTCTTGTGGACTTGTAATTTGATAATGCAAACCTCTGATCGTTCCTTCATAAGATTTCGATACGTTATCCTGTACAAATTCTAAATCAAATCCTATTTCTTCTAAGTGAGATTTTCTAAATGATTCAAAAAAGTATCCTCTTTCATCTTCAAAAACATTGGGTTCAAAAACGAACACTCCTTTTATTCTGCTTTCTGAAATTTTCATTCTTATAACTGTTTTAACAATCTTTGTAAACCTGCTTTCCAATCCAAGATCAGGACGCCGTCAACATTACTAATTTTTTGATTACTTAACTTGGAAAAAAATGGTCTTTTAGCTTTAGTTGGGAACTCAGCCGAACTTACCGGATTTACGTTTACATTTATTCCCTTCTGTTTGAAAATCTCCTTGGAAAAATGATACCAGGTTGTAATTCCCTCAGAGCTTAAATGATATAACCCGGTTTTGTTTTGTTGAAGTAATTTAAAAGTTTGTTCCACAACCTGATCCGCAAAAGTCGGACTACCAAACTGATCATTTACTACATTCAATTCATCTCTTTCTGACCCGATTTTCAGCATCGTTTTAACAAAATTGTATCCATACTGTCCGCATAACCAGGAAACTCGTAGTAACAGAAATTCGCAACCTGAATCTTTGATCGCTTCTTCCCCTTTTAATTTGGAATATCCATAAGCATTTACCGGATCTGTTGAGTCTTCTTCTTTATATCCTTCGGGATTATTTTCTTTGTCTGATATTGATCCTGAAAATACATAATCCGTAGAATAATGAACCAGTTTAACATTATGTCTTTTACAAACATCCGCCAACTCTTTTACGGATTCCGCATTGATCTTTAGCGCAGTCTGTTTGTTTTCTTCAGCGTCATCTACTTTTGTATAAGCCGCGCAGTTTATCAATACATCCGGAGCTACATCAGCTATTATTTTATCAACTTTATCATCGTCGGTAATATCCAATTCAATTGATGAAAAGCTATTGTAACTGACACCATGATCTTTGCAGAAATCAATCCATTCCCTTCCAAGCTGACCTCCGGCTCCGGTGATCAAAAGCTTCATAAATTAACCCTGCACCAGTTTGTTTGCATGTTTATAAGAATCAGGAGTTCCGGCATCAGTCCACCAACCTTCCAGTACCGAACTTTTCATTTGTCCCTGTTTTATATAAAAATTATTTACATCGGTAATTTCTAATTCTCCCCGACCCGATGGTTTGAGCGTTTTAATACATTCAAATACTTTATTGTCATAAAAGTAAATGCCGGTTACTGCAAAATTAGATTTTGGTTCTTGAGGCTTTTCATCTATCGAAATTACTTTATCTCCATCCAATTCTGCTACACCATAGCGCTCAGGGTCTTCTACTTCCTGAATAAGAATTTGAGCACCTGAACCATCATAATTTTTGACAGCTTTATCAAGAGAGTGTTCGAATATATTATCTCCTAAAATAACAACAACGGGATCGTTACCAGCAAAGTTTTCTGCAAGTCCCAAAGCCTGTGCGATTCCACCCGCTTCATCCTGAACTTTGTAGGTAAATCTGCATTTAAAATCTTTTCCTGACCCTAGTAAGTTTACCACATCACCCATATGGTCTGTTCCGGTAACTATCAAGATCTCTTGTATTCCTACTTCGATCAGTTTTTCAATGGGGTGATAAATCATTGGTTTTTCACCAACCGGGAGTAAATGTTTATTCGTAACTTTGGTTAAAGGATAGAGTCTGGATCCCGTACCACCTGCCAAAATAATGCCTTTCATAATATGGATCTGATGTCAATAGTTTTACTTGTCGCTAAAGGTACAAATAGAATTGAAGTTTGGCTAAAACTTCTCTTTCTAAACTTAATTATAATTTAATATTAGAGTTGATTAATCCTTATCAAATTTAATTAAATAGTTCGGATATAGTCGTTTAAAGTATTTAATGGGTAGTTCTTTCTGTATATTTACTAATGCATGAAACTTAGATTTTCATATCTGCTTTTAGTCTTTTTTGCTTTTATCTCTGCTGAACAGAGCAAAGCTCAGGACAAAGTATGGACAGGCGCTGTTGATTCTTCATGGCATGTGGCAGGTAACTGGAATCCATCCGGAGTTCCGACTTCAGGTCAAACGGTTTCAATGAGGGGAAATATCACTCCTTATCCGGTAATCACATCTAACGTTACCGTGCGTTCGGTCACCGTTAATCAATATTATTCCAATCCGGGAGATGAACTAACTATTCGAAACAATGCAACGCTAACCATTACAGATGATTTTACTCTGAATGGCGCCGGAGTACTCAATATCGTAAACGGGCATCTGGAAATGACTGCGACACAAAGTGGTCAGAATAATCTGAATCTGAATTCAGCTCAATCAGTAGTAAATATCACTAACGGTAGTTTTACTGTTGGAACGGCTTCGGAGGATGTTGACGCTGAAATAATCGGAACATTCAATCTTGGAAACGGAGATTTTACTGTTTTTGGAGATTTTGATGTCTCAAACAGCGATACTTTCAATGCGGAAGATGGTACCGTAATTATAAATGGCAACTCTACCATCAATGGAACTTATAACGGAAATGATGGAACTACTACTTTTAATGGTGAGGTAGATGTGCGTAGTGGTGGGGTTCTAAATCTCGATTCCGGAACTATAAATTTTAATGGCGAGACATTCGTAGGAAATAGTGGAATAGCAAATCTTGGAACCGGAACTGTTTTTGTTAATGACAATATTGAGGTTAGAAGCGGTGGTTATTTTAACGTTGAAGATGCTACTGTAACAGTAACCGGAAATGCCGATTTTACAAGTAATGGAAACCTTTCTATCGACAATGGAACTATAAATATTACCGGTAACGCTAACTTGAGTAGTGGCGGAAGTTTTGATCTTAATGATGGAAATCTGAACGTAGGCGGGGACGCTTCTTTTACCTCAGGAGGAACTGTAAATGCCGGAAATGCAAATATAACACTGGAAGGCGACTTCACTGTCCAAAATGGAAGTAATTTTAATGCCGATTCAAGTACGGTTACTTTCAGTGGCGATTCCACTCAAACTGTAAGTTCAAACGGAGATGTAACTTTTTATAACGTTGTGGTTGATTCTGGTGCGGTTTTAAACACTGACGGAGGTTCCGGAAATACAATAATTATTGAAAACGATTTAGTGGTTCAAGATGGTGGTGGTGTTGATGTAGAGGGTGATGACCAAATTGACGTTCAGGGTGATATCGAAGGCGATACTGATGAAATTGACAGTCCAAATCCTTTTGCAGTTTCAGCAAACGCACCTACCCTTACATCGGTAGTTATTACGTTCAATAAAGCAATGGATGAAACAATTTCTGAAAACACAGGGAATTACAGTATTCGCAGGGTTAGTAATTCTGCTTCTGTTTCTATTAGCAATGCTGTTCTGAATACAAGTGGTAATAGCCGTGAAGTAACATTAACAACTTCTACTATAACTGAAGATGTAGAATACGAAATCATCATGAATAATTTAGAAAGTGTAGATGGTGGTGAAATTTCTGACAATCATAAAAAGCGATTCACTAAAGTTGGCGCTGTTATTTTTTATTCAAGACAGTCAGGTAACTGGTCTTCCAACAGTACCTGGTCAACTACCGGGCATGGAGGTTCTGCTGCAAGTTCGAATCCCGGAAATACTAACAACGCTAGTATAATTGTTGGTGATGGAGATGTGGTTACTATTGCAAGCCCAACTTCTATAGTGAATCAAACTTCTGTTCAGGTGAATATTAGTTCTACTTTAAGAGTTGGAAACGGAGGGATTTTAACCACGGGATCAAAATCTATATCCGGATCCGGAATTTTTCAGGTCACTTCAGGAACTCTTCAAATTGGCTCACCGGCAGGAATTGCTTCATCAGGTTCTACCGGGAATATTCGAACCAATACCCGTTCTTTTTCAACTTCAGGATCTTATACATATAACGGATCTACTGCCCAGGTAGCTGGTACAGGTCTTCCTTCATCTGTAAATAATCTAACCATTAATAATTCTTCCGGTGTAACACTCGATAATAATCTTGAAGTAGATGGAACTCTAAGTTTAACATCCGGCGTCCTGATTATTGAATCCGGAAATAATTTAATTACCAATACCAAATCTGTCGGCTCAGCTAAACTTAGGATGAAGCAAACTATTTCCGGTTCAAATGGTTGGAGATTGCTCTCCTCCCCACTTTCTTCAGATTATGGTGATTTATTTGATGCCATAACTACACAAGGATATGCAGGATCTTCTTTAGGGAATGCTCCTGTTGACAGTCTTCAGCCTAACGTACTTTATTATGTTGAATCTTATCCCGGAACCGACAATCAACGCTGGAGAGCTCCTTCAAATGCATCTGCTTCTATTCAGGAAGGTCTCGGTTTATATACTTATATATTTGGAAATATCGCCTCTGACTCCCGTTATAATAATCCTCTTCCTGCAGATCTTACCGTTGAGGGTCAGGAACCTTCAGGTGCAGTAGATTTCGGTGTTACATATACCATTGCTGCCGATTCCGGCTGGAATCTTGTTGGAAACCCTTACACAGCCACTATTGACTGGGATAATTCAGGAAACTGGACGAAAACAAATATTGATAACACCATTTATATATGGGATTACACCTCCAGCCAATATAAAACCTGGAACGGGACAACAGGAGATTTAGGGAACGGATTGATTTCTCCTTTTCAGGGATTCTGGGTCAAAGCTAATGATACAAGTCCTGCATTAATTGTTGACGAAGACGCAAAAACTACTAATGGCAATTTTGTAGGTAAAATAGTTTCGGAGAACAACAACCCTGAACCAAAATTCTCTATAGAACTTTCTGACGATTTAAACAGAATCTCCACTCATTTTATGTTTTCAAAGTCAGCAAAACTTAACAAAGATTCCAAAGATGCCTACCGGTTAGTCCCCCCGCCCGGAATTTCTTCCTATTTGGATTTAGCTTCGGTCTCAGAGAATAAAAACCGGTTTTCTATTAATAACCTTCCCAGAGATTTTGGTATTCCAATTGAAATTCCATTGTCTATAAATGCCTATGAAAAAGGATATTCGGCAGATAAACCTCTTCATTTTGTATTCAAAAACTTTAAAAATATACCAGCTGGTTGGTCAATTTATCTTGTAGATACTAAATCAAATACAGAGATAAATATACTTACTGAACGTACTTATTTGTTCAACCATACGGGAGAGCACAGAAAAGAAGCTCCAAACAATGTTTTAGGAAGTAAACCTAAAATTACTGTTAAAGCTTCTTCAAAAAACAGATTCTATTTAAGAATTGATCCCGGTGCTGATGCAAATGACCTTCCCAATGAATTTATTCTTAGTCAAAATTATCCAAATCCGTTTAATCCCTCAACCAAAATCAAGTTCACACTTCCGGTACAAAGTAATGCCGTGCTCGAAGTATTCGATATTCTAGGCAGAAAAATTACCACCTTAGCATCCGAAGAATTACCGGCCGGTCAACACATTTATGAATGGGATGCAAGCAGACAATCAAGCGGAGTTTATTTATACCGTTTGGTAACGTCTCAGGGGATACAGATTAAAAGAATGACCTTACTCAAGTAATTTACCCTCTTTAAATTCAGTAGTTAGAATTGTTTAATGAAACCAATTAAGTATTAATAATTGGTATATTTAATCAACTTCATCTGCAAAAAGAGCTTTTTTGAATTCACACAAGAGAAACATACTTCGAGTCTTATCAGCATTAGCACTGATTGTGATTTTCTCAGAAATCACTCTGTCGCAAATAACGGGCTATACCAACAGATTAAAAGGTCAGGTAAATAGTGCCCAGGTAAGTGGCTCTTCGGATTTAAGTAATTTCCCTGTTTTAATGAGCTTTGCTCTTCCCGATCTTAGGTCAACAGGAAACGGAGGTTTGGTTCAGAATGTAAACGGATACGATATACTTTTTACTTCAGCCAATGGTACTTCCATTCTTTCACATCAGATTGAGACATATGATCCTACAACCGGTCAAATAGACATTTGGGTTAGGTTTCCCACACTTTCAGCAACTTCCGATACAGAGTTCTATATGTATTATGGAAAATCGGGGGTATCAACAGATCCCTCCTCTCCAAATGTTTGGGACTCGAACTACAAAATGGTTCTTCACATGAATGGTGATACTGATGACGCAGCTGGTGAAGGCACAGATGCTACAGATTCAGGAACTTCAGATGCAGCAGGACAAATCGGAAGGGCGAGAAATTATGGAGAGAATGAAGGAGATTTAATTCAGGTTCCTGACCCCGGTTCTTCTCCTTTGGATATTACCGGAAATATTACAATTTCATTCTGGATAAATATTTCGAACCGTAATGATGGGCCCGACCTTATAACAAAAGGAACTTATACCGACGGTTATTCAATCTGGATTACCAACAATGGAAATTTAAGATTCCAGATTAACAATAATGCTTTAAACGGCTCATCTAATAATCAAATTAGTAACGGAACATGGAGCTATCTCACTTTTACAAGATCTGCTTCCGGAAGAAATATATATGTTAATGGGGCATTAGATGCCTCCGATGGTTCGGGTGTATCTTTCAACACTAACAACGACCCACTTTATATCTCAACTACTGCTTTCGATTTTGAAGGTAGTATGGACGAAGTTCGAATTTCCAATACAACCCGTAGTGCTGATTGGATTGCAACAGAATACAACAACCAAAATTCACCACTTTTTTTTATTTCTCAATTGAATGCGGAACCTGTTCTGCAAACAATAGAAGGTTCAACAATTACTTTTAATTCAGGTGACTCACCGAAAAATATTACATCTACAATTGATGTATCTGATGGTGATGATATTAACCTTGAAAGCGCTGAAATATCTATTTCTAACAACTTTGCGCTAACTGAAGACGAGCTGCTTTTCACAGATCAACTGGGTATTACAGGTAGTTACGCTTCGAGCACAGGGGTTCTGACCCTTACCGGTACAACTACAAGCGCTAATTATGAAACAGCGATTCGAAGTATCACTTACAGAAATGCAGATACTTCTCCCACAGAAAATACCAGAACTATCAGTATCACTGTAAATGATGGAACGGACGATAGTAATACGCTAACTAGAAATATTAATGTTGTAAAAGTTAACAACGATCCTGTTCTCTCAAATCTTGAATCTTCTTCATTGATCTTTTTCTCAGGCAGCTCAGCAAAACAAATTAGTAATACTATTGAAATTTCTGACATTGATGACACTAATATGGAAAGTGCCACTCTTCAGATTACAGGAAATTATCTTAGCTCTGAGGACACTCTGGAATTTGTATCTCAAAATGGAATTACATCTTCATGGAATGATATTTCGGGAACGTTAACCCTTACCGGTTCAGCTACTAAAACAAATTATGAAAATGCAATCCGTAGCGTCACTTACCTGAATTCGAATCCAACTCCTGATATGTCCGTAAGGACACTCAGCTTCACAGTCAGCGATGGAAGCGATAACAGTTCAACCCTTACCCGGGATATTGAAATACCGGATTCGATATCTGACCCTTCTACTGATTTCTCGAATACCGTTTTTCATTTTGATGCATTTGATGTGGACGGAGATTTACTAACCAATGACCAACCCGGTGATGGCACCGGTGTTTCTACCTGGGGAGACAGATCTGATAACGCCGGAGGAAGTTCAGTAGATCTTTCAGGTACAACGAGTCCCGCCAGTGATGAGCCCATCTTTGATTCTGATTATTTCGGAGAAAGAGGCGGATTACTTTTCGATGGTACAGATGACAAGTTTGATGTTCCGGATAACGCTATAAATAACACAGGAACTTATACTGAAAAGTCTTTTGCAGTAGTTTTCAGGACCGGTTCAAGCACCGCAGGATTGCAGATAATTTATGAACAAGGTGGTGGAACCAGAGGTTATCAATTAAGCATTAAAGATGGTATTGCTTATGCCTTTGTTTGGAACAATAGTGAGTGGGGATCAGGCAATCAATATAAATCCATTAATCTTGGTGCTGTTTCAACTAATACCAACTACATTCTGATTGCAACCCATGATGCAACCTCGGGAACTCTAGCTGCAAAAACCTGGTCTGCAAACATAAACGGCGGTAGCATTATTACACAAGCTAATGTCGATTTTCAAAGAGCTCATAGTGGTGATGCAGTTATAGGCGAAGAAGACGGAACAAGAGATCCTGCCACAACAGGAAATAATCCGGCAGGAACTAATAATTTCAATGGTATCATCGGTGAATTTATTTCCTGGAATGACGCTTTATCAGCTGGTGATTTCACAAACTTATATGCCTATTTAAGTGATAAGTGGTTCAATAAAGCTCCATTGTTATCATCAATAGAAGGTTCAGCACTTTCTTATTCCGAAGGCGATCCTGCAACAACAATATCTTCCTCTTTAGTAGTTTCAGATTCGGATAATTCTGTTTTGGAAAGCGCGGAAGTAAGTATATCAGAAGGCTTTAATAATTCTGAAGATGTTCTTGCCTTCACTAATCAGTTAGGAATTACAGGAAACTGGAATTCAACCACAGGGATCCTGACTCTATCAGGTTCTTCATCTGTTGCAAATTATCAAACCGCACTTCGTTCTGTAACTTATGAAAACACGAATGGATTAAATCCGTCAACCGTGACAAGAGAAATTTCTTTTCAGGTTTCTGATTTTGAAGATGCAAGCGGGTTAATATCCAGAGAGATTGATATAGTACCCTCTAACGCCACTCCTGTTTTAGCAGCCATTGAAGGTGCTACTATTTCGTTTACTGAAGGTGACGGTCCTACTTCTTTAACTTCAACTATAACAATTTCCGATTCCGACGATACAAATCTGGAAGAAGCAACCATTCAGATCACAAACAATTACTTTTTAGGAGAGGATGTACTTGATTTTGTTAATGCAAATGGAATAACATCCAATTTTAATTCGGGTACCGGTACATTAACTCTTTCAGGAACAGCAACAGTAGCAAACTATCAGGCAGCCCTCAGATCAGTTACTTTTGAGAATATCAGTACCGACCCGGTCACCGGTTTAGACCGCACTGTAACCATTTCTGTAAATGACGGCTTAGATGATAGTAACAATCAAACCAGAGACATTTCAGTTTCAAGTGTAAACACTCCTCCTGTTCTTGATGATATTGAGCAGGATGCGATCCTGTATACAACAGGAGACTCTCTAGAAGTTTCAGATGATATTACTGTTTCTGATTCGGATGATACAAATATAGAGACCGTTACTTTTCAAATAACCGGAAACTATGACAGCTCTGAGGATACTCTTGTTTTCGCTGATATCTTCGGAGTTACAGATTCCTGGACAGATGGAACAGGAACACTGACATTAACCGGTCCTGCAACAAAAAATGACTTTCAAAGTGCTCTCAGAACGGTACGATATGCCAATACTTCTTCCAACCCATCCGATCAGCAGAGAACTATTTCGATTACAGCAAATGATGGTGATGATAACAGTAATATTGTTACCCGAAATGTGACCGTAAGTGTTCCCGCAACCATTAATGACCTTACGGTTTGGTTAAAAGGTGATGACGGAACATTCAATGCCACATCAGGTGGTAGTGCAAGCACTAACGGTGGAAATGTAAGACGATGGGAAGACCAAAGCGGGAATAATCACCATTTCATAACATCAGGAACTGCACCAACCTTCCGAACGAGTGTAGGAAGTATCAATTCACAAAACGCCATTGAATTTCCGGGCGGCGGAACTGTTGTTCGTTTAGAAGATGCTGATGCAGAAACTCAGTATTTGAATGGCCTGGATGAGTTCACAATATTCTTTGTGATCGAATCTGATATTACGAATACTGACAGGGGCTTTTGGACAACCTACCAACCGGATGGAACCGGAGACGATAAATTCTTCAACATCAGATATGACGCAACCGGAACAAGTGGTACAAACATTATTACGGCCGGATTAAGGGAAGGGGAATCTTCTGATTTTTTACTACAAAGTTTCTCTGATGCGCAAACTACATCTGGTCAAATTATCTCTTTAAAGTGGCAATCTGAAGAGCTATTCGATATGTATGTGGATGGAGTTCTGAACAACCCTTCCGCCTCAGGAAATATCCCTACAGGTTTACTTACTAACTTAACTACTGCAATAATCGGACAAAGCAGTAAAGACCAAAACAACAGCTGGGATGGATTAATCGCTGAAATGCTGTTCTATTCTCGAGAACTTTCTATTTCCGAACAGCAAAATATAGAAGATTACCTCTCCTTAAAATATAGTATTCCTATAAGAAATCTTACTGCTGCTACCGGTGGAGAAGCAATATCTGCAGACGATGCTTCAACAACCTACACTACTTTATCAGGACCAAGAGTTCAGGAAAGTTTTATTGGTGAATACACTTCTAGTGGCACTTTTGTATTTAAAGCTCCAACAGGATTTGAATGGGACACCGGTGGTGCTAACCCATCTGCTTCAGTAGCTCCTGCTTTCGGAGGAAGTACAAATCTGGCAATTTCCTTTACAAGCAGAACTTCTAGTGAAATAACCTTTACCGTCACTACTGCTTCCTCAACTAATCCAGCTGAAATCACTTTCAATGGATTCAGAGTAAGACCAACAACTGGGATTCTTCCGAATGAAGGAAATATCAGGAATATTGGAACTACAGGCTCCGGAGGTACAACCAATTATGGTACATTGACAATGGTTGCCGGAACTCAAATCGCAATGGCTTACTCACAACAACCGGGAACATCCACCGTAAATTCACCCATTTCTCCTTCAGTTAGGATACAACTTGTTGATCAATTTGATAATTCTGTGGAAGAAGGTGGCGTAGATATTGATGTAGCTTTGAATGTAGTTAGTGGTTCAGGAGTTTTTACTGGGGGCTCAACTACTACTATCAGGACAAATTCACTTGGAATTGCTGACTTCACAAATCTTCTTATTGACGATACAGGTTCATACACTCTTACCGCTACTTCTTCAGGGTTAGCTTCAGAACTTAGTAACGAATTTGATGTAGTAGTGCTAGGACAACTTACAGAATTTAAAATAGAAAGAGTTCCTTCCGGAAATATTTCCAATAAACTGGCAGGACAAAGTTTCAACATAAAAATTTCAGCTGTTGACGGAACTGATGCAGTAGTTACAGACTTTTCAGGAACAGTTGATATTTCTTCTTCCTGTACATTAGATGCCGGACAAGGTACCTCCCCTGCATTCACATCCGGAGTGTTATCCTCACTTACTGTTAGTATTAGCAGTGTTGGATCCTGTTCCATCATAGCCACTAATTCTGCAGGCTCCGAGACCGGTGAAAGTAATAGTTTTAATGTAACTCCCGGTGCAGCATCCGCAACCACTACTCAAATTACTGCAAGCCCAACTGTGATCTTTAATGATGGATTTTCTACCTCTACTATAACAGTACAAGCACGGGATGCATCCGGAAATAACGTAACTGTTGGAGGTGCAACTATTGCTCTTTCAGCAACTGATGGTTCTCTGGGAAGTGTAACAGATAACTCTGACGGTACATACACAGCAACGCTTACTTCTTCTATTATAGAAGGAACTGCAACCATTACAGGAACTTTAAACGGTAATTCCATTTCTGATAATGCTCAGGTTGAATTTGCAGCTTTTAATAAAATATGGAGATCTCAGGTGGGTTCAGTTCCAGATGCACGAAATTGGGACGATCCCGTAAACTGGTCTTCCGGAAGTGTGCCACTTTCAACTGATAAAGTTCTTATACCTGCAAACCCATCTGTAGGTAACCAACAGCCTGTTGTGGATGTTACCAATACTACTGTTGCCCAAATATCGATTGAAAGCAGCGCTACAGTTACCGTTTCCGGAGGAGTCAACTTTGTCGTAACCGGTGAAGCATCCGGAGGTGGTAAAATACTTGGGAGTAATGCCGATTCTTTGACTGTGGGTGGAAATCTGGATTTGCTTGATATTACTCTGGGAAATGTAATTCTGAACGGTTCCTCTAAACAGATCGTAACCAGCCCTAATGATTTCGTGGATCTTGAACTAGACAACTCCGCTGGCGCTGATTTTTCCTCTGATCTTACCGTTACCGGAGATCTAAACCTTACAGATGGTACTTTGTTTATACCAACCGGAAAAAACCTGATTGCAAATTCCAAAACCTATGGCCCCGGTGGATCCTTAAGGTTTCAAAGAAGAATTTCAGGAGTAAAAGGTTGGAGAATGGTTTCATCTCCTGTTAATACAACTTATGGCGATTTCCTGGATGGAACTTTAACTCAGGGTTATACCGGTTCGACATTAGGAAATGCAGCTCTGGATAGTCTGCAACCCAATGTATTAACATATCTGGAAACAGTTGTTGGTACTGATAATCAAAGATATCGTGCTCCTTCTAATGCCACACAGTCTGTGTCTCAAGGGCAAGGAGTTTTTGTGTTCGTCTTTGGTAACATTGCTGCAGATTCCCGTTACAATGATCCGCTTCCTGATACACTTGATGTTGAAGGTCAGGAATGGGAAGGCGACGGTACAGAAGTCGATTTTGGGATCACTTATACAGCTGCTGCTGATACAGGTTGGAACCTGATCGGAAACCCATTTGCTGCCACTATCGATTGGGATGACAATACCAATTGGACAAAAACTAATGTTGAAAATACTATCTATGTTTGGGATCCTTCGGCAAACGGTGGCAATGGTGAATACTTGACATGGAATGGCACAACCGGAACTCTTGGCGGAGGCCTGATCTCTCCTTTTCAGGGGTTTTGGGTAAAAGCCAACGCTGCAGCTCCTATTCTTAAGGTAAATAAAGAAGTTAAAACAACAGGTGGTAGTTTTCTCCGGAAAGAGAATACAGAAGGACAAAACGATCCTCAATTAGAGCTTTCTTTAAAAGCAGACGGACTGAACAAGAAAACAAATATTATGTTTTCTAATAGCGCTAGAAAGTCAAAAGACAACAGCGATGGTTATCGTCTTCTTCCATTTTCATTAACACATCTGGAGCTTCATACTTTTCTGGAAGATGGTACAGAACTAGCCATTAATAACTTACCGCTTGACTTCAATTCCAGATATAAGATTCCGTTACATGTAGCGGCTTATAGAGACGGAGTTCCTGTTTCAGGCGAAATGGAACTGATTTGGAGTGGGCTTAGAAATATACCGGATGATTGGATAATTACCATAATAGATAATGACACTCAGGAAGAAATCAACATAAAGGAACAAGATTCTTATACTTTTAATCATTCAACAAAAGCTAAAATCTCTAAAACAGATCCCTTTTCTCCAAGTTTTAAGTTAAAATCAAAAGGCAGAAGTACTTCAGAGAGTGCCCGTTTCACTTTAAAAATAAGTACAGAACAAATTGAGCTCGAAGTTCCTGAAGAGGTGTTTTTGGCTCAAAACTATCCAAATCCATTTAATCCCAGAACTACTATCCCATTTGGCATTGACAAAGATGCTGATGTAAGTATTATTATATATGATATACTTGGAAGAAAAGTGCATACTTTGGTTAACAGAAGGCTTACGGCAGGCACCTACGATGTAACTTTCCATGCCAATCACCTTGCCAGCGGGGTATACTTTTATCGTTTGATTACTGATTCAAAAGTACTTGTGGAAAAATTCACTTTGATTAAGTAGTATTTTTGTCCCATTCAAAAAGAGTTAGAATTACCTAATCCTGGTTTACTCATTATCGTTTAGTAGTATATTAGTCTATCTGTGACAAGCAGTTAATCTGGCTTTATAAGTAGATATGACAAATTTTTTTACCAAATACCTCTTCATATCTGTAGTGCTTTTTTTCGGGCTTAGTGAGATAGCAAATGCTCAACTTGGGTCATTTGCTGAAAGAAAGAAGTTTAATATAGAAAGTGATAGTATCAGTGGCGCTTCTGATCTAATAAATTTTCCTGTTCTGGTAAACGTAACTTTACCATCGGGAGATGTGGAAAATGCAAACGGATTTGATATTGCTTTTACAGCTGGTGACGGTACTACACAATTGGACCATGACCTCGAATCTTATGATTCCGGTACGGGCGAACTTGTAGCATGGGTCAGGTTCTCTTCTTTAAGCGCTACAACAGATACCCAGTTTTTTATCTATTACGGTGACTCAGGGATTACCACTGATCAAAGCACAACTGATACCTGGAACTCAGATTACCAACTGGTAATGCACATGGATGGTGGCGCTACCGAAGATGATGCAACTTCTAATGCCAATGATGGTACAGAAAACGGAACGGGTGGAATTCCAACCACTTCAGGGAGAATCGGTGATGGTCGTGATTTTGAGCGAGGTGATTCAGACTTCATCTCTGTACCTGACGATAACAGCTTAGATATTACTAATGAAATTACGATTTCGTTCTGGTACAATCCTGAATCTAATGCTGCACCTGATATGGTTACTAAGGGAACCAACACTTCTTATGAAGCCACAATCAGAGGTGGCCCCAGAATGCAGTTCAAAAAAGAAGGTGGTTCAAATTTGACTGCTTCGGCTTCCTTTTCGCTCAGCAACTCAACATGGTACTATTTAACCTATGTACAAGGAGCTTCAGGAAGGTCAATTTATCGAAATGGTGTTTCAATAAACACCGATGGCAATACGACTGCTTTTTCTACAAATGGAGACGCTTTACAAATTTCCAGATCAGGTGATGCCGCTGACGGCATTATTGATGAAGTCAGAATTTCTGATATTGAACTAAGCGATGATTGGATTGCCACTGAATATGTAAATCAATTAAACCCTTCAACTTTTATAACAGAACTGGACGATCTGCCTAGCTTACAGAATATTGAATCAACTGCTGCAACTTATACCGCTGGTGGTTCAGCAATATTTATTACATCCGATTTAACTATTGGAAGTCACCCCACTGTTACAACATTAGATAGTGCCGTAATTCAAATTTCTAACAATTTAGATAATCCTGATGATCAACTTGACTTTTCTGATCAATTGGGGATTACCGGAACATATACTGCTGCAACCGGAAAACTTTTACTTTCCGGAACTACTTCTTTAGCCAACTACCAAACAGCGCTTAGAGCAGTTACTTTCAATAGCCTTGCGGGAACTCCTAGTCAGCTTACAAGAACAGTATCAATAACAGGTTATAAAGGATCTTCAGCTACTAACACCCCTGTCAGAGATATTGACATTATAATCGCATTAACAGATTTGACTACCGACATTTCAAATATCGTTTTTCATTTTGATGCACAAGATCTGGATGGAGATGGTACTGCAAATTCTGCAGAAGGATCTCCTCCAATCAATAATTCTTCTGTTACTTTATGGGGAGATCTCAGTACAAATAATTTTGATTTTACCACCGGAACTGCTGCTATTTTTGACTCTTTAGGATTCGGTGAGCGTGGTGCCGTGGAATATGATGGTGTTGATGACGAACTCCAAAAAGGTGCTGAAACATCTATCAACAATAGTATTTTTAGCCAAAAAGCATTTGCACTTACTTTTCGTACCGGAAATGATATTTCAGGTTTCCAAGTAATTTATGAACAAGCGAGTGGAGCAAGAGGATATAACTTCTCCACTGTTGACGGCAACCTTTATGCGCACGCTTACAGTCGTGGTGATGCTAATTGGGGAGGCGCAAATGGGGAAAGACATCGTGTGATAGATCTTGGATTGGTACTACCAAACGAAAGCTACATTTTAATAGCATATCATAACTCAAATGAATGGGCAGCACAAGTAAATAACGGGTTCCTGGAATCTTTTGATAATGCTGCGGACATGCCTGCAGTAAGCGAAAATGTTGCTTTGGGAGGCAATTCAGGAAACACTCGTCACCCAATTACACTCGCAAATGAAAACGGAAATTTTAATGGACAAATTGTAGAATTTGCTTCTTGGAACACATCGCTAAACGGTGGGCAAAGAGCCAGTTTATATAATTATTTTAACGACAAATGGGGGAACGTTCCTCCTGTCTTATCTTCCATTGAAGGTACAAATTTAGATTTTACAGAAGGTGATCCGGATACTCAAATCACCAATACGATTACTGTTTCAGACAGCGATCCCCATAATAATATGGATAGCGCAAAGGTATCTATAACTACAAACTTTATAACTGGTCAAGACTCTCTCATCTTTGCTAATACTGCAAATATTACCGGCACTTATAATGGAACCACGGGTGTGTTACTACTTTCGGGAAGTGATACAAAAACAAATTATCAAACTGCACTCAGGTCAATTAAGTACAGAAACTCAAGTATTAACCCTGCTACAAGTACTAGAACTATTGAATTTGAAATTTATGATTGGGATGATGTAAGTAGCACTGTGAGCAGAAACGTAAATATCACCAATCCTGATGCAACTCCGGTACTTGCAAATATTGAAAGTGGAGATTTAGCTTATACAGAAGGTAACGGTGCTGTAGCAATTACTTCTGCTATTACAGTATCTGACGTCGACGACACAAACATAGAAAGTGCAACTATTTCCATTACCGCTAACTACTTTATTGGTGAAGATTTTCTCGACTTTACAGACACCGGAAATATTTCGGGCAGCTTTGCTTCAGGAAGTGGGATATTAACTTTGACAGGAAGCGATACAAAATCGAATTACCAAACAGCGCTTAGAGCTGTAACTTATGAGAATACCAGCTCAGACCCGGTGACCCTTGACCGAACTATTTCTTTTGTTATCAATGATGGAGATAATAACAGTAACACACAAAACAGAGATGTGACAGTAGCTACGGTAAACTCGAAGCCTGTTCTTAGCTCTATTGAATCATCAAATATTCCTTATCCTGATGCTGCTGTTCAGATTACAAATACTATTGTAGCTTCTGATCCTGATGATACCAGACTTGATAGCGCATTTGTAATAATTTCTGAAAATCTGAAACCTGCAGAAGATTCTCTTATTTATTCCACACTTTTCGGAATTATGGGAAGCTGGAATCCAAATACAGGAATTCTCAAACTTACAGGGAATAATTTATTAAGCGACTATGAAGCAGCATTAAGATCTGTGGATTATATAAATACTGCCACCATAGCGTCAGGCCCCGAACGAGTAGTTAGTTTTATCGTTAGCGACGGTGATCTCAAAAGTGATACTCTAAAACGTACTATCGATGTAAGTCCGGTAGAAACCATTCCTGATCTTGAAGTTTGGCTTAGAGCAGATGCCGGAATTTCTGAAGGAAACGGAGTTGCTATTACGACCTGGGAAGATCAAAGTGGGAATGGAAATGATTATACAGGTACAGCTGGTTCAGGAACAGCTCCGACTTTTGTAGCAAGTTCTGCAACTTTAAACAGCAAGCCATCGGTTAACTTTATAGGAAACGGAGATCACTTTCTTGATAGTGACGGACAAACAAATTACATCAACGGAAACAATGAGTTCAGTATGTTTATTGTTTATAAATCTGATGTTACAAATACTGATAAAGGACTTTTTATAGCTGATTCTCCTTCAGGAGCTGATGAGATTCTGACTATTAGATACGACGCTTCAGGAGCAAATGGTGGTGGATCATTTAATGATGTAGTAAAAACAGGAATTCTTGGTAATGGCGCTGACAACCAGTTAGAAAGCTTTTCTGATATTCAAACATCCGGAGCACAAATAATTAGCTTGCAATGGGAAAGCGGTACAACATACGATCTTTATGTAGATGGAATTTTGAATAACCCGAGCTCCGCAGCTGACCCTCCCCCATCAGGAACAATTACAACTGCAACTACTGCTTTGCTGGGAAAAGGAGGAAAAGATACCGGAAACAACAGTTGGGATGGCGAAATAGCAGAATTCATTTTCTATAGTCGTAGTATTTCCCAAACGGAACGGGAAAGTATAGAGGATTATCTTGCAGACAAATATGATCAGGCAATTCGTAAAATTACTCCGGCGATTGGTGGAGAATCAATATCAGCTGATGACGCAAATACTACTTACACTTCATTAACTGGTCCATTTATTCAGGAAGGATTTATTGGTGAGTTTACATCTAGTGGAACAATTGTTCTTAATGCTCCTTCAGGTTATCAATGGAATACAAGCGGAACAATTGGAGTAACTGAATCTCCTGCTTTTGGTGGATCAACAGAATTAGACGCTTCTTTCACCAGCATCACTTCAAATACAGCAACTTTTACCATAGATGTAGTTTCATCAACCAATCCCGGACAACTGCAATTTACCGGCCTGGAAATTCGTCCAACAACAGGAACTATGCCAAACACAGGAAATATTATCAATTCCGGAACAACCGGACAAGGCGGAGCAACCAATTACGGCACAATAACCATGGTTCCGGGATTGAAAGACAGTTTGGTGTTTGTTCAGCAACCCACAACTACATCAAAAGACTCGATCATTACTCCAGAAGTTCGGGTACAGCTTGTAGATCAACACGGAAACAGTGTTGAAGAAGCAGGCATATCAATTGGTATTAATCTTTTCGGTGGAGCAGGAATTTTATCAGGCACAACTTCCACAAATACAAATGCTTTGGGAATTGCTGAATTTGATGACTTAAGCATTGATGATGTTGGTACTGATACATTACAAGCTACAAGTGCAGGATTAACTTCGTCCTTAAGCTCCTCTTTTAATATAGTGAATGATGGTGTTTTAACCGGATTTATTGTAGAAAGAGTACCCTCAGGAAATATCAGCTCTAAAACTGCAGGTCAAAGTTTCAATATCAAGATCACAGCCGTTGATGGCTCCTCTACTACTGTAACTTCGTTTAACGGAACTGTAGTAATTTCATCGAATTGCACAATGGACTCCGGGCAAGGAACTTCCTCCGTTTTTTCTTCCGGTGAGCTTGCATCTACAACTGTAAGCATTACCAGTACAGGCTCTTGTACAATAACTGCTACCAATTCAGCCGGCTCTGAATTTGGAAACAGTAATTCATTTAGTGTAAGTGCAGGGGCTGCGTCTGAAGTAACATCTATAATTTCTGCATCGCCAACAGTTATTTTGAATAACGGATCGAGTACTTCTGTAATAACCGTAGATGTAAAAGATGAATTTGGTAATAATATAACTATTGGTGGAGATGCGATTACCTTATCAACCACCGCGGGCACCTTAGCAAGTACAAGCGGTTCGATTATTGATAACAGTGATGGAACATACTCTGATACTCTTACATCAACAATGGTTGAAGAAATTGCTACTATTTCAGGAACTGTAAATTCGACAACTATTACAGATAATGCACTGGTAGAATTTGCCGCGTTCACTCATATTTGGGAGAGCCAACTTGGTTCTGCAAGCCTCGCATCAGACTGGGAAGAAACAGGAAATTGGAATGTCGGCAATGTACCCGGAACCAATTCTGTTGTTTTTATTCCTTTAAATCCTGCAGTAGGTAATGAACAACCCGTGATTGATGTTACAGGAAGTACAGTAGCTTCAGTTACCATGGAAACCGGAGCTTCACTATCCATTTCCGGAGGAATAAATTTCACAATCACGGGCAACCTTTCCGGAGGCAGCGTACTTGGAACCAATGCTGACAGCATCACTGTTGGGGGTGATATTCTAGATGTTAGTGCAATAAATGTTGGTACGGTTGTTATGAATGGAACTTCCGCCCAAAGCATTACTAACCCTCATGCATACACAAATCTTGTTATTGATAATGCTAACGGTGTAACAGTAGAAGAAAATCTAGCCATCAATGATAGTCTTATCATGACATCAGGCGAATTGCTTATACCAAGTGGAAAAAATCTTGTTGTTGATGGTATCAGATATGGAACCGGAACTTTACGTTTTCAAAGAAAAATATCTGGTGTAAGAGGATGGCGCATTCTCTCCTCTCCTGTTTCTTCTACATTTGGTGATTTTTTGGATGGCACATTAACCCAAGGATTCACGGGGTCAACACTTGGCAATGCAACTCTTGATAGCTTACAACCCAATGTCCTTACTTATTTAGAAAGTTTTGAAGGCACTGACAATCAACGATACAGAAGTCCCGGAAACGTCACAGATCCATTAGTACAAGGGCAGGGTATTTTTGTATTCTTTTTTGGAGACATAGCAGCAGATGCTCGCTATAATGATCCGCTTCCGGATACATTAGATGTTAGTGGACAAGAATTTAATGGTACAGCAGGTGAGGTGGACTTTGGAGTCACTTACACCGCCAACGCTGATACAGGTTGGAATTTAGTAGGCAATCCTTTCGGCGCCACAATTAATTGGGACGACTCACCAAACTGGACCAAAACCAATATCGAGAATACTATTTATATCTGGGACCCGGCTGCCAATGGTGGTAATGGTGAATATCTAACTTGGAATGGTACCACAGGAACACTCGGTAGTGGTTTAATTCCACCATTTCAGGGATTTTGGATTAAAGCAAATGGTTCAACTCCTGTTCTAAAAGTTACTACTGACTCTAAAACAACCGGAGGATCATTCCTGAGAAAAGAAATTAGGACGGAACAAACCAATGATGTCCCTTTACTAACATTGGAACTTACCTCCAATGGATTAAAAAAAGATGCGAGCTTTATGTTCACTGATAATGCTTCAGAATCAAAAGATAATTTTGATGCATTTGAACTACTCCCTTTTACTGAAAGCCGTTTAGAAATATTCAGTTTGCTAGATGATGGAACACCACTTGTCATAAACAACCTTCCGCTTGAGTTTACAAACAGGTACTTACTTCCTATAAATATAAACGGGTATAAAGAAGGCATTCCAATTTCGGGCGATTTCAAAATTAGAGGGATAAATCTTGATAACATCCCCGATGAGTGGCTGATCTCATTGATCGATAATGAAACAGGTGAGGAAATAGATCTTATAAATCAAGAAGAATACACGTTCTTTCACTCTACCAAAAGCAAAGCTAAAGTAGCCAACCCGAATACTAAACAAAAAGTAATTCGAAAAAAAGCCGGAGATGCACGATTCACTTTGAAAATTACAACTGAGGAAATCGAACTTAATATCCCGGAACAGCCTTTTTTATCTCAGAACTATCCAAATCCTTTCAACCCAACTACTACCATTCCATTTGGCCTAGATGTAGATTCACAAATTAGTTTGATTGTATATGATATTCTTGGTAGAAAAGTAGCTACTTTAATCGACGGAAAACGACCGGCTGGAGTGTATAATGAAGTATTCATCGGATCACACTTAGCAAGTGGGGTCTACTTTTATCGTCTTTCTACAGATTCTCAAATTTATACTAAGCGATTCACTCTTATCAAATAGCTTAGATTTTTGAATAAATCTAGAAATTATTCTCAGTATTAGAACGTTCTTATTAAAAAGAATTAACTGGTAATAGTGTCAACAAAGTAAGATTTTGAATCAATTCAAATCACTTTCATGAAGATTGTATCCAAAGCGTTATTTATAGTTTTATCTATTCTCCTGGGACTTACTACTGGTGGATTTGCTCAAAAATCATCTCAAACTGCTAAAACCAATATAGAGATCACAACAACCATTGTAAGTTCTATAGAGCTTATTACCGTCAAAAGTATCACTGTTGGAAACCTTCAACCCGGCCAGGAGGAAGTGTACATTAATTCCATAAATGACGCTAATGCGGGGTATATGATAGCTGTTGGCGCTCCAGGTGCTGATTTCAGGTTGAATTTTGAAAGAACAAGGACGCTTACTCAGGTAAATGGTGATGGAAGTTTAATTTTTGAATACGAACTTTCCGGAAATAATCTAGAAGATCAAAATAGCGCTGAATACATAGATGAAGATTTTAGAAATCTTAAATTCAATTCTGAAGGTCAATTTCATATATGGGTTGGAGGGAAAATTGATTTAAGGAACGCACGTCCCGGAAACTACGATGGAGATTTTACTATTGAAATTGAATACATATAATGAAATTTCTACACACTTACATATCTGCTTGTTTATTAAATGCCATTTTAGTTTTCTGTTTTACACAAAATTCGACTGCTCAGGAAATTGATTTCGGTTCTTATAGTTCTGTTTACTCAGTTACATTATCTGAGTTAAACATTGGAGAAGATTTAGATTTCGGATTACTGATCCAAAACGAAGGTGTGGTTTCACTACCCATAGCTGAATCCAAAGTTCTATCTATTTTGGGAGTTAAGTACCTGGATGTTATTGTTGATATTACGGCAGATAACTATCTTCTGCTTAACGGCAACTTATCCTGCTCTACAGATCCTAGTTGCAGGATTCCATTCACTTTACAAGCCTCCTATGCCAATAATGGATCCAATACTTTCAGCCAAGCTGTAAATTTCACCGTCGTTTCAAATGTAGCTAGTGCACAATTTCCGATAAAGCGCAGAGCCGGCGGACCGCCAAGCCCCCCGCCTACTCCGGTTTACGAAGGCTATAACCCTAATCTTTTTCAGGAAACAGCTTATCTTTATATATATGGTTCTTTAAATGTAGGCACTATAAATGCCGGCAGTTACACTGCTGATATAATAATTACTATTAGCTATGATTAATAACCTTGCTAAGATATTATTTTTTTTATTTGTAGTGGTTTCACACAAACCTCTTTCTGCACAGTTTATAAATCTTCAAATCACTATCGAACCTGAGTTAAGCGCACAGGTAGAGCAAGTACTGGACTTTGGGCAGGTTGTTTCTAACTCCGGTGTAATGCAAATTGAACTTGGTGATTTGAATACAGGAATATTCAGTATTCGTGCTATAAGGTCTCAGTCTCTTTATATAGAACTTAATCATCCAGATTTTTTGTCTCGTGAAAATAACCCAACTGATCAGATTCCTTTAGAATTAAATGTGTCATATAACAATTCGGGAACTGATAACATCTCCAAATCACAAATACTTTCTGGTCGTTCCGGTACCATAACAATTGGTGGTTCTGAAAACAATTCTGGGAATTTTTGGCGTAAGCTTTATTTATATGTTTACGGATCTATTGATGTAGGTAACATTCCTAATGGACTATATAAAGGAGACGTTACACTCTTTGTAAGCTATGATTGACTCTATAATCATTTATTAAAAGCTTCTAATTAAGAAAACCTAACTTTTTATTCGAGGAGATTCTAAATAGCTTATGAATGGAATTTTAAAATCAATCTTTATTATTAAATAAAACAATCATGAAAACTCTATTAAAATCTACTTTAGTTCTTTTGGCTGCTCTAGTGATCTCTGGAACTTCTTTTGCTCAAGGTACTTCAGATGATGCTACTGTATCAGCAAATGCAAATATTGTAGCTGCTCTTACAGTTACTAATGTTTCTGACTTAAGCTTTGGAGACATCCTTACATCAGAAACTCCTACCATCAGTGCTACTACAACAGGAGCTGGTTCAGTTTCAGTTTCAGGTGCAACAAGTGGTCAAACACTTAACGTAACTATAGATTTCCCTTCTGTTCTTACAGACGGAACTCCTGCTAATGATTTATCATTTGATACTTACAGTGCAGCTGTTACAGCTTCTGGAAATGATTCTGATCCTACAAACGGTGTTGCTTTAACTGGCGCTGCTACAGCAGGAACTCAAATCACAGGAACTTTTGTTGCAGGAGCAACTGCAGCTCATATTTTCGTGGGTGGTCAAATTGATGACGCTACTAATGGTGTTGCTGGTAATTCATATGCTAATGATATTACAGTAACTGTTGACTATAATTAATTAATGATAGTCTTTTAGTTTAAAAAAGTCTTATTTGAATAAAATAAGACTTTTTTTTTGCAGGTTAAGAGAAGCTGAAATACTTTTATTCAGCATTTTTGCTTATGTTTTACAAAACCAATTTAAAAAGCATATGAATAAATCTCTATACGCTATTACATTCCTTATTTTATCTTTAAGCAGTATTACTGCTTTTGCACAGGTTACTATTGCCCCTACCAACTTATTTATTGATGACAATTCTAAGTTCGGTACTTATATGGTAATTAACGGGTCCAATGAAACACAAGAAATTTCTATTGATTTTTTCTTTTCCTATGCAAATTTAGATGAAAACGGCAATCGTTCTTTAATCAAAGACGATATTGAAAAAGCTGAACAACATTCTATTGTTGAATATGTAAAAGCTTTTCCAAAAAACTTTAAACTTGCCCCGGATCAGCGACAAATTGTTCGATTAAGAATTTCTGCTCCGAATAATCTTTCTGACGGCACCTATTGGTCCAGGATCAGAACATCTTCTACTCCAGAATCTCCACCTATAGAGCTACAAACTGATCAAGCAGTTACAGCTCAGGTTGGCATTATAGTGGAACAAGTAACAGGGCTTTTTTATAAAATTGGAAACGTTAATACCGGTATAGAAATTAATACGATTCGCACTGAAAGTGACGGATCAAAATTGACTGTGCTTACTGACTTTTTGAAAACAGGTAACTCTCCTTTTTTAGGTTCAATATATACTTCCTTATTGGATCAATCAGGCAGAGAAGTAAAGACAGGATTCATTTCTACATCCATCTACTTTGATGGAACTCACAAACAAGAATTGGATATTTCTGATTTAGCTAAAGGTACTTATACAATAAAAGTAACTTTTGAAACTAATCGCTCCGATATCTCTGAAAGAGACATTGTTGGTATGGAACCTGTAAACCAAACAACTTCTTTTGAAATCAATTAACCTTGAAGTGCAAAACTTCTTTTTTATATACAATTCTTACAGTTCTATTATGCTTAAGTTCTGCGAAAGGACTGTCCGCTCAGGATACAACTGAAGAGACAGAAGTTTATTTAGACTTTCAATATCAAGGTGTGGTTAAATCAGTAGTAATAAGCTACTATAAAAATGATGTTTTTTTTCTTCCGGTAACAGAACTATTCTCTCTTTTCAAAGTTCAGAATTCAAGAGAGGGTAATATTATTACCGGTAAATTTTCTACAGATCAAACTCCTTTCAGAATTGATCTGGCTAAGCAAACAATTAAATTCGGTAACAAACAATTTTCTTTATCTACGGATGATTTCCTTATACAGGAATTAGATGATTACCTCTCCCCCGGTGTTTTTTCTGAAATATTTAAACTGAATTTCTCGGTTGACTTCAACAAGCTGATATTAAACCTTGAAACAGAAGCAACTTTACCCGTTGTTGAGGAAGCTTTAAGAAACCGAAGGAGAAAAGTTGTAGAGGCTAATACCTATCAAAAAAATTATTACGACTTAGCTCTTGATAGAAATAAATCATTCTTGAACGGAGGTTTTGTTGATTACTCTTTAACAAGCTTTATAACCAACAATGAAAACAGCTATTCCTATAGTACATCTTTAGGTTTACAACTCGCTGGAGGAGACCTGCAGGGAAATGTATTTGGCAATTATACAAACAACTTTAATATATCCAGCAACAATCTTCGTTGGAGATATGTAGTTCGGAATAATCCCGCAATTACACAAGTTTATGTTGGGCAATCAACACTTGATGGGGTTTTAAGTTCGAATTTTACTGGTCTGAAAATTTCGAATCAACCCATTGAACCTAGAAGGTACTTTGATGAATACGTAGTTCAAGGTTCTACAATTCCTGAATCAGAAGTTGAACTTTATTTAAATAATGCTTTGATCGGTTATGAAAAATCTGATGAACTTGGCAATTATCGCTTTACAACACCTCTTTATTACGGAACCTCTGACCTCGATTTGAAAATTTACGGTCCCACCGGAGAAACTATTGATAAATCTACGAAAATCCAGGTTCCTTTCAGTTTCTCGCCTCAGGGAGAATTTAATTACAACTTAAATGCCGGTGTTCTTGATAATCCATTATTAGGTTCAACACAACGTCCTTTGGTTGTTAATGCTAAAGCAACTTACGGTATAAAGAGTTGGCTTTCAGGCTCTCTTGGTACTGAATATTTTGAAGGAGCAATGGAAAATTCAACTCCAGCCCTTACAGGTGCCATCTCAACTCGATTTCTAACAAGTTATATCCTTACTCTTGAAGGTGTTTCTCAAGGTTATTACAGATCAAATCTAAATGCATTTTTTGCGAATTCAGCAAACTTCAGTATAGATTTCACCAAATATACATCTGAATCAATCCTGTATAATTCTTCCGGAAGGGATAAACAACTAAATACCTCTTTTTTTTATCCTTTCACTGTAGGTAATCTGCCTTTAATTTCCAGAGTATCTTCTTTCACTGTGTTCAGAGATGATGTTCAGTCTACCTCATTGCGTTTAGATTTAAGTACAAGAATAAATAAATTTAATTTCAGGTTGGGGTACTCTGACCGTATTCTTAATTCTTATAACTTTCTGGATCCAAGTTTTTCTTCCACTCTTGATAATTCCATTACTTATAACATTTCCAGAAACCCCAACATCCCAAAAATACTCCGGGGAACTTTTTTAAGAGCACAAATGCGGTACTTACCAAAGTTATCTAAAATTGAAACTGCTCAATTTGTTATCTCCAGAAATCTGTTTAATAGCGGACGATTGCAATTATCATATGGTCGAAACTTTATTAATAATTTTAATAACGTAAGAGCGAGTTTTGTAATTGACTTCAACAAAGCCAGATCAAACTCTACCTTTTCTTCAATCCGTTCTGATTATAGTGTTTCTCAAAATATTCGGGGCTCTTTGGGTTACGATACGAACTATAATAATTTTATTGTTACAAGTAGAAATCAGGTAGGAAGATCCGGAGCCGCTATCAAACTTTTTGTAGACAATAACAATAATGAAAGGTATGATGAGGATATCGACCAACCAATTGACGCAGGTTCCATTCGAATAGACCGGACCTCTGCTTCTTCATTCCGTAAAAATGGGATTTTGTATTACTCCCAAATGCAGCCTTATTTCCGCTATAATATGCAGGTTAATAAAGGGTCTATTGAAAACCCCTTATTAGTACCTGAGCTTAATGAGTTTTCGATTATCACAGATCCAAATACCTTCAAAAAAATTGAAATCCCGTTTTATATGTCTGGAGTAATTGAGGGTAGTGTCAACAAATATTTTGATGAACAAAACAATAGCGGGATAGGTGGTGTGAGAGTTCTTATCTCAGGTATTGATAGTGACTTTTTCAAAGAATTGAGATCATTCTCTGACGGTAGTTTCTACTCTTATGAAGTTCCACCCGGAAAGTATAAAATGAGTATTGATCAAAATCAGCTTAGTGTACTGGATTCCAGATCAGAGCCCGGTGAAATTGAATTTGAGGTACAAGCTTTGTCAGAAGGCGATTTTGTTGAAGGCCTATCATTTCTTATCGTACCAAATGATTACGATCCTGACCAAAAAGAAGTAAAACCTGCAGAAGTTATTATAGCTGATATTAGTGAAACTACTGAAATGGTTGAACTAGAAGAAGAACTGGATGATAATATCACTAAAACTTTACGGCTTATTATCCAGGCCCAAACTGCTTTTTACAGCAGAGATATTGAACGAGCTTTGACATTAGTCAACGAATCATTAAGCTTATTTGAAACAGCTCAGGGCTACGCTTTGAAAGGAAGTCTTAATTATTTGAAAGGTAATAAAGACGAAGCTCAAGAGAACTGGGATCGGGCATTAGAATTCAATCCGGATATTTTAATTCCGGATATAGAAGTATTAGACCAATTAATTAGAACTCAACCAGGTAACTAGGAGTATAAAAAGTTCCTATGACAATCAGAATGTATACGTTGGTTAAAGAATATTTGAGTAATTATTTGATATTGAGATCTCTGTTTTCTCTTTTGATGATCTTATTTATTTCAAATTTATCAGTTAAGGCACAATCTTCCCGTGTTACTTCGCAATCAGGAGAACTTCAAATCGCTTCTCTTGAACAGGCATACGATTCACAAGTTATTTTGATACTTTCTAATCATTTTGATAGAAAGAAATTTTTCGTGGATGTCAACATTGACGCAGAATTTATCGAAGAAATTTTACAGACTCCCGGTGCTCAAACCATCACAAGAAATCCTCAGAGTTTTTTACCTGGTCTTCCATTTCTCCCCGACGAAAATCTGCAAAGCTCGCAAACTACACAAGCCACACCTCAAACTACTACAAACCAAACTACCTATAAGACTTTACAGTTAAACAGCCTTGCCATTAATATATATGCCGATACTTCACTTTCTGATAGTGATTTAGATTTTATGAGGCGAGTGACAGGCTTTGCCGCTAAAGTAGACTTTACAAGAGGCGATGTAATAAATATTACTCAACTAGCAATCCCTGATCCTGATTTTGAACCTTCTGTTGTAATAACTAATACCGAAGAGCCGGAACCTAAACCCCTCTTAAGTTCTTTCAAAGACTATCTGGTTGAAATGATTTTGCTTGCTGTATTTCTACTTGGATTATTTGGTTATGGCATGTTCAGAAATTCAAAAGATAAATCTAATTTTCAATCTGAAAGACAAAACCTTAAAAGTGATATAACTTTAGAGGGAAGTTTAAACCCGGATAGTAATCTTTCTTTTTTCGGAAGTTCAAAAGAACAGTCGCGGAATATTGTATCTGAATTCGAATTAGTTTCTGAGAATTTCTTTAAATATCCTCAGGAAGTTTCTTTGGTTTTTGAATTTTGGATTGATAGTGATGAAAAAAATGGCCCCTCAAATGTAGCAGAAGTTGTTTCTTCGATAGATTCTAGTTCTCTTAAATTACTACAGAATCATATCGACGAAGAAAAACTGGAGACTATCAAAGCAGCAATCAGAAATCTGCCTCCAATGTCTATCGATGAAAAGTACAGAGCTGCAAAATATTTTAACTCTGTTATTGAAGACGAAAATACAGATGAAAAATCAACCAAAAAGCATGCTAAGCTTGGTCTATTTAAATTTCTTACACACTTATCTGATGAGTTGTTAACTGAACTCATAAAAACTGAAAATAATGTAAGCGCAGCACTCATAATTGATTATTTACCGGAAGATAAAGCTGCTTCTATCCTAAACACATTTGAAAGATCCCGAGCAGCTGAAATTATGCTTAAAATGTCTACCCTGCATACGCTCTCCTATAAAGAACAAAGTAAAATTTCCAGCGGATTGTTTGAAAAAGCAATCTTGGTGAGAGATAATGTACATGAGCAAGACTTTGGTGTGGAGAACATTTTACCGATTCTTGAAAACCTTCCTGTGAACGAGCAGAAAAGATATATCGAGCAATTGAAATCAACAGGTTCACCGGTTGGCACAATATTAGAAAAAGAATTTTTCACCATAGACCAGATTCCGGAATTAGAAGACGAAGTGGTCAAAAATGGTGTTGAAGAAATTGACACTTCAACATTGCTGGAAGCACTGGTTGGACTTGAACCTGAGTCTATAGACAAAATACTGACCGGAAGACCTAAACGAGAACAACAATTGATTCGCCTTGAGCTTGAATCTATAAACGGTGAGCATCAAATCAATAATGATGCAAAAAAGAAACTTGTCAGTTCACTTAGGAAATCTTTAAAATCTAGTAAAGCAGATCAGCAATAAACCGTACATATCGAATGCTATAATTCTCGGTATCTGCTTGATGTCGACATCACTTCTATTTTCTTGCGGAAGTTCTAAAGATATGCCTGTTAATGAACCTGTAAATACAGATCAAAATGAAGCAAATTTAGCTCAAACGGATAGTTCTGCGACCATTGGACCTGAAATTGATCCCGAAAAACAAAGAAGGGACTCGCTCACTCAAGTTTATAAAGAAGAGCTTCACAAAGACTATCAGACGAAGGCCAACAGAATTACTACACTTTATATACTTGCTCAGCAAAAATTTTATAGTGCTGAGTACCAGGACGCTCTATTTTTAATAAACCGTGCTTTACAGGTAAAGGAAACTGCTGATCTGTTTGCTTTAAAAGGAAGTATTTATTTGGGATTGGGTTCTGTTGAAAACTTCGTGGCTTTTTGGAGACGAGCTCTCGAAATGGATGCAAACTTACCCATTCCTCCTTCTCCAGCCATTGTTGCAGAATTAAAGAGGCAAGGCTTAATAGAATGAAAACACTTAAAAATTTATTAAACCATAACTAAGACATGCGTACATCATTTTTAAACATTTTTTGTTTCTTAGTTTCATTAGCCATTTTAATATGGGGAGCCCTTCTTGTGGTTGGGTTTGCTCAATACAATATGATTCCATCTAAATATGAATTTCTGAACATTCCCAGCCTTGCCATTGTATTTGGAGGTATATCAGCAAGCGTATTTATCAGTTATCCATTTAAAAAAGTCATAGTAGCATTAAGAGAAAGCACTCGACTTTTTTCTCAAAGCAATATTGATGATCAATTACTTGAAAAGGATATTGAAAAAGTTTTAGAATGGCAGAAAAGAATTCGAATCGATAAAATCAGAGCTGTATCAGAACTAAGTGAAGAATACGGAAATCGTTTTGAAGGATATCTCTTTTCAATTTTAGATACTAATTATTCAACTGAAGATCTTCGTGAGTTAGCAGAAATAAATATTCAAGAAACATTTACAAGGCAACAGCAGATCAATCAAATAATTGCAAGTATGGGTAAAACAGCTCCTGTCTTCGGTATGCTGGGTACACTGTTCGGTCTAATTGTTATTCTCTCCGGTTTTAATGAAATGGACTCTCTGTTAACAGGACTTGCTGCTGCATTGATGACTACACTTTATGGCATAATAATTGGGAATTTCATCTTTATTCCAATGGCAAAAAAGATGAATAACATTGCATCACTTCAATTTTTCAGAGAAAAACTGATCTTGGAAGGAATTCTGTTGATACAACAACAAAAATCTTCACTTCAGATCTACGACAAACTCAAAGCTCATATGCACAGAACGAGTCAACAATTTTAGGGTAGCGGAAATTGAGTTTAGACCAGACAAATAATACTAAAAATTCACTGTATCCTAAGCAGGAGATTGAAAGTGAAGATGACGATAGCTGGCAAGTAAGTTATCTTGATATCATAACCATTCTCCTTGGTTTTTTGATCATTTTACTCTCTTTCTCAGACTTAAATGATGGTGAACCTTTCTCAGTTTCTGAATTGTTCAAATCTTCTTTGAATGAAACCGAGTTTATAACTACACCTATTGAAAACATTAAAGAAGAACTTGAAGGATTGCTAGCTCCTGAAATTGAGCAAGGTAAACTTGAAATATTCAGAGAACTCAATGATGTCCGAATCAGATTTAAAAGCGACGATCTTTACAGTTCAGGAAGTGCAACTCTGGAAAACGAAGCATCAGAAATACTTAACCGTGTTTTAGCAGCTTTCAGGATTATATCTTATGACGATTTTGAAATAGACGTTGAAGGCCACACAGATAACGTCCCTATTTCTTCTGCTAACTTTGATTCGAATTGGGAGTTATCTACCTCAAGAGCATCCAATATTGTAAAATATTTCAGTGAAATGGGGATTGCACAGGAACGTTTAAAAGCATCCGGTTATGCTGACTCCAGACCTTTGGTTGAATTTGATGAACAAGGCAATCCTTATCCTGCAAGTAAGGACAGAAACCGAAGAGTTGTTCTGCGGTTATTCTATTCAAGTCCGGAACAAATGGCAAAAGCTGATTCCATAGCTACTGAACAGCCAACCACAGAAACTGAATTGATACCAAGTGAAGAATCGAATGAAACTCTAGTTAACGAAGAAGAAACAGCAGCAACAAATAGTTCTGATGATTTAGCAGGAACAGATGAACAAACTGAAGATGAACCGAATGAAAATCCCAGTGTTCAAGCAACCGAAGAAATTCCTGCACCTATCACTCCACCAACAAACCCAGTTTCAAAACCGGAGATCAGAAATGTAAGCGCAGGAAATTTTGAAAACGGATGCAGATATTCAGTTCAGGTCGGAGGCTTTGAATCCTTTTTTAACAGTTTAGGTTTTTCCAAAGAAGCTGAACAAAAAACCGGGTACGAATTTGAGATAATGTATAATAACTCCATGTTCTCAACCAGAACAGCGAGCAGTAGCTCATTTTCTGAAACAATGGCTTTACAAAATACTATCGAAGAGAAACTTGGCGGAAACCAAATATCTGGATTAGTCCAGCAATGCTATAATAACGGAAAGGAACGGCCTCAGGCGCTTAAATATCAAATTCAACTGGCTTTCTTTCAAAACGAACAAGGAGCTCTGTCATTTAAAGAAACCCTTGCTCAGGAGTACAATATTGATGCAATAGTAGAAGAAAAATCTCTTCAGGCATACACAGTACTAACTGCTTCAATAAATGATATTTCAACAGCCTTGCGGAGATTGGATACTATACAAAATATTGAAATACTTAAAGATGCTTTTATAAAGTATGATCCGGCCACGGTCTCAGAATATATGTTTAGTTACCAGATACAACTGGGTTCTTTTTCTTCTAAACAGGAAGTAGATCAACTTTCTGAACGACTTCGAAGTGAAATGAATGTACAAAGCAGTATCAGAACCTTCAGCAACGGACGCTATTATCTACTGACAAGACCATATTCAGATTGGGATGAAATTAACGAACTTTATACTATTCTCGATCGTGATAGCTCAGAGCTATCCCCTGTTATATATCTAAATGAACGGATATAAAAAAAGCCCTGATTTTCATCAGAGCTTTTAAATTCAGAATCAAATAAACGTCGCTTAGAGCAACATTGATAATGGGTTTTCCAGCAAATTCTTAACTGTATTTAAGAATTGAGCTGCTTTGGCTCCATCAACAATTCTATGATCACTTGAAAGAGTGATCTTCATCCGCTTACCAGGAACTACAGCTCCGTTTTCTACCACAGGAACATCGCGGATAGCACCAACAGCAAGTATACAAGCATTTGGTGGATTAATGATAGCTGTAAATTCTTCTATGCCAAACATTCCCAAATTCGAGATAGTGAAAGTGCTTCCTTCCATTTGTTCAGGTTGAAGTTTACGATCTCTTGCCAATCCGGCTAATTCTCTGGTTTGGGATGAAATCTCTGACAGCCCTTTTTTGTCAGCATGAGTAATAACAGGAGTCATTAAACCTTCATCAATAGCTACAGCAACCGCTACATGAACATCTCCATGCTCTTTGATTACATCGTCATGCCATGAGCTGTTTATCGCCTGGTGACGCGTTAGAGCAATTGCACAAGCTTTCACTACGATGTCGTTGAAACTGATCTTCACATCATTAGCTTCATTCATTGAAGAACGGGCAGCCATTGCAGCCTTCATATCAATGTCTATAGTCTCGTAGAAATGTGGATTGGTGAATTTGCTTTCAGAAAGTCTTCGGGCAATCACTTTTCTCATTTGAGAAACTTTCACTTCTTTGCTTTCTAAGCTCTCGAAAGATTTAGATGCAGCAGCAGAGCTCGACGGTTTTGACAAACCACTTCCACCTTTATATTCTTCAATATCTTTTTTAACAACTCTGCCATCAGGACCTGAACCCTGAACAGAAGTGAGATCAATTCCTTTATCCTCAGCCATTTTTTTGGCTAATGGAGAAGCTTTTACTCTTCCGTTATCAGATTCGGAAGAAGACTCTTTTGATTCTGTTTTCTCCTCTGATTTATCCTCTTCTTTTTCTTCAGACTCTTTTTCTTCTTTTTTATCTGAATCTTCGGACTTAGAACTTTCAGAACTTCCGCCCCCTCCTGCTCCGTCAAGAATATCAGAAATATCTTCGCCCTCTTCACCGATCACAGCGATTAGTCCACCTAAAGGAACTGCATCTCCTTCCTGAGGAATGATCTTTAAAAGCGTTCCGTCATCAAAAGCTTCCACATCCATGGTGGCTTTATCAGTTTCAACTTCAGCGATGATATCACCGGCAGAAATCTTGTCGCCTTCTTTAACATTCCATTTAGCGATCACTCCTTCTTCCATAGTGTCGCTCAGCTTCGGCATTTCTATCTTAATAGCCATAATTTCTTCGAATTAGTAAGTTAATTAATTTCTGTAGGTAACCTGATTTACTGCATCTACTACTTGTTTTACGGATGGGTACCATAGATCAAATAGATTTTTAGCAAATGGTGCGCAAACATCAGGAAGTGTTACACGCTGAACCGGTGCATCCAAATAATCAAAAGCTTCGCGTTGAATTAAGAATCCAACTTCAGCAGCTAATCCACCAAACGGATGAGCTTCATCCAGAATTACACATCTGTTTGTTTTCTTGATCGATTCAATGATCAGCGGAAGATCCAAAGGTTTTACTGTCCTTGGATCAATAATTTCACATTCTACATTATCTTTTGCCAGCTCTTTTGCTGCCTGTACAGCTAAGTGATACATCTTTCCGTGAGCTACTAAAGTCACATGTTCGCCTTCCCTTTTGATCTTTCCTTTTCCAATCGGAATGATGTAATCTTCTTCATCAGATACTTCTCCTTTCAAGCCGTACATTTGCTCTGATTCCATAAAGAGAACCGGATTATCATCGCGAATAGCTGATTTAAGCAATCCTTTTGCGTCATCAGGTTCGGAAGTATAAATAACTTTCAATCCGGGAAAGTGAGCGTACATTGAATCGTAAGCTACAGAATGCGTAGCTCCTAACTGTCCTGCTGAGGCGTTAGGACCTCTGAATACGATCGGACAATCAATTTGTCCACCGGTCATATACTTAACCTTAGAAGCGTGATTTATGATCTGATCCGCCGCTAATACTGCGAAGTTAAAGGTCATAAACTCCACAATTGGTCTTAAACCGTTCATTGCAGCTCCCACTCCGATACCGGCAAAGCCAAGCTCCGAAATAGGAGTATCGATCACCCTTTTATATCCGTATTTGTCGAGAAGTCCTTCGGTGGTTTTGTAAGCGCCGTTGTATTCAGCTACTTCCTCACCCATTACCAGGACTTTCTCATCTCTTGCCATTTCTTCATCGATGGCAGCTTTAATTGCTTCTCTAAATTGTAATTCAGCCATTATTCTATTCTTTGAAATTCTTTTTAGGTATGGAAATAAGGATCGTCTTCAACAAACATATCCTCGTAGAGTTCTTCGTCTTTCGGGAAGTCAGAATTATCTGCAAATTCAACTGCGTCCAAAACTTCCTGCTCTACTTTTTCTTCGATCTTCTCAAGCGCCGCTTCTTTAGCGATGTCATTTTCGAGAATATATGTTTTCAATCTTTCGATCGGATCGATCTTCTGATATTCTTCCAGCTCCTCTTTAGTTCTGTACTTTTGAGGATCAGACATTGAATGTCCACGGTATCTGTACGTTCTGATCTCAACAAACCAAGGTTCTGAGTTTTTGCGCACGTCATCAGCGATCTCTTTCATCTTTTCATACACAGAGAACACATCCATACCATTGATCACAGCACTTTTCATTCCGTAACCATCAGCCCTGTCCACAATATCTGCAACTGTATGACGTCGGGCAGCTGTTCCCATAGAATATCCGTTGTTCTCTACAACAAAAATTGCCGGAAGCCCCCACAGCTGAGCAATATTAAAAGTCTCGTGCAATGCTCCCTGATCTACAGCTCCATCACCAAAAAAGCAGGTAGAAATTCGACCATTCTGCTCATATTTATTAGCGAATGCAAGACCACCACCAATTGGAATATGTCCACCAACGATTCCGTAACCGCCCCAAAAATGATTTTCTGCTTTAGCGAAATGCATTGATCCACCTTTACCTCTGGAACATCCTGTTGCTTTACCAAAAAGTTCAGCCATTCCTTCGTTTGCTGAAATTCCTCTGCAAAGTCCCCAACCATGGTCACGATATGCTGTAATGATATCGTCATCATCATTCAGTGCAAAAGTTGTTCCGGTTGAGATCGCTTCCTGACCAATATAAAGGTGAAGAAATCCTCCAAATTTTCCTTTTTGATACTGCTGCATTGCTCTTTCTTCAAAACGACGTTGCAAATACATTTGCTCATACATCGCTTTTAGCTTTGCAGCTGAAAGACCCAGATCTTTATGTTTGGATTTTGTAGCAGCAGGAAGATCAACCCCTTTCTGTACTGCTCCTGATTTTTCATCTCCAATTCCTCTTGGAGCAAATTCTACATTACCGCTTTTCTTTTTTGCCATAGTTCGTTTTTTATAACCTTAACCCTTCAAAAATGGGCTTGAATATATTCAATTTTTAGGAAGTTTTCGTAATTCTCTGGAGTACAAGTGTTAAATGGTATTTAAAATGATTTCATTCACTTTAGATAGTGCTTCTTCGAGTTTTTCAGGTTGTCGCCCGCCTGCAGTAGCAAGACTTGGTTGCCCACCACCACCACCGCCAACTAATCGTCCAAGCTGTCCAACTAACGCTCCTGCTTTTAATCCTTTTTCTTTTATCAGATCATCAGTGACTGATACCATCAGGTATACTTTTCCTTCTTCCTCATCTTTTGAGGCTAGGACCGTAACCGTATTTGAGGAAGATTTTTCCAGAGCATCGTAACCCAATTGTTTGAGTACATCCATATCTGAGCCGGGAATCTCTCCTTTAATAAGTGTGATATTTCCGTCTAATGATTCCGGATTTAAAAATAATTCGGTTAGTTTAGCTCCTGTGTTCTGAAGATTCTGAGCAGAAAGTTCTTTTTCCAAGGCCTTCTTTTCTTCCTGAAGTTTCCTGATGTCTGCTACCAGGTCAGCACTTTGTCCAATTACTCCTTTAATTTCTTTTAAGAGAGATTGTTCATTCCTCAAAATCTGATCAGCTGCTTTACCACACACAGCTTCGATTCTTCTCACGCCAGCTGCTACCGAAGTTTCCTGAGTAAATCTGAAGTAACCGATCTCACCGGTAGCTTTTACATGAGTTCCACCGCATAGTTCTCTGGAAAATTTAGGATCAAACGTGATAACACGAACTTCATCTCCGTATTTCTCTCCGAAAAGCATCATCGCTCCCATCTCTTTAGCTTCTTCGATCGGAACACTTCTCTGTTCATCTAACGGGATGTTTTCCTGAATTTTTTCGTTTACCCTCTGCTCGATCACTTTAAGTTCTTCATCAGTAACTGCTTCGAAATGAGAGAAATCGAATCTTAAATGATGATCATCTACCAAAGAACCTTTTTGAGCTACATGATCGCCCAGTTCTTCTCTTAATACTGCATGAACTAAATGAGTAGCCGAATGGTGTTTCTGAATTTCTTTTCTTCTGGAAGTATCAACCTGAGCAATCCATTCTCCGGACAGATCACCAGGTAGATTTTCTGTATAATGAACAAATTCTCCGTTTACTTTTTTTACATCAGTAACATGAATGTATTCATTTCCATTTGTTACTAAACCTGTATCAGCAACCTGACCACCGCTCTCTGCATAAAATGGAGTCTTAGCAAGTTTGAACGCAAAATGTGTTCCTTCTTTTCTGAACGAAGTAAATTCTGTTTCTACTTTAAGGTCATCGTATCCAACAAAGAGTGTTTCGCTATCTCTTTCTCCATTAACTGATTTCCAAGCATCAGTTCCACTCTGATCTACGCTAAACTTACCAGCTGCGCGTGCGCGATCTTTCTGTTCTTTCATCAACGCGTCAAATCGATCTACATCAACTTCGATACCTTCTTCACGAGCCATTAATTGGGTAAGATCAATTGGAAATCCATACGTATCATGGAGTTTAAAAGCGTCATCACCGGAAATAACTTCTTTTCCTTTTGAGACCTCCTTAAATAATTGAATTCCCTGCCCAAGTGTTTTCAGAAAACTTTTTTCTTCTGATTTGATCACGTTGATAACGTATTCCTTCTGAGCTTCCATTTCCGGAAACACATACTTGAATTGATCAGCTAAAACATCAACCAGTTTATAGAAAAATGGTTCTTTGAATCCCAATTTATCCCAACCGTAACGAATAGCCCTTCTTAAAATTCGACGAATAACGTATCCACGACCATCATTTCCTGGCGAAGCACCATCAGCAATAGAAAATGCAACTGCACGAATGTGATCGGCAATTACTCTCATAGCAATATCTTTCTCGCTATCAGAACTGCTGTACTTTATTCCTGCTAATTCAGAAATTGTGTTCAACAACGGTGTAAAAACATCGGAATCGTAATTGGAAGTCTTACCTTGAAGTACTGCACAAACTCTTTCAAAACCCATTCCGGTATCTACATGCTTAGCGGGAAGAGATTTAAGCGAGCCATCAGCTTGTCGGTTGAACTGAATAAATACCAGATTCCAGATCTCCATCACTCTGGGATCGTCTGCGTTTACTAAAGTAGCTCCATCAACTTTTTTGCGTTCTTCTTCTGATCTGAGATCAATATGGATTTCTGAACATGGGCCACATGGTCCGGTGTCTCCCATTTCCCAGAAATTATCTTTCTTGCCACATTTCAAAATATGAGCATGGTCAATTGAAGTTTCGCTTTTCCAAAGTTCAATTGCTTCTTCATCAACCGGAAGTCCGTCTTCATCATCGCCGCCAAAAACAGTAGCGTATAGTTGATCCGGATTTAAGTCCCACTTATCAACCAATAATTCCCAAGCCCAAGCAATTGCTTCTTTTTTGAAGTAATCGCCAAACGACCAATTACCCAACATCTCAAACAAAGTATGATGGTAAGTATCGTATCCAACCTCTTCCAGGTCATTGTGTTTTCCACTTACACGAATACACTTTTGTGTATCTGCAGCACGATTCCATTCTTTCCCTTCATGAGCAAGCGTCTTCTCTTCCCCTAGAAATATTGGTTTGAACTGGTTCATCCCTGCATTTGTAAATAACAGCGTAGGATCATTTTTAGGAGCTACCGGTGCGCTATCGACTATGGCATGCCCTTTATCTTTAAAAAAATCGAGAAATTCCTGACGTATTTGGGATGAAGTCTTAGTGGACATCAATTTGAATTAAAAAATCGGTTGAAAATTAAGATGGTGAAGATAAAAAAAATCTGCTTCACACTCGATGTTAGATTTATGTTTAATGAATTATTTGAAAAGTGGGAATCAAAAAGCTGAAATAAACATTTTGTGCTTTCATGAATTAGTAACGACATTTATTCAGATTTTAAACTTATCAGACAGCTATGAAAACTATTCTCAATTTTTTCTTCCGTGGAATGCTAATTGTGTTTCCTGTTGGCGCCACCATTTATTTAGTTTCTATAGCCATCGGTTGGGCAAATGAATCTCTAAATTATCTGTTTTACAGCTGGTTCGATTATAATATTCCCGGCTTAGGAATAATTACCGGCTTTATAGCCATCACTCTTATTGGTTTTGTGTTTACCAGAGCTTTCACAAAACCCATTCTTCATTTGTTCGAAAAACTACTTACCAGAACACCATTGGTTAGCATTATTTACAGCTCTTTAAGAGATCTTACCGAAGCTTTTGTCGGGGATAAAAAGAAATTTACAGCTCCTGTTGTAGTAGATTTCGGAGTTCCGGGCGTAAAACGCTTAGGTTTTATTACACAGGAATCACTTACAGATCTTGGTCTTGAAGATGAAGTAGCCGTCTATTGTCCGCATTCTTACAATTTTTCCGGAAATCTCTATATAGTGGATAAAATTCACGTAAAACCGATCAAAAAAGATCCCGCTACTTTTATGAAATTTGTTGTTTCCGGTGGTGTATCAAATTTAAATAAGCTAGAGTGATACTCACTTTTCACTTAATAAACTTCTTCGAATGTTCTTGACGAAGGCTTTATGTTCTTTTTAAGGTCTTCCCATTGCCATTCTGAAGGAGGAATTTCAGCCAGATCACCACGAACCTGCAAATATTCCAAATGCCCTTGAAGCGCCAGATTCTGATAGATACCCGTTTCCATTCCTTTCATTCCACAGATATAGATTAGCGTATTTTCTTTTTCAAGAATTGGGTTCAAAGTATCAGAATGATCATTGATCACACTTTGAACATAATATTTACTTCCGTCACTGCGTCGGTCCTCTCTGGATACACAACTCAAATAATGGAAATTAGAGTGCTTCTCAGACATTTCTTTTATGAAATCAGGATATAGAATATCGGTTCTGTAGGCGCAACCAAATACCAGAGCTACATCGCCTTTATAACCTGATTCAAACAATTCCATGATCATACCTCTGAAAGGAGCAATACCGGTTCCTGTTGCAAAAAATACATAATTGAAATCCTGAGCATTTTCCGGTAGCAAATACCTTTTACCACTTGGCCCAGTAAGCTGAACTTTATCACCCGGCTTCAGGTCAGAAAGATAGTTTGAAGCAACTCCCAGATAGAGTTTACCGTCTATTTCATCTATAGATCTTTTTACCGTAGTGGAAACCAAATGCGATTTTCCGCCTTCTCCTTTTGTGGGAGATGAAACCGAGTATAAACGCAATTTGTGCGGACGTCCTTTTTCCGTCTCACCGGGAGGTAGTACCCCGACAGATTGTCCAACTCTGATCCTGTCTACCAGATCAGTACCCGAAATATCGAATGTTATGTGCCGAACAATATTTGGGCTGTTTTCTGCCGTGCAAACATAATTTTCTACAATAGTTGCTTCTACAGGGTCTTTCGGTGAGTAAATATTCAGTTCTACTTCCGGGAGGATAATCTCTGCCATTCCAATAATTAGATTTAATTGCATAAAAAAATCCGGTACTCTGATTGAATACCGGATCTGTAAAGTAAGGTTTTTCTAGTTTAGAAATAAAACGTTAATCCTGCGGATATAACATTACCACTAAACTCAGTATCGTCGAGGTCATCTCCCTGGTCGTCCAGGAATAAATATCTGTAATCAACATTTAAACCGGCACTCTCATTTAGAGGAAGATCAAGTCCAAATCCCAAATGATAACCAATATTAAATTCTGCGTCATCACCAGGAGAAACGAATCCACCATCGTAGTCATAAAAAGTATAATAAGCCCCTAAACCGGCAAGACCATACGGTTGGAAATTAGAAGCTAAAGGTACATGCATTAATAATGTAGCAGTAACCGGAATTTGCTTGATGGTTAAATCACCATTTGTGGTTGAGTAACTTTGTTCTCCTCTGTACTCAGCGGCAAATTCGAATCCGAATACTTCTCCGCGGGTTCTTGTCTGGAATCCAATGAACATGGTTCCATCATCTGCATCAGGAGCTTTGTAGTACCCGATCTTAGGTCCAATTCCCGATCTGTCTTTAGTTGGAGCCGATGTTTGTGCGTTTGTATGAGATGAAAATGTCAATAAAACTGCTAGTGTTAGCGTAGATATAAAAAGTTTCATAATTAGTATTAGTTGTTGTTAGATAATACTTTAATGGATATAGGGCTTGTTAAGTTCCATTAAATAATACTAATACTACTCTTAAATCTACTGATTACTTATTCTGTCTCTCACTAACTCATCGATGGTTGGTCTTTCGCCTCTTTGTTCAATCAGTCTGGCTGCTGTTCTGTCTGTCACTTCCACTCCACTCATTCGCATGAGATTTTCTTTGGTCAATTCCTCTTTTGTATATCCCAAATCCATCATTCTGCTTGTAAAATATGCAGTAACACCAGCTCTTCTTGTTTCGGCTAATTCATCAATAGACAGAGTATAACCAAGCTCTTTCATCATTCGAGCATAATCGGCGCTCACTCCTGCATTTTGAAATTCTACTAATTGATTTAATGTAATATCTGTATAGCCAATATCATGTAATTTTTGAGTTTCTGTAGCAGTCACCCCTTCCCTTCTGAGATCTATTAGCTCTTCTCTGCTGAGTTCCCCGTAACCCATGTCTGTCATCCAGGTTCCCATTCCTTGTAACAGTTCTTCATTAGGCTCATTTATTGCTTGCTCAATTCTGTCAATCGGATTATCAATACCGCTAAAGTCGATTCTGGAACCGACATAGAAAGTAAGAGTAGCTATAAATGCAAAAAGAAGTATATAGTTTGAAAGTTTACCGGAGTTTGAATTCTTATCTAAAGAACCCTGATTGAGTTGAGAAACCGAATCATCCTCAAGATCTTTAAGATCATTTTTTAAATTTCTGAATTTAGTACTCATAATCGCCCTTTTTAATTTCTAAAGCCGGTACGAGAGTATAACTAAAAAGATGCGATTTTTTATGATTAAGCAATCAACTTTAATGACTTATCCAAGTCACCTATTGTAAATGGTTTAACGATCAGGTCAGCAAAATCGGTATCTTTTGCACGTTCAAAGTTTAAACGGTCTGAATTTCCTGTAAGGTAAATTACTTGTGAATCTACAGTTTCCTTGATCTTTGCCACTGTATCAATACCATCCATTTCTCCTTTCAGACGAATATCCATAAGCAGAATATCGGGTTTTTCTTGATTAGCAATATGAATGGCTTCTTCACCTGAAACGGCTTTCCCAACTACAGTATGCCCAAGTTCCTTAATCATATTTTCTACTACCAGTGAAATGATCATATCATCTTCCACTATTAGTACTTTTTTACTATTGCTCATTATTTGAACCTATTTTTAAACCCTTATCGAACCATTTTTTGAAACCTTAAATTAATGTACAAAATTTATTAGCCTCTTTTTACAATAATTTAACCTCTAGAATTTCTCCGTTTACTGTATTAATAAAAATATTCCATCTCACTTCTTCAGTATCATCCTGTAATAGTTTGACCACCCATGCTTTATGGATTTCCAAACCCTCATCAACTGCAATTGCCACAAATTTCAATTCCGGTTCTCCCGATAAGTGCTTTTCAGTTATTTCCTGCTCAAAAATTTGATTTTTCGAATTTGCATACCTGACTTTCATACCAATAACTTTGTCCATGGCGGCAACAGATCCAAAATCTACAAAACCAGGATCCGTTACAGGATACCAGTTTCCCCAGATTCTGTTTACCCCATTAATATCCAGATAAACCAAAATTTGAGTGTCCATTACTTCAATGCCATTAACTATTTGAGGCTGAAAGGTAAACTTCCATTGCAATGGGACGCTATTGATATTCCCTTCACATATTGTACATCCATTCAATGGAGTGACATCCTCTAAAATTAAACTCTCTATACTTTCAACTCCGGTAAACTCCTCATTTTCTTTCAGCACTTGTTTTGCCACAGATAAAAGATCATTACTAAAGGGTGCTTCCTGCTTTATTTCATTCCTGTTTAAGCAAGGATTTACATCATTCGGAAAAAGAATTCGACTAAAACCAGTTAATCCATATTCATTAAGCGTTGAACAAATCTGGTCATTATTCTTTTCATGGTATTTTTGGTTTAGAACCTGTATATCTGAAATATTTAACCTTTCTATAAAAACCGGGTATTCATCAACTTTATCATTAGGAGATAAAGATTCACAGCCTGAATAAAAGGCTGTAAAGAATATAAATAGGTAAGCAAATTCTTTTCTAATCACTGTGATTTGTCCTTATCAGAAGTTACCGAAACACCAGATTTACCACAATAGTGTAATCAAAGTTCTTTACCTTAACGCATTATATTTTTTTAAGCTTCAGATGAAAAAAAGAGTTGCAGTTATTGGTTCGGGAATTTCAGGCTTAACAACAGCTGTGTTGTTACAACAGAATGGATTTCAAGTATCGATTTATACAAAAGAGCCCCCTTTAAACAAGGCAAAAAACCCTTATTTTGGCAGTCAATTCCCTTCCGCCTCTGTAATTCCTCACTCTGTATCCCACTCCGAAATACACAAAATATTCGAAATGAGTCAGCTTTTTTTTTCAAAGCTGTATGACTTCTCTTTTCCCGGATTAACAATACATGAACATTTCGAACTTTTCGGTTTTCAAAATACTGAACCCGATTATGCTCGTTCCATACCAGGTTATAAAGCTTTATCAGATTTGAACTGGACACCGGAACATCCGGATATACCATTGAAAAGTGGGTGGAAGTTTGATTGTTTTTTTGCTGACTGGACAATTTATTTTCCACAACTTGTACGTAGTTTTTTACAAAATAACGGGACTTTTATATCCCAATCAGTTAATCTTAATTCATATGTCTCAATCAACGAAGACATCATAATTAATTGTTCCGGTCTTGGTTCAGCTCAGTTAAAAGAAGAAGACAGCAAACCATTAATTTTAAAAGGACACTTATTAAAAGTTAGCAACACCGTGGATTTAAAATCACCATCAGGAAATACTGTGTCTTATAATTTTAGTCCCGGATCAGATATATATGCGGACTCTTTTAAGACTCCTTTCGATGTATATTGCTATCCCCGTAAAAATGATTGGGTTCTCGGAGGAAGTCGGTTCAAAGGAACTTTGGATAAAAAAGGTGATTGGGTTTCCGAAGATGAACTCTCACATGAGTTTCCGACCCAAATTGAATCTATTAATTCAGAAATCATAAAAAATACATTTGGGATAGATCTTTCAAAGTTTAAAGAAAGAGAATATCAGTATTCATTTCGATATGTCAGGAATAAAGAGCATGGTTTACGATTAGAAACGGATAATGCTCCGGGCAAATTAGTCGTTCATAATTATGGTCATGGTGGAGCCGGAGTTACACTTAGCTGGGGATGTGCTTTTCATGTACTTCAAATACTCTGTAGAAAATTAAATATCGGAAATACTGAATCCGACCTTCAAAAAGTTTTGGACAGCTTACCGGAAGGATTAACTAAACACTGAGCTTAGATTTAGACTTATAGTTTAACCAGTGCCCTGTTATTAAAAGTATGCTACCTAATAATGTAATACCTGCTTCTCCGTATTCACCCAGTATTTCATTGAAATACCAAGCCAGAAATATTATAAAAAGACCTGTGAGTAATAGTATGGTTATTCTTGGAGATTGATGCCGTTGTCTCAATGACAGATATACTGCAGGCGCTATAGCTACAAAGAAAATAAAATGCGTATACTCATGAAATTCCTCAAAAGCAGGCCATAAAGGTATTAAAGCAACTATAACCGGAACCAATAAACAATGAATAGCACAGATTCCAGATAAGCCAATTCCTACCCTGTCCCAAAATCCGGGTTTAGCTCTTTTAGATTCTTTTTTCAAATTATGGTAGTCAGCTTAAAATTTTCTGAATGATTTGAAGCCTTAAAGATATTAATATATCTGCTGAGTTATTCATCGAATTTATCTCTTTATTAAAAATAAGATTGTTTGTGTAATCTTAACTCTTCCTCTATCGTTGATGCTTACATTACATTGAGAGTTTAAATAAATGTTTGATGAAAAAAATTCTGAAATTTATAAAATGGATAACTATATCCTTCGGAGTTCTTATTGTTATAGGGTTGATTTATATTCATAATCTCGACTTTTCATTGAATGAAGAAGCTATTAAGAATGCTTTTGAAGATTTGCACTATAGTCCAAAAGAAGGTTTTATAACGGTTGATGATAGAACAATTCATTATGTAGCAATCGGTGATACATCCAAACCAACCGTTCTTTTTGTTCATGGATCACCCGGTTCATGGGATAACTTTCTGGGCTTTATGCGTCACCCGGGTTTACTGAGCAATTTCAGACTTATATCTGTAGACAGACCGGGATTCGGAAAATCCGAGAGTGGAAAACCTGAACGCTCTTTACAACAACAAGCTATGCTGATTAACAACGTGCTTGAAGTCGAGGGTTCTTCCTCCATTCTGGTAGGTCATTCTTATGGAGGTCCGGTAATTGCAAAAATGGCAATTGATTATCCTGACAAAGTTGACGGGCTTATTTTTGTAGCGGCTTCCATTGATCCGGTGCTTGAAAAAACGAAGTGGTTTCAAATTCCTGTACACTACAAAATACTTTCCTGGATTTTACCTGACATGCTTTATTCAACAAATGAGGAAATCCTGGCTTTAAAAGAGGAACTTAAAAAAATGGAGCCTCACTGGAATAAGATTACCCAACCAACTTCCATCATACAAGGAAAAAATGACAACCTTGTTCCTTATGAAAATGCTTTATTTGGAGAAAGAGTGCTTACTAATACAGAACCTAATTTAGTCATTAGAGATATCAATCATTTTATCCCATGGGAGAATCCTAATCTGATCGTTCAAGAGATCCAGAGAGTGGATTCCCTGATAAATCATTAATAACCCAACCTGGTAAAAATTTTGAAAGGTCACAATGTTCTCAATGTGACTTTGAACAGACTTAGCGTTATTATTCCTGCTCCGTCTAAAAGTGGCAGAAAATGCCCTATATAAAATTAATTCTAAAAATAGAAATGTCTCAATTTAGTACGAATCCTGAGTCACAGAAATTTGAAAAGATACCAACTTCGATTTTTTCGAATGCAAAAGATGCTTCCATTCATGTAGCACATCAAATTGCAGATCTCATTAAAGAAAAATCTAAAAATGGTGAGCAAGCTGTTTTAGGCCTGGCTACCGGTTCAACACCAACTCAGGTGTATGATGAGTTGGTAAGACTGCATCGCGAAGAAGGTTTGAGTTTTAAAAATGTAGTAACCTTTAACCTTGATGAATACTACCCTATGGATCCTGATTCTATCCATAGCTATGTGTATTTCATGAAGGAATATTTATTCAATCATATTGATATCAAACCTGAAAATGTGCATATCCCTGACGGCACATTAGAAAGAGAAGATATTTACGCTTTTTGTCAGAACTACGAAGAAAAGATCAACAATCTGGGCGGACTTGATATCCAGGTTCTTGGGATTGGTCGTACCGGTCATGTTGGTTTTAACGAACCGGGTTCGGCAATTACATCTAAAACAAGGTTAATTGCTTTAGATAGCCTCACTATTTTAGATGCTGCCAGCGGTTTTTTTGGTGTTGAAAATGTTCCAAAACGAGCCATTACAATGGGTGTTGGAACGATCATGAATGCCGATAAAATCTTTTTGATGGCTTGGGGGGAGTCAAAGGCTTCAATTATCCACAAAACTGTTGAAGGGGAACAAACTCCTCATATTCCAGCAACATTTCTTCAGCAACATGATAATGTAGAAATAATACTGGATGAAGCTTCTTCAGCTGAATTAACCAGAGTTAAAACGCCATGGCTGGTTGGTCCTATTGATTGGGATGGTGCCATGCTGAGAAAAGCTGTTGTTTGGTTAAGCCTTTACTTAGAAAAACCAATTCTGAAGCTTCGTGAAGAAGACTATAGCGAACATGGCATGAATGATGTTCTTACTGCTATAGGAAGTGCTTATAATGTAAATATTAGAATTTTTAACGAAGTACAGCATACTATTACAGGCTGGCCGGGAGGGAAACCAAATGAAGATGACACCTACAGACCGGAACGAAAATCACCATTCCCGAAAAGAGTATTAATTTTTAGCCCTCATCCTGATGATGATATTATATCAATGGGTGGAACTTTTATACGTCTTGCAGATCAAGGTCATGAAGTTCATGTAGCTTATCAGACATCCGGAAATATTGCAGTTTTTGATGACGAAGCATTACGATTTGCTGATTTTGTAATGGATTATCATAATAAATTTGGCTCAGGCTCTGATAAAATCAGTAAGCTCTATGAAGAAGTAAGAACTTCCATCGAAAACAAACAGCCCGGTCAAGTTGATTCCGAGAGTGTGATGACGATCAAAGGCATGATCAGACGAGGTGAAGCAAAAGCAACTGCCCGTTATGTAGGTTTACCTGATGAGCACATTCATTTTCTGGATCTCCCTTTTTATGAAACCGGGAAAGTAAGGAAAAACCCTATTGGCCCTGAAGATATAAGAATTACAAAAGATCTGATTTCGGAGATCAAGCCACATCAGATTTATGCAGCAGGAGATCTGTCTGATCCTCATGGAACTCACCGGGTTTGTTTAAATGCCGTATTTGATTCGCTAAGAGAATTAAAAGACGAATCTTGGATGAAAGATTGTTGGATCTGGCTATACAGAGGTGCTTGGCAGGAATGGGGAATTGAAGAAATTGAAATGGCCGTTCCTTTGAGTCCGGAAGAAACTGACCGTAAAAGAACGGGAATATTCAAGCATCAATCCCAAAAAGACAGACCCTTATTCCCCGGAACAGACAAAAGGGAATTTTGGCAAAGAGCTGATGACAGAACAAAAACTACAGCTCAACTTTACGACAAACTGGGACTTGCAGAATACGAAGCAATGGAAGCTTTCGTAAGATGGAAAGAACTGGATTAAGCAGTTCTTTTTAACGGTTAATCAATTTTGGCTCAATTAAAACTTTAGAAGGCACTTTGTACTCACTTTCCTCAAATATAATTTTGAAATTTTTAAAAAGAACTTTTCCCAGTTCTTTTGAGTCAATACCAATCGTATTTAAGGAAGCGTCATGCTCTTGTGTCTGTTTTACATTACCAAAACCAAGAATAGAAATATCCTGGGGAAACTTATATCCTTTTTCAATAAGAGCATTTTTAAAACCCCTGGCTACTTCGTCGTTAGAAGCAAAAATGGCATCGATTTCTGAGTTCACAAGGTCTAAGACTATTCCGATGTTATATCCATCTTCATATGTGGAACCTTTATTTTTGAAGGAATTTCGAATAACAACACAGCGTCCACTCGCTCCTTGTTCTTCGAGTTCATCCAAAAAACCTTCCAGTTTTAAATCATCAGATTTGTATCCGTTTTCATCCAAAACGATGCAAATCTTTTTTTCGGATTTCTTCAACAATTCAAGTGCAGCTAACCGACCAACTTTATAATTATCTATGGTAACTATTGGAACATTTGAATCATAAATATCATGGCAAAAAAAAGCGGGAATCTGTTTCAGGATCTTGTTGTATAACTTCACCCCGAATACAGATTTTCTGGAAGTTCCCAGTATTAAACCATCAACCTCCTTGTTTGAAACAAGCTTAGAAATCAGTTCCTCATGAGCGTTGATAGTATCAGAAACATGAACTTCCAATTCCTTTCCAAGTTTTTTGGTCAGTTTTTCTACTTCGGTAAGGATGTCAAAAAAATTAGCATCATTATAGTTAATAAGTGCAAAAACGATCTTGTTGGCAGGTTGCCTTTGTTCCTCATTAAACTTTAAATGTTTTTTATTTATGAATGTACCTTTTCCAACTCTACTAACCAGATATCCTTTATCATTAAGCAACTGCATTGCCTTTTTGATTGTGGACATACTTACATCATACATCTCGGTGAGTTGTAAATAATTAGGTAACCTTCCACTTTTTCCAAAATGATCATCAAGAATTTTCTCAATAAGGTCCTCAGTAATTATCTCGTAAAGATGTTTATTCGTATCGTTTTTATCGATCATTCTAACTCAATGAATTTTTCTAAATCTATTTATCCAATACTAACAAATAATTGGATTAAAATGTGCTCTATTGTTAAAGAATTTGAGCTAAAATCTAAAAACTTCTCAGATACTTGCTCTAACCTTTGGGAAGCCATCTACTGTACAAATGGAGTTTATTTAATAAAAGTAAAAGCAGAAAACAGTTCGGGAAGTTTTACCGATATTCAGAAAGTAACATTAACAAAATAGAAGGAATCCATTTATGAGTTTTATTACCACTTTTAAGAAGAATCCTTGGTCATGGATTCCAACTCTCTATTACACCCAAGGAATTCCATACATAATGGTGGTAACGGTTTCTGTGATCATGTATAAAGATCTTGGAATCGATAACGCTGAAATTGCTCTTTATACAAGTTTGTTATCTGCGCCTTGGGTTTTTAAGCCCGCATGGAGTCCTTTTATTGATATTTTTAAAACAAAACGCTGGTGGACATATTTGATGCAAGGATTGATCGGTGTTTCTTTTGCGGGAGCCGCAATTACCTTGAATACTCCCAACTTTTTTGAAACCTCACTGATATTTTTATTTGTTGTGGCTTTCTGTTCCTCAACCCATGATATTGCCGCAGATGGCTTTTACATGTTGGCTCTGAATGAAGAACGGCAGTCATTTTTTGTAGGGATTCGATCTACCTTTTTTAGATTAGCGATGTGGAGTGGTGAAGGAGTTTTTATAGTATTAGCAGGAGTTATAGCAGCAAAAACAAGTGACCCAACCTTTTCTTGGACATCAATTCTGGCAATTGTCGCCGTTTTAATGATTGTAATGTCAGCCTATCATGGATTTATACTTCCAAAACCTGACGAAGATGTTCCTGTAAAATCTGAAGGTGAGTCTCAATTAAAAGCAGTATTAAATACTTTTGTTGTTTTCCTGAAGAAGGAACAAATCGTTCTTTCGATCCTTTTTATTTTACTATATAGATTAGGCGAAGGACAACTTGTTAAATTAGCGGGTCCTTTTCTATTAGATGCCAGAGAAGCCGGAGGCCTTGGTTTATCGGTAACTGAAGTTGGAGTAGTGAATGGAATTATTGGACTACTTGCTTTAACAGTTGGTGGAATCTTTGGTGGAATAGTTATTTCCCGACATGGGTTAAAGAAATGGCTATGGCCAATGATATTTATTATCAACCTTCCAAATGTCGCGTATTGGTTTCTCGCCCATTACCAACCTGAATCATTTATAACAATAAGTACACTTGTGGGAGTTGAAAAATTTGGATACGGCTTTGGATTTGCAGCCTTCCTTATGTTTATGATCTATGTTGCTAAAGGAAGCCATAAAACTGCTCATTATGCTTTTTGTACTGCTTTAATGGCATTAGGCATGCTGTTATCAGGTGCTGTTTCAGGATTTATTCAGGAAAAAGTGGGATATGAGCAATTCTTTATTTGGGTGTTAATATCAGCCATTCCGGTAATGATTGTTACCCCATTTATCAAAATTGAAAACGACTTCGGTAAGAAAAAAGAAAAAACAACTACCGAGTAAAAGGAACTAAAATAAACTTCGTAATTATACATTAAGAGCATACAACAAAACTATTTAACTATGAGATTCAAGAAATACACATCATTGGCGTTTTTACTTTTAATTACTGCATTTGCAGGTTTCAAAGTACAAGCTCAACCCCAGCCTGTTGGGGAACCTCAAATCCTATTAAAGCAAGACGGAATTAACTTTCAAGCACCGGTTTGGTCACCTGATGGAAATACTATTGCAGTAACTGCAGACCGTTACCTCGGAATCTGGCTTGCTAATGCAGATGGCTCAAATTTGAAACAATTAACAGATGAAGATGCCGGATATGGTTTAAGCTGGTCTTTGGATTCAAAGTCAATTCTTACAAGACTCAATACTGTTCAAAATCGACGCAGAAACCATGCAATTGTAATTTATCACACTGATGGTAAAGACCCTCAATTGGTTTCAGAATTTCGCCCTAAAATGGAAGCTCTGCCAAAGTGGGCTCAATACGGGGAGAAAGTGGTTCTTATTCAAAACGACCAAATTGAAACGTTTGATTCTTGGTTAGATATGCCTGATCAATTCAAATCTAAACCAAGCCAGGCTTTTTATGTATTAAAGAGCAATGAAATTGCAAAAGGTATGATACCGACTAATTCTACCGAAAATATTTCTCCTTTTGAGGATGCAACTTATTTAAATCTGGAAGTTTCTCCTGATGGTCAAAAACTCGCTTTTGAGGTGTATGGAGGTAACCTGTATGTAATGAATGTGGATGGTTCTAACCTGGTCGATCTTGGAAAAGCAAACCGACCTGATTGGTCTCCGGACAGCCGATATGTTGTTGCCTCCGTAAGCGAAGATAATGGATACAACATTACCAAAGGTGACTTATTTGCTTTAAGTATAGATGGAAACCAGAGAATCAATCTTACAGATCAGACTGATCTGATTGCCCAAAATCCTGACTGGTCATCCGATGGTTCTAAAATTGCGTTCGACGTACCCACTGAAGGCGCTATCTATGTATTAAATATTCAGCAATAAGTATAAAAGAAATTATAACCATGAAATTTAGATCAGTAAAAATAATAATGAAATCATTTGCCTTTTATTCCCTGCTGAGTATTGTTTTAATCAGCTTTTCAACGTCAACACAAGCTCAACAAGTAACCGGACTTGATGGAATTTCCATCTTTATAGATCCCGGACATAGCCAAACTGAAAATCAGGGTCTTTATGGATACTCTGAGCCTGAGAAAGTACTCAGGATTGGATTAGCTTTACAGGAAATGTTACTTACCCAAACCGATATTGATACCGTTTTTATTGCAAGAACAAATGATTCTCAGCAAGTTCCGTTGGGACAAAGAGATGATCTTGCAAATGCTACCGGAGCTGATTTTTATTACTCTATTCATAGTAATGCTCCAAACGTTACTAATAATTACACACTCACCCTTTATGGAGGATGGAGATCAAACGGAAGTACAGTAGAAAAATCTCCAAATGGTGGCAAGGCTTACGGTGATGCACTTATTGTAGAACTTACTGATGCGATGAGAATCCCCACCATTGGTAATTTTGCAGACCGGAATTTTTATTTGGGAGGTAGTGTGACAAATCACTCCAACAAATTTCCTTATTTATTTGTGAACAGAACTACAAATATGGCTTCACTACTAAGTGAAGGTGGTTTCCATACCGTTCCTTTTCAGCAAAAAAGAAATTTAAATGCTGAATATAAACGATTAGAAGCACAAGCTGCTTTCTGGAGTTTCCTTGAATATTTTGGAGTCAGAGATCAACAACCTGTAGTTGGAATTGCTACCGGAGTTATATCTGACGCTGATGACGGAGAAGCACTTAATGGAGCAACCATTTCTATTGACGGTCAGAACTATACCACAGATACTTTTGAGTCTTTGTTTAATCAGTACTCTTCTGATCCTGAAGAACTTAAAAATGGGTTCTACTATCTGGAAGAGATTACAAACGGTAATCAACAAGTGATAGTAAGTGCAGACGGTTTTTATTCTGATACTGCTACTGTAGATGTTCTTACAGATGATTTTACCTTTCATGATGTTAGCTTGGTTTCAGCTACCCCTCCCTCTATCACCGAACTTGATGTAACAGACACGCTTTTAGTTAATCCCGGAGAAAACCTCATACTTCAGTTTAGTAGAAAAATGGTTAAAGAAACGGTAGAAGATGCCCTTTCATTTACCCCGGCTGATAGTATCAGATTGGTTTGGAAAAGTGATTCCAGACTTGAGATCATAACCAATGAACTAGAGTTCGAAAGTAACTATGTATTGAAAATAGATTCTACAGCTATCGATCAGTCTTCGTATATGCATCCATTGGATGGAAATAGTGATGGTGTAGGCGGAGATTCTTTCGTTCTTAATATCGAAACCGGAAATGCTGATATCCAATCTCCGATCGTCTCTGATATAAGACCAACAAATACTCAGTTTAACGAGCTTAAGCCAATAGCTTCAGCAACTTTTAATGAGTTCCTGGATACTTCTAATTTGAGCTCCAGTATTGAGATCAAAAAAGGAACATATTCTGTTCCCGGAACAGTAAAATACTATGAAGTATTAGGAAAAAGCGTAATCAATTTCTTCCCTTCTCAAAGATTGGATGAGAGTACAAATTATATACTAACTCTAAATGGAGCTATAAGTGATACCGTTGGCAACGCTCTTGGTTCTGATATTAACAGAACATTCCCTACAACCGATCAGGAAATTAGCAATCAGGTTGACGTTGACAAAATGGAAGGTTTGACCAGAAATGAAATTTCAGGTGGAGCCGGTGCATGGTGGTCTCCAACAGCTTCGGGAAGTACAGCCGGAATTGTTGCTGAAGAAACCAATTTGCAAATTGAAACAGATATCGTAAACCTGCTTACGAATAGTAATCAATCTCTGCGGATAAATTATGGCTGGAGAACTTCTGATTCTGAACACCTTATTCGGGAATACAGAGGACAAACAACAACGCCTAAATTCAGTAATTCCAGAATTCTTCAATCATATGTGTTCGGAGATGGAAATGGTAATAAATTCCGATATGTAGTTCGCGATGGAAACGGAGAACTGGAAGCAAGTGAATGGTACACCGTTGACTGGCTAGGCTGGAAATTAATTTCCTGGGACATGGCTAATGACGAAGTAGTTCCATGGGTAAATGGTAATGGAACGCTGAATGGCACATTGTATCTGGACAGCTACCAACTTACTTACACTCCGGGTCAACCTTCAACAGGATTTATTATTTTTGATGATCTCAGAGCCGTTGAAATGGGTCTTGCAACTTCTAACGAAGAAGAACTTCTTGCGGATATTCCATCCGACGTAGAATTGAACCAGAATTACCCGAATCCTTTTAACCCAAGTACTAACATTACTTTTGGATTACCTCAGCAAAGCAAGGTAAATATTACTGTTTACGACATGTTGGGAAGAAAAGTAGCTACTGTTTTCTCAGGATCTAAATCTCAAGGGTTCCATTCTGTTCAGTTTGATGCTTCCAACCTTTCCAGTGGAATTTATATCTATCAGCTGAGAACAGATTTCGGTATGATATCCAAGCAGATGACTTTGTTGAAATAACAATTTAGGTCGATCAATACGGCAGGGACAGTTCATGAATTGTCCCTGTTACCACAAACAAATCCCGAACTTGTTTCGGGATCTTTGTAAGGAATTGCTCTTGAAACAGTCTTACTTACTATGAACAAAGGCTATGTGTACTTTCTTACTAACTATCGAAGAACTACGATTTATATCGGAGTTACCAATAACATTCATTCTATAGTGTGGAAACATAAATTGAGAGAAGGCTCTTTATTTACTTCAAAGTATAAACTAACCGTTCTTATATATGCCGAAGAATACAATAATATAAGTGATGCTATAGCAAGGGAGAAGCAACTAAAGAATTGGCATAAACAGTGGAAATGGAATCCGGTAAAGCAAAACAATCCAAAGTTAGAAGATTGGTATGATACCTTAAAAGGATGGTAAACAAGAACAGACTAAAAGTCTTTACGTAAGATCCCGAAATAAATTCGGGATGACCTGCTTACAATATTGAGGTTGGTATAAAGAAATTTTGTCAACGATTTATCTAACTTCTACACCTGTTACCACATAGGGATAATTTATGAATTATCCCTATGGGTTTTATAATGTCCTTACTTTTCTGGCATTTCAGACACTGACTCAATAAAAGAATGCTCCAGATAAAACTGCTCTAAACCTGCGACGATCTGCTCAGCGATCTTATGCTGAAAATCAGAATCTGTAAGTAAGATCTCTTCTTCAGGATTTGATATAAATGCCGTTTCAACCAGCACATTCGGAAACTCTATCGGAGCATTTAAAGAAAAATTGAAGCTACCGGTTAATCCATAGTCGTCTAATCCCAGAGACGTCATTCTGCCGTACATGATCTCAGCTAAAGGCTTAAACGCAATGTGCTTATAAAACGAACCAGTTCCTTTTATTTCCAAAGGATCACTGCCATAACCTATTGAATTAGTGTGGATACTTACCAAAAGATCAGCTCTTGTTTCTATCGTCATTTCCCTTCTCTCCGACATGTAAACATAACTATCATCTGTTCTTGTCATTATAACTTCAGCACCGGCTTCTTCAAGCTGAGCCTTCAACAACTCAGAAATTTGTAGAGTCACATCCTTTTCCTGATAACCCGCTGCTCCCAATGAACCGTTGTTGCTTCCACCATGTCCTGCATCTACCGCAATTACTCTTCCTGTTAAAGGCTTTAAAACACTTGTAAGAGTCGGAGGTCTTTTAATTCTGATATCCATGATGGCTCCCCAGCCGTAATCAATAGAATAGCCCCAGTTTTGCGTGTTTTTCAGTTTGATCGTTAACCGGAATCTGTCATTTTCAACTTGTTCCCAGTCAACACTTTCAATGCCTTCAGAAGTAAGATATTTGATCTTCCAATTGGTATTAGAAGTAGCACCAAAAATATCTACAATGATCTTATTGGGGTCAATCTCCTGAGTGGTTATATAAGGTAATTTTTCTGAAAGTGTAACTCTTATCAGATCATGTCGTGCATTCCCTGATACCCGGATATTGCCCGTTAGAGAAGAAACCGGTTCCAGCTCTTCATCCGTTAGTTCAACAAAACGTCTTGGAATCCATGCATCCAGACTTTCTGAAAGTCGTACTTTATACATGCCCTGCTGCATTCCGGTAATATTGAGCTTAACGCCCTCTGGGATGGTTCCATATTTTGTACCGCCCAATCGATCGGTTCCCAGTCCTACATTCAGATAAGCATCATCGGTACTAACAACTCCGACAATAGGTTCCGGCAAGAAACTTACCTTAAAAGTACTTACTCTTTTGTGATAACCGAGTAATCCCTTTTTAATTTTGAAGGTTATAGCAGCATCTTTGACCGCGTCTCCTTCCCTCACATAATAAGTTCCTCTGTAAACACCTTCTTTACCTCCAACCAATTTTGGAGACACTTCTTTCATCTTAATGTTATCAGTAAATCCGTTTATGTTGAAATAAGCATCTTCTCCGGGTTTACCTTGAAATTGAACATGTAATGCTTCTCCGGGTTCAAGCCAGGTATCACTGCCAGGCTCAACCATTAATTCTGATATTATATTTTTACTCAAGTCAGGTTTTTTGGGTTCCGGCTGAACCAACATCATAGTGTCTGAAAGACTTTCCCCGCCCATTTCTACTCTGAAAATAATATCTGTTGTATCACTGTCATGATCAATCATCGCAATAAAAGCACCGGAGGAATACACTTTCGCTCTTCTTCCATTGATGTATGCCGTTGCACCCGGATTAGTGTTAGCAGCAACTCTGTATCTTGAAAAAGAATACACAACAGTATCCTGTTCAGGAATTACAATATTGAGATATAGAGAATCATTCTGCGATTCTTCCAAATCCTGTCCTAATGTAACTGCATTTATAAAAATAAAACTTAAGAAAAGTAGCCCGATCTGCTTCATTGATTTACTTGTATAGATAATATTGAGATGATTTTTTTCTGAATGACTCTACGTCTTTATTTAGATATTCCTGAATATCAGAAACTCTGTATGATTCTTTAAACCTGTTTCTTATTTCATTAGTACCGGAAACCTTGTCAAACATTGACCAACGATTCTTTCCTTCTTCAAAGATGTCTATTTTGGGATACATTTGCTTATGAATCTGCATAAAATAGTATTGCAAACTCATTAAATGTGCTTGTGTGTAATCTGAAAAATGGATCTGTACTCCGTGCAATGTTTTTCCCTGATCCCTACCGTAAAATGGTTTGAAAACGATCGGGCGAAATTCTACACCAGGAATATTCAGCGCGTTCATATTTTCTGCAAGCTTTCTTTCATCAATCCATTCTGCTGCAAAAACCTGAAACGGAAGTGTGTACCCAACTCCTTCAGAGAAAACTCCTAATTCTCCCATTATTCCTGTAGAAACATAAAAATATGCTGAATTTGCATGCGGAATATGAGGCGATGTCGGTACCCACTGTAATCCCGTTTCTTCGAAAGTCATTGAGCGGTTCCATCCTTCCATTTCCACAACGGTAAGATCTGCTTTTTTCCCTTCTCCAAGCCATCCTTCTTCGTTAATCATAATTGCAACTTCTCCGGGAGTCATTCCATACACATAAGGAATCGGATATTGACTCACAAACGAGAAATAACCTTCCTCAGCGACATTTCCTTCTATCTTGTTTCCACCTAAAGGGTTTGGTCGATCCAGAACTACAAATTCGATATCATGCTCCGCAGCAGCTTCCATAGCTAAACCCATTGTACTGATGTAAGTATAAGATCTGACTCCAATATCCTGAATATCATATACAAGCACTTCCACACCTTCCAGCATTTCTTTGGTCGGCTTTCTGGTTTTTCCATACAGAGAATACACAGGAACCTGGGTTACAGGGTCAACATAATCATCAACTTTGTCTCCTGCAGCAATCTCTCCACGCGCTCCGTGTTCCGGACCGTACAAAGCAACAAGTTCAATATTCTCTGCCTCGAAAAGAATATCGATAGTTGGCTTTAATGAAGAACTCAGCCCTGTGGCATTAGTTATGAGCCCCACTTTCTTACCATTCAGCACATCAAAATTATTGCTTTTGAGGACTTCAATGCCTGTTTTTATTGATTCGGTTTGTTTTTGGTTCTGAGCACAAGCAACTCCAAAGAGAAACAGGAGCGTTAAAAAAACCAACGGACTTTTGATATTCATATATAGCTTTTTATTACATTTTATTTTCAAATCGGGTTGAAGTTAAACCATCTGAAGTTGAACTTCTGTAACTAATTATTAAATCGATTTTACGAACACAATGAAGGTTAATAAGCCTGTAATAAAAGACTTATCTCTGAAAGAAAAAATTGCTCAATTATTCCTGATCGGATTTCATGGAAATGAATGCAATCCTGACTCAGAAATCTCGAAATTGATCAAAAATATTAAGCCCGGTGGCGTCATTCTTTTTGATAAAGATATGGTGTTCAACAAACCGGTTCATAATATCAAATCTCCTGAACAGCTGAAAAAATTAACTACTCAACTGCAGGAAACTTCAGAAATACCCTTATTTATCGGTATTGATCAGGAAGGTGGACTCATAAACAGATTAAAGCCCGAATACGGTTTTCCGGTAACCAAGTCCCATCAGGAACTGGGAAACATAGATGACACGACTGCTACTCAGCAAGAAGGATCATTGATCTCTGAAGTTCTGAAACAACACGGCATCAATATCAACTTCGCTCCTTGTGTGGATCTGGCTTTAAATGCTGACAGTTCCATCATCGCAAAGCGGGAACGTTGCTTTGGATCAACTTCATCAGAAGTTAATAAACATGCGGAAGCTTATGTTCGGGGGCATCAGAAAAATAATGTGCTTACAGCTTGTAAACATTTTCCCGGACATGGAAGCGCAGCAGGCGATACACATGCCGGTTTTGTGGATGTGACTGACACGTGGGAAAGTGATGAACTTGAGCCATACAAATACATGATTCAAAAAGATCTTTGTCCTGTGATAATGACTTCACATATTTTCAACGGTAATTTTGATACTGAATACCCGGCAACACTTTCCAAAAAAACCATTCAGTATTTGCTGAGGGATAAACTTGGCTTTGATGGCGTTGTAATCTCAGATGATATGCAGATGAGAGCAATTTCTGATCATTATGGTATGAAAGAATCACTTAAACTTGGATTAGAAGCAGGAATAGATGTATTCTGTTATGGAAATAACCTTCTTAAAGAACAAATAGATCTGGCAGATGCAATAAGTACTATTGAGGAATTAGTGGAGAATGGAGACATCTCTGAAGAGAGAATTGATAATTCTGTAAACAGAATTTTATTATTAAAAAAAATGATCTCATTTTAATCTAAATCAGATCAAGCTAAACAATCCTTTTGCAGTTCGGGTGGTCTCTTCAATTACTTCTTTAACACTGATCCCAAAAATATCAGCTAATTTCTCGGCGGTGAATTTCATGAAAGCAGGTTCATTTCGTTTTCTCCTTTTCGGAGTCGGTGATAAATAGGGAGCATCAGTTTCTAAAACCATTTTTTCTAATGGAAGCTCCGCCACTGTTTTATCTACTCCCCCATTTTTGAAGGTAACCACTCCTCCTATTCCCAGATGAAATCCCAGATCGATTGCTCGCTTTCCTTCTTCCACAGTACCGTTAAAACAATGCCAGATTCCTTTTAGAGAACCATCTTGTTCCTGTTCGATGATATGTAGAAGATCATCTGTACTTTCACGGTTGTGAAGTATAATTGGTTTGTTAACTTTCTTGGCTACCCTGCAATGAGCATGTAAACTTAACTTCTGCTCTGTGATATGATCCTTACTCCAATAGTAATCCAGACCTGTTTCGCCTACTCCGATAATTTCATCATCGGAACACAATTCTAACAATCTATTTTCAAAACCATCCTCCAACTCTTCTACATCACAGGGATGAAGTCCGGCCATTTTATGAAATTCGATTCCTTCAAAACTCAGCGAATCCATTTGTTTCAAAGAGCCAAAATCTATGGCAGGCATCAGAATAGTTTTAATTCCAGCTTCAACCGCTCTTTTATAAACTTCCTCTCTATCCTCATCAAAGTCTTTCAAATAGATATGTGAATGAGTATCGATCATTTTGATGAACTTATTTTAAAATTCTCGAATAAAATCAGTATCTGATCCAGTCTTTATCTTCCAGCCATTGAATTAAAGCAGGTAAAAAGGTCAAAGAAGTCAATAATGTCATTCCAATTCCGATCACTGCCATAACGCCCAAAGATTGTAATCCCGGGTGACTTGTAAATATCAATCCTGCAAATCCAAGCATGGTAGTTATAGATCCCATCGAAATATGTTGCCCTGTACTGGAAAGTACAGCCCACATAGAATTTTTGCCTTCATCCCGATATCTGTGAGCCAGATGAACTCCGCTGTCTTCACCAATTCCCAAAATGGCGGGGAGAACCACCAGATTATAAAAATTAAATTGCAGATCGAATATCATCATAATTCCAAATAGCCAAAGTAAACCAACGACAAGAGGTAACATTGAAATTACCGACCATCTGAACGATCGGAAGGTAAAGATCATGAACAGGTAAATAATAATGAATGTCGCTCCAACCATATACGGACTTTCTGTTCGCATAAGATCTAGCATGGAAGCTGCAACTATAGATGTACTGGCTGCATAATATGTTTTCCCGTTGTCCAGAGTTACTGATCCGATATCATCCTTAAAAGCGATGGATTTCTTTCCGTCAGAAAGTCCAACCGAAGGATAAATGATCACAAATCTTCCCACTTCTCCGTCTTTGGTTATAAATTTTGACTTGAGGTACGGAGGGATTTGATCGATCGTTAACGGCTCTCTGGTCTGAGCAGCTCTGCGTAGTTTATCGAGGTCTTCATCTTCCTTATTTCTGATGAATGTATTGTCTAACAATTCCCGGACTCTGGCGATTTTCTGTAGTTTCCCCTCTTCCTCTTTTTCTGTGGCCGGAAACCGATCCTGAAGTGCTTCAATACTTAATATAGTAGGAGAACTTGTGTCAGCTTCCATTTTTTGGTTTAACACTTCAACCAAATTTTCAACTTCACTATCAGAATCTGCAATGATGTAAGCTGGATTTCTTTTATCTGAACTTCCAACCTGACCGGCTACTTCTCTGAATTTCTCATAAGCAGGATAAGTTGGTTCCAGCTTTCCAAAATCGTATTGAAAACTTAAAGTTCCGCTAAATCCTATTACAACTGCTGAAAGAACCAAACCGGCTACAACTGTAGTTCTTGCATACGGGTATTTTTTATTTTCCATTGAATTGGAAGTTGATTCCTTTTTTGAAAATAAAACCCAGTTAAATTTCTCAAAGATCACCAGTAATGAAGGAAGCACATAGAGCATTGCAAAAAGAGCAAGCATAATTCCTGTCCCGGAAATAAATCCGAATTCAGAAAATCCTCTGAAGTCAGCAAACATCAGAACGTAAAGAGCAGAAGCAGTTGTAAATGCACTTACAAAAATTGCTTCTCCTGTTTTATCATTGGTTGTAAGAATAGCTTCTTCAACGGAAAGTCCGGATGAACGAAGTTCAATATATCTGGCGTAATAATGAATACCGTAATCGATGCCCAGCCCGAATAATATCACGAACAGAACCGAGGTCATTGTGTTCAGCATTCCCAAATAGAAATAGGTGATCCCAAATGTCCATACCAGACTCATGATAAGAGGAATACCAATGATCAATACCGGAACCGGCATTCTGATCACATGACTCCAAATGCTGTGGTTTAGATCTTCATCCCTGCCTCTTCGATAGTGAACATATTTCTTTATAAAGAAGTACATCATAACCAGAAGCACTACGCTTGAAATACCTGTCGCAAAGCTTCCTAAAACATCATTCATGATGGAAGTAAGTTCCTCAAGGTGCCTTTTTAAACGGCCTCCAAACTGAACTTCCATGTCGGGATGATAAGAACCCGGATTCATAGCGGTAAGAAGTGAATCGTATTTTACGAACATGTCTTCCAGATACCGGATGTCACTTTTAGAACCGGTTGGAAAGAACTTCAATACCATGATGGTACTGTCTTCATTTATGGGATATTCAGAAGGAACCAGAACATCGTAACTTTCTTTGAAGCTATCAGCTTTGTTCTCCTCATTGTCAGAAGCATCTTCCTCATCTTCTTCAAAATCGATAAAAAAGGGATTTGCTTCTTCGCGGGCATTATCGATCTCTTCCTGAAGCCAATCCGTTATCTCTTCCAGCTCTTCATCACTCGCCAGATACAAAGCATTATCTTTAATGATGTCTGTATCTTTTCGAAACTCTGCTCTTTTAAAATATTTGTCGTTGTATCGGGGATAAAACAGTTCAAGGGTTTTCGGTATCAGATCTTCTGCAAACTTCTTATTAGCTTCAAAACTCGGTGATTTGATAGCCACCTGCATTTCTGTTTCACCACCAACCGTATTCTTTAACTTCTCCAGAGCCAACACATTAGGATGGTTCTTCGGTAAAAGATTTGCAATGTCTGTGTCTATCTTTAGCTGAATAGAATAATACCCACCAACTACAGCTAACAACAGACAAACACCAAGAACTAAAAATGGATGTTTAATATTTAATTTTAACAATGGCTGAAACAGCCGAAGAATTTTTTTCATTTAGTAAAAGCCGGAATTTCTTTAAGCATTCAATTTACCGAAAAGATAACTCACTTTTGAACTGATTTTAAGATAAAATCATCGTAGTCTGCTTTTACACTGCTTTTCGTATTATTCCCATCGCTTAAAATAAGTAGTGCAAGAGGCCTGCTTGGTGGTTCATCCCCAAAAAGTCTTTTATAGTCTTCCACGATATTTCTTTCAAAAGTATGCCATTCTCCAAGGTTTTTATCCCCAGTCCCAATTACAATAATTTTTTGGTTCCCGTAAAATTTTGAAAGCTCTGTACCAACAGGGAGTGTAGAGCTCCATGTATATCTGATTGTTTTGGGTACTTTTTTAAACAATACTCTACCCAGATCAAACGCGATGTACACACTTGCAGCTACATCATTTTTATCTCCATCATCCTCATTTCCGCCTATAGGTATTTCATGGATTCTAAGCTTCCAACTTAAAATCGGTGTTCGGTGAATATTCACTTCGTCATTTTCCAATAAAGGATAACTCAGATGTTTTCCCCTGTTCCCTTCAAATTGTAAAAATTTATCTCCGTCTTCCATTTTGATGGCATAATTGTAGGTCTCTCTGAGTTTACCTTCATAGTAAATTGGTTTCGCTTCTCCCTTTTGGTTATACCATGAAGATGGAAGGTTACCAATCTCCTCTTTTTCGAAGTCTTCTATAAGAACTGTTTTTTCTGAATCAGATTGAGCCTCTATACTATTAGACAAGAAGAAGCACATTAAAATTATTGCAATTGCTCTGATTATTAGCATTGTGTTATTAAGCTTTTTTGCTGTAATTTTCTGTTTATAAACAAAGATACTTTATATCTGTACAATGTCTTAACTTGTATGAACCAAAAACATTTTGTTTTAATTTCTTAATGTCAGCAAAGAAAAAATCTATACAAATAACACTAATCAGCTTTTTATTCTATAGCTTATTGGTGGCCACTCATGAAGGAGAATATTGGCCGTTTAGTATTTATCCTATGTTTTCGAAAGCAGGTAATCCATGGACAAGGGCTTTGGTCAGGGATGTAAGTAATTCAACTCCTGAAAACCTTTGGAATACTACCACCATTGACGAACTAAATGGCAACCCTGTGTCCATGAAGTCTATAGGTGTTGACCAAATTGATTATTCCAATTTTGTGTCAAAAACTAAAGATTGGGATACAAAAAGGATTAAGGCACTCCGAAATATGTTAGGTGAAGAATATCTTACAACAAAAGATTGGATGATCTACAAAGTGCACGGGAAACTAATTGGAGAAGACAGTGTAGTTGTCGAAACTGTTCCCATATTACTTTTTAAAAGTGATACCACCTTATTTAACCCCAACTTTTCAAGCGAATACTTTTTTTCGGAATGAATTTAGGCAAACTGATTACTGAAAACCTGTTTGGCAAGCCTGTCCAGCTCACCAGCGCACATCGATTTTACTTTAAATTATTTGAGCTATACATAGTTTATGAAACTATCAATTTGGCATGGGAATGGGGTTTATATACTTTAAAAATAAGTGATGTTGTTTTGCCTTTGGGAATTGCAAACCTCATCGACATATCCTTTATGCATGATAATTACTTACCTATTATTAATGCAATAGCGATCAGTATACTCCTTGTATTGAGTTTTTTTAGGAAGGGATCCAAGTGGCAATATGCTGTTGTTTTTGTTCTTTTGCATTTTCAATATGTAGCCAGATTTTCTATTGGAGAAATACCTCATAGTGCTAATCTGGTTGGAATGGCAATATTCAGCTTTGCTGTTGGCTTGGCTGCATTCCAAAATGAGTTACACAGATATCGTTTTATAATTGGGTTTACTATTTTTTATATAGGTTTAGGATATTTTTCAGCTTCTATTTCTAAGCTTATTGGAACCGGTCCAAACTGGATAGATGGCAGGCATTTATGGCTGTGGATAGCCGAAAAAAGTACTGATATTCTCTCTCGTGAAGGCCAGTTCAATTATAATTTCGTTCAAATAACTGCCTTAAGAAGTATTCCCGCTGCTACTCTTATGCTTTTCATCGGAATTGCAACCGAGTTCTTTGGTATATTGATCTGGTTTAGAAGACTCCGTCCTTACGTTGCTTTAGCTTTAATAGGCATGCATTTTGGAGTGATGATGAGTATGAATATTCGGTTTGATTCCTTTATGATCGAGCTTATAATACTTGGGTTTCCTTTTCCTGAACTATATCTAAAATACGGCGATCAAATAAAATCTTATTTTTCGGGGAGAGAAATAAGTATATAAAACTTTACATATGATAAAATTCTTTAAAAAACTTCTTTGGGAAGACCTGAAGATTAAGAGATCTGATATTAAAATTATTTTCTCCTTTACAATTCTTGCAAGTACCCTGATAATAACGGCCGGTTTTTTCTTAGATCTTCTCAGTATATCTGTTTTGCTATCATTTTTTTCTTTTTTTCTTTTTTCAGGCTTTTATCATGCACATGGATTAGTTGAAGAATCAATACAACATACTCAGCAAAAAAATCAAACTCTTTTCTCTATTTATAATACCATAGAGCCAAAGATTCCCCTTCCCTTAATGACTGGTTGGGCCGCGACCCCCGAGCTTATCTATACTATACTAAAAGAAATCTCTTTTCAAAAACCTTTAACTATTTTTGAGATTGGCAGTGGCTCCTCAACTATTATTTCTTCTCTTTTTCTAAAAAAAATGGGGAATGGAAAAGTGATTTCCATAGATCATGATGATAAATATTACGGGCAAAATAAAGCCGGATTGGAAACATATGAAGTAGATCATATAGCAGAATTGTACCATGCTCCTTTAAAAAAATATACTATCAAAGATTCAGAATATCTTTGGTACAATTTAGAAAATGTCCCGATTCCCGATAAAATAGATTTACTCGTTATAGATGGACCTCCTTTTAAGCTAAACCCAAATGCGAGATATCCTGCATTGCCGCTGTTGTATAAACACCTCAATGATAAAGCAGTAATTATATTGGATGATGCGGACAGAGAAGATGAAGGATTTATTGTTCGTAAATGGGCAGAAGAACATCCCGAGCTTACGGTCGAATTTATCGGATCAGAAAAAGGAGTGGCAATCCTACGGAAAAATTAATTCTTAGCCCAAAAGAATTTTAAGGTAATTGCGTTAAGAAAATTCTTCCAATCTGATCTGGTGATAAGCTTAAAAACAGATCCCAATAGTAAGTACACTGCAATATATGCTGTGGCTGAATACATAAATATAGTTCCGGGAGTAAATTCAGTCATAACTGACATTTCTTTCACAAAGTAAACCGGAATTGCTATTACAAGCGAGAGCACTACAATTTTACAATACTTTTTTATAGGCAATACCTCATAGAAAGGTACGTCAAGATGAGTACCGATTTTCCTTAATGTAAAAAACCAGTTTATAATGTTCGCAGCCAGAGTTCCTGCTGCTGTTCCGGTAATTCCAAAAAAGTAGGTTGCTGGAACACTAAAGATAATATTCAGAATTAACAGGGAAATACTTAGATTCAAAATACCTTTGGTATCGCCAAATGCCTGTAAAGCACTCCCGTAGTGAGCAACTCTTATTAAGGTGATTAAATTATAGATCTGAAATGGTAAAACAGCCCTAGCGTAATCTGTTCCTTCAGTTTCATAAAGTATAGGTATTATTTCTTTTGCAAGTACAACTGAAATTATTACTAAAGGAATGATCAAAATAGCAACCTTTTCGATGCTTTTATGCCACAATTCAATAAGATCCTTGAATTTCGAGTTTAGTTGAAAACCAACGTATCTGCTAATTAAAACAGAACCCACTGCAAATGGAATAACACGTAAAATTGGAATTTCATTAGCGCCAACATTATAATTTGCAACTAGAATTTCACCAAAGAAAGTAATTACTATTATTTTATCTATAGACTTATTGAATTGACTTACCAGCGAAGAAATCCCTAGAGGAATTGAAAAATTAACCTGATCTCTAATACTCGTATGCTTTGTCTTTAAAGGCCCCTCAGGAATTACCAATGAAACCCAAATAAAAGACCCCAGAAATCTGATAATTGAGTAAGAAAGCAAACCAAAGATTACAATACTGAGTGAATATCCCAATAATAAGGGAACAACAACTGCACTGAATGAAAGTAAACTCGTTAAAATTTGATACCAACCTGCTTCTTTCTGTCTACCTAAGGCCAACAAAATGTTATTCACAGGCCAGGTTGGGATCTCAAAGACAACTATTACAGCTATGTAGGGTAAAAGGTCCTGTATGACCTTAATACTTTCGGGCTTAAACTCAGTTAAAAGCTCCGGTACAAAGAACTTAAAAGCCACAATACCAATCGCTGCCAGAGTAGCTGTAATAAAAAGTATTGCCGTTGTCTGAAAGGCAAATGCTCTTCTATAACTTTTCGAAAGTTTCTCAAAATAGTAAAAGATACTCTCAGGAAACCCTAATGTAGCTATATTTTTTGCTACCTCGTATACAATTAACAGAGTACTAAGGATGGCAAACTCTGTTTCTGAAATCAGATTTACAATTATAACAATTATAGACCAGTCAATAAGAGCGGTAAGTATTCGTGAAAATACAACAACTGTAACTTTATCAGCTAAGGATCCTTTATTTTCACTCATTCTCTATCAGCTTTTTAAAAATGTCAACCAATTGTAGAGTAGTTTGCTTTGCGTTAAAATTGTTTATTTCAACCTGATTGCTAATTCCTTGATAAGGTAATTCTTTATTTGATTGCTTTAACGAAACACATTCCGCTAAAAAATCTGCTGCTTCATTTCTTTCATTTCCAATAAAATGTACCCCAATCTTGGTTTTCTCTACAATTTCACCCACTTCATTATTAGGTGCCAGAGAAAATACAGGAGGCTTACAAATCAAATAGTCAATTAGCTTTGCCGGTACTATATCATTTCTTTCCGGATGTGTACTCAAAAGTAAAAGATCAAACTGATTTGCAAGATTGATCACTTTTTCATTAGGTACCATTGAAATAGTTTTAAAATGATCTTCAAGATCAAGCTTATTTACGTACTCAAGATCTTCTCCAACTAAGTCTCCAAAAGAGTATATATATACTGATTTTAACTTCTCAGGATCATTTTCTTGCAAAGTTTCCAGTACTCTCAAAATATCCGTTGCCGTTGATAGTTCTCTGAACTTTCCAAGAAATAGAATATTTAACTTTTCTTTGGGTAGTTCAAGTGTATGAGAAGTAACATCCGACTCATAGAAACTCCTGTCAAAACTATTATAAATTGTTTTAGTCTTATTCTTTATAACCGGATAGTGTTGAGTATACTTTTTTTCAGTCGCTTTTGCAGTAAATGTTATGTAACCGGCTTCTTGCATTATTTTTCTCTCAAACTTCTTGTCTACTATAGTAGCAGGCCACTTTCTACTTTTATAACGAATATTGCAAAGTGTCCAGGGATCTCTCATATCAGCAACCCAGGGAGTATTAAGAACCTTAGAAACTTTAGCTGCTAAATAATTAGCGGACCAGGGATCACTTGTGCTCCAGACTAAGTCCGGATTAAAATTCCTTGAAAAATCTAGAATATTCTTCTTTTCCTTTATAAAAAGCGGAAGCCAGGTATCAAGCGGAAATCTGTTATCAATAAATTCTGATAGTGAAAACTTTTTTGTAGAATCTCTTTTTTGTAAATCATTTTTTTTTGAAAAAGGGATCCCAACCTGAAGCAAAGGAACTCCTTCTAAAACTTTGATCTCTTTCTCGGTTAAACTTCTATTTTCTTCTTTTATACAAATAACAGCAGGTGACCATCCTAGTTCTTTGAGATATGTAACGAACCTAAATGGTCTAATACTACCAACGCGCCTTCTGGGAGGGAAATATGGAGCAATTAAGAGTACTTTATTAGACATTCTTTGATGAGTAGATTTACTTTAATTAATCAGAGAATTTTAAAACAATTATAATATTTGTGCCTTAAATCCTATCACGATACCGAATCTTTTACCCAGTTCCCCAAAATCATAATTGAGTATTAACGATGCTTCAGTTTCATTTAACTCACTAATTCTATATATGAATTCGCTGGAAAAATAATAGCTATCTTTTCTAAGCTCTGAAAGTGGAATTAATTCTACATCATCTTCCGGTTCATAATTACATCTACCGGGCTCTGCCAATTGATCAAAACAATTTCCATAATTCCTGCTATATGTTGCTCGTTGTGAAAAAGCGATATTTTCATTGATTCTACCTTTTACCCCTACATGATGAGCTACCAATACATTATTAACAGACCTTGAAATCCCATCTCTATCAAATTCATATTTGATTAGCGGATTACCTAATACATATCCCCTGTTACTGAAACCTGATCTGTAGATACTGTGATAGTAATAGTCTGCTCTTCCATAGGGTTCAAAATCCTTAGCGTCTTGTCTTTTAGTATTTACATGATCATAAACAACATAGTCCAGAATTCTATTTTCTTTAAAATCAATTGTTGCATTCCACTGTCCATCCCACGGACTTCTATGTCGGGAAGCAGGTCGATCTTCGATAAAAAATAGTTTTGAGATTTGAAGCTCAAAGTTTTCAAATTCATATGACATGGCATAATCATATCCTGAAACTGAATTCCCTAATCTGTTTTTTTGCTCTCCGGGTAGTGCATTACTTCCACCACTATTATTAAATACTATTCTTTTATAGTCATTAAAACCAGAAGGAAGCTTTCCAAATCTGGGGCTGGTTCCTCCCCAAAAAGCGTTGTGTATGATCCCTGCTGACAATCTGTACTTTCCTATATGCACTTGCAGATAAAAATCTTTTGAATGAAAGAGGACATCACTTACATATCTGTTATCCGGAGTAATATAATCTCCAAAACTAAACTTATATTTTAAATAACCCTTTAATAAAGGAACTGACAAAAACCTTTTTGCCCGAATATTGTATCCCGTAAAAGCATTCGCGTTACTTCCCACCAAAAGAGAACCTATTGTATACTCTTTATTTTGACCTAAGACTTGTGTTCGATAAAAACGACCAATTTTCATATCGAAATTCTCAATCTCAAACTTGGCAAAAAACCGAGGAAAAAATATTGTACTTGTATTAGAAGCTCTTATAAAAAGTTCTGACTCAAAACCTGCATGAAGGTTAGAGAATAGCTTTTTTGAAGGAGATGAAACATTAAATGAATTAATAACATTTGTTGAGTTGCTTTGAATCAACCCATGCTGATTTGCCCAACCCCAAAATGGAGTTTCTTGATTAACCCCATTAAGTATGAAATTGGAAGTGTATGTTACTTTAAAACTTTCTCGATCTTGTCCACTGAGGTCTTGTTTTACAATAAATAGACAAAAAAAAATTAATCCTGTACTTATAGTGCTTTTCAGAAACCTATTCGTAAAAATCATCTATTACTTTTCTCTATAAAATTTTCACTTCGCTCTGAACTCATGATATTTCCTTTTTTTGATCCACTTACAAGTTGCTTCCAATTTGACTCGGCAAAAGAATAAAACGGGGTTTTTTCATGAAGCCATCCAAAATGTAAACAGTATGGTGTTGTAATTAAGTAGTCACCTTTCCCAGGAAATAAAGACAAAATCCTCAGAAATAGTTTTCTTAAAGTTGATGATTTAAGCCCTCTCAATGAATATGCAAAATCATTGCAATAATATTTACAAGCCACGTATTCAAATTCTTCGTCATGTTCCGTCAGGTCAGATATATAGTCCAATTGTGCACTATTATGCCCTTGCAACCATGGGTAAACAGGATTATTTAGCTTTGACATAGCCATGGCTAAACTCCATTCGCATGATTCTTCACTCCTGCCATGCTCCATTTTCCTGCTTTTGAAATGGGTCTCTTCTTTTCTATCAAGCATTTCCGAAGCTAGAGTACAAACTTTCTTAGTCTGAGAATAATCTCTTGCAAATATTACTCCGGATTGTACTCTGCTTAAATAAGAAAGTCCGAACTTTTTTAAAGTCCTTTTTCTTTTTCCTAAAAAGATATCTTTAAGAACTCCTGCTCCTTTAGCAGCTCCGAAAAAATTATCTGAAACAAGAGTACCGGTAATAGTAAAATCAAAAACTCCTAAAGATTGCCATAAAGAATTAGGATTTTTACACCAAATAATATCACTATCTAAATATAAATTCCTTTCGAAGATCATGAACTTATACACATTGTGTTTAAAACCAACTATTGAACAATTATCTTCAGGAAGTACTTGTATAGTTGCAAAAATTGAAGTTAATCCTTTTTCTTCAAGAATGTCCTTCTGCTTTTGACTACATAATAGGGCCACTGGTCTTTTAGTGTCATGTCTTCGAAGTGAAGTTACCGACGCCAAAGTGTGTTTTAAGTATTTTGGATGCCCATAACTGACATAAACATATCCCTCTTTCGCCAGTTTCTCGTTTTGTAAAGACTTTAACACTTATTGTAAGTTTAATTATTTTCTGTAAATATAGGAGTTTTAGGCCTTAGAAGCTCGTTTCCTGAGCGTCGACAAAAGCGAATCAAAGCCTTTCCTCTTTATTATACGCTGAAACTGCCTGTTATAAGACTCTGCAGTAGAAACTTCATCCAATATAAGATCAGTTATTACCCATTCATTTCCTTCTTTTACCATAGTGTAATCAACTGGAGTCCTTATATCATCCAGTTCTGCGTACGTTTTTACCATAGCTTCATTTCCGTCGACAGTAATGGAGTTATAGGTAACTTCTGCTCTGTAGATATCTAATTTATTTAAAGATTGATCTCTGACTATTGTGGCAAATAATTCAACAAATTCTGTTTGGATATCAGTACTCAGAGTATCATAGGTATCTTCAAGCGCATATTTAGCCATAGATTCGAAATCGATAACCCCATTGATTATATCTTTTATTTCAGCTCTTTGTTCATCACTATATTCAGAACCTTCAGGGCCTAATAAATTTTTTACCTGCTGGTCTCTCTCTTCCAATAATGTTTTAATTTCTTGCTCAGGCGTTTGAGCTTCAGCGATTGTTACTATAGCTAGCGCCCATAGCAATACGGAAAATATTCTTCGTCTCATTTTTAATTATTTTGAGTTAATAGCTGTAACGGAATTCCCGCAGCATTATTTAATTTTGCCAGAGAAGTATTAAACTCAAAAATACTTTCTTTTTCTTTAAGTCTTAACTCTAATTCCATTTTCATTGCATCAATAAGATCTTTTACTTCACCTATACCAAAATCATAATCTTGTTGTTCCATCCTTAACCATTGTTTAGTGGTAAGTAAAGCTTCATCAGTTTTTACTACTTTAACTTCTGCTACTGCAGCCTTTTGATAAGCCTGATTAACTTCTAGAAGTATACCGTCCTTAGCAGCTTCTGACAGATAGTCCATTTTCTTTATTTCTATCTTAACTCTCTCTAACTGTGTTTTAGCCTGAAAGAAATTAAGATTCTGACGTATCGTTAGTCCCACCGCTGTATTTAAAGTATTTTCAGGTGTACTGATAAACGGATTAGGTTGTCTTGGCCTAATAGGAGTAGATGCAAAAGTAGCTGTAAATCCTAAATAAAGGCCCGGGAGATTACTTGCTTTTTGATAATCAATATATTTCATCAAAGCTTCTTTACCGGTATCAATCCCTCTTAACTCATTTCTATTTAAAAAGGCACTGTTTTGATAATAATCTAAACCCGAAAGTTCTGAACTCAAAGGGTCCAGATATCTGACTGAAGGTGTATATACCGTTCCGTTCTCATTCCTTAACAGATACTGCCAGGTTTGTTTAACAAAAACCAAACTCTCGTCTACTTCTGCTTTTTGAATACCGAACTGAGCTTTAAATACCTTGAATTTATATACATCTGTTTCGTCAATATCATCTCCTTCTTCCTGAGCATCATCGAGAGAGTTTTCAATCTGATCGATCTTTTCCTCCGCATCTTTTAACAAACGTTCAATTTCCAGAGCAAGTACATAACTATAGTACAATTCGAATAACCGAACTTCTAGATCTTCCTTTTTTGCTTGAAATTCAAACTCTGTTGCTTTAACTGCTTCTTCTGCTGCAGATACTGCTTTGTTTACAGATCCCCATGTAAATACCGGCTGAACTCCACTAATTCTCAACCGATTAAAAACCCCAACTTTATCCCAATCATTTTTTGCATCAGGATCCAGATAGATTTGTTCTTCCGGAAAATTACCCGGCGATGAGACTCCGGGAACAAGAGCATGCTCGGATCTAAAAGATAAGCTTGGTAAAAAACGTTGGTCTTTCGCTAAATCGACTCTGTTTTCAGCTAAATCAATGTTAGTCTTTTCGTACTTAACCTGCCCCGAATTATTTAATCCAATATCAATAAAATCCTGTAGGGAGATTTCCAAAGTATCTTGTGCAAAACTTGAACCAGCAGATACGATGATGAAGAAGATGAAAATGGGAAAGATTTTTTTCATAGAATTTTTTTGAGCTTGTAACGCAACAAAATATCAATTATTTAAATAAAAATAGCCCTTAACGGGCTATTTAAAAAATGCGGAGAGTGAGGGATTCGAACCCCCGGTACCTTGCGGCACAACGGTTTTCAAGACCGCCGCATTCGACCACTCTGCCAACTCTCCGTCGAAATATTCATTAAAATAAAACTGAAACTAATTATTCACTAAGTGCTTGTGCACCTGAAACAATCTCAGAAATTTCAGTTGTAATAGCACTTTGTCTTGCCTGGTTATACTTCAGCTTCAGATCACGCTCTAATTCTTTTGCATTTTCCGTAGCACTATCCATTGCAGACATCCTTGCACCTTGCTCAGAAGCGTTAGATTCAAGCACAGCTTTCCACAATTGAGTGTTCAAATGCAGTGGCAACAGCTTTTCCAAAATTGCTTCAGAATTCGGCTCGTAAATATAGTCAATAGAAGTTTTAGAATCACCCTCTGATTTCACTCTAAAACTATCCGGATCAATAGGTAAAACTTTATCGATCTTTCTGTTTTGAGCTATCACAGATTTGAACTCATTAAATACGATATAAACTTCATCATAGCTACCTTCAACAAAATCGTTTGTAGCAGATTCCATGATCGCTGAAGTTGGATCATATTCAATAGTGTCAAAGAATCCCGGAAAAGACTTAACTACATTATAGCTTCTCTTCTTAAAGTGGGTTGTAGCTTTCTTTCCAACTGTAACTAGCGAAACTGAACCGGCTTCTAATTGTGCTGAAAAATCTTTAGCTAATCTTTTTTCAAGTTCCTTGAAAAGATTGTTGTTAAAACCTCCACAAAGTCCTCTGTCAGAACCTACCACAATAAACAGCAGGTTTTCGTTTGTTTCAGACTTCTCAACCAAAGGACTGGAAATGCTTCCATTATCTGCTAAACGACCAACAACATTCTGAATCTTAGCAGCGTAAGGACGGGTTTTAGTCATCCGCTCTTGTGCCTTCCTAAGTTTAGCCGCAGCAACCATTTTCATGGCTTTTGTAATTTGCTGGGTACTATTTACAGAACTAATTCTGTTTCTTATGTCGCGTAAATTAGCCATAGATTAAGCTTCTTGTCCTGCGAGAACTTGATCAATTACTGTTTTTGCTGAATCGAGTACTTTCGTTCCAAACTCATCGCTAAGAACACCTGATTTAGCCAAAGCTTCCATCTCAGAGCTATACTTAGAAAGCACAGTCTCAAGGAATTGAGTTTCAAACTCACTAATTAGATCAACAGGCAACTTATCAAGAAGCCCTGCATCGTTAACTTTCAGCAGAACGATCTGTCTTTCAACCTGAAGTGGCTGATAAACATCTTGTTTCAACAGTTCTACCGTTCTTTCACCTTTTCTCAATTGAGCTTGTGTAGCAGCATCAAGATCAGATCCGAACTTAGCAAAAGCTTCTAATTCACGGTACTGAGCTAAATCAAGCTTCAATGTACCTGATAGTTTCTTCATCGATTTAACCTGAGCAGATCCACCTACACGAGATACTGAAGTACCAACGTCAATTGCAGGACGAATACCGGAGTTAAATAAGTCAGTATCCAAAAAGATCTGACCATCAGTAATAGAAATTACGTTTGTCGGGATGTAAGCAGAAACGTCACCTGCTTGTGTTTCAATAACAGGAAGTGCTGTTAGCGATCCACCACCTTTTACCATTGGCCTTAAGCCTTCAGGTATGTTGTTCATTGCCTGAGCTACTTTATCATCATTAATGATCTTAGCAGAACGCTCAAGTAAACGACTGTGAAGATAGAATACATCACCTGGATAAGCTTCACGTCCCGGAGGTCTTTTCAGAAGTAGAGACATCTCACGGTATGCAACAGCTTGCTTAGAAAGATCATCATAAATTACTAATGCGTGACGACCAGTATCACGGATGTACTCTCCAACAGCTGCACCGGCAAAAGGTGCGATATACTGCATAGGAGCTGAAGAACTTGCAGGAGCAGATACAACAACTGTGTAATCCATTGCTCCGTTTTCTTCTAATACTTGCTTTATTCCTGCAACTGTTGATCCTTTCTGACCAATTGCTACATAAATACAAAAAACAGGCTTCTCAGAATCCTGAGTTGCTTTCTGGTTTAGAATGGTGTCAATTGCAACAGAAGTTTTTCCGGTCTGACGATCACCAATAATAAGCTCACGTTGTCCTCTACCAATAGGGATCAAAGAATCAATAGCTTTGATACCTGTTTGTAACGGCTCAGCCACCGGCTCACGATAAATTACACCGGGAGCTTTACGCTCTAGAGGCAACTTAACAGTATCGCCTGTTATTGGACCTTTACCGTCAATTGGGTTTCCAAGCGGATCAATAACACGACCTAAAACACCTTCACCTACATTAATAGATGCAATGTCTTGAGTTCTTTTAACAGTATGGCCTTCTTTTACAGAACTTGAAGAACCGAACAACACGATACCCACGTTGTCTTCTTCAAGGTTAAGTACCATTCCTGTAATGTTATTACCGTTTTCATCTTTAGAATCCGGTAATTCCACAAGCTCACCTGCTTGCACTTTAGAGAGGCCATAAACACGTGCAATACCGTCACCTACTTCAAGTACGGTACCTACATCATAAACATCAGCTTCGTTGTCGAAACCGCTTAGTTGTTTACGTAATATGGCTGAAACTTCGTCTGGTCTGACTTGGCTCATTGTATTATTAATTTCTAAATCTTTTCAAATTCTGATTATTCCATCGATGACTCGAGGAATCGTGTTTCAAGCTGTTCTAGCTTATGCTTAACTGTTGCATCAATTACAGTATCATCAATTTTTACTGAAATCCCCCCTCTCAGGTCCTCTTGTTCTTTAAGATCAAGATTTACTGTTTTTGAAGTAGTTTTTTCAAGCATTTTAGTCAGTTCAGTAATCTGTCCTGTTTTTAATGCTTTCGCAGTTTTTACTTCAACAGTGATGATTCCGGCATGAACATTGTAAACATCTATAAACGCAGTGGCAACTTCATCAAGAATATCTTCTCTGCCCTTATTAGTAAGTAAAACAATAAACTGAGAAACTTCTTTAGATACTTTACCATCAAAAATTGAAGATAAAGCATTCCGTTTATCAGCCGGTTTTACCACAGGGCTTTTAAGAAATACTCTTAATTCCTTTGAGCCTTCGATAGTCTCTTTGATAAGATGAATATCTTTCAAAGTATTCTCAATCGAATTCTGCTCATCAGCACTTTCAAGAAGTGCTGTTGCGTAACGTTTTGCTGCTTTTGATACCAACATCAGCTAAGCTTAGTTTTTTGACAGGTCGGTAATAAAATTATCGACCAGCTTGTTGTTCTTATCGTTATCTAGTTCCGCGTCGATGATCACAGAAGCAGATTTGATCGCTAATTGAGCAACTTCATTACGAAGTTCCAATAACGCCTGCTTCTTTTCCTGCTCAATAGAAGCTTTCGCTTGTTCTATTATTTGAGCAGCTTCATCTTTTGCTTTCGAAATTCGTTCTGAACGAAGGAGTTCCGCTTCTTCTAAAGCTTCCTTTCGGATTTTTTGAGCTTTAGCTTCAGCTTCACGGAGCGCTTTCTCGTTATCTTTCGATACTTCCTCAGCTCTCGCTAATGCCTTCTCAGCAGATTCCAAAGAATCTTTGATCTTCGCTTCGCGAGAAACAAGAGCGTCCATGATTGGCGGAACTGCATACTTCATCATCACCAGAATAAATGCAATCATGGATATCAGTATCCACAATGCAAACCCCGGATTGAATGACAATAAGCCTCCTCCGCCTGCTAAAAGAAAAGTCATTTCTTATCCTTTATTATTGACCGATTCCAAGAGCAAGAAGGATACAGATAACTGCACCTAAAAGAGCAACACCCTCGATGAAAGCTGCAGTAAGAATCATTGCGCCACGGATATCTCCGGATGCTTCTGGCTGACGAGCGATACTTTCTGTAGCTCCTTTACCAATCATTCCGATTCCGATTCCAGCACCAAGTGCTACGATTCCAGCTCCAATACCAGCTGCTAAAAGTCCCATAGTATTCTTTATTTATTTGTTAGAGTTTATATGAGTTTAATTTCTTTACGATACATGCTCAACATGATATTCTTCTTCATCATGATGATGATCTTCTGCCGCCATTCCAATAAATACAGCTGAAAGAAGAGTGAAAATGTATGCTTGTAACAATCCTACAAAAACCTTTAGAGCATACAGAACAACAGTAAGTGTCACCGAAACTACACTAATACCGTACGCGCCTACTGTGCCAAATAGTTCAGCAAAAATGAAGATCAACCCTAAGATTGCGATGATCATGATCTTTCCTGAAAGCATGTTTGCAAAAAGTCGAATTGCAAGTGCAAATGGCTTTGTGAAAACTCCTAAGATCTCAACCGGAGTTAAAATTGCTCTTACCCACGTGGGCACTCCCGGAAACCAAAAAATGTGTCCCCAATAATCTTTAGTACCACTGAATTGAGTAATTACAAAAGTCATCAACGCCAAGGTAGCAGTTACAGTAAGATCAGCTGTAGCTGTTGCTGCCCATGGTAATAAACCAAACAGGTTCATGAATGCAATCCCCATAAACATGGTAAAGAAATACGGTACGTATTTGTCTGCTTTGTGATCATCAATGTTGGCACGAGCAACATCGTCACGTATAAAGACAAATAATACTTCAAAAATATTTTGCAGTGTGCCTTTAGGCTCTACGTCTTTTCCTACTCCCTTCTGGTATCTGCGAGACATCGCAACTGTAAACCAAACAGCCAAGATCATTCCAAACCAGAAATACATCAAGTGAGAGGTAATGGACAAATCAAAAGCAATTTTACCACCATTCGTAGCAACAAGGACTTCATCAACTACTTCGAAGTAATCTGATTTAGCAGCAGATTTTGTACTTAAGTAAGCTTTGAATGATGTATTACCTTCAGCATCTTCTAGAAAGATCAACCTTGGTAAATATATCTTTCCACCATTTATAAAATGAGGAATCTTTAAATAGTCGTGGTCAGCAACAGTACCCATTACGTCCAGAGGTGAACCGCCTTCTTTCTCTTCTGCTGCAAAAGTGTTTGAAGTACTAACCGATAAAAATAAGAGTGTCAGAAATACGCGACGCAGGGTCTGGATCATTACTTAATTGCTGCTTTTATTTTGTAGTAGTTGATTGAAAAAAATCATTTCCGTTATAGACTGATAAAGATAGGAAATTATGAAACTAACTGTAAAGTAGATTTCATCAATTTTTGTCAGCCCAAGTAAAATTCCCATTGCTGCTAGTACAAGTATAAACCTGATCACCATAGAGAAGAAAAAAACCTTTAAAAATAGCTTAGAATCAGCATTCCAGAAATTATCGAGTATCCAGGCACTGCTTAAAACAAAAATGAGACTTAAAAGAAATCCACAAATTACCGCTACAGCAGGATCAACAGGTAAAAAAAACGGACAGATCAGCGCGAGCATGAGCGGGATCACATTAAATTTTGCGAGCTTTTTAATCATTCTTTCTTTGGTCGTGACTTCCATCACTTTGAGCAATTTTAAATATTAAAACGAAGAATAAAATAATCCCTGTTACAGCACCAAGTAGCACTCCATATGGTGAAGAATTCAGAAACTTGTCTGCTAAATAACCAAGTCCAATGGGTATTAAAAGAGTTGCTGCAATTTCAGCACCAAGAGCCAGGTATTTAGCGTATTCTTCCGGAAGGCGCATTGGTTACGCCTTAGCTCCTTTTAGCTTGGTCTCTTCTGCGTAGTCAGCATCATTGTTTTGAGACAGGTTTTTTACATCAGATCCCATCTTACAGGTTCCGTTAATTTGTGCACCCTCTTCAACAACCAGTGTTTTTGTGAAAATGTTTCCATCGATAATTGCTTCTTTCCTTAGGATAAGGCGACTGCTTACTTTCACATCTCCTTCAACTTTACCTGCTATGTCTGAGTCTGATGATGAGACATTTCCTTTTACTAATCCATTATTGGTAAGTATTATCTTACCCTTTGAAACTGCTTCTCCAACAATAGTACCACTTACTCTTATATCAGAGTTGGCATGCAGATTTCCTTTAATTTTAGTGCCTTCATTTATAATATTTACTGAAGGAGACTGACTTGTAGAATTGCTCACGGTATTACTCTTTTTATTTTTGTTAAACATACTTATTAAAAAATTAAATAGGCTAATGGATTTTGTGATATTCCATTTTTCCAGATTTCAAAATGAAGATGAGGTCCTGAGCTGGAAACACCTGTGTTTCCTATAAGTCCCAGCACATCTCCTTTTAATACTTTTTCTCCTTTCGTTTTATACAGCTTTGAACAATGCTTGTATGTACTAACAAGTCCGTCCTTATGTTGCACAGATATTACATATCCGAAATCAATTGTCCAACTGCTCGATATGACTGTCCCATCAGCCACATTCATAAACATTTCATTTTCTTTAGTAGCAATATCTATTCCGAAATGCCCTTCAAGAGGTTCATAACCTCTGGTTCTGGTTCCCTGTGCTGGAGTTCGGGTTGGGAAATCCGGAGCATTGGCTAAAATATTTGCGGATACAAGATTTCCATTATCAAATTGCTCAAACACATTCAGATTGTCAAAATTCTGTGATAAACCCGGGTTATTATCTCTTTCATTGGCTGCAGAAACGGAAGTCAATCTTTCATTTAAGGCCAGAGTTGTGTCCTGATTAAGTCTGATAACTTCTTTTATCTCTCTTAATTGCTGGTCTCTTATATCCAAAGAATCCTGAAGTGAAAGTATACGCTCCGAGATATTTTGAATTTCTCTTCTTATTTCTACTTCATCCGTATTATATAACAAACCACCCAGAGGTGTAAGCATAAAAACCAAGGCTACTATAATTGAAAAAATAATAGACAGTACTGTAAAGCTGATAAACAGATTGTTTGGTTTTAATCTGTAGGAATCATCCTGCCCAGGCTTGGTGTCATCAAGCAAAATTATTTCTACTGTCTTATGACGATCTTTAAAAAGTCTTTTTATAAACGACTTCATAGTTTCAGGTTTTCTTGATTCTTCACAATCTCGTCAAAAAACACAGCCAATTCACCTGCTAATTTCATTCTGTCATATTTTTGAACTTGTTCAGTAGATGCTGTTGGTAGCTTATTCTGTTTCCACAAAAGAAATATTTCTTCAATTTTTTCTGTTACATCCCGGATTACATTCGGAGGTGTATGATATCCAATTTTATATTCATTCAGAAGTGCGGATGCTTCTCCTGTATGAACCAAACCTAATACCGGTTTTTTTGTTCCAATATACTCAAAGAGTTTCCCTGTTTTGATCTGTTGCAAATTTTCTGAAAAATTAGAAATCATCCATAAAATATCAGCTTTTAACAAATTTGCTACCGAAACGTCGTGTGGCAAGTAACCATAATCAGAAACTGATCCCTCCAGATTGAGTTCTTTGATCAACTTCTTAATTCTTAAATCCAGTCCTCCCTGAAAATGTAAATGTATTTTATTTTTGAAATCAGGGTTTTTCTCACAAAGAGTATAAATTGCTTTCAGAAAAACATCAGGTTGATTCGATTCATAGAAAAGACCACTGTATAGCCAGTTCATTTTTCCTTTTCTATATTGTAAGTTTGATATACCGTTCTTCAAAAAGTCTTCCGGATCATAACCATGAGGAATAACTTTAATATTTACAGATTCTTCCCCGGAAATTTTGCCGATACAGTCAGCCGCATAATCGTCCAAAGCGATAACACCTGAAGACAGATTTAACCAGCCCTTTTCCAACTCCTGTTTTTTCCTGACTCTACTGTCTGACTCTCCGGCATCAAAATGATTTCCTGTAAATAAATCCCGATAGTCTAAAACAAAAGGAAGGTTTGCTGTTTTGCTTAATTCCTGTGCTACTAAATGATTACTGAATGGGGGTGCAGAGCTAAATATGAGATCGATTTCCTTGTTTTGAATAATTGCTTTACCATCGTTTACTGCAGGCTTTACCCATCCTTTTTTATTGTCAGGAAAATATAACAGCTTTGAAATCTTTCTTAGTACTTTTGCTAAGCTTCCTGTTACCAGACCTGTGCTTTTCTTCCGCCCTCCCAATGTATGAAAAGGAGTTTTAGCTTGTACTCTGTGGATTTCCAGATCTAACCGATCAAGTTCTTTTTTAAGAGATTCATCAAAAAACTGGTACGCTCCCGGTTCAGGGCATAAAATGATGGGGTTCCAACCAAATTTTTTTAAATACTTAGCGAACTTTAATGATCTCTGTACACCACTTCCACCCATAGGCGGAAAATAGTATACGATAAAGAGAACATTTTTCATTTGGTTAGCAGCATCAAACCGAATAGTTCGGTGCTTCTTTTGTTATCTGAACTGAATGGGGATGACTCTCTTTATATGAAGCAGCAGAGATCTGAACAAATTCAGCCGTTTTCATACCATCAATATTCTCGGCTCCGCAATATCCCATTGCTGCTCTTAATCCACCAGTCATTTGATGAACTACTTCTCCTAAATATCCTTTAAACGGAACGCGACCTTCAATACCTTCCGGAACAAGTTTATTGATATCATCTTCCACATCCTGGAAATAGCGATCTTTTGAACCCTTTTTCATCGCTCCGATACTTCCCATACCACGGTAAGATTTATATTTACGTGATTCATATATAATAGTCTCTCCCGGACTTTCATCCACACCGGCAAACATAGATCCCATCATTACAACATCAGCTCCGCCGGCAATCGCTTTTGGAATATCTCCTGTTTGTTTGATTCCGCCATCTGCAATTAACCCGATCCCTTTGCTTCTGCAAAATTCAGCAACTTCCATAACTGCGCTTAGTTGAGGAACACCAACACCTGTAACTACTCTGGTAGTACAAATTGATCCCGGTCCAACACCAACTTTAACAACGTCTGCTCCGGCCTGAACCAGCGCTTCTGCAGCCGCTCTAGTTGCAATATTTCCCCCAATCACATTTAAGTGTGGGTATTCTGCTTTTATTTGAGACACTGTTTGAAGCACTCCATCAGAATGCCCATGAGCAGTATCAACAGTAATAACATCAACTCCGGCATTCACTAAAGCCTCTACCCTTTCCATAGTATCTGCTGTAACACCAACAGCTGCACCAACTCTCAGTCTGCCTAAATCATCTTTACAGGCATTCGGAAAATTCATTTTCTTTTCAATATCCTTGAAAGTGATCAACCCAACCAACTTATTCTTTGAATCTACAATCGGTAGTTTTTCCACTTTAAAGTGTTGAAGAATCTTCTCTGCCTGTTTAAGAGTAGTACCTTCTTTTGCTGTGTAAAGATCTTCTTTTGTCATGATCTCGCCTAGCTTTTTCGTCATATCTGATTCAAAACGAAGATCACGGTTCGTAACAATTCCGATCAGGATTCCGGCTTCATCAACAATAGGAATTCCACCAATTTTGTGCATACGCATTAAAGAGCGTGCATCCTTTACGGTAGAATTTTCATCAAGAGTAACTGGATCGACGATCATTCCACTTTCGCTTCTTTTCACCAATCGAACTTGTTCTGCTTGTTCTTCTATGGTCATATTCTTGTGAAGCATCGCAATTCCACCTTCCCGTGCAAGAGCAATTGCCAGGCGGTATTCAGAAACTGTATCCATTGCCGCACTAACAATAGGTATGTTCAATTTAAGAGTTGGTGTAAGCTGAACACTTATGTCCACATCTCTTGGTAATATTTTTGAATAATTAGGTACTAATAAGACGTCATCATAAGTAAGCCCTTGTCGGGTGATGCGTTCAAAAGGAGAAGAATCGTTCATTTTATACATGAAACAAAAAATTTGGCTTGCAGTTTTTCAAAGATAAGGATATCTGTATGGAAGTGCTTGTAGTTTAAACTATTTTTTAAGCTTTCCGTAGATTCTTTAGAATTTAATACAACTTTATGGGCAACAATCATATCTATACAAAAAAAGAGATCAGTAAAATTCTCAAAAAAGCTTCTGAAATTCAGACGCAAAAAGATCTCTATGGTGACAGAGATGGGCTCTCGGAACAGGAAATTCTGGAACTTGCTAACGAAGTTGGTATTGACAGAGCATCTCTTTTAGAAGCCATACATATTCATGATAAACCTGATTTTGATCAGGAATTTAAGTGGAGTAAAGTAACCTCTAAATTACAAGAAGTAACCTATGTTGACGTAGAAATGTCTTCGGAGCAGTGGGAAGATGTTGTCCAGGAGATCAGAAAAGTGACCGGAGGAATTGGCAAATCAGCGAAAACTGGCAAGTCTTTTGAATGGGAGCAACGAAGAGGTGAATTTGGCTACAAGCATGTTTCATTAACTCCTAAAGATGGAAAAACTAAAATTCAGTATGTCCATAACTGGACAGCAATGAAGATCCCTCTTCTATTTATGCCTGCATTTCTGGGCTCTGTGTTTATGTTAGTTGCTTTAAAAGGAATAGGATTTCCTAAATCCACTGCTGTACTGTTTGCTCCGCTTGGTGGTATGGTAGCTTTTTCAGGTGGCCTTATGTACATGAAATATTATTTTTCTAGGGAAAAACGACGTCTTAATAATATGATCCGAACTATCTCAAAAAAGATAAGCTCTTACGGGAATACGAAGATATCTATAGAAGACGAAGATGTTTATAATGACACGTATGAAACCAAACAAGATCAAAGGATCAAGTCCTGAGTAACCTTTAGATAGATTTTTTATGAATGATGATCATATTTTCTCAAAGTCTGAAATTGGAAAAATTCTTTCTAAAGCCTCGGAGATACAAAAACAAAAAGATCTGTATGACGATAAAGATGGCCTTAGTAAGAGTGAATTGATAGAATTAGCCCGCGAAACAGGAATAGACCAATTATCATTACTCGAAGCAATGCAAACTTTTGATGAACCAGGACTTGATGATCAATACAATTGGTTCAGTGGGGCTTCCAAAATACAACATGTCATAAATATTGATGGTGAGATAACTAATGAACTCTGGGATTCTGTTATTAAAGAAATTAGAAAAGAAACAGGTGGGATTGGTAAAACTGCAAAAATTGGAAGCTCCTTTGAATGGGAACAAAGAAAAAAAGATATAGGATATAAACATATATCTCTAACTCCTGTTAATGGAAGAACCAATATTCAAATTGTGAATTCTTGGACTGGTATAAAATTCATATCTACTTTTTTTTCAATGATGATTGGGTTTATGCTAACTGCAGTTGCATTAGATGGATCCTCAATAGCTGATTTTGCTTTAATTATTGCCCCTCTTGGAGCAATAATAGGGTTAATTCCTTCAAGAATATTTCTTAAGAGCTACTACAAGAGACAAAAAAAACAGGTTGAAGGGATAATTACAAGAATAAGTCGTAAGCTAAAATCGTCGCCCTCTATTACTATTGAAAACGAAGATGTTTATTCCAATGAAAACACCGCCAACAAATCCGGAAACAGAACTCACTGAATTGTCGGCGGTTTAAAACTTCATGCAAGAGATTTTACTTTCAACGCTTTAATAGCCACCTCCAGAGAGCAAATTCCATCCTGAAAACTGCTTACCCAAAAGTGAACCGTATTTCTTCTTTGCTGAACGAACTGATCACAGCTGGAAAAATAGCCTTTTAATTCCTGAACCATAAAGCGTACATCGTCATAGATCTCGATCTTTAATTCATCAGGAAGTTCGCCCCAACCCATTAATTCAAAAGTCTGCTGCATTTCTACAAACTCTTGTTTGCTTTCTTTTTTGATACGATTTAAAAGTGGAGCAACAAAAAGTTTAGTTTCTGATTTTTTAGAAATTGCCGGAGTTGTAAGTGTATGAAGTGTCATGATAGTTGGGTTTTGTTTTATTGTTTACCCAAACTTAATCATACAGAGTGACAACATAGTGTCACCCTATTAAAAATAAATTTTCTTCTATGATTTTATACCATTAATAGAGTTTAAAGCATCAATCAGTGTTTCCATTTCTTTAACCTTTTTAAAAGGAAACAGGTCTATGGCTTTTTCCTGAGCAGACTCGGTTGCATACCCATGAACTTTCTTCCCATTATTTGTCAATCTAACTTTACTCTTCTTGATATCCACTGGGCTGTCTTCACGCTCAATAAGTCCGATTTTTTCGAGTTTTGGTAGCTTACGGGTCAGATCTGTAGTTGAAATTCCAACTTGTTTAGCAAGTTCAACTCTTTCCATTTGATGGTTTCTTGCTTTATTCAACACATGAAGGATAATATAATCATCCAATCCAACTCCATTTATGCCCAATCTTACATCAAATCTTCTTCTTATTTTTGATTCTATTATTGAAAGGTCTATGAAAAATTGAAGTTTTGCGCTTAATTCGTTCATGTCTTTAAAATTAAGTTATAGAAATCACTCATATATTCTAGCATTAAGATGCTAAGGTATCACCTTTAAATAATGAGTTTATAGATAGTACAACTTTATAATTAAAGGAGTTACTATGTTTAATAATAAACCAATCAGTGAAAAAGCTACTATAAACGGTTCTTCAATGGCTGATATCGCTTTTCTGCTACTCATCTTTTTCTTAGTTACTACAACCATCAATGTAGATACCGGGATATCTTTAGTACTGCCTCCCTCTATTCAAGACGACAGACCTCAAGTACATGAAAGAAATCTCATGAATATTCTTGTCAATGCTGATGGATTGATTCGAATGGATGACAAACCTGTATCGATCGAAGAAGTAAAACCAATACTCAGGGAGTTTATAAATAACAGAGGAAAAGATCCTGAACTATCAGACTCTCCTCAAAAAGCTATTATATCCTTAAAAACTCAAAGAGAAACACCATATAAGGTTTATATCGATATGCTTGATGAAGTGATGGGAACTTACAAACAGCTCAGAAATGAGGCAGCTATTTCAGAATTCGGCATTGAATTCAAATCTCTTGTTAACAACAGTTCGCAAAAACAATTGATAATAAGGATGTATCCTAAAAATATTTCGGTCGCGGAATCAAGTGAGAACTGATTTGAATATCAATGATATTTATGTACATTATTTATGTACATAAATAAATTGTGATGAAAAAAGTCCCTGTAAATCAAGTTAGAGAAGAGTTAGCAAAATATTTGACGGCAGCTGAAAATGGTGAAGAAATCATAATCACTAAGCATAACAAGCCAATTGCTAAACTGGTGAACTATAACGAACCCAAGAAAACTAAACTTCCGGATATGACGGAATTCAGAAAGCAATTTAAAGTAAAGGGAAAACCTATGTCAGAGTTTGTAATTGACATGAGAAAAGAAGACAAGTATTGATGTATATAGATACAAGTTGTCTTTTCGCTTTCTATATTGATGAGACAAATTCTAACCAAGTTGATGAGCTAATCAATAAAAGTCCTATCGTCTTTATAAGCAGACTCACCATAATAGAAATGCTTTCTTCCTTAAAAAAGAGAGCCGGAATGAATGAAATATCTAATTCCTCAGTAAAGAAAATTTATGCTTTGTTCAAAAATCATATAAGCATTGGTATTTTCCAGGTTTTGGATTTAGATAGCTTAGTATTTTCAAACGCAGAGATTTTGCTTTCTTCCACCTCAACCCCTCTTCGAACTTTAGATGCTTTGCATCTTGCAGTTGCTTCTGAAAATAATCTTAAAATATTTACTTTCGATAAAACACTTATAAAAGCAGCAAAGGAACTTCAAATAGGAATTTTAGACTAATCAACCGGATAAATACTCTTTTTGGCCGCAAGGAGAGTATTTTTCATTAACATTGCTACTGTCATCGGACCCACACCACCCGGAACCGGGGTGATCCAGCTGGCTTTTTTCTTTACGGATTCAAAATCAACATCTCCAACTAATTTGTAACCTTTTTTGGAAGTTTCATCAGCCACTCTGTTTATTCCCACATCCACAATAACAACGCCTTCTTTCACCATTTCTGCTTTTACCAGATGAGGCTGACCCGCAGCTACGATCAGAATATCAGCATTAATAGTATGCAGGGTAAGATCTTTGGTATATTTATGACAAATAGTAGTAGTCGCTTTTCCGGATGAGTTCTCTCTGGAAAGCATCGTTGCCATCGGAGATCCTACAATATTACTTGCACCAATAACAACAGCATGTTTAGCTTTCACTCCAATGCTGTAATGCTTGAATAATTCCATCACACCGGCGGGTGTACAACTTTTAAAGCAAGGTTGATTCAATGACAATCTCCCTACATTCATAGGATGGAATCCATCCACATCCTTTCGGTGATCTATGGTTTCAATCACATCATGAGAACTTAAATGTGATGGTAACGGAAGCTGAACTAAAATCCCATCGATAGAATCGTCAGCATTATACGCTCTTATTAAAGCCTTTAACTCCTTAGCTGAGATCGTATCCTGTAATATTTCCGTTTTGGTTTTAATCCCAACATCCTCGCAGGCTTTTGTTTTAGCCCCGGTATACACTCTTGATGCAGGATCATCACCAACCAACACAACTTGCAGAAAAGGAGCTCTGTTACCTTTAGCTTTCCAGTCAGAAACATCTTCTCTAACACGATCTCTGACCAGTTCTGCTACCTTTTTACCATCAATGATTTCTGCACTCATGCTATCGCTCTATATTATATTTTTTCATTTTATTGTAGATGTGGCTGCGTTGTAAGCCCACCGCATCTGCAGTTTGTGAAATATTCCAATCGTTCTTTTCGAGTTGTTTGACCAAAAATACTCGTTCTGCCGTCTCTTTAAAATCCTGAAAATTATCTGACTCATCTGCAAGTCCGCCAAGATCTTTTCCATCCATTTCTTTCGACTTTAATACGCTTTCAACAGATTCCTTGTCTATTAAACCGTCAGCTGATAAGATACCTAATCTTTCTACTGCGTTATATAGTTCACGAACATTTCCTGTCCACTTTCTTTTCTTAAGGGCTTTTAATCCCGAATCGTCAAACTCTACAGAAGAAAAACTGATGTCAGTTGCTTTTAGCTTTTCAAGACAGGATTTAGCAATTAATGGAATATCTCCTGCTCTTTCATTTAAACTAGGCACCTCTATCGGTATTACACTGATTCTGTGAAAGAGATCTTCTCTGAAGTTTCCTTCTTTAATTTCTGATTGCAGATCTTTATTGGTAGCGGCCAGAATCCTTACATCGACTTTGATTGATCCATTTCCTCCAACCCGCGTAATGGTATTTTCCTGGAGAGCCCGAAGCACTTTTGCCTGAGCTTCTAAACTCATATCACCTATCTCATCCAGAAAGAGTGTTCCTCCATCAGCTTGCTCGAACTTACCAATTCTTTGCTCATTTGCGCCGGTAAATGCTCCTTTTTCATGACCAAAAAGCTCACTTTCTAATAATTCAGAGGGAATTGCAGCACAGTTTACTTCTACAAAAACCTCTCCACTTCTTGGACTTTTTTCATGTATCCATTTTGCTACCAACTCTTTACCGGTACCGTTTTCGCCTGTGATCAAAACTCTTGATTGAGTCGGTGCTACTTTATTGATCATTTCTTTGATCCTGTTAATAGCTTTGCTCTCTCCAATGATCTCCTGAATCTTGGGTAGCTTTTTTCTGATCTGCCTTACTTCTTTTGCCAGATCCTGTTGAGAAAGTGCATTTCTGACTGTGAGAAGTAATCTGTTCAGATCAGGTGGCTTTTCAAGAAAATCGAAGGCTCCCATTTTTGTAGCTTCTACGGCAATATCAATGGTGCCATGACCTGAGATCATGATTACCGGAAATTCAAAACCAGCTGTTCTTATTTGCCGAAGCGTTTCGATGCCGTCAATTCCTTTCATTTTGATATCCAGAAACAACAAATCGAACTCATTTTTGGAGATCATTTCTAAAGTTTCCGTACCACTTTCAGCCAGAGAAACTTCATAATCTTCGAATTCAAGAATTTCCTTCAGAGTGTTACGAATTCCTCTTTCATCGTCTGTAACTAAGATATGTGGTTTAGATTTCGACATGGCTGAATCTAATCAATATTTTTCATACAGATATTGCAAAATCTGCTGATGAGAATTATCTACAGGACGTACTTTTCCTGCAAAATGATTGGTCGCTAAACTAAATACAATTTGTTTCCCTGATCGGGTAGTCATGTAACCACTTAGTGTTCTAACCCCACTGACATACCCTGTTTTTGCACGGATATTATTATACAATTCGGTTCCTTTAAACCGATGAGCAATGGAACCATCAATTCCAGCAACCGGAAAACTGTCATAAAAAACATCCCATTCATTATGGGATTTCATCGAATACAGCAAGGTGCTGATGTTTCCTGTTGTGGTATAATTCCCCATTGCTAAACCGGAGCCATCGTTCATTTTCACCAAATTGGTATCCAATCCTTGTTCAGCCAGAAAAGTTCGTACTTCTTTAATACCGTTTTCGAAGGTACCCGGAATTCCATGCTCTTCTGCTGCCAGAGTTTTGAGCATCATTTCCGTATAGAAGTTATCGCTTTCCTTATTCGCCCATTTTACTAACTCAGAAAAAGGCTTGGAAGTGTGGGAAGCAATTACTTTATAATTAACCCAGTGATCAGAAATATTATCTCTATCCACTTCAAATATCGAATTGGTTTTAATTCCGTTCAAGTTTAAGTAAGTATCAAAACTATGAAGGAAATAACTCTCAGCATCTGTTATAGCCAGTGATTCTTCTTCCAAATATCCTTTTGGGAGTTTGCTTCCAAGATAAATCGAATTTAACCCTAAACCTTTTTTGTAATCTTCGTCGTATTTTCTGTTTTCTTCTACGATCTCTTGTTCATTAATAAACTCAACATATTCTGTATTTTCAGGAAACCAATTTATCTTGGGAGTGTCCCCTATTTTTCCATCTGCATTTACTACTAAATCAACCGCATTGTTATTGAATGATAATGGAGCAACCTCAACTCCGTAATAAAACGACATATCATACCAGTCCCATCCAACCGGGAAGTCATGCTCATCGAAGAAACCAATATTTGCAATTAGATTACCTGCAATATTTTTAATTCCATTACTTCTTATTTGTTTTTCAAATTCACTAAACACATGATATCGGTTTTCATCATAAAGAAACCCGCTTATACTCGGGTCGCCAACTCCCCTAAAAATTAAATCCCCATAATAGACCGAATCCGTGATTTGACCATTTCCATAAATATTTGTGTAATAAGTGTAGTCACTTCCTAACCGATCCAAAACTGCTGCCAGTGTATATAATTTCTGATTGGATGCAGGTATTATGAGTTTATCAGAATTGAAGTTTTCCAGTTTATTACCGGATTCGTCCAGAACAGTTAATGACCAAAATGCTTCCTGATTGTGTAGAGTTTTCAACAACTGTTCAAAATCCTGTGCCGATAATGAAACAGATACAATAAATGAGAAAAATATAAGCATTAAGGTTCTTAACAATCTCATTTTAACCCGGAAAATATTTTTCTTCTTCTTCCTGAAATGCTTCTAGTATTTGTTGGGAACTTTCGCAACTAAAAACCTGCTCCCGGAATGTTCCACTATTCATTAATCTTGAAATCCTGCTCAGCAACTTAATATGAATACTGTTCTTTTCATTCGGTCCTACCAATAAAAATACCAATCGAACCGGAGTGTCATCAACAGAGTTAAATTCAAGTGGTTCTTTAAGAACGGCAAAAGCGCCGTGGTTTTCTTCTACAAGCTCTGTCTTACAATGCGGAATAGCTAAGCCTTTTCCCACGCCTGTTGACATCACCTGCTCTCTCTCCCACACTGCGTCTTTAACTTCCTGTAAATGCTCAGCGCCTATCTTTTCGCTTAAAGAATCTACCAAAACTGAAATCAATTCCTGTTTATTACTTACTTCAAGCTCAGAAAGAATAGTTTCGGGTTTCAATAATGAGAATAGGTTCATCTGTAGCTTGTTAAATATTGGGGTTTCAAGTCTTGGAATATAGCCAGTTGAACGGGAATCAATCAAAGATTATTTGTTTGATTTTGGGCAACTCCGATACTAAATCCTTAAACTAGGGTATGGATTGGTTACAAGGCACAATTACTATTTTTAAAAAGGATCTGAAGACAGAGTTCAGAACCCGGTTTGCATTCAATATGGTGATCGCTTTTGTAATATCTGCTCTTCTTCTGATCATGTTCACACTAAAAGCTCAGGAGCTTAATCCAACTCCAAAAAGTGGTTTAATTTGGATCATCGTTTTATTTGCAGCTCTTTCTTCGCTGGGAAGAAGTTTTATTTCTGAGACTGATAAAAATACCTACAACCTTTTGCGAATTTATGGCTCGGGCACATCTGTGTTTTCAGGAAAACTGCTTTACAACATAGCTTTTAGTTTTGTTATTAATGTCTTCACTTTCGGTATTTATATTTTTCTGGTTGATCTTACAATTGTTTCCTGGAGTTCTTTTTTAACGATCCTAATTTTTGGCACCATTGGGTTGTCAGGTGTTTCTACAATGATCGCTGCCATCGTTTCTCAAGCTGACAGAAAAGGAGCTATTTTTTCAGTACTGACCATTCCGCTTTTTATTCCATTTATTCTGCTACTGACAAGCATCACAAAAAGTGCATTTATAGACGGATCTTCAGAAGGATTTACAAACGATTTTTCTGCATTAATTGGTTTTATTGGAGTTACTATAACAGCCGGAATTTTACTATTTGAATACATTTGGGAGGAATAATTGAATATTTCGTTCGGAAATAATCGTCTAGTTGGACAAAAAAGAGCCAAAAGCCAGATCGAGAGAATGCTTACTTCGGGAAGGGTTAGCCATGCTTATCTGATTTCAGGAGCTCCGGGAGTTGGAAAAACCGCTTTTGCTTTAGCCTTTGCCGAAGCAATAAATGGAGTTAGTAATATTTCAGATTTAGGAGAATATCAGAATTCTAAAAAATCGTCTTGGTTTTCCCATCCTGATATCCATGTATTTATTCCTAAGCCTACTTCAGCTAAAGCAGAAGAACTAAGAGAAAGACTCGAATTACTTTCGGAAGATCCATATGAAATCATAAACTTCGCTCAGCGTCCTTCTCTTCAAGATGAAAGCTCCTCTAAAAACTTACAGGCATTTTATCCTATCGATTATTTCAGAGATGAGATCAGGCCGGTAGCAAAACTCCGCCCCAACGAAGGAGATCGTGTTGTAGTAATTATGACACAAGTTGAAACGATGAGAAAGGAAACAGCAAATGCCTTTCTTAAATTACTGGAAGAACCTTCAGATCGTCTGATGTTTATCCTGACCACAGAAAGTTATGAAAGCCTTCTCCCCACTATTACTTCACGATGCCAACATATTCCTTTAGGAACTTTAACACAACGAGAAGTTGAACAAGGGTTAACAGATATTGATAAAATTTCTCACGAGGATGCTGCGTATTTAGCACGTGTTTCCAATGGAAATTATGCCGCAACCCGCTTTTTTGATATAGGTAAACTGAAACAGAATCGTGAGGAAGTTGTAAAGTTTCTTCGCTATTCTTTCAGTCAGGATGCAACGGCTCTTTCAAAGATCTCGCAAGACTGGCAAAGTTCAAATAATATTGAAGGAATGATCGCGATTACCAATTTACTGGAAATGTATATTCGTGACTTGATCATCTTCAAAGAAACTGAGAATGAAACATTGATAACTAACGTTGATCAAATAGATTCCATAAAAAAATTCGTGGAAGCTTTAAGTGAAGCTAAACTGGGAAAAATGCTTTCCCATATTGATGAATGCCGCCCAATGCTCAGACAGAATGTATCTCCAAAATTGATATTCGTTGTTCTCTCATTCAGGTTTTCAGCATTAATGAGAGGTTTAGAACCTTATATACCGGAAAGTGAAAACTGGAAACATTTACCTGCATTTGTAGAATAATGACCGGAATTAAGTTTTATAAAATGGAAGGCGCCGGTAATGATTTTGTGATTATCGACAATAGAGAACTTCAGTTATCAATTGAGGAGATCATAGCCTTTACTCCCGTCTTATGTCACAGACGATTTGGTATCGGAGCAGATGGACTAATTGCTTTAGAAAGCCCACAAATTGAAGGAGTTGATTATACCATGGTTTACAGGAACGCAGACGGCAGTGATGCCGGAATGTGTGGAAACGGAAGCCGTTGCTTAGCATTATTTGCTTCTACTCATGGTTTTGGATCAGCACAAACCTTTAATGTTCACAATTCGGTATATAAAGCTGAAGTTAATCTGCAAAAGAATTTGGTTTCTGTGAGTTTTCCGGATGTTTCATTGCCCGCAAATATTAGAGTTGATAACCAACAACTTGTACAGGTATATACCGGCACAGAACACGTTGTAAGTTTTGTAGCTTCGGATCAACTTGACAAAGAACCTGAGTTGGTAACCATTGGATCAGCAATCAGAAACCATGATTCTCTTAATCCTCCCGGGACGAATGTAAATTTTGTATGTAAAACTGATCATTCTGCTATTCGATTACAAACATATGAACGAGGTGTCGAAGATTTAACTTTAGCCTGTGGAACCGGAGCTATTGCATCTGCGATTGCAGCTCATTTCTCTTCACAAAATAACCAGACCAATAATAATTATTTAGTGAGAGTTGAAGGTGGCGATCTGAATGTATCTTTTAAATTCAATGCTGATAAAAAAATTTATACGAATATTGAGCTTTCAGGACCTGCTAATTTCGTATTTGAAGGAAAGGTTAATGTATAGATTTCCCTTGCTGTTTCTTCTGATTTGCTGTTTATCATGTTCGGGGTCTTCTAATCTGTCTACTCGTTATTCCGACCCTTTCAATAATCAGGATCAAGGTTTACTATTAGTATCTAATCAATTGCCGGCTCCTGATTCATTTCAAAGCATTCAACTTTACAGAAAAGGAAATGTTGACAACCCTCCTATCATCACTCTCAATAACAGAGAAAAGCTGGTGCTGGAATTTGATGAGCTCACTTCTATTTCTGCTCAGTTCAGGATCACTTTTGAGCATTTTGATCAAAACTGGAATCCGAGCAATATACCTGAAGCCTGGTACCTGGACGGATTTAATGAATTGATAATTTCGGGTGGTGAGAAAAACACATTATCAAAACCCAATTTTTTCCATTATAAAACTGAGTTTCCAAATAACGTTCTGAAATTTACAACAAGTGGCAACTACTTACTGAATGTGTATGATTATTCATCAAATACCAAGCTGTTCAGTATACCCTTTTTTGTAACAGAACAGACTGGTGAAATTACTTCACGGGTTGAAACTCTTTTTAATTCGGGGAATAATTTTTCTGCTTCAGATCAACTGTTTTCAGTTTATGAATATCCGAAGGAGGTGGAGTTTCCACAATTTGACCTTGCTTTCAGCTTTGTTCAGAATCGTTTTTGGGGAAATGCGAAATCAACATCAACTTTTGATATAACCACTCCGGGTAAAGTCAGGTTTTATACACCAAGAAGTAATTCTTTCCCGGCAGGGTTTGATTTTATTCCGCTCGATCTTACTGACCTGAACATTAATCTTGACAAAATTGAAGACTGGCAACCTGAGTTTACTCCGCCAAGAATTTTTCTGAAAAGAGATATTTTAAACTTTTCTGCGTCTCCGAGTACAAGCTATAATACCAATTTCGGAAGACCTGATTCGAAAAGAGATTCAAGATATGCTGAAACTACTTTCAGGTTTGATTCAGGGAGTTTGAATACAAAAAATACTGAACTTTATGTAGCTGGCGACTTTAATTCATGGATTTTAGACAGTGAATCAAAATTAAAGTACAACCCCGAAACCAATTTATGGACAAGTAGATTTTTAATAAAGCAGGGAACCTATCGGTATAAATATTTCCTTAAAAATAGAGGCTCTGTTAATACAGAACCGGTCCCTATCAATGACTCCATCACTAAAAGATATCAGGAATATCAGAGCTTTGTTTATTACTTGGATCCCGAAAAAAAATACCACAGATTACTAATCACAAGTAGCTTTAATTCTGGGAACTAAAATTTATTTTAAAAATCTATTCCGATCGTAAAGTAATGAACAGGGTTCGGGCTGAATCCAGTTCTATCATATGCCCACCCTATGTCGTATCCAAAAGGCAAGCCAAGGAAAATTGACCTAAGCCCAAAGCCTGCACCGATCAAGATATCTCCGTCCAGATAGTTAAATTCTGAAAACGATCCGTCCTGATTTCTAAAATAACCTAGTCTTTCCTGAGCAACCTTAAAATCCAATTCTTTACCATTAACAATTGTTTCCTGTCCTTGTACAGGGTCTGGTGTTAAATTAGTATCAATAGATTTTCCCCAGGCAGTACCAGCGTCAAGAAAAGCGACTCCTGTTACATTATATAATGGAAGAATAGGCAGTGCTCCCGGAACTAATGCCGCAAATATTGGAAATCTGAATTCAGCATTAATTAAACTAAATTTATCCCCATTTATAGAATTATATGCAAAGCCTCTTAATGGTAATGCAGGAACTGTAAAAAAGTTATCTGTAATACGGTCTAAGGAAAAACCATTATTCGAATATTGTTGATTTAACCATCCCAGTTTTCCACCAAGAAAATAGTTTTGAGAATCCTTACCCGTTGAAGCACCTCCCGAATATCTAAAAGCTAAAGAATATCTTGTTCCTAAATCTATATATTTTCTAAAATCCCCTAAAATTGAAGCGAATTCAGGGGCAGAACTTCCGATTACCGGACTTCCACTAATTCCAACCGAATACCTGTATCCACCTGATGGAGTAATAAAACCGGGCTTGGTTTTATCATCTGTATATATTACTTCAGGATATATAAACTGACTGTTATCACTCCTGTCAACCGTGCTTCCAAATCCATCGAAAACAGAATTATAATCAAGGTCTACATTAAGGAAAGTAAAATTAAAGTCCAGTCTTCTGAACTTATCAAAAGGATACTGAACTGTTCCGCCTAAACCATAAGTTCTGTAGCGAATTAATTCTCCATAAAAACTTTGGTATTTTCTGGATGTGTGGAAGTAACTAACAAAATAATTAGTTCTCCGTTTAAGGTTTCCGTATTGAATGCTATAGTCACTTTCTCTTAAATCAAAGACAAAGTTAGTTCCAAATGCAAGTTGATGATCACCCAGCAAATCACTAACAATAAATTGAGTTAGCGCAAATGACCCATAAGTAGACGCCACAAAAGTAGGGCTATAAGCTATATCGACATCAAATTTAAGTCTGTATTCCTGAGGTACATATCTACCATCAGAAGTTAAATTATTTTCTACACTGAATGCTTCTACATCACTAAGATAAATTGTAGTATCCTGAACAACGTCATCTGCAAAAACGTAATTTCTGAAATCTATACTTTTTTTGGTAGTGTCGGTTTTGGCAAGCGAATCTGATTCTATTTTTTCTTTGGCTTCTACTTCAGAAATGGATACCACGCCTCGTTTAAATAAATTCTGAGCATATTTAGTAGCCGGTACTCTTTGACCTTGCGTTTCCGTTGATCTTCTTTTGGCCCAATAATTATCTGTGATAGAACTTTTAATCTCTTTATTCAAAGGAGATTTCAATAGAAAAATATCAAGATATCCATCATTGATAGCGTTAAAAGCAAGTTTACTTCCATCAGCACTAATGGATATCTGAGAAACTCCCGTTTGAAAGTCTGATAGCGCTATTGTTGTTCTTGTTCGTAAGTTCAATTCTTTTAGATTCTGTATACCATTCTCATCAGAAATAAAAAGAAGTTTTCCTGTTTGCGTAGTAATTGGTTGGAACTCGTTCCAGTTTGGGGTGTCAGTAATCTGTGATGCAAAATTATTATCGATATTCGCTTCATATATATCAGTTTGATAAATACTGCTATCATCAAGAAGTTTATTCGTTTTTGTAGTCTCTCCAAAAGCAACATTCTCACCTCTGTCAGAAACAAAGAATACAGACTTTGAGTCACTAGCCCAGGCCGGTTCTCTATCTGAGTATATATCTTTTGTTAGATTAGCTAAAGACTTAGATTCAAGTTCATAAATAAAAATATCCTGAAAAGGTCCGATATTCCCATCAAATGCTATTTTAGAGCCATCAGGAGACCAAGAGACAGAACCAATTGCATCAATTTTCGGAAACTTGATCTTCTCGATTTCCTTAGTACTATAATCAATTATTGCAATATCATCCCTGCCTTTTGTCTTAGTGGAAAGTGCTATCTTAGATCCATCAGGAGACCAAGTCAGGTTTGGGTTTAAAATATTAAGCTCTTCAAAATCCGGATTATCTTCTCCTCTGATAAGAGTTTTTAGTTTTTCGCCATTTATTGTACTTATTACAACTACATCGAAATAACCTCTGCTGTTTGTAATAAAAGCTACTTTATCGCCTTGAGGTGAAATAGCGGCGCTTGTATTATAGGTTCCAAAATCTCCACGCTTGGTGAGTAACGTTGCAATACCATCAGCTCTTTCACGCTCCGCAACTTCAGGGTAATACCTTTTTTTGAGAGACTCAGTCCAGGCTTTCGATAGTTCTTCAATACTTAAGCCAAGAGAAGTTCTTAATCCATATTGAATACTTCTGCTGGTTTTAATGCTCTGAAGTATTTCTGCTATTTTTTCTCTGCCATATTCCTCTACTATGTAATTCCATACAGATTGCCCACCTCTATATGCATAGTATCCATTCAAATATGGAATAGGTGCCAAATAATTATTAATAACAGCATCTCTTATAAACATATCTGTATTTGTATCCCAACCCAACGCCGTGTATTCGGCTAAGCCCTCTTCGAACCACAAAGGAAAAACTAATTGAATATTATTTTGAATAATGGAATTTAGAGACCCTCCATAAAACATATCATTAAACACTGCGTGTACTAATTCATGATGAATAGTTCTTCTAAAATCTGTGTAGTCACCACCATAGGGAATGGTCATTCTATTTTTATATTTGTCTGTAACCCCGCCTATCCCCTCTGCACTTATTGGAAGTGCTACTACATTAGTTTGTGAAAAATCATTATGTGAGTCATAAATAATAACTGATATTCTATCTGAAAGTTCGTGATCAAAATCCTCTTTCAATTGTTTATAAGCACTTTCCACACTCATAGCTGCAAATTCAGCTAGTTTGTAGTTTTTCTCCCCGTAATAATAAACATCAAAATGTTTTGATTGAAGATAGCGCCATTCAAAATCTTCATATTGGACCCTGTTTTTCCCATATGAAAAATACTGAGAATAAGAAATACTTGAAGCTATTAAGCCTACTAAAACGGTTAATAATATTCGTGCCTTCATATCAATACCAGTTTATTTTGCTAGTGTAAAATCAATTTGTCGTTTTTGGGTATTAGTGCTTTCAACTTTTACCTGAATACCATCGCCTAATTTATATGATCTTCCTGAGGAACGACCTACAAGTGCATGTATTTTTGAGTTGTATACATAATAGTCACCTTTCAAATCAGAGACTCTTACCATCCCTTCACAATGAACATCATTCAGATTTACAAAAATACCTCTTTCAGTAACACCTGTTATTGTGCCCTTAAAGTTTTCGCCTATTTTTGTACTTAAAAATTCCACTTGTTTTAATTTTATAGAATCTCTTTCAGCATCTACTGCAACTCTTTCACGACTACTACAATGTTCGCCGTGTTTTGTGAGTGCTTCAAAATTATAACTGGTTGTACCGGAAGAATATTTTTTTAATAGTCTATGAACAATTACATCAGGGTAACGTCTTATAGGACTGGTAAAGTGTGCGTAATGTGGAAATCCTAAACCAAAGTGTCCAATATTTGCCGGAGAGTACTCAGCTTTTGCCATCGATCGTAACATTAACCCATTAACTATTGATTCGACCGGAGTATTTTTTACTTGCTGAAGCAGGTTATTGATCTTTTTAGGGCTCATGTTATCCGTTACTTCAAACTTAATGTTAAAAGGAGCTACTTGTTCGGCTACACCAGCTAATTTTTCCTGATCCGGTTTATCATGAATACGATAGAAAAAGGGAAACAGATTTTTTGACTTCTTCTTTCCCGAATCTTTTCGAAGATTGTCGACATGCAGTGCAACCGTCTTATTGGCCATCAACATACATTCTTCAATAAGCCGGTGAGCAAATATTCTCTTTTTAATGATTACTTCTATAGGTGTGCCTTTGTCGTCTAGAACAAATTTTGGTTCCGGATTATCAAAATCAATCGCTCCTTCCTTGAACCTTTTCTTATATAATGCTTTAGCTAATTTTTCTGCTGTCTTGAGCTCTTTTTTATATTTATGATTTGCTCCGTCCAATACTTCCTGAGCTTCTTCATAGCTAAAACGTTGCCTTGAATGAATTGCAGTTTCTTCGATGGAATAATCCACCAAATTGCCTTTGGAATCAATTTCCATGAAACAACTGTAAGTAAGCTTATCTTCATTTGGACGAAGACTACACACCCCATTACTAAGTTTCTCAGGTAGCATTGGAATCACTCTGTCAACCAAATACACACTGGTTCCCCTGCTGTAAGCTTCTTTATCCAAAATAGTATCAGAGGTTACATAATGACTTACATCAGCTATATGAACTCCGAGATAATAATTCCCATTTTCAAGTACTTCAATACTTAAAGCATCATCAAAATCTTTAGCATCCGCCGGATCAATGGTAAATACAAAATCTTCCCGCATATCTTTACGTCGCTTAAATTCTTCTTCGGGAATTTCTACCGGAATCCTTTCTGCAAAATTTTCCACTTCCTTATCAAAATCAGCTACTAATTCATTTTCAGCTAAAATTGATAAGATGTTGGCGTCATTCGTACCTGATTTTCCTAATATGGAAGTTACTTCTGCTTCAGGTAATGCTTTAGGATGTGTCCAGTTTTTGAGCTTAAACAGAACTTTGTCATCATTATGAGCTCCGTTAACATTGTCTTTTAAAACAAAGAAATTAATATGTGCAGATTTTTGGTCTGGCTCTATTAAATAAGTTCTGTCTCCGGTTCTTTTGAATGTACCAACGTAAAATTCTTTACCTCGCTTTTTAATTTCTACTACCTTTCCTTTAGGCTGCCCACTGTTTCTTTTACCTGTTATTTTAACCGAGACAATATCATTTGGTAAACTTAAACCTGTATCATTTCCGGGAATCATTACATCTTCTTCCATCCCTTCTACAATTACATAACCGGTCCCTCTTGGGGTCAATTGAATGTATCCTTCAACTAAATTAGAATCTTGTTTATTTATTTTTTTGTGAGATGTTCTTAGCTGAATTTGAGGTCCATTCTTACTCAATATTCCTTTTTTATCAAGCTTTCCTATTGCTTTATCAAGTTTCCTGTGCTCTTTTTTGCTATTTATAGCTAAAGCGTTTGCAATTACATCTCTTTGTAATGAGTTGTTAGGACTGCTTTTTACTAGATCTATTATTATTTGTTCTAAACTACTTTCTCGTGAGCTTCTACTCATTAATTCCTTTTATTAACTGGGATTTTCATTCCCATCGTTTTCTTCTTCTTTATCTTTATTTCCGAATAATTTTCTAAATGGACTTCCAAGTCTTCTGAAAAAGTCCTGCCATGTATTAAAACTTACTTCCGCTTCTACTCCTACCCCGTTTATATCCTGGCCTTGTTGCGTTTCTTGCCCATTAGACAAATTACTGAATGTAGGATCTTGCCGGTGAAAAGCGGTAACAGAAAATGTTCTGTTAATTTTATATGTAGCCCCTAAATCTCCGATGTTTGATTGAGCTCCGGTTAGTTGTCCATCTCTGCGAATAATAATTCTGTCATTATAAAGTCTTAGTGCTAACCCTAAATCTACCTGATTGTAGGTATTTAAATTAAAATCCACATCAAAACTACTTATATCACTACTTAATAACGAGTTAATTTGATTAGAAAGCAAAGGACTTATTAATTGGTTCGATATCAGTGGATTAAGAACAGCTCCACTCCCTGTAAAGTTCTCTGTTAGTGATGAAGCTCCATTAACTGATGTTGCCGGTATAAAATCTCCCATTAAAAGAAAGCTTGTGGCCTGGAGTAATTTTTCATCCTCGTTTCTGTTTAACGAAGCTATCTGAGTTGATAATGTCGAATTTTGTCTCGCTTCAAATGTATTGGGCAATCTAAAATAGAAATTGTTTTGAATACTTGAGAGAGAGCCACTAATGTTAAGTACTAAATCTACAGGAGTTCGCTGAATATTACTTGGATCGGTTAAATCCAGATCTGATCTGGCAGTTGTTAATGTTCTGATATTAGGCCTTCCCGAATATACTGCATTAATATTGATTCGCGCATTTCCGGGTTCACCTTCCCATATTATACTTCCACCGGGTTCAAGATTGAATCTTCTAGTAAATATATCACCACTAACCAATTGATAATTTCCATCGCTGATATCAAACCTTCCAAAAATACTCAAATCCTCATCTTCAAGACGAATTCTCAACCTTCCTGTACCATTTGCAGTTATTACATCTCCGGTTATCTGATCAAAAATAAGCTTGACTGTCATCGGGTTATTAGCAATGAACTGAAGATCCAGTGTAAACCTTTCTGCAAAAGTAAGCTCCGAAAGATCGATCTGCTCATTTACAGAAAATGACGAATTATTTGATGACGTTGTAGAATCAGGGCCGTATTCATCAAAAGATGAAACAAAACGAATAAACTTATTGTCTTCATTGAATTCAGTTTCTTCAAGCAACGGAAGCTCTATTTGTGAAAAATCCGAAATTAACATGGGTTCAATGGTTGTCAAAACAGGACTAACATTAGTTCCTGAAATGTTTACTACACCGGTTCCGTAAGCTTTACCAAAAAAAGGAACAGTTGGGTCAAAATTATTATTCAGAAACTGGAATTCTTCTGTATCAATCCTGATGTCCATATTGTGAACAGGTTGAAAATCATTAAAATTATACCAACCATCTAAAACAGCAAGACCTCCGGATGGGTCTATTAAAAATATATCTTTAAATACCAGTCCTTCTGCACGTGTAAAAGTAATGGGACCCTGACCGTAATAATAGGTATCTAAAAATCGCGGTTTCATATAAACTGCATCATCCGGACCAATGTCGTAATCTACTTTGAAATCATAAGTTTCGAGATTCCCCCACACTTCTCCCGTACCTGTAGCAACACCTGCCATTTCTGTAAATACTTTTGGAATCAGAAAAGGAACTATCCAAAGATCTACAGTATTAAAGTCTAAATTAAAATGATAGAGAGAGTCTACTTTGGGGAATTCTCCGTTTACAGGTGCAAGTACATAGCCTGAAAACTCTAAGTTCTGTCCTTCTCTATCATTCCTTTCAAAATATGATGGATAAATAGTAGAATCGGTAGTTACATTAATATTAGTATCAAATCTATTCAGATCTTTATCAAACACACTTGATATCTCAAAATCCCCGACCGTTTGATTATTTAGTGAAAACGCACTTAGATTAATCGTACCCTCAACAGTTGGTATGCGTGTTAAAGTCCGTGTTGTAAAAACTCCATTCAAACTGCCACCAAAATCGACTTTGCCGTTTATCAGATCCGAAATCCTGTCCAGCTTAACACCTCTGAAAAAGTAGTTTACAGAATCAGTCACAACATCACTAAAAGCGCCTTCAATATTGAATAGCTCCTCTCTGTTTTGAAAAGTGAAGTCTCTAAAAATTAGTCTCTCATTATTTGTTAGAGTCAAAGATGGAGTATCTCTGTTCTCCCATGAATAAATATCCGATCCAAGCTTAAAATTATTTAATTCCGCTACTATTGATGTATCTGTTAAAAGACCTTTACTATCCAGAACCAGTCTTGCCTCTTCGCCTATGACCTCTATAGAGTTTGATATTTCTATTGAATCTCGAGCCATTTCGAAATCAAAACTAAAACCTTCAGTTTCAAAATATGGGGTATTAAAGCGAACCATTTCAGAGCTTATCAAAAGATTTGAGAATTCTTTCAAGCTCTGGTTATATCTAAAACTTCCTGTTAGTTGGGTTCTTATGGAATCTGCTTTAAAATCATTTATCTCAAATTTTGTATCAAAAAAATCTGCATTAAATAACAAGCGGGTTGTATCGGCAGTTATATTTGAAGTTACCCTGGTTGAGGCTGTCATTTCAGGGAATTCAGGAAAATATTGCTTTAAAAGCTCTACATCTTTTAATTGTGCAGTTATATTGAAATCCTGATTTTTGAGTTTTTTATCGGATATTAATACAGGTTTGGTAAAAGCTTTGGTAAAGAATTCCTTCTCCAATCGTTCTTTAAAAAAACCGATCCAATAATTTGATAAAGGGAGTAAGTGCGTGACAGTAAAATTTCCTTCCAAACTAACATCTGCGGCAGTAGTAGTAACTCTGATCGAACGATTGGTTGCAGAAAGGTTAGCAATATCAGCATACAACAGCTGAGGCTTCAGGGTATCACCATCAGACACTGAAAAAGGTATATTTACATTTAGCACTCCGGTTGCATCGTTGATTGAAGTTCCTTCAAAATCAGCACTGTACTCAACATCCATTACAATGTCTGCTAAACTTTCGGATTGCAAAAAATACTGAACACTTAAATTATTTCCTGTGCCCTCAAGTTGAATTGACTTTTTTTCTTCCGAAAAGTCAATTTTTCCCTCTCCCTCCAATGTCCCGTTTTGAGCTTCTATTAAAAATTTTGGCGAAATAACCTTATTTCTGCCTGTAGCACTTATATCAACTTGTGAAAATGTTGAATCGTTGACTTCCAAATTGAGAGAAGAAAACTCAAATAAATCAAAACTTGAAAAATCATTATAATCTGATGTTTTAAACTGACCTTTTGAAGTAATATTGGTTGATCTGATAAAATCACCCACTAAATTTCCGATGTTCAGCGAATCTGTTTCAAACTGAACATCAAGACTTTTGTTATCAGCAAAGCCCATTTCTCCAAGGAGAGAAATTTTACCTCGTCTGCCCTCACTTAAAAAATTTCCTTCTGTTCCATTAAGATCGCCTGTCAACCCTGCTGACAACCTCGTATTTGAAATTGCCTGAAGCTGATACTGGTTTACCTCCGGGAAAAAATATTTTACATCAGAAGTATCAAGTAACACATCAGAAAAAGTTAAATCATATTGAAAAGGATCTTCTTTATCGAAATTAAATAGTTTACCTGATGCATTGATAGAAGAACTTCCATATTCAACTTTTGTTGAATTCACATTCACATCTTTGATTCCACCTGAAAAATCAGCTTGTACAAATAAAGGGTATTTAAAATCCGGGAGCTCCGGGAGCAGTGCATTTATACGATCTTCAGATATCGAAAATTCATCTATATCCAAATCATACTCTGCCTCTCTAAGCTGTTTCACAAAATCCAGTTCAAAAATATTTATCCCATCTATTCTCCCGGTAAAATTCACATAGGAATCATTATTAATAAAATTAAATGAGTTGAATTCAAGGAACCTGTTGTCACTGTATATCTGCCCGAATATCTGGCTACGACCTAACTCTATTTCATCAGCAACAAATGACATCCTTTCAATATCCAGAAACCGTTCATCCTGCTTATATTCAAAGAACATAGCGAGGTCAAGCTCCTTGATTACCAAACTATCTGCATTTGAAGTAAATTGGTTTGGTTTATAAGCGTTTCGAATCAATATTTCACCTTCTGTAATTGTTACGTTAGGAGCTAATATTTCAAAAAAGGGCCTTTTGGTTTCTGTAGTATCAATTTCAGATGACTGTACTTCCTTTTTCTTAAGCGCATACAATAATGAGGTATCTGATTCAGGATCGATTAAAATTTCAGGTGATTTTATATTCAATCCTGTAACTACAAATCTCTGTTGAAATAATGCCGGCACATTCAGATTTGCTGAAATACTATCACTTTTAAAAACTGAGGTAATACTTGATGAATCCGGATAAAGGTTTACATCTTTCAGCTCAATCCGAAACGGGATCAAACCATCTAGTTCTCCAATTGTAAATACCCCGTTATATTTTTCACTGAAATTAGTTTCAATACGGGTAGCGAGATATGTTTTTGCCGGCTCAAGCTGAATAAGACCAAACACAATTCCGCCACCAATAACAGCCGTTAAAATAATTACTGCTGTTATTGCCCAGAAAGTGTTCCAAACTCTATGTAGCCATCTTACTACGGGCACTATTTAAATTCCTGAATTATATATTTCCATGATTCTTTGATAAGAGATATGTCCTTTACAACTTCCGATCTTGCTTGTCCTGCTTCTTCCAATATGATGAATCTGATTGAGCCGTCTTTAACTTTTTTGTCATGAAGCATTAAGTTTGCTAATTCTTCTTCTGTTTCCAGAGGCTCAAATGACGATGTATACAACGCCCTGAACGCGGATAAATTGGTTATATCTATATTAAATCCTAATAAAATTGAAAGCTTTACTGCTCCCCACATACCCATATAAACTGCTTCACCATGAGAGGAATTTTCGTATCCCCGAACTCTTTCAATAACATGAGCAAAAGTATGACCGAAATTAAGAATTTCACGTACTCCGGATTCCTTAAAATCCTTTGATACAATATCAGACTTTATTTTAGCGCAGTTAGTAACTAATTGTTCCCATTCTTTTGAATAAGTGAATTTTTCAGAAAGGGATAAAGATTCGAGACTCAAAAAAATAGATTCATCTTGTATCATCCCATATTTAATTACTTCACCTAACCCATTGATAATTTCTTTTTGGGGAAGTGTTTCTAAAAATTTCAGATCCGAAAATACAGCTTTAGGTTCATAAAACGCTCCAATCAGGTTTTTTCCCACAGAATGATTCACACCCGTTTTCCCGCCAATTGAACTGTCTACCATCGCGAGTAAAGTCGTTGGAATATGGACCAGCGGCATGCCTCTTAACACAGATGAAGCTACATATCCACCTAAGTCGCCCGTAACACCTCCCCCAATTACTATCACTGGTGTTTGGCGCTCAACTTTAGCTTCCAGAATCTTATCAGTAATTTTAGTGAATTGTGACAAGCTTTTGCTTTGCTCGCCTTCTGGTACTGAACAGAAAATTGGTTCATCGAACAGGCCTGAAATTTCTTTTATAAAAGTTTTTCTATAAAGCTCCAGAACATTTTCATCAACTATAAATACTGCTTTCTTTAACCCAAAATTTGCAGTGAGGTACTCATTTACTTCATTTTCCAGTTGGTAACCAACATGAATATTATGATGATTTGTATATGTTGTATTCAGCTGAATACGGTTAGACATAATTTTTAATTTTATTGATCAGTCTTTTTAAAACTGCTTCTTTTTCCTCGAGTCCCGTTGTAGTAAGCCTGACTTGCGCCTGATTGTAGAATTCTTTTCTTGTCGAATATAAGGTTTCTAACTCATTTTTAAGTGTTTCCTTATTTTTAATTTCACCCTTTTCGTTTCTAACAATTGGTCTTTTGGGATTTCTTAGAACCCTGTCCAAAATTACTTCTAGTGGTGTTTCCAAATGGATCAATAATCCATGTACTTTCAAATGATCTACAACATGCTGATTTTGAAGTGCTCCCCCACCTAGTGCAACAACTCCTTTAAAAGATCTTGTTAGTTCCTGCAGGTATTCCCATTCTTTGGTTCTGAAGTATTCCTCTCCGTATTCTTTAAAAATATCGGGAATTGACATCTCTTCTTTTTTTACCAGATACTTGTCCAAATCATGAAATGGTAATTCTAATTCCTGAGCAAGTAATGAACCAATTGCACTTTTTCCGGTTCCCATAAAGCCCGTTATATAGAAGCTGTCTTTAAACTGTTTTAGTCTGTATTCACTCATTGAACAGGTTTTTTAGGTTTTACAAACTCCACTTCTTCCTTATCAACTAAAACGGCACCAGCCGGAGCGCCTTTCGGCTTTCTCACATATTTCTTTTTGGTAACTATTACCGGCACCACTTCGGCTCCTTTGACTTTTGAATTGAATGCTGCAAAAGATGCGACTTCCAGAATTACATTTTTTGGAGGCATTCCTTTATCATTTCCCATTCTGATCAACGCATGTGAGCCTGACACTTTTCTGGCATGCAACCAAATATCTTCTTTGTGCCCCATTTGTACTAATCTATCATTGCTTTTTGCGTTTTTTCCGATCCAAACCGGGTAATTTTCCACTTCCAGGGTATGAAAAGGCAACGTTTCTTCATTTTCTTCTTTATCTCCAATTCCCAGTTCACTTAAAGGTTTTGACTTGTCTTTTTTCCAGTCTTTGAGCTTATAAAGCTTATTAATTTTCTCTATTTCATTTCTCAATTTTTCCAGTTCTTCTTTTTTGCTCTCCAGAACAGGAATTCTTTCTAATGCTTCTTCATAAGATCTTATTGAGTTTCTGGATTTAGAGTAGTACTTCTCTGCATTTTCAATAACTGTAAGTTTTTCATCCAGGGGGATTTCTATCTCTGAACCCTCCTCATACAAATCATTAACATTAATCTTTGATGGATCATCAGTTTTTAAATGACCGTTTGCCATCAATAGATGTCCGAATTTTTCATATTTCTCAGCTCTCTCAATCCCTTTATCAGCTTTATCTAAATTTCTGAGACCGGATGAAACTCTCTTCAATTGCCTTTTTATCTGTTTGAGCAGATCCCCTTTTAATTGTCTTAACCGCTGATCATGCGAATAATTTTTATACCTGTAAGCAATCAGATCATTTATGCTGTCAAAAAACTTTTCCGTTTTCAGTGGAAGGATACTTTCATCAAAAAGTGCAGTATTCCCGTTCTCAAGTAATCTCCAGGAAGGATTGTTTTCTACTTCATTCGTAAGTTTTTTTATGAAAGCAACGATCTGATCCTCTTTCATGCTTTCCACATCATGTTCTGAAATGACATCAGCGAGATTATTTCTCGGGATAAGAGGATTTAGCGATGTCAACTTCTGTTTTGCTGACCCTTTCTCTTTTAGATCTTTAAAGAGGTCGATCTCTTTTTCTTCCGGTATATCTATCTCTTCAACTTCATTCCCTTTAAAAGAATCTATCAGCTCTCCATCTTTTAAAAGCAACACATTTCCATTGTTACTGAATATTTTGAATACAAGTTCATACTCATCATCAACACTAATGGTTAGAATACGATCTGTCTCTGCCAACTCCACGTTTTTTATCGATAACCCGTATAGTTCTTCAAAAAAAGCAATTGTGTTTCTTTTTTTCGGATTTGAATAATAATCCAGAAACATAGCCATATTGCCCGGACTGGTGCTGAAAACCAATTTATGGTGATCATCAGCTTCTCCTTCTATAAAAAATTCTATCAAATTTTTATATCTGGTGTTGGCCAATACAATTTTTTTACCAAGAATTTTGGATTTAATGAGTTCGTTTAAATATTTTAATTCGTAATAATTCAATGAGAGCTTAAAGTTTTAATACTTATTCTAAGTAAAGAGGTTTATGGAATATCCTATTTTTAATTCAATCATAAATACAGTTGATACTAATCTGGAAAAAAGAGGAATATCAACCAAAATGTTTAAGACTTGGGAAAATAATAAAATAAATGCCACCGGTTTAGAATTAGAAATAAATCTTTCAGACATTTCATCTTTTATTCGAATGCTTTCAATTAATTTTGATTGGGATAGCTTCAGAGAGGCTGCATTAGCTAAAAAACTGGATGGCCTTGATTCACATCCATTCCTGACTATAGATAAACTCAAAAACACAAACGTGAGCCCAACCATTGATGTGGAGATGTCCTGGTTCTTCAATGAAGAAACTTGTCAGCCAATAAAACCAGATAAAAATGGAAATTACAGAGTTGAAAATGCAAGCCGATGGATGGAATCGGTTAGTAAAGATGTAAATGAGCTTCTAGCTAAAGACGACATTATAACCCGCTGGCATGTTGAAATTGAAGGTGATCAGAATGGAAAATATTTATCTACTATTAATCTGATATCTTACTTTCAATATCAAATTGAAACTCCAAAAACCCTACCTGAGGTTAACAAGCTTGTGAGCAGACGTTTACAGGAATTGTTATTTAAAGCAAATAAGGTAATAAACATTTCTGATGAGATCTTATCCGGAGCTGTGGCTGCTTGATGCCTGAAGCAAAGCTAGTAGCAGTTGATAAATTTTTTAACCCAACTGAAGCTCAGGTTGCAAAATCGTTATTAGCAGACGCAGGAATTCTTTCATTTTTACTAGATGAAAACGCCTCATATTCTATAGGGACTGCTATTGTACTGGGAGGATACAGATTGGCTGTAGCTGATTCCGATTTATCAGTTGCACAAGAAATTCTAAACGAATTTAAAAAGCTTAATTCTGATATACAGGAAGAAGAGATACGTTGTCCTAAGTATCATTCAAGTTTGACTAGTAATAAAACCCCTTTTTCCCTCATAACTATTATCGGATTGGTTTTCAGTAGCTTATTTTTATTGCTTACTAATTCAAGTCCTCGATATCACTGCAAACGTTGCAAGTACAAGTGGGATGAAAACAAACGAGCATAAAAAAGGCTCTGATTGATTTAATCAGAGCCGAAAATTTATTTCTTCTTCTTGTGTCTGTTTTTTCTCAGACGCTTTTTGCGTTTGTGCTTTGCAATTTTTGAACGCTTTCTTTTTTTACCGCTTGGCATAAATAGTCACCAAAAAATTTCTTGTTTTTATTTCTATGAATTGATCAGCTTTAAAAATAAGAACTTTTCAAAGTATTTCTAAATCATTTTTTTAAGCAGATATACTTTCATTTACCGCTTCTTTGAAGTCTTTAGATACTTTCAACATCGGAACATATTGCTCCGGTACTATGACTTCTTCATTAGTTTTGGGATTTCGAGCAACTCTTTGTGCTCGTTTTACAACTTTAAAGCTACCAAAACCACGTAGTTCGATATGTTCTCCTCGTTTCATAGCGTCAATAACAGTTTCCATAAAACCATTAACAACGGCTTCTGTTTCTACTTTAGTTAGCCCTACTGATGATGATATAATATCTACAATGTCTGCTTTAGTCATAACTTTTATCCTTGATAAAATTTATTCTTCATATTAAGCCAATCGTTTAAAAAAACAAAGCTTGCCTCAAATCGTTCACTTAAAATAACTATTATTTTGGAGCAAATTGATAAAGAAAAAATGTTATCAATAATTATTCCTAAATCTTTTTTACTTTCATGGGTCATAAAAAGCTACTAATTCAAAATTAAATGATTGCATGGAATTATTTGAAAGTATTGTAAACAGTTTAAACGATCTGGTCTGGAGCACTCCATCCAACTTCCCATTTATGGTTGTTGTTCTCCTTAGTTTCGGGATTTTTATCACTTTACGTCTTGGCTTTGTACAGGTTCGGAAGTTTGGTCATGGTGTTCTTTCCGTTATGGGAAAGTATGACCACCCTGATGCAGTTGGTGACGTAAATCACTTTCAAGCATTAACCACTGCACTCTCAGCAACCGTTGGAATTGGTAATATTGCCGGTGTTGCTATCGCGATTCACTACGGTGGACCCGGTGCTCTTTTTTGGATGTGGGTTACCGCATTCTTTGGAATGGCGATCAAGTACACAGAATGTACCTTAGCTGTTAAATACAGAGTAGTAAATGATGATGGCTCTGTTTCAGGTGGACCGATGTATTACATCGAAAAAGGACTTGGAGAAAACTGGAAATGGCTTGCCATCTTTTTTGCAGCTATGGCTGTAATCTGTTCGTTCCTGACAGGAAATGCAGTTCAGGCTAATACAGTAGCTGATACTATGAGAAGTACTTTCTTAGTTCCGGGTTGGGTTACCGGGTTAGTTACTGCCTCACTTGTTGGAGTTGTAATTATTGGTGGAATTAAAAGAATTGGTAAAGTTACCGCGAGTTTGATGCCGGTAATGGCGATTATTTATGTGCTAGGAGCTTTGATCATTCTTCTGATGAACGCAAGTGAAGTTATTCCTGCCTTTAAAACTATTTTATCTTATGCATTCACTCCGGAAGCAGGAATATTCGGTGTTGGATCAGGAGTGTTCTTAACAACTTTAGTTTGGGGTATTAAACGTGGGTTGTTTTCGAATGAAGCGGGACAGGGATCTGCTCCAATCGCTCACGGTGCTGCAAAAACAAAAGAGCCTGTTCGTGAAGGTGTTGTTGCTCTATTAGAGCCTTTTATTGATACGCTTGTAGTTTGTACAATGACCGGACTTGTGATCGTTAGTACCGGTGTTTGGGAACAAAAACATGATGTTCCATTCTTAGCATCCAGTTTGGAAAATACTTATGAAATTGAACAAGGAAATTCCTTGATTATCGTGGATGGTGTCCCTACTAATGGTAACGTTATTAGAAACGACCACCCAACAGGAGAATTTTACACGGATGAAGGCAGAACTCAATTATTCAACGGTTCGATTTCTTTAGAAGGTGACACTTATGTTGCTAAGAGTATCGATGGAAATGAAGTCGCTCAGTTGCATTCTTCTATAATTGAAAATGGTGCCCCTTTAACAGCCTTAGCTTTTGAGAAAGGTCTACCTTTCGCAGGTGGTAAATATATCGTTACTATCTGTGTGATTTTATTCGGTATCTCTACAGCAATTAGCTGGAGTTACTATGGAGACAGATCCATTCAATATCTTGCAGGTGACAAATCCATTATTTATTACAAAGTTGTTTATCTGATCATGCACTTTGTCGGTGCTGTACTGGCTCTGGAAACCGTGTGGGCAATTGGTGATATTGCATTGGGCTTAATGACCTTCCCGAATATCATCGCATTATTTGCACTTTCAGGAACAGTAGCAGTAGCCAGCAAAACTTATTTCGCTAAAATGAAAGACCAAACAGGTAAATAGTTTTATGAATAATGTATTGGAAGTCGACCATCCCGTAATTGATATCTACTTAACTGCTTTACGGGATAAGACTACCAAAACAGCTGCATTCAGAAGAGCGATGGCTAATATCGGAAATATATTAGCCTATCACGCTTTAAGTGAATTGCCCTTAACTGAATTTGAAGTCGAAACTCCCATTCAGAAAACAAGTGGTTTCACACCCTCTACCGATGTTGTAGTAATTCCAATTTTGAGAGCCGGTTTAAGTCTTGTAGATGGAATAATCAATTTTATACCTGAAGCTAAAGTGGGGCATATCGGTGTTTATCGTGATGAAGAGACACACGAGCCGGTCAATTACTACCACAATCTTCCAAATGGTATAGAAAATGCATTTACACTTGTGGTGGATCCTATGCTGGCAACTGGTGGTAGTGGCAGTCACGCAGTCAAGTTTCTGAAAGAATCAGGAGCAAAAAATATCCGTTTTGTAGCTCTCATTGCAGCTCCTGAGGGGATTGAACGTCTTCAAACCGATCATCCTGATGTTCCGATCATAACTGCCTCAATCGATGAAAAGCTTAATGACCAAGCCTATATCATCCCCGGCTTGGGAGACGCCGGAGATCGCTATTTTGGTACAACTTAAGTACATATTTTCTTCGTTAGTTTTCTTTCTGATTGTGTCTCAATGCACGGAATTGTCTGAATATGATAACGAACGCATTCAGGAAGCTTTGGGGGATTCTTTAATCACCAGTTCCACAACAAAAGATGTGGATATGGACATTATCGAAAACGGAACTCTGAAACTGAATCTGAAAAGTAGTCGTGCCCTTTCCATCACTAAAGACAGAAATAAAACAACTTACCTGAGTGGACCTGTAGAAATAGATATCTTCAAAAGTGACAGTCTGGACACTGAAGTTTCTGCTGACAGTGCCATTTATCTGCCTAAAGAAGCACAATTCGAACTATTCGGAAATGTGATTGTTCATTCTCAAAACGGACGTTTTCTGTATTCCGAATATTTAAAATGGTTAAGAGAAAACGACGAAGTTACCACTCCGGGACGTGTTCTCATTATAACTGAAGCAGATAGTATTGCTGCAACCGGATTTGTAGGAAATACAGATCTTACAAATTATACACTCACCGAAGTAACCGGAAAAACACAATTCAATTGAAAGGATCGATAAAATACCTGCCTTTTTTGATTTTGATTTGTTTCATCAATTCTTCTGTTGTACATGGGCAGACCACCGTTCAGATTGAAAGTGTTAAAACACTGAAAAGCATTACCGTGGACGGCGAACCCATCCGTAAATTATATGAAGCTCGATTAAGAACCGGGGGGTTTACAATTGTGTGCGACAGTGCCTGGCAATTCCTCGAAAAAGATGAGTTCAGAGCTTTTGGGAATATTCAGATCACCACTCCAACCGAAATTATCTGGACTGATTCTTTGGTCTATTACAATGTGTTAGACTTCAGCCAACTCAGAGGTCGGGTAATTATTAAGCAGGACAGTACACTGCTTTTCGGAAATAAAGTGAATTACAATTTTGTAACCAAAGTAGGCCGTTTTCTGGATGAGATCAGATTAGAAGACAACGAGAATGGTATTTTGAAAGCTCAATCCGGGGTCTATTTTCAGAATCAGGATAGTGCCGAATTTCGTGGAAACGTACAGTTGGTAGATTCTGCGCAATATGTAGAAGGTGATAGTTTGTTCATTAATCGTAAATCCAAATTCCTTCGTTTATTTGATAATCTTCTCGTAATTGACAGCACAAACAATGCATTATTAACCGGTGATTATTTAGAAGCAGATTCTACCGGACGAAGATATCTCAGAGGGAACGGGTACCTTCGTCGAACAGTGGAAGATTCTGTAAGCTCAGATACCACCCACATCTTTGCCGAAGAGATTGAACTCAATGAAAAAGACTCGACCACAACTATAGATGCTGTTACGGATGTAAATGTATGGTCAGAAAAATTCTCTTCCCTATCTGATACTTTATATTACAATTCTGATACAGAACTCTTCCGACTAAAAGGAAATCCAAAAGCATGGAATAAAAATATTCAGCTCTCCGGCCCCTTTATCTTTGTTCAGCTTGATAGCAGCGAAGTTCAAAGCCTTACTTCCTACCCTGAACCTTTTGCTGTACAAGAAGACACGGTAACAGGAAGATTAAATCAGATCAAAGGCGATACGCTGATTGCAGATTTCAAAAATGGAAACATTTCCAGGATCCGGATACATCCAAACAGTGAAGTCCTATATCATATCACTAACGAGAATAACGAACCGGACGGTGCCTTTGAAAGTACTTCTCCCAAAACCGTTCTGATCTTCGAAAACGGGGATATGGTTGAAGCAAAGATGGGCAAAAATCAGGGATTATTTTTACCGGAATATACTGAATTGAACAGCAGAAGATTGGAAGGTTTTATCTGGACACCGGAACTACGTCCCGAAAAACCAACTATCGATCCGCAACCTACCCTTCCTCCAATTCCTACCGAACGTCCTTTTGAATTACCAAAGAGGTTTGTAGAGTTTATGGAAAATTTAAATTCAGATAATAATTAATATCTTTTTTGATTTGATCCTTTTAGATGTTAGATAATTCGTTGACGTTTAGTAGTTATAGTTCTAGAAAAATTTGCCCTTAGTATTTAAGACGGACAAGTGAACCTGATCCGGATGCGTCTGCGAAGCAGGAATAATCCTTTCCGGTGATGAGTGTAGTAACTTTCTTAGAATGAACTAAGACCTTTAGGATTATTCAGCGTAGGATCATTGAGCCCGTCTTAAATACTTCGGCTTGATTTTTTGTTACTTTTGTATCAAGACAAAAGTAGGCTCCATTCTTTTTCCTTTGCAAGATTACTCGCAGGACTAAAATCTCATTCCAGTTCAAGCGTCTCGCTTGGACCAGTAACTTTGCCGGAATTACACAGGCGAAACATTTGCATTGGTTGTTGCATAAATTCAAAAAAATGATGGGTCATCCTGAACCAAGTGCTGAACTTGATTCAGTATTGTTTCAGGATCTTTGTAAGGAATAGGCCTTGAATCTGTCTTACTATCATGAGCAAAGTCTATGTTTATTTTCTTGAACTTTCATATAAGCTAGCAAGGGCTTCAGCCCTGCGGTTTTTTGGACGAGGAATTTAACTACGAAGAGAAGCCGGTCGGACTAAAGTCCTCACTGGTAAACTTGATTGGGAGTGTTAGTGGAGCCACAGATTTAATCAGGTACATCAGCCAGGGATTTATCCCGCAGGATTTAAAAGCAGGCTCCTTCAACAGAAGGAGGACTCGTTGATAAAATTTAGAATCTACTCGGGAATTCCCCTCCTTATCCAAGGAGGAGCGAACTACTCAGAACCCAAGATTTTGTGTCGGCACCGGGGATGTCCGTTTCCGACGCAGAGCATCGGTACCAGTTTAAAATCGAAGGGATTCACAGCGTTGATCGGTGTGCCGGATATAGCAACTAGAAATAAATCCCACTAAGATCCTGAAACAAGTTCAGGATGACCCTATTCTTTAAGCCAAGGAAAACCTGCCCAAAAATTGCATGCCCTCTTAAAAGACTGACTGATCCAGCTTAATTAAAAATTGTAATTGCTCGCTTCTCTTTTCTGCATTTTTGATTTTCCAATGCTATTTTGATTAAAACTAACTCGATCAAATTATGAAACGACTCTTCTCAACAACTCTATTCTTTTTATTTCTGCTAACTTCCATATCTGCCCAGGATTTCACTCTTCCGGAACACTTTGACAGAACCGTGGAAACCTCTCATGAAGTGACTGTTAACGGTTCTAAGATTCCCTATTCAGCAACAACAGGATTCCAGCCTGTTATTGATGAAGACGGAAACGAAATCGCTGCACTAAATTATACTTATTATAGGAGAACTGATATAAAAGATGATACACGTCGACCGTTGCTGATCTCTTTTAACGGCGGACCCGGTTCTGCATCTGTTTGGATGCATTTGGCTTATACCGGACCAAAAGTGTTACGTATCGATGATGAAGGATTTCCCATTCAACCTTATGGAGTAAAAGACAATCCCCATACTGTTCTGGATGTAGCTGATATTGTTTTCGTAAATCCGGTAAACACCGGTTATTCCAGAGTGCTTGATCCTGAAACGGATACAAAGCAATTCTTCGGAGTAAATCAGGATATCGCATACCTTTCAGAATGGATAAATCTGTTTGTTACCCGAACAAACCGCTGGAGATCACCAAAATATCTGATCGGAGAAAGCTACGGAACTACCAGAGTTTCCGGTTTGGCTTTGGCTTTACAAAGCAGACAATGGATGTATTTGAATGGTGTTATTCTGGTTTCACCAACTGAACTTGGAATACACAATGGAAACGGCAGACGTGAAGGTCCGTTGGGTGCTTCACTACGATTACCATATTTCACAGCAGCAGCGTGGTATCATGAAAAATTACCGTCTGATCTTCAATCTAAAGATCTGGACGAAGTACTTCTTATGGCTGAAAGTTATGCTGTAGACGAACTTATGCCTGTTATTGCAAAAGGAGGATTTGTAACTGATGCTGAAAAAGAAGCGGCCGCAGAAATGATGGCGAGATACTCAGGAATTTCCAAGAAAGTAATTCTTCAACATAATTTAGATGTCCCTGCTTCCTTCTTTTGGAAAGAATTGCTTCGGGATGAAGGCCATACTGTTGGAAGATTGGATTCCCGCTACAAAGGATTAGATAGAACTGATGCCGGAATAAGACCGGATTTTAATTCCGAACTTACTTCATGGCTTCATTCCTTCACCCCTGCTGTGAATTATTATTTCAGAAACCATCTTAATTTTAAAACTGACCTGAAGTACAATATGTTTGGTTCGGTTCGTCCGTGGGATAGCAGTGGTGATAATACCGGCGAAAATTTACGACAGGCTATGGCTCAGAATCCGTATTTACACACTATGGTTCAGAGTGGTTATTATGATGGAGCCACCAAATATTTTGATGCCAAATATACCATGTGGCAGATCGACCCGAGTGGCAAAATGAAAGACCGTTTTTCATTTAAAGGCTACCGCAGTGGGCACATGATGTACTTACGTGCCGAAGATCTGAAAAATGCCAATGATGACATTCGTGAATTTATCGAAATTTCATTACCGGCTGCGGGCACTCCGGCTAAGTATTGATGAATAACGATTCAAAATCGGTCTGACAAATTACCTGTCTGACCGATTATTTGACTTTTTATAGAAACAATTTTGAAAAGCAAAATATGTTAAAATATTGCCAAATAGCTTTGATCCTTCTCCTATTGTACTCGTGCAAGTCTCAGGAGATGAGAAACAGTTATAATACAAAAGCGATTGAGTTTAATAATCAAGCTGTGGAATTAATGATGGCAGGAAATTATGATAGTGCTTTAATCGTATTTGATAAAGCCATAAAACTTGATGAATCATATTATTTACCACATTCTAGTAAATCTAATATCTACGTATTGAGAAAAGAGTTTCACAATGCTCTAATTGAGAGTGAATTGGTAATTAAAAAACAACCTGATTTGGCAGAGGGATGGGTGTACTCCGGAATGTTATATGATCGGAAAGGAGAATCGAAAACCGCTAATAAATACTACCAAAAGAGTATTGAGATATTCACTAAGCGAATTTCAAATCCGGAGAAACAACACATGATTTCTACAAATAGACTGAATCGAGCTTATTCTTATATTTTACTTGGAGAAACAGAGAAAGGAAAAAAGGAGTTGCAATCATTAAAGGAAGAAGAACCGGAAAACTTTATGATTGATCAACTTTTAAATACAAGCAAGGAAGATTATATAAATCAATTATTTGGTGAAGATTAAACTTCCTACAACACGTGTTATAACTATTTGCCCCCCACAGATCAGTGACCAAGTTGTAGTTTGAAGAGATTTCTCTTTTATTCTTTCTAATCTGATACATTAACAATCAACACGGATATAGTGAACCTTAATAGAGTTCACTTTATACTGATTCTGGTATTCTGAATAATAAAATGAAAATAACAACTTGGAACTGTAATGGCGCACTTCGCAAAAAGTTCGGAGCTTTAGAAAAGTTACAGTCAGATATTTATTTGGTTCAAGAGTGTGAAAATCCTGTTTTAACGAAAAATTCAAAGTACCAAGAATGGTCAAATAACCACCTTTGGATAGGCGATAATAAAAACAAAGGCATTGGGATTTTCGGAAGAACAGAAATCGACCTTGTACAACTAGATTGGTCAAATACTTACAAAGACCACACTGTTAAGTACTTTTTGCCTTGTCGTGTTAATGATCAATTCAACTTAATCAACGTTTGGGCCCACAGAAATAACTCGCCAAACTTCGGTTACATAGGACAACTTTGGAAATACCTTCAAACTAACAGAGATAAATTTAACAATCTTATTCTTACAGGAGATCTCAATAGTAATACTATCTGGGATCAATGGGATAGGTGGTGGAATCATTCTGATATTGTTCTAGAACTCAGTGAACTTGGCATTGAAAGTTTATATCACCAGTTCTTTGACGAAGAGCAAGGTCAAGAGTCTCAACCGACTTTCTACTTACAAAGAAAATTAGAGAAACCATATCATATAGATTATGCCTTTGCAAGTGAGTCAATAGCTGAACGATTAGTCAAAATAGAAATTGGAAGTGTTTCTAAATGGCTTGAGGTAAGTGATCACTTACCTTTAACTTTCGAATTATCTCAAACGAGCAAGCACAGTATTAGTGAATAAACAAGTCTTTCCCCTCGTTCTACACGCTCTGCGTTGGAACGAACTTTTGAGCACTTATGACCTCTCTTAATAATGAACAAGTTGTAGTTTGAAGGGATTTCTTGTTTATTTATTCTGTTCTTCTGATTCATTGAATAGATGAATAATATGTAAAGAAATCGGGATTGATCGTTGGAGAGCAATACAAATATATCTGTAGCAAATCCGGAATTGAAGTTCGATAAAGTTTCTTTGGTCGAACCTTCTGGGCATCATTTTCTCTTACTCGCCGCGGAAATAAACCGATCAGCCCTGCCCTTTTTTCTATTCACAAGTAGCAAAAAGAAAGAACTGCTTAAGTATTCAAAATCCTCATGTCGTGAACTTGAACTTATTGATGGCGTTGAAAGTGCTGTGGTTTTTAAAGCCAGTTTGATCCCGCCCGGAAAGGGAAAGCTTTTAGAAGAAAGACCTGAGGTTCATATCGCAAAATATGATGTGGTTGTACTTATCGAAACAGAAAGTAAATCCATTGCAGAAAACATCAAATCCCATAAACTATATACAGATCTGGAGAAGAAAATAAGCGAAGCTGCAAATAATACACTTTACTTAAGTGCCTCCAATGTGAAAAAAATAGATTCCGTCGACCATAACCGACAAGGTGTTTTCTTATTTAATTTCTTTTATGCAGACAATGTTCAACAGAATACCGGCATCTGGGAATACACTGCAGGTTGGTTTCAGCAGGAAACTGGTTTGGATAACTCTACTGTTCTTCTCCCCGAAAATCCCGGTCAATCAGATTACAAGATCATTAATCATTGCAGATGGGACAGCTTTAGCAATATCCTGCCCTCTTTGATCTTTAAGAAAACATTTGAAACGTACGTACTGGATAATTTTTACGAGAACAATGTCGCCGCAATTCCGATATTGTATAAACTAGCCTGAATTTAAAACTCTGAATTAAACGGATCGAATAATGCCAGCAAAAACAGATACCAGCCATCACGATGAACGCATAGCCAAAATGACCTTCGCTTCGGTCTATCCGCATTATGTCACCAAAGTGGAAAAGAAAGGAAAGACAAAAGAAGAGCTTCATCAGGTTATTGAGTGGCTCACCGGTTATGATGAACAGAAAATTCAGGAGTTGATCGACTCTAAAACTAACTTCGAAGATTTCTTTAAGGGAGCAACTTTAAATCCCAACGCTCACCTTATCACCGGAGTAATTTGCGGGTATCGGGTAGAAGAGATCACCAATAAAACCACACGGGAATGCCGCTATCTGGACAAACTGGTTGATGAATTGGCCAGAGGTAAAAAGATGGAAAATATTTTAAGGAGTGAGAATTAGGAATATGGAAATAGGTGAATTAGTAATGATTCAATGAAGAATTAAGAATTTTTCAATTGGGGTGGTAAATTACCTTTCTAGTTCAAGCGTCACGCTTGGACGAACGTTTTGCAAGAAATGCACAAGCGAGACGCTTGCGTTAGTTGGGGAGGCAGTAAGTAATTAGGAATATGGAAATAGGTGAATTAGGAATAAAGGTTCACCGTATTCCTAATTCACCTATTCCTAATTCCCTGCAACAAAGTATTTAAATCCCAGTAATACTTCCCAGTTATTAATTAGATTATCTTTCTGTGGAATTAGAACTCATCAAAAAAAACAAAGTATTCATTACACTATTCTCTGCATTATTGGTATTTGTTCATCTGTTATTCGAACATTTCCACGGTGGGATCGTTACTCATTATATCTTACAAGATGACAACCTGCCCGGAATCTCAAACTGGTGGGGATTGCTTACTTTTCCTTTGGCTACCTGGGTTGTTCTGATCAGAATTGAAAAAAGAAACATTGCTTCACAAAAGGAACACAACAAGAATGTTTTATATCGCTTAGTAAGTGCAATCATATTCGGAATTGTAGTTTCATATCTGTTTTCAATTGAATCTACCGGTCTTGATTATTTGATGCTTAGCTTATTCGCTTTATCTCTTTTTATTCCTCTTTATTTCGGCGAATATCTTCTTGGCTTTACTATAGGAACCATGTTTGTGTTTGGCGCAAATATCCCGATCATTGGCGGCATAGTGCTTATTTCTATTCTTTTTCTGCTCTACAACATTCCAAGGTTCGTTTTTAGATTCGAGAGATCTAAGCTAGATTAAACATCGCCCTTTTTGTAACAGCTTTCGTTGAATTAAACAACATCAGAATTCTAATTTATCTTATCCTTATTTAATTTTTAGTCATGGCTAAATATTTTTATATTCACATAAAAATAATACAGCATCATGACTACCCGAAAAATACAATCCGCTTATGCCGCTTTGCTTTTGGTTGCTGCTATCTACTCTTGCGATAGTTTAATTCCCGAAGCTCCTGCCGAAAGCGACTTACTTGATGGCCCAACCGAAGGGCTTTCCACTTCCGAACAATCCAGATTTCTTAAAGGTGATATCGCATTTAATGACGAGGTTTTTACTCCCGAATCAGGACTTGGTCCTGTTTTCGTCGCTAATTCATGTGGAAGCTGTCATGCCGGAGACGGTAAAGGACATCCATTTACCACATTAACCAGATTTGGGCAGACGCAACCAAACACCGCTCCTGATGTCAGCATCGGAGGACCTCAACTCCAGAACAGAGCAATTCCCGGGTTTAAGCCTGAAACACTTCCAAATGGTGTTCCTTCTATGGATTTTACACCGCCGGCTGTTACAGGACTGGGTTTTCTTGAAGCGTTAACCGATCAACAAATTCTGGATAATGCTGATCCTAATGATTCAGACGCTGATGGAATTTCCGGTGTTCCGAATTATATTAATGCTCCATCCTATTTTATTCCAAAACCATCTCATCAACCTGTTGGCGGACAATATATCGGTCGTTTTGGTAAAAAAGCTGCTGCAGTTGATCTTCTTCATCAAACAGTAGGTGCATATAATCAGGATATGGGAGTAACTTCTACTTTCAACCCCTTTGATCCACATACAGGATTATCAACGGATCCTGAAGTCAGCGATCAAACCGTTCGTGATGTTGTATTCTATCTTCAAACACTCAAAGCTCCAATCCAAAGAGACTCGGACGATCCCGAAGTCATCAGAGGTAAAGAAGTTTTTATGAGCATCAATTGCTCTTCCTGTCATGTTCCTTCTTTCACAACTCCTCAATCTGATATTGAAGCTCTTTCCAATAAAACGATTTTTCCATACTCAGATCTGCTACTTCACGATATGGGTCCCGGACTGGATGATGGTGCTACCGAAGGTTCCGCAGAAACTTTTGAATGGAGAACTCCACCACTTTGGGGATTAGGTTTAGCGCCGGAATCACAAGGTGGAGAATTTTTTCTAATGCATGATGGACGAGCTAAAAGTATTCAGGAAGCTATTGAACTGCATGGCGGTGAGGCTCAGCAAAGCAGAGATGAGTTTGTTGCGCTAAGTGATGCTGACAAACAAGCACTTCTCAAATTCCTGAGGTCGCTGTAATGAACAGAGAAGAATTTATAAAAGTATGCGGATTGAGTTGCGCAGGATTGATCTCCACATCACTGTTTCTTCAGGGATGTGCAGGTACTCAATATCTGAATGCAGATATCAATGGCAATTTTATGGAGATCCCGTTGAGTGCTTTCTTAACAGAAGATGGCACCGTTTCCAGAGACTATCTCGTCGTTGAAAACAGTAAACTCAGTTATCCAATTGCTGTTTACCGCCATGATTCCGAAACCTACACTGCCCTTTTGATGAGATGTACGCATCAGGGAACGGAGCTAAGAGTTTTTGGAGATCGCCTCGAATGCCCGGCTCACGGTAGTGAATTCACAAATAACGGTTCTGTTCAAAGCGGTCCCGCAGATAATGAGCTCAGAACATTCCCAGTACTTATTGAATCAGAAATTTTAAAGATCGATCTACGATGAAAAAGTTAATTATCACATTATTTATTGGATTCCTCTCTCAGCAACTAATTGCTCAAGTTGATCAGTCTCTCTTGAAAGATGATCGATCAGATTCAATGGAAAATGCAATGAACATGGATGCATTAAGCAATCGAGTTTATGCTACATCAAGCTCTCCGGTTTCGATCGGTGGTTATCTGGAAGCGGACTACAAATACATTGGTGAAGACGGACTTACAGACGGACATTCATTCAGGATTCCTCGGGTTACCTTGTTTATCACCTCTTCCATCAGCTCCAGAATAAAATTCATGAGTGAGTTTGAGTTTGAAGAAGGTGGTGAAGAGATCGCCATTGAATTTGCTGCCATGGATGTGAATTTTCACCCACTGCTGAATTTAAGAGGCGGAGTTGTAGTAAATCCGATTGGGGCATTTAATCAAAATCATGACGGACCAAAGTGGGAATTTGTTGATCGACCAATTGCCATGACACAAATGCTTCCGGCTACCTGGAGCAATGTTGGTTTTGGCTTGTATGGAAAAATGTACCAGAAAGATTGGGCTTTTGGATATGAAGCCTATCTAACCAATGGTTTTGATAATTCTATAGTTACCAATACTGAAAACCGAACTTTTTTACCGGCTTCAAAGGATAATAAGGAGCGTTTTGAAGAATCCAGTAATGGCGAGCCTTTGTTTACCGGAAAGATTGCAGTCCGTAATCAAAATATAGGTGAGCTAGGATTATCATACATGGGCGGAATTTATAACACTCATGAAGATGACGGCTTGATACTTGATGAGCCGAGAAGACTGGACGTTTTTGCTGTAGATTTTAATACAGAATTACCGTTTTCAGATACTTACATAGTTGGCGAGTGGGCATGGGTTTTTGTGGATGTTCCAAGTACATTCACTCAGCAATACGGAGAAAAACAAAGCGGTGGCTTTGTGGATATTGTTCAGCCGGTAATTGATAAACCCATGTTTGGTTTTGATGATGCCGTTTTCAATGTAGCTCTAAGACTAGAATCAGTTGATTGGAATGTTGGCACTTTTAACGAAACAGGTGGTAATGTTGGAGATGAGATCTGGGCTGTTGTTCCCGGAATCAGCTTCCGACCTACTTATCAAACCGTATTCAGACTAAACTACCGGTATCAGGAGCAAACAGATATTCTTGGAAACCCTCCTGCAAAAACCAGCGGTATTGAAATAGGTTTTGCGACTTATTTTTAGAATTCGCTTTCTTCTTGATATATAAAATTGGTCATCTCTGTAGATGTTTAGATAACAGATTGGTAATGACAGTTCTAAGAAACCTTCGCCCTTAGTATTTAAGACGGAATAGAGAACATGATCCGGTAGTGTCTGCGAAGCAGGAATAATCCTTTCAGGTGAAGATTGTATTAATTCTCTCAGAATGAACGAAGACCTTTAGGATTATTCAGCGTAGGATCAGTGAACCCGTCTTAAATACTTCGGCTTGATCTTTTGCTACTTTTGTATCAAGACAAAAGTAGGTAGCCTTGTGCAAAGTCAAGCCTATTTATAGGGTTCAGTTCCTTTGCTCTGTGTACTTTTGTACCGCCAAAAGTACCAAAAGCTCCCGACAAGAATTATTGGCGCGAACTCCATTGCATCGACTAATCATTACAAAAGGTCTTCGTTCGTATGATGCATATTCAAGAATCAGCCAGAAGTATAATGATTGCTCCTTCGGAGCCGTCGATTTCATTACGTTCTTGGCTCGCCAATAATTCTAAAGGTCGGTGTAGGTGGAATCTTTTTCTGAAATACTGAGGTTTATTGGAAACAGGACAATTGTTGTAAGCGAATTATCCAACTTCTACATTTCTTGTAACTGTATTCTATCAAGCTTTAACCCAGAAGATCCTTCAGGTTCTGCGGGATTCGAAGTTGGTCATCATGCATATACTATTTAATCCGATTTGATTTAAAAAATAAAGTCATCCTGAGGATACTTCCGAAGGATCTGCACATCTATTTTCTATACCAACTTGAACTTTGCAGACTCTTCGCTATCGCTCTGAGTGACTTTTTTCTTTTTCTTATCTATCATCACTACCATTAACCATGCAAATTGTAAAACTATCAGAACAGAACGTAGAAGCTCTCGCCCATCTCTTTGTTGAGTTGTGGCCGGAGTGTACTTTTGAAACTGAGTTTGAATACTGCAAACAGATTCTGGAGAAAGAAAATCAGACAGCTTTTTTAGTAAATGAAAAAGGTGAATACATTGCTTTTGCATACCTCTCACTTCGAAACGATTTTGTAGAAGGCGCAACCTCTTATCCTATTGCTTATCTGGAAGGAATTTATGTAAAAGAATCCTACCGAAAAACCGGAATAGCTTCACAGTTGATTCAACGAGCAGAACAATGGGCTAAAGAAAACGGAAGTTCTCAATTCGCCTCAGACGTTGAAATAAATAACAAACAAAGTATTCGCTTCCATAAAAAGTCCGGCTTTCTGGAAGAAAACAGAATTGTTTGTTTTATCAAAGATCTGAAATTCGGTTAAACCTCCTCCAGTTCTGCATTTTCCTTCATTACGCGTTCCTGAACATCAAACGGAACCTGAGCATAATGAGAAAAATTTCTTTGATAAGTAGCGCTGCCTTGTGTCATTGATTTTAAACTTGTGGAATAGTGATCCAATTCTTCAAGAGGAACATATGCTTTTATTTTTTGCAACGCTCCTTCAGCATCCATTCCCTGAACTTGTCCGCGACGAGTTCCAAGATCGCTTAACACTTCTCCCATGTAATCCTGAGGAACGATCACTTCAATTTCATAGATAGGCTCTAACAGTTTCGGATTTGCTTTCAAAAAACCATCCCGGAAAGCCATTCTTGCTGCTGTTTTAAATGCTGCTTCGTTAGAATCTACGGAGTGCATGGAACCGTCAAATACAGAAACTCTGATATCCCGGGCACAGCATCCACTCATCGGTCCATTCTGCATTTTTTCCATCACGCCTTTCAGAATTGCAGGCATAAACCGATTATCGATCACACCGCCAACTATGCAATTATTGAACACTAGCTTACCTCCCCACGGAAGATCATGTATATCAGTATTGCGAACTTTCATGTCGGACGGATCAGGCATTCCTTCTTCATAAGGTTCTATCAACAATTCAACTTCAGCATATTGTCCTGCACCTCCAGATTGCTTTTTATGCTTGTATTTTGATCTTACTTGTGTGGTTATGGATTCCCGATAAGGAATTTTTGGGGTTATAAACTCAACATCCAACTTGAAACGATTTCTAAGTTGGTGCTCAATCACTCCCAAATGTTCTTCGCCTTGTGCATGAATAATGATCTGACGCAATTCCTGGCTATGTTCAATTATGATAGAAGGATCTTCCCGATGAATTTGATGAAGCGCATTTCCAAGTTTATCTTCATCTCCTTCATTGGTCAGCTTTACGGCTGTTCTGATTGTTGTAGGTGGAAATTCGATTTCTTCCAGAACTATATTATTTCCTTTTTCTGAAAGGGTGTGATTTACTTCTCCATCCTTCAACTTTACCACTGCTCCAATATCCCCGGCTTTGATCTCATTTATGCTGATGCGTTTGTGTCCTTCGGTGAGATAGAGACTTCCTAATCTGACTGAATTAGAAGTTGAGTTATTCATCAGGTCCATCCCGGCAACTGATGAACCACTGTATTGTTTAAAATAGATCAAATCACCAACATGAGATTCCGAATATGTCTTGAATAAAAACAGAACGGGTTTTCCGTCGGGATCCAGTTCAAAGTCGTCTCCATACTGATTTTTGGGTGCATTTCCTTCCAAAGGATTTGGAGCAATATCATCCAGAAAACCCATTACCCGACCGGTTCCCATATTCCTTGCGGCACACACACAAAACAATGGATGAATCTGTCCTTTTACCAATGAAAGGTGTAACCCTTCCTCCATTTGTTCTTCATCCAGTTCTCCTTGTTCAAAGTATATTTCCATTAAGGACTCATCATTTTCTGCAATGATCTCGATCAATTCCTGATGCAGTTTTTCTGCCTTATCTTTCAGAGAATCCGGGATAGGCAGTTTATCCGGCTTTCCTCCTCCTTCCGGGAATTCGTACATCGTCATTCTGAGTACATCCACTATTGCGTGAAAGTCATTTCCTTCGCTGTACGGAAACTGTACTACCGTAACTTCTCTTCCAAAATGTTCTTTTGCTTCCTGAACAGTTTGCCAGAAATCAGAGCGTTCATTATCCAGTTTATTTACTACAAAAATCGATGAAACTTCATACTTACGGGCATATTTCCATAATGAATCCGTTCCTACCTCTACTCCGTTTTCAGCATTTAATGTGAAAATGGCTGTATCGGCAACTCTCAGCGGACCAACTACTTCACCTACATAATCTGAAGTTCCGGGAGTGTCGATCAGATTGATCTTGTGGCCTCTCCAATCCAGATTCATAAACGATGAATAAATGGATTTTTCTTTCTCTTTCTCTAATTCATGATAGTCGGATATCGTATTACCTTCTATTATGGTTCCTCTTCTGTTAATAGCTCCGGCTTCAAACAACATAGTTTCAGCCAAGGTTGTTTTGCCGGAGCCGGAATGGCCCAACAACACAACATTTCGAATTCTGGCAGGATCGTATACTTTCATGGTGAACTCCTCAGATTGCTAAGATTTTTGTTTTCTCTTGATGAAAACTTTAAGCGCTTCCTTTTTTTACGCTATATTTGGCAATAATTTTAAGAACGTTCGCACTAGTACGGCGAATAGCTAATTTAAACGGCTACGGGAAATAAGCAAGATGAAAAAAATTCTTCTCATACAAACAGGTGGAACCATTGCGATGAGCGCTAAAGGCGAAGGTGTGGAACTGGATCCTGAAGCCTGGTCAGATTTACTCATCAAACAGATTCCCGAGTTAGAAGAACTTGCTGAAATTACTACGTACCCGCTTTTTTTTGAGGACAGCTCTGATCTGAATGCAGAACACTGGATAAATCTGGCACAATGCATAGATGTTAATTACGAAAAATATGACGGCTTCGTGATCCTGCACGGAACAGATACCATGGCTTATACAGCATCCGCATTGTCTTATTCGTTACAAAATTTAGCCAAACCCGTGATCTTTACGGGAAGTCAGGTTCCAATGAGTAGTGTGCGAAGTGATGCCCGACGAAATCTCATAAACTCGATAGAAATGGCGACTACTGAATTACAGGAAGTTGGGATCTGCTTCAATGATCATGTCTATCGCGGAAACCGTGCCACTAAATTAAGTATTGGTGATTTTGATGCTTTTGGCTCTCCAAATTTAGATCCCATTGCTGAAATTGGTTTAGATATTGAACTTCATGTTCCACCTAAAAAACTGATCCCTGCTTTTGAGAATAACGCAGCCTTTTCAAACGAAATTTTTGTTCTAACTGTCCATCCTTCACTCAGTATGAATATTCTCGATTGTTTAGACCTTACCAAATTGAAAGCGATCATTGTCCGAACTTTTGGTAGCGGTAATTTTCCAATGAAAGGAGAATACAATATGATTCCATTTTTTGAAAAGTGCAGAGATCACGGGGTAATTGTAGCTATTGTTTCTCAGGCGGATTATGATGCTGTTAATCTGACCAAATATCCTGCCGGACGAGCAGCGTTAAATGTTGGCGCTGTATCTGGGGGAGATATGACTATGGAAGCAGCACTTACAAAATTAATGTTTCTTCTGGCTCAATCAGATTCAAAAGAATACATTGAAACACAATTTCAAATTCCAATGGCTGGTGAGCTAACTGTTGATAAATAGATTTATTTGCCTTGTCATTTCGACCAGCGGGAGAAATCTAAAATTTTTACTCAAAGCAAATACTTAGATTTCTCACATTCGTTCGAAATGACAGTTTTTTCCATTACTTTTGTCTCATAATAAAATAAAAAGATGAGCCTTACATACACCAATTACCTAAAAATAAACGAACTGTTGGAACTTCAGCAGCTCAAATCAGATCCTAAAGAACACGATGAAACACTGTTCATCATCATTCATCAAACCTATGAATTGTGGTTCAAGCAGATCATTCATGAGTTTGGAAAACTGAACAAAGAACTTTCAGCAGGTAATACATGGATTTCCATCAAAACGATGAGACGAATCCTAACCATCATGAAAACTCTTGTTTCTCAGGTAGATATTCTGGAAACCATGACTCCTCTTGAGTTCAACAGCTTTAGAAAGTTTTTAGGAGAGTCCAGTGGATTTCAGTCGCTGCAATTTCGTGAAATTGAGATCTTGTGTGGATTGAGATTTCCGTTGATGAAAGAAGCGCATAAAGATGATCCGAATCACATCGAAATTCTGGAACAGAAAATGAAAGAGCCGACTATCTGGGAAAGCTTTTGCAAATATCTGAAGAAAAAAGGGTATTCAGTTTCATCGCCCAGAGAGAATGATCGGGGACTTGTGTTCAATACTTCTGAAGAAAATCAAAAGGAACTCATCAAAATGATGAATGAACATCAGGAAGCAGCTTTAGTGAGTGAATTATTGGTAGATTTTGACGAAGGTTTACAGGAATGGAGATACCGTCACGTTAAAATGGTGCAACGAACCATCGGTACTAAAAAAGGAACCGGGGGATCAGAAGGAGTTGCTTACCTTCAACGAACATTAAACCAGACTATCTTTCCGGACCTTTGGGAAATCAGATCTTCTTTTTAGAATTTTAAATGCCACAAAATCACCAAGACACTAAATTATAACACATACTTTTTGGTTAACTATTAAAATTATAAATGCTACAATCCCTCAATCTTTTTGTGGTTTTGTGTTTTAGTGGCTAACATATTCTTATGAAAAACATCGACGAATTAGCGCAACAACTTATCCCTCATTACTCACATTTCAGGGTTTCTGAACGACTTCTCTTTACCGGACATTCTCATCAGGCCTGGCCGGATGTAGCGCTGGAAGGACAAAAAGAGTACTTCATGGACACCGCAGAGCTCGTGGACAAAAAGTGGGAAAAAGCTGCTGAAAAAACAGAGATACTGAGAAACTATTTGCGCGGATTTTATGACGATCCCGATGGATTCTACTGCCGTGAAGAAAGTACACATGTTCTTTTTGTAAGCTGGATGAGTGGACTTGATCTAAAGAATAAACCCAAGATCATTTCAACCGATGGAGAATTTCACTCACTGTTTCGTCAACTTCATCGACTGGAAGAAGAAGGTTTGGAGGTAACTTATGTAGCAACCGATCCCGATGAAAGTTTTGCAGAACGAATTATCTCTGAGATCGACGATAGAACTTCTGCAATAATGCTGTCACGAGTTTATTTTGAATCAAGTTTGATCAATCACCATCTCACAGAAATTGCACAAGCAGCCAGAAAGTACGACGTTCCTGTTTTAATTGATGACTATCACGGAACCAATGTCGCACCGATTTCTATTCGAGAAGCTGATCTGGATGATTGTTTTATTCTGATCGGTGGTTACAAATATCTTCAATGGGGCGAAGCCAATTGTTTCCTGAGATTCCCAAAAGACTGTGATATGCGTCCGGCAATAACAGGTTGGTTTGCTTCATTCAGTACATTAGAAAAACCACGCGACAACTCCCCTACTCACTACGATCATTCTGATCAACGCTTCGCAAGTGGAACTTATGATCCCTCTTCTCAATATCGCGCAGCTAAAGTGGTCGAGTTTTTTGAAGAACAAGGACTCACTAAAGAAATCCTGAGAGATCAGTATGTTCAAAAAGTAGAATTACTTAAAAAGCATTTTCTCGATAAAGATTTTGATCCATCTGTAATTCGACTTACTCATGAAAAATCGATTGCGGAAAATAATGGAGGCTTCCTATCTCTTACTTCACCAAAAGCCAGAGAGATCAGAGCAGAATTACTGGCTCGTGATATTTTCACCGATGCCAGAGATCAGATCCTGAGATTTGGTCCGGCTCCTTATACTACAACAACTCAGATTAAAGACGTGATGGTTGCTTTGGATGAAATTGTGATAACTTTATAGAGTAAATCCCAAAATACAAGCATCAAATTTCAGACAAATAACAAATTGCAGGACATAAATCTCCATCCCAAGCTCCTGCTTGGAAGAGAAGTTAATTAGCTTCGCAAAAATTCTCGTATTAGATCAATTGCGAAATATAATACTGCAAATGATAAAACCACTTGAGATAAATAAAATACAAATGGTTTTTCTTCTGGGGAAGAAATGGTAAAAAACATTATTGATTTTCCAATACTATGTTGCATCCATAAAATGAAACTAAAAAATAAAATTGCAAACACATCAAATATCATTTTTATAATCCCATTTTAATTAATGACATGGTTATAATATTTTTTATAAAAATCCATCCCCACTAAAGTAAACAAAATCAGCTAAGAGGCACTCGTTAAATAAATCAGATTTAAACTTTTTTTGTAAGGAATTCTTTTTAACCCGTCTTACTAAGAACCAAGGTTTGGTAAATCTCAATTTTCAAACTACAAATTCCAGACAAATGAAAAATTACAATCTTGAAGAACGTACTTTGGTCTTTGCAAAAGCAACGAGAGTGTTTGTTAAAAAACTCCCCCGTTGTACTTCTAACTTCGAAGATGGTAAACAGTTGATCAGGTCTTCGGGTTCTATCGGAGCGAATTATATAGTAGCCAATGAAGCTTTGAGTAAGAAAGATTTCAAAATGAGAATGAAGATCTCCAGAAAAGAAGCTAAAGAAACATGCTACTGGCTTAATTTAGTGGATACCGGTAATGATGAACATCTTGAAAAAGAACGATCTAATTTACTGGATGAAGCAACGCAATTATTGAAAATAATGTCTTCAATAATTCTAAAAGCTGCTTAATTTGGAATTTGAAGTTTGAAAATTGTGATTTAAAAAATTTAGAAATAAATTTTTTTCTTACATATATCGAACATATATTCTTTCGCAGAAGATGATGACACGATATGACACCCTGCCTTGTTAACTTTGTAGTAAATAAATTCAAAAATAAATGTAATCATGGCTGACTCAAAAGAAAGATCTAAAGCATTAGATATTGCCGTCGGGCAAATTGAAAAACAACACGGGAAAGGAACCATCATGAAGTTGGGCGGAGACGCCGTTCAGGATGTGGACGTTATTTCGACCGGTTCCATTATGGTAGATTATGCATTGGGCGTACAAGGTGTACCAAGAGGTAGAGTAACGGAAATTTACGGCCCGGAAGCGAGTGGTAAAACTACTTTGGCGCTACAGGTAATTGCACAGGCACAAAAAAATGGCGGATACGCTGCTTTTATTGATGCTGAACACGCCTTCGATCCCAGATATGCTAAAGCATTGGGGATAAAAGTCGACGAACTTCTTGTATCACAACCTGATAGTGGTGAACAAGCACTCGAAATTACAGAAACACTGATCCGCTCCGGTGCACTGGATGTGATCGTTGTTGACTCCGTAGCTGCACTGGTTCCACGCGCGGAACTGGAAGGCGAAATGGGAGATTCTCATATGGGGCTTCAGGCTCGCTTGATGTCGCAGGCTCTCAGAAAGATCACGGGTATTGTGAGTAAAACACATACTTCCTGCATTTTCATAAACCAGGTACGTGAAAAGATCGGAGTTATGTTTGGCAATCCTGAAACCACCACTGGTGGTCGCGCACTTAAATTCTATTCTTCTGTTCGTCTGGATATCCGTAGAATTGGAGCTATTAAAAAAGGTGATGAAGTAATTGGTAACCGAACTAAAGTAAAAGTTGCCAAGAATAAAGTGGCTCCACCCTTCAAAGTGGTTGAGTTCAATATCATGTATGGAAAAGGGACTTCATTGATCGCTGAGATTCTGGATCTGGCTGTTGAATTCGATGTAATTGAAAAACGAGGCAGTTGGTTCCGCTACGATGGCGAACCTATCGGACAAGGTGCTGATGCTGCAATGCAGTTCCTGGAAGAAGATCCCAAACTATGTGAAAGCATTGAGAAACTGGTTCGGGCTAAACTTCGTGGCGAGGAACTGGATGAACCTATTCCTGATGCATCCAAAGAGAAGGAAAAAGAGCCTGAAAAAGCTGAAGCCTGATTTGTACTAACAATATTCAAAAGCTCTGTTCTTAAACAACAGAGCTTTTTGTTTTTAATGATATGAGTTATTCCAACAAGAAATATTCGAAGAAAGAACCCGATCTTCCGGTTACAATTCATCGGATTGAAGTTCAGAAAAAAAACTCTTTTCGCTATTCTCTGTATTCCGAAGACGGATTTATATCCGGTGTGTCTGATGCTACTCTGACTAAACAGAACCTTAGTAAGGGAACAGTCATTGATGAACAGCTATATAATGAAATCCAAAAGGAAGAAGAAAGTTGGTCAATCAGAGAATATTTAATTCGTCTGTTGGGCAGACGTGATCATGCAAGCCATGAATTGCGGTTAAAAGGAATCAAAAAAGGCTACGATTCCGAAATTCTGGATCAGATCATTGCTGAACTTGAGGAAAAAAATTATATCAATAATTATGCTTTTGCTAAAAAGTATGTACATGATAAATTCAGATTCAATAACTGGGGACCAAACAAGATAAAAGCCGAACTAACAAAAAAGAAGATAAAAAAAAGCACTATTACTCAGATTTTGGAGGAGGAATTTGATCAACAATCAAAGATCGAAACCATAAACGTACTGATTGAAAAGAAAAAGCCTTCGCTTTTACGAACAGAACCCGAAAAAAGAAGAAAAAAAATATTCGATTATTTATTTAGAAAAGGATACGATTCTAGTATTATATTGAAAGAAATTGACGACTTACTGGAATCAGTGAATAAATGAAAAACATTACCCTGGAAAAAATAGTAAAGTTCGGCATTGGCATTGCAGCCATTGCTGTTCTTGGATGGGTTTTAGTTAAGCTGGGGAATCTGGTTCTTTATCTTGTTCTAGCTTTGATTCTAAGTTATGTTCTAGACCCAATCGTGAATTGGTTACAGCGAAATAAAGTCCCCAGAACGCTCGCCATTACACTCACGCTTTCAGCAGTAATTCTGGTTTTTGTTTATGCTTCTACTACCGTTATTCCGAAAGTGGCAGACCAAATGGTTCAGCTGGCCCGCCAACTTGATATACAGAATATTGAAAGTATAGCCAATCAGGTAGAAACTAAGTTAAGTGATGATTACGATTTTATTCCCGAGGGCTTTTTAAGCAACAATCTCACCCAGATTTTAAATTCTTTGTTCGATTTCGATCAGTTTTCATCGGTCTTCAGTAATGTGGTCGGAGTTTTTACGGATATATTTTCAGCTATTTTAGTTGTTCCCTTTGCTGCATTCTTTTTTCTGAAAGATGGCTCCAAGATCCGAAGAGATCTTTTATTACTGATCCCAAACAAGTATTTCGAAACGTCATTAACACTGATCGACAAGATTGAAAAAAGATTAGGTCTTTATTTTAGAAGTGTTTTATTGCAGAGCTTGCTAGTTGCAGCCAGTTCATGGGCTACACTTTCTGTTGCCGGATTAGATAATTCGCTTTCTGTAGGTATTGCTGTGGGTTTAGCTAATACTATCCCCTATTTCGGACCAATCATTGGTTATATACTTTCTATAATTATTTCAATAATAGAAACCGGAGACTTTTCTTTGGTGCTGGTTTGTATGATTGCTATTCTGATCGTACAGATGCTGGATAATATTGTATTCCAACCTCTTCTCTTTTCCCGCTCTGCGGATATGCACCCTGTAGCAATTTTATTTATCATTTTGATTGGTGCAGAAGTGGCCGGTATTTTGGGGATGTTGGTGGCAATCCCATTAGCTACGGTTATCAGAATCACCATTATTCAGATAAGCTGGAGCTTCAATAATTATCAGGTTTTCAATAAAGATCCTGAACTGATCAAAAATCCTTCCGGTTAGCTATTTCTATCCTGATAAGCAGCTAAACTTTGCGTATCTTCATGTAAGTATTTCTGCAACTTCAAATAAATCACTGTTGAAAAACATTGTTGTATTTGCATCCGGTTCTGGATCAAATTTTCAGTCAATTATTAATGCGGTTTCACATGGGAAACTGACTGCAAACATTGTTGGATTAATAACCAATAATAAATCTGCTTTTGCACTCGAGAGAGCTCAGAAACATGGGATTCCTACCTTCATTATTTCTCCGGAACAATACACTGATGAATCTGAATATTCGAAAACGGTTCTTTCAAAACTTGAAGAGTGGGATGCTGACCTGTTAATTTTGGCGGGTTATTTAAAGAAAATTCCTGTAGAAATCATTCATTCTTTTGACAAACGGATTCTGAATATTCACCCTTCCCTGCTTCCAAAGTATGGAGGCAAAGGATTTTATGGATCCAAAGTTCATGAAGCTGTGATTCAAAATAAAGATTCTCAGTCGGGTTGTACTGTACATGTAGTAACTGCTGAATATGATGAAGGTCCCGTTATTGGCCAATCAACTGTTCAGGTAACTGATTCCGACACGGCAACATCTCTCGCTGAAAAAGTTCTTGAAAGAGAGCATATATTACTTCCTGAGACTATTCAAAAATATCTAAAAACACTAAAAAACTAATAAAGTGGCATTAAAACCTCTTTCATCTCTACCTACTACACCGCTGAAAATTAATCGTGCATTACTTTCCGTATCCGACAAAACCAATATTGTTGAATTGGCAACTGCTCTTCATAATAGCGGAGTTACTTTAATTTCTACCGGAGGAACTGCAAAAGCTATTTCTGAAGCAGGAATACCTGTAAAAGATGTTTCTGAAATAACAGACTTTAATGAATGCCTTGATGGAAGAGTTAAAACTCTTCATCCTTTGGTTCATGGAGGAATTTTAGCCAGAACAAGCCACGCCAGCGATGTTGAAGAAATTGAGAACCTAGGAATCTCTCCTATCGAATTGGTTGTAGTAAATCTCTACCCATTTAAAGAGAAAGTGAAAGAGGATATTACTCCTGCAACAGCTACTGAATTTATAGATATTGGCGGACCAACCATGATAAGAGCAGCGGCTAAGAATTTTGCACATGTGGGAATTCTAAGCTCTCCCGATCAATACAAAGATTTTATTTACGAACTTAATGAAGGAAACGGAATCTCATTTGAGATGAGAAAGTCCTTAGCGAAAGATGCCTTCAATCATACAGCTGATTATGATTCTGCTATTGCGAACTATTTCAATGAGTTGGTGGATGAAGAGCCTGTAAAACAATTCAATTACTCTGTACCACTTTCACAAGAACTGAGATACGGAGAAAATCCGCATCAAAAAGCAGCTGTATATGGAGAACAGGATTCAATAATTGACTGTTTTCACGGAAAGCAACTCAGCTATAATAATTTTATAGATGTGGATGCGGCATTGAATATTATCTCCTCATTCAGTGATGATAAATCTACCTGCGCTATTATCAAGCACACTATTCCTTGTGGTGTTGGTATCGGAGAAAATCTAACTGAAGCCTATAAAAAGGCTTTCAGTACAGATACTGTATCGCCATTTGGAGGAATTGTTGTTGTTAACGAAGAACTGGATTTAGAAACTGCTGAAGCAATTGATAAAATTTTCACAGAGATCATTATTGCTCCCGCTTTTTCTGATGAAGCTCTGGAATTGCTGACTCAGAAAAAAAACAGACGATTGATCCGGATCAAAAAGCAAGTTAGTGAAGTACAAGCCAAATCTTTCAGATCAATTTTTGGTGGGCTGTTAACGCAGGATGCTGATCTTGAGCCTGTTGATCAAAATGATTTCAAAGTTGTAACAGAAAGAAAACCCACGGACGATGAAATGAATGACCTGCTTTTTGCCTGGAAAGTAGTTCGAAATGTGAAGTCAAATGCTATTGTTTATGCAAAAGAAGGAAGAACTTTAGGTATTGGTTCCGGACAAACAAGCCGTGTGGACTCTTCTGAAATAGCGGTTGATAAAGCAAAAAAAGAAGGTTTGGACCTTTCCGGCTCAGCTATCGCTTCCGATGCATTCTTCCCTTTTTCTGATGGTATAGAAGCAGCAGCAAAGGCCGGTGCAACATCAGTAATACAACCCGGTGGAAGTATTCGTGATGAAGAAGTTATTGCAAAAGCCAACGAATTTGGCATGACGATGATTTTTACCGGAAAAAGGCATTTTAAACATTAAAAATTATATTTCGCATATACACTTTCATTCTCGTATTTTCAAAAAATAACTACCCAGCACTTTTAAACATCTACTATTTTGGCAATGTCTGATAATTACGGAATCCCGTCCCCTGCTTCCTCAAAAAATAAACAGAAAAAGGGGCTTCTAGATTTTCTATATACCGATATCGCAATCGATCTTGGCACAGCTAATACCCTGATATATGCCCGTGGTGAAGGTATTGTTTTGGATGAGCCAAGTATTGTTGCTCTTAATCAAAATAATATTCCTGTAACTACCGGTCATGAAGCTCGATTGATGCATGAAAAAACTCACAGAAATATCAGAACCGTACGACCTTTACGAGATGGTGTAATTGCTGATTTTGAAGTTGCTGAACATATGATCAGGGGTATGATCAAAAAAGTGAAGATGAAATGGTATTCATCAACACGCCAGATGGTTATTTGTGTTCCTAGTGGTATTACAGAGGTAGAGCGAAGAGCTGTAAGAGATAGTGCTGAACATGCCGGAGCTAAAGAAGTTTATTTGGTAGATGAGCCAATGGCAGCCGCTATTGGAATCGGATTGGATGTTCATGAACCAGTGGGAAGTATGATCGTAGATATTGGTGGTGGAACTACTGAAATTGCGGTGATCGCCCTCTCAGGTATTGTTTACGCTCAATCTGTAAGACTTGGTGGTGATGAACTGAATGATGACATTATCAACTATTTCAGAAGAAACCACAACCTTTTGATCGGTGAAAGAACTGCTGAAAAGATAAAATGCGAAATTGGTTCAGCAGCTCCTCTTGATGAAGAACTTGAAATGATAACAAAAGGACGTGACCTTGTAAACGGAGTTCCCAGAACAAGACATATTACATCCAAAGATGCCCGGGAAGCGATTGCGGAATCTGTTAACACCATAGTTGAGTCTATCACAAAATCTCTGGAGCAAACTCCACCTGAACTTTCTGCTGATATTTTGGATCGTGGAATTATGTTAACCGGTGGCGGTGCTTTGCTCAAAAACCTTGATAAACTCATCATGGAAACTACTGATCTGCCTGTTCATATTGCAGAAGATCCGTTAACAGCAGTAGTAAGAGGTACGGGAGCAATTTTAGAAAATCTTGATTACTATCGTCCTGTTATTTCTTAATTGAATTAATGAATGCAATTTAAAACACTTAAAGTTGGTGAAGCTAAAGACTACATAATCACTGCCATTCTCATTTTACTTTCAGTAACCATTGCAGTTAGTAGAAATCAAGGCGGTATACATAGTTTGCGTCAACTTTCAGCAATTACTGTAAGTGTTTTACAATCCCCACTTGCCAATATTCGGGTTTATCGACAGGCACTTACTACGAATACCTATTTACAGCGCCAAAATATCCTTCTGCAGGATGAGTTAAGTAAGCTCAGGGCCATTGAACAAGAAAATATAGAACTTCGTAAGTTGCTCTCGTTTCAGGATTCTACTGAATTTAGCCTTACACCAACACTTATAATCGGTAAAGAGCTGAATGGAATCAATAAAAGTCTGACTATAAACTCAGGCAGTTTGAAAAACGTTAAGGTTGGAATGCCTTTAGTTACCTCGGATGGTTTACTTGGAAAAGTAATCCTCACTACTGCCGAATATGCTCAGGTTCTTCCTTATAACAATAGCCTCTTCAGAGTAAGTGGGTTAATTCAAGAAGAAAATGCACCCGGTATTGTTTCCTGGAACGGTGAAAGCCTTACAGAAATGGTAATTGATTTTATACCGCAGACTATTCCGGTTGAAGAAGGATATACTGTTGTTACTTCCGGTTTCAGCAATGAACTGCCAGCAGGAATTCCTATTGGTTCAGTAATAAGAACAGAAATTGAAGAAGGAAAAGAAACTCAACGAATATTTTTAAGACCTTTTGCTTCAATAGCTCAGGCTTCTCAGGGTTTCATAATTAATTTTACCCCTGATTCATCACTTACAAATTTGAATGATCAATATGAGGATATTTTTGAGTGAGAAATAAGCTTATTAAACATATTGGAATTGGAATTGTATTTGTTTTATCTCAACTACTTATTTTTCAGTACCTGACCATTTATGGTACAATAGCAGATCCGGTGTTGGTTTTTGTGCTCTGGACTGCATTAAGATATAAACGGCATGAAGTATTATTCTTTGCAGCAGGGTTAGGTCTTTTTCAGGATGCTTTATTTGATTCATGGGGATTAAACATGTTTGCTAAAACAATTACCATGTTCCTACTCTACAAAATTGTCTCCCGAAACTCAGAAGTCCGTTTAATTATTTGGCAAGCTTTTGTATTAATACTGGGAGCTGCTTTTCTTCATAATCTCTTTTATTTAGGATTTTCGTCATTCTTAAATGTTTACGAATTTTCATTCTCTCCTATAATTTTGTTGATCGGTAGTAGTTTATATACAGCACTGATTGGTAGTATTTTACACATTCTTAAAGGAGACGCAAACTAATGAACAACTCACCCAACAGAACTCGAACGTCTATTTTTGCTTTACAGGCAATAATGGTGCTGATCTGTTTAGTTGTTTTAGGAAGAATCTTCTACCTGCAGATAGTTCAATATGAAGTTTATGACGAGTTGGGTGATAAAAACTCGATCCGGCAGGAATATGTAGATGCTGCCCGCGGGTTGATTTATGATAGAAATGGCACACTTTTAGTCGATAATCAGCCAATATACTCGGTAACAATTACTCCTCTTAACTTTGATTCTGAGAATATCCCGTTATTAGCAGATCTTTTGGGAGAATCAGACAGCCTTGTTACTGAACTTGTAAATGATGCCAAAAGATATTCCCGCTTCAGAACATCTAAACTTATTACAGATGTTGATTTCAAAGTCTTTTCTCTTATTCAGGAAAATCTCTGGCAACTTCCCGGGATCGGACATCAGATTGATAGTAAGAGAAACTATCCTGCCCCGCTAACAGCTTCACATATTTTCGGTTATCTTCGTGAAGCAGATGAAAACGATTATAAGCAAACTCAGTCGATTCGGCTGGGTGACAAGATTGGTAAAAGCGGACTTGAATTATACTATCAAGATAATTTAAAAGGTGATCTGGGAATAAATTATTTAAAAGTAAACGCTCTTGGGCAATCTTTAGGGAAGTATACAGAGCAAAAAATTGCGAAACCTCCGGTTCAGGGTGATAACCTGATTACGACCCTTGATGCAGATCTCCAGGCTTTTGCTGAGCAACTTATGAAAGGAAAAAGTGGTGGTATCGTAGCTATGAATCCCAACACTGGTGAAATACTAGCACTTGTCAGCTCTCCCGAATATGAAGTAAAAAAACTTGCCGGAAGGATTGATAAAGAATACTGGCAGTTTATCAACTCGGATTCAACACGTCCTTTGTTTAACAGAGCAATATCAAGTCGTCAACCTCCGGGATCCACCTTTAAGCCATTGATGGGTATAATTGGTTTACACCTTGGTATTGTGACACCTGAAACTGAGATCTATAACAGTGGTTACTATATGAGAGGTAGGCCATATAAAGATCTTGCCGATCCTGGACTTTATGATATGGAATCCGCGATTGCTCATTCCAGTAACACTTATTTTCTAAGTGTAATGGATAAAATTGCAACTTCAGGTAAACTAAACACGTGGAGTAAATTAGTTAAAGATTTTGGCCTTGGAGTTCCAAATGAAATTGATCTTCCAAGTGCTAATAGAGGGATTATTCCTGACAGTAGTTATCTAGACCAAAGATGGGGTAAAAGAAAATGGGGTTTAGGTGATGTATTAATCTTTGGTATTGGTCAGGGAGCCGTTTCTGCTTCGCCTCTTCAGATCGCTCAAATGACCAGTTCCATTGTAAATGGAGGGTATAAAATCGAACCTCATTTACTGAGAGCAGTAGAACGAGCAGATGGAAGTATTGTGCAAAACAACTCAACTATTGAAAAAATCGATTGGGTAAAAGAAGAGTATCTTAATACTGTCAAAAAAGGCATGCGAAGAAATGTATTAGAAGGGAGTGGCCGTTTTTACGCTTCGATACCTGATATTCAGGTCTCTGGCAAAACCGGAACGGCTCAAAACCCCTTTGGCTTCTCACATGGTTGGTATACATCCTTTGCGCCAACAGAAAACCCTGAAATTGTAGTTACTGTTTTTTTGGAGAATGCAGGTTTTGCTTCTATTTCTGCTGTTCCTGTAGCTTCTCTGATATTGGAGAAGTACTTGAAAGGTGAAGTAGAAAGACAATGGCTGGTTGATTACGTTTTAAATTTTGTTCCTAAAGAGGATAATTCAGAAGCATCGGCGGGCCAATGAACAATCTTAGAAATTTAAATTGGTCAATATTTGGAGCCTGGATAGTACTTGCAGTTATAGGATTGGTAGCTATTTACAGTGCAACTCAGGGACCTGTGTCTGAATTTCTTCCTGATTACATTAAAAATAACTTTATAAAACAGTTGTTTTTTGTAGCATTAGCAGTTGTTCTTGTTTTATTATTTCAATTCTTTACCCCAAGAACATATATGCAAATTTCCTATTTGTTCTATGGTGTTGCCCTCCTATTGGTAATTCTTACTCTGTTCTTCGGTACTGAAATAAACGGTGCTAAAAGTTGGATTAGAATAGGTGGATTTAATTTACAAGCAAGTGAATTAATGAAAATTGCTACGATACTTGCTACAGCTCAATATCTTACAAGCCGGCGTGATATAAGTGCCGAAAATATTAGATATGCCCTGATCGCTGTTTTAATGATTTTAGTTCCTACAATTTTCATTTTTCTACAAAATGATACCGGTACAGCAATAGTTTTTCTCGCACTTATTCCTGTAATGTTATTTTGGTCTGGTTTACCATATGGAGTTTCTATCTATATAGTTTCACCCGCAATTATTCTTTATCTAACTGTTTTTGATTGGAAATTTGGTGCAATTGCTACCATACTTATTGCCTTTTTGATCTTTATGGTTCAAAAAAGAGTTTGGTTGACCGTTACGTCGCTTATTACAAGTATAGTAACAGTTGTTGGTGTGAATGTAGCTTTAACTGATATCCTGCAACCTCACCAAGTTGCAAGAATAACAGCTTTTACGAACCCGGCTTTTGACCCTACGGGTGCAGGTTGGAATGTTATACAAGCTAAGACAGCTATAGGATCCGGAGGATTATTAGGTAAAGGGTTTTTGGAAGGGACACAAACCCAACTTAAATTTTTACCCGCTCAATGGACTGATTTTATTTCCTGTGTTATCGGTGAAGAGTTTGGGTTCATAGGGCTTGGTCTGCTCGTAATTACATTTCTATTTCTTTTTCTAAAACTTTTGAAGATGGCAGGGAACCATAAACATCCTTTTGCTCAGCTTGTAACAGTAAGTGTGACCGCTGTATTTTTTATACATTTTGTAGTCAATATCGGAAGTGCAACAGCTTTACTCCCTGTAATTGGTATTCCACTTCCATTCGTGAGTTACGGAGGCTCTGCTTTCCTGACCAATTCTCTGATGTTGGCTATTTGTTTAAATATGGATCTTTATAAAAGAGACTTCAGCATATACCGTTAAGCTTTTTGATATTTTTTGTCAGTTCCAAGATTAAAACCTAACCGATGATGAGGTGTATAACCAAACTGCTTTAATGCTCTTTTATGATGTGGTGTTGGGTAGCCAACATTAGATTTCCAGTTAAATTCAGGAAATTTTTCACCTAGTCTTTTCATATATCTGTCTCTGTAATTCTTAGCTAGAATTGAAGCAGCTCCGATTGATATGGATTTATCGTCTCCCTTGATAATACAGGTATGAGGAATAAGAGAAGTTGTATATTTATTTCCATCTACCAGCAAATAATCAGGATTTGCTCCTTTCTCTTCCGCACATTTTTGCATTGTATTTATAGATGCCCATAATATATTGAGATCAAATATTTCTTTAAGTGAACCTTCCTGAATTGTATAAAAAAGTGCTTTTTCTTTGATCTCTTCTTCTAATAGCAATCTATTCTTTTCATTAATTGCTTTACTGTCTTTTATTCCATCAATCTTAATCCCTTCTTCGAAGATTACACCCGCAGCAACTACCGGTCCGCATAAACATCCCCTTCCAACCTCATCGAGACCCATAACTCTTTTAAAACCTTCGCTCCATAATTCTTCTTCGATCTTAGTGCGGTTAGAGTTCATAACAAATATTTAGTAGTTTGATAAATCATGGAACTGTTTAAAGATAAGATGTATTTAAATATTAAAATAAGATATGAATTTTAAATACACACAATGGGATGAACGCTTCGGAAAAGGAGGAAATAAGTCTCCCTTCGAAACACTCTGGAATCTTTTTCAGGAATTACTGACTATTTCAAGTGGTGATGTATCCCAAGCTCTCAGATGGCTTACCGAATTAGATAAAGAGTACCAAATTACTGAGCAGTTTGATGAAGACTATTCTTTAGGCGATTTTATGGATGACCTAAAAGATCGCGGTTACATAGAAAAAGGTGATCAAAATCAGATTGTGATCACCAAAAAGACCGAAAGAAGCCTCCGTCAGAAATCTCTTGAAGAAATTTTCAAAAATCTAAAAAAAGGCAGTTTCGGTTCACATAAAACTCAACACTCCGGTAAGGGATTAGAACGACAGCCCGAAACAAGAAAATGGAATCCGGGAAGTGATATAGGTCAAATTGATTCGGTAGGAACCATGCTGAATATGCTGAATCATAGTTCCATCGACAATGTTAATCTTCAGGAAGATGATATTTCTGTGTATGACACAGATCATTATACTTCGGTTTCTACCGTTCTTCTAATAGACATCAGTCATTCCATGATACTTTATGGTGAAGACAGGATCACACCTGCTAAGAAGGTAGCTATGGCGTTATCCGAGCTTATTCTGACAAGCTATGCAAAGGATTCACTTGATATCATAGTTTTCGGAAATGAAGCATGGGAAATTTCGATAAATGATTTGCCCTATTTAAAAGTAGGTCCCTACCACACAAATACTTTACAAGGGTTAGAAAGAGCCCGACACCTTTTGCAAAGAAAGAAATTTTCGAATAAACAGATCTTTATGATCACTGACGGAAAACCGTCATGCATAATCGAAGATGGCAGACTTTATAAAAACAGCTTTGGGTTAGACCGGAAAATAGTAAATAAGGTTTTGGATGAAGCTGTAAAATGCAGGAGAGAGCAAATCCCGATCACGACCTTTATGATAGCCAGCGATCCTTACCTGCAAAGCTTTGTAAGAGAGATGACTGAAGCAAACAAAGGTAAAGCGTATTTTGCTTCTCTGGATGACCTAGGTGGATATATTTTTGAGGATTATATCCAGAACCGGCGAAAAAATGTGAAATAAAAAAAGCCATAGTTTTAACTACGGCTTTTAAAAATTGTAAGTAAGCTTAATCCTTAAATACCCAACTGAACCATAACAGCATCAGTGATATTAAATTCAGAGCTATACTTTTGAGATGCATATAAAATAATAACATCGCCTGAACTTGTTGTTGTATTCAGAACATAAGAAAGACCTTTTTGCTCAGCTACTGTACTTATTGCTTCACCAATTTGGGTCTGCAATGGGCCAAGAAGTTCATTTCTTTTACTTTGAATTTCCTGTTGTGCTGTTCTGGTAGCTTCATTCAGGTCATTGCTCATTTTCTGTAATTTCTCTTCTTCTGCTGCTTTAGCCGCTGCTGAAATTACATCCTTCTTTTGCTCGTATACATTAACAGCATTTTGAAGCTCTAGTTCCTTTTGCTCGATCTCCAGAGACTTTCTATCCGCAAAATTTTGAAGCCTTTGCTGTACAGCCTTCATTTCCGGCATTCTGTTTAGAACAGCTTGAGGATTTACATAACCAATTTTTAATTCTTGAGCTTGTGTACTCGTATTTGTAGTTAATAATAACGTGAAAAGTAAACCTAAGCCTATTGAAAACTTCTTTAACATGATTCTATTTTTATGATTGTTTTAATTTTTCCAGTACTAATTCGGTAATATTCATTTGATCATCTGAAGCATAGAAAATAAATGCACCTGCATTTACAGATCCTTCATTTAAAACCAAATCCAGCCCTAGCGAATCTGCTACCGTCTTTATGGTATCAAAAACTTTGTTCTCGATTGGTTGAAGCAATGTGATTTGTCGCTGCTGAACTTCATTCAAGCTTTTTTGACGTTCTTCCTCAAAATCTTGATTTTTTTGAATTAAATCTTGCTCTCTTACTTGTCGCTGTTCCAGAGTTAACACTTCTTTTGCAGCATTATAGTCATCAAATTCTTTCTGCAAAGCTACCGCTTGAATTGCCAACAAAGAGTCTTTTCTTTGTAGCAAAAGACCAATTTCATTGTCAATAGCCTGAACTTCAGGTAACTGCGAAAGTATCACTTCCGGATTTGTATACCCTATTTTTAACTGTGACTGTGCGTCAAAGCTAAAAAACATTAAGAATAAAGCTATTAATGTTAATTTTTTCATGTATTTCTTATAAATGTTTTAAAATTATTGTTCTATTTCAATTCCAAGTTCCAATAAAACTTGTTCGTTTAAATTCCATTCCCCTCTAGCATAAACCATATAAATGTCACCTGATCTGTCAAATACAAAATCCAAACCATTTCTTTGAGCAACATTTCTAACAGCTGCAAATACTTGTCGCTGTATAGGTTCTAATAACTCTTTTTGTTTTTGAAAATATTCTCCATCAGGACCAAATTTTTGTGCAGTGAAATTATCTAACTGTTTCTTCTTGGTATTTATTTCCTGAATCTTCTCTTTCTTGATCTCTTCTGTGTACAGAATTTCCTTTGCAGCGTAATCTTCTTCAAGATTCTCTATTTCTATTCTTAATTCTTGAATTTCATTTTTCCAACCATCACTTAATACTTTCAGTCTTTGTTCAATACCTGAATACTCGGGTATTTTAGAAAGCACAAAATCAGATTCGTAGTACCCAATTTTTTGGTCCTGGGCATAAACATTTCCTGTCAAAATCAGAGTGAAGAAAATGAGCCAAATATGTTTTTTTATCTTTTTCATTAAAATGGTGCGCCAATGTTAAATAAAAACTCCCACTCTCCTGCCGAAACAGCCGGGTTCGTTCCCTGTATACCATCAAATCTATACCCGTAACTCAAATCAACTAATCCTAAAATAGGCAGGAATAATCTAACTCCGAAACCTGTAGAACGTTTTAACTCAAAAGGATCATATTCTGAAAAACTTAAATAAGAATTACCTGCATCAAAGAAAGTATAAGGTATTAACTGTAACTGTTCAGTTTGCACCGCAGGGTATCGCATCTCCAGTGTAAATTTATTATATAAACGACCTCCTACCTGTATACCATCAACAAAAGGAGCAATGCTTTGTCCAATCCCACCTGGATAACCTCGCATATCTATATTGTCATATAAAAAACTTTGTCTTTGTTGAAGTTGAGTACCACCCACTAAAAATCTTTGGAAATCACTTCTGTTAGAAACTGTAAAATATCCAATATAGCCAAAGTCTGCAGTTGTTGTAAGCACCAACTTCTGAACTAATGGGAAGTGACTCTGATAACCCGATTTAATTTTGTAATAGTCTGAGAACCCTTCTATTGGTAATGCTACTTCACCAGATAAACTGATCTTAGAACCCAAAGAAGGAGATATCGGATTGTCTAATGAGTTTCTTTCTATTCTTTGCTCTAAAGTAATCGAATTAGACACACCTGCTCTTTGGAAACTTGAACCCTCACTCACATCATATAGCTGGTAACCTAAAGTTGTACGTGTTGAGAAATAATCATCAGGCCATTTCAACCTTTTTCCAATAGAAATGCTACCAGTGAACAGTTCTGTTTTCCCTGTGCTAAATGTTGAATTTGAATTAATGAGATTGTACGACAAGTTAAGCCCTAAAGAAGTAGGCTTACCTGAAAGCCATGGTTCCACAAAATTTATTGAATAGCTTTGATAACCTTGACCGGTAACCTGAACTCCTAAAGAAAGTTTTTGACCGTCTCCGGAAGGAATTGGTTTCCAACCTCCTTTTTCAAATGCTCTTTTTATTGAAAAGTTATTAAAATTTACTCGAGCGGAAATTATGGCTCCAATTGTTTGACCTCCATATCCTCCGGAAAATTCAAAATTATCAGTAGAAACCGATTCATCTAAACTATATGTTACGTCAACAGTTTTATTCCCACGGTCGGGTAAAACATCAGGCTGAATACTTTGGGCATCAAAATAACCCAATGTTCCTAATTCCCTTATTGTTCTGATAATAGCTTCTCGGCTATACTTATTACCCGGCACTGTCCGTAAGGTTCTTCTTACAACATCGTCATGAGTTTTCGTATTTCCTGTAAATGAAACCTCAGATATAGTTGCGATTTCATCTTCATAAATATCTATATGTATATCAACAGAGTCTTCTCCAGCTTTATCAATAGTAGGAATAGCTTGAAAAAACAGATATCCGATGTTCTGATATAAAGAAGTTACATCAGTGCTGCTTTGGTTTAAATTAAGGTTTGTTTCAAATTTCTCTTCATCAAAAACGTCTCCTTTTCCAAAGTCTAACGCTCCGGTTAATTGTTCATCAGTATATACAGTATTACCCTCCCAGGTAATCTTTCTTACTTTATATTGAGGACCTTCTTCAAGTTTAATAGTAACACCAACTCCATCCAGGTCTTTCACATAATTATATATAAATACAGAATCACTCAACACCCTTACATCAGAGTATCCGTTTTTTCTATAAAAAGATAATACGTTATTAACTCCCTCTTCAAAATCGCTTTGTTTGTATACTTTTTTGGAAAGAAATTTCCACCATTTATCTTCTTTAAGTGGCTTCATTTTTTTTGTAAGCTTTTTATCCGAAAATGCTTCGTTTCCTTCAAACTTTATGTCTTTGATCTCCAGCCTGACTCCGGCGTCTACATTGAAAATTAACCTTCCTCTGTTATTTAAATTTTCAGCTTTTTCAATCTTAGCATCTACTTTTGTATACCAGTAGCCTTTTTCTTTATAGAACCTATTAATTGTATTTTTAGCTTTTGCAATAATAGCTTCTGTTATAGCTACTCCGGGAGTAATCAAAATTAATTCTTCAAGATCTCTTCTTTGTGATCTTTTCACTCCTTCTATTTTATATTCAATTAAAGTCGGTTTCTCGGTTACTTTAATAATCAAGCTGATTTCAGATAAACTTATTTCTTCAATAAGCACTTCAACATCGGCAAACAAACCGGAACGAAACAGCCTCTTTATTGCATCAGGAATATCTTCACCGGGGTAAGTGATCTGTCTTCCAGTTGTTAAAGAACTAGCATTTATTATAAACTGTTCTCTTGTATTTTCATTTCCATCTACCTTAACAGATTTAATTGTGTATTCCTGAGGAGTAGTTTGGGTTGGGTCTGTAATTTCAAAAGTATCCTGAGCTTTTGACTCATGCATAAATGTCCCTAAAATTAACACACAAACTGAGGCAATAAATATTCTTTTCAACAAACTATATACTTCTTTTTTAAGGTTCACTTATTTTTTTTTAATAAACGGGCTGCCAACCCTTTTTCGTCTTCAGATTGTTTAACTTTTCCAAATCTTCTATCGCGACTTTGATAGGACTCAATAGCTTTATACAACTCATCTCTTCTGAAATCCGGCCAAAATTGTTCTGTTATGTATAATTCAGAATAGGCAAGCTGCCATAAAAGAAAATTACTAATTCTATATTCTCCACTCGTTCTTATTATAAGATCGGGATCAGGAACTTCTGCTGTTGAAAGATGATCAGCAATCATTTGGTCATTTATCAAAGTAGGATCGAGCCTGCCTTCTTTTACATGAGTAGCAATTTTCTTTACGGCCTCAGTTATATCCCATCTTCCGGAATAACTTAACGCCAAACATAATTGAAGACGATCATTATTCTCGGTTAGTTCTATAGCTTCTTTTAATTGCTTCTTACAATCATCAGGAAATCGATCGGTTTGTCCAATAGTTACTAGCCTGATATTATTCTCATGCAGATTGTCAGCTTCCTTCCTCAAAGAAGAAACAAGTAATCTCATCAATCCCCGTACTTCAGCTGAAGGTCTCCCCCAATTTTCAGTAGAAAATGCGTACAGAGTTAAATACTTAACTCCCAGCTGAGCGCAGGACTCCGTGATATCTCTTACCGAATCAACACCTACTTTGTGTCCATGCAACCGTATACTTCCTTTACTACGAGCCCATCGTCCATTGCCATCCATAATTATAGCAATATGCTCCGGAATCTCTCCGGACTTATTCAGCTCCAGTTGTTTTTTCTGGTCTGCTTCTGACTGTTCAGTATTTGTTAACGTAAGTTTTTTCAAAAATTATAGCTGATTTTCAAGCCTTAAAAAATAGGCTAATAATCGCCATATATCAAGGCGAGAAATATTTTCAATTATTTAATTTTTGTTGCAGCGATATCATTTCTAAAACAGCTAACGCAGCTTCTCCGCCTTTGTTTCCTTTGTCTCCTACTCTTTCTATTGCCTGTTTAACATCATCGGTTGTTAGCACACCGAATGCTACAGGTTTTTTTGAGGCGAGATTTATATCCATAATCCCTCTGGTTACCGCGTCACAAACGTATTCAAAATGTGGTGTACCTCCTCTAATCACTACACCCAAAGCTATTATACCATCTACAGGTTTGCTGTCTAACATACTTTTGACAGCTAAAGGAAGTTCAAAAGAACCCGGACAACGAGAAACTATAATATCAGTTTCCATAATTCCATTTCCTTTCAACGCTTTTAAAGCTCCTTGTAACATCCGTTCTGTTATAGAAGAATTCCATCTTGATACAACGATTCCAATCTTTACACCTTCAGGGTTAGTATTTCCTTCTATGTATGTAATACTCATACTATTCCTTTACTAAAATGGTTTGTTTTCTTTGATCTGTCATTCTTTTCATTGAATCCACGTACTTTTGAGCGATGGCAACAATCCCCACATGTGAATGACCTGTTCCAATACTTCCGTGATAATCACTTCCTCCGGTCTTTAACAAGGATTTTTTCTCACAAAAATTCGAATAAAATTCTTGTCTTCTGAAATTATGACTTGGATGGATGCATTCCAGTCCATCTATCCCTAAACTTACAAATTCTTCAATTTCATCTTCAGAATAAAGCCTTCCTGGATGAGCCAATATAGCTGCTCCACCTACATTTTTTATCATTTGAATTGCTTCGCCGGAAGAAGGATAAGAGTTCTTGATTTCACCCAATTTTTCATTACTTAAATATAGCTCAAAAGCTTCATTAAAACTTGACACATACCCTTTATCAATCAGTATTTTTGCAAGATGAGGTCTGCCTAAATTTCCACCCGCAGCTTCTGCCCAAACCTCTTGGTAGTCAATATCTATCTTACGCTTATTCAGTGTGTTTATGATCCCTTTTATTCGAGCTGTTCTTTTATTCCTCTGATTATTCAAAAAATCATCAAAGTAATTGGTTTCTGTTTCAAAACAATAAGCCAGAATATGCGCTTCCCTTTCTTTAAAAACTGTAGTTACTTCTACTCCGGGTATTAATTCAATTCCGTTTTCTTCTGCAAATGGCTTTGCGATTTTAAACCCTTCAAAAGTGTCGTGATCTGTAATTGATACTGTTTTCAATTTCTTGGATACAGCCAGTTTTATCACCTCTTCCGGAGATAATTTCCCATCAGAACAAGTAGTGTGGATATGAAGATCTGCTTTTTGCGGCATTAGTTCTTGCCTGAAAGTAAAGACTCTATCTGCTCTGGATTATTGATAAGATCAATCGCCGATTTAAGTTGCTCATCTTTGGAAAGAGATGCGTCAGTTCTAACTGTTTGCCCCCCACTTCTGGCTTTTAGTTCCAGCCAGATCATTTTCTCAACAAATTCCTTACTTCGATTCAAATCCTGCTCTTTTTGAACTTCAATAAGCTTTCTAAGTTCATTAATTTGTAATTCAGCTCCTTCAACTTCTGAAAGATCATTTTGTATTACATCTAAGTAATCTTCTGTTTCGTTAGCAAAACTGAATTCAATTTCATCCAGAAAAATTTTGAATTCTTCAAATATGCCTTCCGGAATATTTTCAAAATCAACGTCCGTATTTTCTGCGTAATACTCTGTAGTAAAATCAAAAACAGCTCCTTTTTGGAGTAAAGAAATCTCAATTAAACTCGGCTCATCAATTTTTACAACCACATCAGGCTCAATGCCCCTGCCTTCGTTAACGATTCTTCCATTTTTTGTCTTATAAACCGTTGAAGATGTCTCCCGTTTTACAACTCCTGAATTCCTTCCCTCATGAGTATAATCAATTGACTGAATACTTCTTCCGCTCGGAATATAGTAACGAGCTATTGTAACTTTTAAAGAAGTGTTATAAGGAAGGGGTTTTACAATTTGAACTAATCCTTTACCGAAACTCTGTTCTCCCACAATAACTGCTCTGTCCAGATCCTGAAGAGCGCCGGAAACTACCTCTGAAGCACTTGCACTTCCTCCGTTTACTAAAACTACAACAGGTTTGTTAAAAAAGATGGGTTCTTTTGTAGAAAATGTTTGATTATACTCGGCTATTCTCCCCCGGTTTTCAACTACCATTAAACCAGGTTCTACAAATTTATCTATAATAGAAACAGCTTCCTGAAGAATCCCTCCGGGATTGTCTCTGAGATCGAGCACTAAACCTTTAAGTGTTGTCTCATTTCTCAATTCAATTAAGGAACTTCTTACTTCATCAGCAGATCTTAAACCAAACTGACTTAACTTTATGTAACCAATATCTTTTGATTCACCAATCAAGGTAGTATGAGAAACATTCTTTACTTCTATTCTCTGTCTGGTCAATTCAAAATCAAGAGTTTGACTAACTCCAAAACGTTTAATTGAAATAGTAACTTTTGATCCAACCTCTCCAACAGTTAATGTTTGAACCTCTTCCGGTTGTAAATTCTCCGTAGATATTCCATCAATAGCAATGATTTCATCCCCGGCTCTTAAGCCACTTCTCTCCGCAGGGCCACCCTCTGTTGGTGCAATAATCACTACTTTATCGTCTCTGTATCCTGCTTCTATTCCTATACCAGCATAGTTTCCACGGGATAATATTTCAGCCTGCTCATTTTGAGATTCATTATAGATAACGGTGTAAGGATCCAGTGTTTCAAGCATTGCATCCAAACCTATTCTCATAAGTTTTTCGGGATCAACCTTGTCAACATAATCCAGAGCAACATTTTCATACGTTTTACTGAAAATGGAAAAATTCTTTTTTATCAGAAAATAGATATCTGTTTGCTGAGCATTAGCTGTATTTGCAGAAATGATAAAGCATATCAGTAATAAACTAACGCTAAGTACCTTTTTCATAACTATTGCTTACCTATTTTCAGAACCTGACCTACTACTATAGTTGAGCCTGAAATACCGTTTAAACTTCTCAATGAAGAAACGCTTACTCCAAAACTCTCCGCAATTTCACCCAATGTATCATTTTTACGAACAGTATAGGTTTTAAACCCGTTTGATGTTCCTGAAGCGGAGGCTAACAGAATATTTTCGCCTCTTCTTTGCTTCCTTTCCAACTCCTGCTTATTACTGTAGCTCATTGAATTTACTTTTTCATAATGAGCTTTATTTTGTGAAGAAACATAAACTGTCAGGTTTTGTCCAACACGAATTGTATTTCCTATTCCATTCCAAGCTCTGATCTCAAAAGCTCTTACGTCATACCATTCAGCAATATGTCCTATAGTATCTCCTGTTTTTACCTTGTAAGTCAATTTTGTTGAATTTGATGGTGCACTTGAGCGGGTTGATGTAGATCGGGACCTGCTTGTATTTGTAATATTCGTAGGACGATTGGCAGAAATTTTTCCTGCACTCCCTGCGGGCAATGGAATTACAAGCTTTTGCCCAGGATGAATAACATTTGAAAGGTTGTCGTTACTGGCATAAATACCACGAACTGTCGTTCCATATTTTTGAGCAATAAGCCCAATAGATTCGCCTCTTCTAACAGTATGTTCTGTCATATCCTGTGCGCGGTTGTCTTTCGGGATTTCCTTATAAGCGATCAGAAATTCTTCTTTTTTTCCTGTTGGTATCTTAAGTGGATATTTATTACCCGGAGGTGTAGCCCATCGTAAAAGTTCCGGATTAAAGTCTTTCAATTCATCTACTGAAATTCCGGTTGCTTCTGCAAGAGCATCTAAAGGCATCAATCCATCCACTTCAACAACTTCATAGCTATATGGTTCTCCTTCATACTTTCTCTCGAAACCAAATTCTTCAGGATTTAATCCGATCATAGCGGTAGCTATAAAGCCAGGAACATATCCTCTCGTTTCTCTTGGCAAATAAGGATAAGCTTCCCAGTAGTCTTTTTTCCCTCCTGCCCGAGTGATAGCACGATTTAACCCTCGAGGGCTAATATTGTAGTTTGCCATTGCTAAATGCCAATCTCCCCAAATATCATAAAGATCTCTTAAGTGGCGCGCAGCTGCACGTGTCGCTTTTTCAGGATCTCTTCTTTCATCAACCCACCAGTTCACTTCCAGTCCATAAACTCTTCCGGTTGCTGCAATAAACTGCCACATACCAACGGCCGCAGCCCAACTTCTCGCTTTAGGGTTTAATCCACTTTCAATAAAAGCCAAATACGCCAACTCAGAAGGTACTTTTTCTTCTTTAAAAATTTTCTGGATCATCGGCATATAAGTTTCAGAACGTTGTAACCAAAGCTCCATAACTTCAGGTCTTTTAAGAGTGTAGTACACTAAACTATTTGTTACATACCTATTTTGAATTAAAGGAACATCAGTTTTAGTGAGCATTACATCTTTTGGAAAATCAAAATCTTCATTCAGATAGGCGTCATCATCCGCAAAAAGTTCTTCCTGAATCGCAAATATTTCTCCTTGTGGTTCATTAGCCGATTCTGAAATACCGTAAAACTGTCGATATTCTGTTATTACCGCCCTGGAAAGCTCAATGAATCGCCGATCAGATCTCAACTCCGGATAATCATCCAATAACGCCTGAGATGCATTTACAGCATCGTTGATATGCGTTTCTGCCTCAAGTGGATTATCGTCGAGCTGTGACTCCAAACTCAATACATGTAACTGATAAATATCCGTCACTCTTCTTAAAATGTCTTTTTGAAAAGAATCCAATTCTAAGGTTACAGGATTCCGTTCCGGTTCAACCTCAATAACCTTATTTTCCAATGGATTAGGAACCGGCAAAAGACGCAATGGCATCTTTTCAGTTTTAATGATTGTTGAATCTTGCGCAAAAATAGATGCAGTGCTTAAAAAAAGCGCACCGCATAAACTGATTTTAAAAATTTTATGCATACTCGTCTGTAGTTTAAGTCTCGCTAAAAGTACTAAATTAAAGGCTTAATTATTGCAAAAAGGCGTTTTTAATCCCCAGTTTTCAACCTTGAAAAAGCGTGGTTATTGTTTAACAGAAATAGATTTACTTATTTTTTTCTCTTGCCCTGACCAACCTTGAACAACCGGCCATCTTCGTCCGGTCCCAAAAGCTTTTGCAGACATCTTTAAACCGGGTGCTGATTGATACCTTTTATGTTCATTCAGATCAACTAATCTCAATATTCGATCTGTAAGCTCTTCATCAAAACCCTTTAAAATGATCTCTTCTCTTGAAAGTTGTCGCTCAAGATAGTATTCAAGAATGGCATCTAAAGTTCCGTAATCCGGTAAAGAATCTGAATCTTTTTGGTCAGGTCTTAATTCTGCACTTGGCTCCTTCTCAATTATGGATTCAGGGATTATTTCTTTTCTATAATAACTTTCGTTGAGCCATCTGCACATTTCATATACTTCTGTTTTATATAAATCTGATATAACCCCAAGTCCACCGGCCATATCTCCATATAAAGTACAATATCCAACTGCTGTTTCTGATTTATTCCCGGTGTTCAAAAGCATATAGCCAAATTTATTAGCCATTGCCATCAGCAACCCTCCACGTGTTCTGCTTTGAAGGTTTTCTTCTGCAACATTGAATTCGGTTCCATCAAAAATTGGCTCGAGTTGATCTAAATAAGAATCATAAATTGGTTTAATGGCAATTTCATGCAACTTTATCTCTAGATTACCGGCAAGGGTTTCAGAGTCAGATACACTCCCAACTGAAGAAAATTCGGAAGGCATTGTAAATGCTATTACATTTTCAGCACCAAGTGCTTCCTTTGCGATAACCGCAACCAAGGCTGAGTCAATTCCTCCGCTCAATCCTAAAATAACTTTCTCTGCAGCTTTGGATTTTCTTAAATAATCCTGAAGGCCTAATACCAAACCATTGAACATACTTTCAATTCTTTCAGGAACATCTAAACGACTTGATGTACTCCCAATTCCCTCTACTTTTTGAGTGGATAGATCGAAATCTATATCAATATTTGTAGTTGCAAACCTTTTGGCGCGACTTTTTATTTCTCCATCTTTATTTAGCGCCAGTGAATCACCGTCAAAAATAAGTTCTGTGTTAGCACCTACCTGATTAACATAAAACAATGGAATATCCAGTTCATCCGCATGCTTCTGAAGCATTCCGACTCTGCTTATCGGTTTTGTTTTTGTAAATGGCGAAGCTGATATATTGATAATTGCCTGAGCACCTTTATTAGCTAGGACTTCAGCCGGATTTACAGAATAGGTGTGATAATTTATCTCATTGTCATTAAACCAAATATCTTCACAAACTGTAATTCCATATGAAGTACCGTTTATAGATACAGGTTCAAATTCAGTACCCGGTTCAAAATATCTGAGATCATCAAACACATCGTACGTCGGTAACAGAGCTTTATGAACTCTGGCTATTTCCTTCCCATATTGAGCCACGATTGCTGAATTAAATAACTTTCTTCCAACTCCTTGGTTCTCTGAAATTGATCCAAAAATAACAGCAGTGTTTCCCGTGCTTTCGATCAGTTCATGATTTATCTGATAGCATGACTCCCTAAAAACCGATCTTTCAAGAAGATCTAAAGGAGGATAGCCGCAAACTATCAGTTCCGGAAGAATCAGAATATCAATTCCGTCTTCTGAAGCTTGCCTTATTGCTTCAGATACAAGCTTTTTATTCCCGAGCAGATCTCCTATGGTGGGATTAAGTTGTGCTAAACGTATTTTAGAAGAATTTGTCATATTCGAAAGATAGTACTGATTCAGACAAATGGCGAAAATTTGATCTATATAAAATCAGAATGGGTAAGCTGCTTTAAGCACGGTGAAATGACTCAATATCCTTATTGATAGAGGCAGTAATTTCTTCAACTTCGAAAGGTTTTTGTAAGTAACTGCAAATTAAACCAGATTCAAGTGCCTCTTCGATCTCCGGTATTTTATGATAACCTGATAGTATGTTATATGGACATGTTTTATAAAATTCCTGAGCTTTTTTGATAAACTCAAGGCCGTTCATTCCCGGCATTTTCATATCTGAAATTATCAAATCGAATGAATCATCAGTTTCCAGTATTTCCAAGCCTTTTTCCGGGCTTTTTGTGGTAACAATTTCAAAATTCTGTGCTAATAAATTTTCAAACAAAAACAGGTTCATTACTTCATCATCTACATAAAGTATTTTCTTCAGTTCTGGCATCTAATTTCTTAATGTATCTTTTTTAAGCTTAATTTTAACAGTAGTTCCATTATCGACAGCTGAATCAATTTCTATATCTCCATTTAATTCTTTTATAATATTATATACAATTGATAGTCCTAAACCGGTTCCTTTTCCCTGTTCTTTAGTTGTAAAAAAGGGATCAAAAATTTTCTTCCTTACTTCTTCAGAAATACCTTTACCGGTGTCATTAATAGAAATTAGAATATCATCACCAATTACCTGTGTTGAAATAATAATTTCTCCTTTACCTTCAATAGCATGAATAGAATTTAAAACTAAGTTAGAAAACACCTGGTAAAGCTTTCCTTCGTTTCCAACAACATAGGTGTCTTGAGATTCATACCTCCTGATAACTTTAATTCTCCCCCTCAATTCATGTTCTAGAATTATCAATGTCTCATCAAGAATTTTATTGAGATGAACCGTACTGTCTAATTTATCCGATGTACTGCTAAATGAACCTAAACTTCGTGTTATATTTAGAATTTTCTCAACACCCAGATCAATTCCACTTAACACAGTTTCAAATGTCTCTTTATCTTCAATTAGGATAGAAGACTCTGTTTGTTTAGCTATTTGCTTTACAATGTCTTTTCCGGCCTTTATATAGTTCAGTGGATTATTGATCTCGTGGGCAACCCCTGCAGTTAACACCCCCAAAGCTGCCATTTTTTCTGTTTGAACTAACTTTATATGAGCTTCCTCCAGGTTGCTGTAAGCTTCTTTTAAGTTCCTGTTTTGCATGTCGATCTCTTCAGTTCTTCTACTAACAAGGTTTTTCAATGTGGCTCTCTGTTTGATGAGAAAAAGAACTCGCATTCTGTACACTGAATATGCGATCACAATAATAAACAATAGAACCAAGCTTATGAACCACGGTGTTTGATAAAATGGATGCTCAACAACAAAACCTACCTGATGAGGAGCACTCCAGGGACCGGCTTCAACTTGTCCCTGCACTAAAAGAGTATAACTTCCCGGATTAAGATTGGTATACCGAATCGGACTATTTGAAATATCTGAAGAGCTATTCCATTCTTCATCAAAACCTTCAAGCTTATACCTGAAATTCATTGCTTCTTCATTAAAGAATGAAATAGTTCTGAACTTTAATTCGATGCTATTCTCATTATAATTGATGTTCTTTTGGCTTTTATCAGTAAAATCAGTGCCACTTAGTGTTTTAAGTTCTTTTAGTTCAATAATTGGTATATAATCTGCTTCAATATCTTCATTATGATCAAAAACAGAAACACCTGCATCTGTTCCGATCCATATATCTCCGTCTAAATCTTCAATTAAAGCATTACGATTAATTTCATTACCTATTAATCCGTTTTTTTTATTGTACTGAATGGTTTGATCTTCATTCACTCTAAAAATACCATCGTTAGTACCAACCCACAGGTTATTCCCTGAATCTTTCATTAATGAATAAGAAGGAATTGCAGGAACGGAAATATCTTCATAGTCTACAATTTTTTCATTCTTCAATATTCCTAAGCCTGCCTGTGTAGCAACCACGTAATTACCATTCCAATATTCAATATCAAACGTACTGTTTAGTGAATTTTTTGTGCTTGAATAAAATCTGGTGTTAGTACCCTCCGATATATATAATCCCTGATAAGAAAGTATCGCGAGTTTGTCATCATCCAGACTAACAATATTTCGGATTCCATGAAATTCACCGAAAAGCTCTAATTTCTGATCTTTAAAAATATACACTGCATTAGAACTTGATACTAAAAGCTCACCATTATGTACACTAATTGCAGTTATTAAATTGTTGAGGGTTTTTGAATCGTAATCTCTTATTCTCCCATTTTTTATACTAATTAAACCACCTTGCGAAAGAGCTACATAAATGCTTTCGTCAGCAGTTTGTTCTATATCTAATACTCTTGTTACAAAATCCGGGTATCGGTTTCTCAGATCTATAGATTTAATTTCTCCTTTATCATAGAAATTAATGCCTCTTGGATTTGCCAACAGTACTTTCCCATCCAGTGTTTGATAAATACTACTTACCTCATTCTCAATTAGGCCTGTATTACTGTTTAAATTTTTAAATCGTAGTAAATTGAATTTAAATAAACCCCTGTTATCCCCAACCCAATAATTCTTTTCCTGATCTACAAAGATCTGATTACTTAATACGTTTTGTTGTCTTCCCAGAATTTTAAGAGGAATCCACCTCCCTGTTTCTTCATTAAGAACCGATGCTCTGCTGTAACTACTGTAAAAAACTCGTCCTCTGTCATCAATTTCCAAACTGTATTTTTTAATATCTGACTCTGAAAAAATACCCAGCTCATCTGAAACTAGACTGTACCTGTTGTCTTCAACTTTCCCAATCCAATTCAAACCCAGAAAATAAAACGCGTCCTGAAATTTATTTATGGTGAGAATATTTCTGCTTCGCAAATTGAAATTATTGAGCTCACTTTCAATTATTTCACCATCATGGAACTCATAAACTCCCTGATTTGTAGTGATAAAGAGCTTATCATCTAAATAAACAAGATCATTGATCGTAACAGTTTTACTACCGCTCTGAATTTGTTTTACTCTCCACTCTGAGTGGGATTCATTCAAAATAAAAAGCTGATTCTCTAGTCCCAGAAATATCTGCTTCTTTGCAGCTCTGAATGAAAATGCTTTTCTGTTGTTCGGCCATGAGTCAGGAGTTATTACTTTTGTCCATTCTTTCTCTTTGTAATTTTGAACTGTGAAACCACTCTCATTATATCCTGCCACCCAAATTCTGCCTGAGTCATCATTTTGAATGTAAGATTGTTTTGTTAATGGAAGATCTAGTGAATCCGGAAAAAGAAACCATTCACTAGCATCGTATGTTACCACGCCTTTTGATGTAATAAACCACATGACTCTGTTTTCTGCCTGAGTGATAGAGTAAACAGAATTGGTGGGCATCCCGTCAGATGTCGAATACGTTTCTGCAGGATAAAACTGACTTAAAAGCGAGCTTGGTATCAGGAATAAAATAAAAGTTGCTAAAAAAGCAGGGAAGCTAAATCGCACGAACTTAGGTTTTAGGAGTTACTAGACAAAGTTACGACGATTTCAATACAAAGGCGACGTAATTATAGAGCTGTAACTAACCTTAATACTTAATCAGATGAGTTTTTTATTTCATCGTTTTAGACGACTATAAATACAAGTCCCCAAAAAAAGTATAACGCCAAATACAGTAATCATATCTCCAAGTAAAGTATGATTACTAAACGAAAGCGAACCAGAAGCCATTAAAATGACACCGATCCATTTTAATCTGTTAAAACTGTTCTGTCCTTTCTTAACTGAAAGTTCGTTATTCATAGCTCTGCTTTGACTTTTGAGAACACTATTTTCAATAACTCTTGTAGAGTAGTTCAATTTTCATTAATTCCTTTTCCAATTTCTTCTTTCTTAATACACCTATTCCTAAAGAAAAATATCCAACTGATTGAAATATTTTAATCACAATATCCCATTCCGGACTTACTGCGTCAGAATTCAATCCTACAAATCCCAGGACTATTAATACTAAGCTACCAGTGATTACATAATTGTAGTTGATTATATTTTCCATGATTAAACTGATTGTATTAAGGGTTATGGTGTTTAGTCAGTTAGTCGAAACAAAAACTTCAGAATTACAGAAAAGCCAAATTATTTTTTCTTAAGCCCGATACCGTACAGATTCAACAGTACAAAAACGAATACCAATCCGATAATTGAGGCAATTACATCATTAGGATCATAAATATTCCTGCCACCCAGATTGTGGAATCTCATTTCCTGAGTAATTACGAAAATCGCCCCTACTATTGTCGAGATAACATAGATCCATCTATCAGACAAGTTTCCAGCCCATGAATAGTTTTTGATCTTTGCTAAGAGAAATAATCCGGAAATACAGAAAACACCAACATATGCTTCTATAAAATTAGGTAAGGAATTTGAAATTGTTTTTAGCAACGCCAATCCTTCCTGTTCTCTTATCCAAGGACGAAACCATAATTTTAAGAGAAAGAACATTCCCATATTTATTAAATAAACATTCCACGTTACTCCCCGAACAGTTAAATCATTTAATCGGACTTCTTCTCTAAGTAGATTCTGTTCTGTGTTGCTCAATTTTCCAGATCCTTTAAATACGTTTTTAGTTTATCAAGATCATTCCCAAATCGTCTTTGCATGGCGTACTTATTAGTGAAGTAACTGAACGTTAACCCCGCTATATAGACTAAAAGCACATAAATTGTTCTGATATCGAATTGAAACACATCTTCTCTGTAAAAGAAAACATAGCCCACAAAGGCGAAGACAAACGGGCTGACTATAAGATCAGAATAGGTTCCGAGATTCATTGCGCCTTTAATAATCTTAATAACATGATTAATAGTTTCTTTGATGGATAAGGAAGAACGTTCAAAATCAGTAATTCGAACATGATTAAAGAAGTTAAATACAGAAATTATAAGTAATGAGACTCCTAATATTGAATAAATTATTGCCACTTGAGAAGAGCTCATAAATCTCATCAAACCTTCGCTTAATGATTCTGTCAGATTAAAAATGACTGTAGCAAGACACATTACTCCTGCAAATCCTGCAACACCTACTTTAATTTTCAGCGTTCTTTTTATATCTGCTATCACACTTTGAGATTTTCTAGTGATTACTCCCCGGACTTCATCTATATCTACTCTATGAGATGAGACTTCCTTCTCAGTTTCTTCTTTCCATAAAACTTTCAGTTCTTCAAGTTCCATATCAATTCGGGTTAAGGGTTTCTTTCAGTTTGTTTCTGATTCGAGTCATCTTTACTCTAACATTGTTCTGGGTTATACCCATGATCTCTGCAATCTCCTCATTTGGTTTTTCTTCCAAATAAAGCATCATTATTCCTTTTTCGATCTTATTCAGTTGTTGAATTGCATCACGTAGTAATCCTTTTTCCAGACTCAGACTTTGTTCGTCATTTTCTTTAGAAATGGAATCAAATGAATCAGGCAAGGTAGAATCTTCTTTCTTCGTTTTTGATTTCCTCAGATTAGATATCGCTACATTCAATCCAACCCTGTACATCCACGAAGAGAATTTTGAATCCCCTCTGAAGCTTGGATATGACTTCCAGAGTTGAATCAATATTTCCTGAAAAAGATCTTTCTTATCTTCTTCATTGTCACAGTATATTCCGCATACCTTGTGCACAATCCCCTGGGATTCTGTCACCTTTTTAACGAATTCTTTTTCAACTACAGATTTCTGCAATGGTATGATTGAATTAAAAATACTTTTCTGAGTTAGTCGAAGCAGATATACTAAGAATTACAGTGAGTACAAAAAAAGGAGACTTTTATTCAAAGCCTCCTTATTCAGTTTTTTGATAAGAAGCTAAATCCTACTCATTCACTTCTTTCATTAATTCTTCAATCGCTCTTTCCAATTGTTGATCACGACCTGAGTTTATAACTCCCGGCATATTCTTAACTTTTACATCCGGTTCGGTTTGCAGATTTTCCATCCAGCGACCTGCTTTATCTTTGGCACTTACAGGTACAACTCCCCAATACCCGCCATTTGGCAAACCTTCCCATCCTGCGAAACTACAGGTTCCCGGAACAGGCATTCCTAATGTAATTCCGATCTTCAAATCAGTATAACCCTGAGCATAACAATGTCCATCCGAGTAATTACTTTCGTTGAACATCGTGAGCGTAGGTTTTGTCCAACGGGATGTCGGCTCTCCCCCAACTACTTTTGCAGCTGTAGCATAAGTGATGAATTCTTCACCCGTAAAGAACATCGCAAGGTCTGCAACTAAGTCGCCACCACCATTAAATCGTGTATCCACGATGATTCCTTTCGCTTCTAAATATTTACCCAACATATCTTCGTAAATATCACGATAAGGACCATCTCCCATTCCGGGAATATGAACATAACCTAGCTGACCATTACTTTTTTCCATTACTTCCTTTTCATTCATTCGAACAAATCGGTCATATAGTAATCCTCGTTCTGCTCCTAAAGAAATTGGCTTTACGGTAACTTGTTTAGCATTTTTTCCTTTACTGTCAGTAATTTCAAGCAATGTAAATTTATCGGATTTTCGATTCAGATAACTTGCCATATCTCTGTTTGCTGAAACTGTTTCGCCGTCAATTTTCTGGATGATCATTCCTGCTTCGATCTCTAGTGCTTCTTTATCCAATGGACCGCCATTTATAACTTCCGTGATCTTGATACCATCTCCTTTATGATTGTAATCCCAGAATATTCCAAGAGAAGCCGTTGCATCACCATTTTCAATATTGTTACTATATCCTGCGCCTGCGTGAGAAACATTCAATTCTCCAAGCATTTCGGATAGTACTTCTGCAAACTCGTATCCATTGGAAGTATGTGGCAAGTATTTCTGATATTCTTTATACAGCATATCCCAATCGTTTCCGTGGAAAGTTGGCTCATAGAAAATATTCTTAGTTCTGATATACACGTGCTCGAACATTTTTTGTCTTTCTTTGTCCGCATCATATTCCATTTCTCCGGAAATTGAAATTCCTTTTGTACTGCCACCGGAAAGATCCACTTTTGAAATTCTACCACTGCTTAACAGATATAGGTTTTCCATTTTTTTATCCCAAACCAAGCTACCTCCACCGGTATTCAAGCCTATCAACTTTTTTGTATCCCGAGTTCTAAGCTCTGTTTCCCAAAGATCATATCTTCCTTCAAATCTGGATAAGTAATAAAGTTTCTCCCCATCTTTTGAAAGCGTAGCATCCGAAAGATTACTGGAATGGATAGTAAGTTTAGCTTTTCTGTCCTTCATTCCATCCCAATCGAATTCAAGAGATTTTACCTCCTCTTTTTTCTCGTCCTTCTTCTCATCTTCTTTTTTGTCTTCGGATTTATCTTCCTTCTTATTTGCTTTTTCTATCTCCTGCATCAACTCATAATCTTCTTTACTCATACGGAACTTATCCCACGCATCCTGATCAAAAAACATAGCATATACATCTGATTGAGAACTTCCACTGGTTGCGTAACTCTTTAAGCCATCACGGTTACTGAACCAGATCATCTGCTTTCCTTCATTCATCCATTTAGGTGAATAATCGTAATAACCACTTTCCGTCAGATTGATTCGTTCTTTGCCATCTGCTGATAAAAGCAATACTTCGCTGTTGTTCAATAGCTTATTCCAATCAACCAGTAGCCATTTACTATCCGGACTCCAAGTAAAATATTTGTCTCCATCCCGCATGTGAAACAGATCTTCCGGAGTAAGCAAGTCTACCGTGTTTCCTGATTCCACATCCTGAATACGAAGCGTTCTTCTTCCGGCGATATACGCTAATTTCTTTCCATCAGGAGAAAACTCAGGCAGGTAATTGTCTTCTTTAGTTTCAACTACTGCTTCTTCTTTCAAAAGCGTTGAAGCAAAGAAGAACGGCTCTTCTTCTCTTACTTTGTCGGATTTGTAGATGCTCCACTTTCCGTTTCTTTCGCTGGAATACACTAAACTTTTTCCATCGGGAGTGAAAGTGATGAATCGCTCTGTTTCGGGAGTGTTGGTAATTCTTTTGGTAAGTGAACCATCGATTGAAGTCACGAATACTTCTCCACGAGCAACGAATGCAATTTCTTTTCCATTGGGATGAACGGCCATTTCCTGAACACCACCGTTGATAGTGATGAATTTATCAGAATTGCTCTTTTCCTGAGTTCTGATATTCACGTTTATTTTCTTCGGCTGCTCTCCTTCTTTCATTGTATACAATTCGCCATCGTATCCGAAAGAAAGCGTTCCATTTCCCATGCTTAAGAAACGAACCGGATGCAGATCAAAATTGGTCAACTGAGTATTTTGTGAAGGATTCGCCAACGAAAGTTTGTGAACATTAAAACTGCCGCTTTCCTCACTCAGGTAATACAGCGACTTTTCATCTGAACTGTAGATCGGCTGACGATCTTCTCCTTCAAAACTGGTGATCATTTTGTGAGCTTTGCTCTTGGTATCGTAAGTCCATATATCGCGCGTGATGGAAGAAGTGTGATGTTTTCTCCATTCGTTCTCTCCTCCCTTTTTATCATGATAGACCATTTGTGATCCGTCTTTATTTACCTGAACAAACTCAGCAGGAACGGTAAAGATCTGATCAACCCGTCCACCGTTTACGGGAACGGAATACAACTCAGGTTGAGATCCTGTCGGGTACTGACGATGTTCTTTGGTATCCATTCGAAGTGCGCCAAATACGATATTATTTCCACCTGCCGAAAATGTGAATGGCTTTTCATCATTGGAATGGAATGTCAATCTTTTAGCCGCTCCGCCTTGAGCGCTCATCATATAGATATCAAAATTTCCGTAACGATCGGAAGCAAAAGCAATGGACTTACCATCTTTGCTCCAAACCGGCATATAATCATGAGCTTCATGGAAGGTTAGCTGAGTCGCATCACCACCGGTTGACGCTACTGAATACAAATCTCCTTTATAGGTAAAGACGATGGTTGAGCCATCAGGAGAAATAGTTTGATATCGAATCCATTGCGGATTGGTTTGCGCAAAAGATGCCCCCGCGAATAATACTGCAAGGCAGACAGATAGAAATGATTTCATAAATCCCGAAAATTAGTTTATAAAAGAAAATATATACGAATGTATGCAAAAAAGTTGAATGGGGGTTGTAAATAGTTTTTGATGATTTTTTTAAACGACCTTAGAATTATTGACGGAAAAGTGAAACGATGTGTGAGCGAGTCAAAAACAAGAAATCGAATATCACTTCGCTGCGGAATGAATTCCTCGCTTGTGAACCTGACCAAATAATAAACTTGTATCAAAAGTATTCTAAGTAAACCAGAAAGGACTTTAGCCAGCCTGATCTGTAAATTAGTATAACAATTCAAAAACCGACTTCTCTTAGATCGAGCCAAAAGTAAATAAAAGACGTTGATAAATAAGTAGTGATTGTTCTAAGAAAAATTCGCCCTTAGTATTTAAGACGGATAAGAGAGCCTGATCCGGATGCGTCTGCGAAGCAGGAATAATCCTTTCAGGTGAGGAGAGTACTAATTATCTCAGAATGGACGAAGACCTTTAGGATTATTCAGCATAGGATCAGTGAACCCGTCTTAAATACTTCGGCTTGATCTTTTGCTACTTTTGTATCAAGACAAAAGTAGGTAGCCTTGCACTTTGCTAATCCTTTTATACAATTCAGTTTCTTGGCTCTGTGTACTTTTGTGCCGACAAAAGTACCAAAAGCTCCCGACAAGAATTATTGGCGCGAACTCCATTACATTGACTAATCATTACAAAAGGTCTTCGTTCAAATGATACATATTCACGAATCTGCCTGAGTGTAATGATTGCTCCTTCGGAGCCGTCGATTTCATTGCGTTCTTTCCTCGCCAATAATTCTAAAGGTCGGTGTAGTTGGAAGCTTTTTCTGAAATCGTAAGGATTTTAAGCAGAACAACTTTGCAAGTGAATTAGCTAACATCTACAGGATGACTTGATTATCTCGGATACCTAATCCCCTCCACCATTTCCTGAACATCTTCCGGAGGATCGGGATAAAATGATCTAACGCTTAGTGCTACTATCAGATTGATCAACATTCCGAAGGTTCCGATTCCTTCCGGAGAAATTCCAAACCACCAGTTTTCAGGAATATTCAATTCTGGAAATGCGATCTTGAAATAGATGATGTAAGCCAGAGTAAATATCAATCCGGCAATCATTCCGGCAAGTGCGCCTTGTTTATTCATTTTTTTGTAGAAAATTCCCAAGATTATAGCCGGGAAGAACGAAGCTGCCGCCAATCCAAAGGCAATAGCTACAACCTGGGCTACAAACCCGGGCGGGTTTATTCCAAAATATCCTGCCACAACTACTGCTACAGCCGCCGCAATTCGTGCATATCGCAATTCAGCTTTATCAGAAATATCTTTGTTGAACTGCTTCTTGATCAGATCATGAGAAACAGACGTTGAGATCACCAAAAGCAATCCCGCTGCGGTTGAAAGTGCAGCAGCCAATCCACCCGCTGCAACCAACGCCGCGACCCAAGCCGGTAAACCTGCTATCTCAGGATTAGCTAGTACCATGATATCCCGATCTACATATAACTCGTTGTTGTTTGCCGTCACTTCATTAGAGATCATCACCTGATTGTTGGCTCCTCTTCTGATATCCAATCCGTCCCGAATAATATCCGGTGCTCCGACAATAGCAGCTCCCGGTGCATAATTGATAATTCCATCTTCGTTCTTATCTACCCAATTTAACAGCGCCGTTTCTTCCCAGGTACTAAACCATGGAGGCATTTCTTCGTACGGTTGTTCGCTTACTGTTTCGATCAGATTTGTTCTGGCGAAAACGGCAATTGCCGGAGCAGTTGTGTACAATATTGCGATAAAGATCAGTGCATATCCTACAGAAATTCTGGCATCTTTAACTTTTGGAACGGTGAAGAATCGAACGATCACATGTGGGAGTCCGGCAGTTCCTACCATCAATGCTACGGTTATAAAAAATACATCCTGCATGCTTTTAGTACCGGATGTGTATTCAGCAAAACCTAATTCCGTGTGGAGTTGATCCAACTTGTCCAGTAAATACATTCCTGAACCATCAGTTACTGTTGAACCAAATCCGATTTGAGGAATCGGGCTTCCCGTTAGCTGCATCGAAATGAAAAAGGCAGGAACCATAAAGGCAAATATCAGCACACAGTACTGAGCAACTTGCGTATAAGTAATTCCTTTCATTCCACCCAACACGGCGTAGAAGAAAACGATCGCCATTCCGATGATCACTCCCCAAAAAATATCTACTTCCAGAAATTTTGAGAACACAAGTCCTACGCCTCGCATTTGTCCGGCTACATAAGTGAATGAAACGATCAGCGCACAAATTACAGCAACAGTTCTTGCTGTATTTGAGTAGTAACGATCACCGATAAAATCAGGAACTGTAAACTTCCCGAACTTTCTCAGATATGGAGCTAATAGCAAAGCCAGAAGTACATAACCACCTGTCCAACCCATCAGATAAACGGTTCCGTCATAACCCATAAAAGAAATCAATCCCGCCATAGAAAGAAATGAAGCGGCCGACATCCAATCTGCTGCTGTTGCCATTCCATTTGTTAATGGATTAACAGCTCCTTCAGCTATATAAAATTCACTGGTTGATCCGGCACGGGACCAAATTGCAATTCCGATGTAAAGGGTAAAAGTAATTCCAACGAGAATATACGTCCATGCTTGAACATCCATTATGCGTCCTCCTCGTTTACACCAAATTTTTTATCTAAACGATTCATCAGGTACACATAGATAAATATAAGCACCACAAACACATAAATAGATCCTTGCTGAGCAAACCAAAATCCCAATTTGAAACCGCCCATCTTAAAATTATTGAGCCAGGGAGCAAGTAAAATTCCAAATCCGTACGAAACGGTAAACCAAATACTTAATAATATGCTCAGGTACTGGAGATTCTTTTTCCAATAGCCTTTCAGATCTTTTTCTTGTGTCATACTTCCCGATAGTTAGTTTCAGTGAGTATGCGTGTTTTATAGAAGTGATGCAAATTGTGTTTAACGTTTAACCACAGAGAGCGCATAGAAAAGAATACTGTTAGTTTGACGATCGTAGCTCCTCTGACCAAAAACTTACTTCATCATTCAATATTCTTCTGTTCATAATTCGGTATTCAAATTTTCTCCGTGCTCTCTGTGGTTAATCTACAAAAAACCCCGACCCACATTCCGCAGGTCAGGGTTTATCCTGTTCTCCATGAAAGAAATTCTTAGTAAAGGGCGGATTGCCATCCGCCCCAACTTTAACTACAACCTGAAGTTGAACCGCAGGTAATACATTTCATACACGTTCCGTTTCGAACCATGGTCATGCTACCGCATTCCGGACAAGCATCACCGGTATAACCCAACTGCTTAGCTTTTTCGTAATCTGTTTCGTAGCTGGATCCTGCTTTCGCTTTAGCCTGTGGTGCAACTGCATCTACTGTTTGCTTCTGTGGCTCTGAAACCGGAGATTTTGCAACAGTTTTGGTGGTTTCCACTACTTCTCCGCCGGGCGTTGGACGAAGATCTCTGGTTGAGATCTCATCAGCAGGAACATGAGCTAAGTCTTCACGACCTAAGTAAGCAACCGCTAATTCACGGAAGATATAATCGATCACTGAAGTACTCATTTTCACATGAGGATTTCCGGTAACCATTCCGCTTGGCTCGAACTTGGTGAATACAAAAGCATCCACAAACTCTTCTAACGGAACTCCGTGTTGTAAACCAAGAGAGATCGAAATTGCAAAACAGTTCAGTAAACTTCTGAATGCAGCTCCTTCACGGTGCATATCAATAAAGATTTCACCAAGTTGACCGTTTTCGTACTCACCTGTTCTCAGATAAACGCTTTGTCCACCGATCTTAACTTTCTGAGTATATCCTTCTCTTCGGAATGGAAGTCTCTGGCGACGAGCTAAATATTTATGAATAATTCGCTCGGCAACTTCAACAACTTTGTCTTGTTCTGCTGTTGTTGATCCATCTACAGTATCCTCTTCTTCCTCTTCCAGTTCTTCAAATACATCAGCCAAACTGTTCAGCGGCTGACTTAATTTTGAACCGTCACGATAAAGCGCATTCGCTTTCAACATCATTTCCCATGAAAGCATATAAGCATCTTTCATGTCTTCGATGGTAGCTTCGTTAGGAAGGTTGATGGTTTTTGAAATTGCTCCGGACAAGAACGGCTGAGCTGCTGCCATCATTCTGATGTGACCGCGAGCTGAAATAAATCTTGTTCCTGTTCTACCACATTTGTTTGCACAATCAAACACAGCCAAGTGCTCATCTTTAAGATGCGGAGCTCCTTCTACAGTCATTGTTCCACAAACATAATCATTTGCTTCAGTGATCTGCTCGCGGCTGAATCCTAAGTGACGCAACATATCAAAAGTAACATCGCTGAGTTGCTCTTCAGTGATTCCCAGAACATCTTTGCAGAAATCTTCGCCTAGAGTCCACTGATTGAAAGCGAACTTGATATCAAAACTACTTGGAAGTGCCGCTTCAACAGCTTCCAGTTTTTCATCAGTAAAACCTTTTTCTTTAAGCGATTCAGGATTTACATGAGGACACCCATCCAAACTAGCAGCTCCTTTCGCATGGTCAATGATCGCTTTGGATTCTTTTGCAGAATAGCCGAGCGTCTTTAAAGCTTTCGGTACACTTTGGTTGATGATCTTAAAATAACCACCGCCTGCAAGTTTCTTGAATTTCACCAATGCGAAATCAGGCTCAACTCCGGTAGTATCACAATCCATAACCAGACCAATAGTTCCGGTTGGTGCAAGTACAGTTACCTGAGCATTTCTGTATCCGTTTTTCTCACCAAGTGCCACAGCGCGATCTGAGTTTTCTTTAGCTGCCTTTAGCAGGTAATCAGGACAAATTGTTGCATCGATTCCCATCGGCTTAACCGTTAATCCTTCGTACTCTTTAGGATCAGCATTGTAAGCCGCTCTTCTGTGATTCCTCATCACGCGAAGCATATGCTCTTTGTTTCTTTCGTAACCTTTAAAAGCTCCTAATTCACCTGCCATTTCAGCACTGGTTTCATACGCTTTCATATGCATTATCGAAGTGATTGCTCCGGCTGTCGCTATTCCTTCATCACTGTCGTAAGGAATTCCCTGAACCATTAAAGCGGCTCCGATATTTGCATACCCAAGACCTAATGTTCTGAATACGTAAGACAGATCTGCAATTTCTTTAGATGGGAACTGAGCCATCAATACTGAGATTTCAAGCACGGTTGTCCAGATTCTTGAAGCATAGCTAATTGACTCAACATCAAATGTAGTGCATTCTTCATCTTTGAAATACTTCATCAAATTAAGAGAAGCCAAATTACATGCTGTGTTATCCAAGAACATGTACTCAGAACAAGGATTACTTGCCTTTATCTCGCCATCTTCCGGGCAAGTGTGCCATTCGTTGATGGTATCATGATATTGTGTTCCCGGATCTGCTGAAGCCCAGGCTGCGTAAGCAATCTGATCCCAAAGATCATTTGCCTCAATCACTTTCATTGGTTCCGGCTCGCGACCTTCTTTCTTCGCTTTTGCTTTTTCAACTCTCCAGATAAGATTCCACTGTCCGTCGTCTTTAACCGCCTGCATAAACGCATTCGGAACACGAACTGAGTTATTGGAATTTTGTCCGGCTACAGTTGCATACGCTTCTGAATTCCAATCAGTGTCGTACGTATCAAACTTAATGTCTGTAACGCCCTGAGCTGCCAACTGAATTACACGTTCAATATAGTTCAGTGGAACCTGATCACGTTTTGCTTGACGAATTACTTTTCCAAGCTCTTTATTCTTCAGTGGATCGCGACTCATTGCGCCATTAAAAGTTCTGCCTTCGATCTCAACAGGAGTATGGCACAACTTGATAATATCTTTTAAATGCTTTTGCGTGATCTTTGAACCGGAAACCAAAGCCGCGACTTTTTGCTCTTCCTGAACTTTCCAGTTGATGTACTCTTCAATATCCGGATGATCCAGATCAAGAGTAACCATTTTAGCAGCACGACGAGTTGTTCCACCGGACTTGATCGCTCCCGCTGCTCTGTCACCAATTTTCAGGAAGCTCATCAATCCTGATGATTTACCACCACCACTTAAAGGTTCATTCGATCCACGAATATTGGAGAAATTACTTCCTGTTCCTGATCCATATTTAAAAAGACGAGCTTCACGAACCCACAGATCCATAATCCCACCTTCATTTACCAAGTCATCATCTACACTCTGGATGAAACAAGCATGTGGCTGCGGATGCGTGTAGGAATCTTTTGATTTTGTAAGCTTACCTGTCTTTGCATCAACATAGTAATGTCCCTGAGCCGGTCCGTTAATTCCATAAGCCCAGTTCAACCCGGTATTAAACCATTGCGGAGAATTCGGTGCCGCCATTTGGTTAGCGAGCATGTAACAAAGTTCATCATAAAACACTTTCGCGTCTTCCTCTGAATCAAAATAATCGTGCTTCCAACCCCAATACGTCCAACAACCCGCCAGTCTGCTGAAAACCTGACGGCTATCCACTTCATGAGAAAATCTGTCCTTTTCGTCCAGCTCTTTCAAAGCTTTTGAATCAGCTTCTGATCTTTGTAACCATTTCGGCACTCCTTTCTCAGAAACTTTTTTAAGCTTGGCCGGCACTCCTGCTTTACGGAAATATTTTTGCGCTATAATATCTGTTGCGACCTGAGACCAACTGTCAGGAACCTGAACGTCAGACATATGGAAAACCTGTGAACCATCCGGGTTCTTGATTTCCGAAGTTCGGGATTCAAATTTCATTGAGTCGTATGGGGTCTTCCAATCCGCTTGAGTATAGAAGCGCGTAAATTTCATTTATTTCTCCGTTTTTTCATTGCTAAAATCTTCTTCTTGTCTTCGGGCTGATAGAGCAGGTAAAACCTTTAAGCCAGGAGCCTATTCTCCTTTAGAAGTGAGATTTAATATAGATGTGAGGCTTGGAGTGAGCAAGTTAAATCTGAATTACTTTTCCACAAAAAGAAACACTTATCCACATTAACAATTGCCAGATCAATCCTAACAAAAAAAGAGATGTTATTAATGATTTTATTTTACGAAAATCACAAAAAGGAATTCAGCAAAAAAATATAAAAAGCTTCCCTTAAACGCTATTAAAGAAAGCTTTTTATAAAATTATGAATTAAAAGTTATCCACATTTATACTATAAATAAACTCATTTTATATATTTTAATTTTATTTAATTATTCATTATTTATAATATTTTATACAAATTATTGTATCAATTTTTTTGCATAATATAAATAATAATTCAACCTAAATCTTTTTACAATAGCTTAACTTGAACTACTTATTCCGCTGAAAAATAAAATGCACCGGGAATAATTCCTGTAGGAAAACTATCCACCTTTACACCGTTAAGATTGTATTGAATTGCTAACCCCGATTGGGCAAAATTCTTGGCATCAGCCCCCCAAATAAATTGACCTTCATCCGATGTGGAAAACCCTAATGAATAAAAGTTATTTTCTATAAATGCTGAATCTATAACTTCAAAAATATTCATATCTATACTCATTACATTCTCGTTCATCAGGTAAGCAATATCATCTAGGTCATTGATTATCAAATCTCCGGGATGTCCACCAACTTCAAAACTTGTAACTACTTCAGCTGTTGTACCATTGAGCACATAGATCATTCCGGGAGTGTCATCGTTAGGGTCGCTGAAGTCGCCGTAAGCTCCTGCACAAACTACCCATAACTGATCGTTGTCTTGCTTCAAAATACTTACAGGATTGTCTCCTACCGTAATAGTTCCGGTAACTTCATCTGTTGCTGTATTTATTATGCTGAGGGTATTGCCATTTCCGAATCCACTATTTGCCACATAAGCACGCTCGCCAACAACGACAATTCCTTCAGGGTTTGATCCCACAGCAATGGTAGAAGTCTCTTCATTTGTTTCCAGATTGATCACAGAAACTGAATTTCCATAAAGATTTGTTACATACGCTTTGGTTTCACTGACCTGGACTAATTCTCTTGGACTAGCTTCATTAGCAATTCTGATGGTTGCTATCTTTGTCAATGTTTCCTTATCCACCACTTCAATTTTGCTTGAATTATTGACAACCAAATATAAACGATCTCCTATTGCCGTAGCACTGTAAAGTATATCTCCGATTGGTGAACCATTTTCATTTTCATATTGGTTTTGGGATACTTCGCCCGTTATCGGATCATAAGCAGTGATACTTGCATTGGCTTGTCCAAAATTTCCTTCATTCAGAACAAATACTCCGTTCAAAGTTGTTCCTGAATCTGAATCACTTTTATCACAAGCTGTGGTTAGGGATATTAATATTGCAGACGCAATTAGCAGTGGTCTTTTCATTAGTTACCGTTTTTATGTTTTATAGTTAGTGTTATTAAAAAATTTCTGAGGGGTTGTGGATACAGGCGCACTACTTCATATTGCTCATCCAAAATATTATTCACCTGCATACTAAGATCGAGTTGTGTTTTCCTGATGGTTTTCGAATAATTGATCGATGCATCCAGCACGAAGTAAGATGGCTCAGGATCTCGAATATCGTTTTGTTCCGTAGAGTATCTTTCTGAAACCCAGTTGCCGTATAATGATGTTCTGAAATCTCCTCTGCTTACTGAAATTGATCCCGAGTATTTCCATTTCGGTACATATGGAAGTTGATCACCGACAGCCGCATCACCATCAAATCTGGCTTCATCAATTGTAGACCTTGTATAACTTGAAGATTGAGAATAGCTGAGTTTATAAGTTCCCAATTCAAATTCTTTGAAAGCAGTCCATTCTACCCCATAACTTAACAGCGAAAGATAATTCTGAGCTCTGAAGAAAGTTCCGCCTCCGGGATTCCATTTAATCCCATTCGAAATATCCATTCTGAAAAAAGTAAGATTATGATCTCCTGTACTTTTCCACTGATCCGTTATTCCGATCCCGGTTTCTGTTAAAATTGCAGTTTCCGGTTTCAGGTCTTCATTACCACCTTGTGGCCAGTACAGATCATTAAAAGTCGGAGCCCTGAAATTCCTTGAAACCAGTGAATGAACATATATTTCATCTTCGATGATCTGATAGTTGATCCCAAGCGAAGGACTCACCGCTGCTCCGAAATCAGAATAATGATCTACTCTAATAGTGGGAAAAATTCCCAGAGCCTTAGTTGGTGAAATTTCACCCATCAGTTGCTCGCTTAAGAGATTTCTGTATTTCTTCTCAATGTAGTTATTGGTCTTTACTTCTGTAAAATATGCCGATGTAATATTTGTGAGCAACACTACTGAAGAAATGAACACAGTTGCTGTCCACTCATTATTCCATTCTCTTCCCGTACTTATACTTTCAATATTCCTGTTCGGGTCAAAATAGTCGAGTTCAGTTTGTGCCAGATAGGATTTTATTCCGTGTTGCACATTCTCCGTTCTGAAATGAAACGAATTTACCCAACGATATGCTGAATCATATTGTCTGGAAGTTCCGGATCCTACAAATACATTTTCGGGAATTTCATGATCTGATTTCAGATACCAGAATTTTGACTGAAATCTCTTTCCTTCTTTGTTCCATCCGGCTTGCAGTTGAAACTGATCGTTATCAAAAGTTGCATGCCTTCGATTTTCTTCCTGCTCCGTATTTCTATCGTAATATCTGTAGTCGTTCTCATTTTCCTGAATTGACCCGCCTAAACCCAGCGTCCAGTTCCCGGCTTCAAATCCGATATTCCCGAATGTGATATAATTGGAGTTGGAACCTATTGATTGTCCTGCAGAAAATTCCCCTGAATTTATTGAAGAAGCCAATGATACTGATCCACTGATACCACTGCCATAGGTTGAACTTCCTGAACCTGAACTGACTTCCACCGACGAAAATGCTCCTGATCTGATCAAGGAAAGATCTAGCACACCAAGCATTGAATGATTGATCGGCATGCCTTCCCAAAGCACGCGGGTTTGTTCTCCTCCAAAACCTCTGAATGAAGCCAATGAAACAGCTCCCGGGGCATTTGAGCGCACAAAAATAGAAGAATATCGGCTTAACGCTTCACCTAATGATTGTCCATTTGTATTTGCTAATTGTACTGAATCAATCAATACAGTGTGACTTGGTTGCTTAATAACAGGAATTCTGTAGCGGGTGGACGTAACCGTGATCTCTTTCATTTTCAGAGTATCAGAAACAACCTGTGCCGATACATTTGCAGAAAGCCCAAGTGAAACAGCTATAAAAAGGGTTATAAACCTCATGTAATAATTCTTAGATCTTTTTTCCCGAAAGATGCTATGAAAAATTTACGTATTGGCAGGTCTCCTGGCTTTCCTTGTGCAGCGCCTTCCCGATCCTATTGATCAGTGGCAAAGGTGAGGCTGCGGTTCCGGCTATTGCCGAAAAGGATTACAGTTGCGGGAACAGCTTCCGATTTTGCTGAAGATTCAGAATCACGGAATTCCCTTTTAATTCGGAAACGAACTCGTTTCCAAAACCAATACCGTTGACTTTCAAATTACAAACAGATCAAATCACAAACAACCCCCCTTGAATAAGGAATATGGAATAACCAACATCCAACACTCAGTTTCCAACTTTGTTAATGGTTGTTGGTTGTTGGTTGTTGGATATTGAAAATTGAATTACTTGATAAGCGTCATCCTTCTTGTTTGTACAAAATCGCCTGCTGTAATTCGATAAAAGTATATCCCACTGGAAAGATAAAAAGCATCAAAATTAAGTGTATAGCTTCCTGCTGGTTTTCTTCCATTCTGAAGTGTCTGAACTATTCTTCCGGTTATATCAAAGACTGAAATATTTACCTCACTTGTTTTAGGTAGTTGGTAAGTAATGCTTGTACTTGGGTTGAATGGGTTTGGGTAGTTTTGGTGGAGGGTTACTTGCTCTGGTTGTACAAAAAATTCTTCATTTGAAGTAATAATAATTGAACCAAGCTGGACTTCAACCGTAGGGTTTCCTTCATTGATCAAAGCTCTCAATTCAGTAATTGGAAAATTATCAAGATTTCCATTCGCAATAATATCAAATTCTAGCAAAACCCCGCTTTGGGTAAATCCTTTAGAAGATGCACCTGAGATAAATAATGAATCTGTATTTACCAAATTATGGAATACAACAAAGCTATCTAATAGAGCCGATTTATTTATCTTATTTATAATAACAATTGCTGATGTATCTATTTCAAAACCAAATGACAAAGCATCGATGGTATCTTGATCAGGGTTATCAATTTCAATAGATACGGTAAGTGTATCCCCAATACTACCTTCAATATCGGGGATTATGATTGTTGCCTGTGCTAAAATTTGAAAGCTCGTTAATAAAGCAAACACTACAATTAAAAATACTTTCATATTATTTGATTAAAAGCATTTTTTGAGTTTTTACTACATCATCTACAAACAACCGATAGAAATAGATTCCACTTGCGTTATTTTGTGCTTCCCAAGTAACCGTATGACTCCCTGCTACAACACTTTTATCCACCAGAGTTGCAACTTTTTGTCCAAGGGTGCTATATATAACTAATTTCACTTGCGCTTTCTCTGGTAAGCTGAATGAAATATTTGTAGTTGGATTAAATGGATTTGGGTAGTTTTGATTTAATGAAATTTCATTTGGTATCTCATCAATAAATAAAGGCACAAAATTTTCTTTTGCATTTTCATTGATCCTGTAATCACCACTTAGATCTAATCCATTTGTATTGGGAAGTTTATCAATCGATAACAAAAACTCAGTATCTTCTGATAAGGTATTTATACCATACAAGGAGAAGTAAATATTTTCTCCAGAGGTATTAGATGATAGATTCCAACTTTCAGGAATGTTACTTAAAGAAATATTTGATATTCCGTTTGAAAGCTTAAAACTAAATTCTAGTGAAGAAATATCTCCTGAGATTCCTTTTACAGTAAGTGGTACCATTATTTTATTTGATTCCTCTGAATATTCTCCGAAATCTACATCGGCAAAAACAGGCTCAACTTTTTGATTAGATAATCCACAATTGAGTTTGGCGATAAGCTTAACATCAAACTTTAGAATTTGAGCTCCATCGAAAGCTGTAATCATTCCATTTCCGGTAACATCAGCAGCACTTGAGTCGACCCCAGTTATTGGGTATGGCGGAGCGATTAAAACAGTGTGCCTTAGAATGTCAGAAGCATCGCTCGGCGTGACAATACCGTCTCCATTAGTATCACCACATACATAAGGTGCAACATTAACTGAACCAGAAGATGAGTTTGCAGCCGGGTTTCCTTCATTTAGAAGGATGTCTTGGAAATCAATACCATAAGTTCCACTACCTACAGCTTTAAAAGTTAGGTGTAATAAGTTTCCAGATGTATTGACATCAGAAGTTCCTTGCCCCGAAATTAACCCATCTGAACTAGGAGTGGAGTTAAACTCCACCGAATAATTATCATCTAATAACTCACCTTTCTCAACATTTGTTAATTCAAGTTTAGTCTGATCAAAATCTAGCTCAATTTGGAATGAACTGAACGATCCACCATCAGGATTTGCAATAGTTAATGGTAATGTGATTTCATTGCTTAATAAAGCTGTTGTATCAGGCAAACTGAATGTTACTATTGCTGATGGTTTGCCTTTGATGATTAAACCATTTAGCGATACTAAAATATCATCATCGTTTACATCTTTTACTTCAACTTCTGAAAGAGAGATGATTGTTTCACTTTCTTGTGGCACTTCTTTGATTAATTTGAAAGTAACTAATGATAACTCTCCAAATCCGGAAGAACTCCCCGATGTCCTTGATATACCGACTCCGATTGATCCTGATTCAGAGTCATTTTGTGCAAAGTAAATCGGGCTTGATCCCAGAAAATCCCCTGAGGCATCCGACACATATTCTATAAATTCAGGATCGTAGTTAACAACAAAACTACTTCCAAATACATCTGAAAGAGTAGTATCAGAATTACCTAACTGAACGCTTATTTCAAATTCTGAATTTAATTGAACATCATCGTCTGTTAGCAATGACATTGGAGGATTTCCAGACTGAGCAGAAGAAGCCACAGATGACAGAGCTTTAGCGTTAACAGAATGCGTTTTTTGCCAATTTCTTCCAATTGGTAACACATCTTTTTGGTTTACTACCCCATCTCCATTTGCATCTGCATAAGTAGATACTTCTGGATCCCAAGGGGTCGCCATTTGAGCTTCCCAATTTGATGAAGCTTGAGGTCTTATGGGGCCAGTTTGTTGCCAATATCTACCAATAGGTAATACATCCTTTTGATCTACTTTCCCATCATTATTTGTATCACCAGGCCAGACTGTAATACCAGTAGATATATCGATTTCAACTTCACTTTCTGAGAATGGTATATTTTGTTGGTTTGAATTTTCAGCTTCAATCTCAGTAAGCCGAATAGTCGTTTTGGTATCTGATGAAATATTTGGGTTTACTTTAAATGAAACTGAAGAAGTAATTCCCGTACCGTTTGAGCCTGATTGAGATCCGTTTTTTGTAATTCCCACTGCAAATTCTCCATTGGATGGATCATCATTAGGGAAATAAGTCACGTTAGATCCAAGGAAATCCCCTCTTTGATTTCCAACTACTTCTAGAACTGTGGGGTCGTAAGTGACCACATAACTCATGCCATATAAATCCGAAACGGGATCAGATTCTGAACCTACTATGACATCAATTTTGAATTCTGAATTTAGGGATTGGGAGGTGGTTGTTGACAAGTTTGAAACTTCTTTAGATATAGGATCACTTCCATCCTGACTTACGGAAATATCATCGGTAATACTTCCATCACCTGTTCGAAAACGTATAGTCCCACTTCTTGAACTGGTTGAAGTATTCGCACTCGCCGTGGCTGTAACACTCCCGTCATTACCACTATTACTTGCCCCCGATACTGTAATCCAACTCGGCTTACTTACTACGCTCCAAGTTGTGTTCGAAGTTACTGCAAAACTCTTACCTCCTCCTGATGCCGTATACCTTGATAAACTCGAGGGTACCGATAGCGTTACTGGTGGTTCAGCACCATCCTGACTTACGGAAATATCATCGGTAATACTTCCATCACCTGTTCGAAAACGTATAGTCCCACTTCTTGAACTGGTTGAAGTATTCGCACTCGCCGTGGCTGTAACACTCCCGTCATTACCACTATTACTTGCCCCCGATACTGTAATCCAACTCGGCTTACTTACTACGCTCCAAGTTGTGTTCGAAGTTACTGCAAAACTCTTACCTCCTCCTGATGCCGTATACCTTGATAAACTCGAGGGTACCGATAGGGTCCCTTCGTATTTAATAGATACTTCATCGCTGTATGCTGAAATATTTCCTACATTGTCATAAGCTTTTACTCTAAATCTAAATGTTTCGTTTACATCTACTCCCAAAAAGTTATATGTACCTGAAGTTTTAGTAGTGCCTCTAAAATTTTCCCAAATGCTCCAAGAACCATTCCCTTTTCTCACTTCAACATCATATTTAGCAATTCCAGAACCAATAGTTCCATCAGATCCACTCCAACTAATATTTACAGATTCGTTAGTAGTCTGAGATGAAATCGAATTCATATTGACAGTAGGTGCGGTAGCATCAGTAGCTATATTTATTACTTTCTCGAATATATTATTTGTACAACCAGCAAAACTACAATCTTCCAAAATTAGCTCGAAACTTTTATTTCTTTCAGATGTGTTTGGAGTTCTTGCTGATAAATTTATTTTTTTAGTTTGACCGGATAAAACATTAAACCTATCAGATTGGCCTTCTCCCCTCAAGCCAAAAAACAAATTCCAGCCTATCGGGTCACTATTAATATTCAATTGATAGTCATCTGTTTCATTAGCATTCACTTTTACATTGACAAAGTAACTACTTGTTGCTGATGGCTCTGGAGCTGGCCAATATATTCGGTTTTCTGAACTATTATAATATGTAGATTTACCATCGACAAAATTCACTCCTTCAACCTCGAAATTAGCCTTCTGTGCAATGACATTGTTGTTTATTAAAAAAAATATTGAAGTCAGTAGAACTGTTAACTTTTTCATATCGTAAAAATTAAAACCCCACTCCCCATCAAAGAAGTGAGGATGGACATATTAATGGTTAGTTTTGTAGAACCCCGATTTGTTGTTCTATTTATATGTCCTAACAAGAAAAGCTACTTGCAGAAAAAGAATTGAATTTATTCGTAGGTATTAAAGAAAAACTCTTTATAAAAAGTAGAATCCTCTCCTACAGCTTCGAGGTATTTTTTGTTTAGGGTGGGCTCGCTTTGGAACTCAGTTCCGTTCCAGTATTGGAGAGAATCACGGTAGGTATCTAAATAAAGAGCGTCTATTTCAAAGTTTATATGGCCCTCTTTATACAACTGCTTTGACATATAATCATAGCTATCTGTTGATATGATAGACCGAAGACTTAAATCATCATAAAAATCATAAATCAAAGAAGAGGTAGGGTTTCCTCGGGATTTATGATCGTCAACTACATAGGAAAAATATCCTTCTCTTCTTTCCCTAAAATACCTTGGCATACCGTACAGTATAGTTTCAGGAGAGTATAGATTGGTCATCACTTTACCAAGAATCGTCTGAGGGATTAGAATAACTGCTATTTCCTTAGCTTTTGGAAAGTCAGACTTTTTATATCTATCTCCTAGTACACCAGATCCATGAAAATTATTTCCATCTAAAACGATTAAACCTTGGCTATTATATGCTTTCAATTCGGCAGCTAACATAATTTCGTTTGTACCATTTCCATCCAAATCTCTTATCAAAAATTCTCTCATGTACCCGGCATTAATATATTTATTGGTTATTTCACCGGTCTGGATATCCATTGTAATCAACAATTGAGAAAAGAAGTCTATCACTGGAAGCAACATAATTACTTCTTCAGTACCATCGCTGTTAATATCTGCAATAACAAATTTCCGAATACCATATTTTTCTTCTTTCACATATGGGTGATTATCAAATCTAATATCAAGATGAAAATCTCTTTTTAATAAAGTATCCCCATCTAATGATCTTATAATAAAAGCTTTGTTATCCTTTTCAATTGTATTTGATAAAACAGTAGTATTTTCAAATATTTCATTTACTCCGTCTTTATCGATATCAAAAAAAACTATATGGGTAGCAGCTTCAAATCCATTAGTTTTATTAAAATTTTCAACAAATACCTCACCAACATATACTTCTTCGAGAATGGCTCCTGATTTATTTCTAATTTCGGCATACTCCCCTTCATAAGTTACGTAAGTCGGATTCCTATCCACCGGCCCATAAACTAATCTTGCAATGATCGAAAGTAGAATCATCAACATAATTCCAGAAGCTACACCGAACTTTCGCTTCCAAACTCTTCGTAGATTGTGAATAATTGCATCTGTTTTCTGATGTATCGTTAATCGACGATCATAGAATATCTCTTCGATCTTGCTAACTCCAAATACCGGTAACTGTCGGTTCGGAAAATGCTCATTCAACTCCCTAACTTTATTTTGGACTATTTCCAGTTGTTCTGCAGGTACTACCAATACCTGTACCCAAGAGAAAAAAGCAGCTTCTGTTTTTAACCCCAAACTTTTTTCTTCGACTGCCAATACATTGCCAAAATCATCTACATCACCACTTACGCATATTGCAGGGTTGAGTCTAAAGAACTCCGCCATTTCTTCTGCTTTCAGCATTTCACAATAAAATGCTGAAGCGAGGGCTAGGTTTGCTGATCTCCCGGCATGCCATGCGTGACTCATGCTTAGGCTTGCTGTTGCTCTCCAATGTTTATGTTTACCTTTTTTACTTACCGAGAGTAACTTTTCTGCTACTTTAGATACCCCTTCCAAAAAAGAACCTGAATCTTTCCCAATCACTCCAAAAGCTGGTTTTAACTCACTCTTTCCTTTTTTATTTTCTCCAAGAATATCAACCCTTAGTTGCCTCAGGCGACCAATTCCGGCTTGACTATTCGCTGTTTTTAATTCCTCTACTACCGGAATTAACACTTCCCCGGGTTTATAGGTAGGTTTGTTTTCTCCTTCAAGCTGAATGACATCTCCTTGTCTTTTATTTTGATCTTCACCAACCCAAGAGTTTATCAGAAACAAGCTTTTTTTATACTGAATAAGTTTCAGTTCAATTTCTTTGTCAGCATCTACAACTTCAGAGATAATTTCCAACCGCTCTATGAACTTCTTAAACTCTAGAGGGTTTATTCCAGCAATTAATAACGGATTCGAAAGATCCGGTAAGTATTGTAAGATCTGTTCGAGATAAGAAGACACTTGAGTACGATCATTCCAGGTATCTTCTAAAAAAGTATTAATTCCAGTTAGTTGGATTCTTTCTGAGGGAGAGCTCTGAATCAACCGAATAGTTTCATTATACTTTTGCTCAATAAGAAAAGGATCAAATCCGGACATATCAATTATTGATTAGTACATCATAAAATTTCATAAACAAAGGTTAATTGTATGTATTAAAGAAAAACTCTTTATAAAACGAAGAATCATCCCCAACTGCTTCCAGATACTTTTTATTTAAGGTGGGTTCGTATTGGAATTCAACTCCATTCCAGTATTGGAGCGAATCGCGGTATTTTTCAATATAAAAGGCATCAATTTCAAAAGGGATACGCCCACTTTCGAATAGCACTTTAGCTTTAGCATCGTATTGATTTGAAGTAAGGATAGAATGGATACTCAAATCTCCATAAAATAAGTAATGCAATCTAGGATCATCTGATGCTCCGGTATAAACATCATATGTTATCAATTCAATATGTTCATTTGGATATCTTAAATAGTAGTGAGAGCCGAAAGTATATCTAACCCCATCATCATTTTGCATTGTTTTCCCAACAATAGTTTGAGGAAGCTTCCATGCTACTTTTTCAATAGCTTTATTACCTGAACGACTATAACGATCCGTTAATAATCCATTTCCTGAAATAAAACGACCGTCTAATACTGCCACTCCTAATGCTCCAGATTTTCCGGCATCCTTCATTTCCATAGAAATAATTAATTCCTTGATTCCATCTTTATCTAAATCCTCGATTACTAATGATTCAATACGGCCGGCGTTAATGTAGGGCTCTGTCATACCACCAGTTTCTAAATCAAAAATTGACACGATATGTGTAAAATGATATCTGATACTTGCTATAAAGACTAGTTTAGAATCTCCATTTCCTTCTAAGTCTGTATATTCAAACTTATCAAACGAAAATGATTCCTCTCTTAAGTATGGATGGTTATCAAAAGGAATGTCTAAACGTAATTCTTTTTGAAATAATGTATCCCCATCTAATCGGTACACAATAAGTTCATTATTCTTTGGCCCACCATATTTTTCGGTTTGCTTATTTTCGAATATCTCATTGATACCATCTCCATCTACGTCATAAAATTTAAGGTGGTCTGGTAGATGGGAATTGGTATAAATTGGACTATTCCAACGTTCAACATAAAGTTTATTAATAGGAATAGTATGAAGTACCGATCCAGTTTGATTTCTGATATGAGCAAACTCACCTTCATAGGTCGCATATGTCGGATTCCTATCAACAGGCCCATACACCAGCCTTCCTATAATCCCAAGTAATACAATTAGAATAAAAGCCGATGCCACACTAAATTTGCGCTTCCAGATTTTCTTTAGATTATGAGTAATTGCATCGGTTTTATGATGAAGGGTTAACCTCCGGTCATAAAACAATTCCTGAATGTGGGAAATACCAATAACCGGTAAATGTCGGTTTGGGAATTCTTCATTTAATTCATGGAGATATTGAAGAGTTTCATTTAATTGAGTTGCCGGCACCACAAAAGCCTGAGCCCAGGAAAAGAATGCTGCTTCGGCCTTTAATCGCAGGCTTTCATTTTCAACAGAGAGCACTTTTCCATCTTTATCGATATCTCCCGTTATACAAATAGCAGGATTTAATCTAAAGTATTCAGCTTGTTCTTCTGCTTTCAGCATTTCACAATAAAAAGCTGCTGCCAAAGCTACATTAGCCGATCGACCGGAATGCCAGGCATGACTCATATTCAAACCTGCTGAACCGTTCCAGTATTTCTGTTTGTTTTCCCGACTTCTTGCCAATAATTGTCCTGCTGCTTTTTTAACCGGTTCTAAAAAGTTCCCTGCTTCATTTCCAATTACACCAAAAGTGGGTTTCAGTTCATGTTGTTTAAACTTATTTTCTCCAATAATATCTATCCGAAGCTGCCTGAGCCTGCCAATTCCTGAATTTCCATCTTCAGTTTTAAATGCTTCCACTACAGGAATTAATACTTCGCCCGGTTTAAAGTTTATGTTCTTTGATATTGTTTCCGTAACCGAATTCAGTGTCGAAGATTCAAGTCTATCATATTCTCCAACCCAAGATTTTATCAAGCTCAAACTTTTTTGATATTCCTGTATTCTTTTTTCCAAGCCAGCATTTTCGTCACTTGTACCGAGGAATTCTTTTAGTGTATCTATGAACTGTTGAAATGTCTTGGGATGAATTCCTGCAATTAATAGCGGGTTGGTGAGCTCCGGTAACTTCTCAAAAAGTTGAGTTGAATAGGAATCTGCTTGTTCTTTAAAGTCCTGAATTTCTAGTAAGAACTGATAGATGTAACTGATTTGCACTCTTTCGGAAGCGGAGCTTTGAATTAATCTCAGTGTTTCATTGAATCGCTTTTCGATATGGAAAGGATCAAATGAAGACATACTTCTTAAGCATAAAGATGAACTCGGAAAGGCTTCTCAGAATTCACAGGGAAGCTGATCACATTCGTATTTAGATAGAGTAATCTGGTCTCTTCATCCTGCTCCACTAAAATACTGGATATCTTTGTTTTAAAAGCATGAAGCGTACATTCCTGATTGGATACTGTTATACTGCATTCATCACAGACCGTTATATTTTCAATCCTGGCATCGTGTTCAGGTTCATATTCACAAGTGCAAATAGATACCCTTAGCTGTGCTAACACGCCATTCCAGTTAAGATCCGATAGTTCCGCTTTTTGAACATTTTTTAACTTCCCCCCTTTATCCGTAATAAGATCAATACCAAGATCGTCAATGGTTATAAGCACCCTGTCTTTTGGACTTATAAATTTTGAAATCACATGAAATTGATATTCATGGCTTTTCTGATCTTCCAATACCCTTAATAATGTCTGATATTCTTCTGATGCCAGAGTTGCTTTTGTTTTAAGCCCATAATCTTCCGGTTCAAAGGACATCGCTGCCAGAACCATTGGTCCTGTGGTCTTTGGATTGTATTCTCTGGGCGAAAGTGTTATAACATTCGGTTTATTTAACTCATCATATTTTTCGTAAAATGAACTCAACCATTCAGCTATAGCCTTTGCTTCAGGTTCATCCTCGATCAATTGACGAATTTCATTATGCTCTAAATGAGACATTTCTTCCGGAAACCGTAAAAACTGTTCGATTTTATATTCGTCTATCTTATCCAAAAAAAGATTTTTTTATTATTATTCCTTCCAATTACCTACTTCTGCCGATTTTTTATCTTCCTTAAATACAAAACAAGATGTTCACGGGATTGTTTTACAAAATATTCCACATATTTACGTTGTTCATTTCTGTACTTTTCTTTGTCTATCTCACCTGCAATATCCACAAAATGTTCATAGTAACTTTTCCCGCTTCCATTACAATTGGTGTAATCCCCAAGTAATACGTTTTCAACTGTCATAAAATATTTACTGAAATCTTCTTCACTCATCTTATTTTTGGATACATATCCGGGATAGAGGTCCAACCGCACCTTTTTTACTACGGATTTTATCAGATCGGTTAATTCTCTTTCTTCCAATTCTTCATGGTCCGAAAAGTTAAAGTGCTCTGCATCTTCATTATAAAATTGATGGAGTCTTCTGATTATTTGTGCCAAAGTTGAAAGCTTTATTTTCCCATTATACTCATCATGAATAACAAAAATATTCGAAACCAATTGTAGAACATCTTTGGAGGAAACTGCATACTTAAATCTGTAGCTCAATTTAATTTCTAACAGATCTGCCGGCATTTGAGGTTTATCTGAATGCAATTGAGTAGTAGTAATAAGTTTAGATTCCGGATTGTATTCCAAATCCTGAACAACATCTTCTTTTATTACTCTTTTTATATTTCTGATGATCTTCCCTAGAGAAGGATCAAATGATTTATAGTACTCAAACAGTGTTTCATTTACTTTACTGAACACCAGTCTTCTCAGATGAGTATGATATTCACTTTCTTTGGTTATCAATAACCCTGAGAAATAGGTTTCCAACAAAACCAGTCTACCCTCCTTCTTCTCAAATAATTCTGCAACACAATCTAGGGCGATATCTTTTAGAGAAGAGGAAATCAGGTTAAACAGATACGAATCCTTTTTGGTTCTCATCCGGAGGTAAGCTTCGGCAAAGTCTGAGCATTGTTTTATCAATTTCTGCTCGCAATCAGAATCCCCAGCAATAGACCTTATAATTATTTCTCTTAAAACCAATGTTATACCCGAAAATTATTGGCTTTAATAAACTGAATGCATTTGTTAAAATCAAAACGAAGGAAAGAATAATCAATATCCAATGTCCAACATTCATTTTCCAACTTTGTTATTGGTTAGTGGGTGTTGGTTGTTGGATATTGAACGTCTCTTTTTAAACATTTGTGATGTTGAGTGAACATTCCCTGGCTACCTTGCGTTTACAATATCAGAAAACTGATAAGATGTTTAGTTCGTATTCATTAACAGATAAGAAATTTTAACTAATTACAGATCTAATGAGATCATTTATAACAACTTTTTTACTTATAGCTTTTTTAAGCTCTTTTACTGTCGCTCAGGATTCTCTTGTAATCCCTATCACTAGTTTTAATCCTGCTGAATTTGATGAAGATGCAGATGGTAACAAATGGCAGCGACTTACTCTTCCCAAAAAGGACTGGACCGAATACACCTTAGTAACAGATGGTGATACTCCCCACATTAAAGCAGTGAGTAATAATTCTGCTTCCGGATGGAAGTATTTGATCGATATTGATCCCAAAGAATACCCCATCATCGAATGGCAATGGAAAATTGATGGCGTACTGGAAAACGGAGATATGACAGAAAAAGACGGGGATGATTATCCCGCTCGGATTTATATTACCTATGAATACAGCAGAAAAGATCTCCCATTCGGTGAAAGAATCAAGTACGGAACCATGAAAACGTTTACCAGTTTTGATATACCTCTTCGCTCTATGAACTATGTTTGGGCTAATAAAGCAAAGATCGGCAGAGTTCAGGAAAACGTATTCACAAACTGGGTACATATGGTTGCTACGGAATCAGGTAATGATAAAGCAGGCACCTGGGTTACTTCCACAGCTAATGTTTATGATTCTTATAAAAAAGCGTTTGAAGAAGAACCTAAAAATATTACCGGAGTAGCTATAATGACTGACTCTGATAACTCAAAAGGTTCGGCTACAGCGTATTACGGGAACATAGTTTTCAAAAAGAAGAAATAACAATACGGAACATTTTGAACTCCGATCGGCTTAAAGTAATAAATACTAACAATTTATTATTATGAAATCGATCAAATCAATTTTCGGGTACTTATTTTTAACTACGCTTCTTTTTTCTTTTGCATGCAATAACAGTGATTCTAAAAATGAAACTGATGCGGAGCCGGATTCTGAATCTACCATTGTAATTCCTGTCTCAGAATTTAACCCTGAGGAATACGACAAAGACTCGGATAACAAGTGGGAAAAACTAACCCTTCCAAAAAAGGATAATACCGAATATACTTTAGTATCTGATAGTGACGAACCCCACATAAAAGCAGTGAGTAAAAATTCTGCCTCCGGCTGGAAGTATAAAGTGGATATCGATCCGAAAGAATATCCGATTATAGAATGGAGATGGAAAATTGATGGTGTTCTTGAAGAAGGTGATATGACCGAAAAAGACGGAGATGACTACGCTGCCAGAATTTACATCACTTATGAATTCGATCGAAAAGACCTGCCTCTTGGGGAACGTATTAAATATGGCAGCATGAAGACTTTCACTGACTTTGATATCCCATTACGATCTATGAATTATGTTTGGGCAAATGTAGCTGATACAGGAACCGTCCAGGAAAATGTTTATACCAATTGGGTAAATATGATAGCGGTGGAATCCGGAGATGCAAAAGCCGGAGAATGGATTACCTCTACGGCAAATGTTTATGATACCTATAAAACTGCTTTCGAAGAAGAACCAAGAAAAATTACCGGTGTTGCTATCATGACAGATTCTGATAATTCAAAAGGTTCAGCTACTGCTTATTATGGTGACATTGTTTTTAAAAAAGCTTCTAAGAAAGATTCTGAAGAGAAATAAGCAGATCCTTTAGGTTCTGCAGATTCGGTGCATGGTTCCGACTTTTTTCTTTGCATTGTAACATCTTTATATATGAGTCGTCTAAGCGTTTGTAATCAATTCAAACGCTTTTTTATTATGAAAATCAAACAACTTGGCTATTTATCCGCAGCATTACTTCTTACACTTTCAGCATGCGGAAACGAAGGAAACAATAATGATGAAAATGGTGACAACGAAGAAATCGTAGTTATCCCCGTAGAAGCAACTACCGTATCCCGTGGTGATATTTCTGCTTACTACTCTAATACAGCAACTTTAGAAGCCGAGCAAGAAGCTTTAGTCGTTGCAAAAGTCAGAGGAATTATAAATCAGGTTTTAGTTGAAGAAGGCGATAGAGTTAAAGCCGGACAAGTAATTGCTAAGATTGAAGACGAACAGTATAGAATTGAAGCTGAAAGAGCCAAATCTAATATGGATCGTCTCCACAACGACTTCAAAAGAAGTAAGGAATTGTACGATAAACAAGCCATTTCTGTCGAAGAATATCAAAACAAGCAATTTGAGTATGAAGCTCAGAAATCGGCTTATGAACTTGCAAAACTAAATCAGGAATATACTTCCATCAAATCACCAATTAGTGGTGTTATTTCTGAAAGGCTGATCAAAAAAGGAAATATGATTGGCACTGATCAAAATGTGTACAGAGTTACAGACTTTGATCCTTTACAAGCTATTCTATATGTGCCTGAGCATGAAATGGCAAAAATTAATAAAAACCAGCCTGCGGAAATTAAAGTAGATGCTCTACCCGGACAGTCTTTTAAAGCTCATGTTGAGAGAATAAGCCCGATCGTCGATCCAACAACAGGAACTTTCAAAGTGACCGTTATCATTGATGAAAAAAGCGAAAAACTAAAACCCGGTATGTTTGGCAGAGTCAAAATTGTTTATGACACAAGACTCAGCACAAAAATGATCCCGAAAGTTGCGGTGATGTCAGAAGATGAAACACAAACGGTGTTCGTGGTTCGTGACTCTCTTGCTTACAAAAAGATCATCAAAACGGGATATGTAAACGGAAGCAATATTGAGATCCTGGAAGGACTTGAAGACGGGGAAATCGTTGTAACTACCGGACAGGGAAGTCTGAAAGACAGTGCCAAAGTTAATGTAGTTCGCAGCTAAGAGGAACTCCGATATGAAACTCATAGATTTCTCCGTAAAACGAAAAGTAACCATTTCGATGTTTACTGTTGCGATTCTGTTATTCGGAATTGTTTCACTTTCTCGATTAAATGTAAATCTGCTTCCTGATCTCAGCTACCCGACATTGACCGTGCGTACAGAGTTTGAAGGCGCTGCTCCTATTGAGGTTGAAAACCTAATCTCCAAACCGATTGAAGAAGCTGTTGGGGTTGTTAAAGGAGTTAAGTTGGTTCGTTCAATTTCCAGAGCGGGACAATCAGATGTTGTTCTCGAGTTTGCATGGGGAACCAACATGGATATTGCCAATTTGGATGTAATAGCAAAACTAGATGCTATTCAACTTCCTCTGCAAGCAAAAAAACCGGTAACGCTACGCTTTGATCCCACTTTGGATCCTATCATCAGATATGCATTGTATTATGATAACGGCAAAAAAGAAAATCAGGAAAGTACTGATAGCAGAAAAGTTGATCTGGCTTCTTATTCTGAACCGGAAGAAGATCTTAATGATCCGGCTGCAATTGCTCGATTAAAACAACTCCGAATTATTTCCGATGAAATTCTTAAAAAGAATCTTGAATCTTCTGATGGTGTAGCATCCGTAAAGATCAGCGGCGGACTTGAAGAACAAATTCAGGTAAACATAGATCAGGAAAGACTTGCTTATCTGAATATTCCGATCGAGACCATTACATCCACTTTAAGTGCGGAGAATATCAACCTTTCCGGTGGACGTTTAGAAGAAGGAACACAACAATATCTCGTTCGAACTCTTAACGAGTTTAAAGATGTAGATCAGATCAGAAATACTGTACTTACCGTTTTAAATGGAAATGCCGTGTATTTGAAAGACGTGGCTGATATCCGTCAGGGTTACAAAGAAAGAGAGGCTATTACCCGATTAAATGCCATGGAAGCGGTTGAAATCGCAATCTATAAAGAAGGTGATGCAAATACAGTTGCTGTAGCTGAATCAGCCATAGAACGCATAAACGAAATTCGGAAAACACTCCCTTCTGGAATGAAACTGGAAAAAGTGTATGACCAATCTGTTTTTATTTCTTCTGCTGTTAATGAGGTAAAAACAGCCGGTATAATTGGTGGTATTTTAGCCGTACTGGTTCTTTACTTTTTCTTAAGAAATTTCTGGAGCACCGTTATAATATCAGTTTCCATTCCTGTTTCAATTATCGCCACTTTCAACCTAATGTACGGGAATGATATTACCCTCAATATTATGTCTTTGGGTGGAATCGCGCTTGGTATTGGTATGTTAGTTGATAATTCCATTGTAGTACTTGAGAATATTGCCCGACACAAAGATATGGGTAAAAATGCACTGCAAGCAGCTAAAGACGGAGCAAGTGAAGTTGGCACTGCAGTAATCGCTTCCACACTTACTACTGTTGCAGTGTTCTTCCCGTTGGTTTTTGTGGATGGAATTGCCGGTCAGTTATTCAGAGACCAGGCACTTACCGTTACTTTTTCATTGATCGCTTCTCTTGTAGTTGCTGTTACGTTGATCCCGATGATGTCATCCTTAAGTGGCAGAAAAAAAGAAATCGTACCACTTGAATTAAAAGAGCCAAAGACTTCATTTGGAAGATTCTTAAGATCGACAAGATTATTCTTATTCTATACGATACCAACAGCTGTAACTAAAGGCATTCGGGCTATTGTGAACTTCTTTGCCAAAGTTTTAAAATTCATCTTCTCCCCTTTTGTGTGGGCTTTCGATAAATTCTATCAGGCTTCTGAACGGGTATATTTAGGACTTCTGAAGACGTCTTTAAACAACAGACTTGTTGTGATCGTTATAGCTATCCTTTCTTTCGCAGGTTCTTTGGCTTTGGTACAAAAAATCGGAATTGAACTTATACCACAATTATCTCAAGGTGAATTTAAAGTTGAATTCAAACTTCCTCCGGGAACACCGATCGAACAAACCGATTCTGCTCTAAAAGCTGTACAGGAAGCCACAAAAAATGCTCAGAATGTTCAATCTACTTTTGCAGTTGCCGGAACCGGTAACAGAATGGATGCTAATCCGGATCAGGGTGGTGAAAACTGGGGCGAGTTGAATGTTCTGCTGGCATCAGGAGCTTCTTCTGAAACTGAAAGTTCGGTAATGAGTTCAATGAGAAACTCCCTTCAAGTAGTGCCCGGATTACAATATAAATTTTCCCGTCCGTCTCTGTTTTCTTTTTCGACACCGGTTGAAGTTGAAATAAGTGGATTTGATCTGGAGCAGCTTAAAGAAGTAAGTGACCTAATTGTTCAGAAAATGGATATAAACTCTCGTTTTGCTGATGTTAAAAACTCCATGCAGATCGGCAGCCCGGAAATTCAAATTCTGTTTGACAGAGATCGAGCAGCAGCATTAGGACTGCAAGTGCACGAAGTTGCAGATCGTGTGGTCAGTAATGTTCGCGGTGATGTAGCAACCAGATATTCATGGAGAGATCGTAAAATTGATGTGTTGGTTCGAGCTCAGGAGGAAGACCGTTCTTCTATTGACGAGATCAAAAACCTGGTTATCAATCCAAATAGTGAACGATCAATTCCATTAAGCGCGATTGCTGAAGTAAGAATTGCAAACGGTCCTGGAGAAATACGCAGAGCTTCCCAACAAAGAGTTGCTGTTGTAACTGCAAACCTGAATTACGGAGATCTTGGAGAAGCTGCAATTGATGTTCAACAAATCATTGACGAAACTACCATGCCAAGCGGTATATTTGCAAGAATTGCGGGGCAAAACGAAGAAATGGGAGAATCTTTCAAATCTCTTTTATTCGCACTTGCATTGGCCATATTTCTCGTTTACCTGGTGATGGCTTCGCAATTTGAGTCCTTGCTTCACCCTTTTATCATCCTCTTTACCATTCCTCTCGCTTTGGTTGGAGCAGTTCTTGCTCTATTCATTACAGGAACAACTATAAGTGTTGTTGTATTTATTGGTTTGATCCTGCTTGCCGGAATTGTGGTTAACAATGCCATAGTATTGATCGATCTGATCAATCAACTGAGAGAACGGGGCATGGATAAATACGAAGCTATTATTGAAGGTGGTAAATCCAGATTGCGCCCGATTTTGATGACTACATTAACAACTACTTTGGGACTTCTACCTCTTGCTATCGGATTTGGAGACGGAGCTGAACTAAGAGCACCGATGGGTATTACGGTAATCGGTGGACTTCTGGTTTCAACGCTACTTACGCTTGTTGTAATTCCGGTAATGTATTCCATCATGGATAGAAAAAAATACGATACTACAACCGAAGTTGTAACGGAGAACTGATATGAGTATGACTGAGATCTCCATAAAACGCCCCGTAACAACCATGATGGTTTTTGTGAGCCTCGTGGTTGTGGGATTTATTGCTACCAGATTAGTTCCACTGGAATATTTCCCTGACATTTCTTTTCCGGGCGCTTTTGTTCAGATTCCATACCCTAACTCCTCTCCAAACGAAATTGAAGAACAGGTTATCCGACCTATTGAAGAAGTTTTAGCAACCATCAGTGGCGTTAAACAAATTAATTCCAATGCCGGAGAGAATGAAGGTGGTGTAAACATACAATTCACTCAAGACAGTGACATTGATCTGAAGGCTATAGAGATCAAAGAAAAGATAGAAAGTATCCGAAACCAGCTGCCGGACGACTTTGAGTACTATCAGGTACACAAATTTGAAGATGGCGGCGGAAATATGCTTCAATTGCGTATCTCCAGTCAACGGGACCTTTCAAATGCATATGATCTTTTAGACCGAAACCTGAAACAACGTATTGAGCGTATTGAAGGAGTTGGTCAGGTTACCCTTTATGGGGTTGAAAAAAAAGAGATTCGAATTGAATTACTGGCTAACAGGCTCCAGAATTATAACATCGATCTGAATGATCTGAATCAACGTTTGAGCAGATCCAACTTCTCAATCTCAGCAGGGAAGATCAATGACTCGGGATTGCGATATAATGTTCGTCCAATGGGTGAATTAACCGAGATCGAAGATTTTGAAAATCTTGTGATTGGAGATAACAATCTTCGCTTGAAAGATATTGCAACCGTAGCATACACCTCTCCTGTTCGGAATTACGCAAGGCATTTAGACAGAAAATATGCTATTGGCTTAGATATAGTTAAAGAATCATCTGCCAATACTGTTGCAACAGCTGATCGTGTTCTCAAAGAAATCGAAGAGATTAATGAACTTCCGGAAATGCAGGGAATTCAAATTTACGAAATGAATAATCAGGCTGAGGGAATCCTGAGTTCTTTGGAAGAACTAATGAATGCAGGCATTCTCGGTGCCGGACTTTCTGTTATTATGCTGTTCTTTTTTCTTCGTCAGTTTGGAACTACTTTGATCGTTGCTACAGCCGTTCCATTTTCTTTGGTAGTAACTTTAGGCTTTTTCTATTTCTTAAATATCTCCATCAATATTCTATCCATGACCGGTTTAATCCTGGCTATCGGTATGCTGGTGGATAATGCTGTTGTAGTCACAGAAAATATCCACCGACACCGAAGAAATGGTGTAGAACCTGCAAAAGCTGCTGTTCTGGGCGCTAAAGAAGTTGGTATTGCCGTAACTGCAGGTACATTTACTTCTGTTGTGGTTTTTCTTCCAAATATTGTGAATGAGAGTTTTATCGCTCCGTATATGTATTACATCGGAATGCCGATCATTATTTCTTTGATCGCATCTCTTCTGATATCATTAACCGTAATACCTCTTCTCACATCAAAGATAAAACCAAGATCAAAAAAGATAAAACGAACTATTGTAGATAAGCTCTCTGAAAAGTATTCCACTTTTTTAGCTTGGTTTATTGATCGCAGATGGGTTTCCACGATCAGTATTATTCTCTTATTCCTCAGTATAGGAGTTCCAATTGCGCTAGGCTTAAACATTGATATGTTTCCTAACAATCCTGAAAGAGAAATGGAGCTTCGGTATAATTTAAATGGTTCATATACTTTGGATCGGGTAAAAGAAACTGTAGATAAAATTGAAGATTACCTGTATGAAAATCAGGATAAATTCGAAATCGAATCAGTTTATACTTACTACCAACCGGAATACGCTCTTTCAACAATAATCCTTATTGATGAAGAGGATGCAAAAAAATCCGTTGAATTCATTAAAGAAGAGATCGAAAAAGATTTACCCGTTGTCACCATTGGTGAACCTGCTTTTGAATTCAGAAGCAGAAACAACAGCGAATCTATCCGGGTATATGTTCAGGGAGAATCCATGGATGTACTTACTGAGTTAGCTGACCAAGTTGAATGGAGAATTTCTCAGGTTGAAGGGTTCACAGATGTAAAATCAGATGCCGAACGTGGCAGAGATGAAGTTCGGTTAACCATCGATTCTGAAAAAGCAAAAACATTTGGTTTGAGTTCACAAGCTGTAGCCAGATCGGTATCAAATGCTGTACGTGGACAAAATCTACGTAAGGTAAGAAGTGCTAATTCAGAAATTAACGTAATTCTAGCTCTTCAAAATGTAGATAAACAATCGATTGACGATCTTAAAGATCTTCCGATATCTATAGAAGGTGACCGAACCACTTCACTTTCTACACTAGCCAGTTTTGAACAAGCTTCCGGGCCTGGTAGAATATTCCGCCAGGATCGTAAAACCTCTCTGGGTATAGCTGTTAATCTGGAAGATGGCATGACTCCCGACGATGCAAGAGATAAACTCCGAGGCATCATGGATCAGATTGTTTATCCTACCGGTTACGCATGGAGTTTTGGTCGTAGTTTCAGTAACGACGATGAAGCCATGGGAACGATGTTGTTCAATATCGGAATTGCTTTCTTTCTCATTTATCTGGTGATGGCTTCCTTATTCGAATCATTGATGTATCCAACAGCTGTTCTTGCTTGTATACTGTACGGAATTGTTGGAATTTTTTGGTTCTTCTTTTTTACCGGAACCACTTTTGATCTTATGGCCATGATCGGAATTCTTATTCTGATGGGAATTGTAGTTAATAACGGTATCGTTCTGATCGATCATATCATTCATTTGAGAGAAGAAGGAATGAGTCGTGCTGAAGCTGTGGTTCAAGGCGGAAAAGACCGAATGCGCCCAATCTTGATGACAGCTGGAACAACGGTTCTTGGATTGATTCCACTTTGTATCGGAACTACTCAAATTGGTGGCGACGGACCTCCCTACTTCCCGATGGCAAGAGCTATTGTTGGTGGATTGATCTTCTCAACTGTTGTTACGCTGATCGTACTTCCATCCATTTATATCATCTTGGACGATTTTAAACTCTGGGCCGGAAGAATTGGTGCTAAAGCAAAAGGATAAGAACATCCTGCACCAGACAAGAGGTGTAGTAAATTCCAAAAAACTGATTTTATCAACTGTTGTTTGATATCATTTTTACAATAAATGAAGATATATCGAATTCATACTCTATTTTTAATAACAAATAAATCTGGTTGTTCTATTAAGAATAAGACCTATCACACACTCTATATAGGTTGTTTTGATTTCAGTTGACAACTGAAAAATGCTTTATACTTAGGCCATTCTATTTTTTTGAATACATATTTTCTGCACTACCCCTGAATCTGCACTCAAAAGAGAAAATTATTTGTTTACTCATTACATGAAACCCGGATAATCAGATACACTTAATTCAGAGAGCTAAATTTTAATCCTGCTTATTAGTTGAAAACCACATAGTTATGTGGTTTGACTCAGTTCGATTTTCTTTACAGTTATATAAAAATAGATCTAAAAAAATCTACTCGATAAAACAACAACGAATATTGAGGAAACTAATGTTAAACGATTTTGATAATTTTTTCGCTGAACAAGTTGCAGGAATTACAGGCCTAGACCAACATTCTACAGTTAGCAATGGAAAAGATAACGGTGCTAATAATTGTCTGGCTGGTGCATTTCACAATGCTATGAGACATGGTACTACTCGTAAAGCAGTAGATAACTTGAAATCTAGACTAGCTGGCAAACCTGCTACTATAAATATTTGCGGACATGGTTCTCCGGGAATGTTTGAAACAGGTGCAGGACAGAATGGTTGGCACTGGGATAAAATAGTATCAGATTGGTATATAGACCCATGGAAAACCATCTTCAGTGAATTAAATGGTAAGAATTTTCCTATTTTGAATATCTATAGTTGCTCAACAGGAGCGGGAAATTCAGGAGCTGATTTGCTGTGGGAAATGGCAAAAACTATAGGAAAGCCTGTCAGAGCCCGAACCGGCTTAACTTATTGTGGGGGGAATCGGATTACGTTTCAGCCCGGAAGCACTTGGCAAACTGCTCATCCCTCAGCCAGACCTACACCTATTCCTGAAACTCCCCATAAAATCTTTTTTATGAAGCCAAACACTATTTACTTATCAGATTCTGAAATGAACATCAGTCAGGTAAAAGCGAATAATATTGTGTCCTTAAAAGTTATTGCACTCGGCAAACTCAATCAGGAAATTTTACTGGATGGTTCTTCAGCTACAGAAGTTGGTGCTTTAATTCTCAACGAGTCGTTACAGCCTTTACCTGGTTCTGTACTCGGATTCGCAACCATGGAATTACATTTTACCATTCAATCTGAAAAAGATCAGAAAAAAATAAAGCTACTTGTTTTCAATGATAGCATTGCAGTAAATGAAAAAGAAGGCATAATGTATGCCCTTCCCCGCTCATTTCGAATGTTGATAGGAATCTAATCTAACATAAATAATATAAATGGAGTAACTCATGGAAAAAGCAAACCTTGAACACATGTGGGTTGATGAATTAATGAAAGAACCTGAAGCTTTCCCTAATGAAAGAGCACAGTATGTGTACCTTACCAGAAGAAAAATCGATGGTGTTTGTGGATGGCCGTGGATTAGTGAATTCATAGGCAATACCCATTCAAGCAAAAAAATAAGAGCCACAGTTAAAACAACCTCTTGGTATCTAGGTCGTAAAGTTGGTGAAAGCAGCAAAGAAGTTGTTGTAAAACCTGGAAAAGCTAATGAAGTTGAACTCGGTTGTACCGGTTGGGCAAACCCTACTGGAGCTGATACTGAATATCGTCGAGAAATCACTTATGCAGAATGGGCTTAATTAAATCAGATATAACTACTTTACGGGTTATAAACTCTAATGCAGCCCGACGACTTGAAGTTAAAGAAGACTCTTATGTTGAAAAGATAATTAAGTACATACCTTCTGAAATTGTACTGGCTTATACAGCATTAAGAGGCTTCATAACTTCAGATTCTGCTAATAGTGGTACAATGGCAGTAAACGAATATGACATCAATAATCTCTTTCTCTACGGACTGATATTTTATGGTTGTTTAATTCTTACACCCTTTTATAAATACTTTGTACTGAAAGATGACAAGCTACCGGTTCCTTTATATCAAATTATAATTGCCATGCTTTCATTTAGTGTCTGGGTATTTGCTCTTGGAGATTATTTCGAGATTCTTATAGAAGAATACAGCTCCACATTTGCATCTATTATTTTGGTATTATTTACCCTTGTAGTCCCTATACTTGAAAAACTATTTATAAAAAAATACCATTGAATTTTGTCAATCTTGACTAGATTTTTAAAACTTTTTTGTGAACTGGTTACAAAAACCAGGCTGATATTATTTCTACACTGATAATTTGGCTTGTCTTTATTTATAACCAACCACCAAAAAATTACACCAACTTCGCAAGGATCCCGTTTGTCAAATTGCAAACCTAACTAGTCGAATTCTCTGACCCACCCTTGTTCCCTCCCTAACATCAGGGAGGGAAACTCCATAACTCCACTCAGATTTTAATTATAACGTCCCCTTCCCTTGTTTAAGGGAAGGGACAGGGATGGGTTCGCACTTGTACCCAATACAATTATTCAGTTACTTCAATTACAAACGAAAACCTGTGCAGCTTAAACGCCGGATCGTTAAGCACGCGATATTTCTAATGAACCATATTCTACTTTTTTTACTATTTAATTGTCCAATCGAGTCTTACCAAAATGAACTTGAGAGGATTCCGCTACACAAATTACAGTCAGGTCAGGAAGTTATCGCATTAACTAATTCCTTAATGAATACTCAATGTCAATCTTCAGAGCACCAGGTTTCAGTTTTCTTGATTTTCGATAAGTTCTATAAGAGATATTCTGATGCACAAACCGATCATTTTTATGATCATTACGTCCCAAGTTATTACAGAGTTAAATATTCAACTAAGAGCAAAAAATATGCTGATTCGCTCAAAAGCGCAGGATTAGCACTCGTATTATCATCAACTGAAGAAATGTATGTTTCTTATTCTCCGGCGATCTATTTAAAGTACTTTGCTAATTCAAATTCAACACCTTTAAATAGCTACGTAGATCTACTGTTAACTGAAAAAGATATTGGAGAAGGTTATGTAGGTGACTACTCCATTTTAATCGACAGATTAAAAAAATGGGAGACTTCTTTACTTTCCGCACAACATCCAGATTTAATTGAGAAAAATTTATACCATTTTAAATACTATTCACGCTTATTTATGAATGGCTTAGATAATACTCGTATTTATAAGCTCAACCCTGATAATTCTAGCAAAGGAAAAATGCTTCCGGAATTTCAACAGATAGTTTTAAATCTGACAAAAGACCAATCCCATCCACTTATCTATCGCTTATTTAATTCATTTCATGAAGAGTTGAGCAAGCACAACTATGAATACTTTGATGGAATAAGAACATTTTATTCTGAAGTTACAATCAAGGAATATCTTCAAATCATAAAATAATTACTTCATGCCTAAGAAGCGTTTTCGACTCGTTGATTAACCTCGTCCACAAACTCCTGCTTCATATGACAAATTGAAACAGACAAGGCATAGCCTCAGTACTACGTTCCGAACCGGACGTACGGAACGAGATGTAAGCAGAGCCTCCTCACTCCTCACTCCTCACTCCTCACTCCTCACTCCTCACTCCTCACTCCTCACTCCAAAAAAAATTACATCATTTAATCATTTCAAAGTATTGGAATCAGCCGTATATTTGTATTTATAAAGACGGTTAAATAAAAAGATTTTTACAGAGACTATTTTTTGCACTACGCACTGAATACATATCAATTACAAAATGGACAAGAAGAAAAAAACATGCTTCTTGATGCTATTTCTACCGATCTACTTTTATTCTGCACATCAATTTTTGTACTTATAAAGCAGAAACTTTTCGCTGATATTTCACAACCATCAGCCCCTAACAAAACAAATTTTCAAGATAATCAGGCCGATGTTACTGCACTGCCTTTTCAGGTAACATCCTATATACGCTCATTTTACGATCCGGAGTTAGTACTCAGAATTCGACAGTGGATAGCATGTATTGCAGCTAACGGCCGTTCAAAAAAGAAATTCAATGAAGAATCAAATCATAATTCATTCTACCGAGGATCAAGCTCGGATTGCGTTGCTCGAAGATGGAGAGCTCGCTCAATTATTCATCCAATCCGAAGAGAACCAGCGTACTGTTGGTAATATTCATGTAGCAAAAGTCCATAAAGTGATGAGCGGTATCAAAGCTGCTTTCATCGATATGGGAACTCCTAAAGACGCTTTCTTACATTTCTCTGATGCAGGCGACCATTTAGACGAATACATTGCTATGCTTAACGGCAAAAATGCTATTCCGAATCATGCAAAACCTGACCTGAAGAACAAAGAAAAGCTTGCTAATCATCAGAAACAAGCACTCGCCGGTAAGATCTTAAGAAACGGTCAGAAATTATTGGTTCAGATCGTTAAAGAACCGATTGGCTCCAAAGGACCTCGAATTTCTACCGATATCACCATTGCAGGTCGTTTTTTAGTATTGATCCCAATGGGAGATTACATTGCTGTTTCTAAGAAAATTTCTAACTATAAAGAGCGCCGTCGTTTAAAGAATGTTCTTGGTGATATGGTACCAGATGGTTTCGGCGTTATCGTGAGAACGGTTGCTCAGGGACAAGACGAAAAAGCTATTGAAGATGATCTTCGTGATGTTTTAAGAAAATGGGAAAAGATCTTAGATAAACTTGAAACTGCTAAACCACCTTCTCTCCTGCACAGAGATCTGGACATGACAGAAAGCCTGATCCGCGATCTTTTTGCTAAGAACTACGAACGTGTATTAGTTGATGATCCAAAAATGTATCGTCAACTTAAATCTTATGTTGGACAGATTGCTCCTGAGATGGCTCAAAATGTACATCAGTATAAAGGAAAGAAGCATATTTTCGATCAAATGGGAATTGCTGAGGACATCAATTCTATCTTCAATCCAAGAGTGAGAATGAAGTCGGGCGGTTACCTGATCTTTGAGCAGACAGAAGCTATGTATGTGGTGGATGTGAACTCCGGACCTTATGCTGCTAAGGCAAGACAGGAAGATAATTCCCTGAAAACAAACTTAGATGCTGCCAGAGAAATTGCTAAACAATTACGCCTGAGAGATATCGGTGGTATTATTGTAGTAGATTTTATTGATCTGAGAGACGACAAAAATCGTAAGAAGATCTACGATGAATTAAAGAAAGAATTCCGAAAAGATCCTGCAAAAACCAATATGCTGGGAATGAGTGATTTCGGATTGGTTCAAATTACCAGACAGCGAATTCGTCCAAGTGTAATCAACTCCGTGTCTAAAGTCTGCCCGATGTGTGGTGGAAGTGGTGATGTGATCAGCGATGACACTATCCTTACTGACATTGAAAGCTGGTTAAGTAAATTTAAGCATGCTTCAGAATATCGTGCGGTTGATCTGTATGTAAACCCGTACATGAAGACACTCATCAACAAAGGAATGTTCAGTAAGCGCTGGAAGTGGATGTCAAAATTGCACATCAAAATCACCTTAGTTGCTGATGAAAGTATTCCGTTAAGCCGATTCAAAGTAACACTATCCGGTTCTGATGTGGATATAACCGATGTGGTTATGCGCGGTGCTTCTATTGATGAGGCCCTGGAACAGGTAGAATATGTTGAAGAGATAGATCGAGGTAAAGATGATCTAGAGATCACAAAGAAAAGCAATCATCGAAACAGCGGAAACAGAACGTCAGGAAGTTCTGCCAATTCGAATGGAAGAAAGAACCATACCCATCAAAATTAGTACTGATATTTTGATGGCTTGGTTTTTGCCGATCTTAGCCTAAACTGAATTTAATTTTATACAATGAGTGCATTCAAATTACATGCAACAACGGTTGTGGGTGTTATCCACAATGGAAAAGCTGCATTGGGTAGCGACGGACAAGCTACCATGGACAAAACGGTAATGAAATCTACCGTAAAGAAAGTTAGAAAATTATACGGAGGGAAAGTGCTTGCCGGTTTTGCCGGATCTACAGCAGATGCCTTTACCCTTTTTGAGAAGTACGAAGAAAAACTAAACGAATATAACGGCAATATGCAGCGCGCTGCTGTTGAACTGGCTAAGGAATGGAGAAAAGATAAATTCCTTCAAAAGCTGGAAGCATTACTTATCGTGATGAATAATGAGAATGCTTTGGTTATCTCAGGTCAGGGTGATGTAATTGAGCCTGATGACAATATTGCCACCATCGGAAGTGGTGGTTCATACGCTCTTTCAGCAGCCCGAGCAATGAGTAAACACGCTAAGAAATTAACTGCTAAGCAGATCGTTGAAGAATCACTGAATATTGCTGCAGACATCGACATCTATACAAATCATAATTTGTCGATCATAGAAATTGAGGACTAAATGATGTTAGAAGAAAAGAATTTAACGCCACAACAAATTGTAAAAGAGCTCGATAAATATATCGTCGGGCAAAAAGCTGCAAAGCGTTCTGTGGCAATTGCACTAAGAAACCGCTGGAGAAGATTAAACTCCAGAGAAGAAATAAGAGAAGAGATAGTTCCGAATAATATTTTATTGATCGGACCTACCGGTGTCGGTAAAACTGAGATCGCCCGCAGACTGGCAAAACTTGCCATGGCTCCCTTTGTTAAAGTGGAAGCTTCCAAGTTTACCGAAGTTGGTTATGTGGGACGTGATGTTGAATCTATGATTCGTGACCTCACCGATATTGCCGTCAGTATGGTAAAAGCTGAAATGCAGGAGCGCGTCAAAGAAAAAGCAGCTCAGGCTGTTGAAAACCGGATCCTGGATATTCTTATCCCTCCTGTTACTAAAAAAGGCGTTGGTTTTAATTCCGGATCAGGAAATTCTGATTCAGATTTTGATCCTGCTAAAGCCGGTGACGAAGAATTGAATGTGAGAACCCGTGAGCGATTCAGAGAAAAACTTCGCAACGGAGAACTGGAAGATCGTGAGATAGAGATCGAAGTAAAAAATACCAAAACTCCAATGATGCAGGTCTTCGGTCCGGGCGGAATGGAAGAGATGGGTATGAATCTTCAGGATATGCTGGGGAATATGGGCGGTAAAGGCAAAAAAGCTAAGAGAAAACTTCCTATATCTGAAGCAAGAGAAGCCCTTTTGGAAGAAGAAGCTGAAAAACTCATCGATCATGAATCCGCTGTTCAGGAAGCATTGGAAAGAGTACAAAAGCAGGGAATTGTATTTATTGACGAGATCGACAAAATTGCCGAACCATCATCCGGAGCAGGAAAAAGCGGACCTGATGTAAGCCGACAAGGTGTTCAACGTGATCTTCTGCCGATCGTGGAAGGAAGTACCGTTAACACCAAGCACGGAATTGTGAAAACCGATCATATTCTGTTTGTAGGTTCAGGTGCATTTCATGTATCAAAACCTTCGGATATGATTCCGGAGCTTCAGGGTCGTTTCCCCATTCGTGTGGAGCTGAATTCTCTTACCGAAGAAGACTTTGTAAAAATTCTTTCTGAACCAAAGAACGCACTTACAAAACAATATGAAGCTATGCTGGAAACAGAGGGAGTAAAAATAGACTTTACAGATGATGCGATTCTTGAATTAGCCAGAATTGCAGCTGTGGTGAACTCACAGGTTGAAAATATCGGAGCCAGACGTTTGCATACCATAATGTCATCATTATTTGATGAATTGCTGTTTGCAGTCCCCGATGATATTAATTCCGGAGACATCACAATCGACCCAACCTATGTAAGTAAACAGCTCGAAGATCTGGTAAAAGACAAAGATCTGAGCCATTACATACTTTAATGGGCATTAGAACGGTTTATTTATTACAATCCATCTTGAATGAAACAATTCGTTGCACTATTTAGTTAGTGTAATAAATAATTGAACTGAATATGACGTTAAAAAAATTTATTGCTCCACAAGTTGCCATCGTTTTAATCTTAGCTCTGGTAAAATTTACCGGTGCGGATTCTGTTCTTAAATCAACTGCAAACGATGATGAAACCAATATTATCAAATATGCGCAGGCAACGCGAAGTATTGTAGCTAATTACTTCAGTGAAGCTGACCTCGACAAAATGTATAAAGTCAGCATTAAAGAATTTGTTACTCATGTAAAAGATTCTACATTGAAAATTGAGTCCACTCCAGTGGATACTACATTTTCCGGTGTAAAAATCAATTCCATTACGGATGCATTTACCAGCTTTGAGAAGGCTTATTTCTACGTTTCCAACAATACGGAAGGTGAGAATATGACCAAATTGACCGAGTATGCTATTCGCGGTCTTTTTTCAACTTTAGATCCTCATTCCGTGTATATAGAACCGGATGACAGCGAACGCGTGCAGGAAGAATTTGCAGGTAAATTTCAGGGTATTGGTGTTCAGTTCAACATCATTCAGGATACTATTACGGTTGTAACTGCGATTTCAGGTGGACCAAGTGATCAACTCGGAATAAGATCAGGTGACAGAATTGTAGCCATTGAAGACAGTAATGCTGTTGGTTTTACTAATGAACAAGTGCTGAAAAACCTTCGCGGCGAAAAAGGCTCTAAAGTAAAAGTTACTATTGTAAGACCCGGTGTTTCCTCTCAATTATATTTTACTATTGAACGAGATGATATCCCGCTTTATACTGTAGATGCGTCATATATGTTAGATGAACAAACAGGTTACATCAAAATAAACCGTTTTGCAGCTACCACTCATCAAGAGTTCATGGAAGCTTCAAAAGAACTGAAATCTCTTGGGATGGAGCGACTGGTTTTGGATCTGCGTGGAAATCCTGGTGGATATTTAGGGCAAGCCATTGCCATTGCAGAGGAGTTTTTTCCAAGAGGAACCTCATTGGTTTCAACGAAAAGCAAACACAGCCGATTTGATGGTGATTACTTTTCCAGAAAGGATGGTGAATATCAAGGAAAGCCTGTTATTCTTTTAGTTGATGAAGGAGCAGCTTCTGCCAGTGAGATCGTTTCAGGAGCTATTCAGGATCATGATCGTGGATTAATAGTAGGTAAACGAACGTTCGGAAAAGGATTGGTTCAGCAACAATATGAATTGATCGATAACAGTAATGTTCGGGTTACTATTTCAAGATATTACACTCCTTCGGGGCGTCTGATCCAAAAGCCTTTTGTAGAAGGTGGTGGTGAAGAATACGCTTATGAAATTTATCGCAGACAAAATGCAATGAGCGATGCCATAGAGTTTTCAGAAGAAATTCCCGATTCCTTGAAATACAAAACCGACGCAGGAAGAACAGTATATGGTGGAGGCGGAATTGTACCTGATTATATCATCCCTGACGACACTACCCGCTCAGGATATGTGATCAATTTTGCTATTCGTAAAAGAGCAGCTTTTGATTACGTACGTTCATATTTAGATGAAAATGGAGATGAGTTCCGTGCACAATGGGAAGGTGATTTTGAAAAATTCCGTACTGATTTTACTTGGGATGAAAAGAATATTGCTGATTTCAAGGCTTCATTAATTGATCAGGGACTTGTTATAACTGATACAGTTGATACTCCAAAATTCAGAAAGGATTCTCTATTTGTACCAGTTGGTCATTTTGAGGAAGTAGCCTGGATGAGTGAGGGACGTATGAAAGCTGAATTAGCTCGCCAAGTTTGGGAAATGAAAGCCTTCTACCCAATTGTTAACGATGTTTTTGACGAAACGCTGAAAGAGGCCATGACACTTTGGGATGCCGTAGACCGATTAAGCGCCTTAGCGAAAGGAGAAGCTTCAGCTGGAGTAGGGAATCGCAATGATGGGGGAGAATAATTAGGAATAAGGGAATTAGGAATAATTGAAGAACTATTCCTAATTCCCTTATTTACTTATTCCTAATTCTACTTCACTTCACATACACCGTCTTCGTATTTACAAACTCTCGGATTCCATACAAACCTAGTTCTCTTCCGTATCCTGATTTTTTGATGCCACCAAAGGGTAATCTCGGATCAGATTTAACGAAGTCATTCACAAAACAGCATCCTGCTTCCAGCTGCTCCGCTGCTATTTTTTCTGCTTTTTCTACATCGGAAGAGTAAATAGAAGCGCCTAATCCATAAACAGAATCATTCGCTACTTTTACAGCCTCTGCCTCATCCTGAACTTTGATAATAGAAGCAACAGGGCCAAATAGTTCTTCGTCGTAAGCAGGCATTCCTTTGGTCACATTTTCAAGGATAGTAACCGGATAATACGAGCCTGCCGCTCCGGGTTTTTCTCCGCCAAGTGTACACTCCGCTCCTGCTTCAATACTTTTCTGAACCTGATCGTGTAAACCATCTCTCAGATCTTCTCTAGCCATTGGGCCGATATCAGTAGCTTCATCAAAAGGATCGCCAACTTTCTTAGTTTCCATCAGTTTTTTGAACTCGGAAACAAACTCGTCATACACTTCTTCAACAACCACGAATCTTTTAGCAGCGATACAACTTTGTCCACTATTTAAGAGTCTTGAATTCACACAACTTTCAGCTGCTTGTTTGATGTCAGCATCGGCTAAGATTATGGAAGGATCGCTACCTCCTAATTCCAATACCGTTTTCTTTAAAGCTTCCCCGGCTTGCGAAGCAACACTTTTCCCTGCTCTTGTGCTTCCTGTTAATGTAACCGCTGCAATTCCATCATGCTGAACTATCTGTTTCATGTTTTCATTCTGGACCAGAATTGTACGAAACAGATCAGAAGATATGCCTGATCCATGGATGATCTTTTCAATTTCCAATGCGCAACCTGTTACATTTTCCGAATGACTTAAAATTACTGCATTGCCCGCCATCAACGCCGGAGCTGCAAATCTGAATAACTGCCAGAAAGGAAAATTCCACGGCATAATTGAAAGCACTGTTCCCAGAGGATTGAACGTCACATAGCTTTTTGATGCGTCTGTTTCAACAGTATCATCTGCAAGAAATTCCTCTGCATTTTCAGCATAATATTCACAAACCCAGGCGCATTTTTCTATCTCTCCAATTGACTCTGAAAAAGGCTTTCCCATCTCGGTAGACATCAATTTTCCCAGCCTGTCCTTATTCTCTTTCAGTAATTTACTGATCTTGTTCAGGTTTACAGAACGATTTGTAAAGCTTCTTTCCTTCCACTGCTTTTGAGCAATGTTTGCCCTGTAAATGATCCCGGAAACTTCCTCAAAGCTCATTTCCGAATATTCTTTAATTACTTTTCCGGTAGCAGGATTGATGGTCTTCATAATGATGTAAGTTAACAGTTATTTGTTATTTGTATATACCAACAACTAATAACAAATAACTATTCCCTTTCCCTTTTCATCTTGTACTCGAACTTCTTTTCGTTCACAACATTCTCAGATTCGGTTGAGGGATCCGGGTAATAATCGTCAGAATAAGTGGTAGTCAATTTGGTGACTTTCTCCTGAATGAGCGTTTGAGAAGACATTATTTTCTTCTTCTCTTCCTGAGATTCCGATCTTCCGAATCGCTCAGACAGCTCTGCTATTTTCCTCTTATAAAAGGCCAATTCCATAGCTTTGATTGAACTTTTTGCGGTTCTGTAAGGATTTTTATCTTTTTCATATTTCAGTCCGACTTTCTCCTCATGCCTCTCACTTGGAGCGTATTGTTCCAATAGAACATCGCCTACCAACCTTGGAAATGGATCTTGTTTTCCGGAGTAGACCTGAATAGAAATCTCTTTTTCTTCTTTATAGCGGTTGAGGATATCCAGATAAAAAGTTTTTAGTTCTTCATCTTCAAAAAGCTTTTCATTAGTAAATGAGCAAATATATTCGACCATATCACGGCCGTAAGTGATCATTAACCGGATAAGTTCTTTCTCGAACTGAGGTTTTTTGGAAGATGGAACACGACGACCATCCAAAGCCTTCGGAGTTTGTACTTCGTCTGAAGTAATCTTGCCGCCCGTCATTCCTTCTTCGTCAACAGTCCTTTGTTCCCTGAACGCTTCCCTCCTTCGATCTCTGAAATCTTCTTGCTGCTTTTGAGCCATCACTCTTTCCAGCTCGGTAAAGAGCTCCCGGTCACTCCCCTTTCGGTATTGCTGAGTTTTCTGATGAAGATGCTGAACATAGATCTGTCGCTGAATCGACTCTTTGATACTGGCAATGGCTTGAAGAATTTCAGAAATAACCTTACCAACCTGAACGGGGTTTTTCAATCGCCCTTCTTCATCTGCTTTCAAAAGAAGAAAATCCACAAAATCTAACGCTTCTTTGTTCTTTAACTCATCGAAAGATTCTTTTCCAAATTGCTTCACAAATGAGTCAGGATCTTCCCCATCCGGAAGCTCCAGTAATTGAACTTCCATTCCCTGGGCCAAAGCGATATCAATTCCTCTCTTCATTGCTGCCTGACCTGCGTTATCCGCATCGTAGATCATAATGATCTTCTCACCGTAACGATTCAGGATCTTCATTTGTCCGGGCGTGAGGGCTGTTCCTGAACTTGCCACCACATTTTTGATACCGTGTTCATTCAACGTGATCACATCCGTGTATCCTTCAACCAGAATCACTTCTTTGTTTTTACGGATCTCATTCTTTGCAAAGTTAACCCCGTATACGACTTCACTTTTGTTGTATACTTTGGTCTGTGCAGAGTTGATGTACTTCGCTGTTTTTTCGTTTCCAAGTACTCTTCCTGCAAAGGCGATCACTTTTCCTGTGGTTCCAAAGATGGGAAACATCAATCGTCCACGAAAAGTATCGTAAAAACCTTCTCCCCTTTGGCTGGGCTTGATCAGATCTGCTTCAATTAAATATTCTTCTGAAATACCTGCATTCTGTGCTGCTTTGTAAAGATCGCTTCCGCCCGTAGGAGCATAACCCAATCCATACTTTTTAAACACTTCCCGGTTATAACCACGGTTATCCAAATACTTTAGTGCCTTCTCTGCATCCGGATTTTCGATCAGATTTCTGTAGAAATAAATTCCTGCAAACTTCAGCGCATGATAAATCCCTTCTTTCTGCTGAAGACTCTCCGATGGTTCAGAGCTTTCTTCTTCGGGGATAAAAACGCCATAACGATCTGCAAGCTGACGAACAGCTTCCGTAAAACCGATCCCATCCTGATCCATCACAAATTTGAAAACATCACCGGATTCACCACATCCAAAGCATTTAAAAATGCCTAATCTCGGTGTCACATTAAAAGATGGGGTCTTTTCATCATGATAAGGACACAAACCTGTGAAACCACTGCCTGAGCGCTTCAGCTTCACATAGTCGCCCACAACCTCCACTATATCAGCGGCATCACGAACTTCCTCTTTTTTGTCGTCGGTTATCATGATTCAATTATACGGATTTTGAAATTCAGTTATTGGATAATGGTTATTAGTATTCAACCTTTATCCAATATCTAACAACCATTAACTATCCTTAAAAGCGCTTTCCATTGCCATGCAATGGTGGTATATTCAAGCGCACAAAAATTTGAACGTTAAAGAACAAAAATGAGCGTATTAGTAGGAAATGATACCCGACTGATTGTACAGGGTTTTACCGGAAGTGAAGGAAGTTTTCATGCAGGTCAAATGATCGAGTACGGAACAAATGTTGTAGGCGGAGTTACTCCGGGAAAAGGCGGACAAACTCACTTAGATCGTCCGGTTTTTAATACAGTTGCTGAAGCTGTTGAAGAAGTTCAGGCAAATACATCTATCATTTTTGTTCCTCCGGCATTTGCAGGCGACGCTATTACTGAAGCAGCTTTTGCCGGCATCAAAGTGATTATTTGTATTACGGAAGGAATTCCTGTTAAAGACATGATCGTAGCCAAGCAAGTTGTTAAAAATCATGGAGCAGTACTGGTTGGACCAAATTGCCCCGGATTAATTACTCCCGGAGAAGCAAAAGTTGGGATTATGCCCGGAAGTATTTTCTCAAAAGGAACTGTTGGTTTGATTTCCAGATCAGGAACCTTGACTTACGAAGCTGTTGATCAGTTGACCAAAGAAGGATTGGGACAAAGCACGGCAATCGGAATTGGTGGAGATCCGGTTATCGGAACTACTCACCTTGACGCTGTTAAAATGCTTCAGGAAGATCCTGATACTGACGCGATCGTATTGATTGGTGAGATTGGAGGTTCTGCTGAAGAAGAAGCTGCTGAATATATTGCAAAGCATGTTGACAAACCTGTTGTAGCATTTATTGCAGGATCTACAGCGCCTCCGGGCCGACGTATGGGACATGCTGGTGCAATCATTTCAGGTGGTAAAGGAACAGCTCAAGAAAAGAAAAAAGCACTTGCTGCTGCAGGTATTACTGTTGTTGACAGTCCTGCAGAAATTGGCATTACGCTAAAGAAAATGTTGGAAACTGCTTAAAATTGTTTCGCCACTAAATCACAAAAACACTAAAATAGTAACTTTCGTGATTTAGTGTTTCCGTGGCAACTATATTCAAACCTCCGCTCGAAAGAGTTGGAGGTTTTTTTGTGTAGTTATATTTATGCGCTAAATTTTCCTAACCCACCCTTGTTCCCTCCCTATTATCAGGGAGGGAAACTTTTTTATTTTATCCTTAGCTATTACCAAAGTTTTAGCATTACAAGAACTTTTATTCCGTAGTCCTCTTCCCTAGACAAAGGGATGGGTTCGTTGTAGCTAAAAAAGCATATAAAATTTCATTCTTAGAATATTCAGCTTCATTTAATTTCAAACTTTCTCAATAATTTACCGTAATCTTTGCCTGACTTTAAAATCTACGTACCTGTCTAGTTTTTATGAAAAAATACTTACCTATTGTTGGAGTTTTGGCTTTTTTCAAGTTCATAATTCATTGGTTTGGCAATCAAAATTATGGTTTTCACAGAGATGAACTTCTCCACCTTTCGGTAAGCGAACATTTAGCTTGGGGGTTTATGGAATTCCCTCCTTTCATTGCTCTGGTTGGAAAAGTCTCTTATTTATTGTTTGATTATTCATTACTCGGAGTGCGCATTTTTCCAACTCTGGCCGGACTGGCAATTCTATATCTCTGTTGTGCAATGGCAAAAGAACTTGGCGGCAAATCCAAAGCAGTACTAATAGCAGGAGTATGTGTGTTAGCTTTCCTCCCCTTTTACAGGAATCACACTCTTTTTCAGCCGGTAGCTTTTGATCAACTCTTCTGGACTTTAGGATTCTTTTTCCTCATCAAATATATCAAAACTGAAAATTCTAAGTTTTTGTTGTTGATGGGAGCAACTGCCGGATTAGGTTTGATGAATAAATACACTATGCTAGTCTGGGGCTTTGGAATTGCTATCGGACTTCTTTTCTATAAAAAAGCAGAATTATATAAATCTAAGTGGCTGTATCTGTCCGGGGGTTTAGCACTTTTGATCTTTCTGCCTAATATTCTTTGGCAATTATCATCTGATGTTCCATTTCTCCTTCATCTTGAAGTTTTAAAATCAAAACAACTGGATGCCATTGATCCCTTGGACTTTGGGCTTTCTCAACTTGAATTCATCTTCACTTTTATAGTTAGTCTGATCGGTCTCTCAGTAGTGTTTTTTGATGCTCAATTAAAAAAATACAAAAGTGTTGGAATAGCCTTTCTTGCGATCTTTTTCACTATGTGGATACTTCAGTCCAAAGCCTATTACTTTTTTGCGGCTTATCCTGTAGTATTTGCTGCGGGAGCAGTAAAAATTGAACATCTTTTATCAGTTAAACCCAAATGGAATTATGCGGTTGTAGCAGTATTGATAGTTCCTGTGATTCCCTTTATTCCTCAACTCACTCCGATATTGCCAATCGAGTCTTATGTTGAATACACGGATAAACAAGTAATTGATGGAAGAATAGAACTTACCGGAGATTACGCTGATATGTTCGGATGGGAAGAGCAAGTATCACTTGTGGACAGTTTGTATCAGGAATATTGTACAGATGGAATAACAAACTGTGTGATTTGGGCTGAAAATTATGGAGAAGCAGGAGCTATTAAAATTCTGGGAGATAAATACGGATTGCCGGATCCCATCAGCAGACACGGAAGTTTTTGGTTATGGGGATATCAAAATAAAGATGCCGATGTTTGGATCAGTATCGGGAATGAAACAGGCTCCGTAAATTCCGTTTTTGAAGAAGTTGAATTGGTAAAACGGATCTATCATAAATATGCTATCGGTGAGGAAAATGGTATTCCGGTTTACATCTGTAGAAAGCCAAAGTTAGATATCGAACAATGGTGGAAAGATTATGAAAACCACATTTTTGACTAATTTTTCCAAATGAAGTTTTCGCCACTAAATCGCAAAAACACTAAATAGTAACTTTTGTGATTTAGTGTTTCCGTGGCAAATATATTCAAAGCTCCTCTCGAAAAAGTTGGAGGTTTTTTTGGGGAACTAATTTTAGCCGACAACCATTATCGGTGTAATAATTAATTTATTTTTATTTATATGTTTCAAAAATCGGATTACATATTTCTACTAGCAGCTCTTTTTTCTATGGCTCTTTCTATTTTCTTATGGTTTAGCGGTCAAAAAGATGCTGGATTGTTTGTCGGAATATGGGTGCCTTCAATACTAGGTTTTGCTTGTTATTTTAAAATTGCCACTTGGAGGAAAAAATGATTTCAGATGCGAATCTTTTTTATATCGGAATTTTTGTAATGGGATTGCTAATACTTGGTTTCGTTTTTACAGCCTATGAACTTAAGAATTTAGATGAGACTGATGATATTCACGATCGACATAAAAGTAATACTTCTGTCAAATTTAAAGACGATCAATAAACGACGAAGTAAATTTTCCTGAAAAAAGAAACCTTATCAATTGATTGCGATAGTAGATGCAATTTCCCATTATTTTGAATTGTAAACCCGGAAGACTACAGAAGCTTAATTAAGATTCTTTTTCGAAAATCATTCAAAAAATCTGAATTAAACTAAACGTTAAAAAAAGTTACTACCCTCTTCCCTTACTCTTTTCTTGGATATATTCTCGCCAACTAATTTATTAATCTAATGAGGGTGAAAGTGAAAAGAACACTTAAACTATTTATGGCTGTTTTTGTACTAACAAGTACAATGGCAGTTGCACAAACTACTGAAGAAGTGGTGGATATGATCGTAAAAGAAGCCAATGAAAATTCTCATCTTGAGAAACTTGCTCATGAGTTGTTAGATGTTATCGGGCCACGTTTGGTAGGAACTCCACAACAACTTAAAGCTCATAACTGGGCGGTAGATACGTTCAAAGAGTGGGGAATTGAAGCAGAAAAACAACAATTCGGAGAATGGCGGGGATGGGAACGCGGAATTACCCATGTAGATCTTACGCATCCACGAACTGTGAGTATGGAAGGAATGATCTTAGCATGGAGCCCGGGCACCAAGAAAAATGGCGTTGAAGCTGAAACAGTAATTATTCCTGAAGTTGAAAATAAAGAAGAATTCGAAGCCTGGTTGAAGAACGCGAAAGGTAAATATGTATTGGTTTCCATGCATCAGCCAACCGGACGCCCTGATTATAACTGGGAAGAATTCGCCACAGAAGAATCTTTTGAGAAAATGAAGGAAGAGCGTTCTGCTCAAACACAAGCCTGGAGAGAGCGAATTAACAACACCGGATACAATTCCAGAACTATTATTGCAGCGCTTGAAGAAGCAGGAGCGGTAGGAATTATTCAATCCAGATGGTCATCAGGTTTTGGTGTGAATAAAATATTCAGTTCCAGTACCCAAAAAATCCCTACTGTTGATCTTTCTCTTGAAGACTACGGATTACTTTACCGTTTAACAGAATACGGTGATAAGCCAAAAATTCATGTAAATGCAACTTCTAAAGATCTTGGAAAAGTTAAGACTTTCAATACCATCGCAACTATTCCCGGAACTGAAAAACCGGACGAGTATATCATCCTTTCTGCTCATTTTGATTCATGGGACGGCGGAACCGGAGCTACTGATAACGGTACAGGTTCTATCACCATGATGGAAGCAGCTCGTATTCTTAAAACTGTTTATCCAAACCCGAAGAGAACCATTATTGTAGGACTCTGGGGAAGTGAGGAGCAAGGATTAAATGGTTCAAGAGCTTTTGTTGAAGACAATCCCGAAATTGTAGATAACTTACAAGCACTGTTCAATCAGGATAACGGAACTGGACGTGTAGTAAGATTATCAGGTCAGGGATTCCTTCATTCTTATGAATTCTTAGGACGCTGGTTGGAAGCTGTACCGAACGACATCAGTAGACATATAGAAACAACTTTTCCCGGAACTCCCGGTGGTGGTGGCTCTGACTACGCTTCTTTTATAGCTGCAGGTGCTCCCGGATTTTCTCTTAGCTCACTTAGCTGGAGTTACTGGAACTACACATGGCACACAAATCGTGATACCTATGACAAGATCGTTTTTGATGATGTACGAAATAACGCAATTTTAACTGCGGTTCTTACATACATGGCCAGTGAAGATCCTGAGTCTTTCCCTCGAGACAGAGCTGTTCTTCCAATAAGTCGTAGAACGGGCGAACAAATGACCTGGCCAACTCCAAGATCAGCAAACAGAGATGGCGGTAACTGATGCCTGATTGTCTGATTTAATTCTATTTCATTTAAAAGCCTTCTTTTTGAGAAGGCTTTTTTTATTTTGGAAACTCCTGATTAAATCCTTGTGCTATGTCTTATAAAATTCCTCCTAAAACTTCCATTGGACATGTTCATTTGAAAGTTTCTGATCTTGACCGTTCTCTTAAATTTTATTGTGACTTGCTGGGTTTTGAACTCATAACCACCTATGGGGATCAGGCTGCTTTTATTTCAGCAGGTGGATACCATCATCATATTGGGTTGAATACCTGGTTCAGTAAAAATGCGGAATCTGCTTCTAAAAATAGCCCGGGATTGTTTCACACTGCAATACTCTACCCTACTAAAAAAGATCTGGCTGAAATTTTTAAACGACTGCAGGATAAAAAATATCCGATTACAGGAGCCTCTGATCATGGTGTTTCGGAAGCTCTTTATCTCGACGATCCTGATGGGAATGGCGTTGAATTATATTGGGACAGACCTAAAGAAGAATGGCCGAAAAAGGAAGACGGTTCAGTTGACATGTTTACAAAACCATTGGATATCAGAAGCTTACTTGCCGAGCTTGAATAGCCTTAATTATTTTGTTGCCCACTTTTCAATCAGATCAAAGAAACCCTGAACAAGAAGTGCGAGCAATGCAGCCGGAATTGCTCCTTCTAAGATCAGTGCTGTACTATCTAGTCTGATCCCGGTCAGAATTGGTTGTCCGTAGCCTCCTGCACCTATCAAAGCTCCCAGTGTTGCTGTACCTACATTTATCACTGCTGAAGTTTTTATACCTGCCAGAATGGTTGGTAAAGCCAATGGAAGTTCTATCTTTTTCAGAATCACAGCATTTGGCAAACCCAATGCATATGCAGATTCCATCACGGGCTCTGAAATACCCTTAATTCCTGAATGTGTATTTCTTACGATGGGCAACAAACTATACAGAAATAACGCTGCCATGGCAGGCACTGAACCGATTCCTAATAACGGAATCATAAAAACCAGCAACGCTAATGACGGTATAGTTTGCAGTATTCCTACAAAACCAATTATTGCACCTTCTATTGCTTTTATTTTTGCAGCTGCAACACCAAGTGGAATCGCGATTAAAATCGCCAAACCCAGAGAGATCCCGACCAAATATAAATGCCCTAACGTATTGACAAACAATCGGTCCCAAAGTGTATTTCTTTCAATTGTAGTATTGAGCTGAAGATTTTCCTTTAAGAATACGGAGGAGACTTCTTCATCAGTTCTTTTATCCAATTTTACTGCCGAATTCATAGCAATCATTGTTTGCTCAGGGATTGTATTTTCCAGCTGTTCAAGTAATGTAATGACTTTCGGGTTCGTCTGTTCAAGCTCAAGTCGATAGAGCAGAACTGCCTGATAAGTAGGGAAGAAATTCTGATCATCTTTCAGAACTTTCAGATCGTAATATTCAATTTCAGCGTCAGTGGAATAGAGGTCAATAACATCGATGTTCTCTGCCTCAAGTCCTCTGTAAGCCAGATCGTGGTCCAGACCGGTTACATTCTCAGCATTTATTCCATAAAACTCACTGAGTCCTTTCCAGCCATCATTGCGATCCAGAAATTCATTACTGAAACCATACTTGAGTTCAGGAACAGATCTAAGATCAGAAATAGAATTCAAATTTAACTCCTGAGCTTTTTCTTTATTCATCCCCAGAGCATAGGTATTATTAAAACCCAGAGGTTTTGTTATTCCAACACCAAAGCTTTTTAAAGTAAATTCAAGCTCTTCAAAATTGTCTATCTCATTTTTCTGAAGTATTTCCTGAATAATAGTTCCGGTATAATCAGGATAAACATCGATCTCCTCTGCCAGCAGTGCATTCCACAAAATTCTGGTCCCACCCAGCTGCTCGCTATACTCAGTATTGATTCCATTAGCATCCAAAAGTTGAGAAGTTATTTCACCCAGAATCACAGATTCTGTAAATAACTTACTGCCGATCTTTACAACCGGTTGAGCAATTGAACTAACCGGGACTAAAAATAATATTCCAATAATTACAACTAAATTTGTCATTTCGAACGAATGTGAGAAATCTAAAGAACTCACTTTATTTACCCGAATTTTTAGATTTCTCCATCTTTCAGCTATCGCTGAAATCATTCGAAATGACAGAGTTTTAATACTACAATTCATAGCTCAATACTCCTCCAAGGGACTTCGCTGTGCTGAAACAAATTGTTCTACAAACTCATTAACAGGATCACTGATAATTTGACGAATATTTCCTTGTTGAATGGTCTCTCCTTCCTTCATCAGCACGATCTCATTCCCAAGAAAAGCAGCTTCGCCCAGATCATGAGTCACCAAAAGCACTGTTTTTTGGAGTTCCTGAAAGATCTTTTTCAAATCTGATTGCAGTTCATGTCTCACCAGCGGATCTATGGAACCCAACGGCTCATCCAGAAGAATGATCTTCGGATCAAGCATAAGTGCGCGTATTAAACTGATTCTTTGCGCCTGCCCTCCAGAGAGATCGTCCGGCTTTCTGTTTAACAGATTTTTATCGATCTGAACAAGCTCGGCTAATTCACTTAGTCTTTTTTCTGTTTTTGATGAACTCCATCCCAAATAATTAGCAGCCAAAGTAGAATTTTCTCTTGCCGTCAGATGAGGGAAAAGCCCGCCTTTCTGAATCACATATCCAATTTTTTGCCTTATTTGAAGTACATTTTCTTTAGAAACAGACTCACCTTCTATTGAAATACTTCCTGAATCTGCTTCGATCAAACCCATAATGATCCTTAACAGAGTTGACTTTCCGCAACCACTTGGACCGATCAACGCAACTGTATTTCCTTCGGAAATATCCAGATCAATATTTTTGAGCACTTCCTTAGAAGAGTAGGATTTACTGATATTCTTAGCTGAGATCATAGGGGAATGTAACAGATACAATTGAAAATCCCGATTGGGGATTATATCCAATAATGATGCAGATTCATGGAACACGGGTAACGCTGATCGCACAAATGGGGTTTAAACCAGCAGATCTTTCAATTTCTGCGGTTTCTGTTTTGATCTGCCTTTAATCGCGACGGGATAAATCCCTGGCTGGTGTACCTGAGTAAATCTGATTCATTACCACCATTCCCAGTCAAGTTTACCAGTGAGGACTTCAGTCCGAACGGCTTTAAGGATTCTTAATCCGGATTGTGCAGATTCTGAAATTACAATAAACAATACAGTCATCTCGCGGCGTATGCCCGAGATCTGGATTGTTTTAAAAGGATACAACCTTAATAACGATCCAGATTCCTGCCTTCGCAGGAATGACCGAAATTGGGGTTTTATCAAGATCTACTGCCAACAACACAGCCCGAAATTAACATCCGGGCATGAACGCCCTACTAGCATAAATTTCGTTGCGTGATTTTAAACCAGCAGATCTTTCAGGTTCTTCGACTTATAATTTACCCATCCTCAATCGCGGCGGGACAAATCCCTGGCTGGTGTACCTGAGTAAATCTGATTCATTACCAACTTTCCCAGTCAAGTTCACCAGTGAGGACTTCAACGGCATAAACATAGGTTCTAAAACAAAAAAAAGGTTCCGACGCAGAGCATCGGAACCAGTTGTACAGTAGAGTGTATCTGCCTTATCCGTTGATCTGCGTTCAAAAACAGAACACAGACAACAGACCGGCGTGATCATGTTTATACGTCTTCGCTTTCGCTGTTACGGCCTTTAAGCTTTTTGTAAGCATATGCTCCACCTGCGGCTGCAAGCAAGCCTAAGCCTCCGTCAATGGGAGCCTGAGCAGGAGCACTCGGTAAGCCCGGTTGCCCCATAGCAAGTGATGACAGAATTAGTACTATTGTGAGTGTGAGTAAAACGAGTAATAAATTTTTCATAATAAAAGCTTTTAGCTGTCAGCTGTTTGCCATTAGCGTTTAAAGGCGTTGCCTCACTAAACGCTAAGAGCTCTCAGCTAATAGCTTGTTATTTAATTAATGTCATTTGTCTGGTTAGCACTTGGCCCGGAGCCGTTAAGCGATAGTAGTAAATTCCACTTGCTTGTCCGGTTGCATTCCAGCTTACCTGATAGCTTCCCGCACTTTTCGTGGTATTCAACAGCTCAGCTACTTTCTGTCCCATTACGTTATATACAGTAATAGTCACAGGACCGGCTTCGCCCACAGAATACTGGATATTCGTAGTTGGGTTAAACGGATTCGGGTAGTTTTGATCTAACGCAAACTTAGTTGGTGAATCAAGCTCATCATCAATTCCTACTGAAGTGTTTGGAGTGATCGTGATTCCGAATCGAGGATCTGAATTGTTTGAAGATTTCTGTTTTACAGCTCCAACCTGAAGTGAAGTGACATTCGGTCTTTTTTGCTTTGCTTCAACATTGAAGCTGTAGCTGGTTTCAGATTGCATATCAATATAAACATCTTCTTCACGGTCAGTAAGAGTAATTGCCCAATCAGATGGGATCTGCTTCATGGTTTCCCAACTCAAAGTATATTCTCCGCTTACTCCGGCATCATTAACTTGCAGGTCGTAAGATTGTGTAGTTTCCGGATCAAGTGATCTGGCATCCTGACTTAGTAATACTTTTCCTTCACCGAAGTCCTGAACAAAGGCAATAGTTGGTGATCCGTTTAATGAGCTTAATTTAGACCCGTCAAATTGATCTTCTTCCTCAGAAGAATACGGTGTAAAATAAAACTTTGTAGAAAGATCATTAAAGCCTTCACCTGTCATATGCAGGTCAATGCTTCTTGTGTCAAAAGCTCTGGCTTTACTGTAATGCTCAATACCTGCTGCACTAGCTGTTTTTGAAGAAGTCGGTATGGTAACTTCCGTCAGGTCTGTTAACAGTCCTGTTGCTTTCTCAATGAAAAGACCTTGCCATTGAGACAATACCAAACTACTACCTAAGTTGTAACTCAAGTATGATCCGGATGAATTACTCCATGTTTTTATAGTACTCTTGACTCCGCCGAATAGTAAACCAGCTCCGGTCGCGTTACCGTCAATATCATCTAAATTTATATTTGACTGAAAAGGATTTCCAATCAAAGTGAAATCATTTGAGATAGTTACCTTAACATCGGATCCGGGTTCAGAGCCACTTACATCCAGGTCTAAGGGAAGTTCACCACTTCCTCCGGTTGTATTGTTATAAAAGTATACTACTACACCAAGGCCATCGCCCCACGCAGTACTCATATTTGTAGGTACTGTCCAACCTCCGGATCCGCCTGATCCTGGATTGTAATAAATATTTGCAGATTCCCCCGAATTTGATCCGCCTGTTACTCCCTGAATGGCTGTGTCATCAGAAATATCTGTAACAGTAGCGCCTGCTTTTGGAATGGAAATCATTCTCCAGCCGGCCGTTCCTGAAATTGTTCTTGTTTGTCCGTACGCCATACCCGTAAGTAAAAAGCAAAAGAACAATGTAAATAGCTTTTTTATCAAGTTGTTACCTCTTTTAGTTTATTAAAACTTAGCTAATCGAAATTAACAGTGTTAAGTAGATATTAGTTAACGCTGTTAACTAATAAAAATTAAATTTATCTATATGTCATTAAATTCTATTAATTAACAGAAAATTTAGAAGTCAAAATGTTTATCGGCTCTTTTACATCTTTTGTTAAATAAAAGATTATTATTTTTTTGATTTCTCTATAAACCTTTATCTGCGATGAGCTTATAAGCTTTCGATATTTTTGCTTTTTTGATTTTATTTATCGGAATCCGGAGATTTAGACATAAAAAAACCCGGCTTACTTTTCGTAAGTCGGGCTTCATAAAAACGTCTTAAATTATATGGCCTTTATCAAATCACTCTAGAATTAATTCATTCTCCTTATACGGAGTTGAGTGATTGCATGATAAAGCTTCAAAATTAAGAAGTACTAAACATCAAGATCGTTGTCTTGCGCTCTTTTGCCTTTAAGCTTTTTGTAAGCGTACGCTCCACCTGCGGCTGCAAGCAAGCCTAAGCCTCCATCAATGGGAGCCTGAGCAGGAGCACTCGGTAAGCCCGGTTGCCCCATAGCAAGTGATGACAGAATTAGTACTATTGTGAGTGTGAGTAAAACGAGTAATAAATTTTTCATAGTGATATAGCTTTGAGGCTATCAGCTGTCAGCCATTAGCTTTTAGTGATTCTAACAACACTAAAAGCTAACCGCTGTGCGCTAACAGCTAATTACTTAATTAATGTCATTTGTCTGGTTAGTACTTGTCCGGGTGCGGATAAGCGATAGTAGTAAATTCCACTTGCTTGTCCGGTTGCATTCCAGCTTACCTGATAGCTTCCCGCACTTTTCGTGGTGTTCAACAGCTCGGCTACTTTCTGTCCCATTACGTTATATACAGTAATAGTCACAGGACCGGCTTCGCCCACAGAATACTGGATATTCGTAGTTGGGTTAAACGGATTCGGATAGTTTTGATCTAACGCAAACTTAGTTGGTGAATCAAGTTCATCATCAATTCCTACTGAAGTGTTTGGAGTGATCGTAATTCCGAATCTGTTTTCAGCATCATTGGACTCAGACTCTGCAACTACAGGAAGTAATACGGATTTACTTTTAGAAGCCGTGTTTGCTTCAGCCATAAATACATAGGAGTCCACTTCAGACATATCGATGTTGGAGCCTGTTTCATAATCATGTAAAGTGAAAGACATTTTGTTGCTTAGTTCCTCCAGCCCATTCCATGAAAAGATAAATTCTCCACTTACTCCAACTAACGTCGGACGTAATGGAATTGTAATAGCTTCTTCCAGATCTACAGGAAGAGATTCTACCGATTTAAGCTTTTCTTCGTTTTGATATTCACCAACAAAAGCCATGGTAGCATATTCTGAAACGAGTGGTACCAGCTTGGATGCATCAGCACGATCCATTCCCAGCTCAGCATAATTTCTGAAACTCAATTTAATAGCTTCGTCAAAACTGCTTTCTGATGAAAGAGTGAACTCTATATCAGCGTTATCAGGATTTTCTTTCGAAAAGTAGTTGTCATTTCTATATGTAGTAGATTTTCCGCTAGTAGGAAAAGTAATAGAAGTGGCAGCATTTGCATTTAGCACTTCTACCCAAAATGCCTGCCAAGGAGATACAATAAAAGGAGTAGTTCTGTTCTGAGCAGAATAAGAACTAGTTCCATCATTCCAGAACTGAACGTTGTCTTGAATTGCACCACCCGTAACTGTAACGCTATTTAAGTTATAATTAGAAGCGAAAGGGTTTCCGACAAGTGTATAATAACTATCGGCGGCACCGGAACCGGAAGACGTTCCCGCTGTGTTATTCTTGTTCAATGTTACACCAACATCTGTACCTGGTTCTGAACCAGATACATCCAAAGCAACCGGCAATGAAGCACTTCCATTGGATGTGTTATTATAAAAATATACAGCTAGTCCATATCCATCTGAAATGGCTGTACTCACATTGGTCGGAGTCTCATAAGATCCGGTATTATCATACGTAAACACATTGGAAGAAGCAGAAGCATCTGATCCCCCGGTTACGCCTTGAATTGCTGTGTCATCTGAAATATCACTAACGGTAGCACTGGCTTTAGGAATGGAAAGTAATCTCCAACCAGCATCTCCACTAATTGATAATCCTGTTGGAGGTACTCCAAAACCATCTAAACCAGCAGTAGCACCACTAGGATCTGTACTTTCAGTTTCAAACCTTGTGCTTGGGTCGCTCCATGCATTTGCGACAGTTGTTATCCCAGTACTCAAACCTGGAATTAGCTGAATATTTTGATTTCTAGTGTCAACACTATTCCCACTCCATGAACTTCCAGGATCTGTTCCCGGCACACCAAATATATCTGTCGTATCAGTTCCAAAAATTACTACTAAAGCATCATCGCCATTAAAAGTAAAGGGTTCCTCTACATAGGTAACCCCGGAAAGATTATTATTTGTCAAATATGTTCCCATATCTGAAGTCCCAATTACCATTACAGCTCCAGATGCTAATGTACCTGATGATACTGTTATATCGTTAGATGGAGGATTTCCATTTGTTCCTTTATGGATCATCAAATTGTTTGCACTAAAATCTAAAGTGCCTCCGGTGTTGTTCCAGATCTCAACTCCTTTTGGAGTAGTACCAGAGTTGGTTTCTACATATTGGCTAATTATTTGCCCAAAACTCATCCCTGCCATCAGCAAACAGAGTCCGAACGATAGTAAAATTCGTTTCATAAAATTCCCTTTTTGTGAAAGTTTAAAAGTTAAGAAAGGTTACCAAAACCTTCATAGTTCTTCAAGTTTGCTGTATTAACAAACTGTTAGCTTATCTTAAATAAAAAAATGTGTAGAATTTCTCAAGTGCTGTATTTATATGATTTGAGCTTATGTATATACTTTTACAGCCATCAGAAAATTTAAATATATGTAATGCATTGGGTGCTTTGAGCTTAGGGAGCAGGCGCTCGTTACGGAAACTATTCTACTCACAAAACGATTTTTTTTGGCTGAGTATATCTGTGCATCACCGACATTTAAAATCTGGTTTAAAGGTGAGGACTTTAGTCCGAACAACCCTAAGCTTTAAAAGTATTCTCAATCGTTATTCATAGCGCTTCGGATTAAAATCCTGGCTGGTGTACCTGACCAAATCTGAGTCGCCATCAACATTCAGAATCAAGTTCACCAGAGAGGACTTTAGTCCGAATAACCCTAAACCTTAAAAGTATTCTCAATCGTTATTCATAGCGGTGCGGATTAAAATCCCCGGCTGGCGTACCTAACCAAATCTGTGTCGCCATCAACATGCAGAATCCAGTTTACCAGTGAGGACTTTAGTCCGAATAACCCCAAACCTTACAAATATTCTCAATCGATATTCATAGCGCTGCGGGATAAATCCCTAGCTGGTGTACCCGACCAAATCTGTGTCGCCATCAACATTCAGAATCAAGTTCACCAGAAAGGACTTTAGTCCGAATAACCCCAAACCTTACAAATATTCTCAATCGATATTCATAGCGCTTCGGATTAAAATCCTCGCTGGTGTACCTAACCAAATCTACGCCACCATCAACATTCAGAATCCAGTTTACCAGTGAGGACTTTAGTCCGAACAACCCCAAACCTTAAAAGTATTCTCAATCGATATTCATAGCGCTGCGGGATAAATCCCTAGCTGGTGTACCCGACCAAATCTGTGTCGCCATCAACATTCAGAATCAAGTTCACCAGAAAGGACTTTAGTCCGAACAACCCCAAACCTTAAAAGTATTCTCAATCGATATTCATAGCGCTGCGGGATAAATCCCTGGCTGGCGTACCTAACCAAATCTGTGTCGCCATCAACATGCAGAATCCAGTTCACCAGAGAGGACTTTAGTCCGAACAACCCCAAACCTTACAAATATTCTCAATCGTTATTCATAGCGCGGCGGATTGAAATCCTTGCTGGTGTACCTGACCAAATCTACGCCACCATCAACATGTAGAATCCAGTTCACCAGAGAGGACTTTAGTCCGACCGGCATAAACATAGGTTTTATTACAAAAAAAGGTTCCGACGCAGAGCATCGGAACCAGATAGAAAAATTCAGTGAAGATCTGCTTCATTCATGTAATCAGTGTTCAACAATGGAACACGGGTCATACAGAGGAATTTTAAACCAGAACCACAATTCATCAGACGGGTTATCCGTCAGATGAATTTTCTTTAAGTTTATTTATAGCTGTAAAAACCTTCTCCGGTTTTATTCCCGAGTTTGCCGGCATCTACCATTTTTACGAGTAGTGGCGCCGGACGGTATTTCGGATCTTTGAATCCTTCATACAACACATTCAGAATATCCAGGCATACATCAAGCCCAATGAAATCTGCCAAACGTAAAGGTCCCATTGGATGTGCCATTCCGAGCTTCATTACTTCATCTACATTTTCGGGAGTGGCTACACCTTCATGCACACAAAAAATTGCTTCGTTGATCATCGGCATCAACACACGGTTGCTCACAAATCCCGGAAAGTCGTTTACAGGAACAGGAACTTTAGCTAATAGCTTGGAAGTTTTTTCGACGACGTTGTAGGTTTCATCGTCTGTTTCTAAACCACGAACGATCTCAACCAGCTTCATTACCGGAACCGGATTAAAGAAGTGCATTCCAATGAATTTTTCAGGTCGTCCGGTGAGTGCTGCTAATTTCGTAATGGAGATCGACGATGTGTTGCTTGCAAAAATAGCGTGATCCTGAGCATTGGCTTCAACAGCTTCCCATACACTTTTCTTGATTTCAAAATTTTCAGGTACTGCTTCCACGATCAGATCAACATCTTTAACTCCATCTGCAATACTAAGTGTGGCATTTATACTGTCCAGCGTTGTTACCTTTTCTTCAGCAGTGATCTTTTCTTTGCTGACCATTCTTTCGAGGTTTTTGTCGATAGTTGCCATGGCTTTGTCGGCAAATTCCTGCTTGGTCTCGATTAGATTTACAGGTATTCTGTTCATTGCAAAAACATGTGCAATTCCATTTCCCATGGTACCGCCGCCTATTACTGCTACTTTCTTAATATCCATTTCTGAAGTTTTTGTTCTGTTTCTGATTTCTGTTTAAGGTACAAAGTTTTGGAAGCGCTTTTCAAACTTTTTGAAGGAGTCAGAATTTTGAAGGAGTCAGAATTTTGAAGGAGTCAGAATACAGAATACAGGAGTTCAGAATTCTGTATTTTGTATTCTGAACTTCTGTATTCTTCTTCCGATAAATTCAGTAGTTTCTTGTTCAATCATTTAACAGATTTTTCCATGAACACGTTTCTGAAACTTGTCATCTTCTTTCTTATTCTGATCTTAGGTTTTGCAGGATTAGCTTTTTACTGGACGTTCTATAAACCTTTGCCGGATTATGAAGCTACCGTTGAATTGAACAGCCTTCAGAATGAAGTTGATATCCACTGGGATGAGTTCGGAGTTCCTCATATCTATTCTAATAATGAGTTAGACCTGTATAAAGCGGTAGGATATGCTCATGCTCAGGATCGTCTGTGGCAAATGACACTCTCTCAAATTGCAGCTGAAGGACGTTTCGCTGAATTTTTTGGAGCTGATCTGATCGACCTTGACAAACACCAAAGAACATTGGGAATCTGGAAGATCTCAAAACAGATCGAACAGAATGAATTAAGTGAAGCTGAGCGGAAAATTCTTCAAGCCTATTCGGATGGAGTAAATGAATACATCGAAAACAATCTCAATAAGCTGCCGGTGGAATTTGCACTTACCGGAATTCAGCCGATCAGATGGAGCCCCGCTCGTTCTGTTGCCCTGACCCGATTAATGGCATGGGAACTCAACATGAGTTGGTGGACAGAGGTGATGTATGGATATCTTAAATCGGGATTGCCTGCTGATCAATTTGAACAACTTCGTCTTAGTTTCCCGGCTGATGCTCCTACGACTTTAAATGACGAACAATCCGGAAAGTTTACAGCTTCTTTAATGCCGATGCTTCAGCAGGAAATTAAAAAACGGGAATTGCTGGAAATGGAAGGAACTCATGTTGGAAGCAATGCCTGGGTTGTGGATGGTTCCAAAACAAATACCGGTTATCCATTGCTGGGCGGAGATCCTCATTTGGGTTTGGGAATGCCCGGAAAGTGGTATGAAATGCATTTGAATCTAAATGGCAAAAATGTATCAGGAGCGACACTCGCGGGAGTTCCCGGAATCATTATCGGTCAAAATGATGAAATGGCCTGGTCGCTTACCAATATTATGGCTGACGATACGGATTTCTTTCTCGAACAAGTTGATCCGAACGACAGAGGCAGATACATTGCTGATTCGTTATCTGATAGTACGGCCTCTTACCTGTCTTTCGAGAAGATCAGAGAAGTTATTAAAGTAAAAGATGCTGATGACGTTTCGTTGGAGATCAGGTACACCAAGCACGGTCCTGTTATTTCCGATATCTATCCTGAAAAAGGGTTAACGGATGGAAAGGTGATAGCGATGCGTTGGACCGGACATGACCTCAGCAATGAATTTAGAGCTTTGTATGAAATTAACTGGGCGACCACTTTTCAGGACTTCAAAGATGCACTTCCACATTTTGGTGTGCCGGGACAGAATTTTATGTATGGTGATAAAGAAGGAAATATTGCTATGTTTTCAACGGCAAGGCTTCCCATCAGAACCGGAGACAAGATCTCACTAAGAAAAGGTTGGGATCCTTCCCAAGACTGGCTCGGTTATATTCCTCATGATGAAATGCCATCCGTTATTAATCCGGAAAACGGGTGGATCGCCAATGCCAATAATAAGATCACCACGGACAGTTATGATCACTATTTGGCAACATTCTGGGAACCGCCTTCACGAATTGAGCGCATTGTTGAAGTGTTGGAAGCAAACGAAATATTAACTCCCGAACTCTTCATCAGCCTACAAAACGACAGTTACTCGAAACATGCCGCCAAATTAACTCCGGTCATACTGGATATCATCAAAAACCAGAATGTGTATAATTTCGATAATGCTGTTTCTTATTTAGAGAACTGGGATTATAAATACACCAAGAATGCTACTGCAGCTTCTATTTTTGATGTATTCTTGGTTCATCTAACAAGAAATACTTTGCATGACGATTTTGGCGATGAAGTATATCAGAACTTTCTCCATCATGAAAATGTACCCGTCAGAACCATGGATGAATTGCTGATGCAAACTCCTGCAACCGTAGATACAAATGCGTTTTCATTTTTTGATAATATCAATACCACCGAGATCGAGACTAAAACTGATATTGTTCTTAAAAGTATGCAGGATGCCATTTTGTTTTTGAGTGATTCTCTGGGTTCGCAATCTGAAGACTGGCGTTGGGAACAACTGCATACATTAACGCTACGACCTCCTCTTTTTTCTCAAGCAGCAGATGACCCCGACGCTTCTGGAGCATTAAAATTAATTGTAAATAATTTACTAAGTAAAGGTCCTTACCAACTTGATGGTCATGGAATGAGCGTTGATAACGCTCAGTACAGTTGGCTGAAACCGTACGATATGGTATTGGGTCCTTCTATTCGCAGAATTGTTGATCTTTCCAGTTTAAGCAGTGTGAGATCCATTACACCAACTGGACAATCAGAAAGTCCTTTTTCTGAACATTTCGGAGACCAAACCGAGATGTGGTTAAACGGACAATACAGAATACTTTATCAGGACAGTACTTTATTTAACAATTCAGATATCAGATCCATGAAACTAATTCCCGCTAAGAATTGATTTGAATAGCTGAAAAACTCTGTTATCATTACCCATGAATTGGAAAATATTAGAACAAAGAAGTTATACCCCGTATTCAAATACACCTAAAGCTTGTATAGTTGTAGGGAAGTCCGGCAATTATTACCCGGGAGTTCGGGTTGAAAATATTTCGTTTCCGCTTACCATCCCGGCAATACAAGCTGCTTGTTGTTTTTGTTTGGCTGATGGAGACACGCCCGAATCTGTTCTTCTGAAAGACGAAAGTTATCCGGAGCAGCTCGACTTCTGGGTAAAAGAATTTGATCTGAAAAAAGAAGTGGTTTCAAGTATCGAAAATATACAATTTGGCGATGCAACCATCAGTCTTGAATCTTCACAGGTTAAGAACAGGCTCATCGATCTTTTGAAGGATGCAATAACTATTCATTCCGATTTTCCTGTATCAGCTTTACTTCTTACTCCGGCTGGATATGTATCCGGCGTAAATGTAGAAGTTAGCGACTGGACATTCGGACTTTGTGCTGAACGATTGGCCATCGCAAAAACAATTTCATATGGCATCGACAACTTGGAATCAATGAGTCTTCATACTCTTAAAGGTGAATTCAGCAGTCCATGCGGGGCTTGTCGTCAAGTTATCCATGAACATTTACCTGATAATGAGATCAACTTTTTCCATGCCGACGGAACACTTTCAGTTCATTATACAAGCGACCTTCTCCCCCTTAGTTTCTCTTCAACTTCATTAATCAAATAATTTTGTCTTATTACGTAGCACTTATAGATTTTGACCATCTGGATCATCCTGTATTTTTAAAATCTCTGGCTCAATCGTTATCAACTCATAAAACCAGAAAAGGAATTCTCATTCATGGCGACAGTGAGTACACCAACCGATTGATGCAAACCGGAATGATGAGAGAAGATGCACGGGAACGAGCGATCATGGACCTGAACCACAGGTTGGTTGCACTTTTTGCAGATCATGGAGTTTCAACAATTGGGTTACATGGATTTCAAAAAGAGCTTGTTCAAAAAACCGGTTCAGGATTACAATTAAACAAAAAAGTATTTGATGACCTACCGGATTCTCCTATGCTTTTGATCTCCAGCCTGATCAGTGATGGAGAAGGACGATCTTATATTCCACCTGTTGAGTTGGCTGAATTTTTTGCAGGGGAATTGAAAGATCATGAGTTAGTAATATTTTCACAGGATCATGATTCGGATATTTTTACTCAAAGCTCCTATGAAAAAGAAGTAAACTGGAATGATTTATCAGAGGATTTTAAACAAAAAAATCTCTCTGAAGAACAACTTGTAATTACCATTCCGACCATATTAACCACCGGAATTTCATTTTCGGGGTGGCCGGAACCTGAAAAAGCCACGAAAATCAGGTAAAACTCAAAAAAAAACGCACTATTTAGCAAAAAAAGCACATTTTAATTTGACTGAATAGCCCTTATTATATAGCTTCAACGAGTTCCAAAATGGAAAATAATTTTAACAAACAAACGGAGATACATAATGAGTAGAGTATCAGAACTACAAAGCTTGGTTGACGAAACAAAAATGGAAATGGAAAAATTCTATGAGAAGGGCAACAAAGCTGCAGGAACAAGAGCTCGTAAGGGATTACAAGATCTTAAAAAACTATCGCAAGAAATTCGTTTAGAAATTCAAGCTAAGAAAAACGCTGAGTAAGTTTTTACTGTTTTTCTAAAAAAGCCTTTCAATATTTGAAAGGCTTTTTTTTTACCTGTATTTCAAATTTAATCTTATGAGAAGAATTTATCTGTTCATATTCTGATGCAAACTTTGGATTTCAAATTCCGGGAACACCACTCGAGTTAAGAGCTATAAATGAGTTCTATACAGTGATTCATAAAGCAACGAATATCGAAGAAAAGAATTTAGAACCTATTAAAATGATCATCCCTTCTGACTACGAAGAGAAAACTGAAGAAGAATTAACAAAAGAATTGGGTGGTATGTAAAGTTCACTCCACCTGTAAATGTTGAACCATTTTAATCACATTTAAAACCTAAACCAATCGATATGTATAAAGATATGGCTGATGCAGTAGAATCTATGAAAGAGAAAGGTTTTACTCATACTTACAAAATTTCTGAAAACGCTATAACATGCCAAGAACTTGAAAGAGAATTCGATATTGAAAATCTTTCAATTGTTGACTCTTATTCTCATGACAGTGGTACAGACCCGGGGAGCGAATCTACGGTTTATAGTATTGAGTCTAACGATGGAGTGAAAGGCACTTTAGTGCTGGGCTTCGGAATGTATTCTGATCCCAATAAAGCAAAGCTTATTGACAGGCTGCTCAAGAAGGGCTAAACATCCATCATTTTTAAAACCGGAATTATGAAATTTCAATATTTCACGTTACTACTCTGTCTTTTTTTGGCGTGCTCTGATACAAATAGATCATTGCAGCTGAGCGAATTAAAGGAAAAAATAGACCTTGAGCTCTCTGCATTGGAAGGTGACTTTGCAATAGCTTACAAAGATATTAATCATCCTGAACAGCAGATACTCATCAATGTGGATGAACGATTCCACGCTGCCAGCACCATGAAAACTCCTGTCCTTATAGAGCTATATAAAAGAGCTGAGAATACGGATCTGGATCTGCATGATTCTATTCTGATCAAAACCGAATTCAAGAGTATTGTTGACGGTTCCCCTTTTTCCATGGAAGTAAGTGAAGACAGCGAAAAAGACCTGTATCGTAATCTTAACAAGAATACCACTTTCTATAACCTCGCTTATGAGATGATCACCAGAAGCAGTAATCTGGCAACTAATATTTTGATCGACTATTTAGATGCTGAAAAGGTCACTTCCACAATGCGGGATCTTGGAGCTGACAGTATCAATGTGTTGCGTGGAGTGGAAGACCTGAAAGCTTATCGGCAGGGTTTAAGTAACACTACTACCGCCAGAGATCTGTTAGTCATTTTTGAGCATTTAAGTTCAGATACTTTGATCAGTAAAGAAGCAAATAAAGAGATGTTAGATATCCTCAAGGATCAGGTTTATAATGATATGATCTCAGCAAAGCTTCCAGAGGGAACTGAAGTGGCTCATAAAACCGGCTGGATCACAAATGTTCATCATGATTCAGGAATAGTATATACAAGCAAAGATGAAGGCTATATTTTGATCTTTCTTTCTAAAAATGCGCCGGATCGTGAAGCTGTTTTAGAGGCTGCTGCAAATATTTCTGAAATGATCTATAACTACATGGTTTCCGGATATGAAAACTAAAGTCTTTAAGTCAGTTCTTATCTGTTCAGCTCTGATAGTGCTTGTAAGCTGTTCTGAATCAAAAAAAGAACCTGTATGGAATGAAATCTACACTAAGCAGGGACTGAAGATTGTAGAGGCTGACAGCGCAAATATTCTGGTTCACTTAAGATATTCGACCACCAATAATTTTTTGGGGAAAGATGTTTACGGAAATCTGGAAGAAGCTTATTTACAGCCAGAAGCACTTTCTAAATTGTATAAAGCTTCTGAGTTACTGAGTAAATCACACCCTGAATTAAAGTTACTAATCTGGGACGCCGCCAGACCAAGGAGAATTCAACAAGTGCTGTGGGACAAAGCAGATATTCCTTTGCCCGAACGATCTCAGTATGTTGCTAACCCGGAATCGGGATCTATTCATAATTATGGATGTGCAATTGACCTTACTTTGGCAGACAGCTCCGGAAATCCTTTGGACATGGGTACCGATTATGATGATTTCTCTGAAACAGCACACATTGATAATGAAGCTGAATTAATTTTGAAAGGTGTTTTAACAGACCGTCAGGTTCAAAACCGAGCTATTCTGAGATCAGCGATGACTGAAGCAGGATTTATTCCAATCAGAAGCGAATGGTGGCATTTTGATGCCTTCTCAAGAGACGAAACCAAATCCAGATTCAAGATCGTAGAGTGATCATAAGCTCTATCAGAAGTTAATTATTCCTGATCATATTTTGCAGGAATAGGGTTATCTGCATTTTCAGATGCCCAGAATACAGATACTACCCACCATCGGTTGTTATCATAGAATAATTGAATACTGTTAATGCCTCTGGCAATGATCGCTCCTTCTTTGGTTCGTCTTGATTCATAAGTACTGAACACATGAGCTACATTTCTGAAACGCTGTACTTCTTTTGTGACTTCCGTTTCTATAAACCCGTTTTCCAAAAAGTTTTTTTCCACTCTTGGAATGTAATCTTCAACTCCCCAGGCGGAGTAACGTGCAACGCCTTCTCTGTTAACTCCCGTAGGCATCAATTTCGCCTCAGGAATGAAGAGGTTTCGAAACCTTTCCCAATCTCTCTCCTCTCCTTTTTCACCGGAGATAGAGGCATATAATGCTTCGATAATTGAATCTATAGATTGCACATCTTTATCATATTCTGATTGTGAAAAAGAAGATGATGAATATAGTATAATGAGTAAAAAGGTAAGTAATGATTTCATAGGTCTGTTATTAAAGTTCTTCTATACAATCAGTTCTTCGTCGGGTATCTACAATCGAAATGGCTTTCCATCCATCCACTGTTTTTACAAATTGAAAAGAGTTAACACCGCAATGAGAAAAATTATCTCCTACATAAAATGAATACGGAACCCAAGCTGTTGCTAAATTAGCATCTATATTGATCTGAATTTTAGCAACTCGTTCATCTAACATATCTTTACGAGGAGTAGCTACAACATTTTTAAACCCTGACAATGAACCTTGACTTATTCTTGTGTTCCCTTCACTGTCTTTAGAAATCGACTGCATGGTAGCATCAGAACTAAAAACTTTGGAAACGGCTGAACTATCTCCTGCTCTCATACCATCAAAAAGAGTTTCGATTTGTGATAGTATCATTTCTCTGTCAGTCTTCTGGGCATTTACTGCATAACTTAACATTAGTGACAGAAGAAATATTCCGGCGGTAACTTTAGTAAACCTGCTTTTCATAGATATATAATTTAGTTGCAGGTATTTACATAATTAATGGAATTACAAATGTTCAAAGATGTAAATCACAAAAAGAGGGATTAAGCAATTATAGGCTCAATAGCTTCGCTCTTAAAAGTAAATTCCAGTTTAAATTTATCTGTTGTATCAACAGTATAGGTTGCTTCCAGTTGCTGAAGCTGTGTATGAATTAAATTCAGACCCAGATTTTTGGGCTTGTCAAAGTTGCTGTCATCTCCAAAACCTGAACCATTATCTTCATATAATACTGTTACTATCTCTCCTTTTGCATTCAAACTAATTTTAATGATACCTTCCTCTTGATCCTGAAAGGCATATTTAAAAGAATTTGTAATTAACTCATTCAACAGAAGTCCAATTGGAATAGCCTGATTAATATTCAGTTTATATTCATCGATCTCTATAACAAATTCTATGTTTCTGTTTTGGTCATTCATTGCTGCAGAAATTGCAGGCACTAACATATCCAGATAAGTATGAATATTAATTGATGAGAGTTCAGGAGATTTATACATCAATTCATGTACCATCGCAATAGAGATAATCCTGTTGATGCTTTGTTCAAACGCCGCGGTTACTTTCTCGTCTTTAACTTCGTTCTTTTGTAATTGCAGAAGACCTGATACAATGGCCAGATTATTCTTTACTCTGTGATGGATCTCTGAAAGTAATGTTGTTTTCTCTTTCAGTGAGTTTTCAATGATCTCTTCTGATTTTTTCCTTTCAGTAATATCCTGAGTAATTCCCATCACTTTCTGGATCTCGCTTTTTCCACCTGTTATTGGGATAAAAGATGATAAAAAGTGTTTTTCATCTTTAGTAAATTCAAACTGAATGGATTCCCCTTCTAAAGATTTTGAAAAGAGATCGAGTATCCTTTTGCTCTGTGTTGGGTCTACGAGTTTATCATAGGTTACTCCTAAGAAATCTTCCTCATTTTCCACTCCCATCATTTCCAAACCGGCTTTATTGATAGAAAGAAGAGCTCCGTTTTTATCCAGTTCATGAATACAATACGGGGAGTTCTCAATTAATGCCCGGTATCTCTTCTCATTCTCTTTTATTTTTTCTTCAGTCTTTTTCTTCTCAGTTATATCTTCCACCAAGGACATCACTGTTGTTATTTTTCCTGAAGAATTTTTGACAACGGTATTGTACCAAATACAATCGATAATTTTGCCGGACTGAGTATAATTTCTATTGTGTGAAATATTGGACTCAACACTTCCATTCTTCAACTCATTAGCAATTACCTCTGTTTTGGATTTGTCTTCTTCATAAATGAGATCAAATGCATTTTTCCCGAGTATTTCCTGTTCAGTCCATCCAAATATGTCCTCACATCTTTTAGACCAGCTTATAACATTCAGTTCTCTGTCATACTCCACTACGCCCAAGGGCGAGTTGTATAAATGATTTTGAAGCTGCTGAAGAACTTCTGCGTGCTTTTGTTCTGCTTTCTTCTGCTCACTGATATCAATTCCAACACCAAGCAAACAATCTTCACCTTTATAATTCATGGAAACCCCCGTAAAATAATATGGGATTCTCTCTCCTTCTTTAGTCAGCAGATCGGCTTCAACATTATCTTCTCCGGCTACAAATACATTTCCAATTTTTTCAGTCAGTAATTCTTTTTCATCATCATGGAAAAAGTTTAATGGATGAGCATTTTTAATTTCTTCAGATGTATAATTGGCAATTTCTTCCAGATTGTCATTCCACCGTAAATATTCTCCTTCTTTATTGAACAGATAGAAGACTCCCGGCAAGCTATTTATAATTGAATCCGATAACTGTTTCTCCAAAGTGATTTCCTTTTCAACTTCAACCCTTCTTGTTATGTTGGTAACATATGCTGTTAAACCAGCTACAGAATTGTCTTTGTTAATGATCGGAGCAAACCTGTTTTCCCAGTATTGATCCGGTAAATTTTCATTTCCGTATTTTCTTATATATTCAAAATGATCGCCTCTCAAAGCTTTATCAAAATCATCTTTAAGTTGTTTTTTTATTTCCGGATCGGGAACATAATCTAGTACATTCTTACCCACCTCTATATCTTGTCCCCAAAGCTTTTTCATCGTTTTTTTGTGGGATGTTGTAAAGGCCAAATAGTTATAATCGGTATCCAAAGAAAAAATTATCATATCCTGAGGGCTTTCAAGGATAGATTGCAAAAGCTCCGAGTTCTTTTTGAATTTCTCTCTACTGGTGAGCAATTGCTCTGACTTTTGATGTAACAATTCCTGTAATTCTTCCGGCCTTCTCAAAAACTTGGTAGTCATAAATCCGCCTAAAAAACCACCAAAAATTGAAAAAGCGAATATCAACCAAAAACTGGCGTTAGCAACTTCGGTATCTACTCGCTTGGCATAAAGCCTCCAATTTCCTTCCGGGAAATTTACTGATGCGAATGAATCCAGCTCGATGTCTTCATTAATGGGAAGAAAGAATTCTTCCACTCCGGTATTAGGATTCACTTTAGAAAGCTGAAAGTAATATCTGTCTTTTGAAAAACGATCAATTCCAGATTGTTCAATTAGAGTTTCCATATACAGAAGAATAGCCGAAAAGCCCCATAATTCTCCCTCAATAGTTATAGGCAATCTTCCAATTACCGCCTGGCCTCCTTGCTTCAGCTCAATTGGACCAGCAAAGTACATAGTTCCTAACTCTGCAGCTTTAATTACTTCAGCACCAACTTCCGGATGATTTTTAATATCATATCCAAGAACCGACTCATTTCCTTCTAATGGATATACATATTCTATTATGCCATCAGGAACCAGTTCCAACACATCAACTACATTGCTATTCTTAAATATTTGTTCTGCAACTTTTTCGAAATTCTCAACTTCTCCGTCGTCACTTACGGTAAGTGCCAGAGTCAATGCCGCACTGTAGGATTCCTGTATAGTTCGTTCAATGTTCTGTTCGATCAGTTCAAGAACTTCCTGAGATTCTCTTTCCTGATGTTGTAATAAAACCTGATACCGTAAGGACGCAATTAAGCAACCGACTGAAATAATCAGTGCTCCAACTATCAATCCCGAAACTTCCGGAGAAAAATACTTTTTAGCTATTTTATTCAAGCTTACACCTACCCTGGAAAACTATTTATTAATAATCTACATTTAAATGTTAATGTATGAAAATGCAAATAATAAAGTGCTTGTTCATACTATGAGTTTTCATATGTTTAGGCATTCATACAAAAACTTATTGGTATTCATTCATTTTCTTTATTCCTAAAAACTGAACTAATTATAACTATCTGCAATGCAATCATTTAGATATTCTCTCCTCATTATTTTATTGTCTTTGATCTTTTTCACAGGATGTAACAATTCCAAACATTCTGATACTGTGAATACACTCATTTCGAATGTAAAAAATGATTTCGTTCCTGATTCGAGAGTGGCGATTTTTGATATTTCAGTGAAGAAAAACTCTGATTATGTTGTTTTAAAAGGAGAAACCACACTGCCGGAAGCTAAGCAAGCTTTACTCGATTCTTTAAGAAATAGAGAGATCATTGTTGCGGACAGTATCGATGTGCTTCCTGATGTATCTGTAGGTGAGAATTACTTTGCGCTTGTAAATAATTCAGCGGCGAACTTGCGTTCAGAACCAAAACACTCTGCTCAATTAGCTACTCAGGCAATAATGGGAATGCCTTTAAAGGTTCTGAAAAAGCAAGGTGGTTGGTATCTTGTGCAAACACCTGAAGATTATCTTTCCTGGGTAGATGGTGGTGGAATTGAACGTATGGATGAAGAATCCTATTCCGATTGGGCTGCATCTGAAAAAATTATTTACCTCGAGACCTATGGTTTCTCTTACAGCAATGCGAACCGGAATTCTGAAAAAGTTTCGGATTTAGTTGCCGGAAGTATTCTAAAGCTTAAATCCGGTAATGGCTCATACTACAATGTAGAATACCCGGATGGACGAAGTGGCTATATCCATAAATCTGAAGCTCGTTTACTTAACGATTGGGAAAGTAATATTTCTGCTACACATGAATCGCTTATTGAAACTGCAAAAACTATGATCGGAGCACCCTATTTATGGGGAGGAACTTCCACAAAAGGAATGGATTGCAGTGGTTTCACTAAAACTATCTATTTCATGAATGGACAGATCATTCCTCGTGATGCAAGTCAACAGGTTAAAGCAGGTAAGCTGATCGACAGCAACAAAGATTGGGATAAGCTGGAAGTAGGTGATCTACTATTTTTTGGACGTGAAGCTACAGATTCCCGATCCAGAGCTGTAACACATGTTGGTATGTGGATTGGCGATAACAAGTTTATTCATTCTGCAAGCAATGTGCATATCAGCAGCGTTGATTCGGACTCTGATATCTATGACGGTTTTAATACGGGCAGATATCTTGAAGCAAGGCGCTATATAGATAACTGGGATGGTAATATCATCCCTACAAATAAAATGTACACTGCTCTGGTAGATGTTAGATAATTCGTTGACAAAATTTCTTTATACCAACCTCAATATTGTAAGCAGGTCATCCCTGTAGATGTCAGGTAATTCGTTGACAGATTAATAGTGATCGTTCTGGAAAAATTCGCCCTTAGTATTTAAGACGGAGAAGAGAGCGTGATCCGGATGCGTCTGTGAAGCAGGAATAATCCTTTCTGGTGAGGAGTGTCATTATATTCTCAGAATGAACGAAGACCTTTAGGATTATTCAGCGCAGGATCAGTGAACCCGTCTTAAATACTTCGGCTTGATCTTTTGTTACTTTTGTATCAAGACAAAAGTAGGTCCCATTATGCTAAATTAAACCTTTTTATAGGACTCAGTTCCCTAGCTCTATGTACTTTTGTGCCGACAAAAGTACATGAACAAGGTAGTTGATTTCTATTTTCGAAAATAAAATGCTAGCCTTTTCGCCGAGCCTGAAGGCTCTACTTGTTTAAGGTTTTTAATCAAAATGATTGTGAATAAGCAGGTTATTTAGATTGCCTGTGCTTTTCCTGCCTTTAAGCCGGTATAAAGCTTAAAAAATAAGATCATAAATAAGATATAAAGAGCTGTATCCCAGTCTCCGGTTATATCAAAAACAGCTCCGATCAATATTGGCCCCGTTGCTGCTAACAAATATCCGATAGACTGTGACATTCCTGAAAGCTCTGTTGCTGTTTCTGAATCAGAAGATCTTAATACGATAAATAACAGTGCCAGCCCGAAACTTCCGCCTAATGAAAATCCGATCCCGGAAACCCATAAGAATACGGTAGCATTTGTCCCCAACCACAAACCTATTAAACTAAGGGCTTCCAGAAGAATTAATGCTGATATATACTTTCTCTGATCATCCTTTTTGGCGGCGATTACCGGAACGAGCACAGAACCAAGCACACCGGTCACTTGCGATAGCGATAAATACCAACCCGCTTCGGAGCTGCTGAATCCTTTCGAGATCAGGATATCGGGTAACCATGCAAGAATTACGTAAAAAGCTATCGATTGCAATCCCAGAAACAGAGCCACATTCCACGCCAGTGCATTTGATCCCAGATCCTTCATGGCTTTTTTAAAACTTCTTTTTGAATTGGTAGGAACACTGAATTTATTTTGACTTACCCAGACTAGGAACGCCAAAAATGAAAACAATCCCCAAACTCCCAGTGAAGTTTTCCAGGAACCCGGAAAAGATTCAGCTATTGGAACACTAAGTCCTGCTGCTAGAGCAGCGCCAACTCCCATCATTCCGGAATACAAACTCGTCATAAATCCGGATCTTTTATCGAAATCCCGTTTTACAAGAGCAGGCAAAAGTACATTTCCAAAAGCGATTGCTATTCCCAAAAGTATAGTTCCCAAAAACAATAATGGAATATATCCAAAAGCTCTGAGCACGATACCCACAGTCAACAAGAGTAAAGCTCCTGATAATGTCTTTTCGATGCCAAATCGTCTGGTAAAAAGTGGCGTTAAAGTAGACAAAACTCCGAATGCCACCAACGGAAGTGTTGTCAACAAACCCAACATCGAATTAGACAAACCTGTTGCCTCACGGATCATTGCGATTAACGGTCCTACCCCTGATAATGCCGGCCTTAGATTGAAGCCGATGAGTATAATTCCTGCGATTAATAAAACCTGATCTTTTTTGGGGCGATCTGAATAAGGAGTCAATTCAATCTTAAATCTGGATGAATATTCACCCGCTTAAAGTACAGCAAACTGAGTTAGGATGTGTGGATATTAGCGTGGTTATTATACACCACATTTCTTAAGGATAAACTTGTAATCAATTCCGGGAATGCCACTTATAGCTTTTATCGATAGCTGTTTCCATTCTCTTACGAACGTCAGTCAATCCCCACCTGTTGACTCATTGAAACACAAACAATTTTAATCTATAAAAATACTCAATGAAAGCAGCTTATTATAACAAGTTCGGAGAATTAGATAACCTAGAAACAGGAGAATTGGATACTCCTGAGCCCGGAGAAGGAGAAGTTTTGGTTCGCATCAAAGCAGCAGGCGTCAATCCTGTTGACGCTTTTGCTACTCAGGGAATGCTTAAAGATGCAATTCCATCTGAATTTCCGGCAATTCCGGGTTGGGACGTAGCCGGCGTCGTTGAAAAAAGAGGACATTCAGCCAGAAGATTTAGCGAAGGAGATGAAGTTTATGCATATGCTCGTCGACCTGTTATCCAATACGGAACTTTCGCAGAGTATATCTCTCTTCCGGAAAGTTACTTAGCTAAGCGACCTCAAAAAGTTTCCATGGAAGAAGCCGGAGGAATTCCTTTGGTTGGACTAACTGCTTACCAAGCTCTTTTTGATGCAGCAAAAATGAAAGAAGGACAAACATTACTGATTCTGGGTGCTTCAGGTGGTGTTGGCACATTGGCTATACAACTAGCTAAGGCTCATGGCATTAAAGTAATTGGTGTGGCCAGCGAGAAGAATCATAAGTATATGAAAGAACTCGGAGCGGATGCTACTGTTGATTATAAAGACAATCATGTTGGAGAAATGGTAGCTGCTATTGAACCCGATGGTGTTGATGTTATCTTCCATTGTTCTCGAGGAGATGCTCTTGATCAGGTTATGGAAACCGGAGTATTGAAAGACGACGGACACCTGATCTCCATTACCAACAGCAATCCGGACATCAGCGATGATATTAACTTTCAATATGTGTTTGTGGAACCCAACTCCGCACAACTACAACATATTCAGGAATTAACTGATGATGGAAAGATCAAAGTTCACGTTTCAAAGACTTACAGGCTTGAAGAAGCAGGTCAAGCGTTAAAAGATGTGCAGAAGCTACATACACGTGGTAAACTAGTTATCGCGCCATAGATATTCAGACAGCTGTAGATGAAGAGATCAAAATTCTGGTTACGTAGCTCCGGTTGCGTAACCATCTTTCTCAGAATTTGCTATCTATTCTACACTTCTGGTTATTGGAAATGCACCACTAATACTTCAAATTCGAAATGGTGTAATCACTATCTTTTGGTGAATCAAAAATAGTATGTATGGATCCGGTAACTCATGGATTAGTGGGAGCGACCAGTGCTCAATTGTTTTCAGATAAAGATACGTTTAGAACGGCTTCTTTTATTGGTTTCATTGCAGCCTTAGCTCCTGATCTGGATGTATTCTTAGGTTCGGCATCAAATCCTCTACTTACGCTTGAACTACATCGCCAGTTTACCCACTCTTTTATTTTTATTCCGTTTGGAGCATTGATTGTATCTTTGATTCTCTGGCTCTTTGTTAAAAAGAGCCAGAGAATCAGCTTTAAGCACACGTACCTTTTTAGCCTGCTCGGATATTCAACTGCCGGCTTGATGGATTATATCACCAGTTATGGAGTGTATTTATTCTGGCCGTTTTTAGATGAGCGCTACGCTTTAAATATCGTCTCTGTATTTGATCCTTTACTTAGTATCGGTCTGCTGATTACAGCATCCATCGCCTTGTACAAAAAGAAGAAGGTATATAGTTACGGTCTGGCGGGATGGCTGTTCTTGTATCTTTGCTTTGCTGGGATTCAAAAATCACGAGTTGAAAATATTGCTACTGACTTACTGCTTGCTGAAAATGATTCCAATTCTGAACTTATCATCAAACCTACTATTGGAAACCAAATTCTATGGAGCGTTCGCTTTGTGGAAGACGGAAAAATATGCGGCTCAGGAATTCGGGCGGGGCTTTTCTCAACACCCATTATTTATGAAGGTGAATGCGCAGCTCTATTTGATTGGAATTCAACATATAAACCATTCAAGAGTACCGTGATGTATAAAGATATAGAACGATTTTCCGAGTTATCTGACGGTTTATTAGTTCGACATCCCATTCATCCAAATGTACTTGGTGATGCCCGGTATTCTATGCTTCCAACTACCACTTCACCGTTATGGGGCATTACTATTGATACTGCAAAAACAGATCAACATGTGACATTTGATTCCTACCGTGATGCAAGCCAGGAAATCAGAACGAAGTTTTTGGATATGATCTTGGGTAGAACGGACTAATTGCCCTGATTCAAATTTATTATTTAACCCAGAAGGAATCTTTCACTATTGTTACACAGCGCTAAATAAAAAAAGCTCTAACACTTTATTTATAAAAGTATTAGAGCTTTTTAAGTGCTCCCCGGGTAGGATTTGAACCTACGACCCAGCGATTAACAGTCGCTTGCTCTGCCCCTGAGCTACCGAGGAATGTGTCCCTTAAGGGGCGACAAATATAAAGAGATTATGGGGTGACTATCAATACTAATTTCGGTTTTTAGTAAAAAACTTTTTCGAGCACTAAAGCTTTTGCAGGAGCCGTGAATGATTTCACATCCGCATCCGGATTTTTCAACAGTTCAGAAAACTCTGAAACCGTTAATTTTCCTTTAGCAACCTCAACTATAGTACCTGTAATACGTCTTACCATGTTACGCAAAAAACGGTTGGCACTGATCCGGTAGATCCATTTATCATCAAACTCCTCAAATGTCGATTTCTGAATTGTACACAGAGTCGTAAAGTTTTCTTCGTTGAACTTCGAGAATCCTGAGAAATCAAACTCTCCATTGAGCAAGGCTGCGCATTCATGTAATTTTGTACTGTCTAAATCTCCGGACTGTGACCACCCCAAATGCTCCTGTAACGGAGAGGGATCTTTAAGAATAGTGTATGCGTATTCTCTGGAAGTTGCATCAAAACGGGCATGGAAATCACTGTGAACTTCCTCTATAGTTTTGATGTAGATTTCTTTCCCTGCCAAACCATTAACTCCGAAAATCAGTTTTTGAACATCCGATACATTTTCGATATCAACATGCGCAACCTGACCTCTGGCATGAACACCGGCGTCGGTTCTTCCCTGCCCGATCAAATCTATTTCCCGTTGCAGGATCTTTGAAAATGCTTTCTCCAGTTCTCCTTCTACCGTTCGGGCATCCGGTTGAATTTGCCATCCGGAAAAACCGGAACCGTTATATTCTATCGTTAATTTATATCTCAAGATCTGTTGATGTAAATCTTAGTATTTAAAGTATCTGTATTTCGGGCTTTCGGCTCGAGATGACTTTATTTCATTTTAATCAGAACAACCGTTTTTGTCATGTCGAATGAATATGAGACATCTAAAAATTTTATATGCACTTCTGATTGATATAGATTTCTCCCTATGGTCGAAATGACAAAATGTTCCTTGTTGGATATTCTTGTTTTAAATAACCGTCCGGTCAGGGATAAATTCGCCTTTTCTGATAATCACAACTCCGTCTTTAACGCTGTAATTTTCATGATCTCCTTCTTCCAGATGATCTCCGCCAACAATTCGCACATCATTTCCGATACACGCATTTTTATCCACTATACAATTACTGAGATAGCACCGCTGACCTATACCAAAAACAGGTCGATCAGCTGAAGCCGCCTCAATGGTTGCCTTATCCTGAAAGTAATCGTTACCCATGATAATTGAATTTTCAACAGTAGTTCCTTTTCCGATTCTGGAACGAATACCGATCACTGAACGAACGATCCGGCTTGCTTCAATGATACAACCCTCAGCCATTAGTGCATGTTCCAAAGTTGTTCCCATCAGTTTTGATGCGGGAAGCAAACGGGCACGGGTGTAAATGAAATTTTCGTTGTCGTATAAATTGAATTCAGGAACCGTATCTGCCAAAGACAAATTTGCGTCGAAAAAAGATTTAATGGTTCCGATATCTGTCCAGTAGCCTCCGAATTCATAGCTACTGACCCGAAGTCCTTCTTTGAGTGCTTTTGGAATGATCTCCTTTCCGAAATCTGTCGCATCCGGGTTTTCATCAAATAATCGCTTCAGCGTGTCTTTGTTGAAGATATAGATCCCCATCGACGCCAAGTATTCTTTATTCTGTTCTTTGTATTGCTCAGGTACATCCGACTTCCAATCTCCCAGAACATCCGCATCCGGCTTTTCTATAAAGCTGTCTATCAGTCCCTCTTTATTGGTTTTCATGATACCGAAACCAGTTGCGTCTTCAGCATTCACAGGAATTGTAGCTATAGTGAGATCAGATTTATTTTCCTGATGCCTTTGCAGCAGTTTACGGTAATCCATTTGGTATAACTGATCTCCCGATAAAATCAGAACGTGCTCATGCTCATGATTTGTCATATGATGAAGAGATTGCCGGACCGCATCTGCCGTTCCCTGAAACCAATCCGGATTTGAAGCAGTTTGCTCTGCCGCAAGAATATCCACGAAACCACTACTGAACACATCAAAGTTGTAGGTATTTTTGATGTGACGGTTCAGTGAAGCTGAATTAAATTGAGTGAGCACATAAATTCGTCGGATATCCGAATTCAAACAATTTGAGATCGGAATATCAACCAACCGATATTTACCGCCAATTGGAACGGCCGGTTTAGAACGTTGATCCGTTAGTGGAAATAAACGCGTTCCACGTCCTCCACCTAAAATTACTGCCATTACTGAACTTTTCATCAACCTACCTTCTTGATTAGTTTTCTATAAACATCAATGTATTCTTTAGCAGATCTGTTCCATGAAAAATCCAGTTTCATGACCTTTGATCTTACTTGACCAAATAAGCTCTGATTTTCGAATAAATCAATAGCCCGGTTTATCGCATATTCTGCATTTTCCAGATTAAACTCGTCAAAGCAAATACCATATCCATTCTGCTCACTAATGTCTTTCACAGAATCTTTAAGTCCACCGGTAGCTCTTACAATCGGAATGGTTCCGTAGCGCATGGCAAACATCTGGTTCAAGCCGCATGGCTCCACTCTGGACGGCATCAGAATGAAATCTGACCCGGCATATATTTGATGCGCTAACTTCTCGTTGTATTCCAGAGTGGCATCAAAAAATCCTACATGGTCGCTCGACATCCTTTCGAAAATAGCGTGCAACTGAGGATCGCCTGTTCCCAATAGTACAAAATTAACTTCTTTCTCTTTTTCCATGAAATGAGCGATCAGATCGGGAAGCAGATCCGCTCCTTTTTCTCTTACCAGTCTGCCGATGAATGCTACTGTTGGTAGTTCAGGATTGATACCAAACTCATCACAAAGCACTTTCTTATTTTTTGTTTTACCGGATTTTCGGTTTCTGAAAGAAAAATTGTGAGCAAGCAACTCATCTTTGGCCGGATCCCAAACTTCGGTATCGATTCCGTTTATAATACCTGTGGATTTTGTGGTTTCATTTTTAAACAGAGCTTCCAATCCATTGCTTTCTGCTTTCAATTCAGTCATATAATTTTTGGAAACGGTCGTGATCTGCCAGGCAGTTTTAAGTCCTGCTGCTAATGAATTCATAGCTCCGTCCCATTCCAACAACCCAACATTATCAAAACTAAAGGCCGGCAACAGTTTGTAGCTTTCTTTATCAAATCTACCCTGATACTCTGCATTGTGAACGGTAATTACAGTTGGTATCTGAGATAACTCTCGGTATCGGTTACACTGAGAAGTCATAAATGGGATCAATCCGGTATGATGGTCATGACAATGAATAATATCAGGTTTCTCTGATCTGTTTGATATCCATTCAAGTGCAGCGATCTGAAAACTTACAAACCGTTCTTTTTCATCCCAATAAGGCTTGCTGCTCCAGGGATCTATATAAATTCCCGGTCTATCAAATCTTCCCGGAATACTTATCATATAAATAGGGAAGCCAAATTCATTATCCATCAAACACTCGATCGAAAATTCAGTTACTTCTCCCCAATAATTAAAAGAGCCGGAATAAACTTCTTCAAACTCATGATCCGACACCCAATTATTTTCATATTTCGGCATAATCACTTCAGCATACTCCCCCTCCTCATTTAAATACTTTGGAAGTGAACCAACAACATCAGCCAGTCCTCCAACTTTAGCAATTGGGTAACATTCTGCACTAATATGAATAATGTTCATTTTTATGAAACTGATTTGTAATAAATACGTACTTGCTTGCGACTAACAAAACAAGAATCTTTGAGCGCAAGGTAATCAAGAATTACCATACTAAGGTTTACTTAAGGTTAAAATTTAAATTTAGGGATAATGACGATAATTCATGTTGAAAACATCAGAAAATCGTTTGGCAAAAACAAAGCGGTTGATGATGTCAGTTTCGATGTAGAAAAAGGGCGTATTTTCGGGTTGCTTGGACCAAACGGTGCAGGTAAAACAACTACCATTCGGATGATCAATAATATTCTTGGACCTGATCAAGGTTCCATCACTATTAATGGTCAGATAGCAAGTCCTCTTACTCAGAAGATGATCGGCTATATGCCGGAAGAGCGCGGACTGTACAAGAAAATGAAGGTTGGAGAACAGCTTTTGTATCTTACTCAACTTAAAGGAATGAAAACCAAAGCGGCCAAAGAAGCCATTCATTATTGGTTGGATCGTTTTGATGCCTCTGACTGGACTAAAAAAGAAGTTGGAGAATTATCAAAAGGGATGTCACAGAAAATTCAGTTCATCGCTACTATCGCTCATGATCCTGACATTTATATTTTTGATGAGCCGTTCAGTGGTTTGGATCCCATCAACAGCGACATGTTGAAAGACATCATTATTGAGCTCAAGAATAATGGCAAAACCATATTATTTTCAACTCACCGAATGGAGCAAGTTGAACAAATGTGTGATGATATTTGCCTATTCAATAAAGGAAAGGCTGTTCTTCAGGGAAAACTTCGTGAAGTAAAAGCATCTTTCGGTAAAAACACTATCAATCTGGAATTTGACGGCGATGGATCTTTCTTAGACAAGCTTGAAGGTGTTCGCCTGAACAACCGTTCTACAAACTTTGCCGAGATCAGAGTCTTGAATGGACAAAGTATGCAGGATATTTTAAAACTGGCTATGGAACACGCTGAAATTCATAAATTTGAACGCATTGAACCATCTCTAAATGAGATCTTCATCTCAACGGTGGGTGAAGACAACCTAAAAGCTCAACAACTAGAGGAGGCTCAATAATGGATTTTTCTAAAATATTTTTAGTACTTAAGCGCGAATACCTTACCAGAGCTAAGTCAAAATCATTTATCCTTTCAACAGCATTAACTCCGATTGTGCTTATCGCATTTTTTGGGTTTTTAGCCTGGATTATGACTAGTGACTCCGAGTCTGAAAAGACTGTAGGAATTTATGATCAAACAGGAGTATTGGTTGAAAACCTGATTTCCCTTGACAGTTTGAGATACTCAGATGTTTCCTACTTACCACTTGATACAGTAAAAGCGATGGTTCTTAGACAAGATTTAGATTCCTATCTCCTTCTGGAAGAAAGGCATATAGAAACCAATGAGAATGCTGAATTAATCTATAAAGAAAGCGGTGGTTTAGCTTTTAATGGAAGCGTAAGAAGTGATGTTCGTGAAGTGATCCAAGAAGAGCGATTAACTAGAGCTAATGTATCGGATGAAGTGAAACAACTCTTTGCTCGCCGACCGGGATTAGATTCTCGAAAACTTACTGAAGAAGGGGAAGCTGAAGATGATAAAGCAGGCTTTATGTCCGGCGTTGGATTTGTACTTGGTTTACTGATCTTTATTGGTTTGTTTGGATATGGCGCCGTTTTAATGCGAAGCGTTATAGAAGAAAAAACCAACCGCATTGTGGAAGTAATAACTTCATCACTGAAACCGATAGAATTGCTAATCGGTAAAGTAGCGGGAGTCTGTTTGCTTGGCTTTACTCAATTCACAGTTTGGGCAGTAATGTATATTGGTTTTTCGATGGCAGCAGTACCTGTTGCCGGCGTATTAATGCAGGATCAGATTGCTCAGGCAACAGAAGGACAAGATCTTGAACAAGTTGCAGCTGAAGCAGGATTTGATCCTTCTTCATTGGAAGTTTTATCTATTGATCCTATGATCTTCGTGTACTTCTTCCTGTTCTTTGTACTTGGGTTCTTCATGTATGCGGCAATTTTTGCTGCTGTTGGTTCCGCTGTAGATTCCGAGCAGGATACGCAGCAGTTCATGCCTATTTTGATGATACCATTGATAGGAGCCTATGTTCTGAATACCAGAATTATGGTTGAACCGGATTCAACATTAGCTGTTGTAGCTTCCATGTTTCCATTAACATCGCCAATCAATATGATCACCCGAATTGCTACTACGGATGTTCCGGTTTGGCAGATAGGAGCTAGTTTAGCTCTTCTAGTTGCCAGTTTCTTTGGCGTGATGTGGGTGAGTGCAAAAATTTACCGTGTTGGTATTTTGATGTACGGTAAGAAAGCATCCTTTGGTGATTTTGCTAAATGGATCAAGCAATCTTAGTAAATAGATTTTAGGCGGATAGTCATCCGCCATTAAGACTTGATTAAATTAAAAAGCTCCGATATGAAAATGTCGGAGCTTTTTTTGTAGAACCATTGGATTTGGAATACTATTTATTTAAATCTGTTTTACGCTTTTTTACAATTTAAGACCTTAAAAAATCTATATTTCTAAGTACTAATTAAAGGGTGTTTCACAATAATTCTTTAAATGGTTAAGCGTCATTTTGAAACGTCCCCTTCTATTTAGCTAAACTGCAATTAACAATTAACAGCCTCTAGCTATGATACACAAAAACTCCTCCCCCTTATTCAACTTAAGACGCTTTTTATTTTGGAATCACCACAAGTTTCCATCCACTCCAAAATAATTTCAACGACCTGATTAGACTATTTTTTCCATTAAAAATAGTAGCGCTTTAAGCCATACTTATTTCAAGGGCTAACTGTATACAATCACTATTTAAAGTTTAACGCTTTAGGGCAGAGGTTTATCATGAAAACCCATATCAAAAATGTTATAACATTACTTTTAAAGCTTTTACTGGCAACTGTAATTGCATCCATACTAGAATATTTGATCATCACCTTTTTGAGTTCAAAGCCAATTTTAACTTTTAATGCTCAAATGATATTAGCGGTCGTATATATCGCTTTTCTTTTACATATCGGATATAAAGTATGGTGTCTCTTCGACTTAGAAAACCTTTTTTCCAATAATGGAAAAAATCCGCAAAAATAATTTAAACCAGCAACAAACCTCAAATGAAATATAAAAAATTAAAAAAAGAGCTCGGACTTTGGGATGTCTATGCTATCGCTACAGGTGCAATGTTTAGCTCCGGCTTCTTTCTTTTACCCGGCCTTGCAGCTGCAGAAACCGGACCGTCTGTATTCCTGGCCTACTTTATTTCAGGACTTATCGTACTTCCAACTATGTTCAGCGTTGCAGAATTGGCTACAGCTATGCCTAAAGCCGGAGGTACATATTACATTATTGATCGAAGTTTGGGGCCTATAATTGGAACCATCGGAGGTTATGGATCCTGGCTTGCATTGGTATTAAAAAGTGCCTTCGCTTTAATTGGAATGGGTGCTTACCTGGCTATCTATTTTGACATTTCAATTGTGCCCGTTGCTATAATTCTAACTCTAGTTTTTGGTGTACTAAATGTAGTTGGGGCAAAAGAAACAACAACCCTCCAAAAAATCTTAGTTGCCACATTAATTTCAATTATGATTTTTTATATAACACAGGGTGTATTTGCTGTTCTTTCCCTTGATTTTTTTGAAGTTACTAATCAACAATTTACGCCCTTTTTTACAAATGGAGCTGAAGGCTTTTTTGCTACAGTAGGTATGGTTTTTGTTTCCTATGCAGGACTTACAAAAGTAGCCAGTATTGCTGAAGAGGTTAAAAATCCGGATAGAAATATTCCTTACGGTATGTTTTTGTCTATAATTACAGCAATTATTGTATATGTAGCCGGTGTATATATCATGGTAGCTTTGTTAGAACCTTCAGCATTTCGCGAAGACCTAACCCCTGTAGCTTCAGCCGGTAAAGTATTTATGGATTGGCTGCCCAATGACCTAGGTTTACTTTTGGTTGTTGTTGCAGCGGTTGCGGCTTTTGCTTCAACAGGAAATGCAGGAATCATGTCTGCTTCCCGATATCCACTTGCAATGGCCAGAGATCACTTGATTACCAAAAAATTCTCAAAAATTGGTAAAACCGGCACTCCTTTTTGGGCTATTGTCGCTACCGTTTTTTTGATGATACTTTTCCTGGTCTCATTCAATGTTGCTGAAGTAGCAAAACTTGCAAGTGCTTTCCAGCTATTACTTTTTGCATTACTTAATTTGTGTGTTATCGTCATGAGAGAAAGCAAAATTGATGGTTATGACCCCGGATTTAATTCTCCGTGGTATCCCTGGGTTCAAATTTCAGGAATAATATTATCGATTGCTCTTATTCTCGAAATGGGTTTCTTATCAATATTATTTACTCTGGCCGTTTCAATTTTTGCGTTAATCTGGTATTTCTATTACGCTTCTGACAAGATAAAACGACACGGTGCTATTTTTCACATTCACGAACGCTTGGGTCGAAGAAAAGACTACGGATTAGAGCGTGAAATGAAAGGTATACTACGTGAAAAAGGATTGCGAAAAGAAGATCCTTATGAAAGAATAATAAGCAGATCTGTTGTGTTGGATATATCAGATTCTGATATCAGCTACAGAGATATTATTAAAAAGGCTTCCGGAAATTTTGCGACTTCTTTTGATATGGATGAAAACCAAATATTTGACTTGTTTTGGGAAAACCAGGATATAGACACTATTCCGTTCGCTCCATCTATCGCGTTTAATCATATTAAACTAAAAGGAGATATTTCTTCTGAAATTATATTAGCTCGCATTCCAGACTCAGTATTTTTAAAACCGGATGGCTTTGAATCATTGAGCAAGAATAAACAAAACGAAATTGGAAACCTTCGTGCTATAATCTTTTTAATTAGTTCATCTGAAAAACCCCGTCAACATTTACGTATTCTCGCTCACTTAGCTGAAATATTTGACGATAATAGATTTATAAAAAGATGGAAAAAAGCCAAAAATGAAGATGAAATAAGGGAAATTCTATTACGAGACGATCGGTTCATCAAACTCACTATAACAGCTGGTAATCCCATGGCAGGTAAGCAGATTAAGGAAATAGATCTGCCTGGCGAATGTTTGATTGCAATTATCAATCGTAATGGGAAAACTAAAATACCTCATGGTGACACCATTATTCAGGTTAATGATGAACTCGCTTTTATTGGAGAAGAGGAAGACATTCTGTTTCTTAGAAATGAGTACAATGAATAGTGATCTACGATAAGGCTAGAGGATTAATAAAAAGGCTTATGTAAATCCTCCTTAGAAGGAGGTTCCGCCGATTGGCGGGCGGAGGATGTTGTGAAGTTTTACAGCTCAGAAACTGCACAACATCCCTCTGATCTCACACAAGTGTTCGATCGGTCTCCCTTCGAAGGGAGAGTTATTTTGGAGTTAAAATTGAGAATGGGGAAGATTTCAGTTCGGCTATTCCCATTCTAAATTTTGAATTCCTAATTCTATAATTCCTCACCGCTCATCAAAACCCTTACATCAAATTCCGAAAGCAACACAGCATCCACAATATTTTCGGCATCTGTTTCAGATAAAAAATCCAAGCCTTCTAATACTTTTAATCTTATTCTTGGATCGAAATCACTTGAAAGCTCTACGATCTTATTTCCCCAGTAATCGCCATCTTGAACATGTTCCAGTAATAAATTCAATGCTCCTATTCGGGTAGAGTATGGAAACTCAAACGAAATCAACTCTTCAGCAATTTGCTGTGACTGATTTGTCGTATCTGCAGAAATAATCTCCTTAAGCAATGACAACGAACGAGTACCTGTCGTATCAATTTGAATCAATCTCCTCGTTGCTGAAATTTTTCTAGGAAGATCCGCAACTTCTAAAAAGCTCCTTTTTGCCGCTGTAAATACTTCATCAGATGATGTTCGCTCCATTTTTTGTTGAATGACTCCGGGCACATTTTCATCTTCTTTATAATTAGAAAGTGCTTCTAAAGCGGCTATTTGGATTTCTTCATGATCACTGTTTACTTCCTGCATATACTGAATCTCAGTTCCTGTAGCGCCGGCCGTGAACGCCCCTAAGGTGCTCAATAGGTTCGCTTTAGTCTGAATATCAGTTTCTGCATTGAGTGCATCTTTCAAAGCTAATTGCAGATCGGGATTATCTGTATGATAGCTTAATAAACCAGCTGCTAGTCTTCTGTCTTCAACATTGCTACTTCTCAATTGTGCCAACAAAAACATAACTGGAAATCTTCCGAATCCTATTTCCGCAATATCTGTACTTCCCGAACTGAATCTGATATACTCTACAGTAGCAGGTACTGCTATTTTCACAGAGTCTCTTTCTCCTGTAAAGGTAACTTCTGAAGTAGTGCTGTCATCAAATGTAAATACCGTCATATCCAAGCTTTGAAGATCTTCCCCACTTCCGGATAAATTTGTAAAGTATGCTATAATCGTTGAGTTGATCTCATCGTATTCTAAATCTAATCCATAGGAAAGTGAATCTGTTTGAGATTCGGAGTCACCGATCTCAAACTTTTCAGTTTCAATCTGAGGAAAAGGAATACCGGTCTCTTCGTACCAGTAATCTGTGTAAAAGGTATTGGAAACAACTCCTGATTCTTTTCTAACCAGCTCACTCAATGATTCTTCTATAGTTTTTTGAAGAAAGGGTTGAGCAACCTCACAACAACTAACAATCAAATTCCAGCTCTTAAGACTATACAAGCTGTCTGAATTTCCAATCTTTTCAGAATTAAACCCTGCATTATTAAACGCTGCTTTTCTAATAAGTTCAAACACTTCAAACTGATCAGAAATAGTTTCTGTTCTTTGATACTGCCCAAACCACTGCGCTATCAATCCTCGTTGGAGTTGAGTTGTTAAAGCTCCTCTGTTTTTAGCCAGATAGATCACTCCGGCAGCATCAGCTTTTTCATCCCAGAAATTATCTTCCAGAACAACCACATTTAAAGCTTCCCAGGGATATTCGAACGACAGCTTGTTTTCCAGAATGCGTTTACTTCGAATAGCTTCAGATAATATTTCTTGCACTTCATCTTCAGAAACAACACTCCTTTCACCAAATACTCTCACTTTGTTAATGCCGGATTGTGCTTCAGAAGATTCAAACTTCCCAACTGCAAAATTAAGTCCTGTAGCCGGAATCGCAGTATCTGCCTTCCAACTTACGGTTTTGGTATCTGTTGATGTAACTTGATCGGAGACTAAGTTTCCGTTAAAAACCACATCCAGATTTGCAGGAATGGTAATATTGGCATCCACAGAAAATGCTACTCTCGGATGATCATATACCGGCAACCAATGTCTCTGTGATTTAGGATTCAAACTTGACCACATAGTCCCAAAACGATCTTTATGAGTTCCATAGATCGATCTCCCTTGCCAGGTAATTGCCAATTCCGATTCGCTTGTCATGCTTAAAGTGTCAGCCAGATCTATGATCAGAGAATCTCCTGAGACTGAAAATTCCTTCTCATCACCGTCAAATGTAACTGCATCTATTTCCAAAGCAGCAGCATGCAGTATCACTTCTGTTTGTGCCGGAATTTTTGCACTTATACTGTAAGTTGCTACTCCTTTTACCGTTTCATTCACCGGATCAATGGTCATATCCAGATCCAGATGATTGAAATCATAAGTAAGTTTCGGATTTTGTTCATAATCCCAATCTTTTACTGAACAATCTTGCGTCGCAGTGAACAGGAGAATAAGTATGCTTAGATAAGAACTAAGTTTTATTGATTTCATTTACTAATGCTGTTTAAAAATATTATAGATTCTAAAATCTACGCCATCCCGAATTTATTTCGGGATCTTTGTAAAGGTATTTCTCTTAAAATTATTTCGATTTTTATCAAAGCTTCTAATCGAATCGTAAGATCCTGAAACAAGTTCAGGATGACCTATTATAACTAACTACATCCTTCAAAAATTTCTTTTACTAACGGATATAAATGGTTGTTGGTAGAGAAACCATTTCCGGTATGAATGGTTTCCTTACCGTCAAAATCACTGAACACTCCTCCGGCTTCTTTCATAACCGGAAGCAATGCCGCTGCATCCCAAATACTTAAAATTGGGTCGATCATAATTTCTGCTCGGCCGGTTGCCACCATCATATGTCCGTAAGCATCGCCCCAGGTACGATGTATCTTGGTTTTCTCTAAAAGTTCCTGAAACTGTGCCTGCATTCCCATTCTGTTAAAGCGATTGATCTCGGTTACCAACACTGTGGCTTCTTCCAGAGATCTTGTTTCACTCATTTTGCAAGGCTCACCATTAAAAATTACACCTTCGCCTATTCCTGCAGCACAAAGTTCATTTAACGCCGGACAATTGATCACTCCTACAACAGGTTCATTGTCGATCATCACACCAACAAGCGTTGTATAAAATGGAATTCCGTGAATGAATGATTTGGTTCCGTCGATCGGATCTAAAACCCACTGGATATTACTTTCTTCATTTGTTTTACCAAATTCCTCACCAATGATTCCGTGATCAGGAAACCGTTTTTGGATCTCAGCTCTCATCAGCTGTTCCGTTTCTCTGTCAGCAATGGTAACCGGAGAATCATCTTCTTTACTGATTACATCAAAATCCTTCTTAAAATATTTGAGTGTATGTTCACCGCCAAGAGTTGCTATTTCTATTGCCGCTTTTCTTAAAGAATTTATGTCCATTTAAGTTGTTTCTCTGTTAATGAGTTCTGTATCATTGCCCTGAAAGATTGAATACCAAAAATATCATTATAGATGACCAATACCCACATTTTTGCACGAATTTCTGAAGACCTCAAAATCTCAACAAAACAGATCCAAACGGTAGCCGGTTTTATCGACGAGGGCGCTACCATTCCTTTCCTTGCTCGCTACCGTAAAGAAGCCACCGGAGGCTTGGATGAAGAACAACTCAGAGATGTGCGTGATGCATTGGAATTTCAGAAAACACTCGCATCCAGAAAAGAAACCATTCTTAAATCCATTAAAGAACAGGAAAAACTAACTCCTGAACTGGAAGCGCAGATAAAAGGCTGTACTGATCTTACTGTGCTGGAAGATCTTTATCTGCCGTACAAACAAAAGCGTAAAACTCGAGGCGACAAAGCCAAAGAAAAAGGATTAGAGCCGTTGGCACAGCTTATTTGGGAGCAAGAAATCGAATCCGGAAGTCCTGATGATTATGCCAAAGAGTACATCAACAAAGAAAAAGAAGTAGAGACTCTTGAAGATGTGTGGCAGGGAGCAAATGATATTGTAGCGGAATGGATCAATGAACATCTGGAAGTGAGAGAAAAACTGCGTGACATTTTTTTGAAGCACGCTACTATCAAGACAAAGAAAAACCCGACTGTAAAAGAGCGAACTAATTTTGAGGATTATTATGAATTCGCAGCCAAAGTAGACCGCTTAAAACCATATCAAATTTTGGCTATCAATCGTGGTGAAAGAGAAAATGTGCTTTTTGTGAGCACAGAAGTCTGGGAAGAACGCACTCTGGAAACCATGGATGACATCGTTATCACCAACGATATGAGCATTTTCACCGAGCGTATTCAGGATGCTGTTGAAGATGCGTTCAAAAGACTACTCTCTCCTTCTTTAGAGCGGGAATTGAGAAACGCACTTACAGATAAAGCTGACGAACATGCTATTGAAACGTTTGCAACCAATCTTGGAAATCTGTTAATGCAGCCGCCTCTGGAAAAGAAGATCGTTCTTGGATTAGATCCTGCTTACAGATCCGGGTGCAAGTTGGCAGTAGTTGACGGAACCGGGAAATATCTGGATGGAACAACCATCTACCCTACTCCGCCACAAAACAAGATCGCTGAATCTGAGGTGGTTCTGGGAAAGTTGATCGAAAAACATAATGTGGAACTGATTGCGATTGGTAATGGAACCGGAAGCCGTGAGGCTGAACAATTTGTAGCCGATTACATCCAAAAAAGTGGCGCTGATGTCAGCTATCTGATCGTGAATGAAGCCGGAGCTTCTGTGTACTCTGCTTCTAAAATCGCCAGAGATGAATTTCCTGATCTGGACGCAGCTCAGCGTGGTAATATTTCCATTGCCAGAAGAGTTCAGGATCCTTTGGCTGAATTGGTAAAGATCGATCCGAAATCAATTGGTGTAGGATTATATCAGCATGATGTGAATCAGAATCAACTTTCAGGAAAACTGGACGATGTTGTAGAAAGCTGCGTGAACGAAGTAGGTGTAAACCTTAATACAGCTAGTGCTCCACTGCTGACTCATATTTCGGGTTTGGGTAAAAGAGTTGCCGAAGCTATTGTGAAGCAGAGAGAAACATCCGGAATATTCACTTCCAGAAATGAAATAAAAGAAATTGAAGGCGTTGGCGAATTTCGTTTTCAGCAGGCAGCAGGATTTATGCGTATTCCCGAATCTAAAAACCCGTTAGACAACACTGCTATTCACCCGGAAAGTTATGAAGCCGCTGAAAAGCTTTGTAATCTTTTTGGTATTGATCTGGAAAATCTGTCTTCACAAAAGGATAAGATTGCTTCAAAGCTAGGAAATTTGAATACCAAACAAGTTGCTGAACAACTGGGAATTGGCGAGCCTACTCTGGAACTTATTATCGAAAACCTTCAGAAGCCCGGACGTGATCCAAGAGAGTCGCTTCAAAAGCCAATTTTAAGAACCGATGTAGTTAAAATGGAAGACCTCAAAGAAGGTCAGAAATTACAAGGAACCGTACGTAACGTAGTTGATTTCGGAGCTTTTGTGGACATCGGAGTAAAACAGGATGGATTGCTTCATATTTCAAGCATGAGTAAAACCAAAAAAGTGGAAGACCCTCATGACGTAGTTGGAGTCGGTGACATCATCAATGTAGAAATCACAAAACTGGATCTGGAAAGAGGAAGAATTGGGTTGGAGTTGGTTTAAGAAGTGACAAAGTGTTTTTAGTGACAGAGCTTCAAAGTTTGGTTTCGTTTGTAATCACAGCGAGGGCGTCCCTGTCTCCCGTCGGAGGGAAACAGATTTCATGCTTCCATGAAATCAGAGGGAGGACGAGCCACGACCAAGCTTAGCAACAACCTCTGAAATATTTCTTCTCACCTCATCCATATTCTTGAGAACATCTTCATTGCTAAACCGAATAACTGTGAATCCTGCGTTCTCCAATTTCATCTGTCGATTTAAATCATTAATCCTGACATGCAGATCATCATGTGAGCTTCCATCTACTTCGATAATAAGTGATAATTCCTGACACATAAAATCTGCTATGTAACTCAGAACAGGTCGTTGTCTTTTAAAAGTATAACCTGTTTTCTTTTTGGAAAGCGCATATTTCCATAAACATGCTTCGGCTTTAGTAGCATTATTTCTGTTTTTATTCGCAAATTTTTTCAATCCTTTGTTATAACCGAAATTATTAAATCTGTCTGCTTTCATAGTCTTTGCTTTTTGCAGTAAGACAGGAAGTGAGGGTGTTCCTTACAAAGATTTTTCAAAAATTTCTTAATATGAGTTTTTCGTCCTCTCCCTGACTCAAAACTTGTTTTGACTCTGTCCCTCCATGAGGAGGGATAGTTTCTTAGCTGACTGAATACATGCCTTATGCTCTGTTTACTTTGTTATCAAATGGTATTTCCTTTTAAAATTCATCGTTAAAATACACTGATAATAGTTGTTTGGTTATTCCGTACCTTTCTTTTTTAACATAACTTTGGAAGAGAAAGGACCAAATCGAAGAAGAAAAAAAATTAAGTCAGGAAGAGATTGATCTGTGTATTTCCGTGCTGGAAACATTGACGGAGAATCCGAATCAGATTTTTGAAATTGATAAGGACAAAAGACTTGAACTTATCATGGCTGCGGGAAAACTATCCCGACCAAGCAGGGAGGAATTCAGAAAGCGAAAGAAAGATGCTAAACGAGCTAATAAGCGAAAACTAAAAGAGAAAGATCGACACGCTCGAAATTCTACCGGTATTAGAAGTGCCCGAGAAGCTGTAGTTTTTGAAGCTCCTAAAATGATCGCTTTAACCGGAAAGGAAACAGACAAGGAAATCCCGTTAGAATCTCCCCGTAACTGTTATGTTTGTAAGGAAGTGTTTCACAATTTGCATCATTTTTATGATACGATGTGTAAAGGTTGCGGTGATTTCAATTATGCCAAAAGATTCCAATCTGCTGATCTAACAGATCAGGTAGCACTTGTAACAGGCTCACGACTCAAGATCGGCTACCACATCACTCTAATGATGTTGCGGGCCGGAGCGACTGTTATTGCGACAACTCGTTTTCCTGTGGATTCTGCCCTTCGTTTCGCCAAAGAAGATGATTTTCAAAAATGGGGACATCGACTTAAAATTCATGGGCTGGATCTTCGTCATATTCCAAGTGTGGAGATCTTCTGTAATTTTATTGAACAGGAATACGACCGACTGGATGTGCTTATCAATAATGCAGCTCAAACGGTTCGACGTCCTGCCGGTTTCTACCAGCATTTAATGCCGAACGAAGAAAGATCGATTTCCGAACTCCCTCCTTTTGCTCAGGAATTGCTCTCTGATCATGATGCATGTTTGAAAGAATTACAATCATTGAGCTCCGGTTTTGAAGACGGCCAGAATAAAAACCTACCGGTAACCTGGCATGGAAAACAATTAGGAATCGGACTTCGGGCATCTGCAAAACTTTCTCAAATTCCATACAGCATAGACAATTCTTTAACAGCTGAAGAAGTTTTTCCTCAGGGAAAACTGGATGCAGATTTACAACAAGTGGATCTTCGTAAAACCAACAGCTGGAGATTAAAGCTGGGTGAAATTCATACTAACGAAATGTTAGAAGTTCAGCTGGTTAATTCTGTAGCTCCATTCGTTTTGTGTAATCGATTAGCCGGATTGATGAAAAAAGAAGACACAGGTCAGAAACATATCATCAATGTTTCTGCAATGGAAGGGAAATTCCATCGCTGGCATAAAGAAGATCGCCATCCCCATACCAACATGGCAAAAGCGGCACTAAATATGATGACACATACTTCGGCTTCCGATTTTGCCAAGTATGGAATTTACATGAATGCAGTTGATACCGGCTGGGTAACTGATGAAGATCCTGCAGAATTAGCAAAACGAAAAGAAGAATTGCATGATTTCCAACCTCCTCTCGATATTGTTGACGGAGCAGCAAGAGTTCTGGATCCGTTGTTTGATGGAATTAACACCGGCAAACATTGGTGTGGTAAGTTCTTAAAAGATTACAGACCTATTGATTGGTAGATTTTTAATTTCTTGAAGGTTTGAACTTGATTCGCTGTGGTAGAAATAATTAATAAATGAAGTTAAAGAAGTGACAGAGTTACAAAGTTAGTTTCTAAACTACTTTGTAACTCTGTACTTTGTCACGAAACTTTTTTGAATTTCAGAATATTTAATCATTTTCAAACAGATATAAAAAATCAAATGAACGCCCAGGAGCTAGAAAAAAAACATCACTTTCAGGTTTATAACCGATATCAAATTACTATTGATAAAGGATCAGGAACCAAAGTATGGGATAAACAAGGAAATGTATATCTGGATATTCTGGGTGGAATTGCGGTAAACAATCTCGGTCATTGTCACCCGGCTATTGTTTCGGCTATCAAAGAACAAGCTGAGAAATTGCTTCATGTTTCTAATTTCTATTATACTGAGCCACAAAGTGAGTTTATAGAACGGTTGGCTTATTTATCAGGATTGGATCGTGTATTCCTTTGTAACAGCGGAATGGAAGCGATGGAAGCTTGTATAAAACTTGCTCGTAAATGGGGTAAGAAAAATGGAAAGTCAGGAAATATAATTTCTCTAAGTGATGGCTTTCATGGTCGGTCCGTAACCACCATCACCATGAGTAAACCGGTTTATCAGGAAGATTTTGAGCCGTTACCTCCGGGATTCATTCAATCACCATACAATGATTTTGAAGCTCTTGAAAAAGCAGTTGACGATCAAACCATTGCCATTGCTTTTGAATTGATTCAGGGTAATAGTGGTGTTCACGTAATTGACGGAGAGTTTCTAAAGAAAGTACGCCAGCTTTGTGATGACAAGAATATCCTGCTCATTATTGATGAAGTGCAGACAGGCGTTGGTCGAACAGGAAAATTCTTTTGTTACCAAAATTTCGATATCAAACCGGATATGGTTGCTTCTGCTAAGGCTCTGGCCGGTGGAATTCCTATCGGGGCGGTAATGGCCAAAGAAGAAGTTGCCTCTGCCCTTTCCTTTGGAAACCACGGAACTACTTTTGGAGGTAACCCTTTTGCTTGTGCCGTCGGCAATGCCTGCCTTAAAACCATTGAAATGGATAACATCTGTGAACAGGCTGCTGAAAAAGGTGAATTCATGATGAACCTCATCAGAAAGAAAACTGCTCATTTGGATTCTGTAGTTGATGTCCGCGGACTAGGATTGATGATCGGTGTAGAACTCAATCAACCTGCCAGACCGGTAGTAGAAAAAATGTTTGAGCAAAGAGTGCTTTCAAATGCAGCCGGTGGAAATGTGATACGAATTGTACCTCCCCTTGTAATCACAAAAGATGAAATCGACCAGGTTGTGGATGTGTTGATTAAGAGCTTGAGTTAGTCTATTAATACTAACTCAAACATTCCACAATTAAGGAGTTTCATGTTGATGATATACCTTAGCTACCACCTTCCAGTCATTTTCAAATTTTAACAAAGACAAGTAATCAGTGTAAACATGCTTGCCGTTTCGATGAAGCTCTAATTCTACATGAGCCGCTTTTCCGGAAACGTCCACTCTCTTAAATTTGTGCTCCCACTTATTATTTGCGGGATCGAAATTCGGGTCAGATTTTCTTTTCTTCGTTCCTTCCACCCAGTTGGCAATTGGGTATCGATTTATCTTCCCTTCTTTTCCAGGCGAAAATATTGCAAAATCTTCATGAAATGTCTTGGTCATGGCTTCCGGATTCAACTCATTAAAAGCTCCATGAACGTAACCTGTTTCAAGAACTTCTTTAATTGCCTCTTCATCATGATGAATTTTGACCGTAGAGTTGATAGCAAATACAGCTATCAAAACTATTGCTAAGCTGGGTATAATAATTCGTGATTTCATATTAGTACATTATTTGAATGATAAAACTAGTTAATAAGAACTAACGTGGATACTATCTTACTAGTAAAAGGTTACATAAAACTTTGTACTATACTTATAAAAAGTTAGTACTATCAGTTTATACTACTCTTTTCATCTTGCTGAAAAATTAAAATTGCTAATCCACTATGAATCTTCGCGATCTATCAAATATTTCTGAGAATAAAGTCTCCAAAGAAGCTCGAACTTTAAGTGAAATAGTTTGTGATGATCAAAACTCGCTTGCAGAACGCCTTATCGCTTTTGAAGATATTATAAATCTGGAAGTTGGTGATACAAGTTTAAGCAGATCTAGAAATATTGAACGCGACCACGATTTCAGGCAATTATTTCTGAAATTTGAAGGTGACAATCCCACCGGTACTCAGAAAGACCGGATCGGTTTTGCACAGGTTTATGATGCGTTACGACGAGGATTCGATACCATCACATTAGCGACTTGTGGAAATTACGGAGCTTCTGTGGCCTTGGCTGCTAATCTCGCCGGATTAAAGTGCTATATTTACATACCGGATGGATATCACACCGATCGAATCGTAGAAATGGAATCGTTGGGTTCAAACATATTCAGATTACCCGGCAGTTATGAAGACACCGTTATTAAGAGCAGTGAATTGGCTATTGAGCAAGATAGTTATGATGCAAATCCCGGAGGACAAAATAAAAGTCTGCAGATCATTGCCTATTCACAAATTGCATTCGAAATATATGATCAGCTTCGGGACGCTCCAAAGATCTGTGCTGTGCCTGTTTCTAATGGGACATTGCTTGCAGGAATTCATCGTGGATTTGTGTCGTTATATAAAAGAGGAAAAACGTCCAGAATTCCCCGGTTTTTAGCAGCTTCTTCTACTTTAAAAAATCCGATCGTTCATTCCTTCAAGAAAAATCTAACAGAGTGCGAAGATCTTGATCCTAAAAAGATCAAAGAGACATTCGTGAATGAACCTCTTATTAACTGGCACAGTTTTGACGGGGACGAAGCCCTTTCTGCTATCATTGAAACTGATGGATTTGCTTACAACATCAGTGATAAGAATATGAAAAAGATGAGCACCTATCTGAAACAACATGAAGGAAAAAATATACTACCTGCATCAACGGCAGGTTTAATCGGTTTGCTGAATTTGAATGAAACTGAGCCACTTGAATCAGACCGATATGTAGCGGTACTCACGGCAAAAAATTAATTTCAAATCCCCCTTTCATAATCATTTACATGATCTGAAAAAGAACTAACTTTAGTTCTGAAGAATTATCTTCACCTCATAATCCAACTACAATGCAACACAAAGAATCTATAGACGGAACCGCAATTGTTTACTGTCAGGGTATGTTCAATACTCCTGAAGGAAAAACTTCACATGGACTTGTTAGGTTTACCGAGCGGTACAATGTTATTGGAATTATTGATGAGCGTTATGCAGGAAAGGATGCCGGCGAAGTATTGGATAGCAAGCCAAATGGAATCAAAATTTTCAAAGACTTTGGTACTGCTTATTCCGAATTGAGTAAAGATGGAGTTGCAATTAAAAACTTCGTGGTTGGTCTTGCTCCGGATGGTGGCCGACTTCCCCAATCAGCGAAACAGGAAATTTCTGCCGCTCTGGAAGCTGGACTGAATGTTGATTCAGGACTACACGATTTCCTCTCCAATGATAAAGAATTAGTAAAACTGGCTGAGAAACATAATTGCAGGATCAGAGACGTACGAAAAACTCCTGATAGGGATAAACTCCATTTCTTTACCGGAGAAATTGAAAAAGTAGATTGCTTAAAACTAGCTGTTTTAGGTTCAGATTCTGCCATTGGAAAGCGCACAACAGCTTGGTTGGTAGTTCATGGTTTCCAGAAAGAAGGATATAAAGCAGAAATGATCGGAACAGGACAAACAGGCTGGATGCAAGGCGCTAAATATTCTATGATCATGGATAGTTGCATAAACGATTTTGTGTCCGGAGAAATAGAACATGCTGTTGTAAGTGCCTGGAAGGAGTCTGATCCCGATGTTGTAGTTATTGAAGGACAGGGAAGTTTAATGAATCCGGCTTATCCCGGTGGGTTTGAGATCCTTGCTGCAGGCCGACCTGATTTTGTGATCTTGCAACATGCTCCTACTCGTTTGGAATATGATGGATTTCAGGGTTATAAACTTCATCCACTACATGAACAAATAAATGCTATTAAAGTAATTTCAGGTAAAGAAGTAATTGCAGTAACGCTAAATCATGAAGGACTTAAACCGGAAGAGATTGAACCTGCTTGCAAAAAAATCACAGCAGAAACCGGTCTTCCTTGTTTTGATGTGCTTGCTCATGGTGCGGATGATTTGATCAAATTGCTAAAACAGAAAATCCGCAAATAATGAAGATCACTCAGGTTTCATTTGAACGGTTTGATCTGGAATTAACCGAACCCTATACCATTGCTTACGAAACAATTTCTGAAGCAACCAATTATGTGTTAAGACTTGAAACTGATTCCGGATACACGGGATTTGGGTGTGCTGCTCCTGATCTTGCAATAACTAAAGAATCGCCGGAGTATTTGGAGCAAAGTTTAAATGAAACAATTATTCCCGCTTTAAATGGTGTGAATCCATTTCATTATGCCCGAATTTTAGATGATCTTAGAGAAACCGGAAAGGTGAGATCTTCTGCTTTAGCAATGGTGGACGCTGCACTTTTCGATCTGATGGCAAAAAAAGCTGATGTACCTTTGTATCAGCTTCTGGGTGGATACAGATCTTCCATTCCCACCAGTGTTACGATTGGCATTTTACCTGTTGATGACACCCTTATGAAAGCTGACCAATTTGTTGAGGACGGCTTTTTTATACTAAAGATAAAAGGTGGTCTTGATGTGGAAGAGGATATCCAAAAATTGAAATTGATTCGGGATAAATATCCAAAAGTGATCCTTCGTTTCGATGGTAATCAGGGCTATTCTGTAGAACAAAGCATTGAGTTTTCGAAAGCCACTAAAGAGATCGGAATACAAATTTTTGAACAGCCTCTCAGTGTGGATGACGAGCACTTACTGGAACCTTTGATCTCAAAGATAGCTCATCCGGTAATGGCTGATGAGAGTTTAAAAACATTGGATGATATCCATCGACTAACAAAGAATAATTCTTCTGATATGATCAATATTAAATTGATGAAGATCGGTGGGATTCTGGAAGGAATGCATATCAACTCGGTAGCAAAAGCTGCCGGAAACGAAGTTATGGTTGGTTGCTTAGATGAATGCAGTTTAGGAATTTCAATGGGATTACATTTCGCGCTTAGTCGACCAAATGTTGAATTTGCCGATTTAGACAGTCATCTCGATTTTGAAAAAGATCCCTTCAAAGGATTATTCAGATTAGAAAAGGGCTATCTCTACCCGAACGACAAAGCAGGTTTGGGACTTTAGTTCTTACCATCATAAAGTAAATAGTAGGTTATGAGCTTTTATATGCTACATTGATTTGAAGCATCATTGCTAAAGGAAATTCTTTTAGAAATACGCTTTTAAACTATTGGAGTCAGATATGTCAAAAGGAAAATCAATTAAGAAAAATTCAGGTAAAACCGCTCCGGCAAAAACCCTAAAAGAGAAAAGAGCTGCAAAAGCAGAAAAGAAAAAAAAGTAATAGTAGTTTCCTGCCTCCTAAATAATTTTAGAGAGGCAATTAGTCGAATAATTCTTTCACTGAATCAACTACTTTCTGTAACTCAGCATCCCCGATCTGATAATGGAAAGTAGCTCTGATCGTATTTGGACCAAAAGGAACCATTCGAACTCCTTTTTCTTCCAGTTTAGCTAAAGCTTCCACCGCTGATTCATTCCTGACATCAAAGATCACGATGTTAGTTTCGACACTGTTCAGATCAATAGACAAATTCGAACAACCATCAACAGCTTCAGCTAATCGTTGAGCTCTTTCATGATCTTTTTTCAACTTTGAAAAGTTATTATCTAAAGCAAAATCAGCAGCTGCAGCCAGCAACCCGACTTGACGCATACCTCCGCCCCACATTTTACGGAAACGCCGGGCTTTAGCAATATTTTCTTTGTTAGATAGAAGCATGGATCCCACCGGCGCTCCTAATCCCTTGCTAAAACAAACGGAAATGGTATCTGCGATTTTTCCAAAGAAAGTTGGTTCTATTCCTGTATGAATCATTGCATTCCATATTCTGGCTCCATCCAGATGAACTTTTAAATTGTTCTGATCTGCGAATGATTTTAAGGAGCTTAATTCATCTTTTGAATAGCAAACTCCCCCACCCTTGTTGGTTGTGTCCTCCAGGCATAACACGGAAGTTCTTGGTTCCCAGTCAAAGCCTCCTCGCACAGAGTTTTTAATGTCCTCCGGGCTAAGCTTTCCTTTTTTACCCTGAATAGTACTGATCTGAACCCCGGACAAAAATCCTGCTCCGCCTGTTTCATAATTGAAAATATGTCCGTTTTGATCGATCAGAATTTCATCACCCGGATTAGTTAAAACTTTTACCCCCAGTTGATTGCTCATCGTTCCACTTGGCACAAACAAGCCGGCCTCCATCCCTAACATTGCAGATACTTTTTGTTCAAATGCAGTTACCGCTGGATCTTCAGCAAATACGTCATCTCCCACTTCAGCCTTCGTCATAAAATCCAACATTTCCGGAGTTGGCTTGGTAACTGTATCACTTCGTAAATCGATCATTTTCTTTTTTACTTTTTGGTTTGCTTGGGATACTTTGATGTCCTTCTATAATGTTTATTTATTCACCGTGGATAATCCGTATAAAATTGCCGTTGTTCAACACCCTCCTGTATATTTAAATCTCAGTAAAAGTGTTGAACTGGCTACTCAGTATATTTCTGAAGCAGCTTCGAAAGACGTTCATATGATCGTGTTTCCTGAAACATGGCTTCCGGGTTATCCTGTTTGGTTAGATTATGCACCTGAAGTCGGTGTTTGGGATCACCCATCAGCCAAAGCTCTGTTCCGATTGTTGTTCGAAAATTCCATCGAAATTGCGGACGAATATTTTAAGATTCTGTCTGATTCGGCCACAGAAAATAATTGTCTGGTGGTGATGGGAGCAAATGAACGGGTTGGGAGAACCTTATATAACACCATTTTTTATTTTAAACCCGATGGTTCTTTTGATCTTCATCGAAAACTAATGCCCACTTATACCGAACGCTTAGTTTGGGGAATGGGTGATGGAAGCACACTTCCCACTATTGATCATCATGAAGCAAAGATCACCGGACTTATTTGCTGGGAACACTGGATGCCGCTAGCCAGAGCTGCTGTTCATCAAAACGGAGAAGATATTCATATTGCCCAGTGGCCGATGGTGAAAGACCTGCACCAAATCGCAAGCAGACAGTACGCATTTGAAGGACAATGTTATGTGATTGCTGCCGGTTGCACGCTCACTAAACAGCAAATGATTGATGGGATTATTTCAGTTTCTGATAAAGAAAATGCAGCTTTGGAGATGATACGATCGATCCCCGAAGACGATGATACTTTACTTTTGAAAGGTGGAAGTTCTGTAATCAAACCCAATTCGGAATATTTAGCCGAGCCTGTTCAAATTGAAAACACGATTATTTATGCAGATCTGGATCTTTCTATTTTAAGTGAAGGAAACCTTTTTATCGATACCAATGGACATTATTCCAGACCGGATGTTTTTCAGCTTCATGTGAATACCAAAGATCAACAAAATGTAAAGTTCGGGTACGATTTTGAAAGTTGACGCTAAATACGATCTTATAATCGCCGGTGGGGGGATGTCAGGGTTGAGTCTTGCCTGGTATTTGGCAAAAGGTGGGTATAAAGGAAAAGTTTTGGTCGTTGATTCTACCTTTGCTCCCATCAATGAAAAAACCTGGTGCTTCTGGACTAAAGATGTTCCTCCTTTTAAAGAAATCATATACAGAACATGGAATAAAGCTTTTTTTTCGGCTCTGGACATGAATGCTTTCCTGTATCTGAAAGATTACTCCTATCACGCAATTCGGTGTGGTGATTTTAAAGAGCTGGTGCTTACCGAGCTTAGAAATAGATCCAATTTTACATTGCTGGAAGAAAATATTCTGAGCGTTTCTTCAAATTCAAGCAAAGCAGTATTACTTACAAAAAATAGTGATACCTATATAGCTGATCATATTTTTCAAAGTGTATTCAAACCTAATTGGCAGAAACCGAAATATCCGTTGATTCAACATTTTCTGGGCTTTGAAATTGATACCGAACATTCGGTTTTTGACCCTGCTACTTTCACTCTCATGGATTTTGATCCTTCTTTTAAAGAAGGCGTTGCTTTTATGTATGTGCTTCCATTTAGCCATAACAAGGCACTTCTGGAATTCACCGTTTTTTCAAATTCCACCCTAGACAAAGAAGTGTATGAAGAGAAAATTCAGAACTACATGGACAAAAAGTATGGTCTCCATGTATCAGAATACGAAGTAAAAAGAACGGAATATGGTGAAATTCCTATGCAGGATCTGGACTACCAACCCACATATGAGAAAAACATTATCAATCTGGGGACCATGGGAGGTTTAACTAAACCAAGTACCGGCTATACATTTCTGAGAACTCAGGAATACACTAAACAACTCGCTGATTCTATAATTACAGGCGAAAAGCCTTTGCTTCCTCCTCAATCCAAATTTCGATACCGGTATTACGATCTGCTTTTGCTTCACATTTTAACCAATTCTACAGAAGACAGCCTGGCTATTTTCCGTGATCTTTTCAAAAAAAACAGGTTTGATGCCGTGCTAAGCTTTCTCTCTGAAGACTCTAACTTTGTTCAGGATCTGAAAATAATGAGTAGCGTTCCGTATATGCCCTTCTTTAAAGCCATTGGTAGTAATTTGTTTAAACTGAATTGAACGAAATAACTTTTATTTTCTATTATCAGCAGTAAAAATCAAACTAACTTATGACGCAAGAAAAAGGAACTCTCTCTGAAATAGCAAAACTCTTCTTCAAATTAGGTTGCATTGCATTTGGTGGTCCCGCAGCACACATCGCCATGATGGAAAAGGAAGTCATCGAAAAGAGAAAATGGATGTCTCAACAGCATTTTCTTGATCTCATCGGAGCCACTAATCTCATTCCGGGACCAAATTCTACTGAAATGACTATGCACTGCGGCCATGAACGTGGTGGTGTTCCCGGTTTATTTGTTGCGGGAATCAGTTTCATATTCCCTGCGGTAGTAATTACAGGGATTCTTGGTTTTCTGTATGTGGAATATGGTCAGCTTCCGGAAGTAGAACCGTTCATTTTTGGGATTAAACCTGCTGTATTAGCCATTATCGCAGCTGCTGTTGTAAAGCTCGGAAAAAAAGCTCTCAAAGGATGGGAACTGGGTGTTTTAGGAGCAATTGTTTTAATTGCCAGTTTATTAGGCGTGAATGAGATCATTGCCTTGTTGACCGCCGGAGTAGTTGGAACTTTATATTTCACTACAAAATCGAAATTTGATGTCTCTCCAAAATCCATACTCCCCTTTCTGTTTCTTCAGGCAGGTTCAGCTACAGTTTCTAAGATCACAGCTTTAAATGTGTTCTGGAGTTTCTTAAAAGTTGGTTCTATACTTTATGGAAGTGGTTATGTTCTGTTTGCTTATTTGGACGCAGAACTGGTTATGAGTGGATGGTTGACCCGTCCTGAATTAATTGATGCGATTGCCGTTGGACAGTTTACTCCCGGGCCTGTTCTTTCCACAGCTACCTTTATCGGATATCAACTGGCCGGTTGGCAGGGAGCTATAGCAGCCTCGGTTGGGATTTTTCTTCCTTCTTTTCTCTTTGTATGGATCTTAAATCCTCTCATCCCAAAAATGAGAAATTCCAAAACTCTTGGTTTCTTTCTCGATTCAGTAAATGTGGCCGCGGTTGCAGTAATGGTTGCTGTACTATTTGTAATGGGACAAGATACTCTTACCGACTGGCGAGCAATTGTGATTGGGTTACTGGGAGCTTTCTTCACATTCGGACCTAAAAAACTAAACGCTATGTGGATAGTAGCCGGCGGTGCATTGCTTGGTTATTTGTTGAAGCTTGTTTGATACAGCGTTAACCTTGTAGAGGTTAGATGATTCGCTTACAACAATTGTCCCGTTTATAATAAACCTCAGTATTTCAAAAAAGCTTCCAACTACACCGACCTTTAGAATTATTTCCACCAACTCCATCATCCCGCTTTCAGCGAAATGATGGATAGCTACTTCTCCGTCTGTCGGGCTCTGCACGGCTGACGGATTTTGGTTACTGAGATAGAAACGAGATTTCGGATTTCGCACCAATAATTCCCTTTCTAGTTCAAGCGTCACGCTTGGACGAATGTTTTGCAAGAAATGCACAAGCGAGACGCTTGCGTTAGTTTGGGGCTCCTACTTTTGTCTTGATACAAAAGTAGCAAAAGATCAAGCCGAAGTATTTAAGACGGGCTTACTGATCCTGCGCTGAATAATCCTAAAGGTCTTCGTGCATACTGAAACATTTCTACATCTCTCACCAGAAAGGATTATTCCTGCTTCGCAGACGCATCCGGATCATGCTCTCTATTCCGTTTTAAATACTAAGGGCATAATTTATTTCAGCAATTAGGATTAATACTGTCACCAAATTACATGACTTTTATAGTGATGACCTCACTTTTCAATCAAATAAAAAAGCCTCCATCATGGGATTATCCGTTAGATGGAGGCTTGAAAAAAATATTATTTAACAAAGACTATCAGCACTGCAACAACCAATATTTTAAAAAGCGATCTCCATATGAACTTGGAACCTCATTAAATCATCTCTGGAAACAAAATCCAGTAAACCCGCACTTGCCTGAAGTTTAAGATTATGTCCTGAAATATATTTAGAAACGGCGAAGGTATATTCAGAATGTTCCGTCAAGGAAGAGAAATTTCCGTTTTTAGAAAGCGTGGCGTATCGGCCTGAAATTCCAAAATCTTTACCAAAAACATAACCTAACGAACCCATGTATGCTGTTCCTGTTCCGAAACCATTATCATTTTCAGCATCTCTGTTTGCGAATTCACCATGCACAGATAATCCTTGATATTTTAGCATGGCATCTGCCAGAAATGTATGCAGATCATTTTTTACCAAATCTCCACCACTGGTAAATACAAAGCCTCCGGTATGTCCTCTGCTTCTTACTGCCCCGTCATTAAAGTCATAAGCTATACCAATAGATAATTTTATCTCTTCCTCTTTAGCAAGATCAGGACCGGTGTAATCGCCCTTATCTGAAAAATTTCCAAAAGGTAAAAATTCAACTCTTCCGGTATAGCTGTATCCTCCGGGGTTTTTAGTGGTGATGTCTCTGCCCTCACCGATTGAAATGGCACCCATCTGCCGAACCACCATCTCGCCAAACATTGAAGTATTTCTCACCTGAATTCCAACATCTCTATCCAGATTAAAACTAGAGTTCAATAAACTTCTGTCAACAAATTGAACCTTTTGGGAAGAGATCAATCGTTCTCTGTTTCCCGGAAGAACGGTTTGTCCAAACCATATCTCAAAATCCGAAACCGGATTATATTTGATAACCCCATCTAATACAATATTTGAAGTACCGCTGTTTTGAAGAATTCCACCTGAACTTGAATTCCTGGTATCTCTGTTACTAAAACCCAACTGAACCTTGTAAGTAAATTTTTCGGAATAGATATGTCCATCCAATTTTAAACGCGCTCTGCGAACCAAAGCCTGATCGGAATACACATTATCTTCCAGGTTCCACTCTCCCAGATATAAACTTTGAAACCTCATTCCTAATTTCACGCTGTAAGAATTATCTTCCGGTTGAAAAACAATTCCTTTTCCAAGGGTTTTAACTTCTACATCCTGAGCTAAACTGTTTCGAGGAACAGCTATTACAATGAATAATAAGAACAGAAGTTTAGGGAATAATTTCATTTGGATATTTTTATTACAGTGAAAATTTATGCCGGCAAATGTACCTATTATACGAGCATAGTTAAAATCAGATTACCATAAATTAATATACAGTTAACATTGAGGTAACATAAAACCTCGGTTATAATGATTAACTTGATGCTCAATTTTTAACCATATTAAATAACTATGGAATTTGGTTTTCTCGGGTTTCTAAATCTGATGGGTTCTCTTGGCTTTTTCATTTATGGAATGAAAGTGATGAGCGAAGGAATTCAAAAAGTTGCCGGTACAAAAATGCGGCAAATTCTTCGTTCAATGACATCCAACAGATTTAAAGGTGTTCTAACCGGTTTTGCATTAACCGCCTTAGTTCAATCCTCTTCTGCAACAACAGTATTGGTTGTTAGTTTTGTTAATGCCGGATTGCTTGCGTTGGTTGAATCTATTGGTGTGATAATGGGAGCTAACATTGGGACAACTATTACGGCATGGTTGATCTCCATAATTGGTTTTAAAGTAAAGATTTCTGCCTATGCATTACCGATCATTGCAATTGGATTCCCTCTTCTCTTTATGAGCAAAAGTAAAACCAAATCCTGGGCAGAAGTATTAATTGGTTTCGCTCTTTTATTTATCGGGCTTTCTTACCTGAAAGAATCCGTACCTGATCTTAAAGCAAACCCGGAAATCCTTGAGTTTCTGGCCCAATATACTGATCTCGGGTTTTTATCTACCCTACTATTTGTTGGTATTGGAACCATTTTGACAGTTACTGTACAATCTTCAAGTGCAGCTATGGCTTTAACTCTGGTTATGGCTAATAATGGTTGGATTCCATTTGATCTTGCAGCAGCTATGGTTCTTGGTGAAAATATTGGTACAACGATTACTGCTAACCTTGCAGCCTTAGTTGCAAATATACATGCTAAAAGAGCTGCAGCGGCACACTTCATTTTCAACATTTTTGGTGTGCTATGGGTCATCTTGTTGATGCCGTTCATGTTAGATTTCATCGATACTTATATGACATCGAACTATGATGCATCACCATTTAATGATCCTGAATCTATTCCAATTGCTCTATCTATTTTCCATACTGTATTCAATATTTTGAATACCTTATTTCTAATAGGCTTTGTAGGATTCATTGCTAAAACGGTGATCAGAATGATTCCGTCCAAAGGTGAGGATGATGAAGAATTCCATCTGGAATATATCGGTACCGGAATGATGCAAACAGCAGAGCTTTCTTTGGAAGAAGCAACTAAAGAGACTGCGAAGTTTGGTGAGATCACAGCAAGAATGTCTGAGTTTCTTAGGGAGCTTGTCGAAACAGATAAACCGAAACGTCAAAAGAAATTGCTTAAAAAGATCAAGAAGTATGAAGAGATTACCGATCGCATTGATGACGAATTAGCTTCCTACTTAATGAAGGTTTCTGAAGGTTCGTTAAGTGACGAATCTACCAGAAAAGTTTCTCACCTCTTGAATATTTCCAATAACCTGGAAACCATTGGTGATATCTTTTACCAGATGTCCAGAGATCTTGAGAAGTTCTTTGAAGGTGATATTATCTTTAACAGTGAGCAAAAAGCCGGTGTTCTTAGCATCTTGGATGAGATCGACAAAGCATTTGAGATAATGGTAACGAATCTCAATGAAGACTACGATAAAGTTGCTATTGAACCTGCTTACGAACAAGAGACCAAAATCAATAAGCAAAAGAAATCACTTCAGAAAAAACATACTAAGAGAATCGAGACAAAGATGTATAACATCAACAGCGATTCAGTATATAAAGATCTGTTCTTTGCCTGCGAAAAAATTGGTGATCACATCATCAACGTAAGTGAAGCGGTAACAGGACAAAAAGATAAAGATCCTGAAGACAAGTAAGAAGTTTAGAAGTAATTCTAAGCCCTGTTTCAAAAGAGACAGGGCTTTTTTTATGAAAAAATTTCAGCTAAATTTATTTTGGAAACATGAAATATAGATTTTATGTAGCTCAATTACGATATCAAGGCTGTCATCCTGAGCGGCCCAAATCAGTAAGAAGGTATTTGAATGAAGCACGTCGAAGGATCTCAAAAGTAATTGAAGTTTTTTTTGTAAGGAGTAGGCTTTGAACTCGTCTTACCTACATGTCCAAAACCTACTATATTTATATGCTAAGCAATACTTCCAAGATGATCTATATTGGTGTCACCAATAATCTTGAACGTAGAGTCTTTGAGCACAAATCAAAACAAATAGAAGGCTTCACAAAGTAGTATAACCTGCATCAGTTGGTGTATTATGAAGAAACTGATGACATTGGTAGAGCTTTAGAGCGAGAAAAGCAGCTAAAGGGATGGATAAGAAAAAAGAAAGTAGCTTTAATTGAGTCAATCAACCCTAAATGGAAAGATTTATCAGAAAATTGGTATTCGTAGAGTAAAATCGGTTAGTTCAAGGTTTGAGACCCTTCGCAACCAGAATTATACCCTCAATAATATCAAAGCTCAGGGTGACAGTTTTAATATAAACCGAACTATTAATATAAAATATGGCATCTAAATGAAAGACAATGATTTTTTACTTCAATTCGACAACTGCACACTTACTCCGGAGTTATTTGATCATAAAGCTCACCTGAGATTGGCATGGCTTCAGATCAAGAAATATGGATTAGATCAAGCTATAAAAAATTGCTGTGAACAGATCTCAAGATTTGCTTGCTTTCACGGTGATCATCAAAAGTTTAATAAAACGATCACCAACGCTTCAGTGTTTGCTGTAAACCATTTTATGAAAGATGAGGACAGTTTTGAGGAATTCATCGGAAGAAATCCGCAACTACTTTCTGATCTGAAAACCTTGATCAATTCTCATTACAGCTATGATATTTTCACTGTTGAAAATGCCCGAAAAAATTTTATTGAACCGGATGTACAGCCTTTCATTTAGAAAAAAGAAACTGGGAAAGGAAAGCCACTACAGCTGTTTCCGCTCTTAAACGATTTTTTCCCAGAGTTATGAACTGAACTCCTTTGCTTTTAGCCAGATCAGCTTCTCTTTCTGAAAATCCGCCTTCGGGTCCAACCAAAAGCAGATTACCTTCAGGGTTTAATTCACTTGGAATATCAGCTTCTTCTTCTCCTAAATAAGCCATCAAGATAGAATGTTTTTTGTATTGTTCTAAAACTTCATCCAACGATCTTTTGATCACTAATTTTGGAAGATAGAATCTGCTGCTTTGTTTGAATGCGCTTACGATCTGGGTCTGCAATCTCTCTTCATTTAATCTGGATCTTTCTGAATGATCTGCATCAAACACACAAATTTCCCAGGCGTCCAGTTCTACTGCTTTTTCAATTGCGAATTCCAATCGATCTCTTTTTTTGATAGCCCCGAATGCCATGACTTTTCTCGTAGTTGGCGCCTCTTGTGATCTGGTTTCCAGAACATTCAGCCGAACAGATTTTTTGGAAATATCCTTAATTTCACATTTTGATCGGTTTCCAATCCCATCTACCACATAAACTTGATCTCCCACTTTATTCCGTAACACTTTGGAAATATGAATAGCTTCCTGATCTGTTATCTCGACTTCGCTTTCATCGTCTTTCCAGTTTTCCGGTGGTGCGTAAAAGAAATTCATGAGTTTTTTCCTGTACAACTACATTTGATTTTACTATTCACATTTGCGAGTAAAAAAGGATACTGAATATATAAACAACTTAATAGTTACGAAGTAATCTGCCGGAATAACCGAGAGTGCTTTATGGGTCATCCTTGTAGATGTTAGATAATTCACTTAAAAAAATTATCTTGTTTATAATCCTGACGATTTCAGAAAAAGATTCCAACTACACCGACCTTTAGAATTATTGGCGAGGAAAGAACGTAATGAAATCGACGGCTCCACAGGAGCAATCATTACACTCAGGATGATTCTTGAATGTGTATCATACGAGCGAAGACCTTTTGTAATGATTAGTCGATGTAATGAAGTTCGCGCCAATAATTCTTGTCGGGAGCTTTTGGTACTTTTGTCGGTACAAAAGTACACATAGTAAAGGAAGGAAGTCCTATAAAATTTATTAACTTAGCTCAAGGCTACCTACTTTTGTCTTGATACAAAAGTAGCAAAAGATCAAGCCGAAGTATTTAAGACGGGTTCACTGATCCTGCGCTGAATAATCCTAAAGGTCTTCGTTCATTCTGAGACAATTAGTGCACTCTTCACCTGAAAGGATTATTCCTGCTCCGCAGACGCATCCGGATCATGCTCTCTTATCCGTCTTAAATACTAAGGGCGAATTTTTCTTGATTTATCACGCTAAACTGTTAACGAATTACCTGACATCTACAAGAATGACCCTATCCGTAAAGTCATAGGAAAACTAGCACGGAATTATCTAACACCTGCAAGGTTGAAACGTTATCCCTCGTAAATGTATCCAAGCAATTAAGATCTATTTCTTTCTTTTATAATAAGCGCCGGGTTCAAAAGCGGTCTCGCCCGTTTCTAAAACCATTTCAACATAGGGAGCACAAATTCGGCAACCATTGCTGCAATAATTATCGATCTGAAGATCTTCTAGATCGGTGTACCCTTTTTCTTTGGCGTATTCTTTGATCTCTTCAAAACTGTGCTCATGACAAATACATCGATTTACTAAGAAATCACTCATACTTGTTTAAAATGCTTACCAAGTTTTAAGCCCTGTCCTTGATAATTACTGTCAATTTCTTCGCCATAAATGAACTCAGGTAGTTCAGTATTGGGCTCAAACTGCATACTGAATAATGTCTGACCATCTTCGATCATAAACGGTACATCGTGAGAGCGAACTTCCAGAACGGCTCTGGCTCCTTTGTCGTCCACGGAACCACCAAATCCGGAATCAAAAAATCCGGCATAATGTGTTCTGAGTTCTCCTGAACCTGTATCATAAGCCATCATTTCACACGCTAATTTCGCAGGGACACGAATACGTTCTTTGGATGCGAAAATATAAAATGCTTCCGGCTCCAGAATAAAAGTCGATTCAGAAGTAGCATAGATCGGCTCCCAGAATTCATCTACATCATAGTGACCGATGTTTTCCAGATCAATAAAATTGTTATGCTTCTTGGCTTTATAGCCGATGATCTCCCCTTTTTTGCCCTTTAGTTGCACACTCATGAACAATCCTTTGTTCACTTTGATCTGCTGCATACTTACCGGCTTGATGTTTTCATCAAACAGCAATGGATCTGAAGCATGAATTCTCAACAAGTCCTGATCAGGTACGATCTCAAAACCATGGCGAACTCTCAACTGGTTCAAACGCTGACCTGTTCTCACTTTTATGGAAAACGATTTCGGTACTACTTCCAGATATAATTGTCCCTGATAGCCCGGAGCAATTTCTTCGAATCGGTGCGAATAGTCAGTGATAACACGAGTAAATACATCCAGTCTTCCGGTAGAACTTTTCGGATTCGCTTTAGCGGATAGATTTTCCGGTGAAAATAACTTTACTTCTTCTGAATTATCAGAAACTCCGTTTTGAGTGGAGTAATGAGATTTCGGGAGATTCAATCGTTCCAGCAACGGAATGATATACACGCAATTCTCTTCCAGCACCGCTCCGTCTTTGATGGAAAACGAATATTGCTCCAGTTTCTCGATCTTCTGTTCTACCGTTTCGTTCTCGGGAAGAAAACTGCATCTCACCCGATATGCCACTTCTCCAAGTCGGAGATCTAAAGAGTTAGGCTGAAACTGATTGTCGTTGATCGGGTAATCCGGGTGTGAGTCAAGTATTTCGAGATCGCGAAGGATCTTTAACTTTTGAACCGGTAGAATTCCTTTGGTATGTAAGTGTACTTCTTTAGAGCTGTTTGACATTGCCTGTGCTGTTACAATTTCCTGTAAGATAATAAGGCTGATACTTTAGGCAAACTGGAATTAACCCATTTATTTTTATTATATGTCCACTTACCATTATGACAATTTTTAGATAAATTTTTGCAACTTTACCAGTTCCGATATGTAGATGACCTATGATATCTAACAAGAATACAATTTCACTTAAAAAAGGTACTTATTTAGCGCCTGATGTTAGCACTTGTGATTTCAATGACTTGCTAGTTGGAGTAACTAAATATCAAACACCAACTGAAACCGGCGTTTGGCATTCTCATGAAAATTCAATGATAAGTTTTGTTCTGTATGGTTCAAATAAGGAAAACCGAGAAGGACTAACTTTTGAGAGAACTCCGGGTTCGATCAATTTTTATCATTCCAATGAGTTGCATCAAAATATCTATAACAAATTTCCTTCCAAGCATATCAGCTTAGAAATTGATTCGGCTTTTTTAAACAAATATGAATACACAGAAGCACAAATTGAAATGGCTGTTGCTAACAATGAATACTCCATTTTTACATTTACAAAGTTGCTGAGTGAAGCATTTTTGAACGATTCTCAATCATCAAGCAGTGTTGAAATGGTGGTTCTATCTTTTATCGAAAATGCTATAGGCACAAAAGAACAAAAGATTCCAGAATGGATGAACTTAGTCAGAGATATACTCAAAGATAGATGGAACGAAAATATTTCCTTACATCAACTTTCTGAGAGCGCTGATGTTCATCCTACTACAATTTCAAAACATTTTAGAAATTATTTTCAATGTACTCTCGGTGAATATAGTAGAAAAATAAAAGTAGCCCGTTCAATTGAGATTATTAATTCCTCCAAAACCAGCTTTACTGAGGTAGCTTATCAGTGTGGTTTTTCTGATCAAAGTCATTTTACGAGAGTATTTAAATCCTGTACAGGTCTTCTGCCCAAACAATTTGTTAAGCTCTAAACGAGCAGGCAAATTTCATTCTATTTTGTATAAAAAAGAATGGCCATCTTACCGAAAACCACAACCGATAGAGATGACTGTTTTAAAATTACGTAAGCCATATATAGTTTTAATCCTGATAACTTCAACCGTTCTTCTAGGATGTTATAAAAATCCAAAAGACAATTCTAACTGGGCGCAGGATCTTACAGAAGCATACGCAGCTCTCCACAAAGAAAGAAACATAGAGTCTGCCAACCTCATTTTTGAGGCTTCGGAAAAAATGCCACGAAAAAATTGGGAGAACTACTTTGTTACTGCATCCATATATGCTTCAAATAATAACACAGAAAAAGCTTTTTTTTCACTTGAAAAAGCTATTGAGTATGGCTTAAGAGATACGGATCTGATTACTAATTTTCCTGACTTTAAAAACCTGAAAAACGATATAAGGTTTCAACAAATAACTGAGCTTGCTGAAAAGGCAAAAGAAAATTATCTGGAACAAATCGAAAACCCGGAATTGCTTAAAGAATTAGAAAACATGTGGGCAAGAGATCAACAGGCTTTATCCAAATATGAAAATAAAATACGTCTTTTAGACAGCACTGCTACTTATAAAGATTATCAGAAACTATTTAAACCTGTTGAGAAAGTCTGGGATATAAATAAAATTAAATTAGATAGCATTATAACTATCTATGGATGGCCTGGGAATAAATTAGTGGGAGAAGATGGAGCAAAACTTGCCTGGGCAATTCCACAACACCATCCTGATGTATTTTACAAAGAACGATGTCTAGGGTTAATAAAAAAAGCTGTGGATAATGGTGATTTAGATCCTAATTTATATGCTGAATTGAACGATAGAATAGCCCGTGAAACTTGGAGAAAACAAACCTATGGTGCCAGCATGGGCAAGAATGCCCCTTACCCTATAAATGACCCATCAAATGTTAATGAAAGGCGCTTCGAGCTTGGCTTAATGGAACCCATAGAGGTCTATGCTTTTTATCATGGTATTGAATACACCGTACCTTCAGAAAAAGAAGCAATAGTTGAATCTAACCTTTCTCAGAAAAAAGCCTTGGAAGCATATAGTCAATTTAATGAGTTCATTTATGAAAATAATCCTGATTCTGCTAATAGCTATTTCCTTAAAGCAAAGGATTATTATGGTGATATCACAAACCAACAACTATTTGATGCAGCTATAAAATTAACTCAATTAAACAACGACCGTTCTAAAAGATTAGCAGAAAACATACTCAAAGTTCTCATTTGGAGAAAATGGAATGACCGCCAGATTATTTCTAATCATGAAGCTTTTAAATCTCTACGAAAAAGAAACGAGTGGCAGCTTATTGAAGCCCTGATAGATAAAAGTTTATAACCTAATGAAGAATGTTCTATAAGCTGAAAGCTTTAAACACACTCTGAAAAAATATGGGAATTTTGAACTAAGATCGGTTTTATTCATTTTAAACTGATTTTTAAGTATAAATGAATAAAGCTTAACAGTGAAATAGGGATAAAGTGAATAGAGTTCACTTTACTCTGTTGTTGTGTGTAACTTAATTACAAGTGATATGGCAAAAACGAAAACGAAAGAAACTGACGCAGATGTCTACGAGTTTATAAACTCATTTGCTAACTCCCAACAAAAGAAAAATGATAGTTACGAATTGATAAAAATACTACAAGACATTACGGGCGAAGAACCCAAAATGTGGGGACCGACAATTATCGGCTTCGGTAGTTATCATTACAAATATGAAAGCGGACACGAAGGAGATGCTCCCATTCTTGGATTCTCCCCGAGAAAGGCAGCCTTTTCGCTCTATATTTATTCTGATACAGAAAAAAGTAATTCAATTATAACAGACCTCGGAAAATTCAAAATGGGAAAAGCATGTATTTATGCTAATAAACTTGCAGACATCAATATTCCAGTTCTCAAAGAACTTTGTATAGAGTCTATACAATATATAGATGAACATAACGAGTGCTCTTGCAGGAAGAAATATAATAAATAAAGCTACACACAATAACGCATAGAGCTTTTGGCGGGTGAACGTCTACCAGCAAGGTTTTCGCTTCGTAGCCAACTTTGGCGTGCTGTGGACAAGAGGTGCTCCGAAACCGCCACAAGCCACCTGCAAACCGTTAGAAAAGCTCAAACTACTAACTCAATCAGCTGCAAAAAACGATGAAAGACATCCCTGGAATAGATGAAAACGGAAATCCTAAGAATGGCCCTTTTCAGACTTACTTTAAAAACGGGAGCATTTCTTGTAAGGGTGAATTCAACAACGGCAAGAAATCCGGACAGTGGACATATTTTCTAAATAATGGACAGATGCAGTCAACCGGCAGCTATATAGACGGAAAGATTGTTGGTCAATGGAAATGGTTCTTCAAAAATGGCGACCCGCGAGCGACAGGCGGCTTTAACGATGAAGAACAGAAGCACGGTGAATGGAAACGATACCATGCTAACGGACAACTCTGGGACGAAGGTTGCTTTGAGCACGGCAAAAAGAAGGGTACTTGGAAAGTTTACGATGAAGCGGGCGAACTTATAAAGAAGCAAACTTTCAAGTAGTGGAAGCTCATAAGCCAAATACATTAAACATCGCACTAAATAAATCAGTCTAACTATGGAGTCAAAACACTATATACCCAGTGGTCAGGGAGAAAATTACGATTATTCTCAGGATCACTGTTTTATCAAAGTTTCCTCCAAAGACACTAATGGAGAATTGTGCCTTATCGAAGACACTCTTAAACCCGGATTCCATTTAAAAAGACATCATCACAAGATCATGACAGAAGTGTTTTACATGCTTGAAGGGGAAATGGAATTGATTTTCGATGATGAAACAATTCTGCTGAAACCCGGCGATACCATCACCGTTGATCCTAATGTGTGGCACGAGGCTAAATGCAGCGAAGGTGGTAAAATGCTCACCATATTCAAAAATGGCCAATTTGATGTTTTCCTCGAACAACTTTCTACAATGACCCGGGATGATTTTTCTAACGCGGAATTAATGAAATCGTTTTCAGCCAAATTCGACATTTACGAAGAGTAAAATTGGATCAAACATAATTTATACCGGTTCAGCTACTTTATAAAACCAAACCAAAAAGTATAGACAATACGAAAATGTGTATAAGGCTATAAAGTAGTTGTCTGTCGATCTTAGTCTTGTTCATTTAAACAAACAAAACAATGATGAAGACTAATCAATTTGGCAAACAAGGCTGGACTCCCGATAGAATCGGATCTCTTAAAGGTAAAACATTCGTTATAACGGGTACTACAAGCGGCACAGGATTTGAAGCTGCAAGGATACTACTGTCCAAGGGAGCGAATGTGGTGATGTTGAACCGCAATCCCAAAAAATCAGAAGATGTTATTTCCTCTTTTAAAAAAGAGCTGGGCAACCAAATAGATGTCTCATTTATCCAAATGGATCTGGCAGAACAGGAATCTGTACGAAAAGCTGCTCAAGAAGTACTTGAAAAAGTTACGCAAATCGACGCATTGATTTGTAACGCTGCTATTGCTCAGGTTCCCAATCAGAAACTAACTGTTGATGGATTTGAAAGTCAGCTTGGCGTAAACCACTACGGTCATTTCACGCTACAAGGTTTGCTCTTTCCACTGGTTGAAGAATCCAAAGGACGTATCGTAACTGTGGGCAGTATGGGCTATAATATGGGACTGAAAACCATCAAATTTGACGATATGAACTGGAATAAAGATTACACTCCAAATGATGCCTATAGCCAGAGCAAATTAGCACAGATCATGTCGGTTTATGAATTACAGGATAAATTGGAAAAAGCAGGCAAAACTGAAGTTAAAGTATATGCTTGTCACCCCGGTTCATCCAGAACCTCCCTGATCGATACCAGTGGTAGTTTTATGATGCGCATGATCTTTAACCTGATGAAATTTTCACCATTGACACAATCAGCTGAAAAAGGTGCATACCCAATGTTAATGTGTGCTACTGAAAAAGACCTGGATCAAAAAGCATTCTACGGTCCTACAGGATTTAACAACTTTAAAGGAGCTGTTGGAGCACATAAACTGGAAGCACACGCAAAAGACAAAGTTGTTGCGGAAAAGTTATGGGAAGTGTCAGAAAAAGCAACGAATTTAAAGTGGAACTTTTAAATTAGCGATATGCAACATTTTAAAACTTTATCGGCTTATTTAGATTATCTGGAACTACCGGGACCGGAGCATCCGATGTTGAGTGTGTTTTCTGCTATTGGAGATGGTTTCTTGCCATGCCCGAAAGAGAGCTCACCTCCTATTACTAATGATTGCTATTCCATTAGCCTGAAGAAGATCGTAAAAGGAGATTTAAACTATGGTCGCACAAAATACGATTTCACCAATGGCGCATTGATATTCATCGCTCCAAGGCAAGTATTACAATGGGATGAGAGTGTAGTTTACGATCAAAAAGGATTTTCAATCAACTTCCACGAAGATTTTTTGAAAGGTACAGAGTTGGCGCATCAGATCAAGAAATATGGCTTCTTTTCATATTCAGCAAATGAAGCCCTGCACCTCTCTCCAAAAGAAGAGAAACAGATCGAATCAATTGTAGAAAATATTGATATAGAATATCAGAACAATCACGATGAGTTCAGCAAAGACATCATCATTTCGCAACTAAGCACGCTGTTGAAATACGCCAACCGCTTTTACGAACGGCAGTTTTTAAATCGGAAAGAATTATCGAATAACCTTTTGGAGCAGTTTAATAAACATTTATCGACATATTTTGAATCTGGGCAGTTGGAAGAAAAAGGAATTCCCGGTATTGAGCAGATCGCAGATCAGCTGTCGGTTTCACAGCGTTACTTAAGCGATACACTAAAAAAAGAAACAGGCAAAACTTCAACTGAACATCTGCAATTGTATTTGATCGATGAGGCGAAGAATATTCTGTTGAACCCTAATAAAACGATTTCTGAAGTGGCTTATGAATTAGGCTTTGAATATCCGCCCTATTTTTCGCGGTTATTTAAAAAGAAGGAAGGCATCAGCCCATCAGCATACAGAGAAAAATACACTTTAAATTAAGATCATGGATATACTAAAAACAGCAACAGACTGGGCAAAAGCCGAAGTTTTTTCAACATCATTTTTCATTGTTTTCGGAGTAGTATTTGTATTGGCAAGCATAGGATTTTGGCAACTCGCTAAAACTGATATTGCAAAAGCATACATCATTCCCACCTTGGTTGCCGGATCATTACTATTGATCATCGGTCTTGGTTTATTTTTCACCAATAAATCAAGAATCACACAATTTGAAACGGCTTATAATAATGACGCTACAGCTTTTGTAGAATCCGAGATCGCACGTGTAGAAAGTACGTTAAAGGAGTATCAAACCATCGTTTTCAAAGCAATTCCCTTCATTATTGTGGTTGCTGCATTGATGATCGTTTTTATAGACAAACCGGTTTGGCGAGCAAGCACCATCACAACCATTGCCATGTTGGTGGTTATTCTTCTGATTGACGGCACAGCCAAAGCTAGGATCGATGCTTATAGTGAACAATTAGAATTGGTAGATAAGAATGGAATTAATGATTTAAATTGAGATTCAGAAAGGAAAAATTATTAAGAATTGAACAACAAATGAATATTGAAGAAATATCACAATTAACCGACACAGAATTGTTGGAAGCAGCAAAAAATAATAAACCATCTCCCATAATAGATGCTTTTTTTATTGGGTTTTTAGTTGGGATAATCATTTATAGTGTTGTAGCAAACGCCTGGGGATTTATCACCTTACTTCCACTATTTCTAATCTATGTGTTCCTGAAGAAGCCTAAGAAATATGAAGCACTGAAAGCAGAATTGGAAAAAAGGAAATTACAATAGCTCCTATGTAAACAGGACTCCTACCCCTTCAATATCTCAACTCCCTAGGTTATCAAATACATTCAAAACCAGGAACAACATCACAAAAACAAAACTTTTCAGGAAGAATATCTTGAGTTCCTAAATAAATTTGATGTGGATTACGATAAAAAATATATCTTCAAACCTATTGGATAATTATATAAGGTACCTAAAGGCACCTGATACTTAGGGGCTGTTTTTATTTCTACCAGTGTTTAGTCCCTACGGGACATTTAAATTCTATGAACTATGCTAAAATTCTTTAGAAAAATTAGACAGAGACTGTTGTCGGAAAGTAAGTTCAGTAAATATCTCATATATGCGGTTGGTGAGATTGTATTGGTTGTAATAGGAATTTTGATTGCTTTACAGATCAATAATTGGAATGAAGCAAAAAAAGAGCAAGCTATATTAAATGCATCTCTGACCTCAGTAAGAATAAACCTTCAAGAGGATATACGAAACCTAAATACGCAAATAAGTTATAATGAGTCTGTGTTAGATGCTGTTGACTTTTCTTTTCGTATTATTTCATTATCTAAATATGAAAACATGCCTCTGTCGGCTTTTGCCGATAGCATTTTTGATGTCGCTACAGAAAGAACATTCTCGCCAACTACTACAGCATTCAATTCAATGGAATCGGGATCTCATTTTCAATGGATTGTGAATCAAGAATTAATCCAAGAAATTTATAATTACTATGCTTTGGTTGGCAAAATTTCAAATATTATCAGTCAGAATAATCAATTCGTTAAAAATCATATGGAAGTCTTTACGTATAACAATATGGAGTTTGGTTCTCTCTTACAGAACTCAAATCCCTACCCGAAAAAACGGAATCCAATACTTGATAATACCAGTATATTAAAAGAGAGTACCGTTTTTGAAAATGCACTTATAGGGAGAAGATTCCGAGCCAATAGTGAAATTGAGTTTTCAAAAGATGCAATTTTAACGGCAGAGCAACTCATTAAAACAATCAATGAATATTTGAACGCTAATAACTGAGTTAGAAAAAGGAAGAAAGGGATTAATACACCAAAATAGGAACCCAATTAAATGACAAAAATCACTGTTAAGCCTGATTGTGGAAATGCACCAAAAAAAGAATTACTGAAACAACTGAATATTGCTTTTGCAAAAGCTAATAGTGACTTCCTCACAGATATTGTTTCAGATGATATTGAGTGGGATATCATGGGTGACCAAAAGATTTCAGGAAAAGAACAATTCACCCGGAAATTAGAAACTTTAAAATCAGAAAAAGTATCAGAATTAATGCTTGATCGGATCTTAACTCATGGTAAGGAAGGAGCAGCAAACGGGATTATTAAAATGGAGAATGGGCAGGAATATGCCTTTTCGGATTTCTATGAATTTACTGGTGCAAAAGGAGCTAAAGTAAGATCTATCACATCTTATATAGTCAGAATTTAAACTCCCGGCGAAGCCCATTCTCGGTATAAAAGTATATTGATTGCTTTTGAATTCAATAAGAAACACTGTTGATCAAAATCCCCCAAGCAATATTTCTCTTCTTTACCTATACTCACTTTTGAAGTCTATTTCAATGATGCAGAATGTGCAAAAGAATTAACCTTCAACGTATTACATTTCAACCAAAAGATGGAGAAATAACACTTGGATTTTATATCGCTTGACCTGAATAAACATCTAAGCAAGTATATCGAGTCTATTTTTCATTTTAAAGGATTTAACCCGGATCATTCAATAGAAAGAGTAGTTCCTACCGGTCACGTCTTTTTAATATTCGAATTAGATGGATTCGAACGCTATACCTACAACAACAAATCTTTGAAACCAACAGGTGTATTCACCGATGTTTGGGTTTCAGGAAATCACAAGAATTATCTTTCTATTTCAGCTCATCAAAACTCTGAAATGCTGGTGGTTCAGTTAAAACCGAAAGGCTTCTATCCTATTACTCATGTTCCTTCTTCAACTTTAAATGATAAAGTTATTCCAGCTCAAGAATTATTTGGGACTGAAATTTTGAACTTGAGAACAACAATTCTGAATCAAAAGACAAGCACAGAAAAATTCGAGGTTATTGAAGAGTGGTTAATGAATAGAATCGCTCTTGATGATGTTCCAAATTCTGAGCTAACTAACATATTAGACCTTTTAAAAACAAAGCCCCTAACTAATCACGCTGATATTATTTCATCTTATTCTAAGACTCAAAAGCATCTGATCGATCAGTTCAAAAAGTATTTCGGATTAACCCCGAAGGTTTTTCACCGAATTTTCCGATTCAATGAAATTCTAAAGGAGATACATACAAAAAATAATATCCGCTGGTCTCAAATAACATATCAATTCGGATATACTGACCAATCGCATTTCATTAAAGAATTCAAAGAGTTTTCGGGTTTCAACCCTCAAGAATTTATTGTTTCGGACTTTCACAAAGAGCAACCCAATTTCTTCCCTCTCGATAGAAAAAGTTAATTTTTTACTATGCTGGCTTTCTAGGCTTTTATATTATTGTTTTTAAAAAATGAAATATGCCTAAACTTATCATAACCGTACTTTTATTAACGCTTCCGCTAGTTCAGTACGCACAGAGCACTGAACCTGATTTGGAAAACAGAATTACTTCAGCAGTAGATTCAACAGATCAGGGTGAATTAATTTTGGTTCAAACCTTTGAGGTCAATACTTCTTTAGAAAGTGTGTGGAACGCTTACACAACAAAAAAAGGATGGGAAAACTGGGCAACTCCCGTGGCTGAAATCGATTTTAAAGCAGGAGGACTTATACAAACCAACTATGATAAGAATGCTGAAATTGGAGATGAAGGTACCATCACTCTGCATGTTGTAAACTATATTCCTCAAAAAATGATCACTCTTCAGGCTGAGTTAACCGAGAACTTTCCTGAATTCATGAAGGCCGATGCTGAAGATCTTTTTAATGTTATAACTTTTAATGAGTTAGAACAAAATAGAACTCAAATTATTTCTTACGGTTTGGGATATAAGAACAATGAAAAATACAAACAATTGATGAAATTCTTTATTCAGGGCAATGAAAGCTCTTATAAAAACCTTATCAAGTATCTCGAAACGGGACAAACTTCTTTAAACTATTAGATATGAATAAAGCACTGCAAACAATGATAGATAATATGCCTGAGAAAACAGGTAAATCACTGGATGATTGGAAGTCGATATTGAAGAAAGAATCTTTCGTTAAACATTCTGAAGGTGTAAAGTTTTTAAAGACTGAATATGGAGTTACGCATGGCTTTGCAAATACGATTGTCTCGCTTTCTAAAGAAGAAAATAACACATCAACTGATCTTCTTAAAAACCAATTCAAGGGTAAAGAACATTTACTACCGATCTATGAGAGTATTTTAACTGTTGTAAATGAACTTGGTAAGGATGTTACCATAACACCTAAAAAGACCGAAGTAAGTGTAGAGCGAAAAAGAAAATTCGCAGTAATTAAGCCGGCCACAAAAACCCGTATAGATTTAGGATTGAAAATAAAGGACAAGCCCACAACAGATCGTCTTGAAAATTCAGGACCTTTCGGTACCATGTGTACACATAGAGTAAGAATATCTGATGTTTCTCAAGTAGATGCCGAATTAAAAGAATGGCTTAAAGAAGCCTATCAAAAAGCAGAATGACTTGTAAAAAGTACTTTTGTTATCACATCTAAAAATCCCTCAAGCAATTTTCCCTTCCATTAGCTATACTCGTTTAAAAGACTTTAAGCGATGTATTTCATATTCGACATAGAAACGATTCCCGATTTCAGTTTTATAAGAACTGTCCTGAATGATCAGGATTCAGATCAGGAAACACTTTTGGAAATTGCTTCCGAGGAGCTTGCCAGAAATAAATCGGGCTTCCTCCCTCCTATGTATCACAGAATGGTTTCCTGGGTAGGTTTGTGGATCGAAAATACCGGTCAGCCCAAACAGAAAGTTTCATGGAATGGTGAAGATGAAAAAGAAGGTCTGCAACAGATCTTTGATGCCATCGGCACATTCAAAGACTTTGGACTCATCCATCACAATGGAAAAGGCTTCGATATCCCGGTTTTGATTTACAGAGCTATGAAACACGGGCTTCAAATGCCTGTTCGTCTCAATGACTACGACATCCGCTATCGGTACAGCAAGCATAACATAGATCTGGTGGATGAGTTTAGTAATTACGGAGCAAGTTCCTGGCCGAAATTAAAACATTTGGGACAATTGATCGGTATTCCTTTTAAACAAACCGGAGAAGGAAATCAGGTGCTGGCTATGTTTGAACGGGGTGAGTTAGATCTGATCGAACATTACTGCTATGAAGATGTGATGGCAACCTACATCGTTTGGTTATATCACCAATACTCAACGGGACATATTCCACAGGATCAATTTAATAATTTAAAAGAACGAGCTTTAAGTAAACTCGAGGAAATCCAGAATAGCTAAAGCTTATAATTTTATGGCAACCCGTATATCCATTACCATAATAATTTTACTGGTTTTAATTAACTGCTCTTCTTCAATTAAAATCACTTCTAAAAATACTCAACCTTCTGTTGGGGATATAGAAAGCATATTTATAGCTCATAACCTTACTAAAAAATCTATTGCAGAGTTTCTTCATAAATCTTTTAAAAAAAATGACAAGAACTCGATCATCAGTTATATCAATACTAGTAATATCGATTCTCTTCACAATGAAGCCTTGAGTAAAGAAATACGCTATTTGATAATACTTGAAGGCGGAGGTATAAAAAAAGCGAAAGAATATAAAACAAGCACTAATACTTGGAAAGATTGCCAATTAGTTTCAGCATCCGGAGCTGTAGAATGTGATATAGAATTGGATATTGTCAATATCAGGCTCTATAAAGTTTCCGATCCTTTAATTTATTGGGATGCAAAAATATATATCCAAGAACAAAAAGGTAAAGAAATTGCTAAAACCCTAGTTTCCCAAATGATAGCAGATGGAATAATTAACGAAAAATTTAAAGCCTATTAAATTGAGAGTATTGATTTCTCATATTGTCATTCTGTCTCTACTTAGTGTATTAAGTTTATTAAACGCTCAGCCCTCTCTTCAATTTGTATCACAAGATGAAAAAGAGCTGATCACAAAATGGGAAAACTCAAAAGCTGAATCTTCTACCTCTTTTATGCAGTTTTCTTACTCTGTGAATAACCAAGCTTTAATAGAAGTTTTTTACTCCTATCATAAAAACGCGCTTTCCAATATAATTCAGAATCGTGATTCTAACGCGAAAAGAGCTGAGATCATCTTTAAGTATTTACATGAAGAAGTTTTTTTACGCTACGAACTTAACGCACTTACAACAGACTTAGTTACCGGCAAGATCTATAACTGCGTAACAGCAACTTCCTTTTTTGTGAGTATGGCTGAAGAATTTAATATCCCATTCCGGATTTACGAAACACCGGCACATGTTTACGCTTCTGTTATTGCTGGCGATGAAGAACTAATCATTGAATTAACAGCACCAAAAGACGGATTCGACTTCAATTCTAATACAGAAACACTCATTCAGACTCTTGTTGATAGTAAGTTGATTTCACGTGATGAATTGGCAGAAAAAGGGTCTGAACAGCTTTATCAGGAGTATATTGCTAAGACAAAGCCTATATCAAAAAAACAATTGCTTGGTATTCAATATCATAATGATGCGTTAATAAAAGCACTTAAAAATGAATACTATGATGCTTATAACCAGATGAACAAAGCTGTTAAACTGTATCAAAATCAAACATTTTCAGAAGCCTTCAAATATATTGTAACCATTTCCCAGCTCAATTTTACACTGGATGCTTCAAAAAAATACTCTTTAATATCCAATCTCACCTTTTCTACAAAAAACGACTCTATTCTAACCTACACATTAGTAAATCATTTGGGAGAATTAATTGAAGATCTTTTAAAATTTGAGGAGAATTTTGAACTGGTAGATGAACTGTTAACCAGAGTTGAAAACAATGTTTTGCGGGACACATTCATAGACGAAAAATTAAATGAATACTATATATACATGTATACGGTATTTGCTCAAAACGCATCCCTGAAAGGTGAAACTTTGGAAGCAAAAAAAAATATTGAGAAAGCACTAGAATTGTCTCCGAAAAACAGCAGACTCAATACCTACTACGTTTCAGTAACTAGCAATTATGCCACAAAGCTTTCCCAAACTGGGCTTTTTGAATCTGCCCGTGCCACTATTGATGAATTAGTAGAAAAGTATCCCGAAGGATATCCGGTGATAAACGAAGCGCGGGTGCAGGTTATCTTAGATGCATTGGTTTCTATTCCCATGACTATAGAAAACGAAAATAAGATTCTTCCTGAGTTAAAACTAGCTTATTCCATACAGCCAGAAAATATCTATTTGAGATCATTTTCAGCTACAGTTTTTCATGAATTTGCCATGCAGCAGGTTCGAAGAAGTAATTACCAAAAAGCAAAAGAGCTGATTCTGGATGGCTTAAAGTATAATACTTCTGATCCCACTCTTCTATCTGATCTGGAATTGATTAATGAAATCCTCAAATAAGAATTCTACGGCATCAATTTAGCTGAAACTTAAGAAGTAATAGAGCAGACCGATAAGTTTTATTAGGAAATTATAATATTAATTTTCTTTAAGGTTTAATTATGCTGAAAAACCACTCTTATTTCATGTTGCTTCTGGCTTTTTTGGGATGTCAAAATATAACAGGCCCAAACACTGATATTAGCAATCAGCAGACCAAAAATTACGGTACAGATTTCTCTTCAGAAGTCTCTTATCCTGAAAGGGAATCTATCGCAGGCTACTCTTCTTTAACTCATTTTTCTTTGGCAAAAAGCCAAAAAGCAATAATCACGAGAGGTAACTTCACTAACCTTGTATTTGCCGTTAACAAGCAGAAAAAACCCGTTTTTGCATCATTTTTAAACAATGAAAAATTTTATGTATTCGGGTATAAAGAGACTGCTTTAACCCTCGTTTCAGCTGTAATTCTACCCTTCATTAATTATGATGGTTCAAATAAGATATCCGAACTGGAAAAATATTCTGAATTTAATTCGTTGGTTAAACGACTAGAATATTTGTCCAAAAAGAACAAGACTTTTATACATGACGAACTTACCCTTTCTTTGCTAAGCAAAATAGCCGGCCACTTAACCAAAGATTTTTTAGTTGCAAAAGATACTCAGTCATTAAGCTTTGAACATGAAACAACTAATTCAAACGTGTTTACTTTGAACAGTAATACGAAGCTTCCATTTAGTATCAACTTTCAAAGTTCAATCACCAAATCCATTTCAAGTTCATTGTATACTGGCCTTCCTTTGAATATTGAAAACCAGAGCACTAAGAAAACCAATCCTGCTTTTAAGACTCGAAATGGCGCCTATAATCTTTCAATTGATTCCGATTCGGTTGCTTTAGATAAGAGGTTTCAAAAACTCTCCCGGGATCTCATCTTAAAATCATATACAATATTCGGTCTGGACACAAAGAATTACGAAAATAATAACACCGCTGAAATTTCTATTCTCAATACAAATCTTCCTCAAAATCCCACAAAGCCCGAAGCTTTAAATCATATACGCAGCCATTTTAAAAAAGAGATGGAGCTTTTTACTAAGCACATGTTTGAACAATTATCTGATAGTGAACTAAACAGCGACAATTTTAATAGCTTTGTTTATTTCGTTCAAACCTTGATCATTTCTCTGGATGAGGAGTCACCCTTGTATAATGATGACACTTTCTATGATGAACTTGATACCTTTAGCAACTACACTGAATCTAAAACTATTTGTATTGAAAACTCAGATATAGTTCCATGTTTTCCAAGTGTTAAAAAGGCAACGTATAGCATTGGGAATTCCGGATGCAGAGCAGGAGAGTTCAGAATCACATTTGGTACAGGTTTTTACGCGCCGTTTGGACTAGGAAAAGGTTCCAAAATTAAGATTGATTGGGAATTTAGCCCTTCTGGGAAAACAGGTTTTTGGTTAATGCCAATCAAGAATGGAAAGAAAAAAGTAAACGGGAGAACGAAAACCGTTGGGTGTTTCAATTTTGGATCAAAAAAAGAACTTACTTTATTCATCTCCTTAAGTGATCATGAAGGCCGTACAAGTAATACATCTCATATTATTATTGAAAGACCTAAAACGAAATCTTCCGGCACACCCACGGGATCAAATGCTGCTTATTTTGAAAGTTCACCTGTTATTGAATAAACCTTTTCTGATTACCTGCTCTCTACTCTCAAATTTCTACGAAACCATTCTTAATTTTCAAAAAAAGCCTGTCCCTTTTTTGCCATCTCATTGGCTTTATTCGAAAATTATTGCTTCAAATGCTTTGATGATTAATTAGAAAAGCGCTTTTATAATTAAACCTAAATTTATTTATATAAATTTAGATTTTACATAATGATTTTAGGCTTATGATTAATTATAATTCAGTAATTAAAATTTACAACTGAATTGTTTAGCATATATGAAGCGCCTTTACGCAACAACAATCCTTATTTTCCTTTCTTCCAATTCCTTATTTGCTCAGGATGAGTTAGCAACTATCAATGCGGGTGATACAGCTTGGGTACTGATGGCTACAGCTTTAGTCATGCTAATGACTCCAGCCGGATTGGCATTATTTTATGGCGGACTCACTCAAAACAAACATGTTCTCAACACAATAGGCATGAGCTATATGGCTTTTTGTACAGGAACACTTGTTTGGGTAATCATTGGTTATTCCTTGGCTTTTTCTGAAGGAAATGCATTTATAGGAGGTTTTGATAATTTCCTGCTTCAAGGAATAACCGTTACAGATATAAGTGGATCTATCCCAACCTTACTTTTTGTGGTATTTCAGGGTACTTTTGCGGCCATAGCTGTTGCGATCGTAAGTGGATCAATTATTGAAAGGGTTCGATTTTCAACTTGGGGGATATTTTCAATTCTCTGGGTTATCATTGTTTATGCCCCTATCGCGCACTGGGTTTGGGGCGGAGGATTTTTGAGTGAATCAGGAGAAATGGACTTTGCCGGTGGGACAGTAATACATGTAAATGCAGGGGTTGCGGGATTAGTATTATCATATCTGGTTGGTAAAAGGAAAGAACACAGCCTTGAAGAAGTTCGAAAACCTTCGTCGATCAAGTTTATGATCCTGGGATCGGCACTGCTTTGGTTTGGATGGTTTGGTTTTAATGGTGGAAGCCAATTAGCAGCTGATGGTATTGCTGCTAATGCCCTCTTGGTAACAAATATTGCTGCTTGTGCAGGCGCGTTGGCCTGGTTAACTATAGAATGGTTTATTGTTAAGAAGCCCACCTTGATTGGAATGGCTTCCGGTGCAATATCCGGGTTGGTTGGCATTACACCTGCTTCTGGTTATGTAGATGTAACCGGTGCACTGGCTATTGGTTTATTATCCGGTATAGTAGGTTATTGGGGTGTTGTTCATCTTAAATCAATGATGAATCATGATGATACCTTAGATGCATTTGGTATTCACGGTTTGGTTGGAATTTTTGGTGCTTTGGCAACAGGAATATTTGCTAATCCCGAAATTAATAACGGCGCCGGATTATTATATGGAAATCCCGGTCAATTATTAGTTCAAGCTAAGGCTGTTCTTATCACAATTGCCTATTCCGGTGTAGCAACATATGTAACCTGGAAATTAAGTTCAGTGCTCACTAGTGGTGGAAGAATTGAAGAAAAACTTGAGTTGGAAGGCATGGATATTGGTTATCATGGCGAACACCATATCATAATTGGAGATAGCCAAGTACTTTCAAAATCTGATTCAACAGCATTTAATTGAGCCAGGATTCTCTAAACCACTCTGTCCTCGTCACTGTAATCAGGAATTTCTCCTTTATAGCCAAATATGCGTTTGATCCATTTTACTGTTCCAGCACTTTGGTTTCTAATGTACCACTGATCGGCAGCACGCCTAGCTCCCAATCCCCAGCTTGGATACGGATGAATAGTATCGGCTATATTTCTGAGTGAAACTCCGTTTTTCATTGCAACAGCATATTCTGAAATAAATTCACCTGCATGAGCACCAACTACGGAAGCTCCCAATATTTTTCCTGAAAATTTCTTGCCAAAAATCTTAATCATTCCCACACTTTCACCTTCTGTTACGGCTCTGTCTATCTTTGAATATGGAAAACGATAAATTTCAAATTTCTCTCCTCTTTCATTCAGTTCCTTTTCAGTAGCCCCGACATGTGCAACTTCAGGTGATGTAAAGGTAGCCCAGGTTATATGTTTCAAGTCCATTTTCATCGGAATTTTAAGCATTGCTCTGGAAGTAGCTACTTTAGCCATGTGTTCACTCATGTGTGTAAACTGATATTTACCAGCTATGTCACCAATGGCATAAATATTTTTCTTATTTGTTCTGCATGAGTTATTTATAGTAATTCCTTTCTTAGTGTACTCAATACCGGCTTCGTTCAGACCTAATCCATCCAGATTTGGTTTACGCCCCGTAGCCATTAACAATTTGTCTCCAGTAACTGTTTTCTCTTCACCGTCAATTTCTATTTGAACAGAAACTCTTCCGTCGTTTTGGGATACTGACTTTACAGAAGCACCTAATTCGTAGCTTACTCCTTGTCTTTTCAATTCTCCAAACAGGATATCCGTTAGTTCCGGATCATCATTCATCATAATTTTATCAGCCATATCTATAACAGTGACTTTACTACCCAGATTAGTGAATGCCTGGCTCATTTCTGTTCCAATAGGTCCACCACCAATAATGAGTAATTCTTCGGGCAGATCTTCCACCTCAAACAAACTGTCATTGGTTAAATAATCAACAGATTCAATTCCATCAATTGGCGGCACAAAAGCACTTCCTCCGGCAGCAATGAAGAAAAATCGGGAAGTCACTTTTCTTTTTTCTCCATTGGGTAATTTAATTTCTATTGTATGAGCATTTAAAAAGCTTGCTTCTCCTTCAACTACCTCAATCCCCATCTCTTCAAAAATTTCCGGACGATCTGCATCTTCATAAACCTCTTTCCTAACTTTATCTACATGTGTAATAACTTTTTTAAAATCAATCTCCGGTTCTGCATCTATCAGTCCATATTTGCCCGCATCCCGAACCTGCTGAGCTACTTTACCGGCCTTTAAAAGAACTTTACTGGGAACACAGCCTGTCCAGGTACAATCTCCTCCTAAACGGTGTCGCTCTATCATCATAGTTTTAGCTCCGAAATTTGCACAAATACCTGAAGCGGTCAATCCTGCAGCTCCACCACCTATTACAACGCTGTCAAATTCAAAATTTCCTGTAGATTCACCATCGGTATCATCAACCCTTTTTCTAATTTTCTGAATTGTAGAATAAGCACCACCTGCTACCAAAAGTACTACTACTCCATACACCCACCACGGAACATTCTTTCCGGCAATTATCAGATATAAATACGCAGATATAAAAAAGAATGTGGTGCTTAGTGCCGGAACTACAATAGATTTACCCTTCCGATAGTTCTTTACTAACCATCCTAAGGAAACTGTAAAAAACGGAATCGCTCCAACATATATGGACCCAAAAATCAAAGGATTAACTCCGTACTGTTCACCAAGACCAAGAAACCAATCCTTAGTCATTTCAAGAAACTCTGTCATATAGAACCGTGTTAGTTATGTATCAAGTTGTAATAATGTACAATAAAGATACCATTCACATAGAATTATACTTCACGAAACTGTAAATTATAACTCAGCATTAAACATTTGCTTTTATGATTAACAAACGATCTTTTTATTTCATACCTGTCGCATTTTTTGCTGTGTTGGGTTTGTTTACCTCTTTGGTACATTACCATAGTGAGGGATTGGAATGCTTAGATCACGCTGAAGAAGCACATATTATCGAATACGAGGTAAACTGCCCCGTTTCCACACTTGTGTCAGATGCTTTTTTTATTGAAAAAGTAGGGTTTGATGCTTTCATATCTTTTGATGCAACGATTTACTACAACAACGAACAAACTTTAAAAAGCTTTTCGTCTACAAAGTTAGGTCGCTCTCCTCCTTTTATAGCTTAACCAGGAACTGTTGGTCCGCAGATATCGGATCTTTTTTTAAATATTATCAAAACAATTTTTTAAGCTATGAAAAACTCACTTATTCATGCAGCTAAGTCTGCACTATTTCTACTATTGGTAACAGGATTATTTGCTGCTTGCAGTAACTCAACCGGATCTGATCACGATGATGAGCAAGAGCCGATCGGATTTAAAATTAAGCAAAATGGTCTCGTTGTGATTGCAGAGCCAACAACTAGTTCTAAAACAGATAGCTTAACTGTATCTGAAGGCTCAACTACTACATTTACAGTTGTTTTTATCGATGAAGACGGAGATGAGTTCACTCCTGACCCTGATGAGCATTCTATTACTTTAGAAACTCAATCTTCTATCATTTCATTTATTAACATTAATTCAGATGTTGCGCCATTTAGCTTTGATGTAGTTGCACAAAGTGTGGGTACAGGTACATTTGATTTAAAAATGTTACACGAAGGTGCTGCTGAATTTACCAGACCAGGATTACCATTCGAAGTAACGTCCTCCAATTAATGAAATATTATGCCTTACTATTAACTCTGTTGCTTATGATGAGTTCTTACTCATCATTTGCACAGAGTTCACCTTTTTCTGTTTCAGGCACCATATTCGACTCTGAAACTGAAGAAACTATACCTTTTGCATACATTCACCTGGAAGAGCTAAATCGTACAGCTGTTTCAACAATTGATGGCGAATTCGAGATAAAGAACATTCCGTCCGGTACATATACTTTAACAGCTCATAGAATTGGGTACAGAACACAATCACAAGAAATTGTACTCCTTTCGGAAGACTTAGCCTTAGACATCAAGCTAAATGTTTCTGTTTTAAGCTCAGAAGCAATCGAAGTTGTTGGTAAAGGTGAAAACCTTACCGGATCAGGACTGGAACATGCTTCTAAAAATATCTTTGGATCAGATCTGAGAAGAAATCTTGGTTCTACTTTATCAGAAACACTTTCCAATTTACCCGGTTTTGATCAACGTTCTAATGGTGCTGCCCCCGGAAGGCCGGTAATCCGAGGCTTGGGTGATGAAAGAGTAATGATCTTACAAGATGGCATCAATTCAGGTGATGTATCCTCACAATCAGCTGATCATTCAGTAACTATTGACCCTGTTTCAGCTACCGAGATCGAAGTCGCACGGGGACCTGCAGCATTAGCTTATGGTTCAAATGCTATTGGAGGAGTCATCAATGTTGTAAAGAACCAGGTGCAAACAACCTTACCGACAAAATTAACAGGGACCTTTTCTCTAAACGGTCAAACTGTTAACACAGGTGTTTCATCTGCATTAAACCTTTCATTTCCTGTGAAGTCTTTTGCAGTACAAGCTGACATAAACGGCCGATATGGTTTAAATACAGCAACACCTAGAGGCGACGTTAAGAATTCTTATTACGAAACCACTAATGATGCAATTGGAGTTAGTTGGATACAACCCTGGGGATATGCAGGAGCTTCAACGAGTATATATTTTAGTAATTATGGAATCCCACCGGATCCAAACGGACATCCCGATGGTGTGGATATCAAATTAAGAAAATATCAGTTTGACACCCGCTCCGAAATCCTGCTGAACAAAGAGTTTCTTAAAGTACTCGAAATGGATTTATCCTTTAAGGATTACAATCATCAAGAAATAGAAGGTGAGAATAATAGTGGACAACCGGTTGTAGGAACTGAATTTGATCTGCTTACAACGAATTTTAACCTGAGAGTAAAGCATAACAAGTTTGGTTTTTTGAATAGTGGCTCTTTTGGAGTTTCTGGAGAATTTGAAGACTATACAGTTGATGGAGCAGGCACTCCACCCTCAAATAACTTTGAAATAGGAACATACCTCATTGAGGAGACCGATATACATGCACTGCACTTAGAATTTGGAGCTCGCTTTGATTATTCTCAAGCATCAACAAGCGAAAGAGGACTTTTTTATGGAATCGGCGCTAGAAACGGATCTATAGATTCAACTTTCTATAAAAACAGAAGTTTTGCAGCATTATCAGGTTCTGTTTCTGCTATTTATGATCTAGGTAAGGGTTTTTCTGTTGGTACTACATTTCTTCGATCTTTCAGAGCTCCTTCACTTGAAGAACTTTACTCCGAAGGTCCACACTTAGCTTCTTATTCATTTGAAATTGGCAACCCGGACCTTGACCCGGAAAGAGCATGGGCAAAAGAGATATTTATCGGATTTCAAAATAATAGGATCAATGCTAACGCAGCAGTTTTCCATAATGGATTTGATAATTATTTATACGCCAGAAATACGGGTCAAACAAATATTCAAAGAGCAGACCTGTTGAACTACCAGTTTGTAGGTACAGAAGCTGAGCTTTATGGATTTGAAACTTCTGCTGAGTTTCAATTATCAGAAACTCTGGTTTCAGATTTTTCTGTTAGCTATACCATTGGCAAGCAGGATACAACTGATGAAAACGGAAACAATAAAGGAACAAGACCTTTACCACAAATACCCCCATTTAAAGCCAAAGCTTCCATTAAATATTCAAAAGATGGATTTGAAGCAGGTACCAGATTCAAATATGCAGCGAAACAGGACAGAACAGGGGAATTCGAAAATCCTACAGAATCTTATTTTTTAACTGATTTATTTGCTCAATACAGATTTAACACTAAAAAACTTCTTCATACTGTTTCCTTAAATCTTAATAACCTTCTGAACGAGGAATACTACAATCACCTTTCCAGAATTAAAGATCTGAGACCGGAACCCGGCAGAAACTTTACGATCTTATACAGAATCTACTTTTAAATAAAAAAGCCTCAATTTTTCAAAATTGAGGCTTTGTTTTTAGGTTTCAAAAAAGGGTCGTGATGTTGATCTGCGGGTTCATACGCATAATCTGTTCCCCTTAAGCGAATACAAGAGAAACCTCGTCACACTTTGTTACATTATTTTTAGAAAATTTTTTTCCTTAATTAAACGCTGTAATTTCCGACCATGAAATTATATAAAAAAATACCTCTCCTTGCTTTATTCGTACTATTTATAGCAAGTTGCTCTGCTTTAAAAGATTTGGCATCTGTTCAAAAACCCAAACTTTCTGTAACTGATGCTAAAATTTCTGATGCTTCACTCACGGATCTTGAGCTTACTTTCGATGTCGAAGTTGATAATCCCAACGTGGTTTCCATAAATCTGGCTTCCTATAACTATGATTTTCTTATATCCGATAGAACTTTTGTAAATGGAAACCAATCGTTAGGCACAACAATTTTATCTAACAATAAAAGTATTGTACAGATCCCGGTACGGTTTACTTACGAAGATCTTTTCAAAACCTTTTCAGATATCCGGGATAAAGATGAAACTAACTATGAATTAAAATCTGTGATCGGAGTAGACTTACCGGTTTTGGGTTTCACTGAAATCCCTTTGGAAAAATCAGGGACATTTCCGGTTATAAAAAAACCATCAATATCTGCTTCCCGATTAACAGTTAAGAATATTTCTTTCACCAATGCTGATCTTGAATTGGTTCTCAACATTGAAAACCCAAATGCTTTTGGAATTTCTTTAAAAGATACTGACTATTCCATATCCATAAACGGACTTAAATCAATTTCTGGGAAATCGTTAAACCCAATTGTTATAAAAGAAAAAAACTCAGGCACAATAACCGTTCCTGTATCACTAAACTTTATTCAGTTGGGAAGAAGTGCTTATAATTTGATAACGAGCGATCAACCTATGGAATATACGCTTTCGGGTAGTACTGAAATAGAATCACCCCTTCCATTTTTCAAAACTTCATCCTATAATTTCGATCGTTCAGGAAACGTCAATATTTTTAACAATTAAACATGACTTTTGTCAGCTATTTAGAAACTCCAATTGGTCACCTCAGAATACTTTCGAATGGTAATGGAATTACTTCCATTAAGTTTATGGATTTTGACGGTCCTGAAGATCCTGACATCCATACTGAATCGGCGAAAACACAGCTTAAAGAATATTTTGAAGCTAAAAGAGACCGCTTTGATCTTACTCTCTTACCTGATGGAACCGATTTCGAACAAAAAGTATGGACACAATTAAATAACATACCTCATGGAACAACTACTTCATACGGAAAGATAGCCACCCATCTTGGCGACAAAAACTTTTCGCAAGCAGTAGGTTCTGCAAATGGAAAGAACCCTATAGCAGTAGTGATTCCTTGCCACCGTGTAATTGGCTCTGATAATAAATTGGTTGGATATGCCGGAGGTATGGATCGGAAAGAATGGTTATTAAAACATGAAGGTGCTTTACTTCTGTAACCAACTTTTACTACCGCTATCTTCTGATTTACTTAGATTCAGTATTGATATCTGTTTTAGCTTAACTACAAGTTTCAATACCTAATTATTCCAGATGAAAAAAATATTTCAATTACTTCTGTTTGTATTCATTTCGCTCCCTGTATTTGCTCAAATGAACAATGCTCCTGACCGAACTGATGGCGAAGGACCCTTTGACCGCTTGATCATCAGAGGTGTGTATATGATTGACGGAACGGGATCTCCTGCAACCGGACCTGTCGATATTGTAGTAGAAGGAAATCGAATTGCAAGTATACGAACAGTTGGTTACCCGGGATTACCAATTAATGAAAACAGACGCCCTAAAGCAGAAACGAATGATAAGGTCATTGATGCAGAAGGAATGTACCTACTTCCCGGATTCATAGATATGCATGCTCATACCGGAGGTGGAGCTCAGGGAACAACTCCTGAATATGTGTATAAACTTTGGATGGCACACGGTATCACAACGATCCGAGAACCGGGTTCAGGAAACGGAATGGATTGGACACTGCGTCACAAAGCGAGAAGTGAGCAAAATGAAATTACAGCTCCAAGGATCTCAGCTTACATATCTTTTGGGCAAGGAGCTTCAGAACAGATTATTACAGAAAAACAGGCTCGTAGTTGGGTTCAAATGATTCACAAAGCAGGAGCCGATGGAATTAAGTTCTTTGGTGCATCACAGAAAGTATATGCTGCTGCTATTGATGAAGCCAATAAACTCGGTCTGGAAACAATGACTCATCACGCACAAACCAGAGTGGTTTATAACAACGTACTTACTTCAGCCAGGCTTGGATTAACAAGTATGACACATTGGTACGGTTTACCTGAAGCGCTTTTCGAAGACCGGATCATTCAGGATTACCCTTTGGATTATAATTACAACAACGAACAACACCGTTTTGAAGAAGCTGGTAAGCTTTGGAAACAAGCCGCTGAGCCTTACTCTGAAAAATGGAACTCGGTGATGAATGAACTGTTGGATCTGGATTTTACATTAAATCCTACAATGACGATCTATGAAGCCAGTAGGGATCTGATGGCTCAACGCAGAGCAGAATGGCACGAAAAATACACACTTCCTTCTCTTTGGAGATTTTATGAGCCAAGTAGAATTTCACACGGTTCTTATTGGTTAGATTGGGGAACTGAACAGGAAGTAGAATGGAAAAACAACTTCCGTTTATGGATGGAGTTTGTGAACGAGTATAAAAACCGTGGAGGAAGAGTAACTTTAGGCTCGGATGCCGGTTATATTTATAAACTGTATGGATTCGCTTATATACAGGAAATGGAAATGATGAGAGAAGCGGGTTTTCATCCTTTAGAAATATTTCAATCAGCTTCACTTAAAGCAGCAGAAGTGTTAGGAATGGATGACGAGCTTGGGACAATTGAGGTTGGGAAACTTGCCGATATGGTAATTGTAGACGCTAACCCAATGGCGAATCTTAAGGTATTGTATGGAACAGGTGCCATATTGGTTGACAATGAGAACAATGTTAAACGCCATGGCGGAGTTGTTTACACTGTAAAAGACGGAATTGTATACGATGCCAAACAGTTATTAAAAGATGTTGAGGATATAGTAAACTCTGCCAAAGAGAAAGAAAATTTTGAGATCACTCAACCGGGCGTTAAGTACTAAATCATCATCAGAGACAGAAAGTAAAATATGAGTTGGCACGCACGTCGGGATAATAGGAAAATACACAGATGGGGAGCAATTATTATAGCTCTCCCTTTTTTGATCGTATTAATTACAGGGCTTTTTCTTCAGGTCAAAAAGGAGTTTGCATGGATTCAACCTCCAACGCAGGAAGGAATCTCTACAGATCTTGAAATTACTTTTGATGAAATTCTAAGTATATCTTCAACCATTGATAAAGCCGGTATTACAAAATGGTCAGATATAGATCGTCTGGATGTTCGCCCGGATAAAGGAGTAGTAAAAGTACGCGGAGTTAATAATTGGGAAATTCAAATCGACACCAAAACAGGTGGTGTACTCCAAGTAGAATTTCGCCGTTCCGGAATTATTGAAGCTCTTCATGATGGTTCCTGGTTTCATGATTCAGCCAAGCTTTGGATCTTCCTCCCTTCCGGTATCATTGTAACCATTCTCTGGATAACCGGAATTTATATGTTCTTCATACCCTACCTCCAAAAGCGAAAGAACAGAAGACGTATGGATGAACTGAAAAGTAAGCATGAGTAAGTTAGTTCATCAAAGATTTTTAGAATTTTGAAATAACCTCTGTTTTAACCAATTTCCTCTGTTAATAACTACGGGGGTTTTGGGATATGTTTAAGTTTTTTCGACGGGTACGTCAGGCTCTCCTTTCTGAAAGCAAATTCAGCAAATATCTATTATATGCTATAGGAGAAATTGCTCTAGTAATGATTGGTATTCTCTTAGCGCTTCAGGTGAATAACTGGAATGAAGAGAGATTGAAGAAAAACAGAGAGCAAGTATATCTGAATCTTTTGCTAAGAGATTTAAATACGGATATAGAATTTTATAAATCAAATATCGAGTTTTATGATCTGGTTCTCAAGAGTGGAATAAAAGTATTAGACTATTCAGATGGCATAAATGATCTTAAATACACAAACTGGGAATTACTGGTTGATGCCTTCCATGCCAGTCAAATCTGGCCCATTATTATCGAAAGCGCAACTTATGAAGAATTAAAAAGTGCCGGTGAGTTATCATTACTTAATAATTCAGTATTAAGAGACCGGCTGGGATATTACTACGGAGGAGGAACATCCAGATACCAAAGCACTATTGGTATAAACCCACCATACCGCAAAATGGCCCGAATGCAGATACCTTTCTCTATTCTGGATTACATGTGGGATGAATGCCATGAGACTGTCGGTGACATTCAAGTATTACACAAATGTGATCCGGTTATTACCGAAGAAAAAGCCAGTGAAATATTGAACAAGCTAACCGACAATGAAGAATTGATGGGAGAACTAGGTTTTTTTATGTCGGCAATTCGTGGAGGATTTGAGCCATTAAGAGAACAGTTCAAACTATCTGAACTAATTGTAAATGAAATTAACAAATCTTTGGAGAAGGATAACTAGTGCTGAGATTCTTTCGCCAAATACGAAAAAAACTTATGGAACAGAATAAAGTTCGTACCTATCTCCTCTACGCTGTTGGAGAAATTGCACTTGTTATGATAGGGATCTTGCTTGCCCTTCAAGTGAATAATTGGAATCAAAACAGAATAGAGCAGGCACAGTTGCAGAATTATTATGAAAGAATCATCGAGGAAATAGAAACTGATATTCCTGTAAAACAAGATTTCTTAATAAAAAATCAACAAGTCATTGACCTGAATAAAAGAACACTGAACTTACTCAACTCGGCAGACCCGGATTCATTAAAACAACTCCGAAATACGCTAGGTGCCCTATCTACTGCGTGGAGTTTGAATATATCATATCCGGTATTAAACGAATTTAAAAACAGTGGATACCTCTCAAAAGTCCGAAATACAGATTTAAAACAGAAATTTTTTGAGCTTAATTCGGTTATTGAGTTCACCAATTCAATAGACACATATATTGTGGAGCAATATCTGAGTACAATCGAACCTTACATTATAAAGTCATTCAATTACCAGGCTGTTGCTCTGGAAAGATATCAAAATTTACTTATACCGGGAGGGCCTCCTATCGATTATACTCAGTTCAATGAAAACCTCGAGTTATGGAATATGGTCTCTTTTAAACTCGAAACAGCGGGGCTTTACAATGAGTACATACAAGGCTTAATGGATGAACAGAGATCCTTGGTTAATTTACTTGAAAAGGAGCTTGAATAGATGCTCCGATTCTTTAGTCAAATACCATTTAAACCTCTGATTAAAAAAATACTTGGGTTATCACGTATTTTCTCTTTTTTGTCATGTCGAGTTAATGCGAGACATCTAAAGATTTTGATGGTAGTTCAAGGTTCTTTAGACTTCTCCCTTTCGTTCGAAGTGACAAGCCACGACTCCGTGCCTTCCCCAGATCCTGCAAATCCGCAATTCCCATGCTGAGATTTTTTAGACAAATACGACAAAAATTTATGGAACAAAATAACGTTCGAAAATACTTCCTCTATGCTTTAGGTGAAATTGCTTTGGTAATGATCGGGATCTTACTCGCTCTTCAGGTGAATAACTGGAATGAGGAAAGAAAAAAAATGGATCTCGCAGAATCCTACTTAACTGCTCTAGAAGAAGATCTCATATTGGATATTGAGAATTTTGAGTTCCAGATAGATGATCTGTCTTTTCAGTTATCTCAAATTGACAGTCTGGAAGAAATTCTATCTGAACCTTCTTTTTCCAATTCCGATTTTAATGAGCTCATCAAAACCAATCTTGATATTATTCAGACTTTTGAGAATGCTAATCTGAACAACAATACATTTCTGACTCTTCAAAATACCGGCAGAGTTGACCTGTTAGACGAGATCATCCAGTTTAGATTACTGGACCTGAATTCACTTCAAAAAGTTTATCGGGTTATGATAACTGACAACCTTCAGCTGAAATATAATTTAAGTGAAGATTTTATCGCAGAGGTTCCCTTTTACTTTCCTGAATTTAAAATTGACATAAATCCCAATGTTGAAAGTGATATATGGAATAATGTAAACTGGGAAAACGCTCGCCGAAAGTATTACACTTTCCTGAATACAATGAAAGCCGTAAATGAAGTGGGTATCGAAATTACCGAAGATCTGATGTTGGAAACAAAAGATCTTTTAGCTCTTCTAAATAATTCAAATTGATGCTCCGCTTTTTTCACCAAATAACTTTTGAACCACGGATTAATTAGATTTTCGGATGAGCGTGGATTTGAAATATCAGGATATAACAAAGAAAATTATAGGAGCGTCTTTTGATGTCCACTCATTCTTAGGGAATGGTTTTCAAGAAGTAATTTATCAAAGAGCATTGTCTCATGAATTTCAAACAGCCGGGTTGAGTTTTCAGCGAGAAATTGAACAGCAGATCTACTATAAAGATGTACCTAAACCAATTGGAACAAGAAGAGCTGATTTTGTAATTGAAAACAAAGTACTGGTGGAGATTAAAGCTGTAATTGAACTGGAAGATGTACACATTGCTCAAGCTTTAAATTATTTAAAAGCTTACAAATTAGAAGTTGGCTTACTCATTAATTTTGGTTCAAAAAGCATGACTTTTAAGCGCTTGGTTTTGACTCAAGACAAATCCGTGAAATCATCTAATCCTTAAAATCCGCGGTTCAAAACCTATGATACGTTTCATCCTCAAAAAACTGTCTGAACCGCTGACTAAACCGATTACAGGATTAACACAGATTTTCTCTTATTTGTCATGTCGAGCTACTGCGAGACATCTAAAGGTTTTGATGGTAGTACAAGGATCTTTAGACTTCTCCCTTTCGCTCGAAGTGACAAGCCACAACTCCGCGCCATCCCTGAATCCTACAAATCCGCGGTTCTTATGCTGAGATTTTTTAGACAAATACGAAAAAAAATTATGGAACAGAATAAAGTTCGGACTTACCTCCTCTACGCTGTTGGAGAAATTGCTTTGGTAATGATCGGGATATTGCTGGCGCTTCAAGTGAATAACTGGAATGAGAAAAAAAATCAATCACAAACTGCTCAGTATCATTTAAAAATACTAAAGCAAAATCTTGAAGATGATAAAGAGCAACTTCAAGATCTCATACATGATGCTTATGACAGAGAACGTATGGCATTGAACATGTCGGACATTATTCAATTAAAAACCGAACCTAATGATTCGATTGCAGGCAATATTGCGCAACTACTCCTGGAATTCAATTTTAAACCCCGAACCAACGGTATTGATCTATTAATTTCTTCGGGAAGTTTAGATGCACTTAATTCAGATATTCAGAATTCTATATCCAAATATTACCTATCGACAGAAGCAATTCAAGAAAGAGAAGAGATATCTAATCGGTTTATACATCAATATGAGACTTTTGTATTTGATAAGTACAGCCAAATTTGGGGAAAAGGTAATACAAATGATATGTTTGTTCCTCTCTATAAAGATGACCAAAGACCTCCTATTTCTTTTGATATTGAATATTTTTTATCCGATAGAAAGATGGAGGCTTACATTTTTGCCAGACTCTACCAGATTAGAAAACAAATTGATACTTATGATCAGGGTCTATTGATGCTTGAAGAACTGAGCCGAAAAATTTAAAACTGATGGCATGCTTCTAATAAATTAATCTCGTAAATCAGTATCTCAGTTTTACTCCCATTTCCCGTCCTTAAAAACCGTAGTTTACAGCCATGTCATCTTCTATAAAAAATCAACGCGCTATTCTGGATAAGCTGAGTATTAAAGAACTCAATGAAATGCAGAAAACAGCTAAATTCGCTATTCATACAAATGCTAACGTGGTTCTGCTCTCCCCTACAGGAACGGGTAAAACACTCGCTTTCTTATTGCCGATCATCGAAGAACTGGATACTGAATGTGAACAGATTCAAGCCCTTATCCTGGTTCCTTCCAGAGAACTTGCTATTCAGATCGAACAAGTAGCTCGCGAAATGGGAACCGGTTTTAAGATCAACGCTTTTTATGGTGGTCAATCTTTTTCCAAAGACAGATCCGAACTGGAAACGCCTCCTGCTATTTTGATCGGAACTCCCGGAAGAATCGCAGATCATTTACGCCGTGAGACTTTTGAAGTAACAGATATCAAGTCATTGGTACTAGATGAGTTCGATAAGTCGTTAGAGATCGGTTTTGAAGCTGATATGACTGAGATCATTGATGCCTTACCAAACGTGAAAAAGAATATCCTTACCTCTGCAACCAAAGGAATTGAGATCCCGGATTTTGTAGGGTTGAAAGATGAAGAGATTGTCAATTTTCTTGATATAGACAAACCTGATCTTACCATCAAAACGGTAATCTCTCCTGAAAAAGATAAACTGGATACTCTGGTTGCATTACTGAATCAGCTTGGCGAGAAACGGGGGCTTGTATTCTGTAATTTTAAGGATTCCATTCAAAGAGTAAGCGATTTCTTAAATCATCATAAAATTCCGCATGGTTGTTTTTATGGCGGGCTTGAACAAAACGATCGTGAAAATGCGTTGATCAAATTCAGAAATGGAACACATCGTTTATTAATTGCTACTGATCTGGCCGCTCGTGGAATTGATGTTCCTGAAATGGACTTCATCGTTCATTACCATCTCCCGCTTAAAGCTGAGGAATTCACTCACAGAAATGGTAGAACGGCCAGAATGCATAGTGATGGCGTTGCCTATGTTTTAAAATGGAGTGGTGAAGATCTGCCTGACTTCATTCAACCGGATGGTGTTGAAGAATTATCGATCTCCAATCCTCCAACAAAGACAGAATGGAAAACGCTTTACATCTCTGGCGGACGTAGAGACAAAATTTCCAAAGGTGATATTGCCGGTTTTTTCTTTAAAGAAGGAAAACTCAAAAAAGGCGAATTGGGCGATATAGAACTAAAGCAGGAATCCGCCTTTGCAGCAGTTAAATCTGATAAAGTAGATCAGGTTCTCAAACTCATCGACAATAAAAAGCTAAAAACTAAGAAAGTCAGGATTTCTGTGGTTTGAAATTGGTGATCTAGTACAAGTTTTTGTAAGCAACAGGTCATCTCGCGGCGAATGCCCGAGATCTGGATTGAGCTGTCTGACCCCAGCTAACGCAAGCGTCTCTCTTGTGCATTTCTTGCAAAAAATTCGTCCAAGCGTGACGCCTGAACTAAAAAGAGCCTTCTCCCAATTTATGTTTCCCCGCTCTAGAATGAATATTATTGGTAACTCCGATATAAATCGTAGTTCTTCGATAATAAGTAAGAAAGTACACATAACCTTTGTTCATGACTATTAAGACTGTTTCAAGACCTATTCCTTACAAAGATCCTGAAACAAGTTCAGGATGACCTTATATGTTTTACTGTTCATAAACTCTTATCGAATTACCTAACATCTACAAGGTTGGCCATGATTAAACTTTATCCAAAGCAACTTTTCTGCTATCATATCTGTTAATCAAACCTGAAGCAATACAAATCACATTAGACTAATAGAAAGAAACTGAGATGGAAAATTTGAAGAAAGCTTATATAGCCGGCGGTTGTTTTTGGGGAATGGAAGACTTGTTCAGAGTTCGTCCCGGAGTTAAAGATACTGAAGTTGGTTATATCGGCGGACAAAATGAAAACCCCACTTACAGAAATCACCCCGGACATGCAGAAGGCATAGAAATTACCTATGATTCAAACGAGACTTCTTTTAAAGAGTTACTAGACTACTTCTACAGAATGCACAACCCAACTACGGTCGATCAACAAGGCAATGACAGAGGCAGCAGTTATCGCTCTGCCATCTTTTTTCAAAATGAAGAAGAAAAAGAAATAGCTGAAGAAGTTATTAAAGTCGTTAATGATTCCAATAGATGGGATAGTGAAGTAGTTACTACTTTAGAGCCGTACACCACATTCTGGCCGGCTGAACCTGAGCATCAAGACTATTTAGTTAAACATCCCAATGGATATACCTGCCACTTTGAGCGATTTGAAGAAAGTTATTTTTGAGAGGCATTTGCTGGTTTAGAAATTAACTCTTCCAGAGTTTAATATTTATCATTTCATTTTCGAAACTAGTTTAACTCTGGAAGAGTTGGTGCTTACATCATTAAAAGTCATTCTATAAGTTCCTGAAACAAGCTCGGTCGGACGGCTTCAAGTCCGTCTGACCGAAATTCAAAAACCATCAGACGAAATATCCGTCAGATGGTTTTTAGAGTAAGCTGTCACAAACATCAAAATCCTGGAACAAGCATAACTGCATTTTGTATCATTCTGGCAGGGCCAACCCAAAACATTCTGTATTGAGTGTTATCCATTAAGAAAACAACATTTCCACTTCCCATTCCCTGAACAGCAGCGAATGTTTTACCGGCTGCTTTTTCTTTGTTTTCTTCTGATGCATAACCTGAAGCCAATACTTCATCTGCATCTTTCACATAATAGCCAACCGTACTGAACGATGGATCCGGTTTCAAAGCATTAGTACTGAATTTCAAAGAATACAGTTTATCCTTCATTCCAAAGGCCAATGGATGCGAGTTGTCGACCATCGCTTTAAATGCAGAACCCGGGATTCTTCTTAACCCGCTGGAGTCTTCCTGATCTTTATATCGGGTATAAGCTGCAGGATCTATTTTGTCTTCGTCTTTATCTTCCTCTGTGAATAGTTCTGCAGAAGTAATACCTGACTGATCTTTAGTTAACCAGCTTGTAGATCCTTCCGTTGCGACCAATGTTCCGCCATCTCTAACCCAATCCTTTAATCGCTCTCTGGAGTTTTCGTTAAATACTCTGTTTAATCCGAAGCCACTTGGCATAATCAGAACGTCATAATCATTAAGATCAATTCCACCTATGCTTGAAGATCGAATCCTGTCTATTCCAAGTTCAGTCCATTGATCAAAAAGGAACCAGATCTGTCCTGCGGTATAGGAACTAAATCCCGAATCTATTATTAAACCTACTCTTGGTTTTTCAACAGGTCTCATACTCGGAGAACCCAGATCACTTCCGGCATCCATTCTTCCGGTATTGAATCCCGCGACTTTAACATCTGCATAATCAGCAATGGTTTTCATATCCTGATGGATGGCATCTCCTTTGTGAAGGTTTCTCCCCAAAAGAACCACTAAACTTCCTCTGGAATACTCGACCCCGTCTTTCGTAAACCCTTTCTCAGAAGAACGCACTTTATATCCATGCTTCCATAATTGAGACAAAGCTTTTGGTGCATTTCTTTGATTCCAGTCAATTACGTAGGCATACTGAGCATTTCCGTTTGTCAGGCCGTTTGGATGAACTACTTCCTCATCGATCTGAGTAGTATTTACTCTAACATCTGATGTTGTCCAGGCTGCATCCAGATTATAAGCCAGTGGTGCCGACCATGTACTCATGTCATACATTACTGAATCTTTGATCTCCAGTTGCCTTCTCATAATTGTATTTATGAAAAGATGCGCCGGTTGATCCGTTTTGATAATAAAATCTCCCGCTTTGAACGATCTTGATGAAGCGTTTCCATCCCAGTAACTGTATGCGTTTTTGAGATTAAAATCATCGTTTGCTTGTTCAACCTGCACGCCTTGTTTCAACATCAAATTCACAACATCGTAAGTGTAATCGTTGGAATTATTGGGAAGTATATACGCTTTTGTATTTCCTTTTTGAGTGTTTTGAGAACGAGCATCTTGGAAATATTCGACTAATGCCTTTCTGTTTTCAACTGAAGTTTTAACAATGGAAACTCCATTTTTATAGTGATCAAAAACTCTTTGGCGAAGTGTAAGCACATAACCATCATTGGTTTCTACAGCGCGTCCGCCCCTGCTGTGTCCACCCTGCTCTGCCAACATTCCAATTCCACCCATAATACTTGGGTAAGAAGATCCATAACCAGGATAAAAGAAATCGAAACGTTCCCGAGTTTCAAAATTAACCTGAGCTTTATCAAATTCTTCTATTGCTCCGCGACCAAATACATCTGCCCATGTTTCATAGTCTGCAGGTAGCTCATGATTTCTTGGAGTGGTTCCCGGCATGGTAAAATAGTTGTTGTTAAAACCCTGCTCATGAAAGTCGATATGAACCTGTGGCATCCATTGTTGATACACGTTTATTCTTCCTCTCGATTCAGGATGCACCAACCATGTCCAGTCGCGGTTCAGATCAAACCAATAATGATTCGTTCTTCCTCCCGGCCAGATCTCGTCATGCTCCAAATCCTCTGCATTTACATTCAGAACATTTGCCTGACTGGACTTGTACCAATACACATATCTGTCTCGTCCATCAGGATTGATCATTGGGTCTATAATAACTACAGCGTTGTCTAACCAGCTTTGTGTTTCTGAATCTGTAGAAGCTACTAATCGATATGCCGTTTGCATGGCCGCTTCACTACTGGACGGCTCATTTCCGTGAACGTTATAACTCATCCAAACTACAACCGGCTCTTCATTTACAGATACCGAATTAGGAGCATTTGCAATCTTTAAATTCTGCGCTCTTATTTCATCAAGATTACTGTGATTATCCGCTGAAGTAATGACCGCATAGTTCACAGAGCGGTTTTCATAAGTTCGAGCATACTCATGAAAAGTGATCTTATCAGATAACTCGGCAAGTTTTTCAAAATAATTCATCACCTGATGATGGAAAGTGTATTCAGTACCTAGCTCATAACCCAAATATTCTGTTGGTGAAGGAATGGAATTATCGTAGCTGATAGAAGGATCGAACTGAAATCTTTCTACTGCTTCCTGAAATTGAGCTGAGGCAGAAATTGAAAGAAATGCAGTTATAAGAAGTAGCGTAATTTTTTTCATAGCGTAGTTAATTTTTTGTTGTAATCAGACTAACAAAAAAAGCCGTAAAATGGAGTTAAATAATTTTCTACTGATAGGTGTGTGATCAGTAAATAAAAGTGTGATTATATTTTATCAAAATAGAACCACTTTGTAAGGTAGGTAATCTTGGCAATCCCATATTTCTTTGATCTTTTACAGTATAAGATTGCTCATTTATCACAAACCAAAGGTCTCTTCCTTCACTGAAGTTATATCTGAACCTGAAATTTACGCCGGCCAACTCTTCGATATTACTATATTGAATGAAAGCACTGGTGGAAAGTTTTTTATTTAAAGCGTATTGAGCTCTGATCTGTCCAAGGTGAGCAGTAAACTTTTCTTTGTCTCTTCCCTGAGCTTCTGGAAAAGCTAAATCAGTTATCTGATAACTCCCGCCAATTTCCCAATGAATATTTGCAACTAACTCCGGTTCGACTTCCAATTGAACTCTTCTCCCGTCAAATAATTTACCGTATTCAAAAGTAGTGTTAATTCTGAGTTTTTTGCTGTTAGGCGATCTGTAAGAAAAATTACTTTCAAAGAAATCGTAATCATCAACCGGTATATAGATCTTGCCCACAAGATTAAAATCTTCGTCCGGAAGTAAGTGTTCCTGATTATATCTTATCTGAGCTTCAGCCGATCCTAATGTCTTGAAATCGGTATTCCACTCTAAAGAAATAAACCTGCTTCTCAAGTCATAAGTGTCATTTTGAAAGATATTATAACTCCCGATATTAACTGAATGCTGTCTGTAAATAGACTCTTCCTCTCCTAACCATCCATATCCTAAACGATAAAAATAGTCTGATGTATTCACAGTTCTGAAAAAACCAATACCGGGATTGAATTCTGCTCCTGTTCTGTTTACAAAGAATCTGTAGAACCAACCAATAGAGGCTCTTCTTTGCCAGGTTATTCTGAAAATGCTGTTGTCCTCAAAGTCGAAACGATTCTCTTCAGACACCGAATTATCTATGGTCTGACTTACTCGTACTTCTATAAAATCGTCTCCAAAAATATTGAAATCCCCATCCAATCCCATCGCAATATTGGAACTCCCATTTACTCCTAAACGGCTAGTGAAAATACCTCCTACATAAGAAGAAGTATTTAATACATTTTTCTTCACTCTCAATACATTAAAGTTCTCGGAATCGATTTCATCACTTTGACCGGTTTGCAGGTTAATAAATCCAATGTCCAGATCATTGATCTTTCCTGTCAGTCGCGCACCCCCCAATATCCTTACCTGATTTCCGCTACTATCTAAACCAATTCTCCGGCTGTAAAACACTCTAGTATTTCCAAAATTAAAATCGAACAATCCTGATCTTTGTTGAAAAAATTGTCGCTTTTCAGGGAAACTGAGTGAAAACCGAGTCAAATTAAGTTGCTGATCATCGGCTTCTACCTGTGCGAAATCGGTGTTTAGGGTCACATCCAAAGTAAGATTAGAGGTAATATTGTATTTAAGATCAAAACCGACTTCAACTTTAACTTCATCATCGTAAAAATAGTCAAGCGAGTCGCTTCCAAGTTCATTTAATCGTGTAAATCCCCCCAAAATATAAGGGGTGAAATAAACCGGTTTTTTTGAATCTGCCCCGGTTATAATTACATCCTGAGCTTGAGAAGGTTTTATGTTTCCATCTTCCCACAATGGCGGAATAGCCGGATAGATATGCCTTTCATTATGGTGTGTAAGCCATCGGTAGACGATCAAACCCATTTCTGCAATTCCATCACTGCTTTGAAATCCAATACTGGAAAAAGGAATTCTCATTTCTGAATACCACCCGTCCTCTTGGATGGTACTTGACGCATCCCAGAATGTGTTCCAGCTTCCATTTACAGCATTTGATCCCGCTACAGAATTTGCGTCATTTGAAATTGATTGGTCAAATCTTACACCCGCCGGAGTAGTAAAAAATCTCAGAGCATTTTGGTCGTCATTGAACGGGTCCAGAATAATTGCAAAAACATCATCCCCGCTATAGCTGTCTCTGTATAAACTATTCGCAGCTATAGTTGATGGATCTTCAGTGAACATCTTTGCAGCTACATACAAATACTCATCGTCATAAGTAACCCGGATGTCTGTTTTTTCACTTAAAGAACCTTTAAAAACGGGTTCATATTGTACCATTGGGAATGGTTCCACTGCTTCCCAAGCAGCTTCATCAGGAATACCATCTACTATGATCGGAGAGGTAGTTCGAACTAGTTTAATGGTCTCTTGTCCATAGATATTTTTAGCAGATAAGAATATGATTAAGCCTAAAAGAACGAATCTATGCAAGTATTAACTCCGAATTTCTTAGTTATTTATATTAATTAGACAATTACCAAGACATAATCCCCTATTCTCCTTATTTTGGCAAAACTATTTGATAATCAATGATTGACACTCTTTCTATTCCAACCATTTCAGACATTAAAGCTGCGCACAGAATAATCGATCCCTACGCTCATCGAACTCCTGTTCTGACCAGTGCAAAGGTGAATATCCGCTCCAGAGCTTCTGTTTTCTTTAAATGTGAAAATTTTCAGAAAGTAGGAGCCTTTAAATTTCGCGGAGCATGTAATGCAGTTCTAACTCTGTCGGATAAAGATGCTGAACAAGGAGTGGCTACACATTCATCCGGAAATCATGCTCAGGCACTTGCTTTAGCAGCCCGGATACGTGGTATTAAAGCTTTTGTGGTTATGCCGGAAAACGCCCCGAAAGTAAAAGTGGAAGCAGTTAAAAACTATGGCGCAGAAGTTACATTCTGTGAGGCAAGCTTGGATGCCAGAGAAGGAACGTTAGCCGAAGTTGTTAAAAGAACCGGGGCGACAACCATTCATCCTTACAACGACTCCAGAATTGTAGCCGGACAAGGTACAGCTGCTGTTGAATTGCTAGAAGAATGTCCTTTTCTGGATATTGTTATGACACCCATCGGTGGAGGTGGATTATTGAGTGGAACAGCATTGGCAATTAAATCTATTAATCCTGATATCGAAGTAATAGGTACAGAACCGATTGAAGCTGATGACGCCTATCGTTCATTCAAAGAAGGAAAATTAATTCCGGCTTACAGCACCAACACTATTGCTGATGGACTCCGAACTTCTCTTGGAGAATTACCTTTTCAGATCATCAAAAAACATGTAGATGATATTCTTACCGTTGATGAAGAATCAATCATTTCAGCTATGCGGTTTATCTGGGAACGGATGAATATGATCATTGAACCATCTTGTGCCGTTCCGGTTGCAGCTTTGTTCAATAATCAGGATAGATTTGCTGGTAAAAAAATCGGGATTATCGTCACCGGTGGGAATGTAGACTTGGATAACCTACCGTGGTAGAGTAAATACCAATTTTCAAATTACAAATAACAGCTTTAAAGTTCATTGTACGTCAATTCAACCTTTTCCTGTATTTGCTCGTCTTTATAACATCCTTATGTGATTTAACATCGGTTTACAATCGGTTAGGTTGAATCACAATCTTCAATAAATTTAGGGAAATACTATGAAGACATTCATCGCAGGCCTGTTGCTTCTTGTCCTACCAGAAGTAATTGACATTCCAAATCCACTATTTTTACACGACAAAGTTAAAGTTCAGGGAACGGTCATTGATGCAGATACTCAGCAACCATTAGTTGGGGCAACCATCCAAATTAAAGCCATGTCCATTGGTGAAACTTCTGACGCTAACGGATACTTTGAATTTTATACTGAACCGGGCACTTATTTAATTGAGGTTCTATACGTTGGGTTTAAGAAGTATTCTACGGAAATAACAGTTCCAAAAACAGGGCTAAGCAATCTTGTTATTTCATTAGATCCTGAAGTTACAGCATTAGATGAAGTTGTAATGTCAGGAAGAGCAGCTATGCAAAAACAAAGCAATGTTGCTACAAGCTATGCAATTCTTCCTCCCCCAGCCTTAAGAGATTATAACACAGAAGAATACGCTGAGATCTCAGAAAACACCTTCAAATGGGCTGCCAAAACTCCCCTTTCTACTTTTTCTATTGATGTGGATGGTGCTTCCTATTCCAATGTTCGTCGAATGATCATGGACGGACGCTTGCCTGTAAAAGATGCGGTTCGTGTAGAAGAACTCATAAACTATTTCAATTATGATTACGAAGATCCTGTAGGAGAACATCCTTTTTCTGTGAATACCGAGGTTGGAAAAGCTCCTTGGAATCCGGATCATCAGCTGGTTCAAATCGGTATTCAGGGAGAAAAAGTTGAAGCAGATAATCTTCCTCCAAGTAACTTAGTTTTTTTACTGGATGTATCAGGCTCCATGAGTTCTAATGACAAACTTCCCCTTCTTAAAAAAGGGTTTAAACTACTTACAAATCAACTAAGAGAAGAGGATTATGTATCAATTGTAGTATATGCCGGCAGTTCCGGATTAGTACTTCCTCCTACTTCAGGAGCTAATAAAGAAGCTATTCTTGAAGCATTGAATGAACTAAATGCAGGAGGCTCAACCGCCGGGGCCGCGGGAATAAAGAAAGCTTACCAAGTTGCCAAAGAACATTTCAGAAAAAATGGAAATAACAGAGTCATTCTTGCTACTGATGGTGATTTCAATGTAGGTGTTTCGAGCAACAGCGAACTTGTGGATCTGATAGAACAAAAAAGAGACGAGGGCATTTTCCTTTCTGTATTGGGATTCGGTTCCGGAAATCTGAAAGATTCTAAAATGGAACAGATCGCCAATAATGGAAACGGTAACTATTATTACATCGACAATCTGTTGGAAGCCAAAAAAGTGCTTGTTTCTGAAATGGGCGGTACACTTCATACTATTGCCAAAGATGTTAAGATACAGGTAGAGTTCAATCCGCAGAATGTAAAAGCATATAGGTTGATAGGTTATGAAAACCGTTTGTTAGCTGATGAGGATTTCAATAATGACGAAAAAGATGCAGGAGAACTTGGAGCCGGTCATACTGTTACAGCGTTGTATGAAGTGATCCCACACGGAGTGGATATAGATTCATCTTTAAGTGATATCGACCCACTTAAATATCAAACACCAACTACACCTGTAAATGGTTTCAATGATGAACTAATGACTGTAAAACTCCGGTACAAACAGCCTGATGGCGATAAAAGCCAACTTCTTACTCAGGTTATAAAAAGATCAGACAGATCTGAATTATCAGAAAACCTCAAGTTTGCATCATCGGTGGCATCGTTCGGTATGTTACTCCGGGATTCAAAATTCAAAGGAAACAGCTCGTTCCAAATGGTTCAGCAATTAGCCAAAGAATCGAAAGGCATTGATGAAAATGGATATCGGGCTGAGTTTATTAAGATCGTAGAGCTTGCCGAGCTACTTTATAAAGGAGAAGCTAAAAATTAGTTTCAATACCCAACAACCAATTTCCAAGTTAGTTAAGAGACTTGGAAATTGGTCATTGGTTATTCAATATTGATTATTGAATAAATATCGATAACTAAGTGAATTCGTAAACGGGAACTTTTTTTAAAGCAAGAAGTAATTTTAGTATCAACTAAATCTCTCGCTATGAAAATCTTTACTATTGTCGCTTCTTTTGCATTATTCATTTCTTGTACCGGTAGTTATTACTCGAGCATTTATCAACCAAATTTACAACCCGGTGAGGAATACGAAACTATATCTGAAAACACTTTTCTCACTCCATCTGAATATCCACTATCCACTTTTGCTATTGATGTAGATGGAGCTGCTTATTCTAATGTTCGACGAATGATCATGGATGGTCGCCTGCCTGTAAAAGATGCTGTGAGGGTTGAAGAAATGATAAATTATTTCAGCTATAATTATAAACAGCCAAGAAATGAAGAGCCATTTTCAGTACACACGGATATTGGACCTTCTCCTTGGAATCCCGAACATCAACTTGTGCAGATTGGAATAAAAGGAAAAGAAATATATGCTGATGATCTGCCCCCAAGCAATCTCGTTTTTTTGCTTGATGTCTCCGGTTCTATGGGCTCAAGAGATAAACTTCCATTGCTAGTGAAAGGGTTCAAACTATTAGTTAATCAATTAAGAGAGCAAGACCTTGTATCCATTGTTGTTTATGCCGGAAGCTCAGGCTTAGTACTCCCTCCCACTTCAGGGGATCAAAAAGAGAAAATAATCTCTGTTCTTGATGATTTATACGCCCAAGGATCCACAGCCGGAGGAGATGGAATAAAACAAGCGTACAAAGTAGCACTTAAAAATTATAAAAAAGAAGGAAATAACAGAGTTATACTTGCTACAGATGGTGATTTTAATATTGGAGTTTCATCCACATCCGAACTTGTTGAACTTATTGAAGAAAAAAGAGAGCAAGGAATTGATTTGTCAATCTTAGGTTTTGGCACAGGAAATCTGAAGGATTCTAAAATGGAGCAGATCGCCAATAATGGTAACGGAAACTATTATTACATCGATAATTTACTGGAAGCAAAGAAGGTGTTGGTCTCTGAAATGGGAGGAACCCTTCATACTATTGCAAAAGATGTGAAAATTCAGGTTGAATTCAATCCACAGAACGTAAAAGCATACCGATTGATAGGCTATGAAAACCGCTTGTTAGCTGATGAAGATTTCAATAATGATGAAAAAGATGCCGGAGAACTTGGGGCCGGACACACCGTTACTGCTTTATATGAGGTTATACCTGAAGGAGTGACTATTTCAAATAACTTACTACCGGTTGATCCTTTAAAATATCAGGACCAAGTTTCTGAAGCACAAAGTAAGTACGGCAACGAATTGTTGACCGTTAAACTGCGATATAAATATCCGAATAAGGTTAAAAGCAGTTTAATATCGGAAATAGTTTATAAATCAGAAGCCACAAATCTTAATGAAAATCTCAAGTTTGCATCATCGGTAGCTTCCTTCGGTATGTTACTTCGGGATTCAAAATTCAAAGGAAACAGCTCGTTCCAAATGGTTCAGCAATTAGCCAAAGAATCGAAAGGCATTGATGAAAATGGATATCGTGCTGAGTTTATCAAGATCGTAGAATTAGCAGAACTGCTTCATCAAGGTGAAGCTAAAAATTAGTTTTAAACCAAATCAATTAACTAATAACCACTAACAAAAAGTTTTAGGCTATTAGTTATTTGTTTAAATCTTCCATTACTTTTCTTTCAAAGAATCAATTCTTCTTTGAAGCACCTGTTTGGTTCTATCGTCAGAAGCCAACTCTTTTGCTTGTTTGTACGCTTCCTCAGCTTTTTTAAGTTCTTCAGCTTCCTCATAAACCTCTGCTGCTGAATAATGAGCCCTCCAGTCGCTTGACCATTCTTTTCTCATCTCAGCGGCTTGTTCTAACCCTTTTTCTTTCTGCTCGTTTAAGACCAGTAACTTTGCATGTAATCCTAATGTTTGAACACTTCGGTCAATTTGTAAAGCTCTTGCTGCCCATTGTAAAGCTACATCCAGTTTGTAATCATTATTTTGCAGATATGTTGCTCCCTGAACCCAACCTTGCCACGAAAATGCCGGAAGTGTTCTAAACTGATTTTCAATATGAGCAAAAGTTGTTTCCATTGGTATCTCAACTTTAAATGGAACTTTCAGATGAGCCCATTTCAACGAAATATCCACAGAAGTGTTTGTATAGTCACTGAATGAAAATTTCATCCATTCGTATTTACTGTCCATTTCTTCAGGATTTACTTTAATCCGAAGGGCATCTTCATTTTCGTCATAAAAATAACTTCCCCAGGCTTCACTGAAGTTTGAAAAAATAATCACCCATTCCTCTTCTCCCGGAATAGTGTGCATTCCATAAGAACCCGCTTTTAGTTTTTGCCCATTGATAAGCACATCATCAGTTACTGTGAAAAGAGTATTCTTATTTGCGCCTGTTCTCCACACTTCACCATAAGGAACAAGTCCGCCCCAAATTTCACGCCCTTTAATTCCTACTGAGTTGTATTCAAAACTCATGGTTGTAAATCCTATGGTAATACTTCGTATTTCCTTTGGGCTAGCCTGCGGAAGAGTTAAGGATACCGGTAGCTGCGCCAATACCGCTGTAGACAAAAAACAAATCATTAAAAATACTGCTCCAACTATACTTCTTTTCATCTTAAAGGAATTAATTTATGGTTTAGTCTAATCTAAGAAACTTTAAGAGAAAATTTCTTATTTGAAACAATGGGAGCTTCTTTTTCGTCTTACAGAAAAAATTGTATCACCATGACACAACAGGGCAGATTTAAAAGATCCAACAACAACGACGACTTCGACTTAGATTCCTACCTCGATGAACAAGCTCATAAAACCTCAGAACCAACTCAGGAAATTGAGGATGAGCACGAAACTTCTTTTATAAAAAACGCGGGCTTGGGTCTTGCTCTGGTATTCACTGCTTTCCTGTGGTACCATGACTGGAGCCCAAAACAAGCATATACTAGTATTTTCGGAAGTGATGAAGCCACTGTTTTAGCAACAGGTCAGGCCGGAAATCAGATTATTATTGACATCCCTGAGATCAGGATCCCGGAAATTACTATTCCGGAAACACGGGAGATCGAACGAGCCATAGAGCGCGAGCTAGCCAGAGCTTCAGCAAGTGCAGATCTTCCTTCTGTTACTGATTATTTAGTAGAGCTAAAAGAGCTGGGTTTACTGGAAGACGACAAACTTAGTGCTTTTCAAGCCCGCCAACTACATTCGGCAGGTGTTCCCGTTTCCTATATTCAGGAAGTTGATAATGCAGGTTTTCTGGATGAGTTAAACTTTGTGGCAATCTCTGAATTCTATAACAACGATATCCCACTTAGCTATATTTCTGAATATGAAGAAGCAGGCTTTTTAGATAAAGTGAATTTTATCGGAATAAGCGAATTCTACAAAAACAATGTGTCTATGGATTATCTAAGAACTCTGGACCAAGCCGGTTATCTTGACGATCTAAGCTTTGTATACATCACAGAATATTATAAAGCCGGAGTTACCACGGCCTTTTTAGACGATCTGAAAACAAAAGGATTGTATGAAGATCTAAGCTTTGTGGATGTGGTAGAAATGTATAAAGACGAGAACAATTAGGATTAAAATGAGCAAGCAGAAGTTTCGATACGATTTACACAATACCGATGATCCCGATTTTGATCTGGATGCATATATAGATGAGCAAGCAAACGCCGGCGATCAGAACTTTGAACAGGAATTCAATTCACATCCAACAACAAAAAGAAATCTGTTGGCTCTTTCGGTTATATTAATTCCGGCAATATGGTTCTTCTTAAGTGATCCATTTTCAGTTTTCTCTGATAGCTCAAACTTTACCTCTTCTCAGGCTGGTCAAACCATTGTAGTAGAGAGACCTGAACCTAATGTGAGGATAATTACAGCACCTCCTGCTCCCGTCCCTCTTCAGGGATCTAATTTTAGTTTCGAGCCCGGAAATACTGTTGCAGACCTTGGAATGAGTTACACTGATTATCTTGCTGAACTTAAAGAATATGGTTATCTGGATGATTTTGGAGGAAGTGCATCTACGCGTTTATACCAAAACAATGTTCCTGTAGAGTACATCGATCAATTCGGAAAAGCAGGAGTTCTAAATAATTTCGGGAGTACATCTATCTCAAGATTGTATCAAAACCAAGTTCCTTTTGATTACATCCAAAATATGGCTAACGCAGGATTATTGGACAATTTTGGAAGTACTTCTATCTCCAGATTATACCAAAACCAGATTCCTTTCGAATATATCATAAAATTTAAAGAAGCGAATGTACTGGAAGATTTCGGTAGTACGTCCATCTCAAGATTATATCAGAATGGTGTACCCACAGAATATATTTCTGAAATAGCAACAAGTGGATATTTGAATAATTTTGGGAGCACATCAATCGTACGACTACACCAAAATCAGGTCCCCGTTAGTTTTTTGAAAATTCTTGACGAAAAAGGATTATTGGATGATATGTCGTCCGAATCCGTAGTAACTGCTTATCAACTTGAAGGACAATAAATACAATGAGCTCTCAACGATTTAAAAACGAACTCCGTGGTGGTCAGGATGATCCCGATTTTGATCTGGATGCCTATTTACAAGAACAATCTCATCCTGACGAGCAATTTGAAGATCACGCTAATGATCCTACCAAAGGTTCCTCCTTTCTAAAAAACACCTTTCTCATTGTAGGGCTTTCCATTTTTGCTTTGCTATATTTTAACGACTGGAGCCCTAAGCTGGTTTACGGTAATATTTTCGGAGTAGAAGAATACCAACAGCAATCAGTTGCTCCTGAGCCTGTACTTCCGGTCACAGCTAATTCAGAACCTGATGTTGTTATTGCTGACAGTGATCCGGTAGGAACTAATGATATTGTTGTTACACAAGGACTTGAAAATCTGGCTCGTTTAGAGGCTCTGGAAGCATTAGAAAGCCTCGAAGGTTTAGCTGAACTGGAAAATCTGGAAGGACTTGAGGGTTTAGAAGAGTTGGCAAAACTTTCAGCACTTGAAGGACTTAAAGCACTTTCGAATCTTGAAAATCCATCTTTTATTCAAGTAGAAAATAATTCCTCTGAATTTCCTGCTACTCTAGAAGAGTATAACACAAAATTAAATGAAGCAGAACTTTCAGATAAATTTGATACAGAAACGGTGGCTGAACTTTTCGACGCCAAAGTTCCGGTTCCTGTATTAAAAACATTGAATGACAATGATCTGTTAAATTCATTCGATATTTCATCGCTGATCGAGGGATATAAGAATCAAAGAAATTAATACTATGGCAAATCAAAGATTTAAAAATGAACTACGTGGCAATCAGGATGATCCCGATTTTGATCTGGATTCTTACATAGACGAGCAAGCCAATGCCACCGGTACAGAAAAGCTTGATCAGGAATTTGTTGAACCGCCAACATCCACTAAAAGAAATATCATCGCAATATTACTGTTTGCTGTGATACCGGCTGTATGGTTTTTAACAAGCAGTCCGATTTCTGTTTTTAACTTTGATAATGGCAATCAAACAACGGTTTCTCAGGGACAAAATGTAGTACAAGCCCCTTTGCCTCCTGCTACACCGCTGCCTCCCAGAATTTCAACAACCGAAGGAGTAACTAGCGTATATCTGGATTATTTACAAGCTGCGACCGAGGCCGGATATACCAATCAAATCAATTCTACCGGAATACGGGCTCTGTACGATAGCGGTGTTCCTCTTTCATATTTAGAGCAAATGAATCAAGCCGGTTTTTTGGACGATTTCTCCTATTCAGGTATCATCGGATTGTACAACGGTGGAGTGCCAATGGAATATTTAACGATGATGAACGAAGCAGGATATATGGATGACTTTTCCTATTCAGGAATCATTGGGCTTTACAACGGAGGTGTTCCCACTTCTTACCTGGATCAACTTAATGTTGGCGGTTATTTAGATGATTTCTCCTACTCAGGAATTATCGGTTTGTATAGCAGCGGCGTTCCCAATGAGTTTCTTGCCCGAATGGAGGCCGGCGGTTACCTGGACGAATTTTCATACTCAGGATTGATAGGCTTATACAGTGGCGGTGTTAGTGTTGATTATCTGGACAGATTAAACGCGGCAGAACTGCTGAACGATTTCTCTTACTCTGCCATAATCGGACTCCAAAGCTCGGGCGTTACTACTGATTATATCATTCAATTAAAAGAAGCCGGTTTCCTGAACAACTTTTCTTATTCAGGGATCATTGGTTTATACAACTCAGATGTCCCAGTAAGTTTCATACAGGAACTGGACAGCAGAAGTCTCCTCGTTGATATGAGTTATACCGATGTGATTCGTGCTTATGGAGATGGGAATTAGTCTCTCCGAGCCTGAAGGCTCTACTTGTTTAAAAGGAGCCCTTTCTATCGTCAGATAGAGACACACCTGATCCGCTACCTCCATTCATGAGCCTAGCGAAGTGATCTCCTTTTATTTACTCTGAGTATCTTCAATAAACACTTGGCCCCCTTCGCCAGTTCTCTGACCCACCCTTGTTTTAGGGAAGGACAGGGATGGGTTCTTACTTGTACTCAATACAATTAATCCGTTACTTCAACAAAAAAGAAAACTTGCGCCGCTTAAACGCCGGGGCGTCAGGTTAATTAGAAAAACTATTCAAAAAACTTTTTAATGAAGATTTATTTTTCCGGTTCGATCAGAGGAGGAAGACAAGATGCAGAGCTATACAATCAGTTAATTGAAGAAATTAAAAAGTATGGAGATGTTTTAACTGAGCATGTCGGCTCTTCTGAAATCAGCCAAGAACCATCAGACCAAGAAATCCATGATCAGGATATGAAATGGCTGAATGAAGCTGATATTATAATTGGTGAAGTGACAACTCCTTCTCACGGCGTTGGCTATGAAATTGGTCGAGCTGTTGAATTGAACAAAAAGGTTTTTTGCTTATACCGGCAGCAAAAAAATAAATCTGTTTCAGCTATGATCAATGGCTCACCTTCAATTGAATGCTACGGGTATTCTACAATCAAAGAAGCCCAAAGTTTAATTAAGCAGATATTTTCCGGGATTTAAATTACCAAACCTAAACTGCTTATTGAAGGGTTACATCTCGCCCATTTTCCGACTTAACCTCGTTCCCAAGCTCTGCTTGGGAATGCCCATCAGAAGCTCCTGCTTCCTATAAAAAATTAAAGCAAGTGAAGCAGAGCTTCAGCATTACATTCCGAACGGGACGTTCGGAACGAGAATCAACAATCGACCCTTCGCCTCATATGCCCCAACCATTATATTCAAACCTATATAACCGTAACAAAAAAAGCATTCAGATCGTATTTATTTCTATGTCACATTTGAATTCAATAAATAACGATGCGTTTAATTGCAGTCTCTTTCCTTTTCTTGTTAACTCCCCTGCTTGCTGTTTCTCAAATAACCAAAAACACTTATGTATGCCCTCCTTGTCCGGTACACGATACTCTCACATTTGATCACGATGGTGAATGCCCCGTTTGCGGGATGAACCTGATACAAAAGAGAGATACTTCGGATATCAATAAAATTGACCTAAATACCGGATCAGGCAACTTTATAGTAGATGGAGGAAGTTCCAACAATGATAAGATGATTACAGTTTTCTATCATAAACCAAAGAATTTCAGCGAACAATCTCCGGTAATCATGGTAATACCGGGAGCGGGACGAAATGGTCACGACTACCGGGATGTCTGGGTTGAAGCATCCGAAGAGTATGGAATATTAATTTTGTCTCTGAATTATCCGGAAAAACATTACCCTGAGTTTTGGAGCTATAATCTTGGAGGAATGATTACGGAAGTAGAAATAAACAAAGAGCGTACTACCATTCTAAGTTATGAGATAAATAATGATCCTGAAGAATGGATCTGGGATGACTTCGACAGAATTTTTATCGAGGTTAAAAATGAGCTGCAATTAGACACAGAAACATATGATATGTTCGGGCATTCAGCAGGAGGACAGATCTTGCATCGCATGACGCTTTTTAAGCCATATAATAATGCAGGCAGAATTTTGGCATCAAATTCGGGTTGGTATACCACTCCTTCCAGCTATGATAAATTTCCGTATGGTTTAAAAGGAGTTTCGACAACAGATAAACAATTCGAAAAAGCATTCAAAGCTAACCTTATCGTTTTTCTCGGAGAAAAAGATGATGAAAATGAAACCAGAGGCCACTTAGTTCGATCACCTGAAACAGACAAACAAGGAACACATAGGCTGGCGCGAGGCGAGTATTTTTATAATAAATCGAAAATCTATGCTGATAGTCTGAAAATGGAGTTTAATTGGGAATTAATTACAATCCCTGATGTCGGCCATGTTTATAAGCGAATGATTAAAGCCGCAGCAAAATATTTGTATACTATGAATTGATAGTGAGATTTAGAATCTTCGCTTCAATTCTCTGACCCACCCTTGTTCCCTCCCTAACATCAGGGAGGGAGACTCCACAACCTATCGCAAGCGTCCCGCTTGTGTAGTTTAACCTCAATCCAAACAAGAAATAGATGTTGTGCAGTTTACTGGCTTTAAAACCCCACAACATCCCTCTGATTTCACACACGTGTACGATCGGTCTCCCTTCGAAGAGAGATTTATTTTTCTAGCAAATTCTCTGACCCACCCTTGTTCCCTCCCTAACATCAGGGAGGGAGACTCTTTAATCTACTCAGATATTAATTACAACGTCCCCTTCCCTTGTTTAAGGGAAGGGACAGGGATGGATTCGCTAATTGTAAGAAATAGCCTCCATTATCTTTTCAAAGACAAGCTCCTCATTCAAAAGCTCTTCATTTTTAAACCTTATAACCTTCAATCCTAAGTTCTCCAGAACTATCGTTCTTTGCCGGTCATAATCTTTTTGATAATCATGCACTTTGCCATCAATTTCTATGATCATCATATGTTCTGCACAATAAAAGTCAGCGATATAAAAGTATCTTTTAATTCCATACTGTGTGTGAACAAAGCGTTTTTGACGAGTAAACCGTAATCCCTTGAACCTTCTCTTTCTTACGAGTTCCCAGAAAAGTTTCTCTGAAGGTGTTGGGTTTTTTCTAAGCTCTCTTGCCAGTTCTGTAATATTTTTTCTAGACAAGTCCATTGAAAACAATACTGAATTCGTATTAAATTTTCTAGCTTGTTTTTCTGACCCACCCTTGTTCCCTCCCTAACATCAGGGAGGGAGACTCCATAAATCCACTCAGAATTTAGTTAAAAAGTCCCCTTCCCTTGTTTAAGGGAAGGGACAGGGATGGGTTCGCACTTGTGCCCAATTAAATTATTCAGTTAATTCGATTAAAACACTTAGACCATGAGAGTATTTATTTTTTTGTTGATTTTGCTTCCAGTTAATGGACTCACTCAAGAATTACCGGAATGGGCTAAACAAAGACTAGAAGCACATAAAAATATTTTTAAAGTTAATAACGACTTTAATCCTACTTTTTATGTTGCAGATTTTGATGGAGATGATATCCCTGATATTGCCATTGCTGTAAAGAATAAGTTGCGCGATAATATGTCTGGAGTAATTTTCTATCTAGGAAACCAAACACACTTTTTAGCTGGCGGTGCAAATGGTTTCGGAAATGCTGGTGGTGATTTTTCTTGGGTTGATGAGTGGAAGATTTTCGATAAGGAAAAAACGTATCGAATAACTTTCGAAGAAAATGGTGATATTAAAGGTGATGAAGAAGTTCTATTAATTAATCCCGCAATAAGCATTCGGCAGAGTGAGGGTTCTGGTGGTCTTATTTACTTTAATGGTGAAAAATTTATCTGGATTCATCAAGGAGGTTAAACTCAACTTCCTTTTGCCTATTAATTAATCGTGATATGCTAATTTTATTCCTTTCATTTCTTCTGTCATTTAACTCCATTCAGAATGATACTTCTAGATTTGATTTATACGAAACCGGTTTGGCTAATCTCGACAATTCGAAAATTGAACATTTAGAAACGGCAATTGTTCTTTTTGATTCACTGTCTGTTGATCCGCCTGATTCAGTTAATGACAAAATGTTTGAATCATTTCAGGATTACTACTACAAAACTATTCGATACATAAACTCAAACAACATTATTGATGAATCAAAAATCTATGCGTATGATGATATGTACAATAACCCCTACTCAGATAGTTTAACTTCCATTTTCAATAAATACGGTATTGATATTTTTTCAACAGAAGGAAGTTTCTATGCTGATCAAAAGGTTGGTTATCTTTCAAAAACATTTTCCGATAAACTGACTGAAGCTTATGCCGAATATTTACAAAGGCGTGCTATTGAAATGAGAAGAGCTTTTTCTGAGGATGCAATACTACTTGTTTCATTTGGCACAGTTGCAGAACGAATGCTCTTTTGGGAAGCTTTCTTAGAAAAATATCCAGACTCCCATATTTCTAGTTCTGCTAGATTTTATTACGAACATTATCTAGGAACACTTTTGACGGGTACAGATAATTCAAGAATCTATGACTGGGAAACAGATAAAATCAGGGTTGATATTATCGATCTTTATGAAAAAATGATTTCCCAATATCCTGACCGAAATTCTACTCAAATTTTGTTAAACTATCTTGAAATAATTAAACAAAACGAGTTCATTTTTAATGAAAATATTACGGAGTACATTAAAACGAATAATTTACCATCCATGCGCGCAGTACAACCCATATCACGATAGGAAAACTAACAAATTGAAGCAGAGCCCCTACATTACATTCCGAACGGGACGTTCGGAACGAGAGCTAAAATATTCTTGATCTAAAAGAACAAGAGAACTAATGTAACTGACAAACGCTTTATCCAACCTCCCCAGCCAAATCTCTGAACTGTAACTCATATAAATGGCTGTATAATCCGCCTTTGGCAAGTAATTCGGTATGCGTTCCTTCTTCTACGATTTCGCCTTTATCCAGTACCAGAATCCGGTCTGCATTTTGGATGGTGGATAGTCGATGGGCGATCACAAACGTCGTTCTGCCTTTCATCAATCGGTTTAAGGCTTCCTGAACTTGTGCTTCGGATTCGGAATCCAATGAAGAAGTCGCTTCATCCAATAACAGAATTTCGGGGTTTTTCAGAATTGCACGAGCAATCGCCATTCGTTGTCGTTGTCCACCGCTTAGCTTCACTCCTTTTTCACCGATCAGTGAATCATATCCATCGGGATGTTCAATAATAAAATCATGGGCATTTGCATCTTCAGCAGCCTGAATGATCTCTTCATCTGTAGCATCCAGTTTCCCGTACTTCAAATTGTCCTTTATGGTGGTACTGAACAAATGAACTTCCTGCGGCACAATGGATATATGCTCCCGAAATGATTTTACTTTCAGGTCGCTGATCGGAGTTCCATCAAGCTTTATCACTCCTTTTTCAACATCGTAAAATCTTGGGATCAGATTCAGCAACGTCGTCTTTCCCGCTCCACTTGGACCAACCAATGCGATTGTCTCTCCTGCTTTTGCTTTAAAGCTGATATTCTTTAAAACCGGTCGCTCTTTTTCATATCGGAAACCAACTTCTCTGAATTCCAATTCTCCTTCCACATCGGTTACTTCAATTGCATCCGGCTTATCATCGATTTCAGGAATTTCATCCAACAGTTCAAAAATCCTTTCTGAAGCTCCTGCTGCTGTATTTACAGCCGTGTACAATCTGGAAGTCTGGCTAATGGATCGGGAAATATTCAACGCATAAATGATGAAGGCTACAAGATCTCCCGCGCTTAATCGCCCTTCAAGGACTTCTTTCCCTCCATACCAGAAAATCACTACTAATGTGCCCATGAACATGATTCCCACTCCGCTCCAGAACAATTGAGTAAGCACTACTTTCTTCCGGACGGTTCCGAATAGTTTCTCAATAGAATCAGAGTATCGGGTTACTTCATAGGTTTCCCGAACGAATGCTTTTACCAAACGAACAGCTCCAAGTGCGTCCTCGGCAACAGCAGTGGAATCCGCCAATTCATCCTGAATTCCACGTGACAGCTTTCTGATCTTCTGCCCGAAATAACGAGTCGCAATGGTCACAAACGGTACGGTTACGAAGATCACTGCACTTAATCTCCAGTTCAATGCAACCATCAACGAAACGGAACCGATCAGCGAAAAAGAGATCGTTAATAATTGCGGTAATGAATCCGTTAATGCCGTTCTGATGGAACCTACGTCGTTTGTAAGCCGTGAAGTGATCTCACCTAAACGTCTCTCCGCAAAGAACTTGAATCCCAATCGATGAAGATGTTCATATACTTTTTTCCGGAGATCAGTGACTACTCTTTCCCCAACCCATTCCAGAAAATAGTTTCCGGTAAAACTGAACAGTGACTGGAGTACAAACAGTCCTATTAAACCTATAGCCAGCAGATTTAGTAAACTGCTATCTCCTTTTTCGAATACGGCGTCCAGTAGTTCTCTCAGCCCAAGCGGAACCGTGAGCCAGATTCCTGAAGCTAAAAGAACGACAACCGTAGCAAAATAGAATCTTCCTCTGTACGGTTTACTAAGCGTAAATATCTTGATCAGCGTATCCTTTAAGGAAGCAATGGAGTGATTTTTCTTTTGGTCTTCTTTTTTATCGGGCATGTTCTGCTTTTAAACAATCGTCATTCCGAACTCGTTTCGGAATCTTGCGAAATGGCTTTCAATCTATTTCAATTTTAATACTCTGATAAGGACTTTACTGATGACCGGATAATGATTCCTTACAGAGATCCTGAAACAAGTTCAGGATGACCTACCTCTCATCCCGATCCCGATTATTCGGGAGAAGGATCTGCACAACTATTCTCAATATATAAGTAATTGTGCAGATTCATCGCTACCGCTCTGAATGACTCAATTGTATTTACTCACAAATAAATGCAAAATTAGTGCCAAGTAAACAAGATTTTTATCTCGCAATTTGGTATCTACTAAAGACAGTAAAATTCATCACAAAGCTATGGACAGTGAACTACTTACCTGGATCTTTTTAATTGGTGGAGTCATCCTGATGTTACTCGAATTTGTGATTCCGAGCGGTATGGCATTGATCTTAGGCGCCAGCGGACTTTTGGTTTCACTTGCCCGTTTTCTGGGTTTTTTTGACGACCCTATTACTGCAACTATGGCATGGATATTTACTTCCGCCGGAATTTCTATTCTGGCAATGCCTTTCATCAGGAAATATTTAAAGGCAGAAACGTCTTATAAATTTGCGGATGAAGATTACGAAGCAATGGATCAGATCGTGGAAGTGGTCGAACCGTTAAATGAACATAACGATGAAGGCAGAATTCGTTTTCAGGGAATTTCATGGCAAGCCAGAACTTTGGAGGGAGAAGTTCCTGCAGGCACAAAAGTTAAGATCAAATATCGAGACAATACCACCTGGATCGTAGAACCCGTGGATCAGATTCAGGAACCAACCTCAGAAAAACTTAAAAATAAAAATTAAAGGCTATTATGTTTTGGACCAGTGTTCTTATCACATTAGTCGTTCTCTACTTTATACTCACCCGATTATTTATCATCGTGGAAATGAGAGAAGAAGTAATACAGGAACGACTTGGTAAATTCAAAAAGAACTTAAAACCGGGATTCCATTTTCTGGTTCCGTTTGTGGATCGTCCGGCTTACAGGCGTGAAATGCGTGAACAGGTACTAGATGTTCCAAGCCAAACTTGTATCACCAAAGACAATATTGAAGTGGCTGTTGATGGATTAGTGTACATTAAAGTGATGGATGCCCACAAAGCCAGCTATGGAATCAATAATTATCAGGCGGCGGCTATAAATCTTGCTCAAACTACGATGCGTTCTGAAGTTGGTAAGATCACTTTAGACGATACTTTTTCTGAGCGTGAAGCCATGAATGAAAACATCGTTCGGGAAATTGACAAGGCTGCCGGTCCATGGGGAATTAAAGTGCTTCGTTACGAGATCAAAAATATCCGCCCTTCCAATGAGATCGTGGACACTATGGAAAAGCAGATGGAAGCAGAACGTGAAAAACGAGCCGAGATCACTCATTCCGAAGGTTTTCGTCAAGCAAGGATCAATGAATCAGAAGGTGAGCAACGAAGTCAGATCCTGGTTTCAGAAGGCGCACGTCAACGCAGAATCAATGAAGCCAAAGGTAAAGCCAAAGAAATTGAATTGATCGCCAATGCGACTGCAAACGGAATTCAAAGAATTGCTGAAGCTATGCAAAAGCCGGGAGGCGAACTTGCTGTTCGTACAAAATTGGTGGAGCAATATATCGAGCAGTTCGGTTCTATACTTAAAAATTCAAACGTTTCAGTACTACCTACAGAAACGGCGAATTTGAAAACTTTCTTTGAAGGGGTAAGTAAAGTGAGCGATCACACAAAGAGTAAAGAAATTAAAGGAGATAACTAGTCATGGAAATCATTGAAATTATCAGTCAGGTTCTCGTTGGTCTTTTTACTTTATTCATCATTTTTAAAGTGATCAAGTCTTTGCGTCTTGTACCTAATCAATATTCATACATTGTAGAAAGACTTGGAAATTATCACAAAACGCTTGGACCCGGATTTCATGCTCTGGTTCCTTTTGTTGATAAAGTTGTATACAAACAGGATCTGCGTGAAGAAACCATTGAAGTGGAACCGCAGGAATGCTTCACCAAAGACAACGTAAAAGTTGAAGTGGATGGAGTGATCTATTTAAGCGTTATGGATCCGGTTAATGCCAGCTATGGAGTTACAAATTATCGCTATGCTGCTATTCAGTTAGCACAGACTACCACACGTTCGGTAATCGGACTTATGGATCTTGATCAGACCTTTGAAGAACGTGCGTTTATGAGTAAAGAAGTGGTTAAAGTTCTCAGCGAGATCGAAATTCCGTGGGGAATTAAAGTTCATCGATATGAGATCAAAAATATTCTTACTCCACGAACTGTACAAAATGCAATGGAACGACAAATGACAGCGGAGCGTGATCGTCGTGCCGTTATTGCAAAATCTGAAGGAGTTCAAGGCTCTAAAGTAAATGATGCTGAAGGTATCAAAGCTGAAATGGTAAATATTTCTGAAGCTGAAATGCAGCGACAAATTAATGAAGCAGAAGGTTTGGCTAATGAGATTGAATCTATTGCAGAAGCTACTGCCATTTCCATAGAAAAAATTGCCCACGCACTTTCGCAACCTATGGGTGCAGATGCCATGAAACTTCGTCTTTCTGAAAAATACCTTAATACACTGGAAGGATTGGGTCAGGATAAAAACGACATCATTCTTCCAAAAGATATTTCCAGTTATGATGCGGTAATGAAAGGGTTGTCTTTGGATGAGTTTAATGAGAAGAAGAAGTAAGAATATCCAATATCCAATATCCAACAAGGAATGTTGAATATCCAATGTAGTCTATTCATTTTTAAATAATATGCTCTTTAATATTGGTGGTTATTTTATTGGCGCTTCTTTCATTATTTTCGCTGGATGGAATCTTATAATCATGTTTCAGGCTATTGGCATGAATCGAGAAGAAAGGAAATCTTTCATGAATAATAAGGTGATAATTGAAAGCAAAAACAGAATTCTAAGACCAGCAAGACTAACGGGTTATACTTTTTTGATTTTAGGTTGCCTTATTTATTTACTTGGTTACTTCTTTTAAGATATAACTTAGTATGTGAATACTTGTAGAGTTAATCATTGAATATTCCTTGTTGAATATTGGTTATTCAATACCCAATATAAACTTCGCCTTCTTTGAGCTCTTGAATTCCGTCCTTGGTGGCAAATTTGACCGGAACGGAAATAAAGCCCCCTCCCTTCTTTGCTTTTAAAACGGTAAAGTGAAGATGAGGTCCTGTTACATAACCAGTAGCTCCGGAATATCCTATTCTCTCTCCTGCTTTAATTTTCTGACCTATTCTTACTGAAACACCGTTTTTTCTGAGATGCGAATATTGGGCAAAAGTTCCATCATCATGTAAAATGGTTACGTAATTAGCTTTCTCTAAAAATGATTTATCGCTTCCTCCTTTAGAATACCTTTCCTCTGTTTCCACAACAATCCCAGCTCTGGAAGAATACACTTCTGTTCCTTCTTTCATATTGAAATCCAGAGAATATCGACTTTCCCCGCTATGAGAAAAATTTCCGTTGTATCCCTGATCTAAACGATGCTGTTCTCCAATTTTAAAAGGAAGTCTATAACCCATTTTATCATTATGTTTTGCGAAAATACTACCCTGATAAAATATATAACTATACTTCATTCCCCAGGATGATTTTGGGTCTTTAACCTTCAATTCTGCAATTTTTTTTTCAGATCTCCCCTTCAAGACTGTAACAAGTGGGTTGTTTTCTGATGAAGTCATATTTGTCAGATCGGCTTCTAATTCTATGGTTACAGGATAGTAATTACTATTCGATCCGTATAAGGCAACTCCGTTTTTTATTTCCCTTTTATCTATGGTGACAGAGTTTTCCTGCATTAACTTGAACCCACTAATAACTACAACTACTGTCAGGGCAACCGCCACCAGTCTCATTCTTTTAAAATTCTGAAATCTTTCTTTGTTCATTAACACTACTTGGAATTATATTCTCTGATATGAACTCGCTCTTATTACAACTTATTCTATTATTGGCATCAGTAGATTCTGATGAATTAACTGATCCTGAACTTGCTCTTAAAATAAAGAACGGAAATCACGAGGCATTTAAAAAGTTTTTTGACCGATATAATGCATTTCTTCTTAATTATTTAATGAAGAGAGGAACCGCTAAAGAAGCTGCTAAAGATCTGGTTCAGCAAGCTTTTGTTATGATATGGGAAAAACGAGACGAAATTGACGAAACAAAGTCTCTTCGGGCATTTCTATTCAGGATCGGATATACCAGAATGCTGAATCTTTTCAGGGATCATTCCAAGTTTGATGCAGAAGCGGATCCGGAAGAGAACTCAGCCCATGAAGAACCTGAAGATGAGGAGAACAAAAGAGATGAGCTAAACAATGCAATAGAGAAAGCAATTTCAGCTATGCCTGAAAAGAGACAGGAAGTTTTCCGGCTCTGCTTTATTCAGGAATTTACTTATAAAGAAGCCGCACAGGTACTGGATGTATCTGTTAAAACCATTGAAAATCATATGGGACTTGCATTAAAAGATATGCGTGAGTCTTTAAAAGAGTACCGTTAACTGTTATTTAAAATTTGTTTTTTGATTTTTTTCAAAAGGATTGGGGGTATACAATTCTACTCGTGTACTAAAGACAAATGACACAAATGTCTTTAACAAAACAAAAAGAGAAATCACTATGAAATCTTTACAAAACATATCAAAACTAACACTACTGGGCTTAAGCCTTTTAGTTACCTTTGCAGCTTGTTCTGCCGTAAATAATGATGTTGAAACCCTTTCGGATGAAGACATCGACCTTGCCACTCAAATTATCGGAGAGTCTGTATCTGACGAAAACTCCGGAATCATGAGCAGTATGTATGATGCAGTTTCTACTGTTGACAGTGATGGCATTTCTTATGGAAATAATCATAGAAAAGCAGACCCGGGTGGCAGAAGCGGAAGAGGAAGAGAAAACAATTATTCCTATTCTTATGATTCAGATACCGGTACACATACGTTAGAATATAATCGTAGTGTAAATAATGGCGAATTCAGTAAAAGTGTAGCACTACTGAATACTTATATCTTCAAATCCCCTGAAGGTGATTTTATAGCACGTCCCAGAGCTAATGCCGATTCTATTGAAAGCGTAGACTTTACAGGCAACAAATCAGGTTCTGTAAATTCCCGAAGAGGAAGCTCCGAATTTGCCCGTGCAGATACTTTCGCTATTGCAGGTTTACATAGTACAAGCTCAATAGTTAGCATTGACGGAACACATCATGGAGAAGGTAATGCTTCCGGATTTAGAAGAGACAGCGTTCAGGTATCCAGAGATTTTACTGTCGATATTAAGTTCCTGAATGTTGAGATCGAAAAGGACTCTGTTGAAGCTAATGGAAATCTGGAACAGGGCGTAACCGGAACACTTACTTACAGCATAACATTAAATAAAACTGTTGGTGATGAAGCTGATACTCAAGTAATTGAAGGTACTATTGAACTAGAAGGAGATGGAACTGCTCTGCTTAGATTTAAAAAAGTAGCAAAAGTTGTTCGATTCTCACTTAAAGACGGATCATCAGAGGATTAAAATACTAACCACAACGAACTGCAGGTGGATGATTTAACCTGCAGCTCTTTTATATTTGAATCATGGAAACTAAAGACCTTTTACCTGAAAACGATCAAGACCTGCTGCTGGCTAAACAGCTGGATTCTGCGTTACTTTCGGGTGAAGGATTTTCAAGTATTCAGGATCCATTGATTCGATCTCTTTTAGCTTATCAAAATAAAGAACATGTTCAGATTGACTCTTTAGCTTCAGAATCTTCTGAAATGTGGGATAAAGTGTTTTCAAAAACTAAACCACAAAAGAAAGCCAGAACCATTTCACTTCCAACCCGAAAAACTAATACTTGGGCTTGGGCAACAGCTGCAACAGTATTGCTTGCTGCATTCCTTGGAATTTTTTGGTTTACCAATCTAAACAATCCGGTTTTAGTTGCACAAAGTGGAACTGCGATCGAAACGGTTACATTAGCAGATGGGTCTCAAGTATCCTTACGCCCGAATTCATCTCTTTATCAAATCGAATTTTCAAACTCTAAAAGAACTTACGAACTTGAAGGGGAAGCCTTTTTTAATGTTACTAAAGACACCAACAGACCTTTTTCAGTTGGTTCAGATAATGGAGTTGTTACCGTCTTGGGAACACAGTTCAACCTGAGTACATGGGGAAACGAAACAAAAGTATTTCTTGAAGAAGGAAGTGTGAGACTCGACGATCTCAATCAAAATTCCGTAATCCTGAAACCGGGTGAAAAGGCTACTATATCTCAGAATATATTAAGCGATGCATCTCCGGCAGATACAGAAGAATTTAAGGACTGGCTGAATAATGAGATTGTTTTAAAAAGCACTCCTGTTTCGCAGGTAGTAAACGAACTTGAACATCACTTTAAAGCAATCATTGATATTTCGGGTATGCAGAACACATCTGAGCCTATATCCGGTACTATTGCATTGACTGAGCTTTCCACCACACTCAATGATCTGGGGATAATATTAGGTGGCACATTCAGAGAAGTAAATTCAAATAGCTTTACGTTTATTCCCTTAAATTGAGGTTTCATGAAAACCTTATTTAAAATAGCTTTCTTTATTTTTTGGGCAGGAACTATAAACCAAAGCTCTGCTCAAAATTCTTCTTCTGCAAAAACTTTGTTAGAATTGATCAGTTCAATTGAACAGAATTCCGAAATGAGGTTTTTGTACAGAGAAGCACTGGTAAGTAATATAAATGTTACCGTTTCTATAGACTCCCCCACTCTTTATGAGGATCTCAGGTCGCAACTCTCAAAATTAAATATTGGACTTCAGGTAAATCCGGAAAGAAACCAGGCCCTATTATTTAAAACCGATAATAAAAACAACAAACAAGATGCTGTTATTTCGGGATATGTTATAGATGCTGAAACCGGAGATCGATTGCCATACTCTACCATATCCTGGTTCGAGAATGGTGAAATTACTGGAGTAGCTTCCTCAACTTCTGGCACCTTCAGCGCACGGATAAATTCCTCCGGAACATCGATACCACTTTTATTCTCCTTTGTCGGATACGAATCAAAACGGGTTGATTTCGACATCTCTTCAAGATCTGAATTGAGTGATATCGCTGTAAGATTGCAACCACGGTTATATGGGGGTAATGAAATTATTGTAAATGGTAATGCTCTTTATACTCCGTCAGATTCCGTCTTCAGTAGTTTAATTGAAGCAGGATCTTTTAGTCCATTGGGGGACAACAACTCTGCAAAAGCTTTGCAATCGCTTCCTTCGGTACTTACTGGTCCCGCTATTGAAGATGGTTTGAATGTAAGAGGGAGCTCTTCAGATGGATTTCGGGTCTTGCTGGATGGAATCACTCTTTACAATCAAAGCCATTTATTCGGATTACTTGACGGTCTTAATGGAGATGTACTCAGAACCAGCGGTTTCTTTTATGATGTAACACCCGCTCAATTTCGGGCACCGCTTGGTGGCACACTAACATTTTTAACCAAAACCGGTAACCTGCAAAATTATGAAAGCTCTGTTGGCCTCAGTAACACCGCCTTAAGCGCCACTTTGGAAGGCCCTGTTGTTTTGGGGAAATCCAGTTTCTTGTTTTCAGGTCGCCATTCTTACATCGATGATCTAAACTGGTTTAACAATCAGGGAATCATAAAATACGGGCTGGATATAGATCGAAATTATGATTTTCAAAGTGATACTGTCCGCAAGTTTGTAGATCGAAACATCCAAAATATTAATGGAAATGCTTTTTTCTACGACTTACATGGTAAGCTGTATTTCGAGACTAGTTCGGGTTCACAATTGATTGCAAGTATGTATTTCGGAAAGGATGAAGCTAATCAATCCTATGATCGCCGAATTCAGCAACAACCGCAAGAATTCAATACCAATAATGAGTGGTCGAGCAAAATGGTTAAGCTGGCTTATAACACTCAACTTCACCATGATATAAATTCTGAAAGCAGCATAGGGTTCAGCGATTATTATTCAAACTATCTGAAAGAGGATAACGACTTCCGAAGGCCTGAAAACGACAATAACAATCAAAACGCAACTATTGAGATCTTACCGTTCAACTTAGAAAATGAACTTCAGGAATTTCAGATCAACCAGAAGTTCAGCAAATCCTTTGAACACTTTGGATTAGATTTTGGAGTCACTTACAGCGATTTTGAAGTTTTATATACTGAGTTAAGTCCGCGCAACCAATCCTTCAGAAGCAGAAGAACTAGTCAGTTACTGGACCTGTTCAGTCAGTTTGATTTTGCAAATTCCACCGAAGCTCATGTTAGTTTAGGAAGCAGATTATATTATTTCAGCAACGGAAAGTATTTAAAATGGTCTCCAAGAATTAAAGCTCAGTTCTTACCGGAATCTGTAATTTCATTCGGTCTGGGTTTCAGCAAAAATTACCAGTTCCTACATCAATTGGATTTTTTGACGGTCAACAGCACTGATTTCTGGGTTATGACAAACAACGAGCAGCCTCCTTCTTCAGTTAGTTATTTTACTTCAAACATAAGATTAAGGCCTTTAAATTCACTTTTTATACAGATAGAAGGCTATTACAAACTTTTTGATAATCTGCGAATTCACAGCTTAGCCGATCATTTTATTTCATCCTTTTTTGATGAGGATGATACAAACCCATTTCTTTTCAATAATACAGGCGTTGGTAAGGGTCTTGAATTTCTCCTGAAGAAAAGCTTTAACCAATTCAGCCTTTCATCTACCTACACCCTGGCTTCAACCGAGCTTGAAAATTTACTGATCAATGACGGCAAACCTTTTCATCCTTCTTATGACAGAACACATCAGTTTTCTTTGATTGGTGATTTGGATCTATCTAATGGACTGAGTTTTTATGCCTCCTGGAATTTTGCAACGGGGACTCCAAATTATGTGCTTTCAAGAGATGAACAAACAGAAACCAGGATCGGGGATTACTCAAGGCTGGATGTTTCTCTTAAATATATTCTCAGTACCGGAAATACAGAAAAAGCTGAATTCTTATTTTCTGTTTATAACTTGTTAGACACTCAGAACCCTTGGTATTCTGATTTCAAAGCGGGCAGAAATACGAATAATAACCGAATTATCCCCGGTTTGACTACCGTTTATGATCTCGGTATTCAACCCAGTTTCAGAGCAAAGCTCTATTTTTAAAACCTCAATCTAAAAATAGTTCTTCCTTTTTCTGACTCCAGCAGATATAAACTTCCATTGTGAAGCCTCATGATTTGTCTGGATAAACTTAATCCGATTCCCGAGCCCCCTTCCGGAGAATTCTTACTTGTTGTATAGAATGGAACAAAAATTTTCTCTGCTGATGATTCCTTGATACCCGGTCCATTGTCCTGAACATCTATGAAAGCGTGTCCTGACTCATCAATACCACCTTTTAAGATCACTTTCGGATCCTGTCTGTTTTTCAAAACTTTGAATGCATTTTTTACAACATTAATCAAAGATTGTTCTATCAGTTGGCTGTCAGCAACTACTTCAATAGAATCAGATTCAAATTCGGTTTCAACGGTTATAGATCTTGAAAGAGCCTCTCCTTTCATTAGGTTTTTTACCCTGTCAACAACTTCTTTCAGAAGTACAACATCAAAATCGGGACTTGGAATCTGTGTTATATTCCGGTAAGAATCCACAAAACGCATTAAACCTAAGCTTCTTTTATTGATCGTTTGGAGTGCTTCCTTTACATCTTCCATTGTTTCTTCGGATATATCCTTATTCCCTTCTTCGCTCAATAAATTACCCGCCAGCATTGAGTTAACAGTGTCTGAGAGTGACGCAATTGGTGTAATGGAATTCATTATTTCATGAGCCAAAACCTGAGTTAAATTTTGCCATGCTTCCATTTCTTTTTCTTCCAGCTCTGACGAAATATTACTTAAAGAAATGATCTTATAAAGATCCCCTTTTACTCTGAACTCGGTAGCAAAAATAGCGATCTGAGATTCTCTGTTCTTTATGGACGTTCTTACCAAAGTTCTGGCTCCACCTTTCAGATCCTGAACTGCTTCATATAATGGCTCACTGATCTTTTTAAGTTGAGATACATTTCTTAAGACCGCGGTTCCCAAGATCTTTTTTGCAGCCGTATTGAATAATTCTATTTCACCATCTTTATTGAAAGAAAATAATCCAATCCCGATATGCTGAACCACCGTTTCCAAATACTGATAGCTCTCTTCTCCTTTGGCTCTTTCTCGATTAAATTTTTCTATGATATTGTTGAAAACAGAGTTCAGTGATTCCAATGATTCTCCATAACCTTTATTGGAAAAAGACTGTGAGAAATCATTATAACTGATAGCCTCAAAAAATCGAGTGAGATTTTTATTTGTTATCTCAACATATCTGATAAGATTTATAACCTGAAGTACAACTACTACAGCTATCAGCGCTAAACTCACATAGTATTGGGTGTTTAAAGCTATATAAGCTCCAACCAAAAGAACTATAAACAGAAATAATACTCTAAAAATAATTCCTACTCTCAGACTTCTAAGCATGATGAATCTCTTTAAAGTCCATATTTATCCATCCTTCTGTAAAGTGACGCTCTTGTCAGACCGAGTTCATCTGCTGCCTTAGAGATGTTGCCTTCATGTTTCTTTAGTGCTTTACGAAGTACCATTTTTTCAACTTCTTCCAGATTGTAATCCTCAAAAACAACTTGTTCGGTATCACTTATTTCCTGAGTTAAAAGAAAATCGGAAGGTTGCAGTATTGTTGATTCACTCATAATCACAGCACGTTCAGTAGCATGCTGAAGTTCCCGCACATTTCCCGGCCAACTGTGTTTCTCCAGCTTTTTGATGGTTTCCTTTGAGCATCCACTTACTTCTTTCTTATACTTTTTTGAATACAGTTTTATAAAATGATCTGTTAATGCTTCAATGTCTTCAATCCGATCTCTTAGCGGAGGTAGTTGGATTTCTATGGTGTTGATCCTGAATAAAAGATCTTGGCGGAAAGTAGAATCAGCAACCATTTCCTTTAAAGACTGATTTGTGGCACAAACCAATCGTATATCAATTTCTTTTGATTTTGCGGAGCCAACTCTGTTTACCTTTCGGTTTTGTAACACGGTAAGCAGTTTAGACTGAAGTGGTACCGGAAGATTTCCGATCTCATCCAGAAATAAAGTTCCTCCGTTGGCAAGTTCAAATCTTCCGGCTTTGTCTTCTTTAGCATCTGTAAATGCTCCTTTCACGTAACCGAACAATTCACTTTCAAAAAGAGATTCTGTGATTGCTCCCATATCCACATTCATAAACACATTTTCATGTCGCGCTGATCTTCTGTGAAGTGCTCTGGCGATCATCTCCTTCCCGGTTCCGTTTTCTCCAAGAATTAAAACATTGGCATCAGTAGCAGCTACTTTTTCAATAGCGTTGAATACATTCAACATTGCCGGACTTCGACCAATGATATCCTTATAGTGATGATCTATGTCACTATTGATCTGCTTTTGTGTCTCCTTCAGTTCAGCTACTTCTCTTTTTGAATCCGTGAGTTGCATAGCGGACATTACCGTTGTGAGGAGCTTTTCGTTCTTCCAGGGCTTTAATACAAAATCGGTGGCCCCTGCTTTTACGGCTTGTACCGCTTTATCAATATCTCCATATGCTGTTATAAGAATTACTGCTATGGAAGGATCTATTTCCAGGATCTTTTGTAGCCAGAAGAAACCTTCTTTACCGCTACTCACATCCTCAGTAAAATTCATGTCTAACAAGATCAGATCGTATCTGTTGTTTTTCAGAAGTGTTGGAATAGAATTAGGATCCTTTTCAGTTTCTATGGATTTCACATGTTGCTTCAAAAACAATCGAGCTGCCTGCAACACATCAGCATCATCATCTACTACTAAGATCTTTCCTTTCTTGGAGGTCATATCAATTTGTTAGTTTACATCCCTTTATCAAATACTGTACCTAAAATGAATTCTATTCATAAAATCAGTTCCGGTTTATATATAGCGAATAACTCAAAATTCAGGTGTTCGATATCGAACAGTAAGTGTATCAAAATGAACAGTAAAATCCTACTAAAGCCTCAAAAACACTGATCTGACGAGCTTCTGATGCTTTGGCACAGTAGTTGACATTATATAGAAAAGAAAATATTCATCTTTAAAAGAGTTTAAGAACAGCCCATGGGAATGGACAAGAAAATTGAAAAGAAAAAATGGACGCCTAAAAAGATTGGCCTCATTGTTATCGTTTTAGCATTCATTGGATTTACAATCTACAGCTTTGCTTATATGGATTTCAGATCCACACTCAATGTTGAAAAAGAAAAGCTGACCATTTCTACTGTCGCTGAAAATTCGTTTCAGGAGTTTATTCAGGTCTCTGGAACTGTTCAACCAATTCGTACCATTTTTCTGGATGCCCTTGAAGGTGGAGTGATCAAGTCGGTTAACCTCGAATCCGGAACCACTGTAGAAAGAGGTGACACCATCGCTGTTTTAACAAATTCTTCTCTTCAATTAAGTGTACTTCAGCAGGAAGCAAGCCTTTATGATCAGATCAACAACGTCAGGAATTCCCGTTTGAATCTGGAACAGAATAACCTTCGGCTGAAAGAACAATTGATCAGTGTAGAAAATCAATTGAACCTTGCTAAGCCTGAATTTGAAAGACAAAAATCATTGTACGATAAAAACCTCACCTCTGAACAGGAGTTTCAACAGGCTAAAGAAAATTATGAGTATCAGAAAAAGAGATATGAAATAAGTTCTGAGTCCTTTAAACGTGATTCAGTTCAAACAAGATCACAACTAAGACAACTTGATGAATCTGAAAAACGAATGTTCAGAAGTCTGGATGGTGTTCAAGCTATTCTTGAAAATCTGATCGTGACTGCTCCAATTACCGGACAACTTACCACTGTAGAATTACAACAAGGTCAATCAATAAACAGAGGCGAAAGAATTGGACAGGTCGACATTTTAGATAATTATAAGATCAGAGTTGGTGTGGATGAATTTCATTTGTCCAGAATTACTACCGGTCTGGAAGGCTCTTTCAATTTTGCCGGCCAAACCCATGAATTGGTTATTACGAAAGTTTATCCGGTTATCAATAATGGTCAATTTCAGGTTGATATGGAATTTGTGAATGAGGCACCGTCCGGATTAAGAAGAGGTCAAACTGCAAGAATTCGGCTAGAACTTGGAGAATCATCAAATGCTCTGCTTCTCCCAAGAGGCGGTTTTTATCAAACCACAGGTGGAAATTGGGTTTTTAAATTGAATGAAGATGGCACTCAGGCAGTAAAACAAAATATTCGATTGGGTCGTCTTAACCCTGAGTATTACGAAGTATTGTCGGGATTAGAGGCTGGTGATCAAGTAATTACATCAAGCTATGATACTTTTGGAGATAATGAGGTTTTGGAATTGAATTAACAGCTATTAGCTGACAGCATTTAGCTGTTAGTTCTTTGTACTTGTTTATGAAGCGAAGTTAACATCTTCATTACTTCATCAACAGAAACAGATAGTTCTTTACACATTTTGTTTGAAATATAATTTAGGTCTCTGGCCAGAATAATCTGATATCTCAATTCTGATGCAGAGCCTAATGAAATATTTAAAAAATGAGCCATTTGAGATTGACTCGTTCGTCCGCATCCCTCAGCAATATTTGTTGGGATAGAAGATGAAGACCTTCGAATTTGGCTTGTAAGTCCATAAATCTCTGATCTTGGAAAGTCGGAGGTAAGTTCATAGACAGATAACGTTAACTCATGGCTTTTTTGCCATACTAAAAGATTTTTAAAATCACGCATAAGAATAATGTTTACTTGGTTACTAAAAGCTAATAGCTATCCGCTAATAGCTGACTGCTTTAACCAAGTAAGACGCACGAAACCAAATTCCTTACAAAACTTTTAATAAAAACATAGAAAACAATGATACAAGCAATAAACCTCAAAAAAGTCTACTCAACGGAAGAAGTAGAAACAACTGCTTTGAATAACGTAAACATCGAGATCAAAGAAGGTGAGTTCGTAGCCATAATGGGTCCTTCAGGTTGTGGAAAATCCACTTTGCTGAATATTATGGGCTTGCTGGATAATCCCAGTGACGGCGAATATCATTTTCTTGGACATGATGTTTCTAACAAGACGGAAAGGGAACGAGCTCAGCTTCGCAAAGGAAATATTGGATTCATCTTTCAAAGTTTTAACCTGATCGATGAGCTTACTGTATTCGAAAATGTGGAACTCCCTCTTCTTTATCTGGGGATGTCTGCTGATGAACGAAAAGAAAAAGCAGAAGCTGCTTTGGAAAGAATGAGTATGATGCATCGCCGAAATCACTTTCCTCAGCAACTATCCGGTGGACAGCAGCAACGTGTAGCCATTGCCCGGGCAGTAGTAGCAAATGCTAAACTGATCCTTGCCGATGAGCCTACCGGTAATCTGGATTCTGATCATGGTAATGAAGTAATGAAAGTACTCGCAGAGTTAAATGAGCAGGGAACGACAATTGTAATGGTAACTCACTCCCCTCATGATGCGGACTATGCGATGCGCGTAATTCACCTATTTGATGGACATGTAGTTACTGAAAATATGCAGGAAGGCTTTCACGTCTAAAACTATTAAAGGTATCTGTCATGCTTAAGAATTATATAAAAATCGCTCTTCGAAGTCTTTTTAAACAAAAGATGTACTCCTTTATCAATATTTCAGGATTAGCTTTAGGAGTTGCTTGTTGTGCGTTGATTCTGCTCTATACAACTAATGAATGGAGTTTTGATAAATTTCACTCCAAATCAGATCGCATTTATCGTGCATGGACATTAGAAGACTATGGGGAAGGTGATATTTATTTCAATACAGTTACGCCATTTGTATTGAAACCTACTCTTGAGCAAAGTATACCTGAAGTTGATCAAATTGCCCGAAGATATGTATTCAATGATCTTGTTAAACGATCTGAATCTGATGAGTCTTTTTCAACTTCAATACAAGCAGTAGACCCTGAGTTCTTTTCCATTTTTGATTTTGAATTATTAAGGGGCGACTCTGAACAGATTTTCTCCGGGCTGAATGAAGTTGTACTTACACCGGAATTGGCAAACCAATACTTCGAGAATGAAGATCCATTACAAAAAACTCTTTTAGTAATGATGGGAGGTGAATTCCAGGCATTTACAGTTACCGGAATAATAGAAGAGCCTCCAACTAATTCCAGTATTCAATACGGATTACTTATCCCGATGGAAAAGGCGCAGACAGTTCTAAATCCAAATTCATTACTGAATTGGTATAGCGTTACTCCTGAGACATATGTTCTTTTAAATGAGCAAGCCGATTTAACCGCTGTGCAAGCAAAGTTCCCTGCTATGATGGAGCAAGCACTCGGTGAGGATTACAATGAAGGAGAATATGAAGTTGGCCTCCAACCTATCACTGATATTCATTTAAATACAGAGTTTCCGGTTGGAATTGCTTCCGTAAGTGATCCAACCTACTCCTACATTTTAGGAGCTATTGCTCTTTTAATACTCGTGATCGCTTGTGTCAACTTTATGACTTTATCTATAAGCCGTTCTACTTCAAGAGCTAAAGAAGTCGGGATCAGAAAAACGATTGGAGCTGAACGTCATCACCTAATGTATCAGTTTTGGGGAGAAGCTCTGTTAATGACTGTATTTTCAGTAAGCCTTGGTGTGTTAATCTCTGAATTCCTTCTGCCTTTCTTTAACCAGCTTTCAGGAACACAGCTTTCACTTCAGCTAAGTTTAAACACAATTCTACTCTATTCAGGTTTGGCTCTTTTTATCAGCTTGATTGCCGGTATTTATCCGGCTCTTGTTCTGTCAAACTTTAAACCTATTGAAGTACTCAAAGGTAAGCTTCAGTTAAAAGGAGACAAAAATATTTTCAGAAAAGGAATGGTTGTATTCCAATTTACCATTTCCATTTTTCTGATCGCATGTACTCTTATGGTTAATAAACAATTGGATTTTCTTCGTTCAAAAGATCTGGGTTTCCAGAAAGAACAAATCGTGATCATGCAAACAGATCTCCAGCTTGGGCCACAGATGGGATTCTCTCAAATAACAAAGGAGTCTGTTCGCAAAAAAGAACTCTTTGAAAGTCAAATCTCTTCTAATTCAAGCGTTATGGATCTGGCTTCTTCCATTTATACGCCAGCACAACAAGGTTGGATAGGTGTTGATTTTAAAGATACCGATCAGCAAACAAGACGGATGAATATCAATTTTGTAGATGCTGATTATCTGAATATGATGGGGATTAAAGTAATTGAAGGCAGAAGTTTTTCTGATGAAATTACTTCTGATGAGCGCAGAGCTATTATTGTAAATCAGGCGTTGGCAGATGATTTTGGATGGGAAAATGCAATTGGCAAAAAGCTTCCGGGAAGTAATTTTGAAGACCATGAGATCATAGGTGTAGTTGAAAACTTCAATTATCAATCCTTACGCACCTCTGTTGAACCTTTAGCAATGTCTATCAACCCTTCTCTGCTATTAAGCGGTATTGCTAATATCGGCTTCTTTAACTCTCCTTCGCCAAGAATTTCACTAAAAATAAGCTCCGAAAACGTTCCTGAGACAATCAGAGAATTGGAACAAACCTGGGCAGCTGTGTCACCCGGAACACCGTTTAATTTTCAATTTTTGGATAGTTCTATTGACAGCCAATATCGACAAGAAGAAAGATTACAAAAAATAGCAATATCAGGCTCAGCTCTAGCTATTATCATTGCATGCCTCGGTCTTTTTGGCCTCGCTTCGCTAATGATCTCAAGAAGAGTTAAAGAGATTGGCATCCGAAAAGTTCTTGGTGCTTCAGCTACCAGCATAACCCTTTTAGTAAATAAAGAATTTACGGTTCTTGTACTTGTATCCATCCTTTTAGCTGTACCGATGGCATGGTATGCTATTTCAGTCTGGCTGGATGATTTTGCCTACAAAGTCGATATGGGTTTTTGGTTGTATGTGCTAGCCGGAGGAATAGCGATTTTTATTTCCTGGGCTACCATAAGTATTCAATCTATTAAAGCAGCACAGATAAATCCGGTTAAAAGTCTCAAATCCGAATAGGGAGAATTAGCTATGTTCAAAAACTATATAAAGATTGCGTTTAGAAACCTCTTAAAGAATAAGAGCCAAACGGTCATCAATGTTGGTGGACTAACACTCGGTATAATCTGTGCTATTGTCATTTTCCTGATTATTCAATTCGATCTCAGCTTCGATAAATGGCATGAAGATTCTGATAAAATTTATCGTGTTGTACGGCATGAAACTGAATTCGGAAAAAGTGTTTACTATCGTGGAGGTCCATATCCACTTGCTGAAGCTGTCAGAAATGATGTTACCGGTATTGAGTATTCCACTTTAGTTTTTAATAACCTTGCTAACGAGCCAATCATATCATATTACGATAATGGCAATCTTGTTAAGAAATTAAAAGAAAGTGATTTTGCTTTTGTTGATCCCGACTACTTCAACATCTTAACTTATACCTGGCTATCAGGAAATCCTGAAACTGCCATTAAAAATCCTAATACTGCTGTTGTTACTCAAAATTTTGCCCTGAAATTATTTGGCACAACTGATGTTTTAGGCAAATCAGTAGTCTTTAATGGTGGTACAGCCGCAGATATTGAAATCACGGGCGTAGTTAAGGATATGCCTGAAAATTCAGACTTCCCTTTCACATTTATTGGTGCTAACTCAACCATGGACAGAAATGGAGAAACGGCAGAAAATCCAAGTTGGGGAAGTAACTCAAGCTCTATGCAAACTTACGTCAAGTTGGAGCCCGGTTTTTCAGAAGAACAGATCAATGAACAACTTGAAGCCCTGATTGTAAAATATCGAAACGAGGAAGTTGCTGCTGAGCTAGATCTCTTTCTGCAACCTCTTTCCGAAATTCATTTTGACAGCCGTTTCAGTAATTATAATGGACGTGTCATAGAAAAAAGCATGTTGTTAGCTCTTGGTATAATTGGTCTTTTTTTACTTATAGCAGCTTGTATCAACTTCATAAACCTCAATACAGCAATAGCAGTAAGCAGATCGAAAGAAGTAGGTCTACGAAAAACATTAGGAGGAACAAAATCTCAATTAATGCTTCATTTTTTTGGAGAAACAGCTTTTATAACTCTAATAGCATTAGTTTTGGGAGTAGGTTTATCAGAAATCGTTCTTCAAAATATATCTCCTGTTTTAGGATTTTCTCCTGAGATGAACCTCTTCTCTAATGTTGAATTACAGCTCTTTATTGTATCAATTTTCCTGCTGGTAACGTTGCTTGCGGGTTGGTATCCGGCTCAACATCTCTCCAATTTTAATCCAATAGAAGCCATCCGAAATAAGATCCAGTCAAACTATGGGAGAGGTCTTACTTTAAGAAGAGGATTGATTGTAGTGCAATTTACCATTACTCAGATATTAATTATTTGCACATTAATAATGGCTTCCCAGATAAGATATTTTCAAAATCAGGATTTAGGTTTTGAGAAAGAAGCCGTTGTTCAAGTTCCCATCCAAAATGAGAATATGCCCATTCTTAATGTTTTTAAAAGCTCATTACTGAATAAAACTACTATTCAAAATGTCAGCTTTTCTAATACAGGGACCACAAATAACAGTGTTTGGGGTGGGAATTATATAATGATCGAAGACTCCATCAGGCATGAAAATTCAGGTCAAGTCAAATTCATCGATGAAAATTTTATTGATACCTATGGACTTACCTTACTGGCTGGTACAAACATACAACCATCTGATACTGTTAACGCTTATATAGTGAATCAGTCATTTGCGAAAGAAGTTGGGTATGGAGATAACCTTTCAGGCTTGATTGGTAAAACAGCTTCCATGTGGGGAACAGAAGCTCCGATTGTTGGAGTAGTTAAAGACTTTAATACTCAATCTTTACATGAAGGCTTGGCCCCTGTTTTATTAGCTCCCAGAAAAAGCTTCTTTCTTTCCGCTGTTAAAATTAACACCTCCAGAACTAAAGAAGCTTTGGGTGATATCGAAAGAGCTTTTAATACAGCGTTTCCGGATCTGGTATTCGAATATTCATTTCTGGATGAATCAATAGAAAGTATGTACGAAGATGAACAACGTACAGCCAAGATCATGAACGCATTTACTTTAATTGCTATCATAATTGGCTCTTTGGGTCTATTTGGGCTTGTTTCTTACATGTCAACAACCAGAACCAAAGAAATAGGTGTTCGAAAAGTACTGGGTGCAAACCTACTGGATATTCTAAAATTATTTGGAACAGAACTAGCTCTTTTAACAGGAATCTCGTTTGTGATAGCAGCCCCTATTTCATGGTATTTGATGAGAAACTGGCTTGAAGAATTTGCTTATAAAATTGAGCTGGGAATTGGAATATTTCTACTTGCACTTTCGGGAATCTTATTGATATCTGTATTAACCATAGGATATAAGTCGCTCAGAGCTGCTCTTTCCAATCCAATTGAATCCTTAAAAAGCGAATAGGAAAATTATGTTTAGAAATTATATCAAGATCGCCTTGCGAAATTTGAAAAAAGATAAGGGATACACCCTTATAAACTTAATAGGGCTCAGTATGGGTATAGGAGTCTGTCTTATTATTTTCATTTTCCTCCAATTTCACTTGAGCTTTGATTCTTTTAATAAAAAAGCTGCTAATATATATCGTGTAACCACCTCAGAACAAGGACCTGATGGTGATTTTCGTAGTACCGGAAGTATGGAGGGTGCGCTTGCACAAACCCTGTTAGATGAAATTCCTGAAGTGCGGGCGTCAGTAAGAGCTAGCAGATATGGTAAAACATTAATTACCATAGGTAATGAGAATTTCTATGAAGAGAATATTCTAAGAACCGATCCCTCTTTATTCGACATTTTCACATTCCCATTTTCACAGGGTGATCCGAAAACGGCACTTTCTGATAAATCCAATATAGTATTAACAAAGTCTGTCGCGCAAAAATACTTTAGGGAACAAAACCCTATAGGTCAGGAGATTGTCTTTAATGAAAGAAATCGATACATCGTTACCGGAATTTTAGAAGATCCCCCAGCACAATCACATATCAATTTTTCTATGGTTATAAATATACCGGACTCTCTCTCCGGAAGATCGATAATGGATTGGAACTGGCTTCGCTCTTTCCACACTTATGTTTTACTCGATGAACAAGCTTCCCCGAACGATGTAGAAGCAAAAATTCCAAGTATCCTTGAAGGTAAAATGGCATTAGGAAATGCTGAGTTTCACCTCCAGTCATTAACGGATATTCATTTAAAATCAGATTTAGGATGGGAACTGTTTCCGGAACGCATTTTCAGTATTAATTATATATACCTTTTCAGTATTGTAGGAATATTTATTTTACTAATTGCCTGCATAAACTATGTGAACCTCGCAACCGCCCGGGCTACTACCCGATTAAAGGAAGTTGGTGTAAGAAAAGCTGCAGGTGCCCAACAAGGAAATTTGTTCTGGCAATTTACCGGAGAAGTTTTGTTACTCACCTTTACTTCCGCAGTATTCTCTCTTGGACTTGTTGAGCTACTACTCCCCTACGTGAATAAATTAATGGACCTCCAACTTTCTTCAATAGTCATATGGTCTCCGTTATTCATAACTGGATTTATCTCTTTCATATTTCTGATTGGAATCATTTCCGGAACCTATCCTGCATTTATTCTTTCGTCTTTTAAACCGGCTGAGATTTTTAAAGGCAACGGAAAATTACTAACCAGTGAAGGATTACGTAAGGGATTGGTGGTATTCCAATTTTCCGTCAGTATGATCTTAATTATAAGTACGATTATCATAGATCAACAATTGACTTATTTCCAAGACAAAAACCTTGGTTTAAATACTGAACAAGTATTGAATATTTCACTTGAATCAACCAAAACAAGAGAACTCGGAAATGTTTTTCTTGAAAAGCTCGCAAATCACTCCAGCATAGAATCAGTTTCAGCATCCGGAGACCTGCCCGGAAACAGTGGTACTACATTATACCTATATCCTTTCGAGGATCAAGAATTACCCATGCCTGCGCGTTACATGAGTATAGACCCACAATTTATTAAAACCATGGAAATGGAATTGATTGCAGGCACAAACCTTACAATACCAAATACAAAATCAGAGCAAATTTCAGTAATTGTAAATGAAACTGTAGTAAAAGAAATGGGCTGGAAGCCTGATGAAGCTATAAACCAACGACTAGATAGATTTGTAATAATTGGTGTCGTCAAAGATTTTCATTTTGAATCCCTTGAACAAGAAATCCGTCCTGCTGTTATGGCTCCACTTGGTGATGCTAATCCAGATTATATCTCCGCCCGGCTTAGCCCTTCAAATATTTCAGAGACGATGGATTGGATAAGAAAAGAATGGGATACAGTAGCGGATTCTTATCCTTTTCAATTTACGTTTATGGATGATACTTTCGAAAGTCTTTATAGGTCAGAAGAACGATTGGGAATACTTTTTACCGTCTTTTGCATTATAACAATCATTATCGCATGTCTCGGTTTATTTGGCTTGATGGCATTTATGGCAACAAAACGTACCAAAGAAATAGGCATCCGAAAGGTTTTGGGAGCTTCCATTGTCGATATCGTAACCCTTCTCTCGAAAGATTTTATCAAGCTTGTCGTTCTTGGTTTTGTCATTGCAATCCCTATTGCTTGGTATGCTACAAATCAATGGCTTGCAGACTTTGCTTATCGCATCGAAGTTAGTGTCGATATTTTTGCTTTTACTGGAATTTCAGCAATTCTAATATCCTTTTTTACAATAAGTTGGCAGGCTATTAAATCAGCTCTGTCAAATCCGGTTGAATCCTTAAAAAGCGAATAGGAAAATTATGTTTAGAAATTATTTAAAAATTACCCTTAGAAATCTCTGGAAAAATAAGAGTTATTCTTTTATAAATATTTTTGGTCTCGCTGTTGGTTTGGCAAGCTGTATTGTGATTTTGTTATATGTAACAAATGAATTGAGCTACGACAAACATCATAAAAAAGCAGACAGAATCGCCAGGGTAGCTTCCTTTATTGATTTCTCAGGTAGTTATTTAGAGCTGGCTACAACCTCTGCCCCAATGGGGCCCACATTAAAAAACGACTATGCTGCTGTTGAAGATATGGTTCGTTTCAGACCCAGAGGAGAATTTCATGTACGCTCAGGAGATACAAATATCAAAGAAACAGACATCATATTTAGTGATCCTACCGTCTTTAATGTTTTCACAATTCCGGTAATTCATGGTGATGCTGAGACCGCGCTTTCAGAGCCTTACACGATGGCCATCTCCAAATCAAAAGCGCTGAAATATTTTGGGAAAGAAAATGTGGTTGGGGAGTCATTGTTGCTGGATGATGAGCATTCTTACAAGATTACAGCAATCTATGAAGACATGCCCCCTGCCTCCCATTTCAATTTCGAGTTTCTTCTTTCTATGGAAACAAACTCAGATGAAGCTAACAATGGTGTCTGGCTTAGTAATAACTTCAGAACGTATTTACTGCTCAAAGAAGGAACTGATTTAAAAGCTTTTGAAGAGAACTTTAAAAGCATCAAAAAGACTTACGTAGAGCCACAGTTAATTCAATTTACAGGTAACGGGCTTGACGAATTTGAGGAAGCCGGAAATAGTTTGCGTTATCAGCTCCAACCACTTACTGATATTCATCTTCATTCAGATTTAGTTGCTGAATTTAAGCCGAATGGAAATATAAACTATGTATTTCTCTTCTCAGGTCTGGCCGCTTTTATCCTTATTCTGGCTTGTATCAATTTTATGAATCTTTCTACTGCACGTTCAGTGAAAAGAGCCAAAGAAGTTGGTATCCGTAAATCCTTAGGTTCGTTGAGAAAACAATTAGTTGGTCAGTTCTTTACCGAATCCATGTTGTTATGTCTTTTCTCTTTTTTGATTGCTCTCCTGCTTGTAGAACTAACCCTTCCTTTCTTCAGTAATTTGTCAGGAACCCATCTTGTTACAAATTATTTTTCTGACAGTACTTTAATTACTTCTATTATAGGTATAGTGCTGATTACCGGACTGCTGTCAGGAAGTTACCCGGCCATCATGCTTTCAGGTTTCAAACCAATTAAGGTCTTAAAAGGAGCCTTTCAACATAAAGAAAAGAGCAAATTCAGAAGTACGCTAGTAGTTTTTCAGTTCAGTGTTTCTTTAGTAGTGATTATCGGCTTACTGGTTATCAATAAGCAGCTGGAATTTATCCAAAATCAATCTTTAGGATTCCAGAAAGAACAAACAGTTATCGTTCATGATGCTTATATGCTTAGCTCCAATCTTCAGGCCTACAAAGATCAATTATTAAACGAACAAGAGTTTAAGAGTTCCACTGTTTCCAGCTATTTGCCCGTAAACGGATTTTCTATGAACGACCAGACCTTCTGGCCTAAAGGAGAAGATCCGATTCAGGGGAATAACTCATCTATGCAGGTTTGGCGTGTTGATGAAGATTATATTCCAACATTGGGAATGGAAATTATTGAAGGCAGGAATTTTTCTAAAGAAAGAGGATCGGATGAAAATACTGTAATTCTAAATGAAGCGTTAGCTCAACGATTTGGTTTTGAAGACCCTATTGGAGAAATAATTACAACCTTAACACAAAATCCGGATGGCTCTTTTGATAATGAAAACCTGAGGGAGTTCACCATTATAGGTGTGGTAAAAAACTTCCATTTCAGATCTCTTAAAGAGAATATTAGTCCACTTGGACTTTTCAAAGGTCAGAGTCGTGGTAACGTTGTTTTTAAAATTGACACTGAAAACGCTGCTATAGCACTTTCCAAGCTTGAAAATACATGGACTGAAATGGCTCCGGGTCAACCTTTCAGCTATTCTTTTTTAGATGACCGGTTTGATCAAATGTACAGATCTGAGAACCGTGTCAGCAATCTGGTATTTGCTTTTTCAGTCTTGATCATTGTTATCGCTTGTCTTGGTTTGTTCGGACTTTCTGCGTACAGCGCTGAACAACGCACCAAAGAAATTGGAATCCGGAAAGTACTCGGTGCAAATGTAGCAGGAATCGTTTCACTTGTATCACGTGATTTTATAAAACTGATCCTGATCAGCTTTTTTATTGCAGCTCCTATTGGATATTTCATCATGCAAAAGTGGCTGACAGAATTCACTTACAAAACCAATATCGGTTTTGATGTTTTTCTGATTTCAGGGATTGGAATAGTTGTGATTGCTGTCATTACAGTAAGCTGGCAATCAGTAAAAGCCGCTCTTGCAAATCCGGTCAAATCACTGAAAAGTGAATAAAGTTACAAAATAAATACATGATCAAACTCAGAAACATAGACCGATACATCGACAAACGACTTCAGCGAAATTTCATCCTTAAAGGAATTGATCTTGATATCGCTGAAGGTGATTTTGTAAGTATCATGGGACCAAGCGGAGCCGGGAAATCTACATTGCTTAATATCATCGGTTTTCTGGATGATGCCAATGAAGGCGAGTATTATTTTTTGGATGAACCCGTTCATGGACTGAATGAAAAGCAGAAGTCAGAATATCACAGATCTTATATAGGTTTTGTTTTTCAGGCTTATCATTTGATTGATGAACTTACCGTTTATGAAAATATTGAAATGCCTCTCCTCTATCGAAAAGTAAAAGGCAGTCAGCGCAAGAGTATGGTCGCTGATATGCTGGATCGGTTTAATATTGTTGCAAAAAAGGATCTGTTTCCTAATCAGCTTTCCGGCGGACAACAACAGTTAGTTGGAGTAGCACGAGCTTTGATCGGTAGCCCTAAACTCATCTTAGCTGATGAACCGACCGGTAATCTCCATTCGGATCAAAGCAAAGAGATTATGGAAACCTTTAAGAAATTAAACAAAGAAGACGGGGTTACCATTATTCAAGTAACTCATTCTGATGAAATGGCATCTTATGGAGATCGGATCATCAATCTTCAGGATGGTGCTGTCACTGAAAACAATCCTTATGAGGAGGAATGATCATGCAAAACGTAAGAGTACAATTCACTATACCTAATGTAGAAAAAGTTGCTAACCTTGATATTCACGTTAACGGAGAACAGAAAAGTCTTAAATTTCGGGTTGAAACTTTCGACTGGGATTCTGATAATGGCAGTTCTGAAGATCTGGTAAATATTCTTAGAGACCGAATCCAAAATTATGATTCTCAATGGGAATTATATCATATTGGTGCTCCGCAAGAACATAGTATACCTGTTACATTTCGATTCAATGAAAATAATTCTGAGAACTAAGTTTTTTATAAAAATCAGTATTCTCCTTTTGGGGTGCTTTTTTTTAGTTGATTCAGAGCTGAAAAGTCAATCTATTGATGGATCTGAACTAAACTCCATCTCCCAAAAAGCGGAACAGATTGAACGGATTCGGACCCTTATAATTCATCAAAATGGTGAAACACTCACAGAAAAATCCTTTAATGGGAGAGATCTGAACCATCCTTTTAATATTAAATCGGCCTCTAAAAGTATTATTGGTTTATTAACGGGAATTGCCATTGAAAAAGGAATCATTCCTTCCATCGAAGAACCTATAAAAACGTATTTCCCTGAATATTTTGAAGAAAATCCGGACTCCATTAAAGAAACTATAACCATCCACAATTTACTGACTATGCAAACTGGATTGAGATCAACAAGCTCCGGCAACTATGGCGCATGGGTAATTAGTGATAATTGGGTCGAATATGCCCTGGATCAGGATTTTGTATCTCAAATAGACGGAAGAATGGTCTATAGTACCGGAACCTCTCACCTTCTATCTGTTATTATTTCGAAAGCAAGTGGAATGTCTACAAAGGCATTTGCTGAAAAATATCTATTCGGTCCTATGAACATTCGTGTGGGCGGTTGGGATAAAGATCCACAGGGAAATTATATGGGTGGAAATAATCTTGCTTTAAAACCTGCTGATTTACTTAAGATCGGTCAATTAATGCTCGACAATGGAAGATATGATGATGAACAGCTCATTTCAAAAGATTGGGTGAGTGAGTCATTCGGCACATATACCTATAGCAACTATAATCCATATGGATACGGATATCAATGGTGGAACCAAACTATTGGTGGCTATAAAACTTTTTTTGCCTGGGGAAGCGGTGGGCAGTATATATTTATAATCCCTGAATTAGAAACAGTTGTGGTAATCACTTCATCAACAGCAACTACAGATCGTAGTAGAAGTTATAAGACGCCTGTCTTTGAGCTTGTTCAATTTGATATAATCCCTTTTCTTGAAGCACGTATTAACTGACAAAGGAATTATTTAATTAGAAACCAGACAACAGAAAGACATTTTTATATCAAGTTACCAGTGTATTAGCTAATTATTTATTATTTGTAACAATCACTTCTTACGTTACTCTATTACCTGTACGAGAATAAATTTCTCAGGGGAACAAAAAAATAACCGGCTTAGGTATTTGTAGCAAATTTTCTGAGTTGCTGTCTGTCAGGATTCATGCATGTTTAAAAACTATATTAAGATTGCAATAAGGAATCTCCTTAAGAATAGGGTGTATTCTCTTATAAATATTTTAGGATTATCTATTGGTCTTGCAACAAGCTTGCTGATATTGTTATATGTAGTAAATGAATGGAACTATGATCAATTTCACAGTAAGTCTGAGCGGATTTTTCGGGTTGTACAGACAATGGAATCTGAAAATAATAGTGAAGCAGACGCTTCTACACCCTTTCTTCTGGGACCTGTTTTAGACGCCGAATTCCCTGAACTGATTGAAAGTACAGTTCGGTTTTATAATCTGCAGGACGAATCTCATACCTTCAGGAACAAACAAAAAGGAGTTTCTTTTAAGGAAACGAATTTTTATTTCGTTGATTCTACTTTTTTTAACGTTTTTTCTGCGGGTCTCATTAGAGGAAATCCATCTGAAGTTTTAAAAAACCCCGGCTCACTTGTTATCAGTGAAGAACTATCTGAAAAGTACTTTGGTAACGAAGATCCTGTTGGCAAAACACTTAATTATAAAGGTATTCTTGATCTGACCGTAACCGGTATTATGAAAACATGGCCGGATCAATCTCATATGGATATTGATCTTATTGCTTCCTTTAGCAGCGTTAATTCAATCTACGAAGCGGATCAGGAATATGATCAGAGTTGGCTCTGGAACCCCATTTGGACTTACCTACTTCTCAATAAGGGAGTTGATGCTGATGATATGGAAGCTCAATTCTCTACAATCGAAGAAAATTATTTTTACGCTTATTCAGGTTGGCCGGCAGATGAAGAAGTAACTCTTTCTCTTCAGCCTATCACTGATATTCATTTGCACTCCGCTCTTGAACAGGAAATGGAAATAAACAGCTCTATTGTTTATCTGTATATATTGTTAGTTGTAGCAGGATTTATCCTGATCATTGCCTGTATAAACTTTATGAATTTATCTACCGCCCGATCTCTGGAACGTAGCAGGGAAGTTGGAATGAGAAAAGTACTGGGAGGCTACAGAAAGCAATTATTCTATCAATTTATTGGGGAATCTTTCCTTATATGCCTGATTGCAATAGTAATCGGTATTTTAATGGTTTTTGCTTCCTTACCTTACTTTGGAGAAATGGTTGGAAAAGATCTTTCATTAAATCTTTTCTCACATTTTGCAATTATCCCGGGACTTCTGCTACTCACTATATTTGTGGGATTATTTGCCGGATCTTACCCTGCTATTTATCTCTCCTCCTTTGAGCCTGTACAAGTATTGAAAGGTTCCATTGTACAAGGAAGAAAAAGCGCCCTGTTCCGTAAAATGTTAGTCACCTTCCAGTTTACTCTTTCGATAATTTTAATTATTGGCACCGCGGTTATTTATAAACAGATCCAGTTTATTCAGGAAAAAGACCTAGGGTTTGATGAAAGTTCAGTTATACTGCTCCCAACCAAACAAAACCTCATAGCCTGGGAGTTTGAAACCTTTAAAGAGCGTGTACTTTCATTTTCACAAATCGAATCCATGACCGGCTTAAGTAAAGTGATTGGCTCCGAAAAACAGGAAAACTACCATTATGTACCCGAAAAATTCGGTGAAAGCAATGATGAATTAAATCTCGCATTTCATACTACACATGATCTTGTAGAAACTTTTGATCTGAAACTAATTGCCGGCCGGTCTTTTTCCAAAGATTTTCCAACTGATGCGGAGCAGGCCGTACTGATCAATCGTAAAATGCTGGAAAAGCTGGAGCTGAATAACCCCGATGAAGCTTTAGGAGAAGTATTCTACTTTTACCCTAAGGATGGTGGAAGAAAAGCTAAGTCAGTAATTGGTGTTTTGGAAGACTTCAATTACGCCTCGCTAAAAAGAGAAATTGAGCCACTTACTATTTCATTAGTCGAGGGCACCTTCCCCTTTTTGGGTTTTATAGAACACACAGCAGTGGAAATCGCTCCCGGAAATCCGAAAGAAGCACTAGCACATATAGAAGAAATTTGGAAAGAAATGAATCCGGTTGACCCATTCGAATTTCAGTTTCTAGATGATCGTTTAGCTGAGATCTATGAAGCCGAAGATACCATGAGTACACTTTCTATTGCTTTTTCGATACTCTGTATTCTTATTGCTTCACTTGGGCTGCTTGGGCTGGCATCATATTCCGCTCAGCTTAAGGAAAAAGAGATCGGGATCAGAAAAAGTCTTGGTGCCTCTGTTTCTGATATCGTTAAGTTATTGTCCAAAGACTTCCTGACTCTTATTGCGATTGCAAATCTGATTGCCTGGCCACTCACTTTTATTATAGCACAAAATTGGCTGGAAAACTTTCCATATCGATTTAATATCGCAACAAACCTTCCTGTTATTTTTATAGGATCCGGTATTTTTATAATGATCATCGCCCTTGCAACGATCAGTTACCATGCTTTAAGAGCTGCTCTGGTTAATCCTGTTGATGCAATTCAAAATAATTAGGAAGACAGGTAATAAGCATTAATCCGAAACTGTTTTTTCTTTTTTATGGTTAAGTTCAGTGATGGCAAATAAACTATCTCTTACTGCATCCTACATAGCTGTAAAGTTTTACGGGTTGACATTAAATCCCAAAATCGCTTCTTTTTTCCCCCCTTTTACAATCAGTTTCTATGAAAAGGTAGTGTCTTATTTGCCTGCCAAACTAAGCTGGAATCAGAAAGCATTCCGATCACGATTTTGGAGAAGTTTTTTTGTCTGGTGGGAAGAATTACTACTTCCCGGAGATCTGATGCATATCATCTCCCGAAAATATTACGTTGAACATGCTGTTCAGAAAGCAATCAATGAGGGCTGTGAGCAACTTGTAATTCTTGGTTCAGGCTTTGATCATCTCGGATCATTATTTGCTGCTAAAAATATACCATCATTCGAGATAGATACTCCTTCCATGATTGAGCATAAACAGAGAATGCTTACTCAAAATGATTTTAAATCAGAACATCTGAACTTGTGCCCTATTGACCCTGCCAACCAAAACATAAATGAAGTACTTTTAGAAACGGGTGAATTTGATCCCACTAAAAAAACCGTTTTTCTTGCGGAAGGCTTCTTCGATTATTTATCTCTCGACAGTAACCGAGCTATATTAGAGAACATAACGGCTTTATGTTCTGATCTTAAACTGATCAGTACGTTTTTTGATCTCGGTGAATTGAACTTCTTCCATCGGTTTATGTTTACTAGCGGAGTAGCAATGGTTGGAGAGACATTAAAACTTCCCCTAAGCAGAAAAGAGTTTATTGCTCTGCTGAATGAGTTTGATATCAAAACTGAAAATGAAACCAGCTATTCAAAGATCGAACAGGAACTGATCTCAAAAATGGAAATTGACCTTCCGGTACTTAAAGGATTCTATATTCTGGAAAGCTCCAAATGTTAATTAGAATCTGAATTGACGATTCTTTACTGAGTCTGTAGCTAAACTATCAGGTTTTTCTTTATTATTTGAACTTACATCACTTAGCGAAAGACCTACTCGCGAAATCTGAATTCTATTTATGAAAGGAGCATCAAAAGTAAAAGAAGAATCTGTTTGTACCGAGTCTTGCACAACTTCAGGTTCAGGATATTTGTAATATGCAATTCCACTCAGATTCATCATATTCTTAAGAATCCAGTCCTTTCTTTCCTTCACATATGGTGAAGCAGGCTCCACTCTCATTCTTTTAGGATTAGGAAGAACAGCAGCCATACGCGCCGACTCATCGTCTTTTAAAAGTTCAGCTTCTTTATTAAAAAAATGATCCGAAGCTTTTCCTACTCCATATATACCCGGACCAAATTCAGCTATATTCAGATAGACTTCCAACACACGTTCTTTTCCCCAAAGTGCATCTATGGTTAAAGCCAGTCCTGCTTCCACACCTTTTCTCACAAAGTTCTTATCGCTACTCAAAAAAAGGTTTTTAGCAACTTGTTGTGTGATGGTACTGGCTCCACGGACTCTCACACCTTCTTCCATTTCCTGATACGCTTCAGCGATAGCCACCAGATCAATTCCTGGGTGTTCCCAAAACTTTTGATCTTCTGATGCAACTACAGCCCATTTAATATTTTGCGGGATATCTTCATATTCTACCCATCTTTCTTTCAGGCTGTATCTTTCCACTCCGATCTCTTCCCAATCTTCCTGAAGAGTAAATGCCGTAAAAGATGGATCCACCCATTTCAAAGACCAAAGCATTACAAAAGCCATTACAGTAAATACAACCAGACTTATTGAAGTCCACTTTAATGTCTTTTTTGTATAAACCCAGGTTTTTGCGGCAATTTCCTTAAAACCGGTTTTTTGCCCCTCATTTTCCGAATGTTCAAAATCTATGTGTTCCATATGCTCTTATAGGCCTTTTAACAGATTTTGTTCTGTGATTTAACGTTTTTCATTGAACTTTATGTAAACAAAATGGTGTATTCTTGGAGATCTTAAATAATTCGTTGCCAATTTAGTAGTGATAGTTCGAAGAATCATTGCCCTTAGTATTTAAGACGGAGAAGTGAGCGTGATCCGGAGGCGCCTGCGAAGCAGGAATAATCCTTTCTGGTGAAAAATCTAGAACTGCATCTGATCGAACGAAGACCTTTAGGATTATTCAGCGCAGGATCAGTGAGCCCGTCTTAAATACTTCGGCTTGATCTTTTGCTACTTTTGTATCAAGACAAAAGTAGGTGCCCTTGTGCTAGGTTAAGCCTGTGAATAGAATCCCGTTTCTTTATTCTATGTACTTTTGTGCCGATACTGAGCTTCCTCAGCACAGGCGCCAGTACCAAAAGCTCCCGACAAGAATTATTGGCGCGAACTCCATTACATCGACTAATCATTACAAAAGGTCTACGTACGTATGATGCATATTCAAGAACCAGCCAGAAGTGTAATGATTGCTCCCGCGGAGCCGTCGATTTCATTGCGTTCTTTGCCCACCAATAATTCTAAAGGTCGGTGTAATTGGAAGCTTTTTTCTAATCTCGTCAAGATTATAAGAAACAGGAACATTATTGGATAAATTATCCTCCTTCTTCATAGATTACTCCACTTTCTTCATCGATTCAGGGAGTTGTTTAGTAGCTTTTGCTCCTAGTTCTTTAAGCATCTCTACCTGACGGATCACATTCCCACTTCCTTCTGATAAACGAGATTTCGCTTCATCATAGCTCTTTTGAGTCTGCTCAATACGATGTCCTACCTCTTCAAGGCTTTCAGCAAATAGCACAAACTTATCGTACAACGCTCCACCTCTGTCAGCAATCTCCAAAGCGTACTTATTTTGTCTGTCACGCTTCCAGATGGTATTAATGGTAAAGAGTGTGGCTAACAGCGTTGAAGGGCTTACGATCACTATATTCTTCTCGAAAGCTTCATTGTATAAATTCGGCTCGCTTTGCAATGCAGCTGCAAATGCCGGCTCCACCGGGATAAAGAGTAACACGAAATCCGGAGTTTTATCTGCGTAGATCTGTGGATAGTTTTTATCACTCAATCCTTTCACATGAGCTTTTACGGATAATACATGCTGCTTCAACGCAGATTGAGAGCCCGCTTCATCATCAGCTGAGGTAAATCGTTCAAATGCAGTTAAAGAAACTTTGGAATCCACGATCAGGAATTTCTCGTCCGGAAGTTTAACGACTACATCCGGTTGTAATCTTCTGCCGTCATCGGTGGTTTCGCTTTGCTGAGTAAAATATTCTTCATCCTTACGCAATCCGGATTTCTCCAGAATACTGGCCAGCACTACTTCTCCCCAATTTCCCTGTGCTTTGGAATCTCCTTTTAAAGCTTTGGTCAGATTTTTAGCGTCTTCACTCATTTGCTGATTGAGTTGAACCATATTTTTGATCTGCTCCCTTAAACCCGATCGCTCCTGCGTTCCTTTTTCGTACGTCTCCTCAACTTTCTTTTTGAACTCTTCAAGTTTAAGCCCAAGCGGATTCAATATTTGATCTAAACTCTCTTTATTCTGCTTACTAAATTTCTCGGATTTTTCATCAAGGATCTTATTCGCCAGATTTTCGAATTGGATCTTCAGTTCTTCCTGCATGTTCGCCAGTTCACCTTTCTGCTCTGCCAGTTTTTCCTGAAGTGAACTGTAATCGGATTTTAAACCAGCAAGTTGGCGATCAAGATCAGCGCTTCTGTCTCTTTCCTCTTTTAGCTGATTTTCTTTTTCCTGCTGAAGAGCTTCCAGCTTTTGCTCGGTTTCGGTAAGCTGTTCATCCAGATTCGAATTCCTCTCTTCCAGTCTGGAAGTCTCTGATTTCGATTTAAAATAAGCGATAAAAAATCCTGCGGTTGCTCCTACTGCCAATGCTATAACTGCTAAAATGTAATCCATTAATCTTTTTCTCTGTTTTTAAAGGGGCGAATGATCAGTCGAATCCCTTTATCATAAGTTATATAATTTTGAGTCCAGTTAATTAAAGCGACAACCCTGTTTCTGAATCCCACGAGTGTCATCAAGTGTACAAACATCCATACCAACCATGCCAATATTCCATCAAAGAAAAACCTCCCGACTTCTGCCACAGCTTTGTTTCTCCCTATCGTAGCCATCGAACCTTTATCTAAATATGAAAAGGGGTTCATTTCTTCTCCCTTCGCAAAATTATTCAGATTTTTGGCCAACAAACCTCCCTGTTGTATAGCCGTTTGAGCTACCATTGGATCGCCATTCGGATTTTCGTCAGATTTCATTAGGCATACATCTCCAATGCAAAAGATCTCTTCGTAACCTTCAACTCTATTATATTGATCAACAAGGATTCTTCCCCGTTCAATAGATTGTGAATCTAGACCGTCAATTAAATTACCTGAAACTCCCGCAGCCCAAATCAACGTTTTTGAAGGCAGTTCTTTATTATCAGTTTTTACGGTTGAACCATCAAAGTCTTCAACTTTGGTATTTAACCAAACATTAACGCCCATTTCAGTCAAGTACTCTTTGGCTTTTTCGCCTGCTTTGGGACCCATTGTTCCCAAAAGTGTATCGGTTGCTTCAACCAAGTGAACATTCATTCTTCTTAGATCAAGATTAGGATAGTCTTTGGGTAAAACATGTTTTTTTAATTCTGCTAAAGCGCCTGAAAGCTCAACTCCTGTTGGGCCTCCACCTACCACCACATAATTCATTAAACGCTCTCTTTCCTCCAGATCACTTGTTAAAAGAGAAGCTTCACAATTCTCAAGAATAAGACTTCTAAGATTCAAAGCATCCGTCACTGATTTAAGTGCCATGCTTTTCTCTTCGATCACTTCATTTCCAAAATAGTTTGTTTTGCTCCCAGTGGCTATTATCAGGAAATCATAATCAATTGAACCGGCTTCAGTAACAAGTCTTTTATTTTCTGAATCAATTCTTATTGCTTTGGTATTTCTGAAATAGAATTCTGATTTTTTCCAGAGGATCTTTCGAAGAGGATATGCGATGGAGTCCGGCTCCAGACCTGAGGTTGCAACCTGATATAACAATGGCTGGAAATTATGATAATTATTTTTGTCAATCAGCACTACCTGGTAATATTTTGAAGAGATTTGGTTCAGTATCTTCAAACCGCCAAAACCACCCCCTATTATTACTACTCTCTTTAAGTTTGACTCAGGAATATTAAGTGCTGACATTTTAACTACATGTTTTTTAAAATTTCAGGCGTTCTTCTGCGAACTTCTTTATTGAAAAAAAGTCCGTTATGTCTTTGTCCTTTCAACATATAATGTTGATCGTTTCCATCCAAGAATTGATTTAATTTTATTGCTCTTTCAACAGGCAACACCTGATCCTTTTCAGCATAAAAAACAGTAATGGGTTCCTCGATCTTTTGTAAAGCCAGATCTGTTCTTAACGGATAGCGAACCAGAAACGAAGGCAGAAAAGGATAAGCTGCATTTTTCATATCAACCATACTATAATAAGGCGTCCACAACATCAATCCTTGTGGATCATTTTCTGCTGCAATTTGAGCTGCAATTCCTGAACCCATCGAGTAGCCTAACAGGTAAATAGTCGATTCCTCATACTCTTTGGTCATTTCTTTATAAAGAATCATCATATCTCCAACAAGATCCTCTTCATTTTTGAGCTTCCCTGTACTTTTACCAAATCCGCGATAATCGGGATATAACACATCATATCCTTCGTCCATAAACAAGCTAAACTTCGCCGGACTGGTATCGTTATTTCCTGCATTTCCATGAAAGTAGATCACCAATCCTTTGGCTGAATCCTCCACTTTTGCATGAATAGCATGGATTTTAGCATTATCAGTGGTTTCAAAAAAACGTTCTTCGAAATCAAATCCGTAATTATAGGTATGATCTGCAGATAAAGGTCGGGGACTAAATAATATAGAATTCTGAATATTGTAGAAATAAACACACACTGCAACGTACAAAACACAAAGTGTGATAAAAGTAGCTAGTAAAGATTTTTTTGTCTTGGACATGGAAGACTTTTGAGTTCTTTTGAAGCTACAAATACCAACCGAAAGAAGTTCGATAATTTGTAATTGCTGTTATATTTTTTAAACGCTAAGGTCATCCTGAACTCGTTTCAGGATCTTTGTGAAGCCTGTATCTAAAACATTGGCAGATTTATAGCCAGAGACACACCTTAAGATCCCGAAATAAATTCGGGATGACCTGCTTGCAATGTTTAGATTGGTCTAAATAAATTTTTCTACTAATTATATGATATCTAAAAGGATGACCTTAAAACACCTCAATTAAACACCATCTGATGATATCCTTTGTGCATATATGTTGTGACAACTGTCAACATAGAAAGCCCGATCTTGATCTGAGTATTCACTTCATCATGTTCATAATTTCTTGCCAGTAAAGATTGCCCACAAACGTATAATTCCACTCCTGCTTCTTTGAGTTCATCAATAAGTTTCAGGTTTGGATTATCGAGTTCGTATTTCTTTCGATATGCTTCGTTATTCAGGATCACATCTGTAGCACCACCATGTATTGCAACAGCCACATTCAGGTTTTCAGCTTTTACTCCACCTAATCCATGAAGATTCAACATTCTGGCAACATTATTGAGCCCGGGATTTATGCTTTCTTTGTCTCTTTGTAAAGTTTTGAGATCTACCACGATCTTATATTCAATTTCTGAATCGGGATTTACCGCTCCTTCAATTTCATATATAGTGCCATAGTTTTTAATAATCGGATTAGCTCCTTTTTGGGCAAAAGCGTTCACTGTATAAACTAGTGCTATAAAAATGGTAACTGAGTATTTCATGTCTTTTTTGTTTTAGCTGTTAGCACTTAGCCGTTAGCCAATTCGAAGCATTTGCTAACGGCTATCAGCTAAAAGCTTATTTGATTAAATTTCAGGTTTTAGTTACTTCCAAATTTTCTCTTTAATACTCCGGCTGCTTTGGTATATCCGCCATCTCCGCCATCCACGAAATGTATATGTTGATCTTTTCGATCTCTTACGTAGCAGGACATAATGCTTTCTTTACTCCGATGTGTACCGAACTGTATCTCTGCATCAGATTCCATCTTGTTTAGAAATTTTTCCAATTTATCGTGCTGAGTTTTCAATCCGGATATTACTGTATTTATTCGTCCATCAAGCACTAATGTATCTGTTAGCTCTACAAGAGTATTCAGATATTCCTGTCCTTCTTCATTGAACCGGAGATAAAACTTGCCAACAGCGGTTGAAAATGTTCTCTTCAGAAAAAATTTAAAATTTCTGGAGCCGTGTTTTATTTTCATTTCCGAGTTTATTCTATCCAGAGTAGCATTCAAGCTTAATCCTGCGATACTGATCGGACTTCTTTTTTTGTGTGACCCATAAATGTTCTCAATTTTGTCCAGCACTTTCTTGTACACAGGTCCTTGATCATCTCTGTTGCAAGCTTTAACTAATAAACACAAAATTTCATGTTGATCTTCCGGTGGTTTGATTCGGTCCCACCTGCATTCCATTCCTTCCAGGTTCAATATATTCTTCAGCACTTCCGGTGACTTATAAGAATCGTTTTCGCCCTTTATAATTCTTTCTACATAATGGAGACCGCCTCCAAGAATAATCGGTATCGAAAGATGTTCATTGATCTTTCCTTTTGCCAGTTTCAGCTTATATCCGTTGTCATATACTTCTGACACAGGCATATTTCCTACCCGCAAAAAGAGATCAAAATTATCAAAACTGTTGTACTGATGTTCATTCAGAGCGTTTAGACAATCTTCGAGTATCTCAGAAGGAACCAAAAGAGTAGCTCCATCTCCCCCAAAGAAAAAAGGAATTGTGATTTTAGCTTCATGAGCAATATTTAAAACTGCGATAATGCTTCCGGTGGCGATCAGATTCACCACTTCATGGTTTCCTGAATTTATTGATTGAGTGGAATCTAAAATATCTGTTATAACAACGTGCCAATCAGAGGGTACATCCTCAAAGAGTTCTTCTTTTTGCAACAATCTGGAAATAGATTGTCGATACTCATTTAGATTCGTATAGAAATGGGGAGATCCGGTTGAAGACATAGGCTCAAAGATTAGCTATTTCACCATTGAATACAAAACCAATTATGAATGAGCTGAATCTAGAAATTTATCTTGAGATGGGCGGTAACCCCGGGTTCTCCAAATTCATTGAGATAACTAAAACTTGCTTCCGGAATCCTTTCGGACATATCTCGTGCCCGAGAAAATGCATTAATACCACTTAATAATCTATTGGCAACCATTAAAGTAAGCAAAGTGGGTAGCTGATTTTCAGAATTTGCAACTCTGTCTCTTGTGTCACGAAATTCAAATCTATCGTTATCTGTTTCCCAGTTCCACCTGTTTTCGGGAGTGTCGGGAAGTACATTTTGCCAACGTCTGGTTCTAAGTTGAAAATCATTGTACTCATCCAGGTTATCAAAATTAGCTACTGCCAGCTCAAATTCTCTGTTTCTGTTGGTAAGTAAAACACCTGCTTTTGATCTGGCCAGAATATTCAGATTACCTTCCAGACGATTTGCTCTGGCACTAAGTCCAAAGAAACCTGCCAGAAGAGCTATTTCAGACCCCAAATGAATTTTACCACGAGTCCAGTTTTCATTGTCAACATAATGATGACCCAATCCTGGAACTACGAATGAGATCAGTAATGCGGTCTTCGGATTAGGTGTTTCTTCCAAATTTTCTATTTGCCCTGATTGATCAAATTCAATCCCTTGAGCCAAACTATTTTCAACAACCAATAACCAACAAGGAATGATCAATATCCATTTTAGATATTTATTGAATCTGAATTTATTATGGTTGGTCAAAATCGGTTATTGAATGTTGAAATTTTGATGCTGGAAAATCGGTACCGGATATTCTACTTCTTCCTTTCTCTTCCCCAATGTCGGAAAATTGAAACGCTAAATCCAATCATCAGCAAAAAAGTACCCAGCCACACAACGGAAATAAAGGGCTTTTGTTCTGCAACAACTAAGATCCATTCACTTTCATATTCTTCATCTAATCCTTCAATGCTTAGATCTATTTCACCGCTTTCCGGATATACTTTTGAAAAACTGAATGTAAGATCATGTCCAGGTAACTCAACAGGAGGAGAAAACACGAATGTCTTGCCTTCCTCATCATTATATAGTGCAAATAACGGCTCAATCAAATACTGTTGACTACTAGCCATATGAGTAATTTGTATTTGAGCTCTTACTCCTATATTTGTATTTGGAGGTAATTTCGTAGTGTCTTCCATCGCATATTCCAGAAATGACATTTCGAATCCGCCAACAGTAATAGTCTCTCCTTTTTCGAATTGGATGGTCTGTGTCTCAGGAACTTTGCCTTCTTCTTTTGCAACCGGATTAACATTGGCTCTTCGAGCTATCATATCATTTCTCTGCTTGATAAATGAACTTCCTGCTACATAAAGATAAATATCACTCAATAAACCGGATCGAACATCAGGATCAACAGACCATTGAACGTTTTCCTGAGTAGAAGTTGCCAACATAGGATATACTTCCGGATTCATATAAAATGGTTCACCACTTCCCAATGGCAAAGGTTCGAAAAGAAGTTTATAGGTTTGTTGTCCGGGACGATTCTGATCCTGCAGATCAAATCCTGTATAGGTTACTATATATTTATCATTAACAATTTTCGGTTCTTCGAGTTTCAACTCCAGAAAAAGAACAGGTTCAGTAACCGTGAAACCCATTTCATCTTTGATCACGCCCTGCTCAACCTGTTTGTTGTAGTTGCTGATCCTTTCATCCAACATAGGCTTGTTGTAAACAGATGAAGCCAGAATCCCAATCAATAAAATCCCGAAACCTACGTGGGTTACTGAGCCCCCGATCAACTTTGGTTTTTTTACACACAGCTGAACAATTACGAAAGTATTTCCAACTACTGCAAAGAAAGCCGTAAACATATAGAGTATGTAGTACAAGTCTCTGACTTCACCAAAAAATACAGCAGCAATCGTTAAAGCAGATGTAATTAAAAGCGGATTTATAAGAGCTGATGATAAGGTTTCAAAAGAGTATTTTTTCCAAAACAAATACTGCCCAAAAACGGTAAATACCGCCATTATCATGGCAATAGGCATACTCCATTGATTGTAGAAACTAATTTCGGGAGGAGTTGGGTTTTCATTGAACAACAATCCTATAATCGGAGAACTGGTTCCTAAAATGATCACAAGTCCAAGAATGAACAACAGGATTGCTCCCGTAAAAGTCATGAACTCACGAGATAAGATCTTCGACTCTTTTTCCTGAGATGGAAGTTCTTTGTATCTCCACAAAAACATTCCCAAGCCCAGTCCGGTTATCACTAACATGAAGATCAAAAGCTGATTATATAAGCCAAGATCTACAAAACTGTGAACAGAAGAATCTGCCAAAATTCCGGATCTGGTTAAGAAAGTTTCATAAACAATGGCAACATATGCCAGCAATGCAAAAATGATGGAAGACTTTTGAGCCACCGAACTTTTTCGCTGAATGATCATGGTGTGAATACCGGCAGTACCAATCAACCACGGAACGAGTGAAGCATTTTCAACCGGATCCCAAGCCCAAAATCCACCAAATGAAAGAGTTACATATGCCCAATAACCTCCCAGAAAAATAGCTGTAAGCAGTGCTACATTTGAACTTAATGTCCATGGCAATGCAGGTCCAACCCATTCATTGTACTTTCTTTTCCATAATGCAGCCATAGCAAAACAGTATGGGATGGTCATCATAGAGAATCCAACAAACAAAAGAGGAGGATGAATCATCATCCATGGGCTTTTGAGCAGGTCATTCAATCCGCTCCCGTCCGGTGGAGCAAAATCGGGGTTATTCTGTACTACAGGAATGTCCGGAAAGTTCTCTGCAAATGTTCTGAATGGAGAGGCTCCGATTGTCAGGTCTCCAAATTGCCATCCAACGATCATTGATATCAAAAATAGCTGAGTAAGCGTCAGGAAAAACATCACCGGTGCACGATAAGGAGGTCGAGTCCATCGAATCAATCCCAAACCAAACAACCAGGAAAAGAATATCCACAACATAAAACTACCTTCCTGTCCACCATAAAAAGCAGACCAGATGTATTTTGCAGAAAGATCTAAACTGGTGTAATTATAAACGTAATAGTATTTAAACTGATGGGTAAACAGCAGATATACAAGAATCGCCGAAGCAGCGATCATAAACAAACCTTGAAAGCCAAAAAACCAGTTTCCGATCTTCAGCCTTTGCTCGTTTTCATCAGAAGCACTTTTAAAATAGTAGAAAAGGGAACCTAATCCAGAAACAAACGCCAGAGTAATTAAAAGTTTACCGACAATTCCGATCATAATCAGCTTTGTGATGCTTTTTCAAATTCAGGAGCATCGTTGTACTTAGAAGGACATTTCATCAACATTTCGTTGGCATAGAATGTATCTCCTCTCATTTCTCCAATAACAACTAATCGGTCGGCTTGCTCAAAATTGTTAGGCTTAGGTTTTGAATAAACCACTCTTTTACTTGCGCCGTCTTCATCCTTCATATAAAAAGAGAAGATCTTCGTCTCCATAGAAAATCCATAATCCTTTGATTCATCAAGTACTCCGGCAACATGTGCGGTCTTCATTTCTGATGCTTTTTCGAAGTTTGTGTATGTGCTAATGCTCTCTCCAAAGTTATACATCAACAGAGAGGTAAAACCGATTATGGCAATGATTCCAAAAATTAACTTAGGCTTCATGTTCTTCAGGGGTGTTTATTGTTGATTCGAGCTTGCTCACATTTCTATCCACTTTGATCAGAAAGAACAGTAGCACCAACCAAATGATCAGCGTAACTCCGAGTACTACAAAAATGAGATCGTTTGAATACATAAATTGAATGAATGCGTTTGATTGATCAAGTTGTTCAGCTCCGCTCCACTTGTTTCCATATGTAGAAGTCAGAGTATCAACGGTAGCTTGAGGTGCATCTTGTATGCGAATATTCATTTCTTAAAACTACGAATTTTCTGTGTGATATTGTACCGTTTTATATCGATGAACTACATCGTATATCCAAAACGCCAATGCAATAAATCCTATAAACGCCGGATATAAAACAAAGCGTAATTCAGGAGCTGTAATTTCACTAAAGGCCGGATTTCCTTCTGCTCCGGGATGCAGGCTTTCCAATTGGCGCGGAACCACATACAGCAAAAAGGGAATCGTTGTAACTGCGAAAATATTATACACTGCTGAAAGCTTAGCTCGCTTTTGTTCGTCGTCGAATGCAGAACGGAGTACGAAGTACGCGTAATAGATCATTACTGCCAAGGCCGCCAAATTCATTTTAGGTTCTGCAAACGTCCACCAAGTTCCCCAGGTAAAACGAGCCCACAGTGAACCGGTGAGCAGACCACAGATTCCGAAAACCACTCCTACTTTAGCTGCAGATTCCGCTTTAATATCGAAACTAATATTCGGGGTATTCAGATACCGGATGCTGTAGTAAAAACTAATTGTAAACATCGAAAACATTGCCATCCACATAGGAACATGGAAAAACAAATTCCGGGCAGTTTGCTCAAGAATGGGAATTTGAGGGATACTGATCAGGATTCCTGCAGCGATCACTCCGGTCATTCCAAGTGCAACAATATATTTCCAGATCTTCAAGGTGAGTGCTCTTTTCTTATTTAATTTTTTGAAGCCCAAATATACGAAGATGAGAACTTTGATGAGGACTTTTTACTAATGTTTTCGAATGAATAAAGAAAAAGCTATTGGCAGTTAGCTGACAGCTATTAGCTTTTTCTTTATTCTTCTATTCAATATTCATCATTCCTTGTTCATTATTCAATATTCACTTGTTCTTCTCCTCGATGTTCTTCAATTCCTTTGTTATTTTGGTAATCAAAAATATATCTGAATAAACTGATGTCCAATCCTGAAAAATCCATCGTCCTCACCCCCTCCCGTAAAAATTATTTTTGGGCATATCTGATCGGTGTGCTATTGATCCCTCTTTTGATTGGAATTGTTGTGATATGGTTCATCAACAGGAAAAGAAATTGCATACAATATAGAATCACGGATACTTCTATTTCAAAAGTTGTAGGAGAAGACAAAACTGAATTAGAACTGGTCAATATTCTCGAAACTTCTGTTTCACAAACCGGACTTCAAAAGCTACTGGGAATAGGTGAGATCAAACTTAAGGCGAATGTAAGCGAACTGATCCTTAAAGGAATTGAGGACCCTGAAAGCTTTCTTGAAAAAATTGATACAGCCATTGCTTATCAAAAAGAACAGCTTAAAGCTTCTGAAAAGATAAAACCACGAAAGCCCACTCATGACCCGGGCACACTCGAAAAACTGGATTATCTAACCGGACTTTGGCAGCAGGGATTGATAAGTGATGAAGACTATGATCAGGAACGAAAGAAGTTTTCTTAGTTCTTTTTAAATCCCTTTTACAAAAAGAAACCGTTTCTTATCTCCGTACAATAATAACGGAGTATAATGAACAAACTAACATCTTTCTCTTTCCTTTTACTACTGATCAGCTTTTCCTTGAACAGCTTTTCTTTTGCACAAAATCAAAAAGCCAATTTTGAGCTTGCCGAACGCTTTACTACTCAGAAGATGCAAAAAATGGTGGGAAGCACTTCAGTATTTCCACGCTGGATCGAAGACACCAATAACTTTTGGTACACTTACGAAAATTCCGAAGGCAAAAACTGGTACTTCGTAAATGCTGAACGAGGAAATAAGCGTCTGCTTTTCGACCAGGAAGAAATGGCAGCTCAATTATCTGAAAGTTTCAGCAGAACTTTTAATGCCAAAGATCTGGACCTAAAAGGCTTCGATTATGACACCGATCGCGAGCTGTTCACTTTCCATGTAGACAGTATCGAATTCACTTATAACTTGAACGGCAATCGTTTGATCCGTGGAGATTCTCTGGAAAAAGATGAGCGCGAAAACTGGAGATCATATTCTCCTGATAGCTCCTATGTGGTTTTTGCAAAGCATCACAATCTGTTCATTATGGGTAAAGATGATCATGACAGCACAGCAACTCAGATCACCGAAGACGGAGAACGCTGGTTCAGTTATCAATTTAGTGATGGTGACACTTCCAAAACTGAAAAGCATCGAGCACGTGTAAATTGGTTTGAGGACAGTAAGAAATTTTGGGTTAAACGACAGGATAAACGTAAAGTTGATGATCTTTGGGTGATCAATTCGTTAAAAAAACGTCCTGAGCTGGAAACCTATAAATACCCAATGCCGGGAGAAGAAGATATTTACGTAGATGAGATCAAAGTCTTTGATCCTGCCACGACTGAGCACGTAACTTTAGATACAGACAAATGGGAAGATCAATCTTTGGGAGGAGCATACTTCAATCAAGGTGGTATTTTTGAAACTGACAGATCTGATTTTCTTTACATCCTTCGTCGTGACAGAACCTGGAGTAAAATTGATGTATTAAAAGCGAATACATCAACAGGAGAAGTTGAAATTCTGTTTTCAGAAGAAAGTAAGCCTTATTTCAATACGCGATTTGCTCGTTTAGCGATCATCAATGAAGGAGAAGAATATATCTGGTGGAGTGAGCGTACCGGATGGGGACAATTATACAGATACGACAGCGATGGAAATCTGAAAAACAAGATCACATCAGGTGCATGGGTTGTAGGTAATGTTGTTAAAATTGATACAGCGCAATCCAGACTGTTTTTTGAAGGATATGGTAGAGAAGAAGGACAAAACCCTTATTACTCAAATCTCTATAGTGTAAAATTTGACGGCTCCGGATTTTCTCATCTCACTCCTGAAGACGCTACACATTCCATCAATGCTTCGGATGAAGGAAATTACTTTGTAGATAATTATTCCAGAGTAGACCTGCCTACCAAGTCTGTATTAAGAGACGGCTCAGGTAAAGTGATTACGACTTTACAGGAAGCTGATATTTCACAGATGGTTGAGCAAGGCTGGAAAGCCCCGGAATCATTCAAAGTTAAAGCAGCAGATGGAGCAACTGATATTTACGGAGTGATGTGGAAACCATTCGATTTCGATTCTACAAAAACTTATCCGGTTATTTCTTATGTGTATCCGGGACCTCAAACAGAACCTTTTCCGGCTAACTTTACGATCGGAGGTTCCAGAGCACGAACCACAACCTTAGCTCAAGTTGGGTTTATCGTTGTTGCGATGGGTAATCGTGGAGGAAGTCCTATTCGTTCTAAATATTATCATAATTACGGATATGGCGATATGCGAGATTATCCGTTAGCTGATAACAAATATGGAATCGAGCAACTAGCCGGCAAACATTCTTTCATTGATGCGAGCAAAGTTGGAACCTACGGTCATTCCGGTGGTGGATTCATGAGTACAGCTCTTTTGCTTACTTATCCGGACTTTTATGATGTAGCGGTTTCTTCAGCCGGAAATCACGACAACAACATTTATAACATTTGGTGGGGCGAAGTTCACAACGGAGTAAAAGAGAAGAAGAAAACCGTTACCAAAATGAATGATGACAGTACTAAAACAAAGGAAGAAGTCATTACTTTTGATGCTCCTGTGGAAACCAATATCGAGCTAGCTAAGAACCTTAAAGGAAAGTTATTACTTGTTCACGGTGATATGGATAACAATGTTCATCCTGCGAATACAACCCGGTTGGTTAATGCACTCATCAAAGAAGGAAAGCGTTTTGATATGATGATGTTACCGGGACGCAGACATGGTTTCGGACCAATGCAACCATATTTCGATCGCATGAGCTGGTATTATTTTGCAGAGCATTTGCTTGGTGATTACCGAACGAATGTGGAATTTAATTTACCTGCAGATGAGGATTGATTTCATAAAAAAGGTAGGGACGTATCGCGATACGTCCCTACCTTTTTTGTTTTGGATTAACTTCCATCAGAACAGCTACTTCTCTTACAGAAGGAACTCTTTCTACTTCTTTTCATTTCTTACTGAGCACAAGATCTTACGACTTTACTTTTTAACTAGTTTCTGAGATGACATATTCTGAAATGCTTTTTCCTGTTTTGTAACTGAGATCGTCCAAACAGCCCCTGCAATCAGCATCACTCCACCATAAATCATGATCAGTGGTTTTACAGAAATCAAATCCAGTTCCAGACACGCGGCAGCCACCATCACGGAAAAGGAGTTTGCAATGGTAAACAGCAACCATTCTGTACTGAAAATCCTGCCTCGAAAAGTATCGGTTGTTCTTTTTTGAAGTAGAATAGTACTCATCACCCAATTGGCTCCTGACGCTGAATGAGCTAGAAACACAAAAAAGATCATTAACACTATACTTGTACTCCATCCTACTACCATATACATCAGCCCGGATATTAGAATACTGAAGCCCATCACCATTACCCAGTCTTTTTGATCTTTAAATAGTCTTCTTCCAATTATTGGTCCAACTCCGGTTCCGATTCCACGTGCCGCGTACAACAATCCTAATCCGATACTTCCCATCTTGAGTACATCTTCGCTGACGATAATGAGTAGATATACAAGACCACCCAAAAACATAGTTGAAGTTCCTTTTGCAATACTCGGTCTTAGAATGTGTTTGTTAGAAAATAAATACTGAGCACCTTCTTTTATTCCAACAAGTGGATTTCTGGTTCTGAGCTTTTCCTCTGCCGTTTGTTCAGTTTGTGGAATAACCGCTCTGTACAAAAACCAAGCTGATATTATGTAACTGATTGCATCCAGAATAAATACCAAATCCGTACCTAACCATTCTGTTGCAAATCCACCAATAGCCATTCCTGAAGTAAATATAATGCTCCATGTTGCTGTCGAGATCACATTGGCATCAACAAGCTGTTCCGGTGTTGTAACATTTGGGATTGAGGATGTTTTGGCTGGTTCGAAAAGAGCAGAAAGCATCATCTGAACTGAAGTAAGTGCAAAAGCGATCCAAAGTGTTTCCGGAGATCGAACAAGTAAAATTCCCAACAAAGACGCTGCTCTGGCAAAATCACAAAAGATCATCAACTTCCTACGATTGAATCGATCTGCTAAGTATCCTGCAAAGGGAGAAAAGAACGCCAGGCTCAACATCTTTACAACAATGATCAATCCAAGAAGTAATTCCGAATCAGAGTATTTGGCAATGAGTGCGTAAAGGGCAAGAAGTCCAAACCAATCTCCGAAATTAGAAACTGCTTGGCTGATCCACAATAACCGATAATTGCGGTTATCTTTTATAAGTTGAAAATATGGTTGTAGGCTTTTCAAAAATCTTTAGGTAATTCAAGTCATCTTATTGATTACCTAATTTACACTTTTACCATTCAGATTGGTTATTGAGTTTTTGGATGAGGGTGATAGATGGTCAATAAAAAAGATTTGTCATTTCCAACGGATGTGAGAAATCTAACAATCTCTATCAAAATAAAATTTTAGATTTCTCTCGTTTGTCGAAATGACAGCGTTAATGATTGGGTATTACATTAAAATTACAGACCCATCTTTTATGCACCTTGAACTTTCTTTCTGTGGCTTCAAATCACTGCTTATCAAAAGCGAGCACTGCATTCAGAATAAGTTGAACAGAAGATTTATAGAATTCCTGAGGAATCGTTTCAAATTCATCGCTTGCCTTATGATAGTTTTCATGGTCTTCCACTCCGAAATATACAAACGGAACTCCTTTACTATGAAATGGACCATGGTCGGAGGAAAAAGTCCAATCGTTATAACCCAAATCCGGAGTGTCATGTCCGAATAACAATTTTAATCCTGCTGTATCTATGGATTCCAGTACAGGCTTTGTATCAGGATAATGATGAGTGCCGGCTGCATAAATTTCGCTGCTATCATTTTGGCTTATCATATCCATGTTGATATTCAGCTTTACCATACTCAAAAGAGCAGAATCTTCTACAAATGCTCTGGCTCCTTGTAAGCCCATTTCTTCCGCATCAAAAGCTGCAAAAATAAGTGTATGATTTGGTTGTTCTTTTGCAAAATAGTCTGCCATTGCCAACAACGCAGCTGTTCCGGATGCATCATCATCAGCACCATTAAAAATCAGCGAATCATTTCTTCCTAAATGATCATAATGTGCTGTTATAACGATCATTGAATCCGTTTTCCCCTCAACTTTTGCAATAACATTTATTCCTGTCATTTCTTCCTGAGTCCGGCGACTTTCAAAAGTAAATTCATGGGTATAAGAATCCTGAAACGGTTCAGTTCCTTCTTCCTGAAAACGAGTTATTAAATATTCACGAGCAATTCTATTTCCCTCTGTTCCGGTCCTTCTTCCTTCTGTAGCGTCAGAAGAAATAAATCGAAGATCTTCGATAAGTTGTACGGTATCTAATTCTGTACTTTGTTTCGGAGAACAAGCAAGAATAGGAAATAGGAGTAAAAAGAATAGTTTTTTCATGAATTGATTGCTTTAATATTGAAAAAGAAGATTGAGTTAAATCTTGCTCAAAGCAATCAAAAAAAACTAGTTTTACAAAAAAGTGAAAGCGTCAGGTTACTGAACTGCTTTCTTCATTTGCTTTTCGTTTAACACGATTATAGAGTGAAATATCTGAATTTGTGATAAATTTATAAAGTACTTTACTCCAGGAATTGTGAGAATAAAGCGACTCGTAAAACTCAGGTGCCATCTTTTTTAACTTTGGAAGCCTGGAGCCGGGTATGTAAGGGAAATCGTGGTGTTCATTATGATAACCCACGTTAAAACCTAATTTATTTAATGGGCCGTAGTAAGAGTAAGTTTCTTGACCTTCTTCAAAAACATAATGCTCGGATATAAAATGACCTGCCATAGGATGAATACTACCTGCCAGAAAAAATGATAAAAGTAAATAATACAATGCACCAAATCCGGCAAAATAAATATAGACTGAAATTGCTACTACCTGAAACAACAAATTCGTTACAAGCCACTTATTCATTTTCAGTGGGTGTACAAGTAATGGTCTTAATCCATACATAAAGATCTGATTTGCTGCCCAAATAAATTTTCCAATTAAGCCTTTAAAAAATCCGGCCTCTACATTCGAAGGCAAATCTGTATCATGATGTTCATGTCCTTGCTCACTGTGATGCATCAAGTGATATGCTCTGAATGACATCGCATATGGAAAAACAATTGGTATGTTTGCAATTATGCTGAGCCAGTTATTGTACGACTTTTTTTTGAAAGCTAAGTTATGTGCCAACTCATGCACTGCAAGAAAAAGTGAATGTGTAAGTGTTGCACCAACTATATAACTAATCAAAATAAACAGAGACCAGTGAAGTTGGAATACAAATGGCGCTGTGACAAGTTGGAATAATACAAGCCCTGTTACTTTATATTTCAGAAAAGGATCAATCCCATATAGTTTCCGAACTTCCGGATATTTTTTTAAAATCTGCTTTCGACGGCTTAAATGTGGTTCTGGTTTATCAGACCAATAAAAATCATCTGCAGCCCTACTATTATTCGAAATCACCAAACATCCTTTATTTTTTGTATTAAGTAATTAAAAGTATCATTTAATAATGATAAAACTAAATGAACCATATGTAATGTTCGTATTGAGAAGACAATTACAAAGGAGCCCAATTTACCGAGCGCCTTTTATCCCTTTTAACCGGCTTTTTTGAACACTATCCTGAAGATTAAACTTCAAAAAACCCCCGATCAAATCACTGATCGAGGTTTGTGGTTAATTTTCTAAAATTTTTAAAAAACGGATATACTTCTCCTCTCCCTTTTTCTAGCTTTCTAAATAACTTTACTCTGTAGAAGAGGTTAGCATCAATTTTGATTAAGAAATTTCATTTCAGACTTAGAAAAAAAAAGCATTTTTAAGGCAATCGATAAGTTTTTGTTTCATACCAGAATCCATTTTTTGTGTTTTCTGTAATTCTGTTTTTCTATTTATATAGCAAGTTTGACAAGCAAGCATGGTTTTACTCTGATCTTCCAGATTTCTGAGTACGACTTTATAATTACCAATCGGTCGCTCTAAGCCCTCTTCTGAACTGCAATAGGAACAATATCTGGTAATTACTTTCATTAATTAATTGACTTTATTTTTATTTTGGCTTGGGTGGACCTTAAGCCAAATAGAAAGTTCAATTTTTATGTATAGAAATCAATAGGAAGGAGTGCTCAATTATCTAGGTAGAAGTACCTACTTGGTAGCCTATTCTCAAATACTGCAATTATTGAAATAAAAAGTCAAAAAAACCCCAATCAAGTTAATGATTGGGGTTAGAATTTTTATTTAATATAACCTACTTAATAAGTGTCATTCTTTTTGAATCCACGTATTTACCGGCTACAATTCTGTAGAAATAGATACCTGAAGCGAGGTTACTGGCATCAAAGCTGACCTGATGATATCCAGCGTTTTTTGTCTCATTATCAATCAACGTTGCTACTCTACGACCAAGCAGATCAAACACCTCTAATCGTACTTCTCCACTTTGTGGAATACCAAAACGTATTACCGTAGAAGGGTTGAATGGATTCGGATAGTTTTGATTTAATTCCGCCGAAACAGGCAGCTCGGAGACCAAATCTTCCACACTCACATTTAGTGGACTTACATCTACTGTTAATGTATCCAAAGACACAATATTCTCGTTATTAGCCACTTGAATCGCTACAAAGAAAGTGTCTGCGTATGCCGGAGCTGTGATGGAAAGTTCACCATTGGTTCCATCGAAGGCAAATACTTGAGCCGAATCGGATTGGAGAGCAAACTTGAATTCCAGCTCGTTATCAGGAGTGGTAATATCGCTTACGTAATCCCACAGATTAAGAATTCGTGTTTCCTCAGTTTTAATTTTGAACGGTTTTGGTAAGTCAGAGAAAACAGGTTCATCATCTACGCCTTCTTCCCCGCCCCAGGCTACTACCATGTTATTGGCCGCACGTAGGGTTTTCATGGCAGTTGCACCTTCGTTGTTTAGTTCAATATTACCAATACTAATACTTACCCCATCCTGAAGGTCTCGTTTCGACCATTCCACAAACATCTTGCTTGCTGTGGCAGATGTCATTCCGGAACCTACTAAGAAGCCGGCGATAGAATCGGGCGTGGTAGCTACAATGCCGCTTTTTTGAGCTTGGGAGTTTTCATAGTTTGAATGATAGGCTATCCTATTGTCCATTCTTGATGTAGTTAGTTCATCAATATCTCTTTGGTTTATGTTCGCTGAGTTGGTTTTTGTTTTGACTGCCGCCTCTGAAGTGTCCGGTCCCACATCAAAGAATTGGACATTGGAAACATCCCAAGAGCTGATATCCTGGTTGAAAGACTCCGCTCCTTGGAACATGCTCGCCATGTTGGTTACCTGAGAAACATCCCAGTCTCCAATCATTTGAATTGATGAAGAATTCGAAACTACTTTTGCAGCTACTTCATCACAGTCATAAGCTTTTGCGGGAAAACCAAAATTGAAACAACTCGCACCCAAAGCCCAGCTTGCCATTTTAGGACCATTACTTAAATCCCATAATAAGAATTGATTGAATTTTCTTGTGTGAGCAAACATTCCTGACATATCAGTTACTGATGATACATCCCAATCACTTAAAGGCTGATTGAAGCTCCTTGCATGTATAAACATACTTGACATATTAGTAACTGATGAAACAGATTCACCCCACCCATTAAGAGACTCATTGAAGCTTTCGGTTAGACGAAACATGTAAGACATATCCTTTACAGAAATAACCTTCCAATTATCCAGCGGCTGATTAAATCTCCTGGCACCATTAAACATATGGGACATATCTGTAACCGATGAAACATCCCAATCATTTAATGACTGATTAAATGATTCAGTAGCAGCAAACATGTATGACATATTTGTCACCATTGAAACATCCCAATTATCCAGCGGCTGATTGAAGCTTCTGGCATCAAAAAACATATGAGACATATCTGTAACCGATGAAACAATTTCACCCCATTTATCAAGAGGCTGATTGAAACCAAATGCGTAATTAAACATGTATGACATATTATTCACTGAAGATACATTCCAGCTATTAAGAGGTTGGTTGAAAACCCAGGCACTACGGAACATATAGGACATATCTGTTACCATTGATACATTCCAATCATTTATGGTCTGATTGAATTTCCTGGCATCATTAAACATACGAGACATACTGGTAACTGATGAAACATCCCAATGCTCTATAGATTGATTAAAAGAACTCCTTCCGGCAAACAAAGAATTCATATTAGTAATACCTGTTGTAACCGTTCGGGAAATTTCAGAATTATTTTCGTTTATGTTAAGTAAAGAAATGATTTGATCTCTATCACGTAAAGTAAATATCACTTCTTCTGCATTACCATCTCCATCCAAATCGTAGTTTAGCACATCACTTATCCCTACCTTTGTGTAAGGATAAGCTTTAATTGTTACTCCATTATCTGCGATATAAAATGCTGGTGGATCGTAAGTAACTGTATCTGTAGCAGATATTAATTCTGTTTCGTCCCGATCTACAAAAGAAGCTTTTATAACGAACCGAAGCCCAGCTGGATTTTCAGACTTTAAGTTGTCTAAGTTCAAGACATAACTAGAACTCTCTGAACTGAAAACCGGTGAATTAAACCCTGATACTGAATCAGCGGAACCATCAACAGTTGCACTCCAAACTATATTTAAGTTATCACTATTTGCAGGTTCATTTTCGTACATCAAGTTTAGATTAATACTATCTACACTCGCATCAAATACTTCATTTGAGGCATCTAATGTTAGTTCACCTAAAATTAACCCGCCATCAATAATGGTAAACCCTTTATCCAATAATTTATATCTACTTTCAAGACTTAGAAGAGAATATTGTGTGTTATCAACATCAAGAGTCAATAACTTATCTTGGAAATTCAGTTCTGACCAACCTATCAATAATGAGTCATAATTTTGCTGTGATAGATTAGTCCCTTTCAAGAAACCAAATGGTGGGTCTGATAATATTTCTACGGATGTAATGTCCCAGTCGCCCAGATTTTGATTAAACTCGGATGCATTATGGAACATCCCTCCCATATCGGTCACCTGACTCACATCCCAAGTAGACAGATCCTGATTGAAGGAACTTGCTTCACGGAACATTCTAGTCATATTAGTCACTTTACTTACATCCCAATCAGATATATCTGCATCGAAAGAACTTGCCTTATTGAACATACTTTGCATGTTGGTAGCATTACTCACATCCCAAGAAGATATATCAGAATTGAAGGAAGTTGCCTCAAAGAACATCGCTTCCATTTCCTCCACATTCGATACATCCCATTCACTTAGATCTCCATTAAATTTAGGAGTCCTGAAAAACATCCCCCTCACATCTGTAACTTTACTCAGGTCGGGTGAATCCGTAGCATTGTATTCCAAATTCGTAGCCCAAGCAAACATGAGGGTCATATCTTCCCATTCTATTGGTCCCCAACTATCCATTGAAACTAACTGATCTAAGTCTCCTTCATTAGCAGAGTACATGTGAGGAAAAGTTCCTTGTATTATAACTGTGTATGTATCAGCTATTGCATAGGTATGAGATGGATCGGGATCGTCTCCTGAAAATGATTCCTGAGTCCCATCACCCCAATCAATGATGAAATCAAAGTCTGTAATTTCTGCTCCTCCACCTGTTGGAATGGTTACGGTTTCATTGGCAGAGGTTGTTCGCCAGCGAGTAGTAAATTCATTAGCTGAGCCACCATCCGTAATGGTCCAACCAAGATCAGTAAGAGAATTATAGCTGTTGGTTGAAATTATAGAACGAACTGAATTACCAAAAGAAACCTCAATATCACTACTGGCGATTACCTTTTTAGCCCAACCAATAAGCGTTGAATCATATTTTGAGGTAGATAAACCAGCTTCCAGCATAAAGCCAACGTCTATAGGTGCCGTTATTGCCCCAAAAGGGCCATTATAATCAAAGATTTCTACATTACGGATGTCCCAGTTGCCTAAACTCTGATCGAATGCCGTTGTACTTGCAAACATGCCTCCCATATTGGTCACTGAACTTACATCCCATCCCGAAATATCCTGATTAAAATCTTTGGCTCCTGCAAACATCAGCTCCGTGTTTGTTACAGAAGAAACGTCCCAATCGGAAATATCTGAATTAAATGAAGACTGATTGCTTAAGGAGAAAAACATATTTTCCATATTACTTACAGAAGAAAGATCAGGAGTATCCAGGTTTCTTAACTCCAGGCTGTCAGCCCCGGCAAACATAGAAGCCATGCTTTCCCACTGAATTTCGCCCCACAACACCACACTTCTAATACTTGCTATAGTAGCGCCATCTGCACTGGCATTCATCTCAGGAAAAACGCCCGCTATTCTGATGTTTTTGGCACCAAATTCGGTATATGTATGAGATATAATCGGTGCATCGCCGGTAAATTTTTCTACCGTTCCATCTCCCCAATCAATAGTGAAATCAAAATCAGAAATTTGATCTCCTCCTATAGCTCCAAGTTGAATTGTTGGTTTCTCTGAAGTTACTTCCCAGATAGATATGAACATATTGTATCGTCCACCATCGGTCAGTGTCCAACCTTTAAATCCAGTTAGATTACCATGAGCTGCGGAAGCGGGGCCATATTTTGCAGACCCAACATTTAACGAAAGATTTTCAGGTAGGTTTGCTAACTGATTCCATTTATGAAGGAGCATGTCATAGTTCTGTTGAGAGAAACTGGTTCCCTGCAGGAAACCAAAATTACCATTATCCAAACGGGTGGCGCTTGTTATATCCCAATCGCTTATATCTTGATCAAAAGAAGCAGCATTCAAAAACATTGCCCCAAAATCGGTTACCTGGCTTACATCCCAATTTGCTAAAGGCTGATTGAAGGAAACCGCATTTGCAAACATTCCGAACATATTTGTTGCCGACCCGGTTTTCCAAGTAGATACATCACCATTAAAAGAATCGGTATCCTGAAACAATCCTCTCATATTTGATACGGATGAAACATTCCAGTTGCTCAATTCCTGATTAAAAGCATCTGCGTTTTGGAACATCTCCCGCATGTTAGTCACCTTGCTGACATCCCATGTTGAAATATCTCCATTGAATATTGTAGCACCATCAAACATAAAGCTCATGTCGGTTACAGTAGATGTATTCCATCTGCTGAAATCTCCATTTAGCTTTTCTGCCGCAAAGAACATTCCTGCTGTTGAAGTTACCTTCGAAAGATCAGGTACATCTGTAGCTTTGTACTCCATATTGCGCGCCCAGGCAAACGAATTATTCATGCTTTCCCACTCAATATTTCCCCATTGCTCAATAGAAGATAATTGATTCAGATCTCCGTCTGCATTTGGTTTCAGATAAGGGAATGTACCTTCGATCTGAACAGTGTGAGTGCCCGCTGTTGCGTAGGTATGAGAAGGATCCGGATCATCTCCGGTAATGCGTTCAACCGAACCATCACCCCAATCGACGATAAACTCAAAATCAGAATTTTCTGCTCCACCGCTTGTAGGTATGGTTACTGTTTCATCTGTAGAAGTTGTAGTCCATGTAGTGATAAATGCATTGGCAGGATCTACCGAAAGAACTTCGTTGACGGTGACTTCGAAGCTATTATTCACTGAAAATTCACCGTCAGTTGCTGTTACTGTGATCGTTGCAGTTCCAAATTCCTTAAACGATAGTATAAGATTTGATTCACCACTGGCTATAGCTACCACCGATGACGAATTACTACTTACTACCGAATAGGTTAATGTTGAATTTCCATCCGGATCAGAAAATACTCCACTAAGGTCTATGGTTGTATTCGGGTCTGTCTCATCCACAACAATATCACTTAATGGATTAATTAATACAGGAATTTCATTTTCATTGGTCACTGTAATGGTCAATTGAATAGTTGCTGTATTGAATATATCCTCGCCATCATCGGCCTGAACCGTTACTTCATACTTATTATTTCCATCTTGATCAGCAGGATTATCATAATCAGGAGAGACTTTAAATGTCAGATTTCCCGTAGAAGAATCAATATTGAATAAATCAGCATCCGCTCCACCAGAAATGGAGTAAGCCAAGCCAATATCGGTTGCTCCACCATCTCCATCATTCGCATTTACATCTATAACACTTTCTGTACTGCCTTCAGTAAACAAAGCTGTGCTAGGTGTTCCTGGTTCCAAACCATATACAGTTGCACCCGTAGCATTACCTCCTGATACAAATAATCTTGTACCCTCATTATTGAAGGTAAAACTGTTAGATGAACCAATATCTAACGCTTCATCAAAACCTGAGTGCGTCACAGTTGCCAAATCAAAAGGCTCTTCCATTTTAAACTCTTCAATTGTTCCTGATGAACCGAGAACTAATAATTTTTTTCCATCTGCGCTAAAGTCTATACTTTTGGGATATTGAAGGAATGGATCTGTATATAGATATTGGCGGTTAGCACTAGCTGTAGATAGAACGAAGGGTGTATTTAATGAATAGCTTGCAATTCGTATGTTTTGTGATTCTAAAATAAACATGCTTTTACCATCCCTGCTAAAATGTACATCGATGGGGAATAAATCATTCATTATTCTTCTTGTGCCTGTAAAACTGGATGTCGATATGTCGAAAGGAATACTCAACTGATATTCTACTAATCCCGGAATGGCTCCTTCCCAACCCTCCACTTCTACATCCTTAGTACTTGAACCTATTACATACATTTTCGAGCCATCTTTACTGAACGTAAAGCCGTTTGGTGCAGTTTCTTCTGAGTGAACGGAAAAATCTTTACTAAAAATGGCTGTAGAAAAATCGAAAGGAGTACTCAGGTTGTACTCTTCAATATTAAGTACACTTGGATCACCATTAAGAATGAACAACTTTGTACCGTCATTATTGAAAGCAAAGTCCGTCTTTAAATCGATACCTTCAACAGTGTTAGTTTGTATAGCTGTAGACAGATCATAAGTTTCAATGAATACTGGTGGGTGGTTTGCCTCATTCACATTAACAACAAAACTATCTTCTACACTTAACTCACCATCACTGGCTTTAACCGTAATATTGGCTACTCCGAACTGGTCAGTTTGGTAATTAAGAGTTAGTGCAGAATCACTAATTGTTGCTGTTACCAAAGTAGGGTTGTCATTTACTTCTACGGTGTAGATTAGTGAACCCGAAGCAGTCTCCACATCGTTAAAGTTGGTGCTTAGATCTATGACGGTGTTTGCTGCATTTTCATCCACAGTTACATCGGCTATAGGTGTACTTAGAATTGGGCTTTCATTTACATTAATAACCGTAATTTCCAGAGTGACATTAGAGGTATTATTTTCAGGTCGACCATCATCAGCAGTAATGGTCACTTTATAGATACCATCTGTGTTTGCATCGGTAGGATTTTCGAAGTCGGGCGAATTAGAAAATGTTAGCTCACCGGTTGACGAATCGAGTAAGAAATCTCCGGCATCCTCACCACCTGTAATGCTATACGTGATTCCAAAATCCGCTACTCCGCCATCTCCATTGGTTGCATTAAGATCAATCACTGACTCAGTTGCATTCTCTGTGAAATCAACAGATGTTGATGTTAAGGCAAAATCCGGAGGTGTATTCACTTCATTCACTGTAACCATAAATGAATCCTCTACGGATAGCTCCCCATCACTTGCAGTTACTGTAATGTTTGTAGTTCCAAATTTGTTTTGTTGAGGAAATAAGCGCAGCGTATCTGTATTGAATAACCCTATTACAAGGGTTGGATCATCTATTGCTGTAACTGAATAAGACAATAATTCAGAAGAGGTTTCATTGTCCTTGAAATTAGGACTTACAATTATCTTGAATTCCCCAAAGTTTTCATCAACTACCACATCGGCAATAGGGGTACTTACTGTTGGGGCTGTATTAAATATACCCGCATCGCTAATGATCCAATTATTCGGATCGTTCGTTAATTTTGCACGGGCTGCTGAAGCCGCCGCAGTGTATTTCACATTACCAACACCTAATCTCATATTGCGTTCCACACTTGGTAAAGCTGCCCAGCCAATAAGTAAAGAATCATAATTAGGTGTGGTGAGTCCGGAATTACCCAAAAAACTATAGAAAGCGTCAGTATCTTCAAAACTTTGCACCTTCGAAATATCCCAATCACCCAAATCCTGGTCAAAAGATACTGCCCCATTAAACATTCCAATCATATTAACAACGTTTGAAACATCCCACTGGCTTAGATCCTGATTAAAAGAAGTAGCTTCTTGAAACATATTTTCCATGTTTAAAACAGACGATACGTTCCAACTACTTATATCCTGATTGAATGCACTTGCGTGGCTAAACATCAAAGACATGTTTGACACCTTAGAAGTTTTTTCACCCCAATTACTTAAATCCTGATTAAATGCAGTTGCACCTGAAAACATCACATTCATGTATTCAACTGAAGACACATTCCAGCTACCAATTGGTTGATCGAATGCCGAAGTAGATGCAAACATAGCATCCATATATATCACTGAAGATACATCCCAACTACTGATGTCTTGGTTAAATAAGGTTGCACTATTAAACATAGCTCCCATATTTGTAACAGCACCAACATTCCAACTACTTAAATCTTGATTGAATATCTGCGCATTAAAAAACATAGCATACATATTTGTAACAGAACTCACATCCCAGTTACTTATGTCCTGATTGAATGTATGAGCATTGTTAAACATCTTCTCCATGTTAACTACCTGAGACACATCCCAGCTTGAAATATCTTGATCGAAGTTTGATTTTCCATCAAATAAATAGCTCATATCCGTAATTCCACTAGTACAAGTGAAAGCTGCGTTGTCTGTAGTAATTTGATCTTTTGATCGTTTGGTGTACTCAATACCGTTTATTGTTCCCTTATCGCCTACTTTAGCATCACTACAGGTAATCGTTACTCCGTTATTAGCAAGCAAGAATACACTGGCCACTTCTATCCAATCGCTGGAAACAGTCACTCCGAAGTCAAATCCGTCATTCGGGGTGATTTCTACTTTTACAAACTTACCCGCTTGGGCTGAAGTTGGCGTAAAAGTGTTAGCCGTAGAGTCAGTGATGGCTGCTGCGTTAGTTCCACTTGCATCATCGGCAACATTCCACTGGATGGTACTGCCTGATTCGGCATCTCCATCGGCGTCAGTAAAGGTGTAGCTTGCCATTAGTTGATCGCCTACTTTTGGCGTGCCTACAATTAATACGTCTGAGGCAACCGGAGCTTCATTGGTTCGGCCGGCATCAGCAATGGTCCAATTATATTCATTAACTAATTTTGCACGAGCTGCTGAGGCCGCCGGGGAATACACTAACGGTTCCATTTTCAGTATTTGGTTTGGCTGAACACTTGGCAAGGCCGCCCAACCTATAAGCAAGGAGTCGTAATTAGCAATGGATAACCCCGAGTAACTTAAAAATCCATCTCCAAGTTCATCAAATTTAGTTACGTTTGAAATATCCCACTCACCCAAGTCCTGATCAAACACAAGTGCAGCATAAAACATATCCGACATATCGGTAACCGAATGTACCTCCCAGCTTCCTATATCTTGATTAAAAGAAGAGGCTCTATAAAACATAAATGACATATCAGTAACCGAATGTACCTTCCAACCTCCTATATCCTGATTAAAAGAAGTCGCATTGGCAAACATACCCGACATATCAGTAACCGAGCTCACAACCCAGTTACTTATATCCTGATTAAAGTTATCTGTAAGCGCAAACATACCCAACATATTGGTCACTGAACTCACGTCCCAATCTCCAATATCCTGATTAAAGGCATCGGCACTATTAAACATACCCGACATACTTGTCACAGAACTCACATCCCAATTTCCAATATCTTGGTTAAATGCAGATTTCTCGTGAAACATGTTAGACATATCGGAAATCAGACTCGTACATACATTAGTTACATCAGCTCCCCCATCTACTCTTGCTCTCAGGCTATCTCCGCTCAGGGCTGTATACATTATTCCGCCCACTAAACCGGTATCGCCCGGAGAGGCGTCTTTACAGGAAATGGTTATGCCGTTCTCAGCCAGCAAGAATACACTGGCCACTTCTATCCAGTCGCTGGAAACAGCCACACCGAAGTCAAACCCGTCATTCGGGGTGATTTCTACTTTTACAAACTTACCCGCTTGGACTGAAGTTGGAGTAAACGTAGAATCAGTTGCTCCTGAGATTGCAGATTGCTCATTCAACGTATCTGACGAAACATACCATTGGAAATTAGCGCCTGCATTTGCATCTCCATCGGTATCACTGAAATCGTAGGTTGCAGCAAGGGTTTCTCTTACTTTTGGTGTGCCTGAAATACCTGCGTTGCTCGCTACCGGGGCTATGTTTTCAAAAACATCTGTTACGGTTATAGTGAGTGTAATACTTTCTGTGTTGAATTCAGCTTCTCCATCGTCGGCTTGAACGGTCACTATATACTCGTTATCTCCATCAGTATCGGTAGGGTCTTCAAAGTCTGGTGCAGTTTTAAAAGTAATTACTCCTGTTGCTGCATCGATATCGAAAGCTCCTGCGTCTGTTCCACCAATAATAGAATAAGTCAACCCCACATCCGCCGCACCACCGTTTCCATCGTTGGCATTTATATCAATAACTGTACCTGTGCCATTTTCAGCAAAACTGGCTAAAGTTGGATTATCCAAAACGTATTCAAAGTGGGCTCCTAACGCATCATATATATACATTCTAGTGCCGTCACCATTAAAGACTAATGATAATGGGTTACTTGTTCTAGTACCTCCGTGATCGAATTCTTCACCGGGTCCTGCATATACTGCTTCAGATACGTCGTAGGCTACGGAAAGGTTGTATTCCACCACTGAATCATCTCCATCTCCCATAATGAACATTTTGGTACCGTCTTCATTAAAGGCCAGATCTCTTGGACTAATATCCTGATCTCCTACATAAAACTCTTGATCCGTTCCAGCAAACACTGCTGTAGATACATCATAAGGTGTCCCAAGGTTGTACTCTACCACTGATTTACCGTTAATTCCAATTATAAACAATTTGGAGCCATCTCCATTAAATGATATAGATTCAGCGGAACTTTCTTCTGTGCCAATATTGAATTCTTCACTTTGCCCTCCATATACGGCCGTAGATACATCAAAGGCGGTACCAAGACTATACTCGACTACAGCCTTTGGAGAAGCATTCAGAACAAACATTTTTGTACCATCGCTGCTAAATTCAGCATCTTTTGAAAACGAAATTTCTTCTCCAAAAGTGAACACTACTTGCTCATTGCTTGCTGTAGATAAGTCATACGCTGGGTTTAAGGTATGTTCCTTTATTTCAGGTGAATCGAGTGAAAATACTTTTGTGCCGTCGGCATTAAAAATAATCTGGGATCCACCACCCAACGGAATATATTCTGAGGAAGACAAAACAGCCGTGGATACATCATATGCGCCTGGAAATATGGGCGCATTATTTACTTCAATCACAGTAACTATAAAAGTTTCATCTGCAAATAACTCACCATCACTGGCCCTGACCGTTATACTTGCTACCCCAAATTGGTTGGTTTGGTAATCCAATGTTAATGTAGAACCATCGATTGAAGCTGCAACCAGTGTAGTATTATCGTTGGATTCTACGGTGTAGGTTAAATCTCCCGATGTGGTTTCTACATCACTGAAGCTTGTGCTTAGATCTATTACTGTGTTCGGTGCATTTTCGTCCACCGTTACATCAGCAATAGGAGTACTTATAGTTGGCACATCATTAACTGGATTTACTGTAACGTTGAATGAATTATCTACAGTTAGTCCACCTGAATCTGTAGCACGAATAGTAATAATTGCAGAACCAGAGCTATCTGCGAATAATGACAGTGTTAATTCATCTGAAGTATTATTTACTGAAACATCTGCTAAACCAGTATTTGAATTCGACTCGACTGAAAAAGTCAATTCACTAGCTGCTTGTTCTGCGTCAGAGAACACAGAAGTTAAATCAATAGTTGTATTATCTGCATCTTCATCTATAGAAAGATCATCAATCGCAGCTAACACAGTCGGCTCGGTATTCGAAACCATTATGTTTATCGAAAAGTTATCCTCCACACTGGATGCCCCATTTTCCAAAGAAACAGAAGCTGATATGCTTAGAGCGTATTCCTGATCCATTTCACTCACTGCAATTCCACTCAGATCGTATCCCCATTGTTGGCGAGTTTCGTTATAAACCGGCGTGCCTGGAGCTGTCAATCCTGTTGCCGGGGTTAAGGCCCAGCCCGGATTTAAAGCATCTGTAGCTACGGTTCCATCAATGGTCAAATCCATCCAAAGCGTATCAGTAACGGTGGTATCGATCGGAGAAACTTCTGTCGTTGACAGGCTCAGTGCTCCGGCTGTCAGTCCACCATCGGAGATGGTCCATCCATATGTATCTACCAAAGCTTCCCGTGCCGGTAATCCAGCGATAGTATACGTTGCCTCACCAACACCTAAATCTACATTATTCTGCACACTCAATACGCTCCATGCCGTCAGCATTGATGTATAATTGACCGTACTTAGCCCGGTTCCATCAGCCATCAAAAACATATCTTTCACATTGCTGATGTCCCAGCCACTTAAGTCTGCATCAAAGGATGTGGCGTCAGCGAACATCGTAGCCAAAGAATCTGCGTTCGACACATCCCAGGTATCCAGACCGGTCCCCGTAAAAGAAGACGCCAGGTTGAACATTCCATTAAAATTCAGCCCATTTGCTTCAGTGTAAGGATCTGCAGAAAAGACCCAGTCACTCAGGTCGCCATCAAAAGATGCTACACCACTGAACATGGCAAAAAAGTTGGTAACCGTGGACACATCCCAACCGCTTAAATCTGCAGTCGATAAATCGGTAAAGGCAAACATTCCTCTCAGACTGCTCACGCCGGATAAATCCGGAGTATCTGTGGCGGAGTAAGTAACAAGGTTTGTTGCCTGGTAGAACATATCTTCCATCGACTCCCAGGCAATATTTCCCCATTGATCAATCGAGATTAGACCACTTAAGTCTGTTTCATCACCAGCGAAATATGGGAATGTTCCTCCAATTAGCACCACATAGTCTCCCGCACTTGCATAAGTATGACTTACAGTAGGTTCATTTCCTGAATAAATCTCAACCGTTCCATCTCCCCAATCAATGGTGAAGTCATAATCAGATACACCATCGCCATTTGTTGGAATAGTTACCGTTTCTCCGGGAGCAGTAGTATTCCAAGTAGTAATAAAAGCCGTTGCTGGATCTACACTTAATACTTCATCAACGGTAATAGTAAAAGTTTGATCAGCAGATGTATCGACTCCACCATTAAGTGTTCCTCCGTCATCAGAAAGATTAATCGTAACCGTAGCTACTCCGAAAGAATCAGCGGCAGGTGTATATGTAAGGGTTCCGGTAACTGGATTTACAGCAGGTAATACTGAGAATAAACCATCATTATCCGTAGAAATATCAAAGGTCAGATTTTGATCTGTTTCATTGGTAGCTCCTGCACTAATACCCGTTGCCCAGTTAGTTACTGTTTGAGCGCCGGAGTTTTCATCTAAGGTTTGGTCTGCACCGACTATAAAAGTGGGAATATCGTTTACCGGATTAACAGTAACCTTGAACGTGTCTTGAGCCGTTGCTCCCTGACTATCTTCGGCTTGAATGAATAGATCCGTTACTCCATTTTGATCGCTCTGAAGATTTAAAGTGAGAATTTCTGTAGAAGGATCTATAGAAGTAGTTAATAAAGCTGTATTGCTGTTTGATGCTACCGAATATGTAAGATCCGTATCTTCAACATCACTAAATACTGCTGTTAAATTAATTGAGCTTATGGAGCCATCTTCATTTACAAAAACATCGGCTATTGGTGTAGTAACAACCGGGCCTGTATTAGGCACTATTACATTTATGGAAAAGTTGTCTTCAATACTCGAAGTTCCATTTTCAAGAGGTACAGAAGCTGATATATCCAGCGCGTATTCCTGATCGAGTTCATTTACCGCAATTCCACTTAAATCGTAGCCCCATTGTTTGCGGGATTCGTCATACTCCGGAGTGCCTGTGGCTGTCATTCCTGAAGCCGGTATTAACGTCCAGGTTGGGTTAAACGCTACTGTAGCGACTGAGTCGTCTATGGTTAGATCTATCCACAATGTATCAACTATAGTTGGATCTACCGGAGAAGTTTCCGTTGTTGATACATTAAGCGTACCTGCAGTCAAACCATCATCAGTTATAATCCACCCTTTAGTATTTACAAGAGCATTTCTTCCTTCCAAACCTGTGATGTCATATGTCGTAGGATTCACGGAAAATTCAACTCCGACTTGCACATCTAAAGCACTCCAACTGTTCAACATAGCTGAATAGTTGGCCGTACTTATTGCTGCTCCTTCTGCAAACAGAAACATATCCGTTACATTACTCACATCCCAACTACTCAGGTCCTGATTAAAAACTGATGCATCTGCAAACATAACCGTCATAGAATCAGCATTACTAACATCCCAATTGGCTAATCCGGTTCCGGTGAATGAAGTTGCTAAATTGAACATTCCGAGGAAATTTACTCCGTTAGCTTGTGTATAATCTTCTGAAGAAAAAACCCACCCAGACATATCTCCATCAAAGGAAACTGCATTTGAGAACATGCTGGAGAAGTCGGTAATGGTACTAACATCCCAACCGCTAAGATCTGATGTTGTTAAGCCTGTAAAAGCAAACATACTTTCCATACTTGTAGCTTGAGATATATCGGGAACATCCGAAGCTGAATATGTAACAAGATTTGGTGTTTGGTAGAACATATTAGCCATACTTTCCCATGCAATAGTTCCCCACTGATTAACAGCAATAAGCTTAGCTGAATTAGCAGCAAGTGCTGGTGTGTTTCCATAGGTTACTAAATCAGCATTATCGGAAAGATCCAAATGAGGGAATGTCCCGGAAATACGTACTTCGTACTCCCCAGCCACCGCATAGTTATGGGAAGGATCCGGATCATCGCCGGTAATTTGTTCCACTGTGCCGTCTCCCCAGTCAATGATCGCATCAAAATCGGATATAGTAACCCCTCCATCGGTGTACAGGGTGATTGATTCGCTGGGTGTTGTTGTTCTCCAAGTCGTAATAAATGCTATTGTTGAATCTACACTTAATACTTCTTCTACAGTAATTGTGAATACTTGATCAGCAGATGTATCGATTCCTCCATTAGTTGTCCCGCCATCATCGGAAAGATTAATTGTAACATTCGCTACTCCAAAAGAATCAGCGGCAGGTGTATATGTAAGGGTTCCGGTAACTGGATTTACAGCAGGTAAGACTGAAAATAAAAGGTCATTATCGGTAGAAACATCAAATGTCAGGTTTTGACCTGTTTCATTTGCAGATCCTGCAGAAATCGAGGTTGCCCAATTAGCTACAGTTTGAGCACCAGAATTTTCATCTATGGTCTGGTTTGCTCCGGCAACAAACACCGGAACATCATTTACTGAAGTAACTGTAATCGTAAAAGTATCTTCAACTGATAATCCTCCTGAATCTGTGGCACGAATCGTAATATCTGAGGTGCCTGAAGAATCCGATTGGAGCGTTAAAATAAGCTCATCTGAATTTGAATCAATAGAGGTGTTTACTAAATCAGGGTTGCTGTTGGTGGTTACCGAATAGACTAAATCAGTAGCATTATCTTCAGCATCACTAAATACAGAAGTAAGAGCAATAGCATCAATGATTCCATCTTCGTTTACAGTAATGTCTGCTATAGCATTAGTGACAACCGGTGCATTATTGGGAATATTTATCTCTATATAGGCTGAGGTATCAGCTATACCAAGAGAAGTACCATCAAACGGAGTTATTTCAACACGTATAAATTTTCCTGCATCACCTGATTCAACTACATAACTACTATCTGTTTCTCCGGGTATCGTACTTTCATTAGTACCAGATCCATCATCCGCAACAAACCAGCGGAATTGAGCACCGGCATTAGGATCGCCCTCAAAATCATTGTATTCATATACAGCAAAAATCGTTTCGCCAACATCAGGAGTTCCTGTGATAGTGCCAGCAATTGCGATAGGACGAACATTTATTTTTACGAAATCAGAAGTCGACGTTGAACCCTGTTGTGTTCCGTCATTTGGAGTAACTTCTACTCTGATGTATGCTCCTTCTTCAGCTGGTGTAACTACATAGGTATTGGAAGTAGCACCTGTTATCGGAGTTAGTCCGGTTCCGACTTCATCTGCTGCTACATACCATTGAAAGGTAGTTCCTGATTCCAAATCACTTTCAGGATCAGAATAGGTGTAATCTGCGGTTAGCGTATCGCCAATTCCCGGAGTTCCTGTAATTGTAACGGTACCGGCGGAAGGAGGTTGATTTGATGCCGCTACTTCAGAATAAGAGCTGGAAACTAAAGTTCCGGCATCAGTTCCATCATTGGGTGTTACATCAACTCGTAAAAATTTATCTAAATCAGCTGACGCTACCGTATATATTGAATCGGTTGCTCCTGCTATTTGTGCTGCGTTGGTACCACTAGCATCATCTGCACGATACCACTGAAATGTTGTTCCTGATTCGGGATCATTATCAGCATCACTATAATCGTAGGTTACCGCTAATTGATCTCCCAATTCAGGTAGATTACCTGCATTTGTCCGGTTATTTATAACAAGGTTTGAGACAGCAGGGATTGTATTGGCTGATTCTCCATTCGGATTTAATTCCTGCTGTATTGGATAACCGTTGTTTACTCCACTTACTAACTCCCAAACGTCTGTGAAATCCCATGAAGCTCCTGTATAGGTTGACTCTGTTTTCATTTGTGAAGTAGTCTTACCGGTTATGCCAGAAGTAGACCCTGCACCAACGGCAGTGGTAGTTCCACTTTCATCAGTATCCCAAAAACTGTTTTGTGCAGCTCCAAAACCGCTTTTTAAGCCAACAAATCCTCCAATATTGGTACTTCCACTTACCGTTCCTGTCGAAAAACTATTTGTAATTATTCCACTGTCTAAATTACCAACTAATCCCCCAATTTGATCTGATCCGGATACTGCCCCGGTAGCAAAACTATTTTCAATATTATCGTTGGCAAAACCAACCAAGCCACCGGCATTATCTCCACCGTTTACTGAACTTGTAGAATAGCTCTTGCTAATAGTTTTTAAATTATGATTTCCAACCAATCCACCAATATCAGAGCCGGTAGCTGTTACAGATCCCGTTGAATAAGAAGCTGTAATATCACCTCCATTCTGCCCCACTAATCCACCAACCTGAGATGAACCTGTTACAGAACCATTATAATAACTATTGGTTATGGTTCCATAGTTCTCTCCAGCTAGCCCTGCCGTGTTGGAAGCGCCGGTAATATCCCCTTGATCAATTCCTAAACTATCAACAACCCCACCTTCACCAATTGTAGCAAATAGTGCCACGTTACTGTTAGTTGAACGGTTTATGAAAAGACTTGTGATTTTATACCCCTGACCATCTAAATTTCCCGTAAATGGTGTGTCTGCCCCAATAGGTTCAAATCCGGCTCCACTATTCCAGCTTGACGTTCCTAAGGCATCAATATTTTGGGTTAAAATAAAGTAATCCGTCAGATTATTACTGATTTCCTGAAGTTGTTCGGCGGTAGTAATTTGATATGGATCTCCCTGAGAGCCATCTCCACCGGCAAAACTTACCGAGACCGATTCAGCCTGTACAGGTCCACTCAGTGAACTTTCTCCGGAAGTGCCTGCATCAGTACCATCACTTGGAATAACAGAAAAACTTATGTATTTGCCTTCATCAGCATTAACTAATGTATAAGTATTTGCGTCAGCTCCGCCAATTGCTGCTTTCCCACTTCCCCCTGGATCGTCACTTCGATACCATGTGTACACAGAACCACTTTCAGGGTCGTTATCAGGATCACTATAATCATATGATCCTGTCAGTAAAGAACCTACTTCTAATGTTCCGCTGATAGAAACATTTGATACAGTTGGCGGATTGTTCCCACCTCCACCAACGCTTCCACTAATAGGGCCAACAGGATCGCTTGGGGTAGGCATCCCGCTGTCTGTACCATTAGAAGGAGTTACCTCAAACACTATTAGTTTTCCTTCATCAGCAGCAACCAATGTATACGTTATTGAGGTTGCGCCATCGATTGGCACCGGTGGATCAAATTCACTGTCAAACCGATACCATTGATAAGTAGAGCCGTCTTCGGGTATATCATTCGGGTCATTGTACTCGTAAGTACCCGTCAGCGTTTCCCCAACTTCTGTGGTACCAGTAATTTCAACAAAGTCAGCAAACGGACCGGAAGATGGTGGCGGAAACTGAGCCTGTACAGGAACGGCTGCCAATAGTGTTAATAATACGATTAGATTTGATAGAAATTTAATTGAATGTCTCATGTTGTACCCCTGTATTCGTATTTAATTTCTTTGAATTTAAAATTGGTTGTAAGTCAGAAAGCTTGTCTTTTGCCACAAAAGCCAATAAACCGAGTTCTTCTGCTTTGCGCCTAAAACCCGGTGTGTTGTAGCTGCTAACCAATATGATTTTTGCATCAGGATCTTTCTTTAGAATTTCTTCCGAAACAGTGAAACCACTTATACTCTGTAATTCTATATCCATCAGAACAAAATCCGGTTGTTGAGATTCATACTCTAACATTGCCCTTTCACCTGTCTCATATTCTATAATCTGATGCATTTTACCCGTAGCAAGTATTACAAAATTTTTAATGGTTTGACGCATTTCAGCATGGTCATCAACTATCATTATTTTCATTCTTATATCTTTATTTTTAAATAAAGTAGCTCAAAAGCGTACTATGATATACCCCTTACAATACATAGTTTATAAATCCTCTTATATTTTTTCTATAGGCAGGAGTGCTCAATTATCTAGGTAGAAGTACCTAGGCTTAATAAGATAGAGTAAAAAGAGCCTGATAAGACCGAAGATATGTAGTACAGATTTTCTTAGAAATCAGATAATCATAAAAAAAGGCGCCCAATTTACTGAGCGCCTTTTATCCCTTTTACCCCTCAAAATTATCGAAGTATATTATTTAGTTCTGCCCTGGCTTTTTGCAACACTTACCTGGAAGCTATCTGAGGAACTGTTCCCTGCCTTATCTCCAGTTGTCATAGTAATTGTATAAGTTCTGCCACTTTTACCTTTACCACTTCTTTCGGCGCGTACATAAACATCAATGGAACCATCGAAGTTGGTTCTGATATCGTAATCTGAATCTGTATTCCCATCTCCTTTACCGTTAGATGATTCGCTACTGGCAACCTGAACTCGAACGTAAGTGGTTCCATCAACAATATCGGATGCAGTAATACTTGTTGCTACCAATACCATTTTATGATTCGGTGGCCACAGACTGTTCGTCTCCTGATTGAAGCTTATTACCGGAGCAGTAGTATCTGTAACAGTTACTGTTACCTGATCAGAATCTGTTGCTCCCTGCTCATCCGTTACCGTTAGTGTGAATGTATGCGTACCTACAGCAAGATTTACTGAAGTAGAAGCATCCATTGCGCCATTCGACCAAAAATATGTTAGCGCATCGCCATCCGCATCCGTTGCTGAACCGTTAAGGGTAACCGTGGTTGTAGCCCCTATTGCCTCTATGGTCTGGTCAGCACCTGCATCTGCGACAGGAATGGTATTTACAACTGTGATTGTTACTTCATCGGTGTCAGACTCTTCTCCATCAGAAACAGTTAGAGAGAGTACATGAGTGCCCTTTGTGAGTGCAACGGTTGGTGTAGCTCCTGTTGCTCCGTTAGACCATGAATAAGTTAGTGCATCACCATCGGCATCCGAAGAACCGGAACCATCAAGTGTTACCGAAGTAGTTGCACCCGTAGCTGTTAGTGTTTGGTCAGCACCTGCATCTGCTACCGGAGCAGTGTTTGTGTCGATTGGAGGAGGAGGAGTTCCACCAAATTCTTCAGTGGTTTCCAATCTGAATTTACCACCGGCAAGCCCACCCCCATCAAAAATTACGAATGTAAGTTGATGAGTACCGTCTAAAGTAACACCATACTCACCCGGTGAACTTGTAGCCGCCTGATATCCAACTAAACGAGGATTGTCGCCATTTTCATTAGCAAGATAAACCCATGAACAGTTATCGGCTAACAATTGAATTACAAATTCCCCATTTCCTGATACTTCTGTCTCATATTTACTCCAGTTGTGACCGCCTGGCCCATCTGAGTTCATGCTATTGTAGGAATTGATCCATGCAGCATCGAATGTCGCATTGTCCCAAGGATGTGGTTGTCCGTTATCCTGAGTTACTTCAAACGCATTATGTGGATTTACCCAATTTGCAGTAAGTCCGAAGTTGTTTGACTGATAGCAAACTGTAGAAGTCCAACCACGATCGTCGGAAGCCGGGAAAATTGGATCATATGTTTGGATGGAGGAACTGCTAACATATACATTATTAACAGGTTCGGTACTTTCAACATTAGCTCTTACTTCACTAATTGTAACATTACCTCCACTGGCTACATTTCCATTATTTCCCATAGTTACAATAATACCATCTATATCTGCGAGATCTGCTTCTGTTATACCAGAAAAACTGGATGCTGAAATAGTTAAAGTAAATGGAGTAGCTTGAAAAGGAATTTCAAATTCTCTGTATAAGAAATTATTTCCTGTTCCTGATGAAAGGTAAATACCTGCGAACCACTTCGATCCACCTTGCATTTCAGAAAAGTCTATTTCAAAACTTGTAAGACCTGATAAATCATAATTTAATTGGTATGTTGTAGGATCACATGTTACTTCACCCCAAACAATGCTTCTTTTTTGACCGCTCAGTATCGGATCTGAACAACTTCCGTACCTTAAGTCAATTAAAGATGAGTGAGTAGATGAACCTCTGTAAGCCGCAACCATTTCACCTGGCGATGAACCTGTAACAGATAAATCAACATTCCCTGGTGAATTTTCTGATCCTGCTAATTCTCTTCTGTTTCCTATTGGACCGGCACCTTCATACAAATCACGACCGGTTCTTGTACTTGCAGAAAATCCAGTAAGTGTTCCAACGGATTGAGCTCCCTGATCAAAAGAATCAATAATTATCGAACTGCTTTGTGAGTTTGCAGCGGATTTACCTTTTACTGTAGAAATCTTTTCTTCCGCTGTCAGTTCGTCATTGTCATCAATTCCTGACACAGAAGACTCTTTACAGGAAATAAACAACAATCCCGAAAACAGCACGATACTTAAAAGTGCTTTCAATTTATATTTTTTTGTGTAGTTCATTATGTACCTATATTTAATTTTAAATGAATAAAATTTTTTCCGAAAGGTTGTACCCATTTCCTGAAAATTCCTATTTAATATCATTCTTGACCATACTATTTCAAATAGGAAGTACTACTCAAATTTATGGGTATAAGTACCTATATCGAGTAGTATCTGCTTTAAAGACAATGAGGTGTCTAATAAAATTTTAAATAGTTGAATATCTGTGAAAGATTGTCTTTAGCTACAAAACCTACTGAATGAGCCTCTTTAGCTCTATCACGAAAATAGGTTGTGTTGTTACTAGTTATGATGATGACTTTAGCGTCTGGGCTCTTTTTTAAAATTAATTCTGTTGCTTCAAAGCCGTCCATTTTTTTCATCTCAACATCCATAAGCACGTAATCCGGAGTATCAGATATATAGTTTTGCACTGCATCTTCCCCATTATCATATTCAACAAACTGAATAGGCTCAATAATATGAAGTAAGATCAAACTTCTTAAGATTTTCCTGGTGGCTTCATGATCATCCACAATCATTATTTTCATTTACTGTACTTTTTAAACAGTTAAGAAGCGCTTACTTATCTATCAATACACAGAGTACGCTATACTATTGGTTCAAAGAAATTCTGAATAAAATCCCCACTCAGTTCAATGAGCGGGGTTATCATAATAAGTGGCTAAACTTATTTTGTATGGATTGTAATTACTTATTAGAAGTAATTTCTTTTATTAATTACAGATGCTGTCTATTTCGTCTGACAAAATTACTTCAACAGTACTACCGCTGATGGTTATAACTTTATTTTCTGTGTTACCGTCAAATGAAAGTTTAAAATTATAATCCACACCCTGTTCTACATTTTTTATATCTACAGAACCACCGGTAAGCACTTGCTCATCTTCATTGTAATTCCAGTTAATTTTAGGAATTACCTTCCACTTGTCTGAACTCCCTGCTTTTCTATAAACCAACGAGGATTGCGGTATTCCGGTTACAGAAGCCCTTTCATCAGGATCTGTACAGCGAAGTACTACGTTGATGTTTGAATCAATAAGAGTAGCTGGTTTTTGGGGTAAAGTGATTGTAAATGTATCCCCTTCCGGTAATGTTGGGTAAGTCAACGTGGTCTCTAAGGGAGAAGTTATATCTATACTAACTGTCTCACTTAAACTATTAAAAACGATATCCTTTTGAATCGGTGAATTTGAAATTATAACTGAACCTTTTTCGGAACGCCCTTTTGAATTTAAAGTGTATTCTAATGTACCCTCATACCCATTGCCTTCTATCACTAAATTTGAATATGTTTTATCAGACGAACCTAAATTATCAGTTATTATTATACCGAGGGGAGTATTGAGTCCTGTTTGATTGACAAAACCTATGTTATAAGTTATTGTGTCAAAGTTTTCTCGACGTACTGTGTAATTAGTAGTATCAACAGGTGAAAAGTTAGGCTCAAATGGTCGTCCAAACGAATAAACATTTTTAGCAGGAGGTATTTCGGTAAGTCCATTTAAATCTAAAACTATATTAAAGAAAGTCTTTCCAGGAATTGATTTTTTAACTTTAGTAGCAACTTTACCTTGGCTGTTGGTAACAGAAAGAACCGAAATACCTACAACAGTTGGAACCTTTTGACCTTCTTCAACCAGTTCCTGGGTGTCGATCGGTAAGTTTTGAACTCCAATAGGGTCGGATAGATCAAAATTTGACATCTCGACAGATAAATTACCTGTAAGTGGATTACCATCTGCATCAACAAAGACTGTACCTTCAGGAATTTCTATTCCTGTTGAATCTTTACCTGATGTCCCGGAATTAGAAACAATCTTTATGGGTGCTGTTGTACTTCCATCAGAAGCTGTTACCCCCATTGTAGCAATTGTTTTAAAACTTTGTGGTTTATTATTTTCATCTACCATGGTAAAGGTGAAATCACTAAATCCTACTTCCGTTATTTCAACTGTTTTTGTTGCAGGAAGGTAGCCATCGGCTTCCAGTCTTAACTTTACTGTTGCAGGGCTGGCATCAGTGGGTTCTACCAAGTTACTTATCGCAAAATTAAGAATACCATCTTTTACCTCAACATCTGCAATAGGATCGCTGTACATATCAATTACATCTGTACCGTTTTCTCCTGCAAAAGTAACCGTTACAGTAGCATTTATTAATTCTCCCGTCTTCGCGTCTGTGAGCAATACAGTGGAGCCCGTGTTTATCGGTTCGAGCCCAATTACCAGAGCAAAATTATCTATGCTGTCTTGTAACCCGGTGGTATCGCACCCCATAAAACTTGTTAGCAACAACGTAAAGGCAGCTATTATACCGATTTTTATTTTATTTAGATTCTTCATCTTGAAACCTTTAATAGATTAAATTTTTAATAGTGATTTTGTGAGTTATCGGATTCTGATCGAAAATCCTAGATTAAGAACCGGATAGAATTTGAAGTCTTTCAATCCATCTTCAAAGTCTTTGCCTTGTTCGGCCGTTGGGGCGATGATACCCTCTCCAGATGAATTGATACGAGGCGAGTCGGTATACAAAGCACCAATATCCATTGTAAACCGAACCGGGAATCCCTGTCTCACAGAGTTACCAAATCCTAAACCCAAATAAGGAGCAATTTTGGATTCGTAATCCATTGTTGAACTGATCGATCCCAGTTTTTCAACCGAAAACTCTTTGCCTTCTACTGTATAAGGCTCAGTTGGGGCAACAAAGCCATCAACCTGAAAATCGAAGTAATGTAAACCTGCTGATAGTTTCAGGAATTTTTTGAATGGGAAATAATCAACTACCAAGCCAATGGAAGTCATTGAACTTACTGCATCATACCCTACGGTTGCTTCCAGATCGGCTTCTCCTGAGTACGTATAGTCAAGGAAAGATGCAGAAATACGCGTATTGAATTTTTTGTTAAGCGAAACTGCAAATTCTCCACCAATTCCTGTGGAGCCGCCTTTTACACCAATTGACATATGATTTCGCTCACTTTGTGCTTGTACCGTTTGCAACCCTGTTAGCAAAAGTGCCAATAAAACAAGGTAAGATAATATAGTTTTCTGCATTGTAGCCTTATAATTTGTTTAACCTTAAGCAGGAATTTAACTGGAGTAGAATTCAGTTAAATTCCTGCTATAAAGATTTACAAATACAGTTATCCTATCAATGGGAATAAGTACTCAATTATCTAGGTACAAGTACCTAGGTTTTAGGAAAACTACAGATAAGCTTCGTTTTCAGTAGCATATTTAAGAAGTGCATGTGCCCCGTGAAGACCTAATTTATTACAAATATTATTGCGATGGTTTTGAACGGTTTTTATGCTAACGAATAACGAATCTGCAATTTCCTGGCTGGTTTTCATCTCAGCTACCTGTTTTAGAACTTTCTTTTCAGTAGGCGTTAGTTCTTGGATTTCTTTTCCTTTCCCGGATGGTTTATTAGAACCTTGATTTCTTTTCACCAAAAAATCCGAAATGGCAGGGCTTAAATAATAATTACCATCTAATACAGCATCAATACACTTGGTTATTTCTGTTACCGTATTTTCTTTTAGAACATATCCCCTGATTCCAATGTCCATTGCTTTATTGAACATGGTTTCGTCTTTGTACATAGTTAAGAATACAAGATGTGTAGAAAGTTCTTCGCTGTTAGCTTTAACTGCAACATCATACCCTGACATTTCAGGCATTTCTATATCAAGAAGTGCAATTTCCGGTTTTTCTTGTTGAATCAGTTCTAAAGCTTTTTTCCCGTTTTCAGCCTCAAAAATCTCAAACCCGGTATTTGCTTCTATAACTTGCCTTAGTCCCTTTCGAATCAAGCTGTGATCGTCTGCAATTAATATCTTAGTTCTTTTATTCATACACTTTTTGGTATTGAAACGAGTATTTGGGTACCTTCGCCTATTGAAGAGAATATATCCATCTTACCTGAAAGTGTTTCTACTCTTTCTTGCATACCGGAAAGACCTAAACCAACCAAATTCTCTTTTTTACCGGCATCAAATCCTATTCCATTATCAGTTATGGAAATCTTTATTTCTTTGTCTGTGTGGATAATTGTAATGGAAGCTTTATCAGCTTCAGAGTGTTTTAAAATATTATTTATTGCTTCCTGCAACACTCTGTAAAAATTGATTTCTTTATTTTTAACAATCAGTCCATCTACATTGACAATTTCAAAAACCCATTGAATTTTTGTAGTCTCTTTCACCTGATCGAGCAAATTATTAATAGCCTCTGTAAGTCCAAACCTCTCAAGGTGTACCGGGCGCAAACCATAAGACATTGACCTGACATCAGAAATGGAAATAACTGCACTTTGCATTATTTCATTTAATTGCTCTTCTAAAGTATCTCTATCGCCTATAAAATTTTTAGCAAGTTCAGCACGGTTTTTAATGACCATCATTTGTTGCCCCAGTCCATCATGTAATTCAGCAGCGATTCTGCTTCTCTCATATTCTTCAGATTCTATGAGTTGTTCAGTAAATCTTTTTTGTCTTTCATTTTCTTCTCTTAATAAATTTGTACGAATTCGATAAAAAAGAAATCCCACCCCAAAAATCAGCCCGGAAACGATAGCAATAAACCAATCTTTTTGCCAAAATGGAGGAGTAACAATAATATCGAAAGAAGCTCCTTCATCATTCCAAACTCCGTTATTAGCAGCCGCAGTAACCCTAAAAGTGTAATCACCTGGTGGAATTTTTGAATATATAGCTGACCGCTGATTACCAACATCAATCCAGTTATCGTTGAACCCTTCCAATTTGTACCGAAACTGCAAACGTTCGGGATTTGAGAAATTTATTCCAGTATAGTTTATTTCAAGAAATGAATCGTCGTAATTCATTTCTATTTCATTCTTTTGAGAATAATCAAATGCATTACTACGAATTTGCTCGATATAAACTAATGGTACTCTATCATTTTCTATGATTCTATTTGTTGAAACTACTGCTACTCCACTTACCGTGGGGAAATAAATATTACCATCGGAATCTTGTATGGTACTCGGGTGAAATCCACCATTAGTTTCTGCGGAATTCATACCATCTCCTGTTCCATAAGAATATGATAAAATCTCATCGTTGACACCTTCAGAAAAATCATTCAAATTGTTCCGGGAAACTCTGAATATTCCCCGATTACTACCTATCCAAAAATTTCCATGATCATCTTCTACAATATGAGACACAATATTATCAAACAGTCCATCCTGACTTGTTATATTTATTATCTGATCTTCTTCCATTCTGAAAATCCCGTTACCGTATGAACCGAACCAATATGTTCCATCTTCATCATGATATATAGCACGAATATAAGGCTCATCTGTTTTATTAGGATAATTTTTTGAATGAGCTAACTTAACTTGTTCAACATTGTCATCGGTAATTTTGTACAACCCTGCAATCGTTCCCGCCCATATATTCCCATTAGCATCTTCGTGTAAAACCCGTGTTTCAGAAAAATTAAAACCTTCTTCTGTTTTGTATGTAGTAAATCCGGATACATCGTTGTATTTAAATATTCCATTACTGCAACCTATCCAAATGTTACCAAGTTTATCTTCTGCAATTGCGAAAATATTAATTCCTTCAAAACCATCATTGATACCGAAACTTTTACCTTTTTCTTGAAGCGAGTTAGTCATATATAAACCATTAGCACTAAACCAAATTCTATCTTTTGAATCTTGAAATACAGACCAAATACAGTTATTTGGGAGATATTTATTAACGGCAGGGAATTCAGCTACTCCATTTTGTGACACAAAAACTCCGCCACAGTTTGTTCCAAAAATGAAACTTCCATCATTTAGTGCTGACAATGAAAGCATTCGTTGATTAACCAAACCATCATTAACGTCAATCATCGATATTTGGGTTTCTTTTAGCCGGAATAAACCTTCAGCAACCGAACCTAACCATAAATTGCCCTCATTATCTTCAAACATAGATCGAATTTGAATATCAAAGTTTTGGTCCTCTCCATCCATTCTAAAAGTTTGAAATTCCGATCTTTCATTTATTAAAATGCCTTCATATGAATATATCCATAATCTGTTTTTGCGATCTTCATAAAACCCTAGAATATCTTTGTTGTTTAATCCAAAATCTCTTCCAAGAAAAGTAACTTCCTCATCCTTTAGTTTTAAAACCCCATTACCAGATGTTCCGATAAAAAATACTCCAGAATTTTCCGGGTATTCAATCAAACTTATAATGTTCGATTCTATTTTTTCTCTGAGATCCAAGATTTTGTAAAGTGTATCTTTGTAGCTCTTCGCAACTATTTTATCCATGTAAAGTATGGCACCTGTTGTATCTGCAGAAATTTTTTGAAATTTCTCCCCATCAACCTCAAAAAGCATTTGCCTTTCAAACTGATTATTTTTTTGTAAATAAAAATTTCCGTTTAAAGCACCCCAAATTCTCCCTTCCTTATCTTCTTTGATCCAACCAGCAGATGCAGATGTTGTTCTTTTATCAATGGAATATGAGGTCGCTTTATCTTTCGTTAATTTTACAACTCCCTGCTCTGATGCACCCCAAATATTATTGTTACTGTCTTCAAAAATACTTACCACACGATCATAATCCATTCCTTCCGTATTAGATCGATTATAAGTCCGAAAACGATGCCCATCAAACCGAACTAACCCTCCAAAAGTAGCCAGCCATATATAGCCATTATCGGCTTGAACGATATCATTAACCGAATTTTGAGGAAGACCTTCTTCCATACCAAAATGCGTAACTACATAGTCTTCAGAATTAGGAATCTGAGAAAATAATGAGGTTTGCGAAAGCCCTTGAATAAGCAAAATCGATAAAAGAAATACAGATAACTGTCGCATCATAGAAAAAGTTTTCAGAAGATAAATAAGAGAAAATCAAATACAAACTAAAACCCTATTCTGCTATCCATTACCACACTTTATTTCTTATTAATACGAATTGAAAAATATAGAACTCATCATGCGAGACCAACTTCACCAGGAATTTTAAACTACGGTTTGAAGGTAATTTTTTAATCTAACTCATCATTCCTATTACCACGTAATTTTTTATAGGCATAAGCTCCACCTGCAGCGGCGAGTAAGCCTAATCCTCCATCAATAGGAGCTTGAGCGGGGTTGCTTGGAAGCCCGGGCTGGGCATGAACAACGGCTGTTGCAATGAGCACAATGATATGTGAAGCAAAGATTATAAGTGTTGTTTTCATAATGTTGGGCTTTTAGCTCTTAGCTGGCAACTTTTAGCCATTAGCGTTTAGAGGCATTGCCCGGCTAAACGCTAAGAGCTATCAGCTAATAGCTTATTATTTGATTAAAGTGAGTTTCTTGATCATGACTGTATTCCCCGCTCTAAGGCGATAAATGTACATCCCACTCGCGAGGTTAGAAGCATTGAAAATAAGCGTGTAACGTCCGGCTGATTTGTTTTCGCCATTCAACAATGTGGCTACTTTCCTTCCCAGAATATCAAACACTTCCAGTGTTACTTTTCCCGTGTTTGGAACTCCATATGCAATGGTTGTACTTGGGTTAAATGGATTCGGATAGTTTTGGCCGAGTTCCACTTTAGTAGGTAGATCAATTAGCGGTTCATTGCTTACCGTTTGTGAAGGCGAAACCGTCAGAGCAAATCGTGGACCGGATCTTTTTTGCTTAGCAGTTTGGAAAATAGATTTCAGACTTGGTGGGGACGCAATATCTTGCGTCTGAACCTTCTTCACTTTTGCTGCATCCATAGTAAACTCATAAGATTCTTCAAGGTCTGTAGTGATATCAAATTCCGAATCATATAGAGAAATTTCCCATCCCTCGGGGATATTTAAATCACCTTTAGAAATATGATGCGTTGTACCACTTGCAGAAGTTTGAAGTGCCAATGGAATCTCAAACGGCTCCCTAATAATCGGTAAGCTGTTTATATCCAGATGAGTTGTATCATTTAGGATGGACGCCAACGTCACATAATTTGAAGAAAGTGGATTGAGTTGATGCGCATCCGAAGCATCTAGCCCAAATTCACCGTCTTCAGAAAACTGGAACCAGGCTTTGTTCTTTAATCCTGAACTATCAGATAATTCGATTGAAAAGTAAGTCGGCTCGGATTTAACAAACTGTTTACCAAGAAATCGTTTAGCGGAATCGGTTTTTGCTGATACCGGTATATTTAGAGTTGGATTGGCTTCCGTTGTTTGCACAAAAAATGCATTGAAAGGTCCCACCTCCCCATCTGTTAAACTTCCCAGAGTTCCATTCCAGCTTTTCCAGGATGCGGAATTGATATCATACACATACACCGAATTCGACAATCCCGAACGTGTAAATCCGTCCCAGTCAACGTCATTTCGGAATGGATTACCCACTAACGCCCAACCGTTTACATTAGAATTTAAAAGCGGAGTTAATGATTGTGTTCCTTTCGGCTCACGACCTTCAAGCTTTAGTGTTTTCGGAAATCCTGCATTTCCTGCTACACCAGGTCCATTGTCGTCGCTGAACACGTAGACCAAAACTCCTTCTCCGGGATGCAGAGAATCGGACATATTACTTACAGAAGTCCAGTTGGAATTAGACAGACTTGTTGAGGTATTTGGCCATCGATATACATTGGAAGCTCCTCCTGAATGATTTGCACCTGTAAATCCTTGAGTCCAGAAACTGCCTAATAATGGAGCGAATGAAGAATCCGCCACCGGACTGGTCATAATTCTCCAACCTTCGGCTCCGGTTAACTTTTGGGACGACTCTTTATAGTTCTTGATGGCATATTTCTTAAATAAATAGGATTCCACTTTTCGGCGATCATTATCACTTAGTACATTTTTATATATAATTATTTCGGCAATCTGTCCCCCAAACCAGAACGTTCCTCCTGTTCTTACACCTACAAACAGCTGTGCAGATACTGAACTTTGGGCATTTACAGAAATTTGGGTTTTTCCGCTACGATTTGCCGCTACAGTTGATGTTGTACTTGAAGCCCGAACATTGATCAACTGTGCGGTTCCATCTGAAAAATCACCCACCGATCCTACATCGGTATAATTCCCGGCATTGGGAATAAATCGTAATCCTGAAGTGCCGTTGGTGTGCAGTTCAAAATTCTCATTTGAACCGGCTAAAAGAAAGTCGATTTCATTAGTTGCAGAAGTTGTTTTCGCTACCATAAAAACTTCATAATCACTATTCTGAATACCAAGAGTTCCGGTAGTAGGCGAAACCATATAGGAATTAGTTCCATTAAAGCCGATTGTACGTTGGTTGTTGATGGCGCTGTCTACAAGTACCGGGCGTTGTAATAAAATGGACTGTGTAAGGTTGTTATTATTCCCGCTTAGATCGCCCCAGCTATTTAAAGAATCCCCGAATGTGGTGAGCCCCCGCCCTGCATCTACATGCATTTTGAGGTTTGTGGTTGGGATTGTAGATAAATAAGTACTGAAATTCGGAACAAATACATGAGCAAGATGATTTTGAGTTGGGTCGCTTTGTCCTAGTTTTCCAATATGATCGACATCCAGGATAGTAACAGCAAATGATGCAGCAACTACAGTTCCATTATCCAACAGAAGTAAAGAATGTTCGTAATCCGTAGCTATATCAACTGCAAAACGACCACTTACATTTGCTGATTCTATAAGCGTTGGAACTGTTAAATCTGTAAAGCTGCTTACATTAAAACCAATATGTTTTCCATTACCAAAAGCATATGTTTTTCCGTCTTCAGTAAGTATGATGGTTCCTCTTCTGTTACTCTGAACTTTAGTCACCTTCTTATTTACAATACTTGAATGCGTTATAACTCTGGGAGTACTATTATCAACTTTATCACCTTGACCCAATTGTCCGTCGCTGTTTTCACCAAATGAGATCAATTGCCCATCTTCGTTCAGAAGTATAAACGAGGATACACCCCTGCTGACAATCGATCCTGATATAATTTTTTTTGCCGTTATGGTAGCATGAGTTAATGCCGTTGGTACATTTAGGTTAACTGATGTACCATGTCCTAAATTACCATCCAATCCATAACCAAAAGTAAAAGCTGTTCCATCCGAAGCAACTAAAAGAGTAGCACGGCCACTAGACGCAGCATGTATGATTTTTTTCCCTGAAAGATTTGCATGAGTAAGGCGAACCGGTTGCGCTCTTCTATTGTTATCCCCTAATCCAAGCTGACCAAAGTTATTGTCTCCAAAGCCATACACCGCTCCATCTTCAGTCACAATAAAAGTCACCGATAGCGTATCTACTGCTCCAACCACAACTTGTTTAACGATTTTGTTATCAATTAATGAAGCATTCATTAATACCGGATCGTAATGATCGAGGCTATCTGTTCTTCCTAATTCTGCATAACTATTTTTCCCGAACTGGTAAATTTCATTGTTGGAATTAACTACATACGTTTGACGGTAGCCCGCAAAAATGTTCTTTACTGATGCGTTGCCAAGTTTAGAAGAGGGAATTAGCGTTGGACTTTTTACCGTGGGTAAATTTGAGCGCATTGAATTGCCTCTGAACCCTGTAGAATAAACATGCCCAAAAGAATAGATGAGACTGTCTGTAGTCACAAAATAGTTCATGGTTTGACTCGTATACATTTTTGCAACGGTCTTTCCATTCATTTCTGTTTGTATAACAGGTCTGGGAAACGCTTCACCGGCTCTCCAACGCCCGGTTCCGGATGATCGTGATGCGGAAGACCAAGATTCTCTGTTAAATGGACCTCCAAATGTTAAAATAGTCCCATCAGAAGCTCTCATATAAGTGTATTCTGAACCCTCAGAACTTATTTCAACGATATTTTTTCCAACAATATTAGAGTGAGCTAACTGTACAGGTACAATAATGTCTGTTAGCGGACGACCCAAGCTTTCCTCACCATTCCTGCCCCCAAAACTAAATACAGTTCCATCAGAGGCTAATAATGTTGCTGATTCTTGATTCCCAACCACATCAATAATGGTTTTACCTTGTAAATTGCTATGCGTTATTTCTGTAGGAGTATTTACATCTACGTTTGGACCTCCCGGTGGTTCATACCCAAGAGGTCCAGTTCTTACCCCTGTACTAAATACCTTACCTGAATCGGTAACAAAGTAGCTTGACCCCACCCCCCCGGCTACTGCTTTTATAATGGTTTCTCCAGGAATATTCTGGTCCATACGTACAGGTGAATATGTACTTATACTATTTCCTATTCCCAAATCTCCGTTAGAATTTCTTCCATATACCCATACTTCGCTACTGTCGGTTCGTAACAAAACATGTTGTCTACCAGAGGAAATTTCCACTACCTTTTTGTTCTCCATTCCATTTATCAAAGTAGGTTCTGTTATGGGATTGGTTGTGGTACCAACTCCAATAAATCCATATGGATTATCGCCTATTACAAAGACTTTTCCAGGAGCTGTTCTAAAAATACTATTCTTCTCTCCTGCCTCTACATCCACGATTGTATGCCCTTCAAAATTAGCATGTGTTATTTCTGTAAGTGTTGTATAGTTATTGCTTCCACTCAAAGCGAGTTGGTTTCTATCGTTTGATCCTATACCAAACATTCGACCATCTGCTAATAGCACTATAGCATGTTCATTGTCATATGCAGTAGCTATGTCAACTACTTTTTGACCATTTAACGCAGGATCATTTGCCAGCCCGGGAATATCAACCCGGTTAGTGTTGGATTGCCCTGCGGTGCCAAAATGGCCACCTCCAAATGAATATAATGACCCATTTTCTGTGAGCACCAAGCTTTGATTATAGCCTGTTACTACTTTTGGAGTAGTGCTTTGCCCAAAAGCTGAAAAGCTTATTGCTGTTAAAAAAAGTACCCCGAGAAAAAGCGAACGTATTGGTTTCATAATTTTTAAGAATGAAATGAATAGATGGTTTGAACATAAATTGTCCTGATTTGAATCTACTCTTTTTCACCTGCGCAAACGTGTCAACTTTCTGCGCAAACGTGCCAAAATTGAGTGAATAACTCTTTAATGCAGGTTGTGAGGACATTGTTTTGGAGACTTCGGGACAGGTTTACCCGATGTTGCTACTAAAATATTTTTGATCCCGTGCCTTTAAAAGGAGTAACGTGCTTAAGTAAGCTACACGAAATATATCTCCCCTTGAGGGGAGATGAATAAATCGGCAGTTCCCGATTTATTCTGAGGGGTGTTGCCTGATTTAAAAACCAGCAACACCCTCCGTCTTACTTCACTTTGTTTAGTAAGACACCTCCCCTCAAGGGAGGATTTTACCCTAATCTTAGCTAAGCGGATGCACACCAAAGCGTTCTTCATAGACTTTACGGAAGCTGGTGGAACTTTTATACCCAACAGCGTTGGCAAGTTCTTCCAGCCTCATTGTTTTATCCTGCTCGATTAGTTTGCGTGCTGTGACCAATCGAATTTCCCGGATAAATTCGGCGGGGGTCATCCCTGTTTCTAACTGAATGTTTCTATATAAAGAACTCCGACTTTGCGAAAATTTTTCAGCCAACGACTCAACCGACAAACTACTGTCCTTAATATTTTTAGAAATGTATGCCATTACTTTTTCTGATAACTTTTCTCGGCTTTGTAATGCTTTATCCGAAAGAGTGATTTCTAATGCTTTTTTCTTTTGGTAATAGCGTAGCAAGTTTTGGGTTTTCAGCATCAAATGCTCTTGAACAAATGGTTTAGTTATGTAATCAACTACACCAATTCTGAGCAGATGTAATTTATCTTCCTCCAGCGCCTTTGCAGTGAGTACAATAATGGGAATATCTTTCCACTTCGGTTTTTTCATCAATACTTCAACCAGTTCCAAGCCGCCCATAACAGGCATCATCAGATCTGTTATTATTATATCCGGCGTATAGGAAGAAGAAAGCAACTCAATAGCCTTTTCTCCATTTTCAGCTTCTTTGACCGGCCCAAGTTCTGATAAAATGTTACTCACATATTCTCTCATGTCCTGATTGTCTTCCACTAAAAGAATACTGTATTCGCTTTCGGTCTCAACAACAGGCTTAGCCGGGTAAAGCTGATCTTCTTCCAATGCATCTTCAACCATAGCAACTTCTTTTTCTTCTTCTTTAGAAACCGGAAGTTCCAATCTGAAACAAGCACCGTTCTTTACATCAGCATCTATAGAAAGCTCGCCGTTATGTATACGTGCCAAAGTTCGGCTGAGCTCCAGCCCCACTCCCATCCCTTCTATATATTCTGTTTCTTCTCTTTTAATTCTGTGGAAGCGCTCAAAAATAGCTTCTTGTTCATGTTCCGGTATTCCGGGGCCCGAATCCTGAACTGATACCACAAATAGTTCTTCTTCTACAGATGTTTGTATAGAAATATATCCGCCATCGGGTGTAAATTTAATGGCGTTAGAAATCAGATTATTGATCATCACTTCTACTTTTGAACGATCAGCAAATAAAACGACACCTTTAGCATCAGGCAAAAATGTAAAGGTATGTCCATAATATTCTGCCAGAGACCGAAATGATTCCACAGACACCGACACTATGCTATCTGCATAATAATACTTTCGATTCAATGTAAGTTGGTGCTTATCTGCTTTAGTAAGATCAATGATTTGATCTACCATATCATGAAGTCGGTTTAAATTTCGTTTTACGATCGATAAATCTCTTTGGTGATCCTGATGAGTCACCTCTTCTGAGCGCAATAATTTATTTACCAATCCCTCACCAATTGTTAAAGGGGTTCTGAATTCATGAGATATATTAGCAAAGAAACGGTTCTGGAATTCGTTAGCGACTTCAAGATCTGAAGTTCTTTCCTGAACCTTCGCTTCAAGGGTTTCGATCAAAGCAGCATAATTACTGGCAACATTAAAAGTAAGTGCAATTGGGATGCCTGTATATGCCATCAAAATTGATATGATAAAAAGAACATGGCTTTGTGAACCAAAAGCGATATAGGGCAACACATATAATAATCCCCCGCCAACAGTAAGTGCTAAGCCGGTTGCAATGATCCAGATTTTATTTTCTGAAGATTTCCTTTTTGCTTCCCAAAGTGAGTAGATCCCATATATCAAAGTTCCTGCGACTAATACAGGGTGTAAAAGATTTAACCACCCCCTGTTTATGAAAATGGAAATAACTCCAATAATTATTGAGATAAACAGAATACCGGCAAGGGGCTTTCGGGGGATCGGCAGATCAAAGATTCTGCGCAATGCTATCAAAAAGAAATACACTACAAAAATGAATGAAACAGCATAGGAAAACTCTGCAAAATATAAGTACGAATAGGTCCAGTCTGCCATCGTATCACTTAAAGTGGTAAAAGCATGAAGCAACATGAAAAAAGTGGTAAGAGAAACGTACGTATGATATTGACCTTTAAATTTTACTGCCAGATAGGTATGGATCAATACAAGAAGAGAGAGCAACATAAGTGCTCCGCCGAATATAAAAGCACGGTGCCTGCGTTGAAATATTTCGTAATCCGGATACAGAACAAGATAAATACCGTTTTCAAACCATTTCCACGTTCTAAAGTAAGTCGGGTTAGTATGATCGGAATATTGTACTAACAAAAAATTGGACCCCGGGCTGAACATGACTCCCGTCTGGACTTTGTTTACGTATCTTGACAGAACTTCTTCATCAGGATTGTCAGAAACATTGCCATTTTTAAGTATTTCAATTCCGTTAAGCCATATTGTTACGGGCTCCTGTCCGAAATAAGATAAAATCCATGGAATTCCTGCAATGGATGAATCTGCGATAAACTCTGCCTCAAACCATCCATGATTTTTCCATTTTGGATTAGATTTGAGTTCATTAAGATCAGTCAGATCAACAGGGATTGTATTACTGAGATTACGCTTCGAGTTGACTTCCTCAGGGTTATCAAACGAAAACTGCCAGCCATTCAGATCATATAAAGTAAGATTTCCATAGCTATTGGTATCAGCGATACTGATTGTTTGAGGTATATTTACCTGAGCATGTGCTAGGCTTCCGACTATAAAAGAAGTGATAAAGATTAAGAAAATTGATTTCCCAATCGCTCTAAATTGGAAATACTGCGTTTTATAATTCAGCAATTAGCACCCCGACAAAATCTATTGAATAGTAGCTGAATGTATGATTACTTCTTATAAACAAAAAACCCTTGCTCAACTAAATGAACAAGGGTTAAAATTTTTGAATAAGATTTAACTCCTCGTTTGTACGCTCTGCGTCGTAATGATTATACCATCAGAAACCATTGGTACAAGGAATTTTAATAAGATTTATGAGGGTATTACATCACAACAAGTCGTCTTCTTTATTTTTGTCTTTAAGCTTTTTATAAGCATACGCACCACCTGCAGCAGCGAGTAAGCCTAATCCACCGTCAATCGGAGCCTGCGCGGGATCACCGGGAAGTCCGGGTGGTTGAGCATAAACTGAAATGCTTAACACTAATAGTAAAGCACAAATTAATGCGATAACGAGGCTGAATTTTTTTATAAGTAGTAACATATCTTTTTTCTTTTCAGTTTTAGGTTTCGTGGATTTCTGGATGAAGCAAATTTGACAATATTTATTTGGAATCGATTCTCCGGGAATGCTTTTTAACTTTACTTTCATTCCTCTGATTGGATGTTCAATTCCTTCTTTTGCTTTGCAGTTATCGCAAGTATCGCCTTCTAAGGATATAGTTTTGAGTACGGTTTCTAATGTTTTCATGATCTTTAGCTTTTGCTTTTAGCTGACAGCTATTAGCTTTTGGGACTTTGCCTCAAAAGCTAATAGCTACTCGCTAAAACCTGATTACTTAATAAGGGTTAATTTCTTGATAAGCACCGAGTTCCCCACTTGTAGGCGATAAATGTACATCCCGCTTGCCAGGTTCGAGGCATCGAAGTTTACCGTGTACCGTCCTGCGTTTTTGCGTTCGGTGTTCAACAGCGTGGCTACTTTTCTTCCCAGTAAATCATATACTTCCAGAGTTACATCTCCAGTTTCAGGAACTCCGTACTCGATAGTAGTAGTTGGGTTGAATGGATTTGGATAGTTCTGCTCAAGTTCAACTATTTTCGGTAACTCTGATATTGACTCATTGTTCACAGACATAGACTGACGGATTCGAAGAACAAAGCGTGAAGTCCCTTTTTTGGATTTTTCAACTACCTGAACAGGGGTTGCCGGCAGTTGTAGTTTTTCTCTGCTTATTGATTTCGTTTTTTCACTTAAGATGAAATCGATGGAAGATTTTTCTTTGATCCAAGTTTCTGTTCCCTCTTCCTTGTCTTCCAGAATGATTTCCCAGTCCGCTGGAATATTGGTTTCTTCCCAAGAAAGTGTAAACTCCCCATTCAAGTTGGTTCCATTTATGTTCAGGTCAAGAATAAACTCCGAACCGTTTAATGGCAACGCCTGTATATCCATAGGTTCGAGATTCGAAACAGTTGTACCGAGCAATAAATACTCACTGTTTAGTGAATTCAGTTTGTAGGCATCGAATTCATCTTTCCCCTCCTGTGCATCTTCATGAAACATAACAATGGAAGAGTTACTGATCTCATTTCCGGAGAATTTGAATTTGAGTTGTGGAACTGGCTTTTGTTTGAACAGCGTACCTCCTGTACTTTTCACCGAATCATTCATTGAAATACTCGGGCTGCTTGCATTGGCTTTTACCCAAAAGCCCTGCCATGGAGCAATTTTACCATCTTCGAGGGTTCCTGTTGTTCCGTTCCAACTTAGATAAGATCCGGCTCCTCCACCTGCTGAATCGCTCCATACATAAAATGTGCCATCCAGATTAGTTCGACTCCATCCGTTTGCTCCATCCCAATTAATGGATGTTCCATAGGGATTGCCGAGGAGGTTCCAACCGTCGTTAGAAAGTGTACCTGAATCGGTGAAAGTAAGGCCTGGTGAAGCTGTACCTGAAAATCGGCTTCCATTATTTGTCAATACTTTTGGAAATCCTTCTGCACTTCCATCATAGTTATCATCGCTGAATACGTAGGTGATAAAGCCAGTACCTGTGGTAGGAGTATCGGTGGCGTTACTTATGGACTGAAATGCTTTACTTGCTTCGTTCCATACCAATACATTGGGCGTGCCATGAGTTACATCGGCTCCGGTAAAACCCTGCGTCCACAGCCCGTCTAACAATGTCCCAAATGAACTCGATGTTACCGGAGTACTTAGCATTCGCCAACCTTCGTTGCCTGTAATGATTAAATTATTCTCTTTGCGTTCTCTTAATTTTGGGTAGTCAGTTCCTTCGTCAATTACCCAAGTGGAAGAAAAATTAAAATTACTAAACGTTGCAATTCGCTTCATTTCTGAAGTAGATTTACCTGAAACACCTGTGCTATCTCCCTCTCCTATTGCCTTGCTTTGTCCTGTAGTTTGCGTATCCCAAAATACATTGGTGTATTGCGTGCCCGACACATCTCCGCCGATTGCACCGACCTGATTTGCTCCTGAAACGGAACCTGAATTGTACACTCTTGTTAACCCACCGGATGTAATTGTTTCGTACCCTTCGCCCATAATACCTCCGACTTTATCGCCAACCGTACTTACTGATCCGGCAAAAAAAGAATCGTTGAAGTATGCAGTCTCTAAAATCCCTGTTAAGCCTCCAATCCTGTCCCCGGTTGCACTTACATTTGCTTCACTATAAGATTTTTCAGCGGATGTACCTTCCAGCATAATCCCAAATAAACTTCCAACTTTATTTCGGCCCGTAACCGATCCAGAAACACTCGATTTATCTAAGTATCCATTAAAACTACCTGCAATAATCCCTGTCAGATCTCTTCCAGTTACATTGGCGTCTTTAAACCTTACATTTTTTACAGTTGAGTTGAGGTTACTAAAAAAGCCTACCGTGTCCTTTGTCGCTCTATTGATATATAAATTCGATATTGTAAAATTATCTCCGTCAAGTGTTCCACTAAATTGTGAGGTTGAATTTCCAATAGGCTCCCATCCGCTACCGGTATTGTAGGGTGCTACATCCAAATTAATATCATTAATCAGTTTGTAGCTTGCTGAAAGATCAACTCGAATATTATGCAAATGCGTCGGGGTGGAAACCTGGTACGGATCGCCGGAGGTTCCTGAACCACCTGCGAAAAATTCTTCCACTTCTTTTCGATTGCTTTCTACGGAATCTCCTTCAACAATTCCGTCTGATGGAGTAATCTGAAAGCTCAGAAACTTTCCATTTGAGGATAATTCAACAACATAGAGTGTATCTGTGGCCCCTGAAATTACCGATTTATTTGTGCCCGAAGCGTCATCTGATGCATACCATTTATAGGCTGATCCACTTTCTTCATCGCCATCGGTATCAGTGAAGTCATAACTTGCAAAAAGAGTGTCCCCAACATTTGTAGTTCCCGAAATCAGTACATTTGAAGCTACCGGAGCCGCATTTGATTGTTTCGTGTAGCTTTCGTTAGTAGCCGGGGCTGTGCTCAACAGGGAAGCTCCTTCATTTTTTGTTCCCTCGAATAGTTCAAATTTCAGATCGAAAGCTGAGTGCCCGGAATTATTCCCTGTAAAAATTGCCCTTCCATCTGCATAATCTCCGCTTGTACTGGATGAAAGTGCATAACTGCCGCTACCCGACCAATTTTCTAAAATAAAGCTATACGTTTCACCGGAAGTTAAGGCTGGTGGACTTACAATGGTAAATGTCTGTCCACCTGCATCTGTACTTGTGGTTATGTTTATTGATTGGCTGGTTAATAAAGTAGCTCCGCCATCATCTTCATTACCACTATAAATTTCTAAATCAGCTGTACCGCTGAACGAATGCTGCCCGTCTTCCGGAAAGATAGTGAATGAAGTAAAAAAGTTGTTTGTAGTTGCCTGAAAAGACTGTCCCAGTTTTGATTGATTCAGATAATCGTTTACATCTGTTTGAGTGATGGTTGCCGAACCATTTTCATATTCAAATGCTGCAATATCATTGGAACCACTTTGCCCTCCTACTCCTTTAATGGCAATTCCTACCGTTCCTGAAGAATTTGGCAAATCAGAAATGGTAATATCGAAAGTTGTATCTGTAACGGTGGAAACGGATGATATTTCTCCAATGATAGAACCGGTTTGTACAAAGTCTGAAGAATCAACATTAAATACAGGAGTATCGAAAGTGACACGAAAAGTTACTTCGTTTAATTTTGTAGTTTCCGTTTCTGGACTTTGTCTTTCAATAGAAATTAAATCTGGTGGGCCTATCACAAACTCTCTGGAACTTTCTACTGCCTCACCGAAATCACTTCCATTATTTGGCGTAACCTCAAAGCTAAGATACTTTTTTACATCAGCACTGGTAATCGTATAAAGTGTATCTGTTGCTCCTGATATAACAGCTTTATTGAGACCACTTGCATTATCTGAGCGGTACCATTGATAGGTTGTACCTGACTCCGTACTGTCTTGAGGATCTGCAAAACTGTAATTCCCTGCAACTGTTTCATTAATTTCTAAATTTCCGTTAATCGATAAATTGACTGCAGATGGGGGGATTGATGGAGGAATACCTTCAAGAATTCGGACAACAAATTGGTCTAATTCAAAATTATTGAAACCACTACTTCTATGTGTAAAAACAGAATTATAAGTTCCTTTATTAAAGTCTTGAAATGTACCCGATGTTAATGAAAAATTTGCTTTACCAGACAACTTATAATCAACATTTGGAATGCCGTATACTGAATTTTTAGCCCCTATTCCTAAAACATAAAGTGAAGAGCTGACAGGAACTAAAAGTACGTTATCTAATTCTATTGTTTGAGATGGACTAATTAAAAAAAGCGAATTCGACAAATCCAATGGACCTTGGGCATCACCTTCAAAAAAAGCGAAATTTTCATCTCCATTTATTTGATTTGACATTCCGCTTCCGGTTGCCCATGCCAAACCATTCGAATTTGAAGTAGCAGAACCTGATGCTACTACACTTACTGAAGTGGCATTATTATCTTCTCCGTAAAAAGTAAATATTAACTTCCCATCCGGGTCTATTACTTCTCCCAACCTATTACTTTCAACAGAAGTACCAAAACCATTACCATCGTTCGGAGTAACTTCAAAACTTATGTATTTACCAATATCAAGTGTGTCTAGAGTGTATGTAAGATTAGTAGCACCGGAAATGGTGGATTTATTAGTCCCCGAAGCATCATCTGATCTGAACCATTTAAAGGTAGTTCCGCTCTCTGGATCATCTTCATTATCTGTATACTTATAGCTACCGGTTAATTTGCTTCCAACGTCAAGTATACCATTAAAAGTAACCTTTGTAGCACTTGGTGCATCGTTCAAGAAGTTACTTCTTTTATAAAAGTCTTTTTTAATTTCATTAGCTGCTACAGAAGAATTTGAAATAATTAAGACTAAAAAAAGAATTTTTATATGATAAATATGGAAGCTTTTTTTAAAATTCATTTTGTCGTTGGTTTATATTGATTGATGGCAAAACTTCCACATTCGTAGATTAACAAACGTCTCAAAAACCTGAACAATCGTGTCAAATTTGTACTTCAATCTATCCTTAAAGCCGTTTTTAGATAATTTTTTTTTAATATTATGGGAGGGACTGATATTAAAATCTCAAAAACTAAATGGACTTTTTCTCACAAACCCTTATACTCTCTTCGAATTAAAAGGACAGATTTTTTTCTCAGAGTATGGGTGGCTTTTTATTAACTCCGGATTCTATTCCGTTGCTGGCTAAATTATTGTTGGCATTAATTGTAACCGGATATGTTTTTTTCTACAAACCAAAATCTACTTCAATAAAATGGTTTGCAGGATACCTAGCAGGATATACTCTGCTCGATTTTTTTGCACTCACCGGAACAGCTGTTACAGCAAACTGGTCAGCTTTTTCTCTGCCTCTTCAATATTTAGCGAGTATTGTATTTACTTTTTGCTATGTGCAGTTTGCTTATCAATTACATGAAGACACTTTTCCTAAAGAAAGAAACAGAGCTTTATGGATCTCTGCCGTAATTGGGAGTGCCGGAGTTGTTTATCTTTTTATAAAAATGTTCACCACAGGTTATGGGGATTATGAAGGCATTCAAATTCTGGTCCCTTACCCTTTACTAATGATAACATGGGCTGCAATTGTTTTTTTCAGAAAACACCGATTAGAGAAGAGAAAAAGTGGACAAGAGGAATTTTATCGGGGTTATTTCGTATTTGTATGGCTGGCTTCAGTTGCTGTTCTGCTTTCATTTACCCCGGCGTTAGATGCTTTAGGAATTATAGATCAAACCACATTCGCACTTGTCTTTTTTGTGACCAATCTGATCATTTTTGCAATATTAACTGCGGCTTTTTTCCGATATGTAGCTCAGTATTCTTCCATCCTTATAAAACTGGTTGGAGTTTCCCTTGTTCTTTTCCTGGCTCTTATTGGTATTCAGGGATATCTCATAATTCCAGAAGAAATTCGGGTGAATCCTGAGTTAAATCCGATTGAAGTTCACAAAACGCTGGTACCTTATGCCTGGTTTTTGGTTTCTTCCTGCGTGGCAGTTTTGACCATATTTCCTGTTTTTTACAACCGAAGTGTGCTTGAGCCCTTGAAGTCTATCATCAAAGGAATTGATAAAGTAAATGAAGGAAATCTGGGGCATAAAATTCCGGTTTCCAGCAGCGATGAATTAGGCCTGGTGGGAGAACATTTGAATAAAATGTCTGACAACCTGAAAAAAGCGAATGCCGAGCTAAAAGACTACACTGAAGGGTTGGAACAAAAAGTGCATGAACGCACCGAAAAACTTCAGCAGCAAACCAAAGAACTGGAACGGCTACAAAATTTACGAACCAAATTATTCCAGGATATTTCACATGAATTAAGAACTCCTATTACGCTTATTTCCGGCCCGTTGCAGCAACTCATTAATTCGGACAAGGAATTTGATGAGTACACCCAGAAGCAGTTACATCTTTCTGTAAAAAATTCTGAACGATTGAAAAAGCTGGTGGAACAAATCATTGAGTTAAACAGGCTCGAATTTGATCAGTTGACTGTACACTATAGCTACATCAATGTATCTGAACGTCTTAAAATTCTCTGTACTTCTTTTGAGAGTTACATTGAAGAACAAGGGTTAAATTTGAAAATTTCCATTCTTGAAGAACCAATATTTGCAAAACTGGATGAAGATAAATTTGAAAAGATTATCAATAACCTGATTTCAAATGCCATCAAATTTACGCCTGAGGATGGTGATCTCAATGTGAGTTTAATTCCGGAATCAGATTTTTTCTCTATTCAAGTTCAGGATACCGGAATTGGAATTCCTGAAAATGAAATCCCTTATATCTTTGATCGTTTTAAAAGTGCGTCTAAAACTAATGTTGATTATAAAGATGGCCTTGGTGTTGGTCTGGCTTTAACCAAGGAATATGTTGAACTTCAAAATGGATCAATTCATGTTAAAAGTGAGCTTGGAAAAGGAAGTACTTTTACTCTTACGCTTCCTCAAATTTCAGATCCTGTTACTCAAAAAAAATCTGAATTTTCGGAAAAAGTCATTGACAATGGTGCAAATAAGGTAGACTCAAAAGAGTCATCCAGCGAAGCTCTGGTAAATACTCATTCCAGCACGATTCTACTTCTGGAAGACAATAAGGACATGGCAGATTATATAACATCTGTTCTGGAAGATCATTCATATAAAGTAGAACATGCGTTTCACGGTAAACAAGGACTGGAAAAGCTTAAAGATTTAAAACCTGACTTAATTGTAAGCGACATTATGATGCCACAGATGGACGGCATGTCTTTTCTAAAAAAAATCAGAGAGCTTCCGGATCTTTCTGATACCCCTACCATTTTCCTCTCTGCCCTTTCTGGCATGGAAAAACAACTGGAAGGATTCCGACTCGGGGTTAATGATTATCTTGTTAAACCATTTAATCCTGAAGAACTTATATGTCGGATTCAAAATTTGATTGAATTCAGAAAAGTTAGAAAGCAGTTTACAGTTGCAGTTTCTGAAGATGATACCCGGAATTTAGATGAAGAACTTATTCAAAAACTAACGACACTTGTAGAGACTACACTTGGAAATTCGCAATTTAATATGGAAGAATTATCAGCTGAAGTAGCCATGAGCCGAAGTACTATGTATAGGGAAGTAAAAAGAATTACAGGACTTTCGGCTGGAGCTTTTGTGAAAGAAATCCGTTTACTGAAAGCCCGACAAAAGTTGGAAAGCAGATCGGTAAAAACGTTGGGAGAAGTTGCAGCAGCAGTTGGATTTTCTACACCAAACTATTTCACTAAACTTTATAAAAAACGATTCGGAAAACATCCCTCGGATTATCTTAATTGAAACTTAGTATAATGTCACAAAAGTCTATTGAAATAACAGCATTAAAACCCGGAGACATTCTTCTATGTGAATTCAAGCACCCGGGATTTGAAGGCTACGCAGAAGCATTGATTGCTATTCTGAAATTCCGGAATGCAAAGTCTGACGAAGATCAACAAAAATTCATGGCGGCAGCATTTACAATTCTTAGAGGTCTGATTATTACCTTTGACAAGGATATTTATACTCATGTAGCATTCTGGGATGGAAAAGGCGTGGTAGAAGCGGGAGAAAAAGGCGTTCGCAGAAATCCAATTGATCATTATAAAAGCACGAATACGGATGTATATCGTTTTGTAAAGAATGACAAACAAGTGTTGGGAACAGAAGAATATCCAGTAAACCCGTTGTTAGAACTCGCTGATGAAATAGTAAATGAAAATCTTAATTACTCCTACAACACCGCAATTTTGATGATATTTCTCTGCATCACGCGGTGGGAAAGAGTATCGTGGATTGATACGATGATGATTTTTTTGAAAAATCACCTCAAATCAATTAATCCCAACCTTATTGACTTACTATTCAAAGCAAATCATGACAAACTCATAGAACTATTTGAATGGCTGGCCGATGAGATGATTCGCCAAATCGTTGCATTCAGAAGTGATAATGGATTGGTTTGTTCCGAAACTGTTGCAGCCATTTTTAATCAGGCAAAGCCTGAAGGAAAATATAAACTTGAAAAGCCTCTGAACTCAGCTACTATTCCTCATAAAGAAGAAGAAAGCATTCAACTCTCGCCGGAAGATTCTGAAAATGAATGGACTGAATTTTTTAATGAGTTGGATCGATCCGAGTTCCCATTAAAATCATCCTCACCTGAAAGTTCGGATTGGCAGAAGCATGCAGATATCATTTATACACCTCATGATATTGCAAGGTCTGTTAATACCGTGAAAGTTGGTAGCTTGAATCTTAAATAAAAAATGCTCCATCACAGAGCATTGGCGCGAAACCAAATCTTTGTCTTCAACAGATTCCATCAGAAGAGTAAAGTTCGACAGATGGATTAGCTTAAATACCAATCATAAAAAACCCTTGCTCAACTAAATGAACAAGGGTTAGAATCTTTAAATAAGATTTATGAGGGATGATTTACATCATTCCACCCATGCCTCCCATTCCCGGCATTCCGCCACCCATACCGCCTGGCATTCCGCCACCATCATTATCATCGTCAGATGGCTTGTCAGAAATTACAGCTTCAGTGGTTAGTAGTAATCCGGCAACAGATGCTGCGTTTTGAAGCGCTGCTCTTGTTACTTTAGTTGGATCGATTACACCGGCTTTAATTAAGTCTTCATAAACTTCTGTACGTGCGTTGTATCCGAAAGCACCTTTTCCTTCAAGAACTTTCTGAACTACAATTGCGCCTTCAACTCCGGCGTTGTTTGAGATAGTTCTCAATGGAGCTTCAAGAGCTTTACGAACGATTTGGAAACCAACAGCTTCGTCATCGTTGATGCCTTTTAGTTTGTCAAGAACTTTCATTGTTCTTAAGTAAGCAACTCCACCACCAGGAACAATTCCTTCTTCCACAGCAGCACGTGTTGCATGAAGTGCATCTTCAACACGGTCTTTCTTTTCTTTCATCTCAACTTCAGAAGCTGCACCGATGTACAATACTGCAACACCGCCGCTTAACTTAGCTAAACGCTCCTGTAATTTTTCACGATCGTAATCAGAAGTTGTATTCTCGATCTGACCTTTGATCTGATTTACTCTTGCTTTGATGTCATCAGCTTTCCCGCTTCCACCAACAATAGTAGTATTATCTTTGTCGATAGTTACGTTGCTTGCCTGACCTAAGAAATCAAGAGTAGCGTTTTCTAATTTGTATCCACGCTCTTCAGAGATCACAGTACCACCTGTTAGTATAGCGATATCTTCAAGCATTGCTTTTCTTCTGTCGCCAAAGCCCGGAGCTTTAACAGCTGCGATCTTCAATGAACCACGAAGTTTGTTAACTACTAATGTAGCCAATGCCTCGCCTTCAATATCTTCAGCAATGATCAATAATGGTTTTCCTGACTGAACTACTTTTTCCAAAATTGGAAGTAGATCTTTCATCGCAGAAATTTTCTTATCGAAAATAAGGATGTATGGATCTTCAAGATCAGTTACCATTTTTTCAGAATCGGTAACGAAGTAAGGAGAAAGATAACCACGATCGAACTGCATACCTTCTACAGTTTCTAATGTAGTTTCAATTCCTTTTGCTTCTTCAACAGTGATAACACCTGTGTTGTTGAATGTACCGTCGTCAGATTTTCCTACTTTCTCATAAGCATCAGCAATAAGAGATCCGATCTCGTCATCACCGTTTGCAGAAATAGTAGCGATCTGCTTCAATTTGTCGATGTCTTTGTCGATATCGATCTTAACATCTTTCAAACCTTCTACAATTGCGGCAACTGCTTTTTCAATACCGCTTTTAAGGTCCATTGGGTTTGCCCCCGCAGTAACATTCTTCAAACCGGCAGCAATAATTGCTTGAGCAAGTACTGTTGCAGTAGTGGTACCGTCTCCGGCATTATCGTTGGTTTTAGAAGCTACTTCTTTAACCATCTGAGCTCCCATATTCTCGATCTTGTCAGAAAGCTCAATTTCTTTAGCTACAGTAACACCATCTTTAGTGATCTTTGGTGCGCCGAATGACTTTTCAATTACAACATTTCTTCCGCGTGGTCCCAACGTAACTTTTACAGCATCGGCAAGTTTGTCGACACCTTTCTTTAGAGCGTCACGTGCTTCCACATCATAGTGAATTAACTTAGACATAGTATTCTTTTCTTTTAATTTTTGATTTTAATTCTTTGTATTTGGTCTGATGTATTTACGATAGGATTCCAACAATATCAGACTCACGCATAATCAGGTACTCTTCTCCGTCAAAACTTACTTCAGTACCGGCGTATTTACCGTAAAGAACTTTGTCGCCTTTCTTTACAGTCATATCAATTTTATTTCCGTTTTCTACTTTCCCTGCACCTACAGCTATAACTGTACCTTGCTGTGGTTTTTCTTTAGCTGTATCCGGAATGTATAGACCAGAGCTGGTTTTTTCTTCAGCTGCGTCCGCTTGTACAAGCACGCGATCGCCTAAAGGTTTAATACTAGCCATGTGTATGACTCCTCTTTATTTTGTTAGTAGTTAATTTGAGCAAATGCTCTTTCATTGTTTCATCAGCAACAATGCAACTACCGTACCAAATCATTCCATCATTCCGATGCTCTCTAAATGGGCTGTCAATTTTGCATATGTGGCGGGTTTCCAGTTCTCAGGTCGCAGATCAAAATCATAACCTTCGGGTTGTAGATCTCCCAACACCGGCTTCAGCGAATTGCTGATCTTCTTTCTTCTCTGATTAAAAGCTGTTCTTACTACCGTCTTTAAATTTTGATCTGAACACTCGAGATCAGGTTGATCGAATGTTAAACGAAGCACTGAACTTTGAACTTTTGGTGGAGGACTAAAGGAGTTTGGAGATACATCGAACAGCAACTCTACTGAACTCATTAGTTGTGTTTGAACAGAAAGTATTCCATAAGCTTTGGTTGAAATGTCAGCTGCTAAGCGTTCAGCAACCTCTTTTTGCATCATTAAAATGGCATCTTCAAATAGATCCCGATGTTCAAGCAAAGAAAAAAGAATTGGGCTGGTAATGTAATAAGGAAGGTTCCCTACTACATATGTTTTTCCTCCTTTAGCAATTAACTCATTCCAATTTACTTTTAAAACATCTTGTTGGTGAATGGTAATTCCTTCAACTTCAGCTTCTAAAACACTGACTGCTCGCTGGTCAACTTCTATCACATGTACATCGTCATACTTTTGAACAAGGTATTTTGTAAGAGCGCCCGTTCCGGGGCCGATCTCAATTATTCGATCTGATTTCTCTGCCTTAATAGCATCAACTATTTTATAAATGATGTTATTATCGTTTAGAAAATGTTGCCCCAGACTTTTTTTTGTTTTAAATGACATTAGATACTTTGCATGTTATGTTTCCAGGCAGAATTAATTTGTCAGAAGTTTTAAATCTGGAAACTATTATCTGTAAATTAACGAACGCTTGCTATACTTGTAAGCAAAACTAATATTTATTTATGAGTTTACTTGATAAAATCGGGTTAGGAAGGAAAAAGAGTGACATAGCTCCTCTTGTAGGAGAAAAACTTAAAAAAGAGCAAGAGAAATATTCTTTGAAAAGGAATCCTTACCTCCGTGCTTTTATATTTATCTGCTTTATTGGTATTTCCATTCTTTCATTGCCTAATGCAACCATCAACTCAGGGCTTAACTATAGTGTAGGTCAACCATGGAGAGCTGAAGACTTGGTTGCTCCATATACTTTTGCTATCAATAAAACAGCCGAAGAAATTCAGAATGAAGAAGATCAGATCAGAAATACAGTTTCTCCTGTTTTTAACATTGATCCAAATGTAGAAATTGGAGTACAAACTAAGATTGATTCGCTGTACAGAAATATTCAGCCTGTTATTGAAGGTTATTACAATTGGCAGGAAAGTAAACAACAAAGCTTGTCCTCCGTTTTTGATGACAGTATCCGGTTTGCTCAGGAATATGCCAATGCTGAGATACAACTTACGGAAGGCTCATGGACTGTTTTATTCGATAGCTATTACTCTGCCTTATCAAACAACCTTTCTGTTAACTCATTTATAGGAGTGCAGGTAAAGCAACAACTTGAATCTGTTGTAGAAACATTAATGAACGATGGAATTATTAACAGAACCAAAGCAAGCATCGAACAAAATGAAATTGTAATTCGTGATGTTGTAAACAGCACTGAACGTTTAGCTACAAAAGCCAGAGTTCGTGATCTCAGAGAAGCTAATGAGTTTGCTCAATTCCAGCTAAACAGAAGGTTTGAACAAAGTATAGCCCAGTTGGGGATGGAGCTTTACAATAAAGTTATTCAGTCAAACTTAATATTCAGTGAGGCCGATACTCAAACCAGGATCGAAGACCAGTTGTCAGAAATATCAACTACAAAAGGTGCGATAGCTCAAGGACAGATGATCATCCGAAAAGGAGATATTGTGACTCAACAAAGTGCAAATATTCTGGAGAGCTTATCTGAAACCAGATCTCAAAATGCCTCTATCGTCGAAAAATGGCTCCGGTTTTCAGGTGGCGTAATTGCCATTTGTATGATTTCACTTGTATTCTTTATGTATTTATTCTTGTACAGAAGGCCTATAAGTACTCATAACGGATTATTCTTCCTTGTTTTTCTTACCATGGGGTTAATTGGCTTAGCAAGTGCAATACTACTTCGATATGATATTTCAAGTATCTACGTAATTCCGGTTGCCATTGCCCCAATTATTCTCACCATTATTTTTGATTCCAGAGTAGGTATAATAGCATCAGTAACTTTAGCAGCGCTGATTGGAATGGTAAATGGCAATGATTTTGAATTTACTATAGCAACAATTTGCGCCTGTAGTATGGGTGTGTTTTCAGTTCGTGATATTAAGGACCGTTCCCAATTCTTTTTCACTACACCGGGTGTTGTCTTTATTTCATATATCATAGTAATTGGTGCTTTTTCTCTTACAAAGTTAAGTGGTTGGGAATCATTTTTTAATCAGATCTTATTTATAGCTATTAACTCGCTGTTTATCCTGTTTACGTATCCCATCATTTTACTGTTCGAAAAACTCTTTGGAATCACAACCGATTTCACTCTCCTTGAAATGAGTGACACCAACCGTCCACTGCTTAAGGAATTGATGAATAAAGCTCCCGGTACTTTTCATCACAGTTTACAAGTTGCTAACCTGTCTGAAGCTGCTGCTGCCGCCATTAAAGCAAACTCGTTATTGTGCAGAGTGGGTGCACTCTATCATGATATCGGAAAGATGATAAAACCCTCTTACTTCGTTGAAAATCAGGGTGGAGGTTCTAACGAGCATGATAAGTTAAAGCCGCAAATGAGTGCAATGATCATAAAAGCTCATGTAAGTGAAGGAGTTAAAATGGCGGAAGAAGCAGGTCTTCCAAAAACCATTATAAGCTTTATTGAGTCTCATCACGGTACATCTGTGATCAGATATTTTTATGAGAAAGCCAAAGAGGATGACAACCTTAAAGAAATGCTGAATGAAGAGCAGTTCAGATATGAAGGTCCCCTTCCATCTACAAAAGAAACCGGTATTTTATTACTAGCCGATGGAATCGAGGCTGCTTCAAGGGCGATGAAAAACCCGAATTACAATAAGCTCGAAAATCTGGTTAACAAAATGGTTGATGACCGTGTGGCTGAAGATCAATTGAGTAAATGCCCGTTAACTTTCCGTGACCTTAGTGTAATCAAAGAAACTTTTATCAATATTTTGGTTGGTGTATATCACGGACGAATTGAGTATCCGGAAGAGAAAAAGGAGAAGGAATCTGCAAAACAAGAGAACAACAACTCAACAACAGATGATACTTCTGAGAAAGAAGTGGAGTTGCCAAAGCAGGATTAATGGAAAAATTTAAACAGGAAGTCGATCTTTATATTCAGTTTATCAAACTAGAGAAAGGCCTTTCTGAAAACTCCATAGCATCCTACAAAAATGATATTAGCAGATATATAGACTTTCTGGTTTTTAATAAAAAAATTACCGATCTGGGCGGAGTTACACTTACACATATAGAAGACTTTCTTGATTATCTGATCGATTCTGAATGTCTGTCAACTAGTTCTTTAGCACGAAATATTTCCAGTATCAGAAGTTTTCATGAATTTGCCACTGTTGAAGGGTTTTCTAAAGCTAATCCGGCCGAATTGATTGAACTCCCCAAAAAAGCAAAAAAATTGCCTGAAGTTCTGGATGTTGTAGAAATCGAAGCTCTGCTTTCATCACCAAATACAGAAAAGCCCGCCGGTATCAGGGATAAAGCTATACTGGAATGTTTGTATGGAACCGGCATGCGGGTAAGTGAACTCACCGGACTGGAAATGGATCGTTTGTTTTTCGAAATAGGATTCATCCGGGTTATAGGAAAAGGAAATAAGGAACGTCTGGTTCCGGTCGGTGAAGTAGCTCAGGAAGCTATTGAACATTATGTGGAACATGTCCGTCCTTTATTTTTTAAACCCAAAAAAGCCGATAAATCGAAAAACAGAGTGTTCTTAAATCAAAGAGGCGGAGCTTTAACCAGAATGAGTATCTGGAATATTGTTCAGAAAGCTGCAAAAGCTGCTGACATCAAAAAGCCGGTTTATCCTCACATTTTCCGGCATTCATTTGCCACACATTTATTAGAAGGCGGAGCTGACCTGCGAGCGGTACAGGAAATGCTGGGTCATGCTTCTATTTTGACCACGGAAATTTATACCCATATCGATCGTTCATTTCTGCATCAGGTACACAAAGAATTTCACCCAAGAGCATAAATATCATGAAACATGTTGTAATATTATTTCTTTTTTTAATTCCTTTCTCCTCTCTATATGGACAATCGCGTTCAACCCAGATTCATGAAAATGGTTTAGTTGTTTCAGCAGAGGTATATGCTTCAGAAGTAGGAAAACAAATTCTGCAACAAGGCGGAAATGCTGTTGATGCGGCTGTGGCTGTTCAATTTGCATTAGCTGTTACTCTTCCCAGAGCCGGCAACATCGGCGGCGGTGGATTCATGGTTCTTCAATTAGCTGATGGAACTTCAACTACTTTGGATTTCAGAGAAAAAGCCCCATCCCGGGCATCCAGAACGATGTATATAAGAGATGGTGAATTTAAACCTGAGCTAAGCTGGGAAGGTATTCTTGCCGTTGGAGTACCGGGAACAGTGGATGGAATGGTAACAGCTTTGGAAAGATATGGCCGAATGCCTTTGGAACTGGTTATTCAGCCGGCCATAGATCTTGCGAAAAACGGATATTATTTGTCTTATGTGCAAGCTCGCTCGTTAAACAGTCGATTTGAAACTTTTAGCAAGTACGAAGGCTCAAAAAAATACTTTACAAAAGAAGATGGTGTTCCTTTCAATGAAGGAGACCTGTTTATACAAAAAGATCTGGCTGAGGTTCTTGAACAAGTAGCACGATATGGCAGAGATGGTTTCTATTCAGGTTCCGTTGCAGATGCAATTGTGAGAGAAATGCGAAAACAAGGAGGATTAATTACTCATTCCGACCTCAGAAATTACAGAAGTAAATGGAGAGAGCCTGTAAAAGCTCGCTTTCAGGATTACGAACTTTCTATCATGCCGCCTCCAAGTAGTGGAAGTATTGCAGTTGCACAAATTATCGAAATGATGGATGATTATGCTCTGGCGGAACTAGGACATAATTCAGCTGACTATGTTCATTTAATGGCGGAAACAATGCGCCGTGCTTTTGCTGACCGCTCTTTTTATTTGGGCGATCCTGATTACTATGATGTTCCGAAACAGGATCTGATCGATCCTAAATATAACCATGCCAGAATGATCGACTTCTCCATGGATACGATTACTCATTCTTCCACTCTCTCTCATGGTGAATTTTCGAATAATTACGAGTCAGATGAAACCACACACTTTTCTATTATCGATAAGGATGGAAATGCAGTGGCAGTTACAACAACACTAAATGGTTCTTTCGGTAGCAAAGTAGCCGTTGATGGAGCCGGATTTCTTTTGAATAATGAGATGGATGATTTTTCAGCACAACCCGGTGAGCCTAATGCATATGGCCTGATAGGTGGGGAAGCTAATGCAATTGAACCGGGAAAAAGAATGCTTAGCAGCATGACTCCGACCATTGTCACTAAAGATGGAAAAGTAAGAATGATACTGGGAGCTGCCGGTGGCCCCAGAATTATAACTTCAACATTGCAAAGCTTTTTAAATCTGGCTGTTTTTGGAATGAATGCTCAGGAAGCTATAGCTGCAAACAGAGTTCATCATCAATGGTTGCCTGATATCCTTTTTTATGAAAACTATGGATTGAGTCCGGATACCATTCATTTATTAGAACAAAAAGGGCACCAACTCCGGACCATGTCAATTGCCCGGGGACATATTATCTATGTAGATCAGGAAGGGAAAAAATCAAGCGGTGTAGATCCCCGAGGAGATGGACATGCCGCAGGTTATTGATTTGTAATCTAAATATGACTTAATACATTCTTCGCACTTACTGAATTATGTGAATCGTACCAGATCACTTCTCCCTGATTCAAGATAAATATTTGTGGTGATTCATGTCTCACATTAACTTTTTCTGCAAAACTTTTTGAAACAGAGCGTTCGCTGATTACATCTATTAAATGAAAATCAATACCCGGATTTTCAAGAAGTTCGGGATCATTCAAATTTCGAAGAGCAAAATAGCTTACACCACAACTGGGACTATGCTTGTACACTATTTGTAATCGATTAAAAGAGCTTTTTATTACAGCATCGATATCATCTTCAGTATGAATAATATTCCAGACAGTACTTTCCTCAGAAGGTGGCTCCACTCCGGTAAATGCTTTAGTTATTGTATCAAAAAAGCCCATATTCCTCTTTTTTCGTTAATATATTACAAATCAATGTATTAATGGAACTTGTAAAAGGATTCTGCCATTGTAAAGAGTATAACAAATAAATTACTTACTGATTATGGATACAAACTTAAAAGGATACTGGTTAGGTCATTCGGCATTTAAATTTATAAGCCAAAGCGGAAGCATAATTTATGTCGACCCCTTTCTTAAAGACAATCCTTCTACTCCTGAGGAATACAAAGAAATTACAGAAGCTGATTATATACTTCTTACACACGGGCACGAAGACCATGTAGGAGATACTTTAGAAATTGCAAAGAATACCGGATGTAAAGTAGCTGGTATAGTTGAGCTGATCGGTCTCTTACAAAAGAAAGGGCTAAGTGAAGAACAGGCAGTTCCTTTTAATAAAGGCGGCACGGTTCGTTTTGATGATTTTTCTGTAACTATGGTTTCAGCTAATCACAGTTCTTCTTTTGATGGTGAATACGCCGGCGACCCAGCAGGCTTGGTTCTATCCTTTGAAGATGATCTATGTATTTATCATATGGGTGATACCAATATCTTTTCTGATTTGGCTTTATATGGAGAGTTATATGAACCACATGTTGTACTGGTTCCGATTGGCGATCATTTCACTATGGGACCACAGGAAGCTGCATATGCTGTAGAAATGGTAAATCCAACTATCGCCGTTCCAATACACTATGGAACCTGGCCTCCCATCGATTCAGATCCGAATGAGTTTAAAGAAATTCTTGAAGATATTTCTGAAGTGGAAGTAATTGTAGCTACAGCAGGTAAGGATTTCTTAAGCTAGATAAATCAAATTAAGGGACGCTGTAGTCTAGCTTTAAAATATCTTCTAATTCCAGTTTAAAATTTATAAAAGTAGACTTTCGCTTTACGTTTATGATAATATTTTTTTTATCGAACGTATTTATTTTGTCAAGCAGTTCACTTAGTGAATATTGATAAACATTTTTGTAGTCTACTTTTATAATTATATCGTCTTTTTGTAAGCCTGCCTTATCAGCGGGTGAATCCGGTCTTACTTTAGAAACCACATAAAATGGTAATTCTAAAACCGGTGTTATTATTTCCAAACCACTAATATTGTACTTAAATTTTTCTCGGAATCTTCTATTCCTTCTTATCAACATACTCTCATCTCTGTAATTGTATATTATATCAAACCTTTTTAAAAAGTCTGCTCCTAGACTTCCGTTTCTAGAGCCTCTATCAATAGCCAAATCCACTGCCTCTAAATCCGGGAAAGCTAGAATCGGTTCTTTAACTTCAAAGCCCTTCAGCTCAACTTTTCTGGCTTTTCCTATCTTTCCATAAATCTCCCCACTTAATCCGCTACCTAAATAGGTTTCTATGTGGTTTGAAGGAATCACAACATTCTTTGAGATCTCCGGATACAAAAAAATTGTATGACTTGCCCCCGAGTCAATCAGTAACCTCGCATCAAGTTTAGTATTGTTACTTTGAGTAATAGTAAGATCTGCATAAACTTTATTGTCTTGACTGTGTAAAGGTACGTACGTCCATGACTCATTATTTTTTCTTTCTAAATATTTTTCTTCAAAAGCATCCGGGTCATGTAAATAAATTTTCTTTCTTTCATAATCAGCTTCAACTATAAAGTTTTTAAATATATCATAACCTAGCAACCCGTTGATCTGTGTTCCCATAAAGTGAGAAAGGTTAAAAGTGTCTTCCAGAAGAACCACAATAGTTTGATTCTCACCTTCAATGCCATCAAGGAAAATTTCGTTGCCTCTCGAAATTAAAGCTGAAATTGAACCAGAGTTTCCAAGACCATTTAATTCTACATCTCCCTGATAAGAAATTCTAAAACTTTGGTCACTACCCAATTCCGTGATGATAGTTCTACCTGCTCCGGTATCAAGAATAAATTTTAATTCTTCAGAGTCGTTAATCCTTAAAGAAATTACAATTAGATTGTTAATCAATTCAAAAGGAACTGAAATAGTGCCTTTATAAGGGTCAACGATACGGATATCTCTGTTTTCACGATCTCCTTCTAAAATTTCACGATTTCCCTGAAAAAGTTTACTTGAACATCCTACTAAAAATATAACCGCAATAAACAGGGCAATCGAGTTAAGGAAATTTTGCCTTACTTGACGTCTGAACAGATACTTACTTATTGCAGATATTTTTAGCATAACTGAAAAGTTCTTTACTCTATTTACTAAAAAAATACATCTGTACAAAACCTATTGGATTTAATCCTATAGGTTTTTAAAATTTTTCGCCCAATATTCCGTAAGTATTTTCAACCTGAATGAAATACCATTCTTAAAATCTAGAACCTCTTATCCAGGTATCTGACCTTTTCCAGCTGTTTTGAAACTGTAGATTTAATTCTGAGTCATTCTTACCCTGAGCTTTTAAAGCTTGCTGGATTCCAAATAAAGACCAGCCGTTATTCGGATGATTTTCTAACTCTTCTTTATATACTTCTGTTGCACGTTCAAATTCTTCTATTTCCAGTAAAAATGCTCCATACCAATGTCTTGGAGAAAATGGTATCGGTTCGGGTTCATCATACGCTAAAGAATCATAGTATTTGATTGCCTGCTTAAATGATTCTTCAGCTTTTACAAGCTCTCCCCTAGACCATAAAATTTCTCCTTCTAAAATATATCCTACTGTACTCAAAAGATTTTCTGCGGAATGAAACCTGAATCTCGCTGAAGAAGATGACGCTTCTTCTAAAATTTTTTCTTTCATCTCCGTTGCTTTCTCTTCATCACCACTTTTTAATGAAGCATATCCCTGTGCAAAATCCCACATTCCGCCATGAATGGAATGAGAGGGCCTTTTTTCAATAGCCGGTACTTCATCAAATCTTCCAAATCGGATCAATGTCAGTACATGATACATGTTATTTCCGGTTAGTTTGGCGTAATCCTTCCCTGCTTGTATTGCTACTGCTCCTTGTCCGTCCATACTTGCAGCAAAAGCAAGCATATGAAGATTATGAGAAGGATAAATTGCAAACCCTTCCCCAACCGAGGCTTTCATATCAGAATGCCAAGCCATGATATTTGCAGTCACAGCATCTCCCCAACGACCGATTTCATTCCATGTATGCGAAGGCATATGATTTATATGACTGGCTCCCGGAATTGAGGTCCCAATATATTCAGCGCATGGTTCAGCCCATTCAGGATTTTGAGTTGATTCTGTTGCATGGATGTACAAATGACAAGCTCCCGGATGTTTGATATCTGTTTCTAAGATCTCTTCCAGCACCGAATGGAGTTTTTCCACATCAGGATCATTTACATCTCTGGTTCCTCTTCGGGGCTCTAGTAAAAACAAAGATTCAGCATACAAAGTAGCTATATCAAGATCATTCGGATATTTGCGAGACAACTCCGCCATTCTTTTTGAGTAAATAGTGTCCTGAACCGCTCTGTTTTCCCTGTCATAATCTTTAACATATCTAACCGAAAAGGCTTTTATAAGATCTTTTTCTTTTTCGCTTCCGTAATTCTGAGAAACATCAATAGCTTCCTGAATTTTCTCATAGGCTCTGGGAGCCTCAGTATCTGTCATTGCACCGTTCAGATACGATCCCCACGCCCATGCTTCTCCCCAATAACAAACTGCGCAATCAGGATCAGCTTTTTGAGCTTCCCTAAAGGAACGGGCTGCATCAACTTTTGTGAATGCATACATCATCTGAAAACCCTGATTGAAATAGGCTTGAGCTTTTTCGTTTCCGGATGAGATCGGATATTCAAAATCTCCCAAAGCGACATCAAAAAGAGGAATCGGTTCATCAAAACTAGAAGGATAATTTACATCCTGAGACATCACAATAATCGGAAAGACAGAAATCAACATTAAAAGAATAACTTTTCTCATAGCAAAAATTTAGAATGACATTTACAGATTATAATAGATAAACACCTTCTAAAAAGTAAATGTTTGTACCCTGACATTTGACCCTATGTTGTATATCTTCAGACAAAACTAATTTTTTAAACAAACTTCAATGGCTGATCTGATAGGTGTTTTTGCTTTAATTGTAGGACTTGAGCTCGTTCTCGGTGTTGATAATATTCTTGTTATTACAATCCTTGTAAGTCGGCTTGAGGAAAAATACCAACAACGCGCAAGAGTAATAGGGCTTGTTCTTGCCATGGTTGCACGAATTGTTTTACTGTTTTTACTCCTCCAGCTTACCGAACTGACGAACCCAATTGTGATGGGTTTATCCGTAAGAGATCTAATACTAATTTCCGGTGGTTTGTTTCTACTCTATAAAGCCGTTAAAGAAATTCACAATACAATTGAACTAAAAGACGAACATGACGCAGCTAAAAATGTCAAGGACTCATTCAGCTCGGTAATTACACAAATTGTATTGCTGGATATGGTTTTCTCCGTTGATTCAGTAATAACAGCAATCGGCTTAACGGATGTAGTATGGGTTATAGTTACAGCAGTGATCTTAGCATTTGTTGTGATCTTAATTTTTGCTAAACCAATTGGTGAATTCATTCTGGATAACCCCGCTTTAAAAATTCTTGCGCTCTCATTTTTGATCACCATTGGAATAACTATTTTTATGGAAGGCTTGCACAAAGAAGTCCCTAAAGCGTATATCTACCTGCCCATGGGCTTTGCTCTATTTGTGGAACTGCTTCAAATGCGGTATTCGAAAAATAAACAAGATTATAATCAGGAACTCAAAGACAAACTTCCTGATTAAGTATTATTGATCAGAAAATTGTCCGGCATAGATTTCAGCCGATGAGCAAACTTTTACTTTTTTAAAGAACGCACATCAGTATAATTCTTCAAATACTAACCATCACTTTTACCCATGAGATTCTTTTTAATTCCTGTTCTGTTTCTTCTAATTCAATGCCAATCTGAACCTTACGAATTCAACGAAGATAATTCTTCTGAAATTCTCAGAACTTTAAGCTCTGATGATATGCGGGGACGACAAGCTTTTACTCCTGACATCGACAAGGCAGCTGATTTTATAAGCGACAAGTTTAACCAAATGGATCTGGATAAACTTGATAGTGAATCTGATTATCTACAAAACTTTGAAGTTCTGTCTATAAAAATAAAAAGTGCTGACATCGAAGTTGGAGGAACTCAGGTAAGCCCAACTGACTTTTTTATCCTTGGTGATACTTCAACTATAGAATGGGCTGAGACCAACCAAATTGAAACTATGCAAATTGCTAAGGGTGAGAACTTTCAGCAAAGATTTAACGAGATACGTGAAAATACTGCTGAAGCTTTTGTTTATGTAGACGAAAGTCATGAAGCAATTTTCAGACGATACCAACCTTTTTTCTCCAGAGCATCCAGAACGTTCCCGGATGATCAGTCTCCAAATAAGATCTTTGTTCTATCGTCGAAATCTTCAGAAACTTCATTTAACGCATATATCACAAAAGAGACTGAGCGCCTTGAACTCGCCAATGTTGTTGGCAAGATTGAAGGAAATCGAAAAGATGAATATGTGGTTTTTTCAGCTCATTATGATCATATCGGTGTGAGACAGCCAAATGCTGCAAATGCAGATTCTATTGCGAACGGTGCAAACGATAACGCATCGGGAACCACAGCTGTGATAGAATTGGCGAAGTATTTTAAAAGTAAGGGTACTCCTGAAAGAACTTTATTATTTGTTGCTTTCACTGCCGAAGAATCAGGTGGTTATGGTTCTCAATATTTTTCCAAACAACTAGAACCTGAACAGATCATGGCAATGTTTAATATCGAAATGATCGGAAAACCGGCAGTTGAAGGACCAAACACTGCCTGGATAACCGGATTTGAAAAATCGAGTTTTGGAGAGCTGTTGCAAAAAAGTGCAGAAGGCACAATTTACGAATTTTATCCGGATCCTTACCCAAATCAGAACCTTTTTTATCGTTCAGATAATGCCACTTTAGCAAGATTAGGAGTTCCTGCTCACACTATAAGTACAACTCCAATTGATGTAGATCCCGATTATCATCAGGTTTCTGATGAATTTGAAACGATTGATATTGCTCATTTAACGAATACAATCCGTGCTATTTCACAGGCAGCCGTAGGTATAGTTTCAGGTCAGGATACTCCAACCAGAGTAGATGCTTCTCAATTAAACTAGACTTTATCCTTTCAAAAAAGTAAAATGAGGCTTTCGTAACTTAATGATACTACAATGAAAGCTTCATTTTCTTTATTCCTTTTTTCTCTCCTCTCAATAAGCTTGTTTGCGCAGGGTTATGCAATTCAACAACTGGAAAACTCACCTAGACACCACGAATGGGTTGAAATTCAGTCAAGTGGCAGAACAATGCACAACTTTGTGGCTTTCCCTGAAAGATCTGACAAAGCTCCTGTTTTCATTGTTATTCATGAAAATCGTGGGTTAAATGACTGGGCCAGAAGCTTTGCAGATCAGTTAGCAGAAAAAGGGTTTATTGCTATAGCTCCGGACATTATATCCAATACTGTTGATGGAATTGAAAAAACCAGTGACTTTGAAACTTCTGATGCAGCACGTTCTGCAATTTATGCTTTGGATGCTGATAATGTGACCCAAGATTTAAAATCTGTTTTAAAGTATGCCAAATCTATAGAAGCAGGGAATGGAGAGGTTTATGTAGTAGGATTTTGTTGGGGTGGTTCACAATCATTTCGCTTTGCAACCAATGCCGGCGATGAGATCGAAGCTGCTTTGGTTTTTTATGGCACAGGGCCTCAGGAAGCTGAAGCTTACTCAGCTATTGAAGTGCCGGTTTTTGGTTTTTATGGCGGAGCAGATAACAGAGTAAATGCCACTATCGAAAATTCAGAAGAAGCCATGAATTCTTATGATAAAATATATAACTATGAGATCTATGAAGGTGCGGGTCATGCATATATGAGACGTGGAGATGATCCTGAAGCCCCTGAGGACGATCCGAATGTAAAAGCCAGAAATGCTTCCTGGGAAAGGTTGATGAACATTGTAAAGGATAATTGAATTGAAATCCAGAGATCAAATAGAGTTGGAAATTCATCAGGCGTTCGATGAAGTGATCAACTTTATTCGGCAACAGGATGACTCTCTGTTTGATCGCCCAAAAGCAGAAGGAAAGTGGAGTACAGGTCAACAACTTGATCATTTGATCAAAAGCGTAAAACCACTTAGCACGGGAATGGGGTTGCCAAAGTTCTTACTGAAATTTCGGTTCGGGATCAGAAACAGGCCTGAAAGAACTTTTGATGAACTGGTTAGCAAATACCAACAAAAACTGGAAGAAGGCGGACAGGCAAGCTCTGCTTTTATTCCACCTGAAATTTCTATAGAACAGAAAGATCAACTTTTGGCAAACTACGAAAAAGAAAAAATAAAGCTTGTTAAGGTGCTTCAGAAATGGTCTGAAAAGCAATTAAGTACGAATGTTGCCCCACATCCTCTATTAGGAAAATGTACTGTTCGTGAGTTGTTATATTTTACTATTCATCACAACTATCATCATCTGGAAAGCATTAAAGATATTCCTTAATTCCTTGTTTGGGATTTTATATTTAATTGGAATTGGGCTTGTTTGGCTTTCTGATAAAGGGATTAAAGAAGGTTGGATCAAATAATTAGCAACTTAAAATAAAACGAAGATCAAAATCCTTCGTTTTATTTAATCTTACTACTTCCTCAAGAAATTATTCCTCTAACTTTCAAAGGTATAATCTGAAAATTACCAATTCTGGGATGCCCTCTAATCAGCTTCTCTTCTTCGATCAAATTTACTGAGGACAAAACCGATATAGTTTATTGATCTGCAATTCTTGTTTTCGAAACCTGACCCCACCACATGTTTATGTGGTTTTATTTCAATCACTTGAAATTAAATCTGAAATTCAACTTTTTAGAAATAATCAATTTCATTGAATATGAAATTCATTGGGTTTAAAAATAATCTTAATTCGGGTACAATCATGAAACATTCAAAGATATTCATACCATTTCTTCTATGCCTTATTTTAAGTGTAGACAGTTTTTCTCAGCAAATAAGCACATCCTTTAGTGGATCAAGGGAATATGTAAAAGCAGATTCTTTGCTATATATATCCGGCAATAGTCAGATCAGTGTTTTTAAAATCCAACAGAATGGTTCTGCATTGCCTATTGGTGAACCAATCTTTCAACAGATTTATAATTCTTCTGTTTCTGAGCCCTTAAACGGTTATGTTTTTTATTCTGGAGATAATGGATTTGTTGCAAAAATAGAAGTTTCTGATGCAATAAGTGAATCTGGAGAAAACCTTTTTGATTATCAAGTTGTTCAGTTTCCCTTCGATGTAGATCTAACTGATATCGAATTAGTTGGAACAAGGTTAATAGTTGCCGGTGTGGATGGTTTTTTTGCCTATTCAGATGATGAAGGACAAAGCTGGAATAAGATCCGTATCGGTACCACTGCCCATCTTACAAATATTATTGAAGGCTTTAACAAGCTCTATGTAACTGGTCATAACGGAAACCTTTTCATATCTGATAATAACGGAGAAAGTTGGACCAAATCCATAACCAAAACCGATCGGGACATTCATGATTTATATATCCTCAGCGATGGAACGGGTTATGCGGTTGGAAGTAATGGAATAGTACTTTATACCACAGATGAAGGCCAAAATTGGGGACAAATTAGAAACTTTGGATTATACACTGATTTAAGAACTATCGATTTCTATAACGACGAATACGGTGTTTTAGCAGGTGAAAGTGGAATAGCTTACATGACGACTGACGGAGGAGAAACATGGGGTTCTTTTGTCCAGTCATCTACTGATAATCTACTCAACGTAGACATGATCAATCCTTTTGTAATTGAATTCGCTCATAATACTGGTATCTATACGGAAGAGATTCCTTTAGAGGATGTAATTTATGATGCCATGGTTGGTTTATGGCAGTCAATGATGAATACAGATAATATTGGATTACTTGTTGGTTCTGACTGGTCTACCTCGTCATGGGGTAATTTTGGAATGAGATTATTGGGTGGAGAGCCCAGAACCAGCTATCCGAATGATATCTCACAAAGCTCTGATATTAGAGGAATAAGCGAACGACCTTGGGGCGGAGCTTATACTGCTATTGTACGAGCAAAAGAAGGCATGGAAAATGTAACATCCGAATGGTCTACTCTCGATCAAAACGAAATAGATCTTTATATAGCTCTATCTAATTTTACTCAAGGACTTGCATATGCTCAGCTTGGATTAAAATTTGATCAGGCTGAAATTTATGGTGAAGATATTCTAAGTACAGCTAAAACCGTTCCGATTAAGAGAACAGGATTAGGTTTTACACCTGGTCTGACTCCACAATATGCTAACGAAATCTTACAACCTGATGGTAAAAGTAATATTAAGGTAACGAACAGGATTCCTGCTTTATTCGCCAATAACAATATAGAATTATCGACTAGCACTTCTTTCGCTCCTTACAGCGATGTAATTGATGTAGCCAAAGCAAAGCTTCAAGCTGCAATTTCAGCATTTAATTCCTCTGGTTTAACTATGCCTGATGGCTTTATTAACGGGTTTGGTGGAATATCCCACACAGAATTCTCCAACATGGTACATACCTTAATTGCTGAACTTGAGGTTATGAAAGCCCGAACGGCTTCCGAAAATGATAATGGAGTCGACTGGGATGAAATCATGACATTAACCAGCAATGGAGCTACAAAAGATTATCAGCCTCAAGGGGATGATTCTTTCTGGTTTAGCTATGTATTACTTTATCATAATTTAGATAATTGGTTAAGAGTAGATCAAAAAAATATTAATTTATTAGACCCTTCTCAGCCTTCTGCTTATCCACAAGATGGATCAGATCCCGGGATAGCTTCTTCAGATGATAATAGATTCTCTACCGATTTTACTTATTCTGGAGTTGCCCCATTCCGACCTGAAAGGGGTTACTATTTCTTTGGAAACTACACCTGGACTAAGTACCCTGAACATAACTTTTTTGAAGGAGCTTTTGGTCCTATGCCCTTCATCTTTAAAGCTTCAAACAATCTGTTAAGAGCCGAAGCAATAGTAAGAACAGGTGGCGATAAAACAGAAGCGACCAATCTTATTAATTTAACAAGATCAGATAATGGCGGATTACCAATGTTATCAGGTTCTGAAACTGATCAGGAAATACTTGATGCCATTTATTACGAATGGATGATTGAAGTTGGCCCAACAGGAAATGGTCCAATCGCATGGTACAATAATCGTCGTTTCGATGAGCTTCAAGAAGGCAGCCTTACTCAGCTTCCGGTACCTGCCAGTATACTTATTGAAAATGGAATGGAAGTATATACCTTTGGAGGAGATCAAGAAGCGAATCTTGACTTTTATGTATATCAGCCTTCTGATGATACTACATTTGTATCTCTTGAGCCCACTATTAAGTGGCACAGTGATGCTGATGCCGCTTCTTATAATTTGACGTTTATAAACGGTCCAAGTGCTGCCGACGAAGTCCTGTTTGAGAAAGAAGGGCTCACTGAAGCAAGCTATACTTTAACAGAAGCAGATGCAGAACTGGATTATTTTACCGAGTATTCTGTAATTGTTTCAGCCCTTGATAGTAATGGAGAAATATACCTATCAAGTAATGCGACTTCGTTTACAACTATAGATACATTAACTAATGCGCCTGAGTTAATAAATCCCTCCAATAATGTCATAAATACACCCAACCGGATTACTTTCTTTTGGGAAATGGATATTGGAAATGCCCGATCTATGCAATTTGGCTTTACTGAAAATGATTTTAATCATCTTCAACTAAGTACCTCTTCTGACTTTAACTCAACTGTAATTGATACTTTAATTGCAGGAACAGGCGTCTATTTTTGGACTCATACAACCACAATTTCAGGTCTAGAATATGATACTCAATACTATTGGAGAATTGCTTCTGTAAATGAAGCCGGACAATCTGATTGGTCTCAAACATTTAACTTTACAACTATGCCCGAAAATAATGAAGGAATTCTACAGCTTGTTTCTCCGGCTAATGAAGGAAATGATGTTAGTATTCCTGTAGAGTTTGAATGGACGGCTTCTTCTAGTGCGATTGGTTATGAGCTACAGGCTTCATTTGATACAAATTTCAAACAATCTATAACAGTTTCTGGAATTGGAGATACTACTGCGACGACTATCCCTCACATACTCCCGGATACGACCTATTATTGGAGAATGAGACCCATATACGTTAGTGGGAACGGAGATTGGACAGTAGTTCAAAGTTTTACAACAGAATTACCAATACCGGATACTCCATCCTGGGAGCCTGCAGATGGAGCGATTGTTGAATCTTCTGTAGTTCAATTTACATGGGGGGAAAGCAGCTTTGCTCAATCTTATAATATTCAGGTTTCGGATAACAATGATTTCTCAAATATTATAGCCCAAGCTTCCGAATTAAGTGAAACTGGTTTTGAACTTAAAGACCTGGAAACAGGAACTTATTACTGGAGAATTTCGGCTACCAATGCTTCCGGAACAAGTGATTGGTCAGAATATTTAAGTTTTCAAGTTAACCTCGGCATTTCTAATGAATCTGATGGAACCCTTCCCAAGAACTTCACTTTAAAACAAAACTATCCAAACCCATTCAATCCTACTACAACTATTGAATATGGAGTTCCTGTAAATGCAGAAGTTCAACTTACAGTATTTAATATGCTTGGTCAAAGTGTCGCAACTCTTGTTTCTGAAAAGAAATCCCCTGGCGTTTATACCGTTTCATTCGATGCCAGCTCACTCTCAAGTGGTATTTACATATATGTATTAAAAGCAGGGAATTTTACAGAAACAAGAAAACTAACATTGATTAAATAAGTGTATAAACCAAAATTCAGGAGTAAAAAGAGCCTGCCTATTTCAAGCAGGCTCTTTTATATTCGAACTTGAATAAAATTTTATTTATCGCCTCAATTCTTAAATAAAATCTTTCACTTCTTTGAATTTGATAGTTCCATTTATTGGCACTTGAGCAATTCGGTTTAAATGAATATCTAAAATTTTACCGATTCTAGGATAACCACCCACCGTTTGCCCGTCTTTCATCAAAATAATGGGCAGACCATTTGGTGGAAGTTGTATGATTCCCGGTATTACTCCTGAGGATTTCATATCAACCTGATTCATCACAATAGGCTTTTCTGATTCCAGTCTTATACCCATTCGGTTACTTTTCGAACTTACCCTAAAAGACGAATTCAAAAATTTATCTTTCTCCTGATCATTCAATTGATCCCATTCCGGTCCGGGTATAAATTCAATGGTTATTTTAGAACTGTAATAAGGAATCCCATCATTTTGTAATGTTCGGGGTTCTAAGCTTTCTGGAATTTCCTGCCAGCTTATCTGATCACCTTTTTTCAACGGAGTTCCATTCAGGCCTCCAAATTTCCCCAATGTAAAAGTGGAACAACTCCCCATAACTTTATCAATATCCCAGCTACCTCTTATCGCCACATAAGCCCGACATCCTTTTTTGGCGAATCCCAATTCCAGTGTTTCTCCAGCTCTGACCTTAACAGAAGTGTTCATTCCTATTTCGTAATCGTTAATACCGGGGTTCATTAAAGCACCTGTTATCGCTATAGTGGCGTCAGTATTAAATTGATACTTCCCTCCCTTTAATGTGCATTCCAGAACCGGTGCATTTTCAGAATTACCCGCTAAGAAATTAGCTTTTTTATATGCAGAGATATCCATTACTCCGGAAGAAGGAACTCCATATTTTCTATATCCTGATCTTCCTTTGTCTTGTATAGTAGTGAACAAGCCTCCATCCAGTACAGTAAGTTTACCCATTTCTATTCTCCTGGGTTTCAAATTCCGCTTTGGTTATTCGGACAAACTTTACTTTGTCACCAGGTCTAAACTTTGTTGGTGGCTCAGAAGTTATATCAAAAAAAGAAGATGGAGATCTGCCAATAATTTGCCATCCTCCAGGACTTTCAAGAGAGTATATTCCTGTTTGATTTCCTCCAATCCCTACTGATCCTGCCGGAATTTTTGTTCTGGGATTTTCTTTTCTTGAAACCGAAATACGATCATCCAGCCCATCCAGAAATATAAACCCGGGCAGAAAACCAATCATCGCAATTGAATATTCCCGTGAAGAATGAATGAAAATTATCTCTTCTTTTGTAAGCCCGGTTTTGGTTTCCATCTCCTTCCAATCCATTCCCAATTCATAACAAACTTTTATTTCATAAGTTTTCGAATTTAACTCGGACTCAATATTTTTTGTCTCAAGGTCGGAAAGAACTTCTTTAACATTGATATCAGAAGAGTTAAAAATAACAGTCAGCGATTCATATGCAGGAATCACATCTGTTAATCCTTGTATTTCCGAAAATTCTAAAAGAAAAGCAGCTTGATGTATAACATCTAATAATCTTCTCTCTGCATTTGGCCGCAGTAGCCAGGTAGTTTCACCCATCCGGAAAACAGTCCAGGAAATTCCATTAAGTTGCAGAGATCCTGACTCCATGATTTTTTAGAAATTGATGAATATTTCTGGCAAGCTCTTCGGAACCTTTTGTGTCGCTGTGTAAACAAATAGTTTCAGCTTTGATAGGTAATTCCTTGCCTGAGTATGCAATAACTTTTTCTTCGATCACCATTTTAAAAATTTGTGTCAAAACTTCTTCTTTTTTATGAAGAACGGCCCCTTCTTGTCCACGAGATCGTAATCTTAAGTCATCTTCATACGCGCGGTCTGCAAATACTTCAGCACAAAATTTCAGTTCATTCTTCAGAACCGCTTTTTCGAACTCTGATCCTGATTGTCCATAAACAACAACATCCAGACTCAATTCTTTGATAGCTTCAGCTACCGTTTTAGCAATGTCTCTGTATGCTGAAGCCGCATTATATAATGCTCCGTGGGGTTTTATGTGATGAAGCTCCACTCCTTCTCTGTCTGCAATTTCTTTTAAGCTTAGTATTTGGTCTTTGATACTGTTCTTAAGTCGATCCCGGCTCATTTCGAGCTGCCTTCGCCCAAACCCTGCCCGGTCCGGATAAGAAGGATGAGCCCCCACCTTTACTTTGTTTTTTTTAGCCAGAATTACTGTCCATCGCATACTGATTTCATCACCAATATGCCCACCACAAGCAATATTACACGATGAAATGTAAGGCATAATAGCTTTATCAAGATCGGGACCATCTTCTGATATCCATTCTCCCAGATCACAATTTAAGTCGATGCTTGTTTTCATAAAAATTGAAATACACTATTTAAACTTCTGAAGCCAACCAATAACGCCACTAGAACTACTACGATACCCAAAATATTCTGAATGGTTGTATTCACATAATCCCCTAACACTTTCTTTTGGTTTACGATATACATCAAAAATATTGCTACCATTGGAAGTAATATTCCATTGGCTACCTGAGCAAACTGGATAATGCTTACAGGACTAAAACTCAGCATTGAAAACAAAACGCCAATTGCCAGAATGATAATCCAGACTGCTTTGAATTTTGGATGCTTCATATCTATATCCCAACCCAGAATTCCTTTCGCTGCAAATGCCGCTGCCAGTGGTGCTGTTATAGCAGATGAGATTCCTGCAGCCACCAAACCCAATCCTAAAAAGTCTTTTGCCCAACTGCCCAATAATGGTTCAAGCTGTACAGCCATATCTGCTGCGTTCTTGATTTCTGAACCAGAACTTCCTGATGCCGCACTTGTTATCACAATACACATAGAAATAATTCCACCTAAAATAATGGCGACCATATTTTCTTTTCTCAAATCCGAAAGCTGACCTGTTTCAGAATATTTTTGTTGCACGGATGACGCATGCAGAAACAGATTATATGGAACTACTGTCGTTCCTATTAAAGCCATAACAAATAGAATCTCGTCAGCTGAAGCAGAAGGAATAAACAACCCTTTAATTATTTCTGAAATATCAGGAGCGATCATAATTGCTGTTGCCAGAAATACCACACTCATTACTACAACCAGACCGACCAAAAAATTCTGAATTCGCTTAAAATTTCCTGAATACAGTAACCAAAAGGCAATCCCGCCTATAATCAGTGGAACTAATCTGATTTCTACTCCCTCTAATATAATATTTACAGCAGGTAAAACTTCGTTCCAACCAAGAACAGCCCCGGATATATTTCCTCCTTCATATGCTGCATTACCAATTACAATTGCACCCAAAACCAGTGTGATCCCAAAGATCCTTAATAACGGATTTTGCAGCTCACCACGAATTGCTTCGCCAAACCCCTTTTGAGTGATTAAACCCAGGCGAGCGGTCATTTCTTGCAGTACAATCGTAGCAATTACTGAAAAGAGTAAAGCCCAAAGCAAAGTATATCCTGAATTAACCCCTGCTAGTGTACAAACGGTAACTGTTCCGGGACCAATGAAAGCCGCTGTGACTAAAGTACTTGGGCCGAAATATTTTTTAACTTGCAATTTCATGGTTAAGAATATAGAATGTACCGTTTACAATCACGAATTCAGATCAAAGATTCTTATGGCTAAAGCAAACAACAAAACTGTACCAACCCAACTCAAGGTGCAGGATTACCTGAACGCTATTGAAGACCCTCAAAGAAAAGAAGATTGTACCAGAATTCATGATATGATGAAAGAAATTACAGGACGAGAGCCAAAAATGTGGGGAACCTCTATCGTTGGTTTTGGTACCTACCACTATAAATATGAAAGCGGCCGTGAAGGCAATATGCTCATGACAGGCTTTTCGAACCGGAAGCAGTCTATTACTTTATATATACTTGGCGGAATTAAGAAAAGAGAGGAACTTTTAAACAAACTTGGACCTTATAAATCCGGAAAGTCATGTTTATATATAAAACGTTTATCAGACATTGATATTAATGTGCTTGCTGAAATGATTAAAGAGGATTTTGATCACGTCCGAAAAAAATATGAAGTTATTGATTAATGTGGGTTATTATTCTAAACTTTTGAATACAAATATCGTCTAAATCATCAATTTTAACTCCTTCATTGAACCATTCTTAATTGAGTAATGACTCTCAACGATTTCACTAAACAGACGCTAGAATTCCCTGACGACTACGAAGGAAAAGTAATCGCTACTTTGATTCGTTCTAACGAAAACATCAAGGGAAGAAAGTCAGTGCTCTATATTCATGGTTTTAATGATTATTTCTTTCATCCTCATTTAGCCGAAGGTTTTCATAAAAACGATTACAATTTCTTTGCGCTTGATCTCAGAAAATATGGGCGATCCCTTCTCCCTCACCAGCACCCGAATTATTGCAGAGATATTTCAGAATATTACGAGGAGATTACAGAATCTCTCAGCATCATAGACAAAGAGAATGGAAATGAAATTGTAATACTTGGACATTCTACCGGTGGTTTGATTGCAAGCATGTATGCGAATTTTGGTGAAAAAAGTGATTTGATTTCTACATTGATTTTGAACTCCCCTTTTTTCGAGTTCAACCTTTCTAAAGCAGAACGAGATATAAATCTGTTTTTTGCCCGGATAATTTCTTTTTTTATGCCCTATGCTAATAAAAGTAAACCGTTATCAAGTTTATATAACCGAAGTTTACTGAAATCATATTATGGAGAATGGGAATTCAATGAAAACTGGAAACCCGAACGTGGTTTCCCGGCATATTTTAAGTGGTTGATTGCTGTTTTTAATGCTCAACAAAAAGTGAGATCAGCATCAGATATTTCAAAACCGATATTGGTTATGCACTCTAAACGATCTGATATAGCAAAAAAGTGGTCTCCTGAGGTTCTGGGAATGGATATGGTATTAAATGTTGAAGACATAAAAGAAACTGGAAAGAAATTGGGAAAAAAAGTTACCTTCATCCCTGTGGAAAATGCAATCCACGATATTTTTCTATCAAAAAAAGAGGTTCGTGAAAAGGCCTTTAATGAAATGATTAACTGGTTAAATAAGACGATTAAATAATCACTATGGAAAACAGTATAGTTTTTGAAACTACAATTGATGCATCCGCAGAAAAAGTTTGGGAAACACTTACAAATCCCGATAAAATTGAACAATATATGTTTGGCTCTCGTTGCGACAGCAACTGGACTCCCGGAAGTAAAGCCAACTATTATATCAAACAAAACGAAAAAGAGATTACTGTTGTAAAAGGAGAGGTAATTCGATCCGTTCCTAACAAACTATTGGAACACACGCTTTTTCCAGCTAATTCAGGAATCGAAGATACTTTGGAAAACTACCTTGTGATCATTTATGAACTTGAAGAAGAAGATGGCAAAACTGAATTGACCATCACTCAAAAAGGCTACAAATATGTAGAAAATGGTAAGGAGCGCTACATAGATACTCAAAAAGGTTGGAAAGCAGTTCTCCCTAAACTAAAGGAAACTGCCGAAAAAGCGTGAGTCAGGAACAACCGAATAATCCTCTGCATGGCATAAAATTAGCCCAAATTGTAGAGGATTTGGTCGACTTTTACGGGTGGGAGCAGTTGAGCTTTCACGTTGACATAAATTGTTTTAAAAACGACCCAAGTATAAAATCCAGCCTTAAATTTTTACGAAAACACCAATGGGCAAGAGATCAGGTTGAAGAACTATGGGTTGACGTTTTTGGAGATTTATAAAATCATCTGCCAACAAAATTCAGCATCTGGTTTTCTAGTAGAACTATTACGGCCACAATAGCTATCGCTATTCCAAGCTTTAAAAGCTTTTGCCCCATTCGTTTCTTTTCTCCGGAATCCGGAATAACTGCTTTAATTGCTTTGATCACTTTTTCTCTGTTATAGAAAACCACAAAACTTACAGCCGTTAAATAACTAATCGCGCTTAGCATGGCGCCGGTAGAAATCTCAAAGAAAAAATCCACAACAATAATATTCAGCAAAACCGGAATAAGTGTAGCCGCACCAAGTAATTTAGTTCGATGGAAAAGCAACATGAAAGATCCCAGAATCTGAGTTCCTCCGATAAAAAGAATATATCCGTAAGAAAATCCGAAGAACGTCCATGCTAGATCAAAACCTCCCACTTCTGCTAGTGGTAACGATGCTACAGTTTCGGGAATACTTCCTTGATAGAATTGACCTCCCATTAATTTTCCAAACCCATAAGTGAGCAACATGGTTGCAGCGTAAATTCTTGCTGCTAATTCAAAATGTGATAATACCTTTTCTTTTGTGAGCTGCATTAGCTTCAATTTTAATTTGAAGCTTTTACTACTAAAATTATAAATTGTTACAAGCTCACTAGTCAGGATTTCAGTCCTAAAAATCTATTTTAGTTCTTCTAACTTAGTATCGTACTTCTCAATTAACTCGTTCCAATCGTATTTCTTAACTATGCTTTGGTAATCTACCTGTCGAACTCCCATTACACTTTCGATGGCTGTTTCCAATCGGGCGGGAAGCTCTCCTTCTTCGTATAAAAATTCTCTGTCCAACTCTTCCGGTAAATGCTCCGGATATGCTAAGCGATTAGGGAGTAACGGAAAACAATCACAATACATGGCTTCGATCACGCTTCCTCCAAAGAAATCCTGATTTGAAGTTACAGGAAGAATATCTGCGCGCCAAAGCCATTTCGCATAGTCGTCAAAAGAATCAGCATATCCCCAATGTAAGATCTCATCTTTGAGTTTTTCTTTTGCTTCATCAAATATCGGAGGGTTTACATCATTTTGTTCTCCCAATACAACCAACTTGAATCCGATCTCTTTTTCCTTTAACTCAAATAACGTCTCGAAAAATTCTTCCGGGTTTTTGTCATACTCCCATCTGTGATTCCATAAAATGGTCGCCTCAGATTGTTTTTCTTTATCTGATGAACGGAATTCTTCGAATCTTTTCAGATCTAATCCTAAATGCAGCACTTCACTTTTCTCTTTGATCACTTCGATATTATCTCTTTCTCTCTTATCCGGAAACTGTTTTAAGAATTTAGGTAACGCTCCCAAAAAAGAATCCATATGATATTTCGAATTAAAAAACACCTTATCAGCTGCGAGTGATGAAGCGTAATTGATAAAGGAATAGTGGTTATTTCGCTTCTTCTTTACATCTCTGTCCTGAGGAGACCATGGATAAGTCAACTGATTTTCATGAAAATACATCGCCACCGGAATGTTTGCCGATCTCTTTCTGGTCAGTGAAAGAAATGTAGTTAGGTCCAGCATCGAAGTAGCGAGAATTAGATCAGGAGGTTCTTTTAATTCATTGAATTGTTTTGCTAAAGAAACCGCACCACCGTGCATTCTCCATTTCCAGTGTCGACCGGGCAAACTTAGAATTTGAACGTTGTGCTTAGAGTGTTTCTGTAATCCTTCTGCCCACTGCTTATGAGATCCGGAAAAAAAGGGTTCAAGAAGTGTTATTTTTATATTTTCCATTTACTAAATTAATTGAGTAATTTTACTCATTACATTGAGTAATTTGTTATCGTGATTTATAGAACTGAGAAAAAAATCCTCCAAAACAGAATTTTAAATGAGCCAAGAGCCTTTTTACAAGTAGTTTATGGCCCGAGACAAATTGGCAAAACTACTTTGGTTTCTCAAATAATTAATGACATATCTATAGTTTCTCATTTCGCTTCAGCTGATGCTGTTTTAAGTGGCCCACAGACTTGGATAGAACAACAATGGGAAACAGCTAGGATAAAATTAAACAGATCTGATAACACGGAAGGTTTATTAATTCTTGATGAAATTCAAAAAATTGAGAATTGGAGCGAAGTTGTAAAAAAAGAATGGGACACCGACTCAAAAAATAATATTCCGTTGAAAGTAATATTGCTTGGTTCTTCCAGGCTAATGCTTCAGCAGGGTTTGACAGAGAGTTTAGCTGGAAGATTCGAAAATACTTATTTGGGGCACTGGTCATATTCCGAAATGAAAGAAGCATTTGGAATTAGTGAGCGTGAGTATGTTTGGTTTGGTGGATATCCCGGAGCCGCAGAACTCTTCTATCAGGAAGAAAGATGGAAAAAATATATTCGTGACTCCCTGATTGATACAATTATATCAAAAGATATTCTAATGCTCAACAGGGTAGAAAAACCTGCTTTAATGAAAAGACTTTTTGAACTTGGTTGTGAATATTCAGGTCAAATACTATCCTACAACAAAATGCTTGGCCAACTTCAGGATGCGGGAAATACTACCACTTTATCTCATTATTTACACTTATTAGATACTGCAGGTTTGCTTGGAGGTATCGAAAAATTTTCGCCAAATTTAATCAGACAAAGAGCTTCAAGTCCTAAGTTTCAGGTTCACAATACAGCATTTATTTCTGCTCTGTCATCTTATTCTCTTGATGAGATCACTGCTAAACCTGATATCTGGGGACGATGGGTTGAGTCTGCTATTGGCGCTCATCTTCTGAATGCTTCTTTATCAGAAGATTTCTCGCTAAAATATTGGCGTCATCGAAATGATGAAATTGACTTTGTTTTAGAGAAAAATGAAAAAGTAATCGGTATCGAAGTGAAAAGCGGGAAAACCCAGACTGCAAAAGGCATGGAAGCATTTAAGAAAGAATTTAATCCTCACAAAATCCTCTTAGTTGGCAAAACCGGATTACCGTGGGAAGAATTTTTGGCGATCAATCCTGCTACATTGTTTTAGTTCTCAACATCCCACGTATAAAAATTGTGGTCTTTGTCTAAACTCCAGCCGGTTGCCGGATAAAGCTGATTTCCAACGTGATTATCCTTCGCTGTTTCCAGCATCATACCACAAGCATAAGTTTCGCGACAAAATTCTTTTGATCTTTGTATAAGGGCTTTCGAAAATCCTTGACCCCGATAAGCTTGGTCAACATAAAGATCATTCAATAACCAAAATCTTTTCATTCTGGTTGACGAAAACAATGGATATAACTGAACAAAACCGTTAGCAATGCCGTCATTATTTCGGGAAATAAAGATAACCGACTCATTCTGTTCAATACGTTCTTTCAAAAAAGCTTTGCTTGCTGGTTTATCTGATTCCTTTTCATAAAAAACTCTGTAACCGTCAAATAATTCATTGAGTTCTTCTAAGTCTGCTAATGTGGCTTTTTCTATCTTCATATTCCCCTATTCCTAATTCCCCTATTCCTAATTCACATATTCCTAATTCACATATTCCTCTATTCCTAATTCAAAACCTCTCATCCACCTGCAATATCGATTTCAGTTCCACTTGGTTTTCCATCAATAATGGGCATCGCTTTTCCAATCAGTTCACGAACACCATCAATACTTAGTGAATCATCGTGGTCTTGTTTAGAATCCCAGACTTCAAAAACGTGCACGATATCTTTATCATCTGACTGCTGCCCCACAATGTAGACCAGACACCCTTTTGCTGTTTTCATCAGGTTCGCCGCTTCTTCTAAGATCGAAGCCAGCTCATCCCCTTTCCCTTCAACTGCCGTAAAACTTCCGGATAGTCCGTATTTCATAATTAATTCCTAATTTTATATTTACCTATTCCTAATTATTCAATTCCGCGATAGCGGCAGCGCATTTCCTACCATCAATAGCTGCCGACACAATTCCGCCCGCATAGCCCGCTCCTTCTCCACATGGAAATAACCCTTTTATCCTGATATGTTCTAATGTTTTATGATCTCTGGGAATTCTTACCGGACTGGAAGTTCTGGATTCCGGTGCATGAACTACTGCTTCATTAGTTAAGTATCCTTTCATGGTTTTACCAAACTCAAGAAACCCGTTTTTCAAAGCTCTGTACATGAAGTCTGGGAAAACTTCCTGTAAGTTAGCTGATGTCAGCCCCGGAGTGTATGAAGTATTCGGTAAGTCTTTGGATACAATTCCTTTAGTAAAATCCACTAATCTTTGAGCCGGAACTTTCTGGGTCTTTCCTGCTACTTCCCACGCTTTTTTCTCAATAGCTTTTTGGAACTCCATCACTTTCAGCGGACCGTATTCTTCAAATTCCTTGAAATCATCCATCTCAAGCTCTACTACAATTCCGGAATTAGCTGTCGGGCGAGATCGTTGAGAACCCGACCAACCGTTTGTGACCACTTCTCCGGGTTTTGTTGCACAAGCTGCTACCACTCCACCGGGACACATACAAAAGGAATACACTCCTCTGTCATTAACCTGCTTCACGATCTTATAAGGTGCCGGAGGCAAATACTCTCCTCGCTCATCACAATTGTACTGAATGGAGTCGATCAAAGATTGTGAATGTTCTACCCTAACTCCGATTGCAATAGGCTTAGCTTCAATTTCTATTCCTTTTTTATGAAGTAATTCGAATATATCTCTGGCTGAATGTCCTGTTGCCAGTATTACAAACTTTGCATTAAAGACTTTATCACTAGCAAGACGAACTCCGGTGCTCTGATCATTCTCGACCAGCAGATCAGTAACTTTCGAATTGAAATGAATTTCTCCGCCATGTTCTAAAATGAATTCACGGATCTTTGCGATGATTCTTGGCAGCTTGTTCGTTCCGATATGTGGATGGGCATCAACCAGAATATCCTTTTTTGCACCGAATGACACCAACAGTTCCAAAATCTGATTTACATCTCCTCTTTTCTTCGATCGTGTATATAACTTTCCATCAGAATATGTTCCGGCTCCACCTTCCCCAAAACAGTAATTAGAATCAGGGTTTACAATGTGATTTACATTGATATTTTTCAGATCCTTGATTCGGGATTTCACATCTTTTCCCCTATCCAGAACTACAGGTTTCATCCCAAGCTCAATGCATTTCAACGCAGCAAATAACCCTGCCGGTCCTGCCCCAACAATGATTACAGCTTTTTTGTCGTGTACATTTTCAAATTTCGGAGGAGTTACTTTCTCTTCCTCAAATGCCTCTCCTATATAAATTCGTACTTTTAAATTGATCTTTACCTGTCGTTGGCGGGCATCAATAGAACGCTTCAGTATTTCAACATGAGTGATTTCAGATTCACTTATGTCCGTAGTTTTGGAGATATAAGCTTTTAACTCATCTTGTTGAGCAGCAACTTCCGGTATGACTCTGAGCTGTAATTCTTTTTGCATGAAATAATTTCACAATTTTAAATAAAAAACCCCGATGTAGAGTAAAACTACATCGGGGTTTAAAATAACTATTTATAAATGCTAACGCTTATGGATTTGAAGCTAATCCTCTAACCGATTCAACCAGCATTTTTACTTTTTCATTACTTGAAGCCATGCCGTCCATTTTATCAGCAAGCTCAGTCAAAATTTTCTTTCTCATTTTTGGATTTGCTGCTTCAGCATTAGCTAAGCTCTGTCGAGCCATTTCAACAGTGGTATTATCCAACTCTTTATTTCTTTCAAGCTGATCTACGTAAGCTTTGGAAAGAGCAAAAGTTTTCGGCCATTCAAATTTAGGCTGACCTTGAGCATTCAAATAGTCAAGCTTAACTGTATTCGCTGCATCAATTTCATTTTGAGTGATGTAAGGATTGGCTTCCAGTTCAAAGATGTCAAGTCCACGAGCGATCTCTGAACTTACAATAGCGCCGTTATACCAATAAACTGACCAACTTCCACCGCTAGCCATTCGGTCTGCAGCAACAGGTCCGTAATCCTGAAATGCGATCTCAACCGGATTGTTAGGGTCTGTCCAGTCAAATACTGAAATTCCACCCTGATACCATGACTGAACCATGATCTCACGTCCGGGAACCGGAATCAATGAGCCATTATGAGCAACACAGTTTTCCTGTGAAGTTTGAGGAGCAGGCATCTTATAATATTCCTGGAATTTCATTTTTCCATTTTCAATAGTAAAGATCGCATTTGCTCCCCATTCCATTGGATCACTTTCACGACATTTAGGTTGGCCACCGCCACCCCACTCATCCGTAAATAATACTTTTTTTCCGTCATTGCTGAATGTTGCAGAATGCCAGTATGAAAAATTTGAATCGGCTACAGCATCAATTCGTGTCGGATTTGCAGGATCTGAAATATCCAGCAAAAGACCATATCCTTCACAAGCTCCGCCTGCTAAACCGATTTCAGGATACAAAGTAATATCATGGCATTGATTTGGCCCTTTTCTTCCTGAGTCATCGCCACCACCAAACATTTGATTTACCAGTTCAGTACCTCTTTCTCTTAATGCAGCACTATCAGCAGCAGTTGGTTCTCCTGCAGTTCCTCCCCTTTCTTCAATTAGTACATTCAGTAATCTTTGGGTTAAACCGTTAGACATTACTCTTTCGGAGCCGTTAAATTCGAAAGTGAAAGCGCCATTCGCTTTTGCTTCAGCAAGAGCTTGTCTTTCAGCCGGAGCTAAACCGTGTGAAGGGGGTTCTTCCAGATCTTCAAAAATTCTTGGTGAACTTACAATAGCTGCGGTTTCAGGATTTGAAAGTGGCACTTTTATCACTTCAATTCGGAATAAAGCTGAATTAGGATCTTCATCAGGAGATACACTTTTGCATCCCGGTAATTCTTCTTCAGGACGAACAGGAGCTGATCCTGATACATATACATACACGTTTTCATCGTCACTCGGATCTTTAAGAACAGAGTGTGTATGTGAACCACGGCAAGTCTGAACATTTGCTACATATTCAGGCTCTTCAATATTAGTAATATCAAAAATTCTGATACCTCTCAGTCTTTTTTCACTTACTGCAGTCTGTACTCCTTCTGTACCGCAATCAAGTCTGCCACTATAGCCTTCACCTGATACAAACATCAAGTTGCCGTATACAGAAACATCACTTTGTGAAGCAGGGCATAAATAATCTTTTACCAAAACCGGATTTGAAGGATCCGAAATATCCCAGACAACCACTCCATTATAATTTCCCTGAATGGCATAGTTTCCTTTAAATGCCAGATCTGAATTAGTTACTCCCAAAAAATCTTTCGGGGGAGGAGTGCTGGATAATTTCTTAAGGTTCCAAAGTGCCTCTTCAGCATCAAAAAGTCCGGCCCCTAATCCCACTCTTGGGTCAGGTGAAGGTGATTCAACGTTTGAAAGTGAAGTTACATTTGGTGATGAATACTCTACATCCATCATCTGCTCAGTGGATGAACAAGCATAAGTAACCAAAGCTGCTGCGATCAGAAAAACCCAAAAGCTTTGCAATGGTTTGCGTGAAAAAAATCTGTTCTTTTTCATATTGATATTACTGGTTTATGTTTTGTTTAGATAGCGTAAAAATAGTTCCGTACTTATTTTAGGATTCTGACTGAATCTCATTCAGCATACGTTTCATTCGTTCAATTTCTGTGATCTGGTCTACATTTATGTCCGTAGATAACCTGAATGCTTGCTCGTCTTGCGCCGCTCCATCCGTATTGATCAAAGTTTGCACCATGGTAACTGCACCCTGATGATGCTGAATCATATATTTCAGATACAATTCATCAAATAGCTTTCCTTTTGCATTACTCAGTTCCACGAGTTGTTCCTGACTCAGCATTCCTGCCATATTCATATGATCTGAATGATCCATATCAGTACCATGAATCATTAAATTTAAACCATCTATGTGTACTTCCGGTACTGGTTGATCCCTATCGCGCAACCACGTTTGCATAGTAGCAATCTCATCTTTTTGAGCATTAATTATTCGCGCTGCTAATGTACGAACCTGAGGACTAGCTCCATTTTCCGGAGCTAATCGCGACATAATCAATGCTTGAGCATGATGACCGATCATTCCAGTCATGAATTTTACATCCGCTTTTGTGAAATTCATCTTTGAGCTGTCAATTCTGGCCCAATAAATTTCTTCTAGTTCTGCTTTGCTGGGTTGTTCAGCTTTTTGTTGAGAAACTCTTTCTGAATTTGGTGAACTTGTATTCTTACTTGAAGAACAAGCACTAAAGATCAGCGTTGAAAACACCAATAAACTAATCAATAAAGTCTTTTTTGCCGTAGGCATAGAATTTTAAAATTTACCTGTGAATAGTCTTAATTCTAAAAGTATAGATTAACCAATAGTGTATTAAAAGACAAAACAAAACCTGTATAAAGCCTGGTAAATATATGTTTAAAAAACCGACTAATTTTTTGGGCTGGTTTGAATTAAAAAAGATTCGTCATTGTTGACTATACAACCAATAAAAAAGATAACTATGAAAAAGTCCTTATCACTTCTAATAATCTTTGCGTTTGCAACCATCTCAGTTGTAGCTCAACTATCAAGTACTGCTGATACTTATGATACTGAAAAAGGTGAACTAACTGTACACCCGGTAAATCACGGAACTGTAGCTTTCACTTTTGATGGTAAAACAATTTTCGTAGATCCATATGGTGGTGCAGATAAATTCGCTGATTTTAATGCACCTGATCTCATTTTGATCACAGACATCCATGGTGATCACCTGAATTCAGAAACTATTACGGGATTAGATACTAAAAACACAATATTTGTAGTTCCGCAAGCTGTTGCTGATCGATTGGGCGATGATAAACAGGATCAAGTTGTAGTCATAGGAAATGGAGAAACTACTACTCAAATGGGAATTCCGATTACAGGTGTTGCCATGTATAATTTACCGGATGATGAGTCTTCCAGACACAAAAAAGGAAGAGGAAACGGCTATGTGATCGATTTTGGAGGAACGAATGTATATCTGTCGGGAGATACCGAAGATATTCCTGAGATGAGGAATCTGGAAAATATTGACATAGCTTTTGTTTGCATGAATTTACCTTACACGATGGACATCTACCAAGCTGCAAGTGCTGTGATCGAATTTTCTCCAACTACAATGTACCCTTATCACCATCGGGGGCAAGACATTGAAAGATTTAAAGAAATAATGTCTGTTGGTAACCCTGAAGTAAATGTGATTTTAAAAGATTGGTATCCAAGTAACTAAATTCAACTAACAACCTATAACCACTTATCTATTCTATGCTAAACTTCGAATTTCAAAATCCAACCAAAATCATTTTCGGGAAAGATCAGATCTCTAAACTTTCTTCTGAAATTCCTGAAAACTCAAAAGTACTAATGGTTTATGGAGGCGGAAGCATAAAAAAGAACGGTGTGTATGATCAGGTAACCCAAGCTTTAAAAGAATTTGATGTTACAGAATTTGGCGGAGTTCCTGCGAACCCGGAATACGCGGTATTATTAGAAGCTTTAGATATTATCAAAACTAAAGACATAGATTTTATACTGGCAGTAGGTGGAGGTTCCGTAATTGATGGAGTTAAATTTCTGTCAGGCGCCGCAACTTATGAAGGAGATGAACCCTGGGACATTCTTGCAAAAGGAATCAGAACTTATGAAGGATTGCCATTTGGTACCGTTTTAACTCTTCCGGCAACAGGTTCAGAAATGAATTCCGGATCTGTTATCACACGGGAAGAAACAAAAGAAAAAAGAGTTATGGGCGGGCCCGGATTATTTCCACAGTTTTCGATTCTTGATCCACAGGTTGTTCATTCCATTCCGAAAAGACAAATAGCTAATGGTTTAGTGGATTCCTTCTCCCATGTAATTGAACAGTACATGACTTACCCGGTAGCTGCCAGACTTCAGGACAGAATTGCTGAAAGTGTGATGCAGACTTTGATCGAAGTAGCTCCTAAAGTAATGGAAGATCCTTCGGATTATGATGCTGCTTCTGATTTTATGTGGAGTTGTACTATGGCTTTGAACGGGTTGTTAAGAGTAGGCACTCCAAACGATTGGTCAACACATATGATGGCTCACGAACTCACAGCTCTTTACGGAATCGATCATGCACGTACTTTGGCAATTATTCATCCAAGCCAATTAAGGTATAAAGTGGAAGACAAAAAGGAAAAACTTGCTCAATATGCGGAAAGGGTTTGGGGAATTTCAGAAGGTTCTTTAGAAGAAAAAGCGGAAGCCGGAATCAGAAAAACTGAAGAATATTTTCATTCATTAGAAATGGATACTAAACTTTCTGAATACACTGCTGAATATGAAAAAACATCTGATATTATTAAAGAACGTTTCGAAGAGAGAAACTGGAAGGGATTGGGAGAAAAGCAGAACATAACACCTGATGACGCTAAAAAAATAGTTGAAATGAGCTATTAACATATTGACTATATACACATGTTAAATAATTTCAGTTGCTATTCAATTTTTACGAGTAACTGATTAATGCAGAAATTAAATTGAGCAAGTTTTACTAAAGTTTGCTCGTGTAAAGTTAAAAAAGACGTAATTTTGCACAATTTTATGAGCTCAGAGTAATTATATATCTTTAAGCTTAATTCATCTGCATACATTTTTATATGAGGGAACTGCTACTACTAAGCATATTTATTGGGTTGTCATCAATAGCAAACGCTCAAACCATTACGGTTACTGATAATACAACCGGACTACCGATTGAATTTGCTACCATCTACGATGGTAAAAATCAGATATCAGCTATAACAGATATTCAGGGACAAGCGGATGTTTCAGCGTTTAAAGACTCTGAAAATATTTCTATTCGCTATGTCGGATACAGAGAAAAAAAATACAAATTCAAAGAGCTTGAAGAACTGAAATTCATGGTGACTCTGTCTCCATCTGATATTGCACTTAATGAAGTTGTAGTTTCTGCTTCTCATTGGAAACAGGAAACCAGAGAAGTTCCATTGAAAGTAACATCCATTAGTCCTGAAAATATTCAGCTTCAAAACCCTCAAACCGCGGCAGATTTACTAACAGTTTCAGGGGAAGTCTTTGTTCAAAAAAGTCAGTTAGGTGGCGGCAGCCCAATGATTAGAGGATTTGCTACCAATCGGGTTCTTATTGCTGTAGACGGAGTTCGAATGAATACAGCTATATTCAGAAGCGGAAATGTTCATAATGTTATATCTCTGGATCCCTTTGCGATTCAAAATACGGAGATCATATTTGGACCAGGGTCGGTAATTTACGGAAGTGATGCAATCGGGGGTGTTATGAGTTTTTATACCTCAAAACCCGTTTTCTCAACCAATAGTGATTTATACGCTAAAGGTAATAGTACTGCCAGAGCTTCATCTGCAAATAATGAACAAACTGTTCATGTTGATGTAAATTTAGGCCGTGAAAAATTTGCCTCCCTCTCTAGTATAAGTTATTCAGATTTTGATGATCTGAAAATTGGTGCCAACGGTCCTAATGAATACCTGAGAACTTTTGAGGTAACACAGGATCAAAATGGTGATTCCGTAATTTCAAATTCTAACCCTAGAGTGCTTACCCCTACCAGATTCAATCAATTGAATTTGATGCAGAAACTTCGTTACTCTCCTAACGAAAGTTGGGACATAAATTTTGGCTTTCACTATTCCGAATCATCAGATCTGGATCGTTTTGACCGCCTTACTCTCATTAATGACAATGGAGAACCAAGTTATGCAGAATGGTATTACGGTCCTCAAATTTGGCAAATGAATAACCTCAATATTCTTCGAAAATCTGAAGGAAAATTCTTTGATCAGGCTAGTCTTACACTTTCACAACAGTATTTCAGAGAAAGCAGACATACACGGCGATTTCAATCAAACCAAAAAGTATCCCGGGAAGAAAATGTTGAAGTATTTACTTTAAACCTTGATCTAGAAAAAAACATTAATTCTTCCAATAGAATCTTCTATGGTGGAGAAGTCGTCTTAAATGACATCTCTTCTTTTGGCTTTAATGAAGACATCGAGAATAATACAACTAGTCCGACCTCTACCCGCTATCCCGATGGATCTGATTGGAACTCATATTCTGGTTACATAAGCCATAGATTGAAACTAACGGATAAGATCAATGTTCAAAGCGGTCTTAGATATAGTCATTTCTTTTTATCTGCTACTTTCGACCAAACTTACTACCCGGTTCCGTTTAATGATATTTCAATTAATGAGGGTGCATTTACTGGTAGTTTAGGACTTGTATATACTTTTGATGAAACTTTTCAAATTAATGCAAACCTTTCTACAGGTTACCGAGCTCCGAATATTGATGATGCAGCAAAAGTGTTTGATTCTGAGCCGGGCTCAGTAGTTGTTCCAAACTCAAATCTGAAACCTGAGTATGCGTATAATGCTGATCTTGGTTTTACAAAAGTGATCAGCGAAGCAGTTAAAATCAACTTAACCGGCTATTATACTATCTTAAAAGATGCTCTTATACGAAGAGATTTTATGATAAATGGTCAGGATAGTATACAGTACGACGGCAGGCTCAGCAGAGTACAAGCTATTCAAAATTCCGCTCAGGCCCGGGTTTATGGTTTGCAGGCAGGGGTAAAAGTAGAGCTTCCTTCCGGATTCAGACTTTCAAGCCAAATCAACATCCAGAAAGGTGAAGAAGAACAAGAAGATGGCACATTTGCTCCGCTCCGACACGCAGCCCCTACTTTCGGAGAAACACATTTAAGTTATATATATGATAAGTTTGAAATAGATGTATACGCTGAATATAATGGCGAACTTTCAAACTCTGAATTAGCTCCATCTGAGAAAGGAAAAGAGTATCTGTATGCAAAAGATGTTTCTGGCAATCCCTATTCTCCAAGTTGGTACACTTTAAATTTGAATTCCGCTTATGAACTAAACTCTACCGTGAAAGTAAGTGCGGGTGTGGATAATATTACCGATCAAAGATACCGACCTTATTCATCAGGGATTGCAGCACCGGGCAGAAACTTTTTTGTAGCTCTGAGAGCTAATTTTTAAATCTTGGATATTTTGTCCCTATGCTTTAATAAGGTCAATTAAAACTGCGAAATCATCGAACACAATATCCGCTAATTTCTTTCCCTTTTCACTTGGACTAGAAGTGTACCAAGCTACTTTCCATCCTGCTGCTTTGCCTCCTTCAACGTCTGAAGAAAGTGAATCTCCAACATATAGTATGTCTGATCTTTCAATACTAACTAACTCCGTGCTGTGGTCAAATATCTTTGGATGAGGTTTCATTACTCCTATTTCTTCTGAAATGACAATTTGACTTACCATTTCTTCAAACCCAAACTGCTTGATCTTCATCCACTGAGTTTCTGCAAATCCATTTGTTATTATACCTACATTATATGTTGCTCTGATTCTGTCGAAAGCTTCTTTTGCTCCTATAATCCATTCCCAGTGATTACGATAATAATTCATATATACTTTTCCCGCTTCTTCATAGAAATTTGCTGAAATACCAAGTTCGATAAAAGTTTCTTCAAACCTCCTTCTGTGTAGGATGTGCCTGTCGATCTCACCTCTCCCATATTCTTCCCAAAGACCCTTATTAATTTTATGATATGTAGCAATCAGGTTGTCTAGCGAAATGTCATTAAATTCTTCAAAATGATTATGAACATCCTTAAGTCCATTCTGTTCTGCCTTTTTGTGATCAAGTAGTGTGTCATCCAGGTCAAAGTAGATGAATTTTGGTTTTAGGTCTGACAATGGAATAGTTTTTGATTATAGTTGAATTAAATGAACCAAAATAAATTTAGGCTCGTAAGCGGGCTTAAGTTAAACAACTAAATATAAAATCATGAAAGGTAAATTAATTATAGGGCTTGTTGTTGTAGGCTTACTCGTTTTTTTTGGAATAAGCGTTAACAACGGATTAGTAGATAAAGAAGAAGCGGTTGAGGGAGCTTGGGCTCAGGTTGAAAATCAATATCAACGAAGAGCCGATCTGATACCAAACCTGGTAAACACTGTAAAAGGAGCAGCTAACTTCGAACAAGAAACGTTGACCTCAGTAATTGAAGCAAGAAGCAAAGCAACTTCAGTAAACATTAGTGCAAGTGATCTTGGGGATCCTGCTAAATTTCAACAATTTCAGCAAGCACAAGGAGAATTAAGCGGAGCTTTATCCAGATTATTGGTTTCTGTTGAACGCTATCCTGAGTTGAAGGCAAATTCTAATTTCAGAGATTTGCAAAGTCAGTTAGAAGGTACTGAAAACAGAATTTCTACTGAGCGTAAACGATTTAATGATACAGCTCAGAATTACAATAGTTCTATCAGGAAATTCCCTACAAGTATCTTTGCTTCTATCGGTGGGTTTGAAAGAAAGGCTTATTTCGAAGCAGATCAGGGTGCAGAAAACGCTCCAACCGTAGATTTTGGTAATTGAAAAGACACAAGAACTAAGACATAAGATGTAAGACATCAGAACACTCTTACATCTTATGTCTAATATCTCACTACTATTCCCATGAAAGAATTCCTTAACGAAGATCAAGAGAAAGCAGTAATCCGTGCAATACGCGAAGCCGAAACATCTTCTTCCGGAGAAATCCGTGTACACTTAGAAGCAAAATGTGAGCAAGAAGATCCTATTGAAAGAGCAAAGGAAGTTTTTGCAGAACTCAATATGCATGAAACAGAACTACGGAACGGGACCATCATCTATGTAGCATCTGAAGATCATAAAATTGCAATCTGGGGAGATGAAGGAATTCATTCGAAAGTTGGGCAGGATTTCTGGGATGACGAGCTTGAACTCCTTACCAAATATTTCATGGCTGATGATTATGAAACAGGTTTAAGAGAAGCTGTTCTGAAAATAGGTGACAAATTAAGAGAATTTTTCCCCTATCAAGGTGAAGATGACATCAATGAATTACCGGATGATATAAGTTATGGAGACAATAAAGATGCGTAAATTATTTTTAGTTATAACGATCTTATTTATCTCATTAAGTGCTTTAGGTCAGGATATTCTTCCTGATAATCCTCGAGGGTTTGTGAACGACTATGCTAATATGCTTTCGAGCTCGGAAGTAAACCGTTTAGAACAAAAGCTTAGAAATTATCGGGATACTACTTCCAATGTTTTTGCCGTCGCAACAATAGAATCTTTACAAGGAAATTCTATTGAAGAAGTAGCTAATGTAACTTTTTCTAAGTGGGCACTTTGGGAAGGGAATGCAGGTGAACGTGACAATGGTGTTTTACTTCTTATTTCTGAAGGAGATCGTGCATTCAGGATTGAAGTTGGTTATGGTCTTGAAGGTGCTATACCTGATGTAATGGCTAACAGAATACTCAACGATATACTCACTCCTAATTTTCAACAAGGGAATATTTATGTAGGAATCGACAGAGCCACTGATGCTATGATCCAACTGGCTGCAGGTGAGTTCGAAGGATTTCCTGAACGTAGGAGTAACTCTGAAGGAGGCTCTTTTCCTTTCGAAGTGATTTTATTCATTATTTTGATCATTTTTGTACTGGTCAGAAAAGGACGGGGAGGAAATCACGGTGGTGGGAAGAGAACACTTAGTGCCGGAGAAGTTCTGTTTTGGGGAAGTTTATTAGGTGGTGGACCTCGAAGAGGCGGTGGCTCATCATTTGGTGGAGGCGGAAGCTTCGGTGGTGGTGGGAGCTTTGGCGGCTTTGGCGGAGGTGGAGGTTTTGGTTCCGGTGGAGGTGGAGCAAGCGGTGGCTGGTAGCGCCAAGCCTTCGGCTTGGAATTAGGAATGTAGAATTTAAAATTAAGAATTCTTTGTGATTTCGAATTAAAACAGAGCCTGTAGAATATTACAGGTTTCTCTCCGCAATGTTTAGATTTCTCCCTTCGGTCGAAATGACAAATCTAATTCTTAATTTTCCATTTTGAATTCCTAATTCCTAATTCCTAATTCTAAAGCGCTTGTTCCAGATCAGCAATAATATCATCAGCACTTTCGATCCCTACCGATAATCTCACCAATCCATCTGAAATACCGGCATCGCAACGAAGCTGTTCGTCAACAACAGAATGTGTCATTGAAGCCGGGTGCTGTATTAAGGTGTCTACTGTTCCTAAGCTTACTGCCAGGGTACAAAGCTTTACATTATTCATAAGAGATTTCCCCGCTTCGAGACCATCCTTCAATTCAAAAGAGATCACTCCACCGAAACCATTCGTCATAATTGAGCTGGCAAGAGAGTGTTGGGCATGAGATTCCAAACCGGGATACCAAACCGTTTCTACATTTGGATGTGACTCTAAAAACTCAGCAACTTTCATTGCATTTGAAGAGTGTTTTTCCATTCGTAAAGCAAGAGTTTTAACTCCATTCAATGTTATCCAAGCATCCATAGGACCAGAAATCCCACCCAGGTTTTTTCTGAACAGATAGACACCGGTTTCATCCAATAATTCCTTTTTTGCAACCAATGCTCCGCCAATAATTGTTCCATGTCCGCCCATATACTTTGTAGTTGAGTGAACAACAACATCCGCTCCGAATTTAAGCGGCTGCAAATGATAAGGAGTAGCAAAAGTGTTATCAACCATAACCAAAGCACCATGTTCGTTAGCCAGTTTTGAAATTGCTTCAATATCGCTCACTTTCATAGTTGGGTTAGCGATACTTTCTAAATAGATGAGTGCGGTATCAGGATTTTTCTTCAATTCCATTTCTAACAGGAATAGATCTGTCATATCAATAAAAGAAGTGCTCATCCCAAGCATTTCAGTTTCTTCTTTTAAGAATTGACTAGTACAACCATAGAGTGCATCCTGAGCAATGATATGCTTACCTTTAGCAATACTGATTATTCCTGTGGTTATGGCAGCCATACCACTTCCGAAAGCTACTCCGGAAAAAGATTCCGGGTTTTCCATTCCATAGGTTTCTAGCTCACAAATAGCACGTTCTAAATGCTCTACCGTTGGATTTCCCAATCTTGAATAAATATGAGAGGCTCCGCCTTCTTCATGAGCGAAAGCTTTTGATCCTTCATCAACATTCTTAAATACAAAAGTAGAAGTCTGATAAATTGGTGTAGTATGTGAACCATATTGATCCTTTTTTCCAGACCCTGCATGTACTGCACTTGATTCAAATGAAAGTTGTTTAGCTTTTGTGTCTATCATAATACTGGAATCACTGTTTCGTCTTTAATGGTATTTAATACAATATTGGTATGAAGCCTTTGCACATCAGGTAATGTTGTGAGTTTTGTTCTCATCAACTGCTCATAATCTTTGGTGTCTTTAGCTACAACATGAAGTAAAAAATCTCCTTCACCTGTTGTATTGTAGCAAGCTAATATTTCAGGAATGGCTTTTACTGCTGAAGTAAACTCTTTCATTCGGTTTAACTGGTGCGCACTTAATGTAACAGTTACAAAAACCGTAAGTCCTTTTTCAACCGCTTCACGATTTATCTTAGCAGAGTATCCTTCAATTACTCCATCTCGTTCCAAACGCTTTACACGCTCAAGAGTAGGAGTAGTAGTTAACCCTATTCTGGAAGCAAGTTCATTATTAGCTATTCTCCCTTCTTTTTGAAGAATATCCACTATTTTAAGATCCGTTGTGTCCAGCTTCATGGCATTATTTGGTTGAATTAACCTAATATTTTATTATTCATTAAATATAATGCCATGTATTAAGAAATCCGAAGAATAATATTCTAAATTTAGAATTTATACAGAATATTAAACTAAAAAAGCCCCTCAAGAATTAACCTGAAGGGCTTTAGATGTAGAGTAAAAATTCAGACAGTTATACCAGGCTATCCACTTCTTTGGTTTTCAATCCTTCACCTGCCGGTGAGGTTGGAGTGGCATCCATATATTCATCTAAGGTAAACTCATCTACCTGAATGGCATCATTTCTTGCTGCTTCTGCTTTTTCAACCATTTCTGCTTCTTCTTTTGTGATTATATTTTTCTCCAGAGCAGGTTTCAGCAAGTTCAGAAACGAATCTTTAGGAAGCTCACGCTTTTTCATTGCTGTATAGAGCTTTTTGTATACAGGATTCGTGTTTGTTATTAAAGTTAAAGCATTTTCGTATCGTCCAACAGCCTCAGCCGGATCTGAAGGTATATACATACCGTCTGTCATGCGATCTCTTGCCTTACCGGGCTCTTGCATAGCCTGAGCTACCCTGTGGCCCAGATCATCAGAAGGATAAGTTCCGATAGGGTTTAAACGTGACCATATACCTACTAACCTAAATCCCCAACTAAGTCCCGGAACTTTGATCTCTCTTAAAATACCATCAAAAGCTTCCTGAATTCTGTAGAAAACATAATCCATCGACCATTTGAAATAATCGAGATCTTCTTTACGTCTTCCCTCAGCTTCAAATCTTCTGAGTGTAGCTGTTCCTAGATACATAAAACTAAGGATATCAGCATAACGTCCCGCAATCTTCTCTTTCATTTTCAAACCGCCACCGTAAGAGCCCAAAGCGATATCAGCAAAAAATGCAAACGACGCTGAAGCCCAAGCCATTTTTCGATAATACTTAGCAGCAGGACCACTTACAGGAGACCCGGCCAGATAACCACGTGTAATGCTAAGCATAAACGAACGGGCTTTGTTTCTACCTACATGACCAATATGAGCCCAGAAATTATCATCGAATCCTTTTACATCTTTATCCATCAAGGCATTAATCTCATTGAGAGCGTATGGATGGCAACGAATAGCTCCCTGTCCGAATATCATCAATGTTCTTGTAAGAATGTTTGCGCCTTCTACTGTAATAGCGATCGGCAAAGAAATATATCCATGAGCAAAAACATTTCGTGGCCCTCTGGAAATTCCTGCTCCTCCCACTATATCCATCGCGTCATTTATGATCTCGCGGGTATGTTCTGTGAAATTGTATTTTGCGATCGCTGTTACAACAGCAGGCTTCTCTCCTTGATCCAACCCTCCGGTAGTATATTTTCGGGCAGCTTCCATAAAATAGGTATACCCGCCAATACGAGCCATTGGCTCTTCAATACCTTCAAATTTCCCAATATTTAAACCAAATTGTTTTCTGATCGCCGCATAAGCTCCAACAACTCGAGTGGATAGTTTTGCGCCCGCCAAACTGGATGCGGGTAGTGAAATACCCCGGCCAACAGCCAGAGATTCCATCAACATTCTCCATCCATTACCTGCGCCTTCTTTTCCGCCAATTATTGCGTCAATAGGTACAACTACATCATGGCCATGAGTTGGGCAATTATAAAACGGAACTCCAAGTGGGTCATGACGCTTTCCCAATACAACTCCCTCAGTATCTGATGGAATTAATGCACAAGTAATTCCCAGGTCTTCACCTTTGCCAAGCAAATTCTCCGGATCACGAAGTTTAAATGCTAATCCCAAAACAGTTGAAATAGCGGCTAAAGTAATATATCTCTTATTCCAGTTTAGCCTCAGATAAAGTTCTCCATCCTCTCCTTTAAATACCTCACCATCTGAAGTCATTCCTCCTGCATCAGAACCGGCGTTTGGCTCTGTAAGCGCAAAACAAGGCATTTCAACTCCTGCAGCTAATCTGGGTAAATAATAGTCTTTCTGCTTTTGAGTTCCGTAGTGATTTAAAAGTTCTGCAGGCCCTAAAGAATTAGGTACCATAACAGTTGTTCCCAAAGGTCCACATCTGGATGATAATTTTGCTACTATTGCAGAGTGTGCTGTCGCTGAAAATTCAAGCCCACCATACTTTTTGGGGATAATTAGTCCGAAAAAACCTTCTTTTCGGAGATAATCCCAAGTTTCTTCGGTAAAATCTTTTCTTACAAAGACATCCCAATCATTCACCATCTCGCAGACTTTTTCAACCGGACCGTCTAAAAACTCTTGCTCTTCTTTAGTCAGATCGGGGTAAGGTTGCTCAAGAGTTCTTTTAAAATTCGGTTTTCCTGAAAATAATTCGCCTTCGATCCAAACATTTCCTGCTTCTATTGCGGTTTGCTCAGTTTGAGATATTGTGGGCAGGAAGTTAAGGGCATCCAACAACTTCATAATTGGTCCACTTAATAATACCCTTCTTACCGGTTTGATATTAAAAACCAGCACAGGCACTGTATAAGCAATAAATAGCCATTGCGGAGCGTCAAGACCTATCAATCCCACATAACCCGCTATAGCCCATAGCCATAGTGGTGCACCGGTATAAGCAAAACCAATGGCTATTATTACCGTTGCAGCGACCGAAGCCCAAAGTGGTACTTCGCTAAAAAATCCGAATAATTCTGATAATGCTTCCATAATGCTCTCCAAATTTTAAGAAACCTGAGTTCTCACCAGGAATCCTTCTATAATGTGTTGAATAGATTTTTCAATAAAATGTTCTCTGTTAATCCTGTTATCTAATCTTTGATTTAATACTACCGATATTACACCATGCAGTTGAGCCCAAATAGAATAAGCTGCCGTTAGCGGGTCTTCTTCTTCCATCAACCCTTCGCGGACTCCAGATTCAATAATTTTTACCAAAAGCTCGTATGATCTTCGTGCCCTTCTGAATTTTTCTTTCGGGTAACGAGCCATTGAATCTGACTTTACCATATATATAATCTGGTATTTCTCAGGATGCGCAAACGCAAAGTCTGCATAACTTCTGATCACAGATTCAAACTGTGCTATTACTCCTGAGTTGGCATCTACTTTTTGTTCTATTGATACACTCAAAGCTTCAACTGATTCTTCAATCAATGTATGCAGTAGGTGATCTTTGTTATCAAAATAGAGATAAATACTGGTTGCAGATACACCTGCTTCTTTTGCTATTCCACGCATTGAAAGTGCAGTATGTCCGTCATTGTATAAAAGATGACGACTTATATCTAATATTTTTTCTCTTAAAGGGAGTTCTTTTTCGCTCATTTTAAAGATTGGTTAACAGTGTTAACTAGACGAAGTTAACTAATCTGAAGCGAAAATCAAGCAATTGAAAAATAAAATTCAGTTTTACTTTTTTTCACCCCTATTAATTACAGGAAACACTTAATTATATCTGAAATAATATATGTCATGAATTTCTGCTTATTTAACAAAGCTAAATCCTTTTTTGTATTAGCATTACTGACCTTATGCATGCCGTCATTGCTTGAATCCCATCCCTGGGGAGGCTTAGTGATTGATCAGGATGGAAATATATATTTTACTTTTATCTGCCCTATTGATGATGATGCGAATCATTATGCCTGCGTTTGGAAAATAACGCCAAATAATGAAATGATTCATGTTTTGAGAGCTCAAAGATCTCCCAGCGACATTATACTTTCAAGAAATTCAAACAGAGAAATATTCTCTGCAGAACGAACTGGTCAAAATCCACATCATAACAATACACTTTGGATAATTGATCATCCTAAAAATCAAGTCCTGATTCCAAGCACCACTACTCAAAACCAATTTCATATTCAATCGATTGCGGTTAACGAAGAACACGAAATCTACTTTAGCAAAGATTCTGATATTTTTTTCAGAGACAGCCTGAATCAAATAACTAAAATAAATACACCTGATTTTGAACGAATAAATCTGACTGCCTGGGGTCCTGACGAAGAGCTTTACATTATGTCCGGCGATGATATTTATATTTATGATGGTTCGGATTACAAATTATTAGCTTCGGATTTAAAGAAACGAAATCCGGAAGATATTCCATTTTCAGGAGCAAATATTTTTTTCGATATGGTAGTTGATAAATCTAAAAATGTATACCTGGCATATTATGGAAACAGAGAAGTGATAAAGATTTCGCCTGATGGTATTGCTAGATCAATTTTGAAATCTGAAAAGCCATGGTCTCCACATGGAATAGATATCTTTAATGGAGAAATTTATGTGTTGGAATCCACTATTGGTGATGGTAAGTGGTGGAAGTTTTGGGAAGAAGACCCTGGGATTATACCCAGAGTAAGAAAAATATCTGCAGACGGAACTGTAAGCACCATCTATAATTTTAAATCTAATTAAGGCCTGAACGAAATGAATTTAATTAGTTTCCCTTTCTCTAAGTGCATCTTTTCGTAATAGGTTTTTATTGAAAGCTCGGGATCTTCCTGGCATTCTTTATGTACGTCTTTTATATCTCTTAACAACTGCAGGTTCTGTTCTTCGATCACTTCTTTGGTGAACTCATAAAGTTCCTGACTATCCGTTTTTAAGTTGATGGTTGCTCCGGATTTTAACAGAGGTCTATACAATTTTAAAAATTTTGGTGATGTAAGTTTCTTCCTATCTTTCTTTAGTTGCGGATCCGGAAATATTATCCATATATCTGAAACTTCTTCCTTTTCAAAAAACTGATCCAGATGATCTATATAAGCTCTGAAAAAACGTACATTTTCTAATTCCTGATCCAGTGCACGCTGGGCTCCAACCCACAAACGATTTCCTTTTAGATCAAAACCGACAAAATTTTTATCGGGATAGAGTTTTCCCAAACCCGTCGAATATTCTCCCTTTCCACATGCCAACTCCAGGACAATAGGATTTTCATTTTTAAAAATATCAGCATTCCAACTTCCTTTCGGAAACGGATTCTTGCTGTTATAGTCATGCCAGTCGAATGTATTTTCGAATGTCCTGACTTCCTCCATCCTTTTTTCTTTAATCTTCGGCATTTTAGGGAGCTAATCTTTTAATGATCCAATTCTTCTTTTCCTTCTCATACTTAATTCTGTCATGTAGTCTGCTGCGCCTTCCCTGCCAAAATTCAATTGATGTTGGCTCTACAACATAACCACCCCAATGATCCGGCATGGGTACATGCCCTGTCGAATATAATTTAGTAAGCGCTTCAAACTTTTCTTCCAAAATTGCTCTGTTCTCAATTACAGAACTTTGTTCAGAAGCCACAGCACCTATCTGGCTCTTAACCGGACGAGAAACAAAATATTCTTCACTAGCCTCTGAGCTAATTTTTTTTGCAATTCCTTCAATGCGAACCTGACGTTCTAATTCTTTCCATAAAAAGCATATAGATACATTGGGATTACTTTCTATATCTCTGCCTTTGTCACTTTTATAATTCGTATAAAAGATAAAGCCATTTTTCTCTATCCCTTTCAAAAGTACAATTCTGGAATGTGGTTTTCGTTCACTATCCACTGTTGAAAGTGTCATTGCATTTGGCTCCGGTAACATCGCCTTTAATGATTCGTCCAACCAAAATTTAAATTGTTGGATCGGATCAGCATGCACATCATTCTTATCTAATGTGCTCAGAGAGTAATCTTCCCTCAATTTTCGAATATGTTTATTATCCATTATTTAAAGTACTCCGGTTCATTCCCGCTTTTCCATTTTATATTACATCCCATACTCGGTATTTGTGGCTCAAAATTCTCCTCTCCTTCTATCAAAGAATTTGTTGCAGCTCTCATGTCATTTCCTGATACAGGCTTTCCGTTTCCGGGTCTGCTATCATCAAACTGACCTCGATAAAATAATTTCAGATCTCTATCAAACAGAAAGAAATCCGGAGTACAGGCAGCTTTATAAGCTTTTGCCACTTCCTGAGTCTCATCATATAAATAAGGAAAAGGAAAATTATGTTTCTCAGAAAGTTCTTTCATTAAATCCGGTGAATCCTGAGGGTAATTCTCAACATCGTTTGAACTTATCGCGATGCACTCGATGCCTTTTTGTTTGTACTCATTAGCAAACTCGACCAAACCTTCATTTAAGTGTTTAACATACGGACAGTGATTACAAATAAACATTACCAATACGCCTTTATCGAACTTGAGATCATATAAAAAAACTTTACTTCCATCAGTATCCGGCAGTTCAAAAGATGGTGCTTTAGTACCAATTTCCAACATTGTTGACAAAGTAGCTGACATGTTATTAAATCCTTAATTACCTTTGTTAAAATTATAGACTACGATGAAGCCTACTACTAAGATATTAAATGATAGAGACAAAATTTTGTTTGAGAAAGCACTCAAATTTTATTTTTTTGCTCGCCAAATAGATGTTAAGAAACTCTCAAAAGACGTTAGTGAACGATTACACTATACAGGTTCTGTTGCTTACTCTCTGGTTATTACCTACGCTAAAACCGGATCTCTGAAAATTGAATACATGGATTTCCTGAATCAGGAATTAAAAACCATGCTTTCATCTTACGAAAAAATCTATCAACCTCTTCAAATTAAGCCCTCAGAAATAGACGATATCGAGTTAATGAAAGAGACTAAAATTTCATTCTTTGATGAAGACGAAGGTGCTGATTCTGAGCTAATTTATTATTCCAATCAGAATTTACTTGAGTTGAAAAAACTATAGACATAAAAAAACCCGATATCCTTAATCTTTTTGAAAAGATGGCTACTATGTTTAAAAAGCTACTCTCTGTAGTAAGGATACCGGGAAGCTACATTTAATTAGACGACACAAAAACACTAAAGTTTCTAATTCTATAGAAATTTAATAGTAACTATGTAAATAGTTGCAATTGCTCACCACAAGATCTTTTAAAGTGGTCTGTAGTTAGCTTATTAATATCCTGATTGAGGTCTAACTTTCTACTCTGTACTTTAAAGAGATCTCTTATTTGTACAGCGAAGTTTCCTTCACCTCTCATTCTTTCTCCAAACTCAGCATTATATAATTTTCCTCCTCTCATATCCCGAATTCTATTTAAAACCTTGTTCTTTCTTTCAGGAAAATTCTGTTCCAACCAATCCTGAAATAGATCCTTCACTTTAAAAGGCAATCTTAAAATTATAAAACTAGCTCTTGTAGCACCTGCATCAGCTGCGGACTTTAAAATATCAGCACATTCATGATCTGTTAATCCCGGAATTATTGGAGCAATATTCACGCCTACCGGAATTCCTGCGTTGGCTAGCTTTTCAATTGCTTTCAGTCTTCTGTAAGGTCGAGACGTTCTTGGTTCCATTACTTCTGTAATTTTGTTGTCTAAAGAAGTCACTGATATAGTCGTGCTTACACAATTGTATTCATTCAGCTCTTTTAATAGATCTATATCTCTGGTTATAAGGTGGTTCTTGGTTATGATACCTACAGGATTTCTGAACTCTGCCAGTACTTCAAGGCATTTTCTGGTGAGTAAAAGTTTGCGCTCAATTGGCTGGTAACAATCAGTTATACCACTCATTGCTATAACCTGTGGCTTCCATTTTGGTGATTGAAATGTTTTCTTCAAAAGCTCAGGAGCTTTGTATTTAACCATTATTTTGGTTTCAAAATCCAGCCCAGCGGAAAAACCTAAGTACTCATGAAAGGGCCGTGCGTAGCAATAAATACAGCCGTGCTCACATCCTCTGTAAACATTTAATCCGGCATTGAAAGGTATATCCGGACTTTTGTTATAAGAAATGATCTCCTTTGTATGATCTGTAAAGAGTTTTGTTTTAGGATTTGGTTTTTCTCCTGTTTCTTCATCTAGGTTATAATCAATATAATTTCCCTCAAACCTATTGATCGGATTATCTGAAGAACCTCTTCCCTTTATTTTCTGATGTAGCTTATTCATTTTCACACATATTTTGCACATGTAATATATGTGTTTAACGAATAACTACAAAAAAAGCCCCTGGGTTACAGGAGCTTTTAAAATTGTTTCTTTTTTTACTGTTTAGTCAGCGCAAGGAGTGTCTTCAAGATTTTCATCCCAGCAAGACTTTATCCCTTCATTATAGTTTGGAGATATAATAAATCCGACTTTTGTTTCAGTATCAAATTCTATTGTTGTGACGTTTCCATTTGAACCATCCACATAAACAATTGTTTTCAAGGTACCATCAAAGTCATAATCTATTTCTGAACCTTCATTTCCATTTCTGTCGCTCAGTACTGAAAAATCCAGATCAATACTTCCGTCATTATCAATATCCCATTCAATTTCTGAAACAGGCTCATCTTCCTGAGCATCATAATAAGTCCATTCACCTTCTGTTCCGTCATATTCTGCTTCACCTGAAAACAATAGAAAATTATTAAGAGGTGGATCGGTTGCTGATGTAGTTACGAAAAAATTCCACTCAACATTATCTTCAGAATCTACTTCGGCAGTTAGTAAAACTGAAAATTCATTGTCTTCATTTTGAGCGGTATACATCCACTGATATTCTCCTTCTGCTACAACTTCAGGATCTTGGTTTTGAGCAGCTGAAATCAAAACCTTGGGTATGATCAGGTTTGCATCAACGATTAACTTTGCAACTCCTGCTCTGAAAAGAGCGGCATTAAAATTAGAACCGGCCTTTAACTTAGAGTTACTATTGCTATTAAAATCCGACAGATCAATAGCCATTGTTTGTACAGATGGAATCTCTGGTGTGATTTCTGGTTTATTATCGGAATCACTGCATGATATAAAAACAGCCATAATCAGTATTATAGCTGTTAAAGATTTAAGGTTTTGAAAATTCATTTCAGGTCTTTTTGTTCAAGTTTCTTACTTAAATCTTAAGACCTGATATTTGTTCCAAATTCTATTTATCTGTAGAGTATACTTTTTTACCGGCAACCCAGGTTTCCAAGACATCTATCTTCCAGATTTCGCTTGCTGGAACTGAAAAATAATCCCGGTCAATCAAAATAAAATCGGCCCATTTCCCTTCTTCAATTGATCCCAAAACATTTTCCTGATGACCTGCATAAGCTGCATCAATAGTAAAGGCACGAAGTGCTTCTTCTCTGGTTAACGATTCGTTTGGATACCAACCGCCTTCAGGATTTCCACTATGATCCATTCTTGTAACGGCTGAGTACAATCCAAAAAATGGATTGGAATGCTCAACCGGAAAATCAGAACCGGCTGCTACTACGGTTCCTTGCTCCAAAAATGTTTTCCAGGCATAACCACCTTTAATTCTCTGTGGTCCTACTCTGTCTTCAGCCATATTTTTATCGCTGGTTGCATGTGTTGGTTGCATGGAAGCAATAATGTCGAGCTCTTTAAATCTTGGAATGTCTTCTAGAGCAACTATTTGAGCGTGCTCTACTCTGTTTCTTAATCCCTGATCTCCATGTTCATTTTGAGCTTTTTCAAGAGCATCTAGAACCTGTCTGTTTCCTGCATCACCGATAGCATGTATGTTTGCCTGAAATCCTTTACCAACTACTTTTGATACAGCGGCATCCATTTCTTCCTGCTCCATGAACAACAAACCAACGTTCCCCGGATCATCAGAATATGGCTGTAACATAGCAGCTCCTCTACTCCCCAAAGCCCCATCGGAATATAATTTAACACTTCTCAGAGCAAGCATATCATCTGAGTATGAGTCAACCGGTCCGTTTTTAGAAAGCTCATCGAAAGTATTTCCTGAACCTGATATCATTCCATAGATCCTGGTTTTTGCCTTTCCCTGATCAGCGAACTCTTTATATAAATTCCATGCTTTAACTCCTACTCCTGCATCATGAACTGATGTTATTCCCATTTTTGCCATTTGGGCATACGCTTTTTCTAATGCCAGCTTTTGTTCTTTTTCAGTTGGAGCAGGAATTTCGGATTCTACAAAACCTTGTGCAGCATCTATGAATACACCTGTAGCTTTCCCACTGCCGTCTCTTATAACTTTTCCGCCCTGCGGATCGGGAGTGTCTTTACTGATGCCTGCCATTCTTAATGCCAAACTATTTCCCCATCCCGCATGACCATCAACTCTGCTTAACCAAACAGGACGATCAGAAATGACCTTATCAATATCTTCAGCTGTTGGAAATTCATTTTCTTCCCATAGGGTTTGATTCCAACCTCTTCCTTGTATCCATTCCAGATCGGGATTTGCTTCTGCATAATTTTTGAGTGTGTCAAGGGTAGCTTCTAGGGAGTTAATACCCATAAGATTTACATTGAGTTGCTGGAACCCTAATCCCATTACATGTCCGTGAGCATCAATTAAACCAGGTAGCAGATTTTTGCCTTCACCATCAATAATTTCAGAATTAGGATAGTTTTCCGCAAGTGAAACGTTACTGATTTCCAAAAACTTACCATTTTTTATGGCAACGGATTTAAATTCGACCAGATCTTCACCGATAATGGTATAACCGTTAACGTTTTCGATTAGTGTTATGTCTTCTGACGGGCTGCATGCAAGTATTAATGCAGCTATAGTTATCAATAGTATTTGTGTATACTTCATATGAGTTTTTATTAAAATATTTATCGTAATATAGGTATTGACAATCGTTTACTTAAATCAAATTTAAAGCTTTTACAATAGCACAACAGGTGCTTAAATTTACGTTGCATGAATTTTATCTGTATAAGATCCTTTCTTTTTCTTCTTTATTTCATACTTAGTTTATTTACGATAAAATCTTACGGTCAGTCACGTTCTGTAGATAATGTTGACAGTTTAAAAATTGAGTACAAAAAACAAAACCCGTCGAAGCAAGCTGAAACAATCATTCAAATACTTGAATACTATCAAAATATTGATGTAGACAGCTCTGTGTTGTATGCTAACAGACTTTTAGAATTATCCGACTCACTTAACTACGAGGATGGTATCCTTGCCGGAAATACAAGCTTGATCAATACCGATTTTATCAAAGGAGCTTATTTTGAAGGAATTCAAAGAGCGATTCCTTTTTTAAACCAACAATTTGACAATGAAGGCTACCATCATGCCAACCTGTATTTGGTTACAGGAAACTGTTACGGCTCACTTGGGCTTTATAAAACCGGGGTAGAATACTATTTAAAAGCCCGAAAAATTTTCAGCGAGTTGGAAGAAGAGGATAAACTGAATAAAATCTCTAACAATCTGGGTGCTCTATATATACGTTTAGAAAACTTTGAATCTGCCCTTGAAGTCTTCAATAATATGAATATCTCAGCCGGGAACAGAGCACTTAAAGTTACTTCTAAAGTAAACTTTGGCTTTATTTATTTGGGGCTGAAAGATTTTAAGAAAGCTGAAAGTCATTTCCTTGATGTACTTGATTTCGGAGATGACGCTATTGAAGTACGAGCTAAAGCTATTTCCAGTTTTAAACTAGGAGACCTTTATACTCAGGAAAAAAACTATCAAAAAGCGTTATATCATTTCAATAGATCTATAGAGTTTTTCTCTCTTCTTGAAAATGAAGCCCAAACTATGAATCCGCTTAACGGAATTGCAAAAGTTCATTTTATATCGGGAGATTTAGCTTCAGCTTTAACCGTAGCATTACAGTCTGAAGAAATCGGGGAAAAAACACAGACTCTCTCTGAATTAAACTCCGTTGTGAGTCTTTTAGCAGAAATCTACAAAGCTCAGGGCAATTATAAGAAAGCATATGAGTATTCTGTCAAAAACCTTGCTCTGAGTGACAGTTTGAATATTAGCCAAAGAAATCAGGAAGTTCAGGTTTTGGAAGCTGAATATAATTTTGAACGCAGAGAAGAAGAATTAAAGCTTGCTCAGAATATTAAGTTCAGAAATCAAAAATTGATTCTTGGAGGAGTTAGTTCATTTCTTTTTGTCAGTCTTATTTTCATATTTGTGTTTTACAGGAGTAAAAAAAATAAAGAAAAAGCTAATCGGAGACTTGAGAGACTGAATCTTGATCTGGAAGAAACGAACAAAATCAAAAACCAACTTTTCTCTATCATAGCTCATGATTTAAGAAATCCGTTAAGTTCACTTTATGGTTTAGTGACATTACTGGAAATGAAAGCTGCTGATAAAGATGAACTCGATAAATTGATTCCTGAATTGGTTTCTCAATTTAAACATACCTCCACTCTCTTAAACAATCTTTTGAACTGGTCTAAAAGTCAAATGCAGGGCTACAAAGTAACCCCGATAAAGTTTGATATCTATGATGTTTTTATCAAGAATGTTGAGCTACTCTCTAATAGATTTGACGAGAAAGAAATTACAATCGATCTGGGCTCTGGTAGTGCAGAAGATGTGTTTTCCGACAAAAACATGATGGATGTAGTAGTTCTCAACATATTATCAAATGCGCTAAAGTACTGTGACAAAGGAGATACAGTTTCTGTTAATACCGTATCAGAATCGGATTTTTTAATTATTTCTATAAAAGATACAGGCATGGGAATTCCTAAAGATAAGATCCGACTTTTATTCACTAGTTCATTTTACTCTACTACAGGAACACGAAATGAAGCAGGAACAGGTTTAGGATTAATGCTTTGTAAAGAGTTTATAGAAAAGAATGGTGGTAAAATTTGGGTTGAAAGTAAATTCTCTGAGGGCACTACTTTTTATTTTAAACTTCCCATCTATGATTCCAGAAATGACAGCTAAGCCGTCCAAAATTCTTTTTTTAAGTATTCTGGTTGCACATTCGAACCAGCAATATCTTCTTTACTTTTAAATGACAAGGCCTTTAATATTTGATCGTTCTCATTGTGTTCAGGGTCACTACCCAGTTTTAAATTTCCGGATTCATAATTAACCAAAAAGAAAAACTCGATAGCATGAAACCGGTCTTGGATGATTTCATTAATATGAACTAGCTTATTTACAGAAATAGTTAATCCTGTTTCCTCAAGAAACTCTCTTTTAAGTGCTTCTTCCAAAGTCTCTCCAAATTTAACTCCTCCTCCCGGAGGCGTCCAGATAAGCTCATTCGATATTGGAGACAACAATTGTGCTAACAGTATGCACTCATTTTTAATGAGTATTCCACAACTGCGTACTCTGGTCTTATCCTTGTAACCTGACAAGCTATTTTATTACTTTTTTCTTTGACTTTTTTAAAGCGCTGTATTGATCATTTGCTTTGGCATGTTTTAAACTCGCCTTAACAAAATCTACGAAAAGAGGCTGAGGGTTATTTACGGTACTTTTTAATTCCGGGTGAAATTGAACCCCAACAAACCAGGGATGATCGGGTATTTCTACAATCTCAACCAAGTCCCTTTCCGGATTCATTCCCACTAAAGCCAAACCTCCTTCAACCAACTTATATCTCAAGTTATTGTTCACCTCATAACGATGACGATGACGCTCAAAAACCAGTTCTTCTCCATAAGCTTTATAGGAATTCGAGTCTTTATCAAGTTTACAAGCATATTTACCCAGTCGCATTGTACCCCCCATATTCTCGATGTCTTTTTGATCGTGCATGATATCAATTATGGGGTATTCACAATCATCTTCAAATTCAGTACTGTTTGCATCTTCCCAACCGCATACATTTTGTGCGTATTCTATCACAGCACATTGCATTCCTAAACAAATTCCGAAAAATGGAATTTTATTCACCCGAGCATATTCAACTGCTGCCAGCTTTCCACTTATTCCACGTCCACCAAATCCCGGAGCTACTAAGACGCCTGAAATTCCTTCCAGTTTCTTAGAAATATTATCTTTAGTGAGATCATCAGACTGTACCCATCGAACATTAACTTTGCAATCATTTACTGCTCCTCCGTGAATAAAAGCTTCAACTATTGATTTATATGAATCATGATGCTCAACATATTTACCGACTAATGCTATTTCAATAGCTCCAGAGGGATCGCAAACAGCCTCAACAAACCCAATCCAATTATCAAGGTTATATTCTTTAGTTTCCAGTTGAAGCTTTTCAATTACACGCTTATCCAGACCTTCCTTTTTCATTAACAACGGAACTTCATAGATACTTTTTGCATCCAGAGATGCTATTACATCTTCCAGATCCACATTACAGAACCGAGCCACTTTACTCCTAATCGAAGAATCTAGCTCATGTTCTGACCTGCAAACTATAATATCAGGTTGTAAACCACTTTCAGAAAGAGTCTTAACGGAATGCTGAGTTGGTTTTGTTTTTAACTCACCCGCAGCTGCCAGATATGGAACCAGAGTTAAATGGATTGACAATGTGTTCTTTCTTCCTACATTGTACTTAAGCTGTCTTACTGCTTCTATATATGGTAAGCTTTCAATATCACCTACTGTCCCACCAATCTCTACAATCACAACATCATACTTTCCTGATTTTCCTAACTCTAGAACATGAGATTGGATCTCATCAGTTATATGAGGAATTACCTGTACAGTTTTACCAAGATAAGCGCCTTGTCTTTCTTTGGTAATTACATCATTATAGATACGTCCTGTGGTAACATTATTGGATTGTGAAGTCTGTATATCTAAAAATCTTTCGTAATGCCCTAAATCCAGATCTGTTTCGGCGCCGTCATCAGTAACGTAAACTTCACCATGCTCATATGGATTCATTGTTCCAGGATCCACATTTATATAAGGATCCAATTTTTGAACAGTTACTTTTAGACCTTGTGCAACTAATAACCGACCTAGTGAAGCACAAATTATTCCTTTCCCAAGAGATGAAGCGACCCCTCCGGTTACAAAAATATACTTAGTAGACATGCGAAGTTTGAGTGAAGTTGATGGATGGAAAAGATAGTATTCTAACACACCCTATTCAATGCAACTTTGAAAGTTATTTAATTTATCGTCAATTTTTTTTGAACAATTCCTCTACTACACCAATCAATACATCCGGTTTATCTGTAAAAATTCCTTTTGCTCCTGATTCGATAATTGATTCCATGAGGTTTTTATCATTTACAGTATATACCAGGAATGGAATTTTATAGTCATTCAGTTGCTTAACCCAGTTTTCAGTTAATTCTTTCTTGTTCAAATTAAAAGCATCAATATTATAATCTTTGGCGAGTTTCACAGGTGCTCTACCGTTCGATTGCTTTTGTTCATATAACATTGCCATTTTCACCGGATGTCTACTTTTCTTTACTCTTTCCAACACTCTATAATCAAAACTGGAAATCAGTACTTCGTCTTCCATTTCCAATTCATTAACTAAATTCAAAACCAGTTCAACAACTCCTGACTCTTCATTATCAGTAACCGCTTCAGGTTTTATTTCTATATTTACAAGTATCTTTGCTTTTGAGTACTCAAGAATCTCTCTTAAAGTAGCAATTCTTTCATTTTTGAATTTTGGATGAAACCAAGAACCTGCATCCAGTTTTTTCATTTCGGAAATAGTATGATCTAAGACTAAACCGGATCCATTTGTTTTATAGTCTAACCTTTCATCATGAAATACTACCGGTATATTATCTTTTGACAGCAATACATCCAATTCGATCATATCTGCCTTCATATCTACAGCGGCCTTGAAAGCGGACATTGTGTTTTCCGGAAAATAAGCGCTGGCTCCTCTGTGTGCTATCACGAAAAACTTTTTCTGAGAAAGGTTCATATTTTAAGTACCTGCATGAGGTTCATTAATTAAAAGCTTTAGAAGCTAAGCCTCTAACTTTCTGTTGAAAGAAAAAAAATGAGTAGTAACAGAAAAGTCACTCGGGTATATTTAGTCTCAGATACAGTTGAAGAGTTCTAAATTAATTTAGAATAGCTAATATATTTCTATAGATATAGAACTATATATGAGCAATAACTTTCATCCAAAAAATTTAATTCTGAAACGTTATTACTCTCTTAATTGCTTTGTTAATCAACGAATTAAAACTGTTAGTGTTTGACAATACAGAGTATGAAAAAACTAATCCCGATATAATTGATAAGCAACCAAGTAAACTCAAAGCCGTTGCAAGCCATATCGGTTGTATCAACCCAAGAATTGAAACAGTTACTACAGTTGTTCCCAATAAAACCTGAATAAATGCTGATAAAAATTGAAAAGCATTCACAGGAGGAGCGTCGTTTTGCTCTGAAAACGATCTAAACTGCTTATTAAGTTTTAATTCTAACCCATTGTCAGAACTCTTTCCCAGTAAAGAATTCATCTCTTTTTCTTCATTGTTCATGTCCTTACCTTTTACTAACCACTTATATTATTACAATCTAATAAATCAGCGCTAACAAAAAAATAAAAATGAGTAAAATTGATAATATTTACATTTACGGTCGCAACCCAATAATTGAAGCGTTAATAAATCGCCCCAACGAGGTTGAAAAAGTTTTTGTAAAAAACTCTATTCAACTTAATTCTATTGATGGCTTAACTGATTTAATTTCAAAAAACTCAATTCCGGTATCTAAGGTTCCTCAAATTAAAATCCAGAATCTAGTAGGAAGAGTAAATGATCAGGGAATTGTTGCATTATTAAGTCAAATATCCTACACCAACTTCTTTGATTGGGTATCTGAGCTTGACTTAAATTCGAATCCCGCTGTAATTTTTCTTGATGGAATAGAAGATCCGTATAACTTTGGAGCAATATTGAGAAGTGCTGTTGCAGCAGGAATTTCTGCAGTAATCGTGCCTACTCAAAAACAAGCGCCTGTTAACGCTACTGTTTTTAAAACTTCTTCAGGTACTGCAGGGAGAATTCCAATCATTAGAGTACATAATGTAAACCAAGGACTAAAAGACCTTGAACTAGCAGGGTTTGAAGTTTATGCCTTAGACGGCAACTCAGAAGCTTCCTGTTGGGATGCAGAATTCGATAATCCAACGGCTTTCTTGATCGGAAATGAAGGGGAAGGATTAGATAAAAATGTAATTAAAAAAGCTTCTAAAACATTACGGATTCCTATGGTAAATAATGTAGAATCGCTTAATGCTTCGGTTTCTGCTGCACTTATTTGTTATGAGTGGGCAAGGAAAAGGTCATAAAAAAAACAGACTGAATTACATTTAGTCTGTTTTTTTACCTTCGCTAAGAAATTTTTAGCTGTTATTTGCTACTACTTCAGATTCTGAAAAAAAGTAAGCTGCTTCTATTTTTCCATTTTCAACTGAATCTGATCCATGTATAATATTTTCACCTAGACTGTCAGCAAATTGCTCTCTAATTGTTCCTTTTTCAGCTTCTTCAGGATTAGTTGCTCCAATTAGAGTTCTGAAATCAGCTACTGCATTTTCTTTTTCCAATATCATTGGAACACAAGCTCCACTGCTCATAAACTCACAAAGCTCTCCATAAAAAGGTCGCTCTTTATGAACTGCATAAAATCCTCCTGCAGTATCCGCTGTTAATCTTGTCATCTTCATTGCTAAAATCTTGAATCCTGCTTCCTGAATTTTTTGGGTAACTTCACCGATAAGTTCTTTACGAACACAATCAGGTTTCAAAATCGTCAACGTTCTTTCTAATGCCATTATATTATTTATAAAATTAATTTTTTTGTAACAACCCTTTTGAAAAACTCTCTTCAAAATGGTATTTAAAGATAAGATTTAGGACATTAATTAACGAATCAAAAAAAGGGGCAGGTAACTCAACTGATTATGCAGAACACCTTTGAACATAGTTTTAATTGGAGCTTTATTTTAAAAGCTAATCCAACCCAACTATGGCCCTATATTTCTGATACAAATAAATTTTTAAAATCCGCAGGACAGTTTTCTGTTCGAAAAGAATCTTTTTTGAGAGAAAACAGAAAAGGATTTCTTGAGTTAACCTCAACAAAAATTAATACCGGATATGCCTGGGTTGAGGAGCCTTATGCCTGGGAAAAACCTTTTAGATTTGGTACTTCAAGAAAATATAAAGCAAGCCTTATTCAGTCCCTATCTTTTAATGTAAACCTAATACCTGAAAGATCTGGTACAAAACTCATTATCGATTTAAAGATTACTACTTCCAGAAAATTTATAAGATATTTTTTAGCTCAGTACATTGAGAGAATAGTTAAAAGAAAAGTTCAAAAGTATGTATATGATTGTGATCAATCAGCTTTTACCAATACTCTTCCATATGAGCATTCAAAGAAAACAAGACTTACAAGAAGAGCAAAAACTAAAATTAATGAAATTGAAGCTGATTTATTAGAAAAGACTCGCCGCCAAAGAATAATAAATCATCTTTTGGAATATATTTTGCAGGCTCAGGATGAAGATTTGAAAACAATTCACCCCTACAGACTTGCAGAATATTGGGGGGAGAAAAAATACTCGGTTCTGAATGTATTCTTAAATGCAGCCAAGCTCAGGTTATTAGACTTCAGATGGGATGTGTTTTGTCCAAACTGCAAAAACACAAAACAAAGTTTCCGAAGAATGAGAGATATACATTCCGATCTTCATTGTGATGCTTGCGATTGTAGTTATTCCATTGATTTCAACGAAAACCTTCATCTGGTTTTTAATCCAAATCCTCTTATTCGTAAAATATCAAACAACACGTACTGCTACGGAGGCCCCCAAAATACACCTCAACGAGTCACTCAACATTTTTTAAAACCAGGTGAACGAAAATACTTGAATATCAGCCTCGAAGAAGGTACTTACCTTTTTAAAACCTCTGTAAATGAAGGGTTTCTGAAACTGCATCTAAGAAAAGATATCGATGACGCAGCTACTATCTTTATTACAGATGAAAACTTTGATGGACAGGACGCTACCGTCTCGATCAACCCCAACCTTACTATAGTAAACGATTCCGAACAAGATCTGATTTGCTATATTGAGAAGGAAAATTGGCGACAAGAAGCGATTTATGCCACAGAGGTAACATCCTCTCACGATTTCAGAACTTTATTTGCTCAGGAAACATTAAAGGATGGAGAAAAAGTTACTGCATCCAACGTAACTATTTTGTTTACAGACTTAATGAACTCGACTGATCTTTATCTACAGGAAGGCGACGAATTTGCAATCGGACAGTTGATGAGTCACTTTAAAATTATCCAACAAATTGTAGCTGAGGAACGGGGAGGAATCGTAAAAACCATTGGAGATTCTGTAATGGCTGTATTTAAAGAACCTGTATCAGCATTAAAAGCGGTAGAAAGAATCCAGCAGATATTTTCTTCTTCTACTGCTATGGGAGAATCCTTTAAACTTAAAGCCGGGATTCATTTAGGAAATTGTACCGCTGTTAATTTAAATGACCGAATAGATTATTTTGGCACAACAGTAAATATTGCCTCTCGACTTGTTGATGTAGCGGAAGAAAAAGAGATAGTAGTATCCGAGCCCTTCTATAATTTTGGAGATGCTGACTTATATTTACAAAACAATCGAAAAAGCTTATTTATTAAAACAGGTGAAAAGGAATTAAAAGGATTTTCCAAAGAAACTTTTAAGGTAAAACAGATTAGCATGGAAAGAACTTCATTACGACTTGTCATTTAAACCCTTTGGTTCCATGCTAGTTTATGGGCATTGTTTTATATTAAAATAAAAATGCCTGTTAAAAAACATCACCCTTCTATCAAGGACTCTACTTTGCATATGAAAGCAAAGAAAAATATAGCTTTGATTGCCCACGACCACAGAAAAATGGATTTATTAGACTGGGCAGAATTCAATAGCGAGTTTCTCAAAAATCACAATTTGTTCGGAACAGGTACTACCGGATCTTTAGTTTCACAAAAATTAAATCTTCCGGTTTATACTTTTAAAAGCGGTCCCTTAGGTGGTGATCTCCAAATTGGAACAGCCATTGTGGATAATGAAATTGATATGATGATCTTCTTCTGGGACCCCCTTCAGGCTCAACCTCACGATGTTGATGTAAAAGCATTACAGCGAATTGCTATCGTTTATAACATTCCTTTGGCTTGTAACAGATCTTCGGCTGATTTTCTGATAACATCCCCACTTATGAATTCCAACTATGAGCGGTTTATTGTGGATTACAGCCAAAGATTTAAGAAAGATTTAGACGATTAAAATTCTGATTCCGATTTATTACTATTGAAATATAAATTAGCTGTAGAACTGCTTATTTTAACATTACTCAATTAATAGTAGAATCAAATTTTACTCATGTCGCTAAACAAACTTCAATTCGAAAAAAGCCCCTATTTACTTCAACATAAGAATAATCCGGTAGACTGGTATCCATGGTGCGATGAAGCTTTTGAAAAAGCGGCATCGGAAAACAAACCCATTTTTTTATCCATTGGATATGCTACGTGCCATTGGTGTCATGTTATGGAACATGAGAGTTTTGAAGATGAAGAGATCGCAAACTTAATGAACGATACGTTTATCAATATCAAGGTTGATCGAGAAGAGCGCCCTGATATAGATAGTACTTATATGACGGTGTGCCAAATGGTGACAGGTCATGGAGGTTGGCCTTTAACTATAATAATGACTCCGGATAAAAAACCTTTTTTTGCAGGAACCTACATTCCCAAAGAAGCTCGATTTCAGCGAATTGGACTAAAACAACTGATCCCTGGAATAGCCGGAATGTGGAAATATGAACCTGAAAAAATTAAAAAAGCTACAGAAAGCATTCAGGATGGATTTGATAAGTCGTTGCATTTTGAGAAAGGAACTTTCCCCGGGCTGGAAGCTGTAGAATATGCCGCTGAGCAGCTATCACAACGCTACGATGATGATCACGGTGGGTTCGGTTCAGCTCCTAAATTCCCCTCTCCACATAACTTAAGTTTCCTGCTCCGTCAGTGGTTCGCTACAGGAGAAGATCGTTTCAAAGATTCGGTTGAACATACATTAACAGAAATGCGCCTTGGAGGAATTTGGGATCATATAGGATATGGGTTTCACAGATATTCCACTGACGAAAAATGGTTGCTTCCTCACTTTGAAAAAATGTTATATGATCAGGCTCTTTTAATGATCGCATACACAGAGGGTTGGCAGGTAACCGGAAATCCGTTATTTAAAGAAACTGTTTATGAGATATTCGATTATATTTCAGACAATCTCGTTCACCCCGACGGAGGTTTCTTTTCTGCTGAAGATGCTGACTCCGATGGAGAGGAAGGTAAATTTTATATTTGGGAAGTTGATGAAATTCAAAAAGTTTTATCAAAAGATGAAACTGAGTTTTTTCTGAATACTTTTAACCTATCGATAGACGGAAATTATGAGGATGAAGCTACTAAACAATTAACCGGCAAAAACATCCCTCACCTGGAAAAATCTTTATCTAATGCTGATTCCGAGAATTTTATTAGTATCAGAAAGAAGCTTCTTTCCGCAAGAACCAACCGGTCCCGCCCCCTTCTTGATGACAAAATTCTTACTGACTGGAACGCTCTTATGATAACCGCTTTGGCTAAGGCCAGTAGCGTATTTGATGAGGAGAGATTTCTCACCAAGGCTGAAGATGCATTCTCTTTCATTAAAGAGAATCTTTTTCAGAACGAAAACCTCTTACATCGTTTCAAAGATGGTGAAAGTAAAATTTCTGCCTTTGCGGATGATTATTCATTTTTGATTTGGGCAACTCTTGAATTATATGAAACAACATATAATCCGGAATATCTAAATCAGGCAATAAAATTTTCAAGAGTATTTATTGAAAAATTTTGGGACAAAGAAAATGGTGGATTCTTTTTTACTAGCCATGACTCTGAAGAGTTACTTGGCAGACAGAAACAGATTTACGACGGAGCAACTCCCTCCTCAAACTCTGTTGCAATGGTTAGTCTCATCAAGTTGAGCCGACTAACAGGAAAACCGGAGTTTGAAAATTATGCAAATTCAATAGGTGAGTTCTTTTCTGCAGATTTAATAAGATCGGGATCAAGTATAACCCAAGGCTTACAAGCAATACAATTTCTAAATAATAATCCGATAGAACTTGTTATCGTTGATAACATCCCACCAAATAAAGAAGATCTTTCGGGAATTAGGACTATATTTTCTCCATTCAAAGTCAGCTTGTATAAAGATTCCGAATTAAATGATATTGGTAAGTTTTCCGGTTATACAGAGAAAATGGAACGAATCAACGATAGCATCACTTTTTACTATTGTTCAAATTTTGTTTGTGAAAAACCATTTAATGATCTTTTGGAAGCAGAAGATCTTTTGAAATCAAATTCTTTAGCTTAATTTATTTAACAGTTTCAATCCAGTATGAGACTTAACTCGTAATCTTAATCAGGAACAATAGGTATGTTGTTTTTTCTTATATCTGCCATAGGTAAATTTTTAAATCAGGATAATGCTAGAGATAAAGATTTACTAAAGCGAATTGCACGGAAAGATCCTGTTGCACTTTCACTTTTATATGATCAGTATAATCGGCTTTTATTTGGTTTGCTGTTATCCATTCTAAAAAAGAAAACGGAAGCAGAAGATTTATTGCAGGAAGTATTCAGCAATATCTGGGAAAAAGCAGATCAATACGATCCGGATAGGGGAACCGGCTATACCTGGATTGTTTCATTAACAAGAAATAAAGGAATTGATAGATTGCGTTCTAAAGTTTATAAAGAACAAAAAAAGCAGTCGACAAGTCTGGATGATGACAATGTATACCACCCATTATTTTCGAGTGAGAACAATCCATTGGAGGATACAATTTTATCGGACAGAGCAGAAATGCTGAGAAACGCATTACAAAAAATTTCTGAGAAACAAAGAAAAGTAATACAAATCTCATATTTCGATGGATTGAGTCAATCAGAAATTTCTGATGAATATGATATCCCATTAGGGACTGTAAAAACTAGAATGCGAGACGGAATGATGAAACTAAGAGAAATTTTATCGGGAGAGGTACAATGAGCACTACAGACAATACAAAATTTGAAGAACTTTGCGTCGGTTTTGTACTAAGCTCCATAACAAAGGAAGAAGAAAAAGAATTTAAATCTTTACTAGATGGAGCAACTGCAGAACAAGAACAGCTTTATCAGGATATGAAAAGTATAGCATCAGAAATGGCTTTACTTGCATACGATCAAAAACCATCCGAAAACGTTAAAGAACAATTATTAGAAATGGCTTGGGCCTCTGTTCATGCAAGAGGTGGAGGTGCTACTGTTCACTATCTTTCCAGGTACAGAATTGCTGCAGCTGCAGCAGTGTTGTTTCTTGTAAGTTCATTAGGTTTGTTTTTCTTCAATCAAAACTTAGAAACTGATCTGGAAACACAAAAGGAATTAGTAGTTCAAAAAGAAAGGGCCATCCGTTTGTTAGAGACAGAAGTCGAACAAAAATCTGAATTATTAGCAATTTTAGAAGCAAGAGATGTGGATCTTGTTTTAATGGACGGACAAGATGTAAACCCAAATGGATTTGGCAAGGTGGTATGGGATAAGGATAATGGACAAGCTTTGCTTCAAGTAGCAAATATGCCTGCCGTGCCTACTGCAAAAGAATATCAGCTTTGGATTTTAATCAATGGTCAACCTTTAAGCGCCGGAGTATTTGCTGTAAATGATCCTGAAAGAGATAATTTCTTCAAAATTCAGGAACTGAATCAATCTGCAAACCAAGGTGCTTTTGCAATCACACTTGAGCCTGAGGGAGGTTCTCCTCAACCTACTGGTGCTATGTATATGCTGGGTTCTATGTAGAGATTACTGTACTTATTTACTAAGACGTTAAAAACTCCTTCCATATTGGTCGGAGTTTTTTTATGTCTTTTTTTTAAATAAAAACCAATCCGTCTCTCAAAACCATTCGTATTTATCATTACAAAAATTTTATTTAGCGATAGAGATAAGGAGTTGTAGCTTGAAAGCGCAACTCCTTTTTTTTATTTCAATTCCAAATCCAATCTGAACGTAAACTTCTTTCGTAATGTTAGTTAAGTATAATAATAACTTAACTTACGAGAAAAATGAATATACAAAAGATACCATTTTTGGTGACTGTTTTTTGTTTACTGTTGTTTGGTACAACTCAAATAACTAATGCACAAACAGTTTTTGAAACTACGCTTAGTGGGAGTAATGAAGTACCCACTGTAACAACTTCCGCAAACGGAAATATAACCGCTACTCTTAACGGAAACGAACTAACTGTTGAAGGTTCTTTTGAAGGACTGAGCAGTACTTACGCTGCCTCTCATTTGCACGCAGGCATGGCTGGTGAAGCAGGTGGAGTTCTTTTCGCTTTAAACGCTACAGTAGACGTTGATGGAATGGGCGGAACTTACACTACCGCAAATAACACTTTTACTTTATCCAGCGGTCAGGTAGATACATTAAAAGCACGCGGAATTTATGTAAATATACATTCCGAAACCTATGGTGCCGGAGAGCTTAGGGGTCAATTAGCTCCTCAAGCTGATGTTGTATTCAGAACTAATGTTTCTGGTGCACAGGAAGTACCGGTAGCTAAGACCATGGCAAACGGCGCTCTGATCCTCGAATTAAATGGGGATTCACTATTTGTATCAGGGTCATTTAATGGACTTTCAAGCAACTATGCCGCTTCTCATTTGCATACGGCAATGGCAGGTAGTGCCGGTGGTGTAGCAGTAACTTTAAATGCCACTGTTGCAGCCGACAATAAATCTGGAGTTTATTTAGCCGCTGATAACAGGTTTGAACTTACATCGGATCAAAAAGCGGCACTTATGGATAGAGGCGTTTATGTAAATATCCACTCTGAGAATTTTGCTTCCGGAGAGTTAAGAGGTCAAGTTACTCCTCCGGTTACAGCTTCTTTCTTTGCCAGTTTATCAGGAAGTGCTGAAATTCCTTCTGCGAATACAAATGCTGGTGGTGCAGTTGTAGTTGAACTAACTACAGATGACTCATTAGTGGTAACTGGTACATTTGCGGAATTACAAGGTGATTTTGATGCTAGTGTTGCCGGTGGATCTCATCTGCACGCAGGGCATTCCGGAACTAACGGAATGGTTGACATATTAATTAATGCAGAAGTAGAGGCTAATTTAAAAGCAGGTGCTTATTTAGCAAAAGACAATAAATTTGCTGTTGATGCTTCTCAAATTGAGACGCTACTTAACAGAGGTTACTATGTAAACATACATACTACTACGTTTGGAGCCGGCGAACTTCGTGGGCAAGTATTAGGTGATGCCTCAGCTTATTTCAAAACGAATTTAAGCGGTTTACATGAACAACCTACTCCTGTAATTACCGAAGCTTTTGGTGCAGTAAATGTAGAGATAACAGGTGACAGAGCTATTGTTACCGGTGGTTTTGAAGCGCTTTCAAGTGCTTACACGGCATCCCATCTACACTCAGGAAGTGTAACCGGAAGCGGTGGAGTTGAAGTAACATTAAATGCTACAGTGTCTAGTGACACAAGTGGTGTATATAACGTTTCAGATAACACATATGTGTTAACAGAAACGCAACTTGAAGCCATGAATAGCCAAGGTTTGTATGTAAATGTACATTCCCAAGCTGAAGCGGCAGGCGAATTAAGAGGACAACTTCTTTTTGGTGATAATTTATTTCCTTCAAAAAGTACGTTGCTAACCCCTACTGATGATGCAATGATCAGTGTTTCCGGAGATATTTCTACCAGTTTCCAAGCTACTTGGACAACGAGTTCAGATGTTGAAGGTGACAGTCTTACGTATACTTGGCAAGCAGCTACTGACTCATTATTTACCAATACCGTTATTAATGCTAATGTTGGTTCAAACCTGAACTATAACATAGCCTTTGGTGATCTGGATACAATTTTAGTGGATCTTGGAGTTGAATCAGGTGCCAGTGCAACAATTTACCATAGAGTAATAGCTTCTGATGGTAGCGATGAAGCATCAAGTGATACAAGATCAGCAACTTTTGAAAGAGGTACATTAACATCTAATGAAAACGATGGAATAGATACTCCAAACAGGTTCGCATTAGATCAAAATTATCCAAATCCTTTTAACCCAAGTACAAAAATAAGCTTTTCTTTAGAAGAAGCAGCGCCAACTCAATTGGTTGTTTACAACATGCTTGGACAAAAAGTTGCTACTTTGGTTAATGAAAGATTAAGTGCAGGTAACCACACCTTCAATTTTAAAGCTGACAATTTATCTTCAGGTATTTATATCTACAGATTACAATCAGCGAATCAAAGCTTAACCAAAAGAATGACACTGATTAAATAGAATTTTAATTAGTACAAACTAAAAGGGAGTTTGGATTACCAAACTCCCTTTTTTTATATCTCTATTTTCTTAATTTTCTGAAATCAGTTCCCTGACATCATCTTAAACATCAGATCTGTTACGCTGATCAGGTTAACTCCTGTTGGTATTTGAACCATCGCTTTTGCTATACTGGACTTATTGATATTGGTAACTTCCATTACGGTTTCAGTTCCTTTTTTCCCGGTTACTTCAACAAGCATTGGAAAATTTTTCCCTGCAAAAACCGCATCTCTTGATTGATTAACTGCTCTATCTGCTTCAGCCGGAAGGTTTTTCCATGGCTCAGCCAACATTCCCCAGTTGATATCAATATTCGGAGTAAGCCAAACTGACATTTTTGTATCATTTTCCCTGCCCGAGATAACCAGTTCGTAAGTTTTATATCCATTTATGGTTCTTTCACGGTCTGTATATTCAAAATTCACTTCGTCATTACTTGAACTCTTTGACGAAGAACTATTACCCCATGAAAGAAACATTTTAAATAATCCTTCCACTTCTGATTTAGTGACCTGAAGTGCATCATTATTTTCCATTAATACCACAAAGTCTTTTTTATCATTCCGAATCAACATTCCTCCGGAATTAAATGACTGACCAAAATTCATCTCATCTTCTCCTTTTAAAAAGATCCGATCTGCAGTTACATACATATTAAGCTGATTAACTGAAGTCTTACCACTTTCATTATCACCATAAAGGTTCATGGATATGTGACCTTCAAACTGTGCTTGAAGAGGATTCGAAAAAGCAATGGCACATAAAAAAAACAGTGTACTTGAATATATTTTGGTTCTCATAATTATCTCTGGATGTTATTAGATTGTGGAGTTTAACGAACTACATAGTTGGATGTTACGCAGAAATTAAGTCTTCCATTCCTACATTCACTTTTTTGATCCAACCGCCGGCTACAACGTCATCACCTTCATAACAAACTATAGCCTGCCCGGGAGTTATGGCTTCTCTTCCGGTTGGAAAATGAACTTTAATCTCATCTTCATCCAGTTGAGTCAAATGTCCCATTGCCCCATCATCGTTATATCGAATTGCGCCAGTGATCTCCATTTCGGTTTCCGGAATTCTGTCATACTTCACTAAATTTATTTCTTTAGCTGTCAGCGTAGAACTGATAAGATCTTCCTTCTCTCCGATAGTGATCGTGTTTGTTATCGCATTTATATTTGTTACATAAACAGGTTTTCCCATAGGGAGGTTTAGTCCACGTCGTTGACCAATTGTATAAAATGGATAGCCTTCATGTTCGCCTAAAATATTTCCGTCTTTATCCACGAACTTGCCTCCTTTCATTTTCTCTTCCAGACCCGGAACTTTGTCTTTTAGAAATCTGCGGTAATCATCATCCGGCACAAAACAGATTTCATAAGAATCAGGCTTATTGGCTACGTTTAATAATCCGTGATCTTCTGCAATTTGGCGAATTTCAGGTTTTGAGTATCCACCCAAAGGAAAAATTGTTCTTTCAAGATGTTTTTGTGCAACACCCCATAATGCGTACGATTGATCTTTCTTTGGATCTAATCCTCTGGAAATGATGTGACGACCGTTTTCTTCTCGTACTCTTGCATAATGTCCTGTAGCAATAAAATCACACCCCAGATTGTCTGCTCGCTTTAACAAAGCAGCCCATTTGATATGAGTATTGCAAAGCACACACGGGTTTGGAGTTCTTCCGTCCATATAATCGCCCACAAAGCGATCAATTACCCAATCACCAAACTCTTCCCTTATATCTACAATGAAGTGCTTAAAACCATGGTTTACAGCGATGTGCCGAGCGTCATTCATAGACTCTACTGTACAACAACCCGTTTCTTTCCCGTTATCACCACCGCTTCGGTGGTAATCCCAGGTTTTCATGGTAATTCCGATTACTTCGTATCCTTGTTCTCTAAGCATTACAGCAGCTACAGATGAATCTACACCGCCACTCATTGCTACAAGAACTCTGCCTTTCTTACTCATTTCAAGATGTGAGTTTCTCTTTGAATTTAATTACAGCTAAAGATAAGGCTTTTGTTCACTGATTGCGATATTCGTTTAAATATCTCTGATAGTGTTTATCGATGACTTGGATCAAGTTCTAAAAACAAGTTTAATTTTATTCTCTAACAACCATTGCTATAGAATTCTGTAACTTATATAAAATAGAATTTTGCCCAATCAATATTGGATATTTCTCATTGAATTTTGAATATTCAATATCCCCTAAGTCATGTACAAATATGGTTTCCATGGTTCCTGAACCCCACCATTTATATCTCTGAAAAAAGTAATTGGAATCGGGCGATAGGGTTTACTTTTGAGCTCCATATTTGCCTCTTTTGGAGTTCTGTTCCCTTTCTTTACGTTACATTTATCGCAAGCAGTAGTCAGGTTTTCCCAGGTGTCTTTACCACCCCTGCTTTTGGGATGGATGTGATCAATGGTCAATTTAGATTTCTGCCCGCAATACTGACATCTAAAGCCGTCTCTTCGCATCACATTTCTTCTTGTTAACACCACTTTTGTATAAGGTAAGCGGATGTATCTGCGTAATCGGATTACAGAAGGGAAATCAAATTGGTCACTGGGTGTTCTCAGTTTCTTTTCAGGATCATCATGCAGCAACTCTGCTTTTTCCAAAAAAATAAGCTTCATAGAACGTTGCAAAGAGCAAACACTCAAAGGCTGGTAATCTTGATTAAGTACTAAAACATTTGCATTCATTTGCATTCAATTTGGGGTTTGGATCTTTTTTCTTTCATGAAGAATGCAGATATGAATTTAATTTAACCGTCTAACGATGGAATGCCCTAGTATGATATATTTATCTCATAAAAACAAATACACAGGTATTACCTTTTTTTAAACAATGTGATGATTTTAATGAATAATTATCTGACTTAGTTTTTATATTTGGAAGCGCTTTTTTAACAGAATTGAAATTAAACCACCATAATGTCCGAGATTAAAGACGCCCTCACAAAAGAGTACTACAAAGAACCTGCTCCATTAACTCAAGACGACTCCCCTTTTTCTTCCATGATGGAAAGATTCAGATTTGCCGCTGATATTTTAGACCTGGATGAAGGTATGTTTAAATACCTGTCTACTCCTGAAAAGGTAGTAATGGTTGCTATCCCTGTTATTATGGATGACGACAGGATCGAAGTTTTTGAAGGTTATCGTGTAATTCACAATAGTATTCTGGGACCTTCTAAAGGTGGAATCCGTTATGCTGAAGATGTACATCTCGATGAAGTTAAAGCGCTTGCTGCGTGGATGACCTGGAAATGTGCGTGCGTTAATGTTCCTTTTGGTGGAGCTAAGGGTGGTGTTCGTGTTAATCCCAAGCTTCTTTCAAAAAATGAGTTAGAAAGATTGACCAGACGGTACACTTCTAATATGAGTGATGTCTTTGGTCCTGAAAGAGACATCCCGGCTCCAGACATGAATACCAATGAGCAGACAATGGCCTGGATCATGGATACGTACAGCATGAAGAGCAAAAGAAATGAAACTGCTGTGGTAACAGGTAAGCCAATAATTTTGGGAGGCTCAAAAGGGAGGCGTGAAGCAACTGGACGAGGTGTAATCACAACGGCTTTAGCTGCCATGAATAAGTTTAAAATTTCTCCAAGCGATGCCACTATAGTAGTTCAAGGTTTTGGTAATGTTGGATCTGTTTCTGCTCAGCTGATATATGAACAAGGCGCAAAAGTAATTGCTATTAGTGATGTAAGTGGCGGATACTATAATAAGGAAGGAATAGATATTCCGGCAGCAATCCACTATTCCCAAACTAATAATTATTCACTGGAAGGTTTTGATGGAGCAGAATCTATTAGTAATGCCGATCTGCTTGAACTTGAATGTGATGTTTTAATTCCAGCAGCAAAAGAAGATCAAATAAATAAAGACAACGCTTCAAATATAAAAGCGAAAATTATAGCCGAAGGCGCTAACGGTCCTGTAACTGCAAATGCAGATTCAATTCTGGATGAAAATGGCGTAATGGTCGTTCCTGATATTCTAGCAAACGCAGGTGGTGTAACTGTTTCTTACTTTGAGTGGGTACAGGACAGACATGGATATTTCTGGACCGAAGAACGCGTAAATCGACGCTTGAACAGAATGATGAGAGAAGCTTTTGACAACTTGTTTATGGTGAGTGAAAAGTATAGTATTACACTAAGACAAGCAGCGTATGTATATGCAATTGATCGTGTAGCAACAACGCTGAAACTACGTGGTATTTATGCTTAATAATTGATGAGTTATAGAAAAGAACTTGTTCTGAAATCTACTTACGAAGAGCTGGATAAATTGGAAGGTTTTCTGAACGACTTACAGACAGATTTAAACTTTGATGATGAGTTTTATGCTCGATTAATGCTCACCGTAAGTGAAGCTGCTACCAATGGAGTTGTTCATGGAAATGAATTGGATGAATCCAAAAAAGTAACCCTCATCGCAGAACAAGATGGTTCCAATCTTATAATTACTACTCAGGATGAAGGGGCAGGATTTGATCCGAATGAGGTTCCTGATCCGCTTGCAAAAGAAAATATTCTGAATACAAGCGGTCGTGGCGTTTTCCTGATGGGAGAGTATGCCGACGGAGTTGAATATCAGGATAACGGAAGAAGACTGGTATTAAGTTTTGACCTGAAATCTTAGTTCTGAATTCATTTTAATTCACTCTTCTCAACAAATCTCCGCTCAACCTTAATAACTCGGTTTCTGCATTTTTTGCTTCAATCTGAGCTATTATCAATCGATTTTCAGCATTTAGTAAACTAAGTTGTGCTTCCCGAAGCTCTACAGAATTAATGGTGCCTAACCTGAATCTTTCCAAAGCAATATCCAGACTTTGTTTTGTAAACTGCAGGTTCTCCTGTTCCAGTTCAATCAAAGAAAGAGCATCAATATACTGCTCATACACTTGCTGAATTTCAGAACGGAGTCTTAGTTTTAACTCTTCCAGCTGCAGTTGTTGATTCTTTAATCGTATTTGAGCGTTTTGGGATCTTCTGTTTTTATTAAAACCGTCGAATAAATTAATTCTTGCAGTAATACCATAATTAAAACCGGACGTATTAGAGAAATCCACGAAGCCTGTACTTGTCTCTGTTTTACTGTATCCATATCCCCCGCTTACATCAACCTGAGGAAACCAGTCTCCTTTTAATTCATTGATTTCTTCACTTGCTGCCATTTCATTCATCCGCGCTACCGATAATGATTTATTTTCCACCAATGCTTGTTCGATGAGAACTTCTATATCTATCATTTCTCCCATTTCGATCGAAGGCTCTACATCAAAATTTTCAAAAGATGAATTAGATAGTATCTGATTTACAATAATCTTTGCTTGCTTTAATGTTGTTCCTGATCGGATCAAAGCAGCCCTGTCAGCATTAAAATCTGCGCGCGCCTGCAACAGATCATATTCAGAACCTGAACCTAAATCCTTTTTTGTTTCTGCAATTCTTATGCGTTCTTCTGATACTTGAACAGTGTTTTCAAGTATTTTATGTGCCTTTTGTCTTGCAACGATCTGATAATAACCATTGATTAATTCAGCAAGTAAATTTTCGATTTCCAGACGAGTTTGCTCTTCCCCTAATTCTGCTTCCAGGTTCAGCCTGTCTTTAGTTGCGAACATAGTCAATCCATCAAAAATGGTCCAAGTTGCATCTATGCCAAAATTATAGCTAGTGCTTTCAACTCCTTTATCATTTCGGTCAGGTATTGAATTAGCGGAATACTGAGTTTCATTATTTTCAATTCTTTTGGAGATGGTTCCATCAGCTGTCACTACAGGAAGAAGCCCTGCATTGCCTAATGAATTGTTATTCTTAGCTATTTGTGCTTCATTTGTTGCTATTCGGATGGCAAAATTCTTTTCCAATCCCTTTTGGATGGCTTCCTCAATCCTCAGAGTATCTTGTGCCAGAACGTTTGAAAACCCAAATGATACAAACACTCCAAATAATACTATATACGATCTCTTAAATACCGATTTCATCATGCTATTTGAGTTTCAAGTTCGTTTTCTGCTTTTTTTATCATTTCATCGCTGATCATATCATCTTTCGATTTTTCAGGTGACAAATAAGAGTACATTGCAGGAATCACATAAAGTGTTAAAAAGCTACCGATGATCAATCCTCCGATCACCGCAATTCCCATTGAAGTTCTGCTTTCTGCACCTGCACCAAGAGCTAATGCAATAGGCAAGATTCCCAACACTGTAGAAATACTTGTCATTAATATCGGACGGAAACGAGCGGCTGAAGCATCCATAATTGCATCCATTATAGAAAGTCCCTGTATCTGTCTTTGGTTTGCAAATTCTACAATAAGGATTCCGTTTTTAGTAACTAACCCGATAAGCATGATCATCCCGATCTGACTGAAAATATTCAGAGTTTGACCAAAGTACCACATACTTACCAAGGCTCCTGACAAAGCCAGAGGAACTGTAAGCATAATTGTAAACGGATCTCTGAAACTTTCGAACTGTGCAGAAAGCACTAAGTACACCAACAGTAGAGCCAGAAAGAAAATAAATAATAAGCTGGAAGAACTTTCCACAAAGTCTCTGGAAGGACCTGATAAACTGGTCGAAAAGGTATCGTCCAGTACATTTTCAGCAATAATCTCCATTGCGTCTATACCATCCATAATAGTTTTGCCAGGAGCAAGTGCCGCCGATACCGTTGCTGAAGCATATCTGTTATATCTATATAGTTGTGGCGGGCTGCTTTGCTCTGCTACTTTCACAAGATTGTCCAGTTGGATCAAACTTCCGGAACTGTTTCTCACATATAGGCTTTTTAAATCCACCGGCTCGTTTCTGTTTTTTCTTTCTACCTGTCCGATTACCTGATATTGCTTTCCATTCATTATGAAAAAATCAAAACGCTGTCCACTTAACGAAAACTGTAATGTTTGAGCAATATCACGAACAGAAACTCCTAAATCCTGAGCACGTTCTCTGTCAATTTCTACCTGAAGCTCGGGTTTGTTGAATTTAAGATCCACATCCTGATACGTAAAAGCTGGGTCATTTCTAACCGCTTCCAGAAAATCCGGAATTGCGCTTTTTAGTCTCTCAAAGTCCTGGTTCTGAAGTACAAACTGAACCGGTAAACCCCCTCTGCTGCTCCCGATGGTTTGCTCCTGAGATACAAATGTCTGAGCCCCACTCAATAGTTTTACTTTTTCTGTCAGATCATCGGCTACTTCATTTTGTGAGCGATCTCTCAGTTCCGGATCTTTTAGAATAGAAAAAGCAAAACCTGAGTTTACAGAACTTGAAGCTCCGAATCCCGGTGAGGTTACTGAAATAACAGATTTTGTTTCAGGGATACTATCCTGAACTAGGGTTACCAAACGGTCCATGTAATTATCCATGTACTCGTAAGAAGCTCCTTCGGGAGCCTGAGCAAACATTCTAACACGACTTCGATCTTCTAAAGGAGCTGTTTCCTGAGGAAGCGTACTCATCAATAAATAGATCAGGCCACCACTTGCTAAAATGGTTAAAGGAGCCAGCCATCTTCTTTTCATAAAAGATTGTAGAGAACTTTTATAAGCTTTATTTATTTTAATAAAGAACGGCTCAGTTGCAGTGTAGAACCTATTCTGCTTTTCCCTCTTTTTTAACAACTTGGTTGAAAGCATAGGAGTTAACGAAAGTGCTACAAAAGAAGAAATCATAACAGCTCCGGCAATCACTACACCGAATTCCCTGAACAAACGACCGGTAATTCCGCCTAAAAACAGAATCGGCATAAATACTGATACCAAGGCCGCAGTGGTAGCAATTACAGCAAAAAATATCTCTTTGGAACCCAGTATTCCGGCCATCATGGGTTGTTGCCCACTTTCTATTTTTGAATAAATATTTTCCAGTACCACGATTGCATCATCTACCACTAACCCAATAGCTAATACAATTGCTAACAATGTTAATACATTGATCGAAAACCCGGCTAAATACATGATAAAGAATGACCCTATAAGAGCGATCGGAATTACCAACACAGGAATTATAGTAGTTCGCCAGTCTCTCAGAAACAGAAAAATAACCGCTATCACTAAAAAGAAAGCAACGAAAATGGTTTGTTTTACTTCATCGATAGAAGCCCGTACGTAGGTTGTAGAATCAAAGCCAATTGCTGTTTCTATATCAGCGGGAAGGTCTTTTTCAATATTTTCAGCTCTTCTGTAAAACTCGTCTGCGATATCGATCTGATTGGCACCGGGTTGTGGAATTAAAACCACTCCAACCATTGGAACGCCATCTCTTTTTAAGATAGTACGTTCGTTCTGGGGACCTAGCTCTGCATACCCAATGTCTCGCAATTTTATTGTACTTCCGGCTGTCTTCTTGACAATCAGATCATTGAATTCGTCGACATTTGTAATCCGCCCCATAGTCCGGACAGTTAGCTCGGTGAGATTTCCTTCAATTCTTCCCGAAGGCAATTCCACATTCTCACTTGTTAATGCATTTCTGACATCGATAGGAGTTAAGTTATATGCTGCTAGTTTCATTGGATCCAACCACAACCTCATCGAATAGGTTTTATCTCCCCAGATCTGAACATTGCTTACACCCGGGATGGTTTGTACACGTTCTTTAAAATAGTTCTCAGCTACTTCAGAAAGCTGTAATAGGTTTCTGGAATCACTTTTGATATTAAAGAACAGAATAGGTCTGGCGTCTGCATCAGCTTTAGAAACGATCGGAGGATCTGCATCAGGAGGGATATTCCCAACCGCTCTGGATACTCTGGATCGAACATCATTCGTTGCTGTTTCCAGATCCACATCCAAATCAAATTCTACAGTTACAGTACTTCTTCCTTCTCTGCTAACTGAAGTCAGGTTTTTGATCCCTGCAATTCCGTTAATTTGATCTTCAAGAGGTTCTGTAATTTGAGATTCTATAACCTCTGCATTGGCGCCGATATAACTGGTACTAACTGTAACAATAGGTGGGTCAACCGCAGGATATTCTCTGATCGGCAGATAATTGAATCCGATTATTCCGAACAAGATAATTACAATTGAGAAAACGGTTGCTAAAACAGGCCTTCTTATGCTCAGTGAAGATAAACTCATATTATTCTCCGTTTACTTGCTTAACTATGACCTGCATTTGCGGCCTTACCTGAAGCAGACCTGTTGTTAAAACAGTATCTCCGATCTCAACACCTTCTGTGATTTGGATTTTAGACTCATTTCTTAAACCCGTTACCACACTTTGTGGATGGACTACCCCATCCTTCAACAAAAATACTTTTTGACCTTGCAGTTCAGGAACTAGTGAAATTGTAGGGATCATTTTAGCATTTTCGATAGTCTGGAGAGTCAACTCCAAATCAGCAAAAGCTCCAGGAAGTAGCTTACCGTCAGGATTAGAACTTCTGGCTCTAACTTGTAAGGTTCTGGTTTCAGAATCAATTCGTGGTTCTTTGGCATACACTTGAGCAACTAAAGGCTCTTCAATTCCCTGAACTGTAAATCTCACCTTGTTACCTACTTCTATTTGCGCGGCATATCGCTCAGGAATAGAAAAATCAATTTTTATAGGATCGATATCCTGTAGAGTAGCAATTCTGGTATTTGGGGTTATGTAACTTCCATCACTTACATATTTAAGTCCTAATTTTCCTGTAAATGGAGCTCTGATCTCTGTTTTTTCGATCTGAGCATTAATCAGTGACACTTCAGACCTTAGCACATTTACTTCATTTAAGGTAGCATCATACTCCTCCTGACTGATACCTCCTTTCTCCAGCAACTGCTTTTGACGCTTTTCCCGGTCTTCAGCCAAATTCAATCTGAAATCAGCACGTTTAAGCTGAGCTTTTAGTTCACTGTCATTTATTTTTACGAGCAACTCCCCTTTTTTAACATCTTCTCCTTCACGCAAATGTATTTGCTGAATCAGTCCGGAGCTTTCACTTGCCAATTCCACTTCTTCGTTTGAAGTTAGCGTTCCTGTAGTAAATATCTTGTTCTCAACGATATCAGGTTTTACTATATAAACTTCCACATTCAGAGGGGCGCTACTATCGGAATTATTTTGAGAAGCTGTCTCAGATGCTTCTAAATAGTCCTTAACTTTTGGAAAAGCTAAAAGTCCCAACACTATAATTATTCCTGCTATACTTGCTGCTCTTTTCATTAAGTCATCAATTTATTGTTAGTCAAATAAAGATAACTCTATTATTCGGAGAAGCATTCTTAAGCAATGCAAAGCCTTGTAAAACCCTGAATCTATTTACAGGTAATCACGACCGATAAAGCCTTTAAGGACTTCCGGAACTCTTACTTTTCCATTCTCTTCCTGATACGCTTCCAATATCGCCGAAACCACTCTTGGAAGTGCTAAAGCTGAACCATTAAGTGTATGGGTCATCTCAATCTTTTTCTCTCCTTTTCTGTAACGAAGTTGCATTCTTCTAGCCTGAAAGCTCTCGAAATTTGAACAAGAACTTACTTCCAGCCATCGTTGCTGTCCCGGACTCCAAACCTCAAGATCATATTTCTTACTTTGCGTAAAGCCCATATCTCCTGTACACATCAATAAAGTTCTGAAAGGAAGTTCCAAAGCTTGAAGTAGTTTCTCAGAATGAGCTCTTAAACTCTCCAGTTCTTCGTAAGAAGTTTCGGGTTTTACGATCTTCACCAGTTCAACTTTATCGAATTGGTGAAGACGATTCAATCCACGAACATCCTTCCCGTAAGAACCCGCTTCTCTTCTCCAGCAAGGAGTGTAGCAAACGTATTTCACGGGCAATTCACTTTCAGATAGTATCTCGTCTCTATGAAAATTAGTAACCGGAACTTCAGCAGTAGGAATTGCAAAAAATTCATCTCTTGGAATCACATACATCATGTCTTCCTTATCAGGAATTTGTCCTGTGCCGCGAGCTGAATCTTCGTTCACAAAATAAGGAGCCTGCATTTCAGTATAACCTGCATTTCCTGCTTCATTTATGAAATAGTTAATCAAAGCACGTTGAAGTTGAGCAACTGGTCCAACATAAAAAGGAAATCCTGCGCCTGTAACTTTTACTCCTCTTTCAAAATCTACCCATCCGTAGCGTTCAGTAATTTCCCAATGTGGTTTTCTCCACTCCTCTTTATTAGGCTCTCCCCAAGTATCAAATGTTTCATTATGCTCTTCATTAGAACCAACAGGAACTGAAGAGTGTGCCACATTTGGAATTTTCAGAAGCATATTTTCCCGGTCTTCCGCCAAAATTTTCAACTCTTCTTCAAGTTCTTTTACATCTTCTTTAAGCTGTGTTGTCTCAGCAATGATAGCCTGCGCCTCTTCTTTCTTACCCTGTCCCATCAAGGCTCCGATTTGCTTAGCCTTGGTATTGCTTTCTGTTCTTATCGCATCAACTTTTTGGACCAGAGTTCTCCACTGCTCATCTTTTTCAATTACCTCATCAACAAGAGCATTGGATTTCTCTCCCTTATTAAGCATTCCTTCTTTTACAGCTTCTTTATTTTCTTTAATGAAATTGATGTCTAACATTCGATCCGTGCTTTTAAATTTAAGCCCTAAGATAAGACCTATTCTATTCTTCTTGAACCCTTTTTTAAAATTTCATTGTACTTACTTAAAGTTCTTTGTGGCTATTGCTTACCTTATTTTTTAAGGATATTATCAATATCACAAATAATTATTAGGACAATACATCATTATGAGCCATCTATTAGACGATATCGATATTTCCATACTCAACCATCTTCAGGAAAATGGTCGTGCTCAGCGAAATCAAATTGCAGAGCTAGTCGGGTTATCTGTTCCATCTGTGTCTGAAAGAATGCGGAAACTGGAAGAACGTGGGTTAATTACGGATTATAATGCCATTCTGAGTTCTAAAGATTTTCATTTTGATATAACTGCTTTCATGTTTGTGGAAGTTGATGGTTCAGAATATTATCCTGTTTTTGTGGAAAAAGCCCAACAGGAAAAGGAAATTCTGGAGTGTCATTCCATTACCGGAGATGGCTCTCATTTTCTAAAAGTAAGAACAAAAAATACAACATCATTTGAGCGCCTTTTATCTCGCATACAATCCTGGAACGGAGTTAAAAAAACCAGATCAAATCTTGTACTCTCAAGTTTTAAAGAAACCAGAGCACTGCCTATTGAACAAGCTACAGAACTTATAAAATAATTCGAGTCTGAAGAATTTGTTCGAGTTTTTTCATTGACGGAAAAAGCAAAACCAGAGTTCATGCCATTAGATAAATGAGGAGAGTTTGCTTAAAAAAAACTCTCGTAAACTTTCTTAAGATTAAGCTTACTTACCAACTCATTAATCATTAAATTTACGTCAAAATGTCAGACGAATAATTTATAAATGGATCGCGAAGTATTTCAGGAACAATTTGGGCTATTAGGAACTTCTCAGGAAATGCGCCATGTGATCGATAAGATCATGCAGGTTGCAAAAACTGACATCAGTGTATTATTACAAGGTGAAAGTGGTGTAGGGAAAGATGTTACTGCCCGAGCTATACACTCTTTAAGTGAACGCAAAAGAAATAATCTGATTATTGTTAATTGTGGTGCAATTCCTGAAGGTATTATTGAAAGTGAGCTTTTTGGACATGAAAAGGGTGCATTTACAGGAGCAAATGAAAGTCGCGAAGGCTACTTTGAGAAAGCCAATGGCGGTACAATTTTTTTAGATGAAATTGGTGATACTCCAAAAAATGTTCAGGTTAAACTTTTACGTGTACTTGAAAATGGAGAGTTCTTCCGGGTTGGATCAAGTAAAGTTCAAACTACTGATGTACGTGTGATCGCCGCTACCAATCTGAATCTCTGGAAGCTTGTTCAGGATGGTTCATTCAGAGAAGATCTTTACTACCGGTTGGATACTGTTCAAATCCATCTACCCGCACTCCGGGAAAGACAGGAAGATGTAGTTCCCATATTCAGAAAGTTTGTTCAGGAATTTTCAGCAAAATACGATTCTGTTTTCAAAGGTTTTTCTGATGAAGCGAGAGAGTTACTGATATCCTATCGTTGGCCCGGAAATATCAGAGAGCTAAAAAATGTAGCTGAGCAACTAGTGGTTTTAGAAAAATCTCAATTTATTGATGTAGAACGACTTCAAAAATATTTGAAAGGAAGGCAAAGGCAGGGCTCTGCTGACAACCTTCCAATGGTTCCGAGTAGTGAAGAAAAAAAATCAGACTCCGGAAATGATTTTGAACGCAGAGACCGTGAATTAGTTTACAGAGCTTTAGTTGAACTGAGAACAGATATTTCTGATGTTAAAAAAATGCTGGCTAATTTTATGTATTCAGCTATGTCCAGCAAAGATATCAAAGCACTACCACCCGCTTTGCAAAGCAATATGGATGAGTCTGATGTTTCAGAAATGAAAATCAATTTGAATGAGCATGCTACCTTAGGTATGCAGGAAATGCCCGGGGATGATACAGAAGACGAAAACGAAGTTCAGGAAAGCGAACAATCAGTATTGGTAAACTTCTTTGGTGGTGATGAAATTCCCTCTATTGAAGCTACTGAACAATTTTTGATTAAACAGGCGTTAGATAAATACGATGGAAATCGAAGAAAAGCTTCTGAGACGTTAGGAATTAGTGAGCGAACACTCTACAGAAAACTAGATCAATACGGGCTTGCGTAAATTAATTTTTATATCATTATTAGCTTTTATTTCCTTCTCAGGTTGTTTGAAATATAGTTTTACGGGCGCTTCTATACCTCCCGGTGTTAACTCCATTTATATCCCGTTTTTTGCAGACCGGTCACGAAGCGGACTTGGTGACTTAAGCGATCGGTTAAACCGCATTTTAATAGACCGGTTTATTAATCAAAGCAAGTTACAACTGGCTAGTTCAGAAGAAGATGCCGATGCGATTTTGGATGGCTTTATTTCTACTTACAGTAACCGTCCATTTAGTATTGGAGGAAATGAGCAAACCAATCAAAATCAGGTTCAGATCTCTGTAAACGCAAGTTTTATATACACAAATAATGAAGACCCTGAATGGGATAAGTCGTTCAGTGGTTCCTTCACCTTTGATCCAACCGAAGATCCTATCACCGGTGAACAAAATGCTGCAGATGAAGCTCTGGAACAAATCGCTAACAGTATGTTTAACGATGCGGTAAGTAATTGGTAATACTTTTGAATCTAATACCATGTTAGCGTATTATTGCACTCCAAAATAATGGCAAAACTACCTTTTAACATACCGCAATCTCTTCGTTCTTTTAATGAACGCTATGCAAAAAATCCTAAGACGGGGATCACCAAGCTAAGCAGACATTTAAAGAAGAGAGGCCCCGATGCTGTTGGTCATTTTTTATTGGCTTGGTTTTATCATCTGGATGATCAAAATTCATTAGCCATAAAAGAAGCTTTAAAAGCCAAAACCTATGCGCCCGGCAGCCCGCTAATGGAACATCTTCACTATTTTCTTGTCCATCCGGAAAAATTTGAAGCCGCAGTTCCGGTTAAAAGCTACACTTCCTCAAAAAAGCTGAATCAATCTAACAGAAAATCACCAATTCTGGATTTGGATAGCCTGATCGCTATGCTTGAGGCAGTTGAATCTAAAAGAATTCAAATTCCTGCCGAGGGTGAACCATTTGATGATACTGACCTCGCCGAACAAGCTGAAGCCGTAGATGATATTATATCAGAAACGCTGGCAAAAATTCATGTGGTTCAGGGAAAGAAACAGCAAGCTATTGAAATGTATAATCAGCTTAAAGAAATTCATCCTGATAAAGCTGAACATTATCAGGCTGAGATCGAGAAAATAGACAAGTAAGTTATCCCTTCACAAACGGATTATTCACTTTCTCAGCTTCAATCGTGGTAGTAGGTCCATGTCCCGGGTATACCTTTGTATTTCCCGGCAAAGTATACAGTTTTTCTTTGATCGATTGTTCCAGCACTTCAAAACTTCCCTGATACAAGTCAGTACGACCAATACTTCCGTTAAATAACGCATCGCCTGCAATTACTATATCTTCATCTTTGAAGTAAAGCGAGGTGTGATCAGGTGAATGTCCGGGAGTATATAAACATTCAAATTTGAATCCTCCGACTTCAAATTCTTCGTCTTTCGGTAGGCTTTCAGGTGTGAAGGAAAAAGCTACCTGATTAAGTCCAAACATAGTAGCCTGACTTCCGAAGTTGTTCCACAGAAAAAGATCGTCATTGTTTACATACACCTTGACATCAAAATCTTTAAGCACTCTTTGTAATCCAAGCACATGATCTACATGAGCATGAGTTAATACTATTGCCTCCAGAGTTGCTTCTTTGAGCGTGGTTTTGAATGATTGATATTCCGTTTCATTTGAGAAACCAGGATCGATAAGTATTGCGGATTCTCCATCCATGAGCAGATATGTGTTCTCAGCGAATGGTCCAACTTCAAAAATTTTAATATCCATAAATGTATATAAAAAAAGGATGCTACCAGTTACGGTGCATCCTTTAATTCAAAAAAATAAACTTACTTTTTCTTGTCGTACATGCGCTTAAAGCGATCCACACGACCTGCTTTAGCAGAAAAGTTGTTGTTTTTAGTATAAAATGGGTGATTCTTAGAATCTACCTCACTTTTGTAAATACCGTCTTTAGTGTTCATAGTACTTCTGGTTGTAACCTCAGTACCGTCACTCATGACAACTGTAATTTCTTTGTAATCTGGATGAATACCGTTTTTCATAATACTGGCTGTTTCGAATTTTTCAAAGGCTTTAAATATAAGATTATATCTGAGCTAATTCAATCATTTTATATATCAAAATCATCATCGTCATTTATGCCGCTAATGGATGAAAACATAGAACCTAACATATCAGTATATAAAGCTTCATCATCAAGGTCCTGCTTACTCAGAAGCGAATTTTGGTGCATTGCCTCCAATACCAGATCCATATAAGTATAGAATTCATCTTTTCCGATATCCTTAACATGCTTGCTTACCAGTTCTTTGAGTCCATCTACTCCATCCAAAGCTTTCTTATACTCTTTAGTTGATAATACATCAGGCAGATTGACTTCATTTCCCTGAGCGAACCAATCGGTAACAGATTTATACATCTCTTTTACATTCTCAGCTTTGCTCTGCGGATCGGGAAATAATTTTTTGAATGTTTTATTTATTGCTTTACCAATAATGTGCTTAGCCACACTTATGGCTCCCTCCTGCTCACCTTCATAAACCAATTCAAGCTTACCTGTGAGAGCGGGAATCATATGAAAAATATCTGCAATTCTTACCTGAGCATTCTTTTCATCATTGATCACAGCTCGTCGTTCAGCTGATGAAAAAACCTGTTCCATCGCTGTGATGGTCATTCTGGTTGAAACACCACTTTTCTGGTCAATGTATTCTGAGTCACGGGCTACAAAAGCCGTTTGTTCTATAATTTCCCTGTAAATATCAGATATGGACACTTTGATAGCATCATTGCGATTTTGCCATGCTTCCTGTTCAGTAATTTTTACACCAGTCTCAATTTCTCTTGGATAGTGAGTAATGATCTGAGCATCAATGCGATCTTTTAACGGAGTAATAATATTTCCGCGGTTGGTATAATCTTCAGGATTGGCAGAAAAAGCCATGGATACATCGATCGGCATTCGAATATTAAATCCTCTGATCTGAATATCTCTTTCCTGCATAATATTCAGTAAAGCGACCTGAATTCTGGGTTGCAGATCTGGTAGCTCATTGATGACAAAGATCCCACGGTTTGTTCTGGGTATTAATCCGTAATTGATCACATTCTCATCGGCCAGATCTAATTTTTTTGTTGCGGCTTTGATGGGATCGATATCGCCAATAAGATCAGCTACCGTTGTGTCAGGAGTGGCTAACTTTTCGCCATAGCGATATGATCTGTGAAGCCAGGAAATTTCAGTATCATCGCCATGCTCTTCAATAACATTTCTTGCAAATTTCGAAATCGGATTAAAAGGATCGTCAGTGATTACAGAACCTTTTACAAATGGTATATATTCGTCTAGAAAATTGACCATAGATCTCAGTATACGAGTTTTTGCCTGACCTCTAAGTCCTAACAAGATCATATCATGCTTCGACATTATTGCATGCTGAATCTGAGGAAGAACCGTTTTTTCATAACCTAAAATGCCTGGGAAAAGCTCACCGCCTTTTTTAACTCCGGCAATCATGTTTTTTCTCAGCTCATCTTTTACTGAAAGAGACTCCCATCCACTGTCTTTGAGCTCCTTTAGCGTGGAAATTTTGTTGTGCAAATCATTCATAAATATCCTGTTTACTCAATTAACCGTGATCACAAAATCTTCATTCACCTTAATCTAAATTAATCTGATATATTAGTGAGTGCTCTTGCTTTAACTATGGTTTCTTCCCACTCCTTATCCGGATCAGAATCTGAAGTAATTGCTCCACCTACAGGAAAAACGAGTCTCTCTCCTTTAACGATTGCTGTTCTTATAACTACACTGAAATCAAAATCATCTTCAGGGGTAAAATACCCTATAGCCCCGGAGTAGATTCCTCGTTTGTAATCTTCAAGTTCTTCAATGGCTTTCATTGCTGCAATCTTGGGAGCTCCCGTCATAGACCCCATTGGAAAGCACGCTTTAATAATATCAATGGAACTCGTGCCGTCTTCTGCTTCAGCCTCTATTGTTGAAACCATTTGATGTACAGTCTCAAAGCTTTGAATTTCAAAAAGCTTAGTAACTTTAACAGAGCCTTTCTTTGCAAATTTACTGAGATCATGACGCACGAGATCCACAATCATCAAATTCTCAGCTTTCTCTTTTTCTGAGTTACTTAATTCCTCAATTTTTAAACTGTCTTCCTTTTCAGATCTGGAAACCGTTCCTTTAATTGGTTGAGATGTTATTTTATTCCCTTTCTTAGATAAAAACCTCTCCGGTGAAGACGAACAAATTTCGAGATTAGAATGCTTTATATAACTTCCGAACGGAACCGGTCCTACCAATTTCATTTTTTGATAGAGGTCCCAGGCTCTGCCTTCCAGCGCAAATTCTATTGGATGGGATATATTTATTTCGTAAAAATCACCTTCATGAATTGATCTTTGAGCAGTTCTTATCTTTTCAGAATACTTTTCTTTAGTAATCTGATGAACTGGGGTAATTATAACATCTCTCTGTATTTCAGTAATCGGAAGATCCTGACTCAGCTCTCCTTTGAGTACTTCTATCTCATTATCTTTTCCTATTCGAATCAATAATTCCGGAACAAAAAAGTAAAGATCCGGGCTTTCCGTTAAAGATTTGTTCCGGGAGTTGAGGTCTTCAACGAAGTTCTTCAGATCATAGCTTAAGAGCCCAAAAACCCACTCATCTTTATAGCGATTTTTGAATTCCTGTAATGCAATCCAAGGGTTTTTCCTGATAATTATTTCTTTATCATTTTCACTAAGATGTATTCTGTCACCAAATGCTTTTACAGAAGCTAGTGAACCAACAGCTATAAAAGAATTGGAGCTTGCCGGATGCTCATTCATTTGAGATTCCAACAGAAAGAAATCTTCTTTCTTAGAATATTGTCGATGAATTGATGCTATTAATTGATCTGTATTTTTCATAAATATTATTGCGATCAATTATAAGAGTAATCCATCATTTATTTCAGTGTTTTCTTATCATAGGGCACACAAAAAAAATATGCTCTATAAAAGCCTTTTAAAACCTGTTATTTTCAAAAAAGATGCGGAAGAAGCTCACGATCTTGCATTAAGAATATCCTCTGAGGCAAATCATTCTGCTTTCCTTCAAACTCTAGCCTCAATTATATATGGGGGAGGCAAAAATCTGGAAAAAGAATACTGGGGATTAAAGTTCAAAAATCCGGTTGGTTTGGCTGCCGGGTTTGATAAAAATGGAACAACCCCTAAGGCAATGGAAGCTTTAGGGTTTGGCTTTATTGAGATTGGTAGTGTTACAGCTAAATCTTCTCAAGGAAACCCAAAACCAAGAGCTTTCCGTTTACCGGATGACAATTCCCTGATAAACCGAATGGGTTTAAATAATGATGGTTCTGATGTAATTACTGATCGCCTTAAAAACCATAATCTGTCTATTCCGCTTGGAGTTAATATTGCAAAAACTAATGATGCTTCTATACATGGAAAAGATGCTATTTCTGACTATGCATATAGTTATGAAAAAGCTGTTTCAGTGGCCGATTACATTACGGTAAACATATCATGTCCGAATACAGGTGAGGGAAAAACTTTTGAAGATCCGGAAGCCTTGACTTCCTTGCTTAAAGGCCTGAATCCTTCCACCAACGAAATACCTACCTTAGTTAAATTCTCCGTTGATACTGAAAAAGAAGTTCTGCGAAAACTTGTAGAAATCTGTGAAAGATATAGTATCGATGGATACGTGGCTACAAACACATCTTCAAACCGGGATAATCTTAATACCAAAAAATCTGCATTGAGAGCAATTGGCAACGGTGGTTTAAGTGGAGCAGCGATCGCTAAAAAAAGTGATACTGTTATCTCAACTCTTTACGAAATACTTCAGGGATCAAAACCAATTATTGGTGTGGGAGGAATAGACAGCGTGGAATCAGCACAGCGAAAAGTTGATGCCGGTGCAAATTTACTTCAAATTTACACAGGTCTGGTTTATGAAGGCCCCGGCTTGATCAAAAAAATAAAGAATGAGACGGATTTCAGATAACTCTACCTGACCGGAAATTTAAATGTACACTGTATTCTAACAGCCTCTCCTTCTACTAATACCGGATCAAAGATAAGTTCACTTTCGATTGCATTATCATAATCCTCTCTGATATCTCTTTCAATTTCAACTTGTGATACCATTTCAAATTCTTCAACAATTCCTCTTTGATTGATGGAAAGTGAATATTCAATTTCTTTCGTATCAGAATTATAAGTTCCAACATTTTCTAAAAAGACATTTAAACCACCCCTTATTTGAGGAGGAGACTCTAACTCGCTACATAAAAGCGATGAACTTTGCCCTCTTTCCTCCACTTCGGGATTTCCGGGTGTTTCTGATTTCTCAATAACAGGCTTTTCAAGTTCTTTTTTCAGCACCCTCACTGAAGGAAGTAATTTCGAATTTTTAAAACTTGATATAAACAGGTCTATGTTGATTCTGGCTTTATCCCAATATACTCCGTGGTATGGAAAAGAATCAGTGAAATCAGGTTTAGAGTGTGTCGAATCTATAATCTGTTGTAGATTTGTTCTTTCTAAATTTGTCAACGAAGTATCTTTGACAGCAACTTTAGCAGAATCCTGTTCTTTTTGAAAATCCTTCAGGTTCTGATTCCATTCGTTGTGTTTATTTATCCAACTCTCATAGTTATTGACAAATACTTCCTGCTGCTTTGCAAGCTTAACATACATCTGAATTGCTTCAAATAATATCCCCGCAGATTCAATATTCTTTGGATTTTCTAAAGCCAGTTTAGTGCTTTTGTCTGCCAGTTCTGATTTCGAAAGTGAAGTATCAGCTTTTAAATTTTGAAACTGATCCTGTAAACTGAACTCGTCATCTACTAATTCATTCTGCGTCTCCAGCTCATATTTCTCTGCCAACCTTTTCGCGTATCGCGACCCAGGATATTTCTCAACCAAAGTACTGGCACTTTCAAAAGCTTCGTTTTCATATCCCAATGAGCTTTGAATTTCAGAAAGAGAGTAATACGAAACTGGAACTTCATCACTAGAGGGATGGCTTTGGATCACATCCTCAAAGTAAACAGCTGCACTGTCAGGCATCTCTAAAGAAATGAAAAATAAATTTCCCAACTGATACTTAAGACGTGCGATCTCTTTTCTCGCTTCTGCTTTTTCAGACGGTTGAAAAGGGACTTCAGATAGATCAACTGTTGTTTGAATTGAAGATAGTGTTCTGGATCGTTGTGTTATCTGGTTAGCACTATCCGGATTTGATTGAGCTGTACTCGAAGCAGTAATCAGCTCCCGAGCTCTCCAATTATCGACTAGTGGTCTATCTCCCCAGATGGCTATAAACTGTGTTCTTGCGTTTTCCTGAAGTGAGGCGCTATTTACATTTAAGAAACCATTTCCTCCGGAAGTAGAAGTTGCCTCCTGAGTACTTGAAACATTGACAAGTGTATTTTGTTGCTTTTCCTGATTTTTTCTGGCTTGCTCGAGTTCATTTAATTTTTTCTTTTTAATCTCGGCAACCAAAGAATCCAGTCTTGGTTGAGACAGATTGGAAACCCAAAGTAAACTATCTCGGTATCTCAATTCATTTTTGATCCGGGAGTATTCTCCAAATGAAGCTGCCAACTCTCCTGCATTGTAGCTTTCCGGAAGTTTTTGAAGAGCCGCGTTCTGCCTAGCAGATGTATCATAATAAGCAGCGGCCATTTCAAAATCATTATATCCGTATTGATAGATTTCGGCCAGACCATAGTAGGTTAGTGCTTTCGTTTCAGGACTAGGTCTGTCTAAGGTATTTTTCAGTAAGTTTTTATATATAAATTCTGCATCCTCGAACTCTCCTTGTTCCTGATAGGTTTTTGCTATTTCATAATCTATTTCTGTTTTAAACTCTGTGTTTTTATCATCTTTGACCATTCTGTTAAAGGTATTCAGTGCCGATCTATTATCACCTAAAACCCGAGCTGTTTCTGCTCTTTTTCGGAGAGCCAGATACTGAAGATCATAATCAAAGTAAAAGTTTTCAACGGTCTTATAGGCATTGTAAGCTTCTCTGTAGTTTCCGGTTCTTTCATACAACTGCCCAAGTAAAAAATATCCTCTCTCTTTATACTTTTTATCATTCATATTCTCAAGAGATGAATTAAGTTCAGAGATTGCATCAGTCCAGTTTTCCTGTGCTACAAAATATTGAGCCAGAATTGATTTAAGCTCTGCTCTCTTTTTAGTATTCCATTTTCTGTCTTTGAGATTGAGTTGCTCATTTATGTATTGTATTCCCTGGCCATACAACTCCATTTCCAGTAGTACTCTAGCTCTCCACAAAACAGACTCCTGAATAAGGGCTTGATCATCAGCTGTAAGGGCTATTTCCTGAAATTTTTGATCTGCAGAAAAATATTCTTTCTTGAAATAATACGATTTTCCAATCAGGTTTAAAGAATTATCAACCCATTTTGAATCTTCATGTTTTCTTAAAATCTCTGCACCCTTTTCAATTGCTTTATCAAAATCCTGAACTCCTGCATTAATAGGAACTTCATGAATGCGAATTGGCTGCTGAGCGTTATATACTACTTTAGAATCCAGAACTTTTTGTAATCCGGCATTATAACTCTTCTTGGCATTATAGTATGTATTGTAGTAAGCGGTAAAGTTCCCCCAACTTGACTTCAACCCTGAATTACATCCAAGAAAAACTGTCCCTATCAATAAAAGTAATACCTTTTTTTGCATGTCGGAATTTATACAATCAAACTCAAAATTATGGTTTTTATTCTATTGTGCTAACCTTAATCATATTAGTACTTCCTCTTTTTGCAATTGGAATTCCTGTAGTGAGAATTGCCCGGTCTCCTTTTTTGACAAAACCATTTTCTTCTAAAAACTCTTCCATTAACTTTACTCCCATATCAGTATCAAATATCTTTTCAACTCTAACTGAATACACACCCCAAACCAGATTCAACTGACGTCTGACCTTTTGACTTTCTGTAAATGCTATAATAGGGGCGTTGGGTCGGAACTTTGCAATTCTTCTTGCTGTACTTCCTGAGTTTGTAAGAGTACCTATTACTTTTGCTTCTACATTTTCTGCTATACTCACACATGAGTATGAAAGACTTTCCACAACTTGCTTTTCTTTCCATTCTGGTTTATCGAAAGCCAGACTGTTATATAATTTTGTACGATGTTCTTCAACCCTTCTGCAAATTTTATCCATCACATTTACAGCTTCCATCGGATATTTTCCAGCAGCGGTTTCTCCAGAAAGCATTACAGCATCGGTTCCGTCAATTACTGCATTTGCAACGTCTGAACTTTCCGCTCTGGTTGGTCTCGGATTGTTTATCATAGAATCCAGCATTTGTGTTGCTGTAATCACGGGTTTTCCGGCCATTCTACATTTTTCGATGAGTGTTTTTTGAACCATAGGCACTTCCTCAGTAGGAATCTCGATTCCAAGATCACCTCTTGCAACCATAATCCCATCACATTCTTCAATAATTTCATCTATAACTTCCAGCGCTTCGGGTTTTTCAATTTTTGCAATTATAGAAGCATGGCTTCCCGCTGCCCTAACTCTGGAAACTATATCTCTGATATCCTTAGCAGACCTGACAAACGAAAGTGCAATTATATCTACATCTTGTTTGATACCGAATTCCAGATCCTTTAAGTCTTTTTCAGTTAACGCCGGGATTGAAATTTTCACATTAGGAAGGTTAACACCTTTTCTGGATTTGAGTAATCCTCCTACAACAACTTCTGCTTTTAATTCCTTTTCTGATTTTGCGGTAATTTTAAATTCTAACAACCCATCATCTAAAAGTATTTTATTTCCAACTTCAGCTTCTTTAACCAGGTTTGAATAGTCTATCGGTATTATTTTTGAAGTACCTTCTAATGACTCACCGGTAATGGTAATAATACTGCCGGTTTTTAGCACCTGTCCTCCATTCTTCATGGTGCCAACTCTGATTTTGGGACCTTGCAAATCCATTAAAACAGGAATGCTGTATTTATTTGCCTTCGCAACTTTTCTGATATGTTTAATAACTTGTGCGTGATCTTCATGGGTACCGTGGGAAAAATTAAGGCGAGCAACATTCATTCCGTGTAATAACAAATTCTCGATTCCCTTTTCGGTATCGCAACTAGGTCCAATTGTGCACACAATCTTAGTTCTGCGTCTTGTAGATATCATTCTGAATTCAAATTGGTAGATTCTTTCAATTTATAGAACCCTTAATTTACCAATTAAATACCAACTAAATATTACTTTTCAAGATTGTTCCGTTAAGCCATAATTGAATTCGCTCATACTGAATATTGTAATAGAAATTTGATCTCATCAATACATAATTATCGAATGGAAAATAGTCATTTTTAATTTTTGTACGCGTGAAGTAAAAGTTTTTCTCTTGATCGTTTGAATTGTATGAATACCCCCATCTAACCTCATCAAGATAATATTCTACATTCCATGGGCTTCCAAAGAATATATATATCATACCGTAGTCTGTTTTCCATCCCTCTTTAAAGTTAGAAAACTGTTTATTCGCTTCTTCAACTCTGGAATAGTAAAGCTCTAATGTACTTCTTGCTAAATTTTTATTTTTAACATTTGTCAACCAGAACCGATCAATTTCTTTTTTCATAGAATCTTCATCCTGAATATTCATAAGCGCTTCATGGTCTTTCTTTCTCATCAAGTAAACCAGGGGTGCGGCTAATTCTCTTGGTGTTTTTAGAGTAGGATAATTTGGGCTTTTTATACCAAAATCATGAGCTTTATAAAAACCGTCTTCCTCTTCAGAGTAAATTTCTATTCGATAATTACCTCTATTTAGCTGTCCGAAAACGAACTCAATCAAAACTGTACCAGTATTAGTCAATGCTCTTCTTGACGATGAAATAATTTCCCTTTCGCCATAATCTATTCCTTTATAAGACAGGCTTCCTGTACTGTAGTCATTATAGTGCATCAGTCTAGCTTCAGTGGTATCAGATTCAAACTTTACTAATCTCGATCTTACTATAAGTGGTTTAGTTAGATTTGTACTGGTAACCTGAAATACAAATTTTACAGAATCTATATTATTGGGAATGTCGTATGTAGTTACCGGCTTGAACTCACTTTGTCTGCTTTCTTTAACTAATACCCTTATGTCAGGAACATTTGTGTTTGAGGTTTTTACCTGTGGATCCGGCACATTAATCTCATCAACTCTGGAGGTAGATTTCAAGGTTTCCTGATCAGTATAGGTTACAGTAACAATGTATTTGCCCGGCTCAATATTGAACCGCGATTGAAAAAAATAACTTTCCTGACTCCGAACCAAATCAAAGTCTTTATCTTTTATCTCTACAGGAAATTGGTATACTTTTCTTCGATCATATTCATCTTCAATATCTTCTATTTCGATATCAATACTTCCTTTGGCAACAAAAACGTTCTCTCTTTTTTTAAAGCTCAAGCTTCTGTAAATAACCTCACTTGCGATATTTAGAAAAGTACTATCACTTTGATCTATAAAACTAGAGGTTACGACCCTTAATTCCGGGTGCCCCGGCTGATATTTGTAGCTGTTGTTTCTATCAACATTCTCAACTAAAGTATTCGAACAAGATAATAAAAACAGGAAGATAATCAGTCCACAAAAAACTCCTTGATAAAATTTAGGCATGTAAAAATCTTTAATCATTATAATATTAACTTTTTGAACGCTTTATTATTACTTTTACTGTTAAATAACCATTAATTGTGCTTAGTTTTTGCATTTTTTATAGATTAAAAGTCTTAACGCCTTTTTAAAATAATTCTACTTTATTTAATGAAACATTACCTATTACTATTTTTTGTATTCATTCTTTCATGTACAGAAAGACAAAACCATACCTGGACAAATAACGCTGATTACTCATATCAAGAATTGAGTCCGAAATCTTCCTGGTTTCAAGATAACATAGGTTTTCAAAAACTCAATTCAGAAAAAACCGGAATTACTTTTTCAAATTTCATCTCTGAAGAAGCGATAAAAAGAAATCGAATTTTAACTAACGGATCAGGTGTAGCTTCTGGTGATTATAATAATGATGGCCTTATCGATATTTACTTTTCAAAGCTGGAAGGTCCTAATGAACTTTATGAAAATCTAGGTGATTTAAAGTTCAAAAATGTTACTGAGCAAGCCGGCGTTTCCTTATCCAGTCAATATTCTACAGGCGTGGTATTCGAAGATATTAACGGAGATGATTTTCTTGATTTAATAGTTGGTTCATTAGACTCAGGAACTAAATTATTGATAAATAATGGCGATGGCACTTTTAATATTGATAGTACCTCTCTAAAAGTAGATAATAAAATATATGGGACATCATCAATAGCTATCGCTGATATAGAAAATGATGGAGATCTTGATATTTACTTAACAAACTATAAGAAGAGATCAGCAAAGGATATTTTTCCGTTTGAAAGAGCTTTCAGGCACATTGTAGGACAAGAGGGTGATAACTACTTTATTAATGAGAAATTTTCTGAACATTATAAATTAATTGAGCGTGATAGTGTAATTTTATGGTATGAATACGGAGAAGAAGATGTCCTTTTTCTCAATAATGGTAACGGTACATTTAGTAATACCACTACAACAGACCAATCTATCTTTAAAACTAATTCCGAAGAAGATGAAGTACTTGATTGGGGACTTCATGCAAGGTTCTTTGACTACAACAACGACATGTATCCGGACCTTTATGTTTGCAACGATTTTGAGAGTCCCGATAGAATCTGGATCAATCAAAAAGATGGTACTTTTAAAGAAATTGACGAACTCTCGATTAGAAATACAAGCTTGTCTTCTATGTCAGTTGCTTTTACTGACATCAACGCTGATAATAAATCAGATATTTTTGTAGCAGAGATGCTTAGCCGGGATCTGTCTCTAAGAAATCAACAAATAGGTACAATGATCCCGTTACCTCTTCCAATAGGAGTTGTTGATAACAGACCTCAGTATTTAGGTAATACATTTTTAGTTTCTCAGGATAACGGTGAATTCGTAAATATTAGTGATTATAGCACCTTGAGAGCTTCAGAATGGAGCTGGGCATCTGAATTTTTGGATGTCGATCTAGATGGCAATGAAGATTTAGTTATTTCAACAGGGAATTACTTTGACACTCAAAATGCTGATGCGAATCAACAATTACAGCTTAAGTTGTCTTCGGGTAGGTTACCTGCCAGAGATGTGATGTTTGAATACAAACCTTTAAAGAGACCGAACAAGATCTTCAGGAATATCAATGGAGAATATAATTTTGAAGACGTAAGCGAAGAATGGGGCTTTCTAACTGAAGATATTTCACATGGTATGTCTACGGCAGATTTAGATAATGACGGAGATTTAGATGTTATAACCAATAATTTAGAATCTACAGCTGGTGTTTATGAAAATATAAGTTCCAACAACAGGATCTCAGTTCATCTTACCGGATACAAAGGCAATAAAGAAGCAGTTGGAAGTACCATCCGTGTAACCTCATCTTACAAGGATAACACCAAGGTGCAAAATCGAAATATTTTAGCAGGGGGAAGTTATGGTTCCGGCTCCCAAAAAATTGCCTCTTTTGGAATACCTGATGCTGAAAAAGTTAATATTGAAATATTTTGGTATAACGGATCGTATTCTATCTTTGAAGATATGGATATCAATAAGTCTTATAAATTTACTATATCTGATGAATCAGTAAGTCCGAAACCTGAAACAGAATCAATCAAGCCGGTATATGTAAATGAAAAAGAAGCGCTGTCTCACACCCATCAGGAAAAATTTTATAACGACTTGATAAAAAAACAACCCTTGCTTCCTTACAGGCTAAGTCAAGAAGGACCATGGGCTGATAGTATTGATTTTAACTCTGACTCATTTACGGATGTTTTAATTGGAAATGGAAAAGGATATCCATTAAAATTATATAAGAATATTGAAGGAACGAGCTTCGAAGAAATTTCACTTAATCATCCTTCTTTTAAAGAGGGTGAGATCACTGGTATAAAGTCCTTTTCAGATAATAGCACCCCTCAGGCAATTATAGCTGTAAGTTATTATGAAGCAGAGTCTACCAAGCCCGGAACAATTCTGCATCTTGAATTTAATAACGGAGAACCTGTTTTTAATGATTTAGGACTTGATGACGTTACCAACCCGGGCAGCATAACAATTGCTGATTATGATTTTGATGGAGACTCTGACTTCTTTGTTTCAGGAAGATCAGTTCCTAATAAATACCCCATAGCGGCAAATTCAGCACTTTATGAAAATGATAATGGAGAATTTGCTCTTAGTGAAGCACATCGCTCTGTTTTTGAGAATTTGGGATTAGTAACAGGAGCCCAATTCAAGGATCTTGATAATGATAACTACCCTGAATTAGTAATTTCACGGGAGTTAAACTCAAATAAAGTGTACAAGAATCAAAAAGGAAACCTTACAGATATAAGTAATGATCTACCAATCTCAGATAAGCCGGGTTTTTGGCAAAACGTGACTATCGGAGATTTTAACAATGATGGTATACAAGACTTATTCTTTTCAAATATAGGTGAAAACACACTTTATCAGGATTTCAGATTAACAAGTGATGAATTACGTTTTTATTATCCGATAGCTGATATCAACAGTAATCTGCCAATGAGAATAATAGAGTCTTATTATGATGAGAATAAACAATGCTGGTCTCCAATCCGTAAGTATTCAGTGTTGAGAAATGCCTTCCCAAGATTATCGTTAGCATTTAGAAGCTATAGTCAATTTTCAAAAGCGTGCGTTGAAAGTGATTTTGGAGTCGAAGTTGAGCATTTAGCTGTCAATTATTTTAAAAACATGCTATTAATTAGCACAGGGAATGAACTCGAGTATAAATTAATGCCGCTACCTTCTGAACTTAACTTTACACAAAACAATAGTGCGAATGTTATAGATTATAACAATGATGGTTTATCTGATATTTTTATAAGCCAAAATGATTTTTCTTTTCGCCTAGAAATACCGCGATTGGATGGAGGAAGAGGTGTTCTTCTTAAAAATGCCGGAGGTGGAAACTTTGAATTAGTTTCAGCATCAAAAAGTGGTATTAGTTTATATGGAGATCAAAAAGCAACACTCGTAATTGACTATAACAAAGACGGGTTAGATGATCTTATCGTTACACAAAACTCTTTTGAAACTGTTCTATACAAGAACCAAAATCAGAATTAAATAATTAGTGAACTAATGCAAAGCATTAAATATTTAACACAAGTAGTACTAGTCTTATTCATGCTATCTTGCTCTAGTCCCAATGATACACGAAATTTGGACACGAATGAATATGCAACAAAGATCAGCGATTGGATAGACTTGAATATTGGCCTCATTACTTATGAAAGAATTAGTCCACCTAAAGCTTCAAGAGTACTCGCTTACAGCTCTGTAGCTTTGTATCAAGGTCTTTATAATGGACTTGACGGTTATGAGTCGCTTTCTAATCAGTTAAACGAACTAGACCTTTCGGAAGAATTCGATGCTAGCAAAAACTATAACTGGTATGTGGTTGGTATTACAAGCCAAAAAGAGATGCTTAATTATCTCTATAAAGATACATCTCCTGCATCTTTGCAACAGATTGAAGAATTGTATACGCTTCAATTGCAAAGCGAAGAAAATATTTCTAGGTCATCTATTATAGAAAGATCTGTTGAGTATGGGGAAACACTTGGTAAAGAATTGGTACTTTGGGCACAAACAGACGGTTATGCAGAGACAAGAAACAAAGAGTATCTCTTTGAACCTCAATATTCTCAATGGATACCCACAGCAAATATCAGTAGTGCTTCTCTTAGTTTGAATCCTGTTCTGAATATCGTAACTAAGTATGATTCTACCGGTAAGAATAGTGTCTCAAAAGATGCCGGACTTTATAGTGACAGAATGCTAACTACAAACCGTCCTCAACAAATAACAAATGAAAGAGTTGCAATGGAACCTTTCTGGGGTGAGTTACGAACTTTTGCTCTGGATTCACTTTCAAGTTTTGATCCCGTTAAACCTTTTGAGTACTCAGAAAATAAATCCAGCGACTTCTATAAAGAAGCTCTAGTAGTTTATAACTCTACAAAGGATTTGACAGATTGGGAGAAAGAGACTGCTCACTTTTGGGCTGATAATCCCGGACAAACCGGTACACCACCGGGTCATTGGTTTAGTATAATGAGCCAATTAATTGATCAAAAGGAATTGAAGTTATCTAAGGCTTTAGAAATGTATGTGCTTACAAATATAAGCATGGCAGATGCATTCATATCTTGTTGGAGAGAAAAATATGAAAGTATGGTTATAAGACCCGAAACTTACATACAAAGAGTAATTGATGAAAACTGGAGAAATATAATTGTAACTCCTCCCTTTCCCGAATACACATCCGGACATTCTGTGTGTTCAGGAGCTGCAGCAGAAATCCTTACCTTCGTACTGGGAGATAACGTTTCGTTCACGGACCGCACTCATGAACATCAATACGGCTTTAAAGCCAGAACATATTCCAGCTTTTACGAAGCGGCGGACGAAGCGGCTATTTCAAGATTGTATGGAGGAATTCATTATCCAATGGCTATATATAATGGCCTCGATCAAGGTAAAGCAATTGGCCAAAATATTGCCACTAACTTAACTTTGAAAACTAAATAATGACAGTTCTATCTAAGTAGAGTACCTCGAACATAATCTCTTAACTCGTAGCTCAGGTTTTTAACATAATCTTTACCTTTATCGGTATAAGTAAAGGGTACGAAATCACTTGATCCTACTTTTAATACCTGTTGAATCACTTCCGAGTCAACCTCATAGGAAACGGCAGAAGCGCTAAACTCACCGGTTTTGCCTCTAGCTACTTTGCTTGTTAATATTACTTTAACCTGAACTTTACTAATGCCAAGTTCTTTCTCATCATCAAATGGTTCTCTTTCTTTCCAAAAGGTTTCAGCATAAAAACCAGTGGTACTGGAATAGTTATCCTTCCTTGAAATTTCGAAATTGTAGCGTTGTGTCAGGTAGTTAAATAAGTTTTCAACTTTATCTTCAGCTATATCACCTAACTCCAATGAGTAACTATTTTTAACATCACTGGATGAGTTTTTTGTAGACGAACAAGCAACCAGTAAAAAAATTAAAAGTGTTACTTGAGTTATTTTTGTAAAAATTTTCATATCTAAATTATTGAATTATTTTAGCTTCAACTATGTCTCTGAGGTTTCTTGCTAAATTTACAGTAAACTCTTTTCCTTCTTCTGTAAAGTCAAAAGGAATAACTTCCCCTGTAAATCTTCTTTTACCTTCTTGTAAAATTTCTATATCTATTTCATAATAGACTTGATTCAAAGATAACGTGCTTGTACGATTTCTTATTACCGAACCCTTTATGATCACCTTGTTATATATATCTTCAAAACCTAATGATGCTTCATCATCAAACGGCAATCTAGTTCTCCAATAGGTATCTTTATAGAAGCCACTAATATTAGAAATGTTATCATCTCTGGCTATTTCAAAAGAATATCTATAAGTAAACTCATTTATAAAGTTGTCAACTTTATCTTCAGCAATTATTCCCAATTCCAGTTTATAGGAATTATCAATAGAGCCTTTACCATCTGAAATGGATTTACAGCCTGTGATAAGAATAAGTGATAGAATCAGTAAAAAATGTGTCTTTTTCATAATCAAAAAAAAAGGTGTACAGCAAAACTGTACACCTTTAAAGTTATTCAGCTTTTATTGTTGATCTATGATAGATCTGTCAAGCTTAACTGGTTTTACATTGTAAGGGCTATCTGGGTTAGATTTTGCCCCACCGAAAGTATATAAGTCTTCAAGAAGAATTAATAACTCGGCAGCAGGTACCGGATAATGTGGTAATGAACCAGGCTGATATGTGTTATATCTTCTGGCATCTGCCATAGCTGTTACAACTGCTGTATGGAACATTTCAATATTTCTTTCATATTGAATAGCTGCTAAAATAGTAGCATCCGTATCAGCTGCAGTTAAAGGAGTTAAATCTCCTCTACCAACTCTGGTGTTATTGATTGCATCAACAGCAGCAGTTCTGTTAGCTGCATCAGAAGTTCTTATCACAGCTTCAGCATACATTAGATCATTTTCAGCCTGTAAGATATACGGCATAGGACCTTCAGCTGTAGTAAAGAAACTATGGTAATCATAGCGTCCACTATAGTAATTTGAGAAGAACCAATACCCTCTTTCCGGTCTGAACGGAGCAGGTGAAGAGAATACAAAATCACTAGCTAGTCGATCATCATCTGAAGTAGCTTCACCAGGATTAGTACCGTCTACAGGATAACCTGAAGGTTGGCTAGGATCCATTACTGCGATTAATCTTTGATCAACTCTGATCCAGTTTCCTAAGTTACCGTAAAGTAAAGGATAAGAGAACCAGAAAGTATCATCTCCTTCCGGTGAAAAGTCATAAGACAATCCAGAAGCAGTTAATGATTTAACCTGATCCCAATCTGTATTAGCAACTCCGGCAGGATCTCTTGGCTCAAGTACCATTAGACGTGCTCTCCAAGTGTTGATTAATTCAACAAACTCAGCCATGGTCATAGCATCGAAACCACTGATATAGCCAGCTCCTAAAGTTACACCATTTAAACCACTAGCTAAAGTTGCAGCTTCTGCTAATTTTTGATCAGCAGCTGCTAGTACGTCAGCGTAAGGTTGAAGTTGAATTCCATCAGTATCTGTATTTTCATCTAATACATAACCTTGATCAAAATAAAGGCCAATGTATCCTAATGAAATACCCTGAAGGAATTTAGCAGAAGCTATTACCATAGTAGTATAGTCTTCGTCAGAAACTCCTGGTTGAGAAGATGGTACTTCAGTAAATAATGCATCATCACCGGTTAAACCGTTAAGTACATCATTCGCCTGGCTAATAGCACCATACATTCCATACCATGGATCTTCTGTTAAACCTCTTGTATCTCCACTTGCAGTAGGAGAGTTATCATAAGCAATTCTTGGCTCTTCGCCACGATTTCTCATATCGGTATTACCCCAAGAACAAGTATAGGTATCAGTACCTACACCAGTACCAAGAAGGTAAAAACCATTGGTATTTTGCCACCAGAGAACAAACCCTGTAGGTAAAAGCGCCTCAATATCTGTTGGGCTACTCAGAACATCCTCAGTAAGAGGGGAGTTCTCATTCTCGACAGCTAACTCTGCACAGCCAACGTACAAAAACATCGCCAGGGCAAAGATGCCGAGATATTTAAAAGTGTTTTTATTATAAACTTTCATAGTTATAAAATATTTAATTATTAAAAATTGCTACTAGAAGCGTAGTTCTAGAGAGCCTGAAATTGATCTGAAGTTAGGATAAGAAAATCCATCAAATGCAAAGTTAGATTGATCACCATTAATACCACCTACTTCCGGATCGTAACCAGAGTAATCAGTGATAGTTAATAGGTTTCTACCTACAACACTAACGCGTACGCTTTCAAATAATTCCCCTAAAGAACCTAATTGGTCTTTTGTGAAGTTATATCCAGCAGAGAATTCACGTAATTTTAGATAAGTACCATCTTCAATAAAGTAGCTTGATACGTTATTCGCGTTATAAAAACCTTGATAGTAATTAACTGGTTTTTTATCTGCATCTGCTTTTCCTGACTGATCAAAATCGCCATGTCTATTTTCTCTGTATAGCCACTGCTTAGTTTGATTATAGATATCTCCACCTATTTTAGCATCCCAAAGCATGTAAAGGTTTAAACCTTTGAACGTAAAGTTAGTATTAAAACCAACATTGAAATCAGGATTAATATCACCAATTTTTACGATCTGGTTTCCGTTTTCTTCTTCGAAAGTAACAGGAGATTCAGCAGCAGTTCCAAGTCCGGTTACTACATAACCTTCATTGTTCACTTCATAAGTTGCACCGGAACCAGTTTGTGTAGAGCTTAGTTGATCTAGGCTTGTTACAAACTTACGTCCGTAAATAACTCCGAAAGTTTCACCAGGAGCTACGAAGAATACATTAGCACCTTGAGTAGATGATCCCTGGAAGAATGGAGGTACATTCAACTCGGTAACTTCTTGTCTTGTTCTGTCAAAAGTTAGACCGAAAGTAAGATTCATATCTCTTTCCTGTATTGCTACAGCACTGAAAGATGCTTCCCAAGTATTGGTTTCAAGTGCACCAGCATTTTGGAACTGAGAGTTGAAACCACCAGCAGCAGCTGATAAAGGCACATCAAGAATCTGGTCTTCTACAGTAGTAGTAGAATAGGTTCCTTCAAAAGAAAATCTATCAAAGAAATCTACGTTAACACCCATTTCTAATTCGCCTGCTTTCGCTGGTTTCAGATTTGGGTTACCAAGTCTGCTTTTACTGATTGAACCACCACTTATATTGTAAGTCAAATACTGAGCAGAGAAACTTGGTCTAAGACCAGCAGTTCCGTAAGAAGCTCTGATTTTGAATTCGTTGATTCCATCAATATCAAAATCTTCACTTACACGGTAAGCACCAGCTACACGGAAGTAAGTTTGATATCTCTCATCTTCACCGAATAGAGAAGAACCATCACGACGAAGAAGGAAGTCAACAATGTATCTGTCTTTGTAATCGAAAGCGATAATACCAAAAACATTCTCAGAAATTACTTCAGATCTGAAGTTACGTAATGATCTTGTTCCATCAGGATCAGTAGCATTCCAGTTGCGAACATTTGATACAACAAAAGATTGAGCTGTTGCTCCAAATGACTCATACTGAGAATTCTCATACAAGTAACTTGTTTTAGCTCTTAGAGACAGGTCGCCAAATCTTTCATTATAACTAGCAGTAATACTCATGTTCTGAGCAACATCATCAAATGTGTCATAAGCAAGAGATCCTTCACCGGCTGTAACAACAGTTCCTCTGTTTAGTACGCCTTGTGGAGTGAATCTTGTACGAATCTGATTAGTTCTGTCAATACTGTACTGACCTTCTAGCAAGAACTGAGAAACCGGACGGTATCTGAAATTCAGGTTACCAAGTGTTCTTGTTCTTTCTCTGTCATCAGTAGAAGTACTTAACTGATATAATGGGTTGTCTTCTATTACATACGGATCAGCATCAATATTATACTGAGATCCATCTTCCTCATTAAGTGCAAACAAATCAGTGTTAGGCTGTAGGAAAAGAACGCCCCAAAACGGAGATCCCGGACCTTGTCCTACTGCATCGTTATTTGACTGAGTATAAGACAAACTACCACCAACAGTAATTTGATCAGAGATATACTGATCTAAGTTTACTCTTGCATTTTGACGGTTATAACCATCTCTTAATTCAACAACACCTGACTCGATGTTATTTGTGAATGATAATGCCAAGTTAGAATTACCAAAATTTCTAGCAACAGAAACATAGTTATTTAGAGTATAACCAGGATCAAAAACCTGCTCTTGAAGATCAAAAGTAGTTCCATAGTCATTCTGAACATAGTTGTCAGCTCTTAATACTCTAGAACCATCAGTACTATTAACAAAATAACTATTAGTAGCATCCATCTCGTAATCTGCCGGATTTGCACCTGCATCAGTTAATTGCTGAGCAGTGTTAGCAAAAACGTGATTGTCTGATAAGTCAATTTGCTCAGGAAGGAAAGAACGTCCGAACTCATTACGTACAGTAATGATAGTTTTTCCGGATTCGATATTTTTTCCTCTCTTAGTAAAAATCTGAACTACACCATTTGCAGCTCTTGAACCATATAAAGAAGCTGCAGCAGCACCTTTAACAAGCTCAATAGATTCGATATCGTTACTTGGTATGTCAGCTAGTGAACCACTAAGAATAACACCATCAACAATATAAAGCGGCTCTTGGTCTCCACCATTTCCACCACCAATACTTGTAGATCCTCTTAAACGGATTGAAGGAGCAGATCCCGGAGCACCAGTTGCACTAACAACTTTTACACCAGCTACTTTACCTTGCAATGCTGAACCAGCATCCTGAGCAGGAACTTTTTCTAATTGCTCTCCACTCACGTTGTCTACTGTGAATGCAAGTTTCTTTCTAGGTGTTCCTTCAATTACACCAGTAACTACTACTTCATCAAGACCGAAAACGTCTGATTTAAGTGCAATATTAAGTTCTACTTCTGAACTACCAACTGTAACAGTTCCACGATAATCGGCGTAACCGATAAAAGTAGCTCTTACATTGTAAGTTCCAGCAGGTACATTTGAGATAGTATATTCACCATCTGCGTTTGCACTATTTCCTCGATTTAGTTCTACTAGTATTATGTTCACACCTGGAAGTGTTTCACCTGTACCATCGTCGGTGATTACTCCAGTAACAGAACCGCTTTGCGCGAAAGCAGCAGTAGAAGCTAAAATGACTAATAGCGCCATTGTTTGTAGCTTTTTAAACATAGATAACCTCATTTATTGAGAGTTTGAATTAATTATTTATTCACTCGATAAATACTTTATAGGGCTGTTTATCGAGTATGACATGTTAATCTAAACATAATCATGTCATAATAAAAGCAAAAAATCACAATAATTCACTACTCACGGATCAATTGTTTTTAAAAAAAATTCTTCAAAGTGTAGTTAAAGATGACCTTCCTCTAAATTAATTTCAGATTAAAGTCATGACATTCAAAAGCTTCGTTAATATTTTATTGTCTGTAGCTGCTACAGTTAATGATGAACCTGTTTACCATTAACTGTAAATTTAGTTTTTTTACAGGCGGTAAAAAGTAATACTGTCGTTGAGAAAGGTTAGAAATTGAGTCTGTTGAATACCATACATCCTCTGATTCTAATATATAGTGTCTTTAAATAAAAAAAGCCTTATCAAATTAATGATAAGGCTTTAGTTTTTTGTGGCGGGGACAGGATTCGAACCTGCGACCTTCGGGTTATGAGCCCGACGAGCTACCAGCTGCTCCACCCCGCGATGTTGAGTCTTAAAGATACGATTAATTACCGGTTACTATCAACCTTTATTTCGCTTTTTTTATTAAGGTTTGTCGCTCTATTCTTTATCTTTAGTAAAAATTAAATACAGAGTTAATGATATCATCAAAAGACGCAATACAATTAGAAGATCAATACGGAGCACACAACTATCATCCCCTGCCGGTAGTACTCGAAAAAGGAAAAGGAGTTTATGTTTGGGATCCTGAAGGAAATAAGTATTTCGATTTCTTATCTGCTTATTCGGCAGTAAATCAGGGGCATTGTCATCCTAAAATTACAAAGGCTTTAGTTGATCAGGCTCACACACTCACTTTGACTTCACGAGCTTTCTATAATAATGTATTAGGAGAGTATGAAAAGTACATGAGTGAATACTTCGGGTTTGATAAAGTACTTCCTATGAATACCGGAGCTGAAGGAGTTGAAACCGCAATTAAAGTATGCAGAAAATGGGCCTATGAGAAAAAAGGGATCTCCGAGAATGAAGCTCAGATCATAGTTTGTGAAAATAATTTTCATGGAAGAACCACTACTGTAATCTCCTTTTCCAACGATCCTGACGCAAAAAAGAATTTTGGACCGTATACCCCGGGATTTATAAAGATACCTTATAATGATTTAGAAGCTCTTGAAGAAGCTTTGAAACAACCAAATGTTGCAGGATTTCTGGTTGAACCCATTCAGGGAGAAGCCGGTGTTGTAGTTCCGGATGAAAACTTCATCTCTGAGTCTGCTCGTCTGTGTAAAGAAGCTAATGCCTTATTTATTGCTGATGAAATCCAAACAGGAATTGCACGAACTGGTGGTCTATTGGCAGTTTGTGGTGATTGTTCTTGTAGTGGTCATTGCGAAAGACAAAATTCATATACAAAGCCTGACATTCTAATTTTAGGTAAAGCATTATCCGGTGGGGCATATCCTGTTTCTGCAATCCTAGCTGATGATAATGTTATGGAAGTCATAAAACCAGGACAGCACGGATCTACATACGGCGGAAATCCATTGGGATGTAAAATAGCCATGACTGCTCTAGAAGTAGTGGATGATGAAAATCTTGCTCAAAATGCACGAACTTTAGGGAACCTATTCAGGTCAGAGATGAAGAAACTTGTGGACTCATCCGAACTTTTTGTAAAAGTTCGAGGAAAAGGCTTGTTGAATGCTGTTATTATAAATGACACTCCTGAAAGCGACACTGCCTGGAGATTCTGTTTAGCATTAAAAGAAAACGGATTGCTAGCAAAACCTACTCATGGAAATATAATAAGGTTTGCACCGCCATTAGTTATGACTGAACCCCAACTTATGGATTGTGTAGAGATTATTCGCAAAACCCTTGAGAATTTTTCCAAATAAAGGTTTAAACCGTTTAAACCTATTGGCGTTTTTTTCCTGATTTGATAGCTTATCAGCGAAAATTAAACTGCTTACATCAAAAATACTTTAAATGGCTAAAATGAAAACTATTCAACCTGCTCAGGTACGAGAGGTTTTGGGGAAACATCTACTCACCGACGGCTTTGATATGGTGCTTGATCTTGAAGAAAGTAAAGGGGCTTATCTTCATGATTCAAAATCCGGAAAAAAATATCTGGACTTCTTTACTTTTTTTGCATCTAATCCTTTAGGGATGAATCATCCAAAGATTGCCGGAGATGCCGACTTTGTTTCAATGTTGGGTAAGACTGCAATCAACAAACCATCGAATTCTGATGTATACACGGAAGAACTTGCCGGTTTTATGAGTTCTTTCAGCAGAGTTGCTGTGCCGGAACATCTCCCCCACTCTTTCTTTATATCAGGTGGAGCATTAGCCGTTGAAAATGCAATGAAAGTAGCTTTTGACTGGAAAGTTCAGAAAAATTTCCAAAAAGGATATCGCCATGAAATTGGCCATAAAGTGCTTCATTTTGAAAAAGCGTTTCATGGTCGTTCAGGTTATACCCTTTCTGTTACCAATACTGTACCGAATAAAGTAAAGTATTTTCCTAAGTTTGACTGGCCGCGCGTTATCAGTCCCGCTACCAGTTTCCCGGAAACACCGGAATCTTTAAAATCTGTTATAGCAGAAGAAAAATTAGCGATTGCGCAGGCAGAGAGATTTTTTGAAATACATAAAGATGACATTGCTTGTATTTTGATAGAGCCAATTCAGGGTGAAGGTGGTGATCGTCATTTCAGAGTTGAATTCCACCAAGCGCTTCGGGATCTGGCAGACAAGCATGAAGCTCTCCTTATATATGATGAGGTTCAAACCGGAGTTGGAATGACCGGAAAATTCTGGGCACACGAACATTATGTTAAGCCTGATATCCTTTCTTTCGGAAAGAAAGCACAAGTTTGTGGGATCTTAGCAGGACCTCGTGTTGATGAAGTAGAAACAAATTGCTTCCAGGTTTCATCCAGAATCAACTCCACCTGGGGTGGAAATCTAGTAGATATGGTTCGCTTTGGTAGAATTCTCGATATAATTGAAGAAGATAATCTTGTAGCCAATGCAGCTAAAGTAGGAGATCACCTTCTGTCCAAGCTTCAGAAAATGGCAGGTGATCATGAATATCTTTCCAATCCAAGAGGAAAAGGTTTGTTCGCCGCTATCGATCTTCCTGATTCTCATTCCAGAGATGCTGTTATCAGCCAGTGTATAGAAAATGGTTTGATGATTTTGGCTTGTGGAACGAATACTGTACGTTTTCGTCCGCCACTAACAATCACTTCTGAACAAATCGACGAAGGGTTAGACATTCTGGAAAAGGCTTATAAGTCTTCTTTGGATAAGTGTCCTGTAGCTGGCTAGTTTCTTTATTAGTATGGACATGGCATTCATGTCCATACTATTTCATTTAAATCTTTTCTAGACTAACTGATGACTTTCCGGCTGAATGACTACCTCATTCATAACAGAACCCGAGGGTTGATTTATTCCGTAATACACGGCTTCTGCAACTTCTTCCGGAGTTAACATCATCTCTTTTTTAACTTTCATATCTACCCGATCATCTTCCCAAAAAGCGGTATCTACTCCACCCAAATAGAACAATGAGTATTTTATCTTTCCTCTCCTTTGTTCCTCAATAAGTGCTTTTACAAATCCCTGAATGGCAAATTTAGAAGCTGAATAAACCGAAGCATTTTTCATTACATATTTACCCATCGTGCCGGGGAAAAATACCACATTGGTTGGCTCGTCGGTATTCATGTGCTTCATCACGGTTTGAGTAACCAAAAAGGTACCATACACATTTACATCAATAACTTCTTTGGCTGCTTTCGGATCAATATCCATGAACGGTTTTATAATTCCCTGTCCGAATGCATTAATCAACACATCGATCTTACCGAGATTATCTTCGATCTCCTCCGCCATGTTTGCAACAGAATTCTGATCGGTGGCATCAACTTGAATGGCGAAAGCTTCCCCTCCACTGTCGTTGATATGTTTGGCTACTTCTTCTGCTTTGGCTTTATTGCGAGCTGCTAAAATTACTTTTGCGCCTTCCTTAGCAATTCGTTTAGCCGTTGCTGAGCCAATTCCGCCTGAACCACCTACAATGAGTACGATTTTATCTTTCATAACAACTTCTCTGTCTTTCTTGATGAATAGTCAGATTGGTAAATGAAATTTAGACAGGATTTCGTTCCAAGTTTTTGATGGGTGATGGGAGGGACTTAACAAGATTTATTTTACTAAGGTGCTACAATCGAAATTATAAGATAGTCCGAAACCCTAAGAGGTTATATAATTCAATTCTACGTTGGTAGCCCTTGCCAAAGATCCTGAAACAAGTTCAGGATGACCTTACCTTAATCTCTAATCTTATGTCCTAAATCTTAAGTCTTAAATCTATACTTCTATTACCCCATAATTCCCGGAAGAACCCCTTCATAGATCTCGGACATTTCTTCAACATCCAAGCTTCCCACTTCTTCAATTACCATTTTCTTGTCACCTGTAACGGTACCAAGTACATGAGTTGGAACTTCATGCTGTCCAAAATGAGAAATAACTGCTGGTAAGTCATCTGGTTTCAAAGTAATAAGTACTCCGGATTGTGCTTCACTGAATAGTACTTCATGGTCTGTTCCGGCAAGATCTTTAACCGATACCTTCACTCCTTTTTTAGAAAAGATCGCTTTTTCGGCAAGTGCAATCGCAAGTCCACCATCGGAAATATCGTGTGCAGATTTGATCCATCCTTTCTTGATAGCATCCAGTAATGATTCCTGAAGTTTTACTTCGAAAGGAATATCCAATTCAGGAGCATCACCGGTTGTTAGACCATGGATCTTTTTGAGATACTCTGTCCCACCTAATCCTTTTCGTTGTGCACCTATATACATCACCACATCGCCGTCATTTTTAAATCCGGGAGTTGTAGTATGGTTTTCAACATCTTCGATCAAACCAAGCATCCCGATTATCGGAGATGGAAAAATAGCAGAGTTTGGATTTTCATTATAAAAACTAACATTTCCACCGGTAACAGGAGTGTTAAGTGCTTTACAAGCATCTCCCATTCCACCAAGTGCTTCTTTGAATGTCCAGTACACTTCAGGCTTGTAAGGATTTCCAAAATTCAGACAATTTGTAATAGCTAACGGCTTTCCTCCTGAACAAACAACGTTCCTTGCTGATTCAATAACAGCAATTTGACCACCACGACGAGGATTTAAATACACGTATCTGCCATTGCAATCAGTTTTTGCTACCAAGCCTCTGTTTGTTCCTTTTACGCGGATCACCCCTGCATCTGAAGCTCCGGGAGCAGTTACTGTATTTGTTCTTACAGTTGTATCATATTGTTCATGAACCCATTTTTTTGAAGCAACATTTACAGAGCTCAATAACGTTTTTATCGTTTCCTGATGATCACTTGGATGTTTCAGACTACTTATGTCAAAATTCTGAACTCCATCCAGATATTCCGGTTTTTTAGTTTCTCTTATATATTGAGGAGCTCCGCCGCCAAGAACCAAGTGCTCAGCAAACATATCGCCTTTTACCTCACCATCTTTCATGTAGGTGACTTTATCGGTATCTACTACTTCACCGATTACCACTCCATGAAGATCCCACTTCTCATAAACATCAATAACTTCCTGCTCACGTCCTTTTTCTGCAACGATCAACATCCTTTCCTGACTTTCAGAAAGCAACAATTCGTAAGCAGTCATCCCTTCTTCTCTTGCAGGAACTTTATCCAGATCGATCAACATTCCCTGACCACCTTTTGCAGTCATTTCGGAAGTTGAACATGCAATTCCTGCCGCTCCCATATCCTGCATTCCAACTACTGCGCCGGTTTTCAAAACTTCAAGGCTGGCTTCCAGTAATAATTTCTCTGTGAATGGATCACCTACCTGTACACTTGGTCGCTTTGCTTCGCTTTCTTCGCTGATCTCTTCGGAAGCAAAAGTTGCCCCGTGAATTCCATCGCGACCTGTACTTGCTCCAACTATGATCACAGGATTTCCGATTCCCTCAGAAATTGCTGAAACTGTTTTTCCTGCTTCCACCAATCCAATACTCATCGCATTTACTAGTGGATTTCCTTCGTAACTCTCATCGAAATATACTTCTCCGCCAATCACAGGAATACCAAATGAATTTCCATAATCACCAATTCCGCGAACTACACCATCCAGCAAATAACGAACTCTTGGGTTTTCCAAACTTCCGAATCGCAATGAATTCAGACTTGCAACAGGACGAGCACCCATTGTGAAAATATCTCTGTGAATGCCTCCTACTCCGGTTGCTGCTCCCTGATATGGCTCAATTGCCGATGGGTGATTATGACTTTCGATCTTAAAAGCACATCCGAGTCCGTCGCCGATATCAACAAGTCCTGCATTTTCTTCACCTGCTCCAACCAGCATATGTTCGCCTTCACGTGGAAGTTTTTTAAGTTCAACGATCGAATTCTTATATGAACAATGCTCACTCCACATCACAGAATACACTCCCAATTCTGTAAATGTGGGAACCCGACCTAAGCGGGTTTTAATCATTTCAAATTCTTCTTCGTTTAATCCGTGTTCGAGGGCAAGTTCAAGATTTACTTCCGGTTCTTTTACAGTAGCGTCAGCCATGAATGTAGTTAGCTTGGGAGTTTGAATTTGAGAAAATTTCTGCAATTCAACAGAAGACTAAAGGTACGACGATTTTAAAAGAATTAGGAATGAAAAATTCATAAATCAGAATTTTGGATTAGTTAATTCTTAATTTTGAATTACTCTTGTGTTAAAGTTGTCTCCATTATCTGCGGACTTAAATCATATTTTGGAATATAGATTCATCTCAACTTTAAATTCAGAGTAATCAGAAATTAAATCACTGAAATCAGCGATCAGTTCTGCACCTTAAACAAACCTACATAATAATCGATATCAACCTGCAGCTCTTTGCCTGAACTTGGAGAGGCTTTCCAACTAGTTGTTGGTTGTAGCATCATCTCTTTTCCATTGATGTAAACTTTTACAGGCATATTGAAATTGGAAACGGCATTATTCCATCTGTAAACTAGATTGTTATCTCTGAAAAAATACTCAAGTATCGGCACTCTGTAATCCCGCAGATACTGATCGAAAACAGATTTAAGGTCTTTACCTGATTTCTCAATTATATAATTTTCAATTTCTTCAGTCGTAACAGTTTGATGATAGAATTCTTTGTTCAATCCCCGAAGTATTCCTCTCCACAATTCATCATCACCGATCACCTGACGGATAGTATGAAGCATATTTCCTCCTTTATAATACATATCAGAGGAACCTTCATAATTCACATTATAGATCCCTATGATCGGTCGGTCGTTTTGAACAGATAACCGTACACCACGTGCGTACTCTCTTGCGGCTTGTTTTCCGAAATGATATTCCAGAAACAGATACTCTGAATAGTGAGTAAAACTTTCATGGATCCACATATCAGCTACATCTTTATAAGTGATGTTATTTGCAAACCACTCGTGACCGGTTTCATGAACAATAATGAAATCGAACTTCAATCCCCAGCCCGAGCTGCTCAGATCTCTTCCCAGGTAACCATTTTCATAACCATTACCGTAGGTAACTGAGCTTTGATGTTCCATTCCCAGATACGGAGCTTCTACAAGTTTGTAACTGTCTTCATAGAAAGGATATGGACCAAACCAATGTTCAAAAGCTTCTATGGTTCGGGGTGCATCCGCAAATTGTTTAACAGCCTTTTCAAGATTATAGCTCAGAACATAGAAGTCCATATCAAGCTCGCCTTTTTCACCATCAAAGATTTGCTCAAAATGAACGTAATCACCTATGTTAATATTCACTCCGTAATTATTGATGGGATTACTTACGAACCATTGCCATGTTTTAGTGCCGTCATTATTATCTGTTTCTTTTCGCAGTCTTCCGTTAGACACATTCATCAGATCATCCCTAACAGTGATACTCATCAACATACTATCCGGTTCGTCATAGGCATGATCTTTATTGGGCCACCAGATACTCGCCCCAATTCCCTGATTGGATGAAGCTACAAATGGATTTCCGTTTTTATCTCTGGTCCATGAAATTCCTCCATCCCACGGCGCTCTGACTGCTTTCTTTGGCTTCCCAAAAAAATGGACAACTACTTCATTAACCTCTCCTATCTTTTGGTTTGATGAAGTCTCTGCAAAAAAAACATTCCCTTCTCTTTCAAATGAAAGCGCTTTCCCTCCCTGAGTGATTTTAGAAATCTCCATTGGTTGCTGCAGATCTATCTGCATCATCGGAGTTGTAAGAGAATCTACTCTGTATTGAATGGTGTTAGTTCCGGTAAAAGTGCTGTCTTCCATATTCACTTTCATATCCAAATGATAGTAGGTCACATCCCACCAAGAACGTTCAGCAGTAATTGTTCCACGCAAAGTATCCTGGCGAGTGAATTCAGGTTGACGTCCGAAAAGTTGAGCCGAGACGTAGTCTCCCGCAGATAATATTAATATTAGTAGGACAAATATTTTTTTCATTTTAAAATCTCTTAAATAATGTCAAAGAAAATGTAGTCTAACATTATACACTAAAGTTTAAATATGTTTTTTACTCAGTTTAAGTATCAAGTAAAAGCTATTTCAATGTACATAACATGCATAATTATCTTATTTCATAATATATACCTTTCTTTCATCGATATCTTTTCTATTAACTAAATATTTAATTGAATGAAAAAACATTTACAAAACTTACTGTTGACAACTTTAGCAGTTTTATTACTAATTACGGGGATTACTTTTTCGGTACAAGCACAGGAGCTTAATACCGTCTGGGAACGAACTTCGCGCACCGGTGCACCGGAACCGCTACCATCATGGTTTACAGTTGGATCGGTTAGAGGAATGGCTTATGGCTCAGTTGATGGCAATAACAGAGTCTACGCAGCTGACAGAGCAAACTCAACGATCCGAGTTATGGACGCCGCTACAGGAGCTGATGTTACGTTAACGACTGCTTTTGATTTATCTGGAGTTTCGGGAGGTACTTTTGCTTTAAACCAAGTTGAAGTATCAGACGATGGTGCAATATTTTTAAGTAATTTAACTACAGATGCATCAACGAATCCGTTTCATCTTTATTGGTGGACATCTGAGGGTGGAGCTTACTCTGATTCTCTTTCTATAACAACTTCGACTGCACAAAGACTAGGCGATAAATTTACTGTTGTTGGATCTTTGACTGATAACACAATTGAAGTTTGGGTACCAGCCGCTACTACGGATCCGGGAATTGTGTATGTATTAACTACATCCGATCAAGGTGCAACCTGGAATACTGAAACTATCACTCTTTCAGGATCTCTCGTAGCAGTTGGAAGCAGTTCTGATGTTGCTCCTCTTGGTTTGGGAAGAACTTCTGATTTTTATATTGGAGGAAATAGTTCTGCTCCAGCAAGATATTCAAGCTCTGGTGAGTATGTAACTGGTAGTGTATTAGCTTCTGCTTCAAGAAACGGAATGCAAGCCTTTACTTATGACAGCAAAGATCATTTAGCTGTATATACATATCGTCCTGATGGTGCAAGTGGGGGAAGTAAAACTGGACAAGTTTACGTCTATGATATTTCTGATGCAGCAAACCCTACTATTGTTGCTGAATCACCTTTATTAGGAGATGATACAGATACTTTTAGTTCCATCCATGGAGAAGCTAAAGTTTCATTAAATGAAGATGGCACTTATAACGTGTATGCGTTAGGTGGTGTGAATGGTTTAGCAGCTTTCACAAATGGTACACTACCGGTTGTAGATGACCCTTCTAACTTAATTTTCTCTGAGTATATCGAAGGCTCAAGCAACAATAAAGCATTGGAGATTACGAACCTTTCAGACTCTACTGTAATTCTTCAGAACTACAGAATAGCGCAATCAGTAAATGGTGGCGGTTGGGAATTCTATCATACATTTACTGAAGAAGCAAGTATCGCAGCAGGCGAGCAATATGTAATACTTAACGCTTCAGTTGATGCCAGCCTTTTTGCCGCAGAAAATGCTGATGAAGTACTTGGATTTCCAAGTCCGGTTCACCACAACGGTGATGATGCTCGAGGAATTATCCATATCGATTCTCAAAGTGGTGACACTACATGGGTTGATGTATTTGGTGATCCAGACAACGATCCAGGTTCCGGTTGGGAAGTTGCAGGTGTTGAAAAAGGAACTCAGAACTTTACTTTAGTACGTAAGGCAAGTGTTACTACCGGTAATACAACTGCATTAGGTTCTTTCGGTACTAATTTTGATGACAGTGAGTGGATCATTAAAAATACGAACATATTCACTAACCTTGGTTTAGCTGCAGAAGCTCAAGCAGCATTAGCAGGAGATTATTTCGTTCCTCAGCGTTCTACTGATGCAGAAGGATTTATTTCTCTACATCAGGCAATTCACTATGTAAATACTGATGGTTTATCTTCAGCTACCAATCTGTATATCACAGGTGATTTAGATGAAACTTCTAATGAACTGAAAATCGATCGTGATGATCTAACCGAATTCACAGGTCTTACTATTAAACCTGTTTCGGGAGAAACACCAACTATTGAAGTTTGGGGTGGTTCCGGTGGAGATGGTATCTGGATCAACAATGCAGATTACGTTACCATCGACGGTTCTAACTCACCTGGTGGAGATACTCGTGACCTGACTATAACCAGTGCTGATACAACCTTTGCAGCACTTATTTATACTTATGGAACCACCAATACAGTTATTGCTAATAGCAATCTGACTTATACAGGTGGTGATGTTACTGCGTCTGGTATCGTTACAAACGAATCTGGCCCTAATGGCACCATTAGTCTCGCTGTTATCAATAACCTAATTGGTTCAGTAGACGGTGACTTCCAAAATGGTGTAGGTCTTTGGGGAACAAGCTCTGTAATGGCTGATGGTTCAACCGTGTCCGGTAACAGAATTCATGCTACCTACAGAGGTGTAACAACATGGTGGAGTTTAAATAACACCATTATGAATAACACTATCTCTATTGACAGTCCGAGAGCTGACAGATCCAGATATGCAGGAATTTATCTTGCTTTAAATGGAGGCCAAACCAGTGTAACGGGTAATGAGATCGTAGGGCTACAGATTAACCGTACAACAACACCGGGTTTTGCAGCTGGTATTTTGTTTAATGCTTCATTAGATACTGTTCTTGTTGCTAACAATATGGTTGCGGTAGATAACTTCGCAAACATCGGAGCTGCTACCGGGAATGATGTATATGGCATCGCTTTCGACAACGCTGCAGGAAACTCTGTGAACTCTATTTATCATAATTCAGTTCGAATTGGTTCAAGTGATGAAACCGGTATTCATGCAGGATTTGGTCCTCATCAGGAGTCTACAACAGCTCAAACCTGGAACCTGAGAAATAACATCTTTGTGTCTGATCAGGACGCATCTAATGCAAATGCAATATACTGGCCTATCACCAGCAATGCTCAACTAGATGCAGACTTCAACAACTACTATGTGAGTGGAGCTTCAGCTAATTTGGGTTTATTCAATACAACAGATGCTGCTACACTAGCTGACTGGCAAACAGCATCAGGTAATGATGCAAACTCCAGCGAAGTTGCTGTAGAGTTTACTTCTACAACTGATCTACGCTTGACAGGAAGTTCAGTTGGAGATAATAATCTGGCAGGTGCTCCTACATCAATACTGATTGATATTGACGGAACCACCAGAAGCTCAGTTGCTCCTTACAAAGGTGCTTTTGAAGGTGATGTTGAATTAATGGCTGATACAGACATTACAATTGATGCCTTTAGTGTACTTGCACCTGCAGATGATTCCAGCTTTGACTTAGGAACAGGTGCTGAAACAGAGGTAACTTTTACCTGGGAAGAAGCAACTTCGAATGCTGAAGTTAGTTATGTATTCATGCTTGATTCAGTTAACGGAGATTTCTCAAATCCGTTATTTGTAACCGAATCTGACGATGAAGGTTCAGCGACTTCCTTAATAGGAACATACGCTGCTATCGATTCAACTCTGAAAGATCTGGGTGCACTCGATGGTGTAAACGTAGATCTGAAATGGACGGTAATGGCAGTAGCTTCTGACTCAATCAGAATGGCAGAAAATGCCTTCAATATTTCGTTCACCACAATGATTGGTGTATCTAACGAGCCGGAAGAACTACCTTTAACATTCAAGCTAAACCAAAATTACCCTAACCCTTTTAATCCAACATCAACAATACAATTTACACTTCCTCAATCAGGAGATGTAAGACTTGAGGTATTTACGATTACGGGTCAATTGGTAACAACTTTGGTTAACAGCCGAATGGGTTCAGGTGAACATTCTGTTACATTCGATGGAAGTAATCTCGCCAGTGGTGTTTACATCTACAGAATAATGGCTGGAAATAACGTACAAACGAAACGAATGACATTGATTAAATAAAATCACTCTTATTCTGAAGTTAAAAGCCCTGCCAAACAGCAGGGCTTTTTTTATTGCTTGTAATTCCACTATTAATATTACACAGGGCTTTAAAATAAACGCACTTGTTATTGGATTATCTCACCAATATTTAATACCTACCAAAATCAGAAATTCCATTAATAGTTAAGCTATGTCTTCGAATGAGAAACAACCACCTCTTAATAGTAAAACGGAAGCCGAAATAATCCGCGAAGCCTGTATAAATGCTGCCAAAGAAGGATTTATGGATGCTTCCATAAGTGGTTTATGTAATGAAGGAGCCGTTGAAGCTGCTATTAGTGCCATTCAGAATCTGGACCTCAGTAAAGTACTTGCAGCCAAAAAAGATAAATGAAGCGAGCTATTATTGGTTTTCATAAAGATGAAAAAGATGATTGGGTAGCAGATCTGGAATGCGGTCATCAGCAGCACATTCGTCACAACCCGCCCTGGCAAATTCGGGAATGGGTAACTACAAAGACAGGCAGGGAAAGTAAACTCGGGCATTTTCTACAGTGTAAAGTGTGCGACCGAAAACCCTGTTAAACAATATTTTGTCTCGGTATAGACTTTTTCATTTTTATTAAACAAATTATCGTCAGTCACTTCTGAGGTATTGGGGATTGCAGAGAGGAAAATACCTCTTAACTAAAATTTGGGGACTATGAAAAAGCTACTGAAAGTACTCGGGGGATTATTAGGTGTTGTTGTAATTGGGATATGTGGGCTACTCATTTACGTAAGTACTGCACTACCAAATGTCGATCCTGCTCCTGACCTGAAAATAGAACTCACAGATGATCGTATACAGCGTGGTGAATATCTAGCTAATACTGTATTTGCATGTATCGATTGCCATTCTGATAAAGATTACACCAAATTCGGATTGACCATTGTAGAAGGCACAAAGGGTAAAGGCGGCGGATTGTTTGGCACAAAAATGGGTTTGCCGGGCGATTATTATGCAAAGAATCTGACTCCATATCATTTGGGTAACTGGACGGATGGTGAAGTTTTCAGAGCGATTACGACCGGAGTAGATAAGGAGGGCAATGCGTTGTTTCCAATTATGCCATATACCAATTACAGAAGAGTTGATCCGGAAGACATTTATGATATCATTGCTTACCTACGCACGCTGGAACCCATCGAATATGATGTTCCCGAATCTTCATCTAATTTCCCGATGAATTTTATTATAAACACTATTCCCGGTAAACCGGATTTTATGGAAAAGCCTGACCCTTCCGACAAAATAGCTTATGGAAAATATCTGGTTACCGCTGCAAGCTGTGCCGATTGCCATACGCCTATGGAACAAGGAAATCCTATTGAAGGAATGCAATTTGCCGGAGGAATGGAATTCGAACTCCATTTAGGCGGAGTTGTTACATCTGCTAATATTACCCCTGATATTAATACCGGTATTGGCAGTTGGACGGAAGAAGCATTTATAGCTCGGTTTAAAAGCTTTCAGGATACAAGCAATGTGATCAACAAAAATGTAGTAAAACCCGGTGAGTTCAACACCGAAATGCCTTGGCGGTTTTACAGTAATATGAGCGAAGAAGAATTAAGTGCTATTTATGCATTTCTGAAAACGCAATCACCGGTTAATCATCAGATCACGAAGTTTAGGAGGGAGTGATACTACTCTGCTCTATCCGACAATTTGGATTAGAATTTAATAGTTACACCAAATCCATTGTATTGAAAGGCCAGCCCATATGTACCCACTTGAAAACTCAGGGGCTGATAAAATACTCTTATTGGCGAGGTTCCATCATTGAACAGATAACTTACAATTACTCCTGATTCTACAAATAACCCGTTGGCCTTATAAAACGAATAATTTTAATCTCAACCTACCCCACAAACTTCAGCATAAAGAAAATCACTACACCGGTAACGGATACGTAGAGCCAGATAGGAAACGTCCACTTAGAAACTTTGCGGTGTTTTTGGAATTTTCCGGTGAGTGCCAAATAGAAACTGGAGAGAACCAACGGTACTACAAAAACAGAAAGCGCAATGTGTGTGATCAGAATGAAGAAATACACATAACGGATGATCCCTTCCGTAAGGAACTTTGTGTCTCCCTGAAAATGATGATAGATCACATAACTGGTTAAGAACATCGCAGACGCAATAAAAGCGGCAGTCATGAATTTCATGTGTCTGTTGAAATTCCGCTTACGGATCTCGTTCAGCCCAAACAACAGGAAAACGGTACTCAACGAATTGAATGCTGCATTCAATGCAGGTAAATATGGAACCCATGAATAGGAAGTTTCAGCTCCTTCTTTCCAATAGATCAGCCACACCAAAAACAGCAGCGCTGCCAAGCTCACTCCCATAATAATTCGGAATGCAGTTTTAGCGCTTACTTGTTGCAGGATCTTAGATTGTTCAGGAATATTAATTTCTTCAGACATTAAATAAAATTGGGTACTATTTTTTTTTGAATAGCCTAAGTTACATAAAGCTTAATAAATGTTTGAAGTTTTTCGTTTTTGATTGAGAAACTTTACCAAATCTGTAGTATCTTTTGATGCTTTGATAAAGCTACGGTTTGAATCGGCGCTCTTTTTATTTAGAACAGTTTTAAATAGAAGGTTCTATCCATTCCTGACTTCATATAGATGGAAAATATCGGTAGATTTGCGGCGCTTCAATTAAAGGTAATTAAGCAATGTTCCGCTAACTAAATTAAGCAATCTTTATGGCGCAGATTTTCCCCAAGTGGACAAATCAAGTTCCTCGAAAAATTTTGATCGGTCTTATCGTTGTTGCAAACGCTCTGATCTTTTCAGTATGGTACTTTTTCTCTCCAAGCTACACCGATGTAGGATACGCTCCTGAGCAACCGGTTCCTTATAGTCACAAATTACATGTTGATAAACTTGGATTGGATTGCCAATACTGCCATACCAATGTATTTGATTCCAAACAGGCAAATATTCCGGCAACTCAAACTTGTATGAATTGCCACAACCAGGTTAAAACCGACAGCGAAAAACTCGCTCCCATCAGAGAAAGCTGGGAAACCGGACAACCTGTTGAATGGGTACGTGTTCATAACTTAGCGGATTACGCATATTTCAATCACGCCGCACACGTAACCGTTGGCGTTGGCTGTGAAAGTTGCCACGGACGAGTTGATAAAATGGAAGTTGTATATCAGGCAGAGCCTTTAAGTATGGGATGGTGTTTAGATTGCCACCGCGAACCTGAAAAAGTATTAAGACCTGTAGAAGAAGTTACTACTATGGGATACAAAGCTGAGAACCAAGCTGAACTAGGCGCAGAGTTGGTGAAGAAAAATAACGTAAGTCCTCCTCAATATTGTCAGGGCTGCCACTACTAATTACGGATTTTAGAACTTTATACATCATCTAATGAGCGAAGTTAAACAAAACACTTACTGGAAAAGCTTAAACGAATTAGCTAAGAACCAGGAATATCAAAAATTTGTTGAACGTGAGTTCCCTGAAAATGCTTCAGAGTTGTCAGATGGATTTTCACGTCGTGGATTCCTTGCAATTATGGGTTCTGCTGTATTATTGGCAAGCTGTGATTTTGCTCGCCGTCCTGTTCAAAAAATATTACCGTATTCTAAACAACCGGAAGACATTGTGCCGGGCGTACCTTTGTTTTATGCTTCCGCAATGCCATTTCAGGGAAGTTTAACCGGACTTGTAGTTGAGAACCATGAAGGTCGTCCTACAAAAGTTGAAGGAAATGACATGCATCCCGGTAGCCGCGGAGGAACAAGTATCTTCCATCAGGCTTCTGTTTTAGGAATGTATGATCCGGACAGATCAAAGAAAGTTTTAAGAAAAGGCACTGATTCTACTGTAAACGATTTTGTTGATTTTGCTAAGAAGCATTTCGCTGATACAAACAAGAATATCGCCTTTATTTCTGAAGCCAGCTCCTCTCCTACTTTATCAGGACTGAAAGCTCAGGCTTTAAATAAATTTAATAATGCTGATTGGGTTACTTATGAGCCATTCGGCGAATCAAATGCTCTTGAAGGAACTCAAAAGGCATTTGGCAGAAGACTTCGTGCTCATTTCGATTTCTCTAAAGCAAACGTTTTTGTTTCTCTTGATGATGATGTACTAAATGGTACACATCCAAACAGTGTGGAATACGGAAAGCAGATCAGTGCTGCTCGTAAAGTTACCAGCACTAATGATTCCATGAGTAGAATCTACACTGTTGAGAACGGATATTCTTTAACCGGTTCTTATGCAGATCATCGCCTGAGATTAAAAGCCAGTGAAATTGATGCTTTTGCTCACGCACTTGCAGCAGCGCTTTCAGGCAGAGTATCAGGATTGAATGCTTTTAGTGGTTACTCAAATCAATTCAGTGACCATGAGTGGATTTCTGCTCTTGCTGATGAATTGGTTGCTAACCGTGGCGAATCTGTTGTTTCTGTTGGAAACAATCACTCTGCTAACGCACATGCAGTTGTAGCTGCGATCAATAAAGCATTAGGTAACGACGGAAATACTGTAAATTACCTTGAAGTTCCTCATCTGGATGAAGAGTCCACCTCAGCTTTCAACGCTACTGTTGAGAAAATGAAAAATGGTGGATATGACACTGTTGTAATGCTTGGAACTAATCCGGTATTCTCAGCACAAAACAAAGATTTTGAAAATGCATTAAGCAACGTTGAAGAAGTGATCCATCTTTCTAATTATGTAGATGAAACTTCAAAAAAGGCTTCTTGGCATATCAATAAGGCTTTTTATTTAGAATCATGGAGCGACGGTCATTCTTATGGTGGTGTTCGCTCTGTAATTCAGCCTCAGATCCAGCCTTTATATAATGGACTAAGTGATATTGAGACTTTGAACATCATTGTGAACGGAGAAATGACATCCGGATACGATCTTGTTCAAAATACATGGAAAAATATTTACAGCTCAGGTTTTAAATCTAAATGGGCTCAACTCCTGCATGATGGCGTTGATACTAATTCAGGATTTACCAAAGCTAACGTTCGAATTTCAAGCAGTTTCAGACCTGATACCGGCAAAGACAATGCGATCTCAGGAATTGAAATTACAGTAAGAGCTGATTCTACTTTATATGATGGTCGTTTTGCAAACATTGCTTGGTTGCAGGAACTTCCTGATCCAATGACTAAGATCACTTGGGATAACGTAGCCGCGATGAGTCCTGCTACAGCTAAGCAATTAGATGTGGAAAATGAAGATGTGGTAGAGATCACATCAAACGGACAGACTATTAAGATCGCAGCTTGGATTCAACCGGGTCATGCTGATAACAGTATTTCACTAACAGTTGGATATGGACGTGACGGAATTGGCCGTGTTGCCAATCGTTACATCGACTACACAACCGGTGGAGTTGACACTTATCCTTTAGTTGGAAATCATTTTGTATCTGAAGGTTCTGTTAGTAAAACAAGCGATACTTATGAAATAGCTTGTGTTCAGGATCACCACAGCCTTGAAGGTCGTGATCTTTACAGAATGGCTACTTTAGAAGAATATAAATCGAATCCTGACTACGCTTCTTTCAAGAGCTACCATACTTATGAAGTACCCGGTATGAAAGAAGCTGCTGAAAAAGGCGAAGATGTGCCGATTTCACTGTTTGATGAGCAAACATATCCCGATTCTGAACCACAATGGGGAATGGCTATTGACCTTAACTCCTGTTTTGGTTGTGGTGTTTGTGTGATTGCTTGCCAATCTGAAAACAATATCCCTGTAATCGGTAAAAAAGAAGTGAATCGCGGTCGCGAGATGCACTGGATTCGTACAGACAGATATTATGTAGGCGAAGATGCTGATGCTCCAATGACGGCTCATCAGCCTGTTCCGTGTATGCATTGTGAAATGGCTCCTTGTGAGCAGGTTTGTCCTGTTGCGGCAACCACGCACAGTGAAGACGGAATGAATCAAATGACTTATAACCGTTGTATTGGTACTCGTTATTGTGCAAATAACTGTCCTTACAAAGTTCGTAGATTCAACTTCTTCAACTTCCCTAAAGAGTTTTTAACAACCGGAGCAGAGCCAGATATTATCCAAATGGCGATGAATCCGGAAGTAACTGTACGTTTCCGTGGAGTTATGGAGAAATGTACATACTGTGTTCAAAGAGTTAACAGAGCTAAAATAGACGCTAAGATCGAAACAGGTTCTCCAAAACCTGCTGAGGGCGCTGTTAAAACAGCTTGTCAGCAAGCTTGTCCTGCAGATGCGATCTACTTTGGTGATTTGACCAACGAAAATAGTGAAGTTGCTAAAATGAAGAGAAATGAGCGTAACTATCAGATGCTTGAAGAGCTGAATACACGCCCAAGAACTTCATATATAGCTAAATTAAGAAACCCAAACCCAGTTTTGGCATAAGAATTTAATCAGGAATAATTCCAAACATGAGTAAATACGATTACGTACCGGAACCCGCTCTTGTGAAAGGCGATCATGATTTTGCCAGCCTCACACGATTGGTTACTGATATAAACTTAAGACCAACTCCAAAAGGTTGGTATCTGGCAATGATTGGAGCAAATGCTTTGCTCGCCGTACTTGGAATTGCAGTAGGATACCTAATCTGGGAAGGAACCGGAGTCTGGGGACTAAATAACCCTGTAGGTTGGGGTTGGGCAATCATCAACTTTGTTTGGTGGGTTGGTATCGGTCACGCAGGAACCTTGATTTCTGCTGTATTATTCCTTTTCAGACAGGATTGGCGTACTGCTATTAACCGTTTCTCTGAAGCAATGACTATTTTCGCCGTAATGTGTGCCGGGGTGTTCCCGGCTATTCACGTTGGGCGTATTTGGGTTATTTACTGGGTATTTCCGGTTCCTAACCAAATGGCAATGTGGCCAAACTTTAACTCTCCCCTTCTTTGGGATGTGTTTGCGGTTTCTACTTATTTCACGGTTTCCTTTTTATTCTGGTATGTTGGTTTAGTACCTGATCTCGCTACGATCAGAGACAGAGCTACTGATAAGATCAGAAAGTATGCATACGGAATCTTTTCTTTGGGTTGGACAGGAAGTAACCGCCACTGGTGGAATTATGAAAAAGCGTATATGATCCTAGCCGGATTGGCAACACCTCTTGTACTTTCTGTACACACTATTGTATCCTTTGACTTCGCCGTTTCACTTATTCCGGGATGGCACACCACTATTTTCCCTCCTTATTTCGTTGCCGGTGCAATTTTCTCCGGTTTTGCGATGGTATTAACACTGATGATCGTTGCCAGAAAAATCTACGGCATGAAAGATATCATGACAGACGACCACATGGAGAAGATGAACATTGTAATTATGGTTACAGGTTCAATGGTTGGTTTTGCATACATGATGGAGTTCTTTATTGCATGGTATAGTGGCGTTGAATATGAAAAAGCAATTTTCTTATTGAGAGCAACCGGTCCTTATGCATGGGCATACTGGGCAATGATGACTTGTAACGTGTTATCTCCTCAATTCTTCTGGTTCAAAAAACTAAGAAGAAGCGTTGGATTTACTTTCTTCATCTCGATTGTAGTAAACATCGGTATGTGGTTCGAGCGTTTTGTAATTACCGTTACATCTCTTGCTAACGATTACCTTCCTTCTTCCTGGGATTATTACTCCCCTACCATTTGGGATGTTCTCACTTATGTAGGAACCTTTGGATTATTCTTTACGATGTTCCTGTTGTTCCTAAGATTTTTACCGATGATCGCACTTGCAGAAGTTAAGATGGTAATTCCGCAGGCCGATCCGCACAATTATGATGAAAATCATGACTATCAAGCTCCTAAAGTTGAAATTCCAACTCCTAAAGCTGTGGAGGCATAAATAATGAGTGCACCGGCTAAAAAGAAAATTGAAGAGCAACCAAAGTTGCATGGCATTTTGGGCGAGTTCCGGAATCCGAAAGCACTATATGATGTAGCTGCTTTAACTGTTAAATCAGGTTATAGCAAGTTTGATACATACAGCCCTTTTCCTATTCACGGAATTGATAAGGCGATGAACCTGAAGAAATCTAAACTGGGCTGGATCGTAATTGGTCATGGTCTTGTAGGATTTTGTGGAGCGCTGACCATGATGTATTTCATGGCTGTGATGGATTACCCGATGAATATCAGTGGTAAACCTTTTTTCAATGCGCCTGCATGGGTTCCAATCACGTTCGAATTAACAGTATTACTTTCAGCATTTGGTGCTGTATTTGGAATGTTCTTCCTGAACGGACTTCCAAAATTAAATAACCCTCTTTTTAACGTTGACCGATTTAAAAAAGCTACTGACGACGGCTTCTTCATTTGTATTGAAGCTGAAGATTCTCTTTTCGAAACTGAAAAAGTAAAAGAATTGCTTAAAGAAGCCGGAGCAACACATATAGAGGAAGTATATGACTAACAAGAATGAAATAACTTCTTTAATGACCGCTAAGAATATCCTTAAAATGGCTTGCTTAAGTGGAGCTGCTTTGGTTTTCGCTTCATGCCGGGGACAGATTTCTGAAAAACCCCCGATCCATCCTAACATGAACATGGATCAGCAACCCAGAATGGAAGCTCAGGAAGTAAACAAGTTTTTTGAAGACAACCGCTCTATGCGTCAACCTGTGGAAGGAACCATAGCTCGTGGATTGTTAAAATCTGATGTAGCTTACTACGAAGGCACAGATGCAAACGGAGAATGGATTACCGACATCCCTGTTGAAGTTACTAAAGAATTGCTTTACAGAGGACAAGAGCGTTACGATGTATACTGTTCAGTTTGTCACGGTGGAACCGGTGCAGGTGATGGAATTATCATGACCGGAAATTACGGTTATGTTCCGGCTCCTACTTACCATCAGGATCGTTTAAGAGAAGCTCCGGATGGAGAAATCTATTCTGCTATCTATAATGGTGTTAGAACGATGCCTTCTTACGCAACTCAAATTAAAGTTGAAGACCGATGGGCAATTGTAGCTTACATCAGAGCGCTTCAGGCTAGTCAAAATGTTAGCGAAGACGAGATCAACCAGTATGATGTTGATGTAAACGATCTACAAAGCGAATATAAAGCTGAACAAGAGCGTTTAGCTGCTCTTGCCGAAGCTCGCAAACCTGAAAAGGAAGCTGAAGCTTCTGTACAAATGGGTGAGCAATTAGTTGGACAATATGCATGTGGAACCTGCCATAATGAAGATGGTTCTGATGGCGGAATAGGCCCAACCTGGAAAGGATTATTTGGAAGTACAGCTCAGGGTATTGATGCAGATGGAAATACGATCTCTATTACAAAAGATGAGACATACATTCGTGAATCCATTGTTGCTCCGGGAGCAAAAAAGACACAAGGATACGAAACAGGCGTTATGCAGCCTTACGATTACTTGTCCGACACAGAAATTGAGTCACTGGTTCTATACATAAAATCACTGAGTGATAACTAAGAAAATAGCTTAATACATTACAATGAGTCATAAGCCAACTATTACAGATTCTCTCGAATTCCCGCAAAACAGCATGATACCACGTGCTGCTTTTGGACTTGGATTTGCAGGATTGATCGCCAGTTTTATCGGTTATTTCTTACAACCCGATCAGTTTTTCTTTTCTTATATCGTAAGCTTTACCTTTTTTGCAGGCATTTCCCTTTCAGCATTGATTACTGTGATGCTGCATCATATTACAAAAGCCAGTTGGGGAACCGTATTTAAACGCTTTTTTGAAGTATTTTCTTCCAATATCTGGGTTTGGGCTATTTTCTTTATTCCTGTTCTTTTAGGAATGCAGACTCTTTATCACTGGACAGATCCTGCACTTTATGACAAAGCAAGTGCAGAGTTCGATAAGATAGTCTACGGTAAATCAGCTTATTTAAACCAAACTTTCTTCATCGTTCGTCAGGTTATCTACTTTGCGATCTGGGGATGGTTAGGTCACAAACTGTACAAAGCTTCTGTTGAGATGGACAAAACCAGCGATTGGGGCATGACTACTCTGATGAGAAAGATCAGTGCTCCCGGAATTCCGTTGTTTGCGCTTTCTGTTGCTTTTGCGGGTTTTGATTGGTTGATGTCGCTTGACCCACACTGGTTCTCAACGATGTTTGGTGTGTATTTCTTTGCGATCAATTTCCAGGCTTTCTGGCCGGTAATGATCTTATTGGTATTCTTCCTTCAGAGACAAGGAATTTTGAAAGACACCATCAAGCAAGTACATATTTACGATCTTGGTGCATGGTTCTTTGCTTTCACAGTATTTTACGCATACATCGCTTTCAGTCAGTTCTTGCTAATCTATTATGCTAACCTTCCGGAAGAAACTCTTTGGTTTTACAACAGACTGGAAGGCGGATTTGAATACATCGCTTACGGATTATTGATATTCCGTTTTGCACTACCATTTTTACTTCTCATCAACAGAGAAGCCAAGCGCAGCCGTTTCATGTTAGGATTAGTATCCGTAATTGTTCTGGTTATGCACTTTTTAGAAATTTACTGGATCTCAATGCCGGCTAACCATGCAGGAGATGCTCATGGTCTTCATTTCAGCTGGATTGATATCGCTACCTTTTTAGGTTTAGGTGGAATGTTCTTTGGTTTGTTCTTCAACAAGTTCAAAAAAGAAAGCATGATCCCTCAAAACGATCCTAAAATGGACGAATGTTTATCTAAATCTTATCATCATTAATTGCTGATCTATGTCGACTAAGCACAGCGCAGAATTTAAAGCACAAACAGCTCTGGAAGCAATCTCACTTCCTGTAGGGGAACTGGACGATTTCGCAAAAAAGAAAGGCGTTTCAAAAGATGAAGTTATTGAATGGGTAGCTGCTCTTAAAAAGAACTCAGCTTCTCTTTTCGCTGAAGGATCAGACGCACACGGTGGTCACCATCACGCATCCGGAGAAAATGTAAATCTTGAAACAGAAGATGAGCTCCTTATTGCTGCGGTTTCTCACGGGGTTAATGATGATAACCTGAATTATAACAAGCTTTTCTTTTGGACCACTTTTGGAACCGGTCTGGTAATTGTAATTATTTACGGATTGATACAGTTTGCTCAGGCCAGCTGGTTTGATGCCCAAAACGAAGCTTCTGTAAATAGTCAGTATTCCGAAATAAAAGAATTGAAAGCTAAGGATGCGGAAACGCTGAATAGCTATGGTGTTGTTGATCTGGAAACCGGAACATACAGAATACCAATTGATCAGGCTATTAATAAGATAGCTGAAAATTAATTTTATGAGACGCTTTGCACTGTTAGCATTTATTTTGTTTGCAGTGCTTCAACTTCCATTTCGAAGTTTTGCCCAAAGTAGTAATACGGGTACTTCGCAAGCGCTGCAAGACGTAGGCATCGAGGAAAAACTCGGAGATATTATTCCTCTTGATGCAAAATTTTCCACCGTTGAAGGTGACAGCATCCGTTTAGGCGATTTACTCGAAGAAGGAAAGCCTGTAATTCTGAATCCTCTCTATTATGAATGCCCGATGCTTTGTGGTTTAGTTGTTGATGGTGTAATTGATGTAGTCGATGAACTGGCATGGAAGCCCGGAAAAGATTATCTGGTTATATCGTTCAGTATCGACCCATTGGAAGACCACAACATGGCGAAAGAATATCGTAGTAAGTACATCAACAAACTTACTACTACAAATGCTGAAGAAGGCTGGTACTTTTTAACCGGTAAACAACCTCAGATCGATAAGGTAATTGATGCTGTAGGCTTCAAATACAACGAAGTTCAGGGAACCGGAGAATATGCGCACAGTGCAGCTATTATTATGCTGAGCCCTGAAGGAAAGATCACTCGCTATCTTTACGGCATTAAATACAACGAATTTGATACACGAAATGCTTTGTTCGAATCCGCCGATGGTAAAATTGGCAGTACTGTTGAAAAAATTCTAATGTACTGCTATCAATACGATCCTGATTCTAACAGCTATGTGCCGGTTGCCATGAATATTATGAAGATTGGGGGCTTGGCTACTCTAATAATTCTCGGTATATTTCTCACCCTTTTTTGGGTACGGGAAAGACGTAAAAAACAATCACAAAACTTCGACTATAACTAATGGACAGACTGTTCGAATTCATGCTTCCTGAGGCGAAATCGCCCACAGCCGACAGCACCGATGCCTTGTTTCATTTTATCAATGAAGTGAGTCTCGTTCTTTTGATCGGGATCACTATCGCTCTCATTTATTTTGCGATCAAATATCGCAGAAGATCTGAAGATGATGAAACTCCGGTAATTACTCATAACAATACTCTGGAAATTACATGGTCAGTGGTTCCGCTTCTGATTTGTTTTGTGATTTTTGGCTGGGGATACACCGGCTGGTTAAACCTTAAATCAGTTCCTGATAATGCGTATGAAATCCAGGTAAATGGCTTCAAATGGGGCTGGAATGTAAAGTATGATAACGGAGCACAAACGCTGAATGAAATTCATGTTCCTGAAGGACGACCTGTAAAGATCGTTCTTCAATCTTCAGATGTACTGCACTCTTTCTTTGTACCTGATTATCGTGTAAAGCACGATGTTGTTCCCGGACGTTATACCTACGTTTGGTTTGAAGCTGAAGAAGCCGGAGAATCCATTGTATTCTGTACAGAATATTGCGGAACCGGACATTCTGATATGCTTGCAAAAGTAATCGTACATACAGAAGAAGATTTCCAAACCTGGTTAGAAAAGAATGGCGGTGGAGTTTCAGGAACACCTGTAGAACAAGGAGAGCAATTGGTTCAGCTTCAGGGTTGTACTACATGTCACTCTGACGACGGCACCCGATTGATCGGACCTTCTTTCAAAGGACTTTGGGAAAGCGAAGAAACTCTTTCAGATGGTTCTACTGTAACCGTAGATGAAAACTATCTGCGCGAATCAATTTTAAATCCCGGTGCTAAGATCGTAGAAAGCTACGATAACGTGATGACTCCTTATGAAGGAAGAATCTCTGACGAAGAAATCACCAATATCATCGAATATCTAAAAACGCTTAAGTGATATGGCAACTGCTGAAGTATCAAATAAAAAAACTCTAAAAGTTCAGCGCTTTAAACCATCTGATAATCCTTCTAACACCTATCTGACTGATGAAAAAGGTGTTTGGGCTTGGATGACAACTGTTGATCATAAGAAGATCGGGATCATGTACTTGGTTGCCGTAGCTATCTTTTTTGCAGTTGGTGGAGCATTAGCGCTTCTACTTAGAACTGAATTGATGACCCCTGCTAAAACTTTTATTGAAGCAGATACATACAATCAGTTATTTACACTACACGGTGCCATTATGGTATTCTTCGTGTTGGTTCCTTCAATTCCGGCGGCATTAGGTAACTTTATTATGCCGATGCAGCTTGGGGCAAAGGACGTAGCCTTCCCGAAACTGAACCTTGCCAGTTTTTACATCTATGTAGCCGGTGCAATTTTTACTTTTATTGCGTTAGCTCAACATGGTTTAGACACAGGTTGGACATTCTACACACCATATAGTACAGAATCCTCCAGTAGTGTAATTTGGGTAACCATGGGGGTATTTATACTTGGTTTCTCCTCGATTCTGACGGGAACTAACTTTATTACTACCATCCACAAGATGAGAGCTCCGGGAATTACCTGGGGAAAACTTCCTTTGAATGTATGGGCACTGTATGCTACTTCCATCATTCAGGTATTGGCAACCCCTGTACTTGCGATCACCGTTCTTCTGTTAACAATGGAAAGATGGTTAGGTTTTGGAATCTTTGATCCTGCTCTTGGTGGTGATCCGGTTCTGTTCCAGCATTTCTTCTGGTTCTACTCCCACCCTGCTGTGTATATCATGATCGTGCCGGGATTCGGAATTATCTCAGAAGTGATCTCAACATTCTCTAAGAAAACAGTATTTGGTTACTGGGCGATTGCACTTTCTTCTTTAGCAATTGCATTCATCGGTTTTCTTGTTTGGGGACACCACATGTTTACTTCAGGACAATCTGCAGTAGCTACTACCGTATTCTCATTCCTGACTTTCTTGGTAGGTATCCCGACAGGTATTAAGATCTTTAACTGGATCGCGACCTTATATAAAGGCTCCATTAAAATGGATACGCCTATGATCTATGTATTTATATTCCTGTTCTTATTCTCCATTGGTGGATTTACAGGAATTATGCTTGGTGCTCTTTCAGTAGATATTCACTTGCATGATACATACTACGTAGTAGCTCACTTCCACTATGTTATGATGGGTGGAACGTTGATCGCATTGCTTGCAGGATTGCACTTCTGGTGGCCAAAAATGACCGGAAAGCTATATAATGAAAAACTTGCTAAAATAGCCTCTGTATTCATTTTTGTTGGTTTTAACGTGACTTTCCTTCCTCAGTTTGTGATGGGAGCACAGGGAATGCCGAGAAGATATTACAACTATGTAGATCAGTTCACAGCTTTCCACCAAACTTCAACAATTGGTTCTTACTTGTTGGGCGTTGGATTCCTGATCATCCTTTACTATCTGATGCATTCTTTATTCAAAGGAGCAAAATCTCCGGCAAACCCTTGGGGAAGCCGTGGATTGGAATGGCAGGCAACATCACCACCTGACTTCCATAACTTTGATCACACTCCGGTAGTAATTCATGGTCCTTACGACTATCACCAGCCGATGGAAGAATTCCAATTAGGATTAGCGGTAGACACGAATGGTCATGATTCCGGAACAGCTAAAGAAGTTGTTGATAAGGAACGCGATCAATGGAAAAACTACAGTTTAGGCTAAAAAGAAATTAACTAATAAAACACACACGGAAATCTAAATGTCAAATCATTCACAGGCACATCCTGCTCATCTTCAGCACCACTTTGTGGACTCTGATCAGCAGTTTGATGCAGCAAAAATGGGGATGTGGGTATTTATCGTTAATGAGATCTTATTCTTTGGCGGTTTATTTTGTGCTTACATCGTATTCAGAGCTTGGTACCCGGATCTATTTACACAAGCTGCAACAGAGTTAAACACTGTTTGGGGAGCTGTTAACACACTGGTTCTTATTGGTAGTAGTTTAACAGTTGCAATGGCTATTCGGTCTGCTCAAAAAAATCAAATCAAAGGATTACAGATCAATCTTTTGATCACTATTGCATTAGCTTGTGTCTTCTTGCTGATTAAGTATTTCGAGTACTCTCACAAATTACATATTGGGATCTGGCCTGGAGCTGAACTTTATACATACGAAGGAATCGACCATCCATTAGCTCACGTATTCTTTAGCATTTACTATGTAATGACAGGAATTCACGCCATTCACATTATTGTTGGTATTGGCTTGATGATCTGGATATATATCCGCGCAAAGAAAAATGAATTTGGCAGCGAGTATTACACTCCGGTTGAAATGGTTGGTCTGTATTGGCACTTGGTTGATGTGATCTGGATCTTCCTATTCCCGCTACTTTACTTAATTGAATGATATTATCTGAGGACAAAACAATGAGCGAACACAATCATCACGAACATCACGTTTCATCTGCCGGTCAACTTTGGGCGATCGGTATTGCATTAACAATCCTCACCATCTTAACGGTTGGACTTTCTTATGTAGAGATCCCTGCTCCTTTTGATGTTGTTGTAGCACTTACAGTTGCATTCGGAAAAGCATTCTTAGTTTGCGCTTTCTTCATGAATCTGTATTGGGACACTAAATTTAATACCATGCTTCTTATTGGAGCATTTGCATTCTTTATTCTGATGGTAGCCGTTACACTACTTGATACACTTTATCGAAATGATGTAGTGCCATCCTTTTAGAGAATTGATTCTTCTATTTATCAAAGCCCGGTTCATTAAGTTGAATTGGGCTTTTTCATTGTTAATAGATTTTATTGTACGCTCATTTAATGAAATGCTCATAATCTCAGAAAAAGCTTCCAACTACACCGACCTTTAGAATTATTGGCGAGCCAAGAACGCAATGAAATAGACGGCTCCGAAGGAGCAATCATTACACTTCTGGCTGATTTTATGATTTGATTGATTTACCCTGAATAGATCTCCATCAGCGTAAATCAACAAACTGACATCGTCAGTTACTAAAATCAGCGCAATCAGTGATTCCTATTTCACCTAAACTTCCTTAGCTTCAGCCCAACAAATCATCTCAGCTTTGAAACGACGTCCATTAATTACCATTCTTCTCGCACTTTCCTGTATAGTAAGTGCTGTGATGTTAGTGGCTACTCCTTCTCATAAAGCTATAGATTACAGTGCTGCTGAAAACTTAGATTCATTGATCGCTTCAGCTCTCAGTCAGGAACCTTCCATTGGCGCAAACTTCAGAAGATATGATATTGAAGTAGATTCGAATTTTACCCGAACGGTATATAGAGTTCCGGTTCATCCTACGTTCTCGAAAACAATGTTTCATTATTCATTACATCAAACACTTTCAAAACTCAAGATCGACTCCCCGGCTAAAGTCCTTTTTCCGGAAAGAGATATGAATATTTATATTTACGATAACGGGACGATAAGAAGCACGATCAGATTGATCACTACAGAACCAAAACAAGAAAGTGAGTAATGGGAAAGAGTAATCCTCCTGCATTGATAAAAAGACTCCAGCTAAAGGAATTTACACAACCTGATATCATTCAGACAAAATATCCTATGTTTCTTTGTCATGGTTTCGGAGCTTTGGGATCTTTGATGAAACCCTCTCCCCTACATGATCCTGCTATGCTGATGAGAGAGCACGGAGTAATCGCCTTTGCTCCAAATGTAGTTCCGTATGCTTCTATTGAAACCAGAGCCAAGAATTGGGTTCGATTGATCAACAAAGTGTGCGACGATCATGGATTTGAAAAAGTAAACGTATTGGCACACAGCATGGGCGGACTAGATATGCGTTATGCTTTGACTCGCCTTGGAATTACTAATAAAGTTGCTTCATTAACAACCCTGGCAACGCCTCATCGTGGTACTTTTCTTGCAGATCTGATTCTGAAGACACCCGAAATCATCACAGAAAAACTAAGCGGTTTAGTAGATTGGTTTGGTGACAATGTGTATCCGAGCGAAAAAAGTCAGGTACTCAGTTCTGTTGAACAATTGTGTCGCTCATACATTCAGGAAAAATTCAATCCCAATACTCCTGATGTGGAAGGTTTTCCCTATTTCTCATACAGCGCTGCTGTGGGTAAAGGAACAGACTTCTCACTCAATCCGGTATTTATGTTCCAGAACACTCAGATCTTTGCAAAAGAAGAGGTAAATGATTCCTTTGTATCTGTAAAAAGTGCCCAGTGGGGAGAACATCTCGGAACGGTTCCACTATCGCACATGCATCAGATCAATGTCCAGGTTAGCAAAGAATTCAAACCTATTTATAATGATTTTTGGGTAGAAGTACTGAAGATGTTGAGAGAGAAAGGATTTTAGTGAATATTGAATAATGAATATTCAATGATGAATTAAACCTCGTTCCGAACGTCTCGTTCGGAACGCAAATCGGGAGCTCTTGCTTCCTCTTTTAAATCTTCCTCTCTTGAGATTTTTTTTAAGAAGGAGAATATTTTCGAACTCACGTCCAAAATTACATCCCTCGGATCAAGTCGAGAACCTTCGACTTGATCATCTCCCTTCAAAGGGAGATTTAGATTCTTTCATTTCTGTAGATGTCATTTAATTCGTTGACAGTTTTAATTAATTGCTGAAATAAACTATGCCCTTAGTATTTAAGACGGATAAGAGAGCGTGATCCGGAAGCGTCTGCGAAGCAGGAATAATCCTTTCAGGTGTAGAGAGTAGTAATTTTCTCAGAATGAACGAAGACCTTTAGGATTATTCAGCGTAGGATCAGTGAACCCGTCTTAAATGCTTCGGCTTGATTTTTTGCTACTTTTGTATCAAGACAAAAGTAGGTAGCCTTATGCTAAGTCAAGCCTTTTTATAAGATTCAGTTCCTGGGTTCTGTGTACTTTTGTGCCGACAAAAGTACATCAGCAAAAGGAATCTGGTACAGATTATAGATCTTCACTCTTGAGATTTTTTTTAAGAAGGAGAATACTTTCGAACTCACGTACTAAAACATCCCTCGGATCAAGTCGAGAACCGTCGACTTGATCATCTCCCTTCAAAGGGAGATTTTTAGATACTGTCATGTCGAACGGTTGTGAGAAAACTAATAATTTGCCTTAAAAACGACCTTTAGATTTCTCAGTCGACAAGCTCCTTCGAAATGACAAGAGAATCAGTGATTACAGGTCCTCTTCCCCAAACTCCTTCAACAAATTATAATCAGTAAGATCATATTGGATCGGAGTAACCGTAGCATTTCCCTCATTCAGAATATGAATATCAGAATCATTGCCTTCATCCAGCAACTCAAACTGCCCGGTTAGCCAGTAGTAAGCGCGATTAAAAGGATCTACTCGATCTTCATATTCTTCAACATATCGGCTGTCTGCCATTCGGCTCCATTGAATTCCTTTGAATTCTCCTTCAGGAGCATTTACGTTCAAAGTCACACCTTTTGGAAGTCCTTTATCGAGTACAAATTTTACTACTCTCCGCGCTGCTTCCTGCGCACCTTTCAGATCAGCTTGTTCCGGGTAAGCTGTACAACTTACCGCAATAGAAGGATATCCTAGAATGGTTCCCTCAGTAGCTGCACTTACCGTTCCTGAATATAAAATATTAATACCCGCATTACTGCCATGATTGATTCCACTTAAAACCAGATCAGGTTTTCTGTCCAGTAAATTGCCGTGAGCGAGTTTTACACAATCTGCAGGCGTTCCGTTAACAGCAAAGCCTTTGTATTTCTTCGCTACGGTCATCTCGTTAGCACGTAAGGGCACCGACATGGTAATAGCATGTCCTACAGCACTTTGTTGTCGGTCAGGCGCTACAACCACAACTTCACCAAACTCTGAAGCCACTTCTGCAAGTGCTTTTATTCCCGGTGAAAAAATTCCGTCGTCATTACAAACTAAGATCAATGGTTTGGAACTACTCATGAGCCTCCGTATTGCTCGTCATCATTAGGAAAGTCTTTAGATTTTACATCAGAAATGTATTGCTGAACAGCATCTGTCATATTAGAATGCAGATCAGCATAGCGTCTCAAGAAACGAGGATTGAATCCTTTATTCAAACCCAGCATATCATGAAGAACGAGAACCTGTCCATCACATCCGGCTCCGGCTCCAATACCTATTGTTGGGATATCCAGTTCTTTGGAAACTCGTTCCGCTAACTTTGCAGGTATCTTTTCAAGCACTATCGAAAAACATCCCGCTTCTTGCAAAAGTTTAGCATCGTTGATCAGATCCTGAGCTTCTTCCTCATCCGTTGCTCGTACTTTGTAAGTCCCGAACTTATAAATACTCTGTGGAGTTAATCCCAAATGACCCATAACCGGGATTCCGGCGTCCACGATCTTCTTAACAGTATCTATAATTGGTTTACCACCTTCCATTTTTACTGCATGAGCGCCTGCTTCCTTCATCATACGTCCGGCATTGATCAGTGCTTCTTTTGCAGTAACCTGATAACTCATAAAAGGCATATCCGCGATCACCAGTGCTCTGTCAACACCACGCACTACACAAGAAGTGTGATAGATCATATGATCTAAGGTCATTGGCACTGTAGTCTCAAAACCAGCCATCACATTACTTGCTGAATCGCCCACTAAAATAATTTCAATTCCTGCCTGGTCAATAATTTGAGCCATTGTAAAATCATAGGCAGTCAACATTGAGATCTTCTCTCCTTGTTGTTTCATCTCCACAACAGTTTGTGTGGTTATTTTTGCAGGGCGATCAGAAGTATTAGTACTCATAATTATTGGTTTTTTGGAACTACTGCTGCTGATGCTTCTATTTCACAAGCTACTTCGCCGTCTACGGTAGCAACTCCGGTCATCACAACAAAATTTCTTCTCATTTGTCCCAAAGTAACTTCCAGTTTTAATTGGTCGCCCGGAACTACTTGTTTTCTGAATTTTGCATTCTTGATTCCGGTAAATACCATGATCGAATTTTCGGGATCTTCTACTTTTTCGGTCATCAAAAGAATAGCGCCGGCTTGAGCAAGTGCTTCTACCTGAAGAACGCCCGGCATGATTGGCTGTCCCGGGAAATGTCCGTTAAAAAACTCTTCGTTTGCAGTCACATTTTTCAGAGCCGTAATTTTTTCATCAGTGGTTTCTAACACACGATCTACCAATAAGAAAGGGTAGCGATGTGGGAGAATTTTCTTAATGTCTTCTATATGCATGTGTTTTCTTTAATTTTTAAGTGTGTGAATATACAATTATTGTACAACTCCTACATAAACGTAAGCGATTCCACCCGTTAATTTTACCGCTTTTGTTTCTGAAAATGACTTTGAATTCTTCATCAGTTTCAAAAACTTTTTCCCGGCCGGAAAGGTAGCACTTGTTCGGGGTAAATAAGTATAAGCTTCTCTGTTTCCGCTTAACCAGCCTCCCACTGCAGGCATAATATGTTGGCTGTATAAATTATATGGAAACTTTAAAATTCCTTTTGGTTGCCCGAATTCCAGTACAACAACTCTCCCACCCGGCTTTACTACCCGGGCAAGTTCTGTTAATGCAACCACCGGGTCATCCACATTTCTGATTCCGAATGCAATGCTTGAAATATCAAATCTACTGTCTTCATAAGGCAGATCCATAGCATCAGCTACTTCAAAATCTATCTTCAGACCTTTCTCTTTTGCTTTTGCAGGAGCCGGCTCGATCATGGGTGCACAAAAATCTGTTCCCATCACATATCCTGAATCACCAACGGCTTTTTTAAATTCGATTGCAAGATCACCTGTTCCTGTAGCGCAATCCAGTACATGATCACCTTCTTTTGCTTCGCTTTCCAGTATCGCTTTTTTTCTCCATGCATGATGCACCCCAAATGACAAGACAGTATTTACCCGATCGTAATCACTGGCTATATCCGCGAACATGGATCTTACTTTTTCACTCATAATTTCTATAGATCATATTTATTCTGTCACTATAAAACCAAGCTTTTCATACAATGGTTTCAAGCATCCAAAGATAAGGAAGATTGACCATAGAAATGAGTATAGTTTAAAAACCCGCTACCGGTAGAATCTTACACATCTTATCCTAAATTCTGTAAGTAAGTTATTCCTGTTTTATCGGATATTGATCTATAACCAAATAGCTCTAACAATGAAACACACTTATCAAATTACCGGAATGAGTTGCAATGGCTGTAAAACCCATGTAACTGAAGCTCTTTCTAAAATTGAAAATGTTCAGGACGTCTCAGTATCACTTGAAGAAGAAACGGCAGAAATAGAGATGTCTGAACATGTTGAGTTGGAAACATTTCAGGAAGCATTAAACCAGCTTTCAGGTGATTATTCGATCCATCAACCAGGCGACCATTCTCATCATGATCATCCTAAGAAAGAAAGGAAAAAGGAGAATAATGGCACTGGTGTGTTTTACTGCCCGATGCATTGTGAAGATGACAAAACCTACGATGAGCCCGGAGACTGTCCGGTTTGCGGTATGGATCTGGTTGAAGAACAAAATATGAGTTCAGGTTCTTCTTCTGATATCTATACTTGCCCTATGCATCCTGAAGTTGAACAAAAAGGTCCCGGTTCTTGTCCAAAATGCGGAATGGATCTGGTTCCTAAAGAAGCAGATGAATCTGCGGAGCAAAAAAAGTATAAAGCATTACTTAAGAAATTCTGGATCGCAGTAGCATTTACATTGCCGATATTTATCATTGCGATGTCAGAAATGATCTCTGAAAACCCATTGTATGAAATGATGGATGTACAGATTTGGAACTGGATTCAATTCGGACTTTCCCTTCCTGTAGTTTTCTATGCCACATGGATGTTCTTTGAGCGGGCATGGCGCTCCATCAAAACATGGAATCTGAACATGTTTACACTGATCGGAATTGGTGCAGGAATCGCATGGCTGTTCAGTGTTTTTGCCTTGATATTTCCTGAGTTCTTTCCTGAACAGTTTAAGACTGATGCCGGAACCGTTCATCTCTATTTTGAATCAGCGACTGTAATCTTAACATTGGTTTTACTCGGACAAGTGTTAGAAGCGCGAGCCCATTCTCAAACTAATAATGCCGTTAAAGAATTGATGAAACTGGCTCCGAATACTGCCATCAGGGTCAAAAATGGTAAAGAAGAAGAAATTCATATTGATGAGATCGAAGTTGGAGACCATCTGAAAGTAAAACCGGGTGAAAAAATTCCGGTGGATGGAACCATCATTGAAGGACAAACTTCCATCGATGAATCAATGATCACCGGAGAGCCCGTTCCTGTTGAGAAATCGACAGACGATTCCGTAAGCTCGGGAACCATAAACGGCAACAGCTCATTCATCATGAAAGCAGAGAAAGTGGGTGATGAAACCTTGCTTTCTCAGATTGTGGATATGGTGAACAAAGCCAGCCGAAGTAAAGCACCCATCCAAAATCTTGCGGATAAGATCTCGGCTTGGTTTGTACCTGCGGTCGTTTTAATTGCAATAATTACGTATGGAGTTTGGGCTTTATTTGGTCCTGAACCTGCACATGTGTACGCATTGATCAATGCCATTGCTGTGCTGATCATTGCTTGTCCTTGTGCCCTTGGGTTGGCTACACCAATGTCGGTAATGGTTGGAGTTGGTAAAGGTGCTCAAAACGGAGTGCTCATCAAAAATGCCGAAGCTTTGGAGCGGATGAATGAGGTAGATACGCTAATAGTAGATAAAACCGGAACCATCACAGAGGGAAAACCATCAGTGGAAACTATGACATCAGTTAACAGTGATTTTTCTGAACAACAGATTATTCAGTATATAGCTTCTCTGAATAATGAAAGTGAACACCCATTAGCAGAAGCTACTGTAAAATATGGAAAATCCAAAGAAGCAGAATTTCTCGATGTATCTGATTTCGAATCCGTAACAGGAAAAGGAGTTCAAGGTGTTATCGATGGTAAATCAATTAAATTAGGGAACCGAAAGATCATTGAAGATGCTGATATTTCAGTAACTGAAGATCAAAAAACAGAAGCAGATTCTTATCAGAATTCCGGGAAGACGGTTTCGTGGTTAGCTGTTGACAACAAAATTGCCGGATTTGTGGTGATTACAGATGTTATCAAAGAAAGCAGCCGTAAAGCTATCTCTGAGCTTCAGGAAAGTGGAATTGAAGTCATCATGTTGACGGGAGATAATCCGCAAACCGCTAAAGCTGTTGCTGAGGAAATTGGGTTATCATCCTACAAAGCGGAATGTCTGCCTCAGGATAAGTTAGAAGAAATTGAAAGACTTCAGGCAGAAGGAAAGAAAGTAGCCATGGCGGGCGACGGAACCAATGATGCGCCGGCTTTAGCTCAGTCAGATATCGGAATTGCCATGGGAACCGGAACAGATGTTGCGATGGAAAGTGCGATGATCACCTTGGTAAAAGGAGATTTAAACGGGATTGTGAAAGCAAATAACCTGAGTAAAGAAGTAGTTAAAAACATTAAACAGAACCTGTTTTTTGCAATGATCTATAACTCAGTTGGTGTACCGATTGCTGCCGGAGTTTTATTTCCTGTTTTCGGGATTTTATTATCCCCAATGATTGCAGCACTGGCAATGAGTTTCAGTTCTGTTTCGGTAATTGGAAATGCGTTGAGATTAAGAAGTATAAGTATCACTTAAATCGGTTAATAAAATCTGCGTTTCTACATATCTGATACTTAAGTAAGTTAATCTAAATATTTAAGCATTTGCTTAAATAATAAATTTATTATACTATTGAATAAACTAATCCCATATTATGAGTAAACAAGATTGTATAAGAGAGGTAGCTGACCTCAATCAAATAAACCGATGTATAAATTCCTTAGAACAGGTAGATACTTCTATTTATAAATTAACTGATATTCTAAAACTAGCAGCGAATGACGTTAGGCTAAAAATTCTTTTTCTGTTAAATGCTGAGGAAAAATTATGTCCTTGTGATCTCGGGGATATCCTGAATATGAGTATTCCTGCTATATCTCAACATCTTAGAAAATTAAAAGATGGTGGTTTAGTCGATACAACACGAGATGGGCAGGTTATTTTTTATTCTTTGAATCCTGTTTATAAAAAAATCCTATCTCCAATTTTTGGACACATTAATAACAACCAACTATTAAAAGTTTTAGCAGCATGAGTAAAGAAAAAAACAATCAAACAGAGACCACGTGGATCGGAGCGGGAATCTTTGCCGCATTTTTAGCTTCTTTATGCTGCATCACTCCTGTTGTAGCTTTGGTAGCTGGTGTAAGCGGAGTAGCAGCCACTTTTTCCTGGATCGAACCATTCAGACCTTATATAATCGGGCTTACCTTACTATTGCTTGGTTATGCATGGTATCGAAAATTAAAACCCAATTGGGATCCAGATTGTGCTTGCGAAGAAAATCCATCATTTCTGAATTCTAAAACCTTTTTAGGAATAGTAACTGTAGTTGCCGCATTGTTAATAAGCTTCCCTTACTATTCGACTATTTTTACTTCGAAACCGGATCAGAAAGTTATCTACGTGCAGAAAGATCAGGTTGAAACTGTTTCATTCAATATTGAAGGTATGACCTGTGCGGGGTGTGAATCTGCAGTCTTAAGTGCAGCTCATGGAATTGAAGGTGTACTCGAAGCTTCTGCTTCTTATGAAAATCAAAATGCTGTTGTCAAATTCAATAAAGAGAAAACAACAGTCCCAACTATTATTGAAGCTATAAACAAAACCGGTTTTATAGCTTCAGAAAGTGCCAAAATCAATTAAGTTTATATGACAACCACCATTGCTGAATCAACCATAACGTGTCCTAAGTGTGGGAATGAATCCCAAGAAACCATGCCAACAGATTCCTGCCAGTTCTTTTGGGAATGCCCTGAATGTAAAGAGGTTCTGAAACCTAAACAAGGAGACTGCTGTGTATTTTGTTCTTATGGAGATGTTCCCTGTCCTCCGATACAGCAAGATAAAAGCTGTTGTTAGTTATGAATTATAAAGACATTAAAAAAGATAAAACTACACTCATCGGACTTTGGGGAACACTAATAGCCGCTTTATGTTGCTTTACTCCTTTATTGGTATGGGCATTAGCTTTTTTTGGGTTAGCTGCTTTAACAACTTATTTGGACTATGTTTTGATTCCGATTTTACTCCTTTGCATTGGAATTTTCCTGTTTGGTCTAAGAAGAATTAAAAATCAAAATCTTGATACGGAAGACACATGAAATTTGATCTAATTGTTATTGGTTCCGGGATGTCAGGAATGACAATCGCTAATAAATGTGCTGCAAAAGGTTTAAAAACTGCCGTCACAGATTCAAGGCCATATGGCGGAACCTGTGCATTAAGAGGTTGTGACCCTAAAAAGATTTTGATTGGGGCTGCTGAAATCATCGATCGAGCCAACAAAATGTCAAACATTGGCATTTCAGGGAAAGTAGAAATTAACTGGAATGAATTAATGGCATATAAAAATGATTTCGTTTCCAATATGCCGCCAAGAGTTGAGAAAGGGTATCAAAAAAATGATGTCACTATGTTTCATGGTGCTGCAAGCTTTGATTCTCTCAACTCTATCAAAATTGGTGATGATATTTTAGAAAGCGATAAAATTGTTATTAGTACCGGAGCAAAAGCAAGGACATTAAACATACAGGGCAACAATCTTTGTATACATAGTTCTGATTTTCTTAATCTAGATAACCTACCAAATCACGTTACTTTTATAGGTGGCGGTTATATTTCATTCGAATTTGCACATCTTGTGGCTAGAGCCGGAAGCAAAGCAACCATCCTGCACAAAGGTGAAAGACCTTTAGAAAATTTTGATGAGGACATGGTAGATCATCTGGTAAAAGCCACAGAAGAACTCAACATTGAACTTAAGCTAAAATCTGAAGTAGTAGCCATTGAAAAAACCAATAACCATTTATTAGTTACAGCCAAATCAGAGAATTCAACCCAAACAATTCAAACTGATATAGTAGTAAATGCTGCCGGAAGAGTTCCTGAATTAGATGGACTTAATCTTGAAAAAGCGAATGTTGAGTACGGTAAAAAAGGAATTATAGTAAATGAGTTTCTACAGAGTAAAAGTAACTCATCTGTGTATGCTGCAGGAGATTGTGCAGCTACTCAAGGATTGAATCTTACGCCTGTTGCGGTAATGGAAGGACATGCTGTTGCATCAAATATTATAAGAGGTAATTCAAAAAAACCTGACTATACTGAAATGCCCTCCTCTTTATTTACATTACCTCCTCTATCGGCAGTTGGTTTTACAGAAAAGGAACTAAAGGATAAAGAGATATCTTATCATGTAAATTCCGGTTCTGCAAAAGACTGGTATAACGCTAAGAGAACCAATGAATCAACTTATGCATATAAAGTGTTACTAAATGACGAAGGCTACATTTTAGGAGCTCATTTAATCGGCCCCCATTCAGAGGAAACCATTAACCTTTTTGCACTTGCGATAAAAAATAAGATAAAAGCCAATTCGCTTAAAAGTTTTGTTTATTCGTACCCTTCTATGGCATCAGATGTTGGCTCAATGGTTTGATAATCTAAATCTTATTCACCAACCTCAGATAACGAGATTTTATTTTTACTCTTATCGAGATATTCCCTGCCCTCCCATTCAGAAAGGCAGAGATTGCTGTTGAAATCGTTAATGTATTATCTCGAAGACCAATGCAGTGCTATTACTCTCCACATCCCATTCTCTTTTTTGAGTACGGCAAGTTCTAAGCTACTCAAATCAATATCTCTTCCTGAATAGGTACCAGTCATTTTTGTTTTTGAAGTAACCCATGCCATATTGCCTTCAACACTAATTTCCTGAGATACTTCTTCCCTGTTCATTGCAGATAAAAACTTTCCATCTGAATGAAAATGATGAGATAAATACTCACTTTTAGTTTCCATACCGCCACCTTCAAGAATTGTGACATCATCATCCAGAATCTCTCCTGCTCTTTCAGAATCATTCTCTATAATTGCCGTTTCGAGATCACTCAACGTTTTTGCGATCATTTCTTTGTCGTTAGTTTCTTGAGCTACTAATGCTATACTTGAAATGAATAGCATTAGTAGTGTATATGTAAATTTTCTCATAGTGATTTTCCTTATAAGTTAGTTTGAGTTATTAATTTTAAGCCATTTTTTATAGGTTTCATCGTCCCATAAGTTTTGAACAAAAGCAATTACAGCCAGCTTTTCTTCTTCAGAAAGCACTTCTTTAAATGCAGGCATGCTTCCTCCTAAAGGAATTCCTCCTTTATTTATGGTTTCCATCAGCACTTCGGTAGAATGATGCCATGTATGGGCAGTTCCGTTAAGTGGTGGTGCCGGAAACTGCCCGTTAGGATTCGGTGTTTTCCAATCTTGTACCAACCCCTGACCTTTACCCCCATGACATTGAGCACAATTGGCGGTAAACACTTGCTTTCCCAGTTCAAATTGTTGTTGGGTGTACCAACGACTTTCTTTAAAAGTGATCGATCCATCAACAGCCTTTGTTTCTTTATGTTTTTCTCCACAACTTACCCAAACAAGTGAGCTGATAGCTAAAACAAGAACAAAGAGTATTTCTTTAGACTTCATCATAAGTTGCTTTACTTTGAAATTTTTCCGCAAAAAATAAGCTTAAAGCAGGTAATATAGTTATCTGCAATATAGGGGAAATACCTACCTGGAAGCCTACAATATTAAGTGACGGCATGCTTTTATTATAGCTCCATAGTTCCCAGTAAATGGCAATCCATTCCAAGAATATAGCGGCGAGAAAACTTATCAAAACCAATATACAATAGTCTCTAAAGTGTCCTCTAAAAAAATGTATTGAATTAAAAGTTTTGGTGATCCCTTTCCAAAGTGTGAGAACGATTAATATATCACCAAATACAGCTGCCCACATCCATATAGTTCCTTTCCAAAATGGCCAACTCCACATGTCATAAAGAAATACGCACTGTGTAAATTCCCAAAGTGTATTTAGCAAAAAAGCCCAAAGAACTACACTTATCGTGCGGTTCTTTGGGAATGACTTTAATTTGGTCAAAATTCTAATTCCTTACAGCTCTGGATGAACCATGATTCTGCATGATCTTCCATCCTGATTCTGTTTTCTTAAGAACTGAAGTAGCTACGGCTTGTCTTTCGATAGTTCTGCTGTCTTCCCCTCCGGTCACGATCTTATAGTTGTACGTCTCAAAGGCTACTGCAATCTTTCCTTCAATTTGTACATCCACTTTATAATCGATAAACGAAAATTCTTTAAAATGACCCAATTCAGGTCCTATATGATGATCTAAATAATCCTGATAGCTTCCTTCATATTTTCCGTTTTCAAAAATATCTGCATCATCTGTAAATAGTTTTTGTGTTCCGGTTACATCTAGAGCCTCAAGTGCACTTTTATACGCTTTTAATACTTTTTTTACAGCTTCCACTTCCTCGGAACTTGCCATATTCTTATGATTCTCGTGATCCATATTTTGAGCTGATATGTATCCCGTTGACAGCAATAATAAACCTGTTAATAGTATTGTTTTCATGTTATTTACCCTTTTATTTTAGTTGTGATAATTCGATTTTTGAAATAAGAATGCTTCCTTCTCCTTCAATTCTTAAACCTACAGATCCTGATTCCGGAGCATCGCCGTGTCCATGAACAGCCATTTCTTTATTTATATATCCCCTGAAATGAGTACCGTTTCCGACAACTCTAAAAAACTGAACTCCACCTGTTTCAAATTTACCTTCCTGAAACACATTGTTTTCACCTTGCTCTTTTCTTCCCTGTATTATTATACCTGAAGATTTGAGCTGTACATAATCAAAATTTTCATTATCGATAAAGTGGTGAATCAACATCAAGTCTCCATCAAGGTCAGTCATGTCGATATAGTAGTCGACCTGAACATTTTGATAATTGTTATGTGTGACGAAAGTGTTTGATCCTTCGTTTATGCTTAATTTCAAATACTGAGTACTATTTGAAGCTACTGCTTCAGGATTAAGCTCGTTAACTGAGCCTTCCGTCCAATGAAAGTTTCCTATCAAATCAGTTACTGCATTTTCGTTCATTTCCCAGAACCAATCGCCATTTTCTTTTTGTGTAAAAGAAGATTCAGAAGAAGCTGGGTTTGAATCCGTTAAATCAGGAGAAACTTCTTCTTGTTCGAGTAATTGTCCGGTACCGGCTCCATAACCAAATACCATTTCAGCTCCGTGTTCTCCCGTTTCGTATAACAAAAAGATTCCCGGAAGTACTGCTACAAAAGCCAGGTATTTTGTAATCGATTTCTCAAAAAGTTTAAAATAATGTAGTCCGATTCTTACGATGGCATACGCTATAAAAAACCACACCAGCCAAAGAGCCCAGTCTGCGTGATTATTTAATACTGTTTGAGCTTCCGTAGGAAGAAAAACACTGTCCGCTGCTGATTTACCGGAATAATAAACTCCTATTGCAGATACAGATCCTATTATATATATAATCGTATTCTTCTTTTCATCCCACCATTCTTCGGGAACAAAGAGAGAAATAAAGTTCATCAACGCCGCTAAAATGATAATCCCAATTGGGAAATGAACCAATAGTGGATGAATATTAGGTGCCCATTCTGGTATAAATTCCATAGTTTTTTTAATTAGATTTATATTAGTATGTGTTTAGCATCTTACTCAAATGCTATTTTAAGCAGTTAATTCAGGTTCCCTTTAAAGTTTGGAATCGGTCTTGAATTAGCTTCTTCTTCTGTTTCAGCAATACCATTTTTTTTGATATCATTGATCAACCATTCCATTTCTTTGATCTCGCGCTTCTGAGCTTTAATAATCTCATCGGCTAGTTTACGAACTCTTTTATCCTGTATATTAGCTCTCTCACTAGTCAGAATGGCAATCGAATGATGAGGAATCATGCCTTCCATATAATCTGTTCCCGTTACAGTACTTTGGCTACGTACCAGCCAAATCGAAATGATGATCAGCAAAAAACCACCTGACATAATGCTGATGTTTGCTGTTTTACTTCTATACATATTCAGCATAAATGCGAGCATAATGATGATCATTGCGCCACCCATGATCATAGTCATAAAAAGACGAGTCTCACTAAACCAGGCATGATCTATAAGCTCATATGAGTGTAAATACATCAAGAAAAACATTGCAATCATGGAGGTGCCAATCATCATGAAAAATTTTAGATAGTTTCCTTTTTCGTGTTTTGAAGTTTCCATAGTAGTAGTATTTATTTATCAGTTATTATATTTACGTAGAGAGCATCTCATTTTATTAATGTTTATCAATTCAACCCTAAATTGATCAGCTATTCAAAATCTTGTTCTTTTATTTTCTTATTTAATCCTTATCTCTTGTTTTAATGTGTTTACCAAACAAGTTTCTTTTTAATACCACAACCTTACCCCAGCAACTACTCCAAATACACTTACATCTGCACCTTCAAGTTTTGCCAGATCTGCTGTTTCGCTCAATTTCCTATTCCAGGAAATTCCCAAATAAGGAGCGAATTCTCGCTTAATCTCGTATCTCAATCTTAAACCAAGCTGGATATTATTGAGCCCTGATCCCACTCCGAAGTCTTCTACTTTTTGAACCGCTACACTTGTGGCCAATCTTGGTTGGATAATGAGCCGCTGAGTCATCAGCAAGTCTAACTCACCTTCAAAACTACCCGATAAATCTCCGTCTTCACTTACTGCGATACTTCCATCCACTTCAAATAAATAAGGAGCTAAACCTTGCAAACCCAAAACTGCAAAAGCTCTTGAATTACTGGTAATGCTGTTATAGGCAACATCGTATCTTAGACCTGCTTGAACATCGAAATAGGAAGTTACCGGGCGACTGTATAACCCTTGAAATTCCATTTCTCCTTCTTTTTCTGAAGTAAGGGCTTCCCCTTCTGCTTTAAACCAGAATTTATTGTAATCCTTTCCATAATACCCCTGAACATCCCAAACCAAGGGATTTGTGCCTTCTTTAGAATAGTATTCAAACCTGTCAGCTACAAAGTAGAAATAGGTTTTGTTATCGGGAAGAATCTTGTTGCTAAATTCCGGAGCCTTTTGAGCTTTCACTGAGTTACCGGTTAAAATTAATATGGGTAACAAAATGAGTGCTATTTTTTGAAAATTTATCTTTAACATAATATTGTTACTGAAAATTTTTGGGGTTCGCTTAACAATGATATTTACTTGTTTCATTAGTAGATCCCTCCATTTTTATCACTAACCTGTACAACTCGAAACATCCCCATTTCCATGTGATATAGAATGTGGCAATGAAAAGCCCATCGCCCTTTATCTCTTGGTGTGACTAGTGCAGAGATTCGCTGTGCCGGTTGTATTAAAAGAGTGTGTTTTCGAGGATTATAGATCCCGTTTTCGTTCTCTAATTCCATCCACATTCCGTGTAAATGGATAGGATGTTCCATCATCGTATCGTTTACAAGAATCAAGCGTAGTCTTTCATCCTGAGTAAATTCAATAGGTCCTTTTACCTCATTGAATTCTTTACCATCAAAAGACCACATATAGCGTTCCATATTTCCTGTAAGATGTAATTCAACTTCTCTTTCCGGTTTTCTCTCATCAATATTTGGCTCAAGACTTTTCAAATCATTGTACACAAGAACTTTACGCCCGTCTTTTCCTAACCCTATTCCCGGCTCATTTAAGCGATTGTATTGATTATCGGCAATCGCTGCTGCGCCAACTCCATGTCGATCAGGACCATGTTTTACAGGATCTGAATTCATACCTGACATACCCATCATATTATGGTCCATGTTTCCATTATCCATTCCTTCCATGGCGTTGTCTTTCTTTTCCATGTTATCCATCTTCATGCCGTCCATCTTCATATCGCTCATATTCATCCCCATATCTTTCATAGTACGGGTTGGTCTTGGACGAAGAACAGGAACTGCCGCAGCCATTCCTTCATTAGGAGCTAACGTGCCACGCGCAAAACCGCTTCGATCAAGTGATTCAGCAAAAATTGTAAATGCTTTCTCTTCTTTTGGTTCAACAATTACATCATACGTTTCGGCGATACCAATTCTGAACTCTTCAATAGAAACCGGCTCTATATTCTGTCCATCTGCCTGAACTACCGTCATTTTCAATCCGGGAATGCGAACATCAAAAGTAGATCCTGCAGAACCATTGATGAATCGTAAACGTATTCTTTCTCCTTTTTTAAAAAGAGCATTCCAATTCGATTCCGGACCACGACCATTCATTAAGTAGGTGTAGGTGGCTCCTGTAACATCTGCAAGATCGGTTGGACTCATACGCATTCGTGCAAATGATGTATAATTTTTAAATGCACTTACAAAACCATCTTCCGAAACATCTTTAAAGAACTCGCCAAACGTTCGCTTCTGATAATTATAGTAACCATCCATTTTTTTCATATTGTTCATTACATCATATGGACTCTCAAATGTCCAGTCAGATAGTAACACAGGATACTCTCTGTCATACTCAACAGGATCATTATCTTTTGGTTCAATAATCATTGGTCCATAATGTCCCAACTGTTCCTGTAATTTTGAATGGCTGTGATACCAGTATGTACCATTTTGAGTTACCGGAAAGCGGTATTCAAAAGTTTCTCCCGGTTTAATACCATCGAAACTTACTCCCGGAACTCCATCCATTTGAAACGGTAAAATAATTCCATGCCAGTGAATAGATGTATCTTCTTTAAGCTCATTTTTAACTCTAAGTAAAACATCTTCGCCTTCTTTTAAGCGGATAAGCGGTCCGGGAACACTTCCATTTATTCCAATGGCAGTACTTGTTTTCCCGTCAATGTTGATAGGAATTTCACTTATGGTTAGATCTAAAATATTGTCAGCACCTTTGGGTTCCAACACATCTCTTTCCCCAAATCCTGCAAAAGCATATGCCGGCAAAATAGTTGACATTCCCACAACAGCCCCAATAGAAGCTGTGTAACGGAAAAATGCTCTTCTACTAATCTTCTTGGTATTCTTCTCTTCTTTTTTCATAAGTCTTTTATTTGATTTATAGATTCATCTATCGATTTTAAGAAGTCGTGCATTCACAGCAACAACTACGGTACTTATCGACATCAAACCTGCACCTACAGCCGGATTTAATATGACCCCAAACGAAAATAATACACCTGCTGCCAATGGAATAGCTACGGCGTTATACCCGGTGGCCCAAAACAGGTTCTGCACCATTTTTTTGTAGGTAGCTTTAGCAAGAGCTATTAATGCTGCTACGTCTTTGGGATTACTTTGTGTGAGAATTATATCTCCTGTTTCTATAGCTACATCAGAACCGGTTCCAATTGCTATTCCCACATCCGCTTGGGCAAGTGCCGGAGCATCATTCACACCATCACCTGTCATGGCAACTTTTAATCCTCGTGATTGGACTTCCTTAATTTTATCTGCTTTTTCGTTGGGCAAAACTTCAGCGAAGTAGTCATCCAGACCCAGTTCCTTAGCCACGTAAGCAGCTGTTTGTTTGTTATCTCCTGTAAGCATAATGCATTCGATACCCATATCATGCAACTGGTTAATTGCAATTTTGGAGTCTTCTCTAATGGTATCACCAAGTGCAATTGCCCCTTTTAGTTCGCCTTCAACAATAACAAATACAACCGTTTTACCTTGTTTTGAGAGGGTTTGATATTGATCATCTGGCAATTCGATATCATTCTCTCTTAAATAACCGGGGCTTACTACTTTGATTGAAAGTCCGTCAATATTACCTTCAATTCCTTTCCCTGTTATAGAATTAAAATCGTTTACTTCAAGAAGTGAGTCAGCAGATTTTACAATTCCCTGAGCGATAGGATGTTCAGAATTTTGTTCTAAAGAAGCTGTTAATTGTAGCAAACGTTCTTTCTTATAATCTTCTGAAAATGTCATAATATCGGTAACTTCAAAAACACCTTTGGTGAGTGTTCCCGTTTTATCAAAGATTACAGCTCCCAAATTTCTGGCATCTTCAAACGCAGTTCTATTTCTAATCAGAAACCCATTTTTAGCAGCTAAGTTAGTCGAAACAGCTACTACTAATGGTACCGCTAAACCTAATGCATGAGGACAAGCAATAACCATAACAGTTACTGTACGTTCAAGAGCAAATACGAAATCCTGAGTTGTAAGAAATGTCCATACAAAGAACGTAATAGTTCCTGCACCAAGCGCTATCAAGGTAAGCCAGAACGCAGCTCTATTTGCAAGATCTTGTGTTTTTGACTTGCTATCCTGAGCTTGTTTTACAAGAGTAATAACCTGAGAAAGAAATGAATCCTCGCCCGTCTTATTAATTTCAATTGTTAACGAACCTTCTCCATTAATAGACCCACCTATAACTTCGTCTTCTTCTCCTTTATTTACCGGCTTTGATTCTCCGGTCATGAGAGATTCATCCACGGAACTCTTACCTTTAACTATGAATCCGTCAGCGGGTATTTTTTCGCCGGGTTTTATAAGAACCCGATCACCTTTCTTTAGCTCTTCAAGAGCCACCTCTTTGGTTGATCCATCTTCCTGAACCAAATGCGCTTCCGAAGGCATCAATTTTGCAAGTTCCTCCAAAGCTTTTGAAGCACTCATTACGGATTTCATTTCGATATAGTGCCCTATAAGCATTATATCTACAAGGGTAACAAGCTCCCAGAAAAAGATTTTCCCTTCAACTGCAAATACAACCAACATACTATATACATAAGCTGTGGTTATGGCAATACCAATAAGGGTCATCATGCCCGGCTTTTTGTTCCTTAATTCGTTTACCAACCCTTTTAAAAAAGGCCAGCCTCCGTAAAAGAATACTATACTTGAAAGAAGTGCCGAAACATAGACATCACCCGGAAAAGATAAGCTTTCCCTTAATCCAAGTAACCCTTGAATCATTGGAGAAAGCGCAATAATCGGCAAACTTAAAGCAGTGGATATCCAAAAACGTTTTAAGAAATCCTGTGCCATGTGTGCATGATGGTTGCCATGATCTTTGTGTTTATTATCATGACCTTCATGATCATCTTTATTGGCTTGATGATGGTGATGTTCATGTTCCATAATTCAATTAATTTATAGTTTTAACCGTTGTCCCACATTTATGCATTTTCTGACCGAAATAAGGATTTTGAATTTTTTCTTTATCGCTCATCCACTTCCCTCCCTTTCCATCATTTGCCATAGGGCAGAATTGTACATAAAGCGCACTTTTATCATAGCCTTGATTTTCGACTGCCTTCACTAGCTCAAGAGTAATTCCTTCTAATGAATTTCTAAGTTCCTCTATGTTTTTTGAAGCAGTTGCAACTTCTACAGCAGCAAGCATTTTAGCATGGTGCATTTCATGCTTTTTTTGATGCTCTTTGTGCTCATTCATTTCATTATTGGATTTTACTTCCTCAGAAAAATTTGAAATGTGTTTTTGAGCTTTTTCAAAGTCATCTGTTACAAGAGCGTTTTTAAAATCCATGTATTCACTTATTAATATTGATAAATGATCGTCGTGTCCATGTTCTTTTTCTTTCTGTGCCTGAATATTTACTGTACTCAGAAATAGTGCCAGTAGTGTAATCAAATAAGTTTTCATTGAGTTTTATTTTAAGTTTATGATTCGATTTTTAAAATGGTTTCGCCGCAATTGTGCATTTGGTCTCCGAAATAAGGATTAGCTATCTCTTCAGATTCACTTAGCCAGAATCCTCCTTTACCGTCATCTGTCATTGGACAAAATTGCTGGTAAATAATTCCCGGTAACCCAAAGGTTTTAACACTTTCTATCATGGTTGATGAAAGCGTTAGAAAGGCAGCCCTTTGAGCTTCGATGTTTTGAGATTTTTTCAGGTCTTTAATAGATGAATCAATTTTTCCAAGATGATCCATCCATTTGGAATGCAGTTCTCCTTTCACCAGCGTCATGTCTACATTTTTGAGTTCATTCTCGAGTTTGTTCACAGAAGCTAAAACCTTTGACTTATCTGACATGACCAACCCGTCTTTCAATTTCAAGTATTCCTGAACTACATTATTTAACTGAGATCTAAATTCTGCAGGAACCGGTTTCGTTTCCGTTTTCATGGATTCCTCATTCATTAATTGTGAACCCATCTCCATTTTCATCGCGCCGGAATCTTCTGCTCCCATGTTATGACCTTCATGACCTGTTCGATTAGCTCCAGTTCCGGGATTTCTATTCATCATACTTAATTTATCTGCAAGCTGTGCAGCTCCATCCAACTTGAAATTACCATGCGTTACTACTTCTTCTCCGGCTTCCAGTCCTTCCAGAATGATGTACTGATCCCCCACTCTTTTACCCAACGTAACTTCACGAGCTATAAATGTAGGTTCTTCTTTATTTGGTATCTGTACAAAAACGATAGAACGAGGTCCTGTCCAAAGCACAGCTGATTTAGGAATCAATAAAGATCTCTGACTTGAGATATTGGCTGTCAATATTCCTTCGGCTAACATGTTCGGCTTTAATTTCTTATCAGGATTATTAGCCTTTACTCTCACATCCGCTGTTCGGCTCATATTGTTTACTGATGGATCTACAAAACTCACCGTTCCTTCAAATTTTTCTCCTGGATACGTTGCCGTAGTGAACACAATCTTTTGTCCTTCTTCTATTAAGGATAGATCAGATTCATATGCATCAAACATCACCCAAACACTGGAAAGATCTGCTACTTCAAATAAAACTGAACCACGATTTACATGCTCTTGTCTAGATATATTCAATTTGGTAACATAACCCGTTGCCTGAGAAACGATATTAATCTCGGTCATGATATCTCCGCTATTCTCAATATTTTCAATTGTTTCAGCCGGCAATTCGAGTAGCTCTAATTTTCTCTTTGCAGATTTATAGAGAACAGTGTTTTGGTCTTTGAATTCAACAGTTTGCAAAAATTCCTGCTGTGCTGAAATAAGTTCGGGTGAATATAGCGAAGCAATTTTCTGTCCTTCCTTTACATAAGCGCCTACATAATCCACATAAAGTTTTATAACTCTACCTGCTGAATGAGATGTAACACTGGATACCTTATTCTGATCAGCCATTATTTTTCCCGGTAAATAGATCGTTGATACCGGATTTCCTGAGCGTACTACAGAAGTTTCAATTTCAGCCAACTTCATAGCTGCAAGCGACATGGTTAATTCATTCGGATTTCCACTTGCTGTAGAATTGTCTTGTACTTCAATAAGCTCCATTCCACAGATAGGGCAATCACCGGGTTCATTTTGTCGAACACTGGGGTGCATACTGCAAGAATAAATTACATTGCCTTCGTCATCCGTGTGGCTGTCAGCTACATGCTGATCCGTTTCACCCATCTGACTTGATTGCTCTATCGTGTGAGTTTCTGTTCCATGCCCGCCAAAAAGAAGCCCGCCGAGTATGATCCCAACAACTCCGATTGCTATATAAAGACCGTATTTTTTTAGATTATTCATGATAATTCGTTTTAATAATTAATTTCATTTTCAGAGATGTTATTCACACCTGATAGATAATTGATGTAGCTGTTCGCCACGTAGAGGTCAGCTGAAGCCTGAATTCGTTTTAATTGGTATTCGAGTAGCTTTCTTTGCAACCTGAGAATTTCTTCGAAATCAGATGCATCTGAAGAATAGGATTCCATCATTATGTTGATGGCCTGTTCAACTCGTTGAATTTGTTTGGTGTCGTATAAATTGAATCTTCTTTGCGCGTCATTCAGGTCCCTTAATGCAGTTAAAAGATCCGTCTCTAACTTATTTTCTAATGTGATTATATCCTGCTGAACCGAATTCAGATTTAATTCTGCCTGTTGTACTTTGGCGTTATATTTATTTCTGAAAAGTGGAATCTTAAAACTGACTCGGGCTACAAAAGCATCTTTTCCATTATCCGGAAGGTTTGCAACATCACTTCTCTCTCCGGTAGCTATATAGTCGAAACCAATTCCGAAAGAAGGCTTTCCATCTCTATCAGCTAAAGACACCATTTCCTTTGATGCTTCTTCCCTGTATCTGAGTTTGTTTAAGTTTGGATTTTGCTCCCTGATGGTTGATCTAAGTTCATCCCTATCTTTTGTTGTCATTGATGCCGTTAGGTTATCCGGAATAACAACTTCTGAGCTTTCATCCACATTTCTGAATTCATTAAACCGTTCGATCATCAAATCACGATTATCTTTTAACAGCGTAATTTGAGTTTTTAAATCTTCCTCTTCTATCTGAGCTCGAAGTACATCAACCTGTGATGTCAATCCATTTTCATACCTGCTTAAACTCACTTCGAGTAATGTTTTTATAATGCTGAGATTCTCCTCTGCAATTCGAATCTGTTGCTTCAATTCAAATAAATCACTCCAGATCATTTCCATTTGATAGAAAATGCGATTCCTTTGCTCCTGAAATTGTTCAAATTGTGCTTTCGCATTCGCTTCAGACACCGACCTCTTTTCAGACAAACTTCCAAACCACGGAAACATTTGAGTTACGGAAATCCGTGCTCTTTGCGGTCCAACTCTGGTTTCAATAGGACTGATGAAATACGCAAATGCCACTTCAGGATCAGGTAATGACCCAACCTGAGGTCTGCTTTCCAATTCTGATAAATACCTGTTGAAAGAAGCTTTGAGCTCCGGATTATTCTGTGCAGCCTCCTGCTGGTAAATTTGGAGGGATTGGGCTTTGAGGGATGCAGAAAGCAACAGGATTATGAACATATAAAACACACCCCTGAATCCCCTCTCAAGAGGGGACTTTTTCTTTTCTCCCTTCGGAGGGAGATTTTGTGTGCGTTGCTCAATAATCTCCCCTTGAGGGGAGCTGATCGAATCGGCGGTTCCCGATTTGATCCGAGGGGTGTACGATTCAATATTTCGAAATAATCGTCTCATTTCAAACTCCTTTTTAATTGAAATTCTTTCCAAATGGCATACAACACAGGCACTACAAATAGTGTAATTACCTGAAGTAACATCCCTCCAACACTTGGAATCGCCATAGGGACCATAATATCGGCTCCGCGACCAGTTGAGGTAAGAATGGGAATCAGTGCCAGAATAGTTGTTGCCGTAGTCATCAGTGTCGGTCGAATTCTTCGTGAACTTGCTTCAATTACAGCTGATCTTATTTCTTCTTTATTGGCTGGTTTTCGCTTTTCAAAAAGCTGATCCAGATAAGTTGCCATCACCACTCCACCATCTGATGCAATCCCAAACAGGGCAATAAATCCTACCCAAACGGCCACACTTAAATTTACCGTACCCATCTGAAATAGATCTCTTAGATTTTGACCAAACAAGTCGAAATTCAGGAACCAGCCTTGTCCGTACAGCCAGATCATCAAAAACCCTCCTGCCCAGGCTACAAAAATACTTGTGAAGATCATTCCGGTAGTAGCTGCAGATTTAAATTGGAAATACATGATCAGAAAGATTGCAAAGAGAGCAATCGGTAAAATGATACCTAATCGTTTCTCGGCCCTAACCTGATTTTCATAATTTCCGGCGAACTCAAAACTTATTCCTGCAGGAACTTTAAGTGAACCGGTTTCGATGCGTTCAGATATCAATTTCTGAGCATTTCGAACTACATCCACTTCTGCAATACCGTCCAGCTTATCGAAGATCACATAGCCGATTAAAAAAGTGTCTTCGCTCTTTATAGCTTGTGGCCCTTGTCGATATTCAATTGTTGCCAGTTGCTCTAATGGAATCTGTGCTCCGGACTTGGTTGGAACCAACATATTTGATATCGCCTGTGGATCATTTCGTAATTCTCTGGCGTATCGCACTCTGATCGGATAACGCTCTCTGCCTTCCACCGAAGTAGAGACCTGCATTCCTCCGATTCCTACTTTGACAAAATTCTGTACATCCTGAATAGTAAGACCGTATCGCGCTAATTGTTTTCGATTCCAATCAATTTCCAGATATGGTTTACCTACGATTCGGTCTGCAAATACAGACTGCGGTTTTACTCCCGGCACAGTTCGAAGAACTTCTTCCAGTTGTAATCCAAAATCCTCAATAGTTTCGAGATCAGAGCCTTTTACTTTAACTCCCATGGGCGCCCTCATACCTGATTGTAGCATTATCAATCTAGTTTGAATAGGCTGGAGTTTTGGAGCTGAGGTCGTTCCCGGAATTCTGGTTACTGCTACGATTTCATCCCAAATATCGTCAGGAGATTCAATATGATCTCTCCACTGACGAAAGTACTTACCGTCTTCATCAGGAATTAATTCTCCGCTTTCATTTCGCTCGAAAATACCAGCTTCATTTATCTTAAATCTAATTCTGCGTCCATTTTCATCTGTTTTATATTCTGATTTGTACTGGATCACATTTTCGTACATAGAAATGGGTGCAGGATCTAATGCCGAGTTTGTACGTCCAAGTTTTCCCACCACTTTTTCAATTTCCGGAATAGATGATACCGCCATATCAATTTTTCGAACCACATCTTTTGACTCTTCTATACCTGCATGTGGCATCGTTGTTGGCATTAACAAAAATGCACCTTCATCCAGAGCGGGCATAAATTCTTTTCCTAAACCGGGAAATGTACGTGACGCTGCTGTCCAAACTTTCGTGTTCTTGACATCTACATCAATTGAATCGAATCCTTTGTCAACAAAACCGAATACACTCGAAAATCCGAGCCAGATGATCATACTCAGAACAATGAAGAAGGTCGGTATAGACAGAAATGCAAGCTTGTGATCCAAGCACCAGGCAATAAGCTTGTCATAATATTTGATCACTAACCAGAACGAACACAGAATTGCGCCGATCAAAAGCACAACAAACAATAAATTCCATATTAGAGCTACTGAAGGTCCGAATGGAAGCCAGTATTTTGCTAACAACCATGTCACAATCACAACACTCAGAATATTATTGAGCAATGGAATTTTAGATTCATATTCAGAATCAAGAAACGTTGAAGCTCCATTTATAAGCCCAAACCCGAGCAAGGCCAGAGCAGCCCAAACCGGGCCTGTAAATAAGATCACCAATCCTGAAATAACCAATAGGCTATTCCATACTAACTTTATTTTCTTGTTGCTGATCTTGATTGAAAATAACCAGTGAGCAAAAGGTGGAATCAAAGTAATGGCAATAATGATGGAAGCGATCAGCGCGAAAGTTTTTGTATAAGCCAGAGGCTTGAACAATTTACCTTCGGCAGCAATCATGGTGAACACCGGTAGAAAACTTACAATAGTTGTTGAAACTGCCGTTATTACTGCAGAAGCTACTTCTACTGTGGCTGTGTAAATCACTTCGAGCAAGGAATCGTCTTCCTTCATGTTTTCCATATGCCGGAGCATATTTTCCGACAGAATTACGCCCATATCCACAATCGTACCTATTGCAATAGCTATTCCTGAAAGCGCCACTATGTTTGCATCTACATTCGCATATTTCATGGCAATGAAAGTCATGAGCACTGCAACGGGCAACATAGCTGAGATCAAAAATGAAGTCCTTAAGTTCATTACCATCACCACAATTACTATAATGGTGATTAGAATTTCGAGAGATAAAGCTTCTTCCAAAGTCCCTAACGTTTCCCCTATCAATTCTGAACGATCATAAAACGGTACAATCGTGACTTTAGAAATCGTACCATCATCCAGCGTTTTGGAAGGCAAACCGGTTGACAGTTCGTTGATCTTCTCTTTGATATTGTCTATCACTTGTTGAGGATTTGCTCCCTGTCGCGCCACTACAACAGCTCCAACGGCATCTGCACCTCCTTTATCTAAAGCTCCGCGACGCTGAGCAGGACCCGTTGTTACAAAAGCTACATCTTTGATCCGTACAGGAACATTATCAGCCACCTTTAATACCGTTTCTTCGATATCTTCGATGTTCTCGATGTATCCTAATCCACGAACCAGATACTCAGCATTATTGATCTCAATGGTTTGAGCACCTACATCCGCATTTGTTTTGCGAACCGCATCAAAAACCTGTGAAAGAGAAATGCCATAATTCAGAAGTGCATTCGGGTTCACATCGATCTGATATTCTTTTACAAAACCTCCGATCGGTGAAACTTCCGCTACTCCCTGTGCTCCTGAAAGTGCATATCCGATATAAAAATCCTGAATGCTACGCAGTTCCTGAGGATCCCATCCCCCCGCAGGATTTCCTTCTTTATCCCTTCCTTCCAATGTGTACCAAAAAACTTGTCCTAAGGCAGTAGCATCCGGTCCTAAAGCCGGTTGAACGTCCTTCGGCAGTGTTCCTGAAGCCAATGAATTTAACTTTTCGAGTATTCGGGATCGGCTCCAATAAAATTCTACTCCTTCTTCAAAGATCACATAAATGCTCGAAATTCCGATCATGGATGTACTTCGAATTGTTTTTACTCCCGGAACGGTTAGCAGTTGTGTAGTTAATGGATACGTGATTTGGTCTTCCACATCTTGTGGGGATTGTCCCGGCCATTCGGTATAAACAATTTGCTGATTCTCACCTAAGTCTGGAATAGCATCAACGGGAACCGGGTCTTTCGGAAGAAAATCCAGATTCCATGAAAATGGAGTGGTAACCAATCCCCATCCTACTAAAATCAGAAGCAGTAATACTGCCACTAATTTATTTTCCAGAAAAAAGCGTATGGTTTTATTTAACATTGATTTGATTTAAGAATAACTGTGACTGATTTTTATAAGTCATCTCGTGGCAAATGCCCGAGATCCGGATCTGTCTAAAATGACATATCTATTTATACACTCTGATTTCTGAACTGATTTTTAACAGTCATCAATACAGAAATGATAAATAATGGACGTAGTTATCCCTAGATCAGGAACGATTCGTTCGCCAAAAAGAGAGGTGGTGGCGAATAAGAGTTTGTTAAGGTGAGATCAGAATTTCTTGGTATATGATCACTTTCAACCGAAGAAAACTCCTCAAAAGTAAAACTAAAAGTAGGTGTATTGATCTTTAAAACTACTGTAGGTGCGATGGTAGCAATCAGGTTTTTGCCTGTCATGCAATCACAATCAACAGTCATTTCACATTCGGAAGATTCTGATGTATGATTACTCTGCATCATATCTTGATGCCCGGCATCATGATCCATTTCAGCCATATCCATAGAACTGTGATTCATCATCATCTGTTCACACATTTCTTCCATGGTGCTCATTGAACAAAGCGATACCGTAAAGCTTAAAATTATACTTAAGCTCAAAAGAGTTGAAATAGATTTATATGATGCTGAAATTTTCACTTTTCAATAATACTAAAAAGAATTCTGTTTATGTAATGTTTTTAAAATTCTATACAAAAAAACAGGAATATTATACCTGTTATAATTACTTCGAACTTAAAAGTGTGGAATTGATTTTCTCTACCATGCCATCTATATCATCATCTGCAGCAATCTTATCTAGTATTTCATATGAATCTGCATCAACCAGAAGAATAAAACCAGTCTTCCCCTCATTTTCTTCAAAGATATCCAGCACTCCTATTCTGGTAGCGAGCAACTTTGATTGATGTGTGGTAAAATCATCGGTCATATCCATCTTTGTAAATAGAATAGGCTGATTTTCAAACTCTCTCTTAGCTTTTGCGATTTTTGGCTTTATGTTTTGGCAAGCGCTACACCAATCAGCATACATATAAACAGCTATTACATCAATTTTATCAACTTCATCTGTTTTTTGGGATACCAAAGAATAAGCTCCTGTTGATATTAGCACTAATAAAAGAGTAGAGAGAACGAATTTTGCTTTCATGAGATCTGGTAAATGTTTGCTGAGAACTAGGTTTAAGATTTAAAAATAGATATAGCTGATAACACCTACAAACATAATTACTCATCTGCACTAGCTGTTTTAATTATTGCAACTTAAAATCCGGTTTTGCTTAAGCAATAAATATAAACATCAAAATACATCAAGTTTAAAACAAGAAAATATTAGGTATGTGAATTTTTATATCCTATCTTTGGTTTCACTTTAGAATTATGATCAAGAACTCACATACTATTATAAAAGCTACTTCAGCAGTATTATTGCTATTTTTTAGCATACACAGCCTGAGTGTACATGGTTTTGCCGATTCATTAATCTACTGTTTCGAATCGAATGGGGAGATTAATATAGAATCAACTTCCTCCCTTTCTTTTGGAATTGCTTCTGACTGCGATTTGCATGCAGATATTATTTTTTCTGACACTGATGCTGAATTCCATTCTGACTCCGACTATTGTATAGACTGCAACGATCTGGAGCTCGATGAAACTTGTGCCAAAGACAATAGAGTAAATCGTTTTAATCAGGATAAAACCATCGAGAAGATCAACAATGATCTTTATCAGTTGGTTTTAATTTTACCAAATTCAGCAAAAAAACAATTAACTGAGTTTATCCCACCTATAATAGAACATAAAGAATTAGCATCTCTGCGAACGGTAGTTCTGCTGAATTAGACTCACCCTATTTACTTAAACTCTTTTTGAACTTGATTGATTCGTATCAGTCATAATGCAAGCGTCTTTCCAAGAGTTTTGAGTCTTCCTATTCATACAGATTTATACAATCAAGTCTTTAAATCTGATTTCTATTCAACACTCCCTGAGATAAGGGACAGTTTTAATTTTTTATGATTAATAAAATAATATCGTTCTCAATAAAGAATAAGTTCATTATTGGCTTATTCATTTTAACCTTAATTGGAGTTGGAACATACTCCATGATGACCATTAATTTGGGTTCTGTACCTGATATCACGAATAATCAGGTTCAGGTAATTACCGTATCAGAAAATCTGGGTACGGAAGATATCGAGCAATTTGTGACTTATCCGGTAGAACTGGCAATGGGAAATCTTCCGGGAGTAACCGAAATTCGGTCTATTTCAAGATTCGGTCTGTCAGTGGTTACCATCGTCTTTGAAGATGATATGGGTACTTACCTGCCCCGACAGCTTGTACAAGAAAAACTAAACGAACTGGGTGAAACCATACCTGATAAGTTTGGAAGCCCGGCAATGGGTCCTATTTCAAGTGGATTGGGTCAGATCTATGAGTATTCTATAAAAGTTAGTCCGGAGTATGAATCAGAATACACCCCAAACGATCTTCGCACAATACAGGATTGGATCATAAAACGTCAAATGGTTCTGTTGGATGGCGTGGTAGAGGTTAATTCGTTTGGTGGCGGTATCAAACAATACGAAGTGGCTATTGATCCCGACAAATTAAATGCTATGGGAGTTACCATTTCTGAAGTGTATGACGCCCTTGCCATGAATAATGTAAATACCGGTGGAGCTTACATCGAGAAAAATAAAATGGCGAATTTTATCCGTGGAGAGGGATTGATTAGATCTTTAGAAGACATTAGAAACATTGTCATTAAAAATGAAAATGGAATCCCTGTTCTTATCAATGACGTTGCCGAAAAAGTACATTTTGGTACACAAACTCGATACGGTGCTTTTACACAAGATGGTGAAGAAGCGGTAGGTGGTATAATTATGATGTTGAAAGGGTCAAATCCAGATGCAACCATTCAAAGAGTTCAGGATAGAATTGCTGAAGTTCAGGAATCTCTACCAGATGGATTAAAAATTGAACCCTTTCTCAATCGAAGTGCCCTGATCGAACGTACCACAAGCACCGTTTCCAAAAATTTAATTGAGGGAGCATTAATTGTAGTATTTGTTTTAGTGATCTTACTCGGAAGTTTACGGGGCGGTTTAGTTACTGCATCTCTTATCCCTTTATCGCTACTTTTTGCTTTTATTATGATGAAGGCAACCGGAGTTTGGGCAAACTTGATGAGTCTTGGAGCCATAGATTTCGGAATTATCGTTGACGGGGCTGTCATCATTGTGGAAGGCACGGTACACGAGATAGAAAAAAGAGTAAAATCCGGCAAGAGTAAGTTTGGCAAGAAGCAAATGGATGAACTTACCTACAAAGCCAGCAGTACCATGATGAATTCTGCTTTTTTCGGCCAATTAATCATACTCATCGTATTTGCCCCAATTCTCTTTCTTGAAGGCGTAGAAGGAAAAATGTTCCGCCCAATGGCCTTTACTTTTGGCTATGCAGTGATAGGAGCTATTATTCTTTGCCTTACGTACGTTCCTATGATTTCATCATTAGTTATGAAGCCTTCTGTCAATAAAAATGGATGGTTTGCACGATTTGAACAGGCACTCGAAAAACTAAGTAACAAGCTCATTGGAGCGCTTCAACGTGTTTACAATCCTCTTTTAGAATTAGCATTAAAAAGAAAGTTAATTGTAATTAGTGCCGCTGTGATTCTGTTTTTAGCATCAATATTTACCTTTTCCCGCATGGGTGGTGAATTCATTCCTCAACTGGATGAAGGTGATATTGCCATGCAGGCTCTGTTACGTTCCGGCAGTGGGTTATCGGAATCGATTGAACAATCCAAAAAAATTGAGACTATACTATTACAAAAGTTTCCAGAGATAGAAACGGTAACAGCCCGTATTGGTGTAGCTGATATTCCCACAGACCCTATGCCTATGGATATCGCGGATATGTACATCATACTAAATAAAGATAAAGACAGTTGGGTATCAGCCTCTTCCAAAGACGAACTTATCGAAGAGATACAAACAACTCTTAACGAATCCCTTGTAGGTGTGAATCTGGTGTTTACTCAACCTGTTGAACTTCGATTTAACGAGTTACTGGAAGGTGTGAGAGAAGACATTGCAGTGAAACTATATGGTGAAAACTTAGAAATACTTTCTCAAAAAGTGGATGAAATGGCATCTATCATACAAACGGTTTCTGGTGTTGGGGATGTAAGTCCTGAAAGAATATCCGGACTCCCTCAAATGACGGTGAGATATAATCGTCAAAAAGTAGCTCAATATGGTCTTAACATCGCCAAACTAAATGATTATGTAAGCACTGCATTTGCAGGAGGAACGGCTGGGGTTGTATTCGAAGGAGAGCGAAGATTTGACTTAGTTGTTCGTTTTGACGAAGCGAACCGGCAAAGCATCGAAGATTTACGTTCAATGTATATTGACCTGCCAAGTGGTTCACAAGTGCCTATAGAAGAAATTGCAGATATCAGCTACCAACCCGGCCCCATGCAGATTTCCCGTGATAACACATTCCGAAGAACCTACGTCGGTGTAAATGCCCGAGGTCGCGATGTGGAATCTGTGGTTAATGATATTCAGCAAAAACTGGATGCAGAACTCGAGCTTCCCGCAGGATATTATATCGCCTACGGGGGTGAATTTGAAAATCTGCAAAGTGCAAAAAGCAGATTATCAATTGTTGTGCCTATTGCACTGTTTCTGATCTTTATCCTGCTCTATTTTGCACTGAATTCACTCTCTCAATCGGTCATGATTTATCTGGCTATACCATTAGCAGCAATTGGAGGAATATTCTTCCTGGCACTCAGGGATATGTCGTTTAGTATTTCTGCGGGAGTGGGATTTATTGTGCTATTTGGAGTAGCGGTACTCAATGGACTCGTGCTAATAAGCCGATTTAATTCATTAAAAGAAGAAGGAGTAACTGATTTGAAAGAACGAATTTTAATAGGAACCAAAGAAAGACTTCGCCCTATTTTATTAACAGCTACAGCAGCTATTATGGGATTTACTCCGATGGCTTTTTCAGCCTCCGCCGGTGCCGAGGTTCAGCGACCTTTAGCAACGGTTGTAATTGGTGGTTTAATTAGTGCAACTTTACTTACTCTGATTATTCTTCCAGTATTATATTCTTTTGTTGAAAAAAGAAATCTGAAAAAGTTAAAGAGAAAATCAATTACAGCTTCTGTGTTTCTTTTAATGGCGACCGGAAGTTTATTTATGTCAGGTGTGGTACAAGCACAGCCGGTGCAAACAACTAATCTTCAGGAGCTTTCTTTAGAGCAAGCTGTAAAAAAAGCAATGGATAACTATCCGGCTATAAAAGCAGCACAACTTGAAATACTAAGTCAACAGGCATTACGGAAAACCGCTTGGGAAATCGGTGATACTAAAGTATTCATCGGCAAGGAAGAAGTGGGAAACGGTGCGGATGGAATTACAACTAAATTTGGCGTGTCTCAGGAGTTTGATCTTTTGGGAATTCCCTCTCGGTTAAAGCTTCAAAAAGAAAACGAACAGCTTGCAGAGCAAAGTGCCGAACTCACATACGTTCAGGTAGAATTGATGGTAAAGCAAAACTGGGCGGATGTTTTCAGTGCAAAGCGAAAATATAATGTACTGGATAAGTTATTTGCACAGTTTACTGATATTTCCAGAGCCGCAGAACTACGCCTTGAAACGGAAGCCACTTCCAGATTGGAGTATCTTTCAACACTAAATCAGGCTAATAAAATTAAGATTCAAAAAGAACAAGCCTTCAGAGACTATCTGAGTGCTGTTCGGAAACTTAATAAATGGTTTGAAGGCGATTCTCTTTATACGGTAAAAAATGTATCGGTTGAAGAGTTAGATGAACCAATCAATTTTAATAAAGATGCTCTTAATAATCATCCTTATTTAACTATGATGGAGCAAAAAGTTGAGGTGGCTGAAGCAGTGGTTAAGAAAGATCAAAGTCGGTTTCTGCCAAAATTTAGTGCGAGTTATGGATTTCAGGAAATCGCAAATCAATCCGGTTTCTACAAATATGAGTTGGGTGTTCGTTTCCCTTTACTTTTTTGGGGAAATCTTGGAAAAACGCAATCCTCTAAAATCCAAACTAATATTGCCCGCCAAAACCTTAATCAGGCTCAAAAAGAATTGAACAGTCGGTACAACAGTATGCAGGAAAACTACTTAAAATGGCTTAATTCCTGGGAATATTATAAAGAAGAAGCACTGCCTCTGGCGGAAGAACAAAGAAAAGGTGCACTTACCGCATATAAAGAAGGAGCTATTGATTACGTGATGTTTCTTCAAAATATCAGGGATGCCATACAGATAGAGGTAGAGTCATGGGACGCTTTCAGTAATTATCTGAATAGTAGATATGAATTAGAATACTACCTGAATACTCCTAACAAGTAATTAATTTTTTAAAAAACAATATCATGAATATCCAACAAATAAATATAACCGTACTAATCCTTCTTCTTTCTTTTTTTGCGGCTTGCAACACATCGAAAGTTGAAGATAACGAAGCCATAGAAACCGTAAATGCATCACTAATGCAGAGTGAAGAAAATGAAGAAGCAAATGCTGCATACCTTTCGCAACTAAAATTTAACAGTCTTGAAATGAATGTTGATACGCTTCCAACCCGTAATCTTTCAGGCATCATAAAGGCAAACGGGCAGCTGGAAGTTCCTCCACAACACGAGGCTACCGTAACTGCAATTTTAGGAGCTAATGTTACTTCCATTGAAGTTATTGAAGGAGACAAAGTTACTAAAAATCAGGTGCTCGCTTACGCCGCACATCCTAATCTTACCAATATCCAAACACAATACGTACGTACGTACGAGCAAATGCTGTATCTGGAAAAAGAACTTGCAAGGCAACAAAGATTATATGAAGGAGAGGTTGGTTCCGGTCAGGCACTCCAGAAAACACAAGCAGAGCACAAAGCTACGGTTGCAGAAGTTAAGGGGTATGAGGCGCAGTTAAAGCAATTGAGTTTGAGCGTTGAAAAAATCAGAAATGGAAATATTTACGAGACGGTGCCCATTGTTAGTCCTATTGACGGATACATTGAAGACGTTACTATTCAAATCGGACAATACGTTGAACCACAAACAAAGTTATTTATGATCGTTAATAACGAACATATACATGCTGATTTGATGGTTTTTGAAAAAGATGTGTATCAAGTTAAAAAGGGACAGAAAGTTTCTTTTACTGTCCAATCTGTCCCTCATGGAAGATTAACAGGTAAGATATACTCCGTAGGAAAGCAGTTCGAGCAAAACCCAAAAGCAGTTCATGTGCATGCCGAAATTGATCAGAAAGAAGGGTATTTAATACCGGGAATGTATATCAATGGTAACATCTATACCACTGACAAAGAAGTGTTTGCATTACCCGAGAGTGCCATCATTGAAGACGAAGGTAAAACGTATATGTTTAGTGCCGAAGAGGTTCAGGAAAATGGAGAAACAGAATGGAAATTTACGCCGATTGAGATAAAAACTGGCCTGGAAAAAGACGGATGGGTGGAAGTGAAGTTATTAGAAACTTTATCATCAGACATAAAAGTTGCATGGAACAACGCTTACTCTCTTATTGCTGAGATGAAGAAAAGCCAGACCTCTCACGGTCATTAAACCTTAGATTGAAAAATTATGAGTCACGATCATTCTCACAGTAGCGGTAATATAAAAATTGCCTTCTTCCTCAATATAGGATTTACCGTCCTTGAATTTTTTGGCGGATTATACGTAAATAGTGTTGCCATTATTTCGGATGCATTACACGATCTTGGTGATAGTATCTCACTTGGATTGTCATGGTATTTGGATCACAAATCTAAGCAAGGAGCAAATCGCTCGTTCACTTTCGGTTATACACGGTTTTCCCTTCTCGGAGCGTTAATAAACAGCCTTGTTTTAATAGCGGGCTCCATCTTTGTTATTAATGAGGCGGTCGCTCGTATTATCACTCCTGAACATACAGACGCTCAAGGAATGCTTATTTTTGCCATTATTGGAGTAAGTGTAAATGGCTACGCTGCGTGGAAGGTTAGCGACGGAAAAACTCTCAATGAAAAAGTTATTTCCTGGCATTTGTTGGAGGATGTTTTAGGTTGGGCTGCCGTTCTGATTGTCTCCATTGTTTTGCTATTTAAAGATATTCATTACTTGGACCCCGCGCTTTCTATTCTAATTACAGCTTATGTTCTTTGGAATGTTATCAAGAGACTAAAAGAAACCCTATATGTATTTCTTCAAGGGAGTCCTGATGACGTTAGCGTAGAAGAGTTAGAATCTAAATTTTTAGAAAAAGATTTTGTAGATGAAACCAAGCATCTTCACTTGTGGTCGCTTGATGGAGAACGCCATGTTTTTACGGCCCATCTGATCTTACAGGGAGTTTCAGATTACTCTGAAATTATTGAAGCAAAAAAAGAAATCCGGAAAATTTTAAAACCGTACAATTTTAGCCACAGCACAATTGAGGTTGAGCTTGATTCGGAAACATCCTCACTCATAGAAGACAACCATACAACATGAAACAACAACATTTTCATATCAAGAATATGGTATGTAGCCATTGTGCAGAAGTCTTAGAGGAAAAACTGAATTCCTCAAATTTCGAAGTTAAAAAGATTGAGTTGGGAGAATTGACACTGGCTGATCCGATTACTAATGCAGAATATCAACGGCTCATAAAAGTGGTTAACACCAATGGATTTGAGATTATTAACGATCAGGGAAGCAAACTGGTCGAACAGATAAAACAGCTAATTATCCAATTGGTGCGTACCAACAAAGAATTACCCGGTAAGTTATCGGAATATTTATCCTCACAACTAAATAAAGACTATCAGTACATAAGTAGATTATTTTCCAATGTGGAAGGAAAATCTATAGAACGATATTATATCTTACAAAAGATTGAGCGGGCAAAAGAGTTAATTGTCTATGGGGAGCAGAATCTGACCGAAATTGCTTATGAACTGGGATATAGCAGTCAGCAACATTTTTCAAGACAATTCAAAAAAGAAACCGGATTATCTCCCTCACATTTCAAGGAAGTGAAGGAAAATAAGAGAATTTCAATAGATCAGATTTAACGTAATAATGCACGAGATTTACATTAATATGCAATCGGGTTAAGCACGAAACTGGTACTATTTACAAAAATTAAGTACCCATGAATACATTCCTTAAAAAATATAAAGAAGCGGTAATAAGCTTTGTTGCCTTAACTGGAGCTCTTCTTGTTGAGCATATTATCATATTTGAAGGGAGTCAATATGTATACCTGATGCTGTATGGGTTATCCTATTTAGCTGTTGGGGGCTCAGTTTGGATCAAAGCATTTAATTCATTGAAGAATGGTACGCTCTTCAGTGAGTTTTTTCTAATGGGAATAGCGACTGTTGGCGCTTTTGCAATCGGTGAGTATGCCGAAGGTGTTGCGGTAATGCTGTTTTACACGATTGGTGAATATGCACAGCATGGAGCAGTTCATAAAGCACGAAATTCGATTAAAAAACTTATTGATCAACAGCCTGATGTTGCCACCGTTGAACGCGATGGGGAAACTCTCGAACTTCATCCCTCAAAGGTAAATAATGGAGACATTGTATTGGTTCGTCCGGGCGATAAAGTTCCTCTTGATGGTGAATTAATTACGGATCATGCATCTTTTAATACAGCAGCGCTTACTGGTGAGTCCAAACCGATGACAATCAATTCTGGTGAAGAAGTTTGGGCAGGTTCTATTAATCAGGATACCGCTGTTCGCATCAAAGTTACCAGTAGTTTTAAAGACACCAAGCTATCTAATATCTTGAACATGGTTCAGGAAGCATCAAAACGCAAAGCTCCTACCCAGCGATTTATTACAAGGTTCGCAAAGGTTTACACCCCAATTGTAGTTTGGCTTGCAGTAGCAATAACCTTCTTACCATACTTATTTATTGAGCCTTATGTTTTTCAGGAATGGTTTTACCGAGCACTTATTTTTCTTGTGGTTTCTTGTCCGTGTGGCTTGGTTATTTCTGTCCCACTGGGATATTTTGGAGGAATTGGCGCGGCTTCAGGGAATGGGATTTTATTTAAAGGATCGGATTATTTGGATCAACTCCGCAAAATGAACATTCTCTTTATGGATAAGACGGGAACTTTAACCAAGGGTTCGTTTGAGGTACAATCTGTACAAATATATAATGGCATCAGTGAAAATGAATTAATTACTTATGCGGCATCTTTGGAACAACAATCTTCTCACCCAATCGGAAAAGCCATTCTTGGCTATAAAAAAGATCTGGAATTATATCAGGTCGAAAACCAGCAGGAGATTTCAGGAAAAGGGTTAAAAGGTACCATAAGCGGCAAGAACGTTCTTGTTGGAAACCTCGATCTTTTAAAAGAACATCAAGTAAAAATTACCAATAATGACCACACGGAGCCTTACACTTACGTACATATCGCCATTGATGGAGAACATGCGGGTACTATTAGTATTGCCGATGAAATTAAAGAAGATAGCAACCAGGCAATTAAAGAATTAAAAGAAAGAGGCATTCAAAAATTGGTAGTGCTATCAGGAGATAATCAGGAAGTAGTCTCTTATGTAGCCAAACAACTTGGATTAGACGAAGCTTATGGAAATCTACTACCGGAAGAGAAGTATAAATATGTAGAGGAAGCAATCGGTAATAAAAATGTTGTTGGTTTTATTGGTGATGGAGTAAATGATGCCCCAGTAATCACGCTATCTGATATAGGCATTGCTATGGGTGGAATTGGTTCAGATGCAACAATTGAAACAGCGGATGTTGTAATTCAAACCGACCATCCATCAAAACTCCCAATTGCGATAGATATTTCAAAATTTACACACCGAATTGTTTGGCAGAATATCGGTTTTGCACTGGGAATTAAAATATTAGTTATGGTTCTTGCTGCATTTGGTATAGCTACAATGTGGGAAGCTATTTTTGCTGATGTCGGTGTAGCACTTATTGCAATCGGAAATGCGATTCGCATTCAGAGCAGGTTTTCAGAAACGAATTCTCTGTTTTCTTTCTTTGCATCAAGCTCTCAAGATGGCCAACATGATCATGAAGAAGCTCATTGTTGTTGCTAAGATCTTTTGCTTAAGAAAAAGTTATTAAAGCTGTTTCCTATACATTTTATAGGTTTTATCCAACGAACCACCAATGCGCTCAGCCAAGCGGATCATTTCGGTATTAGTGCCTAAAACCCAGCTTATCTCTGATTGTGTTAATCCTCTCGGGAGCCCTTTTTCAATTGCTTTTTGAGTTAACAAAGCATCGATTCCTTTTCCCCTATGTTCAGGGATAACTCCCAGTAAAGCAGTTCTTAAACGGTCAATTTTCTTTTTGCCGAACAAGAATTTAAAGATCCCAAAAGGAAATAGATTCCCATTCATCTTTTTGAATAACTGATTGTAGTCTAATAATGCAATGGAAAAAGCAACAGGCTTACCATCTATTTCTGCAATATGAGCAAAATCAGTATCCAGGATCATTTTAAAGTCCTTAGCGGTATGCTGCAATTCTTCAAAAGTAAGGGGAAGAAATCCCCAATTATCCTTCCAGGCTTGATTATAAATATTTCGAACGATCTCAACTTCTTCGTTCAGTTTTTTCATATTCACTTCACGAATTTTAAGCCCCGGATTTCTCTTGTATACAATTTCTAAAGCTCTTTCAAACCGAGATAAGTCAATGTCTTCCCTGTTTACATAAAACGCCAGAAGATCCATTTCTTCTTCAAAGCCTGCATTATTTATAAGCTTCTCATAATAAGGCTTGTTATAAGGCATTAACAGGTAAGGCTGTTTATCAAAATTATCAACTAAAAGGCCAATGGTATCCATCATTCCCGGACTAGCAGGTCCAAGCACATCCTTCATTCCTTTTTCTCTCAACCAATCTGATGCTACACGGAATAATAGGTTTGCCGTTTGCTGATTATCGATACATTCAAAAAATCCAAAGTGTCCGGTTTTCGTCCCATGATGTTCATTATACCTGTGATCTACAACCGCTGAAATTCTGCCGGCTATTTCCCCATTATGCTCGGCAATGAATAATGCCATTTCGGCATTCTGGAAATAGGGATTTTTTTCTTTACTGAGAAGTTTCTTTTGATCCATTCGAAGTGGCGGAACCCAGACATCATTATCAGCATAATGTTGATACGGAAATTCAATAAACTTTTTCCGCTCATCGTCTGTAGTTACGATGGTAACCCCATTCGTATTCATACATCAAAAGATTTAGGTGCCGGAATTTCCGTTCTGATCAATAATTCCGTGTTTTATTCCAACTTTGCGGAACGCTTCAAGGATTCTGTCTAAATGTTCATTTGTGTGACTGGCCATATAACTGGTTCTTAACAGAGACTGACCTTTAGGAACCGCTGGAGGAACTACAGCATTTGCATAAACTCCTTCTTCAAAAAGATCTTTCCAGAATTTGAAACAATCCATCATATCGCCAATTACAACCGGTACAATCGGAGATTCACTGGACCATACATTGAAACCAAGGTTTTTTAATTCGGTACGCATATAAATTGAGATCTCTTCCAATCGTTCAATTCTCCATGGCTCTTCCTGTAGAATTTCCAGAGCTTTTAACACAGTAGCAACATTTGCAGGAGGCATGGATGCACTGAAAATATGAGCCGGAGATGTATGCCTTATGTATTCAATTACTTGCTTGTTTCCGACAATGAATCCACCTAATGAAGCAAACGATTTTGAAAATGTACCACTAATAAGATCTACTTCATCTGTAAGACCAAATACAGAAGCTGAGCCTCTTCCCCCTTCACCAATCACCCCAACTGCGTGGGCATCATCTAAATAAAGACGGGCATTAAATTCTTTAGCAAGTTTTACAAGTTCAGGAACTTTTGCAAGCGTTCCTGACATAGAAAAAACACCATCTGTAATAATAATTTTTCCGGCATCAGGGTCTGCTTTTTCAAGCAGTTTTCTAAGTTGCCCCATATCATTGTGCTGATAACGCATCGTTTTTGCATTAGAACAAAGAGTTCCAACCACAATACAAGCATGATTATCACGATCAGAGAAAATTATATCATTGCGTTGAGCAATAGTTTGAATGGTTCCTTCATTGGTTTGATATCCGGTGCTGAACAGAACACAATTCTCTTTCCCCATAAAAGCAGCAAGTTTTTCTTCAAGCTCCAAATGGATATCAAGAGTACCATTTAAATAACGAGAGCCTGTACAACCGGTTCCGTATTTAGTGAGTGCTTGTTGTGCCGCTTCAATAGTTCTTATATCGTTTGTTAAACCAAGATAATTATTGGAACCCGCCATAATAACTTCGTGGCCTTCAATTTCAACAATTGTACCATCTGTTGCTTCCAAAGGCTTAAAATACGGATATAGCCCCTGCTCTTTAACTTCATCTGCTTTTGTGAAGTTATATGCTTTTGCAAAAATATCGTTCTTGGCTACTTCAGTTTTCGTATCTGCCATGCAGGTTATCCTCAAAAAATTCTTTTATAACATCGAAATATACCTAGTATTAATATTCTATCAAATTTTGATTGAATACGTATGAGGTAATTTCAAATTTTCTTATTCTCAACAATTTCTTTAAGATAAGAAATATATTGCTGTGCTACTTTATTCCAAGTAAAGTTTTCGAGTACAAATTTTCTGGAAGAACTACTCATTTCTTCTAAGTTGTTTTCTATCAAAGAATCAATCTGTTCAGAAAAGCTTTTGCTGTCTTTTACTTTAATTTTATACCCGTTTTTTCCATTCTCTATTACATCCTTTATTCCCTCAAGATCTGCCGCTACAGCCGGGGTTCCTGCCAGGTTTGCTTCCAATAATACAATTCCAAAACCTTCCATATCTCCGGAAATGGGTATATTCGGCATAATGAAGATATCAGATCCGGCATATGCATTCTTCAGCACCTCATCCGGTTGTTTCCCTGCCATCAATACTTTTTCTTGCAGATTAGAATCCTTTACAAGTTCTTTAAGTCGCTCATGTTCAGGACCTGCTCCAATTACTAAATAAATAATTTCCGATTTTATTTGCGGGAGCACTTTCGTAATAAACCATTCATGACCTTTTCGTTTTACTTGTCTGCCAACTGTGAGCAACAATGTTTTTTTACTCAGATCAACGGAAAACGCTTTCTCAATTTCTTGTCTTCCTACAGATTTGTCCGGCACATCTTTAAAATCAGACATATCAAATCCATTTGGTAAAGCCACTCCTTTTTCAGGAGACATCCCCCTTTTGATACATTCTTGCCTTGTTGCTTCTGACACAGAGATTACTCCATCCAATGCTTCGAATACCTTGGGAACAAAATTCTGATAGATGCCTATTGGCATTTTTACGTCTTGTCCATGATTAATAGTGACCATAGGCACATCAATCTTGTTTCTGCAAAATTTTGCCAAAGATGCCGTTACCATCGACGAAAACAGGATAACATCCGGCTTAAACTCTTTTACTATTTTTGGGAGCTTAAAAAAAAGTTTAGTCAGAAAAAAAGCAGTTTTTATTTCTATCCCTTTCCAAGGAGCGTGTTGGATAATTGTCTTTATTTCAATGTCTTCCCTGGTGTTTAACTCATCAATAAGTTGCATACTAACCCGTTGCATCCCTCCCATATTATCTAGGGGTGCATTTTCAGGCGGATGGAGATGTGAAACGTAAAGAATGCGCACAGTAATTTTATAACCTTAATTTTTCAAATTTTGAAATTTTATAGCTTCCCTATAATTATTTACCAAACCTGAATTAATTTTATCCCAATCATATTCGGTAGCCATTTCCCGGGATTTTATTCCCATCTCTTTCATTCTTTTTTCGTCACTGATTATCCATTCCAATTTTTCAGAAAAATCCTTTATGTTTTTTTTCTGTGCCCATTTACCATTTAAGCCATCTTCTACTAAAGATTTACTTCCAATTGCATCGGCTACTAAACATGGCAATCCACTTGCCATTGCTTCTAAAGTTACATTTCCAAAAGTTTCAGTATGTGAGGGAAATAGGAATACATCACTACTTGCGTATGCTTTAGCAAGTTCTTCACCAGTTACAAACCCAGTGAAATGTGCCTCAGGAAGTTTTTCTTCTACTTCTTTCTGGGCAGGTCCATCACCCACTACTAATGCACGTACTTTTTGATTTGTTTTCTGAACTCTCTTTACACTCTCTATATAAGTATTGAGCTCTTTTTCCCATACCAACCTTGAAACAAAAGTAACAACAATATCATCATCTTTAAAACCTGCCGACCTTCTCCATTCCATATCTCTCTTGGATGGATTAAACAGATCTAAATTAATTCCTCTTGCCCAGATCTTTTTTTCGCCTTTTAATCCAAAATCATTTAATTCATTGATCATAGATTGACTTGGCACATAAGTATGTATGAACTTTTTATAAAACCATTTCATAAATACCTTTGTGAACAATGTAACAGGGCCTTGGAGCAACCTGTAATAACTTGCATAGCTTAAAAAGTGTGTATGATATGATGTTACCGCTGCAACCTTATTTTTTCTTGCCCATTTTAGTGCACCTGTCCCTAGACCATCCGGTGTAGCCACATGAACTATTGTCGGTTTAAACTCTTCTAGCTTTTTTCTTGCTGATTTTGGAAAGCTATATGCTATTCTATACTCATCTCTACCCGGAACCAACATTGGTATTGATGGAGTCCCGATCATAGTTCCGTTGTGTTCGAACGCAGGTTCATCCACATGGGGTGCAAAAACAAGTACAGGAATATTTTGAGATTCCAAGTATTTTACAAGACGGTTCAATGTTAGTGAAGCACCATCTCTCATATAATTATAATTGCCCGTAAAAAGAGCAACCCGAAGATCTTCCATAAAAGTTTAAAACCAAATAACAGATGCGTATCTTAAGCACATCCAATTAAAAATTTCTGCAAAAACAATCGAGGAATATAAGCAATAAATGAAAGCCTTTATAACCGGAGCGACAGGTTTTATTGGAAGTCACTTGGCAGATCGTCTCATCGCGGATGAGACGTTTACTGAAGTACGCTGTTTGGTTCGTTCAACAGATAAATGGCTTGAAGGAAAAAATTTCATAAGAGTTAAAGGAGATCTGAACGATTTTAATGCTCTTGCTAAAGGAATTAAAGGTGCGGATGTTGTTTTCCATTTAGCCGCTATTGTAAAAGCTTCCAGCCAGAAAGAGTTTAATATGGCTAACGTTTCGCCTACGGAAGATATAATCAGGATTGCACAAAAAAACGGTGTTAAGAATCTGGTTATACTTTCTTCACTAGCCGCGACCGGTCCAAGTAAAGGAACTCCTGTAGATGAGAACAAAATATTAACTCCAATTAGTATGTACGGGCGATCCAAGCGAGATATGGAAACATCAGTCCATCAGTTGGCCGGAAAAAATGATTCTATAAAGATCATTCGTCCTCCGGCGGTGTATGGCCCAAGAGAAGATCAGATTTTTACTTATTTCAGTACTTTCAATAAAGGTTTGAGTACAATTGTTGGAGACGGGAACCATCCCCGCCTTTCTATGGTGTATGTAGATGATTTGATCAACGGAATTATAAAAGCTTCTCAAAAAGTGGATTCAGGAGTTCATACATATTTTATTACGGCAGCCGAAACTTACAATTGGAATCAAATTCATTCCGTTACTCAAACTGTGATGGGCAAAAAAGCCTTTAAACTGAAATTAAAACCTGCTTTGGTAAAAAAGATTGGCAGTATTATCGAAAATGCTGCATCATTAATAGGGAAATATCCCGTTGTAAACAAAGAAAAAACCAATGAATTGGTTTTAGAGTGGACTTGTTCTTCAAGTAAAGCTGAAAAAGAATTAGGCTACGAACCACACGTTTCCTTAGAAGAAGGCATTTCAAGAACTATACATTGGTATAAAAAACATAATTGGCTATAAGTTTATGAAGAGATTTAAATTTGTTACAGGTTTTCTGTTTGTTTTAATAACAACTTTATCAATTCAAGCTCAGGACCAAACTCTTGTTCAGGATTATTCGCAATTGATGAATATCCCGGATGTAAAAGCTATTGAAGCCTCGGAAACACATCTCTATATACTTTCTGATACAGATGGAATGGCAGTCTTCCGGATAAATCCTGATCAGTTACAGTGGCTTTACACTTCTTCAGGAATGCAACGCCGTGGCTATAACCTTTCTGCTGATGTACGCTTTGCCTATATGTTTGGTGAAAATCGAAGATTAACAATTTTAGAGCCCACCTCCGTACTTGGTGTATACTCAGCAACCCTGCTTCCACAAAAACCCTTAGCAGCGGTTCGCTTACAGAACAAGCTTTATGTTGCCTTGGGAGAAACAGGTTTGGGCGCCCTTTCTCTGGACACCCCTGAAAGTGTAGATTCTGAAATCTCAATAATACCTGATGTTGGTGATAATATATCTGTTATTGATTTGGTTTCTTCTCCTGTAACCAATCAGTTGTTTGTACTAACCGGAAATTCTAAACTGGACGTCTTCAAATCTGAAGACGATCAACTTTCATTCAGTGAAAGCAAAAATATTTCTCAGCGTTTATCTGATCTCTTTATTGATGGAGACAAACTTTGGGGCTCTACTGATCGTGGTGACGTTTTTGAGATTACAGCTAATGGATTGGGAAGGAAAGTTGGCTCCATAAATGAAAAAGTGGAAACCGTCAAATACTGGAATGGCTTTACATTTATACGCTCAGTAACCGGTAAATTGTGGTACTCCAGAAATCGTGAAGCCCTGATTGCATGGAAAACAGATACAAAAGCCGGGAATTACATTGCTAAAAGCGGTGATAAATTATGGCTTGTGGAAAATAATAAAGTAACTCGTCTCGCAATTTCAACTATTGATCAGAATATTGAATCTGAACCGGTTGGACCTTTCTCTTTAAAAGACATTCCCAATCAAATTCTAACTTATCCGAATTCATTGTTACTTGGATTAGAAGTAGAAAACGGACATTCTGCAAACGACGTAGAATTTTCGATTCGCTCCAGATCAATGAATGCTGTAATTAAAAAGCAGGGTTTTTACTGGCAGCCCGGCCCTTCACAAATCGGGATGAATTGGTTTACCATTGTGGGTACCAATTCCAAAGGCAACTCAGACAGTACAAGTTTTACTGTCGATGTCCGCTCTTTCAACACTCCTCCCAGATTTAGTCCTGTAAGAGTTTCAAATATAGCAGTAAATGAATCATTCTCTTTACAGATCCAAGCTATCGATCCCGAAGAACCTTCAAGTTCACTAATTCGCTATATAGGAGTGGATCTGCCGGAAGGCGCTACCTTAAATGAAGAAACGGGAATGTTTACCTGGACACCGAATGCTCGACAGGTTGGGGATTTTACTTTTAGGGTTATTGCTTCAGACCAACTTGGTGCTGCATCTTCTCAGGATATTACCCTGACAGTTTTAGATATCACCAGAGGAGACGGGAATTAAGTTTGGCTGAACTTTCAAATTCAGAATTTACTGAAAATCTTTTAACCTGGTATAAAGAGCATAAACGGGAAATGCCTTGGCGTGGTGAAAAAGATCCGTATAAGATCTGGATCTCTGAGATCATGCTTCAACAAACAAGAGTTGATCAGGCCTGGCCTTATTTCGAAAGATTTATGAAAACCTTTCCAACGGTTTTTGATTTAGCTAAAGCAGACCAACAAAAGGTTTTAAAAGCTTGGGAAGGTTTGGGCTACTACAGCAGAGCCAGGAATCTACATGCGGCTTCAAAAATGATTGTAGAGGATTATAATGGAAAACTTCCTGAGACTTATGATGAGATCATTAAGCTGAAAGGAATCGGGCCTTACACTGCTGCAGCTATTACAAGTATTGCTTTTGGCTTGCCTAATGCTGTCGTTGATGGAAATGTTATTCGGGTTATCACCAGATACTTTGGAATTGAAGATGATGTTCGGAAAACCGGAACGGTAAAAGAGGTACAGTCTCTTGTAAACGAGCTCATAAGTCATAAAAAACCGGCTGATTTCAATCAAGGAATGATGGAATTAGGCGCTACTGTCTGTTCTCCGCATAATCCTGATTGTTTAAATTGCCCTATCCAGGCTGGTTGTATTGCTACAAAAATTGCAAAGACAGATTCCATTCCGTATAAATCAAAAGCAAAGAAAAAGCCTCATAAAGTGATCGGTGTTGGAATTATTGAACGTGAAGATGGGAAGCTTTTAATTGCCCTTAGACCTGAAGACGTTATGCTTGGCGGACTATGGGAATTCCCCGGCGGGAAACAGGAAAAAGGAGAATCTATTCAGCAAACGGTGGAGCGAGAACTTCGGGAAGAGCTGGGAGTTAAAGTTCATGCATATAAAGAATTCATGAGTTTGAAGCATACGTATTCTCACTTTTCAATTACGATGCATGCCTGGTTTTGTACTTTGATCTCAGGAACGCCTCAAGCAAAAAGCAGCCAGGAAATTCGCTGGGTTGAAAGATCTGAACTTGAAGAATATCCGTTTCCTAAAGCCAATAAGGTTTTGACGGAGAGGCTCTTCAATGATATGTCTGAAGATTGACACACCCCTAAATCCCCTCTCAAGAGGGGACTTTGGAATAGCCATAGATTGCTACTTTATTTCGAAAATCTATAAGTTCGGCATTGGATAAATGGAGGAATAGCATTCAATCATTAATAGAATTTAAACCCTAAAACCTGCCCGGAAGTTATCCATCCGGGAGTTTTTGCTACTGGAGCCTGTGCTGAGACAGCTCAGTATCGGTACAAAAGTAGGGAAGCCACTTTGATATTAAATACCTTTTATTGACTCAAAAGTGCATAAATTCACAATATTAAAACCCTTGCTTTCTTTATGAAAAAACAACAAAACAAACTTCTTCAACTCAAACCCAAGCTGGATGCATTGGTAAAAAATATCGAACAACCTGGTTTCATCGATAACGACCCTATCCAATTCATGTATGCTTTTGAGGAAAAGAACGATAAAGAACTTGCAGGATTTTTTGCAGCGATCATGGCTTGGGGTCGAAGGGATATTGTGATCAATAAAGTAGATGATCTGCTTAAAAGAATGGATTACAAGCCTGCTGATTTCATTTTGAACTTCAGTGATTCAGATGCGGAAAAACTAGACGGTTTTAAACACCGGACGTTTAAACCTATCGACATTTACTGGCTTATCAAAACACTGCAAAGTATTTTAAAAGAATATCAGACTTTTGAAGGATTTTGGGAGATGTGTTATAAAAGATCCAAGGCTCAGGACAGAGAATTGATAGCTGTCTTTCACGAACAATTCTTTGCTATCCATCCTGAGACTCCTCAAAGAACCAGAAAACATATTTCAAATTCCGAGAAGAACAGCTCATGCAAGCGTTTGTATATGTACTTAAGATGGTGCATCCGAAGCGGCTCTGTTGATCTGAATACGATGAACTTTATGCCGGCCTCTGAGTTAATGATGCCCCTCGATGTTCATGTAGCCAGACAAGCTCGAGCTTTAGGACTACTTGAACGCAAACAAAACGATTGGAAAGCAGTTCAGGAGCTGACTCAAAAACTTCAGGCTTTAGATCCTGAAGATCCCGCTAAATATGATTTTGCTTTATTTGGTTTGGGAGTTATAAAATCAGAAAACAACTCATAAAACTACCATCAAGTAAGCTCCTATATAGGTCACTATTGCCTGAACAATAGCAAAAACCAAGTAACCCAAAAATAATGCTAAAAAGGCTTGTAGATATTCGGAAAAGCCTTTCAATCCTAAGTACTTTATACTTGTCCACATCAAAAAGATAAAAGTGACTGGAAGACCAAAAAGAAAGCTTAACCAGGAATCCGCATTTTCCAGAGTCAACATAAATGGAATCATTAATAGCCCAAAGATCGATAACGTTGTTAATGAGTAAACCATAAGTACATAATGCTCAATAAAACGACCTTTGTTTTTCTTAAAAAACAGCTTCAAGAAAAAAGCCATTGGTGGTGCTAATAGAACCAGATACAAAACCTGATTAAATTTCTGAAGTAAGGAAACACTAATTTCTGTAACAGCCTCGAAATATGCTTTCCAATCAAAAGATGGAATTGCTTCTGAAAGCTGTTCAATGGTATCCTCTAACCCTCCCCCTGCACCCATTTCCATCGCATTCTTCATCATTTCCTCGTAGTCAACGAATCTCACAGAAATAAAAGTGGTGACTGCGAGAATAAAAATACAATACCGAAGTGGTGTCACATATTTACCCCGATCAGTAAAATAAGCATCTATCACCTCTCCCGGAGTTTTGATCATTCCCCAAATTGTCCCGGGCAATCCCCGATCCAAGTTGAATACATCACCCATAAGCTCTTCCAGAAAGCCTTTATGCTGTGTTTGCTGCGGTGGCGCCGGCTTTTCTTCTTCCATTAAATCGGTAGTTAGTTAAAGTAAATTTAGAATTCCAGATTTTGCCACATTTTTTGTATATTTGCAACCCCAATTATGGGATAAAAAAACAAACGAAAGGAAGTGAGACTCAATGCTAGGTGTTGAAGTTAAAGACAACGAAAGTGTTGAACGCGCGATTAACAGGTTTAAAAAACTAATTACTCGTTCTCGTATTCTTAATGAATATAAGGACAGACAACAGTTTACTAAGCCTTCTATGGAGCGTCGCGAAGCTATGAAAAAAGCTGTGCGCGAGCAACGTCGCCGTCAACGAGAGAATTATTAGATTCCCGTTGTCATCACAAATTTAAGCCCTTGGATTTTATCTAAGGGCTTTTTTTTATGTACTTATACTTTTAAAACCATAAATTAGGTCTTAAATAAATAATCTATTATGAATACTATCAAATTAATCCCTCTTACTTTAGTTCTTCTCTTAGCATGTAGTTCGGATAATGAATCTGACGTCGTCAATCCTTTCGAATCAGAATTTGTTCTGGAAGGAAGTAGTTCAAACTTAAACGGATCCATCTCTTATGATCTGGTTAGCACCAATTACTTTCAGTTTTATTTGAGTACCAATTGCAATGGAAGTAATTGCCCGACTGCCGACTTCTTTATATCTCATGATTTCGATACGAACTCGGTGTTTATTAAGAATTTTGATCTCGACTCTTTGAGTGCTTCTAATGTAAATCTTTTTGCAGATGGCAGATGTTCAGTACCTTTTTCCGGAGATTCCGGCACATTAGAGATCACAAAAGACAGTGACGGGACGCTTAATGGAACATTTGATTTGGGAGTAGAAGAATTAAATGGTTACCGACCATCTCCAACATATGGATGTTCTCAGAATACTTATTCATCAGATAGTATCAGAACAGCTACATTCACCGGTACTTTTATAGCTACTGAAATAGATAATTAATCGTTATTTATCAGAACTTTAACTAAGCCTTTGAATTTATTCAAGGGCTTTTTTTATAGCTTCTTTTACGTATCTGATTCCTTCCGAGCCTTTTCCTTGAGGAACAACCGAGTTTTGGAATCCCAATTTTGCTGCTTCTTTTTTTCTTTGTTCGATGTGAGGAACTGTTCGAACTTCGCCACCTAATCCAACTTCGCCAATAAAAGCTGTTCTCTGATTAATGGCTCTGTCAACTAAACTAGAAACCAATGCACAACACACTCCAAGATCACCGGCCGGATCATTCAGCCTGAACCCTCCTGCTATATTCAAATAAACATCATGATTGGAAAAGCTGTAACCGGCTCTTTTTTCCAGAACTGCTAATAAAAGAGCCAATCTGTTTCTGTCAAATCCATTTGAAGTACGTTGAGGAGTTCCATAAGCAGAAGCTGTAACCAGCGCTTGTACTTCTATCAATAGAGGACGTGAACCTTCCATAGTGCAAACAATAGCATTTCCGCTCACCCCTTCTGTTTTATCAGAAATGAATAATTCTGAAGGATTTGATACTTCTATCAACCCGTCCCCTTTCATCTCAAAAACCCCAACTTCCTGCGCTGGGCCAAATCTGTTTTTTAAACTGCGAAGTAACCGATAGGTATAATTTTTATCCCCTTCAAACTGAAGTACAGTATCAACCATGTGTTCAAGAACGCGGGGTCCTGCTATATCGCCTTCTTTGGTTACATGACCGATCACAATAGTGGTAATATTTTTCTTTTTGGCTAACTGCTGAAATAATGCAGCGCATTCCTTTACCTGTTGAATACTTCCCGGCATACTTTGGAGTTCTGTTCTGTATACCGTTTGAATGGAATCCACGATCAAAAGATCAGGCTGTATTTTCTGAACTTCTTCGATGATCTTATTAATCTGAGTTTCATTATAGATCAGAAGATTGTTGGAACTTACTCCGAGTCTTTTGGCTCTCTGTTTGATCTGTCCTGCAGACTCTTCTCCGGCACAGTATAGTATCTTTAAATCAGGATTGGATTTCGCAATTTGAAGGGTAAGTGTACTTTTACCAACTCCCGGTTCTCCTCCAATCAAAATATATGCGCCATTCAGAAACCCACCTCCAAGCACACGATCGAACTCGTTGATATTGCTCAAAAATCTTGACTTCTCAGAAGTTTCTACTTCATTTAAATTCTGAGGCTTCTCAATGCTTTCTAAGCCTTCAACTTTTGCTTTGTGATTTACTGCCTTACTACTATCAACCCTGGACTCCTGAAATGTATTCCATTTTCCACAACTTGGGCAACTTCCCAGCCATTTAGCTGAATTATGATTGCAATTGCTGCATACAAATTGTGTTTTCTGTTTAGCCAAAATCAGTCTTTGATTTTACTTTCAACAACAGATCGGTTGATATACCAGGTGGTAGCCATCATTCCTAAGGCAATGCTTATGTAGTAACTAATGATTCTCCATAAGAAAACTGCTAAACCGATAAATGATTTTCTTTCAATAAGCGGCCCCTGAAATAAAACAAATAGTCCTTCCACTCCACCACTGCCTCCCGGTGTAGGTACAACTAAAAATGCCAGATTCATAGACAAGCTTCTAAGTAATGACAATACCTCATCAGCAGGTAATAAACTTAAAACTACAATTGTTGCCAAAGCTATTCGGCAAATCCAGGACATTGTTGAAAGGAAAAAAGCTTTAAATAAAAAACTGGCCGGCTTCTTCCTCATTTGGTGAGCATATTCTTCAAGATTCTCAGCTTCTTCTCCGATCTTATCTCTGTATTTTCTAAGAAGGGGTAGCTTAAAAACAAAAAGAACCACTTTTTTGATCGCAGCAGGATTTATCAAAACTCCATATGCCAAAACCCCTGCATAACTCAGTAAACCCGCATATAACAGCAACATTGAAGCCTCTCCAACCAAGCCAATTTCGGGTGGAACAACTTCATAAAAAATACCTGCTATTAACAAAATCGGAATAGCTAAGGCGAACCATATCTGATCCAGTAATACACCATATAGAACAATTGCTGTTGCCGAGCCTAATTTCATTCCCTCTTTGTTCATGGCATATGTAGCCATTGGCGCTCCTCCAATTGTAGAAGGTGACACTGCAGAAGTAAAATCCCACGCCAAGACAACTCTGAATGATGCTAACCAACCAATCTGCTTCTCAGATAAAAACCTGATTTTAGAAGCTGAAAACCATATTCTCAAAAAAGAAACAATGATAGCAATAGCGAGCCCGGGCAACCTTTTTGGAGCAAGATGATCCAAAACTCCGGGAGTATATGTATACCAAATTACGCCGGCCATAGTGGCTATACTCAATCCTATTGAAAGAAATAGATATTTCTTGGATATGAAATTTTGCGGTTCGGTTGTATTGATTATTCCTGAACTCAAATAGTTTATTGCTTAACTGAAAAAAATAAAAAAATGCCCTGCCACATTAATTGGCAAGGCAAAAAAAGAATACGTACTTATTAAGCTAAAGTTATATCCTCATCAAGATATACATCCTGAATCATATTCAATAGCTTAACTCCTTCTTTGATCGGTCTTTGAAATGCTTTACGTCCACTTATTAAACCCATTCCGCCTGCTCTTTTATTAACAACAGCAGTTTTAACCGCATCAGCAAAATCATTATCTCCGGAAGCTCCACCTGAGTTGATCAACCCGGCACGACCTGCAAAACAGTTTATTACCTGATATCTGGCTAAGTCAATTGGGTGATCAGATGTGAGCTCAGTATAAATACGCTCATCCAATTTCCCATAACTTGAATCGCCTGAATTTAAAGCTTTGTAACCACCGTTATTGGTTGGAAGTTTTTGCTTAATGATATCTGCACCTAAAGTTGTACCAATATGATTTGCCTGACCGGTAAGATCTGCAGAAGCATGATAATCCTTGCCATCCACCTTAAAAGCATTGTTTCTGGTGTAGCACCAAAGAATAGTAGCCATTCCAAGTTCATGAGCATAAGCAAATGCCTCAGAAACTTCCTGAATTTGTCGGCTTGATTCTTCTGAACCGAAATAAATGGTTGCACCAACAGCAGCAGCTCCCATATTGTACGCCTGCTCAATATTACCGAACATGATCTGATCAAAAGTATTCGGATAAGTCAGTAATTCATTGTGATTGATCTTAACAATGAATGGAATCTTGTGGGCATATTTTCTTGACATAGAAGCCAGAACCCCAAAAGTAGAAGCCACTCCATTGCAACCGGCTTCTATAGCTAGTTTGATAATATTTTCGGGATCGAAATAATCCGGATTTTTTGCAAAAGACGCGCCACCTGAATGCTCAATTCCCTGATCCACAGGAAGAATGGAAACATATCCTGTTCCACCAAGTCTTCCATGATCGAGCAACCACTGAAGATTACCTAACACTCTGTTATTTCTGTCAGAGTGATACCAAACTTCATCAACGTAATTTCCTGATGGCTTGATCAAACGTTCTCTTTTAATAGTTTGACTGGTGTGATTTAGTAAGAAAGATGCTTCATCCCCTAAAAGTTCTTCAATACTCTTTGTTCCAAGTGACATAGTTACTATAAATTTGATATTAATTTTAAAGACTAAAATATAGCAGTTAATCTACGAAATGACTAACACGGACTATCAAAATCGATACTGAAAATATTGTCTTACATTCCTTAACTTTGAGTTATGAATATTGATGACATCACTTTACCGAAAAAACCGCTTTTCTTAGCGCCGATGGAAGACGTAACAGATTCGCCTTTCAGACAAATTTGCAGAGAAAAAGGTGCCGATATAGTATTTACTGAATTTATTAGTTCAGAAGCTCTTATACGCGACTCCGAAATCGCTCTTCACAAAATGAGCTTTGATGAGAGTGAGCGACCATTTGGAGTTCAGATCTTTGGCGGACGGGAAGAAGCCATGCATGGCGCTGCTAAAGTAGCCTTGAATAATAATCCTGATGTTGTTGACATAAACTTCGGTTGCCCCGTTTATAAAGTGGTCAACAAAGGTGCCGGAGCCGCTTGTCTCAAAGATCTTGACATGATGGAGCGAATGGCAGGAACGGTTGTAGACGCTGTTACAGACAGACCTGTTACCGTTAAAACCAGACTTGGTTGGGATGATGACACCATCAAAATTCAGGAAGTGGCTTTGATGCTTCAAAAACTGGGAGTAAAGGCATTAACGGTTCATGCCCGAACACGTTGCCAAAAATATAAAGGTGATGCGCGCTGGGAATGGTTGAAAAAACTTAAAAATACCCCCGGACTTGAGATCCCCATTATTGGAAATGGAGACGTGACTTCTCCTGAACTCGCAAAAAAGATGTTTGATGAAACCGGTGTTGACGGAGTCATGATAGGCAGAGGCGCCATTGGAAATCCATGGATCTTTGAACAATCCAGACATTATCTGGAAACAGGAGAATTGTTACCGGAACCAACTTTAGAAGAAAAACTCAATGTTTGCGCAGAACAACTTCGTAAATCAGTTGTTCATCAGGGAGAAAAGTACGGCGTTGTGATCATGAAAAAACATTACGGGCAGTATCTGAAAGGCATTTATAACGGGAAAAAACTCCGTATGGAGTTGATGAAGCACGACACGATGGATCCTATTTTAGAAATCCTTCTAAACTTTAAGGAAGAAGATACTTTTGCATTAGCTTGAAAGGGTTATGTACCACAAAAGCACGGAAACACTAGATTTTAATTCTCTTTCGTGCTTCAAACTTTTTAGTGGTAAAAGTTTTTCGAAACCATTTCGTAACCTTTTTATTTTCATCAAGTGTAATAATTGACAACTCTAATTAAATCAATTTCTTTCTTTAATGTTCAGAGCTATATTTTGTGCATTTCTTCTGATTTCCTGCACATCTTCATCACAAAATGATCCACTTGAAAAATTAAAAGAATATGAAGGGCTTTATGAAAATCAAGGTGAAACCACGCTTACTCTTCAGGCTTCCAAAATGGATACAACTTTATATGCTGTAATAGACTATGCAAAGTATCCGCTTTATTTTGATTCTGTAGACTCATTTAGAAATAATCAGGGAGATGTAGTCACTTTCCAAAGAAATACTCAAAACGAAGTCATTAGCTATTCTGTAGATGGAAACTCGTTTCAACTACTATCAAAAGATTTTGATGCTCTTGACATGGAACCAAGAGCTGATTTGAATAATGATGGAGACAGATACGTATATGAAACTCCCAAAAAAATAAATAACGGATTGAAAACAGGAAGTATCACCGAACTTGAAAATCCTGATTTGATTCTGGATATGGTTCGAAAAACTATTGAAGGAGATTTCCAGGATGTTCACAGCACTTTGATCTATAAAAATAGTGTACTTATTTTGGAAGAATATTTCTATGGATATGATATCACCGCTCCTCATCAGTTAAGATCTGCTACAAAAGTGTTGTATGGTACATTGCTTGGTATCGTAATCGACAAAGGACTTATCAAAAATGAAAATGAGCTTTTACTGCCTTTTTTCAATGATGAATATGAATCAGTAGAAAATCTTGATGAACGAAAAAGAAAAATAACGATCAAAGATTTCCTTACCTATCAGCATGGAATGGATTGTGAAAATAATAATCCAAGAAGTAAGGGTAATGAAATAGCTATGATGCAAAGTGATGATTGGGTTAAATACACCCTTGATTTACCAATGGTAAGTGAGCCCGGTAAAACTTCTTCATATTGTACAGGGATTGCATTAACTATCGGCAAACTCATTGAGATCGTTTCCGGTGAGAAACTAGAATCATTTGCGAAAGAAAACCTTTTCGATAAACTTGGTATTAAGAACTATCACTGGCGATTTGCACCCGACTATTCAAGTCGGACAACATTTAGTCAAAAGTCCCTTACTCCAAGAGAAATGTTAAAATGGGCCCTTTTATATAAGAATAAAGGCATCTGGAACGGAGAACAAATTATTTCATCTGATTGGGTAGACAAATCGTTCGCAACTTATGGAATCGGTGAATTCGGCTATCTATGGGAACACAAATATATAACGGTGGATGGTAAAAGATTTGATTCTTATATGGCTTCAGGCAATGGTGGACAGAAAATCAATATCTGGCCGGAATTGGATATGGTCACGGTATTTACCGGTGGAAATTACAACTCCTATATGTTGTATGGAGTAAGCACTCCCCCAAACAGAATGATACCCAATTATATTTTAAAGGCTACACTTTAACTTTCCGTAATGGCCATTCGCCCTTACGGAAAGTTAAAGTGTGGTTAAGAAAAATTGGTCAGACCAATGGAAGGGTGCAAAACACCTAGCCTTTTCTTTTTTGTGTCTTTGTGATTTAGTGGCTACTAGTAAACGAATCTTTTTATACCTCCCTTCGTAGTCTCTCAAAGTTTATAAACAAGGAGACATCATGTTGGCAAGATTAGCACGTGTATTAAAATCATTTCTTGGAGCAGCCGGAGTTGCTGCTTCACCTGTAAAAGCAATTACCAGTATCGTAGTTAGCATTATTATCCCCTATTTACTTTATGCTTTCTTAGGTGGATTTGGTATTGCTCTGATAATTTTCGGAATTGGTTGGGGAATCTGGTATTTCGTTAAGAATAAAGACCAGTAAAAAAAGTCAATCCTCCGTCATATCCATCGTGTAAATGGAGTAAGTGCCTATTCCAAAATCTCGTCTTGATACATTAGCACTACTGTATATCAAATAGTCCCCATCCGGATTCCAATCAGGGAAAATGTCGACAGTAAAAAAATGAGTGTTGGTTCGTGTATCCAATGGAGTCCGACTAAAGTCGTTCAAGTCCACAATGTACATGGAGTCCAAATCTATTGATCTGACTTCGATATCAACAATGTTACGTGGATAATTACTAACTACCAGCTTTTCACCTCCGGGATGGTAGCGCGCCCATAGAAATTGTTGCAGGTTAAATTCTACCGGGAGTGTTTGGGTAGCTCCTGTTTCCAGATGTAGCGTGGCAAGTTCGGGCGGGGGGCCGCCATAGGCAGAACCCTGCACAAAAGCGTGATGGATGGGATACAATAAAGTCGATCCGTCGGGTGAAAGGTCAAAGCCGTTGATGGTCTCCCTGGAACCATTGGGATTTTCATGGGCGAGGAGTAATTCATCGGGCGGGCCGGTCTCGCTCAGGCGGTAATAACCGGCTTCTAAACCAGCATCTTCATTGCCGTAGCTGTAATAAACTTTCAGCAGAGAACCGTCCGAAAGTTCTCGAATCCGAATGGAAGAAATATTATAAGTGCTGTCGCGGATAGTAGTAAATGTCTTGGAAACCAGATCGTAAGTTGCTAACCAACCAATAGATTCTCCATATTCTTCTGCTTGTACCGTATAAAGTTTATTCTCAGTAAGGCTTTTGGTTACATACATGGCATTACTACCTATATACTGCTCTCCCATATTAACCGGTGTCCCACCTTCCTGTTCATCAAGCATCAATTTACGTAGCCTGATCACCGTATATACCTCGCCCGGACTCCACTCAGACATGTGATAATCACCTTGTCCGTACACCGGCATCCCTTCGTTAAATACATCATCACAACAGATGCGCAATAAATTAATACTGTTGTTAACAGGAGCTGGAAAAAATTCTTCGGGCTCCTCCGGTTCTGTTCCCGGACCGGAGGTGTCGCATGCTGCTAAAAACAGTATCGCCGAGGCTAAAAATAAAAAAACCTTTTTCATGACCGTAAAATACTAATTCTATTATTCTTCTAGAAAAATTTTTTTGAATATAGAAAACGCTCCAATTGGAAAGTTCTTTGGTATGCTGAATAAACTCCTTTTGGCAAATAAATAGTGTGGGATTAGGCGAGAATTTTTTTGAGGTAGTAGAAAGTATTTAAGCTACTCACCACTTCTATTAAAAACTGATGACAGATAGCTGGGACAATTTGGTTTTGTTAAGAAAAAAGTATTAAAATTCCTCCACAAAAAAAGCCACTTCGAATTAACAAAGTGGCTTTAAAATTCTTAAAAAAATCAGCTTTTAAGCGATCTGAGCATCTAACTGTTTTGTAAGATGTGGCTTTGGAACCGCACCAACAATCTGATCCACTACTTCACCATTTTTAAAGATCAATAATGCAGGAATACTTCTGATTCCGTATTTCACAGATATATCAGGATTATTATCCACATTCACTTTTCCGATCTTTGCTTTTCCTTCGTATTCACCAGCCATCTCTTCTACAACCGGACCAATCATGCGGCAAGGACCACACCACTCAGCCCAAAAGTCTACAAGTACCGGTTTATCTGAGTTAAGTACCTCAGCTTCAAAGTTGCCGTCTGTAAATTCTAATGCTTTTGCCATTGTTCAAAAATTAAATTAAATGTCTTTTTTGTTACTGCGCTAAATATGCGAATAAATCTGCTAACTAGTCACATTGTTTGTAATTATCATCTTGATTGCACCCCTTTATGAAGCACCCATCACCAATTCCACACTTTCTTCTCCGAGTACATCCCTCAAACCCTTCATTAACTCCGGATTAGGATCCACTACAAAGTTTCTCATATTCATTCTGATCGGGCCATTTGCTTCAGGACTGTGTACCATCATCTTTACCATAGTACTACCTCGATTTGTTGTGAACAAGGTTTCCATTTTGTTCAAGATCTCCTCATCTAATAATGCAGTATCAAGCTTTAATCTAAGATTCAGATTATCCTGATTTTTTTCACGGAGATTCTCTACACGCTCGATATTATTTACAATAACGCTGTCGCCCCGTTCACGCTTCACAAACTTACCGGAGATAAAAACTACATTATCAACTTCCAGAAGTGCTGAGAATTGATCGAATTGTTTACTGAACACAGCCAATTCCATTGAAGAGTGTAAATCCTCTACCTGAAGAAATGCGATCGGTCTACCCTTTTTATCTGTTGCCTGACGTTTGCTTGTTATAATTGCTATAAACCGGATCGTAGATTCGTGACGAAGTTTATTCATGCTTTCATCACTCAGATTTTGGCTACCAAAAAGCTTTATATCTTCTTCATACTTCGTTAACGGATGTCCACTCAAATAGAACCCGATTAATTCACGCTCATTATTTAGCCGTTCAATACTGCTCCATTTTGGAACGGGCTTCAGTTTTGGCTCCTGAGACATCGCTCCACCGGCATCACCACCAAACATATTAACCTGACTTAATCGCTCTTCTTCCTGCTTGCGGGCACCGTATTGGAGAATATCTTCCACTCCCATCATCAACTCGGCACGATTGTCATTTAACCCATCGAAAGCTCCTGCAGCGATCAAACTTTCCAGTGTTCTTCTGTTGCAAACTCTGGAATCAATCCGGGCTGCAAAATCAAAAATGCTTTTAAACAATCCCTTTGATTCCCGCTCTTCAACGATCTGCTTAATGGCCGATGAACCCACTCCTTTTATCGCCGACATTCCATATTGAACACGACCGTCTTTGGCTACGAATTTTCCTCGCGCCGTATTGATATTCGGCGGATCAACTTCAATTCCCAAGCGGTGACATTCTTCAATAAATGAAGCTACTTTTTTGATGTCACTCATGTTATGGCTCATTACCGCAGCCATGTATTCAGCCGGATAATTGGCTTTAAAATACATGGTGTGATAAGCCACTACCGAATAAGCCGCCGAGTGAGATTTATTGAAACCGTAGCTGGCAAACATCTGCATCTTCTCAAAAACAGAGATCGCCGTTTTCTCATCAACGCCCTGAGCCTGAGCACCTTCAATGAATTTTGGCTTCTCAGCCTCCATCACTTCATGCTTTTTCTTACCCATCGCTCTTCGGAGTAGATCCGCACCACCAAGTGTATAACCACCCATTTTTTGAGCTACATTCATGATCTGCTCCTGATAGATCATAATCCCAAACGTTGGCTCCAGAATATCTTTGATCAATTCGTGATCATATTCCGCTTTTTCAACTCCATGTTTACGCTTGATGTAATCCGGAATAAATTGCATCGGTCCCGGCCGGTACAAAGCGTTCATTGCGATCAGGTCATTAATGGTAGTCGGTTTCAAGTCTTTGAGATACTTCCGCATCCCTTCACTCTCAAACTGGAATGTTCCTAAGGTTCCACCCTTTTGGTAAAGCTTATAAGTCTTTTCATCATCCAGAGGAATATCATCCAGTTCATATTCCTTTCCATGGTTTTCCTTCACATATGCGATAGCTGTTTTCAGGATCGAAAGGGTTTTCAATCCCAGAAAATCCATTTTCAGCATTCCTGCGCTCTCAATAACACTTCCATCAAATTGTGTTACATACAGATCTGCGTCTTTTGCAGTACTAACCGGAATATATTCTGTGAGTTTATCAGGAGCGATGATCACTCCTGCCGCGTGAATTCCTGTATTCCGAACAGAACCTTCCAGCACATGTGCCATTTTTAATGTCTCTGCTTCCAAGCCTTCTCCGGCTTTCATATCACGAAGTTCTTTCACTTCTCCAAAAGCATCATCCAGCGAAGTACCCGGACGTTCCGGAACCAATTTTGCCAAACGATCTGCATCAGATAAAGGCAGGTCCAGCACTCTGGCCACATCGCGAACTGAAGACCGCGCTGCCATAGATCCGAATGTGATAATATGAGCAACCTGATCTTTTCCGTATTTATTGACTACATATTCGATCACTTTTTGGCGACCATCATCATCAAAGTCAATATCGATATCAGGCATGGAAACACGTTCCGGATTCAGGAAACGCTCAAAAAGCAGATCGTACTTCAGAGGGTCAATATTTGTAATTCCTGTGCAGTAAGCGACTACCGAACCGGCAGCAGAACCACGTCCCGGTCCCACATAAACGCCCATATCACGAGCGGCTGCAATAAAATCCTGAACAATGAGGAAATATCCTGCAAAGCCCATATCTGAAATGATGCCTAATTCCAGATCAATTCTGTCTTTTACTTCATCAGTAAACTCCGGATATCTGGGTTTGGCTCCTTCTAATGTCAGGTGTCTGAGATAATCGTTCTCGGTTTCAAATCCTTCCGGTAGCTCAAAATTAGGTAGGATCACATCTCTTGAAAGCTTGATCGGCTCAACTTTATCTACTATTTCTTTGGTAGACAAAATTGCTTCCGGCATATCCGGAAACAGCGCTTTCATTTCTTCGGTAGTCTTAAAATAGAATTCGTTATTCGGGAATCCCCATCGGAAATCTTTACCTCTTCCGATCGGAGTACTTTTCAGCTTGCCGTCGTCAATACAGATCAATGCATCATGTGCTTCTGAATCTTCCTGCTCTAAATAAAATACGTTATTGGAAGCAACCAACTTTACATCATATTTCTGAGAAAACTCTTTGAATACTTCGTTTACTTTATGTTCTTCATCCAGTCCGTGATTGATCACCTCAAGATAAAAGTCATCCCCAAAAACTTCTTTCCACCACTGCAAAGCTTCCTCAGCATATTCTTCTCCTTTATTCAGAATAAGGTCAGCAAGTTCTCCGCGAATACCACCACTAAGACAGATAAGATCTTCCGAATATTCTTTGATCGCTTCTTTATCTACCCGGGCAAATTTGTAATAATAACCTTCTGTAAAACCTATAGAGCTTAGCTTCGCCAGATTTTTGTACCCATTCTGGTTCTTAGCTAAAAGTGGGATCTGATATTTTTTATCCCGGTTATCTCTTGTAAATTTCTTTTGGTGACGATCATCAACCATATAAAATTCACAACCAACGATCGGTTTTATACCGGCATCATTAGCAGCCGCTACAAAAGAAAATGCTCCGTACATATTTCCCAGATCGGTAAGACCAACGGCCGGCATTCCTTCTTTTTTAGCCTTTGCCACAAGTTCTTTAATTCCGGCTGTAGCCTGAAGTACTGAAAATTTAGAATGGCAATGGAGATGAGTAAACGCTATATCTTCGTCGATCTCAACTTTAAGATCGATCTCTTTTCCTTCATCGCTAGAGGATTCTGCTACCTCATCTTTTTTTTTGATGCGCGACGGAGATCTCAGATCTATATAATGCTCCCGCTTCATGTAGCTTGCAGAAGGCTCATACAACTTTGCATCAATCGGGAAATTGACTTTGGTTACTCCCAATCGAACCATTTCCAGAAAAATTCTTGCTGTCGCTTCTACATCTGCTGCTGCATCGTGAGCGTCTTCAAAACCTTTATCAAATAGTTTCCAATGCAGTTCTGTAAGTGTTGGCCACTTGTATCCGCGAGCGCCTTCGATCTTACAAAAATCAGTACCATCATCTTTGGTATCGATCTTTGCTTTATCCATGATGGCAGACGGGATTTTCTTCCGGATATATTCCGCTCCCATGATCTTTTCATCAAAACTTACATTATGTCCGATCAGGAAATGAGCTTTATCAATAGCTTTGCGAAATTCGTGAAGAACAAATTCCAGATCTTCACCTTCTTCCTGCGCGCGTTTAGTGGAAATGCCGTGTATCTTTTCGGAATTGAATGGAATCGTAAACCCTTCCGGATAAACAATATGATTTCCACTCGACAGCAACTTTCCTGTATGATCATGATGTTGCCATGCTAATTGAACCAGTCTCGGCCAGTTTTCTAAATCGGTTATAGGAGCTGAAAAATTTTGGGGAAGTCCGGTGGTCTCGGTATCAAAGATTAAATACATATCCGAGTATAATCATATCATCAAAAAATTAATAGTTGTGTTTCGCCTATATTCGAATTTTAATTGAAATATCTTATTTCATGAATTCAAACTGCTTTTTTTAGCAGAAGTAATTAGATTGAACCAAACTAATTTCAGATATGACCCTAACTCAACTTTCGTATATAGTAGCTGTAGACAAGTACAGGCATTTTGCTACCGCAGCTCAGAAGATTTATATCACTCAACCAACTTTAAGCATGCAGATACAAAAGCTTGAAGATGAACTGGGTGTTTTGATTTTTGACCGTTCTAAATCTCCGGTAGTTCCAACCGCTATCGGTGAACAAATTATCGATCAGGCCAAAGTTATACTAAGCGGTTCCAAACATATTGAGGATATGGTTTCCGTAAAAGATGGCGAGCTGAAAGGATCCTTCAGAATCGGGATCATCCCTACTATTGCTCCCTATTTGGTTCCACTTTTCCTGAAGCCATTTTCAGAACGTCACCCGAATGTAAAGCTCGTTTTTGAAGAAGCTTTAACCAGTGAAGTTCTGGAAGGTTTGCATGAAGATCATTTTGATGTTGGTATTATCGCTACTTCCACCAATCAGCATATCTATGAGCATGAGCTCTTTTCGGAACCATTTCTCGGCTACTTATCACCCGGACATGACTTTTCTTCTAAAGACAAACTCTGCATAGACGATCTCTACTCGCAAGACTTATGGTTACTGAATGAAGGACACTGCTTCCGTGATCAAACTATAAAATTGTGTAAGCAGAACAACGACAAACTTCAGCATTCCAACATCTCTTTTGAAAGTGGAAACCTGGAAACTCTGAAACGATTGGTTGAGCAGGATTATGGAATTACGTTGATGCCTTATCTTGCTATGCAGGATCATGATACCCGCTGTGCCAATGGTGTTATCAAAGAATTTATGGATCCTGTTCCTACAAGAAAAATCAGATTGGTTTACAGTCGTGAATTCCTGAAGCAGAATATTGTAAATGCTTTTGTGGAAACCATTAAAGACAGTATTCCTGAAGAGTTAAAAAAGGTGAAGGATGAAATGATAGTGGATTAAGCTATGAGCAGACTGGAAAAATCATTTAAAATATTTTCAAAGCAAGGGGTAAAGTTCCTTTTGCTTGAATTTTTGATTGTTTTTCTTGGTGTTTATTTGGCATTCCTTTTCCAAAGTTACAGTGAGCAAAATAAAATAGATGCCGAAAAAGAGAAGATAATGATAGGACTGAAGGAGGATCTTGAATATTTCAGGATCTATTTCCCTGATTATGCGGGTTCATCACAAGTTGAGGAATGGCGTGAGTCCGTCAAAAATGAAAGATACCCTGATTTTTCTTCTTGGAGATTTATTCAACCTCAATACGATTACATTGCAATAGAATATGCGTTAGACTCTGACGCAAATGTAATCGATTTTGAACTCAATTCGGCTATTGCTGAAATTTTTCAGGAATTAAAAAAACTGGAACATGCGGAGTTACTGCTCACTGAAATTGCAATGGAATACCAAGCTATACCTCCCGATCTGCAGAATAATGAAATGGTAGCTTTGGCAAGCCAAAATAATTTTCTGAATTTTAAAAGATTTACAGATCGATATGCAGACAGAGCAGGTATTATGCATCGTATTGCAGAAATGAGTGCTAAACATTTACCCATGATCAACGATCAATTCGGTGAACGAAAGCTTACTGAAATTGAACTTCTACTTATCAGTAAAAATGTAACTGCAAGTAATGATCAAGAAATTCAATTTTATGTAAATGCTCTTAAGCAATTCTTTCCAAATCTTAGTGAAGAAGAGATTGAAAAAGCTTTGACCAACAATTAAATAACTGACTCTTCGGCAAAAACTTCATAGTGTGTTACTTTTTCGGGAAAGTCGATCAAATATTTTTTGTCTTCCGGATAATACTTTGCAATCTCTGCGTCTTTTCCCGCAAAATTTTTGATAACCTCCATATTTTCCCAAAAAGTAATAAGGTCGAAATAAGCGTAATTTTCTTCTTGTCTGCGTAGAAATATAAGCTTTACAAATCCTTTCGTACTCTTATAATCCGGAATGGCGCGTTCCTTCATAAACTGAGAGTACTCCTCATAATGTTCCGGCTTTGTACGCCCTTTCCAAATTCGTGCAATCATAAGTATTTTAACTTCTATTTATTGAACTATTAAGCTTCTTAAAACAACTTGTTTGATAATGTCTTACTCCCCTTCTTTTTTTCTAAACAGTTTTTCGAAGCTGTTATAAACGGCCAGGTGCAGAACATCTCCATGATCTTGCTCTTCAAAAAATTGAAGAAGATCCTGTTATTATCTCCCAGCTCTGTCTCCAGTTTTGTATGTAGATCTTTTGCATCTCTCTCCATGATCTCGCCTTCTTTACCAACCGCTATATAGATAGACTTTTCCTCTTTAGCGGAAACAGGTTTCTTAGTCAATAAGGATTGGTCATCCCACCACAAACTTGGGCTGGCAATGATGTAATTATCAAATAGATCCGGGTTTGTGAATAGAATTTCAGTAGCTAATAATCCTCCGAATGACTGTCCAATTATCGTTTTCACATTACTTGTCTTGTATTCCGATTGGATAAACGGCTGAAGTTCGTTTTCGATAAAAGTGATGAATTTTTCGGAACCGCCTGAAGTAGGAAAATCCTTTTTATCTACATCTATGGAAGTACTATAAGTGAAATCCCGTATTCGATCCACGTTTCCTATCCCAATTACTATGGTTTCAGGAATCATTTCTATCCAGGGAAATGATCCGAACTGAACCAATCCTGAAATATGAATGAAATCTTCATCTGCCGAACCATCCAATAAATAAATAACAGGATATTCCTGTTCACTATCACGATCATATCCGTTGGGCAGATACACATTGAGTGTTCTGTCTTCACCGAGAATATCAGAATACATCTGAATTGATTCTCCGATTATGAATGGTGTTCTTTCAATTTCTTTTGAACTGTTATCAATTTTCGTTGAGCAATTTTGAACAAAGAAAAAGCAAAGCAAAAAAAGGAATGTCCTCATGTTTACAGGATTATTGGTGTTGTTAATTTTTAAATGATAAAACTTTCAGATCGATCAATATTCACTTTCGAAGTACTGGATAATAGAAATTCGAAATCGAATTTTTCTCAACTTTCATTCAAATACTCTTCTAATCTATCAAAAGTAGAACCCCAACCATTTCTGAAACCCATTTCTTCTTGTTGCTGACGGTATTCTTCAGTTTTATGAGCTACTGAGAATGTCATCTTAGTTTGCTCTCCCAGATCTTCAAACAAAACAGTGAGCACTACATCTACAGTCATGGGTTTAAAATCTGCTGATGTTACCAACTTTTCCGGTTCTTTTATTTCGATAAAAGTCCCTTCAGTCACAAACTCATTCCCATCCGGCATCATCATAGTATATTTCCATGAACCACCTTCTTCAAAGTTCAACTCTTCTACTTTGGTGTTCATGCCTTTTGGTCCCCACCAATTCACTAGATGTTCCGCTTGGGTCCATGCATCCCAAACCAATTGTCTTGGAGCGTTAAAAGTACGAGCCATAGTGGCTACTCGGGGATCACTAGCTTGAGCTTTTTCCATTTTCTTCTTTGTTTTGTTTTGATTGAAGTTGTTCCAGATACATTTCAAAAGAGTCTAATCTCTGTTCCCATAACTCACGGAAAGGGTCGATCCAGTTTGCGATCTCAGCAAGGGTATCAGGTTTTATAATGCAAAACCGTTCTCGTCCCTGTTGTTCAATAGCAACCAGTCCACACTCATTCAGGATCTTAATGTGACGTGAAATCGCTGGTCTGCTGATATCAAATTGTTCGGCTATAGCATTCAGATTCAAAGGCTCTTCGGATAGGATCTCAATGATCTCCCGCCGAACCGGATCAGCTATTGCCTGAAACACATCCCTTCTCATTTGTACTCTTTTTAAAAATGTAACGAATTGGTTACCAATATATATGTAACTGATGTGTTACGCAAATTATATTCCCGGTCATCCTGAACTTGTCTCTGAGTCGGGAGGTTCGGTTCCTTTCTCTGTAACCAAAATCCGTCAGCCGTGCAAAGCCCGACAGACGGAGGTGTAGCTAACCATCATTTCGCAGAAAGCGGGGTGATGGAGCTTTTCACAGCGTTGATCCGTGTGTTAGATATAACAACCAGAAATAAACCTCACAAAGATCCTGAAACAAGTTCAGGATGACCCTACCTCTATGTATAAGATCAATATTGAGTTATTCTGTCTTATAACAGAGATTAATCTTCTGGATTTTTAAAAATACAATCAAATCCGACCTTTAGAATTATTGGCGAGCCAAGAAACTGAATCCTAAGGGCGAGTTTTTTTAGAAATACCAACGAATTATCTATTATCTACAAGGATGACGACTTATTGATAAACTAATTATAAAAGCTATTCCACATTATTAATCACCGGCATTTGCCCTTTCCAGTCATTCCAAATATCGGATTCTGTAGCAAGTCTTCTCATAAAATGAGCTACGTTAATTCTACTGGTTTTTCCGGAATCAAAAATCACTCCCCGAACCGGTGATGGGTTGACCATATACTCACTTACTTCTTGTTCGTCAATGAGATTATCCGGGCGAACGGCTGCCCATTCTATGTATTCATGATCCTGACCGATTTCGGTTCTGAGAAAGTCCGCTGCATTTTCGTTATCTACATGAGGTGGTAATAAATATCTAAGCAAAGTAATTACAAGGCGGTCTTTGAATGAATAATTCTCATTCAGATCTCTGTTCGTGTTACCATTCGTATTCATCAGCACCATCTTGACAGGAACGGATGGTTTGTTATGTTGAATTGCAGTACATAAGTTTTTGACCGAATCCGTTACCAGTCTTCGTGGCTTACCGAATATTCCTTTCCAGGTCAAGTTATGTCCGAGACATGAACAAACTGCTTCGCAATCCTCCAAAAGGTCGGCAAGTTCGATCGTGCTCATCTCCAGCGCATTTCCGGGAGTCAGAATCAACTTCGGATATTCCTTAGCTAAGTCAAAAAGTTTATCTTTAGAACGAACCACTGCTTTAACCGCATGATCTGCATCCAGTAATTGTTTTACTAATAATCTGCCCGTTGCACCAGTTGCCCCAACAACTAAAATCGTCATAGTGTAATTCTTTGTTTTGGTCAATTACGCCATTTTTGAGGAAAAGTTTTGTGAATACATTGGTTAGACTAGAACGATAGATATTCTGAACCGTTCCCCAGCAATGCATTCTTGTTTCAGTATCTTAAGAAAAGGCTTTGATTCTAATTATGGATAAAATTTCTGTTTTCAGTCCCCACAAAGATCCTGAAACAAGTTCAGGATGACCTGTTAAGCAAGGCTTTATTGTATAATAAAATTCAGGTTTGGTATTAGAAACCCGGGGATAAATCCCCTTCTAGCTTATGTTCTTGTCTTAAACTCGTACATAAACAAGTAAGGACTTTAGTCCTGCGATTAATTGTCAATTTATTCCTATTCAGCCATTCATCTGACGGATCTCCCGTCTGATGTATGGTTTGGTGAGACTCAAAAAACGGCTATGGTTCATTGCCGAAGCTACGCAGCTTCCACCTCATACCCGTCCGACATCCACCCGGTAATTCCGGCTGATAAAACTCGCACATCATTAAATCCCATTCCTTTTACTTTTTTAGCTGCATTGGGAGCTTTCCTGCACATGGGATTGGAGCAATAAAAAACGAGCGTAGAATTTTTATCTGCTTTGAGTTCTTTTTCTGAAAATGAATTCGGATCTAAATTTTGAGCTCCGGGAATATGAGTTGTTTGCCAACGCACCGGATCGTTCATATCAAACACATGAACATTTTCCTGAGAAAGAATTTCATTCAATTCCTCTGTTGAAATAGATTCAAGATTCATTACCAACGGAAGGATGTTTCTGAATACCATAATAAAGTCTCTTTGATGAACAAGCAGTGCCTGTATGTTTCTTTATTTAATTAGTAACAGAAATGGATGGGTTTCTTACAAGATTATTTAGGTTTATAAGAAGAACTCAAAACTAATGCCACGAACTGTCACCCCCTCTTATTAGTTTAGTGAGTGTTGTCACCCTGAGCGGGAAGTTTGATTGTGAAGATTATATCAGAACACGACGAAGGGTCTCAAGTAAGCGATCTATCCAAGTAGTTCTTTTGTTTGAGATCCCTCGTGCTAGAAAACATTCCCTCAATAAGTGCTTTCCACTTCGGGATGACAGCGTTAATTGATTGTTTAATTTATAAAACATTATTCCTGTCATCCTTAGGATACTTCCGAATGATCTTACCGAGTAAACTGTAAGATCATTCGCTTTCGCTCTGAATGACATATCAAAAAAATGCTTAAAGTAACTAAAGTCGGATATCATGGAATACTGCTTCCCGAACTGGGAATAGGATTGGACTATTCGGGAACCAAAGCTGAGCATATTTTTATTTCTCATGCCCACGCCGATCATGTCCCGAGAAATAAGAAACTCAGTGTGTATGCTACTCCCCCGACTGCAAAGCTAATGAAATTGCGTGGTTTTGGTGGAAAAGTAAAATCCCTGGAGTTCAAACAAACACTGGAAACGGATAAAGCAAAGATCACTTTTTATCCTGCCGGTCACATTCTCGGTTCTGCCATGACCTTTGTGGAAAGCGATCTTGGGAACCTATTATACACCGGCGATTACCGGACTCCGTCCGCTCCTGCTACAGAAGGATTTGAGTTACCTGATACTGCGATCGATATTTTTATAACTGAAGCCACATTCAGTCTCCCCATCTACAAATGGAAACCGGAAGAAGAACTTGCTGAGCAGATTCGAAATTTTGCTACCCGAAATCTTGAACAGGGCTTTACTCCCATTTTCACTGCCTATAATTTGGGCAAAGCTCAGGAATTGATGTATATCCTCAAGGAATTGAATCATCCGATGCAAATTCATGGAGCAGGATTTAAACTTTGTTCTGTTTATGAAGACTTTGGATTTCCACTTGGCGACTACAAAACCTATCAACGCGAGAATTGTGAGGGAAAGATACTGATCACACCCGGTTCTGCTTTGGGGAACGGGTTTGCATCCAACGTAAAGAAGAAGCGAATCGCGTACTGTTCGGGATGGGCAGCTAATGAATCCAGACAAACACAACTGACGGTAGACGAGCTGATTCCGCTATCCGATCATCTGGATTTCTTTGAGTTGATTAATCTGTGCAAAAAGCTACATCCTAAGAAAGTTTTGATCACGCATACGCCCAATCCTAAAGTGGTACAGCATTATTTGGATGAACTGGGGATTGATTCAACATCCTTTCAGGATTAATGAAAAATTAAAGATTAAAAATGAAAGATTTTCAATTTCATCATAACGCACATAAAAAGCTCGATATCTTCTTCTTTAGAAAGATTCATGTATCGACCGAAAACTACATTTTTAATCTTTCATTTTGAATTTTTAATTCTTTGAGTCCTCAAAGCCAACATAAAACCTCGTTCAAGCTATTAGCCAAAACCGCTCAATCCATTTCCTCAACGCGTGGAAATAATGCGAAGATCAAGCTGTTTGTAGATTATCTATCCAAGCTGGAAGCCGACAAAGATGTGAAACTAGCTACTCAGTTTTTGAGTGAAGGAGCTTTTTCTTCGGTTTCAGGCAAGCGAGCATCGGTTGGACACCGAACTATTGCCACTTTAGCTGCTGAATTCTGTGAGATCGATTATGAAAAGGTATTCAAGCCAAGTAAAACGGCAAGCGGTTCTTCTTCCGAAACCATCCAGCGTTTGTTTGAAAATATTCCTGAAGCCAAAGCTAAGTGGAAAACAGAAGATCTGACTTTACAACAGATCAATGAGATCTTTGAGTCGCTGTACATCACTTCCAAAAGAGACGCTAAGCAGCAAATACTTTTGGATGCATGGAAGAGAATGTCGCCATTAGAAGTAAAATATTTTATCCGAATTCTTGGGCAAGGTTCACTTAGAATCGGCTTCGAAACTAAGAGCGTAGAAAATGCCATTGCTAAAACCTACAGCAAAGAGTTAGAAACGGTTCGCTATGCCAGAATGATTTCCGGAAGCATCGGCAAAACAGCAATCATGGCAAAAAACGATACTCTTGATGAAGCATCTTTTAAGATGTTTAGTCCCATTGCGTTTATGTTGGCTTCTCCCATCGAAAGCAGAGCAGTCACGGATCTTTCAGAATATATCGCTGAAGAGAAATTTGACGGAATGCGTTGTCAGGCTCATATTTCTGATGGAAGAGTAGAATTATTTTCCCGCGACTTGAATCAGATCTCTTCATCATTTCCGGAAATCGTAGAATTCTTTTCCGGTAAACAGCTTCCTGATCTGGTTCTGGATGGAGAGATATGTGTTTTCAAAGATGATACCATTCTCCCCTTTCAGCTTCTTCAAAAACGAATGGGCGTAAAAAAACCTTCCAAAAAACTTCTTGCTGAGTATCCTGTGTTGTTTATCGCTTATGATGTGTTGTATAAAGATGGGAATCCGCTATTTGATGATTTGTTATCGGTTCGTCGGGTTAAACTCGAAAAGCTTTCAAAAAAAAATTCTATTCCTATCACCTCGCAGATGAAGATCTATAATCAGGACGATATGGAAGAGCTTTTTCAGCGGGCGTTAGATCATGGAAATGAAGGCTTAATGCTGAAGCGAAAAGATTCTGTGTATGAATACGGACAACGCAGAAAATCCTGGCTAAAAGTTAAAAAACCCAGTGGTTCTTTGGATACTGTTATGCTGTACGCACATGCCGGAAGCGGTAAACGCGGCGGTTCCTATTCTGACTTTACGCTGGGAATTTCGGTAAAAGATGATGATCGCTATGAAGAAGAATTCATTCCAATCGGCAAAGCATACGGCGGTTATTCTGATGAAGAACTCAAAAAGATGAATGCGTTGATCAAGGATATTACACTAGAGCGATTCGGCCCTACTCTACTTTTGAAACCTCACTTAGTCATCGAACTGGAATTTGAAGACATCCAGATCAACAAAAGAACCAAAGCGAAATACACACTTCGTTTCCCGAGATTCAAAGCTATTCGCTGGGACTTATCTCCATCTGATGCGGACACATTAAAGGATGTGGAAAGAATGTATCAGCAGAAAATCGATGAAGAAAGATCGAGGCAAGGCAAAAATCCTTCGTTTTATCTTCCATCTTGAAACTAATTTTTACGTTTTTAATCAGTTTTAACAACCATTCTGAACCTCTATATACTAGATTATGGTTCTAGCTTTAAACTTGCTCTTAAAACATACAGATGAGAAAAATACTAACAATTATCTTGCCTTTGTTATTCCTTATATCCTGTTCAAAAAAATCACAGGATCAACAAAGTAATCAGGGAAACCTTGTAATTCCTGCTGTGGAAGCAGTTCAGTCTCAATTTGGCTCTCTTCCACTTGTTGAACGATTTAGTGGAAATGTAGTTTCCGAAAATCAGGTGGAACTTTATCCGGAAGTAAATGCCCAGATCGCAGAAGTATATGTAGAAAATGGCGACTTTGTGAATAAAGGTGATGTGCTTGTAAAGCTACAAGACGAACCTTTCCAGAAGCAATTGCAACAATCTGAAGCTAATCTCAAAATCAATAATGCTCGTTTAAAACAAGCTAAAGCTCAGTTATCCACTCTGGAAGCTCAATACAAAAGAATACAAGCTCTTGCTGAAAAAGATCTCAGCAGCGAATTGGAATTGGAGCAAATCAATGCTGAAAAGATCTCTGCTGAAGCAGATGTGGAGTTGGCCGAAGCGCAGGTTGAACAATCAGCTGCCTTAGTGGATGAGAGAAAAAATCAGCTTACAAAAACACTTATAAAAGCACCTGTTACCGGAACCATCGGACAAAGAAACGCCCAACCCGGTATGCAGGCATCAGCTTCTACTCCCCTTTTTATGATAGGAGATCTGTCAAAGCTCAGAGTTGAGATCCTGTTAACAGAAAGTATGCTTAATAAAATTAAAGTTGGTCAAACCGCCGCAATATCGGTAACTGATCAAAATGGAGAGATCGTCACTATTAATGGTGAATTATCTCGAATCAGTCCTTTCTTAAATGAAATTACGAGAAGTACTGAAGCAGAAATCGATATTGATAACCAAAATGGTTTATTAAACCCGGGAATGTATGTACCCGTTGACATTTTTTATGGTGAAAGTCAGCAAGCTACATTAATTCCAACCAGCGCTATTTTCATTGATCCTAATACCGGTACTGAAGGAATTTATATTGCTAATTCCATTGGTTCAGAAATTAAACCGGTAAGCGATTCTTCATCCGGAGTCTCTTCTTTAACTTCTCCTACAGATGTTACTTTTCAGGAAATTGATGTGATTGCCCGGGGTAAAATGGAAGTTGCTGTAAACGGTTTGGAAAGCGGAAAATGGGTAGTCACATTAGGACAAAACCTGCTTTCTGAAGGAAGAGAACAAGCACGGGTTAAAACCATTCCCTGGGAACATGTAATCCGATTGCAACAAATGCAGCGAGAAGATTTGCTCAATGACGTAATGAAAGACAAACAACAGACTCCTGAAAAACCCACACTTTAACATTTTAGCTTAACTGACATGGCACTTACAGACATTTCAATTAAACGTCCGATTGCAACTACAATGTTCTTTCTGATCATTATTACTCTTGGTGTGATCGGGTTTCGATATTTACCTGTTGATCTGCTTCCTCCTATCGAATATCCACAACTTACCGTAAGTACTGAATACCCTAATGTTGGACCTGAGGAAATTGAGACAATTATTACTGAACGAGTTGAAAATGCTGTAGCGGGAGTTCCCGGAGTTGAGCGAGTACGTTCTCAATCCAGTGAAGGCCGAAGCAGAGTCACTCTGGAATTTGCTCAATCAGTAGATGTAGATGTAGCCGCAAATGATGTACGGGCAGCTTTAGATCGCTTAAGAAGTGCTCTCCCCCCCGAAGTTGAATCCCCGAGAATCTGGAAATTTGATCCCAATAACTTCCCGATTGTTATTGTTGGGGCTAATTCTGATAAAAATCTGGCGGATCTAACACTACTTTTGGATCGTGAGATCACTAAAAGATTTGAACAAATAAACGGAGTTGGCTCCATTGATATTTGGGGAGGCATAAACCGTGAAGTTAAAATCGATCTGAAGCGTGACCGGCTGATAGCAAGTGGATTGACCTCAGCTGATGTTCAACAAGCCATTTCCAGTGAAAATGCAAACCTTCCTGGTGGAAACGTAAATTCCGGAGTACAACAATTATATGTCAGAACTCAGGGCGAATTTGAATCTATTGATCAAATTGCAAATACGGTTATTACTACGGTTGATGGAAAACCTATCCGTGTTAAAGATGTTGCTGAAGTAAACTTTGGATATCAGGATCTGGATCGCCTGGTGACTATTGATGAAAAACCTATGGTGCGCTTTGGAATCCGTAAACAAACCGGAGCAAATACAGTAGCTGTTGCCGAAGATATTCGACGGGAAGTTGAACTCATTAATTCGGAAAGAAATGATCTTGACCTTTTTGTAACTACGGACCAAAGTACATTCATCCAAAGTTCCATTGATAACGTTCAGAGTTCAGCGATGTGGGGAGCTTTACTTGCGGTAGTTGTCCTTTACGTTTTCTTCAGAAATGGATCTTCGACTTTTATTATTGCAGTTTCTATCCCTATTTCTATCATCGCTACTTTTGCTTTGTTGTACTTTAACGGACTTACTCTAAACCAGATGAGTTTCGGAGGTCTGGCACTCGGTGTAGGCTTGATCGTGGATAATGCCATTGTTGTACTGGAAAATATAATCCGGCTCCGTGAAGAAGAAGGCGAAGATCTTAAAACAAGTGCATTAATTGGTACAAAACAGGTTTCAGGAGCCATCATTGCTTCCACACTAACTACTTCTGTGATCTTTCTGCCGGTGATTTTTATGCAGACTATTTCCGGTTTACTGTTTCAGCAATTGGCACTGGTTGTTGTTTTTGCACTTGTTTGCTCACTTTTGGTAGCACTTACTTTAGTACCAATGCTTTCAAGTAGATTTCTGGATGTTAAAAAGAATTCTGAAGGAGCTAAAAAAGGTTGGTTTCAAAAGTTTTTTAACAAATTTGAGAATAAATATTCATCGTCACTAAGATCTGTTCTCAAATACAGAAAATTGGTTTTTGCTGTAACCGGAGTTTTGGTTATTGGTTCATTTTTTCTTGCACCTTTTATACCGGTAGAACTTGCTCCACAAACTGATGCAGATGAGATCGATATTGATCTGAGAATGGCTGATGGTACAAACATCACTGTGATCAATGAGTATTTAGCTGAGTTAGAGCAGGTTATCAGAAGCACTATCCCATTTGATGATATAGAACATTTGACTACCGATGTAAGAGATGGTCGCGCTGAAGTTGAGATCACCATGGTCGAAGCTTCTAAAAGATCCCGAAGCACTTCTGAGCTTGCCGAGGAAATTCAACAGAAAGTTGAAGGAACGATTGCAGGGGCAAACATAAGAGTTAACGCACAGTCAGGTCTTTGGATCTTGCGCCGCGTTTTTGGATCAGGCGGAGCCGAAGATCTTCAGCTTGAAGTTCGTGGATATGATATTGACCGTTCGTATCAAATAGCTCAGGATATTAAATTGGAACTGGAAAAAATTGAAGGAATTACAGGAGTTGAAGTAGATCGAAGTGAAGGAACACCTGAGGAAAATATTGTTTTTGATCGCGAAAAGATTGCTCAGCTTGGTTTAACCATTAATAGTGTAGCCAGAACCATTCAAACTAATATCGGTGGAAGCAGAGCGGGAGCATTCCGAGTTAGCGGAGACGAATACCCAATTACGGTTCGTTTGCGTCCTGAAGATCGCTTAAATACTCAGGATCTTGATAATATTTCTATACAAACTCCCGGTGGACAGGTTATTCCTGTTTCGTCCGTTATTAAGAGGAATGCCGGTCGCGGTCCTGAAGATATTACCCGAATAAACGGACAAAGAGTAACCGGAATCTCAGCTAATCTTGAAACTGGTTTAGCATTGGGAGAAGCGGTAGAAATTGCTCAGGCCAATCTGGCTGATTATCCTCTTCCGGAAGGTTACAGCATTGTATTCAGCGGAGAATATCAGGAGCAACAAAAGGCGGCGGCTGATTTTAATATGTCGATCATTATGGCTCTGATTCTCATTTATATGGTAATGGCAGGGCAATTTGAGCGATTTCTGGATCCACTGGTAGTAATGTGTTCTGTTCCTCTGGCTGTAATTGGAGTTGTCCCCACTTTACTTCTCACTGGAACTACGATAAACATACAAAGCTTGATGGGCATCATCATGTTGATAGGTATAGTCGTTAACAACGCCATCGTGTTAATTGACTATGTGAATCTTCTGAGAAGAGATAAAGGATTGCCTGTAATTGAAGCAGTTATAGAAGCAGGACGATTACGATTACGTCCGATTTTAATGACCACACTTACAACAGTTCTGGGATTACTTCCACTCTCTTTTGGAATCGGGGCCGGAGCAGAGATTCAGGCTTCTCTTGCAAGAGTTGTAATTGGAGGACTGACTGCATCAACTTTAGTAACACTTGTGTTTATCCCTGTAGTGTATGTTTCAGTTGATCAGGTAGTTGATAAATTGAAAGCTTACAACTGGAATCCATTCAAAAAAGAATCTGAAAAAATAGAATTAGTAAGTTCTTAATAACTAACCCGGAGCTTCAGAAGTTGGACCTGCTAAATGGAATTAGTGTTAAAAACTATTGGTTACTTTAATCACTATTTCAATATCTATTTATAATTTCTATGAGTTCCTGGACACTAAAATCTATTCCGCCGCACGACTGGTTTCTTTGCCTTGATGTGGAATCCTATTTCGATCATGAGCATGATGTAGAAACTATTTTCGAAGAAGGATTTACTCGTCCCATTCCGGTTGGTGATACAGATGTGATCGTAACTGTATTTTTTAACGGTGATCCGGATTCGCCAGAGTTTCATATGGAGACCAAGGAATCCTTATCAAAAGAAGAAATTAAGGAAGCGAATAAGAGCTTATCTAAGGTCTTAGGCACCGAAATGGATATCCGGCCTCTGTACGATCAGGCTTCAGAAGATCCACTTTTGGGTGATAAACTAAGCTCGTTGTACGGTTTAAAGAGAATGACCAGAGCTAATTTATTCGAAGATATTCAGAACAGAATTGTAGAGATGCAGATGAATCATAAACCTACTGCTAAGAAAATGATGTTTGCAGTTCGGGAAGCTTATGGAACGGCTTTGGTTCATAACGGAAAGAATATTCCTGCCTGGCCACGTGCTCATCAGCTAATGAAAGCAGACCCGATGGGGATACGAAATCTTGGTCCTACTAAAAGAAAGGGACAGTATTTAATAGAATTAGCTACGGATATGATCGGTGGAAATATAGATATGGATCATATTACAAATCGTGAGCCTCAGGAAGCTTATGATCTGTTAACGAACATAAAAGGAATTGGACCAACAGCCGGACAAGATCTTATGATGATGAGAGGCCGACCTGATGCTGTTTTCCCCAGCAACAAAAAGAAAGATGAAGAAAAAGGATTACGTCGTTGGATCATAGCAAGCTATGGTGAAAATCCACACACCATAAGCGAAAAGAAATTTCAAAGTCTGATCTCAAATTGGACTGGATTTGAAGGGGCTGCATTGGAGTTTTTGTATGTGAATTGGATCATCAGTGAGAAAGAGAAGAAGGCGAGAGGAAAAAGTAAATAGATACTAACTGTATTCTACAGCTAAATAAGGTCGAAACCTCTTATTAGTTTTTAAGATTCATTTACAAATAAAAAAAGCCGACTGCTTTCACAATCGACTTAATTTGGTTTATAAGTGTGATTTAATAATCACTCTTTGAAGAATTCAGTGCTTTTTTGATACTTGGCGGCAGAATCACTTCATCGATTACATGTACAACACCATTACTGGCATTTATATCAGCTTTAACCACTTCAGCATTTTCAATCATAACGCTTTCTCCGTTACTTTTTACGGATGCATTACTTCCCTGAATTGTTTTAGCTTTCATCGTTTTAGTAACATCGTCCGACATAACTTCACCGGGAATTACGTGATAAGTTAGTACGGCTACCAACTGTTCTTTGTTTTCAGGCTTCAGTAATTCATTTAAAACTCCCTCAGGAAGATTTTCAAAAGCTTCGTTTGTGGGTGCAAAAACAGTGTATGGACCTTCTGACTGAAGTGTCGCTTCTAAATCAGCTGCTTCTACTGCCGTAGCTAATGTCGACAAGGATTCTGTCTCCGTTGTTAGCTCAAGAATATTTGTTTCCTCCTGAGCTTTAACCTCGAAAGAAAGGATTAATACCAGCGCTAATGTAAATAAATTTATTGCTCTCTTGAATAAGTTCATCTTGAATAGTTTTTGTTAATGGTAACACTCACTTAAAGATGAATGAAAAACTATATGTTCCTATAAATAATAGATCCGCAGATACAAGTCTAAATCAAACTATTATTGTGTCAGATGTTATCTGTAGAGACCAAATATTAATTACTCATAACCTATTGTAGAGCAATTGATTAAAAAAGTGGAAATGAAAAAGTCCTCTGAGAATCAGAGGACTTTAAACTTATTCTACTGGTTTAAGCTTAGACTTTAAAAAGAAATATCCGAGTAACCCACTCAACAAAGAGCCCACAAAAATACCCACTTTAGAGTATTCTATGAATTCCTGATTAGTAAATGCCAACCCACCTATAAATAGTGACATTGTAAATCCAACTCCTGTCAAACATGCAATTCCATAGAAAATCGTCCATGCCTTGTCTGAATCGGGCAGTTTAACTATACCAAGTTTACTTGATATCCAAATTGATAACATAATCCCAATTTGTTTACCAAAGAATAAACCAAATATGATCCCGAGTGTAAGCGTAGATGAGAAAGCAACCGCAGCTTGTTCAGCAGATAAAGCTACTCCTGCATTGGCAAAAGCAAAAACAGGCATAATAAAATAAGCTACAAGCGGATGTAGCTTATGCTCTAATTTGTGCAATGGACTTTCAAGTTTTTCTATGCCCTCTTCTAAATAGTGAAGAGCTGTTTCATCATCTTCTTTGTCAGGGGTGTTAAGAGAACTTCGAAACAATTTAACTCCATTCTCAATGGTATCCAGTAACCCTTCCCGGTTTTTATGGGGGCTGGCCGGAATCATAAATCCTAAAACCACACCCGCTATGGTTGCATGAACACCTGATTTAAGTACGGCAACCCAAAGAATTAATCCTACGAAAAGATATAATGCTATTGAACGGATATTTGCCCTATTCATAATCATTAGTACCACTATAGCACCACCGGAAACTGCAAGTGCTATCAAAGATATGTTACTCGTGTAGAATAAAGCGATTACTACTACAGCAATTAAGTCGTCTACTACTGCTACTGCTGTAAGAAACACTTTTGCCCAAACCGGTACCCGGCTTCCGAGTAAAGCGAGTATTCCTAAAGCAAAAGCAATATCCGTTGCAATGGCAATGGCCCAACCATCCATAAATTCAGTACCGGCATTAAATCCATAAAAGATCAATCCGGGAACAACAGCGCCACCAAATGCAGCGATTATTGGAAGCAGAGCCGATTGCACAGTTGAAAGCTCCCCATATTTGATCTCCCGTTTTATCTCCAAACCGATCAATAGAAAGAAAATCGCCATCAATCCATCGTTGATCCATAAAATTAGTGGTTTCGAAATATTCCCGGCTTCAAAACCTATGGTAAGCTTTGCTTGAAATAATTGAACGTACCAATCTGAAAGTGGTGAATTCGCTACAATTAGAGCTAATACTGCTGAAAAAAGTAGAAGAATTCCTGAAAATGATTCTGTTTTGATGAATTCTTGTATTGGAGCCAAAGGCTTTTTAGATGTAGTCTTTTGCATAATTTAAAAAATGTATGTTGTGTAATAAGTTGATTAGTATATCCCTATTTAAAAGGGCAGAAAGTGATTTTATAAATCAACTACATTCTTCAAAATGATGCTGAGGACACTTTTGAGATGGGAAAAATAAAGCTGTAGGACAACACAAAAAATTTTGTGATCTACCTGTAGTAAGCGTTTTTACGATATGTATAAATAAGTTGCTCATAGCTTTATTTTCAACAGAACTTAAAACTAGAATGCACCATTCCTAAGGAATTAATTTTTTTACGAGTCTTCTGTATTTATATACACGCCAAATTATATATGCGATAGTTAAAGGTAAAACAGCATAAAGCATAACCCATTCCATTGTGGGCTCAAAAGCAGAACCCACTGCATCCAGAACCAGATAACTCAGATAAGAGCCATAATAAAACAGTAATATCGCTCCATCGAACTTAGTAATATCAAACCCTGCAATAAATATCGGGATACACATAATACTTACAGCAACCATGAAAGGAATATCTAATGCCAGAGCTGCCGGAGATACTGCTAAAATATTCGGAGCTATTACAACTGTTAGCCCAAGGGTGAGCAAAATATTATAGAGATTACTGCCCATCACATTTGCCACAGCCATATCTGTATTTCCTTTTCGAATGGTTGCAATGCTGGTAGCAACTTCCGGTAATGAAGTTCCTATCGATACAATGGTTAAACCAATCACTAGCTCAGAAAGTCCTAATATTGTAGCGATTTCAATTGCACTTTTTACCATCCAGTCTGATCCCTGAATGATCAATCCCATACCAACAATTAAATATCCGATATTCTTCACATAAAAGAACCAGCCAGTTGAAAGCTTTCTTTGCTCTGCTTCGAAGTCTGTTTCTTCCGGCTGATTATCTCTTTCCTTCTTTATCTGGAAAAAAGTAAAAACCGAATACGCAACTAAGCCCAATAACAACCAAACTCCGTCTAGTGTAGTAAGCTCACCGTCAAAGGCGATAACATACAATAATACACTTGCTGCTATTACGATCGGAACGTCAATTTGGACCACTCTGAGTTTTACAGCCAAAGGTTTAATAATAGCACTAATTCCAAGAATCAGAAGTATATTCGCGATATTACTACCTACAATATTTCCCAGAACCAGATCAGCATTCCCGGCTATGGCCGCCTGCAAACTGATCGCCAGTTCGGGAGCTCCGGTTGCAAAAGCGACCACTGTCAATCCCATTATCAATGGTGATACTCTCCATTTCACACCAAAATGGTCTACTCCTCTTAAAAATAATTCTGCTCCGCCAATAAGTGCCGCCAATCCGGCTATAAAAGTAATTGCTGTCATATCTGAATTTGTGAACACCAAAGGTACAAGGTATTCGACTTAAAAAAAGATTTTCTGATTAGTTCTATTTTACTCTTCTGAACACTAATTCTATAACCTCATCTTCATAGCCATCATTTTCTCGTTCTATAAATACGAATTCATCATTTGAAATAAAATCTGGTAAGGTTTCAAATACTAAGGTTTTTTTTACCGATAAATCTGACAAGTTAAAAATCAGACCAAACGTCACTGATTTTTTATCGACATGCTGATTAAAGAGAACTACCCCTGAATTTTTATTTAATTGATAGGCATTATAAATCACTGAATTATTCTTGATAATTTTTCCGATTTCTTTAGGGAGCTTGGAAGCATCAAAATCTTTCGAAATATCTGCCGATATTGGATTAAATATATCAGAATTGAATCCCTTACTCACTAATTTCTTAGTTTTTCTATTGAAGGAATAGATAACAGGTTCAAAAGCTTTCGTAAAATATATGATGTTATCAGCTTCAAAAATTCCTCCACCTTTGAACCTATATTCTGCATTCGGAAATTCATTCTCTACTGAAAAAGCTACTCCTTTTTCTTCGCCCTTTTTATCCCAAGTTCTAATATCATATTTAATGAAGTCTTTACTAAACCCAACGATATCTTTTCCATAATCAAATTGTTCTGGCATTATGGATTTCTCCTGAACTGCTCCCACGCAATCTCCATTCTTTTTGAATCGGAACCCCCAAATTCCTGAGTTTGTTATAAAGATTTCATTATGATCACCGAATTCAGCTTTCCATGGATAAAATTTAAACCCGGTGTGGCACTCTTCAGGATCCAGAATTTTCCACTCTTTTCCTGTAAAAAGAACAACCTGAATCAATGAGTTATCTGAGATCAATATTCGTTCATCTTGTATGTCAATCTCAAAAAATCCTCCTAGAAAAAGTTCTTCGGGAATCATGACTCTTTTTATCTCAACCAACTCTGTAGGCTGAGCCATAGCTGAGATAGAAACAAAAAAAGTAATTATTAAAACTAGATTTAGTAATTTTTGCATGATAGAACTTAATCGTAATAATGAATACAAAAAAGCCCTGTTTAGAAATATAAACAGGGCTGAAAATCATTCAAGATGAAGTTATATTACTTCTCCAACCACCAGTTTCTTAATTGAATTTGCTCATCTGTAGCATCTTCAACTTCTTGTAGTTTTTGCTGTGGATATAGTGGCGTTCCTACAACACCCTGAAGTTTAAAATCTTCTCCATTTCTGTTAATTGTCAAAGTAAGTTCTGTATCCGGTGTCCATTGAAAGGACTGTGGTAATATTTGACGAAAATTTTCCAGAGACGCTTCTGTTCCGTTAACTGCAACCAATGTATCTCCCGGCTGAACACCCATTTCAATTAGAGAAGTATTCAAATCCATATTTTCGAAGTAGATCTTTCCGTTCGATTGATCGACATTGATATAAGCAGCTTGCTGATTAACCAAAAACAGGTTTGTCTGCACTTCTTCCACGCCCATTTCTAAACCAACTTTATCAAAGAATACTGAATAATCGATAGGTGTAGTTCCTTCAACATGAGTTCTCAGAAACTCGCCAACTGAAGGGTAGGTCATCTCAGTTATTTCAGCGATCAGGTTATCATCTTCGAATGGTTTGTCGATACCATATTTTGCTGATAACTCTTTCATCAACGAAAGCATACTTCTTTCACCGTTACTTTCTTCTCTCATTAGAATATCGATACACATCCCGATCAATGCCCCTTTTTGGTACACATTGTAATAATTAGATGCATATGGTTCATCAATTACGTTCTCACTCATTACCGTAAAACTCATCGAATCGTCCATAGTGTATGAACTTGAGATCTTGCTCTGAATCTTACTATAAAATTCTTCTTTAGGCTGAAGATCTTCGTAGGCCTGAAAGTGACTCGCAAAATATTCCGTAACTCCCTCATACATCCACAAATGCTTCGAGAATGTCGGCTCATAATAATCGAAATAGTGAACATCTTCTGAGTGCACACTTAATGGAGTTACAATATGGAAAAACTCATGCGAAACCACATCGATCATAGCTTGATTTAACTGTGGCTCCTGCATTTGCTCAGGAAGTACAACAATGGTTGAAGTCTGATGTTCCAGTGCTCCAAAACCTTGTGGTGATGTTTGAGTGCCTTCTGACAGATACAGGTAGATGTCATATCGCGGAGTACTGTTAAGGTCACCCAGATATGCTTTCTGAGCCTCCATCATTTCAAAAACAGTCTCTTTGATCTTTGCTGCTGAATGCACTCCGTTTGGCGAATAAACACTCAACACGATCTGAATGTCGCCTACCAAAAACTCTTCAATATCCAGATCTCCGTAAAACATCGGGTTATCAGTAATATCAAAATATCTGGCAGCTGTATAATTATCTACTACTGTTGAATCTCCTTCTAAAACCATCGAGCTACTTGTCGGAAGCGCCGATGATTTTTTCATACCAGCAGGAGCAGTAACTGCTAATTTGTAGCTGTTGTCTTTCAACTCTTCGAAATATCCGATAAAACCATGCAAGTTAAGAACAAAGTTATCGTCTTCAATATTGGTCCCTGATGGTGAAAATGGTGTAGGTTTTTCTGTTTTCTCGATATCAAATGTATCGTTTACATAGTAGCCCAGCTTATCTAATTTCTGAGCATTTGGAATGATCCAGGTATTTTCATCCGGTCGATTTACTTCAATTTCCATTCCTGAATAATCGTAAGCAACCAAGTCTTCTGTAAAACTACCGAAATCACTGATTTCATAAGTTCCCTGTACTACTCTTGGGATTCTATATGTAACTGTGTCTTGGGAAAACATTCCCGGATCTATCTCAACCCAAACCCGGTCATTATCAGTGTTTACAAGATCAATAGAGGTGGAAATCGGAGTTTGTTCAGCTTGCTCTCTCATTTCTTTTGAAAGATTGTCTCCTGTTTTAGGCGAACAGGCATAAGCTACGCTAAGGAGTAATCCCCCGAGTATAAGTTTCTTCATTTGTAAGATTTTGATGAACAGTTTAATTACCGTCAAAAGTACGGATTTTTAACCTTAATATTTTAAGACCATTATAAATCCTTGGAACAACTCGTTCTAGTTCATTCCAAATCGAAGCTTCGAAATTCTTGGTTCCAATAAAGACTGAATTAGGGTAAGTATCTTTATAAAGAATGATTTTGTCACCTTGAATATCGAAATCTTCCAGAACAACAAAGTGCTCGTCATTAAATTTTTTAGCAAGAATTGGTTCAACACCAATTTCAATAAAATTTGAAGCGTCATTTTTTCTTGCCAAAATAATACCTCCTGCTAAAAGGTATTCCACTCCATCTTTTTCGATCATTTTTACAGGTCCGTATTTCGGTAATCTATAAGATATCCAACTCTCTCCATCATCCACACTTTCATAGAACACACTTCTATGACCAGCTATAATAGTACCGTCTTTCCTCTCAAAAAGCATACTAATTGAGTCATCGTCTTTTGAAATTTCCCTTGATACTTTCTCCCATGTTTGGCCTTCATCTTTTGATCTGTAAATACCGTCGTGAGTACCTGCAAATATACTTCCTGAAACTGACTGAAGAAGATGGTCAATGCTGTTTGTTAGAAACTCTGAAGCAAAAAAGAATTCATTTTTAACAAGAGTGTCACCTGATGATGAAGAAAGGTAAACTCCACTTACCGTCCCCGCGATCAATGTTCCACTCTCTAGGATCAGAATGTCATAGATCTTTGATTGTGGGTCGAACAAAACAGTCCATTCAAAGCCATTAGATGAGCGAACAATTTTATCCCCATCCTCTGTAACCGCATAATATTCATTATCTTTCTCTATCAAATGGGATAACTTTTTAGTTTTTTCAGGAGATACATATCCAAATAAATCTGCATTCTTGTAATACGAAAGCCCTTCCCAAGTACCTATCATAGGACTTCCTTGCTCATCAAGGTTTACGGATGTAATTGGGCGTTGATCAAATCTCGATAATTTCGAAAAATCAAATGCATCAACTCTTTCTTTTTCTCCATTGATCAATGAACATGACAAAAGCAAAACTACCAAAAATAAGTAGTGAAATTTCATAATCAGCTTCGTTAGCATTACATCTAATTAATTGAATTCCTTGATTATAATCAATTAGAACTCGAATAAAAAAACCCTGCAAGAATTAACTTACAGGGTTTAAATTATTCCCTGAAAATGCTAATCGAAAAGATCAGGCTATTTTCAGAATCAGATCTGCAGTTCTCATAGAATAACCGGCTTCGTTATCATACCAACCAATTACTTTTACCAGATTACCGTCTACTTTTGTCAGGTCGCTGTCAAAGATATTCGAATGTGGGTTTCCGATGATATCTGTTGATACTAATGGATCTGTTGCATACTCAAGAATTCCTTTCATAGAACCTTCAGATGCCGCTTTGAATGCAGCATTCACTTCTTCAGCAGTAGTTTCTTTGTTCACTTCACAAACAAAATCGGTTAATGAACCTGTTGGGGTTGGAACACGAACTGCTCCACCATCTAACTTCCCGTCTAAATGCGGAAGTACTAAACCAACTGCTTTTGCAGCTCCTGTTGAAGTAGGAATAATATTAATGGCGGCTGCACGTGCTCTTCTCAGATCTTTATGCGGAGCATCCAAAATTCTTTGATCACCTGTGTATGCATGGATCGTAGTCATGAATCCTTTCTTCACACCAAATGCATCATCCAAAACTTTTACCATTGGGGCAAGACAGTTTGTTGTACAACTAGCGTTCGAGTAGATCTCTGTTTCGTCATCGATCACTTCATCATTTACACCAAGCACTACTGTTTTTACTCCACCTTTTCCGGGTGCTGAAATAATTACTTTCTTTGCTCCGGCCTCGATATGCTTTCCTGCGCTCTCTTTGTCTACAAAAAACCCGGTTGATTCGATTACGATATCAACACCAAGATCTCCCCAATTTAAGTTAGCCGGATCTCTTTCTGCGGTAACTGAAAAACTCATCTCATTAATAGTGATCTTATCTCCATCCACAGAAACTGTTCCATCAAAAGTCCCCTGAGATGAATCGTACTTGAAAAGATGAGCTAAAGTATTAGTGTCTGTCAGGTCATTTACCCCAACAATATCAATTTTATCACTATACTTTGCTAGAATTGATCGCGTAACCATTCTACCAATACGACCAAATCCGTTAATTCCGACTTTTATTTTTGACATTTTATACCTGTTTTTTTGATGGTCAATTCGAATATCATTTACAGAACCAACCCATTAAATAACTTTCTTTTCAGACTCTGAAAATACCACTACTAGTTGCCATATTCAATGATTTTAGCTTATGATAGTAATAGAAAAACATGAACAAGTACTAAAAGCGCTTTTCCAAAAATTAAATGGGTGGCTGGAATTTATTTTCTTATAATCTTTTAAACTTAATAGATACACAATGGGGAAAGTATTTACTGAAGAGGAAGTAAAAGAGATCATTCGTAAAGCTGCAGAAATGCAAAAACAATCCGGAAGTGAAGTTCAGGAACAAGGCTTGACCATGGATGAACTTATGGAAATCGGAAAAGAATCCGGCCTTGATGTTGATTTCATAAAAACAGCAGCACTTGAATTCGAAAATAAAAAAGTTACACGTCATTCAGGTTTAACGGATACTCATATTTTTGAAGAAAGAACTTTTGATACTGAGTTATCTGAATCAACGATTTGGGAGGATGTATTATCTGAGCTGGGACATCAATTTGGTGGAAATGCATTCGGGATGGCTAAAGAATCTAAGAGTCAAAGAAAATGGTCACATACCAGTATTTCGGGTATTGAAACTACAGTTTCACTCACAAAACGAGATTCTGAGACCAAATTGAAATTCTCACAAAGAGTTGGAATGGGAAGCCCTTTAACTGAAGGTATAATGTATGGTGGTGGACTTACTTTTTTGATCATGATGCTAACCGGTGTGTTTTCCGAGGTGAGTATTCAGGGGATGATTGCTTTAAGTGCAGGACTTTGGAGTATTTCGTCAATCCTGATATATCAGTTAGATATTGCATGGAGAAAAAGAAAACTTAAAAATTTGAAAGATCTGGCCAATAAGATCATTGACCAACTTCCGAAAAAACTATCTTCTTCAAATAAAAAAGAAAAAGTGAATGAGAATCTATCTGAGATTGAAATAGAATCTGAAGATGTTTATCAAAACGATAGTGAATTAAAAAATAATTTGAGAGAGAAGGAGTAAGCTCAGTTACTATATATAATAATTTCTTTTCAACTCAAATAAGGGTGCATTTTTTGGTTACCTTGATTTTAATTAAGCAAAACTTATCCCTTACTCCAAAATGGACAGCAACGACATCTTCAGACGATTACGATATATTCTAGGCTATAACGATCTTAAAATGGCCGAGGTTTTTGCTTTGGCTAATGATCCTATAGATCAGTCCAGAGTTACAACCTGGCTCAAGAAAGATGAAGATTCTGATTTTGTGAAGATGCCCGATGTCGCGTTGGCTACTTTTCTCAACGGATTGATCAATCAAAAGCGTGGCAAGAAAGAAGGTGCACAGCCTGTTCCCGAACAAGTATTAAATAACAACATCGTATTCAGAAAATTACGCATCGCTTACAATCTTCAGAGCGATGACATACTAGAAATGTTTGATCTGGTTGATAAAAGCATCAGTCCACATGAACTCAGTGCCTTTTTCAGAAAACCCACCTCCGGAAAGTACCGGGAATGCAACGATCAGTACTTGCGACATTTTCTTTCCGGTTTGCAGGAAAAATTTAGAGCTTGATGCGGTTGGGTTTGCCACAAAAGCACGAAGGCACTAAATTTTTTAGGCTCTTTGTCATCTCTGTAGATGTCAGGTAATTCGATGACAGTTTTGAACAGTAAAATATATATGGTCATCCCGAACTTGTTTCGGGATCTTAAGAAAAGGCTACCAACTCATTCACGAAATAAACTTCAGCTAGTACAATGAATAGAGAGTTTAGTTTATGCCGCCTTATATTAATCTTTGATGTTTAAGCATGAATGGTATCTAACTTCCATTCTTCGCAAAGATCCTGAAACAAGTTCAGGATGACCCTCCGACACACTTGTCAAGTCAGCTTTCTATAAAGCACCCCTACTCAGGTTGGCAACTTTAAACAAAAAAAAGCCACCTCAAATTGAGATGGCTTTTAAATTAAAGCTGGAAACTATTCCGGAGTATTTTCTTTTTCATCTTTGGAAGCCTTTGCCATGGCGGCGGCTCCAAAAGCAACACCTAAAGCAAGCCAAAGCCCTAAGTTATCGGTAAGAACTCCAATCACCGTTCCGATAATTATCCCATAAGCCAATGCATTTTTCTTATTCATAGTACTTTGACTCCATTTTAGATTTTCGGAACAACTTAATTAGCTCACCAACGCCTTCATATAGTCTCTTCTCATTTCAGCAATAGCGGAGATAGAAATTCCTTTCGGGCAAACAGCTTCACATTCTGCAAAGTTGGAACAGTCACCAAATCCTTCTTCTTTCATTTGGTCGACCATTGCAACCGCGCGATTACTTCTTTCCACTTCTCCCTGAGGGAATTTATTTAAGTGAGCAAGTTTCGCTCCCGTAAACAAGGAAGCCGACGCATTCGGACAGGCAGCCACACAAGCGCCGCAACCAATACAAGCAGCATATTCAAAAGCTTCATCCGATTTCTCTTTTTCTACCGGCAAGGCATTTGCTTCCTGAGCGGAACCGGTTTTTACCGATACATATCCACCTACTTCAATGATTCGATCAAAAGCACTACGATCTACAACAAGATCTTTAATGATCGGAAAAGCAGCTGCTCTTGGTGGTTCGATGGTAATTTTGTCGCCATCTTTATAATTACGCATGTGCAATTGACAACAAGCAACTTCGGCTTTTGGTCCGTGTGCCTGTCCGTTGATCACTAAGTTACAAGAACCACAAATTCCTTCACGGCAATCGTAATCGAATTCAACAGGCTCTTTGCCTTTCAGCTGAAGTTCTTCGTTGAGTACATCCAACATTTCAAGGAAGGACATATGCTCGTTTACAGTATCTAAAGTATACTCTTCGAAATGACCGGGAACATCAGGTCCAGCTTGTTTCCAGTATTTCAAATGAATGGTCATATCTTTGCTCATAATCTTTTCCTTTGGTTCAGCCACTAAAGCACAAAATCACTAAATAATTTTTGTGTCTTGGTGATTCTGTGGCAAACCTTTTACTTGTATGATCTTTGTTTTAGTTCAACGAATTCAAATTCTAAATTTTCTTTGTGCAGTTCTTCCTGAAGCTGTCCGTTCACACCCTTGAATTCCCAGGCTGCTACGTAAGAGAAGTCTTCGTCATTACGGATCGCCTCTCCTTCTTCAGATTGATATTCCTCACGAAGGTGACAACCACATGACTCTTCTCTTTCCAAAGCATCTCTGGCCATTAACTCAGCTAACTCAAAGAAATCAGCTACACGACCTGCAAATTCCAGATATTTGTTGTAGTTATTCTTTTCACCCGGTACATACACATTCGTCCAGAATTCTTCACGAAGTTCCTGAATCTCTTTGATCGCTTTTTCAAGATCTTCTTTGTTTCTGGCAATACCGATGTTATCCCAAACGATCTTACCAAGTGTTCTATGGAAATCAACAATGGTTCTTTTTCCATTGATGTTCAGAAGTTTATCGATTTGATCCTGAGCACCTTTTTCAGCTTCAATAAAGGCATTGTGATCGGTACCGTAACGAGTTCCCGGTTTAACATCTGCTAAGTAATTACCGATAGTTGCCGGAAGTACAAAATATCCATCACTCAAACCCTGCATCAACGCGCTTGCTCCAAGTCTGTTTGCACCGTGATCTGAGAAATTTGCTTCTCCGGTTGCAAATAGTCCCGGAATGTTGGTCATCAAGTTATAATCAACCCAAAGGCCTCCCATTGTATAATGCACTGCAGGATAAATTCTCATTGGTTGCTCATATGGATTCTCTCCTGCGATATTTTCGTACATATCAAAGAGGTTACCATATTTTGCAGCTACAGTATCTTTTCCATCACGCTTAATAACGTCACGGAAATCCAGATAAACCGACAATCCTGTTGGTCCCACTCCTAATCCTTCATCACAAACGATCTTAGCATTTCTGGAAGCCACATCACGAGGAACTAGGTTTCCGAAGCTGGGATATTTTTCTTCCAGATAATAAAAGCGTTCTTCATCCGGTATATCATTTGGATGACGATCATCTCCTTTTTTTCGAGGTACCCAAACACGACCATCATTTCTCAAACTCTCACTCATAAGAGTAAGTTTAGACTGATAATCTCCGGAAACCGGAATACATGTCGGGTGAACCTGAACATAACATGGATTAGCAAATAACGCTCCTTTTTTGTGAGCTCTCCATGCTGCTGTTACATTTGAATTCTTTGCGTTGGTTGAAAGATAGAATACGTTTCCATATCCACCGGTTGCCAGTACAACAGCATCGGCTTCCCATCTTTTCAATTCACCTGAAACCAGATCTCTTGTAATAATACCGCGAGCTTGTCCGTCAATGATCACAACGTCAAGCATCTCATGGCGTGGGTGATATTCAATTCCACCTTCATTCACCTGACGCATCATCGCCTGGTAAGCACCTAACAGTAACTGCTGTCCGGTTTGACCACGCGCATAAAATGTTCTGGAAACCTGAGCTCCACCAAACGATCGGTTTGCAAGCAATCCACCATATTCACGAGCAAAAGGAACTCCCTGTGCTACTGCCTGATCAATAATTTCATTAGCAACTTCAGCAAGTCTGTACACATTCGATTCTCTGGATCTGTAATCGCCACCTTTAATAGTATCATAAAATAATCTCCAGATGCTGTCTCCATCATTCGGATAATTCTTAGCGGCATTAATCCCACCCTGAGCAGCAATACTGTGTGCACGTCTGGCAGAATCCTGAATACAGAAGCTTTTCACATTGTAACCAAGCTCAGCCATACTTGCAGCCGCAGCTCCTCCGGCTAATCCGGTTCCTACAACGATAACCTCATACTTTCGCTTGTTATTAGGAGCGACAAGCTTCATTTCTTTTTTATGCTTGCGCCACTTTTCTTCTAATGGTCCTTCAGGTGCTTTTGAATCTAATTTCATAATTGTGTTGCCAAGGAATCACAAAATCACGGAATTAATTAACTATCCGCTTAATGCCTCTTCCAATATTTGAATTAATAGTTTCTTTAACAGTAAAAGTTATCACTAAATCATTTTTTGTGTTTTCGTGAATTAGTGGCATTTAAATTTAATATGAGATTAATGAGCCTTCACCGCCGGTGAAATAGATATACAGCGGAATGAAGATGAACATGAGCATAATTACGATTGCGAAACCATATGCACCCATTTGTACTTTTTTTGAAGCTTCTTTGCTTTTCATTGAAAGTGACGTAAAAGCGCTCCAGAATCCATGTGACAAATGGAGTATCAATAAGCTCAAGACAAATGTATAACCGAAGGCATATAGCGGATCAGTAAATTTTTCGATCACCAATGCCCTCAGATCACGAGCCATTTCGCCCGATGCAAGCTTTACCATTTCAGTATCGCCGAATTTAAATGTCCAGATATGGATCACAAGAAAAACCAAAATGATGATTCCTGTATAGACCATGCTTTTGGAAGCTAAAGACTGGTGACTTGGTCCGCCTTTGGTTTGATACTTCTTATATCCTTCCGGGCGAGCTTTTCTTCTGTTCCACCAAATGGAAACTCCCAAAATTGTATGATATAAAAAGAAAAAAGCCAATCCTGCTTCAATCACATAAAGCAAAGGACCCAGATCTTCTAAAGTTTTTGTGTAAATATTAAAGGCTTCAGGAGCACCGAAAATGGTTAGATTACCTACAATATGACCGATAAGGAATAGCATCAAACCGATGCCTGTGATCCCCGTCATGATTTTGCGGCCTACCTGCGAATTGATCGCTTTTATAAATGAGGGCATGCTGGTTTTTATAGTTAGTTCTGAAAATGTTAAACAAGCTTGTTTAAGCTTTAGTTTCAATTTAAAGTGAAACTAAATTATGCTTTTATAGATTTGAAAAATCGCTTTTTCCCTTTTCAATGGCAAGGTGGATTCACTCTAAATATTAAGTATGAACGGGGATAAATATTCTTTTACCTTTTCAGGCTAATAAATCAATCATTTTCTGAAAACAGTTTCTAACATATTTACTTCCGAATTTAAAGAACGGGGTTCTAAATTCATTGGGTATCTCTTTTCTGCAAAGTCTGAAGAGGAGTTTGACGAAGAACTTCAAAAATTAAAAACTGAACTTTGGGATGCTTCACATCACTGCTACGCTTACCGAATTGGAGCAAATGACACCACCGAGTTCAGCAGCGATGACGGGGAGCCGTCGGGAACGGCCGGACTTCCAATCTTAAATCAACTTCGGTCTAATGAATTGGTGGATGTATGTGCAGTGGTTGTACGTTATTTCGGAGGAACCAAACTTGGAAAATCAGGATTGATAGAGGCTTACGGTGAAGGAGCAAAACAAGCTATTGAAGCTGCAAAGCTCCTCGAAATAAAAAAAATTCAGTTTGTACGAATTGTTTATCCCTACTCACAGGAAAACGCAGTCAATAAATTAATACTTGATTATGAACTTGAGGAACAGGAAGCCGAGTACCTCGCAGACGTATCAAAACTATTTGCCTGCCCTGTTAAGAACATTTCAACTTTTAAGACCAGCTTAGAAGCATTAGAACATCTTTCCGTCTCTCATAAAATGTTACATAAAAGTTATATATACGGTTGATGATTTCAAGTATACTAATTCTGATAAGTACCAATCCGAATTCGGAGTTGTTACGTTCTTTTAATTAAGTATCTTCTTCAGATTCAGAATCAGAATTCATTCTGAAGATCAGAAATCAATTATCTAAATATGAAAAATAATATTCACGACCAAGTTTCATCCTATTACGGGGAAACACTGCAGACATCTGACGACCTCAAAACCAATGCCTGCTGTACCGATATAGAGTACCCAAGACACATCAAAGACATTTTAAGCCAACTTCATGATGAAACCATGTCAAAATACTACGGATGTGGTCTTACCATTCCTACTAACCTTGAAGGTTTAAGAGTTCTGGATTTAGGATCCGGTTCCGGAAGAGATTGTTATGTAGCGAGCAAGTTGGTTGGGAAGGATGGCCATGTTATCGGTGTGGATATGACTGATGAGCAGTTAAAAGTAGCTGATGCTCACAAAGACTTTCATGCACAAAAGTTCGGGTTTGCTAATGTTGAGTTCCAGAAAGGAAACATCGAAGAACTCGGAAAACTTGATATTGAAAAAGAATCTCTTGATCTGATCATTTCTAACTGTGTAATAAATCTGGCTACAGATAAAAAAGCAGTTCTTCAGGGCGCGTATGATCTTTTGAAAGAAGGCGGTGAGATCTATTTCAGTGACGTTTATTCTGATCGAAGAGTCCCTCAGGATCTTGTTGATGACCCTGTTTTATACGGAGAATGCTTGAGTGGTGCACTCTATTGGAACGACTTTTTAACCATTTCAAAAGATGTCGGTTTTTTGGATCCCCGGACAGTGAGTTCGAACAGAATCACCATTGAAGATGAAGAACTTATGGAAAAGGTAGGGAATATCAATTTCTACTCCGTTACCTATCGCTTAATGAAATTACCAAAATTGGAAAGTGATTGCGAAGACTATGGTCAGGCAGTTCGCTACAAAGGAACCATTGATCATAACAAAGATGCTTTTGAACTGGATGATCATCACTTGTTTGAAGCCGGACGTATTAAAACAGTTTGCGGAAATACATATATGATGCTTCACGACACTCGATTTAAAGAACATTTTGATTTTTGGGGTGACTTTTCCACCCATTACGGAATTTTTGAAGGTTGTGGTGGAAGTGCCCCCTTCAACACAGAAAATACTAATTCAGACGAGGCTGCTCCATGCTGCTAAAAGATTTGAAAACGAAATCTCTTAAAGAACAGGAAATAAAACAGAATTTTCACGACAAAGGGAAATTCAGAGAACCAACAACTACGGGCAAAGGTGACGACCGCGCTTATGTGGAGTTGACAAATCTGGATACGCTTTGGTTCAATACGGGAACCCGCTGTAATCTTCAGTGCAAAAATTGCTATATCGAATCTTCTCCAACCAACGATGAGTTATTATACATCACAACGGATGAAGTAAAAACCTATCTGGATGAAATCCGTGATCTTGAACTGAGCACAAAACAGATCTCATTCACCGGCGGCGAACCTTTTCTGAATAAAGACATGGTTCCGATCCTGGACTTATGTTTGGAACGTGGATTTAATGTGTTGGTTCTCACCAATGCGTACCGCGCAATTGATAAACATTTCGATGAACTGGATGTACTGAATAAAAAATATCCCGGAAAATTAACGCTTCGTATTTCTTTGGATCATCACACAGAATCTGTACATGAGCGAGAAAGAGGTCCAAAGACTTTCAACAGAACGCTTACAACAATGAATACCCTTTCAAAAATGGGTTTCAATCTTGCCGTTGCAGGACGTTCTTTAGAAAATGAATCCAGAGATGAAGCTTTACAAGGCTACCAATCTATTTTGGATGAGTACGAAGTTGGAATCACGGTAACGGGCGGTGAAAACATTGTAATCTTCCCGGAAATGACTACCGATCAGGATGTTCCTGAGATCACTACTGATTGCTGGGATATTCTGAACATCAAAGCTGCGGATCAAATGTGTGCAACGGAACGCATGGTGGTAAAACGCAAAGGAACGGATACTCCGGTTGTGCTTCCATGTACGTTAATTGCGTATGATGAACAATTCGAACTCGGCAACACGCTGAAGGAATCTTTCCAAAAGGTATATCTGAATCATCCTTACTGCGCTCAATTTTGCGTATTGGGTGGGGCAAGTTGTTCAGCTTAAGCATGATTGATAATTAAATACCGTAGGGGCGCATGGCGATGCGCCCCTACGGTATTTTAAAAGCAAAGTTAAATTCCCTGCTTGTAAACCTAATTCATTACGAGTTATAATTATATCAAGTTTACCAGAGAGGACTTTAGTCCGATTGGATAAAGGATTTACTTGTTTAAGGTCCTAATCCTGTTCACATCCGAATTACAGCGTCCATCCTTTTTAGCTGATTGTGCAGATCCTTCGGAGGTATCCTCAGGATGACAAACTTAGAAATCACTCCCACGCTACTTCTACAAACTTTTCCGGATCAAAAATATCAGAATTGATCGAATCAGGGATTTCCATTTCAGTGTATTTTTCTACCAAACCGAGCATTCCATTGGCTTTAAAGATCACTTCAGGAGCAACCCAACCTTCTCCTAGTTTCTCGTAATTATTGAATTGAACTTCCTGGAGAGTATTTGCTCTTCCAACAGTGATATTCCTCACAAATACCAACCGTTCAGCATCGATCCAAAACTGCGGTTTGGTTGAATCTGCTTCATCCACTCCGATTACATAAACATCTCTGCCCTGCCACACATCCTTGTACACTTTTTCAAGGTCGTAGCCAATTCCAGAAAGTTGGTTAGCCGTACTGTCTACCGATTGATGGTATACATCAAAGCCTAAAACCAGAAGATCGTGCACTCTCGGGAATTCCTGGATTTTCTCTCCATTCACAAATCCGTACTGAACTCCGTCATTAAAGAGAATGCCATTATTTGATGCTTTATCATCGAATTTAATAGCAAGTTTTCCCGGAAGACTCATAGCTTCATACCACATTTGGGTTCTTACTACTTCATCGTTTTGTCCATAGAAGATCGTCTCTTGAGTAAATGTAAAGTTGGTATACCACTTCCCCTTGTACTCTTTGTACATCTTTGAGAGCACTTCCACTCCGGATTCAACCTCATCAGATTGAAAACTTAAAGCATTAATAATCGGGATAAAAACAAACAGAACTAAAAGGAGTATTTTTCTCATGTATATATGCGCTGAAATTTCTTCCCTGAATGGTAGCAATCTCATTAATTAAGAACCATCAAAATCTATTAAAGCTGAATCAGAATGTTTATGTTTAAAGAGCTATTTTCAGCTAAAGATTATTTATGAAGATATATACAAAAAAAGGCGATACGGGCGACACCTCTTTGTTTGGCGGACAGAGAGTTTCCAAAAGCTCGTTACGAATTGAAGCATATGGTACTGTGGATGAATTGAACTCAGTTATCGGAGTTTCTTTATCACACGGAGTTGATGCTCGCTCAAAAGAACTTTTGGATGAAATTCAGAAGCAGCTTTTTGTACTGGGTTCTGATCTTGCAACTCCGCCATCAAAAAAGATAAAGATCGATCGCATTCAGGAATCTGAGATCATTTTTCTGGAAAATGCTATCGATGAACTGGAAGATAACCTCGAACGTTTGACTAGCTTCATTCTTCCTGGAGGATCTCCGGCCGGTGCAAATCTTCATGTTGGCAGAACAGTTTGCCGAAGAGCTGAACGATTAGCAGTAGAATGTTCAAACGAAGATGAGATTTCTAAAGAAGCTATAAAATATCTGAACCGACTTTCTGATTTTCTGTTCGTTCTCGCCAGATTTGAGAACAAACAATCCGGAAACGAAGAAACAAAGTGGTTGCCAAATTCCTGATCTATGGCTCTAAGTAACAAGCAGAAGTCTTACATAAAAAAGCACAGCAAAAAGAAAAGTGCCAAGAAAATAGCTTCAGACCTGAATCTCGAGGAAACGGAAGTACAAACGTATCTGGATGAGCTCAAAGAACCACTTCCGCTAAAAAAGAAAGTGCTTTTTTACGGAATCACCATTTCCATTCCTTTTTTGTTCTTTCTGGTTGTTGAATTGATTCTGAGAAGTACTAATTATTTAGGGAATACCGACCTGTTCATAGACCCGAATATTACTACAGATGAATATCGCATTCCAAACCCGAATTTTGCCTCCAGATATTTCTTCTATACAAACGTAATTCCAAGTCCTTCTATAGATGTTTTCTTAGCTGAAAAACCAAAAGACAGCTATCGCGTTTTTGCCATGGGTGGCTCAACGGCAGCCGGATATCCTTATGGATTTAACGGTACATTTTCTCGGGTAGTAGATGATGTTTTACAAGATGCCATGCCCGACAAAAATGTGGAAGTCGTTAACGTTGGGATTTCAGCGATCAACACTTATACGTTATACGACCAATTGGATGAGATCATCGAGCATAAACCGGATGCTGTTATGATCTATGCCGGACATAATGAGTTTTACGGAGCACTTGGAGTTGGTTCAAATGAAAACCTGGGAGCCTTTCCCGGATTTGTTCGATTCTATTTAAAACTTCAGCGGTTCAAAACCTTCCTTTTTCTTAGGACCATTATTGTGGATACAGGTAAATGGTTCGCTTCTACCTTTTCAGACAAAGAGGTTAAAGAAAGCGGGACACTTATGGAGAGAATCGTTGATTCACGGTCTATCGAATTAGACAGTCCGAAATATGAACTGGCTATGATCCAGTTTGAAAGCAACATTTCTACTATTCTTGAAACATTTGAAGAAGAAGGAATTCCGGTTTTTATAGGCAGTGTTGCCAGCAACGTTAAAGATCAGGAGCCGTTTGTTGATATAACAGATGGAGAACAACCTTCCGCTCTTGCCACATACCGGGAAGCACAAAATGCATTTGAAATTGATGACTTTGGCACTGCAAAAGAAAAATTCAATCTTGCCAAAGACCTGGACGGACTAAAATTCAGAGCTCCGTCTGAAATAAATGAGATCATTAAAGATCAGGCTGAAAATAATGCTCTTACTACTTACGTCCCTGTTCATGAAGCTTTTGAACAAAACTCTGATGAAGGTTTAGTTGGATTTAATCTGATGCTGGAACATCTTCATCCCAATCAACAGGGGTATTTTTTGATCGGAAAGACATTTTCTGAAGTTATTTTGAATGATCTGGAAAAAAGAAGTATAACAAGAAGTGAAATCCAAAAAGAAGACTGGAATAACTATTTCAATGAAATGCATCTCACTTATTTTGATCACAGAGTTCAATGGCACCGAATTTCTACTTTGAAGCAGGGTTTTCCTTTTGTTCAGGGGCCAAAGCCAACTCCATACCAGCTTTCTTATTCATTTGCTGATTTTGTAGACAGCTTAGCTTATGCTTCGGTTCATGAAAACCTGGGTTGGGATCGAGCTAAAGTGGAAGTTGCCAATTATTACGAGAGTTCGGGACAAATTGATCTTGCTCTTGGAGAATATTACGGACTGATAAGAAACCAGCCCTGGAATGATTCTCCATATGTTTTTGCTGCACGACTTCATTTAGATCGCAATGAGTTTGACGAAGCAGAACCATTGCTACGAAAAGCATATTCCATCAATACAGAAGAGCCGTTCATCACCAAAATGCTGGGGGCAATAGAACTGAACAGAGGAAATGCAAAAACAGCAATTCAACTGTTAGAAGAATCTGTGGCTATAAATCCGAGAGATCCACAGGCTTTATTTAATTTATCCGGTGCATATGGAACGGATCAGCAATTTGAAAAAGCGATGGAAACAGCACAAAAAGTTCAGCAATTGAGTCCCAATTTTCCGGGATTACGTGGCTGGGTGATCCAATTAGAACAAATTATTAAATCAAGAAAATAATACAATGGCATTAATGATATCTGTCTCCGGAATTCGGGGCGTTTTTGGAACCGACCTCACCCCTGAAAATTTAGCCCGTTTTACGGCGGCTTACGGAACCTGGCTTAAAGGAGGCACGGTTGTTCTCGGGCGAGATTCCCGCGTAACCGGACAAATTTGTGAAGACATCGTGGCTTCAACGCTGGCAAGTGTTGGTTGCGATGTGATCAAAGTCGGGATCGTGCCAACACCTACGGTTGCAATGGGTGTTTTACGTCATAATGCTGATGGAGGAATTATCATTTCTGCCAGCCATAATCCGGCTCAATGGAATGCCTTAAAGTTGCTGAACGGAACCAGTGAGTTTATGACAGCTTCTGAAGGAAAAGAAATGATTGCCATTTCAGATTCCGGGGAATTCAATTATAAAATGTATGATGAGATCGGAAGCATTTCAGAAGACAATGATTTGCTTGACTATCATATTGAAGAAATTCTGAAACTGGATTACATCGATCCTGAGATCATTCGCGCAGCAAAGCTTTCTGTTGCCGTTGATGCTGTTAATGGAGCCGGATCAGTTGGAGTCCCTCTGCTTCTGGAAAAACTTGGAGTTGAAACAGTTCATACTATTCATTGCACTCCAAACGGACTTTTCCCACACAATCCGGAACCACTTCCCGAGCACTTGACAGAAATTTGTGATCTGGTTAAAAGTTCAAATGCTGACATTGGAGTGGTTACCGATCCTGACGCTGATCGTCTTGCTTTGGTGGATAATACAGGAACTTTATTTGGAGAAGAATATACTCAGGCAACGGTATTCGACTTTATTCTTGGGAAAAAATCCGGGGATTCTGCCACTAATTTATCTTCTTCCAGAGTTGCTGATGATATCACGGAAAAGCACGGCGGAAAATGTCATCGCTCAGCAGTTGGAGAGATCAATGTAGTTAAGAAAATGCAGGAAGTTAATGCCGTTGTTGGCGGGGAAGGAAGCGGTGGAATCATCGTTCCGGATCTGCATTACGGACGGGATGCGTTGGTGGGAATAGCTTGTGTTCTGCAACATTTAGCTGAAAAGAAAGTTAGTTCATTTGAGCTCCGGGCTACCTATCCTGATTATTTCATGAGCAAAAGTAAGATTCAACTAGACGAGCTTGGAAAAGAAGCAGATGAAGTTCTTGAATTGGTAAAAGATCATTATGCTGATCTGAATCCGAATACAGTCGACGGAGTGAAAATAGATTTTGAAGAAGGTTGGGTCCATTTAAGAAAGTCCAACACCGAGCCTATTATCAGAATTTATACGGAAGGAAAATCGCCGGAAGAAGCAAAAGCCTTTGCTCAGAAGGTCAAAAATTTATTCTGATCTATAATTTTAATATCATTCAATCATGAAAAAGCAATTTCTCTTTTTATTCAGCATTTTTTTTCTGGTTCAGGCTTGTGCTCAGAATCAGAAAGCCGAAACTTCATCGCCCACTACTGAAATCAGTTACACTGAAAAAGATGCCGAGATCTTTGCTGATATTCTGAGTAAGTACAAAGATGAATCTGACAAGCCTATTGCCACTCTCATCCCTGAACTCGGTAAGTATTTTCTTGGACAAGAATATGTTGCTCATACGCTGGAAGTAAATGAGGATGAAAAGCTTGTCGTGAACCTTCGGGAATTAGATTGTACTACTTACGCTGAAAATCTGTTGGCTTTGGCTAGAACCATCAAATCTGAAAACCAGTCATTTGAACAATTTGCTAAAGAGATCGAAAAGATTCGATACAGAGACGGAAAAAGAGATGAATATCCATCCAGATTGCATTACTTCAGTGACTGGATCTATAACAATAAAGAAAATGACTTAGTAACAACTCCCGCTGACAGTTTCGGAAATCCATTTCCAAATAAAGTGAGTTTCATGAGTAATAACCCGGACAGCTATAAGCATCTGAAAAATAATCCGGATTATGTTTCTGTGATCGAGCAGCAGGAAAAGGAGATCAATGAAAAAAGCTATTTCTTTATACCGAAAGAAAATATTGCTGAATATGAACATCTGTTAAAAGAGGGCGACATAATCGGGCTTACCACAAGTATTAACGGACTGGATGTCGCTCATGTGGGCGTTTTGGTTCAGCAGGAAGGAAAACTACACCTTCTTCATGCGTCACAATCCAAGCTAAAAGTAGAAATTTCAGACGAACCCATTTCTTCATTCCTGAAGCCTGAATCCAAGAATACTGGGATCATGATTGCCCGCCCTGTCGAGATTTAAATTTCTAAAAAGACATACAAAAAACTGACATTCTGATTGTGTAGGAATAGCAAGAAATAATAAGACCCACCCTTGTTCCCTCCCTAAAATAAGGGAGGGAAACTTTCTAAATGGACTTTTATCGGTAAAAGAGTTCCCTTCCCTTTGGAAAGGGAAGGGACAGGGATGGGTTCGTCAAGATCATTTCCTTATTTACTTTCTTCCAATAAACACCGTTCTTAAAATAAAAACACAGTTTATGATCAAATGGCTGGATGTTCTCAACTACGCACGAAACGGCAATCCTGAACCGGATCGCAGAGTAGAGAAAAGCAATGAAGAATGGAAAAAAGAGCTCACCGAAGAACAATTTGCGGTTACTCGTTTAAAAGGTACAGAACGACCTTATTCAAGTGACGTTTGCAGTAAATTTGAGCCCGGTATTTATGCCTGTGTATGCTGTAACACTCTCCTTTTTGATGCAAATACGAAATTCGAAAGTGGCTCAGGCTGGCCTTCATTCAATCAACCTATTAAAGAAAATGCAATAGCGTATCACAAAGACGATTCTCACGGAATGATCCGTGTAGAAGTAACATGTAACGTCTGTGATTCTCATGTAGGTCATATATTCCCCGATGGCCCTGAACCAAGCGGACTTCGGTATTGCGCTAATGCAGTAAGTCTTAAAAAAGTAGAGGAAGAAAATGTATAGAAAACTTCTTTTTCTGATTTTCCTGATTCCACATATCTCCTTTGCCCAAGATATAGTTACAACTCATCCCCCTTCCTCTAACATGCAAAATATTCTTTTTATTCTTCAAATGGATAGCAAACAAATTGGAGAAAAGGATGTCGATATAAATTCAGATGAACTTCAACTTCACCCTCTTTCCGGGGGTGATAGTTTATTGGTCTCATTCACTGGAGACAGCTTACTTTATTCAATTGATCCTGAGCGTATTCACGCAATCGTAGTAATTAAGAATAAAGAAGAAATTAACCATTACACAAAAAAAGAAGTAGAAGGATTAGTAATCATAAAGTTCAAAGATGAAAAAGACTTTTTATCAATGATAAGTAAACAATGAAACCACATGAACACTGAAACGCTCACTCAATTATTTGCACGTGATTTTGAAAAATTGGAATCCGAGATATTTGAATACTCATCGGAAGAGAATCTCTGGATAAAGGAACCCGGAATTAACAACAGCGCCGGTAATTTAGGTCTGCACTTAGCAGGTAATCTTGCTCACTTTTTAGGAGCCGTTCTCAATAATAGTGGTTACATCCGCGATCGTGAATTTGAGTTCAACGGTAAAGTAGACAGAGATGAATTGATCAACAGGATCAGAGATTCCAGAAAGACCGTTCGTGAAACACTGGATAATCTTACCCCTGAAGACTTCTCAAAACCCTATCCTCTTCAACCGTTCGGTTTTGAAATGAGTACAGAATATTTCCTGATTCATTTATACAGTCATTTCAGCTATCATTTAGGGCAGATCAACTATCATAGAAGGTTGTTGGATAACTGAAAATATTGATGTAGCCGTTTTCCCTTATTGGATGTTATTAAATCACCAAAAAATAATTCAACTAAGAACTTGGATAAACCCAAAGCATATTGTAGCCACCCATCTCCCTCCTTCGGACTATAAAGACCATGTAAATACCATTAAAGAAAACTATCCTGAATCCTATTCTCTAACCACTTTAAATCAATAAGCTATAATCCAAAATTAAGAATTCAACATTCTAAATTTTGGATTCTTAATTCCGCCAACTTGTTGGCGAGGGCCTACCAAGGATTAACCAGATCTTTCTTTTTAAATGTATGATCCCGAATCTCAAAAAGACTTCCTTTATTATCTTTGAGTCTTAACGGATCGTTTCCGAATAAACGGAACAGAAGTGCAATGGGCGTAATGAAAAGAAAATAAAGAAGCCCGAGAATCAACGGATTCATCACTTTACTCAACAACTCAGCCAGTTTGTACCATCCCCAAACGATGCGATCTCCAATCGGTTTTATCGCAATGGATAATACACCGATGATTAATGACACATAGGCAAAGGTCTCATTCTGAAAAATGGCTGCTATAACCAACAATCCCGTAACGATCACTAATTGCGTTTTGGGCGTTTCAGGATCGGTCTTTATAAAATTAAGATCTCTTTTGGGGAGCATTGCTAAATGTCACTCGTGGTATATTTCAGGTCATTCCGCGGCGTATGCCCGGAATCTCGATCGCTGATAAGTCGAAGATCCTTTTGCAAAACACGATCTAGATTCCTGCCTTCGCAGGAATGACACAGAGGCATTTCGGTATAAAGAAAATTCATTCCTTTCATCAAAATAAAGTATAAATAAACGGAGCGATTGAAGATCCGCCACCGATCACAATTAAAAATCCGAGTAGCAACAGCACTATGATCACAGGAGCCAACCAGAATTTCTTCCGCTCCTTCATAAACAGCCATAAGTCTTTAAGTAAATCCATGTTCTTCAAAAACTACATTGTTAATAGTCATCCCGGGCTTGACCCGGGATCTCATTCAACATAAAGATCCAGATTGCGGATCAAGTCCGCAATGACCTAAAGGGAGAATGATGTAATTCAATCTTTATCAAATTCTATTTTATCAGTCCATTCAGGCTGATCTTTCTTTGCAAAAACATACTCACCAATTACCAAATAATCCATCTCTGTATTCATAAAACAACGGTACGCATCTTCAGGTGTACACACTATCGGTTCGCCCCGGACATTGAAACTGGTATTTACCACCATTGCGCATCCTGTTCGTTCTCTGAAAGCCTCTATTAAATTCCAGTACTCAGGATTCGTTTCTTTGTGAACAGTCTGTATACGGGCAGAAAAATCAATGTGTGTGATCGCGGGATAATCAGATCTTTGTACCGCAAGCTTTTCTCTGAGCGGTAACTGATTATAATCTTTCGGCACCTGTTTTTTTAAATCTTCATTGATGGATTGAACCAGCAACATGTATGGTGAATCGGAATCCAACTCGAAATAATCAGCCGCGTGTTCCGCAAGAACCGATGGTGCAAAAGGTCTGAATGACTCCCTGTATTTTATCTTCAGATTCAGCTTCTTCTGCATATCCACACGCCTTGGATCGGCAATAATGCTTCTTCCTCCTAATGCCCGTGGACCAAATTCCATTCTTCCGTTAAACCATCCAACTACATTTCCATTATCAAGGATCTCTGCTGCTTTTTTATAAAGTTCGGAACCTGATATCTCATTAAATACGGGTTTAAACTTTCGCAAAGATCTTTCTACATCAATTTTATGGTAATCAGGACCTAGATATGCTCCATGCATTGAATCCGGAGTTTCCGGAACTCTTTCGTCTTTGAAATAAATGTATTGAGCAGCAAGTGCAGCCCCAACCGCTCCTCCGGCATCGCCAGCAGCCGGTTGTATATACACTTCATCGAAAATTCCTTCGTTCTGAAGCTTTCCGTTAGCAACACAATTAAGTGCAACACCGCCCGCCATACAAATAGCATTGGCTCCGGTTAATTTCTTAGCCTCTTTCGCCATCAAAATTACAACTTCTTCAGTCACCATTTGAATTGATAAAGCCAGATCTGCTTCGTGTTGCTCAAGTTCTGCTTCATCTTCCCGGCGAGGAAAACCAAATAATTCTTCCCATTTTTTATCCTTCACCATTCGCAATCCGGTTGCGTAATCAAAGTACTTTTGGTTTAACCAAATAGAACCGTCTTCTCTGATATCCACCAACTCGGATTTAATTTTAGTGATGTAATCCTGAAGCAACTCCGATTCGGGATTCCCATAAGGAGCCAGTCCCATCAGTTTGTACTCGCCTGAATTTACTTTAAAACCCAAGTAGTACGTAAACGCGGAATATAGCAATCCCAGCGAATGCGGAAATTTCAATTCGCGAAGAATTTTTATCTCATTGCCTATTCCGTGACAAATAGAAGCTGTTGCCCATTCTCCAACTCCATCAATAGTAAGAATGGCCGCTTCTTCAAATTTTGAAGGATAAAATGCACTGGCTGCATGACTCAAATGATGCTCCGGAAATAACAGAGTGACATCTTCTTTGTCGTATTCTTCAATTTCTTTTAGAGAATCATAGATCAATTTTTTCAGGAACATCTTTTCTTTCAACCAAACAGGAATAGCTGTTACAAATGACCGAACTCCTTTTGGTGCAAATGACAGATATGTTTCAAGAAGTCGCTCGAACTTAAGAAAAGGCTTATCATAGAAAGCGATGGCATCCATTTCATCGATGCTTAATCCTGAATGCTCCAGGCAATATTTGACTGCATTTTCCGGAAAAGAAGCATCGTGCTTATTTCGTGTAAATCGCTCTTCCTGAGCCGCAGCTACAATTTTTCCATCCTGTATCAAACAAGCGGCAGAGTCATGATAAAAAGCAGAAATTCCTAGAATATTCATCCGAAAAGTAAAATTATTGCAAGAAGATACGAATCGTGGAATACTTGCCAAGTAGTTTCTTCCCGTCTGTTACTTTTGTACCTTTGTTTTTCTTAAAAATTCATCTGCGATTCATATATGATTATTTCTATGACCGGATTTGGACGGGGCGAGGCTACTGAAAATGGCATTACCGCTACTGTTGAAATCAAATCCTTAAACAGCCGATATTTAGATCTTTCTATACGGCTTCCACAACGACTTCAAGACAAAGAACTTATTTTGAAAGAATTAGTTCAGAAAACCATCAGTCGTGGAAAACTGAATATTAATGTTCACGTCACTGAGTCTGACTCCGGTGAGCCACACATCAAAGTAGATGAAGTTAAAGTAAAAGCTTATGCTCGTATTTTGCGAGAAGTCCAGGAAGCGGCGGGAATTGAAGGAAGTCTGAACGTCAGAAATATTACCGGGTTTGGAGATGTTTTTATAACTCAGGAAGATGATGAAGAGATCCTTGAAAAAAAATGGTCTGTTGCTTTAAAAGCTTTGAACAGCGCGGTTGAGAATCTGATCGCTATGAGAACACAGGAAGGCAATCAGTTAAAAAATGATCTTATTGAGCGAATTGAAAATATCGAAGCCAATCTTAAAGATATTGAGAAAGTAACTAACGGCAGAGTTGAGGAAATCAGAAATAAGCTTCGTGAGCGAATTCAACAATTATTCGACGACGAAAATTTTGATAAAGAACGCCTTGAAACAGAAGTTGCTGTTATTGCAGATAAAATGGATATCACCGAAGAAATTGTGAGAATGCGTGCCCATTTAAAGTTCTTTATTGAGGCCATTGAACAAGCTGAACCTGCAGGAAGAAGACTGAATTTCTTAACTCAGGAAATGAACCGTGAATTGAACACAATTGGTTCTAAAGCAAATGACTCTGAAATTGCGCATCACGTAGTTCGTTCTAAAGAAACGCTGGAGCAGATCAGAGAACAAGTACAAAACGTTGAATAAACTAGATTTTAGTATTTAGTATTGAGACGCTTTTCTCAATACTAAATACTCGGTACTAATATGAAAGGTAAAGTTATAATTCTTGTTGCTCCCAGTGGAGCCGGAAAAACCACGCTTGCAAAAAGACTCTTCAAAGATTTTGAGGATCTGAAGTTTTCTGTTTCTGCTACTACCAGGCCACCCCGTGAAGGCGAAGAAAATGGTATACATTATCATTTTTTATCTGATGAAGAATTCCAAGCCCGAATTGATGAGAATGACTTCCTGGAATGGGAAGAATTCTATGGCGGAAAGAGATATGGTACTTTGCAATCAGAAGTTGATAAAAGCCTGAAATTAGGCTATTTTGTTCTGCTTGACATCGAAGTAAAGGGAGCCGTAAATATCAATAAAATATACGGCGATGAGTGCTTGAGCATTTTTGTTCAACCTCCTTCACTTGAGGTCTTGAAGCAGCGTTTAATGGCCAGAGGCACTGAAAATGAAGAAACTCTTGCCCTGCGACTTGAACGTGCAAAAGAAGAACTTACATATGCCGATCGATTTGATCGGGTTATTATTAATGATGATCTAGAGACTGCTTACTCTCAAATAAAGCAAGCTGTTCTCGAATTCATGAATACAAATTAGAAAATATGCCAATTCGTACACTTGACATCGAAGAGCTGAAAAAGACAACCGGTAACAAATATGAGTTACTAGTGATCATGTCTAAAAGAGCTCGTCAGATTGCCGCAAATGAAAAATTAGAGCTTGATGAAAAGCTACAATATTTCGAAGGTTTTGAAGACGAAGACGAGTTTTCATTCAATGAAGAACAAGAGCAAATTTCAAAGTCTTTTGAAAAACTTCCTCATGCAGTACAACGATCTATTACTGAAATGGAAGCCGGTAAAACTTACTTCCGTCGTCCTGAAGTAGAGGAATAAAAATGCTCTCCGGAAAGCGCATTGTTCTCGGTGTCACCGGAGGAATAGCAGCTTATAAAGCTGTGTTTTTACTAAGAGAATTTCAAAAAGCGGGTGCTGAAGTCCGAGTTACTATGACTCCCTCAGCCACTCGCTTTGTTGGTTTAGAAACCTTTGCTTCCCTTTCTCAACATGAAGTTGCCGTTGAAATTTTCCCCGATGACACTCAATCAACTGATTGGACACGTCATATAAATTGGGGAGAATGGGCTGATCTTTTTGTGATCGCCCCTTGTACAGCAAATACTCTTTCAAAAATAGCTTCAGGAATTTCAGATAATATGCTTACGAGTACAGTTCTTGCAGCTCGTTCGCCTATTTTGATCTGTCCTACGATGGATGGAGAGATGTATGAGTCTCCGACTGTAACTGAAAACCTTAAAAAAGTTCAGGAATTCGGATATCATGTACTGGAGCCTGCTTCCGGTTTTTTAGCTAGTGGTTTGGAAGGAAAAGGCCGGCTTCCTGAGTTTGAATATATTCTGGATAAAGCTTCAGAAATTATTGGCTCCATCGAAGGACCTTTAAAGGGAAAGAAAGTTGTAGTAACAGCCGGGCCAACCAGAGAGTTTATCGACCCCGTTCGCTTTATTTCAAATCCAAGTTCCGGCAAAATGGGATTTGCAATGGCTGAAGCTGCAAAAAGATTAGGCGCTGAGGTCAAGCTTATTCATGGATCAGTCACAGCTCCCATTCCTGAAGGTATCCACACAACTTCCATTACAAGTGCTGCCGAATTATTTGAAGCTGTTAAAACCGAAACTGATGCAGGTGTAATTATAATGGCAGCTGCTGTATCAGATTTTACTCCTTCAAAAACATATTCACACAAAGTGAAGAAGGAAACCGGTTCAAGTTCTATTGAGCTTTCAAAGACTACAGATATTCTGGCATGGCTTGGTGAGAATAAAAATCCAGATCAGATATTGATCGGTTTTGCCATGGAAACAGAAGATCTGGTTGAAAATGCTGCAAAGAAGCTTAGTAAGAAAAATGCCGATTGGATCATTGCTAATTCGTTGAGTACTGAAGGTGCCGGTTTTGAAGTTGATACCAATCACGTGCACTTGATCAGCAAAGATTCTGAGACTGAATTCAGCGGAACCAAACAGGAAGTTGCTGAACTGGTACTTGGAAAGATTTTTCGACAATGAGTTTCGTTTATTCGAAATAAAAAGTACAAATTGTAGTATTCAAAGGTCATTCCACGGCGAATGCCTGGAATCTGGATTTTAAATACTTATAAAAATATAGCTTTAAAGCACGATTTAGATTCCTGCCTCCGCAGGAATGACTTTATCACAACAATAAAAAGAACTTATTTATGAGCTTATCCAAAACCACGCTGGGAAATTTCGAATTGTACACCATCGAAACCGGTGACTTCAAACTTGATGGGGGAGCGATGTTTGGCGTTGTTCCTAAAACATTATGGTCACGTGGGATAGAAGCCGATGAGAATAACCGTATTCAAATGACCATGCGGTGTTTATTGATCAAATCAAAAGCTACTGATAAGCTATATTTGATTGATAACGGACTTGGAACAAAGTTCAACGAAAAGCTCATGAAGATCTATCAGGTGGATTTCAGCAAACATACTATGGAAAGGTCATTTGAAGGACATGGTTTTAATTTCGAAGATGTGACCGACGTGATCTTTACTCATTTGCATTTCGATCATTGTGGTGGGACTTCATATTATGATGAAGACGGAAATCAACAATACACTTTCCCTAATGCTGAATATCATGTAACAAAATCTCATTGGGAAACTGCTACCAGTCCTAATGCCCGTGAAAAAGCCAGCTTTCTTCCTGAAAATATAAATCCGCTAAAAGAGACTGATAACCTGAATCTTGTAGATGAAGGTCATATTTATGAAGAAGGTTTATCAGCAATTATCGTAAACGGGCATACACTCGGCCAACAACTTCCACTCATTGAAGGAGATGGGAAAAAGATCTGTTTTGTTGCTGATCTTCTGCCCACTCATGTTCACGTACCGCTTCCATGGGTAATGGGATATGATATGTATCCGGCTGAAACTCTTAAAGAAAAAGAAGATTTTCTGGAACGTGCAGTTCGCGAAGACTTTCATTTATATCTGGAACACGACTATTATAAAGAGATCATAAAACTGAATTCAGATAATGGAAGATATTCTGTAGCGGAATCACTTTTGTTAAATGAAGTATAAGCTGCAATAAAGCTTCTCATTTACGGTTTTTTAGAACATATTAAGCAGGATTTCCTTTTCTTATGAGTATGCGAGAAGACCATCAAAAATCAAAGTCAGAACAAATAAAAAAAGAGCTTCATCAAGCCTTTGATGACTTGGAACGTCGTTTTTTCATTTCAAAAGTTCTGGCCGGACTTTCTGCTCTTTTGAGTGTGATACTTGTACTTATCGCAATCGAACAATTTGGTTTTCTCAGCCCTGCTGTAAAATCCGTAACTGTACTGTTGGCACTTGCTTCAGCAATCGGGCTGTACTTGTGGTTACGCTCCCAAAACAAACCTGATCCATTTCATACATTCTGCCAAAAATTTGCTCACAGTCAGCATCTGGAAGAGATCAACTATTATCTGGATCTGGAGAAAGACGAGCTAGCTGATTCAGCACTTGTTCAGGCCGCTCTCGAAAAAAATCTTTCTTCAATTGATTATCAACAGTTTAAAGAACGTCTCGATTCTTATTCCGATTCTCAATCTCAAACCCGGTTTTTCAGAAATTCTATCAAGGTTTCCGGAGTTGTGCTTCTGTTTTTCATAGCAACAGCTTTTACATTTCCTGACGGAGCTCAAAGAGCAGTTTACATCTGGAAAGCTTTTGAAAAACCAAATCCCTACACTTTTACTGTTACTCCCGGCGACGTTACTCTGGAACAAGGTTCTGCTTTTTCAGCGAGTATTGATTTCGGAGATAATGAAATTCCTGAAACTGTAAATCTATTCGTTAAAACATCTGTTGAACAGGATTTCAGATCTTTGAATATGGATCCTGTGGCATCCGGATTCACTTCGATTCCTTTCAACCTGAACAACGATCTGGAATATTACATCGAAATGGATGGGTTCACTTCTGAAACTTTTGCTGCATTTGTTCAGCTGCGTCCCAGATTTTCTGATTTGATCTCCACAACGATCTCTCCGGATTACACCGGTTTAGACTCAATCTCTCAATCTTACCCCTTTTCTCTGATACGGGCTTATCAAGGATCTTCCTTAAATTTAAGTGGTTCTTTGAATAAAGAAATTGATCAACTAGAAATCATTTCAAGTTCGAATTCGCTAGACAGCAGTTCCGTTGATCTTCAACGATTTCATGCAGATTTTTTAGTAACTGAGCCTGATACCATTTCTTTTCTTCTTAAGGATAAAAGCGGATTGCAGAACAAGAATCCATTTCAGTTTATCATTGAGCCAATTGCTGACGAATATCCGATCGTTGAGTTAGTAGAGCCCTCTTCTTCTTTTGAAATGGTACAGCCCAAGAATCTGCCCCTAACTTACAAAGCTACAGACGATTTTAATATTACGAGAGGCCAGCTTAAGTATGAACTCAAAAAAGCTTATGTCGATGATGCTCGAACCGGTTCCGTTCGTCTTGATCGCCCGGTAAATGGAGTACTTCAGCGATACGAGTGGGATATTTCCGAATTGAAGCTTTCTCCTTTAGACAAACTGACTTTTTGGATAGAAGCTTCTGATAATGACGGTTATAATGGTCGAAAAACATCACGTTCACAGGAAATTACTTTAACGGTTCCTTCTTTAGTGGATTATTTCGAATCTCTGGATAAAAAAGAAGATGAAGTTGACACCGACCTGGAGTCAATTTCTGAATCTTTTGAAGAAATGAGCGAGACTTACAAAGAGTTTGAGGAAAGCCTGAAAGAAGATCCAGAAGTCAACTATGAGAATCAGAGACAAGTTGAAGAAGCTTCAAAAAAACAGGAAGAAGTTCAGAAAAAAATTAACGAGCTCAATGAGAAATTTGAAGAGATCAAAAATGAGCTCAGCGAAAATAATTTACTGAGCGAAGAAACTCAAAAAGCGTACGATGAACTCAAGAAGCTCATGGAAGAAATTGACGATCCGGGCTTACGTGAGGCGCTAGAGAAGCTTAGAGAAAACATGCAGCAACTCAATCCCGAGCAACTCCGTCGAGCTATGGAAGATGTAGAGTTCAGTGAGGAAGATTTCAAAAAAAGGCTGGAGCGAACCATTGAATTGTTCAAGCAGCTGAAGCTTATGTCTGATATGGAAAAGCTTGCCAAATCGTTTGAAGATCAGGCCAGACAAGAACAAGAGCTTTCTGAAAATCCTCCATCAGATGAAGAAGCTGAAAATAAAAGAAAAGAAGATCTGAAACAGATCGAAAAGCTTAGAGAATCCATTGAGAATTTATCCGAGAATACTTCTGAGAAAACAGAAAAACCTGTTTCTGAATTTCAAAAGGAAACGCAGGAAGAACTGGAGAACCGTATTAAAAAAGAAATTGAAGACTGGCTCGAGCAAAACAAAAATCAGGAGCAAGGATCGGGAGACGAAAACAATGAGTCTCAACAACCTCAAAATAAGCAACCCAATCTTCAACAACCGTATCAGGAATTAGCTGCAAAAACACGTGAGCAAATGAAGGCGATGGGGCAGCAACAACAGCAAATTAATATTGCCGGTTTGCAATATGTAATGCATTCTTTATTAACGCTCTCAACGGAACAGGAAGATCTGGTTTATTTATCTCAACAAACTGAAGACCGAAGTTTTGCATATGTAGAACTGGCTAGAGATCAAAGAAATGTAGAACAAATATTCAGTGCTTTGTCTGATACGTTATTTAATCTTTCAAAGTCCATTCCTCAGTTTTCTAATCAGATTAATTCAAAAACTATTGAATTGAAAAATCAACTGGGGCGTTCTTTATCGCAAATGGCTGAACGTCATCAAAGAAATTCTTCAGTTGCTTCCCGTCAGGCCTTTGGTGGAATTAATGAAATTGCATTTATGATCGCTAATCTTTTGGAGCAACTTCAGAACAATAATGGTTCGGGGCAGGGAGGCAGTGGATCTCCAAAATCTATTGAACAAATGATCGAACAGCTAGGCGAAATGAAGGGGAATCAGCAGCAACTCAATCAGCAGTTGCAACAAATGATCAATGATATGCAAGGAGAACGGCTGTCAAATGATCAAATGGAGCGTTTAAATCAGCTTGCAAAGCAACAAAACAGGATACGAAAGCAACTACAGGAACTTCGGGAAAGTGGTGGCTTAGAAGGCGATCGTGCAGGAAGCGAGATTCAGCGAATGATCGAGGAAATGGAAGACACCATTAACGATCTGCGGGGAGGAGCAGTAGATCCAACACTCGTAGAAAGGCAACAAAATATTCTTACACGAATGCTGGAAGCTGAAAAATCTATGCAAGAGCGGGATGAAGAAGAGAAAAAAAGAGAGGGTCAACAACCCGGTGATTTTGAAAGGACTACTCCTCCTGATATTACATTGGAAGAACTGGAAAAACAGATCCGTTCAAGACTAAACGACCCTAATTTCACTAAATACTCGCCAGACTATCAAAAACTGATAGAGCGTTATTTTGAGTTGCTAAAAAAAATACAACAAAAGAGAAATAGTTAGCTTCTAAATAAGAATACAACTTGTAGGGATAACTCATGAATTATCCCTACAAGTTGTATTAAAAGGTCTCTTTTTTAAAGGCTCCGATTATATTCAATCACTTTTTTATATGCTTCCAAAACAGCATCGGCATCATTACCTTTCATAACATCAGATACTTCTTTTGCTGATTCCATTGCATTATTCGGAGCGAATGATTTCCCTACTATTTCTAAACCTGGTCTGTCGCCACCGGTATCTCCTATAAAAGCTACTTCATTCAACTGTAATCCCAGAAGTTCACATAGAAATTTAATCCCCTCTCCTTTATTTGTACTTTTTGAGATCACATTTATAGAAACGTCCGTGTAGTGAACTTCAAAATTAGGATAATTGGTATCTACATAATTTCTGATCTCAGGATACATTTTATGGATAACCGCAGGTGTTTGATTTATGATTCCTGAATCGGTGTGTTTTGCAAATTCCGGTATGGTATTCGGATATTTTTCAATGAAATTCGTTCTAAGATGAACTTTCAACTCTCCCAATTCACGCTCCCTATCTGTATCAAAAGTTGGGTGCCAGTGTAATTTATTGCTAGCCATATCGTAAACACCTCCTCCGCTCTCAAATAAAAAAGGCTTATACATTCCCATCCATTGATATACAGCTTCAGCATATGGCATTGGACGACCGGTACAAATTGTCATTGGAGGAACCGTTTCGTCTATTTTACTTTGCTCATTAAGATCTTTGAGTTCGGTAATTATATCCCATTTGGGCGGAATGAAAGGCATACTTATACATCCATCCAGATCGGTAATAAAAAGTTTGATCATCTAATTTTCTTTTCGATAAGTTGGAACAAGGTAAGCAAATGTAAAGCACAGCAATGCCAGTGCACCCATCCATTGATATTGGTTTTTATAATCAGCGTATTCCTGACTAGAGAACTCTCCTTTTTCAAGTTCGTCTACCCGGGCTAAAAAAGCATCAATTCCGTCGTTTCCTCTTTCTATCGCATAATAAGTTCCATTCCCTTTATTTGCGATCTGTCTTAATTCATCACTTTGCAGTGATGTTGTAACCACTTTCCCTGAACGATCCCTTTTATACCCGATCAGATTCGATGAATTTTCTTCATAAATCGGAATGGTTGTGCCTGCATCTGTACCTATTCCTAAAGTATACACATAAATATTCTTTTCAATCAGATTTTGCAAAGGTGTATCATAGGATTGTCCATGATCTTCCCCGTCAGAAATTATTAATAGTACTTTAGCTGCTTCGGTTTCATTTTCTTCCAGCGACTCGAATGCTGTAAGAGCAGTTTCCATTGCTGCTTTAAAATCAGTTGCTGAACTTGGCATTTGATCAGTATCTGCGATATCAAGAAAAAGCTTAAGCGCTGAATAGTCGAGTGTCATTGGGCTCTGAAGATAGGCTTCCCCCGTGAAAACAATTAAGCCAACGCGATCTCCTTTCAACCTTTCAATAAGCCTGTTAATTTCGAATTTAGCTTTTTCTAATCTGCTTGGACGAACATCCTCTGCATTCATACTTGCAGAAAGATCCAGAGCGATCAACATATCAACTCCCTGCCGTTTAACTTCCCGGACTTCTGTTCCAATTTTGGGTCCGGCAAAAGCCAATAAAAGAAATGAGAGACCAATTATTACAAAACTAGTTTTCAGAACATCACCCGGTTTCCAGAAACCCTTTCGGAGTTTGATGAACAATTCTTCATTAAAAAAGCCGGTTCTCTTTTTTTTGAGTGATTTCGTTCTGAACCATACTCCAACAATCAACATCGGAATGAGGACTAAGAGCCACAGTAAAAACGGATATTCCCAGATCATGAATTTTAATTATTTATTGAAAAATAGGAAACAGACTCGACACATGTGAATTAAGAATTCAAAATTTATAATTCTCAATTTTGAATTCTTAATTTATTAGTACTATCTGCAAGTCCATTAAGTTTATCCCCGTCGCTCCCGTTTTTATATGAGTTCCTGCTTGTTTATGGAATTCATAAGAATTATTTGATAACAGAAATCTTTCAGGCTCAATTTTATTTTTTCTTGCCGTTAAAGTTGTATTTGAATTAACGAGAGCCCCGGCAACCTCAGTTGGGCCGTCAATTCCGTCCGTATCAACACTAAGCATTGATATCGCATGTTGTCCTTCAAAAGAAAGCGCCGCCATCAGAGCCAGTTCCTGGTTTCTGCCTCCTTTCCCTTCGCCTTTTATTTTAACAGAGCTTTCACCTGAATAAATAAGTGCTGCTGGTTTTTTAAGCTCACTTTTAGAACTGAGAGTTGAAACAGCTTTACTGCATATCTCTTTTGCAACCTCCTGAACCGTTCCTGAATATGCAACATCTTTTATAAATACATTATAGCCTTCTTTTTTAAGCAAGCCTGAGACTTTATTTTTTAGCACATCCAAACCTGAAAGCAATTTGATCTTATGATCCGGGTGATTGTATTCTCCAGGTTTAGGGTTCTCGGGAATATATCCTTCCACACCGCAAATCAAGTGCTCCTGAATAGTGACCGGTACCTGATTCCAAATATTCAGATTCTTTAAAATTTGAACAGCTTCAATAAATGTAGATGGATCAGGAATTGTAGGTCCGCTTCCAATTGTAGTTAACGAATCACCCGGAACATCCGACTCAATTACTGAAATCAATTTCAAATGATTGAGTTCTTCAGCGAACTTCCCTCCTTTTAAATCACATACATGTTTACGAACAATATTCATTTCATCTATGGATGCTCCTGATTTTAACAACTGAGAATAAAGTTGCCGGATCTCTTCGATCTCGATACCGAAAGGAGGAATCATAAACATAGAAGACGCTCCACCTGAGATACAAAAAATTAAGGTATCTCCAGAAGGAATTTTTGACACAAAATCCATAACCTCATATGAAGCTGCTACAGTATTAGGATCCGGCATCGGGTGAGAGCCTTTAAAAACCTGAATATATTCCTCAACGAAGTCGATGTGTGATGAAATCACCATTCCATCTTCTATTTGATGTCTATACCTTTTGGTTATCTCAGCAGCCATTTTCAAAGCTCCTTTTCCAACAGCAACTAACCAGCTATTCTCATTTTTATTTAGAGCCAAATCTATAGATTGGGGGCTCAAATCCTGAAATAAAATCTCTGGAATCTTTCTCAATAAAGTATTTTGAGAACTGAGCTTAGTTTTCATTTTCAGACTTTAACTTTATCATCTTCTTCTCAATGAATGCGAGTACCACCATAAAAAGAGAGGATAACGGAAGAAAGTATATACTTGCCATATCTGAAATCCTTAGAAAAGAGACATTACCTTTTATTCCATTTAGAAAAGAAACTATTATTATCAGTCCAAATAGAATTTGGACTCCAATTTCAATAGAGTAGAATTTTTTTGTTGCTGAAATAAGAATAAGCCCAATAATTCCAATGAAGAAGTTCATTCCGAAAGGTATTCTAGCTTTATACTTTTGAGAAAATCCAACTTCGTAAACAGTTACTCCTCTCGCTCCTTCTTCAAAAATTTTTATTTTTTCGTCGATATTTTCGAACATTTGAGATTTCACCTCATTCATTGCGCTTTCTCTTAACGGAATTATTCCTTTAAAATAAAACAATATGAATAGAACTAATGCGAGAGTTTTAAATAATACCTTCTTAGTCATCGCTGAAAGTGCTGTTTGAATAGTTAACCCAAACCATCCAGAGTCCAAAAATTATAAAATAGAATATTGCAGTAGTTGTATAGTCATGGAAAAAATTAAATATTTCGGGATTTGTTTCCTGAGTAATTACCAAAGCAACAATTCGGGCTATATTAGATATATATATTAAACAAACTCCCAGAACAGAAAAGCTGATCTTCTTATAAATTTCACCCGGATAGGCAATTATGAATCCAAAAAATAGTCCCATTGCTGCAATTCCGTTACATCCGTCAACTATTTCAACTCCGGAATTACCGAAAATTCCAATAACTCTGCTGTAGCTAAAAATTTCAAAACCAAGCCATTCCAGAACCCCTTTACTGATTCCGATTACGTTTAAGGATATAAACTCATCTAAACGGCCATCTGGCAATAACCAGAGCTCATAGATCACATACCATATTAGAAAAAACCCAACCGATTTTAATATGAATTTGACAAGAGGTGATTTGAAATGCATAAAATCTATACTTGAACAACGTTGCCTTCGCTCAGTTTGTATTTAATACCGGTTTCTTCACAAACAGTAAAACCCTGATCATCAAAATTAAGACGGATACCTGCCGCAGAAACCCAACCTATTTGCTTACCCGGATTGCCAACTACCAAGGCATATGGTTTAACTGGTTTGGTAATCACAGAACCTGCACCAATAAAAGCATATTCTCCTATTTCATTACCACATATTATAGTAGCATTTGCTCCTATTGAAGCTCCTTTTTTTACTCTTGTGATCATATATTCATCCTTTCTCTCTATTGAACTTCGTGGGTTTATTACATTTGTAAAAACCATTGAAGGACCACAAAAAACATCGTTTTCCAAAATAACCTGATCATATATAGAAACATTGTTTTGTACCCGAACATTATTCCCTAATATGGCCTTACCACCTACAAACACATTTTGGCCAAGTACACAATTAGCACCAATTTTTGCGCCCGACATTACATGTACCCAATGCCAGATTTTAGTGCTATCACCAATTTCTACACTTTCATCAACTATAGCAGTATCGTGTATAAAAAATTTATTCATTTATATTCCCTAGTTTATGTTACTAACCGTCATTATATCTATAATAAAAAAAGCTTAAAATATCAGTTAATAGTGCCAATCAGCTGCTGTGTTAGCTATGAAGTATTAAATTAGTCATTCCCAAAAAGATCTCTGGTATAAACTTTATCAACAACATCAGCTATCTCTTCAACCATACGGTTTGCAACTATAACATCAGATCTTTGTTTAAATTCATCTAGATCTTTATAGACTTTTGAATGGTAGAACTCATCTTCATTTAAGTAAGGCTCATAAACGATAACCTCTATCCCTTTAGCCTTTATTCTCTTCATAATACCCTGAATGGCACTAGCTCTGAAATTGTCTGAACCCTGCTTCATAACAAGGCGATATATTCCTACTGTCTCAGGATTTGATTTAAGGATTTGTTTAGCAATAAAATCTTTTCTAGTAGTATTTGCGTCAACTATAGCCCTAATAATATTATTTGGCACATCTCTGAAATTGGCCAAAAGTTGCTTTGTATCTTTGGGAAGACAATAACCTCCATAACCAAATGAAGGATTATTATAATGATCCCCAATTCTTGGATCAAGACCAACTCCTTCTATTACTTGTTCAGAGCTTAAATTATGAGTTTCACAATAAGAATCTAGCTCATTAAAATATGCGACTCTCATAGCCAAGTAAGTATTTGAAAACAGTTTTATTGCTTCAGCTTCAGTAGAATTAGTAAATAAAACCGGAATATCTTCAGCCGGTTTATTGGCCCCTCCCACTAATAGATCAGCAAAAACCTTTGCTCTTTCTGATTGTTCTCCAACTACAATTCTTGAAGGATAAAGATTGTCATAAAGAGCTTTTCCTTCCCTCAAAAACTCTGGAGAAAAGATAAGGTTTTTGCAACCTAACTCCTTTTTAGTTTTTTTGACATACCCAACCGGAACTGTAGATTTAACAACAATAACTGCTTTTGGGTTTTTTACCATCACATCTTTGATAACATATTCTACCGAACTCGTATCAAAAAAATTAGTATCAGGATCATAATTGGTTGGAGTTGCGACTACTACAAAATCTGCATCTTTATAAGCCGCTTCCGAATCTAGTGTAGCAGAAAGATTCAGATCATTATTCTCAAAAAAGCTCTCTATTTCATGGTCTGTAATTGGGGACTTTCTCTTATTTATAAGGTCAACTTTATCTTTTACAATATCGACAGCTACAACTTCATGATGTTGAGATAAAAGTACTGCTAGTGATAATCCTACGTAACCTGTACCTGCTACTGCTATTTTCATGCTTAAAATAGTATTACTATTGGTTTAATATTAAAATCAAGATAGGAATTAATTCAACAGGTTGCTATTTCCAGCATCAATAATACATAGTGGAAGATTCTGACTCCACATCAAAACATCATCGAGCTAAAACGTATAACTTCTACACCCTACTTAAGTTTTTTTTAGTTACTTCGGGCTCTTTTAATTAAGATATTATACGTAGCTCTAAAGAAATACTTAATATCTGTACGTAAAGGGCGAGCTAAATATGAATGAAGATATCTTCTTTCAGAGTCAATGATCTCCTCAAGTGTTTGAGGTAAATCAGCATAAAATGGTGGTAATAACCCGGGTTTTACTTTTGTTCGTAACTGCTGAAGATCTTCAGGATATAAATTAAAAAAGTGTTTACTCAAAGGCCTTATACCTACCAACTTCATTTGCCCTTTAAAGAAATTAATAAACATAGGTAGTTCATCAATCCATAGTTTACGAAAAACCTTCCCCCACCCGGTTATGCGAAAGTCATCTTTAATTTTACCACCGCTTTGCAAACTATTTCTTTTAAAAGTGAAATCCTGAATATATTCAGAATAAGGATGCATTGTTCTTAACTTATAAACATTAAATAATTTACCATCCTTACCAACTCGTCTCAGCTTGACAAGTGCACCATATGTAGGTTGCATATCATAGGCAGGTTCAGAGACTTTACGAGTTAGAATAAAAGTTTTATAACCAACTCTCTGATATCCTATTATTTCAAAACCACATGATACAAGCCTTCCTAATCCTTCTGTGAGGGAAATAACCCTATTACGCCCTTTTGTGATCCAGAAATAAATCTTTTTTGTGAAATTCCATTTCGGTAAAACCCTTTTTACCAAAAAATCCAACATGTAATAGGGACGGCTCAAAAATCTTGGGTACTTATTAAGTATTCTCGTGCGTCTGGCATCTTTAGTTTCCATACACATAACGTAATAATCACCTTTATTAAGGGTTTGATTCACTCTTTCAAAAAACTTATTAATTCGTGGAATGTCGTTGATTCGATGAACATTTCCATACCCCTTATATCCATCAACTAGCTTAGTGATTTTATCCCTCTCGATAGTGTCATCCCAATAAAATGTAGACGCGTCAATATCCCGAAGATTAGATAAAATAAATTCCCTAACCCCCGTATCTACTTTGGAAAGGAGATCATTTTTTTTAATGACTCTCTCTTCTTGAAAAAGTACTGTATCCATAATCTTAGTTCTAAGTAATCGCAATTAATATTATCCCAAAATATACTAAGGATGAAAAGGTAAGCAAAAAAACACAGAAACGTAATTATAGATAACTAGTTGTTAAATTCTAATAATGAAACAAATACACTACAAATTCTTTTTAACTACAAATCTTTAACTCAAAAAAATCCATTATTTCTTTAGCCATCTTTGTTGCCACATTTCTCCCGTATAGATCAGGATGTTTAGCATCTGGCTGAAATGAGTTAATTTTATTTACTAGTTGATTATCTTCAATGTCCAGTAGAATATTCCAACCTGCTTCAATCGTTTCAACCCATTCCGTTTCGGAACGAAGTGTTATGCATGGTTTAGCTGCTATATAAGCTTCTTTTTGCAAACCGCCGGAATCAGTGATTATTTTCTCAGCAAATTTTACTAAGCTCTGAAATTCGATATATCCCTGAGGAGGAATTAGCTTAAAATTATCTGGAATCTTAATGGAACCTGATTCTATTACTTTTTTTGTTCTTGGATGAATTGGAAATATAACTTGATTATTTAACTGAGCTAATTGACTAAAAAGCAAAGATAGTCTTTTAGGATCGTCTACGTTATATGGTCGATGAAGTGTAAGTAAGAAGTATGGATAATTTGAATGCTTATTACCTTTAATCTTTGACTGAACAAATTCAACTGAATCAGCCATTATATCACCTGTTAAAACTGTTTTGTTAGCCAAACCTTCATTTGAAAGATGATTTACCGCTAAGGAAGTTGGAGCAAACAACAGATCTGCAGTATGATCAGCTACAATTCTATTTATTTCTTCCGGCATTGACCGGTTAAAACTTCTCAACCCTGCTTCAATATGCAGAGACGCTATATTTAGCTTGGAAGCAGCTAAACAGGCAGCTAAAGTAGAATTGGTGTCTCCAAAACTTAATACCAAATCGGGAGAAATTTTCAACATTTCATTCTCTAAACCTTCAAGCATTTTCCCTGTTTGAGCTCCATGCTTATCCGATCCAATTTCAAGGTTTATATCTGGCTTTGGAATTTCAAGTTGTTCAAAAAAGAGAGTTGACATTTCATGATCATAATGTTGTCCTGTATGAATAATTACTTCTTCATGATCTTTTCTGAGTTCTCTGGAAAGAGGACCTAATTTAACAAACTGAGGACGAGCCCCTACAATTGAAATAATTTTCATTTCTTTAATTAGTTTTACGGTAATTCTGGATAACTGATTATCAGATTCGTCAGTAATTCTGTTACGTCCACCTTTTCTGATAACATTTTCTTTCTTCTATCTTGGAATATTTGTTTTAAGTCTTTTTTATTTAGAAAAAAATCTATTTGATCAACCAAGCTTTTAATATCGGGAGGTTTTACTGATACCGTTAAATCATACTTATGTTCAAGTTCTTCAATCACACTTATCTTGCCTATAAAATCACTATATCTAATTGAAGGAACACCTAACATCGCCGCTTCAACTGTCATGCTTTGACTGTCAGAAATAAATAATTCAGCAAAATTCAAAACATGATGCATGTCTTTGGGGTCAATCGAGAGTTTAAATTTTTCATATTTATCAGGTAGTGACTCTTCTGAATTTATAAATATCTGGTATTTTTTTTCCGTCATTTCAATGATTTGATCTATTAAAGAAAAATCTATGCCTTTAATATTATCATCATGATGAGCTGTTAGTTTCGCAAGTCTAATTAAAATGTATGGCTTTTTACTTTCCGGTTTCTTTGAAACATCTGGTGTAAAATAAGAAGGATGTAAATATGCTAATTTCATATATCCCTCATATGAAATTTTTTTATGCTGATATTTTTCACCAACCCTACAAACAGTTGGAGCAAATATATGACTGGTATAAGGATATGTTAACTTTACGAGTTTCGGAATTACATCACAATCATCTTCTAACACAGTGATAACGGGTATTCCCATTAATTTACCTACATGTGATAAAGCAGGATCAGTTCCTATCATTAAATCTATATTATATTTCCGGACATATTGTAAGATTCGAAAATCTCTTTTTAAAAGCCCTGCAAGCATTCCAATGCTCGAATCTTTTCTTCCTTCATTTAAAATATTCTCATAATCAAAGCCTTCACTAATAATTAAGTTTTCCAATACTTCTTTTGTCTTAATAAGCAGATGTGTTTTACACCCCTTTTCTTTAAGTAGTCTGATTGTATTTTTTGCAAAAAGAAATTGTGCCGGGTGACCAAAATAAAAAAGTATTTGTTTTGAATTACTCACTTTTAGTCTCTTTACTCTCTGACCTCATTTCTTTTTCAAATAAAAACATTGGTTTATTTACAAAAAGTTTACTGAGAATTTTACCAGCTGCTTTATGATATTTTTCAATCATTGGGTAATAGGAAGGATAATCTGTAAAATTTTTGTTTTCGCTTTGCCATATTTCATCGAACTCATTACGACTTATATCCAATTTTCTAATCAAAAATTCGATCATTTCATCAATTTTTTCATCATTATATGGTTTAGAGGATATAATTTTTAAGGCTTCCTCTTTAGTAATTTCACCGCTCATTACCTGCGCAGATAGGGTTATTTTTCTTTTATCGATTCCGAATTTTTCAGGTAGCCAATAAGAAACAGCAAACTTAGTAAAAATATTTTCATAATGATGACCTCCATAATATTCCCAGTTATATTCTTTTTTCAAAAATTCCTGGGCTTCATTCTTCTTATATTCTAAATAATAGAATGGGCGAATACTTTTAATCTTTTTTATGAATTCATAATAAACGAGATTAGTCAAAGTTAGATTTGGAAATGTATTTAATTTTGTTGTTCCAAACTTACTGTGCAGATAATTCAGTTGTTTACCATCAGAATAAGTCCATTCAACAGGTTGCTTTCCCTCACTTCTGAAATCATTACCTCTGAAAATATATTTTATATTTTCCTTACTGGCTATCTTATAAAGTGAGGCTTTTATAGCCAGATCTGTTGGATTATCTATCCATGGTAAAGAGGCTTTCATATAACATAAAAACAAATCTTTAACCTCTTCATAATTTATAACATAAGTTTCCAGATCGATGCCTAACTTGGACGTTACTTTTTTTATATTTTGCATAGATATATCTGAACCCCATCCATTATCGAGGTGAACGGCCAAAGGGTTTAAACCAAATTCTTTAGCAAGATGAAGTAAGTAAGAACTATCAGTTCCTCCACTTACTCCAATAATACAATCATATTGAGTGTTTTGTCGCGTTGATTTTATTTTTTCAACAATCTTAACCCATTCTTTCTTTCCTTTTTCACCACGCTGGAAAGCAGCCTCCAAATTCCTTTGCATCTTTGCATAATTAGAAACTCCATTTTCATCAAACTCAATTCCTGGTATTGTACTATCCCAAACACCTTGGGAGCAAACCTGGCTTCCAATATTTTTTTTATATTCCTTATTCATTATTGTCACCATTGAAAATTTCTTCCATTTCTGTTTTATCTGGATAATTAATTAGTACTGCATTCCTTTTACCATGAAAAACAAATATACTTCCTGCAGCAACGGCATGAGCTTCTGTTTGATTAAATGGCATTTTTAAATTCCTATAATCTGAGGCCCCACCACAAGCAACCAACGGTATATTTACTTCTTTAGCAACAGCTTTTATTAATTCTATATCGTAACCAATCCTTGTACCATCTCTATCGATTGAATTTAGTAAAATTTCTCCAGCTCCAAGTTTTTCGACCTTCTTTACAAAATCGATTAATGACTCTTTTACTTTTACTTTGCCCCCCCGAATAAACATATTATAATTTCCGAAAAATGATTTTTTTACATCTATGGAAACGATTATGCTTTGCGCACCAAATTTTGAAGACGCTTCTGAAATCAATTCCGGATTCTGAACAGCTGCTGTATTAATAATTACTTTTTCAGTACCAACACTCAAGATTTTTTCTATTTTTTCGATAGAATTAATCCCCCCTCCCACTGAAAAAGGCATAAACGTCTCTTCACCGATACTTCTAACTAAATCAATGTCAATGGTTCTGTTCTCATTTGACGCATTAATGTCAAGAAAAGCCAGCTCATCCGCTTTTAAGTCATTAAAAATCTTTACCGCGTTTAGAGGGTCTCCAATATACCTGGCATCCTTAAATTTTGTTGTTTTTACTAACCCCTTATTCTCTAGTAACAAAACTGGGATTACTCTGGGTCTAAACATCTAAATTAACCCTTTGAAAAATTTTTCAGTAGATTCAATCCGCTATCATGACTTTTCTCAGGATGAAATTGTACGCCCATAATATTTTCTTTTTCTACAATTGAAGTGAATTCGATTTTATATTTAGTAACTGCCAACTTCTCATTGGCTTTGTTTGTACTGACATAATAAGAGTGTACAAAATAAAAAAAGTTTTCTTCATTGATACCTTTAAGTAAATTGGATTCTCTACTTTTTAAAACAGTATTCCAACCCATATGTGGTATTTTTGCTTTAATTGTGTTTTTGCTAAAATCAAATTTCTTAGAAGTTGCATCAATCCAGCCTAATCCTTTTACATTGCCTTCTTCACTAAAAGAAGTAAACAATTGCATACCCAAACAAATACCTAAAATTGGTTTCTTATTATTCAATACTTCTTGATTCAGAATATCAATTAACCCCAGTTCATTAAGTTTAAACATACCATGTTTAAAATTTCCTACACCGGGCAAAACAAGCTTTTTTGCATTTTTAATATCCTCAATATTTGAACTGATTTTGGTCTCTACACCTATTCTTTTAAAAGCTTTTCGAACCGAATGCAAATTCCCCATATGATAATCAATAATTACAATCATGATCTGCTCAAAACTTGTTTATATGTTTTGTGAATTTTCTCAGCTATCACTGCATTATCAAAATTAATTATATTTTTTCTACCGTCAGTTCTTCCTTCGAACGATAATGCTTTATTAAGACTACTTGATATCTCAGATGCGTCAAAACCACAAACCCAGCAACCTTGAGTATCAGAAATAATATTACTTACTTCTCCTACATCAGTAGAAACTATTGGGGTTCCACAAGCCATAGCTTCCTTAATAATCTGCGGTGAACCTTCACTAAAAGAAGTCATCAATAATGCATCACACGCGCATAATAAAAGCTGAACTTCTTCTCTACTATACCCTTTCAACTCTAACAAAGTATGCTCAATAGTAACTTTCTCTGTTGCAGATTTTGCCAAGGGATAATTTTTTATAACATTATCAAAAGAAGAACAAAAAAGAATATATTTTTTTTCTAAATCGAGACCTAGCTGATTCTTTGCTTTATTTTTATCTATTATTTTAAATCTTTTCAAATCAATACCACATGGAATAATTTCATGCGCTTTAAACTTCAACCAGGATTTTTTTGAAAGTTTTTCGCTTACAAATATATTTCTGTTAGATAGTGACCCAGCCAAAGATGATACCAAATTTGTTTTCCAAAAATTAATATCAGTTCCATGAAAAGTAATTATTTTTTTTACAGAAAATTGAAAGGAAGCTACTAATCCCGAAAGGCCATAATGTGCATGTAAAAGATCAAAATTTTCTCTTTTAAGCTTATTCCTAAGTTGAATAATGCTTTTGTAATACCCTTTTAATCCAGAGTTCTCAATCAAAAAAATTTCATAACTCACATCAAATATTCTTTGTACTGCTATCATTTGTTCATAAATAAATACCTGGTCAGCTTCAAACTTAAAATCTTCTTTGTTACCAGAGCATACTATCAAAACCTTCATTAATACCTCCTGTTTACCAGTAATGAATAAATAGCACCAAGGTATAACATCAACAATGAACGATATCCGATAGTAGAAATACTACCTGAAAAGGAAATCAATAAAGAAACTACAAGCAATGTTACAAAGATTGCCCTCAACTCTAGTCCATAAACATTCTTTGTTTTATGATAAAATACTTTCAGAAACCATCTTAAATGAATGTAGAGGTAAAACAGTAATCCGATAACCCCTGTACCATGTAAAAGCACCATATAGTCAGTGTGCAGTTGCCGATAAATACCTCCTAACTCGCCAAAACTTACATTTCTAAGGAAATAGTTAGCTGAATTAAATATTTCTTTTCCAACTAAAATTTCCAAAAAATTACTGTTGCTAAGGTCAATATAAACCTCAGTAATCTCGACAAATCTTGATTCTTGCTCTAATTCTTCAAAAGATTTAGATCTTGCATCAAACCTTTCTGTAAATGTTTCTTGCCAAATTGGAAAGCTCAACAAAAGAATACAAATTCCTGCTATTATTTTTTTTGTATTGGATAATTTCTGGGGAGAGAAAACAAGATAAACTATGGTGCCTACAATAATAGCTGCTATTGAAATTCTTCTAAGAATAATTAGTATTACAATAACAGACGAAATTAATAATATGTTTACAAAAAGTTGTCTTTTACCCTTACTGTATTTTTTTATTATGGGTGAAACAATTATAAAAATTACTAGGCTATATGTAATTTGAACAAGTCCTCCTCCAATATAAAAGGAATCAGCAACATATTCCGATAAACCAATCTGGAATATTTGGGCAATTATAATTTGCCCAATAATGACTACTACAGCATATGTGACATATTTATTTAGTTTTGAAAGGCTATGAGGGTTTTTGATAAGACTATAACCAACAAGAAACATCAACAAACTGATAAATACTTTGATGTACTCCATGAAAGAAACCAAAGGATCTGATGAAAAGGGTAATAATAAATTCAGATACGCTAAGAAAAAGAGTATTAACATATTTATTTTATTCTTAACGATATTACCTGCGTATAAATAGATTAACAATATTATAATAAACGTTCGAATTACTCCAGTTGTAAGAAAAGCGTTTGGACTAAAGTAATTAGTAGTGACGTCTGCTAAAGCGTTTAAAACCGGGATTGCAAAAATAAGCTCAAGTAAATACTTATTTTTTATTTTTGGGATAACGAAAATAAAAAATAAAAGAGCCGGGGCTATTAAGTATATAACAAAATTCAATTTATATCCCTGTATAGTTCTTTGTATTTTTTATCAATACTTTCTCTTGAAAACTTTTTTGTAATAGTATTGTGCCCATTCTTTTTTATTTCAATTCCTTTTTCAGGATTAGATAATAGTTCTGAAATCCTTTTAACGTATTCTTCGGTATCATTCCCATCGATAATGAAACCATTTTTCTCATCTTCAATTATAAAATCAGATATACCGTCAATGTTATTCATAATCACAATATTACCAAATTTCATTGCCTCCAATACTACATTTGGCAGACCTTCACTTTTTGAAGGAAATATAAAAATATCTGATTCCTTATAATATTCATCTGGATTCTCCACAAACCCTGTAAACTTCACCTTTGAAGATAAATTAAATTCATCGATTTTTTGGTTTATCATTGATTTATAGAGCTTGTCTTCCTGTTGATCCCCCTCAGGTCCTACTATGATTAAAGAGAAATTATTAAAATTCTTCTGTGTATTTAATTTGTGCAATACTTCAATAATAACATGCACTCCTTTCCTTTCAATGATACCGCCAACAAAAATCATTTTTAGCTCTTTATTTTGATCAATTGGTTTCAGCAGTTTCTTTTCGGCTTCTAATTTATTTTCATTTTCAGGAACTGACCTTGGGATTAAATATATTTTTTTTTCGCTTATTCCATTCTCAATACAACGCCTATATAAGATAGGAGAAAGGCATACGATAGCATCCGCAAATATGTACTGAATATTCCGTCTTTGGTATAAAATTCTCAGTGAATCATTTTTTGCAATATATCCGGGATCATCTCCATCTAATCTTGTTATCTCCAATACAATTCTTTTTCCGAGAAGCTTTGCTGAAATAACAACCATAAAACTTAGCCAGGTTGGTGAAAAACAATGAACAGTATCATAGTTTTTACGTGATTTTATCATAAATGAAACCACCATGAAAAACATTGAAATAATATTATAAAAGTATATAATTGCTTTTGATATAGTACTGCCGTTCACTGCTAATGATTTTAAGGGAACCCTGAAAATTTTTTCGGGAAGAATTGAATTCTTTTTCCCTAAGTAATTCACCCATTGATTATCTGATAGTTCCTCTTTTTCATTCGTTATAAGGTATGATAAATTTCCTTTCTTTTGTAAACGATCAGCATATCTCAAAGCAACTAAGCCCGCTCCAGAATGAGTTGGAGGTATTGAAGTGCTCACTATTATAATTCTATTCATAAAACATATATCTATCCGAATATTCTAATTTTACTGTCTCAGGAAATTATATTCATTAATTGTGGATAATAAAGTATCACCAAAGATAAATTTATATATAATAAAACTACTATTATAAAAGTTGGGATACTAAAATAAACTGATGTCAACTGTATACTTTTTTTCCATAAAATCAGAGTAAAAAATAATTCCGCTATAAATGAACCAATTGCTGCTCCGGCTATTCCAAACTTTGGTATTAATAATAAACCAAGACAAATATTTGTGAAAGCTCCTGTCCATGCAGCAATACTGTTAGCTCCAGTTTTTTTACTTATTACAGTACCCAAATTAGTTATACTCGCAGACCCATGTAATACCATTGCACCAATTAACCATGGAATTATAACATACCCTGTATGATATTCTACAGGTACAAGCAGATCTAAAAGTGGTCTTGAAAAGAGCACTATTATAATTCCTATTGTAAACATTCCAATGAAATATAGTTTGAACACTTTCTCATAAAATTGATTCCGTTCTGTCTCTTCTTTATCGAGAGCATTGATGGATAAAGGTGTCCAAGCCTGTCTAAAAATAGTTACTAATAAAGCAATGATCATTACTATTTTTGCACTTGCTCCAAAAATCCCAACTGCCCCAAGTCCAAGAAATAATAATAAAAGAAAGCGATCTGCTTGCTGATTTAACCAGGTTACAAAAACAGCCGGAAACATTGGCAAACTATATTTTAATGACGGCTTTAAGAAGGATAGAGAGAATTCTGCTTTTATAAGTCTTCTATTCATTAATAAACCGATGATAAAAGCTATTGCGTGTGAAATTGCCAAAGCGATAAAAACACTTATCAATCCTTGTTGAAATTTAAAAATCAACAACAAAGCTAATCCCACATATAATAAAGACTGTATAAGATTAACTGAATTATATCCAATAATCCTACGCTGCATTCTAAGCGCCACAAGCGGAATATTTTTTAGAGCCATAAACAAAGCCGAACATGCTCCAAGAAAAACATATATCCAGTTTTCTGAACTGTCTAACAACAAAACAGATATGGTGCCTGAAAAAAGGTATATCAGAAAAATGATTAGTATTCCAGTACCGAGTACAAAAATAAGAGAAGAAGAAATTAACTTTGAAAGTTCATCCTTTTTCTTTGATTCAAACCAAAATCTCATAACAGCACTTTCTAAAGAAAGAGCAATAATCAATGAAAGCAAACTGGTAAGTATGGAAATAACATCAATAATTCCATACTCTGAAGTTGAAAACTGACGCGTAAGAACCGGAAGTAAAACAAGATTTACACTTTTGGATATTCCGCTCATCACCCCATAGGCGATGATATCCTTCCCTAAAGATCTAAAAGAGCTCATTTACTAATCCTCTTAATAAGAATCATAGCCCCTTTTTAAGAATTTTTGTATTTAAAAACTGAGAAAAGTTTACAACCTAAATCTAATGGAACCCATTTAGAAGAAACCTTCCAATCTGGTAGACTCTGAATTTCCAGACTTTTGTTTTCTATAATCAATATATCTATTTCGTATTCTGATGCCATATCATCAAGCCTATCAAGTTTGACATAAGGATAGTTAGCACCATATTTTTCTTCAAAATCTTTTGCAAACGGCTTAGTTGACAGTAAAGGAAATAACGGAACATGTACTGTTTCATACATTATACGCCAAATACCAACTGCATGATAAGGGAAACACAAAACTTTTTGTGTCTTATTATTTTTCTGTAAAAAGCTCATAATATTCTTTTCTTCAAGAGCTTTTCTATTCAAAATCCCAAAACTACCTTTTAGCCTATGCAATATAAAAGCTTCAAAAACCCAGTATAAAAATCCATATATAGTCAATAGATAAACAACCGAGTAAAGATCAAATTTATCAATCTGATACATGAAAAGGCCTACAATAAAAAATGATACATGATTTAAATAGCGCTCCGCCTCTCCAAGAAATAAAAAATAAGGTATATTTATAAAAACATATAAAATAGAAGCGGCGATTACTGGCACTACAAAAAGCTCAGAAAATGGCTCGGGTAATTGAAAATAACCGAATCCGGTTAATGCTAAAGCTAAAACATATATAGGCATTTTAAATAGAACAGCAATAAATGAATTGAGGCTCAGTGCTTTAATTACAGCGTTCGCCAATTTTTTATAAAAAGGCTTATTTGTTTTAAAGCTGCTTATTAATTTATCAATACTGTTACGATTTGATATTGCCATTTCTCCTTTTATGTTTTTCTTAAAATACCATATCAAATGATTCAGCTGAAAGGAAAGGTTTTTAATGAAGTTACCTTTAGTAACAATTATTGCAACTAAAATACTACCAATCAAAGATATAATAGGCAGTATATTCAATGAGAAAAGAGCGATAAGAGGAGTTATAAATAGAAACGCTTGAATACCAAATTTAGAAGAAAGTAACACAAAAACACCTAAAATTAATGTTCCGGAAAGCACGATCCATAAAGGCAATGCTTCCGAAAATAAAAGCAATATATATAACCAGTTAAGTGCAATTTCAGATGTTATACGAGGTGTTAAGCTCTTGATTCGTGGCCCGGTTGAAATCCCCGAAAACCAAATTGGGGTAAAGTAATAAAGTATCACCAACCAAAAACTAAACTTAAAATCAAAACCGTATAGAATACTTGCTCCATAAAGAGACATTCCAAATGCTACATCTAATGCAGCATTTATCCATTTTTTATACTTATAAAAAAAAGAAAGTGAAAGAGTGCCCACCATCCAGTGCCACAAAAAAGGTTGCCTAAATTTTTCTGGGGATATTACTTGAGGTTTTATCTCTCCTACAGGACCAACTTTTTGTCTTTTAATTTCTTTTGCAAAATAAAGATGCCCATATGTGTCGAAGTCCACATCCCCTTTATTAACCAAAAAAAAACGAGAAATCAAGCCTACGCTTACTAGAATTAAAATTTCTATCATTAGGAATTCACTTTAGGCTAAGTATGAACATATCTAAATTGTACCAGAATCTACAAATAGGTTTTGCCCAGTGACTGATTTAGAATTAGAGGAGAGCAAATAATTAATAAGAGTTGATATCGAATCAAGATCTGTCGGCTTTTTTAAAGATGTCCGTTTATAAATTCTATTTTTTTGATCTTCACTCAAAGATTCGCTCATCGAAGTCTCCATAAAGCCTGCAACAATGCAATTAGACTTTATCCCAATTTCACCCCATTCCCTAGCAGTATTTTTTGAGAAAGCTTCAAGTGCACCTTTAGTTGATGCATACATTGATAATCCTTTATAACCTGTATGTACACTAATAGAAGAAATGTGTATAATACTTCCTTTAGTTTTGTGAAGCAGCATATTTCTTAATACAAACTTAGTTATTTGCATCGGAGAAAAGACGTTAATTTTATACATCTTTTCTAATGTATCAATATTTAGATTTGAGATAATATCGTCATATGCATAAGCTGCATTATTAACAAAGCCATGAATTGGAATATCATGAAGTAATTCTGTACCAAATAAGTTATTTTTTATATCACTGTGATTTTCAAGATCATATATGATATGGGTAAAACCCGAGTATTTTTTCTTAAGAGCTTTAATCTCTTCGTTTACACTTCTACTTATACCATATACGTTGTAGGAATTATCAAGCAAGTGCTTACAAATATTTAACCCAAGCCCTTTTGAAACCCCCGTAAGTATTATGTTTTTCATCGCCTTAATGTCTTTCCACTTCGAGTTTTAATAATTTCTTCCACAAATTTAATTACTCGTGGAATTTTGTATTCCTGTAAATGATTTCTCATATAACTTCTTATCTCAGATTCATTTATTTTTTCTTTTTTCAGTACTACATCAGCTATAATGATTCTTCCTAAAACAGAATTTTTTTTGCTATATACTCTACTTATTAAAATTCCCGAATGCCTGTTTAATACATCTTCAACTTCGTGAGGATTAACATTATAACCCCCAATATTTATTATATCTGTTTTCCTTGAAACGAATCGAAATAAATTTGGATTTTCTTTTGAAAACTCTACCATATCTCCAGTTCGATACCAATCCCCATCTATTTGCAAGTCATTACTTTTTCCCACAATTGATTGATGTAGTAAAATCTCTTCATTTTGAAATTTTATTTTATTCTCATTTTTCTCGCTCACTTTAAAGTATTCACCTTCTGCTGAGAAAAGTGAGCCAGCTTCAGTAGATGCATATACATTTCTGAATTTTGCATTTGGAGCTTTTTTCTTAAGCGACTCAAGTAAAACAGGGTTAAGTTTTTCTCCACCACAAGTAATGCTTTTTAAACTTTCTAGCGTTTTATTAGAATCAATAAATAACCGTAAAAAAGTAGGAGTAGCAGAGAGATGAGATATACTATATTTTGTTATCGTACTTAGTATTTCATTTTTTGATAATCCGAATAATTGTACCAATGTATTCTCATTTAAAAGAGATTGAAAAAAGACTTGAGTCCCTGCCATATGTGTGGGATTATAAGCCCAACCCCATATATGGTCTTTATATTTTTCAGAAACTTTAACCCCTTTAGTTATAGAATCAAAAGTATGCGTAATTTTCTTTGGTTTTCCAGTAGTTCCGGAGGTAAATAAACTAATGGTCCATACCTTATTATGCTTTATACCATCTACTAGTTGTTTTAGAGTTTCTGGATAGGTAAAATCTTCTGGAATAAAAAAAGGTTCATTTTTTTCGTTTTTTTGCAGCTCCTTGAATTCAGAAACAGACAGGTCAGTATCTAGTAAAACAATAGGTAAGTCAAGTATTAGTGACTGTATAATGTGCACGAAAACATCTTTATAAGAATCATACTTCATTGTTGGGATGTACTGATTTTTTTTACTCAGATTTTCCCTAATATTTTGCCAACTCAGTGTAGTACCATCAGCAGTATTTATGTATAAAAGTCTTTTACTCATCTATTTTTAGGTAGATCTCTTCTACTTTATCAATAACTCTATCTTCAAATACGTCGACTCCAAAATCGCTCTCAATCCGCACTGTCAATTCTGCTAATTCAAGTGAAGTAAAACCAAGGTCTGAAGTTAAACTCATATCCTTATTTATAACTTCTTGAGCTTCTTTACCATTATTCGTTCTAACGGTATTAATAATTGATTTTACTCTTTCTTCCATTGTCATAATAACTTAGACCTCATATAATTTTTTAAAAATTTTGATTTCTTGTAAGCAAAATTTCCGGCAACTGCCTCGCCTGCATTCACATTGCTTGTAACTACTGAACCTAATGCGATATTAGCACCAGTTCCAATTTTTATTCCGTTCGATATAGTTGAGTTAATTCCTACCCAACAATCTTTACCTATCAAACAACTGCCACCAATACTAGATTTTGAAGCTATTAAACAGTTAGAATCAATATAACAAGCATGGCCTATACAAACCATTGTACCAATTTTTGTGGAATGCGCAATATAAGTATCTCTATTTAGAAAACCCTTTTCTATTACACTGTTTGCTCCGACTTCAACCTTGTTTTCTAAAATTAATTTCCCACCGTGATGTACTGAAAGTATTCCTTTAGAAGTTCGCTTATATTCAAAACCTTCTGCTCCTAAAACTGCCCCACTTCTTATTAAACAATTATCACCAATATGCACACCAGATTTAATTATTACACCAGATTCAATAACTGTACCAAAACCTATTTTAACGTTGTGTTCAGATATTAAACAATCTGTGCTTAACTTAGCATATTCATGAATTTTTGTAATTTCTTTTATATCCTGTTGTTTTGAAAAGTGATTATAAAGTTGATAAAATGAATACCTAGGATCTTCAGAAAGAATACATAACTTCTTTTTATTAATTTTTTTTGCAAGTTTGGCAGTAGTAATTACTGCGTGAATATTATCATTATTAAGTATCTCATCTATAAAAAATTGATTATCAAGAAATGTTAAAGATTCGGGTAAGCCTGTACTTGACATTCCAATATTAAGACACTTAAACTTCTTATCCGATTTTAAGTCGGTAATTCTATATAATACTTCTTCATCAATCATTATTTGTTCCTAAAATCCACTTTAATCTCGTTCTCGCACTTTCACCACTATAATTAACACTCAGACAAATCTCTGGATTTGTTTTATCAACAAGTTTGTCAAGTTTACTTAGAGTTATCCGAGGATCATAAACAAAGTTAATATTATTATTCTCTGCAAATGTCTTAAAGTCCTCACTTGAATATTTAAATTCAGGTGATGCTTTAGATGTGATGATAAATGAGAATTCTTGCACTTCATCTAATACTTTTTTCATAGTATCATACATCCATTCTGATCTACCTATAATCCCTATTTTCATTAGTCACCAACTATTATTTGTTTCAAACTTGATTCTTTGCCTGACAAAATTAATTCTCCAACTTTAAATCCGGCTACCTGTAAATTTATAAACGGATTAATACCAACATGAGCTAATGTAAAAGTCATGACTGAGGAATTTCCATTAAAAGCAGGGTAAACTACAGGTAAATAATTTGATATCTCTTTGTGGTTAAGCTTTCCAAATAGGTGAACGATTCCTAAATCAGGATTCACTTTTGATAATTTTTTAAAATCAAAAAACCCTGCTTTACCATATTCTCTTTTTTCTGAATAATCGGATATAAAAATGAAATCGATTTTTTTAACGTGAGCTTTTAGAACATCTTCTTTGGTAGTAAGTGTAACTTTTCTTGCACCAAGTTTTTGAAAATAAGATGCAATTTTATCCCCAAAATGGTCATCAGACCAAACTAAAATTTCATTTTCAAAAACTTCATAACCGGCTTCAAAAGCCATTTTTGCTGCTAATGGTCCTACATGGCTGAAAACTTTTATATCAGGATGGTCCTCCCATGTACCTGCCACACGGATGTTTTTTTTAGAACAATAATCGATGTCAATATCACTATCTCTCAGTTCCCATTCTTCATACATTAAAGGTACTACAGCTTTTTCTTTCATCAGATCCAATTTTCTTTTATCAATTGGCCTTATAAATCCTGAGTTCGTCACTATATCTGCTTTCTCTAAGTGTTCAGGGCAAAAATCACCTTTATAAAAATCAATTTTCTTTTTTTGAGAATCACTCAATATGTAATTACATGCAGATATATTTGCTTCTGCAGTACCATACCTTGAATCATTAGTCCAGGCAAAAACTTTATCTGCACCCCCCAAAAGAGCAATTAAAGGAGTAAATTTATAAAGGCCTGAACCAACTTCTGTCAAAATGATTTTACCAGATAAATTCAATTCCAATTTATCAACACAAGCTTCTATTTTATTAAGTATCCTTTGATTATTTAGATCCATAGTCTTTAGATAACTTAAAAATTAACTTGTCCAGAAGTTTCATTTTTGTACCCTCCATCCAAGAAAATTCTGCACCACCATTCAAAATTCATAAAACTCCAAATCAACAAACGGTGATTTATATGTTTTTCAATATGCTCATCAACAATTTTCTCGACATATTCAGGATTAATGTAATCAGAAGAAATCATTTCTCCATTTAATAGTAACTCCTTTATGTAAGCAGCATTTTCGCCCCGGTACCAACTTTCATCGGGAGCTGAGAACCCTTGTTTTTTCCTATCAATTATTTTGTCAGGAATTAACTGATGCATAGCTTTTCGAAGCACATTTTTTCCATCGTCATATTCTCTGTAAACAGTTTTTTTTCGTTCAATATTCTCATCAATTTTTTTTATTTCACGACTTAAATTACCAAGTTTATGTTTCACCGGTATTTTTTGAGCAAAATCAACAAGATCGTTATCAAGAAAAGGAAATCTCTCCTCGAGGCCATTGGCCATTGAAAGTTTATCTCCCACTAAAAGCAAACCATTAAGAAATGTTTTGATTTCAAAATAAAGGGAATTCTGAATATGATCTTCTGGTCTTTCGTATCTCAGCTTCCCATTAAAGGTGAACACCCGTTCAAAAACTTCCCGTGGTTCGTTCATATTTATTTGATTGTAAACTGAGGTAGTAAATAGTTCTTCTTTTTCATTATCTGGAACTAATCTTTGCCAAAATCCATAATACTGGTCAAAGAAATCGGATTGAGACAATGAATCAAAAACTTTATAATATCTCCATGGATATCCACCATATAATTCATCTCCACCTGTTCCCTGTAAACACACCTTAACGAATTTTGATGCTAATCTGGATATATAATAGTTGGGGTAAGACATCCCCACTCTAAGATCTTCTAAATGATATACAAGCTTTGGCAATGACCATTTGATATCTCCTGCATTCATTACTTGTTCAAAATGCTGAGTTTTAAAATAATTCGCCATAAGCTCAGCATCCCTTCGCTCATCAAAATTAGCTTCTCTGCCACTTACCTCACTCATATCAAAACCACAAGTAAATGTGGACAGGCGGTCGACATGGCGGGAAGCTACAGCAGTAACAGATCCGGAATCCATCCCCCCTGATAGGTAAGAACCAACCGGAACATCAGAGATCATTTGTCGTTCTACTGCTTGTTCGAATAGGCTAAGTGTTGAATCTCTGGCATCTTCAAAAGACATTGTATTGTCAGGCTTAGTAAAATCGTAATCCCACCAGGATTGATGCTTAACGAAAGAGGATTTTGAATTTATCTTCACGGTATTTGCCTGAGGAAGCATAACAATATCCTTGAAGAGTGTACGGTAGGTAAACAAATTCTGAAATGTAAAATATTCGTTCAATGCCCCCAGATCAACATCTACTGAATAATCAGGATGTTTTAAAATAGATTTAATTTCAGAAGCAAAAACTATGGTTTTACCATTGAACCAATAATAAAGCGGTTTCACACCAAACCGATCACGGCTTAAATAAAGTGTTTCTTCTTCTGAATTCCATGCTCCTATAGCAAACATCCCGTTAAAGCGTTCAAAAAACTCAGGGCCATAAGCTGAAAGACCTTCAACAATAACTTCAGTATCCGAATTTGAGACAAAATAGTGACCCTTTTCCTTTAGTTCTCTTCTCAGCTCCTTATAATTATAAATACATCCATTAAATACCACCGTCCAGTTTCCATCTTTGGATGTCATAGGCTGAGCACCTTTACTACTTGTATCAAGAATAGATAATCTTTTGTGAGCAAGTCCGATATTTCTTCTTAAAAAAAACCCTTCATCATCAGGACCTCTATGATCAAGTTCACCGGCCATTTCAACCAGCTTACTCAACCGAAAAGGTTTTCCATCTAAATTAAATACACCGGCTATTCCACACATAACTTTAATCTTCTAAATATTTCCTGAGGATAGGTTTCATGGTAAGCATCTATAAAAACTAATTCTAATGCGTCCATTTGATCATTACTGATTGAGTAATCTCTTATTTCTTTTAGCTCTTCTATCAATCCTTTTTTAATATCACCACTCGCAAATTCGATAATTATCTTTCTTGGTAAAATTTTTTTAATGATATCTACTCTGTCAAATTCCAAACTTAAGATTCTTGAAAATATACTTGTTCTGTATTCTTTTGTAAGTCCAAATTCCCTGGCGTACTCTAAATGCCAATCATGATAATCGAATACCATGGATCCAGAAATCACCGTGGCATCAAATGGAAAATACAAATTTGATAGTAAAGCTATTTGAGCACCAAAAGAAATCCCATACACATACACGTCTGAAGAGCTATTTTCAGTTTTAATAAATTCAGTAATTGCTAAAATCTTTTCTATTTCATATCCAAATGCCGTATGGTTTGTACTAATCCCAAAACTATCGAATTGACCAACCCAATCGCACATATTTAAAATATATGGTGCGATTACCATATAGCCTTCTTTAAAGCCTTCATATCCGAATGAGTTCAAATAAGTTGGCTCATCAACTAAGCTCATCACTCCATCAGGAGATCCACTACATCCATGTATAGCAATAAGTATTTTCCCATTCCATTCTTTAGGTTTAGATTGGATGTACTGAAAAATGTTATCTGTATCTGTTTCAACGGCTACCATTTCTATTTTCCCAAACTCATCATTTGAAATGACTTCCTTTTCAACAACATTTATAATATTTTTTTCAGTGATTTTAAATATTTCTTCTATACTCTTTTTTATTCGTACTGTATCCTGATCCTTTTCCAGTTTTTTGTTAGCAATTAAAAAATCATCATACATAGATTTCAAAGACCTGTAATATTTATAATCACTTATTCCATCCAACCCCTTTGTTTCTGATAATCTAATAAACTTAGATGTATAATCGTCAGTATAATTAAAGTTCTCTTTTCCGATGGCTATCGGCTCTCCAAACTCGTTAATGAGTTCCTTTTCTACTTCTATATCATAATTAAAAACGGATGAATTTAATGATAAGCTTTGCTTTAAGTTTTTAAGGTTTTCTGTAGGGAAAAAACCTTTAAAGCCAGTATAAACACCAAATAAGTAAATAACACCTAATAATACTGTAAGTATTAGTGACAGCGCTATATTTTTAACTTTCAATTTCAGAAATCTAAAAGTTAATAATTTTATTTAGTTCATTTACTACAGTTTCTTGTTCTTCAAAACTTAACTCATCATATAAAGGAAGCGCAAGAGCGTGTTCATAGCACCATTTACTATTTTCCATATCCCCTCGAATCTCTACCATTTCGCTTTCCTGAAAAGCTTTATGCATATGTAAGGAATAAGTTCCTATCTGCACTTCAATTCCCTTTTCACGGAGTGTTTTCATAACCTGATCCCTGCTTTCTACAAAAACAGCAAACGTTTGGTAAGAATGAACGCAAGAAGGTTCTTGACAAATGCAATTGTTACTGCACCTTCCATTTTTTAGTAATGGATTTATGGTAACACCATTTATATCTGACAATAGTTTTTTATAATTCTCGGCCAACTCAAGTCTTTTTGCAAGTAATCTGTCAATATGCTTTAATTGGCCTAAACCTATTGCAGCTTGAATATTTGTTAGCTTATAATTTGTACCAATTATATCAAACTGTACTCCCTCACGGGCAGTGTTATTCATATTCATTCCAAAATGTTTATATGAATTGATCCACTCACCAATTTGATCATTATTTGTACAAACTATACCTCCCTCACCCGTAGTGATGAATTTTCTTGGGTGAAGAGAAAAAATTGTTATATCAGCTTGGTTGCCTACCTTTTCTCCATTAAATTCTGCCCCAATTGAACAGGCTGCATCTTCGATTATTTTAAGATCATATTTCTTTTTGATCTCATTCAGTCGATTATAATCCAATGGAAAACCAAAAAGTGAAACCGGGATTATTGCTTTCGTTTTTTTTGTTATGGCTTTTTCAATTGCATCATAATCAATTAACATTGTTTCTCGGTCTACATCTACTATAACAGCTTTAGCACCAACAAGAGGTATAACAGATGCAGTAGCAGGATAAGTGTAATCAGGAACAATCACCTCGTCTCCCGGTCCTATATCTAATGCTCTGAGAGCTGTATCCAGTCCTGTAGTTGCGGATGTAACTGCAACAAGATGCTTACATCCCAGATAATTCTTTAAAGCCTGTTCAAATTCTCTGGTTACAGGTCCTTCTGTTAAATATCCACTATCCAAAACTTCAATTACAGAATCTTTTATTTCCTGTGTTATGAAGGGCTTAATTAAAGGTATATTATGATTCACCATAGTATTTATTTTTTATCAATCCCTTTTTTAATTCTCCAATCAATCAATCTTTGTAAACCTTGCTCCAAATTATATTTATACTCAAAATCAATCTCTTCCATTGCCTTCTGTGCTGAACCAATTCTATTTTGAACATACTGTCGTGCATCATCTTCTGAATAAGGAACATATTTTACTTTTAAGTCTGAATCTTTGAGTTTTAATATAGTATCGCAAAGCTCTTTTATACTTGTCTGTACTTCTGTTCCTACATTATAATAACCATGTTTAGTATCCGACATAAGTGCCGCTATATTTGCTCTGGCTACGTCTTCTACATAGATAAAATCATAAGCCTGACTTCCGTCGCCATTGATAACTGGTGCTTCGTTGGCTTCAATTTTGTTAAGCATAATTGGCACAACACCTGTGTATACTGCATGTTGATCCTGCCCAGGCCCAAATACATTCATATATCTCAATCCTATAACTTCGAGGTCATACCTATCATTAAAAGCTGTGCACATAGATTCGCCAGCTATTTTCGTAGATCCATAAAAATTTGTGTTATTGAATGGATGATCTTCAGTCATAGGAACCTCTACTGCATCTCCATAGACAGATGCAGAAGAAGAATAGATTAGTTTTTTTACATTGTGCTTTACACATGCTTCAAGAACATTAAAAGTTCCTGCAATATTAACCTCAAACGCTGTTCTAGGAAAGTCCTTACAATGCAATAACCACATAGCGGCTAAGTGAAATACATAGTCTACCCCTTCAAAAGCCTTGTCCAAAATATCAAGATCTCTTACATCTCCTCCATATGGAAAAACTTTACATCTATCATCTGATAAATGATCAGAAATATTTTCTTTTTTACCACGTGTAAAATTATCATATATAATAACTTCTTTTACATCATGTTTTAGTAACTCTTCTACGACAAAGCTTCCGATAAATCCTGCTCCGCCAATTACCAATACTTTTTGATCTTTCAGATTGTGTTTCATTTTAAATGAGATAAATTAATTTAAATTCAGTTTTGTAGTAATAGTATCTGCTATTGATAAACAAGAAGTTGCCGCTGGTGATGGAGCGTTAAGTACATGAATTTGATTTTTAAATTTTTCAATTCTAAAATCACTTAACAGTTCTCCCTTTTCAGTAGCCTGAGCTCTTATTCCACAGGTGTAGCCAATAATCTTTTCCTTGCTAAAATTTGACCAGTATTTTTTAACATTTTTTTCAAAATACGATTTACTGCTATGTTTCAATAATTCTGATACCACAGATGCACTGTATTTTCTGGCTACATTAAAAAGTGCTTTATTCTTTAGTATCTTAAAAGTATCATCTAAATCTAACCGAAAGCCATCATAACCTTCTCTATCAAATGAGAGAACTGCATTCGGCCCAACCTTTAGCCTATTATCTATCATACGTGTTAAATGAACTCCTAAGAACGGGAAATTAGGATTTGGCACGGGATATATAGGAATATCCGATGAATAAGAATCTTCCGGCACTAAAAAATATTCACCTTTAAATGGTATAATAGTTACTGGAGATTTTTTCCCGGTTGTTAACTCATAGACCCTATCGCACTGTAACCCTGCACAATTAATAAGATGAGTTGCAGTAAAGCAATTTTCCTTTGTTTTAACTTGAACAGAATTATCGTCTAATATTTTAGACTTTGTTATCAATTCTCCAAAATAGTAGTCTACTTTTTTTTGTTCGCTTAATTTTATGAGTTTTTTTAAAACCTCTTTATAATCAGTTATTCCTGTCTCATGAACAAAAAATCCTTTAGGGGAGACTAAATTATGATCGATTTCTTTAATTTGAAGAGAATCTAAATACTCTACTTTTAACCCTACATTCTGAGCGTTTAAATATAACCGGTCTAATTCTTCAAACTCAGACGCATCAGATGCAGCAATTAATTTACCCGTTAACTTATATTCTATTTCATGAATATCTAAAAATTCAATTAACTGCTTATAACCATTAATACAGTTTTTCGATTTTAATGAGTTTTTTGGATAATAAACCCCAGAATGAATTACACCACTATTTCGACCTGTCTGGTGTTGATTTGGTGTGTATTCTTTATCAATTACAGCAATTTTAATATTTGGGTATTTACATGAAAGCTTATATGCAGTAGCAGCACCAATTATGCCAGATCCTATTATTAAAATATCATATAAGTTATTCAATGTAATGTCTCTAATTTTGTATATACACTTTCACTATTAAAACTCTTTGATATTTACATACCAATTGTAAAAATTTTCTAAACCTTTACGAAGTGAAAAACTTGGATCATATGATAATAATTTTCTAGCTGTTGTAATATCTGCCCAGGTTTGTTTAACATCTCCGAGTTGTTCAGGACCAAACTTTTTTATGACTTCAGATCCAAGAACACTTTCGATTTCTTTAATAAGCTCCAGAAGTTCTACAGTTTTATTATTTCCTAAGTTTATAATCTCATAATCGGAGCCTTGATAACTAATTGCTGAAACTATTCCATCAATAATATCATCAATATATGTGTAATCCCTTCTGGTGGTCCCATCACCATATATTGTAATCTCTTTTCCTTCGTGTATTAGATTAAAGAATTTGTGAATTGCCAGATCAGGTCTTTGCCTTGGTCCATAAACAGTAAAAAACCTTAATGCTAGAAACTGAATACCATATAAATGGCTATATACATGCCCCAATAATTCCCCACTCAACTTTGTGCCTGCATAAGGGCTGATGGGCAGCAAATTTCTATTACTTTCTCCCCAAGGAACACTCGGGTTCTTTCCATAAACTGAACTTGAAGAAGCAAAAATAAACTTCTTGATTCCTTTAGATTTAGTTAATTCAAGTAAATTCTGAGTACCGTTAATATTTACATCCTGATAAGTAATAGGATCTATAATTGATGGACGAACCCCAGCTTTTGCCGCTAAGTGTACAATTACATCAGTATCGCTTGGTATTGCCTCATCGATTTCAGTTCTGTTTCTTATATCAAATTCGAAAAATGAGTAAGAATTGTAATCGAAATGCTTCTCAATATTATTTCGCTTTATCTGTTCGTTATAAAAAGAGTCAAAATTGTCGATATTAATGATAGTATGCCCATCAAACAATAAACGATCAATCAGATGACTACCAATAAATCCAGCCCCTCCGGTAACAACTATTTTCAATTTTCTTATTCCTTATACAAAGTGTATGTATTTGAATTTTCTAAGCTTTAACAAAGTGAGACTTATTCTTGGGTTTTATATCTTTCATAGCATCCCTTGTATCCACAATGCAATTACTCCAATCCGCTAGTTCTGCATAGTCAATATTAGAATGGTTAGTAGAAATTAGTACGGCGTCAAAACTTGAAATAGTTTCTTTATCCCATTCAATTGATTTTGTCCCTGTCCAATCTGCATGTTCACGTGTCGGCAACACTTCTCCAATGTAAGGATCAAAATAAGACACTTCAGCTCCTTTTGTTTTTAACAGATCAAAGATCTTAAAAGTAGGAGATTCTCGCATGTCATCTATGTCTGGCTTGTAAGCAAGACCTATAACCAACACCTTACTTCCATTCATCGCTTTTTTGTGCGAATTAAGAGCGTGCATAGTTCGGTCTACAACATAGCGAGGCATGTCAGTATTTACTTCCCCAGCTAGTTCTATGAAACGAGTGTTCTTTTCAAACTCACGAGCTTTCCATGTCAGGTAAAATGGATCTATTGGGATACAGTGCCCTCCTAATCCCGGACCAGGAGTAAATTTCATAAAGCCGAAAGGTTTGGTAGCAGCTGCTTCAAGGACTTCATGTACGTCAATATCCATAGCTTCATATACCACTTTCAACTCATTCACCAGTGCAATATTCACAGAACGAAAGATATTCTCAGTTAGTTTAACAGCTTCTGCTGTTTTGCAGTCGGAGACCGGAACAGTCTTTACAATAGAAGTATCATACATTGCTAAAGCTAATTTTAGAGCCCCATCTCCATGTCCTCCTACAACTTTAGGAATTTTAGCTGTATTAAAGTTCGGATTACCTGGATCTTCGCGTTCAGGGCTGTAAGCTACATAGAAATCTTCCCCGGCTTTCAATCCTGAATTCTTTTCTAGAATAGGTATCATTAGCTCTTCGGTGGTACCCGGCCAAGTTGTTGATTCTAAAATCACCAACTGCCCTTTGCGTAGATATTTAGATACAGTTTCTGTGGTTTGTTCCACATAACTCATGTCCGGCTCACGATGATGATCTAATGGAGTAGGAACACATAGTAAAATCGCATCAGCTTCGTCTAGTCTTGAAAAATCTGTGGTTGCATCAGCATTGTCAGAATCAGCCAAAGCTTCCATCATCTCTACTCCCAAATGCTTGATATAGGGTTTGCCGTTTTTTAGATTCTCGACTTTCTTAGGATCAATGTCATATCCAATAACCGGCATATCATTTTGATGGAAAGTCCACATCAAGGGAAGTCCTACATAGCCCAATCCTACAATTCCTACTGTGTAGGTTTTATTTTCAATCTTTTTTAATAAATTTTCTATTTCTGACACTTAATCTTCTTATTGTATTATTATTTTACTTCATTAACAGCTTTGATAAGCTTCTTAACAATTATTTCTTGATCCTCTGTTTTCAAAAAAGGATGCATGGGAAGACTTAACACTTCCTTTGAAGCTTTTTCAGATTCCGGAAAGTCTCCGTAACTATATCCTAAATATTCAAATACCGGCTGCTCATGAAAACATTTGGGGTAATAAATCCCTACGGGTATTCCTGAGTCCTTCATGTTGGATACAATTTCTTCTCTTCTATCTTCATCTACTCTGATGGTATATTGACCATAAACGTGAGTATTCCCTTCTGATACAACCGGTGTTTTTATAAAATCCTTAAGTAACTCGGTGTATTTAGCTCCAATTTCGTTTCGAGCTTTTACTTCGTTTTCAAAATATTTCCACTTTCCCAGAATAACTGCAGCCTGTAAGGTGTCAAACCGACCGTTCATTCCTATATGAGTGTGATGATGGCGCTTTACTCCTCCATGTGACCGAATAGCCCTCATAGCTTCCGCTAACTCGTCATCATCAGTAAATAGAGCTCCTCCGTCTCCATAACACCCTAATGGCTTGGCAGGAAAGAATGATGTACTACCGATTAAAGACGTACCACAGCTTTTTTTACCATTTCTAGTTGCGCCAAAACTTTGTGCAGCATCTTCGATAACCGGTATATTAAACTTGGCTGCTATTTCCTGAATTCTCTCGATCTCCGGAACCTGACCAAACAAACTAACCGGCATGATGGCTTTAGTTTTATCTGTAATAACAGCCTCAAGTAAGTCCGGATTCATATTAAAAGAAGAAGGTTCTATATCTACAAAAACCGGCGTTGCACCTACTGCTGCAATCACCTCGGCTGAACTTATCCAAGAAAAAGGAACGGTAATTACTTCATCTCCTGCTCCAACACCCAATGCACGAAGTGCTATTTCCAGACTATCAGTTCCACTTGCGACTGTAATACAGTGGTTAACTCCAACATATTTAGACAGAATAGTTTCCAATTCTTCTACTTCAGGTCCCATGATAAACTGACCGTGCTCCATCACTGAGCGCATTCTATCATCAATATCTCTTTGATATTTCAGATATTGTGTATTTAGGTCTATGAATTCCATGTTGATAATTCCTTAATGTTGGGATGAACTATTCCTTTCGGGTTTTCTGTCAACTTCATGGTTCTAAGTTTATGAACCAGCTCTATTGAAGGGCGGGCATCATCAATCCCAAAACCTTTTCCTGCCATTGTCTCTTCGTAGACTCTTGTATGGAGATCAGTAAATCCGCCACTGAATTCAATCTCATCACCATCTACACTAATAGACCGGAAAGTACGCTGACTTCCATCATCATTATTTGGAATATCTTCTGGTGCGAGTGATAAATACCATTCTACATCTGCGTTCGGAAGCTCTAAAAATCCCCCCATGCGGTCCTTTTCTCTAACTAAGAGCTCCATAGACTGAGCGGGGCCAAAAAGCCACATCAACATATCAAAAAAATGAATCCCAATATTGGTACCTATCCCTCCTGATTGCTCTTCATTTCCTTTCCATGAATAATGATACCAAGTTCCTCTGGAGGTAATATAGGTTAATCGTATTTTATGTCGCTTACCGGCTTTTTCACTTTCTAGCTTTTGTTTTAATGCGATCAAAGTTGGGTGTACTCTCAGTTGAAGTATTGTCCATACTCGCTGCCCATACTCTTGTTCCAATTCCTGAAGCACATCAAGATTCCATGGATTCAAAACCAATGGTTTCTCACAAATGGCATCTGCACCAACCCTCAATGCTAACCGAATATGAGCATCGTGAAGATTATTAGGGGAACATATTGTCAAATAATCAATGGCTTCATCCGAGTTTATTCTTCTAATCTTCTCCAGATGCCTGTCAAATCGTTCCACTTCAGTAAAAAATGAAGCTTGAGGAAAATAGCTATCAATTATACCTACTGAATCGTGAGGGTCAACCGCCGCTATTAGCCTATTACCTGTGTCTTTTATTGCTTGAAGGTGGCGTGGAGAGATATAACCGGCAAGTCCGGTTAATGCAAAATTTTTCATTTCTAAAGTCTGTCTATGATCAAAAAAGTAGTCGCGATTGAGGATAATACAGGAGCTATAACTCCCACATAATCCCTGAAAGATGGCTTGCGTTTTACCCTTAAAGTGATTGTTTGATTATTTTTTAATTCAAATTGATTCATTTCTACTGGGAAAGGTTCTTCAAAATGAATTCTGAACTTTTCTATACTCTGCTTTTTATTTTCTTTATTATATTCTTGAATATTGATTTCAACACGCATTTTAGACCAATCGAGATCAGTTTGTCCATCTCTGAGTGTACGAGGCCCAAAGCTATATGATATTAGTTCAGAAAGCTTTGTTCCTTTCGGAATTAAATACCTTCCTGAGCTCCCTACATCTCCCCAAACGTTTACTGAATCAGCTAATTGGCCAGGTTCAGAGATTCGAATAATTCTATCACCAAGTCTAAATTGCTGAGAAGTAGGAACTGAACGAGCCTGAGAAAATCCTTCAACACCTAAAAATATTGCAAAAGAAAATATAAGAACTGTTTTAAATTTAGTATGTATCATTTCAATCTTTGATATTAAAAAATCTCTCAATGATAAGGATTTATTTTTACAATTATACACCTAATATCTGAGTAACTGATGCGCTTCTCTTGAGCTAAAACCGAGATCAATTAGCTTTGATAAAACTTTCTCTATTGGGTATTCAACTCTAAGAGTTTCAATACTCCCTTTTTCAATATCTAACAACATGCAAGACGCTCTATAGTCACCATCCCTAGATTGACCAACACTTCCTGGGTTAATTAGATATCTATAGTCCTTTTCAAAGTTCATGACCCCAATTCTATCAGCTACAATCGCCGGCATATGAGTATGCCCAACAAAACAGATTTTATGGTTTAATTTGTCAATAATTTTCCTTGCCTTTATTGCGCTATCTACATAAGCCCATTTAAGAGGCTCAATAGGACTAGCGTGAACAGCAACATAGTTTTCTTTTGTATTTTCAATTTTAACGGGCAAATCTTTTAACCACTCTAATTGATCTTTACTCAATTTTTTTCGAGTTAAAGCAATCAATTTCCTATTAGGATCTCTAAAATGGTTTAAACCTATAATCCCGGCCACTCCCGCATCATGATTACCTAAAACTGTTTGTATTTTCCTTTCTTTTATTAGATCAATACATTCAGAAGGGTAAGGTCCATAGCCCACTATATCCCCTAAGCAAAGCCACTTATCCGGTTTATATTTGTCTAATTCTAAAAATACCGCTTCTAACGCAGGAAGATTAGCATGAATATCTGATATTATTGCAATTCGAGTCATTTATTTTAAAAAAAAAATAACATCTTTTATTAAAAAATACTACGATATTATTTCTTAAACATTCCTCCATATTCGGTTAAATTTAATTCTGAAATTTTCCTCATTATTTAATTCTCACCAATCCATTTATTTCTCTAGGCCATTTTCAATCATTATCCTCTATCTATTATTAATACAAATTGAGACACTTTGATCCGTGACTCATGTGAGCCCTTATTAATACAAGCATGACATTGATCAAATATATTTTATCATTTCAAATAAAAGGCCCTCTAGATTATAAAAGCCTCTGCTGATGCATTTGAAAATGGGTGCATGGTATAATTTAATTCAACCCCGTGTCAGGCCCGGCTCCTATCAGTATTTGAAAATTTTCTATACCAGCCTGACGGATTATTAATAAGTAAGAATCCCTCTGATCCTCATGTGAATACTATACCTCTTTATGATTACTAAATATTTTTTAAGTATCAAGTCAACTTAAGCGGATTATTTTGGATAGATATTTTCATTGCGATAATTGAAACGAAATTCACTTTATTTAAGCGCAAATAAAATAAAAGGCAGATAGATTGATACCTCTACATTGAACTAACCTGTTTTAGCCCCAGAGCCTTTCAATTCCGTAAACATGATTGACTGAATTCACAAATTCATTGCTTTCATCATCAACTCCAAAATGTTTGTTATATCCCAAATCAACTAATCCGTGATAGCTCCTCCATCCATCAGAATGAATCACGTTAGCTGACCCACCTCGTATAATAGCTTGAAAGTCTTTCTTGAAGCATTAGAAATAATTTCGGTATACACATCCCCATCTCGTTTATGTAAACCAAAGACAATCATTTTACCATACGCTGCTCGTCACCTTTTACCTTTTTTTTCGGCGAGCTCCAAAGCACTAATCACCTACTTCAACCTTTCCGTTTACCCGAGATATCGATTCACAATACCAAGCTATTCCCCGTCAAATACTTTAAGATATGTGTTAATAAAATCACGTGAGATTCCAACACCAACTTCAATTTGAGTAGCGATAAGATCTAAGCAAAACAGCTGTAAAATTTGCCGGGATTCAGCTTCAGAAATTCGTGAATGACAAATATATTTGTTAGACAATGGCATACATTAACTTACGGGGTTCTAGATTACCTGAATCTGTCTTGACCTACTTTCCAATTTAAATCAATAACTAAATCCTAATCTTTAATGTTGAAGGATTGATAAATTAAAAGTTATTAATCCAAAATAATACTAGTAATCCCATTTAGATTTCATATCTTTTTGTTCTGTTTAATTTGAGCTCAAGTAAAAAGAAAGATGCATTACAATGGAAATTCTACAAACGGACAGAATTCAAACAATTACTCATTTGAAAACCCGAATGAATACGAAGATCAAGAAATAGATTTATTAAAGATTTTTAATATCCTATTCTTAAATAAATGGATCCTAATTGGGATTGCTGCATTTTTTACAATAGTAGCGGTTATATATTCATTACTTCAAGTTCCTATTTATAGAAGTTCAGGTACTTTAATTGTTAGTGAAAGTAAAAACAGATATTCATACGCTGGTGCTGGGATTGAAAACCTTCTTACAAGCACTTATGGTATTGGAGTTGGAAGTACTATTGCGAACGAGCTTCAAATAATGAGATCAAGAAAACTAAGCCTTGATCTCGCTCAACGAATTGCAAATCTTGAGCATGATGATAAGGGTCGTAAGTTTCCAATTTTATGGAGGAGTTATCCCGATGATTCAACCACAACTGCAATCGATACGATAGCTTCAAGATATCAAAATTTAATAGAATTCGAACAACCAGATCCCAATGCAGATATAATATCAATTTCTTTCGAAAGCCCTTTACCTACTGAAGCCTCTGTCATAATAAATATGACAATGGACACTTATTCTGCTTTATCGACCGAACAGAATAGAACTATGGCTGTATCTGCTTTAGATTTTTTAAGAAACGAACGTCAAAGGCTTGAAGAACAATTACTAGTTACCGAAGATACGCTCCAGGACTATATGAATGAAACAATGCTGGTAGCTGTAGGTCCTCAAGCCCAAGAAATTATCACAACTATTGCTGAAATAGAAGCTCAAAGACAGCAAATCCGTGTTAATTTGGTCGCCGTTCAATCAGGAGTTCAACAGTATGAAAACCAACTTAATGAGATTAAACCTGGTCTGTCCGATCAATTTTCCGACGCTGTAGGTCAAATTATTGAGAGATATCAATATGAACTTGCAGAACTTGAAACTGAAAAACTATTATACATCACCCGAAACCCCAATATTAAACCGGAAAATCCAGAGTTAATACGGTTAACTAATTCGATAGAAAAAGTAAAAGAACAAATCAGAGAAAGAACTTCTAGCCTTCTTTCTTCCGGGTCAGATCTGTATTTAAGCTTTATCGGCTCAGGAGAGAGCGCAATTACTCAACGTATCTCTGATCTTACTCAAAAGCTAATTGAATTACAGGTAGAACAAAATCAATTAGATACGCAAAAAGATGTATTGAATGATCGCTATAATGAATTAAATACCAGGTTTGAAAAGTTACCCGATGAAATCATTCAGCTAGCCAGACTTGAACGAAATCTTCGTGTAAATGAAGAAATGTATCTTCAAGTCTCCGCTCAATTTTCTGAAATGAGTTTATGGGAAAAAACTCAGTTTGGATTAGGAAGACCACTAGACTACGCTGTTCCAGCAAAAACACCTATTAAACCAAAAAAGAAGGTCATCGTTATAATTGGGTTTTTTCTGGGTGTAATTGCAGCAGTAGGATTCATTTTAGTTCGTGAAAAGCTTAACGATACTATTACCTCTACAGATGTTTTAAAAGATTTTGGAAAACCTGTATTAGGTGCAATTCCTGATTTTTCGACCATTGAAGAGCTTAATCTTAATGAGCGTCAATATATTGGAGATAAGTCAGTTTCCAATCAATTAATAACCTTATTTGATCATATTTCTCCTGTTTCAGAAGCATACAGACGATTAAGAATTAATGTTGTATATGCAAACCCTGATAAAGAGTATAAGATACTTATGGTATCTAGTGCCACCAAAGGAGAAGGTAAAAGTACAGTAGCGGCTAACTTAGCAGTTACCTTTACCGGTTCAGAGAAAAAAGTACTTATTATTGATCTTGATCTCAGAAGGCCAACTCTACATAAAATCTTCGGTGAGAACAAAGAACCTGGACTTTCTGATGCTTTGTTTGATTCTACAAAAGATGTACGACTTAGTACAGTAGCGCCTAATGTAGATTTGATTACTGTAGGTCATAAAACTCCAGAGCCAGCATCTGTGTTAGATAGTAAACGCCTTAAGCAGCTCATTGATAAATACAAAGCTGAATATGACCATATTATTCTGGATACTGCACCATATGGAATAATATCCGATTCAGCCTCTCTTCTTCGTCTCATAGATGGATTGATTCTGGTTTCAAGATTCAATGTAACTACTAAAAGAGAGTTAAAGTTTACACTTGAAGGGCTGGAACATTTGAATGCAGATGTTCTTGGTATCGTTCTTAATGCTTTTGATCCTAAAAAGAGTACTGATTACTATACCAATTACAATTACTATAAGCGTACGTATTCTGAGTATTATAAATACAGGTAAAATTAACTTTATTATCCGTATTAATCCTTTCAATCAACGTTCTTAAATAGAACGTTGAAAACGCATATATGGTAGAATACGTTACAAAAATTCCCCTCCACTAATTGCAGGACTAAAGTCCATGTTGATGGGTTATATATCAGATGATTTCATAACAAGAACATCTAAATTCCCTAGGAGTAACGGTAAAACAATTGGCAATCAATCTCTTGATCAAAACTTCATTCTAGCCTGTATTCCAAAATCACTTTTTTTATTTCCTTCAATTTGATTTAAGCCACTACTGATAAAATTTTCGTTTTCAAAAACTGATATGGAATACTTAAACCATATTTCTAAAAAATTACCCGGCTCATAGTTCAGAACAATATACACTCTTTGACCTTGCCCGGATAGCGCCGTATTGGAAAGCACATAGAGCAAATCATTCTCAAACTGAAAAACTCTTGAATCGAAACTGTCGGTATCAAATACAGTCACTCTTGCATCAAGCTGTAGTTTTCTTGTAGCCTGAACTCTGATATCTTGATATAAAAGCATTCCATATTCTTTGTCTTCATTAGCTCCCTGACTTTCTACTAACTCTATTCTAGACCTCAACCTCACACTTCTACTTAATTGATATTCAACTTGAGTTCGAATACTTGATCTTCGTTGCTCAGCTATAAATTCTACCTCAACTCCACGTTCATTTATTTCTGTGAAGGTATCGTCTTTTGTTTCTGATCTGATCAACAAATAACCGCTTAAATTCGAATTAAAATCTACTTCCACCAATCCAAGAACGTCGAAACCTTGACTCGGCTGATCAATCCCTGTTCTTGGTGCATCAAATCTATACTGATCTACATATCCTGAAAGTGCAATATTATCGTTTAAACCATGCCTGATCCCAATATAAAAACCTTCTTCATTTTGCGGATCGGATGAACTTTCGCCAAAACCATCCCCCATAAAAGATTGAAAGTCTCTGGCGTAATTCCGATATGCCATTGTAAAATCAGTTGAAATACCAATCGGACTTTCTATCCCAAGAATTCCTCCCGCTCCCCCGTTTTGGCTTTGTGCTATCTCTCCAAAAGCCAATACATTTCCAATTAATCCCCGGTAATCTATTCCTATAACCGAGTTTTTACTTCCTTCAAAATCGTATAAGTTTGATAATCCGCTCCCTTTGTGAATATAACTGCTGAATTCTGTATAGTATCCTGTTGCTCCAAATAAACCTAAGGGAGTGTCAATTCGAATTCTGCCTCCATAAGATTTTTGATCAATATTATTTTTCCTATCCTTTTCACTTTGTGTTCTATGAAATCCTGATGAAGATGGAAACCTGGTTGTATCACCCTGAATAATAGAAGCTGTACGTGGACGATCTGAATAAAAAAATGTCGTCTCTATCTTTTCCCCATAAGTAGCAGCAATTCCCCTGAAGAAATCTGTCTCTTGTGCCGATCCGTATGCTCTGAGTCCACGTTCATTCTTACCTGTTGTACCAACTACTTCTCTCCCTTTACCAAAAGCTGCGCCGGTCCACAGAACTAAACCTTGTCCAAAATTAAGTGCATAATCTCCTATTACAAGATCTTTTAATTTCCCATTTTCAGTTAAGGCAATATGACCGGAAGTGTAATCAAATCCTGTTGGACCATTGAGAGTTTCTCCTGCATCTTTTTCTTGAGTAAGGTTTACTGATAAATGCCTGCTCGACATTCGAAACCGATGGTAATACTTACCTTGACTTCCCAAATATCCACCCGAAGAATCCGCAATTTCATAACCTCTTTGATCATTCAATTCCTGCTGATATCTGCTGATATACTCAAATGAATTTCCATCCAACCAGTAGTTTGGATTAGTATATAAATCGCGAAATCGCGATGAAGCCCCACCAACCGTTATATACGGTCTCATTCGGGTATAAGTCGCTCTTCCAATACCTGAAACTTTCAGGATATCATCTGTCTTAACAAAGGGGTTTTCTTTACGATAACTGATCAATGACCGAGCTATTTTAAGATTGAACCCGGGAATCTGCAGTAATTCATTTATAGATGCTGAGTTTATGTTAACAGGATTTGAGGCCAGCTCCTCAAGAAACTGAACTAATTGTTCTCCCGCTAGCCCACCTTCTTCAGTCTCTTGTTCTTCTAAAGCTTCTTCGAGTTGTTTTTCAATCTGTACTTTTGTGGAATCCTTGACCTGAGCAATCAACGAACCTGTAAAGGCACACCCGATAAAGATCAGGATCGCTATTCTTCTAAGTGATATCATCTAGAAAAAGAAATTCAATCCTATTCCGGGACTAAATCCAAGTGTTTCGTGTCGCTGAAACACCAGATTAGCTTCCCAAAGTGTTGATTCATACCCCACTCCAAAAGAATATGTATTTGGTTCGGTAGTTACTCCAACTCTTCCTTTTAGATTCTCAATGATTTTCACCTCTATTCCTCCACGGTAAGCAACCGGAAACCGAACATCTTTCACAACATCAAAGAGGAATAATGCATTTTCATCCAGTTCGTAGCTCAACCCTAACGATAGTTCGCGAGAAAGAGACTCTTCATTCGCGGCAAAATCGTATCCCGGTTGATTTAAATTGGTAGTTTTTGCACCCAACCATAATCCTTCTGTTAATTTAGCCGTAAGCCCCAGATCTAAACCTAAAGCACCACCCGACCCGTATGGAGAACCCTGTGAAATATGATTGTAATTTAACGCTATACCATACTTAAGGTTATCCCAGGAATTGGCATAGCCAACCCTGATTCTGGTTTCGCTAAACAGATCTCCTCCGTATCTATGAAAACCAAATGCAGCACTCCCGTACTTTGTGGGCAAAGATCCCGATGCCGCAATATCTGTTAATTCAACAAATCCATAATTTCTTAAACTAAAAAAACTAACACTCTTTTTTTCAATGTTGATGGTAGCAGGGTTTGAAAAGATCGCCCAACTATTGTTCTGCAAAGCTGTTGTAGCTTGTCCTAAGGCTAACCCATCTGCTCCCATTGTAAGTTGTGCCACTCCAATATTCGGTGCACTAACAAAAATTAGAACAAAAGTAATTTTATATAGATATGTTCGTATTCGTATCATTGGGTGTAAATTGATATAATATGTTACATATAAAGGAAAAAACTAAGTGCTAAACCTAAGATTTTACTTAATTATAATATTCAGCTTTGTAACAAGCTCTTCTTTTTCACAAGAATTGCGATGTGAGGTAAACTTAAATTATGACTTACTGGAGGGAAACTCTTATTCCTACCTGACAGAACTTGAAGATAGAATAGAAGAATATATTAACGATTATAGTTGGACCGAAATCCAGTATGAAGAACATGAAAGAATTCAATGCCAAATACAATTGATCATTGAAACCGGCAACTCTAATTTTGATTTTGGCGCTAGGGTAATATTTACTGCCCGTCGCCCGATTTATGATACTATTGCTGAAACAACGTCTATTATTCTTTCGGATGAAAGCTGGCGGTTTAACTATCCTGAAGGCCGAACTTTAATTCATGATGAACTTCAATTCGATAACCTAACAGGTACTCTGGATTTTTTTGTAAATATTATTTTGGGATATGATTTTGATAGTTTCTCCGAACTAGGAGGAACAGAATATTTCAGAAGAGCACAGCAGGTGGTTGATTTAGCGCAAACAACAGCCTCTCCGGGCTGGACAAGAGCAGCCAATAACCGAAGAAATAAGTATAACTTAGTTTCTGATCTCTTAAATGCTTCTTACGAGCCTTTGCGTACAGCTTATTATTCCTATCATCGGCTAGGATTAGATCAGTTTTCAGCTGATCCCAAAGTCGCCAGACAAGAAGTCTTAGATGCACTTACCCTTATAAGAGACTCTAAACGCCGAGCAACAAGTAACTACTTGTTCGATATTTTCTTTGATACTAAAGCTCGGGAAATATCCGGTATTTTCGGTGAAGCTGAAGCTGCAGTAAGACGTCAGGCGTACAGTATTCTTTTGGAAACAGATCAGGGGCATTTAACAGAGTATTCTAACCTACAGAATTAAAATACTTTTCTTTTGGTTTTGTATATTGTCGACCCAAAAAAGCGGTTACATTAATAACTACGAATAGCAAAACCATAAGAATGAAATTTTATATATGTATTAAGATGGTGCCCGATGTTTACGCACCACTTCAGATCAAAGAAGGCGAGCTAATCATGGATGCAGACCGAATGGTTTTAAATGCCTATGATGCATCTGCAGTTGAGGAAGCTTTAGTCTTAAAAGAAAAGCACGGCGGAGAAGTTGAAGTTGTTTGTATCGGACCCGCTAAAGCATCAGAAACAATTCGAAAAGCATTAGCTATGGGAGCTGATAAAGCAACTCACATTCTTGCTACCGGCGATGAAGATTACGATTCAGCCAGTTATGCTAAAATACTTTCTGCTTTCTTTAAGGATAAAGAATACGATGTGATCGGACTAGGTAAGCAATCTCAGGATACGGATTCAGGATTGACCGGAAGTATGGTTGCTGAACATTTAAGTCTTCCATACACCACAAATGCTGTAGGGTTAGAGGTTGAAAACGGAAATCTTGTTGTTAAACGTCAGGGAGATAGTGGTCAGGAAATGATCGAACTACCAACTCCATGTGCGGTTACTTGTTCGAATGATATGAATGACCCAAGAATTCCAAACCTGAAAGGAATTATGGCTTCAAAGAGAAAGCCAATTGATCAGGTTGAGATTTCGTCTTTGGGAATTGATGAAGCTGAGTTACAAGCTGATACTAAAGTAACTTCATACGAAGAAAAACCAGCCAGACAAGCAGGTAAAAAATACGAAGGCGAAGCTGAAGAAGTGGCCCGCGAAGTAGCTCAGTTATTAGACACTGAAGCTAACGTACTTTAAATAAATTATTAATGATGGATTCTGAATTTTGAATTAAGTAATTCAAAATTCATCTCTCAAAATTCAAAATTTGACTGAAAGGAATTAAATGAGCACGATTTTAACATACATCGCAATTTCAGACGGAAAATTAAAGCGATCTTCTTTGGAAGTTTTATCACATTGTAAATCTCTGGCCGATGCAGCGGGCGCTTCATGTGAAGCTGTTGTTATCGATGCAAACGCTTCTTCTTTTATAGAAGGAATTCAAAAGTACGGAGCTTCTAAAGTTCATGTTGTGGAAGATCCGATCTTCAAAAACCATATGAATACACCTTTGCTGAAAGCTTTGTCTAAAGTAATGAGTTCAGTAAACCCATCTGTTTTTGCTTTTGCATCTACAGAAGGTACCAAAGATGTTTTGGGAGCTTTAGCTGCTAATCAAAATGCTGCAGTTATTGCTGATGTTGCTTCATTCAAATTGATCGATGGTGGAGTAACAGCTAAACGACCGGTAATGGCAGCCAAGATCATGAACAACACCGAAGCTAAATCTGACAAGGTTTTGGTTTCAGTTCGTTCCGGTTCTTATGATCTAAATGAATCGCCTGAATCTGCAGAAGTTGTAAATGTAGATTTCAGCATGGATGATTCTGAAATGAAATCAACTCTTCGCGAAATCATTTCTGCTTCAGGAGATACCATTGACTTAAACGAAGCTGAAGCAATTGTTGCTGCGGGTCGTGGGGTTAAAGATGAAGACGGAAAGGCATTGATCTCAGAATTGGCTTCTGTTCTTAAAGCAGGAATTGGTGCTTCAAGAGCTCTTACTGAATCCGGAGTATACGATCCTAGTTTGCAAATTGGCCAAACAGGAAAAGTAGTTTCTCCTCAACTTTATATTGCTGTTGGAATTTCAGGAGCAATTCAACACGTTGCAGGAATGGCAAACAGTAAGGTGATCGTAGCGATCAATAAAGATCCCGACGCACCGATTTTTGAAGTTGCTGATTACGGAATTGTTGGAGACTTATACAAAGTACTCCCTCCGTTCATCGAAGAAATAAAGAAAATTAAAGGTTAATAGTAGTGAGATTTGAGTATTGAACTATTAGTTTCTCAATACTCACAACTCAATACTCAGTACTATAGAAAATGGAAGACAAATTTGACTGTATAGTAATCGGAGGTGGAGTTGCCGGCCTTGCTGCTGCAATGACATTAGCCCGAAATAACATGAAGTTCCTTCTCATCGAAAAAGGAGAATTTCCGGGTTCTAAAAATGTGTCCGGTGGAGTTCTTTGGGGAAGTGATCTGAATAAACTCGTTCCTAATTACTGGGAAGAGGAAGACGGAGGTTGGGATAGATTTATTAATCATCGCCGGCTTACGTTCATGGATGAACAGTCATCATTTTCTTTGGATTTTAAATCTTCACACTTCAACGAAAAGCCTTATACAGGAGTTGTTGTTCTCCGTTCAAAGTTTGATAACTGGTTAGCCGGAAAAGTTCAGGAAGCTATTGACGCCAGTGATTTTGCCATGGATTCATTCATTGCCACGGATATTAAGGTGGATGAAGTGATCATGGAGAATGATAAAGCAGTAGGTATCAAAACCGGAGAAGATGAGTTTTTTGCTGATTCTGTAATTATCGCTGAGGGTGTAAATAATCTCCTTACTCGTCAGGTTGGACTACAAGATAAATATGTTCCAGCTGATCATATGTTGACCGGCATCAAAGAGATCATTCGTTTCGATCAGAAAGTATTGGAAGATCGTTTCCAGCTTAATGGACTGAGTGGAATGAGTAACGAATTTGTAGGATGGGCTACTAACGGTATTGAAGGCGGTGGATTCTTATATACAAACCGCGACACAATTTCTCTCGGTCTTGTTTTAGGATTAAAAGACCTTCGTGAGAAAAAACAAAAGCCATATGATGTTCTAAATCATTTCAAACAACACCCTACTATTGCTGACGCCATCAAAGGCGGTGAAGTTGTGGAATACTCTGCTCATGTTGTTTCTTCCGGTGATTCCAGAGTGATGCCTAAAGAATTGTATAAAGACGGAATCTTATTGGTTGGCGAAGCTGCAAATTTATTGATGAATGCCGGTAAAGCTATTCAAGGAATGGATTACGCAATGAGATCAGGAATTCTGGCTGCAGAAACAATCGTAGAAGCAAAAGCTAAAAACGATTACACCTCTGCTACCTTAAAAGAGTACCGCAAAAAGATGGATGACAGCTATGTTATGAAAGACATCAAAGGTTTCCAGGATGCTGTTCATTTATTACACACTGATGTTATGCAGAATAAAGTACCAAACCTGATATGTGATTTCGGAAGACAGTTTTTCAGTATCAAAAATGAACCAACTCCAAAATCTGAAAAAATGTTACTTGGAGCCATCAAAAGACATTCTTCCCTCTGGGAACTAGCTAAATTAGGATTTAAAGCGAGGAAATCTCTGTAACTGAAAAGGTAAAAGTTAGAGGTGAAAAGATAATTTAAAACGTCATTCCTGCGAAGGCAGGAATCTGGATTCATGATAATAAAACTAAACTTTAAAACTAATGAGATCTCGGGCATTCGCCGCGAGATGACTAAATAATTTTAGTTCTTCTAATATATTTTAAGCTATGAAACTACTAAGCCTTCCAGAACGACTCGGACTTGTCAGTTACCGTAATCAAGCTAAATCTGAGATCAAACCTCATATCATTGTTGATACAGATATTTGCAACTCAACTTGTCCTCACAAATGTACAACATGGGTTTGTCCTGCTAATTGCTACACGATGGATGAAGCCGGAAAAGTTCACTTCCAAGTCGAAGACTGCATCGAATGTGGAACTTGTATGTATGCCTGTGATCAAGGGGCTGTGGATTGGAATTTCCCTGATCCTGAAATTGGCCGTGGCGTAACCTGGAATTTTGGGTGAAAAATTTAGTGTTAGGGTGTTATAGTGTTGCGGATTCCCTTTTATACAACCGCAACACTATAACACCTTAACACTATCCCACTAGTTCAAAATTTTACACATTCTTAGACGAAATTGGTGCGCAAAAACGTTATTTTGTGGAAGCGTTTCCAACAAGATTTTTCAATAACTAAAGACTTTTCAAAAAGATGGATACTGTACTAGAAAGAGAGCTCTCATTTGACCTCACTGAAGACCAAAAAATGATTCGCGACAGCGTAAAAGAATTCGTAGAACGCAACGTCGCAGACACTGTGATGGAAAGAGATAACAGCAAAGAATTCCCGCACGAAATCGTTAAACAATTAGGTGAACTTGGAATGCTTGGCATCTATCACGAAGAACAATACGGTGGTGGTGGATTTGATGTTGTTAGCTTTTGCTTAGCATTAGAAGAAATTGCTCGTTGGGACGCTTCTTTGGCTTTAACCGTAGCTTCTCATACTTCATTGGGAACCGGACATATTGCCGTAGCAGGTTCTCATGAACAGAAACTAAAGTATATGCCAGCTCTTACTTCAGGTGAGCAATTAGCAGCATGGTGTTTAACGGAACCCGGTTCAGGTTCTGATGCTTCAGGAATGAAAACAACCGCAATTAAAGATGGAGATCATTATATCATCAATGGTTCTAAGATCTTTATAACTCAGGGTTCTGTCGGTGATATTTACATAGTTCTGGCTAAAACTGATCCATCCAAAGGAACTAAAGGAATTAGTGCATTCATCGTAGAAGGAAAATGGGACGGAGTGAATCCGGGACCGGGAATGCATAAGTTGGGAATGAATTCTTCTGACACAACTGAAGTAGTTTTCGAAAACGTGAAAGTTCCTGCTGAAAATCTCCTAGGAGAAGAAGGAATGGGATTCGTCGACACTATGAAAGTTCTGGATGGCGGTCGTGTTGGAATCGCAGCACTTTCTGTTGGAATAGCAAGGGGTGCTTATGAAGAAGCTCTCAAATACTCGATGGAAAGAAAGCAATTCGGCACTGCTATCGGAAACTTCCAGTATATGGAAGGCAAGATCGTGGATATGGCAACAGAGATCGACGCAGCAAGGTTACTTGTGTTAAGAGCTGCTGTTCTAAAAGATAAAGGCAAGCCTTACACAGTGGAAGCTTCCATGGCTAAATTGTTTGCTTCAGAACTTTCAGTACGTGCTGCTTTGGAATCTATTCAAATTCATGGTGGATACGGTTACACTAAAGAGTACCATGTGGAAAGATTCTTACGTGACGCAAAACTAATGACCATCGGTGAAGGTACTTCCGAAGTTCAGAGATTGGTGATTGCCCGCGAATTAAAAAAGACGCTTTCCTGAAGAAATAATTATAAATGTTGAATTATGAGTTTTAAATTATGGCGAAAATAAAGTCATAATTTAAAACTCAGTCTTTACGCTTCATGGCAAAAAACCTATTCAACATCGACGACGCACTTCTTTTTGAATCCGAATTGAACGAAGAAGATCGTTTGATCATGGAAACCGCACGGGATTACGCTCAAAGCAAATTAGAACCCCGCGCACTCAAAGGAAATACCGAAGAATACTTTGATCGGGAGATCGCCAAAGAGATGGGCGAGATGGGTTTGCTGGGTGTTACCATTCCTGAAGAATACGGCGGTTCTGACGCCAGCTACACAGCTTACGGATTGATTGCCCGTGAGGTGGAACGAGTAGATTCCGGGTATCGCTCATTCATGAGTGTGCAATCTTCTTTGGTGATGTATCCGATTTCTACTTTTGGAACTGAGGACCAGAAACAACGATTTTTACCTAAGCTGGCTTCCGGAGAGATCATTGGTTGCTTTGGTCTTACTGAACCCGATCATGGCTCTGACCCCGGATCTATGGTTACCACCGCTGTTAAAACAGATGGTGGCTGGATCATGAATGGTGCAAAGATGTGGATAACGAATTCTCCTATTGCCGATGTAGCCGTTGTTTGGGCAAAAGCTAAAGAGAATAAAGAAGATGAAGGCGTAATTCGTGGATTTTTGGTTGAAAAAGGAATGGAAGGATTTTCTGCTCCGCACACCAAATTCAAAATGAGTTTACGCGCTTCTGAAACCGGTGAGCTGGTTTTTGATGATGTGTTCATCCCTGAAGAAAATGTATTCCCGGATATCAAAGGATTGAAAGGTCCGTTCATGTGTTTGAATTCTGCACGCTACGGAATTGCCTGGGGAACCATTGGTGCTGCTGAATTTTGTTACCAAAGAGCACGTCAATATACTTTAGATCGCAAACAGTTTGGAAAACCATTGGCAGCAAACCAATTGATACAAACTAAGCTGGCAAATATGCTTACTGACATCACCAATATGCAGATGCTGGCTTTCAGGTTGGGGAAACTTAAAGATGAAGGCAGAGATCATCCTTCCATGACATCACTTGCAAAACGAAATAACTGTGGCAGAGCTTTAGAGATTGCTCGTATTTCCCGTGATATGCACGGCGGAAACGGAATTGTTGGTGATTACAGAGTGATCCATCATGTGATGAATCTGGAATCCGTAAACACGTACGAAGGAACTTACGATATTCATGGTTTGATTCTGGGAAGAGAAATTACCGGGATCCAATCGTTTACTCCGAAGGGAAATGATTGATACTAGTCATTAGTTAATCGTGAACAGTTATTCAACTCATTGGTAATTGAAACAATTAACTTTTTCCCTCCTTCCTAAGCTCTGCTTGGGAAGGCTAAATGGGAGCTCCTGCTCCCATTTACAATTTTAGCCATTAGAATTTCCTTGAATTATAGTTTTAAGTCATTCGAAACTATACATGGTTAGCTTTGTTTAAGTAAATAGTTAATGTGAATTAATTTTTTACGGATTATGAAAACCCTAACCCCAAGAACTCAAACTCCAGATCTAAGTTTCCCACTTACAAATGGTGATACATGGAATCTCAGTGAACAAGATCCCGATTCTTTCACGATGGTTGTCTTCTATAGAGGATTGCACTGCCCTGTTTGTAAAGGTTATACTCAATCTTTAAACAAGCTAGTTGATGATTTTAAGGAACGCGGAGTTGAAACCGTTACTGTGAGTATGGATTCTGAAAAAAAAGCTAGAACTTCCATTCAAGAATGGGAAGTTGATAAGCTTAAAGTCGGATATGACCTCTCAGAAGAACAGGCACATAATTGGGGCTTATATCTTTCAAATGCTATAAATGATAATGAGCCGGAGCTTTTTTCAGAACCGGGACTATTTCTTATCCGTCCCGATGGAAAACTCTATTACTCTGCTGTCAACTCTATGCCTTTTGGTCGTCCTGTCTTAAAAGATATGCTTAAGGCGATAGATTTTATTCAAGAGAAAGATTATCCTGCTCGTGGCGAAGTGAAAGCAATGGAATTACAAGATTAAGCTTTTGGCTTATTCAAATATCTAAATATATAAAAAGATGATAGCCCGAATCTGGCATGGCTGGACCACTCCTGAAAATGCGGATGCGTACTACAAAGCTCTTACCGAGCTGGTAATTCCTCAGATAGAAAGCTATAAGATGGAAGGCTATCGCAAGATCGAGGTTTTAAGTAGAGAGCATTCTGATGAAATTGAATTCATCACCATTATGTACTTCGATTCTTTGGAACACATCAAACAATTTGTTGGTGAAGATTACGAAGTCGCTCATGTTCCTGAAGCAGCTCAAAAAGTATTGAAGCGTTGGGATGAACGATCTCAACACTACGAAGTAAAGGATAGTTTTAGGTATTGAGTTAACCTCGGTTTCGTCATCCCGAATATATTTCGGAATCTTTGTGAAGTTCATAATTCAAGTCATAATCAAGCTTTCAGATCAAAGCCATTTCTTAAGATCCTGAAACAATACTGAATCAAGTTCAGCACATTGTTCAGGATGACATGTATATTTTTATATATTCCTTCATGCAAAAACTCCTTCAGGAAATACGATCATGCACGGTTTGTGAGAAAGATCTCCCGCTTGGCCCACGACCAATAGTCGCTGCATCACCGACCAGTAAAATTGCAGTAATTGGACAGGCTCCCGGAACTGCTGTTCATGAATCAGGAATACCGTGGGACGATCCCAGTGGCAGACGGCTCAGAGAATGGATGGGAATTACGGATGAAGTCTTTTACGATCCCACTAATCTGGCAATAATACCAATGGGCTTCTGTTATCCGGGCAGAGGGAAATCCGGTGATCTCCCTCCCAGACCTGAATGCGCTCCGCTTTGGCACAAACCTCTCTTCGATTCCATAAAAGAAATAAAGCTTACCCTTTTGATTGGACAGTATGCTCAGAAATATTATCTGCAGGAAAAAATGAAAAGAACACTTACCGAAACTGTTCGAAGTTATGAAGAATACTTACCTGAGTTTATGCCTCTGCCCCATCCATCTCCTAGAAATAACATCTGGTTAAAGAAAAATGAATGGTTTGAACAAGATCTTGTTCCGAAGCTCAAATCAATTATTTCTTCCGCACTTTAGTTTTTTAAGAACTCTTAGGGGTACTCCATATTTAGTGTGTATTACGGGAAACATTCTCTTTAAATACGTTGCTATGAAAAAATATTCCCTGATCATTATCTCTTCTATTTTTCTGTTCACAGCCTGTGAAGAACTCGCTTCAGCTGATGAAGAAATCATTGATACCCTTGAACTCAGTGAATATCTAAATCTTCCTTCTTCTCCGTTTAATTACTCAGCCATTGACGTTCCCGGATTTTTCAACCTTCAACCAAATACAGAACAGGATAACACTCCGAATGATAATTCGGTTACTGATTGGGGAGCCACGTTAGGTCGTGTTCTTTTTTATGACAAGATCCTTTCGTCAAATAATACAATATCCTGTTCTTCTTGTCATTTGCAGGAATCAGGCTTCTCTGATCCGGATCAGTTCAGTATAGGTTTCGAAGGCGGGCTAACAGGACGAAATTCAATGGGAATTTCCAATGCTATGTATTATGAAAATGGTCACTTCTTTTGGGATGAGCGAGCTGCTACTCTGGAAGAGCAAGTTTTGATGCCCATACAGGATGAAGTTGAAATGGGGCTCACCTTAACAGAACTCGTTTCTAAAGTAGAGCAACAACCTTACTATCCGGTTTTATTCGAACAGGTTTATGGTGATGATGAAGTTACTCCTGATCGCATCTCTAAAGCTTTGGCTCAATTCGTACGCTCTATTGTTTCTTATCAATCAAAATACGATGAAGGAAGAGCTCAGGTAAATAATCCGGATCAAAATTTTCCAAACTATTTAGACCTCGAGAATTTGGGTAAAGATATCTTTTTTGGTGGACGTGGGGATTGCGCTCAATGCCATACTTCTGATCTATTTGTAGGTGACGAAGCTCGTAATAATGGTCTCGATGCTATACTCACAGATCTTGGTTTGGGAGCTGTCACAGGTAATGCAAATGACAACGGTAAATTTAAAGTGGGGTCATTACGTAACATCGAGCTAACGGCACCTTATATGCATGACGGCAGATTCGAAACCTTGGAAGAAGTTGTTGAACATTATAATTCAGGTGTACAAGCCAGCGCCACTCTGGATAACAGACTTGAACAACGAAACTCCAATACACCCCGTAGATTAAACCTTTCTGATCAGGAGAAAGCAGCACTGGTGGCTTTTATGAAAACCTTGACAGACCAAGAACTTATTCTTGATGAAAAATTCAGTTCTCCTTTTGAAGAAAAATAGAAGTAATATTTCCCACAACTATAGGTAATCATCGGAAGGTGGTTGCCTATTTTTTTGCTTTAATTTACTATACATTGCTAACCAATTTAAATAATCAAAAATATGGCTCTGGCAAAGATTTACAGAACAAATACTGAATCATTCATACAATTTATTGAGAGTATTCCTGATGAATTGTTTAATACAAAGCCAGACAAAAACATTTGGTCGGCAGCTGAAAACGTAGAACACATTATCCGTTCAGAGTTTGGTACTGCTCGATTATTTAATTCCGAAACAAAAAAGGAACCCGGCAGAGAATACGAATCAAAGATAGAAGAAATTAAAACTCGTTTTTCAGATCGTTCTGATAAACTGCAAGCTTTTGGAGTGGTTCTACCCACTGAAGAAAAAAAAACCAAAGAAGAGCTTATTGAGAAATTTCAAAGATCTAGAGAAGAGGTTTTGAAGCTAATTAAACAACAAGACCCTGATGAAGTTTGCATGAAATTCAAACATCCTTTGTTCGGACATATGACCAGAAGAGAATGGATTCATTTCAATATTGTTCATACTAACAGGCACAAAGATCAAATTGAGGATTTGCTGGTTTCATTAAATAAAATGTGAAATTCCAAATTTTTAATTTCCTTTTTATGCTTTATCCTTAGCTAATACGTTGTAGAAATAAAAGATAACTAATGAGATTTTTCCCGGTACTTCTGGCAATAATTGCCTTTACTCCTATTCAATCAATTGCACAAGATTTACTTCGTACCAACATTACATTTGAAAGTGGCCGCTTTACTCTTCATGGAGAATTGCTTCTGCCACAGAATTCAGACAGCATACCAATGATTATTTTCTTGGTCGGGTCTGGTGAAAACTCTTCGCATAGAACCATTTACAAAGATTTTGTAGAGAAAAATCTGGAAGCGCTTTTCATAGAAGAGGGCTATGGAATTCTTTATTTCGATAAACGTGGCGTGGGAGATTCTGAAGGAAGATGGCAACGCTCAAATATCTATGACAGAGCTGATGATGCCAAAGCGGCTATTGACTATCTTAAAACTATTAATAGCGTTGATACTTCACGTATTGGGGTTTTCGGGCACAGCCAGGGTGGCTGGGTTGCTCAGGTTGTAGGATCTCTTTACCGAAATGATGTAAAAGTAATTGCATCCATCGCAGGACCAGTTTATGATGCCGAGCTGCATCTAACCAACATCTATAACAGCGAGTTTATTTGTGAAGGGGAAACCAAAGAAAAAGCATTTGAAAAAGCCTCGAAAAAAGCCCAATCGGATATCAATTGGGTTTCTGTTTTTCCTTTAAAAAAAGCGTGGAGGCAGTTAAAAGAAATATCTGATTTTGATCCAGCTAATGACTTGCGCAGAATTACTGATCCGGCTTTATTTGTATTTGCCTCTAATGATCATATGGTATATCCGGGATGGGCACTTACTACTTTAAATGAAACCTTTCCGGAAGGAGTACCTGATAATTTCACACTCTCAGTTATTCCCGGGGCCAATCATGATCTCAAAAATGCCGGAATGTGCACTTCCAAAGAAGAAGCTGATGAAGCTTTTTATTCAGAATACTTCCAAACTACGTTCAAGTCCTGGGTGTTGAATCATTTGTAAGCTGGTTTTTAAAGTTCTCTACCGGCAAATAATATCACACTCATTCGAAACTGCTTTTCCCTAATCTCACACTACTTATTACAAACCACTAAGTATATTATATTTAATAAGAGAAGGGTTATGATTAATGTAGAAATTAGAGAAGAAACTGCTTCAGACTTCGAAGCTATCAGAAGTGTATTGCTTAATGCATTTGAAGGAGGCGAAGAGGCTGATTTGGTCGATAGAATTCGCTCAAGTGAATTCTATGTTCCTGAACTTTCATTAGTTGCTGTTCATAAGGAAAAAGTAGTTGGCCATATTTTGTTTTCGGAAATTGAGATTCGATCAAACAACACTACTTCTAAAACACTAGCATTAGCACCTGTTTCCGTAATTGAAAAATTACAAGGAAATGGTATTGGTGCAAAACTTATAATGAACGGATTAGAAAAAGCTACTCGGTCAGGTTACGATTCGGTGATCCTTCTGGGGCATTCTGATTATTATCCCCGTTTCGGATTTGAGCCTACTTCAACTTGGGAAATACAGCCTCCTTTTGATGTCCCTCATGACAACTTTATGGGAATTGAACTTGTACCTAAAGGTTTGGAAGAGAAAAAAGGAATCGTACAATATCCTTCCGTTTGGCAGCTATAAGTATGTAATCATTTTCATACATTCTGGTATGAAAAACCCTAAAGTTTCCGTCGTTCAAGCTACTCCAGTTCTTTTCGATTTAGAAAAATCTATTAGAAAAGTTGAATATTGGACTGATCAGGCGTCAAAAGAAAATCCCGATCTGGTCCTTTTTCCTGAAGCTTTTCTGCCCGGCTATCCGAGAGGATTGACGTTCGGAGCCAAAGTTGGAGACCGAAGTTCTTCAGGCAGAGAAACCTGGCTCAGGTTTTGGGAAAATTCTATATCAGTTCCGGGATCTTATGTTTCTGATCTAGCCAAAATTGCTAAGAAACATAGTACTTGGCTCGCTGTAGGAGTCGTTGAAAGAGGAGATTCAGGCTCACTTTTTTGCTCTGTATTGTATTTCAATAATGAAGGCGCATTAGTTGGTAAGCACCGAAAGCTTAAACCCACTGCTGCAGAACGAATTATTTGGGGTGAAGGCGACGGCTCTGATCTAGAAGTTTATGAAAGTGAATTTGGAAAAATAAGCGGTCTTATTTGTTGGGAAAACTATATGCCGCTTCCTCGTACATATCTTTATGAACATGGTGTGCAAATTTATGTAGCACCTACGGCTGATCAAAGAGAAAACTGGCAACATACTTTAAAGCATATAGCTTTAGAAGGAAGATGTTTTGTTTTGGGCTGCAATCAATACGTTGAGAAAAAAGATTATCCTGAACTTCCGGGAGAGGATATTTCTGAGTTTAATGAGATCATGAGCAGAGGCGGAAGTGTGATCGTTGATCCTCTCGGAAATACTATTGCAGGTCCTTTATGGAACAGTGAAGGGATCCTGACCGCAGAACTCGATATGAGTCTGATCGCTAAATCTAAACTCGATTTTGATTCGGTAGGACACTATGCCCGGAATGATGTATTTAAACTAACCAAACTAAAATAGTCTCAATAAATATTAAATGTCACTTTTACTTATAGCTCCAAACCGGGACTTAAAACCGCTCTCAGAAGCACTTGAAAATATCGATCACAATCTTGAGGTGGATATATGGCCGAAAGTAAAAAATAAGGATAGAGTTACTTTTGCTGTTGCCTGGAATCATCCTAAGAATGTGCTTGGAAATTATCCGAACCTGAAAGCGGTATCTTCACTCGGGGCCGGGGTCAATCATTTATTGAATGATGAAAGTTTACCTGAGAACGTCAAATTGGCTCGGTTGATCACCCCTTCTTTAAAAAATGAAATGGCAGAGTATGTACTTCAGGCGGTATTGGCTTATCGACATCATACTACTCGTTACGCAGATCAAAAAAGAGAAGCATTTTGGGATAAACATAAGTTGATTCCTAAAGAAGATTCTGTAGTAGGTATTCTTGGTTTCGGAGAAATGGGCAGTTCTGTTGCTGATCTTCTTATGCTAAATGGCTATAAAGTAAATACATGGTCCAGATCAAAAAAAGATTATGAAGGAATAACCTCATACAGTAAGGATGAGCTGAACGAATTTTTAAATAATACGAATATCCTGATCTGTACACTGCCTCTTACAGTTGAGACTCAGGGAATTTTAGATCTTGAATTATTCAAAAAACTAAAAAAACCGGCTTATTTGATAAATGCAGGACGCGGACAACATTTAATTGAAGAAGATCTTATTTATGCGATCGACACAGGTGTTTTAGCCGGTGCGTGGCTGGATGTATTTGAAGAAGAGCCTTTACCCTCTAATCATTTGTTCTGGAACAGACCTAAGATAATGATAACCCCTCACATTGCTGCAGTTACTGATTCCAATGAAGCTGCCGAACAAATTATTGAAAATTATAAGAGAAGCTTATCGGGAATGGAGATGGTGAATTCTGTGGACAGGAAAAAAGGATATTAAAAGATCATTTTTACCAATGAGTAGCCAATCCATACACAAAGTAAGCCGAGTAAAACCTGACCACCGGCATTTGCCAAGCCAAGTAATACTTCACCGTTTTTAAACAGCAAAAAAGTGTCGTTGGCAAAAGTAGAGAATGTTGTGAAGCCTCCCAATATCCCAACAAATATAAAGAGGCGAAGCTCTTCATTTCCCCAGTTTTTTACGGCAAACAATGCTAATAAAACACCGATTAACAAACATCCGATCATATTAACAAAATATGTGCCGTACGGAAATTCGGATGTGGGAAATCTGGACTGAACAATTTCAGAAATAATATATCTTGATGACGCTCCGAGAAATCCTCCGGCTCCCACCATACATATTTTAAGGAAATCGATCTGCACTTAGACTTTTACAGTATGAATCCAGTTGTGTCTGTCTTCGACTTTGCCGTATTGAATACCGGTGATTTCGTCATAAAGTCTTTTTGCAAATTCACCGATGGAATCAATACCAAAATCGATCTTTCTACCTTGATGATGAATCAAGCCTACAGGTGAAATTACAGCTGCTGTACCAGAGCCAAAAACTTCTTTCAAAGTTCCATTATCAGAAGCTTCAAATAATTCATCAATAGTGATTCTTCTTTCTTCAATATTGTAGCCCCATTCTTCTGCAAGTGCAATAACAGATCTTCTTGTTATCCCGCCTAAAATAGAACCTGTAAGCTTTGGAGTAATCAAAGTGTCACCAATCAGAAAGTGAATATTCATGGTGCCTACTTCTTCTATATACTTGTGTTCTTTTGCGTCGAGCCAAAGTACCTGAGTATATCCATCCTCTTGAGCTTTTTTAGCTGGCAGAAAACTTGCTGCATAATTACCGGCAGTCTTTACATCTCCGGTACCACCTACAACAGCTCTTACATAATCTTTTGTAGTTGTTAACGAAACCGGATTAAAACCCTCTTCATAATATGCTCCTACAGGAGAAGTAATTATGTAATAACTGAATTTTGTGGAAGATCTTGCAGCTAAAAGGTCATCAGAAGCAAAGACAAAAGGCCTGATATACAGCGCTGATTGATCCTGTTTTGGCACAAATTTATGATCCAATTTTATGAGTTGCTCCAAAGCAGTTATAAATGTCTCGTAATCTGTTTCAGGGATACCCATTCTTCTAGATGAGTAGTTCATCCTTTCAAAATGATCTTTGGGTCTGTAAATATTTATAGTGTCATCATCCGCATAAAAAGCCTTCATACCTTCAAAAATCGCCTGTCCATAATGAAGAGTGTTCAAGGCCGGACTAATTTGAATCCGCCCATAAGGCTTAATTAAAGGCAGACCCCAGGAACCTTTTTCATATTCCATGACAAACATATGATCAGAAAACTTTTTTCCAAACACGAGATTATCAAAATCAACCTCATGTATCTTGCTGTTTTCATTAGGTATAATATTTATTTTAACTGGTGTCATTAAATCATTCATAGTTCATACAAAATAATAGCTTTCTTGTTAAGGTAAAGTAGAATTACTGTAATTTTTTATTTCTTTACCCGGTACTCTGCATAGCTGAAGCTATACCGTTAATATTCAGAAATATTACCTCAGTCAACTCGTTCTTTTCTTCTTCATTTTCAGCATTTTTCCATCTTTTCAGCAATTCCACTTGCAAAAAATTGAGTGGGTAAGTGAACGGATTTCTAAACTTAATCGACCTCTGTATAACGGGGTTATGGTCTAAAAAGTTCTGGATTTTTGCAATTTGAGTAATACTTTCTTTTGCACTTTCAAACTCCTTTACAATTTGATCATGAAACTTCTGTTCTGTCTTATTATAAATTTCAGCAGTTTTTAAATGAGTTCTCGCCAATTCACGTTGACTGTTATTTAGCACTGTTCTAAAAAACACCCATTCATCAAACCATTTTTTGAAAATTTTACCATTTTCATCTGATTCTGACATCATCGTTTTTAAAGCTTCTCCGACTCCAAACCAACCCGGAATGTTGTACCGTACCTGTGTCCACGCAAATCCCCAAGGAATAGCTCTGAGGTTATCGAAAACCATCTTCCCTGAACCTCCTCTTGATACAGGTCTGGAAGCAATCGGTAACTTTCCGATATGCTCAATTGGTGTAATGGATGAGTACCAGTCCCAAAACAGATCATCGTCAATTAACGACCGGTATTTTTGCATACTTAGCTGGGAAAGCTCTTCCATTAATTCTTTTTCAGAGGAGCCTTCTAAATAGCCTGTTTCTGTTTTTTGTGCTTTTGTAACATGAATCATGGCATGAACAATCTGCTCTAAATGTCGATGAGCTATTTCCGGTAATGAATACCTGAAAGACAAAACTTCGCCCTGTTCTGTAAATCTGATTCTTCCATTGTTACTTACTGCAGGCATTGCGAGTATTGCCTTGTTGGATTGCCCACCTCCTCTTCCAATAGTTCCACCACGTCCATGGAATAGTCTGAAATCAACATTGAATTTTCTGCACACACTTCCCAGATCAAACTGTGCTTTATCCAGCGCCCAGTTTGCCATCCAGTAACCACCGTCTTTATTACTGTCAGAATAGCCCAGCATAATTTCCTGAAAATTGCCTCTTGCTTCTACTTGCTTAGCAAATACTTCATCTTCAAACATCTGAGCCATTAACCGGCTACTTGCTTCGAGATCTTCTATGGTTTCAAAGAGTGGGATAATATCCAGTTCGGTTTGAATCTCCCCTTCAGAATAACTCCACAATCCTATTTCTTTGGCAAGGATCAAAACTTCCAGCATATCACTTACTCCGTGGGTCATGCTGATGATATACCCTCCAAAAGAATCGATATCCAAACGTAACATATCGTTAATCTCTTCAAATACAGAAAGTACTTTTTCTGCAACTTCAGAACGCTCGCTTTTAAAAGAACTCAGAGGTCTTGGATTCTTCAGTTCTTTCGACAACAAATCTATTTTCTCTTCTTCTGTCATTGAAGAGTAACTTTTGTGTACACCAGCTTTAGAAAAAAGCTCTTCTACTGTTTCTTCGTGCAGTTTACTATGCTGTCGAACATCCAGTGCATTCAGATGAAAACCGAAAGTCAAAGCCCGGTCGATCAGGTTCCTTAATTTTCCCTGTTCAGCGAGTTCTTCTAAGTCAGATCCGATTAAACTGTTCTTTATCAGCATCAGGTCGCTTATAAAGTCTTTTGCATTATAGTCTTCAGCAACTTTCAGAACCTGAGGCTTATCAGCATTAAGAACATCGATCTGCTTTTGAACCTTCTGCATCATGTGTGTCACTTTCCTGCGGTAAGGCTCTCTTTGATATCTTCTTTCATATACATCAGGAAGTGGGTTTGCTATCTCCTCCTCCTTAAGAGATGCTTTCAGTTCTTCAGAAATTGAAATTTCCTTGTAAGAAATACTCAAGTACCTTCTCAACAGGTTAAGTTCTTCCATATATTTTGTAAGCACTGTGCGTCGTTGCTCCAAAATTGTTTCCCAAGTTACTGAAGAGGTAACATTCGGATTTCCATCTCTGTCGCTGCCGATCCATGAACGATATTTCAGAATATTAGGAAGCTCAGTGCTTTTACCGTAATAAGTTTCCAGCGCTATACGAATGTCATTATACACTGTTGGAATAGCATCCCAAATGGTCGTCGTGAAATAATACATCCCGTTTTCCACTTCATCCTCCACTGACATCCTTTCTGCCCGCACTTCATCAGTTAACTGAAGCAGACGTAGCTGATTTGCTATATCCTTCTTTAGCAATTTGGTTTCATCAGCAGTGAGAACATCATGTCCCAACCTGTTGATCATGGAAGTAATCTGATGCTGCTTGGTTAAAATACTTCTTCTCTGAGCCTCGGTAGGATGCGCAGTTATGGTTGGCTGAATATCGATTTGCTCTAATACATCAATAACTTCATCAAAAGAATAACCTTCTTTCTTCAGAGAGTATATAGCCTCAGCAATACTTTCATTCCTTGGATGATCTTGTGTTTCTTCAAACTCCCGTTCCCGGTTAATTCTGCTTATCTCGTGTTGTTCCAGTGAATTCACCAAATGAAAGAAAGTTGTATACATTCTTAAAACTTCTTTAGCGTCACCCAAATTAAGTTTTGAAGCATAGCTCTCAATCTCATCTTTAGCTTTAGTGTCATTCTCTTCCAATGCTGACTTTGCCAATTCAGGTAACTCTCCAAGAGTTTCCACAAACTCTTCTCCGAATTGATCTAATGCCAACTCTTCCAGAAACTCTGTAAGCATATCTATTTGTCTTGCAAGATTTTCATTAATTCCGCTTTCTTCAGCCAGTTTCTGTACAGTATCTTTCCAGTGCATTAAATTCTCTGTGTTTTTTGTTGATGAGTTTGAGTACTCTAAAATAACTAATAATTCTGGAAGCTATTAAGTTGAATCAAAATTATATGGATAATAAAATAAGATGTGAATGGGCAACAGGTCAGTTTGCAGAATATGTGGCTTATCATGATGAGGAATGGGGTGTTCCAGTCCATGATGACCGAACGCATTTTGAGTTTTTGATACTCGAAGGAGCTCAGGCCGGATTAAGTTGGGCTACAGTTCTCAAAAAAAGAGAAGGATACCGCAAATCTTTTGATGAATTTGACCCCGAAATAGTAGCACAATTTGATGAAGAGAAAATTCAGGAACTGCTTCAGTTTGAAGGAATCATCAGAAATAAATTAAAAGTTAGAAGCGCTGTAACCAACGCTCAAAAATTCCTTGAAGTTCAAAAAGAGTTCGGAAGTTTTGATAAGTACATCTGGCAGTTTGTTGGTGGAGAACCCATCATAAATAACTGGAAACAAATGAGTGAAGTCCCTGCTACTTCTCCTGAATCGGATGCTTTAAGTAAAGACTTAAAAAAGCGTGGATTTAAATTTGTGGGAAGCACGATCATATATGCACATATGCAAGCTTGCGGCTTAGTGAATGATCATACCGTAGATTGTTTTTGCAGGGGCTAACTAGGGATAAGTAAATGGTGAATTAGGAATAGCTTTTAGACGCTTATTCCTAATTGAATAATTCTTAATTCTTAATTGATTTCTCAAGCCAAGGCTCGACCGCATCATTAATATACTGAACTACAAATCCTTCTTTTTCTAACAACGCAGAAGCTGCTGCTGCTCTGGCTCCGGATTTACAATGAACCAAAATCGGTTTGTCAGTCGGAATTGCCTCTAAGCGATCCACCAATCTTGTATGTGAAATATTCAGTGCTTTTGGATGATGACCCTCACTGAACTCAGAACTCTTTCTCACATCCATCAAATTATAATCCCCTGAAGGCATTAACTCATCTACTTTTTCAAAATTGATAGTTTCAGTAGAAAACAATGTCTCCCCTTGCTTGCCAAATTCAATAAGATCTTCCGGTGTTGCATACCCTTTAATCTTGTCCAGCCCGATCCTTATCAAGTCAATTACAGCCTCATCAATTTTATTTTCATCGATGATCAAATAAATGTCTTCGTCTTCCGAAATATAAGAACCTGCAATAGTATTGAATGTTTTGTTGAAAGGAGCGTATAGAGACCCTTGAATATGACCGTTCATAAAAGCAGTTCTGTCTGATCTTGTATCAAGTATCACAGCGTTGGATGTTCTGCTTGCTCCTATCATGCTCTGAATACTTTTCTTTTCAGGAACTGGAGTTTCGCTTAAGATCTTTGGTCCTTTTTTGTTATCTCTTTTCATTCTTGCGAAATATAACGGAGGTTCAGGTTGTCCATCCAAAATGTAATCCACAAAATCCTTCTCCGAGATCGCTGCTTTTATAGAACCGTTGAATCTTTGCTCATAACCAACAGTTGATTCAGGGACAGCTCCTAAAGCTTTTCCACAAGCACTCCCTGCTCCGTGTCCCGGCCAAAGCTGCAAATATTCCGGCATCGTTTTAAACTTCTCGATCGACTTGTACAACGTCTTAGCAGATTCATCCATCGCTCCCACTTCTCCGGCTGCAGTCTCAAGCAAATCAGGTCTGCCCACGTCACCTACAAAAACAAAATCTCCTGAAAGCAATCCCATTGGTTCATTAGTAGTAGCTCCATCTGTAACCAAAAAGCTGATGTGTTCCGGCGTATGCCCCGGGCTGTAAACTGTAGTAAACTTTATATTCCCGATACTGAATTCATCACCATCTTTTAATAGTTGATGATCATATTTACTTCCAATTACCCATTCATATTTCCAGTCTTTATCTCCTTCATCAGAAACCAGGATCTTAACTCCGCTTTCTGCAAGTTCTCTGAGACCTGACAGATAATCCGCGTGAATATGAGTTTCAGCAGCAGCTACAATTTTAAGCTTATTTTTTGCTGCAATTTTTTGATAGCGGTCAATATCTCTCATTGGGTCTACTATAATGGCTTCACCTGATTTCTGACAGCCGATTAAATAGGCGTATTGCGCTAATTTTTCTTCAAAAATTTGTTGGAAGAACATGCGTTAGGATAAAAGTTCAAATTTCAGACAAAATAACAAGAAAACAGGTAACTAAAGAAATGTAATTCCCGTATTAATTTTGCTAACAAAAATTTTTGATATTGACTTAAAATCATTCATTTTTAAAAGGTCTCTATCTTACAATCTAAATTATTATTAAATCTATCGTAATGCGTTTATATAAATCAATTCGAGTGCTTCTTTGTTCGGTGCTTCTCTCCGGGATGATCGGCTACCAGGCAAGTGCTCAAAACCTCGCAGAGTTTGAGAAAAAAGTTACTGAGTTTACACTTGATAACGGACTACATTTTATCATCATCGAGCGCCACGAAGCGCCGGTTGCCAGTTTTTATACTCATGTAAATGTTGGTGGGGCTGACGAACCTGTTGGAAACACAGGCATCGCTCATATTTTCGAGCATATGGCTTTCAAAGGAACCAAGTACATTGGAACTACTGATTGGGATGCTGAAAAAAAGGTAATTGATGAAATGGATAAAACTTATAAATCTTGGTTGCAGGAAAAATTCAGTTCCAATCCTGATGAAAATGTATTAGCTGAGAAATGGGCTAAGTTTGAAGATTTGCAGGAAAAAGCAAAAACCTTCGTTGTAAACAATGAGTTCTCTGAGATCATACAAAATAATGGTGGAACGGGATTAAACGCCTCTACCGGAGCAGATCTTACAAACTATTATTACAGCCTTCCTTCTAATAAAGCAGAACTTTGGTTCAATCTGGAAGCCGATCGTTTTAAAAATCCAACATACAGAGAGTTTTATGTTGAGAAAGAAGTAGTTCGTGAAGAACGCAGAATGAGAACAGAATCTAATCCGATCGGTCGTTTAATTGAAGAGTTTGTTGCTGTAGCTTATACAGCTCATCCTTATGGTCGCCCGGTGGTAGGTTGGAACTCAGACATTACAGCAACCACTATTGAAGATGCGCGCGATTTTTATGACAAATATTATGTCCCGAGCAACATCACAATTGCTATTGCCGGTGATGTGGATCCGAAAAGAATGAAAAAATTGGCTGAAGAATACTTCGGAGATTTCAGAGGAAAAGGAGAGATCGCACCACCCGTGACTACTGTTGAGCCTACTCAGCGTGGTGAGCGTAGATTTACTATCGAAGGAAACTCTCAACCAATAATGATCATTGGATATCATGGAGTTTCTGATTCACATGAAGATTTTGAAGCCCTTTCTTTGCTTGGAAATATAATTTCAAGTGGCAGAACTTCTGTTTTATACCAAAAACTTGTTGAAGAAGAGCAGTTGGCTCTTCAGGTTGCTGCATTCAATGGTTTTCCGGGAACAAGGTTTGGTTCACTTTTTCTAACACTGGCGATTCCTAATCAAGGTGTAGAACTGGATACTTTAGAGCAACGTATTTACGATGAAATTGAGATCGTGAAAGACGGGTCTATCACTCAGGAAGAATTAGACAGAGCCAGAACTAACATCAGAGCAGGTATTATTCGAGGTTTAGCAAATAACACAGGATTAGCTCTCAACTTTGCTTCAACCTATATGACAAAAGGAGACTGGAGAGATGTGTTTTTGCAACTCGAAAGATACAACGCAGTAACATTAGACGATTTACAGCGGGTTGCCAATGAATATCTCATCAAACAGACACGCACGGTTGGAGCTACTGTTAAAACAGATTCCTAATTACATCAAAAGAGTTTAAACCAATGAATATTATTATGAAACGTACACTTTTATTTACTTTACTTACGATGTTCGCTGTAACTGCAGCGGCTCAAAAGCGATATGATGAGATCAAATATCCTAAGCTTAATGAATTCAAAAAAGCTAATGTTGAAGAGTTCCAACTAGACAATGGAATAAAATTCTATTTAGTTGAAGACAAAGAACTTCCTTTGATCAGAGTCACAGCAACCATAAGAACGGGGAGTTTGCAGGATCCTTCCGGAAAGGAAGGACTTGCGAGTATAACGGGAGAATTGATCCGTGAAGGCGGTTCTGAAAACTATCCCGCAGATAAGCTAAATGTTTTGTTAGAAGACAACGCAGCTTTCATGAGCACTTTTATTGGGCAAGGATCAGGAAGTGCTTCCATGAACATTCTGAAAGAAGACTTTGATGAATTATTACCGGTTTTTGTTGATCTGGTAAGTAATCCTCTTTTTCCGGAAGACAAAATAGAGCTTTCTAAAACTCAGCGTAAAAGCGGGATATCACGAAGAAACGATGATCAGGGAAGCATCGCTAACAGAGAGTTTAGCAAATTGATCTATGGTGATAACTCACCACTAACCAGACAAATTGAATATGCTACTCTTGATGCCATTTCCAGAGAAGATATTGTAGCTTTCCATAAAGAAGCCTTTGTTGGTAATAACATGACTTTTGGTGTTATTGGCGATTTTGATACCAAAGAGATGAAAAGGAAACTTGAAAAAGCTTTCGGAAGTTTACCTGCAGGAACAGAAAACAATCTTATCTATCCTGAAGTAAATTATAGCTTTCCATCAACCGTTAATTTCATAAACAAATCTGATGTTAACCAAAGTTATGTTCTGGTAGGTCATATTGGTGGTTTGAGAGAGAATCCTGACTATGCAAAACTTCAGATGATGAATCAGATTCTTGGCGGAGGATTTGCAGGGCGTTTATTCCAAACCGTTAGAACCGATCTAGGCCTTGCTTACGCTGTTGGTGGCGGTTATGGAAGTAATATCAATTACCCCGGGACTTTCTCTCTGTTTGTAATGACAAAAAGTTCAACTACAGCTCAGGCTATTGACGCACTAATTACTGAAGTAGAAAAAATGCAAACCAATCCTGTTACTAAAAAGGAATTGGATGATGCCCGAGATCGCTTCCTGAATTCTTTAGTGTTCAGATACGACAGCAAACAAAAAATTCTGAATGAAAGAATCAGCAATGAGTACAACGGTCTTTCAAAAGATGCCTTTGATAAATATGTGGAAGAACTTAAAAAGGTAACTGTCTCTGATATACAGAATGTAGCTAAAGATTATCTAAATCCTGATAAAGTTCAGATACTTGTGGTAGGTAATGCAGAAGAAGTGGGTGATCAGCTACAGAAATACGGAAACGTGAATGAAATTGATATAGCCATTCCCACACCAAAATCAGATAAAGCGGAAGTATCCGGTGATGCTACAAAAGGAAAAGAGTGGCTTGGTAAAATGGCTGATGCCGTTATAGCCCCGGGCACTGAATTCTCATCAGTTACTACCTCCGGAACACTGAATCAAATGACTCCCGGTGGAGCTATCACAATGAAGAGCACCACTACTATTTCTTATGCTGATTATAGCATAAATACAAAACTTGATACCCCACAAGGTACTATTGAAATGGAAGTAACCGAAAATTCCGGGAAAATGATGATGATGGGACAAGAGCAACAACTACCTCCTGCTATGACTAAGCCTATGATTACCGAAGTTAAAACCGGTTATTTGAATATTGCACTAAATGCAGACGATTATAATGCAGAGTACTTGGGTATGGAAGAAATGGACGGCAAAAATTATGTAGCACTTAAAGTAGAAGCTTCGAATACCGTTACTTTTTTACTCGATCCCGAAACGGCATTACCTGCATATAGCAAAACGAGTAGTTTTAATCCTCAAATGGGTAAGGAAGTTGAAGTTTTAATTTCTTACAGCGATTGGAAAGTAGCTAATGGTGTTGCTTACTCTTATGCTCATGAGACCAAATTGGATGGACAAGTAAGTTCCAGTTCTAAAATAGATACAGTTGAAACAAACTAAATAGTAAGTATTTTTTAAAAACCCGATATATGAAAAATATATCGGGTTTTTTTGTGGTTTATAGTTCAAACTATATATTGTTCAGCAAATAATTGTCTAACTATGAAAAACTGGGATAACGAATATCCAAAGTCATCGGAATACGCTCACTTTTACTCTTCCTATGTGAATAATGTACCTAAGGAGAATGTTATTTCACTATTGAATTCCCAAATGCATGAGTTTTATACCATTGCAAATGCCATTCGGGGAGATAAAGCGTTGACACCTTATGCCGATGGAAAATGGACTTTAAAACAGATGATCGGCCATATGATAGAAACGGAACGTGTATTCGCCTACCGTGCTCTTTCAATTAGCAGAGGTGATAAAACCCCTCTTCCGGGAATGGATCAGGACGAGTGGATGAAAGACTCTAACTATAACTCCAGATCTGTTGCTAATCTCTGCAACGAATATCTGGCAGTTAGAACTTCAACCATACATCTATTTCAAAATATGACCAAAGAAATGATCGGTCAAACAGGAATTGCAAGTGAAGTTGAATTTAGTGTAAGAGCTTTGGCATTTATCATAGCCGGGCACGAACTACACCATCTGGAAATTATTCGCGAAAATTATCTAAAGGAATAAGAGTCAGACTGACACTGCTTCTTTCATCCCAAATTCAACAATTTTATTTACTAGCTTCTGTTCATCACAGATTTCATTAAGTTGAACTACATTTCCGTTTTTGATCCAATCTCTCAATTGATCTGTGAAATCAGGTTTAATATCATAAATGGCTCGGGCACCTAATTCTTCCAATGCAACAGCATTACAGATTTGCTCATATTGATTCCTGATTGGTATCACTAAAAGCTTTTTCCCAAGATACATAGCTTCGGAAGGTCCTTCGAACCCAGCTGAACAAAGAAGGCCTATTGAGCTTTCAAAACTCTTTAAAAAGCTCTCATTCCCTACCGGGTTAACTTTTGTATTGTATTTCTCATAAGCCACATCGCAAGAAGAAGAAAATATTTCCCACCTTATTTCCGGAATTTGTCTGAATATGGTGACCAATGTTTCGTGATCAAAAGCCGGAAGATAGACAGTTACATGCCCGCCGGTTGTGGGATTTAGATCCTTTATAAGTGGTCTCAGAATCGGGGGCTCTATAAAATTGTCGTATCTCTTGTAATGAGTTCCAATAGCTTCATTGCATGGAGCAAAGTGCTTGATGATTCCTTCTGCAACCTTTGATCTTTTTTGCGGACGAGGAGTTTTTTCAGAAAGAAAAGCTGCCTGATGACTTAAGCCAAGACACTGTACATCAGCCTTTTGAGCTGCCCAGGCAGTGACCGGTTCAAAGTCTGAGATCACGAAATCATACTCCTGAACAGGAATTTCTTGCATATCTTTAATAAAACGAATCGGTTTAAGTGCTAATGCTGTTTCTAAAATGTGAATAGCTCCTTTACTATCGTAAGAAAGGCTTATCCCTCTCTTTTTAAACGCAATTTTTCCATCCAATTCCAGATTAAAATTGTAGCCACTTATCAATACATCTACATCGGCTGCTTCTCTCAATAATGGGATAATTACTTTTGCTCTGCTAATGTGTCCGTGTCCCGTTCCTTGTACTCCGTAAAGAATTCTCATCCAAGCATGCTTATATTTTCATTTGCATTGTTTTTTATCATCTGATTGATTCGTGGAGGATCTTTCATCAATATATCTTCCTCATATCTATACAGGCACCATTCGTTTCCGTCATACTCAAGTGCAGTGAGGTTTTCAATCCAATCACCGGAATTCAGATAGATAACTGATCCTTTTTCATTTTCGAAGCCTCTTATCTTTGGCTGATGAATATGCCCGCAAACCACATAATCATACCCTTCATCAATAGCCAGTTCCATGGCTGTTACTTCAAAATCATCTATAAAACTAATCGCTGTTTTTACGCTGTCCTTGATCTTCTTTGAGAGAGATAATTTTCCGTAACCCAGTTTAACTGAGATGTTGTTAATCCACCGATTCAGCAATATCAGTAATTCGTAACCATGACCTCCAAGTTTGGCGATCCATTTAGAGTGCTTCATGGTCACATCAAAAATATCACCATGAAAAAACCAAACTTTCTCTCCATTCAGTTCTAATACCAATTTATCTCTGATAAAAAGTGGTCCCAACTGCAGACTTGATACTTTACGAAGAGCCTCGTCATGATTTCCAGTCAAATAGTAAATATCCACACCATTTGTCATCATAGTTATCAGTGTTCTGATAACATGCATGTGAGCTTCCGGCCAGTAATACTTTCGAAAATTCCACATATCAACGATATCGCCATTTAGAATTACCCGTTTCGGATCTATCGAATTCAGGTATTGAGAAAGTTCTATAGCATGGCAACCTATAGTACCAAGATGTACATCAGATATTACAACAGTGTCTAACGATCTCTTCATAGTTTTGCAGATGATTTTTGTCTAAAGAAACCTGATTGGTATTATCTCTGTATTGATTACTTGTAATCATTCGGTAATGAACTTGTTATTAAATTATTACTGATGGGTTTACTCTACTTTTTTTAAGAGTGAAGAAGTCATCTCGCGGCGTATCCCCGAAATCTGGATCTTTTTGAGGATCTCACTCTTTGATTACGATCTAGATTCCTGACTTCGCAGGAATGACCAAAATTGAGTTTTTATCAAGATCGGGTGCTAACATCACAGCCCGAAATTAACTGCCGGGTGTGAACGCCCTTCTAGCATAAATTTCGATGCGTGATTTTAAACCAGCAGATCCTTCAGGTTCTGCGACTTACGATTTACCCGCCTTCATTCGTTGCGGGATAAATCCCTGGCTGGTGTACCTGAGCAAATCTAAATCACATTCAATGTTCAGAATCAAGTTCACCTGAGAGGACTTTAGTCCGAACAACAACAAAGCTCCGTTTGCTGACCCACCCCCGTCCCCTCCCTAAGATTAGGGAGGGGCGCTCCTTATGTCCAGAAAGATTCAGATAAGCTAGAAATTATCTTCAAAAGCAAAGTCATCTCGCGGCAAATGCCCGAGATCTGGATCTTTTTTGAGGTTCTCACTCTTTGATTACGATCCGGATTCCTGCCTTCGCAGGAATAACCTTAAAAAGGAAAAGACCTCCTCTGTCTCCTCCTACAACAGGAGGAGGACTCGTTGATAAAATTAGAATCCATTCAGAAATCCTCCTCCTTATCCAAGGAGGGGCTTTAGCACGACATCAGCATTAGATCGGAACAGAATTAGATTATATCGGTACGTAATACTTTATATAAGCGATTTCAGCAAAATTGATTACTCAGATTCTTTTGAATCTTGATGCTTTATTTTGCTTATTGAGACTAAATTCAAACCTCATACCATTAATTAATATGTCAGATTCAAAAGAAAAGAAGATCGTTCATGTTCATTTACCGGATGATGAACCTTTTAAAACAACATTAACTGCCGGAAAACATGAAATCATTTCAGATGAACCTCCAAGTGTGGAAGGTGGACAAGATCAGGGTCCCGATCCATATGACCTTTTACTTATGAGTTTGGGCACTTGTACTGCAATGACTATGAAAATGTATGCTCGCGGGAAAAAATGGCCGGTTGAAGATATTTATATCGAAATGCGACATAACAAACGTCACGCTGATGATTGCGCGGATTGTGAAAGTTCCTCTTCAAAAATAGATACTATTGAAAAAGAACTCATCATCAAAGGTGATTTATCCCAAGAACAGCTTGATAAATTGTTAGATATCTCAAAAAAGTGCCCTGTTCACAGAACACTTATGAGTGAGATGAGCATTAATACTACGGTAGCCGATAAAAATTAACGAAACTACCAGGGAGCCGGAGGAGTTTCGATTTCAGTGGTCAGATCAAATTGTATACTAAAATAACGATCCGTTCCCAGTCTTCTCAGGTTATAAGTAAAGGTCTTTCCGTCTTCTATTTCTATCCACCAAACATTGCTTGCAGCGGCAGGAATTAATTCTGCAGTAAATTCGTCGGCAGGAAATGTTTGTAGATTTGATAAACCATGATTAGATGCTGTTCCACCGTATTGAGTGATCTCATCTTCACTACCGTCTTCATGACGGTGATCGTGCTTCAACTTAATTCTGTCATTGTCCAAAGTTAGTACCCAAGTTCTTGAACGATCTTCACCGGCAAAAAATGGAATTCTTATTTCTTTCTCTTTGCACGAACGGACATGCATCACCAACTTTAGTTTTCTGAATTCATCATCTTCCGGAGCTTCCAATACCTTGCCTTCATAAGCTTTTCCACAGATCTTTTCTATAGAACTCCAAAAATCCTGAGAGGGTTGTGCTGATAAAGTGGAACAAAAGATCAATGCAATAAAAAGGAATGTGTATCTCATATTTTTGTTTAGTTTGTATTGAGATTGGTTCGAATTTCAATCATAATATAGCAACAAAAAACTAACCGGAGTCATCAATGTCTGAGCTGATAAAATTATATGAAGATCATGTAGATAGAAAAAAACTCAAACATATTGTTGAGATCCTGAGAAACGGCGGATTGATCATTTATCCTACCGATACTGTTTACGGATTAGGCTGTGATATTACTAATAAGTCTGCACTGGAAAAGCTTGCCCGTATTAAAGGAGTACGACTGGACAAAGCCAATTTCTCCTTTATTTGTGAAGATCTGAGTAATTTATCAGATCATGTTGCTCAAATTGAAACACAGACTTTTAAGATATTGAAGAGAAATCTTCCCGGACCATATACCTTTATACTTCCCGGAAGTAACAGCTTACCAAGTGTTTTCAGAAAAAAGAAAACCGTTGGTATACGCGTTCCCGACAATGCCATTGCGTTAGCTTTGGTTCGGGAATTAGGAAACCCGATTGTATCCACTTCCATAAAAGATGATGACGAACTGTTGGAATACACAACAGACCCAAGCTTGATGTTCGATGAATGGAAACATCAGGTAGATGTGGTTATTGATGGTGGATTTGGTGGAAATGAAGCTTCTACAGTGATAGATCTTACGGGAAGTGAACCTGTTTTAATCAGAGAAGGAAAAGGCGGAGTGTTGGTTTAGGTTATAAACCACAAAGTTCACAGAGGTTTTGAGAATTAATATTTCTCTGTGTCCTCTGTGGTTAGACTATTTCTCCCAACCCTGCAATCGATATAAAAGAATAGCCGCTCTTTGAGTCTGCGTTTTAAATTTCGGAAGATACCCGACTTCATGGTAAACATTACAAATAGAATGGGTATGAATTGTTTCATATTTGCCTCCAAATATGGTTATGTTGAAAGCATTCATGGTATTCATGAATGCTCAGCCCTGCATCTCATTCCTTAGGCAACTTCCCGGTTAACACAAAATGGGAGCAGGGTTTATGGTTTTATTTTATTGGTCGCTAGTACCAATACCAGTAATCTCAGGATACTCCCTTTTTGAAAAAAAAGGGCTAATCTCCCCTGTTTCGAGATCAATCAATTTCAGTTCAGATTCAATTTGGTCGTCAAAATTATCTCGTTGTTCTGTAAAAATAATGTTCCCATCTTTCGTCCACGTAGGGTATCTGTTAAAATAAACACCACTAGTAAATTCCTTAAAAAAAGTTCCTTCTAAATCGGTGACAATGATTTTAAACTTGTCAAATTCTGCTTGATTTAAATAACTCGCCGTTATAAGCTTTAGTGAATCATTCCACTCAAAATCAATCACGCCTTTTTGCCATAAGCCATTTTCAGTAATAAACTCCAAGTAAGGATTATTAATTACTTTACCATACTCTCCTTCTGTGCTCATGCGGTAATATGGAAGTGAATCATACTCATTAGAATATACGAACAAACTATCGGTACCTAATAACCCAAGGGGGGCTATTGCATGTGGATATGATTCTTTAATAAGCCTACCTTTTTTTGTTTCGAGATTATAGTACAATACAGATTGATCTATACTGAAAGCTTGCACGGGATTAGTAAAATAAAATCCAGCGCTATTTGTATCCCAGACCGGGTCTAAGCTCTCATGCCCGAACACAGGCCACCCTTCATCATCTAACAAGGTCTTTTTTTTAGTATCTATATTATATACTCCATATATGGGGGAAGTACCCGAACCTGCATAAACATCGGAATACAATAATTTTTCTCCATCCGGTGAAAGGTTTAGGTTGTAGTAGGTAGAACTATCGCTAAGAAGCAGCTTAAATTCTTTGGGATTATCGTAATTAATGGCAATAATGCCATGCGTCGTAGCATCATCAGAATGATTTTTTTCAAAAAAGACATTGGCATAGACGGAGGTTTCGAAATCTACCTCTTGATTATCACTACCTCCAATCCCCAAGAATTCACAAGTCAAAAAAAACACAGTTCCTGATAGTAAAATTAATAGTGCCCGCAAACTCATGTATACTATATATTTATTTATAAATTATATTTAACTATTTATTTGTTTAAATACTAATCCCCTCCCCCTGTTTATTTACGCAATTTTACACAACCTTGGTGTTTTAGCAGAAAGATTATATGCTACTCTAAAGAGTACAAATGGCTGCTATATTAACCTAAATAGCATTTTCAAAGTTTTTGAGGTAGAGCATTGGAGCAAGAATAAGTCTTGAACATGAACAGAAAAACTTTAAAATTCTAAACCAAACTTTTGGAGGTTGGATGTTCCAACAGTTCAATTCTCCCAATCCTGCAATCTATAAAGCAAAATAGCTGCTCTTTGAGTTTGAGAAAGTAACGCCGGAAGATACCCGACCTCATTCACCGTATGGTCGTCTGCACCGCTCATTCCAACTGCGTCGATAGCCATATCCACAAAATCTGCCGTGAAAGAAACATCGGCGGCTCCGGCTTTAAGTGGATTTACAGCCACTACTTTTCCCTGACTCAGATCTTCGCTTACTTCTGAATAAATACCAAGTAATTCTCTATTTCCATCGGTCGGCGCCATGGGCGGATAACCCGGATAGAAAGTTAGCGTAGCTTTGGTTTGAGGTCTGTTTTGTGAAACAATATCCTGCATCTTTGCTTTTACACGCTCTACCTGTTCAGGTGAAAGTCCTCGCAGATCTCCGGATATAATTACTTCTTTCGAAACCACATTGTCTTTCCCGAATGCAGTCCCTGATTTATTTACAGCATCATGTTCGATGGTTGTTCCACCAATGATCATTCCCGGATTGAAGGTGAGAAATTCTTCTGATCTGAGTTCTTCGTAAAAAGCATTCAATATTCTGGAAGCTTCAAAGATCGCTCCGGCTCCAACATCTTCACGGAAAATTTGCGAAGAATGCGCCGGATTCCCTTCCGTTTTCAATTCCCATTTTATGGAGCCTCTTCTGGAGATATTAGCAGTTGCCGGGTTTCCATCTCCGTTTTCAAAACCGATAGCAATATCTGCCCATTTTGCAGCATCGATCAATGCTTTTTTGGAAAGCTCGAGTGGACTTCCGCTATACTCTTCGTCACCGGTCATAACCACCCAGATGTTCATATCCTTCAAATGATTATTCTCTTTCAAAGCTCTTAAAGCTTGAAGCATAATCACATCTCCTCCTTTCATGTCTGCAATGCCGGGAGCTTTCATGGTATTTTCATCAACCATGGTCATTTCCTGAAATGGAGAATCTTTTTCGAATACCGTATCCAAATGACCGATCAAAAGAATTTTAGGAGCAGCTTCGTTTCCAAAGTGTTTGGCGATCAAAAGTCCGGAGCGATTGAATTTAGAACCGTCTTCCCAACTTGTTTCAAAACCAAGATCATCGAATTCTTGGCGAAGCACATCTCCAACCTGCTTCACTCCTTCAAAATTCATGGTTCCACTATTAATGGCAATGATCTCTTTAAGAAGCTCTAAGCCTTCTTCATTGTTGTAATCAACCCGATCTACCAGTTTACTTTCAACTGCAGAAAGTTGAGCAAGCACATTTGATTGTATAAATAAAAAAGAAATTATTAGAACTATTGCTTTCATGTCAATCAGTATTTGATATTCAAAATTGGATATTCAATATTCGTTATTGAATACTCTACTCTCCTTCCACTTCCTCGATAGCATATGCATCAATAGGAATACAAGAACACATTAAGTTTCTATCACCATATGCATCGTCCACTCTGGAAACACTTGGCCAGAATTTATTTTCGCGTAGATGTTCTAACGGGAATACTCCTTTTTCACGATCATAATCACGATTCCAATCTGAATCCATAACTACTCTCATTGTATGTGGAGCATGTTTTAGCACATTACTTTCTTTATCAGCTTTGCCTTCTTCTATCTCACGAATTTCATTTCTGATCTCGATCATCGCATCACAAAAACGATCCAGCTCTTCTTTGCTTTCGCTTTCTGTTGGCTCGATCATCAATGTTCCGGCAACCGGAAAGCTCATTGTTGGTGCATGAAATCCAAAATCCATCAAACGCTTTGCAAGATCAACTGCTTCAATTCCGGCACTTTGCTTGAAAGGTCTCAGATCAATAATAAACTCATGTGCCGAACGACCGGTTTTACCTGTGTAAAGGATCGGATAGTGATCGTCCAGAATATCTTTTATGTAATTCGCATTCAGAATGGCCATTCTGGTAGCGTCGGTTAATCCTGACTCTCCCATCATAGCAATATATGCGTAAGAGATCGTCAAAATGCTTGCACTTCCGTAAGGCGCTGCCGAAACAGCAGAAATTCCTTTTTCTCCACCTGTTTTGATTACAGCATGACTGGATAAAAACGGTGCTAAATGTTCTGCAACCCCGATTGGCCCCATTCCCGGTCCACCACCACCGTGTGGAATACAAAAGGTTTTATGAAGATTCAGATGACAAACATCCGCTCCGATAAAACCGGGACTAGTCAAACCAACCTGAGCATTCATGTTTGCACCGTCCATGTAAACCTGCCCACCATGTTCGTGGATCAGATCACAAATATCTTTGATACGATGTTCGAACACTCCATGAGTTGAAGGATAAGTAACCATCAGAGCCGCAAGTCGGTCGCTGTATTTTACCGTCTTAGCTTCCAGATCGTCCATGGAAATATTTCCGTGCTTATCTGTGTCAACCACAATTACATCCATGCCTGCCATTACTGCACTTGCAGGATTTGTACCGTGAGCAGAATTCGGAATTAGCGCTACATTTCTGTGATCATCTCCTCTGCTTTGGTGATAAGCTCTTATCGTCATCAATCCGGCATATTCGCCTTGTGCACCGGAATTTGGCTGCATAGAAACTTTATGAAAACCTGTCAACGAACTCAACCATTCATCTAATTCATTGAAAAGTTGAGTATATCCTTCTGCTTGTTCAACCGGAGCAAAAGGATGCATTTGACCAAATTCAGGCCATGTAACCGGAATCATTTCTGCTGTTGCATTCAACTTCATCGTACAAGAACCAAGTGAGATCATCGAGTGAACCAGTGAAAGATCTTTGTTTTCCAATCGCTTCATATAACGAAGCATCTCATGCTCGGTATGGTACAAGTTGAATACAGGATGGTCCAGATACTCTGAAGTTCTTGCTAATTCTTCCGGCAATTTCACTTCCGCTTTTTCGGCATGAGCTTCCACATCAAAGTTTGAAGTTCTACCCTCCGCTTTTGCAAAAACGGAAAGTACTTCCTGAACATCTTCCAGCTCTTTGGCTTCATCAAAGGAAATCCCGATTCTGTTGTCGCCTAAATATCTGAAGTTGATCTCGTTCTCTTCTGCGATCTTACGAACTTTCTTTTCAGAAGCTTTAACAGTGATGGTATCAAAAAACACATCTGTTTCCACAGAAACGCCCATTGCCTCTAACCCGGACTTGGTAAGTTTAGTCAAACCATGAATTTTTGATGCGATCTTTTTTAATCCTTTCGGTCCATGATACACTCCGTACATTCCCGCCATCACTGCCAGTAAAACCTGAGCGGTACAAATATTTGAAGTCGCTTTTTCCCTGCGGATATGTTGCTCACGGGTTTGAAGTGCCATTCTGTAAGCCGGCTTACCTTCAGCATCCTGAGTTACGCCAATTATCCTACCCGGAATTTGTCTTTTAAAATCTTCTTTAGTTGCGAAATAGGCAGCATGTGGTCCGCCGTATCCCATCGGAACTCCAAATCTCTGTGTAGTTCCTACAACAACATCTGCACCCATTTCACCGGGAGGTGTAAGCAAAGTTAAACTCATCAGATCGGCTGCAACTACAGCGTGTACTGCATTTTCGTGAGCTGATTCTATCAAACTTGTGTAGTCAATTACAGATCCATCTGTAGCAGGATATTGCAGCAGCAGTGCAAATAATTTCGGGTCAGTTACATCTACTTCATTATAATCTCCAACTACAACTTCAATGCCGATTGGCTCAGCTCTGGTTTGGAGTACATCAATTGTTTGAGGATGACAACGGTCACTCACAAAAATTACATTAGCTTCCTTTCGCTTAGCTCCTTTTCTCTGCCCCAGCAACATGCTCATCGCTTCCGCAGCAGCGGTTCCTTCATCCAGTAATGAAGCATTAGCTAATTCCATACCTGTAAGATCGCTTACCAATGTCTGGAAATTTATTAATGCTTCCAGTCTTCCTTGAGCTATCTCTGCCTGATACGGAGTGTAAGCTGTGTACCATGCCGGGTTTTCTAAAATATTTCTCTTAATCACATTCGGTACATGAGTATCGTAATAACCCATTCCAATGTATGATTTGAATATTTTATTCTTTGAAGCTAGTTTTTTAAAATTTGCTAAGAAGTCAACTTCACTCTGAGCTTTGGGTAAGTTGAGTTTTTCCTGTAAGCGAATATTTACCGGAATGGTTTCATCTATCAGCTGATCAATTGAACCGGCTTTGATGGTTTCGAGCATTTCCGTAATTGCTTCAGGATTATTCCCGTTATGGCGATGAGCAAATGTTTCTTTTTCAAAGCTGATATTCATTAAACTAGCTTCCTAAATATTTATGAATTGAGTTTTATTGAAGTCGATTTTGACGCTTCAGGATTGCAAACAAGATATTAACCTGAAAGGCTCCCAAAATTACAAAAAATAGATTATAAATAAGCGTAAAAAGCTGTTCTTAAAATACTATTTCTCACATTTTTTTGATTTATTATAGTCTTGTATAAAAAACATCAATCTTGAATACATTTACCATGAAATTTTTTAGAATAACCGGTCTTTTATCGGTATTAATTCTCAGTCTTTTTGCGACTCCGATTGTTGCTCAGGATGCCGATAACGGGCTCAAAATTGTCACTGATCCCGAAGTTATTACTTTGGATGTAGGTCAGGAACTTCAACTTAAAGCAATGCTCGTAAACGCTGAAGGAGAAGTTCAACCTGACACTATGATCTTCTTTTCAAGAGCCAGACGTTCTCTGTCAGTGACCAGAAGTGGACTAATGAAAGCACTGGAACCGGGGACTTATACTGTAATTGTATACAAAACAGCTCAGGGTGATCATTCTGTTATGCGAAAAAATGTAGAGGTTACAGTCAATTATCCCAAATTAGACAGAATTGTGTTTAATGATGTACCCGGGAAATTATATGCAGGAACTTCATTTCAATTGGAAAGCAGAGTGTATGATGTTTTAGATTTTAAACGTGAAGATCTGGAAGTTTCCGATTACAAATCTTCGAATCCGAAAGTGCTGGATATAAATCAGTTTGGAAGAATTAATGCTAAGTCTACAGGAAAGGCTAAAATTACAGCTACCATTGAAGGAGTTTCAGAGACTCAGGAAATCGAAGTTATAACCAATCCTGTAGCTTCAGTTGAAATTTCTGTAAATGAAGAAGTTGCCAGAACAGGAGACGTTTTAACTCTCAAAGCAGTAGCTAAAGACAAAAAAGGAAACGTTGTATCTGACGCACCCATAGTTTATTCATTTACGGCAAGGCCGGACGATTCCAGAGGTGAAGCTGCTCCTGCCCAAATCGAACAAAACGGTAAATTTGTAGCTAATAAATCCGGACTTTACACAATTGCAGCTAGAAATTCCGGTTCAGTGGCTGAAACCACTGTTAAAATAAATCCAAGAAATGTTCAACGGGAGATTGAGATTCTGGGAAATGCGAAAGTAACAGACGTTCCAACTTCTGATCTTTGGGTTTGGGAAGGTGTTGACGGCAGAGATTATGCAGCTACGGGTACACACGTTGGACGAGGCGAAGCATTCTTCTGGGATGTTACAGATCCGGAGAACATGATCGCGATCGATACTATTACAGTTGATGCGCGCGTGGTGAATGATGTAAAAGTTTCAGAAGATGGAAAAATTGCAGTGATCTCTCGTGAAGGTGCATCTGACAGAAAAAATGGATTGGTTATTTTAGATGTTACAGATCCGGCTAATGTAGAAATTCTTTCTCGTTTTGATGATGGTTTAACGGGTGGGGTTCATAATGTGTTTGTTTATGAAAACCATATCTATGCAATCAACAATGGGCGCAGATATGATATCATCAATATTGAAGATCCTAAAAACCCGTACCGTGTAAGTCAGTTTGAGCTGGATACTCCGGGACATGCAGTTCATGATGTCTGGATCGAAGATGGAATTGCATATTCATCAAACTGGACAGACGGTGTTGTAGCTGTTGATGTTGGAAGTAAACTTGGTGGAGATATGGAAAGCATTGGTGGTTCTCCCGAGAACCCAAAGATGTTGGGAAGTTTTACGTATCCGAGTGGCTGGAATCATGCAGCTTTTCCGTTCAAGAGTAAATCATCCGATAACTTTTATATCGCTGCCGGTGATGAAGCTTTTCCCGGAGGGATTCCTGCAGGCTGGATTCATTTCTTTAAGTTAAATAACTGGGAAGAAGCTGAAGAAGTAGCTCGTTATGAAGTTCCTGAAGCAGGAACACACAATATTTGGATCAAAGATGACGTAATGTATGTTGCTTACTATCAAGGTGGACTAAGAATCGTTGATGTTTCAGGTGAACTGATGGGCAACTTATACGATCAAGGCAGAGAAATAGCAAAATTTAAACCAGCCGTTAATGAAGGAATTGGTCCGAATCAACCAATGTCGTGGGGGCCTCAGCCATATAAGGATATGATATTTGTATCTGATATGAATTCAGGACTATGGGCAATAAAACTAAAACCTGTTCAGGGAACAGCAAGTAACTAATTACAAAAACAACTATGAAAAAAATAAACTTAATATCCAGAATATCAGGAATTGCAGTTCTTGCTGTCGTTTTACTGGCAGTGAACTCAAAAGCGCAGGATAAAAAGATCGTTTTTGAGAAAGAAACGCTTTCTTTAAAATTAAATGAAGAAACAAAGATCTCAGCAAAAGTAGTAGATGCTGAAGGGAACACTACTAAGGATTCTTTGGTATTTTTCAGCAGAAATCGCAGATCTTTAATCGTTACTCCGGATGGGAATGTTAAAGCAATTCAATCTGGTAAGTTTTCAATTATTGCACGTACTCTCACTGCAAACAGAGAAGACAGAATAAGCGCAACACTTGCTGTTGATGTAGCTTATCCTCCGGTAAAAGCTGTTACATTTTTGAACGCACCTGAGAACTTTTATAATACAACCACCATTTCTTTAGAAACAGAAGTTGTGGATGAGGCAGGAGTAATCAGAGATAATGTGGATGTAAAGTTATCAAGTTCTAATACTGATGTTGCAAGCATCGATGCATATGGAAATCTTAAAGCTCATAAAAAAGGTAACTTCACAATTACTGCAAAAGCTGAAAACAAGACAGCTACCTGGAAGTTCAAGGTTTCCGAAAACCCAATTGCTTCAATGGATATCGATCATAATTATGATGGAAAAACCATCCGTACGGGCGACGTAGTAACATTCGAGGCTTTAGCGAAAACAAATAAGGGAGATTTAGTTGGAGACGCTCCGATCAAATACACTTATATCGCAGAACCTGATGACAATTTAGGACAAGGTGCTTCTGCTCAGATCGCACAAAGCGGAAAATTTGTGGCCAGCGATCCCGGATTATTTACAATCGTAGCTACTTCAGGAGACAAATCAACGAGCACTACAATTAAAGCTGTGCCAAGAAATGTTCAGAGACCTTTAACTTTAGTTGGTAAAGGAATTGTTACCCACACAAGAACATCAGACCTTTGGGTTTGGGAGGGCGTTGACGGTAGAGATTACGCTGTTACAGGAACCTGGGGTGGAAATGGTGAGGCAATCTTTTGGGACGTAACGGATCCAAGTAAGATCATCCCAATTGATACTGTAGTAGTTGATGCTCGTACCGTGAATGATGTGAAAGTTTCAGAAGATGGAAAAGTAGCTGTAATAACTCGTGAAGGAGCTTCGGATCGTAAGAATGGTATTATCATTCTGGATGTAACAAACCCTCGTGATGTTAAAATTCATTCAGAATATACTCAGGACCTAACCGGCGGAGTTCACAACACATTTATTTATGATAATCATGTGTATGCAGTGAACAATGGCCGTAAGTATGACATCATCAATATAGATGATCCAAAGAATCCTAAAACCGTTGGTGTTTTTGAATTGGATACACCAAGTCATTCCATTCATGATGTTTGGATTCAGGACGGAATTGCATACTCATCTAACTGGAGTGATGGAATTGTAGCTGTTGACATCGGAAGTAATGCAAGTGCTGATCTTCCTGGTGCAGGTGGTTCTCCTGAAAATCCTGTTCAACTTGGAAGTTATGCATATCCAAGTGGATGGAATCATGCTGCTTTCCCATTCAAAAGTGAATCTACCGGAGACTTTTATGTAATCGGTGGTGATGAAGCTTTTCCTTATGGTTTAGATACTGAAGGTGCAAACAGAGCCGCAGGATGGTTGCATTTTGTAAAGTTTGATGACTGGGACTCTCCTGCCGAAGTAGCTCGTTATCAGGTACCGGAAGCCGGAACTCATAACTATTGGGTTGAAGGTGATATTCTTTACGTTGCTATGTATAATGGCGGTGTAAGAGTTGTTGATATCTCCGGTGAGCTGATGGGTGATCTTTATGATCAAGGAAGAGAAATCGCATCTTTCTATCCGTCTGACAATGAAGCATATATTCCAAATGCAACATTTACCTGGGGTCCACAACCTTACAAAGGCTACCTTTTCCTATCCGATTGGAATTCAGGAATCTGGGCTTTAAAACTTGGTGAAAGTACTTCTCAGGGAACAAATTAACTTAAAAAGAAGGAGCCTATCCGGCTCCTTCTTTACTTACGTTTGAACAAATTAAACAAGTATTATCTCTCTTATGAAGAATCATAAGCTCTTTTCATTCTTACTAACAGCAATACTAGTATTTCTTTTAGCACCATCTACATCGTTCTCTCAAGACTATTATGTGTATGTAGCAGCTGAATCAGAGGATGAAGTACATTTAATTCATCTTGATGGGAAAACTAATAAAGCAGAAATAGCTAAAACCATACAAGTTGGTCGTTATCCAACAGAAACAGATGGCCCGCATGGTATAAACATTTCTCCTGACGGTGAGTATTGGTTTTTGTCGATCGCTCACGGAAATCCTTACGGAATGTTGGCAAAGTATAAAACAGGTACCGATGAGTTGGTAGCTACAACAGATTTAGGAATGTTTCCGGCAAGCATGGAAATATCCAAGTCAACAGGGCTTTTATATGTTGTAAACTTCAACCTTCACGGAGATATGGTTCCAAGTACCGTGTCTGTTGTAGATCCTGACTATATGGAAGTTATTACAGATATAAAGACAGGTATAATGCCTCATGGTTCCAGAATTACTGACGATGGTACCAAACAGTATCATGTTTCTATGATGACTGATGAACTCTATGAGATCAATACAGCGGGATTAGATGTAAGCCGCACACTTAGTCTCAAGAAAAGCGCCATGAAAATGGAAGGAATGAAAGACCACTCTGATGATTCTGAAGAACATAAAAAGAATCATGAAAAGCACATGAAAGATGGTACTCATGAAGAGCATTCAAAGAAAGAAAATGAAATGAAGGAAGATCACTCCGGTCATGATATGGACGTTATGAAAGAAAACAGCATGAAAATGATGCATGCAAAACCGGAAGTAAAACCAACCTGGGCGGATCCGCATCCTACAAAGCCCCTCGTTTATGTAGCGGGTAATGGTTCGGATGAGATCATCGAAATTGATACTGAAAAATGGGCAGTAACTCGTCGTTTTAAATCAGGTAAAGCTCCATATAACTTAGAAGTTAGCCATGACGGTAAAATTCTGGTGGCCAGCTATAAAGGTGAAGGAGCAACCGGTATCTTTGATCTGGAATCAGGAAAAGAAATTGCCAAGGTCAAGAACAGCAGAAGAGTGACTCATGGAGTTGCCATCTCATCTGATAACAGATATGCTTTTCTATCAGTTGAAGGAATAGGCGGAGAACCCGGGTCAGTAGATATTATTGATCTGAAAACCAATGAGAGAATTGCTGTAGTAGAAACAGGAAAACAAGCCGGTGGGATAGTTTTCTGGAAACAAGTAGCACAATAGAAGAGTTTAAATGAACTAAGTAACCAGGCTCCTTTAATTCACTAAAGGAGCTTTTTTTTGGCAAGTTGCTAATAGTTTATAACCAAAGAAATTAGATGTGTAGCTTTTTGCCCTCTTTTCTTAAGATCCGAGACAGTCTCTTCATCCAGCACTTTTACATCGTATCCTAACTTCTCAGCAATTATTGTAATAACAGGATCCAGCATGCCATCTTCTGTATTCAGTCTTACATAAGCAGAGCGGGTTCTGAGATCAATTCTATTTATTGCCTTGTGTAATAATTCTGCACTTTTTGCTATCTGTTCTAACTCATAGCTAACATTCTGCTCTAATTTCGGCTGAGTATAGTTTCTTTTTGTTACGCTTACTGTTGAAATCTCATCTTTGACCTTATCATGTTGAAGCCATTCAATTCTATAATCCATTTTATTAATAAAGTAACTTACATGCTCTGAGTAATGTCCTTTGATCGTGAACTTTACAGAATTATTAAGAACATTTGAAACTTCTTCTATATCTACATCAAACCAGATTATATCTTCAGGAAGAGCAAAAGAATCATCGGGGTTTTGTTTACTTTTCTTTTTTACAAGATCATACCCTTCATTCTTTATTCCTTTTATGTTTAGATCACCCAGATCTACAAATAACTTTACAGTATCATCTTTTTGAGAAAAAAAGTCTTTAATAGAATTTGAAATTTTTACCTGAACCTGATCAACATTAAAAACAATCCTAACTTTACCTTCCTTAATTGGTAGTTGATACGCTTCATTCTTTTGATTCATGTGACTAACCCAAGCCCTTTTTTACTTTAAACCTATCTATTGATAAAAGGTAAGTGAAATAAGATATCCCAAACTATAAAATATTCTTATTTAATGGATTATAATATTTAGTCTTGTCTAAAAATTTATTAAGTTTAGAAAAAAATTTAAGCATATGATTCCAGAATTTTTCTACGAACTTAATCCGATAGTACAAGCACTTCTAGGTGGTTTATTTACTTGGACCTTAACAGCACTTGGGGCTTCTCTTGTTTTCTTTACCAAAAAAATAAATTATCCACTTCTAGATAGTATGATGGGCTTTGCTGCAGGAGTAATGATTGCGGCGAGTGTATGGTCTTTAATTATTCCTTCTATAGATATGGCTGAAGCACAAGGTTCTATTCCTTGGTTACCTGCTGTTATTGGTTTTTTAGGAGGAGGTTTATTTTTAAGAGTTGCTGATCAGTATTTACCGCATTTACACCTCGGTTTTGACCGGTCTGAAGCAGAAGGTGTTCCAACTAAATGGAGGCGCTCAACTTTGCTGGTTCTTGCCATTACGCTTCATAACATTCCGGAAGGATTAGCTGTTGGAGTCCTTTTTGGTGCTGCCGCTTCGGGAGTGGATGTTACAGGCACAGCAACTGTAGCAGGAGCTATTGCTTTGGCCATAGGAATTGGAATCCAAAATTTCCCGGAAGGAATGGCTGTATCTTTACCTTTAAGAAGAGATGGTGCTAAAGTAGGAAAGAGTTTTTGGTATGGACAGCTTTCTGGAGTAGTTGAACCCGTTTCTGCAGTAATAGGAGCTGCTGCTGTTATTTTTATTACTCCTATTCTTCCTTACGCTCTTGCTTTTGCTGCTGGCGCAATGATATATGTTGTAGTTGAGGAACTCATTCCTGAAAGTCAACATCACGGAAATACGGATCTAGCTACATTGGGAACTCTGGTAGGGTTTTGCGTGATGATGGTTCTTGATGTCTCACTAGGCTAGATCAATTTTCATAACTACAGCGGAATCAGAACAGATTTCGCTGTACTGTTTTGTCTCTTTAACAGCTTTTGGCGAGTTTTCCTTTACAATTTTATAAAAACCTGCTTTTATAAAAAACTTCTCTGCATCAGTTGTTAATAAATAAACTTCTGAATACGATTCCTTTATTGATTCAGTAAGCACTGCTTTGGTAAGTTCAAAACCAATTCCCTTTCCTCTGGAATCCTGATTCACGGCAAGAGATCTCAGCAACCCCGAATCACTAATTTTTTCCAGACCTACACATCCCACCAATTTATTATCATAAAAAGCTCCCAGAAAAACAGACGCACTTGGATTTAAGTCTGAGGTTGGAAGTTTGCAATCATCCAATAATTGGATGATTTCAGAAGCGCTCACTTCCCTTATTTTCAACTTCTTACTTTGTTGAGGCATAATCCGTTTCACCATTTAAAAGCCATTTTCTGATTCTGCTTACATCAGTGCTTTCAAGGTCATTAATACTAAATTCAATCCCTTTTGCTCCTGAAGCAGCCGTGACAGCCAAACTGGATATCTTCTTTCTTTCCTGAAACGGATTTATAGTTTCTTCAATTACCTGTACTCGCTTTCTTCTTATAAAGGCCGTTTTTCTATTGAAGTTTCTGAATTGCATTGTGATCATTTTGGAATCAAAATATAAACCTGCATCCTTATATCTCAACCAGCCTAAAATTGTAGCCGGAATAATTAAAAGAGTCAGCAACCATCCAAAATCCCAGAAATACCAAGCTACTGGAATTGCCACCAAAAGCAGGTAATTAGGTCTTCTGAGATATCTGAAAAAAGATCTTTCCGGAGGTTTAACTTCCAATTCAGGGATATGGAAATCTGATAAAAACCGATCAAAGAATTCATGCATTTTTGTACGTGAAATAAAAGGAACTAAAACTATGGAGCGTTCTTTTGCATTTTGCTCAAAGCCTGCACTTTCAACATATAACATTCCACAGCCTAACGGCTGTCTTAAAACACCTTCAATAAATCTGACAGCCTGTATTCTGTCAAATGGAATGGTTATATGCTTTCTTTCGATAAGACCTGAACGGATCAAAAGTTCTTTCTCTGTCTTTTTAACGCTAAAGTCTGAATAATTAAAGATCACTCCCAGAAAAGAAAAAGTCCATGATATTATGAGAATCACAATAACTACTGTAACAACTAAGGTAAAGTTATTCAGACCCGGCAACAGACCTTGTATATACTCAATAGTTTCATCTGTTATAACAGCATCTAGTTGACCGGAAAACGCTCCAAGAATAGAGGCAATTAAACCAAAATTTCCGGATGTAAATGCTGCCATCACTAACTCTTTAGATGATATTTTCCACTCGTCCAGAAATTCATCCTCACTACTTACCCCTTCTTCTTCGAGTAACTCTTCTCCTGCTATTTTTACCCTATTATTATTGCGAAGCTCTCTTTTGAGCTCTTCTGCTTCTTCAAAAGTCATTGCGTTTATAGTGGCACTTTCAGTTCCTCCCCCGGCGGTTTTTACTTCAACTTTAACCAGCCCAAAAACTCTCTGAACCAAACCTTCTGTGACATCAATTACCTGAATCCGTTCTTTCGCCATATAGACTTTTTTTCGAACGAAAATTCCTTTTTTAATCTGGAGTTCGCCATCTGAAATTCTGTATTGAAAACGGTACCAACCCGCAATTCCTGAAAAGAATGTTAACGCCATTGTTCCGATTAATACATAAACAAAGTAATCTCCCCCGGCCTGACGTGTACCTACAAAAATAAGAATCAGGAATGTGACAAAATTTTGTCTAACAGCAGTAAAAAGTCGGTCAACTGCTGCTGCCCAATGTTGCCTTCTGAATTCAGACATCTTCTTTAACCTGACGAACTAACTGAGAAATTTTATTACGCACCTCGGTTGCGGTTTCATCATCAAGCGCCGGAATCTCGTGTGTTGTAGCCGCGGTTGATATTTTCACTGATGACAATCCATATTTGCGATAGATCGGCCCCTGATTCGTATCAACATGCTGAACTCTGTTAATGGGAACAACCGTTCTTGTTTTGAAAACAAAACCTCTTAACAAATCAATTGCGTCATCATTTACTTCATAACGCCATCTCTGCCACCGTAAATTTGGAACCAACAAACCGATAAACAGATAGATAACCAGTGAAGGTATCACGGAAAGGATTGAAAGAATGAGATCAAATTTATTTATTCCGATAGAGATTGATATATAGGCAATTGCAGGGGCAAACCATAGGATTCCAAAGATCAACGCTGAAAAACGCCAAGCTTTAATTGCTTTCTTATCAATTCTGGATTCCGGAATATGATTGATCATTATATCTGCTCTGGATTTACTTCGATTCCCGGAGCTTCATGCTCCTTTACGCTAAACATAAGCAGTAAACCGATCAATAGCAGAACAAGAATAGCCGACATTCCAAGTCGCTGGCTTCCAAATTGAACAGTTAATAAACCTACTAAAAAAGGACCAATAAATGAGGTTACTTTACCTGAAAGAGCCAACAATCCAAACATCTGGTTTGTTAGATCCGGAGGAGATAATCTGGCCATAAATGATCTTGATGCTGCCTGAATTGGACCAACAAAAATTCCGAGTATTAAACCCCATACAATAAACCATGTCACATCTTTAACAACAATAAGTGCAACTAATGGAATCAACAAGCCCAGAATCGAAGCGTTAATAGTGAATTTACTTCCTGACTTATCATCCAGCCATGCAAAACCGAAAGCGCCTAATCCGGCTGTGACATTTAATCCTATTCCAAACATCAGGATCTGCTCTTCATCCATATCAAAAGTTCCAGCAGCATAAACACCACCCATTGCAAATATGGTCACTACAGCATCATTATAAAACATCCTGGCGAACAAGAATTTTACAATGTTCTTAAACTTTTTCACTTCCTTAATTGAAATAATTAATTGAGCGAATCCAAAGCGAACTGATTCTACTACCTTTTTATTTAATGATGGATTATCAGGCGTTTTAAAAAATAGTGGCAAACTAAAAAGAGCGTACCAGATAGCCGTTAATATGAATGTAGCTCTTACAGGCTCTGCAGCTTCGGCATCAAGGCCAAGCCAAAGTCCGTCTGTTTGGATAAACGCCACCAAAGCTACCAGCAAGCAAGCTAATCCTCCGGCATAACCCATTCCCCAACCCCAACCACTCCATCGACCCAATTTATCAGCCGGAACCAAATCAGGAAGCATCGCGCTGTAAAATATAAATGCAAACTCGGCTCCAATTGTTGCCATAAATCCCATCCCAAGAGCAAACCATAATGAATCTACTCCGGGTTCAGCATACCAAAGCAATCCACAAGCAATTACACACAAAACAGTAAAAGCTGCGATCCATGGTTTTCGTCTTCCCGCCTGATCTGCTATTGCACCGAAAACCGGAGCACCGATGGCTATTACAAGACCTGCAATGCTTATCATGTTTCCCCATTGAGCAGTACCGATCTCTACATTTTCAGCAATAGCTTTGGTAAAATAGGCAGCAAAAATAAACGTCTGTATAATTACGAAGTAGGAGCTGTTCGCCCAGTCATACAGCGCCCATGCAAAAAGTCCTTTCCCCTTTGGTTTTTCAATCATGCATCTAATTCCCGATAACTTATGAATTCCTGTAATACAGGATTGCTGAATATCGGTTTAGAAAACAGAAAAGCAAAATAGGATTTTGTTCAAATTTGTAGTTTAGCTTTTATTCTATTATTTACAGCAATATTCAATCCACTTCTTACTACGGATATTTCATAGCAACTAACTTTTTCGGATGGTCACTAAATACATAATTCTGGGATTATATGGCCTTATTCTTGTGTTGATAGGAGTTTTTGCTTCCAGAAAAGTTAAAACGCTTAGTGACTACTACGTTGGTGGAAAGAATGTGGGGTTTTGGGCAGTAGCTTTTTCCGCAAGAGCTACAGGCGAGTCGGGCTGGCTTCTTTTAGGATTGACCGGCATGGGAGCTGTTGCCGGTGTTTCTGCATATTGGGTTGTACTCGGTGAAGTTTTAGGAGTTGCCATTTCATGGTTTTTCATGGCTAAGCCATTTAAAAGATTAACCGATCAGTACAATTCAATAACCGTCCCTGATTTTCTTGAAAGCAGATTCAAACCAACATCAAATGTATTGAGGAGCATTGCAGCAACCGCTCTTTCTGTTTTTGTAATTATCTACGTAAGTGCACAAATCGATACCACCGGAAAAGCATTCGAATCATTGCTTGATATGAACTACTTCACCGGAGCGTTGATTGGGTTCGTAATTGTAGTATCCTATATATTTATCGGTGGTTTTTTAGCTTCCGTCTGGTCTGATTTTTTCCAAGGAACAATGATGTTTTTCGGGCTTATTTTGCTGCCCGTTATTGCCTGGTTTATGATCGATAGCGGTGGTGAGTTCATTAGCGGTTTGAAGGCCATAGATCCCGGGCTTCTTAGTATTTGGGGAACCAGCAGCGATCCCTGGATCAACGTATTTACCATTTTAGGTTTTGCTATGATCGGACTTGGATTTTTAGGCTCACCTCAGATATATGTTCGGTTTATTTCTGTAAAAAATGAGTTGGAGATCAATAAAGGCCGATGGGTAGCCATAGGTTTTACACTACTGACTGATGCCGCCGCGGTAACCATTGGACTTTTAGGAAGATATATATTTACTGAAGCAGGACAAGATCCTGAAGCTATTTTAGGAACCGGAGCTGAAGATGTACTCATTGTTTTGGTAGAACACTTATTGCCTCTCACCTTGGTTGGTGTTTACATAGCGATAGTATTATCTGCAATTATGTCTACCATAGATTCGCTTCTGGTTGTTGCTTCCAGTGCTATAACAAGAGATTTCTATCAAAAGATTTTTAATCCTGAAATTGCTGACGACAAATTATCCAGATTGTCAAAGGTTGTGACTTTAGTTATGGCTTTAATTGCATTAGGACTTTCTTTTTCAGTAGCTATACTATCGCCTGACCGAACAATTTTTTGGTTTGTTATTTTTGGGTGGTCGGGAATTGCTGCTACTTTTTGCCCTGTAATTATCCTTTCTCTTTTCTGGAAAGCTTATTCTGAAAAAGGAGCTATCGCCTCAATGATCACAGGTTTTGCATGTGTTCCTTTTTTCAAATTTGTGGTTCAGGAAATTGACAGTATTGGTATTTATTTCGAAAAGCTGGATGTACTGGCCCCTTCTTTTCTTTTATCAATGATAGCCGGATATATTTTTACCAAGCTTTATCCTGCTATAGATTAAGAACTTTCAGCATTTAAGGTAAAAATATTTCTATCCAACAAACTTGTATCCAAAACCATGAACGGTAAGAATATGCTTTGGATATCCGCTATCTGCCTCAAGTTTTTGTCTAAGCCAGGCAATATGCACGTCAACGGTTCTTGTTGATGGGACTGCATCATATCCCCAAACCTCATTTAGTAATTGATCTCTTGAAAGAATCACTCCTTCGTTTTCAACCATAAATTTCAACAATTGAAATTCTTTAGATGAAAGACTAATCGTTTCCCCCTCTTTCTTTACCTCAATACTTTGGAAGTTAATCTCTGTATCGCCAAAAGCAACAATTCCACTCGCGGAGGATTTCTTTTCGGAAGTTTTCTTTCGTAACTGGACTTCAATTCTTGCCAAAAGCTCCATCATCTCAAATGGCTTTTGCATGTAGTCATTCGCTCCCAGTTTTAGCCCAAGAACTTTGTCTACCACTTGCCCTTTTGCAGTCAGCATTATAATCGGTGTTTCCACTTTGGCTTGTCTGAGATCACGACAAACATCCAGCCCTGATTTTTTGGGTAACATCAGATCAAGAACAATTACATCAAAATCATCAGATTTCGCTTTCTGAAATCCTTCCTCTCCATCATTTGCAGATTCTACTTCATAATTCTCATCCACTAACCTGTCTTGTAATGTCATCACAAGACCTGGTTCGTCCTCAATTAAAAGTATTCTAGCCATCATGCTTATTTTTATTTAAGAGGAATTATCAATGAAAACACAGAACCTTTTCCGGATTTGCTTCTAAGAGTAACTTCTCCGTTATGAGCCAATGCAACTTTCTGTACTAAACTTAAACCAATCCCATTGCCCTTTACCTGATCTTTCACAGATCGTGTTCCTCTGAAAAACGGCTCAAAAATTTGTTTCTGCTCCTCTTCCGGAATCCCAATTCCATTATCAATTACCTGAAATCGAACAGCATTGTCTGATCTATATTCTAACTCCTCTACTTTTAAACTAACCAACTTCGATCCATTGCTAAATTTTACAGCGTTTTGAATTAAGTTTCCAATAGCTAGAAATAAGGCATCTCTGTCGGCAAAAATATAATTCTTTGAAGTATGAACAGAATATTCGAGTGTCATCTCTTGTTCTTCCAAAAGTGTTCTGCATTCGGCATTAATTTCCTCAACAAAGCTTTTGATTTCAAAATCCGAAAACTGATATACTTTCTTACCGGATTGAATTCCTGAAAACTCCATTATTTGATCTACCATATCACTGAGTCGGCGACCTTCTTTCAACATCAACTTGGCATATTCCTTTTTACGTTCTTCTGATTGAATAACTCCTTCATTCAGGTTTTCTGCAGCAGACCGAATAACTGTTAAAGGAGTTCTTAGCTCATGAGAAACTCCGGCAACAAACAGCATTTGTTTTTCCGCGAGATCTTGTGAACGTTTTGAGTACAAAACAATCATTCCTACACAAAATCCAAGTATCAAAAGTATTCCAAAACTTATCGCAAGGTTACGGTTCTTAGCTTTACTGACAAAAGTATCCAGGGAACCTTCTTTAAAGCTGAGCCAAAATTGCCAACCTGCCGTTGTAAAATCTGCAGAGAACGAAGTATTTATAGTTGTATCCCTTTTAGCAGTAAAAATGGAATCTTTCTGAGCAGATTTATAACTCAAACGTCTTGTTTCACTACTTAAAGCTATACTTCTAACAGATGATGATTTATCACTGATTTCGATACTTTTCAATTTTCCGGACAATGAATCTATCCCGTTTAAAAAGGGGTTTACATTTGCTCCATCAGCATCAGTTTGAATGATAAATACACTGGAGAAATCAATTTTTCTGAGGTTTTTTTTGTAGTCAGGGTCCGGAATGTCGTCTCCTTCATAACTTGTTAAATAAACCGATCTTGAAATACTCGAGTCTTTATCCTCTTTTACTATGCTTATGTAATATTGATCTTCGTAAGATTCTGAAAAATAGGTTTTAGCTATATCAGGGATTATTTCATTTTTTATTACTTTATCATCCAACTGCAGAAGCACAACATCATCTCCCTGATCAATATTAAGACTAACCTGCATATTTTTACCTGAACTTTCATTTTCTACTGTTATCAGATCAAGTAATTGTACAGGAACAGCAATTAATGTAGGGTCTCCAAATTCAGGTGATCTTATTAAATCAAAGCTGTTGGATGCGTGCTTTTTTGATTTTTTTTGTTCATCAATCCAATTGTTGATATGGTGCGCTTCCTTAAATTCAGTAAGTCTTGCCGGGTCAGTATTGAAAATATTTACAATGGGGTTACTCCCATAAACATCCTCCACAAAGAACACAGAATCTACTAACTGTGGATATTCAGCAGTTGAAAGCCAATTCAGGAAAGATTGTTCGAGTAATTGTTCGACATCAGATTCGCCGGTGCTAATCTGGATTTTAAAAGTCTGATTTAAAGAACTAAAACCTCTGTTTAAATCAGATACAAAATTTTCTGTAGAGGCTTCAAGATTTTCTTCCAGACGCTTCTTTTCTGCATCGCTTACACTTCCCAACCAATGGTATTGCAGCACTGCCAACGTAATGAGTGCCACTATCATGATTCCCAGGAAACTATATATAGTCCATTTATTCTGCATGATTGAAATTAGGTGCTTTTGATGTCATTCGAAAAATTTTAACTCCGATTTAACATCCTTAACAAACATTTTGCGAGTGCTTAACAACTCATAGTGTTCAGTTTCGAATATTCCTCCCAACAAATCAAATAATGAAACTATCTATGAAAATAAAATCACTGATACCGCTAATTACAATTATCACCGCACTGCTAGCTATCCCTGCTAAAGCTCAGGAAACAAGAACGATGACTTTCGATGCTGCCACTTCTTTAATGCTTCAGGAATTTCAAGCCATGCTGATTGAGGAAAACGGAGAAATTAAAGTTAGAGTCAGAATGGGTAACTCTGATGAACCCGGTGATAAACTGGAACGAGGAGATCTCATCATAATGATGAATGGGAAAAGAGCAAGTAGCATCGCTGAACTGAGAAAAATATATGATTCAGTATCTAAAGATGAAGAGGTAAAAATTGGAGTACGAAGAGGTGATGAACGCTTCATTTTAAGAAAAATGAAAGGAGATGCTCCTGAGGGTGGACCCAGAATGGTTATGAGAATGGATGTGGAAGGTGAGGGAGAAAGACCTACACTAATTCCTGAATTAGGTCTTTTACTTTCTGATAACGATACCAAAGTTACTATCCAGCGTGTCTTGGAACCATTATTGCCTGAAGAGTTTAAAGAGCTCGATCTATCAGGATTCAACATTTCTTCTATCAATAATGAAAAACCTACTGATGCCGAAAATGCTAAACTTTTGATCGATGCAGTCGAAACAGGATCTGATCTAAAACTCGTTTTTTCCAAGCCTGATGACGAGATCAGCATAACCATCAAAAAGCCAAAATCTAAAGGAAACTTCAATTTCAGCACTGATGGATAAATTCTTCTGTTTTTTATTAATCCTATTGGGAATTGGGCTATTAATTCCCACCACTTCAACAGCTCAAACTCCTTTCCCTAATGCCCGGGATGATAGTTACCCTCTTTTGGGATTGAAGAGGGCAAAAAGTTCGTACGATCGTGCGCTTAGTGAAATGAATCGCACAGAAGAACTTTTTAAAAAGGATCTTATCTCCAGAGAAGCTTTTGAACAAGCAAAGAATTCGTTTCTGGATGCTGAAGTTAATTATCAGCAGTCTTTATTGGTGCTGCTTTTTGAGCAACAATTTGTAAGCATTGTCAATGCAGTAAAATCTCAGGAAGAAAACGGTAGAAAGAAAGTGCGTGTCACACTTGCTAACACCTCAGGAGCAACTGCAGAGTTTTCACAGATCGTTGATATGGAAGATGAGTTATTTCGATCTCTTCAACCGGATGTGATTCACAATGTGTATGTATCACTTGGTAATGATGATGGAGCCATCATCAGCAGTCCTTATGAGATAAAACTTTCTGAGTTACGCTCGGGGAATCCTACAACCGTTGAGTTTGAATTACTACAGGATGTTGACGAAGCTACTGTTAATATCATTTACGGAAACGGATCATCAAGGAATCCGAAAGTATTTCTTCAGAAAGATGCTTCCGCTAATAAAGTACTTATACAATCAGAACGTTTTTCGCAGGAAATTGAACTTGGTAGCGACGCTACGTTCGGACTTGGACTGGAATTATTCAGTGGCACAGATGACACTTATAAGCTGGAAGTTGTAAACCTTCCGCAATCAGTAGCCCGTTATTTCAGCGAAGTTGGAGCACAAGGCAGAATCAGTCAGATCAAGTTCACGGAAAGTAATAACACACGTCAGACTAACCTGAATATCTCGTTACCGGATCGTCCCACAGAGAATGTGATCATGGATAAACCCATAGATTTCTTTGTGATGGCAGTTCCTCAGGATAAAGTTACTGAAGTGAATGATCGCAGAATAGAAATCTGGAATGAAGAAGAAGTTAAAGCGTTGGATGTTGGCTATGTGAAACTGGAAATGATCCCAAAAGGTGTTGGAAAGCTGGCTATAAAGGCTCCACAGCTTTTTAATACTGCTGAAGAAGGTCAACCTGTTAACTTCACTTTTACCGTTGTAAACGAAGGCTCAAGACGATTGGATAACATCGAATTCGAAATGGATGCTCCGTTTCAGTGGGAAAAATCCATTGATCCTGTGATCATTTCCGAACTTGGAATACGGGAAGAAAAAACGGTAACACTTACTCTTACTCCACCAGATAATGTAAGCGTAGGCAAATACGAAACCAGATTAAGATCAACCTCATTATCTGACAACCAACCTGTAAACGCTGAAGACAAAACATTCACTGTTCAGATAAATGCAGAAGCAAGCATTTTAGGTACTTCGCTGATTCTCTTTCTCATCATCGGGTTAGTAGGCGGATTAGTGTTTTTCGGAATTAAACTATCTAGGAAGTGATGGGAAACAAAGTTGAAATAAAAATTTAAATCAAAATTGCCTTCAGCTAACAGCATTCAGCTTTTGTAATTAACTAACAAAAGCTGAATGCCAAATGCTGACAGCTGAAAACACAACATTATGGAAACTGCAAACGAGACAATCAAACAAGCTCCTTTACTGGAAGCCCGAAACCTTACCAAGGTCTATGAAGATGGCGTAAAAGCTTTGGATAATCTGAATATCAAGGTAATGCCGGGCGAAATTTATGCAATGCTGGGCGGAAACGGAGCCGGTAAAACCACTACCATCAATATTTTTCTGGATTTCATTCAGCCAACTAGCGGGAACGCGTTTATTAATGGAATAGATTCAAATTCAGATCCCCTGGAAGCAAAAAAGAATGTGGCTTTCGTTTCTGAAAATGTTCAACTCTATCCGAATTTTACAGCAATGCAAAACATTGACTTCTTTGTTCGATTGGGTGGTAAAAGCAATTACAAAAGATCAGATTACGAGAACGCACTGAACAGAGTGGGACTTCAAAGCGAAGCATTTGATAAAAAACTAAGAGACTTCTCAAAAGGAATGCGACAAAAATGTGGGATTGCTATCGCCATTCTTAAAAACGCTCCGGCAATTTTATTGGATGAGCCTACTTCAGGATTAGATCCTAAGGCGGGAAAAGAGTTCACAAAACTGATTGGTGAATTAAGAGATGAAGGAAAAGCGATTCTTATGAGTACGCACGACATCTTCAGAGCTAAAGAGATTTCCGATCATGTTGGGATCTTGAATAACGGCGAATTGGTTGCTCAACGAACGAATGCAGAGCTTAAAGGTGTAAATCTTGAACAACTCTACGTGGAGTATATGGCCGGATATATGGAAGAAACGGATCAAAACCTTGTATTAACAAACGATCTGAACTGAAAATATTAATTGTCCTTGGTTAGTGCTTCCAACTAACAAATAACTAATACCCAATAACTATGTTCAAACTAATATTTATAAAAGAACTCAAGGAAATTCTGCAAAGCAGTCGATTTACCATCAGCTTTGCAGTTTGTTCACTGTTAATCATTCTTTCTTTCTTTATGGGAGCTCAGAATTATTTAGCAGGAAAGGCACAATACGAAGCAGCTAAACAAGAAAATTATAATCAGATTGCTGCAAACACGGAATGGATGAGCGTTAATCATAGTATTATGCTACCACCTCAACCTCTCATGGCTTTGGTTACAGGAATTTCAAATGATATAGGCCGAGATATTGAAGTACGTGGGCGAGGAGAACTTTCTGCTCAAAACACACGATTCAATGACGAACCCATTTTCGCGATTTTCAGATTTATGGATCTGGAATTTATTTTCGGAGTGATTCTTTCTCTGTTCGCTATCATTTTTGCTTACGATGCCATTAATGGTGAGAAAGTAAGTGGAACACTAAAGTTATGCTTCTCCAATTCAGTTTCCAGAGCATCATTTATTGCCGGTAAACTGGCGGGATCTTTCGTGGGACTTTCTGTAGCTCTCATTATTCCGCTCTTAATAGGGTGTGCTTTGCTCCCTGTGCTCGGAGTTAATCTTACAGGTGATGAATGGTTGAGATTGGGCTTAATTCTGATTTCAGGCCTGGCTTATTTTGGATTATTTCTGGCTTTGACTATAGGCATTTCTGCTATGACCAATAAACCCTCAAACTCCTTTCTGATTGGTTTGGTAGTATGGATCTTTGCGGTTTTGATTACACCAAGGGCTTCAGTTTTGATCTCAGGGAGAATGGTTGAAGTGCCAAATGTAGACGAGATCACATCGGAAAAGAACAGATATCGCTTTCAGTTGTTCGCTGATGATCGCCCAAAAATGGCAGATTTCTCTGTACCTGAAGGCACCGAACCTCAGCAGGTAATGCAGGAATTTTCAAAGTATATGAGTGAACTTTCAGAAGAACGAGCTAAAAAAACGGAAGTGTTCGAAGAGAAGATTAACGAGCAGTATATCAACAAAAGAAGACAACGAGAGCGCTTAGCGTTATCTTTATCAAGAATTTCTCCTGCTTCCGTTTTCAGCTTAGCATCCACCGAACTTGCAGGTACTTCTTTAGGACTACAAAACAGATATATGGATTCTGCTCAGGATTATCAGCAAGTCTATAATGATTTTATGACGGAAAAAACCGGAACCGGCGGCATGACAGGCTTCAGAATGATTATATCCACAGATGATGATTCAGGCGAAGAACCGGAAACCATTGATGCTTCTGAGCTACCGGAGTTCGAATTCCAAAAAGCGACTTTATCATCAGCGGCAAGCCGAAGCTTACTTGATTTGGGACTACTTATTCTTTTCAACATCGTTTTCTTTGGAGGCGCTTTCTTTGCCTTCCTGAAATACGATCTACGTTAATTAAAACGATTTAAGGATTTATCATGATTAAACTATTGATTGAAAAAGAACTAAAAAACATCCTTCTAAGCCCGAAATTTGCGGCGACTTTCTTGGTTTGTTCTATTCTGATCTTAACCAGTGTCTACATCGGGGTTCAGGAATATCATACAGCAGTTGCCCAATATGAGGCGAACCAACAGATCGCTACTCAGGATATTGCACAAGCCACAAATTGGGGAAGTGTTCGAAACCAGGTACACAGAAAACCTAATCCCATGCAGGTTTTTGTATCCGGGTTACACTTCGATGTAGGGCGTGTTTCCAGAATTTCAGGATTTCAGGATGTGAAACTTACTCGCAGTCCATATTCTGACGAGACACTTTTCGCATTATTCAGATTCATTGATCTTACATTTATTGTACAGGTTGTATTATCACTATTTGCCATTTTATTTACCTACGATGCCATTAATGGTGAAAGAGAAAACGGAACACTCAAACTGGCTTTTGCTAATTCTGTTTCCAGAGCAAGCTACCTGATCTCTAAATTTGCGGGTGTTTGGATCGGGCTTATTATCCCTTTATTGATTCCAATTCTGATCGCATTACTTGTTACAACACTGATGGGAGTTCCCATTTCCGGCGGGGATTGGGTGAGCATTTCCAGCTTTATAGGGCTGTCTGTTTTATATGTTACCTTCTTTATTGGGATTGGACTTTTAGTTTCGACCATCACCAGAAAATCATCATTATCATTTCTGCTTCTTTTAGTAATATGGATCGGTGGCGTGTTAATCTTACCAAGAATGAGTGTCATGGCATCGGGTCAGCTTGTAGAAGTGGAATCTATTGCCCAAATAGAAGCCAAACAGGAAGCTTACCAAAAAGCACGATGGGATGAATACTCTTCAACCATTTCAGAAACATGGAGAAAGCGTTCCCAAGAAATGGAAGGGATGGATGATGCCGAAAGGCAGGCATATCGCGATGAAAAGGAATGGGACTGGCTGGAAGAAGATGACGCCGCCAGAAAACAGGTACAGCAAGACATTACTGAAAACAACAGAAGACTTATTGAGGAAACTTCTAATCAGAAGAAACTTCAGGAAAGAGTTGCATTCAGTTTAGCTCGAATTTCCCCTGCTTCTTCATTCCGTTTAGCTGCTATGAATATTGCCGGTACAGACATTGATATGAAATCCAGATATGAAGAAAGTATGCGGGAGTATCGTGATAAATTCACCGATTTCACTCAAAAGAAGCAATCTGAAAGCGGATCACGTGGTGGGTTCAGTATTAATGTTGATTCAGAATCAGGAGTGAAAATTGATTTTGGAAGAGATGATCAGACTTTGGATACCAGCGAAATGCCACAGTATTCCGCTCCTGTTTTAAGTACAAGTAATGCACTATCTAAAAGCATTCTTGACTTCGGATTATTGGGTATTTTTATAATTTTAACTTTCGGTGGGGCTTTTATCTCTTTTCTAAGATATGATATGAGATAAGGCATACATAATCTGTAAGTGCCTTTAAAACAGCACTTACAGATTCATTTTCATATTATTTATATGCCCGAGATAACCATCTATAAGATGAATTCTTTTTAAAATTGATTTTTTGAAAGTATGTCAGAAATTAAAACCTACCCCAATTCCTGCACCCAAACCAACTCTGGTTCTGTCATTATCATCTAAGCTTTTTGTTAGCTGATATGTTAAATGGAGATTAAAGACCAATCCCTTGCTTCTGTCACCCAGGTCGGCACCTACTCCTACACCTATGCTAAAAAAGCTGGCTTTATCATCGTTTTCATAACTTTCAAAAAAGGCATCATCACTTATTGCATTATCTATATGAGCACCCGTCAAAAAATATACTCTTCTAGTGTACTCCTCATAAAAATCCCGTTGATAATCAAATCCGATTGAGAAATAAGAATCAGAATAGGAACTATTATCATCATAAATATAAATACCTGCTATCTTGAAGTTATCTTTCTCGTTAATTGGATGCAGGTAATAAATACCGGTTCCCCCTAAAGTAGATGCCGTAAGTCCAAGTTGCTTCGTTCCTACAAATTCTAGTGGTTTTTTTGTCTGGCTGAATAAACTTGTTGAAGCCAGTAAAACACTGAGTACAATCAGTAAAATTATTTTCTTCATTTGGATATTATATATTCATAATTGCATGATATAACTTACTATTTAAATAAATGTTTTATGCTATAAAAAATATTGTATTCTTTTTTCTTATAAAAAAAGCCCTGCATTCCTGCGGGGCTTTTTAAGTGTTTAGTGTATCAACTAAGTACTAACTATATAAGTTAGTTTTCGAGTGCTGTCTTCCAGACAGTTTGATATCCAAATTCATTTTGCTTGTCTGACAATTCCTTGATAGATTTTTTGATCAGCTTAACGATCACATCTTTTTGACCGATACGGTTTAATGCGTTTAAGTCAGAAAATTCTGCTTCACTGAATGAAACCCCGGGACCTTGAATATTCCCGTTAAACCATACATTTGAAGTTCCATCATAACCCTGAGTTTGACCGGATACTCTATAGCTCACATTAGGAACAAGTACGATAGTATTGTTTTCTCCTCCGGCAACCTGATAGTTAATTACCACATCCATAAAAGCATCCATATTCATATCCCGCATTAAACGAGCTGACGTTCCGTTATCTGCAATAAGCGCGGTAGTTCTGTCTCCTAAAACTTCACCCAGTGAATTAGGAACGAGTCGTTTAGTGTTTCTCAGATTTTTAGCAATGTACTCTTTGGAATTTTCATCTTCGGGAGTATAAAACTCATCATAGATTGAATTAGATGTAATTTGATCCACATCCACTACCGAAGCTCCATAATCATTTCTCAGCATCGAAGTAAGATCTCCGTAGATATTTTCTAAAAACTGATCCCAGTACTGATCATCCAGTTCAGGAAATTGAAAGGTGGTTGTAGTTGTTGTTATCTCACGATAACCGGTTGCATAATTATCTCTTTCTGAAGTTTCAGTTTCTTGTTTATAAAGTGTACCTGAAACACTCAGCGAAGATATACCGATTCGTTGTATATCAGAATCCAGAGGACGAGCATACCATGCATTCGATGAATTTGCGGTATATTTGAATTTTCCTGAGCTTTCTTCGGAATCTCCTTTTATCTGAACCCATGCGCGACCTTCAGCATCGCCCGTTACATTAACAGGAACCGTATCAAAAGATCTCATATCCTTTTTAAAATAATCAAATGGTTGTGCGGAAGCACCTCTGTCTGATTCCAGAATCATGACTTGTAAATGATTTACTCCTTTAACCCAATTGGTTACATCCTTACCGGTTGGTCCACCACCTGCTATGTGTTTATGTTTAAAAGCATCAGCGGGGACAGTAATTTTGTTGTTTATTATAGCTGATTGGAAATAAGCGAAACCTTTGGCTCCCACTGCGCTGGTTATCAAAGAAACAATTACTCGTTTACCTTCCGCATTCGAGCTGTAATCCAATTCTATTTCCAGATCTGAATTCAGGTCTACTGTTGGGGATGTACTATTGCCATTTATGCTTTTGATTCTAACTGATGGCAACGATGATATCTCAAACTCTGTAGATTCACCGTTAGAGCTGGTCAATGTTACTGTTTTTGTAGACGTGTCCTCTGCATCAAATCTGGCGTAATAAGCGCCGCCTCCATAACTCTTGGCTTCCACTCCATTTACAGTAACTGTTCCGTCCAGAGCAATAACTCCAATTGCACCCCCCGGCTTAACCAATTGTACTCCAACCAGGTTTTCACCTGCTTCCCAATCTTCGGTACCCAAAGTTGTAATTCCTACATCTGCGGCGTACACATTGGTTTGATACATTCCGATTGCTGCTATGTTATTGAAATCCGCCTCTTTTTTGGTCATGAATTTCAAAGCCACTTTCCCTATCTGTTGCTGAACTGTGGCACATGAAAGTACCATTGTAGCCAATCCTAAAACCAGTATTCTTTTTGAAAACATTTTGCACTCCTTTTATTATTTCACTCGATCGTGAGTTGACGGAGTCAAAATGCTCAGAATGTTCTCGCTAATAAATCACCCGAATGGGGTATTTTGAAAGTTACCTCGTCAGCTTCTTGTAATGAATTCGTTGAGGCTGATCTTCAGAAATACCTAAGCGTTCTTTGCGATGCGCTTCATATTCTTCGTAATTCCCTTCATACCAATAAGTTTGGCTGTTACCTTCAAAAGCCAGAATATGAGTAGCAACACGATCCAGGAACCACCTATCATGAGAAATAACCACAGCACAACCGGCGAATTCGAGTAGAGCTTCTTCCAAGGCACGAAGTGTATTTACATCCAGATCATTTGTCGGCTCATCAAGCAGAAGTACATTTGCGCCTTCTTTCAACATTTTGGCTAAATGAACACGATTTCTCTCTCCACCCGAAATTTGGCTTGTTTTCTTTTGTTGATCACTTCCACTGAAATTGAATCTGGCAACATATGCTCTGGAGTTGACTTCTCTGTTTCCGAGTTTCAGAATTTCGTGTCCACCTGAAATTTCTTCCCAGATTGTTTTACTTGGATCTAGTGGTCGTTTTTGATCCACATATCCTAGCTCAACCGTTTCGCCAATTTCCAGCTTTCCGGAATCCGGTTGTTCTTCCCCAATTATCATTTTGAACAACGTCGTTTTACCCGCACCATTTGGACCAACCACTCCAACAATCCCACCTGGAGGTAATTGAAACTCCATGTCTTCAACCAGAAGCTTATCTCCGTATCCTTTTGCTACGCCTTCAGCGACGATCACTTTAGTTCCCAGACGAGGACCGGCAGGAATAACGATCTGCATATCATCGTTTCGCTTTTCCTGATCTTTTGCCAATAACTCTTCGTAAGAATTGATACGAGCTTTGCTTTTTGCTCTTCTCCCTTTCGGGTTTTGACGTATCCACTCCAATTCCTGCTGTAATGTTTTCTGTCGATTGGATTCCTGCTTCTCTTCCTGACGAAGTCGTTCAGATTTCTGCTCCAACCAAGAAGTATAGTTTCCTTTGAACGGAATTCCTTCTCCACGATCCAGTTCCAGAATCCATCCTGCAACATTATCTAAGAAATAACGATCATGCGTTACAGCGATTACAGTTCCTTCATAGCGAGCTAAATGTTGCTCTAACCACCCCACTGATTCCGCATCTAAATGGTTTGTCGGCTCATCCAATAATAGAACATCTGGTTTCTTCAATAGCAATCTACAAAGAGCTACACGACGAGCTTCTCCACCGGAAAGCACTTTAACGGAAGTATCTCCGGGAGGACAACGAAGGGCGTCCATTGCCTGATTCAATTTTGCATCCAGATCCCAAGCATCAATTTGGTCTATCTTTTCCTGAAGTTTTGCTTGCTTCGCGATAAGTGCGTCAAAATCTGCATCCGGATCTCCAAAAGCCGCGTTTACAGCTTCGTATTCATTGATGAGATCAACTGTTTCCTGTACACCTTCCTCTACAATTTCTTTGACTGTCTTTTCCGGGTCCAGCTTTGGCTCTTGTTCCAGATACCCAAAGGTAATCCCTTTTTGAGAACTGATCTCTCCTTGATAATCCTGATCTACACCTGCGATCAATCGTAATAAAGTTGATTTACCTGCACCGTTTAATCCCAGAACACCGATCTTGGCGCCGTAGAAAAATGAAAGGTAGATATCCTTTAAAACGGTTTTATTTGGTTTGTGGACTTTACTTACGCCCACCATCGAAAAAATTATCTTTTGATCGCTCACTGTACTTGTAGTTTGTTATGTATTAAAGTCACCCAAAGTGGATAGAAGTATCCTCAGAATGACTTTGAGAAAGAACCCAAATGTACGGAGAGTTAAGGAGTTTTGAAGGGTGGAATTTTGAGAACTTCCAAATTTATTGGATAGATAAATCCCCCTTCGAAGGGGGCTCAAAATCTCGTCCAGAGATTTTGTGGGGGATGTCAGAATGAAGGATGTCGTGAAGTTTAGTAACTCATAAACCTCACAACATCCCTCGGATCATCCAAAGAACCGTTTGGATGATCGTCTCCCTTCGAAGGGAGATTTATTTTTCGATCAGTTCTTTAATTTTGGATTTCAGAAATTGAACTACAGAATCCATATTCCTTTTTACATCTGCATCAGCAATTCTGATAAAATGAACCCCGAGTTGTTCTAGGTGATATTGACGTTCGATATCTTTGGCTTTTAGTTGAATGGTAGTGTGAATGCTTCCGTCAACCTCAATTGCTAACATGATTTCGTGGCAATAAAAATCTACTATGAAGTGACTGATCGGTACTTGCCGGTGGAACCCTATTCCTAATTGTTTCCCTTTTATCTGCTTCCAAAGCATAACTTCTCCCAGTGTAGAATTATTTCTTAACTCTCTGGCTCTCGGTCGTAATCTCGGATCATATGGTATAATGATATTCCTTGCCATACCAAGTAAGACAGATTCAAAGTTATTCCTTACAAAAATTTTAAGAAAAGCATCCAAATCCCCCTTCAAAGGGAGATTTGGTTACAAGCTCGAATTTAAATACGAAATCTACCCCGGATACCCGCTGCCACTGGTGATGTAATCTCTTAATGAATCAATTTCGTTCTTTTGATTTTCGATCACTGATTTTACTACATCACCTATAGAAATAACTCCTACAAGTTTTTCATCTTCTAAAACAGGAAGGTGACGAATCCGCTTGTCGGTCATCAATTGCATACACAGGTTCACTGAATCATCAGGAGTTACACACACTACTTTATCTGACATTATCTGTTTTACAGCCGTAGTTCTGGAAGCTCTTCCTTTCAGGATCACTTTATTTCGATAATCTCTCTCCGAAATAATTCCTTTCAAAACATCATTACTCATTACAACCAGCGCTCCAATATCCAATTCAGCCATCTTTTCAATTGCCTGATAAACGGAATTATCTGGATTTACAGAATAGATTGCATTTCCTTTTTTCTGCAGAAGATTTTTAACAAGCATAGCATTCTCCGATAAATTGTTAGTGTACTATACAAATAAACATAGATTCTGAATTTTGCAAGAAAGCACTTCATATTAAGTAAATATCATAATCATTATTCATGATTCGCTCACATTTACCGTATATTACCTGCTTCATCAAGACTTAATGTTCAAACTGATTTATGACCTACCTCTCCACAGAAAATCTGGGTAAAAAATACGGCCTTAAACTTTTATTCGAGGACCTCACTTTTGGCATCTCGAAAGGAGACAAAACTGCGCTCATTGCTCAAAACGGTGTTGGTAAGTCAACCTTGTTGAAAATATTAGCGGGAAAAGAAACTCCGGATTCCGGTAAAGTTATGATCCGAAATGGAATCAAAGTAGCTATGCTGGAGCAGGAGCCTGAACTCGACGACTCCATGACCATCAACCAGTTTATAGCGCACGGCGAAAATGAGATGGTGAAAGTGGTTCAGCAATACGAAAAAGCTGTAGCTGCCCAAGCTGAAGATTACAATGAGAAAACTCAGGAAGCTTTTGATAAGGCGCTCGCGAAAATGGACGCCGCTAATGCCTGGGATTATGAACAACGACTTCATCAAATACTGGGAGTACTGAATATTCATGATCTGGATCAATCCATTTCTTCTCTGTCGGGTGGACAAAGAAAACGTGTAGCCTTAGCTTTTGCTCTACTTGACGAACCTGATCTTTTGATCCTGGATGAGCCTACCAACCATCTGGATGTGGAAATGATCGAGTGGCTGGAAGCTTATCTTACCAAAAGTACCATGACTCTACTGATGGTAACTCACGACAGGTATTTTCTGGACAGGGTTTGTAATCACATTTTAGAAATCGAAGACGGACAGCTTTATCACCACAAAGGGAATTACGAGTATTTTCTACAAAAAAAGGCCGAACGGGAAGAAGTGTACGCTACGGAAGTTGCCAAAGCCGGCAAGTTGATGAAGAAAGAGCAAGAGTGGATGCGTCGCCAACCCAAAGCCCGTACTACCAAATCTAAATCAAGAATAGATGCTTTTTATCAAACGGAAAAAAAAGCCAAGTCAGGAAAAGTAAAGCAAGAAGTAAAGTTGGAAGTAGATATGTCCCGCATTGGTGGACAGGTTCTGGAACTTAAAAAAGTAAGCAAAAGCTTTGATAATCTTGTTATTCTGAAAGACTTCGAATACTCCTTTAATAAAGGAGAACGAATCGGGATCATCGGAAAAAACGGAGTTGGTAAAAGTACTTTCCTGAAGATAATTACCGGAGAAGAACCCGTTGATTCAGGAGAGGTCGAAACCGGTCAAACCATTGTTTACGGTCACTACAAGCAATCCGGTATTGAGATCAAAGAAAAAGAACGAGTGATCGATGTCATCAAAGAGATTGCGGAAGTGATCGTATTGGCAAACGGCGATACCATTTCTGTTTCTCAGTTTCTGGAACATTTTATGTTCGATTCCAAAATGCAGTACACTCCGGTTTCAAAGTTAAGCGGTGGAGAAAAAAGACGTCTTGGCTTAATGATGGTGCTGATCAAGAACCCAAACTTTCTGATTCTGGATGAGCCTACGAATGATCTGGATCTCATCACATTGAAAAAACTGGAAGATTTTCTTTCCAACTTTGGCGGTTGCCTGATCATTGTATCCCATGATCGCTATTTCATGGACAATTTGGTAGAACACTATTTTGTGTTTGAAGGAAATGGAGAAGTTAATGATTTTAACGGCACATATTCTGAATACAGAGCTTTAAAAGCGGAACAGGAAAGTGGGCAAAAAAGTGGTTCATCTGAAAAAAAGAAGTCAGATCATCCCAAGCCATCAAATTCTGATCCCGAGAAGCTCAGTTTTAATGAACGAAAAGAATATCAGAAGCTGGAAAAAGAGATCGAAGAACTGGAGAAGAAAAAGTCTGCGATCCATCGCCAAATGAGTAATTCCGATCTTGATTATGAAAAACTTCAGGAGCTTTCCGAAACATTCAGCTCTTTAAAGGAAGAATTGGAAGAAAAAGAGTTTCGATGGTTGGAACTGGCGGAGCGTGCTTAGTTTAGTTTTCTTGTACTGTGTAGATCTCAATAGGTTTTTGTTTTCCTTTTAAAAGCACCTCTCCTAGATTGATACAGGAATAGACTCCGTTAAACTTCAGCTCATTATAAATTGATCCTGAAACCAATAGCTCTTTCTCAAAACTACTGCATTGTTCCTGAATTCGGGCTGTAGTGTTTATCACATCACCATGATAAGCGATCTCTTTTTTAGCTACTCCCACCTCTGTTACAATTAAATCTCCACCGTGAATACCGGCTTTAAACTCTGGTAAAAGCTGAAATTTCTTTTTATAGAATCCACTTTTCAGATTGAGTTTATTTCGAAATGCGAAAAAGCATTCTATACATCTGTTCTTTTCAATTCCTTTATCAAAATCCCAAAAAATTACTGCCTCATCACCTACATATTGATAGATCTGACCATCGTATTTACGAACCACTTCATTCAAATCATAAAAACATTGCTGAATAAGTGAACTGTATTTTATATACCCCATTTTTTCTGCCAGCATAGTGGAAGACTTCAAGTCCACAAACATGAAGACCTTTTTTTCTATTCTTGGATTCCGGTATTTCCCCAAAAGCATGTCTCTCAGCACTCCCTTACCAAACTTCTCATTTACTATTCTGAAAAATGTAAATAACAAGCTACAAGTGATAAAATAGATTATGAATGAATGTACAGCGCCATTTGTGATAAGCTGTGTATATGAATATTCTAAAGGGACCGTCAAAAACCTGTTTAGCTGTTCAATGGCAAGGATTACTACAACATTGATAAGAAGAAAATAACTTATTGTTTTTATTAATAACCGAACACCTAAACCTCTTCTTTTCAATAATTGATTTTCAAACCCAAACTCAATTAAAGAATAGATAAACCCTGCTACAAAACTCAATATCAAGGTAAGCTCCAAATTCTCTGTCCTTGATAAAGGTTCTCTTAATAAAACAACACCGTCTTCCTGAGACAAACCCATCCTCCGAAACACATCATAAAATAGAAAAGCAAAAAACCAGAATAAGATAGTTTTTGCTATGAAAAAGATGTTGTCCTTAAAATCTGTCCCCATAAAATTTAGTATAATATCTTTAACACTTTTAAATATTGCTTTTACAAATTATGTCATTTATTTAAGACATATTTATTTCAACTAAAATAAATCTTTACAGTTTGAATATTAAAGAAAAATTTACCGATCCTGACACCAGAAAAAGAATTATTCAGGGAGCTATTCTCACATTTATTATCTCCGTTATAGCCGTTTACTTTTCTGATGGTTTTGTTCAGGAAAATGGTCATTACGGGTTTTGGTCTATCACTCCTCCGCTGCTTGCCATCTTTCTTGCGTTTTATACCGGGGAAGTAGCCAGTTCATTATTTCTGGGGATTTGCCTGGGAGCTGTAATTTCAAATAAAATCAATGTAGTCCAGGAGTTTCTGATACCATCAATTGGCACAGAGAGTTTTGCCTTAATTCTTCTGGTTTATCTCTGGGCGCTAGGCGGATTGATCGGAATCTGGACACGAACCGGTGGTGCCGAAAAATTTGCACGATGGGCCAGTGAGAAAATGGTAAAAGGGCCTGTGTCTGCCAAGTTGTTTACCTGGTTTATGGGAATTGTATTCCATCAAGGTGGAACAATAAGTACGATCCTGACAGGAGCCACTGTCCGGCCAATCGCCGACAAGCACAAAGTTTCTCATGAAGAACTTTCTTATGTAGTGGATTCAACCGCTTCACCTATTGCAACACTTATTCCCTTTAATGTTTGGCCCATTTATGTAGCCGGCTTAGTGATCGGTACAAATGCCCTTTTTGAAACTACTCAGGATGGAATCAGTTTTTTCTTATCAGCTTTACCATTTAATTTTTATGCGATCTTTTCCATTATTCTGACTCTGCTTTTTGCATGGGAGAAACTACCATGGATACCCGGAAAGCAAATGAGAAAAGCTATCAAGCGTTCCAGAGAAGAAGGAAAATTAGACAGAGATGGAGCTACTCCTATGGCGGCAGATGAGCTCACCGAACAAAAAATTCCTGAAGGCTATAAACCCGGTTTGATAGATTTTTTCGGACCGATAGGAACTCTGCTTGGAGTAGCTATCATTCCATTCTTTTATACGTTCTTTATTCTGGATATGGGTAATGATGCCACTCTATTAATTGCAGAAGCATTTGTATTAGCTGTGCTTGCCGGACTGGGAATAGCAGTAGCCAAAGGCATGAAATTACAAGATGCAATTGATGGATTTGTAGATGGATGTAAGGGAGTCACTATCGGTGCTATTATTCTGGCATTTGCCGTTACTCTTAAGGAAGTTGCTGATGCTGTTGGAACCGCAGCTTATGTTGTAGATATAGTTGGTGGAATAATAAACCCGATTATCCTTCCCGGATTACTTATGGTTTTCTGTATGATCATTGCTTTTTCTACAGGCACTTCATGGGGAACTTACGCGGTAGTATTTCCCGTAGCCGTTCCTCTGGCATGGGCAATAGTTCCTGACCCGTTTTTTCTCACATTGTGCTTTTCAGCGGTGATCGGTGGCTCTGTGTTTGGTGATCAGTGCTCGCCTATATCTGATACAACCATTTTATCTTCTTTGGCAACAGGATGCGACCTCATGGATCATGTGAAAACACAGTTTCCACTGGCAATGGTTGCCGGCAGTTTAGCAATTGTGATGTATTCGGCGCTGGTCTTTTTCTTTGTTTGATTTTATATAGGGACGTAAAATTTTACATCCCTATATATTGAAAATGATTTCTACTCGTTCCAATGCTCTGTGTTGGAACCGTAGTTCTTGATTTGATTGGTTATGATCCGACGGATACAATCGGATCCAGAGTAAGAGCGCGTCGCCATGCGCTCTTAACTGCATGCATCACCAATCTATCTCCAATACTCTTCCCGGCGTCCAAGGTGCATCTGTTCCCTTGAGTTTATTATCGATTTCAGGAATATCTGTGTTCATGATCTCTTTTAGCATTTCAATTACAGGTTTCAACTGTTTCTTAGCAATTTCAGCAACCCGTTTTGATGTCCCGGTTGGATCAGAGGTTGAAGAAGTTCCGGCACCAATCGCATTATTTATTCTGGAATTTAACGATGGAGCTCGTTGAATTTCCAAACGTCCCGCTAGTCGATCACCAAACATGATCATATTAATTTCATCCATTTTTTCTTCCAACTGTTCAATATCTGAAGCTAAGCCGGATGGCGCATCACTACCAAGAGCTTTTAATGCGCCTTTGTAATACTGAAGCCGTTCCTGAGCTTCTCCTGTTGCATTTCTTGCACTATTTGATGCTTTTGAGAGCTGATTTAGTTGCTTGTGAAAAGCTAACATCGCTTCGGGATCTTCTGCCGGTAAAGTCACATTACCCAACGATCTTACTTCAAAGCTCTGTGCTTCGGTAAGCTGAGCAACTTCTCCATCAATGCTTTTTGATAACTCAACAGTATACATTCCCGGAAGCACCATCAATCCTGAATCAAAATCTTTAGACTGATCAGCATCTCTGGTATTTAATCTTGTAATCTGTGGATAGGTCAGGTCCCAGTAAATTCTGTTTATCCCCTTTCTTGGAGACGTTTTTAATTCGCGAACTACTTCTCCATTAGCATCCTTAACTGTAAAGATCAGGAATGGAGCTTCTTCCTCTTCTTCCGCTTTTAATTGCTCATAAGTTGGATAATAAACAGTTTCGCCATCTTTTCGTTTCTTCATTTCTTCAGCTTCACGAATAGCTTTTTTAGTTTTGTATCCGTCTTTTAAATAGTAAGTGAAAGCAGCACCGAATTCAGGGTTCTCTCCCAGAAAGTAATCCTCCCCTTGAAATCCTTTTGGTCCCAGCCAACTGATGGTATTACTTGCTGCAATTCTGCTGTAAGGCTGATATTGATAAGCATGTCTTGTAGAAAATAAATGAGCTTCTTTTTCTGCAACTTCCTTCGATAATTCCTGAAGTGCAGAATAATCATCCATCACGTAAAAACTACGCCCGAAAGTCCCTAAAACCAGATCGTTTTCTCTTTTTTGGATATCAATATCGCGTACCGCTACGGTCGGTAATCCTTTGTTCAATTCTTTCCAGTATTCACCTCCATCAACGGAAGCAAACATGCTGAATTCTGTTCCAACGAATAAGAGATTTCCGGTTTCGAAATCCTCAGCTATGGAATACACAGAGCCTCTTTCCGGAAGATTATTCGTTATCGATTTCCACGACTTTCCCAGGTTTGTACTTTTTAAAATGTATGGCTTGAAATCTCCATTCTTGTGATTATTGAATGCTACATAAACCGTATTTCTGTCATGCTCTGAAGCGATCAATTCATTTACATACACCATATCAGGAACTCCGGGGAATTTATCGTATTTCTTCCAGGTTTCGCCTCCATCTTCTGATACATGAACCAAACCATCATCGGTTCCTGCGTACAATAGGTTTTCATCCAGCGGAGATTCCGCAAGTGCAACAATACTTCCATACACTGAAGTAGAAGCATTTTTAGCGATAGCATCCATCGGCCACACTTTATCCATCACTTCAAATTTATTTCGATCCAGTTGGCGTGTAAGATCACCACTAACTTCTCTCCAACTTTGTCCCATATCATCACTTCTGAGTACACGATCGGAAGCGAAATACAGTCTCTCGTTGTCATGAGTACTTATAAAAAATGGTGAATCCCAGTTCCAGTTATAATCATAATCTGCATCAGGAGCTTGTGGCCTGATATTTTGCTGCTCGCCACTTTGCTTATCAAATCGTGCTAATCCACCATACTGCGATTGTGCATACACAATATTCGGATTGGTTGGATCAACATGAGGTTCAAATCCATCCCCAAGCACCGTTACAAACCATTCATCATCGTTGATTCCGGTTGTGGCGTTTGTTCGGGAAGGTCCGCCTAACGTAAAATTATCCTGAGTTCCGCCGTAGATATTATAGAACGGCTCTGCATTATCAGCGGCTACTTTATAAAACTGTGTTACCGGAAGATTGGTAAAAAACCTCCACGTCTTTCCCCTATCAAACGACTCATACACACCACCATCATTCCCATTCAACAAGTGATTCGGATTATCAGGATTGATCCAAAGCGCATGATTATCGATGTGCTTATTCTTCTCACCAACGTTGTTGAACGTCTTTCCACCATCTTCAGAAACGCCGGAATATGTGTTCATTACATACACCAGATCTACATCCACAGGATCAGCGATCACTTCCTGATAATAATTTCCGCTTGATGAATAATTGCTCTGCTTTTCCCACGATTCTCCTCTGTCATCAGAACGATAAAACCCACTTTTTCCTGATTCTGCTTCAACAACCGCATAAACTACATCCGGATTTGCCGGCGAGATATCCATACCTATTCTTCCGATATCTCCGCCCGGCATTCCTCTCATGGTTTTCTTCCAGGTTTTTCCGGCATCTGTAGATTTATACACAGCTGATTCAGGTCCCCCACTTATATACGTAAATACTCTTCTTCTTCGCTGATGAGCCGTCGCATACAGTACATCAGGATCTCTCGGATCCATATGAACTTCATTGACTCCGGTATGTTCGCTAATCTCCAATATTTTTTCCCAATTCTCTCCGCCATCCGTAGTTTTATACAGTCCACGATCTCCACCTGAACTCCAAAGCGGTCCCGTTGCTGCTACATAAACTACATCCGAATCTCTGGGATCAATTTCAATCATTCCGATATGCTCAGAATTCTTCAGTCCCATATGCTTCCAGCTTTTGCCACCATCAATGGATTTGTATACTCCATCACCGTAAGCCACACTTCGCTGATTGTTATTTTCTCCCGTTCCAACCCAAACCACATTGTGATTATTTGGATCCATCGCTACAAAACCGATGGAGTAAGAGCCTTCGTTATCAAAAACCGGCTTAAGCGAAATCCCACCATTTTCCGTTTTCCATACTCCACCTGATGCCGTTGCAATATAAAACTCGCTGTGATTGTCAGGATTTACTGCAAAATCCGAGATCCTTCCGGAAGTAAAAGCCGGACCAATGCTTCTGAATTCAAGGCTATTCCAGCTAATATCGTAACGGGAGTCTTTATCTGATTTCTGTGCAAAAAGTGATGTCGTGCTGATTATCAACACAAGAGCTAGTAAAGAAGTAAATCGTTTCATCTTAATCTGATTGATTTCTGATAGTTAGTGGCTTAGAATAATTAAATATGAGTTCTAATGTGTTTAAATTTTGTATTTGGGGATCAGTAAAGTTCTCTTCTTGAAGGAGATGAAAGTTCAAATGAGTTCATTGAACTTTCTGAGGGGTGCCACAAATCTCCTGGCCGGACACCCTCCGCTTTTTTGGCAAGCCAAAAACCGCACCTCCCTCAAGGGAGGAGTTGTTAGGGTTTCATAAAAAAAGAATTCGATCATCTCGCGGCGTATGCCCGAGATCTGGATTGTATGTAATGGTTTTAATCTAAATCCAGATTCCTGCCTTTCCAGGAATGACCAGATTCGAGTTTAATGAGATCTTATTATACATCTTCAAGATTTCAAAAAAAGCCTCAAACTACACCGACCTTTAGAATTATTGGCGAACTAAGGAATTGAATCCTATTAATAGTCCACAGAATCACTAAAACACGGAAAGGATAAACCACATAGTGCACAAAGGTTTTGAGATGAAGAAGCTTAATATTCTCTGTGGTCTTTGTGGTTAGAATGCGGAGAGGAAGAAACCCATCCCTGTCCCTTCCCTTAGTCAAGGGAAGGGGACTTTTTAATTAAATTCTGAGTGGAGTTAAGGAGTCTCCCTCCCTACTGTTAGGGAGGGAACAAGGGTGGGTCAGACCAATCTGGAATTCCCCTCCTTATCCAAGGAGGAGCGAACTACTCAGAACCCAAAAATTTGTTTGGGAACCGGGGAGGTCCGGTTCCAACACAGACGCATACAGAGTCTTTGTTCTTGAATTGTCACAGCTGATTTAGAATCACCTCCTTAAAAAGATCCTGATCCGCCAGCTGGCGGACAGGATGACGGACTACTACTTTATTACTAACTGATTCAATCAATCCTGCCATTCAACTGCTTTTGTAGCTCTTTCCAGTTTGGCAGAAACTGAGTCATAAAATTCTTAAAACGCTGATTATGCAAACGTTCATGAAGATGAACCATCTCGTGAACGACCACATATTCCAATAACTCCGGGGATTTCTCAGCAAGAGCTAAACTCAGCCAGATTCGTTTATCTCTTATATTACAAGTACCCCATCTGGTTTTCATTTTTTTAACGCCGAATTCGTTCACCGAAACCTTCATGATAGGTTCCCATTTTTCGATAAGCTTAGGAAGCTCATTTTTCAGGTGAGTGCGATAAAAGTCATTTAGGGCTTTTTCCTTTCTGGACTGTGTAATAATATTTCTGAAACTCAGAACTATCTCGGAGCCATGAATATTTACTCCGATCTTTTTAGCACCGTGTTGTAATTTTAAGCTATAGTTGCCACCCTTGAATGGAATAATGTCACCATTTTCATATTTCAGATCCGGTTCGGGCAATTGAAGAGGAGGCTTACTCAGGTGCTTTTTGATCCATTCCATTTTTTCTTGAACGAATGTAATAAGCTCTTCATCTGGAATTTTAAAAGGACTGGATAGCTTCACCTCAAGGGAAACACGATTTACTTTGAGCCTGATAGTTTTGATCTTTTTACGGGTGACTAAAACGGGAATGTCATTAACAACTAAGGTGTAGCTCTCTCTTTTTGGCTTTCTGTTAAACATAAATTGCATCCCCCATAAAACAATGCTAAGCAACTATTTAGACCCTTATCTAGTCAAGCTACTATAATTTAATATAACTTGCTACGATGCAGCTTGACAATTTGTTAGGGAAATAATTCAAATGCCCTAGTTCAAGCATCGTTTAGGTTAGTTTGGCATTATATCCGTAGGGGAAATTCATGAATTGTCCCTACGGATTATGAAATCAAATTCAGCCAATCAATTTGCTTTAGACCAAACATCGGTAAGAAATTAAGTTTAATCCTGTTTAGAACTTGCAGAAATACTCACCAACTTCCACTTTCCGGAAATCCTGGACCACACCTGAGCTCCCCCACCGGTAACTCTGATCTCCTGTCCTCCGTTTAGTGTAATTTTCTGCTGATATTCATTAATAAGAACGGCTGTATTTTTATCGATCAAAGAAATTTTAACTATCGGAAACACCAGACTGTCGCTACTTTCGATCATTTGAAAACCCGGAATGACGGATGCTTTAAAATTTTCAAAGGATTCCCAAACGGTTCCATCCGCATTCAAACCTGAGAAATTATTTTGATCAAAGTGATTGAAATAGGATTCCCAATCCTGAACTTTTGTGGATTCTACCAAGCTATCAAAAGATGCTCTGACTTCAGTCTTGATTTGGATATTCTCGGCTTCGGTTAATTTTTGATCTTGAACGCTACAATTAATCAACAAGATGGGAATAGCTAATAAGAAGACTGTTTTAGTCAATATGTTAATGGGTTAGATTGTTTATTCGAAGCAGGAGCTCCATTCGTTTCTCCCAAGCAGGAGCTTGGGAATGAGGTTAAATGCTTTCGTAAGGTTGGGTCTCGTAATGTTATTTATTAAATGTTTTTCTTAAAGAGCTAAAAAGGCTTGCAATACTCACAGCAATTATCCCTCCAATTTTAATTCCGTTATCAGATATAAATTTTAAATCTAGAACAAATATAAACGATACTAAGGCAAGAATAATCATAAGAGTAAATATAATATCTGATAAATCGCTTAGTGAGAATTCTTTTTTTCCTAAGTCAAAAGTATTTCTAATAACTTGAACCAATCCATCTCTTCTGATAAGGGTGAGAAGTAAAAACATTATTAATACTACAAAGAGACCATTTTGAGCTTTATCATATTTTGGATGCCCATCTCCTATAACTAATACAATTGATATAATACCAATTAAACAAGCCACGCCACCAAGATGGTCTTTGAAAAACTTTTTTCTGCTTTTGAGTGAGATTCAAACCATCTTTTAATTTTCATGGCTTACACATTTTGAACAGCTATTATAAGTTTAGTAGTATAACATATTACTGCACTAACAAAATTTTCCTTATTCCTCAACATCAGGCAAAGAATACCCCTTTCACCTTTCACCTTTCACCTTTCACCTTTCACCTTTCACCTTTCACCTTTCACCTTTCACCTTTCACCTTTCACCTTTCACCTTTCACCTTTCACCTTTCACCTACAACGGTAAATTATCATGCTTTTTCTTCGGCACGGTATCTACTTTGTTTTGTGAAACTTCTAAGGCTTTGATCAGTTTGGCTCGGGTTTCTTCCGGCTTGATCACATCATCAATAAATCCTCGGGCAGCTGCTCGGTACGGATGCGCAAACTCCTCCGCGTATTGTGCTTCCAGTTCTTTTTGCTTCGCTTCAGGATCGCTGGCTTTTGCAATTTCTCTTCGGAAAATGATCTCAACCGCTCCTTTACTTCCCATAACAGCAATTTCAGAAGTTGGCCACGCTACGTTGTAGTCGGCACGGATATGCTTGGAGTTCATTACATCATACGCCCCGCCATACGCTTTACGGGTAATTACCGTCATTTTCGGAACCGTAGCTTCACAGAACGCATACAGTAATTTTGCACCGTCTTTGATAATTCCGCCCCATTCCTGATCGGTGCCCGGTAAGAATCCCGGAACATCTTCAAATACCACCAACGGAATATTGAACGCATCACAGAAACGAACAAATCGCGCTCCTTTTTTGGAAGAATTGATATCCAACACACCTGCCATCGCAAGTGGTTGATTTGCTACAATTCCGATGCTTCTTCCACCCAAACGGGCAAACCCAACTACGATATTTTCAGCATATTCTTTGTGTACTTCGTAGAAACTCTCTTTATCAACAATTCCTTCGATCACATCTTTGATATCGTAAGGTTTGTTCGGATTTAAAGGCACAATATCATGCAGTGCTTTTGCTTTCGCAGAATCCGGTTCTTTGGACTCGATCATCGGCACTTTTTCTTCACAATTCTGCGGGATATACGACATCAACGTTCTGATATCCTGTAAACAAACCGCATCATTCGGAGTTGCAAAATGTGCTACTCCTGATTTTGAGTTGTGCGTCATGGCACCACCCAATTCTTCCGAAGTTACTTCTTCGTGCGTAACGGTTTTTACCACATTTGGTCCCGTCACGAACATATAACTGGTATTTTCTACCATGTAAATGAAATCCGTTAGCGCCGGACTGTAAACTGCACCACCTGCACATGGTCCCATGATCGCAGAGATCTGAGGAATCACACCGGAAGCCATGCTGTTTCTCCAGAATACTTCTGCATAACCGCCGAGCGAAGAAACGCCTTCCTGAATTCTTGCTCCGCCTGAATCATTCAAACCGATAACAGGAATGCCATTTTTGAGTGCCAGATCCATCACTTTGCAAATTTTCTCGGCATGTGTTTCGGAAAGAGAGCCTCCAAATACCGTGAAATCCTGACTGAATACATACACCGGCTTTCCGTGGATCTTTCCGTGACCGGTTACAACACCGTCTCCCAGAAACTGTTGCTCATCCAGACCAAAAGCGGTACTTCGGTGCGTTACAAAAGCATCTATTTCATCGAACGAACCTTTATCCAGAAGCAGGTTGATGCGTTCTCTTGCAGTAAGTTTTCCTTTCTCGTGCTGCTTTTCGATGCGGGCTTTTCCACCACCCAGTTTCGATTGTTCACGTAGTTTTTCAAGACGTTCTACTTTTTCGTTCTTTTCCATAGTTAGTTAATCAGGATTTATACTCTTTAAAATAGGATTGCAACGTATCAATAAATTCGATGGCCTCTTCCGAGAACATATCCACTTTTTGTTTACTGAAAATTTCTTTTTCTAAAAATACAGAGGCTTCGTTCCAATTATCAAATTGTCCCAGCTCATTGATTCCCCGGTCGTATGCTTTCTGTTTTCCGGAAAATACATCGCTTACCCAACGATCCTCGCTGTCCATAAGATACTCATTCAATTCCATAGTGGCTGAACTGTCTTCAATTGCCTCTTCTTCCATAAATATCTCATCGTCTTCATCTTCAACGAGCAGTGTATTGTAAGTGGGTTCAGATTCGGGTTCTTCCTCTTCTTCTTCTCTTGAAGCCATCATCACTTCCATCTGATCTTCACTCAAAAACTGAGCCCACATCGGTTTTTCTTCTTCCCCTTCTGAGCTGTTATCGTCTTCAGAACTGATATGTTCTTCCAAAATCGGATCTTTGGTTTCTTCGTCCGATTCGAAGGCATCCTGAATCAGATCGTCTTCCTCGATCAACTCACTTTCAAATCCTTCATCGCCCTGAACTACTCCTTTATATGAATCCTTAGCCTGATCCAAAATAGAAGTTAGATTGGATTTGAATGCTTGTTTGTCTTCTTTTTGATTGCTGACCGGTTCGGAATGCTCTTGTTCTGCATCATCATTTTCATCTTCACTTACGAAGATATTATTTAATGATTCCGAATCATCCACACTGTCAAATACCAGCGTTTCTTCCTGTTCAATATCTCCAAGAATCTCGTTGATATCCGGCTCCACAGCTTCGGACTGAAACAAGCTTGCCAAATTTTCTTCTTCCTCTTCTGCGTCTTCCGGAATTTCTTCTTTTGCTTCTTCTGCTATTTCAGCCGGTTTTACCAGTTCCGATACTGTCTTAACTTCACTTTCCTGCTCTTTTATCAATTCCATTTTGAAATTCTCAGTCGAAAGCATTTCAATGAAGGTGCTTTGCGTAACGGCTACATCAATAGAAGTGAAAATTTCAGCGGTGTTATCGAAACCTTTATCTCTGAAGAATCTTTGTAAAAGCTCCGGAGCGAGTTTTCCTCCGCAAAGAGAAAAAAGCATTTCCAGTTTTTGAGACCAGTTTTCGGCGGTATAATCAGATACGATCCTGGCATCTAAATTTGAAACCAGACTTTGGCAACGTTCTATAGTCAGTTCATCCAGCTCTCTCTTCTTCATATAAAGAGGAATCGCGGTTCCGAAATGTTTGTAAACCATGAGTCTGGCACAACGCTTACTTACTTCCTGAAATGAAAGCACTGTTTCTTCCCGAAAAATATAAGGAGCGATGTTCTTCCGAGGTTCAACAAGAACAGAAACTATATCGCTAACCGTGGCATGCAGAATATCATACAACTTTTGGTGCGGTATAACGGAGCAGCTTATGGCCGCATTTTCAAAATCGTTTTGAGCACTAACGAACAACTTATTTTCCGTATCCACCCAAACAGAATCTGTCTTTTTAAGATCTGACAACACTTTGTCCTCCAGTAAAAGGCGTATTCTCTCCACAATGTAGACAGGTATTTCTGCCTTCAATAGCTGTTGAGGGGAGTAAAACGGACGCTCTGTTCCGATCTGTCCTGTAAATTTATCGGTAATTTGGTCAATGACCTTTTGCATGGAAGTAAGATGATTTTGGTGAACGAAAATAATGCCTAGAAAGTGGCATTACAACACGAATCTTTCCATCATAGTATATTTTTGCATTATACTTTCTACCTTTAGCGCATGATTTCACTTTCGGTCAAAAGTCTTACCAAAAAATATAACCGTAAAACGGTTTTGAATGATGTTCAATTCGGGCATAATTCAGGGATACTAGGTATTTCAGGCTCAAACGGAAGTGGAAAATCTACCTTGATGAAATGTCTGGCAGGATTGCTCCGACCAAACTCCGGAACCATTGAGTGGAAACTGAACGGTGATTCTTTATCCCAAACCGAACTTAAAGATCACATCGGTTACGCAGCTCCTTATATTTCTTTGTATGAAGAGCTTACTGTTCTCGAAAATCTGGAGTTTCTTTCTGAAGTAAGTCAGCAACATCTGAACGAAACTGACATTCATCAATTACTCAGCAAAACAGAAACCGCTTCTCTTAAAGACAAGTTGTACAAATCTCTTTCTACGGGACAACAACAGCGTGTTAAATTGGCTTCTTCCCTGATCCGAAATCCTGAAGTGTTATTCTGGGATGAACCGGGCTCCAATCTGGATTCGAACGGACATGTTTTGGTTCAGCGTTTACTCCAAGAACAAAAAGAAAAAGGTTGCCTGGTCTTTCTGGCTTCTAATGATCCTGATGAAATTGCTCTTTGCGATGAGACACTAGTATTAGATTAATGAGTTTTCTTTAATTCTATCCCCAAAATTCAATATGAAGACATCATTTTTATTATTTGCCCTTTTTATTAGCACAGTTTCATGCTCTAACTACGAATCTCCCAATAATTTTGTAGATGTATTCATTGGCACCGGAGGACATGGGCACACTTACCCCGGAGCAACGCTACCTTTCGGAATGATACAACCAAGTCCTGTAAACGGAACTCCGGGCTGGGATTGGGTTTCCGGTTATCACTATTCGGATAGTATTATTACAGGTTTTGCTCAAACTCATCTTAGCGGAACTGGAATCGGAGATCTGAATGATATTTTGATCATGCCAACTAATCGAAAAGTGCTCTTGTCCGATTCAGCCAAATATGACAGCAAAAGAAGTTATGCTTCCAAATTTTCGCACGATCGCGAAAAAGGCTCTCCGGGATATTACAGCGTTTTTCTGGATGATTATGAGATCAATGCCGAGATGACCGCTACAGAAAGAGTAGCCATGTATAGGTTTACTTATGAATATGGCGAACCTCAATTTTTAAATCTGGATTTGGGCTACAGTTTGAACTGGGATTCTTTTACCGAAGGTTACTACAAAATTATCGGAGAAGATGAGAATAAGAAGTTAGTTGGCTATCGAAGATCTTCCGGCTGGGCGAATGATCAACATGTTTATTTTGCGATGGAATTTTCTTCTGACTTTATGATCACTGATTCATCTGAATACAAAGGGTTCACCTCATTTGGGGTGCTGGAGTTTGAAAATAGTAAAAGAGAAGTTCTGGCTAAAATTACTATCTCATCACACAGTGAAGAAGGAGCTTTAGCAAACCTAGAAACTCTGGAGGATTGGGATTTTGATGAAACCAAAATTTTTGCTGAAATGGCCTGGGATGAAGAACTCGGCAAGATCAAAGTTCAGGGAGACGAAGAGAAAAAATCAATTTTTTATACCGCTCTTTATCATTCCAAATTGGCTCCGGTTTTGTTTTCTGATGCCAATCAGGATCAAACCAAATACACTATATACTCTTTGTGGGATACTTTTCGGGCTCAACATCCACTGCTTACTATTACCAATCCTGACAGAGTGAGTGATATGATTAGAACCATGCTGGATTTCTATAAAGAAAACGGATTGCTTCCTGTTTGGGAATTACACGGAAATGAAACCAATACCATGACCGGCTATCATGCTATTCCTGTGATCGCGGATGCGTACGCCAAAGGATTCAGAGACTATGACGCCGAACTCGCTTTCGAAGCAATGAAAGCAAGTGCTATGCAAAATAAACGTGGAACTGATTTGTATCGAAAATATCAATATATCCCTTCTGAACTTGAACATGAATCTGTAACTAAAACGTTGGAATATGCTTTTGATGACTGGGCGATTGCTCAAATGGCTTTTATGCTAGGTAGAGAATCCGAGTACGAACATTTTATAGTCAGATCCGGATTCTGGCAAAATGTATATGATGCCCAAACTAAATTCATGCGTGGTAAAACCGCTGAAGGGAATTGGGTTGAGCCTTTTGACCCGAAGAGATCCGTTCATCGCGTAAACACCGACTATACCGAAGGCAACGCATGGCAGCACAGTTGGTTTGTTCCTCATCAGGTGGATAAACTGATAGAATTCATGGGAGGTGATGATGCTTTTACCCAACGACTCGATTCGTTGTTCAATCAGGACTCTAACATCACCGGAGATAACACTTCTCCTGATATTTCAGGTTTGATTGGTCAATATGCCCATGGAAATGAACCCAGTCATCATATTGGGTATTTATACAATTATGCAGGAAAACCGTGGAAATCTCAGGAAATTCTTCACGAAATAATGAATACTCAATATTCCACCGCTGTAGATGGATTAAGTGGAAATGAAGACTGTGGGCAGATGTCTGCCTGGTATGTTTTTTCAGCGATGGGATTTTATCCGGTGAATCCGGCATCAGGGAATTATGTGATCGGAGCTCCTCAGTTTGAACAAGTTGAGATAACCTTATCTGACACAAAGACTTTTACAATTATTGCTGATGGAGTTTCGGATGAAAATATTTACATTAACTCAGTATCTTTAAATGGAGAACCTTTGGAGAGAAGCTATATTTCCCATGAAGAAATTATAGCGGGTGGAGAATTGATCTTTGAAATGGGATCTGCACCTAATAAAAACTGGGCGAAGAAAACTGAATACAGACCAATTAATTAATGAAGAGATTTTTATTATTGGCACTTGCTTTAGGGATAGCATGTGCTCCTCAAAAATCAGAGAAAGAACAACTAGCTGAGCAAGTAAAACAAGAATTCTTACACGCTTGGCATGGCTACAAACAACATGCATGGGGAGACGACGCACTAAAACCGTTGTCAAAATCTTCTAAAAACTGGTATGACGCATCTTTACTAATGACTCCGGTTGATGCTTTTGACACCATGTTGTTAATGGGATTGCATGAAGAAGCCGCTGAGGCAAAACAATTGATCTTTTCTGAATTGTCTTTTGATCATGATTTCTTTGTATCCAATTTTGAGATAACGATTCGCCTTTTGGGTGGACTTCTTTCAGCGTATGAGATGGATGGAGACGAGCGATTTCTGGAATTGGCTGAAGATCTTGGAAGAAGATTACTTCCTGCATTCGATTCAGCAACAGGAATGACTTACGGAAAAGTAAATCTTAAAACAGGAGAAACCGAGTGGCAGTTTAATAATCCCGCTGAGATTGGAACTTTGATGATCGAGTTCGGTACACTTACCAAACACACTAAAGATTCTGTTTTTTATAACAGTGCCAAAAAAGCGATGATGGGATTGTATGAGCGCCGCTCCGAAATCGGATTAGTCGGAACAACTATTGATGTGGAAACCGGTGAATGGAAAAATAAAGAAGCACATATTTCCGGAATGATCGACTCGTATTACGAATATGCACTGAAGTCTTGGCTGCTTTTTGGAGATGAAGACTTCCGAAAAATATGGAAAGCTCATGAACCCGCATTGGAAAAGTATTTACTTGACGAAGTTGCCAGCGGAACCTGGTACGGTCGTGCAAACATGGATACAGGAGAAAGAACAGCTACAACTTATGGATCACTGGATGCATTTATGCCCGGAGTTTTAGTGCTTGCCGGAGATATTGAAACAGCAGAAAAAGTGCAAGAGTCGAATTTTAAGATGTGGCAGTTACACGGAATTGAACCGGAAGGTCTGAATTATGTTGATATGGAAGTAACCTCGGTAGGATATCCTTTGCGCCCTGAAAACATTGAGTCTGCTTATTATTTATATCAGGCAACAGGCGATGAAAAATATATTGAGATGGGAAAAGTGATGTTCCAAAGCCTGGTCGAATATTGTAAAACTGAGCATGGTTATGCTGCCTTATCAGATGTTATCACCAAAGAAAAAAGCGATGACATGGAAAGCTTCTTTTTAGCGGAGACGTTAAAATATGCTTACCTCCTGTTTGCTGATGACAAAGTATTTGATTTGGATAAGCATGTGTTCAATACGGAAGCACATCCAATGAGAATAGATTAACAGCTATGTTGAATCGAAAGCAATTCTTAAAAACCGGTCTTCTTGGAGCTATTCCATTAGCAGGAATTGGATGCACGAATGTCAACAAATTTACAGGAAGTAAGCCGGTTGTAATTGCTACCTGGAATACTGCTATTAAAGCTAACAAAGCGGCATGGGAGATTCTGGATAAAGGTGGATATGCATTAGATGCCGTTGAAGCCGGTGTTCGGGTAGAAGAAGACGATCCTAAAAACATGTCAGTAGGTTATGGCGGACGACCGGATAGAGAAGGAAATGTCTCTTTGGATGCGTGCATCATGGATGATAAAGGAGAGTGTGGAGCCGTTGTCTTTCTGCAGAATTATAAGAACCCTATTTCCGTTGCCAGAAAAGTAATGGAAGAAACACCTCATATCATGTTAGCAGGTAAAGGAGCTCAGCAATTTGCCAAAGATCAAGGATTTGAAGAAATGGACCTGCTTACTCCCAAAGCTAAAGAAGCTTGGGAAGAATGGCTCAAAACTTCTGAGTATAAACCGGTAGTAAATATTGAAAACCATGATACCATCGGTATGCTTGCTCTTGATTTGAATGGAAGACTTTCCGGAGCCTGCACAACCAGTGGTGCTGCCTGGAAAATGCATGGCAGAGTTGGTGATTCCCCACTTATAGGCGCAGGACTTTTTGTGGATCCTGAGATTGGCGGAGCATGTGCAACCGGACTAGGAGAAGAAGTAGTTAAAACGGCCGGAAGCGCACTGGTCGTTGAAATGATGCGACAAGGTCACTCCCCGGAAGAAGCTTGCAAAATTGCAGTAGACCGAATTATTTCCCGCAACAAACGAAACGGCGCCAGCTTAAAAAACACTCAAGTCGGCTACCTGGCCCTCAACAAAGACGGTGCTTTCGGTGCATACAGCATCCAAAAAGGTTTTGATTACGGTGTGTACAATAAAGATGGAAACCGGATAATAGATTCTGAATTTAGGGTTATCTAACACTTCCTAAGTTAGTTTTAAAACAAGATTTCTTATAGATTAAATATAAATTTATATTTAATCTATATTTACGACTGAAACTATCTCAAGAATGTTCGAAATATTTAAAAACCTTTTTGCTAAGGAAAAAGACCTTAAGCAGACAAAACCTTCTTCAAACTATGAGTATATAGTACTTGTCGATTACGACAATGTAAAATTACTATTTAGGAATAGAGGTGTAGAACACGTCGTAAATAGAATAATTACTAATATATCTCCGAGGCTAAATAGTAAGTATAACCGGATAAGACTACGTCTTTATGGAGGTTGGTATCAAAACCAAACTCTATCCAAGAATGCTCAAAAACTATCTTCTGATATAACAACAAAGTTTCCAACAGTAGAAAGCATAAATTTTAACAATGAAATTTATAAATGTATCATAAATGTTGAGCTAGCTTACACACTTGAGTTTGATCATAAACACAAACTCTTTAATACTTATAGGAAAAGAACTATACCTTCTGGTATAAAAGCTAATAGAGCACCTTATCATAATTGTAAGAACAATAAGAATTGTGAATTGTCTAATATTTACAGATTTATAAAAGATAAATCATGTCCTAACTCAATTTGTGATGTTCCTCTAAATGATGTTCTTGAGAAAAATGAGCAAAAACTTGTTGACACAATGATTACTTCGGATATTATTTATCTTTCATTTAATGATAATACTGAGTTATGTGTGGTTACGTCTGATGATGATATTTTGCCAGGTATAAATACTGCTCTTTACAACAATACTAAACTAATACATCTACATACACACTCTAATCGAAAAACACCTACTTACTACATTCCTACTTCAAATAATTCCTATGTACAATTAAACATGAGTTAAATAATTATGAAACTAGAAACTTTTAAAAATATACTTGAGTGTTTTTCAGACGAACCAGATGATATAGAAATCTCGAAAGGTCAGTTAGTTGTTCAAATTAGAAATGAACTAATCTCTGCAGAACTAAAAAATAAAGATGGTGAATTAATTGTTTGTGAAAATGACTCAGAACGAACAGCAACAAAATGGATTATAGAGAGAATTGCACATTTACCACAACTCGCTGATAGAATTATAAATTATATTGAGAAAGAAGAACATTTTATCACACCAGAGGCAAAGTACCTCCCCAGAATTGATCTTAATCCATTTGAAAAAGAAGAGGCTAAAGAAAATGCAGTTCAAGATACGATCGATATCTTAACTGAACAGACCGCGGGTATTACAAACATACTATATTTGACTTCAGATGCAGGAGAGGGTAAGACTACATTAATAAATGAGATCGCATATAAGCAAGCAGAGAACTTCAAAAAGAATAGACAGGGCTGGCTTTTATTGCCAATAACACTTGGAGGTAGACCTTTTTTAAGGTTTGACGATGTTATCATTGGCTCTTTAATGAATAAGTTTAGATTTCCTTTTTTTTACTACGATGCTTTTTTAGAGTTGGTAAAACTAGGGGTTATCATTCCTGCCTTTGATGGCTTTGAAGAAATGTTTGTTGAAAGTTCAACTGGGGAAGCTCTATCTGCTTTAAGTAGTTTAATACAAAACCTTAACTCGTCTGGAAGCTTACTCATATCGGCTAGAAAAGCCTATTTTGAGTATAAAGATTTTAGAAGTCAAGCCAAACTCTATGATTCTATAGATACAGACGCCGTAAGCTTTTCGAAGCTAACTCTCAAAAGATGGTCTAAAAAACAATTCTTAGAATACTCTAAAGAAAGAGGGATTGAGGATGAAGAAGAAATCTATTCAGAAATCGAAGAAAGGCTTAATGAAGATCATCCTTTACTTACAAGAGCTGTTCTAGTTAAAAGGCTTATTGACGTTGCAATTTCTCTTGATAATAGGACAATACTATATGATAAAATTGGTACACGTACTGATAATTACTTCTATAATTTTGTAGAAACAATCGTGGAAAGAGAAGTCAGTAAAAAATGGGTAGATCGATCTGGAGAAGCATCTAAGTCTCTTCTTTCATTACGAGAGCATTATATTTTACTTTCTATGCTTGCAAATGAAATGTGGATATCAAACACAACTTCATTAACGGGAGAAATCTTAGAATTGATTTCAGACTTATTTAGTGATCAATACAATAAATCACCCAACATTAATAGGCAGATTAAAGAAAGAATAACACAGCACTCGTTACTTGTTAACTCAGAGAATAACAAATTGAAATTTCAATTTGACCATGAAGAGTTTAAAGACTTCTTCTTAGGGGTTTATATTGGGATGCAATTGGAAAGAAATGCTAACACCGAATTACTGACAGTACTAAAGAGGGGCTCTCTTCCGAAACAAACTATCAGGTCTACCTGCTCCTATCTAGGAAAAACTGGAAAGAAGGATATAAATTACTACTCTGAACTTTTAGCAAAAATATCTCAAAATGATTCTAAAACATCATTTACCAGAGAAAATTGTGGTGCACTGATACTAAAATTACTCAATAAAGAAAAAAGCAAAGCTATAAGATTAAATGAACTGATGTTTCCCCCAAATTCTTTCAGAAATAGGAGGCTTAGGAAAATTGAATTTATTAACTGCTATTTTCAAGCAACAGAAATCAAAAATTCAGAACTAATCAATTGTTCTTTCAAAGAATGTAAATTTGATAGATTAGATTTTTCTGGAGAACACACTTTCAAAAATGTTTTACTAGAACGTTGCGAAGTAAATTCGATAATTACTGATAACGATAATAGGATATATAACCCAAACAAAATCCCTAAATATTTATCAAGTCTCGGATTCACAATTCAAACTGATCAGTCAATCAAAGATGATGAGCTTTTTGATCAAGATAATGATCAAAATCTTGCGATTGTAGAAAAAGTCTTCAGAACTTTTCTAAGATCTACTTTTATAAACGAAGATGTATTTAAAGTTAGACTAGGCACTCTTTCTCCTACTTTTTTTGACAAAATATTACCAGAGTTACTAAGAGAAAATATAATTCAAGAAGTCCCATATAAAGGATCTGGATCTCAGAAAAGATATAAGCTTACCGTTAAACTAAATGAATTTGAAAATGCATTAAAAATTTCGAACGGTAATTATAATACCTTACTAGAAAATATTGAACCTAAATCCTCCTAAGGCTTGACTTACTTATACTTTGAATAAGAAAATAAAAGAATAGATCCTGAAACAAGTTCAGGATGACGTAGATACAGAGAACCGTTCTTAATTGAATAATTCTTAATTGTTCAATTCTCTTCTCCCGCCCATTTCTCGGGATCATCCACCACTTCCGCAAAATCGATCTCATTTCCGTTTTTGGAAATCGTGGCTTCAAATTCAATCGGTTCTTCGCTGTCTCTCATTAATAACTGAGTTGCCAGTTTGTTGGTAATATTCTGTTGAAGTACTCTTTTCAACGGACGTGCGCCGTACACGGGATCATATCCCCGAACTGCCAACCAGTCTTTCACATTATCAGAAACATGAAGCGTAACTTTGTTCTTAACCAACAACTGATGAACTCTTCTCAGCTGAATATCCACAATAGATCGAATGTGTTCTCTGCCCAGCGGATGGAATACGATGGTATCATCCACTCGGTTTAAGAATTCCGGACGGATTGTTTTCTTCAACTGGTCGATCAATTGATTTTGGAGATTCTCATACTTTTCTTCAGAAAGTTCTCCTCCTGATTTCTCCATTTCGTTCACGATCAAATGTGAACCGATATTGCTGGTCATTATAATGATCGTATTTTTGAAATCGACCGTTACTCCTTTGTTGTCAGTCAACCTTCCTTCATCCAACACCTGAAGCAAAATATTGAACACATCAGGATGTGCTTTTTCAATTTCATCCAATAACACAACCGAGTACGGATGTCGACGAACGGCTTCGGTTAATTGTCCACCTTCATCGTAGCCGACATATCCCGGAGGCGCTCCAACCAAGCGACTTACTGAATGCTTTTCCATATACTCACTCATGTCGATTCGGATCATCGCATTCTGGTCATTGAACAAAAATTCAGCCAACGTTCTTGCCAATTCCGTTTTACCAACACCGGTGGATCCTAAAAAAAAGAAAGAGCCTATTGGTCGATCTTCATCCTGCAAACCTGCCCGAGATCTACGGACCGCATCAGAAACGGCATCAATAGCCAGATCCTGACCAATCACTCTTTTGTGAAGTTCATCTTCTAGTTGAAGTAGTTTTTGTCGTTCACTCTGAAGCATTTTCTTAACTGGAATTCCTGTCCAACGAGCAACAATGTCTGCGATATCTTCAGCGTCCACTTCCTCTTTCAGTAGCGCTTTAGTTTCCTGCATTTCATCCAGCTTGGCTTTCGCCTCCTCAAGATCTTTCTCTAGTTGCGTAATAGTTCCATACCGGAGTTCTGCGACCTTTTCGTAGTTCCCCTGACGTTCTGCCTTATCAGCTTCGTTACGAGTCGTCTCTATGGCTTGTTTTAGTTCACGGGCTTTCTGGATGGTATCTCTCTCCTGCTCCCATTGTACCCGCATGGTACTTCGTTTTTCTTCCAGATCAGCCAGTTCTTTTTCAATGCCTTTGATCTTGCCTTTATCTTTTTCCCGCTTTAACGCTTCACGCTCAATTTCCAGCTGACGAATTTGACGTTCAATTCCATCCAATTCCTCAGGAAGAGAGTCAATTTGCAGACGCAATCTTGAAGCGGCTTCATCAATTAAGTCGATAGCTTTATCTGGCAGAAACCGATCTCCAATATATCTGTGTGAAAGTTCAGCAGCTGCAACTATAGCAGCATCGGTTATTCTTACTCCGTGATGAACTTCATAACGTTCCTGCAATCCGCGCAAAATAGAAACGGTATCTTCAATGGACGGTTCGCCAACCAATACAGTTTGTAATCTACGTTCAAGAGCTTTGTCTTTCTCGATGTATTTTCTGTACTCATCCAAGGTAGTTGCACCAACCGCATGCATTTCTCCCCTGGCAAGTGCCGGTTTCAAAATATTTGCGGCATCCATCGCTCCTTCCGTAGCTCCGGCTCCAACCAAAGTGTGGATCTCATCGATAAATAAAATGAGTTCTCCATCAGAATCTGTCACTTCTTTAACTACGGCCTTCAATCGTTCTTCAAATTCGCCACGGAATTTTGTTCCTGCAACCAAGGCTCCCATATCCAAAGCGACAATTCTTTTCGATTTTAATCCTTCAGGAACATCTCCGCGAACAATTCTAAGCGCCATTCCCTCAGCAATTGCTGTTTTACCCACTCCCGGCTCACCGATCAATACAGGATTGTTTTTAGTACGACGAGTCAGAATCTGCATTACCCGACGAATTTCCTGATCTCGACCAATTACAGGATCCAGTTTATTTTTCTCAGCCAATTCATTCAGGTCACGGGCATATTTCTTCAAAGCGCCGTATCTGCTTTCTGCATTTGGATCATCCACAGTTTGATTTCCGCGAACATCGGTCAGCACTTTAAGAATGTTTTCTTTGGACGCTCCCTGATCTTTAAGTAGAGAAGCAATTGGACCTTTTGTTTCACTAAATCCCATCAAAATATGCTCAGAGCTGATGTACTCATCTCCCAAAGCTGTTGCTTCTTTCTGAGCTTTATCGAACGCTTCTTTAGATGTAGTTGATAAATACTGTCCTGATACTGACGAGCCCTGCACCTTGGGAAGTCTTCCTAATTCTGCATCCACAACTTCTTCAACTGCTCTTAAGTTTGCACCTAATTTATTCAGCAGATTTACTACAACATTTTCTCCATCAATCAAGAAGGCTTTTAATACATGAGCCGGTTCCAACGCCTGATTATTCCCTGACTGCGCCAGCTCTAATGCTTTCTGAATAGTCTCTTGAGCTTTTAAAGTATATTTGTTCAAATTCATAATTCTTGTCCTCTTAAGTTGTTTCAGAACTTATAAGTCCAAAATCGTGCCAAAAGAACAAGCTGACGGAATTGCATGGTATAAAAAAAGCCATTTCCGTATCAGGGAAATGGCTTTGGTTTTTCGGGGTACAATAAATAGGATATTAGTTTAACTCGAAAGCGATGAATTGGTTCCCATTATTTCTGATTATTTTCAGAAGTACTACTTCATCACCTTTTTCTTCCAGTTTTTCGAGCTCATCATAGAATTCAGTTGCACTCTCTACTTTCTTGTTCTTAACGGTTGTGATCACATCACCTCTGCGTAATCCTCGCTCATATGCGTTGCTGGAGTCTTTAATTCTGCTTACAACCACCCCATCTTCGGAACTGTCCAATTCCAACTGACGACGAATATTTGCATCCAGATCCGTAACTGTGAATCCTAACTTTTCTTCCATTGATTCTGCTTGTTCAGGACGAACACTAGCTACAGTTTCATCATTTCTTTCTCCAAGCGTTACTGTTAAGGTTTTCGCTTCTCCATCTCTGAGAATATCCAGTTCTACAACATCATTTGGTTTCATCGAAGCAACTCTGGATCTGAACATATTCCAGTCTGTAATTTGGTCTCCGTCTATAGCCACAATTACATCTTGTTCACGTAATCCTGCATTATCAGAAGGACCATCTTCTTCAACTCTTGCTACAATAATTCCTCTTGCGTTATCCAGACCCAGAGCTTTAGCCATGGTTCTGTCCACTTCACCGCCAAAGTATAGTCCTAAATATCCCCGGGAAACTTCGCCGTCATCAATTAGATCATCCATTATTCTTTTGGCAAGGCTGATCGGGATCGCAAAACCAATTCCGTCGTTTCCACCGGATCGGGAAGCTATCGCTGAATTAATTCCCACTAATTCTCCATTCATGTCAATGAGTGCTCCTCCTGAATTTCCGGGATTAATAGCTGCATCGGTTTGAATAAAATCTTCATATCCGGCACCGCTGTTTATTAGCCCAATAGAACGGCTTTTAGCAGATACAATTCCAAATGAAACGGTATGTGCCAGGTTTTGACTTAATGGACTTCCAATCGCCAGAACAAACGCTCCAACTTTTAGAGCCTCACTGTTTCCCATCTTTACCGCCGGTAAATTATCCATGTCTACTTTTACAACGGCAATATCAGTAGCAGGATCTGTTCCTATCAGCTCTGCTTCAACTTCATCTCCGTTAAACAGTTGGATCTTAATTTCGTCTACATCTTCGATCACATGATTATTGGTTAGGATATAACCATCTTCAGATACTATTACTCCGGATCCCAATCCTCTTTGTGTATATTCTCTTGTTTCGGGGTCTTGCTGTCTATTTGGGTTTCCGAAAAACTGAGAAAAGGGATTCTTCATTATTCGCTGTTCCTGCACTTTTTCTGTAGTAATCATTACAACGGCAGGATTCGTTTTTTCTGCGATGTCGACAATCGCATTATTCAGATCCAGTAAGGATGAAACTGAACGATTTTCCGCAGATGTAACATTATTTTCAGTTGCATAACCCGGCAAACTTGGTGAGGAATTATTGTTTGTCCAGGCATTCATTCCCAGTAATAGCAGCATGGCTGCAGCCACACCAAATACATTTTTTACAGTAGTATTCATTGATCTCTTAATTATAGTTCTCTGTTTTCAACCGTTGTTACAACGATGTGTTCCTGATAAATTGTATATGGTTTACATCTTGTAACGCAAAAGCTCAGACTGCGTTCAAACAGCCTGAGCATTAACTAACTATTCTATATATGCTTCAAGATCATTTGATCTCGATCTGTCGTTTTATTTTCTCTTCCTGCTTCTGAATAGTAATGTTTAGCACACCATCAGTATAGGTTGCGTTGATGGTATCTTCATTGATACTATCCGGCAGATAAAATGAGCGTGTAAAAGTTCCGTAAGATGTTTCTACTCGGTGATAGTTCTTACCTTCATCGTTATTTTCAAACTTGCGTTCTCCGCTGATCGTTAATCTTCCGTTTTCCAGATCAATGCTGATCGCATCTTTCTTTAAGCCCGGAAGTTCTGCAGAAATTTCAAATTGTGTATCGTTTTCTGCTATATCTACGTTTGGCATAAAACTATCTTGACGGTAGTTCATTCCATTATTTGTGTTGTTGAACATTTCGTCAACAATGTCATTGAATCTTCTTGAAAAAAGATCGGTACTTGGTCTTGAATATTTAATAAGTGCCATAACTTTTGACCTCTTGTTTTAATTATTTGTTTATCAGGTTCACAATGATTGCTACAAGAGAAATGCCAAAACAAAATTTTAAAACAGCCCTGACAGTGCGACAAACTTAGAATGAAATTTTTACAGACCGGAATTTATACTTTGGAAAAGCTGTCAGTGGAAGTTTGACGGGAAGTCAGATAGGTAACAGAAATGGCAGATGGAGGGTTTTGTGAAGTTTGGCCAATCATCTCCCCTCGAAGGGAGAGTTTTAACTATGATTTTTTACTTTAACACTAAAAATCCTTTTACAATCATCACAAAGCCAACAACACATAAAGCAATTGAGGCATAGAAGACAAATGTTTGCAATCTGTTAATCTCTTCCGGGGATTCTTTCTTGAGCTTGAAATAATAGATTACTCTCAAAATTGCAGAAATAGAGACCAATATACCAACATAGAATCCACTACTCATATCTGATATCCTCCAAATCTTCCCAAAAGCCGGGATAGGAAACAGCAGCACATTCAGCATCCAGAATTTCGGATTCAGATTTTCCTTTTAAAGATAATACTGCTGATGCCATTGCAATTCGGTGGTCGTGGAAACTTTTAAATGTAGCTGAATCAAAACTGAATTCAGGGTTTCCGTGAATCTCTACTCCATCTTCTTTTTCTTCGAAACTAACTCCGGCAGCTTTCAGCATTTCTGAAATAGCCATGATGCGATCGGTTTCTTTATGACGAAGTTCTTCAGCGCCGGAGATCACCGAGATGCCTTCCGCAAAAGACATAGCTACAGCAAGTATGGGAAGTTCGTCAATACAATTCGGAATAATAGTTTTCGGAATATTAATTGCCCTCAAATCAGAGCTACGAACCACAATATCTCCAACAGGCTCGGCCCCTTCCATTCGTTCATTTTCGATGGTGATATTCGCACCCATTTCCTGTAAAATTCCAAGCAGTGCATTTCTAGTCGGGTTTAATCCCGTAGCTTCAAGCGTGATCTCAGAATTTGGAATAATACAACCGGCTACTAACCAAAATGCAGCCGCTGAGAAATCACCGGGCACAGTATAGCTTTGATTTGGTATTTCATCATTTAATGATGCTGAGATGATCTTCTTCCCTTTTTCTTCTTCCACTTTTAGCTGAAGAAGACGTTCAGTATGATCTCTGCTGGGAATAGTTTCTATAACTCTTGTAGGAATTTCACCAAATAAACCCGCCAACAAAATACAGGATTTTAGTTGAGCGCTTGGAATCGGAAGTTCGAAATCCATTGGCTTTAGTTTCTCATCTCTAGTGATCATTAATGGAGCATAAGCGCTATTTCGCGCTAAAATATAAGCTCCCATTTTCTCCAGAGGTTCAATAATTCTGGTCATTGTACGAGAAGTCAGGGAAGCGTCTCCGCACATCCGCACTTGTTTTCCTGACCCGACAATTACTCCTGCTAATAACCTCATGGCTGTACCTGAATTTCCGCAATCCAGATCATCTTCCGGAGCTTTTATTCCTGATCTACCCGTTCCTTTTATAGAAATAGAATCCTCGTTTCTGATAACTTCAGCTCCTAATGATTCTACACACTCCAATGAGCTTTGCGGATCCTGAGCAGAAGAATAATTTTTAATGACTGATGTACCTTCATGAAGTAACGAAAAAATCGCTGCCCGCTGAGATATGGATTTATCCGGTGGGGGGGAAAGTGTTCCCTGTAACGAGTCAGAGGGTTTTACTTTTTGGATCATTTAATTGGTAAATGGATGTGTTGGAATGTATTTGAAAGTAGAAAATTTGAAGATAAGATATTCAGCAAGCTGACCTTAAATTCTAAATACGTACTAACTATTCTGTAGAATCCAGCAAAGCTTGCGCCTGCACAGCTCCTTCGGTATCAGGATATTTTTCTATGATTCCGTTTAGAATGCTCATTGCCTCACCTCTGTTACCCAATCGAATATGACATTCCGCCGAATTATACAACGCTTTTGAAACCCAGATTTCGAATGCTTCGAACAACACACGAACTTTAGAGTAGTTTTCGATCGCTGCTTCAAAATTACTCTGATCCTGTTCGATCTTTCCTAAATAGTATTGAGCTTCTGCGCCGCTTATGGTTGTGCTTTTGTCTGCAACCGGAACAAGTAATGCGCGTGCATCTTCAAACCTGCTTTCAGCAACAGCAACTTTTCCAAGTCCGACATTTGCAGCAGGATTTCCAGAATTTATTTTGAGAGCTTCTTCGAACTCTGATTTTGCAGTACCCGTTCGTCCTGCAGCTAAACTTGCTGATCCCATCCCCACATAAGCTTCCTGGCTGAAACGAGGGCCTTTTTCCAGAAGTATCTCAAAATAATCATGAGAAGTATCAAACGATCCCTTTTCAGCATATAAATTCCCAAGTATTATTAAAGCTGATGGAGTTTGATCATCATTCGGAAACTCATCTACAATCGTTTGATAAGCATTTATGGCTTGATCCACCTGCCCGGTTTGACGATAAGAGTCCCCCAAATTAGAATATGCTTCAGGCGTTAAATTATCTGAGTTTGTAATCCGTAAATACTGTCGGAATTCTTTGATAGCTCCTTCATAATCTCCGGTTTGATATACAGTCTCTGCCTGGCGGTATCTCAATCTGTCTGCAGTTCCACTGCTTGGATTATTACTTAAAAAATCTTCTAAAACAGCCGAACTGCTATCCACACCTGTTGATGATAACTGGGAATACTGAATTCCGTTCACAGCATCTATGATATAGCTACTTCTCGGGTAATTCTGCAGCACATTTTTATATGCTTCAATAGCTCTTTCATACTCTCCTGCGTTGTAATAAGAATCTCCAATGTTATACTGAGATCTGGCTGCCCACTCAGTACCGGGGTATTTGCTGATCACCGTTTGAAATTCTTCAATGGCCTGAGAATAATTATCCGAGTTCAAATAAATGTAAGCAATATTGTACTGAGCCTGTTCTTTTAACCTACTAAATGGATAAATGCGAAGAACTCTCCTGAAAGTTGTTACGGCTTCAAATGTTCTTCCTGAACGGTAGTAACTGTTTCCAACCTGAAACATCGCATAGTCCCCTCCCGGTTCTGCTCCAATTGCTTTATTATAAAAGCTGATCGCTTCTCTGTATTTCCCTTGTGCATAATAGGCATCACCAATTCTTAATTGGGTGTCCGTATCGTAAGGAAACAGAGCAATAGGAGGAGGATTATAATCATTTAAAAAAGCCTCTAGTGGTGCCACTGCATTTTCGTAATCTCCGGTTACAAAATAACTCCAACCCAAAGAATATCTGGCAGCACCGATAAGTTCATGATCAGCATAATTTCTGATGAAAATTGAGAATCTTTGTGCGGCATCGCCATATTGACGAAGTTTATAATAACTGTCTGCACTCCAGAATAATGCTTCGGCTCCGATCTCAGAAGTTGGAGTTTCTGCGTATACAGATTCAAATATTGGTTGTGCTTCTTCGTAAGCCTGATTTCTATATAATATCCAAGCTTTCTGGAAGCGCGCTTGCCGGCGAAGTTCCGGATCTATATCAGCAATTTTTTCTGCTTCTTCAAATGCGATACTTGCTCTTGTAAATTCATTGTTCGCAAAATAAGATTCGCCCAAAAGTGTATAAACCTTTCCGGGATCCTGAAGGTTTTTTTCATTTCTGATCAAAGTAAGCAGTGTTTCGATTGCATCTCCGTATTGCCCTGACTCAAAAGAAGAAACAGCCCATTCGTAAAAAGCTTGCTCTACCCATAGTCCTGTTTTGTATCGATCACCAAATTCAGAAAATGTATTCAGAGAATTCTCATACTGTCCACCCAGCTTCTGATTGATAGCTTCATAGTATAAAGCCTTTCTGGCCAGTTCATCGTCTCCCGTTGCCGCTTTTTCGAAAGAATCGGCTGCCCAATGATATATCTTTTGTTTATGATACAACCAACCGAGTCCATAATGTGCACTTCTTTCCTTACTTGTGCCTTTTGTTAAATTCAGATACTGTAAATAAGCTTTTGATGATTCTTTAAAATTTCCAAGAAAATTATAGCTTTCTGCAATCAGGAAAATTGCCTTTTCTTTTGACTCATCATCCAGGTAAGGCATAGCTGCTTTTAATGCTTCTATAGCTTCTTCATATTTCCCTTGCTGATAATAGGATTCACCCAAAGCTGTCCCCACCCTTCTTGTAACAGGGTCATTGGGATACCGTTCTTTAAGTATTTCAAAAGCTATAGAAGATGAATCAAATTTATTATCCGAAAGATATAAACGTCCTCTGGCATATAAAGCTTTAGGAGACCAATCACTTTCAGGATAGTTATCAGCTAAAGCTAAAAAATATTTACGGGCTGCATCATTATCGCCTTTTTCCGCAGCTGCTTCAGCAACCCAATATTCAGTCTCGGCTGATGTCGCTACTGTGTTAAACGTCTTCAAAGATTCCTGATAGTATGAAATTGCTTCGTCATACTTTCCGCTATCAGAAAAGCGATGACCAAGATCCCTTAATAACTTCTTTGAAAGATCATGTTTGGGATAATCACGAATAAAATTCTGATAGTAATATTCTATTCCGGAAGAATCTATGCCGGTATTGGCCCGGGCTATATAATAATCAGCAAAAGGGGATAATTCTGATCCGGAATAATTGCTTTTAAAATGATTGAGTTTTTTCAACGACTCTTCAAAAAAACCCTTCTCGAAAAGATCTATGCCGGTTTGGTATGCATCAGTTTTCGGAGACTGAATCCGTTGTGCTGAGAGTGATCCTGAAATTAGAATGAATATAAAAAGTAAGCTGCTTTGAAACAGAAGGCGCATTTATCGCTGGAATATTGTTTTGAGTTTATCTTTTATATGTCAAGATAGCGAATAAGTTCGTCCGCACGGTCAGAAAAATTATTTTCCATATTTTCGCTGCTTTCTTCTGAAACAATTACATAATCAAATCGGCGGAGAGCAGCACTTACAACAGAAGAATCTTCCAGATTCAACTTGATGGATACTCTTATTGAGTCGAACACATCATTGGGTTGCTGAACAGCTATTCCCAGAATCTTTGCGTTTTCAGTCTCTATGATCCGAACTATTTCTGATAAAGTATAATCAATTTGAGCGAGTTCAATCGTGATAACAGAACCGTATGATGACAGATTAAAGATATCTCCTAAACCGTTTAGTACTTCTCTTTTGCGAACCAATCCCAGAAAATTATTTTCATTGTCAGTTACAGGAAGAACGTATAACTCATGAGCAAACATTTGGCGGGTTGTTTCAAAAAGATGTTGTGTTATAGGCACCGAAATAGTCTCTTCAAAAGGCAGATCTTTAAGGATAGTACTTTCGTCTACAACCTCCGCCAGTGTCTCAATACTGATCATGCCTTTCACCTTTTGATCAGCATCTACAACTACAAACTTATTGATATGGAGCAGATCAAGTTTTGCCAGTGCCAAAGAAACCTGATCTGATTCTTTCAGTGGTGCTATTTCAGTATTTAAAATCTCATTAACTAACATAGTCTATATAACTTCTCCATTTGTACCAATAGTATTCAACAAGTGTGAAAGTTGCTCAAAATCTTTTTCAGCCATTCTAAATGTAAGCTCTACATCACTACCTTCATAAACTTCTTTATCTACATTTGCGTTCTCATGGATAAAGGCAACCGCTTTATACTTACTCATAGGAATTTGCAGGGTATGATCTTCATATTCACTTTCAATCATCTCCTCAATCTTTCCTTCCAGCTCATCTAGTCCAATGCTTTGTTCAGCTGAAACAAAAATTGCTTCCGGATAATCTGATCTCATTTCTCTGATCTGGTCTGCATCCATCATGTCTACTTTGTTGAGAACTAAGATCGTTCTGGTATTGGTTGCGTTTAGTTCTTCTAAAGTGGTATCAACAACTTCTTTGTATTCATGAGCCATTTTGGAAGAACCGTCAATCACATGAAGTAATACATCTGCTTCCCGCACTTCATCCAACGTTGATTTAAAACTTTCTACCAGATTGTGTGGAAGCTTTCTGATGAAACCTACTGTATCGGATAATAAAATGGTATGATTTTCAAGTTCATGACGCCTTACTGTTGAATCTAATGTAGCAAACAGCCTGTCTTCTGCTAACACATTTGTTTCAGTAAGTGCATTCATTAAAGTGGACTTACCTGCATTGGTATATCCAACCAAAGAAACACGATGCATTCCTTCTCTGCCTTTTCGCTGGGTAGTCCTTTGTTTATCTAACTTTGTAAGTTTGTCTTTAAGCGTTGCTATACGTTGACCAATAATTCTTCTGTCTGTCTCGATCTGAGTTTCACCCGGACCTTTGGTACCAATTCCACCTTTTTGGCGGGATAAGTGAGTCCAGTATCTTGTTAAGCGTGGAAGTAAATATTGAAGCTGAGCCAATTCTACCTGGGTTTTAGCAGCAGCCGTTTTAGCCCTTCCTGCAAAAATATCCAAAATCAAGGCGCTTCTGTCCAATATCTTGGCATCAGTTCCGGTTTCAATATTTCGAACTTGGGTCGGAGACAAATCATCATCAAAAATAATGGTGTCTATATTCAGTTCTCCTTTAATTCTTTTGAGCTCCTGAAGTTTTCCTTTCCCAACAAATGTAGTTATATCCGGATTGGTTTTATTTTGCAGCACTTTCTCGACCGTAATTCCGCCTGCAGTATCAGCCAATAGTGCTAATTCTTCTAAGTATTCTTCTGCCTGAAATTTTGTGGTATCGGGTCCGTACAGCCCAACCAGCATCACTCGTTCTTTCTCTATGTCAGAATTTTTAATATCGTCTAACAATAATCTATCTCTTCTCTTTTATTCGTTTTGTAAATTTTTTAAATCAATATCGGGTAATTCTTGTCCTTCAAACCGATTTTTCAACTTTAAAGATACGATTTTTTCGAATCTCTTTCTTTTACTATCGGGAACATAAATCTTCAACTGCTTAAACCCTTCAGTAAGGCTTTTATCCAATTCAGAATATGAAAAAGAATATTCAACGCCTCCTTTTTGTTCTTTCTCTACTTGATCCAGAACCTGAAACCAGGGAATTGTTTGAGACGGTTCATTAATATTCTTCACAATCCCATAATCAGTTATGTAATGTTTAGATGCCAGATAACTTGCAATAAACCACATACAGCCGATCCAGACATAACAAACAAAAGTGGGGAAGCGGCTTACATCATTTACCAGAAAAGCAACAATTCCCAAAGAGCCAATTAACACTAAAAAAACCGTAGCAAAAAGTGGATATCCGGCGAATTTTCCTGCTCTCCAACTCATCCTCACCTTTCTTAACCTGAATTTATTCATAACAGAATAGCCCGCTAACAAGGTTGATGAAATTGTAAATAATACAATTACACCCTGGAAAAATATGGATAGTATTTCTTTCAACTATGCAACCGTTTCTGCTTTATAAAAAATGGATACCAGAGACTCCGTAATTAATAGCAAGAATCCTGCCAGCATAAACCAATGCCAAACTTCCTTGCCAAACCCGCTGCTTCTGATTTCACTTGTTATCTGCTCAGAAGTTAACGTTCCGGAATCCACAATATTGATATTATCCAAAATCTCCGAATCTCCAGATATTTGAGAACTGAATACAGACTCACTTTGCGGCAGATTCAGAGCTGTTTTAAAGATGCTCTCTCCATCTGTTACAGCAACCCAACCGGGTTCCCACCCATACCCTTGATAACTCACTGAAATAGCCCCGCCAACATTTTGAGGATTAATCTGGATTGATTCATTATTATAGACCAATTCTGTTGTTTGCGGATTCGCGTTTCCTCTCCACTCAAAAGGCTTGCCTAAAAACTGATTGCTTAAGCCTCCATCTTCCAAGGATGCAGCATATAAAAGAGTCCGGTAATAGGTTGGAGCGTACAAAGCTTTAACAGGGAAGTTTGTCCAACCAGGATCATTTCCGATCGAAAACAAAAGCACTCTCCCTTCCCCGAATTTTTTCTCTCTTAGTAAGGGATCGCCATTATTCATTTCAATTATATTTAAACCTAACCCTGAGTTATTAGTCCTGAGTTTGAGATAATAATAGATATCAGGAACTGCAAAACTAAGCTCTTCATCATCAGAATCAAGATCAAAAAGTCCTTCGAAAACAGGGTGGTCTTCAAGTAAAACAGATCCTTTTGCAATACTATTGAAAGATGTATAATCTCCCAAAACACCTACAAAGCTTCCTGCATTAAACAGATTTAAGAAAGCATTGTAGTTTTGGATATCTGCTGTCTCTGAAGGAAAAAATACCAACCCTTTTCCATTTTGTACAAATTCCTGAACTTCTGAAAACAAGAATTCCGGAACCTCATCTAATTCTTCCAAGATCAGCGCATCATAGTTTTCGATATTATAACCTGATATCTCTTTCAGTGTAGTTTTTGTATAATTTATTTGATTATTGCCTCCCATTTGGGCATCCATAATTAGTGAGGTGTAAGATACCTCGGAAGGATTATCAGAATCTTTTGTGATCCATAAAACATCACGTTTTTCCGGAATCTGAACAGAAAAAAAGTATTCATTATCATAGGAAAACCCATCGCCTTCAATAATTGCGGTTCCTGTAATTGATCCGTTTTTATCAGGAATTATCTCGAAAGAAAAGTCTTGTATTACTCCCGGTTCGATCTGCACTGAATACTGCCCAACCGTTGAACCTTCAACCGTTAGGGTTAAAAATTGGTTGGCGGCTATAACCTCACCTTCATTTTTTACACTTACATTTAAAGTAAATGGAATACCTTTTCCAACCATCGAAGAAGATGATCCCACATCATAAACAAATGTATTTTGTACTTTTACGTCCTCAACAGTTAAAATAGTCACCGCCAAATTGGAAAATTCCTCTTCAAAATTATTATTCAAGATTGAAATTAATTCCGGGTTTTTATCATCAATTATGTACAGATTTTTGTTCTGAAATGGTGACTCATCTAATACCGAAATTAAATTCGTTACACGTTCCGATAAAAAGGATCCTGCTTTAGTAACCTCAATTTCATTCAGTCGCCTTTCTATCTGGGTTGTACTGGACACTGACGCATTAACAGGCTCACCATTAGTTGTTTGTATAATAAACCTGTCATCTTCTTTTGAAGAATCTAAGATTTTCCTAACCAGATCTTTCGCCTGATCAGATAAAGGACCATTTGATCCAATTCTGTTCATACTTACACTGTTATCCACCAAAATTGCATGTATTGCCGGTTGATTTGCTGATGTACCAAGGTTTAGCGATGGAGGCAGAAACGGACGTGCTAATACCATTGCAAGACTAGCAATAGCCAACAACCTGAGGATCAAAAGTAATATTCGTTTGATCTTTATTTTTCTGATTGTTGACTTTTGAAGCTCTTTAAAAAATGCCAGAGTAGAAAACTGTACTCTTTTAGGCTTTCTCAGATTCAACAGGTGAATTACCAAGGGGAGACCCACAGCAGCTAAGGCAAACAAAAAAATAGGATTTAGAAAACTCATTTAGCTTAAAAAAATGTTACTTTTAGTGTGATCGGGCTGGAACTTTTTTGGTAAAAGAGACTTAGCCATTACAAAATCAATATTCAAAAAAAGATGGTTTAAATCCATTTATGCAACGTGTATCTACGCTACTAATTACAACCTTTATCTTTTCGTTCTTTCTAGCATGTTCTTCTGTGAGCGAACAACCCTGGACCTCATTGGTTCCTTCAGAGTCCAGCTTTCTAATTATACCTGAAGAAGGGGTTACAGTTTCTTCTATTTCTGAAACCCGATATGCATCTATTCTGGATGATATAACGGCTAGTTCCGCACAACAAGTTGCCAGCTTTGATCCCGATATTTTATCCCAACTTTCTCTGAAGAGTGTGGCTATTTTCCCTTCTAAATCTACTGAGTCAGAATTGATATGGATAACAAGTTCAAACGCACCAATTGATTCTTGGGTACAAAAATTCTACCAACCCCTTTCTCAAAATTATTACACTATAAAAGGACAAACTATTCATAAGATTGAAGCAAATAACGGAATAACTCTTTATGCTTCACAAGTTCATAATTGGCTGATATTCTCATCATCAAGTTTAGCTGTTGAATCTTCGATCAGAGCTTACACAGGGGCTGCTCCTTCTATGGAAATTCCTTCCGGACCAACTCCCGGTCAGTTAATAATGAATACTCCGAGTCTCGACTCCTGGGTTGAACAATTTTTAAATGTGAGTTTGCGACCATCTGTCCACAAATCTTTTTCAGGTGCTAATTCTGCATCTTTATTGTTTACTAATAGTGACGATTCCTTAAACTCAACTATAAATCTTGCAGGAAAAATCACATTATCTGATACGGCAAGGTCTACTTTAATTCATTCGTTATCATCAAAAAATGCACCTATAGAATTAGACCGCTTCATCGCAAGTAATGCCGCTGCGTTTGCGTTATTCAGATTGCCACCAAAAACCACTCCCCGTAAACCAACCACCAGACTTACTGATCTCGATAAAGCTCTTTTGAGTTCAAGTTCAGATTACTCTGAAATTGCTAATACCCTTGATTCACCTTTTGCAGTAGAAACTTTTTCTGAATCAGGCTTAGTTTCAAACGGAGAATATCTCTTTATGAGAAAGCTAAAAGATGTTCGTGAATTCCGTAACAAACTGGAAAGCTTAAGTCAGGATAATCTTATTTCGAAAGTTGGTAACTCATATTTTGCAAGCAGTACAGTACTTTCAGAACTTATTGGTTCAGAACTTAGTCCCTTTATTGATTTTTATATTTCATTATCCAGAGATGTGGTTGTGATCTCAAACAGGCGAGGGCTTTCTGAAAGTGTTGAGTCTGATCGTGCCCGAAGAAGAGTTATTTATTATAGTGATGATTATTCGAACATCCGGAAAGATCTACCGGCCGAAGTAAGTGGATTTGTATGGGTTGAATCTTCAGAGTTCCAACGGTTTTTAGATCCTTACCTGCTTCCGAAAAATGAAGCTGCCGGTTTGCTGAATCAGTTTGAACTTGCACACATCACAATTCAAAGATTGAATCAATCCTCTATAGACTTTTCTTTAAGTACAAAAAACAAAGAGGGATCTACTCAACCTTATCAGGAGCTTTGGGTAACATCACTATCAAACAGCGATCTCACGGGCACGCCAATTCTTGGCGATATTGTTGGAAGTAGTACAGATGAGATCATTTATGCAACTGAAAATGGAAATGTAGTGGCTGTTGCGGGAGACGGAACAATCGTGCTTCAAACATCAACAAATGGGAGTATTCCCGTTGGAAGTCCCGTCCTATATGATTGGTATGGTAACAATCAGCCTGTAATTATGCTAGGAGCAGGTACCAAAATCTTTGCATGGAATCAAAGCGGAGCACTTCTTCCAAAATTTCCAATAGAGTTAAACCAACAAATTACGGCTCCGATTGTTGTAACTGATGTCCGTAGGAACGGAATCCCGGAAGTAATCGCCGCAACTGAAGATCGCCTTGTTCATGTAATTGACGGCAGGGGAGAAAATGTTCCGGGTTGGCCCAGAAATGTTAATACTTCTATTACATCGAAACCGGTTTTTGCTCAGGTTGATGGAACCTGGTCTGTTTGGGCCTTTTCGCAAAACATTCTTCATAGTTGGTTACGAAACGGAGCATCTCGTCCCGGATACCCGCAATTTATTAATGCCGGTTTTAACGGATCTCCTTTAATTTATGAGAGCTCTGTTTATGGAGCGGGTTCTGATGGAAATTTTTATTCAATTGGGAAAAACCCAAGCTTCAGTGATTCTCTGGGGACTTTTACTAAAATGGATTCCATTTCAGTAAAATCAATATATGTAACCAATAATGAATTGCTCTCTGTTGGTGTTTCAGAAAATGTTCTCTTAAAAGACAGTACAGAGTTCTTCAGAGAAGACTTACTTTTGGCTCAAAGCAGAAACGGATCTGTTTTCGGATTTAACCTTCTGGGTGAACTCAGATTAACTGAAAACCTTGGACAACCGGCTTCTCATACTTTTCAACCTGTATTGATTGATATAGATTCTGACAAAAACGATAATTTATTAGCTCTTGCAGAATTTGGACGTCTTTTTGCCTGGGAAGTATTAACCGGTGATCGGTTTTATGATCTTCCAACTTCAGGGATGCGATATCCTGTGATTACTGATCTGAATGGAGATGGTAGAAAAGAGCTTATTGCTCAAACAAGGGAAGGTTTACGATGCTGGACGATTTTGAAGAGTGATTAGTACAAGAATTAAGAATGTAGAATAAAAGATCGAGCTTAGTAAGATATCAACTCTTGCACTATTGTTATATTACAAATAGACTATCACTTCTTAATTTTGAATTCTGCATTCTTTATTCTGCCATCAGGCAAGAATATCAGCAAGTGCTTCTTCAAGCTCTTCATATCTGAATTCGAATCCATGAACCTGTAGTTTTTTAGGTTGCATTCTTATGCTTCCTGTGATTGGTTGGGCAGCTTCACCAAAAACTAGTTCCAGAGCAAATTTAGGAACTCTGAAAAAAGAAGGTCTATTCATTACATCTCCTAATGTATCGGAAACTTCATTCATTGTTGCCGGATTTGGTGAGCAGACATTATATGCTCCGATCATCTCTTCTTTTTCAACAGGGAATATCAACGCGTTGGCCAAATCAGATCGGTGAATCCAACTCATATACTGTTTGCCGTCGCCAATGGGGCCTCCTACAAAAAACCTAAACGGAGGAATCATTTTTTCCAAAGCTCCGCCACCATCTTCAAATACTATACCGATCCGTGGGTTGACTACACGAACACCGAATTCTTTAGCTTTTTGAGATTCTTTTTCCCAATCCACACAAACATTTGCTAAAAAATCGTTTGCAGTTTTATGCTCTTCCGTAAGAATAGAGTCTCCCTGATCACCATAAATACCCGATGCTGAGGCTGAAATAAAAACAGAAGGTTTTTTATCAGCCTGTTTCATTGATTCGACTAAAGATCTTGTTGAATCAATCCGACTGTTGTAGATTCTTTCTTTTATTTCATCATTCCAACGCTGACCAAAAATATTCTCACCTGCTAAATTAATCACAACATCTACGCTGTTCATCTCCGAAACAAGGTCATCATCCCAGCTAACAAAACGTTGGTTAGTAGCAGCTTCATCCTCATACTTTTTTGAACTTCTGGTAACAATAACCAGATTGTGTCCTTTTTTAAGAAGTGTTTCCCGAAGTTCCTGCCCTATAAAACCTGTTCCACCAGTTATCAGAAAATTCATTTTTCGTCCTTTCCAAAACCGGTATTAAATATTTTATCCCAAAACGGCATACTAACCCCGAAGCCATGATTCTCATCTTTATAATGATGAAGAAGGTGATGCTTTTTGATGCGTTGAAAGTACCTGTTTTTAAAGTTGAAATGGTGAAGTGCATAATGTCCAACATCGTAAAAAAGATATCCCAGTACAAATCCCGAAAAGATTGAGAAATGATTCCCATAGCCGAATATGGTTTCAAAAAGCAGATACATTACCGCATAAAGAGGAATACTTACAACGGGAGGCATTACCAATCGAAATGAGTCATTAGGGTAATCGTGATGAACCCCATGGAAGGTGAATAAGACCTTTTCTCCAAATTCTGTTTTCGGATGATAATGGAAAACAAAACGGTGTATAAAGTATTCAAACATTGACCAGAGTACGAAACCAGCCGCAAATAAACCGGTGTAAAACCATACTGTTCCATGATCGTCTCTAAAAAAGAGAAACGACAAGTAAAAAATTGCCGGTATATAGAGAATCAAAGGAATCGTGAAATGAGCTTTAGTCAAAGCGTTTAGAAAACGATTCTCAAACATTTTTTCGGACTTGTCTTTATTTGAAACAAATTTTTGAGACATCAAGAAATTTCTTATCGGTTGACCTTATCTATTGTAATATAATAATAACAGAAACTACTTTTGGTTAAGTTCCATCTGTTTTCATAATTCTTACTCCAATGCCTATATTCTCAGGCAGTATAACTTCCGCATTTTTATTCAGTTTTAAACCTGTATATGGATCATTAGATATCAAAAGGCTGCCATCAAGATCTGCGTGTTCGCCAAACAAAGAAAGAATTCCCCCGGCTGTTATTGCTACAGAACTTTCGATCATACAACCAATCATTACTTTCAATCCAAGTCTGTGAGCTTGTTCTATCGTTCTTTTTGCTTTTACCAAACTGCCAATTTTCATCAACTTTATGTTAATGATATCAAACGATTCAGCTATTTCATTCAGATTTTCAGAACCGGTAAAACTTTCGTCCGCACAAAGAGGAAGTTCAGAAAGTTTTTTCAATTCCTTAAGTTCTGATTTCATCGAAGCATGCATCGGTTGTTCTACAAGTTCCACATTTTGAGATCTTAAGAACTCAATTTCTTTCAGTGCTTGATCAACTGTTTCCCATCCTTCATTGGCATCAACTCTTAGTGGTTTATTTGTAACCTCTCTGATACCTTTGATGATATCTCTGTCATGTTTTGTACCTAATTTAATTTTATACAGAGGATATTTTTCAGCTTCTTTTATTTTTTTCTGCATAATTGGAATCTCATCCAAACCAATTGTATAGGAAGAAATCGGACCAACATTTGACTCAGCTCCCCATAACTTCCACATTGGTTGGTTTTTAGATTTTGCCCACCAATCGAGCCAAGCCATTTCTATGGCTGCCTTTGCTGATTGCGGAATCTTCATCGAATGGAGTGATTTGAGCTTAGCGGAAGCTGCGCCTATAAATACTTCCAGTTCTTCAAGTGAGCTTACATGATGTAATTCCTCAAAAGGAAATTTATCAAAAAACCGGTTCACAGTCTCAGAAGTTTCATCGTAACGAGTATTCGGACCCGCTTCTCCAACTCCTTTTATATCATCTCTTTCTAACGTCAAAAAAACATTTTGCACAGAGGCTTTCGATCCCCGTGCTATTGTAAAGACATTTTTAAGTTTTAGCTCTTTAGTTTCCCACTGTGCACTAAAGTGTGACATATCCAAATTCCTGCATAAAAATTAAATAAATGTACATTGCACAAGACGCCGGAATCAAAGCATCAAAACGATCAAAAAAACCACCGTGACCAGGCAACAGATTTGATGAATCTTTAACCTCAGCCTTACGCTTTATTTTGCTTTCTATCAGGTCACCAATCGGTCCAAAAATTCCTATCAGAAAAATGAGTGGGAGCCCGTTCAACATGGTTATCGGAGAAACAAAAGGAAGAGCATAGATTGAAACAGCTAACCCAACTGTGCATCCTACAAAACCGAACAGGAATCCTTCCACTGTTTTCTTTGGGCTGATTTCGGGAGCTAAAGGTCTTTTTCCAAAATTCTTACCTCCAAAATAAGCGAATACATCTCCACCCCAGATCATAAGAACTAAAGTAAGAGCAAGTGCAAAACCTTGTTCGTTTGTTCCCATGCTTCTTATCAGCATCAAACTTAAAAAACCCAAGGGAGCGTAGATGCCTGCAAAAAAACCTGATGTTAAATTATTGAATGCACCCGGTTTTGTATTAAAGGTTTGAACCGCAACAAAAATCAAAAAGAGCGTTAAACCTGTTTCGAAAGCAAACGGTAAATAAGGGAACAGCATTATATATAAACCGATCACCAATGAGAAAATAAGATCCGTAGGAGTGCCAGCTTTCTTCAAAAGCTTAACCATTTCAAACTGAGTAAAAAGACCGATAGCTATGATTGTCAGATCAAAAGTCCAGCTTTCATACCACATAACAGACAGAAAGAGAATACCCGCGGGTACTGCAAACAATACTCTTTTCAGGAGTTCATTCAAGAATCTTCTCCTTCCTCTTCATTAGCTTTGTCAAGTTCTTCTAAGGCTTCTCGGGCTTCTTTTTCAAACTCGTTAGGAACGTAGAGATAGGCGAAAGACATATCTCCCACACTTAAACTATATGAGGAATCTTGTTTGGATAAAATATTGGACGGAATTTTTAAACTAGACAAATAACTTTTGGCTAATTCCACTTCCAACTTAGTACTGCGTTCTAATACACAAACCCAGTTTTCGATATCATTCGGCTTTGGATCACTAAACATGTTCTGCCTTAGGGTTAATTTCTGATCGGTATTTCTTTAATAAATATAAAACACCCGGAGTAACTATAAAACTTAATCCTATTAATAACCAAGGCATCTCAGAATCAGGCGATGGAGTGCTTTCTAATATTTCGGGATTTAAGCCGGCGGCAAGTACAATTCCACCATTATTAATTAAGTGTCCGAGCATAGCAGGATATAAACTATCTGATGTCCAGGTCACATATGCCAAAAGCGCTCCTAAAAACATTCTGGGAAGCAAGCCTGTAATATCCAGATGAAACAGAGAAAAAACCAAGCTGGTAACTAAAATAGTCGTGATCAATTTCGTGGATTTCTCAAAAGCCCTGAACATATACCCGCGAAATAATAATTCTTCACAAATTGCAGGGGTTATACCTATAAATAAAAATCCTAAAACGATTCCATTTTCTGAGCTTAATAATTTACCAATCACCTCAGCTGATTGATCGGCTATTTGCTTCATAAAATCACTTACAGGAACGAAGGAGTTTATCCATCCTAAAAACAGCACAATTGGGAAGGCTACAATAAACAGCACTGCTGTTAACCCCATTTGTTGTATGAAATTCTCTCCTGTTTGAAGTCTCAAAAAAGCTTTATAGGCTTTTACTTTTCTATGAAGTTTAAGTCCGATCAAAGATCCGCCTGCAATCATTGTGAACTGAGCCACTGTATTAGCAAGCATCAACAGATCTGCTCTTTTAGTAAGAGAGTCCATAATTGCGGTAGGGTCAGTTAGATTTTCCGCAGTACTAAAGATCAAAATGAGTTGAAGAATCCCACCGAAAACCTGAAAAGCAATTGCAGCCACTAAAACCCACATAAGTGCCATTGCCCAATGAGCAAAGCCATTACGTTCTACCCATGGTTCAATGTTTTGCTCGTAAAAGGTGTGATTATCTGTAGATGAAATATTAACGGAGGTCATTTATTAAGGTCAATTTAAAATAATAACTCTGTCAGGGTCATATCCCGACAGAGTTATATACATTTACTAATAAGATTGTATTTACTCTTCTTCAGAGGCAAAGATCTTTGCTCCAATCATACCGGAAAGAAGGTTAACAAAACCAAGAACACCTGCATTAATTGCAATGCCTTTTAGAATTCCGCCCATACTAGACTGATCTTCAAAGCTTTCTTCCATGCTGGTTATGATCTCATCTTTTTGTGATTCAGGAATTTGATCGTTCATTTCAAAAGCTCCTATCATGGTGTCGGCAAACCTCTCCATTAAAGTCGGATCAACCAAATTCCAAATCTGACCAATAATGCCACCAACCAATGCAGCAATGATTCCTGTAAAGAGACCAATTTGTGCACCTGTTCCAATTGGGAATGTAATATCAAAAGCTTTCGCGTAGCTTCTTGTTGCCAAAATACCACCAATAAGCCCAATAAGACAGGTTATAGGGATAGTAAGTCCTGATATCATCATAACTCCCATTGATGGCTCAGAACCGGCTACATAATAGACAAGGCCTAAACCAACTACAGTTGTTACTACTGCTACAATAATTGCAGCTTGAATAACCGATGGCCAATAACTTGGCTTCATTTCTTCATTTTCCATTTTAATCCTCTGTGTTTAGTTTTTTAAAAAATTCATTAGAAAGTAAAATTGCCGAGCTTAACCCAAATAAAGATCCGAGCAAGAATCTCGACCCATTAGTATTCGTCCAGAATTCAAATTGGTTTCCCAAAACATCAATAAAATTTAAAATAATAGTACCAATCAAGAATCTGAAATAATATCTGAACTTTACTTTTTTAATTAGTACCAAAAAAGGCATTAAAATTACACCTGTAAAGAACGCTCCATAAATTCCTATACAACGAGCACAGACCGCCATCTGACTATTATTCAAAGTAAATGAGCGTATTGGGTCTTGATGGCATAAAAAATGAAATGCCTCAAATTGAAAACTTACATAAGGTATTGATGGGTTTCCGAACAGCCCAGGACCGAGAGCTATTATTACAAGAAAAAAGCTTCCAATAAATACTATTGTATACAGCGCTCGATTTTCGAATTCGAGTCCCAAATTCATTTCAAATATGCTTGGTGATCTTGCTGAGAAATTCATACGGAGCTCTACAAGGTCTGCGTGATACTGAATCCATAAAACACAATGAGACCTCACCTAACACATGGGGAATTTTTTGAGCTTGGGTACTGACTTCGTAAAATGTTTGCAGCCTGACTTGAGGAATATCGAATACCATCACCTTTATCTCCATTTCTACATCGTAGTGAACAGGGATTTTATATTCCAATTCAGAATGTATGACTGGGAGCATTACCCCATTTTCTTCAAGCTCACGATATGAGAGACCAAAACTACGGATCATTTCTGTACGAGCTACTTCGAAATATTCCAGATATCGTCCATAGTAAACATAACCCATCTTATCTGTTTCGCCGTACCGGCTTCTCAAGGTATGAGTGTATTCGATGAGAGGTTTTTTATCCGGAAATGAAATGGCCACTATTTTGCGATCTCAAAAGCACCAATTGAAGAATATTTCTCTATTCTCTGCTCAATTAATTTATTTGAGCTTAACTTCTTCAACTTTTTCAGGCTTTTCACTATTTGAGACTTTACCAAGGCAGCTGCTTCATCAGGGTTGCGATGTGCACCTCCTAATGGTTCAGCAATTACTCCATCAATAACTTCAAGTTCTTCCAGATCTTTTGCCGTAAGTTTCAGGTTTGCAGCAGCTTGTTCTTTATAATCCCACGTTTTCCAAAGAATAGAGGAGCAGGATTCAGGAGAAATCACAGAGTACCATGTATTCTCCATCATGTACACTTCATTACCCATTCCGATTCCGATTGCACCACCGCTGGCTCCTTCACCAATTACAATTGTGATCAAGGGAACTTTAAGCATAGCCATCATTTTCAGGTTTTTAGCTATTGCTTCAGCTTGTCCTCTTTCCTCTGCTTCCAGACCGGGGAAAGCGCCTGGTGTATCTAAAAGTGTAATGATCGGAATTTTAAATTTTTCAGCTAATTTCATCAAACGGTAAGCTTTTCTGTATCCTTCAGGATTTGCCATACCAAAATTTCTATATGTACGACTAGCAGTATCTCTACCTTTTTGATGACCAATTATCATTACAGATTCTCCGTCGATCTTACCCAACCCTGCTACTATGGCTTTGTCATCAGCGTGATATCTGTCGCCATGTAATTCAACAAAGTCGTCTACAAAATTATCGATATAATCCGTAGTATAAGGTCTGTCCGGGTGGCGGGCTAACTGAACTCTTTGCCACCTAGTAAGATCAGCAAAAATTGATTTCCTGAGTTCTTCAACTTTTTTATTTAAGCTTGAGATCTCTTTTTTAAGAATTCCATCCCCAACAGTAGAAAGATTTTCAAGTTCTTCGATCTTTTTTTCCAGATCAGCTATTGGTTTTTCAAAATCAAGATATTGCATGAGTTCTCTTTTTTAGAATTTGTTCAAATATAAACAATCAAACTAACAAGGTCAGCCTTAATGCGATTTAAAGTGCTCCGAAAATACTTCTGAATTTTAACGCCCAAACCCGCCAAATAGCTTCTCTTACTATTGCTTTGGACATTTTAGAAACTCCCTCCTGTCGTTCTTTAAACACTATTGAGACTTCTTTGAGTTTAAACCCGGCTTTCCATGCCCGGAAATGAAGTTCAATCTGAAAAGCATATCCATTGGATTTTATTCTTTTCAAAGGAACTGACTCAATAACATTTCTTCTCAAACATTTGAAGCCTGCAGTGGTATCAAAAATTGGTAATCCAGTAATTGTTCTGGCATAAATATTCGCAGCATAAGATAGAATGAGTCTACTGAGAGGCCAGTTAATAATACTTATTCCTTTACAGTATCTGGAACCAACAGCTACATCACATTCGCCACTTTTAACTGCACGAATCAGTTTCATTGCATCCTCGGGGCGATGAGAAAAATCTGCATCCATCTCAAGGATATACTCATAACTATGTTGCAGAGCAAACTCAAAACCCCTCACATAAGCTGTTCCCAATCCCTGTTTAGATTCTCTTTCAATCAAATGTACTCTTTCGGAATACTCTTTCTGCTTTACTTTTACATTTTGAGCCGTTCCGTCCGGAGAACCATCATCTACCACCAATACATCAATTGGAAAATCTAACGCCATTAACCTATCGATCATCCTAACAATATTTGTCGCTTCATTATAGGTAGGGATTATTATCAGAGCTTTTTTTTCCATCACTGCCCTTTTCCTTTTACGATGGTGAGTACAGTATTAATAAGAATTTTTGCATCCATTTTAAGCGAAATATTTTCGATATAGAAAAGATCATATTTTGTTTTTTCACGCACAGTATCCAAAGAACCACCATATTTCCACTTAACCTGAGCCCAGCCCGTTATTCCGGGTCTTACCCTTAGCCGGCGTGTATAAAGAGGTATTTGTTGAGAGAATTGTTTGACAAAATGAGGTCTTTCTGGCCGAGGACCAACCAAGCTCATATCACCTTTTAAAACATTCAAAAACTGAGGCATCTCATCTAATCGTAATTTTCTTAACCAGTAGCCTACTTTTGTGATTCTTGGATCATTTTCTTTTGCCCAAGTTGGACCAGTCTTATCTTCAGCATTCATGAACATAGTTCTGAACTTAAGAATGGTAAAAGTCTTACCATTCTTTCCGACCCGGGTTTGTTTAAATATAGCAGGGCCTTCTGAATTAATCCGTATCAAAATTGATACTATTATAACAAAAGGAATTGATACTACAAGTGCCACGATTGAAACTAATATATCAAAAAGGCGCTTTGCAGCACGTTCCCATAACGGCATAGGTTCAGGGGAAACCTCAACTAAAGGCATTCCGAATATTTGATTCGTTTTATTTAATCCACTCACTAATTGATAAAAGTCAGGAAGCAATTTTAAGGTTATATCCGGAAAATCAACTTTAGATATTACACTTACTAAATCTCTTCTTCTTTCAGGCTCAAGAGCTACGAGAACATCTTGTATTTGGTGCTGATCAATGATCGACCTGATATCGTCCAAATGTCCAATTACTTCATTGGGTAAAATTCCAGATTCTTCATCAGGCACTTGACCGTTTACCTGAATGAATCCCAAAACCTGCATACCTAATGTCTTATTTCGAATAAGATCATCATATGCAGTTTTAGCTGCATTTCCTGTGCCAATAATAACTGTTTTATGTAAGCCTTTACCTCTTCGGGCATAAAATCTCTGGATAGTTCTGATAAGGAACCTATTAAAGGCAATCAGTACTAATGTTACACCCCAATAAAATATTGTTAATGACTTCTGCTCTTCAACTGAGATTGTATCCCCAATCAAACCTACAAAAAATAAAAACAGGACTCCGATTGAAGTAGCTTTTGCTACTATTATAAACTCATCTAAACGGGACACTAAATACAATTTTTTGTATAGTCCCATAACAACAAAAATAAACATCCAGTATATGCTTACAAGCACTCCGGTGTTTACAAAATTCAGGCCAGCATCCTTAAGTATCATATTCAATTCTTCATTGTGATACCAATGGAATACAAACCAACTTGCCAGAAGAATTAAAAAATCCAGCAAACTTGTGAAAATAACTTCGTTATATCTTTTTAAATTGCCCAATAGAAATTAAGCCTTGCTTAGTTTTTGAATCGCTTAAAATACACATTTAAGTGTCTCCTTCATAAATATTAAGACCAAATTTTAGCTTGTATACTTTAAAAAAAGAATCATCATCTACAAAAGCCCGTTTGGGAGAGTTTAAAACAGATCATGGAGTTATTGAAACTCCCATTTTTATGCCTGTTGGCACCTTGGGAACGGTAAAAGGAGTGTCACAAAAAGCACTGATTGAGCAAATTCATGCGCATATAATTTTAGGCAATACCTATCATCTCTATTTGCGACCGGGAAACGAAATTATGAAAGCGGCCGGCGGTTTGCATAAATTCATGAATTGGAACAAACCAATTCTTACCGATTCAGGTGGATATCAAATCTTTTCTTTATCAGATAATAGGAAACTTGACGAAGAAGGAGCTCATTTTAAAAGTCATATTGATGGATCAAAACACTTGTTTACTCCTGAAAATGTAGTGGACACCCAAAGAGTCTTAGGTTCTGATATAATGATGCTGTTGGATGAGTGCCCTCCTTATCCGAGCACCTATGAATATGCGAAGTCTTCTATGGACCTTACTCATCGCTGGGCAAAGCGGGGAAGAAAACATTTTCTGGACACTAAGTCCTTATACGGGCATGAGCAGAATCAATTCGGCATTATTCAGGGAAGTACTTATAAAGATTTAAGAATTGAATCCACCAACTTTATTACAGATCTGGACTTTGAAGGAATCGCTATTGGAGGATTAAGTGTTGGTGAACCTATACCTCTTATGTATGAAATGGCTGACCTTAATACTGACTACATACCTAAAGAAAAAGTCCGGTATCTGATGGGAGTCGGCACTCCGGGAAATCTTCTGGAATGTGTAGCAAGAGGAATTGATATGTTTGATTGTGTTATGCCAACAAGGAATGCACGCAATGGCACTATTTTTACTCGACATGGAAAGGTTAACATCCGTAATGCTAAGTGGAAAAACTATCATAAACCTTTGGACGAAGACTTCCCTTCTGAACTTTGTAACACATACACGATGGCCTATATACATCATTTAATTAAGCACAATGAGATTTTCGGATTGGTATTAGCCTCTGTTCATAACCTTACTTTTTACCTTTGGTTGATGAATGAAGTGCGGGAACACATTAGCAATGATACCTTTGCGGAATGGTACCCTAATATGGTAGAGCAAGTTGAGAAAAAGCTTTAATTAAAATTTAATTACTCGCGATTTCCCTATTACGATCTTTCTTTTAGCTAAAAGGAAATAAAAATTCGTACCCGAGCCTCTTAATCTTTCCATAGTTATAAATGCTTCAGTGTATGAAACTGATGAAGTATCAAAAATAATCTGGTCATAATTATTAAGAACTTCTTTTCTATCGGCGATATTTTTAATACCTAAACAGATCGGTGTAGTTTTGAGTGAACTGGAAATATCGTCCTTTAAAAAATCTGGAAAATCTTTTTCCGTACCGCAAAGAATGACAGCTGAATCTATTTCGGCTTCTTTTGCCTTATCTTTTCTAGTTACTTTTTGAAACAGATACTGGATAATTGTTCTTAAATTAAAAGAAATGGAGATCAGCCCTCTTGATATGGTATTATAACGACCTTTATAGTGCTTATTAAAAAACTGCTTCAACCCTTTATTCATTTTTTTCAGGCTTTTCAAGCTAGTTTCGCGCTCACTTTCTCCTTTAAAGTGCAACAATTTTGCAAGAGGAAAATAATTAATTTTATAATCAGTGCTCTGAACCCTGTAGCAAAGGTCATCGTCTTCCCCGTACATAAAAAAATCTTCATCAAATCCTTTTAGGGATTTTAAAACTGAAGTTCTCCAAAACATGCCCGCTCCACTAACAACAGGAACTTCAGCTACTTCATCTTTATCAAGCCAACCTAAATATCTGCTTCCAAAGACCCGGTTTTTCGGAAACAACACATCTAAACCTAATACTCTAAACATGCCTGTTTTAAGATCCGGAACAGAACGCTTACTTTCTTTGGCAAAGCTACCATCAGGATTTATCATTTTAAATCCTAAAACTCCGCAATCTCTGGTCTCATCCATATATTGCTTCATCGCTGTCAAGCTGTCTTCTTGAATTATTGTATCAGGATTAATTAATAAAGTATAGCTTCCGCAAGCTCGCTCAACTCCTTGATTATTTGCTTTGGCAAAACCTGCATTCTCACTATTCCTTATAAAATGAATATCACCTTGTTCAGAATTCAAATATTCATAAAACCCATCATTAGAGTTATTATCAACTATGAATATTTCGATTGATAGGTTTTTTTTAGATTTTTGAATAGAATCCAGAAGTAAAGCCACATATTCTTTTACCCGATAGTTAACAATAATTATTGATATATCAGTGGCACCATTTCCCATCAAAAACCAAGTTTATTTAATACATAGTCAAGTTTTGCTCTAAAGCCCAGTCCGTATCCAAATCTGTCAGCCGTTCCTCTCCACAAATGGTTAATGTAATCCGAGATCTTGAAAAATCTTAGCTCGTAACCTTTGGTTTTTGCATCAGTAAAATTATGTAGAGTAGGTTGTCCATGGTGTATAAAAGGCATCAGTGTTTTATACAGATGAGTATTAATCAACATGTATGGGGTTAGTAAAATTTCTTTACCTGTCTCAGACTTATATCCCCTTTTATTGGCCTTAATAATCTCTCCCACACCATAAACATTTTTTTCTGAAGAAAGAATTTTATTCATCTGCTCCAGAAACCCGCCTTGTTTTGTATCTGTATCGCTATCCAAAAAAAATACATATTCAGTGTTAACATATTTTTTTATTGCAAGATCCATAGCTGGACCATGAAAAATATTGGAATTCAGGAATACGCTTTCTATAGATTTAAATTCATCAGCCAGTGCTTTGATCAGTTTTAAAGACTCACCATCGTCATCAGAACCATTATCTATAATCAGCAACTTTTCTTCAGGATAAAATCTTTTAAAACTTCGCACTGCTGTATTAAGTAGATCAGGAGTTTGAAAATTAATTATCACAGTGGTTATATCCATTACCTGACTATTACAACTTTACCTACTCCTTTTGAATTCCCTTCACTATCTACAGCTACTACAAAATACACTCCGGATCCAAGCATTCCACCTGTTGAATCTCTTCCATCCCAAGAAACTCTTCCTCCATTAGTAGTAAAAGAGTTTACTACCATTCCGTCAACTCCTAAAACTTTAACAATGGTTTTATCGCTCAAACCTTCAATAAAAACCAAGTCATTTTTTTTATAACTAAAGGGATTTGGAAATACTTTTAGCTCTTCCATTTTGCTGACAGATTTGTTAGGAATACCTTGATAACTAATTAAACCTACATCAGTTCCTATAAATACTTCTCCGGTAACATCATTAATTGCTATTGATTTAATACTATTCGAAAACAATGGACTGTTATCCATAGTAAAACGTTTTAATATTTTACTCCCTTCAGCGTTCAGTAAATAAATTCCTTGATTCGCGCTACCAATCCATTTTTCATTTGCAGCATTTACAGCCATTGCCGTTGCATTCACATCTCTTAATAAGAACCTTGAAACTGCTGATGTATCTTCATTTATAAGCCACTGAGCAGTACGCTCCTGAATTGAGCCTTCAACTATCAGTTCCGGAAATATAAACTTTGCTATCCCTCTCGAGGTGCCTATCCACACTTCTCCGTTCTTATCTTCAACTATCACATTAACTTTACTATCCGGAAGATTTCCACTATTTGTTCCAGATTGAAGTTTTACTCCTACATCATCACTTTCATCTTCGGGGTTCTTGGTGTCTATTACCAGTAAACCCGTTCCACTTGATTGTGCATTTTGAAGAGCTATCCACTTTTGGTCAAAAGAGTCTATAAACAAGTTTTCATAAAGATCAGAACTACTTACTGCACTGTTTTCCTGGAACTGCTGCCAGTCATCATCTCCGGGTGTTTGTCTGTATAACGGAGTATTTCCATACCTGCTTACAAGCCAAACATCATTGTTGCTATCTGTTTCTAAGCCCGAGATCACCGGGTATAATTCATTGTCTTGTGGCCACCCCCGTAAGGTAGAGTTGGTTTCATCAAACAATTTAATTTCATCAGTTTCTTTATCAAATCGAACTACGCCTGTTCCCCAACTTCCAAAATAATAGTAGTTTTCACTGGCAGTTGTTTTAAAGGGTTGTCGATACACTACATTTTGAAAGTCAGGAGTAATTATTTCATTATAGTTTTCCCATTCTCCATTCTCAAAAATATAAAACCCTCTTGTTTTGTCAATTTCTTCTCTTCTGGAAGAACTTCTTGTGGAACCCGATATAAGAACTCCATCATAAAAGTTCAGTCCTTCAAAAAAATTCACGTATGGCCCTTCCTGTGTTTCGTAACTTATTGTATCATTAGAAAGGTCCAAAATACCAAGGCCATTAATTCTAGTTCCAAATAAAATGGTATCCGTGAAAGGCTCTCTTGAAATAACAGTTCCTATACTTCCTTGTAAAGAACTACTATGAAAATTCTGAGTACCTTCTTTATGATAAATCATTTCTTCTGAAAGAGCTATAATAAAATTATTCGTAGTCTTATAATCGACTATAACAGCATTACCAAATTCTGAATTAATTCCCCATGTGCCATCAGTTAGTTTGTAATTTTCAACTAAAGTAGAAGCGTATAGTTCGTTATCAAAAAAGCCCAATGCTTCCGTTGATTCTGAAGTGTATCCATCTGAATCAGTATAATTTTCCCAATCGGAACTTGAAAAACTACCATCTTGTATAGTAAAAGCAATTCCTTCTTCCGTCCCCAAATACAATACACCTGAATCTTCTAATATTGTATTTACAGGTATTGCGGTATTAAAATTACCAAACTTTGTATATGTGTCCTTAACAAATAAACCATTGAGATTATATTCTACTAGACCAAAATCGGTTGCAACAAATAGTGAGTTTTCTAATAAATAAAAATCATTGATTGCCTTCTGGGAAAAAGAGTTATTCCTTTTGATATCTGTAAGCTTTTCGACTTGAAAATCATTTTCATCGACTACATCTATCTCTCCTGTTAAGTAACCTATAAATATCTTTTTAAGTTCTTCAGAATATATTATAGTACTTCCATCTAGTCTAGCAAGTTCTTGTATTGGGGTCAGCGTTTTTATGACTTTGGAATTTTCAGTAACAAGAACCCCTCCTTCAGTGGTCATCCAAATTCTTCCTTTTGAGTCTTCAGTAATATCAGAAACCGATCTAAAAGAAGTGTAAGACTGCCAGTCTAGAATAGATTGGGCTGATAAATCTACAACACAACAAAATAAAAGTAAGACACTAAATATCGTATATCTCATAATTACATAATATAACTAATAACGAAAAACTTTTAAGATTCATACAAATAAAAAAACCCGATTCATTGAATGAATCGGGTTTAGGGAAAAAAAAGAAGGCGATGACCTACTCTACCACGAGTGCAGTACCATCGGCGCTGCAAGGCTTAACGTCCGTGTTCGGGATGGGAACGG